>WLWH01000001.1_pt1 | contig 1979929 bp, 1691 predicted proteins | sample 6712741 | NCBI WGS metagenome assembly WLWH01 (sample SAMN12718694, study PRJNA515312) | sponge metagenome | isolation source: marine sponge | host: Mycale hentscheli | place: New Zealand: South Island, Marlborough, Capsize Point | collected 2003-05-01 | reverse complement strand
GAACATCCACGCAAAGGCGAACCTGCACCTTGGCGATTCCTTCGTCGTGAACTACACGTTCCTCGACGCAGCGAAGACCAAGCAGGGTCGTGGTGCTTCGGCCACGCGGCCGGCGCCGACCACCTTCAACCAGGGTGGCATCTGCTGCATCCACACGGTGAAGGGTCAGTGGACCGTCAACGACAACAACTACGTTGAGGCCTCCTACAACGACACCGCGCTCGGCTTCTTCCTGGAGCCGCAGGGTGGTCGTGAGGTACAGCCTACGCTGAACCTCGACACCGGCCTCTGGGGTGGCAGTTACTTCTTCTACGACACCAAGCGTCCGCTGAAGAACGTCCGCGTCGATGCCAACACCTACGTGGCTGGCTCCAACGTCGATCATGAGCTGAAGTACGGCTTCAGCTGGCGTGATGCCGAGACCAACTCCATCTGGGGTCTGGCTTCGGGTTCGGCCGCCTACTTCGAGGGCGAGACTGGTGCGGCCACGCCGTACGCGGCGCGCCTGCAGCACGATGCGATCGACAACTTCCGTAACGACCGCGTCAGCGCCTACGTCGGCGACACGATCAGCGCCAACCGCCTGACGATCAACGCGGGTCTCCGCTACGATCGCCAGTCGTCCGAGTCGCTGCCGTCGTCGGTCGAGGCTTCGCCGTTCGCGCCGGAGTTCTTCCCGGCACAGTCGTTCAACGGTGCCTCGTACGACTTCGCCTGGACCGGTATCTCGCCGCGCATCGGCCTCACGTACATGCTCTCGGATCGGACCATCCTCCGTGCGAACGCCGCTCGTTACTACGCGCAGCAGTTCAACGGCGAGTTCCACCTCGAGAACATCACGTTTGGTCCGACCGCTCTGTTCGACTGGATTGATGCCAACGGCAACAACGTGTTCGATCCGGGCGAGACCGACGGTGCTCCGTGGTCGCTTAGCGCCGGTTTTGATCCGGCGAACCCGAACGCTCCGGTTGACATCACCGTCAACGAGACGCGTCCGCCGACCACCGATGAGCTGATCATCGGCATCGAGCACGAGCTCAACCGCGAACTCGCGATCGGTGCGGACTTCACGTACCGCAAGAACGACCGCGAGAACTGGACGATCCGTGTTGGTGAGGACCAGGCCGGATACTGGGAAGCGGTTCAGCAGACCCGCACGCTCGCCGACGGCTCGACCGCGAACATCACCGTCTACCAGCCGGTGAACACGCGCGAGACCTCGCAGAGCTACCAGGAACGTCCGGGCTTCAACTCGAAGTACACCGGCCTGACCGCGTACCTCGAGAAGCGCTTCGCGAACAACTGGATGGGTAACGCGTCCTTCACGTACGCCAACCCGACGGTCAACTACGACGCGCGCACTTCGTTCACGGATGAGACCAACATCGCGAGCATCAACGGCCAGCCTGGTGCTGCCCTGACGTCCGCGACGTGGTTCCTGAAGTTCTCCGGTATGTACCAGCTTCCCGCTGGCTTCAGCCTCGCCGGGTTCTTCCAGGTCCGCGAGGGCTACATCTACAACCCGTTCATCAACTCCGCGACCCGTGCAAACGGCGTGGGCGGCGTGAACGTGAACCAGACGGTCTTTGGTGAGGAGCGTCTGCCGACGTTCTGGAACCTCGACCTCCGCGCCGAGAAGACGTTTGATCTCTCGGATCGCGGTCGCGTCCACCTGATCCTTGATGCGTTCAACATCACGAACAACGACATCATCCTCGGTCAGGGCGGCAACATGCGCTCGGCATCGACGTTCGGCAAGATCTCCGACGTCGTGCAGGGTCGCACGATCCGCTTGGGTGCCCGTTTGGTACTCCGGTAGAGCGGTTGACGATGTTGCTGCGCCTGGCGTAGCGACATAAGAAGCCCGCAGGCCCCCGGTGGTTCATGCCACCGGGGGCCTGTTCTGTTTTGGTAGACTTGAAATCGCCACCTCATGAATGCTCGGAGCGTATTTCCGGGCGGAGATCTTGTTCTTGCTGCGCGGCGTTTGCTGCGCTCTGTCGTCCGGAGAGTTGCCATGGCAGCGCGCCGCCCCCTGCTGTTCGGGTTTGCCTGCGCGCTGGTCGCAAGCGCCTCCGGGTGTGCGCCGGAGACGGTGACGGTTGGCGGTGAAGCAGCTGCGCTCCGCGAGCGGTTCGTCGCAACGCCCGGCCGCCCGGTCCTTCTGATAACCATCGATACGCTCCGCGCCGACGCGCTGGGTTCCTACGGATCATCCGTCGCCACTCCGGTTCTGGATGGTCTGGCAGCCCGCGGAGTCCGCTTCCCGGACGCGGTGGCGCACAGCGTGCTCACGTTCCCGAGCCATGCCTCCATGTTCACGGGCGACGATCCAAGCCGCCATGGCGTACACGACAACGATCGCCACCGACTGCCCGACTCGGCGAATACCTGGGCTGAGCGATTGAAAGCCGCAGGCTACGAGACGGCGGGCTTCGTCGGCGCGTTCCCGTTGGACTCCGTTTTCGGCATCGCCCAGGGGTTTGACACCTACGATGACTACTACGGCTCGAGCGCTTCCGGGATCCAGCTTGAAGAACGGCTGGCCGAGGATGTCGTGGCGTCCGCGATGACCTGGTTGGATGGGCGCGAAGGGAGCTGGTTTGCATGGGTTCATGTGTACGATCCACACGCCCCTTACACACCGCCCGCGCCGTACGACACGCTCTACCCGGATGCGGGCTATGCGGGAGAGGTGGCCTATGTGGACGCCACGTTGGCGCCGCTACTGGAGCTTGCGGCCGAGCGCGACGCGATCGTCATTGCAACTTCTGATCATGGTGAGGCCCTAGGCGAGCGCGGCGAGGCGACTCATGGTGTGTTCGCCTACCAGTCGACCATCCAGGTGCCGCTGATCATGGCCGGCCTCGAAGGCATCGATCCCGGTTTGGTTGTGAACGAGCGAGTGCGGCATATCGATTTGCTACCGACAGTCCTGGAAGCCGTTGGTCTCGAGCCCGGCACCATGCAGGGCCAGTCGTTGAACGACGTGATCGCCGGTGCAACCCGACCGGAGTCCGTGAGCTACTTCGAGGCGCTACACCCATACCTCGATTGGGGCTGGGCCCCGCTGCGCGGGATCCACGCCGGTTCGTTGAAGTACATCGAGCTACCGCTACCGGAGCTCTACGACCTCGATTCCCCCGAGCGTGAGACGAGGAATCTCGTCGATACGCGCAACGTCGATCTGGCCCGGATGGCGGCGCTGCTGGGCGATCACATGGCGGCGGCGCCGAGCCAGGACACCGCAACCGAGGAAAGCGCCGAGGCTCTGCGGCGGCTCCGGGCGCTCGGCTACGCTGGGAACGCAGCGCCCACGCAGCGATCTGCTGCTGACTTCGGTCCCGACGATGACCCGAAGCGGTTGATCCACATCGAAGGCCGCGTCCAAGAGGCCGTTGTAGCCATGGACGCGCGCGACCATCGGAGCGCGGTGACGGTGCTCGAGAGCGTTATTTCGGAGCGTCCGAGCATGGCTCGGGCATACACGTTGCTCGCGCGCGCTCTCGAGGAGTCTGTTGGCCCCGGACCCGCTGCGATTGCGCTGGAGCGCGGTATGGAGGCCGGCGCGGTCACCCCTCATCTGCTCAACCGGCTGGCCTTCTACTACAGTCTTACCGGTGAGTTCGAGAAGGGGATCGCCGCGGCGGAGGAGGTGCTTCGCGATCAACCCGACGACGTCGATACTCTGGCCGTGCTCGCCACGATCTATGCGCGGGTGGGGCGGGAGCCGGAGTCTGAGCAGCTTCTGCTGCGAGTCGTCGAGCTCGATCCGACCTTCGCGAGGCCGCATGGCAACCTGGGCACACTCTATTTGCAGCTGGGAAGGCAAGCCGAAGCGGCGGAAGCGTTTCAGACCGCTCTTGATTTTGACCCCAACCTGGTTGAGGCGCATACGGGCTTGGGAGTGATGGCCGCGAACGCTGAGAGCTATGAGATTGCGGTCATGCACTGGAGCCAGGTTCTACGGCAGCAGCCCAACGCACCTTTCGCGCTCTACAACCTGGGCATCGTCTTGTCGCAGAGCTTGGGGCGCCCTGCCGACGCGCTGCCCTTGATCGAACGATACGTTCAGATCCGACCGAACGATCAGGGCGCTCGGGCACTGCTGCAGGATCTTCGCAGGCAGGTCCAGTGACCTCGCGCAGTTGTAGCGTGCTCGTCGCATCGGCCGGCATCTTGCTCCTGGGTGCGTCGACCCTGGTCGACGGACGGGTTGACGCACAAACCTCGTCGCTCCGGTTCGAATCCGTTCATGCGGGCGTCGATTTTGTCCACGTGAATGGACGTACGGATAGTAAACACCTCCCCGAAACGATGGGCGCGGGCCTCGCATGGACGGACTACGATCGCGATGGCGACGACGACCTATACCTCGTCCAGAGCGGGTGGCTCCCCGGGATGGCGCCTGTCGGAGCCGACCAGCCACTGAATGTCTTGTTCCGCAACGACGGAACCGGTCAGTTTTCCGCGGCACCGGCGGGCGTGGGCGACAACGGCTACGGGCAGGGCGCCACATTGGCCGACTACGACGACGACGGATTCCCCGACCTGTACGTGACCAATTTTGGCGCCAACGTCCTCTACAGGAACAACGGCGATGGCACCTTCTCGGAAGCCATGCACAGCGGCACGGAGGAAGCGCGCTGGTCGAGCAGCGCAGCGTGGGGCGACCTTGACGGCGACGGCGACGTCGACCTGTTTGTCGTGAACTATGTCGTCTACGACATCGCCACCGCGCTCGTGTGCGGAGGGGGACCGGGACAGGAAGCTTCGTACTGCCACATCGACCTGTTCGATGGACTAGGCGATGCGCTCTTTCGCAACAACGGGGACGGCACCTTTACCGACGTCGCTGAAAGCGCGGGTGTTGTTAATCCGTTGGAAGGAAAGGGTTTAGGCGTGGTCCTCGGCGATCTGGACGACGACGGGCAAACCGATATTTTCGTGGCGAACGATACGCAGCAGAACTTCCTCTATCGCAACCTCGGCGAGCTTCGCTTCGAAGACGAAGGGTTGTTCTCCGGCACCGGCTACTCCGGGGAGGGGCTTGCGCAGGCGGGCATGGGCGCCGAGATGTCTGACCTAGATGGCGATGGTTCGAACGAGATCATGGTCACGAATTTCGCCTTCGAGAACAACAACCTCTATCGGGAGTTCGGGGCAGGGGCTTACCTCGACGATGCCTTCGCGCTCGGCTTCGGCGAAGGGGGCCTCGCGACGCTGGCGTTCGGGATCATCGCCGTCGATGCAGACGGTGACGGCGACCGCGAGGTTGCAGTTGCCAACGGCCACATCCTGGACACTGTTGAACAGGTGCAAGATGGCCCGACGTACGCGCAGCCCAATCATCTGTTCCGCAATCGACTCGTCGAACAGCGGCGCGCCCTGGGTGGTGCTGCCGGTCTTCCGGCGGACTGGCGCCCGTCCAGCGAGCTTCTTGAACTCGTGCCGTCGGTCGATGCCGGCTTCGAGCTCGCGGAAGTTTCGCGCGGGTTGGCGGTGGCGGACTTCAATATCGATGGCGTGCCGGACCTCGTGTTCACGAACAACGGTGGGCCGGTGCGGTTGATGCGGAACACCAGCGGTGCTCAGAATGGCCGGCTCGTCGTGCGGGTGCGAGGTCGTGCGGGTCAGCGTGATGCGCTAGGGGCACTCGTGTCGGTCACGCCGAGCGGTGACGCGCCGACAGACGGCGTTGCCGGCCTCAGTCAGGTTGCCGAGGTTCGGAGCGGTGTTTCGTACGCATCACAGTCTTCGGGCGATCTCTATTTCGGGCTCGGTGGCAACACGACCGCGCGAGTCAGCGTGCGCTGGCCAGATGGCACCAGCGACGATCTCGGCGAGGTGGGGTTGCAAGGGGCCGCGGGAGCGACGCTCCTGCTCGTCAGGCAAGGGATGCCCGTGCTAGCCCGCGCCCTCGAGTAGCGCCGCCCGCTCGCGCGCGTTTTGAGCATCTGTCGGCTGGCCTGCGGCGTCGTACGCATTCGCCAGAAGCGTCCAGGCTTCGCGATCTTCGGGCATGAGGTCCACGGCGGCCAGGAATTGTTCCAACGCTTCAGGGTGCCGACCCTCTTGAAGGAATACGCGACCTCGGAGCTTGAACACGCGGCCGCGTCCCATGACGCCGAAGCGGAGCGATTCGACGTGGTAGTCGCGTTGCTCTCGGAGCTTCTCTTGGTACGACGCCATCAACTGGCGGCCGCGATCGGTGTCGCCGCGCTTCAGGAGCGCCTGGCCCAGCAGGTACTGGGCATCGATCTGTTCCGGGTCTTCGCTGGCGACGCGCTCTAGCAGCGGGATCGCCTCGTTCTCTCGCCCCTGTTGGAGCCGAATGCGGCCGAGCATCAGATCGGCGCTCAGAGACTGCGGATGGGCCTCGTAGGCCTGATTGGCATACGCCTCTGCACCGTCCGGATCACCGGCGTGCAGACGGAAGCGCGCCAGGGTGAGGAGTGCTTCCTCACTGCCCGGCAAGACCGCCAATGCTTGTTCGACATCTGCCTCTGCCTGGTCACGGTCACTCAGGTTGAAGTAGGCCTGGCCGCGGCGGAAGTAGGCCATGCCCTCGTTCGGGTCGCGCTCGATCACCTGCGTGTAGACAGCCAGTGCGTCGGCGTGACGCGACTGGACGTCGAGGGTATCGCCGAGCGCCATCAGGATCTCGGTGCCATTGGCGCCCTTGTCGATTGCCGTTCGGAGCGCTTCCTCACGTTCTGCGGTGAGCCCGAGATCCTTGTAGGTACGCGCGAGTCGAAGCCAGAGCAGAGCGTCGTCCGGCTGCAATTCGAGGGCACGCCGGAGGACGGCCGGCGCACGTACGACTTCATCTTCCGACGGACTGTCGAGGAACAGCTCGCTCAGGCTGATCCAGACCATTACCGCCTGAGGGTCAAGCTCGGTGACTCGCTCGGCAGCTTCGATCGCGCCTTCAGGGTCGCGATCGCCGAATCGGGCGCGCACGACGTCCAGTCCGAAGCGCACGGAATCAGGTTGCAGTTCCCAGGCTCGCTCGAAGCCGGCGAGGGCCTCGCGCATTCGTCCGAGCCCGGCCTCGGCGGTCGAGGCCAGCGCGAGCAAGGCAGGATCGTCGGGCTGCATCGCCACCGCACGTCGAAGGTGTGTCGCCGCGCTGAGATTGTCGCCCTGCGCCAGGTACACGCGGCCAAGCCCGGCGAGTGGCGCAACCCAGTTGGGATCGGCGATGCGGGCCAGGTCGAATGCGGTCGCAGCGGCGCCGAGATCGCCCAGTCGTTCATTGATCTCGCCGGAGAGATTGAGCCCGTCAGGGTCTCGCGGCGCGAGCGCGAGGCCCCGCCGCACGAGGTCGCGCGCAGCCTCGAAGTCCGACTCCTGGGCCTTCGCGACCGCCTCGATGAAGAGCGCCCGCGATTCGGCGACAGGGTCCTGCGCCGAACCTTCCTGTTGGCCCTGGGCTTTGCCCGGCAGCGCTGCAAGCCCCGCCGTGACCAGGAGCGCCACGACACGGTGCGCTGCGCGAGGCCAGCACGCTCCGGTTTTGACTAGGTTGTTCATCGGCGATCTCGGTGGGGGCGCGCCCCAATCAGACCTCGCCCGTCTTGCACGAGCAAGGTCTGCCCGGCCCGTACGCGGTCGAGTTGGACAGATGTTCCGTTGGCCCAGCGTACCTCGACACGTGCGTGCGTCGCATTGCCGAGGCCGAAATGAAGATCGCCTGAGTTGCGCGACAAGTACGAAGATCCGCTGAGCACGGGCGCAGTGCGAGCACCCGCTTCGTCGCCTGCCGGCACCACCGTGACCGCGGCACCCACACCGTCGCGATTGCCTGCCACACCCCGAACCCGAATCACCAGCCGATTCTCGCCGCCACTCATGTTGCGAAACAGCTGGGCCGGCTGGTTGTTGTTTGACACGACGAGGTCCGGCCGCCCGTCGTCATCGAAGTCGGCGACGGCAAGACCGCGAGACACGCGTGGGACAGATAGTCGGTCGTTCGTTGCATCTGCGGGGCGCAGCAGCGGGCGCGGTTCCTGGCCGGATGCCCGCGCGTCAGCGGAGAAGTTCTGAAACAGCTGATTGGGCTGCTCGAAGAAGGCGTGATCGTCGAGGATGTGGCCGTTGGCGACGACGACGTCGAGATCGCCATCGCTGTCGGCATCGATGAAGGCGATTCCGAACCCCAGCGTATCGAGCGTGGCCTCGCCGATGCCCCAGAGGAAGCTCGAATCCATAAACAGCCCCTCCGCGATCTGGGAGTAGATATTGACCGGTTCCAGCAGGAAATTCGTGACGCCGATCTCGTACGACGAACTGCCATCAAGATCGCCGATGTCCACTCCCATCCCCGACTGCGGCTGTCCCAGGTCGTTGAGCCCGGTGCCACTGATCAGTCCTTCTTCTTCGAACGTCAGGTCACCCCGATTCACGTACAGGAAATTGGCGGTGGAGTCATTCGCGACGTACACATCGACGAGGTCGTCGCCGTTGATGTCGGCGATCGCAACGGCCAATCCCTTGCCCTGAGCCGCGTTGTGCATCCCCGCGGAGACCGTCACATCGTCGAAACCGACGCCGGATTGGTTACGGAGTAGCCAGTCTGACGCACCATTCAGGCGCTGCGGTGGGCAGTACTGGCGGATGCCCTTGTCCAGGTTGTTGCACAGCGGCACGGAATCAATCGGGTAGTCGAAGTAGTTGGTTATGTAGAGATCGATCCATCCGTCGGCGTCGACATCGCCCCAGGCGGCGCTCGCCCCCCAACGGGCCTCCTGGGGGAGTAGGTGAGAGACATCCGTGAACGTGCCGTCGCCATTGTTGCGTAGAAGCACGTCGACGCCGAAGTTCGTCACGAACAGGTCTACCCATCCGTCGTTGTCGTAGTCGCTCGCGGCCACTCCCATGCCGTATCCCTGGGCTGACGCGCCTGCATCGTCGGCGAGTCCGAAGCCGTCTGGACCGTTGCGATAGAGACTATTGGTCCCGTCGCTAGACACGGCCACCGGCGGAGCTCCCGGCACGGCACCGCCGTCTACCAGGTAGAGGTCCCAGCGCCCGTCGCCGTCGTAGTCGAGCCAACCCGCGCCGGCGCCCATGATCTCGGGGACGTACTTCGAATCGCTGCGGCCGGCGGAGTGGACGAAGTCCACGCCCGAGCCAGCGACTTCCTCGAACCGGATCTGCGCTTCCGCCGCACCGCTCCACGCCACGGCAGTCAAGAATAGCCATGGCAGAAGCGATGACGCGTGCGAGCTCAGGTAGGGCTGAGAGTCATATAGCCGCATAGGCCGTCTGTCGTATAATTCGAGGGACTGCGCCCCCTGGAAAGGCTCAATTATTCCACAGCGCGTTCTCCTCGAAACCGGCTCTATCGATGATCCCTCTTCGCTGCACTTCGACTGTTCGATTCCTGATCGCCGCTCTCGTGTTCGCGGGCCTGACGGTGCCGGCTTCTGCCGCCTGGGCGCAGCTCGGTGCGGGCATCGAGCGCTTCGAGCGCACCGACTGGGACGAGATTCCCGAGAAGTATCGCGATTGGGCGGAAGCGGAGGTTGGGTACCTCATCACGGAGGAGGAATTCGAGGTCTTCCAGCGACTGGACTCGGAGGCGAAGTACGAGCGCTTCATGCGCGAGTTCTGGACGGTGCGCGACCCGACTCCGGGCACGCCGGCCAACGAGTACTACGACCTGCATTACGAGCGCCTCGACTACGCCAACAAGTTCTACGGACGTAGTAGCCCATTGCCCGGCTGGCGGACAGATCGCGGCCGGGCCTACATTCTGCTCGGCGAGCCAAGGCAGATCTCGCGAGTCCCGGCCGACATGATTCTCTATCCCGTGGAGACGTGGTTTTATTCCGCGGATCCGGATCTCGGGCTGCCGCCGTTCTTCTATCTGACGTTCTATCAGCGCTACAACACCGGCGATTTCCGGTTGTATAGCCCCCTGTCGGATGGGCCGGAGAAGTTGTTCAACGGCGCAGGCATCCGCGCGATCAGCGATTTGCAGGAACGGACTACCACCGATCCGTTCAGTAACGGTCGACCGTCCGCGGGGTACGCGCCCTCCGGTTATGGCGCGAACGCGGACGCCATGCGACAGCTTCTGATCGAGATTGATGTCGACCTGGCCAACGCAGCGTTCAGCTACTACCCCTCCGAAGCCGGGTTCGAGTTCGGCATCACGCCGCTGGCTTCCGAGCTGCTGATCGGAGCGATCGAGAACATCAACGAAGTCATCATGCCGGATGCGACGTGGGCCTATAACGTGCTCACGGGGGTTACCGATTCGGATGTGCGCTTCGAGACGCTCGGGGTGGACGCGCTTGCGGTGGCGCTGCTCGGAGTTGATGGCCAACCCGTGATTCACTTTGGCAGCAAGGCCGAAGGACAGGAGCTCCATGTCGGCGAGTTCGAAGGCGACTACTACTTCACCTTCAAAGCCATCGGCTCGATCGTTGACTCCGAGGCGCGGGTGCTGCAGAACTTCGAGTCCACGATGTCCGGCGATCTGGAGCCAGGGCAGGCGCGAAACTTCACGCGGAACCCGTTCATCTACATGGACATCACGCCGACATTGCCGGGTCCACAGACCTTCTCGCTGATGCTCGAAAACTCGATCGCGCACTCTTTCGGGCGAGAAGAGATCGAATTGGATGTGCCGACGGCGCATCCGCCTCGGCTGACGATTGCAGGCCCCGTACTGGCTCTCGACGCTCAGAGCCGGTCGTATGACCCGTTTGGTCAACGTTTCCCATTCCAGTACAAGGCGCTCGGAATGGTGCCGAGCATTGATGGTGCGTTCTTTGTCGGGCAGCCGCTCCACGCGTTCGAACAGGTTCTGTTGCCAGCGACCGCGGCACCGGCGGTGGTCACCCTCCGCATCGCGTTAGTGAATTCTGCTGGGACCGCGGTTCGCGAGGACTCGGTTCAGCTGATGGCTGGCAGCGCGGATGAGCATGGAGTCTTGCCGCACCTCTTCACGCTCGATACTGCCGACCTCGAGGCCGGTGATTACAGCTTGCGGGTGTCGGTGGATGAGAACTCCGCGGCTACCCGCGAAGTCAGCGTGAGGCTCTCGGCTGTGCCCGAGGACCCGATTCGGCCGTTCATCAACGCGCAGCCCGGGCCGCCCGCGATCGACGTGACCGTCGCGCTGGAACGCGCACAGCAGTACCGGATCGCCGGCGACCTGGACGCAGCCGTGCAATGGCTCGACTACGCGCAGGAACGCGAACCCGAGGATCCCGAGATTCTCGAGCGCTACTCCATGCTTCTCGAGGAAACCGGACGCTACGAACGTTTGATCGAGGTGCTACTGCCGGCTTCCGCCGAGAACCCCCGGGATCACGAGATGCTGATCCGGCTGGCCCGCACCTACGCGCTGGCAGCCCAGCACTACGACGCGATCCGTTTCTACGAGCGCGCGCGCATGGTGATGGGAGAGGAGAGCACCGAGCTCCTCAACGAGCTCGCAGCTTCTTACCAGGCCGAGAGCAGGCCGGATAGGACCCGCGAATTGCTCATGCTCTCTCTCGAACTGGATCCGGAACAGGCGCAGGCGCGCGCGATGCTGGACCGGCTCGGCAACGAGACAACCGACTCGACGGTGGATTCGCAGTAGTCACGCGTCCACCTCCACAACGAGGTCCCCATGCGCAGCACTCTCGCGATTCTGGCTTTGACCGCGGTCATGTCATCGGAGTCGGTCGTCGGCCAAGAGCCGACCGATCCACCAGCACAGGAACCCGTAGCCGAGATCCCGGTGACGCCTGCGTTCCCAACAGCCGAGGCGGAGGTGGCCCTGCAGGATGCGCTGGACGGCGAGTTGCGCCAGGACCTGGCATTGAGCTTCACGCCGCATTTCTTCCCTTCTTTTCAGGGCGGAACCTTGCTAGTTGTCGGGTTTCGCGTCGGAACCAACGGCCTGCTGTTTGGGGTCGACAGCGACGCTTTGGATCCGGCGAGCATCCCTGCGGGGGGTATGCCGTCCGAAGTCGCCCAGGTCGAACTCTTCGGCGGGATCTATGCGGGAGCGGAGCAGATCCGGAGCCTCGGTACGGCGGCCAAACTGGATCGCACGGGCGTGGAGAGCAGCGGCCTCACCGCGACGCACAGCTTTGGCGATACGTTGCCGGCCGGCACGTACCGATTCGTCTGGGGCATACGCGATCTCGTGAGCGGCAACGTCTCGACGGTCGATCAGCAACTTGAAGTTCCTGACCTCAGCGCGGCAAGACTTGGAACCAGCAGCGTGCTGATGGTCGAGGGCCCGCCGACTCCTGCGGCGGGGATCTTTGCGCCGGGAACGGTCTATCCAGGCGTTCGCGTGGCGACCGCGTCGTTCACAGATCGCCTGGTTCATGCGTTCTCGAAGACCGGACCGGAGGTTCTCGTGACGTTCGTTGTAACCGGCGTGCAGCGTGATCCGGAAACGGGGTCCCCGAACTTCTCGATCCGGTACCAGATTCTGGACGCCGCAGGTCAGCGGATCTGGGCCACGCCGGCCCAACCGCACGCCCGACCGACGATCGGTCAACCGCTTCGATTCGAGGACGTCGAGCCGGTATCGCCGGGCAACAGCTACACCCTCGTGATTCTGCTTGAGGACCTGACGAACAACGCGGAGGCGACGACCGAGATGCCCTTCCGCATCGTCGAGTAGTGCTCCGCACTACGTCGGGCGGGCGGATGCGATGCCTTCTCATGCCGCCACGCGCGTTCGCACTACTTGTTGCGGCAGCGGTGCTGCCGGATGCCGCGACCGCGCAAGCGCCGGTACGATTCACCGAAGTGGCTGCCGAGCTTGGTATCGATTTTAAGGTGACCTACGGTGCACCCCAGCGCCCCTACGTGACCGATTCAGGTGGTGTCGGCGGCGCGTGGCTCGACTACGACAACGACGGTCGGCTCGACCTTGCACTCGGCAATGGACTCGCAGGTCCGTCCGACCGCCCCTACGCGGCCACCGCAGCATCCCTGGCGGAGACTCCGCTCGCTGGCTCGTACGACGCGTCCGGGGATCTTCCGCGTTCGGGGCTGTTCCGTAACGGCCCCGGCGAGTTTCACGCCGTGGGGAACCAGGCCAACTTCGCCTGGTCGGCCTGGGCCAACGCTCTGGCCGCCGTGGACGTGGACAACGATGGGTGGACCGACATCTACGTGACCACGATTGGCTCGAACCTCGTGCTCCGCAACAACGGAGACGGCACGTTCTCGCGATGGGAGACGGGAGCCGAGGATCCGCGCTGGTCCACCGGCGCCGCTTTTCTTGATTGGGATCGCGATGGTGATCTCGACCTCTACGTTGCGAACTACGTGGACTTCGATGCTTCGAGCACGGCTACTCTCGGCGATGGTGTTTGCAACTTCCTCGGAATCGAAGTGTTCTGCGGGCCGATGGGTCTGGCCGGTTCGCACGATCGGTTCTACGAGAATCGCGGCGACCGGTTCGAGGTCTGGAACCAGGGAGTCGTGGATCCGGACGCGACCTTCGGATTTGCCGCGCTGGCGGTCGACTGCGACGGCCGGGACGGCCAGGAGATCTATGTCGCGAACGACTCCAACATCAATCTGCTGTATCGAGCAAGCGAGTTGGGCATCGAGGATCTGTCGTTGTTCAGCGGAGCCGGCTTCAGTGGTGCAGGGCGAGAGCAGGCCGGAATGGGCATCGGAGCTGCCGACGCGGATGGCGACGGCGATACCGATCTCGTGGTGTCCAATTTCCAGCACGACTACAACACGTTTTACGAGAACATCGGTGACTGCACGTTTACCGACAGTTCGACACGGGTAGGTATCGCGGCCGATAGCTACGAATACATGGCCTGGGCCAATCTGTTTGTCGATGTGGATGGTGATGCCGACGAAGATCTGGTGGTGGTGAACGGGCACTTGTATCCGCAGCTTGGCGATCGCGGCCTGCAGGAGTACGCCCAGCCGACCCAGCCGTTTCTGAATCAGCTGCGTGATGGCGGCACGGCGGCGTTCAGGATCGAGCCCGCAACGGGTGACCTATCGACGGCCCGCGTGGGTCGAGGCGCAGCGTTCGGCGACTTCGACAACGACGCCGATGCCGACATCCTGATCATGCCGATCGACGGTTCTCCGTCCATTCTGCGCAACGACTCCACCGATCGGCTGCCCGCTCTCCGGCTGAGCCTGCGCGGACGAACGTCGTCGCGGACCCCCTACGGTGCCCGGGTGGTTCTGACATCGGGCGGCGTGGTGCAGCATCGCGAGTTGCGACACGGCGATGGCTACCTGGGTGCGAACGATCCGCGTCTTCTGTTCTACCTTCCAGGCTCACAAGCCGAGCGTATCGAGGTGATCTGGCCGAGTGGAGAGGTGACGGTGCTGCACGATATTGGACCGCGCGATGTGTTGATTGACGAACTCATGGGCCTCGTCGCGGTGCAGGCCCGATGACGGCCTCCCGCGCGTCGAGCCTGGAGCGGCGCGTCGCGATCTTGACGATGTTGGCGACCTTATTTCTAGCGCCACGGGCGACGACCGCAACGCCTGCGCAAGCGGCTCAGGACTCGCCTCTCGCGGCGGCGGCCGCCGCGCTTCAAGCAGGGGACCACGAGCGCGCGATCGAGCTCTATCGAGCAGCCTACTCGGCTCAGCCCGGCGATCTTGCGGCTCGATTCGGGCTAGGCCAGGCCCTGTTCTTCAACGGTGATCTCGCCGAAGCGGTGGGCCACTTGGAAGCTGTTCGCGACGCGTCCGGTGGCGCTGGCGTCGTGCAGTACACGCTCGGCCAGGCTTACCTCGAGCTCCAACGCTTTGTGGACGCATCGCGCGCCCTGGATGCCGCTGCGCGCGAGCGACCGGACGTCGTGCCGCTCGCTTTCATGCGCGCCGAACTCTGTTACCAACTCGGGCGTGGTGCGGTCGCACAGCAACGACTGGTTGCGGTCCGCGATCTCCAGGCTGAATGGGATCTGCCGCATGTGCGCCTCGGTGCGCTGATGCTCGATCTTGGGCGTCCCGCAGATGCCATCCCGTCGCTCGAGACGGCGCTACGACTGTCGCCCCAGAACATTGACGCGGCGCTGCTGCTGGCGGGCGCGTACACGAATCAGGAGCGTCCGGAGGAATCAGTTGCGGTGCTCGAGGCCTCGCGGCGGGCTCAGCCAGATTCCTTGCCGATCTTGATGGCACTGTCGTTCACGTACGACAAGTTGTCGCGCGCCGAAGATCTCGTCGCGATCTCGCGCCGTGTGCTCGATCTGGCCCCCGGCCATCCGGGGGCGGAATTGAGGTTGGCGGTTCAGGCTGACCTGCGTGGCGATGTCGAGATCGCCCGCGCCCACGCGCGGCGCGCGGTTGCTGCCTACGATCGAACCCCCAGGGTCATGGCCGGCGTGAATCCGGGCGAGGTGTGGGACGTTCGATCGGTGGAAGCGCCGGAAGCGATTCGCCTGCTGGCGGACCTGGAACAGCGGGTTGGCGACACCGAGGAAGCGCGACGCCTTGCGGAGCGTCTCGTGGGCGAGTTCCCGCGATTCCCAGGCGGGCACTTCCTGCTCGGCAACATGGTTCTGCGGGGTGACGACGCGGCGGCCGGGCGCGAGCATCTGGCTCGGTTCAAGCAGTTGACCGATGCCAAGGTGCAAGCTGATCTCGGGGCGAACTTCCTCGAATCCGACGAGTCCGTCGCGGAGGCTGAAGCCGCGTTCGTGCGGGCGCTCGCAGAGGACGACCGCGATACCGCCGCATGGAGGTCGAGCCAGTGAGTTGGTACACCAACTACGTTCTGGCGCTAGACGCGGCCGGTAGATCCGATGCCGCGATGGCCGCGTGGCGCGAGGCGACGTCGCTCGGTCTGCAGATGCCGTTCGAGGTGTCCACCGTCGCCCATGCCCAGGTCAACGCCTGTCGGGCGTAGCAACGGGTCTACATCTCCATCACTGCCTCGATGTCGGGAGCGGGTCGTTGCATCGGCGTCAGTCGCGAGATCACGATGAAGAGCACCATCGAGATCACCAGGGCGACAGTTCCGCCATGGAGCCCGTGAGGCAAGCGCGCACCCGAGAGTTCAGCCGCCAGGTTGATGGTCAGCCCCGCGATGATCGAGACGTTCGCGGCCAGGGGAGTGGCTCGTTTCCAGTTCAAGCCGATGGCGACTACCGGCACCAAGGCTGCTGCGAACGTGCCCCAGCCGAACGCACCGAGGAACGCGATGAGTCGATCGTTGACGTAGTGGGAGTAGATGGCGAACCCAGCACCGCCTACGCCGAGCCCCACCGTGGCGAGACGTGCGGAGAGCAATTCGTTGTTGAGCGGCCGGCCGCGCAAGGCGAGGGGAATGTCGTGAGCCAGCGCGGCCGCGCCGATGTTGAGGAACGCATCTCCCGTCGACATGATCGCGGCGAACAGGGCAGCGAACACGACTCCGGCGAGCAGTGGCGATGCGAACGTCTGCAGGAATGTCGTGGCCGCCTGATCGGCCGAGGCAAGCGGCGGCAGACCGCCCTGGATCACCACGGCGCGCATCGCCAGCCCGATACCGATCCAGAGCAGTGCCGAACAGCTGTAGGCAGCCAGCGAAACAGGTAGCGCGTTGGCCGCGTCCGAGACCTTCCGGTACATGAGGTTCTTCGTGATGATATGGGGCTGGCCGGCGCCGCCAATCGTGAACAGCAGGTACCACGAGAGACAGCCGATCATGCCCATCGTTCCCCACGGGCCCATGCTCTCCGGGTCGTCCGCTACCAGTGAGGTGATTGCGCCCACTGCCCCGCCTTGTACCGCGTTGACTGCTGCGATGAACACGAGCACGGAGGCAACAATCATGATCGCCCCCTGGATCACGTCGGTGTAGAGGCTCGCGATGACCCCTCCGGTGACGCTATAGAACAGCAGGAAGCCCGTGGAGATGACCACACACGCGACCAGGCTCAGCCCCTGCGTTGCGGGTACCGCACTGGCGAGACTCTGTAGCACCACGGACATCGCCAGGATCTGGGTGGCGAGGTAGCCGATACAGCCGAGGAGGATAGCGATTGCCGCAAGGAACCGCGTTGATTCGCTTCCGTAGCGCGCGGCCACCGCATCTGGCAGCGACACGATGTCCCGAACCTCGGCCATCAGACGAAGTCGTTTCGCGAGCAACCAAGTAGAAACGGCCATGCCTGTCGGCGTGGTGATGATGATCCAGATCGAACTCAGTCCCATCGCGTAGATCAGCCCCGGACCTCCGACGAATCCGAACCCCGACAGCGTGCTTGAGAACATCGCGAGTCCGGCGACGGCGAAGCCGATCTGGCGCCCAGCCACGAAGAAGTCGCGGGTGTTCCGGGTGCGGCGCATCGCCCAGATTCCAACAACTACGCAGATCAGGAGGTAGATGCCGACGCACGTCAGGATGACCGCGGCCCGGCTCATCGCTGACTGCTCCGTTCCGCCAGGTCGCGTAGGCGCGCCTCATCGTCCGCGTTGAACACCCAGCGATCGAAATGACGAACGTACAAATAGACGTAGAAGACAGGAAGCGGCCACATCGCAAAGATCAGCAGCACCGTGGGCAGCGGGAATCCGAGAACGGATGGACCGGAGGCACCTGCTAGCCAGCCCTGGTAGGCCGCCACCACCAGAGTCCAGACAAACAGGTACACGACGCTGCCGCCCACCAAAGGGCGAAGCAGGCCGCGCTCGCGCCCGCGCGCACCCGCACCGAACAGAATCAGCGCGGCGAAGAGCGCGATCTGAAGCGCACCGAAGGCCCAGCCCAGGGCGAGAACAGCGCGATGCGAAGATCCGTCGCCGCCTACCAACATGCCCGGGTATTGGGCGTGCGGTGTGGCCGATGCGGTGGGGCCCGCCGGCAGCAGCGCGAGCACCAGAAACAGTGCCGCGAGAGCGGTCAGCAGGGCGAGAACGAGGCGCGTCGGGCTACGGGCGATCATGATAAGTTGGAGACCCTATCACCCTGCCGGCGTCTCGCCGGCACCCCGCTGGCGCAGTGGTTCCGGGCCGCGAACACGGTCTGGTTGGTGGGCAACTCGGCTGCGCCCGTGCGACGAACCGCCTCGGTTGGAGTAGCTGGGTTGGAGATCTACGGAAACATTCTGGAGACCCTCGGCGACACGCCGTTGGTGCGTCTCGATCGGTATTGCACGGGAGCCGCGACCGTCGCGGCGAAGGTCGAGTCCTTCAACCCAGGGTCGAGCGTCAAGGATCGCATCGGTCCGGCCTTGATCGAGGCCGGCGAGAAGGCGGGACTTCTGAAGCCTGGCGGCACCATCGTCGAGCCCACGTCCGGCAACACGGGACTCGGTTTGGCCATGGCCGCGATACTCAAGGGGTATCGCATGGTCTGTACGGCGGCAGACAAGATCCCGGCCGAGAAGGTCGCGCTTCTGGAGGCCTTCGGTGCGGAAGTGCACCTGTGTCCGACGAACGTCGAGGCCGATGACCCTCGTTCCTACTACAAGGTCGCAGAACGGTTTCGGGATGAGGAGGGCGCCTACCTCCCGTACCAGTACCACAACCAGGCCAACCCAGAGGCTCACTACGCCACGACTGGCCCCGAGATCTGGCGGCAGACGGACGGGACGATTACGCACTGGGTTGTCGGCATGGGCACGGGCGGCACGATCAGCGGCACCGCGAAGTTCCTCAAGGAACAGAACCCCGACATCCAGGTGGTTGGCGTGGATACGGTCGGATCGGTCTACGCCTACTACCGGAAGCACGGCGAGTTGCCGCCGGCAGAAGATATCCATCAGTACCTGATCGATGGCATTGGTGAAGATTTCTTGCCGGCGACGGTGTGGTGGGACTACATCGATGATGTTGTGACCGTCGACGATCCCGCCGCCTATCGCGCCGTTCTCGAGCTGGCTCGCACCGAGGCGATCTTCACCGGCTCATCCGGCGGCGCCGCCGTGGTCGGGGCCAGGCAAGTTGCCGAGCAACTCGGTGAAGATGCCCTGGTCGTGACCTTGTTGCCGGACTCGGGAGAGCGCTATCTGTCGAAGCTCAATCGAGATTGGATGCGCGACCAGGGTCTGGTGAGTAGCTGAGAGCACCATCCCGTCCTGCGCCACGCAGCCGTGCCGGGATGTTCTTGAAGTCCTCGACGATCAGGTAGCCGCTGGGCACAAGCACCAGCGTGACGAAGGTTGCGAAGATCACGCCGAAGGCGAGCGAGACCGCCATGGGGATCAGGAACTGTGCCTGCAGGCTCTTTTCCAGAAGCATCGGGAACAGTCCGGCGAACGTCGTCACCGAAGTCAGCATGATGGGCCGGAAGCGCACCGCGCCTGCGCTCCGCACTGCGTCCAACAAGTCGTCGTGCGCTTCTCGTCGTCGATTGATGAAGTCGACGAGAACGAGACTGTCATTGACCACGACTCCGGCTAGCGCGACGACCCCGAACATCGACAGGATCGTCAGGTCGAGCCCCATGATCATGTGGCCCCAGATGGCGCCGACGATGCCAAAGGGGATCGCGGACATAATGATCAGTGGCTGGACGTACGAGCGCAGCGGAATCGCGAGGAGCCCGTAGATCGCGAGCAGCGCGAGTGCGAAGCCGCGCGTGAGCCCTGTGACGGTGTCGCGCTGTTCGGCGGCCTCGCCCTCGAACGAGTATCTGACGCCCGGGTGCGACAGCATCATCTCGGGCAGGATCACCTCGGCCAGTTCGGCGTTGATCGTTCCCGGAGTGGTAACTGCCGTATCCACCTGAGCCGTCACGCGCACGGCACGACTGCGATCGACGCGCTCGATGGTTGAGAAGCCTCGGCCGGGAACGACTTCGGCGACCTGGTTGAACGGCACTTCCACACCCGCCGGTGTCCGGATCCGTGTCGTTTCGAGGTCGCTGACCGAGCGTCTTTCTGACTCGGGATACCTCACCATCACGCGGACATCGTCGCGGCCGCGCTGGATACGTTGCGCCTCTTCACCGTAGAAGCCCTGCCGCACCTGGCGGCCGAGATCGGCCAGCGTCAGGCCGAGCATCTCGGCTTCGGGTTTGATCGCGAGCTTGAGTTCTTGTTTGCCCTCGAGGAACGAGTCGGCGATTTCGTGCACGCCGTCGTATCCGGCAAGTCGCATCTTGAGGTCGTTCGCGGCGGCCGTGAGCATGTCGAGGTCGAGTCCCGTGAACTGAATGTTCACGTCCTCGCCGCTGTCGAAGAGCGAGGCCGAGTAGCTCAGCGATACCGCGTCCGGAATGCTGCCGGCAAGCTCACGCCATCGGTTGGCCATGGCTTCCGACGACACCGTGCCCCGCAGCTCGGCCGAGATCAGCTCGATCGTGACTTCCCCGAGATGGGCACTCGATCCTTCGATCCGGACAGCGCCGAAACTGGCCGCCATCTGGCGGCGCATGGGCTGACCACCGACGGCAGCCTGCGTGTGGCGGTAGACGTCGATGCCATGTTCATCCTGCACTTCCTGCCGGAGTTGATTGGCAGCGTCCTCGAGCCGGCCAACGGCCCGCGACGTGACGTCCACCGGTGTGCCCTGGGGCATCGTCAGCGAGGCCACGACGAAGTCGGCCTCGATATCCGGCATGAAAATGAAGCGGATGAACCCCGACTGGACGAGTCCGATCGTCAACACGAGCGTCGCGGTGCCGACGGCAACAGTCAGGTAGCGCCAGCGCAGCCCGAAATCCACGGACGGTATGTAGATCCGGGCGATGACCCAGTGCAGTCCCCCCGTGATGCGGCGCTGGATCTTGAACCAGAGACCGCGCTCATTGTCAGGGCGTTCAGGGCGATGTGACAGATGGGCCGGGAGGATCAAGAGTGACTCGATCAGCGAGAAGAGCAGACACGACATCACGATGATGGGTGGTGTGACCATGATCTTCCCCATCGTGCCGGGCACGTTCAGCAATGGGGCGAAGGCGGCCATCGTCGTGAGAACGGCGAAGATGACCGGCTTGGAGACCTCGTCCGCCCCGCTGATGGCGCCGATCACGCCGTGCCGGGTCGACTGCTGCTGCGTGTAGATGTTCTCGCCGACTACGATCGCGTCATCCACCACCAGTCCGAGTACCAGGATGAAGGCGAACAACGACATCAGGTTGATCGAAACGCCCAGCGTTGGCATCAACCAGATGGCGCCCAGGAAGCTGATCGGGATTCCGATGCTGACCCAGAACGCCAGGCGTAGTCTGAGGAAGAGCGCGAGGCTGATGAAGACGAGAACGAATCCCACGCGGCCGTTGCGCAGCAACAGGTCGAGCCTGTCGCGGAGTACCTTGGACTGGTCCTGCCAGGTGGTGATGTACAGGCCCTCAGGGAGTTGAGCTTGGGCTTGCTCCACATAGCCGATCGCGGCGCCGGCCACATCGAGCGCCTGTTGCGCGCCGGTGCGGTAGACCTTCACGGTCAGGGCGGGCAGTCCGTCGAACCGCGTGATCTGGTCCGTGTCGGCGAACCCGTCGACCACCTCGGCGATATCGCCCAGGATCAAGTGGGTGCCATCAGGCCGCGTCATCAGCACCAGGTCCGCGAATTCGTCGCCGCTGTAGGCTTGTCCCTTGGTACGAAGCAGGATCTCGCCGCCCGTCGTTTTCACGGATCCGCCTGGGAGATCGAGCGACGAACGCCTCACCGCGTTCGCAACGAAGTCGAAGCTGAGCCCGTGCCGCCGGAGCGCGGTCTCGGAGACCTCGATCGCCATCTCGTAGGGTCGCGCGTTGGCAATCTCCGCCTGCGTGATCTCGGGGAGCGCAGTGAGTTCGTCGCGCACTCTCTCTGCAAGCCGCTTCAGGGATCGTTCGTCAGTGTCGCCGTAGACCGCTACGTCGACGACCTGCTGGCGGTTGGTGAGCTCCCGAATGTTCGGTTTCTCGGTTTCTGCGGGGAAGGTCTCGATCGCGTCGATGTTCGTCTTCACATCGTCGAGAACCTTTCTGGCATCGGCATCGATCTCGAGTTCGAGCATCACGGTGCCCATGTTCTCGGCGGCCGTGGACGTGATCTTCTTGATGCCGTCGATTCCCTGGACGGCTTCTTCGATACGGACGTTCACTCCCTGTTCAACTTCGTCGGGTGCCGCGCCCAGGTAGACGACGCTGACCTGGATCATGTCGAGGTCGAACTCGGGGAAAACCTCCTGCGGAACGTTGATCAGCGTCATCACGCCACCGGCGATGATGAAGATCATCAGCAGGTTCGCGGCCACCCGGTTGGTGGCGAACCACCGGATCACGCCGCTCATGAGCCGATCTCCGGCGAGACCTTCATCCCGTCGGCGACGAACTCGAGCGCCGAAAGGACCACCCGTTCCCCGCTCTCGAGCCCCGCACCAATGATCGCGATGTCAGCATCGAGTCGAAGGATCTCGACGGCACGCGCGTGCAGTTTGTCGGCCGAGTCCAGCACCCACACCTGATTTCCATCGCGCAGCGCCGACCGCGGAATGAGAGCGACGTTCTCGACGATGTCCCCGAGGATCTCCGCCTGCACGTACATACCGACGGCCAGCGGCGGCCGTCCCGGCGTGTTGCCGCGTCCGTAGGGGTCGCGTACCTGCGCAACGGCGTGGACCATGCGGCTGGCCGCGTCGATCTCACCCTCCGTACGCACCAGCCGGCCGCGCCATTCATGCTCGGCGCCGGCGAACTGAGCGCGCAGGATCACCTCTGGGCCCGCCCCGCCGCGTTGCCCGCGGTACACCAACGGCATGTTGCTCAGGTAGGCGAGATCCTGATCCGGAAGAGGCAGACGGATCTCGGCGATGTCGATTGCGTAGATGGATCCGACCTGGCTGCCCGGAGCGATGAACTGGCCCACATCAACAGCCTTGTCCCGAACGCGGCCCGCGTAGGGTGCCTTGATCTCGGTGCGCTCCAGATCCTGCTCGGTCTTGATCAGGTTGGCCTCGGCCGCCGCGACACCCGCGCGCGCGTTCTCGAGCTGTGGAACACGTGCAGTGAGATCCGGGGGCGCGCCTTCTCCGAGTTCCTCCCATTCCGCGCGAGCAATTTCTGCTTCGGCCTCTTCCTGGGCGAGCCGTAGCTTCGCGGCAGAGACTTCGGCCGCCGCCCGCACCACGGCCTGCTGGTAGTCGTGCGAGTCCAGGCGGAGTAGGGGATCGCCTTCCTCGAAGAACCCTCCCGACACGAAGTCAGGCGACACCCAGATCACGCGGCCGCCGACCTCGGGAACCACGCGGCTCTCCGTACGAGGACGGACCGTACCCTGTGTGCGCACGGTGAAGGCATGGTCCACTAGTTCGGCGGTCAGGGTCCGCACAACGGGTGGTCGCACTTCGACCTCGACGGTGTCTGGCGGCGCGGCTGCACCAGCAAGAGTCATTGCGCCGAGCGCGGCGGCAATGAGTACGACGATGGGCAATACGATCTTCAGGGCCAGAGTCAGCTTGCTATTCATTGGGTGATCTCCGCGTCGTCAGCGTCCGCGTCGGATGCAGCGGGAGTGTTCTGGGTGTCGTAGATCGGGGTCGGGTCAAAGCCACCCCCGAGCGCGAGGTAGAGGTCGACGCGGTTGTCCAGACGTTCGCGACGCCCGGCAATCCAGGCGCTTTCCGCGTCAAACGTGCGCCGTTGAGACTCGAGCACCGTGATGAAGTTCTCGAGACCGTTGCGGTAGCGGTCCATCGCTAGTCGTTCGGCAGCCTGCGATTGCACCGTGGCCTGTTCCAGATTGGTGGCGCGGTCGGCCAGGAATGTCTCTGCGGCGAGCGTGGTTTCGACCTCGGAATAGGCGCGGAGCGCGGTGCCGACATAGCCGGCGACGTCCGCGTCAACGCCAGCGTCCGCGAGATCGACCCCGGCGCGTAGCCGACCGCCGGAGAAAATCGGTGCGAGGAGGTTGCCGGCCAGGCTCCACACCGAGAAGTCGCCCTTCACCAGGTCCGTCAACTCTGCTGTTGAGGTGCCACCGGAGGCCGTGAGACTGAGTCGAGGGTAGAGCGACGCGCGCGCCACGTTCAGTTGCTCCTGTGAGGCCGTGAGGCGTCGCTCGGCGGCAACGATGTCCGGGCGGCGCGCCACAAGTTCGGCCGGCAGGCCTGCCGGGACAACGGCAGGCGTGGCGATCAGCTCGCGCGGGAACTCGAGGTCGCGCCCCGGATAGAGCCCCAGAAGAACTTCGAGTTGGCGGCCGGCGAAGTCGAGTTGCCGCTTACGGGCCTCGACCGCGGCTTCCGCGCCGTACAACTGTGCGAGTGCAAGACGAAGATCCAGCGGCGGTCGGACACCTCGCTCGAAGCGATCCCGAACCTGGTCGGCAGACCGGCTGAGACTCGCTACCGTGCGCTCCGCCAGGTCGAGCTGCAGTTGAGCCTCGGCCACGGCGAACCAGGCCTTCGCCGTCTGTCCCGCAATCGAGAGACGCACGGCCTGGAAGTCGGCCTGCGTTGCCTGGAAGCTCGCGAGGCCCTGGCGTGACTGCGCGCTGAGGCGACCCCAGAGATCAATCTCCCAGGACAGGTCCACGGAGACGCCGAAGTTGTTGGAGATCGTGCTGAGAACCTCGTCTTCACCACCGGGAATGGGGAAGCCAACGAAGTTGCGCTTCGACCGGTTGGCGGCGAGGCCGGCGCTGACCTGCGGTTTGAGATCCGCCCCGGCAATGCGTGCTTGAGCGGCGGCCTGGTCGACCCGAGCCGCAGCGGCCACCAGGTCGGCGTTGAACGCAAGCGCCTGCTCGATGGCGCCGCTCAGTTCTTCGGTCTGGAAGTCTTCCCACCATGTCTGCGTCATGGCGACCGGCGCCATCGCGCTTTCCTCTCCGAAGTGCTCGGGTACATCGATGCCCGTTTCTGGCTGTGTTGCCGGAGGCGCCGAGGGCGTACAGGCGGACACGAACAACAGCGCGGCGATCGCGGGGCGCCTCATGGCGTGACCTCGGTAACCTGGGATTCGAGTTCGGAGAGCGCTTCGACATCGACTGTGCCCCGCGCGGCGCGCAGTCCGGCCGCCGCGTACTCGATCAGTGAGCTCAGCACCCGCTCTCGCGGCTCCGTTGGATCGATCCGGAAGCAGTCGAGATGTTGACCCCAGCAGAACGTGTGCATCATGGCGGCTATGCCGTAGTGAAAACGGCGTTCGATTTCGGTCGTCGACAGTTCCGGGAGCGAACTTCGCAGCGCAGCATGGAAGCGTCGCCGGATCTCGTCGAAGTGGCGCAGGAACGTCTGGTGAATCGAACTCGACGGATCAGCGTTGATCCTGGCAACCACCCGCATGAAGGCTTGCCCCGCGTCGCCGAGTGCATCGATACGCCGGAAGGGCGGGGCGAAATTTGCGTACAGGATCTGCTCGAGAGGCAACGGCGTCCCGGTGGCGGCCGCCTCGAACCCATCCAGCAGCAACAGCCGCTCCTCATTCACCGGCCCAAAGCGTCGGGCGAATAGTGCTTCGAGAAGTCCGTCTTTTCCGCCGAAGTGATAGTTCACGGCGGCCAGGTTGGCTTCGGCGTGCGCGGTGATGTCGCGCAGCGAGGTCTCGGCAATGCCGCGCTCCGCGAAGAGCGTTTCGGCAGAGTCGAGAAGCCGCATTTTCGTGTCAGTCATGGGTGCGTGCTCATGCTTCGTGGGAAGAAGTGCATTCTTCATTCAAACGTTCGTATGAATCATACGTATGAATGCGTGTCGCGGCAAGGCGAGCCTGATTTTGGGCTTCGGCGACCGGGCCGCGGTTGCTACTTTGGGACCGTCTAGCGCGGGAGCAACACCATGAACTTGTTACGTGACGACCGCGGTGCGGTCATGATGAGCCTCTTGTTAGGGCTCTTGCTCACTGTCGGAATTGCGGCCACGGTGACCGTCGTTTCGAGCAGCTACTACGGCGAGGGTGGGTTCGACATGTCGAATCCCCTGGGCGGACCCGTGCAACAGCGGGTCTACCAAGGCAAAGCGATCGCCGACATGCAGGCGATGGGGAAGGCCACGACCGGTTTCTTCCTGAGCGAGGGCCGCTATCCAAAGGACCTGCAGGAGCTGTTCGATTCCGGCTACGTCGACGGGATGGAGATGAACGACCCGTGGGGAAGCCCCTGGCAGTACCGGACTGAGGGTCGCAACTTCATCATCGTCTCGTACGGGAGTGACAGTGCGCGTGGGCCCAAGCCTCCCGAAGGGTGGGATGGCGAAGACACGACGCCGGATCTGATCATCAAAGATGGCTCGTGGCTGCAGGTGCCCGAGCGCGACGTGAAGCTCAAGGCCGTGCAGGAGTCCATCGACAAGCAGCGTGATCGGGTGAAGCGCACGCAGGCATCTCTCGAAAAGGCAGGCGCTCAATAGCGTCGATCTGGTTTCAGAAGCCGGCGCGAGGAGACTCGCGCCGGTTTTTTTGTGCCCGAAACGGCTACACTGACGGAAGCCTGCCTCCCCAAGAAGAGGGAGATGCCCGTGCGTACCCGTATAGCGATCCTGGCCCTGCTAGTTGCCGTGACGTCCACCCTGTCGGCTCAGGAGTCAGGCGTTTCCGGTCAAGGTCCGAGTTTCGCTCTACGTGCCGGTGCCACCGTCAGCCCGGATCAGTTTCATGTGGGCTTCCACGTCGACCTCGGGGAAGCTGCGCCCAGGCTGCGCATCCGACCCGGGGCCGAGATCGGGTTTGGCAGCGACCGGACGACGCTCGTGGGCAATATCGACGCCCTGTACGTGGCCAGCACCAGTCGCACCACCAACATTCTCGTGGGCGGCGGTCTCGGCCTGGGTGCCGAGTGGGGAGATCGCGGCAAGGACGGAGGCCTCTTCGGGGCAAATCTCATCGGGGCGGTCGAATGGGGCACCCGAGCAACGCCACACGTGTCAGCCGCCGGCGGGAGCTACCTCCGCTATTTGCTCGAGGTGCGTGTCGGCCTGGCCGACCTGCCCGAGTTGAAGGTCACGGTCGGCCTGCAGTTCTAGTCGATCGGATCGCGCCACGAGCCCTCCCGCAGTCACCGACCCCGGGCGCTTGATCGCCGGCCCGCAGCAAAACGCGCAGTTCGTGGCGGCCGAAGTGCAATGAGGCCCTGCTACACCGCCGTGGGGACCGGATGCGGCCGGCGGCCTCCGCGAGGGGGTCAGATGCGGTCACGTGTATTTCATAGTGACTATCAATAACTAATAGTGTGCTAGATACGACAGAAAAGGCGTTTAGGTACTGATTCGTTCTTTCAAACATGAATTCAAATGCTATTCTTTGCCTCAAGATCCCAGAGAGATTGATCAATGCATCAGATGAGTTTCCGGAACCGCTGGTAGCGACTGATGCGAAACTTAACGAACGGAGGGACAAGAGCCATGCCGAAGAAAAGCTTTGCTCGCGTCGCACTGATCGCTCTCCTGGCGGCCACGTTGGTGGTTGCCCCGGTGAGCAAGGAGGCAGCGGCCCAGTCCGCGTCGGGCGCCACGGCGTTCTCGATCAGCTTCCCCAATGTGGTTGTGCTCCATTACTGGAGCCAGCTGAACATGGCGATCTCGACCAACGACCTGACCAGCTTGCTGATTGGCAACACGTCGGGTGACAGCGACGAGGGAACCGCGCCCGCCAGTGGCACGATCAGCATCACCGACAACTCGGGCACGCTCGAAGCTGACGCGAACATCTCGTACAGCTCGGCCACCGACGTGTCGGACATCACGCTGCACATCCAGAACGCCTGGGCCGTGCGAGCGGTGGGGGGCTCCGGTGAAGAGGTTCAGATGTCGTTCACGGCATCGTCGTCCTCGCTGTCGGGCCCGACCGGCAACTCGATCGACGTCAACAACTACTTCGTTGGCGCGTCCGGCGGATCCGCGCCGTCCAGCTCGACGTACAACTTCACGCCTCCCGGGTTGGTGAACCCCGAGGTTGGAGATATCGCGCTGGAACTGGACATGACCGACGCCGAAGAGTCCGGCAACTACACCGGTAGCTGGACCCTGCAGGCAGAGATCGTCTAAGTCCTCACAGACAGCGGTTTCGGGCGATCGGTCCGGCGCTTTCGAGCGCCGGGCCCTTCGCAGATTCCGGAGGGACCCATGCTTCGCAGAGACCCAATCGCTGCGTTGATCGCATTGAGCGCTCTATGTGCCCTGGCTCCGGCTGCGGCGCAGGAGTCGCCGCGCTCAGCCCTGGCGATCAATGACGCAGACATCATCGAAGCGGCGATGAGCGTCACACGCACCATTGAGCTCGCGGCCGTTTCGATGGCCGAAGTACTCGGTGCAACGGGCGCGCCCGTGGCGGCGCGGACTGCATCTGCGTCGGCCTCCGGTGCCGCAGTGGCACTGGGTTCCTGGAATGGCGCGGTGGGCATGTCCGAGTTCCCCGCCCCTCCGATCATTCCGCGGACCGTTGACGACGCGTGGGAATTCCGCGTGGAGCAGTCCCAGCGCCGCAACACTTTCTTCGACGTGGACTATCAACTCCGGGCTGCTAACGGCAGTCCGGGGATGCTGAGCCACACCGGCGATGAAACGAGCACGATGCTCGTTCGACTTCAGCCCGTTACGCCGCCGGTCGTCGATAGCGATGGAACCCATGACGTGTTCCAGGGCGGCCTTGTGTTCTATCTGGATCTGGCCGGCGCCCGTCGCTCCGGCAGGTACCAGGGCACTTTGACCGTCACCTTCAACAACTACTGAGCGAGACCCAACATGCGAAGTACAACAACGTTCCGTCTGGCAATGCTCGGCGCCATCGCTACCGTGATGCTGTCGTTGACCACCGGAGTGGCGCTGGCCCAGGCCGTGCACCCTCCTGCCGTCGTGGCCGTGAGTCCCGGCAAGTTCGACATTGAGATCGGCAACCGGCCTACGGTGCAGTCGATGCGTCTCTTCAACCTTGGCGACAAGGAAGTCGAGATTCAGGCGACAGTTGTGAATTGGGATCTGAACGAGGAGAACCGGGTCGAGGTGCTTGCCCCGACCGAACAGTCGCTCGATCAGTGGATCGTGATCAATCCGCTGCGCTTCAAGATTCCGCCGCGGAGTTCGCAGACGGTGCGCTTCGCCGTGCGGCTCCGTGTGGAGCCTGAAGACGGCGAGCATCGCGCGATGCTGTACTTCGAGGAAATCCTCCCGGAAGAGCGCAACGAGGGCGAGGTCTACGTCAACTTCAAGGTGGGCGTGGCGGTTTACGGCAATGCTGGGGAGGTGCGGCGCGAGTCCGGCCTGCACAGCATTGAGGTGGTGAGTGACGCCCGCGTGTTCGCTGCGCGATTCGATCTGACCAGTTCCGGCAACGCCCATGTGCGACTTGGCGGCCAATATGCCGTCTGGCCGGTCAACATGTTCCCGGGTGTTTCCGCAGTCGTTCCGATCGCCAACGTAGGCGAGCCTGAAGTGACGCTCCCCCCGGAGTCCTGGCAGCTGGGCGACTACCGGCGATCCCGGTGCTGGCTGGCACGCGCCGCGAGGTTCCGTTGGTAGTGCAGCACGCGCTTCCGGCCGGAGAGTACGTGTTCGCGACGCTGGGTGACGTCTCTGGGGCTGAGTTCCGCGATGCCGTCCGATTCGTTGTGCCGCCCGCGAGCGCGGCGACGGCAGGGCAGCAGGAGAACTAGGCCCCCAACAGCCTGCGATGAAGCAGGAACTCTTCCGTGATCCAACACAGGAATACTCAACTCTGGAAGTGGCCAAGTGGGGCCACGCGAGGTCTGAGCCTCGCAGCACTGGTCTGGCGATCGCCGGGCTGGCGCAGGGTCGTCCTGTGTCTGGCGGCTCTCGGCAGCCTCGGGTTGTGTGCCAGTGTCACTGCGCAAGAAGTGCCCCAGGTCTCGATCGAAGATCTTCCCGACCGGTTCGAACGCCTGCTTGTGGGTGCGCTCGTGGGAGGCAAAGAGGGTGACACCTTCGAAGTTCTGCGCGAGCAGGATCGGTTCTACATACCGCTGCTACCTCTGGTATCCACGTGCGGATGTGAACTTGAATCGCGACCTGACGGCGACTACCTCGTTACGCCCTTGGGTGCCAGACGAATCGGCGACGAGGGTGTCGTCGTGGTGGATGGCATTCGGTATGTCAGCGAGACGTTTCTGAGCGATGAACTGGCCACCGAGTTGGAGTTCAGTCAGGAACTCTACGCTCTGCGATTCATGTTTCCGTGGCGGCCTGGCGCTCCCCTCCGTACGGAAGCAGCGAACGGCGAACTGGTCGAACTGGATGCCGACGACACGCCCGCGGCCCTGAGTTTGACGTCCGCGCGACTGAACGCTCGCTACACGCGACGGATGGACACCACGACCTCGACCGGCAGCGGACTGTTTCACGGGCGCGTGGCGGAAGGCCGCTGGCGATTTGGTCTCGACCAATCCATCGGAGGCAGTACCAACTTCCGGGAGTACGCGTGGACTCGCATCATGGGTCAGAAGCTCATGCTCGCGGGACACCAGCGAGTCAATCTGCACCCGCTCATGGGTGGGCTCGAGTTGACGGGCGTCCAGGGCGCGTGGACCAATCAGCCGCTCGAAGCGTTCGCGATCAGTTCGCAGCCGAGCGAACTGCTCCCGCGGAGCCTGCGCTCCGCAACCAGCATCACCGGGCGCGGCCCTGCCGCCGGATTCGCCGAGCTGCGCATCGACGGTATCGTCGCGCGGGTTCAGGTCATCAGTCTGGGCGGGACGTATGAGTTCTTCGACGTGCAGTTGCCGAGCCGCCAATCGAGTCGGATCGAGGTGTATGTCTACGAGCGCTTCAATCGCACGGCGCCGATCGAGATTCAGGACCACACTCGCGGCGTATCGGAGTATCTGCTGCCACAGGGCGCGACCACGATCATGGGCGGCGCTGGCCTGACAGGGAACTATCTGGCCGATGCTCTTGCCGAGCGCAGTGGCGCCGGGACCGCCACCGGCTTCGTTCAGGCGCGCCACGGATTGAGCGAGCGCGTCACTGTTGAGGCGGCGGTCCAGACTCAAGGTGAGAAGCGTCAGGGAGTTGTTGGCCTGACCGGTTCGCTGGGACGCAACTTCGTGGGTTCTGCAGCTGTCGCCACGTCGGGTTCGGCGATGGGCTGGGACCTCGATGTGCAGGGCTACTTCGACCGCGTTCGGGTTACGGCGCGCTCGCAACAGAATGGCGTAGGCTTCAACACCGCCACGAGCCCGCAGCGCTACAACCACTACGGCGAGGTTGTCTTCCGGCCGACCGGCAATCTGGATATCGGGCTTATCGCGGCTAGCCGCAACGATGGATTCAACAAGTCGGAGTACGTGCGGCCCATGATCGCGTGGCAGCCCACCGCAACCACGTGGTTGCGGGCGCAACCAGATGCCCTCGGTCGATATCGCTTCGATTTCTCCTGGGCAGTAAATCAGCGCACGCGCATGACGGCTGGCTACATTGACGAGCGGGCGATTCTCGGGGTCACGAGCTATGTGAGCCGGAACGTTGGCGTAAGCGCAAGCGCCGAATGGGACGAGAACTACGGTCATCGCCAGGCGGTGCAGGCGTCCCTGTCGACGGACAGTGCTTGGGAGCCTGGATTCATTGCGGGCGTGCGCCGCACCCATGGTCAGCTCGGCGTCACGGTCGGCGCGCAGGCGACAATCGGGCCGGGTGTCTTGCTCAGCGCGCAGTTCGAGAACGATCCGCGATTCAACGATCCGCTCGCGCGACGCGATCCGCGGATTACGGTGCGAATGTTCACCGATCTCGCATTCGCCGGCGGCCAGGTAATGGGCGGTCGGTCGTATTCGCTTTCGAGCACGAGGGGCGCCGTTGGCGGGCGTGTGAGGGTGGAAGGCCAGAACGACATCGATCCGGCCATGCTCGCCGGGCTCGCAGTCCTGGTGGACGGGCGTGCAGTTGGTCGCACTCAGCGCGGCGGTCGCTTCTATTTCGGCAACCTGCGCCCCGGCGTCTATCTCGTTGAGATCGATACCGCCGGCCTTCCCATCGAACTGAACATGCGGGACGCCGTGCGCCGCGTCCGCGTAGAGCCGGGGGCGGTAACCGGCGCGGACTTCGTCGCGGTGCAGGAGTTTGGCTTCGCCGGCAGGGTGACCGTGGAAGATCAGATTTTCAGCTTCGCGACCGTGGAGTTGCTCGATGCCCGTGGTCAGGTACTCCAGTCGGTGCGCGCGGATCGCTTTGGCCTGTATCGGTTCGATGGCGTGCCGGCCGGGATGTACCGGGTGCGCCTATCGCCGAAGAATGCCCCCGGGTCCGACGTCATCTGGCCGGTCATCGACATCGACGTTCGCGACTTCACGTTCGGCAACGATCTCGTGCTCAGGCGCATCGACATTCGCGAGCTCAGCGTGCCGGAAGAACTGAGCGGCGCACTCACCGGGCCAACGGGCGGCGCTGGCGCACAGCAGGGTTCGGGTAGCGGCCAGCAGCAGAGCCAGCAGCAGGACGAAACGCTCGACTCCTGATATTGGTTGTTTGCGCGCGCTCCGTCGCGACGCGTATCGTCGTTGCATGCCGCGCACCGCCTCTTTCGTTCTGATGAGCCTGCTGACCTCGAGCCTGTCTTCAACAACGGTCTCGGCCGTGTCGCAACTGACGGCGCGCTGCGTTCCGGGTGCGGTCTCGACAATTACGACCAGCGCGGACCTCGCGTGCATCGAGTTGTTGCCCACCGACCTCGCTCCTGAAGCAATGGCCACCGTGGAGCTCGTTCGCGCTGCCTCTCCGTTCGGCGTTGCCGTGACCGCAGAGGGACGTCAACGATGGCGCTTGCGCCTTGTGGCCGAGGGCCTGCCAGAGCCCTCCAGCGTTGGCGGCGGGCACCTCGTCGCGTGGGCGACCACGCCCGCACTCGCTCCCGTCGTGCGGCTGGGTGTCGTGGGCAACGGGACCAACGACCTCGCCGAGATCGGGTTCAACAAGTTCATCGTGTGGGTCAGCGTCGAGGTAGATCCGGATACCGTGACTCGCGAAGGCCCCTTGCTACTGCGCGGCAGTTCTCCAAGTTCGCGCATGCATCCCGAGGATCTGCTGACGCAGTCGCCGATGTCGATCCTCCAGGGAGCGGAGGGCCATGGCTCGAATCACGACATGGGCGGGATGCCGCCGATGCATCCGGAGGTGGCGCCGCTTCCCGGGGTGATGGCGTTGCGGCCGGCGACGACGGACTGGCTACCGACCGCCGCGGAACTCGATCAGGTGCCATTGGCGCGGCCGCGCGAACTCGTGGAACTCCCGGACGGCGGAACGCTAGACCTGGAAGCCGGGCTGGTGCGCCGTCAGATCGGCAACCGAGTGCTGCTCATGTACGGCTTCAACGGGCAGTATCCGGGCCCTCTGTTGAAGGTCCCTGAGAAGGCGACGATCTTCGTCAACTTCATGAATGCGACGGAACTGCCCACCGCGGTGCATTGGCACGGCGTGCGCCTCGACAACAGGTTTGACGGAGTGCCGGGCCTCACGCAGGAGCCGGTCGATCCGGGCGGGACCTTCCGCTACCAGATCTACTTCAGGGATGCAGGGATCTACTGGTATCACCCGCACCATCGCGAGGACATCGCTCAGGATCTGGGCCTCTACGGCAACATGCTCGTCGAGCCACGCGCGCCTGACTACTACAACGAGGTGGATGCTGAGCGCGTCCTGATGCTTGATGACCTGCTGCTCGGCGACGCCGGCTTCGTGCCATACGGCGCGGAGTCGTCGAACTACATGTTGATGGGGCGTTTTGGCAACGAGCTTCTCGTGAACGGCGAGCCGCGCTACCGGGAGTCCGCGCGTGGCGGCGACACAGTGCGCTATTTCTTTACCAACGTTTCGAATACCCGCACCTTCAACCTGAGTTTCCGGGCGCGACCCGAGGGCGAGCAGGTCTCGGGATTGGGGGCGGCGCGCATCGCCCTCGACAGCCCACCGTTGCCAATGCGCGTTGTCGGCGCAGATATCTCTCGCTTCGAGCGGGAGGTGTGGGCCGATAGCCTTGCGATCGCGCCGGCCGAGCGCTATGTCGTCGAAGTGCAGCTTCCCGAGAATGGCGACGTGGCGATGGTGAACGTGGTGCAGGGCATCAACCACCGCTCCGGTGAGTTCTTCACGGAGGCCACCGAGGTGGGACGGGTTGAGATCGACGGGCATAATCCCGCGCCGCGGCAGGTCGCTCCACTCCGGGCTCACCCGGCGCAGGTGGCTGAGTTCGACAGGCCTGTGGACTATGAGCTCACACTGCGTCTCCAGACGAAGGGCTTGCCGCTCGTTGTCCGCCAGCTCATGGCGCTCGATCGCGTGTACTTCAACCCGGTGGAGTGGGCAGGCACGATGGCAATGATGAATTGGGTGAGTACCGGGGCCGAGGTCGAATGGGAGTTGCTGGAGTCATCTACCGGCAACGTCAACGACGCGATCACCTGGAACTTCGAGGTGGGGGATGTGGTGAAAATACGCCTCCACAACAGCCGCGATTCTTTCCATGCGATGCAACATCCGATTCATTTCCACGGCCAGCGCGTCGCCGTCCTGGACCACGACGGGGTGCGGAATGACAATCTGGCGTGGAAGGACACCGTACTCGTACCGGTCGGCACTACGATCGATCTGTTGCTCGAGATTTCCAATCCGGGCAAGTGGATGGTTCACTGCCACATCGCGGAGCATCTCGAGTCTGGCATGAAGATGGTCTTTTCCGTAGCGCCCACAACTAACGATTCCCCCGCCGAGGAAAACCAACAATGAAGCGATCGCTCCTGGGCGCCGTGCTCATTCTGACTCTTGCGATGCCGGCCTCCGCTGCGATGCAGCAACTGCCGGAGCGGCCTGAGTTCTCGGCCGAGGTCATGCGGTACGTCGGCTACGACGCCCCCGAGATTGCACTCACCAACGTGCGTGTGGTGGACGGCACGGGCGCGGCAGCTCGTGAAAACCAGACAATCTTGATTCGCGATGGCCGTATCGCCGAAGTTGGCGACGCGGGAACCGTCCGCATGGGCACGAATGCCGAGGTGGTGGATCTCGCTGGCCACACTGTGATTCCGGGGCTGGTGGGGCTGCACGATCACAGCTACTACACGACGTCGGCACGAGCGGTCCAGATGAGCTACACGGGGCCGCGGCTCTACCTCGCCGCTGGAGTTACCACGATCCGGACAACCGGAAGTCAGGAGCCCTACGCCGAGATCAATCTCAAGAAGGACATCGAGTCGGGCCGCGCCCCGGGGCCGCGGATGTTCGTCACGGGCCCGTATCTCACTGGCGAGAATGGCGCGCCTTCCATGGCGCAGCTCACCGGTCCGGATCACGCCCGGCGTGTTGTGAAGTACTGGGCTGAGGAGGGCGTCGACTGGCTCAAGGCATATACGTGGATCAGCCGTGCCGAACTGGCCGCCGCCATCGACGAGGCCCACAAGCATGGGGTGAAGGTCACGGCGCATCTCTGCTCCGTCAGTTTTCAGGAGGCCGTTGAGGCCGGGATCGACAACATCGAGCACGGGCTGCTCACCAACTCCGACTACGACGAGACCCGCGAACCGGATGCGTGTTCGCCCAACCTCATGGCCAGTGTTGCCGAGCTCGACATGACGGGCGAGGAGGTTCAGGCGACCTTCCGCGCGATGAACGAAGCCGGTGTCTCCATGACATCCACGCCGGTCGTGTTCGAGATGTTCGTCCCAGGCCGCACTGCGATGGATGATCGGACTCGTGCAGCGCTATCGCCGGAAGCCGCCGAGGAAGTCGAAGCTGCGGCCGCTCAGATCGAAGAGCGCGGCGGGATCTCTGAAGAACTGTTCCAACAGGCGCTGCGCTACGAATACGCGTTTGTGCAGTCGGGCGGACTGCTCGCGGCAGGGGTTGATCCGACCGGCTACGGCCTCGCCCTGCCGGGATATGGCGATCAGCGGAACTTCGAGATTCTTCTCGAGACCGACTTCACCCCCGAGGAAGTCGTCCAGATCATCACCGCCAATGGCGCCAAGATCCTCGGCATCTACGATGAGGTTGGCTCGATTGAAGCCGGCAAGCTGGCTGATCTCGTGGTGTTGGAGGGCAACCCCGTAGCGACTCCGTCGGACATCCGCAACGTGCGGTGGGTGTTCAAGGATGGCGTCGGCTACGACGCAGCCAAGCTGACCGAAGCGATTGCCGGTCGGGTCGGACGCAGTTAGTCGCGATATGCGGTTCGTTCGGATCGGAGCACTCGTCGGACTGGTACTGCTGGTGGTGTTGCAGTTCGTGCCGGGTGATGCAGAACTGACGGAGGGACCATCGACGGCGTTAATCGTGGGACCATCCGCCGTCGTCCGGATTCTGGAAGCGTCCTGCCTCGATTGCCATTCCAACCAGACCAGCTGGCCGCTGTATTCGTACATCGCGCCGGCGTCGTGGTTGGTCACGGCGGATGTAGCCGGTGGGCGCTCTCGACTCAACTTCTCCGAATGGGAGGAGCTTCGGCTCGGATTCCAGAAGCGATTCAGTCGGAAGGTCGTTGAACGCATCGAAGCCGACGAGATGCCGCCTTGGCAATACCGTTTGGGACATTGGGGCGCCAGCATCACGCAGGAAGAACTCGAAGTCCTCCGCGCCTGGCGCGATGAACTGAACGCGGAGTGATCACATGGGCATGAGTCACAACGTCCTCGAGTCCGATTCGTACCGATTAGCTCAGCTCAAGAGCGAACGGTTGCGCACCGGCGCACTGATCGCCGTCGGCGTGGTTTTCGCGGGCCTGGCCGTTGCCCGGGCGGTGCTCACAGGACGCGCGGATATTCTCGATGATCTGCCCACCGCGCTCGTATTTCTCGCCGGGTTCGTACTGTTCGAAACCTGGATGCTGTGGCGTGTCTCCGGTGCTCTCGCCGAGGACGCTCCACTGTCGGATTCGATGTTCCGGATGAAGGTCGTGGTCGAGGCGCTCGTGCCGACGGCGGCCATGATCACGATGACCACCGGGATGTACCTGGGCCCCTACATCGCGTTGACCGCGCCAGCCCTCGCGGCGTACTACATCTTCATCATCCTGGCCGCGCTTCGCCTCGATCCGGTGGATCCGCTCGTAGCCGGCGGGGTGTCCGCCGCCGGATTCAGCGGCCTCATTGTCTGGACCTACAGTGCGTATCCGGACCATCCGGCACGAGACGCGGCGGACCTCTCCGCGCTCGCCGTTCATGCGGTGGTGCTGGTGATCGCGGGCTGGGTTGCATCGCGCGTTGCTGCGCAGATCCGTACGCACGTCGGGCTTGCGCTCCGCGAGGCGCGCCAGGTCGAGCGAATGGGCCGAGATCTCGAAGTCGCCCGATCGATCCAGCAGAACCTCCTGCCGCAGGAGATACCGGAAGTCGCTGGCTATGAAATCGCCGGTTGGAACGATCCTGCCGACGAAACGGGCGGTGACTACTTCGACTGGATGACTCTGCCCGACGGACGGGCCGTCATCACACTCGCCGATGTCACCGGACATGGCATCGGGCCAGCCCTCGTTACGGCGGTGTGCCGCGCCTATGGTCGCGCGAACTTGCCGACCGGCAACGGCCTCTCCGTTGCGATGGGTCGCATCAACGCCCTGCTCGTAGACGATCTGCCACGAGGGAAGCTCGTACAGCTGGTCGCCGCGATCGTGAGCCCGCAGGGCAGCATCCACATGCTCTCTGCCGGGCACGGTCCGTTGCTGGTTTTCCGCGCCGCGACCGGCGAGTTCGGGCGCCACAACGCGCACGGCGTTCCGTTCGGCGTGACCGCCGCCATCGGCTACGGCCCTGGTCAACAGGTCGATCTGGCAGTCGGCGACATGCTGATCCTGATCACCGACGGGTTCTACGAATGGGAGAACCGCGAAGGCGAGATGTACGACCTCGACCGCCTCGAATCCTCGATTCGCGACCACGCTGAACGGCCACCGCAAGAGGTGATCGGCGCGATGCACGCCGGGGTCCTTGCGTTCACCGCGGGGACGCCGCAGCCGGATGATTTGACGGCGGTAATTGTGAAACGCGTGGCGGGGTAGCGGCAGGCAGGGGAGCGACGGAGGGGTCGCGCGCTCAGTGTCATCGCCGCCAGGTTTCTCACATGCCGTGCAGCCGCGCCCGCGCCTAGCCCGCTTGACCGCCGTGCCAGCGAGTCTTCGCTGCGCGACCCCTCCGTCGCTCCCCTGGCAGCACCTAGCCTCCTGGCGCGCGCTGTCTCGCGGGCAGGCCCTCGCAGCGCATGAGGCTCGAACTGACCTCGCCTCCCGGTTAGCACTTCAAGAACGCACGAAGTGCCGTCCGAAGCCTTCTCGGTGGGGCGAGGAGGGGGTGGTAGGGGTCGACGAAAGAAGACTCGCTGGCACGACGACGAGGAGAGCTAAGCGACCGCGCGGCTGCACTGCGTTCGAGCACCTCAACTCCCGCTGACACTTCGCAGTCGACCCCTACCACCCCCTCCGCTCTCCCAAACAAAAAGGCCGCGACGGTTGCCCGCCGCGGCCTTCAATCCTGGTGCGAGTTCGTTAGAAGCCGAACTCGATTCCTGCCCGCAGTTCACCTTCCCAGAAGTACTGGTTGCCCTGAACGAGGCTGCAGGTGTAGTAGCCGCAGATCCAGCCGAGGCTGGTGAGATCCGTCTTGGTCGAGAAACCACGGAACTCGGTGCGGATACCGATCGAGTCGCTCAGCGGGATGGTCGCGCCAGCACCGAACCCGAAGCTGAATTTCGACTGACTGTCGACGTCCGGGACATCGGTGCCGACCTGGCCCACACCCATCGTTGCCGCGAGGAACCACTTGGCGCCGCGACTGTAGGGGTTGAGGGTGAATTTGGCGCCGCCGTGAATGTAGGTGGCGTCGCCCTGGCCCACCGTGTGGGCGGGCATCAGGCCGGTGACTTCGATGTCCGCGCTGCGGCGGGTGTACAGCGCTTCGATGCCGATGTAGTCGGTCAGGGGCACATCGACGATGAAGCCGTAGCTCACGCCGTTCTTGAGCTTGACCTGCTCGCTGACGTTGACGCCATCCAGGTTCACGTCGGCCGTCAGCGTGTTGCTGAAGCGGTAGCCGACGAACGGAGTGACCTCGACGGAATTGCGGCGGCTGCGCTGTGCCTCGGCTTCGAAAGGAATCGATACCACGAGAACGAGCAGAAGCAGTGCCGGAAGGTACTTGCGCATAGGAGCGCTCCTCAAATCTGACAGGGATTTGGAAAAGACGGGTCTCGCCCAAAAAAGGGCCGGCCACCGAGTGGCCGACCCCTTCAGACTAGCTCACCGTCCTCTGCGCGGCACGTCCATTTCTACGGCCCCGTCGGGGGACCCAATCACCTACTCGGGCAACGAGATCGCGTCCAGATTCAGCGCGCTGATCTTGGTGTTGAGTTCGATCAATGGACCGGCGTAAATGGCCGCGAGGCGCTCGAGCAGTTCGTCCGTTTCCGGTTGCAGATCCGCCTGTCGCTTGGCCACGCCAGCCGTGAGCGGCGTGTCCGGCCCGGATGCGGCGCCGTAGAGTGCGGCCCACTGGTTGTCGAGACGGCCGGGGAAGTTGAGGGCATCCTGGCCACCCTCGCCTTCGACCTGGGTGATCACCTTTTCGATCTCCTCGAGGTCGCCCGTGATCTGTCGCCCGAGCCTCACGATTTCGTCGGCGCCGTCTTGTCCGCGAACCCGGCCGCCGATCTGGCGGATGGCGCCCTTCACCCGGCGCAAGCCTTCGAGCGAGGTCCATACTTCGTCGAGTTGTTCACCTACCTCGACAACGAGGTCGTACTGCCGTTCGTAGTCGGCAACCGTGGCGTCGCGGCGCGGATCGATCCCCAGCGTGAACGCTTGTTCTTGAACGTCGTCACCGACGGTCATCCGAACGGTGTAGTCGCCGGGGACGGCTTTGGGCCCCTGGGTGCCGCCGCCGCCCCACATCACGATGCCGCGCGGCCGGCGGAACAGGGCATCGTGCCGGCCGTTCCACGTCAGCTGATTCATGCCTGATTCGGGCTCGAGGCTGCCGCCTGCAGATGCCAGTTGCCGCCGGAACTGCGGCGGGACATCGGCCAACGACATGCCGGCTGGGAGCATCGATGACGGATCGCTCGACGCGGACGAAGAGTACTCCCGAACCACGTCTCCGTCGCCGTTCACGATCTCGATCTTGACGCCAGATTCCGGAACCTCTGAGAGCCAATAGTTGATCGCGACGGGTCCACCGAGCCCGCGGAACGCGTCGCGCGGAGCAAGCAGTGCCGCCGCCTCGTTCTCCATCCCTGCCTGGACCTGATGCAATGGCGATAGATCATCGAGGATGTAGAAAGCGCGGCCCTGCGTCGCAACCACGAGGTCCTTTCGATGTACCAGGATCTCCGTAATCGGGACTTGCGGAAGGTTCAGCTGCAAGCTCTGCCAGTGCGCCCCGCCGTCGAACGATACGTACACACCGAATTCGGTTCCGGCGTACAGCAAGCCCTGGCGATCGGGGTCTTCACGGACCGTACGCACCCAGTGGTCAGCCGGGATGCCGTTCGTGCCGTCCGTCAGGAGCTCCCAGGAGGCGCCGTAGTCGGAGGTCCTGAAGATGTACGGCGTGAAGTCGTTCTCGCGGTACTTATGCACTGCGATATGGATGCGGCCGGGATCATGGGCCGACACGTCGATCGTGTTGACGGTGCCGCGCACCGGCATGTCTTCCGGCGTGATCTCGGTCCAGTTGGTGCCGTCGTCCCGGGTCAACCACATGCGCCCGTCATCCGTGCCGGCCCACATCAGACCCGCGGCGTGATGTGACTCCTCGAACGCGAAGATGGTGTTGAACACCTCGACGCCCGTGTTGTCGCGCGTGATGCCCGCGCTTCCTGAGTAGCCCTGCGTCTCGGGATCGTCGTAGGTGAGATCGGGACTGATGACCTCCCAACTCCGACCGTCGTCGGTCGTTCGATGTACGTACTGGGACGTGTGGTAGACCGCGTCGGGGTTGTGCGGCGAGATACGGATCGGCGCGTTCCACTGGAACCGATATTCCATGTCCAGCGCCTGCTGGCCGGTCTGCGACTCGGGGTACGCGCGCACGTTCTCTGACAGGCCCGTCTCCATGTCCCGCCGAGTGATCGTGCCGCCGTAGCTGCCGGCGTACACAACCTCGTTGCCGCGTGGATCCACCGCAATGTGGCCGCTCTCGCCACCACCCACCGACTCGAAGGCAGCGCCGAAACCGCCGCCGCCGAAGCCGCCTCGGCTCAGGCTGGAGAGGCGTGCGGTGGAGTTGTCCTGCTGGGCGCCGTAGACGCGGTACGGCCAGGCTTCATCCACCGAGACGCGATACATCTGCGCCGTCGGCTGGTTGCGCTGGTGCGACCAGCTGCCCCCGCCGTTGAACGAGACGTTGGCGCCACCGTCGTTGGCGTTCACCATCACCTGTGGATTCTCAGGGTTGATCCACAAGTCGTGGTTGTCTCCATGCGGCGGGCGCAGGCGGATGTCGAACGTCTTGCCGCCGTCGATCGACTTGTAGAACCCCGTGTTCAGGGCGTAGACCGTGTTCTCGTCCTTCGGGTCGGCGTAGATGTGGATGTAGTACCAGGCGCGCTGCAGCAGCGCGCGGGTGCTATTGATCCTGTTCCAGGTATCGCCGCCGTTGTCCGACCGGAACACGCCGCCGCGGTCGTCGGAGGCCTCGATCAGCACCCACATGCGGTCGCTGTTGGCCGGCGAGATCGCCACCGAGCTGCGGCCCACCATGCCGTCCGGGAGCCCACCACCGAGCTTCTCCCACGTGGTGCCGCCGTCCTTGCTCCGGTAGACACCGTCATCCTCAGATCCGGAGTCGATCGACCAGGGCGAACGGCGAACCGTCCACGCGGACGCCAGCAGGATGCGCGGGTTGTTGGGATCGATCTCCACATCGACGAAACCGGTGTTCTCATCGATGTAAAGAACCTTCTCCCAGTTCATGCCACCGTCGGTCGTCTTGTAGACGCCGCGGTCCTCGTTGTCGCCGAAGATGTTGCCGATAACCGCTACCCAGACAGTGTCGTGATCGGTCGGGTGCACCACCAGCTTGCCGATGTTGGCGTCGAGGTCGAGGGACTTCATCCAGCTCTTGCCGGCGTCCGTCGAACGGTAGATGCCGTCACCGATGGCGACGTTGCCGCGCGGACATCCCTCGCCGGTACCGACCCAGATCACGTTCGGGTCGGACGGCGCGACTTCGATCGCGCCAATAGAGCCGACGCCGAAGAAACCGTCCGAGATGTTGTTCCAGCTATTGCCAGCATCGTCGGTCTTCCACACGCCGCCGCCCGTGGCGCCCATGTAGTAGGTGAGGGGAGAGTCGACGACCCCGGAAACGGCTACTGCGCGGCCGCCACGGCTGAAGTTGAGCGACCGATATGACATGTCCTCGTAAAGGCGAGGGTCAACGGTCACATTCGCGTTGTCGTCACCTTCCTGCGCAATCGCGGCACTCTGGCCGGCAGGGAAAGCGACGGTCGCTACAAAGACGATCGTGAGCAGGGTGCGAGTGCGGAGAGATCGCATCGACGACTCCGGGTTACGGGGCAGGCCCCGGGTGCGAGCGTGCGCGCCGCCTCAACGCGCATCGCGAAAAGCCAGTTTGTGCGGCTATCAAACCCTCGTGCCGCCCTGGATGCAACCGAACACGGAGCAGCGCCGGTCGCGGGTGGCCCAGCGTGTGGTGGCTGGCCGTTAGAATTCGGCTATGTCGAATCGCCTATTGCACTTTGTCGCGCTGTTTGTTGTCGCATCCCAGTTGTCGGCGTGCGTTTCCGCGTCCAGCACGACCGTCCAGGTTGCGGAGCCAGAACGCGCTGGTGGAAGCTCGCGCGCCGTTTTCGAGGACGGCGAGGTTCGCCGGGTGGTGGTGATCTCTGCGGTACCAGCAGAGCTCGATCGTCTCCTTGAAGCCGCCGAGATCGAACGGACGGTCACCATCGCCAGACGTGAACACCACGTGGGGCACCTCGAGGGACATCCCGTCGTGATGTTCCTCTCCGGTGTCAGCATGGTGAACGCAGCCGCGGCCACCCAGGCGGTGATCGACTATTTCGACGTGGGCGGGATCGTGTTCTCGGGCATTGCCGGCGGCGTGAATCCCAACCTCGCCGTCGGTGACGTGACGGTGCCTGCTCAGTGGGGACAACACCAGGAGATGGTGTTCGCGCGCGAGACTCCGGATGGATGGGAGACCGACGGCCGGGGCGGCGAGTTCGAGAACTTCGGCATGATGTTCCCGCGCGGCCAGCTGGTTCTGGGCGGCGGACCGGAGGCGCAACCCGAAAGACGTCAATTCTGGTTCCCGGTCGATCCGAATATGTTGGCTGTCGCCCGTGAGGTGGCCGCCGACGTCGCGCTGGAGCGCTGCGTGCCGGCGGGCGAGTGTCTTGAGCACCAGCCGCGCATCGTGGTTGGCGGCAACGGGGTGAGCGGCTCGACGTTCCTGAACAACGCCGAGTTCCGTGAATGGATCTGGCGCGTCTTCGAGGCGGATGCGGTCGATATGGAGACGGCGGCGATCGCGCAGATCGCCGAGCTGAACGACGTTGCCTTCCTCGGCTTCCGGTCTCTGTCGGATCTGTCCGGCGGCGGCGCGGGGACCAACGAGATCCGAGTCTTCGGTCGCCTCGCGGCGAACAATTCCGCGGCGGTCCTGCTCGAGTTTCTGCGTGCCTGGCGGGGCCCCCCAATAGGTTAGGGGGCCGGTATCGTTCTCAGGCTGCGTGCGGGAGTGCCGGGTCGACCTCGGCCCTGACTGGTTCCGCCGGGCCCTCGGCGCTCGAAGTCCGTTCGAACACGGATGCCAGACCGCCGCTGCCGCGGAAACGGTGTGCTAGCACGATCGAGTACACGAGCAACGCGTACGGCAAGATGAGCTCCTTGTACTCGGTGGCATCCCACAGTCGGATCGCGAGGAACATCTCGCCCTGGAAGTAGAAAACGTACTGGGCGGCGAGAAACGCCAGGGCGGAGGCCCCGGCCGCCACTGTGGTGGCCCAGGCCTGCTCGCGGATCAGATTCCGGATGTGCCAGGCGAGGAAAAACGCGGTGAACCAGAAAGCGATCTGGGTAAACGCGAGATTCCAGAAAACGTAGTTGTAGCCAAATGCCGGCGCCACTACGAGAGCGCTCGTCCAGGTCGGGACGAAGTCTCCAGTCGGACCCAAGCGCGCAAATAGATTGGTTCGCGCGTGAACGATCGGGGCCGCGACGAAGAACAGGAAGAGTCCGAAGTAGTACGCGAACTCGAAGAACGCCGTGTTCATGTTGTGGAAGTTGATCTCGTTGCGTTCGCTGAGTTCGAGAATTGCATCCGGCGTTTCAAGGTCGAGGTAGCGCTGGCCCCAGGAAACCTCCTCAACGCCCACGATCAGGCAGGCCAGTCCGAGGCATGCGAGCAGCGCGGCGCGCAGGAGCTCGGCCCGTCCATGCCGGCGCAGCACGATGACCGCGACGGTGATGAGCACCAGGCTCGCCTCAAGCGCGAGGAGCGCCGACAGCATTTCGACCACGTTGTCTTCGAGCGACAGCAGGTGGTAGCCCTGTGGGCTCAGCAGGAACAGCGCCACTGTCGCGAGAGTGACCACAGCGCCCAGGACGATCGTGAGCCGCGCCCATTGCGTGGGCTCACTGTCGGCCGGCAAGCGACCTCGGTCGGGTAGACGCAGGAGTGCGAAGAAAGCTATCGCCGCTGCGGCAGCGAACGCGAAGGTCCGAGCAAGGTAGACGGGCGTGCTGTTGGGATAGGTGTTCTCGTGGAGTGGCGACAGGCCGAGATAGACGCTGTCGAACCAAAGGACGGCTGCCACGATTCCCGCGGCGAAAACGGTGAGCAGGACGCTCGTTCCCGCTTGCCGGCGGTTCATCGCGGCTCTCGGTTGTTTTCAGGAGTCAAACGGAGAGCGCGGAACTCGTCGCGCGACGCCATGACGTCGCAGCACCAGCCCGTCGCCAGCGGCAGTTCTCGCCGGTGAGCCAGGAGCAGCACGCTTCCTCCCGGCGTGAGGTGGTCGAGTGCCTGGAGGAGAAAGCGATCAATCAGTCGTAGGCGACCCGGACGCACGAATTCGTAGACGACGCGCCGGACGATCGGGTTTTCCTTCGGGACCAGCGACTTGAGGTACTCCAGGCGCGCCGCGCCGGAGCTCCCGGTGTGTCCGTATGGCGGATTGAAGACGATGAGATCGAATCGCCCGTGCACCTGATCGAACAGGTCGGAGCGGACAAAGTCGATCGTGCTGCCGCGGGCGGCGGCGAATTCGCGAGCCTGCGCTAGCGCCGCCGGGTTGATGTCGGTGGCCGTGCACTGGACGCCTTGCCCGGCGAGTGCGACGGTGATGTATCCAGATCCTGTGCCCACATCGAGCGCGGTCCGCGGCGCGAGTTGTGCGGCGAGGTCAGCGAGCAGGCGCGTGTCCCAGTCGACCGGCGAGACTCCTGCACGCCATCCCGGCGACTGGATCTCGGGCAAGGCGGCGCTCATCGCGTGCCTCGGAAAACGGCGATCGCGTGGTGCCCATCGGGATCCGTATGGAGTTCGATCGCGTTGTGGCGCTGGGCCAGGGCAGCGAACGTCGCGCTGTCGTGTCGAAAATCATGTCGTCCGACGCCAGGCTTGGTGAGCAGGTTCGCGATGCGCCCCAGCGGCCGGAAGGAGTGGTTCGTGAGGTTGCTCGTTGGCTCGGCAATGATCACGCGTTGCGCGGCGGCCGCGCGCATCCGTTCGAGCAATGAGTCCTCGCATGCGCGGAAGTGGTAGAAGCTCGAGCACATGACTACGTAGTCTGCCGGCGGGATCGGGTCGTCCGGCAGGCGGATGAATCGGTAGTCGACCCCTTCGCGTCGCAGGGCGCGGCGGAAGTGCCCGTTGAAATCCAACCCTACGTATCGGCAACTCTTCGATCGCAGGTGCTTCGTGTAGAGGTCTGCCGGCCCGCAGCACAGGTCCGTGACGCTCGCCCCGCCCGGGATGAGGTCGACTACCTGATTGAACGGCCGTTTGGTGGCGGCGCCAAGAAGACGCTCGCTGAGCCGATAGGCGCCCACGCTCCAGAAGATGGGTGACTTGTCCAGGAGTCCGAGTCCTCGCTCGCGGCGCGAGGCAGGCTTCTGAGGCGCCGCGGGTTGGCCGTCCGCGTTCGATAGTCGGTCGACGGCACTCACGGTTTCGTCTCCGGCGGACCCAATACGTAGAGCGCGTAGTGCCGGTTGTCGAAGATCCGCGGAAGGTCCGACGGAGTCGCTCGCTTGAGGAGTAGGTAGCGGCTGCCGTATTTCTCGCCCAGGCGTACGTAGTCCGAATCAGGCAGACGCTGGAAGTTCGCGGTGATCTCGCTCTCGGCGTCGAAGCCGACATGGCGTGGTTCCTCACCGCCGTTCAGTTCCACGAGGCGGCGATACCACTCCGCGATGCCTTCGCCGGACGACGGCACATTGCGGAACGTCACGATCACCGGGCGCTCGCAGGCGTAGTTGATCAGGTCCTCGTCGGGCGCTGTGACCAGAAGCGTGCCGGGCGGGGTGCGTTCGCGTACGAAGGCGCAAAGTTCATGCAGCGATCGCGCCTTCGAGTAGCTCCCAGACATCGCGCCGAGCGGCGCTTCGCGGCGGTGTTCGAGGCCGACCTGGAGATCGTCGATGCTGGCTCCGGCCAGGAGAATGAGTCCCACGCCGGTAACCCACTTCGCGGCCTGCTCCTTGAGCGCAAACCGGTAGAGCAGGTGCCCGGCCAGAATGGATCCGAACAGCGGCACCATGGTGTCGGCCACGCGGAAGGGCAAGTAAAACGCGACCTTCTCGCCGAGTGGTGTGTACGCAGCCAGGATGGTGGCTCCCAGCGGGACCAGCGTGGCGAGCCCGAAGCTCGCGGCGAGCTTCTGCCCGTCGGAGTTGCCAGCAGTCCACCGTGCACCGATCAGGATGGCCGCGAAGCTGAGGAATACGGCGACCGTCCAGGGCTCATCGAACCCCCAGTGGCTCAGCAGGGTGTAGTGCGGGTTGCGGAAGTTCACCCAGATGTCGGTCGGGTCGACGTCGAGCATCGCTTTCGGCGCCGTGATCCGGTCGAAGACCGCGTATAGCGCGAAGCTCCCAGCCGCAGCCCAGGCTCCGGTTGCAATCAGGCGCTCACGCCAGCTGCCAACACGTTCGACGAGCACGACGAGCCCCAGGGCCACACTGGCCCAGAAACCGACCAGGATATGCATCGTTGTGGCGAGGCCCGCGGCGAGGCCAACTTCCCACAGCCGGCGGCGCATCAAGGCGTGCACCGCGAACAGGATCAGCGCATACCCGAAGACCTTCGACTCGGTGCGGAGGACGATCCATTCGCGCCCCGGCATGCTCGACTGGCTGATCATGAGGAAGAAGCCGAACGCGATCCAAGCGGTCGTAGCCCGCATCTTGAGCCGGTGGCAGATGGCACCGAGGCCGCCCGCGACAGCCGCATATCCGATGAGTCGCAAGACCACGGTGGCGTGGTAGAGCGGCAAGAAGGAGATGATGGGTAGGGCGACCAGCTGATAGGGGATGCGCACAAGCTGCGGCTGGCTCAGATACCAGTCGTTCGGAATGTAATCGGGAAAGGCGAACTGCTTCGCATACACCAGCGTCTGCGACTCGCTGAATGCCATGACATAGCGGAACGTGTAGTGCAGCGCGGCCACGAGAAACAGCCCTGCCACGTAAACCCAGGCAGGCGTTTCGCGAGGGGGTGGTGTTGGTTGCTGGCCAGAGCTCATGTGTGCAGCGTCGTCAGGAGGCGTTCAGGATCAATAGGGTTATTGTATTAGTCGTTAATAGTCACTAAAAAGCACGAAAATGGCATGCCGGCGTGTCCTGGCCATCCTTCTCGACACGGCGTGTTGAGATCGATGCTCGCGAGAGCACCCTGCTACGCTCGTTGGCATGACGATCGAGTTGGGTTTGCTCGCGCTCGGCGGCATCACGCTACTCGCGTGGGTCGGACTGGGCATCGACGGTGCTCTGGGCCAGCGTTGGGTACTGTTCCTGCGTCGTTGTTCCGCGCCCGCGGGCGAAGCGCGGGCACGCTTGCCGCCGCTGAGCGTTGTGTTCGGTGCTCGCAATGAGGCCGAGGGCGTCGAGCCGGCAGTGCGATCGATGCTGGCGCTCGACTACCCCGACTTCGAGGTCGTTGCGGTGAACGATCGCTCAGACGACGCCACCGGCGACATCCTCGCCCGCCTCGCGGCCGCCGACGATCGGTTGCGAGTTGTCGACGTGACGGAGTTGCCGTCGGGTTGGTTGGGGAAGAACCACGCTCTGTGGACCGGCGCCCATGCCGCCACCGGCGACTTGATTCTGTTCACTGACGCCGACGTCATCTTCGAGCCGAGCGTGGCGGCGCGGGCCGTAGCCGCGATAGTGGAGCGCGATATCGATCACGTGGCCGGTGCTACCGACGTCACCGCCCATGGCTTCGGACTCCAACTCTTCATTGCGACCTTCGCGCTCTTCTTCAACGGCTACTTCCGGCCGTGGCGCGCGGGAGATCCGCGGAGCGATGCATACGTTGGTTTCGGTGGCTTCAACCTGGTTCGCCGGACCGCCTACGAGCGCGCCGGCACTCACGCGGCTCTCGCCATGGATCCATTGGACGACGTGAATCTCGGCAAGGCGCTGAAGAAGTCGGGCGCTCATCAGGTGTGCGCGGTGCCGGGCCCGATGGCGCGGGTGGAGTGGTATCCGACCCTGACGGCGGCGATCCGCGGGCTCGAGAAGAACACGATGGCCGGGGTGAACTGGTCGTTCGGACTCCTGTTCGGCGGGATGGCCGCCCAGATTCTCTTCACGGCCTGGCCCTTCTTGGCGATCTTGATGCTGGAAGGTCCCGCGCGCTGGCTCAACGTCGCGGTTGTGATCGTGGTGGTGACGGTCCACGGGGCCATGTTGTCGGAGACCAGTCTGCCGACATGGCTTCCGCTCTTCTTGCCGATCGGCGTGCTGCTGGTGGCTTGGACCTACATGCGTGCCGCCGCGCTTACCTACTGGCGCGGCGGCATCGAATGGCGCGGCACGTTCTACTCGTTGGCAGAGCTGCGCCGGGGCGAGCTGCCGCCGGCATAGTCCTGGCGGGTCGTTCGAGGACTACTCGCCGCTTGCGGCTGCCTCGTCGTCTTCGGGCGCGAACCTTACTGCCCAGATCCCGGAGTTGTTGTCCGAGAAGAAGATGTTCCCTTTGTGGGTCATCGTGCCCCAGGTGCGCGGCGCGTTCGGCTTGAATCCATCGGGATCGAACGGCAAGAAGTAGGCGATCTCGCGACCCTGTCGATAGAGATCCCCCAGGAGTTCGCCGGAGATATCCACGATCCGCAGTCCCGCGTTGTAGTACGCGATGTACAGGATGTCGTCCTCGACCCAGTAGTTGTGTGTGCCGCCGTAGGGCGCCTCGTAGCGCGCCACCTCGCGCGGATTGTCGAGGTCGTCGAACTCGATGAAGTGAATCCACCCGGCCGCCTGCACGGGCGGCCCTTCGAATCGGTTGGTGCCGAGCGGGTTGCGCGAACGCGGGAACGCCTCGTCGCCGCCGATCACGTAGAACTTGCCCGTGGACGCGCTCTTGAACGGCCAGGCGGCGTGATTCCAGCCGCTCGGGTACGCGTAGCGGCCCATCTCGATCGGGTTGTCGGGCGAGCCACCCATTCCGCCGCCACCTACATCGGCGAGCACAACTCCATCCGACCAGTTCGCTGACACCGCAATACCGTCCCGCACCCAGACGTCGTGGATCGAGTGCCCGGGGGTGTCGAGTTCGAACCGGCCGACGCGGTACGGGTTGCGCGGATCCTCGATGTTGATCACGTCGTAGCGCTGCCCACCTGACAGCGCGTACACGTGCTCCTCGTAGATGAAGACGTTGTGCACCCCACCGGTCATCTGATCGTCGTAGCGTGAAAGCACCGAGACGCCCTCGGTGGGGTTCGAGCAATCGAGGATCACCATCCCGTTGCGTCGGTCCGATGCGCCTTCGCGGGAGATGATGCAGACGCTGCCGTCCTCCGAAGTTTTCACGTCGTTCACGGTGCGGGCATCCACCCGGACCATGTCGACGATCTGCATGTTGCCCGGATCCGTGACGTCCCAGAAGTACGCATGTCCGGATGCACCCCAGGTGCCGGTCATGGCGTAGTCGCGGCCGTTCGGTGCTTCCCAAACCCAGATATCTGACGTCTTCCGGTCGGCGACGCGGCCCTGGCCCAGAAGCTCGAGCTCGCGTTGCGCATTGCGTGGCTCGGCGGTGACGACGGTCGAGGCCCAGTTGTTGCCCGCGGTCGCCAGGATGGTGTACTCACCGGGCAAGTCCGCGACGAATCGACCGTCTTCGGTGACCAGGCCCGAGGGCGGCTCGCCAAGTTCGGCCTGGTCGGTTCGAGCCTGGAACGAATAGCCGATGGGCATTTCCGGGACGGCGTTGCCTGCCGAATCGCGTGCCACCGCGTTCAGATGAACGACATCGCCGGTCCGCACAGCCGCAGCGGAGGCGTCCAGCGACACGGATTCGGTTGGATTCGACGTGACGCTGACGTCGATTGTTGTCGTGATCGCCTCTGCGCGAGCTGTGATCGTCGCCGTGCCGACACCGACGAAATTCAGGTGACCGAGCGTGGTGATCTCTACAACGGTGGAGTCGCTGCTCGTCAGCTCCGGCCGAACGTCCTCACGGTCGGCGCCCGACTCGTCGACGATTGCGAACTGTGGCCGCAGTGTCGTGTCCGTGTAGAACCGGGACGGCACGCTTTCGAAATCCACGCTCGTGACGGGTGGCACGGGCACGGTGACGTTGATCGTGGTGCGTGGTGCTTCCTGAGACGAGAAGAAGCTCGCGTCAGGATCGCCCGGCGCCAACGCGACGATCTCGAACTCGCCCGGACCGTGTGCCTGCACGAACCCCGCCGGATTGACCTCGAGTTGGCGGCGCGCGCGAGAGAAGTAGAGCACCGGCGATTCGGCCAGCTCGTTGCCTTCAGCGTCGCGGACAATCGCGCTCAGTTGAGTCGTGCTGCCCACCTCCAGGGTGATCTCCATCGGAGTGACTTCGATGGAGGCGGGTTCCGCGGCCGGAATCGGCTCGGCTTCCTGCGCGAAAGCGGGCGGCGCCGAGAGCGCCAGGACGAGAACGGCCAAAGCGTGAGCGAATCTACGGGGCTTGAACATCGAGTAACTCTCCCGGAGCGGTGGTTGGGCGGCATTTGCCGGATCGAGTGAGCCGCCGAACGGGCCCAAGAATACAGGAGTCATTGAGGTCAACCGGCTGACGGCGATAGAGTCGCCTGCGAACCAACCCGTTGGAGGACCGGCATGACACGGACGACACCGCGCTCGGCAGATCGATCTCAGGGACTCTCGAGGCGTGATGTCCTGGCCCGACTGGGCTGGGGCGGGGGTGCCATCAGCATGCTCGGGGCCGGCCCGCTGCCGGACTTCGGGGAACTGCGGATCGAGGGTTTGCCTGCCGCCCAGAACGCTGCCATTCGCCTCAGCAGCAACGAGAATCCGTACGGCATGTGCCAGGCCGCACGTGACCGCCTGCAAGCGGAAGTCGAGAACGCCAATCGGTATCCGTTCGCCTGGTCCGCGCCGTTGCATGGCGCTGTGGCGCGGCATGTCGGGGTGGCCGAGTCCAATGTAGCTCTGGGAGCCGGCTCAACCGAGATTCTGCGCATGTGCGCAGTGGCGTGGTCGGAGCGCGGTGTACTACAGGCGGAACCCACCTTCGAGACTCTCGGTTCGTACACGCGGAAGTTCGGCAATCGCGTGGTCGGTGTGCCGGTCGACGCAGAGGGCCGTCATGATCTCAACGCGATGTCCGATCGTCTCGATGAGGCCGGCGTGATCTACATCTGCAACCCGTCCAATCCTGCCAGTACGCTGCTGCCGCAGTCCGAGCTCGATGCGTTTCTCGATCGAGTGCCCGGCGACAAGCTGGTGATTATCGATGAGGCCTATCACGAGTTCGTCGACGCGCCGGACTATCACAGCCAGGTCGAGCGTTCGGTAGCGAGTTCAAACATCGTGGTGATCCGGACTTTCTCCAAGATCTACGGCATGGCCGGGATGCGGGTTGGTTACGTAGTGGGGCCGCGAGCGTTGGTGCGCCAACTCGACGCCCATCGGACAGAGATGTCCATCGGCGTGATCTCGGCGGCCTGCGCGACAGCCTCGATCGAGGACCCGGATTATGCCGCGGATCAGAAGCGACTGAATCTCGAGGCGCGGAGCATCCTCGAGGCCGGGCTGGAGCGGCTCGGTCGTCCAGTGTGGGAGTCGCAGACAAACTTCGTGATGTGCGATCTCGGGCGCCCGATGATGCCCGTCAATCGTGCAATGGCAGACCGCGGGGTTGCCGTGGGCCGACTATTCCCGGCCCTGCCGAACGGCTTGCGGATCTCGGTCGGAACTCCTGCGCAAATGCACCGTTGCGTGGATGCACTGGAAGCTGTCCTCGCGTGACGCAGGTTGGCTCTTTGCGGGGGGCAACGCATCCCCGGTAAAGAACCGTAAAGAACAAAGAACTACGCAGTTTTCCCGTTGCTGGGGGTCTGGGCGCCACGTAGATTGACTGCATCAGAAGCCGGTTCTCCCCAGCCGGCCCCCATGCTCTTCTGCGGGAATCTCCGGCATGCTCTCCGCTCGTTCTTCGGTGCGACTGCGACTCTTGATCTGCTCTTGCTTGGCGCTTGCGCCAGGCGTGAACGGCATGTCGGCGTCAGCCCAGGAACCGACGTCATCTCAGGAAGAGTCGGAAAAGCCCGCGGTGAGCCCCGGAGTGGCGGCCGCTTTCGCGGAGATCGCGGGCACCAGCGAGGCTCCGACGCCGAGCCTTGAGCCAACGGATGAAGAGTTGGCGGTGATTCAGGCTGGCGGCAAAAGGATGTCCGCGACGCCCACCGATGCACCGCCCATCCTGGACGGTCTCGTGGACGACGATGTCTGGGAGTTCGCCGAGGTCGTTTCCGACTTCTTGCAGCGCGAGCCGATTGAAGCTGGTCAGCCCTCGCAGCGCACCGAGGTTCGGATTCTCTACGACGACAAGAATCTCTATCTCGGCTTCATCATGTTCGACGATGAGCCCGACCGGATCATGGCCTCGGACTTGCGCCGTGACAGCCGACTCGAGACGGACGACACGATCGCCGTCCTGTTCGACACGTTCCACGACCACCGCAACGGCTTCCTGTTCCGGGTGAACCCGCTGGGAACGAAGTACGACACGACGCTAAAGGACGAGAGTGATCTCAACTCCTCGTGGGATGAGCGCTGGGAAGCGGCCGCGCAGATTACCGACGACGGCTGGCAGGTCGAGATGATGATCCCGTTCAAGGCTCTGCGGTTCCCGTCGGGGTCGCATGTCTGGGGTATCGACTTCAAGCGCGAGATTCGTCGGAACAACGAAGAGGTCAACTGGAGCAACTTCAGGCAAGACTTCGACTTCCGCGCGATCTCACAGGGTGGGCACCTCCTCGGTTTGCGCGACACGCGTCTGACGCAGCGTTACCGGCTCACGCCCTATCTGTCCGGCGCCTACACAGCGCTGAACGCGCTCGACACTCCGGTGGTCGATCGGGGCGGGGAGTTCGGCATCGAGGACTTCAAGGCGCAGATCACGACGAATCTGACCGCCGACCTGACCGTCAACACCGATTTCGCGCAGGTCGAGAGCGATCAGGAGCGCGTCAATCTCACGCGCTTCCCTTTGTTTTTCCAGGAGCGCCGCGAGTTCTTCCTCGAAGGAGCCGACAAATTCCAATTCGGCTCGGGGAGGAGCTTCGGCACTCCACTGGTTGTGCTGTATCACTCCCGCAATATCGGTCTCGCGGCGGGGGAACCCGTGCCGATGACCTACGGGCTCAAGACGACCGGCAAGATGGGCAGTACCAGTATCGGTCTGATCAATTCTCAGACTGGCAGCGACAACGTGATCGGCTACGAGGGCGCCAACTTCTCGACGATGCGCGTCAAGCAGGACGTGTTCGAGCGATCCTCCATCGGCATGATTTTCACCAACGTGCAGGGCGGCGGCGAGAGCAATCGCGTTGGGGGAGTCGACGCGACATTCCGCTTCTTCGACAACCTGTCGATCAACAGCTACGTGGCGCAGTCGCGCGATTCGGATATCGATGGATCCCAGTATGTGGGGAAGTTTTCCGCTGGCTGGAACACGGATTTGTGGGGTGCCAACGCGACGGTCGACTACATCGATCCCAACTTCAAGACAGACATGGGCTTCATCCTCCGCCGGGATCTGATCAAGCAGAACTATTCCGTGAACTTCAGCCCGCGTCCGGACGTTTCGTGGATGCGTCAGGTGACGTTCTGGGGCTCGGTGAACTACCTCACTGACACGCAGGGGAATATTACGGATCGCGAGCAATCGATCTTTATCCGACCGCAGTTCGAGTCGGGTGACGGGATGAGTCTGAGTCTCTCGCGCAACTTCGAGCGGCTTGAGTACGGCTTCCAGCCTGGCGGCATCGCGACGGTCGAGCCCGGTGACTACAACTTCACCGAATGGCGCGTTTCGCTCGAGAGCTTCCGCGCCCGCTCCGTGAGTGGCCGTGTGAGCACCAGCGGCGGCGGGTACTACGGCGGCACCCGGCGCTCGTACGGCGCGAGCGCGACGGTGCGGTTCAACGAGAAGTTCTCACTATCGCCGCGCTACGACTTCAATCGGATCGAGCACCCGAGTGCCGACTTCAACACGCACGTCGGGAGCATGCGCGTTGTCTACAACTTCAATGAGCGGCTGCTCACGAGCGCTTTGGTGCAGTACAACAGCCTCTCAGACCAGATGTCCGTGTACGCGCGATTGCGATTCATCTATCGGACCGGCGACGACTTCTACCTAGTGTACAAATCGACCACGCGCTACGATCTGCCGTACTCGGGCGTCTCCGACCACGGCTTGATCGCCAAGTTCACGCGCTCGTTCGATTTCTAGGAACCCTCTTCCCGAGGCAGTCGTGTCCCGCTCCCGCTCCTTTGCGTGCTGTGCTCTAGCAGCGACCGCTGTGTTCAGCGCCTGCTCCAGTTCCGGACAACGCGTTGCCTCGGCGCCGGCCGCAGAACTGCCGCGCGGCGATGATCCATCGCTCATCGTTCTCATCGTCGTGGATCAGATGCGAGGCGACTACTACGACCGCTTCGAGTCGGTTCTAGACGGCGGAATCGCCTGGCTTTGGCAGAACGGCGCGGTATTCACGGACGGTCACCAGAACCACTCGATGACCGCGACCGCGCCAGGTCACGCCACGATCTCAACCGGAACCGAACCGGCCAAACACGGTGTGATCGGGAACACCTGGTTCAACCGCGAGACGGGCTACGAGGAATACAGCGGCAGTCGCCCGCGCTCCCCGGCCAATCTCGAAGTGACGGCGCTCGGCGACTGGATGAAGGCCCGCGACGCCCGCTCAAAAGTGTTCACAGCAAGTGCCAAGGACCGATCGGCGGTGATGATGGGCGGGCAGCGTCCCGATGGTGCGTATTGGTACGGTCGTTCCGCGGGGGACTGGGTAACCAGTAGTTTCTACACGTGGGCACAGCGCGACTGGCTCGACGAGCTCAACGCGCTGGATTGGCTCGGCCGTTTCAAGGGCACGGCCTGGGAGCCTGTGTTGTCTCCGTCGCGCTATGACGAGTTGGGCCTTGTGGAGATCGACACTGGCCTGGTGCCGTCAGGTTTTCCGTACGCCCTCGGCAGCTACTCGGTGCACTCCGGCAGCAGCTACTACAGCTCGATTTACGACACACCGTTCGTCGACGCCTATCTAGCAGAGTTCGCCAAGCAGGCTATCGAGAACGAGGGCCTCGGACTCGACGGGAGTCCTGATCTGCTCGGACTGTCGTTCTCGGCTCTCGACTCGGTGGGCCACGATTTCGGGCCCGACAGTCCGGAAGCGTTGGACACTCTCATTCGACTGGACCGTCTGCTCGGTGACTTGATCGAATACATCGACGAGACCGTTGGTCTGGAGCACGTCGTTTTCGCACTGAGTGCCGACCACGGTGTTGTGACCTATCCAGAGGTCGAACAGATGCGTGGGGGCTCCCAACGACGCCTTGGCGCCGAGGACATTATCTGCGTGCAACGTGCCGGCGTGAAACTGCGCGAGACGTACGGCGACAAACCATGGCTCAGCTACGGCTTCTACCTCGACCGCGACCTAGTCGTCAGCGAAGGCCAGGACGTCAATGAAATGGCGACGGCGCTGGCTGGGTGGGTCGAGTCATGCGAAGCGGTCGAGCGCGCGTGGACCGACGCCGAGATCGCGGCCCTCCCGCTGGGCGAGGGGCCTCTCGCCGAACAACGCTTCCGCAACAACTACTTCCCTGGCCGGGGAGCGGACGTGGTCCTGCAGCTCCGCGAGGGATACCTGTACAACGGCTCCGGGTTGGGGACGACACACGGTTCCGTCTACGACTACGACACATGGGTACCCGTGGTGTTCGCGGGACCAGGAGCACGCCCCACTCGGATCGACGCTCGAGTGTCGGCAGCGGACATCGCGCCAACGCTCGCTGCGTGGCTCGGCATTGCCTTTCCGGACAACCTGGACGGCACGGATCTGAGTTCGGAGTTCCGCCGCGAGTAGCGCTACTGCCAGGTGACGCTGGTGGGCGTGGAACTCTGGCAGTTAATGCGTTCGGTCATGCCAGAGGCCAGCGCCGAGCAAGCCATGTCGGCGGCCGTGCGGATCGCTTCCTCTTCGGTGTTGCCTGAAGCTACGCGGCATTCCGTGAGTCCGTTGTACGTGATGCAGATCTCGCCGGTTACTCCGCCAAGTGACGCGCTCGCCCAGATGATGAGCACGAGCGCGCCCACCAGCAGGACGCCGACGCCAACCTGAACTCCAATGTTCGCTCTCATGCCCCAATGATACAGTCATCTGGCGCTCCCACGACCAGCCGCCACTTCTCTGCGGCTCGAAAAAAACGGTAGGACTGATGACGAAGCGTGCCCTCTCTGGTGTGTTCCTGGTCGCGATCCTTGTAGCCGGCGTTGCAGACGCATTGGGTACCGCACCCGAGGACGATTGGAAGCGATTCCGCGGCCCGAACGGATCCGGCGTGGTGGAGGCCGGTAATCTGCCCACGGAGTTCGGCCCCGATACCAACGTTGTGTGGAAGACGGCCCTGCCGTCCGGCTTTTCCTCACCTGTGATCGCCGACGATCGCGTCTTCGTTACCGCCCTCGAAGGCGAAGCGCTCGAGACGATCGCTCTGGATCGGACAACCGGTGAGATTCTCTGGCGCCAGACCTCGCCCAGGCCGCGCCAGGAATCAGTGGACTTTCGTAGCCACCCGGCTGCGGCCAGCGCAGTCGTGGCCGACAACGAACTCTACGTGTTCTTCCACGATTACGGCCTGTTGTCCTACGACCTCGATGGCGAAGAGCGCTGGGACGTCGCCATGGGCCCGTTCACCAACATCTACGGCATGGGGGCTTCCCCGGTGATCGTGGATGATCTCGTGATCCTCGTAGCCGACCAGGAAGTCGAGTCGTTTATCGCAGCCTACGACCGCGCCACGGGTGACGAAGTGTGGCGTGTTGCGCGGCCCGAGGCTCATAGCGGACATTCGACACCGATCCTCTGGGTGTCCCCAGAGGGCGAGCAACAACTGTTGGTCCCCGGATCGTTCCTGCTCGATGCCTACGACCCCTTCACCGGCGAGAAGCTCTGGTGGGTCAGCGGGTTGTCATTCGAGATGAAGTCGACGCCGGTGATCCACGATGGCGTTGCCTTTGTGAACGGCTACGGCTCGCCAATGAATCAACCGGGCAACCAGGTATTCCTGCCTGAGTTCGACGAGCTCATGCCCGACGCCGATAGCAACGGTGACGGTCTGATCAGCCAGGAAGAAATGCCGCAGTCCCGGGCAACGCAGTGGTTCGGTTTGGCCGACTACGAGGGCGACGGCAATCTGAACGAGCGCGAATGGGCGTACCTGCGCGCCGCTCTCGAGAGTCGCAACGGCATGCTGGCCATTCGTCTCGGCGGTTCCGGCGACATGAGCGAAGAGAACCTGATCTGGGAGTACAACAAGGCAGTGCCCCAGCTTCCGTCGCCGCTGATCTACAACGACATTCTCTACATGGTGAACGACGGCGGCATCGTTACCTCGTTCGATCCGGCCACAGGCGAGGTGATCGCACAGGGCCGCCTCAAGGGCGCGATCGATCAGTACTATGCGTCGCCGATCGCAGCCGACGGCAAGATCTTCATGCTCTCCGAGCTCTGCATGTTCTCCGTGCTCGAGCCCGATGGTGGCCTTGCGCCGGTGAGCGTGTCGGACCTCGACGACCTTTGTCACGCGACGCCGGCGATTGCGGATGATCGGATCTATTTGCGGACGCGGAATCATCTGTATGCGTTCGGCTTGACCGACTGAACGTTGGGGAGAGCGAGGGCGGGGAGTCCATCAGGGGTCGAGCCGCTCGGTGTCGTCGCTTCGGGGTTGTTCGATCGCCGTGCAGCCGCGCGGGAGCCTAGCCCTCCTCGTTGCCGTGCCAGCGAGTCCTCGCTTGTCGACCCCTGACGGACTCCCCCCGGGCAACTCCTACGTCAGGCGCTTCTAGCGTCGTTGCGAGACCGAGGCGCGCGAGCCCGCGATGCGCGCGCGCCGGAACTACGGTTTCGCGAGAGCGGGGGACGGGGTTCGACAGAGAACACTCGCTGGCAGTGCGGTGGGGTGAGCGAAGGAGATGGCGCGGCTGCACGGCGTGGAATCAACTGCACCCGATGACAGTTCGTCGTCGAACCCCGTCCCCCGCTCCTCTCTCCACCCTCTAGTCCGAACGCAGCGCCACAATCGGATCCACTCCCGAAGCCCGCATCGCCGGAATCCAGCTGGCAAGCAACGCCGTCAACGCCAGGGCCACGGCAACGGCCGCATAGGTTGTCGGGTCGAGCGCATCCACTTCGTAGAGCAGCGACCCGAGTGCCGTCGTGGCGGCGAAGGCCCCGACGAGACCTACGACGATTCCGACGCTTGCCAGCAGCATTCCTCGTCGTACGACCATGTTCTGCACCGAGCCGCGTGAGGCGCCGAGTGCGATGCGGACACCGATCTCGGAAGTGCGCTGACTCACCACGTAAGAGATCACCCCGTAGATCCCGATCGCTCCCAGGAACAGCGCGACCGAGGCAGCGATGCCTAGCATCACGAGAGTGAAGGAGGTACGGGCCATCGTGTCGGCGAGGTGCTCCGCCAGCGGCCGTGACCGCGCGATCGGGAGGCGGGCGTCGAGTTCGCTGACTACACCGCGGACCCCAGGGAGCAGCCCTGTCGGTGAGCCTTCGGTGCGGATGATCAGGGTGTTGTTCCAGGACACGTCGGGAGCCTCGGCCGCCCCGGCCATGATCGGGTAGTAGATCGTGTGCTCGGCCGGATCTTCGAGCGTTTCGTTGTGCACATTGCCGACCACGCCGACGATCTCGTACCACGTGGGTTCATCAGCGCCACCGTTCTCGCTGATGCGTTTCCCGATAGCGCCTGCTGTCGGCCACCAGTGCGCTGCGAGGTTTGCCGAAACCACGGCGGCCCGGAAGCGATCCACACCGTCGCCGTCGTCCAGGTACCTGCCCTGTAGCAGGGGAATCTGGAGAGTCTCGAAGTAGCCCGCCGTCACACTCTTCTTCTCCGCCGAGGGCGGGAGAGCACCTTCCTCCGGGACGAGGCCCTCGATGGTGAACGAGCCGGCGCTGCGGCTCGTGCCCATGGGCAGATTGTCGACCACTCCCGCCGACGTGACGCCCGGCAGGCCGGCCACCCGGTCGCGGAGCGAGACCCAGAGCGCCAGACGTTCTTCTGCGTCCGGATACTCGGACCTGGGAAGGGCGATGGACGCCGTCAGCACCCCATCGGCTGCGAAGCCGGGATTGACCTCGCGCAGAGCCTGGAAGCTCCGCATCATGAGTCCGGAGCCGACGAGCAGCACGAGCGCTAGCGCGATCTGTGACACCACCAGGAGGTTGCGGAGGCTGAAGGGGCCCTGCGACACGGTGACCGAGCGTCCGCCTTCGCGCAGCGACGAGGCGAGGTCGCGTAGCTGACGGCGCAGGAGCGGAATGGCGCCAAAAGCGATCCCGGCAGCCAGCGAGACCGCGAGCGTAAACAGCAGGACCGTCGCGTCGATGCTGATTTCGGTCAACCGCGGGAGCGCGACCGGCGCCAGTGTGGTGAACGCGCGCACCGCGAGAAAAGCCAATACCACTCCGAGGACGCCGCCAGTGATGGCCAGAATCAGGCTCTCGGCGAGGAAGAACCGGGCTATGTCTGTGCGACCGGCGCCCAGCGCGGCACGCAGCGTGACCTCGCGTTGTCGCATCTCGGCACGCACAAGAAACAGGTTGCCGACGTTGGCGCACGCGATCAGCAGAACCAAGCTCACCGTGCCTAGCACGACGAACAACGCCTGGCGGATGTCGCCAACCGCCAGTTCCTTGAGGTCCACGACGCGTGGCGCAAATCCGGCCTGCTCGGCGAAGTTCGGCGGAAAGGCGTCGGCGTACTCTTCGAACATTCGGACCATCACAGCCTCGATGTCCGACTCCACCGTCGCGGCGTCGGTACCCGGTCGCATGCGTCCGACACCGGGGTGGCTGAACGATCCCATCGAGAAGCTCGTCTCATCCAACTCGAACGGCTTCCAGATCCGCGTGTTCGTTCCGGGGAAGGTAAACCCCGGGGGCATCACGCCCACGATCTGTCGCATCACGCCGTCCATGTCCACCACCTGACCAAGGATGGCGGAGTCGCCACCGTAGCGCTCGAGCCATAATTCGTGGGCGATGAGCGCTACGGGCGCCGCCCCGGGTGTTCCTTCCTCACTGGTGAACGTCCGGCCCATCGCGGCCGGTATCTGCAGCACGTCGAATAGCGACGGCGTGACGTTGGCACCTGCCACCCGGATCGGCTCACCGTCGGCCACCAGATTCACGCTGTGCGTGTTGTACATCGCGAGTGCCGCCAGGCTCTGCTGCCGATCGCGGACGAACAGGAATGCGCCGTCGGAGAAAGGCACGAACGGGTAGCCCATCCCCGGGGCCTCGAAGTTCACAGACAGCAGTTCTTCAGCATCCGGATAGGGCAACGGTTGGATTAGCACCGCGTTGACCACGCTGAATATCGCCGTGGTCGCACCGATCCCGAGGGCGAGGGTGAGCACCGCCACCACCGTGAACGTGGCCGAGCGCTGCAGGCCGCGCACGGCAAGCCGGATATCTGCAAGGAGTCGGATCATCGTCAGTTCCTCCTGGAAAATCCACATCGCGTCGAGCTGAGACCAGAGCGCTCGACGCCAAAGTTTCTTGTTTCGCGCCGTATCACCCTTACGTGCCGCAAAGAACAGCTCCGCTTCCCATTCCCGTCGCCAGGCGCCACGCCGCGATCGGGGCACCCAGAAAGCTCCGACCGACAGGACTCGCCGCAACGCGACGGGAAGTCGACGCGCGGTGGGGGAGGAGGGCGAGTTCGTGAGAGTCATCGGCTAGATCGAGGACCCCAGGCGGCCGGCTTCGGGGAACAGTTCGGAGAGACGAGGGAACTTCGCGAACGCCCCTCGGAGAGCGTCGTCGCCCGGGCCGGTGAGTTCGTAGTAGCGCCGGGCGGGGCGCCCTTCGCGGAACGCCACGTCGTCGTCTTCCCACTTCCCGATCAGGTAGCCGCGACTCTCCAGTCGCCGCAGAATCGGATACACCGTTCCGTCCGGCAGGCCGGTGGCGTCCATGATGTCGAACCCGTAGCGGTGGCCTTCGCCGATCGCTGCGAGAGCCATCGCGGTGGGGTAGGTGAAGGTGATCTTGGTGGTCATGGTCTTGATCTACGGGTATATAGGAACCTAGGTTTCATCCTAGGATTCTATATAGGGTCCAATTCCGACGATAGGACTCCTCCGTAAATCGATGAGCCTCGCGGTTTTCCTAGCGACCGTCCCCTGAGCCTCACGGAGGACCGCGATGCGTCGATTGCTCGTTTGTGTCGGAATGATCTCGCTCTGTGCCTGTGCCGGAGATGCCCTGCCCGAAGATGAAGTCATGGCTGCATGGCAGGTGGAGCGCTCAACCGATGGGGACGTGACCACGGTCCGGAATCTCGCCGGCTCCAAGTGGGGTGGCCAGGCCGTGTTGGTGGAGGAGCTGTCGATCGGCGTTCTCGAGGGCGACGAGGAGTACATGCTCGGGCGGGTATCAACGGTTGCAGTCAGCGAAGAGTTTGTGTTCGTCGCCGACAGCCAGCCTGCGCTGATCAAGGTCTATGACCGGGCCTCCGGAGAGTTCGTCCGTACAGTCGGAGGCGAGGGGGAGGGGCCCGGCGAATACGTGTTTCCATCCGTGATGCGGGTCGTTGGCGACGAATTGTTCGTGCAGGACGGTGGCAACGGCCGGATCCAGGTGTTTAGCACCGACGGGGAATACCGACGGCAGCTGCGGCTCGACGCTTTGGGATTCCTCGGGGGCTTTGTCGTGGCCGCGGACGGCCGAGCGTACATGCAGTCGATGTTGTTTCTGGACGACGAAGGGCAACAGCTCCCGGCAGATGAGCAGCGGTGGGGTTTCCATGAGGTGGACGACGAAGGCACCGTCGGCGATCCCTTCTATGCGCCAGGAGTCGACATGGACCGGTCCGAGTTTGTGATGCGGTCGAGTGACGGTCGATTTGGTGCGACGGTGCCGTACGCACCCGGAGTGCCGAACGGGATCTCCACGGCACCGGCGGTGGTCGATGGGTGGAACGGCACGTACGCCTTCAATATTCACTACCCCGATGGGCGCAGGGTGAGCGTGGACCGTCACTGGACGCCCGTACCGATCAGTTCGGCCGAGCGCGAGTCGCTGAAGGCGCAGACGATCGCACGCGTCCGCAGGCGGGCGCCCGATTGGGAGTGGACCGGCCCGGAAGTGCCCGAAACGAAACCGGCCTACGCGAGCATCATTCCGGATCATGGAAGCCTGATCATGATCGTTCGGCACGTAGCGTCCGAACGGGGCGACGACTGTGTCGAGAAGCCCACCACGGAGGATTTCGAAGCCGGGGCAACGATGTGCTGGCAAACCAGGTACACCTGGGACTTCTTCGACCACGACGGCAACTACCTTGGCGAGGTGGTGCGGCCGAACGTCCGGATCATGGGTTGGCCCTACATCCGCGACGACACGTTCGGCCTGGCAGTTGACGACGACGATGGAGCGGTGCGCGTGAAAGTGTACCGACGGCGGTTGCCCTCGGACGGGCGGGACTCCTGACCGGACCGGCCTCAGACGTCCAGGCCGATCTCGCGCATCAAGTCGACGGCGTTACTGCGCTGCACCACGCCGTCACGGACGGTGTAGTCGAAGCGAATCTCGCCGTCCACGAGTTCGTCGACGAAGTGCACGTTGCGGATCCCGAGACCCTCGTCCGCGAGGCTCGTGATGACCAGATCGTGGGTGGTGACAAGGCCGATCGCACCGCGTCCGAGAAGCGACTTCACCAGCGCCGCAGCGCCGATTCTCCGGTCGTGCGAGTTGGTGGTGTGCAGGATCTCCTCGAGGAGGAAGAGCACCGGCGTCGCTTCGCTGGCCAGGTCGAGTATGGCGCGGAATCGGTGAATCTCGGCATAGAAGCCGGACATTCCCTGGCGCAACGAGTCTCCCACCCGTATCGAACCACCGACCTGGAGAGCCGATAGCTGCAAAGCCTTGGCTCGCACCGGTGCGCCCGCCTGCGCGAGCACGGCATTGATGCCGATCGTCCGCATGAGCGTGCTCTTGCCCGACATGTTCGATCCGCTGACGATCCAGGCGCGCTGCTCGCCCTCGAGTTGAACCGAATTGGGCACGCAGGCCTCAACAGGTAGCAGTGGGTGCCCCAGTTCCTCGCCTACGAAATGCGCAGGTCCCGACGTGGAGATCTCGGGGAAGGGGTCATCGGGGTGCTCGTAGTGGTAAGCGGCGAGGCTGTCGAGCGCTTCCAGGTCGGCGACCGCTTCAAGCCATTCAACGACGGTGCTTGCGTGATGAAGTCGCCACTGCTCGATGGAGGCGGCAATACTGAGTTCCCCACAGCAACAGGGCAGCGAACGGGCTGAAGAACTGGTTTCGTCGTGCGTCGAGAAGATCAACCAGACGACGCAGTCGGAGGATCTGACGCGACGGTAGCTCATCATCGCAGCGCAATCGGGCAACCAGGTCGCGAAGTAGCTTCGATTGGAACTCCTCTCCCTCGAAACGCGTCAGGAGCCCTCCGAGGAGGTCGAGTTCCCGTCGCGCCGCGTCGACGCTCTCGGCCACCCGCTCAACGGCGGCGCGGGTTCTCAGCGCGAAGACGCCCTGGAGGATCACCGCGCCGACGAGCCAGTAGCGCGAAAGCCATCCGGCAAGCATGGCAATGGCCAGCATCACCGTGAGTCCGGCCACAGCCGCAGCTGCCAGGCGAAGCTTGCGGGGTGTGTCGATTTCCTGCCTGCCTTCGGCCCAGTCTCGGAGAGACCCCGGTCGGGCGCGCCGCGCCACGTCCAGGCTCAGCGTCGCGAGGTCCTCGCGCAGTGTTGTGCGCGGCGCCAGTTCCGCGACGGCGGCCTGTCGCTCGCGCACGACCTCGGGAGACGCCGGGCCCAGCAGCCAGCGGCCCAGTCGTCGACGCCCACTCAGCGTCTGTGCGGCGCAGAGCAGCTGAAACAACGACGCTTCGCCAAAGATATCCAGATCGGCGGCATACGGGTGTTCCGAATCCGTGAAGTCGTCGCCAGTGGGTCCGGTTCCGGCCCACGCGTCGTCCATTCGCGCGAGTCCGCGGTGGTAGAAGTTGAGAGCGGCCTGACGCCGTGAACGCTGTCGGGCGAGCCGCTCGTGCATGATGACGAGAGCGACAAAGCACACCACAGGGACGGCGCCCCACTGGATCGCGAGTCGGTCCGGATTGAAGACGGCCCAGGCCATCACGAGAGCGATCAAGATGACGACGCCACGGGCCGCGGCCAGTTGGCCGTCGCGGCGATCGAACTCTTCGAGCTGAGTCGTCAGCTCTGCCCGGCGGCTCTCGTAGAATTGGCGGGGTGTTGTCGACGGCATGGCGATGGCGTTGGCAAGGAAGATTGCAGCCAACAGGGTACGCGACAACGGCACGGCCGCGTCGCATCGTGATTCGAGGGAACAATGGGTGAAGACTTTGCTGCCCGGCTGGATGACCCCGCGGCTGTCCTCCTCGATGGTCCGATGGGAACCGAGATCGATCGTCGCGGTGGACGGACGACGCTGCCCTTGTGGTCGGCGTGGGCGCTATTGGACGATCCCGGGCTCGTGCAACAGGTGCACGAGGACAACGTTCGCGCGGGAGCGGAAGTCCTCACAGCGAATACGTTCCGGACCCACCGCCGGTCGCTGGCCAAGGCCGGCATGGGCAATCGGGCCGGAGAGCTGACCAACAGCGCCGTGAGCCTGGCCCGGCACGCCGCTGAATCCGCCGATGGCCGGGTCTTTGTTGCCGGCTCCATCGCTCCGCTCGAGGACTGCTACTCGCCGGATTTGACTCCGTCGGACAACGACCTCGAGGCAGAGCATACGGAGATGGCGGAGCACCTCGCCGCGTCCGGCGTAGATCTCGTACTGGTCGAAACCATGCCGACGATCCGTGAAGCGGAGGCAGCCACGCGTGCCGCTTCCGTGTGCGGAGTCCCCATCTGGACTGGCTTCACTTGCGGCCCCGACGGCGCGCTCGTCTCGGGCGAGTCGATCGCGGCGGCGTCTACCGCGTCGACGGCGGCGGGCGCCATCGGTGTGATGGTGAACTGCTCGGCGGCGGTGACCCTCCACGTGGCGCTCGGCCTGCTGGCGGCCACCAGCGAGGTGCCTCTTGCTGCCTACGGGAACGTGGGGCATGCGGAGGACACCAGTGGTTGGAGCGCGACCGACGTGATGTCTGCGGCCGAGTATGCTGGCCTGGCGGAGCGATGGATCGAACTCGGTGCACGGATGATTGGCGGATGTTGCGGAACGCGCCCCGAGCATCTCGAGGCGCTGCGAACACTCGTGGCGAAGACGGACGACGGCGGAGAACGAGCGTGAACGACGCATACGAGATGCTGATTGATGGCGCGTGGCGTGCCGCGGAAGAGTCTTTCGAGGTGCTGGATCCGCAAGACGCGAGCATCGTCGCCACGGCGCCGCTCGGGCGTGGCGCAGACATGCGCGACGCGATCGAGGCCGCTGGCGCTGCTCTGGAAATCGCGTGGCCAACTTACGCGCGCATCGCCGTGCTGGCTGGCGCAGCGGATCGGATCGAGGGCGACGCAGAGAGCTTCGCTCGAACCATCGCCCGCGAGGGCATCAAGACCATCCGGGAGGCGCGCCTCGAGGGGAGTCGCTGCGTGGACACGTTGCGGATTTCGGCCGAGGAGTCGCGCCGGCTGCACGGCGAGACGGTGAACTTCGATCAGCGGCCCGGCGGGGAGTCGCGATTTGGATACTGGGTTCGGGAGCCTGTCGGGGTCATAGGCGCGATCACGCCATTCAACGATCCGTTGAATCTGGTTGCTCACAAGCTGGGGCCCGCGCTCGCAGGCGGCAACTCGGTGATCCTTAAACCTGACTCCAAGACGCCGATCTCCGGGATCCGACTTGTGAAGGCGTTGCACGACGCCGGCGCTCCCCAGGGGAGAGTGCAGGTCGTTCCTGGGCGCGGCCGCCGTGTGGGAAAGACGCTTGTGTCGGACCCGAGGGTTCGGATGATCTCCTTCACCGGAGGTCTCGAGACAGGAGAGGAGGTTGCGCGGCAAGTCGGTCTCAAGCGCGTGAGCATGGAACTTGGCAGCAACTGCCCGGTGATCGTGATGGACGATGCTGAGCTCGACGTGGCTGTGCCGAGTTGCGTCAGCGGCGCGTTCTGGGCTGCGGGCCAGAACTGTTTGCACGTCCAGCGACTGCTCGTTCAGGCCGGCGTATATACGGAGTTCCGCGACGCCTTCGTCAAGGGGACGCAGGCGCTCGAGGTCGGCGACAAGCTGTCCGAGACCACCGACATGGGGCCGCTCGTGAACGAGGATGCCGCCACGCGCGTCGAGGCGGCTGTCAGATCGGCTGTGAGCGCGGGGGCGACTGTCTTGACCGGTGGCACCCGTGACGGCGCCTTTGTCGCTCCCACGGTGCTAGAGGGCGTCCCCGCGATCGCTCCGTTCTCGTGCGAAGAGATCTACGGTCCGGTTACCGCTCTCTACCCATTCGACACTCTCGAGGAGGCGATCCGGCTCGCCAATGGTACCGACTACGGGCTTCAGGCTGCCGTATTCACCCAGTCGCTGGCCACCGCACGGGCGGCTGCCACAGAGCTCGACTTTGGCAGCGTGATGGTGAACGAGAGCACCGACTTCCGCATCGACGCGATGCCGTTTGGCGGACGCAAGCGGAGCGGGCTGGGTCGCGAGGGCGTACGGTTCGCGCTCGAAGAAATGACCGAACCGAAGCTCGTCTGCTTCAGCTAGGCTCGCCGACCTGACGGAGGATCGCCCCGGCGGCGAACCCCGACCCGAAAGCCACGTCGATTTCGTAGTCGCCCGGCCGAGACGGTTCGGCGCGAGCCTCGGGATCGACATAGCCGATCGGAATCGAGGCCGTCGAGGTGTTGCCGAAGCGTTCGATTCCGGTCGTGTAGACGCGATCGAGCGGGATGTCCAACTTCGAGGCGACTTTCTCGATGATCCGGAGGTTTGCCTGGTGAGGGTAGACGAAAGCCACGTCGTCCACACCGATCGGGGTCGGGTTTTCTCGATTGAACATCTCGATCACCTTGCGCGCTTCCTCAACCATCGTTTTCACGGCAACGCCGTAGACGCGGCGCCCATCCATATGCAGGTAGGGCCTCACACCCTCTGTGACGTGGCTGAACGGAGCCGGGCCGCCTGGATCCCACTGCGCTTCGAGCACTGAGTCGGAATACAGCAGGTCACCGTGTTGCCCGTCCGCGCAGGTGCTGATCGACATGATCCCGCCACTGTCGACCTCGCGCATTACGACAGCGCCCGCGCCGTCGCCGAGGAGCACGCAGGTGGACCGATCGCGCCAGTTCGTGATGTGAGAAAGGCCGTCCACGCCCACAACCAGCGCGGTACCGCGGCGTTCGTCCCGGACGCGCTCGACGTAGAGCTTGTTGTACGCCTCTTCGACGGCGTACACGAACCCGGCACATCCGGCAGATACGTCGGCGGCCGAGGCATGCTCGGCACCAATCCGCGCCTGGAGCTGAGTCGCCAGACTCGGAAACCGAGCCCAGGTGTTCACGCCGACGCGGATGTCGGTGATCTCGGATGGATCGACGTTCGCGTCCTCGAGGGCTGCGAGGGCTGCGCCCACGGCCATGTCGAGTATCGATTCGTCTTCGGCGAGGATCCGACGTTCACGGATGCCGGTGCGCCGGACGATCCATTCGTTGTCGGTGTCGACAATCTCGGCGAGATCGTCGTTGGTCAGGACCTTCGCAGGGAGGTACGAGCCCGCCCCCACGTAGCCGATCTTGAGGTCTGGATGCACGAGGGCCACCTGCTGATCCAGCCACGGCATGTGATATGAGGCCGCGGAGCGCTAAATAAGAACGGGACGAAACGAGCGTATGAATACCCGGGAGAGTGAACCGCAGCCGTGCTCAGGTCAACTCAACGCCCGTTTGGCTAGCGAACTCCCGTTTCGAACTCGACCGCCAATTTCACGTTTTCCTCGGAGCCCATGTACAGCGGGATACGCTGGTGCAGTTCGGTGGCCTGGATGTCGAGGATGCGTTCCTTGCCGGTCGACGCCATACCGCCTGCCTGCTCCATGATCATGCCCATCGGATTGGCCTCGTACATCAGCCGCAATTTGCCGCCCGGAGCCTTCTTGGTGGCGGGGTACATGAAGATGCCGCCATACAGCAGGGTTCGGTGCACGTCCGCGACCATCGAGCCGATGTAGCGGGCCGAGTGCGGTCGGCCAGAGTCGGGATCGTTGGTCTGCAGGTGTTCCAGGTATCGGACCGTGGAGTCGAAGAACAGATTCCGGTAGCCCTCGTTGAGGCTGTAGACGGTTCCGGCTTTGGGCATCTGCATGTCAGGGTGCGACAGTAGGAACTCGCCGATGCTCGGGTCGAGCGTGAAGCCGGAGACTCCCTCGCCGGTCGTATACACCAGCATCGTGCTCGAGCCGTACACCACGTATCCGGCGGCGACCTGCTCGGCGCCACATCGCAGCAGGTCCTCGAGGGTGCCCGGGCCGGACTCGGTCTTGCGGCGGTAGATCGACCAGATCGAGCCGACCGACACGTTGACGTCGATGTTGGATGAGCCATCGAGCGGGTCGAACAGCAGCACGTAGTCACCGCACTCGAACTTCGACGGGATCTGGATCGGGTCGTCCACCTCCTCGCTGCCCATGACACACAGCTGGCCACCGTGGTCGAACGTCTTCACGAAGCACTCGTTGGCGAAGTCGTCGAGCTTTTGCACCGTCTCGCCCTGAACGTTCGTGACGCCTGTCTCGCCGAGGATGTCCACGAGGCCTGCTTTGTTGACTTCGCGGGCGATCAGCTTGCCGGTGAGCGCGATGTCGTACAGGAGCTTGGAAAGATCGCCGCGCGCTTCTGGGTGGGCGGCCTGCTGATCGAGGATATGGCGCTCGATCGTAACGATCTCGTTCGGGCGAGTGACGATGGGAGTCTTACTCGCCGTCTTGGAAACGCTGGACATGCTGCCTCCAGGCAGGTGGTCGTTGGAACGCAGGTATTTTCGCCGCCCGAGGCGCGAAAGCAAGCTCCCGGAAACCGGGTGACGACGGCCGTCTGTGTTGTGCAGGACTCATTTTGACGCTCAGGGCTTTCTCATGGCGGCAATCCAAGGGGGACGCGCGTGATGATGGGATTTCGTGGGATGCGGCAGCAACTCGTTCGCCACCGGATCCGCCTGGAGCAAGACGTCGCCTCTGGTGATCTCTCCGCCGGCGCGTTCGACCTCGTGGACGAGTGTTACGCGGACCTCCTCGGGATCCTCGACAGCGTGCGCGTTGAAGTCGAAGCGGCGGGGCCGGCGCTGGAGATGGACTTCGTCCGAGCGCTCCTGGGCGGATGGACGGACGTCGATCGGCGGCTGGTAGTGGCCGCTCAGAGCAAACCCGAGGGGGCCGACTTGCCCAGCGAGACGACCCACGTGCGAGCGCGCGCGCACTTGCTCCGCCGACAGCTCTGGCTGCGTCTCGGTGAGCGTGCGGCCTGAGCCGGTCTAACGGCTCCAGCGCAGATCGGCACCTGGCGGCGCGCTCGACAGGATCCGACTCTGCATCTTGGGCAGAATGCGCTGGTTGTACGTGAGACGCGTGATGCGCACCGACTGATCCTCCGGCTGCCCCGAATAGCAGTGCGGATGGCGATAGCCGTAGTCGAAAGAGCCACCGTAGTAGGGAGTCGTGGTTTCCTCGAGAAAGTCCTCGAGGAGCATTACAGCCTCTTCCAGGTAGAAATTGTCCTCGTCGCCTACTGCCACGTGTAGCTTGCCCTCGAGCTTTGGCCCGAGCGTCTCCCAGTCGCGCCGGATGATGTACGAGAGATCGTAGTTCTCGCGCATATGGTCCCGGACAGCCGGGTTGATCTCGCCTGTCTGCTTGTCCCAGACGTCCATCGGATACCCGTCGTCGCCTACCGGGGCATACACCGCTTGCCAGACGTCGAGCTGCTGGCCCGACCGACCGTTGGTGCCGAGCACAAGTTCCAGCTGGCTCGCCTGTTGAACACTCATCAAGACCTGGCCGTCCGGGTCGTGCATGAACGGCCGAATCGGATCTTTGCGCCACTCGCTGTTCGGGTAGAAGGCGTTGTCGTCCTCGTAGAGGTTCACCAGCTGGTAGTACCGGAAGTCGATCGGGTCCGGGCAATTCACCCAGGCGCCGTTGAACATGTCCGGGTACTTGACCTGCCAGGCCAGGGATTCCCAGCCGCCAGTTGAACCGCCGTACAAGGTGCGCGACCAGCCTTCGCCGATGCCGCCGAACTCTTCCTCGACGAAAGGAACGAGTTCCTGAGTCATCGCGTCGCCGTAGGGCCCGACGTTTTCGGAGTTGACGGCATAGGAGTCGTCGAAGTACGGGTTGGGATGTTGCATCGTGACCACGATGAACTTCGGCAGCTTGCCGTTCGTCCAGTCCTGATACAGCTGATGGCTGTACTGCGCATAGGTGAGGTCGTAGCCCGTCAGATCGTCCGCCGGGGGCTCCTCGCTGAACGTGGCGGGCGTGTAGAAGTAGTCGTGGAAGTGCCCCTGGTAGTAGGCCACGGGGTAGCGCACATCCGAATCCGGATCCCAGCCGGGCGGAACGAGAACGATCGCGCCCAGGTACATGTCCGTGCCCCACCAGTCGCTCAGGATTTCGCTGCGGAACTTCCGGTACTTCACGAACTCCGTGTCTTCCGGAAGTTCAGGCCTGGGCGGCACCTCGTGGGCCAGTTCGATACGCACGCTCTGACTCGAGTCCGTCAGATCAATCCCCTCCATGCGGGCCGAAACATCGCTGTAGAGGTTGCCGGGAGAGATCCGCCAGTTCTGGCCTTCCCAGTTGTCCATCGGCAACTTCACGGTGTGCCCGTCCGCGCGATTGAACGTTGTGTACACGTGTAGCAATGCCTGCACGTGGTAGTCGCCCTGGGGCATGTCCGCGAGGCTGTTCACCGGGAACCCGATAGCGCTGGCATCAAAGGTGACAGCCTCACCGGGCATCCAGTTCTCCACGTCGACGGCAAACATCGGCTGTCCGCCACGCCAACTCGCCACGAGCGAGCGCGGCTCGGTGGCCTGGGTGCCGTCGTACTCCTGCGTCGACAGCATGAGATAGAGGCGGCCGGCGAGGGGCCCGTCATGGAGCGATTCGGGATACACAATCTCGATCGAGGTGCTCCGCGGCGCGCCGTCGGTGGGCATGCATGCTGCGCTCGTCAGTGGGATCAGGGAAGCTATGACGCAGGCGGCTCGGCGCATGGTGACCTCCGAAGGCTCGGATCAGGGAGAGCCGGCGCTAGCCTAGTCGGCGGCAGCGCGACTCGCCAGGTCAGCTTTCGCGCAGACTACTCAGAGGATCGGTGCGGCCGGCTCGTCGAGCCGGCATGTACGTGGCTAGCCCCGTCGTCGCGAGGACCGTCACGGTGATCACCAGCCCGATTGTCCACGTCGAGCCCTCGGGCGCGATCTCCGGAGCGAAGGTGCTCAGCGCGCGAGTTGCAACCTGCGCTACTGCCAGACCCAGGATCGTTCCGAGGCCGCCGAGGAGCATGCCCTGCCGCACCACGAGCGCCTGAATCGAGCCTCGATTCGCTCCGAGCGCGATACGCACCCCAAGCTCATGTGTGCGGCTACTGGTCGCATAGGTCACGACGCCGTAGAGGCCGAAAATGGCCAGGGCCAGGGCGACGGCAGCAAGAATGCCGAGAAATCGCGAAGACGTCCGCCGCGACGCGGTGTCCTCCGCGATGACGGTCTCCATCGTACGTACATCGAAGATCGGAAGCTGAGCGTCGACCTCCAGCAGTGCGCCGCGCAAGAGCGGAACGACTTCCGCGGAGTCCGTGGCTTGCCGGACTACCAGGCTGATCCTCGAGAACGGCGCCTGCGCGAATGGAGCGTAGTACTCGGCCGGAATCTCGGCGCCGAAGAGACTTCGATTCCGGGCGTTGGCGACGACGCCGACTACTGTGCGCGGTTGTTCCTCGTCCGTCCAGATATGAACCTGCTCGCCTACAACGTCGGCGCGTCCGAACGCGCGCCGCGCTAGCGTTTCGTTGATGATCACAACCGGTGCGCCGCTGCTGTTGTCGGTCTCAAGGAAGTCGCGTCCGTGAGCGATCGAGATACCGATGGTGTCGAGATACCCGGGGGTGATGCTCAACCACGTAGCAAAGAAGCCGTCATCGAACCCGGGGTCCGGCGCACCGGCGGGCTTGTAGCCGCGCCATGTCTCGGAGCGCCCCAACGGGATGCGCGTTGTGGCGGCCACCTGGGCCACTCCGGGAAGACGGTCAATCTCCTGCAGAATGACGTCAACTAGCTGTGGCAGAGAGGGCCTTGGGTAGGCCGCGGCCGGCGGCTCGATGCGCATCGTAGTGACCAACGTCGGCTCGAATCCGGGGTCGCGCCCCAGTGCGACGTTGAGCGACTGCAACAAGGTGCCGGCGACCGCTAGCAACAGGACCGCCGCGGTCACTTCCGCCAGTACGAAGGCGCGCCGGGCTCTGGCGCCCCGGTTCCCGGTTGATGCGGAAGTTCCCCCGTCGCGCAGTTCCTTCGCCGCCTTCAGCCCGGTTGCGCGCTAGGCGGGCGCGGTGCCGAACAGCAGTCCGGTCACTGTGGAGGCGACCAGCGCGAAAAGAACGACGTTCGCGTCGATGGTGGCCGTTTGCAGACCTGGGACGTCGCCGGGCAGCGCACTGCGCAGGAGTCCGAGTCCGGAGTAGGCCATCGCCGTGCCGAGGAGGCCTCCCAGACCGGCGAGCGTCAGGCTCTCCGTCAGTAGCTGGCGCAGCAGCCTGCCTCGTGAGGCGCCCAAAGCGCCCCTGACCGCGAGTTCCCGGCGCCGTTCACTCGCTCGGACCAACATGAGACTCGTGACGTTGAGACACGCGATGACCAGTACTGCCGCGACGCCGGCCGTGAATAGCGTCAAGGTCGTCCGCGTGCGTCCCACGAGCGCCGACTGCAAGGGCTCCAGGCGGAAGTTCCAACCATCGTTCGTAGCCGGCAAGGCCAGTGCGAGACTCGCTCCGATCTCCGTAGCTTGGGCGCTCGCCTGGTCGATAGTCGTCCCGGCCAGCAGCCGCGCGTAGGCGGTCAGGAAGTGGTTCGTCCTGGTGGTGACGTAGTCGACGCGCGGCAGCGGTTGATAGATTTCAAAGCGCCCTATCTCGGGTCGATTCTCGACGACTCCGACGATTGCCGTGGGGGTCCCGTTGATCGGGATCGTGCTACCCACGACGGTTTCGCTAGCGCCCAGGCGGCTGCGCCAGTAGCTCTCTGTGACGAGCGCAACGGCCGCACCGCCGACGTCTTCGGTTCGTAGTAGCCGACCTCGGACAGCAGCCATGCTGAGCACGTCGAATAGTTCGGGCGAGGCTAGAGCTCCGCGCACGCGTTCGGGAAACTCTCCGTAGACGAGGTTGCGGTCGACCGGGGTCAGAACGCCAAGTGCTTCGATTGCCGTACTTCGCTCGACGAGATCGCGCACGTTCAAGAACGCGACGTTGCTGCTCTCGCCGGGGCGGTCCTCCTGGATCTCCGACAGGGCAACGAGCCGATGGACCTCCGGAATGTCCAGAGGGCGAATCAGAGTGGCGTTGAGCAGCGCGAACATGGCGGCATTCGAGCCGATGCCCACGGCCGTGATGAGCACCACGGTGGCCGCGAAGCCCGGACGTTGTCGGCAGCTGGCGAGGGCGTAGCGGAGGTCCTGCAGCAAGCGGTCCATGGTGGATCCTTGATCACGGGGAGTTCGTGCGAATTCGTTCCAACGGGCGCCCAGCCCTTGGAGGCCAAGTCCAAGCAGAGCGGTCAGGAGACTCCATCGGGAGTTGACGAGCTCATGCGACAACGAGACCATTTCGGCACCGTAGGTGCGACGCAGGCGTTGTGGCCAGCAGCAGAGAATCAGCCGCGTGCTCAGACGCGCGCGCCTCCCCCTCACAGGGCTTCGCTTCCCGTCGTGTCGGCCGCGCGCACCTCGTCCACGAAACCACCAAGCAGACGCGCTTCGGTCGACAGGGCTTCGCGTCCCGTTGGCGTAATTCGATAGTAGCGACGCCGTTCGTCGCCGTCGTCAACGGTCTCGGCGTGTTCGACCAGCCCCCGGAGTACAAGGCGGTCGAGGACGCGGTAGAGATTGCCGGCCTTGAGCTGAACGCTCCCGTCGGTCCGTGCTTCGATCGCCTTGACGAGTCCGTACCCGTGCTGGTCCTGGCTCTGGAGCACTGTCAGAATCAGAAATTCAACGGGCCGCATCGGGTGAAGGGTGTTCATGTGTCCATTGTGCTCAAAATGAGCACATAAGGCAAATCTACACATCCTCGATCCGTTCGCGGGGTTAGCGCATCGTCGTCGCCGACGCGGCATACTGGGCGCATGAGTATGACCAAGCTAATTCGAACGTCCGCAGCACTGATGGTGATGGTCGGGTGCTCACCGGGCACCGAGACGGCGTCCGACACGCCGAGCCAGCCAGCGTCGACGGCGTCGGCCGGCCAGGAAGTGCTCGAGACCTTCCAGGTGGTTCGCGAACACCCGCACGACGCTTCCGCCTTTACCCAGGGGCTCACGTTCCACAACGGTTTCCTCTATGAGGGAACGGGCCGGCGTGGACAGTCGAGCGTACGCAGGGTCGATATCGAGTCGGGCCGCGTGGAGCAGCGCTCAGACCTGAGTCCGGTGCTGTTTGGTGAGGGCATCGCGCTGCACGACGGGCGGGTCTATCAGCTCACCTGGACGTCGGGCCTCGGGTTCATCTACGACCTCGAGTCATTCGAAGTGGTCGAGCAGTTCAGGCAGTTCACCCAGGGGTGGGGCCTGACGAGCGATGGCGAATCGCTGATCCAGAGCGACGGCACAGCGAACCTGTATTTCATCGATCCGGCGACGATGCAGCCCAGCCGTACGGTCCAGGTGCACGACGCAAACGGGATCATCGATCAGGTAAACGAGCTCGAGTACATCGACGGCGACATCTACGCCAACGTCTGGCACAGCTGGGAGATTCTCCGAATCTCGCCGCGCGATGGCCGCGTGATCGGTCGTGTCGATATGTCGGGCATCTTCGATACGAACTCGTTGCCAGACCCCGAATCCGTTCTCAACGGGATCGCATACGATCCGGACACCGGACGTATCTGGATCACCGGAAAGCTCTGGCCCAAGCTGTTCGAAGTGCGCTTCGTCCGCGAGTAGCCGGCCTACCGTCTACTGGTCGAGTCCGTTGATGGCGTTCTGGCACCAGGTAGCTGCCGGATTGAGTTCCAGGCACTTTTCCCAGGATGCCCGCGCGCGTTCGTTCTCTCCCGCCGCCTCCAGCGTCTGGCCCCAGCTGAAGTAGGTGTTGATCGAAGTCGGGTAGAGCTCGAGATTGCGGTCGATCAACGCCTGGCCGGCTTCTACGTCGCCGGCGCGAGCCAGCCTGCCTGCCGTCCGAATCAACGACCCTTCGCTGAAGTCGTATACCGCTGAGCCGTAGTGCCGCTCGTAGAGCTCCTCGTACAGCTCCATCATGCTGTCCGTCCCTTCGCTCTCGTGGCGTTCGGCGAGGACGTCCTGGAGTCGAACCGGGCGCGTGTTGCCGCGATGACAGGTCTGGCAGGTGACCTCCATCGCCTCCGCGCGGCCGGCTTCCATGAGACCGGGGCGGAGGAGATCGTCGTTGAGGTTGCCCACCATCTGCATCATCACGCGGGCAACTCGCTTGGTCTCCTTTTCGTCGGATGCGAAGTCGACCGTGCTCAGATCACGTGGATTGTCGCCCACGTGGCAATGGGTGCAGCGGGTGCCGAGCGCGCCGGTCATCCCTCGCATCACACCGATCACTGCTCGCGTCGACATGTCGGCCGGGAGGATCTGCAAATTGCGCGGTGTCTGCGGTATTCCGAGCTGGCCCTCCTGTCCGGCGCTAGATCCGGCGCGGCCTACCGTCTGTCCTTCGGCGTTGGAAATCGCGAATGGTCCCGCAAGAACGGCGAGGCCAAAGAGGACTGTTGCGAGGACTGCACCGCGCCCGCGCCACGACTGCGACATTTTCGACACTTGAAGACTCCTTGAGTAGCGGGGCAAACGGCAAGAGACGGCCGAATCATTTCGCATCCGGCATCGGTTCGACAAGAGACGACCCCAGAAACTCGTTTTCGGGCCCACGCTGTCGCCCAAGGCGTACAATCTGTGCGCTCGCTCAACCGGAGGTGCTCGGACGTGATGCCGTGGATGATGGTTGTGCTGGCCGCGAGTGCGGCCGCCGGCGCGACGGCATTGGGGATCCTGCCGCTGCGGAGCGGCCGTCCCGCCTCCCGTTGGATGGCCTGGTCGAGCGCGCTCGCTGGCGGGTTGATGATCGCCGCCTCGTTCGCTCTGGTGGAATCGGTGCCGCGATCGACCACGCTCCAGATGGCGCTGGGTGCCGTGGCCGGGATCGGTGTTCTGCACCTCGCGCGGGTGGCAATCGGTGCACGGGACATACGCCTGCATCAACTGGATGCCGTCACCGATACCTACGGTCGCAACGTGCTGCGCGTTGGCATGATCCACGCGGCAGCAGAAGGCGCGGCAATTGGCGCGGCGATGGCGCAGGACATAGCGTTCGGCGTTTTCGTGGCCGTGGCCCTGGCGCTTCACAACGTGCCGGAGGGTACTCTGTTGGGTGCCGTTCTGCAGGCGCGCGGAGCTTCCCTGCAGCGCGCCGCCGTACTTGGCGTGGCGGCGAACAGCGGTCAGGTGATCCTGGCGCTCGGAACTTACCTGGCCTTGCTCAGATGGCCTGCCGGATTGGCGCTCCTGCTGGGGTTTGCGGCGGGGGCACTGGTTTACCTGGTGTTGGTGGATCTGCTCCCGGACGCCTACGAGGGGGCAGGCGCGAAGAGCATCGCACTCACGGTCGTGCTCGCGCTGTGGACCTTCGGGTTGCTGCACGGGGTGCTGCGCGGATGAGCGCTACATGGACTGTCTTCGTGTACGGCATGGTGACTGCCCTCGCCACTGCGCTCGGCGCCGTACCGTTTGCGTTTGTCCGGACCGTGTCGGCGAGAGTGCTCTCGGCTTCGAACGCCGTCGCGAGCGGTCTCATGCTGGGAGCTTGCTTCGGGCTGGTTGCCGAAGGGACAGCCATCGGCGCCTGGCAGACCGGGCTCGGCGGGCTCGCCGGCGTGGTCTTCATCCTGGCTACGAAGCGCATTCTCGATGGGCACGACCTCGAGTTCGGCGAGGTGCGCGGGGCCGGAGCCCGGCGCATGGTCCTGATTGTTGTCGTGATGACGGTTCATTCGATCGCCGAGGGGGTAGCGATAGGGGCCTCCTTTGCCGGCGGCGCGGTGTTGGCGACGGTAATTACTACCGCCATCGCGGTGCACAACGTGCCCGAGGGGCTGGCGATCTCGGCGGTATTGCGGCCGCAGGGTGCGAGCCTGGGAGCTTGCGCGTGGTGGAGCTTCTTCTCTTCGCTACCGCAGCCGATCGTGGCGGTTCCGGCGTTTCTCTTCGTCGACGCGTTTGCGCCAGCCTTGCCCTACGGCATGGGATTTGCCGCCGTCGCCATGGTTTTCATGGTGCTGGTGGAGCTGCTGCCCGAAGCCTACGAGGAGGGCAATCGCGCCAACGTAGGCGTGCTCGTGAGCCTGTCACTCATCGCCATGGTCGCCTTCCAGCGACTCCTCTGAGCGGCCTCAAGGGGCGCTAGGCGACGCGACGGAGCCCACGACGGCGCGGCCTCCGGATCTGCCGGCCATAGCGGCTGCGCGACTGCGGAAGCGTCGTCGCATGCGAGTCGTGCCGGACCGGGACGCGAAGCTCTTCCCTCAATTCGATCGCGGTTCGCACAACGGCATAACCGGCCCAGAGTGCCATGGCTACGAGTGCTGTCGAGATTGCGGCGCTGATCATTGGCTTCGGTCCATCCAGTAAATGTCAGCCGCGGGTCGCCGAGTTCCCCGTGCTATGCCCCGGCGACCCGCGGTTCGTCGTCTTCAGTTGTTTAGACGTTCGGTCTATCCAGTTGGTTGTGTCTCTCTGTGTATTTAGTTCGCAAAAATCGGTACTTAGGTTTCGTCGAACGGCAGAAATCAGCGATTTGGGAAAGTAGACGAACCGCAAGAACCGGGTCGAAGCGCTGCGGATCGACTCCTAGTCTGGCGTCACTACCTTCGACAGGAGAGGATTCGAGTGAACATCGCGAGGACCGGCATGAACTCATCTCAATACGCGCGCGTCGCACAGGCGATCGACTACCTGCGCGAGCGTTCGACGCAGCAGCCGCATCTCGACGAGGTGGCGGAGCACGTGGGGCTATCGCCGTTCCATTTCCAGCGTCTATTCACGGAGTGGGCGGGAGTTTCGCCGAAACGCTTTCTCCAGTACCTCACGGTTGAACATGCGAAGACGGTCCTGGACGGCGACGCGAGCCTCCTCGAGACCACGTTCGAGACCGGGCTTTCGAGTCCGTCGCGGCTACACGATCTGTTCGTCGCGGCCGACGCTGTGACGCCCGGTGAATACAAGAGCCGAGGCGCTGGGCTCGAGGTTCGTTTTGGCATCGGCGAATCGCCTTTCGGCGTGTGCTTCGTGGGCGCGACAGCACGCGGCATTGTGACGCTGCAGTTCCTGGGCGACGCATCAGCGGCCGAAACGGAGCTCCGCAGCACGTGGAGCGGCGCGACGCTGGTACGAGACGACGCGCACGCAGCCGATGTTCTTGCGGACGTGTTCGAAGACAGGAGGGCCGAGTCGCGCGTGCGATTGTTGCTACGCGGCACCAACTTCCAGTTGCGCGTCTGGCGGGCGCTGCTGGAGATCCCGTTTGGTGAAGTTGCTTCCTACGGCAGCATCGCCAGCGCCGTTCGTGCGCCCGGCGCCGCTCGCGCAGTGGGATCGGCAGTGGGCGCCAATCCCGTCGGCTATCTCATCCCATGCCATCGGGTGATCCGCGCCACCGGGGATCATGGAGGCTATCGATGGGGAGTCACCAGGAAGCAGTCGATGCTGGCGTGGGAACAGGCGCAGCGCGAGATGGAGGCGCCGGCGGCGAGCGTCGGCTGACGGCTAGACGTCGTCTTCCGGGCTCCACAGGTGACGGCGCATATCAACGTGCCCGTTGACGAATGTCACACCCTCGGCTTCGAGGCGCCGGCGCTGACGTCCGATTTCGGCGCCGTCCACGGCATCCGTCGAGCACACGCCCTTCACGTTGACGACTCTGTGCCAGGGCACATCGGAGGGGCACTCCGCCATGGCCCAGCCCACGGCGCGCGCCGACAGCGGCCGCGAGAGCAAACGAGCGACCCCGCCATAGTTCATCACCTTGCCGGCCGGAATCTCGCGGACGACCTCCCAGACCTCGTCCCAGCTTCCGGCCGTCACTAGCTCTCTCCCTTCAGTGCAGGCAGGAGCGGGATTCTGGAGGTCAGCGACACCGCACCAAGGCTGGCCGCCATGCCGACGCCGAGGATGGCCACGACCGACCACAACAACGATGTCCACGGTAGCGCGAGTCCACCGAGCACGACACGGGGAGCGGCTGCGGCCAGTGCGGCGCCCACCCCGATGAGGATTCCAGCTATGAGCATCACGACGTTCTCGGCGAGCACCATCCGCGCGAGCGCGCCGCGTGGGAAGCCCACGGCGCGGAGGGTCGCGAGTTCGCCACGGCGTTCGATGACGTTGCGCAGGAGCACCACGCCAAGGCCGAACGTGCCGAGCAGCAGCCCGAGGCCACCGAGAGCCTGGAACGTGGAGAGATAGGTGTTCTGCACGATCAGGAAATCCGCGATCCGCTGCGCAGACGAAATGGCGTCGAAGCCGAATCGTTCGAGCGAGGATTCGAGCAGCGTCGCCAGTTCCTCTTCGCTGCCGGCTGGGGCGTCCACGAGGAAGAACGAGAAGCCACTGCGGCTCGGGAAGTGTCGGAGCAGGTGTGCCTCCGACATCAACAGTTCGCTCTGGAAGATGCTCTCGCTCACCGTACCCACCAGACGTATCCGGAGCGGCCGCCCGCGCTCGTCCGTGATCACGAGTTCGTTTCCAAGCGTCAGCTTCAGGATCCACTGCATCGAGTTGGCATCCCCGATCACGGGCACGACGTCCGGGCCCAGGTCCTGAGCCAGGAGCTCCCATGGCGATTCGGCGCCATAGTCGGCGGCAAGCGACGAGGCGAAGTGGAAGCCGCCCTCATCGAGCATCGCTTGAGGGGCACCGAGCAGCCGCGGCCGTTGCGGCTGGTAGAGGTTGAGGCAACTCGTGTCGTCGCCGGGTACGGTGCGGAATTGGTGTATCCGCACTCCCTCCAGGGCATCGCTCGCATCGTCACTGAAGCCGAGGTCGAAGCGGCCCTCGGCGGTGTTCAGATTGTGATGCAGTGGCACATCCGTGTACGCGAGTAGCCGGTAGCCGCCGGCGCCTTCCTCGACGACACCGTCCTCATTGCGTGGATCGCGAGTGTTGCTGGCGACGGTGGTGATCACGAAACAGGCCGATGCAACGAGCGCAACGCTGATCAGGCTGCGCCCGGGGTTCCATCCCGCGCTACGTAGTGCCATGCGCCAGGTAGCGCCCCGTGCGACCTCGACTCGGGCGCGCGGTCGGTTGTTCCAGTAGGCAAACGCGGCGAGGCCTCCGACCAGCAGCGCGGCGCCAGCTCCGAAGGCGAGACCAGGATTCGCAGCGTTACCCGTTGCCACCGCCGCACCAACAGTGCCGATTCCAATGGCGAAGCCGGCCGGGGCCAGCCAGCGTGAACGGCCGGGGCCGTGCCGCACGGTTTGTTGAGGCCGCGTGTCCCCGACAAGCAAGCGCGTTGGAGGGAGCGCGCGCAGGCGGCGGAGTGCGATGAAGATCGTGCCGAGAGCGATCACGACCGTCAGGAGGAAGCCGATCGCTAGCGTGCCCGGCTGGACATGCAGGAACAGCAGCGGAGAGCCCACCGCCGGGAGCCACCAGGTCGTGAGCGCCCACAACATGGCACGAGCGTAGGTAATGCCCGCCACGGCTCCCAGAGCTGCGCCGCATGCCGCGACCACGGCTGACTCGGCCAGCAATCGATTGCGCACGACGCGTGCGGGAAAGCCAAGAGCCAGTAGCGTGCCCACCTCGCGTGCCCGCGCGTCGACGCCGAGGTTGAACAGCATGGCCACGATCAGCAGGGCCGCAAAGATGATGAAGAAGGAGAACGCGATGAAGAGGCCAGCGAAGTCCGTGGCGCCGGTTGCCCCCTCCAATCCACGCGCCTTGGCGTCGAGGAATCGATATCCGAGTTGGGCTGGGGAAATCGCGGCCTCGATCTCCGAGCCGAGCTGCGTGGCGAACGCGGCAGCCTCAATGCCCTCCGGCACGGCAACGCGTATCGCCGTGGTGGCGCCATAGCGGGTCGCCCACAGCCGCGCGCCGGTGGCCGAGGAGACCACCGCCTTTGGAGCTCCGCGATAGTCGTCCCAGTGGACTTCGTCCACGTCACGTACTGCGCTGAGATCGACCGGGAAGGGCGGGTCCCAGTCGGCGATATTGTCCACGCCTTCGATGCCGGGATACTCCGGCGTCGCCTGCGGATCAGCAGCGAGTCCATCCATGGCCAGTACGCCGGCGATCCTGAACGACGACGTCTCGTTGCGGAGCCGTTCATCGATCCCCACGACGAAGTAGTCCATCTCGAGCTGGTCGCCAGCAGCCGCGCCGAGTTGCTCGGCCGTCCACGCGTTGATCAGGATCTCGTCGTCGGCGAGCGTTCCGGCCGGCTCGCCGTCCACGTCGACGAGACGCCCGAGCGTCGGAGTCGTCGGCGCATCGGACGCCAGCACCATCGAGTACGGAACCACCTCTGCCCCGCGTCGCATCGCGTTGGCGAGGTAAGCCTGCAGCGGTAGCGTCGGTACGCCCAGGTTGCCGGCAGCGCGCTCAGTCGCCTCAACGAGCGCGCTACGCAGAACGAATTCGTCGCTACTCACTTCCACGAATCCGGCGGGATCGGGCCGAAGCCGCAGTCCGACGTCCTCGAGGGTCAGCGCATTGGCGAGGTCTTCCCATGCTGCGTCGGAGACTTCGAGCGCCCCTGATAGAAAGACAGCGTTGATCCGGCCGGCTTGGTCTAGGCCTGCCTGGAGTCGCTCCATGTCGAGGTATGCGTTGAGCGGGAACGCCTGATGTGGCGACAGGTCGAACCGCCCGACGCCGCGGTTCGGGATGATCGACTCGACGACGCCTCGCACGGTGCCGACGACCTCGTCGGTTTCCCGCTCGCCAAGAAGCGTGTCGCGCGGCACCTCGGCGCCGATCTGGAACCGCAACAGGACCTGATCGCCGAGTGTGGCGCCCAATGTGTCCGCGAGGGCCGCATTCAGGGTGATGGGCGGGAACGGACTGTTCAGATCCTTCTGCACGCTCGCCGGCGCGGTCTCGGCCTCACGGCGGAAGACATCCGATGCTTCCGTATCCGCGAGCATGCTGCGCGAGTCGTCGTCCAGCCCGATGACGTTGATTTGCGACGCCCGCGCTCGTGTGGACCCGTGAACCGCGTTGCCCCGGAGAAGGATCGCACCTGCGGCGGAATCGAACGCAGCGCCCATGTCGGGCTGCTCGAGTAGTTCCGTGGGTAGGTCGCGACGGAAGAAGCGCTCGCCGACAACGGCTACGTCGAGAGCTCCTAGTCGATCAAGAGTCAGATCGCGCAGGCTACCCCGTACGGAGTCGCCGACCAGCAGAGCCCCGGTGAGTACCGCGCCGCAAACAGCGACTGCCAGACCAACTGCGACGTTGGTGCGCCAGTAGTGCGCTAGCGCTCGACGCATTTGCCGTCCTGCAGGTCCACGTGACGGGCAAAGCGCGCGGCCAGGTGTTCGCTGTGCGTGACGACCAGAAGCACGCTGTCGGCCTCGGCGTGGAGTTCGAGCAGTAGATCCGCCACGGAGTCGGCGGTCGGGCCGTCGAGATTGCCCGTGGGCTCATCGCAGAGCAGTAGGCCCGGCTGATTGATGAGAGCCCGTGCGATCGCTACCCGTTGGCGCTCGCCACCCGAGAGCTCGCCTGGCCTGTGGTCCAGTCGGTGTGCCAGACCGACACGGTCGAGCAGGCTACGGGCGCGATCCTGGCTGTCGTTGGCGCTCCGGAAGGCGACTGTCGGGAGTAGCGCGTTCTCGAGGACGCTGTACTGCGGGAGCAGATGGTGATCCTGGAACACGAAACCGACCGTGGAGTTGCGGAAGCGAGCGATCTCGGGCTCTGACAGCGCGAATGGATCGGCGCCGTCGATCATGACCGTGCCTGTGGTGGGTGGTTCCAGTGTGCCGACGCAGTGCAGCAGCGTGCTCTTGCCCGACCCCGACGGCCCCATGATGGCCACCGAGTCACCCACCGATGCAGTCAGCGCGGCGCCGCGTAGCACGCTGACCTCACGCTCACCTTCCGCGAAGGTCTTGGTCAGGGATTCAACAACCAAGCGTGGCGCGTCGTTCACGCTTCCTCCGCGCTGGGGGCTTCTTCAATCTGGTCCGCGAGGAAGGCCGGAATCGGCATTGAGCGCGGGCCCTTGCCGGTCATCTCGCAGCACACCGAGGTCATTTCTCCGGTGCCCACCAGGCGTGCGCCAACCCGGATCTCGAATCCGTAGGTCATCGAGCGGGTGCCCTTCTTCAACACGCGCACGGTGATCTCAACGTGCTCGTTGAAACGCGCCGGAGCCTTGAACTGTGCCTCCACCGCCACCCGCGGCCAGCCGATGTGCTTGCCGTCGTGCTCCATGGACACGCTGGCTCCCAGCGCCTCGAAGAAAGCGTGCTCGGCGTTCTCCATGAACACGATGAGGCGCGAGAAGTGCACGATCCCGGCCATGTCGGTGTCGGAGAACTCAACTTTGCGTCGGACCGTCAGTTCGTGCATCGCAACCGCTCGTATTCATGCAGCGTGGCGTCAGCCATCGCGTCGTCGGAGAACTTCGTGTGAACAGCTTGTCTCGCGGCGTCGCCAAGCCTCGACCGTTGAGTCGGATCAGCCGCCATCTCCATGATGCCAGCGGCCAGAGCGTTTGGGGAGTTGGGCTCCACGAGAGCGCCGCCGCCGGTCCACTCGATGATCTCGGGAAAGGCGCCATGGTTGGGCACGACAATCGGCACTCCGCTGGCCATCGCCTCGAGCACGGGAAGTCCCTTCGACTCGTGGTACACGGTGGGCATGCAGAAGACGTCGAGCGAGTGCAGCAGCTCGAGTTTGCCCTGCCGGTCGACTTCACCTAGCCAATCCACCCGATCGGACAACCCGGCGGCTTCGATCTTCTGCACCTGCTCGTTGCGGTACTCATCATCGCGGGCGGCCTGATACCCAGCGATGCGCAGCCGTGCCTGCGGACTTTCCGGCGCCAGCTGGATGAACGCGTCGATCAGATGATGCAGCCCTTTCTCCGGGCACACGCGAGCCAGGTAGCCGATTGTGAAGGCGTCGGAGTGGGGTTCCGGTTCCGCATGCCCGTCGAGCTTGATGCCGAGCGGGACAACGCGCATGACGTCGGGGTTCACCCCCAGGTAGCTGGCCATGTGCGTGGCGTAGTACCGGCTCGGCGCGATGATGCAGTCGACGTCGCCGGCGTGCGCGCGCATTTCCTCGCGGACCCTCGTGCGCCAGGGCTCGACCATGTCGTCGAGGAAGATGTCCTCGCCTTGCACGCTGCAGACCACCGGGACATTGAGCGTTCGCTTCAGCGAGCCCGCCATGCCGATCAACATCGAGTTGGTGATGTGGATGATCTCCGGGCGGTACTCGTCGCGCATCCATTCCACGAGACGTAGGAGTTCCGAAGCCTGGTTGCCCTCCTCGCCCTGAAGCATGGAAAGGGTGAGTTCGCCGAGTTCCTCGCCCTGCGTCGCGCGTGTTCCCGCCATGCGCGAGACCCAGTTCAGCACGGGTTTGCGATCCAGTAGCCAGTGAACGAACCCTGGGCTGTTCCGGAAGAAGCTCGACTTCTGCTCGAGGTAGACGTTCAGCGCCCCGTAGAACACGCGGTCGATACTGACGTCTTCCTCGTCCGTGCGCACCGGCGTATAGGTCGGCACGAGGGCCACGTCGTGACCCTTGCGCTGCATCGCCGCCGACAGGGTGTTGTCGTGCAAGCACGAGCCGCAGTACATGCCTGCGGCGCCGGCGGTGATGTAACCAATGCGCATTTGGCGCTAGCTCGAGGCGATGAACCGGTCGATGCGTTCTTTCTCGGGAGGCGAACTCAGCAACGAGCCGACGATCATCGCGACGGTTGATCCGGCGAGAATCACCGCGACCGCCATGATGTCCGTGTCGGCTACCTGCACGCTCCCGGCGCTCCACCCTTCCGTGAAGAAGTAGAGCCACAGAACGACGACCGTGCTCACGCAGGCAATGGCGCCAACCTTCGTGCTGCGCCGCCAGAATAAGGCGCCCACGACGATTGGGAACAGTGAGGCGAATCCGGTGAACGACCAGGTGGCCAGGTCGAAGATGCTGCGCTGAGAGAACAGCGACATGAGGTAGACCATGACCAGAATGCCGGCGACAAAGATGCGGCCGGTGGCCACCCGCTGCTTGTCGTTCATTCCGTCGCCGTAGCCGTAGTGGTCGACGATGTCTTCGGTGAACATCGTGCCGAGCGACAGCACCTGCGAGTCCAGGGAGGACATGACCGCCGCGAAGACACCTGCGCCGAGCAATCCTGCGAGGACTCCTGGGGCGTGGAGGCCGATCATCTGCACGAGGATCGAGTTCGACTGCCCGCCCACGAGGCCCGGGAAGTCGAGATTTCCGGCGACGCCGAGAAGAACCGGAGGCAGCCACACGAGGGCGATGCACAGCGGGTACAGGCGGACGGTGAGCTTGAAGTTGTCAGCTCGCTTGGCGCTCAGCCAGTGCATGAACATGTGGGGGAACATGCCGGCTGAGAGCGGTATCAACGTGTAGGAGAGCCAATGGACGCGACTGAAATTCCCCTCGCGCACCAGCAGGTTCGGCGCCTCTTCCGCGATTCTCGCCATCACGGCGCCAACGCCGCCCATCCGGCTGAACACCACACCCACGGTGACGGCGCCCAGGATCATGAACACCACGGTCTGGAATGTGTTCACCCACGCCGTGCCGCGCAGACCACCGAAGGTCACGTAGCACATCACCACGAGGCAGATCACGAGCCCGCCGATCCACTCCGGAACCGCTCCGAAGGTGACCTGGTTGAGTGTGATCCCGCCGGCCATCACGCCGATGAGCAGGTAGGGAATGACGAGCGAAACGAGCACGACGAAGAGGAGAAGTCCGAGCGCGTCGGAGCCCCAGCGGTCCCGGAAGAACTGAACCTGCGTCGTGTAGCCGTGCCGTTTGCCGATCGCCCAGGCCCTGGGGGCCAGAATGAAGAACACGGTCGGGATCACCAGGCCGGAGATCGCCGGCATGAGGCCGAAGACGCCGACGCCGGCGTGGTACGCCTCACCGGATGACCCGAGCAGTGCGAACGCGGTCATGTTCGTTCCGAACAACGACATCAGCAGCACGACCGGGCCGATGGAGCGCGCGGCGAGGAAGTAGTCGTCGCCGGCGCCACTCAGGAGCCGGTTGCTCACCACGCCGATCCCGATGACCAGCGCCATGTAGACAACGATGATGCCAAGTGTCATTGGTCATCTCCGGAGTCGAGGTCCGAGGGCCAGGCGAGCTTGACGACAGCGGTCAGAACCACCGCACTCACCATCATGTAGCCGACGTGATAGGCGAGCCCAACGGGCACTCCTGCGACCAGACTGCTGTCATTCCACAGCCACCAGTCGTTGTGCAGCAGGTACATCGCAGCTATCAGGCCGAGGGCCAGCCAGTGCTTGCTCGACATTGGTCTCCTCGGTGAGGCCACGATTCGCCCGACGCGGCCGAAAGCCCAGGCTAGTTTGCGGCCGCTTCCTCGATTCGGAAGGGCTCATATCCGGGCAATTCGCAAAACTGTTCCATGGACTCTAGCAGTCTGGTAACGCTTTTTCTGTAGACGTTGCCGATCAGCAGATTGACCAGCTCGTCCTTCACGTCCGGATACTGTTCCAGGAACTTGGCGAAGTTGAATTCCGGCGCGTAGTAGGCGTACACGAGCTTGCGCATCGCCTCGACGCCTTCGGCGTATTCCTCGGCATGAGCGCCAAGTCGGACGCCGGAAACGTCGTCGGAATCGAGCGCCGCGAGGATCGAGTCCGCCGCGAATTCGCCGCCCTTCATCGCCAGGAACACACCCGATGAGTAGATCGGGTCAATGAATCCGAACGCGTCACCGACCAGTATCCAGCCATCTCCCGCCATCTGTCGGCAGGAATACGTGAAGTCTTTGAGGGCGCGCACGGGGTGAAGCTGCTCCGCGCCTTCAATACGTTCGAGAATCGCCGGGCAGCTGGCCGCCTCGCTATCAAACACTGCCTGAGGATCACGACGGCCTTCCGTCAGTCGCTCGATCGGACCTACAACGCCCACGCTGACATCGCCCTCGGGTAGCGGGATGTACCAGAACCAGGTCCGAGGTTCGCCTGTGTAGAGAATCAGCGTCGCTCCTTCGTCCCGTCCCTCGCCACGCCAGGCGTTCTTGTAGCGCGTGTAGTACGAGCAATTGCGCAGGTTCTCGTCGCCCTGGCGCAGCCGAAGCTTGTGGCCCAGCATTGCGGCCTGGCCGCTCGCGTCGACCACCACGGTTGCCGCAATCTCGCGGATCTCGCCGTCTGGAAACCGTGCGGCGACGCCAACGGCGCGATCGCCGTCAAAGAGAACCTCCGTGACGCGGGTCTCCTCGAACACCTCAACGCCTTTCTCGCGTGCATTGTTCAGCAGCATGAGGTCGAACTCACCGCGATCGACCTGCCAGGTTTGCGCGCTGGGCCCCGGCTCTGTTTCGGAAAAGTAGAACGGCACCGAGCCGCGGCCGCTCTTGGAGAAGAACTGCACCGAGTGCTTCTGCGGAAACTGACTGCAGTTCATCTTGTCGAGCACGCCCATCCGATCAAGCGTCCAGTACGTCGCTGGCATCAATGACTCGCCAATCCGGAACCGAGGAAATTTCTCCAGTTCGAGCAGGAGCACACTGTGGCCGCCCTGGGCCACCATGGTCGCGGTGGAGGAGCCTGCCGGCCCACCACCAATCACGATCACGTCGTACTCATCGGATCGGGTCATCGCTACCTCTCAAAGGGTGATGCTCCGGGATTCGTTGCTGCTGCGATTTCGGATGCGCTAGAACCCGACGCCAAGTCGCACCCAGGCGGCGGCCTGGCCGGCCGGGATCACCGACTGGGAGCCGAAGCCGCGGGTGAAGTAGTCGGTGCCGGTGAGGTTCTGTGCGTTCAGGCTCAGCGTGTAGTTGGACCACGAGTAGCTGGCGGCCGCCTGGAGTCGGAACGCCCCGTTGATGGCGAAAGCGTTGTCCTCGGCGATGAATTGCTCGCTGGCGTACTGCCCGCCCAGCGAGATGCCGAGCCCGCTCCGGAACGTCTTGGTTCCCCACACACTGAAGAGATGCTCCGGCGCGAATGCGGGACGGTTGCCCGAGCGATCAATCACCACAGGTACGAATCCGAACGGAGTGGGAATGAGGACAGACTCCGCGAACTGCGTCAGTTCGGAGTCGTTGTACGCATAAGATCCAACGGCCCTGAATCCGGAGCCGGGCTCGAAGGCCATCTCGAGCTCGAAGCCGCGCGATCGCTGGTTGCCGATCTGCTGGGTGAAGCCGTTGTCGTCCGGAATCGCGATGTTCTCGCGTTCGAGTTCGTACACAGCGGCCGTTGCCTGGGCGCGGCCGTCCAGCCAGCGCGCCTTCACGCCGAATTCAACCTGACGGCTCTTTTCCGGCTCGAGGTCACCGAAAGCGCGAGGCGAGGGCGGCGCAAACGAACGCGAGTAGTTGCCGTAAACGGAAACGTCGTTGGTCGGCAGCCACACCGCGCCGAACATCGGTGAAACCTCGCTGTCGCTGCGCTCGCGGTTCGTCAGGTCGTCTTTGAAGTCGATGGAGTCGAATCGCGCGCCTGCCAGCACCTGGAAGCGATCGGAGAAGCTGATCTGGTCGATCACGTATGGGGCGAACACGATGCTGCGCGCATCACCTGCGCTCGATTGCCCGGGGATCGGCTGCGGGTCGATGGGTGGGTTCACCGGGTTGAACAGGCTGATTGGTGCCAGGAACGCCACGTCCAACGTGAAGTTGTCGGCATACCGCCCGAACTCCACACCGGTCAGCAAGTTGTGGCTTACCGAGCCTGTGTCGAATGTGAAGATGGCCTCGGCCTGGTTGCCGAGGAAGTCTTGCTTATCGTCCAGGGCGATGAACGTCCGGAAGACGGTGTAGTCCTGGATGCCGGCGGGACCGAACTCGGGCTGGGCACCGTTGATGAGCGTGCCATCCGAGAGCCAGTCGAGGCTGCGGTAGTAGAACTTGTTGCGTACCGTGACGCGGTCGCTCAACGCGCCCTCGTAGTCCACCTGGAACCGGTAGATGCTCTGGTCGGACTTGTCGAACTGCGAGTTGTAGTCGTTCTTCGGATCGACGGGCGAGACGGCGTAGATCGGAGAGCGATTCGCGTCGACTCCCGTGAACAAGAGCGGTATCCCGGCATCCGGCGAATATTCTGCGGAGACGTACTCGAAGCTCGCGTTGATACGGTGATCGTCTTCGACCTGCCAGCTCATTGACGGGTTGAAGGCGGCCACCTTGCTGTCTTTGTTGTCGCGGTAGCCGTCGGAGGTGCGGTAGAGCCCGTTGAATCGGTAGGCGACGTCTGAGTCGGGGCGCCCGAAGTTGTAGTCGAGGACCCCTTCGAAGTCGCTGTAGCTCCCAAATGCCGCTCCGCCCGCGATGCGCTGAGCTGCGAAGGGCTGCTTGCGCACCAGGTTGACGGTGCCGGCGAGGGGGTTGCTGCCGTAGAGGAATCCGCCCGGACCCTTCAGTACCTCGACAAGCTCAACGTTGTAGAGCTGCCAGAAGGTTGCTTCCGGCTCTGGCGCGCCGTCCGTCAGAACGAGACCGCTAGAGAGCGAATCAAAGCCACGCACCACGAAGTAGTCGGTCACACCGAACCCGGGCTGGACGTTGATTCCACTGACGTTGCCGAGAGCGTCACTCATCACACGAGCGTTCTGCTCTCGCATCAACTCGGAGGTCACCATGCCGATGTTGTTTGGCGTCAGGAACAACGAGAGCGGCAGTTTCGACGCGATGCTGTTCGTGCTCGGCACCAGCGGCATGCTGCCCTCGACGAAGATGTATTCAGTGGCTTCGCCCTGCAGCACCTGCTCCTCCTGAGGGTCCGACTCCGGATCCTGGGCGAGAAGCGAGCCAGCTGGTACCGCGGCGGCGAGAGCGAGGTAGAGAGCGGAACGCAGGAAGGTCTTCGTCATGGGCTTGCCGGGGATTTGGCGACGTCGTCGATTTTCGGCGTGCGCGGCTCAGTCGGAGGAGCTCAACTCCAGTGCGACGAGCTCATGTTCATCACGAACGTACAGAGTATGTCGGGACAGACTCGGCGGTGTCCATGTTTTGCTGTCGAACACTGCCTGGCGGGCGATTTCCTGATACCCGCCAGGTGTCGCGCGAACGAGGGCGAGAGTGCCGCGTTCGCCGAGAACGACCAGGTGGCCGTCGGCGAAGATGAGCGACCCGACCTGGAATCCACGCTGTCGCCACATACGCTCGCCGGTCGCCAGTTCATGACTAACCAGCGTGCCGTTGTCGAACCCGTAGATATAGCCGTCGACGACGACCGAGCTGCTGTAGACGTTCTTCAGTCCGTCGGAGTGCCACACGCGCTCGACCTGCTCGTCGCTGCCCGTTGCTGGAATGCGGAGCAGACTGCCGCCCACGTCGTAGCCCGAGGCAATCAGTACCTGGTCGGGCGCTATGAAGATCGGCGAAGCGGCGTTGACGTCATACGACGTGCGCCACGGGTAGGACCAGAGCTCGGTGCCGTCCTCGGGTGCTAGCGCAACGGCTCGATGCGCCGTGAAGAAGATCACTTGCCGCTGGCCGTGGACTTCAGCCTCGATCGGGGTGGAGTAGCCGGGCGGATCGCCCAGGGCGCGCCACAGTTCAGTTCCATTCTCCGGATCGAGTGCGACGACGCCGGCCGAGCGTCCCCCCGCCTCGATCAATAGCTGGCCGTCCACCATCACGGGAGATACGGCGAACCCCCATGTGGGCTGACGCGCACCGTAGGTATCCACCAGATCGACCTGCCAGAGCGGCCTGCCTGTTTCGAGATCCGCCGCTACGAGTCTTCCTGCGGTGCTCAGTGCGTAGACGCGGCCGGTCTCGATCAACGGTGTGGACCGCGGCCCGTCGCCCATGCCATCGCGGAACAGGTCTCCGAGTCGCAGCTGCCAGAGGCGGGCTCCATCCGAGGTGTCGAATGCTCCCAGGTACTCGCCGCCATCCGTGCCGAACAGCGTCACGGCGTGGCCGTCGACGATCGAGATGCCGGAGTATCCCGGTCCCAAAGGAACGCGCCACCGCTCCTGCAGCGGCGTGCCCGCATCCCAGTTCTCGAATAGGCCGATCTCGGACGAGCGTCCGGTGCGCTCGGGGCCCCGGAACTGCGGCCAGTCCTCGCCAGTCAGCTGCGGCGGAGGCGCCAGCGCGGGCAGCGCCAGGAGCGCGACGATTGCGACGCCGGTGCGGCGGAGCACAGCAGCGCCTAGGTGTACCGCGCGTTGCGGTGACGTTCGTCGTAGAAGCCCGGAAGGAGGCTGTCCACCTGCAGCAGACCCTGCATCGTCAGGTCGAAGCCATCTCCTCGCAGCGTGGCCATGCCTGCCGACTCCAGTGCCTTGAGTGGCGCTGCGAAGCGTTCCATCACGTTCGTGTCGAATTTCTTGTCGAAGTAGGCCGCCTGAATCTTGCCGGTCTTCATCTGCAGGATGAACTCGCGGATCAGGCGGTCGGTCTCTGTGGTCTGGAGCGCTCGCTGAACGGGGAGGCGGCCTTCGCCGACCGCCCCGAGATACTCGACCCAGTTGGCGGTGTTCTGAACGTGCACGCCACCGACGTGACCGAAGGACGAGACGCCAGTGCCGAGCATGTCGGCCCCGTGCCACAGCGAGTCCCGGTACCGGAAGGAGCCTTCGCCCTTCACCATCGTGTAGGCGCTCGACACGTGGTAGCCGGCTTCCTCCAAGCGCTCGATCGCGAAGAGCTGCCACTCGCGCTTCTGTTGCCAGTCGGCGAGCGGCACGTCGAGCGTGCCTTCCATGAACTCTTTCGAAATGCCCGTGTTGTAGGGCAGTTCCAACTGGTAGATCGTCACGGAGTCCGGGTCGGTGTCGATCGTCTTTTCGACCGTATCCCTCCACGTCTCCCATGTTTCGCCGATCATTCCGGATATCAGATCCAGGTTGAACTGGGCGAAATCGATCTCCTGCACCCAGGGGATCACACGGTCGATCTCGGTGCTGATGTGGGCCCGGCCGTTGAGCTGCAGGATGTGATCGTTGAAGTGCTCGACGCCCAGCGACAGACGCGTGATGCCGAGCTCCCGGATGTTCTCCAGCTTCGGCCGCGTCAGGGTGCCGGGCTCGCACTCGAAGGTGACTTCCTCCACGTCCGTCCACGGGAACGCGTCTCGGATTCGGTGCACCAACTCGGCAAGGTGCTTCGCTGCGATGTAGGAAGGTGTGCCGCCGCCGAAGTAGATGAAGCGGAGCGGTCGTCCTTGCGTGAACGGCAGTTGCGCGTAGGCTTCGACTTCACGTGCCAGGGCGTCACAGTACGTCTGTACTTCGTCGGCGTTCTTGTCGGTGTAGACCCGGAAGTAGCAGAACCGGCAGCGCTTCCGACAGAACGGAATGTGCAGGTACATCCCCAAGGGCGGCGCGTCAGCCGCGGGAGTCGCCTGCAGAGCAGCATCGAAACGTTCGAGATCCGCCTCCGACCACTGCGAGTATGGCGGGTAGTTCGAAACGAACACACTGCCGACCTCGGTCGCCGCCATTTCGAGCTGGCTGGTAGCCGGTTCCGGCTGCGGGGCACCCTCGGTGGGCGGCGTTTCCTGTTCCATCAGTTGTGTCCGAAGGCGTAGAGAGCGCCATCCTCGGTGCCGACGACGACGTGGCCCGAGGCGATGGCAGGAGTGGCGATGATCGACGAACCGGTCTCGAATTGCCACAGGACGTCGCCTGTACCCATGTCCAGAATCACGATATCTCCGGAACTGCCGCCGATGATCAGGCGGTCGCCCAGCACAACCGGCGATGAGTCGACCCGGGCGCGGCTTGTGTGCGTCCACCGCGCTTCGCCGGTCGCACGGTCGATCGCATGCACCATCTTGTCGCGACCACCAAGAACCACGGTGTCCTCTGTCACAGAGGCCGAGGAGTAGTACGGAAACTTGCGCTTCGGGTGCTCGTAGACCCACGGACTCTCGCCCGTCGCTAGATCTACGGCCAGTACCTGGTTCTCGTAGGTGCCGAAGTAGGCGACGCCATCGCGGATTGCGGGGCTCGCGGCGACGTAGGCGCCGATCTCTACCTCACGGGTGACCTCGCCGGAGAGCAGGTCAACAACCCGAAGGACGCCGTCGCAGCCGACAGAGACCACCTGGCCGTCCACGATCGCGGGGGTTCCGTTGACATAGCCGTTGGTCTCGATCTGCCAACGAACCGAGCCATCCGTGACGTTCACCGCGTAGAGGCTGTTGTCGTACGACCCGAACACCACCACGCCGTCGCTGTGATTGGCGGCCGAGACGATGCCCCCTCCAGTGGTCACGCGCCAACGCTCCTCGCCGCTTGCCGCGTCGAGCGCGTAGAAGATGCCGCTCTCATCGCCAAAGTAGACCGTGTCGTTGAAGACGGTCGGCGACGACTTCACTTCCATGACTGCCTCGAACCGCCAGAGTTCTTCGCCCGTCGCAAGATCTAGCGTGTAGAGCCTGCCGTCCAATGAGCCGACGTACACCCGACCGTCGACCACCGCCGCGCTGGATTCGATGCTGTCGTCCGCCTGGAACACCCAACGCGCTTCGAGTGTGTCTGGCAGTTCGCCGGCCACGATCCCGGTCAGTGCCGGGTTGCCTCGGAACATCCGCCAGCCGGTCTCGTCGTTGGCGTGCGAGGGCGCCGCCATGAGGAGCGCAGCCGCGACGATCGCGCTAGTAAGCAGCTTCGTAGATCGCATGAAGATCAGCCTCCTGAGCCGGCCCCGGGTTGAACTGGGCGGTCCATTGCGTGGCGGCCTCGGCCGCAAGCGTGGGGAGCTCGGAATGTTCGATGCCATGTTCGCGGAGAGTCATCGGCATGCCGCCGGCCGCGAGGAGTTCGTTGAGCTGTTGCGGCAGGTCGGCGCCCGCTAGCTCTTGATAGGCGTCGCCCGCTGCCGGCCAATTGTGACGAACGACGTGAGGTAGCAAGAGGCCTACCGCCAATCCGTGGACGGTGCCGTAGCGCGCCGTGAGCGGATTCGCACAGGCATGTGCCGCGCCCAGCATCGATGCTTCGATCGCCGCACCGGCGAGATGGGCGCCGAGAAGCATGTCTCCGCGGACGGCGAGCTCGGCATCCGCGTCGAGCGACGATGCAAAGCTGCGACTGAGTCGCTTCCAGGCCTGCCCGCTGAACAGACGCGACACCGGGTTGGCTCGCTGGCAAACATGGCTCTCCACCGCATGTGCGATGGCGTCGATCCCCGTTACAAACCGCACTGCGCGAGGCGTGGTTGATAGAAGTTCTGGGTCCAGCACCGCGACTCGAAAGCGCGCTCCCGGATCGCCGCACGCCATCTTGCGGTGATCGTCGTCACGCGAGATGAGAGCGTAGGACTGCCCTTCGCTGCCGGTCCCCGCCGTGGTCGGCACGCCGAACGAAGGCAGTAGCGGTTGCCGGGCCTTGCCCGTGCCCTCGTAATCCTCCATCGCGCCACCGTTGGTGAGCACGAAATTGACGCCCTTGGCAGCGTCCATCGCGCTACCGCCGCCGAAACCCACGATCAGATCCGGCGTGAAATCCCGCGCGAAGTCCACGCCACGCGCAACGGTTGCCGTGGTCGGGTTCTGAATCACATCGTCGAAGATCGAAATCTCCGTTCCGGCACCGCGCATGGCGTTGCCGACTTCATCCATGTAGCCAGTTCCGCGAACGCCGGGATCGGTGACAACGAGTGCGCGCTTGTATCCCGCCGACGCTGTGAGTTGTGGCAACTCATGGCGCGCCCCCGGACCGAAGACGATATCGATCGCTCCGATGGTCGCGTTCCAGCGCTCGGTGACGGATTGGCGTAGGTCGAGTTCAGGTAGCTGCATCAGGTCAGGGGCTACGGTGGCTGGTGGCGCGGATAGGCCTTCTATTCTACGTGGCCCGCGTCCTTGCGAATATGACGTTGCATCTCGAGGCGCGCGCCACAGGTCGAAAATGTCGAAACGAGGTAGGGCACCAGGGCCGTCAGCGCCATCTTCATGGCCCGCGTGGCGTCGACGTCGCCGGCCAAGATCGCATCGCCATGATTGATGGTGATCAGAATCGTGCCCACGACGAGCGCAAATTTCAGGCCTCGGAGCACGGTTCGACGTTCACGGGCAATCGCGAGCCAGTCGGTCATCGTGGGATCCTCGTGGGAGGCGCTAGCGGGGCATCAGCCCCGGCGCTAGTCTCGATGCCAGCGTAGCCGAACATCGCAGGAGGCGGGAATGGAATTGGGACTGGTGCGTGACTCAGAGCATGCCGAGGTCGACGCCCTCGTGCAGGATTCCGGCCTGCCTTTGGACGACATCGATCATTGTCGCGGGACGCAGTTTGTTGCGCGCAGCGACGGCAAGATCGTCGCCACAGCCGCTCTCGAGATCCGCGGAGATGATGCGGTTCTCCGGTCCGTGGCGGTCGCGAAGGATCGGCGCGGCGAGCATCTGGGCGATCAAATCGTTACGTATGCCGTGCAGGAAGCGAAGCGACTTCATCTGCACGGCCTCTATCTGTTGACCGAAACCGCTGAGGGGTTCTTCCCGCGGTTCGGCTTCGTCGAGGAACCACGCGACGCCGCTCCCGCCGAGATTCAGGAGTCGGTGGAGTACTGCCACGTGTGCGGCTCTCATGCCATCGCGATGGCGCTCCGCTTGGAGGACCAACAATGAGTCGCCTGTCCTACGTCACCGTGGATGTGTTCACCGACAGTCCGTTCGGGGGAAACCCTCTCGCTGTGGTGTTCGGCGGCGAGACGCTCAGCGGCAGCCAGATGCAGACGCTCGCTCGCGAGTTCAACCTGTCCGAGACCGTCTTCGTTCTGCCAGCGGAGAAGCCCGGCGGAGCTGCTCGGCTGCGGATATTCACGCCGGCCGTGGAGTTGCCGTTTGCCGGACACCCCACCGTCGGGACGGCCTACGTGCTCGCAGCTCGTGGCGCTGTGGATCACGACGCTTCGACGTCCACGTTGACGCTCGAGGAGAACATTGGCGACATCGAAGTGCGGGTCTCGTGTCAGGACGGCGCTGTGATTGCCTGCCAGTTGACGGCCGCGCAGGCGCCCGAGGCACGACAGGTCGAACTCGGGCCAGAGACGATCGCAGAGGTACTGAGTCTGGAGGGCGATGCGGTACGGACCGATGATCTGGCTCCAGTAGCCACGTCTGCCGGCTTTCCATTCCTGTACGTGCCGCTGGTGGATCGAGCCGAGGTGGCGCGCGCGTCCCTCGACTGGCAGGCGTGGGAAACGCACTTGCGGGGTTCGTGGGCCGACAACGTTTTCCTCTTTGCGATGGACGGCGCGGATACCGACGTTCACGCGCGGATGTTTGGTCCTTCCGTGGGGGTGCCGGAAGATCCCGCTACCGGAGCAGCGGCGACGGGCCTGGCCGGCGTTCTTGGCGCGGCCGATCCTCGCGTGGATGGGACCCTGGAGTGGAGCGTTGCGCAGGGCGTCGAGATGGGGCGCCCCAGCCGCATGAACATCGAAGCCGACAAGGTCGATGGTCGGGTTGTTCGAGTGCGAGTGGGCGGAGCGTCGGTGCCGATCAGCGAGGGGACCGTTACGATTCCGGCGCTCTGATTGCCCTCGTGGCGTCTCTGTGGTGAAGAAAGTTCTGATCGTTAAAAGTCACTTATAGTCTTTATACGTTACCAAATGATCCACGAGGTGCGCCTGGCCTCCTTGCGCGGAGCCGCGGTCCCACCCGGCGGAGAGGTCGCAAGGAGTGGCCGCGCATGGCCGTCCGTCGTCGACCCATCGCGTCCTGTTGTCAGCCCGTCATGTCCGCTCTTGTCGTATCCGGGCCGGATTGCGCATCCACGCGCCGCCGCTGGCGGGCCTTGCCCACCTGGGCCGTGTACGGGCCCGATTCGGACCGGGTCGACATTGGCCGCGAGTGGGCACGAGTGACCATCTGGTCAGATGCGTCCAGGCTAGGCCCAGCCGACTTCGGTCGAGCGACATTCGAGGCTACCTTCCTTGCACGACGCAAACGGGAGACCCAAACCCCAGTTTCGTTGGAGCGTAGGGAATGACACAGCGACCGACCCCCAGGCAGCGCCCAGGGCAGGAAGGCTTCACGCTTGTCGAGGTCACAATCATCCTGCTTGTGCTGGTGATTCTCTCGACGATCCTCTTGCCGAACCTCGGCGGATTCAATCGGCTCGCCCGCTACGCTCGCGTCAAGGAAGACCTGGGCGCGCTGTGTTCGGCCATTTCGAGGTACGTCGTCGACACCGGCGAACTTGCGTTCTGGCAGTGGGGCGGTCGTGATGGCGGCGGTTCCAATGCTGATACGCCCGACCGAACCTCGCCGGTGGGCCTGCTCATCGGCGATGGCGACACACCTGAGCTCGGCGGTTCCGTTGAAGGCGAGAACTGGCAATTGCCGACGATCGAAGCGTTTGCCGAGTCGACCGATTTCGCAGGACTGTCGGTGCAGTTCCGCGTCGATACTTTTGGCAACCACCTGATCCACAACACGCCTTTGGGGAACGGAACGGCCGCTCACCGCACGCCGGCGGACATGGTGAACGGTGGCACGAGCGCCGGAATCCCTGGCGGTCTGCTGTTCGACCCGAGTTCCGGCCAGGGTTTCAACTCGCTGTTCGCCTGGCGCGGGCCGTACATCTCCGACGCCGTCGACCCCGATCCGTGGGGCAATCGCTACATGGCGAACGTCTTTGCGATGCACGTGCCTGCCGATTCGGCGTCCGACGGATTCAGCTCGGCAGTGGTGTGCATGTCGGCGGGACCGGACGAGGCAATCGACACCGACTTCAATCAGCCCGGCGGCTGGTTCACTGGCGATGATGACTTCGTCGCTCTCGCCTCCGCCAGCTCCGGACGCTGACCAACGACTTTGCAAGCGGGAGATCCAACAACCGCCTGAAGGGGAGACCCACCGATCGCTCGATCGATTCCCTCAACTCACGCCGTGGACCGGTCCTGTTCGCCGGTTCGCGGCGTTCGTCTGTCTGGAGTCAGCGGGTCGCGATTGCGGCTAGGCGTTACGAGCCCGTCGACGGCGGAGCCACCGCGAGACCCATACGACCATGCCTGCCACTGCTGCGGCGATGAGGATGTTGATCGCGAGCACGGTGACTTCCATCGTGGTGGTGCTTTCGCCCCAGAAGTCGTCCGTGCCGAACAGCGGGGTGTCGGTTTCGGGGGCGGTAAGGCTCAGTCCCGCAACGTCGGTCACACAGGTTCGGTCCACGGGCGTACCCGGCGCTGCAATGAAGGCGAAATACATCGCGCGGGCGCAAGGGTTGCCATTGAGCGTCACGTGGCCCGCGTCGGGAAAGAGCACGAACTCCTGGCCGGCCGCGGAAAAGTGATCGCGCAGATCCGCGAGACGATCGACCGGCATTGTGGGGTCAAGGCCGCCGTGTAACAGCAGGAGCGGGCCGGTGTAGTTGGCCAGTTGGCCCCAATCGGCGGGACGCGCGTAGCGCGGCCAGCCCGGGTACGTCGATGCGAACGACGAGCTCACAGCAGTGGTCATCGTGGAGCGGCCGATCGCGGCCTCGAGACTCTCCACTGTGGGGCCATCCTCCGGCCATAGTTCCGACATGGAGACGTGTCGCTGCAGGACGGGCGAATGTGATTCGGGCTCGCCAACCTCGCCCGACTCGAAGAGGTTTTCGAAGAGCGCGCCCGTCGCCTCCAGGTCGCGAACTCGGCACTTGTCGATGCGATAGATCAGCGCTGGCAGGTACGGCCAGACATCGGGGCCCGACATCAACATATTGCCGAAAACGAGCCGCAGTGTGCGGCCGTCGATTTCACTGCTCAGGTCGGGGCAATGCCCCTCGGCAAATCGGTCGGGGAGTTCCTCGGCCTTCGCAGCCGGATCCGGGCCGAGGTACGAGCCACACTCTTCGTCGCGGGCGCAGCGGTCGAGCAGGGCGCGCCCCGTGGCATCGAGCGAGGCGTCGAACTCGGCGAACGTCCAGTCGGCCGGAACGATTCCATCCAATACCACGCCGTCTACCTGATCTGGGTAGTGAGTCAGGTATCGATTGGCCCAATAGGTGCCGTAGGAGGCCCCGAAGAGAATCACGCGATCGTCGGGCCCCGTGACGGTATTGATCGCCGCGGCCACGTCATGCGCGGCGGCGTCTGTCGTCAGGTAGGGCAGGTCCGTGCGATTCGTCTGAATCCAGGTCACGCACTCCGGCCACTCTTCCTCCGAGAGTTCCCGGCCTTCGGGACTATCTTCCGCTTCCTGATCCGGACAACGCAGCAATTCCGAGCCACCCACCCCGCGATGGTCGATGGAGTAGATGTCGACGCCGATTTCCCCGAAGATCGCGTGGAGCCGACCCAGTGTCTCGACGCCGGCATCGCCGGGCCCTCCCGGGAGATACCAGAGCAACGTCCGGGGCTCGCTGTCAGCCGGCGCGAGGATTCGGCCGAGCTGGATATCGATGGTGCCTGCGTCGCCTCCGGTCGGGTCCAGCGGCAGCGTCAGGTGCCCGCACTGCGCGTCGTCATGCGGCGCTTCGGCGCAGACGCCCCATTCGATCTCCTGTCCTTGGGCCTCTGGCGCGGCAACGGCGAGTGTCAGGAGCGCGAGAACGGTCGCGGTTCGAGCCACGGTCAACTTCATGAATTCACGTCCTTGATGATCTCGCCGAGAATCTCGATGGCGGCGCGAAGCTGCGAGTCGCTCAGATAGGGTGCCGGACCCAGTCGTAGCACGTCGTCACGATAGTCATTGGCGACGCCACGCTCGAACAGTGCCTCGCTCACGACGCCGGCCTGCTCTGCCCGCAGGGCCAGGAAACCAGCGGTGTTTGCCAGGGGAGCTGAGCGATCGCGCGCGATCACCCGAGGGTCCATATCCAGGGCGTCGAAGCCGTCCGCCAGGACTCCGACCTGGTGCTGACTGACTTCGCGGAGAACTTCGGCGGTAAGACCGCGCTCTTCGAAATAATCGAGAACGCTGGCCGCGCGATAGTGCGCCGTCGGGTCGTAGGTCGCGCCCGCGAAGCGCCCGGCGCCGCGGCCGTACTTCACTGTGCCGTCGGCCTTTTCCTCCAGCGCCTCGAACTCGGCGTACCAGCCGGTAATGACCGGGCGTAGATCGCAGTCTCGCGGGACACGGAGGAAGCAGTTGCCTTCTCCGAACTGGCAATACTTGTAGCCGCCGCCTACCACGAACGCGGACTCTAGACCCTGCCTTGGCACTGAGAAGGGCACCACGTTGAGCGCATGGTACGAGTCGACAAGCAGCGCCGAGCCCTGGCGTGCGCACGCCGTCGCTAGCTCGCCGAGATTGGGGACAATATGGGCGGACCGGAACATCACACATGAAACGCCGACCAGCGCGGTGCGCGCATCCACCTCCTGCGCGAGACGCGCTGCCAGTGTGTCGACTGGTTCAGCAGCGACTCGGTGTATTTCGATGCCCGCTTCTTCCAGGCGGTCGAATTGGCGACGGAGCGTGTGGAATTCCCCGTCTGTCGTGACGATCCGGGGGCGTTGATCGAGCGGCAACGCGGAGAGCAGGCGGATGACGAGTTCGTGGGTGTTGGCTCCGAGTGCGACCTCGGCGTCTGGTTCGTCGAGCAACCGCCGCCAGCCGTCGCGCACACGCTCCGCCTTGGCGAAGGCGCGTTCCCACTTCCGATCGACCAGTTCGGCAGCGTCGAGCCAGGCTTTCTGCTGACCCTCGAAGCCGCAGTCGGGCCACGCCTGATGCGAGTGCCCGCTCAGCAGCATCCGATCGGCGACGCCGAATCGCGAGTAGTCCGCCGCGATGGCGTTGGGGTTGGCGAACAGCGAGGCCGGAAGAACCCGGGTCATAGATCGGCCCGGATTGCCCACAGGTCGGGGAATACCGGCTTGAAGAGCGTGCTCTGGAGATACTCGACTCCGGCCGAGCCGCCGGTGCCTCGTTTCGTTCCGATCGTGCGCTGCACCATCTTGACGTGCCGGTAGCGCCATTCCTGGACGCCCTCGTCGAGATCGATCAGGCGTTCGCATAGTTGCATCAGCGCGGCATCGCCGCGGTAGACATCAACAAGCGCACTCTGCACATCGGCGTCGGCTTCTGTCGGGAGTGCGGGGTCGCGCTCCAGCGCCGCTGTGGGAATCGCTGCGCCCTGGGCGGCCAGGTAGCGCAGCACGCGTTGCCACACCGAAGGCGCCTCGAGCCGGGTCTGCAGCCGATCGAACGCAAACGCGTGATCGGCGAAGCGATCGAGCACGGCGGGGCTCTTCATGCCGAGCGCGAACTCGAACTCGCGAAACTGGAACGACTCGAAACCGCTCGCCGACTCAAGTCGATTCCTGAAGCTGAGGAAGTCGAGCGGCGTCATCGTCTCCAGGACGTCGATCTGGCCGACCAGAGTCTTGAGTATCGTGAGCACGCGCCGCAGCGTGCTCAGTGCCCGCGAGGCGTTGTTGCCGTCGAGTTGCTCGCAGAGATAGTCGACCTCGTGCAGCTCCTGCTTGAACCAGAGTTCGTACACCTGGTGGATGACGATGAACAGAAGCTCATCGTGCTCGGGCCCATCCGACTTCTCGCGCTGGATAGAAAGAAGCTCTTCGAGCGCGAGGTACTCACTGTAGGTCTGGGATCGCATCGTCTGATCCTATTCGAATCGTGGTCGGTAACGGTCGAGCACCGAGTACGCATCGGGCCACGGCAGGTCCCATCCCTGTTTCTGCGCTGCGTTGCGGGTCCAATACGGGTCCCACAGATGAGCGCGGGCGAGGGCGCATAGGTCCGCTCGGCCTGCGGCGAGAATCGTGTTGACGTCCATGTAGGAGGAGATGTTGCCCACCGCCATCGTGTGAATTCCCACCTCGCGGCGGATGCGCTCGGCGAAGGGTGTCTGGAACTGTCGGCCGTACACTGGGCGCGCGTGCGGGACGGTTTGTCCCGCCGACACATCCACGAGGTCGCATCCGGCGCTCTTGAGCATCCGCGCGACCTCAACCGAGTCGGCCGGCTCCATGCCGCCGGGCGCCCAATCGACCGCCGAGATCCTCACCGACATCGGACGCTCATCCGGCCAGGCTGCGCGCATCGCGCGGAAGACCTCGAGCGGGTAGCGCATGCGATTCTCGAGCGAGCCCCCGAATTCGTCATCGCGCTCGTTGGTGAGCGGCGAGATGAACGTCGAGAGCAGGTAGCCGTGCGCCATGTGCAACTCGCACATGTCGAACCCGGCCACTGCGGCACGCTCGGTGGCCGCGACGAACAGATCGCGCACCTCGTCCATATCCGCGCGCGTCATCTCGTGCGGTACCGGACTGTCGGCGTGCCATGGAATAGGTGATGGCGCCAGCAGCGGCCAGCCGTCCTCGAGCGGCGCGTCGTTCCCCTCCCAGGCCAGCTTCGTAGAGCCCTTGCGGCCTGCATGGGCGAGCTGCACGGCGACTTTCGAATAGCTGTTGGCGTGCACGAAATCGAGAACACGACGCCAGGCATCGACCTGCTCGTCGTTGTAGAGCCCCGTGCACCCAGGCGTGATGCGAGCGTCCGGCGAGATGTCGGTCATCTCGGTGACGATCAGGCCGGCTCCGCCCAGGGCACGGGAGCCGAGGTGCACGAAGTGCCACTCGTCCGGGAGGCCGTCGGTTGCGCTGTACTGGCACATGGGCGAGACGACGACGCGGTTTGCGACCGTCATCTCGCGCAGCTTGAAGGGCGTGAACATCGGGGGAGGAACGGGGCGCCGGACATACTCCCGAGCCGGGCTATGGACGTCGGGAGCTAGCTTCTCCGGAAGCGCGGACATCGCTTCAACGGCAACGCCGGACTGGGCGGCGGCCTGGTCGGCGAACCAGTGATCGATGCGGTCGACATAGAGGGGATCGCGTTCAGCCAGATCCGCGTGGGTGATCCGCAGGCTCCTCGTCAAGAGACTGAATCCGAACTCGATCGATTCGGCGTTCCAGTAGCGCTCTGTGTCCTCGAACCACTGAAGGCTTACCTGGGCAGCACGTTGCAGACTGTCGGTGTCAGGGCGTCGGTCCGCCTGATAGCCCTCCAGTGCCTGCGTGACGCGTTCAGGCGCCGGTATCGGCCCGCCCGCCGGCCAGGCGGCGTCGATGTGATCGACGAGCGCGATGCTGTCTTCCATGGCGAGCTTCGTGCCGGACCCGATTGAGAAGTGCGCGGTGTGCACGGCATCGCCGACGAGTACGAAATTGTCGTGGGACCAGCGTTCGTTGCGGACGGTGGGGAACTGACGCCAGATCGATTTGTTGGCGATGAGTCGGTGCGTGCCCAATCGCTCGGCGAATAGTTCCTGGCAGTATGCGATCGTCGCGTTCTCGTCATTGATCTCGAGGCCGGCGCGAGCGAACGTCTCGTCGGTGGCCTCAACGATGAACGTCGAGATCGGCTCCGGGTCATCCGGGTCGGCGTGCCGGGGCTCGTACTGGTAGGCGTGGAGCCGCCAGAGGCCGTGGTCGTTCTCCACGAAGTCGAACGTGAACGCCGGGAACGGGCACGTGGTGCCCAGCCAGACGAAGCGATTCGGCCGCATGTCGACGGTCGGTTTGAAATGCTCCGCGAACTGTTCCCGAGTGGGGCTGTGCAGGCCGTCGCCGGCTACCACCAGGTCGGCATCCGCCAGGTCGCGAGGATCATTTACGGTGGTGCCGAAACGGATCTCGGCGCCCAGTTCCTGGGCGCGCGCAGAGAGGATCTCGAGAAGCCGCATCCGCGACATGCCGGCGAACCCGTGTCCGGTGGACTCGAGCAGGTCGCCGCGATAGTGGATGTGGATATCGTCCCAGCGATAGAACGCCTCGCGCACGCGCCGCCATGACTCCGGGTCGGCAGCCTCGAGGTTGTCCATGGTCGCGTCCGAGAACACGACGCCGAAGCCGAACGTGTCCTCGACCCTGTTCTGCTCCCAGACCACGACCTCGCATTCCGGCCGCCTGCGCTTCATCAGAATGGCGAAGTACAGGCCGGCCGGTCCGCCCCCGAGGCAATGAATCCGCATGTACTACCCGGCGTCCTTGAAGTCCGCTTTGGAGTGCGCGCCGTCACAGTACGGCTTGTTCTCGGAGAGTCCGCAACGGCACAGGCTGACGCGATTGAGGCGTTCGTACTGATGGCCGTCCGCGGCTTCGATCTGAATTCCGCCCTGCACATAGAACGGACCATCGTCGATGGTCGCGATCTGTGGCTTCAGCTCGGGCTCGATCGCCTCGCTGTCGGCCGGCTCACGGTATTGCAGGCGACTGCTCGGACACGCCTGCACCATCTGTTTGATCTGTGCCTTGTCCTCGTCCGTCTCCGCGGCGGGGGTCAGATCCCACACATGGCCGAACTCACGCACGCAGAAGCCTGCGTGCCAGCACAGCGCCTTGTCGTCGGACACCTCGAACCCATCGCCGGCGACCTTCCATTGCCGCTCTGCGGTTGGCCGACGGTCGGCGGTTTCGGCCGGATCCCATTCGATGCTCTTGTGGGTGCCGTCGCAGAATGGCTTCTTGCTCGATGCGCCGCAACGGCACAGCGAGTAGGCCTCTGCGTGATCCTGATCGCGCTCCGCGCCGTAGTCGGTGGGTCGAGAGTGTTCGTTCGTTTCGATGCCGATGCGACAGAGGCCTGCCCCGCTGACCCGGAGCGGACCGTTCTCGATAACCTTGATCTTGACGTCGTCGCTCATGGTTCAGGCCTCCTGCTGTGCCGCGGCGAGTAGTTGCCGGGCGATGATGATGTGCTGGATCTCGCTGGTGCCTTCGTAGATCCGCAGCGCGCGGATACTGCGGTACATGCGGTCGACCACGTTGTTGGCGAGAACACCGCGTCCGCCAAGCAGCTGGACGCCATGATCGATGATCCGCTGCGCGGCTTCGGTGGCGCCGACTTTCGCGGTGGCTGCCTCGAGCGTGAGACGTTCGGCGCCCTGGTCCTTTTCCCAGGCCGCGCGATATACGAGCAGGCGCGATGCCGCGAGTTCCACGTACATCCGCGCGAGCTTGTCCTGCACGAGTTGGTACTCAGCGAGCGGCTTGCCGAACTGCTCGCGCGCCGCGACGTGAGCCAGCGATTCTTCGAGTGCGCGCGCGGCCATGCCGCAGGCAGCGGCGCCGACCGAGACGCGCAGCTTGTCGAGCGTCATCATGCCGAGCTTGAAGCCCTGACCTTCGTCCCCGAGTCGGCACGCGGAGGGCACCGCGCAGTCGCGGAACGCCACCGTACCCAGCGGGTGGGGCGAACTCAGGACCTGCGGCGCGACGAACTCGAAGCCCGGCGTCGCCGCGCCGACAACGAAGGCGGTCAATCCACGCGTTCCAGCGCTGGGATCGGTGGTTGCGAAGACGATGTAGAAGTCGGCGATACCGGCATTCGAGATGAAGGTCTTCTCGCCGTTGAGGACATAGACGTCATCGTGGCGCACCGCGGTGGTGGCGATCGCCGCCACGTCGGAGCCCGCTTCGGCCTCGGTGAGAGCAAACGCTCCCATTGCCGCGCCCTGCAGCGCCGGCTGCAACCAGGTGCTGCGCATCGCCTCGTTCTCAGCCAGCAGAAGTGGGGTGATCGAGAGCCCCTGGAGTGCGACAACGGCGTCCGCCAGCGGCGAGGCCGAGGCGACAGCCTCGCGGAGGAGGCACAGTTCGCGTAGGTCGCCTTCCGCGATAGGGCCGAACCATCCTGCGTGACCCATCCAGTCGAGAACCTCGCGCGCCTGCACCCGCGCCGCGTCGTCGTCGTGCGGCTCCGGGAGAGCGCGGAGCTCCTCTCGACAGTAGGCACCGCAGCGTTCGGCAAACTCCGTGTGCGCCGGGTCGAGAAACGCGCGGATCTCAGCCACTTGACTCATGAGGAGGCTCCGTCGCTCGGCGGCACCGCCGGGTCGCCGTCGGCAGTGTTGAAGCGGGCTTCGCGCTTTTCCACGAAGGCGTCGTAGGCCTCGCGAAAGTCTGCGCTACGCATGCAGTCGGCCTGCACGCGGGCCTCGCGATCGAGCGCGTCCACGAAGGTCATGTCGGCTTCCTCGTCGAGCTGGCGCTTGGTAACCCCGATCCCGTAGGCCGGCCCTTGGGCAAGTTGTTCGGCGAGATTCAGCGCGACTTCGAGCACGTTCTCGTCAGCCACGACGCGGTTGTACAGCCCGATCGTCTCGGCCTCGGCGGCCGTGATGAAGTCGCCGGTCATCAGGAGTTCAGTGGCGCGGCCGAATCCGACAATCCGCGGGAGCAGCCAGCACATCCCCATGTCGGCGCCCGACAGGCCCACCTTCGTGAACAGGTAGGCGATCCGGGCGGACTCGGCGGCGACGCGGAGATCCGCGGCCGTGGCCAGGACTGCGCCTGCTCCCGCGACCGTACCGTTCAGAGCCGCGATGATTGGCTGCGGGCAGGCGCGCATCGCCTCGATGACGTCACAGGTCATGCGCGTGAATTCGTAGAGACCATCGGCGTCGCGCTCGAACAGGGCGCCGATGATGTCGTGCACATCGCCGCCCGTGCAGAATGCCTTGCCCTGGCCGGTGAGGACTATCGCCCGCACACCGGGTTCGTCGGCGAGATCGCGGAAGACTTCTCCGAGTTCGCCGTACACCTGGAAGGTGAGCGCGTTCATGCGCTGCGGTCGATTCAGAACAATCGTGGCCACTCCGGTGGTCGCGTCGAACGTGTAGAGAAAGCTCTGCGGGTTGACCGGCATCGTCAGGCCATCACGGGCGCGTCATCGGCGTGCATGGTCGGGGGAATCACAGCCGTCGTTTCGATCTCCACCATGGCGTTGTGGTCCACGAGTTCGGTCACGCCGAGCAGGGCCATTGCGGGGTAATTGCGCCCCATCCGAGGTCGCCACACGTCGCCAAGTTCTTTGAGGCTTTCCCTGTAGGCCCCGACGTCCGTGACGAATACCGTCATGCGACCCACATGTTCCGGCTTTCCACCCGCCGCCTCCAGGGCAGCCATCACGTTGTCCAACGCCAGCGCGAACTGTTCGACGAAGCCGACGTCGGGCACCTGACCGTCGGCGGCTCGAGCCGTCTGACCCGCGATGAAGAGCACGCGGCCGCCAGCGGGAGCTAGCATCGCGTTGTTCCAGCCCTTGGCGGGACCAAGTTGCTCGGGGTTGAAGATCTCGTAGGTCATCCCAGGAACTCTCCGCCGTCCATACCGATGGCCTGGCCGTTGATGCCGCGCGCGTTCTCGCCGCAGAGCATGGCCGCGATATGAGCGACCTCCTCCGGGGTGATCAGCCGTCGTTGCGGGGTGGTCTGAAGAATCGAAGCCAACGCCTCGTCCCTGCTCATGCCGGTCTTCTCGACGATGCGCGCAAGGGTCTGTTCAGTCATGTCGGTGTCCACATAGCCCGGGCAGATCGCGTTGGCAGTTACGCCACGGTCGGCCATCTCGGCTGCGATGGAGCGGGTGAAACCCATCACCGCGTGTTTAGCCGCGGAGTATGCGGACACGTAGCGAAGCCCTGTGCGCGCCGCCACCGACGCAATGTTGATCACTCGCCCCCACCCCTGCTGCGCCATTGCCGGAGCGAAGGCCTTCGTGCAGAGGAAGGTGCCGGTCGCATTGACTGCGAACAGCCGGTTCCAGTCCTCGAGAGTCTGATGATGCAAGGGCGCCGAGTGTGCGCAGCCCGCGTTGTTGACCAGGATGTCCACGTGTCCGAGATGTTCGCCGGCCAGCGTGGCCATCATTGTGATGCTGTCGGGATCAGCGACATCGCATGTCGCGGTGTGTACCTCGACCCCGGCGCCCTCGAGGGAGTCGGCCAGTTCGCGCAGCGCATCCTCGTTGCGGCCGCACGCGAGGACGTCTGCGCCGTCGGCTGCCAGGGCGCGGGTGATTGCGGCGCCGATGCCGCGTGCGCCACCGGTAATCACCGCGCGGCGTCCAGCGAGCGGTCGGGCCGTCATGCTTCCGGTGCCCCGGGCTCCAGCGCTTCCTTCACTGCGTCTCGCAGGATCTCGCCAAGTATCTTCACGGTCGCCGCTCCTTCTTCCGCACTCGCTTCGGCTGGATAGCCGAAGTAAGCCTGATCGCCTCCGGCCGCCACAAACGACGTTTTGCCAGCCTGGATGGCTTCCGAGATCGAAATCGGCACGGGCTCCAGGTCGGTGCGCTTATCTTCGCGCACCAGATCCGGCCGCGCAGCCATCACGACGGATGTCTCGTATTGCCCGGCGTGGCATGCGCCACTCTTGAATTCATCGCTGAGACGCAACGCCCACGGCTTCTTGGTGATATTCGGGAAGATCACCTCGATGGCGTCGTCCAGTACGTCGATCGCCGCCCGGATCGACGCGAGGTGGAGGGGGTCGAGGTGGGAGTTGGCCACCGCGAGCCGCGGGAAACCGTGGCGTCCCAGACTCCGACCGATGCCCACGATGGCGCCACGTACGGCACCCGGCGTGGGCGAGATGGTTCCGGCGAAGGAGCTGGCGAAACCAGCGGCGGTGTAGCTGATTGCCGGCATGATGAGCGGTTGCAGCCCGTCATGTAAGAGCAGCTCCGCGGCGGACTCCACCATCGCCTGCGCGATGATCACATCGGTGTTGAGCGGCAGGTGCGGACCGTGTGCCTCGATGGCGCCGGTAGGGAGGAGCGGTATGACGCGCTCACGGTCGAGCGCCTCGACTTCGGGCCACGTCATCTCGTCAAAGTGTTTGATCGACATGGCGCCGATTATAGGTCCGCGCTTGCCACCCCGGCGTGCGCGGCCGTATCTTCCCGACCCATGAGCAACTCCGTAGAAATTCCCGAAGGCCTCAATCTCGCCGACTGGTGCGTCACCCGGCATATCCGCGAAGGCAGAGGCGATCGCGTGGCGCTACGCACCGACGCTGGCACGACGTCCTACGCTGACCTCGATGTCGCGGCGAATCGGATGGCGAACGTGTTGCGCGATGCGGGGGTGAAGCCCGAACAGCGCGTTGTCATCGCGATGGACGATTCGGTGGACTGGGTCGCGACCTTCTTCGGCATCCTCAAGGCCGGGGCGGTCGTGGTGATGGTTAACCCGCAGCTGAAACGGGAAGCGATCGAGTACTTCCTCGGATACACGCGGGCCGCAGCGGCGGTTGTCGATGCGGAAGCGGAACCTGCTTTCCGTGCGGCCGCGGCGAACGTGCCGCACCTCGAGGAGCTCCTGGTGGTCGGCAGCGGCGACTTCGAGAGCAGCCGCGGATCTGCTGGCGCCGAATTCGAGACGTTTCCGAGTCATCGAGACGACGCTGCAATCTGGCTGTTCTCGGGAGGCACGACCGGCAAGCCGAAGGCCGTCGTGCAAAGCCACAACTCCTTCGTGAACACGACGGTCCTCTACGCACAGAATGCGCTGGGCTACACCGAGGCCGACATTACGATTTCGGTACCAAAGCTCTTCTTCGGCTACGCCACCGGGAGCAACCTGCTCTTTCCGTTGTCGGTCGGCGGCAGTGCTGTGCTCTACGGGGGACGTTGTACGCCCGAGGTGCTCTGCGATCAGATCGAGCGGCACCGCCCCACGATCTTGATCAACGTCCCGACGCTAGTGAACAAGATGCTCGCCGACGAAACCGCTGCCGGTCGTGACCTTTCGAGTCTTCGCTTCGCCACCTCGGCCGGTGAGGCGCTGCCGGTGGAGCTCTACGACCGTTGGAAGGCGACGTACGGAGTTGAGCTGCTCGACGGACTTGGCACGGCCGAGCAGTGGCACATCTTCGTGAGCAACACTCCGGACCGTGTGAAGCCGGGAACGCTCGGATGGGAGGTGCCTGGGTTTGATGTGCGCGTGCGCGACGACGACGGCAACGACCTGGCCGACGGCGAGATCGGCACGCTATGGGTGCGTGGAAATTCCCGTGCCATCGGCTACTGGCAGAAGATGGAGCGCACCATGGACGCCTTCCGGGGCGACTGGTACGTCTCGGGTGACATGGTCATGCGGGACGCGGACGGCGCGTTCGTCTACTGCGGCCGCGGCGATGACATGCTCAAGGTGTCGGGCAAGTGGTTTGCGCCCAGTGAGGTCGAGAACTGCCTTCTGCAGCACGATGCTGTGCGCGAGGTCGCCGTGGTGGGAGTGACTCTCGATGGATTGGTCAAACCGAAGGCCTTCGCCGTTCTCGCGGAAGACGCCGAACCCAGCGACGCGCTCGCTGACGAGTTGCGCCAACACGTCGCCGAGACACTCGAGTTCTACAAGGCCCCTCGCCTCATCGAGTTTCTCGACGAGTTCCCGCGCACACACCTCGGCAAGATCAGCCGCGCCGCGCTGAAAGAGATCTGAGCTCTCGAGCCCGGCTACTCGCCGCGTAGCGAAATCATCGGGTCGACCTTCGCTGCTCGCCTTGCGGGTACCCAGTTGGCAAAGGCGGCGACCGCGACAAGAACTCCGAGGGCCATCGCGAACGCAACGGGATCGAGCGGGCTTACGTAGAGGACGCTCGACAGGAAGCGGCCGGTGAGGCCTGCGAGTGCGGCACCAACAGCACCGCCCACCAGAACCAGGGTGAGCCCCTGCTTCAGGATGAGCGAGACGACGCGTCCCTTCTCTGCACCCAGCGCCATTCGGATCCCGATCTCGCGGGTGCGCCGGCTCACCGAGTAGCCGATAACTCCGTAGAGGCCGACCGCCGCCAGCAGCAACGCCAGCGCGCCGAAGGCGCCAATCAGCCAGGCGCCCAGCTTCACTGCAAAGAGTCGAGTCTCGGCCAGCTTCGTCATCGGCCCGGCGTCGAGGAAAACGATCTGCGGGTCGATCCCACGAATCTCTCGCTCGATCGCGAGCGTTTGCGTTTCGGCGGCGGCCGTCGTTCGCACCATGAAGTTGCCGAACACCGTGTTGCGACGGAGCGGAAAGTGCAGGTACGGGGTGGGCTCCTCGCCCGGGGTGTTGACCCGATAGTCCTCCACGACGCCAACGATCTCGTAGGGCTCCGCTTCCCACCCTGTGCGCAATTGCTCGCCAACAGCGTTACCGCCGTCGAAGTAGCGGCTCGCGAAGGCCTGGGTCACCACGACAACCCGTGTCTGGTCGATTGCGTCGGTGGTTTCCACTCCGCGGCCATTCAGAATCTCGAGGCCGAGCGTGTCGAAGTAGTGCTCGTCCACCGATGCACCGCCCGTGAGGTACGGCGTGTCGGCTGATGATGTCTGGTGCCCGTCGAGCACGACGCCCCAGTTGTTGTCGTTGACCGATAGCGGCACGCGAGACATCAGAGTCACGCCCTCGACACCGGGCAGCGCTTCCAGCCGCGCCTTGGATTCAGAGAAGAAGGCTTCGCTGTTGGCCTCGTCGTAGCCGTTCATCTCCATGGCGATGCTGACGAAGTTGATGCGGTTCATGTCGTAGCCGAGATCGATTTGCTGCGCTGCGCCTAGGCTGCGCACGAGCAGTGCGCCCGCGACGAGAAGCACGATCGAGACGGACACCTGAACGACGACGAGGACGTCGCGGAGGGTGAGGCCGCGGCCGTCGAGGTCGGCACCGCTGGCGTCCTTCAGCGCCGGGACGAGATCCGGGCGTGAGGAACGGAGGGCAGGTACCAACCCGAATGCGATTCCGGTGACCGCCGAGGCGAGCATCGTGAAGGCGAACACGCGCCAGTCGAGGCTGAAGTCGGCGTCGATGGCAATCGGCAATGGCGGCTGGTACGCCGCGATGAGCTGGATCAACCAGGTCGCCAGGAGCAAGCCCGCGGCGCCGCCAGCAATGGCCAGAGTCAAACTCTCGGTGAGCATCTGGCGCAGCAGGCGACTGCGGCCCGCGCCGATGGCCAGCCGAATCGCGATCTCGCGTTTTCGCGCGGCTGCCCGTGCGAGCAACATGTTGGCCAGATTGGCGCAAGCGACGAGAAGTACCAACGACACGACGCCGAGAATCAGGGCGCCCGCTCCCGACAGGATGCCGTCGAAGCCTGGGTTGATCACGATCCCGCTTGTCTCGCGAACGACGAGTTGTTCGAGTTCGTTGGAGTCAGGGTATTCCTCGCGCAGTCGCGCCGAGATCCCATCGAGATCAGCTTGCACCTGCTCCGGCTCGATCCCGGGCGCCCGTCGACCGCGCATCCAGAGCCAGCGCTGCCCGCGACGTTCGATCCGATTTGCGCCCGTGCCGCCCGTGTAGCGTTGGTTGCCGAGCGGCTCAACGTCCTCGACCATCATCGCCGGGACCCACATCTGCGCACGCACTGCCGGCAGCATCCCATTGAAGCTGGCCGGCGCCACACCGATGACGGTGTAGTCCACGCCGTTCAGTTTCATGGACTGGCCGACCACGTCGGCGTCACCACCCCGAAGCGGCTCTGCCAGAAGCCATGGCTGAGCACCGTCACCGGATGCGTCTGCTGTGTCTCAAATTCCTCGTGGCGGAACGTTCTGCCGAGTTCCGGAGGCACGCCCAGCCCGTCGAAATAGTTGTCTGAGACGATCTCGCCGACGACCAGCTCCGAGCGGCCCTCGCGCGCGAAGCTCCCGAAGAAATTCGTGTACGCGACGATGTCCGAGAGAGATTCGGACTGTTCGCGGTACTCCATGTAGTCCAGCCACGACGTCGTCCCGTATTCGTCGGGGAAGTTCGACGGCTGGCTGTAGATGTCGACGAGTTCGGCCGGGTTGCTCACCGGCAGTGGCTTGAGAAGGACCGCGTTCACGATGCTGAAGATCGTGGCGTTGACCCCGATTCCGAGAGCCAGCGTCAACACTGCGACCGCGGTAAAGCCCGGGGAGTTCCGCAGCGTGCGGAAGGCGTACTGAAGATCGCGGAGCAGGGTGTCCATGAGCAGGTCCTCGGTCGGAAGCGGGTCGATGGCCGTCCTGGGCAATACGGCGGCAGCATCGCGATGTTTCGCGTCGCACGAAAGGGAGCCCTAACCATTCCCCTTGACTGTCTAAGGAAGGGGACTTATCGTTCCCTAGACAAGCCAAGGGAACGAGGTAGGCAAGATGAACGACAAAGAAACGAGCGAACGCGGCGACCTGTTGCGCGGGGCTCTCGAGATGCTGATCCTGCGAACTCTCGACGAGGGCGCCATGCACGGCTTCGGAATTACCGAAGCTCTCCGGGCGCGCTCCGAAGAGGTGCTGGCCGTGGATGAAGGCTCGATGTATCCAGCGTTGTATCGGATGCAGCGTCGCGGTTGGATCGCCGCCGAATGGGGAAGGAGCGAGAACAATCGCCGTGCGAAGTTCTACGCCCTCACGGACGAAGGACGCCAGCAGCTCGGGGCCGCAAGCGCGCGGTGGGATCGTTTCAGTCAGGCGGTCGGTCGCGTGATGGATACGGCGTAGGGCGACATGAACTTGTTGTCGCGTTTCAAGGCCCGCGCGAGTCGTTCCGAGTCCGATCCACTCCGTCGCGAGATCGACGAGGAACTGCGTTTCCACATCGAGATGCGCGCCCGGGCCAACGAGTCGGCCGGGATGAAGCCCGAGGCCGCCCGGCAGGCCGCCGAGCGTTCGTTTGGGAATGCCGCCGCGATCGCGCGCACCGGCCAGGACATTCTGCGCGGCGCGCCTCCGGCACGCGATGGCGCGAGCTGGTTTGACACCATTCTTCAGGACCTCCGCTACGGGTGGCGCATGCTCAAGCGGCACCCGTTGACTACCGCCGCCGCAATCCTCTCGCTCGGGCTGGGCATCGGCGCAAATGCGGCCAACTTCAGCATCGTTTACGGCTTCCTACACCGACCGTTGCCGGTCGCGGAAGGACACCGATTGGTGTTCGTTGATGCGTGGAATCCCGATCGGGGAGACGGCGACGCGGGCGTGACCTGGGCGGACATCGATCGGATGACCGGGTTGTCGGTGTTCGACGCGGTGGGTGCGTACGACGAGCGCAGCTTCACCGTGGCCGGACAGGAATTCCCGGAGCGCGTCTTCGGCGCTTCGGTAACGCCCGACTTGTTCGATTCGTTCGGGATTGAGCCTCAGCTCGGCAGGCTATTCGACGGCAGCCAGGGAGCGGCGTACGGATTCGAGTCGACGGTGATCATCAGCGACGCTCTCTGGGAACGGATGTTCGCCAGGTCTGGCGACGTCATTGGCGAGACCATCCTTGTCAACGGCCGCGAGGTGGCGGTTGTGGGCGTGATGCCGGCCGGGTTCCGCTTTCCGTTGACTCAGGACATGTGGCTGCCGCACACGCCCACCGATCCGACGGATCATCAGCGCCGCTATGTCCGCGCGGTCGCTCGCCTTGCGCCAGGTGCAACGCTCGGTGCAGCGCAATCACAGTTGCGCGGGATCGCCGCCGACGCGGCCGAGGTCTGGCCCGATACGCACACTGGCTGGACTCTGCGCGGCATGGATCTGCGTCGCGGATTGCTGGGCGAGACCGCCGACCGGATGCTGTACACGATGTTCGCGGCGGTTGGGCTCGTCTTACTTCTGGCCTGTGCCAACGTCGCCAACATCCAGTTATCCCGCGCACCCGGGCGAGTTCAGGAGTTCGTGCTGCGAGCTGCGCTCGGCGGCAGTCGGGTTCGCCTGGTTCGTCAGCTGATTACCGAGAGCGTTGTGCTCGGGTTGGCCGGCGGTACGCTTGGCCTCGTTGTGGCGTGGGTCTGGCTGGCGAGCCTGGGCGCTCTGATACCGGTCGACATGCCGTACTGGGTCGAGATCGCGCTGGACGCCACAACGTTTGGCTACACCGTCCTGATCTCAATGTTCACAGCGGTGCTGTTCGGGGTCGTGCCCGCGTTTCGCATCGCGGGTCGCCAACTTGGCGCCGACCTGCGGGCCTCCGCTACCCGCACGGTCTCGGCGAGCGGCGGGCTTCTCAGAAACGCGCTCGTTGCCGGTCAGCTGGCTCTGGCCGTCATCTTGCTGGTGGGCGCAACTCTCACCGTCCGTAGTTTCCAGAACATCCGAAGTGCCGATCCGGGGTTCGACTACGAGCCACTGCTGTCCTTTCGGGTCGGACTCTCTGGCGATGAGTATGACGATCCGTCGGCACGCAATTCGTTCTTCGATCGGTTGCGCAAAGATCTGAGTGATCTGCCTGGCGTCGCCGCGGCGGCGGCTACGAGCGCCATCCCTGCGGATGACGGCGGTTCAGACGTCGGGATCATTCCGGCGGGGAGCGAATACACCGACGATCGGCCGCTGTACGTCACTGCAGTCGCCTCAACGGCGGGTTTCTTCGACACGATCGATGTTGATTTTCTCGAAGGCCGCGATTTCAGCACCGATGAGTCTGCCGCCGGCGACCGCGGCGTGACGATTATTGGGGCGACCCTTGCGGCGCGGTTGTGGCCGGGGCGCGCCGCAGTGGGCGAGCAGATTGTCATCGCGGGAAGCGGCAATACCTACGACGTCATCGGCGTCGTACCGGACATGCAGTACGAGGAGTTCGGAGAAGACACGGCGGCCGCTCGATTGCAGCTGCACATCCCCTACACGTTCGGCTCGTCGCGTTCGATGGCCTTGCTTGTTCGGGGCACGGTACCGCCCGCGCAGCTGCTTGACCCGGCGCGCGAGGTCATGCGCTCGATTGATGCCGGTCAGGCGCCTTACGACATCATGACGATGACGGAGCGGCGCGTGGTCAACTCGTGGGGCGAGGGCTTCATGGGGATCTCGTTCGGGGTCTTTGGCGGTATCGCACTCGTCCTGGCGATCTTCGGCGTGTACGCCGTGATCGCTCACATGGCGGCGCAGAGGACGCGTGAGATGGGTGTCCGCCTGGCGCTGGGAGCACGTGGCATTGACGTGATCCGCGAGGTGCTTGGCTCTGGTCTACGGATGGCGTTGGTCGGTGTCGTACTTGGTGGAATCGGCGCCTGGGGCGTGACGCGTTTCCTGTCGGGTGTGCTCTACGGCGTGAGTGCGCGAGAACCGGTTCTGCTCGCAGGAGTGATGCTGTTGCTCGGGGGTGCCGCTCTGATCGCGAGCCTCCAGCCTGCACGGCGCGCGGCCTCAGTCGACCCAACCGAGGCGCTGCGCAGCGCCTCGGTCGCCGGGGTCACCGTTGCGGCGTGTTTGTCGCGGTGCTGTAATGCGTTCACCGCGGCGCCGAATCGCGCCCGGCGCATTCCTCCATCGCGGAGTCTCATGCTCAAAGCCGGATGCATCGTGCTCAGTGCCTGGGCACTGCTGAACCTCCTGCCTTCCGCGTGGATTGTGTTCTCGATTCTTCAGGGCGACCTGAACGCTCCCGGCCTGTACGCGCTGCTGACGCCGGAAGAGGTGGCGGCCCTCGCGCCCGACGCGCTCGCCGGGGCCAACTCCATAGGCGTCTTCGCGAATGGGCTCAATGTGGCGTACGCCTCGTTGTTTCTGGTCGCGGTCTGGCGTGGCTTGGCACGAGGCGTCGCGTGGGTGTTCTGGGCCCTGATCGGATCTGCCGGGCTGACGCTCGTGGCCGGAATCGGCGCCGACGTTGTCGTGGGCGGACAGTTCCTGTGGATGAACGTCCTATCAGGACTCATCCTCGCTGCGGGGTTTGCGTGCTGCGCTCCGTCAGTTCTCGGCGGGGACACGAGTCACCGCGCGTAGTCCGTCCGGGCAGCCGCTCGATAGGCGGTTTTCGCTACCGGGCCTCGAACCGCCAGCGCCCGTTCACATACGCCGAGATCGTCAGGGCGCCGGGCGTGACCACCGTGGGGACGTCCGCTGCCATCGCTTCGACGGCGCGAAATCGCCGAACCTCCGGCATCGGGCTCACGTTGCCCTGGGTGGTCAGTTCGATGACATCGCCCAGGCTTCCGCCCGCGGCGGTGGCGATGGCCTCGGCGGTCCGCATCGCGTCCTTCACCGCGAGCGCTGCGGCCTCGGCACGTGCCGCCTCCGCGCGGCTGGAGGAGAACTCGATGCCGTCGACGCGTGTCGCACCGCCGGTCAGGGCGGTGTCGATGATCGTTCCCACGCGGGTTACATCGTTGACGGCGACGCGAAGTGACAAAACCGCTCGATAGCCATCCGGAATCCTCTCGCCGTCTTGGCGCCGCCAGTTCGTCTGGATGTCGTAGTGGGCGGTGGTGACGGCTGTCATCGGAAGATCGATCGTGCCCAGCGCAGCGCGAACCTGAGCTGCCACGCCCGCGTTCGCAATTCCCGCTGCGCTGGCAGTTTCACCGCGGCTCTCGATCGCGATGTTGACGATGGCTCGATCGGCTTCCAATTCCACGGTGCCGGTTCCGGAGGCGACGACCGTGCCGTCCTGCGCGAGGAGAGGCCATGCGATGACGGCGGCTACGGCAATGGCGACGAGGCGAAGACGATGGGACATGGTGTCCTCCGATCGGGTTCAGGGCGCGTGATGTCTGTTGGGTACTGCCCAAACGATCGGTTCCGTCATCGGTGATCGGGAGATCGGATCGTCGGGAGCTGGTCTATGTCGAGTCTGCACGTCTGTTTGACGCAGTACCAGGTCTACTGGCGCGGCCGGGCGGTCTCGTAAAGCTCTTGCTCGAATGTTAAGAAACTGTTAAGAATATAAACACTTGATTAAGACGGACGACCCCACGTCCTACGGAGCCCACCCGATGAAGCCCACCCAGACGAACAATCGCGTGCCCGCGGCGTGGTTCGCAGTAGCCCTTGCACAGCAAACCGCTCTCTGGCTGTTGCTCCCCGGGCCGGCGCTTGTCGTGGCCGCTGGGCAGGCGTGGCTTGGCGCCCTCCTTCTGATCGGCGGACTCGCGGTCGTCTACCGCGCCCGGCGGCATCGCGAGTTGGTGAATGTTGAAGTCCATCGTTGGACCGACTGCCCGGCGAACTTTGCCATGCTAGTCGCACTCGTTGGCAGCGCTCTGTGGTTTGGCACCTGGCTGTGTCTGCTCCCGGTCGCGGGCTTCGTTTCGGTTGTCGGCGCACAGTTCGTCGTCAGCGACGAGCAGTCGTTGATTGCTGGTCCGCGCGCCGCGCCGAGCCGCTAGAGCCGGATCGAGCGTTCTCCTCAAGCGGCGCGCGCAGCCTTCGCAGCGTGGGATACTGCGCCGCGTGAGCGAAGTTGAACGCCCCCGGATCCTGCCGCCTTTCTGGCTGCTCGGTGGGCTTGGCATGCAGTGGGCACTGCGCACCTACCTGCCGATCGCGGACTTCGAGATCCCGGCCGCCGAGACAGTCAGTCGTGGAATCGGCGGATTCGCGCTCCTGCTTTTCGCCGCCAGCGCTATTCAGTTTCACTTGCATCGGACCACCATCGAACCCGGTGCGGTGTCGGACGCGCTGATCGTGCGTGGCCCGTATCGCTGGAGCCGCAACCCGATCTATCTGGCGATGGCGCTCATTCTGTTCGCGGCCGCGATTCGTCTGTCATGCGCTAGCGCCTTCCTGCCGATGCTCGGCTTTGTCTGGGTGATCACCACGCGGTTCATCGCTATGGAGGAGCGCATGCTGGTCGACAGGTTCGGTGCTCAGTACGTGGACTATTGCTTGAGCGTGCGACGCTGGCTCTAGGTTCCCGGACTACTCGGCGCGCAGCGCTTCCACCGGCGTGATCCCTACAGCTCTTCGAGCCGGTATGTAGCTCGCCGCGGCTGTCACCGCGAGCGCTACCGCCACACCGACCAGCAGGCTGAGCACCTCGACCGGAGCGACCCCCTGCAGCTCGGCACGCAGGAGTGCCACCAGCGGCACGACGACTGCGATCCCCAGCACGAGTCCCACTGCCGCTAGCAGCATCCCGCTTCGGAATACCTGGCTGACGACCTGTCCCGGCAACGCTCCGACCGCCTGACGGATCGCCAGTTCGCGACCCCTCCGCGTGACGGCGAACGCGACAGTTCCATAGAGCCCGAGGGCGGCGAGGAAGAGGCCGAACACCCCGGCCGCCGCGAGGAGCTGGCCGATGACTCGCAGGAACGAGAACTGCAGATCGCGGATGTCGGAAAGCGGACTCGGCGGTAGGCCCAGTGCGGCACGCTCATCCGCGGGCAGCTCTTCGCGTAGCGCCTGCAACGCGTCGCCGATGCCGGTCTTGGCCCGGACCACGATCATCGTTCGTGCCGGCGGATTCTGCAGCAGTGAGGTCCAGAAGTACTCCGACTGCGTGGTCTCGAACCCTTCGTAGCGGGCGTCGGCAGCGATGCCGATCACCGTGTAGGCGCCGGCAGTGTCGGCGTTTTCGAAGCCATCGTCGTCCGTGGTGCGCGCCAGGCGGAACGTCTGCCCGAGTGCGGGTTCGCCCGGCCAGAACCGTTCGGCGAACGATTCGTTGACCACCGCGACGCGCGCCGCGTCGAAGTCGTCAGCACTCGTGAAGGTCCTTCCACCCACGACACGAATGCCCATCATCTCGATGTAGCCAGGTGTTACTGCGTTGTAGAGCAGGCGGGTCGATTCGCCCGGCGCGGGTTCGTAGCCGGCGGTGCTCACCCGAGATCGGTTCTCGAAGAACATTGTGGTGCCCTCGACTGTGGTCCCGAGCTGGACCTCGTCGATCTCTGGCCGATCGCGGAGGCCCGCCAGCAAGTCTCGGTACTCTGCGTCGCGCTCAGCGGGTGCCATCTCCACGGGCAGGTCCTTGCTCATTACCGCCACGCCGGCGGCGTCGACGCCCCAGTCGAGGGCGGCGAGTTCGTCAAAACTTCGCAGAGACGTGCCGGCACCAACGACAAAGATCACAGCGCCAGCCACCTGACCAACGATCAACAAGCTGCGGAATCGACTCTTGCCCGCGCCGGCGCCCGCATAGTCGCCAACGCCCTTGAGTGCCGGTACGAGATCCGGTCGCGAGCCTCGGCGAGCGGGAAGCAGGCCGAAGCCGATGCTCGTGAGCATGGCAACGAGTCCCGCGAAGATCAGGACACGCGAGTCGAGGCCGATGTCGAATTGAACCGAGAAATTGCCGATCGGCAGTGAGACGGTGTCGAACCGCCCCACGAGCCAGTGGGCGAGGGCAACCCCGAGCGCGCAGGCGACGCTCCCGAGCATGACGGACTCGGTCAGAAGGAGGAACACGATGCGTCGTCGGCGCGCTCCCAGCGCAAGTCGGACGGCCATTTCCTGTCGCCGTGCGTCGGTTCGAGCCAACAGCAGGCTCGCAACGTTGAAGCAGGCGATCGCGAGAACGAGCGCTGCGGCCAGAACCAGAAGCCCGCTCGCCGTCGCCAAGGCCGTGCGGAAGCTGGGTGGAACTCGCGAATCACGTTCGCTGAGCATAGTGAAGCCGCGCGCGGTTTCCCGGTTGGTGATCCATTCATCCGGGTACGTGCTGTGGAGGCGGGATGCGACAACGTCGAGCTGGGCGGTGGCGTCGGCGCGGTTTGCCCCGTCGGCCAACCGGGCCACGATTCCGTGGTCGCGGTTGCCGCGGCTGGCCCATTCCTCCTCGGTCGAGAGGAAGATCCCTCCGGGGATTCCGATGGGCACCCAGGCCTCCACGCGCAACGCGAGCGTGCGGCTTCCGAGTTCGTCCGGCGCGACGCCAACGATCTCGAACATGTCGCCGTCGATCTCGATCGATTCGCCGATGACGTCGGGGTTGTTTCCGAGTCGCTCGCGCCACATGCGCTCGCTGACCACTACAACGCGGCGCGCCTGACCGAATGTCGTCTCGGCGGGTTGGAATCCGCGACCTCGCACCAGCGTCGTGCCGAGCACGTCGAAGTAGTTCCCGCTCACGATCTCGATCATCGAGGTCGCTACATGGTCATCCACGACAACTTCGACCAGTCCGAACCGGTGGGTTGCCACGGACGTCAACGCGTCGACGGCGCTCTCCACCTCACGTACATCGGGTATCGAGCTGCGTCCGTACGGGTCGCCATCACCGGTCGTCGTGAAGATCGCCACCAGAGTGTCCGGCTCGGATACGGCACTTGCTCCAGTGGGTCTGAACATCGCGTTGCCTACGGAGAACACTGCGGTGGTGGCACCGATGCCAACGGCGAGGGAGATGATCGTGATCGTGACGACACCGGGAGTCTTGGCTAGCGAGCGGATCGCAAACGGGACGTCCATCAACAGCGCTCCGAGAACGCGGGGCCGTCGTACCCAGCGATCGCGGAGCGAAGGCAACAGGGAGCGTACGACCTGTTGCCGGTACCAGCTGTTTGCCGTCGATGCCCCGGATTCGCGTAGGCGAGTCTCGAAACCATCCGCGAGGTCATCGCGGGCAAAGCAGCGGTCGTCGGCGTGAACTACCAGGCTGAGGAGCCATCCCCAGAAACGGTTGGGACGCGGCTCATTCATCGGGAACCTCCGATCTCGGTTGCGACGCCGTCCATCATGCGCTGCAGCATTGCCGTGGAGTGATCGAGGGCGTCGCGGCCTTCGACTGTGAGCTGCACGTACTTGCGCGCTCGGCCCGCGCGGCCGGATTCCGCCTCTTCCTCGAAGCGGACGAGGTCCTTGCCGCCGAGCCGATGAAGCGTCGCGTAGAGCGCGCCGATCGAAACTGGGCGGTTCACGCGGTTTTCTATCTCGTCACGTATGGATGCACCGTACGCATCGTCACCGAGGCGGGCGACGGCCAGCATGACGTAGAGCTCGAACTCGGCCAGAAATTTCCCGGGCATGGCAGGCGGTCCTGGAGAAGGAATGAATAACTACATTTGAATTATTCGTACGGCGGAAACTGTGAAATGGTTTCATCCGCTGCTCGGAAACCTTCGGCCACGACATCGAAACTTCGTCAAGAATGGTCAAGAGTCCTACTGCGGCGGGATGGTTTGGGCGATAATAGACAGGCCGTTCCCCGACGGATCCGGAGCCAATCGACCGTCATGTTCGAGAACCAGAACGGAACTCGACCCCGGCATGTGAAATGCGCGGCGGGAGCGTTGCTCTTGAGCTTCCTCCTGGCCGGCTGTGGAACTGAGCCGAGCGCCAACGCGACGCCAGCGGTAGATGGGACTGCGCCCGTCGCCGACGACACGGTGCGTCGCGGCAGTTTTCGTCAGACGCTTCTGTTGTCGGGCACTCTGAGCTCACGCAATAGCGAGGCGGTGATCATCCCGCGGATGCCGAGTTGGGAAACCACCATCCGCTGGATGGCCGACGACGGCGCCGAAGTTATCGAGGGCGCGCCTCTCGTGGAGCTCGACACGGCCCAGCTCGCGAGCGAGATCGAGAACAAGATCACCGCACAACAGCAGGCCCAGAACGCGATCGATAGCAAACTCGCCGAGATCGCGGGACAGCTCGAAGAGCGACAGTTCTCCTACGAGCAGCAGCGAATCGCGCTACGTAAGGCCGAGATCGAGGCAGATGTTCCGCTCGATGTCACCGACCGGAAGACGTATCAGGAGGCGCAGCTAGCCCTCCAACAGGCGCGCGTGGAATACGACAAGGCGGACGCAGATCTTGAAGGTCACGGGGATTCCTCGGAGGCTGAACTCGAGGTGCTGCGGGTTGATCTTCGCAGCGCGGAGCGCGAAGTCGCCGAGGCGCAACGCGCCATCGAAACGATGGTGCTCAGAGCCCCGCAGTCGGGTATCGCGGTTGCGGCGGAGAACCGCAGAGAGGATCGCAAGTTTCAGGTTGGCGACACGATCTGGGTTGGCGCGACCGTGGCGGAAATTCCCGACCTACGATCGATGGCGGTTGAAGCCAGGCTGTCGGACGTCGACGATGGCAAGGTGACCCCAGGCATGATCGTTGCCTGCACTCTCGATGCCTATCCGGATCGGAGCTTCACCGGCGTCGTGCGCGAGATCAGCCCCGTCGCCCATGAGTCCGGCTGGCGCTCCGAACAGCGGCACTTCCTGGTGCACAACGATCTCGACGAAGCCGAACCGGAGATCATGCAGCCCGGGATGTCCGTCCGAGTGGAAGTGGAGACCGCGGCACGCGATGAGGCGCTGCTCGTGGCGCGCGCGGCACTGAGCTTCACCGACGACGGAGCTACCGTCCGGCTTCCGGGCGGCGCAACGCAACCCGTCGAATTGGGGCCGTGCAACGCGCGCGAGTGCATCGTCCGCGAGGGGCTGGCCGAAGGCGCCCGAGTGGAGGTCGCGCGATGAGCGCTCCCGGTCTTGGCGGCGGTCTGCGCCGCGCCACACTCGTGAAGCTGGTAGTTGGCGTCGTGTTGGCGCTTGCCATCGTTGGGTGGGGGCTCACGCGTGTGTTCTCGGGAGACAGCGAGGTGAGCTGGATTCCCGTGGCAGTCGATGACCTTGTACTCACTGTGGAGGTCGAGGGCACGCTGGCCTCTCGCGAGGCGAGCATGGTCACGCCGCCGCAAGTGAGTGAAGTACAGGATTTTCAGATCAGTTTTATGGCCGCGGAGGGAGCTGACGTCGCAGCCGGAGAGCCAGTGCTCGGCTTCGACGTATCGCAGCTCGAGCAACGGTTGTTGCAATTGCAGACCGACGCCCAGCAAGCCGACAAGAACATCGAGAAACTCGATGTCGATCTCGAACAGCAACTGATGGGCATGCGGCTCGAGCTCGCTGAGGCCCAGGCCGAAGCGCGCCGAGCGGCGCTCAAGAATGACGTGCCCGACGATCTGCGCGCAGCGAACCAGGCAGAGGTCGACGGACTCGATCTCGAACTGGCTACCCGGCGTGTAGCGAGCCTCGAGGGAAGACTGAACGCGGCGGCGGATGCCGGCGCCGCACAACGCCAGGCGCTGGTGGCGCAGCGTGATCGCGCGGTGCGCCTTGTCGAGGAGGTGCAGAACGCGGTCGAAGCCATGACGGTGACGGCACCGCGTCCGGGCACGGTGATCTACGTCACGAACTGGCGCGGCGACAAGAAGAAAGTCGGCGACCAGGTTTGGCGCCGCGAGGAGATCATCGAGCTTCCCGATCTGTCCACCATGATGGCTCGGGGAGAGGTGGACGAGTCGGACGCCGGCAGGATCTCCGACGCGCAAGTGGTGACGCTGCGCCTCGATGCCCATCCGGACGTTCTCTATCGTGCGCGGATCGAGTCCATCTGGCGCACCGTGCAGCGCAAGTCGTTCTCGCGCAATCCAATCAAAGTTGTGCGCATCGAACTCGACCTCGAGGAAACCGACGTGGAGCGGATGCGGCCAGGTATGCGTTTTCGCGGTGAGATCGAGACCGAAAGGGTCGAAGGCGTACTGGTTGTTCCGGTCCACGCTGTGTTCCCGACCGCGGACGGCCCGGTGGTCTTCCGCAAGACGGTGTTCGGACATGAGTCCGTGCCGGTTGAATTGGGGCGGAGAAGTTCGGACATGGTTGAAGTTCTGGGCGGGCTCGCGGTCGGCGACCGGATCTCCGGTACGAGCCTGGCATCATGAATCGCACCCGACTCGTTCTCCTGACCTTGCTCCTGAGCATGCCCGCGCTGTGGCTGCTGGGCTCGACGCTTGCTGGAGCCGTCGGGCAGTCATCGCCCGTTCCCACCTTCACGGTAGAGGGGGGGCGCTTTCAGCACAAGGTTGACGCCGAGGGGATCCTGGTAGCCGAGAACGCGACGCCGATCGCTTCACCCCGATCCACCAACGGCCCCATGAAGGTGGCGTGGTTGGCGGAAGACGGCTCAGAAGTTGCCGAAGGTGACGTGGTCATTCGTTTTGATCCCACCGAGATGGAACAGGAGCGCTTCTCCGGCGTGGCCGATCGGGACAAGGCGCTGAGTCAGGTCGAAGGCCGCAATATCGAGCAGTCGACGACACTCGACAATCTGGAGCGCGATGAACAGATCGCGGATCTCCAACTCGATCACTCGCGGGAGTTCCAGACCACCGATCAGGAAATCTACTCGCGCAACGAGATTCTCGAGTCGGAGATCGACGAGGAGCTGGCCACGCGGCGCAAGGATCACGCGAGCCGGGCGCGAGATCTGAGCGCCGAACAGGGAGAAGTCGAACTCGATCTTCTCGGGTTGCAGCAGCGACAGGCGGAGCTGCGCATCGAGAAGGCTGACGCTGGCCTGAGGCAACTCGAGATTCGCGCACCGCACGCCGGCATCTTCGTGCTGCGGCGTGATCGTGGAGAGCCGCCGCAGGTCGGCGCGATGACCTGGCCTGGACGCCCGATCGCCGAGATTCCGCAGCTCGACACCATGAAGGCGCAGGTTTACGTGCTCGAAGCTGACGCAGGGGGAGTTGAAGAGGGAATCGAAGCATTCGTAACGCTGGAGGCTCATCCCGCAGAGCCTTTCGACGCTGAAGTTCGCCGCGTCGCCGCCGTGGCAAAGCGCCGAACACGCTGGTCACCGGTGCAATACTTCGATATCGATTTGGAGTTGGAACTCACCGATCCGACCAAGATGAAGCCCGGACAACGCGTGCGAGCGACGCTGCTCGTTCAGGACCTCGCCGACGTGATCACGGTGCCGCGCGAAGCGATCTTCCGGGACGAAGAGACGAACCCGTACGTCTTTCGTAGCAGTGGCGGCGAATTCGAGCGCGTCGACGTGGTGCTTGGCCCGATCGCTTTGGGGAGTGTCGTCATCGAATCGGGTCTCGATCAAGGCGACGTCATCGCTTTGGAGGATCCCAGTCGAATCGTCGTCGCGCCAGCAGCGGGCAGCTCACCCGCCGGCCCGCCGACCCCAACGGGGCGTCCGTGAATCTTCAGGAATCGTTCATCAGTGCGCTGAATAACTTGGCGGCGCACAAGCTGCGTTCGCTGCTCACCATGCTCGGCATGATCTTTGGCGTGGGCGCCGTGATCGCGATGCTGTCGATCGGAGCAGGCGCGGAACTGCAGGCCATGGAGCTCATCGATCGGATGGGGTTGCGCAACGTGCTCGTGCGCGACGTCGAACTCGCAGAGGACGAACTCAACGAGATCCGACGCAATTCTCTCGGCGTCTCCTTGCGCGACGCCAGCGTCATCCGCGACGGGATCCCCGGAGTGGATCTCGCGGTGCCTCGTGTGGAGATCGACAGCTACAAGATCATGTCCGTGGACGGACGCACCGCGGCGAGCGTATTCGGCGTTTCGTGGCATCAGCAGGACCTTTCCGACCTGAACGTCGCGGACGGGCGGTTCATCGATCGACTTGATGAGGAGCAGCATGCCCAGGTCGCCGTGATCGGCGCCGGGGTGCGTCGCGATCTCTTCGGCGTGGAGTCTGCGATCGGGCGCGAGTTGAAAGTCAACGACGTCTGGTTCGAAGTCATCGGCGTGCTTGAAGATCTCGGAAGCGGCGGGCAGTTCCAGGGCGTCGACATCGGCACGACCGCCACAGAGATCTACATCCCGGTGACAACCGCCATCAGGAAGTTCGATCGCGAACCGCTGCGAGCCCCGGTAGACGAGATCGTCGTGCAGCTCTCGGCAGACCAGTCGGCGCAGGCGAGCGCGGTCGCGATCCGACGCCTGCTCGACCGGATTCATGGCGGCGAAGACGACTTCGAGCTCGTGGTGCCGGAGGCGCTTCTGGATCAGAGCCGGCGTACTCAGCGACTGTTCAACGTCGTGATGGGCTGCATTGCGGGCATCTCGCTCCTCGTGGGTGGCATCGGGATCACCAACATCATGCTGGCCACCGTTCTGGAGCGGACGCGTGAGATTGGTATCCGCCGTGCTGTGGGCGCGAGACGGCGGGAGATCCGCAATCAGTTCATGATCGAAGCCTTCGCCATCAGCTTGCTGGGCGGTCTCGCGGGCGTCGTCATGGGCGTGGTGATCGCGCGGGTCGTCGCGGCTTCGGCAGGCTGGGAAACTGTTGTGACGGCCTCTTCCGTGATTCTCTCGACGAGTGTGTCGATGGCCGCGGGCCTGGTGTCGGGAATCTATCCGGCCACGCGTGCCTCGCAGCTCGATCCCATCGAGGCTCTGCGCTACGAGTAGCCGCAGTCTGCCTCGCTGCGATCGTGCGAGACTCAGGCCATGTCGCAGCGAGCCCACATCACCGACCACGAACTGCCTATCGAGGGCGACGCACCGCTTCGCTATGTCGCCATCGACCGTCGTCAGACGGGTGACGGTGCGGTTCCACTCGTGATCGGCCTGCACTACGGCTGGGAAGGCGACCTTCCCGCACGCCATGCCCGTGACTTCACTCGCGTCTTCCTGGAACCAACGTTTGCAGCCGAACGCGCGGTCCTGCTCGCGCCCTACTGCCCGGAGCGCACCTGGCATCACCCGCGTAGCGTCGCCGCCGTGCTTGCGCTACGTGAGCACGCCATCGCCAATCTCGGCGTCGATCCCGCGCATGTGGTGCTGGCAGGCTACAGCCTCGGCGGCATGGGCACATGGTTCCTCGGGCCCCGTCACCCCGACCTGTTCGCTGCGGGAATCGCGGTAGCCGCCGTGCCGATCCTGTATCCGGACGACCCTGATGTGTCGGGTCTCGAGCGCTTCGTGGAACTGGCGGACCAGGGAGTTTTCGGTTGGCGCCCGGAACTGAAGACGTTCCCGATGTGGGTCGTTAATAGTCGTGCCGACGAGTTGATTCCGCACCCGGCGGTGGCCAAGACGGTCGAACGCATGCGACGTCGCGGCGGCCAGGTCGATTTCACGTCGCTCGACGGGGTAGGGCACTACGACTCCCGCCAGTACGTGGACGCGTTGCGGCCGGTTGTCGCTGAGGTGCTGCAGCGCACCGCGTCCGGATAGCCGGACGAATCTAGCCGGCATTGGAGCGACTCGGCAGGGGCCGGCAGCCGGTCCGCGCGTTGACGTTGCCGGCTCGGGTTACTACCCTGCGATTCCCCATGCGCCTGTCGGTTTTTCCCAGTACGGAGTAGTTCTGATGCGTACCCCTGCTCGACTGGCCGTGGTGACGGCCCTCACGATTCTTCTCCTCGTTGGCTTTGGTGCACCCCTGGCGGCACAGAGTCAGGACGACCAGACCGCGGCTTCTGAGCGCCTCGAGTGGTACGCGGATCACGTCCGGAATGCCGAGGAATCGCGGTTCCGCAACCTGCCCTGGCAGTTTGTCGGGCCTACCAACGTTTCAGGCCGCATGACGGACGTCGAGGTGGTGGGCCCGAAGGGCGACAACTACACGATCTACGTGGCTGGCGCCTCCGGCGGACTCTGGCGCACCGAGAACGAAGGAACGACCTGGCAACCGATCTTCGAGCACGGGGCGTCGACGACGATCGGCGATGTAACCCTGGCCCCTTCGGATCAGAACATCGTCTGGATCGGGACTGGAGAAGCCAACATCTTCCGTTCGTCGATGGCGGGTGCCGGCGTCTATAAGTCGACCGATGGTGGCGATACATGGACGCACATGGGACTCGAGGAGACGCATACGATCCCGCGGACCGTGATTCATCCGACCAACCCCGACGTGTTGTACGTCGCGGCCTCGGGCAACGAGTGGACGGACAACCCTGAGCGCGGCATCTACAAGACCACGGACGGCGGGCAAACCTGGGAACACATCTTCTATCGCGACGAGCGCACGGGGGTCATCGACCTGGTGATGGACCCGCGCGCACCAGACACGCTCTACGCCGCCACCTGGCAGCGCATCCGTAAGAAGTGGAACGACCCGCGCAACGAGGATGGCTACGACGGTTCCGGCGTCTTCAAGTCGACAGACGGGGGCGCCACCTGGAACCCCATCAACAACGGATTGCCCGAAGGGCAGCATCGAGGTCGGATCGGCCTTGACGTTGCCCGCTCGAACCCGGACGTCGTCTACGCGTTCATCGATAGCTATGAGACTGCGCGTGAGCCGGACCCGGACGACACGGACGCCTACGGGCGGCCAGCCGGTCCAGTAATCCGCGGGGCGACTGTCTATCGTTCCGACGACGGCGGCGAGAACTGGCGCCGAACCTCGCAGTACAACGACTACATGCTGAGCCTCGGTGGCACCTACGGGTGGGTGTTCGGGCAGATCCGCGTTGATCCCAATGACGAAGATCGCATCTACGTGATGGGGCTGCGCCTGAACGTTTCCGATGACGCCGGCGAGAACTTTCGTAGTCTCGATGGCATGCACGTTGACCACCATGGTCTATGGATCGATCCGGAAAACTCCGACTACCTGGTGAACGTCAACGACGGCGGCCTGGCGATCTCGTACGACGGCGGTGACGAGTGGCGGACGTTCTATGACAGCCTGCCGCTCGTGCAGTTTTTCAACATCGCGGTCGACACAGGCGATCCGATGTACGCCTACGGTTCGATTCAGGACCACGGCAGCCGTCGCGGCATGATCGACCTGAGTCGCGGTCGTCACAACATTCCAGCCGTGGAGTGGGAGAACGCCCCCGGTGGCGAAGGGTCAACCCATGTCGTCGACCCGACCGATCCCAACACGCTCTATGCGGCAGGCTTCTACGGCAGTATCTTCCGCGCCGATCTCGAGACCGGCGAGCGGACCCAGTTGATGCCGCGCGCCGCCGAAGGCGAGGTGCCGTATCGCGGGCAGTGGATCGCGCCGTTTATCGTCTCGCCGCACAACCCCCGCGTCGTATACCTGGGTCTCAACAAGATCTTCCGGTCGATGGACCGCGGCGAGGATTTCGAGGCGATCAGCGAGGACCTGACTTACAACGATGTCGATCAGATCGGGGACATCCAGTACCAGACGATCTACTCGATCACGGAGTCACCCTTCGAGTTCGGACGGCTGTACGCGGGCACAGATGACGGTCGTGTCTGGAGTTCAGATCCGGCAGGTGCCTGGTCAGAGATCACGGGTGAACTTCCCCAGGGCAAGGTGATCTCCGAGCTCGTTGCCTCGAAGTGGGATCCCGACACTCTGTTCGCGGCCCAGAACGGCAAGCGCGACGACGACTTCACCCCGTATCTGTGGAAGTCCACGGATCGTGGGGGAACATGGATCGACCTTGCCTCGGCGCTCCCGAGTGGCCCGATCAACGTGATCAAGGAAGATCCCAAGAACCCGAACGTGCTGTATGTGGGCACGGACTATGGCGCCTACGTCTCCATCGACAACGGCGAAACATGGGAAGCGCTTTCGCACGGTATGCCCACAACGTTCGTTCACGACATCACGATCAGTGAAGAGACGGACATTCTCGTGGCCGGGACACACGGACGTGGCGTATACGCGCTCGACGTGCGTCCGATTCAGGGACTGACCGACGAGGTCGTGGCCGCGGGTCTGCACATGTTCGAACCCGAGTCGGTGCAGATGCCGCGCGGCCGCTTCGCGTTCTTCCAGGGTGGCGGCAGCACCGCTGGTTTGCATGTGTGGATGGCCTCCGATGGGGACTACACAGTCACGGTTGCGGACGCCTCCGGCGAAACGGTGCACACGTTCACTGGTGCCGGATCGGAGGGTCACAACTTCATCGAGTGGAACCTGCAGGTCGAAGGCGAGAGCCGCACCGTGTTTGGTTTCGAGGTTCCGCCGATGGCCTCGCCGGGTGACTACAACGTGACCATCGATGCAAATGGCGCTTCAGCCAGCGCTCCGCTGACGCTCGTGCGATGACAAACAGGGCATCGGATCTTTGGTCGTAGGGCTTCCCTCCAGCGATGAGCTGGAGGGAGTCCGTGCCGCAGGCCGTTGCGTCGCTGCCACGATCGTGGAGATGCACGCGCGGCTCGAGCCAGGCGTGACTACAGCGGATCTGGACCGCGTTGGCGCGGACTTCCTTGCCGCGGCCGGCGCTGAGCCGGCTCCGCCGACGGTGGGGTTCCCGGCGGCGACCTGCGTCAGCGTGAACGATGAGGCTGCCCACGGCATTCCCGGCACTCGTGTGATCGCTGCGGGCGACCTTGTAAACATCGATGTGTCGGCGTCGCTGAACGGGTTCTATGCCGATTCGGGCGCTAGTTTCGCGGTTGGTGATATCAGCGGAGTGCGGCAGCGCCTGCTGGGTGCCACCCAGCGAGCGCTGGACGAAGCGCTCGATAGAGTGAAGCCGGGAGCGCTGCTCAACAGCGTTGGGCGTGCGGTCCAGACCGTCGCTGACGAGACTGGCTTCATCGTCGTCCGGAACCTCTGTGGCCACGGGGTGGGCGGAGGACTTCACGAAGAGCCTCGGGCCATCCTGAACTACTACGAGGCCGGCGACCGCCGACGGTTCGCCGAGGGGCAGGTGATCACGGTGGAGCCCTTCTTGTCGACGAACTCCGATCGCGCCATCGAGGGCGATGACGGTTGGACGCTGCGCACTTCGCTCGGCGGTCTCGTCGCGCAGTTCGAGCACACGGTGGTCGTGGCCAAGAACGGCGTCGAGATTCTGACCTCCCGCGAAGCTCAGTAATCAGTCCGCGCGGAGCGCATCGGCCGGGTTGACGCGACCTGCCTGTCGAGCAGGTAGCCACGCTGCTAGAAGTCCCGCGAGCATCATTGTGCCGCACACTACGGCGACATCGAACATGCTAAGGGCCGGCACTGCGATCGGAAGCACGGCCGCTGCTTGACTGAGCAGGAGCGCGCGAGTAACTCCTAGACCGGCACCACTCGCCAGTCGAACGCAGGTCGAGAGGACCGCACGGCGCACCAGATCTCCGGGTTCGGCTCCGAGCGCCACCCGCACGCCGAACTCGCGTGTACGTTGCTGCACCGAGAACGCCATGATCGCGTACATGCCGGTCACAGACAGGGCCAGGGCCATGACTCCAAGAGCCGATAGCCCCGAGGCGGTCGCCGACAACAGAGTGCGCGCGGCCCAACCTGATTGTTCTAGCGTCTGCACCTCCCGGACGATGATGCGCGAGTCGTTGGCGCCGACGACGGCGCGCATCGCGCGCGCCGCATCTGCGAACGGTCCTTCGAAGGTTGCCGTGAGCTGATAGAAGTTCGATCCAGCGACCGGCAGGTAGAGTCCGTCACTTTCCCCGGGAACGGCAGCATTCAGACCCAGATCGCGAACCACGCCCACGATCTCGCGCCACGCAGTGGGTTCGGCACCGGGCTCCGACGCGAATCGGAGACGTTGGCCGACTGGGTTAGAAGTGCCCAGGTGAGCCGTCGCGAAAGACTCGTTCACCACGACAACGGGCACCGCGTCGGTTTCGTGGTCGCTCGCGGTGAAAGTCCGACCGCGGAGTGCGGCGATCTCCAGGCTGTCGAAGAAGTAGAGGCCGGAATGTGCAACGTGGGATCGTACGATGCCCTCGCGGCCGTCCACCTCGAGGTCCCGTGCCCGCGTCTCCTCCTTGGGAAGCCGCATCGTGAGGCCCGCCTTGCGGATGTTGACCCGGCTCTCAAGGTCCGCGAGCAGCCCGGTGTCGATTGGGCTCGGTTCGGAAACGCCCGGGGCGGGCGGCAAATAGAGGCTGGCTGTAAGAACCCGCGTCTGGTCCAGTCCGAGATCTACCTGCTGAAGTCCGACGAGGCCCCGGCCAAGAAGAGTCGCTGTCGAGAGAAGGGCCACCGACAGAGCAAGTTCGGCGACGATCATGCTGGCGGACGCACGACCGAACCCGCCGGAAGCCACCGCCGTAGAACCCTGGCGTAGCGATGCGTCCAGCGAGCCGCGAGTCGCGCGCAACATGGGGCCGATGCTCGCGATCGACGTCGAGAACACGGCCAGGAAGGCAATGAAACCACCAACCACCGGGTCGATCCTGAAGTCGATCCACATCGGGAGTTCGTTGTCGACAACGCTCCGCAGCCACCGGAAGATCAGGCTCGCGCCTCCCGTGCCGAGTATCGCGGCGAGCGCCCCGAGGAGTAGAACTTCGCCAAAGCCTTGCGCGATGAGGTTTGTTCGCGAAGCGCCCAAGGCAGCGCGGATCCCGTACTCGTCGCTGCGGGCAACGGCGCGCACCAGGATGAGGTTGGCGACATTCGCAGCCGCCACGGCCAGGATCAGCAACAAGACGGTGACGACTCCCGCCATGAAAGTCTCGGCAGCACGGCCCCCGGTCAGGCCGCGGGTGTAGGGCACCACACGAAGGGCGTTGGGCGGCCCCGCGCGGAGTTCGTCGTCGCTCGGCTGCATGAGGACTTCGAGTTCTGCCTGGACCTCCGCCATATCAGCGTCATCGGCCATGATCCCGAACGCCTCCGGCCGAGACCCGTCAACCACGCCAGGTCCGTGTTCTGCGCGAGGTAGCCAGAGATTGTGTGAGCTCGGGAAGGCGAATTCTCGCGGGAGAACGCCGACGAGGGTGTAGTCGCTGCCACCCAGCCGGATCGGAGCCCCCAGCATGTCCGGGTCGCCGCGGTAGTGCTGTTCCCACAGGTCCTCGCGCAGTAGCACCACAGGTTCCGCGCCCGGGACGGCGTCTCGGGGTTCGAACAGCCGCCCGACGACGGGTTCGACCTGTGTCGCCGCCATGCCGCGCGGCGTGATGTGGACCAGCCGGATGCCCACGGGCTCCGTATCGACGGGTTCGAGGTTCGCTTGGCCCCACTCGAAGGCACCAATCGTTGCCAGGGTGCTCGATTCGTTGATCCATCGTTCGAGCACTTCGGGCGCCACACCTACTTCATCCAATGTCTCTGGGTCGGTGACCTCCATGTAGACGTAGCGCTCACCTTGCGGTAGCGGGAGTTCGGCCCACAGCGTGGAACTCAACATGGTGAAACCGAAGATCGCCAGGCACATGGACACACCAAGGGCGCCCACGGCCGTGGCCGAAAGCACGGGCTGTTTGGCTATCAGTCGGACGGCGAATCGCAGGTCGTTCAAAGTCACCGGCAGACTTCGTCGACGCGCCGGTAGTGGCGGCGATATGAACGAGCCGCGGCGCGCGAAGGGTGTCCGCGACCAACCGATGCTTAGGGCCGCCCCGATGACGGCACGGGCGAGCCAGATCGTCGCCACAACCGATGATCTCGAGCGTTTCAATTGCGAGAGCTGTTCTCGGAGGTCGCCTTCGATCTCGTCGGCGAGTTCCTCGGGAGCAACAATGCTGAGAACGCGCAGCAACAGGCGATCGATCATCGATGCTCCTCGGGTGCGTCAGCCGGAGCGAGCGATATTCCGTCCCACATGGTCGTGAACGCGGTCTGCGTTGCCTGTGCGCGATCGAGGCCCTCTGGTTCGATGCTGTAGTACCGACGTGCCTTGCCGCCGCGTTCCGGCAGCGGCGTGCCCGTGGTCGATCGCACCAGGCCGCGCTCGTGGAGGCGCCGCAACGTTACGTAGACCGCCGCCCGGGCGAGCCGACGGCCGGTCCGGCGACGAATCTCTTCGGTAATCGTCACGCCGTAGGCCTCATCTCCGCAGCGGAGAATCGCGAGGACGACGAGCAGTTCGAGTTCACCCAGCGTGGGCGTTGGCGCGGTATCGTCGGTTTTCATCGAGGTCGGTTATTTAGATAACAATTTTATTAATATGCACGTGAAGAACTCTGGAAACAAGCTGTCTGCCTGTATCAACGAACGGTCGACGCGTTCGTTTGCGTACGTAGTGGCTATTTCTCTCCTGCTCGCACTGGCTGCGGTGGGCGGGCACTGGGCCGAGGCCCAGGAACCGGAAGTGCGCGAAGTCGTGCTGATCGGCACGAATGACTTCGAGAGCGCCATCGAACCGCTACCTGCCTTTTGGCTCGAGGGAAGTCCGCTCATGGGCGGGGCCGCCCACATCAAGACGATGGTCGACGAGATCCGGGAGCGGGAAGGCGCGCGCGGCAATCCCGTGTTCCTTTTCGACTCCGGCGACATGTTCACCGGCCTTCTGTCGCGCCTCACCTACGGCGAGATTCTCATGGAGATGATGATCACTATGGGCTACGACGCGATGGGCATGGGGAACCATGAGTTCGACTATGGCGCCGCCAACTTCCTCAAGCAGGCCAATCGCGTGCCGTTCCCGGTGCTCTCCTGCAATACCTACTATCGCGGCACCGACATTCTCTACATGCAGCCGCACGCCGTGCTCGAACGATCTGGCGTCCGGCTCGGAGTGATCGGCGTCATCGGTCGTGACGCGATCAGCGTGGTGGTGCCGTCGCTCGTCGCAGATCTGGAGTTCCGCGACCCTGTCGAATGCGTGCGCGAATCGGTCGAGGAGCTACGCGACGACGTCGATATCGTCGTCGTGCTGGCTCATCAGGGGAAGACCGGCCCCATGCAGTCGGACCAGGAGAACGATCCGAGTGTGTGGCGCGATTTCGAAGAAGATATTGCGCTCACGTCGGCCGTGCCCGGAATCGATGTCTTCTTCGGCGGACACGCGCATCGTGGCATCGATCCGCCCTACGTGAACCCCGATACGGGCACGATCATCGTACAGACGTTCGGTCACGGAACCAGGCTCGCGATGCTCCGATTGAAGGTGGACACGGCAGGCGGACGTGTACTCGAACACGAGGGCGGCCTGGTGACGCCGTGGACCGCGGACTACGAGCCGGACGCGATCATGCAGCTGAAGATGGATGCATACTCGGCGGAATACGCGGCCGAGATCGCGAGACCCGTTGGCGACTTCACCGCCAGGTTGACTCGGAAGTACAACGTCGAGTCGGACCTCGGGAACTTCGTGGCCGACGTGATCAGGGAGATAGGCGACGCAGAGGTGGGTCTCACAAACGCTGGCGGCCTACGCGCTGACCTTCCATCTGGGCCGGTCGCTGAGGGCCACGTCCGCGACGCGCTCCCCTTCCTCAACCACGTCGTCGTCGTTGAGATGACCGGAACTCAACTGCTCGAGGTTCTGGAGCAGGGCGTTGGTCTCGAGCGGGGCATGATCCAGGTATCCGGCCTCACCGTCGACTATGACCCGTCGGCTCCGGTTGGCGATCGGCTCATCGCAGTCACGGTTGGCGACGCCCCAGTCGCATCGGAGCGGAGATACCGCGTGGCAACAAACTCGTTCGTCGCGGAAGGCGGTGACCTGTACACGACGTTCGATGACCTGGAGTGGGTCGACGAGATTGAATTGAGTCTTGCCGATGCGGTGTTCGAGTGCCTCGGGCGGCATACTGGTCGCATCGCGCTGCCCCAACGCGGCCGCCTCAATCGTCAGGAGAAACCGCAATGACCGCTTTGATTGCTGGATCGGTGGTCACCCTTCTCGCCGCCATTGGTATGGGAGCCGCCCGACTGATCGGCGCGCGGGAGTGGTGGCACTACCTCGCTGGCGGCACCGTGGTCGTTGGCGCCGCGGGTGCCTGGCTCGCGTCCGCTGGCAGCGCCATGGCGACTTCGGTAGATCCCACCAACGCTTTCTGGCGCGGCGCGATATACGGCGGCGGGATGGGCTTGTTCGCGAGCGCTGTGCTAATCGGATGCTGGCTGATGCTCCGTCGCGCGGCTGGACAGAGCGGCGAAAAGTAGGCAGCTAGCGGCGGCGGACAGACGAAGGGCGGGCCCGTGTGGACCCGCCCCGTTCATCTGAGTTGGCCGGTTCTAAGCGTCGGCGCTCGCCTGACCGATCGAGTGCAGCGCGAACGCGCCACCCTGTGGGTCCATGCCCATCAAAATGCGGTCGCCCCCGGGCACATCCATTGGCGGAACGGTAACCGTGCCGCCAGCCTCGGTGATCGCACTGGCGGCGTCATCAACACTGGCCACCGAGATGTAGTAGCCCGAGCAGTTCATCGGCATCTGCTCGGGGCGGTTCATCATGCCGCCCATCTGTTCGCCGTTGCGTCCGAAGATGCGGTAGACGCCCGCTTCGCCCATGTCCATGTCGTCCATGACTTCCCACCCGAAGAGCTCGGAGTAGAAGTCGAACGTCTTCTGGTAGTCGTCGGTATAGAGCTCGTGCCAGGTGAAGCGACCGGCGGCTTTGGGCTGCTCCGGGCCGGGCTCGTTTGCCGGCTGGAAGAAGCAGATCGTGGCCTGGCTCGGGTCCATCATCACCGCGAACTTGCCAATCTCGGGCATCTCCATGGCCATCAGTTCGGTGGCGCCGAGTTCGATGGCCTTGGCCTTGGTAGCGTCCACATCATCGCAATGGATATAGCCCATCCAGTGCGACGGGGCTCCCTGTGCCTGCGCCTCCTCCGGAAGCTGCATGCAGCCGGCCATCGGTTCCTCGCCCTTCATCCACACATGGTAGGGAGGTGCGTCCTCGCCGCCGCCCGCGAACGGCTGGTGTGTCCAACCGGTGAGCCCGGCGTAGAAGTCGAGGCCTGCCGCGGGGTCGGTCGACATGAGTTCATACCAGGTGAAGCGACCTTGGTTTGACATATGAATCTCCGAACGGGGTGAGGGAGTTATTGAGAGTGGGTCTTCAAGATCGGGAGCGCCGAGGCGACGACGCGAGGCCGCAGAGTTTGTCTGGCGGCGGCCCGCTTCGCCAGGGCTGAGCATGTTTTTTGGTTGTCGCGCCGGTGATCATACCAGACAAATGTCTGCGACAGGCAAGATGCCTCGAATATCGCGGGAATCGAAGCGAGTAGATCAGCTCGTGACGTGGATGAAATCTTCGGCGAGCACGGCGTCCAGCGTCTCGAGGAACCGGTCCGCGTCTGCGGCTCCGAAGCACATCGGTGGTTTCAGTTTGAGAACGTTGTGGTCGGGGCCATCGGTCGATATCAGAATCCCGTGGTCCCGTAGCCGGTTCACGACATAGCTCGCTGCGTCGGCCGCGGGTGCGCGGGTATCGGGGTCTCGCACCAGTTCGGCCCCGAGGTACAGACCCAAGCCGCGTACGTGGCCCACGATACGGTGGCGCCCGGCGATCTCGCCAAGCTCATTGAGTAGCTGGCGTCCCACAGCGTGGGCGTTGGCCTGCAGTCCTTCGGTCTCGATCACGTCCAACACGGCGGCACCCACAGCGCACGACACCGGGTTGCCACCGAACGTGTTGAAGTACTCCATACCATTGTCGAACGCTTGGGCGAGTTCGGCCGTGGTGACAACCGCGGCGAGGGGGAAGCCGTTGCCGATGGGCTTCCCCAGGGTAACGATATCGGGCACCACGTCCTGGGTCTGGAACGCCCAGAAGTGCGATCCCGCGCGACCGAATCCGACCTGGACCTCGTCGGCGATGCAGATGCCGCCCGCTGCCCGCACGTGATCGAAGGCCGCGGGAAGGTAGCCAGCGGGCGGCACGATCTGGCCTCCGCAGCCAAGCAAGGGTTCGGCGATGAACGCGGCGGCCCCGCCATTTGTCTCCGCGGCCACCATGCATCGGCGAACGTCATCGGCATATTGCTGCGCCGCGTTCTCCTCACCCGCAAATTCGCCGCGGTAGGGGTCTGGGATCTTGGCGATATGCACCCAGTCCGGGGCGCCGGCGCCGCCGGGACCATCGTGCTTGTACGGACTGATGTCGATGAGTGTGGACGTGTTGCCGTGGTAGGCCCCGTCGAGGGCGACGACATCCCGCCTCCCCGTGGCCGTGCGAGCGATCCGGAGCGCGAGTTCATTGGCCTCGCTCCCGGAGCAGACGAAGTAGCAAACGTTCAGCGGATCCGGAAGCGTCGCCACGAGACGCTCGGCGTAGCGCGTGATGTTGTGGTGCAGGTATCGCGTGTTGGTGTTGAGTACCGCATTCTGGGCTGCCGCGGCGGCAACGACGTGCGGATGTTGATGCCCAACGTGAGGGACGTTGTTGACAGCGTCGAGGAACGGCTGGCCGTCGACGTCGTACAGGTACTGACGGAACCCGCGCAGGATCGTGAGCGGTCGCCGGTAGGAAACACTGAGCGACCGTCCGATGTGTCGCCCCCGCGCAGCGGTGACAGCGTCCGGGTCCGGGCCTACCGGCGCCATCTGTGCCGTGCCGAGACCCAGCACTCGGCCAGGATCAGGACTCAGACTGGTCCACACGGCCCGCTCCTCAGGATCGCAGACCCCCGGATAGTCGTGCGCGTAGTCGAGACGGTCGGCGATGAGCTGGAAGTGCAGATGGGGCGGCCAGTCACCATTGATCGGATAGTCGCCGATCGCCGCGATCCGGTCGCCGGCCGCTACCTTCGTTCCCACCGGCGAGTCGCTGATCGACTTCTCGGTCAGATGGCCAAAGAGAGACCAGAACTTCACCTCAGGCGTGGGCTGGTGTTCGAGGATCAGCGTGGGGCCGTAGTCGAGCCGACCTTCATTGACATGCGCACTGACCACGGTCCCCGCGAGAGGCGCGTAGAGCGGGGTGCCCGCGTCGGCAAACACGTCGATGCCGACATGCACGGTGCGGCGTCGAGGCGCCTCGTTGCTCGGTGCCGCGAACAGCTCGCCGCCGTACCACGAGCGCACTTCGTCCCAGCGACCCAGCCCGAACCGAGCATTGCGGTCGTGCATGTGCCCGAACAGGAGGTCGCTCAGCGCCTCGGTTTCGAAATCCCCAGGAGCCCCGGCTCCCATTTCGCCGCTGCCGACACCAAGGTCAAATACGTGCACGCTGTCGTTGGCCAGATCCTCGTCGACGATAGGCGCAAACGGGCACGGTTCGGCAGCAAGCCATCTGCGCAGTAGTCCCCCAGCCGGGCAGGGTTCCATGTTGCAGGCTGAGCGAGCGTGCGCAGCACCCAGGTCCGGATGGATATGTTCGAGGCGCGCCAGCGCATCCCACGCAGGAGCCTCGCTCACCTGCAGGTAGCTGTTGTCAGGCTCGTCGCGCGCCTGCTCCGCTGAATTGGCAACGCTCAGCATCAGTCGCAGGACCGCCAGTTCAAGTACGACTTCCGCTTCGCACTCCTGCAGCGCGAATCGGCTGTGATAGCCGCCGGTCACCTCGCGCAGCACCGCCAGATGGTTGGCGCGGTTGAGCAGCGCGTACGAGACCGCGACCGCCAGGTCAGTTACGACCCAGCCTTCGAGCGCGTCGCCTACGTCGATAATCCCAGCCAAGCCGCAACGCGGGCCGATGCTGGTTTCCTCGAAGCCCGATACCAGGACGTTGTGATCGTTGAGGTCGTTGTAGATCACGCCGCGCCGCAGGTCGGCGAGCCGTGGCGCTGTCCAGCGGGTGTAGCGATCGAGGAGGCGTTTGAGCAGATCCCGCTGCGCGGCGTTCTCGATGAGCTCCAGGTTCGCGGTGATCGTCTCTGCCGCGTTGCAGAGATCCCACTTGAGCTCTCTGTGAGCCGCCGGATGCTCGAACGACGCAAGCGCCTCGCTGAGGCAGCCGGCGAGGTGTCCGAGCTGGCGCCGATGCTCGCCGTCCACGGGTCGCATCTGCGCCATCGGGGAACCAGGAACCCAACCCAGGAGTCGGACGAGGTGCGTGCCGGAGGCTGTCTCGGTTTCCACGATTGCCCGGCCGTCCAACGCGTGGATGACCGTAGGTACGGCGTACTCAATTCCGGCGAGATGCTCGAGAAGTGCCGTTTGAAAGTCGAGGCACCCGGCCGTCTCGCCACTGTTGGCGACCTTCAGCGCGTAGCTGGCGTCGCCGGTCGTGACGCGGAAGTTGAGGTCGCGCTCACTCGCGAGCTGCGTGACCGTGCCGTCGATGCCAAACAGATCACGCGCGACGTCTGTCGCGGCGGCGCAATCCATTGTGGGGCGACCCGGAAGAAGTCTCGGCAACGTCAAGTGCTCGGCTTGGTGGCTGGTTGGCGCGAGTGTACGCCGTGCCACGCCTGCATGCCGGCCGCTGTGTTTCTAGCCGGGCGGCTCGGGCGGAAGCGGTTCCGGCGCCATCTTGGGCAGCACCATCGGAATCAAGAATCCCAAGGCGATGAGCACGAGGGTCCAGGTCGACCAGCGCGATCCCCACATGCCGACCAGCGACGCCGCGTTGAGAGCCGCTCCGGTCCAAAAGACCGGTCGGGTGGTGTTCGCAAACCCCTCGATGCTAGGCCCACGGAACACCCAGACGTAGATCGCGAGGCAGGCATAGCCAATGATGAGCAGCTCGCCGGCTTCGTGCAGGAGCAACGGGTCAACGAGAGCTGCGAATCCATCCGTGCGCAATCCGGCCAGGATGCCGATCAGCAACTCGAACGTCATCCAGCCAACGATCACGGCCACGATGGAGCCCATGATGAAGCCCCAGCAGCCCAATAGCTTGTTGTCAGCCATGTCCCTCACTCCTTGTCGGTCCTTGGGATACGCTGCCGAGACGCATTTGGTTCCGGCGGCACCGCAAACCGTCGCCGCATTCTCGCACGTTGCAGGGAGACGGACGCGATGGACTTCAGTGATCGGACGGTCCTTGTGACCGGGGCCTCCCGTGGCATTGGCCGAGCTATTGCGGCTCGATTCGCGGCGGGTGGAGCTCGCGTTGCCGTGCACTATCACTCCAACGTGACGGCGGCAGAGGAGACTCGGGAGGCGCTCGATGGCACTGGGCACACCCTGCACCAGGCCGACGTGTCCTCGCCAGAGGACTGCGAGCGGCTGGCCGCGGACGTGGTCGCCGCTCATGGTGGGCTCGACGTACTGGTGAACAACGCTGGCGTCTACGAGCTACATCATGTCCTCGAGATGGACTATGCCGACTGGCAATCGGAGTGGAAGCGCACGCTCGAGACGAATCTGGTCGGCCCGGCCAATTTGATGTTCTGCGTCGCGCGCCACATGGCGGCTTCGGGCGGCGGACGGATCGTGAACGTTTCGTCGCGCGGCGCGTTCCGCGGAGAGCCGGTCGCGCCCGCCTACGGAGCTAGCAAGGCAGGACTGAATTCGTTGAGCCAGTCGCTGGCCCAGGCCCTTGCGCCGCACGGTGTCTTCGTCGGCGTGGTCGCGCCAGGGTTCGTCGAAACCGACATGGCAGCGGAACTGCTCGAAGGGCCCGGCGGGGAGGCGATCCGCAATCAGAGTCCGCTCGCTCGAGCCGCGCAGCCCGACGAGATCGCCCGGGCGGTCGCGTTTCTGGCGAGCGACGGGATTGAGTACCTCACCGGATGCGTCATTGACGCGAATGGTGCCTCGTACTTGCGCACCTGAAATTGCTACGCGTCGATGGCCGACACCATCGGACGACCCGGTGTACAAAACACAGCAAGTTCGCAGCCCCTGTTCGAGATTCGATACACGACAACCCGCACTTCTTGGAGCGCATCCAATGGCTCAGATCACACTCAAGGGAAACGCCATCAACACCGTCGGCGATCTTCCTGCCGTCGGTTCGCCGGCCCCTGCCTTCTCCCTCACCGGTGGCGACCTCGGCGACCGCTCGCTGGCTGACTACGCAGGCAAGTCGGTGGTCCTCAACATCTTCCCGAGCGTCGACACCGGGATCTGCGCCGCAAGCGTGCGCCGATTCAACGAGATCGCGTCGGAGCGGGGCCTGACGGTGCTGTGCGTCAGCGCTGACCTGCCGTTCGCGCAGGGCCGGTTCTGTGGCGCCGAGGGCATCGAGAACGTCGAGACTCTCTCCGGCTTCCGGAGCAGCTTCGCTGACGACTACGGGGTTCGTATCGTGGACGGACCGATGGCGGGTCTGATGTCCCGCGCCGTGGTGGTGGTCGGAGCCGATGGCAACGTTGCGTACAGCGAGCAGGTGCCCGAGATCGTTCAGGAGCCCGACTACGACGCGGCGGTCGCAGCGCTGTAGGTCATCGATGCACACCATTCGCACGACCGGCGGTGCCGCTAAGTGGCACCACGGGCCGGTCAACTTGTGAGCCATAGCGGTCTTGGAAGGAGCCGCGGATAATCCGCGGCACGTCAGATATGCGCCTGGGCGGGACGCCCGGAGCAACTCGTTCCCGCCCGGGCGCATCCTCCATCCTCTGAGGTTCACGAGATGAGCAAAGCAGCGTCTTCTACGTTCGGTAGCCGAACACTTCGGAATCTGGGCCTGGCCGTCCTGGCCATCGCTACCGCCCTGGGCGTGGCCGACGTGCTACGCGGGACCGGCGGCCGAGCCTGGCTCTCAAGCGAGGCCCACGCGGTTCCCGCAGCGACCGAGGGTGATCCCACCGCGACAGTGTTTCGTGCCGTCCGGGTCTTCGACGGCGTCTCCGTCGTCGATAGCACCGACGTGGTGGTGCAGGACGGAATCATCGTCGCCATGGAGCCCGACGCCGAAGTGCCCGTGGGCGCGACCGTGATCGAAGGGACTGGCCGCACTCTGGTGCCTGGACTCATTGATGCGCACACCCACGCGTTCGGTCCGGTCCTGCGTGCGGCGCTCATGATGGGCGTGACGGCCGAACTCGACATGTTCACGGAGCCCAACGGGGCTCGTATTCTGCGGGCTGAGCAGGCCCGCGGCGATGCGAATGGCCGGGCGGACCTGTTCTCCGCTGGTGTGCTCGCCACCGCGCCAGGTGGCCACGGCACTGAATACGGCATGGAGATCCCCACGCTGACAACGCCCGAAGAGGCCGATGACTGGGTGCAGGCGCGGGTCGACGAAGGATCTGACTACATCAAGATCGTCTACGACGACGGATCGATCGCACGCGAGTTCGCCACACTCGATCTCCCGACCGTCGAGGCGCTCATCGAGGCGGCGCACGCACGCGACCTTCTTGCGGTCGTCCATGTTGGGCGCGAGGCCGATGCTCTGGCCGTGATCGAAGCTGGGGCTGATGGCATCGTGCACGTGTTCTACGACCAGCCCGCGAGCGACGCGGCGGTCGAGGCTATTGCGACGAGCGGCGCGTTCGTTGTGCCGACACTCGCCGTGCTCGAGAGCGTGTCCGGCGGTTCAGGCGGTCGCGATCTTCTCGAGGACGAGCGACTGGCGCCCTACATATCGTCCAACGAACGGCAGACTCTGGAAGTCGCGTTTCCATCGCGCGAGGAGTACGCGGACGTCATTACGAACGGCCTGGCCAGCATTGGACGGCTGCATGCTGCAGGCGTGACGATTCTGGCGGGCACGGACGCGCCGAACCCCGGGACAGCTCACGGCGCCAGCATGCACCGCGAGCTCGAACTCCTGGTCGAGGCGGGTCTTTCCCCAGGCGAGGCATTGGCGGCGGCCACCTCGACGCCGGCGACGAAGTTCGGTCTGGATGATCGCGGACGGGTTGCCGTCGGGCTCCGCGCCGACCTGGTTCTCGTGACCGGACACCCAGACGAAGATGTTCTTGCAAGTCGCGACATTGTGGGTGTTTGGAAGGCCGGCGTGGAAGCCGATCGCGAAGGCTACCGGGCCGAGCTTGCGGTTGTCGCCGAAGGAGCGCCCGTCCTCCAGATTGATGACGGCCTGATCGCGGACTTCGACAACGGCAACATCGACTCCGTGTTCGGGTCGGGTTGGATGCTCTCCACGGACGACATGATCGGTGGCTCCTCCACCGCCGCTATGACAGTAGCCGAGGCGGGCGCCGACGGCTCTGCTGGCGCGATGCGGGTGGATGGCACGATCGCGGGGACCGGCCCCGCGCGGTGGGCAGGGCCGATGTTCTTCCCGGGTGTAAGCCAGTTCGCGCCGGCCAACCTCTCGGAGCACTCCGGCATCTCGTTCATGGTGCGTGGTGACGGCCAACCCGTTGCCATCATGATGTTCGCGGTGAGCCTCGGGCAGGTGCCGTCGCAGCAGTACGCGGGAACGTCTGACGAGTGGACCCGTGTCGAGCTCCGCTTCGAGGACTTCGCAGGGCTCGACGCCGCTGGTCTGCAGGGGGTGCTCTTCTCGGGCACCGAGAGCGGCGACTTCGAGTTCGAAATCGACGACTTGCGGGTCTGGTAGCCGGCCGCGTCAGCCTCGCTCAGGTCGCTGGGCGAGGCCGACCATAGTGCCGTTGCAGTCGCGAAAGTGGAACTCGCGGGCGCCGTAGAAGGTGTCGCGCAGGTCGATCTCCAGGTCGACCTGCGCGCTGACCTTCGCGTACAGCGCGTCCACGTCTTCCACTCCGATGTAGAGGGCGAACGCATCGCCGGACGCCGGCTGGATGCCCGGCAGGTCCACGGCTACGCTGCCGCGCGACTGGAACATGAGCTGCACATCACCGTGGCTCATGATCGCGAACCCGAGTGACTGACCGGTGTACTCGAACGTGCTGTCTTCGGTGCCCTCGATGACGCCGACGTCGAACTTGAACCCCAGAACGTCGCGGTACCAGTCAACGGTCTTGCCGACATCGTCGACAAAGATATTCGGCGTGACGGTGGTCATGGCCATCGTGAGGCTCCCGGTGATGCGATGCGATTGGGCCGCGCGGACGTTGTCACGTGTCGGCCAGCGAGCGGGTTAATCTACCAGCCTGTTTGCCGCGCGAGCCTCTCCCCGATCATCCGAGGAGTCTGTGGGTCATGGATCAACCGTTGCTGAGCTTCGCTCGCGACCTTGTGCGAATCCCGAGCGTTCTCGGCGACGAGCACGGCGTTGCCGAGCGAACGATCGCTGAGATGCGACTGCTTGGTTTCGACGACGTCGAGATCGATGAGGCCGGAAATGCAGTTGGTGTGCTTCGCGGGGCGTCCCCGGGACCAACGCTCGTCCTGGACGCTCACATGGATACGGTCGACGTCATGCCACGGGCCGAGTGGACGCACGACCCGTTCGGGGGAGAGGTCGTGGACGGCCGTCTGTACGGCCGTGGCACTAGCGACATGAAGGGCGCGCTCGCTGCGATGGTTCACGCTGTGGGCAGACTCGATCGTGAATCCGTTCGCGGCAAGATCGTGGTGTCTGCGTCGGTTGGCGAGGAACTCATTGAGGGCGCAGCTCTGCGCGTTGTGATGCAGCGTCACGGGGCAGATTTTGTGGTGATCGGCGAGGCGTCCGACCTGAATCTCGTGCGCGCCGGCCGCGGTCGCGCCGAGTTCAGGCTGGTGAGCCAGGGCCAACCAGCTCACGCTTCGAGTCCGGAACGCGGCGTCAACGCCGTCCACGTGATGCAACGGGTGATCGAGGAGATCGAACGTCTTCCGATGCCGAGCCATGAGTTCGTCGGCGAGGGCGTGATGTGTCTTACGGACATCATCTCAGTGCCGTATCCCGCCCACTCGGTAGTGCCGAGCGCGTGTCGCGCGACCTACGAGAGGCGACTGCTACCCGGAGAGACGCAGGATGATGTGCTTGACGCCATGCGCGAAGCCTGTGCGCGGGCCGGTCATCCGGAAACAGAGGTCAGTTTGGCACTTGCGGACTACACCAGCTACACCGGCGTGAGTTGGGAACAGCCAAAGTGGTTCGCGCCGTGGGAATTCGCCGAGGACGATCCGATCGTGGCGCTTTCTCTGGCGTCGCTTCGTGACGCCGGATTCGATCCGGAGCTTGCCAGCTACCAGTTCTGCACGAACGGTGCCTACAGCGGAGGCTACGCCGGGGTTCCGACGATCGGGTTCGGGCCGAGCTCCGAGCACCTGGCGCACGTGGTCGACGAGTACATCGAGATCGAGCAACTCGAGGGCGCGCGAGGCGGCTACGCCGCGATCGCGCGAGGACTGCTTTCGGGCGCCGGCGCCTGAGTTCGCGGGTCCCGTCTCGACCGCGCCCGCTTCACGAGGCAAAATGCGCCTCGCGACCACCCCTCCAGAGGAGCCGTCCGTGAAGAATCGTCTACTTGTTGTCGCTGTTGTTGCCGCCCTGGTCGCGCCCCTAGTGGCCGCCCCGGTTTCCCTTGCCGTCGCGCAAGAGCCGGATGCCGAGATCGTTCCGTCAGTGCGCTTTGGCGGGCTGCGCTACTACTACGTGGGTCCGTCGCGTGGCGGCCGTGTTACCGCCGTTGCGGGGCATCGCGAGCAACCGAGCACGTTCTACATGGGCGCCTCGGGTGGGGGCGTCTGGAAGACAACGGACTACGGACATAACTGGCACCCGGTTTCCGATGGTTTTTTTGCCACGGGATCGATCGGAGCGATCGCGGTTGCGGAGTCCGACGCGGACGTTGTCTACGTGTCGACGGGTTCGGACGGGCTGCGGAGCAACGTCATTATCGGCAAGGGCGTCTACAAGTCGACCGACGCCGGCGAATCGTGGGAGCACGTCGGTCTGGATAACACCGGCAACACGGGCGCGGTGATTGTCCATCCGGACAATCCGGACGTTGCCTACGTGGCGGCGATCGGGAATCCGTTCATCTCGAACCCCGAACGCGGCGTCTACCGGACTCGCGACGGCGGAGCCACCTGGGAACTGGTGCTCTACATATCGGAACGCACTGGTGCGGTTGATCTGGAGTTCGCACCCGACGACCCGAGTCGCATCTACGCCACTGCATGGGAGGCGGAGCGCAAGCCCTGGACCATCATCTCCGGCGGCATGGAAGGCGGCGTGTTTCGTTCCACCGACGGTGGCGACAACTGGGATCAACTGACTGACGGTCTGCCGACTGGCCTTCGCGGCAAGGCGGATCTCGCCGTGACGCCGGCCGACCCGGATCGGGTCTACGTGCTCATCGAGGCTCCCGAGGACGCAGGTGGCGTCTACCGATCCGACGATTGCGGCGATACGTGGCACCACGTCACGGCCTTCCAGCCGATCCGCAATCGCCCCTTCTACTACACGAATCTGAACGCGCACCCGACCGACCCGGACACGATCTGGGGCATGGCAGAAGGGTTCTACAAGTCCACCGACGCGGGCGAGAACTGGCAGGCCCAGCGCGTGCCGCACGGCGACAACCACGACCTGTGGATCAACCCCGACGATCCGATGGTGATGGTGCAGGCCAATGACGGCGGGGCCAACGTGTCGCGCGACGGCGGCGCCACGTGGTCGACGCAGAACAATCAGGCGACGGCTGAGCTCTATCAGGTGGACATCTCGGATGAGTACCCCTACAGGCTCTACGCCGGTCAACAGGACAACTCGACGATTTCGGTTCCGAGCCGCGCCGAGTCCGGACGTCCGGGCGGGCCGGAAGCGTACTGGGAGTCGCACGGCGGCTGCGAGACGGGGCCCGTGGTTCCGAAGCCTGGCGACCCGGACATCGTCTATGCCAACTGCAAGGGGCGGTTCGGTTTCTACAACGAACGCACGGGGCAGGAGCAGCAGAACTACGTCGGCTACTGGAACATCTACGGCCGCAACCCCAAGGATCTGGCCTTCCGGTTCCAGCGCGTCGCGCCGATCGCGGTGTCGCCGCACAAGGCGACCCGGGTCTACCACACGTCGCAGTTCGTCCATGTGACGGAAGATGGCGGACTGACCTGGCAGACGATCTCGCCGGACCTCACCGCGTTTGATCCGGAGACCCAGGTGGTGTCCGGCGCTCCCATCACTCTCGACGTCACAGGCGAGGAACATTTCTCCACGCTGTACGACGTGCAGGAGTCGCCGCACGAGGCCGGCGTGATCTGGGCCGGCTCAAACGACGGCCCGATCCACGTGACCCGCGACGGCGGTGCCAACTGGACGGACGTAACTCCCGATGGCACCGGCCCGCATGGGCGCGTGCAGAACATCGAGGTGTCGCCGCACGACCCGGGCACGGCCTACGCCACGATCATTCGCTACCAGCTCGGCGATTTTGCGCCCTACGCATTCAAGACCACCGACTACGGTGCGAACTGGACGCTGCTCACATCGGGCAACAACGGCATCCCGTCTGACCACCCGGTTCGCGTCGTCCGCGAGGATCCGACACGTCGTGGCCTGCTGTATGCGGGCACCGAGTTCGGCATGTTCGTATCGTTCAACGATGGAGGCCACTGGCAGTCGCTACAGCTGAACCTGCCTGTCACACCGATTACCGACATCAAGGTTGTCGGGAGCGACGTCGTGCTCTCCACCATGGGGCGCGGCTTCTGGATTCTGGCGGATGTCTCGCCAGTGCGCGACGCCGACGGCGTGGCTGGTACCACGCATCTGTTTCCGATCGAGGACGCGATTCGCGCGCGCGGTCGAGGCTTCTTCTTCCGCGCGCCAGGCCCGGCAGATCCGCAGTACCCGGCCGCGGGAGCGAATCTGGACTATTTCCTCGAGGGAGATCTGACCGGCGAGCTTCGACTGGAAATCCGCAACGAAGGCGGCGAGCTTGTGCGGGCGTTCAGTTCCGAGGGTGCGGGCCAGGAAGTGGTCGACGCAGAGCCCGGGATGCGGGAATGGCGGATGGCTGCCCTTGGCACCCCTCGGCTCGAAGCGACTGCAGGGATGCACCGGTTCACCTGGGATACGCGATCGGCAGGACCGTGGGCTTCGAGTGCGCGCGCCGCCGGGCAGCGCGGCCCGATGGTTCCGCCGGGTACGTATTCCGCCAGTCTCGTCGTCGATGGCGAGCCACAAACGTCACGCGATTTCGAAGTTGTGATGGATCCGCGGGTCGTCGCGGAGGGCATCACCATTGCCGACGTCACGGAGCAGGCTGAGTTTGCGGCGAGGGTTAGCGACACACTGGGCGCGGCCCGGCGCGCGGTGGCAGATCTCACGGCGGAGCGCGAAGCTGCTGGCAGCCTCTCTGGAGAACGGCAGGCGATCTGGGACGCCATGGTCACGCTACCGCGGCGCTACTCGCCGCCGATGCTCGTCGACCAGTTGCAGTACCTGTACTTCAACATCCAGACGGCCGACCAGCGGCCGAGCGGCGACATGAAGGCTCGCTTCGACGAGTTGGCAGACGAGCTGCACGGCTACCTGCAGAGTCTCGGCGACCGACCGAACGACTAGGCCAGGCCGGCAGGCCTGGTCTCTGAGGATCAGGCCTGCTGGAAGGCGCGCGCGCGGTAGAGGAAGTCGACGATGTTCCCCTCGTGCGGCTGCAACCAGTTGAGCCGCGTCGTGGGGATCGGCCCGAAGTTCAGGCGGTCGATTTCCGGCGACTCCAGAAGCTGACCGCGGAACCCCTCGTCGCCCGTGATCGCGGTGCCGACCAAGGTCGGGCCGATATGCCGAAGCATGGCGTCCTGCTCGCACTCGACTACCGACACGAACGGGAACATGTACTCCGAGTTCGCGAGTGGAGCCTCAGGGGAGTCGCATCGGACGACTGTTGGACGGACGAAGCCATAGCGGTCCTCGTCGACCAGTCGTTCGCCGTCTCGCGTGGCGGCCGTGGCCTCTTCAACTGCGGGCGAAGCCAACATGGAGTCGATCTGCTCGGAGATCGCCTTTGCCTGCCCCGGAACCGTGAAGGCGGCGATGGCCGCATCAGGATGGTCGTGCGGCAGGGCGTTGACCGGTCCCAGACGCTCCGCCAAAGCTGCAGCAATTTCACGCGTATTGCGCGACGCCCAGATGCTGGAGCAATTGATGCAGGATCGGCCACCGTTGAGAAGCACGCTCTCGACCATGAGGTCCAGGTGCTGTTCCCAGTCGTCGACGACATCGTCGCCAATCAGAATCTTGCTGAAGCCGGGGCCATGTACCTGCACGCGCGGATCGCCCGCGTATTGCTCGATCGTTTGCGGTCCGCCGAAAATGAGACTGCGGTCACATGTTTCGAGGATCGCCCCGCCGACATCGTGGCCGCCGGGATAGAGCGCAATGCCCTCGGCCGGGATTCCAGCAGCGATCAGCGCCTGCGACATGCGCCAGGGCGTCCACGGCTCCTGCGAGCCGGGTTTCATCACCAGGCCGACCTGGAGCGGCAGGATCGGCATCCAGAGTGTGTGGACACCCGGGGAGTTGGACGGCAGGACCATACCGACCACCGGTGACTGCACCTGGTAGGAGCGCAGGAGTCCGTTCTCGTCGCCCCAACCACGCGCAAACGTGTCGAGATCGAGACCGCGCGTCAGCGCTGCCAGGACCTCTTCGAGGTTCTCGAGGACGAACTTGAGCTTGTCCATGTTGGCGCGACACATAGCCTCCGGGAGTCCGGAAGTGGCCGACTGCTGACGAACAAAGTCGTTCGGCGTCTGCACGTCGTCGCCGATCGGCAGGTCGCCGTTCATGTAGAGATCGGCAGCCTTCCGCGCACATTCCGCAAGTTCAGCCGGCGAGAACTCGCGCAGGGCTGCACGCGCTCGAGCTGCTTTGCGCAGGTCGCGCTTCACCATGCCCGCGGTGGCGGCGCTGACCTCGGCAACCGGTTCTCCGGTGGCGAAGTGTTCAACGACGGTCGTCTCGAGGCTCTGGTAGGGCTTGCCCCAACGAAGAATCGGAACGTGGATCAACGAAGTGCTCCCGGATCAGTCAGTGCGCACGCGCTGCGGCACGAGGCGATACACGAGGAAGAGAATGAAGAGTCCGAAGAAGGCTGCGATCAGGTACGGAACGGCGCGCTCGAATGCGTAGTCCACAGTGCCACGTGTAAGCCCCTCAGCGTCGCCGAGAGTCCGTTGCGCGATCTGATCTACCTCGGCGATGACGTTGTCGACCTTGATCTCGACCCGGCGCAGGGCTTCCTCGCGCTGTTCGGTGACGAGCGCGAAGATCTCGGCATACTCCTCGGGGAGTCGGTTGAGAATGAGCTCGCGCTCGCTGTCTACGAGCGCCTCGATCGCATCAACCTCGGCGCGAAGTACCTCGATGATGCCCTCGACCGTTTCAGGGAGCACGTCATCGACCGCGTGATCCAGAGTGTCGGCCAGGCGATCGGCGGTGTCATCGATCGACGAGACGTCCTCGAGCGCGCCGGCCAGCATACCGCTGGTGTTCGGGTCCTCGAGCATGAACTCGGCCTGCCAGCGGGCCTGCTTGGGAAGGAATGCCAGGTAGAGCGTCAGGCGCGAACTCAGCGATTCGACGGTCTGCGTGATCGTTCCTAGCGAGGCGAACGCCGTGCGGGTCTCGGTTGGCAGGCTCTCGACAAGATCGTTGGCGACGGACCGGCGCAGGTAGTACTCGTTGACGATCGGCTCGCGCGCGGCGAAGTCGGCCGCAATGCGGCGTCCATTGGCCACGCCCTCGGTGTTCGAGATCCGCACCGCGACCGTCTCGATCTCCTGGATCGCTGCCACCGAGAGTTCACGCGCGATATGGATCTGGTCGCCGAAGTTGTCAGCGCCCTGACCACTCTCGAAGTAGTCCTTGAACTGGTAGACCAGAGTCCACGCATCCATCAACGCGATGAGCGGATCGTTGTGGCCGGTCGCCCGCAGCATGGCGCTGCTGGCGTTGATTTTCCAGAGCAGCGCATTGCGGCGCACCTCGGGGTCATCGCTGGCCGAACGAATCATGTCGGCACGCCACTCCACCGCACCCAGCCAGAGGCCAGTGAACTCATCGATGCGCATCGTGACCTGGCGAGCGTCGGCCGTCACGTTCGAGGCCTCCGTCATCAGGCCCGTTCGGTCGGGTGCAGAAGTGCTGACACAACCTGCCACGATGGTGGTTAGCATCACGCCAAACGTCAGACGAGCAAACGTGCCGGTATGGCTACGCATGGCAACCCTCCGCGGATCGATCGTGAGGTAGGGGAGACGGGGCTCAGTAGACCCCGACCGTGGTCGAACTCGCCAGCTTGGCAAACGGCCGGACGCCGCTCACTCCGTCCCATGGGTAGGCGGCATAGGGCAGTTCGCGTTCGCCCTCGTCGCGCTCCAGGAATCCAGGAACGAAGAACTCCTTGGTGAGGGTCGTGAGTTTCACTCGGCCGGTGCCGCCGTACTCGACGACCGTCATTGGATCATCGGGCTCGACAACCTGTAGGACGGCGCGCGGTTGAGGTGCGTAGTAGGTGATCTTGTAGCCGTTGTCCGGGCCGCTGGGTGAACTTGCCGCGAGACCCATCAGGGTGTTGCCGTAGGTCGGCGTCATGTAGGCGCCATCGAGCAGCTCCTCATGTGCGAACCGGTTCCACTGCGGCGTGAATTCCGTGCCTCCCGAGAAGATGCCCGTGATGCCCATCTCGTGCATCGTCGTTCCCATGTCATCAAGGCGCAGCGCGAGCGCTTCCAGAAGCTTCGGAGTCGTGAACATGCACTGCACATCATGCCCAGCCTTCAGGATAGACACGGCCTGGTCGATCACGTGCTCCTGGTAGGCCACCAGATGATCGTTCCAGCCCTTCTTGATCAGCTTGATCACCCACCGCGGGTCGAGATCCACGCAGAAGCTGATGCCGCCGCGGTATTGAGCCAGATGCTCCACCGCGAGGCGCAGACGGCGCGGGCCGCTCGGCCCGAGCATCAACCAGTTCGCACCTTTCGGGAAGTACTCCTCCGGCAGGTTGTCGGCGAACAGCTCGTAGTCCGTGCGGAAGTCGTTGATGTTGATCCGGGACTTGGGCGTTCCCGTAGTTCCGCCGGTCTCGAACGTGTAGATCGGACTATCGGCATAGGCCTTCGGCACCCATCGACGCACCGGACCGCCGCGCAACGCCTCGTCCTCGAACAAGCCGAACTTGCCGAGGTCGGCGAATCCACCGATTTCGTCGCGCGGGTTCCAGCCGGCCTGCTCGGCCCAATCGAGCCAATAGGGACAGCCGGTGGCCGGGTCGAAATGCCACGCTACGATCTCGCGCACATGCGCGTCGAGCGCTTCGCGCGCAGCTTCTACGTTTGCCTGGAGGTCCGGATCGTTGTTCGTCATCTTCGTCGGGTGAGAGTGGGTCTACGGAAAACTCACCCGTCATGCTATCGCTTTCCCGCGGGGCCGGCGCGTGACTAGTCGTTGCGGATGGCCACGGCGGGGTCGACACGCGCCGATCGCCGAGCAGGCAACCAGCTGGCGAGAGTCGCCGCGCCCAATAGGGCGACAGCGCCGGCGACGAACGCGACCGGATCGAGACGGTCGACCTCGAACAGCATGCTGTCGAGAAGACGAGTGGCGGCGACGGCCGCTCCGACGCCGAGAGCCACACCGATACCGACGCGTCGTAGCGACTCCCCGATCACCATTCGCTGCACGGATCGCGGTGCGGCTCCGAGCGCCATCCGGATCCCCATTTCGCGATGACGTCGCGCTACGGCGTATGACACCACCCCGTAGATGCCTACGGCCGCGAGCGACAGGGCTACGGCCGCGAAGACCCCAAGAACCAGAAGCGTGAACGTGCGCGGCGCGGCGGCCGCCTGCACGTGTTCCTCCAGAGCTTTGAACTCGATCGGGATCTGATCGTCGAGACGCGCCACGCGTTCGCGGATCAGGGGTGTTACCGCGGCCGGGTCACCGGCTATGCGGATTGCGAACGAGGGGCCCCGGGCCCGGTAGGGGCGCTGCAGGTAGTGCACGTACGTTTCGCGGTGCGCAGGCCGCTCGGGACCTCCATGCCGAACGTCGCCGACCACGCCGATGATGCGCATCCACTCGTCGCCGTAGATCCAGTTGTCGTTCGCGAGATTGCCGATGCGTTTCCCGACAGCGCTCTCGCCGGGGAAGACAGCCGCGGCGAAGCTCGCGTTCACGATCACCACCGGCTCGGCGCCCTGGATATCCCGGGCGTCGAACAGTCGGCCTTCGAGAAGCGGAATACGCATCGCTTCGAAGTAGTTGCCGCCCGTCACCCGATAGGAGGCATACGCGTTGGACAACCCACTGCCCTCGACGTTGAAAGCACCGTTGATGCTCAGCCCGGCCATGGGGAGGTGATTCACGAAACCAGTGGCTTCGACTCCTGGCAACGCCGCGATATCCGACGCCATGGCCTCGAGAATACGTGCGGCGTCACCATCCTCTGCATAGAGCGCGGACGGAATGGCCACCTCGGCGGTGAGAACGTTCTCGGCTTCGTAGCCTGTGTGGACCTGCATGACCTGCCAGAAGCTGCGGATCATCAGGCCGGCTCCGGTCAGGAGCAGGATGGCGAGCGCGACCTCTGCCACGACGAGGACGTTCCAGAGTTGCCCTCCCACGCCGATCGCGCCGCGCCCGCTCCGTAGCGCGTCCGTCCCGCCCCGAGTGATCCCAAACGCAGGTACGAGCCCGAACAGCAGCGTTGCAAGCAATGTCAGCGGTGCAACGAAGCCAACGACGCCTCCACCGACACTCGCGGTCTCAACGGGCACTCCGCCAGGGGCGAACTGGAGCAGGGCCGTGAGGCCAAGATGTCCCAGAATCAGGCCACACACCGCCCCGGTGCCTCCGATGAGCAGGCTCTCGGTGAATAGTTGCCGGATGAGCCGACCGCGGGCCGCCCCGAGAGCTCCGCGAACCGCGATCTCATCTGCCCGGGCGGTGCCTCGGGCCAGAAGAGTGCTGGCCAGGTTGGTGCACGCCAGGAGCAGCACGAGCCCCGCGGCGGCTAGCAAGAGGATCATCGGCGTGCGAGCTCCGCCTACGAGCTCGTCGCGCAGACTGCGAACCACGACGCCGACCGCATCGATCTCCTCGCCGTGGGCCACCTTCAACGCGGCGCCAATGGTGTCGAGTTCCTGCTGCGCCGTCGCGACGCTGACATCGGGCGCCAGCCGCGCGATCGCCGCCCAGTTGTGCGATGTCCGGCTGGTGTTGAATCCACTGAGTCCGATTGGCCACCAGACATCGCTATCACCTGGGAAATTGAAGCCGGATGGCATCACGCCGATGACGGTCGCCTCGACACCGTAGACCCGCAGGGTGTGACCGGTGAGGTCTTCCGGTGCGCCCAGGAGATTTCGCCAGATTCGTTCCGAAACAACGATTGTGGGGGCCGCGCCTTCCTGAGTCTCGGCCGTGTCGAAGGCGCGACCACGGCTCGGCATCACACCCATCGTGCGGAAGAAGTCCTCTGTCACGCCGGCTACGTAGAGCCTGACAGGCTGCTCTCCGCCAAGAACGCTCGTGCGACCGCCGAAGAAGAAAGTCGACATCATCGCCATCGACGCAAAACTCGAAGACTCCGCTTGCCAGTCGAAGAAGTTCGGGGCGGCAATTGCGCTCTCTGACCCGCCTTCGTTGCGCTCCCAGAGAGACACCAGTCGATCGGCTTCGGGATAGGGGAGCGGTCGAATCAGCGCGGTGTGGACTACCGAGTAGATCGCGGAGTTGGCGCCGATGCCGATCGCAAGGGTGGCGATGGCGGATATCGCGAAGACGGGGCTGCGACGAAGCGTGCGGAGGGCGAAACGGACATCGGAGACGATCGAGTCGATCATGGTGGAGAGCGTCCAGGGGGAGTTAGAGGCGGAGATATGGCGGCACTGTGTCGAGATGGCCGAGAAATTGCCGAACGCTTCTCGTGCCTTGCGGCGCGCCTCGGCGGGCGACACCCCCTCGGCGATCAGCCGCTCGGCATGAAGGGCCAGGTGTGCGCGAAGTTCGCGGTCGACGTCTTCGTCCGTCGACACGGGGGCGGGTCGGCGCCCGTGAGATTCACTCATTGTCTGAAACTCAGGCCTGCGGGCCTCGGAGCACCAGGCCCATAGCTTCGACGTAGCGATCCCAGTCGGACATCGCCTGCTTGAGTTGTTTCTTGCCCGGCGCGGTCAGGGCATAGAACTTCGCCTCGCGCCCGGTATCGGTGCGGCCCCAGGAGGCCTTCAACAGGCCACGCTTCTCGAGTCGACGTAGCGCTGGATACAGCGCGCCTTCCTCGACGGTGAGTGTCTCCGCGGACTGTTCCCGGATAGCTCGCGCCACCGCATATCCGTGGGAGGGAGAGTCCGACAGCGTTCTCAGAATGAGCACGTCGAGCGTGCCCTTCAGCAGATCCATGAGGTGTCCTGGTAGCGTTCACGAGTTGCCTATAAGGATTTATGCATAAGAATTTTAGGTATACAAGTCAGACGCCCGATCTCGTCGGAAGGTTGGAATCGAGCGCGGCGGCTTGATGCGGCTAGCGAGCGGCCTCGAGCAGGCGTCGCAACGGGCGCTCGTAATGGAGCGCGAACCCGGCGAAGGCTGGGTGCCCTGCGAGACCTTCGTCGGTGGATTGCAGGGCGCTATCGAGCGCGTCGTAGCCCAGGTCGTAGAAGGTCTGTCGGCTCGCCGGGATATCGAGTGTGTAGGCAGGCCAGTGACGAACCACACCGCCCCGTTGGCTCGAGTCATCGAGTGTTCCGAGGAGCTCGTCGGGGACGGCAAGAAGTTCGCCGCCGATCTGAACTACCCACCAGTCGCGCTCGCCCGGCGTTGGCAGGCCTGGTAGAGCGTCGGCGCGGAATCGGATCAGCGTCTCATCGGGGAGCCAGGTGGTTTCGAGACCGATCCAGAGGCGTTTGCCGGCGGCCGCGGCCGCCACGAGTTCCGTGGAGGCCAGAGCGAGGATGCCGTTGCTGCCGGCGCTCGTTGTCCTGTAGTCCATGACGGTGACGTCCGACGCGTACTCCAGTACAGCAGCGGTTAGTGATCGGACCTGCCAGCCTTCATGCGTTTCCTCGCGAACCTGGATGCCGTCAAACCAGAACGGCACGGCGACGTCGAACGCCAGGCCGTCGATTCGCGCGGCCGATTCCTCGAGCATCGCAAGGTAGCCGGCGATTGCTTCGGGGCGGTTGGTTCCCCAGGAGTCTGCCAAGTAGGGCTCGACATCGAGATGCACGCCGCGGAAGCGACCAGCCGGCGCCACGGCTGCGTTGTGCGCCATGACCCGGTCAAGCGCACGGCCCAGCGTCCGGCGGCCGCCTGCGCTGTTGTAGTCGGGCGCGCCATCCAGGGCGAAGGTCTCGATACCGGCAGCACCGAGGTCACCAATGACCTCGGCGACGGCGCGGCGCGTTTCCGCCTCGTCGAGGCCGCTCGGGATCTGCATGTGGATCCGGGTCACGCCTGTAGCCTCGGCCAACTCGATCAGCTCTTCAGTCGCTGCCGATCCGGCCCCCAGCAGGTCGGAGGTGTGCCAGAACCACATGGCGCGGCCGTCGGTAGTACCGCGTTGCGCAAGCTCCGGAGCTGCGGTGCCGCGGCAGAGATCGATGCGGTTGATGTCGAACGATCCGCCGCCGGCCAGCCGTAGTTCGGCGAGGTGATGTTCATGCAGCCCGTCCGATGGAACAGGGATCTCGAATTGCCTCCAAGCGCGCGGATCATCGACCGGGCGCTCAGATACCTCGACCGTTCGACCCGACGCGTCCCGGAGTTGCGCAGTGAGCGGATTGTCGGCACGTACCGTGAGGACGAATCGGTCGAGCTGGCGCCCGTCGAGGTAGTAGAGGGTGTCGTTCTCAACGCCGGCGTCGAACAACGTAACCGTTGCGGCCGCCCGACCGGTCTCGGCAGGCAGTACCCGGAGGTACCGATCACGGTCATCGCCGCCGAGGCGAGCCTCGGCTCCGCGTCGCGCTATCGCCTCGCCTCCGAGCCGGTTGCCGTCCGAATAGTCGAAAGCTGCGGCCAGAAAGCAGCCATCGAAGCGCGGAGCCTGGGAGCCCTTGTGCCTCGCCGGCGAGGCCGAGGTCTCGGTTTCGAGTCGCGCAAGTTCCACTCTCGGCATTTCGCGTCGCCAGACGATGCGCATTTCTCCGCGATCCAGATCATCCAGTGCCGCCGCTTCACCAGGAGCGAGAGCGATTGTCCAGATCTGCGATGCCACCCGATCGGGCGACCCGGATTGCGCGGCGAGGACCTCCAGGCCGAGGACGCTTGCGCTCACGGCCAAGACGAACGCTGTGCGCACGATGGCCGAAGCGATAGCGGTTGTTCTGGAGGCTTGTTTCGACATGACTCGGATCGCTGGCGGATGTGTCGACTTGGGCGCATCGCGACATGGACGCCGCCCTCCGAGGGTAGACCCGAGCCCCACGCATTCCGAAGCTCGAAACCACGGGCTGCGTTGACAACTCTTTACAGATCTTTGCCGCGCAACGACGGCGAAACCGGCCGCAGTTTGTTCCAATGAATAGTGCGCATAGCGCACGGACTTTCCGGCGGAAGCCCCTGAGCCAGCCGACCCGGAGCATGGGGCGGTCGCCTCTGACCCAGGGGTTTCCAAGCCGGTTTCGCCGCTCGATCGAGCGAGGCGAACCGTTCGCAGCGGCCCCGCGGCTTACACCGTAGCTACGGATTCCGTGGTTTCGGGCGGTCCGGTGACTGGCTCCCATTCGGGCACTTCCAGTCCTGCCTCTTCAAGGAATCGGCTGGGCGTGTAGCCGCGGTTCCGGTAGAGCGTGGCCGCGGTCATCATCAACTCGCGCTCGGCGCGCGTGATGGCCACGTAGGCCAGCCGGCGCTCTTCCTCGACATCTTCGCAGCGCTCATGGGGCAGGATGCCCTCAGCGCACCCGGCGACGATCACGCACGGGAACTCGAGCCCCTTGGCGCCGTGGATGCTGGTGAGCACCACGCCTTCCTCGCTGTCGTCCTTCTTCGGCGTCAGTTGCTCCGCGTAGAAGACGAAGTCAGCGGGGTCGGGATGCTCCTCGGCGGCGGTCAGCATCTCGTCGATGTTGTCTTTCCGCTGACGCAGTTCCTCGGGCTCGCACTCTTCCTTCAGCCAGGCCATGTAGCGGGTCTTCGCGAGAATTTCTTCGATGAGCTCGCGCGTTTCGCCGTCGAAGCGTCGCAACCTTTGTAGAAGAACGTAAAGATCCATCGAGCGATCGCGCATGTATTTCTTCGGCCACCGCAGCCCCGGATCAGACAGGGCGGCCAGGGCCGGCATCTCGCGTTTCAGCGCGTGGCGCTCGACAGCGCGCCACGCTGCGGCGCCGAGGAAGCGGTTGGGAACATTGAGGATTCGTTGCAGGGCCGCGTCTCGAGTGGGGTCGACGACGAGCGTCACGTAGGCGAGCAGATCGGCGACTTCGCGGCGGCCGAAGAACGCCGGGCCGCCGACCACGCGGTATGGAATTCGGCCCTTGAGCAGACGCTCCTCGAAGCTACGCGTGAGCCACCAGGCGCGAACCAGGATCGCAACTTCGCCGGCCTCGTAGTCGGCCAGCCAGCGACGAACTTGTTCCACTCCGCGAGAGGCCTCGACACCCGCATCGGGTTCGACTCGCACGAACGGGACCGTGCCAGGCTTGCCGGCGGCTTCGAGGACCTTCTCCTCGCGCGATCCGTTGCGCTCGATCAGCGTGTTGGCAGCATCCACGATCGCGCTGGTCGACCGGTAGTTCGTCTCCAGTTTGACTGTCTCGGCTCGGTAGTCCTGGACGAATTCGAGGAAACTCTCGGCGGCGGCCCCGCGCCAGCCGTAGATGCTCTGGTCGTAATCGCCAACGACAGTGAGCTCGGACTTGGGCGGCGGTGCCAGTTTCCGCACGATGCCCCACTGCACCAGGTTCGTATCCTGACTTTCATCGAGCAGCACGACCTTGTGATAGTCGTGCACCTTCTTGATGATGTCGGGCCGGGCGAGAAGCTCGTTGGCGAGGATCAGGAGATCGTCGAAGTCGATCACCTTCATCCTCTCCTGCCACTTCTCGTACTCGTGCCAGGCATCACAGGCGCGCACAACCTTGTGGTCACTGGCCTCCGCCGCGTTGCTCCGCAGCGCGGCACGGGAGACACCGTTGTTCTTGGCGCGCGAGACGGTATGCATCGCGAACGCGGGTGCCACGTCGACCTTGGCAGCCTGCACCGACTGCTGCCAAGCGAAGTACTGCCTTGCGTCAGCCAGGATCGAACTCTTCGCGTTGGGGTTCCATGTGCCCAGGATTCCGTCTGCGTTCTTGCCCCGGTAAATACACAGGAACCGATAGGCCCACGAGTGGATCGTCGAAGCGGCGATCTTGACGTCGTCCCCGAGAAGCGCCGCCAGGCGTTCCTTCATCTCCGTGGCGGCCTTGTTGGTGAACGTCAGGGCCAGGATGTTTTCGGGTTCGATGCCTGCTTCACGCACCATCCATGCGATGCGGTAGGTGAGCACACGGGTCTTGCCGCCGCCGGGGCCGCCAACAACGCGCAGCGGGCCTTTCGCGTGCGTAGCTGCACGGAATTGCGCTGCACTCAGCTGTGCCGCGAAGTCGATCTTGCCCACCAGTCACCCACGTCCTAGAGGTCCCCACCTCGGCGAGCGCAATTGGTATCACGAGTCGGCGGCTATCGTTTCCTGGCGGTTTGGGCCGGCTAGGTCCCAGTGTGACCGAAGCCACCGCCGCCGCGTTCGGAACCGGGCAGTTCCTCGACCTCGTCCCAGACAATGCGTGGCACCGGCAGCACCAGCATCTGCGCCACGCGCATGCCGCGCTCGATCGTGAAGGGCTCTGCGCCGTGGTTGATCACCGGCACGCGGATCTCGCCTCGGTAGTCAGCATCGATCGTGGCCGGCGTGTTGGGCAGGCTGAGGCCATGCTTCACCGCAAGTCCGGAACGCGGTCGCACCTGCGCCTCGAAGCCGCTCGGCAAGGCGATCGTCAGTCCCGTCGGAATGAGTTTGATCGCACCCGGCGCGATCACCACGGGTGAGTCGACGGCGGCAGGCAGATCTACGGCCGCGGAATCGGCAGTCTGGTACGCCGGCAGGCCCAGGTCTTCGCTGCCTGGAAGGCGACGCACCTGAACCCACACCTCGGTGCGACTCAATCCATCTTCTCGATAGCCCAGAGGTGATCGAGTGTACGGATGTAGATGCGCCCGTTGGCGATTGACGGCGTCGCCCAGATGCCTTCGCCGAGAGAATTCGTCGCGAGGATCTCGAAATTTGGACCGGCCTGGACCACGAAAACTTCGCCGTCCATCCCGGACATCATGAACTTCCCATCGAACGCCACCGGAGAGGCGGAGAATCTCTGGGACACCGGCATGCGGCCACCCTCGTAAACGATCTTGCCGGTCTCCGCGTCGAGGCAGGTGAGCACGCCCTGGTCGTTGAGCAGGTAGACGTAACCGTCGTAGACCAGGTTCGAGGGGATGTAGGCAGTCCCCTTGTTGTAGCTCCACTCCAGGTAGTCGGTGTCGGTCAGGTCACCCGAGCCGCCGAGTCGCACGGCCTTGGTGACCTTCTGCGGATAGCCCGCTGTCGCGATGACCGTGTCGTCGTGTAGCAGCGGCCGATGGATCGCGTTGGCCTCGAGACCCTGCATGCGCCACAGCTCTTCACCGGTGGCCGGGTCATAGGAGATCAGCCACTCGTTTGCGATCGTGACGAGTTCGTTCCGATCGTCGCCCTGCACCAGAGTGGGGGTTGTCCACGTGACGCTCGTGGGCCGTGCCACGCGCCAGGCCTCCTCGCCCGTGCGTTTGTCGAACGCAACGAGCGCCGAGTTGTCACCGGCGTCTTCGTCGGCCTGAATGATCACCAGATCGCCGGCGAGCACCGGTGAGGATCCGACGCCCATGCCCAGGGTGGGAACGTTACCGATCTTGGCGGACCACTGCAGGTTCCCGTCGAAGTCGTAGGCGAACAATCCGGGGGTGCCGAAGTAGGCGTAGACGAACTCTCCGTCGGTTGCCGTCGTCGGCGCCGCGTATGAGCTGTTCTTGTGGCGATCGTCGTAGGGGAGGCCTTCGTGCGCGAGTTCGTCCCAGAGAATGTCACCGCCGTTCACGTCGAGCGCCACGACCCTGTATTGGTGCACGAACGTGCCGTCCACGCTGTCCGGGTGCACCCAGGGGCCGCCACCCAGTATGTGCTGGGCAACCTCGTGGCCCGGCACTTCGTCGCCTTTGATCGCCGTGGTCACGAAGATCCGGTCTCCCCAGATCACCGGCGATGAGTAGCCGCGACCCGGGATCGGGGTCTTCCAGGCAACGTTCTTTTCCGGGCCCCATTCGATCGGTAGGTCGGTTTCTGTGGAGATCCGATTGCCGGACGGGCCGCCGAGACCCGGCCAGTTGTTCTCGTCGTTGGCATGCGTCGAGCCCACGGAGAGCACGGTCACGAGCAGGGCGATAGTGCAGGCCAGGCCTGTGCGGGTCGATTTCACGGTTGCTCCAGAGCAGCGGGGGAGTTCAGGCGCCGGTGGCGGTATGGGAGGCCTCGAAACCTCGCCGAGAACCCAAGCTAACGCTGTCGGGGCGGTTCCTCAAGGAATCCTTCGACATTCCGAAGGTTCTCATCAAGTCCGCGGCCCGGGGCCCACGTAGGGTGATCAGAAGTGAAAGCGAGATTTGAAAACACCTCGACCCAAGGCGCGCTTTCACGGGCGGGTTGCCATACCCGCGTTCGCGGCGGCGGTTGGAAACGGTGGCTTTATCGCGAGATTGGCCAGTGGACCCGGATCCAGCCGCCGTCTTTTTTATGGGAGCTCGTCCCATGCCGTCGAACTACGCATGAATGTGCCGCTGCCGCGGGCGAGTTCGCAGCCGTCGTCGTCGGTGAGCCGCGATTCGGCCAGAAATACGCGTCGGCCACGTTGGATGACCTTGCCGATGGCGGTCAACGTCCCCGCGCTCACCGGTCGCTCGAAATACATGTTGAACGACGCCGTGAGAACGAAGTTGTCGTCGACGAGCGAGGCCACGGCGAAGAATGCGGCGTCGTCTAGCGCCTTGAAGTAGTGCGATCCATGAACCGCGCCCGCCGCATGGAAGAACTCTTCGCGCACCGGGATCCGCACGGTCGCCGTCGCGTCGGCGACCTCGATCGTAGGGCGGTAGTAGGCATTGGTGGGCGCCTCGATGTACAGACGTTCGAGGCGCCTCCAGTGCTGCTCCGAGCTCAGTTCATCGGCTCCGACTGCGCGCCGGTCTCGATCGCGTAGAGACGGTTGCGGGACAGCACGTAGAGCACGCCGTCTTCCGCCCAGGGCGTCGTGTAGACCGAAGCGCCCATGTTCATCTCGGCGAGTTCTACGAGTTCCTTGCCGGCCTGCAGCACGATGATGTCGCCATCCTCGTCACCCAGGTAGACCTTACCGTCGGCAACGAAGGCCGAACCCCAGACCGCCGCGAAGGTGTCGTAGGTCCAGTAGTGCTCGCCGGTCTCGGCGTCGAGGGCGTAGAGGAAGCCCGACAGGTCCGAGATGTAGACGATGCCGTCGTGGATTGCGGCCGTCGAGATCGTGCGATGGAAATCTTCGCCGCTACGGTTCCAAACGACTGCGTCGGTGATATCGCCGCTGCCGGTGATGTCGACAACCCAGAAGTGCCCGGGCGCCTCACCGTGCTCGGGATCCTGGCCCACGCCGATGTACATCTTGTTGTCGTAAACGACTGCCGTCGAGATGATGTTGTTGCGCGTGCCGCGCCCACCCAGGGCCCACTCCGAGTCCTTGGGGTTGGCGTCGAACATCCAGAGGATCTCGCCGGTTTCCGGCACGAACGAGCGCACCCAGCCGTCACCGCCCGGGAAGATCACCTGTGGCGTGCCGTTCACCACGGCGTAGGTCGGGTTGGTCCACGTGCCGTGGAGGATGTCCTCGCCCGGATCCGAATTCTCCCAGATGAGTTCACCAGTGTTCTTGTTGACGGCCATGAAGCTGGGACCGAACGGCGAAGGAATATTGATGTGCCCTTCGTCGACTCCATTGCCGGTCGACACAAACACCAGATCACCGACAACCAGCGGCGAGCTCGTCGCCAGGTTGTGCGGGAAGGCGTCAACTTCACCGATCATGTCGTACGACCAGAGCACGTCACCGTCGATAGCGGACGTGTGGACCTCGTCGGCGAACGGGCCGTCATTGTCGCCGTCGCGATGGCCATTCACGTCCAGCGCGACGATGTGTGCCTGGTTGGATACGTACCAGAGCCGGTCGCCCTGGATAAAAGGCGTAGAGCAAACGCCCTGCAGCGGCCAGTCATTCACTCGACCGGCGGTGAGCTTCTCGGTGGCGTACTGCCAGAGGAACTCGCCGCTTTCCTGGTCGAACGCCATCATGACCCCGCGGTCATTGGGCATGTCCGGATTCCGCAGGCCCTCGTTGTTGGTGCCAACAAAGACCTTGCCACCGGCCACGACAGGGCCCGCGTAGCTCTGCGAGCCGACCGGAGCCGACCATTTGATGTTCGTGCCCGAGCGCACATCCCACTCCGACGGGAGGTTCGTGGCGTCGGAGATCATGTTGCGTTCGAAGTTGCCCGCGAACATCGCCTCTTCCTGCTGCTGTGCCGCAGCAGTGTCAGCGTGGCGCAGCGCGCCGCCGCCAATGAAGGCGGTCAGCGCGATCAGACCTAACGTCGAGAGGGGCTTACGGTTGGTCATCGGTTCGCCGTTACCTTGTAGTTGTCGTAGTAGATGTTCACGGGAGAGTAGCCGTAAATGCCAGGAGCGCCGCTCTGCAGCGCGCGCGGGTCTTCGATTTCGAGGGTCCATTCGGCGGGTTCGGCTTCATCGCGACGCCACACCTTCGCACGCACCATCGTGCTGTTGCTGCCCGGCTCGACACGGAGTTTCACCGTGTACCAGGTCTCCATGTCCCACTCGAACGGGACGCGTTCCATCATGAGCAGCTCCGACGCCCACGAGCGGATCTCCAGCCGCTGGTGGTTGCCGGCGAGGTCCAGCGTGTAGCCGCCGTTCACCACGCCGCCATCTGCGCGCCGCCGGCCTTCCTGCGTTGCGTAGAGGTCGACCTGGACCGTCACGTCGCGCGTGGAGGCGTCGGCGGTGTAGGTCACGTGGCGGTGAATACCGCTGGGCGAGGGCCCCTTGGTAAGGACATTCTCGCCGTCGAACTCCGCCATTGGGCCCCAGCGCCCTGCGGCCACCCAGTGCGGCGGTCGTTCGCCGTCGTTGAAGTCTTCGACTGTCGGCGGTGCAGCGATCACGCGAACGCGCGCGTACGCCGAGAGCATCCCTCCGGTCTCGGCGAGCACACGACCCACCTGATGACCGATAGCAGGGTCGGCCCAGAACGTTCCGTCCTCGGAGACCTCGGCTTCGAGGCCGGCCAGCGACCACACGGCGTTGCGGCTGCGGATGAAGTTGCCGTCCACATCGAAGGAGTGGACCTCGAACTGTGCGGGCTCGCCCGCCCGGATCACGACGTCAGCGGGAACGACCTTGATCGAGGTCACTTCGGCATCGATGTCCGGTACCGGCATCGTGCGCTCTGCGCTCCACGTTTCGATCGGCGCGTCGGCGTCGTTGCCGATCGCGTAAATGCCGTTTTCCGTCGTGAAGTAGATGCGGCCGTATGCCACCGCCGGCGAGCTGCAGATCTCTGCGTGGCGTCCGTCCGGCATTTCGATGTGCTCGGTGTCGAGAACCTCAGCGCCATCCTCGCCGGCTCTGAGGATCACGAAGTTGCCGTTGACCTCGGTGGCGTAGATCTTCCCGTCGGCCCACACCGGGGATGCCTTGCCGACATTGCCAATGTTCTGTTCCCAGAGGTGCCGCCCTGTGGCCGCGTCAAACGCGATCAGGTTCGCCGAGTTGTCGATCACGTGCAGCACGCCGTCGTGCAGCATCGGCGAACTGAATCCGACCGGGATCTCGGTGGCGCGCCAGAGTTCGTTGGTGTGCGTGATGTCGCCCTGTCCGCGGGCATCGATAGCTACCACCCGACCGAGGACACCCTCGTCGAGGTTCTCTTCACTGTGCGCCGCGTAGACCACGCCGTCCGCCTCGACGACCGACACGTTGATCCCGCGCTTCGAGAGCTGGAACTTCCAGACAAAGTTTCCGGTACGAGCTTGCAGTGCGTAGATCCAACCATCTGCACCACCGACGATCATGAGCCGCTGGCCATCGATCTCGGTGACAACTGGCACGGCCTGGATATTCAGATCCTTCGGGGATTCCTCGGACGGATTCGAGACCCAGAGAACGCGGCCGTCGTGTTTGTCGAACGCGTAGAAGCGCTGCCGACCGGGCGTGAACTCGGCCCAGCTGCCGTTGATGACTGGAAGGAGGACCCGATTCTCGTCAATGACCGGCGTGCCGGTGCGGCCGCCGTAGCCGGAGAATCGGCCGTAGTCCTCGTGCAATCGGTACGACCAGACGGTGCGGCCGAGCTCGTCGAGAGCGTGGAACCAGCCGTCGACGTTCAGTACGTAGAGATTGCCTGTTTCCGAATCGCCGGCGACGCTGCCCCAGCCCACCCGCGTGAACGGTACCGTCGTGTTGTAGACATTGAAGCTGCGTTGCCAGAGGCGCTCGCCCGTCGCGGCGTTCCAGCAGGCCACGGTCTCGCGCATTTCCATGCCTTCGCCGAGACGTCCATTGGCGCACACGCGGCCGTCGAAAGCCACCGGGGTGGATCGGCCGACAATGTCGCCGTGCCAGAGCTGACCCGGGCCGTCAACGGTCCAGTCGTCCGGCAGATCGGTGGCCGCAGAGACGCCGTTCTGATCGGGGCCGCGCCACTGGCTCCACTCGTTGTTCGCGGCCTCTTGCGGGGCGGGTAGCGCACTCGCAGTTAGCGAGGTGGCGACGAGGATGGCGGCGACTGAAAGTCGGAGAAGTCGCACGGGTAGGGCAGAGCGAGAGTCAGACATCGATAAGGACTCGCATCGAAACGCGCGCCGAGCACTGGGGGGCGCGGTGGTCGTCGGGTGCAGGAGGGAAGATCGTACGTTTGTGGGCGTTCGGGGCGCAAGCGACGCGGGCAAGACGCTAGTTGACGAATTTCCCACGGAACAACCACGCGAGTAGCGCGAACGCTCCGATCGCGAGGCCAATGAACAGCGCACTTCGGCCGCTCGACTCGGCCGTGGTCGCCTCCGCGACGCCTCCAGAAGCCGAAAACACCTGACTGTCCTCGCCCCGCGGCACGAGTTGGTCGAGGACGATCGCTCCCGCCGCGTTGATCACGGTCACTTCAGCCGCCGGAAATGCTCGCGAAAGACGAAGTCGCAGGCCGTGCAGGTCGGCCGGTAGCTCGCCGCGCAGCCTCGCGGTTAACCCGAGGTAGGTAGGCGGCACCATGGCCAGCGTGACGCCGTCCTCACGGTCGGGAAAGTCGACCTCGAACTCCAACCGCTCGTTTCCATTGAAGAGCCGAACCCGTCGCAGAAACAGCGACGCGAGGTCTTCGAGCGCTGCCGTGCGTTGAACTTCAGCCATGTCCGCCACCGCCTGCGCCAATTCTGCGTCGTCCGCGCCTGGGCCCGCTCCGAGCAAAAGAGCATCGAGGTCACACTCCAGGCGCATCTCGAAAGAGGCCTCGCCGAGGGTGATGAGAGTGACCGTCGTGCCCAGATTGTGCGCTTGGGCGCCGCGGGTCGTGGCGAGCAGTAGCAACGCGCTCGTGAGCGCCAGGAGCATCGGCAGGCGGGGTATGCGCATTTTTCTCACGGGCGATGAAACTTCCCGACGGTTGTGGCCGTTATCTACTGGGAATACCATCCCTAGAGTTTCTAAGTATAGAAAGTCTAAGGATACAAACCTCATGGCTAAGCGTGGCATGGATCTACTTCGCGGAACGCTCGATCTACTGGTGTTGAAGACGCTGCTCGGCAGCAGTTCGCATGGCTATGCCATCGCGAAAGCTATCAAACAGCGTCACCGACGGCGTGCTGAGCGTCGAGGAAGGCTCGTTGTATCCGGCGCTCTACCGCATGGAGAAGCGCGGCTGGATCCGCGCCGAGTGGGGCATCACGGATACGAAGCGGCGCGCCAAGTTCTATGAACTCACCGGTTCGGGCCGCGACCACCTTCAGGCCGAGCAGAACAACTGGGGCGAGTTCTCGTCCGCGGTGGCCAAGGTGCTGGAGACCAACTGATGCTCGACGCAATGCGCCGCAAGTTGGGATGGGGGCGAGGTGCCCTCGAAGCCGACATCCGCGAGGAGATGCTGGCGCATATCGCTCTGTGTGTTGACGACAACGTTGCTGCGGGGATGGACCCCGACAGCGCGCGCCAGGACGCCGAGCGGCGTTTTGGAGATATCGACCGTCTCGTCGGCGAGGGGCAGACCGCGAAACGCAGTCGCCACGACCCTCTCGGCCATTTTCCGAACCGTTCCGACCGATCCCCTGGCGCGAACCTCATGAACGACTTGATCGCAGACATCCGTTTCGGCATCCGCATGTTGTGGAAGAGCCCGATGTTCACCTTTGTGGCCGTGCTCTCGCTCGCCGTGGGCATCGGTTTCAACGTCACCATGTTCAGCGTCGTCGACGCCGTGCTCTTCTCGCCCTTCCCGGCCGCCGATCCCGATCGCGTCGTACGCGTGCGGCAAGCAGGCGACGCGTTCGGCGACCTGCTCATGTCGTATCCGGACTTCGTCGATCTCCGCGATACCACCGAGACTTTCGCGCAAATGGCCTCTGTCCGGACGGAGATGGGGACCTACAACGATGACGGCGATGTCAGCTTCGTCTTCGGCGAGTCGGTGTCGGCCAACTACTTCGGTCTGCTCGGCCGTCCGCCGCTGATCGGGCGCACGTTCACGCCGGAGGAAGAGATCGCCGGCAATCATCGCGTGATCATGGTGAGTCCGGCCTTCTGGCGCGAGCGACTCGGTGCCAGCGAGGATGTGCTGGGCACGCAGCTGGCGTTCGGCGGCGAGTCCTACACACTGGTCGGAGTTGTGTCGGAGGAATACACCGGACTGGTTCCCCCGCTGAAGCCGAGCTTCTGGGTTCCCACTCCCGGGACAGAGGATTTTAGCGGGAGTCTTGGCGCGACGAGCATGCTTGAGCGCCGACAGTCCCGTGGCTTCTACGTGTTGGGGCAGCTCGCGGACTCAGCGAGTGTCGAACAGTCTGATGCGGAAGTGCAGGCTATTGGAGCGCAGCTCGCTGCTGAGTACCCCGACACCAACGAGGAGATCGGGTTCCGCGCGATGCCGGCCGCCGACGTTCGGATCGACCCTGCGGCCGACCAGGCGTTGTTGCCGGCAGCCGGCGTCCTCATGGGGACGGTGGGACTCATATTGCTCCTCGCGTGCGCCAACGTCGCCAACATGATGCTGGCGCGTGGTTCAGTCCGGCGCCAGGAAATCGGCTTACGAATGGCGCTGGGGGCTGGCCGCGGGAGGCTCGTGCGTCAGCTGCTCACCGAGAGCCTGATGCTCTCGGCTATCGGCGGCATCCTTGCCGTCGTAATCGCCGAAGTCGCCATTCGGCTCCTCCTTTCGCTGCAGCCGCCTGTGATCGTTCCGATCGATCTGGCGATCGACGTGAACGCCCGCGTGTGGGTGTACGCCGGCGCCGTGGCGCTGCTCACCGGCCTGGTGTTCGGCCTCGTTCCTGCCTTTCGCTCTACCCGCGCCGATCTATCGCAGTCGTTGCGCGGCGACGAGGCTTCCTCTGATGGTAGTCAGCGCGGTTCTCGACTGCGCAACTCACTTGTTGTGGCTCAGGTCACGCTGTCGCTCGTGCTGCTGATTTCCGCGGCACTCATGCTGCGGAGCCTCCAGAACGCTCAATCGATAGACCCCGGAATCGCGACGGAGTCGGTGGTCAATATCAGCGCGGGGCTGCTCTTCCAGGGGCACCAGCCCGACGCTGCTCGTGACTTTCACTTACGCGCACTGGACCGGTTCGAGGCCATCCCGGGCGTTGAGCAGGTCGCGTATGCGGAACGGTTGCCTCTCGAGTCGACCATAACGGCTACACGCAGCGTGTACGCAGAGGGGGTGGAATTGTCCGAGGACGAAGATCCTCCTTCGGTGATGACCACGACGGTGACGCCTGAATACTTCGAGGTGATGGAAATCTCGATCGATCAGGGGCGGCTGTTCGACGGCCGCGATGTGGAGGACGCTGGCCTCGTGGCGATCATGAACCAGGTTCTGGCGGACCAGCTATGGCCCGGACAGAACCCGCTTGGTAAGCACGTCGTTCTGGGCGTAGCAGATGGTCCCGAAGTCGAGGTCATCGGGATTCACTCTCCGCACAAAGTCAGGACTCTTGGGGAGGAGCCAACGCCGAACCTGTACCTCCCGTACGCCCAGGACACGGGCAGTGGGCTCGGCAACATGATTGCGCGAACCCGAGGCGACGCGGGCGCGGTGCTCACTCAGATGCGCCAGATTCTGAGAGAGATGGATCCGGCTCTGGCCGTTCTCGAAGTGGAAACGATTCGCCAGCACCTGGCGTTGAGTCTCTTCCCGGTCCGACTCTCTGCCGGAGCTCTCGGTCTCCTGGGCATCATCGGCGCTCTCCTCGCGGCTGTGGGCGTCTACGGTGTGGTCGCCTTTGCCGTGGCTCGCCGCACGCGCGAGATCGGTATCCGCATGGCGATCGGCGCGGACCGTCGTAGCGTCCTGAGCATGGTGCTACGCCAGGGCATGGGATTGATTGGCATCGGCGCGGTCATCGGCGTGGCCGTGAGTCTCGCGTTCACTCGCGTGCTTGGCGCGATGCTCTACGGAGTGAGCGCCACCGACGCGTTCGCCTTCGTCGGCGCCGTGCTGGCCCTGGGCCTCATCGGCGTGATTGCCAACGTCGTGCCGGCGCTTCGCGCCGCGCACGTTGAGCCGACCTCTGCCCTACGTACCGAGTAGGCCCTGTGCTTACTCGGGCGGCGGGACAATGCGATACCAGACCAGCTGGGCGGATCCAGCGGGGCTGGTGGCCAGGAGAAGTACTTTGTCCGCGTGTGTCGCGGGCCGGATGCTCAGCGAAACGCCGTCCGGGATTTGCACCGCGCCCAGATACATCCCCTCGGGGTTGAAGAGATCCACGAGAGTCTCGGAGCGCCAGCACGTGGTGCGCTGAACGTCCGGCTCGTATGAGGCGCAGTCGTCATGGGGAGATCCAGGTCCCTCGCGGATCACCCAGATCCGTTGAGTCTGATCGACGAACAACCGTTGATAGGCAGCCTTTTCGAACGGAGCGGGGTCACCCTGCCAGTCGGCCGAGCCGTCGCCGCAACCGGCGCTCTTCTGAGCCCGACTGACGCGCGACGCGTACTCCTCGCGATCGACCGGGAAAGGTGACCAGTAGCGGTTGACGGTTAGCGTCGTGCCGTCGGGATGGTGGATCGTGAACTCGTAGCGGTCGGGATATCCGGTTACGTATCCACCGTCGGCTGCCAATGCCCAGGTGAGCCCGGGGGCGAATGGCTTCGGTACCGCGGCGCCACTGCCGTCGCCGCAATCCAGGGTCCAGATAGCGGCGGGATAGTCCGGCAAGGCGGCGCTGCGCTGGACTTCGCCGGAGCGGCCCAGCCACTGCATCGTCAACTGCTGATCGTGGAGTGTCTCGACCTCACGACGGGACCCAATTCGTGCCAGCCCGAACGGTGTGGCACGAAGCCAGGACCGCAGGGCACTGCGCGCGGGCAGGGGTACAGCGGCGGGTGCACCACCCTCGAGATCCATGCTCACCAGGCTCTCTGGATCGCTATGCTTCACATAGAGCCGGTTGTCGGTCTCGTCGACGGCAAGTGCGCTCGGCCATTCGAACTCGCCGGGACCGCGGCCGGACCGTCCCAGATTCGCGACCCATTCGCCATCGTGGGTGTACTTGCGTACGACTGGTGGCTTCGTTTCGAGCACATAGATGTGCTCGCGCGTGACCTCGAAGTCCGCGATCTGTCCGAACATCAGCTCGGGCGGACCTTCGTCCAGTCCGATACTGCCGACGCGTTCCAGTGTGGCGGGCGCGCCCCAGACCGAGCCGGCATGGTTCGTGGCGATGCGAGCCGCGTCAGTTCCGGTTGTTTCGAAGGCTAGCGTCGCAGCGGTGTCCCGTACCTGTTCGGGGCCAGCGCACGCACCGATCACCATCGCTGTGGCCGCGGATGCGGCCCTCCATGCTCGCTGTCTCGAGCGAACGCGGCTCAATTGTCGTGGCGTTCGCCGATCGCGTACAGGCCGCTTGCGGTGCGGATGAAGATCTGGCCGTCGGAGATGGCGGGCGAGCTCAGGGTGTAGTCGCCGAGATCGTTTTCCGCCAGGATCTCGAACTCGGGCCCTGCTCTTAGCACCGTTGTCAGGCCATCTTCGTTGGTGATGTAGATCATGCCGTCGGCCAGGACGGGTGAGCCGCTGTAGGTGCCTACTGCCAGTCGCTGAGGCCCGTAGAGAGTTTCGCCGGTGCGTGCATCCAGGCAGTACGCGATGCCCTTGTCGTTGATGCTGTAGAAGTACGTGCCGTCGGTCACCGGGGTGGGAACGTCGGGCCCGTTGTTGAACGACCAGAGACGGTGCGTTTCGGTGATGTCTCCGCGACCGCCTGCTTTGATCGCCAGCAGGGGACGCTCGCGCGTAGGCGCATAGATGATGTCGTCGTGAATCACGGGCGATGCCACGATGCGGTAATTGCGCTGGTTGTCGGGATTGAGTCCATCTGCGCGCCAGAGTTCCTGGCCGGTAGCCGGGTCGTGCCCGGTCACCACGTCGCCCCCGGTGATCACGATCTCGTCGGAGCCCTCGACGTTGATCACTGCTGGGGTCGTGTAGGAGTCGGGTGACTCGACGATCGCGTCGGTCGGTCGTTCCTGGCGCCACACGGTCTCGCCCGTGGAGGGATCGATTCGCAGCACGTACGGCGTGTCGTCGGTTTTCATCCCGTGGAGCACCTGCACGTAGAGCGCGCCATCGTGCAGCAACGGCGAGGATGCGTAGCCCCACTGCAGCCCGAATGCCCCGTAGTCACCGGGAATGTCGCGGCTCCATTGCTCATTGCCTTCGAAGTCGAACGCCTTGAGGATTCCCGTGCCGGTCATGACCCAGACGTGCTCACCGTCCGTGACTGGCGAAGGCGACGACATGTTCTGTTTGCGCTCGCGGTGGTCGCCGCCCGACAGGAAGCCTTCCCAGAGTCGGTCGCCGGTATTCCGGTCGATCGCCCACAGCGACAGGTTGTCGCCGTCCGAGACGCTGAGGAACACGGTCTCGCCCCAGATGATAGGCGTCGAGCCGCTCCACACATCGAGCGGCAGCGTCCAGGCGATGTTCTCGGTGAGGCTCCAGCTCACAGGCAGACTCGTTTCGGTGCTCGTGCCGTCGAGCATCGGTCCCCGCCATTGCGGCCAGTTGTTGTCGTCGTTCGTTGCCGCGGAGCTATGGCCGGCCATCACTGAAACGAGTAGGATGGCAACCGCTGGGGCGAGGATCTTGCGCACAGTCGAGTCCTTGTCGAATGACATCCCGGGGGGCGATGTCGGTAGATTGAGCACGGAGGGCGGTCGCCTACGTTCGACCTTACTGTAGCTTTCTCGACCGCCACAAGAGAGGGGAGCACCGTGACCGCCGTGTGGGGCGCAGTCATCGTGGTGGGAATGACCGGGCTGGGCGCCTGGGTCGTGGGGGAATTTCTCTGCCGCAATCGGTGGCGCTTGCCGCATCCCGCCTTGCAGATCGCCAGTGACACCGGGCTGGGCCTACTGTTGCTGTCGTGCACCCTCTACGCCGCCAGCATGTCCGGCTTTGTGCTCGGTGTGCCGTTGGTCTCCGTGCCGATGCTTCGCGGCCTGTTCGCCGTGATGACGCTTCTCGCACTCGTCGGTGGCTCCGGCAAGCTCCGTGCCGCTCACACCGCCTGGCCGCGCGGCGGCGTCTGGGTTGCTGCCGTGATCGCGGGCCTGAGTGCCTATGCGGCATGGATCGTCAGTGGCGCGATGTTGCCCATCACCTCGCTCGACGAGATGGTCTACCACCTCGAGATTCCCAAGCGGATTCTCGAGGTCGGATATCTCCCGCCGTTCACGGACAACGTACTGGCCTACTACCCAATGGGCCCGCAGATGTTGTTCCTCTACGGGCTTGGGATCGCCGGTGAGACCGCCGCGCGCCTGTTCCACGGCCTGTACGGCCTGCTCGTTCTGTTGGCGATCTACGGCTACGCCCGAACCCTCGTCGATCGAACTGGTGCGGTGATCGCAGCCACGCTCTTCGCCACCGTGCCAACTGTGATGGTCATCGGCGCGTGGGCGTACATCGACATGAACTTCACGCTCTACGCGTTTCTCGCACTTGTCGGAACTTTGCTCTACACCGAGGCGAGAGAGACGAGCGAGTGGGTCGGGTTGCCATGGGCCGTTTACGCCGGGCTCCTTGCCGGGGCGGCGTGGACAGTGAAGTACACCGGCCTGCAGTTGGTCCTGCTGTTGGCGCTGGTCGTGCTTGTCGCAGAGTTGCGTTCGCGAACGGGGAAGCTCCCCTGGGGATTGGTTGCGCTTGGCGGTCTGGCTTTTCTGCTCTTCGTTCCGCATCTGGCCCGGACGTGGGCGATTACAGGCTGGCCGTTGTTCCCGTTCGGGCTAGGGCCGTTCGAACTCACCGGTGCGGTGAACTGGTCCATAGAGCAATCCGACCTCGCGCTCGCGTGGCAGCGCCAATACGGCGCGGGCTATGACCGCAATCTGTTCGAGCGACTGATGTCGTCGATCTGGGTCTACACGTCAGCCGAGGCCAACTACACGGCCTACGACGGAGTCGTCGGTTCGGTGTTCCTGCTCGCACCGTTGGCCCTCGTGGCACGGCGACGTTCACCACAGGTCACGCTGCTGGCTGTGTTCGTCGCGACGTACACGTTCTACTGGTCGCTCACCACGACGCAGGTGCGTTTCCTGATTCCGTTGCTGCCGGTGATGGCGGTGCTCGTCGCTGTGGCCGTCTCGGACCGTCTGGTGAGATTCTGCCGGAGCGGCGTCGCCGTGTGTATCGGTATCAGCGTGCTGCTCGCGGTGGACAGCCTCGTGCCGCTGCTCGTGCCTGCGCGCGGACCGGGCGTTGTGGAGCGCTACTGGCGCGGTGACATCACGCGCACGCAGTTCCTTGAAAGACGACTCGGGCCGTACGGTCTTTACATGGAAGCGACCCGTCGCCTCGGACCAGGCGATCGGTTGTACATGGTGAACATGCGCACGTGGGGCTACCTGCTCGACCTCCCGGGGCGGGGGGAGATGTGGCCGTACCCGAACGGGTGGCGTTCGGACTACACGTTCGAGCACTTCAACCTGCAGAACACGCTCGTGGCGGCCACCGCGCCGTCGGATATCGACGCGTTCTTCGCATCGCGTGGCGTGACCCACATCATGATCGACGAAGGCGTCACTCTGGGAGAGGATGGCCTGGAGGGTCGCGAGCGATCGATCCTGGTGGACTACTTCCAGCGTCGGGGGACGCTCCTGTTCAGGAACCCTCGTGATCTGCGCCAGAGCTTGTGGAAACTCAATCTCCCGGGAGGCGGAGCATCGCCATGAAACGACTGTTGCAGCAAATCGTGCTGCCCGGAGTGATTTTCCAGTCTGTTCTCATCGGCGGCGCCTATGCGACCGGTCGCGAGATCGTGGAGTACGGCGGGCAGTACGGAAGTGGCGGCCTCTGGAGCCTCGTAGCCATCGGATTCGGATTCTCCGTGGTTACGGCGATCTGCTACGAGTTCGCCCGCGTCACTCGCTGCTTCGACTACCGGAGCCTGGTCCGCGAACTGATCGGGCCGCTGTGGCCTCTCTTCGACCTGCTCTACGTCACCATGGTGGTGGTGGTGATCGCCGTGGTGAGCGCCGCTTCGGGCGCCATCGGCGAACAGGTGCTCGGACTTCCGTACGTCGTCGGCGTGACCGGGATCATCGTGCTGGTCGCCGCGATCAATGCCTCCGGGCGCGCCACGATCGAACGCTTCAAGTCCATCGGCTCGGTGGTGCTGTATGCGGGATATGCGCTCTTCGCGGCGGCTGTCATCGGCGCCACGCGTTCCGAGATCGGCACGGCGCTCTCCGGCGCTCGGGATCCCGTCGAAGGCCCTGGCGTTGCGGCGCTGCTCGGCGTTGGTCTGCTGTACGCCGGCTACAACCTGTCGAGTTTGCCTAGCACGCTGTTCGTGCTCGATCGCCAGACGGCGCGCTGGCAGGCGCTGACGGCTGGGTTGGCGACGGGCCTGCTGTCGACCGTCCCGTTTCTACTCACGTATCTCGCTGTCCTGGGGTTCTACCCGGACGCCGAAGTGCTCGGTGCCCAGGTGCCGTGGCTGGTGATGCTCGAGAAAGTAGGCGGAGGTTGGCAGGTCGCTCTGTTCGCGATCGTAGTGATGTGGACTCTGGTGGAGACGAGCGTTGGCATGATCCACGCGATCACCGACCGGATGTCTGCCAATCTCGAGGAAGTCGGCCGAGCTCCGCTCACACCCGCGCAGGCGGGTGGCGTGGCTGTCGCCGTGCTGCTTTCCGCCGCGCTGCTGTCGCGACTCGGCATCATCGCGCTCGTCGCCCAGGGCTACACCCTGATGGCCTACGGGTTCCTGGCGCTGTTTGCGCTGCCGCTGCTCACGCGCGGACTCTGGCGTATCGCTCGTAGTTCAGCTCGTTAGTTCGCGTCCAGGCGCTGCGAAACGCGAGGGTGTCGGCGACCCGCGCCGACTCCGACCCGCTCAGGCGACCAGTAGAGTCCTGAGATAATCTATGGCGTCCAGAAGCCCTGTTTGTTGATCAATAATGACTTTTAGTGCTTGAAGATGTGATTGGTTACGACGTACTCTGCTTGGAAGACCCCGGCGAGGAAGTTCCTAACCTCCGGGATGGCAAGCGATGACCCACCAGCGAGAACAACGCGCCGGCAACGCCGGTGCCGCAATGCGTCGAACGCTCGGCTCGCCGATTCGCGTCGGCGTGGCTTTGCTGTGCACCGCCCTGGCGCTCGCAGGCGCTATCGCGCCACCTGCCGCGGCGCAGTCGCTGAATATCGACGTTGGAGTGGATCTCCCGGATTGGATCCGGCTCTTCTACTGGGACACGATCCCGTTGGCCATCGACGCCGGCGACCTGGTGAGCACCTATTTCGGCAGCCCGGCGATCAACGCCGGTACGCGCGGTCTTACGATGAATATGCAGGGCGGAGCGTTCACGGGGGACGCGACCATCGGTAACGTTGTCGACGATGACCTCATCGCGGATCCGGGATCGGATTTCGAATGGTTCCCCATCCAGTACGCGTGGGCCCTCCAGGCGGTATCGCAATCGGGCCAAACTCAGGTCTCGATCCGCGTTCGCAATCGGAATGCGAACGCCGGCGGCGGGGCACGTATTCGCGCGCGGGATGCCATGGTCGGCATTGGGGGTGCCATAGCGCGCACGATCTCCATCCAGCACTCGGGCTACTTCCTAACCTGGGGCGACGCCTATTTGCAGCTCGACCTGTCACGGGCCAGCCGAGCCGGCACTTACAACGGCATCCGCGTCGAGATCACCGCCGAGAACATCTGATCGCAGCTCTCTCCGGCTGACGCCTCTCGCGGCCTTCGCCTCACTAGGCTCACTCGATCGACTTGACGTTCGCCAGAGTATGCAGCAGTCTATCCGCATGAACGGATCGATTGTTGAAAGCGACACCGGCCGCACGTTTGCGCGGCTCGGTAGCCTGGCGGATGCCACGCGATCGCGCCTGCTCCTGATTCTCGAGGGGCAAGAATTCACCGTTTCGGAACTGTGCACCGTCCTTCAGCTCCCGCAGTCGACCGTGAGTCGCCACCTCAAGCTGCTGATGGACGACGGGTGGCTTACCTCCACGCCCGATGGGACCAGTCGCCGCTACCGGATGGCGCACCGCGAGTTGGACGACGACGCCCGCGCTTTGTGGAGTCTTGTCCGCGGCCAGATCGCCGATCTCCCGGCACCGCATCAGGATGTGCTGCGTGCCCGCGTTGTCGTTTCCGAACGCCGCACCCGGTCGCAGGATTTCTTCGCCGAGACCGCCGCGGCCTGGGACGAAGTGCGGCGCGAGATGTTCGGCGAGCGCGCCGATCTACAGGCGCTGCTCGGACTACTGGACAACGACTGGGTGGTCGGGGATCTCGGTTGCGGCACTGGCCGAATCGCGGAGTCGCTCGCGCCCTTCGTTGGCAAGGTCATTGCCGTGGACAGCTCGCGCGAGATGCTCGGCGCGGCACGCGATCGCCTGCGCGACCTGAACAAGGTTGAGGTGCGCGAGGGGCAGATCGAAGCGCCGCCGATCGCGGACGGCGAACTCGATGCGGCGATCGTGTTTCTGGTTCTTCATCACGTCGTCGCCCCGGAAGAAGCGCTTCTCGAAATCGGTCGGGTTGTCCGTCCGGGCGGCCGAGTGCTCGTCGCCGACATGACGCCCCACGACCGGCTCCATTACCGCAATGACATGGGCCACGCCTGGCTCGGCTTTTCGCCAGAGCAGATCGCGGGCTGGCTCGAGCAAGCCGGATTCGAGCACATCAACTATCGCGAACTCACACCGGACCCTGAGGCCACGGGCCCGGTCCTCTTTGCCGCTTCTGCCCGCCGCGCGGGCTGAACGGACGCCAACCCACGGCGAAAGCGCCGCAGGAGACAACCGATGGAAACGACCACGCAACACGCCTTCGACGCCACGCGCGCCGCAGGCCGCGACCCGTACAAGGTCGCCGACCTCAACCTAGCCGAGTTCGGTCGCAAGGAAATCACCCTTGCCGAGCACGAGATGCCGGGCCTGATGGAAGTTCGTCGTCGCTACTCGGCTGACAAGCCGTTGGCCGGCGTGAAGGTCATGGGTAGCCTCCACATGACCGTGCAGACCGCGGTGCTCATCGAGACGCTCGTCGAGATCGGCGCTGATGTTCGCTGGGTGTCCTGCAACATCTTCTCCACGCAGGATCACGCTGCGGCCGCGACCGTCGTGGGCCGTCCCGAGTCGGGCGGCACGGTCGAGGCACCTGCCGGCGTGCCGGTTTACGCCTGGAAGGGCGAGACCCTCCAGGAATACTGGTGGTGCACGAACGAGGCGCTGCTGTGGCCCGACGGCTCCGGTCCGGACCTCATCGTCGATGATGGCGGTGATGCCACCCTGCTGATTCACAAGGGCTACGAGTTCGAAGAGGCCGGCACGATTCCTGAGTTCGACGCGGACAACGACCCCGAGGAGTGGGGCGTCATCCTCGAACTGATCCGCCGAGTGCAGGGCGAGACCCCGCAGCGCTGGCACGGTGTGGCTGAGAACTGCCGCGGCGTGTCCGAGGAGACCACCACCGGCGTCATCCGCCTCGCGCAGATGGACAAGGCCAGGACGCTGCTATTCCCGGCCATCAACGTCAATGACTCCGTCACCAAGTCGAAGTTCGACAACATCTACGGCTGCCGCCACTCCGTGGTCGACGGCATCAACCGCGCCACCGACGTCATGATCGGCGGCAAGGTTGCCGTGGTCTGCGGCTTCGGTGAGGTTGGCAAGGGCTGCGCCGAGGCGCTTCGTGGCCAGGGCGCCCGCGTCGTCGTAACCGAGATCGATCCGATCTGCGCGTTGCAGGCTGCCATGCAGGGTTACGAAGTGAAGACGCTCGAGGCCGTTGTCGGCAGCGCGGACATCTTCGTCACCACCACGGGCAACTTCGACATCATCACCGCCGACCACATGGCGAAGATGAAGGACAAGGCGATCGTCGCCAACATCGGTCACTTCGACAACGAGATCGACATGGCCGGTCTCGCGAAGATTCCGGGCGTGCAGCGCAACGTCGTGAAGCCGCAAACCGACGAGTGGATCTTCCCCGACGGGCACAGCGTGATCGTGCTCGCCGAAGGTCGCCTGATGAACCTCGGCTGCGCCACCGGCCACCCGAGCTTCGTGATGTCGGCGTCGTTCACCAACCAGGTGCTGGCCCAGCTCGCCCTGCAGAACAACGACGGCGAGTACGGCAACCATGTCTACGTGCTCCCGAAGCACCTCGACGAAGAGGTCGCCCGACTGCACCTCGACCACCTCGGCGTGGAACTTACCCGCCTCACCCAGGAACAGGCCGACTACCTGGGCGTCGACGTGGACGGCCCCTACAAGCCGGACCACTACCGCTACTAAGCGACCGGAACACTCGTGAACAAAGAAGGGCGGCCCACCGGGGCCGCCCTTTCTGTTCGTCCGTACTCCGCGGGGCTGACATTCGCGCCTAGTCGCGAATCGCCTCGACCGGTTCGACGCGGGCCGCACGCCAGGCGGGGAGGGCGGCTCCTGCAAGCGCCATGGTTGCGAGCACGAGGGCCGCAACGACATACGTGCCCGACGAGATTGCCTCGCGACCGAACGCGTTGGCGTCGACGACGCGGCCGCCGGTGAGGACCAACACGGCGCCGGCCGCGATCCCCGCAATCGTGGCGTATCCGACGCCGCCTAGCACGAGTTTCACGATGTCCTGGCGGCGTGCTCCTAGTGCCATACGGACACCAAGTTCGCGCGTGCGTTGGCCTACGAGGTTCGAGACGGCTCCGTAGAGACCAAGAGCGGAGAGCCCCAGAGCCAGGCCGGCGAACGCAGAAAGGAGGGCAACCGCGAAGCGATGGCGGCCGAGCGTTCTCTCCAGGCGCTCGGCGGCCGGGCTCACGAGAACATCGAGGTCCGGATTCACTGCCCACAGAGCGTTCTGGGCGGCGCCAAGAGTCACAGCTAGGTCGGAGCCCGGCGCGACCCGCACCGCGAACGTGGCGGATTCGGGGTACGTCCGCAGCGGGCGATATGCCTGCAGAGGTGCGTCGCGCCCAAGCCCGAGCATTGGCACATCGGACACTACGCCGATCACAGTCAGGGAGGTCTCGTCGAGCCTGAACCTCGCTCCGACTGCGTCCTGGTCGGGAAACAGGCTCCCGGCCGTGGACTCACTGATCACCACGACGTTCTCGGTGCCGAGCAGGTCGCGTTCCGCGAATCCGCGCCCGTTCAGAATTGGCTGGCCGACCACGTCGAAATACTCCGGTTCGACGCTGGGGCCGTGGAAGACCTCGTTGCGCGGCTCGGACGAGGATCCCTCGATCTCGAACTCGCCCCAGAGGGCGCCCGGGTTGGGCAGCATGCGGCTGATACGCGTGACGCCTGCCACTCCTGGCAGGGCAGCCAGGTTCGCTTCGATCTCGAGGGCGAGCAGTTCGCGTTCGTTCTGGCCCTGATCCTCCCAGCTCCGTGCCGTTCCGCGCACGTAGAGGATCTCGGCGGTCTCGAATCCCGGATCAGCCGACAACTTCGCCAGCAGAGTGCCGAACACGCTCACCGATCCGAGTACGAGAGCGAAAGAGAGGGCCACCTCGCCGGTGACCAGGAGCCAGCGCAGACGTTGGTCGGTGGCGTTTCCATTGGTGCGGTCGCCGCTACGAAGGGAGATGAGCGAGTTGCCGCTGCCGAAACGCCACGCGGGCAGGCAACCGAGAACGAGCGCCGCGGCCGTGGTCCCGGCTAGCGCGAACCAGAGTACGCGGCTTCCGATCGCGACCTGATCGAGTACCGCCAGTTCGGCCGGTCGCAGAGCGCCGATTGCGCTGCGGATCAGGTGGGCCACACCGATTCCCGCCATTCCGCCGGCTAGCGCAAGCAATGAACTCTCGACAACGAGCTGCCGCACCAGCCGGCCACGACCGGCGCCCAGCGCGCTCCGCACTGCGGTCTCGCGCTGTCTGCGGCGGGCGCGGCTCACGAGCAGACTCGAGACGTTGACGCAGGCGATTATCAGCAGCAGGGCAACGTGGCCCACCGGCGCCTCGGGGTCGGGATCGCGCGCCGCGAGGTTTGCGAGGCGCGCGTTCACCATTTCCGTCGTCACACCCTGGCGCATGACCGCGCTGGAGGGCGATGGTTCGGCAATCAGGGCTTCGGTCAATGGGCGCCAAACGTCGACTCGGCGGAGCCCCCACGACGGCACGTGACTGCCGGCGGGCATGACGCCGATCACGGTCCAGTCGCGACCATCGAGTGTGATCGACGTACCAAGCACGTCTGGCCGTGCGCCCAGGGCTGTTCGCCAGAATCCCTCGTTCAGCACCACCACCGGAAGGCCGTCACCGGCAAGATCGTTGTTGTCGAACACCCGCCCCATGATCGGGGTGCGTCCGAGGATCTCGTAGAACGCGGGGCGTACAAGGGCTGCGCTGACACCCTGGTCGCTGGACGCGCCCGTGAGTTCCATGAATCGGAACGTGAACGGTTCGAAGTGCTCGAAGAGGTCGGTTTGTTCAGCCCAGGTCTCGCGGGCTTCGCGCGGGGCGCCGACGAAGACCTCGCCGGTCGTGCCGATGCGTTGCCAGGCGCCGACGATGCGGTTGCCGGCCTCGTACGGCAGCGGGTTGAGGATGATGCTCTCCGCCGCGCCGTACATCGCCGTCGCGCCGCCAATCCCAAGTGCGAGCGTGATGACGGCGAAGAGCGCCAGCGACCAGCCTCGCGCCAGTGACCTGACCGCGAACCGGACATCGTCGCGGAGCCCGAGCAGCGTGCTTGCCCGACGACCGTCGGAGTGTCCCGTGGGTATCGGCACTGCCCGCGTACGACGCAGTCGGTGCGCCGTGTCCGCGATGTCCGCGATCTCACGAAGCCATAGGGAGGCGGCGCTGCGCCACCCGCGCGACCAGGCATCCGCCATTGCCTCCAGGAAAAGGGACTCCATGTCCTGTCCGTGCCGGGTGCGGAACTTCAACGGCAGGAGTCGGCGCAGCGTCCTATGTGCCAGACGGGTCATTTCGAAGAGCCTCCGGCGGCGGGCGCCAGGTTCTTGGCGGCGGCCACATCTACCACTCGCTTGAGTCGTGCTGCCTCAGCTCGGGCCGCGTCCTGGCCAGCCGTGGTGATGCCGTAGTGGCGTCGTCGCCGGTCCGCGCCCGGCTCGCCGGCACGCTCTTCGATCAGGCCGTCGTCTACCAGGCGCTGAAGTCCCGCGTAGAGGCTTCCGGTGCCGGGCTTGAGCTGACCGTCGGTCTGCCGCTCGATCGACTGCATGAGCTCGTACCCGTGTGACGGGCCGTCCACCAGCGCGAGAAGGATCGCCATCGTCAGCGGCGAAAGAGGCAGCAAGTCGTCTGGCTGGGCCAAGGTGCGAACTCCGTCAGGGATTCATCTATTCCGTTCAGCGGAATGTTCCGATGAACGGAATATAGAGTGAACTCGATGGCACCGTCAAGCGGCACGAGCTTCAGCGCGAAGAAGAACCTCTACGACTCGGGTTCGTTATGCACGATCCGGCCAGACATGGAGCCTTCCCTCGGGCCATGCCGCCACGTTCCCGCGTAGCTGTCTGCCTGGAAGAGAAGGCGCGCCGAGAACGTGCCGAGTGCCGGAATATGGGTTTCGTCCATCACGATGGTGGGAATGCCGTCGGTGAACTGCATCGGGACCGTTACGGGCAGCGAGCCCTGGAAGCCGCAACAGTTCAGCACTGCGTTGAAACGCCACAGATCGGGTCCGACCTTCTCGACGCTCTCCACGACGTATCGCTCTGGCGTCGGAGGAGAACTGTTGTCGCTGCGCATGAACGTCCCGACCAGGGCGACATCACGCATGCGCTGCGTGAACGCGTTCTCACTCTCGGCCAGCGGATCCGAGTCTCGATGTTGTCGGGCGTTCCGACGTACCAGGAGTCCGAGTACGAAGCCTCCCAGCAGACCCAGGCCAACCAGGCCGATCCATCGAGACGGCCCCTGAGCAAAGACCACCGCACCGTTGAAGAACATGAAGGCCATGAAGGCGTGCACCCCTGCAGCGCTGCGCCAGGAGCGGTTCTCGTAGGAATCGGGGCGGCGCCACCACCAGGCAACGTCGATGCCCCAGACCACAGTGAACAGGTAGTTCACCCAGAGTCCGGCGCCGCTGGCGACTCCCACAGCGGCCGCGGTCTGCGCACTCGTTGCTGCAAGCGCAGCGTCGTGGCTCCAGCTGTGCACCCAGTGGAACGCCGCGGCGACGTGCACCGCGTAGGCAGCGAAACCGGCGGTCCACAGGGTCCGTGCGAGGGGACGGTGCCTGGCACCGGCGAGCATCGCGAGCAGCGCCACCAGATAGAGCAGCAGTGCCAGTCGCGCGGTCAGCACTGTGATCGCCATGCCCGTCACCTCTGCATCTCCACGGTAGGCGCCCGGTCAGGGTGCGAGAACAGAAACGGGGCGACCAAGGAGGCCGCCCCGTTCAGAAAGTCGTGATCGACGGCGTGCTAGTCGTCGAGCGGCGGGATACGCAGCACCTGGCCCGGATAGATCTTGTCCGGGTGCTCGAGCATCGGGCGGTTGGCCTCGAAGATCGTGGGGTACTTCATGGCGTCGCCGTACTGGTCCTTGGCGATGCCCGAGAGGGTGTCGCCAGAGACCACGGTGTAGAGCACCGGATCCGGCAGCGCGTTGGCGAGTACGAGGCGCTCGTCGACCGATTCCACGCCCTGGACGTTGCCCAGCGCGATGACGATCTTCTCGCGATCGGCAATCGAGTCGACGGTACCGGAGACGGTTACGGTGCCTTCGTCGTACGCGATCGATAGGTCGCTCGGAGCCAGGTCATGGCTGGCAAGCATGGCGTGCAGCGTGCCCGCGCTGATCGGAACGGGTCGCGGCGCGGGTGCGGCTTCTGCGGCGGCTGCCTCGGGCGCTTCGTCGTCGCCGAAGCCGAGCAATTTCTTGCCGGCGTCTTTCACAAAACTGAACAGGCTCATCGGACACTTCTCCTTTGTTCGGGCCTTCCGGAAGCGAGCGTGTGGGGCCGGAGTTTACTGCGGCTCGCGAGGCCAGGCGCGCGCGGGCAGCACAACGCTAACGGGGTGATGCGTGCGCTAGAGCGGTCGCCAGGTGAATCCGTCGCCGCGGCGCAGGAACACAGCCACAGCTCGACCGTAGAGGTCGCTCGCGGGTACCGAGCCGAACATCCGCCCGTCGTGACTGTTGCCGCGGTAGTCGCCCATCACCAGAACATGACCTTCCGGGATCTCCCGAGGGCCGTAGCTGTTGCCGGAGCCCGAGGAGAGGTTGAGCTCTGCGCGGTGATCACCGAAGTCCTCGATACCTGGGTCCTCGGCCAGCGTGTAGGCCTCGCCGTTGACCATCAACTCGCCCCTGCGGATCTGCACCGTATCGCCGCCAACGGCGACCACGCGCTTGATGAGCCGCTTCCCCGTCTCCGGAGAGTCGAAAACAACGACCTCTCCAGCGATCGGCTGGGACGCGCCGATGAGGCGCCAACCGATGAAAGGCACGCGGAGTCCGTAAGCGAGCTTGTTGACCAGCACACGGTCGCCCGGCATCAGCGTGTATTCCATCGAGCTGGTCGGCACGACGTAGTGGTCGGCCAGCGAGGAACGCGCGGAAAAGAGGACGAGCGCCAAGACGCCGACCGTTAGAACTTCTTTTGTGATGCGGCGGAGTCGTTCCATCGATGGTCCCGAGAAACTATGGGCGCGGGCTGCAGGTTCCTACATTTACCACGGTACGCCCGCCGAGCGCACCACCTGATATCGGCTTGGCGATTTCAGGCCGTGCCGATCGGCCCGTGAATTCCCGCTCCATGCTCACGCAAACAGTCCACATGGGCGTCGACGTCGGGCGGCAACTCCTCCGTGAGCAGCGCTACGAATTCGCACCGGCCATCATTCGGAGCCGGGCAGTCGTCGATCGTCCCCTCCGCAATGTCGGGCGCTGCGTCCCCAGGCGCAGCTAGGGCGACGCTGAGTTCCTCGAGTGCCAGACCGAAGCCCTGCTCGGCAGTCTGGGCTACAAGGATGCAGCCGATGCTCAAGATCGTTCCGCTGAATATTCGCGACAGCATTTTCGGAGTTTCCTCGTGGGGAGGATCGTTCTATAGCTATGACGCAGCGAGCTACCAAACGGTTCCGTCAAACTTCTGTCACGGCGCGAAGCCCGGTCGGTAGGTCACCCTGCTCAGGTGTTACTTGTCCGCCGGGGCCCGCCCGGATACGTCAAACTTCCGTCAACGTCTTCAATCAGATCGCAGCGACGACATCGGATCGGTAGCCGTCGCACGACGGGCCGGAAGCCAGCTTGCCGCCAGAGCGACCGCGCCGAGAAAGGCCGCGACCAGCGTCCAGGTCATGAGGTCGACGGGTGGCACGCCAAACAGCAGTCGTTCAACGATTCCGCCAAGTAACCAGGCGCCGGCAAGACCCAGGACGATGCCTGCCGCCGCGAGTCGCATCGCGGCTCCGAGCACCATCGATCGAACGTCGTGCGTCCGTGCGCCCAGTGCAACGCGGATGCCCATCTCCCGAGTGCGCTGAGTCACCAGGAAGGCCATCACGCCATAAACCCCGATGGCTGCCAGCGTCGCCGCAGAGATCGCGAAGACGCCGAGCATGACGGCCAGAGAGCGACGTCCTTCGTCGGACTCGGCGAGATGCGCACCGAGTGGAAGCGGGTCATCAAGTGGCAACGTCGGGTCGAGCTCTTGCAACTGCGCCCGCAGGGCCGGCACCAGCTCGAGCGGGTCGCCGTCGGCCGCCACCACGAGGTTCATCTCGCGCACTGGCTGCTGGGCGTGCGGAAAGTAGGTTGCCTGATAGGTGTCGCCGTCTCGTCCGGCGAACAGCACGTTCTCGACCACGCCGACGATCTCGTACTCGGGTGGTCCGCCCTGCCACCAGTTGCCGTACTGGAGGCGCGCGCCGATCGGGTCTACCCCGGGGCCGAAATACATGTCCGCGAACCGCTGGTTGACGACGACAACACGGTTGCCGTCCACGCCATCCGCGTCGGTAAACGTACGGCCCCTCAACAGCCTGACTCCCACGGTCTCGAAGTAGCCCGGTGTTACCGGGCTGAATCGCGCCTGGAACTGCTCGCCAGCCGCAAGTTCCACCGGCGCAATCGGAACGGGGTCGATGTCGAAGGCGTTGTTCCAGCCGGGCGAGGTAGGTAGCTGGTACGTCGCTGCAGCTGACCGAACCCCGGGCAACTGCCGAGCTCGTTCGGTGAACTGGTCGACCACCTCCACTGCGCGCGGCCAGTCTGCGCTCACGAAATCCATGGGCAGCTGGATGCGGGCTGTGATCACTCCGCGGGGCTCGAAGCCCGGGTCGATGCCCATCACGGTCTGCAGGCTTCTGCCCAGCAGGCCGGCCCCAATCAAGAGGACGAGAGACAGAGCGAGCTGGCCGACCACGAGTCCGCGGCGTACATACGAACGGGTCCCCGTCACAGCTCGGCCTTCACTCCGCAGAGTGTCCGCGGGCGGCCGACTCGTAGCGAAGAGTGCGGGGCCTACACCAAACAGGAGTCCGGCCACCGCGGCCACGAGAAAGAGGAACACGAGGATGCGCCCGTCGATCACAACCGTGTCGATACTGGCGATCTCGAGGGCGCGGTTGGCGGCCAGCAGACGCAGGCCGGCGTAGGCGATGCCGACCCCAGCCGTGGCGCCGGCTGCGGCCACCAGGAGGCTCTCGATTACCAGCTGACGCAGGAGCCGCACGCGACCGCCTCCCAGGGCCGTCCGCAGGGCCATCTCGCGTTGGCGGTGCGACGCCCGGCCGATCAACAGGTTGGCCACATTGGCGCACGCGATGATCAGCAGGAGACTCACCGCCCCGAAGCTGAGCCAGATCTGGCGCTCGACACTCTCAACCGCCTTGCGTTGCGCGATGTGGAACTGCGGACCGATGTTGTTGCGCAGATCGGGGAACTGCTCATCGAGGGTTCCTCCCAGTGCTTGGGCCTCGGCGAATACCTGGTCATATGTAGTGTTCGCCCCGACCTTGCCGATCAGGTTGACGTTCGTCAGGCCACGGACGGTCATGCCGCCTCGCGAGAAGGACGCTCGGTAGGGGAGCCAGATATCGATTGGTTGCGACGCCAGTACGAACCCGCCGGTGACCCCAGTGAACCCGAGTGGCAGGACGCCGACCACGGTGTACGGAGTTTCGTCGAGGAGGATCCGCTGCCCGAGGATCTGCTCATCGGCGCCAAAACGGGTCTGCCAGAGCGAATGCGACAGAATTGCTGCGCGCTGCGGAGCGTCGACGTGATCTTCCTCCGGGAGGAAGCCGCGTCCGAGAATCGGTTCGACCCCGAGCATCGGCAGGAGATTCGCGGTCGCGTCGACGGCGTTCAAGCGCTGAGCCGCGGCGCCGTCCTCTGATGCGAGTGCCGGCGACTGTTCTTGCCATGCGGCCAGCTGTTCGAAGCCGGTTACGGCGTCGAGGTAGTCCTCGTAGTCGGGGAACGAGACCAACCAGGTGCCTGGCCGGCCGTCGGTGTAGCCGTTGCGCACCACCACGAGCCGATCGGCGTCGTCAAACGGTAGTCCGCGTACGAGAACGTGGTCCACGACGGCGTAGATCATGGCGGTCGCGCCGATACCGAGGGCGAGTGTGAGCGTTGCCAGCACTACGAACCCGGGACTGCGACGCAGACTTCGTGCCGCGTACCGGGCGTCCTGAACCGTGCCTTCGAGCACGTTCCCGCCCTCCGCCCTCCGTATCCGATGGGTGACGGCACGCCACGCCTGGCGGCGGTACCAAACACGTGCGGCGCGAGGGTCGGCACCCGCGCGGTCTGCGAATTGCTCCTCGAGATCGCCGAGCCAGAATTCGCGCTCGTTTGCCGGTGTCAGACGAGCGATCACCCAATGGGCCAGCCGGGGCGGCGTGGGGTGGCTCATGAGCTGCTTTCCGTGATCGCGTCGAGTTCGGCCTCGATACCTTCACTCATGCCGCGGAGCGCTAGCTGCGACTGGCGCAGCGCGTCACGCCCCGGGTTCGCGAGCGTGTAGAACTTCTTGCGTCGGCCTCCGCGTTTGGCCGTTGGCTCGCCCACCTCAGCGGCGACGTAGCCGTTCTTCTGCAGTCGTGCGAGGGCCGTGTACACGGCCCCGATGTAGAGCTCGCGCCCCGTTTGAGCCTCGATCTCTTCCTTGATCGTCACGCCGTAGGCGTCCTCGCGGAGGCGCACCAGCGCCAGCAGAATCAGATGTTCGAACTCGCCGAGTACGCGGCCCATGGGTCGTTCCTTTGAGAGGGGGACGGATATCTACTTAAGTGCAGTAGAAATAATATGTACTGCATTGCAGGTCATATCAAGTCCGAACGTTCGCGTATCATCGGTGCGGCAAGTTTCCTTCCCTCCGCCAGCGAGACCGCCCGTGCAATTGAACGTTCGCGCCTTCACCCTGACCTGCGGGTTCTTCTTGGGAGGCACCGTCGCCGTGGTCGGCGGAGTAGGCATGTTCGTGCCCGGCTATGGGCAGCCCGTACTCGACCTGTTCGCGTCGCTGTATCCGTTGTACTCGGCCGACGGCATGTTCGTCGATTGGGCGATCGGCGTCATGCTCGGCGTGATCGACGGCCTGGCGGGCGGCTTCGTGTTCGCCTGGTTGTACAACTGCCTGGCGCGATACTTCGGCGACTAGCGCTCTGCCGGCAGGGAAGCCTCGCCCAGGCGCACGGCCCACAGGCCTGAGTGGAAGTCCGAGAAGAAGATGTTGCCCTTGTACGGCTGTGGTCCCCAGACCATGGGCGCGTTGGGAATGAAGCTGTCGAGATCGTCGGAGTAGAACTTCGCGATCTCGCGGCCCTGGCGATACAGATCGCCCACCAGGTCTCCCGAAAGGTCCACGACCCGCAGGCCGCCGTTGAAGTAGGCGACGTAGAGGATGTCGTTTTCCCAGTCGATCCAGAGGTTGTGCGGACCCGCCTCGGGAACGCGATAGCGAGCCACCTCTACGGGACGATCGCGGTCATCGAACTCGATGAAGTGCAGCCATCCCATGGCTCGCGATGCCATGCCGTTGTCCACGCTGATGATGTTGGCCGGGTCGCGTGGGTTCACCGGATGCGACTCGTCCCCGGCGATCACGTAGAACTTTCCCGTGCTGGCGGACCTGTAGGGCCAGACGGCATGGTTCCAGCCGGTGAGCTGGGGCATGCGACCGATCTCGACGGGGTTGGCGGGCGAGCCCCCGGCGTTGCCACCACCGACATCGACCACAACGATGCCCTCTGTGTTGCCTGCCTGGAAAGCCACTCCATCGCGAACCCAGACGTCTTGAACGGACCGGCCAGCGATCGTGCTCTCGAACCGCCCGACCCGGCGCGGCTCGGTGGGGTCTTCGATATTGATGATGTCCCAGCGGCGACCGTTGTTGATGGCGTAGACGTGATCGTCGTGGATGAACACGTTGTGCACCCCGCCGGTCATCTGGTCGTCGTACCGCGCAAGAATATCCGGTTCCCGGGGATCACTGACGTCGAGGATCACCAGCCCGTTGCGACGGTTGGAGGCCCCTTCACGACTGATCACGGCGATGCGTCCGTCCTCTGACACTTTCACGTCGTTCACCGTGCGCGCATCGACCTGAATCTCGGCAATTCGTTCCATTGCCGCGGGATCAGTGACGTCCCAGAAGTAGGCATGGCCCTCGGCCTGCCAGGTGCCGGTGATGGCGTAGTCGCGGCCGTCGATGCCTTCCCAGACCCAGAGGTCGGAGGTCACCCGGTCGCGTACCGGACCCTGTCCGATGAACTCGATCGGCCGCTGCACGTCGCGGGGGAGCACTCGGATCGCGATCTCGTCGCGTGCGTTGCCAGCGCGCGCTTCGACGACATAGAGGCCGGGTTGCTCCGCGACGAAGCGTCCGTCACGGAGAATCTGTGCGGAGGCACCCGCAGCGCGACCCTCCGCCCGGTCTGCATCGGGATAGGCGCGAAGCGCGAAGCGCAGCGCGCTCTCAGCAGGCGGGACGGTCGCGCCGGCAGCGTCGAGCGCGCGAGCGTTGACCCGGAGCACGTCGCCGGTGCTGATGGTGGTCGCGTGGGTCGTTAGTTCGAGTTGCTGGGTCCGGTTCGGGACGATGCGCAGCGCCCTTTCGTGCCGATTGGCGACGGCGTTGTCGGTCGCTCGCAGCATGACGTCGCCAGCCTCTTCGGCCAGGAGCAATCCGGCGGCCTCGTACGGGTAGGTGTCGGGCCGCTCGCGCCGATAGAACGGATGTGCGTTGGATGAACCCTCGAAGATCGCGCCTTGGGGAACCCAGCGGTTGGAGTACTGGCCCTGATCGAGGACGATATGAGGACGGAGATCGCGAACGCGGCCGGTGCCGTCGGTGAACCGCGCGCCGACTGTGAGCGCCGAGCCCGCGACGACCGTGGTCGGCACATTGGTCAACTCGAGCTCTGAGGCCGGAGCAGGATCGACGCGGACCACGATCACGGTTCGACGCCCTGCGACGCTTGCAGTGGCCGAGTCCGCGTCGACACTTGCGGTAGGAGCCAGTGCGACGATCTCGTATTCGCCGGCGCGGTGCGCCGTCACGACCCCGACGGGGGTGACGGAGACGGCCTGGGGTGCGCGGGAGAAGAAGAGCACCGGAGTCGAATCTGAGGTAGCCGCGTCGAGTGCGATCGATTCGCCTTCCGCAAGGTCAACCTCGACCGGGGTCACAGTCGGGCCGTCTGCATCCGCATCTGCGCGGTTTTCCGCGAATCCGAACGCGTTCGTGGTGTTCCCCGTCGATACGAACGGGTTCGGAGCAAGTCGCACGGCCCACAGGCCGCTCGAGAAGTCGGCCAGGAAGATCGTGCCTTTGTGCGGCTGCGGACCCCACACGAAGGGCGCGTTCGGGATGAACCCTTCGGGGTCATCCGTGAAGAAATGCGCCACCTCGCGGCCCTGACGGTACAGGTCGCCGACGAGTTCTCCGGAGATGTCGACAACCCGCAGACCGGCGTCGAAGTGACCGATGTAGAGCAGTTCGCGCTCCTCGTCGATCCAGTAGTTGTGCGGACCGGACTCCGGCACCTGGTACCGGGCAGTCTCGCGCGGCTCGGCCGGATCGGTGATGTCCACGAAATGGATCCACCCCTTGGCGCGTGACGGCAGCTTTTCGCGCCAGTTGATGCCGCCCGATTCCGGCGCCATCGGATGGCTGTAGAAGGCCTCGTCACCTCCGAGCACGTATCGCTTGCCTGTGGACGGACTCTCGAACGGCCAGGCGCTGTGGTTCCAGCCGGTGAGCTGCGGAATTCGAGCCATCTCTACCGGATTGTTCGGCGCGCCGCCCGCGCCACCGCCGCCTACATCGAAGACCACGAGGCCGTCCGTGCGACCGGCCTCATAAGCGACGCCGTTGTGTACCCAGACGTCGTGCACGGAGCGTCCCGGAGTGTCAGTTTCGAATCGGCCCACCCGATAGGGACTACGCGGGTCCTCGATGTTGATGATGTCGACGCGACGCCCGTTGTTCACGGCGTATACGTGGTCATCGTGGACGAACACGTTGTGGACGCCGCCCGTGAGTTGATCGTCGTACTGCGCCAGGATCTGAACGTCGGTCGGATCGGACACGTCCAGGATCACGAGCCCGTTGCGGCGATTGGATGCGCCCTCACGAGAGATCACCGCAACGCGGCCGTCTTCGGAGACCTTCACGTCGTTCACGGTCCGTGCGTCCACCTGGACCTCTTCGACTCTGACCATGTTGCCGGGGTCGGTGACGTCGTAGATGTAGGCGTGTCCCTCGGCGTTCCACGTGCCGACGATGGCGTAGTCGCGACCGTCGGAGGCTTCCCATACCCACAGGTCCGAGGTCACACGGTCGCGGATGGGCGCCTGCCCGAGCATCTCGACGCTGCGGCCCACATTCCGCGGAGTCACGGTGATCATCCGCGTCCGACGAACGTCGCCGACCCTGGCGGTGACCGCGTAGATCCCGGGCTTTTCTGCAACGAACTTGCCGTCTTCAGTGACCATCGCCGGTGCTCCGGCGCCAACCGATTCAGGCCGCGCCGGGTCCGGCCAACTCTCTAACGAGTAGGTGGGTGGATGACCCGTCAGCGCACTACCATCGGAACCGCTGGGTGTCGCAGACGCATCCACGACCTCACCGGTCACGACGTTCGCGTGCATGTCGTCCATCTCGAGGGCCGACACCGGGTTGGGGACAATCGTCACAACGAGGCGATCCGACGGAAGTTCGGCACCTCCGCGCAACGTTGCGGATCCTGCCCGGAGAGCGCGCAGCAGACCCGTCGGGCCAACGCTGAGAACCTCCGGGTTTGAAGAGGTGACCTCGACCGGCGTCGAGATCTCCGCTCCGCGGCTATCGAGCGCGACCACGTGCAACGGAACGCTCGCGCCTACGGGGAGCTCAGTGGGAGTCCCGGACCAGTCGAGAGAGCTGATCGGAAGAGGAGCCACGGTGACGGTAATCAGCGTTCGAATGCCTGAGTCGTAGCGCCCTGTTCGGTCGGCCGGTTCTCCGGGGACGATCTCGCGCGGCGACAGCGCCGCGACCTGGAAGGTGCCGGCAGCATGCGCTTCGAGGCGGCCATCCGGCGTCACGCTCACGGCGCTGCGGGCTAGTGAGTAAAAGAGAATCGGGGCGTCCGCGACCGCGCTACCCGTTGCATCAACGACGTGTGCGTTCAGTTGCGCGGTCTCGCCGATCGAGAGTTCGAGCGCGGCAGGCTCGACCACGACCCGCTGATCCTGCTGGGCCGACATGGCCGGATGGCCGATCGTGGCCGCCATCAGGACTACGAGCGCGGTGGAGAGGTGACGGAGTCGGAGCGCGGGGAGCGGAATTGACGACACTACGGACTCTCCTCGATTCCGGCGAGTCGCCGGAAGGCTGGCATCAGGGCTTCTGGACCACGACAGGGGCGGCCGGTGCGGTCGATCCAGATATGTTCGGTGGTCCCCGTCGTGAGGAGGTCCTCCGTACGCTGCACCTCGTATCCGAACCGCACGCGGCGGCTCGCGAGGTCGTCGATCCAGGCGGTCACAACAACCGAGTCGCCGTAGCGCGCTGGGCGTCGATAGCGCAGATCCGACCGGGTGACCGTGAGCTGGTGGCCGTCGCGCTCGATCGCGGCGTAGTCCTTGCCGGTCTGGCGGCAGAGGTGCGTCCGGGCAAGTTCGAACCAGACCAGGTAGTTGCTGTGGTGCACGATGCCCATCGCGTCCGTCTCGGCGTAGCGGACCTCGACGCCGATGCTGTGCCGCGCTGCACTCATGCGGTTAGATCCATCTCCGTGGGTTCCCGCCAGGGCTGCTTGCGTCCCGTGATCCGTCGCATCGTGGAGCGCAGCAGCATCCAGCCGGTGAGCCCGGCCGAGAGCGGTAGGGCGAGTGTCATGCCCGAAGGCGCTCCCAGGTATTGCACCACGGGCAGGTAGGTCGCCATCCCCAGGATCCAACCAATTGCACCGGTGATTCCCGTGATGAGATCGAAACGGACGGCACCGTAGATCATCATCGCTGGCGGCAGAACGAACAGGACGGCCATCGTCAGGAGTGCCATCAGCGCTCTGAAGTAGCCGCCGCCCGCGTTCTCGAAGGCCGTGCGGGACACCTTGTCCTGGATTGCTGCGTAGCTGTCGTAGGTGCGCAACGAGCGAATGTCAGGATCGAGCCCGATCCAGCACCTGCCGCCGCTGCTGCGGATGGCACGCGCGAGTGCCAGTCCCACCGCGGTGTCGCCGCGCACTGCCTCGAGCCCGCCAGCCTCTTCGAGCGCCGATCGCCGCACGAGGATGACGTAGCTGGCCGCCGAAGGTCGTCCCGTGCTCGAGGCCCGCCGGAAGGGGCGAATGCTCTGAAACAGGTAGACGTAGGTTGGAATCAGCAACCACTCCCAGAAGCTTCGTGAGCGCACCCGCACCATCACCGAGATCATGTCCACCTCCCCGGCGCCGACCTTGGCCATCAGACGTGTCATGCAGAATGCCGGGTGGAGGATGTCGGCGTCGGTGAAGAGAACCCACTGGCGTGACGGGTCGCCGTCCCAGTCGGCGGTCGCTACCTCATAACCGCGCTGCATTGCGTACGTCTTGGGGCTCCAGTCGGGATCGGTCTCGGTGATTTTCTCGACCTGGAGATGGCCTTCCGCTGGCGTGCCATCGGCCAGCCGAACGGCGCTGGAGACGGTCTTGTCCCGTGAGCGGTCATCTACCACCACGATGCTCCGCAGCCACTCTCGTTGCTTGAGCAGGCGCGGAAGGGTGCGGGGCAGCACGGAAGCCTCGTTGCGCGCGGGCACGACGGCGACGATTTCGCCGAACTCGTTGGGGCGTGGCTCGCGCGCTGCGGCGTCGAGGTGGAGGCTCCACTGCGAGGGCCACCAACGGAGTCTGTCGAGAGCGATGAGGATCCACACTCCGGCCGCGATCGACGACGCAATCCGCAGGCCGATGTCGACCTGTTCCAGGCTGATATTCACGGGTGGACTCGGCGGGCTGCGGGGTGGGTGGGGCCGTGATTATACGCCCGGCCTGCCCGATGGCGGGAGGGGTCAGTCTGGTCGGGTGATTTGACCGTCCGGAGTGACCTCCAGCTGGCCGGCCCCAAGGAGTTGTTCGAACCCATCCGCATCGACGCTGACGATGCCGATCGTGCGGTCGTACATCTCGTGAGCGACGATCGCCGCCAGGGTCAGGAAACGATCGGTACCGCGCGTGATGATCACCGCGGGCGCGTTCTCGCGGCGAATGGCCTCGAGCAACACCGCGGCGGTCGTCGATGAGCCCCGCGACGCTGGCAGAACCAGCACCGTGCCCACCGCATCCGCGCCTGAGAGTGGGTGCCGCCGGTCGATGACCTCGCCGGTGAACTGGTCGTAGCCACCCCAGAAGCTCAGTGGCTCCGTGCTCGTGAGCGCGGCGCCCGCTGCGCTGCCTTCTACTAGAACGCGACCCTGAATGACGCTCATGCTCCGGCGCCCCAGACTCGTTCGTCGCGACTCACTTTTCCGTTGACCGCCGTTTCGACACAATCGGCGATGCCGCCAAACGCGACGCGCGCGTTCAGCAATCCGGGGGAGTAGTAGGCGTACTTGGCGGAGTTCGTCATGATCTGCGTGATGCTCTCCGGCAGCATCGGCGTGGTGAGGATGCAGGTATCTACGGTGATCCGCGCGCCGAACTCACGTAGCGGCTCCAGAAGGCCGGCCTGCTCCGCCAGCGCTCGCATCATGCGACTCGTCGTGACCAGGAACTCAACGTTGTCGTGCTTGCGCCGACCCTTGAGCAGCGGCGCCAGCCGTTCGAATTCGGCGAGTGAGAAGTGCGGACTGCCGAGGGCAACCATGTCGACCGTGTCCCGGTCGTTTGTCGTCAGTTCGCGTCGCGCCCGCTGCAGCGTCGCGAGATCGATGTCGAACGTCTCCTCGGGCTCGCGACCACCGAACGCGGTCGCCGTCGTGGAGGCCTCCGGCGTCACGCCGACGATATGGAAGAGCGCGACGGCGCCGGCCGATGCCCCGCCGGCACCCATCATCTTCAAGTCATCTTCCGTCGGGAGTATCTCCACGCCTTCGATCACCGGGATCCGTTCTTGTGCAATCTGGCCCATGAGGAAGCCCAGCACGGTGCAGAAGGTGTCGTCCCGCTGGATCTCGATGGGAACATCGACAAGCCGCATGAGGAGTTCGCCGCGGCGGTTCTCGTCCAGGTGGAGGCCGAGCGCCGGCACGCGCCCTGTGATTGCTGCGCAGATATCCATCAGATCGGGATAGCGCTCGGTGCGGGCGCCGATCACCGAGTTGGCGAATGCGATCGCATTCGATTCGCCCCAGGCGATCTGCTGGCCGAAGCGCGGCCGCATGGCGGTCTGGTAGGGCGCGCAGGTCCAGGTTGGCGTACATCCCATCGACTGGTACGCCTGCATCTGTCGGTAGGCCTTCATGGCCCAGTCTTCGGGAACGGCCCACTCGCGCCATCCCTCGGGATCAACTCCGCTGACGTTTACCGACGACGGCACAGTGACCTGCCCGCCGAGTTCTGCGAGGTGCTCCGCAAACTCGAGCGTCGCTTCACCTTGATAGACGGTGCTGTCGATGTGGGCGCCGGTGATGTCGAGCATCGCCGTCGCACCCTGCGCTTCAGCCATGCGCACCAGGATCGACATGGCGAAGCGGCCGGCACGGCCGTGCTTGCCATCGAGGAATGCGCGATCCTGTTCGGACAGGTGTAGGGTCATCGTTCGTCTCCAGATTCGAGATCCGAGATTGTCGGGCCGGACAAAGCCAAGGGCAAGCCGTAACGGGCGGGTGAGTCGAATGCAGATTCCCGCGATGCGCTGGTGGTTGGCGGCGGCCTCCCTGCCTGCAGTGCTGGCATTCCGCTGGCTCGCTTTCCAGGCTCCCGAGGTCACCGAGCGCTTCTATGCTGGTGCGACGTACCCGGTCGTGGCCAGAGTCGTCGGTAGCCTGAGTCGCTGGTTCCCTGTTCCGCTTGCCGAGATCGGCCTCGTCGGCCTCCTGGTTGTAGGTTTCGTGGTTCTGCGCCGGTGGTGGTACGCGCAGTTGCCAACAACTCGCGCCCGACGACTCGGTCGCCTGGCGCTTCTTGCGTGGACTGGTATCGCGCTCGGCCTCGGCGTATTCCTGCTCGCCTGGGGCCTCAACTACGCTCGGCCCCCATTGCGGGACCGACTCGTTCTCGATCTCGGCGGGATCCGAGACGCCGAGGTGCTGGCGCTCGGAGAGCGCCTGGTTCACGCAACGAATGCCGCCTACTCGGAGTTGGGTGCCGATCCGGAGGCCCCCACCGCGCTACCGCTAGGCATCGCCGAGGTCGATCAGCTTGTGGACGCTGCCTATCGGCGGCTCGCTCTTCCAGGCGACGCTATCGATTTTGCGACTGCCCCGGCCAAGTCGCTGCTGTCGTCGTCGGTATTCTCGCGTCTCGGCATCAGCGGGATTTTCATTCCGTTCACGGGCGAACCGCTGTTCAACGGCGCGATCCCCGAGGTGTCGAAGCCGGTCGCCATCGCCCACGAGAAGGCCCACCAGCGCGGCATCACCGACGAGGGTGAGGCCAACCTCGCCGCTGTGCTCGCGTGCCTCGAGTCCGGGGATCCCTATCTGCGCTACTCGGCGTTGCTGTACTCGAGTGCGACGCTCGTTGGCGCCGCAAGCAGGTACGACCCGGTTGGAGCTAGCGAGGCGGCCAGTCTGTGGGCCGAGGGGCCGCGTGCGGACCTGGTCGCCCGACAGGAGTTCTGGGCGCGGTACCAGGGAGTGGCGACGCGGGCCGCCAGCCGCGTCAATGATGCCTACCTGAGGTCCAACCGCGTTCAGGGCGGGGTGCAGAGCTACGGCCGGGTGGCCTCGATGCTTGTCGGCCTGGACCGCTCGGGCGAACTTCCGGTGCAGTAGGCGCATGTCGCACCGCGATTTGATCGCTATATCCACAGTGGCTATACTTGTCGTGGATTTACCAGAACCGCGAAGAGGCTGCTTGTGAAGAGAGCGCAGAACGACGTTTCGATAACCCCGGCGATGCTGCACATACTGCTGGCCATCGCCGGCGGAGCCCAGCACGGCTACGGCATCATGCGTGAGGTTGGCGAGCGTACCGGCGGGGCCACCGAACTCGGCGCCGGCACGCTGTATCGCAGCATCAAGAAGATGCTCGACGCCGGTTGGATCGCCGAGATCGATGCCGACGAAGACAACAGTCTGGGGCCGGCTCGCCGCGAGTACCGCATCACTGTTGGCGGCCGCGAAGTCGCCTCCAGCGAGGTCGCGCAACTCAACGGGATCGTTGAGTGGGCGCGGGCAGCGCAACTCCTCGACCCCGGCGAGCCCGTTTGACTCAGTCAACTCCCGACTTCCCCCGCGACCGTCTCGGCGCCGCGCTGGTGCGGCTCGTGCTGCTCGGAGCGCCGCGCCGGTTCCGGTCCGACTTCGGCGACTCCATCGTCGGCGCTGTGGCTGCGCGGGCGGACGACGTTCGCCGACGAGGCGGGACGTCTGCGGTCTCACGTTTCTGGGCGCGCCAGATCCTCGACCTTCTCAAGACCGTCGTCGCTGAACGCATTGATGGCCTGCGCCGCCGGCCGCGCCCGCTCATTTCGACTTCTCGCACATTCCCCGAGAAAGAGACTCTCCTGATGGACACCCTTCTCAGCGATATTCGCTACTCGGTCCGCGCGCTGATCAAACAGCCCGGATTCTCTCTGATCGTTGTGATCACGTTGGCCTTGGGTATTGGTGCCAACACGGCGATCTTCAGCATCCTCGACGCGGTCGTACTGCGCCCGCTGCCCTACGTCGAGCCCGACCGGCTCATGCTCATCACGGACGAGATGCGCGAGTACGACATCGCCCGTGCTCCGTTGGCGACGTACGAAGTTCGGAACCTGCGTGAGCAGGTCAGGCAATTCGAGATGATCGAGGCTTCCGTCGGACCGTTTCAGGCGCCGGTCACGAGTGACGACGGCGACCCCGAACAGGTTCGGCAAATGAACCTGACTCCGGGATTCCTGGGGATGCTCGGCGTGCAGCCGCTGACTGGTAGGACCTTCGTCGAGCAGGACTCCGAACCGCTCGACCCCGCGGTCTTTTCCGACCCGGACGCGGTGATCCCGGCGACGGTCGTCTTGCTCGACTACGCGTTCTGGCAGCGCCGGTACGGCGGCGACCCAGACGTCGTCGGTACTGAACTCACAATCGGTGGGCGGCGGGCAACTGTGATCGGCGTCATGCCTCAGGCGTTCCGTATGTTCGTGCTCCCGATGATCGGCGGCCCCGGGGCGAATCTGCCCGTGGATCTATACGGTCCAGTCCAGGTAGATTTCACCCAGCCCACGGGGCCTGGTTTCTTGCAGGTCGTCGGCCGTCTGGGACCTGGAGCCACGCCGCAGCAGGGCAACGAGGAGATCATGGCGATCTCCAGTCAGCTGCGCGAAGACCACGACCGCAATCGACGGGGTCGGATTCACACTACGGCGGTGCCGTGGGGTGAGGACGTGTCGCGTGACGTGCGCCCGGCACTTTTGGCCCTGCTCGGGGCGGTTGGCTTCGTGCTTCTGATCGCATGCGCCAACGTGGCGAACCTTCTGTTGGCTCGCGCGACGCAGCGTCGGCAGGAAATCGCTGTCCGGGCTGCGCTGGGTGCGCGCAAGGGACGCATCATCCGGCAGGTACTCACCGAGAGCTTTCTCCTGGCCGGCACGGGCGGACTTCTGGGTCTTCTCGTCGCCGGGCGGGGCGCCCAGGCCATGCTGACGTTGCAGCCTGGTGGCATGCCGCGTGCGGACACCGTTGGCATCAGCACGGGCGTCCTCCTGTTCACGGTCCTGGCTACCGTTCTCGCCGTGGTGCTGTTCAGTGCGGCGCCGGCCCTCGCGCTCTCGTCGGTTCGCGGAAACCTCGTGCTGAACGAGCGCGGCACCGGTGGCGGCAGTGTTGGCAAGACGCGGTTGCGGGCCGGGCTCGTGGTTGCTGAAGTCGCGCTCTCGCTCGTGCTGTTGATTGGTGCGGGTTTGATGCTGCGCAGTTTCGATCACCTCACCTCGGCGGATCCCGGCTTCCGCCCGGACAACCTGCTGACTTTCCAGCTCCAGACGCCCGGGGCCGAGTATCGCGATCCGCTGGTGCGCGAGGCGTTCCTGAAGCAGGCGGTGCAGAACACGACCGCGCTTCCAGGTGTGGAGTCGGTGAGCGTCACTACGGGCCTGCCGCTGTCGGGCGCTCTGTTCGCAGGATCCTTCTTCACGGAAACGATGAGCGCGGAGGAGCCTGGCGTCGAAGCTAACTACCGAGGCGTCATGCCCGGTTACTTCGACACGATGGGCACGCCACTGCTGCAAGGGCGCGACTTCGACCCGCTGTCGGAGAGCAACGAGCTCGTTCTGGTCGATCAACAACTCGCCGAGCACACCTTCCCGGGAGAGAGCCCGCTGGGGAAGCGGATTACGCTTCGTATGCCGGGCCTCGCGGGCGGCCCCGTGACTTTCGTTGAGGTCGAGATCATCGGCGTGGTTGCCAACGTCCGGGACGATGCCGGCATGGCCGAACTCGGTCGTCGCACGGTGTACCTCCCACACAGGTTCCTCGCGTTCGGAGGCGGTAGCTTCGCTGTCCGGACGACGCAGGATGCTGCGCAGGTGTTCCCGCAGATCCGGCAGGTGATCAGTGACCTCGATCCCTCCCTGCCGCTCTTCGCGGTGCGCTCCATGCAGAGCTACATCGATGATGCGGTGGCCCCGGTGCGGTTCACCATGGTGTTGATCGGGCTGTTCGGTACGTTCGCGCTGGTACTCGCGGCGATCGGCCTCTACGGCGTGCTTGCGAACTCGGTGCGGCAGCAGACGCGTGACCTCGGTGTGAGGCTGGCGTTCGGCGCGACTTCCGCGCAGATCCTCAAGCAGGTGGTCGGACGCGGCGCGGGCCTGGCGGCTCTCGGTGTGGTGATCGGTCTCGCGATCGCGATTCCGCTCACCCGTGCGCTCCGCAGCCTGTTCATCGGCGTGGAGCCGACAGATCCGCTCACTCTTGTGGGAATTTCAGCGCTTCTATTGGGCGTTTCGGTTCTGGCCTGCTACCTGCCGGCTCGGCGTGCCGCCGCACTGGATCCCGCGAGTTCTCTACGCTCGGACTGATCGGGTCCCCTGGCCCGGGCGGCCGCTGTCAGCGCAGCAGTTCAGCTGCAGCGGTCGCCACGTCAGCTACCTCAACTCGGCTCACGTCGAGGTCAGGTGCCACCACCGCGCGATGCGGTTCCGGTAGGAGGAAGTGGGGCAGGGCGCGGCGGTAGATCCCACACGTAGGGGTTCCCACGGCCGCGGACAGGTGTAGCGGACCCGTGTCGTTGCCGACCAAAGCGTCGCAGAACTCGAGCGCTGCCGCGAGTTCGAGAAGGTCTGCTGTTGACGCGCGATAGATCACGCAGCCCGCCGCCCGGGCTTCTCGGACCACGGCCTCGGCCTCGGCCGATTCGTCAGGTCCTGCCAGGACGAGGTACTGCAGAGGGCGCTCGCTGTGCTGGTCCAGCGCGCTCGCGAGCTCGGCAAACTTCTCCGGCGGCCAGCGCCGATCAGCCCGAGCCGCGCCAACAAAAAGACCCACGGTTCGTGCCGCCGGCGACAGGTCGATCCCGGCGCGAGTCACGGTCCAAGCCGTACGGGCCTCCGGGGGAACGTCAAAGTACGCGGCCGAGTCGTCGGTGGCCGCGGCGAGCCCGGTGACCTGCAGCGTGTCCAGGTGGGCCTCCGTCATGTAGGTCTCCGGGTGCGGCGCGTCGACCCAGGGGCGGTAGAGCCAGCTGGCGTTCGTCTTGTACCGGCGACCCACTCGGACTGGTGCTCGGCTCAGAGCGGCGAGAAGCCCGGTTTCGGTGAAGGACTGGAAGTCGAATACGGCGTCCCACTTGCCGAAGATGATCGGGCTCAGCACATCGTGCCAGAACGCGGCGATTGCCGCGGGGCGCAGCCCTTGAAGTTGCTTGCGATTCAGCAGCAGGACTTCGTCGACTTCTGGGCAGCCGGCCAGGATCAGGGCATGGCGGGGATCCGTCAGGTAACCGATGCGGGCGCCGGGATACGTCTGATGGAGAGCGCGTACGGCCGGCAACGTGAGCAACGTGTCGCCCAACGCCGAGAGCCGAATGCAGAGAATGCGTGGATTCGCCGGCAGGGGGATCGGGCGGCTCACTCTTCTGCGGCCGGCTCCAGGTCCAGCATGTGGCGCGCGATCTTCTCGGTGAGCGGGCCGGCGACCGGCGCCGGCGTATTCGTCAGCACCGTGATCTGCACGTCGTCCTCAGGGAAATAGACGAGCATGGTCGCGAAGCCGTTGATGCCGCCGCCATGGCGAACCACAGCGTGCCCCTCGAGGTCGCCGAGTCCGAGTCCGTAGCCGTAGCCGATCGGGTCGCCATCGCTCAGGAGCCCGTCGCTGGTCATGCGCGCATAGGACTCCATGCTGACGACCTCTCCCGACGCAAGGGCAGACTGCCAACGCAGGAGGTCTCCTACTGTCGAGCACAACGCGCCGGCGGCGAAGGGTTGAGTCATGGAGATCGGATCGTCATTCACCAGCGCACCATCCACCAGTTCGTAGCCCTCGGCTCTGCCGGGGAGGATGCGTTTTTCGTCGCAGTAGTGCGTGCGACTCAGGCGGAGGGGCGCAGCGAGCTCGCGCTCCACGTAGTCGGCGTAGGAGCCGCCGGTGATGTTCTCGACGATCATCCCGAGTAGGTAGTAGCCTGTGTTGTTGTAGCGGTACTCGGCGCCGGGAGCGAAGTCGAAGGGTTCCTCGAGCACCAGGCCGAGCAGTTCGGTGTGCTCGACGTCGAGTGGAACAGTCTTCCTCCACCGTTCCCCGAGGCCGGTGTAGCTCGGAATTCCCGACGTGTGCCACAGCAGTTGTTCAACGGTGACGGTGTGATCACCCGTCGGGAAGTCCACATAGGGGCCGATTGGCGCATGCAGATCGATCTGGCCGCTTTCGACCAATCGCATCATCGCGGCAGCGGTGAACTGTTTCGTGATCGACCCGATCCGGTAGACGGTGTCGTCGGTCGCCGGAACATCCTGCTCGATGTCGGCGAGGCCATAACCTTTGTTGAGAAGCGTTTCGCCGTTCGCCGCGATGCCGACGGAGAGCCCGGCGACGATGCCGTCATCGAGAAACTCTTTGGCCCACCGATCGACTGTCAGTTCGAGTTCGGTTACCGATTCCCCAGCTTCCTGGTGTTCCACGCTCAGTGCGCAGCCGCCAAGTGTCAGGGGCAGTAGAAGCGCGAGGTGCAGCGGTTTCTTCAATGAAGGTTCCTTCGGCGTCGATGACGCTCCTGGAATTCTAGACGGTCCGGTCGGTCGTAGCCCAGTTCGGCAGGGCTCGAGTCACATCAGGGACCCTGATCGGGTATCGTGCCGCGATGCGCGAACGTCTTCTCGAAGCCCTACCCGAGACATCCATCGTGGCCCGTGCTCCAGGCCGCGTGAACATCATTGGCGAACATACGGACTACAACGGCTTCCCTGTGCTGCCGATGGCAATCGATCGTGCGGTCTGGATTGCTGCGGCGCCGACCGGGGACGACACCCTTGTTGTCCGCAACGTGGACGACGACCGGTACCCGGCCGAGACGATCAACCTCCTGGATCTGCCGTCGCGCGAGCCACGCGGCACCTGGGTGGACTACGTGGTCGCGGCCGCGCGCCGTCGCGTGCCGGAGTCGGGCCTGGAACTGGTGGTGGTGGGCGATATCCCGGCGGAAGCTGGGCTGTCTTCTTCCTCGGCGCTCGTGGTGGCGAGCTTTCTCGCGCTGAGCGAGTCGGGGGATCGTGCGTTGTTGGCCGAGGAAGCCCGACTCGGCGAACGCTACGTAGGGACGCTGTCGGGCGGCATGGACCAGGCCATCTCGCTGCTTGGTACGCCGGGGAACGCGCTGCGCATCGATTTTCGTCCGGTGCGGGTCAAGCCGGTGACCGTACCGGAAGACATCGCGATCGTCGTGGCCCATTCCGGAGTGCATGCCGCCAAGTCGGGTGCTGCCCGCGAGGCCTACAACGCGCGTGTTCATGAATGTCTGTCGGCGGCCCGCCAACTCGGAGCGCCCGAGGGCGGTCTTCTCGCGGATGTCCCTGTCTCGCGGCGCGCTGACCTGGCAGCGATTGACGATCCGTTGCTGCAGCGTCGGGCTGGTTTCGTGTTCGCAGAAGCCCGCCGTGTTGATGAGGCCGTGCGAGCTCTCCAATACGACAGCGTCGAGGTGCTGGGCGAACTGCTCAATGCTTCGCATCGCGGCCTTCGCGACGAATACGACGTGAGTCACCCGGCGGTGGACGATCTAGTGAGACGCGCACGCGTTGCCGGCGCGGCTGGGGCGCGAGTTGTCGGGGCCGGTTTCGGCGGCTGCGTCGTGGCGGTGTGCAGGCGCGAGCAGGCAGGCGCGATTCGCGCCGCGCTTGGTCCCGATGCGTGGGTGTTCAGGCCGGCGGCTGGGGCTTCCCGCGAGACGCTCTGAGTCGCGCTAGCAGGGAGCCGGGGCCACCGTCGCGGATCACTACCGTGCCGGCGATGCGGTCGTGAATTGCCTGGCGATTCGGATCTCGGGCGGCCTGAACGAAACCAATGCCAAGGGTCGAAATACTTGCGGCGTAGCCACCGGCACGGTCGAAGCTACCCCGTAGTCCAAGTTTGCTGCCGTCAAGGCGTCGTACACGGACTCCACAGAGGAACTTGCCAGGAGTCTGTCCGCGCCCGACCCAGGTGCACAGCGTGAAGTAGAGCACTCCGAGGCCGAGGAAACTCAATGCGGACCGTGCCCGTCCCAGCATCACGTCGCCCCGGACAGTGAGACGGTTGTCGCTGGCGCTGTAGTGCGAAGCTTCGCTGTTGCCGAAGTCGAAGAGCACGCTGAGACCCGCGGCGCTCGCCGCGATCTGTTCCGGATTGCCGGATGCGAGTGCGTCGCGGATCTCGGGCGGAAGGATCTCGGGACGGCGGCGCTCCACCAGTTCCAGCAGCTGCCGGGTGCCCACATCCCAATTAACCTCGTTGGAATCGCCTTGGCCGAAAGAACTGACGGCCATGTCCGCGAGTTCCGGAGTTTGAATGCGCAGGATCAGCCAGCTCGCCCCCAGCATGAGTGGAAGTGCCAGGATTGCAGCGAGAACCAGGTCGATGGCGATGGCCACGCCGCGCCGCTTGATCGTGGAGAGCGGGCGACCCATGAGCTCGGGATCGATCCGAAAAGGCTCATCTGTGATCTGGCGTTGACGTTCCCTGGTGGTGAGTTTGTCGAGAACGCTCATCGAAGGGACCACGAGATCGGAGCGTGGCCTGCGTCACGCAGCGCTGCGTTGCAACGCGAAAACGGACGGCTGTCGAAGAACCCGCGGTAAGCGGCTAGGGGCGACGGATGGGCCGACTCGATGATCGCGCTGGTAGGTGCCAGGAGGCGGCGCTTCGCGCGAGCAGGATTGCCCCACAGCAGGAAAACCGCGTCGGGGCAGCGCTCCGAGACCGTTTCGATCACCGTGTCGGTGAACCGCTCCCAGCCGTTGCCCGCGTGCGACCCCGCGTCGTGTGCGCGCACGGTAAGACAAGTGTTGAGCAGGAGAACGCCCTGGCGAGCCCAGTCCGAGAGCTCGCCGTGCTGAGCTGGTTCGATGTCGCAGTCACTGTAGAGTTCTTTGTAGATGTTGCGAAGTGAAGGTGGGACGGGCACCCCGTGCTGCACGGAGAACGCGAGCCCATTTGCCTGGCCGGGTCCGTGATACGGATCCTGGCCGAGAATCACTACCCGGACATCTTCAGGAGCCGCGAACTCCAGAGCTGAGAACGTCTGGTCGACGGGCGGAAACACCTCGTGCGCGTTTCGTTCGGCCTCGACGAAGCTCCGCAGGCGGTCGAAGTACGGCTCCGCGACTTCTTTCCCGAGCGTCGACTCCCATCGCTGCGGCAGTGCGGGAATCATGCGAGCAGCTTGCGGGCGCGATTGGTTTCGTAGGTGGTGATCTCGAATCGATGCAACCACGGGTCCGAGAAGTAGATCGAAAGGGCAGCACCATGGTCGACCCAGTCGGTGCCGGTTACCGGTCGGCCCGTTTCTGACTGAAGCTCGAGCTTCGGCAAACGGTCGATGAACGCTGCGAAGCCTGGGGCGTCAACCTGGAAGGCGACCCGCCGGAACGCGCCCTGCGCCCGTGTCTTCAGAGGTTCGCCTTCGAACAAGGCGAGCTTCGTGTGGGCGTGTGCGGTCGTGACCATGAGCGGCCCACCCTGAGCCCAATCCGCCAGCTCATCGAGGACGCGCAGCCCCAGCACCCGCTCATACCAGGCCGCGGCGGCACGCTGGTCCGGGACGAATAGCTCCACGTGATCGATCTGTCGTACTTCGAACTTCGCCATCGCACGTAGCATAGCGGGAACCGGATGCCCTCGGAGGCTGGCATAATTCGTCCATGCAACCGAACGAAACCATCCGGATGACCCCCGGCAAGCGCGTCCTCTATCTCACCAAGGACGCAGCGTTGATTCGCGCGCAGCTGTCCGGTGAGCTCACGCTTCGGGCCGACGACCTGAAGCTCCCCGACGACTTGCTCGACGATATCAATACCGATGTCATGACCCCGGGCTGGGTCTGCTTCAGCTACCGGCCGGAGGACATCGCCCGCGATGCCTACGCCGGATTGATCGTGGACGGCGAACGCGTATTCGCGCAGGACGCTCTGGCCGACGGTGGTTTCGAGATCATCGTATCCGGCTACCGGAAGGGCACGGGTTCCTCACGGGAGACCGCAGTCCAGGCCGAGAAGTGGAGCGGTATCCGCCTCGCCGTGGCTGCATCGTTCGCGCCCATCCACGAACGCAACAACATCAATCAGGGCGTCCTGATGAGCGGCTACGACTTGTTGCGTCGGCTCGAGGCTGGTGAAGAAGTCTCGCTCGAGGACTTCTACAGCGACTACGACCCTGTGACGCAGTTGATTGTTCAGCACGGCGGACTCTTCCCGTTCGCCAAGGCGCTCGCCGCCGAACAGGTGACGATTCCGCCGCACGGAACCGAAGCGCGTTCGATGAACATGACCGAGAAGATCCTGGCGCAGCACCTCCTCGGTGATGGCGCTCCGTACGTGAAGCCCGGCGACGCTGTGCTCGTGAATGTCGATGGCGGCTACTCGCACGACTACACCTCGGCACAGGTGCATCACTTCCTGACCGAGGAATACGGCGCCGACTACAAGCTGAACGCGCCGGACCGCTTTGCGGCATTCGAGGATCACCTGGTGTACGCCGAGGACGTCCCGAAACTGCAGCAGTTTCTGCCACAGATCGACACCATGCGCGGCATGCAGCGCACCTTCCAGGAACATTCGCAGGTCGGCGGATATCTTGCGGACGAAGACGGTGTGTCTCCGGGCATCTGTCACGAGGTCGCGCGCGAACGGATGGTGAACCCGGGTGACTTCATCCAGGCCACCGACAGCCATACGTGCATGGGCGGGTGCAACAACGCCCTCGCATGGGGCGTCGGCGCCACCGAGTATGCGAACCTCGTCTACAGCGGGTTCACTTTCGTCGAGGTGCCAGAGGCGATCCGTTTCGAGTTGACTGGCGAGTTGCAGGAGACGGTCACCGCGAAGGACGTGATGCTCTACATCCTTCTGCATCACGCCAAGCCGGAGCACACTCTGAATCGGGTGATGGAATTCACCGGTCCAGGGGTCACGGCGCTGTCGATGGACGAGCGCGCCACACTCACCAACATGGCGACGGAATGTACGGCGCGCGGGGCCATCGTCGAAGCTGACGACAAGACCTGGGATTGGCTGGAGCGGCATCGCCCGGGCGTTGACATCGAAGCCCTCAAGGCTCGCCAAGTGGCACCGGATCCTGATGCCGAGTACGCCGGCGGCGTGCACGCCATCGATCTGAGCTCGATTTCCCCGATGGTCGCGAATCCCGGTGATCCCGACCATGGCGTGCCCTCCGATCCGACCAACGGTGAACTCATCGAGGATCTCGCCGAGGTGGAAATCGACATCGCCTACGGCGGGTCATGCACTGCGGGGAAGGAACACGACCTGGACTTCTACCACCGGGTTGCCGCCGAAGCGGTGGCGGCTGGACTGAGCGTGCACTCGTCGGCGCAGTTCCTGATTCAGTTCGGTTCCAAGAGCGTCGAGCAGTATGCGCGTGATCGCGGCTATGTCGAGACGTTCGAGAAGGCCGGCATCACCCTGATCGAACCGGGGTGCGGGGCCTGCATCGGTTGCGGCCCCGGCGTTTCCGAGTCGGCCGAGCAGGTGACCGTCTCGGCCATTAACCGGAACTTCAAGGGTCGGTCCGGCCCAGGGCGTCTGTACCTGGCATCGCCGCTCACGGTAGCGGCGTCTGCGTTTACCGGGAAGATCACGGCGTACACGCCGGGCATGTTCGCGGGCGTCGAGAGTCCGGAGCCCGTCCACGCCTAGCGGCGGCCGGAGAGCTACTCGTCGGCGTGGTCGCTGAGCGCTTCGCGATCTCGGTCGTCTAGCCGATCAAGATCTTGCGCCAGGAACTCCACGATTGCGGTATGCCCGCCATGGTTCGCCCAGCCCAGCGGTGACGCGTCGTAGGAACGGTCTCGAATTCGCAGGTCTGCCCCAGCTTCGTAAAGCACTTCGACAACCTCACGGTGTCCCTGCATCGCCGCACGGTGGACAGCCGCCTCCGACCAGGTGGGCCCGAGACTGTTGACGTCCCATCCGCGCTCGAGCATCAATCGGGTGCCATCGACGTTGCCGCCGTCGGCAACCTCGCAGATCTGTGCGGGTCTCTCTGCCGGGCCACGCGCAGCCAGCTGCGGATCGTCCTGCGCCAGTTCACGAGCACGTTCCGCGTCGCCCATCGCGCAGGCCGCGATGTAGGCCTCGAGCGGCAAGAGGTTCGCGGCGGCTCCGTGATCGACGAGCCACCCCGCGATCTCGGTTCGTCCGGCAAGGGCGGCGAGTCCGTACGGCGTACGGCCGAGTCGGTCCGGCTTGTTGGGGTCGGCGCCATGCTCGAACAAGAGGTCGAAGAACCGCTTCGGGTGCCCGCGGAAGACCGCTTGGTGGAGCGCGTACTTGCCAAACGGAGAGTCTCCGTTAGGGTCGGCACCGAGTTCCAGGAGTCGCTTGAGCCCGTCGAGGTCGGGGTAGTCGAGTTTGTGGAGCAGCGCTGTGCCGCGGCTCTTCTCGTCCAGGTGAGGCCATAGGACGTCCGCACAGGGTGCGCCTTCGTGCTCAACGAAGTGGTACGCGGTTTCTCCATCGTTCGGGTCAGCGCCCGCGTCGAGGAGCACCGCTGCTAGCGCTGCGTCGTTCGCCACCCCGGCGGCGCCGTAGATTGGCGTCTCCCGAGCGTTATCCCACGCAGAATCGAACCACGCGACGTTCGGGTCGGCGCCCGCATCCAGCAGGTGCCGCGCCGCCGCGTGCATACCCTCCCGACACTCGGGGAGTCCACCGAGAGCGCGCGAGAAGCACAGGTAGAGCAACGGCTCCCACCCGCGTGTGCCGCCAGGCTCGTTCGCGAGTTCGGGCGTCTCATCGAGGAATCGGCGCACGGCCTCTGCCTGCCCGGTGGCCGCGGCGACCCAGATATTGGCCACGCTCGCCGGGGTTTCACTCGCGAGTAGTTCGCCGAGTGCATCCGAATTGGCGTCGCTGTGATCGACGCCCAGGAGCGCAGCTTCGAGCAGGCGCTCGGCTGCGTCCTGGGCTTCAACCGTTGCGGTGAGGTCGAGGCGATCGCTCATAGCGCTGTGGTCTTCCAGGTTCCTCTCCGGAACAGGACCGCCGAAACCACCGCCAGGGCGGAGAAGGCGACCGTCATTGCGATGAACACACCGTTCGGGCCCACGCCGAGCTGCGTGGCCAGGATGTAGGCGAAAGGCAATTCGAATGCCCAGAAGCACCCAAGATTGATCCAGGTCGGCGTCCAGGCATCACCTGCTCCATTGAACGACTGCGTCAACACCATGCCATAGGCGTAGAACAGGAAGCCGCAGCTGACAATGCGTAGGCAGTTGATTCCATACCGCAGAGGTTCCGGATCGGTCGTGAAGAACGCGACGAGTTGCGGCGCGAACACGATGAACAGCAGGCCGATGCCGCCGAGGAAGTACATGTTGTAGAGACCGGCGCGCCAGACTGCTGCCTCGGCGCGATCGGGTTTCCCGGCGCCGAGGTTCTGGCCGACCATCGTTGCGGCCGCGTTGCTCATTCCCCAACTCGGCAGCAACGCAAACAAGATCAGCCGGATGCCGACGGCGTAGCCGGCCAGGACCTGGTCGCCAAACCCCGCGAGAATCCGGACGAGTCCGACCCAGCTCGCCATGCTGATGAACACTTGGAACATCCCAGTGCTCGAGAGTCGCACGAGTCGCCACATCAGCGACGGGATGATGGTCACGTGGCTCCAGTTGACCTCGAGGCGTCCGCCGGCTCTGAACAGCAGGTAGAACTGCGCCACGACTGCCGTGCCGCGCCCGATGTTGGTCGCGACGGCTGCTCCGGCAATCCCCATTTCGGGGAAAGGCCCCCAACCGAAAATCAGTGCCGGATCGAGGAAGATGTTGATGCCGTTGGCCAGCCACAACACCCGCATGGCGATGGCTGCGTCACCAGCGCCGCGGAACCCCGCGTTGATCAGGAACAGCAGAAGCAGGGTGGCGTTCCCACCCATCATGACCTTCGTGTAGATCGAATGGCCGATGACGTCGTCGGATGCCCCCATGAGCGCCAGGAGATCCTCGGCGAAGTACGCACCGACCGTTCCGATCAGCGCGGCAATCACGATGCCCAGCGCGATCGCCTGGACGGCGGCGCGCGCAGCCCCATCGGGGTCCTGTTCCCCAATCCTGCGGGCAACCATTGCGGTGACCCCGATGGACAGGCCCAAAGCCACGGTGAAGACGATCGTCAGCATCGACTCGGTCAGGGCGACCGTGGCAACGGCGCTGGGACCGAGCTTGGAGACGAAGAACACGTCGACGATCGCGAACAGAGACTCCATCGCGGTCTCGAGGACCATTGGCACGGCGAGCAACAGCACCGCACGGCCGATGGGCCCTTGCGTGTAGTCCTCGTGAGTGCCGCTGATGGCGGCTTTGATGTCTTGCCAGACAGAAGTTTGACCAGTCACGGATAGACTCCGATACGGAGAGAAGAAGAGAACTCAGCGCGATAACAACTGGGCGCGGCGCACGGCCGCGCGGCCACTAACAGGCGGCGAGTACGGCCGCGAGTGGCTCCGGTTGATATGTGTCTACGTCGCGCTTGCGCATCGGAACGTCCATGTTCGAGCGAGTCGGGAACGGCCAACCTTAGCCCCGGCCGAACGCGCTGTCTACGGATTCTTTGCAGACCTTCGCAGAAAGGCGGTGCGACTGACAGGCGGCCTACAGGCGATTCCAGAGTCGCATGATCACCGCGGTGGCACCCGCGGACACGATCAGGAAAGCCGTTCCCGTACCTGTGTTGCCGTAGAGCAGATTGCCGGTCCCGAAGAGAGTTCCGTAGACGGCAAGGCTGCCGAGCGCCATGCAGGCGAGCGACGCCGACAGGTTCGTTTCTGTACCTGCCACGGGCGTGTCGGTGACAGTCGCCCGGATCGGCGCCCAGCCGGGCCCGGCCGGCCGGATGCGCCGATAGAAGTCACGCAGACGTTCCGGGTCGGTGGGCGCGGTGGCGAACGTGGCAGCCAGCCAGGCGACGGTCGTAACGCTGACCCCGATCAGCAGCTGCGCGGTCGTGCTTGGCGCCGGCCCGATCAGAGCCGGGTGGATGAACTGGAAGTACGCGGCGATGCCGAAGGACACGACCATCGCGGCGATCTCGCTCTGGGCATTGATGCGCCACCAGAACCAACGAAGGATGAACAGGAGCCCGGTGCCGGCGCCGATCTGCAGGAGGATCTGGAAGCCCTGCAGCGCGTTGCTCAGCAGCAGCGAGACGGAGCCCGCCCCGATCATCAGGGCCGCCGTGGCGAGGCGGCCGACGAGCACCAGACGCTTTTCGCTCGCGTCGGGGGCCACAAACCGGCCGTACCAGTCGTTGACGATGTACGACGCACCCCAGTTCAGATGGGTCGAGATGGTCGACATGTAGGCGGCGACAAGTGAAGCCACGACGATGCCTAGAAGTCCCGTCGGCAGGAAAGTGAGCATCGCCGGATAAGCGAGGTCGTGTCGCACCACCGCCGGGTCCACCTGTGGGAACGCCGCCTGCAGAGATGCCAGATCAGGGAACACGACGATCGACGCGAGCGCGACGAGAATCCACGGCCAGGGGCGCAGGGCGTAGTGCGCCACGTTGAAGAGCAGGGTCGCGCCTTGCGCGTGACGCTCGTCGCGTGCAGCGAGCATGCGCTGGGCGATGTAGCCGCCGCCGCCGGGCTCGGAGCCCGGGTACCAGGTGGCCCACCATTGCACCGCGAGCGGGACAACGAATACCGCCACAGCGAGTTCCGGATCCGACCAGTCGGGGACCAGGTCCAGCTTCGACTGCACTTCGGGGTTGCTCAGCAGTCCTTCCAGGCCGCCGACTTCCGGTCGCGCGAGGGCGTACCAGGCCGCGGCGATCGAGCCGAACATCGCGATTCCGAATTGCAGAAAGTCGGTGAGGATCACACCGGTGAGCCCGCCGAGCATCGAATAGATCAGTGTGACGGTGCCGGCCAGAAGAACGGTCTGAGTAGGCGTCAGCCCCAGCATCACGCCGCCGATCTTGATCGCGGCCAACGTCACCGTGGCCATGATCATCACGTTGAAGAACACACCCAAGTAGAGCGCCCGGAAGCCGCGGAGAAACGCGGCCGCCCGCCCTGAATAGCGAATCTCGTAGAACCCGATATCGGTTTCCACGCCCGAGCGACGCCAAAGACGCGCGTAGAGGAACGTCGTCAGCATCCCGGTGAGCAGGAAAGCCCACCACACCCAGTTGCCGGCGACGCCGTTCGTTCTGACGATGTCCGTGACGAGATTCGGAGTGTCGGTGGAAAACGTTGTCGCCACCATCGACACGCCGAGCAGCCACCACGGCATGTTGCGCCCCGAGAGGAAGAACTCCGTATGACTCGACCCGGCGCGGCGAGCTACCGCGATACCGATGGCGAGCGAGACGCCCAGGAAGGCGACAACGATGATCAGGTCGAGCGTGGCGAGCTGCATGGCGGCCGAGTGTAGCCGATCGGCGGGGCGTCGCGGAACTTAGTCCTGCATCACCGAAAGCTGATCGACGTACTTGGCGCGGGCTCGGATGAACTCGTCGTGGCCCAGGTTGATCTCGCCGGTGATGCGACGGATCTCCTGGTCCTCTTCGGCGCTGATCGAGTTGTCGGCCGCCGACACCGCATAGAGGCAATCGAGCAGAGCGCGCTTGGCGTCCTGATCCGCCATCTCGGCGAACGTGCGGGTCACGAGGAAGTTGTCGGTGCCGCCGAACAACTCGTTGCGCTGCTTGGCGATCTGCACCACGAGCGCGGCCTGTGCCACGGGCAGGTCGGCGCGCTCGGCGACGATGCTCTCCATAGCCGCGATCTCTTCATCGGACACATCGAGATCGGCATGCGCGACGCGGCCGAGGATATAGGCGAAACAGGCGACATACCGGGCACGGTCAGCCGGCAGGGCGTCGAGTTCACCGGCGATCCGCCGGACCGTCTCGATGTCGCCTTGATCGGTGCTCGCGTGCTCCTGGTTGCCGCCGAGCCAGTCGAGAAGTCCCAATTCAGTGCACCCGTGGTGAGTCCTGCTCGGGCAGGACGGACATGTTCATGAGAGCGATCACCAGACGGCTGCGCCGCTCCAGGTCTGGAGCTTCGAGCAACGCCTGCTTCTCGGTGGGCTCGAACGGGCAGACCATCGCCAGCGAATTGACGAGTTCTTCATCGCCACTCGCCTCGATTGCACGCCAGTTCGCTTCCAAACCGTGTGTGTCGAAATAAGTCCTCAGATTGGCGACGAGTTCTTCGCGGTCGACTTCGAGGCTGCGATCCTCGGTAGTGCTTCCAATCGGCGCCCAGTTCGGTTCGACGAGGCGATACAGCTTGTCGGATGCGATCTCGTGCCGGATGCCGAAGCGAGCCACTCCCACGAGACCGATCATGTACTCGCCGCCCTCGGACTGCTTCACAGAGGCTACGCGGCCCGCGCAGCCGATCTGCTGCAGTTCGGGCTCGAATACATCGTCCTCGTTGAGCGGCTGAACAACGCCGATCATCCGGTCGCCTTCGAGGGCGTCCTCGACCATCTGCAGATAGCGCGGCTCGAAGACTCGCAGCGGCAGCCGACAGCCGGGCAGTAGCAGTGTTCCGCGCAGGGGAAAGACCGGAAGTACATCCGGTAGATCCCGTTTCTTCGAAGTCCCACCCTCTTGATCGGCCATTCCCAAGTTATAACCGACGCGTGCTGAAAACGCCCGTCCACCGTGGTCGTTTGGGCGCCGGGGCGACTCCGACTGGCGCGAGCCCGGCCGCGAGGCCAGGCTCCGCGCGGTCAGTCTCTAGCGGCTCCGGCGAATCCGGATGCTGCCGTTCATGGTGCTCAGGTCGAGGTCGCGGCCGCCACTGCCGATGGTGCCGTTGGCGTGGTTCTTCCGCCGGCCGCGGATCTCGACGCCGTCGAAGTCGGAAGTGACGCGGCCGTTCATGGTCTCGGCATCGACGTCGACATCGGCGCTACCAGGGAGGGCGACCTCGATGCTGCCGTTCATGGACGAGAGTTCGAGTCCGCCGGTCCAGTCAGCCGATCCCATGGCGACGTCAACGGCTCCGTTCATCGTCTCGGCGTGAATCCAGCCGGTGCTGTCAGCCGTGATCGCGCCGTTCATCGTTTCGAGCCGCAGGTTGCTCTGCATGTCATCTGTCGTGACGCGGCCGTTCATGGTGTCGGCGATGAGGTCAACGCCCGCTGGAACGCGCACGGTGAACGTGACTCGCGTCTTGTTCTTGCCGTTGTTGTTGAGATTCGCGTCGTCTCCGGGGCCGCAGACGTTGCTACGACCATCCCGGTTCGGGTAAACCGAGCAGATCGTCACGCCGTTGGCGTGCTCCACCACCTCGATGTCGACCTCTTCGATGTGGTCGCGGGGGCCTTCTTTGTATGCCACGACCTCGACTCGGTCGCCCGACGTGTATTCGGCGGCGATCGGACCATTGAGGTTCTGGATCTCGATGTGGTCACCGCGGGCTACGCTTCCGGCCCAGTTGAACTCTTCTTCGGCCTCTTGTGCGGAAAAGGCGAACGCCGGAGAGGCTGCGAGCGCGGCAAGCGCGACAATGGACTTGAGATGCACGGGGTTCTCCTGGTTTGCGGGGGCTCGGCCGGTTTCTATGTTTGGATGCTTCTCTATGCGACTACGTTTGAATTAGAGGTGAGTTTCATGACCCGGCCTGTCGCGCCATTCGCCGAACTGCAGACGATCTCCAATTGAATCGTGTTGCTCGGGAGCTGCAGACGATTCTTGCGGGCGCCGCCGCGTGCATCAGTAGAGGGCGAACCGGTGTGGCTCTCGCTGGTGGGGGAGGGCTGGTCGCGACGCTCCTGCTGGCTCCCTACGACGCGCAGGTTCTGGCCTGGATACAGCAGTCCGGCGCCAACTACCGGGCCGCAGCCGAGTGGATCAGTCAATTCGGGCGATTCGAGAACTCGCTTCTGATGTCCGCTCTGGTCGCCGGGGCGATCGCGATCGTTACACGCTCACCGCGTTGGCGGGACGTCGCGGTTGCCGTCCTGGTGGCGGCCCTCGTTGCAGGCCTTGCGATCGGGGTGCTCCGTCCGACTTTTGGGCGCGCCCGCCCAGACGCGGGGGTCGCGGCGGGGTTTTACTGGTTCGAGGCGGACGAACAACTTCACAGCCTGCCGTCGGGGTACGTGGCCTCCAACGCCGCCGCCGCGTTTGCCCTGGTGCCACTCTTGCCCCCGCTGCTCGTCCCGGCCGTCGCGTATACCGGGGCCATGGCCTGGTCGAGGATGCAATTGAATCGGCACTACCCCACCGACGTGATGTGGGGTGCGATTCTTGGCGCTACGGTCGGGCTGGCGATCGGGACGTCGATTCGCGATAGAAGACGACGACTTCGGTCCACGTCAGACGCCCGAAGTTGAAGCCGCAGACAACGGCGCGCGACAAGTCGCTTTCGATCAAGAACGCGGGCGCACCGGCCGCCTGAGCCCGTTCGTCAACCACTGCGCGCGCGCTGCTCGCCGTCGACGTGGCGGCCGCCGCCACGGTGCCGCAGGACGCAACGGCTTGTCGGCGGGTCTCTTCGGCCCCGGGCGAGAACAGCTGGCGCATGCCCCACTCCGCGCCGCCGTATACGAAGAGGCCGCCGACGGCGATCTCGCTCCGGGTCGGCTGCGAGTTCAATCGCCAGTTCCGGTCGGCATAGAAGACAAGGCTCGGTTCCGCGTATCCCGTTGCGGTGTGAAGGGCCGACGGCTCGACATGGTCGTAGTAGGGAAGAAGGCGAAGGGGCGCGGTGATCGGACGGATCGTGAACGCAAAGACATGAGTGGCCGACGCTGCGACCACGACCAGGAGTGTGGGAGCGGCGAGCTGATTGAGTCGGCGAAGCGGGGCGCGTGCAAACAGAACCGCCGCAGCCTGCAGTGCCAACAGGGCTCCGGCGAGCGCAGCTGCGGCGATCTTCAGGTCGCGCAGCTGCGCGGGGACGTCGATCCACTTGCCATAGACGGCCACTCCGAGGAGGGCGATCGCTGCCGTCGCATGGAGTCCCCAGTAGAACCATCGCGATGGTAGACCGAAGGTGGTGGGGTCATAGCCGTGGCGAAACAGCAGCAGGAGCAGCGCGGGAAGCATCGCCGGCAGGTACTCCGAGAACTGGCCTGCCGAGAAGCCGAGGATCACGAGAGGGCCGATGATCCAGCTGAGCAGGAAGGCAGTCCGGCGATCTCGCCAGCGGCCCCGGAGCGCCTTCGCGAATTGCCCGAAATTTGGTGACCACGGAAAGAGGCTGACGAAGATGGCGGCCAGGTAGTAGGTGGGCGCCGGCGAGCCGACGCCGGGATCGATGCTCCAGGTTGCGTCTCCAGTGCGCAGCATCGGAACTGCCCAGATCCCGACCAGGGTCAGTGCGAGAGGAAGGCCCCAGCTGGCGGCCGTTCTCCGCCAGTTCAACTGGTCAGGCCCGGTTGCAGCCCTCAGGACGGCCAGGGTGATGACCGGTGTGATGAGTGCTGCTGGACCCGCAGCGAGGAACCCACCGGCAGCGGCAAGCCAGAGAGCGATCTCGAAGGCGCGGCCTCCGTCCTCGAAGAGGAGTTCCCACAAGGCCCAGTGGATCACGGTGATCGCGAGGATCATGGACATGTCGGCGATCGCAAGGCGGCCGAGCAGGAACACCTGCGAGCAGGTCAACCACGCGAACGCGGCCGCGAACGCTGCGGATTTGCCGGCGACGCGATGACCGAACAGGAAGATGAGGGCGGTCATGCCGATCGCGGCGATCACCGAGTAGAGCCTGGCACCGAGTTCGTTGTAGCCGAGCGCGCCGTACCCCGCCGACATCAGCCAGTAGGTCAAGGGTGGCTCGCCCACGAAGCTCTCGTCGTTGAAGTGCGGCCCGATCCAATCGCCGCGATCCAGCATCTCGATCGTGCCGCGGGCAAACCGGGCTTCGTCGCGATCGAGAAGGGGAAACGCAGCGGTTCCGGCCAGCAGCAAGGTAGCCGCGAGCGACAGAAGAATGGTCAGCGCTACCGCGCGGCTGAAACCGAGTTGGTCAGGCATCGTAGAGTTCAGATAACGACATTGGCTCCGGAGGCCTCGTGAACCGTATCCGTCTCGGCATCCCCAGGCTACTCGCGCTGCTACTCCCAGCGCTCCTGTTCGTGGGCGACGCGCGTCCCGCGCTGGCGCAGGACGATATCGACGCGTTCATGGAGCGAGTGCTCGAGCGTCGCGTGACGAACTGGGAGGACCTCTATCGGTACACCCTGCGCGACCGCGAGGTCATCGACATCACCGGCCCCGATGGCGCCCGCATCGAGAGCCAGGTGGGCGAGTACATCTGGTACGTCCGCGAGGGCTACATGGTCCGCAGTCCGTACACGCTGAACGGCGCGCGCGTGGGCGACAACGAGCGTGAGGAGTTCGAGAGTCGCTATCTCGAACGCGTGCGCGTGAGTGACGAGGAACGGGAGGCCAACGAAGGACTGGAGGAAGGCGCCGACATCGAGCGCGAGTACTTCCTCGGTTTTCCCTTTGAAGCGGGCAACTACTACCTCGTCGGGTACGAGGACTTCGAAGGGCAGGAAGTCGCGAAGATCGAGTACTACCCGGAAGAGCTCTTCGAGGATGAGGGCGACGACGAAGAAGATCAGCGGTGGACGCGGCGCTTCCAGAAGACGTCACGCATCGTCCTCTGGGTTCTTGTCGAGGAACACCAGATTCTGAAAGTGGCCTATGACAACGTCGGGCTCGACTTCCTGCCGTACCGCTGGTTGGTGCAGGTAGATGACGTGCGCGCCGAGTTGATCATGCACAAGCCCTTCGAAGGCGAAGACGTGTACTTGCCGCGCGAGATCCTGATCGCCGGCGAGATGACGGTCGCTACCGGAACCTTCTCGGTGAGCTACTCCCTGGAGTACTTCGACTACAAGGAAACCGATATCGGAGCGCGCGTTCGGTTCCGCCTGCCGGGCGTGGAACAGCAGAATGAGTAAAGGCGCCCGAATTCTGGTCCTGCTTTGTCTCGTGCCTGCGGCCCTGGCGGGGGCGCAGGAGTCGCGGAGTGACACCGTCGAGATCGCCGAGATTCGTATCCACGGCAACTACGACATGCCCGATGCGGATGTTCTTGCGGCGGCCGGAGTGGCGGTCGGTGATCGGGTCGCCCGAACCGAAATCGATGCCATCGAGCAGCGGCTTCTCGACGACGGCCGGTTCGGCGCTGCCAGTGCCGAGTGGCGATTCCGGTCTCTCACGCGACGCGATCAGGCGACCTTGTTGCTTACGATCCAGGAGAGCACCTCGGCGGCACGGAAAGTGCTGTTTCTGCCCGAGATTCGATACAACGAGGACGAGAAGTTCAGCGCCGGAGCGCGCGCCAGCGTGAAAGACCTGTTCGGAGGCGGCACGCTGATCTCGGTTCCAGTCTTGATCGGTGGACTCGACCGCGCCGCGGTTGAAGTGTCGCGTCGTTGGGATAGTGGTGTCGGTGTGGGCGGCGAGTTCCAGTGGCGTCAGTTCACCAACCCCTTTGCCGACGTCAAAGACGAGCGGACGGGTGGCGGTCTCTGGTTTGACCGGCGCTTCGGAAGCGCGTTGAGTCTCCGTCTTGAGGGCGACTATCACGACGTGGAATTCGGCGGTGTAGAAGACACGCTGGTGCGCTACGGCGCAGGTCTGACTTTCGACACCCGCCCGAGTCGCGCGTTCGCGTACGAGTCCGTACTTCTCAGTGCGTCTTGGCAACGCGTGGAACCCGACTCGATCTCGGCGGCCAACCGCTATCGGCTCGAGGCGGCCGCGTACAAGACGCTCGTCGGCCAGGTGGTGCTCGCTGCGCGTGGCGTGCTGCACACCGCGGACGCGCCACTGCCCGCCTACGAGCGGCCGTTCGTCGGCGGGATGAACTCGTTGCGCGGTACCAAGGCTGGAACGTTCTCCGGCGACAGCACGGCCCAGGGGACTGTCGAGTTGCGCATCCCGATCACGAGCGTGATGACCGGCAGCATCGCGCGCGTCGGCCTCGTCGCCTTCTGGGACACCGCGGCCACATGGGACCACGGCGAATCGATGGGAGATCAGCCGTTCCACCACGGTGTGGGCGGGGGCGTTTACCTTCAGGCGCCGCTCGTCAGGCTCAATCTCGACGTGGGCAACAACCTCGAAGGTGATACGCGCGTACACGTCGGCCTGGGATTCCGCTTCTAGCGGTTAGCGCTCCAGCATTTGGGCCAGGACGTCGATCCCTCGCGCGGTGATATCCGGCGCTACACACGTGAAGCACACACGGATATGGGTCGGGTACGGGCCGAAGCTGTGTCCCGGCGCCACCAGCAGGCCACGATCGAGACAATCTTCCAGGAAGCCGACCAGGCCGCGTTCATCGAGAAGGTGGGCCACGTCGAGCCATAGGAACTGGCTCCCTTCGGGAGGCTCCACACCAAGTCGTTCCGCGGCGGCAGTTCCGGCCGCGAAATACGCGGGTTTCATGGTCTCGACCCATGCCGCGCCGCGTCCGTCGAGCGCACGCGCGGCCGCGATCTGCGAGGCAGTGGGCGTTGAGTAGAAGGTGTGGGTGCTGACCTTGCGCAGCTCCTGCATCACTTCGTGCGGCCCGACGACATACCCACACCGATTCCCGGCCATTCCATAAGCCTTCGAGAACGAGTGCACGGAGAAGGTGCGCGACGAGCTGAGCGGTCGCGTGTACTGGTGCTCGCCGGCGTAGACGTAGTCCTCGTAGACCTCGTCGGCGATGATCCACAGCCCATGCGCCTCGGCCCAGGAGCAGATCGCGGCCAGCTGGTCGGCCGGGATGATCTTGCCTGTGGGGTTGTTGGGAGTGCTCACGTAGATGGCGGCGGTGCGCTCGCTCAGGTGGGCGTCGAGCGTCGGCGCCACGTCGTCCGCTCCTTCCACTGCGCCGATGTACGGAACCGCAACGGGTACGCCGCCGAAGGATTGGACCACGCCGGCGATCAGGGGCCAGTACGGGGCCAGAATCAGGACTTCCTCGCCGGGGTTGATCGTGGACCCGATGGTCGCGCCGAGCGCCCCCGTGGCGCCCGCGGCCACCAGGACGTTGTTCGCGTCGGTTGGCACCCCCGTGGTGGTCTCAGCCCGCGCGACGATGCGCTCGAGGAGTTCAGGGAGGCCGTGGGGCGAAGCGTAGCGGTGCATTCCTGGATAGTCGGATACGTCCAGGTCCTGCATGCGGCAGCCCTCGGCCGGTTCGCACCACGTGTCACCGACGTGCAGCGGATAGCGTTCGCCGGACATCGTCGCGAGACGATGTGCGAGCTTGGAGAAGAGCGAGCCCTCCATGCCCTGAACGGTCTGAGCGGTTCCGGGGTAACGCGGCATGCGGGCTACCATAGGGCATGTGAAAGAACACTTCTATTCGAGTACCTGGATCGATCGGTGCGAAGAGCGTCGCGGTGACCGCGCCTGGCTCGACGCGCGCCTCGCCGACCCGCGTACCCGCGTCGTTCCAGTCTGGCGGCAGCGCAACCTGGTTCGAGTGGGAGAGGAGGCATTGGCAGTCGAGGTGCCGCTGAGCGAACTGCCGGAGCGGCCGCCGGATGAGGACCTGTTTTTTCTGGGGCTCGACGGCGACGGCCGCGCGTGTTTCGCCCTGGCTCTTGATGAGGCGGTGGACTCGCCCGAACTACCGGGCTCAGTCGACGGTGAGTTCGCCGAGCTTCGACGCGTAGGCGCCACTCTCGACGCCTACCACGCGGGCCTGCTGGCCTATGCCCGCGCCGTTGCCTATTGGCATGTCACACACCGATTCTGCGGCACGTGTGGTAGCCCGACGCGAGTAGAACGCGCGGGATGGTTGCGGGTATGCCCCGACGAGGGTTGCGCACGGCAACATTTCCCGCGCACTGATCCCGCTGTGATCATGCGTGTGGAATACGAGGACCGGGTGCTGCTGGGCCGTCAGAGCGCCTGGCCGGCCAAGTGGTACTCGGTGCTCGCCGGCTTTGTAGAGCCCGGCGAGTCGCTGGAGGAGGCCGTCAAGCGTGAGGTTGCCGAGGAGGCGGGGATAGTCGTCAGCGACGTGAAATACGACAGTTCTCAGCCCTGGCCGTTCCCAGCGTCGCTAATGGTTGGATTCAGCGCGACGGCGCACTCGCCGGAGATTCGATTGGACGCGGATGAGCTCGCCGATGCCCGCTGGTTCAGTCGCGATGACATCCGCGCCGGCGTCGCGTCCGGAGAACTGCGGCTCTCACCGAAGCTCTCCATCTCGCGACACCTGCTCGATGTCTGGCTCGACGGCGCCTGCTAGTCGTCGCGCAGCGCCACCGCCGGGTCCACGCGAGTGGCACGCGCGGCCGGAATCCAGGTTGCGGCGACGCCAACGAGTATCAACGCCAGCGCCGCCACCGCATACGCTGCCGGCTGTCCGGGCGTCACGCCGTACAGCAGACTCGATAGCAATCGAGTTGCTGCTGCGCTCCCGGCGACGCCCAGTGCCAAGCCGATGCCGATCAGGGCGAAACTCGTGCGCCCCACGAGCGCCAGGACGGTCGATCGTCCAGCCCCCAGCGCCATCCTGACTCCGAGTTCATGGGTGCGCTTTGCTACCGAGTACGAGAGCACCCCGTAGACGCCAACGAGAGCCAGGCCGAGAGCTACTGCAGCCAGACCTGCCATGAGCATGGCATTGAAGCGCGGCAGCGCGATCGTGTCCACGAGCCGTTCCCGCATGCTTTGCAGCTCCGTGATCGGCGCCTCGGGCTCGACGCTCCACACCGCCGCGCGGACCGCGGCCGCTAGCTCCAGCGGATTCTCCGTCGTGCGAACCGTGATCATGAGTTCGCGGAACGAGTCGCGTGCGTCGAGGGCGTAGTAGACCTGCCGCTGCTCCGTGCGCGTCATCAAACCGAATGCCTTCACGTTGCTGACGATCCCGACCACGCGGCGCCAGGTGTCGCTCCCGAACGTTACCCGTTTGCCGAGCGCGTCTTCGCCGGGCCAGATCTGGTCGGCGAATGCCTGATCGATCACGATCGGGAGATCCGGGTCATCCTCAGTGGTTGGCGGGAATGTGCCGCCCGCGACCCAGGGGATCTCGAGCGTTTCGAAGTAGCTTCGGTCGACCCATGACGCAGCGGTGATGTCGGAACTGCTCTCCACCTCGAGTCCGTCTTCGCGCTCAGGCAGCCCGAACTCCACGCCCATTTGCGGTGGTACCCCGGCGCTCAGAGTGACGCTGGATGCGCGCGGCCCGACGGCTGTTTGGACCGCCGCTCGGGTGGCGTCCCAGAACTGCTCGGTTGCGGCGGCATCGCCATACTTGGCGGCCGAGATGCTGACTCGCATGGTGAGCAGGTTGTCGGACTCGAAGCCGGGATCGACGTCCTGCAAGTGCAGGAAGCTGCCAACCAGCAGTCCCGCGGTGACCACCAGAATCGTCGACAGGGCGACCTCGAAAACCACGAGGGCGCTCCGGGCTCGTCGCTTGTTGGGTTCTTCGGATGTCCGCCCGCTGAGCGCGGCCATTCTGGCCTGGAGATTGCCGCTGCTCCCTTGCAATGCGGGCAGGGCGCCTGCGAGGAGACCTGCCAGCACGGTTACGGCGGCGGTCGCCGCGGCCACCGTGTCGTCGAGACGAAGCGTCGCCAGGCTGCTGAGTTCTTGGGGTCGTAGCGTGTCGAGGAGAGCTACACCGCCCGCCGCAATAGCCCAACCCGCCAGGCCGCCGACGGCCGTCAGAGTCAGCGTTTCGGTGAGCGACTGCCGAGCGAGGCGGAATGTTGACCCGCCGATCGCCGACCGCACTGCCATTTCTTGCTGACGCGTGCTTCCCCGTGCCAGCAGTAGGTTCACGACGTTGGTGGTCGCGATCAGCAGCACAAGGGCAACCGCACCCTGCATCGCCCAGACGGTGCGGGTGTAGCTGCTGCTGAGGAAGTCAGCCGGTCGTCGCGCGACGGCTGGCCACGCGTCCACAGCGTGCTCGACGTCCTCCTCGGCCTGGCTGAATGCGGCGAGTTGTTCATTCACCTGGTCGATCGAGGCGTCGCGGGTCATCAAACCAATCGCGTTGATGCCTCGTTCCGCACCGGCTTCGTCCAACGGCGTCCATACCTGGGAGAGCGCGAACGGCGACTGCATTCGGAACCCTGACGGCATCACCCCGATCACGGCGTACGGCGTGTCGTCCAGCTGGATCGTCGTGCCGAGTGCGGTGTCCGCGCCGCCCAGGTGGTTTTGCCAGAACCGGTGCGAAACGATCACCACGTTCGGGTCCGTCACCGCTTCCTGTGGCGCGAACGTGCGACCTACGAGGGGTTCCACGCCCAGCAACGCGAAGATCTCGGGGCTCACGCGCGCACCATCGATGCGCTCGGGCTCGTCCAGCCCCGTTACGGTGAACGTATGGCCGCTGAGCGTTGCGATCCGCTCCAGTCCGCCGACGGACTCGCGCCATCGGACGACGTCCTCCATCTGCGGTGTGATCCACCACGAGTTTGTCGGGTGCTGCCGCCACAGATAGACGATTCGATCGGCATCCTCGAAGGGCAGTGGTTTCAGAACCGTGGACGACAGGACGCTGTAGACGAGCGAGTTGGCGCCGATGCCGAGCGCCATCGTTGCGATCACCAGTGCGCTGAGACCGGGTGCTTTTCGAATCTGGCGGAGTGCGTAGCGAAAGTCCTGAAACATGGAGTCGGGGCTCCAGTGCTGCCGGCGCAGGCTGACAGCGTGGGGGAAGGTGGCGATCGTGGGCTTGAGCGGACGTCCGTGCCTGGCTCGGTACCAGATCTCGGCGCGCCACTCAGCTGTCCAACGACGTCGATCGCTGCTTGGAACGATCAAACGGGTGAATGCAACGAGGCCAAACGCGAGTCTCGCGCCCAGCGTGTTCGGCGGACTACCGTGGGAGTCAGGTGAAGACATCGGCGCCGGTCAGGAGCGTGCGTCGGCAGCATTGCCGATCGTGCCGGCGAGCCAGGCGAGTTCCGATCGGAGGCGCTCGTCTCCGGCGGTCGAAAGCGCGTAGTAGCGGCGTGGCGGCCGCTTCTCATCGTGCGCGATCGTGGGGTCCTCCCAGCTGGATGAGACCAGTCGATCGCGCTCGAGCTTCGCCAGTGCTGGATACACGGTCCCGCCCGGGAGTCCCGTGACTTCCATGATGTCGAATCCGTAGCGGTGCCCTTCTGCGAGGGCGCGCAAGATGGCCAGGGTGGAAGTTCCGAGTCGTCGAGCCATGCGTTCTTGCTCCGTGGATAGAATATCTACATAGATAGATAAACTATCCATCTGGAACATGCAAGGAAACGGAACCGCCCCGCGGGGCTAGTCTCGGTTCAGGCGGAGAACGATCGTGCCGTCTTGCGTGCGCGCCTGCAGCGCGGGGCCGCCACCATTGAGCGCGCCCTCGATCAGGCGCCGCTCCACGCGGCCTTTGAAGTTCGCACGCACGGCCTCTCTCATCGACAGCCCCGGGCCGCGCAAGTCGAGGTTCGCCGCGAGCTGGGCACCGGCGCGGATGGTGATGTCGCCTTCGGTCGTGGTGAGCGAGGTCGAGTCGAGTCGGTCGATGCTCACATGGATGTCACCATCTCCGGTGCGAGCGTCGAACTCGCCAGCCACTGAATCCATCACGATGTCGCCATCACCCGTCACCACCTGGCTGCTGCCCGCACTCAGGCGCGTGCCCTGGATGTCGCCGTCGTCCGTGTGGATATCAACCGTGCCGGAGGTGAGGTCTCCGAGGGTCACGTCGCCATCGTCGGTGTGGGCGATCAGGCTCGCACCGCCAACCGATCGCACGCCAAGGTCGCCGTCGTTGCTGCGTAGTTCGATGCTGCCGGTCAGTGAGTCGGCCAGCACGTCGCCGTCCTCGGCGATCACTGTGATGCGACCGTTCAGCCGCTGCACCGACACGTCACCATCGCCCGAGACGATGTGAGCATCGATCGCTTCCGGAACGATCGCTTCGACCACGACGTCGAAGCTGCCCCAGCGCCGCCAATCCCAGTCGCGCCAGTCGTCGTCAACCGCGTCAGAGAGGATGCGTACCGTGTTGCCGTCGTCTTCCGCGCGGAAGTTCATCCGCTCTACACGGTCCCGTGCCGCGTTCAGGTCGCGTGCACGGAACCACACTTCGAACGTAATCTCGTCAACGTCGCCATTGCGCACCACGACGTCCGCGTCACCCACCTCGATTGCGAGATCGCGACCATTGGCCGGGAACGTTTCGGCGAGCCACTGAGCGCGCTGTTCGTCCTGATCCTGCGCGAGAGCAACGGTGCATCCCAGTGCGGTGCTGAGCGCGAGCAGGGCCGCGGCGATGCGAATGGATGAACGACTACGGCGCATGGGAACCTCCGGGCGGTGAACGATCTAATCGGTTAGATGCGCGTTCGGGCCCGGAGGTTGGAGCCTTCCTTGACGGGTCAGTCGTCGCGAAGTGCGTGCATCGGATCCACGCCGGAGGCGCGTACCGCTGGCACCAGGCTCGCAAGCATCGCGACGCCGGCGAGGACGCCCACGACTGCGACGAACGTGATCGGATCTGCGGCGGCGACTCCGAAGAGAAGACTCGACATCACCGAGCCCGTAGCCAGCGCGCCGAGTACGCCCAGCGCGACGCCCGCGGCAACGATCGCCGCGGTTCTCCGCATCACCATGCGCAGAACGTCTCCACGTTCAGCTCCAAGCGCCATCCTGACCCCGATCTCGCGCGTCTGCTGGTTTACCCAGTAGGACATGACGCCGTAGATCCCCGTGGCGGCGAGCACGATGGCGACCCCGGCGAACAATGCCAGGAGGGTCATATTGAATCGCCGTGCCGAAGTGGTGGCTCCAACGATCTCGGAGAGAGTCTGCATGTTGGAGATGGGCAAGTTTGGATCGATGGCCCAGATGGCCTCCCGCGCAGGGCCTGCGAGCTGACTCGGATTGTCGGCACGTAGAACGAACGTGAGCGTGCCTGCCGGCGCCTGATCGAACACCGCGAACACCTCGGACTCCGCGGCCTGATCGAGCCCGCGATGCTGCACGCTACCTACCACGCCGACGATCCGGGTCCACGGCAGCGCCGCATCCGGATTCTCGGGGTCCGCGTAGAAGTCGGGGATGCCGTACAGAAACCGTTGCCCGATCGGGTCCTCGTCGGGGAAGAACTGCCGCACGAAGGTGTCGTTCACGACAACGGCGGTTTCGGTGTCCGCGTTGTCGGTGTCCACGAATTCCCGACCATCGAGCAGCGGTATTCGCATGGTGTCGAAGTAGCCCCGCGTCACCGTGTTCATCTTGACTTCTTCGAGCTGCGCTCGAGGCACCGGGGGACGCCCCTCGATGGTGAACCAGCCCGACGAAAAGCCGGCCCCCATGGGCAGGTTGCGCACTCCACCGACCTCGCCAACCCCCGGCAGCGCGCCGAGACGCTCCATGGCTTCGTCGAAGTAACGTCGCGCGTCGTCGCCGTCCTGGTAGTTGGGGCCGCTCAATGAGACGCGGAAACTCAGCACACCTTCGGCCTCGAACCCCGGGCTCACATTGAGAAGGGCGGCGTAGCTACGGAGCATCAGCCCGGCGCCGACCAGCAGCACGATGGCGAGACCGATTTCTGCGACCACGAGTGCAGCTCGAAGGCGCGCGGCGCCAGGGCCGGCTTCGCCGGTGCCACGGTCACCGAGTACCTCGGTGAGATCCGGCCGCGATGCGCGGAGCGCAGGAACGACACCGAACACAAGACCGGTTGCGAGCGCGATGCCCAAAGTGAACAGCAGAACCGGGAAGTGCAGCGCCACTTCCGCAAGCCTCGGCAGGTCCGGTTCGGCGGTGCGGAGGTACGAGACCGCCGCCTGGGCCGCGCCAAGCCCGAGTGCCCCGCCCAGAGACGCGAGCATGACGGCCTCGGTCAGCAGTTGGCCAAATATGCGGCCGCGATCTGCGCCCAGAGCGGCTCGGACCCCAAGCTCGCGGCGCCGGGAACTCGCCCGGACCAACATCAGGTTGGCCACGTTGGCGCAGCATATGAGGAGAACCAGACCGACCGCTCCGAGGAGCACCATCAACGCCGGGCGGACATCGCCCACCACCTGCTCGTGGAGCGGCACGATGCTCACCCCATAGCCTTCATAGAAGTCGGGGTACTCGCGTTGGAGTCTCTCCGCGACGCGGGTCATGTCAGCGCGGGCAGTCTCGACCGCGACTCCGGGTTGGAGACGACCGGCCACTTCCAACCACAGCTGGCCGCGCGAAGACTCACGGACGCTCGCAGGGAACAGTCGCCAGTGGTCTACCGCCCGCGTGTACTCGAATCCACCAGGCATCACTCCGATGATCGTGTGCGGGTCCCCATTGAGATCGATCGTTCGTCCGAGCACCGCGCGGTCGCTACCGAAGCGCTGTTGCCAGCTCGCGAAGCTGAGCACCACGAGTCTCGCATCGTTGTCCCAGTCTTCCTCGGTGAATCCGCGCCCGAGGAGCGGTGAGACGCCCAGGACTTCAAAGAAGCTGGAACTCACAACCTGCGCGCGAAGTCGTGCGGGGTCGCCGATGCCGGTGAGATTGTCCGCGCGCGTGCTCACGGCGGCCATGTCCGAGAACGTCTCGTTCCATTCCCGCCAGTCTGCGAAGTTGGGATACGACGTCACGTCCTGGGGCCAGCCCTGGAGCGTGTTGTCGAGCCAAACCGTCATCAGTTGCTCGTCGTCCGGATACGGCAGCGGGTTGAGCAGGACGCTGTAGACCACGCTGAAGATGGCGGTATTGGCGCCGATCCCAAGAGTGAGAGCGAGGAGCGCGATCGCCGTGATCGACGGCTGGCGCGCCCAGCTCCGGACGGTGTGACGGACGTTCTGGAGTAGCTGATTCATGAAGCGCTCGGGGCGGGGGATAGACGTGCGAGAGTGTGGAGCGTCGCGGTGAACGGCACGAACCGACGCGAATGTGGCGGTCCAGTACCAGCGCCGAGCGGCGCGGAGGCCGTCACGGGGCAGAACGTGATCGTGGAACTCTTCTTCTAGGTCCCCGAGCACGAACTCGCGCGCGGGCTCGGCGATGAGACGGCGCAGGAGTGCCCGTGCCAAGCGAGGAGACCTCGAGGAAGCGGAGGTCACTCGTCGTCTCCGCCCTCGGCCCGGAGCGCGAGGTCACCAAGCACACCGTCGGCCATGTCCCGAACACGGCCGTAGGCGTTCTGTAGGGCCGCGGCTCCGGCAGCCGTGAGCTGGCAGTACTTGCGTCGCCGTCCGCCGTGCGCCTCGATCTCCTGCCGGATCGTCACGCCGTAGGCGTCTGCGTCGAGCCGGAGCGCAGCGAACAGTACGACCTGCTCGAATTCACCAAGATGCTGCACGGCGGAACTCCTCAATAACTACAGTGTGGTTATTAGTCAATACCCACACTGTAGTCTTTGCTCTCGGCGAACTGCAAGTTCGCACGTAACCATTCGAGTCGGCCGTGCGTTGTTACTCCGAACCCCGTGCTCTTTCCGCATAGCCTTCAGAGGGTCCGATGTCCGACAGCCTCCTGGCCGACCTCCGCTACGCCTTTCGTCGTCTCACTGCCGCGCCCGGGTTCACGCTTGCCGCGGCGTCGTGTATCGCGATTGGGATCGCCGCCAACACGGCGATCTTCGGCCTCGCAGACGCGCTGCTTCTGCGCCCGCTCGCGGGGGTCACGGAGCCGGCGGCCCTCGTCGAGATCGGCCGTAGCCAGGACGGGCGCGGCTCCGATACTTTCGCCTACCCGGCGCTCGACGCTTTGCGCGAGAGCAGCCGGACGGTCGAAGTCGCTGGCTGGACCTTCGCTCCGATGGGGATAGGCGCGGGCGATTCGCCTGCCGCTCTGATGGGTCTTCAGGTGACGGACAACTACTTCGACGTGCTCGGTGTGCCGATGCAGCTGGGCCGCGGTTTCGCTCCCGGCGAGGCCGGTGCGGGCGGCACGCCCTCAATCGTCGTAATCAGCGACGCGCTCTGGCGCGATCGCTTCGAGACGGATCCGGCGGTCATCGGGCGCGAAGTGCGCATCAATGGGACGCGTGCGGCGGTCGTCGGCGTAGCGGCTCCCGGATTCACGGGAAGCCTCGCGGTCATCCGCGCGGACGCGTGGGTGCCGCTCGGCATGGAGGCCGGTGGATTCATCTCCGGGGAGACGCTGCAAGGCTGGCGCAACAACATGATCCTCGGCGTCGGTCGACTCGCGGACGGCGCGAGCCTCGGGACAGCACGCGCGGAGCTCGACGCCCAGATGGCCGCACTGGTGGACTCCCGGCCCGACGAGCTCGAAGGGCAGGGTGTGGTTGCCAATGCCCTGGGCACACTGCCGGTTGATCTAGCCGGCATGGTCCAGCTCTTCATGGTCGTATTGAGTGTGGTCGTGGGATTGGTGCTTGCCGTGGCGTGCGTCAACGTGGCCGGGATGATCCTGGCCAGGTCGCTCGCGCGACGCAGGGAGGTGGCCGTGCGGTCTGCGCTCGGAGCCGGGCGGGGCCGCATCGTGCAGCAGCTGCTCACAGAGTCGTTCTTGCTCGTGGGGTTGGGCGGCGTTCTCGGGACGGTGGGCGCCGCGGGGGCGATGGCGGCGATGCGGTCCATTGACCTTCCTATTCCGCCTCCGTTCGACATTGCGTTCTCTCCGCAGCTCGACGCGCGAGTGATGACCTACGCGCTGCTCGCGACCGGACTGGCGGGGCTGTTCGCCGGCCTCGGCCCGGCGGCACGCGTCAGCCGCGCAGATCTCGTGCCGGCGCTCAAAGGGGAGGGGGCCGTCGCCGGCTCCAGATTGCTCGGGCGTCGCGCGCTGACCGTTGCACAGGTGGCCTTGACCGTAGTTCTGGTCGTCACGGCAGGGTTGTTCGTGCGCGCGCTGAACCGCGCGGCCGCGATCGATCTCGGCTTCGATGCGACCGGCGTATACGCGATCGGGCTCGATGCCGCCCTGACTGGATTGGACGAAGCCGCGGGCGCCGCGGTGCTCGCAAACCTGGCCGAGAGCGCCGAGGCGCTGCCCGGCGTCACGCGGGCGGGACTCAGCGTGTTGCTACCGCTTGGATTGCCGTCGAACATGGGCTTCGGCGGGCTGCGTGTGGCGGGGCACCAGCCGCCTGACGAGGACGGAGGCTTCCCGGCCAGTACCAATATCGTCGGTCCGGGCTACTTCGAGACCATGGGGATCGACCTCGTCGCCGGTCGGGACTTCGACGAGCTCGACAACGCGGACGCCGCAAGAGTTGCGATCATCAATGCCCACGCGGCGGAGCGTTTCTGGAATGGCGATGCCGTCGGCCAGGTCTTCACGCTCGGCGAGACCGAGTATCGGGTCAAGGCGGTAGCTGCCGATTCGAAGTACCAGACGCTGACGGAGGAGACGCCGTTCTTCATCTACGTGGCGCACGCACAGCGCTACAGCGCCGCGCCGTTCCTCGTGGCGCGTATCGACGGCGACACCGCTGGCACCATCGCCTCGATCCGAGCCACGGCGGCGACCATTGCGCCGGATCTGCCCATTCTCGAGGTGGTCTCGCTTCGTTCGTACGCCGATCTCGGACTGTTGCCCCAGCGCGTTGCGGCGACGCTCGGTGCGAGTATGGGGGCAATCGTGATCTTGCTTGCCGGGATCGGCATGTACAGCGTCACGGCCCAGATGGTGCGTCGCCGTCACGCCGAAATCGGCGTCCGACTCGCGTTGGGCGCCGAGCCCCGCGCACTGCTCGGCATGGTCGTGCGCCAGGGCATGCGTGAACCGATTGCCGGGCTGGTTCTTGGTCTCGCGGTGGCGGGATTCGCGACACGGTTCATGGCGGTGTTTCTCTACGGGATCAGCCCTCTCGACCCGGTCGTTTTCCTTGGCGGCAGCAGCCTGTTGCTGGCGGCGGCGCTCGCGGCCAACTGGTTGCCGGCACGTTCGGCAGCACAACTCGATCCGGTCAGGGCGCTGCGCGCCGAGTAGCGCGGGCCGGGGCTTTCGGCACGGCGAGGGGGTGCTATCGTCGGCCGCATGGGCCACGGAGAGAGAGACGAGACGGGTTCGGAGGTGACTGTCACGCAGCGCGGCGCGCGACGGGTCCGTGGTGCGCACCCGTGGATATATACCGGCGACGTCGCCAAGGCACAGGCGGGGACGCACGACGTTGTGCGCGTTGTGGACCCGCGTGGACGGATGCTCGGGACTGCGTTTTACAACTCCAGGTCGCAGGTCGCGCTGCGCATGATCGGACGCGCCCCGGTGGAGGTCGATGCCGATTTCTGGCGTTCGCGTATCCGCGCTGCAATGGACTATCGCACCGAACTGGACATCGACGCTGACGTCTATCGCCTGGTTCATTCCGAGGCCGATCGCCTTCCTGGACTCGTGGTGGATCGCTACGCGGACGTGCTGGCCGTACAGATGCTGAGCGGAGTCGTCGACCAGCAGCGCGATGACGTGATCGCCGCGCTTGTAGACCTGGCCGCACCGGTCGCGGTGGTGCTGCGCAACGACAGTCGCAACCGTCGGCTCGAAGGGTTGCCTCAGAAGGTCGAAGTGGTCCATGGCGAACTGCCGGCGCCCCTCCTCGTGCGCGATGGCAAGGTCCGGATGGAAGTCGACCTGCTTGGCGGCCAGAAGACGGGCCTGTTTCTCGACCAGCGCGAGAACCGGGCCGCGGCGCGGCGCTACGCGCGAGGCCGACTGCTCGATTGCTTCAGTTATCACGGCGCGTTCGCGCTCCAGCTCGCGGGCGAATGTGACGAGACGATCGCGCTCGATATTTCGAAAGAGGCCGTGTCGGCGATTCGGCGCAATGCCGAACTCAACGGCGTGAGAATCGATGCTCGTGCCGAGAACGTGTTCGATCAGCTGCGCCTCTTCCAGGACAAAGGCGAGTCCTTCGACACCATCGTCCTCGACCCGCCCGCTTTCGCGAAGAACCGCAAAGCGGTGACAAGCGCGTTGAAGGGCTACAAGGACATCAACCTGCGCGCGCTCAAGCTACTCAAACCGGGCGGACACCTGATCACGGCGAGTTGCTCGTATCACATCGATTCGGACGCTTTTCTGAAGGTCGTGACCGACGCGGCAGCCGACGTGCGTGCCGAGGTGGCGCTCGTGGAGCGTCGCGTCCAATCGCGCGATCATCCGATGCGATTGGGGATGCCGGAGTCGGCCTACCTGAAGTGCCTGGTGCTAAGGAAGCTCGCGTAGCCGGCGACGCGCGATCGGCGTCAAGAAATGGTCGGGGTGAGAGGATTTGAACCTCCGACCCCCTGCTCCCAAAGCAGGTGCGCTGCCAGGCTGCGCTACACCCCGACTCGGTCCCGGCCGCGCCCTCAGGCGCTGGCGTCAGGATACACCGGGTTCGGGCTCGCAGTTCCGCAAGAAATCAACCATTGCCGCGACAGCCTGGCCGCGGTGAGATAGCGCCGATTTCGTGGCACGTGGCATCTCTGCGAAAGTTGGAGTGTGGCCGGCTGGTCGGAAGATCGGGTCGTATCCGAAACCACCGTCACCATGCACTCGATTCGTGATCGCGCCCTGACAAACTCCGGTGGTCTCGCGCACGACGTCGCCAGATCGAGCGAGAACGAGGTGGCACACAAACTGTGCTCCGCGCTGCTGCGGCGGAATTCCCCGCAGGCGATCGAGTACCGCCGCATTGCGCTCTTCCTGTGAGATGGCGGGATCGATGTAGCGCGCCGAGTAAACGCCCGGTTCGCCGTCCAGCGCGTCGATCATCAGGCCGGAATCATCCGCCAGCGCCACTGCCCCCACGTGTTCTGCATAGAAGAGAGCCTTGCCGCGCGCGTTCTCGCCGAACGTATCGCCGTCTTCGGGAAAGTCGGGCGTTCCGTCAGGCAGCCCGCCGCAGGTCCAGCCGGTATCGCGCAGCAGCTCGCGCAACTCGGCCACTTTGCCCTGGTTGTGCGTCGCCATGAGCAGCGATCGGCTCACTAGAACGACCAGTCGAGAAGTGGCTTCACCGGTTCGGCGAGGTAGCTATGGCCGTTGAGTGTTTCGACGGTGCGTCCATCAACCAGGAACTGCACGGCCGTGAGAGTAGGAACGGACCCCGTGAGCGAGCCCACGATGCTGTACACGAACATCAGTTCGGCTCGGCTGCCACCGTCGACGAGATCGGCCAGGCCGGCTTCGAAGTCGAGGAAGGCGATGCCATTGGCAACCCATATCTCACGAACAATCATGCCGTCCGGCAGGGGTGCGCCCGGGGTGGCCACAAGTCGATCTAGAACGGCACGTACCTGGGCTACCGGAGTTCCCGGTTGGTCTATTCGCGCGATACGGGTGATCAACTGACGACCGGAGCCGTCTGACACGAACAGCTGAGCGGTGAGCGTATCTGGCAGTTCCGTGGGTTCCTGGGCTGGCGCAGCGGCCGGCGCGGTCTCGGCGACAGCGGTCTCAGCCGGCTCGGGAGGCGCCAACGATTCGCCCGCGGAGATCTCGCCAGTGGTCTCAGGTATTGGCAATGGCGCCGGCCGACTCAACTGATTGAGTGCGAAGGCGAGTGCGCCGAGGGCCACCACCAGAACACCGGCGATGATGATGACCCGAGCTGGCAGAGTGCTTTGCGATTGGGCCATGGTGGGGTGGGGCGTCAGTGCCGCGGTTAGTTCGGTGGCGCCCCCGCTAGCACCGCGTACTGCTCGCGGAAGGCGCTGATACCGCGGAACAGCGCCTCGGCGATGCGCTGTCGCACATCCGGGTCGGCGAGCATGGCGGCGTCCTCAGGATTCGAAAGATAGCCTACCTCGACCAGCACGGCCGGCATCGTGGCACCGCGAAGCACGGTGAACGGCGCCTGCTTTACCCCGCGATCAGGGATGCGCCACAGATCGTTCAACGATGCCTGGAGTCCTTCGGCGAAGAGACTGCTCTCGCGGAGGTGCTGGGTTTGCGCCAGGTCCCACAGGATGAACTCGATTCCCGGTTCTGGTGCGGCACCGGCGGTACTGAGTTCGTCATCCGGGCCGTTTTCACGGAGCGCGGCCTCTCGCGCTTCTGCGTCGGACGCCGACGCTGACAGGAAGTAGGTCTCGGGTCCACGCACGCCGGTCTGCCGGAAGCCGTTGGCGTGAATCGAGATGAAAAGGTCAGCGCCCCAGTTATTGGCCTTCTCAGTGCGGCTCACGTTTTCGAGGTCGAGGTCGCGATCACGCGTGAGCTGAACCTGGAGGCCTAGCCGGCGGTAGACCAGTTCGCGAAGGCGGATCGCGATGTCGAGTGTCACCGCTTTTTCCTGCAGACCGTTTGCCGCGATGGTGCCGGTGGCCTGACCCCCGTGCCCGGGGTCGATCACGATCGACCGCAACCCTTCACGCACTACGGGTGCCTGTTCGCCATCGGATGCGGCGGCCGACGCGTCGCGATTCGACGGGCTCACCAAAAGCATGGCTACCGCTATGGCACTAGCGGTCGGTATCAAGATGAAACTACGCAGTCGAGACCGATGGCCCCCGCCAACGTCTACTGCAGCCCAGCGCACTTTTTGCATGTTTTCCCACAAACGCCAGTGGCTGCCTCCCCGCGCGTGATCCTAGCATAGGGTGGCCTTCTGCGGTCAGGAGGGACAGACGATGGAGAGCAACTTGAGCAAGATCTCTGAACGGCGTCGTCGATGGGCGGCTCTGGCGGTCGGCCTGATCGCGACCGGTGTGTTCTTCGTGAATATCTGCGACCTGGTGTTCGACTGCGGCTGCGCATCGCTCTGGGCCGGTGGCGCCGAGCACTGCAACATCCACCACGCAGAGGGTCCGCGCTGTCCGTGGTGCGCCAATCCGTTCACGGCGGGCGCCGGCGCTTTCGTGAGCGTGGCGGTCGCTCAGGTCTGGCTTGCCGTCGGCCCACTCGCGGTGGGACTGGCTGCCCGCGTGGCATTGACCGTAGCGGCGCTTCCCGCGGTCGGCGTGGCGATCGGTTGGCTGCAGGGTTCCTGGTACGGATACTGGGGATGAGCCGCTAGCGTCGACCCTCGGCGCAGTCGATGCAGACCGTGGCTACCGGGTTGGCGCGCAGCCGCGCATCGGAGATCTCCTCGCCGCAGGCGATGCACTCGCCGTACTCCTCGTTGTCGAGCCGTTCGAGTGCGGCAGCTATCGCCTTCAACTCGCGCTCGTTGCGACGCTTGATCTCGGCGGACATCGCCTGGCTCTGCATGGCGTCCATACGCGATAGCCGACCGATCCTTGCCTGATCGAGTTCGACGACAGCGGTGGCGTCCTCGTTCGTGCGGGCGGTTTCCTCGAGCTGCGCACGTCGCTCCTCGAGCAGGGTGCGAGCTTCATCGGGAATCATTCGCTAGCGCCGTGGGGCGACCCGAGTGAGTTCCGGGAACCAGTTCACGACGACACGGGCGAGCTGGACACCGCCGTTCGTCCTTTCCGCGGAAGGGAACATCACGAAACGTCCGTCAGGCGCTACGTCGTAGTCTGCGAAGGTATTGCCGTCCATCCCCAGACCGCCCGGGCCGCCGAGGAAGTTTCCGGTCACGAGTAGACGCGGTCGAGTTGCCGAGAACGTGCCTCCCTGGGCCGAAATCTCGACAACCATGATCCCATCCGCAGACCGATAAAATAGCTCCGAGCCATTGGGTGACCAGCGCGCGTAGCCGCCACCGGCGTCCGATACCTGCCATCGGCCCTCACCCTCGGGGAAGGGCTGCACATAGATCTCCGACTCGCCGCTCTCGTTCGACTGGTATGCGACCCAGCGACCATCTGACGAGAAGCTGGCCTCGCTCTCCTGGAACCGGGTCGCTACAAACGGCCGAACGGTCGCGTCCTCACTCTCGAGGTCGAGGACGCCCAGGTCGGCCCCCGCGAACCACCCGCTGTCAGCGTCCTCGGTGCCGCCACGTAGCATGATCGCGTAGCGGCCGTCGGGCGACCAATCGCTGACGAAGAGCTGAACTTCCTCGGTGGTGATCTGCGTGGCATTCCCCGATCCGTCCGACCGCTTGCGGTACAACTCGTCGGATCCGGTGGCATCGGAGCTGTAGATCAGCTCGGTGCCATCCGGCGACCAGACGGCGGGTCCTTCGATGCCAGGTTCGAAGGTGATCCGGGTCCGTGTGCCCCGCTGGATGTCGTACACCCAGACGTCCCAGTTGTCCGCGTTCAGTTCGGTCATCGCGACGCGATTGCCATCGGGAGACACGCGGGCCTCGACATACGCGCGCTCCTCAGGGAGCAGCGGAGCCATGTCGCCGTCGCGATCGAGCCAAATCGCCGGATATGCGACCGGTACGGAGCTTCCAGCGCGATGCACCAGGATGCCGTTCTCGGACACGCCGTACTGCCCGCCGCCTTCGCCCGGATCGTCCGCGACGGCTTCGGCCACCGGCACTGCACTGCCCACGATCTCCATCGAGTCGATATCGAGTGGGATCGCGAAAAGGGTGCCGTCGCTCATGAACAGGAGATGCCCGGATTTAACGTAGCGGCCGTAATAGCCGCCGCGATACAGGATTGTCTTTTCGCCCGTGTCGATGTCGACCGCCTGGATGCTGGCCGCGTCGAACGCGCCGACGGTGTTCGTGTGCGCGGTGAAAATGACTTTGCGGGTGCCCGTCACGAACTGCGGCCAGCGGTGTGTCACTTCCTCCGTGGTGGCGTCGAACTCCGTGAGCGGGCGAGCATCGCCGCCGTCGGCGCTCACGAGCTCGAGCGGCGAAGCTGGATCGCGCGCGAAGACAACCTCGTTGTCGTCGGTCCAGGTTGCGCCGCGACTCCGGTTTACCGCGACGAACTCGAGCGGAGTGCCGCCCGTCGCCGGTACCTTCATGAGGGCCGAAGGGCTGGCGAATCCTACCCAGTTGCTGTCGGGCGAGAAGAAGGGGTTGTAGAGCGCGCCGGTTGCGAGAACTTCAACGTCGGCCTGGTCGAGGCGTCGGATGCGTACTTCCGTTGCTTGGGCGCTTGTACCCGTCACGACAACAATCTGGCGGCCATCCGGCGAGACGATCATGCTCGATCCGAGTGAGGTGTCTCGGAGTTCGTCCTCGACGCCGATCATCATGTCGAGCCGAAGTGTCGGTGCTTTCTCGGGTGCTCCTTCTGCACCGACGATCATCGACATCACGAAAGCCAATCCGAGAGCACCCGCCAAAGCCCATGGGAGCCAAGGGCGGGTGCCGATCGGAGGCTCGGCGCCGTCGTCCAGGATCGATTCGGCGGCTTCTGGATCCTCGAGATATTCCTCGATCGAGACACGGGCATCGCCGATCGCCTGGATGCGGCGGTCCATGTCTTTGCGAAGGCAGCGATGCAGCAGGGCGCGAATGCGTCGGGGCGTGTCCGAGGGAAGCAGTTCCCACTCGGGGTCGCGATGCACGATCGCGCCCAGAACGTCGGTGGCCGTTTCGCCGCCGAAGACCCGCTGGGCCGTGAGCATCTCGTACATGACGCAGCCGAACGCCCAGACGTCGGTACGGCGGTCCACACTGCGGCCGCGCGCCTGCTCCGGGCTCATGTAGCCCGCGGTGCCGAGGATCACCCCGGCCGCCGTGGCTTCCATCATCGTCGGCGACGCGCTGATCTCGAGCGATCCGCTCATGCCATCGCTGGCGAACGCCTTGGCGAGGCCGAAGTCGAGCAGCTTCACGGTGCCGTCGTCGCCCACCATGATGTTGGCGGGCTTGAGGTCGCGATGCACCACGCCGCGTTCGTGCGCTGACTCGAGTGCACGCGCTACTTGCAGCGCTATTCGCAGGGCCTCGTCGACGGACATTGGGCCGGCATCGAGGCGCTGGTGCAGGTCCTGGCCTTCCGCCAACTGCATTACGAGGAACCGAGTGCCGTCGTCGGCTGACTCAAGTCCGTGGATCGCCGCGATGTTGGCGTGATCGAGCTGGGCGAGAAGCTGGGCCTCGCGCTCGAGCCGCGCCATGCGGTCGGCGTCGCCGGCGAGCTGCGGCGGCAGAACCTTGATGGCCACTTCGCGCTTGAGGTTCGTGTCCTCCGCGCGGAAGACCTGTCCCATGCCACCTTCACCGAGTTTGGCGGTGATTGTGTAGTGGCCTAGGCGTGTTCCTACGTCCATCGGGGAGCCTCGCAGGGGTGAGAGGTTTGGGCGTCAGGCACGGGATAGTACCGGATCTGGGCGGCCCCGCTGAACCGCGTCTGCCGCCGAACTCGTCGGTCTCAGCGACGTTGGCGCAGATACTCCTGCCCACGGCGCATGAGTTTTACGAAGCTGTCCTCGTCGCCATCGGCCACGAGGCTGCGGATGCTGTCGATCGATTCGCGCAGGGCATCAAGAGGCTCGAGCCCGTACTCGTTCAGATGCTGGATCTCGAAGTACAGATGCGGGTTATCGCTCGCGACCGCAGTCGAGACCAGCATCTGCGCGTCGAAGGTTGTGGAAGACAGACCAGCGAGCTGCGGCGCGGCCTCGCCGCTATCGGCCAGCGCCGTGAAGAAGGCGATGTTGAGCGCGTGCGACAGGCCGAGGACGTAGGCGATCATCCGGTCGTGCTCGTCGAGGCCCATGTCGAGCTTTTCGACCATCGTTGCCGAAAACAGTTCCTTGGCATCTGCGGTGGCGTCAGGGCAGCCGGTGTCGACGAATACCAGATGACGGCCGGAGAGGAGTTCCGTACCCGGTCCGAACATCGGGTGCAAAGACGCCACGCGCCATCCGGCATCCGCGAGTGCCTTGATTCCGGCCTTGAGCGGAGTCTTCAGCGAGCCGATGTCGAAGATCAGGCCGGTGGGTTTCTCGGCTGCAAGCGCGGCCAGGATGTGATCCGAGATCGCCAGCGGCGTGGCCACGACGATCACGTCGAAGTCGAGTCCGGCGTCCTGCCATTGCGCCACGCATCGCGCGCCAGCTGGCGCGGCGGGATCGGCGATAGTCGTGGCGAAGCCTTGCTGGGCGAAGAAGTCCACGAACCAGCCGCCCATCTTGCCGCCGCCACCGATCACCAGTGCCCGCCGACCGTCGCCATGCCCTTCGGCCGCGACGCGGTCATGCTCCTGTGTAGTCAGCGACGAGCGGATCAGCGTCCGCAGCAGGTCCTCGGCGACGTCTGGGTCGAGGTCGAGTGAGGCGGCACGTTCGCGAACACTCTCCAGCACGACCTTTTCACGGGCGAAGTCGCGGGTGGCGCGCCCTGTCGACAGCTTGTCTCGCCCGATCTCGGCGACGATGCGTTGCCGCTCCGCAACCAGATCGATCAGGCGCCGATCCAGGTCGGAAAGTTGCTGTCGAAGATGATCGAGACTCACAGTGAAGCTCCAGCGGCGCGGGCGAGTGTGTCAGGACGTTGTACCGCATGGTCTACCGCTGCGCCAAAGCGTATGATCGGCGCCGGTTTCGTACCCGTATCCCGGAGAACACCTGATGCGCCGCATTTCCCCTGCTTGCGGGCCCTGCCTCTTGTCTGCTCTGCTGGTCGTCGGTTGTTCCGGCGGCGTCGCAGAAGGTCCCGCCTCGGTCACCCTGGTCTCCGTTGCCAGCGACGCGCTGATCGAGGGAACTCCCGATGTGGAGCCGCAGGTCCCGATCAGCTGGGACTTCGCCGCGGGCACGACTCCGCAGGATGCTGTGACGCCAGATGAAGCGCTGAATGCGCTTTTCGATGTGGCCAACCTCGGCGTCGCGGACGGCGCACTCCGCGGCACCGCTACCGGCGAGAACTCAGCTCTGTATCTGCGGATTCCCGACGAGATCGAACTGAAGGGCAGTTTCCACTCGCTGGAGGTGCGGCTGCAGGTCGGTGCCGGCGAGTCGGCGCAACTCGCTTTTTCGGGTGCGCCGGAATTCGATCGCGACGAATGGATCGAGACGATCGAGGAGGACGGACTGGGCGCACCATTTTTCGCCGATCTGACGCCGGGCGATGAATTCGAGACGCTGCTTTTTAGCACGGCCGGTTCGATGATCGGAAGCTTGCCGATGTCGGCGCTACGGAACCTGGTGATCCAGCCAGCAGACGCCGCCACCGACTTCGCCATCGAATCGATTCGCCTGAAGTCTCTCGAGGAACACCTGCAGTCCGTGCCCAGCGGTGTTTCGTGGCAGGGGCTCGGCGACGTCTACCGCGAGACTTTTGTGACACGAACTCCCGAGCGCGTGTCGTTCGAGGTCACGGTGCCGCCGTCACCGTGGCTGGACCTGAGCATCGGTACGATCGAGCCTGGCCCTGCGCGCTTCGTCGTGGAGGTTACCGCTGGCGGCTCGACCCGCGAATTGGTGCGCCGAACCGTGACGACGGCGAATCAGTGGACCCGACTGCCAGTGAATCTCGACGAGTGGGCTGGTCAGACCGTGACACTGACTTTGGCTGGCGAAGCCCAGTCGCCGGGGCGATTGCTGTACTGGGGCGGGCCCGTGATCCGTTCACGGGGCGAAGCGACGACCGTAGGAGCCGAAAGCGAAGCGCGCGCCCAGTTGGCCGCGGGCCAGGCCGCTCCAAAGCGGATTCTCTTCATCCTTGCCGACACGCTGCGCCGCGACCGATTGCCCTGGCATGGCGGCGAACGCGACAACGCGCCGCACCTGAGCCGCATCGCTGAGGAGGGCACGGTCTTCACCAAGAACGTGTCGCAGGGGACCTGGACGAAGGTCTCGGTGCCCTCGATTCTGACGTCGCTCTACCCGAGCTCCCACGGGATCGCAGACATTCCGGATCGACTGCCATCGTCGGTGACGACCCTCGGCGAGTCGTTGCGAGAGGCCGGCTACGCGACCTACGCAACCTCGTCCGTGCCGTTCACCGGCAAGCTCACGAATCTGCACCAGGGCATCGAAACGCTGTCGGAGCGCGGGTCCATCAGCGAGCTGCCCCACAGCGAGGCCAAGACAGCCCGTACCTACGTGGATCGACTGCTGCCGTGGATCGAGGAGAACGCCGAGACCCCGTTCTTCGTGTTTCTCCATGTGTTCGATCCGCACAGCCCCTTCGAGCCCTATCCGCCCTACGACACGTTGTACACGGATGAAGGCGAGATCGAGGCGCACCGCGAACGCATCGAAGCCGTTCAGGAAGAGATCGAGGACGACCACATGCGTGGCGATGTGATGCCGACGGCTGAGGAGCTTGCCGCCGCCGAGGTGGACGCCGATGCGTTCGTCGACACCGAGCACGACTGGTACGACGCCTCGATCCGCGGCATGGACGAGGAGCTCGGACGGGTGATGGAGCGTCTCGAACAGCTCGGCCTAGCGGAGGATACGTTGATCGTGTTCATGAGCGACCACGGCGAGGAGTTCCTCGAGCACGGTCGCCACTTCCACGGCAACAACGCATACGGCGAGATGCTCAACGTGCCGCTGATGATGTGGTGGCCGGGCGTCATCCCGGCGGGGCGCAGCGATGAGGTTGTGCAGTCGATCGATGTGATGCCGACCGTTCTCGATCTTGCGAGGATCGCCGCACCCGATCAGGTGCAGGGGCAGAGCCTGCTCCCGTTGATGCTGCAGGGCGAGGCGCCGTCGCGCTTCGGCTGGGTCTCTCGACCGGCGTTCGCGCAGCGTCAAGGGCTGGAGGACGACTCTCTGCCCCCAGAGGAGCAGGTCGACTCGCTCGTCATGGTCGCGGATGGCTGGAAGCTCATCCGCAACTCTCGCCGCCCTGACGACTGGCCGGAATTCGAACTCTACGACTACGACAACGACCCGATGGATCAGATCAACGTCGCCGACGACAACCCGGACATCGTGTCCGGCATGGCCGAGGAGCTCGCCGCCTGGCACGAGCGTGCCTTGGCCGCGCGAGTCGAAGAAGCCGAAGCGTCGGATCTGTCGCCGGAAGAGGAAGCGCGACTCCGAGCGCTCGGCTACATCCAGTAACTAGCGTCGCTCCGCGATGAGTTCGTCGTACGCGGCTGCCGCCGCGTAGGGGAGAAAGAAGCGGTCGAAGCCGAGTTCGAGGCGTTGGTCACCGCGCGTGAATCGAGATCGCATCACCGAGATCTGGATGGCGGCAATCGCGTCGTCGCGCGCGAGCCCGCGGCCGACTGCCTCGGTCATCTCTGCGCGGAGCGCGGCCAGTAAGTCGCGGACCAGGCGAACATAGTCAAGATCGCGCATGAGCTCACCGTGTCCGGGGACGATCGCTGCCGGCGCCAAGTTAACGATTGCGTCCAGCGTGGCGTCCCATTCGCTCGGAGGGACGTCCCCCCCTGCCGGGATTGGTGAGGTCACGATGTCGCCGCTGACCAGGATCCGGCTTGCTGTGTCCCACACCACGAGATCGCCGTTGGTGTTGCCGCGCCCAAGGTGTCTGAGCACGACCTCGCCGCCCCCGGGATCAAGAGTGAGCGACGTGTCGACCAGGTTCTCGGGGAGAGCGGGTCGAATCGTCTCCATCTCGTTGATGAACTGACGGAACGCGCCTTGTCGAGCTTCGATGGCGCTTCGCCGGTCGTCGGTGAGTGCCGCACCGTCTTCCTCGCCCGATTCGAGAACTAGATCGCGGGCAGCCACCGTGGCGCGGAGGCGCTCCAGATTGGTCGCGAGCGCCGGAATCGCTTGCTCTTCGATGCCGGCGCGCGTCGCGGGGTGAGCGATGACCTGGAGTTCCGGAAACGCATCCGCGTAGATCTGGTTGCCCCAGACGTGGTCGTCGTGCCAGTGCGTGTTCACCAGGTAACGCACTGGACGATCCGTGCGAGCACGAATCTCCTGCAGCGCTGCGGCGGAGAGCGATGGCGACGGCGCATCCACCACCACGACGAAGTCTTCGCCCAGGATCGCCGCGGAGTTGCCGAGCCCGGCGTCGGATGGCGTGAAGACGAGGAGCCGGGATCCGATTGCTTGTGTGTTGATTCCGATCTGAGGCGTCGCGCCGGCGACCGCTCCGGCTAGCGTCATCGCACCCAGGCCGGCGAAGAGGCGTTTCATTCGGAGCCTCCCTCACTGAAAGTCAGCAGATCGCCCGGCTGGCAATCGAGTTCGCGACATAGCGCCTCGAGCGTCGAGAACCGAACGGCCTTGGCCTTGCCCGTCTTCAGGATGGAGAGGTTCTGAATCGTGATACCCACGCGATCTGCGAGGTCGGTGAGTCGCAGCTTGCGTTCGGCCAGCACCACATCGAGTCGCACAACAATGGCCATCAGACCGTGAGCTCCGACTCTTCGGCCATCTCCGCGGCGAGCGACATCACATGCCCAACCGCGATCACGCCTGCGCCGATGGCAATGACGCCAAGGGTGCCGGTGGAGACTTCGACGTGCGCGCGGTCGATCAGCGAAGACACGAGGAACGGTTGGGCCAGGTAGACGACGCCGAGTCCGATCACCAGCTGACCCAGCCGGCGGATGAGCTGCGCGTTCCTGCGCTCGAACACCACGCCGCGCTCGTACAGTGCGAAGAGCCGCTCGCACGTCCAGAAGAGTCCCAGCCAAATGGCGATAGCCGGCGCCATGACCGCGACGATGGTCAGGCGCTCCCTGAGTCCCACGGTACCGAGCGGGGCTTCGTCGTCAGCCAGTCCAACCCGAATCATGCCGTTGGTGCTGGGTATGGCGATGACGAACACTGTCGTGATCACTGTGACCGCCAGAAAGAACCAGATCACCCAGCGCAGGCCGCGGCTCAGCGCTGCGATACGCTGCAGATGCGAGCTATTGTTCACGCCGTGTTGTCTCCGATGTTGAATCGATTGTTTATCGATAAACGATAAATAATCATCGAAATACAATCAAGGCCATGAAGATCTATTTCGCTACGACTGTGCTCGGAGACCGTTCGGCGGTACGCACAGGCCGCCGCGTTCTGGCGACCCTCCAGGAGCTCGGACACGACGTGTTGACGGAGCACCTCTTCGAAGAGGGCGCGTTCGAGTCGGACAGCCGACTGACGCCGGAGCAGATCTTTCAGCGCGACATGGATTGGTTGACCTCGGCGGAGGCCGTGATCGTCGAGGCGTCGGGCAGCAGCTTCGGCATCGGCTTCGAGACCGGATACGCGCTGGGCGCGTTGGAGACACCGGTGTGCGTTCTGTATGACGCCGTGCGAGCCGATTCGATCTCGCGAATGGCCCTGGGACTGCGCCACCCGCGAGCCGAGGTGCTCGGGTATGCCGATGCGGACGACGCGGTGCGGTTGGTGCGCGAACGCTTTGGCGACGTCTAGTTCAGAACGGCAGGTCGTCTTCGAGCAGGCCGAAGTGATGCCCCAGTTCGTGAAGAACTGTTTCCTGCACCTCGCGCACGACGTCGTCCTCCGTCTCGCACACGCTCAGGATGGGCCGGCGGTAGACCATGATGCGATCGGGGAGCCCGTGGTCGAGCGCGCCGCGCTCTGTCAGCGGGATGCCGACATAGAGCCCCAGAAGCTCGTCGGCACCGCCCGCTTCGAAGCCCGCCTCGGCGAGGTCTTCGGGGGAAGCGTGATCTTCCACCAGTACGATCACCTGGCCGAGTCGCGCGGCCCACTCCGGCGGAAGCCCGTCGAGGGCCTGACCTACGAGTTCCCGGAAGCCGTCGAGACTGAGGTCCATGGGGTTACTGGATGTAGCCGAGCGCGCGGAGCTGCTCGGTCATTTCGGGATCCAGGATCACCTGCCCTTCGCTCTCCGCGCCGATGCCAAGAAGGGCAGCTCGTGCAAGCAGGTCGAGCAGGTAACCGTGAGTGACTACTCGAGTGGTGGCGGCGCTCTCGCCGGGATCCGCTACCAGGTCGAAAAGCCGAGCCTGGAGCCTGCCGTCCGGCGCGAGGCTTCGCATGAGCTTGTCCGCTCCAACAGCCACGCTCTCATGGAGAGTGGTTGTGAGCGCCAGGTGGGAGAGTGCTGGCCGGTTGCCGAGTTCGTTGCCCAGGCTGAGAAGGCTCACGCCGGGGCCGGCGGTTGCGAAATCCAGGCCCGCTGATTCCATCACGGTGGGGAAGATGTCGACGTGCTGGGCGCGCTCCGCGACGCGTTCGCCGGCGCGGGCACCGTTCGGTAGTTTCACGATCAGCGGGACATGCAGCTGCTCCTGAAAGAGCGTCGCGCCGTGTGACCAGGCGCCGTGATCCAGGAACTCCTCGCCGTGGTCTGAAAGCACGATGATCAACGAGGAGTCGTAGAGGTCCTCTGCCTTGAGGCGCTCTACGAGCAGGCCGAACTGCGCATCGTTGAAGGCGATCTCGGCGTCGTACAGCCCCACCATGTGCCGGCGAACGTCCTCCGCATCGAGGGATGTCCCAGGCTGCAAAGCGCGATGGGCGTTTGCCGGCTTGTTGATGTCGACGTCAGCAATCAGTTCGCTGGCGAACATGCTCCGATACGGTTCGCGGGGCGCGTACGGTGCGTGCGGGTCCGTGGTGTGCAGATAGGCGAAGAACGGCGCTTGTTTCGGTCGCCGATCGAGCCACGTGAAGAATTGCTCGTTCACCGCGTCGGCTAGTTGATGGACTTCCGCTGTGGGCTGTTCACCGAGTTCAACGAATTCGTGAAAGCCCTGGTCGAAGTTGAAGTCGGAGAAGACGGTGGAGTTGGTGGTGGCGGCGTACGTCGCATAGCCGGCCATTTGCAGCACTGTTGCCAACGTCCACGAGTCCATCCCGAGGTAGTCCTGTCGACCTTGCACGCCATGTTGTTGCGGCAACAGACCGGTCATCGTCGATGCGATGGCGGGCTTGGTCCACGAGGACTGCGCCTGCAGCGCTTCGAACACGACGGCGTCGGTCGCGAAACGATCAAGGTTCGGCGAGGTCGGTCGGTCGTAGCCGTAGACGCCTAGATGATCGGCGCGCAGGGTGTCTATCAGGTAGACGATCACGTTGGGTGGATCGGCCAGTGCGGGACCAGCGGTCGCGATCGCCGGTGCAGCAGTGCCCATCAGCCGCGCTTGAGCCAACACGACGCTTCCCTCATCCGCGTCCACGTTGCCGCCGCGGCTGACCATAAGGGCAATGCGAGTCGGACCGGGTTCGAGATCGAACGAAATGACCTCGGATGTACGCGTGGTTGGGTCGAGCGTTGTCAGGGTTGGAGTTGCGCCGTCCTGTGCGAACTCGACCTGAAGCTCGAGCTCATCGGCGACTCCGGCGGTGGTGAACCCATCCAGATGTAGCTCAGCGCCGTCAGGTACATTTGCGAAGAACTCGCGCCGGATTCCCACCGGGATCCGCAGGCCGTCGGTTGATCCGACGGTCGTTGGTACGGTGGGCTCCTGTTCCGGCTCAAGCGACCCGAGAGTGAGCGCCAGAAAAACACCGCGCGGCCTGTCTGAATCGTCTCCGAAGTTGCTTTCGTTCTCGCCGCTCAGGTAGCGGAACTCGATTTCGTTCACGCCGATCCGTTGCGTGTCCGCGCCGAGTGCGATCGTTATGGGTGCCCCCATATCGCGACGGCGGAGAACGGCGACGTCGTCGCCGTTGATCGAGACCTGCAGCCTGCCGTCCGCCCGCCTGAACCAACCCGTGGGGTCGAAGTGGACGGTGATCTCTCGCGCGCGCGGCCGGAATGCGTGAAATTCGACGATGGTCGCGGGTCCCGTCCCGAATAGCGCACCGTCACGGTTGAGAAAGCCGCGTGCTGCGAGTTCTGATTCGCCGAGTCGCGCCAGATCGGTGAGAGCGCCGTCGACGACCGTGTTGGCCAGACCTTCATCGGCAACGAGATCGAGGACTACACCGGCGTCGGCGGGGCGGTCATCTGGGCCGGGCGCTGAACATGCAGCGACGAAGCAGGATGCCACTATCGCGATGACTCTCGTTGTCCCGCGCATCACAAGTCGGTTTCGATGGCGCTGATGGCAGCCGCCGCCTCGGTGGCCATGCGGGGCGCCGTGCTGGATGTCAGCTCGCGCAGGCGCGGCAACGCTTCGGCTGCACGAGGACCGATCTGCCCCAACGCCCACGCGACCCGCCAGCGTTCGTCGTCGCCAGCGTCGAGCGCTGCCGCCAACGGCGCTACCGCCGCTGGTCCGGCAGCTACCGCGACAAGGGATGCCCAGCGGCGCTCCTTCTGGGAGGGTGCGTTGAACAGATCCACGACTCGGGCGGCCTGCGCTCGGCTCAACGCCCCGGCTTCGCTAAGTGCGCGGAGCGCCCTGATCCGGACACGGGCCGATGGGTCGTCGAGTGCCGCGATCAGCCACGTCACGGTGCCGCTTCCGGAAATCGAATGGAGCGCCGCCAGCGCGTTCACGCGGACAGCCTCGTTCACATCGGTCGTCGCGGGTCCAAGAAACTCGATCGCCGGATCACCAAGGCGGCCGAGGATCGTCGCGGCCTGGGCACGCGCCATCCAGTCCTCATCGCCGAGGGCCATCTGTAGCGTAGCGAGGGAGTCGTCGCCGCCTTGAGTGAACTCGAGCGCAGCGCTGAGCGTCGTGGCTCCGGCGCCACGCAGGTGTTCCGACGTCGGCGAGTCAGACCCGTCCTGGCCGCACGCGGCTATCAGAAGTAGACCCAGTGCGGCAGTTCCAAAACGGCCGTTCACCATGCGAGAGGCCGTGGTCACCGTGCTCTATTCGATCGTGATCGCGATCGCTTTGGTCAGCAGCGAGTGCTCAGGACCATCGATCACACGGTGTTCGCCGTCGGCGACCTGGAGGCACAGTTGGTGCTCGCCGGAATCGAACTGCATCGTGATGTTGTCGCTACCCGTTCCGAAGTGGATGTAGGACGGGTTGCCGGCCACGATCACTTCACCTGCGGCGGCGCATTCGACATCCACCGCAAGGTGGTAGTGGCCTTCGCCCGGCCGGACCGTCAGCGGGTCCTCGATGGGCACGATGCTGAAGTTTTCCACGGCGAAGACGATTTCGAGCGGACTGGCGTAGGAGCCACCGTCCTCGATCGTGCTGAAGAACACCTCGGGCGTCGCCGGTGCCGGTTCGGATACCTCGGGCTCGGGGTCTTCGGCAGGTGCTTCAGGCGCGGTTTCCGCGGCGCACGCGCCCAGCGCGAACAGAGCTAGAACCGAGAAGCAGAGGCGAGCGTTACGCAGGTTCGCGAGCATGGGCAAAGTCCGGGTGTTCCAGGGGCGTACAACACGTGCGTTTCGGGAGACCGCAAGGTAGCCCGCGCCTGGGGCCTTGGCAAGGACACAAGCGCAGCGGGCGTCATGACCAACGACCAGAACCCGGAAGTTCGGAGATGGGTTGACGAGATGGTACCAATGTACCAAGATAACAATATGAAGAAACAAATCGAACGAGTTCAGACCGGTGTGCGGATCGAAAAGCGGCTCCTGAAGGTGCTCAAGTCGCTGGCGGAGTACCTGGAGATCTCGCTGGGGGACCTCATCGAGGGAATCGTCCTGCACACCTTCGACAACAAGACGCCGTTCTCCGAGGAGACGCTCGGCAAGATCGCGCAGCTGCGCGATGTGTACGGCCTGGATCTTGACGCGTCGGACAGCCATCAGCTGGCTGAGGGAGACTCCGATGAGTAGTAGGGCGCAACGGGTCGTCGAGCGCTTCGAAGCGGGCGACGTCGACGTGTCGACCTTTGATCATCGCGCTCACGTCATCACAGGGTGGGCGATGCTCGAGTCCTATCCCTTTCTGGAGGCGGTGACGCGGTTTGCGCGCGGGCTCGAGTCCGTGGCGAGCGCCGCCGGAGACGCCGAGAAGTTCAACACGACCATCACGGTCGCTTTCATGGCGCTGATCTGGGAGCGCATGGCTGGCGAGCCGTATGTCGACGGCGACGACCTCTGTGCTCGCAACCCGGACGTTCTGGAATCCGGGATCCTCGGTCGCTACTACTCGCGTGGTGCGCTCTGGTCTGAAGCATCCCGGGCAGCGTTCGTTCTGCCGGACCGGCCGCTGCCCGGTGCAGCGTAGAGCGGCTACCACCCGTCGAACAGGCCTCCGTCGAACCAGTCCCACAGCACGGACATCAGTATCTGCGTGCTGCGCCGCTCGCCGTTGAGCGGAACTCGAACGCCCAGGTTCAGCAAGACGTGTTGCCGCGTGTTGAGAGCAACCTGAATCTGCGGCACGACGTCCCAGAGAACCTCCGCAGAGTCTTCGAGCGGCACGGCGCTGAGCACCTCGACCATCGGTGACCAGGCGCGACCGAACTCGCCCTGAGTCCATGTGTCGCCGACCACTATCCGGGCGATGGCCTGATGAGCGCGTTTATCGGAGTCCGTCGATAGTTCCACTCCCGCGAATGCCTGCAGGAACCCATCGCCGGGCAACGCCTGGCCGAACGCTACGAAGGGCTCCACTACCGTCACCCCGTTGCCGCGGCCTTGTTCCTCGCTCCCGGTGGGGAGCTTCACCTCGGTGCCCACCGACAGGATGTTCCCGGCCTCGACGCTGTGATGCATGGTGTGTTTGATAGCCACTGCGATGTCGCCGAAGCCGACGTTGCCCCAGCCGTTCTCCGCGGATAGCTCGCGCGCGCCAAACGGAATCTCGACTTCCCACATGCTGCGCGGGCCGAAACGTTTCTCGTAGATGATGGCGTTCACCACGCCGCCGCCGTTGTTCGCGTTCACGCTAGCTGTGTACACCGCTTCGTCTTCGGGGAACGCCTTCTCCGTGACCAGCGCTCTCGGGAGATTGAGCTCGCCGCGCGGCCAGCGATCGTCCGTACAGTAGCCGCGGATGTGATCCATGATCAGCTGGAGTTGCTCCACGGTGAAGGCACCGCCGAAGGCTGGCATCGTCCGGCTGAACGCTCGCACCGGCCCACCCTCGTGAGAGACCGCGATCCAGTCGGGGTCCGGTTCACGGGAGGCGAAAGCACAGTCGGTGAAATCCGGTAACGGCTCATCGAACCCGACGGTGGCCAGGTCGACGCCAGCGCCGTCGTCGCCGTGACACTTGGCGCAGCCGACTTCGTAGAGCCCCTGACCTGTGGTGGGGAACACGGGTCCCTGGGCAAGCGCCGGCCATGCCAACAGCAACGTGGTGATCAACCCGAGTCGGTACACGATGCGCATCCTCGTCCCCCAAGCCTGAATGTGAGCCCGCATCGTACCAGCGAGCGCAGGTCGGCCCGGCCGGTCGTCCGGCGTGCGAAAGGCCCGGAGTTGTGTGTGCGTCGACGCCTAGCTAATATAGTGACACTGTATTTAAAACATTCCTGAGCGAGTTCCATATGAGGCAACCTGACGTTCTCGGCGGCTTCGAGCATCAGGTGCTCCTGGCTGTTGCACGGCTCGACGGTGAAACGTATTCGGCCCCGATCGTGCTCGAACTCCAGCGTCGAACCGGCCGCGAAGTCGCTTCCGCGGCAGTCTTCGTGACCTTGCGCCGCCTCGAGAAGCGCGGCTACCTGACCTCCGCGAGAGATACCGAGGGCGGCCGGGTCGGACGGCCCCGCAGGATCTTCGAGCTGACCGCGTCGGGAGCGGATGCCCTGCGCGAGGCTCGGGCGACACTCGACCAGCTTTGGCAGGGCCTCACCTTGCCCGAAAGCCGATGAGAGTGGACCACGAGGCCACGTTGCCTCTCGTCTACCGCCTGTGCCTGCGATCGATTCTGCGGATCTGGCGCACCCTCGATGAGATCGAGGAGGTCGAAGCCGAGATCATCGAACTCCGCAGGGTCCGACTGAAGGAACACGGAGTTCGCGGCCGCGCGCCCTACACCTGGCGACAGATCGCCGGCTATCCAGGCCGTCTCGCCCTTGACCGAACCGTTGTCCCAATCCCCGATCAAGCGGACCGACCCGTGAATACTCTGCTTGCCGACGCTCGAACGGCGCTGCGCGCCCTGCCGCGATCACCGCTGCTTACGTGCACGATCATCGCCGTGCTGGCGCTTTCCATCGGTGCGACCACGACGATCTACAGCGTGGTCCATACCGTACTGATCGAGGACCTCGAGTATCCCGAGCCCGACCGCGTCGTTGGGCTGTGGCTCGTGCAGTCGGACCTGAGTCGGGCGCGGATGACACCTGGAAATCTTCTGGATGCTCGCGAACTCGGCGTACTTGAGTCGCTGGGTTCGTTTCGGCGCTCCAGCGCAACGTTCCATCCCGAGGACGGTGACGCGATTGTGCTCACCGGAACTCGCGTGACCGATGGATACTTCGAGTCGCTGGCCAGGCAGCCGATAGTCGGACGCCCGTTCAACTCGCTCGAGACGTCGACCGGCGGCCCATCAGTCGTCATGCTCGGCGAGCGGTTCTGGTCGACGCGTCTGGGGCGCGACGCCGGGATCATCGGCCGGGTTCTGATCTTGAATGACACGCCGCGCGAGGTCGTAGGCGTGATGCCTTCCGGGGTCTATCCCGCCGGAGCCTCGATCGGCGCGGAGGTCACCATCGATCCGGACGGTCCTGACTTCTGGATCCCCGAGCGTTTCAGCGAGGCGTTCTACCAGAATCGACGGAGCCACCTGCTCGGCGTCGTTGGCAGACTCGATGACTCGACGAGCTTTGAGGCTGCGCAAGCCGCAGTGGCGACGCTGGGTGCGAACCTCGGCGAGCGTGACCCGATGAACGCCGGCGAGGGATTGGTGCTCACGTCCTTCCGCTCTGAAGTGGTCGGCGCCGTAGAACAGTCGCTCGTGCTCCTGCTGCTTACCGTCGCGGTGGTTCTTGCGATCGGTGGCGCGAATGTGGCTGCCCTTCTCCTCGTGCGTGCGGAATCCCGGCAAGCGGAGCTCGCGTTGCGCGCAGCTTTGGGCGCCGGACGCTCGCGCCTAGTGCAGCTCTTCGTCGAAACCGCGATTCTTGCGGCGGTGGGCGGCGGTCTCGGAGTACTTCTGGCGCCGCGGCTTCTCGATGCACTGCGGGGGGCGATCCCGACGTCCATCCCCCGGATGCATAACGCAGTCGTGGATTGGCAGGTACTCGGTGTCAGTACGGTGCTGGTGCTCCTCGTTTCTCTGCTGGCCGGCTCGTTGCCAGCCGTGTTTGCTGCGAGGTCGAGTTTGACCGGTGCGCTCCGCCAGTCCGCACCGGGGGCGGGGGTCGGGCGGACTCGGCGCACGCTGCAGGCGTTCATGGTCGGAGCCCAGGCAAGCATGGCCGTCGTACTGCTTGTCGTCGCCGGTCTCCTCGTGCGCAGCTTCATGGAACTGAACGCAGTGGATCTTGGCTTCGATTCAGACGGGGTGCTCACCGCATCGATGAACGTTCCGACGAGTGTCGGCGACGACCAAGAGTCGATCGTCGAGTTCATGCGCGTCGTTCGGGAATCGTTGCTCGAGATTCCTGGCGTCACTGCTGCCGGTCTGGCGTCCGACAGCCCCGTGCAGCGCAACTGGGTGGACGGGTTTCGGATCCTGGGCGAGACCCGTGGGCCGGACGATGACCCGACGTGGGCCTCGTTGCGGAGGGTCGGTGTGGGGTATCTGGAACTGATTCGCACGCCCGTGCTCGATGGCCGTGGCTTCTCCGCGACGGACGGCGTGAATGGCGCACCCGTGGCGGTGGTGAATGAGGCGGCCGCGGCCCTCTACTTCAACTCTGACGCGGTTGGGCGACAGATCTTTCTGCCGTCGCTGGAACGGATGTATGGCGAAGGCTTTGCCGGTGCGACACGGGAAATCGTTGGAGTGATTGGCAATGTGCGATATCTCGGACCGCAGGCCGAGCATGAGCCCGCGATCTATATGCCTCTGGATCAGTTCACGAGCGCAGGCCTCGTCGCCGCCGTGCGGATTGACGCGAGCCGGCCGGATGCGGCTGCTGCCGTACGGTCGGCGATCATGGCAGTCGATTCCGGAGTTGGTCTCCGTGAGGTGACCTCTCTGTCGAGCCTCGTGGGTCGATTCACCGCATCGGCGCGTTTCGCCATGATCCTGCTCGCGATGTTCGGCGCCATGGGTCTGTTGCTCGCTGCGATGGCATCGCACGCGTTGGTTTCGAGGGTGGTTGCCACTCGGCTTCGTGAGTACGGCATTCGCCGGGCTTTGGGGGCACCGTCGGGCGCGCTGGCTCGAAACGTCCTCTGGGCAGCCGTCGGGCCCGCGGGGATCGGTACGCTCGTGGGCATCGCGGTGGCCACTCCGGCGGCGTTCGCGATACGGGGGCAGTTGTTTGCCACTACGCCACTGGACCCCGTGAGCTTCGCGGCGGCTCCTGTCGTACTACTGCTCACCGCATGCGCGGCCGGCCTACTGTGCCTCGGTCGAGCGCTCCGGGCCGATCCGGTGGATGCTCTGAGGTCCGATTGAAGTAGACGCGAAGCTGCGGGCTCGGTGCTGTACGCTGGCGGAATGTTGCAACGCGTGGAACGACCACTGGATGCCCACGAAATCCGGGTAATCGGCTGCCTGTTCGAGAAGGAACAGGCGACGCCCGAGTACTATCCGCTCACGCTCAACGCGTTGGTGGCGGCCTGCAATCAGCGCAGCAATCGCGACCCGGTGCTGACGCTTTCCGACCGCGACGTCGCGCAGGCCTTGCAGCGGCTCGCGGCGGACAACCTGGCGCGACGCGACGACTCAGGCCGCGCAACGCGATGGCGTCAGCGCGCCGATCGCGAGTGGCGTTTGGATCCGGCGGGGAAGGCCGTGCTCACGGTGCTGTTGCTGCGGGGCGCGCAGACGGCCGGCGAGGTGCGGAACCGAACCAGCCGGCTTCACGACTTCGCGTCGAGTTCCGCTGCCGAGAGTGCTCTCGCAGAGTTGGCCGGCCCACCGTCTCCCATCGTCGAGTTGCTCGAGCGTGAGCCCGGACAGAAGGAACCGCGTTGGATGCACCGCGTCGGTGGCGCGGCGTCCGAACCTAGTGGTACAGGCAGCGCGGCGAGCGCGCCAGCAGCGGCACCACCGCCGCGAGCGTTCGACCCGGACCTCGTGGTCAAGCGGCTGGAGCTCCTTGAACAGCAGGTTCAGGAACTCCAGGCCGCGATCAAGAAGCCAGAACTCTTCGACTAGCGCACGCGATCTGGCCTAGCGCCGCCAACCCCGGGAAGGTCCGCGGCGCCCAGGCCTGGCTCAGTGCTGGGCCGACTCTTCCAGGGCTTCCAGCGACCAGTTCACGAAGTCGCGGATGTCCTGGTTCGAGGTGATGAGGTCCTCGGCGCGCAGGTACATCATGTGGCCACTGCGATAACCCTTCCACCAGGTGCGGTCGAGCAGACGTCCGGACGGATCCATGTTCCATAGGGTGTACTTCGACGAGAAGTAGTCCGTGCCGCCGTCGTAGTAGCCGGCCTGCACCATTACGTGCAGATACGGGTTCGAGGCCATCGCCTGCCGCAGTTGCTCACCGGTGTTGTCACCATTGCGGTTCCAGGGGCGCACCGGGCCAAACAGGTAGTACTGCAGGTCGGTTTCCCAGCCGAGCTCCTCGCGGAAGTAGATGTTGACCGCCGGCGAGAACGCGTGGTTCCAGGCGGCCATGGCCGGGTCGTAGTCGTAGCCCATCCCGGCGTCTTCGCGGTCGCGGCCGCGATAGCGGGCGTCGAGCCGGCCCACGGTGAGGCCCTCGTCGCGCATCAGTTCCTTGCGGAACTCACCCACACTCGGCGTCAGGTTGTGGTCGAGCACCCAATCGGTGGAGACGCCGGCCCAGCGAGCTACGGACTCGGCGATCGCGTTGCGGCGCGCCTCGGGCAGGTGGCCGCCATGCGCGAGCGCCGGCAGGTACTCCTCGATGGTGAATTCCTCGACCTCGGGGAGAATCTCCTCCAGGTCACGGTTCTGCAGCGAGGGTTCGAGCTGGCCGTGATACCAGGCGGTGGCGGTGTAGTTGGGCAAGGACAGCGCGGCGCGCACCGGGCCTGCCCGGTCGATGCCCAGGCCCGTGGGCGATACCAGGATCACGCCGTTGAGGAACATCCACTGGCGACCCTGCAGAGCGCCGGCGAGGCCGGATACGCGGGTCGTGCCGTAGCTCTCGCCGATCAGGTACTTCGGCGAGGCCCAGCGATCGTGGCGCGACACGAAGGTGCCGATCCACTCCGCCAGGTACGCGATGTCCTCGTTCACGCCGAAGAACTGCGTGCGGTCGGCATCGCCAACGATGCGCGAGAAGCCCACGTTCACCGGATTCACGAAGACGATGTCGGCTACATCCAGGATCGTCTCGTTGTTGTCATCCATGCCGTACGGCTGCACCGGAAAGCCCTCATCGTCGATGCGGAGTTTCCGCGGGCCGGTGTAGCCGATGTGCATCCACAACGAGGCCGAGCCGGGGCCGCCGTTGAACGACACCATCAGGGGGCGCTCCGACCGATCGTCAACGTCGGTGCGCTGGTAGTACGTATAGAACAGCGACGCGACGACTTTGCCCTCGTCGTCCCAGACCGGCTGCATGCCTACCTCGGCGGTGTACGGGAAGGTCACTCCGCCGACGGTAATCTCGTGCTCGCTGATCGTCTTGGTGTCGACCGGGAACGTCCGGGCGGCCAACTCCGGCATCATGGTGTCCTGGGCGTACGCCGTACCCGCCACCGTGCCGGCGGCGACTACAACAGCGAGCGCCAAGGCGATTCGGGCGCGATATGGTGCGGTCATCGGGTCAACTCCTGGTCTTCTGGGGTTCAGTTCTGGCCGCCGTCGCCCTGGCCTTCGCCGGGCGGATGCGCCATCCATTCGGGGACGGGAAGGAACGGCGTATTGACGATGTCGGGGGCCGCATTCGCTTTCGACTCGGCCACCATGCGCGCGACCTCTTCCATGACCTTCGCGTTGTCCACCACCACGCCGTCCTTGATCGTGTAGACGATGCCGCGCGTGCGGTACATGGAGTGGTCCTCGCGCTTCTTGATGTCGCCGAACGGGTAGAGGTACTTCAGGTTCTCGGCCGGGTTGCCGTCGACGATGAGCAGATCGGCCAGGTAGCCCTCACGGACGAGGCCGAGGCGATCGCCCACGCCGAGAAGCTTGGCGGAGTTCCAGTTGGCTGTCTCGAGGACCTCGAGCGCATGCATGCCGGTTTCGCGCATGAGCTGAAGCTCGCGGACGTTACCGAAGCCGCCAGTCGACCACTGGTAGTTGTCGTCGGTCCCGAACACCACCGTACCGCCCCGGTTGTTGAACTCGTAGATGAGCTCACCCCAGAGGTTGTACATGTACGACCAGTAGTACTCGTCGTCCGAGGTCCAGTCGTAGTGGAACACCGCGTGGCTGCGTGGGTTCGGCAGGTGCATGTCCCACATCGCCTGGTGGGTGTACTTCTCGTGCCACGGCCAGCCCATGGCGGCGAGCACGTTGCGGTTGGCCTCGTAGGTGGCGCGATTGGGCTGCATCACGACACCTGACTTCACCAGCCGGTCGACGATCTCGCCGAGCAGCCGCTTCTTGGTCTCTGGGTTGCGGCCGACCTCTTCCCACACCTTGCCGGCCTGGCGGAAGCGCTCGTTCTCGTCGAAGTAGTCGTAGTCGCGCGGGTAGTCCGGCACGGTGCGATCCAGTGCCGACTCGGCGTAGCCATAGTGGTGGACGATCATCGTCACGCCTTCCTCGGCGGCGATGACGGCGTTGACCTCGGCGAGCGAGTTGGGCTGTACGTGCACCGCTGTGATGCCGCCGGCTGCGTCGATTGCGCGCGCTGCGGCGCCGAACAGTTCACGGTTCCAGCAGAGACCGTTCAGGTAGAACTGCTTGCCGCCGGCTGCGACCATCGCCTCGGCAATTTCGGTCGCCATCGCGGGATCTTCGAGCTGCGCGCGGCTGTAACCGCTGAGGCCGGATCCCCAGCCCCACAGGGGGTACTGGCGCGGTGCGAGCATCTCATTGCGCGCCGTGCGGCCGGCGTCGGTCATCGCCTCGTCGAGCCCCCGATCCGGCGCGGGACCGACGGTGGTCACACCGGTGGCCAACTGCAGGTAGTACACGTAGTCGAGTGGCAGCGGCTCCGTGCGCAGGTGCAGGTGGAGGTTGATCATGCCCGGCATCACGTACATGCCGCGAGCATCGATGACCCGGTCACCCGTGAGGTGTTCCCACTCCTCCTCCGGAGTGTAGGGATCGAAGCGCCGCATCTGCGTGATCTCGTTGCCCTCGATCCGGATGTCGTAAATCCCTACCGACGGCCCGCCGTGACCAGGAAGTACGTTGGCGTTCTGGATCACCAGGCTGTTGTACGGCCCCTCGGCCATGTCGCCGAACTGTCGGGTTTGCACCGGCGGGCGCCTGAAGTCGGTGATCGGCTCCTGCGCGAAAATCGGGCTGTAAGCCCCGGTGGCCAGGACCGCCGCGACAGCAATCAGTGTCAGCAGGGTCGTGCGAAGGGGGCGGCGAGATCGCATCATAGAAGCCTCCGATTGGCATTCGCGGGAATGGCAGGGCGGAAGCATAGTCGCTTTCCGAGTGCTCGACAGGAGACGCGCGGCCGCTCGCGCGCTAGTAGCGCACCTGGGCGATCGACGTCTTCCAGCCACAGTCGCCGGCAAGTCTCGCGGCAAATTCGCCGGAGATCCAGATCGCGTCCGTTTCCGGGTCCTGCGCGGCGCCGATGTAGTCGCCCGTGCGCGCGATGGGCAGGAGGGCGTGGACGGGCTCGAGCGGGCACTTGCCCTTGAAGGTCGTCTTGACGCTGTCGAACTCGTCAATCAGCGGGAGGATCGCGCCGAAGCGCTGCGCTCCGCCACGTAGGCCGGCAACGCCGACGCTGAGGAAGTGCCTGGCGCTGCTCATCTGGAACGTCAGGATCACGTCGCCGTTGTTGGCAACAGCAATGCCAGGCACCCACAGGAATCGGGCACCTGCACCCACGAGATCAGAGAAGTCGGATTTCGACGCGCCCTGCGGGAAACGCTCCACCCGTACGCAGGCGAACATGTCATCGCTCCCGTCCAGAACACAGCCTGAGGCGTGCGCGAGCCAGATCGCGCCTTCGCGCACCACGACCTGCTGCATGAGTCGGTGCCCGAGTGTGTGGAGTTGCGTTTCACTCTTCTTCTGCTCAGCCGCCGGCGGTACGGAGTAGCGTGACCCTTCGACCATGCTCGCTCGTAGCCGTGGCTCGCCGCTGTTGTTGCTAGAAACTACCCACAGGCCGTATCTCGTCGAGAACCCGGCCATCTCACTCGCTAGGACGTAGAGGTCCCCTACGGCGGGAGTCGTCTGGTCAAGATGCTGCGCGGGCTGCAGTGTGAAGGGGGTGCCGCCATCGCTGTTTTGCCGCACTCGAAACGCCGACACCCGGTTCTTCGGGCACTTCTTCGCGTTGTCGACGAGCACCCTCTTGTCCATCACCCAAAGCCAGGCGCTCTCGAGCGAGAAGTCCGCGAAAGAGAAGTTGTTGGTGCCGACGGCTACCCATTCGCCGCTAACCCCGAGGCCCGGGTAGTCGCCCCAGGCGCCTTTTCTCTTGTTGTTGAACGAATACGAACACCAGTCGGCCTCCGTGAGCGAAGCCGGCCTTGAACTGCGCGACACGGATACGAAGGTCCTGGACGTTTCACGATCGAGGTCGACGTTCAACATCACGATGAAGAAGCGGCCTGATTCAGGGTCGTAGTGAACCTTCGGGTCGAACAGCGACTCTGCGCCGAAGTGCTCCTGGCCGGTTTGTACGATGGCGTTCTTGCCCGACTTGTTCGTTAGACGAACGGCCACGTTGACAGCTTGCAACACGTGATCGGGGCCGACCGCCAGGGCCGTATCCGGCGGGGAGAACCCACCGCCGTCCTGGATGTTCAGGCCGCGAAACTTCTTCCGCACGCCCGGGGCGAGCAGACGCGCGGCGTCGTCTTCGGCGCCGAGCACATCCAACCGGCGTCCCCGTGGCGCAAACCGCCGCCCTTCCGCTGCAAGGCGAGCCATGGCCTCGCCGTCGAAACCGCTCCGCGGCGCCGGGATTTCACGGAAGCTCGTGGCACGCGGGCCGGATCCGAGATGCTGGGTCTTTTCCTGGCAGCACGGCTCGAGCTCGAACACTTCGTCAGGCTCGATCGCAGGTTCCTGCGCTGCCGCAGAGCTTGCGCCGGGCGCACCAGCAATCGTCAAGATCGTGATCGTGGCTAGAAGTGAACGCCAGAAGGTTCGCACGACGGCTCCACGACGATGAGACGCAACGTATTTGGGTCGACGCTACCACGGGCAATCGGCGCGCCCGCTGTTGGTTCCTGTCGTTTCCCGTGGCCGATCGCATTGATCCTGATGGGTCCAGTCGAGCAAGGTCGACTCTCAGCCCGTCGGGTGTGTCAGCCCGGAAACAGAGGAGCATGGCAAGACCATGGAGATACTTGAACGCATCGGAGTTGCGGTGTTCGCGCTCGCCCTCATGGTTGCAACCGGGTGTGTTCAGCGCGAGTCCTCTGCGGGGACGCAATCGACTGCTGGTGCGGGGAGCGGTCGGCTCGAGGTGAGGCAGGTTGATGGCCCCTCATTGGTCGGGAATCAGCTCGGGATCGCGGCGACCCGTCAGGTCTCGATCTATCTTCCGCCGAGCTACGCGGTGGACACGGGCCGTCGATACCCGACGCTGTACCTGCTCCACGGCATCTTCGACACCGACACAACATGGACGCGGCCCTGGCCGGGGTCACCGATCGGCTTCGACTCGGTTCAAGCATTGATGGATCGCGGGATCGCCGCGGGCGCTCTCGCCGAGATGATTGTCGTGATGCCGGATGCGGAGAAGACGTGTCACTACACCAACTCGCCCTTGATGGGCGACTGGGAAGACTTCATCGCGAGAGACTTGACGGCCTTCGTGGATTCGGAATACCGCACGCTTGATGCCGTGGAGTCTCGAGGCATCGCGGGTCACTCGATGGGCGGCCATGGCGCGATCAAGGTGGGCATGCGCAACACGGATGTCTTCAGCGCGATCTACGGACTCAGTCCGTCACTGCTCGACTGGGCAGCGGATCTGTCGGTCGAAAACGCTGCCCTGGCCGGTCTCGCGTCGCTGCAATCTGAGTCCGATCTGCAGAACGCTCACTTCTACGTCCAGGCGATTGTCGGCATCGGTCGCTGTTTCTCCCCGGATGCGGATGACCCGCCATTCCTCACCGACATGCCGTTTACGGCGGAGGACGGCCAGGTTAGGCGCGCCGAGCCCGGTTTCGAACGTTGGACGGGAGAACTACCGCTGCACCTGATTGGCCGCCATGCTGATGGATTGCGCCAGCTGCGTGGCTTCCGATTCGATGCTGGCGATGCATACCAGTTCACCCACATCCCCGTTGCAGCGCAGGCTTTCTCAGATGCGCTGGCAGGAGCGGGCATCGAGCATCGGTTCGACCTCTACGAGGGTGACCACCGCAATCGGCTCTGGGGTTCCGATGGCCGGCTCTACGCGGAGCTGTTCCCCTTCTTCTCGCAGGCGCTCGCAAGCCGCTAGCTAGCTAGCACCGGAGAGGTTCGCCCGGAATCGAGAGACCTCGATCCGCTACCATCTGGGTATCTCCGAATCCCCCCGAGAGCGGCCATGAACCGACCCTCCGTGCCCGTCAACGGGTTTCGTTTTGTACTCGTCGCACTCGGCGTCTGCGCGGCACTTACCGTCCATGCGTTCTCCGCGGCTCCCGTGGCGCCGTGGCGCACCACGGCGGCCGCCGCCCTCCCGGACAGCGGCCTGATTCACCTGGGCTTGTTCAACTCTGGGGAGCCCGACGGGTTCATGCGGCTTGGTTGGCACAAGCGCGGCGATGCGATCGAACTGTTTGATCGCACCATGATGCCCAGTCTCGAGATCTACGAGACGATGGAGATCGAGTTGTCCGCCGCAGACCTCGCGCCGCGGACCATGGCGATCCGCTTCCATCAGGGCCTGACCAAGATGGCGACCGACGTCACGTTCGAGGCGAGCCGGGCGGTGGGCACGCGGTCGCTCGCCACTCCCGGGGCGGCAGTCGATTCGAGGCCAGTGGACATAGCGCTCACCTCTGGAACGCTCGCTCGGGCAGTCAGCTTCATCCTCCCGCTGCTGATGGGCGACTCGATCCCGGCCAACTTGGAATACGTCTGGTACGGCCTTCCGGGGCTGCAGACCGTGAGCTTGCGAGCCGCGGGTGTTGCTACGGTGGACACGCCGGCCGGAACTTTCGAGACCACGCGGTACGAACTTCGCGGCGGAAGCCCCGAGAACGACATCTACGTCTCCACTGGTCCCACGCCGCGAGTCGTGCGGATAGACGTGCTGAACGAGCCATTGCAGTTTCTGGCGATGGCAGCGCCGGAGGCCAACGGCGCCAACGAGATCAGCGGTTCGGAAATGCCGGATACCTCGAATGTCGCCGAACTTGCTACGCGCGAAATCGCACCGCATCCCGACATCGCTGAGATGCAACGGCTTATCGGCGACTGGCACCTGGCCACGACATATGTCGTCGACGGCATGGCTACCGAAGGTCCCGCAGGGTTCGTGCAGTTTCGGCCAGCGCTCAATGGGCAAGCTCTCATCAAGACGGGCTACCACCCGTCGCCGGGTGGGGCCGCTCCCGTCTTCAGCTCCGCCACAACCTTCAGCTACGCCCCCCACACGGAGGCCGTTGTCGCGTCTTCCAACAATTCGCTCGGCAATCGCAAGACGCTGACCGGTACTCGTACGGACGATGGCTTTGGCTTTGTCCAGGAGGGGCGACTCTTCGGGGGCAGGCCCGGGCACAACGAAATCCGCTACGTGATTCGGTCGAACGACTCCTACGAAGTCCGCCAGTCCTATTGTCCGGACGGGCCCGATAGCTGCGTCGAGTCGTATCGGGCCACGGGGACGCGTCTGAACTAGCCTCGGAGTCGGTGCCTGCCTTCGGCCGCGGCCCGTTCCGGATGCGCGCCCCGATATAGTGGGCCCTCCATCAACGTGTCTGCCGGAGGTCGCTGTGCAACGACGAGTCCTGATTCTGCTGGCGCTAGTCGCCATCGCTCTCGCCCCAAGCTCGACCGCACTGGCCCAAGGCATTGCCCTCTGGACGCCCGAGAAGCGTGGCAGCGACAACATCGACGTGCTCGCGCACATCCCGTTGGGCCCGGCTCGCAACGTGTCGGACATCGAACTCGAGCAGGACATGGATCGGCCGTATGCCTACGTCGGGCGCATGGTCTACGGCGGGTGGGGTGAAAAGGGCACCGACATTATCGACCTGTCAGATCCCGCGAACCCGAAGATCATTCATGAGTGGCGCATCGAGGATCAGGATCTTCACCTGGGCCTCGGTGGGATGGACGTGAAGTACTTCAAGTGGGACGACCGCTACTACGTGGTGCAGTCGGTGCAGTTCGGGCAGGGAGGACCTAATTCCGACATGGGTGCGGTGGTTCTCGACGTCACCGACCTTCCCGAGAGCTACTCCGAGGTTGCGCGTTTGCGCGCACCCGAGCATCCGGGCGGGTTCCACAACATCTTCATGTACAAGCACTCCAACGGCCGGCCGCTGCTGTTCACCACGATCGGCGGGCCCTGGGCGCATGTCTACGACATGGCCAATGTGGTTGAAGGAGCGATGGACGATGCGCTCGCCGCCCGTGTGCCGCTGGGCGATGGCGGCATGGAGGTGGGCAGCTACCACGACATGTACGTTGGCTGGCATGAGGACACACAGTCCGATCGCTTCTACGGCGGCGGAACAGGCGGCTACTACGTCTTCGATGTGACCGACCTCGAGCGGCCCTCGATGGTGGTCTCGCTGACGGGTATCTCGGGAGTCGACTGGGGACACACCTTCACGCCGTCGCCGGATGGCCGTTACGTGATCGCCGAAGCCGAATACCAGTACGCGCCCCTGCGGATCTTCGACCTACAGCCAGCGCTCGACGGCGAGACCAAGAACATCCGGCAGCCGATCAGCGCCTGGACAGCTGACTGGCGCAACCTGGTGCACAACCACGAGGTGCGCTGGCCGTTCGTGTTCGTGTCGGGGTATCTCGATGGGTTGCAGATCTTCTCGATGCAGGACCCTCATAACCCGGTCACGATCGGTTACTACGACACCTTCCTGGGCGGCCCCGCCGAGAACTTGTGCACGATGTGCGACGGACTCTTCGGCGTGGACGTGCGCAACGCTGACGGCCTCATCGTCGGGTCCGACATGACCACCGGGTTCTGGGTGTTTCGCATGGAAGGTTTCAACGGCTGGTCGGGCGCTCAGTGGGGCCTGCCCGAGCGCTCCAGCGTGCAGGAATGGGAGGCGACGCCGGGTCAGGAGCAGTGAGCATTCTCCGGATGGCGTTGCTCACGGGTATCGCTGTGGGTGGCGGCGCCTCGGCACTGATGGGTCAGGCGAGCCAGTCGGCCCCGATCGACGCGTTCGGGTTCGACGATGACGGAGCAAACTCCGCGCTCGTGGCGGCGCATAGATCCACCGTCGCGGACGGCCTCGTCGACCGGGCGCTGAGGTTGGCGCCTGGGGACTCAGCAGCGGTTGAGCTGGACGATAGTTCCGTGTTCGGGCCATCGAACGACTTCTCCGTGGCGTTCTGGGTTCGGACGACCGCGGGTTCGGATCGACGCATGACCTTGCTGTCGACGAAGCGTTCAGCCGACAACAGTCTGGCGTCGCAGAAACAAGCCGGGTGGACGTATTACGTGTCCGACGGTACCTGGGCATGGAATCTCGGTTCCGGTGATCGGCGGCTCACGTACGAGCGCGACAATGGCCTGCGCATGCCGCTCAACGACGGCCGTTGGCACCAACTCGCGATGACCTACGATGCCGATCGTGCCCAGCTGCGTCTGTACTACGACGGGCGCGAGCGGGCGCTGTACAACGTTGCGGATGCACCGGGGTTCGACTTCTCGAGTTCGTCGCCCCTGGTCGCGGGCTGGCGAGGCGAAGCTAGCTTGCCCTCGAACTCTGTGCTGCCGGCGATCGAGCAAGGACGTGAGTCGCTGCAGCAGATGGTCGATGAATTCAATAGCTATGGCTTGCCCGCGCTGACGTCCGATGAGTTCGTGCATCTGCTCGTTGATCCCGAGGACCTCTTCGCGAGCAAAGTGAGCGCGGCAGCTGAGGACCGCGCTGATCCCGCTGGCTTCGCCGCCTCCATGGAGCCTGTCGACCTGGAACGTCTTGCGCAGATCGAGTCAGCACTGATGGACAATCCGTACACGATTCATCAGGCGTTGACGTTCATGGAGACCGCGCCGGCGATGAAGGTCTTCTCCCTCGTCGACAGCGAAGTGACGATCGATTCTGGAGCTGCTCGCTGGTTCGCAGATCGTGAGCGGCTGGACTCGTCGGACTTTGATCTCGACGAGCTCGAGATATGGGATCGGCCCCTCGCCTCTGAGGAGATTCGGTCTCGATTCGAGCGGCACTTCGAGTCGCTCCCGGAACCGCTAGCCGAGTCTGACCGAACAGTTACCGCGGGCGTCTGGAATATTTTTCACGGCGGCAGGCACTTCACGCTGGAAGAGCACGGCTGGGATTCGCGGCACGCGATTGCGCAGATTCTGGAGCGCGAGAACATTGACGTCGTGATGATGCAAGAGACGTACTCGAGCGGTGACTTCATCGCCGCGGAGCTGGGCTACTACTACGCCACCACGGTTGATCGCGACTACCTCAACCAGGGGTCGAACATCTCGGTGATGAGCCGCTACCCGATCGCCGATCTCTTCGTCGAGGGCGACTCAACGTTCATGAATGTCGGTGCGAAGCTGACCTTGAGCGAGTCGCAGGACATCTACGTGATGTCGAACTGGTATGGCATGGCGCAGTTCCCGACGGTTTTCGAATTTCACGACGGACGGTTCGCCGAGTCGAACCGGACGCCGACGCTCTTCGGTGGTGACTTCAACGCTGTGCCACACACGGATGGGGGCGATAGTCCGGCGTCACTCACGCTGGCGGCCGCCGGGTTCATCGACGCGTTTCGCGAGACGCACGAGGATCCACTCGCGGACCCCGGCCACACTCATCGTTCCGGTGTGCGCATCGATCAACTCTTCTACAAGGGTGCCGGGTTGCGGAACGCGCAAACGCGACTCATCAACACCGGCCTACGGGCTTCCCATCGGATCACTACCTGATCGTGACGGACTTCGAGATCACTTTGGCAGAGGAGCGGTAGATGTCCACCGCTCGGATCAAGGTTGCAGCGGCCGATGCGAACCGGCGCGGCGTCATGCGCCGACACTCAGTTTGCGACGGCGGCAACCTCATCACATGTCTCCGGTTCAGACGACTCGGCCCACGAGGTCGCACGGCGAGTGTCAGCGGGACCGCACTTCCGGCCTAGGAGCTCGCGGAGGTGTAGTTCGCCAGGCTCCGGTTCCACGCCCAGCGCGAGCCGGCCAGAAATAGCAACGACACGGCGCTGGCGACGGCCAGCGTGCCCGCCGACCAGGTGCCGCGAACCGCGTCGGCCGGGAAACTCGTAATCAGGGCCACCGGAACCAGCGCCACCAGCAGAAACCGAATGGCGCCCGTGAATACATCGATCGGCCATCGTCCAGCGTCCGTGACGGCCCAGAGGAGGAAGCGGAGATTGTCCACGCGGACGAAGAAGAAGCTCACGCAGATTGCCAGCAACCAGAGCCCGTACATGGCGATCACGCCTGTGGCGAAGAGTGCGATCGCAAGCACGAGGTCGGCGATTCCAGGTGTCGGCAATCGGGTGATCGCGATGGTCGCGACAATCACGCCGCCGACGAGATCCCAGATTGCCGCCGCGCTGAACTTGCGCAAGCTCACCAGCAACTGAGCGTCGACCGGTTTCATCAGGATCAGGTCGAGCGCGCCTGTGCGTATCGAGTTCACGGCCTCGCCAAGATTGGGCTCGAAGATCCCCGCTTGAATACCGCTCATGATCAGGAAGAACGCCATCACCAGGAGCGCGTGCGGCAGATCCCAGCCGCCTATTTCGGTGCGGTGCCAGAAGACGAGAGCGAGCGGAGCCACGCTGCCGGCCCCCTTGAGCAGTCCAGCGCCCATTTCGAGAATGAAGTTGCTGCGGTACTGCATCACCGTTGCCAGCGAGACCCGCAGAAGCGCGCCGATGGCGGACGCCTGTCTCAGGAGTTCACGCACCGAACGCTCCATAGCGGCGGATGCCGCGCCGCCAGACCACGGCCGACACGAGGAGCAGGATGGCTGTCCACGCGACCTGCACACCGATGTCGAACAACGCGTCGCGCGGCGTGAGGAAGCCTCCGAGCAGTTCGACTGGCACGGCGATCATGCCGCGAAACGGTAGCCACGCGAGTACCGATTGAAACGCCTCCGGGAACATTTGCAGCGGCGCGATGTAGCCGGAAAGCAGCATCCAGAACGTGAACCAGACACCGAACAGGCCCTGGCTCTGATCTGTCCAGAACGCGAGCATGCCGAATAGCCCCTGCACCAGGAACGTCAGAACCCAGGCAAGGAGAACACTGACCACGAAGAGCGCGAGCGCCGCCGCACCAGGCCAGATCACGAGTTCCGGTCGCCAGAGCACGAGGCCCGCCAGCATGGGGGTCAGCACAGCGATCCGGAGCGGCATGGCCGAGAGCATCGTGACGCCCTCGTAGACGAGAGGATTGATTGGACGAAGGAGCCTGGCCGAGAGCCCGCCGCTCCGGATCATCCAGTTGAGGTGCCAGACCAGCCAGGCTCCCGTCAGCTGGCGCACGACCAGGGCGGCAGCGAAGTAGCGGGTGATCTCGGTTGGGCCGAAGCCGGCGATCGGCGCTTCGGCCACTACCGAGTTCCACAGTGCGAGCATGATGAGCGGCATCGTGGCCGAGAGGATCCAGACCACCATCTCCGCCCGATAGGCGATCAGTTCAGCGAAGCCGACCCTGAACATCGCGGGCATGGCTCGCACCGCGCGCGTCATGCTCATTCTTCTTGAGCCTCCGCACGTTCACGAGAGAAGGCAGTTTCGAGTACCTCCTCGAGCGGTGGGTCCTCGACGGTGACCTCGGCCTCCGGGAAGCGTCGGAGCACCTCGGCGAGGAGGCCGTTGACGTCGGCGGGGCCTACGGTCGCCACGTGTCGACCGGGCTCGTCTTCGACAAACCCCAGATCATCGAGTCCGCGACAGTGCCGCGCGACGAGGCGCCGTCCGCCGCCGAACGTCCGCTTGAACCGATCGAGCGGGCCATCGAAGTGGATCACCCCGTGATCGATCAGGACGATCCGTTCGGCGATCGAGCCGACATCATCCATATCGTGACTGGTGAGCATGACGGTAGCCTCGTGGCGCCGCTGGTACTCCTTGATGAAGCCGCGGACAAGCCGTTGAACTTGCACGTCCAACCCAATTGTCGGCTCGTCGAGGAACAGCACCCGCGGCCGGTGCAACAGGGCGGCCGCGAGTTCGCACCGCATGCGCTGACCGAGCGACAGATTGCGCGCCGGCTGGTCCATGAACTCGCCGAGATCGAGGAGGTCAACGAGTTCATCGAGCATTGCCCTGTAGTCGGCGTGAGAGACGCCCAAGAGTGCGCGATTGAGAGCGAAAGTCTCGGTTGGCGGCAGATCCCAGAGCAGTTGCTGCTTCTGGCCCATCACGAGCGTGACGGAGCGAAGGAAGTCGGCCCTTCGATCCGAGGGCGTGAACCCGGCCACCTCGCAGCTGCCGGCGGTGGGGTGGAGCAGGCCGGTGAGCATTTTCAGCGTCGTGGTCTTGCCGGCACCGTTGGGGCCCAGGAAGCCAACGCGCTCACCGGTTTCGATTTCGAGATCGATGCCGTCGACCGCCCGCACCTCGCGATACTCGCGGTTCCAGAGCGAGCGCACGGAGTTCCAGAGTCCGGGTTCCTTGAGCGGTACCCGGTAGACCTTTGTGAGTTCGCGCGTAGTGATCACGCCACGACTCTACAGCGCCTACTGGCTCGATGACTCTGCCTCGGCCGACGGTGGCGGCCGCGCAGTTCTCATGAGCCGATCTGTGCGCGATTCCGGTTATTCATCATGAGGACGGCAACGGCCGTCGCTGGAATTCAACCGAAAACGATGGAGATCGTGATGAGTACCGCTACCGCAAAGGCCGTCGACAACGGTGTGAACGTCGAAGCCCTGCTCGGCGCGCGCGAGGCGCTGGCCGGAGCCCCTGAGGCTGCCAAGTTCCAGTGGCGCGCCACGACGCGCTGGGAGCACGGTACGCACACCCGCTCCTCGACTCTGAGCTTCTTCGGACTCGGCGAGGAACAGGCGCACCGTCAGGAGCACGTGTACGAGGCTGATCACCCTGAGGTGTTCGCATCGGAAGACAAGGCTGCGACGCCGGTAGAGATCGTTCTCGCTGGGCTCGGTGCCTGTCTGACGGCTGGCGTTGCCGCGGTTGCGCAGCATCGCGAGATTCAGTTGCGCTCCGTTACCGCCGTCATCGAGGGCGGCATGGACATTCAGGGCATCCTCGGCATGGATGCCGATGTCCGCAATGGATTCGACGGCATCAAGGTCACCTATGAGATCGATGCCGATGCGTCGCCCGAAGATGTTCGCGCGCTGGTGGCCCAGTCGCAGAAGCGTTCGGCGGTGTACGACATCATCACCAACCCGACGCAGGTCACCGTCGAAGTCGCCTAGCGTGACTCTGACCTGAGGAACGACTGATGCGCACCAGCGTTGTCATCATCGGGGCCGGTCACGCTGGCCTGGCTATGAGCCGCTGCCTCGCCGCTCGCTCGATGGACCACGTGGTCCTCGAGCGAGGCGAAGTGGCGAACTCCTGGAAGAAGGAGCGCTGGGACTCTCTGCAGCTGCTGACGCCCAACTGGCAGAGCCGCTTGCCGGGTCACACGTATCAAGGTGACGATCCGGACGGCTACCGCACCATGCCGGAGACCATCAGTTTCCTCGAACGGTATGCGGAGTCGCTCGCTGCGCCGGTCTACACGCAGACCCGGGTCGGTTCGGTGGCTGCGCATGGCGTCGGCTATCGCGTGGCCACGAATCGAGGCTCGTGGGATTGCGAAGCGGTCGTGATCGCAACGGGTGCCTGCAATATCCCGAGCGTTCCGGCGGTTGCCGCGGCGCTGCCAGCGGGGATGGAGTCGCTCACGCCTCTCGAGTACCGCAACCCGGATCAGCTCGACGAGGGCGGTGTGCTCGTGGTCGGAGCCTCCTCCACTGGCGTGCAGATCGCCGAGGAGCTTCGGGCGACTGGTCGCGAGGTGACGCTGTCCGTCGGCGAGCACGTGCGGCTGCCGCGCATGTACCGCGGCAAGGACATCATGTGGTGGATGGATGCCGCCGATGTCTTCAACGAAGGTCTGGAAGACATCGACAGCGTCGATCGCGCTCGACGCCTGCCGTCGATGCAGCTGATTGGTTCACAGAACCGACGGACACTCGATCTCAATGCGCTTATCGAGCAGGGCATTGAGGTGCGCGGGAAGTTGATGGGAATCAACGACGGCACGGCACAGTTCTCCGGTTCGTTGGCAAACGTCGTCGAGCTGGCAGACCTCAAGATGAACCGTTTGCTCACCAGGCTCGATGAATGGGCCAATGATGCTTCCGTGAGTAACCATGTCGGCGCGCCCGAACGTTTCGCGGCCACGCAGTACCCGAAGAACGCTCCCCTGGTCGCGAATCTCGAGTCGGGGCGATACAAGACGGTCTTGTGGGCCACTGGCTTCCGGCCAGATCATTCGTGGCTGGACGTGCCCGTTTTCGATCGCAAAGGACGAATCCAGCATGCTGGCGGCGTCGTGGATGCGCCAGGCATGTACCTGCTCGGGATGCCGTTCCTGCGCACCCGGAAGTCGAGCTTCATCGACGGAGCAGCGGATGACGCCCGCTTCCTTAGCGACCACTTGAAGGACTATCTCGATCACAACAGCGCTCGGACTCTCCGGGCCGCCGGCTAGCCCGATGCAGTCCTTGCCGCACCGCGTCGACGTGATCGTGGCGGGCGCACGGTGCGCCGGTGCAGCCACCGCAATGTTGCTTGCGAGACAGGGGATGCGGGTGCTCGTCGTCGACCCGGCCCAGCCCGGAACCGACACGCTCTCGACGCATGCGCTGATGCGGAGCGCTTTGGTGCAGCTCGCCAACTGGGGGTTGCTCGACGCTATCTGGGCTACGGGGGCACCTGCCATCCGGACCACGACGTTTCACTACGGGCGCGAGACGATTCCGATCGCCATCAAGCCACGCTCGGGCGTCGACGCGCTGGTTGCGCCACGCCGAACCGCTCTCGATCCGGTATTGCAAGACGGCGCACGGGAGGCAGGCGCAGAACTCGTCTTCGGTCACTCAGTGCAGGGTCTCCTCCGCGATGACTCCGGGCGGGTGAGCGGGGCTGTCGTCGCCGACCGCGAGCGCAACGTCGTCGAGATCCAGGCCGACCTGGTCATCGGCGCCGACGGGATTCGATCGAAGGTTGCCGAACTCGCCGGCGCAGAGAAGCTCGTGGCTGGTGCGCACTCGGCCTGTTCGATCTTCGGCTACGTCGATGGACGGTCGCCCGATGGCTACCACTGGTACTACGGCGACGGGTCAGCGTCGGGAATCATCCCGACCAACGGTGGCGCGTGCATATTTGCTGGCACCTCGAGCGCATGGTTCGACGCGAACCGCGATCATGGGATGGAGGCGGCCTATCTGGATCTTCTCGCCAAGGCTTCGCCTGATCTTGCGGCGGAGGTCGAGGAGTCCGGCGCGCCCGCTCGGTTGCGCGCGTTTGCCGGGATGCCCGGCTATCCACGAGAGTCGGTGGGCGACGGTTGGGCCCTTGTTGGCGACGCCGGGTTCTTTCGCGATCCGATCACCGCGCACGGCATCACCGATGCGCTGCGCGAGGCGGAACTGCTGAGTCGGGCGATTGCGGGAACCGGCGAATCCACCCTGGCGACCTATCAAGCGGAACGCGACGCCCGCGTGAAGGGAATGCTCGAGATCAGTGACCGGGTGGCGGCCTTTGACTGGACCCTGAGCGAGGTCAAGGCGCAACATCGCGACCTCAATGGCGAGATGAACAGCCTCCTGGAGACAATCGAACCCGCGGAGGCGCAGAACGCTACATGGGGCCGTCTTGTGGCCACTTACGACTGAAGCTCGTTGCGTTCACGCCGCATCGCAGCTGGTGTGGCCTCGATTGCCCCTGGCAGCCACCTGCGGATCAGGACACTGCCCAAAAAGATAGTGCCGACACTGCCAACCACGACCAGAGTCCAGAACGCGCCCCAGAGTTGCTGCTGTTCGAGTTGGTCCTGGACGAGCGGCAACACGAAGCGCGTCATGGACTCCGCGACGAACGCGGCCATGAGTCCGACGTATGACCACGCCATCCATGTTGCGTGTGCCTGAATCCAGAAGCCGCGCGGCCGCCTTCGGAGCACCGTCCACATCCCACCAGCCAGAGTGAGTCCGGCGCCCACCGCGGCGAAGTGGAACGGGGTGACGCGGCCCGTGAGGTTGTACATCGCGAACGACGTGGCAACGACGCCGATCATGCACCAGACGTAGCCATGCCCCCAGGTGCGGTGCCAGCGGGTGCCCTTGGGTATCCACAGCACCAGCGCCCCGAATCCGATGGCAAGAAGACTGAAGATGAGATGTATCGCGCCGAGCGGTCGCAAGCGGATCCTCCATGGTTGTTGCGAGCTGACGTGGCTATTGGCGGTCGACGCCGCTCACTCGGATATCGTCGAACAACATCGCAGATTGAGATGAGGTGTCGTCTGTGTCGCTCATGACGCCGATCGCGCCGATCGCAGGCGCAGTGTTCCCGAACACCCTGCGGTAGTCGGCGACCGGATCAACGCTCTCCGTTTGCCATGCGCCCAGTTCCTCAGTGCCGCTTCGCACGACCAACATCTGGATACGGTCGGCGACCGGACTCGGGAATGTCGTGCCGATGGGCAGATCTCTGGCCCACACGTAGCAGAGCGCACGCGTCTCGTCATTGCCGAGGTCGGTTCCGAAGATCACGAACACGCGCGCGGCATAATCGTCTCCTGCACGGGATCTCTCATTTGAATCGGTCCCAGGGCTCGCCGGGATTGCGCGGTCCAGGAACCAACGCCAGGACACCCGCGGGTCTTGCGGCGCGAGTTCGACGCGGCGGATCAACGCTCCCGCGCTTCCGCGGGACTCGACGCGGAGCACGTCTGCGCCGTCACGGACGCTTGCCATGAACTCCGTAGACCGGGCGGCGAGGCGCTGCTCGTTCCAGCGGTCCTGCCAGCCGGCTTCGAACCCCTCGTGCCATCCGGTCGCCGCGTCCTGGCCGGCCGCGATGCCCGCCAGGGCGAGCGAGCAGACTGTAAGTCGACGCCAGATCACCGCGACGCTCTCCTTCACTCGGTGGTGACTTAATCCGTGCGATCATCGCTCATCGCCGAGCCGTTTTCTCGCGTGGAGAGACTTGAACATGAACAAGGTGCCAGTTTCCGCCCGGAGCGTGCTTTCGGTGTTAGCTCTCGGACTGATGGGATGCGCTGGATCCGACTCGACCGAGACGGAGGTCGAGGTGCCGGCAGAGGCCTCGGTGTCGCGGCAGCTCGAACTCGCCACGTCGAACGATCATGTCGGAACGCTGGCACGCGAGCCCATGCTGGCGCAGCACTCGGGCGGCGCGATTTTTCTGGCTGGCTATCCGTCGCAGGTGATTGGCCAGGACCCACGCTCGACGCCGCAACTGTGGCGCAGTAATGACGGGGGCGTGGATTGGCTTCGCGTTGACGTCGGGTCCGCCGACGACGGTGCCATGGGGAACTCGGATGTCGACCTGGCTGTGGCCCCGGACGGCACGCTCTACTTCCTCGTGATGGGATTCGATCGGTCCACGGGTGAAGGCACGCACGTGACCATCGGTGTTAGTCGCGATGTGGGGGAGAGCTGGTTGTGGACCGTTCTCTCCGAGACTCGTTTCGACGACCGGCCGTGGGTGGCCATTGCGCCTGACGGCGTTGCCCATGTGATCTGGAACGACGACGCGGGCGTCAGCTACGCGTCTAGCGACGACAGCGGGGCGACGTGGACCGAACACGATCGTATCCATGATCTAGGTGGCTCCAGTCACCTGGCTGTCGGGCCGGACGGAGAGATGGCGGTGAGGATCTCGCCGATCGCGGCTTCGGCGAATCGATTTCATGAAGGGGTCGATCTGGTCGCCATCAGCGTGGACGGTGGCAGCAACTGGTCGAAGTATCCGGCTCCCGGTGATCGAGTGTGGGATCCGACGTTCGAGGCACCCGGCACGGTGCCGCGATGGGTCGAGCCACTCGCGTGGACCCCGGATGGGGACCTGCACCATTTCTGGAGCAGTGGGTCGACCCTCCACCTGTCGACCTCGGATGACCACGGCGCAACCTGGGAAACGCGCGAGCTCGCCGTTGCTAACGGCGTGGCGTTCTTCCCGTTCATGACCGTCAACGACGACGGAGAGTTGGCCGCGACGTGGTTCTCGAGCGATGGCGCCGACATGTTTGCGCACGTTGCACTCATCCGCCCTGACGCGGAGGACGGCCCCAGGTTCATGGCCGTCGAGCCATTTCAGATCGACAGCTGGCGCGACACGACGGAGCAGTTGGTGCGCGACTCCGGTGGCGAGTACATGCCCGTGTTGTTTCTGAACGACGGGGATCTCGCGGTGGCTGCGCCGATTCAGAACCCCCACGAGGACCGCTACGGCTTCAGTTTCTGGCGCGTACACCGCCGCTGAGTGGCCGGCGCCCACGCCGTGGTCGCATCCATCAACGAGCGTGAGCCGAAGAACAGGTTGAACGCCCCGCGCCCGCGGCTGGGGAACGCAGCGGGGCCGGCGCCCGCTAAAGTAGTTGCCAGCCAGTGACGAGAGCAGCCTCGGAGAAAGAATCTTGAACGTGACGCAGACGACGATCCTGAACGCAGGCGATGTCGAGCAGAAGCGCGAGGAGATTCGCGCCTACTTCCACGCCACCTACGACCTCTACGAGAAGCTCTTCGAGGGCATCGCTCACGAAGAGGCGTACACGATGCGCCCGGAGCCGCTGCGTCATCCGCTGATCTTCTACTACGGCCACACAGCGATCTTCTTCGTCAACAAATTGCGTGTCGCCGGCGTGATCGACGAACGCGTGGACGCTCGCATCGAGGCCATGATGGCCATCGGTGTCGATGAGATGTCCTGGGACGACCTCGACACCGGTCATTACGACTGGGCTTCGGTGGCCGAAGTACAGGAATATCGCGACAAGGTTCGCGCGCTCGTCGACGACGTGATCTCCAGTGCGGAGCTCACCCTGCCGATCGACTGGAGCAGCCCGTTCTGGATCGTGATGATGGGCATCGAGCACGAGCGCATTCATCTCGAGACATCATCGGTGTTGATGCGTCAGCTCCCGGTCGATCAGGTGCGCCCGCACGCTGAATGGCCGCACTGCCCAGATGCCGGCGACGCGCCCGAGAACAGCCTCGTCGAAGTGCCCGGAGGTTCGGTCTCGATCGGCAAGGACCGCCAGGACGCCGTCTACGGTTGGGATATCGAGTACGGCACCCACGAGGCCGACGTCAACGCGTTCAAGGCATCGCGGTTTGTCGTTTCGAATGGACAGTTCCGCGATTTCGTAGAGGCTGGCGGCTACAACGACGAGTCTCTGTGGACCGACGAGGGCTGGCGTTGGCGCACCTTCAAGAAGGCAGAGCATCCACTGTTCTGGGTGCCCGACGGTGAGGGCGGTTACCGCTACCGTGCCATGCTCGAAGAAATCGACATGCCGTGGAACTGGCCGGTCGACGTCAATTACCTCGAAGCCAAGGCGTTCTGCAACTGGGAAGCGCAGCGAACCGGCAAAGACATTCGGTTGCCAACGGAGGACGAGTGGTACCTCATGGCAGAACGCGTGGAGACGGACCATCCGTTTTGGGACCAGGCGCCCGGCAACATCAATCTCGAGCACTGGGCTTCGGCCTGTGCCGTGGATCGTTTCGAGCAATCAGGGCTCTACGACGTGGTGGGCAACACCTGGCAGTGGACGGAGACGCCCATCGATGCGTTCGACGGCTTCGAGGTGCACCCGTCATACGATGACTTCTCCGTGCCCACGCTCGATGGCAAACACAATCTCATCAAGGGCGGTTCATGGATCTCGACCGGTAACGAGGCCACGCGGGACGCGCGCTACGCGTTCCGTCGCCATTTCCCGTAGCATGCGGGCTTCCGCTACGTCGAGGCGGGTGCCTTGCCCGAGGCGATGGGGAACATCTACGAGACCGACGACTCGATCTCCGAGTACCTCGAGTTCCACTACGGCGATGAGTACCTCGGCGTTCCGAACTTCCCGGTGGCCTGCGTCCAGGCAGTGCTCAGCGGAATCGGTGACGCTCCCAAGCGGAAGGCGCTCGATATCGGCTGCTCGGTCGGTCGGTCGAGTTTCGAGCTGGCCCGTGAATTCGAGCAAGTCGACGCGCTCGACTTCTCGACGCGTTTCATCGTGAGCGCGATCGAGTTGCAGGAGCACGGCGTCCGGCGATACACAGTTCGAGACGAAGGCGACCTGGAGTCCTTCCGTGAGGCGAAACTGGAGACGCTCGGGCTGGGCGGGGCCGCCGATAGGGTGAAGTTCGCACAGAACGATGCTTGCAACCTCAAGACTCACTACACCGGGTACGACCTGATCTTCGGCGCGAACCTGATCGACCGGCTCTACGATCCGGCGGCGTTCCTGGCAGCCGCCAAGGAACGTCTCGTCGCGGGCGGCTACCTCGCTCTGACGTCGCCCTACACCTGGCTCACCGAACACACCGACAAGGACAAGTGGCTTGGTGGTTACAAGGAAGACGGCGAGAACGTGACCACCTTGCACGGGCTGCGTCGCGCACTCGAGCCGGACTTCGAACTGCTCGAGCAGAGCGACATCCCGTTCGTGATCCGCGAGACGCGCCGGAAATTCCAGCACACGGTCGCTGAGTTCACGCTCTGGCGGAAGAAGCCAGAGCGCGACTGAGCCTATCGCCGCGAGGTAGCTGAATCGGTGGTCTAGCTCGCGTGGAGGGCCTGCATTGGGTCGACGCGCGAGGCGCGGCGAGCCGGTAGGTAGCCTGCGGCAGCCGCCACTGCCAGTAGTACGAGCGCCATGCCCACGAATGTGACCGGGTCCGCACTGCCGACCCCGAAGAGCATCGAGGCGATCAAACGGGCAACAAAGAAGGAACCCGCGGAGCCGATCGCGATGCCGAGGAATGCAAGGAGCATCGTCCGCGCCACCACGCGACGTTGCACCTGTTGGGCGGATTCGCCCAGCGCCATCCGGATCCCGATCTCGCCGGTGCGCTGGCTGACCGAGTACGACAGTACGGCGTAGACGCCGAGCGAGGCGAGCAAGAGTGCAGTGCCGGCGAAAGCGCCGAGCAGCATCAGAATGAAGCGCCGTGGCGAGATCGCGCGATCGACGACCGCGTCGAGCGCCTGGAAATCGGACGTCGGCATTTCCGGATCAATCTGGTTGAGCGCGTTGCTCACCCTCGGCGCGAGCGCGGCGAGCGGCTGTGCCGAACGCAGCACGATGTCGATACTGCCGAAGTCACCGATCTGGCTCGCGAGCAGGTACATCTCGCTGCCACCCTCGCGCTCGACCGAACTGTGGCGAACATTCTCGACCACGCCGACCACGCGCCATTCTCCGGGCCCGATATTCACGGCCCGGTTGAGGGCGTCCTCGCCGGCGAAAACGATCTCCGCGGCGGCCCGGTTGAGAATCACCACCTGCTCAGTATCCGCCGTGTCGTCGCGATTGAAGTAGCGACCGCCGGCAAGAGGAATTCCCATGGTCCGGATGTAGCGATGGTCGACCATGCGCGGCAGCGCACCGATGCTCGCGTTCTCGTCGTAGGTCACGCCGACGCCGCGGATGCCCCAGTTGCGATTGCGTCCCAGGGGTAGCGAGTCGGTCATGCCCACCGCGTCCACGCCCGGTACTGCCGCGACGGCCGCCAGCGCCTCCTCATAGAAGGCGATGCGCGAGACCGTGTCGGGGAACGAGCGCGCCGGATCTGCACGCCAGGCATACGCGTTCTCCGCCTGGAAGCCGAGGTCGACGTCGAGGACGCTGATGAAGCTTCTCAGAAGGAGACCTCCTCCAACCAGGAGCACGCAAGCCAGTGCGACCTCGGCGACGACGAGCGCCTCGCGAACCCGGGCCCGCGCCTTGCTCTCGCTCGAGCCGCGCGTCGCATCGTTGATCGCGCCGTGCTCGCGGCCGGGCCTGATCTGGAACGCCGGCACGATGCCAAGAAGGAGCCCGACGACGAGCGCAATGGCCACGGTGAACAGGAGTGCGAGCCCATCGACGCGCACGCTACTGAGCAAGGGAATCGCGAACGACGTGGTGCGTGAAACGGCGCGCGTGACGGTCACCGCGATCCCGATGCCAATCATCGCGCCCACGCCGGAAACCAGCATGCTCTCTGTGACGAGCTGGCGGGTCAGCCTCAGTCGACTGGCCCCCAACACGCTCCGAATCGAGAGCTCCTTGTGGCGCGCTGAACTGCGCGCGAGCAACAGGTTCGAGAGGTTGGCGCAGGCGATGAGCATCACGGCACCGGCGGCGGCGGCGAGCACGAGCAGCGCTGCACGGAAGTTGCCGGAGATCTGCTGCTGCAATTCGACCACGTGGGCTGACAGACCCCATCGATCCGGCTGGTCATTCTGCAACTGATTCACCATGCGGTCGAGATCAGCCTGCACTCGCTCGATCGTGGCGCCGGGTTTTCGGCGCCCCACCATGGCCATGGTGTTGCCCCAGTTATCGGTGTTGTCATCGATCGGGAACGGCTCCAGGAAGTCGACGCGTGAGGCGGGCGTGAAGGTCGATGCGAAGTCGAAGTCGGGCGGCAGAATACCCACTACTTCTGTCGGAATTTCGTTGAGCGAGATCACTCGACCGACGACTTCCGGGTCAGCGGCGAAGCGCCGTGTCCAGAAGCCATGCGTCAGGATCGCTGCCGCGCGACCGTCGCCTGCCCCGGCGGTGAGGGAGCCGGCTTCCTCATCGACGAAGTTCCGCCCCAGCTGCGGCGAGACTCCAAGGACTTCGAGGAAATCGGTGGCCACGCCGACACCTACCAGACGCTCAGGTTCGCCTTGTCCCGTCAGGTTGTATGAGCTGTAATCGAAGAACGCGAAGTAGCCAGTCAGCCCGTCGAGAGTCTGGTTGAGATCGCGGAAGTCGCGCAGGTTCGAGGTACGCGAGGTGACCTGGGACATGCTCCCCTGGGCCTGTAGAGGGATCCAAACGAGCTGTTCAGGCTCGTGGAAGGGCAGCGGCCGGAGGAGCAGGGGACTCATGACGCTGAAGACCGCCGTGTTCGCACCAACCCCGATGCCGATGATCATGGCCGCAAACAGGAAGAAACCCAGATCGGCGCGGAACGCGCGCAGGGCGCCACGGACGTCGTAGGCGAGGCCAGTCAGGATCTGCATTGCGGACTCTCACGCGGGGACGCGACGGGGATGATGATCATAGCTGAGGCAGTGGCCGCCGATCTGGCGCCGCACTACTCGTGAGGCTTCAGGTACCGGTCGAAGTGCGCCACCAACTTCTTGAATGCGTACCGCGTTTGATAGAGCTCGCGTGTATCCCAGCCGTGCGGACTGTTCGGCAGCGGTACGAACTCCACCAGGTGGGCCTTGCCGAGAAGCATGAGTCGTTCGAGGAGCTCGACAGAGTCCTTGAACAGCACGATGCGGTCGCGCATCCCGTGAATGATCATCAACGGATCTTCGAGTCCGGCCGCCTGTGTGAAGGCCGATGAGTCGGCGTAGGCCTGGGGGTTGTCCTGCGGTCGGCCCATCACCCGCATCTCGCCGGTGAGTGCATGCCAGACGTTGGTGGCGGGCGCGCCGGCCACCCCTGCTGCGAACACGCCCGGTCGCTTGAACAGGGACATCGCGGTCATCAGTCCGCCGTAGCTCGAACCCCACAGGCCGACCCGGCTCGGGTCGACATAGCCGAGGCCGCTCAAGAACTGGACGCCGCTGTAGATGTCTTCGGTGTCGATGCCGCCGTAGTCGAGCTGCATGTCGCGGCGGAACTTGCGGCCGTGGCCCCAGCTACCGCGGATGTTGATGTTGAGCAGCACGTAGCCCTGCTGCAGCAGGTACTGGTCGAGTCCCCAGAGAGGGTGCGACGTTCGGCCGCCCCACTGGTTTCGCAGCGTGTTGCTGTAGATGGAGCCGATGATCGCCGGGTACTTGCGGGAGGGGTCGAAGTCAGACGGCAGCATGAGGCGGCCGTGGATCGTGGCGTCGTCCAGGTGACTCTCGAAAGTGACGTACTCGGGCTGCACCCAGTCGTGGTCACTGAACTCCGGTCCGGAGGAGTCGGTGATGCGTGTTTCGGCCGCGCCATCGAGTCGATTCACGAAAAGGTCCGCAGGCGCTGCGTCGCTCGAGTGGATCACCGCGGCGGCGCGGCCGTCCGGCGAGTAGGCCGGCGCGTGCGTTCCGGGTGTCGTACTTAACCTCTCGGGAGCTCCGCCTGCCTCCGGCACCCGGTAGATGTGGCGCTCGGACGGATGCTCCGCATTCGTGACCACGTAGAGCCCTGCCGGGGTTGAGGCGAAGCTCTCCACGGCCCAGTCGCCCTGCGTCACCGCGGTCGGCACGGCACCCTCGGCCTCGAGCCGGTACAGGTGGTAGAAGTCGTCGCGATCCGAGGTGAAGTAGATGTCGCCATCCGGCGCCCAGGCGGCCGACCAGAAGGCCATCACGTTCTCGGGCTCTTCCTCGCGATAGAGCAGCGTGGCGTTACCGGTATTCGCATCGATGGAGAGCAGTCGTCGGTCCTTCACGTAAAGGTCGCTCGTGTCGACCAGCAGGCGTGCGCTGTCGGCTGCCCAGGCCATGGTGAAGACGAGGTCGCGGTCGTCATCGCTGATACCCAGTGCCTGCTGCGCGCCCGTTTCGACTTCGACCACGAAACCAGACGTACGCCCGGGCTCATCACCAGGGAAAGGACGGGACACCTCGGCGACCGTCGTGGCCTCGCCCAGATAGTCGGGGATCGTCACCATGGCTACGCCCGAAGAGTCGCGGACGAGAACCGCGAGCCGGGATCCATCGGGAGCCCAGGTGAACCGCGAAACGCCCTGCCCGGATGCACGGAAGTCCGTGAGCTGGCGCCCGGGACCGAACCCCGCACCGGTGAGCGGGGCGATCCAGATGTCGCCACCGGCGATGTATGCCAGCGATGAGCCGTTCGGCGAAAACGCGATCCGCCGCGAGCGAATTCCGGTGGGTGACGGATCCTCTCCGGGAACGACTCGGTGCTGCTCGCCGCCGAAGGATGTCAGCAGGGCGGACCCATCTGGATACCAGGTCACGGCGTTGGCGCCGCCGGCAATCTGCGCCTGCTCATTGCGCCTAATCGCGTCGACGTCGTTGCCGGCGGCTTCGAGCGTCGGTTGCGCAAACCAGGTCAGGCGCGTCGGGGCGCTGCCGTCGGTAGAAGCGACCCAGACATCACGGAAGTTCGTGCCCTCGTCGTTCCAGAGAAAGGCGATCCGCGTGCTGTCCGGCGACCAGACAACACCCGAGGGTGCGGTGCCGATCATCCGCGGCAGGCTATAGAGCCCGTCGAGCGTGAGGTCCTCGTCAGATTGCGGACCTGCGGCGACCGCGCAGCCGGATGAGAGCGCGAGGCCGGTTGCCAGAACCATCAGAGCCGCGTAGCGCATCGTTAGCCTCCGTCCGTGTCACTGGATCACGGCCAGAAGGTACAGGAACTACTGCAGCAGCACGCCCATCTCCACATCCGCTTCGAACGTATCATCGCCCCGGCGTACCGTGACGCGCAGCATTGCGGTCTCATCTCCACGGCTTCCGAGTCGGGGCTCGCAGCCGCGATTGAGGACCGGTAAACCGTCGAAGTGTGTGATCACGTCGCCTTCTTCAAGACCCGCCTTGTCACCTGGTCCGGCGCCGAACACGCGGGCAATCTCGAACGCCTCGCCTACTGGTCGCAGCACGAGTCCCAGGCCCCGGCGTTCCGGCAGTGAGAGTGGGCCGTCGCCCGACCTCACGATGCGTACGCGTTGACTGCGCTGATCGAATGTAAGTTCGAAGTGCCGCATGATCTGGGTGCCGATCAACTGGGTGCCCTCGGTCAGGTCGATGATCGGCGTCTCGATCAGGGCCCGGCCGAATACCGCGTTGTCCTCGGCGCGGCCTGCCCACCGCAGTTCAATCCGGTTGATTCGCGCCGCCGCGCCAACGAGTCGGGGCTCGTGTTCCCAGCCCCAGTCGACGTCTGCGTCCAGCGTCAGGCCACCGCGCGAGCCGGAGTCGATCAGCACCAGGGTTTCGCGGTCGCCCACTCGCAGCGGGAAGAACGGCCGATTCGTTCGCCTGACCGTATCGAAGATCGTGGCGTCATTCGGCCGATCGAGTCTGCCGCTACCTACCCGCACTTCGCGATCCGGGTAGTCGAGTGTGAGGAGGACATCCTCAAAGGCGTTGTATCCGAGGATCCCGTCGATCTCGCGTCCCAGGGTCAGCGATAGATGGTCAAGATCTCGCGCGCGGGTGGGCAGGCGCGAGTAGGTCAATGGGCCCGCCGTGGCGTTGGTCAGATTGACGCGCTGGCCGGCGCTGATGTTTGCGTCCGAGACGCGTTCCACCGATTCGGGGTCGACGATCGTCTCGTTGGCGCCGGTATCCAGGATCATCCACAGTGTGCGGTCCGGGTCACCTCCTAGTTCGATCGGAACGAAGAAGTAGTCGCCGCACATCTGGGTGGGAATGATGCGCGCCGCCTGAGCATGTGCGCGCGTTGGCGTGCCCACGACGAATGCCAACAGAGCGAGCGCCAGTACTCGCGGGTGATGCGACCCGTGCGATCTCGGCAACGGCCTCATCACGTCTTTCCCGGCGCCGCGCTAGTCGACGCCGTACAACGAGTCGCGGCCCAGGCACCGTAGGCCGCCAGGAGCGGGACCGTCATTGCCAGAACCGTCGATCCGTTGGCGAACCAGCTTTCCGCGAAGCGGGTGGTCGGGTACATGATGGCGAGATTGGCGAATGCGACGAGGGTCACGAGCATGAGAAGTCCGAAGCGGAGCATCATCATGACCATGAGCGCGCACTGGATCAGTAGCCCCACGAAGAGTACGGGGTCGGTAACCTGATCACGCATCGCGAGTCCCACGGCCATCGCGACAGCCACCAGCAGTCCACCGAGCGCGTCGTGACGAAGGATGCGGGCGGCCACGAGAAGCAGTACTGCCAGCCCGAAGCCCTGGAGTGTCCCCAGGCTCATCGAGAGAGGCCACCCCGAGATGATGTCCGCGACCCTCCAGCCGGTTCCGTCCGGGATCAAAACTGACCACGCCTGCGTGGTCCCCCTGGCTGCCTGTCCGAGGAGGAATGCGAGGGTGTCGGCGTGGCCTACGCCTGCCGTGAGGACGCCGGCAAGAAAGAGGTCGCGACCGACTAGTGGGTCGTTGAATCGACCTTCCAGTACTCGGGCCCAGCTCACGATGCGGTGCGGCCAGTGACGCCGGAGCAGCGGCTCGAGGCCGAGGTACAGGACTCCGGTGAGCACGCCGACAAGGAGCGCCGTGCTCAGCAGGCGGTAGATCAGCAGGAACTCCGCCACAGCCAGGCCGTGGCTGGCGCGCATAACGAATGCCAGGAACCACGTCGTCGCGACGAAGATCGAAACACGCCAGGCGCCGCGGCGATCGCCGCGTCCGTTCCGCAGGTTCGAGCGTGCCAGCCACACACCACCAACCAGGACTCCAAGGAAGAGCGTGTAGAGGAGAGCGAGAAACGTTTCGGGGAGCGCCTCCAGTACGAGCCCCTCAGGGCCGCGCTCGGGACTGAAGACGCGCATCCAGACGACGCGTCCACCAACAGCGGCGGCATCGACGCGCAGCGCAGCGCCACGCTCGTAGGTCCCTTCCCACGACGCCAGCGCATCGGCGAACATCGGTGATCGATGCGGCGCCACCTCGCGCAGAGCGGCGATGTCGAGTCCGGCCATCTCTAGAAGTTGGTTCCACGGCACCGGCTCGGTGGCGTTGCGCGTTTCGCGGTCTGGCCAGACCTCGAGGCCGATCAATGAGCCGTCGGTGGCGAGCTGAACAAGCGCCGCGCCCGGTCGCGCTCGGGGCGGATCGTTGGGGGAAACGGCGACGCGCGCCTCGGGCATGAGGCTGCCGGGCGCGCTTCTGAGCCAGAAGGTGAAGTAGGGCGGCGCTTCCCCGTTCGCCATCTGTTCGACTTGTTCTGTGGAGAACATTGGGCGCGCTGCAGGCGTCGCGGGGCGGCCGTAGCCCCAGGCAGTGTCGTGTTCATCGACCGGGTGCCCCAGTTCTCGCAACATCTCCGCCGCCCGGTCTGCCAGCGCGACCGGGGGCCGTCCATCGGGACTGATCAGGTAGTGGTATTTCATCCACTGCGCGCCCAGTATCGTCACGAGACAGAACAGCACGCCAGCCACTGCAACCGCGGGCCGCAGGGCAGAGCGGGACGGCGCGGCGGCGACTTGTTCTGGCGACGGCGTCTCTCCCGCCGCTAATGCCGCCGCGAGTGGATCGCCTCCGGGCAACGCCGCTGCGACCTCAGCCGCTGTCGATGGGCGCATGGCGGGATCCGGTGCGAGACAGCGCAGAACCACTGCTTCGACTTCCGGTTCCACGACGCCAGTGAGGAGCGTCGGCCCGCTGGCCGGTCCCGACGTGCGTTCCTCCACCGCGTCGCTGCGAGTTCGCGCCGTGAATGGCTGATGGCCCGTGAACAGTTCGTAGAGAACGAGTCCCAGCGCATAGATATCGCTGCGCGCGGTGCTCTCGCGTCCGGCCAGTTGCTCCGGAGCCATGTACGCTGGCGTTCCAGCACCGGCTTCGGGTCCGTCGACGATTACAGCCTCGCGTGCCAGCCCGAAGTCCGTCACGCGTGCGCGACCACGACCATCGATCATGATGTTCGCCGGCTTGAAGTCGCGGTGAACGATGCCCTGATCGTGCGCAGCGGCCAATCCCGCGCAGATCTCGCGCGCGATCTGAATCGCCTTGTCACCGGCAAGCTGGCCGATGCGCTGAAGCAGCACCGCCAGGTCCTCGCCGTCGACGTATTCCATCGTGAGGAATGTGTGGTCATCGTGGTGCCCGATGTCGTAGACCCGGCACGCGTTCGGATGGGCCACCCGCCGCGCGACGCGTACTTCGTCGAGCAACATCTTCAGCCGGACGTCGTCGTGCGCGAGAGCCTCCGGCAGGAACTTGAGGGCGACGGGCTGTCCGAGCGTCAGGTCGTCGGCGCGGTAGACCTCTCCCATCCCGCCGCGGCCGAGGATCGCCACGATGCGGTAGCGACCCGCCACCACGGTGCCTGGAACGTAGCGTTCGCCGGACACGCCGGCGCTTCGATCCGTCGACGGACCGCCAATGTCTACCGGCGCGGTTCCGAAGCTGGTCGGCGCGGCGACTGCAGTGGGGAGCACGGACTTGCTCGCGCGGCCTGGATCGTCAGGATCCAGACTGAGTCCGCACGAGCCACAGCGGGACTCCGTCGCGGGACGTTCTTCCTGGCAACCGGGGCAGCGCATAGCGCGGAACTCTAACCCGGCGCAGATGCCGCCCTTTGCCGGACGTGCGCATTCCGTGGCACGCGCGACAATTTTGACCCTGCGGGCACCGTCTGCTAGACAGGGCGCCACGTTTACACCACCGAGGCTGGAGAGCGGTTGATGATCTGCACGCGACGCCCGTTTCATCTGATGACCCGGGCGGCTGCTGCCGTCCTCTCGCTCGCCATGATTGCGAGCCCGAATCTTGCGGCGGCGGTGGGTTCAATCCCCGCTGATCCGGTCGCGGAAGCGGCGCTCTCCGCGTTGCGGTTCCGGGAGATCGGCCCTGCGGTGATGGGTGGCCGGATCGCGGACATCGCGGCCGTCGACGCCGACACGTTCTACGCGGGGGCAGCGACAGGAAACCTCTGGAAGACCACCAATCGCGGCACGACGTGGGAGCCACTCTTCGAGGATGAGGACGTCAACTCGATTGGCGATGTGACGCTCGCGCCGTCGAATCCAGCCATCGTCTGGATTGGCACCGGCGAGGCGAACAACCGTCAGAGCTCACCCTGGGGCGCCGGGGTGTACCGGTCCAACGACGGGGGACGTAACTGGAAATTCATGGGGCTCGAGAACACCCGGCACATCGGCCGCATTCTCGTGCATCCGACGAACCCGGACGTCGTGTACGTGGCGGCCACGGGAAATCTCTGGGCGGAGTCTGAGGATCGCGGCGTGTACCACACCGAGGACGGTGGTGAGACCTGGGAGAAGGTCCTCTACGTGGATTCCGACACCGGCGCGATCGACATCGCCATGCACCCGACCGATCCGAACACGGTGCTGGCCGCGATGTATCAACGCCGCCGAACCGCCTGCTGCTTCGTCGGTGGCGGGCCGGGCAGTGGCCTGTACCGGACAACGGACGGCGGCGACAACTGGGCAGAGGTCGAAGGCCTGCCGGCGGGCGACAAGGGCCGGATCGGTCTCGACTTCTTCCGCGGCGACGGCAACATCGCGTTCGCGGTCGTGGAAGCCGCGCCTCCGGCTCGCGGGGTATACCGGACGTCGGACGGCGGCGCGACCTGGGAGCAGACCAGCGACACCAATCCGCGCCCGATGTACTACAGCCAGATCCGCGTCGACCCGCAGAACTCATCGCGGGTGTACGTACTTGGCGTGCAGCTCCATGTTTCCGACGACGGCGGCGTGACGTTCGACTCCCGCGCCCGGGAGGTCCACAGCGACCACCACGCGATGTGGATCGATCCGGAGAATTCGAACCACGTCCTGATGGCGGGCGACGGCGGCGTTTCGATCAGCTTCGACCGCGCCACCACGTGGCGTTTCATCGACAACCTGCCGATCGGCCAGTTCTACGAGATCGGCGTCGACCTGCAAATGCCCTACATGGTCTACGGCGGCCTCCAGGACAACGGCTCGTGGGGCGGTCCCAGCGCCACGCTCGATGCGCGCGGCATTCGCAATGCCGACTGGTTCAACGTGCACGGCGGCGATGGCTTCTACACCCGCGTCGTGCCTGATGACCCAACGGTGATGTTCGCCGAGTCGCAGAGCGGCAACCTGAGTCGAGTGAATCTCACGACGATGGAACGGCAAGGTATCCGCCCCGTATCGCGACCTGATCCTCCCGCGATGAACGACGAAGAGAGCGAAGACCCCGAGCCCTACCGCTTCAACTGGAACAGTCCGGTAATCATCTCGGAGCACGACTACGACACGATCTACTACGGCGGCAATGTGCTCAGCCGGTCGCACGATCGCGGCTACACATGGGAGGAGATCAGCCCCGATCTCACACGGGCGATCGATCGCGAACAAGAAGAGATCATGGGCGTGAACCCCGTGCGTGGCGTGCTGTCGTTGAACGACGGCGTCAGCAACTACGGCAACATCACGACGATCTCGGAATCACCGATCAATGCCGATACCGTCTACGTCGGGACCGACGACGGCTTCGTGCAGCGCACGCGTGACGGCGGTGGCAGTTGGGTCAACCTGACCGAGACGTTCCCGGGCTTGCCGGAACGCGCGTCGGTTAGCCGGCTCGCCGCGTCCTCGAGCGTGGCCGGTCGGGTCTACGCCACGTTCGACAACCATCAGGCCGGAGATTTCCTGGCCTACGCGTACGCGAGCGACGACTACGGCGACACCTGGCGGCCGATCACGGCCGGACTGCCTGACTGGTCGATCAACATCATTGTCGAGCATCCTCGTAGTCCCGATTTGCTCTTCCTCGGTACCGAGGTGGGCCTCTACGTGTCGTTCGATCGCGGCGGCCAATGGCAGCGGCTCAAGAACAACCTACCGACGGTGCCGGTCGACGACATCGTGATCCACCCGGTCGCGAACGACCTCGTGCTCGGAACGCACGGTCGGAGCATCTGGATTCTCGACGACATCACGCCGCTCGAGCACATGGCTCAAGCCATGGCGACGTCGGGGCCGTTCGTGTTCCCGGTGCGCGACGCTGTCCAGTACAGCATCCACTCGCCCCAGGGGTGGGTGGGAACCGCGGAGTACCGCGCCGCCAATCCGCAGCAGGGCGCGTTGATTCGCTTCATGATGCCGGAGCCACTGACCGAGCCGATGGATACCGGCGATGCCGACGATGCGGAGACCGAGAGCGAGGCAGAAGAATCCGAGGAACCGGTCGCGACGCTCGTGATCAAGGACGCCGCTGGCGAACTCGTTCGCGAGCTCGAGTTCGAGTCGGCAGCCGGACTCAACGAGGTGGTCTGGGACATGCGCGGCGCACCGCCGTACGAGCCAGACCCGAATGCGCCTCCCCGGCGCGGTCGCTTCGGCGGCCCGCCGCCCGGGCTCAAGGTGATGCCTGGCGACTACACCGTAGAACTCGCCCTCGGCGACCAGGTTTCGACGAGCACCGTGCGGGTCCATCTGGACCCCCGCGTGAGCATCTCGGCGGGTGACCTCGAACTGCGTCAGGAAACGATGGCCAAGGGGCAGGAGTTTGCAGCGGCTTACAACGATGCCAACCAGGCTGTGAGCCGGTTGACCGAGCAACTCGGTACGGCGCGGGAGCTCATCGAGGGTTTCGACGGTGTCTCCGAGGAACTCGGCACGATGGCCGAGGAAGCCACCGAGGCGGTGCGCGACGTCAGCGAACTCTTACAACGGGAGCGCCGCGTTCTGTTCTCGGCGTTTGGTATCGAACGTTCGCATACCCGGCCGACCGACGACCAGATCTGGGCCATCGACCGGGCGCGCGAGCGACTCCCCGACACGATTGAGCAGATCAACGAGATCATCACAACGATGGTGCCGGCGCTCTGGGACAAGATGAACGCGGAGGGTCTGCGGCCCGATCCGGGCGCGCCGATTGCCCGGCCAGACTGGCAGCGGTGATACTCAGTTCGACGGTGCGATTACGGGTGTTCTGAAGCGGCAAGCGTTCGACGCCACGCGGCGACATCAACTCTCGCCCATCGCGTCTGCGGCCCGCGGATGATCCCCACCACCAGCCCGCCCACCAGGCCCACAGCAGCGCCCAAACCGAGCGAAGCAGCCGGCGGGTTATCCGTGCCGTCACCGTTGGGGATCAAGGCCAGACCGAGAAGTCCGCCGGCGAGCACCCCTAACCCGGCGCTCTGAAGAACCGCGCTCTTGCGCGGTGAGCCTCGGTCGACCACCTCGGCCCGCTGCACGAATCTTATTTCCACCGGCGTCGGCTCCGCAGCGCCGCCTGCCCTGATCGTCATGCTCGTGGGGTCGATTGTCTCGACCGTGCCCGTGAGCCATCCGGAGAACGCGGAGGATCGAACGCGTGCACGGTCGCCAACGTAGATCGCTCTGATCGTGTACTGCGAACTCTGCACCGAAGCTGGTCCGTAGGCCGCAGGCCGGCTGGCGGGCGCCGTGTTCCGTAGTGATGGCGAGCCGCAGCCGGCAGCAACGACGGCAGCGATCGCCACGATGATGCCAGGACAGCGCGAAAGCTTCGATGAAGTCTGCACAGCGACCTTGACCTTCCTGGGCGGGGACCTCGGGCGATGCCTCATCGTGCTTCCCACGCTACTCGGCGCGCCGGCCGACAACGCGCTGGCCGCCTACCAACATCAACAGAACAAGAGTTGTTCGCCCGCGCATTCACGATCTCCGAGGCGCTAAAGGGTCGGAGGTTGCACCAAGAAGGCGAGTCCGACTACCACGATCTTGCGCGTGTTCTCTATCAGACGCGGCGTCGCTCGGATTCCGCCTGGGGTACCTTGTCCAGGCTCTTGGTCTGTCCCCTTGAACAACGAGGTACATGCATGCGAATCCTTCGCTTCAGCGCGTTACTCGTCGCGACACTCGCGTCAGCCGTGCTCCTCCCCGCGATAGCGACCGCGCAGGAAGATGACGCTGCGCTGGCTCTTGGCCGCGAATACACAGCCGCCTTCTTCAGCGGCAACACCGAGGCGGTCTGGGAAAAGATGGGCGACCAGATGCGTGCCCAGCTCAGCAATGCCGAGGCTCTGGCCGGATTCCGAACCCAGGCGGTGGCGCAGCTGGGGGAGGAGACAGAGGTGGTCAGCGAAACAACCACCGAGGAAAACGGCAGCAACATCTACGTCCGCAAATCCAAGTACGCCAACACTGGCGAGACCGTGATCGAGACCGTGTTCGTCACGAATGCCGACGACGTTATCGAAGGCGTCTGGATTCGTCCCTCGCAGTCGACGCCGGAACCGCCGCGCGCGGAGGAGGTGGCAAGTGCCGCCTCCGCCGCTACGGACGCCGGAATCGCCACGAGCGTGCCGCACGCTCCCACGGTATTTGTCAGCAGCGAGGGTGCGCATCTTACCTACGAAGTTGCCATTGCCAATGAGCGGCGCGCCGCAGTGATGCTGGAGTCAGTGACCGCGGCGGGTGCCGACGGAACGATGCTGACGCTCGATTCAGAGGCACTCCGGGCCGCGGTCGTGGGCGACTCGCTCGAGATCGCTGCGGGCGCCACGGCGTTTGCGTACCTGTGGGTCGACCTGGCCTCGGACGCGCCGACGCCGATCGAGCATACGATTCGCCTCGTGGGTGATGCGACGCCAGTGGCGGCGGCTACGGTGACACCGTCTCCGGGAGCCGCGATCACGCTAGCGGCGCCGCTTCGCGGTGCCGACTGGCTGGCGGCCAACGGGCCATCGAACACGTCGAATCATCGGCGAGCGCGCCTCGATGTGGAAGGCCGTCGCGTGATCGCCCAGCGCTACGCGATCGACTTCGTTCAACTTGAGAACAGCGCAACTTTCTCCGGTGATCCGGAAGAAAACAGTAGCTACCACTGCTGGGGTGCCGAAGCGTTGGCTGTTGTCAGCGGGGTGGTGATCGACGTGAAGGACGGCATCCCGGAGAACGTGCCCGGGATCAACTCGCGCGCCGTCGAAATTACGATGGAAACTGTGGCAGGAAACTACGTGATCCTCGGCCTCGGCGAAGGGCGTTTCGCAATGTACGCACACCTCCAGCCGGGGAGTTTGCGCGTCGAGGTGGGCGATCACGTGCGTGTTGGCGATGTGCTCGGATTGGTGGGGAACTCTACCGAGCCTCATCTGCACTTCCAGGTCAGCGACTCGTCCAGTCCGCTCGGGGGCGAAGGGCTGCCGTACCAGTTCAGTAGCTGGACGTATCAGGGCAACGGATCGGATCCGAGCGCTGTGGTGCCCGCCGCCGAAGGTTCGATTCGACAGGCGGCGCTCCCCCTAGAGAACGACGTAGTCGGTTTCGAAGGTAGGAAGTAGTCGACCGCAAGCCGGCACAATCCGCGGTTCGGGGTAGCCGGAAAGTGGACCGCCCGGTGCGGCTCGGCAATCTGGCATTCGATTCGCCCGGAGTCTAGGCTGGCCCGATTCCGGCCGGCGGTCACGATTGTGCCGCCGGGCAAGGTGCTCGGGAGGGCGCGCGATGAACGACTACTACGATCTTGGCAGCTATTCGCGCGCAATCACCACCGAATCCTCTGATGCGCAACGGTGGTTCGACCGCGGGCTGCTATGGACCTTCGCGTACAACCACGACGAATCGGTGGCCTGCTATCGACGTGCGCTGGAGCACGACCCCGACTGCGCGATGGCGTACTGGGGCATCGCGTACGCCGAGGGCTGCAACTACAACAAGCCTTGGGAGGCGTTTGACGAGGCCGATGCGGAGCGCTCGGTTGCTGCCGCGTACGACGCCACGCAGGAGGCGACGAAGCGTCTCTCCGGCGTGTCAGATGTCGAGGTGGATCTGATCGGCACGTTGCCGCATCGCTATCCCTCCCGGGTTCCCGCCGAGGACATGTCGGGTTGGAATGATGCCTACGCCGATGCGATGCGGACGGTCCACGCCACGCACGGTAACGATCTTGATGTTGCGACGCTGTTCGGCGAAGCGATCATGAATCGCACTCCGTGGCAATTGTGGGATCTGGAGACCGGTGAGCCGGCCGACGGGGCCGACACCGAGGAGGCCGTTCAGGTGCTCGAGGCGGCGCTTGCTCGCCCCGGCGGAATGCAGCACCCAGGATTGCTCCACATGTATATCCATCTGATGGAGATGTCACCGCATCCGGAGCGCGCCCTGAAGGCTGGCGATGCGCTCCGTTCATTGGTACCGGACGCCGGTCACCTGCACCACATGCCAACGCACATCGATGTCCAGTGCGGGCACTACGCGACCGTGGTCTCGTCCAACCAACGGGCAATCGTTGCCGACCGCCGGTTCCTCGAGCGCGAGGGTGCAGTCAATTTCTACACGCTGTATCGCTGCCACAACTATCACTTCGTTATCTATGGCGCGATGTTCCTCGGTCAGTACCAGACGGCGATTGACGCAGCCGACGAGATGATCTCGACCCTGCCCGAGGAGCTACTGCTCGTTGAAAGCCCTCCGATGGCCGACTGGCTAGAGGGCTTCGTCTCGCTCAAGCAGCACGCCTATATCCGGTTCGGCAAATGGCCGGAAATTATCGACCAGGAGTTGCCGGACAACCAGGAGTTGTTCTGTGTCACCACGGCGATGATTCACTACGCCAAAGCTGTAGCCCTCGCTGCCAGCGGTGATGTGACGTCAGCCGTCGTGCACCGGGACCTGTTCGAGGAGGCATTCAAGCGAGTGCCCGACACCCGTTACATTTTCAACAACACGTGTCTGGACATCCTCGCCGTGGCTCGCGAGATGATGCTCGGCGAGATCGAGTATCGGCGCGAGAACTACGACGGCGCGTTCGCTCACCTTCGGAAGTCCGTTGCGCTTGACGACAACCTGCCCTACGACGAGCCGTGGGGCTGGATGCAGCCCACCCGCAACGCGCTAGGCGCGCTCCTGCTCGAACAGGGGCTTGTGGAAGAAGCTGCTGCTGTTTATCAGGCCGATCTCGGTCTAGACAACAGTCTCAGTCGCGCCTGCCAGCATCCCGACAACGTCTGGAGCCTCCATGGCTACCACGAGTGCCTCATACGTCTCGGTCGTACTGCGGAGGCCGGCGCCATCAAGCAGCGCCTCGACCTCGCCAACGCCCGGACGGATGTTCCGGTGAAGTCGTCCTGCTTCTGCAAGCTCGGAAGTCACTGATCAGTATGCCGACGTTGCCCGGACGCTACATATGGGTCCTTGCGGGCTGTGTTGCGGCGGGCCTGGTGGCTCGGCCGCTCGCGCTGGCGCACATTCCGATCACGACGACGGTGGAGTTCAATCGGGAGGTGATCCGGATTCTCGAGAGGCGCTGTCTTTCGTGCCATGGCAATACCGGGGCCGCGATGTCGTTGGCTACCTACGATGAAGCCAGACCATGGGCCGAGGCGATCAAGGAAGAAGTGCTGGCGCGTCGAATGCCACCATGGCGCCCGGTGCGGGGCTATGGGCACTTCCTGAACGACAACAGCCTTTCAGATCACGAGTTGGCGTATCTCGTGTCGTGGGCCGAGGGTGGAGCGCCCGAAGGCGCCACTGCCGCGGCACGCGCGAGCGCCGTCCATGACGATCACCGTCTCGCTGGTGATGCTGTGCTCAATGCAGAGGCCGTCGAGGTGCCGGCGTATTCGAGTCCGTTCGAGAGGATGCTTCTCATCGATCCGGAGACAACGGAGGATCGCTGGTTCGACCGCATCCAATGGGATCCGGGAGATCCGAGCGTCGTGGAGTCGGCGTTTGTCTTTGTCGAGCCCTCCGGCCAGTGGGTCGGCACCTGGCTGCCCTGGTCGGAACACGCGGTTCGGCCGATCGGGACCGGCTATTTCCTGCCGGCAGGCTCCACGATGCGCGTGGAGGTTCGCTACCGCGGCGGAGAGGACGATCGAGTTGACGCAGGGGCCCTGGTTCTCGATTTCGCCGAGGAGCCCCCAATTCCGATGCGGCAACTCGAGATCGCTGGTGCCTTGGGCCCGGCTGGAGGCGCCGGCCTATGGCGCGGCGAGTTGATGCTTGCGGAATCGGTACGGATCTTCGCGCTGCGGCCTGAGATCTCCGAGGGCGCCGAGTCCCTAGAGATCCGCGCATTGCTGCCGGATGGCGCCTCGCGCGTGCTGCTGTGGATGCTGGCAGATCGCGCCGATAGTCAGGCGGGCTACGTCCTGGCGGAGCCGCTGATTCTGCCCGCCGGCACGCGTCTGATTCTCGCCGTGCACCACGTCGGCGCGCCCCCGGCGGGTGTTCCCCGGGTCCTGGTGAGCGCCTACTGAGTGGTTCGTCCCGCCCGGCGTGCCAGATCTGTGGGCGTTTCGCCCAGCCGATAGGCCTCGACGTCGAAGCTCACGGTGCTGAGTTCATCGCCGCGCAGGAATTGAGTCCAGATTCGGTACATCCCTGGTGTGGGAAAGTAGGCCTCAAATGCGACATTCGGCCCGCCGCGAAGGTCGTCCACTACGGCGCCCATCGGCAAGTCATCTTCGGGATGCGTGTGCAGGTGTTCGACCATGTCGTGAGACAGGATCAAACTGTGCCCCCACGCGCCGAGGTAGGGGCGGAGATCGCGGACTGGCTCGCCGGTCGCGGGGTCAGATACCCGATATCGCAGCATCGCGACATCGCCGGCGATGATCTCGACCGGATCGATTTCGAGGGCCGCTCGTAGCCCGTTCGTCGTCGCGACCCACTCTTCGGAGGGGCCACGCTCGGGAATCGCGGAGAAGAGATCGCCCTCGTAGCCGGCCGTGACGAGTGGCTGTGTCACGACCTGAGGAGTGCCTCCCGTCGGAAGGAAGTCGGAATAGACCTTGTAGTAGCCCGGAGTCGGGAACGCGAATTCGGGGGCGTCGCCAGCGCCGGCGCCCAGTCGTAGAGAACCGTCCGCGGCCAGAGTCGGGTGTACATGGAAGAAGTGTTCGAGGTCCTGGCTCACGACAAAGAGATGGAAGGGGCGATCATGGATCGCTGTGTAGTCGCGGATCGATTCGCCAGTCTCGGGGTGTGTCACCCGGATCTGTAGTGCGATCGGCGCGTTCGCGGGCGGCGGCGACGGCGTCGTTGTGATCTCGACCGCATAGGGAAGCGTGCCCAGCGGGTCTCCAGCGATCATCAGCATGCCGCAGCGGGCACAGTTGTCTGGCGCGCTGGAGGTGTAGTCCGGGTGCATCGGACAGAAATACACCAGGTTCGGCTCTGGCGACGGGTCGGCGCAGGCCGAGGCCAGGGCGACCCAGATCAGGAGGGCGGCAAGGCGCCTGGTGCTATTGCCGCTCAGCTGACGCTTCGGTGATGCGCTCGGTAACACGACGAGACGCCCGCTCGCCATGAACAACCATGTCACCAGGGTCCAGGGCGCTGTCGAAGGAGATGTCGAAGAAGCCGACCATCATCTCCTCCCAGCTCTGATCGCCCCAGCGGACGGTTTGCTCGGGTGCCGGGTTGAACGGATTGTCAGCCGAGTTGTCGAAGTGGGCGGTGGCCTCGATACGTGTACCTGTTGGTAACTCAATCGGCTCATCTAGGAAGTAGCTCAACTGCCAATTGAAGTCGTACTCCGGAACGTTGAGCAGCTCCTGGCGGGTGCCGTCCGGGAACACGAGGTCGTATCGGAACGCGCTGCCGCGAAGGTGCATGTGAGGAGTCAGTGCGTGCAGCGTGAGCGGATGGTTGGTCGTCGCCACAGCGTCCACGCGGTGGCTCTTGGCGCCCGGGGGGATCTCGAAGCCGCCGTTGGATGCCGAGGTGGTGAACAACCGCTCTGCGGGACGGGCTTTGGCAAAACTGAGCCCGAGCTTGGCCTGGTCCACCCCCGCCTCACCGGTCGTTGAGTAGTGAAGCTCGAAAATCACGTCTGAGCCGGCGGGAATGAGCCGCGCGCGCTGGTCGTTCACAGGGCCTTCGTAGGGATTGAAGCCCGGGGCGTAGCCGATGAGAAACTCGAATTCGCTAGCCGGTCTCGGCTCGCCGTCGCGGCAAGTCGAGCATTCGCCGTGTTCGGCCTCCGGCACGAAGAACTCGCCGACCGGATATTCGCGTAGATAGTTCGATCCCGGCGGACGAATGTAGGCAATGAGGTGGTGGGTAAGCTCGCGATTGCTCGGACGCAGTTCGGCGGCGGTCACCCAACGATCTTCGGTCGTCGCGCCCGGGACGATGTAGTACGTGTAGTCGAGCGTGCCCTTCGCGGGGACTTCGAACGGCGGGATCTCGATGATCTCCTCGGGCGTCGTCTGCCAGCCGTCCGTGTAGTCATCGATTTCGAGGTCTGCCTCAGCATCGCCTCGAGGAGCACCTGCATCGACCCACGCGACGATCGTGTCGATTTCGTCCTGCGACAGGCTCCGATCGTTGTGGAACTTCGGGCCAACCCCCGGCTCGGCGTTCCACGGCGGCATCGTGCGCGCGAGCACGTTGCGACGGATCGCCTTCGCCCATGGGCGCGTCTGACGGAACGTCAGCAGCGACATCGGCGCGACCTCGCCCGGCCGGTGACAGTTCTGGCAGTTCGCGCGCAAGATCGGGAATACGTCGTCGCTGAACGTCGGGGTTTCTTCACCGGGCTCTCCGGCGACAGCGGGAGCCGCGACGACGAGCGCCGCGACGACGAAGAAAGTGGAACGCAGGTAGATCGGCACACGATTCATCGACTGGCATCTCCCGGAGAGCGCACGCGTGGGGTCTTCGCCGTGGGGTTCAAGAGTCGTCCGATCTTGCCACTCCGACGGAGTGGTAACAACAGCACCGTGGGTTCATCAGACAGATGTTGACGGAGACAACATAGATGTGGAATCCTATGTTGACGTTGATCACACGGAGGCATCACCGGTACGAGGAGGCAACGATGCGGCTGTGGTTCATGTGGGTTGTGGGCAGCACGTTGGCGTTCGCGGTCGGCGGGCGCGAAGCCGGGGCTTCGAGCCTGACGGGCGATCTGATCGTGATCGGCTATCTCGCCCTGGCCGGCGGACTGCTCCTCGCGGGTGCCCTACAGTCGGTCATCCTGCGCACTGTCATTGCGGAGCCGAGTCGCTGGCTGTTCGCGAGCGCGGCGGCGGTCGCTGCCATCGGGGTCATTGTCTTCGGGTTCGGAACGGTCAACAGGGATCTCGGCTGGGTTCTAGGTGTCGTCGGGGGATGGATCCTTCTCGGAACTCTCCAATGGTTGGTGCTACGCGATCAGCTGGCCGGCTCCGGCTGGTGGGTGCTGGCCCACGCGGCGGGCTTGATCGTTGCGGCTCCGGTTGTCGGGTTTGCGACATGGGCCACCGGGCTCCCGGTGGACGGCGCCCTGGGCGGCGCTCTTCGCTGGCTCGCGTTCGGCGCCGGCTACGGTGCCGTTACCGGGACTGCACTCCTGTGGCTGCTACGGGACCGCGTCCTGCACGTCACGGCGTAGAACGCGGTCAGCTTGAGGCGCGGCCCAACGCGGAGGCCGGGTCGGTACGCGCGGCTCGCAGCGACGGTCCCAATGCTGCAAGCAACGCCACGCCACCAAGCGTCGCGACGCTTGCGGCGAGAGTCAGGCCGTCTAGTCGCGTGACGCCGAAGAGAAGCGTCTCCATGGCGGATGTGCTTGCGGCGGCCCCGCCAAGACCGAGGAGGAGGCCCGCGGCGACCACGCGACCCTCTTTCGCCATCACCGACCCCAGTACTCTCGGGCCGCTGGCACCCAGTGCCATACGGATGCCGATCTCCTCTCGGCGCCCGCGGACTACCTGGGCGGTGACCGCGTAGATGCCCAGGCACGAGATCACGAGCGCGACGGCAGCCAGCGCCAGAAGGAGCGAGGTGAGCGTCCGCTGGCTCGCCAGCGATCCGCTCACGACATCGTCCATGGTGCTGATTGCGTAAATCGGCTGGTTCGGGTCTATGGCCAATACTGCGTCGCGGACGGAACCCGCTACCCCGAGCGGAGGCACCGTGGTCTTGATCACCATCGTTGCGTCGGGAGCGCCGATCTGGGCCTGGGAGAGATAGGCGGCAATTTCGTCGCCCTGATCGCGCCCCGCCTGCTTCACGTCGCCGACGACGCCGACGATCTCCGCCAACTCGTTACCCCACCAGTCGAGTCGGATCTTCTTGCCGAGAGCGTCCTCGCCCGGGAAGAAGCGACTAGCCATCGACCGCGACACGACGGTCACGAGTGGCATGTCGATCCGATCCATTGGCGTGAACTCCCTGCCGGCCACGATCGGAATCCCCATCGTTGCGAAATACCCGGCGGAGGCCGCCTTCTTGGTGATCGAGGGGCCATCGCCACCCGGCCATTCGCGGCCTTCGATCGCGAACGCTCCTCCATCGCCAGCGCTCCGAAGCGGGAGTGCACTCGTTAGAGCCGCGTTCTCGACGCCGGGAAGGGCCTGGATTCCCTGCGCCAGTTTGTCGAAGAACTGGTGCCTCTGGCTCCACTCTGGATACGTCGTTTCCGGAAGATTGATGCGCAGGGTGAGCACGTTGTTGGGCGCGAAGCCGAGCTGCTCGTCCATGAGGCTCGAGATCGTCCGCACCATCAGGCCGGCGCCAACCAGGAGCATCAGCGCCAGTCCGATCTCGGCCGCGACCATGGCCCGGCTTCCTCGCTGAGCGCCACTCACCGATCTCGCGCCCTCCTTCATCGTCGACCACGAATGCGTCGTGGCACGCATGGCGGGCCAGAGCCCGGCCGCAATACCCACGATCAGCGCGGTGCCGAAGGTGTATGCCAGCACGCCCCAACTCAACGCTGCGGGGCCGGCCAGTGCTGCCAGGTCGGGAATTGTGCGCAACACCAGGTCGCGGCTCAGTACCGCCAGGATCAGTCCGGCGAGCCCGCCGAGCATTCCCAGCAGCGTCGTCTCGACCAGGACCTGGCGGACAATCCGTGCCCGGCCGGCGCCGAGAGCGGCACGGACCGCGAACTCGCCGTTGCGGTCGAGGGACTGCGTCAGAAGCAGGTTGGCAGCGTTTGCCGCGACCACGATCATCAGGAGAAAAGCCGCGCCCTGCAGCGACCAGAGGATCATCCGCGAGTCGCCTACCAGGCCCTCGCGGAGCGGCACCATCGCGATGCCGCTGTCCGTGGCGCCGGCCTCCACCAGGCCGCTCGCGAGCGCTTCCAGCGGCTCGGCCGCCGTCTCCGGTGTGAGGTTCGGCCGGAGCCGACCGACTACGGTCAAGAACCCGGTGCCCGGCCCCATCCAGAAGAGCGGCTCGCCCATCGGAGCCCAGGCGTCGATGGGGCGACCGAATCGAATGAACTCTTCGGCTTCCGGCAGAACTCCGAGAACGAGAACGGACTCCCCGTCGAGCTGAATCGTCGTGCCCACGACGTCAGGATCCGCTCCGAACGATCGCCGCCAGAAGGCGTCGGTGAGCAAAACTACACGCTCCGAGGCGGCTGCTTCCGCGGCCTCCCCAGACGCATACGTTCGCCCGAGAGATGCGGCGAGGCCAACGGTCCCGAACAGATCTCCGGTTGTGCTGCCCACGATGATCCGTTCGGGCGTGCCATCGCCGGTCAGGCTGTGGACCGTGCGGTAGAAGGCCCCGAGCGACTCGAACGGCCCTTTCTCACGGGCCCAGTCCTGGAATCCGGGGAGAGTGCCGCCCGCAAGACCGTATTCCGGCACATCGGCGAAAACTTGCACGAGGCGGTCGGCGTCGGGGAGAGGTAGGGCCTTCAGGAGTACTCCTTCGACCACGCTGAAGACGGCCGTGTTGGCGCCAATGCCGAGGGCAAGAACGAGGACGGCCGCCGTGGCGATGCCGGGTCGCCGTCTGAACTGCCGGCTCGCGAAACGGAGGTCCTGACCCGCATTGCGCAGCCATGAGCCGGTGCCGGTCTCGCCGGGCAACGTCTTCATCGAGCTGCGGCGGACGCGTCGACCCGGGCCATGCGCCAGGCGTGCGCCGAGTCCGTTGGCCAGAGCGTCCCAGGCAACCAGCACGAGGAGCTTCGCGCGGCTCTCGCCTTTTCTCCGGGCGTCATCCATCTGGTCCGTGAGGAGCTGAGCCATATCGGCGCCCCAGCGACCTCGTAGTGATCGTGGAAACGCCCGCAGCAGAAACCGATAGAGCACGTTCATCATCTGCCGGCTGCGGCCCCGTCCGGGAACAGAACGCTCTTGGTTTTCGCACTCCGTATTAGGTCTTCGAGCCGCGCTGCCTCTGCCCGAGCCTCTTCGATTCCGAAGTCTGTAATCTTGAGGTAGCGACGTCTGCCCGTTTCGTCCGTCGGGCGCGTCTTCAATCAGACCCTGCTCCATCATGTCGTTCAACGTGCGGTAGAGACTCCCAGGGAGGACTCGGACGCCGTCGCCGGCCTGCGCCTGGAGTTCCTTGACGATGCTCCATCCATGGCGCGCTCCGTCTCCGAGAAGGAGCAGGATCTGGAAGCCCCTTGGTTTCAAGACGGGTTGCGGGGGCGATTCGTGCTGACTCAACTTTAGTCTCCAATTGCGACTAGCAACGAAAAGAGACTATAGCTGTCGTCAACGTACAAGCAAGGTAGTTTTCGATGGACTCCGCGCGGAAGCGGACATTTCAGACGACCACTCGAGGAGGGGACCATGGCGATCAAGCGGATCTGGCACGGCTGGACCACACCGGAAAATGCCGCGGCGTACCGGGATCTCCTCCGCACGGATGTGTTTCCGGGCATCGAGGCCAAGGCGATTCGTGGATATCGCGGGATCGAGTTGTTGCAGCATGACGGGGATGACGAAGTGGGTTTCATCACCATCATGACGTTCGAATCGATCCAGAACGTGATCGACTTCCAGGGCCAGGACTACGAGCGCGCCTATGTGCCCGATGCCGCGCGGGCCGTGCTTTCGCGATGGGACGAGACGTGCCGTCACTACGAGACGTTGGAGATCCGCTCCTACGAGTGATCGGTGGCGGGATGGATGCCGCCGCGGATCGCGCCTGCTTCCACGGCGCCGAAGTGATCGGCGAAGAACGGATCGAGCGGTCGGCTGTTGGGCACGGAGAGCCAAAGGCGCAGGATGTGCCGTCGTTTCTCCAGCTCTGCCCAATCGGTGAAGGCCTGACGCTTGTGCAGTACGAGCCAGTTGTTAAGCCAGATCAGGTCGCCGGCTTCCTGTCGGAACACCACCTTGTGCCGCGTTTCGTCAGCGATCGTCTCGACCAGATCGAGGGCCTCGACCTGCTCAGCCGTGAGGTCGGGCAAGTCGGGATGGCTGTGGGCGCGCTCAATGAGCACCCGCAGCAGGCAGCATGCGAAGTAGCCGTCGCGGAACGAGAACACGGGCTGCTGGCACCAGGGAAGATCGTTGCCCGTGTCGATGGTGTGGCGCAGGTAGTAGAACGGTTGCCTCAGGAGTTCAGCCAGATCGGGCCGCGTCCGCTCCATCGCGTCGTAGATCGCCGCGGAACTGGAGATCTCGTTTTCTCCGCCCTCCCGAGCCTGCTGTAGACAAAGGAACCCCACGACATCTGCCCGGTCGGTGTGAAACGTAAGACGCTTTCGCGTGTTGGGGCCACGGGCCCGCGGGTCGGAGTCGGCGAGGCCGGCATCGCGGACGCTGAAGATGTGCTCGCCGCGCGCGCTTTGAGAGACAGGGGTGCCCAGGTGGACCGCCATCGCCCAGTAGAGGAGTCGGGCCTCGGCCTCACCCAGACCTTCGATCGGGAAGCCACGCACGCGCACCGCGCCCGCGCCTGTTTCGAGCTGTTGCTGGATCGCGGCCAGGCGTTCGGACAGAACAGGGAGCGGGAAGTCGGCGGGATCCGTGGAAGTCGAAGCGCCGGCGTCACCAACTAGCTCACCGGGCGACGCCTGAGTTGCCAACAGGTCGAGGAGCTCCTTGCGTTCCCGCGCATCCAGGCGGTGATTCCATTCCGGGCGCTCTCGCAGCTCGTCGGCGGTCCAGGGCAGCTGGCTCATCCAAGATTCCTCGTGGTGCTACCGGGAGTCGGTTTCGATCCGGTAGAGGAAGCGTGTGCCCCGCAAGTACATCTCGTTGCCGACGATAGCTGGCGAAGCGTCGAAGCCATCGTCCAGCTGGTTGTTGGCAATGATCTCCAACTCGTTGCCGGGGGCCAGAACGAGAACGTGGCCGTCGCGAGTCGGGAGGAAGATCCCGTTTGCCGTTGCTACGGGTGAGGCGTAGATCTCGCCCACGGGCGGCAAGCGTTCGGGGCCGAAGAGGGGAGATCCATCCACGGCGTTCACCGCGCTGATGATGCCGGGGAGATGCTTGGTGAAGTAGAGCGTATTGCCCATTAGCAGCGGAGACGACACGTACGGAGTGTCGCGGTCGTGCCGCCAGGCAAGCGCCCCTCCGGTCTCGATCTCGCCACGGGCGTCCGCGAGGTCAATCGCCAGCATCGCCGTGCCGCGGTAGCCGCTGGTTAGGTAGATGCGGCCGTCGCGGTGCAGCGGCGTCGGGATGGTGTTGAGCGTGAGGCCCGGCCCGGACCAGAGCAGTTCGCCGGTCTCGAAGTCGTAGCCGCGCACGTGATTCGCGCCTGTCGTCACGACGTGACGGGTCCCGCCGACCGAAACCACGACAGGTGTGAACCATGTCGAAGGCTCGTCGCGTGCCGCCCGCCAGATCTCGTCGCCGGAGGCGGCATCGAGCGCCACCAGGAAGGAATCACCCTCGTGATCCCATGGGACCAGGACTCGGCCATCGTGCAGAGCGGCCGAGCTGCCTTCGCCCCATCCCTTGCGCGTGTCCATGTCGCCGACGTCGCGCTCCCACAAGAGATTGCCGTCCATATCCAGGGCGAAGAGGCCGCGTGAGCCGAAGTAGGCGATAACCCGTTCACCGTCGGTCACGGGCGAAGCTGAAGCCCAGGTGTTGGTGGGGTGGATCCCTTCGTGCGGCTGTTCCTGTCGCAGTACCTGCTGCCAGCGCAGCGAGCCGTCGGTGCGGTTCAGGGCGAACAGCACGAAACGTATGTCGCGGTCCGGGGTCACGTAGCTCAGGCCCTGGAAGATCTCAGTGCCGTCGCGCTGCCATTCCTCGAGGGGAGTGCGGGGTTCGAGCGGTTCGCCGACCGGTACTGCCGCCTGCAAGAAAATCGTGTCGCCCCAGATGATCGGTGTGGATGCGCCGCGACCGGGAAGCTCGACCTTCCACCGCACGTGCTCTTCTTCGCTGAAATGCACCGGGATGGATGCGCTCGTCGCCATGCCGTCCATGTCGGTTCCGCGCCACGAGGGCCAGTTGTCCAGGTTGGCGGCAGGGGTGCCTTCGGAGCCGGACCGTTCGGCAACGTAGAGCGTGTTCGGCGCATCGGACCGACCCGCCGCGATGTCGGGTCGACCATCGCCATCCACGTCGCCGATCGCGAGCCCGTACGTGGCGCCCTCGGCGTCCCCGAACCGTGTGGTGGTGAACTCGCGGCCCGACCCGGCGTTGGTGAGAACCGCGTTGGCGGCACCACGGTTGCCCACGACGACATCGTGGTGACCGTCGCCATCGAGGTCGGCTACGGACAGGGAGTAGACGACGAAGGAGCGATCGCCGATCGGCCGACGTGCCTCAAACCGTGCGCCGCCACGATTGACGTGAAGCCAGACGCCACCCGCGCGCTGGTCGCCCACCAGGATGTCGACGAGACCGTCTGACGTGACGTCCCCGAGGGCTACTGCACGGGTGGCCGTTTCTTCGGGTCCGACGGCATGCCGCTCGGCAAATCCGCCGGAGCCGTCGTTGACGTAGAGGTAACTCTGGCCGCCGTCGCGATGGGGGACGAAGAGATCTACGAAGCCATCACCCGTCAGGTCGTCAGCGGCGATCGTGGTCGCGGAGTCGCGCGAGAGTACGGTGCACTCGGGGAAGGTGGCGTCGCCGGCGTTGTGGCAGACGTAGTTAGCGCTGAGATTGTCCGGTCCGCCGCGGTTCGCGACGATGACTTCGGGACGATCGTCGCCATCGAGGTCGGCGGTCGTGACATTGCGGGTCGGCCAGGCTGCGTCACCAAACGTCCCGCTGAGGTCGAAATGGCCGTCGCCGCGGTTGAGATAGATCCGCTTGTCGTCGGGACGATCGTTGCCCACGACGATGTCGAGATCCCCGTCTCCGTCGAGATCAGCGAGCGCGGCCGTGTAAGTTCGATCGGCCGTGCCTCCGACTGCGTGACGCTGCTCGAACCCTCCATTCCCGTCGTTGAGGAGCACCTGGTCGACGAGGGGCCAGTGGCGACCCTTGGCCAGCACGATGTCGAGATCACCGTCGCCATCAAGGTCGCCGAGACTCGCGTTGGCGCTGGTTTCCGCAGTCGTCTCGAGCGCATGCCCTCGGTACTCCTGGGCTCCGATGGCAAGTCCAACCAGCGGTGCAATGAGAAGCGACAGAGTCGTCAATTTGGACTTCCTGGTTCCATTGAACGGACGGGTGCGCGAGCAGGTGGTGAGCCTATCCCAAAGCCCGTCGAACAATGGCAGGTCAGAGTTCCTTCACGGACTCCGTGAGGTCCTGCCAGTATCGACCCATCTCGTCGCACATCTGCTCGCCAGAGGGACTCAGCCTGTAGTAGCGACGGGTTGGCCCTGAACCCGTGTCCTTGAGTTCCGAGATCAGAAGCCCTTCCTTCTTCAGCTTCGCCAGGATCGGATAGATGGTGCCCTCGGTGATCACGAGGTTGGGCATCTGCTTGAGTTCCTGCACCAGCTGGTAGCCGTATCGCTCGCCCCGATCGAGCAAGCGCATCACGCAGAAGTCCAGGAGTCCCTTGCGGACCTGGGTGATCCATTTCGACAGATACTCACTCTCTGCGGAGGCGGCCACATCAGCCCTCGATCAGTTCCATGGGGAGCGGCTCGCCGTCGATCCAGACCCGACAGACGACGCCTCGAGATTGCAGTCGGTCGAAGAAGCTTCCTTCCTCCTGTTCGGCGGCCAGGCGCGCCCGCAGTCGGGATTTATCACCGCCGTCCTTCCGGATCGTTCCCATCAGAATGCTGACGGTGTTCATCCAACCGGTGTCCTCAGCAACGAGTTCGTCATCTACATAGAGAAGACCGGAGCCGAAGAGCAGGAGGTTCCACTTGTTGACCACCCGGATCATGTGCCCTTCGTATTCACCCTCCCACTGGGCAGTGAATGCCTTCGATCCCTCAGTCGGAACCGTCGACGGCTTCGCAGTTTCCGCCGGAGGCGTCTCGTCATCTACCGAGATCGCGAGCGCCTCGACATTCCCAACCCTGCGGATCAGGTCGGTCATGTTGGGTCCGTCGATCAACTCCGACTCGAGTTCGCGTGCCGCGTCGTCCAGGTGGTCTCGGATCTCCTCCACCATTGCCAGACGCTCGTCCGGCGACGTCTCGGCAAGCCGAGCCTCGAGTTCCGCAAGATAGGTCCAGCGGATCTTCTCCGCCTCTGCCGTGTAACGCATGTCCAGCCTCATCAATTGGGGGGCGCGGGGCCCCTTTGTTTGTTCGTGATTTCGATCACTATATTCTATTACGATATAGCACGCAATGCGGTCTATATTGCAATAGGAATTAGATGAAGCGAGCAACGAGTGCAACCGTCGATCGATCATGCGCCCCTATTGTGGGATTGGCGCTCTGACTCATAGCCTTGTGGGTCGGGCAACCGGGCACTCGGCTCGGCCCCCACGAGACGCGCTCGTTGTTTGTAGATCCTCGGAGGTGACAGGTGACCTTGCTACGGAGACTGGGTTTGTGGCCGCGCCGACCCACGCCGGAGCCTGAGCGGGGTTCGGTGGTATCGAAGAACTGGCAGATCGCGGGCGACATATTCCAGGAAATGAGTGCTTTCCAGGGCCAGCTTGCCGAGCTCTTCACGGCGTACGAGGAACGGTCCGGCAGTCCGCGCGTCAAATTGTTGATCGGTCTCCTGACCGCGCGGGCTCGGCAGTGCGAGATGGATCTCGCCGACTACGTCCGGGACATGCCGATGGGTCTGAAGCAGACGCGGGTTCAATTCCGCGTCAGCCAGACTCCACGGTCGCTACTGGGCGCGTTGTGCGACGTCGCTGAGCCGACTGTGGACGATGTGACGGCCGTAAGTGTGAAGAGCGACGCGTACTTCGCGCAGACTTTCGAAGGGCTCATCGCGACGGCCGAGGCGAACGGTCAACGCAAGCTGAAGAAAATCTACGAGAACATGTGGGAGTTGGAGCAGGAGGCGCAGAAGAGCCTCGCGCGGCAAATCAGTTCCCTACGGGATCTATAACCCGGAACGCGGGCCGGAACGGCGCGGGTCGAGCCTAGCGCTCCAGTGGCACCACTAGAACGACTTGCGGCTCAGCGAGCGCGGCACGTTCCCCCTCGATAACGGACTCAAGGCGTGCGCGGAAGCGACCTGCCTCCGCGCGAGGGCCTGGGCGCGGTCGGCGCCGTTGTGAACCTTCCTCCGGTTCGATCGGTTCGTGGCGCAGATCCCACGCCACACGCTGGAGGCCGGAGGCGGCGGGGAGTTCGAGGCTCCTGATGCGCTCACCGGCTTCGTTGTCGATCACGAGGAAGAGTTGTTCGCCTTCCGCGGGGACGTCGCGCAGGTAGTAGGTCAACTGCGCGCCGTACGGCGGGTTGGGGTGCGTGTCGTTGCCCCAGACCGCCTGTTCATGGCGCAGTTCCTCGTAGAGCAGTGCTGGGCGGGAGTCGAAGAGCCAGGCGTCGCGCTCCAGTATCTCGGCGGATACTTCGCGCAGTGCCGAGTAGTCGTCGAGAACATAGGCGCCGCGGCCGAACGTTCCGACGATGAGGTCGTTCCAGCGCGGCTGAATGTGGAGGTCGCGCGCCATCGCAGTGGGGATTCCGCCGCGCAGCTGCGTCCAGTGTCCGCCCCCATCGACGCTGAAGTAGAGGCCAAACTCCAGACCGACGAAGAGAAGGTCCGGGTTCACGTGATCCTGCACGATCGACCAGGCGCCGGAGCGCTCTGGCAAATTGGCGGTGATGTTCTGCCAGGTTTGACCGCGGTCGTCGCTGCGGTAGACGAATGGGCGGAAATCACCGCGCTGGAAGTTGTTGAACGTGGCAAAGACCACGTCGGAGTTGCGGCGTGAGGCGTAGACGTCTGTGACGTACGTGTTGTCGGGGAGACCCGGGATGACGTTGTCGAGCGTGTCCCAGGACTCGCCTCCGTTCTCGCTCACGTGGAGCAGGCCATCATCGGTGCCTACGTAGAGCAGGCCGGCGAGCAGCGGTGACTCGTCCAGGGTGCTGATCACACTCAGCGCAGTCGTATATAGATGCCGCCCGACAGCGTTCTCGGGCCATAGCTGACCCATCACGGGCGATGCGTCCGGGTCCAGTTGCCGGGTCAGATCGTCGCTTACCGCCTCCCAAGTCTCGCCACGGTCGTCACTCCGGTAGAGGCGGTTGCCCGCGTAGTAGAGCCGGCCCGAGGCGTGCTCGCTGACCACGAGCGGGCTGTCCCAGTGCCAGCGCCCACGATCGATTCCGTCCTCTCCGTCGTCGTCGCCGGCTTCGCTTGTTTCCCGGAGCGGCCGGATGCCAGTGACCTCACCGGTGCTCAGGTCGTGTTTGCCGAGGACCCCGTTCTGCGACTGGCGGTAAACCAGTTCCGGATACTCCGGGTCGAAATACGACTGGAAGCCATCGCCGCCGCCGACGGAGTACCAGTCGCTCGTGCGCACGCCAAAAGCATGGAGCGAACGCGACGGGCCGCAGTGAGTGCCGTTGTCCTGTGTGCCACCGCACACCGTGTAGAACGGCCGGGAGTCGTCGGCCGACACGCGATAAAACTGCGACAGCGGCAGGTTAGTGAAGTGCCGCCAGGTCGCGCCGCTATCGAAGGTCTCGTAGAGGCCGCCGTCGTTGCCAATCCACATGTGGCGAGGGTCATCCGGATCGAACACGATCTCGTGGTGGTCCACGTGGATCGGGAAGTTCATCGGCTCGAACGTGGCGCCGCCATCCGTGCTGCGCATCACGCGAACTGCTACGACCCAGATCGTGTCCGCGACGTGAGGATCAACCCACATCTCGCCGTAGTACTGCGGATCTCCTCCCGAGTATTCGCTCGTCCGCGTCCAGGTGGCGCCGGCGTCCTCCGAGCGGAAGAAGCCGCCGTGATCATCCTGCGCCACGACCAGCGCGTAGACGCGACCGTCATGCCGGGGATCGGTTGCGAGAGCGATCCGACCCATGTCGACCGTGGGGAGCCCTTCCGTGAGTCGCTCCCAGGTAGCGCCGGCGTCGGTGCTCTTGAAGATGCCGGCCTCGGGGCCGCCCGCGATGGTCTGGCCCACATGCCGGCGACGCTGGTACGCGGCCGCATAGAGCACTTCCGGATTCCGGGGGGCAAAGACCACATCTGTGATTCCGGTGTCGTCGCTGACGTGGAGCACTCGCTCCCATGAGGCACCACCGTCGGTCGTCTTGTACAGACCCCGGTCGCCGCCACCGTTCCACAGCGGACCCTGCGCAGCCACGTAGGCCGTGTCGGAGTCGCGCGGATCGAGCATGACCTTCTGGATGTGCTGCGAGTCGGCCAGACCGATGTGCTGCCACGTCGCGCCCGCGTCGACCGACTTGTACACGCCGTGGCCGTAGCCTGTACTCCGGTTGCTCGTGTTCTCGCCCGTTCCGAGCCAGACCACATTTGAATCGTTCGGGTCCACCACCACGGATCCCATCGAGTAGGACGGATAGTCGTCGAAGATTGGGGTCCACGTGTTGCCACGATTCGTCGTTTTCCAGAGCCCGCCGGATCCCACCGCGAGATACCAGGTGCTGGCATCGTTCGGGTCGATCTCGAGATCGGCCACGCGCCCTGTGACCAGACTGGGGCCGATGCCCCGGAACTGGAGACCGTCGAAAGTGGAGGCTTCCTGTGCGCCAGCCGGCGTCGCGAGCAGGGTGGCGGCGAACAAGACGGCGAGGGCACGTTGCATCGGACTCTCCCGAGAACTCAGGTCGAACGGATCAAGCGGCGCGAGTGTAAACCGGACCGTCCGCGAAGCGGAATTGGACCCGACGGGTCGTCAGGAATAGCCTTCCGGCCATGAACTACCAAGACGCGTTCGGGCGAGAGCGATGACTCAGGAATTCAGCCGACGCTCGCTGCTGGGGGCCGGTGCGCTGGGGGCGTTGCTGCCCGAGCTGGCGATTGGCCGCGCCCCGGGGATATCGAGCACTCAGATCGAGGCGCCTGTCGATGAAACCGATGCGGCGTGGGCTCCGGTGCGCGCGCTCTTCATGTTGAAGCCCGGAATGGCCTACATGAACAACGCCAGTCTGGGCATGCCGCCCCGCCTCGTGGTCGAGGCCGTGGCAGCCGGGTACGAGGCGATCTCTCGCGAGCCGTTGCATGGCAAGCATGACCTGCAGGAGATCATCGCGACCCGGACAATACCCGGATTGGCGGCGATGTTCGGGGTGGAACCCGACGAGATCGCACTGACGCGCAACGCGACCGAGGCGCTGCACGTGCAAGCTACGGGTCTCGCCCTCCGGCCGGGGGACGAGGTACTGATTTCCACGCAGGAGCACCCTGCCGGACGCGCGCCGTGGATCTACCGCCAGGCAGCCGATGGCGTAGTCGTGCGCGAGGTCTTCATCCCCAGTCCGCTCGAGACCGCGGGCGACGTGGTGGCCCGCTTCGAAGCCGAGATCACCGAACGGACGCGAGCGATTTCCTTCTGTCACGTGACACGCGGCGGGCACATGTATCCCGTACGCGCGTTATGCGCCATGGCCAAACGGCACGGCCTCGGCACTCTCGTGGATGGAGCTCAGGCAGTCGGGCAGATGCCGATCGACCTGCGTGAACTCGGCTGCGACGCGTACTCGGCGAGCCTGCACAAGTGGATCCTCGCGCCGTCGGGAACCGGGTTCCTCTACGTGGCCCGTGAAGCGCGCGATCGGATTCTCTCTGTATTTCAGCCGGCGGCGACGGCTGGGAATCCAGGGATCGCGCCCGGCGGGACAGCTGACTTTCCGGTCCGCGCCGCCACCGCGACTGCGCTGGGACTCGTCAATGACCTGGGGCTCCACCGGATCGAGCACCGCTGCCGGTTCCTCTCTGACTATCTGAAGGCAGGTCTCGGCGACCTCCGAGGCGTCACGTTGCTGAGCGGTCCGCGCGATCTGTCCTGTCCGGGCTCGACGATCTTCGAACAGGAGGGTCGCGATGCGATGGCGGCAGTGCCGTGGATGGAGGAGGTCGGCCAGATCCACCTCGACGAGCATCAACGCGACGGCCACAACGCCATCCGCGTCTCGACGCACATCTACAACACGACGGACGAGATCGATCGCCTGCTGGCCGCTCTGTCGTGAGCGGCGCGCAGCAATCGGCGTCGGGCCCGCGTACGATGCCGCCGATGAAGATCGGAACTCGACTCGGCCCCTACGAAATTCTCGAGCAGCTCGGCGCGGGCGGCATGGGCGAGATCTATGTTGCGGAGGACACGCGGCTCGGTCGCCGCGTCGCCGTGAAGGTGCTCCCGCCGGGGTTCGCAAGCGACGCCGATCGTCTTGCCCGCTTCGAGTTGGAGGCGCGGGCCGCGGCCGCGCTCAGCCATCCACATATCGCCGCGCTGCACGATGTCGGTGCAGAGCCGGGAGAAGACGGGGCACCAATTCATTACATGGTGCAAGAGCTTCTCGACGGCGAGAACCTCCGTGACCTTCTCGATAAGGGCGTTCTGCCGCTGAAGCGTGTCCGCCAGCTGGCTGTTGAGGTGGCGGAAGCACTTGTAGCAGCTCACGACGGCGGTATCGTGCACCGGGACCTGAAGCCTGAGAACGTTTTCGTCACCGAGCCGGGCGGGCACGCGAAGGTGCTCGACTTCGGGCTCGCGAAGCTCACGGAGGTCGTTCCGGCGTCAGGTCCGGCGGCGGACTCGCCCACAGTGATTGGCACCATGCAGGGCCAGCTCATGGGCACGGTTGGCTACATGGCCCCGGAGCAGGTCGAGGGTGGTGACATCGACTCGCGTACAGATGTGTTCGCCTTCGGATATTTGCTCTACGAGATGCTCGCAGGCCGTCGCGGGTTCGGCGGTCGCAGCGTTGTGGAGACCCTGCAGCAAGTCGTGCACGAGGAGCCTGAGTTGCTGGCCACTCTCCGGACGGACCTTCCGGACGACCTGCGCCGGATCGTCGACAAGTGTCTACGCAAGGATCCGCAGGAGCGCTATCAGGGGACCTCCGACATCGTCGTGGATCTACGCGCGGCAGATCTGGTGCCAACCGAGAAAGTCGTTGAGCAACCGGCAGTCAACCAGCCAAACCCCGAACGCTCCGCGGCCTCGTGGTTGGTCCTGGGGGCCGCGGCGATAGTTCTGGCCGTCGCCGGTTTTGCGTCCGGGCGACTCTCGCAGGGCGGGGGAGAACCCGAGGCGACACAGCCGGTGAGGCTGGCCCTCCCCCTCGAGTATCCGCTGGTTCTGCGGCAAGGGGCCACGGGCCTTCCGTTCGCCTTGTCGCCGGACGGGCGAACCCTGGTGTACGCGCAGGGTGGGGTGGACTCTCCTTTGTACCGGCGAGATCTGGCCTCCGGTGAAACCACCGCTATTGCAGGGACGGAGGGTGCCGGCAGCGTGGTGTTCTCACCGGACGGGCGATGGTTGGGGTTCCACAGCCTCGTCGAGAACGCCCTGATGCGCGTCGCGCTCTCGGGCGGCGCGCCGCAGGTGATCCAACCGATGGCAGGTCAGCCCTTCGGCGTGAGTTGGAGCGCCGACGACATCCTGGTCTTTGCTGGCAACTCGACGGGCGGGCTTCGCGGCGTGCCCGCTGCTGGCGGTGACGAAGTTCAGCTGACCACGGTCGAAGCGGACAGCGAGTTCCTCGTACACGGGTATCCGTACCACCTGCCCGGTGGCGAACACTTGCTGTTCACCTTGGACTCCGGCGCGATGGAAAGTTCGCGCATTGCCGTGTTGGAACTGTCGACCGGCGAGATCACGGACCTGGGTATGCGCGGCCAGTCGCCACGGTACGCGCAATCGGGCGCTGATGGATATCTGATCTTCGCGCAGTCGGCCGGTCTGGTAGGGGTGCCGTTTGATCTGGCGTCCCTCAGCGTGACCGGCGTCCCGGTGGCGTTGGTGTCGCCCGTGCATGTGCAGAACCCGGGGTCGGTGTTCGTGTCGATCTCCGGCGATGGCACGCTGGTCTTCGCGACGCCTCTGGGCGCGGGCGCCAGCGCCCCGGTCTGGGTTGACCGGGACGGCAACGAAACTCCGGGCGGAGAGGTGACGAACGGAGGCCTCGGAGCGACTCGCGCCCGACTGTCGCCGGATGGAAGCCGCGCGGTGTGGTCCATCCCGGAGGCCTATCGAACTGACATTTGGGTCAATTCGTTGGCAAGTGGCGACCGATACCGGTTAACCGCGGGGGGCACGAGTAGCGTCTACCCGGCGTGGTCACCCGACGGGGCGCAGGTGGCGTACAGCTCGAACCGCGACGCAAGGTTCCAGCTGTATGTCAGCGATGTGGATGGCGGTGATCGGCGGCTCCTTGAGTCGGACACGGCGGACATCGTCGCCTCCTGGTCGCCGGATGGCTCCACGCTGTTCTTTTATCGCGTCGATTCCGTGACCAAGAGGGACGTGTTCTCTTATTCGTTCGACGACGATACGGTGACGCCCCTCGTGGTGACCGACGCCGACGAACGCAGCCCGGAGATTTCGCCCGACGGGCGGTGGCTCGTCTACCTGTCGGACGAATCAGGCGTGCACGAGGTCTACGTGGCGTCCTATCCCGGCCTCCAGACGACGCGCCAGGTTTCCAACGGAGGCGCGACCGAAGCCCGCTGGTCGTACACGGGCGACGAGATTCTCTATCGGTCGGAGGACCTGAAGTTCATGGCCGCCGAGGTTGTCACGGCGCCGCAGCTGGAAGTTCGGCCCGGAAGGGTTCTTTTTGACGACGTCTTCGGCCGCGACAACTTCAAGAGCGCGAACTACGGCGTCGCCAGTGACGGCCGGCTACTCATGCGCCGCGTTCTTGCCGATCCGCGGGTCGAGATCCTGCACGTCTTCCAGGGCTTCCTGGACGAAGTGCACCGCGTGGTGTCCGCGCAGCAGTAGCGTTTGGACCCTGCGCGCGCGGCCGGTGCCTCGCTAGGGTTGGTCGCTGCCCTGGTCGAGTTTCGCTTCGATGCGCAGGAGCGAGTCCCTGATCTCCGAGAGCAACGAGACGTCGCCCACGGCCTCGGCCGGCGCGTTCGCCGCCGTCACCGCCGAAGGCCGAGTGGCGAGAACGTCGCGCTGACTCAGGACCGCTTCCCTGAACGACTTCGCGTTCTTGATGCCCGTCAGTGAAACCAGCGCTCCATCTCCCGACTGGCCGGCCGTCTCAACGCTCAGTGTATGCAGACCGAAGTACCGCATCACCGGTCCCTGCACCATGCCCATGTCCGTGATCTTCTCGAGCGGGATGGTCTTCTCGGTTCGAACGAGGATCCCCTTCTTCACCTTGAGAGCCTTCTCGGTGAGCACGCATTCCATCCGGGCCAGGTAGCGCTTGGTCACGACGAGACCGATCGGGAACCACAGAAGCAGTAACGGGATCCCGACGATGGTCAGGGTCAGAACCAGCGCTCCGCTGAGTAACCAGTACGTGCAAACGGTGGGGTCGAACTCGGCGCTTCTGAGGTTAGTTTCCGTGCTCATGTTCCGGTGCCTCTCTACGACGATGCGGTCCAGACTGACAGCTACGCTAGCAGAGCATCGCTCCGCGCGAACCCAGCATCTCGTCTTTGGCGCTCTTGAAACCGCCCTAGCGTAGGAAGTAGTCGCGTTGGCGTGAGGCTTCTCCTGCAGTCGCGCTGGTGACCTGCGGGGACGCCCTGGGTCACCCATTGAGTCTGTTGGTAATAGTCGCTAGCGCCGAATACCCTCTCGCCGATGGAAAACGGAACTCGGCTAGGCCCCTACGAGATCCAGGAGCCGCTCGGCGCTGGCGGGATGGGAGAGGTGTACCTGGCACAGGACACTCGCCTCGGCCGGCAAGTTGCCCTCAAGGTGCTGCTGCCTGGCCTGGCCGAAGATGAGCAGAAGGTCCTGCGGTTCGAGCAGGAAGCCCGCGTGGTGGCCGGGCTTAACCACCCAAATATCGTCACGCTCCATTCGATCGAGCACGAAGACGACTCGCACTTCCTCACGATGGAAGTGGTGCAGGGGCGCACTCTCGATCGCTGTATTCCTGCGGGCGGGATGCCGCTGGACCAGGTGTTCGAGCTGGGGATCGCCATGGCGGAGGCCGTGGCCGCCGCGCATGCTGCGGCGATCACGCACCGTGATCTGAAGCCGACCAACATCATGGTCACCGACTCCGGTCGCCTGAAGGTGCTCGACTTCGGTCTGGCCAAGCTGCGCGAGGTGGACGCCGACTCGAGCGAGATGCTGACCTTGCTCGATAGCGGCGCCGGCAAGCTCGTGGGGACGGTTGCCTACATGTCGCCCGAGCAGGCCGAAGGCGCGCCGGCGGACGCCCGCTCTGACGTCTTCGCGCTGGGCGTCATCCTGTACGAGATGCTGCAGGGGTACCGACCGTTCACCGGTTCGAGCCCTGCCTCGATCATGTCGGCCATCCTGCGCGACATGCCCAAGCCGGTGTGTCACGTGCGCCGTGATACGCCGCGTCAACTCGACAGGATCCTGAGCGCTTGCCTGGCGAAGGACCCTGCGCGGCGCTACCAGAGTGCGCTCGATCTGCGCAACGCACTGGAGAGTCTGCGCAACGAGCTCCAGGAAAGGCGGCACCGCCCTGCTGGACGGAGTGGCGGTGTGAGTTGGCAAGTGCCGGCGATGACGCTCGTGGCCGGCTTGGTGATCGGTGCGGGCATGGCGTACTACTCGGGGATCGGAACGGTCACCGCTGTGCCTGATGCGGCCGCCGTCTCGCTGACGCCGGTAAGCCGTGACGGAAATCTCTCCGACTACCCCACCTGGTCGCCGGACGGGCAATGGCTGCTGTACGCCAGCGATCGCGGCGGCAACATGGACCTCTGGCGTATGGAGTCTGCCGGCGGAGAGCCGCAGGCCCTCACCAACACCGGTTTCGACGAGGTGAGTCCAGCCTGGTCGCCGTCAGGGAACCAGATCGCCTACGTGGCAAGCCCGGACGGTGTCCCCACCATTTACCTTCTGGCCGACGACGGCCGGGGAACTCCGGTGCCGTTATGGGGCCGGCGGCCAACCCCGCCTGGTCTCCTGACGGACGCCGCATCGCATTCGACTGGGGCGGAACGGTGTACGTGATCCCAACTACCGCTTCCGCCGAGCCCACCCCGGTGCTCGAGAACACGGCGGGCTCACCGAATGCGACCTGGAACCACGACGGGACGGCGATCTATGCGTGGAACTGGGTCGCCGGTAGGGTCCAGCGCGTCGATCTTGCGAGTCAGACAGCGACTGACCTGAAAGTCGTTCCGACGGGCCAGGAAGTCGTGAGCCTCGCGGCGTCGCCGAATGGCGACGAGCTGCTCTTGAGTCGAGGGCAGTACGGCGGCCACAAGGACCTCTGGGCGGTGCCGCTCGAAATCGAATCCGGTCTTCCCTCGGGGGATCCTGTGCGGTTGACGAACCCGGTCACGGACGATCGTCACGCCGCCTACGCGGCGGACGGCCGCAACGTGGTCTACGGCGCGCGTAATATCGAGCGCCACCTCTGGAGCTTTCCGCTGGACGGCGCCACGGGCCAGCTCGCCGACGCGCAGCGACGGCAACTCACCTCGGCCGCGCCGCGCAACTACTACCCGGCGGTGTCGGCCGACGGCGCGCAGCTGGCATGGACTGCCCATCCGAGCGTGCAGGGCTTCCTCTACCGGGCCACGATCGATTCGATGGAAACCGAGAAGATCACCGGGCTCTGGGGACGCGGCAACCGCGAGATCGGCGCTTCCTTCGCGCCCGATGGTGAACGCATCGTGTATGCGTCACCGCGCGACGGAAGCTACGAACTGTGGCGGGCCGATTGTGTGTTGTGCCTGCCGTTGGCACTCACTCGCACGGAATCACCTGCCCGGGACTCGCTTCCCACATGGTCACCGGTCGGCGAAAACGTCGTCTTCATGTCGACCCGGGCGGGGAGCTGGGATCTCTGGGGCGTGGCGCTGGAACGCGGCGCCGAACCTCAGCAGCTCACCAGTCAACGAGGTGCCGAGACGTATCCGGTCTGGTCGCCGGACGGGCGTCGGGTCGCCTTCCGCTCGCAACAGCCAGAAGGAACGGACATCTGGCAATACGACATCGAGTCGGCCAGCACGACTCCGCTTGTTCAGGCACCGGGAGAGGAAGCCTGGGGCAGCTGGCACCCGAGCGGCCGCAGCTTCTATTTCAGCTCGAACCGCACCGGCGCCTTCGAGATATGGATGTCTGATGGTGCGAACGAGCCTGTCCAGGTAACCCGACTCGAGACGCTCACGCGCGGCCTACCCGAAGCGGGGCTCTATACGAAGTTCGCCGTCACCGCCGACGCGCTGATCCTGCCGCTTGAAGATCGGCGCGGCGAAGTCTGGCTGCTGGAGCGGTAGAGGACCTGGGACTCGACGACGTTCTAGTCGCCGCGCAACGCGAAGGCTGGATCGGTGCGTGATGCCTGCCACGCGGGTCGAACACACGCGACCACGGCCACCGCGACCAGCAGCGCGCTGCTCAGCGCCAGGGTTACCGGATCCGAGGACTCGACCCCATACAGGAAACTGTTTCCCCATCGGGCCAGAGCAAGCGAGCCGGCGATGCCGAGCACAACACCGACGGCGGCCAGAGTGGCGCCCCATCGAACAACGTCGGCAACAACGTCCCTGGTGTTGGCGCCGAGGGCGATGCGGATGCCGATCTCGCGCACCCGTTGGCGCACCGAGTACGCGATGGCACCGTGTACGCCAAGCATCGCCAGACCCACCGCGAGGCTCGCCGCGACCGAAACAAGCATGGTGCGGGCGCGCGGACGCGCCGACTGGCGCCGTATCAGTTCCGTCACTGTGTCAACGCTGTCGATCGGCACCAGCGGGTCAGCCGCTGCGATCGCCCGGCGCGTGGCATCGACTTCCGTGACGGCCAGACCAGCCACGAGGAAACGGAAAGACCGTTCCGGGGCCTGCCCGAATGGTACGTAGACGATCGGCTGTGGGTCCTCGTCGAGGGATCCGTGCAGCACGTTGCCCACGACTCCGACGACGCGGCTCCAGGGGTCTTCGTCGTTTCGTCGAATCCGTTGACCGATCGGGTCCTCACCCGGGAAGAACAGCTGAGCGGCGACTTCGTTGATCACCATCACCGGCTCTGCGTCCGCTACGTCACCGGCTTCGAAGATGCGGCCGGCCCGACGGGGGATCCCGAGCACGCCGAGGTAGCCTGGCGAGACGGCCTTTACGATCGAGCTCAAGCCGAAGTCATCCTCGGGCACCTCGCGCCCCTCGATTTCGAATGTCGTTGATGACGTCGACCCGGCGAAAGGTGGGGAGTCGGAGAACGCAACCGCAGTCACGCCAGGGAGGGCGGCAAGTTCTTCGGTTCCCAGGTCGCCGAACGAGTTGATCGTCGCCGGGTCTCCGTACACACCGGCGGGGAGCCGGACCGACAGCGCCGTGACTCCATCACCGTCGAACCCGCGCTCCGCGTTCATCAAGTGTTGCAAGCTCGTCAACAGCAGGCCTGAACCGACTACCAATACGAGCGCCAGCCCGACTTGCGCTACCACCACCGCCGACAGCGCGCGGCGCTGCTGACGGCTCCCGGAGGCCCGCGAGCTTGCCGCGGCGAGACACTCGGCCGGTGCCAGCCGCAGAAGATCCACGCAGCCGATCAGACCCACCAGCAGGCCTGCCAGGATGGCGACCCCGGCCGCGAACGCAAGCGTCACGGTATCCACGCCCACCGGTCGCGAACGCATGGCATGGGGCAGCAACTCAACGAGTTGTTCGGTGAACACATACGCCAGAACGGCGCCCACTGCCCCGCCCAGCAGACCCAAGAGCAGGCTCTCGCCGAGAAACTGGCGCAGGATACGGGCTCGTCCGGCTCCGAGCGCCACCCGAACGGCGACTTCCCCGAGGCGCTCGGACGAGCGCACCAACAGGAGGCTGGCGACGTTGGCGCAAGCGATCAGTAACAGCAGACTGGCTGCCCCGAGCAGCAGCACGAACGACGAACGCTGGTCGCCGACTTCGAATTCGAGGCGCGGCAGGATGCGGACTCCCATGGGCTCGAGGGCGTCGGTGCTCTCGGCGAGTGCACGCGTGTGAGCGAGCAAGATTTTCTGCACGCTGTCCATGTCGCGTCCGGGTGCCATGCGTCCCGTCGCCTCGAAGCCGGCTCGACCCCAACTGCCTTCGCGATGAACGTCTGCCATGTTCGTCCAGAATTCGGTCGTGTTCGGCACGTTGAACTCGGGTGGCATCACGCCGATGATCTGGTGCTCGCTCTCGGAGAGCGTGACGGTGCTACCGACGACCGCGGGGTCGGCGCCGAACTCCTCACGCCAGAGCCGATCACTAAGAACGATCAGGCGAGGTGCGCCGATCTGGTCCTCCTCTTGCAGGAACCATCGGCCGTGGGCGGGCTCGATCCGCAGAACCTCCGGGAGGTCGCCGGCGGCAGCCGTCCCGTAGATGCGGCGGGGCATCCCGTCTCGTACGAATATGTGCGACTCGGAACGCGTGAGCGCGACCGCGGCTAGCGCTTCGGTCTGCTGCGCCCATTCCTCGTAGATCGGGTATGAGGCAGGGAACTGTGCGCCCATGCGCTGGTAGAAGGGGTCAGGCGATTCCATCCAGTCATGGTTCTGCTGAAACACCATGACCAGCTCATCAGGCGCCGGGTAGGGCAGGGGGCGCAGCAGCACACCGTTCACGACGCTGAAGAGCGCCGCGGTGGAGCCGACACCGATCGCCAGGGTCAACGCCGCGGTCGCGGTGAGGGCGGGCCGACGCCGCAGGGCTTTGACCGCATGGCCCAGGTCGTAGAGGTTGGCGCCCGCGCGGAGCTCACGCGCCCGCAACCAGGCGGCGTGGCGTAGTGCACCAAGGCTCCAGCGCAGTGGGCTGGGGCCGGGGCTCGCCTCCGAGTGGCGATGGCGATAGGCAAGCTCCGCTTCCCACTGGCGTCTCCACTCACGTCGTTGGGCCGTTGGCACCAGCCGTGCGGCCAACGCCAGAATACGGCTAGCGCTTTGCGTCGGAGCCTCTTCCGGAGCCCCCACTAGCTCTTGCCTCCGTCATTCGTCCCGGTCAGGAAGGCGTACTGATCGAGGGCAACGGCCAACCGCTCGCGCCCAGCCGGCGTGATCTCGAAGTACTTGCGGCTGGGCCGCTTCTCGGCCCGGGCGATCGCCTCGTCTTCCCAGGTTGCCGTGGCCAACCCTTCGGCCTCGAGTTTGTCGAGAGCCGGATAGATCGAGCCACTACTCAACCCGGTGGCCTCCATGATGTCGAAACCGTAGCGATGGCCGCCGGCGAGTGCGCGCAGCACTGCCGTGGCTCCCAGACCGAGACGTCGCGCCATCAGATTGCCTGTACCGGAGGAGGGGGATGTCGAGGATCTTGTTCATCGAACTCCAATGTACCTTACGCTACGATATATGTCGTGACAACGAATAGACGACCGAATCGAGTAGGCACTACTCCGCTCGGAGACTGTCCGCCGGGTCCTGGCGTAGCGCACGGCGCGCGGGGAACCACCCGGCGGCGAGCGCGGCGGCGGCGAAGAGGATTGGCGTGCCGATCAGGCTGGCCGGATCGAGGTTGCCGATCCCATAGAGCCATGATGCCAGGAAGCGAGATAGGTAGATGGCCGCTCCGAGTCCGACGAGAATGCCGGCGGCGAGCACCGCGCCAATCTCTCGGCCGAACAGGCCAAGAATGTCGCCGTCACGCGCTCCGAGAGTGATCCGAACCGCGACCTCGCGGGTGCGTTGCGAAACCTGGTACGCAACGACTCCGCCGATCCCCACGAGCGAAAGCAACAGGCCGTACGCGCCGAACAGAGCAAGCAACGTGCTGAAGAATGCCGACTCACGCACCCACGAGTCAGCGAAGGCCGACATGCTCTGCACGTCATGCAGCGGCTGCTCCGGGAACGCGCTCGCGAAGGTGCTCCGGAGCGGCTCCGCCAGTGCGTGCGCTTCACCGCGTGTCCGCACTAGCACAGCGGCCTGAGTTTGCGGCTGCGTGGTCAGATACAGCCCTCGACGGAACGGCAGGAAGGCGGTCACGTTGTCCGCCCGGAGGTTTGTTTCACGCAGGGTGGGAACCACGCCCACCACCTCGGTCAGATGACGGCCACCAACCGGACCGCCCTGCGCGTCGAGCTTCATGCCGAAGGTGTAGAAGCGCTTGCCGAGGGCCGCTTCGCCCGGCCAGTACAGATCGGCGAACGATTCGCTCACCACCGCAACCGAAGGCGAGCCGGGCAGGGCGTCACCGGGCTCGAGCAGGCGGCCCGCTAGCGGCCGGATACCCAGGACGTCGAAATAGGCGGGCTCTACCCAGTTGGCCGACGTGCCATGTACCAACTCCTCCCAGGTCTTGGTTTCCCAGCCTTCGATGGTCACCGGGCTCCAGTTTCCGTAGGAGCCCGACAGGGGCACGAACCGTGCGAGCGCCACGGATTCCATCCCAGGCATCGCACGCATCGTTTCGATAACGTGGCCGAGTCCCGAGGTGAGGCGGCCACTCGCTCGAAGCACGGCGACTGGACCACGGCGCCCCTCGACCTCATGGCCGGTTGGCTCGAAATCCTCCGAAGGCATTCGGAACGAGGCGGTCAGGATGCCTTCAGAGGTGGAGAAGCCGGTGTCCTGGGCGGAGAGCGTATAAAGGCTGCGCAACACCAGAGTTGCGGCCACCAGCAGGAAGACAGCGGCCGCGACCTGCCCGGCGATCAGAATCTGGCGGGTCCGCGCTGTGCGCCGATCGCCGCCGCGCGTTCCACTCCTGAGCAATCCAGCGGAATCTACGGCGGCCGCGTACCACGCTGGAATCGCAGCGACGGGAACCAGGGTGAGTGCAGCAACGGCGGCAGCACCGGCGATCGCGACGGGATCGAGGGTGACCGTGTCGATGCGTGGGACATTCGTCGGCCCGATCGTTCGCAGCGCACCGAGTCCCCATTGCGCTAACGCGATTCCGATCGCGGTGCCCGCCACGACGATCCACGTAGTCTCCGCGACGACGAGTGCGACGACCCGCGCCGCGGAGCCACCAAGGGCGCGGCGAAGAGCGAGCTCGCTCTGGCGTGAGGCGATCCGTCCGAGAGATAGGTGGGCGACGCTGAGCGAGGCCAGCAATAGCACCGAGGCGACGGCTGCGGCGAGAATCGGTACCCGCTCCGAGGTTGCGCCGAGAAGGTGCGTCCGCAAGGAGTCGGCTGTGGCTGCGTCGTCGATCTCGAACGTGTCTTTGAATCCGGGGTTGGTGAAGTATTCCCAGGCTATCGGCGCGAATTCCGCCCGAGCCTCTTCGATCGATGATGCGGCTCGCGGGCGCACGATCAGCCAGTACGAGTAAAACGGCAGGGGGTTCTCGAGCCCGGGAATCCAGAACTCCGCATGCCTACGGGGCTCGGATCGCGTCGGCACCGGCTCCAGGTGAGGCTGGTCCAGATACCAGCGGAACGCGCGCGGCAGGACCCCAATGATGGTGTGCTCGACTCCCGAGAGGCTGACTGCCGTGCCGATCACGTCATCGCGGGCGCCGTAGCGACTGCGCCAGGCGGCGTCGCTGAGAACGACCACGCGTGCACCCGCTTCGGCGTCGGCTGCTCCGAAGAGTCTCCCGTGCTGGGCGGTGGCGCCCGCGAACTCGAAGAAATTCCACGCGGTCTCGGTGATGGCGACTTGCTCGACGAACGTTCGGGTCTGCACCCTGGCGCGGTCGCGGGTGGATACCCAGGAGGTCGCCTCGACACTCGAGGCACTCTCTTCGTAGGCCTCGATCTGTTCCATCGACACAGTGAATCGTGTTCCGAATGTCGGTCGCGCGGTCTTGCCGTTGTTCCAGAGCAGACCGATATTGGCATCGTCCGCGTAGGGCAGCGGCGCCAGCAATACTTGCTCCACGACCGACAGCAACGTGGCTACTCCGCCGATGCCTAGCCCCAGGGTGATGATTGCTGCGAGCGCATAGCCCGGACGGCGGGCGAGGTTGCGTAGGGCAAAGCGCGACTCTCGCGCAGCTCCGCGGATCGTTGGCCTGGCCTCCCAGCGAAGCTTGGCTCCCGTCGCGGCTAGATCCACGGCCTCGCTGCCCCAAGTCTCGAGCCAGGCGGTACGTCCGTGATCTCGGGCTTGGGACGCGAGTTGGGCGAAGGTGCGTTCCATATCGGCGCCGCGGAGGCGTCGGACGCGTCGAGGTAGGAGAGTGCGTAGCACCCGATGCAGTAAACGTCCGGGTAGCGTCATCCTCACCGCCCGCCAGCATCGGGTAGGAGGTCGCGGCGATTGGCGAGCGCCAGAACGCGCTGCAGCCGGCCGGCCTCAGCCAGAGCCGCGTCCGCGCCTGCGCGAGTGAGTCGGTATCGCGTCCCGCGCCTTCCTTCGCCATCGTCCTCCGCGCCAATCAGTCCGTCATCGAGCAGGCGCTGCAAAGCTGCGTACAACGAGCCTGTGCCGGGCCGAACTGCGCCGTCCGATTGCTCGCGCACGGCCTGCATGAGGCCATAGCCGTGGCGCGGTTGTTCGGCCAGTGCGAGGAGAAGGTGCATCGAGAGCGGGGTCATCGGCGTGTCGGTCACAGTATGCGCGCTCCAGCGGGGATATTCCGATAATCGACATGTCGACGATCGGATGGTACGCGCTTCCCGCCGTGTGCGGCAACTGTCAGGCGTGAGCCGCATTACCGGTGACACTCGGGCCGACCGGGACTCCGCCGCCAGCGCTACGGTACGAACGTCGCGTCGGATTCCAGATCGCAGGCGAAGGCAGCCAGCAGATCCGCGGCGTGATCGAGATCGGCCAGTGCCACGGCTTCAACCGGGCTGTGCATGTAGCGGTTGGGGAGCTGCACGAGTCCGGTGGCCACTCCTGCGCGCGACAGCTGCAACGGGTTCACGTTGTTTCCCGCGGAACCGGCCTGCGCTGCCACCTGGTGAGGAATATCCTCGGCGGCGGCAAGGCTCAACAGCCGTTCGCCGACTCGCGGATTGATGTTGGCGCCACGCGCAATGACAGGCCCATCGCCCAAAGCGATATCACCGCTCTGACGCGGATCGACCTTGGGGCAGTCGGTCGCGTGAGTGACGTCGACGGCAATCCCCACATGCGGGTCGATGCCGAAGGCCGCGGTACGGGCGCCCCGGAGGCCGATCTCCTCCTGCACGCTCGAGGCAGCGTACACCGCACACGACAACCCCTTCTCCTTGGCGCGTCGTAGCGCCTCGATGACCACCCATACGCCTGCACGGTCGTCCATGGCGGGAGCGGCGGCGATACCGTTGCGCAGTTCCTGGAACCCCAGTTGAACCGTGACCGGATCGCCTATCCGGACAGCGTCAGCCGCGTCGTCGGCATCGCTGGCGCCGATGTCGATCCACAGCCCCTTGAGGTCGGCCACGACCTTTCTCTCCTCGGGCGACAGCAGATGGATCGCCTTGCGGCCGACCACGCCCGGCACCTCGCCGTCGTTTGTCCAGACGGTGACGCGCTGGCCTACCAGCTGTTGCGGATCCCAACCACCAACGGTCTGGAAGAAGAGAAACCCGGACTTGTCGATGTGCGAGACGAGCAGCCCCAGTTGATCGCAGTGGCCATCGAACATGACCCGCAGGTCGGCGTCCGAGTTGCCGACCGCGACAACGTTGCCATGAACATCCGTGGTCACCTCATCTGCAAACGATTCGGCGTACGCGCGGACGACTTGCTGCACCGGCTGCTCATAGCCGGACACGCCTGGTGTCTCGAGCAGATCCTTCAAGAACTCGAGCGCGGTTCCGTTCATGTCGCATCCTCGGTCGGGGTAGGTCGCCTGCGCGGGCGCTACGGTGAGGGCTTCGCGTCCCTGGACGCTAGCGGCTTTCGATCAGGATCAGGTCCTGCTGCGGTTCCACCAGCCACTCTGCGCCGTTTTCGGTGATCACGACCATCTCCTCCACGGAGATCGTCTTGGTGTCGACGACGTCGAGCTGCCAGGAGTGGAAGCCGTCGAAGGCGAAGGTCATGCCGGCTCGGAGTTCGAGGGCTTGGCGGCCAGAAGGCGTGGCGCCGGGACGGCCGCCGGAGAGCGCCGGGCCGCTATCGTGCGCCCAGTAGCCCACGGGGTGGCCGGTGCCCCACATGACCGGGATCGAGCCGTTGGCTTCCATGACCTGGCGTTGGGCGCGGTCGACGTCGGCGCCGGTGGCGCCGGGGCGCATAGCTCCGAACGCGGCACGGTTGCCGGCCACGGCTGCCTCCCATCGGGCAAGCGCCTCGGGCGGAGCTTCCGTCTCACCCGGCGCCAGCACGTAGGCGAAGCGCTGGATGTCGGTCACCCACATGTCGTGCACCTTGATACCGAAGTCGGTCTGGATGAAATCGCCGGGCTGGATCACGCGCTCGGTGGGGTGGGAGTGGCCGCGGTCTTTGCCGGAGTTGATCGCCGGGTTCTGCTCGGGGGACCAGCCGTCGCCGACACCAGCGGCCGCCATCTTCGCCTCGAGAAAGTCGGCGATCTCGCGATCCGTGGTGACCCCGCCGACTACCGCTGCGTACGCCTCGACTTCCCACTGCGCGGTGAGCGCGGCAGCGCGGCGCATGATGTCCACCTCGGCCGGCAGTTTCACGGCGAGCCAGGCGTTGATCATCGACTCGGACGACACGAGACGCGCCATCCAGTCGGATGACAGCCCCTCGGCCATGGCCGCGTACTGAGTGTGCGACACGCCATCCGTGATCGGGCTGTTCCCGGTATTGATCCCGATCTGCGCGGGATCGAAGCGTTCGAGCTGCGTCTGCACCTGACCCCACAGACCTGTGCCACGCTCGATTTCCACGACCTCATCCATGATCTGTTTCTCGGCCAGCGCGGTGGCTTCGCCGGCCGGTGAGATCGCCACCGATGTCAGGCCAGTATCGGTTCGGAAGAACATGAAGGCAGCCGAGCCGCCGGCGTTCTCGCAACCGATATGGCGGGCCATCGGGTCGTTGTTGTTCTCGCGGCAGATCGTCAGCCATGCGTCCAGACCGGCGTCACTCATCGCCACCGGCAGAAGGGTGTCGATGCGCTCCGCGCGGATCGCAGGCCAGGGGTCACCACTGAACACCGGAACGTCGACCGGCGCTGCCGGCGGCGATACCGAGGGGCTACAGGCCGCCGCCAGAAACACCGGGATCGTCAACAACAGCGCGATGCGCACCGTTCGCTGCACGGGTCGGGTCATGACCTTTTCTCCGATTCGGTTGGCTTGCCTGGTGGCCTACTGCTCGATGGGCGGTGCGCCCGCGGCCTGGAGTGCCTGCTCGAGGGACGGGACCACATCGCTAGCGTAGCGCTCGATCTCCGCACGAATGGGTGCCAGTTCGGCTTTGCCAACCTCGATCGACTGCCGGTGCATCTCGGTGGGGCCGTACATCGTGCCCAATCCTCGGTAGCCCACGAACAACCGGCTCGACGGAGTCGGCGGGTTCCGCTCACCGATCTCACCTCTGGCCTCGCTGCCCTGCATCTGCTCGCGGATTTCGAGTAAGTCGAGGCCGGCCTGATAGAGCCGTTCGCTCAACTCAGGGGCCAGCGAGTCCGCCCGGCTCAGGGCCGTCTGCATCGCCTCGACGCGTTCCATCTGCGCCGTGAGCAGATTGTTGGTCTCGGTCAGATCGTTGGCGAAGTCCGTGACGACCTGCCGGAACGCGATGACCACGTCAGCCGAGACGCGCTCCAGCGCGCCGTCCACCAGCGACTCGACCGCGAACTCGACCGGATCGGCAAGTTCAGTGACGACGCCCTGCTCGATCTTGATCAGGCTCGCCGTGTAGGTGTCGGGAAGAGCGAGGAAACCTCCGCCCCCGAAGCCGCCGCCCCCGAGTCCGATCATGGCGTCGGAGGAGTACTGGAAGTCCCATGCGACACGATGGACGCCCGCCGAAGTCGGGCCGTCGACGCGGTTGATCACCGTGCCGTTCCGGTCGCGGATCACGACCTGGACCACCGGCGGCTGCTCACGCATCTCGGCTTCCAGGGCATCCCAGCCGGGGAAATCCACGTCCTGGTCCTCGGCGATCTCGCCCTCCGCGCGCTTCCGCTGGCTCTCCAGCGACGCGTACGAGTCCCGTAGCCAGTACGTGAACACCGCGCCGAACGGCGGGTTGTCAGCTGTCCACTGGTTGGAACCCTGGGAGTGTTGGACGCGCTTCGGCATGTACCAGAGCGCCGGGCGTGTATCGAAGAGCATGGCCTCGGCCTCGAGGCCCGCGGCGCCCTCGCGCAGCGGCGTGTAGTCGTCGAGCACGAACATCCCGCGTCCGAACGACGCCGCCACGACATCCTCCTGCTCACGCTGAATCACGATGTCGCGGAACGAGATCGTCGGCGCTCCGGGCAGCTCGGTCCAGGTCCCGCCGCCGTCGACGGTGAAGAAGACACCGAACTCGGTGGCTGCAAAGAGCAGGTCCGGGTCGACATGGTCCTGCACGACGCGCCACACGAGATGCCGTTCCGGCAGGTTCCCGGCGATGGACGTCCACGTCTGCCCACCATCCACGCTCTTCACCAGATACGGCGCGAAGTCGCCGTATTTGTGGTTGTCGAGCGCGACGAACACGGTGTCGCGATCGTGGTGGCTGGCCTTGATGTCGTTAACGAACGCCAGCTCCGGCACCCCAGCCTCGCTCACCTCGACGCGGCGCCAGTTGTCGCCGCCGTCCTCGGTGACCGACAGCAGGCCGTCATCGGTCCCGGCCCAGATCACGTTCTCGTCGAGCGGGCTCTCGCCGATGGAAGTGATGGTGTTGTAGTTCGACATGGCCCCCACGTCCCAGGCACCATCCCAACTCTGTTGCCGACCTCTGATGGGCAGCTCGACTCGTTCCTGACTCCGGGTCAGATCCCCGGAGATGGGCGTCCAGCTGTCGCCTCGGTTGTCGCTTCTCCAGACCCGGTAAGACCCGGTCAGGACACGCGTTGGCTGGTGGAAGCTCACCTCGATGGGCGCGTCCCAGTTGAAGCGCTCGTGGGGCTCGCCTTCGCGGGCCTGCGGCTGAATGAAGACGGCCTCGCCCGTGGTGCGGTCGGTGCGCCACATAACGCCCTGCTGAAACTCGCCGTAGTGGATGTTTGGGTTGCCAGGCTCCACCGCCTGGTCCTGGCCGTCGGCGCCGAGCACCGTGAACCAGTCCTGGTTACGGATCCCGTAGCTGTTCGCGGTACGGATCGGCCCGCCGTTGGAGCCGTTGTCCTGGGTGCCGCCGTAGACGTTGTAGAACGGCCCGGAGTCGTCCGCCGCGACCTTGTAGTACTGCATCACCGGGAGGTTGGCCATGTACCTCCAGGTCTCCATGCCATCAAACGACTCGTACAGCCCACCGTCGGATCCGACGAGCACGTAGTCGGGGTCGCTCGGGCGGAACGCGATAGCGTGATCGTCGCCGTGCTTGTCGCGATTGTTGAGCCCGTAGTAGGTCGCGAAGTGGTCGTCAGTGACCAGGGTCCTGGCGCTGACGAGGAACAGTCGCCCGAACTGATGGGGAGAGACGAACAGTTCCTGGTAGTAGTGCGGGCCTGTTCCGCCGGACACCGCGTCGGACATCTTGCGCCAGGACTCGCCCTGGTTCTCAGACATCCACACACCGCCCTCGCGGCGGATCGTCTCGATGGTCGCGTAGACGATGTCTGACTGTTGCGGCGAGATCGCGAGCGCGATTTTGCCCAGTTCGCCTCCCGGCAGCCCGGTGGTGAGCTGCTCCCAGCTCTCGCCGCCGTCTTCGCTCTTCCAGATCCCGGATCCGGGGCCACCGCCCATGAGGGCCGCGACGGTGCGGTGCCGGTCCCAGGTGGCGGCGTAGATGCGGTCGGGGTTGCGCGGATCGATGACGACGTCCGTGGCGCCCGTCCACTCCGAGTTGCCCAGCGCCTGATGCCAGGTCTCGCCGCCGTCGCCTGTGTAGTAGAGCCCGCGCTGGCCGCCGGAGCTCCAGAGGGGCCCCTGAGCAGCTACCCACACGATGTCCGAGTTTTCCGGATGCACGACGATGGTCGACAGATGCTCCGATTCTTCGAGGCCCATGTTTCGCCACGTGCGTCCGCCGTCGGTGCTCTTGTAGATCCCGTCACCGTAGGCGACATGTCGCCCGCCCACGTTCTCGCCGGTTCCCACCCAGATAGTGTCCGGAGCGCTCGGGTCGATGGCCAGCGACCCGATGCTGTACGAGCCTTGGTCGTCGAAGATCGGGGTCCACGTGGTCCCCGCGTTGGTCGTCTTCCACACGCCGCCCGAACCCACCGCGACGTACATGATGCTCTCGTCGTGCGGGTGGATCTTGATGTCGGCGATCCGGCCGCTGTTCAGCGCCGGGCCGATCGGCCGCAGTGACAGGCCGGATAGGCCGGCGTCATTGAGCGAGGTCTGCTGCGCCCACACGGGACTGGCGGCGAACAGGACGAACAGGACCGCGAAGAGGGCGACCGGCTTTCTCATGACAGGACCTCGAGACGACTGGGTCGGTCGTGGCCCGAGTTCGACGCCCGCGGATCCAACGACCGGTGCAGAACAGGCGGAGGGGCGCCGAGACCGAATCATAGGGCATTCGGATCTCGAACACCGCGGCGACGTGGAGACGGGTTCAGCGTGTGCCTACGTACCGATGAAACACCTGCACGGCGTAGTAGCAGGGCTCGACGCTGCAACTCGGCATGGCGGCCTCGATGTAGTGCACCCCGGAGCGTCCCGAAGGGCTGACCAGAACCGGGTAGTCATCCATTTCGATGTCTTGCAGCACGACGTTGTCGTCGCGGTCATACAGCAGCAGGTCGAGGTCCGAGCAGTCGCCGTCGCACACGCCGACGATGAGGTATTCCCGATGGCCGACGAAGTCGAATTCGAAGTACTCGTCGTCGCCTTCTTCCAGGCTGCCAACCACCATTTCACCCGCGTAACCGAACCCAGCTTCTGCCTTCATCTCTTTCCATACTTCCGCGATCGCGGGCTGAGCGATACGGCGCCACTCGGCCATCGACTGCTGCGGCGGAGTCGTCAACGCCTCGGCGGCAAGCCAGGGCAACAGGAAGGCGAGGGTGACAGACAACATCGGCATGGGGTGTACCTCGGGATTGCGCGAGCAGGACGGCGCCACCTTAGCAGGCGCCAACCTGGGTGCAAATGACTTGACCTCGCGTAGCCTCGCTACTCTTGCCAGACTTGCTCGAACACCCGGAGGTAGTTGCCTCCGAGGAACTTCAGGATCGTCTCGTCCGAGTGACCACGCGAGGCGAGCGCTTCGGTCAGTCGCGGGACCTTCGAGATGTTTTCGAGACCGGGCGGCGCCAACTCGAGCCCGTAGTGATCGCTGCCGAGGCCGACGTGGTCGGGCCCCATCACCTCGATCGCCGTCTCGATATCGCGCACGACGCTCTCGACATCCCGATGTGCCAGGTGGATCAAGCCGAGAACGCCGCCGTTCGCTGCAAGAGCCTCCAGCATTGCGCGATCGCGAGGTAGCTCGAGACGCGGGCGCGGCAACTTGCCGCCCACCAGATCCTGCGAGGCCGCCGAAGTGTCCGGGAACATCGTCGGCGTGCTGTGCGACAGGATCACGGGGTTATCCGTCAGTTCGAGGATCTCCCAGAAACCGACTTCGCCGATGTGGACCAGGTCGATGACAATCCGTAGCTGGTCCAGTCGCTCCACGACGTGACGACCGAGTGAGGTGAGGCCGCCCTGCTTGTCTGCGGCCCAACAGCCGTCCGCGAACGCGTTGCGTCGCGTGTGGGTAAGGCTGGCCGAGCGTAGTCCGAGCTCGTAGTACAGATCCAGGAGGCGAGGATCCGTACCGAGCGCCTCGCAACCTTCGAAGGTCAACACCAGCGATCTTGCCGTCGGCCTTAGCCTGACGAATCTCGCGGACGGTCGTTGCCAGAACCAGTTCCGCGTTGCGGGCGATCTGGTCGTGCAGGTTCCAGACCATCTCCATGCCGCGGCGGAACGGGTCGTTGAGCCAATCGTCGTCCAGGTAGATCGCGCACAGCTGCGCCGTGATCCCGCCCTCGCGCCAACGCGGGATGTCGTATTGCCCCATACAGCCGAACCACGCCGTGTGCTCACCGAGGCCGAATTGCACGAGAGGCGAGTTCTCCAGACCCGGAGGCCCCTCCCAGTCGAGCCCGGGAACCTCGACGCGCTCATTCAGCTGCATCTTCCCCTCGGTCACCGGGATGAGGATGTCGCAGTGACCATCGATGACGATGGCCTGCTCGTGCAGCTCGCTGGCGCGCCCGCGGTCGTTCATGACTACGGAGGCTACGCCTTCGGAAAGCGCTGAGCCAGCCACGTCGTAGTGCACGCGCTTGCGCGCGTACTCCCGCCTATGGAAGCGGCCTCCGATGAGGGGCGGTGTACCTCGTCGAGCACGCCGGTCTCGGCCGAACGGCCCGGATCCGGCGCAGCGCTTGTTGCGTGGCCGGCGCCCTAGCCGGGCTCAGGCCGCCCCAGAACCGTCGCGGGAGTGCTAGCCTCGCGGCCATCTCACTTCCCCCGAGAGGTTCGCCGTGTTCCCATCGCGTAGCTCCCGTCTGCTTGCGCTCGCCACCGGCGTGGCGATTGTCACCTCAGGGATAGCCGCCGGCGACGATCCCGCCACCGTCACCTTCAGGTCCTTCCCGATCGACGCGGGCGCGACGCTCCGCCAGATCGCCTTCCCGCCGGCCGGCGTCCCGGTGCCGACCACCGCAGAAGCGTTCGTCGTCACAACGCTCATCAACTTCAGCCCGGTGTCGCCCGTGCTGGCCGGGCTGAAGCCGGTCAAGGGGAAGGTTCGGGTCGACGGTACCTGCTTCGGGACGCCGAATGTCACCACCTCCGGACAGCTCAAGCTAGATCGCGGCTTCGGTATCGATACCCAGGTGTTGGACCAGACCAACGGATGCAATTTCTTCCAGACTCAGCCCATGGGCCGGGGCGGATCCCGGAATCCTTGGGATTCGAATGGCCAGGTGATTGTCAGCGTGCAACCGTTCGATCCGAGTTCTGGGTGCCAACCCAGCGAGACAGCCCTTTGCCTGGGACCCAACAGCCGGTTTCAGGTCGAGGTGGACTGGGAGGACTTCGAGAAGACGCGCAGCGCCATGGCGCTCCCGACCGCACCCGATTCCGGCACGTTTTGGTTCTTCAATCCGGAGAACGTCTCGATGGTGGTCCGGGTCCTCGACAAGACCAACGTGTCCGGTTTCAATAACTTCTGGGTCTTCGCTGCCGGTCTGACGGACGTAGAGGCCACTCTCACCGTGACTGATACGCAAACGTCGCTGATCAAGGTGTACACAAGCGTCGACGGCCACTTTCCTTCCGTCGGCGATACCGACGCCTTCTAGGCGGCATCACAGGTACCGCGCTCAGGCCGTTTTCTTCGTCAGCTGTCAGCCTCTTCTACTCGGAGGTCCTGCGCGCGCGTCAGGGCCGAGGCGGCTTCGGCGTCGCGTCCGAGGGCGCTCAGCACTTCGCCGTAGGACTGCAGCGCGAAGGGCAGGTCAGCGGTTTCGTTGGCTTCCTGAATTGCGATGGCGCGCTCGTAGTAGAAGGCCGAGGTCTCGTGACGCTTCCACAGGCGATGCAGATCGCCCATGGCATGGAAGGTCGAGGCCAGCGCGGGATGCAGAGGCCCCAGCGCCGCCTCACGGATGCGGGCGGAGCGCTGGTACAACGGCACAGCCTCCGCGTAGCGACCCTCGTCGAGGTGGATCTTGGCGAGGTTGTTCAGCGAAGACGTGACCGCGGGATGGTCCGGGCCGTAGACCTGTTCGCGCACGGCCACGGCACGGGTCAGGTAATCCTGCGCCACTTCGTGGTTGCCCAGGTCGAGATTGATGGAGCCGAGGTTATGCAGCGAGGTGGCGAAGCGGGGGTGGTCGGGATCGAGAAACAGTTCGTGGATCTCCAGGGAGCGCTGGAGTATCGGAGCAGCCTCTTCGAGGCGGCCCGACTGCGCCAGGATCGCACCGAGATCCGAGTAGAGAACGGCGGTTTGGAGCGTCGGCTCGGATTCGACCGTCGCGCGTAGATCCAGCGCCCTGCGCACGTCCTCGATCGCCTCGTCGAACCTGCGCTGACGCGCGAGGGCTGTGGCCCGGATCGAAAGGACCAGCGACAGCTGCTCCGGAGCGAAGTTCTCGACTTCCTCAAGGTCCGTGACGGTCGCGGTCAGCAACGCTTCGGCCTCGCCCCATTTCGCTTGCTCGATCTGTACCTGCGCCAGGTAGCTGGCAACGTAGGCGACGTCGAACGGCAGCGCGTCAGGGTGAACCTCGATCTCCGCAAGTGCCTGGCGGGCCGTAACGTCGGCTTCGTCCAGGCGCCCCTGGGCGTCATAGATCCGCGCAAGCGTCGCGCGGAGCTTGATCGCATCGACGCCGGTCTCGCTGTCGAGATCCTCATGTAGCCGCGCCGCCCGTTCCACGAGCCGCTCCGCGCTTTCATACTGGCCGATGTTCTTGTAGGCCACTCCCATGACCTCCAGCAGCCGGAGCTGGACACCCGGCTCACTGTCGAGGCTCTCGATCCGCTGCGCGCCACGTTCGAGAACCTCGCGCACAGTAGGGCCGGCCCCGTCGGACGCATAGGGATCCGCACCTCCGAGGAGTTCGCCCAGAAAGTCGACGACCTGCCCCGCGGCCGTGGCCTCGTCCTGGGCCAGGTTCCGCGCCTCACGTGCCTGGATCAGCCCGTAGGCGGTACCCGCCAGGCCCGCGACCAGAGCAACGAAGGCGATCGCGACGCCGCCAACAAGGGCACGGTTGCGACGCGAGAACTTCGCGAGCTGGTACCAGGTGCTTGGGGGCCGGGCCGCAATCGGTTCGTCGGCGAGGTGGCGCCGGAGATCGGCTGCCAGCTCAGTTACGGTCTGGTAGCGGCGGTCGCGGTCCTTGGCGAGCGCCTTGCCGACGATCGTTTCGATGTCGCCGCGAAAACTGCGGTTCACCGAGGACAGCCGCGCCGGGTCATCCTCCTGGATCATCCGTGCCGCCTCGGGCAGCGATTTGTCGCTGATGTCGACCGCTAGCTCGCCCGTCAGCAGCTCGTGCAGGACCACACCGAGCGCCTAGACATCGCTGCGGGTGTCGAGGTCGTCGGGTGGGCCTCCGACCTGCTCTGGGCTCATGTAGGCGACGGTGCCGATGATCTGGCCCATGGAGGTACCCATGGTGGCCTGTTGATCGGAGTCGGTGATCCGGGCCACGCCGAAGTCGAGCACCTTGGGTTGGCCTTCGGCGTCGACCAGGATGTTGGACGGCTTCAGGTCACGGTGGATGATGCCCTTCTGATGCGCGTGAGCGACCGCATCGCAGATCTTCGCCATCAGTTCGAGTCGAGCGGGAACGTCGAGCTGTGCTCCGCTCGCGTAGCGCGAGAGCGTATCGCCCTCGATGTACTCCATCGCGAAGAACGGCTGGCGCTCGCCCAGGTCACCCTCTGTTGCCCCGGCCTCGTAGATCTGGGCGATCCCGGCATGGTGCAGGCGCCCAAGTACCTGTGCTTCGTGCTCGAAGCGGCGCAGTAGTTCCGGAGTTGCGCGGCCCCGGCGAACGAGCTTCAGCGCCACTGTCCGCCGCGGGTTCTCCTGCTCGGCGAGGTACACCGTGCCCATCGCTCCGCGGCCGATCTCTTCCAGAACTCGGTACGCGCCGACCTGCTTGGGTGGGTGGAACGTCCGCATGACACCCAGTTCGACCTCCGCGTCGGCATCGGGCGATGCCGAGGTGTCCAGGCTGGTCTCGTCATCCGCGGCCACTTTGCCATCCGACGTCAGGGCCGTGTCGGAGCTGTCGTCAGGCGGTACAGGCGCGGGCGGGTCACTCTCGCGTGACATGGGGTCTCCGAAACTCCGACGGCGACGATGGGATCAGGCACGGCAGTGTACCGGGCGCTCGTGCGGCGAGAGAAGGGGGCCGCCGGGCTCAGGTGTTGTCGCACCACGCGCGCGCGTTCTGGAACATCCGCAGCCAAGGTGACACCGCGAGCTCCCTGCGCCAGGTAGCGGGCATCCAGTTCCACTGCCACTTCAGGAACGTGCGTTCGGGGTGGGGCATCAGGGCCAGGTGGCGGCCGTCCGGCGAGCACAGGCCGGCGATCCCGGCTGGTGAGCCGTTGGGGTTGAACGGGTAGCGCTCGGTCGTCTCGCCGGCGTCATCCGCAAAGCGGAGGGGAGCGAGGCCCATGTCCTGCACCTTTTGCAGGATGGCGGAGTCGGGGAAGTAGGCGCGGCCTTCCGCGTGGGCGGAGGCGACTCCGAGTACGGAGCCTTCCATGCCGCGGAACATGATCGCCGGACTCGACTCGACACGCACCGTCGGGAACCGCGACTCGAAGCGGCCGGAAGCGTTGTGGACGAAGCGCGGCTGGAGTTCGTCCTCGATTCCGGCCCACGGCACCCAGCCGAGTAGTGCCGACAGCTGGCAGCCGTTGCACAGGCCGAGGCTGAAGGTGTCCGGTCGATCGCGGAAGCTCGCGAACTGGTCTGCGAGTTCCTTGTGGAAGCGGATCACGCCGGCCCAACCCTTGGCGGAGTCGAGCACGTCCGCATAGCTGAACCCGCCCACGAAGGCGACGCCACGGAAGCGGTCGAGGTTCATGCTGCCCTCGAGAAGATCGGACATCACGACGTCCCACGGCTCGAACCCGGCCGCGTAAAACGCCGAGCTCATCTCGCGATCGCCGTTGCTGCCCTCCTCGCGCAGGATCGCGATCTTCGGCTTCGAATCCGCCGTGAGGAGCGCCGGCGCGGTGGGCGCCGGTTCATAGGTCAATTCATACGCGGGCGTACGACGCTCGCGCACCCCAGTGCGTTCTTGTTCTACGTGCCCTGGGTCGGCCTGTCGCCGGTCGAGCTCGAAGCTGGTGGCTTCCCAGGTGTCGCGCAGGTCGCGGACATCAGCGTTGAGCACGGTGTCGCCGTCCACCCGGACCGCGATGTCCGTCCCCGTACGTGCACGGCCGATGGCAGAACAGGGAACCTCCGCCGAGGCGAAGACTTCGAGTGCCTGATCCATGTTCGACTCGTGCACTTCGAGCAGGAGCCCGAGTTCCTCAGCGAACAGGGCAGCGATGGGTCCCTCCGCACCGCCTGGGACGTCGAGCTCGAGTCCGCAGTTGCCGGAGAAGGCCATCTCAAGGGCGCCCGTGATCAGGCCGCCGTCGCTGACATCGTGCCCCGCCGTCACGACCCCGGCTTCGATCAGCTCCTGGACTGCTTCGAACGCGCGCGCCAGCACGGCCGGGTCGTCGAGGTCGGGAGAACTCTCTCCGAGCTGGCCGTAGACCTGGGCGAGGGCGGAGCCACCGAGGCGCCTCCGCCCCGCCGCCAGATCGACGAACAGGAGGCGACCGGACTCAGGTAGTTCGAGGTCGGGAGTCACGGTAGCCGCCACATCGGGGCACGAGCAGTAAGCCGAGATCACCAGCGTGCCCGGGCCCTTCACCACCTCGTCGTTGCCGTCGGCGCCAGGCGCGAGCGCGGCCATCGACAGGCTGTCCTTGCCGCCGTCGATCGCGATGCCCAGCGCGAGCATCACGTTGCTCAGTGCCACGGCGGCGTCGTAGAGTGCCGCGCCTTCGCCGGGGAGTTTCGCCGCCCACATCCAGTTGCCGGAGCACTTCACGTCGGTTAGCGCGCTGACCCGGGCCCACACCAGGTTGGTGAGCGCCTCGCCAACGCACAGCCGCGCCATCGCTGCCGGGTCGAGCATGCCCTTGATTGGCTGCTCACCGATGGCCGTTGCGGAGCCCGTGTTGGAGAAATGGCTCTGGGCGATCACCGCCACGTCGGCCACGGTAAGGAGCAGCGGGCCGGCGCATTGCTGGCGGGCTACGAGGCCGGTCACGCTGCGATCGACCTTGGTGGTGAGGAAGCGCTTCGAGCCTACCGACAGCAGTCGGAGTACTCGATCGAGCGCATCGCTCACGGACAGCTGGTCCGGCAGCGCGAGCGGCTGAGCCGACACGGGGTGCCGATCCATTTCGAAGACCTTGCGCGGCATCTTGCCGAGCACCGCGTCGAGTTCGAGGTCCACAGGGGTGGAGTCGTCTCTCTCGTCGTGCAGCACGATCTTGCCGTCGCCGGTGACCCGGCCGACGAAGCCCACCGTCACCTTCTCGCGCTCACAGAGGTGCTGGAACAGTTCCTTGTGTTCGGGTCGCAGCAGGAGCGCGTCGTTTTCCTGGTACTCCGCTCCCCAGATCTCGAGCACGGAGAGCGTGTCATCGCCAACCGGCACGGCGCGCACGTGGATGCGGGCTCCCGCCGGCTCGACGATTTCCTTGAGCACGTTGCAGTTGCCGCCGGCGCCCTGATCGTGGATCGAGACGATGGGGTTGTTGGTGCCCATCTCGACGCAGGCGCGCAGCACGCGGTTGACCTTCTGTTCCATTTCCGCGTCGCCGCGCTGCACGGCGTTGAAGTCCAATTCGGCGGCGTTCTCGCCCTGCACCATGCTCGAGGCTGCGCCGCCTCCCATCCCGATGCGGTAGGCCGGACCCCCGAGCTTCACCACCCACATGCCAACGGCGGGAGTCTCCTTCTCCAGGTGGCGGGCGTCGATCTGACCGACACCGGCGCTGAACATGATCGGCTTGATCCACTCGCGACGCTCGCCGTCGGGCAGGCGCATGCCGAACGAACGTGTGTAGCCCTGGATCACCGGCTCGCCGAACTTGTTGCCGTAGTCAGAGGCGCCGTTGCTGGCCTCGATCTCGATCTGCAGCGGTGGCGCGAGGTTGTCCGGGTAGCCGAACTCCGGATCCTCCCAGGGGAGCTCGTAGCCGGGGATCTGCAGATTGCCCACGCAGTAGGCCGCCGTGCCCGCCACGACCAGCGAGCCGCGACCGGTGGCGTGAGTGTCGCGAATGCGGCCGCCGGTGCCGGTTTCAGCCCCGGGATACGGTGCGACGCCCGACGGGAAGTTGTGGGTCTCGGCGGTGAGAATCAGGTCGTAGTCGAGCTCAGTGAGTTCGAGTGGCCCCGGGGTGCCGGGCTCCCGCGGCAGGATGGTGGCGATGCGGTAGCCGCGGAGCGCGCTGGAGTTGTCCTTGAAGGCGATGACGCTGTTGTTCTGGGCCGCCTCCAGGGGTGCGGCCACGAGGTCCATCAGCGAGTGCGGTTGCTCGACGCCGTCCACAATGAGCCGGCCCTTGAAGAACCAGTGCCGCGAGTGCTCGCTGTTGGACTGTGCGATATCGAAGCACTCGACATCCGTCGGGTTACGCCCCACGCGCTCGGTGAACAGCTTCGTGTAGTAGTCGAGGTCCCAGTCGTCGAACGCCAGCCCCATTTCCTGGTCGATGCGCTCGAGCGCAGCGCGCCCTTCTTCGAGCACGGGAACCGTGCGCACCTCGGCCGGCGCAACGCCGGCATCGAAGGAGCTGAGCGGCTCCGGGTAGGGGCACTCCGTCATGCGGTCGTGGACGAGCGCCAGGAAGCTGGCGAGGTCTCCGGCGCGAGGCTCGGCCTCCGTGTCGAGGAGGAAGCGGCGAGACCGCTCAATGCGCAGTACGGCGTCGAGGCCGCATGCGTGGCAAACCGACACGGCGTTCGTCGACCAGGCCGTCGTGAAGCTCATCCGCGGGCCGACTTCGAGGATCGTTGCGCGCGGATCGGCCGGGTCCAGGTCGGCCGCCAGGAAGCTGTGATCGCCGAAACCCCGCGGATCGAACGTCTCGCGCAACAGCCAGTTCAGCGTCTCGCGTTCTTTGGAGTCGAGCGGCCGGCTGGTGGCAACGTTGAAGCAGTACTCGGACCGCAACGCGCGCAGCGACTCGAAGCCACGGTGGCGTGCGCGTTCCACCAGCGCGTCGAGCGCGCTCCGCGAGATGGCAGGTGTGCGGTACAAGTGGAAGATTGCCATGGCGATCCCCACGATACCGGATTGGCCGAAGAGCGTAGTCGCCCCCGCCCTGTCTCCTCGCGTCGACCCCCGGCGCGGAGACATGTTCGGGAAGGCGGCCCCCATTCGGCTGCCGGCGGAATGGTGCCGGCTATTGGAAAGAGCCCGGTGGGCGCAACGGGCCAAACTGCTGGACCGCCCCCGCGCCGGCAATCCCGTAACACCGGAAACGCTGCGGAATCGACGGGCGTGGTAACGGCGATGCGATACGAACTACTCTCCTCGCCAATGCGATTCTCCAAGTCTCTTGGTTCTGACCTACACAAATACGAGGCAGGAAGCTGGCTTGAAAGCCGTTGTCGGAGCGCTATTGCTACTGATTCCTGGGGTCTGCCTCGCGCAGACGCCGCCCTTCACCGGCACGATTTTCCTGGAGCCCGACATCATTCGTTCCACGGATCGATCGGCCTTCGTAGCACTCGAGTACACCGGGCAAGACTCGCGACGGATGTTCGATCGGCGCGCGGCCACGTTTGTCCAGGTCAACGCCTACTTGTTCCGCGCTGGGTTCGACGACGGGCTGACCGCCGAGGTTCAGGTGAACCCGGAGTTCGGCAGTCAGGCGGCGGCTCAACGCGAGGCTGAGAAATACGCCAGGGCGATTGGACGCATCCCCACCCAGCTTCGGACCGACATGGCGACCGTCTGGATTCACAAGGGCCTCAAGCCTTTCGGCGGCGGCAACAACAACGTGCTGATCCACACCGGACAGGCCGAGATCTACGAGCGCGACGGTATTCTCGAAGAGACGCTGGTTCATGAGGCGAGCCACACCTCGCTGGATGCCCATCACGCGGGTGCTGTCGGATGGCGCCGGGCCCAGCAGCGAGACGGGAGCTTCATCTCCACGTACGCACGTGACAACCCAGTTCGCGAGGACATTGCCGAGACCTTCTTGCTGTACCTGGCGGCGCGGCACCGGTCGAACCGAATCTCGCGGTCGCTCTTGGGAACGATCGAGCGAACCGTGCCCAACCGTCTTGCGTACTTCGACGACCAGCGCTTGCTCCTGTACCCGATCACCCGCTCTCGCGCCCCGCGCTGACTGGTTCGGCGCGGCGCGGCGGTGCCGAAGTTGCGACGGTGGCTCTCCTGTTTACCCTGCCCGCCGGGGTACCCGGAAGGCCGCACGAACTCCAGACGGCGCCACGAGCTGACCGCGCACACTCGCAGCTGCGTCCTGAACGGATGCGGCAATACTCTGCGGACACGACGATGCGTTACAGGAAGACGCTGGCCTGGCTCGGTCGCTACCTTGGCCCCGTGGGCCGGTAACGCCTGTGCCCCATGACGAGGCCAGCATACCCTTCCTACGCGCTTCCCAAACACACTTCAGGCCCGAGAAAGGGTCGGATGCAAGGCATCGGAGCCGACGACGGTCATCGGGACCTTCAAGGCTCCGATAACGCCGCAGACGACCCTTTCTCGGGCCTGAAGCAGTGGAGGCGGCGGGAATCGAACCCGCGTCCGAAAACCATCCGCAGAAGCGTCTACATGCTTGTTCCGCTGATTAATTCTCGCGCTAGCACCTGCCCAGCGGACAGGCCAGTGAAAGCGCACGCCTCAGTGTTTTCTCGCTACGCCACCCTGAGGTGCGGCACGCAGCCAACCTGCTGTATGACGTGGTTGCCAGAGCCTGCAGGTCTGCTCTGGGCCACGCTAGCGGGGTTTAGGCCGCTAGAGCTACCGGTGTTTCGGCAGTTGTGTGTTTTCTCAGTGGTTTTTACGAGCAGTCTGAGACGCTCGACATGCAACTTCGGCTTCAGAGTTCCCGTCGAACCCTGTCGCCCCCTGTTGGGGGTGTGGACCGCCTGAGCGAGCCACTTGTTCAGAATAGCATTCGCGCCGTGCGCTGAACGACGGAAAGCGCCGCTGACGCCCGCCTCTCACGCAGGGCCCCGCAGGGTTCCCTTTCGGGAGCACGCGCATGCGGGGCATACTCGGGGCACGCTGCTCACGCTCCCTGGAGGCTTTCAAGATGCGCCCTCGTCTTGTTGTTGTGCTCGCCGCCGCCGTTCTACTCTCCGGCGCCGCCGGTAGCGCTGCCCAGGAAGCTGCGGCACCGGACCTGTTCACCGTCGTTGCCGAGGGGGATGCGTCCGGCGTCCGCACGCAGCGCGCGACGATCATGTTTGCGCGCCAGATTCGGGTCGATACTGATCTGCTGCTGCGCACCACCACGCCGGGCTCGCGGTTGTCGCTCGATCTCGCGCCTGACGTTCGCGTCGTCGCCGAATTCAGCACCATACGGAACGATGAATTCCATGGCGCGGTGTGGAGCGGCACGATCATTGGTGATCCGATGAGTGCCGCCCACCTCGTGGTTGAAGGCGGGATTGTCGTTGGCACCGTGAGCTACCGTGGGCGCGGCTTCGACATTCGCCCACGAGGAAGGGGACGGGGCGTGATCGTCGAGTACGACGCCACCGCGCTGCCGGAGGGCAACGACGTGCTGGTGGATCCAGTCGTCGACGCCTTTGAAGCCGACCGCGGACCGACGGTCGATGCCGAGCCATTGGCGAACGACGTGACAGTCGATCTGCTCGCGCTCTACATGCCCGAGGCAGCCAAGGAAGTTGGCGGCGCCAAGATGATGAAGGCCGACTGGAAGCTCACGGTCGCGGTCATGAACGCGGCCCTCCAGGCCTCGGGCGTGCCGATGGTGATCCGTCTCGTCGGTCTCAAGAAAATGAAATACAACGGTCCTCTGGACAACGACATCCCTGGGGGAGCGGTGCTCAAGGCGCTGCGCACGGTGGGCGACGGCCAGATGGAGAAGGCGCACAAGTTCCGCAAAAAGTTTGGCGCGGACTTCGTGAGCATGGCCATTGCGCACACAGAGGGGATCTGTGGCCTGGGCTACGTGTCCGGTGCCAATTCCGGCGCTCGTCCGGAGGATGCGGTCCGTGCGTTCAACATCGTGCGTTCCGACTGTGTTGGCAGCTATGGGGCGTTTACATTCGGGCACGAAGGTGGCCACAACATGGGCCTGCGACACAATCCGGAAGACAACGGCGTTCAGTCCGGCGCCTACCCGTCTTCATTCGGTCATCGCGTGCCGGGATCGTTCCGCACGGTGATGTCGTACAGCTGCACGACCGATGGGCTCAGTCGCTGCGATCGCGCCGGCTACTTCTCGAATCCGAAGAAGACGCACCTCGGCTCGAAGACCGGAATCAAGAAAAAGCGCGACAACGCCGGCTCACTCAAGAAGGACGCAAAGGTGATCGGCGCCTGGGTGGGCTGCAAGAAATCGTGCGGCAGCTAGCGAGCCGGCGAATGGCTCGAGTCTAGCGTCGCGGGCGAATCCAGGGGTTGGGGCCAGCGATGCGGACCGTTTCACAGGAGTCGGTCTTCTTGCCCTTCACCTTGAAACTCACACCGTCGTCGGGATTGAAGCCGTCGGCCTTGATCGAGTTGGGCTTGGCCTTGCCCGAGAATGCGAGCGAGATGCCGTCTGCGTTGTCCGTCTTGGCCGCCGCCTGGAACGAGTTCTTCTTGGTGTCCAGGTTCAGACGATGCCAGCCGAGTACGTCGATGAGAGCCGCGAGGAGAAGCGTCCCGTCGTCGTTGAACGTAAAGCAGTCGGTGAATTCACCGCCCTCACTGGTGGTCACGTTCACGGCGTACGAACGCCCGGCCTGTGCGTGAGCGCTCCCGGCAACGAGTGTGCTTGCCAGTAGAGACATGCAGCAGAGGGCGAGAAGGATCTTTCTCATCGGCTTCTCCGGAGGGCTTGCAGGGACCTCGAGGTTACCGGAAACGCGCCGGCTGTTCGAACGGACTGCCTAGTTGGACCGCGTGCCGAGTCTGTACGCAGCCATTTCGCGGTCATTGCGAACCAGAAGGACGTCGCCGACCACCACCGGGTGGTTCCATGTCTTGGCGTCGAAGACGGGGAGCGAACTGACCTCTTCGAACCCATCGGGAGCAGCGCGCACCAGGGCCAGGTCTCCCTGCTCGCTCGTCACCAGGAGCAGGTTCTGGTCGTCGAGCAGGAGCATCTGCCCGCCACCGTATCGCCCGCCCTTCCAGACACGCTCGCCAGTCGCGATGTCGATGCAAGCGAGCAGGCTGCCGTCGAAGCCGTAGGCGTAGTCGCCGTGCACGACGAAGTCGCTGAAGTAGGGCTTCAAGCGGATTGATCCCAGACCTCACGGGTACTCCATGCGCCGGCCTGCTGCGTCAGCGCGATGCGGCGTATCCCGGTGGTTTCGCCGCGACTGACGAGCAGGTCGCTGGTGCCGACCCGCGCGGGCTGCACGATGCGGACGCTGCCTGGCCATTCGTGGGTCCACAGAGTTGTGCCGGTTGCGGGGTCCACACTGATCAGGCCGGCGACGGTGGCCAGGAGCACCTGCTGAACGCCATCGATTGTGTACAACTGGGGCGAGCTGTAGCTCCCGCCACGATCCACGGTCTGCCAGCGCGGCGCGCCTGTTGCCAGTTCGTGGGCGGAGAGGACGCTGCGTGCCGCCACGATGACCAGATCACCAATGACGACTGGGGAGCTGGCGAATCCCCATCCCGGTGTTTCCACGCCGGTCTCATCCGCGACATCACGAGACCACACCGCAACGCCCGTGTCGGCACGCAGGGCGTTCAGGATGCCCGTTGCCCCAAAGGCGTACACACGGTCGCCATGCAGGGTCGGCGTCGCGCGCGGCCCCGCCCCGCCGATCGCTTCCCAGAACCGGGTCGAATCTTCGTGGCGCCAGAGCGGTTCGCCGCTAGAGATCGAATAGGCGGAAACGACTTCGGCCTCGCCACGTTGCTCCTGCGTGTAGAAGACATCGCCGCGGACCGCGAAGGACGACCAGCCCGGCCCGACGGGGCGGCGCCACAACTCGCGTGGAGGCTGAGTGTCCCAGTCTGTTGCGATCCGCGTGCCGCGCACGCGGCTGTCGCGGCCGGGTCCACGGAACCCGGGCCAGGCCGCTTCGGTGCCGACGTCGATCACGGGTACGGTGCCGATGGGCGCATTGGGCGCCGCGATGAGTTGCTGCTCGGGGGTCGGTTGCCATCGCCACGCGAGCTCCATACCGCCGCCACCGTTGGCGAGGCCACCGGTGCGGGCGAGTGCCCACAGACTCGTTACCGCCAGCACGACGATCGTCACCGCGAAGCGACGCTTCGGTAGCTGCAACCGTTCACTGGCTGCGAGCGACAGGACGAATGCAGTGGTCGCTGTGGGAACCGCCACGAAGAAGTACATCACACCGAACGCAACGGTCAGCAGCGACTCGTGCAAAAGAAGGCGCGTGCCGAGCACTGCCGCCACCAGAACGACGAGTCCAGCCACGCGGTCGAGCCACGGCGCGTGACTCAGGAAGAGCCACCAGAGCGCGATCAGGACCGAACCGGCTACTGGCACGAGCACCGGTATCGGTCCCGCGTCGGCCATGACCACGGGGAGAAGCATCCGTGCTGCCCACATCAAGGCGAGTACTGCGAGGGCTGGCCAGAGCCGGAGCCGTTCGTGGTCTGAGCTGTTCGGCTGGGGGTGCATAGGACTTTCCTGGACGTTGTCGGCGAGATTGTATCGACGATCGATTATCGATCATCGATATAGATACGCAAAGCGACCAGGAAAAGTTACGTTGGAATTTCTCGGCGGACTAGCGCCCCTCGGAGTCGTCCTCGTGCACGATCTCGAGACCGAGACGGTTGCGCACCTGGGCGCGCTTCACGAACTCGTCATAGTCGATATCGCTGGCGTCGAGTTCGCGGATGTCCTTGTAGCGAGCTGAAATGATGTGCTCGTCTTGCTCGACGCCCACGCCGAACCCGCGCGCGAAATCCCAGGTCTTCGGCGGCAGCACGATCACCGTGATGCGTTCATCGTCGTCCAGGCCCTTGATAAGGCTGCCGTAGGAGGCGAGCGTATCGATCGCGGCCTCGCGCATAGCCAACGCCACCTGTTGATGGTTGCGTTCGAGAACCCCCTGCATCGAACTGCGTTGCTCGACGGCATCGCGGTAGTACCGAGCCCAGCTGTTACGCGACCCCACTGCGCCGGCTCGAACGTTGCCGTCGGCCTCACGACCCGCAGCCTCTTCGCCGCGCTCTCGCAACACCGTCGTTGCTTCGGCCGTGAGTTCAACGGTGTCCGCGTGCGGCGTCTCGGCGCCGCGCAGTTCCTCGAGCGCGCCTTTCACTTCGCGAAGCTGTTCGACGCTGACGGTGTAGGACTCGTCGCCGGAACGCTCGAGGAGCACGATCAGGTCGTCGAGCGATCGATCGACCTGATCGGCGCGGATTTCCACCACACCCATTGGCCCGGCAGACTCGAAGAGTCCGCCCTCGCGCAGCCGGAAAAGCGCACGGGGCTGCGCCAGGACGCGCTCGAACGACTGCGGAATGACAGACACCTGCGGCGTCTCGATCGAGAACATCACGCCGTAGTCGGCGATGTAGATCCCGTGCGCGGCCAGAGGTGCGCCAACTTTAACCACGAGAGGCTCGGCCGCTACATCCGACACGATGCCGTCGCCATCCGGGTCGCCGCGGCGCGCGGCGTCGATGGTCGTATTGACGATGGAGCTGACTTGTTCCTGCACCGTCTCAGTGAGCAGGCGTTCGAAGACTTCTAGCTGACGCAGGCGACGTGATTCCTGGTCCTGCTGGGAGCCCATCGCAGTGGCCGTGAGGCCGGCGCCAAGGGTAAACGTCACCGCGACGGTTGCTGCAATCAAACCGTGTGTGCGCAGGCGGCTAGTCATTGTCCTGCTCCCGCTGTCCAGTGGGATCGAGCCCGACCCTGGTGAACAGATAGTCGATGGCCTGTGTGTTGCGCTGCAATTCCGCCCCGGTGTTCTGCTGCAAGATGCCGAGTTCGTCCGCCACAGCCAGCATGTCGTTGGTGCGTGCTGCATCGAACGTCTGGAACATCCCCGCCATCAGTGTCTCGATCTCGTCTCGCTGTTGTCGGTTGGCCACGTTGAGCATTTGCTGCACGACGCCACGCCACTGCTGTTCTCGTTCCGACCAGAGATCGTCAACGATCGGTCGCAGCTCTTCAGGACTCATGTCCGCCACAGGTGTGGTGATCGCATCGGCCCGGGCGTAGCGCGAGTCGAGATAGTCCTGGATTTCTGACTGCGACATACTCGCGAACGAGGTTTCCGCCGTCGCGTCAGGCGCGCCAGCAAGCGCCGGGTCGACACCAGGCATCGCCGGCATCAGCCCGAACGTGTTGGCGGCCGCCGCGGCGAGCAGCAGTCCGAAGGCAAAACTGGCCGCCACGGCTGCGCCCTTGGCCCAGATCGACCAGGTGTTGGCGGCCGGTTGGCCTGGCATCGTGACGAACGCGATACGCGAGGGGCTCACCTCGGGTTCGTCTACGGCATGAAGATCGGTGCGCACTGCCCGGAAAGACTCCTGCATGGCTCGCATCGCCGGGTCGGCATCGATCTGTTCCTGCGCTTCCACTGCTGCGATCTCGTCGAGTTCACCGTACTCGAGCTCGATCAGCAGCTCCTGGAGCTCCTTGCTGTTCTCGCTCATGTCTGCAGTCCTTGGGTCTTCAGGTGTCCAAGACTCTTCGCCAACGATTCGAGACCGTGGTAGAGCCTAGATTTTACGGTGCTTTCGGGCGTTTCGAGAATCTCGGCAATCTCGCGGAATTTGAGGCCGTGATACTCCTTCAGAATGATCGCCGTACGTTGATCTTCGGGGAGCCGTGCGAGCGCCGTTTGTAGTGCGCTCGCGTTCTGTACCTTGATTGCCGAGGCGTCCGGCGTCTCCGCATCTGCGGGCACCAGCCGTAGGTGATTCTGCTGTTCGTCCTCGTCCAGCGACACCGTGGGCCGTGACTTCTTCTTGCGGAACTGACTGCGGCATTGATTCAAAGCGATTTGATACAGCCACGACGAGAACTTCGCCTGGCCCCTGAAGCGGTCGAGGTTGGTATAGGCCCGCAGGAACGCTTCCTGGCAAATATCGCGCGCCTCCTCGGTGTCGCCGAGGTAGCGCACTACGAAGCGATATAGCGACCCTTCCCACCGTGTCACGAGGTCGTTGAACGCACCAACGTCGCCGTTGAGTGTGCGCGCTACGAGCTGATTGTCGGTTGGAGCGGTCGGCGCTTCCACCATGGATGTTCCGGAATGCGTCGCCAATGTCTTATGTCTCCAATGATTGGACGTACGGCGGCGCGGAAAAGTCGACGCTCGATGCAGTGAAAAGCGCTGTCGAGAGTCGATATCCGCGACCCCTGTCCATCTACATGGTGCGTGAAGCGGCATCCAGTAACAACGCGAGCGGTACCTGGGCCCGGCCCGGTGGCCCCGGAACTGAGCGACAAGCCCCCTGTGCGACCGCGCGAACGCCTCCGTGCGGTCGGACTGGATGCGCTCACCGATGCCGAATTGCTCGCCCTGCTGATCGGAACCGGAATCAACGGGCACGACGCCTCTGCGATAGCGCACGACCTGCTCGAGTCGGGCGGCCTACGGGAGTTGGCCCAGCGAGACGTTCGAGAGCTGCGCCATGAGAAAGGGATTGGCGCCGCGACGGCCTGTCGGCTGGCGGCAGCCTTCGAGATCGGGCGCCGATGTGCGGCTTGCCCTCCGGCACGTGGTGCAACGGTCCGCCAGCCGGCCGATCTTGCCGACTACTTGATGACACGATTCGCTGATCAGCGTCACGAGTGCTTCGGCCTCGCGCTGCTCGACGGACGCAATCGGTTTCTGCGCGTGGAGGTGATCTCTCGCGGCGGCTGGAGCGCGAGCGTGGTTCGGCCGCGCGAGGTCTTCCGTCAGTGTCTGCTGTCGGCGGCGCCGGCTGTCATCCTCTTCCATAATCACCCCTCCGGGGATCCGTCCCCGAGTAGGGAAGACGTGGCGATCACTCGGCAGCTGGTGAGCGCCGGCGAGCTGCTGGGCATCCGGGTGCTGGATCACCTGGTGGTGGCGGCCGAGGGGCACGCAAGTCTGCGCGACCGCGGGCTGATGTGAGAGAGGGTCGCTATAATCGCCGAGCGATTCTGCGACCGAACCATCACAACGGACTGCGACCATGATTACGATCGACGACTTCATGAACATCGAGCTCCGCACGGCACGCATTCTCAGCGCCGAGCGAGTAGAGGGCACCGACAAACTGATGCGACTTATGGTCCAGGTGGGCGATGAGGAGCGGCAGCTTGTAGCAGGGATTGCCAAGGCCTATTCGGCAGAGGAGCTTCCCGGCAAGAAGATCGTCGTGGTGGCCAATCTGCAGCCAGCGACGATTCGAGGCGTCGAGTCCAACGGTATGGTGCTGGCGGCGTCCGACGATGACGGCAACCCCACGCTGGTGACCTTCGACCGCTGGATGGATTCCGGCTGCCGCGTGCGTTGAGGCTGATCGATTCGCACGCGCATCTGGCCGACGATCGTTTCAAGGACGATCTTCCGGAGGTGCTCCGGCGCGCACGCGACGCCGGGGTCGAGGCAGTCGTCGTGATCGGCTACAACGTCGAGAGTTCAGCCGCCGTGCTGAAACTCACGTCTGCGGACCATCCTGCCGGCAGTCCGAGCTTGCATGCCGTCGTGGGCTTTGCGCCGCACAACGTAGCGGAGGCGACATCGTCGGCTGTGGCCGAGGTCGAGGCGATGCTCGACAGGCCGGAGGTCGTGGCTGTAGGGGAGATCGGTCTCGACTACCACTACGACATGCCGCCGGCAGACCAGCGCACGCTCTTCGCCACACAGCTCGAGTGGGCCGTGCAGCGCGAACTCCCGGTGGTTATCCACAGCCGCGAGGCCGTGGATGACATGGTGCGGATGCTCGGCGAGGCCGGAGCCTCCGAAGGCCGGTTGCGCGGCGTGATCCATTGTTTCACGGAGGACCCTGCGATGGCCGAGCAGGTCGTGGATCTCGGGTTCTACGTTTCGTTCTCCGGCATTGCGACCTTCAAGAACGCTCCTGAGGTGCGCGACGCGATTGCCCGCGTTCCACTGGAGCGCACGCTCATCGAGACGGACGCGCCGTTCCTCGCGCCAGTCCCTCATCGCGGACAACGCAACGAGCCTGCGTTCGTGGCCGAGGTTGCGCGCTGCGTTGCCGAGATTCACGAGCGCTCGGCGGACGAGGTTGCGGAGATCTCGGCGGCGAACTGTCGGCGCCTGTTCCGGATCTAGCGCCTAGCGCGGCGGTACGGATCCGTAGCGCGACTTGATCGCGAAGAGCCAGTCGAAGCCCGAGTGTTTGTCGTCCGCGAGAGCGGCACTGCGACTGGCGGGCAGCAAGGCGTGCCCTTCGAACTCCTCATTCCAGGAGCCGAGGAGAACCAGCGGTGGGCTGCCCGCCTCCACCGCGAGGCGGCGCCGTCGTTCGCCCCGGTGAGCGTCGTTCACGAGCTCTTGCATGGCGTCGAGAAGTGTCTCGTAGTTGTGGCGGCTGGCCTGGAGAGTTGGCAAACCTCGCTTGGCGAAACCAGCGGCCGCCGACGGGATGGCGCGGACTCGCCGGTCGGAGTAGCGATTGCGCACGGTGTCGAAGCCTGCAGCGCTCCGCTGCTCTAGCTCGACGATGCGTTTCACGTAGTCGGCGTCGAGGTTCACCGTCTCTCCATCGCCGAGTTCGCGAATGAACGCTTCGTCGTAGTGGTGATAGCGGGTTACTGCGTCGAAGTACGCGGCGCGGTAGCGGCGATCGATGCGTACTTCCGGGTCTCCCGGAAACAGCGACTCGTCGCCGATCAGGTACGGGACCGTGCCGAAGGTCTCGGCAAACTCCGACCGTGCTCGGGCGAGAGCCCGCCCCACATCCGGGAGCTGTCCGTCGTTCACTCCGAATGTGTGCGAGCCGAAGACATAGACGACGGGGCGGCCATCGACGAACAAGATCTCGGTATCGGCCGTACTGGCCGCGTCGCGCAGCCAGGCGCCCATAGCGCGGAAATCATGGATGAGTTTGGTGGCTGCCGCGGAGCCGCGCTCCATCGATAAGCGGCCGCGCGCCCTCAGGTTGATCTGACTCTCGTAGAGCAACCCGAACCGACGTGTGCCGCGATTGGCTGCGCTCAGATACCCACGCTCAAACGCACGGAGCACCTCGCGGTCATCGATCCACGAGAGGATATCGGCGTCGATACCGAACTCCGCCTTGAGGTCGTTGAATTCCTCTTCGGTGCGCCGGTCGGTCGACTGGTAGTTGCCACCGAGGTAGCGCACGGTCGGAGTCTCTCGCTGCCGCCGTCCGGGGCCGTACCAGCCATAGTGAAAGCAGGCTGTGGTTGGACGCGCCGGAAGGCGATTCTGACCGAGCGGCGCGAGTCGCTCGAAGCGGGCAACGTGATCTTCGTTGATGTATCCCTCAGCGGCGAAATCCAGCCGGGCATCCCACCCTGATCCCGGTCGCACACGCGTGCCTCGCGCAGATCCTGATGCTGCCCGCCGAACCAGGCGCAGGTCATCCGGCGAAACGACGCCATCGCCGTCGATATCGAATGGCCAGGGGAATCGGCCTGCGGTGGCGCGTTCGGATTGCGCGCGAGCCGTCGCTGGATTGCTCAGTCCGAGTGCGCCGATCGCACCTGCGCCGAGTCGAATTACTTCACGTCGCGAGTAGTGGGGATACGCGCGATCCCATTTCACTGGATCGGTCGGTCGGCGCGTTGGCTGGCGGCGTCTGCCTTGCGTGCTGCCGCAGCAGCGTTGTCGTCGTTGATCAGCAGTTCGTTGAGAAGCGGCAGCAGACCGCGGAACCAGGTCACGGCCATGAACTCATAACCCTGCTCGTTCGGATGCAGCAGGTCTGAGTAGTAGTGAGCGTTCTTCAAGAACGCAGCGTACTGATCGACGAGCAGTGCACCCTCGGCGCGAGCCATGGGAATGATCCCGTCGTTATAGGACCGGATCCTGGGATTGGATCCGCCGTTGAAGTTGTTCGACGTGCGCGGCGTGATCGTTGAGATCACGGCGAAGCGATTGGCACCGCGGCTGCTACGCACCATGGCACGCAGATTGGCGACGACTGTAGCGGCCGCGATGCTGTCCGTAGCGTCGTTGATACCTTCCATGATCAGCGTGACTTCTTTCGGGGTCGTGGCGTTGAGCTGAGCAAGACGTCCCAGGCCCTCGGCAGTGTTCTCTCCGCCCACGCCCGCGTTTTCAACGACTAGTTTGGGCTTGGCCAGGAAAGCGGCCAGAAATTCCGCGAGCGGAGCCGGATAGCCGTCCGAGAACGTAATGACCCCGTCGAACCGAATGATGCCTTCGGTGATCGAGTCGCCGAAGCCGCGATAAGTTCCAGTCAGTGGGAGCGAGCTGGCGTTGCGTGCCGGCACCGGAGTCGGAACCAGGCCGAACTCGAATCGGAGACTCGCGCCGTCGGCGGACTCAACGATTCCGTCGACGTCGCGGTCACCGATAGCCGCGAAAAGTCGTCGCCCGGACGCGCTCATGCGCACGCGCGCGGATTCGATAGAACCGGCCGAAGTCGGCCCAGACCAGCCGCCGCCGACTCTTGCCGTGGCACCGCGGAGTTCGTATCCCTGGGCTCGGATCCCTACCCACGTGACGAGGCCATCGGATCCATCAACCACCCGGGTGAGACCGACCGGTCGGTCGTCCAGGAGTGTGGCGTTGCCGTAGTCGCCGCTGCCGTTCTGCCGTGTGGCGACGGGTAGGTAGCCCTCGGGAGTGAATGTGCTCCATGACACGATCAGATTGCCGTCGAGGTCACGACCGATGCTCGGGTATTCATCGGGAACGTCATTGTTCGACAGCGGCGTAGGCGCGGACCAGCCCTGACTGCTCCGGCGGCTCATCCAGATCTCGGTGTCGGTGCCGTCGAAGGCGCTCCACACCACAACCGGCTCGTCGTGCTGATCCAGCGCCACGGCTGGAATCCCCGCTTCCGTCCCCACTCGCGGGAGCGGGTGAACTGCGCCTAGCCGCGCGGCGCGGACCGGCGCCGCGTGGACGGTGCGGTTCTCGGTGTCACCGTGCAGCCAGACGGCCCATGTGCTGCGGGCACCGGTTGCCAGGCGAGGGTGACGGTTGACGTTGCCCAGGCCGCGGAGTCGCTGGGAGCGAGCCCAGCCCGACTGGGTACTGCGCTGAAGCCAGAGTTCCGAGCTGCGACCGCGGTCACGCGAGGCCAGGACCACGACTTCGCCGGCAGCGTCTCGTGTCATCGCGGGCGCGCCGTCGTCACCGGGGGTGTCGGGGCCCAGCACGACGGGTGCGGCCGCTCCGATCCTCGCGGCTACACGCCGGCCGTCAGGCGTGGCGACGGTGCGGGCTACGGCGTTCAGGTCGCCCGAAATCGTCGCTGGCCGGTATCCCGGTACCGCCGGGTAGGGGCGCTCGATCTGAGCGCGCACCGGTCCCAGCGACACGGCGCCGGCAGCGGCCAGCGCTACAAGGCTGATTGCGTGCTTCAACGTCATGAGATCCGTCGGGGCCCACTGATACGGTGGGTCGGCAGTCGGAGCGGATGCCGGTCATCATAGAAACCCTCGCCACCTGGGACAAGACGGAGAATTCTATGCCACTGCCGGTCGCACACTCGCTCCTGGGGGCGACTGTGTGTGTGGTCGCCGATCGCGACGCGGTCGTGCCGCCTGGTCGACTCTTCGCCGCAATGGTGTTGGCCAACGCGGCAGACCTTGACTACCTGGCCGGAATACTCGTCGGCGAGCCACATCGGTTTCACAGGATGGCCTCGCATTCAGTCACCGTCGCCGTAGTTGTAGGGCTCGCTGCGGCCCTGCTCGTCAATCGTGGATGGTTGCCGGCCTGGCCGGTGCGCCGCGGATGGCCGAGCGGCGCGGCTGGCACGGCTCTTGTCGTTTCCTTGCTGGCGCTGTCACACGTCTTGCTGGACTCGCTGAACGCTGACTACAGCGACCCAGTGGGGGTTCAAGCGTTCTGGCCGTTTTCGCAGCGCTGGATGATGGCGTTCCCGTTGTTCTACAACGTAGAGAAACTTGCCGGCGCGGCGACTCCTCTCGCTTTCCTTTCGAGCTTGCTGATTTGGCACAACGTGAAAGCGGCACTACTTGAGGTCGCTCTGCTCGGACCACTCCTGTTCGGCGCTGTGTGGTGGCGACGGAGAGGCGACTCGGCCGCGCGCTAGAGCCCGGCCAGATCCGGTGGCGACAGTTCGAGGAGATCGGCGGCCTGCGGCAGGAGGCCCAGTGCGCCTTCAACCTGGCCGTCGTAGTCGAGGAGCACGATACGTCCAGCTTCCAGGCCCCAGACGTTGGCCGCAATGTGCGCCTTGATGTACATGCGCAGGTTCTCGCGCGCCTCGTCCACCGTCTCGTCATCGAGCGGCACACCGCCCTCGTCGAGAACGGTCCTGATGTTCGGTCGGTTCAGGAAGTCGATGAAGGCCTGGACGTTCTCGTCGGAGACCTCGAAGTCGTCCAGGAATTCGTCGAATGCCATCGGGATCTCGGCTCCATGGTCCGATACGAAGCGCGTGGCGAACTGGAACGTGTAGCGTCGGTTGTAGAGCCACACCGCCAACCCGGACGCCTGGGTCGGATCGACCTCGAAGTCAGGCATGATGCCGCCGCCACCGAGCACGGTGCGGCCCGCGGCCGTTTCGAACTCCGGCATGCCGGCGTCGCGCGAGGCGTAGATCGCCTCCCAGTCAGGGCTCATGTAGTCGCCGTCATCGCCACCCGTGTAGGGCCTCTGGATCATGCGACCGCTGGGCGTGTAGTAACGGGCGATCGTCAGGAACAGCGCGGAGCCGTCGTTGAACTCGAACTGGTTTTGCACCAGTGCCTTGCCCCAGGTGAGCTGTCCCACCACGAGCGCCCGATCGTGATCTTGCAAGGCGCCGGCGACGATTTCCGATGCGCTGGCCGAGGTGTGGTCGACAAGCACAATCATCGGAACACGCGGATGCGTGTCCCGATCGGTCGAGTAGTTCTTCGAGTCCGAGTTGGGCGCCTTGCCACGGGTTTCGACGATCTGCTTGCCGCCTGACAGGAACTTGTCCGTGATGCGGATCGCCTGGCTCATCAGGCCGCCGCGGTTGCCGCGGAGGTCGAGTACGAAGGCAGTCATGCCTTGTTGTTCGAACTCTTCAAGGCTGCGTTCGAGCTGATCGGCTCCTTTTTGCGAGAACGTGGTGAGCCACACGTACCCCACCCCGGGGGCGATCATCGTCGACGCAAGCACTGCGGGTACTTCAACTTCGTCGCGCGTGATCTGAACGTCCCACTGTTCGTCGAGCGCCGGCCGCATGACCGTCACTCCGACACGCGTGCCCTTGGGGCCGCGCAGCAATGCGTAGATCTCGTCGTTGTCGAGACCTATCGCGTTCTCGCCCGCGATCTTGATGATCTGATCGCCGGGTCGGAGGCCGAGCTTCTCGGACGGGCCTCCCTCGAGCGCGTCGAGCACCGTGAGGATGCCATCGAAGATGTCGAACTGGATGCCGATGCCGTGATAGTCGCCACGGTAGCGCTCACGAAGATCGCGATACTCCTCGGACGAGTAGTAGCGCGAGTGCGGATCCAGCTCATCGAGCATGCCCTGCACGGCGTTCTGGAACAGTTCCTCGGCCTCGACATCCTCGACGTAGTACGCCTCGATGATGTCGAACATGCGGCTCAGAGTGTCGAGCCGGGCGGCGAGTTGCTGAGTGCGACTCGCCAATGCCGGGCCGGCGACTGCCACAGCAACAACGGCGAGGACGAGAATGACGGGCAGGATGCGCTTGCTGCGGAGGGTCATGTTCGTGCGAGTTGCGACGGAGAGGGGTCGCCGTCCGGGCATATTGGCTGATCAAGGGCCAGCCGCGAGAGTCGTACCTCTAAGATAGCTGACGCGGGTGATGCGTTGCCAACGTTTATCCGCCTGTTCACGGCAACTTGCGCAAAGTTGATGCGGAATACGTCGATTCGCTCACGACGGGGTGCGACCCATGGAGGAGACAGCCTTGAAACGGACGGTGCTCACGCTGGCCTTGCTCGCGGTACTCATCGCGCCACAGCGCGTCGTGGCGCAGGGAGTGGGCGCCGATCTGGTGCTGCGCGGCGCCACGCTCTGGACCGGCCTTGGGTCGGGAACCAGCGCCGGCAGCGTCGCGATCGTGCACGAGCGAATCGTGGCTGTGGGCTCCGACTCGGAACTTGCGTCCTGGGTCGGACCCCAGACCAAGGTAGTTGACTTGGACGGCGCCATGCTCGTGCCGGGCTTCATCGACAACCACGTCCACTTCTCTTCCGCCGCGCGCTTGCTGCTTGGTATCAATCTGCTCGACGTTTCCGACGAGGCATCCCTCGTGGCAGCCGTACGGGCGGCAGATGCCCGGATGCCTGAAGGCGCCTGGCTGGTTGGCGGCGACTGGAGTGCGTATCAGCGTTGGCCCCAGGGCGCCGAGCACCCGCTCGAAGGCGACATCGAACTCTTTGCACCGCACCGCGACATGGTCGACTCCATCACTGCGGCGCGGCCGATGTTGTTGTCTCGATTTGATCGGCAAGCCCACTTCGCCAATGGTGCTGCGCTGGCCGCGGCGGGAATCACCGCGGCGACGCCGGATCCCGAGGGTGGCGAATTCGGGCGCAGCCCAGCCGGCGAACTGACCGGCATGCTCTGGGGCGAGGCGGCCGCAATGGTGCGCGCCGTGATGCCGGAACCTTCCCATGCTCAACGCGTTGCTGAGACCCACGCCGCGTTGCTGCGTGTCCGAGAAAACGGCGTCACAACGGTGCACGACATGTCGCCGGCCTATCAGCTACGCATTTACCAGGAGTTGCTGGCGCTCGGCGAGTTGACGACACGCGTTCACTATCGGCCGATGATCGCCGACTACCGCAGGATCGCTGACGTGGACATTGCCCAGGGCTTTGGCAATCCGTGGATCAAGCTGGGCGCCGTGAAAGGGCACATCGACGGGATCATGGGGAATTCATCAGCTCTCTTTGAAGACCCCTATGCCCATCAGCCCGATTCTCGGGGCATGCTCCGCGACGTCATGTTTCCCGAGGGGAACCTGCAACGTCTGATGAACGAAGCAGATGCCGCCGGCATCCAGATCACCGTTCACGCGATCGGTGATGCCGCCAACACGATGCTTCTCGACATGGTCGAGGAGATGGTCGAGACCAACGGACCGCGCGATCGTCGGTTCCGCGTCGTACACGCCCAGGTGCTGCATCCGCGTGACATTCCGCGGTTCAAGGAACTCGATCTGATCGCCGAGGTTCAGCCGTTTCATGCGATCGACGACATGCGCTGGATGGCGCAGCGCATCGGCGAGCGTTCGCAGGGTGCGTACAACTTCCGGAGTCTGCTCGAAGCGGGGGCGGTACTTTCTTTCGGGTCCGATTGGCCGGGCACCAACGCAGCCTGGTATCCGATCTCACCGCTTCTCGGGGTGTACGCCGCTGTGACCCGCAAGACCGTTAACGGGACACCCGAGGGCGGCTGGTATCCGGAAGAGCGCGTCGGCGTGGAGGATGCGCTGCGCGCCTACACCATCAACAACGCGTACGCTGGTTTCGAGGAGTCCGAGAAGGGCACAATCGAAGTGGGCAAGCTGGCCGATCTCACCGTGCTTGACCGCAACTTGCTCACGATTCCCGCCGACGAGATCAAGGACGCACGCGTGCTCTTCACCATCGTGAACGGCACCATCGTGTTCGCTGCCGAGGACGATTGATGGAAGAAGCCGGGGAAGTTCAGACACCCGAGGTCGAGCTGCCGGATGACGCGCCCGAGGGCTTGCGCGTCGGATTGCCGTGGGAACGCGTCGATCCGGGGATGTCGCCTGGCGGCCTGATGCAGACATTGCGCCTGCTGCTGTTCAGTCCTGGCGCGGCGTTCCAGATGATGCGGATTCAGGGCGTCATGAGCGCACCCATCGTGTTCCTGGTGCTGCTGGGCACCATCGGTACATTCATGGGGTTCATGTGGCAATCGTGGGCTCGGGTCATGTTGGGTTCGATGGCGGACACTCCATTCCGAGATCTAGCGCTGGCGAACTCATACGGAGTCATGAGCTTCGTCGTGGCGCCGTTCTTCATCATGGTGATGGCCGCGGTCGCGACTGGAGTTCATCACCTGTGCATGCTGGTTTTCGGCGGCGCGCCGCGACCGGCCGACGTGACGCTGCGCGTTGTTTGCTACGCTTGGGGCGCGAGCTATGTGTGGATGTTCATTCCGGCCTGCGGCGGCTTGATTGCCGCTGTCTGGGGCGCGGTTCTGACGATCTCCGGCCTCCGTGAAGTACATGGCATTCCGGGTGGCCGCGCTGCGGCCGCAGTGATCGTTCCTTACGTTGTCGCCGGCTGTTGCCTCATGTTGATTTGGGTCCTGCTTGCCACAACGATGCTGGCGTCCGTGGCATGAGTGCCGCCGCGAGCCATCGCATGGGCCGACTCGAGGCCTGGCTCGTTGCGTTGGTCGGGACGACCGCCCTTGTTGTAGCGCGTAACTACCCGGTCTGGCGCGACCACATCTACGTGGCCTGCCCGGCCTGGGCGATTCTCGGCGTGCCGTGCCCAGCGTGCGGCGCGACGCGCGCGGTAGCGGCCGTGCTGCAGGGTGAGCTGGGGCAGGCGTTCGCCTGGAACCCGTTGGGGGCGTTGGCGGCGTTGGCTGCGATTGTGCTGGTACCGATCGGCGTAGCGGCGGGACTGGGTTGGATCACGCGACCACAGATACCGACCACGTTGGGTCTCGGGGCGCGCGCCGCCCTGATTGTCGCGCCGATCGCGAACTGGGCGTACTTGCTCGCAGCTTTCGAGGGCTAGCGCTACTCGGCCGCGCCGAGCAGCGGACCGGCGAGCACACGAATGGCATCCGGCGACATCCCTTCACCGAGGTAGCGCCCGTCGATGCGGAGTTCGAAATGCAGGTGAGCTCCGGAATCGCCACCGCGGCTGGCCGACTCCATGCCGGAGTTGCCAACGAACGCGACCACGCTACCGGCTTCGATCTCCATCCCTTCGACGATCCCCGGAGCAATTCCCGAGAGGTGCGCGTAGCGGCTGATCACCCCGTTTCCGTGGTCGATCCAGACCTGACGGCCGCGCAGTTGGTCGAGCTGGGGCTCAGGCGTAGTGCCTGCGGCCTGTGAGATCGCGATGGCCTCGTCGTACTCCTCTGCAGTCAATTCCACGTAGTCGACGTCGGCGCGCACGACGGTGCCGGCCTTCACCGAGACAGTCGGAGCGCCGTAGCCCGTGGGAACGCCGATGTACCCCGGATACATGTCGAAGCCCTGGTGGACACCGAAGCGGTAGGCGCGCGGGGCTCCCGGCAAGAGGCGATCTGCCGTGGGCAGTCTTCCGCCAAGGATCGGATACTGGAAGTCGGAGAGTCGCCATTCGTCGTAGCCAGACTGCACGTTGTCGACGAAGTCCCGAAGGCCGGCATCGACAAGTTCGACGTTGCCGGGTCCGGCTGCGGCGCGCGCCTCGGCGTACTCGGGAGTACGCATGAGCTCCTGCAGCGCGACCGGTACGGTTCCGCTGTCGAGCACGTTGTCAGCACCGTAGTCCCAGGCTCCAACCGTTCCCGTGCTCGCGAGCCCGTTCTCCGGCGTGGCCGTGACGTCATACCCCACGACATCTTCGGAGCCTGAATCGTCCCGGTCCCAGCGCCAGATCGTTGCGTGCGTGCCAATACGCTCCCTGATGAGGTCCGCGTTGCCGCTCGCGTTGGTGTCGTAGCGAGTCAGCGAGACGTCGAGCGTAGCTGCCGACGGGCCGACGACGCCGAGGTACCAGGCGGCGGCGCCCGCGATAATGAGCAGTACGAGCGCGAGAACGACAACACGTTGCATGGGCAAACTTCTCGAAACGGAGAATCAAAAGGGCCGGAAATGCAGCGTACCACGGGTTAATCTGGTCACTCTGTCCAATGCTTCTCAGCTCCCTTGACCAGTCCAGAGAGACCGCCATGCGCATCTCGCGATCGCCCCTTCGGACAGTCCTCGTGGCCGTGTTGACGCTTATGTTGATGCCCAGCGTCACGGTCGCAGCTGCACCCACGGGCGATGACCTTGATTGGGAAGCGATCGGTGATGAAGCCGTCGCGTTGCTGCAGCAGTACTTGCGCATCGACACGACGAATCCGCCGGGCAATGAGATTGCGGCCGCCGAGTTCTTTGCGGAGCTTCTCGACGCCGAGGGCATCGAGTCGGAGGTGTTCGAGAGCGAGCCCGGACGCGGCAACATCGTTGCTCGACTGCGGGGCGATGGAAGCCGTGGCGGTCATGTCGTGCTCCTCAACCACATGGACGTGGTGCCCGTGTCGGCAGAGTTCTGGAGTGTCGACCCCTACGGCGCCGAGATCGTGGACGGTCGCATGTACGGACGCGGCATCACCGACATGAAGGCCGACGGAGTGGTCCAGTTGCTCGCCTTGCTGGCGCTGCGACGGGCGGGTGTTGAACTGGGACGTGACGTTGTGTTCATGGGGACCGCCGCAGAAGAGACCGGCGGTGTCGAGGGCGCTGGCTACATCGTTGAGAATCGGCCGGACCTTCTGGAGGACGTGCAGTTCGTCCTCACCGAGGGTGGCGGCGGAGCCTCACTCGGCAATGCCGAGGTACACGGTATCGAGGTGACCCAGAAGACGCCGCTCTGGCTGCGACTCGTCGCGCGAGGCCCGGCGGGCCATGGATCGCGTGCGCTGGAGGATTCTGCCGCCAACCGGTTGGTACGCGCGTTGGATCGCATCCGGACGTACCGGCCGCCGTTGCAGCTTGTTCCCGCGGTCGCGAACTCAATCAAGGCCAGCGCCCAGCTGGAACCGGACCCGGATCTCCGTCGGGCGAAGCGGCGCATCGAGGAGAACTTCTCGGATCCCGACGTGCTCGGAGCGCTGAGTGACCAGATGGGCACGTTGCTGCGCAGCACGATCGCGATCACGATGATCGAGGGCAGCACCAAGACCAACGTGATCTCGCCGCGCGCGACGGCCGAACTGGACTGCCGCCTGCTGCCGGGCACCGACGCGGATCTCTTCATCGCGACGCTCCGCGACGTAATCGACGATCCTGACATCGAGATCGAGACGATCTTGCGCTTCGAAACCTCGGAGTCGCCGCGTGACACGGCTTTGTGGCGCGCGATCGAACAGGCAGTGCGCGCAGATAGTCCCGAGGCCATCGTTATGCCGTCGGTGCTGTCGGGCTTCACGGATAGCCACTACTTCCGCGAGAAAGGCATCGTCGCCTATGGCTGGACGCCGATTCTCAGTGCGCCGGGAGACGGCCCGGCACACGGCGTCGATGAGCGACTGAGTGTTGAGGCAATCCGCAAAGCGCCGCAGCGGCTCTACGAGGTACTCGAACTGCTGGCGGCGCGCCGCTAGAGCTAGCCGATCACGCCTTCGTCGGAGTTCTCGAACTCGATCATTGACTCGGCGTAGGCGCGTAGCGCCTCGAGATCCTCGATGGACAGGTCGGCGTTGACGGTCACGTCGCGTCCGCGGCTGCCGGTGTCGATGTTGTTGTCCAGGATCTCGAAGATCTCGGGGCTGTTGCTCTGCAGCATCATCTTGCCGAGAGCGACCATGCCGTTGAGCGCATCGCCCAGGTTCTTCGCGTCTTCCTCGGCTCCCGTGCGACCGCGCATGCGGAGCGACAGGCCGTCGGAGAGATCGAGCGCGACGATCATGGCGTTGATGCGGTCGTAGCCGATCTGTCCCATCGGATTGCCGGCGCCCGGCGTGACTCCGCTGAACATGCCTTCTTGGGCGGAAACGAGCCACAGGTGGGCGTCAGCGTCCACATCTTCGAGCAGTCCCATCAGCGCGGGGTTGTCGCGCGCGTTGGCGGCGCCGTCGGCTACGTCGACAATCGCCCGCAAGCTCTGGTCGGTGCCGAAGGCGAGAATCTCGTCGGTGAGAAACGTCATCCAGCCGTTGATGTCGGCGTCGAACTCCACCATGTCCATTTCGCCGTCGGAGTCGTCATCGTCGCGGTCGATCGCGCCGATCTGGTAGAGCGTCCGGTCGGAGTAGTCGTCGGTGGGAACCTCGCCCATCGATGTGATGATGACGTCACGGTCGAATGTCGCGAGAACAACGAACGCTCCGCGGTCATCCCAGGTGCCGAAGCCTTCCTCGGAAACGAACGCGATTCTGTGCAGATCGGTGCGGGGATCAATGCCGGTTTCGCCGATGATGTCTTCGAAGTCGGCGTCGTTGAGGACGTCGTCGTTGCGTAAGTACTGATACGCAGCCGAGTCCCGGATCATTGCAAAGTCGACGTAGCCGAGCGTGGTCGCGCTTTCCGGGAGCATCGCCACCAGGTCGCTGGTGTTCGTCGTTCCAGAGCCGGCTTCAGGAGCCTCGTCCGACGAGTTTCCGGCGTTGCCGTCCGTGGCGGCGCAAGCCGCAGTCGGGATGAGAAGTGCGCATCCCAGAGCCAGCAGGAAGACGGGAGCAAGGCGGCGTAGTTGCAATTCGTTGAGTCGGTTCATCGGTTTACTCCGGCGCTGCTCTGACGCAGCGGGGCGGGTCTTCGGGTTCCGTACTAGTAATCCTGACGGGAGAACCACCAGCATGCCAGTGCGAGGCACACGATGGCGAACGGTAGGGAGGTCAGGAACGGCATCCAGTTGAAAGGCTCGGCCCGCGTGGCCTTGGTGGCGTTCTCGGTGAGCTCGAGCGATTTCGGCATGATCCAGTAGAGCGTCTCGGCGATAAATGACGCCAGATTGCGGGGCCAACCGGATCGGAAGGCGGTCGTCCACTCCTCGTAGCGGTGCAGCGGGTACAGCAGCAGCCCCATGAACCAGGTGCCAACTCCGGCGATGATGCTGATGGGGCTGTTCCGTGTAAGGACCCCCACAAGCACCATTCCTGAGTAGCAACACAGGAACGTGAACAGGATGACGATTCCTGCCAAGAGGAATCCGGCGTTGCCGAATCCGGTCTTCCAGGTGAGGACCGTCCAGCTACCGCCGAACAGGTAAGCGAACGTCACTGCCACCACCGCCACGGCCCCCAGGGCACGCCCGGTGACCAGCACCGTCCGGGCCAGCGGCTGCGAGGCGAGCAGATCCACCCATCCGGTCTGGAGCGTGAGCGGAACGATGTTGCCGGTGACGAAAAGCGCCAGCACGAGGCCGAACGTCGTCAGCATGCTGACGATCGCCACCTGAATCACCGTGACGGCGTCGGACACCGGAATCGTGGTGTTGCCGACCTCGAGAGGAATCGTTCCGAACAGTCGAGCCGACGCGATGCTGCCCTCGACGACGTCGACGGAGACCACGGTGGCGAGGCCGAGCAGGAACAGCGTTGTCAGCGCGAAGAGCGCGACGAGCGTCCACTTGTGGCGCGCCTCGCGGACGGTGTAGCCGATCAGTGCGAGCAGCTGCGTCGCGGCCAGCTTGCGTGTGTTCATTGCGGCGGTGTGCTCACTCATTGTCCGCCTCCCGCGTCGCTACGCTGACTTCAACGGCCTCGTCGCGGCCACCCGTTTGGATACCGCCCGGGCCCACTCCGCGACCGCCCTCGTTGGCGTCGTTGATGGTTTGCACGAACACCTCTTCCAGGCTGGCTCGCACTCTCTGGACCTCTTCGATCTCGAGGCCCGAGGAGCGCACGCTGTCGAGCACCTGGTTGAGTTCTTCGCGATCACCGACCTCGAGTCGCCAGACGGTCAGCCCAGGCGGCGCGGGAATGGATTCCGCTTCTTGCCCCGTGGCTGTGAGTGCCTGCCGGGCGCCGTCTTCATCGGCGCCGGCAAGCGTCAGCCTGTACTCGGGGTTGGGCGCGCGGAGCGAACTCAACGGCCCGGCACGGCGTACTTTGCCCTTCACGAGGATGGCAACGCGGTCGCACAGCAGTTCGACCTCGCCGAGCATGTGCGAGTTCACGAATAGCGTCTTGCCGCGTTCCAGGTTGCGCCTCAGGATCGAGCGGATCGATACGCGGCCCAGTGGATCGATGCCCTCAGTGGGCTCGTCCAGGAAGAGAACCTTTGGATCTGGGAGGAGCGCCTGCGCGAGCGCAAGGCGCTGCTGCATGCCCTTGGAGAATCCGCCGACGCGCTGGTTGCGCCAGGCCGACATCTCGACTTCTTCAAGCACCAGGTCAATGCGTTGGCGGCGGGTCGCGGTGTCCATTCCCAGGAGCTTGCCGAACAGGTCGAGCACCTGGCCGGCTGTCAGAAAACCTGGGTAGCTGCGTCGTTCCGGCATGTAGCCGACTTCGCGTCTGGAGATCGGCGTGCCTGCCGGATGACCGAGCAGAGTGGCGTCACCCGAGCTCGGTTCGACGAGGCCCAGAAGAATTTTCACAAGCGTGGTCTTGCCGGCGCCGTTCGGGCCCAGGAGTCCGAACGCTTCGCCCGCACCCACGTCCAGGTCGACACCGCGCAGCGCTTCGACCTTGGAGCCGAAGGCTCCGCCGAATGTCTTCGCCAGACCGTGTATTTCGATTACGTTCAAGTTCGAATCTCACAAGTTGCAGCCCGGGGATCCGCGCCGTCACAGTGAGTAAGACGGCTGCGGGGTCACGATGTTTCACGGCGAGCCATCGCCGGGTCGCGGCACGCCAGCGCCAGCAACCTGATCGACCCTATCGCACAGCGGGCTGTTAGGCTGACGCGGCCCCGTTCCTCCACCTTGAGATCGGACACACTCGTACGTATGGAATCGCCCGGCGGCCTTCGCGATCACTATGACAACCCCCGCAATCTGGGCGACCTGGACGACGCCGATGCGGTAGCCATCGTGCACAACCCTGTATGCGGGGACATGCTCCGCCTTGCGGTGCGGTGCGAGGGTGGGACGATCACCAAGGCGCGTTTCAAGGGCTACGGGTGCGCGGCCGCAATCGCCGCGGGCTCGGTAGTTGCTGAGTGGATCGAGGGAACTTCTGTGGCCGACGCTGCGTCTTTGACGGATGAGGACATCACCAGGGTTCTGGGCCCGCTGCCGCCGATGAAGGTGCACGCGATCGTGCTGGCCCGGGAAACGGTGAGCCGAGTAGTTGAGCAACTCGAAACCGAGGACGCAGTCACTTGATGAAGCTGGCGGACATGACCCTGCGGGTAGCACGCCGGATCGTCGTGACGATCGTGGGGGCTACCGTGGTACTCATCGGCGTCATCATGCTGATCACGCCCGGCCCGGCCTTCGTGGTGATTCCGATCGGACTCGCTATTCTCGGGCTGGAATGGGCGTGGGCGCGCCGCCTCTTGCGCAAGGTCAAGGAGCAGGGCGGCGAAGCGCTCCAGCGCGTCGGACTCGCGGATCGGCTGCGAACCTGGTGGAGCGGTGTGGGCGACAAGACCGACCCGTCACCTCGGACGCCCGAGCAGGGCGACTAGCTTTCCGAGCCCTCGCCTCGCGCGAGTTCGATCAACTCGCGGAGGGTTTCCTCGCCGGCATCTTCGGCGTACCAGGTGCTCTTCTGTTCCATGAGCTCGCGGCGCTCGATCTCGTCTTTGTTTTGCTGGAACCAGTCCTGTAGCACTGCCGGGCGCTCGACGAACACTCCCAGCGTCTCGTCGTTCTGATCCAGGACCACGATCGTCGGAGTCGACGCGCGACCGTCCGGCGTGCGGTTGGCGTTCATCACGGCGCGACCCGTGCTCGAATTGAGCACGCGCACATCCCAACCCTCAACCTGCTCGGCAAGCCGGACGAGGTAGGGGACGGTGTTGGCGGAATCGTGACACCAATCCTCAGCGACGACGAGAAACTTGATAGGTGCGCCTACGGCGCGTGCCGCTTCCACGGCCTGATGGGTAGGCGCTCCGTTCTCGTAGTTCGACTCCCACGTCTCGCTGCGCCGCTCGACATCTGAGAGGAACTCTTCGAACGTGATGCCACGCTTGTAGAGATCGCCCAGATCAACGTTCTGCGCTGCCCCTGGGATGGGAGCAATCAGCAGGGTGGCTGCGATCGCCGGCAGCAGTCCGCGGGCCCAGCGCATTAGTAGCTGGCGTAGACGGAGGTCTTGTTCGCGCTGTCGAACGCGAGGACGTCGTATTGATCGACGCGGCCGTCGGGCTGTTCCATGCCGGGTGTGCCGACGGGCATACCCGGTACGGTCAAGCCGCGAATGTTATCGGGGCGCTCGGCGAGCAGGCGATTGATGTCACGCGCCGGAACGTGCCCTTCTACCAGATAGCCCTCGATGTACGCGGTGTGACAGGAAGCGATCTCAGGAGTGATGTTCTCCTTACGCTTGATGTCGTTCACGTTGACGTCGTGTTTGTGGACCTCGACGTCGAAGCCGTTCGCCTGCATGTGTTCCATCCACTTGCTGCAACAGCCGCACGAGGGGTTCTGGTACATCACGACTTTTACGCCGTTGCTCGCGACGGCCTCGCCGCCAGCGTAGAGCCAACCGCCCGTGAAGGCGACGACTGCCAATACCAGGAAACCGACCAATTTCTTGTTCATAGCTCTGCTCGCTGGGTGGGCACAGGCGCGAGGTCGTGCCGTGAAGTCGACCCGATCATTGTAAACGGCTAGGGGTTGCCTTGCTCGGTCGTCGCGGGGGTCGCCCCCGGTGGCGCTGCGTGCGGCGTGTTGTACGCGACGATTACGATGCCGACGGCCACGATCACGATCCCGATGCCCAGCCATGGGCTCACGTGTTCTGCGCTACGTAGCGCCACAAGCGCGCTGACGGTCGTCGCCCCACCGAACACGATAGGCATCACGATGTGGGGCATCGCCCCGCCCCCGGTGAACATCGCGAGCGTCAGCGTGAGCGCCCCGAACGCGCCCATCGAGCCGGCGATGAAGCCCCAGCTCATTCCCTGTCCGGTGAACGTGAAGGCATCGCCGTTGAGTTTCATGGCGATGGTGCCGCCAATGGTGGCCCAGACCAGGTAGGCCAGACCGATCGCAAAGTACGGTTTGAACGGGCTATGCAGCGCCGATCGTGCCTGCGCCAACGACGGCCCGTAGAGGCCGAAGAACAGAGCGGTCATCAGGGCGAACAGGATGGGATAGCGCATGCAATACCTCTACAGGAGCCAGACGTGACATTGCCTGAAGCGTACAGCAGATCGGGCGCTCGTCCCGTCAGTCAGCGGCCTGGTCGGCGGCCTGCTCGGAGGCCTTCTCCGGGTCTGGTGCCTTGGGCGCACCGTCGAAGATCGAGCTGTCGATTAGCAGCGCCGTTTCTTCGCCGATGAGTGCGGTCGCGATGACGCTCTCGGAGCCTGTCGAGTAGGGACGTTGGGTGTCGTGCGTCGGGCGTTCGAAGTCACCCCACCAGTTGGCAGCATCGACCGCGTGCCACGTTCCGGTGTCCGTGCACTCGAGCAACTCGGCACGCATGGTCGCGGCGTTCTTCGGGCGCATACCCGGATCTTTCGACAGGCCCTTGAGGATGACCGTCGACAGGTCATCGGGGACGCCGGGCAGACGCTGCTGTGGCGGCTCCGGGTGCTTCGTCTGATGCAGGCGCAGGTACTCGCGGAGGTCGTCGGCGGCGAACACCGGCGTGCCTGTCAGGAGGTGATAGCCCACCGCCGCGAGCGAGTAGAGGTCGGCGCGTGGCCCCATGAGATCCGGATACACGGCCTCGGGCGCCATGGTTTCGGGAGTCCCCATGATGACTTTTTCCAGCTCCGGAGCCTCCTGGCTGAGGTCCTTGACCAAACCAAAGTCGAGGATCTTGACGACGTCGTTTTCGCCGCCGAGCTCGCACAGCATGATGTTGCCGGGCTTGATGTCGCGATGAACCATTCCCTTCGTGTGCGCTTCAGAGAGAGCACCGCACGCCGCGGAGAGGATGTGGATCACACGCCCAGGAGGCATCGGCCCCGTGATGTCGATGATCTCGCGAAGGTTGGCACCCTCCAGCAATTCCATCGCGTAGTAGAAGACGCCATCAGCGGTGTGACCGTAGTCGTAGATCGACACGGTGTTCGGGTGCGTGAGGCGGCTGGTCTGCTTCACTTCCTGCTCGAATCGACGCAGCGAACTTTCACCGGCGATCTCGGGCCGTAGCAGCTTGATGGCCGTGCCGCGGCGCAGCAGCGAATGCGTTGCTTCGTAGACCTCGCCCATGGCACCGGCGCCGATCTTGCCGTGGACCTCGTACTGGCCGAGGTGCCCCGCCTCGTAGTTGCGCCGCCGCAGCCCGAGGTTCACGCGCGAAGCGACACACGCGACGCCGATCGCGCCAACCAGGATCACCTGGTTTTGCACCAGCATGTCGACGAAGTGTGATGCCTCGAACGGGTCTTCAGGCCGCGCGAAGGAATCGCCGTAGTAGATCTGGATCGCCAGCACACCCAATGGCGCGGTGGCCGAGAGCATCGCCGTTCGCAGCGCGCTTGACGGCACGAGGATCGCGCGGGTGAGAATGAAGAGCGTCAGGAACGGCACCACAACCGCGAAGCCTGAGAAAGAGAAGTTAGTGCGACGTGGCGTAGAGCAGGAGGCAGGGCGCGAACAGCATCTGCAGCAACAGGCCGTCCGCCATCGCCAGTCGGGGCGGCGAAAGTCGTCGCCGACGCAGAAATCGACGCATGACGACCGCGCCCACAACGAGCCAGAACAACGCCGCGTTCGGAAGCGTGGTGACGAAGCTTACGATCGTGCCTACCAGCGTGGCGTCGCCGGCTCGCCACTCGGTGAGCAAGAAGGCGCCGGCAAGAACTCCGGTGATGAGCGTGACAGCGCCCGCGAGCAGGCGAACTCGTTCCTGCAGGTACGTGCGGGTCTCCTCGTCGAAACCCGGGCTGCTCAAACTGTGTGCCGCACTCACCGCAACGTCCTTGACCTTTGGATTCTCGATCGGGGACCGCGCCGACGTCTCGCCGTCCACGGTTGAAAAGGAGTCTTCTCAACAGTTAGACGCACGAGGACCGCTTTTGGTGTCAATTGCCCCTCGACTAGCCCGCCGCGCGCCTCATCGAGGCCGGTTGGCCGGTGGCTTCGAGCACCCTCTGCCACATTACACCGCCGGCCTCCAGAGAGCGCGTCCGTTCCGTGGCAAGTGCGAGGGGAACGTGGGTAAACCGGCCGTTCCACGTCCCAACCAGCATGTTGGTGCGCCCGGCCATCGCGGCGTGGACGGCGTGCTGAGCCAGCGCGAGACAGAGGGCGGAGTCGAAAGAGTTGGCCGGCAGGCTACGGATCAGGTAGCTCGGGTCGATGTACTTCACGGTGCTCGAAAGTCCGCTGGCACCCAGATGTTCAAGGAAGCGTTTCTTCAGGAACGGTCCGATGTCATCGAGTTGGACGTCGCCCGACGCATCGTGCTCGTCCTTGCCGTCGCCGAGCAGGTGTTGCCCTGCGCCCTCAGCGACGACGACCACGGCGTGTCGACGCTCTCTGAGACGGGCTTCGAGGTGAGCCAGGAGTCCGTTCGGGCCCTCGAGGTCGAAGGGGATCTCGGGCACGAGGCAGAAATTCACCTGGCTGTTGGCCAGTGTTGCCGCCGCCGCGATGAAGCCGGCGTGCCGGCCCATCAACTTCACGAGACCGACACCGTTCCAGGCGCCGCTTGCCTCGGTGTGCGCTGCAACGATCGAGCGCGTGGCCTCGTTTACCGCGGTGGCGAAACCGAAGGTCCGATCGAGCCACGGGATGTCGTTGTCGATGGTCTTTGGGATCCCGATGACCGACAGCGCTACATTCCGGCGCTGAGCTTCCTCGGCGATCGCCTGCGCGCCACGTAGCGTGCCATCCCCACCGATGGCGAACAGGACATTCACTTGATCGCGCAGCAGGCGATCGACCATCACCGACGGCGGTTGCGGGCCTCGGCTCGATCCAAGAATCGTGCCGCCCAGAGTGTGCAGCTCGTGCACGGCCTCAGGATCGAGCCGCATGGGTTCGGCTGCCGGTGCCGGGCCGAACGCGCTGTAGCCGTAGCGGTAGCCTCGAATCTGGCGAACGCCGTAGCGGTGCCACAGCGTGAGCGTGAGCGATCGAACGACGTCGTTGATGCCGGGGCACAGGCCACCGCAGGTCACGATCCCGGCACGAACCTCAGCCGGCGCGAAGAATAGCGACTCGCGCGGGCCGGCCGCCTCGAAACCGTGGCCAGTGGATCCCGCAGCGAGCTCGGCGGAGTTGGCAGGAATCAGAACGTAGCGGTCTTCCGGGGTGAGGTCGGCGCCGCTCTCCCGCAGAGGAGAGGGCACCGTGCACTCACCGAGCCGGTCGATCCGGAGTTGTTCGGCAGTAGGCGTTTGCTGCACCGGCTAGCTGGCGAGCCCCTCGCGCAGCAGCGCGATCGCGCGCATAACATCGTCGCGGCTGAACGTAAGACACGGGCGGAAACGCACCGTCCGCGTGCCACACGACAGGCTGGCCAATCCGATGTCCCACAGCTTCGAGCGCAGTGCGTCACGTGTTGCGGTGTCCGGAAGGTCGAACGCGAGCATGAAACCACGTCCCCGCACGTTCGAGATCTGGTCGAACTCGGCAGCCACGGCATGTAGCTGTTCGAGGAAGAACCCGCCGGTGGACGCGGCGTTCTCGACCAGGTTGTCTTCCTGGATGATCTCGAAGTAGCGGCCTGCCCGAACCATATCGGCGAGGCTGCCGCCCCAGGTCGAGTTGATCCGCGACGAGACGTGGAAAACGTTGCCTTCGATCTCGTCCACGCGGCGGGTCGACATGATCCCGCAGATCTGGGTCTTCTTGCCGAAGCAGACGATGTCGGGTGTTACCCCGAGTTGCTGGAATGCCCACATGGTTCCGGTGAGGCCGACGCCGGTCTGCACCTCGTCGAAGATGAGCATCGCCTCGTGGCGATCGGCGAGCTCGCGCAACTGTTTCAGGAACTCGGGACGGAAGTGATTGTCGCCGCCCTCGCCCTGAATAGGCTCCAGGAGTATTCCCGCGATGCCATGCGGGTCGGCCGCGAAGGCCGCCTCGATCTCGCGTACAGACTCCGCTTCTGCTGCCGCCATGGCAACCTCGTCGATCGGGAAGGTCAGCTTCGGGTTCGACACGCGCGGCCATTCAAACTGCGGGAAATCGCGCGTCTTGCCCGGGTCGGTGTTGGTTACCGACAGCGTGTAGCCGCTACGTCCGTGGAAGGCTTCGCGGAAGTGAAGGATCTTGTCGCCGCCGCCCTCTACACCGGCAGCGCGGTTCTTCTGGCACTTCCAGTCGAAGGCCGTCTTCATCGCGTTCTCGACCGCAAGGGATCCGCCGGCGACGAAGAAGAGGTAGCGAAACTCGTCCGGCACCGCGACTTCCCGGAAGGTCTTCACGAACCCAGCGAACTCTTGCGTGTAGATATCGCTGTTTGCCGGATTCGTGAGAGCGACGCGGGTCAGCGCTTCTCGGAAGGTCGGGTCTTCCATCTTCGGATGGTTGTGCCCGATCGGGAGAGAAGCGAAGTAGGAGTAACAGTCGAGGTACTCTTTGCCTTCAAGCGCGTCGACCATGATCGAGCCCTGGGACTTCTCCAGGTCGATCACGAGATGGAAGCCATCGACAAGAATGTTCTCGCGGAGAACGGGGAAGACCTCGTTCGAGGGAACTGTGGGCGAGGCGTGCTTCAGCGTTTCGGTCATGAGAGTGCTCCGGCGGGTAGTGGCGCGATCTGAACGGAAGAGGTGACGTCCGTGTCAGTCGTTCGGCGGAGCAAACACGTCGGGCCGGCTGTGCTGAGGTAGTCGCCGGAGTTGAACGCGCGTGTCGCGGGGCATCACCCCTCCTCGCTGTGAAGAGACCGGCCACACTCTAGCGCCCACGAGGGGCAGTCGTCATCCCTCAGGCGGAGGTCTCGCGGTGTCCCCTGACGCCGATCCAGATCGCCGCGATCGTGACGCCGACCAGGTTGGCCACGAGGTCCCAGCCGGTATTCATGTATCCGCCGACGTTGGTTTCAGGCACGAGAATGGTCGCTGCAAACTCGATCACCTCGTTCATGGCACCGAATCCCATCCCGGCCGCGGCACAAAGCACCATCAGGCCGGCGGTTGGCTGTGGTGTGGCGTCTCTGGCGCGGAGCGCCGCTGCTAGGGCCTGCCAGCAGATCCACGTGGTGAGGCCGAAGCCAAATGCGTGCACGAACTGGTCGAACTTCAGCCGATCCGGGATCAACCACATGTTGTAGAGAACGGCCGGGGCGGGCGCGTTGGCAGGCCAGCTCGCCGGGATGTTCACCAGGCCGCCGGCCATGTGGAGCGCGCCCCAGGCGGAGAGTCCCCAGAGCGCTCCGCTACTCAGCCCGACGAAACGGTCCACGAACCAGACCAGTCCGATCAGAACCACGAGTACGATCGTGTAGAACACGAACTCGAAATTCCCCGTGGCCAGTGCCGTGGCAGCTGCCGGGAGCAGGTAGGCGGCTGTGAACGCCGCAACGGGCCAGACTTCGCCGAGTCGTCCTTGCATGGGGCAAGCATAAACCCGATCGTGACCGGCCTTGGCTGGTTGTATGTTTCATGAAAATGAATGAATATTCATTCATAAATGATCTCCAACGGAGCGATTCGCCCGAAATGCCGCCCGAAGTCTCTTCTGCAGCGTCGCGCCGAGCCACGGATCGTCGCGAGGCCATTCTGGATGCAGCCGAACGCGTCTTTGCGCGGGAGGGCTTCCACGGTGCGACCGTCGGCGCCATTGCTCGCGAGTGCGGTGTGGCCGACGGCACCCTGTACAACTACTTCGCCGGCAAGCGCGCACTCGTCGACGGACTGCTCGATCGTCTGGCCGACGCAGAGGGCACGCGGTTGCGACTCGGGAGCCGGGCAGAGGTCGGGTTCGCCGATTTGCTGCGCGCCTACGTCGAGCAACGGCTCCGCACGCTCTGGGAATCACGCGACCTGTTGCGGGCGCTGCTCCCCGAGTTGCTCTGCGACCCGCGCCTGCGCCGGCGCTACGGCGCAGACGTGCTCTTGCCCGCCCAGGCGCGTGGTGCCGCCGCGGTCAGGGCCGCCGCAGCAGCGGGAGAACTCGAGGTCGACGTCGAACATCTGGCGCGCGTGGTCGCAGGAACCACGCTGGGCATCGTCATGCTGGGGCTGCTCGGCGATGACGTCGTGGCGGACGATCTTGGCGCCTGCGCCGACGCGACGGCGGAGTTGTTGCTACGTGGTGTGAGCCCATCAGACGCCGGCCGGGCTGCGCCCGTCGCGCGCACGCCCGGGCCAGGCTACGCTTGAGCCATCGCATCGAAAACAGCCCCGGAGTGAAGATGAGGAAGTTGATCGCCACGGTTACGTTCGTCCTGTTGGCCGCGTCGCTTGCGGCCGCTCCCGCCACGATCGACGGGAACTGGCCAACCTGGCGCGGTGCGGACGGCACGGGCGCAGCGACCGGCACTCCGCCGGTTGAGTGGTCCGAGAGCATGAACGTGGCCTGGAAGACGGAACTCCAGGGACTGGGCTCGGCGACGCCCGTCGTTTGGGACGATCGGGTCTACGTGATGACTGCGATTGGCGAAGGCGAGGTCAGCTGGGCCGTCGTGGCCTATGACACCAACGATGGTTCGGAGGTCTGGCGGTCGGTCGTGCGGGAGCAAGCGCCGTACGCCGGCAAGCACGCCACCAACTCCTACGCGTCCGCTTCGGCTGTTACGGACGGTGAGCATATCTGGGCGTTCTTCGGTTCGTACGGACTCTACTGCCTCGACACGGACGGCAACGTCGTGTGGGAACTGGATTTCGGCCAGATGCAGACGCGCAGAGACTTCGGCGAGGGCGCTTCACCCGCCCTCCACGGTGATGCCCTGGTGGTGGTCTGGGATCAGGAGAGCGACTCCTGGATCGGCGCGTTCGACAAGTCGACTGGTGACGAACTCTGGCGAGTTGCCCGAGATGAACCGACAACCTGGGCGACACCGCTGGTTGTGGAGTACGACGGTCGCACTCAGGTGATCACCGCCGGTACAAACCGGGTGCGCAGCTACGATCTCGCCAATGGCGAGCTCCTGTGGGATGGCCCCGGTCTGACCCTCAACGCGATACCGAGTCCGGCATACGCTGACGGGGTCGTGTACCTCGCTGCCGGTTTCCGCGGTCAGGCGATGATGGCTGTCGATCTCGCAACCGCCTCGGGAAATATCGATGGCACGGATGCGATCCGATGGCGTATCGATCGCGACACTCCCTACGTCCCGTCGCCTCTGCTTGTTGACGACATCATCTACTACGTGAAGAGCAACTCGGCGATTCTGTCTGCCATGCATGCCTCCACCGGTGAGCTGCTCTACGGCCCTGAGCGTCTGGATGGGGTTCGCGAGATCTATGCGTCGCCGGTTGCGGCCAATGGCTACGTCTACATCGTGGGTCGCGACGGAGGCGGTCTGGTTCTCCGGCAGGGCGAGAACTACGAAGTCGTTGCACAGAGCAGTCTGGACGACGGGTTCGACGCGTCTCCGGTGATCATCGGGGACGCGATGTATCTGCGCGGTACTACCGCGCTCTACAAGATTCAGTCGAGCAGCGACTAGCGCATCGCCTGCCACGCCTGGGTTTGCTAGCGCCATGCGGCGCGGAGTGCGATCCTGCTGCATCGCCAGCAGGAGGGTGTCGACGTGAGTGCAAGCCGTGACGGAGACAATGTCGCCACAGATTTCGTGCGCACGATCGTGCGTGGCGACATCGATAGCGGCGCTCACGAGACCGTCGTCACGCGCTTCCCACCGGAACCGAACGGCTTCCTCCACATCGGGCACGCCAAGGCTATCTGCCTGAACTTCGGCATTGCCGAAGAGTTCGGTGGACGCTGCAATCTTCGTTTCGACGACACGAATCCGGAGACCGAGGACCCGCGCTATGTGGCGGCTATCAAGGAAGACATCCGCTGGCTCGGATTCGACTGGGAAGGCGATGCCCGCCACGCGTCGGACTATTTCGACCAACTCCACGACTGGGCCCTCGAGCTGATCCGTGCCGGCAAGGCATACGTCGACGATCAGACCGAGGACGCGATTCGCGAGCAGCGCGGCACGGTAACCGAGCCGGGCGAGAACAGCCCGCACCGTGACCGGGCGGTCGAGGAGAACCTCGAACTCTTCCAGAAAATGCGTGCGGGCGGTTTTCCTGACGGAGCCATGGTGCTTCGGGCCAAAATCGACATGGCGCATCCGAACATGAAGATGCGGGACCCGCTGATGTACCGGATCCGCCACGCTCCGCACTATCGACGCGACCATGACTGGTGCATCTATCCGTTCTATGACTGGGCGCACGGACAATCGGACGCGATCGAGGGCGTCACCCACTCGCTCTGCACGCTCGAGTTCGAGAACAACCGCGAACTCTACGACTGGTACGTCGACAACATCGAACTGGCCGGCTCGCGACCGCGGCAATACGAGTTCGCGCGCCTCAACGTCGACTACATGATCACGAGCAAGCGGAAGTTGCTCCGTCTGGTGGAGGGCGGGCAGGTAACAGGCTGGGATGATCCGCGGATGCCCACGATCGCCGGCCTGCGGCGTCGGGGCGTGACCCCGACTGCCCTACGTAGGTTCTGCGATCTGGTTGGCGTTGCGAAGGCCGATTCGCGGGTCGATCTATCGATGCTCGACTACGCCGTACGCGACGACCTCAACCACAAGGCACCGCGCATGCTGGCGGTGATCGATCCGTTGCGAGTCGTGATCACCAACTGGCCAGAGGGTGAGGTCGATCACCTGGATGCCGAGTACTGGCCGCACGATGTTCCGAAGGACGGTTCACGCAAGGTTCCGTTCGACGGCACGTTGCTGATCGAGCGCGATGACTTCATGGAGGAGCCGGACAAAGGCTTTTTCAGGCTCAGCCCCGGATCCGAAGTGCGGCTGCGATACGGCTATGTGATTCGGTGCGACGAGGTCGTCAAAGACGACGAAGGCGAAGCTAAGGAGCTTCGCTGCTCGTACGATCCCGACTCGCGCGGTGGCAGCCCCGCGGATGGCCGACGTATCAAGGGCACGATCCATTGGATCTCGGCAGCACACGCCGTTCCGGTCGAGACTCGCCTCTATGACCGTCTGTTCCGTGTGCCGCATCCGGGGCTCGATCACGACTATCTCGAAGATCTGAATCCGGACTCGCTCACCCAGGTGAACGCCTTCGCCGAGCCGGCGATCGCGGAAGTAGAGCCGGGGAGTCACGTTCAGTTCGAGCGCGTCGGCTACTTCTTTGCCGACCCGAACGATTCCGCACTGGGTGCGCCTGTGTTCAATCGGGTCACCACGCTTCGTGATACTTGGACTCGCACGCGAGAGGAACAGAGTGCGCCTGCCGAGCCAGAACCGGCGCCGAGCGCCACCGCTGGCGAGGACGTTCGCAAGCGAAAGAAGCGTTCGCCGGTTGAGTTGCGAGCGGAGGCGCGCGCCGCCGACGAAGCGCTATCAGCTTCATTCGAGCGACTACAGACTGCTCTGGGGATCGAAGAGGCGACGGCCGACGTGCTCACGGGCACAAGGGAGCTCGTGGAGTTCTTCGACGGCGCGGTGGTCGCTGCAGAGTCCGCGCCCCCCACCGAGGTCGCGAAATGGACCGTGAACCAGGTGCTGCGAGTGATCGGCGACGACGGCGTTGCGGGCCTGGCGTTCGATGCGGCCGCATTGGGCCGGCTGGTGTCGATGACTCACGGCGGCGACATCTCGGGAGAGGCGGCCAAGAAGACTTTCGCGATTCTGGCCTCTTCCGGTGGCGATCCGGCGGCGATTGTGGCCGAGCATGGTCTGGACGTCGAGGCCGACATGGATGCCGTGGACGCCGCAATTGACGCGGCGATTGCCGCGAATCCGGACAAGGCCGAGCAGTTCCGCGGCGGCCAGCAAGGCTTGATTGGTTTTTTCATGGGCCAGGTGATGCGCGAGGCTGCGGGCGCAGATCCACGGCAAGTTCAGGAACGGTTGCGCGCGAAGCTGTCGTGACGCGGGCCCGTTTCCTACGGAGGCTTCGATGAGCGAGCACGACCCGGTAACCCTTTCGCGCTGGGACGACATGCCCCAGGAGCAGCTCAACGACAAGATCGGGCGCCGAATGGTGACCGGCGACAAGATGATGATCGCGCAGGTGATCCTCAAGAAGGGCGCCATCGTGCCGATGCATTCGCATCACAACGAGCAGATCACGCAAGTGTTGTCGGGCGCCCTGCGGTTCTGGATCGGTAGCGAGGACGCGGATCCAATCGACGTCCGGGCCGGCGAGGTTCTGCACATTCCTGCGCACGTTCCGCACAAGGCCGAGGCCCTCGAAGACACCGACGACGTCGACATCTTTTCCCCGCCTCGCGAGGACTGGCTCGACGGCTCGGACTCGTACCTGCGCGACGATTCATGAATCTCGGACTGGCCGGCAGAGTCGCGGTAGTTGTCGCCTCGAGCAAGGGACTCGGCCGAGCCGCGGCCCTCGAGTTGGTAGCGGAGGGCGTGCGGGTCGTCATTTGCGCGCGCGGGGAAGATGAACTCGAGTCGGCGCGCGCCGAGATCGAAGCGGCTGGGGGCGACGTTCGCGCGGTGAGAGTCGACACGGCGAATGCTGACGATCTGGAGCGCCTCGTCGCAACGGCGGAATCAGAGTTCGGGCCTGTCGACATCCTGGTGACAAACGGCGGTGGCCCGACGCCTGGGACATTCGATGAAGTCGGCGAAGACGATTGGGAGGCTGCCGTCGAAGGCACGCTCAATAGCGTCGTGCGACTGAGCCGACGAGTGCTTCCGGGTATGCGGAAGCGTGGCTGGGGGCGCATGGTGCACATCACATCGATTGCCGTGAAGCAGCCGGTTGATGGCCTCATCCTGTCCAACACTGTTCGCGCCGGGGTCACCGGATTTGCCCGAACACTGGCCAACGAGGTCGCCGCGGACGGCATCACGGTGAACTGCGTGATGCCGGGATTCACGTGGACGGACCGAGTGGACGAGCTTGCCGACAAGCAGGCCGAAGCACGTGACGCGACCCGCGAACAGATGATCGAGGGCTGGGAGAACTCGATCCCGGCCCGACGGCTCGGCGAGCCTCGCGAGCTCGCCGCCCTGATCGCATTCCTGGCGTCTGACCGTGCCGGATACATCACCGCCCAGTCGGTTCCGGTTGACGGCGGGTGGATTCGCGGGCTGCTGTAGAAACTCCTCGATAAGTCCTTGCTAGAAAAATAGCACTGTGCTAATTTTCTCGCACTAGGACAGAAGTCAATGCTGCCACGGGGTTCCGGGCAGCCGAGGAGGCGACAGTTTTGGACGCACTGGGGCATCAGCTCAGCAGGCGCGAACGGCAGATCATGGATGTGCTGTTCCAGCGCGGCTCGGCGACCGTAGCGGAGGTTCGCGAGCAACTCGCTGAGCCGCCGAGCTACTCGTCCGTGCGCGCCCTGCTACGGATTCTTGAGGACAAGGGCTTCGCGCAGCACTCCGAAGACGGACCGCGCTACGTCTACTCGCCGACGATCGAGAAGGACAGCGCGCAGCGCTCGGCGCTACGTCACCTGCGCGACACACTGTTCAATGGTTCGTCCGAACAGATCATGGCCGCGCTCCTCGACGACGCGGACACGAAGGCATCGCACGGTGAGCTCGATCGCCTTGCGCATCTGATTGATCGTGCTCGCGACGCCGAAGATGGAGGTTCCCGATGACGGGGGCCGCATGGGGCGCAACCCTGACGCCAGTCGGGGCAGCCGTGGTTGCAACCCTGTTCAAGGGCGCGATGGTCGTTGCCACCGTACTTCTGTTTGATCTGGCGCTACGGCGACAGTCGGCAGCGTTGCGACATCGAGTTTGGACGATGACCTTCGCTGCGCTCCTGGCGTTGCCGCTCGCAGCCACGATCGTGCCGTCGTGGCACGTGCCGTTGCTGTCGACTCCGACCGACACCGCGCCTCTGTCTGCGCCGGCACAGATCGAACCCGCTGAACGAGTCGTTGCGGAGCCCGCAGCGTCGGCGGCGCTCGAGGCGACCGACGAACAGAGTGCCCCGCCGGACGGCGCTGAGGTCGTGTCCGGCTCGACGGAAGCCGCTGGTGGCTGGGCGTTGCCGGGGCTCGGCACCATGCTGGTGGCGATCTGGGCTGTCGGCGCGTTCGCGCTGGTGGTCCGCTTGATCGGGGCCACGCTCGCGGCGATGCACGTGAGCCGTCGCGCCACGGACGTCGAGGACGACGCGTGGCAAGCAACTCTCGATCGCGTGCGATCTGCGCTGGGGCTTGCTCAGCCGGTTCGGCTGGCGCGAAGCGACGCCGTGGACATGCCCGTGGCCTGGGGTGTTCGACGGCACACCGTGCTCCTACCTGCCGAGTCCGCGGAATGGGACGAGGAGCGACGCGAAGTCGTTCTGACCCATGAGCTTGCGCACGTGAAGCGCGGTGACTGCGCCGCCCAGTTGATCGGCGCAGCAGCTGCAGCGGTGCACTGGTTCAACCCACTCGTTTGGATCGCTCGCCGGCGTCAGGCGGCGGAGCGTGAGTTCGCCTGCGACGACGCGGTTCTCGCGACCGGCGCGGTCGGCGCCGATTACGCCTGGCATCTGCTTGAAATTGCCCGCGCCTCCGGCCGGGCCCAGTCTCTATCCCCTGTTGGAGTAATGATGGCTCGCAAATCACAACTTGAAGGTCGCCTGCTCGCTGCGCTGGATCCCCAGCGCGACCGTCGACAGGTTTCGCGCAGTGGATCCGCTGGAGTCTCGGTGGCTCTGCTTGGGCTCGCCACGCTGTTCGCTGGATTCCAGCCGTGGGCGCCGCCGGCGGCGCAGGCTACCGAGACGACTACGGTCGAGGCTCCTGCGGCCGAGCCCGAGGCCCAGCCCGAGGCAAACCCGCTGGCGGCCAGCCCGATGGCCTCGGAGCTGCCTGAGGCCACCGTGCCGGCCGAAGTCTCAGCGGCGATGTCGCAGGACGAGGCTACGCGCGAACGCGTGGTCAACACGATGATCCGCCTGCTTCAGGATCCCGATGTCGGAATGCGGAAGCAGGCCGCACACTCGCTCGGGATGATGGAGAACCCGGCTGGAGTCGACGCGCTGTCCGCGGCGGTCACGAACGACGAGTCCGCCCCTGTCAGGTCTCAAGCCGCCTGGGCACTCGGGATGATCGAGTCCTCGGAGGGCGTTGATGCCCTTTCTGCGGCGGTGCGCAACTATGCGAGCGACTCGGTTCGCAGCCAGGCGGCCTGGGCGCTCGGCATGATCGAGGATCCCCGCGGCGCGCCCGCGCTCGGTGATCTGCTTGCGAGCGCAACGAGCGCCAGCGCGCGTGGCCAGGCAGTCTGGGCACTCGGCATGATCGAAGATCCGGCGGCAGTGCCGCCGCTGTTGACGGCGCTTCAAGACGACAGTGCCGAGGTGCGAGGCCAGGCAGCCTGGGCTCTCGGCATGATCGAGTCAAGTGACGCGGTTGCCGGCCTGGTGGCGATTCTGGGCACCGATCCCGCTGTGGAGGTACGCAGCCAGGCGGCCTGGGCGCTCGGGATGATCGAGGACGAGGGAGCTGTCGAAGCTCTGATCGACGCGGTCGAGGACGACTCCGAGCGCGTCCGCAAGCAGGCCCTCTGGGCGATCAGCCAGATCATGCATTAGTTCCTAGGGATCAGGCCCGGGCTCCGGCCCGGGCCTTTCTCAGCACTCGAAGTGCTAATTTTTTAGCGACAAGGATCAATACTCATGCGACGCATGTTGATGATGTCGGCGCTCACTCTGTCCCTTCTCCTCGCGCTTGCGGCCACGGCGCTCGGCCAAGACAACGACCGGATCGCCGCGCTCGAGTCTTCGGATCCGCGAACGCGCGCGATGGCCGCTTGTGAACTTGGCGATATGCGCGCGGCCGACATAAGGCCTGCCAAGGCCGCGCTTCTGGCAATGCTGGGCGATGACACGCCGATCGAGGGCGACCTGTGTCACGACTGGGGCAACTGGAACGGGCGCAAGCGCGAGACCTCGCCGGGGCGCGAGGCCGCAATTGCACTGGAGGATCTCGACACCGAGGTACTTCCCGACCTCGAGACCGCACTGCAGAGCGATCGCCCGGCGCGACGGGCGCACGCCGCCTTCGCCATGGGGTTGATCGAACGCGAGCGTAGCGTTCCTGTTCTCATCGACGCCCTCCGTGACACCGAAGCCCGGGTACGCGCACGCGTGGCCTGGGCTCTGGGGATGATCGAGTCGGGGACCGCGGTAGAGGCTCTGGTCGACGTGCTCGACGACCGCGATGCCGAAGTTCGCGAAGAGGCGGCGTGGGGTCTGGGGATGATCGAGTCGCCGCGAGCCGTGCCCGGTCTGCGACGCACGATCAACGATGACGTTGTTGGCGTGCGGGAGCAGACCGCCTGGGCCCTGGGAATGATCGAAGCTCGTTCAGGCGTCGACGTGCTGCTTGGGGCGGTGGATGACGAGGACGGCGCGGTGCGGGAGCAGGTGGCATGGGCGCTCGGGATGATCGAGGCCGTAGAAGGCGTCGATCCTCTGAGCCGCATGCTGCAGGACCCGGACGAAGAGGTTCGCGAACAGGCTGCGTGGGGTCTCGGGATGATCGAGAGTCCGCGTGCAACCGGCGTGTTGATCGCCGCGCTCAACGACGCAGATCCTGACGTTCGTGAGCAGGTCGCGTGGGCGCTCGGCATGGTCGAGGACAGCGGAGCAACGCGAGCGCTGGCAGACGCCCTCGACAACGAGACAGAGCCCGAGGTGCGGCGGCAGTTGCTCTGGGCTCTCACGCGCGTGATCGATAGTGACGACCACGGCATGGAGCCGAGCGAACTGGCGTCTCTTCTACGCCGCGCACTTCTCGGGCGCGACGGGTAGGCGATCGCGAGCGGGCGGGGCTAGTCGGCCCCGTCCGCCTCTTTCGCGCTGCTGCTGCCCTCCGGTCGTACGCCCCAGGCCTCGGGGTAGCGCAGAGCAGCGACTGCGGCGGCCATCAGGAACAACTGCATCGTGAACGCGAGACTGTTGCTCTGCGACGACAGCGCCCCGGCCGGTTCTGCCCAGATGTTGTAACCGGTAAAGCCGAGTACGACCACGAGCATGCCGGCGCCGTAGAACGCCAGCTTCGGCACGAGCAGCAGGGCAGAGGCCAGTAGCTCGGTCATGCCCACCCCGCTCATCACGCGGGCTGAGTAGCCCCACTCGGTGAAGCGCTGTGCCCACCCGGGATCGCCCATCAGCTTCGGCGGCGAGATGGTCAGGTGGACGAAGAACAACAGCAGGGCAAGCGCCCATGCGGAAACCACGCGAAGTCGGACCTTAAGCACCGCGCTACTCGCCGCCCGGATACTTGCTGAACCACTGCAGGACGTTCGCAACCTTGCGGATCAGGTTGCTTGGGCGCGCAGTGATCGAGTGTGACGCTTCGGGAATCCGGACGATCGCTGTGTCGACCTTCTGCAGTTTGAGTGCCGTGTAGAACTGCTCTGTTTCCCACATCGGTGTACGCCAGTCGGCCTCGCCGGTGAGCAACATCGTTGGCGTGGTGACGTTACCCACGTGATGCAGTGGCGAGCGCTGCATGTAGTGCTCGAGGTGATCCCACGGGAACCCAGGGAACCAGTACTTGTAGAAGAACCCGGTCGAGTCTGCCGCGAGCACGAAGCTGTACCAGTTGATTACGGGCTTCTGCGAAACGGCGGCGGCGAAGCGATCGGTGTGGCCCACGATCCAGGCAGTGAGAACACCGCCACCAGAGCCTCCGGTGACGTAGAGCCGGTCCTCGTCGATGTAGCCGCGATCGATCACCGCATCGACGCCCGACATCAGATCGTCGAAGTCTTCGCCCGGATAGTTGTGGTGAATCAGGTTGCCGAACTCGGCGCCGTACGAGGTGGAACCGCGCGGGTTCGTGTACAGCACCACATTGCCGGCGGCCGCATAGAGCTGAATCTCGGCGGCGAAGTGCGGGCCGTACGCCGCGAAGGGACCGCCGTGGATTTCCAGGACGAGTGGGTACTGCTCAGTCGGGTCGAAACCCGGCGGTGTGACCAGCCAGCCCTGCACCCGCCGGCCGTCGGCGCTTGATTCCCACCAGATCTCCTCGACTTCGCCGAGATCGCGATGGCCGAGCAGATCTTCGTTGAGCCAGGTGAGCTGGTGCTCTTCGTCGCCGCGCATCACCGCCACGTCCGACGGACGGTTCGGGTGGGAACGCGTGAAGGCAATGTCGCCGTTGTTCGCTACCGTGAACTGCCCGCTCGCGTACGGACGTCCAAGAGATTGCCCGCCGAGATTGTCGGCCTTCAGCTCCGGTTCGGCTCCACCCCGCGCCGGTACATACGCAACTTTCGTGACGCCGTTGTCGGTGTACTGGAACCAGACGCCCTCGCCGTCGTCGCTCCACCGCGCACCGCCCACGCTGCGGTCGAAACCTGGCATCACCTCTTCGGAGGCGCTGCCGTCGCGGTTCATGATGTAGAGCCGACTCTGCTGGTAGCCCAGATATTCCTCGTCGTTTCCGGCGTAGAGAATCCGGGTGCCGTCCGGCGAAACCTGTGGGGCGCCGTCGGAGCCGTGACGATCGGTGAGCTGGGCCAGATCGCCACTGGCGAGGTCGAGTTCAAAGACCTCGGAGTTCGCCGGGTCGTACTGCCAGTCATCGTGCCGGTTTGCTGAAAAGACGATCGACTCTGCGTCGGGGGCCCATGAATGTCCGCCGTGGTTGAAGTCGCCGGTGGTGAGTTGGCGCGGCGCACCGCCCTCCGCCGGAACCACAAACAGATGACTGAAACCGTCGGGGAGGAATCCAGCGCCGTCGGCGCGGAACTGGAGGCGCGTGACGGTTCGCGGAGCGGGGGCCCATTCAGCGCCCGCCGGAGGCGACGGGAGCTGTGTGCCGATGCTCTGCGGCGATCCGGGCACGAACATCGAGAAAGAGATCCAACGCCCATCCGGCGACCAGTTCACCGCGCCGGGGCCTCGCACCAGGTTGGTCACGCGGGCCGTCTGGCCTGTGTCCATCCAGCGCATCCAGATCTGTGCCCCGCCGTCGGCGCTCGACACCCAGAGCAGCCGGTCACCGGAAGGACTCCAAGCCGGTGACCCGTGGTTGTCCGTGCCACTCGTGATCGGTCGCTGTTCGCCGGTTGCGACGTCGATCATCCAGAGATTGGACCGACCGCGATCGGTCATTACGTCGTAGAAGCTGCGGACGTAGACGATCTTCGAGCCGTCGGGCGAGATGGCCGGTGAGTTCGCCCACTCGATGTCGAACACGTCCATCATCTCGAGCGGACGTACCTCTTGCGCCGCAAGGCTGGGCACAACGGCGAGAGTCGTCAGAACGACGAGGGTCAGGACGAGCGCATGGATACGGTTACGCATCAAGAGACTCCGGAGTCAGGGCGAATTGGCGAACGGCACGATTCTAGCCGTTAGCGCATCCCTCGCGGTCGCCACACCGCCACAACTTCGAGTAGACCGATGACCGACATGGTGCCGGGGGCGAGAACTGGCGTTGCTCCGGTCATCGACTCGGTGAACAACTCAACCCCCGCACGGTCGGGATACATCTCGCGCTCGAACTCGGCGTTGCCCTTGTAGTGCAACCAGTTTCCGAGCGCCCCGGATCCGATCGATAGCCACATCACCACGAGCAGGGCAGCGCGCGTCCTGTCGCTCGGCCGCGCCAGCTGCGCGGCGCTCACCGCGATCACTGCGCCCAGCAATGCAAGCGGCGCGATCTGCCACCAGTCTTCGTTGTGGCCGATCAACGCGAGTTCAGCCAGGGTGCCGACGGCGCCGAACAGCAGCACGGCGAGAATGCCGCGCTGAACAAGTCGGGTGCCGCGGCCTGCAGGCATAGGGTCGGACATGGTTGCCGGCGCTATTCGCCGATTACCACGTAGCGCTCGAGCCGCGCGACTTCGTCCTCGTCCACGTACTTGCCGATCTCACGTCGGAACTGCTCGATACCCACGTAGGGGCGGTACTCCTCGAACTCGTGCACCATCCGTGCGCCCATCCCCGGGATGGTCCCGAAGGCCTCGGACGACGCACTGTTCAGATCGAGCGGCACGAAGACGTACTGCTCGAGTCGCGCGACCTCGTCGTCATCCACGTACTTGCCCATTTCACGTCGGAATTCGGCAAGCCCTGCGTAGGGCTTGTACTCCTCGAATTCGTGCGCCATCCGGTTGCCGACACCGGGTATCAGCAGAACCTCTGCGTCGGTCACATCGTTCAGATTGATCGGCAGCCACACCCGCGCGTACAGCGCAGCCTGCTGATCTTCCGACAGGTCGGATCCGACGGCGGCATGCACCGCCGCCATGCTCAGCCACGGCCGTCCGGCAACGATCACCTGTGCGCCGCTGGCGCCGAGTTCGGTGACGGCCGCAAGCTCCGCTTCAGACGCGAGGTTGGGGTTCAGCAGGTTGGCGTTGGTGCCGACCTGAGCTCCGGCCGACGCGATGACCGTGACCGATAGGGTCAGGGCGACTAGAAGGATTCGTTGACGGCGCATGAGCAGGCTCCGACGAGGGAAGTAGCGGAATACGTCCGCATTATGCCAGTTGAGACTCGGTCTCAATAGCAGAAAACGTATCCAAAACCTCAGCGGGACGAGCCGTCCGTTTCCGTCCCTACGGGGAGAAGCGGGGCGTCGAAGACGAGGAAGCCAATGCCGTCGACCACCAGGACTATGCCAAGCAGTAGGAGCAGGACCGCAAAACCCCGGGGGCTCCAGCGCATCAGGAACGCCGCGACCCTCTCGAACACGGGGCGACTGCGCTCGCCGAGCAGGGCAAACAGAATCACCATCAAACCGAGCGGTGCCACGATGATCGCGTTGTAGTAGACAATCGCGACCACGTTCTCGCCGGCCGGTAGTCCGGCGCGCAACACCTGGTCGATAGCGGCGAAATACGGAACGGCGCCCGGAAGACCGACGAGGACGGTTACCGCTCCAAGTCCGAACGCATCGCTCGGGCTTACTTCTGTGCTTGGCTCCGCCGATTCGCTCTGACCAGGCTCGCGTACCATCCGAGCCCCGAACCAGAGCGCCGCCAGCCCGATCGCGACCTGAAGCACGAGCTCTTCGGTTCTCGGGTCCGAGTAGAAACCGGAGAACCAGACCCCGGCTGCGTCTAGGAGCCAATCGAGGCCGAACGCGATCACGACCCCGAATCCTACGTAGGGCAGGAAGACGCCGGCGGCGTACCCGAGGCTGGTGCGGTAGGGCGCACGCGAAGCGAGGAAGATCGCCATGGGAACCACGGCAACCGGCACGATGGACCCCGCGTCGAGTAACGCGATTGGCGTCAGAATCGCCAGGAGCTCGAACATGGGTGCCTCGGTGGCGTCGTCGCGCGGTGACTAAAACGCCGTCGTGCTGAATCCTGCGTCGACGTAGTGCACTTCGCCCGTCACACCCTTCGACATCTCCGACACGAGGTAGAGGCCGGCGGCCCCGACGTCATCGATATCGACGTTGCGCTTCAATGGGGCACGTTCGGCGTTGTCGGCGAGCATCGTGCGGAGCCCGGACACGCCCGAGGCGGCCAGAGTCTTGATGGGCCCGGCCGAGATCGCGTTGACCCGGATGTTGCTTTCGCCGAGGTCGCGGGCGAGGTAGCGGACGGAGGCCTCGAGGCCAGCCTTTGCCACGCCCATCACGTTGTAGCTCGGCATGCTCTTTACGGCCCCGAGGTAGGTCATGGCGACGATGCTGCCGCCCGTGTTCATGAGTGGCTCTGCCTTTCGCGCGAGGAGGATCAGCGAGTAAACGCTGATTTCCATCGCCATGAGAAAGCCGTCGCGGGATGTGTCGACAGTCCGGCCCTTGAGGTCATTGCGATCCGCGAAGGCAACGGAATGGACGAGGAAATCGAGCGACCCCATCTTGTCGGCGACCTCTGCGAAGGCCGCGTCCACCGTGGCCTCGTCGGTAACGTCCATCGGGACAACGACGTTGGCACCCGTAGATTCCGCCAGCGGCTGGACTCGCTTCAGGAGTGCCTCGCCCTGGTACGTGTAGGCGAGTTCCGCGCCGGCAGCAGCGGCGCGACGGGCAATGCCCCAGGCGATGGATCGCTCGTTGGCCACGCCGACGACGAGGCCTTTCTTGCCGGCGAGCAGTTGTGGTGTGGCGTCGTTATCCACGGTCGTGCTCCATGTCTGGGTCGTGTGCGGAGGGCGTCTGCGCAGGTTCGGGCGCCGACGAATCAGAAGCGGGCGGTGAGCCCGCCGCAGCCTCGGAAGGATAGCTGGTCTGATCGGGATCGTCGGCCCGAGTGAGCCAGTCCAGGGCGACGCAGACGCCGTAGCGATGCGGTGTCGTGTAGATGAGGAGCGCGCCCAGGGCTCCGAAGACCATCACGATGCCCGCCACCGATTCCGGGAGCAGGCCGAAGTAGACGACGATTATGGGTGGGAAAATGAACACGCCGCGATCCAGAAAGAGAAGGAACACCCACGGATCGCCCTGGTTGAGTAAGTACGTGAGTCGGCACTCCGAACAGTTGTCCCGCACCTGATTCCAACGCTTGAACAGGGGGGCCTTGCCGCAGCGCGGACACCGGCGGCGCCAGCCGTTGCGAATCGCGTCTGTCCAGGCACTGACGGTGAACGGCTGGCTCATGACAGCTTCGTCGCGGCTTCGTACCCGAGCCAGGCGGCGCCGAGTCCGAGCGTGAGGTGCATCGCAACGTGAAGCAGCGCATGGAGACGTGCACCGGCGCTACCCAGAACGAAGACCTCGTGGCCAAACGCCGAGAACGTCGTGAAGCCGCCGAGCACGCCGACCACCAGGAACAGCCAGACGGACGAGGAGAGTTCCCAGCGGTGATCGGCCAGTCCCGCGATAGCGCCAATCGCGAGGCAGCCCAGGACGTTGACGGCCAGCGTTCCTAACGGGAGGGTCGTCGTCGGCGCGACTCTCTGAACCCAGGTCGATGCCATAAAGCGGGCTGCTGATCCGACAAAGCCACCGGCTCCGACGATCAACGCGCGTACCAGGATGTCCATCGGCTACCAGATCCCCGGAAAGATGATTCAGGACCGCAACCTATACTCCGCGAATTCCGGGTCGCGCGATAGCGAGCGGCCCTTCTGCTGGATCAGCGTGAACTCACGAACTTCCGCGCGACGTCGGGGTGGTCGGTGAAGATTCCGTTCACTCCGAGCCCGATGAGCCGAGTCAGATCGGGAGTCTGATTGACCGTGTACGGGTGGACCACAAGGCCGCGTTCGTGGGCGGCGTCTACCAGGGCGCGGTCGACGCGATCTTTCTGTGGGCCGATGCCGTCCGCGTACTCGGCGATTTCATCAAGTCGGTTGCGCGCAGCCCAGGCGGCCAGGTTCCCGGGTAGCAGTTGGACGAGCGTGGCGTCCGGGGCGAGCTCGCGCAGCTTCAGAAGACTGGCGGCACTGAACGACTGCAGGATCACGGTGGGCGGGGCGGCGCTGTCGGCGGTGAGATTGAACTCGGTCAGGAGGCCGACGAGGGCGTCCTCCATTCCGGGAGCTTCGTCGGGACGCTTCGTTTCGATGTAGAAGCGTGCGCGGCCGGCGTACCGCTCCAGGACATCGCGGAGGCGGGGGAGCGGTTGTCCGTCGTAGTTCGGATTGGCGTGCTCCGGGTGCGCGACGTTGAACCAGGAACCGAATTCGCAGCGACGCAGCGCATCGAGCGATTGATCAGCCACGGGCCCGCGGCAAGCTTCTGCGGGGCCGCGGGCTGTGCGATCGAGGGTGGAGTCATGCAGCACGACAAGTTCGCCGTCTGCCGTCATCTGCAGATCCTGCTCAAGGTAGTCGGCGCCCATCTCGAGCGCGAGGTCCCAAGCAGCGAACGTGTGTTCCGGAGCGTAGGCCGATGCGCCTCGGTGAGCAACTACCAGAGGTTCGTCTGACGCCATCGCGTTAGCTGACGAAGCCGTGAGCAGGCACACGATCAGGCATGCGGGGCTTTGCCTCACGCCGCGCGCATGAGCGCGTAATAGATGACGTAGAGCCAGCTGAAGAAGCCGTGGATGATCGCCCAGATGATCGAGTGATGCTGTGACCACGAGATTGCGATCGCCAATGCGCTGCCAAACGTGATGCCGTGCTTGGCCACATCGTTGTTTTTCATTGCGTTGCCTCCCCGGTCGTGAGCAAGTACATGAGTATCGAGCCGGCGACGCCAGCATTGAGTGAGTCTATGCGGGAAGCCATCGGAATCGCGATGCCGGTGCTCGCGGTGTCGCGGATCGCCGGTCTCACGCCGCGCCCTTCGTTGCCCACGGCGAGAACCCACCTTGTCGAGGAGATCGGCTCGCTGTCCGCGGTCGCTGCTGCGTAGCACAGTGGCAGGTTCCAGCCGTCGAGACGCGCCGCGACCTCGTCCCACGTCGCGATCTTCACCGGGACCCTGGCGATTGTGCCTGCCGAGGCACGAACGGTCTTTGCGTTGAACGGATCCACGCACCCGTCGAGGGCAACGACGAGGTCGACGCCGAAGGCGGCTGCGGAGCGAATCAACGTGCCCATGTTGCCGGGATCCTGGATGGCGTCAGCCAGAAGAACGCGCGCAGGAGCCGCCACTTCCATCCGGGGCTCGTTGCACACCGCGAGGATCCCCTGAGGCGTCTCGGTGGCGGCCAGCCCGGCGAGGGTGGAGTCGTCAGCCGGCACCACTTCGATGCCGCGGGCGTCAAGCGACTGCGCCAGTTCCGGACCGCCGGGCACGTCGTTCAGTCGCGGTGCTTTCACGGCAAACCGAACCTCGGCGCCTGCGTCGACGATTTCCGCGACACCGCGCACACCCTCTGCCAGGTAGGCGCCCTCACGCACGCGCGAGCATCGGCGATGCAGACGGTGAATCAGCTTGGAGCGTGAGCGACTCAGATTCATGTGCGGGACCCAGGGGTTGACGCATGGCTTCGGAATGAGTACTTTGAATTGCAAAGTACTCATTCCATTGTGAACACGGGCGGTTCAGCCGGTCAGCAGGACCGTCCCACGGAGCCTGATCATGGGCAACCTCGATCCTCGTCTCACTCGCAGCCTCGCCATCTATCTCGGTCTCTTGGCTGCTGTCGTACTCGCGGCGCAACTCGGTGTCGTGCCGGGAAGCCATGACCGCCCCGCCAACGACGCCGCGGGGCTGTTCGGGCATCCTTATCGTCTTGCCATGGTTGCGGTCGTCGTCGCGTTTGCGATCGGACTCGGGACCCTGGCCGCGTGGGCGGGAGTGGCGCTTCGCGCCTGGCATCTCGGTCTGGCCGCACTGATCGTGGGCGGTGTCGTCACCGGCGGCGTGCTGGCCTTCGCGCCCTACATTCTCTTCACCCAGGACCAGTACCCGGTGACTTTCTCTTGGGTGCTACTTGGCGCTCCGATCGGGTTCCTGACCTGGCTCGGCTGTTCGTTGGTTCATCGCGCGTCGGACGCGTCAGCCACGGCGTGAGTCAGCGGCCGCCGAGGTAGTCGAGGGCCAGGCCGACCATCGTTCGTACGCCAGGCCGCATCGCGTCGTCGTTGACGTAGAAGAACGGCGAGTGATTCGATGCCATCTCCTGCGGCGAAGCGTCGGCCTCCGACACGCTGAGAGCTACGTAGAGTCCGGGAACGTGGCGCACGTAGTGGGCGAAATCCTCGGCGCCCATGACCCGGCCCATGAGATAGGTCCGGTCGGCGCCCGCGGCCCACTCTAGCGTGGGCACCATGCGCGCCGTGAGTTCCGGGTCGTTGTACGTAACCGGTGCATACGGACGGAAACTGACATCCGCGGTGGCGCCGGAGCTGGTCGCGATTTGCGTCGCGGTGTTGCGAATCCGATCCAGAATGTCTTCGCGCATGTTCTCGTCGAACGTGCGGATGGTACCCGTCATCTCCACCTCGTCGGGGATGATGTTGCCGCGAATGCCTCCGTGAATTGAGCCGATGGAGATCACTGCGGGCGCCTGGGTTACGTTGAGTTGCCGGCTCGGGATGAGCTGCAGCGCTGTCATGATTTGCGCCGACACGATGACCGGGTCGACTCCGCCCCAGGGCATCGAGCCGTGCGTCTGAGTGCCTCGCACCGTGATACGCAACTCGTCCGCCGCGGCTAGAGCGCCCTCGGGCCGATAGCCGACCAGGCCCGGCGGTCCGGGAAACACGTGTAGCCCGAAGATCGCTTCGGGTGCCGGGCTCTCGAGAACGCCTTCCTTGATCATCAGCGCGGCACCGCCTTCTTCTCCCTCGGGCGGGCCCTCCTCTGCAGGCTGGAAGATGAACTTGATCGTGCCGGGGATTTCTGCGCGCATCCCGGCCAGTACCTCCGCCGCCCCCATCAAGATGGCCACATGGGCATCATGGCCGCAGGCGTGCATGACGGGGACTTCCTCACCGTTGTACTCGCCGATTGCTTCTGAAGCGAAGGGAAGTCCCGTCTGTTCGAGCACCGGCAGTGCGTCCATGTCGGCACGGAGCGCAACGACGCCACCCGGATGGCCGCCGCGGAGAATTCCCACCACGCCCGTGTGGGCTACCTCGGTCTGCACTTCGTCGAAGCCAAGAGCGCGCAGGTGGTCGGCCACCTTCGCGGCGGTTCTGAACTCACGGTTGCCGAGCTCGGGATGCTCGTGAATATCGTGGCGCCACTCGATCACTTTCGGCACGACGGAGTCGATCGCAGCGTCGAGCTGCTCGTGGGTCTGGACCTGCGGCGCGGCGCCGGCGGTCGCCGCGAAGATGGTCAGAGCTACTGCGGATAGGGCGGCGAGTCTGGACATGCTCGGGGTTCCTCGCGAAGTGATGGTGTGCCGCACGCTAGCAGGCAGAGCCAGTGATGTCAGCCGGTCGATGATAAAGACATATTCAACTGTCTTGACAGAAAATATTGTCTTTATTACGATCCGACCCTATGCAAACCCAGTTCGAACTCCTCAGCGCCGCCGATCAGGCCTCTGCCGCACTCCACCCGATACGGAGTCGGCTCCTCGAGTGTTTCCGCGATCCCCACTCTGCAGCGGAAGCTGCACGTGAGGTCGACATGCCCCGACAGCGCATCGGGCACCACGTGCGCTTGCTGCAACGGGTGGGCCTGCTGCGCGAGGTAGGTCAACGGCGACGAGGTGCATTCACCGAGCGGCTGTTGCAGACGACTGCTCGAGCCTGGGCGATCTCTCCTGCAGCCCTTGGCGTCATGGGCATGTCGCCTGAAGACATCCGCGACGAATTCTCGAGTGAGTACCTGGCGGCCACCGCCGCCCGCACGCTCCGCGATGTCGCGCGCCTGCGCGAGATGGCGGAAGAGCAGGGCAAGCGGGTGGCGACCCTGACCGTTGAAACCGAGGTGCGGTTCGCGACCGCCGCGGCGCAGGCAGCGTTCGCCGACGAGGCGACCGCCGTGCTCACGGAACTGGTTGGCAAGTATCACGACGAGATCGCGCCGGACGGTCGGCGCTTCCGATTCACGCTCGGCGGCCATCCCGCCCTGCCACCCGAACCCGACCCTCTAGAAGGCGATGGAGATGGTCCTGATGATTCGAAGACTGCGCACTGACCCGGTCTCGCGGCGTGTCGCTTTGACCGTTGGTTTTGCCGCTTTCGTTCCCGCCGTGGCGCTTGCCCAGCAAGACCTCGATCCCGAGCAGATCAGCGAACTCATGGCGCGGTCGCTCGAATTGGCGCAGCCCGGACCCGAACATGAGCGTCTCGCGGCGCTCGCCGGGCCGTGGGACATGACGATGACGATGTGGGCCCAGCCCGGGGCCGACCCCTAGTGGTCACAGGCACGGTCGAATCCGAGACGATCCTTGGAGGCCGGTTTCTGGTATCGACCACGGTCATCACCGAGGGAATGTTCGCCGGTGAGTCTGTATCGATCTTCGGGTTCGATCGCCGGAGCGAGGAGTACACGCTGATTGGCCTCGACACGATCGGAACCTACTGGGTTACGGCGCAAGGGCCCATGGGCTCGGATGGCAAGGCCGTGCTGTCCGGCGAGGACTTCGACCCTGTCTTCAACGGAATGCAACTCTACGACTTCGTGTTGAGCTGGCCGGACGCCGACACGATGGTCACGGATCTCATCTTCAAGGACGAGATGCACGCTGGTGGTCCCGAGCCCCATCGCCTGCTTAACATCGTCTCGCGACGCCCGCTAGGTGACCATGTCTGACGAATCAACGACCAAGAACATCGAAGTTGAGATCGAGATCGACGCGACGCCGGAAGCGGCTTGGCGCGCGATCAGCCAGGGCGAAGAGGTGGCCCGCTGGTTCCCGCTCAACGCGGAGATCGAACCCGGTGAGGGTGGCAAGTACTACATCGACTGGGGTCCCGGTGTTGCCGGGCAGGGGACGATCACCGTCTGGGAAGAGGGGAGGCGGCTCACGTACAAGGAGGAGTATCCGGGTACCGAAGTCGAGATCCCGGTGCTGGTCGAATGGACCGTCGAGGTGCGCGAAGGACGCACCGTTGTGCGTATGGTCAATTCCGGATTCAGCGCGGATGACGACTGGGCGGACTACGTGGACACCCTCGATTCGGGCTGGCGCTACTTCATGTGGAACCTGAAGGTCTATCTGGAGCGCCACGATGGAACACCGCGGCGGATGATCTGGGACCGCCGCAAGATCGCTGTTCCGAAGGCGGAGGCCTGGACGCGTCTGTTCGGCCCTGGCGGACTGGTCGCGAGCGAGTCCGGGCCGGGCGAAGGCGTCGCGGTGAACCTGTGGTCTGGCGACGCCGCCGAGACGACGATACTCAGCGAGCCGATCCACGTGGCCGCAAGAGTCCCGGACCTGAACGACGCCGTGTTGTTCATTGAGCTCGAGCCGGGTGGCGACGAATACAGCATGGGCGTGTGGCTGTCACTCTATGGCGTGGACGCCGAGCGCGGCGACGCGATCGGAGCCCAGCTGGGCGAGACGCTCGACGCTCTGTTCGGCGAGGTGGTCGCATGATCTGGCTGCGTAGCGTGCTGGCATTCGTGGCGGGGTTCGTCGCGATGGGGGTCGTCGTGGGTGTTCTGACGGCGCTGCTCGCACCGATCTTCGCGCCCAACAACCAGGCCACGCCGTTGTGGCTGGTGGTCAATCTGAGCTACAGCCTCGCGGCTGCCGGCCTCGGCGGGTGGGTTGCTGCTCATCTGGCGCCACGCGCCCGCTTCGGCCACGGTGCCGCGATAGCGGGCTTCGTGGTGGTGTCGTATCTGTTCAGCAACATGCAGCCGCAACCCGGACAGCCCGACTGGTATCCGCACGTGATCACGCTGATTGCCGTAGCGGGGGTTCTCTCCGGAGCGCGCTGGCGAGCTCAGCGTTCCGAAGTGGCCCGCAGCGTGTAGAGCACGGCTGCCACGGCTGTCGCGAGATTCAGACTCGAGACGCCCTCGCGCATCGGCAGAGATGCGCGGACCGCCGCGCGATCCATGATCTCGCTGCTGAGGCCTTGTCGTTCGGAGCCGAAAGCGAGAATAGGCCGTTCAGGTAGGGCGACCTCGCGCAGGTCGGGGGCGTCGGCATCGAGCGCGACGAAACGATCGCCGTACGCACCAAGGGCCTCCACTCGGGCCACTGGAACTGCGAAGTGAAGTCCGGCGGCCGCTCGCAGCGACTCCGGGCTCCACGGGTCGTGGCGTCCCGACGTGAGCAACGCACCCCCGCCGGCCGCGGCTACCACCCGAATCGCAGCGCCCACGTTGCCGAGATGCACGGGTTCCTCCAGAAACACCACCGGGCCGCCGGTGGCTCGAAGAATCTGTTCCGCTTCGTGCGCGCGTCGTTCGGCGACGGCCATCACGCCGGTGGGGTGGGCCAGCGGGGCGAGTTGATCGAATCCGTCGGGCCCGACGCAGACGGCCGCCGCAGCCAGCCAGTCGGCGATGTCGGGCGCCAGGTTGTGAGCCAATTCGATCTGCGCCTCAGGATCGCGCGTCACGACCTCGCCGAACACGGCTCCGAACCGGTGCGCATGCTTCACTGCATGCAGCCCTTCCAGTACGCAGAGGTTTCGATCGCGGCGTGCGCCCAGGAACCGCTCGCGGCGTGTGGTGTCGATTCTCACGGCACGTCGCACAGGTGCACCGACAATGGCCAGGCGACGGTGCGCGAGCCAGTGCCCCAGGCGTCTCGGAGAGTCGCTTCGATCTGTGCCACCGGATCCTGCTTCGTTGCATCGCGATAACGGCGAACCGCTGACCATGTGGTCAGGTAAGCGACTGCGTCGGATGCCGTCCATTCAACCGACATCGAAAGCTGTTCCTGACGATGCTTCGGCAGCAGGAATTGGATCGTTGAGTAGTTGGCTTCGATGTGCCGGCGCTCCGCAGGCCAATACGGCCCGACGATGTTCGCGTAGAGGTTCTCGATGATCGGATCAACCGATTCGTGCACGCTGAAGAGTCCGTAGGTCCAAGCGGCGAACTTGCCGCCGGTGGCCACCCGTTCGACCTCGGCGAAGAAGGCCGGCCCGGCGAACCAATGGAGCGCCTGGGCAACGATCACAAGGTCCACAGAGTGCGAGCGCAGCGGCGCAGCGACTGCGTCGGAGGTAATCGGTATACCACCCCCGAAGCTACCGGCTCCCAGTTGCGCGGCGTTGACGTCGGTGGCGACGACGCGTTCGAAACGCTGCACGAGGGCCTGTGTGGCCTGCCCGCTTCCGGCCGCGCAGTCCCAGGCGACTCTTCGGCGTGGGCATTCCTCGGCCAGCATGTCGAAGAGCGAGTTGGGATAGGTCGGGCGGTAGCGCGCGTAGGCCGATGAGTCCCAGTCGCCGAACGACGGGAGGCCGGACGGTGGCGCTGGCGCCACGACGTCTAGTTCCCGAGCTGCGCGAGTACCATGTCGCCGAGGGCGTCGGTGCTGTTTGCTCCGGCCTTCAGCGAGGTAACGGCTCCCGACTCGAGCAAGCCCGCGATCGCTCCGTCCACGGCCTGAGCCGCTTCACGCTCGCCCAGGTACTCGAGCATCATCGCTACGGCCGAGATCGTGGCGAGCGGATTCGCCGTGCTCTTGCCGGCAGCCTTGGGGAACGAGCCATGAATCGGCTCGAACAGACCCAGCTTGCCCGGGTGCACGTTGGCGGAGGCCGCCAGACCCATGCCGCCCTGAATCATCGCTCCAACATCGGTGATGATGTCGCCGAACAGGTTGGTGGTAACCGCAACATCGAACCACTCGGGATTCTTGATCATCCACATGCACGCCGCGTCGATGTAGGCGTGGTCGGTCTTGATCTCCGGGTACTCCTCGGCCACCTCGGCGAACACTCGCGTGTAGAGATCCTGAGCTCTCACGGCGTTCGCTTTGTCGATCAGAAGTAGCTCTTTGCGCTCACGCGTCATGGCCACTTCGAACGCGTAGCGGATGATGCGCTCCGTCCCGGCTCGCGTGTAGCGCATCTGCTGCGAAGCGACTTCGTCGGCGCCGCCCTGGTCCTCGAAGACGGGCTTTTGCACGTACGCATCTTCAGTGTTCTCGCGAACGATCACCATGTCGATGTCGGCGGGCGTCTTGTCCTTCAGCGGGCAGAAGCGTTCGTGATAGAGCTTGATCGGTCGCAGGTTCACGTACAGGTCGAGGTCCCAGCGGAGGTGGCCGATCACACCACGCTCGATCAGTCCCACAGGCGCGCGCGGGTCGCCGATGGCTCCCAACAGGATGGCGTCCTGGTCGACGATTTCCCGGGTCGCCGCCTCGGGGAAGATCTCTTCCGTGGCAAGCCAATGCTCGGTGCCGTACGGATAGTCGGTCAGCCGAATCGAAAATCCGAAGCGCTCGGCCGCTGCATTCAGTACGCGCAGTCCTTCACGCACCACCTCTGGCCCGACGCCGTCGCCGCCGATCACCGCAATGTCGTACGTGTTGCTCACGCGAACCTCCCTGTAGATGTTGGCGCTAATCTTGCCGCTCGGCCGGTGTTGCCGCTAGCCGGCGTCGCGTGACGCCGCTCAGGACGGCTTGTTTCGTCGCCACATCGAGGCCGTGGTCGCGGCGCCGAGCCTGTAGCATGCTGCTCGATCCGTCCCGCCAGTACTTCCGGAGCAGAAGAATGAAGCTCGGTGCGTTCTCCGTCAGTCTGACCGTCAAAGATCTCGAAGTCTCGAAGGCGTTCTACGAGAAGCTCGGATTCGAGGCCACCGGCGGTTCGCTGGAGCACAGCTACCTGATCATGAAGAGCGGCGAAACGCTGATCGGGCTATTCCACGGCATGTTCGACAAGAACATCCTGACGTTCAATCCAGGCCTCACGCAGCAGTGCGGAGAGACCGACGACTACACTGACGTGCGAGACATCCAGGCGCGTCTGCGCGAACTCGGCGTTGAGCTTGCGATCGAGACCGATGCCGACGGTTCAGGGGCCGGAAACATCAGCTTCATGGATCCGGACGGGAACCCGATTCTGATCGACCAGTTCTCGTAGAGCGAACGTGCCTAGCCGTGGCGCAGCCGGCTCGCGAAGCGCTGCCTGAACTTGGCCAACTTCGGAGAAATCACAGCCTGGCAGTAGCCTTGCTGGGTGTTGTCCCGGTAGTAGTTCTGGTGGTAGCCCTCGGCTCCGTAATACTCCGGTAGATCGGACACTTCGGTCACGATCGGCGCGTCGAATAGCTGATCTGCCGTGAGTTCGGCGATCAGCTGTTCCGCGATCGAGCGCTGCGTCGGATCGTGCGCGAAGATCGCCGACCGGTACTGGGTGCCCGTGTCAGCGCCTTGTCGATTGAGCGTCGTGGGGTCGTGAGTCGCGAAGAACACCTCGAGGATCGTGCGGAAATCTACAACCGAGGGGTCGTACTCGAGTCGGACGACCTCAGCGTGCCCGGTCGTTCCGGTGCAGATCTGTCGGTACGTCGGATTGTCCACGTGTCCGCCGGTGTATCCCGACTCCACGTGGAGCACTCCCTCAAGCTCCTGGAACACGGCTTCCAGGCACCAGAAGCAGCCGCCGCCAAGTGTCGCTTTCTCGGTCGATTCGTCCATGTTCGTCAGCCTAGCAGCCGGTGGCGACCGGTGACGTCCGCGGATAGGCTTCCAGCTGACACGTTGGCAGCTACGGCCCGATCCGGAGGCGAACGAGTGCGCTGGAAACAGGGAAGGCGAAGCCGGAACATCGACGACCGCCGGGGCGCGGCTCGAGTACGACGTGGGCCCGTGCTCGGCGGCGGAATGGGATTGTTGTTGATCGTGGTGGTCTTGCTGATGGGCGGCGACCCCACTCAGATTCTGATGTTGCTAGCCGATGGTGGCGCCCAGCCGGCCGACGCTGGACGAGCCGCGGCACCGCCCACCGCGGCGGACAACGAGGCGGCCGACTTCGTGAGCGTTGTCCTGGGGACGACCGAGGATGCATGGGGGCAGGTCTTCTCCTCGGCCGGGCAAACGTATCCGCCGCCGACGCTGGTGTTGTATCGCGATGCCGTGCAGTCGGCATGTGGGTTCAACTCGGCCGCCACCGGACCGTTCTATTGCCCGGGGGATCAGCAGATCTACATCGACCTCGGCTTCATTGATGAGCTCCGACGGCTGGGCGCCCCTGGTGACTTCGCCTTCGCATATGTCATCGCTCATGAGGTTGGGCATCACATCCAGCGAATCACCGGCATCGAGCCGCAGGTGCGAGATGCTCAGCGCAGCGTCGGCGAACTCGAGTCCAATCGTCTGTCGGTGCTCATGGAACTCCAGGCCGACTGCTACGCCGGATTGTGGGCGAACCATGCCGAGCGGGCGGGTCTGCTCGAAACCGGAGACATCGACGAGGGGCTCGCCGCCGCTGCAGCGGTGGGCGACGACCGCCTCCAGCGTCAGGCTGGGCGCGCCGTGCAGCCGGAGTCGTTCACGCACGGCACATCGGCGCAACGGATGGAGTGGTTCACGCGAGGGCTCCGCGATGCCAGCGTGGCGCGCTGCGACACGTTCGGCCGCTAGTTGGGACTGGCCGCGAGCCTGAGCAGGTTCGCCACGAGCACGGCCGCGAAGCGCAGCCGGTCGATTTCGTAGAGACTCGCCTCGGCGCCGATGTCGATTCCAGGTCCGCGGGCGGCGGTCAACTCCTCCTCGTACGCGGTGGCCCACGCCTGTGCCTCAGCCGCCGATGTTTCGAGATGGAACTGCACACCGAAATTCACACCCGACTGGTACATCTGGTTGCGGCATGGCGACCCCGTGATGAGTAGCTCAGCTCCCGGAGGCACCGAGAAAGTGTCGGCGTGCCAGTGGAACACCGGAAGCACTGATGGCATGCCGCGGAGGATGTCCGACGCTCTGCCAGCGGCGGTCAGCTGCACATCGTAGCTACCGATCTCCCTGTCAGAGGCACTTTCCACTTCGCCGCCGAGTACCAGCGCCAGAAGCTGTGCGCCGCAACAGATGCCGAGAGTAGGAATCTGGCGCGCGACGACTTCGCGCAGGAAGTCGATTTCGGCGTTGAGGTAGGGGTGTTGGTCCGCCTCGTACGCAGCGTCTGGCGTTCCGCCCACGAGCAGTACGTCGATCTCGGCCGGGTCGGGAAACGGGTCGCCCCGATATGGGTGCAGCTCGGTGAACCGGATGCCGCTGGTTGCCTCCATCGCCTCGCGATAGGCACCAAACGTCTCCAGGTCACAGTTGCGAAGGCCTACCGCGCGCATCAACGGATCGCGTCGGCAATCGGCGCGTCGAATTCGATACGGATCCACTCGGTGCCGTCAGGCTCGGTCGCCGACCGCGCGTTCCCGAACGGGTAGTTGTTGTCACTGACGATGGCCAGCGTTGATGGGCCGAGGACCATGACCGTTTCGGGCGTTTGGAACGGGAATCGGAAGGTCCCCGTTGCGCCAGCGATGCCATCAGGGTCCGGGATCGCGAGAAGGTCTACGAGCAGCGTCTTGGTTGCGAAGCCCTCGTCATCTCTCGTGCCGAAGTCGATGACGTAGATTCGCTTGAACTCCGGGGTAGGGCCGTCGCCGTCGTCGCGCTCGATCGTCACGAATACGTCCCCGGCCACGTGTGCAAGATCGGTGGCGGCAACCGCTCCGGACTCGAGCCGGTAACGCATCGGGGTTCGCCGCGCAGTTCCGTCTTCGTTGATAGTGAATAGGCGCAACTCGCCCTGCGCATCTGCGCCCCGAGCCTCTTCCAGCATTGGCTTTTCGATCATGGCAAGGAGATTGCCGGTAGCGTCTCGGGCCAAAGGCTCGAACCCCGCACTGCGGCCGATCGTCGGCGCGACGTCCGGTACATCGGGGTGTTGCGGCGACACGATCGACGGCAACTGAACTGGTGGGGCAATGATCTGGCCGGTCGCGTTCGCTCGGATCAGAAACGGACCCAACTCCTCGCCGAACCACCAGCCACCGTCCACCGCGGGCTGAATTGACTCGAGATCCAGGTCCGCCCCGGTCAGCAGCCGATCGTTGCGGATCGCTTCGTCGACCGGCGCGTCGGTGCCGGGGTATGTTGCCGAGTCGGCGATGAGATCGAATCCCAGGATCCTGTCCGGGTCGGAGAGCGTGAACCCACCGACAATCTCGAGCTGCCCGCGGCCGTCCTCACCAAGCACGACTTCGAACTCGTATGTCCGGAGCACATAGTCGGCCGAATTCTCCGGAGCGCCGAAGCCGTTGTCTGATACGGCAAGGAATCGGTCGGCCGTCAACGGCACGGCTGATGAGATTCCCTGCACCGGCTGGCGGCTGTCGAACGGAACCTCGACGCCATTGGCGGAATCGATGAACTGACCGGACGTCGGCCCGGCGAGGAATGTCGCTGCCGGCAATGTGGCGAAACCCGTCACGCGATGTGCGGCCCCGGCCGATGTCGTTGGGCTGGTGTCGTTGCCGGCTCCCGGAGAGGAGTTGCTTGCACCACACGCCGTGGTCGTCACGCTCAGGAAGAGCGCCGCAATCCGCATTCTCTCGCTACTCACCAACAACAATCTCTGCGGATCGTCCGACCTGCCTGTAACCGAGGCGCTGGTAGATCCGGTTGGAGGTCGGGTTGGTGAGGTCCGTGTAGAGGAAACACAACGCGCGTCCGGCCTCGAACTGAGCGCGACTCAGCTCGGCGACCAGGGCCGAGGCGAGTCCCTGCCCGCGGCACGCGGGCGGCGTGTAGACGAAGCCGATGCGAATTCCGTGCGGAGTGGGCCCGGTGGCGACGGCCATCGCGCGGGGCGCTCCGTCGTGTTCCCACACGACCACGCTCCCCTCGGCGACAAACCGGTCGGTGAGTCCGTTCACGTCGTGGGCCGGAATTCCGGTTTCTTCGACGAATGCCTGACCCCAAGCGTAGAGTCCAGGCGCATCGGCGGGCGAAGCCCATCGCATCGCGCCTGCCGGCATCCGCACCGGCAAATCGAGATCGCGTAGCTCGTAGATGCCCTGCTGCATTGCGATGCGCGATTGGCCACCGTGCAGCCTGGCCCAGTGCTGCGCGACGCCAAGGGCATCAGCGGGGGGGCCGATCACGCCGGAGAGTCTGTCGTAGGTTCGCGCTACGTCCTCAACGAGCGGAGCGATGGCGCCGGCAGGGAGCCGCGTGACCCCGAGGTGGAACGGCGGCGTGCGGAACGCACAGCCGACAACCCTGTCGTTGGACTCGATGGTTGCCAGGTAGGCGGGCCCCTCGAGAGGATACGAGCCGTCGACGAGACCGGGAATGACGCCAAGCAGGAGGTTGTGCTCGGCCTCGCGTTGCAACAGCCAGGGCTCAGCACGTTGGCGGAAGTCAGCCGGGCTTTTGGCGCGCCGTACCCGCAGCCAGGTCACGCGCCGGTGCCCTCGATGGGCTTCACCATATGAATGATCGGGATGCTCACGCCGTCCGGGAGATCGGCGTGCTCGGTCTCGCCGAGGGTGTAGCCGAGTTCGCGATAGAACACTGCACCCATTTCAGTGCTCAGAAGTTCGAGCTTGCGGAACCCTGCGTCACGAGCGGCAGCTTCGCAGCAGGAGTGGAGTCGTCTTCCGAGTCCTCGACGCTTGTGCTCTGGGTGGACGTAGAAAGCGCGGATGGCCGCCGGTTCGAGTCGCGGGTCCCTGTGGTTGGCGTCTCGCGCCGCCTCAACCTGGTCGCCGCCGTATCGGGTGCGCCGAAAGCTCCATCCACCGGCCGCGATCACCGAACCCTCGTGTACCACCACGTAGTACGTGCCGTCGTCGATGAGTTGTCGATCGATCCCGTAGAGATGCTCTAGTGAGCTCTCCATCTGCGCGTCGTCGTAGAAATTCGAGCCGAATCCTCGAATGGACGACTTCACGAGTTCGATCAGCTGAGGGACATCGTTCTGCGTCGCGGGTCGCGTTGCGTAGTCAGGCGTCGTCATGCAGGCATACCTTCCGTCCGAGCACCGGGCGTTGGCGAGGTCGGGAGCAGAATCGCCCCATGGTAATCGGGTCGAGGACTTGCTTGGGCTGATTCTACATTGTAGAAAGAGTTACTACATTGTAGAAACCGGAGAACGCGATGGGTGAGAGGAACCTGCTCGGGGCATTCGAGGAACTGGTGTTGCTGGCTGTGGCGCGCGGCGATGGTGACGCGTATGGCATGTCGGTACGACGCGACGTCCAGGCGCGCAGCGGTCGCGACGTGACGATCGGGGCCGTCTACTCGACGCTTGATCGACTCGAAACGAAGGGCTTGTTGGGTTCCGTCACGCGTGAGGGAGACGCCGTACGTGGGGGGCAGGCGAGGCGTTGTTTCGAGCTGGCGCCGGAAGGTGCGACAGCGTTGCTCGAAGCACGCGAGAGACACGACAGCGCGTGGCGCGATCTCGACCGCGAACAACTTGCCGACGTTGCGGGTGGGGACTGATGGGCACTCGGAGTGACGTGCCTCGTCTAGCGGGCTGGATGCTCGCGACAGCTCTGCCGGCATCGCAACGCGCTCATTGGATGGGTGACCTGGCGGAGGAGTATCGGGCGCACGTGCTTCCGAGTCGTGGACCTGCGCGCGCTCGCCTCTGGTACTGGCGCCAGGCCCTCGGGTCGCTCCCTGCAGCACTTGGTAGGCGCCTGGGCCGGCCCGGCCGGGTCGGGTTGCCGGGAGACGATCGACAAGGACCTGGTGCGCGGATGCTCGATGGCTGGTGGCTCGATCTGCGCTCCGCCATCCGGAGTCTCCGGGCGCGCCCTGGCTTCACTGCAGTAGCGGTTGCAACCTTGGCACTCGGCATCGGAGTCAACGTTGCGGTCTTCTCGGTCGTGAGCGCAACAGTGCTGCGGGACCTCCCGTATGGAGATCCAGATCGCCTGGTGCGGTTCTCGCCCGACTCGCTCTTCCCGATCGGCGTGGCGGACTTTGCCGCTCTCAGAGATGCCCCAGCGAGACCGGCGGACATCTCGGCATACGGACGCACGCTCTCGACATTCACCGGCGGGGCCGAGCCCGAGATGGTTCGGGGCGCGATGGTGTCCTCCAATCACTTTGATGTCCTTGGCGTGCGCCCACTGCTTGGCCGAGGGTTCGAGGATGGTGAGGGCGAGCCCGGCCGTGACCGTGTGCTCATCCTGGGACATGCGTTCTGGCAGCGTCGCTGGGGCGGAGACGCGGGGATCGTTGGCAACACCGTTGAAGTCAGTGGCGAACCGTGGCTCGTCGCTGGAGTCATGCCCTCGACGCATCAACCTCTGGAGTTCGATTGGCAGTACTGGACGCCGCTCGACGCTGACCCGTCGCGAGATTCCGGCAGGGCGTTGGCGCCCGTCGGCCGCCTGGCGCCAGGGGTGTCGATGGAGCAGGCCACCGCGTTCTACACCGAAACGCTCGTCGAGCGATGGCGAACCGTCGACTACGAAGCGACGCCCGATGACCGACAAACGATGTACGCAGCCTCGCTGCGCGGCTGGATTCTCGGCGCCTGGCGAGCCCGCCTGCTGCTGCTTCTCGGTGCGGTGGCCCTGGTACTCATCACTGCCTGCGCCAATGTTGGCAACTTGATGCTCGGCCGCGCCGTGGCGCGGTTCGACGAACTTGGTCTCCGTGCGGCGCTCGGTGCTGGCCGTGGTCGGGTTACGAGACTGCTTCTGGTAGAGGCGGGCGTCTTGGCGTCGTTAGGCGCCGCGGTGGGCGTGGCCGGAGCGTGGGTGCTCGTAGGCATTGCGAGAGGTGCGATTCCACACGACGTGCCGCGGGCGGAATCCATCGCGATCGACAGCACGGTGCTCGGGTACGCAGTGGTACTCACGTGTATTTCAGCACTCGCCTTCGGGTTGGTGCCAGCCTTGCGCGGTGCTCGGCAGGCCGGCGCCGCGCGTGGTGGTGCCCGCACCACGGTAAGCACGGCGGAGTCGAAGCTGGCGCGCGGATTCGTTGGCGCGCAGGTGGCGCTGTCCGTGATTCTTGTCGTGGCGGCCGGCCTTCTCCTACGCAGTTTCTGGCGACTCCAGAGCGTCGAACCCGGTTTCAGGCCCGAGGGCGTGGTGGCCCTGCGCCCCGCTCCGCCAGGCAGCGCGTATCCGGATGATGTTGCGGTGCGCACGTATCACGAGACCCTGACCGCGGCACTGCGAGGGATGGACTTCGTTCGAGAGGTGGGAGGCATCATGTTCTTGCCGATGCATCCTGGCGGTTGGTGGACGCGCTACACGGTTGAAGGCGCGGCCGACGGAACGGGCGAAGGTCGCGCAGCCGGCCGCGTGGTCACCGATCACTACTTCGATTCCATGGGTATCCCACTGCTGGCGGGACGCGCGTTCGAGTCCGCCGATCGCGACGGCCCTCCTGTCGTGCTCATCAACCAGACGCTCGCATCAGCCGCCTTCCCCGGGGAAGACCCTGTCGGCCGGGTGCTCTTGAATAGCGAAGGTGTCGGACGCGAAGTTGTCGGAGTCGTCGGAGACGTGCGACAGGAGGCACTCGGCGTCGTAGCCACTCCGGAGATCTACGTGCCGTACACGCAGCAACAATGGAGAAACATGTACTTCACCGTCCGTGTTGACGGCGATGCGGCGGCGCACGTCTCGAGGATTCGCGATGCGGTGCGCACTGTGGATCCGCGGGTGCCGATCAACAACCTGGGAACGATGTCCGACGTGGTGGCGGCTACTTCGTCGGGCTCGAAGTTCCTCGCTGTGTTCGTGGTGGGCTTCGGTCTGGTGGCTCTGACGCTTGGGATGATCGGGGTCTACGGTGTAACCGCGCACGCGGTGGCGAGGCAGCGACGCGATATCGGTATCAGGTTGGCGGTCGGCGCGGGACAGGCATCGGTTCTGCGCCAGACGCTGGTGCGCGGTGCGACGCCCGTCGTCGCGGGAGTCATCGTAGGGATGGCCGGGGCCGCTGCGGCAAGCAGCGCGCTTCAGGGGTTGCTGTATGAGATCGAGCCACTCGATCTGACAACATTCGCCGCGGTGCCTGCCGTGCTTGTGGCCGCGGCATTGGTTGCGCTCTGGGTTCCCGCGCGCCGGGCCACTCGGGTGGATCCGGCGGTCGTGCTCCGCGACGGATAGGGGCCGGGCGCGTACACTGCGGGGCATGAGCACGATGCCCCGGCGCTATCTGGCGCTGGCAGTCGCGGCCCTGGCGGCTGCGCTGCCGCAGACAGTGGAGTTGTCCTATCTGGCGTCGGAACGCCAGCTGGGCCCGGTGGCCTATCGCGATCCGCTTGGTGCACCGTCGCCCGACGGTGCCTGGCTCGCGACGACCTCCGGGTTGAGGCTCTTCTTGCGTCCGCTCCAAGGCGGGGCCGTGCGTGAACTCGGTCCGGGCACGCAGCGTGTGAACGAACTCGTCTGGTCGCTTGATAGCCGGACTCTCTATGCGCACGAGTCGAACTACCCGCGCACCGAACACGGCTGGTTCGAGTACGACCCGATCACCGGGGACCGGGCCGAGGCCGCCGCGATCAAGCGCATGTTTGGCGGAGTCGAGGCGAGCGCGGGAGTCGCCGGGATATCGTCAGGCCAGTTTCGTAACTTGAGCTTCGGTCCGGCGAGCGCAGCCGCCACGCTGACGGCCAACGGCGCGTCGCGGCTCCTCCGATTCGATCTGGAAACGGGTAGGGCGCGGCAAATCGCGTCGTCGTCGCGCTTCCACGCAACGGCCTGGCACCCGGATGGAACGGTGGCCTGTGTTCGCGGTGAAGCTCGCGAGTTGGAGCTCGACTGCGGCGGCTCCAGAAACCTGGTCGCGGCCAACGTCTACGACCGCGTCGTGATCGACTCGAGCGGCCGCGTTGTTTTCGCGCGCACCGATGAGTCCGGGACACTCGACCTGTGGGAGTCGGCAAACGGGGCCGAGCCGCACCGCTTGACGCGATTCGCGCGAGACGCCTACGCCCCGTACCTCGTTGCCGGCGATGAGATCGTGTTTCGGGTGCAGGACTACCGGATTTCTCTCGCAACCATTCCGGCCACGGGTGGCGAGGTTCAGACGGTCACCACGTTTCAGTCCGAGACGCCGTCGTGGGACCGCACGGGCGACCGGCTGGCCTTCACCTTTGGGACCTGGCGCCGCAAGGCTGACGACGCGCACTATCCGGATATCGATCAGCACATCGGCATCGTTGAAGTCGGCGGCGAGCTCCCGGCATCCGAGCCGCACCACATCGTGCGCAGTTCGTACTCCGAAGATCAGGGGATGCACTGGTCGCCGGACGGTCGATGGATCGTTCTGCATAGCCACGCCAACGCCACGGATGATCTGTGGCTGCAGCCAGCGGATGGGTCGCTTCCTGCGTGGCCCATCACGAGGGGAGGGCACGAGACCGGCTGGCCGCGTTGGTCGGATGACGGTCGCACCATCATCTACCCGACGGAGATGGACGATGGTTCCGGGCGTGTGCGAGGCCATGTGCTCAGCCTCGAGATCGACTCCGAAACGGGCGAGGTGGTCCGTCCGGCGGAACCGATTCCGCTCACCGACTACGACGGCTCGGTGAATTTTGCGGAGTTTGCTCCAGACGGTGAGAACATCTACTTCGAGTCACATGACGGCATCGGCAAGAGGAGCCTCCGGCGGGTATCGATCGCTGGAGGATCACCCCAGGTCGTGCATCGCTATGAGTCGGAGCAGTGGTACTCCGCGCTGGCCGTGTCCCCCGACGGGCGGTGGCTCGTGTACGTCGCGCCCGGCGCGCACGGCAAGTTTCAGCTCTACCGCGTGCCGGCGGTCGGAGGGGAACCCGAGCAGCTCACCGTCGACGACACGGACAAGACGCATCCGACCTGGTCACCTGCCGGCGATCGCATCGCGTTCTCGGTGTTCAACTACGAGTCGAGTTTTTGGCAGTTGACTCGCTAGCAGATCGCACCGCGCGCGCTCAGAACGGCCGCGATGATCGAGTCCGAAGTCGGCTCGACGCCGAGCCGCTGCCATGCTGTCTCGAAACTGGCGAGTCGCGCTGCGATCCAATCTTCGTACTCGGCGCGTAGCGCGGCCTGAACCGGCGCGCGGGCCAGAAACGGGGCGCGGGGCTCTGCGTACGTTCCCAGGAGTCGCAGTCGTGCTGCAGGTGGCGGTGGCGAGAACGTCGGGCAGATGAAGATCACCTGTCCGTTGTCACCGAGCCGCGCGAGCGACGTGGCGACAACCCCGTGAAGGCAGTCATGGCCGTCCGGACCGCCGGCGAACTGATGCCAACTTCCATCACTGCGATCTACGAAGCGATCTGCTGTGTTCGGTGAGTTGAACAGGATCGCATCGATGGGAATATCCGCGGGCACGTCGGCCAGGTCGCCAGCGATCACCTCGATGCGGTCGTCCGGCGTGGTTTCAACTGGGACGTTGGGCTCAACCGCAAACACGCGAGCGCGAGGTCGTGCCGTTCGTATCGCACGGGCAACGCCCGCATCGCGTCCCGCTCCGAGATCGACCACCGTGGCCGCGTCTGAAATCTCGCTCAGCGCGGCATCGAGGAGCGCCCTGGTCCTCGGGGTGGTGTCGGGGCTGCTCTGCCGGGATGTTTCAGCGACCATGACTAGCCGGCATCACGAGCCGCTTCGACCGAGGCTGCGAACGCCTCCGCCGCCGCTGATAGATCGATCTCTCCGTCGAGGTATGGCTGCCAGGCTTCGAGAAGTAGCGGGTAGTACTCGTCGTACACTCCGCCACGAACCATGTACGCGGAATAGTCCGGGTAGCCGTTCGCGTGGAGGATTTCCATGCTGATCTGACCGGTCGTGAAGAACAAAACTGCGTGCCAGATATCGCGCCGTGCTTCGAGCCCGCGACTCTCGAACGCCGTGGCGAGGACTTCGTAGGTATGTCCCCACCCCGGCCCGAAGACACCATGCGAACCCTCGTGGTACAGAATTTCGAAGCTGCCAGCACCGAGATTGTCCGGATCGACCGACGACAGCGCCATGTGGAGCGGTCGGCCCATCGTGTTCGCACCCGCCCAGTTCGCGTAGCTCATGATGTCCACCGGGATAAGCTCCGGATAGCTGTCTTTGTAGGCGGTCTCAAGGCGCGAAATCATCTCGTCTTCGTGCTTGTCGACGAGGTCGAGGAGGTCGTCGCTCCATGCGCGGTTACGGGCATCGTGCGCTTGCCACAGACACAGCTGGTAGGCCGGCGCCGCGCCGCGAAGATGGCCGAGCACGACTGTGGCCGCGTCTCCCAGCGGCTCTTCGGATAGCGCGGCCAGGTACCTGCGCACTTCGCGCATCAACGGGTCGGTGCGCGGATTCCGCTGCCCCATCTCGTCGCCGTACCACGCGGCGGCCGCGCTCCAGCCACCGCTCGCTTCCGCGTTCAGCGTTTCGAGGCACTCGGTGATCGGCGGCGCGGTGCTGTTTGGAAGTGCCTGCCAATAGAGTGCGTCGTTGAGGTTCGTCCAGAACGAGCTGTAGAAGCGGAAGTTCTTCGCGGCGCCGATGAAGGCTGCATCGCGTGTCGTGGCGCCCTCTGCGCGGAGTCGGTCGGGCAGGGGGACACCGTAGTGAGTTTCCACGGTCTCGATGCTGCCACCCCGAATCGTGACCTTGTAGATCCGGTTGAACTCGGTGCGCTCGTCGATGGGCTCGCCAGGGTCGCCGCCCAGAGCTTCAACGAGCATCGGGGTTGTGTTGCTGTGGCCGACCACCAATATCGTTCCGCGAAGGCTGCGCAGTTCTGATGCGAACCCTGCTAGGTCGCGCGGATCATAGGCCTCGACATCGAGTCCGGCGCGGTGCGCCACGGGAAGTGCGGTCGTCCAGGTTCGGCGGTACTCGGTGCTGAACACGCGGCTCAGGCTGGCGTCATCGAGATCGTCAGCCAGGGTGTTTGCACGTGCGAGGCCGACCTCATTGAGATAGGGATTCGGCGGGCTGTCGGCGTAGGGCGGGAACTCGGTCTCTGCGTGGCGGACCAGGTAGATCACCGTGGGATCTTGCGGAGTGGCAACTGCAACCATTCCAAGTCCGAGGCCGGCAGCGACCAGGAGACAGACGGCGGACCAGCGGAGCGGCGAGTTTTTCATGTCACGTCGTGTGTATGGGGAGAGATCGGCGGATGCCTATTGTGGCGCCTCCGCGCCGCCCCTGATTGTACGAATCGGCAGAGCCTAGTCGGAGCGTGCGAGGAATCGTGCGGGGCTCTGGCCCAGCAAGGCCCGACTATCGCGGATTAGGTGCGCCTGATCTGAGAATCCCGCGTGAGCAGCGAGTTCGCCCCATGATGTCGAAGGTGACCCCAGTGCCGCCCGCATCGTGCGGGCGAGCCGAACGATTCGTGCCATTCGCTTCGGGCTCAATCCGATGTCGCGGCGAGCCACATCGCGCAGCGTGCGCGGGGAAACACCCGTTGCGTCCACCATTTCGCCAATGCGGGTCTCCCCGGCATGAGCCATGGCAACGACGGCCCGGGTACGCCAGTCGGACGCGACGGCCCAGTTCCACTGCCGTACTTCGTGGAAGAGCATGGCAACTCGATCTCGGTCGCTCACTGCGTTCGCCGCGCGATCAACCAAATTAGAGCCAGTCCGGATCTCGGCAAGGGCGACGCTCCGATCCGTCATCGTCACGCCGCCGGTCCGTACTCCCTGTCCGATCGCGCCGGGCCGGAATCGAATTCCGACCGTGACGTCGCGCGCAGAAACGTCGATGTCGACCCAGCGGCTGCGGGCTCCTACGAGACACAGTCGCGGCGTCGCATTCCCACTCGCGCTGTAGATCAGGTGGCCGCTGGGATCCGGCACGATCCGCCAGTGGCGATCGGTGGGTGCGGGTGCGCAGTCCCGTCGATGAATCCAGGCGTACTCGATCACCGGAACGAGGTCGGCTGGAGGCGCGACGAGTTGCCGTTGCCCGTAGCTGTCGCCGCCCTGATCCAGTTCGATCATCGAACGAGCCACAACTCCATCTGCGGGCCGGCAAGGAACTCGGCAGGTCCGTCTACCCGGGCGACAGCGTCCTCTTCGCGCGGGATCCGTACGACCTGCCCGTCCCATTCCGGCACAGCGCCTTGAACGCTGAACTCGATCGACCAGAATTCGGTGGCCCGCACCGGCTCGCGCGCAAAGTCGCCGTAGCGGTCCGGCCAATCGAAAACCGTACGTGCGCCGGCGCCGTGCACCCAGTTCCCCTGCGTATGTCCATAGATGGAGGCCTGGATGCCCTCCTGCTCGGCCCGCTCTTCGACGACGGTCTTCACCGCCGTGCCGATTGTGCCGGGCTTCAGCTCCTGAGCGTAGATCTCGGCCGCAACCACCGACTGGCGGAAGAGTTCGCGCAAGCCTGCCGGCGCCGAGGTCTCGCCCTCATGGAGGACGTAGGCCATGTGCTGCTGGTCAGTGACCAGCCCCATGAGGCGGACGCCGAAATCGACATGCAGGAGGTCGCCGCGTTCGATCACCGGGTTGTCGGTGTCATCGATGCCGCCATCGACGCCCCGTCGGTAGATCGTGAGTCCGGGCGGGAAGTTGAAGTCGAGATCCTGGTCCTTCCATGCCTGGAGAATGAAGCCGTAGACATCCATGAGGCGGGTTTGCCCCGGCGTGATGACCTCGTTGGAGAACGCGCGTTGCAGGATGTACCAGGTGCGCCAGCTCGCCTCGGTTTCGATCTCGAGTTCGGCCGGGGTGCGGTGACTGATGTAGTCGAATATCAGGCTCTGTGCGGACACGAGCCGATTGGAATATGTGTCGCCGATCGAGTTCTCGAGGAAGAGCAGCATCTCCGCGGTGATGCCGTCCGCCATGGAAACTGTGCGCGAACGATTGATCGCGATCTTCTGCGGGTCCCGGCTGGCCACGTACTCGCGCAGATGCGGAGTCAGCCCCTCCTCGCCATACGGAACGATCGTCGGATAGAACTCGCGCATCCGGCCCGACTGATGCGTGCCGATGAGCACGCGCTCGAGCGGCGCGTCGCCGCCCCCGTCATAGAAGATGTAGGCGTTGCGATGTCCGAACCAGCCCGAGATGCCGTTGTCGCCGAACATCTGGAGCATGGGGTCGACGTTGAACTCGCGCGACATGATGATCCACATGTCCACGCCGGCCCGGCGCATCGCGGGCTGCAAGTGGAGCTCGAGCTTTTCGAGTTTCACGTCCCACTCGTGCATGAGGCGACGGAGTGCTTCGGTATTCCATTCCTGCTGTGGTGCGGCGCTGGCGACGGTATCCGCCGCCAGCACCGCCAGGATGATTGCTGCGATCCGTCGCTTCATGCGGGTGCTCCGTCCGGCTCAGTGAACTGACGGCGCGAGCATGCCGCGGCGAACGCCTCGATGCAATGGATCAGTCTCGCCAGGCAGCCTTCTGGTGGAGCATGATCGGGTTCTTGTCGGGATCGAGGATCACCGCCATCCGGCAGATCTCGCGCCCCTCTTCGTTGTTGTTGATCGTCAACGGCAGCACAAATTCCACACCGGCGGCCTCGAGCTGTCCGACGTAGGCGTCGAGGTCATCGATCTCCAGCGACAGGTACGTACGAGCCTGGTCGCCGATCATCTTGGGGCCGTACGTATCCAGCGCCACGGTGGTGCCGTCCGGGAGGACGTACTCGCACCATCCGCCGTCGTAGTCGTGGTCGTGCTGCATTCCCAGCACCTCGCCGTAGAATTGCTTCGACTTTTCGATGTCCCAGGTCGGATGGGCCACGAATGCGGCTTTCTTGATCATTGAACCTGCTCCTCTTGTTGTGCGATCGATGTCCAGCGACGTTTGGCCAGGCGCGCCCACGCGTCGGAATCCTCGGGCTGAGCGAAGTCGAATCCGATGCGGGCCCAATCAGGGTCCTGCGGATCGAGGCCCAGGAGTTGCACCCCTTCAGGACCACAGACGAAGTACTGCTTTCGGTAGGGAAGCAGATAACCGCCGCTGGCCTCACGGGAGGCGCGAGCCTCACTGTGATCCGCGAACCAGGTGTTGAGCAGGCTCTCCATACGACCCACGTGCATCGGTGGCGTCGTTGCCGGCAACACATCGAGCTCACAGAAGCTCTTGAGCTGTGGCCATGAAGGGAACCCGGCCTCGGTGGCGATCACCGTAAGGGCGTGCTTGAGCCTTACCTCGACATCACCGGCCGTGAGTTCGTCGGTAGAAAACCGCCGTAGCGTTTGCAGGTGGCGGAATCGCCGCGCCGCCGGGCGGGCGTGATCGCCCCCGGCACGCAACTGCTTCAGTAGGCGTCGTGCATCCGCACGGAACGCCGCAACACGAGACTTGCCGTTCATACGACACACTCCTCGGCACTCTTGCTGCCTGATGTCCGACGATGCGGCAGCGCCTGGAGCTGTTCGGAACAGCTTGATGTGTTCAGAGGGTGATGCGCTCTTTCTCGGACTCGGGCACCCCTCATGCACCCGCAACCAAGGTAGCACGACGTGGCAGCTAGGCGTTGCGCGGCGTCGCTCAGATGGTTCCTTCGATGTAGGCGCGTCGTCGTGGCTCAGGGAACTTCTCGATGGCATAGCGCAGCATGGTGCGCGGCATGTCTTGGTAGCGACCGCGGAGGAAGTCCTCTTCGACTCTGATGTCGCGGTTGCCAACCTCGCGCAGCATCCACCCGACGATCTTGTGGATCAGGTCTTCGGTGTCGTGCAGCAACAGTTCGGCGATAGCCAGAGCGTCGTCGAAATCGTCCTGCTTGATGAAGTGCAGTGTCGACATCATTGCGATCCGGCGCTCCCAGAGCGACGTTGATTCCACGAGTGAGTACAAGGGCGCACGGTCGCGGTCTTGTAGATGCGGCCCCACGATCTTGTGAGCGCTCGAGTCGACCAGATCCCAGTTGTTGATGTGCTCCGTGTTCGCGAGATACGCGTCGTAGATTCGTGTCCGGTGCTGCGCATCCCCGCGCTGGTACTGGAGCACCAGGATCAGTACGGCTGCGAGCCGATCCTCGTGGCAGCGCGACTTGAGCAGTGCCATCACGGTTCGCAGGGGAGCGGAGGCTTGGCGTTTGGCAAGGCCGCGGAGCACGGGCACGCGGATCCCTCGAAAGCGATCGCCCTCGCCGTATTCGCCTGGACCGGTTTTGAAGAACCGCGCGGAGTGCTCGGCGATCGCCGGGTCGCCCAGGTCGGCGAGCTGCTCGCGTATCTGCTTGGCGGTGGACATGGCTGCTCTCCTTGATGGGGGACTTGTCGCGCATGGATGAATTATCTATAAACTAGACAATTCATGAATTGAGACATTCCTTCCCCGAATCGAGGCTCCGACTTTGGCACGAAACAAGTTTCCCGGGGAATTCGAGCAGATGGTGCTTCTGGCCATCCTGCAGCTGGACCAGTCGGCCTTCGCCCCGGAAATAGCGGGCCTCCTCGAAAGCCGGGCCGCCCGGCGGGTTTCACGCGGCGCGCTCTACGCCACGCTGGAGCGGTTGGAAAACAAAGGCTGGATTGAGTGGCAAATGGAGCGACCGGCCGATGAGCGTGGGGGGTACCGCAAGCGACGTTTCCTGGTGACCCCACCGGGGCTCGAGGAACTGAAGTCCGCAAGGCAGGCGATGGAATCGCTGGCATCAGGGCTCGACGGCGTTCTTGGGAGGTCCGGATGAGCCGCCCGACTCCGCCTCGGCTGGCGTCGGCCCTGCTGCGACGCCGCGTGGGTAGCGGCCCGGTCGGGCAATCGATTCAGGGCGACCTGTGGCAGGAGTGCCGAGTTCGTCGCGAAGCTAGCGGGCGGTTCTCGGCCGCCGGTTGGTACTGGATCGAGGTGCTGGGGCTGCTACGCCCCCGCGCGTACCATCCGGGGCGCCCGTCGCGACGTCTGGCCGGGTGGGGGCAGGACGCGGTCTACGCCATCCGAAGTCTGCGCGCTTCCCCGGGGCACGCCGTGCTGGCGACGCTCTTGCTGGCTCTAGGGGTCGGTGCCACCACGGCGATTTTTGCGGTTACGAACTCGCTCTTCCTACGGCCTCCTCCGCTGGTCGAGGCTCCGGCTGACCTGGTGAGCGTCTACACGTCCGGCTTCGGCGGTCGGCCGTATAGCGTGTCCTCATATGCCGAATACGAGGCGGTACGCGACCGGGTGGACGTTTTCGAGTCGGCGACCACATTCATGCTGGGCCAGGATCTCCGCATCGGAGAGGCCGGGGCAGTCCAGCCAATCTTCGGCGCCGCGGTCGCGGCCGACTACTTCCGCGTGCTCGGAGTGGACCTCGCTCTCGGTCGCGGCTTCACGACGGACGAGGCAGCCTCGACCGCCCGGGACGACGTGATCATCCTCGGCCACCGCACGTGGAGCGAGAACTTCGGTGCGGACCCAGAGATCCTGCGGCGGGAGGTCCGGGTCAATGGACGACTTCGGCGTGTCGTAGGTGTCGCGCCGGCCGGTTTGCTGGCGCCGGGTTTCCCGGTGTCTGTCGAGGGATACATCCCAACAGCTGGCGATTGGCTCGAACATCGAGGCACGCGATCGCTCTCCATCCTGGGTCGGCTCGCCGCCGGGGCGACCCTCGACCGGGCACAGACCCAGCTCAACACGCTGGCTCGAGCGCTCCACGAAGAAGACCCACGCTACTTCTCCGATCGCAACGATGAGGCCCGACGGCTCACGGCGGTAAGCGAATTCGGCTCGCGGCTGTCGCCGGACGTACGTGGTGCGGCCATGGCTTTCATGACGATGCTTCTCGTGGGAGTCGGCCTCGTGCTTGCGATTGCCTGTTCGAACATCGCGCACCTGGCGCTGGTGCGCGCGGGCACTCGGGGCGGCGACTTCGCCGTCCGTCGTGCTCTTGGCGCCGGACACTTTCGCCTGGTGAGGCTCCTGCTGCTGGAAAACGTAGCGATCGGCGCAGTCGGCGGGCTGCTCGGAATCGCCGCCGTGGCGATCCTGATCGCGGCGGTGCCTCGGCTGGACGTGTTGCCACAGGGTGTCCAGATCAGCCTCTCCGTGGACTGGCGGGTGGCAGGCTTCGCCATTCTCACGAGCCTGTGCACAGCGGTGCTGTTCGGGCTCATCCCGGCCCGACGCGTGGCGTCTCTGGATCTGACACCGCTGTTGCGATCGTCCGGGCAGGGCGCCTTGGGAGGCAGCAGTCGGTTGCGCGGAGTTCTCGTCGTCGTGCAGGTGGCCGCTTCGATCACGCTACTGGCGGTGTCCGCGCTGTTTCTGCGCAGTCTGCAGGGAACCGTGGGCTTCGATCCTGGCTTCAACGCTGACGGTGTGGCGGTTGCGCGTCTCGAACTCGGACAGATCCCTCTCGCCACGGACGAGGGGCTGGCGGCGCTGGATACATTGACGACGAGGCTGGCGGCGCGCCCGGACGTGGAGGGCGTTACCTACGCGACGCGAGTCCCGGTTGCGGGCGGCTGGGAGCGCGAATTCGTTGAGATCGAAGGGTACGACCCGACGAGCGAGCACCGACCTGAGGTTTCGACACATCGGGTCGGCGACGAGTACTTCGACCTCATGGGAATTCGCGTGCTGCGGGGACGCGGCTTCGATTCCAACGACCGAGCAGGCTCGCTGCCGGTGGCGGTCGTGAACGAGGTCTTCGTTGAGCAGTACTGGTCGGATCGTGACCCGCTCGGCGCTACGCTCACGCTGGGCGGGACAACGTATCGGGTGGTCGGCGTGGTCCAAGCCACGAAAGGGCGGCAGCTCAACGAGGAGCCGTTGACTCAGATGTGGATGCCGGTGCGCCAGAGCTATCGCGCATCGACGTATATCCACGTGCGCTATCGCGGCGACGATACCCCCGCAGAGTTTCTGGCTGCGGTGCGCGGCGCTGTGCGCGAGACGATGCCGACGCTACCGTTCCTGGATCCCGTGTGGATGACGAGCATGACCGCGAACGCAACGCTGCCACAGCGCCTGGCGTCGAGGGTTCTCGGTGCAGCGGGCCTTGCCGCGTTGCTGTTGGCTGCGATCGGGCTCCACGCGGTGGTGGCCTACGGCGTCAGTCAGCGCACCGCCGAGATCGGGGTTCGGGTCGCGCTGGGTGCCGACCAGAGCGCGATCCTACGGGCGACCACGCAGAGCGCGCTGCGGCTGACCGGCGTCGGAACGGCAATCGGCCTCCCGTTCGCCGTAGCAGCTGGGCAGATGGCGAACGACTTGCTAGTCGGCACCAGCCCCCTCGATCCGCTCGCGCTCGGAGGCGCTGTCGTGGTGCTGGCAGTTGCGGCGATGGCGGCCTGCGTCGGCCCGGCACGGCGGGCTGCGGCGATCGACCCCGTGACCGCGCTGCGCCGTCACTAGACCTGGCCGAATAGCGGCATCCGGCGTTTCGATTGTAAGGAAGGGTAAACCTGCGGGCGGGTCCCGGACGGTGGAGGTCGCAAGCGCCTACAATACCGGTCTCCCCAAGTGTTTCTCGTACCCGGAGTTTGCCTCGTGCTGTACCGCGCGACGCGTGGCCGTCCTGCTGCGCTTCTAGCTTTCGGAATGACCGCGCTACTGCTCGCGAGCAGTGGCGGGGCGACGGCTCAGACCGGCGCCTACCATGACTTTGATGCCATGACGTCGGCGCTGCGCGCCGCAGTCGACGGCTCTTCCTCCGCCAGCATGCGGGCGCTCGGCACATCAGCCGAAGGCCGTGAGATCTGGCTCGTAGAGATCGCCGGCGATGGCGACCTTGATCCTGCGGCACGCCCCGCAGTTCTGGTCGTTGGCAATCTCGAAGGCAACCACGTGGTTGGCAGCGAGATCGCCGTTGGCATTGTTCAGCATCTGCTGAGCGGCGCCGACGGTACCGCCGACGTGCTCGCCAACAACACCGTGTACGTCGTGCCCCGTCTCAACCCGGACGGCGCCGAGGCGATGTTCGCTGCGGTGCAGCGGCATCGGGCGGGCAACGGCCGGCCGGTGGATGACGACAACGACGGTCGTACCGACGAAGATCCCGCCGACGACCTCAACGGCGACGGCGTGATCACGATGATGCGCGTCGAGGACCCTGAAGGCGCCTACGTGGCCGACGCCGACGACCCGCGGCTCATGCGTCGCGCCGACGCCGCCAAAGGCGAGTCGGGCCAGTACTCGGTGTACTGGGAAGGCACGGACGACGACGGCGACAGCTTCTACAACGAGGACGGCGTCTGGGGCGTAGACCTCAATCGCAACTTCCAGCACGCCTATCCCTACTGGCAGCCCGATGCGGGCCGCCACATGGTGAGCGAGTCCGAGACTCGGGCGTTGATGGACTTCGTCGTTGCGCAGCGCAACATCGCCGCGATTCTGGCATTTGGGCTCTCCGACAACCTGGTCACCGACTATGACGGCCAGGGCAACCCGGGTGGTCTCGCCGGCCTCGACCTGCTGCAGTACGCGACCGCATCGAACGATGACGTTCACGACGTTGGCGTGTTTCGCCAGGGTGGCGGCTTCGGCGGTGGGTTCGGCTTCTTCTTCGGCGGAGGCGGAGGCGGTGGAGTGCCGCTGCGCGGCGCCCAGGTGGGGCGGGACAACGACCCGACTTCGGGCCGGCGGCCGGAGACCACGTTCCACGCCAACGATCGCGAATACTTCGCGCCGCTGTCAGAGCAGTACAAGGCGCTCACCGGCATCGAGTCCGTCGGCCTGAACCGCGGCGCGGAAGGCGCGTTCTTCCAGTTCGGGTACTTCCACTACGGCGTGCCTTCGTTCACCACCCCTGGGTGGGCGCCGAGCGCTCCTGAAGCGGAAGAGGACGCCAGCGAAGGAGCCTCTTCGGCAGGTTCCGGACGCGCTGGCATGGCTGGCCGAGCCGGAATGGGCCGTGGAGGTCGTGGCGGATCAAGTTCGCCCGGGGCTGACGCGGCGCTCCTCGGCAAGCTTGACGCTGCCGGCATCGACGCCTTCGTCGATTGGATGCCGTTCGAGCATCCGCAACTCGGTACCGTCGAGATCGGCGGCTTCCGGCCGTACGCGACGCACAATCCACCTGCTGATCAGCTGGCGGACCTCGGTCGAGGCCATGGCGAATTCGTAGCCGAACTCGCCGGCCGCCTGCCACGCGTTCGTCTCGTCGCCACTGGCGTGACCAACCACGGCGGTGACGTTTTCACGGTGACCGCCGATGTGGTCAACGAGGGCTACTTCCCGACGTCGCTTCGTCAGGGAATGACGTCGCGCGCGGTGCAGGCAACGATGGTTCAGATCCAGGTCGACCCCGACGATGTGCTCACCGGCGACGCGAAGTCCGCCACGGTGAGGCGTCTCGAGGGCTCGGGCGGGCGCGCCAGCTTCAGCTGGGTGATCCGCGGCCAGGAGGGCTCTGACGTGGAGATTCGTGTCAGATCCCAGAAGGGTGGCACTGATTCTGCCACCGTGACCTTGAGGTAATGCAGATGCGAACGACCAAGACGATTCGATTCGCCTTCGTGCTTGCCCTCGCGCTTCTCGTCGCCGGTCCCACCGGATTGGTGGCTCAGGAGATGCGCGGTTCGGACCCCGAGCACACCCTGCCCATGACGTGGGATCGCTGGCTCGATCACGATGAGATCAGCGAGCGTCTCCAGTTGATGGCCGACACCTGGCCTGACTTTCTCGAGCTCCAGTCCGTCGGTGAGAGCCACGGCGGGCGCGAGATGTGGCTCATGACGATCAACAATCCGGCAACGGGCGGTGAGCTCGACAAGGCCGGGATGTTCATCGAGGCCAACGTGCACGGCAACGAGATCCAGGGCGCCGAGGTTGTGCTCTACACGATCTGGTACCTGATGGAAAACTACGGTCGGATCGAGGATGTGACTCGGCTCGTTGACGAGCGCGTGTTCTATCTCGTGCCGAGCGTGAATCCCGACGGCCGCGACTACTTCCTCGATGAGCACGGTTCCGGGGCGCGCACGGGGCACGTTCCCGTGGACTCGGACGGCGACGGCCAGTTCGACGAGGACGGCCCGAACGATCTCAACGGCAACGGTGTCATCGAGCAGATTCGCAAGTACGTGCCCGGCGAGGGCAACATGCGCGTCAGCCACGACGACCCGCGCATCATGGAGCGCGTGGCTCCGGGTGAGGTCGGCGACTGGGTGATGCTCGGCTCCGAGGGTATCGACGACGACGGCGATGGCCGCGTCAACGAGGACCCCGTCGGCGGCTACGACCCGAACCGTAACTACGGCTCGGACTGGCAACCGAACTACATCCAGGGTGGTTCGATGAACTACCCGTTCGAGTTGCCGGAAGCCCGCTCCATCAATGACTTCATGATGGACCGCGCCAACATCGCCGGATTCCAGAGCTTCCACAACACGGGCGGCATGATTCTTCGTCCGCCCGGCATGGCCTGGTACGGCGACTATCCGCGCTCGGACATCCGCGTCTACGACGAGATTGGCGAGATGGGCGAGCGGATGCTGCCCTACTACGACTACTTCATCATCTGGCAGGGTCTCTACACCGTGCACGGCGGATCGATCGACTGGGCCAACGACGGGCTCGGCATCATCTCGTACTCCAACGAGCTCTGGAACGGTGGGCAGTACTTCAACAGCCCGTTGCTACAGGCGCAGCAGCAGGATCCGGCGCAGCCGATTTCCGGGTTCCAGAAGTCACGGTTCTTCTTCGACGACTTCCTGGAATTCGGCGACCAGTACGTCGAGTGGGCGCCGTTCGATCACCCGATCTACGGCGATGTCGAGATGGGCGGCTGGAAGAAGTTGTCGGGTCGCGTGAACCCGCGCTTCATGAGCATGGAGCTATTCCACCGGAACATGGCGTTCACGCTCTACCACGCCGACCAGATGCCGCTGATGTCGATCGGCGAGACGACCGTCGAGTCGCTCGGTGACGACCTGTATCGGGTGCGCGTGGACCTGACCAACTCGCGGATCATTCCGACGATCATCGAGAAGGCGCAGCAGACCAACATCGTTCGCCCGGACATCCTGTCTGTGGCCGGCGCCGAGGTCGTTGCGGCTGGTTGGGTTCCCGACAAGCATCGTCCGGGCCCGACCGACATCATCGATCAGGCCGAGATGAACCGGATCCAGATTCGCTCGGGTCACCCGGGTCGGACGACGAAGACGATCGAGTATCTCGTGCGTGGCTCGGGAACGATGACGATCGAGTACTCCGCGCTCAAGGGCGGCACGGTGTCGACGGACGTCACACTGCGCTAGTCGCTGATCGAGTAGAGACGAGAACAAGAAGGGGCGCCGGTGCTACCACCGGCGCCCGTTTCTTGTGTCTCGGCCTGAAACTAGTCAGCGCGAAGAGTCTGCACCGGGTCGACCTGTCCGGCGCGGCGCGCCGGTAGGTAGCTGGCGATCACACTGATGGCGATCAGCAGGAGCGCACTGCTTGCGTAGGCGAGTGTGTCGGTTGGCGTGACCTCGAACAGGAACGCCGCCATCCAGCGAGACACGTAGTAGGCGCCCAGCAGTCCCGCGCCAGCGCCTGCGGCGGCCCAAACGAGGCCGAAGCGCAATGAGTGTCGGACCACCTGAGCGGCTTGGGCGCCCAGTGCCAGGCGAATCCCCATTTCGCGTCGACGCTGCCCGACGGCCTGGGCGACGGTTCCCCATACTCCGGTTGCCGACAACAACACGGCCAACGCTGCGAATGCGGTGAGTAGTCGCATCACCGCGGTGGTGTCGCCGACCTGGCGCGCTCCAATGCTCTCCACCGTGCGCGCGCCCGTCAGGGGCACGTCCGGCGCCATGGCCTTGAGCTCCGCTCGCAGTTGAGGCAGCAGCGCCATGGGCTCGCCCGCCGTGCGAACAACGAGGTCCGTGCTGCGTCCCGACTCCTGCCGGTGCAGGACATAGAGCTCGGGCATCACGCCTTCGGCGGGCGAGTCATAGAGTACGTCGCCCACAATACCGACGATCATTGCCGTCTTCCCTTCCGACGTCAGCCCGACGCCGGCCGCGATCGGTTCGCCCAGTACGGAACCGTCCGGATAGAACTCGGCAGCAGCCGCTTCGTTTATCACCGCGACCGCTGGAGTTTCGGCGCCATCCTCGGTGGTGAAGCCGCGTCCCGCGATGATCGGAATGCCGAGTGTCGCGAAGTGCTCCTCGTCGACGATGTGCACACCGATCATCGCCTGTTCGCCTTCGGCGTACTCACGATCTCCCGCTCGCCGAACGCGCGTGATCCAGCAATGGCCATCGAGCGGTGCTCCGCACTCCAGGGTTGCGCTGGCTACGCCTGGCAGCGCTCGCACGCGGCGCATGAATTCGTCGTGGAACCGGGCCGGGTTCTCGGCCTCCGCGCTGCCGCGCGCCAGACTGTATCCGGCCACGAGGAGGTTCCCGTCGTCGAAGCCCAGGGGGACATCGGACAGATGCGCCATGCTCGCGATCATGAGTCCGGCCCCGACGGTAAGGATCAGAGCGATCGCCACCTCGGCCGCGACGAGCCAGCGCGCACCACCCGCGGCGTCCGTGTTGGTGCGGTCACCGTTCCGCATCGCATCGCCGACGTCGGCGCGGCTCACGCGAATCACGGGAAGCAGCGAGAACAGGACTCCTGCCAGAGCAGCGAGCCCAAACGTCACCAGGGCAGAGTTGAGACCGAAGCTCAAACTGTTCGAATCTACGAACTGAACGTTCCACATGCCGTTCACGAAACTCGCCGGCCACGCCGTTGAGATCGCCTGCGAGGCGGCAGCTGCGATTGTCACGCCAAGGGTTCCCGCAAGCGCGGCCAGTAACAACGCTTCCACGATGAGCGCCCGAGCCACCCGGAGCCGCGAACTACCGAGCGCAATCCGCACTGCAATTTCGCGGTAGCGGCCGCGTACTCTGGCGTGCATCAGCACTGCGAGGTTCGCGCAGGCGATCAACAGCACAAGCGCGCCTGCCGAGCCGACCAGGCCGACCGCCTGTTGCGCGAGCGGGTTCTTGCGCGCTGCGACGAACTCTCGGACCGATCCCACCTGCCGGGCCGTCGGGTCGAGCCACGCATACGTCTCTTCGACGCCATCGCCCACGGCGCGCAGCTGTGCTGACAGTTCCTCTACGGAACGATCCGGCGCGAGTCGTCCGATGCCCACCAGCCAATGCCCGTCGGTGTTGGCCATCAGGTTGGGGTCGATCACTGACGTCACCGCGTCGGTGGAAAGCCACATGTGGGCTCTTCCCGTGAGGCCCCGGAAGCCTTGGGGCGCGACACCCACCACGTTCATGGGCCGCCCGTTTAGCGTGAGGGTTTCGCCTACCGGGTCGAGCTCGCCGAAGATCTGCCGCGAGGTCAGATCGGTCAGGATCACCTCGCCGGCACCAAGTGCACCGGCGCCGGGTACCGGTAGTCCCAGCACACCGAAGTAGTCTCGAGTGACGACCTCGACAGTGAATCGCTGTGCAGCGCCGTGGCCGGTCAATGTCACCGTGCGCCGCGCGTAGGCAGCCACGAGGTCCGCCGCCAGGTTGTCTGTCTCGGCCAGGATCTGGTACTTGGGGTAGGACCACGGGATGGTCGCTGGTGGTTCCTCGCTGTCGTGTTCCTGGAGCGCGAGGTCGACCACGACGATCTGCTCGGGCTCCGGGAACGGCGGGGCCGCCAGGAAGACAGCCTGCAGCGCTCCGCTGAGCGCGCCGTTGATACCGACTCCGAGCGCCAGCACCACAATCACCGTTACCGCGAAGGCCGGTTCCTTGCGCAGGCTCCGCGCCGCGAACCGAACGTCCGACCCGAGCTCCAGCCAGAGCCATTCGCGGGCAACTCGCGCGCTACTCCGGTCGTGTCCTCCGGGATCACCGACGCCCGATCCGCCGATGCGCGAACCGAGCCCGGCGCGCACGGTGTCAACCCAGGCACGGGCCGCGAAGCGCCGTCCTGCCTGCGCGCTTAGTTCGCGGCGACGAGAGTAGGCGACGGTGAAGTCCGCGCACATCTCCTCCCCGTAGTGCACGCGCATGCGGGCAGGGAAGGCGAGAAGCGCGAGTCGGTAGAGACGCTCGGCCATGTAGCGGGTAGCGCGAGTCATGACGGTTCTCCCGAGCCTGCCGCCACCAGGTTTTCGGCGCGCGCGATGCTGAGGAGGCGCGCCAGTCGTTCGGACTCGAGCGTGGCGACCTCCCGCCCAAACGACGTGACGCCGTAGTAGCGCCTGCGCTTGTCTGTGGCGTCCGCCGGAGGCGTGCTCTCTTCGATCAGTCCGGCATCGACCATGCGGGCGATCGTCGCGTAGAGGGTGCCGGGGAGCAGCGCCTCGGCGCCATGGGTCTTGTCCTCGAGCGACTGCATCATGGCGTAGCCGTGCATGGCGGACTCGCCGAGCGCGAGGAGGACATGGAATACGGGTGGGCTCAGTGGAATCAGTTCGGCGGCGCGATCGCTCATGGCAGTTCCGTTTTCGAGAGGCTTCAGGTCGTGTTCACTTGCGTGAAACTATAATGTACAAAATTATAGTTTCACGCAAGGAATCGTGACGCTTGAACCGCCCGATCTGCGGGCGGACCCGGAGGACCGTCCGCGGCGCTAGTGCGGAATCAACTCCAGCGCTACGAGGTTGTCTTTGCCGCGCAGGTACAGAAGACCGCGTGACAGCACGGGCGGGCTCCACGACGGATGTCGAAGAAGCGGCGTGCCGTCGGCGCGGGCAAGCTGAACGGATGCCTTCGCGCGATATTCCTCGGGCGTGGGCTCTACGAGATGTAGCCGTCCGTCCTCGCTGAGCACGATCAGGTGCCCGTCGACGAACATCTGGGTAGACCAGAGCAGGCCGGGCTCGCTCCACAGTACATCGCCCGTCATGTAGTCGAGGGCGCGGAACTCGGCCGGGCCTGAGTTCCGACCGTGCGATCCGTACAGTGTGCCCTCGTGGTAGATCGTGTTGCCGAAGTGGGCCGCCAGCTTCTGGTCGCGCCGGCCGTCTTGCCAGATCACCTCGTAGCCGCCCGGCTCCACGCGCAGGAGCGCCGCGCCCGGCCCGTAGGCCTCGGTGATGAATACCGTGTCGCCAACCACCGTTGGAGCGGAGGCATTGACGCTTTCGATGATCCGGGCCTTCCAGGGGAAGTGGAAATCGATCTCGCCGCTCTCGGGGTCGAAGCCCAGTAGGCCGCCACGAGCGAAAGCAAAGGCCCAGCGCCTGTCTCCGATCGTGGTCAGCACCGGGCTCGCGTAGCTCGCCAGTTCATTGCTGGTCGTGTAGCGCACCTCGCCCGTTGCCTTGTCGAAGGCGACGATGCCAGTACCGTTCCCCTCTACAGAGCCGGAATGGACACGTGGCGCGTCCGGCGGGCTGCCACCGACCTGGGCGATCAGGAGGTCACCCTCGATCACGGGTGATGCGCCGACTCCGAAGAAGTTCTGCACCACGCCGAACTGCTCGGTCGTGTCGATATCCCAGAGGAGCTCGCCGTCGGCGATATCGTGCGCCCGCAGCCGCCCCTCGACGCCGAACGTGAACACGCGCCCTTCGTCGACCACCGGCGAGGCCCGCGGACCGACGCTGTAGTCGTAGTAGTCCTCGTAGGCGGTGCCGTATTCACTTCGCCAGATCTCTTCACCAGTCAGTGCATCGAGGCAGGTCAGTCGTGCCTGACCGCCGTGACGATCGAAGAAGAAGAGTCGCTCGCCTGCGACAACAGCCCCGGCATAGCCCTCGCCGGCCGCGTGCTCCCAGACGATCGGCGGTCCGTCGGTGCCCCAGTCCATGAGAATCCCGGTCTCGGCGGACTTGCTGTTGCTATCTGGCCCGAGGATCCGTGGCCAGTCGTGGCCGGGACGTTCGTTCGTCGAGTCCGACTGTTGCGCCGCCACGGCCACCCCGACGAGGAGGCTCGTGATGCCAAAGAAGAGCAGAGGGCGCCGGCGAATCGACTGGGAGTTCATCAATGGACAGGCCTCATGAAGCTTCGGCGGCACGAGCCAGCATCTGGTCGAGCGCGGCGCGGTCGAAGAGTTCACCGCCGCGTATCACGGCCTCAATCGAACTCGTGTTGCGAATGTTCTGCAGCGGATCGGCTCCGAGCAGCACCAGGTCAGCGGTCTTGCCGGGGGCGATGGAGCCGGTCGTCGACTCGATGCGGAAGTACCTAGCGGGCGCAATCGTGGCCGCATCCAGAGCCTGCATCGGAGTCAGGCCGGCGTCGACCAGGTTCGCGAGTTCCTCGTGCAGACTGAATCCCGGCGTCAGAAAGAAGATAGGCGTATCGGTTCCTGCCATGAGGGGCACATCGGCGTCGGCCAGGCGCTTGACCATGCCGCGGACCCAGTCGCCGTGGGCGACGGTGGCTTGGTCAGGTTGATCATCAACCATGCCGAGCGCACCCTGCGTCCAGGTGCTTCGAACCGGCTCGGGTAGATGGCGGAACGTGTCTCTCCAGCCGTCCCGCGCGTAGAGTCGATTCACTCGCGGCATGACGATTGTGAGCGTCGGAACCTGCCAGCTGCCCGCCTCAGCGAGCGATCGTGCGACGGAGTCGCAGCGTGATTCCGAGAACGTCGAGACGGCGCGTCCACGCTGTGCCGCGTGAATCGAGCTTCGCAGGGTCCCGCCGTTTTCGGCGCCGGCGGCAAGCATGGCTCGGCGTTCAGACAGCAGAACCTCCGCTTCGTCGGAACATGCCAGTTCGAGATTGCGCAGATGTTCGACGCTGTCGAGTCGAGCGGCGGCCTCGGCCGTGTCCATGCTCAGAGGTGGGTGCCCGGTGACACGCTTGCCGTGGAAATGCGCGCGTTCCACGACCGCTGCAAACGCCTCCGGCGTCAGGAGTTCATACGCTTTCAGAAGGTCAACGCCCGCATCCACCAGCGCGTCCACCATTGCGACGGCCTCGTCAGCCGTCGCGACCCCGACCCCCAGGTTGGGCCGGAACGGGGCACTGCCGTCATACACGCGGGGCACGCCATCCACGAGCGGGCCGGCGACATAGACGTTAGGTGCAGGTACCTCACCGGAACTCGCGTGGTGCTTCCACGGCATAACCGCCTCGAGTTGGCCCCCGGTGTCGCGCACGCTCGTGATCCCGTTGGCCAGAAATAGATCGAACATTGCCGGAGCGAGTTCGGGCTCATAGTCGAAATGTACGTGCGCGTCCCACAGGCCGGGAATCAGGAACTTGCCGGTCCCGTCGATCGCATCGTCGGCGATCTCGCCGCGGTGGCGCCGAACAGCCACGATCTTGCGGTCAGAGATCGAGACGTCCATCGCGTGTCGCACGCCGCGCACGGCATCGACGACCGACACGTTGGCGATGGTGAGGTCGTTCACGTACGCCGGCGGGAGGAGATCTGTCCGGATGTTGAGAACGAGGTAGCGCGGCAGCAGGGGGAGATCATCCGCGGCCAGGGTCACAGTGTCGGTCCGCGCGAAGATGACGTCGTCGCGCCCGTCGGCCCAGTCGGTAGCGTTGCCCAGATCGCCCGGCCCGTTGGGGTCCGGCTCGAGCCGGTCTGCCCGGAAGTGCATCGGGATGGTGTAGCGCGGCGAGAGTCGGCGCCGGGTGTCGTCGATGTCCGCCTGACTCAGAATGTGAAATTCGGCATCGATCGGAAGCATCAACAGATCTACCCGGCCCAGGGCCGCCTCGACGGTGTCGTCTATCGGGCCGTTGTCGCCGGTGTGGACGATTCTCATGCCGTCGACCTCGACGAGCCAGATCGTGTTGATCTGTCCAAACTCCTCCCCATACGGATCAGCGTGCTTGCCCCGCACGCCGACCACACGGATCGAACCAACCTGGTACTCGCCGGGGTCCCGGAATACCTGCGCATCCGGCGCCCACGGTGGCTCGCCGCCACGATAAACGCCGCCATCGTGGTCGTAGTGCGGATGCGAGATCAAAATGGCATCGGCAGTGATGCCGGCGGGGTAGTCGTAGCCAATCCACACGCGACTCGCGTACGGATCGATCAGTACGCTGTCGCCGGCCGATGAAGTGATCCGAAAAGCCGCGTGCGCGATGTACTCAATTGTCGCGCCGTCGGGGACTTGAGCTGTCTGTTCGCGCTCCGCGGCGACTGCGTGGGGCATGCAAACGCAGCACGCGCTCAGTACCGCGGCGGCGATCCGCCGCCGCGTGCTGGTTGCAGACGCCGGTCGGCTCAACTGGATTCGTCGGATTCCGACGGCCTGCCTGCTTCGCTCCAGCCGAGCCAATGCCCTTCGAGGTCACGAATATTGGTGTATCCGGCTTCGTGTAGGACCGACTCGGCTACACCGGCCCGGCGGCCGGAACGGCAGTACACGACGACTTCTTCATCGAGCTCGATGCCCATCTCCTCGAGGCGATCGGCGAGTTCGTCGTAGGGGATATGCATCGCCCCGGGAAGGTGGCCCTCAGCGAATTCGTCCGGACGGCGGACGTCCAGAATCAAAGGAGCGCTACCGTCCTCGATCCGCTGTTGAAGCTCATCCGGGGTGATCTCCTCGGCCTGCCCGGCGACCGCAACCGGAGCGGCCACGGCGAGGATGAGGATGGCGAGCAGCAAGTTTCGGGTTCTGTTCATCGGGCTTCCTCGTCCGAGTTCAATTGTTGCGGTGACGACGAGTGGCCGGAGACGAACTTCCAGCCTCCGTCGATCCTCATCATTGTGATCGTCAAGGCTCCGGAGAACGCGAAACTCGCGTCGCCTTCGCCAACTGTCGTCGTGTGGGTCGTGAACACCGTCGCGACGTCATTGCTTAGCGCATCCACGCGAAGCTGACTGAAGTCCACTTGAACCGTGCCGTACTGACTGACCTGAGCGAGGCTCTCGGCCGCTTCGGCGGCCGATTCGTAGGCCACGAGGCCGTCCTCGACCCAGATGAAGCGCGGATCGTCGGCGTAGTAACTCGCAGCAACCTCCAGATCACCGGAGTTGATGGCCGAGCCGTAGGCCTCGAGGGCGGAACGAACTTCCGCTGCCACCTGGTCGGGATCGAGAGCAGGCTCCTCGCTCGCTACATCAACCGGTGGCTGGGTGCAGCCGAGTGAAAACAGGAGCAGGAGCGCGGCCGCCGCATTTCTCAGGCGCATCGGGTACCTCGGTTGGGCTCGGGACGAGGCTAATCTTGTCGCAAGGCCGCCAGTGTTTCCATGGCCGCGATCTCGGCACTCTTGCCGCGGATCAGATCTGCGGGTGCCAGTTGGTCGCGGAGTTCTACGTAGAGCACGGCGCACACTTCCAGCGCCTCGGAACATGCCGCCTTGTCATAGTCGCCCAGCGTCTCGCGCAGGCGAGGGACAAGGTCTCCGGCTGCCATCTCGATCTTGCGCACACCGGTTGCCTGGGCTTCGCGGGTTTGCAGGGCCAGGGGGCCGAGGACGAACTGGCGCAGGAAACCGAGAAATCCGTGAGCTTCGAAGAGTTCGCCGCGCGCGATCTTCGTGGCTCCGTAGTGGATCCAGATCCAGAATCGATCTTCGACCCATTGGTAGTCGGGGACCGGCGGTACAGGCGGCGTCTCAGCCAGGGCTGCGGTCACGCGCCCATCGCGCTCGAACAGGATGGCGGGATCTTCGATCCGGTTCGCAGCGTCGTCCAGGCTCACAAACTTCAGGTCAACGTGCAGCGGCGTAGGACCGTAGAGGCAGATCAGGAGTCGAGGTTCGCCGACGTGTTCTCCGGTGAACGCACCGAGGAGGTTTCCCAGACCGGCTGCGATCTTGCGTCGATCGGCCATCAGGGCATCGAAATCGTCTGGCTCGCAAGCGATCACGAGGTCTACGTCGCTCAAATCATCCATGCCGCCGGTGACGTACGAGCCGGCTGCGGACACGCCGACGATACGGGAGTCCGCTTGCAGGATCGGCAGAGCCTGATCGAGGAATCGCGCGTGCAGCGCCGGTAGGTAGTCCGGGTAGTCCATGGCAAGAGGGTAAACGTTTGGGTGACGTGGCGAGTATGGCAATACGAGCGAATCCACGCTTACCGTAAGACACGGAGCAGTCGATGCGAAACGTGCTCGTTGTAGGAGCTGTCCTGGTCGCCGCCACCGCCCTCATCCACCCGGCCAAAGCCCGGAGCCAGTCTCCGTACGCGGGCGAAACGGAGCGCGAAATCAAGGCGCTGTCGGAGGACGAGATCGCTAGCTACCTGGCTGGCGAAGGCATGGGGTTTGCGATGGCTGCAGAGCTGAATCGGTATCCGGGCCCGAAGCATGTTCTCGAATTGGCCACCGAACTCGAAGTCTCCGATGAACAGCGCGAGGTCGTCCAGGTGATTTTCGACGGCATGCAGGCAGAGGCTCGTCGTCTCGGAGAAGCTCTGGTAGAGACCGAACGCGAACTCGACGCTGCCTTCGCGGAGCGGTCCATTGACCCGGATGTGCTGCGCGCGCACGTGGCTTCCGTGGGCGAGATCCATGCCGAGCTCCGGTACGCGCATCTGGTGGCCCATCTTCAGACGACCGATGCCCTGACCGCCGCGCAGATCGAGGCCTACGACATGTACCGAGGCTATGGTGACCACGCGGGGCACGGCGGCCACCACCAGTAGCTAGATCGTCACCCCCCTCCGGCAAGGGAACGACGTATCGCGCTATTTTCTTCCGAAGGAGGTTGACCCTCACGTGACGTGAGGCGCCATCCTGCTTCTCAGAGGTAGCGAGATGTCCAGACGCATGTACAAGGTGGGTGAGGTAGCCGAGGTCGCCAAGGTGACGATCCGAACGCTGCACCACTACGACGAGATCGGACTTCTGAGCCCGTCCGGGCGCAGTGGTTCGGGCTACCGGCTATATAGCGAAACTGACATCGAGCGGCTCCAGCACATTCGCTTCTACCGTGACCTTGGGCTCGCGTTGGAAGAGATACGGACGACGATCGAGGCCGAGGACTTTGATGCTCGCGCGGCGCTACGGGCGCACCGGGAGCGTTTGAAGTCGCGGTTGCGAGAGACCGAGGCGCTGGTTGCCACGATCGACCGAACACTGAGAACGATGGAAGGAGATGGGGAGATGTCAGCCGAAGAACGATTTGCCGGTTTCCAGCCCGAAGAGCACGCTCGCGAGGCCAAGGAACGGTGGGGAGACTCCGACTCGTACAAGCAGTCGGCACGGCGAACCGCCAAGTACGGGAAGGCCGAGTGGGAGGCGATCCAGGCGGAGGCGGATGACATCGTCGCGCGTTTCGTCGCGCCGCAAGGTGATGGCAACGCACCCACCTCCAATATGGGGATGGCCTTGGCCGAGGAATACCGCGAGCACATCGATCGCTGGTTCTATGCATGCACTCCACAGATGCACGCTGGGCTGGGCGAGATGTATGTCAGCGACGAACGTTTCGCGGCCTACTACAACAAGCACGCGGACGGTCTTGCCGACTATGTGTGCGCCGCGATCTGTGCGAATGCGGAGCGCGCGACGGCCTAGTCGCGGCTCTTGCGCACCTTGTGGACGATCGCGTCGAGAGTCTGCAGGAACTGAGACCGGTCGCGCTTGCTGAACGGCGGTGGGCCGCCCGTGAACTCGCCGGCCTCGCGCAGGTCGGCCATGAGGTCGCGGGTGGCCAACGCGTCGCCAATTGATTCGGGCGTGAATTCCTTGCCGCGATGGCTCACCACCCTCGCTCCGCGTTCTACGCACCGCGCTGCTAGCGGAATGTCGGCCGTGATCACCACGTCGCCCGGCCGTGACTCGTCGGCGATCCAGTCGTCGGCCACGTCGAGAACCCGCGACTTCTCCACAAGGATCAGTTCTATCGAAGGGTGATCCGGAGTACGCATCCACGTGTTGGTTACGACCTTGACGGCGATGCCGTAGCGCACCGCAACCCGGTAGATCTCGTCCTTCACCGGGCAGGCGTCAGCGTCGATAAGGAATCGAGTTTCGACTTCGCTCACGGGCGCTAACTTCCTTCGTTGGTCCTGAAGTTCTAGAATCGTCCGCACTTCAGGAGTGCCATGCGTAGAACCACTATGGCGTTGCTGGGGCTCAGCCTAATCTACTTCGCCCTGGCAGGCCCTGGACCAGCGCAGCCCGCAGCACAGGAGCGCGATTCACGCGTCGCAACGACGCCTGCGCCGGCCGCCACCGGAGCGCCCGCACGGTCCGACGACGAAGCGCACGCGATCACAGTTGGCCGGTTCTGCTTGCGCTGCCATAGCGACTCCTCGATGCGCGGCGGACTGACCCTGGAGTCGTTCGACGTGCTCAACGCCGAGACCGACGCCGCAACCAGCGAGAAGATGATTCGCAAGCTGCGCGCGGGCATGATGCCTCCGGCGAGCTCGCGCCGCCCCGACGAGGCGACTCTCGAGGCGCTGGCCGGCTATCTCGAAGGTCGCGTCGACACGGCTGCTGCAGCTGACCCGAACCCAGGGGATCGCACATTCCAGCGCCTCAACCGCGCCGAATACGCACGCACGGTGGAGTCGCTTCTCGGCCTCGAGATCGATGTGGCGGCGTTCTTGCCGCCCGATACCATCAGCGCTGGGTTCGACAACATCGCCGATGTACAGATGCTCTCGGCAACGATGATGGAGGGCTATCTCCGCGCAGCCGGGGCGGTGGCCCGGCTGGCGGTGGGCGACCGCAACGCGGCCCCGGGCGATACCACCTACAAGGTGCCGCGGACTGCCAACCAGCTTCGCCAGGCGCCTGGTGCCCCATTCGGCTCACGTGGCGGCGTTGCCGTGCTCCACAACTTCCCGGCCGACGGCGACTACCTCTTCAAAATCGAGCTCCACCCCACTCCGACTGGGCAGCTCTTCGGAAGCACCGTCGACGAGCAGGTCGAGATCTCGGTCGACGGTGAGCGGGTCGCAGTGCTCGACGTCGATCCTTACATGTCTGAGTCAGACCCCGACGGGATGGCCATCCGCTCGGGGCCGGTGGCGATCAAGGCAGGTCCCCGCACGATCGCGGCGGTCTTTATTCCGAAGTTCGACGGCCCGGTGGATGATCTGCTGGCTCCTATCGAACACACGCTCGCCGACACGCAAATCGGCGCCATGGGCTTCGGGGTGATGACGGTTCCACATCTACGAGACCTCACGGTGGGCGGTCCGTACGACGTCACCGGGGTTTCCGAGACGCCGACGCGTCGCCACATCTTCAGTTGCCGGCCGCTCTCGCCGGACGAAGCCGAACCGTGCGCCGAGTCGATCATCAACCGGATCGCGGAGCAGGCGTACAGGCGGCCGCTGAACCGGGCGGATATCGATGGCTTGATGAACTTCTACCGGACTGGCGCCGCGGGCGGCGACTTCGAACAGGGCGTGCGGGACGCGTTGCAGGCGATTCTGGCCAGCCCGCATTTCCTTTTCCGGCTGGAGCGCGGCGTGACGGCCGACTCGGCGCAGCCGGTGGGCGCCACTGAACTGGCCTCTCGACTGGCTTTCTTCTTGTGGTCGGCGCCGCCCGATGCAGAGTTGCTGGGCGCTGCGAATTCCGGCGGGCTCGCGGGCGATCAACTCGGTGCGCAGGTTCAGCGAATGCTTGCCGATCCGCGAGCCGAGGCTCTCTCGACGCGCTTTGCCGCATTGTGGTTCCGCCTACAGGACCTGGAAAAACTGCATCCCGATGCCCTGGCGTACCCGCAGTACGATCAGACGTTGGCGCGATCGATGCGCCGCGAGACCGAGCTGCTTTCCCAGAGCCTCGTGGACGACGATGGGAGCGTGCTCGATCTCCTCACGGCCGACTACACCTTCGTCGACGAGCGCCTCGCCAAGCACTACGGGATCCCGAACATCGTGGGATCGGAGTTCCGTCGGGTTCCCGTCGCAGACCCGAACCGCTACGGGTTGCTCGGACACGGGAGCATGCTGGCGTCAACGTCGCATGCCAACCGGACGTCGCCGGTGCTGCGCGGTAAATGGATCATGGAGGTTCTCCTCGGTTCGCCACCACCGCCGCCGCCACCGGACATACCGGACCTGGAGGAGATCAGCCCAGTCGTCGGGGGTCGCGAACTGACGGTTCGCGAGCAGCTCGAGGAGCATCGCGCCAACCCGTCCTGCCAGTCGTGTCATCGCGTGATTGACCCGCTGGGTCTGGCGCTCGAGAACTTCGACGTTACGGGTGCCTGGCGTGTCCGGGACCACGGCGAGTGGGTAGATCCCACGGGCGAACTCTACGATGGCACGCCGCTCAGCGGCCCCGCCGACCTCCGCGCAGCGCTGCTCGTGCGCTCCGAGGTGTTCCTGCGAACTTTCGCGGAAAACCTCCTGGCATATGGACTTGGCCGGAGAGTCGAATACCATGACATGCCGACGGTTCGTGCCATCGTCCGCAGGGCGGAGGCATCGGACTATCGGATGTCTGCATTCATCAATGGCGTGATCGAAAGCGTGCCGTTCCGGATGCGACAGAGTGCCGGTTCGGAGGCGACGGCCGGCGGGGCGAAGCCCTGACCAGAACAGGAGAACGATGAGTTACCTCACGAATCGACACCTGTCCCGTCGCACCTTGCTGCGCGGCATAGGCGTTTCCATGACTTTGCCGTTGCTGGACGCGATGCGGCCGGCCCGTGTTCTCGCCCGCGAAAACGCGGATGACCCCACGCGGCTGATTTGTATCGAGATGGTCCACGGCGCGGCGGGCAGCAACGAGCTCGGCGCCTCGAAGAATCTCTGGGCGCCTGCCGATACTGGCGCGGGTTTCGACCTGTCGCCCAGCAGCATGAGCCCGTTGGATCCGTTCCGCGACTACCTCACCATCGTGAGCAACACCGACGTGCGCAATGCCGAAGCGTTTTCGGCACGCGAGGTCGGCGGTGACCATTTCCGCTCGAGCGCGGTGTTCCTGACGCAGAAGCACCCGCACCAGACCGAGGGGTCGGACATCGAGGTCGGTACGTCGTTTGACCAGATGTACGCCCAGCGCTTCGGCCAGGAAACGCCGATCCCCTCGATGCAGCTGTGCATTGAGAATGTCGACCAGTCGGGCGGCTGCGCGTATGGCTATGCCTGCGTCTACACCGACACGATCAGCTGGGCGAGCCCCACCGAGCCGCTGCCGATGGTGCGCGACCCGCGAGTGGCCTTCGACCAGCTGTTCGGTTCCGGCGGATCCGCCGAGGAGCGCGCAGCTCGCCGGGCCACAGACCGCAGCATCCTCGACTGGATCACCGCAGAGGTTTCACGTCTCCGCACCGATCTGGGCGCTGCCGACCGCAATCGGCTCGATCGCTACCTCACGAACGTGCGCGAGATCGAACGCCGCATCCAGCGCATCGAAGAACACAACACGAGTGGTGAGCTCCGCGACCTGCCCGAGGCGCCGATCGGGGTGCCCGACAGCTTCGGTGAACACGTCGAACTGATGTTCGATTTGCAGGTTCTGGCGTTCATGTCGGATACCACCCGGGTGTTCTCCTTCAAGATGGGCCGCGACGGTTCGGCGCGGGTCTATCCGGACAGCGGGGCACCGTTCCCGTTCCACCCGGCCTCCCATCATGGCGGCCGAGAGGATCGCGTCGAGGCATTCTCGAAGATCAATCGGTACCACGTCGGTTTCGTGCCCTACCTTCTCGAGAAGCTTCAGGCGGCGCAGGAAGGCGAAGCCAACCTGCTCGACAAGACTCTGATCGTCTACGGCTCGCCGATGGGCGACTCCAACCTGCACAACCACAAGCGCTGCCCGCTGTTTTTCGCGGGCGGGGCGAACGGACTGCTCGCTGGCGACAACCACATCCGTGCGGAGAACGGCACGCCGATGGCGAACGCGTTCCTCGGCCTGGCGCATGGCCTGGGCATGGATGACATGGAGAGCTTCGGCGACAGCACCGCCCCGATGTCGTTCGCATGATCGGGCGCGTTCGGACTCTGGCTGCTGTTCTGCTGGTCGCTGCCCTGGCGTTGCCCCAGCTCGCTGTTGCGATTTCGAACGAGTCGCCCGTTGCGGATGCAGCTCGGTCGCGCAACGCCGACGCTGTTCGGGACCTGCTGCGTTCCGGCAACGACGTCAACGCGGCGCACGGCGACGGCATGACCGCTCTGCACTGGGCGGCGATGCACGGTGACGGCGACCTCGTGGCGACACTCCTCTACGCAGGCGCAAACCCGAAGGCCGCCACGCGAATCGGAGCGTATACCCCGCTGCTCATCGCCAGTCGCTACGGGCAAGCGGATGCTATAGCCGCGCTTCTTGTGGGCGGCGCCGAACCGGACAGACCATCTGCTACAGGTGCGACGCCGCTCATGCTGGCTGCCTCCTCGGGCAGCGTGGAGGCGGTGGAGCAGCTCATCGCCCATGGCGCGGACGTCAATGCCGCAGATAGTGCGCAGGGCCAGACGCCACTGATGTTCGCCGCGTCGGCCAACGTTGTGGGCGCGATCGATGTTCTGGTGGCGGCCGGTGCCGACCTGCACAAGCGGAGCACTGTGACCGACGCCGCTGACATGTACGCCGAGGCGATTCAGGGCTTCCGGAAGCGTGGCCGGATTCGGGCGGCCATCGCTGCCATCGAGAATCCGCCGCCGCCCGAGCCCGAGCGCGACGAGTCTAACGACGAAGGCGATGAGTCGGATGAACCGGACGGCGACGACGAGGCGGCTGATCCCAGCGACGAACTCAAGGGTGACGACGGCAAGGACAAACCGGCGGTCGATGAAGACGGTGGTGACGCCGCAGATGACGCGGACGTCCAACCCGAGGAGATCCCGAGGGATCCGTCGGCGGAACTCAAAGGCGACGACGGTGAAGACGCAGCGGCGGATGACTCTGAGGACGCGGAGGACGAGGAGCCGCGTCCCGCCGCTCCAAGCCGCGGTCGATTGAGCTACGGAGAACTCGTAGGCGCGTACGGCGGACTCACGCCGTTGCTGCACGCCACGCGGCAAGGCCATATCGAGTCCGTGCAGGCCCTCGTTGAACTCGGTGCTGACGTCAACCAGGTGAGCGGCGACAACAGCAATCCGCTTCTGGTCGCCACCATCAACGGCCATTTCGACCTCGCGATGTATCTCCTCGGCCAGGGCGGCGACCCGACGTTCGAGTCGGATGGCGGCGTGACGCCCTTGTACGCCGCTCTCAACGTCCAGTGGGCGCCGAAGACCCTCAAGCCGCAACCACGGGCGCACCTGCAGCAGCAGAGCACCCATCTCGACGTGATGCGGGCTCTTCTTGAAGCCGGCGCTGACCCGAACGTGCGCCTCACCAAGAAAGTCTGGTATTCCGGCTACAACTTCGATCTGTCGGGCGTGGATGAGAGCGGAGCGACGCCGTTCTGGCGCGCGGCATACGGCAGCGATGTGCCCGCCATGGAGATCCTGCTCGAATACGGCGCGGAGCCGCACCTGCCGACCATCAAGCCGCCCGGCCGTCCGCGCACCGGTGACGCCGAGCGTGACGTTAGCGATGTATCAGGGCTGCCGCCCGTGGCGGTGGGCGGACCCGCGGTGCCGCCGCTGCACGCGGCGGCTGGAGTAGGCTACGGCGAGGGCTTTGCCGCCAACTCGCACCGCAACGCGCCCGGCGCCTGGATGACCGCTGTCCGCTACCTCATTGAGGAGGTAGGTGCTGATGTCAACGCGGTCGATCACGAGGGCAATACGGCGGTTCACCACGCCGCGGCGCGTGGCGACAACGAGATGATTCTCTATCTGGTCGAGCAGGGTGCCGATGTCACGAAGTTGAACCGTGAGGGCAATAGCACGGCCGACATGGCCAACGGCCCCGTGCAGCGGATTCAACCGTTTCCTGAAACGGTGGAATTACTGGTGAGCCTAGGCGCGGTCAACAACGACAAGTGCGTGTCCTGCTGATCTGAGCGCCGCACTAGGTGCCTACTGGACTCCTGCGAGCGCCTTGCGGATTGCCTCGACAGCCATGTCCACGCGGAACTGATGCGCCTTCTCGCCGATCTCGATGGTGCGTTCTGCCGGCGCGATGTCGGCGCCATTGATCGTTGCCTTGCCGGAGGCCACGCGCTGGTCGTAACGCACGCTTGTGGGGTCGACGGCCATCATCAATGCGGTGACCGCGTAGTTGTCGTGCAAGCCTTCGTTGATCGGCTCTTCGACGCCGAGGTCGTCCGCGACGTATTCGAGTAGCGCGGTGAACTCGTAGAACTCAGGAATGAAATGAGCGCGCGAAGCACCGTGTCGTTCGTTCACGGTCACGGCAACGTTGGCCATGCCGCGCTGGTTGCCGCCGCTGTCCCCGATCAGCACCACGTGCTCGAAGCCCGTGGCCAGTAGGCTGCTCGTGATGTCGTCCACCACCGCCTCGAAGGTGTCCTGGGTGAGACTGATCGTGCCGGGGTAGAGCATGTGACCGGTGGGCGGATCGATGTCGCCCTCCGGAACGAACGGCAGGATCGGTGCGCACAGAGCGTTGCCCAGGTCCCGCGCCATCATCTCGCAGGCGCCTTTCAGAATGACGTTGTGCTTGCCGGTGGTCAGGTACGGACCGTTCTGCTCCATCCCGCCCGAACTCACGATGGCGACAGTCTTGCCCGCGCGCTGCGCGTCGCGAACCTCCATCCAGGTGAGATCCTCGATCCAGACGGAGTCGACTGCAGGGATGGGGTTGGGCGCTGCCATTTCCGCCGCGGCTTGTCGCCGCCCGGCCTCTGCGCGCCGCCATCGGGCCCCGATGCCCAGAGCTGCCGGATCAACCACGATGAAGACGCGGAATCCCTGTTCCAGGCGCATCTCGATGTCGTCAGGTCCCGCAGTGATGCCGCAGGGCACGTTGGCGTTCTTGCACGCCGCGAGGATCGTCTGGATCGCGTTCTCGACCGCGTCCATGTCGCGTTCGTACGCGCGGCTCAGGTCCCCGGGGCCTGCGATGATCGCTCCCACTCCCGGAGTCGCTGCGATGGCGTCGGCGTTGGCAACGCCCTCCTTGTCCTCGACGATGAGCCAGCTACTGAGCTCGCCGGAGTCGTTCGACGGCCAGACGTTCATGGTGGAGGCCATCGTGCCGACCGCTGCAGCGGCCTCGTCGGCCGTGCGGACATGCGGCACGATCAGTATCGAAACGTCGGCGCCGAGCGCCAACTCGACGCGTTCGTTGGAGCCCGTGACGTCTTCGCCGATGGGCGGGATGCGCAAGGCGAGAGGGTGGTTGGTCCCGCTGGTTTCCGCCGCGGCGCGCATGTCGTCGCGGAACTTCTCGACGCCTGGGATATCGAACGGACCGCTCTCGAGCGAGTAGAAGACGAAGTCGGCCGGCCGAACCGCGGCCGCCTGGGTGCCGCCATCCTCGTCGCGCTGAGCACCGAAGAAACCGAACACCGGCATGTCCTCGGCGAGACGTTCGTTCACCGACGGGCCGCCTCCCATCTGCGCGGTCGAGGTCGGCGGGAGTGCAGCGAGGGTGAGGGCCGCTGCGAGTGTCAGCAGGAGGGCGGCGGGGCGTCTGGACATGGCGTTCCTCGTCGTCGGTCAGTAGATGTCGAGATCGCGTGCGGAAACGACGTCGCCTTCGTAGCCCGCCTCACGGATTTCACGGAGCAGGTCGTCGTCCGACGCGCCCCAGTAGAGTTGGTGGTAGAGAACGAGAAGCTTCGGCTGCGCGCGCCGGGCAATTTCTGCGAGCTCAATCGTCGAGGTGTGCGCGTCCGCGTGATACGCCTGCCAGTCCGGCGTTCGGCGTTCCCATGCCTCGGCCGAATAGACCTCGTGCACGAGCACATCGCAGCCGCTGCATGCCGCCACCAGCGACTCCGCGGGCTTTGTGTCGCCAGAGATGACGATCGTTCGCCCACCACCGGTGAACTTGTAGCCGTAGGCATGCGGCCAGTTGGCGTGCGGCACCGGGATCGCTTCCACCGTGACGTGCTCGTCGCTGTAGATCTCGCCCGGCTCGATCTCGGTGGTAATGGCGCGATAATGCGGCTCGTTGTGCGGTTCGGGGCCGTTCATGCGGATGTCGAGGTCGATCGCCCACGCGGAGACGATGCCGTCGGTGAGTTCCTTGGTGCCGGGCGGACCGTAGACGTCGATCGGAAACATGCGATCGAGCACCCAGTTGCCGAGCATCACGTCCGGGAGCCCGAGCGTGTGGTCGGAGTGCAGGTGCGTGATGAACACCTTCCCGAGTTGGCTGGGCACAAGTCCGCGGAGTCCGTGCGCGGCCGTGGCCTCTGCGGCACGTCGCACGACACCGGGCCCCGCGTCGATCAGGTAGGCCATATCGCCGACAACGATGGCCGTGGCCGGGCCGGACCGTTCCGGATCGTTATTCGGCGTTCCGGTGCCGAGGACGACGACCCGCATCGCATCCGGATCCTGGCTCGCCAGCGGAGTCGGCGCAGATCCGGCGACCGCGGGCAGCGGACTGCGCGTGAACGCCCAGACGTTGTAGGCGACCGCTAGTGCAAAAACACATGCGAACGCGACGAGAACAGGGAGGCTACTGAACAACGGACGTACTGGTTCGCGCATCATGGAGCGCAATCCTACAGCAGCCGGAATCCGGTTGGGGCAGTCGCCAGGTCGATCGGACTCGCCGGGAGGTCGCCCGCAAGTTCGGCGCTGTTGAATCCGGAGGGCGCCACATCGTTGGCGCCGGCGGGATGGAACAGGCTCGCCAGCAGCTGGATATGGTCGCGGCCACAGCCCAGTTCGAATTGACCGCCGCCGTACATGGCGATCTCATGCTCGCGGCAGTACTCGTAGACAGCAAGGAGCTCCTTCCATGTGCCGAAGCGGGAGGGCTTGATGTTGATCGTCTTCGGCGGAAAGGGGAGAGCTTCGATGTCCGCCACGGAGTGGAGGCAGGCGTCCCAGCTCACGCGATCCCAGTGGGGTTCGATGCATTCGATGATCTCCGGGGCAGGATCTTCGAGCAGCGCGTACGGGAACGCTTCCGCCACCAGGCGATACATCTCCGGATCGGGTTCCGGGCCGCTGAAGTTGCCGCGGTAGAGCCCTTTGTAATCGACCGTATCGATGCCACCGAATGCTGCGAGTTCCTCGACAAGGGCCGGCGTCCAGTCGTCCCCGAGATCGATCTTGAAGCGCATCTGCGGATAGAGGGCGCGTACGCGCTGAAGCGGCGCCGCGTTCGCCGGCGACCCGAGACCGGTCGAGACCACGTAGTTGAGCGGCGCTGGTTGAACGCCGATCGACGCTGCCAGCGAGACGCTCGACTGCCGGAGCGCAAGGTCGAGCGCGGCGCTCTCGTAGGCCCACCGGCGGTAGTTGGTGCTATGGCCCTCACTACACGGCGGCAACCCTTCAATCTGAGCGTCGAGGCGCTCCGAGAACGCTGTCAGCGTGAACTCGCCGACAAGTTCTAGTCCGGATCCGAAGTTGTGGTGAGCCAGTTGATCGGGTGCCTCGTAGACCACGTCCTCGCCACGGCCCTCATGGCCCTCGCCCTCGAAGACAACAGTGGTTGTGAGCCGTTGCCATCCGGATGCCACGTCGAGGCTGCGCGGTTCTAGCCGGTAGCGGTCAATGCGCAGGGGCAGTCGCTCGATCTGGCCAAAGAGGCTCATTCGAGCTCGGCCCAGAGGGACCAGTTGAAGATCGCGCGAACGCTTTGCGTCGCCGCGCGCTCGTTGTGAGCCGCGACGAGGAACTTCTCCCCATCCGGCCATGCGGCATAGAGCCTTTGTTTGAATAGCAGCCCAGCCATGGAGACGAGAATCCGTTCCGGTGACACGCTCGGTGTCGCGCCATCGATGTCGATGTCGACCACCCGGATGTCGTTGCCTTGGAGGAAGAAGAGCTGACCGCCGCGGGGATTCCACTCGGGCTCGCTGCCGCCCTGCGCAGAGATCCGATATTCGCCTCCGCCGGCGATGGCCTTCACGTAGATCTCCGGTTCGCCCGTCGCGTCCGATTCGTATGCAATCCAGCGACCGTCGGGCGAGAAGCGCCCTTCGATCTCGCGCGCTGATGTGGCCACCAACTCTCGGGGCTGTGAGCCATCTAGAGGCAGCAGCCAGAGATCGTTGAGCTCCACCGTTGCGGATCGGAACTGGTTCCCACTCAGTACGTACAGCAGGGAATTCCCGTCGGGCGACCAGTGGATTGGTAGCGGAAAGCCTGACTCGGTTTGCGCCAGAAGCAGGGTCGGCAATTCGCTGCGGTCGACCGGTGCGCTGTAGATGCCGGGCGCTGTGGGGTCGCCCAGGTAGTACGCGATACGGCGACTGTCTGGCGACCACACAGGGAACGAGGACTTCGACCCAGGTAGCAGCGGCGTGCTCACATCGCGTGCCACGTCGTGCACGTGGATCGTCACCTCATTCGACGCGGCGTTGGTAATGAACTCCGCTGCAACCATGGTGCCGTCAGGTGACGGGAAGGTATCGACCTGGTACTCGATCCCTCGTTCGCTGAAGCGCTCGACAGTGCCGTCCGGGTAGAGCCAGGAAAGAAACTCCTCGTGTGCGCCGCCGACGTCGCCGGCGAGATACACCAGGGTGCCCTCGTCCGAGATGCCGTAGCCGGCGCTGTTCATTCCCGTGATTCCGAGTCCCTCAACTCGGACGATCGGCGGCTGGACGACAGAGCCGTCGTCGAGATCGATCTCAAGGCTGACCAGTCGTCCGATGCTATCCACGGCCAGCAGTCGACCACCGCCGAGCGGCATAGGCATCGTGTACCCAGCGAGGATCTCGGTGACGGTGTCCGACGCCGTGTCGATCAGCACGATGCCATCGATTGACTGACCGCGCCCTGATACGCCGAGCCAGTGCGTGCTGTCCACCTGCGCGCCGACCACGGCAGCGAAGCCCTCGGTAGCTCCTGTATAAATCTCGGTGAGCGCACCATTCGGCTCAAGTCGCGAGATCGTGAAGGGGATGTTGGGAGGGGCGGCACCGTCGAGCGTGCTGACGTACATCTGATCGTCGAGTCCACGGAACACCACCGGGAACCCAGGGCCGACGTCAGTCACGAGAACCGGTGATGTGCCGTCTACCGTGATCTGCTGGATCGTACCTGGAGCATCCGGAGTCGGGCCGATCGCCATGTAGAGCGTGCGACTGTCGCTCGAGAACGCCGCGACCACGACGTTCGTGGTCCCTGGTATGTCTCGCCACGCGAGATCCCCGATTGATCGGAGTCGGATGCCCCTCTGAGGATCCAATTCGGCGACCCAGCGGCCATCCGGAGAGACGTTCAGCGGTGATGGCCCTTCGCCGATGGAGTCAGCTGAGAGGATGACGTGGGCTTCCGGCGCCGCGGTGCTGCCCCACACCATCACCGAAGTTGCTCCGACGAGGGCTGCCACCAGCGCGATGCCGGCGGCCACGGGTACCGACAGCCCCGAAGTCGCCTTCTCGGCGGCGGCTCGGGGTTCCTCGGTGAGTGCGGCTTCGAGGTCGATGCGTACATCACCAACATCCCGCATTCGCTGAGCCGGCTGTTTCTCCAGACACCGTTCCAGCACATGCCGGAGGCTCGGTGGGATCGACGGTAGTCCGTCGAGGTTCGGCTCTTCCCTGAGAATTGCCGCCAGAACGTCGGAAACCGTCTCGCCTTCGAACGTCTTGTGGCCAGCCAGCAACTCATAGAGAACGCAGCCGAGGGCCCAAACGTCGGCTCGTTTGTCTACCGGCTTGCCTCGCGCCTGCTCCGGGCTCATGTAGGCGGCGGTGCCGAGGATCATGCCGCTCTGGGTGGCCGCCGCCATCGTCGGTGATGCCGAGAGTTCGAGTGTCCCACTGTTGGCCTCACCCGCGTGCGCTTTCGCCAGTCCGAAGTCGAGGACCTTTACAGTCCCGTCTTCCGCCACCTGAACGTTGGCCGGCTTCAGGTCGCGATGCACGATGCCGCGCTCGTGGGCGGCGTCGAGGCCAGAGGCGATCCCGATCCCGATCTCTACGACTTCGCGCCACGGCATCGGCCCCGCTGCGACCTTCGAATGCAGCGACTCGCCGTCGACTAACTCCATGACGAGGAACGTGACGCGTTGAGGGGTGCCGTCGATGTCGGTCTTGACGTCGCCGAACCCGTGGATCGTGGCCACGTTCGGATGGTTCAGCGATGCGAGCAGCTGCGCCTCGCGCTCAAGCCGGGCCAGCCGCTCCTCGTCCATCGCCAGTTCCGGCGGAAGAACCTTGATGGCGACTTCGCGTTTCAGCCGGGTGTCTTCAGCGCGATACACCGCGCCCATGCCGCCCTCACCGAGCTTGCCGGTGATTTCGTAGTGATCGAGACGGGTTCCGGGCTGCACGCGACCTCCGGGGAGCAGGGAATACCAGGCCGGACTGTATCTGACCGGTCGGTTTCGCGGCAATCGTCGTGCAAGCTCGAGCCCGTGCCTACCAGCGCACGGTGCGGCCCGAGCGGACTACTCCCCGCGGAGGGCCGCGACCGGGTCGATTGCAGCCGCCCGACGGGCGGGAATCCAGCTGGCGGCGACTGCGACGCCCAGCAGCAGCGCGGCCACGCTCGCGTACGTGAACACGTCGGTTGTCGGCACATCATGCAGAAGGCCATCGAGTGAGCGACTCGCAGCCCACGCTCCGGCGAAGCCGATTAGTAGGCCCAGAATCGCCAGCGCGACGCCGTTGCGTACAACCAACGCAAGAACCCGTCCCGCTGGAGCGCCGAGAGCCATGCGGACGCCTAGTTCGGGCGTCCGGCGCATGACCGAGTACTGCACCACCGCGTATTCGCCCAACGCGGCTAGTAAGAGTCCGATCGACGCGAAGAGGCTCACCAGCCACGCATTGACCCGGTTCGAGACGACGTACCGGTCGAGCGTTTCCGCCATTGATCCGGGCCCGACGACCGTTTGGCCGGGATCAACCTCAGCCACGGCTTCGCGCACACGTTCCGCAAATCCGTCCGGGGCAGTGACGCGAGTGAGTAGAGTCATGAAGGGCTGGGCGCGCTGTGTGAGCGGCATGTAGATCCTGGGCTCATCTGGATCGTGCAGCGACGTTTGACGGATATTGCCGATCACACCCACTACGGTGGCCCAGGTGGTCTCCACGTCGTCTTGATGCGGGCGTACCAGTTGGCCGATAGCATCGCTACCCGGCCAGAACCTCTCCGCGAAGGCTTCGTTGACGACAACGACCGGAGAGTCGTGTGGACCATCCGTGTCTCGCAACAGCCGGCCCCGTTGCGTTTGCACGCGCAAGGTCTCCAGTGCGCCCGGGGTTACCACGACGATCTGCGCCGGCGTCGGTAGGGCACCGTCCGTACGCGCCACGAAGTCGCCCGCCACCCGGTTTGTCCAGCCAGGCGGCGTGCTGATTGCGCCGACTCCGACCACCCCCGGAATTGCCTCAACGCGCTCGGCGACCTCGGAATAGAAGGCGCGGACGCGATCCGGGTCGCGGTACTCCGGGCGCGAGCCGACAAAGAGCCCTGTCATGTAGACATCGCCGGGTTGGAATCCGAGCGGCCGCGACTGCAGATTCCCGAAACTTCGTGAGAGGAGACCAGCCCCCACAGCCAGGATCACCGCGAGCGCGATCTGGGCGACAAGCAGCCCGGAGCGAATCCGTCCGCCGCCATGGGCAGCCCCCTGACGCTCACCACGGAGCGGCCGCGCCGGATCGCGGCCTGACACCACCCATGCCGGCAAGAGCCCGAACCCCACGGCCGCGGCCGCCGACACGGCGAAGCAGAACACGAGCACCGTGAGGTTCATCTGGATGTTCTCGGTGCGTGGCAGTTGCACCTGGACAAGTTCGCGTAGCCGATCAAGGCTCAGCCAGGCCAGGCCGAGGCCCGCGGCCCCGCCGGCGACGGCGAGGATCACACTCTCGGTGAAGAGCTGTCGCATGATCCTCCAGCGTCCACCGCCGAGCGCTACCCGAACTGCGATTTCCCGACTGCGCCCTAGCCCGCGGGCCAGTTGAAGGCTGGCGACGTTCGAGCACGCGATCATCACGAGAATCCCAACGGCTCCGAGCAGCATCAACAGCCTGCTCTGGACGCTGCCAACCCAAGCGTCGTAGAGCGAGTGCATCCAGATGTCGCGTGGAGCGTCGGGCCGATGTTCGGTGGCTTCCTGAGCGCGTCCCACGGCCGCGGCGACGCGCGCCTCCGCGGTGGCGAAATCGAGGTCGTCGCGAACCCGCGCCAGAGCGTAGGTGTTATGCCGCGACGCGCCGGGCTGGGCGGGGTCCAGCAACAGCGGCAGGAAGATCCGGTTCGTGTCGTTGAAGTAGGTGAACCCTGGGGCAGAGACGCCTACGATTCGGTGGCTGACGTCGTTCAGGACCACTGTTGTTCCAACAACGTCCGGGTCACCGCCGAACTGGCGCTGCCAGAAGTCGTAGCCGAGCACCACGATCGAGGCGTCGTCGGTGTCGGAATCTCTGAAGCCCCGACCGAGACTAGCGGGAGAGTCCAATAGGTCCTGGAAGTCGGGAGCGATGGCCACTGCCGGGGCGAGGATCGGGTTGGGGTCGCCCGTCATCGTGACGTTGCGATAGCTGTACGAGGAGACCCTCTCGAAGACGCTGCCTTCCAGTTCTTCCAGCGCAGCGATCTCGGGGATTGTGAGCAGGCTCTGCGATCCGCGCTGTGTTTGATCGCCCTCATAGATCAGGACGAATCGATCTCCGCCCGGATAGGGAAGGGCCTGCAGAACACCGTAGACAACGCTGAAGATCGCGGTGCTCGCGGCGACTCCGATGGCAAGCGTTGCGACCGCCGAGAGTGTGAAAGTGCGCGAGCGTGCGAGGGTACGGACTGCGTAGGCAACGTCCTGTTTCAGAGTGTCGAACATCGAATCGGTCTCACGGCGGGGAAGGACCTTGTTGGGTGGGCGACGGATAGGGAGCAGACGAGCGATGAGCCTCAGGCTCTCCCACCAATACCAGACGTCGCAGGGAAACCGGTTGGAGGAGGTTCGTCGCGCTGCGTATTCCTCGGCCAGATCGGCGACCATGTAGCGCCGCGCACGCGACCGAAGCGTGCGCTGGAGCAGTCGCTCGGCGAACCGGGGAGGATTCCGTCGCGAGCCATTCATGGCGACAGGAGTTTCTCGAGACCTTTCGATAGGTTGGCGATCGCCGAGTGAGAAACGCGCAGCGCCTCAAGGCCGGAAGTAGTCACTTCGAAGACGCGGCGAGGAACTCCGCGCCGGCCATCGACGGGGTCCTCGGTACGCCACGTCAGGTAGCCCTTGGCTTCGAGCCGCTCCAGCGTGATGTAGAGGCTCCCCCGCGACACGTTGCGGCCGGCCCGATCCTGGATGTTCCCGCGGACATCGACGGCCCGAGCGGTGTCGCCAAGCTGGGCTACGGCGAGTAGAACCATGAGTTCGAACTCTCCAAGGAATCGAGTCTGGTCGCCCATGGGTGTCGGGTCCGGATAGTGTCAAGAATGTCGACAGTGACAACATTGTAGACACTAACCAAACAGAATCACAAGCATCCTGTGTCGGAGCGCTTACCAGGTCAGGTCTGAGAAGACGAAGCGTCCCTGATCCTCGATTCGCCCGGTCTCGACCGCGAGCGGCTCGGTGAACCCGGGTCCGTCGTAGACGAAGGTGTGGAATTCTCCGTTTTCGCCGCAGGGGTCGACCCCGTCGGGGAGGTCACTCAGCAGTTGCTCGTCGAACACTCGGCCCACGAATTCGGCCGGGAGTACTTCGGTGTCCACGCAGGTGAGACGCGCGCGCAGTCCGCCGGCGATCATCGCTGGGGCGAGTCGCCGCGTATCCATGCCCCAGATGGGGAACGCGGGAGCGATCTCTGAGCCGGCAAGAAGACGTTCGCGATACGCCCGCACGTCTCTCAGGAACAGGTCGCCGAACGCCATGCTGCGCACTTCGGCCGTCGAGGCTTCCGCAATCGCAGGCGCGACGGCGGCTTCGTAGTCTTCGTTGGAACAGGGGGAAGGTAGTTCGATGATCCGGAGTGGCAGGCCGACGCTTTGTGCCTGAGCCTCGAGCAGCTCTCGGCGGACGCCGTGGATCGCAACACGGTCGTGAAGCTGGTTGACGGTCGTTACCAGTCGGGTGACGTCGTAGCCCGTGCGGCGGAGTTCACGCAACGCCCAGGTCGAGTCCTTGCCCGAACTCCACCAGAGCCAGCAGGCGCCACGCGTCTTCACTGCCCGGCGTCGCCCGCGGCCTGTTGGGCTTCGAGGATCTCTTGGAACGCGAGCCGTGTGCGTTCGACGAAGGCCAGGTAACCCGCTGGATCGATGAACGGGTTTGTCGAGGCTCCCGCGGCCAAGGCGGCACGCTTCTCAGTCATCCTGAAGAACCCGGCATGCGACGCGAGGAACACATCCGCGTTTTGTTCGCGGAGTACGCGGAACGTCCTTTCAAAGTCTGACCGGATCCCGGGGTAGGTTTCTTCTCCCACCAGCTGGACTCCGTCGAGCACCGACACACTGCAGATGCTGACCGCGCGCTGACGGGCTCCGTCGAGTTCAACGTCGAAAGCCCATGACGTGCACCCCGGCGTGTGGCCTGCAGTGACGAGCGCGGTCAGTTCCCACGGCCCGACGGTGACGGAATCGCCGTCGCGTAGTTGCCGATCGATGGCAACGGGCGGGAAAGGCGCGCGATCACCCAGAACCGGGTCGCCGCGCCCGCCTGCCTGGGCCACTTCGGCGTCCGCCCGGCTGATCCAGATCTCGGCGCCGGATGCCCTCTTCAGTTCGGCTAGTCCACCGACATGATCAGTGTGAGCGTGCGAGTTGAGTAAAACGCGGACATCGGTGATGTCGAATCCGAGCGAAGCGACATTGGCGAGGATCATCGGAGCGGTTTCCTCGAAGCCTCCGTCGATCAGGATGTGCCCCGCCTCGGAAGTCAGCAGGTAGGACGTCACGCTGCTCGCACCGACGTAGTAGAGCCCGCCGCCGATCTCGAAGGGCTCGACCGGCTGGTTCATGGCGCGCCACGCTTCGGTTTCCTGCGGTGTGGCCGGCGCGCTCGGCGTCAACGCCAGGCCAAGAAGTGCGAGGGCGAGGGGCTTGTTCATCACGGCTCCGGACAACGCTTCAGCGGACTAGGATCGGGTGGCGCTGTGTCGCAGCATACCAACGCTCCGAACGGCAGCACTGATGTGTTGCGCGACACGGTTTGGATCGGGACTTGTTTATATGCTGGAATTCAGTATATAAATGCTGAAATTCAGCATATGGAGTTCGGAATGCCTCACTTCCACGCGGAACCACGAGTCGCGCTCGCCGTCTACCGACGGCTGCTGCGGCTGTACCCGCGTTCTCTGCGCCGAGAACTCGGCGCAGAGATGGAAGGGCTGTTCCTGGATCTTCATGCGGACGCCCGGGAGTTGGGTCGCCTGCATGCCGCGTGGCTCGTGCTGCGCGCATGGGGCGAGGTGCTCCCTCGAGCCGCCCAGGCTCACGGCGATCCCGATTCCCCGACCGGAGCGTATCTCGTGCGCAGTTTCTTCTCGGACTTGCGATTCGCATGGCTCGCCGCCACCCGTCAACGTCGCCACACGGCCATTGTCGTAGCGACCATGGCCATCGGGATCGGCGCGACGACGGCTGTGTTCAGCGTCACCGATGCGGCGATTCTCAGGAAACTCCCGTTCCCAGAAGGGCACCGACTTGTCACCGTGGCGCAGTCACATCCGGCGGGCTGGCTACTCTACTCGCTCGACTCCGCGGCGTTCCAGGCCTGGTCTGAACAGGAGCAGCTGTTCGACGCGATGGGCGGGTACACCACCGAACAGGTCGGAATCCAGATCGACGGCGAGCCGCGCGAGTTCGATGTCGTACAGATCTCGCCGAACCTGTTGACGTTGCTCGGTGCGCGTCCCGTTGCAGGACGCCTGCTGGCGGCGGAGGACGCTGCCGAGGGGGCGGCACCCACCGTATTGATCTCCGAGCGCATGTGGCGTCGCGAGTTCGCCGCGGACGCCGACCTCTCTGGCGAGTGGCTGAGTCTCGAGGGAATAGAACACGAGATCGTTGGAGTGATTCCAGATACGTTTGCCTTCCCCAGTCGCCGAACCGATTTCTGGACGGCAGTTGATCCTGCGGCAGCGTCTGGTTTCATACGGCCGCTGGCCCGACTAGCGCCGGATCTGACGCTCGACCGCGCCACCGAGATGGCGACGAGCGTCGCCGAGGGCCTCGCCGAAGCACAGCCCCGCGAGGGCGGTTGGAGCATTGGTCTGATTCCCATGGACACAGAGCGCACCAACCCCAACACGCGCACGGCGCTGTGGGTGGGGTTGGGAGCGGCGGCGCTGCTCCTTCTGGTGGCGATCGTGAATGTCGCCCAGGTTGCATTAGCACGAGCGGTCGAGCGCGAAGGTGAGCTCGTCATGCGGGCAGCGCTCGGTGCCGGACGAGGTCGAATCGTTCGCCAGGTTCTGATGGAGAGTCTGTTGCTCAGTCTGGGGGGCGGCATGGTGGGAGCCCTGCTCGCCTACTTCCTGGTTGGCGCGATATCGGCGGCGGCCCCCCCGGACATGGTGAGAGTTGATGCGATTCAGCTCGGGGTGGAGTGGCGCGCCCTCGGGGCGGCGATACTCCTTTCGGTGGTCGTCGGACTGCTCGCCGGGGCTTTGCCTGCCTGGTCCGCGGCTCGGCGTTGCTCGGCAGCGGCCATGAAGAAACAGCAGCGCGGCATGAGTTCGAGTCGGAGTCGTCGACGGGTCCAGTCGAGCCTCATCGTTGCCGAGGCCGCACTCTGCATGGTGCTTCTCGCTGACGCGGGTCTGCTGTTGAAGAGCTTCGATGAGCTGACACAGGTCGACCCGGGCTTCGACCCCGAGCCGCTGGTGTCTCTGATTTTGCGCTTTGACGAGACCCGCTACCCGACGCCGGAATCGCGACTGACGTTCTTCGAAACCCTGCAGGACCGCGTGTCGCGCCTCCCGGGAGTGGAACAGGCGACGATCGGCGGTGATGCCGCGCCCCAGCCTGGAGGCACAATGCTCCTCGACAGCGTGGAGGTCGAGGGAGGCGAGGCGATCGAGGAGAGCGTTGTTCTGCCCTATGGTCGTGTGTCCTCGGGCTACTTCACTACAACCGGAATCGACCTGCTCGAAGGCCGTGCGCTTGACGAGAGCGACTACGACACCGACAACGTTGTGATCTCCGCGCCGCTGGCGCGGCGGCTGTTCGGCGAGTCCTCGGCGGTGGGTCGGCGCTTCCGATGGGATTCGACCGGCGATTGGATCACCGTTATCGGTGTAGTGCGCGAGACCGCCACTTTCAGTCTTCAGAGCAGCGAGGATGACTACCAGGCGTACTTTCCATTGAAGTCCGAGCGTACGCCCCGTCCGTACGGTGCTCTGATCGTCCGCGCGAGTGCGGACCCTTCGCTGCTCCAGACCCAGCTCGAGCGGACGGTCTGGGACATTGATCCACGGCAGCCAATCAGCCGGTTCGAGCTCGGCTCCGAGACGATGGCGGAGTGGATCGTGGACACGCGATTCAACGCGATGGTGTTCGGTACTTTTGCCGTGGTTGCTCTCCTGCTCGTCCTGGTGGGTGTCGCGGGCGTGGTTGGTCACGCGGTGGCCTCGCGGACGCGCGAGATCGGCATTCGGGTCGCCTTGGGTGCTGGGAGCGGTTCGATTCTGCGACTCGCGACATTCGGTGGACTCCGGCCGGTTCTCGTCGGACTCGCGCTCGGCGCCCTGATCGCCTGGCAGACTAGCTCCCTGATTTCATCGCTCCTGTTCGGCGTGGAGCCGAACGATCCGGCCACGCTGGGTGCAGTGGCACTCGTGTTTCTGGCGGCTACGATCCTTGCTTCGTACATCCCTGCTCGCCGCGCGCTGCGCGTCGACCCGATGCAGGCACTCCGAACGGACTAGCAGAATGGCGAAACAAACAAACGATCCCGAATCGCTTCTGCCGCTCAACCCGGTGGACTTTCAGGTGCTCTTGGTGCTTCTCGAAGGCGAGAGTCACGGCTACGGCATCGTGAAAGAGATGAAGAGTCGCACCAGCGGGCAGATCGACATGCTGCCGGGCAACTTCTACACGGTGCTGCAGCGGCTGATCAGGGAAGGTGTTCTCGAAGACGTGGGTCTGGACACGGAAGGGAACACTCCGGGTCGTCCGCGGCGGATGTACCGGATCACCGACTTCGGCACGCGGGTCGCTGCGGCGGAGGCACTGCGCCTCCAGGAACTCGTCGCAGCTTCGGCGGTACGTGCGCTGATCGAGAAGGCGCGTAGCTAGCGGTCCCGAACCTCTCGGGGCTTGATCGCGATGTTCTCCGGGCCTGCCAGGCCGGTGCTCGAAAGGGCGCCGGTCAACTGGCCGCTTATGGGCCACCGATAGAGAGCGTTCGCGGCGAAATCCGCAATCCAGACTCGGCCGATGTCGTCCAACGCCAGCCCGACGGGCGCGCTTCCTTCCGGCAACATCGCAACGTCAGGTAGCTCCTGTCCGGTGATCGGGTCGAAGACATGAACCGCCCGCGTGAATGCACTGGAGACCAGAAGCCTCCCATCGGGGGTGAGGTCGACGTCGGAGGGGAATCGCAGCGATTCGCTGTCAATCTCGTTGACCAGGGTTCCGGACGGCCAATCAAAGACGAGCACATTGTCGCCCCGGCTATTGGCGACGTAGAGCTTGTTCTCCGGACCAAAGCGGAGCCCGATCGGCTGACGGAGTTTGTCGCTGACGACGGCCTCGCCGAGAATCTGACCTTCGGGGTTGATACGCAGGATCTGATCGCGGGAACTCACGAGCAGATCACCGTCAGGAGAGAAGATGATTGAGAACGGCCGCTCGATCGCTGACTTCGTGAAGACATCGATGGGCTCGCCGGTGTCGCCGTCGAACCGGAGCACCTGGTTACTGCCGGAGCTTCCGACGTAAAGGTCGCCGTCAGGCCCGAATGCTATGCCGGTTGGGCCGACGAGCCCGCCCGCTCCTGACGCGACGAAGTCGCCGAGGCTCTCGCCGGAGTTGCCGTCATGCTGCGAAACGCTGTGCGAACTGAGGTTCGCCGCGAAGATGTTGCCGGGAAGTGCTCTGACGGCCGCCTGGCTCGATGGCGGGGCCGATGCCGTGGCCCGGGTGGATGACGTGGCGCCGAGGTTGATAGCAAGAGCGAGAATCGCAAGAGCGAAGATCCGATGTGGCACGGGTGTGGAACCGTTGGGGGGATCGGGAGTGCGCAGGGTCGGGATCTTCGCTCTCCGATACTACCGAACAGGGCGTCCGTGTCGCACGGCAGTCAACGAAGCTCTAGTCCCCGCCCATGGCTTCCGCGAGCCCGCCGCCCCAGGACACAGTGCGCCAGAAGGCGATTGCGGCGACGACCGTGAATGCCAGCAGCGTGGCGCCGATCGTGCTGCCGTACCAGGCGCCGAAGTCGAGCGTGGGAAGGCCCAGCGAAAATACTGTCGAGGTTGTGGCCATCACCACGAAAACCAGGATGCCCAAGCGCACGAGAACGATCAGCAGCACGGCCCAGCCGACCGTCCACAGTATTGCGCTCAGAGCAGTGGCGGACGGCCGTGCCCCGTTGATGGTCAGGCCGGGCACGAAGCCCGGTCCGCCGAAAAAGAGGATCCAGCCGAGGAACGCGAGCCAGGTGCGCTTGCCGGCTGCGAGGTAGCTCAGGCCGTAGAGAAAGGACAATCCAAGGCCCAGGAACACGTAGTTGTTGGCGACGCCGAGAGCCGTGCTGAAGAGCTGAGTTGTCGATTCGAGGGGCAGCCCCACATAGCTCCCGGCGGTGGCCGCTCGATCGCCGATAGCCAGCGGAACCAAGTCGAGCAGACGGCTGAGGATTCCGACCGCGCATCCGATGAGAACGTCCCGCGCCACAAGAGGATCGCCCAGACGTCCGTCGATCACCCGTGTCCAGCCGATCAGCGCCCCTGGGTTGTGCCGGCGCATGAACGGCTCCACCGCGAGGTACAGCGCCCAACTCATGGCGCCACCGGCGCCAACAAAGACGAGCATCTTCATGAACTCGTTGATGTCGTTCATGGAGTAGGTGTGGTCGCCAAGTAGCCACGAGATGCCGAGCATCAGGGCGACGGCGGAGCCGAGTCGTCGCGCGCCACGCTGGTCGCCGCGCCCAGATCGGAGGTTCTTCTGCGCAACGTACAGGCCGCCGAAGATGGCTGTCAGGAGTAGGACGATAATCCCCACAACGACGAGCAAGGCCACGACGCTGGCAAAGCCGAAGCTGGTTGGGCCGATCGTTCTGGTCGGCGGGTCGAGCGGCGCGTGGGGCGCGAACACCCGCAGGCTGACGAGGCGGTCGCCGAGTGCCGCCGCTTCGATACGGACGGGAAACTCGGGGTCGTCAGAGTATCGGCCTTCCCACGCCATGCGTTGGTCGGCAAATTGCGTTGGCGTGAGTCGGGGCTCCACGGTTTCGAAGGCGTTGAGTTCCCAACCCATGGCTTCGAAGATTTCTGCCCAAGCGAGCGTGCCCTGCGACGCCGGCGGGTCGAGTCGGTCCGGTAGGGCCTCGAAGCTCACCAGTCGCCCCATCGTGTCGAGTTCGATCGTCAGCATGCCCGGGACGGTCTGTGGCGGATCATTGAAATCGGCGCCGTCCGAGAGGCCGATTCCGGACGGACCTGCTGGCACCAGCGTGACCGGGGATCCGCGCCACCAAAATGCGGCCACCCCGGCGCGACCGTCGGCGATCAAGTCGAAGTGCGCGTCCGTCGCTTCCTCACCGCGTAGCCAGCTGAAGTAGCTGAGATCCGTTCGGAGTCCCGATGCGGTGTCCGCGAAGTCATCCGAGTAGCCGAGCAGCTCGAGAGTTTCCGTGGCGCGGGCCTCGAGAACCGCGGGAGCGATATCCATGGGCACCCATCCTGCAAGGCTGTGCTGCCACTGCAGTCCGCCGACGAAAAAGGCGCCGATTAGAGCGAAGAGCAGAAGAGGAACCGCGCGGGACAGCGTCAGACTGCCTTCGCCCCCGGCTTCGGCGACCATCTCCGGCGATGGCGTCTCACCGGCCGCGAGTGCAGCCGCCAGCGGATCGGCCCCGGGTAAAGCAGCGGCAACGGAAAGAGCCGAGGCAGGGCGTTTGGCGGGCTCGAGTTCGAGGCAGCGGTGAATCACCCGATCAACCGCCATGTCGAGTCGCGACGTGTCCGTGAGCGAGTTGGACAGGTCGCTCTGGTGTAGTTGCGAGAGTTCGGTCAGGTCATCGGCCTCGAATACCCGCTTGCCGGTGAAGATCTCGTGGAGCACCAGGCCGAGCGAATACACGTCGCTCCGGATCGATACCTCTGTGCCGGCGAGCTGTTCAGGGGCCATGTAGATAGGAGTACCGGCGCGCACCTCGTTCACGGCGGCGAGTCCGAAGTCCGTGAGTTTCACGCGCCCGCGACCGTCGATCATGATGTTCGCGGGCTTCAGGTCGCGATGGAGCACGCCTTCATCGTGCGCGGCACCGAGCGCGGCGCAAAGTTGGCGCGCGATCTCGAGCGCTTTGTCCTCGGGCAGACGGCCGATGCGGCGGAGAAGTGATGAGAGATCTTCACCATCCACGTACTCCATCGAGACATAGTGCAGCCCGTCGGTTTCACCGACATCGAAGACCCGACAAACGTTCGGGTGCGAGACCTTCCGGGCCATACGCACTTCGTCGTAGAGACGCTGGACGTCCTCGGCGTCGGCCACCATGCGGCCCGGTAGGAACTTGAGCGCAACCTGCTGCCCGAGCTTCAGGTCGTCCGCTCGATAAACCTCGCCCATGCCGCCCCGACCCAGGAGCCCTGCAATCCGGTAGCGCCCCGCTACGGTCGTACCCGGCAGAAAGCGGCCGTGCTGGCCGCTGTCGGAGGCCGACATCGACGGACTGGATACCGAAGTGGGCGGCACGATGCCGCCCGATGTTGGTACGTCGTCAGGACTCGTCGTGGGCACTTCGAGCGAAGTTGCGGCGTCGTCTAGGGACGCACCGCCACCGGCACTCGGCCCCAGCGATGTCGGTGCCTCCGCCTGCGACGTTGCGCAGAACGGGCACACCACGCTGTTGTCGGGGATTTCCTCGCCACAGTGGGTACAGATCATCGTGGCCGTACTGTACTCGCTATGAACCGGATCGCGGTATCTGTCTGAGCGTCAGTCTGTGGCTTCGCCGTCCCAGTAGTCGACCATCGTGTCTTGCTTGAACACACCACGGAAGGCGACGTTGTCGGGGAACGTTCCCGCGAAGGCCAGGCACTTGTTGCTGTCGGGATACTCGACCACCTCGGGCGACAGGCTCGTGCTCACGGCGAGATACACGAGGTCCTCTTCGCCGTCGTTCGTGATCTTGTGGGCGCCGTCCGGGCCTGGAGGGCACAGGAGCAGGTCGCCACGGCGAAGCGCGTGCTCCCCGTCGGGCATGCGGGCGGTGCCGGTTCCCTCGAGGATGATGAAGAGTTCCTCGTTGTTGTGATGGAGGTGATAGGGGAAGGCGGACTTGCCGGGCTCGAGCCGGGTCATGTTGAAACCGAGCTTCTGAGCGCCGATGAGGAACGACAACCGGGCCATCTTTGCCTGGTAGTCCTCACCCTTGCCCCAGTCCATGAACTCGGCCTGGTCGATGTTGATGACACGCTGCTGTGGTTGTTCCTGATCGGACATGCGGACCTCGTTCAGTGAAAGTCGCGACTGCGACGCTCGTGGTTCAGTCGAAGCTCAGGCTGCCAGAGCATATCGACAACGATGTGGACTACGGAATCCTGGGCCTGGACCTTGCCGGTGACTCCGAGGAAAGACGTGGTGCGACCGATCACACCGAATTTCTCGAAGACGTCGGGCCAGAGTACGAGGTTCACGAAACCCGACTCGTCTTCGAGAGTCATGAAGACCACACCCGATGCAGTGCCCGGGCGCTGGCGACAGATCACGATGCCCGCATAGGAGGCTCGTGATCCGTCACGCATGCGGCTAATGGTTTCGGCATCAGGAAGGCCCATTTGCTGCAGCTGCGAACGTAGCGGCTCGAGAATATGACCCCGGGCAGAGTGATCGGCCGTGCGGTAGTCCCAGTTGATCTGCTCGTAGCTGTTGAGCTCTGTGAACTGCGGCGCAGCACCATCAGTGAACTCGGTAGCCGATGTCGAGGTTTGGTCGACGGCCTGCAGTTCGGGCTCGGGACTCTCGGCGACCAGGCCATGTACCTGCCAGAGGGCCCCTCGTCGCGAGGATTCGAAAGGTTCGAAGAACCCAGCTTCGGTAATCCGTCGCAGCGAACGCTCAGAGAGCTTCACGCGCTGTCGGAAATCGTTGATGGACGTGAAAGGCGCTTCGCGTGCGGCTGTCTCGATGCGCTCGCCTTCGTCGGTGCGGAGTCCACGCACGTAGCGGAGTCCCATCCGAACGGCGAGACCCCGCGCAGGAGACAGCGCCGGAGTCGGGTCCCCGGGCCCGCGCGCAATAGTCGGCGTCGTGAGGCGATCTTCGAGATGCGCCAACGCCGCCGCCCCGTCGAATTCGTCCTCGACAACACTGGCGTGCTGCGCGTCCATCTTTGTCGTTTCCAGCACGCAGTCCCACCACGGCGCTCGAACACTGACGGGCCGCACCTCGACATGATGGCGCTTGGCGTCATCGACAATAGTGGCAGCCGAGTAGAACCCCATGGGCTGCGAGTTGAGCAACGAGCAGGCGAACTCGGCGGGGTAGTGACACTTCAACCACGATGTCGCATAGGCGATCAGCGAAAAGCTTGCCGCATGCGAATTGTGAACCACGAAATCGTTGGCAAGAAAATTGTGATTGCCCTCGATCTCTAGGTCGTACGTCATCTGCGAACCCATCGCTTCGATGGAGACAATACGATCCCAGTAGAGATCTGAATTAGCGAGCGCTTTGAGTTCACCGGATTGGAGATAGCCGCCGAGGCGATCGATCACCCAGCGACGGAAGCCTAGTTTGGTGTCATGTTGCCGAGCCTGGATCTCTCGCATGCCGAGCGAAGTCGCCCTTCCGATTTCACGCCAGGTAACACCGTGCCGATCGCGCTCGCGACGGATCAGGTCAGTAACGGCAACAGGGATGACGTCCTTCGAGGACATCAACGAAGTTTCCCGTAAGTCGTGTGCGCGGGCGCGCTTGCGCTTATTGAGGAACCGTTGCCCGATCTGTTTGTAGAACGAGGCGAGCGCCGCTCCGGTGACAGTTACGACATAGCTGGTATTCGGCTCGCCACGATAGTCTCGCTGACGCTCGTAGATTCTGGCTACGACGCCGAGTCGCAGCAGTAGGTGTTGAACCTGGTGCGCGAGTTTTCGCGACGAGGTGTCGTAATCCGCATGCCGACTGCTGGTCGAAACATGTCCATCGCCTTCCCACATTCGTGCGAGCAGCAGCCCGATACAGCTCGGCGCGAGTTCAAAGACCTCCGGGGGAAGCTCTTTGTGCCTGGCTCCAACATTCCACATGCCGAGATCGCGTAACCAGCGCACCAGGCCAGACAACCGTTGCCGGTTCTTGCGACGAACATGAATGCTGAAACACGCACGATGCAGAGCCAGAACTGCCTCGGTATTTGCGAACTGTTCGACACACCGGATGTATTCGTCGCGGTGGGCTGCATCCGTTGTGTAGAAGTAACAGGTGGAGGGGTGGCACAGGTTGCCCTCGGTAATCAGGTCAGCGAGAACGACGATCTTGTAGCGGGGCCATCGCTTGATGCCGGTGGTCGGTAGGGACCGGGCCACTGCGACCGCGTCCCCGACCTGAAGCTCTCCGAGCTTCTGCCATCCGGAAACCGTGAGGAGCGGGTGTTCTGCCGTCGCGTCGAGAACATGACCGAGTGCAGTCCGGAGCCGATACACCGGTTTTCGCCCACTGGGTTTGGCGGACAGAACTTGCCGCGGCTCGATCTGGAGATCGGAGCTGCAGGTGAGTGTATGAGTGACCTGGGCGTCGCCCTCCACGAGATCGCGTATGGCGACCAGGCGTCCGGTGTCAGCATCAATGATCTGGGTGTTGCCGCTGACGCACTCAGGAAAGCCGTAGTCGCCGAAGCCACGGATCTGCTCGAATACGCGTTCAGCGAACTCGGCCTCGATACCCTTTTTCATCATCCGTGAGATGAGACGGTCGCGATGACGTTCGAGCCGGCCCGTCTTTTTCCAGGCGGCCATGTCGCGGCGTAGCTGATCGGCTTCGCCTGGCGTGTAGTCGGCGGCGACGACGGCGAGCTTCATCACCTGCTCCTGGAACAGGGGAACTCCCAGCGTTTTTTTGAGAACCGGCTCGAGGCACTCGTGTGGGTACTCGATGGGCTCTTCGCCATTTCGTCGGCGCAGGTAGGGGTGCACCATGCCGCCGGTGATCGGCCCCGGTCGCACGATCGAGATTTCCACGACCATGTCGTAGAAATTGCGCGGCTTCAGACGCGGCAGCATCGACATCTGCGCCCGACTCTCGATCTGGAAGACGCCGACCGTATCGGCCTCGCAGCACATGTCGAAGGTGGCTTCGTCGTCATGAGGCACGGTGGCCATGTCGAGTTCGATGCCGCGGTGTTCACGTAGCATGTCGAAGCCCTTGTGGAGTTGGGTGAGGGCCCCAAGGCCGAGCAGGTCGACCTTGAAGAGGCCGAGAGCTTCGACGTCATCCTTGTCCCACTGAATGACAGTGCGGTTCTCCATGGCGCCGTTCTCGATGGGAACGAGGTCGTGCACGGGTTCGTGACCGAGCAGGAACCCTCCCGGATGGATCGAGAGGTGGCGGGGGAACCCGCTGATCTCGTTGGACAGGCGCACCAGGTGACTGATGGTCGGGTTGTGCGGATCGAGCCCTGCAGAGCGCAAGGTCTTCTCATCGAGCCCGCCCCAGCGTCCCGCGAGTTTGGAGAGTCGATCGAGCGATGTTTCCGAAAGCCCCAGGGCCTTGCCGACGTCGCGCACGGACGATTTGCCGCGGTAGCGGATGACGTTGGCCACCATGGCCGCATGCGAGCGACCGTACTTGGTGTACATGTGCTGGATCGCTTCTTCGCGCCGGTCGTGCTCGATATCGAGATCGATATCCGGGGGCTCGGCGCGTTCCTTCGAGATGAAGCGCTCGAACAAAAGATCCATGCGCACGGGGTCGATCGCGGTGATCTCGAGGCAGAAACAGACGATCGAGTTGGCCGCGGAGCCGCGCCCCTGGCAGAGGATGTTCTTTTCCTGACAGAAGCGCACGATCTCGCGCATGGTGAGGAAGTACCCGGGGTAGTCGAGGTCGTCAATGACGCCGAGTTCTTTCTCGATCTGTTGTCGAACCGCAGACGGGACATGTCCGCGGGCACCATCCGGGCCGGGGTTGTCGCGATAGCGCTTCCGGGCCCCGTCCCAGGTCAGATCGCGTAGGTGCTGCATGGATGAGGTGCCGTCGGGCAGCTGTTCGGACGGATAGCGATAGCGCAGTTCACGCATGGAGAAGGTGCACATCTCGGCGATCTCGCGGGTGCGTGCTACGGCAAGCGGATCGTCAGAGAAGAGCGACGCAAAAGTCTGGGGCGAATGCAGCGCGTGCTCGGCGTTGCCTTTGATGCAGCGGCCGGCGCTGGGCACCTGGGTGCCGTGACGGATGCAATTGAGGACATCGTGCGCATCGCGACGCGCCGGCACGTGGTAGAGCACCTCGGCGCTTGCCACAACGGAGAGGCCGAAGCGTTGAGCGCGGGCGCGGAGACGACGTTCCATTGCAGGTTCATCGGCGCGGTAATGGCGGGTAGCCATTGCAAACAGGCGCGGCCCGAAGGCTTCGCGTAGAAGGTCGGCGACCTCTTCGAGTGTTCGTGGTTCGCGTGCCGCACTGAATTCGAACAGGTCAACGACGTGAGCAGCCGCCACTTCCGTGGAGGTAGGAGGCAGCGCGGCACCTTCGCCGGAAGGGGAACTGTCCAGGTGTGCTCCAGCACCGAAACGCATGCCTGGAGTGAACGATGACTCGACGGAATAGGGATCGACCAGCCTGCCGGAGAAAGGCGAGACTTCATCGATCGATTGAGTCAGCAGACTACGATCACCACCCCATAGTGCGATGAGCCCGCCGGCGTGTTCGGCGATCTCGTGCCAGGTGACGCTGCATTCGCCCTTGGCATTGCGGAGCCGCCCCTTGGTTACGAGGCGACAGAGGTTGGAGTAGCCCTCCCGGCTTGTCACCAGCAGCGTGATCACCGAATTGTCCTGCACGGTGATCTGGGAGCCCACGATCAGATGGATTCCCAGCTCTTCGGCCCGTACATGCGCCTGCACGATGCCGTGCACACCGTCCCGGTCGGTGATGGCGATCGACCGTAGCCCCAGGTGACGCGCTTCCTCGACCAGCTCAGCAGGGTCGCTGGCGCCTTCGAGGAAGGAGAAGTTGCTCTTGCACCAGAGCGGGACGTAGGCGAGCGAGCCGCCCAGATAGGCAGAAGCAGACATCGGCGGACGGACAGACCTATCGAATGAGGAGGATGGGCGAGGGGGCAGACAACACCGGGGGTCGCGAGCGGCGGGGCAGGAGTTTGCCGCCCGCGACCTGGGTGACCGGTGCGTCCGAAGGTCATGTCCCGCGGGGTGAGAAGTATCTAAACAGACAAATGTCTGTTTAGCAATAAGCACCACGAAAAAAATCTGGGATGCCCGTCATCATTGGTTGATATGGAGATTCTCAAGATGACATGTCATATTTCATGACATGTCAGAACGTTCTTCGAATGCACGAGACGTACGTCGCTATCGCGAGCGCATGCGCCGGGCGGGGCTGAGGCTGGTCCAACTCTGGGTGCCTGATACCCGTGCGCCGGACTTTGCCGGAGAGTGTCGGAGACAGAGTCTGGAGGCCGTGGCGAACGTGAATCTCGAGCGCGACGTTCTCGATTGGGCCGACGCTGCGCGTGATATCGAAGGCTGGACCGAGTGAAACGAGGTGATCTGGTCGTTGTCACCGTGAGCGGTGACTACGGCAAACCGCGCCCCGCACTCGTAGTGCAGGCGGACTATTTTAACGAAACGCACGCCAGCGTGACCGTGATCCCGGTGACGAGCACCATCGTTGACGCCCCACTGTTCCGGATTACTTTGGAGCCGACGCCCACCAATGGGCTCCGTTCGATATCCCAGTTGATGGTCGACAAGATGACCACCGTGTCGCGCGACCGAGTGGGGCGGACGATCGGGCATGCGGGCAACGATGTTCTCGTGCGAGCCAAACGGGCCATGGCGCTCTGGCTCGGATTGACCGCCTAGTCGTGGGCTCCTCGACACCGAGGGAGACATCCGCTGGCGTGAGAGGTATGGTGCTGCGGACCGACAGGACACATCGTCTCGTCGCAGCATCCCCAGGTCCCAGGCAGAGCACGATGGAAATCAAACATGACGCCCCGGTGAAGGCGCGCGCGGAGCAGGTAATCGACGCTCCCCTCGACCAGGCCTGGGCGCTATTGACGAACATCGCGGAATGGAGCCGATGGAATCCGGGGGTGAACCGGGTGAAGGTGCACGGCCCGATCGAGTCCGGGACACAGTTTGAGTGGCGTTCCGGCCGCATTCCGATCTCTTCGCGCATCGAGGTCGTCGAGCCGGAGCGGAAGATCGCGTGGACCGGGCGCTCACTCGGGATGGATGCGATCCACATCTGGGAATTCGAAGCCCGTGACGACGGACTCTTCGCTCGCACTGAAGAATCGCTGGACGGGACCCTGGCGCGCTGGTTCAGCGGCCAGCTTCAGGGAAAGCTCCAGACGGCGCTTTCGGAGTCACTCCGTCTGCTGGCGTCCGAGTGCAAGCGACGAAGCCGCGAGCACGCCGTGCGCTAGTTCTGGAGTTCGTTCAAAGCCTGGCGCGCAGAATTGGCCATGCCTTCGAGGTTCGCGGACAGCGCGTGCTCGAGCGCTCGTTCGAAGGCTGCACGCGCCGCAACCTGATCTCCGGTTGCGCGATAGAAACGCCCGGCAACCAGTTCGATCTGTGCGCCGCCGCGAGGAAAGTCGAGTTCTCGACTCACGGCGACGCCGTATTCGATGACCGGGCCCGCTTCGTCATCTCGGCCAAGGTCGAGTAACGTCGACGCCAGGGTGCTCGCCGCGAATACGCTGGCGTCCACCGCGCCGGCCGTTCGGCGAGCCCGAAGCGATCGTTGCAGATGCGGGATTGCAGTCGCGGGCCGATCCTCGAACAACTCCACGAAGGCGACATGACGCTCGTACTCGCCGCGGAAGAACGTTCGCTCGCCGGCGGCCTGGTCGAGGCGAAGCGACTCGTCGAACAGGCGGCGCGCCTCAACGAGCTCGCGGCGTTGCATCGCGACCAGTCCCAGTAAGTGCGTGGCTTCGGCCTGGCCGTGTTCATCGTCGAGGTCCTGATAGGCCGCGAGTGCCGATACGCTGTGTCGACGTGCCATGGTGAATTCGCGTCCCGCCATCTCGGCCCGATAGAGCATCTGGGCCCGCGCCATCTCGACATCGGCGGCGAGTCTGCGGCCACCGTCGCGGGCGAACTCTGCTGCTCGCTCGATGTGCTCCATGGCTTCGGCCACCGGACGGCGGTTGTTGTGCAGGCCGAAGCGATCGGCGATGCGCGCGAGTTCGATGTGCAGCTGCGCGGCAACAGGGTCGGCTGCTCGATGCAGTTGTGCTTCGGCAAGATCTTGCGCGGCGTCGAGGTGTCCAGCCAGTCGCAGCTCCCGAACGCGGCCCACTAGCGACTCGGCGGATGCCTGGCCGGCGGCGCGGAGCCCGCGGCCATCGCGCTCGGTGAGCGTGTCGCCCATGTCGTTGCGGAAGCGTTCCGCGATCTGTTGCATGCGCTCGAGTACATCCGGGTGGTCATCTGCGACGTTGGCGGTTTCGCTGATGTCCGCTTCCAGGTCGAAGAGTTCGAGCCCGATCTCGGCGTCGTAGTCGTACTTGCCTGGGATCCCGCCCGCGCCGACTGCCTGACCCTCCATCGTCCGGAAGGTGTGGGGGAACACCAGCTTCCAACGTCCGCTGCGCACCGCGTGGAGTTCGTTGCTGCGGTAGTAGAAGGCGTAGGCGTTCTGGGGCGCCTCCGCCGATAGTCCGCTGAGCAGAGGCCACATCGTGGCGCCGTCGATCGGCCGGGCCGGCAGCGGCGCACCCAGGGTCTCGGCGAGTGTGGGGAACACGTCGATCGTCATCGCGGGCGCGGCGATCACGCGGGGTTCGACCGTGCCGGGCCAGCGCACGAGAAACGGGACGCGCACGCCGCCGTCGAAGGCGGTCCCCTTGCCTTCGCGCAGTGGTCCAGCGCTGCCCGCGTGGTCTCCGTAGCTGAGCCATGGACCGTTGTCGGACGCGAAGACGACGAGTGTCTGTTCATCGACCCCGAGCCGTTGCAAGGCATTGAATACCTGGCCGACGGACCAGTCGATCTCAGCCACCACATCGCCGTAGAGGCCGGCGCCGCTTGCCCCCGAGCGTTCTTCCGAGACGAACAGCGGAACGTGCGGCATGGGATGCGCCAGGTATACGAAGAATGGCTCGTCCGAGCCGGCGCTTTGCTCGATGAACTCGATCGCGCGCTCCGTGAAGTCCGTTGTGAACCGACTCTGGTCGGTATTGAAGCCGACGATCGCTTCGTTCTCGAGCGTCGGCAGGTCACCCCATACTTCCGGTGACTCGGGATGGAAAGGCCACATGTCATTGGAGTAAGGAATGCCGTAGAACTCGTCGAATCCGTGGCGCGTTGGCAGGAACTCCGGCAGGTGGCCGAGGTGCCACTTGCCGTAGATCGCGGTGCGATATCCCTCCGCCTGGAACAGTTCGCCCAGCGTCGTTTCTTCCGGATGCAGGCCGTGGTTTGCGCCTGGGCCCAGAGCGCCATGCAGACCCAGGCGATTCGCGTACACGCCGGTCAGCAGGCTTGCGCGTGACGCCGAACATACGGGCTGCGACGCGTAGAAGTTGGTGAATCGCGCGCCTTCGGCCGCCATCCGACCGAGGTTCGGCGTGGCGTAGTCGGTTGCGCCATAGGCGCCGATATCGGCGTAGCCAAGATCGTCCACGAAAATCAGCACGACGTTCGGCGGAGTCGCGTGTTGCACGCTCGGGCCGGCGCAGGCTCCGAGCGTCGCGAGGATCAATAGCTGACTTGCGGTACGGTGCATGTCGATATCCACCTTCACTTTCGTGCCCGCGTCAACCGGCCGGCTCCGAGAGGTTTGCAATGGAACAGCTCCTGGACGTCACCGACCGCCGCGGTCGAGCGCTGCAGAACGGCGGCATTGTTTGTGGCGCACTGCTCGCCGTGGTCGGTGTTTGGTTGCTGGCGAGCGCAACTTCTCCGGCTGTTGCTGGAGTTCTGTTGGTAGTCGGACTCGCGTTAACGGTCGCTGGCGGGCGCACCCAACAGCGTTGGGAAGCTGAGTATCGTGGCCATCAGATTCGTTTCGTGAACGCGCCTACCACCGGAGAGAAGCTCTTCATCGATGATCGACTGGCCGCCCGCGGCGGGCTGGGCGTGCGTATGGAGCTGAAGGCCACGATCCTCGACGGCAGGGCCGCGGGTGACGAGGTCATCGCGTTGGTCGACGCGGGGATGCTGACACTTCGACTCCAGTTGTTCGCTCGCCCTAGTTCGGCTTGACCTCAGTGCCGGACGGGCCTCGCACAGGAACTTATAAATGAACGCAATCGATGTAGCCGCGAAGTTCGAGAACTTCACCGACACCTGGCACCCGCACAAGATCGCCGCGGTTGACGACTCGGTGGTACTCCTGGCCAAGCTGCAGGGTGACTTCCTGTGGCACGCCCACCCCGACGAGGACGAACTCTTTTTCGTCGTGCGGGGCACGCTACATATGCAGTTCCGCGATCGCACCGAGGTCGTCCGTCCGGGTGAGTTGATCGTCGTGCCCCGAGGCGTTGAACACTGTCCGAAGACAGTGGACGACGAGGTCGTTCACGTGCTGTTGTTCGAGAAGTCGACCACTGACCACACCGGCGACACGGTGCATGAACGAACGGTGACCGAGTATCCGGAGATATAGGTTGTCTGCAGGCCGCATGAGCTGGCAGCGCGCGACGCTTGTCGGGGTCGTGTTGACGGCGGCATGCAGTGAGGCTGCACCGGAGGTCAATCGAGACATTCTCGCCGCCGAAGTGCGGTTGCTAGGCGGCCACGTTGACCTTTCAGACGGCTTCGAGGTGACGCTGGAAACGCCCGAGTTGCAGCCTCTGGTGCCGATATTCGAGAGTAACTTCTTTCTCCTGACGGGCGTCGACAACGGCGCGACGTCTGGCGGCGTCGGATTGGATCTGGGCCTCGATATGGAGCTCGACTCGGAGGAATACCGGCTTCGCGTAGCCGATTCCATCCGTCTCGAAGGCGGATCCTATGCCGCCGTCTCATTCGGGCTGGTCACCCTGATGCAGTCTCTCGATCCCGACGGGTCCGTGCCTCGAATGGAGGTGCGCGATGCGCCCGCGTCACCGTATCGAGGGGTCATGCTCGACCTCGCCCGCGCCTGGCACGACCCGAGCACGATCCGCGATGTCATTACGCTGGCGCGCTGGTACAAGCTGAACTACGTGCACTTGCATCTCACCGACGACCAGTCCTTCACCTTCCCGTCGCAGGCGTTTCCCGAGCTGGCGACCGAGGGTCGCAGCTATTCGACGGACCAACTCAGCGAGCTCAACAAGTTCGCGCGTGAACGCGGGATCAAACTGGTGCCGGAGATTGACGTGCCCGGACATGCCACCCAGTTCGTCCGGCAACGCCCTGATGTGTTCGCGATCGGCGACTCCTCTGCCAATCCGTACACCATCGCGATGGGACGTGAACGTACCTATCAGGCCCTCGATGCCTTGATCGGGGAAGTTGCCGAGGCGTTCCCCGATTCGCCCTACATTCACATCGGTGGAGACGAGGCGTTCTTCGCCGGCATGGACTCCGATCCGGAGACCATCGAGTACATGGCGGCGCATGGGCTGAGCGAGCTCGATGACCTGTTCCGGCACTTTCTCGGCCGCATCAACGAAATGGTCAAGGACCGGAGCCGCCGGACCATCGTGTGGGCCGGGTTCGCCGAGGAAGGGGCCGTCGAGGTGCCGCGAGACATCGTCGTCATGCACTGGGAGGCGCAGTACTACGACCCGCAGAGACTATTGGACGACGGTTTCGAAGTGATCAACGCCTCGTTCAAGCCCCTTTACGTGGTCAACAATCGGAAGTGGGATCCCGCCTATATCTACTCTCACTGGAATCCGCGCCGGTGGGAGAGCTGGGCCATCGACTCCAGCGAATTTGCAGGCCTCGAGGTGGGCCCTTCCAATCAGATTCTCGGAGCTTCGATGTCCGCGTGGGAGCAGCACCAGACAAACCAAGTTCCGCGCCTGCGTCGCCGACTGCCGGCCATGGCGGCGCATGTCTGGCTGGATCCGGTCCCGTCGGAAGAGCGGTTCACCGCCTGGTCGGCGGCCGCTGATGCGGCGCTCGGCTCGCTCCTGCACCCCTACGAGATCAGCACGGCCGGGCTGATGTTCCCGGACGCAGGCGAGGGGCTGTTCCTCGAGCAGGGGTGGTTCTCGGATCGGGTCACGGTGTCGGCGCGTCCCCGGCGGCCGGGCCTTACTCTGCGCTACGCGTTGGACGCTTCGGAAGTGCGACCCGACGCGGAGATACTCACGTCGCTCGAGATCGACCGCACCGCGACGCTGCTGGTGCAGGCATTCGATGCCGACTCTCTCCCGGTGGGTGCGCCCTATCGACGCGTGTTCACTTTGAAGCCTGTCACGGCTGCGGTGGACGGAATCTGGAAGGACCTTCCGCCGGGCAGCTGGGAGAAGCACCGCTTCGAGGACGTGCTTGAAGTCAGCTTCCGTGCAGCGCGTTCCGGAGGGGCGATCCACTACACGGTCGACGGCACCTCGCCCCAGACGAGTTCGGCGCGTTACGCGGAGCCTCTGACGATTCGTCGAACAACTCGTGTTCGCGCTCGCTGGTTTGACGAGGCCGGGCTTCCTCAAGGAGAGGAATTCGCCCAGATTTACTACGAGATCGTCCAGCAGTCCAGCCTCACCACGGGCAAGCCGATCTGGGCCACGAACGAATCTGATCGCCCAGGCCTTGCTGGGCTGGCGAACAACGGCCGCGTCACTCTCTGGGAACAATGGGGGGGGCACGTGGGTGAGGGCGTGGGGTTGACCGTTGACCTCGAGAACCCTGTGACGGTCCGCCGTCTGCAGGTGCAGAATTTCTGGGACGGTCGCCGCTACTACCAGTACACGATCGACGGCTCACTCGACGGGGAACAGTGGGAGGCGCTCGTGGATCACAGCGGCAACACGGACATCGCGACGATCGACGGCTACGTCCACGAGATCGCGCCCGCCGAGGTCCGCTACCTGCGTCTCAATCTGCTCTACAACAGCGCCAACCCCGGTCTGCACGTGGTGGAGTTCAGCGCCTTCGAGTAGACGTGCGGGCTGGCGAACCGCTCTTTGCTGAGCGCTTCGGGGCTGAATTTGCCTACAATGTCGGGAAAAATGCGTCAAAGCCTGGCGGTACGCGTCGCGATCCTTTATAACCACAATGTGGTTATAAGTCCCTGACCGACGAGATTTGCTGATGGCCAACCTGGCCGAGTTCGAACAGATCATCTTGTTCTCGGTGCTGAACCTCGACGACGACGCCTGCGGGGTGTCCATTCGTGACGCGATCATGGAACGCACTGGGCGTGCCGTGTCCTCGGGGGCGGTGTACACCACGCTCGGCCGCCTGGAAGAACGCGGACTCGTGGAGTCGTCGGAACGCGGAGCCGAGACCGGTCGCCGGGGGAGGCCGCGCAAGCACTACAGCCTCCTGCCGCGCGGCGCCCAGGTGTTGATGCAGTCCTACCAGATCATCCAGGCGATGGCCGGCGACTCGATTCCGAAGCTCGCCGAACTGGCGGAGGGCTAGATCGTGGCTGCTCCGCGCCTGCTCCGCCGCATCGCCAAACGTCTTGTCAGGGGCCGAGAGGCGCCGCTGATCCTCGCCGATATGGACGAGCTGTATCGCCGCGACCGTGCCCGGGGGCTCCCTGGGTGGCGGGCCAGCTGGCTCTACGCCGTCAACACGATCGGGTCGTCGCGGAGCATGCGTCGGTCCGCCGGCCGCGGCAACGGCTGGGGGGTCTCCTGGCTGGACCTCGTAGTGGGGGCGCGGATGCTCTTCCGTCACCCCGTGATCACGTTGATCGGGGGCCTGGGTATCGCCGTGACGATCGCCATCGGCGTGGCTTCGTTCACGTTCTTCTACACGAATCTGTATCCGACGATCCCGCTCGAGGAAGGCCACCGCCTGGTGGGGCTCGAGAACTGGGATGTGGAGATCAACAACGAATCACGCCAGCAGCTACACGACTATCACGAATGGCGCGCGGCAATGCGGACCGTGAGCGAGTTCGCGGCGTTCCGGCCAGTGAGCGCCGACATCATCGGCGGCAGTTCGGTGGAGCGGATCCGGATCGCGCAGATGACGGCGTCCGGTTTCGAGATGGCTCGTGTGGCACCGGTCCTCGGACGCTACCTGGTGGAGGCCGATGAGGCGGTCGGTGCGGTTCCGGTGCTGGTCATTGGCCATGGGATCTGGCAGTCGCAGTTCGCCGGCGATCCTGATGTGGTCGGCCGCGAGGTCCGGCTGGGTCGGTCCACGCACACGATCGTGGGGGTGATGCCGGAGGGTTTCGGCTTTCCGTTCGCCGAAAGCTACTGGGCGCCACTACGGCTCGATCCCAACGAATTCGAACGCGGCGAGGGACCGTCGATCTTCATCTTCGGGCTCCTGGCCGAGGGGGCGACCTTCGAGGCGGCGCAGGCGGAGCTTGCCGCCATCGGTGACCGTGCGTCTGTCGAGTATCCGGACACGCACGCCCAGCTACGCGCTCGGGTACATCCGTACACCTACCCGTTGATCGACATCCAGGGCATCGGGCTCGCGGAAGTCGGTGCCTTTCAGGTCATCGTCTCGCTACTCCTGATCGTCGTGGGGACCAACGTCGCCGTGCTCACGTATGCCCGGACCGCTACGCGCAGCACCGAGCTCTCCGTGCGGAGCGCGTTGGGTGCGAGCCGGCGACGTCTGCTCAGCCAGTTTGTGGCCGAGGCGCTTGTGTTCACGGTCGCGTCGGCGGCCGTGGGGCTCGTGGCGGCGCGGTATTTCATCCGCGAATCGAACCGGGTTATGGAACTCGATCTCACTTCCGCGGCGCCATTCTGGGCCAGCTACAGTCTGCCGCCAGCCGCCTGGGTCTACACCCTATTCATGATCGCGCTCACCGCGGTTTTGATCGGAGCCTTGCCGGCGCTCCGTGCAACGGGGCGCGACCTGCGCGACTCGCTGAGTGACATCGGCGGCGGCGGCAGTGTCGCTTTCGGCAGGACGTGGAGTCTCCTCATCGTCGCCCAGATCGCGATCAGCGTGGCAGGCCTTCCCGTGGCGATGTCGATGGGCTGGACGGTGGTGGGATCCGGCGCCACCGAGCCGAACTTCGACTCCGACGAGATTCTGTCGACGCGGTTGTGGATGCAGCTCGACTTTCCGCCCCTCCCCGACGATGAAGCGCGCGCGAAGTACACAGGGCCGTATCAAGGTTTCGTGGCTGAACTGGAGCGCCGATTTGAATCCGAGACGAACATTTCCGCCGTGACCATCGCCGGGACTCATCCTGGCGGGGAGCCGGTGCGCCGGCTGGAACTTGATCTCGCGGCGCCTGACGGCGCGGAGACGACTCTCGCCAGCGCGCGCAGGGCCGAGATCGCCGTGGACTTTTTCGCCGCGTTTGATACGCCGGTGCTGGATGGGCGCGAATTCGACGCCGGCGATTTGTCTGCTGGCATGCGACCGGTGGTGGTGAACGCGACGTTCGTGGACAAGATCCTGAAGGGCATGCCGGCGGTCGGGCATCGACTCCGCTACGTGGGGCGTGACGGCGTTGCCGAATCAGAGGAATGGCGCGAGGTCATCGGAGTCGTCGCGGATCTGCACTCGAATCGCGCTGATCCTGACTGGGTCCGGCCTACCGTCTACGAGCCCGTCTCGATTCCCGATGTTGGCTTCCCAGCTCGCCTGATTGTGAGGGCACCGGGCAGCGCGGTGTCTAACGGCGTGGGCGACATCGAGGCACAACTCGACGGCATCGCTACGGGGCTCGACCCAAGTCTCCGTCTTGTCGGTACGCGTTCGCTCGAACAGATCAGTCAACAGGAGACTGTGGCAATCCGAACTACGATCATCGCTCTCGTGGCCGTGACGCTGAGCGTGCTCTTGCTGTCCGCCGCGGGCGTCTACGCGATGATGTCGTTCACGGTCACGAGCCGGACACGCGAGATCGGTATTCGTTCGGCGCTCGGCGGGCGACCTGGCAGCATTCTCCGCACCGTCTTCGGCGCTTCGCTGAAACAGATGGCGGCGGGTGTTGTTCTGGCCGTCGCCCTGGCCGTCGCCCTCGATGGCCTGGCGGACGGCGGCATCGTCGGGGAAAAGGGTCTGGCCCTCGTGCCGGCCACAGCGCTGATCTTGATTGTGGTGGGAGTGCTCGCGGCTCTGGGGCCCGCCAGGCGCGGGCTCAGGATCGAGCCCACGGACGCGCTCCGTTCCGACTAGCGCGCCCGTGTCCCGCACTATTCCTGACCCTTCGTCGGGGCGTACGATGACCGCTGTCTATTAACAGCGGTAGTCCGCGACTCAGCGGCGAACGAAGGACGGGCAAGTGTCGGAGTACCTGGCGGCGGGTTTGCATTGGTGGCGAGGCGCTGTCGCGTTGGCAACGATCACGTCGTTGCTTGGCTCGGCACTGCCGGCGGCCGCGCAGCAGACATCCCCGCGCCTCCGGGTTGCAGGCAACGCCTTCGTTGCGGTGATCGTCGAGGATCTCGACACCTCCGTTGCCTGGTACGAGCGCGTGTTCGGAGCGGTAGAGGTCAACCGGTTCGACAACGCCGACCGCGGAGTCGAGGTACGCCTTCTCTCCGGACAGGGTCTGGTGGTCGAACTATTGCGGCTCCGCGACTCCGCGGCCGTCGCGGATCGTAGCCACGGACTGTTCAAGTCCGGGTTCCACGTGGACGATCTCGATGCCGCCTATGGCTGGTTGCGGCAACACGAAGTAGAAACGGTCGGCGAGATCTTCACGGACGACGCTCTTGGTGCGCGCAGCGTCGTGTTTCGCGATCCCGAGGGCAACCGCTTGCAACTCTTCGAGGCTCTATCGCGGGATGCGGAACCTGATGCCGCCACTGCACTGCGGACGGACGTCAGTGATATCGAGGCGCTGTTCGAAGTCGACTTCGCCGCGGCGTGGCGAAACCGTGACGTAGACGCCGTCGCGGCAATCTGGGCCGAGGACGGCGATTGGAGCAACGTGATTGGCTCGCGACGCATCGTTGCCGGACGGGACCAAGTGCGCGGGGTGTGGGACGTTGGCCTCGGTGACCGTGCCACGTCCGCGGAACTTGGCATTGATGTGGACGTGAGCCACGTGCGACTGCTGGGCCCCGACCACGCGCTGGCCGACGTATTGATGCACTTCGCACCCTCGACCGACGCATCTCTCAGAGAAGCGTTTGTGATGGTGCTGGCGCGCGGGGCCGCCGGTTGGCGCATCGTCTCGGCGCGAGCCGCTCGAGTGCCGGAGGATCGTTAGCCCTGCGCCGCTCGCTCGACCCACGTTGAGCCGGGTCAGATATCTGAGCCCTATTGGCTCGTTTTGCGGTATTCACTCCTGATGACAACCAGACTCTCTTGCAGCGGGGCGATATGACCGAAGCGAACGATATTTGGCCGGCCGGAGCGCCCAAAGTAGGCCAGGTGGCCGAGATGACGCGCGCCGTATCGCAACGCGACATCGAGCTCTTTACCGATATTTCGGGCGATCGGAATCCTGTTCACTATGACGAGGAGATCGCCGCCGCAACAGCGTTCGGTGGCCTCATCGTGCAGGGCGGCGTGACGAGCGCGATCCTGAATGCCGTGGTGGCCGAGAAGTTGCCCGGCCCCGGGACGGTCTTCCTGAACGTCAATTGGAACTTCCGAGCGCCGGTGTATCCGGGCAACTCGATCACCGGCGCCGTGGAGGTGCTGGAGGTCCGCGACGACAAGCCAATGTGCAAACTGCGCACGACCGTGACTCGTGACGATGGAACCCTGGCGCTCGAGGGCGAAGCGCTGTGCTACACGATGCCCCTGGGCGCGAGCAGCTAGCGGCTGGTTACGTCGACGACGATCGGTAGATGATCGGAGGCGACGGCTGTGTCCGAGCGCTTCAAACCGTGCTCACGCAGCCGTTTGTTCGACATCGAGCTCGAGTGCAGCGCGAACGCTCGCGCTACATCAAGAACACTCGGCGTGAGGAACAGGTAGTCGAGTCGTCCGGGAGCGAAGCCGCCGGTGTTGCCATCGCTGCGCCACGTGTAGGCCATGGGGTTGTCGGTTTGCCGCGGCAGGACGTCGAGGAGCGGGCCGCGCCCCCAATCGGGGTCGAACGGGCCGCCGCCGGTCTGGCTGAACGGGATGCCTTCGCGCAGAGCCGAAACCTCGGTCGGATCGCCGACCAGATTCATGTCGCCGATCATCAATATCGGCGTGTCCGCCGGCAGGCTGACCGCGCCACCCGGCGTGATGGCATCGCGCCAGAAGTGGAGGATCTCGTCGATTTGCGTCTTGCGAATCTGTTCCGGATCGTCGCAACACTTCAGACTCACGACGACTACTAACGCGCGCGTGCCGAGGGTCGCGCGCGTGTCCACCAGGTAGGCATCAACTCCTGGAGTGACTAGCCAGGTGGAATCGATCGGAAAGCGGCTAGCAATCCCCGCGTCGGCGCCTGCGGCCGCCGTGTGCCACCTCCCGGTGTCGAGCGGTATCCACTGATCGAGTAGTCCGCCGGCACCCGCAATCGGGTTCACGAAGATCTCCTGGAAGCCCACGATGTCTGGTTCGATCGCGCGGAAGATCCGTCGGTACGCAGCATGCCGGGACGAGGCGAAGAGTCCGTCGCGCTCGATGTTGTAGTTGATCACGCGCAGGGTCCCTTCCGGACGCTCGAGTTCGATCAGCGGAGGCTCTTCTACGCGATTCTTGCCGCGGCGGTAGTTGAACTTCTGATGCTCGTCCGCGAGTCCGTTCGCTCCAAGCGGAGTGGTGATAGCGCCGCGGACCTTCTTGCCGAACGTGGGCACGCCGCCGCGCCCATCGGGCGTCGACAGGGCGATTTCGATGCGCCGCGAGCCGACGGTCGGCGCGATCACGAGTCCGAGATCGGCCGGAGTCGCGCCACGCGCCACGCCTCCAGGGAAGGTCTTGCCGGAACGTGATCCGAAGTTCCATTCGATGTCCGCGCCCATCCCGAAGATCTTCTTGCCCGTCGAGGCCTTGCCATCCGTATCGAGCAACAAGACGACATCGCTCCCGGCTGCCTGAAGGATGCGAGCTTCAGGCTGCCGGAAGTGCAAATACAAGTAGCGAGGGCCTTCTGCGAGGCCAACCTGCCAACCCTTCCGGTCGCTGAACTTCACGCCCTTCCAGTCGCCGAACTGACCGTCGATGACGATCACACGAGCGCGTTCGGCGCCCGACGTCGGCGAGGCGGATGACCAGGCGACCGTAAGAAGCATGACTGCAACGACGCGCGAGAACAGGCGTCGGAGTTCGGCTGGCATGGTGTTGAAGTCTCGGTCTTGCGGAAGGCGCGAGGGGAGCCAAATGTAGGGGACTCTCATGGCGGATCCATCGATAGTCTAACCGCGCTCGCCGATTTTCGCGGCGCCGCGTCCGGCGGGCACGACGAGTGGCCCGTCGGTAAGGACTAGTGGTCGGTCTTGGCTACGCGGCATCGACTACGATTCTCGACAGTAGGTTCGGACGAACGGTGTTGCGGGACCGACGAGAGGGCGCGCTACTCCACCTGGCCTTGTAGAAACCATCGACGTCGTCGGCGATCGTAGTAGACCCACATGACATCGCCCTTGGCGGTTTCGACGAAGTGGTAGTCGCGGTGTACTTCGCGCACCCACCAACCACCGGACACGGTGTAGGGACCAGAAATGCGCGACATGGAGCCTTGCTCGGGGCCACGCACGAGCCAGCCGTCCGGTTCGTGTCGGCCCCGCGCCGGTAGTGGTACGGGGCGGTCAAAGATGCGCCGTACGAGAGAGCGTTGTTGTACGGGCAGGGGCGAGGGGAGACGCGCATGCTCCAGGGGTTCCCAGGAAAAACTGGCCTCGGGCAGATGCGCCTGCTTCAGCTTGGCGAACACCACCGTGAGGCGTCCGAACTCGGCACGGACACGGGCGAGTGCGCGTTCCGCAGCCGGAAGATCTCTACGAGGCTTCTCAGCGAACAGATCCAGCTGCCCCTTATCGATTGCTGTCGAATTTACGCAAAGATCGATCTCCACAACGCCCGAATCCAGCGCCGTGGATTCGAGCTTGAGGCGGACCAGTTCAAGAACCTGATCGGCGTCGAGGGTGGCGTTGGCAGTGCGGATCTCGCTGGTGCGAACCGAATGGTCATCGAGTTTCAGTGTGATCGACATCGCGCCAAGCCCATGTCCGCGCGCAGCCACACGTTCCAGCAACATTGGCAGGACCCGCTGAATGGCAAAGGTGAGCCGATAGGCGTCGAGTTCGGGGTATTCGAGTTCGATCCAGGCCTCAAAGGGGTCGAGGGGGATCGTCGGGTCGAGCGGTGCGGGTGCTGCGTCGCTCGCTTGCCGGTGTAGTTCCAGCGCGGCCTTTCCGAAACGTCGCGACAGGCCGTCGATCGGGAGCTGCAGAAAGTCGCCTACGGTGTGGATATCCAATCGGGCGAGGTGGCCGCGCAGTTTCGGGTCCAGATGCAGTCGATCAAAGCGAACAGACCGGGCGGCGGCCTTCTCGTCGGAGGGACTGCTGAAGACAGTGGTCGCGCATCGTGCACGAGCTAGCGCGTATGCGTTGAAGCGATGAAAGCCGACAACGATATGTCCAACGAAACCGTTGTCTCGCAGCGCGGTACGGACTTTGTCGGCCCATGACTCGAGGGACTCTTCAATGCCGAGGAGTCCGGAGGCGTCAATCCAGAAGACGCCGGGCTCATCCTCGTTGGGCTCCACATAAGGACTGAAGCGCAGCAGCAGATTCAGGAGATGCTCGGAACCGGCGCTGATCTCACTTTCCGGAACTTCAGCTGCACACAGTTCACGACATATCGACAGACCGGCGGCATAGCGCATGCCAGGCAGAACGCGGCCTCTGTAGGCTTTTTCGTTGACCCACAGGATCTGTCCCTGTGGCCGATCTTCGGCCACCACGGCCATCGGTCCCGATGCCCACTCAGGTTGTCGCTGTGCCAGAAGTTGCAGCGGCAATGCCGGTATGTCGATGCAGGCAACCGGTTTGACGGCCTCGCAAGCCGGTTCGTCTGATGCAGTGACGTGGGACGGCGAGCCGCCGTCCCTACCGTTGCCTCCCTTCTCGCCCTGGGGTGGAACTGGTGCCGCGTCGACGCCGGTCAACGCGTGATAGAAGGTTGCCGCGCGTTTTGAGAGACGCGGACGCTTGGAGGTGCGGGACATTTGGATTCGTCATGGTTGGAGTTCACAAACCATCGGGTCCACGCACCAGCTCGTCATGAGCCCACCCCGGGCCGCGATACTTATCTTTGAGAACGTTGAGGGAACAGGAGAAGTAGCCGTCGGGAGTACGCGCTCGATGTGCTTCGGCGCGCAGTGAAACAAGTGAGCCGAGTGAAGGCTGTTTCTTCGTTTTCCGGGTCAGGAAAACAATCGACATGTCATGTCGATGGGCGATGCTGCGAAGCCGCGCCTGTGATGCCATAGGTACTTCAGGCGGCTGCGCGCGTCCCAGTGCCGTGGCCTTGTCACTGCTGGATCCCAGATCCGCAATGAGCAACCCGAAGCCACCTGAACGGGCAAGGCGATCGGTGGCACGCAGAATGGCGTCTTCATCGGGGAGTCGCACGACAATGAGTGCCTCGAGATCGACTCCGTTACACCAGGCATCAATCGGGAAGAACGCACTCTCCTGACGCGTGAGCCAGGCAACCGGCTCTTCTTGCTTCTGTGCATCGAGAACAACGCTGAAAGCCTGCGTGAGACTGGAACTGTCGCTCAGTCCAGAGATCTCGGTCAGGCGACCGCGGAGTTCATCGAGATTCCACCCAACCGGAACGGGGGCGAGGTGGGTGTCGTTGCCGAGCCGAACGGCACGGACGACACCTGGCGGAATGGGTAGTGGCTGCGCCATCAGGCAACGGCACCGTGCCCGCCAGAAGGAGCCCCACTTGAACTCGATGCGCCATAGCGAGTGAGCGCGGTGCGGAAAGGGTTCTCATCGAGGTGTCGACGAACTTCGAGCACTTTGCCGAGAACACTCAATTCCGTCGGATCAGGAACGATGGGGGCGTACTCGGGATTCTGAGGACGCAGTTCGATGCGTCGCCCTTCGACAAACAACGTCTTTACGGTGGCTTCGCCATCGATCATGGCCACGATGATGTCGCCAGGATCTGCGTTGGGTTGCTTTTGCACGATCACGACGTCGCCATCGAGGATGCCGGCATCACGCATGGAGTCGCCTTCAACACGCAGCGCGAACAGTTCTGCGCCTCGGAACTTGGAACGCACCGGAAGGTAGGACTCGACGTCTTCGATGGCCTCGCTCAGAGGGCCGGCAGGAACACGGCCAAGGAGAGGCACCTGAACCGGTGGGTCCTCCACGGCGACGGTGTCCGGCAGGCGATAGGCCCGTGCCTTGTTGCCTTCTTTGAGGAGGAGCCCCTGTTTGACGAGCGCAGTCAGATGCGAGCGAGCCGACTCGACGGCCTTGAAATTGAACGCTTCCTGAACTTCGCGGACGCTGGGCGGATTGCCGGCGAGGAGGCGATCACGAACGAAGTTATAGACGCGTTCTCGCGTTTGCCCTGGGGGCGTCTTCGGCGTCATGAGATGCGCTCCTTTGAAGTGAATCAGAGCACATCAATAAACCAGACAAATGTCTGTGCCGCAAGAGACCTAACCAGATTTTTGTCTGCCGATCATGGCTTGTCCAGAAGGGACGGCGTTATGCTGGCAAACGAATTCTGACGAACAAGGTAAAGAGGCTCCACAGTGATCAATCGGCTGGTCTTCGCGATGCTCTGCACTGCCGCAACGCTTTCGGCCGGTGCACAGGAGCCCAGTTTCGAACCGGAAGACACACACGCGTCATTCCAGGTGATGGCCGAGTACCTGGCTCGCGATGGTGGTCGCTGGATCGGAGACAATCCGAACCACGATGGATCGGAGCGTTCGCCGCATGCCTTCGGGCTCTGGTTCGAGCGCGATGTCCGCGGGCATTACCTCGAACTCAAGATCGTGGCGCACTTCGCCGATCGAGATGTGATCAGTTCGCGCGGTAGCTGGGCATGGAATCCTGACACCGGCGGACTCGTCTACCGGATGGTGGACCGCGGCGGTGGTCTCACCGAAGGCGTTACGACGTTTCCTGATGCCGATACCTTTGCCACGATGACGACGCGGTACGCGGACAATGGCGAAGCCGATCACCGAGATACGAACGACATCATCGGGCCCGACGAGCACCACAACGAAACCTTTGCTCGTGACAACGGCGAATGGGTCAGCGGCGGTATCTACATCTGGCGCCGAGTGCCTGACACCACACAAGGGGCCGCGGTGACGCGGCTGACCGAGTCGGGTGCTCGGAATGGTCAGACGTTCTGGTCGCCGGACGGCGAACGGATGTCGTTCGTGTCGAATCGGGACGACGGGTGGCAAGTGTGGGTGATGGATGCCGACGGTGGGCGGCCCCGCCGGCTGACGTCCGAGGCGGAGCCGGTGGGTTGGCCTAGCTGGTCGCACGATGGCTCGACGATCTATTTCTACGGAACACGTGACGGCGCCTATCAGATGCTGAGCGTTCCAAGTGCGGGCGGGCAGGTCCGCCTCTTGGAGGGCACCGGGGCGCACGCTTTTCGGCCGCTGGTAGACCCGTCCGGTACGCGACTTCTGTTCGACGCCGTGCAGCCGGATGGCGGATCAAACCACGATATCTACGTGCGCGACCTGTCCAGCGACGAGGTGCGACAACTCACGGATGACCCCGGCTACGACTCCGATGCCCGCTGGTCACCGAACGGTGAGCAGATCGTGTTCCATTCCGATCGCGGCAACGAAGCGTTCCACACCCAGGTCTACGTGATGTCGGCGGATGGGTCGGCGCCGAGGCAACTCACGCACGGAGACACGTCGAACCAGTATCCGAGCTGGTCTGAGAACGGCCTGTGCGTGGCGTATGTCGCGATCGACGGCGACAACCGCGATCTCTGGGTCACGAACGTGGCGGGCGATTGGAGCGAGCAGCTCACTCATCGGGGAGGTTTCGACTCGGAGCCTGTCTGGAGTCCGGGCAACAGGCTCCTGCTGGCAACGGATCGCTACGGCGGGGTCGAACTGGCGCTGCTCGATCTTCCGGTGTCCGTAGTCGCGCGCTGCGGCTGACGGCTGCTCTGAAACGCGGGTTCCCAACGAGGACTTGCACGGTAGTACGTTTCGCGTAATAGTACGTTATACGTACTTCGTAAAACGTACTGCCGTAACCCGTCTAGCCGAGAGACGCCATGAGCCCACGCCCGAAGAACCTCGACGAGTTCGGCCGTTTCACTGAGCCTGCGGTAATGATCCTGGTGAGCCTGGCCGAGATGCCACGTCACGGCTACGCGATTGCCGATGACATCGAGCGGGTGACGGGCGTCCGGTCCGGGCCGGGAACGCTGTATGGCGCGCTCGGCCGGCTCGAGAAGCGGGGCTTTATCACTCCTCTGGGTGCCGAAGACAACCGTACCGAATACGAGCTGTCTCGCGAGGGGAGGCAGGCGCTCGATGCCCGACTCAACGCGATGGCAACCGTCGCTCAACTCGGCCAGGCCCGGTTGGCGCAGGCATGAAGTGGATCCTCGGGCTCTACCCGCCGGCCTGGCAGCGCCGCTATCGCCAGGAAGTCGAAGCACATCTGGCGCATGAACCCTTTCGCGTCGCCGCGATGGCCAATCTGGTGGCGGGCGCGATCGACGCCTGGATGTGCTCGGACGCGACCCCTGAATCAACCGATGAACACGGAGAAGAAACGATGATTGGAACTCCCGTAGCCAAAAGGTTCGGTGCGCTTGTTTTCTACGAGGAGAACGCACCGCGTAGCGTGGCGCTGATGCTCGGCGTGAGCCTGTTGATTGCGATCATCGGGACCGGTCTGAACTGGGTTGTCGGCGACCATTTCGCGTTCGATGCGTTGTTGCTCGCGGGTTTTTTCATCGCCCTTACGATCTCCCAGGGGCCCCACCTTTCCCCCGAGGGGTACTCGCGCCTTGCCAGGGTCGGTTTCGTCGCCTCTGTGTGTCTCGCCTGGTACGGCTTTTTCCTGGGCGTTTTTGCACTCGGAACGATCATCTGACGCGACGCGTTCAGGGTGTGATCAGGACTTTCCCACTGGCGCGATAGGTCTCAAGATAGCGAATTGCCTCGGCAGTCTCGTCCAGCGGAAAGGTCCGGTCGATCACAGTCCGCACTTCGCCCGAGGCCAGCCAGGACGCGATCAGTGCCGCGTCGTCCGTGGAACGCTTGGCATCGAATCCGAGCAGCCGTTGGGAAACGAACGGGGACAGCAACGCGATCAGGATTCCGCGACGTAGTGGACCGAGCCACGCTCCGTCGTCGAACGATCCGGCCAGTACGTACGTGCCGGTGCGTGTGAGAACTGAGCGACAGTCGGCGATCGAGCGATTGCCAATGGCGTCGAACATCAGATCGAACGTCCCTCCGTCGGCCACGAAGTCCGTGGTGGTGTAATCGATCACCCGGTGCGCGCCAAGTGCTCGGACGGCATCGGCGTTGCGGGCGCTGCAAACGGCGGTGACTTCTGCGCCAAAGATCCGTGCGATCTGGACGGCCATGGTGCCCACGCCGCCGGAAGCCCCGTTGATCAGCACGCGTTGCTCGGCCTGCAGGCGTCCCGCGTCGCGCAGGCCCTGCAGCGCGGTCACCCCGGTCATCCGAGCGCCGGCGGCTTCCTGGAATCCAACACCCTCGGGCACACGGACGAGACGATCGGCAGCAATCGCGACGTACTCTCCGAACGCACCAGGGCTGGCGCCGAATACGGAGTCGCCGGCAGCGACCTTGCCGCTCGAAATGGTGTCGACACCTGGCCCGAGCGCCTCGACGGTCCCGCTGAGGTCAACTCCCAGCCGCCGGTCGCGCGGGCGCCGGAGTCCGGCGAACAAACGAATGATGTACGGCGTTCCTCGCAGGAAGTGCCAGTCGTAGGGGTTCGTCGCGGCGGCGCGGACCCGGACCAGAACTTCTCCGTTGGCCGGTTTGGGCCGGTTGATGTCTTCAACGTGAATCACGTCAGGCGAACCGTACTCGGAATACAGGGCAGCGCGCATGGCGCACTCCTTCCAGGGGACTTGGAAATCGAGTGAGTCGGAGGTCAGTCGGCGGAGATGGCTTCCATCGGACTGACGGAAGCGGCGCGCCAGGCAGGGAGCCACGCCGCCGCGATGGCGACGCCGCCGAGCAGGATGCCGACTGCGGCGAAGGTCAGCGGGTCGAGCGCGGGCACACCCACGAGCAGGCCGGCCATGAACCGAGCGAGGAAAACTGCGCCGAGGCCGCCCAGCGCGACACCGAGGCTCGCGAGCCTCGCACCCTCCGCCACCACTCCCTGCCATACCTGGTGGGGCGCGGCTCCAAGGGCGCTGCGAACACCGAATTCTTTCGTGCGGCTGCCCACCGAGAAGGCCAGGACACCGCCGATACCGACTGCTGAGATGACGAGTGCGAGAGTCGCGAAGGCAGCGAGCAGCATCGCGTTGAGTCGCCGTGGCGCAACCGAGTCGTCGCCGAGGTCGGCGATCGTGGCCACATTTACGATGGGCTGATTCGGATCATGCGCATGCACCACGTCCCGAACCTGCGGCATCAATCCTTCAGGGTTCGCCGTGGTTCGAATCACCAGCGACCCCGTGAAGGAGGGCGTCACCTGGCGATACGGGTTGTACATCGTGTGCACGATCTCGGCGTCGAGACCGGCGTCGCGGGTGTCGGCAACGACTCCCACTACAGTGCGGAAATCCTTGCTCATACTGATGAAACGCATCACATTGTCTGTCCAGGCGATGCGTTCGCCGATCGCGCTGCGGTCGCCGAAGTAGTCCTTCGCCATCGTCGCGTTGATGATCACAACCCCCTGCGAATCGGCGAGATCGGTGGTCACGAAGTCGCGGCCTTCCATGAGCTCGATTCCCATGGATTCGAAGTAGCCGGGGGTGACCACACGGAAGTCGGCGCGCGGTTTGGGAGCGCCAGAGGTCGGCTCATGACCATCCACATCCATCTCGAACTGGGTGGTGAACCCGGTCGAGCCGGTGAGCGGGATCGAACTCGTGAGCGCCGCGCCCTCGACTCCCGGGAGTGCCTCGACGCCATCCAGGATCGACAGGTACTGCGCTTCGATGTCGGCCGGTGCCTTGCCGGCGGTGTTTGCCGGGATGCTCATCGTCAGCACCTGCGCCTCGTCGAACCCGGGGTCGACCTGATTGAGGTGCCACATCGTGCGTACGAGGAGGCCCGCCCCGATCAGGAGCACGAACGAAACCGCGATCTGCGCCACCACGAGGACGCGCTGGGCATGCCGGGCCCCGGACCCGGAGGTCGTACGCGCACCGCTAGGCAGGACGCCACCCAGGCGGTCGCCATTGGGTAGCGGCGGCAGCAAGGTGAAGAAGACGGACGCACCGACCGCGGCCAATAATGCGAAGCCGAAGACGCTGGCATCGAGCGAGATCTCGGAGGCCCGGGAAGTGAAACGCTCGGCAAACGACACGAGCAGACCGAGACCCGTCGATGCGATCACGAGACCTACGGCCGCGCCTGCGAGGGCGAGCAGGAGGCTCTCGATGAGTAACGCACGGCGGAGTGTTGCGCGACTGCCGCCCAGGGAGACCCTGATGGACAACTCGTGGTCACGCCGGAGCACTCGCGTCAATGTGAGGTTGGCGAGGTTGGCGCACGCGATAACGAGCACCAGGAACGCTGTTCCAAGCAGCAGCAGGAAGGTGGGCCGTGCGCGCGAAGTGAGCTGAGTCTTCAATGGAGTGACGCTCACACCGAATCCCGCGGCGGGATCGTATGACTCCGGGTAGTCCGCGTGAATACGATCGCTGATCGCGTCGACCTCCGCACGCACGCTATCGACTGTGGCCGTCGCGGATAGCTTGGCGAATACCTCGGTCATCCGGTGCAGGCGGTCGTCCTCCATCGAGGCCTCGAGGTGGTGCGGACTCGTTGCGAGGTTGACGTAGATGTCGGTGCGCTCCGGGTAGGGCGGCGCAGGCTCTGCCACACCCACGAACGTCGCGATGCGGCCGTTCATCTCCACGGCCTTGCCGACGATCTCGGGATCGGCGCCGAATGCTTGCCGCCAGTACGCGTCGGAGAGGACGATCACCGCGGAGGCCTCTTTGCCATCGTCTTCGCGCCCGATCGTTCGTCCGAGCGTTGAGGAAAGCCCCATCACCTCGAAGTAGTTGCCGGTCACGATTCCGGCGCGCACGCGGCGCGGAGTGTCGAGCCCCAGCATGGTGAAGTTGAGGGCGGAGAACTCAGCCACGGCGGCGAGGGACGGTGATCCCTGCCGGTAGTCGTCGATCTCCGGCACCGAGAAGAGCGTGTTCTCGACATTGATGGCGCGGGCCGAGTGGCGCAGGTACACGAGTCGTTCGCCATCCTCATGCGGCAGTGGTCGCAACAGGACGCCATTCACCGCGCTGAACATCGCGGTGTTGGCGCCGATGCCGAGCCCGAGTGTGAGGATGAAGACGAAGGCGTAGCCAGGGTTCTGTCTCAGGCCACGCATGGCGTGACGAAGGTCGCGAAGAATTGAATCGAGCACGGTTCCCATCTCTCCGTTGGGTGGGGCGGGGACGCCAGAGCGGGGGAAAGGCTCGGGTGATTGTGAGTTGAGGTTTCGCAAAGTGGATGAACGTTCAGACAGGCGCTCGTAGCGAAGTTGGAGGCTTGTCGCTGCGGCATCGGTGAGCACGTGCCACCAGAAGCGAGCCTGGCCAATCCCGCGAGTGCGGTAGCGCGACTCGCGGCGTTGCCGAGCGATGTGCTGTGCCAGGTCGCGGCCGAATTCGAGGCGGAACCAGCGCGGGTACAGCCGTAGAACGAGGCGATGCGATCGCGGACTCGGGGCGGACGCGTGCGTGGCGCTCATCGGCTAAACCGGACGGCGAACCGCTGCACGCGCCGCTTCCAGGTCGGCTTCAAGTCGGCCGATCTCGGCCTCGAGCGCCTCTCCGCCGTGAGGCGTGAGTTCGTAGAAGCGCCATCGCGCGCCGGGCTCGGCCGGGGCGTCAGCTGGCGCCTCGGTCTGCTGGATCAGCCCGTCCTTTGCCATACGCCGGAGTCCGGCATAGAGGGTGCCGGCGCCGAGAAGCACGGCTCCACGAGTGCGCTCCTCGACCATGCGCTTGATTTCGTAGCCATGGATCGCGCCACGAGTGAGACTCAAGAGAATGTGAAACGTCGCCGGAGTCAGTGGCTTGGGCGCGCCGTCGGTTGATGTCGAGGTAGCCAAGGAATCTGCTCCGAGCGAAAGTGAACCTATATCGATGAGCGATTATCGATGATCGATAATCGAATGTCAAGATGACCCGGTTGTTCCGCCGCCTGGCCGAGGCCTAGGATCACTTCAACGCCACAGGAGGAACACGATGTGCCGCAACATTCGCACTCTCTACAATTTCGAGCCGCCGGCCACGGACGACGAGATCCAGGCAGCGTCGCTCCAGTTTGTCCGCAAGGTCAGCGGTTTCACCAAGCCATCGCAGGCGAATCAGGACGCGTTCGATCGGGCGGTCGCTGACGTGACGTCCATCGTGGAGCACTTGCTTGGTGGACTGGTCACGGCGGCACCTTCGAAGGACCGCGAAGTGGAAGCGGCCAAGGCGCGTGAGCGCGCTCGCAAACGCTTCGGCACTGCCTAGCGCGCCAAGAGCACGAAAAAGCCCCCGACGCCCAAGCGTCGGGGGCTTTTCTGAATCAGTTGCCCTCTAGACGGAGAAGGGCATCAGGTTCATGTCTTCTTCGACCTCGAGGCGCTCGCGAATCGCCTGCGGATGAACGCCGATCATGCCGCAGATGTCCTCGAACCAGCCGGAGTTGAAGAACTCCACCGGATCCGAGTCTTCGGAGAGCCCGCGCAATTTCTTGCGCTCGGAAGGCGACAGGGCGTTACGGCCGTCGATCTTCCGGAGAAACTCGTAGTCTTTGATAGCTAGCTGAATGATCGACACGTACAGTTGGCGATACGCCTGATGGTCGGTCAGATCTTCGAGTGCTACGTCCGGCACGATGCCGGCGGTGACCTGCACAGGGATGAGGTCAGAGGACATGAAGCGCGCCTCCCGGATACTTGATGTTTCGTAATCCAAGCCAAAATTCGACCCGGATCAACTTTGTGTTGAGAGGACGCCCCTTCCTCTCACGAACTAGCCTGCAGCGCTCTGTTAAGCCCTTGCCTAGCTTCTTAAGCGCTCGTCAAGAAACAGAGTCGGGGGAGAATAGCGGGTCGGTTGTCGAAGCCGCAATGGGTCGTCGCCGGAAAAACAGCCCTCAGGCTCGGATTCTCGCGCTGGCCACCTCTGGACTACTACTGGCCGCTTCTTTTTCGCCGTTCGTCGACGCTCAGGAACGCGATCGGGCCGAGGAGCAGGCTGACGACGCGAAAGAGATCGCTGGCGCCAAGACTCGCAGCAAGCCCGGTTTCCTCGTGGCGCCGATTCCAGTGAGCGAGCCGGTGCTAGGCACCGGCCTGGCTCTTGCCGGGATGATGTTCTATCAGCCGCGTGGAGCGGGTCCCCATGGTTCGCACGCGGCGCTTCTCGGTGGCGCCACGTCGAACGGTTCGTGGACCGTCGGTGGGCTCAATTCCATGAAGCTCAAGAACGACACGCTCCGGATCGAAACCTTGATCGGGTACGGCAGCTTCAACGAGAAGTACTTCGGAGTAGGCGGTGACCTCAATCCCGGAATCGACTACAACCAGAAGAAGTTCGTATTTGAGGTCGAACCCCGGTTCCGTATCAAGAGCAGCAACTGGTTTGCGGGTGTTGAGTATCGGTTCGATAGCACCCAGACCACCTTGATCGACGCGGTTCCGGCGGCGGAACGCGACGATGGCGCTCCTACCGACGGCACCCGCAGGGTCGCCGGGCTCACCGGGGTGGTCGCGTTTGATAGCCGCACGAACCTCTATCAGGCGAAGGACGGACGACTCTTTGAGGTCTATATCGGGACGTTCCAGCCGTGGTTGGGAAGTACCGATGCCTTCAACAAGGGCAAGCTCGAATACAGGCAGTTCGCCGCGCTGACCGATCGCCTCGTAATCGGGGGGCGCGGGCGCTCCGAGTTCGTAGATGGCGACGATGCGCCTTTTTTCGAACAGCCCTATCTGGAACTCCGCGGCTACGCGCGCGGCGAGATTCGCGATGACGTTACGCTCTGGGCGGAGACCGAGGCGCGCTACGACCTGTTCTGGCGGATCGGCGTCGCCGCGTTCGGAGGCCTCGGCTGGGCGGGCGAAACGTTCTCTGAGCTTCTCGACGATAAGGCTCGGGTGGCCGGCGGATTCGGACTTCGCTATGCGCTCCGACCCGGCGATGGCTTGCGCATCGGGATCGACATGGCCTGGTCGCCCGACAACAAGGGGCTGTTCTACTTGCGAGTCGGCGAGTCGTTCTAGGTGCAGATGCGCCGCGGTTCTCCGCGGTATCGTGATTTCGATCCCAATATTTGCCGCGTCGTCGGCAGCCGAGAATCGAGCGAGGAACCGTGTCGCTGTCCGAAGAATCTGTTCGCCAGGCTCTGAGCACCGTCAACTTCCCCGGACTGTCGCGCGACATCGTGTCGTTTGGCTTCCTCGAATCGGTGGGCCTCGACGGCGGCCATGTGACGCTCCGTCTCAGCATCCCGATGGGGTCTCCCGCGCACCAGGAACGCATCGCGGACGATGCCCACGCCGCAGTGTCGAAGATTGACGGTGTCAGCGGTGTGAGCATCGAGATTGCAGCACCACAATCGAAGGGCGTGCCGCAGCGCAACCCCGCGCCTGGCCCCGGTCCGGCACCCGGTGTGCCGCCGACCCCGGGCATTGGTCCCGCACCAGGTGGACCTGCGCCGGGAGGACCGGGCGGTCCAGGGCCTGCCGGCCCAGGTGGCGCACCTGGAGGCCCTCCTGGTGCCCCGCGCACCGAGCCGCTCTATGACCGCACGCCCATTCCGGGTGTGAAGCACGTGATCGCCGTGGCTTCCGGCAAGGGTGGCGTTGGCAAGTCGACCGTTGCGGTCAACTTGGCAGCCGCGCTGGCACAGCTCGGCGAGAAAGTCGGGTTGATGGACGCAGATATCTACGGACCCTCCGTGCCGACGATGCTCGGCACGCATGAGCAGCCGAAGGTCGAGGACCACAACGGGAAGCGGATGCTTGTTCCGGTGAACAAGTTCGGAATGAACCTGATGTCGCTGGGCTTCATCCAGCCGGAAGATGATCCGGTGATCTGGCGTGGTCCCATCGTGATGAAGGCGATTCGCCAGTTCCTTCGCGATGTCGATTGGAAGGGCTCCGAGGTGCTTGTGATCGACCTGCCGCCAGGCACGGGCGATGCACAGCTCACCCTCACGCAGTCGTCACCACTCGACGGCGCCGTGATCGTCACCACACCGCAGGACGTGGCGCTGATCGATGCTCGCAAGGGACTCCGCATGTTCCAGGAAGTCGACGTGCCGGTGTTCGGGCTCGTCGAGAACATGTCGGTATTCTGTTGCCCGGAGTGCGGTCACCGGTCGCATGTGTTCAGTACCGACGGTGGCAAACGCACCGCCGAGGAACTCAACGTGCCGTTCCTGGGCGCGCTTCCGCTCGATCCGCAGATCGCCCAGGCCGGCGATGCCGGGACGCCATACGTCGTTGCGAATCCGGAGAGCGATGCGGCAGCAATCTTTCGGGAGATAGCCCAGAACGTGCTAGATGCCGTGGGCGCTCGCGATGCGTCGGCGACGTCGTAACTGGCCGGGGCTAGTCCTCGCGCAGTGAGATCGCCGGATCGACGGTCGCCGCGCGCAAGGCTGGGAGCAGCATCGCCGCGGAGGCGATAGCCGCTACGAGTGCGCCGCCGGCAAAGTAGATGAGTGGTTCGGGTCGGCTCGACATGTTCACCAGGCTCTGGAGGGCGCTTGCGGAGTAGTAGGCGATGCCGGCCCCGCAGACGATACCGACGCCGCACACCGCCAGTCCTGTGCGCATAACGCGGGTGAAGACGGTGGCCGGAGTCGCGCCGAGGGCGAGACGGATGCCCAGTTCCGGTGTTCTGGCTCGCACGAGCCGGGCGAACGTCGCGTAGAGCCCAAGGGCGGAAATCACGAGGCTCACCACCGCCAGCACGCGGGCTAAGGCGGCGCCGGTATACGACAGGTACCAGGCGCGCTGGAACCATTCCGCGAGGGCGATCGGCTCAGCGGCTGGCAGTTGCGGGTGGATTTCCGCCGACAGCTCCCGGAATGTGTCACGCAGTTCGGGGAGCGAGGCACTCGTGTCGACGATGAACAGAAGGATAGACGCGTTCCGGGCCGATGTCGGAGAGATCATCATCGGCACGATATCGGGGGCCGTGTAGGTGCCGTCCTCGACGATTCCGACGACCACGCGGTCGGCTTCATCGCGCTCCAGGCGCACCACAGCGCCGGTGGTGCCGGCCGGGATACCGAGTCCTTCAGCGGCGGCACGGCTCAGCATGACTTCGTCGGCCGCCGCTGGGTGCGGCCGACGCCCGTGCACCAGCTCGAGTCCGACTGCGTCGAGATAGTCGGCACCTACGCCCATCCAGGCCACCCGTAGAGTGTCGTCGCCCTCGCTGAGTAGGAAGTTGTCGCGCAGGAACGCCGGGATGGAGTCAGCAATACCCACGTGCCGTATCTGCGGATGATCCTGCAGCGCTCTGGTCAGTCTTTCGGTGGCCGCGCCGCGCGCACCTTCGTGCTCGGGAACCGCGCTCAAGTTCACCCGGAAAGCGTATCTTCCCGACTCCTCGTAGCCGAGGGGCTGCCCGTGAATCCGCATCACCGCCAAGCTCACTGCCGCGGCTGCGATGACGAGTGCCGTAGCGATACCGACCTGGACGACCACAAGCCCATTGCCCGTCCGGCCAGCGTCGGAACGATGACGAAGACGACGTAACAGGGTGGTGGCTGGTACCAAGCTTGCGAGGAAGCATGTCCCGCCGGCAAGCAGAACAGCGAACATCACGGTCTCACCCGGTAGTGCGGGCGGCCGATCGAATCCCGGTACGACCGGCGTTGGGTTCCACGCCTGCGATGCCAGGAGAGCGGCCTGTGATCCGACAAGCGTGATCACCATCACCAGGGCCGCACGGATCGTAGCCTCGGAGGCAACGAGCGCGAGCATGCGACCGCGCCCCGCGCCGAGAGCTCGGCGCACAGCAAATTCGCGGCTGCGCGCCAGGTGGTCGGCGAGGATGACGTTGGCGGCATTAGCCGTCGTGGCGAGGGCGAGGAGCAGCGCCATTAGGATCACGAGTCCAGCCGTTCGATCGCCCGCTGCGAGCCGATCGAGCGTCGTCAGCGACAGGTCGTCCACCGGCAGGAGCTCGACTGCGAGTTCGGTGCCGCGATCGCGCTCGCTGACCGCGGCCGCGATCTGCGCGCGGACGCGTTCCGTCTCGGCGCCGGTGTTCGCCGGGATGCGCGCCAGAAGCCGGACGCGGCGGGGCGCGCCCTGGCGATCGAAGACCCGCCATACCGCCGCACTGCCACGAAAGCCGCGCACTCCGGCAGAGAGGATGCCAACGATCCGGTGGTCCTCGCCGCCGATCGCGACCACTCTGCCAACGACGGCCGGGTCGCCACCGAAGTGGCTCCGCCAGAACGAATGGGCGATCGCGGCCTCTGGCTGCGCGGCCGCCGGATCCGGCGGCCGACCGACCTGCAGCGGGACGCCGACGAGTTCGAAGTATTCCGGGGAGACCTGGACGCCCCACTCGGTTGTGGTCGCGCCATCCACCCGAACGATGGCCTCGGAGTGCGCGCTAGCCGCAACAAGGAGCCCGGCATCGCGAGCCGAACGATACAACGCCGGATCGTGGAATCTCGCGGGGAAGGGCGATCTCGGACTGGTGATGCGAACCACATGGAGTCCCGTTGCATCGAGCCCACTATGCATGCGCTCCAGCACATCGAAGAGCCCGAACGCAGCGGTGCCGGTTACGGTGCCCACCGCAAGAATCAACGAAGCGATCAGGGTGGTAGCCGGACGCCGACGAATGCGTCTGGCGGCCTGCACGATTTCGCTCGCGTTGTCTACGCGCGGACGGCGCCCGGCCAGTCGGACCTCGATGGCGATCGGAACGGCGCGAAGCGCATCGCGCGCGCCTCGCCACGAGTTCTCCTCACCGTGCGATGCCCGGCGTCGAGCGGCATCATCGAGCGCGTCCAGTGTCGGCCCCCTATCGCGTGGGGCCAGTACGAGGCGAAGGAGCGCACGTGACATCGTGTCGACCAGACGGGCGAGCATCATTTCTCCAGGCGCGATTCGAGACCGCGCCACATGCTCAGCGACTCTTGCCGTACCGTGCGGAGCATGGCCTCGGCGCGTGGCGTGATTGCAAAGTATCGCCGCGCCCGTCCGCCCGGTTCTGGTCTGGGGTCCCCGACCCGTGACTCGAGGAGTCCGGCGCGTTCCAGTCGGCGCAGGACAATGTAGCTCGACGCAGGTGAGACCTCGCGGCCGGTGCGGTGTTCAACGAGTTCGGCCAGCGGAACGGCGTAGCTCTCGCCGCCAACGTGGAGCAGCGCCAGAAGAAGCTTTTCCTCGAGGCGGCCCAGTGTCTTGGGTTTGCTCATCGCCGCATTGGATTCATAACGTTGTAATTCATAACAACGTTATTTATATGAATCAGCAACAAACCTCAAGATGAGGTTGGCGAACGCTCGGGCGCCAGCTCTCGCGGCGAGGTTCTAGAGAACAGCCTTCAGGTACTCGCGTCGCATCCGACCGATATTGAAGATCGAGATCTCCTTCGGGCAGACGGCCTCACACTCGCCGTGGTTGGAGCAGTTGCCGAAGCCCTCTTCGTCCATGGCGTCGACCATGCGCACGACCCGGCGTTTGGCTTCAGCGCGTCCCTGAGGGAGTTGCGCGTACTGCGAGATCTTGGCGGAGGTGAACAGCGACGCGGAGGCGTTGGGGCAAGCCGCCACGCACGCGGCGCAGCCGATGCATGCGGCCGCGTCCATTGCCGACTCGGCATGAGGACGCGGTACGGGGATCGAGTTCGCCTCTGGCGCTGAACCAGTGTTGATCGACACGTAGCCGCCGGCCTGCATGATGCGGTCGAAGGCGGCGCGGTCCACGACGAGGTCCTTGATCACCGGGAATGACGCTGCGCGGAACGGCTCGATAACGATCGTCTCGCCGTCGGAGAAACTGCGCATGCGGACTTCGCAGGTGGCTGCGCCCGAGTGCGGGCCGTGCGCGATTCCGTTGATCACCAGGCCGCAAGTGCCGCAGATACCCTCGCGGCAATCCGAGTCGAAGGCAACGGGGTCGATGCCCTCCGCAGTCAGCTTCTCGTTGAGCAGGTCGAGCATTTCCAGAAGAGACATTTCCGGAAGCACGTTGTCCATCGTGTAAGAGGCCAGCTCGCCGGGCTGGGCCGGACCAGACTGCCGCCAGATCAGGAGCTTCACGGAAAACTCGTTGCCAGCCATTACTTGTAGCTCCTGGTGCCGGGCTTCACGTAATCGAAGTCGAGCGCTTCCTTGTGCATTGTGGGGGGCTGGTCCGGGCCGCGATATTCCCACGCGGACACGTGCGAGTAGTTGTCGTCATCGCGCATGGCCTCACCTTCCTGGGACTGAGACTCCTCACGGAAGTGGCCGCCACACGATTCGTTGCGCTCCAGCGCGTCGCGGGCCATCAATTCGCCGAGTTCGAGGAAATCGGCCACACGCCCAGCGGTCTCGAGCGTTTTGTTCCACTCGTCCTGTGACCCTGGAACATTGACGTCGGTCCAGAACTCTTCCTTGAGTCCCTGAATCTCGCTGATGGCCGACTCGAGGCCGGCGGCGTTCCGTGCCATGCCGACCTTGTCCCACATCACACGACCGAGTTCCCACCAGAATTCGCGCACCGTACGCTTGCCGTTGATGTTGAGGAGCCGGTTCACGTCATCCCTGACGCCGGCTTCGGCCGCGGCGAATTCCGGAGCGTCGGTGGTGACGTCGTCCATCTTGTTGCTTGCCAGGTAGTTCGACGCCGTCGCCGGCGCGACGAAATAGCCGTCAGCGAGCCCCTGCATCAAAGCGCTGGCGCCGAGCCGGTTGGCGCCATGGTCCGAGAAGTTTGCCTCGCCTGCCACGAATAACCCGGGGATCGTACTCATCAGGTCGTAGTCCACCCAGACGCCACCCATCGTGTAATGCGGTGCCGGGTAGATGCGCATCGGCGTGCTGTACGGGTCCTCGTCGCTGATCTCGCGGTACATATCGAAGAGGTTGCCGTAGCGCGAGGCGACCGTATCCTTGCCGAGCCGGCCGATGGCCTCTGCGAAGTCGAGGTAGACGGCGAATCCGCTGCTGCCCACCCCGTGACCCTTGTCGCAAACCATCTTGGCGGCGCGCGAAGCGATGTCGCGTGGCACCAGGTTGCCGAAGGCCGGATAGATCTCTTCGAGGTAGTACCAGCGGTCGTCTTCGGGGATCTGCTGTGGTGGTCGCGTCTCGTCGGTCTTGCGGGGAACCCAGACCCGACCGTCGTTGCGTAGGCTCTCGCTCATGAGAGTCAGCTTCGACTGGTAGTCGCCGCCCTGTGGAATGCAGGTGGGGTGGATCTGCGTGTAGCACGGGTTCGCGAAGTGGGCGCCGCGCTTGTAGCAACGCCAGCCCGCTGTGGCGTTGCAGTTCACTGCGTTGGTCGACAGGAAGAAGACCGGAGAGTATCCACCCGTGCAGAGCAACACGGCGTCTGCCGCGTGGGTCTGAATCTCACCCGTGTTGAGGTTGCGCGTGACGATGCCGCGCGCCACGCCGTCGACCATCACGAGGTCGAGCATCTCGTGGTGTGCGTGCATGGTGACCGTGCCGGCATCGATCTGTCGGACGAGAGCGCTGTAGGCGCCGAGGAGTAGCTGCTGCCCCGTCTGGCCTCGCGCGTAGAAGGTTCGCTGCACCTGCACGCCGCCGAACGATCGGTTGGCGAGTGTTCCGCCGTACTCGCGTGCGAAGGGCACGCCCTGGGCGACACACTGATCGATGATGTTCACGCTGCACTGTGCGAGTCGATAGACGTTCGACTCGCGGGCGCGGAAATCACCACCTTTGACAGTGTCGTAGAACAGGCGATAGATGGAGTCGCCGTCGTTCTGGTAGTTCTTGGCAGCGTTGATGCCGCCCTGGGCGGCAACGCTATGCGCGCGTCGCGGCGAATCCGAGATACAGAAGCTCTGGACGTTGTAGCCCATCTCACCGAGCGTAGCCGCAGCCGAGCCGCCTGCGAGTCCGGTGCCCACGACGATGATCTTGTGTTTGCGCCGGTTCGCCGGGGCGACGAGTTTCATGCTCGCCTTGTAGTTGTCCCAGCGGTCCTCGATGGGCCCATCCGGCGCGCCGGACTTCAACGGGCCCGGTGCGGCGGAGGCGCTTTGCACGGTGACGTCATTCATTGTCGTCTCCTAGCCGGCGGCGAGGCTGCTGCCGGCCGTGGGCTCCACGAACAGGAAGATGTAGATCGGGATCAGCAGAAATCCGACAGCCATTGCGGCCGCGAAGAGCATCCCTGCCGTGTTGATCAGGTTTTCGTACCGCGGGTTGTTCGCGCCGAGCGTCTGGAAGGCGCTCCAGAAGCCGTGCCGCAGATGATTGCCGAGCATCAGCATCACCACCACGTAGAGCCCCACCATCGGCGCCCAGTTGAACCAGTCGACGACGCGAGAGTAGAGGTCGACGCTGGCGTGTCCGTCGATCATCACGTCCGGATAGTCGCGGAGCTGGCCCCAGCCGAGCTTGAACTGCGCCACGTGCAGGATCACGAAGATCAGGAGCACGGTGCCGGTTACGATCATCGACCGGGACGCAAGCGACTTACGGCTCGTGCCCCCGGCGTTGGCGGACTTCTTGTAGCCGTCCGGACGCGCGCGGCGACGCGACCTTGCGACGCTGATGCCGCTGATCGCATGCGCGCCGAACAGCATCACGAGGCCGACTTCCATGATCGGAACCACGGCGCCGTGGCCGAGACTGTGCAGGAAGTAGGCGTACTGATTGAAGGCTTCGCGACCCACCAGCAACAACAGGTTCCCGGTGAGGTGGCTGACGATGAAACCGCACAGCAACAAGCCGGTGAGGCCGTTGAGTAGTTTCTTGCCGACGGTGGATCGCGTGATATCCGTGAGCCCGGCCATGATGGACCTCGTGACGCGAAAAAGAGGAGCGCTTTCACGCTCAGTCTAGCCCGGCGCGGGTCGTCGCGCAGTCGACTGGAATGGCCTACCGAGTAGCTTCCAGAAGCGCGAGCAGGTCTTCGACAGCGACTGCGATCTCCTGGAGATCGGTCTGCCCGACAAGGCGTTCTGCTGCGCGCAGTTCGGCGGCCATCATCCTGGGCGCACCCGCGTCGAGCGCGAGCCGTGCTGCATCAAGGCGTCGCGTCAGGTTGGTATCGCCGGAAGCACGAGCCAGGCGCTGCAAGTCCCCGAGTTCGATCTCCGGCAGGCGTCGTAGCGTGACGTCGTCATACCGGAAGGTCGACGCGCCGTTTGTACCGTGACTGCCCAGGATCACTGTTCGAGGAGCTTCGATCCGGCCACTGGGGAATTCGCCGACGGACAGGCCGTCGATGCGTAGCACGACGGTTGCGCGACGCGGATCCACAAACAACTCGAGGTCGTGCCAATCGCCGTCACTCAACGCCGATGTGACGTTCCAGCGTCCTGCCGGGGTGCGCAGTCGTATCGTAGCCGCGCGGAGTTCGAGACTGACGAGGTTTTCGTCGCCAGGATTCATGCGATCCCAAGCACCAGTGAGGCTGATGCTCTGGCGCCCTTGGCGGCGTTGCACCGCGATGCCAAAAACGTACCCGGGCGTTGCCAACGGCACGTCTTGAATCGCGTGCGCGGGTTCCCCGGGTCTGCTGAAGATCTGGAGGGCGGTGATTCCCGAGCGCGCACCGGAGGTGGCGATGGCCGCGTCGGCTACATCGGCGCGCGAGCCCCAGCCGCCCATGATGAGCGGGAACGGCCTCACTTCCGGTAGTCGAAGACTGACGGCTTCGAGTTCGAAGTCACCACCGACGATGAGGTTGCCGGCCTGCTGCGCCAGCGCAGGCGAGGCCGCTCCCAGCGCGAGCGCGGCGGCGGTGATTCGTGCGGCGATTGAGTTCGACATGGGGCTCGACAATAGCGAGGTTGATGAGTTCCGTCACATGGTGACACCCGCTCGAACGACCCGGCAACTCCAAAACAGATGTGCGCACGAGCGGTTCTGTGGGCATGGGCTCGATGCAAGCCTGCATCGCGGCGCGAAAAAACGTAGAATCGAGGGGTCATCGAGTGAATCCCCGCGCTTCGTTCCGCAGGAGTACGTCTACGTGAGTCACGAAGGGCGCTTGGCCTCGGGCATGGTCCCACTGGATCGTGACGCTATTGAGCGTCTACCCGAGACTTCGGCGCACTATCGATTGCTGTCCTCCGGGCAGCGCGTGATGTCCGTAGGCCATGCCGGCGAGACGGGGCTGCGCGAGGTGATCCGAGATGCGTGGACGAATGCCCCAGTGGCGGGGGTGACGCTCATCGAATACAGCGAAACCGCAACTGCCGAGGAGGCGCGTGTCGCCGCCGAGGCTGAGTTGTCCATACTGAAACCGCTCTATAACGAAGGCTACGGCCGTTTTCGGAATTCGGAAATCAGTCTCCCCAAGAAGGGTCATCGGATCCGCGAGGCCATGAAGAACCCATGACGGATATCAAGCGCAAGTCCGCTCCCCGCGACAAGCGCCCGTTCAACCGCCGCGACTTGTTGCGCCAGGCGGGCTTTCTAGGTGCCGGCGCCGTAGGCCTCGGCCTCGCCGGCTGTAAACAGCGGCCGGACGACGAACTCGTCGACCCGACCTCGCCACCTCAGGTCCTGCAGGAGGGCGGTACCCTTTCCGTCGCGATCTCCGGACTTCTTGGGGGCGCCGTCGTCGGCGGCGCCACAATGAATGTCCTCGGAGTCGGCACGACTACCGTGGACTCCGAGGGGCAGCTCAGCGTCCGGTTCCAGAGGAACGGGACCTACGAGGTCGAGTTCCGTGCGGCGAAGCACTTCGCGCGTTCCGGTCGGGTATCGATCTTCGGCAACAGCACGCTCGTCGTGACCATGATGGAGAGCGACGCTGGCGTGTCGCAGGGCTTCATCAACGAGTACGCGCGTGGCGCCGGCTCGGGCAAAGGCATCGTGGTTGAGCCGCGGACGCCCGGATACACCAACAGGTGGACCCAGCCTCCGACGTATCGGATCTATCGGCGCGTGCCGGACTCGAGCAAGACCGTAGTACCGGACTCGCGCATCGATGCGATGCGGTCCTCGATTCTCTCCATCTTCCCGGCGTTGACGGCCTCGACGGTTGGTTTCCCGACAGTGGTCGTCCGCGACAGCTTGCCGCCGAGTCTCGGTGACACGCGATCCGGACACATCACCGTGGTGCAGACCGACTCTGTCACTGAGGAGAGCGAGCACACAGGTTTGGTCAGTGACCCGTTTGCCATTTCGCGAGGCCGTATCAGCTGTGCCTTGGAATCGACCATCGAGCTCTTCAACAAGATGGTTGGTCATTCCACAGGCGCGTACGGAACCAGTTCGGGGCGCAGCTCGATCATGAGCGGCGGTGGCCGTTCGGCTCCGAGCGATCGCGATGTGCAGGCGGCGACGTTCCTCTACGCACGGGCGCCGGGCAACTCGGCTCCCGATCGCGATCAGAACGACGCGCTCCTTAGCTGACGAGATCTCGCGCAGCTAGGCGACGTCTACGATGCGGGGATCGGTGCGCCGAGTGATCGGTGTGCCGAGCCGCGGCGGATCGGATCCGCGGCTACGGCTGCCAGATCTCGTCGAGGCCGACCGCGGTCGCGCCGGGCGGCGGTGCTGCATCTTCGGGCACCGGACGGTATTGAAATTCAGCCCGCCCGCGGCCTTCGTCGTCCTGCCACATTCGATAGCCACGGACCCAGCATGGTTCGCTCGGCCTGAGTCTGATTCCGGAGCTCAGCATCTCGACCGTTCCGACGGCCAGATCCTGCGTGGCCACGTTATCGTCGTCGGGAAGTTCGACGCGCAGCGTGCGCCAGTCGATGGCGCGACGCCGGTCTCCTGTGCGCAGTTCGAGCTGATCGCCGCGACGGCGGTTGCGCATGCGGGTCAGAAAGTCTTTGCGTTTCATCGTCTCGGTGCCTGATCTACGAGTCGGAGCCCGCGAGCTCCTCGAAGAAATAGGCGGCGCTCGCGACACCGTCGTAGAAGTTGCCCAGATCGAGATTCTCGTCGGGGGCGTGGGCGTTCTCGTCGGGTAGCCCGAAGCCCATCATGACGGTGGGCACGCCGAATAGTTCCTCCAGCGTCGCCACGAGAGGAATCGAGCCGCCTTCTCTGATGAAAACGGTCTGTGCGCCGAAGCCCCGTTCCATCGCGCGGGCCGCTGCCTGAAGCACGGGATGCTCGCGTGATGCCGACCAGGGTTTGCCACCGTGCATGCGCTTCACTGTGACCTTCACGCCTGGAGGCGCCAGTTCGTGCATGTAGGCCTCAAACGCGTCCGCGATCTTCTCGGGATCCTGATTCGCCACGAGGCGCATCGAAACCTTGGCCATCGCGGTGGCTGGAAGTACGGTTTTTGAACCTTCTCCCGTGAAGCCGGAGAGCAGTCCGTTCACATCGAGAGTCGGCTGTGCCCACAACGACTCCAGCGTTGATGCACCCGTTGGAAGCAGCGCTTCTACATCGAGTGACTCGCGGTATGCATCACCATCGAATGGCAGTGCTTTCCAGTCGTCGCGTTCCGTCTGGGGTACCTCAACGACGTCGTCGTAGAAGCCGGGAACCGTGATGCGACCGTTGTCGTCGCGACATGCGGCCAGCATCTGCGCCAGCGTCTCGGCGGGATTGACCACGGCGCCGCCGAACATGCCCGAGTGAAGGTCGCGGTTCGGCCCCTGCACGTCGACCTGCAGGTAGGCGAGCCCGCGCAGCCCGTTGCAGAGTGTCGGCAGGCCGGGCGCGAACATTGTGGTGTCCGAAACGACCACGGCGTCGCAGCGCAGTTCATCGAGGTGTTCTTTCACTGAAGCCGCGACGTTGGGGCTGCCAACTTCTTCTTCGCCTTCCATCAGGAATACGACATTGACTGGGCACGACCCCTCTGTCTGCATCCAGGCCTCGAGCGCCTTCGCGTGCACGTAGAGTTGCCCTTTGTCGTCAGCAGAGCCGCGCGCGAAGAGCTTGCCGTTGCGAACCTCGGGCTCGAAAGGAGGGCTGCTCCAGAGCTCGACCGGATCCTCCGGTTGCACGTCGTAGTGACCGTAGATGAGCACGGTGGGCGCCGAATCGCCGGCGCCGCGCCAGGCGCCGTAGACAACCGGGTGGCCGGCTGTTTCCCAGATGGCGGACTCGGTGCAGCCCGCCTCTTCGAGGCGCCCGAGCAGCCACTCGGCGGCCGATCGGACGTCCCCAGCCCTCGCAGGGTCGGTTGAGATGCTCGGGATGCGAAGAAACTCGAATAGTTCCTCGAGCCAGCGTTCGCGATGGTCTTCGATGTAGCTCGCAATCGGATGCGTGTCAGTCATGCTGGCGGGTTCCGTTCGTTGCTCTCGACGTCGGGTAGGGCTCACTACCGGGGCAGGGCTTCAGTCATTCTAGCGGAGGTGGACACCCGCGGTTCCGGGAGGCAAGCTACGGCCGCGGCGTTTCGCGAGACTGGCCGTGCCTCCGACTCTATTGAGACGCCTAGGCCCGTTTGTTACGGTGGCTATTCAGAGCTGGGTCAAAACGCCGGCAAGGGGATTTACGTTGAACAGATCATTGCGATTGGTTGTTGGTGCTGTGCTGTTCGCGAGTCTCCTCGTTGCCGCGCTGCCTGTGCAGGCGCAGGATCTGGCGGCCAAGACAGAGAGAATTCGCGAACTCGTGCAGGCGCGTGGAGACGCGAAGTTCCTGACTCCAGCGCCGGGTTCCCGAAGCACCGTGATTTCCGTGGATGTCTCCACGGCGCTGTTCTTTTTCCTGGAGCGCGGCTCGATGCGAGGCGACGCCATCCAGGCTTTCTACGACGCGCTCGAGGCTGGCGACATGGAGGCCGCGTCGCTGGCCTTCACCGGCGGCGCAATCATGACGCAGAGAGCCACGGACTACGGCTGGAACGGCCTGGGCGTGCCCTTCACGACTGACTCCGGCCGTGAGATCCCCGATATCTTGTTCAAGGCTCAGGGCGGCGCTTTCATTCGCGCCGAGACGATTAGTGAAGAAGACCTCGCGAACTACGAGACCCTGTTAGACGCGGTGTTGGCAGCTCTCGAAAGCTAGAAGCCGCGCTCAAGAGAATCCCCAGCCGGCCGCGCCGGCTCGACGTGAGGAGGGAGTATGAGGACAGCCCTACGGGCGTTCGCGTTGCTCTTTGTTCTTGGCCTGACCATTGCACCGGCTTACGCGGCAGCCGCGTATCCGGTGCAGACGCAGGAAGAAGAGCAAGAGGAGCAGGAGACCCAGAATATCGAAGAGGTCGTGGTCGTGACCGCGTCCCGGACCGAGCAGCTTCTGCTGAACTCGCCCGTGGCCACGTCGGTCATCGACAGTGCTGATATTGCGCTCAGCCCGGCCAAGAACTATGCCGACCTGATGCGCGGCGTTCCGGGACTCAACATCACACAGACCAGCGCGCGCGACATCAACATGAGTTCGCGCGCCGCCTCCACCACGCTCGACGCATCGCAGCTGGTGCTGATTGACGGTCGCTCGGTGTACCTGGACTTCTTCGGCTTCGTGGCCTGGGCCCTATTGCCGCTCGACTTCTCCGACATCCAGCAGATCGAAGTGGTGCGTGGCCCGGGATCTGCGGTTTGGGGCGCCAACGCCATGAGCGGCGTTGTCAATATCATCACCAAGACGCCGCGGGCCTACGGCAATGGCTTCCGTGCCCGCGCCGGCGGTGGTGAGCGCGGCACAGGATTCGCCTCGGCCACATGGACGGGCGTCCGGCCCAACACGGCGTGGAAGCTGAGCGCCGGATATTCGACCCAGGACGCCTGGGACCGACCACCGCCGCTGCCGAACGGTACGCCGGGAGATTCCTTCGCGAATTTCGGAACGTCGCAGCCCAAGGCCGACGGCCGGATCGACTTCATCACCGGCGCGGAATCGACGGTCTCGCTCGCGGCCGGCTACGCCGGCACGAGCGGAACGATTCATACCGGAATCGGCCCCTTCCAGATCGAAGATGGCACGCGCTTCTGGTACACGCGTGCCGACTACAACTGGCGCAATCTGAACGTCCGAGCTTTCCTGAATGCGATCGACGGGCAAGGCACCAACCAGTTGAACGGTCTGCTGTTCAAGTTCGACAGCAACACGTACGACATTTCAGCGACGAATACGTCGGCGATCGGTGACCGTCATTCGATCACCTACGGCGCCAACTTCCGCAACATCGACTTCGATCTATCGATTGCGCCGAATGACGACAACCGCAAGGAAGGCGGTGGGTTCGCGCAGGTCGCACTTGATGTAAGTGACCACTTTGCCATCGACGCCGGCGTCCGAGCGGATAGCTTCAGCAATATCGACTCGACCGTCGTGTCACCGCGCGGTGCGATCCTGTTCCGGCCGACAGGGAGCCCGAACCATGTGCTTCGCGCCGGGTTCGGTCGCGCGTTCCGTACGCCGTCGCTAATCAACAATTTCATCGAAGTAACGATCTTCAACCAGGTGCAGTTGCCGTTCATCGGTCCCTACGTCTTCCCCAGCGTCGTGGTGGGTAACCCCGAGTTGGTGGAGGAACGCACGGATCAGCTTGAGCTCGGCTACCGCGGCAGCGTCGACAATGGACGCTTCACGTGGGACGTAGCTGTCTATCGTTCCGAAACGAAGGACTCGCTCGACTTCTACACCGCCGGTGCCTACACGTTCTTCAACCCGCCGCCTGGCCTGCCGCCGCTCGCCCAGTGCTTCTTGCCGGGCGCGCCCGTGCCGCCGTGCCCACCGGGCTTCCCGGGGCAGCTCCTGCTGCCGTCGCGGTTCAGCTACCGGAACATCGGTAAGACGGTGAACAAGGGCTTCGAGCTTGGTCTGCGCACGCAGCCGATCGCGCGGAACACGCTGACGGTCAACTACTCCTATCAGGACGACCCCGAGGTTGAGGGCGTGCCGGAAGATGAGATCGGCCGTCCGCCGAACCATCGTTTCAGCGTAGGGTGGAACGGCTACCAGCAGCAGTGGTTCTATTCGGCAGCCGTGAACTACACCGGTGAGGCCTACTGGACGGACGTTCTGGATAGCCGATTCTGGGGCACGACCGATGCCTTCACCACGGTTGACGCGTCGCTCGGCTTGATGTTCGCCGATGGCGCTGCCGAGGCGTCCATCCGCGCGACCAACCTGCTCAACGAGGATGCGCTGCAGCACATCTTCGGTGACATCATCGGCCGCCGGATCGTTGCTGAGATCGCCCTCACGGTTCAGTAAGTCCGCCGATTCGAGATCAGAGCCCGTCGCACGCGCGGCGGGCTCTTTTCATGTCTGGAGCTCTCCTTGCGCAGAGACGAGATCGGTCCCCCGAGAGCCCATTCCTTTGGTAGACTCCGGACGCAACGTGTGAGCGACCTTACGGTGGTCGCCACGAATCGGGGAGGCACTTCCGATGGTCGAGTACGTCACCTTCAAAGAGTTCGTTACGGCGCTACAAGAGCTGCCGCCGGGTGACCCGTGCGATCCCGACATGATCGCCCTCATGGACCGCTATCGGCTCCATCCTGATGAGATTGAGCGCTATGTGGTGTGGGACGAGGAGCACTACACACGCCATCTGGTTTATCGGGACGAACGGTTCCAGGTGATTCTGCTGGGATGGAGCATCGGTCAGGTGACTCCGGTCCACGATCACGCCGGCCAGTGTTGCTGGATGAGAATCGAGTCCGGTCGCCTCGAGATGAGTGACTACGCGTGGAAAGAGGGCGGTGGTGCACCGAGCCTGCTCAATCGTGAAACGGTGGGCGGCGTCGGCGAGGAACTACATCTGGATCGCTGCGCGTGCGTTCATCAGATCGCGAACCCGGGCCAGTGGGGAGAGCGGGCCGTGAGCCTGCACGTGTACTCGCGACCGTTTACCGAGTGCGGCACCTATTGCCTTGAGACCGGCGCCAAGGAAGTCACCGAACTGGTCTACGACACGGTCGGGCCGTTTGCTCAGGGCATTGAGCTAGAAGCCAGCGCCGCCCAGTAGCTCGGCTTCCGGTCCGCCGAGTAGTTCTCGCAACACTTCGAGGTAGTGGTAGCGGCCACGCCCGAGTTCTTCAGTTGCATCGGCGAGTGCATCCGCGGCGGCCACACAGTGCGAGAGGGCACCTGCGAAACGCGTCTCCAGCGTGCCGCGACGCTCGGCTGGCGCAAGTGCTCCCAGCCAGCGCGCTTCTGATGTTTTTGCGTTGAGCGCGTGGCGAATCCGACGTCGCCGAACTAACCACGTCGGCGGGCGGCCTACCGTGTCCGCTTCCGGGACAACCTCGGTCACCGCAGCCGCCAGCCGTACGGGAAGCCGCATCATCGCCACGTCCAGGTAGTGGGCGTCGGAGTGTAGATTGATTAGCCCTTCACGCAGGTAGCGCTGCGGATGGCTCTCCAGTTCAAGGGCTCCGCCGGCGTATCCGATCGCGCCGTGGGCGATTGCGGTAAGGCCGAATCGGCCAACGTATTGCGGCATCACCGGGGCGAACTGAGCAAGGCGGTTCAGCAGGTCCAGGACCGCCCGCGCTTCCTCCGGAGTTGCCTCGAGTTCGTCGAAGTTGATCACCGTGAGCATGAAGAGGTCGGCGTCGACGTTGCTGAAGGCATCGGCGAAACGTTCTCGTGCCAAGGACGGGAGGATGGCGTCGATATCGACGCAAACCGCAACCGCGACCGGCAATCTTCCTGCCAGGACGCGCATTTCACGGCCGAACTCCACGGCGACTTCCAGCCATGCGTGGTCCGGCGTCGCGACGAAGAAGTACGGCGCGATCGCGACGTCGGCGCCAAGATGTTGCTGAACCTGAAGGACCTGCCGCGCCGTCGCGGCGCGGAACTCGCGGGTGAATTGCTCGGGCGTCCACAGTGCTCCGAGCGTCGAGAGTCCGGGGGAATACGGCAGCGACCGTACGTCCTCCATGCTCATGTAACCCTCAAACTGGAACATCGCGCTGCGCGGATCGACGATCAGCGTTCGGCTCTTGTCGCGAGCGCGCTGACGGAACCGCTCCATGCGCGGATTCATCGCAACCGTCGCCGGAATGATCGCAGCATCGAGGCCGCTGCACTCGTCGACCGCATCCTCGTCCGCGGAGAGGAGTAGCGGGGCATAGATCGATTCGCCAGATTCGAACATCCGTTGACCATCGCACAACAGGGCGAGCGCCGCGCACCACTGCAACCGCGCAACTTGTCAGGAACCCGTGCGGTACTGTGTGGCGCACCAATCGCGAGGCGCCGATGACCGACGAGATCGTTCTGACTCATGCCCTACGAACGCCGTTTGCGCGGGCGGGGACGGCGCTGCGAAGCGTGAGTGCGGTTGAGCTCGGACGGCAGGTCGTCACGGAACTCATCGCGCGTTCCGATATTGATCCGGAAAGGGTCGATGAAGTGGTGGTGGGCTGTGCCGGGAGTCCAGCGGAAGCCTCGAATATTGCCCGCGTGGTGGCGCTGCGCGCCGATTTGCCGCAGTCGATTCCTGCATCGACAGTGCAGCGCAACTGCGGGTCTGGTTTCGATGCCATCACGACCGCCGCCGAGCGCATCCGCGCTGGGCGGGCCACTGTCGTTGTGGCGGGCGCCGTCGAGTCCATGAGCAACTATCCGCTTCTGTTCCCGGAGTCCGGCCGGAAGCAGTTCACACGCATCGGTGGGGCACGATCATGGGGCGGCAAGCTCGTTGCGACAGCCGGCCTCCGACCATCGCATTTTCGTCCTCGACCTGCCCAGAGGACGGGACTAACCGACCCGGTGAGTGGGCTGAATATGGGGGAAACGGCGGAGGCGCTCGCGCAGGAGTTCGGCATCAAGCGCGAACGCCAGGATGAGTTTGCCTTGCGAAGTCACCAGCGCGCCGTGACAGCGGAAGCGGCCGGTGAGTTCGACGACGAGCGAGTGGACATCTTCCTGCCGGACGAGGCTCCCGGCGTCGTCGATCTCGATCTCGGGCCGCGTTCCGGGCAGAGCCTCGAGGCTCTCAATGACCTCCGGCCGATCTTTGACCGGCGCCACGGCACGGTCACCGCGGGCAACTCCTGCCAGCTAACGGATGGCGCAGCGGCCACGCTGGTTATGAGCGGGTCTGCTGCCAGTGAACTCGGCTATGAACCGCTTGGTCGCCTGGCGGGCTATGCCTGGGCCGGGGTCGATCCGCGCCGCATGGGCTTGGGGCCGAGCTATGCGATACCCGCCGCACTGGAAGATGCCGGCCGAGCCCTCGATGACATGGATCGGGTGGAAATCAACGAAGCCTTCGCCGCTCAGGTGCTCGCGGTGCAGCTATGCATGCGCTCGCGGGCGTTCGCCCGGGATGAACTCGGGGCGAGTGCACCACTCGGCGAGGTTCCTGAGGAGATTCTCAACGTGAACGGCGGGGCCATTGCGATCGGTCACCCTGTGGGCGCCACTGGCATGCGCCTGGTCGCAACGCTGCTGCATTCCATGCAGCGCAACGGATTGCGGCACGCGCTCGCGAGCCTTTGCATTGGCGGAGGGCAGGGCGGCGCGGTAGTGCTGGAGCGCTAGCGAGTGGCGATGCGGGATCGCGAACCGGGGTCTCCGTACGGCGCGAGGCTCGCCAGCGACGCTGTGGGCATCAGTCTGGACATCGATGAAGACGGGATTGCCGTCATCGAGTTCGATCAGCCCGGCGCTCCACACAACCGACTGAGTTCGGTGTTACTCGAGCGATTCGTGGAGCTCGTGACCGCGGTTCGCTCGCAGGCCGACGCCGGCAACGTACAGGGCGTGATCATCGCGTCTGGGAAGGCGGATTCCTTCATCGCTGGTCTCGATGTTGCCGAGATCGCCGGGGCGCGCGGGTTGACCGCCGCACGTTCGGGATCGCGAAGAGGACAGCTCGCGTTCGACGCTCTCGCGGACCTTCCGGTGACTACTGTTGCCGCGATCAATGGCACCTGTGTGGGCGGCGCGACCGAGCTCGCCTTGGCATGCGATTTCCGGCTCGCAGCCGACAATGAAGAGTTGAAGATCGGTTTGCCCGAAGTGCAGCTCGGCATCATCCCCGGCTTCGGCGGGACGCAGCGTTTGCCGCGTTTGATCTCGCTGGAACGGGCGCTCTCGATGGTGCTCTCAGGGCGGCTGCTCGGCGCCAGAGAAGCTCACAGGATCGGACTGGTGGACGAGGTAGTGCCTGGTCCTCTGCTGTTGCAGCAGGCCGCGCGCTGGTGTCGTCGTCGACCGGAGCCAGGAAGGCGAGTAGCTCCGGAGGATCGCGGACTCTGGCGTCGTCTCCGCAGGTGGGCTACGGAAGGGAACCCGATCGGTCGCGCGGCCCTGTTTCGCCGGGCGGATGCCGATGTCACTGCACGGACGAAAGGGCACCACCCGGCGCCGCGTAAGGCGATCCGCGCGATCCGCGCTGGGCTAACCATGCCACTCGATGCGGGACTGCGCTTCGAGGCTGACCTGGTCGCCGAGACAGTGATCTCGACGGAGTCACGCAACCTGGTGGGACTCTTCTTTCTGAGACAGGCGGCGCGTAGAGGGGCGTCTCGGGGGGCACGCGTGCGGCGACTGGTTGTCCTCGGGGCGGGAATCATGGGCGGCGGTATCGCACAGGTAGCAGCCCATGCCGGCGTCCAAGTTCGCATCAAGGACGTCGAACGCGCTCCTCTCGCCGTCGCCCTGAGGGTGGCCCGCCGTCGATTTGCGTCGCTGCGGCGGAGAGGACGGTTGAGCGCCGCGGCGGCGGCCGAGGGATGGGGCCGCATTTCGGCGACACGGCACTACGACGGCTTCGCGCGGAGCGATCTCGTCATCGAGGCGGTCGTCGAGGAGCTCGCTATCAAACACGAGGTCCTGGCCGCCGCAGAGAAAGCGGCCGGCCCGACAGCGGTCCTGGCGACGAACACGTCATCACTCACAGTGGCGTCCATGGCGGTCGCATTGGAACGGCCGGAGCGATTTCTGGGCCTTCATTTCTTCAACCCCGTCCATCGCATGCCGCTCGTGGAGATCGTACGCGGTCCGGAGTCAGCGGATGACGCCGTCTGTCTGGCGCACCGCTTCGTAACCGAACTCGGCAAGGTGCCCGTTGTGGTCGGCGACGCGCCCGGATTCTTCGTCAATCGTGTGCTCGTTCCCTATGTGAACGAGGCCGTGGTCCTGCTCGAACAGGGCAATTCTGTGACTGCGATCGATGAGGCGCTGGAGTCTTTCGGGATGCCGATGGGGCCTCTACGGCTGCTCGACGAGATCGGACTCGACGTGGCAACAAAGGTGACTGCGCTGATTGCTCCCACTTATGACGCTGGGCTCCCGGCAACTTCGACCGCGGCGAGTCTGGTTGCGGAAGGCCGCCTTGGTCGGAAGTCAGGGCAGGGGTTCTACTCCCACGACGGGGGCGGCAATGCGGCGCCCGTGGCAGAGCTACCCGCCCCGGACTCGGACCGCGATCCTCTCGCTCCCGTCGACATCGTCGATCGGTGCGTGCTCGCGATGCTCAACGCGGCGGCCGGGGCGCTCGGTGCGGGCATCGTCGCCAGCGCCCCGCAAGCCGATCTCGCCCTGGTGCTCGGTACCGGATTCGCGCCGTTCCGTGGCGGAATTTTCCGCTACGCCGAGTCACGCGGAGTCGAAGCGGTTCGCGATCGCATGGCAGAGTTGTCGGAACGCGAAGGATCTCGATTCCAACCGGTGGCCGCGCTTGATCGGCGCAGGTTCTATCCGGGCAACTGGCCGACGAGAGTGGAAACACTGTGAGCAACTACCCTGCACTGCGTCGTCTAGCCCTCGCAGCTCTTGTAGGTCTGGCGATCGTGACGTTGGGCGCCTGCGCCGGGTCGGACCCGGCGGATGAAGCTGACGCAGACGCACGGCGTTACGACTTGAGCGGAACCGTGGTTTCTGTCGATCGGGAGCAGCGCACCGTCACCGTCGATCACGAGCCTGTGGCTGATTTCATGGGGGCAATGACCATGCCCTTCAATATCCGCGATGACTGGGTGTTTGGCGCAGCGAAGCCCGGGGCGAGCGTGAGCGCGACGCTGGTTGTTTCGGGTGCGGCGAGCTGGCTCGAAGACGTCGTGGTGCGCACCGCTCCAGCTGAGGGTGCGGCCGTGGAAGCGGTAGTGCCGGCTCCTGACGTGGGGAGCGAAGTACCGTCCATCGATCTGATCGATCAATCGGGCAATACTCTCGGGCTCGCCAGCTATGGCGGCACGCCCTACGCGTTCACCTTCATTTACACGCGCTGCCCGATACCGGACTTCTGTCCGCGGATGTCCGAGCACTTCGACGCGGTCTACCAGGCCGTCGCAAGCGATCCGGCACGCTATGGCGATCTGCGCCTCCTGTCGCTCAGCATCGATCCAGACTACGACACGCCCGAAGTACTCATGGAGTACGCCCAGCGATACTTGCCTACTGATGAGCCGTCGGCTCTGGAACGTTGGCGCTTTGCCACCTCGACGACCGCAGGTCTGTTCGAACTCGGCGAGTACACGGGTCTGCGGTTCAGGCCAGATGGCACGGAGCTGGTTCATTCGCTGCGTACCGTTCTTGTGGGGAGCGATGGCCGTGTTCTCGAGACATTCATCGGGAATTCGTGGACGCCAGAAGACCTGCTCGGCGCGGCGGAGAACGCCGCAGGTCGCGGTCGGTGACGGATCACGGAGCGATCGACAAACCAGTCACGCGGGTGACGCGCGCCGGGCGGAGCGTCGAAACAGATCGGCTGACGATCGAGGAGCCCTGCGAGATCCGTCTCGGGGGTGAGGCCGTCGCCGTTACGATGCGCATGCCCGGACACGATCGTGAACTCGCAGCCGGATTCCTGTACACAGAGACGATTGTCGGTCTCGGCGAGATCGCGACAATCAGCGCCTGTCTCGATGAGGATGCGCTGAATCCTGAAAACGTGGTCGAGGTGACGCTCGTGCCGGGGCTCGACAGAGAGCCAGACTGGCATCGGAACTTTTATGCGACGTCATCGTGCGGGATCTGCGGGAAGGCGAGCATCGACGCCGTGCGCGTCACGCACGACCGGCTCCGTGATGCCACGCGCTTTCGAATCGATGCCGTCACAGCCGCATTGCCGACCCTCCGAGAAGCTCAACCAACGTTCGACAAAACGGGCGGGGTCCACGCCGCAGGACTCGTGTCACCGGATGGTGAAATGCTCGTCGTTCGCGAGGATGTGGGGCGCCACAACGCCATCGACAAGATCATCGGCTGGGCCTATCTGAACGAAACGCTTCCGTTGAGTGGACACATGCTCGTTGTTTCCGGCCGGCAGTCCTTCGAAGTGGTTCAGAAAGCGCTGGTCGCGGGCATCCCGTTGGTTGCGGGCGTCTCGGCGGCATCGAGCCTCGCGGTGGACTTGGCCGTCGAGAGCGGGATGACTCTGATCGGCTTCGTGCGCGGCGAAGAGTGCGTGGTGTATTCGGGAGCCGAGCGGCTGATCTAGCCGACAGATTCGGTCGCGCAGAGGGCGCTCGACCTGGTGATCGTTCCCTGAAACAGCCAGCCGACCTGTCTGATGGTGAGTTGCAGGTCGAACTCGGTGATCGCTGACACTGCGTCGACCGGAAGGATCACGTGGTACCAACGGATCGCCGCGCTTGCCGCCGTGTAGAGCACGCAGATGTTCGCGACGGTGCCGCAGATGATCAGCGTGTCGATACCTCGCTGCCGAAGCGTGGTGTCGAGATTCGTTCCGAAGAAGCCGTCGTAGCGGTCCTTGCGGAAGACACGGTCGTCGAGAGCCTCGTCGGGAGCAAGTTCTTGAACGATCTCCCATCCGTCCGTGCCCACGCAGCAGTGTTCACCCCAGATGGCGAATTCCGGGTCGCCCGCATAGTGCGAGTCCTGTGTGTAGAACACAGGAATCGATTCCCGCCTTGCGAAGTTCCTCAGTTGCTCGATAGCACCGATCGTCCCGGCAGCATCTTCGATCGGGAGCGCTCCATCCAGGCGCACGAAATCGTTCTGCATGTCGACCACGATCAACGCGGTTCGACTCGGATCGACAGGCGCAGACTCGGCGAGTGAGTACTCGGGGACCTCGACCTTCATCCGGAATCGTCTCCGTAACTTGGGCTAGAAGTCGCGAATCAACGCGCTAGTGAGTTCCGCCATGCGCTGGTCGATTTCCCACTGTTGTGCGCGATGGCCGTTGACCATGAAAGCAAAGACAACGACGCGATCGCTCGAAGTGTGAAGGAATCCTCCGAGCGTGTTGACGCCGCGAATGTGCCCCGACTTCACGCGGAGTTCGCCGCGTAGCGGGGCGTAGCGAAATGGAGCCGGATTCCATCCGTCCAGGCCCGAATGCTTGAGCGAAGCGAGGAGTTCGGGGCCTACGTGGAAGTCGTTCTCGGCATACGACAGGAGCCTGACCACCTGGGCCGGCGAGAACCTGTTTTGCGCGGAGAGCCCGGAACCGTCGGATTGGGCGAAGCTCTCTGCCGGAATCCCGAGCTCGTCTTCGAGAAACTCCGCCACGACAGCAGCGCCCTTCGCGTCGGTGCCGGGCGCCCCGTATTCGATGGCGCCAAGCGCGCGCAGCAGCGACTCGGCCATCACGTTGTTGCTGAACTTGTTGACGTCCATCACGAGGCGGCCGAGAGGCTCTGAGCCGATGTCGTAGAGATGGGTCAGTGAGGCCGGAACCGTCCGCCGCCCCGTGTCGCTGCCGCTGAAGTCGGGTGCCGCGACCTGCTCGAGCTCTTCCGGGAGGGGGCGACGCACGGGGCCCTCAATCCGGACGCCCGCGAGTTCGAGAACCGCCGCCAGGCGGCCGCCGAAATGCAGCGGAGGATCTTCAACCGCGTTCCACCCGTCATCGCCTCGCTCGGCCGCGTAGTTCGCCATCAGCGCGGTGACCCGTGCGTGGTACGCCTCGGTTACCTGACGGCCGCCCGGCCATCCGGCTCCATAGACCGGCCCGGAGAAGTAGCGATCGTCCACGATGAGGTCGCCGGTAATCGTTGTGAGCCCCTGTTCGGCGATCCACTGGGCCGCAACCCAGAGACGCTCCTCCACCAGATCGGGCGCGCCGCGGCCAAGAACCCAGAGATCGCCGTCGAGGCGTCCATCCCGGAGGGTTCCCCGATAGGCGACCGGTGTCTGCCAGACATGATGACCACCGAGTTTCCACAACGCAGCGGCCGTGGTGAAGAGCTTCGTCACCGACGCCGGCGCGAACGTTTGATCGGCATTCGAGTCAAGGAGCACCTCGCCATCTGGCAGCGAGACGGCGTACATGCCGATCGACGCGTCGTTGAGGGTTGGGTGACCTAGCACGGCGCGCACGGCCGCCGGGATGTCGGCAACCGGGGCCGCGCCGACGACGGCAGTGGATTCGGACGGAGTTTGAGCGCCAACAGCTGTCGGGACAGCGAGCAAGGCCAGGCTGAGCGTGATGCGTAGTCTCAATCGAGATCGAAGATGCGAGGGGGAGGTCCTTCGGTCTGCTCGGCACGCTTGAGGGCCTCGCGGAACTTCTTTTCCAGGATGTCGTCGGCGTTGCGCTCGCGTTCCATGTTCTGCTGGAATTGGCGCTCGGCGGCCGCCTGCTTGTCTGCGCCCGCCTGGACTACTTCGTCCCAGCCTCGCCCCGGTTTCTTCGGGCGCTCTTCGAGAAGGATCGTGCCGTCACCGGCGTCGACCGTCATCTTGTTGTCACAACAAGGACAAGTGATCTCGAACGTTGCGTCGCTCAACGGGACTCCTGAGACGAGCTAGCGCGGGCCTCGGGGCAAGGATCCAGAGTATCAGTCCGTTGCATTTTAGGGGCAGCGTCGGGCATATCCGCGTTGCTATACTTGCTCGATTCCGCACCGGCTGAGCGCCGAGCGTTTCCCTGCACGCGAGACTGTGTTGACTGGACCTTCTGACTCCCACCCTCGACCGGCGGTGCCGCGCAACAAGCTGGGTCGCATCGCATGGTGCGCGCCTGCGCTGGGGGTTGCGCTAGTCGCATCAGGGATGGGGACGACGGGAGCGGTGGCCAGCCCTCGGGGTGTCACGCCCACGGTGGCCGAGCCTGTCGCCGTGGCTGGTCCGGTAGCTCGTCGCGAGGCGTTTCCGCTCGAGCGTGAGAACGCCCGTCTTGATCGACGACTCGATGCCGCGATGCAGGAGCATGGCTGGTCTGATCTGGTGGCGCGCGGCGATCTTGCGGTCGCGCTGGTCGACCTGTCGGGTCCGCAGTTGCGCTACGCCGGTGTCAACGACGACGCCATGATCTATGCGGCGAGCCTGCCGAAGATCGCAATCTTGCTCGGTGCTTTCGATGCCATCGAGGACGGCGATCTGGCCTGGACGCCACAACTCGGCACCGAGTTGGTCGACATGATTCGCGTCTCTAGCAATGCCGCGGCCACATCGGTGTTGCATCGCGTGGGCTTCGAGCGAATCGCGTCGGCCGTGCAGGAGATGCCCCACAGACTCTACGAGCCCGAGGATGGCGGACTGTGGGTCGGCAAGGCCTATGGCCGGAACGACTACTGGCGCCGGGATCCTGTCGGCAACACGTCCCACGGCGCTACCGCCCGTCAGGCGGCACGGTTCTTCGTGCTGCTGCAGAAGGGCATGCTGGTCTCGCCGGACGCCTCGGCCCAGATGAAGGAAATTCTGGGCGACCCGGGAATTCGTCACAAGTTCGTCCGCGGACTCGGGGACCGCCCCGGTCTGAACATCTATCGGAAGTCCGGCACGTGGCGCGACTACCATGCTGACGCGGCCCTCGTTGAGGACAACGGGCGGACCTACGTGGCAGTCGGGCTGGCCCGCCACGCAGATGGCTCTCGGCTGCTTGAAGAGCTGATCGTCAGCCTTGACGGTCTGGTCGAAATACCGACGAACACCCTCGACTGACGTCGCGACTAGCGGTTCAGTCCGGCGATCAGTCGGTCGATCTCGGTGGCGAGATCCCGATGGTCTTCTGCCGAGTTCTTTCGCAGGACATTCGACGTTAGCGCGACCAGGTACACACGCTGCCTCTCACCAGCCTGGGGTACGGCGGGATTCTCGATGATCGCCACCGAGTTCATGATGTTCGTGCTGTTGCCTGCGTACTGTCGGCACTCGAAGCCCTCTTCGTCCACACAGCGGTAGAACGAACCCGATTTGAAGTACACCGCGGCATCGTTCAAGGCCGGAGAGACTGCGTAGCGGTATCGCCGTCGCGTGAAGTACATCAGGCGCTTGATCTCGAGGCTCGAAAACTCGTCAACGAGCAGACCCTGTTCGATGCGCAGGAGCATGCGGAGTAGCTGCTTGGGAGACGCGAGGGATCGCACTCCCGGCACGTGCGCGCGCCCGCCGGTGGTGAACATCGTGCCCTGGCGAAGCTGCGTCGTGTCGAGTCCCACCGCACGCAATGGCGCCTCAAGCGTATCAAGCGACAGCTCGGTGAGTTCCGTCTTGGGAGTCTCGGCCAGCCACGCTTGCCACTCGTCGGCCGGTACCGGGTAACGGGCGCCGAATTCCCTCAGGATCATCGCTTCGCGCCACGCGGTGGCACCGGCGGCGTTCGCGGACGGACTCAGTGCGTGATCAAGCCACTCGAACAGCGTGAATCCGTCGCCGATCCGTATCGGTCGATGCGTGAGCGTTCTCGCTGCCACGTCGACGATCGGCACACTGTGTGAATCGCGCTGACTGAAATCGTCCGCGACGATCCACGAGCCTCGTAGAATCTCGAGGCGATCGGCTGGCTCGGGGAATGAGCGTGCGAGGGCATCGAAGACCCCGGTCGTGACGAGTAGCTTGCCCACGCTCCCCGGCAACTGAGCGGTGGTTTCACGGAGTGCGCCATAGCGGGGCGCGCTCGGGTCCGTGATGTCGAGGACCGCGATCGAATAGCTACCGTCGCGGTCCGCGAAGATCCCCTCGAGGCCCGCCTGGAGTTCAGGGTCGGTGGTGTCGACGTCGTAGTCCGATTGGTCGAGCAGATGGAGGCGGACGGACTCGTAGCCGTGCAACGCTCCCGCCGGCAACGCGGGGCCACCCAGCTCTTCCCGGAGCTCGGGGTCGTACGCCCACAGTCGACGAATGCCGGTGTGGCCGTAGCCGTCGAGCGGGTAGGCGGCAGCCAGTCCAGCGACCAAGACGATGCATGCTGAGGTGGGCGCGAGCAGGCGTAGACGGTTGTTCATCGGGCGGCTCCATCGAGCGGTACCGGGGTAGCGGCGCCTCTCAGCATTTCCGCGTCCATCGCGCTGAGTTCCGCGAGTGTCGTCCCACCCAGCACGAAGGGGCGAATTTGAAAGAGCACGGTCTCGTCACCCAGGAAGCCGAATTCGATGTCCCAGGGCGTCGCACCATCGGAGTCGGGATATCGCTCGAGAATGTCAGCAACCACCGCGTTGAGATCGGCCTGCCGGGGCGCAGTCAGCAAGGTGTGGTCGCCAAAGACAGGCAGATCACGGATCCCGCCGGTCGCGTTCAGAGACTTCCGCTAGGCCGCTCGAGCCGACGTGAGCAAAATGGGGTCGAACTCCCCGCGCGACGCAGGTAGGAGAATCGTCTCGGTAGCTTCGCCCTCCACAGCACCGCCAACGCCCGCCGCGAGCGTTGCCGTCCAGGCGTCCTCTGGCGCGTAGTCCGTTCCCATCAGGGCTCCATCGACATCGCGGGTGACCAACACACCCGAAGCCTCGGCAGGAACGCTGCCAAGCAAGACGATCGATGGGTAGACGGCTTCCGGGTTCGTGACCACGCGTTGCCGCCATTCGTAGGATCGGGCTCGGTACGGGCTGGCCCATACGTCACGAACGGCCTGCAGTAGTGCCTGTTCGCCGACGACGTTCATCACGGTGAGGTTGAGGCCGGCGCCGCTGAAGCCGGGGAGATCTTCGACGTTGGTGTCCGATCGCACGAAGACGCCGGTGATGTCTCTCAGTTCGAACTGAGACCTGATCGGGGCAAGAAGTTCGCGCTCGAACCGCGGAATCAACGGCATCGCCCGGATTTTCTCAGCGACCGCGGATAGCGCGCGCGCGATCGCCTGGCTCGAGCCACCGCTGCGGTAGATCTCGACGGTTTCCTGGTAGAGCGTCCGGCCGTCTCCGTCGAGGTCGCGATCGACATGAGCGCGAAAAACGCCGAAGGGGATGACCAGGCCGGGGGCCACTCGATTGGGGAACAGCTGGTGCAGTTGTCCCAGGTTCGCCGCCTTCGGCCCAGCGAGGCGGCCGGAGTCGGCAGCTTCGATCGAATCGAGCGGGAGCACGCGGCGTGTATCGAGATCGAGCGCGGCTGTATCGATTGTGACGCGCGGAGCATTGGCCGCCGTATCTTCACGGAACTTGGCGATCGTTTCCTCGCTCACCTGGTCGACTGGCTTCACGAGCACCGAGCCGAGCGGCGAAACGGCGTAGAGCACTTCCTTGCCGACGAACGGCCGCACGGCATCCAGTACGCGGGAAGCGATGGCCGCGTTGGGAATGCCCAGTCCGCGGGCGAGCAACTGAACGTGCGATAGACGCGAACCCTGGTCGATGGTCAGGATGCCCGCAAGTCGTCCGAGGTCGGCCGGCGTTTCGGGAAGGATGTAGATGCCATCCGGGTCGAGGTCGCGGACTTGCGCGGGATCGGTAATCAGGTGGAGCGTGCCGAAGGCGGCCCCGGGGTTGAGGCCCATGACGCCGCTCGATACCTCGACGTCACCGAGTTCATAGCTGAGCCCGGCCTCACTGGCGGCGTCGCCCTCGATCGCATTCAGGATCTCCGCAAGCGGGAGGAGCACGGAGCCACGGACGGCGTCGTCACTGAACCGATGAGCCAAGGGCTCCACGGCGGCGTAGCGCTGCTCGGCCAGAGCGACCATCTGCTTGGCGGCGGCAGTGCTCCACTCCATAGTGCGGCCCAGGTACCGGGCGAGACTTAGGTACTGGGCTCGAGTCGTTGTGTCGGCTGCCTGAGCTTCCGCCAGACGCCTTGCTGCGCTGCGCCACTCGCGCTCCGTCAGCCAGCCGGCTCCGTAGGCGGCGCCGAGAAGATGGCCGACGGCCTCCAGCCGCTCGCTACGGGTGGACGTTCCTCCGAGGAGCTCGGCAACCCAGGTGTTGGCATCGACGAAGAGCTGCGCCCGCACAAAGTGAATGGCGTCAAAGGCAGCGAGCGTCTGCGAGCCGTCGCCTCGGTCTGCCGACGCGGTGGCGGCGGTTCGAAGATCGGCAAGCAGCAGTGCGAGGCGCGTGCTGCGCCGGCCCGCGTTCCAGCCGTCGAGCGCGGCGCCGGTGGCGGTCATAGTTTCCGACAGGGCACCGGGGAGATCAGCCCCCACTCGTCGCCATGCCTCCGGGTCGATTCCGGTTGCGTAGAGTTCGATCAGAGCGGCTTCGAGTTGCGCGAGCGGAGTCCGAGTAGCTTCGGGTACGTCGGTCGGGAGGTTGGCCCTGTATTCCTGGACCGCCGTAAGGTCTTCGGGGCCGGGACTGGAATGGATCTTCACTCGCAGCCGCATGAAGCCCTCGTCGACGTCGGACACCTGTAGGGCGAGGCCGCGGATCTCATCGCCAGCCACTCCCGGGGCACCGTGCGGTACAGCTTCCACGACAGAGGCAGCCAGCAAGTAGTTTCGCGCCGTCCAGGCGCCATCAGAGAGAAGGCGAACGAGACGCTGGCGTCCCGCGACTTCTTCGTTTTCGGCCTGTCGGGCGCCGCGGTAGTACTGGGCGCGGCGCATTACCCAGGCGTTGTCGGCGTTCTCGAGAAATCGCTGCAGGACGATCTCGCGCAGGAAGTAGTGCGAGTTGGTGGCGTCATAGAACTGATCCCAGTCCACTGCGGCGAAAACCGGGCCCACGTGGAAGCCGAGCTCGTGAAGGCGGCTCGCGGTGGCGGTGTATTCGCCCTACTGGAGGCCGCCGCCGTGCTCGCGGCAGGCGTAGGGGCGCGGCGGCAGGATCGTCCCATCGGCGCAGAACCAGCGAAGGCGCTCGAACGGGCCACGGTCGCGCTCCTTCATCTCGAGCAGCGCGTCGCGGACCAGCAGGGTTTCGTCCCCGGAAAGCGGCTCGAAAGTCCACCCGGCGTCATCGTTGGGGGCCGCCGTGACAACGCTCGTCAGGACCGTGAGCGCGATGATCGCTGTCGCGGTGAAGCGTTTCTTGAAGACCGAGGTGATACGGGTAGGCGACATGATGGGGCCTTTCGTGACGGGCGGGTTCACGTGGCGCGTCGGCGCGCCGTAGGGTATGTCCTGGTTTCCAGCTTATCCACCCGCGCGCGCGGCCGCGCGCGGATTCCAACGATGAAACCGATGATCGAAGATCAAACCCCGCAGGATGTAGCTGAGGCCCTGGAACAGAACGTCGACGCCGTCTATCTGGACGTCCGCACTGTGGAAGAGTTCGAACGGGGCCACGTGCCCGGCGCGCTCAACATTCCGGTCGCCGAGCCCAGTCCGGCGACAGGCATGATGGCTCCGAATCCGGAGTTCGTACGAGTGGCAACGTCGTCGATCGCACCGGACGCGACGATCTACTGCGGCTGCGCGACTGGACCGAGATCGCGGCACGCGGTGTCGCTGTTGCAGCAGGCGGGATACGCGAAGGCGTTCAACGTCGCTCCCGGGTTCAACGGCGTCACCGATCCGCTCGGCAGAGTGATCGAGGCTGGTTGGCAGGCGCTGGGGTTGCCGGTCGAAACGGGCACCGGTGGCGCACTCGGTTATGAGGAGCTCGCAGCCAGCGCCGCGAGTTCCGAGGCAGCACCGGACGTCGAGGCGTGAACGATCCCGAGTTCCGCTACTCAGGCGCGGAACTGGAAGCACTCTCAGGGCGAGAACTACTACTCCTGGATCGTCACGATGTTCGAGGCCCATCTCGCCGGACGGGTCGTCGAGGTTGGTGCTGGCCGAGGCACATTCTCTGCGAAGTTGAGCGCGATCGACGCCATCGACGAGTTGATTCTCGTCGAGCCGGATCTCGGCATGCACGGCGATCTCGGCGTTCGATTCGCCGACAACCCGCGGGTGAGCACGCATCACGGCTATTTCGGTGACCACGATCTGGGCGGGGAAGTCGACGCGATCGTTCTCGTCAACGTACTCGAGCACATCGAAGATGATGCCGACCTGGTGGCCTCCGCATTGGCTGCGCTGCGTCCCGGCGGAGCACTGCTCCTGTTCGTGCCGGCGGGCCCCTGGCTCTACGGATCTCTCGACGAGGAATTCGAGCATTTCCGTCGATATACCCGTTCGCAACTCAACGAACTGTTGACCAGCGGCGGCCTCTCACCGGAGGACGTGTACTACGTCAACGCGCCCGGGATGCTGGCCTGGTTTGTCGCAGGACGACTCCTGCGGCAGCGAACGGTCCGCACGGGTCAGATGAAGTTGTACGATCGGCTGGTGATTCCGTTTGTCTCCCGCCTGGAGGCCATCCTTCGACCGCCGCGCGGCCAGAGTTTGACAGCGATAGCGATACGCCCCCCGGCCAACGCGGTGCCCGGTTCGGAAGAGAATTCATGACGACAAGACCCCGACTGAGCGTTGTAGTCCCCGTCTACAACGAGCTCGCAACGTTCGGCGAACTCCTCGATCGCGTGCAGCGCGTCGACATGGACAAGGAACTCGTTCTGGTCGACGACTGTTCCCAGGACGGCACGCGTGAGCGGCTCCAGAAGATGGCCGAGGCGATCGAAGCCGGCGAGTCCGAGTTCGCGTTCGACCCAGAGGTCACGCCCCTGAAGCTGGGGCGCGTGCAGGTGTTCTTCCAGGATCGCAATCGAGGCAAAGGGGCCGCGCTCCGCCGCGGTTTCGAGGTTGCGGCCGGAGAGATCATCGTCATCCAGGACGCCGACCTGGAGTACGACCCCGAGGACTGCCACCGTCTTATCAGGCCGATAGAAGCGGGCAAGGCCGACATCGTCTACGGATCGAGGTTCTCCGGCTCGGGTGGACATCGCGTGCTCTACTACTGGCACTCGCTTGGCAACAAGTTCTTGACGTGGCTGTCGAACATGCTGAGCGACCTCAACCTCACCGACGCCTGGACCTGCTACAAGATGTTCCGCCGCGAGGTGCTCGACCATCTTGATCTCACCGAGGATCGCTTCGGATTCGAGGTCGAGTTCACCGCCCAGGTCGCCAAGGCCCGCCCGCGCCTACGCATCTACGAGGTCGGCGTCGACTACCACGGCCGAACCTACGGCGAGGGCAAGAAGATCACCTGGCACGACGGCTACAAGGCCCTCTGGCAGACCTTCAAGCACAACGTGCTGAGGTAGTCGCGCCGTTCCGCGAGTTAGCGATAAGTCCTTTATTCATAGGACTTACGCGACTTGCCGTTTTGTGTTGATCTGCGGGAAAACAATCTAGATCCGTCCTTTTCGGGCTGGATTGGTACCGTTTTGGTACCGCACCAAGGCGGTCCGGTGTTCGCCGGCGTGGACGCGGCGTGTGCGAGAATCCCGGAGCCCCTGGGCATTCCTGACGACAATCTGACTGCGCCTGAGGAGGCTGCTTGAGCATGGACGACCGACTGTTCATCGAAGCCCATCCCTACGCCGACGATGTCTTGGCGCTGCCAGTGACCGATTTGGAAGCTGCTGCGGACTACTACGCGAGAGTCTTGGGGCTGCGCGAGGTCGAGCGGCGGGACGATCCGCCCGCGTTGCTCATGGAGCGCGACGGTGTCCGCATCGGTTTTTCGGTAAACGGGGGGGACGCCAGCCAGGAGGGCGCGGCCATCCTTGTCTCTGACCTTGAGCAGCTCGAACAAGAGGTGGTTGCCGCTGGTGCTGTCCCCGCGAACTCTCGGATCGATGAGCGGGACGGGCAGCGTTTCAAGGTGTTCTTTCTGGTCGCGCCCGACGGTCTCTGCTACTACCTGCATCAGCGGTTAGACGACCCGTCGAAGGCGTGAAGCCTGCTTGTTCGCGTTTGACACCGTACCTAGGTACGGAGTGCACTCTTCTCTGGACCCAAGAGGTGTCACGGGAAGATGCACATGACTATCGGAAGCGTTGCTGAGCAGGCTGGCGTCGGCGTGGAAACAGTCCGCTACTACCAGCGGCGTGGGCTGATCCCCGTCCCACCAAAGGCGGCGGCAGGCTTTCGGCATTACCCAGATGAAACCGTTGCGCGCATCCGGTTCATCAAGCGTGCCCAGGAACTGGGCTTCTCGCTTGTTGAGATCGATGAACTGCTCTCGCTCCGGGTAAGCCCGGAGGCATCTTGCGCAGACGTGCAGCGTCGCGCCCTCAGCAAGATTGCGGAACTTGACCGGAAGATCGCGACAGTCGCCGCTATGCGCGAGGCGCTCGTGAGCCTCGTGACCACGTGCGAGGAAGGCACGGCGTCGGCAACCGAGTGCCCGATCTTAGAGGCTCTCGACGAGGATCTGGCGTCGACTTCTCGTGAGAGTGAACAGTGAGTGGAGCGTGCTGCGACCGGACGGAGTCGTCCGAGGTAGCTGACGCCTGTGTGTCTTGCGGCCAGCGGGCGAGACACGTTGAGTGGCTGACTGTTGCAGCGCTTCTTCGTACCCCGATCCCGCCCAAACAGAAGTTCTGGATCTGTCAGGAAACGAACTGCGACGTGGTCTATTTCGGTGAGAATCCTGGGGCGACCTACCGCTCCGACGCGCTGAACGTGGAGCCCGGCTTCAAAAACCCCAGCGGCGATGCTCTGCTCTGCTATTGCTTCGACAAGCGCCGCCGCGACATCGAGAACGAACTCCGAACGTCTCGCGATTCGGCTATCGCAGCCGAGATCAGAACGGCCATCAGCGCTCAGGCGTGTGCATGCGAAGTTCGGAACCCGACCGGGAAGTGCTGCCTGGGTGCCGTGAACGCGGAGATCGACGCGGCACGTCTCCGTATCAAAACCACCTAGCCAATGAGAGTAACGATGCAGTTCAAACCAGGGCGAATGATGGCGGCCACTTTGTTGCTAGCGATGGTCCTTGGATTCATCCACGCGGCAGCGTTTGCCGACCAGGAGCCGGTGGAGACAAAAACGGTCTTCTTGGACGTCGAGGGCATGACGTGAGGGGGGTGCCCTCTGGCCGTGCGCCAGGCACTACTCGCGGTTGATGGGGTCGTGGAGGCAAAGGTCTCGTACGAGGAGAAATGTGCGGAGGTGGAATACCGTTCGGAGGAGGTCGGCCCCAAGCGCCTGATCGAGGCGGTCAACGAGATTGGCTTCGTGGCCAAGCTATCCGAGAACCAGGAATCGGATACGCCGTGAACGAGGCTCAACCGACGCCGCGCTCAGCCGCCGCGAACCTGAGCGGGGTCGCCGGTGCGCTGCTCGCCGCAAGCTGCTGTCTCTTGCCGCTTGCTTTGATTCTCAGCGGCGTCGCAGGCGCGGGCATCATGATGACCATGATGCGCTACGAGTGGATCACTCTCCCGCTCGGCGTGTCTCTGGTCGTTGGAGCCTGGTGGCTCTATGTCCATGACCAGAAGCGGTGCTCAACCGCAGGCTGCGAACTCGTTGGCAAGAGGTTTCGACTGTCGGTGCTCTCAGTCGCCACTCTGGTCGTATTCGTGGCCCTGCTTCTCAAGTTGTTTCCGGCTTGGACCGCGTCGCTGCTACAGAGTCTGTAGACCGCTCGCGCCTGGTCTAGGACCAGATACGAGAAACCGTGGCGAGGGCGAGTTCGTGCAAGTCGCCAGGCTCCACGATTCGGCGTCGCTCGTCCTGGCTGGCGAACGCGGCGGCAGCCCTCGCGTCGGCGAAGTACTGGATGTGAGAACAGAACGCCTGACGTACCGAGTCCATGTCGGGTCCGGCTGGAGGGGTCGGGAAACAGGCCCGTACTGTTTCACTACCTCGGCGAACCCCATTAGCGTCGAGTTCTAGGGTCACCAATCGACGCCTGACGGGGTCCGTCGATTCCAATCGAACGGTCTCGTTCACGATGACGGGCACGCAATGCGCGACCAACGCGCAGCACGCGTAAATCACCCGTCCGCCCACTTCCACTCGGTGAAGGGTGGCATCCAGCATGACGCCGAATAGTTCGTTGAGGTTGCCGTCCTCGTCGAGACCAACCGGACCGGACTTCAGGGCGTGCCGAGCTTGTTCGGCTGTGGTACCAGCGAGTTCGGCCAGTCGGCTGGGGGAGACGGGCCGACCGTTCGCCAGTTCTGCGAAGGCAACCCGCAGGGTTCGCCTATCGGCGCTTCGCCACCGATCCTCGATATAGCGGAGCGTCCCCCAAAGCTCGTCGAGTTCGCTCACTGACGCTAACCCCCGGTGGCTCAGGGAAAGATCGTGGTCACTCTACCGGCCGAGAGTCGTGAGTTCATCTGGGTTGTGGACGTTGGTGCGAGGTCTGAGCTACTGCCGGACGGAGCCTGGTTGTGGCCGGCTGGTCGCCGACTTTTCTACTACGGGTGTAGTTGAAATAAAACTACGCACGTAGTAGAACTCAGTGCATGACAGCGGAACGCGATGTGAAGCAGAGCGCGGCGCCCGGACTCGACAGTCAGCGCCGCCGGCCCGTCGGTATTGCGCCGCTTACCCTAATCGCCCTCTACCTCGGATTGAGTGCCGCCCGGGGTGTGGGTGCAGTTCCCGCGTCCTGGGCCCTGATGCCAGTGGTAGACACCGCCTGGCTGAACGGCCTCGTGGTCGCTGCAGCGCTGGCCTGGATGCTGCTCAGCGGGACGCCGTTCGCTGAGATCGGCCTGCGTGGCCCGAGGATCGGAATCCCCCTGGGTCGCATCGTCGTGGCCACGATCGTGATCGACACCGTCCTGGTTGGCGCCGCCACCCCGTTCCTGGAAGGCATCTTCGGAGCCGCGAGTCCGGTGGATCGGTTCGCGGCGATTCCCGGCAACCTGCAGCTGCTGATCTTCCTCATTCCAGCAATGTGGCTTCTCGCTGCTTTCGGAGAGGAGTTCTTCTTCCGTGGCCTCCTGTTGACGACACTGGCGCGCCTGCTCGGAGGGTCGCGGGCCGCGGTCGCGGGTGCCGTAGTCCTCCAGGCAGTCGCGTTCGGGGCGATTCATCTGTACCAGGGCCCCGCCAAGGCTGCGGCGATCGGCGTCGGCGGACTCGTCTACGGGGCTGCCTTCGTGCTCGCGGGATGGAGCCTCTGGCCGGTGATCCTAGCTCATGGGATCAACGACACGATCGGCCTGCTGCTCGTCTACACCGGCACGGTGCAGGCTTAGCGATGGAACGTCGCTCCCAGGGTCGCAACGCTGCCAGGGCGGTCGTTCTGTTGGGCTCGTTAGCGTCGCTCGCCGGATGCGAAGCGGTCTCACCGACAGTCCAACAAGCTGGCCTCGCAGCTGCCGAGCGCGCCTACGCCCGATTCGAAGTCGAGGCGGCGACGGAGGGCTTCCGCGAGGTCTACGAAGAATCCGGGGCCACCGCACCGGACCGCGCCGAGGCGGCGCGCCGGCTTGCCGCGATACGGCGTCTGTTCCACGAGGATTTGGCCGGCGCTCGCGACTGGACGGACCGAGCAGAGGTGATTGGCGACCGGCCCTTCGAGACCACCGCCGAGCGAGTGCGCCAGCACCTTTCGGGGGCGGACTGGGCTGCCGCTGCGACGAGCGCGCGCGTGCTCCTGCAGCAAGCCGAAACGAGCCTGGAGGCCGGACGTGCGGCGGGGATGCTCGTGCGCGCCGTATGGCGGCACCTCTATTCTGCGGCAGAGTCCGGGGAGCCTCCGGCCGATGACCTGATCGACGCGGGACGCGACGCCATGCGGCGGTTTCTGCGGATGGAGTGGGGTCGCCTCGACCTTGCCAGGGCCGGCGTCGGCCTCGCGCTGGCTGCGGATGACGGGACGACGGCATTTGTGGCGTGGACCTCCTATTTCCATTGGGACGGCCCGGACGATCGTCGCCACATCACGAACACCGGGCAGAGGATCGAGGCGCTGCTCGCGGAGTGGAAGGGCCCCGCGGCCGCGGCGCAAGAGCGACGCGCGCTGGTCCGCGCGCTGGTGGACTCGCGGATGTTCCGAGCCGCCGCGTGGCTCGCGCTTGACCCGAGGGTTCCCCCGGAGCGCCGCATCGACACGGACCCGGTTGTACTCGCGCTCATTGGCTACGCGAGGTTCCAGGACCAGGTCGAGGCCTCAGCGGCACGCCACTACAGGCTTCGGGCCTTCGGTGAGCCGTTTAGCTCCGAGTTGAATCGCGGGTTCGACGCCGCCGCGACGGACTTGTGGCCGTTGCTTCGAACCGACGGCGCGACCTATCGACGTTCCGAATTCGTCGATGAGCTGGCGCGGCGGTACGGGGCCCAGGTTCATTTCAGAGGACCCGGCGGGCGCAATCTCAACTATGGACACTGGGTGGTCGATCGGACGCTCGATGTCGAGCAGTATGGGCGCTCGGCCAGCTTCCGGTTCGTGCGCCTCGATTTCATGGTCTCGAACGGATTCAACACCTGGTTCTGGGACGGCGGTAGTTCCACGGGCGGCTGGGCCCAGGACGGCACCATCGTTCAGATCCGGCCCGTCTACGCTCGTGGTCCCATCGATGCGTGGCGGGCAGTGACCGATGAGGTGGAGCGGCGGCGGACCGATGATCGGATCGACCGGCTCGCGCCGATGGACCGACAGGCGGCAGCCGCACAACCGGCTGGCTACTTCGAAGGACTTTGGCTACGGCTGCGCCGGCAGGGTCGGGAACAGGTGCTTCAGGATCTCGCAAGTCGAGGTCTCGAGAGCTCGGACCTGCGCCGTGCCTTCATCCGCGAGCTATCTGAGCGGACCTTCGCCTCATCGATCGTCGCCCATGAAGGGAGACATGCGATCGACCGACTCACCCAGCCAATCGTGACCATGATGCGGCCTGCCGCGAACAAGGAATACCGTGCCAAGCTATCCGAGGTCGCTTTCGCCCCAAGTCCCCGGATCGCTCTCGTCGGCGGGATCGTGAGCGAGAACATCGGCGCGGACACTGCACACGGCCAGGCCAACGCACGCATCATGCGCCACATCATCGAGTGGATGGGCGAACACGCCGACGCCATTCCGGGCCTGGATCGATCGTCACCGCTGTTGCTCCAACTGGACCTGCTATCGGACGACCAACTGCGCGCGGCGTTCCGTGCGATGGACCCCTGGGGATAGCGTCTGAGACTAGCGGCCTTCTTTCAGGTCCTCCAGGAATTCACGAATCGGCTGCTGGGTGAGTTCACGATACTCGGGGTGCTCGTCGAGCCATTCGTTCAGGTGCTCTTCTGACCAGAAGAGATTGTCGACTGCTCAACCACCGCCTCGCTGGACCCAGACCGTGTCAGGGTTCAGGCGCGTGATTTCTGCGGCTTCGATTTCTACCGTGATCGGTAAGTAGCCGTGCGCGCATGAGTCTTCGATCGTGAAGTGGCTGTCCTTGTAGTCGTCGCTGTTGACCAACAGCAGGAAGTCGACAGCTCACCAGACGTCGAGCGGCGCTTCTCCCTCGATACGGACGGTATGGAAGTTGTGCTGAAGCGGGCCCGCCCAGCGACGGAACCCGGGCGCGAGTTCGTAGCCTAGCGGACTGTCGGCGCTCTGGAGAAACCCGCCCGCGACCATGAAGTCAAGCCGACGCCGGAGTTCATCTACGCTGAGGCCGAACACGGTCGCCACTTCGCCGGCCGACGGTGTGCTCACCTCTCGGTCGTGCATGTAGATCAGATACTTGGCTAGCCGCTTCTCCAGGTTCGAGAACAAGTAGTTGTTCGCTCCCCACCATTGGAGGTTCCGAGCTAGGTCGTCGTTGGCCCGCAAGTGCTCGACCACTTCGATCCGCAGCTCGTCATCAGCGGCGAGACCCATGTACTCGATCGCGTGAGGAATCGATGTCGAACTGAACTGACGTTCCCAGTCTTGCAGCAGATACTCCACCACCTCCTGGGCGGAGTCGGACAACACCTGCGCGCCGGCGATTCCGGGCATTGCCAAGGCCGCGATGGCAGCGAACGCGAGCATTAGCGGGGGGATAAACGCGGGCGGTTTGCGCATTGAGTCGCTCCAGCTTGTGGGTCAGGGTGAGCTACCGAGGAGAGCACGTACATCGGCGATCACGCGGTCTTCGAGGCCAGGCAGGGCGCCGACGTACTTGCGCACGCGCTGGCCTTGCTGGTCGATGAGGAAGTAGGTGGGGTAGCCGATGACGCCATAGTCCAACGCCAGGTCGTTGTCCCCGACGACGACGCGATAGTTGATGCCGTGGTCGGTGGCGAATGCCTCGACGTCTTCTCCAGGCCCGGAGAAGACCGCGTAGCCGATGACCTCGAACGCCTCGTCGGGGAACTCTGCGCGCAGCCGGTTGAGCTTCGGCACTGCGTCGATGCACGGTGCGCACCAGACGGCCCAGAAGTCCAGCAACACGACTTTACCCAGAAGCTGCGAACCGGCGAAGGCGCGCCCCTCCAGATCGACGCCGGTGTAGTCGGCAGGCAGCGGCTCGGGAACAAACGCGGCGCGCGTGACGGTGGTCATGTTCGGGGGGGCCGTCGGGCTCGGCCGGGTCATGCCGTACACGACCGCCACGAGAGCCACAACAGCGAGAGTCAGCCTAGTTGCCCGCGTTCAGGAACTCCTCGGTAATCCTGTCGGCCAGGTGATCTTCGACCTGGCCGACCAGGATGATGTTCACATCGCCGTCGCTGAACACCCGGCCAACGAGTGACGTGCCCTCCCACGCGAGGCTGGTGTAGACGCCGGTCTGCGTCTCCAATCTGCGGCTCCGGGCTCGACCGAATGACACCGGATGGCCGTCATGGCATTGGAATACGTCGAGAACACGCCCCGCGGATTCGTAGCGCAGTTGGACTGTGTAGCAGCAGACATCCTTGAGGAGCTTGGCGCCGGTCAGTTCGTACCCGCCCGAGAGTTGCCGCGGAATACGTGGATTGAAGTCGAGCGGTTCAGCCACCGACCTCAAATCAGCGTCGAGCGCCGCGTACCGATTCCAGAAGGCGTCCGGAGAGCCACGGCGTACCTGCTGCACGTAGTCGCCAACGGTAAGAGCGACCGGAGGTACCAGCGGCGCGGCGCGGGGGGCGGGGTTGGATCTCTCCGCTAGGTATGGATAGCCATACCCCAATGCGAGAGCAACGACGAACGTAGCCGCCGCCAAGCGGACCTCGCGGCTCAGGATGAACGGAGCGCGCCACTGTGCCCTTTGACCGCGGCTCTGGAGAGCCGTCTCTATCCGGTCGTAAATCTCTAGGCTGGCGGGTTCGGGGAGGGCGATTCCGGCAACCCGCTCCTTGAGCTGCTGGAGCTCTTCGCATGACCTGCGGCAGGTGTCGCAGACCTGGAGGTGCGCCTCGACCTGGGCCCGCGCCTTCGGCGCAATCTCAGCGTCCACGTACAGACCGAACTGCCCGGCCAGCCGTTCGCATTCGGTCGGTGTCATCACTATTCGCTCCATACGACGCCACGGGAAGCGTCAGGTGCTGCCTCTTCGTCCGGAGCTCCCATCGGAGCGCCGGTCTCGGATGTTTGATGTCCGTGCGACGCGATTTCTTCCGGCACCCTGGATAGTTCGATAATCGCCTCGCGCAGCCGGACCCGGGCGCGACTGAGCCGGGAGCCCACGGTTCCGACCGCGATCTCGAGCGACTCGGCTATCTCGCGGTATCCCAGACCCTCGATGTCGTGCAGCACAATAACCGCGGCGGCATCGCCATCAAGACGCGCCAGTCCGCGCCAAACGAGGTCGCGTTCTAGTTGAGAGTCGTCTGAAGCGCACCGCGGTCGCACCCATCCGCCGCGGGATTCGTCGTCGTGGATCTGTTCGAGGTTTCGACGGTCCCGGTCCCTTCGCCTGCCTGCCCCGTACATGCAGTTGAGTGCAATACGCGTCATCCACGACGAGACTCGGGCTTCTCCACGGAATCTCGGGATGGCCTCATAGGCTCGCAGAAAAGTCTCCTGGGTGAGGTCCTCAGCCGTTTCAGGATTCCGACATTGTGCGACCAGAAATCGGAAGATCGAGCGATGGTGTTGTTCGAAAAGAGCCCGCCGCGCCCAATCCTCACCGCGTTGACAGCCGGCGACTATCGCCGCTTCGTCAGTCCTGTTCGTGGTCTTGAATTGCACGAGAACCGGGGGGGTTGTTGGCGCCGGTGATCCAGGAATTCAGGCTAGGGGCCGTACCTGGGTACGGGGTCAAGAGTCGGGTGTATCCTGGCTCTCGATGACGCGGAGCGAATACGGAGAGTTGACGTCGGGACCCTCGTCCTCGATCCAGTCGAGAACCTCGGCGCGCAGCCAGATCGGTCGGGCTCCTGCGACATGTTCAGACGGCCCTCCTGTCACTGCGAATCGGTGCGGCGTGCCCGCTATCCGGACCTCCCGCCCATCCTCCAGATGCAGGTTCACGACCGTCGCTTCGACGAAGATGCGGTTTGGGAAGAGCTTCATATCCCACAACATCTGAACGAGGCCCAGCGGATGCGTTTCGAAGCCGTCACCGACCAGAGCACGGACGCGTAGGTCTCCAGCCGCGGCGTGAACCTCTTCCACGCCCGGGACCTGGCGCAGAGCGGCGATCGCCGCCGCAGCGGTTTCCTCGTTGCACGGCATGAAGAGCACGACTTCGACCGCATGGACTTCGGCGAGCACCGGGGTCGACGGCGCGACCATCGCGGCCGCAAACAGCAGAATGGCGATACGCATACCTGTCCTCCTACTAGTATTCGATGCGTGCGGCGCAGCTTTTCTTCCGGGGAAGAAAAGTCCGGTGCGATTCATCGAACGGTCAGAACGCGCCTTCCCCGGATTCGTTTGTGATGATCGCTAGAGTGTTTGTGCGCATCGCCGAGAGAGCTAGGGTCGCCACGAGACTCATCTGGATCGTTTTGCTGGCTCTGTGCATCCCCGCGGCGGGTGCCCTAGCGGGCCGAGCTACCGGCAGCTACGGCCGTAGTCCTCAGGAAGGCTCGGGAGACTCGTCCGGACAGGTCTCGCGCCCGGTAGTCGGGGAAGCAGCTCCGGAGATCGGTCCGCACGTCGATTGGCTCCGGGGCGGTCTCCGCTCCACTTACGAGCCGGGGCGCGTCTACTTGATCGATTTCTGGGCGACCTGGTGTCTGTCGTGCGTCGCGCGCATGCCGCACCTGAGCACTCTCGCGCAGCAACACGCCGAAGAAGGTCTTGAGGTCCTCGGCATCGCCGTTCTGCAGCGGGGCGGTATGTCTCCCAGCGACTTCATGAAGATGAGGCCAACCGCAATGCAGTACGCCGTGGGGCGCGAACGCCTCCATGGTGCGGTCCCGGAGCTGTTTCAGAGCACCGCAGAGCGCGATTCGGTACCGTTTCTCGTGATCGTTGACCGCCATGGGCGTATCGCCTGGCGAAGCAACCCGGGAGACCCCTACGGCGGACTCGAAACTGCGCTCTCCCGCGTGCTTCGGGGCACCTGGGACGCTCAGAAGGCCAGGGCTATCGACGTCGAACGGGAACAGGCCGAGCGGGCCGGCCAACCTATCCTCCGCGCCTACCAGGAGGCGCTTGGCGCTCGCGAGTTCGGCTACGCTGCGCAACTCCTGGATCAGCTACTGGCACTCCACGCAGACCTGTTCGGTGCGCGGATCGCCGATCTGTTCAATCGGCACGTCGACCTGGATCGGGCTACGGCGTTCGACACGCTCGCGCTTCGGCTTCACGCCATCGCGAGAAATCCGCCGGCGCTGCTCGCGGTGGCTCGATCGATCGCGACAGTCTTTCCATTGGAGGCTGCGGAGCGTCGCCTCGCCCTGGACCTAGCCTCCGCGGCAGCAGACCTCAAGGCAGGTCTCGACCCGGACTACGACTGGGCACTTGCAAAGCTGGAAGCTCAACTCGGAGAGCCGGGGGCGGCGGCGACGACGATGGATCGCGCGCTCGCCTCCGCCGCTAGGCAGAACTGGGCCCCGGCGGTTCTCGACATGATGAGACGCGAGGCATCCAGCTATCGAAAACGACGCTAGATATCCCCGCGAACGCAGACCGCGGTTCAGTTCGTGGAACCGGAGAAGAACGTGCCCTCGATCCAATCGAGTGGCGAGAAGAGTAGGCACGCAAGATGGGTGCGCTTTCCGAGCAGCACCGCCGGGAATGCAAGGACCTCGCAACCGGGTTGACCGCTCGCTGCGATCAGCACCAGGGAGGCTCCTATGAACAGGACCACCCCGGCCTCGGGCACGCCAGCGCCGATCCCGAACACCGCTCCGACCAGGAAGACCGCCAAGGCGGGCATCACCGCCACCACGGCGCCGACCCACGGATGGAGCCACTCGAAGTATCTCCCGACCACGAAGTGGACCGCGGTGTAGAACATCACCAGGCCGAAGAAGACTCCGACCACCTGGATCTGTCCCCCGGTGCTAGCCCGGAGGACCTGGGGAATCACCAGAGCGAGCATCGCAAGGCCCAGCAGCGCGCGGAGGACGCGGCTTATCGGCCTGGCTTCGGGCAACTTGGAGACCCGGGGGGGGGGTGTTTCGGTCGTCATTCTCCACCTCCTCTGACTTGAATTGTTCCGGTGCATGGATATCTACTACGATCGTAGTATTACTATGGTTGTAGTTGATTGGCAACTACGGTTGTAGTAGAAAAAGTCATGGCAACTCAGAGAGATATCCAGCCCAAGGTACTTGGCGAGCTTGAATCCGCCGTGATGCGGGCGTTGTGGGAGCGGGGGGAGGGCACGGTTCAGGATGTGCAGCGAGCACTTCAACCGGAACGAGACTCCGCCTACACAACGTTGATGACGGTGATGAGTCGCCTCACGGGCAAGGGCCTCCTTGTGCGCCGCAAGGAGGGACGTGCGTATGTCTACGCGCCCGCCATCGAGCGAGAGAGCGTGGCCACGTCCATGCTCTCGTCGCTGGTGGAGAAGGTATTCGACGGATCGTCGACCAGGGCGATTGCCCACTTGCTGGAATCCGACGAAGAGGTCGATGACGCAGAACTCGACCGACTCGAAGAACTGATTCGAGCGCGTCGCCAGAGCAAGCAGTGAGCGTGCTAGCTCAGTTCGCGCTCAACAACCTGCTGCCAGCGCTGTTGGCAGGGAGTCTTGCCTGGGCGTTCGTGCACGCAGCCGTGCGCGTCCTGGGAATTCGTCACGGCAGGCTGAGGCTCTGTCTATACGCGGCCCCGCTGCTTAAGTCGACGCTCGTGTTGTTGGGTTTGCTGCCGGTGCTGCCGTGGCCGCGCGAGATCTTCGGCCCATGGTGGGCTCAGGCCCTACCTGTTGAAACGGTGCTGCCGTGGTTCATCCTCTCGACGGGACTTCTCATCTTGGGTCAGTGGTTCGCCAGAGATCGGGCGCGTCGTCGGTTGTTGGCGGGTTCGAATTCACAGGCTCCGCCGCGGCTCGTTCAGTCGTTGGATCGCGTCATGGATGCCTACCGCAACAACGTTGAGCGAATCGTCGGTCGCTGTCGCTTCGACGGCGTGCCCGCCCGCCCCAACCTCCGGGCCATCCACCGCGACCTTCGTGGACCAGCCGTCGTGTTCGGCGAAGAACCGGTCATCGTCTTCCCCGCTGCGATGGTCGAGTCTTTGTCGGACCCTGAACTGGACGCCTCGCTTGCCCACGAGGTTGCCCACGTTTACCTGCGCCAGCCGGCCAGTTGTTTCTCGGCTGAGAACGTCCGAGCCATGTCCGCCGCGAATCCATTCGGTGCATTGATAGCCGCCCAGCTTCACCGGGAAGAAGAGAAGGCATGCGATGACATCGCCGTGGATGTTCTCTCCAATCGCGATGACTACGCCGACATGTTGATTCGCGTGTACCGCCTCGGTAGATCGAGCGCCGCGAACCCCTCTCTTCGGTACGCGCACCAACTCTTGGGTACTGGGCCGATGTTCAGCGAGCGGATCGAACACCTGCTTGCCCGCGACGACACTTCGGCCTCGTCATGGGAGCGGGTGGCCTTCGGAGCGGTCTGGATAGTCCTCCTGGCGGTGTTCTTCGCGGGCTTGATCGCCGCCTTTGTTTTGTGATGAAATACTACGTTCGTAGTAGTGGGAGATGGAAGAAAGTGGCTGATGACAGACTCGCGGCGAAAGAACGGAGCACGACGACGAACAACTACTACGCCTGCTGGCCGCTGCCGTGGGGTGGATGGCTCTGCGGAGTCTCGTTCGTCGCCATCGGAGTAGGCCTGGTTCTCCAGGACCTTTTCCCAGGGCGCGAGAACCTGGTTTGGGCGTCGCTCCTGATCGGGGTCGGCGGCCTCGTCCTTTGGCAGGCTTCGCGCTCAGCGGACGAACACTGGACGCCCTAGATAGCCGTCTAGTTGCTGACCGGCGCAGGCTCGGCGAAGGCGAGGATGTAGCCGTCCGGATCGCGCACGCCAAATTCGAACATCCCGTAGTCCATCACCTCAGGCCCCCAGACGAACTCGATCCTGCCGTCCACCTGGTCCGCGAGCGTTCGCACGTCCGCGCCGTAGACGTAGAGCGTGCCGCTCATCACCGGCCCGGGCGGCGTGTCGACGGGTGGCTCGGCGTGAAACTGGATCGCGAGCGCACCGTGCCGGAGTTCCATCCAGGTTGCTGCGCCTTCTTCCGGGTATCGACCCGCGATCTCGAATCCGAGACCGGCGTAGAAGCTCGCAGTAGTGTGAAGGTCGCGTGCCAGGAGCGAGGGCACGAAGCGAGCTTGTGTTTTGGCTGCCATAGCGGGATACCCCGGACGCGCAGTTGTGTTCGTGTTGCCTGCCTCGGTGCCGCGTCTTGCTAGCCGAACAGCAACAATCTCTTTGCTAGCAAATGTTGCTAGCTCGACCCGGGGAAAGTACTAGGTTCCGACCTCAGATCTAGGGGCATTCGAGGATATGCAGACCGTCAAGCACAACGTGCTGAGGTAGTCGGCGCCAGCCGATGCGACCCGCGTGCTACTCCGCCTGCCAGGACGCATACGCTCGGGCGCCTGTGCCCGGGAGCGCGCGGGTGAGGCCGCTGGCGACGACGTTCGCGTTGAGGTAGAGACGACCTTCGACCACGTTCCACACCTCGGGGTCGCCCGGCTCGACCTTCCCCAGGCTGGCGGCGAAGGCGCAGTGGCCGCCGAATAGCGGAGCGTAGCGGGCGGGGTCGGCGGCGAAGGCGTCGCGGTTGCTGGTGTTGATGAACCACCAGATGGCTCCGTTCCACGCGAAGCTGATCGCGGCGTCGCCTCGCGCCGGCGCGTTGTCTAGGTGATAGGCGACTGCGTCGTAGCCGTTTAGCGCGACGCCTTCGTCGTCGATCATCACGGGGGCTAGGACCCCCGCCGGCACGGTGCCGGCTGGGAAGTGCGCGGTGCCGACAGCGAAACCGAGGCCTAGGGCCAGAATCGCCACGGCCGTTAGCACGCCGATCCACCGCACGAGTCTTCCCCGTGGAGCGAACGTCAGTCGCCAAAGCGCGCGCGCTGCGCGATTGCTGAAGAGATAGAGCTTGTCGTTGGCCACGGCAGCCACCGAGGGCTCGCCCGCCGGCGCGTGGGTCCCGGTCTTGCCGAGCGCGCCGGCGAACGCACACGCACCGCCGAACTGGGGCGCGTAGCGTTCCGGGTTCTTCGCGAACGCGTCTCGGTTGGCCGCGGAGACGAACCTCCACGTGGCGTCGTTCCACTCGTGAGTGAACTCGTTAGTGCCGAGCAGAGCTTTGCCGTCGGAACAGGCAACGGGGTCGTGGCCGCCGATGGGTTTCGTGTCGCTCATCGTCAATCCTGATGTGAACGGGTGGCTGCCCTCACGGGCGTTGATCGGTGGTCGCTGTGCGATCCGGTGAATCGGATAGCGCAGCGGCGAGCCCGGCGAGACACGCCTGCCAGCCGAACTTCTGACCTTCCTCCGCCAGCGGGCTCGTGATGCCGCGGTGCCGCACCTTCACGATCGTTGCTTGCCCATCGGCCTCGAACCGCACCTCGACCTCTGAGGGCGGGTCCGCCCAGGCGTCGCATTGCCAGGACATCCGGATGAGCTTGTGTTCAACGATCTCGACGAAGTGCCCGCGAGTGATGTGTATGCCACCGGGGCCGAGATCCATCACGATGCGGAACTTGCCGCCCTGCTCGAACTGCATTTCGACATCCGGCGGCGTGGCGCCCATCGGTGCAAACCAGGCGGCGAGACGCGCCCCACTGGTCCAGGCCGCGAACACTTCGTTCACGGTGCGGTCGATCCGAACCGCCTCTTCCACGACGCGATCGGTCATGACTCTTCCAATGTCCGCTTGAGTGAGGCCAGGTTGTCGCTCCAGAAGGCGGCGTAGTGCTCGATCCACCGGAGCGCGGGCCGAAGGGCTTCAGGCCTGAGAGTGATCTGATGGAACGTGCGGTCGCGCTGCCGCGATACGAGGCCGGCCGCCTCCAGCGTTTTCAGGTGCTTCGAGACCGCGTTGAGAGACAGGTCGTGGGGTTCGGCAAGATTCACCACCGTCTCAGGGCCGGCGGCGAGCGTTTCGAGAAGGGCACGCCGGGTCGGGTGGCCGAGTGCCCTGAAGACCGAGTCCAGATTCGAATCCCGCGTGAGTTCCACATCGTTGAACTTATGACGAATCTGAATAGTATTCAACCCATAGGTTGAATACGATGCGATCGAACCATTCAACGCATTGTGAAGGCTCTGTTCGGTTCAGTTGCCGAAGTAGCTCAGGACGAGCGCGGGCTCGATCACCAGGTTGATCGCCGCGTGGGCCGCGATCACGGGGAGCGGACGATAGCCCGAGAGCTGGAAGGCGCGCGCGAAGAGCATGCCCAATACGAACGTCCCCAGGAGCGGGGCTGCAATCTGCAGTAGGCCGGATCCGGTCTGCGCAGCCACCGTTGACCAAGACATATGGGCGATGCTGAAGAGCGCTCCGGACACGATGATCTGGCTGGTGGTGGAGACCCCGCCAGCGCGTAGTCGCATGATGACGTAGCCCCGGAAAAGGAGCTCCTCTCCGAACCCGCCGCTGGTTGCCATCGCCACGCTCATGTAGAGGTTGAACCAGCTCGGTTCCCACACAGCGGATAGATCGCGGACGAAGAAGGCCAGGATCGTCGCGGTCTGAAATCCGGCAGTGATCGCCGCGAAGTACCAGCCCGGCCGTTCGGCCGACGCCCACAGGTTGGCCAGGAGGTCTCGCACGACCTTGTTCCGGAACAGGAAAGCCAGCGACCCGAGCAGGACGACGTAGACGGTCATCGATCTCAGTACGGCCGAAGCGAGGATCTCGCGCTGTCCGGCAAACAGCCATCCGAAGAACTCCACGTCCACCAGGCTGACGTGGATCCCTCGGGTGACCAGATGCTTTCCAACCCACGCGATCAGAATGACCTCGACCAGAGCGCGGAACCGGGAAGCGAACTCAGGTGGAGGGTTCGTCATGGCGCCTCATCCAGCAACGCTGCAGCGCGGGACAGCGCCTTGCGTTCCGCTACGAGGACGTCGAGGTAGTAGTCGATGATGATCCGTGCCGTAGGGTCGTCGGTGCGATCGCGGGCCTCCTGGAGTCGGGCAACTCCGTGCTGGAGGCCGTCGTGAGCGCCTATCAGCCGATCCCGTCCGACCGGATGAGCGAGCGTCGCCGCGAACGCCATGCCGACAATCCGGTCCGAGTACATCGAAGCCTCTGAGCGGAGGGCCCCGGACACCAGCTCTGCCAGCCGAGTGCGGCCAAGATCGGTGATCGTGAATACCGATCGACCGGCCCCGCGTGCCGCTGGCTCGGGTCGGGAGGTGAGGAGACCGCCGTTCTCGAGATCCTTCAGGCACTTGTAGATGGTCGACGTCCCGATCCGTGCCCAGAGTCGGAGGTTTCGCCGCTGGATCTCCTGCTCGAGTTCGTAACCATGGCGCGAACGGGCGGCGAGGAGGCCGAGAACGACAAGGGAGGAGTGCTGCATGGGGCGGCTCATGAGATTCTATTCTAGAAGAGACTATTACATCATAGACTATATGATCCGATCGAATAACTCGACCAACCAGACGATCTCGTCGCCGAGGCGATTGTCGGCGGCGCGTAACGAATCTAGACAAGAATTGACACACGAGTGACATACATCCGCGAGCGCTCTCGGTACACTTCTTCAATCGCCTGTCAGCCTCTGGCTGAGGAAGCAACGAGCTGGCACGGCACGAGCGCGCACACCCCTGATCTGGACCACTCAGCTCGATGTTTATTCTTCGGGGCACCGCGCTACTTGCGAGCGTCCTCTTTGCCACAGCGGCTCTTGGGACCGTGCCGCACGGCTCAGGCGGAGAGGACGAGTCCTTGGGACTTGGACCCACCTTCAACGCGTCCGATGTCCTCGAGACGGTGCCGGTTTCGCTACTGGCAGATTGCCTTCTGCGCTGGGGGCCTCGATCCGAAGAGGTGCTCAGCGTGCTCAGTCGCACGTTCGAGTACTCGGGCCCGGTATCGGACGTCGCCGACTACCTGGTGGCCGTGGCGTCGACGATGGCCAGTTCCCTTGATGAGCGCGGAGACTGGACGGATGAGGAGTTGGACCGCCTCCTGACTGTTCAGCTGGTCAACCCGGGTCGCTTCGCCGAGAGTCAGTCATTCCGCTATCAGGTGGCAGCGCTTCTGCGCCGAGCGAACAGCGTTTCGCTGTCGGATGTGCTGCGCCTGGCAATGCTCGAACGGATTCTCAACAACGTCGGTGTCGACTACGGGATCGGCGAGGACGTAGCCGCCTCGTGGGGATTGGTCCGGCGCGAGAGCAGCGCACGAGTCAATGCCACGCCAGAGACGCAGATCGTCGTCGATGCACTCGAGCCGATTGAGGCCACGCTGGTCGCGCTCACGTCGCAGTTCATCGGCGTCGCCGAGGCCAGCGATTTTCTCGCAGGGCTACAGCGGTATGCGCCAGATCGCGACATTCTGGCGGTTGTCGATCAGCGCTTGGCAAATGAGCTCGAGCCGATCCGCTGGCCGCGCACCGAATTCCTCTCCGCGCTCGGGCTACAGCTATCGCCGTGGCCGCGCGATCCTCTTCTGCTTGGTCGGAGAGGCGACGGGGGTGTCGAAGTTGTGATTCGTCCGGATCTGCAGGTCGGCCGTGAGTTCGATAACGATCTCGGCAAACTCGTCGTCGCTCAGTTGCCGGATCAGATCGACGAGCGGTGGCGTGCTGCAACCTGGCGAACCGCCAGCCAGCCGTTTCACAACGGACAGATTCTGCTCACGCCAAACGAAGTTCTGGTCAGCCTCCATTCCCTCGAGCGCGCCGCGCTCGATCACCTTGGGCTGCAGCGAGGCCCCACGGGGAACTTCGCGACGGGCGACGGAATCGACGAGTATCTGGCGGCTCTGGATTTCGCCGCACAGGGGCTCGGCACACTCTTCGGTCGCGAGCCGCGTTTCGTTCACGATTTGCCTCGACAAGGCGAAACGGCCGCGAGGCGCAAGCAGATGACAACGTTGCTCGGCGGCGGTGGGTTCGATCTGGATTCGCTCGCCACGGTGATCTCCGGCGACTCGGGCGACGCCGAGCGCGTACTCGTTGGCGATCTGCGCCTCGGGGTTCAGTTGCTTGAAGAACTCAACGATGTCGAAATTCACGGGCTCCGCGAGGTTTACGGCATGGATGCCGATGCAGATGTGGTCGGGCAGATCCGCGACTGGATCGCCAGCGAGCGAGGCCTGGCCCTCGGCGCGTTCCTCGATGACATTGCGAACCACATGGCCAGCTCGACGAGCGTCGAGCGGCTACCGCTGCTTCTGACGCCGACGACGGTCCTGGCGGACCGGGAAGAGATCGCCCATGAGGACTTCCTCATTGGGTGGCAGAACGTCGTGATTACCAAATCCGTCGGCGGCTTCGTCGCTGAGGGGTTCGCCAGCGGTATCCCGCGTGGCGACCGGCTGGCGGCCGCCGCCTTCGCGGCCGGGAATGTCGACATGCACTATTTGCCGCCGTTGGTCTCCGGGGTCATCCGAAACGGTGGATACCGGTGCTCGACCAACCACCTGCATGGCCTGTCGGCGACTAGCCGGAAGCTGGCGGGCGCAACCGAGTAGCTCATCGAGCTCGCTCGCTGCCATCTGACGGCAACTTTGACTACAGTTGCGGCGCAACTCCGCCTGTCCGCGCCCGATGTAGGAGGCCGTCACGATGCAAACACTCGACTGGGTGATCATCGCGCTCTACTTCGCCGGGATCGGTGGCGTTGCCTGGTGGGCAATCCGTCAGGACAGCGACACCGCTGACGACTACTTCCTCGCGGGCCGCAATCTGGGCTGGTGGATCGTTGGCGCGTCGATCTTTGCGTCGAACATAGGCTCGGAGCACCTCGTTGGCCTTGCGGGTTCCGGATGCACGGATGGCGTGGCACTTGCCCACTACGAGCTGCACGCATGGTGCCTCCTCGTGCTGGCCTGGGTGTTCGTGCCCTTCTACATGCGCTCGCGTGTGTACACGATGCCTGAGTTCCTCGAAAAGCGGTTCTCGGCGACCAACCGTTGGGTGCTCTCCCTGATCTCGTTGGTCGCGTACGTCCTGACCAAGATCGCCGTCGGGATCTTCGCCGGCGGTATCGTTTTCCGGACGCTTCTGCCGGAGCTCAGCCTCGATCTCGGTTTCGTGGTCCTCGACAGTTTCTGGGTGGGTTCGTTCCTGGCGGTTATCGCCACCGGCGCCTACACCGTGGTCGGCGGGCTGCGTGCGGTGGCCTACACCGAGGCGATCCAGACCGTCGTGCTGGTTGTGGGCTCACTCCTTGTGACGGTCTACGGGCTGCAAGCGCTCGGCGGTTGGGGCGAGTTGCGCGAGGTGTTGGGTGCCGACGCGTTCAATCTGTGGAAGCCGTTGGTCCCGGCCGGCATGGAAGGCACCTGGGCTCCGGTAAAGGAGGAAGGCCGCATCGCCTGGTACTTCAACGCCGAGTTCCCGTGGCTCGGCATGTTGTTCTGCGCGCCGATCATCGGACTCTGGTACTGGTGCACCGACCAGTACATCGTGCAGCGCGCACTGGGGGCGCCGAACGAAACCGAAGCGCGCCGCGGCAGCATCTTCGCCGCGGCGCTCAAGCTGCTCCCGGTGTTCATCTTCATCGTGCCCGGGATGACGTCAGCCGCGTTGGCACGCAGCGGGGCGATTCCCGAGATGCAGGCATCGATGGTCGGCGCCGACGGCGCGATGATCGTGACGCAGTGTCAGGCAGCGTTCCCGACCATGGTTCAGCACGTCCTGCCGGTGGGCATCCGCGGCCTTGTGGTTGCCGGCTTGCTCGCAGCGTTGATGAGCTCGCTCGCCGGCGTGTTCAACGCCTCTTCGACGCTCTTCACGATGGATTTCTACTCGAAGTTCCGGCCAGGGGCCTCACAGGAGCGACTCGTCTGGATCGGTCGGGCCGCCACTGCGACGATGGTTCTGGTGGGGCTTCTCTGGATCCCCGTCATCCAGGGTGCGGAAGGGCTGTACTACTACCTGCAAAGCGTGAGCGGGTATCTCGGCGCTCCGATCTTCACCGTGTTCGCGTTTGGTGTGTTCATGAAACGCGCGAACGCGAAAGGTGCGCTGGCTGCCCTGGTGATCGGCTTCGCCCTGGGTCTGTTCAGGCTCGCGGTGGACACACCGGCGCAAATCGATTCCAGCTTTGCGTACACGGAAGGGTCGTTCCTGTGGATCGTCCACAACATCTACTTCCAGTACTACGCGCTCTTCATCTTCGCCGTCTCTTCGGCCGTTCTGGTGAGCGTTAGCTACGCTACCGAAGAGCCGGATGCAGCTCAGATTGAAGGCCTGACGTACGGCACCGTTACGACTGAACAACGAGCCGCTACTCGTGTTTCGTGGTCTCGCGCGGATGTCCTGGCCTCGGCCGCCGTACTGGCGGGAATCCTGGCCGCCTACCTCTATTTCAGCGGATAGCGCTCCCACGGAGCTAGCGATCGCGTCTCGAACCGCGCCGCGTCGCGCGTGCGCCCGCCGGCGGTGCTCGGACCTGGCCGCGTTTGTCGGGTCGGCCTCAAAAAGGTATTGAGTTCGGCCGTCGCAACGGCCTAGTGTCATAAGACACTAGGACACCGGGTGAGAGCGAACAGTTCGCCACCCGCGCCGGAGAAGCAATGGACCTCAACATCGATCCGCGGCAGTCGGTGCCGATCTACGCGCAGGTCGTGGAGCAAGTGAGATCGCTCGTGCTGTCGGGTGGCCTCAAGCCCGGTGACCGGATGCCGTCGGTGCGCGATCTGGCGGCATCCGAGCGAATCAACCGGAACACCGTGGCAAAGGCGTATTCAGCCCTGGAGTCGGACGGGATCCTGGAGACCCGCCGTGGAGAGGGGACATTCGTGGCTTCTCTGCCGGATCGCCGACAGCAAGAAGCGCATGCGCAGCTCGTCGAGCGCTTCGTCGAGCGTGTTCTGGCGGAGGGCGCCGGCCTCGGCCTCACTGCCGATGAGTTGGCAAACCGTATTGCGAAGGCCCGTCGTGCCCCCCAACGCGCCGCAAGCCCGGCTGGAGACGCCTCATGACGTCCGCGATTTCAATCAGAGAACTCACCAAGACATACGGACGCCGCACCGCTGTGGACGCCGCGACATACGACGTGCCGCGGGGCTCTGTATGCGGCCTCCTCGGCCAGAACGGTGCCGGCAAAACCACCACGATCCGCTGCATGCTTGATCTGCTGAGGCCGACGAGCGGAACGATCGAGGTTCTTGGCCTTGACGCCCAACGCGACTCTGTGGAGATCCGGCGTCGGATCGGCTATCTCCCTGAGGAGCCCACCTACTACCCATGGATGCGGGTGGGTGAGATCACGCGCTTCAACGCCGGCTTCTATCCAACCTGGGATCAGCAGTTGTGTGACACGCTGATCGCACAGTTGGGGTTGCCGTCAGACCGCAAATTGCGCGATCTATCGCGGGGCATGCAGGCCAAGGTCGGGCTCGTGCTCGCGCTGTCGCAGCGTCCGGAGTTGCTGGTCCTCGATGACCCGACCTCGGGCCTCGATCCGATCGTTCGGCGCCAGTTCTTCGAGGCCATGATCGACAAAGTTCACGCCACGGAGGGCACGGTGTTCTTCTCGACGCATTTGCTGCACGAGATGGAACGTATCGCCGATGAAGTCGTCGTGATGTACGACGGCCGCGTGCTGGTGCGAGACAGCCTCGAGGCGCTGAAGCGCTCGCGCCGTCGCCTTCGCGCCGTGTTCAGCGGCGATTCGGCTCCGGCAGCTGAGCACCTTCCCGTGCGGCTGGTCGAGTCGCGTCCGCATTTCCGCGATTTCACCGCCCGCCGGTTCGACGCCGGCCTGGTGGCGGGGCTTCGCGACGCGGGCTTCGACAGCGTGGAAGTGATTGATATGGATCTCGAAGACATCTTCGTCGACGAAATCGGCCGAGCCGGCGGCGCCCTAGACGGCGCCGACACGACGACATCGCGCGAAACCGCGGCGTAGGAGAAGCCAATGTTGCGATCACTACTCTGGAAGGAATGGCGCGAACAGCGCGCGGTCGCGATCTCAGGTGCGGTCGTGGCCGTGCTCATGCCCGGGTTGATCTTTGCGGGGCTCGGCCTTGCTGGAGCAACTCAACGCGTTCAGGAGGTGTTGACCCTGCTCCCGATCGCCAACTGGGTGCTGCTTTGGCCCCTGGCGGCACTGGCCACCGCTGCGAGTGCGGTCACGGGCGAACTCGGCGATGCGCGCCTCGGCTTCCTGCTGTCGCGACCGGTGTCCCGAACGCGGCTGCTCGCGGTGAAACTCGCCATCGCTGCGGTCGTCGCTCTGGCGATCATCGCCGCCGGGCAGGGCGTCGCCACCGCGGCCAGCTGGATGCTTGCCGAGCCGGTCGTCGAAGGAGTCACTCCGCCGCCGATCGATCTGGATTCAATGGATCGCCTTCTCGTTGAGGGCGTGGTCGCTTTTGCCGCTCTGTGTTTCGCCTTCGCTGCGTTCCTGTCCCTGATGCTGAGCCGCGCGATCCAGGTCGTTCCGCTGGCCGGCATCTTGGCCTCAGCCTTCTTCGGGGCCAACCTGCTGCTTTGGTGGCGTCTCGACTATCTACCCGTGATCGACTCGCGCACAACCGCGTGGACAGTCGTGTTGGCGGCCGGACTACTTGCAGCCACGTTCGTGAGCTTCCGCCGAGGCGAACTGCTGCGAGGGAAAGCACACGTGCTCCGCACGCTGGGAATGGGCGCGGCGGTGCTTATTCTCTGGCTAGGAGCCACCGGTGCGATGGCGGTATACGAGATGCGGCCACCTGGAGACGATGTTCTCTTCGACGGGCTGGCGGTTTCGCCGGACGGCGTAACCGTGGCGACCACCGTTGCGCGCGAGGATCGTGCAGCTTCGCTCACTGTCGGATTTATCGGCGCTTCCGGTGACATGCGGCTTGTCGGCCAACGTCTATCGAGAAACCCCGCTTTCTCGCCGGATGGTCGCTATCTCGCGTACGTGGTCATGAGCAACCGACTAGGCCTGCGATCGAACACGCTCTCACTCTATGTACACGACATCCAAACGGGCGAGGAGCGCGCCCTCGCGTCCTTGACCGGGGAGTACTTCGCGAACGCCGCGGTGCCTGTCTTCTCGACGGATAGCCGCTTCGTCGCCGTGGATTTTCCTTGGGACACCGTAGTAGCGGACGTTGAAGCCGACCTGCCGCCGCGCACATGGCAGCGGCGGCCCGGCTGGGGGAACGCCCCGAGTTGTCGCCTGCTGGGGTGGGACGCCCACCGCGCGGAAGTCCTGCGAACGTGCCGCGTCTCGGGTGCACTGGAGTGGTTTGATCCCGTCACGGGGGAACGGGTAAGGGAAACTAAATCGCCCACAGTGGCCCGCGAACGCTTCTACGGGCTGGGCTGGCGTCCGGATCGCATCGTTGCTTTGCGGGTACATGAGTCATATGACCTCCACAAGGACGAACGACGGGACAGAACAGGCGTGCTCGATCTCGCGTCGCTGGAAACCACGTGGCTCATCGAAGGGGAGTTCTACGGCTCCGTGGCGATCGCCACGGTGGCCGCGCCCGCAGGTGGGCGTGAAGCCCTCGTGGCCTTCTCTCGCCACACAGACGATGCTGACGAAACCGAGTTGGTGATACGCAGGGAGTCGGCGGGCGAGACCGTACTTGCGCGGCACCCGTTGAGCGACTGGGGGGCGACGCTCGCCCTCTCGCCGGCCGGTCGTTGGCTGTTCTCGCGCGTGCAGACTGGTGCGATGATCGAGCGTCGGGTCGTCTCGAATACCGTCTACGACCTCGCAACGGGCGACGTCATGGACGCCGGGGGTGTGGACGCGACCGCCTGGTACGGGTCGGAATGGCTCGGCCCGGATCGGCTGGTCTATCTTGACGCGATGATCTCGACCCCCGTTGCCGAGCGGACCGCAGTGCTGGACGTGCAACAAGGTTGGTCTCGTGAGATTCGGATTCTCGACGCGGCAACCGGCGAGAGGACGATTCTCTGGCCGCCTCAGTAGGCGGAGGAGCGGTGCGACGCCGCGATCATGAAGACGATGCCGGCGGTGTCGTCGATCTCGTAGAAGAAACGCCAGGAACCGATACGTACCCGCCAAGTTGGGGGCGTCCAATTGCGCAGGCGTCTGATGTTTGTGCCGTAATGTGGGTGCTCGCGGAGTGCCGGGTAGACAATGCGGCGGAGCTTCTGCGCCACGCCGGTCTCGCCGCCTCTAGCTAACTTCGCCAGGTCGCGTCGAAACTGCCGCGTTTCGAAGATGCGGTAGTCAGTCAACGAACTCGCCGCGCCGGGCCCGGGCTTCCTGCGAACCTTCCCGGAGACGCTTCAGAAGCGCTTCGTTTTCTTTGATCTCGGCAACTTCGGCGTCGTCTGTGAACTGCTCGCGTCGAATCTGTTGCAAGGCGGCGGTCTCTATGAGGTTGGAGAGTGGACGCCGCGCCCCGCGCGCAGCTTCCTTCAGTTCCTCATAGACGGCCTCGTCGAGCCGAAGTGTGACGGTCTTGCTCATGGTCTTCCGTGCGTCGCGCTTGGTCAGGGTGAATACAGAAGAATACAAATGAATCAAACTGCATGCAACGAGATGCCGACCTAGCGCATGTTGGCAAGAACAGCGTGGAGCGGATTGACCTCGATGTCCTCCGCCCGACCGCGGACCGGGACGTCGACGTCCACACCCGTACCGCTGACCTCGACGATCACCACTTGCGACGTGCCGTCGCGGAACTCCACGCGGACGGGGAGCGGCATACGGAAGTCGTGGCTCGTGTCGCGCTGTTCGATGGATCCTTGTAGGCGCCACTCGCCACCCACTTGCCGTACCTCGAGATCGGGTCGGTATTCCGGCACCTCGGTGCCGTAGACCCACTGATCGAAGAACCACAGCATGTCCTCGTCATAGATTGCCTCGACGGCGTCCAGGAAGTCTTCTGTCGACGCTACGCCTCCAGCGTGATCTGCTTGGAACCGGCGCATGAGCTCCTGGAAGTCGGAGTCGTCGCCGGTCTCCCAGTCGTAGCGCATCATGCGCAGCATGTGCAGCACGAAGGCGCCCTTCTCGTACACAAGTACGCGGTAGTCGGGCGGTGTCTTGTCGGACGAGAGTCTCTCTCCGATCCAGATGGGCCCCGATTCGGTGCCCTGACTCTTGCGGAGCGCTTCGGGCGGGAATCCGTAGTTACGCGTTCCGACACGCTGAGCCACGTCGCCGCCGCGCAGAATGTCCTTGTTCCACGCGTCGAGCATGTCGACGAACTGATCCTCGTCATCGAGTGCTCGCTGGGCATACAGAGCGGCGCAGTAGCTGGCGAAACCCTCCGAGAGCCAGACGTCGTGGTAGCTGTCCCAGGTCACGGAGTTGCCCCACCACTGATGGGCCAGCTCGTGCGAGCGGAACATCTCCGCCTCGCCGGTGTGCATGCCCGCAAACGTGGTGTACGGCATCAGGAGGAAGCCATGGAATGCCCATGCATCGGTTGCCGGAGACTCGGCGATGACGAGTTGCTTGAACGGCGCGGGGCCGAAGTAGTCCGAGAACAGGTCGAGTGCTTTGCGCAGGTCGCGGATCGTGTCGTCCCGGCGGCCGGGATTGAACGCGGTGGAGTCTTCCGAGGCATACACCGTGAACGTGGGGCCATCGACGGTCTCGTGTTCGGAGGTCTCGAGCCTACCGTAGTGGAACGACATGCCGATCGTCGCGACGTCGTTGGTACGACGGGTGATCCGCTTGCCCTCGATCTCATCGTCAGCAGTAACGGCACCGCCGCTCGCAACACGATGCTGGTCCGGCGTGCGAAACGTGGTCGAAAACCGCGAGCGCCGGGCGTCCGGGTGCCATGGGAACCAGCCCGATTGGTCGCGGACCCGGTACTGTCGATCAAATCCCTTGTCGATCAGCTCTCCCTGGTAGCGCACGTGTAGGCGAATCGTGTCGCCCTGCGTCATGGAGTCGGGCAGCGTTACGACGACCCGGCGATCGTAGAAGTCCTCGCGCGAGCCGCGGGGCAGATGTTCCTGGACGAACTCGAGAGGCGCACCCGGAGCCAGCGGAACTTCATCCGATGACGCCGAGTCTGCGGGCGGAGGCCAGGCGCCGTCGTCTGCCGACCATGTGATTTCGGTGATCTCGAGCACGGGCGAAATCGACAGTGTGGTTGCGCGACTGGGGATCCGCGCCTGGAGACGTAGGGTGGCGAGCGCCTCCACGTCGTCGTCATCATCGAGCAACATGTCGACATGTACGTCCGGAACATCGAACGTTGGTTGCCAGGTCTCTGCTGGCCGGAGCGGGCCGAGTCGAGCGCTTTGTCGCCCGGTTGCGGTGGAGTACTGCTCCTCCAGGTGCATGACTCCCCAGGTGTCAGGTTGTCGTTCGCCACCGTGCGACTTACTCAGGCGAATTTCCTCGCGCTCGCGTGGATCGAGCAGCACCGTGACCCAGCCCTTGGCGTCGATGTCGGCCGCGAAGAACCCGGTATCGACCGGGTCGAGTAGATCAAGGAGGACGCGACTGTCCAGGTTGACGAGTTGATCCTCGCCAAGCTTCTTGTGGCGCTCGCGATACTGCTTACGCGCGTCGTTTAGCTTGGCGCGCCCGCCCGCCGTCGCCATCGAGATCAACTCATCGGCGCCATCATCGGTAAACCGCAGCACGGCTTTCTCGAATTCCTCGTCGAGCGTGGACTCGTCGAGATACTTCTCGAACTGCTGCCGTTCGACGCCCGTGGGTGGCTCCACGACCAACCGGCCATCTCCAAGGATCACCGCACCCGTGCGTATTCCGCCGGTCGCGGTCGTCACGTAGAGCTGGGCATCTTCGATGTGCAGCTCTACGCGATCGCGTCGAAACACGACGTTGCGCAGGGTCCCACGATGTTCGAGTTCCACTGCTCGCAGCTCGTCATAGAGCGGTGGTGCACTCGTGTCCTGGGCCGGGGCCGGAGCGAGGGCGAGGACGCTCAGAATAAGCAGGGCGGCAGTCGGGCCGGAGAGGATTCGTCGCACGGTGTTGCCTGGTTCCAGGAAGGTCCTTCAACCTTAGCCAAGACGGAGTCGCCGCCGATAGGGCGACGTTGTTCAAGCGACCCGAAGGATCGGGGACTAGCCGCTCATTCCGAGTTGCGCCGCGCAATACTCCACCGCGCGGTGCTCTGCCCAGAAGCGGTCGCCATCTGCGCCGGGTCGACCCCAGAACCCGCAGTGTCCGCCACGCCTCGTGCGCAGAAGCTCGATCTGAGAGTTGGCTCCGACCGGCTGGCTCTCGAAGGGCGCGAAGGGAATGAAGGGATCGTCGACCGACTGAATCAGCAGCGTTGGCGTCGCGATGCCGTCGATCACGCGCAGCGCGCTACTGCGCGCGTAGTAGTCCTCGGCCGAATCAAACCCGCACAGCGGCGCGACCAGGCGACCGTCGAACTCGCGGACCGTCCGCACGTCGTCGAGTTCAACGTCGCGGTAGACCTCGTGACGTGCTGCGCGGCCGGCCACGATTCGCTTCATGCGGCGAACAAAGTAGTTCCGGAAGACCCTGTTGGCAGGCGAGTCAATCGCTTCGCAGGCGATATCGAGATCGATCGGCGTGGAAATCGCCACTGCGGCCGTGACCGACACAGCGGCGGGGAGCCGCTCGCCGAGCGCTTTCAGAAGTACGTTGCCGCCAAGCGAATATCCGATGGCGGCGATGGGCGACGACGGTCTCTCGCTGGCCACGTGCGCTAGCACCGCGTCGGCGTCCTCCGATCGTCCCGCGTGGCCAACTCCGATGCTGGGGGTGTCACCCAGCGCGTTACGCAGATCGGCACGAACGACTGTGAATCCGGCCTGCCACGCCTTCGCGGCAAGACCCAACACCTGCGGAGACGAGGCACGTCCCGTCAGGCCATGGAAAATGACCACGGTAGGCGTCGCGAGCGAGTCCTGCGGGTTCCAGTGCACCCGTAGATAGATCTCGTCGGCGGTGTCCAAGGTTAGCGTCGTCGCTCGTGCGCGCAATTCGGAACACGACCGCGAACGCGGCGCGTAGTTCGACCAGATTGTCTGAGCCATGCCGCCGGCTAGCCAGAAGGGCGGACTGAAATCGGGAACGACGCGCATCGTGTGAGACCGGTTGTGCAGCGGGTTAGGATCAGGGCCATGCACCAAACAAGTTTGTCACGAAACGGTCTCGTTGCTGCCTTCTTCCTCGTCGCTGCTTCCGCGAGCGCGTCGGCACAGTCCGACGCCGTAGCTGCCTTCGATCAGGCGCGTGCATTCTCCGACGTGACAACGATGGTGGGACTCGGGCCCCGGCCCCTCGGCTCGGACGCCCTGGAGGCCAACCGTGCCTACATCGAGACGCAACTACGCGAAGCGGGCCTCGATCCAGTGCGCGACGAGTTCGTTGGCAGCACGCCAATCGGTGAAGTGGCGATGGCGAATATCATCGCGCGCGTTGCGCCGCGGGCGGGAGCGCCGACGGATACGCGACTCGTGCTCGCCAGTCACTTCGATACCAAGCTCTTTGACGGCGTGGACTTCGTGGGCGCCAATGACGGCGCGTCGAGCACGGCGGTGTTGCTCGAACTCGGGAGGGTGCTCGCCGAGCATAGGCCCGGATTGCCGGTGGATTTGGTGTTCTTCGACGGCGAGGAGGCGGTGGTCGCGTGGACCGACGACGACAGCATCTATGGCTCGCGGCATCTGGCAGCGCGCTGGCAGCGAGAGGGGGACCTCGATTCGATCGGCGCCCTGATCCTGCTCGATATGGTGGGCGACGCGAGTCTGCAGATTCCGCGCGAATTGAACTCCACCAACTGGATCAACGACGTGATCTGGGATGCGGCGCGGGAACTCGGATATGAGGCCCATTTCCCGGAGACGGTTCACGCCATCCAGGACGACCACCTCCCGTTCCTGCAGCGTGGCGTGGACGCAGTCGATCTGATCGACTTCACCTACGGGGCCGGCAACCGCCACTGGCACCAGCCGTCCGACACCCTCGACAAGCTCAGTGCTGACTCGCTGGGCATCGTGGGTCGGGTAGTGCTGCACTCTCTGCCGACTCTGGAACTCCTACTCGGCGGCTGAACCTAGCTTTCGTCCAGATCGTCGATATCGAGCTCGGACCGCCGCCAGCCTGCCGTGACAGTCGTCGTCATACCGCCGCGCGCGGCGAACTCGCCGCGCACCTCGCACCACATAGGCTCGGCCGCCTCAACAACATCGCGGAGCACGCGGTTCACGACGTTTTCCTGGAAGATGCCGAGATTCCGGTAGCCGTTCAGATAGAGCTTCAGCGCTTTGAGTTCCAGACAGGACTCGGCGGGTTCGTACTCGATTGTGATCGTTCCGAAGTCCGGGAGGTCGGTCTTCGGGCAGATCGATGTGAACTCCGGATGGTCGACCTGGATCACGTAGGACGGGAACTGATTGGGGAATACGTCGAGTGCAGGTAGCTCGGCGTCGAGGCCAGCCGCGGCATGATCATCCGTATAGCCGCCGGCTACCGTGGGCTCGGTGTCCGGAGCACCGCTCACATCACTCATCGTCGTCTCCGTGCTGTACCGGTCCAAAGTACTCGCAGCGAGCGGTGCAGGTTTCGTGCACCGTGACACTCACGAGTTCGGCGAGATCATCGATCAGATGTTCGAAGATCCAGACCGCCAGGTTCTCACTGGTGGGATTGTCGAGCCCGCGGACATCATTGAGATGGCGATGATCCAGGGCGTCATGCAGAGGCTCCCAGGCCGCCTCGATGTCGTGGTAGTCGATCAGCCAGCCGCGCTTCGGATCGATTGTTCCGCCGACCTTCAGGTCGATCTTCCAGGAGTGCCCATGGAGACGGCGACACACACTGCGGCGCGGCGCACGAGGCAGTTGATGTGACGCCTCGATGCCGAAGTTGCAGGTGAGTTCGACGTAGTGCTCGGGACTGCGCGAACGCCGGATCATACGCCTCGCTCCACGTTCGGCCACAGAATCTTGTGCAGCTGCAGTTGCAAGCGCACATCAAGTTGGTCCTCCAGGATCCAGGCGGCCAGATCGGCTGCCGGCATGTCGTCCCAGACGGGCGAAAACAGCAGAGGAAAGCGGCCCTCGAGCCGGTATTTCCGAAGGCGATCTCGCGCCCACTCGTAATCTTCACGCCCGGCAACGACGAACTTCACTTCATCGCCGTCGCGAAGACGGTCCAGGTTGTCGTAGTCGTTGCGTCCGACTTCACCCGATCCCGGGCACTTGAGATCCATGATCCGACGTACCCCGTCAGGTAGCACCGAAATGTCGAAGGAACCGGATGTCTCCACGAGTACTGTCATGCCGGCGTCGAGCAGGCGCTGGGCGAGCTCTGGTACTGCCGCTTGGGCCAGCGGCTCACCTCCGGTGATCTGGACCAACGGCACACCATGGCGTGTCGCCTCTTCCACGAGTGCATCGATCGTCCATGGCGAGCCTTCGTAGAACGCGTACTCGGTGTCGCACCACGTGCAGCGCAGAGGGCAGCCCATGGTGCGCAGAAATACGCACGGTCGCCCCGCGTGCGTCGATTCACCTTGAATCGAGACGAAGATCTCGTTGATCGCGATGGTCCGTCCCTCGGAAGTATCCGAGGTTGAGAGCGCTGAGACTTCAGCCTGCATAGGACGTCGGGTCGTCTACGCCCGCTTCCTGGAAACCCTTGCGGCGCAGGATGCAGGCATCGCACAGCCCACACGCCAGACCGTTCTGGGTCGGGTCGTAGCAGCTGTGGGTTAGCTGGAACGGCACTCCGAGTTCGGCGCCGCGTCGGATGATGTCCGACTTGGTGGACCGGAGCAGGGGAGCGTGCACCCGGATCGGGTGACCTCCGTCGGACCCGGCCTTGGTGCCCAGGTTCGCGACCTTCTCGAACGCTGCTAGGAACTCCGGTCGACAGTCCGGATATCCCGAGTAGTCGAGGACGTTTGCTCCGAGAAACAGGTGCCGCGCATCCAGCGGCTCGGCACATGCAAGCGCGAGCGAAAGTAACACCGTGTTGCGAGCGGGCACGTAGGTGGTGGGCACGCTGTCGCCGATCTCATGCTCGGCGTGGTGCGGCACCTCCTCGTCCTCCGAAGTCAGAGCCGAGCCACCGAACATCGCCAGGTCCACTTCGATGGTCTGGTGGGGCACTCCGAAAAACAGAGCGACGGAGCGAGCACGGTCTATCTCGACATCATGCCGTTGGCCGTAAGCCACCGTGAGCGCGTAGCACTCGTAGCCTTCGGCAAGAGCAACCGCCAGTGTGGTTGCCGAGTCGAGTCCTCCGGACAGCAGAACCACCGCGTTGCGCCGTTTCTCGAGGCGCAGTTCGCTCGGCTCAGTTGCCGGCGCACTGGTTTCCTGCAGAGTCGGGGCAACGGGCGATGCTTCTTTGGTCTTCATCTCGCCAGGCCGGGCCGGTCGATGGACGTAGTTCATTTCGCTACAAAGGTGCGGAACGGCTCATGATACACGCCAATCGAGCCAGCTCTCAGCGTTGATCTGCCAGCCGATGGCCTTGCTGAGCGGACTCGAACAGTGGTTGGGCCCTGTCGCGTAGATCCGGCGAAATCCCCGGCGCTGAACGCAGCTGCGCCGCCAGCGCGTCGTACTCCTGGAGCGTGTGCTCGGCAAGCAGGCGGAGCCCGGGTCGCCAGATCAGACTGATCGGGCCGAGCACGAATCCCCCGGCTCGGCTGCACGCCCTCGCGAGTCCTACGGACGAGTACGGAGTCCCGCCCTCATCGAGGATGATCTCGCGCACGGTGGCAGCGCGTTGATGGGCAGCCTCGGCCAGATCGTCCATTGAGGTCCTCGCGCTCCGCGCACAGGTTCGAGCCAATCCGTCGAGGAGAGCCCCAGCAGCGAGGTCCAGCGTTAGCGCCTGCTGTAGGCGACGCAGCACCCACTGGCGGCTTATCGAAGGTTCGTCGAACAGACTTTCGGTCATCAGCAAGGTCCGTTTGTCACATGTTCCTGGTCAGCTTACCTCGCCAAACCCCATGCTAAGATCGGTTTTTTTGGACGAATCCGTCCCCCATGAATCGGTACAACGCGTGGCGCCATGCAAACCCCCGTTGAAGTCCTCACGGCAGATGAGGTGCAGAGTCTGCTCGCAGCTCCTGACCGCTCGGACATTCAGGGACTCCGCGACGCGGCCGTGCTGGCCACGCTCTACTACGCGGGCGCAAACGGGCTCGAGGCCACAAATCTGAACCTGGGCGACGTCGAGCGACGACGCAAACAGATTCTGCTGCGGGGCGAGGGAAGGGTTCGGCATCGGGTCAACCTCGTACCCGAACTGGCGGAGCTTCTCGACGCCTACAAGGCAGACTCGCGACGTCTGCTGCTCGTCCAGGCCGGGGCGGGCGCGCAGAACACGCAGGCCTTCTTTCTGGGGAATCGTGGCCAACGGATCCAGCTATCGGAGGTTCGTCAGATCCTCGGCGCGACGAAGAAGGCGGCTAGTATCAGTCGCGACGTGAACCTCGTGACGCCGCGCCTCTCTCGAGCCTGGCATCTGCGCGAGGCGGGAATGTCGCCGGAGAGTATCCAGAAGTTCCTGGGCGCGGAAAGCCGTTCCGGCCGACGCGTGATCTAGCCGGATTCAGCGACGCGCCGAGGCCCTGGGCGTCTCAGAGAGCGAGTCGAGACCATCGGCGATCAGGTCGTCGAGCCAGATGTCGCTTTCGAAGTAGCGCTTCTTCCAGTCAGGAAGGACGACATCCAGCATCACGGCCATTCCGTGGCCGAGCGCGTTGAAGGACGTCAGGTGGCGCTCGCTATCGAACTGCGCGGTGCGGATCAGCCAGATCTGATTGGCATAGCCATCGCGCCAGACGTCCTGGTACGTCTTGTGCTCCTCCAGACGATCGAAACCGTCCATCGACTCGTATTGGCGGCGGTTTTCAGCGATGGCAAGCAGGCGCGACACCAGCACTCCGCTGTAGCGCGCGACCCCGTCGCGCCAGGTGCGGAGGCGGAAGAACGCGTATGCGTCGGGCCCGTACTTCAGTTCGAGTACGGTACGTAGATTCTGAAGCGCCGCACGGGTTGTTTCGGCCTGGAAGGAACGCTGAGAATCCCGAGGGAGATCAGCCGCGATGGCGTCGAAGTCGTAGAGCGCCCCGCCAAGCAGGACCATGGCGTTGCCTACATCTTCGTCGTCGAACGGGAAGGCGTAGTCTGCAGGCCAGGTGGTGCGCGTGGCTACCTCCCCGCCTAACGCGTCAACGCGAAGTCCCACCCCACGTTGCAACTGCAGCAGATGGAACCACTGCTGTACGAGCGAAATAGCCCACTCGTTGGGTGATTCCTCGGTGGGGTCCCAGGCACCGACAACGGCCATGGGCACGCCGTCGACTTCGAACGCTGCGCGAAGTGTGATGGGCAGCGTCCTCTCGCGAGAGAAGACTCGGAATCCGGCGATGCGTTCGCCCGTGTCCTGGAAGTCCTCGGGTACGTCGACCCGTCGGCCGAGCGCCACCAGGAACTCGTGCTCCTGACCCACCACCAGGGTCGTCTTGGGCGTGGTGCCCCATCCGGGCCAGATCTGGTCACCCACGATGCCGACGATCTGGAGGGCTTCGCGAACGAGGAGTCTCTGCTCCGAGCCGAGTTCGGCGGCAGGCAGACCGTGGGCCGCAGGCGATATCAGCAGCGCGGCACCTGCGAGGAGCGCCAGATACGTACGATGAGGTCGTGTCACTTTCAGGCCAGGGCGACGTACGCGGGCGTTGGAGACCGCCTCGAGAGGGACGTTGAACTCGGGGGGTACGCTCAGGCTAACCCGTGACGGTATCCGATTGCACGTGTCCGTCGAGGGTGAGTGTCACGCAGTATGCTGCGCACATGACGGAACCCGCCGCAGGCCTCGACCGCTACCGCGAACTGGTAGCCGACTGGCCGGCGTTTCTCGAGGCCTGCCAGCGGCCGCTCCCCACGGTCGTCTGGGAGAACCCTCTGCGCCGAGATTTGGTAACGCGTGTGGGCGCGGAGTGTGGGCTGGGCGAGGCTGCCACAGTCGCTGACCTACTGAGCTGCCGCGGCTACTCCACGACGGCGCTCGATTGGCGCCCAGGGGCCTGGCGCGTTGACGGCCTCGCGAAACCGGGCCGGACCTTCGAGCACTATCTGGGCCTGATGCACGTACAGGAGGAGGTGTCTCTGGCTCCTCCGGAGGTTCTGGCGGCGCGTCCCGGAGAACGGGTACTCGACCTCTGCGCGGCTCCCGGCGGAAAGACTGCCGGTATTGCGATCTCCATGCGCAACACGGGTACGGTGATAGCCAACGATCTGCGCCCGCAACGTCTCAGGCCGCTGCGCGCCAACTGCGAGCGACTCGGGATTCTCAACGTGGTGATCACGCCCATTAACGGCGTTCGTTTCCCGCTAGAGGCAGGCCCCTTCGATAGGATTCTCCTCGACGTGCCGTGCTCATGTGAAGGGAACGTGCGCGACTCGCACCCCGATGCCCGGGGGCGAGCCACTGCCGGCGTTGCGGGCCGGGGCGGCCTGCAGGCGACGCTCCTCGGACGCGCCTGGAAACTCCTGCGGCCAGGCGGAGTCATGGTGTATTCCACGTGCACGTTCGCGCCCGAAGAGAACGAAGTCGTACTGGACCACGCCCTGGGTGACGATGCCGCCATCGAGCCGTTCGAGATCCCAGGTCTGCGCCACGCCCCGGGCGTCGATCATTGGGCGGGCAAGTCGCTCCGTGACGACTGCACGAATCTGGCTCGCTACTGGCCTCACCTCAACGACACCGGCGGTTTCACCGTTGCGCGTATCCGGAAGACGAGCGATTCATGAGCGACGCGAGTAACTTCGGCAACCGGTCGGATTATCTCCAGATCGAACCTGAGCCCTGGTCGTCGTGGTGGGCAGAGCAGTACGGAACTCCGACGGAACTGTTTGATGACTACTCGTTCTGGCAACGCGGCAAGTACACGATCTGGGTAGCCGCGGCCGATATCCAGCCAGGCGCGGTATCTCCCGTGGACGGTATCGGGATCCCGTTGCTGCGCACTGGGCGTGACGTCTGGAAGCCCACGTCCGTCGCGGTCATTCATTTTGGCCGGGATGTGGCGAGGAACGTGGTGGATCTCGAAGCCGACGAGGCGAGCCGGTTTCTCGGTCGGGAGGCAATCGAGTTCGAAAACGATGCACGCGCAGTGCTGCCACACCGCGGCTATGTGATCGCTCGGTACCTCGGGGTGCCGATCGGCTGCGGCCTCTGGCGTCGGGGCGGCCTCGCCTCTTCGGTGCCCAAGGGCAGGGCGATGCGCGACCTCGAGTTGCCGCGCGCCTAGGCGCTCAGCGGAAGACGGAGACGGGCGCAGCAGCCGTGTGCACCCACCCGATTCTCCAACGTTAGTGTCCCGCCGTGGTTCTCGGCGATCTGTCGACTGAGCACTAGCCCGATGCCGTTGCCGTCGGGCTTTGTCGTGAAAAACGGCACGAACAGGTTCTGCGTTTCGGCGAGCCCCTGGCCACCATCGAGCACTTCGAGCATGAACTCCTGGCCACCAAACGGAAGCGCCGCCCAGCGCACCGTAACGTCGCCGCCGGTTTCGGCAGCGGCTTCGACGGCGTTGGACACCAGGTTGATCAAGAGCTGGTCGAGTTGATCGCCGTCGGCCATCAGAGTAATCGGTGGACCGTCCTCGATGGCAACGTCGGTGCGGTGCTCGAGCGCCACGACGCGGCGCACCCAGTCGCCAACCTGCACGGCGACCACCTCGGGCGGCGGCAGCTGCGTGAGCCGGGCGTATGCCGACATGAATCGGCTCAATCCGCCGGATCTTTCGGAGATCACCTTCAGGCCCGAGTTGAGATCGTCTTGCCAGTCACCGGGCAACGGGTCTCTGCCTACCAGGCGGCGCAGGCTGTCGGCGAGTGAGTTGATCGGCGCAAGCGAGTTGTTGATCTCGTGCCGCAGCACCTTGATGAGTCGCTGCCACGCTTCGCGTTCCTGGCGGCGAAGAGTCCGGGTCAGGTCCGACAGAACGATCAGCTGATGGGGCTTGCCGTCCTGACGGAAGGTTCCGCGTCGCATCTCCCAGCTTCCGGGCGCGTTGGGCAACCCAAGGTCGAGTACCTGCGACGGCAGTCCCTCCAGACACTGGCCGAGTCCGAGTTCTTCGGCGGACTGCTCCACGATCTCTTCGACGTCACGGTTCAGCAGCCGCACCCCGCCGCGATTCACGAGCTGTACGCGGCGGTTCACATCGAACGCGAACACCGCGACGTCGATCTCTTCCATCACCTTTTCGAGAAGCGCGGTGGCCTCCACCGCGCCGCGTCGCTGCTGCTGGAGCAGTTCGCCGATCTGGTTGATCTCGATCATCGCGAGGCCCAGTGCCTCATCGATGTGAGTCTCACGGCCTCGAATGGAGAAGTCGCCCTCGCGCAGGGCAGACAGAAGGTTCGACAGCGTCTGCAGAGGGCGCACGACGTACTGGCGCAGCAGCAGGGAGAAGCCAACCCAGGTTCCCACCACAGCGACGCTCAAGGTCCATTGGAGGCGCGGCGTGAGCGTGCCGGTCCACAGGAGCCACATCGCCACGGCTGTGGCGGGAAAACCGGCTGCGAGAGCCAGTAGCAGAACTCTGCGATCGAACCCCAGGGGGCGCGACCGTTCGTGTGTCATATGCCGTAGCGATTCAGTCGACGGTAGAGCGCGCTGCGGCTCAGCCCAAGGCTTTCCGCGGCGCGGCTGACGTTGCCATCATGGCGTGCCAAGGCCGACTGTATCAGGGTGCGTTCCGCATCTTCGAGCGACATGTCCTCGAGCCGTGAACTGCTTTCGCGACGTGGCTGAAGTCCGAGGTCCTCCTCGCGGATCTTCTCGCCCGGGGTCATCAGCACCGCGCGCTCGATCACGTGCTGCAGTTCGCGGACGTTGCCCGGCCACGGATGGCTCATCATCGCCTGGATCGCAGAGCGGTCGAATCCGTCGAGATCACGCCGGTACTTCTCGGCGTGGATCTTCAGGAAATGAGCGCCCAGTAGCGGGATGTCGTCGCGGCGATCGCGTAGCGGTGGCAGTCGGATCTCGACGGTGTTGAGGCGGTACAGAAGATCCTCGCGGAACTCGCTTTTCGAGACCGCTTCCTGCAGATCGACGTTCGTCGCCGACAGCACGCGGACGTCGACATGCTGTGTTCGCGACGAACCCACGCGTTGCATTTCGCCGGTCTCGAGAACTCTAAGGAACTTCGCCTGATGGTTCGGCGGGATGTTCGCAATCTCATCCAGGAAGAGCGTGCCGCGGTCGGCGAGCTCGAAGTAGCCCACGCGGTCGGCGCGAGCGTCGGTGAAGGACCCCTTCACGTGGCCAAAGAGTTCACTCTCGAATACACCATCGGAGATCGCCCCTACATCGACGGTCACCAAGGTCGACTTACTGCGCTCCGAAGCCGCGTGCATCCACCGGGCGGCAACTTCCTTGCCGGTGCCGTGCTCTCCAGTGATGAGAACGTTGGCGTCTGAGGGTGCGACGCGTTTCATCAGTTCGAGAACGGGCTGCATGATGCGCGATTCCGCGATCAGGTCGGGGAGGCCGTCCTCACTGAGCATCCGGTTCACGAGTTCGAGGCGCTGACTCCGGCGCAGAGCCTGGCCCAACTCGAACTGGGTGCGAAGGGTCGCAACGAGACGGGTGTTGTCCCAGGGCTTTTCGACGTAGTCACGCGCGCCTTCGCGCATCGCCTCGACGGCGCCGTCGATCGTGCTCCATGCGGTCATGACGATCACTGGGAGCGTGCTGTCGATCTCTCGCAAGCGGGGGAGAAGATCGAGCCCTTCACGACCGGAGGTCGTGTCGCGCGTGTAGTTGAGATCCATGAGCACGAGGTCGAAGTCGTGCTTGTCGAGCGCGGTCAGGATTCCGGCCGGAGATGTGGCCGTTTCCACATGAAAGCCTTCGCCCTTCAGCAACAGGCGTAGCGCTTCGAGGACGTCGCGCTGGTCATCCGCCACCAGAACGTGAGGGTGGCCGTCGTCAGTCGGGGTCATGATGCTCAGGGGGCGGCGGGATCAAGATGGGCGTTCGTAGTGTACCGGCACTGAAAAGGCGCGGGTTCATAAAACCCGCGCCCTTTCGAGTGACGTTCAGATCGGTCTAGACGACCGCGACCTTCTCGTCGACGACCATGCCGTCGAACAAGTGGATCGTGCGCTCGGCGTGCTCGGCCCAGCGAGGATCGTGCGTAACCATGCAGATGGTGGCGCCGCCCTGATGGAGTTCAGCCATCAGATCCATGACCGCGGACGCGTTGCCGGAGTCGAGGTTACCCGTGGGCTCGTCCGCGAGGAGGATCGACGGGTCACCAACCACGGCGCGAGCAACCGCAACACGCTGCTGCTGACCACCCGAGAGCTGGCTCGGCATGTGCTTGGCGCGATGGGTCATGCCGACGCGGTCGAGTGCGGCGTTGACGCGCTCGCGACGTTCGGATGCCGACATGCCGCGATAGGTGAGCGGCAGTTCGACGTTCTCGTAGACGTTCAGGTCACCAATCAGGTTGAAGCTCTGAAAGATGAACCCGATCTCGCGGTTACGTACGCGTGCGCGCTCCGACGCCGTCAGGTCAGACACGTCGTTGCTGTTGAGCATGTAGCGGCCATCGGAGGCCGTGTCCAGAAGGCCAAGAATCGACAGCAACGTCGTCTTGCCCGAACCGGACGGCCCAGCGATCGAGACGAACTCGCCCGGCGCGATGCCAAACGAAACGTCCGAAAGGGCGTGAGTTTCGACTTCCTCGGTGAGGAAGACCTTCTTGATACCGTCCATTTGGATGAGGGCTTCACTCATCGGGTCTCTCCATTGTGCTTGATGCGGAGCATAGGGACTTAGTTGATGCGGACTTTGTTCGCGGTGTCGAACCGCGACATGTCCGAAAGAATGATCTCGTCGCCGACCTGCAGTCCGGTCTCGACGACGATCTTGTCGACCGAGCTGGCGCCGAAGCGGACTGTTGTGCGAACAGCCTCGGTGCCGTCGCCGATCACCTGGAACAGGCCAACCGACTGGTTCGCCTGGCCGTAGGCCGGGCGATCAACGTAGAGGACATCCGAGAGGCGCTCGATCTCGACGCGGCCGTCAACACTCAGATCAGGCCGGGCGTTCGGCGGCAGGTCGTCGGTGAGCAACTCGACGTCCACCAGAACCGTGCCCTGGACGACCGCCGGGTCGATACGTGTGACGCGTGCCGGAACGATGCCGTTGCGGGTGTCGACCATGGCCGGCTGGCCGATGCGAACTTCACCCGCCTGGGTCTGGGCGATGCGGAGTTCTGCCATCAGCTTGGTCGGGTCGGCTACGCGGGCAAGCGTCGTACCGATCGTCGCCTGCTGGCCTGCCTCCACCGGCACGGCTTGAAGCACGCCAGTAATGGTGGGCCGCACCCGGAGCGAGTCGATCTCCTGCAGTCGCAGCTGATACTCGGCGCGCCGCTGGTCGACCTGTGCCTGCTGCACCGCAAGCTGTGCGGCGTTCGAGGCTTCTAGGTTCTCCAGGCGCGTCTTTTCGATGTCGAAGCGCTCGCGCAAAGAGTCTGCGTTGCTGCGCGCAATTTCCATCTGGATCTGCGACACCAATTGCTCCTCGTAGAGCTCGGCGTCGCGATCAGCCTGCAGGCGAGCCTGCTGGTAAAGCGCTTGCACCTGGGCCAGTGTCGACTGTTGTGCTAGGCGCCCTTGTTCGAGCGTCACCTGGAGCTGCGTGTACGAGGCTTCCGCACCGGACAGCTGCCATTCGGCCTGTTGCACCGAGAGTTCCAGGTCCGGATTCGAGAGCACCATGATCACGGACTCGGGTGTCACGTTGGCGCCCGCTTCCAGGATGATCTCGTCTACAACACCCGAGGTGCGGGCGCTGACGAACAGAACGTCCTCAGGCTGCAGCGTACCGGGACCGCGGACTTGTCGGAGCAGTTCGCCCTGCTCGACCTTCCCGGTCCAGATGATCGCCGCTTCGACGGTTGGTGGTGCCGCCTCGAGCGTCATGAAGAACCACGTCATGCCCATCAGCGCTACACCGCCGATGGCGTACATAACGTACTGCTTGATCTTGCCCTGGGGCTTCCGCTTGATGTCTACCATCGGGCCATTACTCTGTACTTGGGGGTATCAGCGATGGACGGGGCTAATTCACCCTTGCTTTACGCAAGGTTCGTGCCATCCAGCCGAACCAGTGTAAGTCTCGTGATACGAGCAGTTTGGCATTCCCAACTTGCCGCGCGCAAGGTGGCCTCTGTGCCCGCTATTGGGCCGGCCGTCCCATTATCGGACACTGAGGCGGCTGCGTCAGACCCACCAGGCAGTGCCTGGTATATTGAGGGCCCACGCGTTTCGAGGATGCATACGGGTCGCTGCCCGTTTCGCAGGGCCGACGCTTCTCGACGCAGGCTCATCCCCGCAGGTAGGTGCCTTTGTCCGAGCGACTAGAGAAACATCTCTTCATCGCGGGGCCAGCGGGCGCCGAACCCGAGGTGCTGGCGGCTCTCTCAGAGCCGATCGAGCCGCACTACGGCCCTGAGTTCGTCGCCAAGTACAACGAGTGCCGCGCTCTGTTCAAGCAGGCCCTTCGGACGGAGGGTGACCTTTTTCTGATCGTCGGCCCCGGCACGGCAGCTCTCGATGCCGCCATGGCAAGCGCGTTGCGGGATGGTGCGCGGGTACTGGTGCCGCGCAACGGCTGGTTCGGGCTACGGACGGCAGAAATGCTGCGCGCTCACCGTTGCGAGGTTGATGAAATCGAGTTCGAACTCGGCCAGCCGATCGACCCAGACGTGGTTGCGGAGCGGCTCGCCGGTGGCGACTACGCAGCGGTCTCCTGGGTCCATCACGAGACCTCGACCGGGGTGTTGAATCCGGTGGAGCCGATCAGTCGCGCCGCGCACGCGGTGGGTGCGATAACGATCCTCGACGCGGTGTCTTCGCTGGCTGGCACCGAACTGCTGGTCGACGACTGGGGCATTGATCTTTGCGCAGCCGTTGGCAACAAGGGGCTCGCAGCTCAGCCGGGCCTGGCGGCCATCACGGTTTCCGAGCGAGCGTGGGCGGCAATCGATGCCAATCCGGATACGCGAGGCTGGTACCTGGATCTACGCGTGTGGCGACGCTACGACCGCGAGTGGGCCGCATGGCACCCGTACCCGACAACGGTGCCCAGCGGCATCCTCGCAGGGTTGACCACGACTCTGCGTCTCATTCTCGCAGAGGGGCTAGACGAGAGGATCGTACGCACCCGCGACGCGGCCACCCGTATCCGCGAGGGCCTTCGCAACCTCGGATTCGAGATGTTTGTCGACGACGAGCATGCGTCGCCGATCACCACCTCGGTGCTGCCGCATCCTGATCTGTCCGCGGAGGACATGTTGGTGGCGCTTCGCGAGCGTTATCAGATCTATGTATCTGGTGGCCTCGCTGACCTGGCGGGGAAGCTCTTCCGGGTCGGTCACATGGGGCGCGGGATCAACGAGGAAGAAACCGAGCTGCTGCTCAACGCGCTCGCGGAACTGCTTCAAGAAGCCCGCACAGCGCCCACGGAAAACGCCGGCGTCGAAGGCGCTAACGCGTAGCGCTCCGAGCCGGCGTTAGAAGTCCGGGCCGTCACGAGGACGAGCAGGGTCCCGTCTAGCTGTCCGCTAGTTCGAAGTCGTAGTCGGCGACCGAGTACTCGACTGTGAGCGCCTCGTCGTAGGTCATCGTGCCGCTCTCGGTGATGGTGCGACCGGAGGCCGGAGCGAGCGTGATCGTGGCGGTTTCTCGCTTGATCTGATCTTCGGCGCCGTCGAGGAAGTCGAAGAAGACCGTGATGCGCAGGTTGGACGTCGTGTCGTTCTGCACGCGAACGGTCCACGTGTACGCCTGAGTGTCGTCGGTCACCTCACCCCAGTCGAAGCTCTCACCCGACAGCAGAATGTTGCCGACGATCTGAGGCTCGGCAGGAGCCTCGGGTTCCTCTTCAACGGGCTCGTCGACGACCGGTGCCGCTTCTTCTGCCGGTGCCGGCTCTTCTGCGGGCGCCTCAGGAGCGGGCTCCTCGGCAGCGCCGCAGGCGGCCGCGAACGGCACCAGAAGTAGCAGGGCGATCATCAGAGCTTTGCGCGTACGGTCACTCACGTTGCGGTCTCCTGCGAGAGCAGACGTTTTCTCTGCCTTGTAGTACCAGGGGGTAAGCCACCTGCGCGTCCGAGTGCCGAGCCGTGGCTCGCGCGCGGGCATGCCCGAAAATCCGATGTTGGAGAACTTCTATAATAGCGTGTCCGCGATGCAGTCGCAGGAAAACTGGGCGGCCGGAGATCTGGTCCGGCCCCTGGTCGATCGTTACACCGTCCGAGGCGAACCCGATGTCCGAGCAGAGCAACGCGACCGCGTCACGCACCGATGAGTTCATCGCCCAGGCTGACCGCTGGAGCGCGCACAACTACCATCCTCTCGATGTGGTCGTGACCCGCGGTGAGGGTTGCTATGTCTGGGACGTGGACGGCAACCGCTACCTGGATTGCCTGGCGGCGTACTCGGCCGTGAATCAGGGGCACTGCCACCCACGCATCGTGGGTGCTCTGACGGACCAGGCGAAGCGTCTCACGCTGACCTCGCGCGCCTTCCACAACGACCGGATGGGCGTTTTCCTGGAACAGCTCTGCAACACACTTGGCTACGAACGCGCACTGCCGATGAATACCGGCGCCGAGGGCGTCGAGACGGCCCTGAAGACCGCGCGCAAGTGGGGCTACAAGGTGAAGGGTGTAGCGCCTGATGCGGCCGAGATCATCGTGATGGATGGCAACTTCCACGGCCGCACGACGACAATCGTGAGCTTCTCGACTGACGAGCAGGCTCGGGATGGCTTCGGGCCCTTCACGCCGGGATTCAAGGTGGTTCCCTACGGCGACGCCGATGCCGTGCGAGCCGCCATGACGCCAAACACCGTGGCGGTGCTGGTCGAACCGATTCAGGGCGAGGGTGGCGTGGTGCTGCCGCCAAATGGCTTCCTGGCCGCCGTTGCGGAAGCTTGCCGCGAGTCGAATGCTCTGTTCATCGGCGATGAGGTTCAGACCGGTCTCGGGCGCACCGGCAAATTGCTAGCCTGCGACTGGGAAGACGTGCGGCCTGATGTACTGATTCTGGGCAAGGCGCTCGGCGGCGGGGTGTATCCCGTGTCGGCGGTACTCGCGGATTCGGCAATCATGGATGTCTTCCATCCCGGCGATCATGGCTCGACCTTCGGCGGCAATCCTCTGGCCGCGGCCGTCGGCGCCGAGGCTCTGAGCGTGCTCATCGACGAAGGTCTTGTCGATCAGGCCCGCGAGCTCGGAGACTGGTTCGTCGAACAGCTGCGGGCGATCGATTCACCGCATGTGGAACTCGTACGCGGCCGCGGACTGATGGTCGGGGTCGTGATCAAGGAGTCCTCGGGACCCGCGCGACCGTTCTGCAAGGCGCTGAAGCGCTGCGGCATTCTAGCCAAGGAGACGCACGAGCAGGTGATCCGATTTGCGCCGCCGCTCGTGATCACTCGCGAGATTCTCGAGGGCGTGTTGCCGGACATCGCCGCCGTGCTACGGGGCGAGGGCGTCGAGCTGGGCTAGCCGTGGACGGCAATCCTCTCGCGCTGCTGTTTCTGCTGCTGGCCGGACTTCTGTTCGGTCTGACGATCCTCTTCGTCGTGCTGCAGAAGCGGATGTTCCAGGGGCAGGCGCGCGAAGTTCAGGAACTGCTCCAGGAAGTGCGCAAGATGGCCCAGGAAGAGCGCGCGGAAAAGGAAAGCGACGACGCTAGCTGACGCGGACCGCCGCTCCGCGGACCTGCTCCCATGCCGTGTGAAGATCTTCCCGTGTCGTGCGTAGATTGCCCACGGCGAGCCGTAACGAGAGCCGACCGCGAAGTCGAGTGTGCGAGAGGAACGTTGTTCCCTCAGCGTTCACCGCCCCCATCAGCTGCTCGTTGAGATCTGCCCACGGGTCGCCGTCGACCTCGGAGAGCGAACTTCCGTCTTCCGTTGGTCCGACGCCCGGGTGGTAGCGAAAGCACACGGTGGATAGCGGAGTTGGGGCGAGTCGCTCGAAGTCCGGATCCGCGTCGATCAGGGCCGCAAGTTCTTCGACCCAGCAAACATGGTTGTCGACCAGCGTCGACATGACCTGCCGACCGTATGAACTCAGGACCATCCACAACGTCAGCGCGCGGAACGGGCGTCCAAGCTGGACGCCGTAGTTCATGTAATCGACGGGCGCGTCGAGGCCTCCCCGGTCATCGCCGACATCGCTGCGGAGATACTCGGGAACTAGACTGAATGCTTCTTGCAGCATCGCGGGTCGGTTGCTGTAGAGAACGCTGCAACACATGGGCGTGAATAGCCACTTGTGCGGGTTCACAACAACCGAGTCGGCCGTTTCCCAGCCGCGAAACCGTTCGCGTAGCCGCGGCACGATAGCGGCGGCGCCACCGTAGGCTGCGTCAACGTGTAGCCAGACGGATTCACGTTGCGCGATCTCGGCGATCTCGGCCACCGGATCGATGCTCGTCGTGGAGGTCGTTCCGGTGGTCGCGACGATGCACACGGGCGTGACGCCGGCCGCACGGTCCTCGTCAATTGCCTTCTGTAGAGCTGCGGGGTCGAGACTGAAGTCGGCTCGGGTGTCGATTCGCCTCACAGCGTCGAGCCCCATGCCCAGGATCGCCGCAGCCTTGTCGACGGAGCTGTGCGCCTGCTCCGATGCGTAGATCCGGAGAACGCCGACGGAGCGCATCCCTTGCTGCCGGTCGTACGCAGGCACGGCCTCGCGCGCAGCCGCCAGCGCGACGAGCGACGACGTCGACGCCGTGTCGTTGATGATGCCGAACGGCATGTCGCCGAGGCCGAGCCATTCCGCTAGCCATCGTGTGACGCGTGTTTCGAGCTCTGTAGCGGCCGGAGACGTGCGCCACAGCATTCCGTTCGAGTTGAGCGCAGTCGCAAGGGCTGCCCCGAGAATTCCCGCCGCCGAGCCGGTGTTGGCGAAGTAGGCGAAGAACCGCGGGTGATTCCAGTGCGTCATCGCCGGGATGATCTTCTCGTCCAGGTCGCGGAGAAGTTCTTCCCAGGCCACCGGAGTTTCCGGGCCACTGGGTGGCAGCGCCTCGCTCAGATCGCCCGGTTGGGAACGCGACAGGACGGGATAGTCGCGAGTCGACTCAAGGTAGTTCGTGATCCACTCCATCACATCGCGTCCGCGACGCCGGAACTCGTCACTGTCGAGATCGAGCAGATCGTTCGGGAGTTCGTTGCGAGACATGCAGGCGCCTACTTCGTGGAGATGAAGGCGCGAGTCTAGCAGGGCGCGTTCGGTCGATCTCAGGCGGTTGTCGTGGCGACTTCCGGTGCGGTGATCTCGAGTACCGCAAGGGGGGCGTCGAACTCGACCGCGACGAGGAACTCGTTGCCGCATTCGCGCAAACGTACTACACGGCCCGCGACGTGCTGCGGTCGCAGCTGGTCGCCAGCATGGCGGAAGAACAGCTTGCAGACGGAACCGCGGGTGGCCGGTACGTCGAGCTGCGCGAGCACGCCGCTGCGGCTGATGTTGATGGTCTTGCCGCTGGCGAAGAACGGTCGGGAATTGCTCTCGAAGCCGTAGACCTCGATCTCGAACTCCACGGCCAGGGCCGCTTCCTCCCGCGGGAAGCGTCGTCGGTCAATACCACCAAGAATCCGATTCAGCATGTGTGAGAGGCGTTTGCCGGGGAAGCGAGCAACGAGAGGAGCATAGTGATCAGAACTGACTAATTCAACGTAGAGATCGCTAGAACTGGCTGTTGATATGCAAGAAGTGCCAAATCGGTGCCGCGATTTCGTCCTCGAGACGGGCCCAGGCACCTCCTGTCCACTCTTTCTTTGGAACTCCCTAAAACCGTCGCCAGCGCGTGTTTTGCCGCAAGATTCCCGCAGGCGGCGGCACAACGTGTTCACAGGGCTTCCCAGCGGGAGGTTCCGAATGCAAAGCCCCAGGGAGGGGAGCATTAAGATGGCTGCCGTGATGGATCTGGCAACTGAACAGCGCTACCTCGACGAGTGTCGTCGTGGGCAGGTCGGGTCATTTCGCCATCTGGTAGATGCGTACTTTGCGCAAGCGGTTCGCGTTGCGGGAGCCCTGGTTGGCGGGCGTGACGCCGAAGACGTGGCCCAGGAGGCATTCGTCGCTGCCTATGGGGCGCTCGATACGCACCAGCCCGGACGACCCTTCTACCCCTGGCTTCGCGGCATCCTGGTGAATCGGGCGAAGGTTTTCATCCGTTCGCGCAACAGAACTCGTGCGAGGGTCGCGGCGGCGGCCGAACGGCCAGGGCACTGGACGGCGCCGGATCGCTCAGCGGAGGGTCGCGGCGGTGACGTGCTCAGACTCGCGATACAAACTCTGGCGTCGGCAGATCGCGAACTCCTGATGCTGAAGCACGTCGAGGGCTACACCTATGACGAACTGTCGCGACATTTTGATGTCCCACGGGGCACCCTGATGTCGCGACTCTATCGAGCGCGACAGCGATTGAAGGAACGCGTGCTCGAACTAGATCCCGCGCTTATCAACGCGGACGGGAGGACTGAAAAATGACCCCAGACGAGCCAGCCGGAGCTCCGCACGTACCGGGGTGCTCTGAGGCCCTTGTCCTCCTGATGGGTTTCATTGACGGGGAACTAGCGCCCGAAGACATTCGCCGTGTGGAGGACCATCTGGCGGTTTGTCCGTCATGCAGGGCCGAGCATGCGGCCTATCGGCGACTTGGCCACGCGGCCGATGCGCTGGCTACCGAGGAGGTCCGCGTGAGCACTGAGCACGCCTGGGAGCGAATCTATGACCGTCTGACCCGGAGTGTCGGGTGGGTACTGCTCTGGGTGGGCCTGACCTTGATCCTCGGTTGGACATTGTGGGAACTCGGATCCGAGTTCCTGACCGACTCAGAAGTCCCGATGGTCCTACGCGTCGGCGTTGGAACTTTCATCGGCGGACTACTCTTGCTGACGATCAACTTCTTGCGCGAGCGGCTCTACCGACGCAAGACCGAACGCTACGACGAGGTGATCCGATGAAAGTCTCCACGACCGAACAGGTGCCCGGGCATCGTGTTACGGAGAGCCACGGGCTCGTGCGCGGAAATACGATCCGCGCCCGACATCTCGGCCGAGACATTTCGGCCGGCCTGAGAGCATTGGTGGGCGGCGAGATCAGCGACTACACAAAGATGATGGCAGAGGCTCGCGAGCAGGCCCTCGATCGGATGGTCGAGGAGGCACGGGTACTTGGCGCGAACGCGATCGTCGGAGTCCGGTTCTCGACCTCGTATGTGATGCAGTCCGCGGCCGAGATTCTCGTCTTCGGTACGGCCGTGACGATCGAGGCCGACCACGATTGACGGGCTAGTCGATCACTCGCTGGCTATCACAGGCTCGGTGGCAGCTGCGGGCGCCTCTCGATCTCGCAACAGCGTGCGAGCCTGATCAACTGACTCAGCCGGCACGTGAATCCGGACCTTGGAGAGCGGGCCGAACGTGAACGGCTCGGCGTTGAAGACGAGTGACTCGAGCGTGCAGGGAACGCCCTCGCTTTCCAGGAAGCCGTGGATCAGTTCGGCTTCGAACTGGTCGGTGACCTCGACTAACTTCACCCAGTCGACCTGGTCCGACTCCGCCGTGCCCGGTACCAACTCGTGGACAAGCAAGACGTCGCAGTCGGCGCAGGTCTCGACTCCTGCGACGTACTCGGCACGGCATGTAGGGCAAATCACGGCTACTCCTCGGTGATGTCTGCGGTCCAGCTGACTTCGACCGCTCCCACAAGGCTCTGAGCGGACGGGCACTTCGATTGGTGCGATGCAAGCGCGCGATCGACAACCTCGCGCGATTCCTCCGGAATGGTCAGCGTGTAGTGCACCTTCAATTCGGTGAGAACCGGTATCCGGTTGACGACCTCGTTAATGCCTTCTACTCGCGCGCCGATCGCGTCGCCTGCGAGCTTTACTTGACGCACTTCCAGTGCGCCATTGAGAGTGCCGAGCATTCATGTGCCGACGGCGGCGGCTACGTAGTCGACGGGTAGTGGGAGGTCGGGTGCATCGTCGAGTTTGAAATGCGCCTTGATGGCACCGTGTACGCCGAAGTCGACCTGATGGCCGGTGTCGAGCGTAGCGCGTCGATGTACGCCTTCGATCTTGGCAATGCTGGATCGCGCAACGTAGAACGGGTCGGTCATCATGATCTCCGTGTCGTCGGCGCCACCGGCATCGGCGGCGTTGGTCGAATGGTAGCCGGCAGGCAGAGCTTCGTCATCAACGATCTACGCGATCGGTAGCCGACCCGATACGAGTCGCGCGCGTTCGACAGCATCTTCCAGCCCGTTGAACTCGACGTAGTCCACCCCGGTCTCTTCCAGAAGAGCGTCGAGTTTCTCGTCGATGGCTCGCTGAAATGCTCGATCGGTCGAGCGGGTGCCGTCGTTCTGCAGGTACTCGGGGCGGATCGGGACCTTGAACAGGATGTCGTACGTCGTCGCCCAGTAGGCGGCCATCGCGAAGAGTGCTTCGCGGCGCCCGGCACCGAACTCGAGATAGCAGTAGTTGTCGATGACGCTGCGGTCACAGACGACTTCCGTATACAGCTCCTGGAGTTCGATCTCGCGCCGTACCGTTTCCATCAGAATCCACGTCTGCGCGTCGACGCTCGTGCTTTCGTTGATGGGAAGCGGGCAGCGCCGCGCGACTTCCTCGAGGAACCCGACGTTGGCGCCCAGTTGCTTCAGGCGCATTGCCAGACCGTAGCCCAAGGTTGTCTTGCCAACGCCATGCGTGCCGATGAAGGCGACTTTCATGCGAAAAAATCAGGGGTAGCAGGGGACGGGTTCTGGCTGGCAGCGCGCGACTGTCGGGACACGCGCGACGGGGGAACGTCAGTGTCGGTATGCCGTCGCCCCGGCGTGGCGTCGGACGGATTCAATGCCGTGACGGCGTGAAACGCAAATCGGGCTCTGGACAGCAAAACGGGGAACTCCTGACCAGGGAGTTCCCCGTATTTCGCGCTACCCGCGGTGTCCCCGTGTTAGGCGGCGCTTACTTCCTGTTCCGTGATGGCTCGACGAATGCGCTCCGGACTGACCTGGAGGTAGTCGCAGATCTGCTCGAACCACACGCCCTGCACAAACTCGGCGGGCGGGTTCTCGCGGATCCTGCGGAGCCGCTCCTCTTCGTGCTTCTTGAGCTTGCGGTGACCGACGTTGTCACGCAGGAAGCGCATGTCATCGACGGTACGTTCGATCACTGAGCGCCACAGCTTGCGGCAGGCGTGGACGTCGCGCTGATCGTCTGCCATCAGCCGGCGTTCGGCCTCGAAGACCGCATCCAGCTGTCCTTTCGACTGGTCGTCTGTGCTGCTGCTCGTCAATCGCATCTGAGTTTCCTTCCGATCCCGAGAGGTTTGGTTGGTCTGGCCGGAACCGGGTTCCGACCCCTGCCTTCGTTCAACTGCAATGTGCATGCCGAATGTCTTGTCTCAGGGAGTAAAGCGGCCAACAGCGCGCCAGCCTAAGCCCCAGGCCGCTCCCCTTTACGTCCATCGTCGGGACCAGGGCCGGCGCGCTCTTGACCGCTTTCATTTGAGTTAGACGCGACATGATGGAAAAAAGTTTCTCCGCAGGCCGTACTTCGTGTGTCAACTTTCTGTCACGAAAAGTGTCAACTTTCTGTCAAGAGAAATTCCCGCCTTCTGAACCCTGACGAGAGGCCGAATGAGCCGCTTCCTCGGACGCCTCGTTGACCGCGCAAACGCGACGCTCGTAGCCGGTCGAACGCGGTCGTCGTCCGCGCGGACGTCGGCCAGCACGGCGGGCGCGCTCGCCCCCATGTCCACAGATCTCTTCGGCCGCCGCGCCGCGGCGGATGCACTGACTCCGGAACTAGATAGTCGAGGGAGGGCGTACGAGATCTGGGCCGACCGCAAGGGCAGCTGGGAGGCATTGCGGAATCCCGCTGGGGATCGGGGAGCGCCAGCACTCATCGTCCTGCATGGATGGTTGGCCGTCGGTCTGCAGAGACTCGCCTTGCAGTCGTTCATGAGGCCGCTGCGGCGATCGGGCATGGACGTCTGGTACCCATGGTTGCCGGCGCACGGTTCGCGCACGCGGGCTGGGTACGTTTCGGGCGCCGAGTGTCTGTCCTCTGATCTGCCGGGCACGGCGAAGGCGATCGCCCAGGGGGTGGTGGAGACGGTCGAACTGGCCGAGTGGCTGCGCGCTCGCGGACAGTCTGTCTCGATCGTGGGATTCAGTCTGGGCGGCTGGATCGCCGGCCTGGCGGCAACGGAATGGAGCCATTTCCACCGCGTTGCGCTCTTCACGCCCGTAAGCGACCCGGCGCGCTCCTTTGCTGAGTCACCGCTGGTGGCGCACATCCGCGCCGATCTGGCGGCGGCTCAGATCACCTCGGATCAGGCATCCGAGCTGCTGGCGTCCGTGAGTCTCTGCGGTCGCGACCTCGCGACACCGCGCGAGCGTGTCCTGCTGATCGGGGCCACGGAGGACAACGTGATCGCCGAGGACTCGCTCGAGCTGTTGGCGCGACGCTGGAACTGCCGGCTGGAGTGGGTGGGCGCCGGCCACATCACTTCGCAGTGGACGCCGTCGGCGCGGCGCCTCGCACGCGACTGGCTTCGTTCCGTCGTCTGACTAGGCGGCAGTCTCCGGCAGTACGCGCCGGCCAGCGAGCCGGCCGGCCACACGCGCGACCAATCGCGCTCCGAAGGCGCGAAGATCATCGAGCAGCGTGTACAGCAGTGGCACTGCCAGAGGCGTGATGATCGAGTGCAGCAGCAGGCCGCCCGCCATGCCGCGCCCCATTCCCGCGTACGAAATGCCGATCATGTCCACGTTGCCGACCGACATCGGGACGAGCCCGAAAATGGTCGTCATCGCGGTCATCGCGATGGGTCGAAGTCGTCGCTCCACCGCCATCCGCAACGCCTTGTTGCGTTCGACGCCCTCGGAACGAAGCTGGTTTGCCAGGTCGACCAACACGATCGCGTTGTTCACGACGATACCCACCAAAACCAGCATGCCGATACCGGTGAAGACGTCATTCGCCGTCCCCGTGATGAACAGTGCCCAGAACAGGCCGACGATCGCGAACGGCAGGGTGAGGATGACGCTGAACGGCAGGATCAGCGACTCGAAGAGAATCGCCATGAGAATGAACACGAGCGTCACGACCAGGATCATCCCCATGGCTTGCGCCTGCCCGGTCTCCTGCAACCGCGCGAAGCGGTCACCCTTGTCCCAGCTGATTCCCGGCGGCAGCGGCGTCTCGGCCATCACATCATCGATCGACGCGTACACCGTGTCGACGTCTTCCTCGGTGGTCAGCACTCGGATGGTCATCGACGTCTTGCCGTCGGTGCGACTGATCTGGCCCGGGCTACGGTTGACCTCGAAGTTCGCGATGGCACCGAGGGGCACTTCGGTGCCACGGTTTGTAACGACCGGCATGTCGCGGAGCTGCTGCAGCGTCTGACGGTCTTCTTCGGCGAGCTGGAACCGTACGTTGATCTCCTGATCGCCGAGACGAAGCTCCGGCAATTCGATGCCGCGCAACGAGAAGCTGATCAACTGTGCCGCGGCCCGCGGCGTGACTCCGGCTTGCTCGGCGAGTTCGCGGTCGATGCGGACGTGAAGTTCGTCCTGTCCGCGCTCCAGCGCCGAGTTCACCGTGAGGATCCCCGGACGGCCTTCGAGCGCCCCCGACAGCTGCGTGGCGAAGGCCGTCAGGCTCTCTGAGTCGTCGCCATAGATCATGAGCCTCACGAGTCGACTGCTCGACTCGTTGTCGCCTGCCTCCCTGATCTCGTATTCAACGCCAGGCAACTCTGGCAGAACGTCAGGCAACTCCAGAATGACATCGTCGCGCCGTGGCGCCCCCCGGTCCATTCCCAGGTAGCGCACGCCGAACTGGCGACCGGCGTATTGCCACCATGCCTCGCGCGGCGGGTCCTGCAAGAAGATCTCGAGGCTCCCACCACCGACGCCGAAGCGCGTCGTGACGGTGCGGATCCTCCAGGCCTCCGCCTGGGTGTAGACCTCGGTCTCCATCCGGGCAATGAGTAGCTCGGTGTCCTCGATGGTCAGATTCCGCGGCATCTCGAGGTTCACCTCGATATTGCCGATGTTGCCGTTCGCGGAGTCGGACTGCGCGACCTGGCCGGCGGGTATGGCAACGCTCACGATGATCGCGAGGGCCGCCACACTCGCGTCGAGCCGATGTGCCAGGACCCAGTCAGTGGCGCGCGCATACCAGGCGACGATCCGGGTGACGACCTTGGGTTCGCTCACCTCGCGGCTGCTCGCTAGACGGACGGTCAGCATCGGGATCAGTGTCAATGCGACGACCAGCGAGGCAAGAACACCCACGACCAGAGGTGTTCCGAGCCTGAGCATGTAGAAAGACAGACCGACATCGTCGTTCATGATCACCAGCGGAACGATCACGACCACTGTCGTGAGTGTGGCGATCGTGATGGCGAGCACCACCTGCGAGGCGCCGATCTCGGCCGCGTCTGTCGGCGAGTCGCCCTGCTGTGCGCGTCTGTAAATGTTCTCGATCACCACGATCGAGTTATCCACCACGAGTCCGACGCAGATCATGATGCCCATCATCGTGACCACATTGAGCGACCAGCCGACGAAGTAGAGCACGATCACTGCCATCAGCAGTGAGAACGGCATGGCCAGGGTGACGGCCAACGTCATCCGGAAACGGCGCAGGAAGAGGAGCAGCACGAGAACGGCGAAGGCCGCGCCCCAGGTCATGGAGTCCTGCAACTGCGAGATGGACTCGTTGATCAACTCGGCCTGATTGAACAGGGGCTGTAGGGTGATGCCCTGAAGTGCGGGATTGGTGGCGAAGATCTCGTCCGCTCGCGCGGACACGCGCGCGCCGACCTCAGCCGTATTGGCGGCCGACTCTTTCATCACCGACAACATGGCGCCGCGACGGCCGCCGATGCGCGAGATCTGGCGACGCTCGGGTTCCTCGTAGCTGACCCGCGCGATGTCATCGAGCCGGACACCGAGGTCGTTCACTTGAATGGCTGCGACGTCCGCCGCGGTCCGGTATTTGCCCATGGACCGCACGAACATCTTGCGATCGCTCTCGATCACGAAACCGGACGAGAGGCTGAAGTTGTCGCTGCTCAGGCGGGTCGCGAGAGCGGCCAGGTCGATGCCGTGGGCCCGCACGCGCTCCTGGTCGAGCATGACCTGGATCGAGCGCTGCGGTACCCCAAATAGTTCGACGTTCGCAACGCCGTCGATTCGCAGGAGTTCGCGGACAACTGTCTCGTCCAACAGCGTGTAGGGATCCTCGAGTTGACGTTCAATCTCGAGCCCGGCCCAGAGAATTGGTTGGTCGTCGTCCGCGAATTTCCTGACGAACGTCCGTTCGATCTCGGCCGGAAGTTCGGGCATGACGCGATCCATGCGATCGCGGACATCCGCATATGCGACGTCCATGTCCGTCGACTGATAAAAGCGGAGAAAGACCCAGGCACCGTCGCTCGAACTCGTGCTGCTGAGCTGCCGCACGCCGGAAATCGTGCCGAGCATCCCTTCCACCGGGCGCGCAATGGTCTGTTCGACCTCGCCAGGCGTGGCGTTGGGATATGGGACCCAGACGCCGAGGAAGGGCGGAGAGAATCCGCTCGGCATCAGATCAACCGGCAGTCGCGAATACGCAATAACCCCGAGCATCAGAAGCGCCGCGTACACCATCACCATCGTGATGGGACGGCGAACAGCGAGTCTAGGGAGTCCGGCCGAACGCTGAGTGCTCATCGTTGAATTCCGGGGGAGTTCATGGGCGACGGTCGAGGACGGCGTACATCACGGGCACGACCACGAGCGTCAGCAAAGTCGACATCAGGAGACCAGCGATTACGGTGATCGCCATCGGCGCGCGGATCTCGGCACCGTCGCCGAGTCCTACGGCCATCGGAAACAGGCCGATGACCGTAGTGCAGGTGGTCATCAGAATCGGTCGCAGCCGGACCTCTCCAGCCGTCACGATCGCTTCGAGTTTCTCCATCCCTTGTCGGCGGAGGTGGTTGATGTAATCCACCAGCACGATGGCGTTGTTCACGACGATACCCGCCAGCATGATGCAGCCGAGCAACACTACCACGCTGAGAGGCACCGCCATGATCCAGAGCGTGAGCACGACCCCGACTGCGGCCAGCGGGATTGAGAACAGAATCACGAAGGGGTGCACGAGCGACTCGAACTGCGATGCCATGACGACATACACAAGAAAGATCGCCAGCGAGAGCGCGAAGGTCAAAGACTGGGTGGAGCGCTCCATCTCCTCGCGCTGCCCGGTGATGGCCAGGTCATAGTCGCCTTCCATAGCGAAGTCGTCGAGGCTGGCCTCGATCGCGGTGGTTGCGGCCGACAGGGCGGTCGTGGTGTTGGCGCCGATCACCGCGGACCGTCGCTGGTCGATCCGTCGCACCTCGCTGGGGCCTTCGGCTAGCGTGAGTGCGGCCACGGAGTTGAGTCGGATCGGGTTCGTCTGGCCGGGGTTCACGACCAACTGCTCCAGGTCCGCGATCGTCGCGCGATCCTCCGGTCGGACCCGAACTCGGATATCCACTCGTCGATCTCCGCGTCGGAAGCGGCTGGCCACGTCGCCTTGAACCTTGTTACGCACCAGCGCCGCCACCTGAGCAATATCCAGGTTGTACCGGGAGAGGCGTTCTCGGTCGTATTGGATCTGGATCTCGGGATGACCCCGCTGTAGCGACGACTTCACATCGGTCAACTCGGGCAGCGCCGCGAGCCGACTCGCCAGGGCTTCGGACACCGAAGCGAGTGTTTCCAGATCATCCGCTCGCACCTCGACCTCGATAGGCGTCTTGGTGGAGAACATCGCGGGCCGTGAGAACTTGGTCACCACGTTCGGGCGGCCCTCAAGGCGCTCCCGGATGGCATCCATGGTGGGATCCTCGAAGAGAAGCGGACTCATGGCCTCGTCGAGGCGCACGGTCAATCGCCCGCTGTGCTCGCCCGCCTCCGGGTCCGGGTCGAATTCCTCGCGGTCCACTCCCACGGTGGTGGCCACCGCGGCAACTCCAGGCGTCGCGCGAACCAGTTCCTCCAGGGGCTCCAGCGTCGCATCGGTGCGTTCCAGCGGCGTGCCGACGGGGAGTCGCCCCTGGATGTCGAAGATCCCCTGGCGTACCTCCGGGATCAGTTCCATGCCGAGTTGCGGAACCGTGTAGCCGAGCGTCGCCGCCGTGGCGACGAGCAGAATCGCAGCAGTCACGGTGGGTTGAGCCAATGCTGCGCGCAGGAGCACCGGGTAGGCGCGCCGGACGCCCTCGAGAACGAAGTCGAATGCGCGAAGGAACGGCGCCGCCACCGTGACGAGTAGTGCGATTGCGCCGCCGACGATCGCCCCGGCAAGAACCAGCACAGCCAGCCCTAGTCCGACGATGATCTTGCCGATGACCGACAGCAGGAGTTGGAGTGGTGTGCGGAGCACGTAGGCCCACAGGATTGCGACTCCACGAGCGCCGGTCGCGATGCGGCCGGCTCCAGAACTAGCCTGCCACCGACCGCGCACGTCGCCCGCGGTCGCCGCTAACTGTGCGGGTGCGTCGTAGGCGAGCAGTCCGGGCCATAGGTCATCCACGAAGGCACTGCCGAACATCGTGGACGAACGGCACCATTCACGGAATCGGGCGAATCCGAGGATCGGCGCCCAGATCGGCGCCGCGACGCAGCCGATCAGAACGGCCGCGAACTTCGCGATCGCCGCCAGCGCGCCGACGAGTGCAACGCCAACCATCATCGGGATGCGGGCGACCGGTCCGCGTAGCAAAGCACCTACACGGCCAAGAAAGCTGTTCGAGTCCGAACCGCTATCCGTGGACGCCAGGTCGTCCGCAGCCGCCAGAAAACCTCGCGAGGCAAGCATCGGAACCAGGAAGAGCGCCACGATGAGAGACGTCACCAGTGAGAACACAACGGTGAGGGAGAGGTCTCCGAAAACCTGTCCCGCGACACCCTCCACGAACACGATCGGGGCGAACACGGCAACTGTGGTGAGCGTGGAGGCGATGACGGCCGTGCCCACCTCACCGGTGCCCCGGATCACTGAGGCGACGAGTGCATCGCCCTCTTCGCGACAGCGCGTGATGCTCTCGAGAACGACAACGGAGTTGTCGACCAACATGCCGATACCGAGCGCGAGGCCGCCCAGGCTCATGATGTTCAGGCTGACTCCGACCTGATACATCGGCGCAAACGTGGCGACGATCGACACGGGGATCGCGATGGCGATGATCAGTGTGGGGACGAGCCGTCTCAGGAAAAAGTAGAGGACGATGATCGCGAGAATGCCGCCCCACACAGCGGTGGAACGCACCTCGTTGATCGCGTTTTCGATGAACGTGGACTGATCGGAGAGCAACGTGATCCGCGTGTCGGACGGTAGCTGCGCCTCGATGTAGTTCGTCATCTGTCGCTGCAGTCGCTCACGGCTGCGCTGATCGCCTTCTGCGTCGCCCGTGGATCCACCGGCTGCGAAAGCGCGCTGGGTGTCATTGCCGAAGACTCGGTCGCGAACGATCTTCGCGATCTCGACGATGTTCGCGTCGGCCTCTTTGAAGACGTTGAGTTCGACGCTTTCTTCGCCGTTCACTCGCGTGATCACGTCGCGTTCCACGTGGTCGCGATACACACGGCCCACGTCGCGCACTCGCACGACGGCCCCTTCACGATTTGCCACCGCGATGTCCGCGATCTCCTCGATGGTGCGGAACTCGTTGAGTGTGCGAACGACGTACTCGGTCTCGCCTTCCTCCAGGTTGCCGCCGGCAAGGTTCACGTTCGCCGCTGCGAGCTGACCTCCCACTGCGGAGATGTCGAGGCCGAAGGTCGCGAGCCGCCTCTCATCGAGTTCGACGCGGATTTCCTCTTCGAGGCCGCCCTTCACCTTCACCGCGGCAACACCCGGCAACGACTCAAGATCGCGACGTAGTTCTTCGTCCGCGTACTCCCGCAGGAAGTACAGGTCTCGTTGACCGTGCAGGCCAAGCCGAATCACCGGATCCAACTGCGGGTCGTAGCGCAGGATCAGCGGGCGCGTGGCGTCATCCGGCAGGAAGACCTGATCGAGCATTTCCCGGACGTCCTGAGTGGCGTCCGTCATGCTGGTCCCCCATGCGAAGTCCAGGGTGACGTCGGAAACGCCGGCGCGCGACACGGAGGAGATACGCACGAGGTTGCCGACAACTCCGAGCTCTTGCTCGATCGGGCGCGAAACCGCCGTTTCGACTTCCTCGGGAGCGCTGCCCGGATACTCGGTCCGAACCGTGAGGCTCGGGTAGGTGAGATCCGGCATCAGCGACAACGGCAGCAGCGAGTATGAGACAGCGCCGAACACCGCCACCGCAACGAACGTCATCAAGATGGCGACTGGACGCTGGGTGGTGAACTCGAACGCGCGCGTACGACTATCCGCGGACATGGCTACCGACCTGAGGACAAGACAGGGATCAGCTAGATCTAGCGGCCGGCGGCCAGGCCAACGCTCTCGCCCGTGACAACCTTCACCGGCATTCCGGTGCGCAGGGAGTCCTGGCCAAGAACGACAACCCGATCACCGGGTTCGAGCCCATCGACCACCTCGACGTGCTCGGCATCGCTTGCGCCCAGGCGTACTGGTACCTGAGTCGCCGTCTCGCCGGCGGAATCGCGGTCGATGCGGTACACCGCGGTGCTATCGCCCGCGTACACGATCGCTCGCTTCGGAATCAGCAATGCATCGTCGCGGCGCGCCGTCGTGATCTTCACGTTGACGAACATTCCTGGGCGGAGAGCTTCGCCGGATTCGATCCGTACGGTCACTTTCGCCGTTCCCGACTGCGGGTCCACCACCGGCGCGATGCGATCGACGACGGCTTCGAACTGGCCGTCCACCACAACGTCCGATGAGACGTCGGCAACCTGGCCGGCCGCAAGGCCCGGCAGATCGGCTTCCGGCACATGCACGTGCACCCACAATCGATCAGGATTCACAATCGTGAACAACGCCTCGTTGGAAGACACTCGTGCACCGCGGTGCACGTTGCGCACGCTGATCACGCCGGTGATCGGTGCCCGCACCGTGGCTTCGTCGAGATCGATCAGCGCCTGCTCGTGGGCGAGTTCGGCCTGGCGCACGTCGTAGACAGCCTGGTCGAAATCGACCTGTGACAGCACGCCCTCGCTGAGCATGCGCTCGAAGCGCGTCATGTCTGCCTGCTTCTTGTTGAGTTCAGCCTCGGCGCGTGCGGCAGCGATGCGGTACTCGTTGGGATCGAGTTCGACGAGCACGTCCCCTTGGTTGACGCGCGTGCCCTCTTCGACGGCGAGTGTCTCAACCTGTCCCGGAACCTTGGCGAGAACCTCTACCAGTTCGACCGCTTCGAGATTTCCCGACGCGACGATCCACGACGCTACAGGGCCGTGCTCCGCTCGTGCCACGACGACGGGCATGGACTCTTCGCGCACGTCGACCTGTTGGGTGGAGGCGCCGCCTTGGATGTCTTCGTTCGGAGCCGGGTCTGCGTCTGCGGCTGCCGGGCCGCAACCAGACGCGGCCACCGCGAGCGCGCTCAGTAGCCAGTTTCGTTGCCGTTTCATCGTGGACACTCGTTGTCTCTGCAGTTCGTACGAAAGTCGGGAAGTCTCTGCCTGTTGGTGAATACGCAGATCGGCACGGGAAGGTTCCGTCGGAGAGGGGAGAAACTCCGCGGGAAGTTGCCGGCCTCCGCGTCAGCGCTCGACCTTCAGAATAGCTTGGCGGCTTGTGTCGCGCGTAGCACTTTCGGTGGGCACAACGAACGCGAATTTGGCTCTAGTTGTCTTGAACGCTCGTTTTCTCGAAACGTTTTTTGTTCGGCTGTGCAGCGCTGGCCTCTTTACACCAACTCTGCGCTTCAACATAATTTCGTCGTCTATCGTTCCCATGTGGGAAGGCTGTGTCCCTGGGGGGACCAAAACGAAGGGGTGATGGGGTGGCTGCAAAGAAGAAAGCGACCAAGAAGAAGGCAACCAAGAAGAAGGTTGCAAAGAAGAAGGTGACCAAGAAGAAGGCCACGAAGAAGAAGGCCAAGAAGAAGGTCGCGAAGAAGAAGGCCACCAAGAAGAAGGCGAAGAAGAAGGTCGCGAAGAAGAAGGCCACCAAGAAGAAGGCGAAGAAGAAGGTCGCCAAGAAGAAGGCCAAGAAGAAGGTCGCCAAGAAGAAGGTCGCGAAGAAGAAGGCGACCAAGAAGAAGGCTGCCAAGAAGAAGGTGGCGAAGAAGAAGGCCAAGAAAAAGGTCGCCAAGAAGAAGGCGACGAAGAAACGGGCCGCAAAGAAAAAGAAATAAGCGGCGCCGAGCCGTCCTGGCTCGCGTTGTAGGAATCTCCCCCCGGGATTCGAAGGAGCGGGCTTCGGCTCGCTCCTTTTTCTATGGCTCCCCTGGGATCGTCGAACGCCATGCCAGAACTTCCCGAAGTCGAGACAATCCGTAGAGCGCTAGCTCGCGAGATTCTGGGCTACCGCGTGACGCGAACTACCGTCCGCGAGCGTCGTCTCCGTCGTCCCGTCAGCGTGGCCTCGCTGCGTCGACTCGAGGGTGGCGATTTCACGGCGATTGGTCGACGGGCCAAGTACTTGCTTCTTTCGACCGGCCACGGTCACACGGCCGTCATTCATCTCGGCATGACCGGAAGGGTCGATGTCTTCTCGATCGAGCGCGACTTCGGAACTCACGACCACGTCGAGTGGGAGCTCGAACATCCGAGCCGCGGCCCGCTCAAGATGCGTTTCCACGACCCTCGCAGATTCGGCGTCGTGGCGCGGCTCAAGACCAGCGGTCTGGCGCGCCATCGCATGTTCGCCCATCTTGGCCCCGAACCACTCAGCAGTGACTTCGGCTCGGATCATCTGTGGGCGGGCACCCGAGGTTCTCGGCGGCCCATCAAGAACGCCATGATGGACGCGCGGCTCGTGGTCGGCGTCGGCAACATCTATGCCAGCGAGGCGCTATGGAGAGCCGGTGTGCACCCGGCTCGGCCGGCTGGACGGATCAGTCGACTCAGGCTAGCCCGGCTTCACGATGAGATCGTCAACGTGCTCGGCGACGCGATCGATGCCGGGGGAACAACGTTGAGCGACTATCGCGACCCGGCCGGGGAGAGCGGCTACTTCCAAGTTCGTCTCGATATCTACGATCGCGCGAACGCCGATTGCCGTCGATGCGGCCGCATTGTTCGCCGCATCGTGCAGGCGGGTCGCTCGACGTACTACTGCCCGGGCTGTCAGCGCTAGCGCGCGCGGACCATCTCGACGATGGACGCTTCCTCGGGGAAGCGACCGGTCTCGAGCTTCGAGTAGATCAAATCGCCGTCGACCACGACCTCGAACTTACCGCCATCAGACGGATTGAGCGTGAAGGACTCGATGTCTTGCTTGAAAGCCAGCAGGAGCTTCGCCGCCAGACCGACGGCTTGAGGCTCGTAGTTTCAAGCCGCGCAGTATGTGAGCTCGATCCGCATCGGAGTCCTCGCGAGTTGGGGGGAGTAGCGGCCGCAGTATAGCCCGCCTCCCCCAACGCTCTAGTACTGCAGTTCGTCGTCGATCTCGTCGACCCAGGCACGCAAGTGACGGCGGATGACATCGGGCTCCACGTTCAGAACCATGCACACCGCGTCGAAGCCGGTGTTGTCGCCAAAGAACCAGTATTCGGGGTCGCAGCCGTCGGCGAGGATCGAGCGCAGCGTCTTCGCGGACACGGGGTTCGCCTCGGGATCGCTGCGGTGCGCCGTGTAGACCTTGAAGTCGTCGATGGCGCGGAGCAGGACTTCGCCCCAGAGGACCGATTCCGGAGTTCCGGTGAGGTACTGAGCGGCGTGGACTGTTCCTGGTGCCGCTGCTTCACGTTCCAGACGCGGCCGGCTGCGGCGAACGCGGGCTTGGCTTAGGTGGGCCATAGTTGAGTCTCCCTGTCACTGGATGATTAATGATGTGCTTAGAAGTATATCTATATGCCTAGAGTATCACTACAGCGGCAACAAAAACATTATAGTGACTATAAGTGACTAGAAGTGACTAATACTGGCAAAACGTTGATAAAGAAGGACTTAGGAGTCGAATCTGTAGTCTGAGGGCGATCCGGATGGCGAAAATGAGGCGCAAAGGAGAGGGAACTTTCGCGCGCGCCGTCGCATGGATACTCTTAGGCAGGTCCCGCGCGGAGCGGTGACGCCCCCCCCCCCCCCGAAAGCAAGCGCAGAGCGCGTAGGAGAAGGCGAATGGGTTGGTTCGATCAGGAGACCAAGGAAGGCAGCGCCGCGCCCACGGCCCGACCTGCGGCACCGGCACCGAGTCCTTCATCGCCTCCGAAGGCCACGACGGCGAGTTCTACAATCGGACCTCGGGTCCACATCAACGGAACCGTGGTCTCGGATGAGGATCTTGAAATCGTCGGCAAGGTCGAAGGCACGATTCATGCCCGCAAGGGGCTGAAGGTCGCCAAGGACGCCGACGTGAAAGCTGTCGTGCACGGTACCGATGTGCTGGTAGAAGGGACAATCAACGGCGACATCAACGCCAGCGAGACGCTGATCCTGGGGGCAACCGCCTCGCTCACCGGGAATATCAAGACCGCCAAGCTCCAGATTCGCGAAGGAGCCTTCTTTCGCGGACAGGTCGCAATGCAGCCTGCTCAGAAGCCGGCCCCCGCGCCGGAGCCGGTAGCGACCAAGCCGGAGAAGTCGGACCAGAAGGTCACCCCGGACAAGCCGGCCGACAAGACTCCCTCGGGCAAGCCGGGCGACGTGCGCAAGCCCTTGACCGAAACCAAACAGGCAGCGCCAGGCAGTTGATGTGGTCCGACTCCACAGCTCCCGCGAGCCATGACGCCTTGTTTGAAGCCACCGACTACAGATCGGCGCTATTCGAGCGCTTCGTCGACAGCGTCCAGCGGCTCGGAACGTCCACGCGAATCCTCGATCTCGGTCCCGCGACACCGGTGGGGCTGAACTTCTGGACGAGCCGGGGATTCAGTGTGAGCATGCACGACCTGGTGACGCGCGAAGACAGCGGTGCGCCGTTCGACTTCGGGCGTGCGGATCTGGGCGGGGTTCTCTGCTGGAACGGCCTCGCCGCCCTGGATCGCGAGCGCGCCGCAGAGCTGGTGGCGGCGTTGCGTGCCCGCCTCGTTCCCGGTGGCGTGCTCTTCGCTATCTTCGACGGTGACGGTCGAACCGTGCCTGGAGCATTCAGCTACCGCATTTGCGATGCCAGTCGGTTGCGGATCGAGCCAACAGCAGGTGGCGTCCGACCGCGAGCAGTATCTACAGCCGAGATCGACTCTCTGCTGAGCGGGTTCAAGCCCACACGGGTCACCGTGATGCGCCACGGATCGCGCGAGGCCCTTGGCCACGTTCCGGATGAGCGCGTCGATGCAGCCGAGTAGCCCCGAGAACGCTGATGCGCCAGCTGCTATGGCGCGGTTCCTCGGGCGGTTTGCTGCTCGAGAGTACTGGCTGGCGCACGAGGAACTCGAGTCACTCTGGCTTGTCGATCGGCGCGACTGCTACAAGGGCCTGATCCAACTTGCCGCCGCGAGTCTCCATCATCAGCGAGGCAACGCACACGGCACTCGCGTCAAGTTGACGAGCGCCCGTGAGCTGATCAGTGCGCCACAGGATGAGCCGCCCTGGATCGACCGGCCGGGCCTGGTCGCGCTCCTCGACAGACTGCTGGCGGGCGAGTGGCCCGAGAAGGTGGACCTCGCGGAATTCGTCAGCGTCAAGGCGTCGACGGCCGAAGCCGAGGAACTGCCGTACCGCGTCACCCGCTATGCAGACGGATACCGAACTGGTCGAGATCCACGACGGCGCGACTAGTTCGTCCCCCCCGAGTCAGCGATTCAGAATCGCGTGCCCAGGGTCGGCTTGAAACCGCGCCAGAAGTTCCGACCGAATCCGCGACGCCGAAAGTTCGAGATGACGACAAATCTCCTCGAACCATGGACTATCGAAGAACTCACCCGGCGCATCGAGCTCGTAGATCCGTTGCAGCTTCTCGCGCTCACTCGGGGTGAGCTTGCGTTGCGTGTCCTTCGAGTTGGCGTAGGCCATGTCTTTCATGGCCTTGTGGATGACTGCGACCCACAGACTCCTGCACGCGCTGTCGTCCAGGTCTTTCCCTTCGATGAACTCGATGGTTTCGCCGGCGCCCGCTGAACGAACGGATATGTTGGTTGCCAAATATGCCTCCCAGCCTTGGCTGGCCCGAACTATATCGACCTGCTCAACACCTGTCCATACAGCGCGGAGGGACGTACTCTTCCGGTACCTTCGCTCAACAGACTGCATCCGAGATGGCTGACGATGACCAACGTTGATCCGCTCCGCGACGTTCGCGTCATCGATCTGACGCGCATTCTTGCCGGTCCGTACGCCACAATGATCCTCGGCGACCTGGGTGCGGATGTCGTAAAAGTCGAGCGTCCGGGACACGGTGACGACACGCGGCACTGGGGCCCACCCTTCGTTGGCGACACGGCCACGTACTACCTCGCCGTGAATCGCAACAAACGCAGCGTCACGGTTGATCTCAAGAGTGCGGACGGTCGGGCGATCGTGTACCGCCTTCTGGCCGAGGCAGACGTTGTCGTTTCCAATTTCAGTCCGGGCGTGATGGAACGACTTGGTCTTGGACAGTCGCAACTCGCCGACAAGTTTCCCGGGTTGATCTTCTGCTCAATCACCGGTCACCCGCCTGACGACGACCGCGCCCATCGGCCGAGTTTCGACCTCGTGATCCAGGCCGAGACGGGATTGATGGATCTGACCGGTCAGCCGGATGGTCCACCCACCAAGGTCGGGATTTCTATCGCCGACGAACTCGCCGGCCTGTTTCTTGTCCAGGGTGTACTTGCCGCGCTCTACCATCGTGAGCGCACCGGCGAGGGGCGGGCGGTGAACGTCGCACTCAACGAAGCTGTGCTGGCGGCGTTTACCTATCAGGGACAGCAGCACCTCGCCGGAGGAGCCCCGCCACGCCGTATGGGTAACGAACACCCGAGCCTGGTGCCCTACCGGGCGTATCGCGCCGCGGATGCAGATTTCGTGGTCGGCGTCGCCAACGAGGGGCAGTGGCGACGGCTCTGCCATGCGATCGGATTCGATGATCTCGCCGAGGACGGTCGATTCGCCAGTAACGCGCGCCGAGTCGAACATCGCCTGGAGCTCGAAGCAATGCTCGATGAGCGTTTCGCGAGCCGATCAAGGGTCGATTGGATTGAGTTGCTGCGTGACGCCGACGTGCCTTGCGGGGAGGTGCGCGCGGCGGGAGAGGCACTGGACAGAGAAGCCGAGTTGGATACCGGACTCGTTTCCGAGCTGGGCGAGGGGCTGTCGAGCGTGGGGTCACCGATCTGGCTCGGCGGGAAGCGCCTCGGTGCGGAGCGGCGTCCGCCAGCGCTTGGCGAGCACACCGACGAAGTTCTCGGCGAGGCGGGGTTCTCGTCCGCTGAAATCGAACAACTTCGAGAGCGCGGCGTCGTTACCTAGTCGGCGAATAGCGGGCTGCTGGTGGATTGAGTAACCTCGGAGCTGGGCATCAAGAAAGGGGGCTTGGCCATGAAGTGTTTCCTGCGACTGGCGGTATTGGGCACGGTGGTGTGTTTGGCGCTGCCTGCTTCCGCGCAGATCCTTCGTCCGACAAGCGACGACGGCGGCGAGATTTTGCGCGTTGCGCGCGTAGCGGAGCTCGAGCTCGACTTGCCAGTTGATGCCGAGACCGCCTACGACGCCTGGACCGTGGTCACAGAACTCGTGGAGTGGTTGCCGCACTGGGCCGACATGACCGTGGACGTGGATTCCGGCTTCAGCATGGGCTGGGACGGCTACGACGGCGTGTGGACGGGCACCTATCTGGAAGTTGAGCGACCCGAGCGGTTGGTCTTCACATGGGTCGTTCCGGAAGGTGTTTTCCCATCGGGTTCGTACGAGACGACCGTGTCGGTGACCTTCGAAGAAACCGACGAGGGAAGAACGACCATGCTTCTGGAACATCGGGGATTCCGAGACGCAGCCGAAATGGAGTCGCAGCTCCTATCGTGGCGTGGGTATATGTTTGCGCTGCGCGCCCATCTGCTGCGGGCGACCCGCTAACGGCGCACCACTCGGGGGATCCCCTGCTTCGTTCCTACGCGTATCTATTCAGCCGGTATCGGTGGGCCTACGTCTTCGGGTTGATCGCATTGGTGATCACCAATGCGTTGTCGATGGCGATCCCGCGCGTATTCGGTGCTGCCGTCGACGCGTTCACCACGGGTGCCGATTCCCGCGCCGTGATGATGTTCGCCGGAATGATCATGGCGATCGCCGTGGTGCAGTCGCTCACCCGAGTTGTGTCGCGCATCGTGGTGCTGGGTGCCTCCCGTCGAGTCGAATACGACTTGAAAGGGCTGTTGCACGACAAGTTGGTGCGCCTCGCGCCGAGTTTCTACGAGGCCTTCAGTACCGGCGACTTGATGTCACGGATGACCAACGATGTGATGCTGGTGCGCGCGTTGGGCGGCCCTGGAATTCTCTATTTCGCGAACGCCGTGCTGGTGTACCTGCTGGGTATCGGCTTCATGGTGAGCTTGAACTGGCAGCTGACCATTGTCGTCCTCGCGCCGCTGCCCATCATGGCGTGGCTCGTGCGGGGCACGGTTCACAAGGTACGTGCCTACGCGTTGTCCTCGAGGGAGGCTCTGAGCGCGCTGAACACAGTGGTGCAGGAGAACCTCGCGGGTGCCGAAGTCGTGCGTTCATTTGCGCTCGAAGAAGCACAGACGCGCCGTTTCGATGAGCGCTCGACCGAATATCTCGATTGGGCGTTGAAGGAATCGCGATCGCGGGCCCAGATGATTCCGATGATTGGCATGGCAGGCGGACTCTCCTACGCCGCTGTACTGGCCCTGGGCGGACCCATGGCGGCCGCGGGCACCGTTACGGTTGGCGACCTGGTGGCATTCGTCGGCTACGTCAGCATGTTGATCTTCCCCACGGTTGCTCTCGGCTGGATCTTGAGCCTGATGCAGCGTGGGCGTGCTGCGCTGGAGCGACTGGATCGCATCCTGCGCGCCCCGATCACGGTGGCGTCGCGAGACGGAGCGTCGCCGTTCCAGGCACTCGAGCGATCGATCGACATCGCCGACTACACGTTCCGCTACCACGACACGTTGGAACCCTATCGACACCTCCAGGACGGCGAAGATGCCCACGAGCGCCCGGCGGCGCTCAGCGGGGTCAACTTGAAGGTGGCGGCGGGGGACTTCGTGGCACTCGTCGGAAGAGTGGGCTCCGGCAAGAGCACTCTGCTGAAGTCCCTTCTCCGGCTAGTCGAAGTGCCTGATGGCGCAATCAAGATCGACGACGTGGATATCAACGACTACGACGTTGCCGACCTCCGTCGCGCTGTCGCCTACGTCCCCCAGGACGACTTCCTGTTCTCCGACACCGTCGCGGCGAATATCCGGTTCGGCGCCCCGGATGCGAATGACGGAGCGGTTGCCGGGGCCGCCGAATTGGCTGGTATTGACGTGAGTTCAGAGGGACTGTCGCAGGGGCTCGAGACCCAGGTAGGGGAGCGGGGTGCGAATCTTTCAGGCGGCCAGCGTCAACGCGTCGCGCTGGCTCGAGCCCTGTTGCGAGAGGCGCCCATCCTGATTCTGGACAACGCGCTCTCGAACGTGGATACCGACACCGAGCGGCGCATTCTTGCCGGGCTTGCTTCGCACCGGACCCGGCGCACGGTGATCGCCGCTTCGAACCGCATCACAGCCGTCCAGGAAGCTGATCGGATCTTCGTCTTCGACGCAGGAGAGATCGTCGACGCCGGCAATGGCGATGACCTCGCCTCGCGACCGGGCCTGTACGCGACGATGCGGGAGCAACAGCAGCTCTCGGCCAGGCTCGAGGAGTTCGGCTGATGCAGGACGCCAAGAAGAAAGCGAGCCTGGGGATTCTGCGGCGGCTGAGACCGTTCGTTGCCACGCACGCTCGGTTGTTGCTCGTTGCCGGAATCACGCTGCCCTTCCTGGCAGGCGCGCAGCTGGTGGCGCCATACCTGCTTCGGGTAGCGATCGATCAGCACATCACGCCCGCCGCGAACGGCAACGCGGCTGCGCTGGACGGGTTGTGGACGCTCATCGGAGTTCTGCTCGCGGTGCTGGTAGCCGAGGTCGCGCTGCGATTCATGCAGCTATACCTCATGCAGATCGCCGGCCAGCGCATCATGCACGACCTTCGGATGGCGGTGTTCGAGCATGTGCAGCGGCTCTCGATGTCGTATTTCGACAAGCATCCGATCGGGCAGGTGATGACGCGGGTCACCAGCGACGTCGAAACGCTAAACGACCTGATGTCACAGGGCCTCGTGGCCATGGTCCGCGACGTCGTGACCTTGTTCGGCATCGTCGCCGTGATGACCTGGATCGACTGGCGCTTGACCGTCGCGTCTTTTGTCGTGTTCCCGTTCCTGGTCGTGATCCTGGGTGCGTTGCGCGTTCGGTTGCGTCGCACCTATGACGAATCACGGACTCTCGTGGCGCGGCTCAATGCCTTCCTGCAGGAGTCGATCACGGGCATGGGCGTGATCCAGGCGTTCGACGAACAGGGCCGCAACATCGACGAGTTCCGCGGCCATCGCGATGCGCTCCTTGGGATTGACCTGCGCGGCGTGCGTCTGTCGTCCTACCTTTCGGCGGCGGTGCAGGCGGCCACCACAGTTGCCACTGCTCTGGTGCTCGCCTACGGGGGATTCGGCGTAATCGGTGGCACGGTGACCGTCGGTATCCTCGTGCAGTTCATGGAATACCTGGCCCGATTCTATCGTCCTCTGGAGGACCTGTCCGACAAGTACGATTCGTTGCAGCGGGCCGCCGCCGCCTCCAACAAGATCTTCTCGCTGTTGGATGAAGAGCCGGAGATTGTGGCGAAGGAGGGAGCCATCGAGGCGCCCGAGTTCGGGCGCGAGATTCGATTCGAGGGCATCAAGTTTGCCTACGCAGACGGCGACGAGCCGGTGCTCCGCGAACTCGATCTCACCGTGCGTCGCGGTGAGAAGGTCGCGATCGTGGGCTCTACTGGGGCAGGTAAGTCGTCTCTCGTGAAGGTTCTTCAGCGTCTCTACGTCCATCAATCTGGGCGTGTCACGATCGACGGTGTGGACACGCGCGAGATCGATCCGCGCGCGCTGCGCAGGTTCTTCGGAACCGTGCCTCAGGATGTTTTCCTGTTCACCGATTCGATCGGTGCGAACATCGGACTTGATGAAGACGTTGTCAGTCGTGAACAAATCGAGACCGCTGCCGAGATTGTTGAAGCAAAGAACTTCATCGCCAGCCTGCCCGGCGGGCTCGACGCGAAGCTAGGGGAACGGGGAGCCAAGCTCTCTTTCGGCGAGCGCCAGTTGCTAGCGTTCGCCCGGGCCCTGGCAAGCGGCCCCGAGGTTCTGATTCTCGACGAGGCGACCTCGAGCGTTGATTCCGACACGGAAGCGAGCATTCAGCGGGCCATGCGAAACATGGTTGCCGACCGCACCGCTCTCATCATCGCGCACCGGCTATCTACCATCCGCGAGGTGGACCGCATCGTGGTGCTGCACCACGGGGAGATTCACGAAGAGGGCACGCATCAAGAGCTGATGGCGCAGGACGGTCTCTACGCCTGTCTCTATCGGCTCCAGTACGCCGAGGACAGCGGTTCAGCCGCTTGAACAAGCGGCTGTTGAACTAGCGGCTCTGCGCTGTTAGCGCCCGGTCGAGCGCTGTGACGAGATCGATCTCGCCCCAGGTGTCGAGTCCGCCGAATCGCTGCACTACACGGCCGTCCCGATCGAAGACCGTGACCGTGAAGTTCTGCGCGGGAATCGCGCCGCCCCATTGCACGACACCGAAGCGGCCCGCGAGAGCAAGCGTCTCCTCGTCGGGGCCGTGCAGTGACATCCAGCCAGGACGAGACCAGCCCGCGGGATCGAGGCCGGGCAGAATGACGCCGACCCGTCGGACTGCGGCGGCTCCGGGGCCGAAGCGATCGAAGGCATCATCGATGCGGCCGAGGTAGCGATCGACCATGGCCTCGTCGGTAGACACGAACACGAGTGCACCAGGTTGTCTCACGAGGTCGATCCGGGTGACCGCACTGCCGGCGCCCGATTGAAGGCGGAACTCGGGAATCAAGTCGCCGGTGCGTACGGCGCTGTCGCCGGTTGACTCACGCGGTGGAGCGGGGATCGGACTACAGCTCGTGGCGAAGAGGGCGACGGTGCTGAACACGGCAAACTTCCGCGCAGCGGGGAGGACTATTGCCCAGCGAGTCCGAGTGTCTCGGGCGTCAGAGGGGCTTGTCCCTCCACGTATCGACGGACGGTCACCTCGTCGGTTAGTCGGACGAGGATCTGCCGGATTGCTCGCGCGTCGAGCGGTTCGAACCCGTCGTAGGCAGTCGTGAGCGAGCGCCACAGCGCCCGTTCGAACGACTTGTCCGAATCGATTCCGTTCCATTCGATCTCCAGGAGTCGAAAGATCAGCTCGCCGCGCAGATACAGGAGATTCCGTTGGTCTTCGCGACCGAGACTCGCTGCGGGCAGGCTCCCGGCCCGGTAACCGCCGATGTCGAGATAGCGACGATACGCCGCGCTCAGGTGCTCCTCCCGATCATCCTCGTCGATGTGGCCGGCAGCAACAGCGGCGCGACGGCCCATGTGCATTGCCCAACCTTCCGACAGCCACGAGAGTTCGCGGGTGACCTGCACGGCGCTCGGTACCCAGAGATGAAAGAGCTCATGTCCGAGGAAGACGGCCATCGCCTCGGCGATTCCGGGATGTTTGGGATCGACCCCCGGACTACGGGCCGCGTAAACAAGAAGCGTCTGGTCGCGCACCATGCCCGCGGTTCGCAGGCCACCGCGGATGGGTAACCGGTCGGGCAGCGGGCTCAGGACGGCGAGAGCACGGCGCTGGCTAGCCGGCCCCAGAGAACTTGTGTGGCTTTCCACCAGCGTCGCCATGAGCGGTTCAATGTCGTCCGCGAGGAGATCCCAGTCGCGGTGGCGAGCGATCTGGAGGCGTGGCGCATTCGGAAGTTCATCGATCGTGAATGGCCCGAGCGCGAACACGCTCGCCACAGGATGCTCGCGCATCGCGAATACGCGCTCGCCTTCACTCCAGGCAGTCGTGGCGATAGTCCAATCGCGGTTGCTCTCGGGCAGATAGAAACGGACGGTGGCCTGAGCAACGACTCCAGCCGGCCTGTTGTCCGGCGCCATCGTCAGGGGCGTCGGGTCGTCGTAGAGTCGCGGCCAGGCGTCCGAGCCCACGAGCACGATGTAGTCGTTGCCTTGTGCGCTACCGCGATAGAACGTATCCGCCGTGGCGGCCTGGTCCAGGGCGAGTTCGTACGTGAGTTGCCACGGTTCGCCGTTGGTGGTGATTCGGTAGCCGGCATGACCGGCGGCCTCGATCGGAAGCGCGACGCCATTCTGGTCGAGTGCCCGGACGCCGGCGACCTGAGTGGTTCTATCTGGCGATGCTCCCGGACCTACTCCGAACCCGATCCACGCGACGTCGGGGCCTCCGCGCACGTCGGCCACAACGCTCACCCCGGTGTCGGTGGGGCGTACGAGGTAGTCCACGGCAAACGGCGTCGAGGGGACGGCGCAACCGACGGACACAACCAGTGCGAATAGGGCGAGTACGAGCTTGGGCATCGACGATCGGCAGTGGGAGGCTCTGGACACGTCCGATCGTAGCAATCTGGGCTCTCGCGCCGAAGAAAGAAATCGACCCGGAAGGGCGGGCGGCACGGCCGTCGGAGACTGCTACACTGTGGCCGCCTTTGCCCGGGGGAGAAGGCGCTCCCGTCCGTCTGGGGCGAAGGCGGTCGACAACCATAGCGCCTGTTCGGGGAGGCCCCTTGTCCACGGCATCTGCGCCGCCATCGGTCGATATCGAGACTCAAGCCATCAACACGATTCGTGTGTTGTCCGCGGAAGCGGTGCAGCAGGCGAATTCCGGTCACCCTGGCATGCCCATGGGCTGCGCGCCCATGGCCTATGCGCTGTGGCGGCATCATCTGCGGTTCAATCCGCGCAATCCCGACTGGGTAGATCGCGATCGATTCGTGCTGTCCGCTGGTCACGGATCGATGCTGCTGTACTCGCTACTGCACCTCACCGGGTTCGACCTATCCATGGACGATCTCCGGGATTTCCGGCAATGGGATAGCGCGACACCCGGGCATCCCGAGTACGGACATACGGCCGGTGTCGAGACCACCACTGGCCCGCTCGGACAAGGGCTCGGCAATGCCGTCGGGATGGCGCTGGCCGAGGTTCGCCTCGCCGCAGAGTTCAACCGTGATGGCCATGCCGTGGTCGATCACCACACGTATGTGATTGCGGGTGACGGAGATCTCATGGAGGGCGTACAGGCGGAAGCCGTCTCGCTCGCCGGGCATCTGGCACTCGGGAAATTGGTCGTTCTCTACGACGACAACAAGATCACGATCGACGGGCAGACCGATCTGGCGTTCAGCGAGGACGTTCGCGCTCGCTTCGCTGCTTGCGGTTGGGACACCGCTCTTGTCGAGGATGGCACCGATGTTGGCGCACTCGATGAGGCCATCAACGCCGCGAAGTCCGTAGCCGACAAGCCGTCGTTAATCGCAATCCGTACCCACATTGGGCACGGTAGCCCGAACCGGGCGAACACTTCGAAGGCGCACGGCGAGCCGCTCGGCGATGAAGAGCTCGCTCTCACGAAGGAACGGCTCGGGTGGTCAGCGGAGCCGTTCGACGTGCCGGAAGCGGTGCTCGAACACTTCCGAGAGGCGACGGGCAAGGGCGCTGCTGTCGAGTCCGACTGGGACTCGCGCTGGGCAGCGTACTCGGCGGCTTTCCCGGATCTCGCGGCCGAGTTCGCGCGGCGGATGGCTGGTGACTTTCCCGATGGCTGGCGTGATGACTTGCCGACGTTCGTCGCGGAAGATGGCCCTATGGCCACGCGCGCGGCATCGGGGAAGGTCCTCAATGCGGTGGCCGACAGGTGCCCTGAGTTGATCGGCGGCTCGGCCGACCTTGCCGGATCGAACAAGACGAGGGTCGAGACGAGCGGTGACTTCGGCCCTTCGAGTCGCGACCAGAGGAATCTGCATTTCGGTATTCGCGAGCACGCGATGGGCGCCATCATGAACGGAATGGCGCTGCATCGGGGCCTGCGTCCCTACGGCGGGACCTTCCTGATCTTCTCCGACTACATGCGGCCATCGATTCGCCTGGCGGCATTGATGGAGCTGCCAGCGATCTACGTCTTCACACACGACAGTGTGGCCGTTGGTGAAGATGGACCGACGCACCAACCGATCGAGCAGATCGCATCGTTGCGGGCGATTCCCGGCATGACCGTGCTTCGACCCGCGGACGCAAACGAGACGAGCGCAGCCTGGGCGGTGGCGATGGCCCAGAAGGGCCCGGTGGCGTTGGCCTTGACGCGACAGAAGATTCCGGTGCTCGATGCGAACGCGGCCGGCGTAGCCCGCGGTGCCTACGTGTTCCGGGATCCTGCGGGCGACGGCGAGCTGGATGCGATTCTGATCGCCACGGGTTCGGAAGTGCATATCGCTGCGGACGCGGCGGGCACGCTTGAGTCCGAAGTGCTTCGAGTGAGAGTCGTGAGCATGCCGAGCTGGGAACTGTTCGAGCAGCAGTCAGCGGAGTATCGCGAATCGGTTCTGCCTACCAGCGTCGGGACGCGCGTGTCTGTAGAGGCGGGTTCGACTTTCGGTTGGTCGCGCTACGTGGGGCTGAACGGCGCCAGCATCGGTATCGATCGCTTTGGCGCCTCAGCGCCCGGCGGCGAGAACCTGCAACGGTTTGGGTTCTCCGCCGACAACGTGGCAACCACCGTGCGAGGCGTTTGCCAGAGTGACTGATCGGAGCGTGGCCGCGGACGAAAACCAGGGCCCGCGCGTGGCCTTGGGCTCGGACCACGAGGGCATAGGCCTCAAAGAGAAGCTCATTGCGCACCTACGCGAGGAGCGTCACAGCGTGAAGGACTGCGGCGGCCACAATGCCGAGCCGGGCGGAGCACCCGCCGTAACGGCTGCGGTCGCCCAGGCCCTGGCGGCCGGTGAAGCGGACGTCGGGATCGTCGTGTCCGGCTCCGGTGCGGTGGCCAGCATGGTGGCGAACAAGATTCCGGGCGTGCGCGCCTGTTGCTGCCAGGACGCGGTCAGCGCCAGGCACGCCCGGCGGTCGGCCGCGGCGGACATGCTCTGTCTGGGCGCGCGTGTGCTGGGCGATGAATTGGCCGCTGACGTGGCGCGCGCGTTCGTCGATCAGGCGCCGTCCGATAGGGAGCGACACGTGTCGTTGCGAAAGCGCATCGACCAGCTCGAAGACGAGTTCGAGTCGGCGCGTGAGGAAGGACGTCGAAGCCAGCCGGCGTCGGACTGAGTCAGTCGTGCTCCGGCGCGCCGAGATGAGTTCTCTGGGGGACCTCGCCGGCCCTGTTCAAGACTGGACGCAGCGATTCGTCGACGACGACGTGGCGCGCCGCCTCGCCGATCGAGACGCGACGCTCTGGACGGATGATCCAACGGTGCATGCCCTGATCGCCAACCGGCTCGGATGGGTTGGAATGTCCGGCGCCGAGGTCGGCCCCGGTCTTGCCGCGGGTGATGTGCTGTTGCTCGGAATGGGAGGCAGTAGCCTCGGGGCAGAAGCCGTGGCGACGGCGTTTGACCTGGATCGACTGCGAGTAGTGGATTCAACGATCCCGGAAGCGGTGCGTGACTCGGCAGCTCGGTTGGACCAGGTGTCCGACATCGTTGTCGCGAGTAAGTCCGGCGGTACGCTCGAAACCGCCGCCTTGGCGCGATTCTTCGAGTCGGAAGCACCGGCGGGTACCAGATTTCATGCGGTAACCGACCCGGGCTCGGATCTGGAGCGACGTGCTTCGGAGCGCGGCTATGCCATGACCCACACCAATCCGGCGGACATCGGCGGCCGGTTCTCTGTGCTTTCAGCGTTCGGCGCTGTGCCGCTGAGTTTGGCGGGCATCGACGTTGCGTCGGTGCGACGGGAGGCCGCAGTGGCAGTCGAGGAGTGCGGTACGGATGGTGAGCACAATCCCGGCATCTGGCTGGGCGCCGTCCTCGCAGCGGCTGCTGCGACGGGGCGCACCAACATGGTTCTTGTTCCCGCGCCCGGACTTGAGGGCCTGGCCGATTGGATCGAGCAACTCGTTGCCGAAAGCACAGGCAAGGGCGGTATTGGCATCCTGCCGGTGGTCGCGCCGCGGGAAATGCCGTTGGATCGATGGCGCGACGACGCCTTCGTCGTGGATCTGGCGTGGAGAGACGGCGAAGAACATGCGGCGTTGCAGGATGCCGGCGACGTCCCCGTTGTGCGGTGTGCGCTCGCGAGCCCGGCTGAGATCGGCCGAGAGTTCTACGTCTGGCAGGTCGCGACCGCTCTGGTGGGGCGCACGCTCGGAATCAACCCCTTCGACGAACCCAATGTTGCCGCCGCCAAACAGCAAACGCGAGAGATTCTCGATCAGGGAGAGGTCGGTGTGCTGGCCGAGGGGAATCCCCAGCGGTGGCGAGTGGTCGACGGCGACGTGGCCGATCTGCGACGGCTAGCCACGTCGGATGGTGGTTCATACGTTGGAGTCCTCGCCTATCTCGCGCCGCGCGCCGCCACTCGTCGGGCAATCGTTCGGTTGCGGACAGCCCTCTGGGAAGGCCTGCCCGTGACCGTGGGATGGGGCCCGAGGTATCTTCATTCCAGCGGTCAGTTCCACAAGGGTGGACGCGTCGGAGGGCGGTTCCTGGTGGTCACCCAGACACAAGAAGATCTGCCAGTGCCCGGGATGGCCTGGACGTTTGGCACCATTGCCAGGGCTCAGGCGTTGGGCGATGCGAGCGCGTTGCGTGCAGCTGGCCGCGACGTCGTTCATCTCCATGTCGAGTGTGGCCTCGATCAGGTTGTCGACGAGATTCTGGCCTCATTGGAATAGCAACAATCAGCCCTCGTGAGGAACGATGACCAAACTGCGCGACGCACCTAGTTTCAAGATCGCCTTCAGGGACGCGGACTTTCTCGAGCGACCAGAGGTACGCAGCTACCGACTGGCACTCGAGTACGCCAAGCCGCAACTCGCGCAGCAAGAGATGAACGTGAACTCGACACTCGTCGTGTTTGGCAGCGCGCGGATTCCCTCACCGGAAGCGTCGGCCGCCGCGTTGACTTCAGCACGGGAAGCCCTCGATGCCGCACCAGATGACGATGCGGCGCAGGCGGCGCTGGCGCGTGCCGAAAAACTGGACGCGATGGTTCCGTTCTACCAAGAGGCTCGTCGTTTCGCGGCGGGCGCGGCGTGCTATCAGACACCGGGCGAGCCCTATGACTTCGTGGTGACCACGGGCGGTGGCCCGGGGATCATGGAGGCGGCCAACCGGGGAGCGTTCGAGGCGGGTCTGAAGACCATGGCGTTCAACATCGAGATTCCGCACGAGCAGGACCCGAATCCGTACGTGACGCCCGAGCTGTGCTTCAATTTCCACTACTTCGCGATCCGCAAAATGCACTTCTTGCTGCGCGCTCGCGCCATGGCCGCGTTCCCCGGTGGCTACGGCACAATGGACGAGCTCTTTGAGACGTTGACGCTCATCCAGACCGGCAAGATGGAACGCATCCCGATCGTCTTGTTTGGGCGCGACTGGTGGTCGCGCTTCATGCGGATCGAGTCTCTCGTTGAGGCCGGCACCATCAGCCTCGATGACCCGGATCTGGTGAAGTGGGTCGATACCGCGGAAGAAGGTTGGGCCGCGATCGAGGAGTTCTACGGAGAGGAGTCGTCCGATTGACTGCGATGTTCGACCGGCGAGCCGACTTCGATCTCGGGGAACTCGTCTATCTGGACGGGGCGGCGCACGGACCGATGCCTCGACGATCACTCGATGCTGCTCGCGATGCTCTGGATACGAAGCGCGACCCGTCGACGCTGCGCGACGCCGACTACTTCGATCTCCCTGACCGGATTCGTGCCGCCGCGTCTACGATCATCAACTGCCGGCCCGAAGACATTGCCATTGCCACCGGCGCGAGCCACGGCATCAGCCTCGTTGCGTGCGGCCTGGATTGGGCTGCCGGTGATCACGTAGTAGTGCCGAGCGGAGAGTTTCCGGCGAACAATCTCCCATGGCGTGATCTCGCCGTGCGTTCCGGGGTTGAGGTGGAGTTCGTCGACCCGAGTGCGCTCGAAGGTGCGATTCGCTCCAATACCCGCGCGGTTGCTGTCGGCCACGTCAATTTCGCGACAGGTCGCCAACTCGATCTCCAGAGCATCGGGCAGCGTTGCGCCGATGTCGGCGCGCTATTCCTGATCGATGCATCGCAATCGGTTGGTGTCACGCCGATCGACGTCCAGGCGTGTCAGGCGTCGGTGGTCGCTGTGGCCGGCTACAAGTGGCTTCTTTCGCCGTACGGCACTGGCTTCACCTACGTGCACCGGAAGTGGGTCGACTCGTTCCGGCTGCCGACGTTCAACTGGGCCACCGTTGTGGGAGCGGACGACTTCAACAAGCTCGTTGACCTGGAGCCCGTTCAGCGGCCCGGAGCGATTCGGTTCGACGTTCCCGAGACGGCAGCCTTCGTGCACGGCTCGGCAATGGCGGAGTCACTCGAGTATCTGCTCGAGGTTGGGGTCGAAGCGGTGAGCGCCCACATCGCGAGCCTGCATGACCTGTTGATCGATCTCTTGCCCGCGGGGTTCTCCGTGGGCAGTGATCTCTCCACCGGACGGCGTTCTTCAATCTTGCGTCTTTCGGCGGCCACCGACGCCGGTGACGTCTACGAGCGTCTCTATGCCTCCGGGATCAAGGTCAGTCTGCGCGAAGGGGGACTGCGCGTGGCCCCCGGAGTCTGGAGCGCCCGGGAAGATGTCGAGAAACTGGCTGTCGAACTCGGCCGAGCCGGCTAGTCCACGAGCACGTGCACCGCGCGGGCCGGTGGCAGGTTGCGCCATACGATTCGCGACCTGGCGCGGCCGGCGGCGAAGGCAGCTTTCGCCGCTCTTACTCCGTCGAGCCGATCCCGTTCGGTCGTTGGAGCGGTTACCTTGCGGAGACGGGGCAGGCCCACGTACTCGAAATATGTGAACCAACCGTGACCGCCGAGTAACTCCACGCCCGAGGCCAGTATCGCGGACGCGGCCTCCACCGGCAGGTTGTTGAGCGGGACGCTGCAGATCACGAAGTCAGCGTGGCCGGCCAACCGGATCTCCCGGGCATCGCCGACGTGTACATCGATTCGCTCACGCGCGCCATCGAATGCCGTCTCGCGGTCGATCAATTCACGAAGGTAGCGCGCGAATTCCGGGTTGATCTCGACGCAGTCGAGATGGTCGTGACTCCGCAGGGCCGTTGCAATGACGCGCGTCACGGCTCCAGTGCCCGGTCCCATTTCGACAACGCGCACCGGGTCCGCACCGCGCTCGAGACGCAGTGGTTCGGTCATGGCCCGGGCGAGGAAGCGTGACGATGGCTGGATCGCCCCAGTCGACTCGAACTGGTGTTGGGACTGGCGCCAGAACGCCAACCGTTCTTTCAATCGCACGGCGGCGAGGATAGCGCGGCTCCTCGGCGCGCGTAGGAGCCACCCCGATATCGCCCCTCGCGTCCTGTTGACCCGGCACACGATCCAGTTCATAAGAGGGGAGGGGTTCGAGTCGGGTTGGGGGTGTTTTCGCCTCGATTTCGTCTCGACGTACGATCAAAGAGCGAAAATAGGCGGTCCAGTCGTGGCGAGAAAGAAGGCAGTCAAGAAGACGGCGACGCGCAAGAAGGCCCCTGCCAAGAAGAAAAAGGCTGCCGCCAAGAGGAAGGTGACCAAGAGGAAGGCCGCACCGAAGAAGAAGGCTGCCGCCAAGAAGAAGGTTGCCAAGAAGAAGGCCGCGCCGAAAAAGAAGGCTGCTGCCAAGAAGAAGGTTGCCAAGAAAAAGGCCGCGCCGAAGAAGAAGACTGCCGCCAAGAAGAAGGTTGCCAAGAAGAAGGCCGCGCCCAAAAAGAAGGCTGCCGCCAAGAAGAAGGTGACCAAGAAGAAAGCCGCGCCGAAGAAGACTGCTGCCAAGAAGAAGGTTGCCAAGAAGAAGGCCGCGCCCAAAAAGAAGGCTGCCGCCAAGAAGAGGGTGACCAAGAAGAAAGCCGTGCCGAAGAAGGAGGCCGCCCCCGTCGCCAAGAAGAAGGCGGCGAAGAAGAAGACCAAGCGGCGCGGCCGCATCACGAAAATGACCGCCTCCGAGGCGCTGATCTCGCTCACGACGCTGGCCGATTTGTGGCCTGACTTCGAGTGGCTTGAGGCGCTCTACCTGCACGGCGGCAATCTCGATACCGCTGCGGGACATCGCGAGCTCCGCTTCATGATCATTCACAATGGATTGCGCCGCGCCAACCAGGTGGCGGCCGCAGAGAAGGCGCTCGACAAGGCCCTCAAGCCTGCCGTTCCGGTGCGCCGGAAACTGGATTTCTTCGGCGATCTCCAGATCATCGAGTGGGTTGAGCAAGAGAATCCGGGATTCCTCGCGGCGTTCGGCCGCGTGATTCCGGTCTACGTGCGCTCGGCCACCTGACCGCGCCGCGAGTAGTCGATCATTGCAGGGTGTTTCGATTTCCCCGAGGCGTGTGTTCGGCGTCCACGTCGCTGTCGACGATGAAGGCCACGCGATCTGGGTCTGTCGTGCCCATCCACGGAAGCGACGGGGTTCGAGTTGAGAGCATCGAGCGACTCGTCGACTTGCCAGGCGGCACCGCTTCGCCGGTATTGGCTGCGGAGGCCCTCGTCACCAAGATTTCCGAGGCACCGAGATCGGCCTGGGGTTTTGATGCGCCGTTCGGCGGGCCGCTGGGAGCTCGCAGAACCGATCTGGAGCGAGGCCTTGAGAACGCTTCGGCAGCCGCTGCCGACTGGATTCGCGAGGGCATTCTCGAGCCGCTCCAGTCGAATGCTCAGGTGTGCGCGCTGCCGCTGCAGCCGGCGCCGTTGATAATTCCCGGCATGCCCGCCGAGATGATCGCTCGGGCAGCCAGCACGTACTTGCTCGAAGTATCGCCGGTCGCGCTGATTGCTGAGCTTCAGGTCGACGATCTCGGCGTGAAAGGCGCGCAGGCCCCGGAGCGTCGCCAGGCGCTACGAGGGCTCGCAGATGCGTCTCTGGTTCGTCCGATGGCGCGGGCGCTGCGGGAGCACGCGATCACAGACGGCGGGATGGCCGCGCTGTTGTGCACGGTAGCCACCTGGCGCGGGTATCGGTCGTACGATCACGGCGCGTTGCACGCCCAGGCGGAGTACGCAGCGCAGGGCTTCGTCTACTGTTGAGTCGGCCAGCGGGGCTTCCGATGATCGTCCAGGGCCCCGCCTGGGGCCCGAGCGTCGAGTACCTCGAGAAGACGCTGGGCCCACTGCTTCGACAATGGCGTCCGCACTTCTACGCGCCGCGCAACACGCCTGGCGGTATGCGAGTTATCGAGGACGCGTCGCAGGCAAGCGACAAGCTGGCTGCCGATCTGGAGGTTCAGCGTCAGGGCCTCGGTGTCGAGAAGGCGATCCGGGTCGGGCACTCGCACGGAGCCTTGCTGGCGCTGGCGTACGCGATCAAGTATCCGGACCGGGTCGCGGCACTCGTTCTGCTGGCGCCGAGCGTCGACGCGCCAGGGACGAATCGGGAAAGCGCCGCGGTTCTCGAAGAGTTCCGTGGCGACCCGTGGCGCCGAGCTGCCATCGAGTGTTGGGATCGCGACGCGCAACTTCGGGGCTCGGTTGCCGACGATCGGGCGCTTGCACGGAGGCTGCGAGTACTCGCACCGCTCAATTTCTGGTGCCGCACGGCTCTCGAGGAATTCCAGAACTCCCTTCGACACACATCGCCACCGTCTTCCGCCGCTCTCGCGGGGATGCCGGCGGCGCCGGAGTCCTGGATTCGAGCGGGGCTCGCGGAGGTGGTGGCGCCGGTGCTCTGTGTCGCGGGCCGACATGATTTCTTGACTCCGCCCGCCGCAGCGTTCGCGGTGAGTTCGAAGCTACGTGCCGGACGCCTGTTGGTGGTGGACCACGCTGGGCACAATCCCTGGGTCGAACGGCCGGCAGCCGTTGGTGACGCAATCCTGGCCTTCCTACAACGCGAGATCCGCACTCAGGCGTGACTCGGCCGGTCCCTGACGTTCCGTGCCGGTCTATACTGCTGAGACCGGGCCTGGGAAGCACCGAGAACTTTCGCTCATGAGAGTCCTGCTGACCATGATGGCTGCGTTTCTCGCACTCGTGTCGAGTGCGCGTGCGGCGCCCGCGCCACCGAGCGCTCTCGACGACTTCGGTGCGGTCATCTACCGCGTGCCGGTGCGTGAGCAAGTGGTTGCGCTGACTTTCGACGATGGACCACGGCCCCGTTCACGGGCGAGATCCTCGATGTGCTGCGCGACCAGGGAGTTGTTGCGACCTTCTTCCTGATTGGCGAGAACGCGGTTCGCTACCCCCAACTTGCAAGGCGTATTCACCGCGAAGGGCATGCGTTGGGCAACCATGGATGGACTCACAAACGCCTCGACCAGATCTCCCGGACCGAAGTTCAGAACGAGATTCTGAAGGGCGCTCAAGCGATCAGACGGGCAACGGGCGTGCGGCCGAGAATTCTCCGGCCGCCCTATGGCGCCGTGGATCGCCGACTGGCTGGCCCAACCGGGCTCGCCGCCCAGCTCGATCAACGGATTGTCATGTGGTCTGTGGAGACGCGCGACTGGTCCACTCGTTCGGCCCTGCAGGTCGCGGCCGGCACCGTTCGACGCGTCGAACCCGGAGCGGTCGTGCTGTTGCACGACGGCGGAGGCAATCGTGAGCATGTGGTCACAGCCACCCGGTGGATGGTCGGTCACCTGGCACGCAAGGGGTATCGTTTCGTGACCGTCCCCGAACTCCTGGCCATGGCTCAACGGCAGTAGCCTTCTTGCGCGTCTACTACACGGATATCTTCGAACTCCCGCTCCCGGTCGAGCACCGGTTTCCGATGGCCAAGTATCGGCTTCTGCGGAAAGCGGTCTGCGAGCTCGGGATTGTCGAGGAGTCACAGCTCCTCGTGCCGGATCCGGCAAGTGACGCCGAGCTTCTCCGGGTGCACACCGTCGACTACGTGACTGCGGTGACAGGCGGAACTCTGGATCCACAGGCCGTGCGCCGTATCGGCTTCCCCTGGTCGGCCGAACTGGTCGAACGTTCCAGGAGGTCCGTGGGCGCCACGTTGGCAGCCAGTCGAGCGGCTCTGAGCGACGGCGTGGCGGTGAATCTCGCGGGAGGCACCCACCATGCCTATTCTGATGCGGGGGCCGGGTACTGTGTCTTCAACGACGCGGCTGTGGCCGCCCGTGCGACACAGGCCGAGAATGGCGTCGAGCGTGTCCTGATCGTCGACTGCGACGTGCATCAAGGGGACGGCAGTGCGGCGATCTTCGCAGACGATTCGACGGTGTTCACTCTGTCGATACACGGTGCGAGGAACTACCCCTTCCGCAAGATGGCGTCGGACCTGGATGTAGCGCTGCCGGATGGCACGGGGGACGACGAATACGTTGCAGCGCTTGAGACCGCACTGGAAACGGCGCTGTCCTGGGCAAGACCCGATCTCGCAATCTACGTGTCCGGGGCGGATCCCCATCGACAGGATCGACTGGGAAGGCTCCGTCTGACGAGGGAAGGGCTCAGGCGTCGCGATCGCCATGTACTGAACCGACTGGTGACCGCTGGTATCCCGTGTGCAGTCACGATGGCCGGCGGATATGGAGGGGTGGACGACATCGTGTCGATCCACGCCGGCACCGTTGCCATTGCCTCCGAGCTGTGGCGCACCCGTGACGCTGTCGCGCTAAGGTAGCTACACCAGCGCTTGTCCAAACTTCGAGGCTACTGTCATGTTCGAACGTCGTTCTTCGTTGTCCGCGTTGCAGCTCGGGGTTGCCGCGTTGCTTCTCTCGCTCGCCTTCGCGACTCCGGCCTACGCGCAGCGCGACGGTGTGATCTCTGGACGCGTGACAGACGTCGACGGCAGTCCTCTTGCCGGTGCGATGGTCTCCGTGTATTCGCCTGATCGCGGCGATACCCGTTCGTTGACCGCAGATGAAGGCGGCAACTTCATGGGGCGCGGTTTCCGCACCGATGTATACGTCATCACGATCAGCGCTGACGGTTACCAGCCGGTGCAGCAGGAACTGAAGGTGGACTTCGGCCAGAACACGGTCGATGCGTCGCTCGTGGCTGCGGTCGCCCCGTCGAACGTGAGCTACGACGATATCAACGCCCTGTACCAGGCCGGCTTCGACGCCTACGAGCGACAGGACTGGGCGGCGACGGCGGAGGCCATGGCGCCACTGCTTGAAGCCGTGGATGGCCTCGAAGGTGAGGAGGCGGACGTGATGCGGGCCAGCGCGATGGAGGCCCTGGGCCGCGCTCAATTCGAGACCGGAGAGCTAGACGCGGCGATCGCGACCTATGAGGGCCTGCTCGAAGACGACCCGGACTCCCTGGCGGGGCATCACTGGAAGGCCCAGGCCCACGCGCGTCAGCAGGACTTCCCGAGCGCTCTTCCGCACGCTCGTCGAGCCGCGGAACTGGCACCGAACGACATGGCGATGCAGTACAACGCGGCCGTGATTCTCCTGCAGACTGATGATGTCGAGGGTGGCATTGCTGCGCTCGAGCGCGCGGTGGAGATCAACCCGGAATTCCCGCTCGGACGCAAGCAGCTCGGCTACGCCTACCTTCGGCTAGGAGCTCAGGACCAGAGCTACTACGCCAAGGCAATTGAGCAGCTTCGCGCTTACATCGAGCAGTCCCCCGACGCGGATGACCGCGCCGAGGTGGAAGGGATGATCGGTGCGCTCGAGGCTCAGATTCAGGGCTGAGCGCCTATTGCTCCTGCGGCATCCACGTCCAGGTAACTTCGACCTGCTGGTCGAACTTCACCTGTAGCTGAGTGCCCTCTGGCAGGTTGACTTCCTTCCCGCGGCCGGCCGCGAGTCCGCCGCCCGCGCCGACCGCGAGTCCGACGAGGAGTCCGGTCGTGCCGCCGACGATCGCGCCCATGGCGCCGCCGATGGCGCCACCGATGCCTGCGTTCTTGGCCTTGTTGTCTTTGCCTTCGGTGTCGGAGGCATCCACGAGGCCGGCAACGGTCGCGGGCGCTGCCGCTGAGCGCCCATCGCCAGAGACGAGCTTGTCAACGACGAGAGTCAGCTCGCCGCCGCGGCTCAGTGCCTTCGCGCTCTCGACTGCGGCCACGCGGCCCACGAAGATTGCGCCCGCCGGAACAACAACCTGACCCTCAACACTGATGTCCTCGACCAGCCAGGTCTCGAACGTGTCGCCTACCTTCGCGTCCTCTGAGCTGAGCCAGCCCTTGAGCGCGAGGGTGGTCCGGGTACCGGGCGGGATGAGGTTGGCCTGGGATGTCGTGGCCAGCGCCGGCGTCACGAGCAAAGAAAGGGCTGCTATGAGCGCCATGGTGCGGCGAGTACGCATCGGTTCCCCCAGATTCGATATCGCCCGATGACGCGCCCCCGCGTCTCCAGACTGATGTTGCCTCCCGATGTCTCAACGATTATGCGTCGGACCTGTCCTCTGCGTCTATCGACGTTGTCGAAGCCCTTTGAGCCTCAACGCGGCGAACCCAGATCCAGAGCAGCAGAACCAGAATGAACGGGCTGCCGATCAGGAGCCATATGGGGTGACCGAGTAGTCCCCAGATGAGGAAGGGGACCGCGAGAACCAGCACCATCGGTAGCGCCCACGCCGGGTGAGCGAATGGGCTCTCGGGCCTCATGAGCTCGTAGCCGGTTGGCGGCTCGAACGCTTCGTCTTTGCCGGAGTCCAGGCCCGCAGGTCGTTCCGCCTCGGGCAGATCGCTGCCTTCGTCGGTCATCCGGTGTTCTCGTCAGCCCGCTTGGGCGGCTTCCCGCCCAGGTCTCTACAGAGCCCGTCGAGGATCTCGGCCACGATTTCGATTCGGGTCGGGTGGTAGTACTCGGCGTTCACGCCGTTGTACACCGTGTGTTCCTGGTCGATCAGGTAGGCCGGAAGGTGGATCAGGTCACTGGCGTGATCGCACAGAAGACCTGCGCCGAGCAACTGGTGTGTGTCCGCGTCGGCCATGATCTCGCCAAAACCGTGATCATCCCCAGCGAGGTGCAACTTGCCGACGAGTCGCGACTCCTTGCGACCGACGACGAGCTTGTGTCCCGCGGCCTCAGCCTCATCGGGTGTCATGCCCGCGTAGCCGAACTCGGGATCGCTGTAGACCACCATGATGCGACTGCGCTGATGCCATTCGCGCGAGCCTTCCGTCACCGCGTTCTCCGCGGCGACGCCGGCTTCGATGTGTGCCTGATGAACCACCATGCGGCGGCCGATCACATCGCCTGCGGCGAAGATGTGATCCGTTCCGGTAACCCGCATGTCTTCGCCCACTTCGAGCCCGCGCCGCGTCGGTTCGATGCCCGCGTTGCCGATGTCGAGCGAATCGAGCATAGGTCGCCGGCCCGCGACCACGGCGAGCTGGTGCGCCGCCACAGGCTCGAACCCGGTAGGGCCTTCGACGTTGACGATGAACATGCCCTCGCCATCCCGATACACGGACTGCGGTGTTGTCCCGCGCATCATCCGGATGCCCTCGTGTTCGTAGATCTCGGCGATGCGGTCCCCGAAGGCGGCTGGCCATGTCGAGAGCGGCCGTGAGCGCGCGATCATCGTCACCGCACAGCCGAGACGGGCGTAGCGCAACGCGAACTCGAGGCCGATCGCACCGGCTCCGATCACGGTGAGCGATTCCGGCAATCTCGTGTTCGAGAGGAACTCGTCGCTGCTCCAGATGTGCTCTCGGAGTTCCGCGAGTCCATCAACGGGCGGGAACGCTGGGCCCGAGCCCGTGGCGATGACCGCCGCATCGAACGTGTCGCGCTCGCCCGCTGACTCCAACGTGTGCGGGTCCACGAAACGAGCATCGGACCGGATGACCTGGAAGTCGTTGCTCGCGTGGTTGTGGATAGCGCGCTGCCGATAGGCGCGGAAACGTGCGATCTCGCGATCCTTCCAGGCCACGATCTGACCCAGGTACGCATCCGGCTGAACCGGTTCGACTCGCAGCCAGCGCTGCTTGCGCGCGTGGTGCATCACATCGATTGGCTGGAACATCGCCTTGGACGGCATGCAGCCCCGGTTCACGCACAGCGACGCGGCGTCCGCGTTGTCGCCCATGAAGAACAACACGCGGGCGCCCTGTTTGGCGGCTGTGCGCGCGGCCGTGAAGCCCGCGGAGCCGCCTCCCAGAACTGCGACTGTGCGCTGTGTCATGCCCTACTGCTCCGGGTATTCCATGGTCAGCGGGTCGGGCAGGGGAATCCGCTCGACGCGCCCCTCGGGTGCCAGGGCAGCCAGCTGGATGTCGGCGTGATCAGGGTCGCCAGCCAGCATGTCGTCGACGTTCCCGACGGCCAGAATCACCAACCGATCCGGGTGCAGGTACTCCTGGGCTACTCGCATCACATCCTCCGCCGTGACGGCAGCGACTTTGTCACGGTAGGTGCGCAGGTAGTCGAAGTCCCGGCCCTGCAGTTCGAAGCTGGCGAACAGGCCGGCTCGCTGGCCTGCGGAGGCGAAGTTGAGCGTGAAGCTCTCGATGAACGATGCCTTCGAGGTTGCAAGCTCCTCGTCCGAGACAGGTTCGGTCCGGATGCGCTCGATCTCTTCAACCACGATTGCGATCGCCCGTGCGACGGCTTCGCTGCGCGACTGGAAGAAGGCCCGGAATGTTCCGTCGTAGTGCACGCCGAAGCCAAATCCAGAGCCCGCGCTGTATGCAAGCCCTTCGTCTGACCTGACCCGCGACATGATCCGCGAGGTGAAGCCACCGCCGCCGAGGATGTCGTTCATGATCTGGAGCGCGAAACGGTCGGGGTTGTCGAGCTGTGCACCGAGATGTCCAAGAGACACGCGGCCCTGGTTCACGTCTTCCTTGTGCACCAGGTAGAGCCCGGGCTGCGGAGTGTGTTCCGGTGCGGGTACCGATTCGGCCGCGGCGCCAGCGGGCCACTCGGCGAGTCGCGCGTTGAGTGCGGCCACGACAGTGTCAGTGTCGACGTCACCCGACACGGCAAAGATGAAGTTACCTGGATGCATGGCAGCGGCGTGGAACTCCCGGAGGTCATCCGGACCCACGGAGTCCAGTTCGTCGGCGGACAACGACCGCGTGCTGAAGTGATCGGTGCCGTACATCAGGCGGTTCCACTCGCGCCCTTCGATCTGGCCCGTCGAGTCGTTGCGCCGCTCCATTCCCTGGCGTGTCTGATCCTTTGCCAGGTTCAGACGTTCTTCGTCGAATCGAGGCTCGCGTAACATCTCGAAGAAGAGTTCGGTGCAGCGATCCACGTCCTTGGTTAGGCAGTTGAAGCTGGCGCTGCCCGATGTCCCGCCGAAGCCACTTCCCATTGAGGCCGCGAGGAAATCGAGTTCCTCGTCGAAGTCGGAGGGTGCCAGGCTGGCGGTGCCGCCACTCCGAATCTGGCTGCCCGTGAGACCGGACACACCCGGGGTGGCCTGTCCTGCAGACGTGTAGCTGCCGGCCCGGATCGTCAGGCCGATATTCACGAGCGGCAGGTCATGGTCCTCCACCACGTACGCCACGGCGCCATTGGCGAGTTCGTGCCGATACTCGTCGCCATTGGGCGGTTCGAACTCGAGTCCAGGAAACGCCAGATCGCGTGGATGGGCCACCCGCTCTTGCTGTGCCACTGCGGTGCTGGCGAGCGTGGCGATCGCCAGTGCGCCGGTAAGAATGTGCGTAGAGCGTCTCACTGTCCTTCCTCCTCGAGCTCGGCAATACGCTCGCGAACAAGTTCCAGTATCAGCTGGAACATGTCCTGGTTCTCTTCCGGTACCTGCGATGCTTGAGCTTCCATACCGACGAGCTGCTGCTGCAGCTGTGGTAGCAGCTCGGCTGTGGCTCCAGCGAGCTGTTGCTGGACCATGCCGATCTGCTGGCGCTCGGCGTCGTCGAGGCCCGCAAGACGTGGGTCGACCGGGGCGGCGTTTTCGTCGCGCGTATAGATGGCCACCGCGCGTTTGTCATCATCGAAGTATTCGTTGGCGACGCGCTGGATGTCCTCGACCGTCACAGCCTGAAGCTTGGGGCCCACGGTGTTGATGACATCCCAGCCTCGGCCAGCTTCGTTGAGCAACAGCTGGACCATCAGGCCGAAACTGCCCTGAAGCCGTCTGAATTCGGCCGCTGCATTCTGGTTCTTGACCTTCTGCAGCTCGCGCTCACCCACGACCTCGCTCTTCAGTTTCTCGATCTCGGAGTAGATCGCCTCTTCGACCTGCTCGGGCGTTACCCCGTCCTTGGCGAGACCGGTGAGCTGGAAGTATCCGTCGTACTTGAAGCCGTTCTGCCCACCCGATGCCTGGGTGGCGAGTTCCTGCTCCTCGACGATCGACTTGAACAGCCGCCCAGTGCGGCCCGACAGCACCTGCCCCATCACGACCAAGGCGGGCTCATCGACGTGACCGTCGGCCACCGTGTGGTACCGAATCTGTACCTGTGGCGTTGTGTCAGCCGTGCCGTACATCCGCTTCTCGCCCTGCTGCTCCATCTCCCAGGTGCGCACGGGCTCGGGCTCACGCGGCCCGCGCGGAATGCCGCCGAAGTACTGTTCGGCCCAGGCGATGGCCTCGTCGGGATCGAAATCGCCGACCAGCGCCGCTGCCAGGTTGTTGGGCGCGTAGTACACGTCGAAGAAGGCCAGAGCCTCCTCGCGCGTCATGCCATAGAGGTCGCTGGGCCAACCGCCGATCGGCCAGCCGTAGGGCGAGGACTCCCAGAACATGGCGTTGAACTGTTCGGTCAGTAGCCCCGTGGGGGTGCTATCGACTCGAAGACGGCGCTCCTCGTGCACAACGTCGCGTTCGCTGTAGAACTCCCGGAATACCGGATTCTGCAGCCGATCGGACTCCATCCAGAACCACAGCTCCAGCTTGTTGGCGGGAACGTTGATGAAGTAGACGGTGAAGTCGTTGCCGGTTCCGGCGTTCATTCCGGAGGCACCCTGGCCGGTGTAGATCCGGTCAAAGTCATCTTTGATGATCAGCCCTTTTTGCTCGTCGAGCGCCGTCTGGAAGTCGTCCATCAACTCCTGATGCGCCGGAGTCCGGTGCTCCGGGTTCTTCCAGTCGTCGATCAGCCCCAGGCGCTCCTGGCGGATCAGTTCCTGCTCGTGCTCACGGATCTGAGCATGCAGACCATCGAGGTGTTCGATGACGCGCCGATCGGCTTCGGCGTCGGTCGTGCCGATCGTATCGGTGCCCTTGAACATCATGTGTTCGAACAAATGGGCAACGCCGGTTGTACCGGCGCTCTCATTAACTGAGCCGACCTTCGTCACCCAGCCCGCGGAGATGTTGGGGTCGCCGGGTCGCGGGATGAGGAGGAACTTCATCCCGTTGTCGAGTTCGTGAACGATGGGGGTGACCTGCTGAGCCGTCGCCGGAGCGGACAGACACAGGAACACACCAAGGGCCAGGCTGATTCGCCGCATGGGCGGCCTCCGAGTGAGGGTTCGGTTGATGATCGAGCGCGAGCGTCGATTCTAGCAGCCGACGTTCGTCGCCCGCTCAGTCTTCGCGGCCGCCGTTCGTAGGCCCTGAGACCCTCCGGGCGAAGCTGCCTACTCGCCGTCCACGGCTGGAGCCCGCCGTGCTGCCACACCACGCAACATCGCATCGAGGGCCTCCCGGTCGAACCAGGTACCGCCCGCCACGACAGCTCGCGGGGCGCGCAGCGTTGAAAGCATCTCGCGTGGATCCTGTTCGAGGATCACCAGGTCCGCGGCGGCGCCTACTTCAACGACCCCAAACGAGTCGGGGCTCTTGAGTACCGTCGTTGCGAACCTCCCCGCGGCATTTGTGGCCGTGACCAGCGCGGCATGCGCGCTCAATCCACCCCGGACTAGTGCCTCGAGTTCGTCGACCAGTGACAGGCCGGGAACCATCAGGGGGTTCGGGGTGTCCGATCCCGCGAGCAGCGGAACTCCTGCATCGTAGGCGGCCCGGAGCAGTAATTGCTGACGCTCGACGAATGGAGAGGTTTGGGTGGGCGTCGGCCGTTGCCCAGCGAGGGAGTGCCACCAACCGAGTATCCCTGCTGGCATGAACTCCATCGAGGGATCGTCGAGCGCCGCCGAATACTCCAGCGTGCCGGCGAGCGACAGCGCTTCTTGCACGGCAAGCGTCGGCGTGAGCCAGACTTCCGCTACGCGGATTTGCTCTACGAGTTCTTCGATTCCGACGCCCGCGTGGACGAGCTTTTCCGTGTGCTCGAGGTGCTGGCGGCTGGCGAGCACGCCCGCGACGCCCACGGCTGAGGGCACGTGTCCGGTCATCGGAAGATCCAGTAGCGCCGCCTCTCCTGCCAGGGCTTCGTACGTGGAGGCGCCGAGTCCGTCATACACCTTCAGCATGTCGTAGCCGACGTTTGCCGCAGACCTCGCCAATTCGCGAGCCTGATCGGGGTCGGTGACGAGTTCAAACCGAACGCCGTCCACCGGTTCGCCGGCCAGCAACGTGCTGGTTACGAACAAGCGAGGCCCGCGACGTTCGCCGGCCTCGATCTGACGCCGCCATTCGAGGTGGCGGGCGGAGCCGTTCATCTCGCGCGCCGTGGTGACGCCATGGGCGAGGAACAGGTCGAGATCATTCTCGGCGATATGGGCGTGCATGTCCGCCAGTCCGGGCATCACCACAGCCCCGGCGAGATCGATAATCCGAGCGTCCTCCGGGAGGGCCTCATCCTCGTCCTGGCCGATGCGCGCGATCACACCGTTTTGCACGACGATGGTCCCGCTCGGCAGCAAAGGCGCCCGATCGGACAACTCGGCCGCCATCGAGAGGATCCTCGCGTTCCGGAGAACCAACGCGCTGGAAGCCTCCTCGAGCTGACTCGGGATGCCAGAGGCAGGGGAGTGGAGGGCAAGTGCCAGGGTCGCAATCACCGTAGCGGCGATGCGACGGTCTCTCGAACGTTCACGGAACATGGCCAGGAGCTCGATTCGGGGAGGTATCTCACAATGTGCTAATTGAGTATCTCACAATGTGTGAATTGCCCTTTTCTTGTCCGCCCGCCCCAGAGTCGAGGTGCCGCCACTCGGCCGAATCGCCCAGCCGAGCGGTGACCTCCCTAGCCGTCCTTGATTGCCGTAGCCGGGGCGACTCTCGCAGCGCGCCACGCCGGTATCCAACTGGAGACCACGGCGAGAAGCAGGAACGCCGTCGCCGCGGCAGCGATTGAAGCTATAGAGAGCGAGGGCGTTTCGGGCGCGAGCGCGGCGAGTCGTGTCCAACTCACCATGAATAGCGGCAGCGCGATCAGCAGACCGCTGCAGATGAGTAGGACGCCTTCGCCGACGACCCTCATGAAGAGTCCGATGGGTCTGGCGCCGAGGGCCAGGCGGATTCCGACTTCCTTCCGACGAGCTTCGGCTGCTCTCGACAGGGTGGCGAGCACTCCGGAGGCGCCGAGAATGGTCGCGGCCACGGCGAGCAGTCCGATGAGTCCCGCCATTCTGGTTCCGCCGGCCGTTTGCCGCTGCATGAACTGGGGCAGTGATTCGATTTCGTACGGCGCCAGAGCGGCATCGATTTCCCGGATATGGGTGCGCACGGATGCGGCCATCGTCGCCGGGTCGAGATCGGTTCTCAGTGCGAAGACGATGAACTCGTTTGGGGCCTGTGCAAAGGGAAGCAGCACTGATGGGATCGCGCCCTGCCCGACGGCATCCGTGTTGCTCACCACGCCGACGACCTCGCGCTCGCGGCCGTACATGGTGAAGCGAGCGCCCAGAGCTCGATCGATTCCACCGAGTCGTTGGGCGAAGGCTACATTCACCACGGCCACGTAGGCGTTCTGCGCAGTGTCGTCGCTCGTCAGACGGCGACCGTCAACGAGCCGAAGACCGAGGACGTCGAACCAGTTTGGTGTCACGTGTTGCACGTTCGTCGTGACATCGTCCTCCATACCCTGCACCGCAAGTTCTGACAGGAACGGTGCCGCGCTGGCCGGCACCTGGGACGACATTGCGTTGGCCACGACCCCGGGTTCAACGTCCAATCGGGCCATGAGCTCCTGTGCGAAGCGGTGGACCTCTGGCCAGTCCGGATATGTCTGCATCCCGGTCGGGTACCGGGTCGACGGAAGATCGACACGGCCGACCAGAATCCTGCTGGCGTCGATGCCGCGGTCGCGGTCGGCGATATCGCTCAGCGCACTCAACAGGGCGATCGAACTGGTGGCGAGCAACGCGGCGGCTCCGACCTGGGCGACGACGAGTGAACGTGAGGCTCGCGGAGAGGATCTCCAGTCGTCGCGCTGGCTGGGTGCCTGGACCAGCGCCGCGACAGCAACGGGGATCAGGCCGATGCCGGAAACCAAGGCCGCGCACGCGAGCGCGAACCCGATGGCAATCGGTGAGTCCAGGATCGCCACCTCATCGATGCGCCAAGCCGGCGCCCAGGTTCGGAGAGTGGATACGAGACCTGACGCGACGCCGAGCGCCGCGGGAACCGCCGCCACGGCCAGCAGCCCTGTTTCGAACACCAGCTGGGTCATCAGCCGCGCGCTCGAGGCGCCGAGCGCGCGACGCGTCGCGATTTCTCGGGCCCGTCGATTCCATCGCTCCTGCTGCAAAGAAGCTGCGTTCAGCGTCGACACCAGCAGCAGGAACCCCGCCGCAAGCAGGATGATCATCAATGGGCCTCGTCGCGAGCCTCGCAATCTCTCGTGTAGATCCGTAACCAGGAATCGACGGTTGGCGTGTGTCTCGGGATAGGCGAGCGCGAGCGCCGCGTCCATCGCCTCGATTTCGCCCTGGACGGTTTGGAGAGAAGTCCCCGGTGCCAGTCTCGCAATGACGTCCAGCACCGGGGCTCTGCGGTTGTAGCTCGCCGGCCCGACCCCCATTGGGACCCAGAGATCAGCCTCCGCCGTAGGCAGCTCGAAGTTGCTCGGCGCGACGCCGATGATCGTGTGGGGTACGTCGTCTATGGAGAGTGTCTGGCCGATCGGATCTGCGCCGAACCCAGCGCGCCAGAACCGTTCCGAGAGCACGACCACCGCGGCCCCGGTGGCGGAATCTTCCGCGTCGCTGAAGAACCGGCCGAGCCTGGGCGTCAAGCCGACAACGCCAAGCGCCGAGGAGGTGGCAGCGGCGCCTTCAACGCGGCGTGTCTGACCGTCGAAGCCGACCACAGCGAAGAAGCTGTCGAACGCCGCATACTCAGCGAAGCCGTTGACGTCGGGGAGCGCCTCGAAGACGTCGGGGCCTGGCACCCCTCGGAGGCTGGTATCGCGCCGCGAGTCGAGCGTATTCAGACTTGCGAGCCGATCGGGGGCCTCGTACGGCAGAGGGGCCAGCAAGACCGCCTGGAACGCGGATGCCGCGGCCACTGAGATACCGATGCCAAGCGAGAGGATCGCGATCGAGGTGACGCTGAAGCCAGGCGCTGCGCACAGCGCACGAACTGCCCCGCGACCCTCGGCCAACCCCGCGCGTGCGGTGCGGCGCGCCCCGATCCCTAGAGTGTCCGCGAGCACGGGTAGGGCGGACCTCCGCAGCTGGCGCGAATACCACGCGGCGACGGCTTCATCCGTCCGTTCTCGCCGGAGTTGCTCGGCGCCGGCTTCTAGATCTGACAGCAAGTCGTCGCGCTTGCAGGCCGCGAGCAGTGCCCGCGACGCTCGATCGATCCGATCCCTTCCCCAACTCATGTCGAGTCGCCGCCCAGGGAGATCATCCGCTGAACCAGGTCGGTGGTCGCGTTCAACTCGCGAGCGCCACTCGCAGTTAGCCGATAGTAGTTCCGCGGCCGCCGGCTGCCCTCGACTTTGATCGGCATCGCGCGAACTAGCCCTTTCGTCTCGAGTCGCCGAAGGGTTACGTACACCGCCCCTAGCGAAGTCGAACGGCCGCCAGTGTCTTCGAGGAGTTGCTCGATGGCGACGCTCCAGGCCTCATCGCCGAGCGCTCGGATCGCGATCAGCACGAAGAGTTCGAATTGAGCAAGTGTTCGGTGACGGGCCATTTCAAATAAATACAACAATCAGATATGAGATGCAATGACGCACTTGGGACCGCTATCGGCCCGGTCGCAGATCACGTAGCCTGGGCGGCCTGAGGAGGTCGGATGAAATACGTGATCTGGCACAATCCCCGTTGCAGCAAGTCGCGAGCCGCGCTCGAGATCCTCCAGACCGCTGGCGTGGAGTTGGAAGTCCGCCGCTACCAAGACGCACCGCCGAACGCTGCAGAGATTCTCGCGGTTGTGCGGTCGATGGCGCGTCCCGTGCGCGACCTGGTGCGGTTCTGCGAGGCCTGCGCCAGGGAATTGCGACTAAAAGATGCCGACAAGACGGATGCCGAATGGGCCCAGGTTCTTGCTGACAACCCGACGTTGATAGAGCGCCCGGTCGTGATCTCGTCTGATGGAAGGGCTGTTCTCGGGCGGCCGCCCGAAGCGGTCCGCGACCTGCTGTAGACTCGCGACCGCGTAAGCGAGGGGGTTGCGATGAAGCGCACGGCGCGGCTGGGTCTGATTCTTCTACTAACGGCAACTGTGAGTTGTTCGGCGCCGAGGCCGGACGATCACGCGGAAGAGTTGCGGAGACTTGCGCGTGGGGCGCTCGCTCAGATCGACGGCGCGCTGGAGCTTGCGGGAGTCACCGCGCCTGTCGAGATTCTGCGCGATCGTTGGGGCGTTCCGCATATCTACGCCGACAACATCGACGACCTGTTTTTCGCCCAGGGGCTCGTTGCGGCGCAGGATCGGCTCTGGCAGATGGAATGGTGGCGCCGTTATGGCGCCGGTGAACTGGCCGAGGTGTTGGGGCCTGCCGCCGTTCCCCCCGACCGGTTTGCTCGCCTGTTGCGGTATCGCGGCGATCTCCAGGCAGAGTTCACCAGCTATCATCCGGAGGGCGAACGCATCTTGACGGCCTTCGCCGCCGGGGTGAACGCCTGGATCGGATGGGCCAGCGAACGCGGCGTGTTGCCCGTGGAATTCGAGCTCACGGGAATCGAGCCCGGCGAGTGGACCGCCGAGGTGCCGATTCTTCGCATGGCGGGCCTCGCGATGACCGGGAACAACCTACGCGAGCTCGATCTTGCTCGACGGGTCGCAGAGTTGGGGGTGGAGGAGGCAAATCGACTCGCGGCCCCGGACCCCTGGCAAGAACTGCGCGTTCCGGACGGCCTCGATCCCGCCATCGTGCCCGAGGATTTCCGGCTCCAGATGCTCGGCGCGCCATTGCCGACGCCGGCGCTGCGCGACAAGTACTCGGATTCCGCCGACCTGTTCCAGCCACTCACGTCGATTGCACTTGCCGGGCCGCTGACCGCCGCCAGGGCCGGTGTGACGCGCCGTAGTCCGGGAGAGGGATCCAACAACTGGGTGGTGGATGGCTCGATGAGCGCGACGGGAGCCCCGCTCCTGGCCAACGATCCTCACCGGTCGATCGCGTTGCCCTCGTTGCGCTACCTGACTCATCTCAACGCTCCCGGGTGGAACGTCATCGGCGGCGGCGAGCCGGCGCTGCCGGGGGTGGCTATTGGCCACAACGAGCGCGTTGGCTGGGGGCTCACCATCGTCGGGATCGATCAGGGCGACATCTTCGTCGAGACGCTCAACCCGGAGTCGCCGGACCAGGTATGGCACAACGACGCGTGGGAGCCATTGCACATCCTCGAAGAGGAGATCGCGGTGCGCGGGGAATCGGCGATGACGGTGCAACTCAAGTTTTCGCACCACGGCCCGATCCTGTGGGAGGACGCTGAGCGCGGCGTCGCGTATGCATTCAAGACAGTGCTGACCGAACCCGGTACGGCCGGCTACCTCGGATCGCTCAGCGTCGACCAGGCGACGGATTGGGATTCGTACGTCGACGCGCTGGCGGCCTGGAAGGTTCCATCAGAGAACATGATCTACGCCGATGTTGACGGCAACATCGGATGGTTGGCGGCTGGTTTGACGCCGCTGCGCGACGGCTGGGTGGGTCGATTGCCCGTGCCGGGAGACGGGTCCTTCGAGTGGCAAGGCTTCCGCGATACTCGCGAATTGCCGCAGGAGTACAACCCGGGACGCCGCTTCATAGCGACCGCGAACCACAACATCATGCCTGCGGACTACGCCCCACCGCTGGGTTATCGCTGGGCGAATCCGACGCGTTTCGAACGTCTGCGGACGCTGCTTTCGAACGGTGGGCCCTTCAACATTGATCACTTCAAGGCGCTTCAGTACGAGGTCTTCTCGCAGGTGGCTGCGGATCGTGTCGCCCGGATGGCCGAGTGGACGTTCGAGGACGCGCAGGCCGAACGTGCCCGCGAGTTTCTGCAGCAGTGGGACGCAGTGCTGGGCGTCGATAGCGCTCCGGCCTTGCTCTACAAGACGTGGGAGCGCTTCGTGAACGAGTTAGGAGCCGATCCGGACTCGGTAGCCGAGCAGGACGCGGAGGCGGCAGTCCTAGCGTCGATCGCCACGCTCGAGGCTGACCATGGCGGCGACTGGAACACGTGGCGCTGGGGAGCCGTGAACCGCCTGGATCGGCCGCATCAGTTGGTGGATACGTTCGATTTGCCGACTGTCGAGCGTCCCGGTGACGGCACGACCGTGAACCTCGGCCGGCCGGCGCACGGGGCTTCGTTCCGTGAGGTTCTGGACGTGTCGAATTGGGACAACTCCGTCGCCACGAGTACGCCAGGCCAGTCCGGCCAGCCGCTGAGTCCGTTCTATCGGAATCTAGGCAAGATGTGGACGGACGGCGAGTACTTTCCGCTGTTGTTCACCCGGGAGGCGGTGACTCAAAACGTAGCCCACCGTCTCCTCCTGTTGCCCTCGGAAGAGCCGTAGGACGCGTTGTCAGATCCTCCCGTTCGAGTTGTTCTGAATCCGTGGCGCGAGCCCGACGCTCGCGAGTGTCTGGCGCCGTTCGGCGCTGAGACCGCGCGCGAGGTTCGCGGATTTCATGCCACGTTGGACGACTACGCGGCGACTCCACTACACGCCTTGCCGGGACTCGCCGGCGAGCTAGGCCTCGGGCAGGTGTGGGTGAAGGACGAAGGGCACCGGTTTGGGCTCAAGGCGTTCAAGGGACTCGGCGCGAGCTACGCGATGGCGCGCATCGTGGAGGGCGCAGCCGGTCCACAGACCTTCGTCACCGCGACCGACGGCAATCATGGCCGCGCAGTGGCGTGGGCCGCCCAACGCATGGGGCACCGTTCGATCGTCTACCTGCCCGAGGCGGCGAGTGTGGGTCGTGCCGAGGCGATTGCTGAACTGGGCGCGGAAATCCGGCGGACGGACGGCGACTACGAAGCAGCCTGTCGGGAGGCGGCGGATCTCGCCGACAACTCCGACGCCACCCTGCTTCAGGATGTCGCCTGGCCAGGCTACGACATGATTCCTCGCTTCATCATGCAGGGCTATCTGACGCTTATGGACGAGGCGGTCGAACAGATGGCCGGTGAGAGTCCAACGCACGTGCTGCTGCAGTGCGGCGTCGGATCATTCGCCGGTGCGGTGGCAGCCTACTGCCTACACGTTTTCGAGCCCGCGCCACAGGTGATTCTCGTCGAACCTGCTGCGTCCGCTTCAGCCGAGGCGGCCTTTGCGGCCGGAACCGATGCGCCGCCACTGGCTACGGTGACCGGACATCCCTTCATGGCGTGTCTCGCCTGCGCGCAGCTGAGTACCGTGGGTTGGGACATTCTGCGACGCCACGCTGATGCTCTGATCGTGGCAGACGACGACGTGGCAAGGCTCGGCATGCGGGAACTGGCGACGCCGCGCGGCGCCGATCCGGCGATCGTGTCCGGTGAATCGGGCGCGGCAACGACGGGTGCGCTGATCGAAACCTGCCGAGATGCGATCGGCTCCCGCGCGCGACTCGGACTCGATGCGGACGCCCGGGTGCTGCTGATCTCGACCGAGGGCGATACCGATCCAGAGGTCTATCGTGCAACGGTCGCTGGGGCATGACTCGGTCGTCTGCTCGCGCGTGTACATTGGCGGAGTCCCAACTGCCACCAGGATCCGCACCGTGACCGATTCGCAGTCAGCGCCGTACACCGTGGCCCTTGTCCAGGAGCCGCCTGTATTTCTGAATCTGGCGGCGACGGTGTCGCGCGTCGAGGCACTGATTGCCGAGGTCGCTTCTCAGGGCGCCCGCGTGATCGTGTTCCCGGAGACGTGGCTGCCCGGCTATCCAGTGTGGATCGACGCGGCGCCTGGTGCCGCACTGTGGGACGCCGCGGGCGCCAAGGCGCTCTATCGACTTCTCGTGCACAACAGCGTGGAAGTTGGCGACGCGTGGCTCTGCAGGATCGCATCAGCGGCAGACTCCCACGAGGTTGTCGTCGTCATCGGTGCTCACGAGCGCGTCGGCGCGACGCTCTACAACACGATGGTGCCGGTGGGATGAACCTCCATCGGAAGCTCACGCCGACCTACACGGAGCGACTCCTGTGGGGCGTGGGGGACGGCAGCACCTTGCGTGCGATGGACACGCCCGTCGGAACCGTGGGCGGACTGATCTGCTGGGAGCACTGGATGCCGTTGGCACGCGCCGCAATGCACGCCCAGCACGAGTTGTTGCACGTCGCTCAATGGCCCTGGGTACGTGAGATCCACCAGATCTGCAGCCGCCAGTACGCCTTCGAGGCGCAATGCTTCGTTGCTGCCTCGGGCTGCGTCATGCGGCGAGAAGACGTCCTTGCCGGGTTTGACTCGCTGAATGTCACCGAACCCGCCGCACGCGAGATTCTCGCGAGCATGCCGGGGAGCGATGATGAACTCATGCTCCGAGGGGGGAGTTGCCTCATCGGCCCAGACGCTACTGTGCTGGCGGCAGCTGATCAGGATGAGGCGGTGCTGGCGGCGGAGGTTACGCCAGACGCTGTGATCGAAGGCAGGATGTACCTCGATACCGACGGCCACTACTCGCGGCCGGATATCTTCACGTTGCATGTGGAAACCGAACCCCAGGTCAACGTCGCCACGCCGGAGGGACCTCAGGAGTCATGACTGATTGGGCCAAGTATCGCGCCGAATTTCCTGCCCTTGCCTCGCAGGCCTACCTCAATACGGCGGCGGGCGCACCGATGTCGCGCGCGGCCGGGACGGCGGGACGCGAGTACTACGAGGCCACCGTCCGCGACGGTGACGTCCACTGGGACGACTGGCTGGCGCGGGTGGAACTTGTGCGCGCGCAAGCCGCGCCGCTAGTGGGTGGTAGCAGCCAGCAAATCGCATTTGTGCAGAACTGCTCCGCCGCCATGAATCTCGTCGCAGCAGAGCTGGGAGGCGACGGCGAGGTGGTGCTAGTGCGCGGTGACTTCCCGTCGGTGACGTATCCCTGGATGGTGGGCGGGTATGACGTGAAGTTCGTTGAGCCCGACATTCACGGAGGCGCGGACATCGAAGCGTTGGCGGCCGCCTGTACGGATCGAACTCGTGCGATTTCTGTTGGCTGGGTGCAATACCGCACAGGTTTCCGCTACGACTTGAATGCGCTGAGCGCGATCTGCAAAAAGCGCGGCATCAAGTTGGTCGTCGACACCACCCAGGGGCTGGGCGCGGTGCAGTTCGATGCGGAGAGCCTTGGCGTCGACTACATGGTCTGCAGCGGCTACAAGTGGCTTACGGCCGGCTACGGCATGGGACTGCTCTATGCCCGCGAGCCGCTCGACCGTACACGGCGAGCAGCTGCCGGCTGGCGCAGTTCCAGCGACCCCTACGCGCTGATCTCGGACGATATGAATCTGAGCGAAGACGCCCCCGCGTTGGAGTTGGGGCACCCGCCGTTCGCCGCCGTGTTCGCGCTGGGTGCGGCACTGGAGATGCAGTCTGAGATTGGCGCCCTGGCGATCGAGACTCGTGTGCTGCACTTGAGCGCGCGACTCCGCCAGGCACTGTCCGATGCCGGTCTGGGTGTCCTGCCGTTGTCGGAGACGGACCTGCGGAGCGGGATTGTCTACGCGGAGGCCGAGGCCGACTCGACTGCGCTCCGGAACGAGCTGCTCGATCGTGGCGTGTATGTGTCCGCCCGCGGGGACGGACTGCGCTGCTCGACACACTTCTACAACGACGAATCTGATCTGGCGAAGCTCACGGAAGCGTTCGCCACTCTGAGCTGAGGAGAGGAATACGATGCGGAAACTCACGACGGCTGCCGCTGTTCTAGCTGCCACCCTGGCTACGCCCGCTGCGATCGCCCAGGAGGCCGACGCCATCGACGCAGGCTTCCGCGATGTCATTGGACTCGAAGGAATCGGAGCTCCCAGGATCTCGCCCGACGGCAGCCTCGTGGCCTACTCCGTGAATAGCACCGAATGGGACGCGAACCGATTCGACAGCGAGATCTGGATCACTGGGCCGGGCGTTGAGCCCTACCAGTTGACTCGCACCGAGTCGGGCTCCAGCGGTTCACACGCCTGGCATCCCGACGGCGCCTACCTGGCCTTCGCAGCGAACCGCTCGGGCAGTCGGCAAATCTACACGATTCGCCCCATGGGCGGGGAAGCGATTCAGCTGACCGACATCGCCGGCGGCCTGGGTGGTTTTGCCTTCTCGCCGGACGGCGCCTGGATTGCCTACAGCGCGACCGACGAGCAGTCAGATGAGTCGAAGGCTCGCGCTGAGCTCTACGGCGGCTATGCCGTGGAGGACGCCGAGTTCCGTATGACGCACCTGTGGGTGATCGGGGCGGACGGGAAGGGCGAGCCGAGGAGACTCACCGAGGGAGATTTCACGGTCGGGAGCTTTCGTTGGTCGCCCGACGGCGCGCGCATTGTCTTCGATCACCGGCCAACCCCGCAGGTGAATTCGTTTCCGCAGGCAGACATTTCGTGGGTAGACGTGGCTTCAGGAGACCGCACGGCTCTGGTGACCGACGCGGGACCCGACAGCGGACCTTCGTGGTCTCCGGACGGTTCGACCGTGCTGTATTCCACGAACGCGGGCGCCAACCCTTACTACGGCAACAATGAGTACGCCCTGGTGCCGGCGGACGGCGGAGAGTCGCGCGTCATCACGGCGAGCTTCGACGAGAACCCTGGCCTGGTTGAATGGCGCGAGGAGGGCATCTGGTTTACCGCCTCTCAGCGGACCCGCCGGGCGCTCTTCCTGTTGGATCCCGCCAGCGGTGCGGTGACCGAGAAGTTGGCTTCTCCCGAGATGATCTGGGGTGTGGACTTCTCCGACGACGGCCGTGTGGTCGTGGTCGAAGCGGCAAGTCGCGACACGCTCGACGAGCTGTTCGTCGGGAGTCCGGCGGACTTCGATCTCGAGCAACTCACGAACACCACGGCACAGGTTGAGGACTGGGACCTCGGGTCGCGCGAGGTAATCCAGTGGACCAGCGAGGATGGTGCCGAGGTCGAGGGGGTTCTCTACAAGCCGGACAACTTCGATTCCTCGGCCCGACATCCTCTGATGGTTGTGATTCACGGCGGACCGACGGGCACTTCGCGCCCTAGCCTGGTTTCCGGCTACGTCTATCCGGTGACGCAGTGGCTCCAGAAAGGCGCGATGGTTCTCATGCCGAACTACCGGGGATCCGCGGGCTACGGCGCCGACTTCCGCGCCCTCAACGTCCGCAATCTCGGCGTTGGCGATGCATGGGATGTGATGTCCGGTGTGCAGCATCTGGTGGATGAAGGGATTGCCGACCCGGATCGGCTCGGGTCGATGGGTTGGAGCCAGGGCGGCTATATCTCCGCGTTCCTGACCACGAACACCGACATGTTCGAGGCCATCTCGGTGGGAGCCGGGATCTCCAACTGGATGACCTACTACGTCAACACCGACATCCACGGCTTCACCCAGCAGTATCTCGAGTCGACGCCCTGGAGCGATCCCGAGATCTATGCGGTGACCTCGCCGATGACCAACATCAACGACGCGGTGACCCCGACGTTGATCCAGCACGGCGAGTTCGACGCTCGCGTACCGACGCCCAACGCCTACGAGCTGTACCAGGGCCTGCAGGACGTCGGCGCCGAGACCGAACTGGTGATTTACAAGGGATTCGGTCACGGGATTACGAAGCCGAAGGAGCGCCTCGTGGCGATGTGGCACAACTGGATGTGGTTCGGTCGCCACGTGTGGGGTGAGGAGTGGGAGTTGCCGGTCGACGCGAGGGACGGCGACGATTCCATGGATACGAACAACCGAGCGCGCTAGGCTCGTGTGAGGAGGATGTATGACGTTCTTGCATGAAAGTCTGTCGACTCACCGAGTCGACCTTCAGCAGCGCGTATGGCCGAGCCTCGTCGCTGTGTCGAGCCTGGCGTTCGTTCACGTTGTGACGTACTGGATGGGAAATTTCATCGTCTTCTCGCGCGTCGATGCGCTTGAGGGAACGGCCTACGGTCAGCCCGCGTTCGTGTTCGGCTCGATTTTCGCGGCGTTGTTGCTGGTCCCCTTCGTCATCTACGACGTGCGACGGCACGACCAGGTGTTCTGGCGTGGTTCGCGCTACATCGTCGGCGCCATGCTTCTGGCCGTACTTCTAGGCTTGCTACGCCTGCTCTGGTCCGCGGCCGCGCTGCTCTAGAGCTCCGCGAATGGGCACTTTCACGGCCGTGATCTACCGCCAGGGCATTCTGCGCGCGGTGGACGTGCCAGAGGGGATTGCGACCGAGTTCGCGGACTGGGAGTACCCTCCCGTGACGGTGCGCGCCGGTGGGGCCGAGCGCTCGACGACACTCACACCGCGTCGCGAAGGCGGCCTCCGACTATTTCTCCACGATGAGCTTCGCAAAGCTGTCGGAGTGGATACGGGCGATTCGATCGAGGTCGAAATCGATCTCGACGAATCACCGTTGCGGCCGATGCCCGACGAGGTGATGGCGGCGGCGATCGCGATGGGTGGGGGTCTCGAGACGGTCGAACTGCTGCCGCCCGGGCTTCGTCGACAGATGCTCGATTTCGTCGGGAGCGCGAAGAGTGAAGGCACTCGCCGTAAGCGAATCGCGCGGGTAATCGAGTTGATCGAGGAGCGCGCTGCGAAGGGACGTCAGGGCTAGTCGCGCAGTCCTTTTTCGCCGGGAAGCGCTCACCTGGTTTGAACTTGCCCGGAAACAGAGCATCCTAGTGGCCGCGCGGGCCTGAATCGGGTACCGCGACGGCGCTCAAAGGAGAAATGGCATGGCACGGAACCTTCCCAAGTTCACGGTCGGGATCGAAGAGGAATACCAGATCATCGACCCGGTGAGCCGCGAGTTGAGCTCCTACATCCAGGAGATCCTCGAAGAGGGTGGGTACGTTCTCAAGGATCAGATCAAGCCGGAGTTCATGCAGTCGCAGGTGGAGGTGGGGAGCCGCATCTGTCACGACATGAAGGAGGCGCGCCAGGAGCTAGCCCGCCTGCGCAGCACGATCTGCGAGCTCGCCGACCGCAAGAACCTCATGGTCGCCGCAGCCAGCACGCACCCGTTCTCGCAGTGGTCCGATCAGCAGATCACAGTGGCCGACCGTTACGCCAAGCACGAAGAGGCGCTCAAGCACGTCGCGCGGCGGCTGCTGATCTTCGGCATGCACGTGCACATCGGGATCGATGACAAAGAACTGATGATGGACGTGATGAATCAGGCGCGGTATTTCCTGCCGCACCTGCTCTCGCTGTCAACGAGTTCGCCGTTCTGGCAGGGCGTCGACACCGGTCTGAAGTCGTACCGATCGATCGTCTTCGAGAACATGCCGCGCACCGGAATTCCGCCGGTCTTCGGTTCCTGGGCCGAGTACCAGAACTTCATCAAGACCATCGTGCGCACCGGTTGTATCGAAGAGCCCACGCAGATCTGGTGGGATATCCGGCCGCACCCGGTATTCCCGACGCTGGAGTTCCGGCAGAGCGACATCTGCACGACAATCGACGAGGCGATCTGCATTGCTTCATTGATCCTTGCCATCGTCGCGAAGTTGATCAAGCTGCGTCTCAACAACATGAGCTGGCGCTCCTATCGCCATCACCTCGTTGAAGAGAACAAGTGGCGTGCGGTGCGCTGGGGTCTGGACGGCGATCTGGTCGATTTCGGCAAGCAGGAATCGGTTCCTGTGCGGGACCTGTTGGACGAACTCCTCGACTTCGTCGACGACGTTCTCGACGAACTCGACGTGCGCGAAGAGGTCGAGTTCGTCCGCACGATCATGGACGGCGGAACCAGTGCGGATCGTCAACTGGCCGTCTACCGCGAGACCGGAAGTCTGCAGGCGGTGGTCGATCAGTTGGTGGCCGAGACGCGTAGGGGACTCTAGCGGGCTACTGCACGTAGCCGAGCGCGCGCAGCTCCTCAAGATCGGCCTCGCTCACCGTCGCAGCCGTGCCACCGGTGTCGAGCGCTGCGACCAGTGCCATCAGTTGATCGCGGAGTAGCCGTGCTTCGATGTCGGCCTCGTCGATGAGGTTGATCTGTTCATACGGGTCGGCATCGAGGTGGTAGTACTCGTCCGGCCCGTGGCTCACGAGCATGTACTTGCGCGTCAGTGTCTGCAGGGCCTGGCGCGTTCCTTCTTCGAGCTTGGGTCCAGCGTTGCCCAGACCTCGACCGTCTTCGATCGCGATGCGGCGTTCGGCGAAGACCGCGGTGCGATCCCATTCCGGGGTGGTTCCGAACAGCGGCACGAGCGAGCGGCCGGGGAGCGGCAGGGCTTGTGCGAGCGGTCCCAGTCCCAGGATCTCGAGCAACGTCGGCGCAAGGTCGACATGCGTCGCAGCGTGCTCGCTGACGCGGTGGCCGGCGTTCCAGTCTCCCGGGAACCTCAGGATCATCGGGACGTGCAGTTGCTCGTTGTACAGCTGCACATGATGGCCGTACCAGCGGTGCGTTCCGAGTCCCTGGCCGTGGTCGGCGGTCACGACCCAGAGGGTATCGTCGTTGAGTCCCAGTTCCTCGGTAACGGCGTGCAGCCGTTCGAGTTGATCGTCCACGAAACGGATCTCGGCGTCGTACTGCAGAACCTGCCGGTTTGTCCGACTCGTGGGACGGCGCTGGATGTTCTGTTCGCGGAGCGCGCGACGGCGCTGGCGCTCGGAACGTTCATTCGTTGGCGAGACTGCCTCGATGGCCTCGTCGGGCGGTCGCAGGGGATTATGCGGGTCGTAGACGTGCATCCAGAGGAAGAACGGGTCGGTGTCTCCGTCGCGCGCCCTGAGCCAGTCCGCAGCCGCTGCCGCCGTCGCGTCCGCCGGCCGATAGGTTTCCGGGCGTCGAACAACGGTGCGGGAAGTGAACTCGGAGAATCCGCGGGTCAGCGCGGAACTCCGGAAGATCATCGGCACGGCAACAACACCGGCAGTGTCCCACCCGGCCTCCGAGAGAACCTCCGGCAGCGTGGCGAGCTCGTCGGCAAGGCGCAGGCCATTCGTCTGGACCCGATGCTGGATCGGCAGCAGGCCGGTGAACATCGAGGCGTGCGACGGCGCTGTCGTGGCCGAATGCGAGTAGGCCCGATCAAAGGTGACGCCGCGTGCGGCCAGCCGCTCGAGGAACGGTGTCGTCGGGGCGGGGTAGCCGCCAACGGAAGTGTGGTCGGCGCGCAACGTATCGATCGTGACGAAGATCACGTTGCGTACCGCCGGCCAGGGCGGCGGCGGGGGGGCTGCGGCTGTGCAGCCAACCGTGGCTGCGAGCATTACAACGGCGCACAAACGACGCATGGAACTCCTGGCGAAGGCGCGAGTTCGGCGGTGGGACGAAGAGGTCCAGTCACGGCGCCTGTTCTGCCGAGTATAGTTCGACCCTGTGAGCGACAACGACCCGCAGCGCATCGCGATCGAAACCCGCGTAAACGGGACTTCCGTACACGCCGAGGTCGAGTCGCGCACGCTGCTCACAGACTTTCTGCGCCAGGATCTGCGGCTCACGGGCACCAACGTCGGCTGCGAGCACGGCGTATGCGGCGCCTGCACCGTTCTTTTCGACGGCGAGCCCGTGCGCGCATGTCTGATCTTCGCCGTCCAGGCGAATGGGCACACGATCGAAACCGTCGAATCGCTGGCGAACTCTGAGGAAGAACTGCACCCGCTGCAGGAGGCATTCCGGGAGGCCCATGCCCTGCAGTGTGGGTTCTGTACTCCCGGGATCCTGATGAGCCTGGCGCCCGACCTGGACGAGATCGCGGCCCTCGACGAGGACGCTATCCGCGAGCGACTGTCCGGGAACTTGTGTCGGTGCACCGGCTACCAGCACATCGTCGACGCAATCCAGAGCATGAATCCGGAGGCCGACGGTGACTGACACGCCTTACTTCGGTCGCCGTGTGCCGCGCAATGAGGATGCGACGCTGCTCACCGGGCGGGCGCAGTTCATTGACGACGTTGATCTGCCCGACATGCTCCATGTCGCGTTCTGGCGCAGTGACTTTGCCCACGCTCGTATCACCGGGGTGGATCTCAGCGCGGTTCGCGCTCGCCCGGACGTTGTCGCGGCCTACGTCGCCGACGATCTAGGAGACATCTGGGGGCCTGGCCCCCTGCTGGTGCCGCCGCCGCCGATCGAGGACATCGTCTTTCACGAGCGTTGTCAGGTGCCGCTGGCACGGGACCGAGTCTTGCACGCCGGCGAGCCGGTCGTCGCGATCGTGGCCACCAGTCGCTACGCCGCCGAAGACGCGCTCGAGGACGTCCGCGTGGATCTCGAGCCGATCGATGCAGTCGTCGATCTTCACGCTGCTCTTGAGCAGGATGCGCCCGTCCTCCACGAAGGGCTCGACAGCAATCTGGCCGCGCATTGCGTGCAGCAGAAAGGTAACTACGAAGAAGCGAGCGCGAACGCCGAACTGGTGCTGGAGCGACGCTTTCACTACGACCGCGGCGCCTCGGCCGCGATCGAGAACCGCGGCGTGGTGGCGAACTGGGACGATTCGAACGGCAAATTGACGATCTGGGACACGACTCAGGCACCCATCCCGATCCGGAACGGTCTCGCGGGGTTGTACGGCCTCGCCGAGCGTCAGGTCGATGTGATTGCGCCCTTCATCGGCGGCGGCTTCGGACCGAAGATCATGATGTTCTACCCGGAAGAGGTCGTGGTGCCGTGGATCGCCATGCAGCTCGGACGTCCGGTGAAGTGGATCGAGGATCGGTCGGAGAATTTCTACGCGACCACGCAGGAGCGGTCACAAATCCACGACGCGAAGGTGGCGTTCGACGCCGACGGACGCATCCTCGGCGTTCACGACGTATTCCTTCACGACACCGGAGCCTACGATCCGTACGGACTCACCGTGGCGATCAACGCGCAGTGCACGCTGCTCGGTTGCTACGACGTCCCGGCGTACTACTCAGAATTCACAGCGGTGTTCACCAATCGGCCGATCGTTACGCCCGTTCGCGGCGCGGGCCGGCAGCATGGCGTCTTCGTGATGGAACGCATGCTCGACCTGGCAGCGCGCGAACTGGATATCGATCGCGTGGAGATCCGTCGCCGCAACTACCTCGCGCCGGATGATTTCCCGCACGATCACGGGCTCGTCTATCAGGACTTCTCGTCATTGACCTACGACTCCGGCAACTACGCTCCTGCGCTCGAGCGCGCGGCCGAGATGATCGACTTTCCGGCATGGCGCGATGGCGGTCGAGAGGAAGCTCACGCGGCGGGCGCGCATGAAGGTGTGGGCATAGTGTCGTACGTCGAGGGCACCGGAATCGGGCCATACGAAGGCGCGCGAGTGTCGATTGACCCGTCGGGCGAGGTTCACGTCGCCACCGGGGTGGGAACGCAGGGGCAGGGCCACTACACCACTCTGGCGCAGATCGTAGCCGACGCGGTCGGCGCGGACGTCGCGCGGGTGCACGTGGTTACGGGTGATACCCGGGAGTTCAACTGGGGCACAGGGACGTTCGCCAGTCGCGGTGCCGTGGTGGCTGGCCATGCCTGCCACGCGGCCGGCATGGCGGTGCGCGAGAAGATCGTCGAATGTGCGGCGACGCATTTCGGCGTCGACGGCGAATCACTCGAACTCGGCGCGGGGAAGGTCACGGTGGCCGCCGAGCCCGATCGTTCGATTACGCTCGGCGATCTCGCGAGCCTGGCGAACCCGCTCCGCGGCGCGGTGGTGCCGGGCACTGAGCCGGGGCTTGAAGCGACCGCCTACTTCGGGCCCGCGCGCGGCGCGACGGCAAGCGGCGTGCACGCTATGCGAGATTGTTGTCGACCCGGAGACGTTCGACGTGCAGATCCGCGACTACGTTGTGGTGCATGACTGCGGACGGGTAATCAATCCTCTGATTCTCGACGGTCAGATTCACGGAGGCGTGGCGCAGGGGGTTGGCAATGCGTTCTTCGAACACCTCGTCGTCGATAGCGCCGGACAGTTGCAGAACGCGTCGTTCATGGACTACCTGCTGCCTACCGCCAGCGACGTGCCTCGCATCCGAATCGATCATGTCGAAACCCCGGCTGCGGACACGCCGCTCGGTGTGAAGGGGGCCGGTGAAGCAGGCTGCATTCCCACCGGGGCGCTCTTTGCTCAGGCGGTCGAGGACGCGCTGGGCATCGAGGGACTCGAACTTCTGGAGATCCCGTTGTCGCCTAATCGTCTGTTCGAGCTCGCGCGTGGCGCCCGCGAGGAGGCGCCGGAGTGAAGCCCCCGGTATTCGAGTATCACGCACCCGGATCGACGGATGAGGCGTTGGCCTTGCTAGGCGAGCATGCGTGGGAAGCGAAGATTCTTGCCGGCGGACAGAGCCTCGTGCCTGCGATGAACTTTCGGCTGGCCTCACCCGCGATTCTGATCGACATCAACGGTGTCGACGAGCTTTCGGGAATCGAGACGGCAGCCGACGGATCGCTGCGCATCGGGGCGATGACCCGGCAGAACGTCGTTGAGAGCAGCGATCAGGTGCGGGCCGCCGCGCCACTGCTCCACAAGGCCATGCCCTGGATCGCTCATCCTCAGATTCGGGCTCGCGGAACCCTCGGGGGAAGCATCGCGCATGCCGATCCGGCGGCGGAGTTGCCGGCCGTGATGCTGGCGCTCGGCGCGGAGTTTCATGCGCGGGGCCCTTCCGGCGAGCGTGCGATTCCTGCGGACGAGTTCTTCTTCGGCCTCCTCATGACCGCTCTGGCGCCCGACGAGATGCTGACTGCTATTTCAATTCCAGCTCAGGCGCCACGCTCCGGAACAGCGTTCGTCGAGTTCGCACGCCGGCACGGCGACTACGCGCTCGCTGGCGTTGCCGTGACGCTCACCCTCGGCAGCGACGGCACATGTGAGTCCGCCGCGCTGGGTCTGCTCTCGGTGAGCGAGGCACCGATGTTGGCTGTTCAGGCGGCCTCGGCGTTGGTCGGCACGGCCGTGGAGTTGTCTGATGCCGAAGGCGCTGCGGAGCTCGCCGCCGGTGAGATCGACCCGACGGGTGACCTGCACGCCTCGGCCGACTATCGGCGGCACCTGGTACGCGTACTCGTGAGGCGGGCGGTCGTAGAAGCTCGCGCCGGCATCGAGGACCGCGGATGAGCTGGCTCAGTCGATTGCTCGACGAGCCTCCAATTGAGCTAGAGCACCCGTTGCCCCCGGGCGAACTTCACAACGCCGACCTGGCGCCAACGACGCTCGCCGACCGCACCTGGAGCCGTTGGAACATCGCCGCGCTCTGGGTGGGCATGAGCGTATGTATTCCGACCTACATGCTCGCCTCGAGCATGATCCTGGCCGGGATGTCCTGGCGCATGGCAATCGCGACGATCATTCTCGGCAACGCGATCGTGTTGATCCCGCTGGCGTTGAACGGTCATGCTGGAACGAAGTACGGCATCCCTTTCCCTGCGATGGCGCGCGCCGCGTACGGCACACGCGGCGCTCACGTTCCGTCGCTGCTCCGATCGGTTGTTGCCTGCGGCTGGTTCGGGATACAAACGTGGATCGGGGGAACGGCGCTCCATGTGATCCTCGCGACTTTGTGGCCCGGGTGGGATTCCATCGGCGGCGGCGTCGCGTTCATGGGTCACACCACGCCCGAGTATCTGGCGTTCCTCGTCTTCTGGGCCATGAACGTCTACTTCGTCTGGGCTGGGACCGAGTCCATCCGTTGGCTCGAGACGGCCGCCGCGCCTTTCCTTTTGATTGTCGGCCTGGCGTTGCTGGCCTGGGCAGCGTCGGCGGTGGGCGGCATCGGGGTCATCCTCGAGCGCTCCGACCAACTCGCCGCGACCAGCGAGGAAACCTCGACCCTGGCGTGGTTCTTCGGTTTCTTCATGCCATGGCTCACCGCGATGGTGGGCTACTGGGCCACGCTTTCGCTGAACATCCCGGACTTCACGCGGTACGCCCGCAGTCAGCGGGATCAGGTGTATGGCCAGGCCATCGGACTCCTCACCACCATGCCGCTGTTCGCATTCATCGGCGTCGCAGTCACGGCAGCCACGGTGATTCTGTTTGGCGAGGCCATCTGGAACCCGGTTGATCTGCTCGCGCGACTGACGGCGGACGCGGCCAGTCCGCTCCTCGGGGTTGGAGCCATGGCGGTGTTGGCGATTGCCACGCTGAGTACCAACATCGCAGCCAACGTCGTGGCGCCAGCCAACAGCCTGTCGGCATTGATGCCGCGCCGCATCAGTTTCCGCACCGGCGGTTTGCTGGCAGCGTTGGCCGGCATCCTGATCATGCCGTGGCGCCTCCTCGAGGCGTACCAGGGTTGGCTGATCAGCTACTCGGGGCTTCTCGGCGCGGTCGGTGGCGTGATGATCTGCGACTACCTGGTGCTGCGGCGTACGAAGCTCGACGTTGAAGGCCTCTACAAGAGCGACGGGCCGTACCACTATGCGAACGGCGTGAACTACGCCGCGATGACGGCGACGGCCGCCGGGATTCTGACGGCTCTGGTCGGATTGTGGGTGCCGTCCCTATACGCCCTGTTCGAGGGGGCCTGGTTCTCCGCGGCTTTCGTTAGCTGCACCGTCTACTGGTTGATGATGCGCGATACGATCGCGTCTCCCGGACCGATTCAGGAGGAAGGATGAAGCCGCGCGATTTGTCTCAACCACTTAACCAGGAAGTCACGTTCTGGCCGTACTACCCACCTTTCGAGGTGAAGTACATCAAGCGGAAGTCCGAGCACGGCGTGAATGCGCAGTACATCCAGACCTCCAACCACATGGGCACGCATATCGATGCACCGCGGCATTTCGTTACCAATGGCAAGACCATCGATGAACTGCCGCTGGACTGGCTCTACGGGCCTGGGGTGATCGTCAACCTTGCGCCCGAGCTGGACGAACTCGACGTCTACACGCCGGAGATGATCGAGGCGCGCGTCGAGATCCGGGAAGGCGACATTCTCCTGCTGCATACGGGCTGGGAGAAGTACGCGCAGTTCGGCTCGGAGCCCGACGAGGAGAAGTACATCCATCGCCATCCGGGCGCTCACCCCGACATGGTGCCGTGGCTGCTAGAGAAGAAGATTCATGTCTGGGGTGTCGACGCCGTGTCGACGGACCACCCGATGAACCTGCCGATCGGACGTTTCCTGGGCAAGGGAATGTTCAACCACTGTGATCGCGTTCGTCAGCAGTGCGAGGACAAGTTCGGCGGCCCGGAAGGGGTTGCCGAGCTCTTTCCCGACACGGACTACCAGCTCACCCACAACGCGCTCTTCCCCGCCGACTGCATGCACGTGGAGAACCTCGGCGGCGAGATCAACAGCCCGGACCTGCATGACCGTCGGATTACCATCGGTATCTTCCCGTGGTTGTTCAAGGGCGGCGAGGCCGCCTTCTGCCGCGCCGTGGCGTTCGTCGAAGAGTAGTAGGGACGTGATTGCCCTTTTCCGGAAGACCCTAGTCCGGAGAGTTCGATGACTGACGATGTTCTCCTGCTCGGGGCGGCCGAGCAGGCCCGCCGGATCGCCGCCGGTGAGTTGCGCGCCGCTGATCTGATGCGCGCGACGCTCGATCGCGTGCGTCTGAGAAACGACGAGATCAACGCGCTGGTCACCGCAGCCGATACGGCGATGGATCAGGCGCGTGATGTAGACGCTAGGGTCGCAGCCGGCGAATCGCCGGGGCCGCTTGGCGGCGTCGTGGCGGGAATCAAGGACGTCACCCCGGTGCGGGCATTGCGCCACACGTTTGGCAGCTCGATGTACTCGGACCATGTCGCGAAGTTCGATGCCGTCGTGGTGCAGCGCCTGCGAGACGCCGGCGCGATCATTCTAGGCAAGACGAACACGCCCGAATTCGCCACGGGTGGCAACACGTTCAACGAAGTCTTCGGCGCGACTCGCAATCCCTGGAACACGGCGATGTCCGCCGGGGGGTCCACTGGAGGCGGCGCGGCCGCTCTGGCGACCGGGATGATCGGGCTCGCAGAGGGCACCGATCTGGGTGGCTCATGCCGGATTCCAGCTTCGTTTTGCGGGGTGGTGGGGTTGCGTCCGACGCCCGGGCTGATCCCCACCTGGCCATCCGACTATCCCTGGGACACGATGCAGGTAACGGGCCTGATGGCCCGCCATGCGGAGGACATCGCGCTTGCCCTACAGGCGGTTGCTGGCCCCAGTCCGCTGGCGCCGATCGGGCAGTCTGTGGACTTTCGCGACTTCGGCGAGATGATTGCCGGGCGCCCGATGGCCGGACTGCGTCTTGCCTACTGCAAGGACATCGCGGGCATCGGTATCGACGACGAGGTGGAGGCGGCCTGCCGCGCGACTATCGATGCCCTGGCGGATGCGGGCGCCAATGTTGAGGAGATCGAGTTCGATCTGAGCTTTGCGCGCGACGCCTTCCTGGCACTTCGGGGTCACTGGATGGTGGCTCAACAGGCGTCTCGCCTCGATCGCCTCGACGAGTTCGGCGACAACTTGCGCGGCAACATCGAGGCTGGCCTTGCTGTCGCACCTGAGGAATTGGGCAAGGCAGAGGCGACTCGCGGCTTCGTCTGGGACATGTTCCACCGCCTCCTGCAGCAATACGACCATCTCCTGACTCCGACGATGGCTATTCCTCCCTTCCCGGTCGAGGAGAACTATCCGCAGACCATCGGTGGCAAACCCATGGATACGTACATCGATTGGGTCGCGCCTACGTTCTTGCTCAGCTTGGCGGGTCTGCCGATTGCTTCGGTCCCAGCTGGTTTGGACGCCAACGGGTTTCCGACGGGACTGCAGGTAGTGGGGCCTCCGGCGGGCGAGGCGCAAGTATTGGGTCTCGCTGCACGGATTCAGGAGCTACGTCCGGTCGGCACAGCGCCTACGACCGACTCGTAGGCGCGTCAGGCTCGCGAACGCCGTTGAGGGCGAGATTGAGTCCGAGCGCCATGATCACCCCGATGACGATGGGACTCGTGAGCACGACGCGGGCGAACATGCCCGCCTCGGCCAGCCACGCCTCGCCAAGACCGCTCGCTACGTAGGCGGGGACACCAAGTGCTACGACGAGAGACAGTCCGACCACGAGCCCGTCCGCGTCGGTTCTGGGCGTGCTCCGCAGCAATGAGATGCCGGATCTCACGATCAGACCGCACACAAGAACGAAGACACCGCCCAGCACGGAGCGTGGCATTGCGACCAGGAGGGCCCCGAACTTCGGACAGAGCCCGTACAGCAACAGAATCACCGCGGCGATCCGGACAACGTGTCGGCTGGCTACGCCGGTCGCGGCGATGATCCCGATGTTCTGAGTGAAACTCGTGCAGGGCATGCCGCCGAGGGCGGTAGCCGAGAGGCACCCCACGCCTTCGGCTACGATCCCGCGATCAACATGCTTGCGCTCGAACGGCTCCTCCGCGACTGCGCAGGTCGCCACGTAGTCGCCGACTGATTCGACCATCGAGCCGACGTAGCCAGTGAATATCGCCACGACGGCCACCAGTCGGTAGTCCCACTCCAGCGGGGTGCCGAAGGGGAACAGGGTAGGCAGTCGGATCCACGGCTGTGCCCCGACGAGCCCCCAATCCACGCGACCCAGCAGTCCGCCAACACCGATGCCGATCACCCAGATCGAGATGAAAACCGCTGCCCGCGCCACGAGGCCACGGTTGGTGCGGCTGCCCCACTCCTGCAGAACCAACACCAATGCGACAGTCGCGACAGCAAGGGCGATTTCGATCACGGTGCCGGCTCCGATACTGAGGCGAATCGCCAGCTGCCCGAGGGCCAATCCGATCGTGACCACCACGATGCCCGAGACAACCGGGGGGAAGAGGCGTCGAAGGAAGCCGAGAACGCCGGTCGCCCCGAAGACTGTTTCGATGAGCGCGTCCACGAACACTCCGCCCCACATCGCCGCTGCGCCTAGTTGCGCACCAACCGGTGCCATCACCCCGATGATCGTCGCCGACGGGCCTTGGATGATGGGGAGTCGGTTGCCCAGGGTTGTCTGGAGCAGAGTCGCGACGCCCATCGCAACCAGCGTGTAGCTGATGAGTTGAGCCTGTGCTGCGGCGTCCATTCCGACTGCCGTGGCGACGGCCAGGGGAAGAACAAACGGGGAGATGTCGACCAGCGTGTGCTGCCAGCCGTAGAGCACGGCCTCCCAGAGCCGCTGGGGCTTCTCATCGATCCGGTATGCCAGTTCGGCCATGCCGCGCCTCGGCGTACAATCGCCCCAAAAGGGAGTAAGCATGCGAGTTGCCGGAGAGTACACGATCGAGGCGCCGCCGGAGAGGGTGTGGGAGGCGCTGATGGATCCCGAGGTATTGGCGGGGACACTCCCAGGCTTCAAGAGCCTGGAGGAGGTAGCGGAGAACGTCTTCGAGGGCAGCCTGGCACTCGGCGTCGGGCCGGTGCAGGGACGCTTCAACGGGAAGCTCTCGCTGAAGGAGCTACAGCCGCCATCGAGCTATCGGCTACATCTCGATGGCCGTGGCGCGCCCGGATTCGTTGATGGCGAAGGCGAAGTGAAGTTGGAGGCTTCGCCTGAGGGGACGACGCTGCTCTATGACGTAGAGGTCACCGTCGGCGGCAAGATTGCCGGGGTAGGGCAGCGCATGCTGGAGATGGTCTCGCGTACGTTGACCAAGCAGGCGCTTGACCGCTTGAGCAAGGCGATCGTCGCGGCGACCGAATAGCCGTTTCGGTCGTCGCGCTACCCGCTAACCGCCAGAGGCGACTGAAGTCTGCGCCACGCCCGCTCGAACACCACTCCCGTGTGCAGTAGGTCCTCTTCGCAGGCGGCGGCGTCGAGCATGAACGTACATGTGCCCGCTTCGAGCCAGGGACGTACGCGGCGGGCAACATCAGCGTGGCTGCCAACGAAGTAGGCGCACGGGGCTTGTCGACGCTCGAACGGAGCCAGCCATAGATCTCGGTCGCGGTGCGTCTCCTCCGCCGCGGCAGCTAGCAGACTCGTCTGCGTCGGATCGTCTGTCCAGGCAGCCTCAAGGCGGCGATCGAAGGTCATGCCGCTGCGTTCTTCCGGGAAACGGCTTGCCGCCACGTCCCAGGCGTCTGCATCGGTGTCCCGGGCGATGATGCCCACTCGGATGCACGACGGTCGGCCGTCGGCACAGGTCACGTCGTGCACGAGCGTGGCGTCGATCTGGCGAGAGATTCGTTCGGCTCCCCGACTGGTGGCGGCCGCAAAGAACTGAGGCTGAGCTTCAGGTGCGAGCGCAGGCAGGGGCGGTGGGTTCCGGAGTTCGTAGAACTCGCCGTGCAAGCTAATCGGGCCGGCGTTCGACAGCAAGGCTCGCACGGCCTGACCGAATTCCAGCAGGCGTACGTGTCTTGCTTCGGCCGGCGCGCGATCGCCAACTGAGACGAGATCTCGGGCTCCGGCACGGGCTCCAAGTTCGATGTGCGGTGCACGTCCGTGCAGGCGATGCAGCGTAGAAATGCGCCGAGCGACAGCGTAGGGATGCTCCATGGCTGGCTGTACCGCGACCACAGGAACGAGCTGCTCCGTCTCATCGAGGACGAGGTTCGCGAGCGCCCAGGGGTCAGCGGGACCTGTGTCGGTGCCCACGAGGAGTGCATCGTGACCGGCTGATTCAGCCCAGTGTGCCGCACGTCGGACAGTGCTGATCTGGTCCTTGGAGGTGTCGCATTGTGGCGTCGACGAGATGAGATGGAGACGAGATGACAACGTCATGCGCGGCAGAACCTCGGGGCGGGCATCAGGGGCGATGCAGGTGCAGGCTAGAGGGCAGGCCACGCGGCGCGAACCCCTATCTCCGGTGCGCTTCGGTCGAGGGGACGGATGCGGCCACGAACTTGCAGCAGTTCGTGCGGGGCCGGTTGGGGCGGTCTAGAACAGGCGGCGATCCACCGGCGCTGGATCCACTGGTCGGACACAGGCGGGGTCGTCGTTTGCTGGACGATTCACGTGGTTGCTCACCGGTGTGGCTTTCGTCAATTCCGCCGGCAGGGGCTGTAGGAGCACCTCAAGCGCTCCGGTCACGGCATCGTCCAGCAACCATTCGTGCCCGCCTTCCTGATCAAGAATCACGGGCATGCGATCGTGCACCGGCGCGACGATTTCGTTTGGTGTGGTCGTGATGATCGAGCACGACTCTATTGAGACACCGGTCTTCCGATCCCGCCACCGCTCCCACAGTCCGGCGAACGCGAAGACCGCATCGTCGGTCCGCGTGAGGTGGTACGCCTGTTTGCTGCCGTCCTCGCGACGCATCCACTCGTAGAATCCGTCTGCTGGCACAATGCATCGGCGTTGCTCAAAGGGCTCCCGATAGGCCCGGCGTTCGGACAGCGTCTCCGCGCGAGCGTTGATCATGCGCGCGCCGATGGACGGATCTTCCGCCCAGAACGGCACCAGTCCCCACCGAAGATCCGCCCACTCGGGGGCGCCGTCCTGGCTTCGGATCGCGAGCACCGGCTGAGTCGGAGCGATGTTGTAGCGCGGCTCGAATCCAGGCAGCGCCGGCAGGCCGAAATGATCCCGGAGGATGTCGGCTGGCGTCCTCAATGTGAAGCGTCCGCACACGATAGGGCCTCGCAGATTAGCGATTCGGGCAGGCTCCGAGCCCACCGGCGCGCCATGGTAGCATCCGCCTCGGTGGCGGCCGTGGGCGCAACGCGGCCGCCCTTATTTCGTCCCGACGCGCCCTTGGAAGCCACGCCGATGCCCGAGAACGACGACGCGTTGCAGCGCGCGGATTGGCCGCTTGAGCCGTCGTCCGGCGCCATGCGCGAGGCGATCGATCTCGTGGCGCGGCGCATCATCGACCACGTTGATTCGCTGCCCGAGCAGCCGGCGTGGGGCACCGAGGACGCGGCCGACGTCAGCCGCGCGGTCAAGCAGGCCCGGGAGCGGGTGCCGCAGCATGGTGCCGAGCTAGAGCCGCTGCTCGAGTACCTGTTCAGTGAAGCCATACCGCGCACGTACAACACGGCCGGGCCGGGCTACATGGCCTACATCCCCGGCGGTGGACTCTTCGACTCCTGTCTGGCCAGTTGGATCGCCGATGCGGTGAACCGCTACGTCGGGGTGTTCGACGCGGCCCCGGTGTTGTCGCAACTCGAGGCGAACGTTGTCGCGTGGTTCGCGGAAATCATCGGACACCCGAGCAAGTCTCACGGATTCCTCACGAGCGGTGGGTCCCTCGCCAACCTCTCCGGTCTTGTGACTGCTCGCCGCGAGAAGCTAGGGAATGACCTCCTGGGCGGCGTGATCTATACCTCGGATCAGATCCACCATTCCGTGCTCAAGGCCGCGGCCATTGCTGGGTTCGCGCCCGAGGCAGTCCGGGTGCTCCCGAGCGACTCCGATTTCAGGATGGACGTCGACTCACTCCGGGCCGCCGCGGAAGCTGATCGGACCGCAGGTCTGAGTCCGTTCCTGGTGGTCGGGAGCGGCGGCACGACAAACAGCGGTGCGGTCGATGATCTCGATGCCATTGCCGACGCTGCGGCCGATCTAGGGCTGTGGTTCCACGTTGACGCTGCCTACGGCGGGTTCTTCGCGATGACCGAACGCGGCGGTAGAACTCTGGCCGGCCTGGGGCGCGCGGACTCCGTTGTGCTCGACCCTCACAAGAGCCTGTTCCTGCCGTACGGAGTCGGGTGTCTGCTCGTGCGGGACGGCGAGGCACTGCGGCGGGCCCACGCGATTCACGCCGACTACATGCCGCCAATGCAGGATGACGCTGACCTGGTCGACTTCTGTGAAATCTCGCCTGAGTTGTCTCGTGGATTCCGCGGACTCAAGGTCTGGCTCCCACTGAAGAGACACGGACTGTCGGCGTTCCGCGACTCGCTCGACGAGAAAATCGATCTGGCCGAAGCCGCCGAGGCCGCGCTCCGCGCTATGCCAGATGTCGAGATCGTTGCTGGACCGCAATTGTCGATCGTTGCCTGGCGTTGGTGCCCGAAGGGTGCGGCACCCGATCAGTTGGACGAATTGAATCGCCGCCTGCTCGGTGAGGTGAACACTCGACAGAGGGTCTACCTGACGGGAACTCGGCTGAACGGCGAGTTCGTCATCCGAATCTGTGTGCTCTCGTTCCGAACTCACGCAGATCGACTGGAAGCCGGACTCGACGATATCCGCCGCGGCATGGAGACGCTCGGAGCACAGTTCGAGGGCGCGTCAGCCTAGGCTTTCGCCGTCGCTTCCCGTCGGAGCCGGTCCAGCGCTGCCAGGAGTTCCGCGCTGTACAGAAGGACGAGCGCTGCGTAGTAGATCCAGAGCATGAAGATCACCGCCGCGCCGGCAGACCCGGAGAAGGTCAGGCGCTCGGTCGCGTAGCCGACGTAGATCCCGAAACCGTAGCGCGCTGCGCGCCATCCGATGGCGCCGACAAGCGCCGCCGGGATCACCATTCGCCAATCGTGGAGTCGTTGCGGCGGCAACGTGTACAGGATCAGCATGAACACAAACATGTCCACCACGAAGGACGATGCGAAACCAAGAAAGGCCGCCCTCTCCAGCGCTGCGATGAGTTGGGCTGCGACCGGCGATTCGATGCTGCGCACCACCGTGAGCATGGTGCTGAAAACGAATCCGATCATGAGCAGAACCGCGGCCGCCAACGTGACAAGGCGCGGTTTCATGAACCCCCAGAGGGCCGGATGGTACGTCTTGAAGATGCGGTCGAATGCCGACTGAATCGAGCCGAAGACGAAGCTGGCGAACCAGATCGTGATCGCTAGCGACACCGCCCCGATCGTTCGTCGGTAGAGGATCATCTCGGCCACAGCCCCGTTAACCACTTCGCCGAACTCAGGCACTAGAAGGCCGCCGCCCTGGAGCAGTTGCTCGACGTCCGCGGCGGTCGCACCCATCACTCGACTGAGGACGGCCACGACGAGCGCAGCCAGCGGGACGACCGACAACAGGGCGTAGTACGAGATGGCGGCGCAGTCGTTGAACCGGTTCTCGAACCAGAAGTTCCGCGCGGCCATGCCCATGGCACGTCCGAAACTCCGGGTGAGGTTCTCGATCTGCATCGGCTAGCGGTTGCCTGCTGGCTACCGACTACTCGGCGGGTACCGCAGCCTGCAGTCCGAGGAGCTGCTGGAGCTCGCCGCTGTTGTACATCTCGATAAGGATGTCGCAGCCGCCGATGAACTCGCCGTTCACGAAGATCTGCGGAATCGTCGGCCACTGCGTCACGGCATGGAGTGCCGGACGATATGCGTCGAGGTTTTCCAAGGTGTTAGTGGCAGTGAACTGAACGCCGAGCGCGTTGAACACGTCACAAACGGCTTTCGAAAAGCCGCACTGGGGCCATTCCGGCGTGCCCTTCATGAACACGTGAACTGGGCTGCCCGACACCTGGGCCTTGATCTGATCCTGGAGTTGCTCGGTCATCGGAATACCTCAGGGAGTGCTGGTGCGGATTTGCAGTGCGTGGACCGCCTGCGTCATATGACCGCCAACGGCTGCGTAGATCATTTGATGCTGTTGAACACGACTCTTGCCTTCGAACGCCGCTGCCACCACCTCTACGCGGTAGTGGTCACGGGTGCCCGTCAGGTCAGTGACGGACACCTGCGCGCCAGGAATCCCGACGCGAATCAGTTCTTCCAGCTGTGCGGGCTCGAGTTGGCCGGTCTGGTTCATATCCGGGTCCGGGTAAGGCGGCGGTTGGTATTTGAAGTGCGGCGCCTGTGACGATTCTAGAGCACGCTCGGCGGTCCGGTCGGCGCAGCCTCCCGGCGAATCGCGCCTTCGCAGCCGACACCGGTACCCAGCAGGTGATTTTCGATAGAGACAAAAGAAGATTGAATGCCTCGGAAAGTCATCACTACACTTGAGTGATCAGTTCTGATCATCAATGGTCTTTATTGCCTTTCCGTGGGAAAGGCTTCGGAGGCTCCGTGTCCGCAGTGCGCCCCCACAAGCCAAGCTGCCATCGCGTCCGCGATGTCGCGCTGGCTGCGCTGGTAGCAGCGCTTGTTGTCGGGGGAGGTGTGCCCGCCACGGCTCAGCAGTACAGCCTGGCGCGCTACTCCTCGTCAGAGGGACTGCCCTCGAACCGGGTGCTCAGCCTTGCGCAGGACAGCGTTGGCTACCTGTGGGTTGGGACCGACGGCGGTCTCGGCCGCTACGACGGTTCGACTTTCACCACGATTCCTCTGGTCGCGGGAGTTGCGGGCCAACAGGTACAGGCCGTGGCCCCGGTGGCATCAGGAATCGTGTACGCCACCAGCGAGGGCGGCGCTGGCCTGATCGGGGACTCGGCACGACGGCCGCTCCTCGCCGTCGACTCGGACCAGCCCATCAACGAGATCCGCACTGATTCCCGCGGCGCGCTCTTGCTGGCCGGACTCGGCGGTCTGGGCGAACTCCAGGGCGACACCCTGGCTACACCCGGCGGCGCGCCTCCGGCTGGCTGCTGCAGAACTGCCTGGCGCGACGATCGTGGCGGGCTGTGGGCAGGCGGCGACGCGGGGCTGTTCAGGTTGATTGGTGGACGCTACGAGGCGTTCCGGAACGGGCTCCCACGTGACGTCGCCGTGAGCGTGTTGCTCGGCGACGCGCAAGAGAATCTTTGGGCTGGGACCAGCGCTGGCCTGTATCGAGTCACCAACTCGGGGGCAACACTCGTCTCAGGTACCAGGCGTTTCGTGGTTACCGCAGGCGCTCGACGTGCTAACGAGCTGTGGTTCGGCACAACGCGCGGAGCGCTGCGCGTCTCGGATGGAGAAGTCGACGAACTCGGCCGCACCTCTGGTCTGGGCGACGCTGCCGTTAACGCGGTATTGGTGGACCGAGAGAGCAGCGTGTGGTTCGGCACGGACAACGGCGTGATCAAGTGGGTTGATGCTCCATTCGTGTCATTCGGCCGAGAGCACGGGCTGGCTGACGATTTTGTTGTAGCCGTTGCCGCGACCGCGGACGGTGTGTTGTCTGCGACCCGTAGTGGCGTCGTGCGATCGACCGACGGCCGACGGTTTGCACCGGAGCTGCGTGTCGATCCACCCGGGTCTGCGGAGATTACCGCCGTTGTGCAACAGGGCGAGAGTCTGTTTGTTGGGACCAAGCGTGGGGTGATCGTTCGCGCTCGGCGGGGTGGCGAGAGCCGGATCGTACCCACAGCGCCGGTGGAAACTCTGGCGGCCGTGGACGGCGAGGTCATCGTGGGGACAGTCGACGGCCTGTACTTGCTCAGAGGAACCGGCGTCGAAAGGCTGTCGGGCGCGCGTCCCGGGCTGGGGTTCGTCGCGACGGCCGTGGATCCGATCAGCAGCCGACTCTGGGCTGTAGATACCTCGGGCTCGATCTGGAGCCGCACCCCCGACGGCATCGCGCAGGTGGCGATCGCTTTTGACGGAATCCCTGTGGTCGCAGTTGATGTCGATGCACTTGGCGGAAACGTCTGGCTGGCGACGCGCGGGCAAGGCGTTGTGAAGGTCACGCCGGATGGGGCGGTCAGCCGGCTGACGCGTGCCGCGAATGGTCTGGCCAGTGATCAGGTGAGGGCCATCGTCATTGCGGGAGGCGGCTCGGTTTGGGCCTGCACCACGCGTGGTATCGACTTCTGGAGTCCCGAACAGGGGATCACACACCACGGGTTGGCCGACGGGTTGCCGACACTAGGCTGCAATCCCGGGGCCGCCGCCCGCGATGGGACTGGCCGGCTCTGGTTCGGTACACCTGAGGGGCTCACAACGCTGGGCGAACGGACGGCCGTCGCGCAGCCGTTGCCACCGGTGGTCGTAGTCTCCGCCGTGAACGCGGCGGGCCAGAGCCAGGACCCCTCGTCGCATCTACGACTTACTGCGGAACACGCAAACCTGACGTTTAGATACAGCGCGCTCGCGTTTCGCGATGAGGCAAGCACGAGATTTCAGTATCGCCTGCTCGGTCAGACAGAGCTGTGGTCGCGCCCAACGGCGCGCCGAACCGTGTCCTATGCGGCGCTTGGGCCCGGGGAGTACATGTTCGAGGTCCAGGCGATCGGCGAGGCTGGCCTCTGGAGCGCGGAACCTGCACGCGTGCGTTTCACGATTCTGCCGCGACCCTGGGAGACGGTGTGGTTCCGCGGGGGCGCCTCGCTTCTCGGCCTCCTGGTGATTGGCGTCCTGGTATGGCGTCGGCTACGTATCGTCGATGGCGAACGGCAAGCCCTTCGGGCAATGGTCGACAAGCGCACCCGCGAGTTGGTCGAGAAGAACGCGCTGCTCGAGCGGATGGCAACCACCGACGAGTTGACTGGGCTGCCCAATCGCAGGTTTTTCCTGGACACCCTCCAACGTGAACTCCGGAAGCTCACGCGTATCTCGACCGATCAGCAGATGTCGCTGTTGGTGATCGATCTCGATCGTTTCAAATCCGTGAACGATCGGTTCGGTCACGCCACGGGCGACGCCGTTCTGCGGCAGGTCGCCGGACGCCTTGGTCAGGCGGTTCGCGCCACCGATCTTCCGGCACGCTACGGGGGGGAGGAGTTCGCGATTCTGCTTCCCGATACCGGCGAACAAGGCGCAGGTTTCCTGGCCGAGAAGCTCCGGGCTGAGGTCGAGGCCGCTCCCGTTCGGCACGACAGCGTCGTTGTGCCCGTGACGATCTCCGTTGGCGTCGCCACGATCGACGCTCCGAAGCGTTACACCCCGGAGGTCGAGGCGGATCTCATTCGGCGAGCGGACGAAGCGATGTACGAAGCGAAGACCACCGGGCGTAATCGCGTGGCGGTGGCGCCGGCGCGTCAGTCAGAGTCCGAGTAGGCGAGAGCGGCACGGCGGCCGCGCTCCTCGTCTACCGGGATTAGTAGCGCGAGACCCCCGAGGAAGAACACGGTCGTTACCAGAACGGCGACGCGGTGTGACCCGGAGACGTAGTTGGTGAGGCCGTAGGTCACGGGCCCCACGATTGAAGCTGCCTTCACGGCCATACCCCAGAGGCCGAAGAACTCCCCGGTCTTCGTCGGTGGCGACAGCAGTGCGATCATTGCGCGCCCAGCGGATTGACTAGAGCCAATCGCGATCCCGGCCATGTTGCCGACGATGAAGAGTTGAAATTTGCTCTGGATCAGAGCGGCCGCAATCGCCGTTGCCGTCCAGAGGAGCAGCGTGGCGGCAATGGTCTTCTTCGAGCCGAGTCGGTCCTGGACGAACCCGAACGCGAAGGCGCCGATCGCGGCTGCCACGTTGACCACCACCAGCAGCGAAATGGTCTCGATCTGGGTCATGGCGAGGACCTGCTGCGCGTAGACGCCCGCCACGGTGCTCACCACCGTGATACCTGCACTGTAGGCGGTGATGCACAGAAGCAGTCGGAACAGATCTTCGAACTGACGCGCTTCCCGGACGGTCCGAGTGAGTCGCTCGAAACCCACGCCGATGTACTCCCTCATCGAGGCAATCTCGGCCTCCTCACGGCGTTCGCGTAGCCAGAGGAATGTCGGCAACGCTGCCAGTCCGAACAGGGCTGCGGTGATCAGAGTCGTGTGGGGCACCGCGGCTGCCTCGGTCATTCCCCGGCCCGTTGCCCACTGCAAATAGACGAGGCACAGGGCAAGGGCCACAAGGCCACCGATATACCCCCAGGCCCAACCGTAGCCAGACAGCTTCCCCATCTCCTCGGGGGGCGCGAGTTCAGGCAGAAAGGCGGCGATTAGATTCTCGCCGGCCGCATAGAAGGTGTTGCTCAGAATGATCAAAATGGCGCCTAGCCAGATCTGACCGGGTCCGACGAACGCGAGCGAGCCCGTGGCGATCACGCACGCCGTGGTCGTCCACACGAGGAAGCGCTTCTTCGACGCGGAGTAGTCGGCGATCGCCCCCAAGATCGGTGCGGTGAGCAAGACCACCAGATACGAGCACGAGAGTGCGAGGGTCCAGAGCAGGGTCGCCGATGGTCGGTTCTCCGCCACCACGTTCACGAAGTAGACGTTGAAGACCGCCGTGATGATGACGGTCGTATACCCGGAGTTCGCGAAGTCGAACGTGCACCAGGCGAAGATCTCGCGCGCCGGCGCACGGGTGACCGGCGCGCTCAGCTAATCACTCCTTCTTCGCGCTTCATCTCGAGAAAGGCATCGACGACCACCGGGTCGAAGTGGCCACCCGAGCACTCGACGAGCTCGGTCGCCGCATGCTCCGTTGACATCGGCTTTCGATATGGCCGCTCGTTGGTCATCGCATCCCATGCGTCCACAACCGCGAATGCTCGGGCCTCGATGGGAATGTCGTCGCCGGCGAGTCCATACGGATAGCCGGTTCCGTCGTACTTTTCCTGGTGGTAGAGAACCAGCTCAAGCGACGGTTCCAAGAATCGAATTCCCCGGAGCATCTCGTAGCCGATCTGCGGATGCTCCCGCATGATCAAGCGCTCCTCGTCGTTGAGCGGGCCGGGCTTCAACAAGATGGCATCCGGGATGCCGATTTTCCCGATGTCATGCAGAAGAGCTCCCGCCTCGATAATCGTAAGGGCGGCCTCGTCATCCACGCCGAGCCTCTGGAGTAGGTCTCGGCAGCCTTCAGACACGCGCGAACTGTGATTCGCGGTTTCCTGTTCCCGCGCGTCGAGCGCCGCGGCCAAAGCCATGAGCGTCTCGCCGTAGCTGTCGCGTAGTTTGTCGAGCGTGGTACGGAGCTCCTTGGTGCGTTCCTGCACGAGGGTCTCTAGCTTCGTCTGGTAGAGACGGTTCTCCATCACAAGCCGGCGACGCTCCAGCGCTTGGTGGACCGAAACCAGCAGGTCGTCGATATCTAGTGGCTTCACCAGATAGTCGGTCGCGCCGCGCCGCAGGCATTCCACAGCAACGCGACCTCGATCCACCGACGACAGCATGATCACCGGGACGTCGGGGAAGCGCGGGATCACCTGATCGAGAAACCAGAGACCGTCGCGGTGAGGCAGCCGAACGTCGCAGATCACCAGTCCATAGTCAGTCCGCATACTTTCGTATCGACCGGTGGATCCGCCCACAGAGTCGCCGACAGGCCGGTCGTGCGTCGACTCCAGAATAGCGACCGCCTCGCGCGCGTCGTCCGCGGCCTGGCAGCCGAATCCGAACTCGGCGAGCGTGCCGATCACAAGCTCTCGAAGCTCGGGATCGTCCTCCACGACGAGGACGCGTAGGTAGCCGTCTTCGATGCGCGGCTTTGTCAGTTCAGCGAGTTCCGACTCCATGCCGCCATTGTGTCATCTCCGCTGAAGCGTGGGGTGAGGTCTGTTGTGGGGTATGACTCAAACTGTGTTTTGATGACTTTTAATGATTAAATCAGTAGTTATTCTGGTGTTTAGATAGTAATTCAGCTTCGGGATGTTGATTGAGCATTGATACGATCGTTTGCAGACGTCTGTGCCTCGGGGGCATTCCGTGTACCCCGAAGCACCAGCCAGGCCGCGCATGACACATCAAACCCCATTCTCGAACCCGGTCCGCGTGATGGTCGCGGAGGATGACCCGGACATGTCGCATGTCCTGGAGTTTCTCCTGTCCCGCGAGGGTTTCAGCGTCCGTCTCGCCAAGGACGGTCGCGACGCGCTGCGCGCCATTGCCGTCGAAGATCCGTTTGATCTGGTGATTCTGGACGTGATGATGCCCTTTGCCAGTGGCATCCAGGTGGTTCGTGCGCTTCGTCAGCAGGCTGGCTGGCGGGACGTGCCCGTGATGATGGTCTCGGGCAAGGGGTCGGAGTCAGACATCGTTGCTGCGATCGAGGCCGGGGCGAGTGACTATCTGACCAAGCCATTCCGCCCGCGCGAACTCGTGGCGCGCGTTCGCGCTCAGATCACTCGGGGCTGAGTGCGCGACTCCAGCGCGACGCCCCAACTCGACGCGGGAGTCGCCTGATGCTCGGCCTCCAGTCGTTCACCGTCGTTCTCGCGCTCTGGGCCAGCGTGGGGGTTTTCATCCTCACGCTGTTGCTCTTCGCCGTGATCGTCGGGATTCGACTGAGTCAGTCGCGGCAGCGGCGGCGCTCCGAGGAACTCACCCGGCGGTGGCGAAGCCTGCTCTCGCGGGCAGTGGTTGAGGAGCCCACGGCCAGTATCAAGGTGAGTCGACGGGACGCTCCCGAGATCATGTCGATGTGGGGCTACTACCACGAGTTCCTTCGCGGAGACTGCAAGGCAAATCTCAATCGACTCGCACACCTTGCTGGACTCGACCTGCATGCGAAACGCGGCTTGCGGTCCGACAGCATTCGCCATCGGCTGCTCTCGATTCACGTGCTCGGCAACCTGCGCGATCGCGAGACACGGGGTCTCCTTCGGCCCATTTCGCGGACCTCGAATCCGTATCTGTCTCTGGCGGCAGCCCACGCCCTGATGCGGATCAGCCCGCGCGAGTCGATCAACGATCTGATTCCGATGATCGCTCGCCGGCCGGATTGGCCGCCAGCCAAGGTGATGGCGATCTTGCAGGAGGCCGGCCCGGAAGTCGTTGGTCCTGCGCTCGCGGAAGCCGCAATTCGCGCGGACGTTGCCTATCAACCGTTGCTGCTCGTGTTCCTCGGCACCGCCGATGAGCCGTCAGCTCTCCGGGCGATCAAGGAAGTCCTGATCGCCACGGACGACCAGCAGGTGATCATCACCGGGCTCTATCAGCTCGCGCGCATGGCGCATCCGGATGGACTGCGAATTGTTCGCATCTATCTCGAGCACCCGAACTGGCTGATTCAGTTGCATGCCGTTCAGGGAATCGGCCGGATGGGCAACGAAGCCGACGTCGAAGACCTCACCAGGATGCTGCGTCACCGCAAGTACTGGATCCGTCTGCGCGCGGCCGAAGCTCTCGCCAAATTGCCGACCATGGATACCCAGCGACTCGCGGCGCTCCGCGACGTTCAGACCGATCGCTACGCGCGCGACATTCTTCACGAAGTCCTCGGCGCCGAGGTGGCGGCATGAACCCGATCGACGCGATCCGGCCCGTGGAGTGGTTCTTCCTCCTCTATTTCATCTTCACGACCGTGTTCTACATGCTGCTGAACTACCTCGCGGTGCTGCGGGTATTCGCGCACCTGGCCGAGACAGCGCTCGAGAAGTTCTCGGTCAACTACACCGGCCTGGAGCCGCCGATCAGTCTTCTGGTGCCGGCTTTCAACGAAGAGAAGACGATCGCGACGACCGTGTACTCGCTGCTGCAGCTGGAGTATCCCGAACACGAAATCGTGGTCGTGAACGACGGTTCCACCGATGGGACTCTGGAAACGCTGCTACGCGAGTTCGAGTGTGAACCGACCCCGGATGTCTACAGGCGGGATCTCGACACGGAAGAGGTCCACGCGACGTATCGGTCGCGCACCTATCGCAACCTCCGCGTGATCGACAAGACGAACGGCGGTAAGGCGGATGCCCTCAACGCCGCAATCAACGTCGCGCGGTTCCCGCTGTTTTGCAGCATCGATGCGGATTCGATTCTGGAGCGTCGCAGCCTCAGCCGCGTGGTGCTCCCGTTCATCGAAGACTCTCGCACCGTTGCGGTTGGCGGCACGGTTCGCATCGCCAACGGGTGCAAGGTCGAAGACGGCATGGTGATCGAGCCCGCACTGCCAACGGGCTTCCTCCCGCTGTTCCAGATCGTCGAATACCTGCGCGCCTTCCTGTTCGGTCGGATGGGCTGGGCGCAGATCAACTCGCTGCTCGTGGTGTCGGGAGCCTTTGGCCTGTTTCATCGCGCCACCGTGGTGGAGGTCGGCGGGTACGACACCCAGACGCTCGGCGAGGACATGGAGTTGACGGTGCGAATGCACCGAATTCTCCGCGCAGCGCGCCGCGACTACCGGATTACCTTCGTCCCCGAGCCCATCTGCTGGACAGAAGTTCCGGAAGATCTGCGGACGCTCCGGATCCAGCGCGCGCGTTGGCAGCGCGGCCTGTCCGAAAGCCTGTGGTCGAACCGGAGGCTGTTGTTTCACCCGCAGGGCGGGGCGGCTGGTTGGGTCGGGTTTCCGTTCATGGTCCTCGTCGAGTGGCTATCGCCGATCGTCGAGGTGTTTGGCTACGCCTACATGTTCATCGGCCTCGCGATGGGGTGGGTCGACTTGCCCGTGATGCTCGTGTTCCTGGCGGTGGCGGTCGGTTTCGGCACGTTGCTGTCGGTCATGGGCCTCGTGCTCGAAGAGATGTCTTTCAAGGTCTACTCGCACGCCGGCCAGATGGTGCGGCTCTTCGCGATCGCCGTAATCGAGAATTTCGGGTTCCGGCAGTTGATGTCGGTCTACCGCTTGATCGGCACCCTCCAGTGGATCTTCGGCGCTCGCCACAACTGGGGTGACATGCAGCGCCGCGCCCCTTGGGGACCAGATGGTTCCACCAAAATTTCTGCAACGGACGAGAGTTGAGGAGGCTTCCCATGAACTCGATGCTTCAAATCGCCGGTGGTACGCGGAGCCTGCAGCGGCTCGTTGCGTTGCTGGCTCTGGCCGTTCTCTGGGGCGGCGCCGCTGAGGCGACTCAGAGTCGTTTCGACCAGGCTCGTGAACTCGCATTCTCCGGCGAACGCGAGGCGGCCCGTGAGGTACTTCGCGACCTGCTCGAGGAGCGTCCGGAGCATTGGGATGCCCGGATCCTGCTGGGCCGGACTCTTGCCTGGGACGACCGCTACGACGAGGCCCGTGAGCAACTACTGATCGTGGTGCGGGCGAAGCCCGGCTACAACGACGCGCGGAATGCGCTGGCGGATGTCGAGCTCTGGTCGGACCATCCGACGGCTGCGATCGCCCTGCTGGATGACGGTCTCGCGCGCGATCCCAACAACGAAGATTTCCTATTCAAGAAGGCGCGTGCGCTGCGAGATCTGGATCGCGACGGCGAAGCGATGATCACGCTCGATCGCCTGCTCGATCGGAACCCATCACACGAACGTGGCGCGAGCATGTTCGCCGGCCTCCGATCCGAGAACGCAAAGAACAAGTTCAGCCTTGGCTACGGCTACACCGATGTGGACACCGTCTCGAGCGCCTGGCACGGAGCTTCGGCACAGCTGTCGCGTCGAACACCGATCGGATCGGTAATTCTGCGCGCCAACTGGTCGCGTCGTTTCGATCGCAATGCGAAGCAGTTCGAGATCGATGCCTACCCGCGCATCGTCGACGGCCTCTACGCCTATGTGAGCTACGGCTACTCCGCCGACAGGCTCTACCCGAACCACCGATTCGGTGGCGAGCTCTACGCGAACCTGCCCGAGGGTATCGAGCTGTCAGCGGGTGTCCGACACCTCAACTTCGACTCCTCGGAGGTGACGATCTACACCGGGACCGTGGCGAAATACGTCGGCAATTGGTGGATCTCGCTTCGGCCCTACATCACGCCGAAGAGCCTGGGAACGTCCGAATCCTGGTCGCTGTCGATGCGTCGATACCTGGGCGATCGCGACACCTACGTCGGACTCACGGCCGGGACGGGGTCGTCGCCGAGCGACGTCCAGGACGTCACGGATCTCGCCCGACTCGACTCGAGGAAGGTTGGTCTTCGTATCTCATGGGCTGTGACGGATCTATTCATCGTCAAGGCCGGCGCAAAGTACGGCTGGGAAGAACTCGTCCGCGGTCGTGAGCGCAATCAGTTCGACTTCGCGTTCGGTCTGGAACGGAGGTTCTGATGGCGTCCCCATCATCTGAAGCGCGTTTGAACGTCCGGGACGTCGGAGCATTCGCGGTCGTCTGGCTCGCGATCGGCTTCGCCGCAGGCACCATGACCCTCCTCGGTCCGGTCCGCTGGGTTACAACCGCGATGCGCGATGGAGGCTCGTCGGAGACGGCGGAGCGTCTAGCCGTGCTCGCCATTATCGGCGTCTACGTTGCGCTCTCGTTCGGCGCCAGCATGGCGCTGCACCGTGTAGGCCAAAGGGCGGTCGGTTGGCGCCGGTTCGCACCGGCGGCATTCGCGTGGTCGGCGGCGCTAGCCTGTCTATGGCTGTGGATGACTCCTGCCGTTGTGAACGGTTTCCAACCCGTGCAGGTCGAGGACGTGCAGAGGTTCACGTTTGGGCCGTATCCGGAGCGCACCCAATTCGAGCAACTGAAGGCCGACGGATACACGGCGGTCGTGTCGTTGCTCCATCCTGCGGTGGTTCCATTCGAGCCCACGCTCCTTGCACGCGAGCACGCGAGCGTGCCCTCGCCGAGGAATTTGACATCGAGTTCATCCACGCGCCGATGCTGCCGTGGATCGGAGACAACGCCGCCTCGCTCGATCTGCTCAAGGAGCTCGCGGAGCGCAACCATGGCCGCTACTACGTCCATTGTTACCTCGGTAGAGATCGGGTGGGCACAGTGCGCGGATTGATCGAGCGTATCGGCGCAGCTTCGCCATCGGGGCCAATCGTGGTGCAGACGGCGCTCGACTTCGATCGATCGATTTTCGAGCGCGGGCCTGTTGTTGAGATCGACACAGGTGTGTTTCTTGCGCCCTATCCGACCGATGAAGAGATGTTCAAGTGGGTGGCCGGCGGTGCCTTTGCCACTGTTGTTTCGCTCCTCGACCCGGCAAACCCCGACGACGTGCAGTGGATCGAGAGGGAGCAGGCCGTGGCAGACGACTACGGAATCGCGCTCGAGTTGCTGCCGGTGCCTTGGATGAAATTCTCGCCGGAGGCGGCCATGCAGGCCGCTGAGCGGGTGCGTCAACTCCCGCGGCCTGTCCTTGTGCACGCGTTTACTGCCGATGGCACGGCGGCACAGGCGTTCTCGCTGGCTTACCGCACCGGGCTCCCCTCGGTCTCGATCCGTGGCTTCGAAGAAGCGCTCGCCGGGGGGCAGGCCATCGTGCTGGCGCCACATGTTGTTGTAGGTCCGCGCCCGCGTGGCCCGGAGTTCGGTAGCTTCCTGCGACGGCGTGGGGTGCGTGGCGTGGTGTTCGTCGGAGATGCGTCGCACCCGGATGCCCAGCACGACCGCGTGGTCGCTGAGAAGGAGGCCGGGCTCGATTACGTGTCTCAACCTGCGGACGCCGTCAGTATCGCCGCGGCAGTTGCGACGGGCGGGCCGTGGTACGTCTACGGCCCCGGTCTCGGCGCGATCCAGTCCGAACTCGAGACGAAGATCGAACGCATTTCTGCAGTCGCCAAGACGGTGCCGCCAGCCGCAGCGGGGCAGTAGACGGTGATTCATCTCGTCGAGAAAGTAGTCGAGTTTGCCGTGGCGGCGTTTCCAGAGGGCTGGATGTGGTTGGCCCTGGGACCGGTGTTCGCCGTCTACGGCGCTGCTGCAGCCTGGTTCGCCGGGTGGCTTCGCATGTCACGCGGCCTCAAGACGTCCTACACGCGCAAGATCTTCCACTTCAGCATCTTCACGACGGCCGGCCTGGTGCAGTTGCAGTGGGGACTCCCGGCGGTATCGCTGTTTGGCGGGATCGTCGCCCTGCTCGTTCTATACGCGGTGTGGCGTGGCGATGGCTTTTCGTTCTACGAGGCCATGGCCAGGGACACTGACCGACCGCATCGCTCCATGTTCATTCTCGTGCCCCTCGCGACGACCGCTGTGGGAGGACTGGCTAGCAATCTGCTGTTTCCGCAGTTTGCGTTCGTGGGTTATCTGGTCTGCGGCTGGGGCGACGCGCTCGGGGAGCCGGTCGGCGCCCGCTGGGGCCGCCATGACTACCGGGTCCCTTCAATCGGCGGGGTTCCGGCGCATCGAACGCTGGAAGGATCAGCGGCAGTGTGTCTTGGCGGCGTATTCGCAGCCACCGTCGGGCTGTGGCTCTTCGGACTACCGCCTGTCACCGCGCTCGGCGTCGGCGTCAGTTGCGGTGTGTTCGGCGCACTGGTCGAGTCATTCAGCAACCATGGGCTCGACAATCTGACGATTCAGATTGCCGCGTCGGCGGCCGCGTTCATGCTGCTCGGCTAGTTCTCGGACCGATCTCGGGGCGCGATCGCAACGATCTTCCTGGGCTTGCTGGCGCCGCTGACGATGTAGGGCTCATTCTCGACCAGCGCGCGCCAAGTAGGACGCGCCCCTCGCGGCGTGCGACAGTACGGCGGTGTTGAAGTCATCGCGTACGAGACCGGCGGGCTGATGCTGACGCTCTACCACCTGCGGATTTCCCATTTCTGCGAGAAGGCGCGCTGGGCGCTCGACTACAAGGGACTCGAATACACGTCGCGACTACTGACACCCGGGTTCCACATTGCTACGGCCCGCAGACTGGCGGGAACACGCTCCGTGCCGATTCTGGTTGACTCAGATTCCGATCAGGTGATCCCAGACTCCACTGAGATCCTGCACTACCTCGACCACATTCGACCTGACCCGCCACTGTTCCCGCGTGATGCGGTGGCGGCGACAACGGTCGCGGAAGTGGAAGACGTACTCGATTCGGAGTGGGCTCCAAATGCATCCGCCTTTGCGTACTGCTGCATGATCCAGAGTCCGGAAGAACTCCGGCAGCGGTGGGCAGAGGGCTTGCGATGGCACCAACGGCTCGCGTTGGGGCTCGCGATGCCGCTGTTGGTCCCCGCGATGCGCCGCGGCCGGCGCCTGACGCCGGACATGATGCCGGGATACCGCGAGGCCGCTTTGGCGGCGCTCGGGCGTATCAACGAGCGCCTGGCGACGGGCGAGACGGAGTTCCTGGTCGGCAACGAGTTCACGGCGGCCGATCTGGCCGCCGGGGCCCTCATTGCGCCATTCCTGAACATCCCGGGTTCGCCGTGGGCAACCGAGGGGACGGTTCCCGAGCAGATGTCGACATTCCGCGAGGAAGTGGTGGACAGCGCCGCTGGGCGTCACGCGGCCGCGATCTGGGCGGCCCATCGCCACTAGCGGGCGGTCTACTGACCCGACAGTCGCCCTGGTAGGATGTGGCGTGCGTCCCGTTTCGGGGCGACTCGGGAGGACACGATGGCCGCCGCGCGCGAACTACAAGTGCAGATTGCCAACGAACCAGGAGCGCTCGGGACAATTTCCGAGATCCTGGGGGAGCACGGCATCAACATCGAGGGTTTCGGTGTGTGGGTGGCCACGGCGCACATCTTGACCTCGGATCCCGACACTGCGGCCGTGTTGCTGCGCGAAGAGGGCTTTCAGTTGCACGTCGCGGACGTGTTGAAGCTCGTCGTCCCGGACGAGCCTGGCAATCTCGCGGAAATCGCGAGAGCTCTTGGTGAAGCCGGCATGAACATCGACTACAGCTACACGGTGAGCACTCCCACGCCGGGCGCCGCCGGTTTCATTCTGGCCGTGGCGAACACCGGTCAGGCTGAGCGCGTTCTGGACTGAGCCCTGCTCGGGCGCTCGATCGCATAGCGCGCCAGGTGGTGCTGCAGCGTACTGCGGGGAATGTCGAGACGTCTCGCCGCTTCGCTCAAGTTGCCGCCGGTGGCGTCTAGCGTAGCTGAGAGATGCCGCCGAATGACGTCGGCCAGGGTGGCGCCGTTGTCGTAGATCGCCCCGCATGCATCGGATGCTTCGATCTGGAACCCTGAGCGGAGTGCCTCAGTCACCGCAAGGGCATGGATCACGCCGTCCGGGCAATCGATCGATGCGCGCACTAGAACCTGCCGCAGTTCGCGGGCATTCCCGGCGAGCGGCGAATCGGTGAGCACCCGGAGACCCTCCGTGGACAGTCGGTAGCGCATTCCACGATGCTCCGCGAGTTGATCGAGGAACAGGTCCGCGAGCGGAGCGATGTCCTCGGGCCGGTGCCGCAGCGGCGCCAGTCGCAGAACCAGTGCGCCCAGCCTATGGCGAAGGTCGGCCCGCAAGGCAGAGCCGTCGGCCAACTCCTGAGCGCTGCGATTCGTGGTTGCGATGAGTCGGACGTCAATATGCTCCACAGTGTCTGATCCGACGGGTTGGATCTCGCCATGCTCGAGAACTCGCAGGAGCGCGCTCTGCAAGGCTGCTGGCGCCTCCGTCACTTCGTCCAGCAGTAGGGTCGCCCCCTCGGCGCGGCGCAAGCGGCCCTGCCGGGAAGCCAATGCACCGGTGTATGCGCCGCGGACGTGTCCGAACAACTCGGCCATGAGGACGTCCTCGGCCAAGCCGGCGCAGTTCACAACGTGTAAGGGCTTGTCGGCGCGTGCGCTGTTCGCATGGACCGATCTCGCGGCGACCTCTTTCCCGGTTCCGCTTTCTCCGACAATTAGTACCGGTTCCTCGCACGCCCTCCAGCGATCGATGCGTTCGCGCACCGAGACCGTATGGGCGCTAGTGCCGACGAGTTCGGTCGGTGCGGGCCCTACCATGGGCTGGCCGGTGACCGCCGTGTTCGTGGGTGACGTTCTACTGTGCGACGTTGACTGAGGCGGGTCTTCCGGGTCACGATGCAACTACCTCTTACTCCCCCCTGATCGCCCCCCCCCCCCCGGCATATGAGCAAACCCCGAACAGCGCGGCTTTCTGATATTTCGCGCGAGGCCATCGAAAACGCGTGGACTAATCGGTTTCATCGTTGGAGGGCCTACGCACTGTCTCTTACAGGTAATCCGACGGACGCCGATGAGATTGTTCAGGAAGCAATTGCAAGAACCATGCGGGCCGCACCGCCGCTGGCCAACGAGCAGGAGGCGTATCAGTACGTGATCGTTGCGATTCGCAGCAGCGCCTACCGCATGTTTTCGCGCCGCGGTCGCCGCCGCCAGTTGAGCGGCGACGTCGTTGACGAGAACGTGTCCTCCGACGCACTGCACCAGGTGCTCACGGTGGAGGAGCGAGACCAGAAGAAGCGCATGACAACTACAGCGCTTGCCGTCGTCTCACGCTTGGCACCTCTGCATCGCCAGGTGATCGAACTGCTGGTTCTCCGCGAACCCCCGATGAAGCTCCGCGAGGTCGCCGAAATACAGGACGCGCCCATCAGCACCGTTTATTCCCGGCTCCAGGCTGCACTGGGGAGTCTCGCCGTAGACCTGAGTGCCGAGTTCGAATGACTAGGGATAGCCATCTTCGATCCGTCCCCACCGTCGAGCATCCTGAGTCGCTCGATCTCATCGCGTATTCGCGTGGACAGCTTGATCGGGAGCGCGCGGCCGAGGTTCGCATGCACTGCGCCGACTGCGTCTCCTGTGGCGACCAGCTCGCAGCGCTCATTCTGCTGGCGCACGAACCGGAAGAATTCGTTCGGCCGGTTGCGTCGGCGCCGAAAGCCCAGGTGATTCGAGGCGGCTTCGGCCGATCTAAGCTGGGGCGGCGAGGGGCCGTTGCCGCAGCGGTAGGCGTAGCATTAGTTGCGTTTGGGCTGTCTCGTCCTACTCTGGACGGTGCGGCCGATCTTGGAACCGATGAGCCTTCGCTCAGGCCCTATGAGCCATCGGCTGAGCCATCCGAGGTCGATGGTTATCTCATCGACGGTGATGTGGGCTGGTTTCTTCAACTTCATGGCGACGGGGCGCAGGTCGACGCTGGCGGGAGATCCGCGCTGGAGGATGTCAAGGCTGGCGTGCGTGCCCTCGCTGCGGGAAACCATGAACAGGCCATAGCGACCCTCCGTCGGTTCGGCCCGGGCGGCGAGTGGGACGTCGACGGTACGGCGATGCTTGGCTACGCGCTCTATCTCGATCGGAACGCCGACGCTTTTCAGGTATTCGAGTCGTACGTAGCAGACGCAGAGATCCCCATGCCGCCAACGGATCAGGATCACCGATGGGACACGGTCTTCTTTATCCTCGCGCGGGAGCTGCATGCGCGTGGCGATGTCGAGGGCGCGCACGAACTCGTCGACTACACCCAGCCCCTGGCAGAAGTAGGCAAGATCGCCCGAACCTGGCGCGAAGTGGCGATAGGCGACTCGTAAAACCCGACGCGCTCTACGGGAGGCGCCGCTGGTGGCCAGCCGGCATCGGCATGGTTCTACTGCTGGCCGGCCGTTGTTTCAACAGGGAACTCAGCTCGGCCTCTGCGCGCTGACGCTGGTGAGAAGCCAGTGTGCACCTGCGTCGCTAGGCTTTGAGTCTTTCGTTTAGAAGACCTGGCACGGCGCTTGCTCTTCCTTACCGCATTGTTCATCTGCTGGTAGGAGGGACCATGCGGGATCTGTTGGGCGAACGTCGTGTTGTGTACTTGATCTGGGCCGTGGCGCTGGTTGCGTCGCTTGCGTTTACTGGGGCTGAGGCTCAGGCGCTCCACACCAGCTGCTGGGATTTGTGCGATGCTGACTGCGGTGGCTCGTGCAAGCGGGCGACCCCAAGCGGTTGCAGTTGTGACTGGGTGTGTGTTGACGGCTCGACCGGCAGCCACATTTGCAACGCCGAGTAGAGTCATGCGAATCAGTCGAACCAACTGGGTCGAAGTCGGGCTCGTCGCGGCGCTACTAGTGGGAACCGCGTGGCTGGGTCGCCAAGTCCATCACAACTACGTGGTGCATGGGGCGACGGCCACATCGGGACTGGTGACGGCCCCGTTGGCGTTGCCCGCGTCCGGGCTGGATGGCGCCAAGAGTCCACTCGCCCTGCGCGATGTGGACACGCCCAAGATGCTCTATGTGCTGAGCACCGAGTGTCAGTTCTGCGAACAGAACATGTCGGAGTGGCGCGCCCTGAGTGCGTCGCTTCGGGGCGTGGGTCCGGACGGCCCGAGGCCGGTCGTGTTGTCGGTCAGTGGAGCTGACGCGACCCGCGAGTTCCTCGATCGGCACGGCCTCGACGTGGATGTCCGGCTGATCGACAAGTCCGTGCTGCCGCTCCTCGGAGTTGGCGGCTATCCGGCGACTCTGGCCGTCGACCCCAACAGCGGCGCTGTTGCTTCGTGGTCGGGCGTGCTTCGCGAGCCGGATCACGGTGCCATTTTGGCCTGGGCCGGGGTGCATCGAGGAGCTGCCTCGCCCTGACGAGAAGGCAACGCATGCCGAAACTGGGCGAGCTCCATCCTGGGCGGGTGGAGCTCGTTCGTTATGTGCACGGAACACTCGGCGGCTCGCGCGCCGCTGCTGTGTTCGCCCACTGCGCGCTGTGTCCCTGGTGCACGGCGCGGCTCGAACACATGCTGCGGGCTTCTCCGCAGCCAGTCCCTGCAGGCTGGCCCGACGAAGAGTCGTAGCCACGGTGGCGCGCTTGCCGGGGCTTCGGGGTGGTTCTAAGGTAACCGGGTGGCCGACGCTGGTCGCCCTGGATATCTACCCGCTCGGAGGAACTACGTGAGCAGCCCCGACGCCATCCTGCGCCAGAAGGTCCAAGAAGGCAGCCTGATCGAGTCTGTCGACGAGATGACGGACGAGTACAAGCGCGAACTCCGTCACATCGTGACCGTGTCTGGTGACACCGAGCTTCTGAGTGCCCCGGCGTATTACTACGCGGCGCGCAAAGCACCGTCCGTCAACGCGATGATCTCCGCCATGGCGATCATCCAGGACGAGATGGGGCACGCCCACATCGCCTACCGCATCCTCGAGGATCTGGGCGTCGATCGTGAGTGGCTGATGTACGACCGTGAGCCGCACGAGTTCCGGTACCCGTACGCATTCGACATTCCGCTCGACAGCTGGGTCGAGCTCTGCGTGGCCAACGCACTTTACGACCAGGCCGGCTACACGCTGCTTGGCGACGTCTTCAACAACACGTCCTACGGGCCGTGGAAGCGCGCGCTCGTGAAGGTCAGCAAGGAGGAGACATTTCATCTTCTCCATGGCCAGCGCTGGATGAAGCGTATCGTCGAGAGTGGCGATCACGGCCGGCAGCTCGTTCAAGAGGCCGTCGACTGGATGTTCCCGCTCACGGTGGAGTGGTTCGGCCTGCCCGACAAGCTCAAGACCCACAGCGGACAGCTCGACTACAAGATGAAGGGGTTGAGCAACGACGAACTCCGCCAGGTCTGGATGGGCGAGGTCGTGCCGTTCTGCGAGAGTCTCGGACTCAAGGTGCCGGCGCATCGGAACGCCGATGACACCGCGTACGAGCTGGAATACCACTTGCCGATTCAGTTTGACGCGATCGACAAGCGTTGGCTTTGGGACGAGCACATCACCTGGGAGCAGGTGGTGAAACGGTGGAAGGGACGCGGTCCGCGCAACGAGGCGATGATCGAAGAGATTCAGCGCTCACGCGGCGATTTCCGCTGGATGTTCAAGGACCTCTAGATGGCCGTCTGCGAAGCGATCGCCGAGCGTCTGCGCAACATGCAGTCTGCAGACGTTGCACAGAAGATCCGTCCTGAAACGGCGACCCTGTGGGAAGCGCTTCGAGAGGTGCTCGACCCCGAGATCCCCGTCAACATCGTGGACCTCGGTCTGATCTGCGACATCCGTCGGCTCGACGGCTCCGTCGAAGTCGACGTGACGTTTACGTCTACGGCCTGTCCGGCCGTCACGATCATCAAGGAAGACATTCAGAAGCGCCTCCTGAAGGAATCCGACGTGGCGACAGTGCACGTGGAGGAGACCTGGGAGGTCAGCTGGACCGCGGCGCGGATTTCCGGTGGCGGGCGCGATGAGATGAAGCGCTACGGCATCACACTCTGATTGGAGGCCCGTCAGGGCCGTCCGGGCAGTAGGGAAGGGCCCTGGGAATGAACAAGACGCTCTACGAAGTTTTCGCCAGGCAGAAGCGCGAAGAGCCCCTCGGCCACATCGGTACGGTTCGCGCGTCGAGTGACGTGTTCGCGCGGGTTTACGCACGGAACACCTACGACGAAGAAAACTGGGCTGAACTCATGGTCGTACCGCGCTCGGCGATCATTCCGGTGCTCGAGCTCGAACCCTTGCTCGATCCCGAGGGATAGGAGACGGACATGTACGACAAGGCCACAGATCTACCCGCGGAATCGCGCCGCGATCTTGCGGACTGGTTGCTCAGCGTCGCAGATACCAAGCGTGTGCTCGGCCTGCGCTACGCCGAGTGGGCGACCGGCGCACCGGAGCTTGAAGCCGATGTAACGATTTCTGCGATGGCGCAGTACGAGCTCGGCCATGCTCGTCTGTTGCGAGGGGTGCTCAGTCGGCTCGACGAAGATCCGCGGACCGATGCTCGCCAGACGGATATGTCCACCTGGCGGTCGATGGCGTCGCTCGACAAGCCGGCCGGCGACTGGATTCAAGTGGTCGCGCTCAACGGACTCGTTGACGTGCTGCTGACCGTGAATCTCGAGTCGGCGATGAACGGCAACGTCGCGCCGCTCGCGCAGCGGCTACGCAAGGCCGTTTCCGAAGAGCACTACCACACGCTCCACGCCGAGGCATGGTTTGAACGTATGTGGACCGCGCCCCCCGAGATTCTGGAGCGGTTCGAGACGGCAGTGCGGGCCGCCTGGAGCGACTGCATTGCCTGGTTTGGGCCCTTGGAGGGCGACAACAGCCTGGATAGGCTGGCCGCCGCCGGCGTACTGGACGGCGACGCCGCCGAGCTGAGACGACGCTTCATTGCGATCACGCTGCCGATGATGGCCGACCTCGATCTCGGGGCCGCGCAGCAGGGCGACGACTGGGTGTTGACCGCCGAGCCGGATCTGGCGGACTGGGACCCGTTGTCTCGCCGTATGACAGCGCCTGACTTCGACGCGCCGTCGTTCGAGATGATCACCGGAGCTCACGCACGGGCGATGGGCGTGGAGGACTGACGATGCCCGCCAAGGTCCTCGACTTTCCTCGGCCTGGCGGCGAGGTGAAACGTCACCGCGCGGTGTTGCCGCGGCAGGCGATGCCCGATGTTGACTGTGCGTTCTGTGGCAGTTCCGAAACTGAGCCGACATCGATGTACGGATGTCACATGCTGACGTCCCAGTACTTCTGCCATTCGTGCCGCACGACCTTCGATCGGGTACGCGGCGACTGAAGTGACGGCCTCGGTCGGCGGCGTCGACGCGCTCGTCCCGGCCGCCCTTGAATTTCGCGGAGTCGTGAAGCGCTTCGGGTCTGCCATTGCCCTCGACGGCGTCGACCTCCTAGTGCCCCAGGGACGCGTTACAGCCCTGATCGGACCGAGTGGCTGCGGCAAGCCCACCTTGCTGCGCCTGTGCAACGGCTTGCTGGTTCCGGATGGGGGTAGTGTGCGGGTCGAGGGCGCGCCGCTCGCCGCGGACTCGTTGCTCGGAGTGCGGCACCGGATGGGCTACGTCATTCAGGACGGCGGTTTGTTCCCTCACTTGTCTGCAGCGGACAACGTCACCCTGCTCGCTCGGCACCTCGGCTGGTCCGAGGATCGCACCGCCGCAAGACTCGCTGCGCTGGCCGAGCTCGTTCATCTGGATTCGGCGTTGTTGGAGCGATTCCCACGCGAACTGTCTGGCGGCCAGGCCCAACGTGTGGCGCTGATGCGAGCTCTCATGCTCGAGCCGGCGGTGCTTCTCCTGGACGAACCGATGGCCGCGCTCGATCCGATGATCCGCTCCCGACTTCAGGACGATCTGAAGCTCATCTTCGAGCAACTCGAGATGACCGTTTTGCTGGTGAGTCACGATCTGGCGGAGGCGGCGCACCTGGCCGATGAGCTGGTGCTGTTGCGAGATGGAGGGATCGTTCAGAAGGGGACGGCGAGTGACCTCATGCGCCGGCCGGCGAACGAATTCGTAGCGGCGTTCGTACGCGCGCAGCGCGGCGTTTCCCTGGAGACGCCATGAGATTCATCGGCTGCGTCGTCTGCATGGCTGCATTCGCCACGGGTGGCTGCGCGGCGCCCGAGGGACTCGTCGTGGGATCCAAAGCCTTCACAGAAGGGATCGTGCTCGGTGAGCTCGTCCGACTGCGCGCGTCAGACTACGGAGTCCCCGCACGCCACGAACGTCAACTGGGCGGCACGCGGGTGCTGTGGAATGCACTGTTGGCGGGCGAGATCGATGCGTACGTCGACTACACCGGAACGATCGCGCAGGAGATCCTGGGCGGCGCGGTCGGCGCTGATCCTGTCTCGCTACGAGAGGCGCTGAGCGACATGGGCGTCGGGATGAGTGATCCGCTGGGATTTGGCAATACATACGCGCTCGGAATGCTCCGAGAACGGGCCTCGCAACTCGGGATCAACTCGATCACAGATCTGGCGAATCATCCCTTGCAGTTCGGGTTCTCCACGGAGTTCATGGACCGTCCGGATGGCTGGCCGGGCGTCCGTGACCGCTACCGCCTCGCACCGGAGTCTGTCACTGGGCTGGATCATGACCTCGCGTATCGGGCGCTCGCGGCAGGCGAGCTCGACGTGACGGATCTCTACACGACAGACGCCGAGATCCGCGCCTTCGATCTCGTCGCCCTGGAGGATGACCGCGCGTTCTTCCCGGACTATCGGGCGGTCGTGCTCTACGGCGTGACAGCCGCATCGACTGAAGGCTTCCGGAGCGCGCTCGTGGACCTTGAAGGAGCGATCGATGCGGCAGCGATGATCGCGATGAACGCAGCGGTGCGTCTCGACGGGCGCGGCGAGGAGGTCGCCGCAGCGGAGTTCCTGAGTGATCGCTTCGGTACGGCGGTGACTGCGGTGGATGACAGCGCCGGGGAGCGCATCGCAAGTCGCACCATGGAGCACCTCTGGCTCGTCGCGGTGTCGTTGTTCGCGGCGATGGCGCTCGCGATTCCCGCCGGTCTCTGGGCCGCCCACCGTCCGCGCCTCGGAGCGCTGGTGCTCGGCGTAGGTGGGATCGTCCAGACGATCCCGTCCCTGGCGCTGCTCGTGTTCCTGGTGCCGGTGCTGGGCATCGGCGCACCGCCGGCTATCACGGCGCTGTTCCTCTACAGCCTGTTGCCGATCCTGAGGAACACCGTGACCGGTGTGACCACGATCTCGCCACACCTGCTGGAGTCGGCAGATGCGCTCGGACTGTCACCAAGCGCGCGTCTTCGGCTGGTCGAGTTGCCACTCGCTTCGCCGTCGATCCTCGCCGGCATCAAAACTGCTGCCGTGATCAACGTCGGTACGGCGACGCTCGGGGCGCTCATCGGGGCAGGCGGATACGGGCAGCCGATTCTCACCGGGATCCGTCTCGCGGACACGGCCCTGATTCTCGAAGGTGCGATTCCCGCGGCGGCCCTGGCGCTCGTTGCGCAGGGCCTCTTCGGGGGCGTCGAGAAGATCGTCGTGCCTCGTGGCCTGCGTCTCTGAAGTTACTCGGCGCGCAATGCCCGCGAAGGGTCTACCGTGGTCAACCTCCGCGCCGGGAGGAAGGTTGCGAGAGCTGCTACCAGGAGCAGCGCGCCGCTGACGACGGCGTAGGTCGGAAGATCAGTCCCCGAGAGGCCGAAGAGCATGCCTTGAACCTGCATCCCGGCCGGCACCGCGATGGCCAAACCCACGCCGAGTCCGGCGAGAACGAGCCACATGCCCTGGCGGATCATCATGACGATCACCCGGTTGCGTCCAGCGCCGAGCGCCATCCGGATCCCCATCTCGTGAGCCCTTCGGTCCACCGAATTCGACATCACCCCGTAGACGCCGATCATGGCAAGCAACAAAGCCAATCCTCCGAAGATCGTCAGGAGCCCGGCGCCCATGCGGGGCGCCCAGAGTTGCTGGCTGAGCGTTTCGCGCACCGTCGTCGGCCCACCAATCAGGAGATTCGGCTCCATCGATCGGATGAGTTCCTGGACGGCACCGAGGGCTTGTTCCGGCTCGCCTGTCGATCGGACGTTGAGGGTTTGCCCGCCGGCGAACCACTGCTCGTACGCGGTATAGGCGATGGGTTCCGGCCCCTGTCCGAGCTGGATCGCCTGATCTGCCACGACACCAACGATCTCGAGAGTGGTGGTCTCGCCGTAGAAGTCGAAGCGCTGCCCTAGAGGGTCTTCGCCCGGCCAGAACTTCTCGGCCATCGCTTCGTTGATCACAGCGACGTAGCGCGAGTCAGCGGTGTCCAGATCACTGATGTCTCGCCCCTGCAGCATCGGAATCCCGAGCGTCCGGAAGTAGCCAGGCGACACAGGGTTGGTCGTTGTGAGGACGCGTAGCTCGGGGTCAACTTCCTTCCCCTCGGGGAAGACGCTGCGCAGGAACCCGCCGCCGAAGGGGTAGTTCTGCGACAGAGATGCGACCTCGACCGAGGGGAGTGTCTCTGCCCGATCGATCAACTCCTTGAAGAAGATGTCCTGCTGTCCGCGGTCGTAGCCGACGTTGTCGAGGTTGAGAAAGAGCATCGCCAAGCGGTCTGTTTCGAAGCCCGGGTTGATCTCTTGCGCGTTCTGCATGCTCCTCACGAACAACCCTGCGCCGACGAGCGTGAGCACGGAGAGCGCAACCTCTGCCACCACGAGTCCGCTGCGAAGCCACAGCCGTGAACGACCCGAACCGCCGCGGCCACCGCCCTCCTGAAGCGTCTCTTTCAATTGTGGGTTGGACGACTGAAGCGCTGGGACCAGGCCAAATACGAGCCCCGTCAGGAGAGAGATCCCCAGGGTGAACGCGAGCACAATGGGGTCGATGGCCAGATCGATGGCATCGGCATTCAGGAACGGAGGTCGGAAGCTCCACAGAATCTCTCGGCTCCACAGCGCCACGAGCAGGCCGACCACTCCGCCACCAAGCGCCATCAGTACCGACTCGGTAAGGAGTTGGCGAATCAGGCGGCCACGTTGCGCCCCGAGAGCGACGCGCATCGCGATTTCCTTCTCGCGCTCGGCCGCACGCGCGAGCATCAGATTGGCGACGTTTGCGCAGGCGATGAATAGCACGAGCCCGACCACGCCCATCAGCAGGGTTCCGGCTCCTGCGAACTGGCCACGTTGGTTGGGATTCACCGGAGAGAACGCCACCAACTGCGCGGTGCGTCCGCCGTTGGGCTCGGGGTACTCCGATTCCAGGCGGCTCGCAATATTGGTGAAGTCAGCCTGCGCCTGCTCGAGCGTGACCCCAGGCTTCAGGCGGCCAAAAGAGGTGGTCAGTAGTGCCCGGCGGTCGTCGAACCACTCCACGAAGCCAGGCGGTAGTAACAGTTCGCGCATCGACGCATGGACCCAGATCTGGTTCGGATTGCCGATCGACTGCGTGCCCTTGAAGTTCTCCGTGGCAACACCCACGACGGTGAACGGGATGTTGTTGAGAAGGACGGTGGCTCCGACGACCGCAGAGTCGGCTGCAAACCGGGTCTGCCAGATTCCGTAGCTCAGCACGGCTACGTCATGGGCGCCGGGACGCTCATCCTCAGCCGCAGATAGGTGAAAGAGATTCCCCGCCGCAGCCTCCACACCGAGTACGCCGAAATAGTTGCCGCTCACAACCGTGATCGGCACGTTCTGAGGGGCTGTTTGGTCACCTTCCACGCGGAGCCCGGCGGGCAGCCCACCGAGCACAACTGCCATGCCCTCGAGCACTGTGTTCTGCTCACGATAGTCGCGAGCGTTCGGATACGAGGTGGGGGCGAACTGGAACGAAGTGCCCCGCGCATCCTGCGTGTAGATCTCCACTAGGCCACCGCTGTCGGCCACGGGAATCGGGCTGAGGAATACGGCCCGGATCATTGTGAAGATCGTGGCGTTGGCGCCGATCCCCAACGCGAGCGAGAGAACGGCGATCGCCGTCAGGATCGGCCGTTTGATCAACATGCGGGCGCCGTAGCGCAGATCCTGAACGAAAGTGTCCATGTGCATCCTCGGGGAATTGCCGATGCGTTGATTCTACCGAGTGGGGAGTTGCGCCGCTGTCTCGGTTTCGGCGGGGCTGTATGATCGGCTGCCATGAAGGCAATAACTTTCGCGGGTTTCCGCGACGTGGAATTCGAGACGGTTGAGGATCCTCGCATCGAGGCTCCGACGGACGCCATTGTGGAGGTCGCGGTAGCCGGAATCTGCGGCTCCGACCTGCACCCGTATCACGAGCGCGAGGAAGGGCTCGACTTCGGCACGGTGATGGGGCACGAGTTCGTTGGTCGTGTGGCCGAGGTGGGCGCCGACGTGACCCGCGTGAAGGTTGGCGACGTCGTGTACTGCCCGTTCACGACCAACTGCGGCGAGTGCCACTACTGCAGTGTCGGCCTGACGAGTCGCTGCACACGCGGCCAGTTGTTTGGTTGGGTCGGGATGGGCGAAGGGCTTCACGGCGGCCAGGCTGACGGTGTTCGTGTGCCGCTCGCGGACACCACTCTGGCCCGAGTCGGCGACAACCTGACCCATGAGCAGGCGCTCATGCTGGGTGATGTGGCCGCGACCGGCTACTTCTGCGCCGAGCAGGCCGACATCAAGCCGGACGGCATCTACGCGGTGATCGGGTGCGGCCCCGTGGGCATCATGGCGGTGCGCGCGGCGCGCCATCTCGGTGCCGAGATGGTCTATGCGATCGACAGCGTTTCGGAACGTCTCGAGATGGCCGGCCGTGCCGGGGCTGTGCCAATCAACTATGAGTCTGAGGACCCCGTGCTCGCCCTGCATGAGGCCGCCGACGGTCGCGGCGCTGATGGCGTGATGGAGGCCGTCGGTTCTTTCGGATCGGCACGCTCGGCGATCGAGCTTGTGCGGCCGGGAGGCGTCGTGTCCGTCGTCGGGGTGCACACGGAGACCGAGTTCGCGTTCTCACCGGCGGAAGCCTATGACAAGAACCTCACCTACAAGGTGGGGCGCTGCCCGGCTCGGGCGTACATGCAGAGGCTGGCACCGTTTGTGGAATCCGGGGATCTGGTCGTGGATGACGTGATCTCGCATCGCGTGCCTCTGGCCGATGGAGCTGATGCGTATCGCCTCTTCGATGAAAAGCGCGACAACTGCACGAAGGTCGTTCTGAAGCCGTGAAGCGGTTTGTCGTGCCGCTGAGCCTGTTGGTCTTGGCGGCCTGCGGGGCGTCTGGTGAACCGGCCACGAGCGCCGCGCCGATCGACATCGAGGCTGCCGTCGCTGCAAGAGCCGATGCCGTCGCCGCGCTCCCCGGGACCTCTCCGGATGCGGAGTTCATGGCCGAACTGCGTGGTCGCTATGTCCGCGCCGACGGGGCCGCGCTCCATGTCGTCGTCGGAGAGAACGAGATCTACATGCGCGCCGCCGGCGTCGCGATGGCTCCCATTCGAATGGAAGAAGCGTTCATCATTGTGTGGTGGCCGGCTGCCGAGGGCTTCGTCGCGGAAGACTTGTACAGTCCGGCGCCAAGTGAACTCGACTTTCGTGGCGCACAATGGGCGCTCGAACATGGAGCGGCGCCTGCAGAGGTTGCCCCTTCGCTCGCGCCCATCCTCGGGACTTATCTCCCTTCCCCTGGCCGCGACGGGGCTACGCCGGTCTACTTGCTGCAGTGGGAGGGACGTCTCTGGCTGCAGATCGGGACTGCCTTCATGATTCCGGCGGCCATCGGCCCCATGGGGCTCGAGCTGGGCGCGAATAGCCTTGGTCTGGCGGGCGCCGCCTGGTCTGATAGTCCGGAAGGAGAACCGGGGTTCGAGCTTGCCGGCACGACGTATCGTCGCGAGCTGGGCATCGGCGCGGGGCCGACCTTCAAGATCGACCCGGTACGACCGGTGGACGACCTGCGTCGTGAGGCCATGGCCGCAGCGCCGCCGGCAGAGGCGGCGGATCTGCGATCTCCGGATCTCACAGAGCTCGTGGACGTGGTTCCTGGGTTGCAGCTCGACATTCGCTACGCCAGTACCAACAACTTCATGGGGGCGACCTTCTACGCCGAGCCGCGAGCGTTCTTGCAGCGCCCGGCGGCAGAAGCGTTGGTAGCGGTGCAGCAGCGTCTAGCGGAGCGCGGACTCGGGCTGCTCATCTACGATGCCTACCGACCATGGTTTGCGACCAAGATGTTCTGGGATGCGACGCCCGAGTCGCAGCGGCATTTCGTCGCCGACCCATCGCGAGGTTCGCGGCACAACCGTGGCGCGGCGGTTGATCTCACCCTTGTCGACCTGGCGACGGGAGAGCCGGTGGCCATGACCGGCGGCTACGACGAATTCACCGAGCGCTCGTATCCGTTCTACCCCGGCGGCACCGATCTTCAGCGTTGGCATAGATCGTTGTTGCGCACGGAGATGCAGGCTGCCGGCTTCGCGGTCTACGAGTATGAATGGTGGCACTTCGACTATCGCGACTGGGCGCAGTATCCGATCCTTGATGTGCCTTTCGATTCCCTGGATGCATCCCAATGAACGACTCGACGACACCTCGCAGCGAGCAACTGATTGGTTTGCTAGCGGCGGCGCACACGCCGTTCAATCGCGGCGGCCGACTCGACGCAAACATCATCCATCAGCAGTACGAACTGTTCGTTGAAACGGGCGTTGACGGCGTTTTCCTTTGCGGCACCACCGGCGAAGGACACTCGCTCAGCTGTGCCGAACGACGGACGGTCCTAGACGCCTGGGTTGGTGTGAGCGACGGGAAATTCCCGGTTGTCGCTCACATCGGCCATGCGAGCATTCGCGATGCAGTGCGGCTGGCAGAGCACGCCGCGAAAGCCGGCGCGTGGGCGATCGCGGCGATGGCTCCGATCTACTACAAGCCGCAGACACTCGAGGAGCTCATCGAGTACCTCGCCGCCATCGCTGCCGCCGCGCCTGACCTTCCCTTCTACTTTTACGACGCGCCGGACTTCAACGGCGTGCGCTTCCCAACGGAGCAGGTGCTCGAGTGGGGACGGCTACGCATTCCGAACTTGCAGGGTGCCAAGTTCACTTCCACCGACCTGCGCACCTACGCTCGATGCCGACGCCTGGAGCCGCCGTTCAATGTCCTCGTCGGCTACGAGGAGACCTGGATGCCGGCTCTCACTCTGGGCGCGCCGGGGGTGATCGGGGCTAGCGTGAACTTTGCCGCTCCCGTGTACCGACGAATTCGCGAGGCCATGGACGTAGGCGACCTCGCCAAGGCCCAGGAAGAACATGCCAAGGCGCTCGAACTCCACATCGTGCTGGAGCGGTTTGGTGTGGTCCGTGCGACGAAGGCCATTATGGGCATGCTCGACGTGGACTGCGGCGACGTGCGACTCCCGCTCCGGCCGTTCCACGAGCGGGAACTGAACGAACTGTACGAGCTGCTGGTCCCGCTGGATGTGTTCGCCCGGTCGCTCAGCGCACCGAAGTCATAGGCCGCGTTCCACGAGTAGTTGCGCTCCTCAAGAGTATGTGCGTAGAATGCGCATATACGCAATCTGCGCACATTCCTTGAACTGAGCCCGCCATGAGCAACACGAATCTCAAGCAGATCGACTTCCTCGTTCTCGCCGTTCTCCGGAAGGGGCCTCTGCACGGTTACGGAATCGTGCGGCAACTCGACGCCTTGACTGACGGGGCGGTCCAGCTTCGTCCGGGCGACGTATACCGGGTCCTGTATCGCATGGAGAAAGCGAGGTTGTTGCAGGAAGCGGGAGAGGGGAGCACCGAATCCGGGCGCCGCACCAACTACGCGATCACCGATGCTGGTCGGCAGATGCTGGCCAGCCAGGCGGAGATTCTTGCGAGTGTGGCAGCCGGCGTCTTGGCGGCCGAGGGCACTGACAATGTCTGAAGCGGTTGCACACGACAGGTTTGTCGCCCTCGCCCTCTATGCCTTTCCGCGGCGATTCCGCGGGACGATGGCCGCCGATCTCGTCGCGACGTATCAGGACTTCCAGACGGGACGCCCGCGTGGATCTCGACTCGCGATGATCTGGGATCTCATGCGCAACGGCCTTGCCGCACGGTTTGACGACGTGCGCAGTGGCGGTGGCGGATCGAACGTCCCCGGTGGCGAGCCTCGCGGTCTGAATAGCATTTTCGGGGACTTCATCTACGGTGCGCGCATTCTGCGCAAAAGCCCTGTCTTCACGTCGGTCGCGATTGCGTCGCTTGCCATCGGAATCGGGGCGAACACCGCGGTGTTCTCGCTGCTCGATGCCGCGGTCCTGCGGCAGTTGCAGGTGGAGAACCCGGAAGAGCTCGTGGTGCTCCACATGGCTGCGCCGAGTTACGACGGCTACCCCGACATCAGCCAGAGCGGTTGGATGCTGACGGATGACCAGGGACATCCCGAGAGTTCGTCGTTCTCGTATCCGATGTACGAGCGGCTGCGCGACGCGGACACAGCGCTGGCGGACCTGACTGCCTACGGTGAGCTGTACCGACTGAATATCGGGGTCGACGGAGCCGCCGAACTGGGTCGCGGCCAGGTAGTGGCCGGCAACTACTTCGACATGCTCGCTGTCCAGGCTCACCGTGGCCGGCTCCTTACGGCCGACGATGATCGCGCGGATGCGCCGCCGGCGGTGGTGATTTCGCATTCATACTGGCAAACGCGGTTCGCCGGAGCGGAAACAGCGGTTGGTGCGGAGATCACTCTGAACGGTGCGCCGTTCACGCTTGTCGGGGTGACCCCGCCCGGATTCCATGGTGCGCTGCAGGTGGGATCTTCCCCACGCGTCACCGTGCCGCTGGCTCACCAGGCGCCGGTCATGCGCGACCGTGAACTGTTGCCTCGTGCCGACTATTGGTGGCTCCACGTACTGGGTCGCAGAGCGCCGGGTACATCTCTCGAACAGGTACGCGTCTCCACGGAAGCGGTGTTTCTGGGCGGGCTCGTGGAGGATGTCGAGGCAACCGACAGCACTCTCTATCTCAAGGCCCTGCCCGGCGGCCGGGGAATGACAGAGGCGCGTAGCGAGATCGTCGGGCCCTTGAAGATCGTTGTGGCGGTCGTGGTCACGGTGTTGTTGATCGCCTGCGTGAACCTCGCGAATCTGCTCGTTGCGCGCGCCAGTTCGCGCGGACGGGAGATCGCGGTGCGGCGCTCGCTCGGTGCGAGTCGCGGTCGGGTGGCGCGCCAGCTGCTGGCAGAAAGCCTGATGTTGGCTTTCGTCGGGGCGGGACTGGGCATCGTTCTGGCCGTTGGATTGCGCGACCTGTTGCTGCCAGTGCTTGAACTCGAAGACAGCGTGTTGGCCGTGACGCTCAACGCGCGGGTCCTTGGCTTCACGATTGGCGTGGCCGTGATGACCGGCCTCGTATTCGGAATCGTCCCCGCACTCCGTGCGACCGGGTTCGACCTCACGCCCGCCCTGAAGGACGAGCCTCAGAAGGTGGGCGGCAGTCGTGTGGGGCTGGGCCGGTTTCTCCTGGTACTTCAGGTGGGGCTGTCGCTCACGCTGCTGGTGGTGGCCGGTCTGTTCAGCGGCTCGCTGGCGCGTTTGCTCGACGAAGCTACAGGCTTCAACGGCGAGCGGGTACTCACCCTGTCGATGGATCCGCGCATCAGCGGCTACCGCGATGCGGCACTGACCGAGTACTACGAAGAGCTGGCGCGCGAGCTGCGCCGGATACCGGGCGCGACAAGCGTTGGGATGGCCACGCATGTGCCGGTGAGCGGGACGATGTCGAGTACCAGCGTCGATGTCGAGGGTTACGAGCCTGACGAGGGCGACCGCGCTCGCGTCTATCTCAACATCATCGATCAGGGTTTCCTGCCGACTTTCGAAATTCCGACCACGCGGGGGCGCGTCTTTGATGCCACCGATGGGGCGGGGACGGCTCAAGTAGCGGTTGTGAACGAGGAGTTCATAGACCAATTCCTGAGCGGGCTGAACCCTGTTGGACGGGAACTGACTTTCGGGTCGGGGGACAACGTACGTCGTTTCGAGATCATCGGAGCGGTCGAGAGCGTGAAGTACCAGAGTTTGAGCGACAATCCCTGGCCGGCCGTACATCTGCTCTACAGTCAGCTGGAATCGCTGTCGCGTCAGAGTTTCGCGATCCGCTCGGCGACCGGCGCTGCGGAGTTGGCGCCGCTGGTGCGAGCCGCCGTCCGAGATCTTGATCCCGACGTGTCGATTGAGGATCTGGGCGCTCACGACGATCTCCAGCGTCGCAATGTGGCGGTGCAGAGGACTTTCGTCATTCTGTCGGCTGGCCTGAGCGGTGTGGCGCTCTTGCTGTCGTGCATCGGGCTCTACGGCATGCTCTCCCAGGCGGTTGCGCGCCGCACTCGTGAGATCGGCGTGAGAATGGCGCTGGGCGCGCGCGGCCGTGATGTGACGCGAATGATCATGCGCGAAATGCGGACCGTGGGCGTAGGCGTGGCGATCGGATTGGTTGCGAGCTACTACGCCGTGCGTGGAGTCGAGAATCAGTTGTACGAGCTCAGCGCGAGCGACCCGACCACCATGTTGCTCGCAGCAGTAGTTCTCCTTCTGGTTGCCGGTGCGGCAGCCTTGATTCCCGCGCGTCGTGCGGCGCGACTGCATCCGGTGGACGCGCTGCGCAGCGAGTAGACGAGGGCCCTGCTGCGGCCGAGCTGTTTGCTTCGCGCCTTCTGGCGATGTACCAAGACGCGACAGCCACGCACCCTCAGGAGTCCCTGCCCATGTCAGTTCGCCGTGCCGCCGCACTACTGGTTGCTATTGCGACCCTCGCCACTGTCGTCCCTGCCAACGCCCAGCAGTCTGGATTCCGCCACGATCGCCCATTCGGGACGTTGCGCGAGCAGGCCGCGATCCAGCAGCAGTGGCTCGAGGAGCGGTTGACGGTCAACCTACCGAAAGTCATGCGCGAGCAGGGCGTTGATATGTGGGTCGTTCCGATGCGCGAGTACAACGAGGACCCCGTCTTCCGCGCCTTGGTTTCGGCCACCAGTTTTGCGGCGCGTCGACGCACGATCTACGTTTTCTTTGACCGCGGCGAGGGCGAGGGTGTCGAGCGCCTCGCTCTTGGCGGCGGTTCGATGGGCGGGCTCTATGAGGCGTACCGCGCGCCGCGGGCCACGGAGCGCGCTGGCGTCCAGGCCGAACTCTGGGGCGCGCAGCAGTGGCAGTTGCTGGCGCAGGTGGTCCAGGAACGCGATCCGCAGGTAATCGGTATCAACGCGTCCACCGAACACAATTTCGCGGACGGGCTCACCGCAGCGGAGTGGGAGGCCATGAGCGAGGCCCTCGGCGACTATTCGGACCGCGTCGTGCGCAACCCACGACTGGCGATCGACTATCTGGCGCTAGGTGTTCCGGCGATGACGCCCGTGTATCGGAAGATGCAGACCTATGTGCATCAGATCATCGGTACCGCTTTTTCGAGCGCGATCATCACGCCGGGCGAGACCACGACGCAGGATGTGGTCTGGTGGATGCGCCAGCGAGTTCATGATCTCGGCTTCGGCTCCTGGTTCCAGCCCTCGGTATCGGTCCAGCGTCGCGGGGTCGATTCCGCCTCTCTCGGCTCGGACCCGGTAATCGAGCGCGGCGATGTGCTGCATACCGACTTCGGCATCTACGTGATGGGCATGGCGACCGACACCCAGCACATGGCCTACGTGCTTCGTGAAGGCGAGTTCGGCGCGCCCGAGGGGCTGCAGGCCGCGCTGGCCAACGCCAATCGCCTCCAGGACATCCTGCTGGAGGAGATGGAACCCGGCCGTTCCGGCAACGAAGTGCTCTATTCCACGCTCGAGACGATGCGCGCCGAGGGTCTCAACGGCACGATGTACACGCACCCGATCGGTGACCACGGCCACGGGGCCGGCCCGCTGATCGGCCTCTGGGACTACCAGGAGGGCGTGCCCGGCCGTGGTGACGTGCCGGTGCTGGCCAACATGTGGTTCTCGACCGAACTCCAGGTCACGACACCTGTTGCCGAATGGGATGGGCAACCGGTGCGCATGGCGCTGGAGGAAGAGGCGGAGGTCATGGCCAACGGCGAACGCGGTTGGTCGATTCGTCGTCAGACAGAGCTACACCTGATCCACTAGATCTTGCTCGCTTCAGACCGCTCGCCGCGCCGTGAGTCGCGGCGCGCGGTCCGCAAGCACCTAGCTGCCCTGATCGCGCTGACCTGCGCGGCATGTGTGGGCCGTCCCGCCGGCGCCGCGCGCTGGACGGCCGAGACCCTCGGGATGGAGTTCGTCAGACTCTCCGCCGGCACGTTCTTGATGGGCAGCCCGACGGATGAGGCTGGACGCGAGACACAGGAAGTGCAGCACGAGGTCGTACTCAGCAACGACTTCTACCTCGCGACGACCGAAGTCACACAGGCGCAGTGGACGGCGGTGATGGGGGTGAACCCGAGCCGTTTCGCCGATTGTCCAAATTGCCCGGTTGAAGAGGTGAGCGCCATCGACATCGATCGGTTCATTGCCCGGATCGGAGCCGAGGAGGGCGTTGATTTTCGTTTGCCGACGGAGGCCGAGTGGGAGTACGCCTGCCGGGGCGGCCGGACGACCCCTTTTGGTGGTGGTAGCGAGCTGACAACTGACGAAGCCAACTTCGATGGCAACTACCCGCTCGCCGGCTCGCCGACGGGTCAGTTCCGCGAGCGAACTACGCCAGTGGCCACGTTCGCGCCAAACGACTTCGGTCTTTTCGACATGAGCGGCAACGTTTGGGAGTGGACCTCGGATCAACACTGCGAGTACCCTGCGGCCAGCATCACCGACCCGAATGGCGTGTGTGGCACCGAGCTGCGCGTCATCCGGGGCGGGAGTTGGTTGTTCGGTGCCGACAGCGCGCGCTGCGCGCTGCGGTACACACACCGGCCAGGCGATGTTGGGCCGAGTCTGGGTCTGCGTCTGGCGCGGGATGTTCAGGGGCAAAGGGGAGAGGGATGAGCGCACTGTCGACCGACTTCAAGAACGTGGCGATCGGCACTCTGGTGATGGCCGCGGTCAGCACCTTTGCCGATGCCTTCTGGGCCGCGGCGCTCCCCGAGCATCGTGCGATCTACGGGTTGGCGCATGGCGGAATCGTGCTGGGCCTTCTCGGACTGACTCTCGCCTGGTTGGTCGGCGGCACTCGAGTGTGGCGCTGGGGAATCGTGAGTCTGCTCGTGGGCGTTTTTGCCGCGGTGGTTTTCTACGGGCTGTACCCCTTCGTCGGATCCCTGGCAATGCTGGTCGCCTGGATGGGGCTCTGGCTGGCCTATGCGCAGATTGCAGAAGCGGCGGATCCGTCGCCGGAGGGTCGGTCACGATCCGTGATCCGCGGCCTGGCTGCCGCTGTGCTCTCGGGGATCGGGTTCTGGATGATTTCGGGTATCTGGCTCGGGCCGCATGACCCCGGCCCACTCTACTGGCGCAACTTCGCATCCTGGTGCGTCGCCTTCGCTCCCGGGATGATCGCGATCCTGGGATGGCGCGGCGCGAAGGCAAGCTAGCCCGCGCGGACACGCCAGGGGTAGGCGGCTGGCATCCCGGCCGCAATAGTGGGGTAATGCAGCCTCACCAGGCTCATTAGCCCGACTCGATTGTCCGTGGAGAGACGATGCCTTACCTGCTGCGCCACATTGCTCGCGGTCTGTTCTGTCTGACTGTTCTCGCGCTGCTGATTCCGGCCGGCGCGCCGATCGCCCAGGAAGCGGCCGAAGACTTCGATCCCGATAGCTATTTCTCCACGATGCGGTGGCGCAATATCGGCCCGACACGTGGCGGCCGATCCGTTGCGGTGGCTGGAGTGGTGCAGGATCCGCAGACCTACTACTTCGGCAGCACCGGCGGTGGGCTATGGAAGACGCGTGACGCTGGCACGAGCTGGACCAACGTCTCGGACGGTTTCTTCAAGACAGGTTCCGTCGGCGCGATCGCCGTGGCCGAGTCCGATCCGAACGTGATCTTCGTGGGCATGGGCGAGCACGCGGTGCGTGGTGTGATGACCACTCATGGCGACGGCGTCTACAAGTCCACCGATGCCGGGGAGACCTGGACGCACATGGGACTTGCCGAGACCCGTGTGATCTCGCGCATTCGTGTGCACCCGACCAATCCGGACCTGGTGTACGTCGCCGCTCAAGGTGCAACCCATGGCTGGACCGAGGACCGCGGTATCTACCGCTCGAGCGACGGAGGCACGACGTGGGAGAAAATCCACTATGTGTCCGACCGCGCAGGCGCGGCCGACATCTCGATGGACATGACCAACCCGCGCATCCTCTATGCGGCCTACTGGGAACACATCCGGCGTCCGTGGATCGTGGAGTCTGGCGGCCCGGGAAGTGGAATCTGGAAATCCAAGGATGGGGGCGATACCTGGACGGAACTCAGCGCTGGTCTGCCCGAGACGATGGGCAAGATCAGCGTTGACGTCTCTCGAGCCAATCCTGACCGGGTCTACGCCATCGTCGAGGCCGAGTACGGCACGGGTGGGCTCTACCGCTCGGATGACGCCGGTGCGAGCTGGTCGCATCTCAGCGACGACCGCAACATCCAGACGCGCTCCTGGTACTACATGGAGGTGTACGCCGACCCCCAGGACGAGAACACCGTGGTGGTGCTCAACGCACCGTTCATGCGGTCCATCGATGGCGGGCGCACGTTCCAGTTTGTAGGCGTGCCGCACGGCGACAACCACGATCTGTGGGTCAACCCGAACGACAACCAGATCATGATCAACGCCAACGATGGTGGCGCCAACGTGAGCTTCAATGCTGGCGCGAGCTGGTCGACGCAGCAGAACCAGCCGACGGCGCAGTTCTACAGGGTGATTGCGGACGAGCAGTTCCCCTATCACGTGTACGGCGGGCAGCAGGACAACTCGGCGATCGGGATCGCCAGTGCGGCGTCAGGCGTGATCGGCTGGAAGGACTTCTACGACGTCTCGGGTTGCGAGAGCGCGTACCTCGCCTTCGACAACCCGCGCGAGCCACGCTTCGTCTACGGCACCTGTATCCAGGGTGATATCGACGTGTGGGACCGCGAGAGCGGAGAACGTAAGCCGATCCGTCCGTACCCTCAGCTCGGGCTTGGCGTGAACCCGATCGATCAGAAGTTTCGGTTCAACTGGAACAACCCGGTTGTCGGGTCTCCCAACGCTGACGGCGTCATCTATCAGGCCGGCAATGTGCTCTTCCGCACCGACGACCGCGGCCAGTCCTGGCAGCCGATCTCACCGGACCTGACGCGCAACGACGAGGAAAAGCAGCAGATCGGCGGTGGGCCATTCACCAACGAGAACGCCGGCGGAGAGGTCTACAACACGATCATGTACGTGGCGGAGTCATCCGCTCAGGCTGGCGTGTTGTGGGTCGGCACCGACGACGGGCTGGTGCAGCTCAGTCGCGACAATGGTGCGACCTGGAGCGATGTGACGCCGGAGGCGGTGCAGCAGATCGGCCGGGGTGGTGACTCGCCGGGTGAGGCTCTGATCAACGCCGTCGAGGCGTCGCCGCATGACCCTGGCACCGCGTACGTCGCCGTGACCCGATACAAGTTCAATGATCTGACGCCGCACTTCTTCCGCACCACGGACTTCGGTGAATCGTGGACTCGCATCGTGGACGGAATCGATGGTGAGCACTGGGCTCGCGTGATTCGCGAGGACCCGGAGCGAGCCGGGCTGCTCTATGCGGGAACCGAGAATGGCCTGTACATATCGTTCGACGCCGGCGACCAGTGGCACGCCTGGCAGCGCAACCTGCCGATCGTGCCGATCACGGACCTGATGGTGCATCCCACGGGCGATCTGATCGCGGCCACGCAGGGGCGAGCTTTCTGGATCCTCGACGACCTGAGTCCGGTGCGCGCCCTGGCGGATTCGATGGATTCCTCGGCAACCCTCGTGGCGCCGCGGGAGACGGTGATGGTGACCTGGAGCGGCGGCTTCGGCCCCGGGCCGGGCCCCGGCGCAGGGAGCTTCCCAGGACAGAACCCGCCGGCCGGCGCGCAGCTCTACTTCCACCTGCCTGAGCCGACGATCGACGCCGCCGACGCCGCCGACGAGACTGCTGAGACTCCCGTCGTGACTCTGCGGATCCTGGCTGCGGATGGCGCCACGGTGCGAACGATGTCGACGGATCAGGATCTGGACGGAGCCGACACGCTGCAGACGCAGCCAGGGCTCAACCGTGTGGCCTGGGATTTCCGCCACACGGGAATCGAGTCGGTCGAGAACATCATGGTGTTCGGTAGCTTCGGGGGGCGGCAGGTAACGCCCGGCAACTACACCGTTGAGCTCACGGTGGGCGATGAAGTGCAGACACAACCGCTGACACTCGCCGCCGCACCATGGCGGGCTGCTGGCGCTTCCGACTACATGGCGCAAGACGAGTTCATGGTGGACGTCCATGACCTGCTTGCCAGCGTGACGGGTTCCGTCAATCGCTGGGATGCAGTCCGCGTGCAGCTCGGGGCCCTGGCCTCACGTGCCGAAGACGTCGAAGGCAGCGAGGATCTGGTCTCGACGGCCACCGAATTGGCCGATCGGATCGAGGCGTGGGATGCGGAAATCGTGGCCCGACGCACTCAGAACTTCCAGGACATCATCAACTTCGAGAACAAGCTCCTGTCGCAGGTGATCGCGCTGGCAGGCGCCGTTGACGGCACCGCGCCGCCCGTTACCGCTGGCTCGCGCGAGCGACTCGCCGATCTCCGCGCAGAGTGGGATGCCCTGGCAGCAGACGTGACCGATTTCGAAGCGGGGGTCGGCGCCGTCAACGATCTGGTGAACGGACTCGGCATGGGCGGCATCGTCCTGCCGCGCGAGGAGTAGACAACGTGGGAGTGAACCGAATGCAGACGTACGCGAAGATCGTAGGGGCAGTAGTCCTTGGTGCCGGAGCGATGCTGGTCGGCGTGACCGCCATCGAGTACATCGTGCCCGGCACCGCCGAAGCACTGCCCGCGCAGGACTACGACCCTGAAGGCCGGCTGGCCGAACTCGGCATCGAGCTCTACGAGCCGCCGCCGCCCGTGGCGAACTATGTCCGCACGGTCCAGACGGGCAACCTGGTCTTCGTCGCCGGGCACGGCCCGACCAAGTTGGACGGATCAGGATTCGTCACTGGTCAGGTGCCCGTCGATCTGACCATCGAAGAGGGATACGACGCCGCGCGACTGGTGGCGATTGCCATGCTGTCGTCGTTGAAGGCGGAGATCGGCGACCTCTCGCGCGTCAAGCGCATCGTCCGCGTCTTCGGCATGGTCAACGCCCCGGCTGGTTTCACCCAGCACCCCGAAGTCATCAACGGTGCATCGGACCTGCTGGTCGAGATCTTCGGTGAGCGCGGCAAGCACGCCAGAGCGGCGGTAGGTATGGTGTCGTTGCCGCGCAACCTGGCCGTCGAGATCGAGATGGTGGTCGAGATCGACTAGCGCGGTACTCGGACCTGGAACTCGGGGAGACGGCGTGCGGGTGGGCCGGCTCTGAGGGCCGCTCTCTCGTCACTTGCACGTTGCATCGCGGTGCCCGGAACGGCTCCGCGGACCCCCAGGATCGTGTGTCGGTCAAGCGCCAGCGGAACGGTCGTGTCTACGCCAATAAGCTCGGCGACCTCCGCCAGCCTCCTACTGATACCGGAGTCGACCCTGGTCAGGCCTGTTGCTGCGATTGCGACCACAGCGCCCTCGGCCGCCTCACGCACCATGCCTTCGAACGCTGCGATGTCTGCGAGGGTGGTTCCGAACCGTCTGGCCGCCGTGACGTTGCGACCGTCGCGCCCGAAGATCGCGACGAGCAATCCAACTCTCGCGGTGTGTTCGCTGACCCAGGCGTCATCGATCGCGATCGCCATGCGACGCCACTGTGCGTCAACGAGAATCTCGGCAGACAACGGCACTTCTGTGGTGCCGAGCGGCGCCGTATGGACGTCCGGAGCTGCGGTCCGAATCCACAGTTGAGCCGATCCGGCGGCCGCTCGATCCGCGTCGGCGGGCGGCGGGATATCGAACGCGGTCCACCGGCGAGGAAGTGCTATGCGGCGTGCGGGCGATAGTCCCCAGCCCACTTCAACTTCGGCAGCCTGATTGCGGGTTCGGCGGAGCTCCAGTTGCACGCCACCACGCGCCTGCGGCCACGAGTAGGTTCGCTGGACCAGCCGGCGGTTTTCGGGGTGCGGCACGACTCGGAAGATGCTGGCGCCGTCCAGGTCTCGGAGGAGTCGCAGGCGAGGGTCGTTGGTTGCTGCCGCCCGCGCTGCCTCGAGTGAGTCGCTCGGCAGGAGGTCGTGATGCAGGACGATGTATTCGACCGGCGCGTGGATCTCCAAGTAGTCGACAAATCGCGCACTGAGCGGAGGCAAGGTCATCAGGTGACGTACGTGGGCGGAATGAAGCCCGAATACCCATTCACCATGGGACGCCAGTGTCGGGTCGCTCCCAGCAGGTACTGCGTCGACGCCGCGGGGAAGGGCGGCGCCATGATCGGCACATGGGCTATCGGCCCGGTTCCGGGGAGTAGAGCAAGTTCGTCGTACACGGGATGATCGTCGGCGTAGGCGTCGTACGCTGTGATCGGCGCAACCCATAGTTCTCCTGCGACGGCGAGCGCCAGCGTCACGCCGACCAGCCGTCGCCGCGAGGGCGCCTGGGCAGACGACGCAACGGCGAGTGCGGCGGCGCACGCAAGGAAGAAGCTGGTGACCATGCCGAATCGACCGACTGCCCTGATGCTCCTGAAGGGCTTCAACTCGAACAGGTATTGGAACGGCCCCGTACCGAGCTCGGACCCCCAGGCACGCACGTCAGGCCCGTGGGAAACCAAGAAGGCTACGCCAGCGAGCGCCAGGCAAAGGCGGAACATGCCATCGTCGTTGTCGCGGCGGGCGCCCAGCAGACACCAGGCTATGAATGACACGAACAGTAGGCTGGCCGGTTGCAAGTGAAAGAGCGTACCGGTGACCGGGTTCGGCCCGAACAGCATCGCTGATAGCGCCGACACGACGTAGAGCCCCAGCGCGCCGAGCATGAGCGCGGATCCAGTCGAGGGCCGCCTAGCGAACCCTCGTCGGCGCAATCGGGCGATCACGCCGAACGCCACCACCGTCCAGACGACGAAGCCCGCGGCATGGTTTGCTTCGGTACCCCGATAGTTGCGGAGCGCCCGCATATGAGGAGCACGCTGATGCTCGGACGGCGAGAGGAAGTTCACCGGTTGTGTCGAGAAGGTTCTCGCTTCCTCCAACGTCCGCTCCATCCCGGCCTCCGAGGCTCGGAGATACGGCCGGACGGCTGGCAGGATCAGTGCCACGCACAGCAGCCCGGCGACTAGCGTATGCATGGCGACGCGGCCAGCCGAAGGACCTCGCCCGCGCAACAGGAGCGCGAGACCAAACACTGCGATGAACGGGGCGAAGATGATCGTGATTTGGATCCCGGTCCAGAACTGCACCGCCAGCGCGACGGCGGCAGCGATGGCGTACCGGCCACGGCCGGTGTCTGCGTACTTCGCCACAAGAAACAAACACAGCGGGATCCAGTAGCTCGCGAGTAACTGGAGCTGCGGCAGATGATCCAGACGCGAAGGTGCGAACGTCGCCGCAGTTGCCGCGAAAACACCGAGGATGGTGCTTCCGGCAAGGTGACGAACGAAGAGGCAGGTCGTGATGAAGAACGCCGCAATGCTGAAGAACAGGGCGACGTTGTAGCCCAGAACAGGCTCGCCCGCGGCAACAAACGGGGCCGCGATCGGCGCGAGCGCGATCAGGTTCTCCGACAGGGCCAGGGTCTCGCTATGAGGGAAGTAGATGTTCGCTTCCCAAATCTCACCGGGAGACTGCGTCAGCGAGTGGGTGACCCATGAAAGGGTCCAGGTATTCAGGCGGACGTCGCCGGTGTCGTTGATCAAGTCCGCGGGCGCCAGCCAGATGGGATAAGTCGTCGCCAGTGTGGTCGCCAGAGCGGCGACCGCGATTACCAGCCACGAACGCACGTCGCGCGGGAATGTCGGCAGTGCTTGTTGGTTCATGGCGATCCTGGTCGCGTTGCGGCCATGGTAGCAAAGGCAATCGCGCCGAGTTTGTGTCGCCCAGGAGGCCGTCGATCCTCGACCGGTGACCCTCGACGACCGGGCGGTGGTTCCAGTAGTCTGCGGGCAACTCCTCTTCGCGCCCGTCACCACGGAGTGTCTTGATGCCGTTGCGTTCGCGCTGCCTCGCCGTTGCTTTGTCCATCAGTTTCATCCTTCCGGCGGCGAGCAGCGCGCAGCAGACCGCCAAGCCCGTGCTGCATGGCAGGCACTGGGTGGCGATCACCGGCAAGCCGCTCGGCGCCACGGCAGGGGCGATGATCTTCCAGCAGGGCGGCAACGCCGTGGATGCGGCGTGCGCAATGTTGGCGGCGACGTCCACGATGTGGGACGTGCTCAGCTGGGGCGGTGAAACACAGGCTCTGATCTACGACCCGAACGCCAAGAAGGTGGTGGGGATCAATGCGCTGGGCGTGGCGCCAACCGGGGCGACACCGGAGTTCTTCAAGGATCAGGGCCTCGACTATCCGCCGGCCTACGGCCCACACGCCGCGGTGACTCCCGGAACTCCGGGTGGCCTCCTGGTGATGCTCGAGCTCTACGGCACGATGAGCCTCGAGCAGGTGCTGGCGCCGGCGATCGAGATGGCCGACGGCTATCCGATTGAAGCTCAGGCCGTGCGTGGCATAGAGCGCGAGAAGGAACGGATCAAAGGAGTGGCCCTACTCGAAGGAGGTGTTCCTACCTCATCTCGGCGAGGATCATGAGGCGCCGCACGCCGGTGAGATGTTCCGGCAGCCTGATCTCGCCGCGACGCTCCGGAAGATGGTGACGGCTGAACAGGAAGCGCTGGTCGGTGGCGCTTCACGCGCCGAGGCGATTCGGGCGGCCTACGACCGCTTCTATCGCGGCGATATTGCCGAAGAGTTCGTGCGCGGCTCTCAGGAGATGGGCGGCCTGCACACGATGGAGGACCTGGCGAACTGGGAGGTCCACGTCGAAGAGCCGGTGATGACGACTTACAAGGGCATCGAGGTCTACAAGCTGACCCACTGGGTACAGGGGCCGGTGATGCTCCAGGCGCTCAACATGCTCGAGCAACTCGACGTGGCCAGCATGGGCTACAACAGCTCCCGCTACATCCATACGCTCTACCAGGTGATGAACCTGGCCTTCGCGGATCGCGACTTCTACTACGGCGATCCCTACTTCCCACCGGCAGAGCCGATCCAGGGTCTGCTCTCGAAGGAATATGCGGCTTCACGTGTTGCGCAGATCGACTGGGATCAGAACGATGAGGGCGCCGGTCCCGGCGACCCCTATCCGTTCCAGGGCGAGGAGAATCCGTTCCTGCACTACCTCGAAGGCTGGGGGGAGCAGACTCTCGACGCGGCCGAGGGGTCGGCAGCGATGAACCAGTTCGACGACGACTTCCACGCGGGCACGACGTCGATCCAGGCCGTCGACGCCGACGGCTGGGTCGTTTCGATTACCCCGAGCGGCGGTTGGATTCCGGCGGCGATCGCCGGGCACACCGGCATCGGGATGAGTCAACGCATGCAGAGCTTCGTGCTCGATCCGGCGGAGAACCCGTACAACGTGGTGGCCCCCGGCAAGCGTCCGCGCGCCACGCTCACGCCTGGACTGGCTCTGAAGGACGGCCGCCCGTACCTGTCGTTCGCAGTGCAGGGTGGTGACGCCCAGGATCAGAACCTGATCCAGTTCTTCCTCAACATGGTCGAGTGGGACATGAACGTCCAGGAGGCTGTGGAGGCGGCAAACATCAATAGCTCTCAGATGCGCGGGTCTTTCGGCGAGCATGTTTCGGTGCCCGGGCGTCTCCTCGTTCAGGCGGCGACGCCCCCCTGGGTGCGTGCCGAACTGGCGGCGATGGGCTACTCGATCCGGGACTCGCAGCGGACGTCCGGACCAATCAATGCGGTCTTCTTCGATTGGGAAAATGGCACGTTCTGGGGCGGTTCCAGCCACCACGGCGAAGACTACGGAATTGCCTGGTAGAAAGTGGCTAGCGCGGCCTCCTGATGCGGGTTATCAAATGGGAGTACAGAGTCAGGTAATCACCTAAGCAGCGCGCCCCCGGACACCCCCCGCGACGCGGCGCGCACGGATTGATTCGGGCCGTCCCCATGTCTCAGATCTTCCATCCGAGTACGAACACACTCGCGCGGTTGAGCATTTTTGGCGCCGTGTTCGCTGCCGCTGCGCTCGCTTTCGCGGCCGGTATCTTCGCGCGTTCTTCGGTTGCCACGGGTGTGGGTGTCGCCGTCCGCCAGGAAGTTCCGTTCAGCCACAAGCACCACGTGGAAGGGCTGGGCCTGGACTGTCGCTACTGCCACACCGGCGTGGAGGAAAGTTCCTTTGCGGGAATTCCTCCGACTGCCACGTGCATGAACTGTCACTCGCAGATCTGGGTCGACAGCCCGATGCTGGAGCCGGTGCGCGAGAGCTTTCGCACAGGCGACTCCCTGGAATGGGTCCGCGTCCACGATCTGGCGGACTTCGTTTACTTCAATCACTCCGTTCACGTCGCCAAGGGCGTCGGTTGCAGCACGTGCCACGGGCAGGTCGATGAGATGCCGCTCATGTGGAAAGAGAACTCGCTCTACATGGAGTGGTGTCTCGACTGTCACCGGCAACCCGAGAAGTTCGTTCGTCCGCGCGACGAGGTCTTCAACATGGACTGGGAAACGCCGCCGAACCAGCTGGAGTTGGGTCGTCATCTGGTTGAGCAGTACGACATCGAAAACCTTCTTTCCTGCTCGACGTGCCACCGATGACGCATCAACGGCTGCACTCCGTCGAGTTGACCGAACTCCAGGACAAGCTCGCCCGTGCGCAGGGCAAGCAGTACTGGCGCAGCCTCGACGAGCTGGCAGAGACGCCTGAGTTTGTGGAGTACCTGCACCGGGAGTTCCCCGAGCAGGCCTCCGAGATGAACGATCCGGTGAGTCGGCGTCGTTTCCTTCAGCTCATGGGCGCGTCCATCGCGCTTGCAGGCGCCACTGCTTGCAACGGCCAGGCCGTAGAGAAAATCGTCCCGTACGTGCGCCAGCCCGAGAACATGATTCCAGGGCGTCCGCTCTACTACGCCACCGGCTTTTCGCTCGGCGGATACGCAATCGGCGCGCTTGCCGAAAGTCACATGGGGCGGCCCACCAAGCTCGAGGGCAATCCGGAGCATCCGGCGAGCCTTGGGTCGAGTAACTCGTACCTGCAGGCTTCGATTCTCGACCTGTACGACCCGGACCGATCGCAGGTGGTGCTCAACAACGGGCGGATCGCTACCTGGGAAGGGTTCATCGCCGCGCTCGGCACCGAACTCGCCACGCTCGAAGCGTCGGGCAACGGTTCACGTCTGAGGATCCTGACTCAGACCGTCACTTCACCGACGCAGATCGATCTGATCGAAGCTGTCCAGGCCCGGCTCCCTGGCGCCCAGTGGCATCAGTGGGAACCGATCAACCGCGATGCGGTGCGTGCGGGCGCCGTCGCAGCCTTTGGCGAGCCAGTCGACACTCGCTACGACTTCTCGCGCGCCAGCGTGGTGCTCAGCCTGGATGCGGATATCTACGCCGATCTGCCGGGTAGCATCCGTTATACGCGTGACTTTGCCGATCGTCGGCGTGTTCGCGACGACGATCGGAACATGGCACGGCTCTATTCGGTTGAGTCCACGCCCACGATTACCGGCGCTTCGGCCGACCACCGATGGCGTGTTCGCGCCTCCGACGTGGAAGCCGTGGCTCGCGTGGTCGCTGCCAGCCTCGGCGTGGCGGGCCTCGAAGGTTCCGGGCAGCTCCCGGACGGCGTGGATGCAGAAGTCGTGGATGCCCTCACAGCGGATCTGCGAGCTCACGCGGGTACTTCGCTGGTTGTGCCCGGAGAGGGGCAGCCCCCGGCCGTGCACGCGCTGGCGCATGCCATCAACGCCCACCTGGGCAACGTCGGCGAAACCGTAGTCCACAGCGAGCCGGTCGCGCCGCAACCGCAATCGCAGGCCGCGTCACTCGAGGCTCTAGTTGAGGACATGCGGGCCGACGCCGTAGGCATGCTCGTCGTGATCGGCGGCAACCCCGTCTACGATGCGCCGGCTGATCTCGACTTTGCTGGCGCCCTGGACGCCGTTGGAACCCGGGTCCACATGGGGCTGCACGCCAACGAAACGTCTGAGCTGTGCCACTGGCACGTTCCCGAGAATCATTTCCTCGAGAGCTGGGGCGATGCCCGCGCCTACGACGGCACTGTGACTTTGGTGCAGCCGCTCATCGAACCGCTATACCTCGGCCATACCGCGCTTGAGCTGACGGCGATCATGGCGGGTGCTGCGGAGACAGAAGGGCGCGCCGTGCTCGAGTCGGCGTGGCGGGACCGCTGGGCTGCCGGCGAAATCGAAGTTGATCTCGGCCCGACGTTCGACAAGGCTTGGCGACGCATTCTCCACGACGGCCTGGTTCCCGGCACCGCGTACCCGGCACGACCTACCGCACTCGTTGGCGGTTGGGATCTCGGCGCCACGGTGAATTCTGGCGGGATGGAAGTCATCTTCCGCGTGGATCCGACGGTGTACGACGGGCGATTCGCCAACAACGGTTGGCTGCAGGAAACGCCCAAGCCGTTGACCAAGTTGACCTGGGACAATGCGGCCCTGGTGAGTCCCGCAACGGCGGAACGTCTCGGGGTTGCCAACGAAGACGTCGTGGAACTGACGTACGATGGCCGTTCGGTGCGGGCGCCAATCTGGGTCCTGCCAGGCCAGCCGGATGAGTCGGTGACGCTGCCGCTTGGCTACGGTCGTACTCGTACCGGCCGGGTCGGTACTGGAACCGGATTCAACGCCTACACGCTGCGCACCAGCGATGCACTCGCGTTTGCGACGGGTCTCGACGTTGCTCCGACGGGGCGGCGCTATCAGCTCGCCTCCACCCAGATGCACCATTCCATGGAAGGGCGCGACATCGTCAGGGTGGGGGATTTCCACGAGTTCGAGTCGACGGGCGGGATTCAGCATCCGCACACCCATGTTCCGGGTCCCGAAGAGAGCTTGTTTCCGCCGTACGAGTACAACGGGCACTCCTGGGGCATGTCGATCGACCTGAACGTGTGCATTGGCTGCACCGGGTGTGTCACTGCCTGCCAGGCCGAAAACAACGTTCCCGTCGTGGGCAAGACCGAGGTTGCGAACGGACGCGAGATGCATTGGATCCGCGTCGATCGCTACTGGAGTGGCGGTGTCGAGAATCCAGAAACGGTCTTCCAGCCCGTCGCGTGCATGCACTGCGACAACGCTCCGTGCGAAGTCGTGTGCCCGGTGGCAGCCACGGTGCACGGCAGCGAAGGCCTCAACGAGATGGTTTACAACCGTTGCGTTGGCACGCGGTACTGCGCCAACAACTGCCCGTACAAGGTGCGCCGGTTCAATTTCCTGGACTACACCGACTACGACGACGCGCCGATGATGAAGTTGCTTCACAACCCGGACGTGACCGTCAGGTCACGCGGGGTCATGGAGAAGTGCACTTACTGTGTGCAGCGCATCAACGTGGCCCGACAGGATGCCAAGGTTGATGGTCGCGAGATGGTCGACGGCGATGTCGTTACCGCCTGCCAGCAGGCATGCCCGGCGCAGGCGATCACGTTCGGCGACCTCAACGACCCGGACAGCGCCATTGCGGCCGCTCGCGAGGAGCCGTTGCACTACGGACTCCTCGAGGAACTCGGAACGCGGCCGCGGACCAACTACATGGCGCGTCTCCGCAACGCGAACACGACCTTGAACCCGCCGGTCGAGCGCTCGGACTCCGAGGTCGAGCATGACTGAGCCTCAAGGCGTGTTGAAACCGGATCCGGTCATCGAGCCGGGGCACGACTACGGTTCGATCACCGAGAAGATCGCGTCGATCGTCGATACAGGCCGGCAGCCGAAGTTCTGGTGGGTCGGGTTCGGCATTGGCTTCGCCCTGATGCAGTTGTTCCTCGTGAGCGCCGTCTGGCTGCTGTGGGAGGGCGTCGGCGTCTGGGGCATCAACAATCCGGTCGGCTGGGGTTTCGCGATCATCAACCTGGTCTGGTGGATCGGGATCGGGCACGCGGGGACGCTGATTTCAGCGATTCTGCTGCTGCTGCGCCAGGACTGGCGTACGTCGATCAACCGTTTCGCCGAGGCGATGACCTTGTTTGCAGTCGCTTGCGCGGGCATGTTCCCGCTGCTGCACATGGGCCGCCCGTGGTTCTTCTACTGGTTGATTCCCTACCCGAACACCTTCGGCATGTGGCCTCAGTTTCGCAGCCCGTTGGTATGGGACGTCTTCGCGATCAGCACCTACGCCACCGCATCGGCGCTCTTCTGGTTCATCGGGCTGATCCCTGATCTGGCCACCCTGCGCGATCGTGCTACCAATCGGACCGGAAAGTTCGTCTACGGGTTGCTGTCGATGGGTTGGCGCGGCTCGGCGGTGCATTGGTATCGGTACGAGGTTGCCTACCTTCTGTTGGCAGGTCTTGCGACGCCGCTCGTTGTTTCCGTGCACACGGTCGTGTCGTTCGACTTCGCGATCGGGATCATCCCGGGCTGGCACGCCACGATCTTCCCGCCGTACTTCGTCGCCGGCGCCATTTATGCCGGTTTCGCGATGGTGCTCACGCTCGCCATTCCGATCCGCTGGATGTACGGCCTGCACGACTTCATCACAGCGCGCCATCTGCGCAACATGGCCAAGGTCATGCTCGCCACCGGACTCATCGTGGCCTACGGGTACTCGATGGAAGCGTTCATGGCCTGGTATTCCGGCGCGACGTACGAAACGGCGATGATCGAGCACCGCCTGTTCGGCTCCTTCGCCCACATCTTCTGGGCGCTCATAGCTGTCAATGTGGTCATTCCGCAGGTTCTGTGGTTCCCGCAGGTCCGCCGGAGCACCGCGGCGTTGTTCTGTGTCGCGATGGTTGTCAACGTCGGCATGTGGCTCGAGCGCTACCTGATCGTCGTGACGAGTCTGTCGAAGGACTTCCTGCCTTCCTCCTGGGGCGAGTACGCGGCCACTCGTTGGGACTGGGCGACGTATATCGGCACGATCGGGCTTTTCCTGACACTCATGTTCCTGTTCCTTCGCGTGCTGCCGCTGATCTCGATCTTCGAGATGCGCACTCTCGTGCCCGGCGGCGCCGGTAAGAAGGGAGGCGACGATGAGTGACGTACATGACGTCTACGGCCTGATGGTCGAGTTCGCCTCCACCGACGATTTGCTCGCGGGCTGCGAGCAGACTCGCGATGCCGGGTTCAAGAACATCGATGCGTTCTCGCCCGCTCCCATCCACGGCCTGACCGAGGCCATCGGCTACGAGGGTAAGGGCTGGATCGCCAAGACGGTGTTCATCGGTGGGTTCATCGGAGCGATGAGCGGTTTCTTCCTGCAGTACTGGACGTCCGCGATCGACTATCCGCTCAACATCGGCGGCCGGCCCTACCTTTCATGGCCCGCTTTCATCCCGGTCACGTTCGAGATGACGATCTTGCTGGCGGTGTTCGCGGCGGTCTTTGGAATGCTCGGCTGGAACAAGTTGCCGCAGCCGTACCACCCCGTCTTCAATGTCCAGCGCTTCAAACTTGCGAGCAGCAACCGGTTCTTCCTGGTGATCGAATCGGTGGACAACAAGTTCGATCGTCAGGCCACGCGAGCCTTCCTGGAGGGCCTCGACAACGCAGTCGGGGTGTACGACGTTGACTACTAGGAAGAGGACGTCGTTGGGTATTCGCTTCGCCGCAGGCGCGGCGCTCGTGCTGGCTCTCAGCGGCTGTTACGCCCAGGAGATGGCGAATCAGGACCGTTACGAACCGCTAGAGGCAAGCGGTCTCTTCGAAGATGGAATGGCCTCGCGCCAACCGATCGAAGGCACCGTCGCACGCGGCCAGTTGTTCGAGGATGACCACCTGTATCGCGGAACCGTGGCCGGGCAACCTGCCACCGAGTTCCCATTCGAGATCACGGCGGAGATCATGGCCAGGGGGCAGGAGCGTTACCAGATCTTCTGCACTCCATGCCACGACCAGCTGGGCACGGGTGCCGGCATCGTCGTGCAGCGCGGCTTCCGGCGACCGAGTTCATTGCACGTCGATCGTCTGCGCGCCGCGCCGCCAGGCTACTTCTTCGACGTCATGACGAACGGTTTCGGAGCGATGTCGAGCTACGCGTCCCAGGTGCCGGCGGAGGATCGCTGGGCCATCGCGGCCTACATCCGGGCACTGCAGCTGTCGCAGAACGCCAACGAGGCCGACCTGGCCCCTGAAGACCTCGAACTTCTCGGAGCGCAACGATGAACGCGGCCGATCCCGTTCGCTTCGGAGCCTTGAAGCAGCGCGCCCTCTTGGTTGGTTTGGCTGCGCTCGCTCTTTCGCTCGTTGGGTGGTTCCTCGATCCACAGCAGTTCTACCAGTCGTGGCTGGTGGGCTTCCTCTACTGGATTGCCTTCCCGCTCGGCGCATTCGGTTTCGTCTGTCTGCACAACATGACAGGCGGAGCCTGGGGATTCGTGATTCGCCGCATCCTGGAGTCGGCCGCGGGCACCACGCCCCTCATGGCGCTCTTGTTCTTGCCGGTGGTCCTGGGTCTTCACGACCTCTACGAATGGGCCGACGAAGCTCACGTCGCGGCGGACGCATTGCTCCAGCACAAGGCCCCGTTCCTGAACGTGCCGTTCTTTCTGACTCGGGCCGCCATCTATTTCGCCATCTGGATTCTCTTCACGCAGTTGATCGTGCGTTGGTCCGGCCAGCAGGACGAGGGCAACGAGCCACGGCCAAATCTCACGCGTCGGATTCAGCTCCTGTCCGGAGCGGGCTTGCCGATCTATGCGATGACGGTGAGCTTCGCGACCATCGATTGGGGTATGACTCTGGAGCCGCACTGGTTCTCGACGATCTACGGCATGCTTTTCGTCGTGGGCCAGGGGCTTACAACACTCGCGTTTTCGATCATCCTGCTCAGCAAGCTTTCAGAGCGTGAACCCCTGGCGGGCGTGGTGAAGACGGGGCACTTCCACGACCTCGGCAACCTGTCGCTGGCGTTCGTGATGCTCTGGGCCTACATGAGCTTCTCGCAGTACTTGATCATCTGGTCGGGCAACCTGCCGGAGGAGATCAGCTGGTATCTCAACCGCAGCGCAGGCGGCTGGGAGTTCTTCGCCCCAGTCTTGATTGCCTTCCACTTCGCGCTGTCATTCCTTCTGCTCTTGGCCCGTCGCCGCAAGCAGGCGCCGTCGGCGCTGATGCGCATCGCGGTCTGGATTCTGGTGCTCCGGTTTGTCGACATCTTCTGGCTCATCGCTCCGGCGTTTTCGCCCGGCGAGTTTCAGCTGCACTGGATGGACATCACGGCGCCGCTCGCGATCGGCGGGCTGTGGCTCGCCTTCTTCTTCCATCGTCTGGGGAGCTGGCCCCTGTTGCCGGCCAATGATCCTCGCATCGACGAAGCGTTGAAGGCCCACGAGGTGCACGCATGAGCGCTCCCAAGCAGCACGAGATCTCGGCCGAGTCTCTCGAGCGCGGTCATGAGCAGAGCGACCTGAGCATCAAGACGCTGTTCTGGGGACTCGTGGTGTTCGTGGTGGTGACTGCGGCGGCTGCCGTTGCGATGGCGCTCATGTGGGACGTTCTGGATGCCCGTGTGGCGGGCAGTCAGGCTGCGCCGTCACCGCTCATCGAAACCGACATTACGGCGCCTGAACCACGTCTCGAGAACACGCCCAACGAAGTTCGCGCCCGGCTGGATGCGCTGCGTGAGATGCAGGCCTCGACCTATACCTGGGTCGACCGACAGGGTGGCGTTGCGCGTATTCCGGTGGAGCGCGCGATGGAATTGCTCACAGAACGTGGCCTGCCGTATCGGGGCGCCGCGGAGGTGCAGGAATGAAGAAGTTTCTGATCACAGCATCGGCTCTTCTCCTCACGACGGCCGCCTATGCTCAGAACATGGACCCGCAGGAGCTCGCGGCTCGCGTGGGTATTGACCAGAATCTCGGTTCGCAGTTGCCGATGGACCTGCAGTTCGTCGACGAGACCGGAGAGACGGTACGACTCGGTGACTACTTCACAGATCGTCCCGTGATTCTGTCGCTGGTCTACTACGAATGCCCCATGCTGTGCGGCGTTTCGACCGAAGGCCTGATCTCGAATCTTCGGATTCTGGGTCTCGATCCGGGTCATGACTTCCAGATCGTCACGGTCAGTATCGATGCGACCGAGAGCCACGAGATCGCAGCGGGGAAGAAGATCGAGTACCTCGCGCGTCTCGGGCGCACTGACCAGGCCGTGGCCGATGGCTGGCACACTCTGACCGGTGACCAGGCGGCAATCGACGAACTCGCCGAAGTCGTCGGCTTCCGATACGTGTACGACGAGATCGCTGACGAGTACGCCCACGGCGCCGCCATCATGGTAGCGACCCCTGACGGCGAGCTCTCCCGCTACTACTACGGCATTGAGTACCCGGCACGGGATCTGCGCCTGGGCCTGGTCGAGGCGTCCAACGGCGCGATTGGCACCCTGGTCGATCAGGTGAAGTTGCTCTGCTACCGGTACGACCCGGTGAGTGGGAAGTACGGCTTCGCAATCTGGGCCGCCCTCCGCACCGCCGGTGTTCTCACGGTTCTCATGCTCTTTGGTTTCATTGGACTCAGCCTGCGTCGCGAGCGGGTGGAGCCCGAAGCTCTTGCTGGAGGGGCCAAGTGAACGGCTCACAGCTGCCGCCGCTTCTACCGCCGAGCGCTTCGACGGTCTCCGGCGAGCTTGATCTGCTCTTCGCCTATATCACCGCCATCTCGGTGTTCTTCGCCGTCGGTATCGCTGTTGCGCTCGCGGTTCTCGCGGTGCTGTATCGCCGCAAGCCCGGCGACGGCCCGCCGCCGCAGATTCATGGCAGCACCGCGCTGGAGCTGGTCTGGACCGTCATCCCGCTGCTCATCGTGATGTCGTTTTTCGTGTGGGGAACCGACCTGTTCTTCCGCATGCGGACCCCACCGATCGAGCCGCTCGAGATCTTCGTGGTGGGCAAGCAGTGGATGTGGAAGATTCAGCATCAGGAAGGTCCGCGCGAGATCAACGAGCTCCACATCCCGGTCGGCCAGCCGATCAAGCTGACCATGACGTCAGAGGATGTGATCCACAGTTTCTCGGTGCCAGCGTTCCGGGTGAAGCAGGACGTCCTGCCGGGGCGCTACACCACGATGTGGTTCGAGGCGACGAAGACAGGCACCTTCCACCTCTTCTGCACCGAGTACTGCGGCACCGAGCACGCCGGGATGGGGGGCAGCATCATCGTGATGGAGCCCAACGAGTATCAGGTGTGGCTTGGCGGTGGGGGGGCAGGGGAATCGCTAACTGACGCTGGCGAGCGCCTTTTCGGGCAACTCGGATGCGCAACTTGTCATGGCGACCAGGCAGGCGCACGAGGCCCATCCCTCACCGGGGTCTACAACTCCGAAGTCTCGTTGGCTGGCGGCGGCTCAGTGACCGCTGACGAGTCGTACCTGCGCGAGTCAATTCTCGAGCCGGCGACCAATATCGTTGCCGGCTACGACGCAATCATGCCGACCTATCGCGGCCAGATTTCAGAGGAAGGTGTCTTGCAACTCGTCGCCTACATTCGTTCGCTTGGAGATCCGGCTGCGGCCGGCGCAACCGGCGCCGCGGCGGCCGGGGAGGCGGGACAGTGAGTGAACAGGCAGCACCACGCCGGCGCAATCGCGGTCGCTACGAAGGGGACGTGCCGCGGGAGCACTACCTGAACGTGGCCTACGGGCTGAAATCGTGGCTCCTGACGGTCGACCACAAGCGCATCGCGATTCTCTACCTGCTGTCGATCACCGGGTTCTTCGCGATTGGAGGCCTTTTCGCGGCGATCATCCGCATGGAGTTGATGACTCCGACGGGCGATCTGATGAGCTCGGAGGTCTACAACCGTGTCTTCACGCTGCATGGCGTGGTCATGGTGTTCTTCTTCCTGATCCCATCGATACCGGCTGTATTCGGCAACTTCTTCCTGCCGATGATGATCGGGGCGAAGGATCTCGCGTTCCCGCGGATCAACCTGGCGAGTTGGTACATCTACACGATTGGCGGCATCTTCACGCTTGCCGCGATCATTGCCGGCGGCGTGGACACCGGGTGGACGTTCTACACGCCCTACAGCAGTACCTACTCGAACTCTGCAGTTGCCCTGACGGCCATAGGCGTCTTCATCAACGGGTTCTCGTCGATCTTTACGGGTCTGAACTTCATCGTTTCGATCCACAAGATGCGCGCGCCCGGTCTCACCTGGATGCGGTTGCCCCTGTTCGTATGGGCACACTACGCCGCCAGCATCATCATGATCCTGGGCACGCCGGTTGTAGCGATTGCCATCTTCCTGATCGCGGTGGAACGGCTCCTGGGGGTCGGGATCTTTGATCCGGCGCTCGGTGGCGATCCGATCCTGTATCAGCACTTGTTCTGGTTCTATTCGCACCCGGCCGTGTACATCATGATCCTGCCGTCGATGGGTGTGATGAGCGAGGTCATCGCCTGCTTCTCCCGCAAGCGGATCTTCGGCTACGCGTTCATCGCTGCGTCGAGCTTGGCGATCGCGGTCGTGGGGTTCCTGGTCTGGGGCCACCACATGTTCGTGTCGGGCCAGTCGGCCTACGTGAGCATGGTGTTTTCCGTGCTCTCGATGCTCGTGGCGGTGCCCTCGGCCGTGAAGGTCTTCAACTGGTTGGCGACGCTCTGGCGCGGCTCAATCAGCTTCGAGACCCCGATGCTTTACGCGTTCGGGTTCCTCGGGCTGTTCACGGTCGGTGGCCTCACGGGGCTCTACCTCGGCACGCTGGCCACCGACGTGCATCTGCACGACACCTACTTCATCGTCGCGCACTTCCACTACATCATGGTGGGCGGCGCGGTCATGGGGTATCTCGCCGCCGTTCACTTCTGGTGGCCGAAGATGACGGGGCGGATGTACTCGGAGTTCTGGGGACGCCTGTCGGCTGGCCTGCTGTTTATCGGGTTCAACCTGACGTTCTTCCCGCAGTTCCTGCTCGGCTACATGGGCATGCCCCGGCGCTACCACTTCTACCCGGATGAGTGGCAGGTGCTGAACGTGCTCTCGACTGCTGGTGCGTCGATTCTCGGGATCGCCTACCTGATTCCGATCATCTACCTCGTGTATTCGCTCCGCTACGGTCCCATTGCCGGACCGAACCCGTGGCACGCGACCGGACTCGAGTGGACGACGGCCTCGCCGCCACCGCAGCACAACTTCGAGACCACGCCGACGGTAACCGAGGAGCCGTACGACTACTCGAAGGCGATCGAGAACGTCGCGATCACGCCGGGCGCAGGCCCTGAATCCCCGCCGTCGCCGGCGGCGCCGAGGAGCTGACCGATGTCTCAGCGTCACGGCCCAGTAACGGCCGCGGTCATCACCGGCAGCATGCCGGAGATGGATAACGATCACGGCCCGCTGCAGCACCATTTCGATGACATGGCGCAGCAGAACGAGTCGGCAGCTCTCGGGATGTGGCTCTTCCTGCTCACCGAAGTCATGTTCTTTGGCGGTGTGCTCACGGCGTACGCGGTGTGCCGCTATCTATTCCACGACGCGTTCGCGGAAGGTGCGAGTCACCTCGACGTGCAAATGGGCACGATCAACACGATCATCCTGATCTTCTCGAGCCTGACCATGGCGTTGGCCGTTCGCGCCGCGCAGATGAGCAAGACGAAGCTGCTGGTCGGGTTGCTCATTGCCACCATGGTTTTCGGTGGCGCCTTCCTCGTGATCAAGGGAATCGAGTACGAGCACAAGTGGGTCGAGCACCACGTGCCGGGCAAGTACTTCCAGTACGACGGGCCCATGGCCAACCAGGTGCACCTGTTCTTCTCGTTCTACTTCACGATGACCGGGATCCATGCGCTCCACATGATCCTCGGGATCGGCTGGATGATCTGGCTGACGATCCGCTCGTGGCGCGGTGACTTCAGTGCTGCCTACTTCTCGCCCATCGAGATGACAGGCCTCTACTGGCACTTCGTCGACATCGTGTGGATATTCCTGTTCCCGCTTCTTTACCTGTTCGGCGCGGGCGCCGGTGCTGGCCACTAGGAGGGCACGATGTCGCACGACGCACATGCACACGACGAACCGCACATCGTCCCGCTGAGCATCTACCTGGCGATCTTCGGCGCGCTGATGATCGGCACGGCGCTCACGGTCTGGGTCGCCGTCTTCGACCTGGGTGAGTACAGCTGGCTCCACACGCCCCTGGCACTCCTCATCGCCTCGGCCAAGGCCACGCTGGTGGTGGTCTGGTTCATGCACGTGAAGTACGGCTCACGCCTCGTGTGGATCTTCATCTTCGCGGGCATCGCCTGGTTCCTGGTCCTCATAGGAATCACCGTCGGCGATTACGTCGGCCGCAACTGGGAACCCGCGCCCAACGCCTGGCAGGCCGCTGTAGAAGCTCCGAGGTCCAGCGAGCTGGGCTAGTCCTTGCTCGCTGGCGCGTGCCTTGGCAGCTTCGATAAGACCGGCGCGACGGTCACCGCCAACACAACGAGCAGGAGAGCCAGAAGCCAGCTGTGTGGGCTGCTCCCCTGGCTGAACGCGAGCAAGTAGCCGCCCCACACCGCGGCCTCGGCGCTCGAGCCGAGCACAACCGCCGTACGTTCACGCCCACTGCGGAACACCCGTGGCGCAAGCGACAGAGCAATTGCCCCGAGGGCCATCACGGCGACGCAGATCAGGCCGAATGATTGCGATCGTCCCGGACCAGGGTCGACCAACACTGCGATGCTCGTGATCAGCGTCAAGGCGATGCCGAGAACCAACCGGGAATGCTGCCGTATCCAGCCTGGCTTCTCGCGGTCGGGGAGGGCCGCGAAACTGCGGACGAGTCCGGCCTGCGTCTTTGTCAGATAGGTTCGTCGGAACTGTCGGCGCGCCGCACGCGGGGGCCCAAGTGCGTCGACGGCTCGCTGGGCTGCCGCGTCCGGCGATAACCCGCTGTCGACACCGGTATCCAGCGCCTCGTTGAAGTGATCGACGATCTCCTCGCGGACCCGGTCGTAAGATTCCCGTACAAGTCCTTTGGTCGCCTTGATCAGCCATACGTCGAGATACTGCGCAGTCAGCAGCGGACGTTCGCCGGGGTTCAGCATGCCGCGGTCGAGGCTCATTGCGGCGCCGAATCGCCGGTTGCCATGCCATCAGGAAGTTTTGGCAGCACGCGTGCGAGGTTAACCGCGGGAGCCAGGATCAGGACGACCAGACCAGCTCTGGCGACATCCCCGCCCACGCCAATTTGTGCCAGCAGGAAGCTCGCGAACAGCCCGACTTCCGATATCGCCCCGACGGCCACAGCCGCTCGTTGGTGACCCCAGCGAGATATGGCCGGTGCTCCGGCTAGCCCGGCCAGGCCGGCAAAAACTCCGGCTATGAACCAGAGGTCGAACGGCGCGTACGGCGGTTTGGTTTTCTGCGCCACGTAGGCGAAATAGAGCAGGCTCATCGCCAGAATGCGAGCCCACGCCAGTGAGAGGCCCATGGCGTTCTTCGCATTCCCTGCCGTGAAGGACCGTACGAACTCGGCCTGGCGACTCGTGAGGTGCGTGCGCCGAAAGGCGCGCCGGGCGCTGCGGGCTGGGCCCAACGAGTCGACGGCTGCCGCGCTCGCTTCGGATACCTCGATGCCCTGGTCGACCGCGGCGTCGAAGGCAAGGTGGAAGTGATCGGTGATCTCCTGTCTCACCCGACGGGTGGCTTCCTCCGACAACCCCTTCGTGGCCTCCTTGAGCCACGGCTCAAGGCGATGCGCCGTGAGCGCTAGCCGGCCGGCCCTCGCGTCACGCGTGTCATCGATCGGCGTCATGAGCTTGCCTCGGAATCGACTCCGTCAGTGTTTGTCAGCCCAGGCGGTAGCTTCCACGCGGCTCGCCCTACCGTCAGGGCCAGGAAACAGAGGGTCGCCGCAAGGACAGCCATGAGCCAGCCAAGGGCATGACGTCCGAACGCCGCAAAGTAGGCCGACCAGATGATCAGCTCGCCGACGCCGCCTACGGCGAGCGCCGCGCGCTGGCGTCCTCGGCGGAAGTACCCCGGAGCAACGGCTAGGAACATGACCCCGACGGCCGTCGCAAGAAGGTGAGGGACGAGGGCGGTCCAGTGCCAGGCGAGATGCGGTGGCGGCATCTGGCCGACATTCATCAACAGGAAGCACGCAGCAACGGTGGCGAGTCGCGGGCCAACGGAGAACCGATTGACGATGCCCCAGCGGATCGCGGGCGTGGGCTGCACGAAGCTTCGAATGAGTTGGTCGTCGGAGGTCGTAAGGTAGGTGCGTCGAAACTGTCGCCGAGCGGCACGAGCCGAGCCCAAGGCAGCGACGACCTCGTGAGCGGCAACGTTCGGCTCCACGCCGGCAGCCGAAGCCGCGTCTAGCGCTTCGTGAAAGTGATCGGTGACCTCGGTCCTGACTCGGTCGTATGACTCGTCCGTCAGCCCTCGTGTAGCCGAGACCAGCCAGGGGTCGAGCGCCTCGTGCTCCAGCCGCCGTCGTTCGGCGCCGGGGGTCGTCACGGTGCCCAACTCGCTCATCTGGGATCGGTCGCGTCAGTGGCGAGGGCAGGGCCGAGTTTGCGGAATATCGGAACTACACCGACAGCAAACGCGATCAGCAGGACCGCCAACGACCCGGTAGCAAAGGCTCGGTTCTCATCGACAACTGTGAACAGATATCCACCCCAGACGAACGCTTCGGCGACGACGCCGAGCAGGATGGCCTCGCGCGCCCGCCCCGACCGGAAGATCCTCGGCACGAAAGAGATCGCCAGGGCGCCGAGACAGGTCGCGCAGATCAAGAGCAGGTCGACGCCTTGCAACCGCTCTGTCGATGGCGTGGAAAGTGCTAACAGCACGGTGATTGCGGAGATGCAGAAAGCGAGGACTATTCGCGAACGACGTCTCCACCAGCCGAATGAGTCGTCCGGACTGCCGTGCCCGGAGAAGCTCCGAATAAGATTGGCCTGCGTCGTGGTGAGGTAAGTCCGCCGGAAGGAACGCCGTGCTGCGCGAGCCGGGCCGAGTCCTTCGATCGCGGCCTCGGCCGCATCGGCCGGTTCAAGGCCGCGAGCCACTCCATCGTCGAGACCCTGATGGAAGTGATCCGCGATCTCCTTGCGGACCCGGTCGTACGATTCCTGCGCCAGGCCACGCGTGGCGGCGATCAGCCAGGCATCCAGATACCAGCGTTCGAGCACGCGTCTTTGGGCGTCTGGCAGCATCAGGTCGTTCCCAGGATGTCGGACACGGCACCGGAGAGCTGACGCCATTCGCTGCGCTGCGACTCCAAGGCTTCGATGCCGGCCTTGGTGAGGCGGTAGGACCGGCGCCGACGGCCGTCGCATTGGGTCTCCATGGACTGGATCAGTCCCTTCTGCTCCTGGGCGTGCAGCGCGGGGTAGAGGCTGCCTTCCTTGAAGTCGAGGGAGCCCTCGGAGCGCTGTTTGATCTCCTGCGCGATGGCATAGCCGTGCTTGTCCCCGGTGCTGAGCACCTGGAGGATCAACACGGGCAGTGTGCCTTTGAGATTCATCGCTGGAGGTCCGGTAGATCGTTGCCTCGGAATTCGATGCATAGTACATCGATTTCCGATGTATGGCAACGGCGCGCCGCTGGGGGCCGTTCCGGCGCGGTCGGAATCATTCTGACCGAAGTGCGTCGACCGGTTCGATGCTGGAGGCGGTGAGGGCGGGTTTCAGGACCGCCAGCGCGGCGACTCCGAGCAACCCCGTGCACACCACCAACCAGGTCAGCGGGTCGTGCGCCGTGATCCCGAACAAGCTCGCTTCAACGAGTCCGCCCAGGAATGTCCCGACGATCGCGCCGAAACCCAGCCCGACTGCGGCGAGCATGAGCCCGCGGCCAACATAGCGCCAGGCCATCTCTGCAGGACGTGCTCCGAGCGCGAGGCGCAGACCGATCTCTCGGCGCTCGCTGGTGATGAGGAAGGAGAGCAGGCCGTAGAGCCCTATCAACGTGGCGAGCCCAGCTGTGAGCCCCAGGCCGGCCACTGTCACCGCGGCCACGGTGGTCGCGGCCATGGTCTCCGCCACGATGGTCGCCATCGGGGCCAGTGAGTACACGTTGCGGGCGTTGCTCCGCGCTGCCACCTCGCGGATCCGGCCGAAGACCTCACTGGGCGGGAGCTGAGAGCGGGCGGCCAGCGTCATGACGCCCCAGTTCATGTGACTTGCCGGTCTGAATGCCTGTGAGCGTCCGATCTCGCGCGGCGAGGCGATCCGCGCATGAGCCACGACGCCCACTACGCGCGCAGCCTCGGGCTCTCCGCCCCATCGCCGCGGGATCCAGACCTCCTGACCGATCGGTGATCGATCGGGCCACAAACGGGTTGCCATCTGGTGGCCGACGACGACCACGGGACTCTGATCACGCACTTCCTGCCAGGTGAAGCTCCGACCCTCCAGAATCGGTGTGCCGAGTACGTCGAAAGTGTTCGGCAGGATCCAGCGGAGGTCGGCGCGTTCCGCGGCCAGATCGTCGGGTCGCAGCCCGAAGTTCACGATCTCGACATCGCTCTGCTCGAGTAGGGGAGTCCTGCTGACTGCAGTCGCACCGGCGACGCCCGGCGTCTCCTCGAGACTCTCCAGGGCGCGCTGGAAGAACTGCCAGTACGTGTCGCCCTCGGCGGGTCGAGGCGCGATCACCTTCGCGGTATAGAGGTTCTCGGTTGCGTAGCCGAGTGGCACCGATCTGAGGTTGTGGAGTGTCCTGACCATGAGTCCGGAACCCAGGAGCAGAACAACCGACACCGCGATCTGTGCGATCACCAGGCCGTATCGGGATCTGGAGGACGAGACGACGCGACTACCGGCGGCGCGCAATGCGGCTTGAGGGTCGGCTCCTCCAGCCTGCAGGGCGGGGAGCAGGCCGGCGGCACCTGCGACGAGAGCCGCGAGCGCGGTGGCGAGCCAGATTGCTCTCGGGTCGAGGGACACCGCATCCATCCGGGGAATCTGAATAGGCACTCTCGCCAGGAGCTGGTGAAGGAAGACGACTCCGAGGGTGATCCCAACCGCCGTGGCGCCGGCAGTGAGGATCGCCGTCTCGATCAATGACTGTGATAGAAGCCGAGCGCGACTTGCTCCGAGGGCGGCGCGCACGGCGTATTCGGGGGCACGTCGCGCTCCCTGTGCCAACAGGAGGCCGGCGGAATTGAGACACGTAAGCAGCACTACGAGCGCGCCTGCGGCAAGCAGCCCGACGATCGCGGATCGTGCGTCCGCAATCTCGTCTTGATGCAGCGGCACCAAGCGGTAGGTCACCTCGCCGCCCAGCATCTCGGGGTCGAGTTCGGCGAGTCGCGCCGGAAGTAACGCGAGTTGTTGTTCGGCCTCGAGATGGCTCGTCTCGGGGGCGAGTCGAACCAGCGCCCGGAACGTCGCGAACCGCGTGTTCTCTACCGCGACGCGTGAGGGGAAAAAGACTGCCGCATCCTCGGCGCCCCGGGCATCGCGTCCGACAAAAAGCTCGAAGTGCTCGGGGAGAACTCCTACCAACGTGTACGCGCGGCCCGCGAGTGTGAGGCTTTGCCCGATGGCCTCAGCGTTGCCAGCCAGCTCGTCGCGCCAGAACCGCCACGTGGCGATCACCGCGCTCGGGCCCCCGTCGCGATCCTCTTCACGGAAGTCGCGCCCTAGCGCGGGTTGCACGCCCAGGAGTCGAAGCATGTCGACTCCGATGCCGGCCGCCTCAATCGACTTCGGCCCGTCCGGTGCCTCCCAACTCAGGTTCATGTCTGCGGCCACCGAGGACGCCAGCTCGATCGCGGGTATTCCGGTGACGGCCACATACTCCGCGCCGGTCATGAGCGGGTGGTTCGGTGTGGTCGGGCGGTCGACGCGAACCAACGCCAGCCGATCGGGCTGGGCGTAGGGGAGTGGTTCCATGATGACTCGCGAGAGGATGCTGAAGACGGCGGTGCCGGCGGCGATCCCGAGACCAAGCGTCACGACTACTGTCAACGCCGCGGCACGATGTCCGCGGAGGCTCCCAATCGCCGCGCCCAAGCCAATGGCGTGCCGTGCGCCCGGGCCGCGTCCGCCGGGCCTGAGCGTGCCCCCGGTCGAGTGCGTTCCCTCGCGGCCTGATCTGCCTAGCCGGAGCGCAGGGCCGAGGCTCCACCGCGCTTGGCGCCAGTACCATCTCTTTGCCTGACGTAGCCCGTCCCGTTCAGCCCTGGCGGTGAACTCCTCGCCGAGATCGCTCAAGACCGCGGCGCCGACCGAGCCGCGAAGGATCAACTTCAGCAGCAATGTTGCTGCGCGCGGGGCGAGACTCACGCGCCATCACCGGGTTCGAGGGCTATGCCGTTCCAGAGGCGCTCCCAGTGCGTCCGACTGTCGCGCAGCGCCTGCATTCCCGGCTCTCGCAGCGCGAAGTGCCGAACCTGTCTGCCCAGCCCCTCGGCGCCATCGCCCATCCGGATCGCCACCAGGCCCTTGTCTTCCAGGCGCCCAAGTGTCACGTGCACCGCGGCTACCGACGCATCCCGGCCAGTGACTTCGACCAGTTCGAGGTACACGTCGCGTCCGGTCGCAGCCCGATCCAGACGCGCGAGGGTGAAGAGCACGGTCTGTTCGAATTCACCGAGATGATCCCGCGTGCTGATGACTGACCTCCGTGATGGTTCAATCGTTATTGAATTAACAAAATAAAATAACTGATAACAAAATGCAACGGGATCGAGACCAGAAGCAGTTGAGTTGGTCATGGGCCGACTACTGGAGCGAGGGTGATCACTAGTTCTTGTTATATTTAACCAAATGGTTAAATATAGAGATATGAACACGAACCCAACGGAAGACGTCGCGCAGCTGGGCCGTGTGTTTGCGGCTGTGGCGGATCCGACGCGGCGCGCCATTGTGGCGCGGCTGGCCGAGGGGACTGCCACAGTTTCGGAGATCGCACGTCCGTTCGAGATGTCGCTGCCCGCAGTTTCCAAACACCTCAAGGTGCTCGAGGCCGCCGGGTTGCTGCGGCGTGAAGTCGTTGGGCGAGTACACCACTGCTATGCCGACCTCGAACCGCTTCGCGCGGCCGAGAACTGGCTCCATGAGCGCAATGCGTTCTGGGACCGGAAGCTCGACGCGCTGGGTGAATTCCTGGACGGCGATTGAACCCATGGGAGGCAACGATGGGGGCTGCTATGCAGGCAGAGACAGAAACGAGTACACGTGAGATCCGCTTCGTGGAGAAACGGATCGAGTTTGACGCGCCGATCGAACGCGTCTGGGACGCCATCACCGATCCGGCGCAGATTGCCAAGTGGTTCCCTGACGAGGTCGAGATCGATGAAATGGCGGCTCCCGAACGGCTGGTCTGGCGCTGGGCCAAGGATCCCGGGACCCCGCTCGAAGAGACCACCCAGACCACGGTGCAGTGGAACCTCGAGCCGCGGGACGGGGGCGGTACGGTGCTCCGACTGCGCGAGTCAGGCTTCGTGTCCGACGATGACCAGCTGGGCAACGACGGTGGATGGGACAAGGAACTCGACGAACTCGTGGAGTTCTTGCTCAGCTAGGGCGCCGCGCTCGCGGGCAGCACGTGGGCCGAGGTACTACCTCGGCCCACAGGGTTCGGAGTTCGAGCTGCGCGGCTCTAGCGCTGGAGGCGTTCCGACCGCTCGCGAAGCTCTACGTCGTCGGGATAGGCGTCGACCCCGCGGCTCCACAGCCGCGCCGCATCTTCGTCGCGCCCCAACATGGCGTACGCCTCGCCGAGATAGACGTACGTCTTCGCAAAGCCTGGCCTCGGGTCAAGGCCCGTCTGGCCCTCCAGCAACGGCTCGAGGCTCCGAATCGCCGCGCGCACGTAGCGGGGCTCTTCCGTGACCAGATACAGAATGGCTTGGCTCATCCGGGCATCCCAGTGGTGTGCGTCGAGTTCTAGTGCGCGCTCCAAAGCGCTGTTGGCAGCCATGAATAGGTCAACCTGGCTGTCTTCGTCGAGCGCGAGGAAGAGAGCCGTGAGCCGCAGCCCTCCTACGAGCGCATGCGCGCCGGCGGTGTCTTCTTGCTGAGCCTCGTGTTCGGCTCGATCGATCAAGGAAGCGAACGACGCCTCATCCAAACTCATCAACAGAGCTTCAGCGGTTGGGTGCCAGAGGCCCAACGTTTCCAGGGTTTCGAGCGGGTCGTCTGCTCTCGTCGCCACCGGAGGTGAGTTTCCTGCCTCTGAGGTGCCGAACATGAGAGCCGCCGCGTTGGCGCGCTCGAGAGCCGGTACGTCGGCCGGGTCGACAGCAGCGTAGGTGATGTAGAGCTCGCACATCTCGTCGGTCGATTGAAGGCCGTAGCTGACGTCGCGCGGCGGACTGCTCGGGTTCGCGCCGTTCTCAGCGGAGTTGTCGAAGCGGTACCAGGCGTCGATACGGCTTCCGGCTGGCAAGCGGACCGGGCGGCGGTACACGTACACATTTTGCCAACGGAAGTCCCAATCCGGGATGTCGATCAGCGGTACTTGCGTGCCGTCGGGGAGGGTGGCGACGACTCGGGCTGAGCGGCCGAGGTAGTGCATGTGGGGTGAGATGTCGATCAAGTCGATGTCGGCGGGGATGTTCATCGACAGATGTCGCGCGTACTCCGCCTCGCCTGCGGGGATATCGATTGCTTCGGTAGCGAGATAGAGCGCGTCCACTGTTCGATCCACCTGCTCCGGTGGGCTCAGGTAGATCGCGGCAGTGCTGCGATCTCGCGTTGCACGCCCCGTGAGGTGATAGTGGATCTCGAAAACGAAGTCTGCGCCAGCAGGTACCTCGAGTGCGAGGCCATCGGGTAGGGCGTAAGGATCGGCTCCGGGCGCCCAGCCCCCAATGGCAACGGCGTCGGCGACGCCCATGAGGCCGTCACCGCCAAAGGCCGAGAATCCGACTCCGGGGTCCGCGGCATCAAGCTGGCGCGCCGTGCCGCTGTAGTCGACATAGAGAATGGCGTGGTGAACCACCGATGGATCACCAGGCTGGAAATCGATTCCACGAATCAGACCGCCGCGCGCCATCCCGCCGGGCACGACAAAGTAGCGGTAGATATCATCGCCCGCCGCCGGAACCTCGAAGTGCGCTGGCATGTCGATCTGCAGGTCGGGGTCGCCGAGCCGCCAACGCGACGAGGAGGCAGGCTTCTTGTGCGGCAGCCGATCGGCTGGGTTGCCACGGAGCTTGTCCGACTCTGCCCACGACGCCAAGACGGCGATTTGCCGATCACTCAGCATGCGGGCGCCGCGGAAATGGCCGAAGCCCTCCCGCGCCTTCCACGGCGGCATGATCCGTTCGGATGCCGTCCAGGCCATCATTCCCGCCCGCCGACGAGCGCTCTCGTAGGTGTCGAGTTCGAATGGGCCCACACCTCCCGCTGTATGGCACTCAGCGCAGTTGGCTGCGAGAAGCGGCGCGATGTCGCGCTCGTAGGTCACGGCGGCGAGATCGTGCCCGGCCCATGCCTCGAAAAAGCAGCCCACCGGCTGCGTGCGCCCGGGCTCCCGGGCGATCCCAGACTCGACGGCGACGATTGCGTCGCGCAGATCCGTCTCTGTGATGCGGCCTCGTAGCCGGCCTGGCGAAACGAACCGATTGTCGATACGTCCTCGATAGATCACGCGATCGTCCGCGCCGATCACGAACGCCTCCGGAACCATCTCGGGAGCAAGCCGCAGAGCGAGGTCGCCGGATCCATCCCACAACAGCGGCAAGCCCGGCGCGTACTCCTCGCCGAAAGCCCTGACCTCGGACGCCGTCAGAGTGGGGTCCGACACGACTCCATAGATACGTACTTCTCCCGTCGGACGTAGCGCCATGTCGGCAAGGTCGGGGGCATACCTCCGCGAGATCGGACAACCGGGGTCCAGGAATACGAGGGCGACTGCCTGGTAATGCGGACCGACGCCCAGTCGATGAATCGTGCCGTCGACATCGTGGATCCACGTGTCAATAACGCCAACCCCAGAGGACAGGGGTTCGGGCTCCACCATCGCGACGGGCCGCACCGGTGACATCTCCGGACGGCTGCCCACGGCGCTGGATGGCCAGAGCGCTACGAGCGAGCACGCGCACGCGGCGGCGATGATCGCTACTCTTGCGGAACGAAGTTGCTGTTTCATGTGACGTTACTCGCCGGTGGGGGCAACGCCATCGAGCAGCGTGCGAAAAGCGAGGGCGCCGGCATCGTTGCGCGCGATGCTGCCCTCATGAACCGCCGTCCAGGCGGCGTAGACCAATGCGTCGAATGAAACCGCGACCCGCGTCGTCGGAACCTCCGCGGCGATGGTTCCTTCCCGTTTGGCCATTTCAATCAACTCGCGCAACTCTGCGTTCTGCCGTTCGAGGTCGCGCGCGAGTTCCGGATCTTCGCCGAGCCAAGACTCCATGACCAGGAAGTGATACCGCTCGCCTAGCGGGACGATCGCTGCGAACACCAACTCGAGCGCGTGCCGTGCGCTCGAAGCGCGGGCTTGGAGATCGGCGGTGGACGCGTCGATCTCGCGAATCGACTCGTGCGCGAGGGCGCGCACCAGGTCCTCACGCGATTCAAAGTGGCGGTAAAGGGTGGCCCGGCCTACGCCTGCCGCTTCGGCGACGGCTGCTAGCGAGGCACCGGGGTTGGCCGACAGCACAGTCGCCGCGGCCTCCAACGGGGAATGAGTTGCTTTTGTTTCTTTAGTAATGAGACAAGATTGTCTCATTCGGGACTGTGACGTCAAGTCCTCATCAGCGCTGAAGATGCGTGCAGCAACCTTGGCCTCCGGCGCCCCGCTTGCTTCAGCGCCGTAGCCCGGGCGATCATCGGCGGCATGATGACTCCCAGGAATGCTTTTCTGTGCGTGTTCGTGCGTGGGGCATCCCTGGCGACCCTGGTCGCGACTGTCGTCGGGTGCGGGGGCGCAGCGGAGGTCGTCCGCCCGCTGACCGGCCGCGCGGAATTCGATCGCGTCTTCGCCGAATACGACAGGCCGGGATCTCCCGGGTGTGCACTCGGGGTCATTCAGAACGGCGAGTTTCTCTACGCGCGTGGCTATGGTGAGGCAAACCTCGAACACGCGGTACCGATCACGCCCGCGACCGTCTTCCGCATCGCATCCGTCTCCAAACAGTTCACCGCGATGGTGGTGCTACTGCTCGAGGAGCGCGGCGACCTGAGTCTGGACGACCGTCTGGGGCGATGGTTGCCCGAACTTGAACACCTCGGCTCGATCACGGTTCGCCACTTGGTGCACCACACCAGCGGGCTGCGCGACTATCTGGTGCTTACCTGGCTAGCCGGGTACCGCGAGACTGACTATTACGACGCGGACCAGTTGATGGGTCTGTTGAGTCGCCAGCAAGCGCTCAACTTCGCCCCCGGTGAGGAGTTCCTCTACAGCAACACGGGCTACTTCCTGCTCGGCGTGATCGCCGCCAGGGCCGGCGGCGAGTCGTTCGAGTCGCTGGCGGAGGAACTGATCTTCGCGCCGCTTGGTATGCGGGACACGAGGTTCTATTCCGATACCACCGAAGTCGTACGTCAACGGGCGTATGGATACTCCGGCGCGGATGACGGGTTCGCGATCTCGATGACCCCGCTACCGATTGTGGGTGATGGCGGGGTTTTTACCTCGGTGAACGACTTGCTCGCGTGGGATCGGAACTTCTACGACAACACGCTAGGGCAGGGCGACCCTGAACTGATTCGGCGCTGGATTACACCTGGCCGCTTGAACGATGGTGAGCCGGCCGCGGGGAACGGCGGTTGGCTCTACGCGGCCGGCATCGGGCTCGATGAATACCGCGGGCTGCGCAGGGTCTCGCACGGCGGCGGGTTCGTCGGCTTCCGCGCCCAGATGGCGCGCTACCCGGACGTCCGCACAACGATCATTACTCTCTGCAACGTTGCGCAGTCGAATCCGACTGGGCTGGGCGAGCGTGTAGCCGATGCGCTGCTTGCGGACACATTGGGCTTAGCTCCCGCGCCGACTACCGAGGCCAGCGAGGAAGGCGTGCCGGACGAGTTCAGCGTGTCGATGTCGCAGCTGCGCCAATACCAGGGGCGCTATGTGAGTCGCGAACTCGGGACGACGTACACCATCGAGATCCGCGACGGACAGCTCGTGGTGCAGCCGGAAGGGCGCGATGCCCTCCTTCTGCAGGCGGTCGACGGAGAGACCTTTGTCGATACGACCAACGGTGTACGGCTACGGTTTGCGCGTGATCGCGCCGGCCGCGTGGATGGCTTTGACGTTGAAGCTGGTCGAGTAACCAATCTCTGGTTCGAGAGGATCGGCTGAGCCCAATCCGGAGGGCTCGGTCGAGTGCTGCGCTCGTTCGGTGTCTAGCTGGCGCCCGCGGTTACCAGAGCAGCGTAGTCGTCATCGCCCGTCGTCCAGCCACCGGGCTGGTTGAAGCTGGTGTCGACCTGCTCGTCCGGGCCTGCCGAGTAGCAAACCACCGCAGACGTGAAGCCGTCCGAGTCGTCGCCTTGCGGCTTGTACATGGCGAACACGTTCGCCATGTAGCGGTTGCCCCACGGGTCCGGATCAATCGCGTCCGAGATGTAGGGGCCACGCCACGCGAACATCGAATTGAAGCCCTGCCCGCTGGAGGGGTCGAAGCGGGTGCCGCCGTCGACGCCACCGGAGGTTGTGCCGTCGCCCATATCACTGGCCGTCCGATACCCCTGGTGGGTCACGCCCTGAGGCGTGTTGTGGATCAGGTGGTTGGCCAGCGTGTCGATGGTGAAACGGAACTCCTCGCCGCGGAAATCGGTTTCCACGCTGAAGTAGTCACCGGAGACACCGCGCCACAACTCCGTGTCGTCGGAACCGGGACCGTCCGGCGTATCGCCATCACCAATCAGGAGGCCAACGGGCCAGGAGCGATCGGGTGAGTCCGACCAGCGGGATCCGTCGTTCCAGAAAGCCTTTTCGCCCGTGTCTGTTACATACGCCGCGATGGCGGAGCAGATCGCGCCCACGTCTTCACGAACCTTGGAGTAGCGCGCCATCCGGTTGAACCCACCCAACTGGGGGAGAAGGATCGCGGAGAGAATCACAAGCACCAGGAGGATGATGGTGACCTCGACCAAGGTGAAACCGTGTTGATTGCGTCGCATACGTGCCTCGGAGACGTTGTGCCCGCACCCGGCGGAGCTTTCGTTCCATCAGGTTAGGCGGCGGGATGGCGCCAGCGAAGCCTCGTCAGTGCCGGTCACGCGGGTCCAGCGCCGGGCGCGGTCGGACAGGGCCCGAGAGTCGCGACAAATGCCATCCCACGTCTGCATCCGACACCACGTTGCGGGAGCGGCCAGGCCCGGCCAGGAGTGGCGTCAGTGCGCTCGAGGCACGAGTCGCCTAGTCGACGACAATCGCCGGTTCGCCCGTCTCCACGGTGCCGATGCGCGCTGCGACGTAGTCCTCGTGTCGGAGCGCTGAGAGCAGCGCCTCTGACCGGTTGGCTGCGACCGCGATGAGGAGGCCGCCCGAGGTCTGTGGGTCGAAGAGAAGCTGGCGGCCTCGGTCGCTGACAGCGTCGCCAAACTCCACCGCTCCGCCGGCTGCGGCCGCGTTCTCGCGTTCTCCGCGCGTCGCCACGCCGGCAGCGTGTACGTCGTCGAAGCCGGGATATACCGGCAGGGTATCGACGTGGATGTGCAGCGACACCTCCGAGGCGCGTGCGATCTCGAGACCGTGTCCCGCCAGGCCGTAGCCGGTGACATCGGTGGCGCCATTCGCGCCGTGCTCCAGCGCCAGCCGGCCGGCGGCATCGTTCAGTCGTTCCATTCCGGCCAGCGCAGGCTCGAGGCCGATCTCGTCAACCTCGCCGCCGCGGAACCCGTTGATGAGCGCACCGGTGCCCAATGGCTTCGTGAGCACGAGATCCTCGCCCGCTCGCGCGCCGGCGTTCGTCAGCAGCCGGTCCGGTGCCGCCCGGCCGACCACCGCGAGTCCGTACTTGAGCTCGGCGTCACGAACAGAGTGGCCGCCGAGTAGTGCGGCGCCCGCCTCGCGGAGCTTTTCCATGCCGCCCGCGAGGATGGCCTCCATCGTTCCGGCCGGCGCCGCGTCTTCGGGAAAGCAGCAGAGGTTGAGCGCGAACAGAGCGCTGCCGCCCATCGCGTACACATCCGAGAGCGCGTTGGCAGCGGCGACGCGCCCGAAGCGGTGCGGGTCGTCGCACATGGGCGTGATGAAGTCGGCTGTGGCGACGATCGCCTCGTCGCCGAGTCGGTACACACCGGCGTCGTCCGCCGTGCCGGGGCCTACCAGGACCGCGGCGTCAGACGCTATTCCGCCCATGAGCGGGGCGAGAAGCTCGGATAGGTCACCCGGACCTACTTTCGCTGCTCAGCCGCCGGATGTGGCCAGGCTCGTGAGCCTGAATTTCTCTCTCGGGTCCATTGGACGGAATCCGTAGGGTGATTGCCTACCCGAAAGGCTAGCAGGCGCGCGGAGTGCCTGGAGGCAGGGATCGATTCGCGATCAGGAAGATCCGAATGCGGTGCGCGCGTCGTCGTGGGTGCCGATGTACCAGAGCGTTCCGATGCCGATAGCGGTACCGACTGGGAAGAACGGCAGGTGAAGAACCGCGAGCACTAGCGCCAGCGGGCGTGCCCATGCGGCCACGTTCCAGAGGCCCCACCCGACCAGTGCGCACACCACCCCGACAACCAGGGTGATCGTCACCCCTGCACCGAGGAGGAGTGACGTGATGAGTCTCCCGCCGGTCGGCATATCGCTCATCGTGATCAGGCCGATCGGCACCGTTGCCACGCACGCGCCGAACAGCGCCCCGCCGGCAAGTACGAAGTACCAGAGGGACAGGATGGTGATGCCGTCAGGTCGGGACTTCGTGGACATGGTGCCTCCAGGGAGCGACGGAGTTGGGACGAGCCGGATTATTTCATCCCCTGCGCGGTGCCTCCACCGAGTCGCACCTCGGGATCAAGGCTCCGGCGACGCGTTTCAACGCGATTCGCCGCGGCCAAAGTGGTTCGTCGGCCTGCGCTAGAATCGAGCCATGCCAAATACACGTGAACTGGCCCGTAGTGCACGCGAAGTCCTTTCCACGCCCCTGGGCGACCGCGACATCTACCGGCTCGACAAGCTGGCCGACCTCGGGGCGATCGACACCCTGCCGTACACCATCAAGGTGCTGCTGGAGTCGTGTCTGCGGAACTTCGACGACCACGTGGTGACGCCCGATCACCTCGAGGCGCTGGCGAGTTACGACGCGACAAACGTTCCCGCGGTTGAAATTCCGTTCACGCCAGGACGCGTTGTGCTGCAGGACTTCACAGGCGTACCCGCGGTGGTCGACCTGGCCGCGATGCGTTCGGCGATCGTTCGCATGGGTGGCGAGGCCTCCAAGGTGAACCCGCTGTCGGCCTGCGACCTCGTGATCGATCACTCGGTGCAGGTGGATGCCTTCAATTCCGGCATGGCGCTGCAGATCAACTCCGAGAAGGAGTTCGAGCGCAACGGCGAACGGTATGAGTTTCTGAAGTGGGGGCAGGGCGCTTTCGACAATTTCCGTGTTGTGCCGCCGGCCACCGGGATCGTGCACCAGGTGAACCTGGAATACCTCGCCAAGGTCGTCTGGGACAAAGACGGTGCGCTCTATCCGGATTCGCTCGTCGGTACCGACTCGCACACCACGATGATCAATGGTCTCGGCGTGCTCGGATGGGGTGTTGGCGGTATCGAAGCCGAGGCAGTCATGCTTGGGCAGCCGATCTACATGCTGATGCCCGAAGTTGTTGGCTTTCGTCTTCATGGCGCACTTCCGGCCGGCACGACGGCAACTGACCTCGTTCTCCGCGTCACCGAGATGCTGCGTGCACACGGGGTTGTCGGAAAGTTCGTCGAGTTCTTCGGCGAGGGCCTCACGAACATGCCGGTCGCAAATCGGGCGACGCTTGCCAATATGGCGCCTGAGTACGGCGCCACGTGCGGGTTCTTCCCTGTCGACGAACGCGTCAACGAATACATGTGGCTCACGGGTCGTTCGCAGGAGCTCATCGACACCGTCGAGAGCTACTCGCGTGAGCAGGGTCTCTGGCGTGAGGACTCGCGCGAGATCACCTACACGGCCACGCTCGACCTGGACCTCGGTTCTGTGGAACCGGCGCTGGCGGGCCCCAAGCGGCCGCAAGACCGGATTGCGCTTTCCGGGATGCAGTCGGCCTGGCAGGAAGGGCTCACCACAACCTTCGCGCGTTCGGACGCTGGCGACGGCGGAGTTGCCACGGCGACGGAGACGGTGCGTTCGGTCGCGGTCGACTACGACGGCGAACAGTTCGAGCTCCGCGATGGTGCGGTGGTTATCGCCGCGATCACAAGTTGCACCAACACATCAAACCCGAGCGTCATGGTTGGGGCGGGACTCCTCGCGCGCAATGCGGCGCGGCGCGGCTTGCAGCGGAAGCCCTGGGTGAAGACGTCCTTGGCGCCGGGCTCGCAGGTGGTGACTGACTATCTCGAAAAGGCCGGCCTCCTCGACGAACTCGAGTCCGCCGGTTTCTACGTGGTCGGCTACGGATGCACCACCTGCATCGGCAACTCCGGCCCGCTACCTGACGAGATCGGCCAGGCGATTCGCGACAACGATCTCACCGTGTCCTCGGTACTTTCGGGCAACCGCAACTTCGAGGGCCGCATTCACGCCGACATCAAGGCGAACTACCTAGCGTCGCCTCCGCTCGTTGTTGCATACGCGCTGGCAGGAACAGTCGACATCGACCTGACCACCGATGCGATCGGCCAGGACCCGGACGGCAACGACGTTTTCTTGCACGACATCTGGCCCAGCGAGGACGAGATCCAGAGTGTGGTGAGCGCATCGCTCACGCGCGAACAGTTCCTCGACAAGTACGGCAACGTCTTCGAAGGCTCCGAGGAATGGCGCGAGATCGCCACGTCGGGTGGCGAGATCTACGACTGGTCGGACGATTCCACCTATATCCAGGAACCGGCGTTCTTCCAGAACATGCCGACGGAGCCGCCGGCACTCGAGTCGATTCGAGGCGCCCGGTGCCTCGTGAAGGTGGGCGACTCGGTGACGACGGACCATATCTCTCCGGCTGGAGCGATCGGGCCCGATACGCCAGCGGGTCAGTACCTGCTCTCGCGCGGCGTCGACCGTCAGATGTTCAACAGCTACGGCTCCCGTCGGGGTAACCACGACGTGATGACGCGTGGCACGTTCGCCAACGTGCGGGTGCGCAACGAACTCGCCGAAGGCACCGAGGGTGGTTGGACGACCGACTTCACCGATGGCGAAGTGAAGAGCATCTACGACGCGTCGTTGAGCTACCGCGAGGCGGGCGTGTCCCTGGTCGTGCTGTCCGGCAAGGACTACGGCATGGGGTCATCACGCGACTGGGCTGCGAAGGGCACGTTCCTTCTGGGCGTGCGCGCCGTTATCGCGAAGAGCTACGAACGCATCCATCGTTCGAATCTCGTCGGGATGGGGGTCCTGCCGTTGACCTTCCAGCCGGGCGAAGACGCTGACAGTCTGGGATTGGATGGTACCGAGACGTTCGATATCGACGTGCCGGATGACCTCCAGCCGAAGCAGAACGTCACGGTGCGGGCTACGAAGACCGACGGCACAGTTGTCGAGTTCGACGCGGTGGTCCGCGTCGATACACCGGTCGAGGTGGACTACTACCGCAACGGGGGCATCCTGCACACCGTGCTGCGGCGGATGGCGGCGGAGTAGTTCGCCGCTAGCGCATGAGCTCCCAGACGGTACCGGTCTCGAACTCCTGCACGAACTGTAGTCGCGTCTGGTCGACGATGGCCTGACGCGCTGCCGGTGCGATCCGCGCCTCGCGGACGACCACAAAGCGCACGCCGAGCTCGGCGAGTTCGTCGAGCGCGACGTCCGTCGGGAACGTCGCGCGTAGCCGGCGCATGCGCTCCTCGTAGTCTGGCGGCGCCGAGCCCGAGTAGCCCACCAGGAGCTTCTTCCAGTGGTGGACGCTCTGGACCATCTGGCGGGTGGGGTCTGTCTTGCGGCCGATGAACGGCACCTCGAGCACCGCGAAGTCACCAGGCTGCTCGCCGAGCCACTGCGCGACGGGGTCGGGCGGATAGGGGTAGGCCACGGCCGGAATTGGCACGAACGTCGACTCGACAACAAAGAAAACGACCAGGCCTGCCAGCAACAATTGCCCGCGGCGTCCGCGATTGAGAAGCCTGGTGGCACCCCAGCCGGCAAGGACGCTGAGCCCCATCATCGCCGGCAGGATGAAGCGCGATGGAACGCGGATCAGGTTCGCGCCCGGAATCGCGCGCACCAACTCGTACACGCCGAATGACGGACCGAGCGCGGCCAGGAACAACGTTGTGACTGCGAGCACCCAGAAACGCAGGTCGCGATCGTGCCAGACCCGCCGAGTCGAACTCACCCAGAGGAATGGGATGTGGGGCAACAGGCGCGCGCGGATTACCGCAACCACCATGGCGATGATCGCGAAGATCAGGATGCTTGGTACCGCACCGGTCATCATGCTCAGGCGACGCCACCCGAAGGCGGCACTGCTGAATACTGCAATCCCGGCTGCGGTCAGAATCATGTCCAGAATCGCCGCGACTGCGCGGCGCGTCCATCGGGCTTGTCCGGCCGGGGCCAGCGCGAGCGCCGCGAGTACGAGGAGCACTGCCCCCGGGAACGCGTACCGGATCGGGCTATTCTCAGCTTCGAGAAACGCGCTCGGCCACCCGGTCGCTTCGTTGAGCCACAGGTAGAACCTCGACGGGGCGGAGAGCAGATCGATCAAGTCAGCCGAGCCGTTCTCCAGGCCGGCCGGCGTGATGCGGGTGCCTTCCAGGAACTGGCTCACGGCGAAGTACGGGTAGAACAAGGGCAGCAGGATCACGAGCCCGATGAGGCCCATGATCGCGAGGCCCGCGCCGAATCGTCGCGCATCCGGAGTGCGCGTTACGGGCTTCCAGAGGAAATCAGCGGCGTGGTACGCCACGATCGCGGTGCCAACCACGAGGCCGAAGATCGCGTTGTGTGATCCGGTCTGTGTGTGCAGGCAGAAGAGCAGTGCGGCGCCCGCGGCGACGAGGAGCGACTGCTGCATCGTTGAGGGGCGCGTACGGTTCCGGAGTCCGCAGGTGCCGAACCATGCCAACAACGCGAAGATGAACCACGGCAAGAATCCGTCATTGAAGAACTGCGGCTGTCGGTAGCGAACGAAGTGGGCCGGATTCAGGGTAAAGAGCAGCCCGGCCGTCAGACCCGCGACGCGGGCGATTCCGAGATGACGGCAAAGGGCATACATGCCTGTGCCGCCGATCACTATCGATAGCCACAGCAGTACGTTGTAGGCCAACCCGGGATCTTCGAACACGACGATCACGGGCAGCAGCAGGAGACTGTCCGTGAGCAACATGTCTGCATACGCGAACGCATATGACGACGGGTGAAACATGTTGGTGTGGTACAGATTCCCGATGTCCTCGGTGAGCGCGTGTGCGCCCCAGAAGATGAGGTACTGGTTCAGGAATACGTCGCTGTTGGCGCGGGTCGACACGGAGAGGTCGCCCGGCGCCGTCGGTAGCGGCCACGTGGCGGCGAGTGCGACGAGCAGGAAGAATGTGGCGACGGTGGTCGCCTCGCGATAGCGATTCGCGGTCAATCGTTCCCAGATGCCCTTCATGGTCGAGCAAGTTAAGACATGGCCCGAGAGCAGGCAAACAACGGTGAAGGTGCGATGACCGGTGGGCGTACCGTGGTGCTACTCGCCGTCGTCGTCTGCCTGGTGGCGGCAGTCGGCTGGTTTCGCTGGGAGCGGCCGCGCGAACTGGCGCCGGATATTCCTCAGCCGCAATATTCGCGAGTCACGGCCACGGGTCAGCCGCCGCGGGGAGCCTGTACATTCGATCTGCTCGTCGACGGTCCACCGGACGAGGTCAGCCGTGACTACATCGAGATGCTGCGGACGGCAGGCTGGGAACACGCAGGGGCGGCGGGGCTACGAAACAGCTTTGAGCTCGAGCGCCGCAATCTGCGTGTAACCGTCCGCCCACCCGCCGTCGCCATGCCGGGCTGGTCTCAGATGCGGATTGTGGCAACCCGATGCGGCGATCGCGACTGAAACCGCCGCAGAGAAGCGAGGTTCAGCGTGTGGAGTATGTCTTCGTGACGATGCGCCATTCGCCCGCGACCCGGTGCAATACCAAGACGTCGAGGTAGCTTCCGCCCGCGCGACTGATGTGGAGGTGTGCCGCGGCGACGTGGTTGTCGACAACTTCTAGCGATTCGACGCTCCATTCACTGCCGTACTCCGGCTGCGGCCTGGGATCGCGCTCCATGATCTGCGCGAAGGTCATCGATTGCAGATGCTGTTCGTCTCCGTCGCCCGACAGCCAGTACACGTGCCCACCGGGATCAAACACATCGGCAAGCCGTTCGTAGTCCGCGTCTCTCCACCCCTCCACGTATTCGCGTAGCACGTGACGGATGGCAGTTTCATCGGCCTGCCCGGCGTGGACTGGCGCGGGGCGGGCGCTGCCGCTCGCGAAGGTCCAGACGATAAGTCCGAGCACGAGGAATCGGCGAGCGTTCATGTGTTCACTATTGGGGATTCGCGATGACGAGTGGCATCGGCGAGTTTCGATGGGTTTCTTATAGATAAACTACAAGAGAACGTAATCGCAAGGAACCCTTGCCGCAACGGTCGCGGCCGGGCACCATTCCTCCCAGCTCCCCAAAGCGCCCCCAAAGGTAGCCCCATGCTCAAACGCCGCCTGATCCCGGGTCGGGCTCTGTCCGTCGCCTTGGCCGGCGGCGTTTCTGCTTCCCTTGCTCAGCCCGCGAGGGGCGCCGCCAACCCATTGCAGGAGTCGTGGCGGGTCGAGACCATCGTTGCCGAGATCGACGGCGGCACCGGCGGCCTCACGTTGGGTGCTGACGGCACGCTCTATTCGTCGGAGTTCGGCGACAAGCTCGGCGGCGGCGGACGTGTCGGGACACGCGTTTGGGCGATTTCGCCAGCCGGTGAGGTGAGCGTTTTCGCTGATGGCCTCGATGGTGCGTCCGGGAGCGCCATCGATTCGCACGGCACGTTTTTCCAGTCGAACATCCGCGGCGGTTCCGTGACTCGGATTCCGAAGGGCGGTACCCCTGAGATCTTCGTATCCGAGGGCATTCAGTCGCCGGTCGGCATCGAAGTGGATCCTGACGACAACTTGTACGTCGCCAACTGTGGCAGTTCGTCGATCCAGAAGATCACGCCCGTGGGAGAGTCGAGCCGCTTCGTGGAGTCTGACCTGCTCCAGTGCCTCAACGGCATCACCAGGGACACGGATCGCGGCGACTTCTACGTGGCCAACTTCATGAATGGCGACGTGATCAAGATCAGCTCGGACGGTGAGGCGTCGAAGCTCACGACACTACCGGGCAACAACAACGGCCACCTGATCTACCACGACGGCTCGCTCTACGTGGTGGGTCGGATGGCCAACCAGATCTTCAGGGTAGGGCTGGATGGTACGTACAGCGCGATCGCCGGATCCGGCGAGCGCGGCGCTGCCGACGGCCCGGCATTGGAGGCCACTCTGTCGCTCCCGAACGACATCGCGATCTCTCCTGACGGGTCGACGCTCTATATCAATGAGATCGCCCCGCTCGACCTGCCGCACACGGAACTGGCTCCCACGCGGATTCGGAAGATCGTGCGAGTCACTGACTCGTGAGCACCGGGTCCGTGAGGATCCGTGCCGAGGCATCCTCGGACGCCGCTGCGATCCAGCACGTCCTCGCGGCGGCCTTCCCGGGCGGTGCGGAAACCGGCCTGGTGGCGCGACTCGGCGAAGAGCCGGGACGCTTGTCTCTTGTGGCTGAGGCCGCCGACGGCGAGGTCGTGGGGCAGATCCTCTTCACGCCGGTTGCCGTGCGCGACGAAGATGGCTCGGACACGTTGCTGGGCCTCGGCCTGGCGCCTATGTCGGTGCTGCCGAGTGGCAAGGCAGGGGAGTCGGTTCGGCACTCCTTCGAGCCGGTCTCGAGGTGTGCGGTGAGGCAGGTACTCCCGCGGTGGTGGTGCTCGGACACGAGGACTACTACCCACGGTTCGGATTCGAACCGACAACGGAGCTGTACTTCGGACCGATCGGGCCGCATCCGGCCTTCATGGCTCTCGAACTGGCGCCAGGCGCGCTCGACGGCCGGGCCGGCGAGGTGCGCTACGCGACCGCCTTCTACGACGCGTAGCGCTCTAGGGAGTCTCCAGGGCGCGGATCGAACTCGTGCGGGACGCTCGAATGGCGGGTCCGAGTCCGGCTGCGAGTGCCGCGAGTACGAGCATCGTCGCAACAGCGCCCAGCGTGAGCGGATCTCCCGCGCCTACCTCGTACAGCTGCGACTGAGCCGCTGTGGAGGCGGCAAGAGCCACCAGGCAGCCGACGCCGACTCCGATCGAGGCGAGCAGGAGTGTGCGCTTGACGATACGCAGTCGCACCTGCTGAGCCGTTTCACCGAGCGCCATCCGGATACCAATCTCGCGTGTCTGCTCGGCGACGCCGTACGACAAGACAGCGTAGATCCCGACAATCGCGAGGAGCAGCGCTGCCACTGCGAATCCGCCCAGCAGGGCCAGGGTGAATCGTCGGGGCGAGGTGGTTCGGGAGATCACGTCGTCGAGCGTCTCGAAGTCGCCTGTGGGCATTCCTGGATCAGCGGCTTGCATCGCGGCCTCCACCTGGACGCGGAGCGTTGCCACGGGAAGATCCGAACGCACCAGCATGGAGAGCCCATCGTGGTCGGGGTTCTGGGCGAATGGCATGTACAGCTGCAGTCCGGCGGCGTCTTCCAGTGTGCGGTGGCGCATATCGGCGACCACTCCAACGATTTCCCAATCTGGACCCGTGTTTACGTACTGCCCGATCGGGTCTTGCCCCGGAAACAGCGCCTGCGCTGCCGTCTCGTTGATGATCGCTACCAGACCCGATTCCGGTCGCTCTTCCTCGGTCATGAAGCGGTCCGCGCGTGCGGACAGCCCAATCGTCATGTCGTCCGAGTTGAAGAACCTACCGGCCTTCAACTCGATCCCGAGTGTCTGCAGGTAGGTATCGTTCACGAGGTGCGGATGAACCTCGGGGTCCTCCTCGGGCAGCCCTCCGGGAATGTTGATTGACCAGGACCGATTCCTGCCAAGAGGAGCCGAGTCCACCAGTCCAACCGCTTCGACACCCGGGAACGCAGATACCGCTTCCACGAGCTGCTCGAAGAAGGCGGCTTCGTCTCCGTATGTGCCGAAGTCGCGGGCCGGCCCCACATCCCACGCAACGAGTCCCGATGACTCGAACCCGCGCTCCGCGGTGAGAACTTCCTGCAGGCTGCGCAGGAGCAACCCTCCCACTACGAGGAGCACGCAGGCCATCGCGATCTCGGCGACAACCAGGCCCTCGCGAAGACTGCGGGCGCGGCGACCTACCGTAGCGCTGCGCGAACCGGTCAGGCCTTGTTGGCTCCCTCCGTCGGATACTTGGAGTGCAGGGAACACGCCGACCACGACGCCGACTGCGATCGCGAGGCCGGCCGCGAACAGGATCGCCACGCCATCGACTGTCACGGTGTCGAGCAACGGGATGCTCACACTCGCCCGGCGGACCACCGACTCCGTGAGCTGGTGGGCAATCAGGATGCCAGCGGCCGCGCCGCTTGCCGACGCGATCAGGCTCTCGAGCACCATCTGGCGAATGAGCCGCCGCCTGCTCGCTCCGAGTGCGGCCCGGATGGCCATCTCGCGCGTCCGTCGTGGTGCGCGCGCGAGCAGCAGGTTCGACAGGTTTACGCAGACGATCAACATCACGATCGCGGCTGCTCCGGCGAGGAGCAGCATGGCGCGCGTGTGCGGCCCGGCCAGGTGATGGCGCAGGGTGGAAACTCGTGCACCCAGCCCCCAGCGATCGGGCTCGGCTTCCTGCAGTCCAACGACGATCGCGTCTAACTCCGCCTGGACGGCCTCGACGCTGGCCTGCCGGTCGAGGCGACCGATCATGGCGAGTGTGTTGCCCCAACGGTCGGTGCGTTCGTCGATCGGGAAGGTCCTGAGGAAGTCGACGCGCGCGGTCGGTGTGAACAGCGACGCGAAGTCGAACGACGACGGCAGTACGCCGACTACCAGTCGGGGCATCTCGTTGATGATGATGTCCGTGCCAACGATCGCTGGATCGGAGTTGAACTGCGCGACCCAGAACGCGTGGGACAGGATGATCGCGAGTGGACCGTCGCTCGTGCCTTCCTCCGCGGTGAAGTTGCGGCCGAGCTGAGGCTGAACTCCGAGCACGTCGAGAAAGTCGTGCGCCACGCCGGCGCCCGTAAGACGCCGGGGACCCGACGACCCGATGTAGTTGTAGACATCCGCCTGAAAGAAGGCGTTGTAGCCGGTGATGCCGTCGAAGCTGGACGCCATGCTGCGGAAGTCCGTCAGGTTGCTCGTCCGCGAAGTGACCGCGGACATGCCGTCGCCTTCGCCGTCGTTCGCGATCCAGATCAGCTGCCCCGGCTCCATGAAGGGCAGCGGCCGCAGCATCAGTGGTTGCGCCAGGCTGAAGACCGTCGCGCTGGCGGCGACACCGATGGCCACAATCGCCACGGCGAACGCGAAGTAGCGCCAATCTTTGCGAACCGCCCGCGTGGCGTAGCGAGTGTCGTGAACGACGGCCTCGAGGCCGAGCCAGTTGGACATTGCAGATTCTCCGGGGATTCCTCGGTGGCCGGGGATCACTGCCCCTGCCGCGCGATAGGCGGAAATCGAGAGCGTGAGGCTCAGCGCGGCGCGCCAGAACCACACTCGAGCGGCGCTGCCGCCGTCACGGCGCGCGCGGTAATGAAACTCCTCGTGCAGATCACCCAGGAGAGGCCCGGCCTGGGCATCACCTGTCAGGCAGCGGCGAAGGAGCCATAGAGGCAGGGGAGGGGGGCGCAGAATCACTTGCCGTCCAGCGCGGCGCCGACGCCTTCGAAGTAACCCAGCAACACGTCGCGGGAGTCGCGTGCGGCCTCGCGGCCGAGCGCCGTCACTACCAGCCGACGCATCGGGTGACCGCCGCGCTCCGGCGCGGCACTCGGCGCATCTTCCCAGACAAGGAGTCCCTTGTTCTTGAGCCGATCCAGCGTGCGGTACAGCGCGCCACGCGTGACGGCGCGGTTCGCGTTCGCCTCCAGATCCTCGCGAATCCGATTGGCGTACGGCGCTTCGCCGCTTCGCAGGATCGCCAGAATGACCAGCAACTCGAACTCGCCCACTCGGGCCATCGCGGCCTCCATCGAGGAATACTTTGTATAACTCGACGAAGTATACAGAGTATTCATCGATCGTCGCAAGCCGCACCATGTGCTTTCCTACCGGCATGGCACGCATCAACTATGACGGTCGACGGTTCGTTCCGGTGGTCAACTCTGACAACGGCGAGGTGACCCTCGACACGGTGTTTCACTATCGGCAACGTGACGACGTCGTATGGGCGACCTATGAGGGCGGCCACGCCCGCTTCGGAACGCTTGTCGCGAAGGTCGACTCCGAAGATCGTCTCGACATGCGGTACGCGCACGTCAACGCTGGGGGCGACCTGATGACGGGGCGCTGCCGGTCCACGCCCGAGGTTCTAGCGGACGGTCGCGTTCGGTTGCATGAGAAGTGGCAGTGGACCAGCGGTGACGAGAGCGAAGGCGAGTCGATGCTCGAAGAGATCCGTACTACCGAGGGGACTACGGCCCAGTCATCGTGACTCGCGGATCCACCCTCACCGCCCGGCGGGTTGGCCGCCAGGCGCCGATCAGCGCGGCGATCAGCATGAACGCGGCCACGCCCGCGTAGGTCATCGGGTCGGTTGGGGCCACGTTGAAGAGAAGGCTTCCGAGCAGCCCCGATAGGGCGGCCGCTCCCATCACGCCCACGATCGTTCCCACGGTTACCAGCCCCATCGTCTGGCTGAGTACGAGCCGCGCGACGTTCTGGCCGGAGGCACCGAGTGCGATGCGGATCCCGAACTCCCTCGTGCGCTGGGTCACGCCATACGCCACCACGCCGTACAGACCCACCACGGTGATGGTTACCGCGACGCTGGCGAAAGCAGCCATCAAACTGAGCGCGAATCGCCACGGAGCGTTGGCGTCGCTCACCAGCGAGTCCATCGTCCGAACCCTCGAGATCGTCGCACCGGGATCGGCGCGTTCGAGCTCCGCGAGAATCGACGAGGTCATCGTGGCGGGGTCGCCGATGGTCCGGATGGCGAAGTAGAGACGGTTGGCCGGCGCGTTGACGGCATGGAAGAACACCGTCGGCTCGGCCGGAGCGGCGACGCTCGTGTGCTTCATCGAATCAACGACTCCGACGACCTCCGACCACTCGCCATTGCGTCCGAGGTTTCCGGTCCACAGAAGCTTGCCGATCGCCGTCTCGCCCGGCCATGCTGCTTCGGCGATCTGGGCATCGACGAGGATCTTGTCCTCCCCGTCGTCGTCGGTCAGCGCTCGCCCCTCGATCACGCTCGTTCCCATTGCTTCCAGATACCCGGGCGTGATCCAGCGGAAGTCCACCCACGGTTTGTCTTCCGACTCAGCGCCCATTGACTCGGTGGCGTAGTTGCCGGTGAAGAGACCGCCGCCCAATGGCAACCGGTTGGTTCCACCAACGGCCAGAACGCCCGGCGCTTCCGACAGGTGTCGGAGAATGGGAGTGAAGGGGTTGGGCTGATCTCCCCCCGTTCCGCCACTCGCGGTCACGGACAGGGTGAGCAGGCTCTGAGGTTGGAAGCCGGGCGCTTCAGCCGCTAGGCCCAGGAAGCTGCGGCCCAGTAGACCGGCGCCAGTCAACAGCACCAGTGAGAGCGCGACCTCGCCGATCACGAGCATCGAGCTCAAGCGGCGAAACCGCCGCCCTGGCGTCCCGCTCTGAGCGCGGAGCACGGATCCCGGATTCCTAGTCGAGGAGAGCGCCGGGATTACGCCCGAGACGAGGGCGACCAGCCCGGTGATGCACGCGGCGAAGATCAAGACCTCGTTGCTGATGGCGATCTCGTCGAGGCGCGGTAGGTTCGCCGGTGCTCGATTCAGCAACGCGCGCACGCTCGCTGCGCCGATGAGCGCACCAGCAATGCCGCCCGCCGTGGCGAGTAAGACAGACTCCATCACGAGTTGACGCAGGAGGTCCCGTCGACCGGCGCCCAGTGCGGAACGAACTGCTAGCTCCGCGGCCCGAGCGCGTCCACGGGTCAGGAGCAGCTGGGCCACATTCAGGGCAGCGATCAGCAGCACGAATCCGACGGCCCCGGCCAGCGCGGTGAGAGTGGGCGCCACGTCGCCAACCAGGTTGTCCAGAACAGGTTCTGCGTTGAACCAATACTCGGGCCGTCCGGTGTCTGCCACGGGCGGACGCGCTTCGCCGGCGATACGATCGAACTGTTGCTGAGCTTGCTCCAGCGTCACACCCTCGCGGAGGCGAGCCGTTGCTCTGAGCCATCCCAGAGTCCGGTCGTCGCTACCCTGGTACCAATCGAGCGGCATCAGGCGCCAGATCTCTGACGTCTCGATGCGTCCGTTGGTGCTCGGCAGGTTCGGGTCGGGCGACGGAGGCAGTACTCCGACGACGGTGAAGGCATCTCCGTCCAGGTCGATGGTGCTCCCGACGATGGCGGGATCGGCACCATAGAGTTGACGCCAGATGGCATGCCCGAGAACGATCGCCCGCAACTCGTCGGGATTCATCAACCGCCCATGCAGCGGCGCGATGCGCAGCATCGGGAAGTACTCGATATCCACCCATCCAACCCCCACCTCGCGCGGGTCATGGTCGCCAGTCAGACTGCCGGTGTTGCTCCAGCGCCCGGCCACTTCGAGAAGATCCGCTTGCATGCGCAGGTCGTCGAAGTCGGCAGCGGGAAGTGGGCGTCGGGTCGCCTCGTTCGAGGTGGCCCAGACCGCTACGACGCGGTCCGGCTCATCGAACCCCAGCGGCGTGAGCAGCACGCCGTTCACGACGCTGAAGATGGCGACGTTGGCGCCGATGCCAAGTCCGAGGGTCAGAACCACCATGGCCACGAGGCCCGGCGATCTGTTGAGCGATCCGAACGCGTAGCGCGTGTCGCGGAGCCAACGGTGCATGAGTCGTTCCGTGCCGGGGATATCGAAGCGGTGAGATGAGTCGTTGTGGAGTTGCGCGGCGAGTCCGAGCGCATGGACGCGATATCGAATGCCTGCGATCAGGGCCTTGGGCCGGCCAGCGGAGCGCCATACGCGGAACTCCTCTTCCAGGTCACCGAGGATTGCATCGCGATGCGGCGAGTCTCGCAGAGTCCACGCCAGTAGGCGTTCCCACCGTCGCGGGGGTGTCATGGATTCTCCAGCTTGTCCTCGAGGCCACCCCAAACGCGCAGGAGTACTTCTCGAGAGGAGCGGACGGCTGCGATGCCCGCGGCCGAAACCCGGAAGTACCGTCGAGCACGGCCGCTGCGCTGCGGGAGAGGGTCGCCAATCCGCGACTCCACAAACCCCTTCTTCTCCAGGCGCATCAGAGTCGTATAGAGGGCCCCGCGAGACACCGAGCGCCCCACTTCCGCCAGCTGGGCGCGGATTGGCAGTGCGTAGGCCTCGTCACCGAGGCGCATGATCGTCGAAAGCACGATGTGCTCAAGTTCGCCGAGTTGGTTGCGCTTGCTCAAGTTGGTGCTCGCCGCGTTCGAGATTTGATTGACTACTTTGCAGTAAATCAAAATCACAATACCCAGATCCCCCGGATGGCGTCAAGCGACCGCCACCGTCTCGTCTCCTAGGGAGGTGTGGTATCCATGATGGTCATGCGAGCTCCTCGGAAGACTGCTGCCATCGCTTTGATCGTTTCGCTGGCTGTCCTGGCTGAGCCGCGAAGTGAGGCGAGGGGACAGCAGGTCCCTCCGAGCCTGGAGCCGCGTCACTACGTGGCGCAACGGACGACGCAGGCGCTGACCATCGACGGGCATCTCGACGAGAGCGACTGGCACGTGGCGTCGTGGACGGATTCATTCATCGACATCCAGGGAGCTGGCATGCCCGCCCCCCGGCACGAGACGCGCGCCAAGATGCTCTGGGACGACGGGTATTTCTATGTGGCCGTCCAGCTCGATGAGCCGCACCTCTGGGCCACGCTCACCGAGCGCGATTCGGTGATCTTCTACGACAACGACTTCGAGATCTTCATCGATCCTGATGACGACACGCACGAGTACTACGAACTCGAGATCAACGCGCTGGGCACCGAATGGGATCTGTTCCTGCCCTTGCCCTACCGCGATGGCGGGCGCGCGGTGGATGCATGGGACATCGCCGGGCTGCGGGTAGGCATTGCGCTCGACGGCACGCTCAACGATCCGTCGGACACCGATCGCGGTTGGAGCCTGGAGATCGCGATGCCGTGGGACGTACTCGAGGAAGTGGCTCGGCATCCCGGCGCGCCCGAGTCGGGAGAAGTGTGGCGTGTGAACTTCTCGCGCGTGCAGTGGCAACTCGATGCCAGTTCGGGCAGCTACGCGAAGATTCTGGACGCAAATACGGGCACGCCGCTGCCAGAAGACAACTGGGTTTGGAGCCCTCAGCAGGCCATCAACATGCATCGCCCCGAGCACTGGGGATTCGTGCGCTTTGACGACGCGCCAGCAGGCACTCCGGCCGAGCAGTTCGAGATCGGAGTCGACGAGCCCATCCGGATGGCGCTGCGCGAGCTCTACTACAGGCAGCGCGCGTTTCTCGAACAACACGGCCGCTGGGCTGATTCGTTGTCCGAACTCGGCGAAATTCCCGGCGATGCGGGCAGCACGCGGTTCGCGCCTCGCCTGGAGGTCACGAGTTCGGGCTGGCTGCTTTCGGCGAGCGGGCCCTCGGGCGCCACCATCTACCTGCGACACGACAGCAAGACGTGGACGGAACAATGAACCGCAAGGACTTCCTGAGATTGGCCGGGGGCGCTGCCGCGGCTTCGGCGATTCCGCGCCCGATGTGGGCGAACCCTCAGACACCGCAGAAGAACTGGGTCTGGGTCCGCGGCGACTTGCACGACGTGGAGCCGTGGAAGGCGGACATTGCGCGCTGGCGGGCATCCGGGATCCACGCGGCGCTGTTCGAAATCGAGGACGCAGAGGCGCTGAGCCGGATCATCCCGGCGGCGAGGGCCGAAGGCATCGAACCGCACGTCTGGATCCACACGATGATGCAGCGAGGGGCGATCGAGCAGAACCCCGAGTGGGGGGCGGTGAACCGCAGCGGCGACTCCACAGCAACGGATCCGCCCTACGTCGAATACTACCGGTTCATGTGTCCGACGCGAGAACCGGTGCGACGCTACCTGGTGGATCGGGTGGAACGGCTCGCCGCGCTCGACGGCCTGGCGAGTGTTCAGCTGGACTACATCCGTGTGCCTGACGTGATCTTGCCGCGCCAACTATGGGAGCAGTACGGGCTCGTCCAGGATCGTGAGCATCCGGAGTTCGACTACTGCTATTGCGACGTGTGTCGAGCCAGGTTCCGCGAACAGACAGGCGACGATCCGCTCGATCTCCCAGACCCACCCGCCGATGAGCGCTGGCTGCAGTTTCGCTACGATGCGATCACCGCGATCGTGAATGAATTGGCGGACGTGGCCCACGGCGCTGACAAGCAGCTCACGGCCGCGGTGTTCCCGACACCGACGATTGCCAAGCAGTTGGTTCGGCAGGACTGGCTCAATTGGAACGTCGATGCCGTGTTGCCAATGCTGTACCAGAGCTTCTACCTGGAGCCTGTGGACTGGATCGAAGAGGGCGCCCGGGAAGGCGTCACGGCGCTGGCTGGCCGCATCCCGCTCTACGCGGGTCTCTATGTTCCTGAGCTGACTCCAGCCGAGCTCGCGCAAGCGGTGGAAGCGGCCCGCGCGGGCGGCGCCGCCGGCATCTCACTGTTCGAGAGCCGCACTCCAACGGATGCACACTGGCGAGAGTTGGCCGCCGTGCTCAACGCCTAGGTCCCGGGATCGGAGCGCAACGAGTCGGTATTTCCGGCGACCGCACCGGATGCCTTGCGTTCCGATATGTTGATACCTTACGATTCGATATGTCTATTCCTTGCGTTTCGATAGATCGGCCCGCCGGGAACAATTAACTCGCAGCCCTGGAGCACTCGAATCGTGACCTCTGCCGGTTCCAAGCCCGTCACCAGTTCGACCTACTACGTTCTGCTTGCCCTCGCGGATGCCGATCGGCACGGGGTCGGCATTGGTGATGAAGTGCGGCGCCGCACCGACGGCATCGTCGAACTGGGGCCGGGCACGCTCTACGCGACGCTGTCGAAGATGCTGGACCGCGGTCTGATTGCTCAGATCGACGCGCCAGTTGAAGGCGACGATCCCCGACGGCGCTACTACAGCATCACTGAAGGTGGGCGCGAGGCGCTCAGCTACGAGACACACCGTCTCTCGGTGGTCTTGCACGCAGCCCGAAGCAAGGGGATAGCGGAGTGAGTGAGGTTGTCTTCCGGCTGGCGCTGGGTCTGTACCCGCATCGCATCAGGGCACGGTTCGGCGCCGAGATGCTCGACTACATGCGCGCGAACTACGAACGCCGGAGAACCTGGCGAGATCGCGTTGCCTACTGGCGTGCTTTCGCCGCCGACCTCGTCCGGGCGCTCCTGGCGACCTGGGCCGACCGCGATCCCCGCACCGTGGACTTACCGATGATGAGCTTCTTCCGCGACCTTGTCCGTGCCGGACGCGATTTTCTGCGTCAGCCCGGATTCGCACTTCCTGCCGCGGTCACGCTCGTGATCGGGATAGGCACCACCGCCGCAGTCTTCGCGTTGCTCAACGCCATCGTGCTGGCGCCGTTGCCCTATCCGGACTCTGACTCGTTAGTGGTGATTTTCGAGCAGAACTCACCAACGAACCGATTCAATATTTCCACGGCTGACTTTCTGGGCATGGAAGAGATGCAGCGATCCCTTGAGGCTGTCGCGGCCTTCACTGTCCGTAGCCCTGTTCTCGCCGCGCCCGATCAGCCGCAGCGCGTGCGAGCCGCGGTCGTCACGGCGGACTTCTTCGACGTCCTGCAAACGCAGCCCGCTCAAGGTAGGGGGTTCGCTCCGGGCGAGGATCGAGAGGGAGCGTCCGAAGTTGCAGTGCTCAGCGCGGCGCTGCGCGACACGCACTTCGGCGTGGGTGGGGAAGCGGTGGGCCAAACGATCGACCTCGATGGAACGCTCCACACCGTCGTAGGCGTGATGGATGCCGCGCACCGCGGCCCGATCGAGCCAGCTGTCGATCTGTGGGTTGCCTTGCAGCTCGTCGAGCCTGGGCGCCGAGGACCGTTCTTCATGCGTGGTCTTGGTCGGCTCAAGGGCGGCTCCGATATCGAGAAGGCCAGGACAGACCTAGCAGATGTGAGCAGGCGGCTGTATCAGCGTTGGCCCGGTTTCGATGAGAACGCGATGCTGACTCCGTACTCGTTGCACGAGATCGTGGTTGGTTCCGCGGGCGGCCGCTTGGGCCTGGTGTTTGCTGCGGTCTTGCTCGTTCTGATCGTGGCGATCGCGAATGTGGTGAACCTGGTTCTCGCGCGCTCCGTGGCGCGTTCGGGAGAATTCGCCGTGCGCGCTGCCGTCGGCGCTTCCCGCTGGCGACTTGCGCGACTCCTGCTCGCCGATGGCCTGGTGCTCGCGTCTGTTGGCGGGGCTGGCGGTCTGGTGCTCGCTTGGATTGCTCTGAAAGCATTCCAGGCGGCGGAACCTGGCTTGCCTCGCCTCACCGACGCCACGATCGGTTTTGAGACTGGGGCCTTCGTGGCAGGCTTGTCGGCGTTCGCCGCACTGATTTTCGCGGTGGCCCCCCTGGCGCTGACATCGGGAACAGCACTTCTACGTGGCCTCCGAGCAGGTGGTCGAGGTTCTGTGAGTTCGCGCGCCACACGCCGCCTGCGCACAGCGTTAGTTGCGATCGAGTTTGCCCTGGTCCTGCCACTGGTTGTGGGCGGCAGCCTGCTCACTCTTAGCCTGCTCAAGCTCAGCCAGGTGGATCCCGGTTTCGAACCGCGTGACGTCGTCGCGGTGTCGGTGAGCCTGCCCGCCGCTGCATACGCAGACCCGGCCTTATCCGAGATCTTCTGGCGTGCGGCAGCAACCGAGATGGCGGAACTGCCCGGAGTGGTGTCGGTGGGTATCAGCCAGGGCCTGCCTCCCGACTCGCCGGCCACGCATAACAACTTCGATCTCGTGGACCGTCCCGTCGTCGCCGGCACATCGCAGCCCGTTACACCGTGGGTGGGAGCAGGCGACAACTTTCTGGATGTCCTCGAGTTGCGGCTGGTCGACGGACGATGGTTCGACGAAGCGCTCGACGGCGCAGGCGACGAGAACACCCCATGGAATCTTGTGGTCACAGAGAGCTGGGCACGCAGGTTCTACCCGGATGAAAGTGCTATCGGCAAGCAGATCTATTCGGGTGGAGATCGATCGGTGGAGCACAATATCGTCGGCGTCATCGGCGACGTGAAGTACGACGGCCTCGCAGGGGATGGCCAGACACTCTACTTCCCGGTGTATCGCTTCTGGCAGCGGTCGATGAGTCTCGTGGTGCGTACCAACGGTGCGCCGGTGGGGCTCGCTGACTCGCTCGATTCGATCGTGGCCAGTCTCGACGCGAACCTTCCGCCCGCTGACATCGAGACCATGGACTCGCGCCTCGGTGCGTCGATCAGCGGTCAACGATTGTGGACTCGGATGCTGGTCTTCTTCGCGGCCAGCGCGTTGCTCCTTACCGCGGTGGGCCTTTTCGGCGTATTGGCGCATCTCGTTCGGCAGCAGACCCAGGAAATCGGTGTCCGCATGGCTCTGGGGGCGGACCGGCTTGCCATCGTGCGAATGGTTCTCAGCCGCGGGCTCTTGATCGCGGCGGGCGGCATGGCCGTGGGGCTAGGGCTCTCCTTTGCCGCAAGCCGAACCCTGGAGAGTCTTCTCTTTGGTGTGGGGCGCAACGATCCAACCGCGCTGGTGGTGGCTTGCGCCGGCTTGTTGGCCGTGGCCGTCGCCGCGGCATATCTACCGGCGCGCCGTGCTTCCCGCACCGATCCCGTGCGAGCGATCAATTCCGCATAGCGGCCGGGCTCGTTTCTGACACGAATCCATCGAAAAGGTAGTGGCTGGGCGGTTCTCTTGGCACGGACCACCCGGCACACCTTTCGATGGAGAAGCGGCCATGAGCCAAGCCCTGCTCGAGCACTCGCCGGTGATTTCCGATCGCGGACTACGGCGCGCGATCGGCGTGGTCGGGATGCTCCTGCCTGTGACGCTCTGGCTTGGCGCTCGCTTCGTCGCGGGTACTCCGCTCCAATCATCGGTGAGTAGCTACTACTACACCGTTGTGGGCGACGTCTTTGTGGGCGCGATCTGCGTGATCGGTGTATTCCTCATGGCCTACCGTGGCTACAGCCCCGCGGACAATCTGGCGGGCCATCTGGCCTGTTTGTTCGCGGTGGGGGTGGGGCTGTTCCCTACGGAACCGTTGGATCCCGACCCGCAACAGGAACTCGTGGGCACGATCCACCTGATCTGCGCGGCGTTGCTCTTCGTTACCCTCGCGTACTTCTGCCTGGCGCTCTTCCGCAAAACCTCGCAGCACCGCGTGCCGACGGCCGAGAAGCTCCGACGCAACCAGATCTACACGATCTGTGGGTGGACAATCATCGGGTGCATCGCCCTCATCGCCGCGGCGTTCTTCCTTTCCGAAGACTCGCCGGTCAAGCGCCTCCGGCCGGTGTTCTGGCTCGAAGCGTTCGCCATCATGGCCTTCGGCATCTCGTGGCTCACGAAGGGTGAAACCTGGCTCGCCGACCGGTAGACGAATTCAGTGGTCGTCGTGGTCGTGATCGTCGGGCAACTGCCGCGCGCGCTCGATCGTCTGCTGCCCTTCGATCGCCGTGCCGTCGAGCATGCTGCGTAGGTTGGCCAGGAGGTCGTGGCGCAAATCGTGCTCGAGCGGGAGCAGGTCGGCCTCCGCGGCGGTCGCCCTGGCCGACCAGACCGCCTCCTGCTCGCGGCCCTCGAGAAGGCGTAGATCGATCCGCACGCCCGCATCGTCGGTTCCCAACCTGGTCCTGACCACGAACTGATAGCCGTGGAAGTCGCTCTGCGGGACATCAACGATTCGCACGCCCGGTAACTCGGCGAGATCGTCGCGCAGCCGATCCAGCAACGCGTCGCCAATAAACTCGCCTGCCTCGAGGCCGTCCACGCGTGCGGGTTCCAGGAAAATGTGAGCAGCTTCGGCGTCGGTCGGCGTCCACATCCACCAGCTGCCAGCCACGATGCCCACCAACGTCGCGGCGGCAAGGCCGAGTAGGGCAGGGCGCGACATCGTCTCGGCCGCAGGCGGGGTAGCCATGCCCACCTCGGCCACGAAACGGTAGCCGCGGCGCGGGACCGTCTGGACGTAGGCCGGACTGTCTGCCGAGTCGCCAAGCGCGAGACGAATCTGCCGGACGCAATAGTTGAGCCCCTGTTCGGTCTCCACGGCGCGGTCGCCCCAGATTCGCTCAGCCGCTTCTTCCCGGGTGACGAGCTCATCGGCACGCTCGACCAGTAGCCGCAGCAACGCGAATGGCTGCGGAGCGAGCGGCACCTCGGCGCCTCGCCGAACGAGGCACTCGCGCGCGAGATCGAGCTCGAACTCACCAAATCGGTAACGCTGGCCGGTCCTCATCACTTCCTCATGCCTTTCTCATCGACTCTGGCTACGTACGCGGGTCGAAGCCTCCATATGGTAGCCGTTGCGCGATGAGCGAAGCGGCTGTCGCGGATCACACAGTTTCAAGGTGAGTACTGGAATGAACGCCACGACCGGAACGATAGCCACCGCCCTGCTCAGATTCCCCCGTGCCAGCGCGTTGCTGGCCCTCCTCGTGGCCATGCCCGCCACGGGGATCGTGATTCGACACGACGTGCCCGATGAGCGCTATGTCGAGCTCGGCGCCCGGTATCCAGCCGTATGCAAGGTCGGCAGGCGCATGGGGGACGGCACGCTGGTCGGCCCGCAGCAGATCCTCACGGCCGCGCATGTGGCGCGCGGTCTGGTGCGGAATCCGTCTGAGGTGGTGATCTGCGAGGGCGTCGAATACGGCGTTGTGGCTGTCTTCATTCACCCGGATTGGACCGACATGGGACCGCACGACGTCGCGGTCGTCGAGTTGGATGCCGTGGTTCCCGGAGTCGCGCCGCTGGCGTTGTACGCGGGCTCCGAAGAGGCAGGCGCGCAGGCGGTCATGGTCGGGCACGGCGCCACCGGGGCCGGTAACAGTCGGACGCGCTCGGAGGACGGACGTCGTCGCGGGGCGACGAATGTCATCGAAGAGGCTACCGATCGTCACATCCGGTTCCATTTCGACGCGCCGCCCGACGCCACCGAGCTCGAGGGCATTCCCGGACCCGGCGACTCCGGCGGCCCGGCGATTCTGTCGGTTGGCGGCGTGGATTACGTGGTCGGCGTGAGTTCGCTTGGCGAACCGGGCGACAACGGTCCGGGGACTTACGGCGCGAACGACTACTTCGTGCGCGTGTCCACCCATCTGGACTGGATCCGCGACGCTCTCGACGGTGGAGCCGAGCCGTACAGTTCGCCAGCCGCCACGGTTCCGGAAAGCGCAGCGGGTGATCGACTGTCTGAGCTCGTCGCGCTGGTCGCCGCCGGCGCCGACGCGGACATCTCGGGTTTCGTGGAAGAGAGCATGGTGGCCGCGCCGGACGCCCTCGAACGGCGGGTCACCGCGCTGACGGAACTCATCGCTGATTTCGAAGGAGCCACGCTACGGCGGATCGTCGACCAGGCGGAGGATCGGGTCGTGGCCTCCTTCGACACCACTGACGGCGTTCAGCTGCTTGGTGTAGAGATCGACACCAATGCGCCCTACCGAATCAGGGGCGTGATCCGTGGGCGTTTCTGAGTCCTGTCCGACTCTCCTCCGCCGCCCCAACGGCCGGTGATACGGGCTCCGGAACAAGGGTTCGCGAGACGAACGACATCGAGAGCACCATGAGGAATGCCCCAAAGACGAGGGCAAGCGCGATCACCGCGGCAACGAGCTGGGCGACGGGTATCGGCCTGCGGTCGGACGGTGTGTTCTCGGACGGCGTCGGGCCCTCGGCGGTGCTGGGAGTCCGCGGCGTGATGAAGCGATAGCCGCGGCCCCGAATTGTTTCCACGAACGCCGGACACCGCGAATCGTCGCCGAGTGCCTGACGTACGAGAGAAATGGCCTCCGTGAGTGAATGCTCCGACACGGCGGTCTCGGGCCAAACTTCCGCGTAGATCTGTTCCTTGGCGATCATCTCGCCGGGATTTCGCAGCAGAAGAGCTAGAACTCGCGCAGCTCGGTCGGGCAGATCGACCTTGAGGCCATCCCGATACAACTCGCGTGTGACGCCGGAGAATTCGAAGGGGCCGAACCGCACGGAGTCGGTGGTCGTCGTTGGTTCGAAAGACGGATGCTGGTCGGTGCTAGTCATCCTTCGACGCTACCGTCGCGGCGCTGAGCTGGCAATGGCCCGGACCCCGTATCCGGCAGAACTCAGGAAGTCCTGAGGTGAACCTGAGGGTTGGCTAGGCTCGGGCCTAGCCGGCCGGGTGTGCATCCAACTGTGCGGCGATGTTTGCATCGAGGCGTCGTCTCAACAGACCGTGCACCATGCCGATGATCGCGAAAACGACAACGGCATACGGCAACCACCGTGCCCGAAGACCGCCCGGCTGAGACGCCATTGCCGCTGCCAGGGCAATGTGCAGCGTCGCGGAAAACGAGAACAGGACGACGGAGGTCCAGTCGGTGAGCAGACGGCGCTGTGCATAGGCGGTGGCCAGCACACGATTCGACGCTTCGCTGTCGCCACGAAACGTCTCGGCTTCGCCGTCGCGTTGACGTGCGGCGAGCAGGTAACCGAGCCCTAGCCACATTGCAGCGATCAGCAGGAGGCAGACGGCCACTAGGTTTGGCGTGGCCCACAGCATCCGGCCGATGGCCAGGGCACAGAGAAACCAACCGATGGCTAGTCCGAACCACGTGAGTCGGATCGTGCGCGGGGCCTGACGTGGCGAGAGGCTCGCAGCGCGGCGGCCGCCTCCAACTCGGTCGGGCGGGCCATCGAGAAGCATGAAATAGCGCACAAGGGAGGCGAGTGGCACCCAGGCCATGAATATGGTCGGTGCCGGCGCCAGCATCGTCGATCGAGCACCGATCCACCGTTCGAAAACCGCATGCGCCACGGTAATGCTCGCGAGCAGCAGGGCGGTCCAGGTGAGGCGCCATCGAGCCGCGCGAATGGTCTCGGGGTCGGCGTGACTGTGGCCGGTCGACCGGGCCCACGCGACTGCGACCGGAACCACCATGAACAACGCCACGAGCAGAGGCACCATCATCGTTCGACACCCGAGGCAGGGGAGGCACCCGACCAGAGTCGTTCAACTTCGTCGCCGAGCAATTGCTCCACGAGCGTCCGATTCATACCCACTAGCCTCGCCTTGGTGAGCGCATCGCGGAATGCCGCCTGCAATGACGGGTCCGTGGGTACCGCGCCGCTAGTGCGAGCCGCCGTGACGCGCGTGCCGCGTCCGCGCGCAGAACGCAGCAGCCCTTCAGCCTCCAGGGCGCGATAGGCGCGCGCCACGGTGTTGAAGTGAATTCGAAGATCCGTGGCGAGCTGTCGAACCGGTGGGAGCGCGTCGCCAGGGCGGAGTTGCCCGGTGGCGATCGCGTAGCGCAGTTCGTCCGCAACCTGGTCAACCAGTGGTGTCGAGGATTCCGTGTCGATTGTGATCATCAAATGAATGTACCATAGTCAGGTACAATGAGTCATGCCACGAATTGCGGCTGCATAGGGAGCGCCCCGTGCGACCGATCGCATTGACGTGCGCGGACACGCTGGTCCAAGCTCTGCAAACGAACCCGTCTACCACGCAGACCCCGCAGCACCGGGATGTCGAATGACTGCCTCGCCCCGCCGGCTACCGCTCTGGCTCGCCCTGACCTTGGCTTTTCTCTCAATCGTGCCGGCTCGATCGGGTGCCCAGGACGGGACGCTTGCCGTCCGCGACGGCGAGCAGTTCCTCACGCTGCCATGCATGAATCGGTCGACGATCAGCATCGTCAATGTGGCGCCCGGCGCCCAGGTGGACATCGACGTCTACAACGATCGCGGCAAGGTCAAGCGGAGACACAGGAACATCGACTTCGGCGTCGACGGGGTAGCGGACGTCGATCTATCGCTTCCCGAGGGGTTCATCGGGTCGTGTGTTGTGACTTCCGACACGCCAATCGCCACGAGCGTCGTACGAACCAATCCTGGCGGCTCGAAGACGCCGATCGGCCTGCCTCCAGGCCCGAAGGGAGGCTCGAACTATCTCGGCAGCCTGCCCTTCAACGAGGCCCGCACGGTGACCAGTTCGGCGCTCCTGTGGAACCCCACACCGACGCCGCGGGCAGTCGACAATTTCTGCAACGACGCGGACAACAACTCGATCTCTGTGACCCACTGGGATCACGCCCCGTACGCCAACACCTTGATGGACCCATCCCAGAGCGGCCCTCTGCCGTTCCTCGACTTGGATGCTGGATGCCAGCAGGTGTTCACGCCGGGCGGAGCACCGGACGATCCACAGGCCTCGAGCGCGTACCGGGTTACCGACTACGCAAATACCGGAGACCGACTCGTGACCCCTGGAGGTCTGCTGACCGCTTTGCTCGGACGGACGCAGATCGCTCCGTTCGTCTACGCCAGCGAGGACGGAACCGCCACGACGTCACTCAAGATTTACAACATCGGCCCCGGCACGGCGAAGGTCCGGCTCACGGCGTACAAACCGAGCGGCAAGCGCGCGGGCAAGAAGCGGACGGTCAAGGTTCCGGAGAGCAAGTCAGTGGTGATCGACGATGCCAACGACTTCTTCAGTGCGGAAGAGATCATCATCGTTACCGGGACTTCGGCGAAGCCGCGGACGGTCGTGGAATCGATCGTCTCGATTGACACAATCGCGGCCCCGCAGGGCCGGTCTAGCGGCGAGCCGCAGTTCGGCACTGCCCTACCGACCTACACGGCGGACATGGCGTTCGCCGACCGGGCAGCGATTCCAGCGCTCTCGTTCGCAACCGGTGATGAAGCGCGCATCGGGGTTGTGAACGCAGGTCGGAAGAAGACGCGCGCACGGGTGCAGGTTATTGACTCAACTGGCACGACTCATCTGAATCGGGTTGTGACGATCAAGAAGCACGGCAGCGCCCTGATCGACTTGCCGCCGGCGCTCGCTGGTCTGGCCTTGCACGTGCTCATGGATGTTTTGCGTGGCGGCCCGGCGCTCGCGTACGCGGAGGAGAAGCGCGCCGACGGCGAGATCAACCTCTACGCAGCACAGCGGTACTCGGACGCGCTCGACTAGGGAACCTCGATCTCGATGTTCTCGCCGTCGCGCTCGACGGTGAGAACCAGTGGCATAGCGCCGAAGCGCTCACGGAGTTCAGCCTGCGGGATCTGCGCGATTGCGACACCATTGATCGCGACCACACGGTCGCCTGCGAGTAGCCCCGCCCGCTCGGCGCGGGAGCCGGGGTCCGTGCCCATCACCTGAATCGCGTCCGCGCCCGGCGCTGCTCGCAATCCGAGTCGCGGCGGCTCACCACCAGCGTTAGAAACAACGCGCCGGGCGCCTCCCGTCGGCGTCGCTGCGTTGCGTGCACCGGAGCGGGCAAGCGCGAAACGCTGCGCGCCGCGGTCGAGGATGAACACGTGTCCCACGAGGGCTGCGCCACCCAGATTGCCCGCCGGCAAGTCGGCGAAGCGGAGATTCTCGAGAGCGAGTTCCGCGCCGCCCAGGCGGATCGGCTCCACGTACGCGACGCTGTGGATGTCACGTTCTGCATCGATGGTGCGCATCCGCCCGATGACCTCGAGGGAGTCCGCGACGCCGAGCGTCTCAGCGTAGTGCAGGGGCAGCATCACCCCGCCAGGGCTTCCTGTATCGATGTGGGTCGGGATCTCGGTGCCGCCGACGCTCAACATCGCGGTCATCTGACCATCCCCGCGATCGAGCGCAGACCAAGTGACCCCCGCGGGGGCCGACGGCGTCAGCTGCACCGCACCAGCCGCCAGGTCCAGGATCACAACGTGGTCCTGAGCCAGTCGGGCAAGCGGTAGAACTCCCGCTGCTCCGCCTGGCAACGGGAACGCGTCGTCAGCGATCGAGTAGAACTCGGTGGCGCCCAGATCCAGCGGACCGACCGCGAGGCTCCCCACCGAGACACGTTCTGCTGCGAGCCCTTCGCCGCCTAGCGGACTGTTGATCGTGGTTGCGCCCAGGCGCCGCGCCCCGGCCGCGGCGGCGACACTCTCCACGATGAGTCCACTCGGGGCACCGCTATCGAGGATGAACTCCAACTCGGTGCCGCCGATGGACACCGTGATCAGCGGCCTTCCTCCGCCACCCTCTACGTCAAGCGGCAACGTGATCGGTGCCGGGGCCTGTGCCGCGACTCCCATCGAGACGCTGCCTACGACCAGGAGTGCGGCTGGAAGGAGTATGTTTCGGCCCATCGACTTGGGTCGCTGTGGCATGTAGAGGTCTCCGGAGCGGGGCATCGATTGAGTAATAGTACGATTAGTAATAAAGCATCAACGAAACCCACGCAAGGACTTGTCGGACGTCCGCGATGGAGCAGGCCGTGGCCACAGAACTGACGGAGCTTGAAGGCGCTGCGCTCACCGTCGTGCGCCAGCTCGGCCCGTGCACGGCCTACCGCCTCAAACGGGTCTTCGAACAGTCGCCCTCGGAGGTCTGGAGCGGGAGCGCCGGAGCGGTGTACCCGCTGGTCAGGCGCTTGGTCGAGCGCGGCTATCTGGAGCAGGGCCCGATCGCAACCGGCGGGCGCGGTCGGCCCGGCCGAACGCTGGCGCTCACTGACGCGGGGCTTGAAGCGGCCTCTATCTGGTTTAGCGACGTGCACCGCGCTGCCGGCTTCGGCTTTGACCCGCTCCGCACCCGGCTCAGCTTCAAATCCGCCGTCGCGGCCGCCGACTACGAAGAGATGATCGTCGGGGTCACGGCCGAGCTAGAGCGTCTGCACGCAAACCCGCAGGTGCCGCCGGATGACGATGAGGAGTGGTCGAAAGCTCTGCAGCGGCTGTGGCTGGAGTCTCGACTCGAGTGGCTACGCCGCGCCCGGGACGAAGGCCTCATCTAGCCCGCGCGTCAGGTCCATCTCTGTGGAAGACGGCCGCGCAACGTGATTTGCTTGCGGCCGTACGGAAGTCGTACACCCCGACCATCGTCTTGAGAGGTTCCCGATGCGCACGCTCGTCCGCCCTGCTTTCGCCGCGGCCTTGGCCGCGATGTTCTTCGTCGTTCTGGGCACCGCGCCCGCCAGCGCACAGGAGATGTCCGGTAAGAGCCGGCTCAGCCTCGACCACTACCTGCAGATGCAGAGTGTGGGTGGCCCGGTGATCTCTCCGGACGGCACACGCATCGTCTACACGCGGTCGTGGATCGACTCGGTCAATGACGCGCGCGAGAGCGAGCTCTGGATCATGAGCGCCGATGGCTCGCGCAAGAGGAAGCTGGTCGACGGTTCTGGCGCCGTCTGGTCGCCGGATGGCACACGCATCGCCTATCGCGCCTCGGGTGAGCCCAAGGGATCGCAGATCTGGGTGCGCTGGATGGACGCCGAGGGCGCTGCCTCGCAAATCACGCGCGTCGACGAGTCGCCAGGCGCAATCACCTGGTCGCCCGACGGCGATTCGATCGCTTTCACCATGCTCGTGCCCGACAGCCGCGCCTGGCCGATCAAGATGCCTTCGCGGCCCGAGGGCGCCAGCTGGACCAGCAACCCGCGCATCGTCGAGCGCGCTGTATACCGCCGTGATCGCCAGGGCTTCATCGAGGAAGGTCATCGCCACATCTTCGTGGTCAATGCGACTGGCGGCCCGGTGCGGCAGCTGTCGCAGGGCGACTACAACTACGGCTCGCCCTCCTGGAGTCCCGACGGCTCGACCATGTACTTCTCGGGCAACCTGTCGCCGGAGTGGGAGTACGAGTGGCGCCAGAGCGCGGTGTACGCGCTCGACGTGGCCACCGGCACGACGCGCCAGCTCACCGACCGTTCCGGCTCCGAGTCCGGCCCGGCCGTCTCGCCTGACGGCGAGTGGGTCGCGTTCACCGGCATCCACCTCGTGGAGCAGACTTACATCGAGCGCCAGCTCTACGTCATGCGCACCGACGGCTCCGAGATGAAGTCGGTCACCCCGGCGCTCGACCGGTCTCCCTCGAACATCCGCTGGAGCAACGACTCCTCCGGCGTCTTCTTCACCGTCTCGCGTGAGGGCACCCGCAACTTCTGGTTCGTTCCCGCAGACGGCGCGGAGCCGCCCGTGCAGGTCACCGATGGCAACCACATGCTGTCGGTGTCGAACGTGTCGGACACCGGCGTGGCGGTGGCGACCGTTGGCAGCCATCACGAACCTGGCGACGTCTACGCCTTCGATGTCGACGCGCCCGCCCAGATGCGCCGCCTCACCAACATCAACGACAACCTGCTGACGTCCATCGAACTCGGCGACGTGGAAGAGGTCTGGTACAAGTCCGCCGGCGACCTCGACGTGCAAGGCTGGATCATCAAGCCGCCCAACTTCGACCCGACCCAGAAGTACCCGCTGATGCTCGCCATCCACGGTGGCCCGCACGGCATGTACAACGTCGGCTTCAACTTCGGCTGGCAGAACCACGCCGCCAACGGCTATGTGGTGCTCTACACCAATCCGCGCGGCTCCTCCGGCTACGGCACCGACTTCGGCAACGCCATCAACCGCGCCTATCCCGACAAGGACTACGACGACCTGATGGCCGGCGTCGACCGCGTGATCGCCGACGGCTACGTCGACGAGCGCAACATGTACGTCTACGGCTGCTCCGGCGGCGGCGTCCTCACCGCCTGGGTCGTGGGTCACACCGACCGCTTCGCCGCCGCCTCGTCGAACTGCCCGGTCATCAACTGGCTGTCGTTCGTCGGCACCACCGACGGCATCGGCTGGTACCGCAACTTCGACAACTACCCCTGGGACGATCCCAGCGAGCACCTGCGCCGCTCACCCCTCATGTACGTCGGCAACGTCACCACGCCCACCATGCTCATGACCGGCGTCAACGACCTCCGCACTCCGATCTCCCAGACCGAAGAGTTCTACGGCGCCCTCCAGGTCCTCCGCATCCCCGCCGCCATGATCCGCTTCAACGACGAGTGGCACGGCACATCCTCCAAGCCATCGAACTACCTGCGGACCCAGCTGTATCTGCGGCATTGGTTCGAGAGGTACATGACGGATGATGCGCTCCCGAAGCGGCTGCAAGAAGCTGATTCGGCAATGACGGCAACCACCGCTGAGCGGGAATAGCGCCGATCTCCGGCCTACGCAGCCGAAAGCACGAGGCTCGTAACTGCCGGCCACTGAGCCGTTTGGCGGGCGAAGCCCGTCGTAGTGTCGCCGGTATGTAGCCGCGGCGACAGGACCCAGACCAACGTGCGGGAGGCGGCCATCTCGATCCGATGGCCTTGACCACACGGCACCATGCCGGCGGTGTGATGCACGAGTGAAGCCCGAACCGCGTTGGCTGGCAGGACGGGCCGGACCTGTTGACGCAGGGTAGAAGGTCAGGGTGTGGTTGGGTTGCTCGGACGATCTTCAGTCGTGAGGTCGTGTTCAAGCGTGTGGGCCGCCCGCAAAGAAGACAGCGGCCGGAGGGCGAATCGAAACTCCGGCCTCCGCCGCGCGCTCAACTCAGAATCCGTCGCGGTGGGTGAAGCGCCCGTCCATCATGGTGGCGAGAACCTCGACGTGGCGCAGTTCGTCGACGGGGACCGTCCGCAGGTCCCGGCCGAGAACGACCAGATCGGCGTACTTTCCTACGGCAAGGCTTCCGATCTGTTCCTCCATCCGCAGGAAGCGCGCGGCGTCTAGCGTGACGGCTCGAATCGCCTGATCCAGAGTGAGCCGCTTGCGCACGTCCGGGAACGGAACCGAGTTCGGATCGCTCGGATCCACCAGCGTCATCGCGACCTGCATGTTGAAGAGCGGACCCATCATTGCGGCGGGAGTTCCCGGGGTGTCTGCGGCAATGCTGATCGTCGCCCCGTCGTGCGCCAGATCCGTATACCGCCCGAGTTGCTCGTCGACACGCTCCTGACCGAAGAACTCCACCATGTACTCGTTTTGTCCGGCCATGCTGGTGGTAAATTGTGGCGTGGCGTTGACTAGGATGTTCAGATCCAAAATGCGCTGATAGTCCACCGGCGTCACGAACGCCAGATGGTGGAGTGCATTTCTGGCGTCGTGCCCGAGTCGAATCGACTCTTCGAAGGCATCGATCGCAGCCCGTACGACGGCATTCCCCTCGACGTGCACGTACACGTCGAGGTTGCGCGCGTTGGCTTCCAACACGAGAGCCATCATTCGCTCGGGTGACACGCCGAACGTGCCCATCTGATCGGTACCCTCGTAGGGCGTCAGGAAGGGCGAGTTCTTGGTGACGAGCCCTGCTTCTGGGTGGATCTTGATGCCCCTAACACGGAGCATGTCGGAATCGAACTTCGTCGACATGCGCTCGGCGAAATCGACGATCTCGACGGGGTCGGTCGTGGCCCCTTTCAGGGTCGGCGCCGCGAAAACTCGCATGCTGAGCCGGTCGGCCGCTTCTAGCTCGGCGAGGTAGTCGAGCACGTACTCGACTTCCTCGAACTGCCCCTCCTGAGTCAGGGTGCTGGGAAGAAAGACGCCCGGCGCCAGGAACGTGGTGATGCCGCTCTCGGTGGCCACGCCCACGTACTGCTGCTGCAGGTCCGCCAGAGATGCCTCGAGGTTCCAGAGTCCGAGGCCCAGGTAGATATCGAGCCACTGGAACTCGTAAGCGACGCCGGTCATCTGGCCGCTCTCGTCGCGCACCCAATAGGTGAGCCCGGGCTGGCGGTCCGGGGCGTCTGTCGAGATGCCAGCCGTCTCCAGCGCCGCGCGGTTGAACCAGGCCTCGTGGGTGTTGGCCTCGACGATCAAAGCGGGCCGGTCGGGGACGGCCGCGTCCAATTCCGCCATCGTTGGGAGGCCACCCATGACAGTCGGGGCCCATCCGATGCCCAGAATGACGGGCTCCTCGGGGTGCGAGACCGCGTAGTCCGCGATCATGTCCAGAGTCTCCTGGCGACTCGAGGCGCCATACAGGCTTAGGTCGAACTTCAGGAACCCGGAGGTAATCAGGTGATCATGCGCTGAAACGAAGCCCGGCAGGATCATCTGCCCTTCCACATCGATGACCTCGGTGTTCGGCCCGACGTGATCTTGCGCGTCCGCGGTCGAGCCGACGAACGCGATCCGGTTGCCCGCTACTGCGACCGCCGCCGCTTCGGGGTGCTGATCGTCGACCGTATAGACCGTTCCGTTCGTAAACACATAGTCGGCAGGCTCCGGGGCCGAGCCGGACCCGCCACCTTGTGAACCGCAGGCGGCTAGGGCAACGAGCGAGATGAGCGCGATTGGTAGGCGGTCGAGCATTGTGTTTGTCCTAGGAAAGGGGTGGCGGCGGCCTGTTTCCGTAGCGAGCGCGGGAGGAGTCGCACTCCAGCTTCCCGTGTGGTGCCGGTTAAATCCATACACTCGTGGAACCTGAATCCGAACTAGGCTCCGATTAGCGTACGATATTGGAAAAATCCATCCGTATTTATCGTGCCGGCGCAGCCTGTCAGCCCGGTGACCATCCACCGCGGCCGTCGATTGGCGCTCCGCCGCCCGTTTCGATTTCAACTACTTAGGAGATTCTCGTGAACAGCCGCGTGTTCTTCGCTCTTGTTGTCACGGCCATTCTCATCGCGCCCTCGGGTAGTTCGGCGCAGCAGCAACTCGGGCTGGAACTGGAGCAAAGAGCCCCGATCCGGCCGGGCGAGCAACCGTCGATTCCGCTCGACGTGGAAGATCCGAGCTACAACCTCTGGCGTACCCTGCGCGACTTCAGCCAGGACGATCGCGAGCCGGGGCTGATCAACGTACAGAAATACGACCTCGGAATGGCCTGGGCCGGAATCCCCACCTTCTTTCGCAAGCCGATTGCTCTTACGCCGGCTGACCTCAAAGCGGGAAAGGTGGAGGTCGCCGTAATGGGCGGCTACCTCGATATGGGCAGCGGCATGCGCGGGGCGGCGCTCGGACCCAACGCTTTCCGCAACTCCGATGTCTACGGCGGGTGGGGGCCGCTGGCCGATGCGCCGAACATGCATACGATGGTCGACCCGATGAAGGACCTCGTAATCGCAGACTTCGGCGATGCGCCGATCGACATCATGAGCACGGAGCGCAGCCTGGGAGCGATCCGCGAGTTCGTCCGCTCCGCGGTGGAGGTCGAGTATGAGCCCGGCAAGAACGTGATGCCCGTGATTATCGGTGGCGACCACTCGCTCATGTATCCTGACGTGGCTGCACTCACCGATGTGTACGGCAGGGGGAACGTCGGGGTCATTCACTTCGATGCCCACTACGACGCTGGCAAGTACGGATTCGGTCACCTGATCAACCACGGGATGCCGGTCTACCGGCTCATGGAAGAAGATCTGGTTCCAGGCCCGAACTTCATCCAGGTCGGCCTTCGCGGCTACTACCCCGGACGCGAGACGTTCGAATGGATGCGCGAAGAGGGCATGCGCTACCACTCGATGGCGGAAGTAGAGCGCGATGGTTGGGATGCCGTGATGGAGCGCGTCATCGCCGAGGCCAACGATGGGCATGAGTACCTGTTTATCTCGTTCGACATCGACACCATCGATCCCGCGTTCGTACCCGGCACCGGCACTCCCGAGCCGGGCGGATTGTTGCCGCGCGAAGCGTTTCCGATCGTGCGCCGCTTGTGCGCCGAGAGCAACGTCGTGGGCTTCGAGTTGGTAGAGCTCAACCCGCTCGTCGATCAGACTTACGTCTCGGCTATGGTCGCGAATCGGGTTGTGCGCGAGTGCCTCACGGGGGTCGCGATGCGCAAGCGAGGCCTGACCGACCCGCACTACATCAGCCCGCTGGCCGCCGAGCACGCCGCATTCGTCGCGGAAACACCTGCTTCCGACGGCGACACAGACGAGCGCAACATTGTCCCTGCAGCCCGCATCGCCGACCCGATCTTCGGCCCGCCCTCGGACGGCTCGAACCTGTTCGGGCCGATGGCCGTGGCCTTTCTTTTCGGCGTCGTCCTGACCGCCGCGGTCGGGTTCTCCTATCGTGCCGGCCGGTCGCGGGAGCGGAGTGACCGAAGCGCTGCGGTCGCGCGCGACGTTCGCCCGTAGCGACGTCACCACGACGTCACCACAGCCTGCACCGTAGCTGACATTGGAGATCACCTTGTCTCGACTTTGCTTCTTCGCCGTTCTGTTGCTAGTGACCGTGACTGCGACCCCGATCAGTGCACAACAGGAGGAGGACGCCGATTCTTCTCCAGAGGAAGCGGCGGCGGCGATGGCCCGCGCCCTGCAGGACCCGTTGGCGAATATCGCGGCGATCATGACGGACAACGACATCCACATCGGTACAGGCAACGGGGTCGCGACGCCGGTGTTTCAGGTACAGCCGGTGTACTCGTTCAACTTCAGCAAGTTCAGCCTCGTCACCCGAGCGGTCGTGCCGATCATCGGCCTGGCGCCGGGAGCCAAGATCCCGCCGGTCGGAGAACCTGCTCCCGAAACCGGCAGCACAACGTGGGGACTCGGTGACACTTCGTTCCAGATGTTCGTGGCCCCGAAGTCGCGCGGTTCGTGGAAATGGGGTGTCGGGCCGCAGCTTTCACTGAAGACCCACACCACCGGCGACCTCAGAGGCGCCGGCTGGGGCGCCGGGCCTGTCGGTGTCATCGTCGGCGGGTTCGGGCCCAACGTGTCGTTCGCTGGCATCCTCGGCCAGTTGTGGGGTCAGAACGGCTTCAGCACCACGCTCATCCAGCCCAATGTGTTCTACAACTTCCCCGGCGTCCCCGGCCTGGCGATCGGCTACAACGGCGCGATCACCATCGACCACTCGATCGAAGAGGGCTCCAAGGTCCAGTTGCCGATCGGCTTCGTGGTGGGCCGCACCACGGATCTCGGCCGCGGATATGGACTCGACATGTCGATAGGCCCTTATGTCTACCCCGTGAAACCGACAGGCGGCCCCGAATGGTCGCTGAAGTTCGGCCTCACGCTGCTGATGCCGCGCTGAGAGTCGGGCGCACGATGTAGTGGCTACATGGTGGTTACATGGCATTCTCGAAATGCATCTAAGACGTTTGTTTATAGCGATTTAGGTATTTCTCATGACCGGCCTGTCAAGCCGTTGCATCTGGCGCGGCGAGGCTGACATGCCGTGACTACGGTTTCCCCTCCGCTATCGAGAGAACGCGCTGCGAAGTCCGCACCACGAGTTTCCCCTCCACAATCGCGGGGGACGCGAAGACCGGCTCTGCCACCGAGTTGGTAGCTAGCAGTTCGAACTCGCGGCCCGTCTTGACCACAAATATCTCGCCGTCCTCGGTCGGGATGTAGAGCTTGACGTCGGCGGCCACGGGTGAGGCTGTGGTGGCTCCGCCGCCGAGGCGTTCGCGGTAGTGGCGCTCGCCAGTGACTGCGTCGAAGACGACCAGGATGCTGTTGTGGCGCACCACGTAGAGCAGGCCGTCGTAGACAAGCGGGGTGGCCATGTAGGCGCCGTCGTTCTCGCTAAACCAGGCGATGTTCTCGCCCGGGTTCGCCAGCTCTTCGGTGAGATCACCCGTTGCGCTCGTTCGGATCGCATACACCGGGGCGGGGCCGCCGTGGGCGTTGGTGATGTAGATGAGGTCGTTGGCGATGATCGGGGTGGGCGTGGGGATGTCGCCTGTGCCTTCCATGCGCCAGAGCTCGGCGCCGGTGCGGGCGTCGTAGCCGCCCATGTGGCGGTAGCCGTTGACCGCGATCGCGGGGCCGTTGGAGCCCTCATAGATGGCTGGCGTTCCGAAGGTGGGAACGTCGGCGCGGTTGGTCTTCCAGACCTCCTCGCCGTCGGCGAGCGAGTAGGCGGCGAGGAAAGAGCCGTCCTGGATGTCGGCCTGCACGATGACCATCTGCCCTAGGACGCTGTCCTCAAACAGGATGGGCGAGGAGGAGTAGCCCCACTGGGCTTCGGGAACGGCGAAGAAGCCCTGATCGAGGACGCCCAGATCGCGCTGCCACTGCTCGTTGCCGTCGAGGTCGTAGGCGTAGAGACCTTCGGAGCCGAACATGGCGACGAGTGTTTCCCCGTCGGTGGCTACGCTCGGGTTTGCGTGGGTCGACTTGGTGTGGCGCAGTGTGCGTGGCACCCGGGACACGATCGAGTGCTGCCAGAGCACCTGGCCGGTGTGTCGGTCGAGGCAGTACAGCCGCCATTCGTGGATGCTCTCGTCGTCTACGGGCGCGATGTCTCCGTAGAGACCCGGCAACAGGCTGTTGTCGTCGGCGCTGATCGCGGTGGTGAAGAAGATCCGATCGCCCCATACGACAGGGCTCGAGTGGCCGAGTCCCGGGATCTCGGTGGACCACTCGATGCCGGCGCCCGTCTCGATGTCCCACGTGGTTGCCGTCGGCCCCCCGTCGTAGGTGCCCGCGGCGCCCGCGCCACGGAACATGGGCCATGCGGCCGGTGCCTCGCTTGAGTCCTGTTCCTGGGCGCTGGCGCCGGGGTGCGAGATCAGCAGGACGCAGGCGAGGGTCAGGAAGGCTCGCAGAGAATTGAACGATGGTTGCGGCATGAGGTTCCTCGTCTAGCGGGGAGGCAAGGCGCTGGGCCTCACTGTAGCGCGCCCCGGCGCGGAATCTGACTCTAGTTGTCCGTCTCCGCGATGTATGGATGTGTATCGAGCTTCATCAATTGTTATCTATTTTGATAACGTATAGTGTCAAGAACACGGCGCGGAGGCTACGTCTTCTGGACTTCGGTCGCTGGTCACTCGCCACGGCACGTTCACGTATTTCGTGATGCAAAGCTGGTGCTGAAGTTTGGGACCTGGAGCATGAACAACCGATGCAGGGATTCGGGCACCGTCGGATCGTTCGACTGATTGCGGAGCTGCAACGAGAGGCGAAATTGTGGAAGCCGCGAGCGTAGAGAGCATCGGGTTCAACAACCGGCGCCGTCTCTTTGAGGTCAGGATCAGCGGCCGGGACCGTGACTACTCGATTCCCTTCGGGCTCGCCAAGGTCGACGGGCTGGTGGCCTCAGCCGAGATCGACGCCGAGACCGGTGGCGCCGGGTTCTGCTGGCGCACGAGAGGCGGGGGAGGAGGCGCGATGCTCGCGGAAGAGGTCTTGTGGATTCATCACGATCCCGAGGTTCGACACGATCAACTGCTGTACGAGCTCACCCTCGAGGCGTTGAAGCGCAAGGACGCGGTCGCCGTAGGTATTCGCGCGCTCGCTGCCACGCTCGGTACGTCGCCCGCGCGCGTTCAGATGCTTCTTCGCCCGACGGTCTACAAGGGCAAGTCGATCAAGGCGATGTTGGCGCTACTGTCCGCTCTGGGCGCAGACGTGGATCTCCGCATCTACGACCGGAACACGGTGGCCTGACCGCTCGATGGGCGCGGGCCGTGGCTAGCCGCGGGGTTGGGTGTGGCCGTCCATTCTCTTATCCTTGCAGCCATGTTTAGCAAAGAGACGTATACAGGTCGGCGCGAAGCACTGGCGGCAAGCCTCGATGGGGGCTTGCTGGTTTTCCCGGGCAACAACGAAAGCCCGATGAACTATGCGGACAACTGCTACGACTTCCGCCAGGACAGCACGTTTCTGTACTACTTCGGGCTCAACCAGCCGGAGGTGGCGGCCGTCGTCGATGTGGACGCCGGGACGGCGACGATCTTTGGCGATGAGCTCAGCATCGATCACATCGTCTGGATGGGCGACCTGCCGACGGTTGCGGAGCGCGCTGAGAAAGTAGGTGTTTCGGATACGCGCCCCTTCGGAGCAGTTGCCGATGTTGTGGCGGCGGCTCGCGCCGCTGGTCGAGCCGTCCACTATCTGCCGCCGTATCGGGCCGACACGACCCTGTGGCTCGCCGACCTGCTCGGCATGGCCCCGGCCGAAGTGGCCGACGGGGCATCGCTCGATCTGCTCCGCGCCGTGGTCGATCAGCGCAACATCAAGTCCGACGAAGAGGTGGCCGAGATCGACCGCGCGGTCGAGACCTCGGTGGCCATGCACGTGGCCGCCATCCGTATGGCGCATCCGGGAATGAACGAGGCGGAGATCGCCGCCGAGGTGGCGCGGATCGCCAAGGCGGCCGGCGGCCGGACCTCATTCCCGATCATCGCGACGATCCACGGTGAGACGCTGCACAATCACGCGCATGTGAACCAGATGTCCGACGGCGATCTCTTCCTGCTCGACACCGGGGCAGAGACTGCCCTGGGTTATGCGGGTGACCTGTCGTCGACCTTCCCGGTCTCGGAACGCTTCTCCGAGCGCCAGCGCACCATCTACGAACTGCAGCTCGCCTCACAGGTGGCTTCGGTCGAGGCGCTTGCTCCTGGTGTGCCGTTCCGCGACGTGCACTTCACGGGCGCGCGCGTGATCTTCGATGGCCTCAAGGACCTCGGCATCATGAAGGGCGACACCGACGAGGCTCTCGCCGCCGGGGCGCACGCCGTGGTTTTTCCGTGTGGCACCGGCCACATGATGGGTCTCGACGTTCACGACATGGAGAACCTGGGCGAGGTTTGGGTCGGCTACGCGGGCGAGCCGAAGAGCACCCAGTTCGGTCTCAAGTCACTGCGCCTGGCCCGCCCGCTCGAGCCGGGCTTCGTGGTCACGGTAGAGCCGGGGATCTACTTCATCCCGCAGCTGATGGACCTGTGGCGGGCCGACGGCACCTGCGCCGAGTTCATCAACTTCGATGAGCTCGACAAGTGGCGCGATTTCGGCGGCGTTCGCAACGAAGAGGACTTCCTGATTACCGCGGACGGCGCGCGCCGACTGGGGCCGCACAAGCCGCAAACGGTCGAGGAGATCGAGGCTCTTCGGGGGTAGCTAGGCTAGCGGCGCTCGCCATCGGGGCGACGGGCGTCTATTCTATCAAATGGAATAGATGCTTCCCCGCAACGAGCCCCGAGATGATTCACCGCTGGAATCGAGCGCTTGGCGCGATGCTGCTGATGAGCATCGCTGCGGCCTCAACGTTCGCCCACCCAACCACCGGTCCGTTGCCGCAGTCTGCGGTTGTCGCATTCGTGGGCGGCACCGTGGTGCCGATGGATCGAGAGCGGCTGCTGCCGGATCACACTGTCCTGGTTCGGAACGGCACCATCGAGTCGGTCGGGCCACGTAGTGCGGTTGCGGTGCCGCCCGGGGCAACGATCGTCGACGCCGAAGGCCGGTACCTGATGCCGGGCCTGGCCGACATGCATACCCACGTTCAGTACGTGGAGGACCTGCTCCCGTATACGGCGCACGGCGTCACCACGATCCTGAACATGGGCGGTGCGAGCGCGCTGACGAGGTGGCGGGAGCAGATTCGTCTAGGGCAGATCGTGGGCCCGCAGGTGCTCCTTGGCTGGTTCGTCGACGGCGAGGGAGGTGCTGGCGGGGTCGTGCTCTCAGTTGAGGCCGCACGAGATGCTGTGCGCCAGGCGGCGGCCTCAGGATACGAGTACATCAAGGTCTACAACTCGCTGAGCACAGCGCAGTTCGATGCGATCGCCGAGGAGGCAGCGCGTCGCTCCATCAGCGTCATTGGTCACGGCGTGCGCGATCCCGGGATGCAACACATTCTCGAAAACGGAATGCGTCTGGTGGCGCATGGCGAGGAGTTCATCTACACGTACTTCGGCAACGTGCCGGATCGCCGCCGGATCCCCGCCGCGGCTGAGCTCGTGCGACGAACGGGCGCCTATGTGCTGCCCAACCTGTCGACCTACGAGATCATCTCGATCCAGTGGGGCAAGCCCAGCATGGTCGATCAGTTCTTCGAACGGCCGGAGTCACGATTCCAGCATCCAGGCCATCGTCGTACGTGGGCGCGCCGCCGATACGCCGACCGAATCGGTAGCATCGAAGACCGATTGGTGTTCCTGCGCGACATGACGAAGGCCTTTGCCGATGCAGGCGTTCCCCTGCTCACGGGAACGGACTCGCCGGGCATCCCGGGGATGTACCCGGGCCCATCGATGCACGACGACCTGCGCAACTTCGTGATTGCCGGCCTTACGCCGTATCAGGCGCTGTCTGCGGCGACCCGAGTGCCGGGCGAGTTCGTTGCCGCAACCACGACCGATCGGCAGCCGTTCGGGACCATCGCGCCCGGGCAGCGCGCCGACCTGATCCTGTTACGCGCCAACCCGCTCGAGAGCGTCGACGCGGTTCGGGCACTCGACGGCGTGATGGCCGCCGGTCGCTGGTACCCACCAGAGTTCGTGCTCGAGCAGATGCTGGAGATGGCCTCACGCTGGCTGTGAACTGGTGCGGGACTACTGAGTCTCGCCGAGCGGCATCGCGGACAGATCGGCTTGCGTCTGGTCGATTCGGGTAAAGGCGAGAGGCGAGCCGTTGAGCGTGCCGGAGGCGGGCGAGACGTTGAGGTCGAACTCGCGCACGAGTTGTGGCGTTCGATCACCGTGCGACAGGGCGATCAGCATTGCGTTGCCGGTGCGCGGGTCGCGATCGATCAGAAGAACGCCGTCCGGGTTGATGCCCCAGGTTGCCGAATCGCCGAGCCCGGGCCCCGTGTGGACTCGTTGCGGGTTGTTCGAGCCTTTCGGCAGGAACCACAGACCGGGTACGTCGAGCTTGGTGAAGTAGAAGCCATCCGCATCGAGCGCGGGCAGCGCCAGGTAACCGCCTTCGTGCGTGAGTTGAGTTGGAGATCCACCGTCGAGGTCTACCGTCCACAGGTTCCAGCCGTCGGACTCTCGCCTCCCGACGACCAGGCGCTGGCCGTCCAATGTGAAGGCCGGGTTGGCTGTTCCACTCTTGAGGGCTTCAATCCGGCGGGTCTCTCCCGTGTCGACCTCATGGACCTGCGTCGTGGTGCGGCCGTCGATGTGGGCGGCGAAGACTATGCGGGTTCCGTCGGGCGACCAACGCGGCGTCGAGATATATGCCGCGCCAAGGTTCGAGGCCCGAACCTGCTCCGTGCCGTCCGGGTTTGCGAGCCACAGTTCGAACGCACCTGAACGCGCCGAAATGAACGCAAGGCGGCTCGCGTCGGGCGAGACCGTGGCGTCGTGGTCCCAGTGAGTTGACTGGATCAAGGGCCGTGCCGTGAGGGTTGTGGATTCGTTGAGCGGCACGGTCCAGATATTGGTGTCGTAAATCCAGCTTTCGTAGAGCAGCCGCCCCTCGCGGTCGAAGCGCGGTTGCTTCAAGTTCCAGCCGTCAGCCGGCACCCACTCGGGCTCGCCGACGTTGAGGCCAACATGCCAGAGGCCGAAGCGGCCGCCACGGTTGGAGGAGAAGACCACGCCAGACGAGTCCGGCAGCCAGTCGTGACCGAGGATCGAGCGGTGGTCACGGGTGAGCGGTCGGATCTCGCCAGTTTCAACATCGACGAGTTGGAGTTCGGCCGTGGACGTCGAAACGAAGCGCGTCACGACGAGCCAGCGACCGTCGGGCGAGTAGTCGACATCGAGATCGGCCTGGCCGGCGGGAGGATCGGTCACCCGAACGCGCGTTCCTGTGGCGGTTTCGAACTTGTAGATCGCGAATGTCCGGGCGTCGGGATCGATGGCCGAAGTGGCGATCCAATGCCCGTCGGGGGACCAGGAGATCCCTGGCATTGCCCAGTCGGTGGCGCCGCCGCCGGCGGCAACTGCGAACTCTGCAACGTCGCGTTCGGCTCCGAGTGCCCAGCCATCCGCGGTCAACTCGAGGTCGGCCCGCACGAGACGTCCCGAGGTGCCGTCCAGGTCGAAGTACGCGATCTCCGTTCCGTTCGGAGCGAGCACCGGACGAAGTTCCCGGCCGCGCCGCGAGGTCAGGCGTGTCGACGTCCCATCGGCATCGAGTAGAAGCAGATCCCAACTTCCGGCGGTGTCCGCCGAGTAGAGAACGGTGCCGGGCGTCGGCCCAGGCTCCGGGTAGAGTTCGTGGCCGGGTTCGGAGGTCAAGAGTGTGGACGGGCCCGTTGGGCTGAGGGGCAACGCGATGGCCTCGAGGGTGGGGCGAGGGGAGACCGATAGGAGGGCGTAGCCGACCAGCGCCACCGCGATCGTGGCTGCACCGATGAGCACGCCCGTCCGTCCGGCCGAAATCCGACGGCCTTCCCGAGGTGAGCTAGTAGGAGGGCGGGGCGCGGCAGGCGCGAGCACGCTGCCCGGTTCACGGGGGCGCTCAACCAGCTGGTATCCGACCTTCGAGATCGTCCGGATCACGCGCTGCTCCTGCGGCGAATCGCCGAAAGCCTTGCGGAGCACCGAAATCGCGCGCGGCAGCACCTTGTCGCTGACGATTGCGTCGTCCCACACCAGCTTACCCAGGGTGACCTTGGTCACCGCTTCGCACTCGGCCTCGGCGAGGCACACGAGCACATGCATGATCTTGGGTTCAACAGTCGATGCCGTGCCCTCGCGCGTGATGCGGTTGAGACCGGGTTCGACGAGCGCACCGGCCAACTGGAACGCGGGGTGCTCGTGGTACGGCCTGCGAGGCTCGGCAGGGTTGTCGCTGTCTGACGTCATCGGATCGTGTCGGGGGATCGGTAGCTCGATTCTCCCGCAACGGCTCCCGAATCGCAGGTGTCATCACCCAAACTCAACCAAAACCTCACCTTCCGCACGGCCATTTTCGGTCCGTCGTCGCTAGCTTGGCACTTGCTCGCGTTCCTTCGACGCGGCTGAACTCCCCGAAGAGAGGACGCCATGAAAACTCTGACCTACCTGCTTGGTTGGCTCCCGCTGGTCGTCACCGTGGTCTGCCTGATCGCTTGCTCCTCTGCCGCTGCCCAGGAGCGACGGATGGATCAGGATCCTTCTCTGAACAACCTCCAGCATGCCGCGGACTACGAGACGGCCGCGCTCGGAGAGCTGGGTCGAGTCCTCAAGGTAGGGGACGGGCCGCGGTCGATGGTGCTGATTGCCGGCGCCGGATTTGGTGGCGAAATCTGGGAGCGCTTCATGGCCGCTCGGGTCGACACGCACACGATGTACGCGGTGACCCTGCCCGGATTCGGTGGCACCGCCGCGCCTCCGATGCCGCCGGAAGGCACGAGCTATGGCGACCAAACCTGGACCAATGCTGCGATCGAGGCCGTCGTGGCACTGATCGACGCCGAGTCCATGCACCAACCGGTCATCGTGGGTCACTGGCTCACCGCCACACAGGTCGCCATCGGAGTGGCAGCGGCCGCGCCGAACAAGGTCGGCGGAGTGATCGTAATCAGCGGCGTTGCGGGCTTCGTCCCCGCGCCCGGCTCTCCAGGCGAAGCGATGACGTTCGAGCAACGGGTCGCCGGAATCGATCAGCGACTGGCCCCCTTCTGGTTCAAGACCGTCACTCGCGACACCTGGGATGACAACAACTTCTATCCGTCCGACTACGCGCAGAACCGGGTTCGTGCGCTGCAACTGTGGCGGGTGGCGGCGCAGCCCACACTACCCACTTGGATCCGCTATCTGTGCGAAAGCTGGTCGCAGGATGCGCGGCAGGCGATTCCCGATCTCACCGTTCCGTTGCTACTGATCATCCCTCGCTTCGACGAGGAACTTCCGGTCGATCCGGACAACAACTACATGCAGAACTTCCTGCACGGCTCGTGGGACGGTGCCGAGATGCTCAACGATCAGCTCCGGGTGGAATATGTGGAAGGCGGCCGCATCTTCATCATGGACGATCAACCGGATGCTCTTGCGCGCGTGGTGGACCAGTTCCTCGCGGCAATTGGCGGCTAGTGATCTCCACGAAGGCCGAACTTCTCCGAGAACACCGTCGCGAATGAGAAGCCCGCGGCTTGCCAGAACCAAACACTGGTAAACAGGAAACCGACGCCGAGAGCCAGCAGCCCCACGAATGACAGGGCAAGGGCGAGCAGGACGATCGTCCAGGCACGCCAGTAGGCGGCGCCGCCTTCGAAGACGCGGCTCATGGCGCGGAGCGGGTCGAAGATCTCTCGTGCGTCGAGGTGTAGGCAGTAGTGCGACATGAAACCCGGCACGGCGATGGTGGCGGGGATCCACAATACGACCGCGGCGACCCAGAGCCATCCATTGCCCGTAAGCCACGCGCCGACCCCACAGACGATCGCCGGAGCGTGATACTCGAGCATGCCCAGGAACGTGATCGCGCCGTGGCGCAGCAGAGCGGGGTAGTTGCTCCACGCGGGCCAGGCCGAGCGGCCGTGCTGCATGTTGTGAACCATGACGATTCGATGGCCCATGTTGAGTAGCCAGCCGATGCCCGGTACCAGGAGCCAGAGACCACCGATGACGATCTCGCGTCGGGCCAGCTTCGATTGGAGCGGGAAACTGAACGAGGCACGCAGTGAGAGCGCGGTGGTCAGATCGATTTCCTGATCTGCATTCTCCGGGGGATGCATGCGACTCATCCTAGTCGCGCACATCGGAAGTCAGGATCGGTGAGGCCAGCGCGGTGTGAGCCAGCCGAGGTGGGGCCGTTGCCGGGTTGGGAACCCTTCAGATGCCCTATTTATGGCCGCGGGGGTGGCAAAAAAAGTTGAAATATCCGTCGCAGAAGGACAAGCAAGTCTCGCAAAGTCGCGGTATCGTTCTCATATCTGCATATCGCAGATGTCGTCTGCATATCGCAGACAAAAGAGACTTAGCGACAGACGAATCCGCACTTCCAGCGCGCATTCTGAGGCGCGAGTACAACACAGGAAGGTGTGGAATGGCTGAAGGCAAGATCAAGCGACTGACGGACCGCGGTTTCGGTTTCATCGATACCGGCGAAGGTCAGGACCTTTTCTTTCACATGTCCGCATGTGAAGGCGTGCGCTTCGACGATCTCCGTGAAGGACAGGCAGTGTCCTTCAACGTTGGTCAGAGCGACAAGGGCGCGCGCGCCGAGAACGTGAAGCTGGCCTAAATAGCCGCTCCGTTTTCTACGGATCAGAAAAGGGTCGGGAGCCACAGGCTTCCGGCCCTTTTTGCGTCTACTTCCGAGACAGCGCTCACGGCGCGAATCCGTCGCGTTCAGAAAACGGCCTCGTCGCGGGTTGGTTTGAGTATGCGAATGCCGAGGAGAGCGGGTAATTGATGTGGCCAGCGGGCGCAGCTTTCTACGCAGCGGTGTTGTGTGGCATCTGGTTGGCAGCGGACGATCCGAAACCGTATCCGGATACGAGGGAAACCGTTGACCGAGCGCAGGCGATCGCTGTCGTGCGTGCGCCAGAGGAGTACACCGGAGAGGCTGTGCCCCCGAACTCGAGCGCGGCTGGTTGGTTGCACTTCGAGGTGACCGAGCTCTTGCGCGGCGACTTGGAGGCCACGGTTAGCATCCCCGGTACGCTGGTCGACTACGATGACTTCAACGAGGCAGGCGTACCGTACCCGGAAAGCAGAGGGTCAGACGCTTGCTACGCGTACCGCTACCGCCGGGGTGGTACCTACCTGCTGCTATTGCGCCGAGTCGGCACTTCTTGGTCGCCGTACTGGCAGGCCATTAGGCCCACGAACGAGCAGTTGCTGTCCGGGTATGAAGGCGACCCCTGGTACCGGTGGGTTCGGGATCGGACCCGATCAGATCCAGCGTTAGGTCGGCTGGAACCTCACGCGGGGCCTGGCTAGCGTGCTGATCGTAGCTACTCTCTTGTTGAGCGCCGTGAGTTCAGCCTCTCCTGTGTGCTCCGCTCAGGCCCTGTCTGGTGAGCAAATCGTAGACTCCGCCCATGCGATAGCGGGTGTGCGGGCAGCGGAGGACTACCTGGCGGAACCGGCAGATCCGACTGCGTGGGCTCCCGGAGAAATCGAGATGCAAGTGCTGCGGGTTCTCAAGGGAGACGCACCGGACGTGATCTTGATCCGAGGGCGCTTGGTTGGAGAGGACGACTACAACGACAGGCCGGTGCCGTACGACTTCGTTCGTCCTACTGGCAGGGCAGGCGCCTGTCGCGCCGAGGGCTTCAAGTCCGGCGGCTACTACCTCCTAATCATGAGGGTGGATGCGGGCGTCCCGACGCCATTCTGGGTGGCGCTCTCGGCTACTCATGAGCAGCTTCGTCCTCCGTTCCGCCACGACGCCTGGTTCCGTTGGGTTTTCGACCGGTTGAAAGCGCGGTCGGAATAGTCAGCCGCGGCGCGGACTACGGCCGCCAGGCGGGTACGCAAGGTTCGTGGTTGCAGGCGGTATCTTTCAATATATCAATAATGATGTGTTAGACTCGATATTCCTAATAAAAAATCAAAATTGATTAGAAATGAAGAACGAAACAGATACCGATGAGGCGGTCGTACTGGATCTCGGGCGGCGCGTGGCGCGCCATCGACTCAATCGCGACTGGACCCAGGAGAGGCTTGCCGAAGAGGCCGGGGTGTCGCTACCCACCGTTTCTCGTCTCGAGCGCGGCGAGTCGACCAGCCTTGTGAGTTTCCTGCGGGTCCTTCGTGCGCTGGATCTCATGCGCGACCTGAAGCGGCTCGTTCCTGAGGTTCCGCCGAGTCCTGTGCAGGAGTTGCGTACGCGAAAGCCTGCGAAGCGGCGTGCATCACGGCGCGGACGATGAGCCTGGCCGAGGTGCGACTGTGGGGAGAGACGATCGGGGCGGTGCGTTGGGATGCCGATCAGGAGCTGGGGTTCTTCGAGTACACGCCTGAGTTTCGCGCCGACGGATTGCAGGTGGCGCCGCTCACGTTGCCGCTCGATCCGCGGATTTACTCCTTCCCAGAGCTCGAACGGCGGACGTTTCACGGACTACCCGGACTGCTCGCGGACTCCCTGCCGGACCGTTTTGGCAACGCCCTCATCGACGCGTGGCTGCAGCGTCGGGGGCGTCCACCAGGTGACCTCGACCCTGTGGAACGACTCTGCTACATCGGCAGGCGTGGGATGGGGGCGCTTCAGTTCGAGCCAGCTACCGGCCCCGAGCCAGCCTCGGACGACGCTGTGGAGGTCGATCGGCTCGCGAGCCTGGCCTCTGAGATCCTCACGAATCGTAGCGAGCTCGGCGGTCAGCTGGATGCCGAGGGCATGGCTCAGATCTTGCGGGTGGGTACCTCGGCGGGCGGGGCGCGTGCCAAGGCCGTGATCTCATGGAATCCGGCCACCAACGAGGTGCGATCAGGCCAGCTCGATCTACCACCCGGCTTCGAGCACTGGATCCTCAAGTTTGATGGGGTGAGCGGCAACCGTGACAAGGAGGCGGACGATCCAGTCGGCTTCGGCCGGATCGAGTTCGCGTACTCCGAGATGGCCCGCGCAGCCGGCATCGAGATGGCGGAGTGCCGCGTCCATGCGACCGGCGAGCACGCGCACTTCATGACACGCCGGTTTGATCGCACGGTCGACGGGGGGCGGATCCACATGCTGTCGCTCGGAGCGGTCGCCCATTTCGACTACAACATGCCCGGGGGCTATTCGTACGAGCAGGCGTTCTCAGTTGTCGAGCGACTTGGGCTGCCCGCGGCGAGTCGCGAACAACTCTTCCGGCGCATGGTGTTCAACCTGGTTGCACGCAATCAGGACGACCATGTGAAGAACACGGCCTTCTTGATGGACGAAGCCGGCAGCTGGACGCTGTCTCCTGCTTTCGATGTCACCTACAGCTACAACCCGGAGGGCCGTTTCACGTCGCAGCACCAGATGACGGTGAATGGGCGGCGCACCGAGTTCGTGCTCGATGATCTGGTGGAAGCGAGCAAACATGCTCTGCTTCCTCGCGGGCGCGCCAAGCGCATCCTCGGTCAATGTGTGGACGTGGTGTCGCAGTGGAGCGAGTTCGCCGCTGGAGCCGAAGTGCCCGAGGACGCCGCGTCTCGGATTGCGGCTGCACATCGGCTACGCTGGCACGGCTGAAAACCCGAGCCCCTGATCCTCGCGGAGGATGTTATGCAGCGGATGCGTCGAATCCAGGCTTGTTTTCTCGGCGGCGCGGTCCTTGTGGGAGGTGTCGCGTGTGCGCCCGCCGGAGACGCTGACCCCGCGGGTGGCCTGCAGCAGGTCTCGGCAGATGCGCGCCCCGAACTCCCGTCGTGGTCAGAGCAGACTGCAATTCGTGAGCAGTGGCTCCTCAAGCGGCACGAGACCATCCTCCCGCTCATGCGCAAGCACGAGCTCGACATGTGGATCGTGGTGAACGAGGAGTTCCACGACGATCCGCTTACCGAGTATGTGGCGCCGCCGCGACCGTACACGGGGCGACAGGACATCTTCGTGTTCGTAGACGCGGGCAATGACGGTCTCCACAAGGTCGCGATCACCGGGTACTCGGAGGACAACCTGAAGCGATTCTTCGATGACTCGCCCGATGAGCCGCGGCCCGCATCCGAGACGCTGCCCGAGCTGTTCGAGACGTACGACCCGCAGCGCATCGGTCTGGCGATCGGCGGCGGCCGCGGGATGATGCACTCGCTCACTCACTACAGCCACGTGTTTCTGAGTGAGGCGATGGGGCCCGAGGCCACGCGCCGGTTCGTGAGCGCTCACGAGTTGATCGACGAGTTCCTCGACACACGGATGCCCGAGGAGTTGCCGTACTACCGCGACATGGTTCACGTCACGGAAGACATCGCGCGTCGAGCGTTCTCAAACGAGGTGATCGTGCCGGGTGAGACCACAGTGGGCGACGTTCGCAACTTCCTCTACGACGCGCTCTGGGACGTTCGAGCCGGCACATGGTTCCAGCCCGACCTGCGACTGCAGCGCTCCGGCATGGCCGATGACACCTCACGTGGTTTCCTTGCGGTGGCCCCGGAAGCCTGGGTGATCGAGCGCGGAGATCTTCTACATCTCGACTTCGGCATCTCGTACATGGGCTTCGACACCGACTGGCAGAAGATGGCCTACGTGTTGCGCGAGGGCGAGACCGAGCCTCCCGCCGGACTCGTCGCCGCGCTGCAGAACACGATGGCGCTCCAGGATGTGCTCACGACAACGGCGCGCCCGAACATGCCCGCCGGCGAGGTCTACGAGGCCACTATGGCTGAGATGGAGGCTCGCGGAATCCGCGCTCAGATCTATTCGCACCCGCTCGGCTTCCACGGGCACGGTCTGGGAGCGAGTATCGACTTCCGCTCCGTGCAGCGTGGCGACAGCGAACGAATGGCGAGCCCGCTGCGTCCCGGTTCCTACATGTCGGTCGAGCTCAACACACGGACTCCTGTGGCCGAATGGGACGGGCAGGACGTCTACATCATGATGGAAGACCCGGCGCATCTAACGGACACCGGCTACGCGTTCTTCCGCCCCCGGCAGGAGGCCTTCTACCTTGTTCGCTAACCGTCGGGTGGGCGCCGGTGCCCTCGTTGCCGTCATCGCGCTGACAACGGGCTGTGCCGTCCGGTCGGACGGCCCGCAGGCCCCCGGCATCGAGGAGGCCGTCGCGCGTATCGAGCCGGCGCTGCTCCGCGGGCACTTGCAGTTCCTCTCGGACGACCTGCTTCGCGGTCGCGGCACCAGTGACGTTGGCTACGAGATCGCCGCGGAATATGTGGCCGCGCAGTACGCGCGCATCGGCCCACAGCCGATCGATGGCGACTCATACCTGCAACCGATCGACCTGCTCGAGGCAGGGGAGGACAGGGGAAGTTCGCTCGACGTGAATGGGCTCCGCTTCGGCAATCGCGAAGCCGTGTTCACGCCAGACTGGACTGGCGAGCGTCCCGAGATCTCCGGCGACGGTGTGTTCGTGGGCTACGGCCTGCCATACGAAGGGCGCGACGACTATGGCGATCTGGAAGTTGAAGGCGCCGTCGTGTTTGTGCTCAGCGGCGCACCCGAGGGTTGGGTCGAGGACGCGCGGCGTGCCCCGCTCACCCGACTGCAGGCAGAGACCGCATATCGTCGTGGCGCTGCGGCTGTGGTGCAGATCCCCAGCTCCGAGGCGACCGAGCGCGCTCAGATCGGTTTCGAACGACGACTCGCACCTCGTCGCCCCTTGCGCGCGCTGGTGGACGGCACGGCCGCCGGCTTCCGCACGGAAGCACAGCTGAGTCCGGCGGCCGCCGAGCAGCTCTGGGACGCATGGGGTCTGACACGCGACGAGGCCATCGAGATGTCGGAGGCCGGCTCCGCGGCGCGCGCCGTGGGCCCGGTGATATTGACCCGCGACCGTGAGGCGAATCCCAGCCGAAGCTGGAACGTGATCGGGCTTCTCCCGGGAAGCGATCCGGAGTGGGCTGGAGAGGTGGTGTTGCTCACCGCTCACCTCGATCATGTGGGCATCGGCGAGCCCGACGAGGACGGCGACGCGATCTACAACGGCACCCACGACAACGCTCTCGGCATCGCCCAGATGCTCGCGACCGCCGAGGTGTTGTCGGAAGTCGCGCCTCGCCGATCGATCGGTTTCATCGCCGCCGGCGCCGAGGAGGGAGGACTCCTGGGTTCGTGGCACTACGTACGTGACCCGATCTTGCCCATCGAGTCGACAGTGGCCGTGATCAACCAGGACGGCGGTCTGGCCGCGGCGGCTGCGCCTGACGAAATCTACGCATTTGGCGATGACCTGTCGACGGATCTACGCGTTGCCCTCGACGCCGCGGCCGCCACGCACGGTCTCAGCGTCGTGAGCGAGAAGCGTCCGCCCTTCGGCCCGTCACAGATGCTGCTCTTCCGGTCGGATCACTACTCGTTCGTGCTGGCCGGAGTGCCGGCCATCTACCTCATGCCCGGATTCTCGATCGGCGGCAACCCCGAGGCGGGGCGCGAGCTCTGGCTCGACTACCTCGCCCGTATCAACCACCGGCAGCGAGACAATTACGATCCAACCTGGGGACTCGAGTCTCCCGTCACAATGGCGGGACTTTCCGCGCGACTGGCCTGGCAACTGGCCAATGGCGACGCGATGCCGCACGTCAACGAAGATGCGCCAGTGCAGCGAACCCGGCACTCGCCGCAACTCCCTTGGTTCCTGGAGGCGGATGCGCGGTGAGCGCGCCGGAGCAGCGCTTCGTCGTGATCGTGCGGGCCGCGCACCGGACTGGCCCAACGTCGAACTGTTCTGCGGCCGGGTGGTCACGCGCTGAGGCCGGCCGGGCCCGACGTCGTGGCACGCGAACCCGACGACGCTGAGACTGCGAGCGAGGCATCCGCCTCGATCATTCCTCGTAGCTTCGGAGACCGTCGCGATGCCCGCACCCGCCACACGCCTGTTCACGTTCTTGATCCGCGGCGCTGCTGTAGCGGCGCTTCTCTTCGCTCCGTTGCACCACGTTGCGGGCCAACAGGCCGCCGAGCTCGTGGGCCCTGGTCACGAACGGCTGAGCCTGCCGGATTTCGAAGCCTACGAGGTGGAGTACACCAGCGCGTCCGGCCGGTTCCTCAACCAGGTCCGGCCGTTTCAACTCGATGGCGTGGCCAAGATCAGCATCCTTAATCTCATCGACATGCCGAGCGGCGTGATTGTTGATCACGCTGTGGTTGATCGCGCGACGCTCAGGCAGGAATACGGCGCCACTCCCTACTTTGCCTGGGGGATGGAGAACATCCTGCTGCGCGCCACCGCGAACGAGTTGGAGATCGTGCGAGTCCCCATGGGAGGTGGCGCGCCAGTCGTGATCGAGCAGGAATTCGATCACGGCGGGTACTTTGAGCCGCTGGGCTTTTCGCCGACCTATGCAGCCCTGTTGCCAGCCGATGAAGGCACCGTGTTCCAGATCGCTCGAAGACAACCGGTCGCCGGCGGTTCGATCAGGACAGATTTCGCCGACTTCGTCGTCCTTGGCATGGAGACGCTCGAGACTCCGGCCGGACTACGTTGCGACTGCACGATCCTGGAGGAGCGAGTCGAGGGTGGCGCGACGCATCGATACTGGGTGGCGCGGCAGGCTCCGTTTCTTTTCAAGCGACACCGAGATATAGGCGGAGCACGAGACTTCGTTTCCGAAGCCCTCTCCTTCCGCCATGTTCGCTGAACTTCCGACTACCCCGAGGATTCGTCCAGACCCAAGGCTGTGCGGAGCTTCTCCACATGCGTGCGTGAGGCGCGGATCTGGCCGCCGCCCTTCAGTTCGACCGCGAATTCTCCGTGGAACAGAGAATGGAGGCGCACGATGCGGCGGGTATTGACGATGTGCGAGCGGTGCACGCGAACGAAGTGGCTCGGGAGTTCGTCCTCGAGCCTCTTCATGCTGCGACGTACGGTCAACTGCCGGTCCGCGCCGAGATGTAGGACAGAGGAATTCCCGGCGGCGTCCACATGTTCGATGTCGGCGACCTCGACGAAGTGGATCGTGTCGTCGCGTTTCACGGGCAGTCGTTCGAGCGGGCGGCTGCGCGTGTGTTCTCGCAAAATCGCGTTCAGGGCAACGTGATGCTCGTCGAGATGCCGGCGCTGAACCATACTGCTCGCGCGTGCCAGCGCTTCCTCGAAACGCTCGTCGTCGAAGGGCTTCAGGAGGTAGTCGACCGCGTCGACATCAAACGCCCGGAGCGCGTACTCATCGAATGCGGTCACGAACACGATCGCCGGCAAAGGCGACTCCAGTGCGGCGAGCACGTCGAACCCGTCGAGGCCGGGCATTTGCACGTCCAGAAAGACGAGATCGGGCGCCAGTTCGTCGATGGCCCGCACAGCCTCTTCACCGTCACCCGCTTCGCCCACGAGGTCCAGACCATCGGCAGCATCCACAAGTCGGCGTAGCCGTCTCCGGGCAGGGGGTTCATCGTCGACGATCAAGACGCGCATCACGTCTTGCACGGTAACCTCACCGTCGCGGTGCAGCCACCGTGCGAGTTTGTCTCGAGGCGCAGGCTTGCTGCGGCTCCGTACTGTTCCGTAAGGCGTTCCTGAATGCTCGACAGCCCGACTCCGAACCGCGGCGCGGCCGGCGGCCCCACACCATCATCCTCTACCTTCAACAGCAGATCTGCGCCCGTTCGATGGGCGCTCACCACAACGCGTCCGCCGTGGGGCCGCTTGCTCACTCCGTGTCGCACCGCGTTCTCGACCAACGGCTGCAATGTGAGTGTCGGGATCGGCTGATCCAGGAGATGGTCCGCAACCTCCCAGGCCAGTTGAAGGCGTTCCTCGAAACGCGCTTTCTCGATGTCGAGATACCGCCTCGCGAGCCGGACCTCGTCACGCAGCGGAACGAGAGATTCGCCCGAAACTTCGAGCGTGGCGCGAAGCAGGTCGCCGAGGCGAGCCGTCATGCGTCGCGCGCGCGTGACGTCTTCCTCCATCAGCGTGGCGATGGTGTGGAGTGTGTTGAACAGGAAGTGCGGCTGTAACTGCAGCTGGAGAGCCTGCAGACGGGCCTCGGCCAGGGCGGCGCGCAGGGTTTCGGCCTCGCGCTGGCGCAGTTGGTATTCCAGATAGAAATCGCTCGCGTAGGTTAACCCGATGATGCCGCCGTAGATCACCGCGAACACCGGGATCCCGACGAGCGAGCCGCGCGCGATCCGAGTCATCCACTCGTCCGGAGCCATCACAATGCCTTGAAACACCGTGAGGTCGATGAACATTCCATACGCCACCGTGAGCGGCAGCAGGGCAAGCGCGACCGTGCCGATCACAGTGGCCGAACGTGCGTTCCCGACGCGTTGCGGGCTCCATCTTCGGGCCAAGTGCTGGAGGAGCGGGGTCAGAGCCGCCCATAGCCACCAGCGGACGAGCTGGATCTGGAGTAGACGAAGCCACGACGGATTCCCTCCGGCGCTCTGGAGCTGCACGTAAAGCTGGCCGGTCACCACGATCGCCGGGAGACTCCAGAGCGCGATCAGAATCAGACCGGTTCGCCAGCGTGGGCCGGTTCGGGACTGCGCTCCAGGTTCGTTCAGTCGAAGATCTCCAACTCGGTCAGATTCCAGCCGGTGGTGAGCAGGCTACCATTCTCGTAGGCCACCATTCGGATCTTGTACGGAGGCTCCGTGGCGACCCAGTAGTCGCGTTGTCGACCGTCCGGAAAGGCCAACCGAACTCGTGTGGTTTCCCAGGTTCGTCCTGCCGCCTCGATACTCTCTGTCTCGATCGCCCGGAACGGCAACCAATGGTCCTCCGGGTCACCGAAGTTCGACCAGGCCAGATATCCGGCCGCGCCCGGCGCCAGGTCGAGCAGGGCGAGCGGAAGTTCGAGAAGCGATGGCTCGAACACGGCCACCGGGTAGTCGAATGACAGTTCGCGCGTCGCACCCTCAGCGTCGATCACTTCCGCGTCGATACGATTTCCCACCCGCTGGAATCGTTGGCCGGGCCCTCCCTCCTGGCCGAATGAGCGCTCGCTCAACACCAGGTCACGCTCGCGCAGTCGCATGAAGTCATGTCCCTGCCCGGGGAACTCGAACACCGCGTCGATCGAACCATCCGCGGTTCGCTCGGCTGACTGCACCGCGTCTGTGCGCTGCACGGTGATGCCGAGCACCGCGGTCCAGCGCTGGTACTCAGCGCGATACATGGTGAGGCCGTGTTCGATCTGCTGGATCTCGGCGCCCGCATAACGCGGCGCATCGTCAGTCACACGCACCACGCCCGGGACTCGCGTGGCCGTCAGAGCAACCACCGCGCCCCCCGCGACGACTACGCCGCCGATGATGGCGAATTTCTTGAGCTTCGACACGACCGCCTCCCGGATTGGTGGAATCGGAGCAGCGTGCGATGTCGAGTCGATCAGCGCGAGGTTCCGGGGATAGCTAGGCCTGGTCGCGGACGAACCGGGCGGTCACGCGGACGAACCGGCCGGGTTCGCCTAGTCGCCGCGCAGGACCTTCAGAACGTCGACGCGGGTCGCATAGCGTGCGGGCACCCAGTTTGCGACGAAGGCAACAGCGATGAAGACGGCGGACGTTGTGGCAAACGTGACGACGTCGGTCGGCTCGATGCCGTAGAGCAAACTCTCGACGAATCGCGCGATGAATACGCTCCCGACGATACCCAGAGCTACACCGAACGTGACAGCACGCATCCCCTGCCGGACGATCAGAGCGCGCACGCTGCCAGGCAGGGCTCCCAAGGCCATGCGCACTCCCGCTTCGTGAGTTCGAGCCCGGGCGGCGTAGAGCGTCGCGGAGTAGATCCCTGTCACGGCGAGGACCAGGGCCAGGACAGCGAAACTAGCCATCAGTCCCGAATAGAAACGCGGCCGTACGGTTCCGTTTCCGACGTGATCGCGCAGGGTCGAGATCCGAGTCACTGGGACATCGGGTTCCACATCCTGCATGGCCTGTCTCAGGCTGGTAGCAGTGGGCGTCGAAACACTTCGCACAATAACTTTGAGTCGCGGCCATCCGAGTTGTGTTGCCGCCCCGAATAGAGCCGGTCGCGGCGGCGTTGAAAGGCCAATCTGCCGCACGTTCTCAACGACCCCGACGATCGTGGCGGTCATGGGTGTTCCGGCAAACGCCATGTGAACTCGCGTGCCAACGGCTTGTTCAGTGCCCAGCAATTCGTCTGCGAACGCGCGGTTCACAGCGATCACGTTGGGCGAGTCCGGAGTTGCCGTGCGATCCGGCACTCGGCCCTGCAGAACGTCGACTCCGAGAGTTGCGAAGTACGCGCCCGACACCACGTACGAGTCGACGCCGCGACCCTCGCCTTCCGTCTCACCTTCAAGTCGTACCCCGGCGCGCCAGTTCACGCGCTCCAGGGGGAGGTTGGATGCAGTTGCCACACGCTCGACGCCTGGCAGGCGCGCGAGCCGTTCTTCGACACGGGCCTGGAAGTCGATGGTGGCCGCGCGGTCACCGAAGCCACCCGGCGCGCTTACGACGAAGGTGGTGAGACCGGCTGGGTCGAACCCCGGGTCCACGGATCGGAGTTGCACGAAGCTGTTAAACAACAATCCGACGCCGATCGAGAGAATCACGGCGAGCGCGGCCTCGATGATCACAAGCGTGGTGCGGAAGCGTTGCCGGCCGGGGGAACCAGTCGACGTGGAGCGCAGTTTCAACGAGTCGCCCGGCTCCGAGCGACTCAGGTGGACAGCGGGGAAAAGGCCGAAAGTGATGCCGGTGAGCGCTGTGATGCCGACCGCGAAGCTCAGCACGCGAATATCCACCCCGACGTCGCCCATGCGAGGTAGTCCGCCGGGGCTCAGCGCGACGAAGGCACGAACTCCGACGTGAGCAAGTGCTACTCCCGCCGCGCCCGCCAAACCGGCAAGCAGCAAGCTCTCGGTGAGCAGTTGCCGGACGATGCGACCGCGCCCTGCTCCCATGGCCGCGCGGATGGCGAGTTCGCGTTGCCGATCGATTCCCTGCGCGAGGCAGAGATTCGCCACGTTGGCGCAGGCGATCAGAAGTAGGAGTCCGACCGCGCCGAGCAACGGAAGGAGTACACCTGTGGCGCCGGCGGTCGTTTCTTCATGGAGTCGGTTGGCCCCAGTTCCGAACTGAGTGCCGTCCTCGAACACATTCCCATCCGGGTGTTCTTCCGCGATCCGCTCTGAGAGCGTCCAGAGTTCGTCGCGTGCCAGAGTGAGACTTGCATCAGGCATCAGGCGTCCGAGCGCGTAGATGGTCCGCGTGCCACGGTCCTGGTAAGACTCGTGGTCCTCGGCGAGGGGTACCCAGAACCTGGTGTCACCGAGACCCGCGCCCTCCGGCGGCTGGAAGGAGGCGGGCAGAACGCCAACGATCTCCAGCGGACCGCTCACGGCGTCAAGTGTTCGCCCGATCGCCGCGGGGTCGGCTCCGAACCGGGCCACCCACGTGCCGTGCGACAGGATCGCGACGGCGTCGGAACCGGTCCGGTGTTCCTCGTCAGCGAAGCTGCGGCCCTGCTCGACTGCGATTCCGAGCAGTTCGAAGAAGCCGGGTGTGATCGCCGTGCCTGAGATCGGTTCCGGTCCGCTCTCGGTCCGTACGTCGTATCGGCGGGGTTCAACCGCGACGAGACCGGTGATCGAGGTGAGTCGGGCGCGCCAGTCGAGGAAGTTGCCCAGCGACGGGCCCATCAGCCGGTAGGGAGAATTCTCGTCGGTGATGGGAGCGGTGACGTGTGAAGGGGACGTCGTGCCGATGATCACGAGTTCGTCGGGTGACTCGTAGGGCAGGGGACGCAACAGGATGCCGTCCACGATGCTATAGATCGCCGTCGTGGCGCCGATGCCGAGAGCGAGCGCTCCGACAACGAATGCCGTGAATACAGGGCGGGAGCTCAGCGTGCGGATGGCGGCTCGCAGGTCGTGAATGATCGACGTCATGTCGGAAGTGCCGGGGGATCGGGCGGGAAGTGAGGTCCGCGGCGAGGCGGCGCGTGGGTGCGGTCGGGTGCGCATGTGGCGGCGGTCGCCACGGGCGTCCGTTCTCCACCAGGCAGTGATTGACGAGCAGGTCTGACGCCAGTACCAGTTCCGGGCGGCAGCAGCGTCAGGGTGGCGCTGGAATCGTTCCTCGATATCGCCACGCGCAGCTTCGGCGGCGCCCCCGCGCAGGAACAGGTCGAGCAGAACCGAGGCGAGTCGGGGGGGGGGGCTGACGAACCGGTGGCGTCACCCGTCCTGATCCCCAGCGGCGATTGCGAGAACCGCCGGCAGCAGATCCCGACCCATGCTCTGGAGTGCCTGGAAGGTGCGCGCAAGCAGGGCAGCGCCCGCGGGTTCGACAACGTAGTACTTACGTCGCCGTCCGCCACGCTCGGTGGTTGGGTCGCCCCACGTGCCACGCACCAGGCTTCGGTTCTCCATGCGCTCGAGCGTTGTATAGAGGGCTCCCGAAGAGACGCTGCGGTCGACCGATTTCTCGATATCCGCGGCGATCGCGGCGCCGTACGCGTTATCGCCCAGTTTAACGATCGCAAATAGGACGAGCTGTTCGAATTCTCCGAGCGTCCGACTCAATGACTTGTTGTACTCCTCTCTACGATCACACCGTGAGGTCACACTGTAGGGGAAATAAGAACTCGTCGCAAATCGCGGCCGGCCCCGCGAAGGGCTGTTCAGTCCACGTAGTTGAGTCAGAAATAGCGCGTGTTTCTCGGACCGTGAGGTTTCCGTGAGGACTCTTGCCGGTCGGCACGGCAGGTTCCACGCATGGCCACGCTCCCACGGTCGCGGGACGAATCCTGCCGATAGCGAGGAACTGCATGAAGACAGCGATGGGTTTGATTCTTGGGGTCGCGTTTCTGGTCGCAGCACCGGTTGTTGCTCAGGAAACGAGCGCTGAGCGGCGCATCGAGGAGGTTCGGTTCAGCAGCGGGCAGGTCGAACTCGCCGGGCGACTGTGGCTTCCGCCCGGACCCGGCCCGCATCCGGCGGTGGTCTTCTTACCCGGGTCGGGGCAGAGCATTCGGAACCTCGATCTCGATCCAGACCCGATCCCGTACCACTTCGCCGATCACGGTGTTGCGTATCTGGCCTGGGACAAGCGTGGCGTGCGCGACTCCGGTGGCGAGTTCATTCCGCTTCCGGACACCAACGCAAGCGCTCAAGAGGACCGCCTTAGAGTGCTCGCTGGCGACGCGGTGGCGGCGATGCGGTATCTGGCGACGCGCCGCGATGTCGATGCTGCTCGCATAGGTGCCTGGGCGTTTAGCCAGGGGGGGTGGGTCGCCCCACTGCTCGAAGCCGTCGGCGGCGAGCCGGCCTTTGTCATAGTCGTGGGCGGGCCGGCGGTAACGATCGGGGAGGAACTGCGCTACTCCGAGCTCGCCGACGCGGCACGGCAGCGGAGCCGCGATGGTGGCGGGGCGATTTCCATGCCCGATCTATACCAGGAACTCGAGCAGGCCCGAGGGGCGGGTGCTGATTTCGGCGGATTCGACCCTGCACGCCATTGGAAGAACACGACGGCGCCGACGTTGTTCCTCCTGGGGGAGTGGGACCTGAGTGTGCCGACGGCCAGGAGCGTAGAGCGGCTCGAGCGTCTCAGCGCTACCTCGCCCTGGATCGACTACCGCGTGTTCCCGCGAGCCACTCATGGTGTGGCGGAGCGGGATGCTGCCGGTCAGAGTACTTCGCTGCGGACTTCTTCGAGACGCAATACGACTTCCTCTATAACCTGGGGATAATTCGGCCCGACATCCGGGTCGTGATCGAAGTCGAGAAGGAGTGACGGTGACACCATTCCGCGTGCACAACTGGGACGTCTATCCGGATCGAAACCTGATTAGCTCCGGCAACAAGCAGCGCACCCTCGAGCCGCGCCAGATGGAGTTGCTTGTCTGCTTGGCCCGCGCTGAGGGGCAGACCGTCCGCAAGGACGATTTGCTTCGCGACGTCTGGGGCGATCGGTTCGTCGTGGAGCACGTCGTGCCGAAGACCGTCTCCGCGCTTCGCGCTGCACTGGGGGAGTCGGCGAGTCGTCCCCGGATCATCCAGACAGTCCCGCGGCGTGGCTATCGACTCGGCGGTGCGGTGACGGAGGCTATTGCGAGGTCAGACACGGGGGCCGTGCGGAGTCGCTGGCGACCCTTTGCTCAGCTGTCTGCCGCGGCCACGGTGGGAGCGATCCTTGCGGTCGCGATCGTCGCGCCCATGCCGAGCCCGGAGCCGGCTCTTGGGCCGGAGAAGGTGAACCTGCAGGTCAAGATTCGTGCGAATGCGCCGATCGAGCTGGACTACGATTTCGAGTTCGACACGACGCCCGGCGCCGCTGCAGACATGGGAACGCGCGAGTAGCTCGCGGCCACCCGATTCAGGAGCGCCCTGTTTGTTCGCGATGTAGGACCGCTCCTTGAACTGCGCGACTTGATCTCATCGGGCGTCTCGTCCATTGTTGACATTGTAAACGTTAACAATGTCATCAACGATATCCCCTCTCGGAGATCCGATGCCGAAGACCACGCTGGGTGAGTTGGAGTTCCTTGTCCTCCTGGCGATCCTCCGTCTGGGCGATAGCGCCTACGGCGTGCCGATCGCGCGGGAGATCGACCGCCGTATCGGGCGTGACCTGTCGCGGGCCACGATCTATGTGACGTTGCAACGGATGGAGGAGTATGGCCTCGTGTGCTCCGAGATGAGTGAGCCACGTGATGCCGGTGGAGGTCGGGCACGGCGCTACTATCGCGTCCTCGATCCTGGTCTGGAACTTGCCCGCCGCTCCAAGGCTGCCTACTCGACAATGTGGGAAGGGCTGGCTGCCCTCGAGGAATCGACATCTTGAATCCCTCTCGCATCTGGCGGGCGGTGTTGCGGTTCTGCTTGCCGAGCGAACGTCGTGACGACATCGATGCGGACCTGATCGAAGAGTTTCAGCTGCGTGGAGCAGAAGCTTCGCCACGTGCGGCCCGGCGGTGGTACCGCCGTCAGACGCTCGGTTTCCTGACACACCGCGTGGGCCGGGTTGCGGGAGACCTCCCTGCGAACATCCGTCGCTGTCATCCGGGCCGGTGGCTCAGCGTCACCGATCTCAAGGTTGGTGCACGTCTCGCCGCGCGCCAGCCGATGGCATCGATCACGTCGATCCTGACCCTGGCCACGGCGATTGGACTGGCTCTCCTCGGGTTCTGGCTCGCCCGCGGTCTGGCGTGGCCTGAGTTGCCGATCGAGGGAGGCGATCGCATGTACCAGGTCCGCATCCATGAGGCGGAGGCCGGACGCGTGGTCGCCTCGCCCGAGGAAGTCATGATGTGGGTTGCCGACGCACACGTACCGGAAGATGTGGGCGCGTTCGAAGCCTTCACGCCTCCGATTCAGATTGCGGACGAGGCGCCTCGACCCATCGAAGGCGCGCGGGTAACGCCCGGCCCCTTCGCGCGTATCGCACCGGCGCCTTTGCTCGGGCGGCACCTCACCGAGGCGGACGCCCTACCGGGCGCTCAACCGGTCGTCGTCCTGCGCGAATACGTCTGGCAGCATCCGCGCGCATATGCCGGGGATCCGGACATTCTTGGTAGCGACCTGAGCATCGCGGGCGTGCCCCACACCATCGTCGGCGTGTTGCCTGATGCGTGGGGATTCCCGACTTCGCACAGCTTGTGGGTGCCGCTGTCTCTAGGGCAGGCGGCACTCGATGCGGCCGTGCCGGATGGCGAACTGCGGACTCGCAACATTCGTACATGGGTTGTGCTCGAAGACCCGACGGAACTGGTGCCAGCTACGCAAGAACTATCTGCTCTCGCCCTCGGCGCTCGGGTAGATCGCGAGGGCCCCGATCGCACCGTTACGCTGGTGCCCTACATCGAGGCGGCGACAGAGGGCGCGGGGACTCCAGTCGCGCTGGTGATTACGGCGTTCTTCGTGGCGATTCTCGGCGGCGTGGCCCTGAATGTCTCCACGCTGGTGCTTGCTCGATGTGCTCAGCGTTCTGAGGAATTGGCCGTGCGCTCCGCACTGGGTGCTCCACGTGCGCGTCTGTTGTCGCAGATGTTCTCCGAGTCGTTCGTTCTGAGTGCGATCGCGGCGACGATTGGGACGCTCGCGGCCGTGCGCGTCCTCGGTCTCATCATCCCGTTTGTCGATCAGGACATGCCGTTCTGGATGAACCTGTCGATGGGCCGCTCGGACCTCATCACCGCCGCTCTGCTGGCAGTACTCGTCAGCAGTGTTGCCGGGGTGTTGCCGGCGTTGAGAGTGACGGCGCGTCGGAGAGTCGCCAACGCGCTCCAGAGCAAGGGTGGGGCGGCGTCGCTCGGACGCGGTACCGGCGCGATGCTCTCGACGCAGCTGGCGGTTTCGGTCGCGGTGCTCACCGTCTCGGCGCTGCTCCTCGAAGGGTTTGCGCAATTCACAGGCGAGACCGTTGTTACCGAGGAAGAGAAGGTGCTGACCGTTCTCCTCAGACGCGATCCATTGCGCTTCGGGCCTGGGGCGCGAGGTGACGCTCTCGCGCATCACCAGTATCGAACCGAGATCGAGTCCGCCCTCGCCGCGATTCCCGGCGCGGATCAAGTAGCGCTGGCCTCCAGTCTGCCGCGGGTACATGGCGACATGGGACCGCTCGAACTGGAGTCCACTCAGGAAGCCGACCCCACGCGTCATCTGGCGCAGCTGGTCCGAGTGGGGCCGGGCTTTCTCGAACTCATGGGCAGCACGGCGCTGCAGGGTCGTTTGCTCGACGCCGACGACGCTCGACCTGGAGCGCGCCGAGTGGCGGTGGTGAGCGAGAGCTTCGTGGTCGAGGTCCTGGGCGGAAGATCGCCTCTCGGGCGACGTGTCCGGCTCGGGGCGAGCAACGGGTCCGAGCCGGAATGGGTAGAGATCGTTGGTTTGGTGCCGGATCTCGAGATGGCCCCCGGAAGTCGAACGGTACGAGGCGAGATCTACTTCCCGCTGGTGGGCGACTGGATGCTCTACGCGACGATCAGAACCTCCGGCGACCCCGTTGCACTCGCACCGGGGGTCCGTCATGCAGTTGCGGAAGTCGAGTCGAACATCCTGGTGACCGACATGCAGACACTGCCGGATGTTGGCTGGGAGATTCGGGCTGGCTTCCAGGGAGGCAGTGCAGTGCTCGCGGTAGTCGGAGTGCTGGTGCTCCTGTTGTCGTTGGCCGGCGTCTACGCGCTAGCGTCGCTGGCCGTCACACGTCGTACGCGAGAAATCGGTATACGCGTGGCGCTGGGCGCTTCTTCGCGCTCGGTTCTCCGGACCGTCCTGAGACAGACCGCTCTCCAGCTCGGAACCGGTCTGATGGGCGGCGCAGCGTTGGCGTTCGCTCTCGCGCGCGCGACGGTGCTGCTGCCGGTCGCGATTCCCGGAAGCCTGGCGCTGGCGCTCCCTGTTGTCGCGCTGTTGATGGCTCTCGCAGGCGTCGCAGCCGCGTGGATTCCGGCGCGGCGAGCGCTGGCCGTCGATCCGATGGAGGCCCTCCGAACGCACTAGCTGCAGCGGCGACGGTCAGTCGTCGCGCAGCGCGACGGAGGGCGCGATTCGTGTGGCTCGGACCGCCGGAAGCAGACACGCCATCGCGGCGGAGGCCAGCAGAAGCGTCACCACGGCGGCGAAGGTGAGCGGATCATTCGGTGTGACCCCGTAGAGGCGACTCGCGAGGAACCGGCCCAGCCCGAGAGCGAGCATCGTTCCCGCGCCGAGGCCGATCACCACTACGCCGAGCCCTTGTCGTAGAACCATGCTGCGCACGGCACCGGGTGTGGCGCCGAGTGCCATCCGGACACCGATCTCCCGGCGCCTCTGCCCGACAGCGTTCGAAACCACGCCATAGATACCAAGCCCTGCCAGAAGCATCGCGAGGGCTGCGAAGGTCGCCGCGAGACTGAGCACGAATCGACTGTCCGCGGTGGCGTCGTCGATATTCCGGCTCACTGCGCGCACGTTGTCGAGCGGGCGTCGGATACCTAGCTCTCTGATGAGTTCGCGCACGGCTGGTACCAGTGCGGTGGGCTCGCCGCGAGTGCGAACGACGGCGCGGTTGGTAGGGCGGGTGGACCAAGCTGGGAGATAGGTCAGGGGAGGCTCGTCGCCGTGGAGCGATACCTCGCGCGAGTCGGGAGCGACGCCGATGACTTCCACTTCGCGGAGTTCGGCCATGCCGTCCGCGGTACCGAACTCGAGCGTGATCCGTTTGCCGAGCGGGTCTTGGTCTGGCCATGCCAGGTTTGCCATTCGTTCGCTCGCGATGGCGACATAGCGGTCATTCTCGACGTCTTCATGGCTGAAGTCACGACCTGCGAGTAGCGGGATTCCCACCGTCTCGAAGTACCCCGGCATGCTCCGGCGGAAGTAGGACACCAGTTCACCGAAACTCCCGAGAGTGTCCTCGTCGTAGGCCCAGTTCACTGCATTGCCGTCTCCCGAGAGTGGGAGGCTGTTGGTCCAGCTCACGGATTCGACTTCCGGCATGGCCTCGAGTTGTTCGGCGGCATCGCGGTAGAACTGAACGCGAAGTGCTGGCTCATTCCACATGCGCCATGTTGGGAGGAATTCGAAAGTGAGGAGCCCCTCGGATTCGAATCCCACATCGACCCGGTACAGATTCACCACGGTGCGTAGCATGAGTGCTGAGCCGACGACGAGCACGAGAGCGAGCGCGAACTGCGCAGCGATCAGGAAGTGACTGGCGCGCCCCCTGCCGCCTGCAGAGCTGCGGCCATTGGTCTTGAGTGCGTTCTGCATTCCCGCGCGGCTCGCGTGCCACGCCGGCGCAACTCCCGACAAGAGCGCGGCTGCGAGCGAAACGGCGACGGTGAAGGCGAGTACTGACCCGTTGATACCCATCGTAGCGACCCGCGGAAGGGAGTCCGGCATGAGCAGCGGGAGAATTCGCAGACTGGCGGCCGCTACGCCGATGCCCAACAAACCCCCCGCCAGGGCGAGCACAGCGCTCTCGGTCAACGCCAAACGGATGATCCGCGAGGCCGACCCACCGATGGCAGCTCGGACTGCCCATTCCTGGCTCCGAGCCAGCGCACGCACCAGTGCCAGATTCGCGACGTTCACGCTCACCAGCAGCAGAACAAAGCCCGCGATGCCGAGCAGCAGGTACAGCGTTGACCGTACGTTCTCGACGAGGCGGTCGCGTAGTGGTTCTACGGCATAGCTTCCGCGTATGTCGGCCGTTCCGGTTTCTTTCCGGGAGCGCTCCGCGATGGAGTTGATCTCGATCGTGGCCTGCTCGAAGGTGGCGCCCGCCGCGAGTTGCGTCAGCGCGGCACGGTTGAAGTGGTCGCTACGCTGGCCCGTGGCGGGCTGCGGGAGCCAGACGTCGATGCGCTCGCGTTCACCTTCCGGATGGGCGTGAAAGCGCGTGCCGTGCGGCACGACTCCCACGACAATTACCGAATTGCCCGCAACCTCGAGTTCGCGGCCGAGGATGTCTGCTTCCGATCCGAAGTGCCGGCTCCAGAGTTCCGCACTGATCAGCCCTTCGGAAACCGGCGGGTCCTCTTCGAGGGGAGCCTCGAAGGGCCGCCCGACCATCGGCGTGATCCCGAGAAGCTCCAGCATTGGTGGTTGCACAACCGCGATCGGCACGAAGACCAGCGAATCATCCGGTAGGGCCAGGGTGTTCGAATAGCTGCGGTATGTCGCGAGGGCGCTCAGGTTGGCGGACTGGGCGGCGAAGTCCATAGCGTCGGAGGGCGTGATTGCGATGGAGTCTTCGACGCCCTGGCCGGTGAATGTGATCACGCCGAGGCGGTCGGACTCGGGGTAGGGGAGCGGACGCAGGACGACCGCTTCCACCAGTGAGTAGATCGCGGCCGTCGCACCGATACCGAGAGCCAGTGTTGTGATCATCACCAGGCTCGTTAGCGGCTCCTGCCGGACGCTCCGGACCGCGAGAAGGACGTCCCTGGCGGCATCACTCAGCCAGTGGATGCCCGAGCGCGTGACCGAGCCGTTGTCGATCCGCTCTAGTGCGCGCGTTTCGACTGACTTCTGCCGAGACTTCATGTTCTTGAGAAGGTCGTCGCCGAGCTGATCCCAGTCGTTGATGTGGTTCTCGGTCGCTTCCTTCGCCGCGAACTCGGTGGCGCCACTCGCTCGGAGATCGTCGTAGTGCTGCTCGAGCAATTGAGCGACTTCGGCGATCACATCATGGGCGTCGGTCTCAACCAGGTCGTGGAGTGGGAGACGAGCACGGACCCAGTGAACCCAGTACTGCGGTGACACGCTCATGCGTTCCCCGGTTCGATGATGAGGTTCACCGTTTCGACGTACTCCCGCCAGTGAGCCCGTTGCTCGCCGAGCGCCTTCTTACCCGGGCGCGTGAGGCTATAGAACTTTCGTCGACGCTCGCCAGGCTCCTCCACCCAACGGCTCGAAACGAGCCCTTGCTCTTCGAGTCGCTTCAAGGTCGGGTACAGCGATGGGATCTGGAAAGTCAGCTTGCCGCCCGAGCGGGACTCGATGAGCTTCCCGATCTCGTAGCCGTGTCGCGGCCGGGCCTCCAGCAGCGAGAGCAGGAGTAGTTCGGTACTGCCCTTCTTGAGGGCGGGGCTGAACATCACGGTTTGTCCTTGACCTAGTCTTCAGCGTGGCGATATATAGCAACGATATATATGTCCACGTGACCAAGCAAGAGGAACCGACGCGGGCCGAGTCAGCTCATCACACCGCCTATGATCAAGAGCAGAACGGGACTGTTGCCCACGAAGTGGGCGATGATCCCCGGCCAGGTGTTCTGGAGCCGCTGGCAGACGAACGCTAGCGCGAGATACCCGGGAGCACGCATCAAGAGCAGCGCGAGATTCGGTGCCCAGAAGATGTGGAATGCCGTCCAGAGCAGGCCGTGGACCACCCATGCCCAGCGGCCGTAGACCAACTCCTGGCGAGGTAGCAACAACCCTCTCCAGAGGAGTTCCTCACCGAAGATGTTGAGGAACATCACCGGGAACAGATAGAAGACCGGTAGCCACCATTGACCGTGAAGGGCAATGCCAAAGAACGAGCCCGGCTGGATCTGGCCCATGAAGTTGTTGACCTCGACGGGCATTGTGTAGAACGCGACTGAACCGAGTGGGGCGAGGATCTGCGGCGCGTAGGCCGCGAATGTCACGAACCCGATCACGGCCGCGAGGAGAGTGCCTGCGCGCCGGCCGCGAGCCCCTTCCGCCAACACGGCGAGCCCGCCGAGTACGGCGGCCACGGGATAGATACCTGGCAGGGGTATGGGGATCCACAACACGGTCAGGCCAAGGATCCATAGCCACATGCTGGCGCCGCGCGGTGTCTGAAGCCGCATGCGGTCGCGGAACAGGGGCCAGTTCCAGGGCCGCTGCTCCCATCGATAGCCTGCCAGTGCCACCGCAAACAGGCACGACAGTGGAAGGATGAACACCGCCAGGAAGATCCCGAACGCCGGGTATCCGGCTGATCTCAGGAGACCGATGCCGACGAAGAGAGACCATGTGATCACCGCCGACGGGATGCCGAACCAGGCGATCGCCATCGGCAGTCCGAGCGGGCGGAGGGCATCGCGTTCGGTAGCGGCCGCGGCCGCCGGATCTTGGAAAGCGTTCATCATTCGATACGGATGCGACGCAGAAGGATGTCGCCACGCTCTCCACCGCGCATGACGCCTCGGTGGCTATTGAAATAGAGGAAGTCTCCGCTCACGTCCGTGACGATCCCGTTGGGGTAGGAAACGGTTCCAGGTTCCTCACCGGTGTCGTCGAACCCACGTGTGCCGGTGCCTGCGGCAGCTGTGAACGCACCATCGAGTTCTACGCGCATGATGCGGTGATCCATGAGCTGCGTCAGATAGAGAGCGCCGTCAGCCACGGTTACGTGGCCGTTGGCCTGGCCTGGCAGCGTGGCGAGTTCCGTCACGTCTCCGGTGGCCGAGATCTTGAACACGGTCGGGTTTCGCAGGTCAGCGACGTAGAAGTCGCCGGAGTCATGACGCACGATCGAGTTCGGGTTCATCATCGCATCATGACGTGCAAACATCTCTGCGGGCCCGCCGCCTGGCGGAATGGTCGAGATGTAGCCGCCAGAGAAGTTGGCGACATAGATCGATCCATCGGGTCCTTCTTCGAGACCGACCGGGCCTTCGAAGCCGCTATCGGAGAAGACCGACTGCGAACCGTCCGCGGCACTGATGCGATAGACCGCCTGGCGGTTGAAGTCGGCCTGCAAAATGTCGCCGCTTGCCAGCACGGTGTTGCCCGATGCTGCTTCGAAGTCGTCTGCAAGAACCTCAACAGTGCCCTCGGGCGAAATACGCCAGACGTAGCGATTGAAGTTCGCCATGATCACGTTGCCCGCCGCATCCATCGACAGACCGCCGATTCCGCCGAGCGACTCGAGTTCTGTCGACAACGTCACCGTGTCGACTCGGTGTCTGTCGTCGGGCGGGAGTTCCGGGGTGGCTGCTGCCACACATCCGAACGCGACGAGCATCGGGGTTATCAACAGAGCGGGTCGTTGCGACCGTTGGAATCCCATTGTGGTGACCTCACAGGGCGGGGTGCGGTGGAGTGTTTCTGCTGTGCGCCTCTCTGCCTCGGAGAACATACTATGTGACACATAGTATATGGAAAAAGTTTCACAACCACTTAGAATGACGTGGCATCAGGCCGGTAGACCGTGCCGGCGATCGCGCCCGTGGACGAGGCTCCGGAGCGTCCGGGCGGCGATGATTGTCAACTGGCGTTCAGGCGTCGACGACGGATTCTGTAGCTGTGGCGACTTGCCTGCGGACGCGCCCAACAGATTGCCCTACGAGCAGCAGAATCGCCGCGCCGAAAAGTACTACGCCTGTCGTTTCAAGGCACTCCTCCACGACGCGACCGAAGTGCACGATCATGTCGTAGGGTTGCCGATCGAATGTCGCCTGGGCGAACTCCTGCATCCCGTAGCCCTGAGCTAGCCGGGTATACGGATGGCCTGGGGTATGAGCGTCGAGCCCTTCGGCAAAGTCCAGGCCGACGGCGCCTATCCAGCACAGCACCGCCAGCAGCGGAAGCCACCGTACGCGACGGTGTTCGACGTTCTTCCAGAGAAACCAGGCGGAATAGCAGCCGAGCACTCCATAGATCGGCGCTACGCTCACCTGCCAGAAGTAGCTGGGATACGCCGCGATCCACTCTGTGAGACTGCTTCGCTCTGCCATGGATCGGAGCATCGGGCCCACACGTTCGTGAAGATAGGCGTGATCGTCGATGGCCATTGCGCTGAACAGCACGGCGACTATGCTGGTCGAGGACCGCTGCCGAGAGCCTTCCGGCGCGAGATAGGCGGCGAGCCAGCCTAGTCCCGCGACTGCGTACGTCAAGAGGATGCCGTAGGCAGCGGCTGCGCTGCTGTCACTTACGAGATTGAACCGTGCGCGTGAGACGTCGTCGGCGTGGATGTTCGCGTGATAGCCGTAGTGGTCGAGCGTAGCTGCCGCCAGTACGCCCAGTAGCCCGACGACAAGCCAGGTTCGGCTGAGCCCTTGCCATCTAGCCGGTGCAGAGTGATGGGGTCCGGTGCCGTTCAGCAGTTGTCCCCGAAGGGTACGGGCTTCATCGCTCCGTCCTGAATCGCCTCAGCGCCCTTGACCGTGATCTGTCGGGTCTTGGACGCCGCGGTCTTGGCACTGCAGCCTGATCCGCATGCGGGATGGACGTAGATCTGGTCGCCACCCCCGCCGATCATGGTCTGAAAGGCGCTGCCGCTGCCGAGTCGCTCGGCGTTGCCACCGAATTTCCAGATGTAGGCTTCGTCGTCACTGTGATCTTCGGGAGTCTCGAGCGGGCTGTAGCCTGCATTCAGAACGTTGGAAACGCAGGCGGTTCCCGACATGTATGTGTCCACACGCGTCAGGCCGACGGCTATCAATCCGTCCGGGCTCCCGGGAACATCGAACGGAAACGCGACTGCGTTCGAGTTGACTGCTCGCGCCATGGGAGGCGATCCGCCTTTCTTCTTGTTCTTCTGCCCTTCGTTCGCGGACTTGCCCGATTTGCGACGGTCAACACGAACGGGTGTCGCCGGCGAACTCGTGCCGCCGATCGAACGCGCGCCGCACGCCCAGTTGTAAAAATAGAAGGGAGCGCCGCCATCGAAAAATGCGCTCCCGATACCGCCTGCAACGTCGCAATCGTCCTTCGGTTCCTTCGTGACAACGGTATCGGCGAGACGAGCGGTGGTCCGCTTTACGGCGTCGCCCAGATCGATGATCGAGAGCGTCTCTTCATCGACATTGGTGACCCACGCGACGAATCCGTCCTCGGATACGTTGATCCGCAGCGGGCCCTTACCCATCTTGTGGGTTTCGATGACGACGTCCGTTCGCGTATCAACGATCGTAAGACTGTTGTCCCGATGGTTCACGACGTACGCGAAGTTGCCGTCCGGGCTGAGCGCCACGTCTGTCGGTCCCTTGCCGACGGCCACTTTGGAGAGCACCTTGCCCTTCTTGGTGTCGAGCTTGACCAGCTCGTCTTTGTCGTTGTCGGTCACCACGATGAACTTGCCGTTCGGATCGACGGCCACACCCCACGGGGCCTTCACTTTGCCGAAAGTCTTCTTGACCTTCGCCTTGGGAGTTTTGGGCTTGCTTGGACTGCCCTTGAAGTTGATTTGGACCTTGTAGACGTTGCCCGCCACGGGGTCGGTGAAGAATGCATCGCGTTTCGGCTTCTTGAGCGCCATGGATTCACCGCTCGCAATCCCGGCGCTCGAGGAGGCCAGACCGATCACCCCGACCAGTGTGATGGCGACCATCGCAAGGTGTTTCTTCACTTCAGATCTCCCAGGCTGTTGTCTCGGCCCGCGCCCAAACTTCGCACATCAGTTCCGGCCAGGCAACGGATAGTGCCGGCGTTGTTGCGATATCAGTTCCCTTGCAGTGCGAAAAAGACAATGTCATTATCGCGAGATGGCACTTGGTGACCTGCAGAACCTGACGATCCTGGCCGTTGCGCAACTCGGCGAGGACGCTGTCGCGCGAGGCGTGCGCGAGTTCCTTGCGACCGAGACCGGGCGCGAGGTTGCCGTCCCCACGATCTTCGTGACGCTGACTCGGCTGGAAGATCAAGGGCTACTGAAGTCAGTCGAGGGTGACGCACCCGAGCGCGGCGGGCGGCGCCGCCGCGTGTTTGCAGTGACTCAGAAGGGCTGGGGCGCCGTGAAGAGCGCGCGTGCCGCGTCCGAGAAGCTCTGGGCTGGTCTTGATCGATGACGGGCTCCGAAGCGAGGTGGGGACGTGGGGCGCTGCGACGACTCCTTGTTGGCTGTGTTCCGGAAACTCCGTGGAGCGCGGAGTTTCTCGATGAGCTTGATGACGACCTGGCGCGACGCGCGGAGGCCGGCACCGGCCCGGGTCTGACCCTCTGGTATCTGCGACAACTCCTTTCCCCGGCAACGGTCGGTTTCGTGCGCGCAACACGTGCACGCGAGCGACGCAGGTGGCAAACGATGGGACGAATGGGCTTCACGAGCGGACTCATGCAGGACGTCCGCCAGTCGGTGCGCGGGATTCTGCGCGACCAATGGGTGGCGACACTGGTAGTCGCCACCTTGGCCGTTGGCATGGGCTCGGTCGCGGCGATGGTTGGAGTAGGGCAACGACTGTTTCTCAGCGGGCCTCCTCATGTGGCGGCGCCCCAACAACTGCACCGGGTGGTGCTCGAGTTCGAAGATCCCGGTGGCCGCCGTGCCTCTCCGTGGATTCCGTACAACACCGCGACGGCACTGCGCGGAGCGGTGGACTCGTTCGAGAGCGCGGCCATCTATAGGCGCGGCGACGAGCTAGCCGACTTTGGCGCCCGGGTGCGGCCCGTCGTCTTGACGACTATCGGCCCGAAACTACTTCGACGTCATGGGCATGCAGCCCGCGGCGGGCCGGCTCCCGGCGGTGTTCGAGGCTGGCGCCGTGCTGATTTCCGAAGCCGTCGCGATTGCCGAGTACGGCTCTGCGGGCGCCGCGTTGGGGCAATCGGTTCGAGTCGCCGAGATCGATGCAACGGTCGTCGGCGTGGCCCCTGCCGGTTTTGCTGGACCGGATCTCGAGCGAGTCGACATCTGGCACACGCTCGATCAGGCCGAGGCCGGTAACACGAACTGGTGGATCGCAGCGCGTCTTCCCGACACCGGCTCGCGGATTTCGGCTATGGCCGAAGCCCAGACAATTCATGACGCCACCGATCCCGGACGCTTCTTCCAGTGGGCGCGCGACGGACGAGTCGCAATGTCTGGCGTTGATGAAGACCCGACGGGCGAGCGCACCGTGGAGACCTCGATCGCGGTACTGCTCCTTGCGGTAGTGGCCCTGGTGCTGGTGATCAGCTGGGTGAACGTTCTCAATCTGCTCTATGCCCGGATGGCTCGCCGCGAGGGCGAGATCCTGGTGCGGGTTGCGCTCGGCATTGGCCGCTGGCAACTCATCCGACTGATGTTGACCGAATGCTTGCTGCTCAGCCTGCTCGGTGGCGCTGCGAGTGTGCCGGTCGCCTACGCGCAGGGCGCGCTGGTTCGCGATGTGCTCTTGCCGGATGTCGCGTGGGCCTCGTCGACTGTGAACGTTCAGCTTCTCGCGGTCACGTTCATGGTTGTGCTGGTATCCGGCGCACTGCTCGGGTTGCTGCTCGCTCGGCAAGCCGATCGGGCCGACGTGTCTCGAGGCCTGGCGGAGTCACGACAGACACCTGGCGGCGCAAGATCATGGCGCCAGACGGCGCTCGTTACCGGTCAGATCACGCTCTCGGCTGCGATGCTGCTCTGCGCCGGGCTCTTCGTGAAGAGCTTCTGGACAATGCGTGTGACGGATCTTGGCATCGACGCGGAAACGGTTCACGTAGTTGACCTTCGGTCGCTTGGGGTTGGTGCCGGCGGAGGTGGCGAGGCGGAGGAGCAGCTCTACGCCGAAGCAGTTCGCGCCCTGCGTGAAGCTCCTGCCGGACAGAGCGGTGGCCGGCAGGTCGCCATGGCGATTGGGTTGCCCTTCGTCACTGGGTTCGGCATGAGCGTGTACGTGGACGGGCTCGACGAGATTCCGGAACTCCCGGGCGGTGGGCCGTTCATCCACGTCGTTTCCGACGGCTACTTCGCTACCGTTGGCACCGACATCATGCGTGGCGAGGCGATTTCCGCGCTCCACATCGCCAGTGAAGCTCAGGTCACGGTGATCGGCGAGTCGACGGCTGCCGCGCTGTGGCCGGCCGGCAACGCGATCGGGCAATGCGCCAGGATCGGCGGCCCCGAGGATCAGTGCTACGAGGTCATCGGGATTGCCGAGGATGTTCATCAGCGGGGTTACCGCGAGCCGCCGTCGATGGTCTTCTATCTGCCGTTTGGCGTTCCCAAGCAGTTCTTCGGACCCTCGCTGGTAGTTCGCTCGTCGCGCGGCGGGCTGACCGAATCGGCGCTTGCCGCCGAGATCTCGCGTGCCGTACCCGGCGTTGACTACGTCGAGGTTCGGCGGCTCGACACGTTTCTCGAAGCCGAGATCCGTCCGTGGAAGCTCGGTGCGGTGATGCTGTCCATGGTGGCTGTGCTGGCCATCATCATGTCGCTGGCCGGCGTGTTCGGCGTTCTGACCTACGTGGTCGCTCAGCGCCGCCGCGAGATCGGCGTGCGGATGGCACTCGGTGCTACGGCGGGCGCGGTGCGCGGGCTCGTGCTCAGGCGTGGCGTTGTGACCGGCATAGTAGGTGTTGCGCTGGGCTTCGCGGCTGTTCTCGTCGGCTCCCGATGGCTCACGCCGCTGCTCTTCGAGACACCGGTTGGCGACCCTCTGGTGATGGGCCTGACAGGACTCGGCCTCGTGTTGTCGTCCGTCGGGGCCTGCCTGCTGCCGGCCGTGCAGGCATCCAGAGTCGATCCTGCTTCATCGTTGAGAGCGGACGCCTAGCCTGTCGACTTTGATCCGCAGGCGTCGCTGAGTGCCGCGTTCGCAAATTCCGTGGTGGGGGCAAGGGAGGCTATGATCCCGCCACACCACCGACTAAGTGCGAGGGCGCATGGAACGCAGCATTCGTAGGAAGTGGATCGCGTTGGCGATGTCGCTCGCGGCATTGTCCGGCTGCACCAATCCGGACGTTGATTCCGCTGAGGATCCCCTCGGCGCCGATTGGGACATCGTCGTTGTGGGTGGCGGCCTCATGGGAAGCAGTACGGCCTGGCAGTTGGCACGTGCTGGACAACGGGTGCTTCTGCTCGAGAAGCAGGCCGCGGTCTATAGCCAGGGATCGAGCTTCGGCGATGCACGGATCGCCCGTAGTCTGGGGCCGCCAGGTGATATGTGGTCCTACATGCACAACCGGACGGTGAGCGAGGCAGAGCAACTGATTGCCTTCCTCCGCGACCACGGCGACGACGCCGCCATGACCGATATCTATTCGACATCGCCCGTGAACTACGTACGGAATGAAGGCCGTCTTGAGGGATATGCCTATCTGCCCGATCAGCCGGACGAATATGAAATCGCGACGACGCCCGAGGAGGGGGTGGCGCGGTTTGGCCTCGCCATTCCGAGCGATGTGTTTGTGGTCCGCGAATACAAGGAGCATTCGGGCACCATCAATCCCTCCGCCTTGATCGGTCTGCTGCATCGCGCGATCGGGCTCGCGGGAGGGCACGTCGAATACGGCCGCGAGGTCACCGAGCTGGGCCGCACCGATACCGGCTACGAGTTGCTGATTCGCACCGACGGAGAGGAGGCCGGGCATAGGCTTGTGGCGCCCAAGGTCGTGAGCGCGGCCGGACCGTACACCGGGCCCCTCCTGAGCGAAATCGCCCCGGAGTTCGACGAGCTGATCAGTCCAGAGCGAGTGTTTCTCGCGTTCTATGAGATCGCCCCGGACTTCTGGGAAGGACTGTCCACCGAACAGCAGGGACGGCTTCGCGACCTGTTCCCGGCCATCAACAGCACGGTGGCCACTCGCGATGGAACCAACTTCTCGATGATCGAGCGCGATACCGAGCGGGGCACGCCGATTCTCAAGATCGGTGGTCACTTCCAACGTTCGGAAATCGAGGACCTCGATGCGGTGTGGGCGCAAGAGCTGAGCGCGGAGGAACTCGAATGGGCAAGCAGCAGCCTGCTGCGACATCTGTCGTTGCTCGACCTGGAGCTGACCTCCGATCACCTTCTGCTCGACTCTGGCTACTCGTGCGTCTACTCGCTCACGGCGACGGAAGTCCCGTACGTGACGCATGCACTGCGTCCGGACGAAAGCGTCGATCCGAACCTCGTGATCGTTGCTGGACTCTCGGGCGTGGGCGCGAAGGGTGCGCTGGCCTACGGCGTGATCGCGGCCGACCTGGTTCTCGACCGGACGGAAGCCTCTGCGGAGTACGTAGCGGCCCGTGCCGCCTTCGGGCTCGAGCGCTACCGCAACGATCGGACGAGCCTGTTGCAGTCGCCAGGCGCGCAAGCTGTGGGCTCCGGCGCCCGCTAGCCGCGCCGGCTCAAAGCCGGAATGGGCTACTCCCCGAGGGGGCTCGCGGCGTGGAGCGTGTTCACAACGACGACCACGTCGTAGGCCCAGGCGGTTTCGGCCAATTCTTCATTGCCGGCTTTCCCGGATCGAGTGTGGAGCAGAGGCCGCAGCGCCCGTAGATCGACAACGCTCCAGGCGCTGTCGGCCGCGGCAGTGAATACCTTCTCGAGCGCCGGTAGGTTCGCCGTGACGTCTCGGACTTCGCCGTTGGTCGGTGCGAAGTGGTGTCCGGCCACCACGATATTGAGAGAACTGCCGCCTCGGACGGCAGCGAGCTCATAGGCCTGGTTGCCCACGTCGAGCTGGTGGAGAGGACTGTGGCCGCGGCCGCCGTGCATCGCGCCGAGTTTGATGAACACTTTGCCGCCACCAGTGATGTCCGGCCCGCCAGGCGCCTGTATGTACTCGTTGAGGTGCCGTTTCATCAACCGGATGCGCTCGTAGTTGCTCCGGTAGTTCTCGCCGGCGCCGAACAACTGGTAGACATGCGCGCTCGCCGCGAGCTCGTCGATAACGAAGAGCGCTTCGTGGACGTTGCCGAACGCGCCACGCAGTTGTTCAACGTCGTCTCCCGTGAGTGTGAAGAAGATCGCCTGTTCGGTGCTCTGGGTTCGTTGGAAGTGGGCGAGCCCGCGCATTTCGCGCTCCCACCAGCTGTCGATCAGCGCCGCGGCCTCGGCGTTCGGGGCGAGTTCGCGCAGGCGGGCCAAGTGGAGGCGGCCGGAGCCGATAAATTCCTGATCCAGGCCCCAGATCGCGTAACCGGCCTCTACGGCGTCCACCAAAGCCTGAGCCTCCTCGCGTGCGTCGAAGAATGGCACGGTGAACGGGCTTGAGGCGATGAAGTTGTCGAACACCTGGATCGGATCGGGACCCATAGCAAGCTCACGCAGGATCTCCGCAGAGCGCGGCCCAACCTCGACAGCGTAGGTATCGAATCCGGCAGGGCGCAAGTCGCGGAGCAACCAACTGGTGAGCGCCGGGATCTCCTGGGTTCCGTGACGTTCGCCAAGGACGACGAACTCCGCCTCGCGCGCAGCTGTCCGCAGGAAATCCGCTCCGGCTCCGGAGAACTCTCCGTCTGAAGAGGACATCGACCATGAGTTGGCTTCGATGAGGGCCGCGACTCGATCGTTGTCCTGGGCGAGTGCTGAGGTCCGGGGCGCGATGGCGACGGCCACAAGGAGCACGGAAAGCCCTGCTTGGCGAAGGCGGGTTGACGTCTGCATTGAATGAAACCCCATTGGGAGAAGACGATCTTGGAGAACAAATACTATGTGATTTTATACATAACTGTTTTAGGTATGAATCACCTGAATCCGCCCGAACACAGAAAAGGCCCGGTGCCGCGGGGCACCGGGCCTCAGCTGGGCTTCGAAACTGGGCGGCTAGCCCTGAGTCCAGGCGGTATTGATGGCCGCGAGCTCTTCCGTGCTCAAGGGGCGCCCGCCGAGGATTTTGATCAGTTCCAGACTGTGCGGATGGCCCAGGTTGTAGTCCTCGAGCGCGCGGTAGGTGCCCACCGCCATGCCGTAGTTGCCCGCGAAGATATGACCGTCAGCCATGCGCATGTAGGTGTTGACCTGGGCGCTTTGATCGATGCTCATCTCGAACACCTCGAGCGCTCGATCGTAGTGGCCAGCGAGCATCAGGTACCAGGCGACGTCGGACAGGTCGTTGGCGCTCGAGGGGTAGCTGGGATTGTCGCCCGTGATGGACGCCACCTCGATGCCTTTGCCGGAGAGAACACCCTCCACGAAAGTGGCGGTGTACCCGACGGATGGCATCGTCACCACGACTTCGAGCTGGCCGTCGGGGAACGGCGCGCCGGCAACCGTGGCGGTCACCGTGGCCCGCAGTTCACCGACGCGCCTCCCCTCGTCGTTGATCGCCACCGGGGAGGTGACTTCCCAGCGCGAGGTAGCCGGGTAGATTTGGTCGCGCAGAAGCAGATTCCCCGTAGCCTGGACGACGCCATCCACGGTGACAGAGCCCGTCGTCTGGAAGATGAATGCCGGGTAGGTGCCGGGGTCGAGCCAGGCCTCGAGCCTGCCCTCCAGGTCACCGTCGGAGCTGGTCAGCGAGTCCGTCCGCAACGCGATCGTGCCGGTGAGGGGAAGTTCGCCACCGGGGTTGAAGTACATCGAAGCAGAGATGCTCTCGAACTCGCCCGTGGCTCCCGCGCCACCGGCCGCGCCGATCGAGGCCGCCGAAGCTGACTGGCGGTTCATCATGCGACTCGCCATCTGCCAGCCGGCGGGTGGGCCCGGGACATCTACCGACTCGATGGCCAGCGGGCCCTGCGGCGCAGCGCTGCTCGAAGTACCGCAGGCGAGAGAAGTCAGAGCGACGGCCACGAGCGCGCTGGACGCGGCGAGGCCCCGGAGGCGCGGTGTGCGGCGTGCTGCCGTTGAGACAGCTACTGGGTCGTTCACGTTCTTGAAACTCCGGACGGGGGATTCGGAAATGTCTTGTGTTCGACCCTACGGGCGCCGGAGTCGGCAGGTCTCACGACCATCTGATCCCGTGATTTCCTCAGTACCTGTAGGGCCCTGTCATTTCCTCATCAAAATTCCTTGCGGCGAGCGGGCAATTAATGTTTATTAAATTGCACATCAAATCGACAGCCTGGACCAGGACTCATGGCGCGCGATACATACCCGCGAGAACTCGAACAGACGGTGCTGTTGGCACTCGCTGCCGAAGGGAGCGAGGCGCAGGGTGGACAGGTCTACGACCGCATCGTCGAGACAACGGGCCGCGACCTGTCGCTAGCCGCGGTCTACATCACCCTCACGCGACTCGAGGAGAAGGGTTGGGCCGAAGTGAGGGCGGCGGCGCCCGCGGCGGGGCAGGGCGGCAAGCCGCGGAAGTTCTACCGCCTGTCCGAGGCCGGAGGCCTGATCCTGAACGACGCGCGCGAGCGCTTTGACGCTCTGTGGCGCGATGCCGCCGGCAACCCCCTCGTACGGCGGGCCGAGTGAGCGCTTCTCGCCGTCCGCCGGCGTTCGCTCGCTGGCTCCTCCAGAGGGTGCTACCCGCGCAGGTGCGCGCCGAAGTGCTCGCGGACCTCGCCAAGCGATGGGCCCGGCAGCCTCATCCGCGTCGCTGGTACTGGCTTCAGACCCTGCGGGCTCTACGACCCGCGCTCATCGATCGATTGCCGCGTCTCCGCGGCACGCGAGCTTCCGTCCCCGACCGCAGGAATGGCTCCATGGAATCGCTGCTACACGATCTGCGCTACGCCGCTCGCCAGGTCATCCGCAATCCTGGCTTCGCGGCGGTTGTCGTGCTGACTCTGGGCGTGGGGATTGGCGTGAATACGGCCATTTTCAGCGTCGTCAACGGGGTCTTGCTCGAACCGCTGCCCTACGAACACGCCGAGCGTCTACTGATGGTCAGTCGGCAGGCCCAGGCTTCGGGTGATCAGACGCCGATGGCCTTCGCTGCGGATGGCTGGGAGTTCGTCGAGTATTCGTCGTCGGTCGATTCCATGGTGGCATTCTCCGAAACTACAGTCGGCCCCATGGTCGGGGCCGATATCCCGCGACACGTCAAACTTGCGCGGGTGTCCGACAACATCTTCGACGTCTTCGGCGTTGCGCCGCATGTCGGACGGACCTTTGTCCCCGAGGACGGGACGCCGATACCTCCGGGACCGGACGGTCAACCGATTCCGAACCCGCCGCCGTTCTCTGCCGTGATCAGCCACGGCCTCTGGCAGCGCGCGTTTGGCGGCGACATCGGCGTGCTCAACAACGTCGTCGACATCTGGGGAACGAACCATCTGATCGTGGGCGTCCTGCCTCCAGGGTTCCGACTCGAGCTGCCGGCCGAGATGAACGTTGGGGAAGATATCGACGTGTTCGGTGTTTGGCGCACCGACTACCCGGCGGCGTCGCGTGAACCGGGCGCGGATTTCTGGCGCCTCATCGGTCGATTGGCGCCGGGAGCCCGTACCGCGGACGCGCAAAGCGAGGCGACAGCGTTCTCGGCCCGGTTACGCGAGGCGCACCCTCACCACGCTGAGCTTGGCTTCGAGATGCGCCTGGATCCGTTGCACGCCAAGGTCACCGGTCCAGCGAGCGGCACATTGGGCGTGTTCATTGGAGCGGTTGGGTTCGTCTTGCTGATCGCCTGTGCCAATGTCGCCAACCTCCTGCTGGTTCGCGGCACCGCGAGGCGCACAGAGATCGCCGTAAGGTCGGCCATGGGTGCCGGCCGTCGACGTATCGTGCGACAGTTGGTCACAGAAGCCGCGCTGCAGGCTCTCGCCGGCGCAGGTCTCGGCGTGCTGCTGGCGAGCACAACGGTGATCGCGATCAAGAGTCTTGCGCCCGCCGCGTTGCCGCGGGTTGAGGAAATTCGCCTAGATGGGCAAGCCCTCGCATTCACCCTGGCGGTGGCGATGTTGGCAACGGTGGTCTCCGCGCTTCTTCCGGCGCTTGCTGCCGCTCGTCCCGGTGCCAGTGGCCTGAATGTCAGAGGGGCCGGAGGCCGCGCGCGAACCTCTCAGCGCGCGCTGGTGGTTGCCGAGGTTGCACTGTCGATGATGCTGCTCGTCGGTGCGGGGCTGATGGTGCGTACGTTCGCAGAACTGCAGCAGATGCAGTTGGGCTACGAGCCCGAGCAGGTCATCACGGTAACCGCCACTCAGGGAGGAAGCCGCACGCTCGAGAGTTCGCTGGCCCTGGAGGATTCACTGGTCGATGCCGTCGCGGCACTCCCCGGCATCGAGGCCGCCGGCGTGGTTTTCCCCGTGCCCATGAACGGTGTGTACGACCGATCTGCGGAGTTCGCCCGAGACGGTTCGCAGGAGGACGCTACCGCCTGGAGTCGCGCCTATTTCCGGACGATTTCGCCGACCTATTTCGACAGCGTTGGCCTGAGCCTGCTGCGCGGGCGCGGCATCGAGCGTCACGACGCCGATCTCGATATCGATGTGGTCGTGATCGACGAACGGCTTGCTGCCAGGTACTTTGCCGGTCGGAATCCGATCGGCGAACGGATTCAGGTGCGTGGCATGCGTCCGCAGTCCGATCTCTATGAAGTGGTCGGCGTTGTGGAGTACTCGCCGCAGTGGGATCACCGCGATGAGCAGCCGACGATGTATTTCCATCGGATCCAGTACCTGAGCGCCGAGATCTCGGTGATGGCGAAAGTCGCGGGCGACCCGACAGCCGCCGCGCAGTCGGTTCTCGAGGCGGTGCGGACCACGGCCCCGCAGTTGCCGGCCGATCTCGCCCCGCTCGCCTGGTTCGTGAGCGAGGCGCTCACGCCAACTCGATTCGTGCTCGTGCTACTCACGGCGTTCTCGGCGCTCGCGGTGATTCTCGCCGCGGTCGGGCTCTACGCGGTGCTCGCCTATACCGTGCGTCAGCAGACGCAGGAGATCGGGATCCGAATGGCGCTAGGTGCGGGCACCACGACGCTCGTTGGTTCGGTCGTTTCGCAGGGTGTGCGCATGGCCGTGCTCGGCGTCTTGCTTGGGCTCGGCTCCTGGACTGTGATCGGCGGCTTTCTCGAGTCGCAACTCTACGGCGTCACTGCATACGATCCGCTCGCGCTAGCGGCCACCGCCGCGGTGTTGATCGCTGTGGCCGCGGCCGCGAGCTACGTCCCGGCGCGTCGCGCGTCGCGCGTAGATCCGGTGGCCGCTCTCAGCAGCGAAGGCTAAGGCGAGGTTCTCGCAAGGGCGAGTACACCGCGGGTGGCGGTGAGTTTGTGACCTGACGTCGGTCGGAGCAGAATCCGGGACTACGCCGATCCAGCGGCTAGCCAGCCCGGAGAACGCTTGATGTCGGACGCTCGAGGCCCGAGTTTGATGCCCCGTGCCGTACGTTTCGCCGACGTGGCGATGGCGCGGCCGAAGTGCGCGGGACTCGACGCGGTCACAAAGCTGGCCCACTTCGCGATCGTTACCTATCTGGTGGAGCCTGCCGCTCTCCGAGCACATATCCCCGAACGCTTCGAACTCGTGACCGTCCCGACCCGTTCGGGGCAGCGAGGACTGATCTCGGTGGTTCCCTTCGAAGATCGCGATTTCACGTCGGCCGTGTTCCCCGCGCCGCGTTTTCGTTTCGGCCAGACCAACTACCGGGCCTATGTACGAGATGTCGAAACCGACACACCGGCGGTCTGGTTCTTCGGGACCGTGCTTGATTCGTGGACGGTCGCGATCCCACGGCATCTGTGGCGGTTGCCGTGGCATCACGGGCGGATGGAATTTGACTGCGAGTTGGAGAGCGGACTCTACGGTCGCTATCGAGTCGAAACGTCATCGCGCTGGGCGTCGGCGCGACTGGAGTTGGCGCAGACCGGGGACGAACAGTTCACTCACGTCGGGTTTCCTGACGCGGCGACAGCGTTCGCGGTGCTGACCCACCCCCTGAAGGGTGTGTATCGCCGCCGTGACAACGAACTCGGCTCTTATGACGTCTGGCACGATCGTCTTGAAGTGAAGCCGGCTGCCTGCCTGTCGGCGCGATTCGATTTGCTGGACCGATTGGGGCTGGTTTCCTTCGAGCGCCAGGCGAGGCCCTACAGCGTCTTGGTTCAGCCCGAGACCGAGTTCACGATCTACCTACCGCCGCGGCGACTTGGACCTACGGCCGAGAACGGGTGAACGTCACGTCTCGTTGATTCCGCTCGGGCCGATCGCCGACGGTTTCCCAGGACTGCCAGCGAATCTCGTCCTCGCTCACGAAATGGATCGAGATCCGCTCATTGACCCGAACCAGTTCGTCGCGACTGCGGATCGTGTAGGTGCGGCGGAAGTGCAGGATCTGCGTGGCGGAGTCGTAGTCGCCAACCCGGGCCTGCGGCGACGTGAACCCTCGGCCGACTTCCCACATGGCGAACGAAGCCCGGTAGCCGTCGTACCCGAGATGCGCAACGCGCGAGAGTTCTCCGTTTTCCGTGAGTCGTAGCTCGAACCAGGCGTCGTCGAGCATCGCCGTAACCGAGGCGACCTGCGAGATGGGGTTGCTGTTACGCCCGGCGACGCCGCGAACGGACCACGTGCCCAGGAGCCGGGCCACAACGTCATGCTCGGCGCCGGGCGCGAGGGCGCGGCGGATCTCGTCGGTCATGCCGTGCCCTTGATTCACGGCCGTGGCAGGACCCCAGACGGCGTCCATGTCGCCACTCGGGACAACGGTGGACTGCGCAGCGTGGGCAGAAGTGGCGAGGATCATCACTGCGAGAACGTGCTTCATGAATTGCTCTCTTGCGGCGGAATCGAGGTCGTCTGGAACGCTATGGGATGGCTGCGATCACTTCTATGACAGCCGCCGTAGGCTCTCGCAATTTGGGATCGCTCTGGGTTCTAATAGTTGAATCAAACCGCAGGAGGATGCGATGCGCGGAGTGTTGATGGGCGGAGGGCTCGTCTTGGCGGGCGCTGGAGTCGTGCTGGCCCTCTGGGGGCCGATCGCCTATGAGTATGCGACGGGCTACGAACTGCCCGCGCCAGTCGCCGCCGACCGGGCGGCGATGTCGATTTGGTCAGGGGTCGCTCTGCTACGCTTCTGCGGGGCGCTCATGGTTATCGCGGGCGCCGCGATCTGGGCAGGCCAGCAAGACGGAAACCTGGGGCAGGCTCAGCGGCGCGCTCTGGCCGGGAGTCTCTTCGTCGCGGCAGTGATCACCTGGATCCAGGTAAAGGCGATCATGGGCTCGCCCGTTGGCTATGCGTTCGTAGTCCTGCTCGCTGGGATGGCTGTCGCGACCGCGCTGTCGGTTCAGGGTCAACGGCAGGCATCGTGAGCGCGCGCTTTGACTTCAGTGCGCTGCGTCGCTACCCGCCTCGCGACGCCGCCAAGCCGCGCCCCCTGTTGATGCTCGCGCTCATCTTGCTGCCGTTGGCGAACGTGGCGAGTGGACTGCTGCTGGAGGCCTGGGTGCTTCCCGAGGCGGAGTTCTGGATGTCCGGCAATCTCACAGATTTCATGATGCTGATCGTCGCCGGTCTCGGTGCTTGCGGCATGTGCTGGGAGTGGGGTCGTGAACGCGCCGCGGCTCCTGACGCGAAGGGGGCCTGACAGTGTGGGAGCAAGTGATCGAGACACTGCGGCTTACGATCCTGGGAGTCGCGCAGGTGAGTGGGGGCAACGTGAGGGCTGCGATCCTGATGGTCTCCACGGCCGCACGGCTGGTGCTGTTTCCGCTGACGCTCAAGTTCGCGCGCCAGGCGGCGCGGCACCAGGCGCTCCTGCGAAAGTTGCGGCCTGAGCTGGATCGCCTGAAGAGCGCCCACAAGGATCCGCTGAAGGCTGCTGAGGCACAGCGGGCCCTGCTCGCCCGTCACGGGGCCACTACGATTCCGGTGGGGTGCGTCGGCAGCCTGGCGCAGGCACCAGTGTTCGTCGCCATGTTTCAGGCGATTCGACGAGTCGCCGGCGCTGGCGGGCGCTTCCTCTGGATTCCGGACCTCGCTCGTCCCGACATTCTTCTCGGGCTGGTAGTCACGGGGCTGACGTACCTGTCAGTTCAGGGCGCGGCCGCAGCGGTGCCTCCCGAGCAGCGGGCCTTTCTGCTGGTCCCGGTCGTCGCGACGCTGATCCTCCTCGTGACCAGTCCGGCGGGCGTTGGCCTGCACTTTGGCGTTTCGGCCGTTGCTGGATTGGTGCAGTCGCGCATCGTCCGCCGGGCCGTCGCCGAGTAGAGCCAGGCCTTCGTGCTAGCGGGCGTGTAGCCAGTCGGGCAAGAACGAACTTCCGGTGGCCGCGAGATCCGGTGTGTGTTCGACGCCAGCCTTGGTCAGCTTCTCTTGGAGTTCGCCGTCGTCGAATGCGCTCAGCAGTTCGGTGCAGCCTCCGAGGAACTCGCCGCCAACGAACACCTGCGGCACTGTGAAACTGCCCGAGTGTTGACTCAACGCGTCGCGCACCTTGCCGCCCCAGTTGTTTTCCTGCGCCTCGGCTGAGTCGAGTTCGATTGCGCGGTACTTCACGCCCAGCGCGGCGAACATGCGACGGATCGCCCAGCAGAACTCGCACCACTCGAGCGCGAATACGGCCACGGGGGCCGCCGCGTCGGTCACTGCCAGCTCGACGTACTCCACGGCTCGCGGATCGAGTCCCGGACCGGCGGCAGGGTCCGCGACGGCGGGCAGTGTTTCCTGATCGAATCGGTAGTTCGGAGATGACTTCGAGATTTCCTCTTCGGCCGTGTCCATCTCTGCGTCGATGTCGCCGAAGAGGGGGGTGCTGAGGTAGCGCTCGCCGGTGTCGGGGAGCATGCAGAGGATGTGTGAGCCCGGCTCGGCCATGCGCGCGATGCGAACTGCTCCCGCGAACGTAGCACCACCGGAGATCCCGGTGAAGATGCCCTCTTCGCGAGCAAGGGCCTGAGAGGCCTCGATGGACTCCTGGCCGCCAACCGGGACCGTTCCGTCGAACAGACCGGCCTTGCGGGCGTCTTCTGCAAGCTTCGGCACGAAGTCGGGCGACCAGCCCTGAACCAGGTGCGTTCGGAAGGCAGGATGACTCGTGGTTGGCGCACCAGAATCGTCCTGAGCCTGCGCGATGCCGCTCGCGAGCATCTGCGAATTGTCCGGTTCAGCGACGATCACCCGAGTGTCGGGCCGTTCCGCCTTGAGAACGCGGCTCACTCCCTGGAGAGTCCCGCCGGTGCCGAAGCCGGTGACTCAGTAGTCGAGAGACTCGCCGCTGAAATCGTCGAGGATTTCGCGCGCGGTAGTACGCGAGTGCATGTCCGCGTTGGCCTCGTTCTCGAACTGGCGTGGCACAAACCAGCCGTGCGTTTCTGCCAGTTCGACCGCCTTGTTGAGCATGCCGATGCCGCGGGCCGGAGCAGGTGTGAGCACGACCTTGGCGCCGAGAAATCGCATCAACTTACGACGCTCGACGCTGAAGTTCTCGGCCATCACGATGACCAGCGGGTAGCCCTTCTGAGCGCAGACCATGGCCAGGCCGATTCCGGTGTTACCGCTCGTCGCCTCGACAATGGTCTGGCCTGGACTCAAGTCCCCTGATGCCTCAGCGGCCTCGATGACGCCCAGCGCCATACGATCCTTCACCGATCCCATCGGGTTCATCGCTTCGTACTTGACCCAGATCTCGGCTCCTTCCGGTGCCAGCTTGTTGATCATGATCACGGGCGTGCCGCCCACAGCTGCGAGAATGTTTTCGTACTTCATGGCATTTCCGGTAAGAGCGTCGGTGCGTTGGGTCCTCGCACTGATTCACCGGAGATCGACCTATTGAGGCTCGCCAGGGCGCGTTTCTCCCCAGGATCAAAGAAGCCCCGGCGCGAGTGGCCGCGCCGGGGCTCCGGAGATCTTGATTCTGAGGCTGAAAGTCCGCGCTACTCGTTGCGAAGTGATTCGATCGGGTCGACCCGTGACGCGCGGCGCGCCGGGAGGTAGCTGGCCAGGAGTCCGATCAGCACCATCGTGGTCGACATTCCCAGGTAGGTGATCAGATCGGCCGGCTGCACGCCGAACAGCACGCTCTCCAAAAGTCGGGTGACGCCAGCCGAGGCGACGAGTCCGAGCACCACGCCGATGGCGAGGAGAAGTCCACCCTGCCGAATGACCATGCGCTGTACCTTCACCGCGCGGGCGCCCAGGGCCATGCGGACCCCGATCTCACGCGTGCGCTGGGTGACCACATAGGAGAGCACGCCGAAGAGGCCGAGTGCTCCGAGAACGAGCGCCAGCGAAGCAGCGACTCCGATCGTCAACATCGTGAACGACACGTCCGCCATGGAGTCGGCGGCGAGACCCTCCATCGTGAAGACCCGGTACATGGGGGCTGTAGGGGAAGCCTCGCGGACCGCAGCGCGAACCTCGGGACCGATGCTGTCGGTGCGAGTCGTCCGGATGACATATGCCGGCGAGCCCATCACGCGGTCGTTGCCCGGCTGACCGACGAACGAGAAGTACACATGCCCCATGGGGTCGTCGCGGAAGCTGTTTTGCATCACGTCTTCCACGACGCCGACAACCGTGTCCCAGGTTTCGAGATCCGCACGGCGGAGCTGACGTCCTATCGGATCCTCGCCGGGCCACAGTGCCTCCGCCGCAGTCTCGCTGATTACCACGTTGCCGCTGGTTTCGGCGGTCTCATTCGCCGTGAATTCGCGGCCGCGGAGCACCTCGATACCCATGGTCTCGAAATACCCGTGCGCCGCCCATGTTTGCGGCAAACGTACCCCCGCCTCCTCTTCGGCGCCGGGGGTGTCCTCGGTGAGGAACCTCGTCATGCTGACGCCCTCATTGAGGGGGAGGTTCTCAACCATCCCGACGGACTCAACTCCGGGGAGAGCCGCCAACCGTTCGGCGAAATCGGCGTGGAATCGGGCAAACGTCGCCGCATCGACGAGGTGGTCGTCACCAGGTGCGATCTGGAACGTGAACACGTCTTCGATGTCGTAGCCGGGGTCCACATTGCGGAGTTCCCAGAAGCTGCGTGCCAGGAGTCCAGAGCCGATCAGCAAGACAAGTGCGAGAGCGGTTTGTCCTACGACCAGGGCGTCTCGTCCCCAGTGACGTCGGTTTGTTGAACCACGACCGGACTCGTGCAACCGAGTGAGTCGGGGCGACGAAGCGCGCAGCGCCGGCACCAATCCGCACGCGAGAGCGGTGAAGGCAGCGGCCACGGCGGTGAATACCAGGCTCAACGTGGTGATCTCCGCGTCGCCGAGGCGCGGCACTCGGCGGGGTGCGATTTGTTGCAACGCCGGGACACTGATCCATGCGAGCCCGACCGCAAACACGGCGGCGGCTGCAGCGATCAGGAATGCTTCAGCGAGTTGAGCCCGCACGAGAGCGCCGCGTCCCGCCCCGAGTGCGCGGCGGACGGCCATGTCCCGTTGTCTTCCTTCGGCACGCACCACGAACAGGTTGGCGACGTTGCCGCAGGCGATGAGCAGAACTATTGCCACGGAGCCGAGCAGAACCCAAAGCGCCTGCTCAACGGGCCCGACGAGCATCTCTCGGATGCCGCGAACGACCGCGCGGTGCTGCTCGATGACCGCGGCGTATCTCGGGGAGCCGCCAAAACGCTCGGGGAGTTCTCCCGCAAGCGCGGTGAGCTCGTTCGACAGAGAGTCGTGATCCGCACCTGGCGCCATGCGTCCAACCAGTGCGTCACCAAAGCGGCCCGGATTGAGGGTCTCGGGGTCGAGCCAGTAGGACAGCCAGACATGAACGTCTTCGCGATGGAACCAGAACTCGGGACCCATCACTCCGATCACGGTGCGGTGCTGGCCGGAGATCTCTACGGTGCGCCCCACAACATCGGGATCAGAGCCGAACCAGGTGCGCCAGGTGCGATGACTGAGAACGACGATGAGGTCCTCGTCCTCGGGCTGCGGCAGCCGGCCTATCATCGGCGTGGCCTCGAGAGTGTGGAAGAACGTCCAATGCACCCACGACATCCTTACGCGCTCGATGCGGTCATCGAGTTTCAGGGTGTTCGTAAAGGAGTTGAAGTTTGAGACGTTCTCCAACAGTTGCGAGCGCTCCGCGTAGTGCACCAGGAATTCGTTCGAGACGCCGAATTCGTCCGGGAAATCCGAGCCCGGAGCTGACGCGGCGATGTAGACGAGCCGGTCGGGATTGGCGTAGGGGAGCGGACGCAGAAGCACCGCGTCGACGACGCTGAAGATCGCAACGTTGACGCCGATCGCCAGCGCGAGCGTGGCGATCGTGACAACTGTGAAGCCGGGAGATCGGCGTAGCGTGTAGATGGCGTGCCGCAGATCGGTGAGCCAGGAAGTCAGCATCGTTGCTCGGTCCTGTTGATTCGGGGAGGGTAGTCCTGGGTGGCTCCACGCCGGGTCTCGGCGCTCGGCGAAGGCGGCCCGGACGAGATCCAGTGCCGTGAGCAGGCGGAAGAAGAGGCCGGCCATCAGCCCACGGGCGTGGGCGTGCTCGGCATCACGCCGGATTTGTTCGGTGATGTCCGCGCCAAACTGCACTCGGAAGGGCGTCGGGAACAGGCGGATGAGGGGCAGGGGGAAGTCCTTCATCGGCCGCCGTCCGCTATTCCAAGGCGGTCCTCAGCCAGCGCCGCCACATCGCGCAGGCGCCGGGCTTCGTTCGCGAGGGCCTCGCGCCCTGGCTCCGTGAGGCCGTAGTACTTCCTGGCGCGGCCGGGATGAGGCTCATCGGGTTCCGGCGCCTCTGTTTCGGTCACCCAGCCCGCGCTGATCAGCCGCGCGAGTACCCGATAGAGCGATCCGGCTCTCGGCTGTAGCGCGCCACTCGACTCACCCTCAACCGCGGTCTTGATCGCGTATCCGTAGCGCGGGCCCTCGGCCATTGCGAGGAGCACGTGGTATTCGAGATTGCTGATGCCGTCGGCGTCGCGCTGGCTCATGGTGTTGTCCCGGTAATTGCTCTCAATACATATACGTCGAAAGAGTATTTAAGTTTCGAGTTCTCCTGTCAACGCTTCCGGTCGGTGGTGAGTACTGGCGTGTAGGACTACATCCCCAGTGTCGTCGCGCAGACGAAGGACTCCCTCTTTATGACGCGTGAAACCCGTTTGAGGATTGGATACGCCGCGGCTCTTGTTGCCCTTTTCCTCGTCGGACTGCCCGTCGATGCACAGCACGGCAGTAGTCCCTTCGAGGTTCCGGCTGACGTCACGTGGCCCGGGAATCAGGGCGTCGTGGAACTTCCGTTCGAGACCTATCGGAACTGGATCGTGGTTCAGCTGTCGATCAACGGCTCACGCCCCTTGAGGATGGTGCTCGATACAGGAGCGCCGATGATCCTTGTGCCGCAGGAGAGTACGGCCGCGACCCTCGGGCTCGGTGATTCGCAGCGCATCATGGTCGGCGGAGGCGGTGACGGCGACATGATCCCGGCCGATCTCAGTCAGGGGGTGAGCGCCACGTTGGGGCCTCTCCAGATCTCCAATGCCAATGTTCTGGTCGGGCCGGGGAAAGACGTACTGGGCGGGCTGGACGGGGCGTTCGGCGGCTCCGTATTCCAGAACGCCGTCGTCGAGATTGACTTCGAGGCAGAGGTGGTTCGCTTCCATCCGCCCGTGTCGTTCGAGTACGACGGCGCCGGTCGCGAGGTCGCATTGGGCGTTTCACCGTACGGACAGCCGTATCTGGTCGATATCCCGGTTGAAGTAGTGGGCCGAGACGAGATTCTGGCCAAGCTCCACCTGGACACGGGGCGCTCGTCTGCTCTCCAACTCTGGATGGACTCGCCGTCAGCCGGCTACGCCACGGTCGAATCCATAGTGGGCTGGGGCGTGAGTGGACCGGAGAGTGCCAGCGTTGGGCGTGTCGCGAGTGTTGAGCTCGGTGGGCTACGACTGGAATCGATTCCGGCCGGATTCAAGCCAGACGCCCCGCTGGCTCGAATGGCGCCGGGTCTGCGTCTCGACGGTGCCATTGGTGTCGAGGCACTTCGTCGATTCCGTCTCTTTGTGGACTATCGCGGCGGACGCGCGATCTTTGAGAAGGGTGATCGCTACGCCGTGCCCTTTCCGTACAACACCACCGGCGTGGTACCGGCACCGTGGGCGCCGGGCGAAAGCTCGATGACCGTGGCCTGGCTCGTCCCGGGTTCGCCGGCGGAGCGCGCGGGCATGATGCGTGGGGACGAGATCATTACGATCGATGGGTCGTCGCTGAGCGAGCTGCCGCTTACGCGCATCTTCACTGTTTGGGAAAGCGGAGCAGGTACGTCGATTACTTTGCGTGTTCGCCGCGCGGGGGAGGACTTCGACGTAACGCTCACTGCCCGCGAATTGCTCAGCTGAAGGAATTACTCCGAGCGCAGCGCGTCCATCGGTTCGATGCGCAAAGCGCGTCGCGCTGGTACCCAGGAGGCGAGCAGTCCACCGAGCAAGAGCAGAAACGCCAGCAGGGGGACCACCACGCCCACGCTCATGGGGATCTCGAACGGCAGCAGGCTGGTGAGCTGCGCGAGCAATAGAGCCAGCACGATGCCGGCGGCGAAGCCGATCCCGAGTTGACGTGCCGTGCGCCCGAGTACCGCCTGAAGCACGGCTCGCCTCGGCGCACCCAGGGCTACCCGTGTGCCGATCTCTCGAGTGCGAGTTGTGACGGCCAGCGAGGCGAGTGAATACACGCCGGCGAGCGACAACAGCATCGCCACACCGCCGAGCCCGGCGAGGGCGGATCCCACGGCGGCGAATGTGCTGCGAACCTCCCAGCCCGCCCTTGAGTAGGGCATCGTGTCCGTGACCCGCACCGTGGGGTCCATCTCCTGGACGGTGGCGCGCAGCCCCTGCGCGAGGTCACGCACCGAACCGGAGAACCGGACCGCGGCGTAGACAGGGTTTGCAGCCGCCAACGGCCGATAGATCTCGCCGCCGGCAGTGGCGCTGCGCAGCGGAGGCGCCAGATCCGGTACCACGCCGACGATCTCCGCCCACTCGCCAAGTGCGCCGTCGTCCATCACCGTACGCAACTTGCGACCTAGAGGCGTGCCGCTGCCCAGAACGTCCGCCGCGAAACTCTCGCTGACAACGACCACGGGAAAGGCCTCCAGCTCGGCGTCGGCCGCGTCAAAGACTCTACCTAGAGTCGGCGTGACGCTCAGAGTTTCGAAGAGGCCTGGACCAACGCGGGTTCTGCGTACCCGCCGGGTGATCGTTTCAGTGTCGCCGTCGACCTGCACCAGCTCCTCGCTGTTGCTCTGCTTGGGGATCTGTTGGGTGATGGCGGCAGCCTCCGCCCCAGGAATACTGCGGAGCGCATCGGTCCACTGCTTGAGGCGCTCCTGCATCTCCTCCCGGTTCGCACCGTTGGCACCCGTTTGCTCCGCGATTCGAGGATCGCGGTAGAGCATCGCGGTAAGAACGCGGTCCTCCGGCACTGGTCCCGCGGCAACCTGCGTATAGGTTGCGAATGCGTTGGCGAAGAGCCCGCCAAGGCCCAGCAGCGTAAGCGCTGCCACCAACTGCAGTTCGAGCATCACCGCAGCCACGCGGCCCAGCGAAGCGTTCGAGCTGCGTGCGCCACCGGAGTTGAGCAGGCGCGCAGCATGATCGGTCCTGGTCACTCTCAAGGCCGGCAACACCCCGGCGAGCCCGCTGGCGACGAAGGCCAGCGTCGCCGCGTAGATGAAGACGACCGGTGACACGTCGAGGTTGATGAACATCGGCAGCGCTCCATCGATGGCGCGGTCGAGTCCGAGGAGTACCCACTTGAGCAGGAAGGTCGCGAGAAGGGCGGCCAGGAGACTTGGGAGCAGCGACTCCAGAAAGAGCTGGGTCACAATGCGCACGCGAGGCGCACCCATGGCAGCCCGTACAGCAAGTTCGTCAGAGCGCATGGCGCAGCGCGACAGCACGAGCGTGGCCACGTTGAGACTCACGCCGCACAGGAACACCAGAAGGATTCCGAGAACCAGGCCGGCCGCGATCTTGAAGGGGCCTGGCACCAGTGCGTCGGCGTAGAGGACAACCTGGACGCCCAACTCCGAGGGGCCGTTCGCGAGTTCGCGCGCAATCACCGTGAGTTCCTCGGAGGCGCTCTGCGGGCTCGCGCCTTCCTCGAGAATTACCCAGGTGATCGAGTACTGATCGTTACGCTCCGTCGGGCCTGCAGCCACCCGGGCCGCGGCAGCCTCGCCAGTCGCATCCAGCGACAACGGGATCCACGCCTCCTGAGCGGCTGGGAAGAGCCAGCCACGCGGCATGACGCCGACGACGGTGTGTTGGCGGCCGCCGAATGGCACCACGGTGCCAACGATCTCATCCGACTCGTCGAAGAGGCTCCGCCAGATGAAATAGCTGATCACCATGACAGGTTCGGCGCCTGGCAGCGCATCGTCCTCCGACAAGTGGCGTCCGAGGACGGGCGGTGGCGCGATCCGCGCAAAAGCGGCGGGCGACACGCGAGCGGACTCCAGAGGGAAGGGCGGTCGATCGCCGTGCTCGATTGCCGGGAAGATGATCTGAGCGGCGCCGATCATCTCGATCGAACGAGCGCGTTCCGCCCACGCTCGGACCTCGTCGGGATACACGTCCTGGGTGGCACCGATCTCGGCACGGTTGACCAGGGCGGCGTAGACGGTGTCGCCGCTCGGGAACACCGAGCTCACCAAGAAGAACCCTTTGGCTAGCGTGAATGCGATCACGGATAGGCCGATCACAGCGGCCAGCGCGACGACTACCGTGAGGGTCGCGGCAGGCTGCCGGCGTGCCTGACGGGCTGCGACGCGGATGTCGGACCGTGTTACCAAAGTAGAAAACGGGATTGTCCGGAGTTCCTTGAGCCGAGCATTCACAAAACCAAGCGCTTGCCGGCGGTACCAACGGCGTGCGGATCGCGGCGAATCGGCGTGCGCGCGGTGGCGGAATTCCTCCGTCAGATCGGCAGCGATGTCATGGCGGCGATCCCGCCACACGACACGGTTGACGAGTGCTCGCCAGAGTCGAGGCGGATTCACCGGGAGCCTTCAAGGACGGCACCGAGGCCGTGCCACATGCGGGAGTACGTTTCCTTGGACCGCCGCACCAACTGCAGTCCCGCGGCGCGAACGCGGTAGTAGCGCCGCGGTTTTCCGCCACGGTCGTCGCGTGGCGCGCCGAGCTCAGAGCCTACAAGGCCATGCTCTTCTAGCCGTCGCAGGGTGACGTGGATCGTCGCTCGCGACAGGCTACGCCCGGCACGCTCGTCGAGTTCCTCGGCGATCGATACGCCGTACGCATGGTCCTCGAGCCGCAGAATGGCAAGTAGAACCAGGAATTCCAGATCGCCTAGCGAGTCCTTCGACATGGCGGTTACCTTCGATTTCGAGTTTGGTTGATGTTGTCAACGTTGATATTGTCAACAATAAGAACGAAGGACTCGTCAGTCAAGTTGCATGCTAAGTTGCGGGTATGAGTTTTCTTCGCCCGCGCCGCCTTGTCGGATTCGTGCTCTTGGCCGTAAGTGGCTACGGCCTGGCCTTCGTCTCTGGCCTGGCCGGTCTCGCGTTCGGCGCGTTGTTCTTGCTCGGGGCGGTCGGTGAAATCGGCATCTGGGCCGAGGTCTTGCATGGCTGGCGGCGCACCGAATCCTAGTTCCCCCGCGCGTGGACAGCCTGGCTCTCGATTGCCGTTGGTTGTCGACACCAACGTCTTCGTCGCTGCGGGCTTCAATGAGGGCAGCGCATCCGCGAGGATTCTCGAGTCGGCCCGAGCCGGCGAGTTCGCGATTCGCTGGAATCAGCGGACTCGCGGTGAGACTCAGCGCATTCTCAGCCAGATCCCGCCGCTCTCCTGGAGTCGGGTGGCCGCGTTGTTTTTGCCTGAGTTGGAAATCACAGCGCCGCTCGACACCGGGCCATTCGATTTCGTGAAGGGTGAGGTGGATCGCGAATTCGTGGCGCTAGCCGACGCGTCGAACTCAACTCTCGTCTCCAGCGACGATGACCTGCTGGGTCCGCGGAGCCGACTGCCGGTGCGAGTCTTTTCGCCTTCCGAGTTCTTGAGCTGGTGGCTCCGGTGAGCGACCGCGCAGACGACCCGATGCTCCGGGTATCCGTGGTGGGCACCAGTTGCAGTGGCAAGAGCCACGTCGCGGCGCGTCTGTCCCGGGCGACCGGCTTGCCGCATACCCAATTGGACGCGGAGTACTTTCTTCCTGATTGGCAGGAGCGGCCGACCGATGAGTTTCGCGACCGAGTCGAGAAGATCGCCTCGGCCGATCGCTGGATCATTGATGGGAACTACTCAAAGGCGCGTGACCTGGTCTGGGCTCGCGCGACGCATGTGGTCTGGCTGAACTACCCCTTGCCGCTCGTGTTTCGCCGCGCGCTCGCGCGCACCATGCGCCGCGTTATCAGTCGTGAACCGCTGTACGCCGGCAATCGGGAGTCGTGGCGTCGGACCTTTCTGTCACACGACTCGATCCTGATCTGGGTGCTCGCAACCCATCGCCACAACCGCGAGAAATATGGCCGCCTACGCGCTGCGCCGGAATGGCGGAAACTACCGTTTGTAGAACTCAGGCGATCGCGTGATGCCGACGAACTCGTGGCACACGTGGAAACGATGCGCGGCGGCGCACCAGCGGGCGGATCAGGAGAGCGGAAGTGACGATCAAGGACGACCTTGCAGCAGAACTGAAGGACGCCATGCGAGAGCGTGATGGCGCCCGTGCGGACGTCGTACGGCAGATCAACACCGAGATCCAACGCGTGGTTACCGCTCCGGGCTTCGATGCCGAACCCGACGACGACCTATATCGCGTCACGATCGCCGCGTACGCCAAGAAGATGCGCAAAGCGCTGGTCGAGTACGAGGGCTACGGTGAGCGCGGCGCTGAGGCGGCAGCGAAGCTTCGCTTCGAGGTCGAATACCTGCAGCGGTGGTTGCCGGAGAGCGTGTCGGCCGCAGATCTCGGAGAAATCGTTGATGCCGCCATCGCGGAGCTGGGAGCGTCGGACCCTTCAGCGATCGGTCGCGTGATGGGACACATCATGAAGAATCACGATGGTCTCGATGGTACGGCCGTCAACCGGGCGGTTCGCGAACGACTTAGTTCAGAAGGGTAAGATTCCGGCACCGCGTCACCCTACCCAGAAGACCCCCGGGGAAGAGCTGATGACGAAGAGATCTGGGCACGCCATCCCTGTCTTGGCTGCGTGCGCGACGATCGCAGCGATCGGCTCAGCGCCGGCGCAGGAAACGGCGTCGCGTACCGACTTCCTCACGTTGGCTCAGGGGGCTCTTCCGATCAGCTGGAGCACCACCGGCCCACGCCAGCCGGGCAACGACATCGCTCTCGCGGTGGTGGATGGGAACCATGGCGGGTTCTCACTGGTAGGTCTGGCGGACGCCGAAACAGCGACGGAGTTCGTGTTCGAGCTGCCCGCACTCACCTCGTTCGATCGATTCGCGGTGCCCGAGATTCACGAGACCCCGAGCCCTTCCCAGACCTTCTCCCGAATCGTCGAGATCTACGGGAGCGCGGACGGCTTGGACGCCGACTTTGAACTCATCGCCCAGGGCGAGTTGGCAACGCACGCCGAGCGGGGCCTGGTGACGGATCTCGATATCGTCGCGTCGCCAGCTGTTCGCTGGGTGAAAGTGCGTCTCGTCGGAGGCATCGACGTCCAGCGTGAGCAGATGTACTACGAGTTCAGCGAGATCATCGGCAACGGTGAACAGGAGACGGTGCCGTTGTCTGAGGGCTTCAACGGGATCTGGCGCGGCCGCGGTGTGCTCGTCGAGCTCAAGCAGGTAGGACCGACCGTGACCGGGTGCTACGGCGCGTCGGGAGGACTGCTCTCGGGAACTGTCTCAGGCAACGTGCTCCGCGCGCGCGGTGAAGACATGACTTCCGGAGTGGAGAGCCTTTTCGTGCTTCTTCTCGACGGGGAAGGCGGAATCAGCGGAGTGTCGTCCTCAAACGGGGCTCCCTTCCGTCTCTATGCAGGAGGCATCGCTCCGGACGGAACGACGACCCGTTGCACGGAAACGCCCGAACCCGAACTGGGCTGTGGGTCAGTGATCCACGGCATCAATTTCGACTTCGATTCGGCAGATCTCCGTGCCGACGCCGCGCCAGTTCTCGAGCAGCTCTACGATGGCTTGGCTGCCGACGCTGCGGCAAGAATCCTGATTGAAGGACACACCTCAAGCGAGGGCGCCGACGACTACAACCTGGCGCTCTCGGGCCGCCGAGCCCAGTCCGTGGTCGATGACCTGGTCCGGCGCGGCATCTCCGCGGATCGTATCGAGGCCGCTGGTATCGGCGAGGTGCGCCCGATTGCGACCAACGACGACGAATCCGGCCGCGCCATGAACCGGCGCGTCGAGGTGGTCTGCGCGGAGAGCTAGCGCCACGACCATTCCTCGACAACGGGCACATGGCGCGGAATCCACCGCGACCATTGTGATTAGCCGGCTTTGCGGAACTTCAGCAGGTACCGGTCCGAGAGATGACGGCCCGTGGCGAAGCCATCCGCGGAGTGGTCATCGTCCGGGTTGGCGAGCATGTCCGACTCGTCCACGAGTTCGAAGCCGTTCGAGGTGAACTCGCTGATCACGGCCTCTCGGCCCAGTCGGTGCGTGTTGGCGTCCCAGCCTGAGTTGTCTGTCGCCACCTCCACTACTCCGACCACACCGCCACTGCGCAGCGCGCGGTGCATGTTGGCGAGAGCCTCGGCCGCATCGCCGCCGAAGAAACCGATGTCGTGATAGTTGCGAATCGAAACGATCGCATCGAGTGACATATCAGGCAGGTCGGCAAGGGTGCTGTGGATCGTCACGTTGGTCAGATCCGCAGCCTCGATACGTTGCTCTGTGTTTGCCTTGAAGTCGAGACCGAAGTTCTCTTTCGCGGTGGCTGCGAAGAAACCCAGAACCGAGTGGATCTGACTTTCGTTCCCCAGCGCCAGGCCCAGGAGTTGAGTGTTGTAGCCCGTGCCCGCAAAGACGTCGGCCACGTCCATGCCTGGCCGGATGCCGATCCACTCGTACACTTCGAGTACCTTGCGGCCGGCGTCCGTGGCGCGGTCAGCGTCCATACGGGCGGCGTGATTCAGAACTGCGGAATCGATTCCCTGCTGCGGCAGGAACGCGAAGAGTGCGATGGCGGCGACTGCGATGCGCATAGGTGCTCCAGAGCGGGGGCCAAGGTGGCGAGGGTCTTTGAGGGAGGGCGCTGATCGCAGGGATTATCGAGCCATATCCGCGTTGGGGCAGCAAGGGCATTTCGTGTCTGCTTCGTGAGCTGAAGGACTTCGATCCGGTAGGATCTCGACCGTTGTCCCGACAGTGGAGGTTGCGAATGCGGCGCGAAGTGCTTGGGGTTGTGCTGGTGTTTTTCGTCGTCGGCTCGGCGGGAGCCGCGTTGGGTCAGGAATCGACGGAGTACGGCCCCGGTCGCGGCGCTCTGGTGATCGCCGGGGGCGGGCCGCTCGACGAGTCCGGCATCCTCGAGAGGTTCATCGAGCTCGGTGGCGGCGCCAGCGACGGGCATTTTGTGATCGTGCCCACAGCCGGCGGGAACCGCAATCAGGATGGAACTGTCAGGTCCTTCGACGAGGATCGTGTCCTCGCTCGCTGGCGCGCTCGCGGTCTCCGCAGTGTGAGCATGTTGCACACGCACGACCCCGCGGTGGCCGACACGGACGAATTCATCGCAACGCTCGAAGAGGCGACCGCAGTTTGGTTCAACGGCGGCCGCCAATGGAACATCGTCGACTCCTACGCCGGAACCCGGACCTACGAGGCCATGCACGACGTTCTGGCCCGCGGTGGCGTGATCGGCGGGAGTTCGGCCGGCGCCACGATCCAGGGCGAGTATCTGGTGAGGGGTGACACACGGGGCTCCGGCATCGTGATGACGGATGAGTCCAACCACCAGCGCGGCTTCGAGTTCCTGCGCCGCTCGGCAATCGATCAACACATCGATACCCGCGACCGCTGGGACGACATCATTCCAGTGATCGCGCAGCAACCACATCTTCTGGGGCTCGGGATCTCCGAGAGCACCGCGGTCGTCGTGCACGGCGATCGGTTCGAAGTTGTTGGTGTTGGTGACGTGGCGGTTCACGACAATACGCGTGACTACGATGCGGAGGCTCGGCCCTACTTCTTGCTATCGGCGGGCGATGCCTTTGATATGCGAGAGCGGGCAGTGGCCGCTCCGGCAGCCCCCGGCCCGGAGGCGGTTCAAGCTCGTCTGTCGCCGGTCGGCGGCCGGAGGCTCGTCGACCTGGGTGATTTCGCGAGAGGCTGTCCCGATGACCCGCATTGCATGAATCGCATGCACCCAGCCATTCCAATGGTGGCCACCGTCGCGCCAGGCGACGTGGTGATGCTGGATAGCCGGAACGCCTCTGACTTCGATCTGGAGCCGGGGGCCGATCGCGATCCGCGCGCAGCGGGGCCGCCTGGAAGCGCGGTACATCCCCTGGTTGGCCCCATCCGGATCGAGGGAGCACGAGCGGGGGATGTGCTGATGGTTCGGCTTCTCGGCATCGTGCCCGGTGCGTGGGGCTTCACCACGATTACACGGAACGGTCTGGTCACGGACACTATGGAGTCGAATCTGCGTGTGATCTGGGATCTCAACTCGCGCTATGCCGAGAGCGAGCAGCTGCCCGGAGTTCGGATCCCCAACCGAAGCTTTCCAGGAATCGTCACGACGTTACCTGGCGAGTCGGACCACGCGGCGATGCTTGCGCGCGAGGCGGAACTGCTCGAGGCCGGCGGAGCCGTGAGCCCGCCCTTGTCGGCGAATGCGGCGCCGGTTGGGATCTGCGGCGCGGGGACGGCTCACGAACACGAGTGTTTACGGACGTTCCCGCCCCGCGAGAACGGCGGCAATATGGACATCCGCTACCTTGGCGTGGGATCAACGATCTATCTGCCGTGCCAGGTCGACGGGTGCGGCCTTTCGGTGGGCGACCTGCACTACGCGCAGGGCGATGGGGAAGTTGCTGGCACGGCGATTGAGATGGACGCCACCGTGATGTTGACGACTGAGCTGCTTCCGGCCGGGGAGATGGACGTGAGCCAGGGACCGCAATACGAGGGGCCAGCGACGCTGCTCGGGATCCCCTCCGAACGGTTCCATGCCACCACGGGACTGCCGTTGAAGAGAGCTGGCGAGACTCCTCCTGATCTCGAGTATCTGGAGGCCGCGAGAATCCCCGGATTGGAAAACCTATCCAAGGACATCGGGCTCGCCGCGCGCAACGCGCTGTTGCAGATGATCGACTTCATCGTCGACAGGTACGGCTACTCGCGTGAGCAGGCGTTCATCATTGCCTCGGTTGCCGTGGATCTCCGTATCGGGCAGCTCGTGGACGCGCCCAACGTGGGCGTGACCGCGATCCTGCCACTCGACATTTTCGAGCGCTGAGGTTCTAACCGGTCTTGGGCCGGCCCTTCTCCGCAGGCCCGTGCCAGATGAGCTTCAGAGCGTCCAGGCGCAGCCTGGCCTGCACGATGTGACGGGCGAGTTCCTCGCGCTCCAACTCGAGAAGGGCGACCTCTTCGGGACGGACATTCGGGTTGCTGACGGCGAGCGCGCGCAACCGATCAGTTTCACCGCCTAGCTCGGTTTCGGCGCGAGCGTTCGCCGCTTCCCGAACGCCTTCCGCTCGTTCGTTCGCCATGCGTTCGGCCGCGGAGACAGCCGCGCGCAGGGGCGTCCGCAAGTCGGGCAGGTAGGCACGGAGCCACTCCCGGTTGCCGCGCCCGCCGGGCTCCTCTGGCGGGCCCGCAACAGGATTGCCGCCGATGTCGACCGTGATGTGGATGCAGGTGGGCGGCAGGTACCGATCCGCGTGGAGGCCCGGCGGCGCTACGGGCTCAAGAACGAAAACCGTTTCGACGAGCAGTCGTGGCGAATCCTCCGACGCCACCACCGCGAAGCTCGCGTTGCCTGTTTCGGCGTCGAGCAGTGCACCTAGCGCGTCCTCGAACAGCGGGTGGTCGACCGTGGCGAACTCATAGTCCTCTCGAAGGAGCGCCTTCTCGCGGTCGAAGGTAAATGTTACGTCTCCCTGTCGGAGGGCTGAGAAGTTCACGCGTGCGAGACCATCGGGATCGAATCGGTAGGTTCGCTCGCCAAGTTCATCCGCGATGACCTGGAAATGCTCGAGGAGGCGTAGGAAGAACTCGTCTGCTTCGACGTCTGCGTCGTGAGTTCGTACAAGCTCCAACACCCCTTCGGCGCGGTCAGCTCGGAGAGAAGACATCTCCAGCAGCCGATCCCGGCCGCTTTCGACGCGGCTCTCCAAAGCAGCAGTCAGTTCGGCTGTCTCCGATATCAGATCCTCGAGGTCTCCCGCGGAGTCGTTTCCTGCGTCCCATCCGGCCGCGAGTTGCTGCACGCGGTTTTCGAACACTTCCAGCAGAGGCTGCGCGACCGTGACATGGCGAGTCAGGCTGTTGACTCCGTCGTGTTGCCATCGCGCGCGAACTTCGTGTCCCGTGCCAACCAGGTAAGGGACATCGATCGCCACGTCGTGGCGTTGCCCGATGCGGTCGACTCGCCCAATCCGTTGCTCGACGAGATCGGGGTCCAGCGGCAGGTCGTACATCACGAGCCGTCGGGCGTGCTGGAAGTTGCGCCCTTCGCTGCCAATTTCGGAGCAGATCATCATTCGGGCGCCGTCGGGCTCGACGAACCAGGCCGCATTGCGGTCGCGCTGAACGAGGTCGATGTCCTCATGGAAAAGAGCGATCGGCTGTCGGGTCTGAATCTCGAGTTGTGCCTTGATCGACTGCGCGGTCTTCGCCGAGTGGCATATCACCAGTAGCTTCTCATCGGTTTCCCGCAGTCGCCGCAAGAGGAAGCCGAGTCGTGGATCATCCTCAGCAGGAGCCAGCGGATGAAGCTGTACCTCACGGCTTGGCAGCTTGGGGAGCACCGAGCGCGTGTTGCTGAATATGGCCCGTCCGGGGCCGTGGCGATCGATCAGTTGGGCGAGGAGCGCATCGCGGCCTGCGCGATCTTGGACCGCCTCGGCGACTTCGTCGCGCTCTCGCTCCAGGGTGCCGACCAACTCGTCGAGATCGGCGGCAGCGATAGCGGCATCACCAATGAGCACCTCGCCCAGGTCTGCTACGCGGCGGTGCTGCTCGGACTCGAGCTTCCAGGTGTCGAAGTCGGTATGGCGGTCGGGATCCAGCAAGCGCAGGCGGGCGAAGTGCCCTTCTTCGCCCAGTTGGGTAGGCGTCGCCGTGAGGAGCAACACGCCTTCCGCGGAGGCCGATACCTGCTCGACGGCGGCATATTCGGGGCTGGGCTCGCCTCGCGACCAGCCTAGATGGTGTGCCTCGTCGACAATCACCAGATCCCACCCGGCCTCGGCGGCCTCGGCGGCACGTGAGTCGCGATCGACCAGCAGTGACCACCCCGCCAGCACGACTTGTTCGTCATCGAACGGATTCGCGCCGGGCTCGCTGTCTTGAACCGCGGCGCAACGTTCCTCGTCATAGAGCGCCACGCGCAGATTGAACCGGCGAGAGAGTTCAACGAGCCACTGATGCACCAGAGCGTCCGGCACGAGAATTAGCGCCCGTTGCGCCCTGCCGGTAAGCAGGAGTCGGTGAAGGATCAGGCAGGCTTCGATGGTCTTCCCAAGCCCGGTTTGATCGGCGAGCAGAACCCGCGGCAGCCGGCGACCTGCGACCTCGCTCGCGATGAAGAACTGATGCGGGAGCAGTTCGAGCCGCGCACCGACAAGGCCGCGGCCTGGCGAGGACCGGAGTGCCTCGGTGGCCTGGCGCGCTCTGAGCCGGAGGTCGAAAAGATGCGGCGCGTCGAAGCGGCCGGCCAGCAACCGTTCGCGAGGGCCGCCGAGCGCCATCCGCGGGTTCAGTAGATTCTCCGGGATCTCCTGGTCCGCGCATTGGTAGACGGCGATGCCGTCACGCTCGACGACATCGTCCACGATCCATCGGCCGCCGTCGGCATCGACGATTTCATCGCCGGCGCCGAACAACAGTCGGTGCAGGGGAGAGGAGCCTGCGGCGTAGCGACGCTCTTCCCCGGTTCCGTCGAAGTACACGACGACAGCGCGGCCTTCCATCGACACGAGCGTGCCGAGGCCGAGCTCCGGTTCGGAGTCGCTGACGACCCGCTGCCCTGGGCGCGGGGGGACTGAAGAACGACGCATGGCCGGATGCTAACCGGAATCTCGGATTCCGCTTTGCACGACGTTCCGCAGGCCTGGGTCTAGCCGCGCAGCGCCTGCGTCGGTTGCACCCGGATCGCGCGCAGGGCCGGCACGAAAGCGGCGAGCACGGCCACGACGATCATTCCCGTCGCCGCCGCACCGAGAGTCCCTGGATCGGCAGGCGTGATGTCGTAGAGGGCACTGGCGATCCAGCGGCCGGCAAGGAGGCTCACAACCACTCCGCCCGCGGCCCCGACCGTACCCAGTAGCGCACCTTCCAGGACGACTGTCGAGAGAACGCGCGCGGCCCGGGCGCCGAGCGCCATGCGGATGCCGATCTCCCGCGTCCGTAGCGCGACCGAGTAGGCAACCATCCCGTAGAGCCCGATGATCGAAACAATCAATGCCACCGCGGCGAAGCCGCTGAGAGTCTGCGTCAGAATTGTCTCGGTGGCGATGGAGTCGTGGAGGTAGCTGTTCACCGTGCTCACACGAGTCAGTGGGAGCTCTGGATCGATGTCGAACAACGTCGTGCGCAGCGCGTCAATCACCTCCGCGTCCGTACCTCCGCGTTCGGTCTCAACCAGGAGGGTCATGCCCCAGGCACTCGTCGTGAATGGCACGTAGAGCTGTCCGCGCGACTCGTTGCGGATGCCGTAGTTCTTCACGTGGCCAACAACTCCGACAATCGTGTGCCATGGACGGTCCGCGGCGGGGCCGCGGATGCGCAGGCGTTGACCGAGCGCGCGGCCGTCGGGAAACAGCGTTTCAGCCAGCGTCGAGTCGATCAGCACCACGGGGGAATCGATGGTGTCGTCGAGACGTACATCGCGACCTTCGAGGAGATCGATGCCCATGGTCGCGAAATAGTCCGGCATGATCCGGGTCACCTCGACGCGATGTCCCATCTCGTCGATCTGCGGGAATCCATCGCCGGAGAGCGTCGTCTGGTTGTTGCGCCCCGACAGCGGTAGCGGATCGCCGCCAGACACACCCACGACGCCGGGCAGTGCCCGCGCGGCGCTCGCCAGGGCGGCGTAGAGTTCTACGCGATCGGCGTTCTCGGGGTAGCTCGTCTGGGGCGGCCCGATATATGCGGTCAGAACATTCCCCGGCGCGATACCGACGCCGGCCTGAGCCAGGTTGGTAAGGCTTCGTGTCATGAGCCCGGCGCCCGCTAGCAGAACAACAGCGAGCGCGACCTGCGTCGTGACGAGAAGACGACGCAGGCGGTGTTTCGACCCGACGACGCTGCGCTCCGCGGCATCGCGGAGCGTCGCGGCGGCGCGTATGTGTGTGAGACGTGTAAGGGTCGTACCGGCAACTACCAGGCCGCAAAGAGTGGCTATCGCAATGGCCGCGGCGGCCACCGATGAGTCCATCTGGACCACATTCAGGCGTGCCAGGCCGAGCCCGGAGCTGCCTCTGACAAGACGTAGAACCATCGCTGCGAGGGTCAAACCAAGAAAACCAGCGCTGATCGCGAGAAGGAGAGCCTCTGCCGTCAATTGCGTCGCCAGACGACTTCGCGCTGCTCCCAGCGCGGCACGAACCGCGAGTTCTCCATCGCGTCGCGTCGCGCGGGTCAGCATGAGGCCGGCGACGTTCGCGCTGATGGCGAGCATGACGATCGTGACCGCTCCGAACAGGAGCCATAGCGTTGTGGTCGAGTTCGCCACGACCCGTTCGCGGAGGGGGCGGACTACCACACCGGCTTCCGCGTTCGTTTCCGGGTAGTCGCTTGCCAATTCGGTGGCGATACGTTCGAAGTCTAGACGTGCCTGGTGAGCATTCGTACCTTTCGTCATCCGACCGATGGCCTCGATACCCGGATGACTGCTGCGGCTGGACATATCGACAGACGACAAAGATGTGCGCAGCGGCATCCATAGCGCTGCCTCGGCGAGTGGAAACTCGGCCTGGTCTTCTAGGACGCCGACGACGATGAACGGCTCGCCGTCCAGCAAGAGCGTCTCGCCGACGACGTCGGGTCTGGCGCCCATGGTGTCGCGCCAGAACCCTTCCGATAGCAAGATCACGCGGGCGCGATCGGCTGCTTCCGTCTCGTTGAAGATCCGACCCTGCAATGTGCCGACTCCCAGCATGCCGAGCAGGTTCGGGGTGATGCCCATGGCGTCGATATTCCGAGCCGGGCCGAGCCCGGTCAGATTGATCGAATTCCATGCCCGGGCACCGAGTTCCTCCAAGGTGCGGTTACGCGCTCGCCAGTCGAGATAGTTCGGGTAGGCCACCGACTTGCGCTGCTCGATGCGGTAGCTCTCGGTGAGTGAAACCAGCCGATTGGCATCGGGGTACGGCAGGGGCTCCAACAACACCGCTTCCACGATTCCGTAGACGGCAATCAAGCCCGCCATGCCCAGTCCCATCACAACAACGGCGACGAGCGTGAATGCCGGATCACGGTGGAGCGACCGGCCGGCGCTCCGGATGTCCTCGCGCATCGCGCGCAGCCGTGAAGTGCGGCCTCGATCTCGTCCTGGTCTCCTCGGTCCGCTCGGGGTCCTCCACTCGCTGCTGAGGTTGCGCGCGAGATCGAGCGTCTGACGAATGCCGAAGCCGACCCTACCGGCATTTTCCTTGCCGAGACCTTCGTCGAAGTCGGCCAGCAGCGACTGCCCCACGGCGGCGCGGAACTCCGCTGGGTAGAGACGAAAGATGATCTGGTAGATCTGACGGACGCTTGCCGCGATCATCGACTTGCCTCCGGGTCCAGAAGAGCTGCACCTGCCTCGGACCCGAGCTGAGAGGCCAGTCGACGAGCTTCGAGTCGGGCAACTTCCACGCCGAGTCCGGAGAGGCGATACGGGCGCCGTCGCTCGTCCTGCTCTGACGCGGTGTCGCTCTGTTCGATGAGACCCTCGGCCTCGAGGCGTCGCAGGGCTCGATACAGGGTCGCCAGGCCAGGAACTGCGGCTTCCTCGCCGCGTTCTTCGGCGTCCTGGATGATGCGATAGCCATGTCGCGGACCAGCGCTCAGGCTGAGCAGGATCTGGAACTCGACGGGGCGGAGAGGCAGGTAGTCGTGCGCGTTGCGGTCAGACATGGGTACTCGCTGGAGATTCGTACTTGCGTTACGCGAGTAGCTTACTCATAAGTACTCGCGCGGCGCAAGTAGTTGTCCGGACGCTCGCCAACGACCAGCTGGCCGAGCATCGGCCGCGCTACACTCCGGAGAGTTACCGAATTCCCGCGAGGTCCGATGGTTCAGGTCCAGCCGTCCTGGGGTGTAGTTGTTGCGCGGCTCGTGGGAGTGGGTGCAATCGCGGTCGGGCTCGTACTCACCTACAACCTGCTCGCGCCCGAGGCGACTCGGTTGGGTCCCGCACTGGGTCGGGGCGCTGCCCGCGTGGTCGGGCCATTGATGGTGGTTCTCGCAGTTCCCGGACTCGTCGCCGGCGCTGCTCCTCGCGTGCGGATGCTCGCCGGCGCCGGTGCCATGGTGGCCGGCGTGAGCCTCGGCCCATGGGCCTGGATGGTGTTCATCGCTGAACCCTTCATCCGGACGATCTTCGTCGCTGCCGCAACGTTGTTGCTGCTCGTCGGAATCGCGATGACGGTCGCCGCGCGCGAAGACAGTCGAACTTGATGCGACCCTCCATCGTTCTGGCGGCGTCCGTCTGCATCGTCGGGACGGGGTGCGCGAGCCCGGTGGTTACGGTGGATCCGGACGCGCTCAGGCTACCTCCGGTGACGCGCGACGGACTGGTGCACGCGGTGATTGAGATCCCCGCCGGCACGAACCTGAAGTGGGAGATCGACAAGGATACGGGCGCGCTTTCGGTCGAACAGGTCGGTGGAGCCCCCCGAGTCGTCGACTATCTGGGATATCCCGGCAACTACGGCATCGTTCCGGGGACGCTTCTTGCTGTGGAATCCGGCGGGGACGGCGACCCGTTGGATGTGCTTGTCCTCGGGCCAGCGGTGCCACGCGGCACCGCGGTGCTGACGCGGCCCGTAGCCATTCTGCGGTTGCAGGACTCCGGGGCGCGCGATGACAAGTTGATCTGCGTTCTCCTTGAAGGACCATTGAGCGATGTGACGAACTTCGAGGAGTTGCGTGATGATTATCCCGGCGTGCTGGAGATCATCGAAACGTGGTTCGTGAACTACAAGGGGCCCGGCCGGATCCAGTCACTTGGATTCGAGAACACTGCCGTCGCGCTCGAGGTTGTTCAGGACGCCGTACTGGGCGACGGACCGGGGGGAGGCCTACATGACTAGTCACATCGCACTCAGAGCGGCTCGCCCAGAAGAGTCGACCATTCTCACTGAGTTAGCCCGCGCCTCGAAAGCGATATGGGACTACCCGCCTGCCTGGCTTGAGGCATGGCGTGACGATCTGAGTTTTTCCCGGGAGTACATCGGCGCCAACCACGTGATCGTGGCAGAGGTGGGCAATGGCCTAGCTGGAGTCATTGCCGTGGGCGATGGGGCGGACGGTCCAGAGATCGGTCACCTATGGGTGGGGCCAGAACACCAGGGCCTCGGCGTCGGCAAGGCGCTCCTGGCTGCCGGGGTCGCCGCAGCACGGGGCAACAACTGGGACGAGCTTCGCATCGAATCCGATCCAAATGCGCGGCAGTTCTACGAACATCTGGGTGCCGTTCACTGCGGTGACGTGCCGGCACCGGTTTGCGGGATTGACAGGACGTTGCCGTTGCTGAGGCTGCGGATCCCAGCCAGTGGAGCATGAGATGAGTTCAACTGAAAAACGGGGGCACCTTGTGGCAGAAGACCAAACGCCTTTGCGGATGGTGGCGAAATTCATGGCTGCGAGCGGTGCCGTCATGATGCTCGGTGGCATCGGTATCCTCGCGTTCGGCGGGAACGTGATTCTGGGCGCCGTCTTGATTGTCGCGGCGGTCGGGGATCTTGCCGTGGCGGCGTTCATGCAGATGCGGAGCTGACGGGATGGGGGACCGCCACCTTCCTCACCGTCCGGATGCTTCGCTGATCGGTGGCGACGCGCCGGATGCCGCCTCCCGAGACGCCCGAGCCCGTGAGTTTGGCTTCGACACCTGGCAGCGACTCGAGGTCGCGTGCGAGCTCTCGGCGGCGATCCACGCGGGCGCGTCCGAGCATGTCGTCGACTTGATCGAAGCATCGCCGGCGCTCCGCGATGAGAACGTGTTGGGCCCCGGCAGCAATTGGGGGCCGCCAATGACGCACGCGGCCAATCTCGGTCAGCGGGATGTTGTTCGAGCGCTGCACGAAGTCGGGGCGGAGGATACTCAGTGGGCGTTCGATCGAGCCTGCCTGCAGGGTCACATCGAGTTGGCGCGCGAACTGGTGAGCTGGGGGGCGGCGCCGGAGCCTGGCGCGGTCATGGGGCCAGCCGAGACGCTCAATGCGGCCGGACTTCGGTTTCTTCTCGAGAGTGGCGCTGAGCTCGCCGACGAGCACGGCAACGTTCTGGCCCCGGTGGCTTTGCTGCTTCAGACCTACTCGCGCAGCCCGTCGGGCAAGCGAGCTTGCCTCGCCCTGGTGGAGGAGTGGGGCGTGGAGCTGCCGGAAACGGCCCCGATGGCCGTGCACCGCGGTTGTCTCGACCAGCTAGACACGTTGCTCGGTCAGGACCCCGCCCTGCTTTCTCGGACCTACCGTCACGAGGACCTCTATCCGCCGGCTTTGGGCTGCCACTCCGATCATTCGCTTGCCCTGCACGGGACGCCCCTCGCCGGTGGAACGCTTCTCCACATGGCCGTGGACTACGACGAAGTGGAGATCGTCGACGGGCTTATCGCGCGTGGGTGTTCTGCGGATGCCCGTGCAGCAGTCGATGCGGACGGGTTCGGCGGACACACGGCGTTGTTCGGTGCGGTTGTGTCCCAGCCGTGGAGAGTTGGTCTGCGTCGGGATGCCGTGATCGCACGGCGTCTTCTCGATGCCGGGGCGGATGCCACGATCCGTGCCTCGCTGCGGAAGCGACTTCGGTTCGTGGCCGATGAAACCGAACACGAATATCACGACGTCTCGGCAATAGAATGGGGCCGACAGTTCCACGACTCGACCTGGGTGAACCCGACGGTCATGTCATTGCTCGAACAGCTGGAATGAACCCCGTCGAGATTCGGCCGCTATGTGTCGCCGACCTCGGGGAGTTCCGAAGGATGCGGCGGGCCCTGTGGCCAGACTGTGAGGATCACGAAGCGGTCGAACTCCTGGAGAGGGATTCGAAGGAGTACACGGTTCTCGTAGCCGTGCGCCCGAACGGCGGTCTCGAGGGGTTTGCCGAGGTAGGAGCGCGCCCCTATGCCGAAGGGTGCTCCACTTCGCCAGTGGGCTATCTGGAAGGCATCTGGGTGGACGCCGATACGCGCCGCCGGGGTGTGGCTCGGTGCCTGGTCGACCAGGCCATGGCATGGTCTGCCGATCGCGGGCACCGTGAATTCGCATCCGACTGCGATATCGACAATCGCGGCAGCCGAGACTTCCACCTCGCGCTCGGCTTCGAAGAGGCCGAACGAATCATCTGTTTTTCGCGCCGGATCGATCCATGAGCAGACTCCGCTCGGTCGCTGGAAGCACCCTCCTCCTGGTCGTCGCCTGTGCGCCGGCAGACGCTCCGGTTTCGTTGGAGGCGCTGAGCCCCGTCCCGTCGCGGCCGATCAACGTGGTGCCGGCACCGCAGGTTGTCGAGTCCGCCGACGGTGGCTTTCGATTCTCTGCGGCCACGCGTGTGGCGGTGGTGCCAGAGTTCGCAGCGGTCACTCGCCAGCAGTTGGGGATGCTCCGGGATGCCACTGGATACTCCCTAGAGGTCGATCCGGAGCAAGGACGGATCGCGGTGCGACTCGACGTTGGATTGCCGGCGGAGGGTTACCGCCTGCAGATCTCGAGTGGGGCGCTGCAAATCGACGCGGCCGACGAGGCCGGGGTCTTCTATGCCTTCCAGACGATCTCGCAGATGCTTCCCCGCGCGGAGGCCGGTAGCAGCGACTTCGACGGCTGGTCCGTCCCGGCTGGCCGCATCGAGGACTGGCCGCGGTTCCCGTATCGCGGCATGCATCTGGATGTCGGACGTCACTTCTTCGATGTGGCGTTCGTAAAGCGCTACATCGATACGATGGCGCGCTTCAAGTTCAACCAGTTTCACTGGCATCTGACCGAGGACCAGGGGTGGCGGGTTGAGATCGATGCGTACCCACGGCTCACGTCGGTAGGAGCCTGGCGAAGTGAGACGACCGTCGACAAGAACGTCGACCCTTATATCGGCGACGGCGTGCCGCACGGTGGCTACTACACCAAGGACGAGATCCGCGAGATCGTTGCCTATGCCGCAGAGCGGTTCGTGACGGTCATTCCGGAGATCGAAATGCCAGGTCACGCCACGGCGGCGATCGCCGCGTACCCGGAGCTGGGTTGTACGGGCGCGGCCCTGGAAGTGTCCACAAACTGGGGCGTGCACGACACGATTTTCTGCCCCAGCGAGGCGACGTTCGATTTCATCGAAGCGGTGTTGGCCGAGGTGGTCGAGCTGTTCCCGTCGGAGTACATCCATATCGGTGCTGATGAGGTGCCGAAACGACAGTGGCGCGAGAGCGAACTTGCGCAGCAGATCATTCAGCGCGAGGGACTGGCCGACGAAGACGAACTACAGAGCTGGTTCATTCGTCGAGTCGAGGTCATGTTGGCGGCACACGGCCGTCGTCTGGTGGGCTGGGACGAGATCCTCGAGGGCGGCCTCGCACCCGACGCCACGGTGATGTCGTGGCGTGGCACCGAAGGCGGCATCGCGGCAGCGCAGCAGGGACACGACGTGATCATGACTCCTGTTGAGCATGCCGACTTCGACTTCTATCAGGGCGACCCGGCCACCGAGCCGCTCGCCATGAGTTGGGCTGGCTTCGGAATCGATCTCGCCACTGTGTACGCATTCGAGCCGGTGCCGGACGTGCTGACGGACGACGAGGCGGTCCATATTCTTGGCCCCCAGGCCAATGTGTGGACCGAGTACATCAAGACCGCCGACTACGTCGAGTACATGGCTTACCCGCGCGCGATCGCGCTCTCCGAGGTGGCCTGGTCGGCGCGGGGCGCACGTGACTACGACGGCTTCTTGGCGCGTCTACGTGCAATACAGCCTCTACTCGATGAGCTCGAGTTGAACTACCGGCCGTTGGACCACTAGCCGGTGGCTGAACCCCTCAAGAATTCATTCGGTGAAGACGTGCCGGTTCGGCTCGCCGACATGGTCGAGCCGGTCTACCCCGACTTCGATCGGCCGGCCTTCCTCGCCGATGCGCTCGCGGGCTACGAGGATCTCGAGCTGACACCACGCGCACGCCAGGTGTCGGACGCTCTCGCAGCGCACCTGCCGGCCGATCCTGCCACTGCCGTGCGGATCGTCATCGACTCTCTCGGCGATCTGGCGGATGCGCCCGAGCTCAAGGGCATGGAGTCTTTCATCTACATGCCACTGGTGTTCTTTGTTGCCGACCACGGCGTCGACTGCTTCGAGGAGTCGATGCTCGCCCAGTACGAGCTGACGCAGCGATTCACCGCGGAGTTCAGTATCCGGGCGTTCATCGAGCGCTATCCCGACGCGACTCTGCAGCGGTTGCGGGAGTGGACCGGCGACCCGAGCATGCACGTTCGCCGGCTCGTGTCGGAAGGCACGCGGCCGCGCTTGCCGTGGGCACCGCGGCTGCGCGGGTTCCAGGAGGATCCATCATCCGTACTGGAGTTGCTGGAAATCCTCCGCGACGACCCCGAGGAGTATGTCCGGCGGTCGGTGGCCAACAATCTCAACGACATCGCCAAGGACCATCCGAACGTGGTCGTGGACACGGCAGCACGTTGGTGGGACGACGGCAGCCACAATCGGCGACGTCTCGTCCGGCACGGACTGCGCACCCTCATCAAGCAAGCCGATCCCGGTGCTCTCGCTGTGCTGGGATACGACAGCACATCGCCGGCGACAATTGCGTCGATCACGTGCGAGCCTGCGAGCGTTCAGATCGGCGACAAGATCCGTATCGAGGTGTCGATCGAGAACCCGTCGGAGGAGCCCGCGGGAGTGCTGGCGGACCTCAAGGTTCATTTCGTGAAGGCCAATGGTCATGCAGCCGCAAAGGTTTTCAAGGGTGCCGAGCGCACCATAGCGCCGCGCTCGAACACGCTCGTGCGCAAGACGATCTCGCTGGCGCAGCATTCCACGCGAAAGCACTATCCAGGCGAGCACCGCATCGAGGTGCTGTTGAACGGCGCGCTGCATCCTGGCCTGACATTCGACGTGATCGGCTAGGTCGGGCGCGACGTCACTCCATCGAGTAGAGGGCGTTGAATACCAGCTTGAATGTGCCGCGGGTCTGCGCGCGGTGTTGCGGGCGGAAGCCGTACAGGATGACCCGACCTTCTCCGACGCTCGCCTCGAGCATCGCGCCTCGTCCGGCCAGGTGTTCATCACCCACCATCAGGCCGCTGGCCAGCACGCGATCCTCGCTCGGGTAGCTCGCCACGACACGAATCGTGTCATCGGCCGCCGCCCAGTTGCTCGGCTCGTAGGCGCGCCCGCCGCCAAAGAACGCCGCAGCACGTGGGCGCATGCCCCAGCCTAGAGGCGATTCGGTGTCTACATCGATGTTGACCAGCGAAGCGGAGTAGAAGAACTCCTGCTGGTTGAGGCCAGCGAGTGCGTCCTGCACGGGCACATCCAATTCCTCGATCGCGAAGGCGTCGCCGCGCTCGAACGTCAGCACCGTGCCGCCGCCTTCCACGAACTCGCGCAGTGCGTCGGTGCCTTCGTCTCCGATGCCGCCAGCGTAGCGTTCAGGTGTGGTCTCGGCGTCGCGCCCTTCGAGAATTGTCCGTAGCGAGATCTGCGACGGGATCATGATCACGTCGTAGCTGGCGCCGAGATCACCCGCGCGGATGTCCGCGTTGTGCAGCGACGTGTACGGGAACTCGAAGTTCTCCATGACGAGCCGCGTCCATCCTTCATCCATCGACGGCTGCCAGGGCTTGAAAATCCCTACCCGCGCTGGCGTGACCGTGGTGGAAGCCGTGCTGCTGGCGGGATCGGCAGCGACGGGTAGCTGCATCGCCGAACTGATTTCGCTGAGCATTTGCCGTGACGTCGAGGTCGCCTCTACCAGGAAGGCACCGGCGGCGAACTCGCGGCCTGAGGCTTCGATCGCCTCCGTGGCGCGCGACACGGCGACACCTTCCGCGAGCAGACGGTTCGCTGCGTGGTAGCTGTGGATCAGCCCGGCGTCGAGGACGAACCAGTTGGAAGCGTTGGGGAGCGGGCCGGGATTCGGTGCCGTGGCTGAGCCGCGGACCGGCCGGAGTTCCGCGTCGAACTCGCTGTCGACACGGACCACGTCAACGCCGAGCATCTGCGGCAGCGTGTAAGCAGCCGAGTCGTAGCGCCGCAGATAGGGACCGTCCGGCCACATCTGCTTTTCGTCCGGTGATCGCACCTCCAGTACGTCGATGAGGGCCGGGCGTCCGGTCTGCGCGCCCGGAATCACGAACGTGCCTGCCGGGTAGGTCACCGGCTCTGGTTCTGGCTCGGGCTCCGCAGCGGGTTCGTTCTCTGCGTCCTCGTTGCCGTCTTCGGTCTCCTCTGCTCCGTCGGCTTCCGGCTCTGGCTCAGGCTCCGGCGCGGGCGGTGGTGCCGGTGCCCAGGGGTCGGTCGCGGGTGCGGGAAAGGCCGCGAACTCGTCGCCGGCCTGATAGATCTCGATTCCCTGCCAGCGCAGACGCTCGACCATATCGGCGGCCGCCAGCGGGTCGTGCTGATCGACACGGACCAACCAGGCGTAGGGGCCGTCTCCTTCGGCTGCCTCAACCGAGTCCATGGCCATCCGCCACCGATTCATCTGGAAGTCTTCGGAGTACTTGGCGGTCTGCTTCAGGAAGGCCTTCGCGGCGATCATCTGGTAGTCGACGATGTCCTGCAGCCGCCAGGTCCCGGCCGGCCAGGGGTCGACGAATGCGACGCTGAACTCGTAGGGCTGTCCCATGCGCCGCGCCGCGCGATCCAGCTCTTCCTGTTCAATCTCAACGTCGGATGCCGTTTGAACGCTGGCCGTCTCTGTGAGCAACGAGACGATGCCGTGGAACCTGCCGTTGAGTGCACCCTCCTGACCGTAGATCCGATACATCGCGCCCGTCAGAACTCCCGACTTGTCCTCGGCAGCCAGGTCAGTCGCGATGCCGCCACCGAGCAGTCGAATCTGCTGGTACATGAGCGCGGGGATGTCAGGGCTCTGTGGGTCAGGGAAGGGTGGCACGAACATGCGCGGACCCGTGCTGCCCATCTGGTGCTGGTCGAGGTAGACCTGCGGTTGCCACACGTCGAAGACCTCACTGAACCAGTAGCGAGTTTCAGTGAGTGCCCCGAAGAAGAAATCGCGGTTGTTATCGTGGCCGGCGTAGTGGTGATAGAGCCACGGCATGCCGGCCTCGTCGAAGTCCGTGCCGAGGTTCTCGTTGTACCAGTCCACAACCATCATCTGGCCGTCAGGATTGCCAGAGGGAAGAAGAACGGCGATCGCGCCGTCGAGTATTTCGAGCGTGGCGGGATCGTTCTGCGTCGCCAGTTCGTACACCAGCTGAACACTGGTCTGAGAAGCAGCGATCTCGGTTGAATGGATGTTGTGATGCAACATCGCAATGGCTGGCCCCTGTGCCAGGTCGCGGGCACCCGCTTCATCCAGGCCATTGCCGCGCGCCAGTCGGCGGGCGCGGTCCTGGTGGCCGGTGAGATCGGCGAGGTTCTCCGGCGAAGAGATCGCGATGGAAAGGAAGGGGTTCCCAAGGGTGGTCGGCCCGAGATTGGACACCTGCACGCGGTCCGAGTTGGCATCGATGAACTCGAAGTACTCGACGATCCGGTCCCAGCGGGCCAGCTTCTCCGCCGTTCCCATGCTGAACCCGAAGAACTCCTCGGGCGTCGGAATCGGATCGGCAGGCGGAGCGGCGATCGTGACACTGGGAGTAAGAAGCACGCCAAGCGCGGTCACGGCGGCGAGAAGACGAATAGCGCGGAACGGCGTCATGGCGACCTCGGTGGGTTGGTTCTACGAGAATCCGTATCCTACCCGGCACCAGTTGCTCGCGCGGCGAGTGGCGGCCGCACCACAGCGGAGATGAACCAGCCGATCCAAGGACTTCGTCCTCAGACCAGCGGCACGGCCTCGCGTTCTCCTCGCCCCGATCGCGTCGTGGCGGCGCGAATGACGTCGCTCAGTACGCGGATTGCGGTGGGGATCTCGGTCGTCGGGAGGCCACCGAACGCGAGTCGTAGGTGGCCACGGGCGGTGGATCTCGGCATGAAGTGATCTCCCGGCGCGACCGAGACGCCGGCAGAGAGCGCCGCGCGATAGGTCTCGTGGGTGCATACGCCCTCGGGCAGCGTGAGCCAGATACAGAGCCCGCCGGCCGGATCGGTCCACTCGGCGTCTTCTGGCATGGACTCGCCGAGACTCTCGAGCATGACCTCCCGCCGCTCCCTGAAGATCGGGAGTACCCGCTCGAGATGAAGTTCACGTTCACCGCGTCGGAGGAATTCCGTGAAAGCGGTTTGCATCACGAGTGGACCGCACAGTGTCCTGAGCCTGTGCGCGTCGAGAAGCGGGCCGTACAGATCCGGCGGGGGAATCATGTAGCCGATCCGCAGGCCGGGAACGAGCGATTTTGCAAAGCCATCCAGATAGACCACGAGCTCGCGTCCGCCGGGCAGAGCCTTGAGCGGTGGCGGTGGATCCACCGTGAGCGCGATGTCGCGATAGATATCGTCTTCCACCAACAGCAGATCGTAGTTCTCTGCCAACGCGAGCAGGTCGTGCCGCCGCTGCTCGGACATGCAGATGCCGGTCGGGTTCTGGAACGTGGCGGTCGTATAGAACATGCGCGGCCGTTCGCTACGCAGAACGCGCTCCAGTCGGCGTAGGTCCGGCCCCTCCGCATCGAGTGGGACTCCGACCGCCGTCACCCCATGGAGTTCCAGGAGGCCGAGCAGACCGAGATAGGTGGGTTCTTCCACGACTACCGTGTCGCCTGGTTTGCAAAGAACGGTCAGCAGCAGGTCGAGCCCCTGCGTCACCCCCTGGGTGACAATCAATTCATCGGCACGGGCGTCGAGGTCGCGGCCGGCAAGCAGTTCGCAGAGTTCGCCGCGTAGCGTTGGACATCCCTGGGGATGGCCGTAGCGCAGCGAAGATGCGCCTTCCGGCTCGGCGGCTCGCAGACATCGAAAGAAGGCGGCTTCAGGACTCAGGTCATCATTGGCGTTCGCCTGCGCGAGCGGGTAGACCTCTCGAAGGTTGCGCTCGAGCCGCACCATGTCGGCCATCACATCCGAGGTGCGTCTCCCATCGCTCAGCAGCGCCGCTGGATCCGCGGGTTCCGGGCGCGTGACGAACGTGCCGCGACCCACGACAGCCTCGGCCAAGCCGGCCTCCTGCAATTCGGCGTATGCGTTCTGCACGGTAACCACGGTTACATCGAGCTGTGAGGCCAACTCCCGCACCGTGGGAAGGCGGGCGCCGATGGTGAGTCGGCCGGAGCAGATCTGATCGGTGATCTGTTCGGCGATCTGCCGGTACAGCGGCGCCTTCTTGCCGACGCCGCGCTCGAGTTCGATGGGCACGGTCACACGGTGGCTCCTGATTCTGAGTCGAATTGAGACAATGTCCCGGAATTGTAGCAATTGAACCACTACAAAGTCGCGCTTAGAGTGCTGATTCATCGAATTGATCTAGAAAAATAGATCAATTCGATCGTTCTGTATCCATTTCCTTGTGGAGAGCGCGATGATCGAGTCCCTGGCACGTTCGGTTCGGGTCGCGGTGCGTACGCTGGTGCGAGATTCCGGATTTACCGCCACAGCAGTGGTGGTGCTTGCTCTCGGAATTGGCACGAGCACCGCCATTCTTTCGATCGCGCAGGCGTTGCTCGTGGAGGCCCTGCCGTACCCGGACGGCGACCGACTCGTGTCAGTGTTCGAGGACAATCCGGCTCAGGGTATGAGCGGTGTGGTGACGTCGTATCAGACCTATCTGGACTGGCGCGAGGCAGACTCGTTCGAAGCATTGGCCGTGGCCTACAACCCGCTCAATGCCGTGATCGGTGTGGACGAAGAGAGCACCACGGTCGTCGCAACCCTCGTAACGCCCGATTACTTCGATCTGCTTGGGGCTAGCCCAGTCGTGGGCCGCGTCTTCGACTCCAGCGACCACGAGCGCCCGGGTGGTCATCCGATCGCGATGATCAGTGCGGAGCTGTGGGCACGTCGGTTCGAGAGCGACGCGGACGTGATCGGCCGAGTACTTGTGGTGAACGGGAGTCCCTACGACATCGTCGGGGTGATGCCGGCGGGATTCTCGGACTTCCCCAACGTTCTGCAACGCACCGATGTGTGGCTGCCGCTGATGATGGGGCCGGTGCTGGTGCAAGCGTCGATGCTCGAGGACCGGATCAACCGGACGCTCCCCGTGATCGCGCGCCTGCGCGAGGGCGTGACGCTCGACGCAGCTCGGGCCGAGATGGTTGTGCTCAGCGACCGCCTTTCCACCGCGTACCCGTCAACCCATGCCGACTGGGTAACGTCGATGCAACCCGTGCGCGACCTCTACATGGGCGGATATCGTGCGCCGGTGCTCGCGCTGCTGGCAGGTAGCGTCTTCCTGCTCTTCATCGGATGCGCGAACATCGCGAATCTTCAATTGGCGCGTTCGCGAGCCAAGTCAAGTGAGTTGGCCCTGAGGGTGGCTCTCGGTGCGACGCGGGTCCACCTGTGGCGCGAGACGCTGACCGAGAGCGCGGTGCTGACTCTGGTTGGCGGTGGCGCTGGCGCGCTGGCGGCCGTACTGCTGATGCCGGCGCTGGTCTCGGCGTTGCCGCTCCAGTTCCCGGGCTTCGTGGAAATCGCGGTGGACGCGTCGTCGCTGCTCATCGCAGCCGCCGTTACGGGAGCGGCAGGAGTCGGCTTTGGACTCGTACCCCTGCTCGGGCTCGACCGTGGAGACTTGAAGAAGAAGCTCGTGGCCACCGGTCGGGGTAGTTCTGAGTCGGTAGCTGGAGTACGGCTCCGACGATCACTGGTCGTGGCGGAGGTCGCGGCTGCCGTGCTGCTCCTCACCGGCGCCGGCCTGTTCACGCGAAGCGCGGTTGAACTCGTTCGCACCGACGTGGGGTTCGATCACCAGGACCTGCTCACACTGCGCGCGCGGATTCCGTTGGAGAGCCGTGGCCCGGAGCAGATGCGCGTACTGAGCGACGAGCTTGTAGAAGCAGCCGGGGCGCTCCCGGGAGTTCTCGATGCCTTTGCTTGGGCACCGCACGTGCCGGGAGCGGCGTTCTGGTACACCGCCGTCCGACCGCAGGATCGACCAGAACTCCGCGACGACGAGCTCGCCGTGGTGCGCTTCCACTACGTGGGCCCCGGCGCGATCTCGGCACTCGGCCTGCGGTTCGAGTCAGGGCGCGACTTCGACAATTCTGACGGCCTGGCTCGGCAGGTCGTCATCGTCAGCGCGTCCCTGGCCGACGCCTTGTGGCCCGGCGAGGATGCGGTCGGGAAGATCCTGAGGCGTTGGAATCGCGAGACGTGGACCGAGGTGGTGGGCGTTGTCGAAGACGCGTTCTTGCAGGGCAGGCAAGGGCCTGGCGGCGAGATTCACCGCGATGTCTATTTCCCGCTGGCCATGGAGCCTCAGGCCGACATCGCACTCCTGGTCCGCGGCGGTGGCGATACCGTTGCGACGGGCGTGCGCGACGTCTTCGCGCGACTCGCTCCCGATGTACCCGTTCACGATGTTCAGACGATGCGTGAGCGGGTCGGCGCTGAGGAAGCCACTCCCAAGGTAACGGCAGCGCTCGCAGCAAGTACCGCCGTTCTCGCGCTGGCGCTAGCAGCCGTGAGGCTCTACAGCGTCGTCGCCTACGGAGTCGCCGGCCAACGCCGCGAGATCGGACTGCGCATGGCGCTCGGTGCCTGGCCGACAGCGGTTCTGCGGCGAGTCCTGGCGCAGGGACTTGTCCTGGCCGTGCTCGGCATCGGGCTGGGCATGGGCGCGGCGGAGCTCTTACGCGCCTGCTCGCCTCGACTCTCTATCAGGTGAGTCCGACTGATCCCGCGACCTTCGGAGTGGTCAGCGCGGCGGTGCGGGGTGTCGTCGCAGCGGCGTGCCTCGTGCCGGCGCTACGTGCAACACGAATCCATCCCATGACGGTACTGCGAGGGGAATAGAGCGATGCTGGATGCCTACTACTCGATGACCGAACAGCACAGACAGCATGTCGCGCGCGTACCCAAGCGAACACTCGATCCGAGCGACTGGCGCGCGCACCGAGACGTGGCCCACCGAGCACTCGACGAGATGCTTGACTACCAGCAAGGCGTCGCCGACGGGCCGGCGTGGCGAGCGGTGCCGGCTGAGCTCGATGCCGAGTATCAGACCCCAGCGCCACTTGAAGCTCAGGGTATCGAGCGCGCCTACGATGACTTCCTCCGCCTCGTCATGCCGTATCCAACGGGGAACGCTCACCCGCGCTTCTGGGGTTGGGTTCCGGGGCAGGGGACACCAGGTGGCCTGATCGCGGCACTACTCGCCGGTGGCATGAACAACGTGTCAGGTCAGTTCAACGATGGTGCATCTCGCGTGCACGACCAGGTGATCACCTGGATGATCGATGCGATGGGGTTCCCCACCACTGCCTCAGGGATCCTGACGAGCGGTGGCTCGGTGGCCAACCTGGTTGGCATTGCGGTTGGGCGCGACGCACAGGCGGGCTTCGACACTGTCGCTGGAGGGCTCGCGGGCGAAGACGCGTTGCGGGTCTACGGATCGGTTGAGACGCACTCGTCGGTTGTAAAGGCGGCGCAGTTGCTCGGGATCGGGCGCGACAATGTAGTGCTGGTTCCCATCAACGATCGATTCGAAATCGACGCCGCTGCGCTTGCTGAGGCCATCCAGCGTGATCGCAAGGCAGGGCACCGGCCGGCGGTTCTCATAGGGAACGCGGGCACCGTTGGCACCGGCGCGACTGATGACCTGGATCTCCTCGCCGATATCGCCGCGGACGCGAACCTGTGGTTCCACGTTGATGGTGCGTTTGGTGCCATCGCGGCGTGGTCGGATGAGACACGGCACCTGGTTCGCGGCCTCGACCGTGCCGACTCGTTGGCGTTCGACCTTCACAAGTGGACGTCAGTGCCTTACGACGTCGGCTGCGTGCTCGTGCGCGACGCGGACGCGCACCATCGGAGTTTCGCTTCCGCCGCGAACTACCTCGAGCCGCTCGATCGCGGCACGGCCGCCGTTCAGGATCCCACCAACGGCCGCGGCCTGCAGTTGTCGCGCGGTTTCCGTGCGCTGAAGGTGTGGATGTCGATCAAGGAGCACGGCATGGCCCGCTTCGGCGAGGTCGCCGCCGACTGCGTGCGCCAGACGAGCGAGTTCTCAGCGCTGGTCGAGCGGCGGGACGACCTCGAGCTGATGGCTCCGGCACCCATGTGCATCGCCTGCTTCCGCTACGCCCCGCGCGGAGTGCCGGACGACCAGCTCGACGGTCTGAATCGAGAGATTCTCATGCGCCTCCAGGAGGAGGGCATCGCGGTGCCATCAAGCACACGAATCGACGGAAGCTTCGCGCTCCGAGTTGCGAACACCAACCACCGCACGACGTTCGCGGACCTCGAACATCTCGCTGAAGAGACCGTCCGTCTCGGAAGATCCATTTACGCGGGGAATTGACCACGCCGCGGACACCCCCGCGTACGCGTCGGGCCTATCGCCGCCGGTCAGGCGGCGATAGGCTTGCGCGCGACGCAAGGCACCCGGCCGATCTTGTACTGGTGCGCCGAACTCGAGCGCCGACTGCTGCCGCGCTACTCGTCAGACTGGCCCTGTAGCTGGATCACCGAGTCGTTGTCCGCGTCGACCTCTGTCCGGACTCGGACAACTGCGGGAGTTCCAGCTGGCGGGTTCTTGAGAATCCAGTACTTCCCACCGGTGCCGCCGGTATCGTTCGCGCCGCCACCGGGGAAAAACATGGCGCCATCTTTGCCCATGCCCCACCAGTCGAGCTCGACGACCCAGGCCTCCAGTCGATCGCCGTTGCCCGGGTCGAAGTTGGTGCTGCCGACCACGTGTGGAACGGCCCAGTACTTGCCGCCGCCACCAGCCATCATGACCGGGACTCGCGCACGGAATCCCTGGCGCAATGGCAACGCAGCCATCCAGATGTCGTGCACGGCAGCCTCGAACATGCGCAGGTCGGCGTGCTCGATCGCAGGTGCGCTTCCGTCCGCCGGCGCCGGAGACTGGGTGATAGTGAAGGTCTCCCAGTCGTACGCGAAGCTGCGAACGTTGCCCTGCTGCTCGATCTCAGATCCGAGCGGGATCAGCGTCTCCGCATCGAGGACGATGTGGCCCGTCGCGACCACGGTTCCGTCGGGCAGCGCCGTGCTGAAGCTGCGTACGAAGACGTCGCGGCCGTCGCGCACGGCCCTTTCCAGTGAAAGAGTCTGAAACGCGCGCGGTTCTAGTGCTTCGCCGATCTCCAGGGGCCCGGCCTTGTCGCCGCGCCCCATGGTGAGCGTGGCTTCGAAGGGCACGATTCTGTCGGGCTCGAACCCGGGATCTCCGATGAGCATTACAGGCACGTCGTGCGGGAGCGGCGGCGCTTCCTGCGCAGCTGCCGTGCCGGGTACCAGCGCGCTGGCAACGACTGTCAGCAAAGCGCCTAGCGCTGTGACCGTGGAATGAACTGCATTCTTGCGTGTAGACATGGTGGGTTGACCGAGGTTGGGGATTTTCGTTATACGAACGTCTTCGTAGGTTAACTACGTAAGGCTTCGTATTTCAAGTCTCCAGGGGACTCGAGGCCGTCGGTGCACCGAACCGCTGGCTGTCATCGATCGGGCGGAGAGGTAATGTGCGCCGCAGGTCCAACCCGACAGGAGAACCGAGATGACCCGAAAGCTATTGATCGCCATCCTGACGGTCTCCGCGCTCGTAGCCGACAACCAGTCCGTCGACGCGCAGGAACTAGCCGTTCCGGAGAGCGTGGGCATGTCGGCGAGTCGGCTGAACCGGCTCACCGACGCGCTCGATCACTATGCCGAATCGGGTCAACTCTCTGGCGGGGTGGCGATGGTGATGCGACGTGGTGAGGCCGTGTTCCGCCACGCCTTCGGCGTGCGAGATCTGGAAAGCGGGGCACCGATGCACGGGGACTCGATCTTCCGCATCGCGTCGCAGACGAAGGCGATAGTCAGCGTGGCAGTGATGCTGCTGCACGAGGAGGGCAAGCTCCTGATCTCGGACCGAGTGGGCAAGTACATGCCTGAGTACGCCGAAACGACGGTTGCGGTGCAGGACGAAGACGGCTACGCGATCGTGCCGGCGGAGCGACCAATCACCATTCGGGATCTACTGACGCACACGGCCGGCGTTGGTTACGGCGGCGGGCCGGGCGCCGAGAAGTGGGCAGAGGCTGCAATTCAGGGCTGGTACTTCGCGCATCTCGAAGAGCCGATCCGTGACCCGGCGCGCCGCATCGCTGAGTTGCCCTTCGAGTCGCAACCGGGCGATGCCTTCGTGTACGGGTACTCGACCGACATTCTCGGTGCTCTGGTGGAGGTCGTGGCCGAGCAGCCGTTGGATCTGTTCCTCGCGGAGCGAATCTTCGAACCCCTGGGTATGAAGGACACTCACTCTTACCTGCCGGAGTCGAAGGTGGACCGGCTCGCCGTGGTCTACGTCTCCGACGAATCTGGCCTCGCTGCAGCTCCGGAAGGCCCCGGGATGTTCACCCAGGGGCAGTACGTCGAGGGGCCTAGGCAGAGCTTCTCCGGCGGCGCCGGCTTGCTGTCTGCAGCAGATGACTACGCCCGCTTCCTCCAGATGACGCTCAACGGTGGGGAGCTGGATGGCGTGCGCCTGCTTTCACCCAAGACAGTGGAACTGATGACTGCCAACCACGTTGGAGACAAGTTCCTCTGGGGAGCCGGCACGGGATTCGGACTCGGTTTCTCCGTTCTGGCGGACCTGGGCGCGCGGGGAACGATGGGTACGGTCGGCGAATACGCCTGGGGCGGCGCCTACCACTCTGCCTACTGGGTCGATCCCGCAGAGGAACTCGTGGTCGTCTACTTCACGCAGATCTTCCCCGCAGGCGGGCTCGATGACCATGCGCGCCTCCGCGCACTCGTCTACCAGGCCATCGTCGAATGAAGTCGCCGGACCGGGGCTCCGGTCCCCGCCGCGGGTGGCTGACCGCTGCGCTCGTGTTGGTGTCTACGCTGGCCGCAGCGTTCGCGGCGCAGGCCACCGGCGATGTCACTTCGGCGATCCAGTCGGGCGAAGCCATCCGTATCGTGGTCTACAACATCCACCACGGCGAAGGTATGGACGAGATACTGGACCTTGAGCGAATTGCCGCCTTGATCTCGGATCTCGATCCCGACCTCGTGGCACTCCAGGAAGTCGATCGCGAAGCCGAACGTACAGGATTCGTTGATCAGGCTGCCGTGCTCGGCGAACTCACCGGACTCGCTGCCGAGTTTGGCCAGTTCATGCCCTACCAGGGAGGTGACTACGGCATGGCAGTGCTATCGCGCTGGCCAATCGTTCGCGTCACGAACCACCGCCTGCCTGACGGCGAGGAGCCGCGCTCTGCGCTGGGTGTTCGAGTTCGGTCGCCAGATTCCGGGCGCGAACTCGACTTCGTGGGGATTCACTTCTACCGCACCGCCGAGGAGCGGCTTGCGCAGGCCAGAGCCCTGGCGGCGGCATACGACGGTGCAGACGTGCCGGTCATCCTGGCCGGTGACTTCAATTCCACGCCCGACTCGGAGGTCATCGAGTTCCTGGCGAACCGCTGGCAGTTCATCGACAAGGGCGCCGATCGACTGACCTTTTCGTCGATGCAGCCAGAAGTCGAGATCGACTTCGTTGCCCTCTGGCCGGGCGCTGTTTTCCGTGTGGCGAGCCAAAGACTGCTCGACGAGCCCGTGATCTCTGATCACCGTCCGCTCTTCGTCGAACTGAAGTGGTAGCCGTGGATCGGGATAGCGCCACCTAGACCATCCAGAACTTGGCATATTCCAAAGATTGGACTATAGTGTTCCAAGATTTGGAAGCTCCGATCTCTTGGAGGCCGACCGATGGCGAGTCAGAAACTCCGCATGACGCCCGCGATCATGCATTTACTGTTGTCCCTCGCCGAGGGCGAAAGCCACGGCTACGCGCTGCTGTCGGATATGGATCGCCGCTCGCGTGGCGCCGTTAACCTCGGCCCGAGCAGCCTGTACTACACGCTCGGTCGCTTAGCCGATCACGGTCTCATTGAAGAGGCGGAAGGGCCAGGCGCGAGCGATGAGCCGCATGCCGAGCAGCGCAGGTATTTCCGCATGACCGACGTGGGCCGAGAATGGCTCGAATCCGAACTCGGCGTCCTGACCGATATCGTTGACCAGGCGCGCGCGCTTGGTCTGCGCGCCGAGCACTAGGCCGATGGGAACACGAGCGCCGCTCGAGCGGCTGCACGCGTTGTTGATTCGGTTGCACCCTTCTAGATTCCGGGCGCGGTTCGGGCCCCCGTCACAGTCGCTATTCGTCGAGTGGGTGAGTGGCGGCGCGACCGACGACGAGAAACGGAGTCGCGCGCAGTTGGCGGTGCTCGAGGCGTGCGCCACGCTCTTGAGTGCTTGGCGTGAACTGCTCGTGGCGCCGGTTCACCGTCTGGGACGCGCCGTCCTCGGTGCCGGCGAGATCGGCCGACAGGGGTTCGTGGCCGGTTGGCGCGGGATACGGACTCGCCCCATGCAAACGGTTGTTGTCGTATTGACCTTGGCCATCGCGGTGGGGGCCAATGCATCGCTCTTCGCAGTAGCCCGAGCGTTGCTGATCCGCGCGTTGCCCTACGAGCATGCCGACCGCGTCGTGATCGCTGACCGCGGCGGGATGGTTAGCATGTCCGGCCCTAGGGAAGAGTTCGAGAGCATGCCGGGGGTTGAGGTTGTAGGGCAGTACTTCGACGGGGGCTCGGCCTCGCTCACCACCGGCGACGCGGCCGCGCGGGTCAAGTTGGCCCACGTATCGGCGAGGTTCTTCGATGCCCTCGGCGTCCATTTCGTGCGCGGCCGAGCGCTGACCGAAGACGATACTGGCACTCGGTCTGCGGTGATTGGGCATGCGCTGTGGCAAGACGCTTTTGCCGGCGCCGACGATGTCGTCGGCCGAACGCTGGAACTCAACGGACTCGACTACAGAGTCGTTGGCGTTGCGTCTCCGGAGGTGAGCTACCCATCGGCCGCACAGGCGTGGTTGTCGCTGCCGGTGGAGTCCCAGTTCTTCGGGATGGCCTACGGAGCGAAGGGCCTGGCCCGGCTCGCTTCGATCGCGGATCGAGCCTCGATCGAAGCCAAAATGGTCGAGGAAAGCCTTGCCGAGAGCTCGGGTGAGGCGCCGCCAGGCTTCTCGCGACCTTCGCCACGACTCGTGCCACTGCGCGCCCACCTCGTGCGCGACCTGAGTGGGCCACTCGGGATACTGGCAGGTGCCGCGAGTCTGGTCTTCGTTCTGGGCGGGCTCAATCTCGCCGGGGTCTGGACGAGCCAGGTCGTCGGGCGCCGCCGGGAACTCACCATGCGACGGGCTCTAGGCGCATCACGACTCCGTCTCTGTGGCCAGCTCGTGGCCGAGACGCTGGCGGTGACTGGCCTCGGATGTGTGGCAGCGCTGGCCGTCGCAGCCCTGGTGACGGAGGCGGCGCGTACTCGCTTGCCGGGGGAGCTACCCGGCGTGAGTGCGGTGGGCGTCGAGCCCCTCACGATCCTGGTCGGATTCCTCCTCTCCGGGTTGATGGCGGTCGGATTCGGCGGTCTCGCGGCGTGGCGCGGTGTGCGTCTTTCGGAGGCGCGCGGGGGTCGCGGCGCGAGTCAGCGCACGCACCGGGCCCAGGTCGGACTGGTCATTGCGCAGGGGGCTTTGGCGCTAGTCCTTCTGATCGGCGCCGGGTTGATGGTCCGTAGTTTCCAGAATCTCGCCAGCGAAGGCCTGGGGTTCGAACCGGAACACAGTCTCAGCCTACGGATCTTCCTACCGGAGGCAGAGGCGCCGGACGCGGACAGTCGCCGGGACTACCTAACGGAACTGGAGCAGGCCTTGGCCGAGCTGCCGGGCGTCTGGAGCGTGGGAATCACGGACCTGCCCCCTCTGAGCGACGGGATGAGTGGTGGCTTCAGCGTACGGCGACCGGGACAAGCGGACGAGCGCGAGCAAGTGGCGATCTTCTCCCGGGCGACAACGGAGTACTTCGCGGCTGCAGGTATCCCGTTGCTCGCAGGCGAGCCGTTTGCGGAGTCTGGCGCCGAGCGCAGCGTCGTGATTGACGCGGCACTGGCGGAAGCGCTCTTCGGCGAAACTAGCCCGGTCGGGGAGCTGATCGAATTTCACTCGTGGGACGGGGAGGCCATGGCCTGGCGGCCCTTCACGGTGTCAGCCGTGGTAGGAAGCATTCTGAGCGGCGGCCCGAGATCAAGGCCAACCCGAAGGATCTACATGGATGTGCGTTCGGGACCCGGACCGACGATCGGAATCGTGGTTCGCGCCGGCGGGCCAGCCGGCGGGCTACTCGACTCGGTGAGGGAGACCGTGGCTTCGGTCAATCCGCGGGTGGTTCCTTTCGACGTTCGCACACTCGACGCCGCGGTTGCCGACTCGCTGGCAACCGATCGCGCACTTGCGGCGATCGGTTCCGGGTTCTCGGCGGCAGCAGCGTTGGTTGCCGGCCTCGGCCTCTACGGTTTGATCGCGCAGCAGGTGGCGCGTCGCCGGCGCGAGTTCGGAGTCAGACTCGCACTTGGTGCGATGCCGAATCGGCTGATCCTCGCTGTGGTTCGGCGGGCGGGCTGGCTTGGTGCGGCTGCCATCGGGTTGGGCGTTCCGGGGACGCTGCTCGGGGCCCGCGTGCTGGAGAGTCGGCTCTTCGGGATCGCGTCCACCGACCTGGCCACCATCGTTGCCGGAGCTAGCTTTGTCCTCGGTATGACGGTCGTCGCATCGTGGATACCGGCGCGCAGCATCGCTTTCGTTGACCCGCGCGAGTCACTGGCCGCCGAGTGAGCGCCTACTGGCCAGGGTGATAGGTGCGTTCCGCGACCGCGTCTATGTCTTCGCGATAGAAGTAGACGTCGCGCAGGTCTCCGGACGCGTAGCGCTCGGCCTGGTCGTTGAAGTGGGGCGACGCGGGATCGCTGTTGAGTCCGCCAGCCGTGATCGCCAGAGCGCGGAGGCGTTCGCCGAACTCGACCACCGCGACGAAGCTGTTGCCGCGCGTGCCGTAGATGCGGTTGGTGTCGTTGAACGTTCGCTGCCCATACGCTGCGAGCGATCCCCAGCGGGCCGATGTGAAGCCCACGGGGGCGCTGGGCGCGTTGTCGTCGAAGGGCTGCACTATGTCGCCGGTGAGGCGCTGGAAACGATTGATCTCGCCCCAGGGTGTCTGCCGCCAGTCGCCGAAGTCCTCGGTCAGCTTCACGAGCGCCGCGGCCAACGAGGCCAGTTGGTCGTCCGCGCTCACTTCGTTCGCGAGGGCTTCCAGGAGCGGACTGTCGTCCGACACTTCGTCGGCATGATTGTCGATCAGCTCCCGACCCCAGAAGATCGCGACCGCCGTCGCAACGGAGTCCACGCCGAAGCGCAGGTCCCAGCCGCGTAGAAGTTCGATTGCCTCGCTAGTCGTTCGTTTTAGCGGTCCGTTCGTCGACGACGCGTGCGCTTCGAGGAGCGCCGGGATCATGGGCTCGAAGGCGATCAGGTAGCTGTCGTAGGCGGCGTCGCGAAGCGTCTCGAGAGTGAAGTCGCTCGCACCGTCGAGCACCTTGAGCGCGTGAAGCCCGCGCGCGTTTTCGCCGTAGCGGTCGACGTAGGGTGCGTAGTCGGACTGCCGCGGACTGGTGTCACCAGTGACCGAGTACGGCCAGTTGTTGGTGTTCTGGATCCAGCCGTCAGGGGGATTGAGGGCGTTGGGGGAGTCGTCCACCGCAAGAATTCCCTGCCACTCTGTGTCCGGCGTCATGCCGGTAACGGGTGCCGTCCAGTCGTAGTCCAGATTCCTGATCGGGATGAAGTTGGCGTGGAAGTAGGCGATGTTGCCTTCCGCGTCGGCGAATACCGTGTTGTTCGATGAGTTCGTGTGCAGCTGCATGGTTTGCTTGAATTCGTCGTAGTTGGCGGCCTTGGTCCGCAGATATGACTGAGTCAGGGCCTTGAGCGGTTCCTCCATGAGCTTCACCGCGATCCAACGGCCGTCGTCGTCGACGCGCACGATCGGTCCATGGTGACTTCGATAGACGGTGAACTCGCGGTCCGCCATTCCGGTTGCCGTGCGATACGGAACGGTCACGACGGACTCGTCCATCTGACGCTCTTCGTCGCCGTACGGATAGAACACGCCGTCTTCGCGGATCTCGACGTCGTAGTAGTACTCGTCGATCGCGTCGGCGCCGGTCGACGTGTGCATCCAGCCGGCGGTCTCATTGAAGCCCTGGTAGACGAAGAACTGCCCCCAGGTCACCGCGCCGTACGCGTGGAGTCCCTCGTCGCTCACCACGTGGAGTTCGTGTCGGAAGTAGAAGGACGTGTGCGGGTTGATGAGCAGCAGCGCATTGCCGCCGGCGGTGTTGCTGGGCGCAATGGCGAAGCCGTTCGATCCCCCTGGCTCTACCAGGTCGGGATGTAGTTCGTCCGGGCCACCGGCGTCCGCCACCACCTCCATGGGAGTGCCGTAGAGCGACTCGAGTCGGCGGAGCGATACGCGCTCGATGTCGCCTCCGATGCTGCCCTCGCTGAAGGTCAATGCCATCCAGGGCTCGAACCGATCGATCGCCCGAGGTCGGACCTGTGGATTGGTGAGGAGGAAGTAGTTGAGCCCGTCAGCCCACGCGTCCATCAGATCCCGTAGCCACGGCTCGGCTGCCGCGTAGAGCTCGCGCATGTCGTCGGGATCGATGAACAGCTTCATCCGTAGATCGCGCCAGATCTCGTCTTCGCCCTCGGCCTCGGCCAGGCGTCCCATCGCGTTCATGAAGTTGACCTCGATGCGATTGAAGTCGTCCTCTGCCTGCGCGTAGATCATCCCGAAGACAGCGTCGGCATCCGTTGCGGCGTAGATATGGGGGATTCCCCAGGAATCGCGAACGATCGTGACGCCATCGGCTCTGGCGGCGAGCCGAGCCATGTCTGGATTCTCGGGTGCTGCGGCGGGCGCACAGGCGCAAGCGAGGAGTAGCGCGGCGACGACTTTCTTCATGACAGTCCTTGGTGGCGTCCGTGACGAACTGGTGGCGGCGCCATTCTACGGGCGTAGCAACGCGGCGACCAGCGGTCTAAGCTGCCGGCGCTCGAATGCGATTGACGCCGCGTATCCCTGCCCCGGGGGCCGCGAGCTGATCGGAGGAACATATGGACACTCGGTACGAACGGCTCATGCCTCTGGTTCTCCTCATCAGTCTGCTCGGGCTCGGATGGCTCGGCATGCGGGCAGAAGTGCCCCCGGTGCCGGTTGGCTCTGACGCGCAGCCTGAAGCGTTTTCGGCCGGTCGCGCGAGGGAGCACCTGGAGGAGATCGCCCGGGACCCGCATCCAGTGGGATCTGTCGCCCACGGACGCCTGCGCGACTACCTTGTCGCCAGTCTCGAAAGGCTTGGAGCCGAGACCGAGGTGCAGCACACGATGGCGTGGTCGCGCTACAGCACCAACTACGGCGCGGAAGTTTTCAACGTGCTCGGGCGCTTCCCGGGTACGGATTCGACCGGTGCGGTGCTGCTGCTGGCGCACTACGACTCCGTTGTGGGGTCCTATGGGGCTAGCGACGACGGGGCCGGCGTGGCCGCGATTCTGGAGACGGTTCGGGCGCTGCGCTCGAGCGAGCCCCTCCGCAACGACGTGATCGTGCTGATCTCGGACGCCGAGGAGGTCGGCTTGCTCGGTGCCACGGCCTTCGTCGACGAGCACTCCTGGTTCGCGGACGTGAGCGTGGTGCTGAACGTAGAAGCGCGTGGGTCGCACGGCGCGGCGTACATGTTCCAGACCACCGGGCCGAACGGCACCCTGATCCGTTCGCTTGCCAGCGCGACGCCGCGTCCGGTGGCGAACACCGTCATGCAGGAGGTGTACCAGCGGCTACCCAACGGCACCGACCTGACCCTGTTCATGGGGACCCATGTGGCCGGAATGGATTTTGCCTATATCCGTGGACTGTCCCACTATCACACGCCGTTGGACTCTCTCGAGACGCAGGACCCTGCGAGCCTGCAACACCACGGCTCGTATCTCCTCGGGCTCGCCGGCGACCTCGGAAACGCCGATCTGGCCGCGCCGCCCGGCAGCGACCTGACCTACTTCAATGCCGGTTCGCTGGCGCTCGTGCGCTATCCCTCCGGCTGGGCCAAGCCGATCGCGATCATTGGGTTGCTAGCAGCGCTCGGCGCGATCGTCGCTGGGCTACGAGTCGGGCAAATGCGCCTCGGTCGGCTGCCGCTGGGTCTCGCCGCGTTGGGGGCGGGCATCGTTACGGCCTATTTGATCGCCGACGCGGGTTGGGGTTGGCTTGCGTCCAACATGACCTCGCCCCGATGGGATAGCTACCGGCTCTTCTACGAGAGTGGCCCGTTCGTGCTCACGTTTGTGGCGCTCACCATCGCCCTCGTGGGCGTCGCACTGAAGTTCGGGTTGCGCTGGGCGACGCCGGCCGAGCTTGCGGCACTGCCCCTCGTTGCTGGCGGTGCTATCGGAGTCGGCCTTGCGTGGGCTGCGCCAGGCGCGAGCTACCTGATGGCGTGGCCGACGCTCGCGGGAGCAGGTGCCCTGTGGTGCGTTGCGAAGGAAGAGCCTGTGGAATGGCGAGACGTCGCGGTCCTGGCGCTGTTGGCGGCACCAGCGCTGCTCCTCACGTTCCCCTGGGTCGTTTGGCTCGAGGTGGCCATGACGCTCAGCATGATCGGTATCTGCGTTGTGCTGCTCGGGCTGGTGCTGGCGCTTCTGACAGGTCAGGTTGCGACGATCATTCAGGGCAGCGGTTGGTCGCTGCCGGTTGCGGCCACCGTTGTTGCGGCGGCGGCGTGGATCTGGGGCGTGATGTCTCCGGAATACGATGCGGATCGTCGCCGGCCGCATCAGGTTGCCTATGCGGCCGACGTGTCGGCTGGCGCGGCGTATTGGTACAGCGCTGACCCGGAAGTCGATGAGTGGTCGGCCAGTTGGTTGGGCGATTCTCCGGAACGGGCGGCTCTTCCCGAGCTCGGTTTCGGCGGCCGCGAACTCTGGGTGCGAGAGGCGGAACCCGGCCTCGCGGCGGCTACGACATTCGACATCGTTTCGGACGAGATCACGGGCGGCAGGCGGGTGCTGCAAGTGCGTGTTCGTGTTCCCGCCGGCACGCACCGCACGGTGCTGTTCGCACCCGCTGGTGCGGCCAGTCCGATCGCGGCCCGGTCGTACGGACGCAGGTTGGAGCAAATCGATACGAGCCCGGACCAGGCGCGTAGGCTGGCGACACTCCTCGGGACGCCAGCGGAGGGTTTTGATCTGGAACTGGAGTTCGATGTGGATGCGCCAGTCGCGCTGCAAGCGCGCACGACCGTTCCCGGACTGCCGGGCGAGGTGAGGCCACATCCGGTGGGTACAATGGGCCGCGGCGTGGTCTCCATCGTTCAGACGACGGAGGAGTTCCCTTGGCAAGAATAGATATCCGTGCGGCGACGGCCGAGGAAGTAGCGCGAGTCTTCGACGACGCTTTTGCCGACTATCCCGTCATGCGGTTCGTCCTCGGTGATGAAGAGCCCTATGCGGAACGGCTGTCGCTCCTGCACGACCTCTGGTCGCACGAAGCCGTGCTGCATGGGTTTGATGTGATTGTGGCTGAGGTGGATGGCGTAGTCGCGGCAGCTGCAACGGCTGCTCGACCTGGGACCACACACGACTCGGACGAGCACGCGGCCTTGGAAAGTGAGACATGGAGGCGACTCGGGGACGCGTCAGAGGCGCGCTATCGGCGCTACTCAGTGGCGGCCCACAAAGTGCATTCGACGCGCCCGGGCTGGTATCTCGACATGCTGGGCGTGCGCGCGGACTTCCAGGGCCACGGGCTTGGCCGCGTACTCCTCGAAGAGATTCAGGCACGATCGGACGCCGATGCGACTTCGGAGGGCGTACTGCTGACCACGGAGAACCCGGTCAACGTAGCCTTCTACGAGAAGTTCGGCTATGAAGTTGTCGCGCACGAGCACGTGACTGACTCCATGGAAACCTGGGGGTTCTTTCGCGAGGATGCGCCGCAAGACGAGGGCGCGGCATGACGGATTGGGCAATGCGCGACGGAACGGCCGACGAGGCGAGCGATGTCTTTTGCGACGCTTTTGCCGGCTATCCAGTGATGGAGTTCGTGGCTGGCCCAGCGAGTCCGGCAGAACATCAGGAGCGACTCATCCGGCTCTTCGTCATGGGGCGGGCGATGCGTGGTCACCCCATGCGAGTAATTGAAATGCAGGGCACGCCGGTTGCGGCGATGACGCTCACCCCGCCGGACGGCTCCCTTCCCGAACCGACCGACGAAAACCTCGCAGCGCTTGGCGCGCTGACGACGACCACATGGGAAGAGGCTGGCACTGCTGCCCGGGCCTGCTACGACGCCTTCGTCGAGGCCGCCAACGCGGTCGACGCACCGTTACCCAACTGGCACGTCAACATGGTCGGCGTTGTCGGCGCCCATCAAGGCACCGGACTCGCGCGCGCACTTCTCGAGGATGCGCACGCGCGCTCCGCGGCCGATCCCAACTCGCGCGGTGTGTCTCTCACCACGGAACTGCCCGCGAATGTCGCCTTCTATCGACACCTCGGCTACGAGGTTGTCGGCGAGCAGACGGCAGGCGAACTGACGACCTGGGGCTTCTTCCGGCCCGACGCCTAGTTCGTTTCGCGGATCGAGTAGAGCTTGCTCTGCGTGCGAATCAGCAAGCGATCACCGGAGATCGCGGGGGTCGCCTGGACGAATTCGTCCAAGCTATTGACGCCGACGAATTCGAATTCCTCGCCCGCCTTCATCACGAAGGTGTCGCCTTCCTCGTTGATGGCGAAAACCATGCCGTTATACGCCCAGGGCGACGAGGTGAAGTTCCTTGCCGTTCCGTGGATACGGGTCTGGTAGGTACGCTCGCCTGATTTCGCATCGTGACGGGTGAAGATTCCCTTGTCCGTCAGCACGTAGACCGCGCTGTCGTAGAGGACTGGAGTCGGCAGGTAGGTCCCGCCGGCTCGCTGCTCAAACCAGAGCACGTGCTCGCTGCTTTGCTCCATCTCGCCCATGGTGATGTCACCGGTGGCGCCGGGTTTGATCGCCGCGAGCGGGGTGTCACTCCGGCCCTTCGCTCCCGAGCTCAGGTAGAGGTGGCCGTCCCATGCGAAGGGTGTCTGGCACACCATCATCCCTTGGCCGTTCATCCGCCAGAGTTCGTTGCCGTCGACGTCGTAGCTGATTGCAACCATGGGGCCCACAGTGACGATCTCTGTACGGACGTCGTTCTCCCAGACGTAGGGGGAAGACCAGCCCGAGCGCAGCATCTGGTTTCCCAGTCCCTCGCGTTCCTTCATCCAGATCTGTTCACCGGTGTTCTTGTCGAACGCGGCGATGAAGCTGCCTTCCTGGCTGTCGTTCAGAACGAAGACACGGTCGCCATGCACTGCCGGCGACGCGCCCCCGCCGAACTCCAGATACACCGGGTGCGGCTCCAGCGGCGCGGTCCACTGGTGGTTCCCGTCGAGGTCGTAGGCGTACAGTCCGAGGTGCGCCACGTAGACATAGATCGATTCGCCATCGGTGACCGGGGTCTCGGACATGTAGCTGTTTTTGCGATGACGCCCGACCGGCGGCGCGCCCGCGTAGATCTCCTGGGCCCAGAGCTGCGTGCCGTTCTCGATGTCGAAGGCGTACAGGTGGTACCTGAGCGTCACCTCATCGGGGAACTCGGTATCGCGCTCGTTGATTCGACGCTCAATCGCTTCCGCGCTAAGACCCTCTTCCTGCATCTCCGCGACGTACTCGTTGGAGAAGTCGACTCCCAGCGAGGGCTGTTTCATGTCCGCATCGCTGGCTGCAGCGGTGATGTAGACGACGCCGTTCCAGACGATCGGCGAAGACCACCCCACGCCCGGAACATCGGCGACCCACTCGACATTCTCGGTGGTTGACCAGCTCGTCGGGAGATCAGGATGGTTACTGACGGGCATTCCGTTCGGCCCACGGAACTGAGGCCAGTTGTCGGGGGCCTCGTCGTTGGGAGCCGCGGCCGCGGCGACCGCTCCGAAAACAAGAAGCGCGGTCAGCAAATTGAGGGCGGAGAGATTTCGTTTCGTCATCACGTGGCGGCTCGACCTGTCTGGGGAAGTTCGAGCAACTATCTTAGCCCGGCGACCGGCCCCCATGAGGGCCCCCGCCGACTGGACCCTGGTACGCCCGCTTTGTACCTTGGGAACTCCTACCCCCGCTCCCGAAGGACGCCCATGTCGTGTTCACGCATCGCCTCTGGCGTAGCTGCGTTCGCTCTCGTGTTGTCTCTCGGTGGCGGTGCCGGTGGTGCTGAACGAAACCCGCCGAACCGGAGCGCCGCCGAGCTCGCGGTTGCTCACCCCGCCGCAGCCACGGATACGCTCTTCCGAGACGTCACTTCGGCGGCACTGCCGAAGTCCGCGACGTCTGGCGCGCATATGGATGCCGATGTGGGGGATATCGACGCCGACGGCGACTTGGACGTGGTCGTTGCCTGCGAGTTCTGCCGGAATCTCCTGTGGCTGAATCAGGGCGACGGCACGTTCGTGGACGGCTCCGATCAGCTGCCGCGGACGACGCACGACAGTGAAGACATAACGATTGTTGATGTCGACGCCGACGGTGATCTCGACCTCGTCTTCGTTACCGAGGATGACCTGGTCAATGAGCTGTTTCTCAACGACGGGAAAGGGTTGTTCAAGGACGCGAGCGGCCGGATCACCGAAACCGGGATCACCAATGCGCTGGCAGTTGCCGATCTCAACAACGACGGAGCGCCTGATCTCGTTCTTGGCAACCAGGGCGCCAACATGATTCTGGTGAATGACGGGGACGGCTTCTTCACTTCCGAGCCCGACCGCCTCCCGGGGAGTTCAGGCACCACCCAAGACGTGGAACTTGGCGACGTCGATGGCGATGGCGATCTCGACCTTCTCGAGGGCAACGAGGATGGCAACCGGCTGTGGATCAACGACGGTGCCGGGTTCTTTCGTGACCTGACGACAGCGAGGCTGCCTGGGCGCTCAGACGAGGAGACCCGCGAAGCGGATTTCGGGGACGTGGATGGCGATGGTGACCTCGACATCTACTTTTCAAACGTCGAGCTCTTCGTCGAAGGCGTAAGCGGTACGAATCGCCTCTTGCTCAACGACGGCGCCGGCTTCTTCGCCGAGAGCGCCGCGAGGCAGATCGTTCCAGACGACAATGGGTCGAGCTACGACGCCGATCTGGTCGACATCGACGGCGACTCCGACATGGATCTGGTTATCGGCTACGCGGCAGTGCCGGACGTGGGCGCCCCGTCCAACAGCGACGTGAGCGTGCGCGTCATGGTCAACGACGGTCGCGGCAACTTCGTGGATGGGACCTCGGCCACCGTGGGCCTCTTCGACGACGCGAACCCCTTCGATCTCGAGGTGGCGGATTTCACCGGAGACGGGATCGCCGACCTTCTTGTCATCAGCAGGCGCGGGCCTGACAAGCTGTTCCACGGCGTCGCGTCGGCGGGAACCTTGCCTTGCGCACAGATCCGCAAGGTCGCGGCGCGATGTGTCGGGGGCGACGCACTCGTGACCGTCAAACTCCGGTCGAAGGACTACCACGGCGGGTTTGCGCAGATCGGACTTGGGGATGTGGCGGGCTATCTCGAGATCAAGCGAAAGCGCGCGCGCGGACGGCTGCAGCTCGAGCCAGGCTCCCAACAGGTCCGTTTCTGGGGCCCAGCCTCGTGCCGGCCTGCCCGCTTGCTGACCTGCACGAACCGCTAGTCGCACCACGCGCGGGTGCTGGGCGGCAGGTTTGGTAGGCTGAGGCGCATCGATCCAGCCATCGTTACGTTCGTGGAGTTCGCCGTGTTGACGCTGCTCTCACCCGCCAAGACTCTCAATTTCGACTTCGACTCGGACGGCCTGAAACTCAGCGCGCCCAGATTCGAGGGCGACATTGCCGAATTGCTAGGCACATGCCGCAAGCTGACTGCGCCGAAGCTTCGCGACCTGATGCGGCTCAGTCCGAAACTGGCGGAGCTCAATCGCGACCGGTTCCGTACGATGGAGCTACCGTTTACGGAATCCAATTCGAAGCCCGCCCTCCTGACCTTCGGGGGCGACGTGTATCGGGGGTTCGATGCGGCTTCGTTGTCGCGGCGCGACCTCAACTGGAGTCAGCGCCGGATCCGGATTTTGTCAGGCTTCTACGGGATGTTGCGACCGCTCGACATGATGCAGCCGTATCGTCTGGAGATGGGCACGCGGCTGTCGAACAAGCGCGGCAAGAACCTGTACGAGTTCTGGGGTCCGCGAATCACCGAAGCAATCAACGATGATCTCAAGGGCCGCGGCACCAAAGCAGTCGTGAATCTCGCGTCCAACGAGTACTTCAAGGGAGTTCAGCCGGCCGGTCTCAAGGCACCGCTGGTGACGGCCCTGTTCAAGGAAGATCGCGAAGGGACGATTCGCACGATCAGCTTCTCCGCAAAGCGGGCGCGCGGTTTGATGGCCCGATTTATCGTCCAGAATCGGGTGGATTCCCCTGAAGGGATGCAGGATTTCAACGAGGAGGGCTACTCCTATCGTCCAGATCTCTCCGACGAGTCCACGATGCTGTTCGTTCGTGATCAGCACTGGAAGAGCTAGCCCTTGAATCGGCGCGAGTTCATCGCCACGGGAGCGTTGGCGGCAGCTGCCCCGGGAGCGGAGACCAGCGGGCAGACGGTTTCGGCGCCGGCTGCGGATTTCCGTGCGCTGTTCCCTCGGCTCGAGCGCGAACGTTATCTCGCGGCTGCAGCGGGTACGCCATTGAGTACGTTCACCGGCGACGCCTTGCGCGCATACGAGGACTACTGGCGGTTCGGCCCGGGTGACGGTCGGATCGATACGATCCGCGCCGACTTCGCCGCCACCCGCAGCGGGCTAGCGGACTTGCTCGGCGCCAAGCCGAACGAGATCGCTTTCGTACACTGCACGAAGGAAGGCGAACAAATCGTCCTTGATGGACTGCCATCCATCCGCGACGGCGGCAACGTCGTGACGAACGATCTGCACTTCGGTGGTTCGCTGGGCAATCTTCTCGGGCTACAGCGCGCAGGAGTTGACGTCCGTATCGTTGCGAATCGTGACTGGCGAACCGATATCGACGCCATGCGCGAGGCAATTGATGACTCGACGGCGCTCGTGAGCGTCGCGCTCGTGTCCAATATCAACGGAAACATCGAGCCGATCCGCGAACTCGCGGAGATTGCACACGCTCACGGCGCCTACGTGTACGCGGACGTGATCCAGGCGGCAGGGATCGTGCCGCTCGACGTGCGTGCGATGGGAATCGACTTTGCTGCGGGCAACGGCTACAAGTGGCTCTTCGGTCCACACGGAGCCGGCTATTTGTATGTCGCAGAGGAGCACCAGGGCTCGGCCCTCCAGGACCGTGTCTTCCCAGGCGGCGCGTGGGCGAACTACGCGCCGTGGGTTGAGACGCCCGATGGCGCGCTTGATCCCGTGGCGAGATCTGAGCCCCTGGACGATTCACGTCGTTACGAGCCGGGCCACGTGGGCTACTTGAACTACGCTGCGCTGAACGCTGGTTTGAGGTTCGTCGCCCAGGTGGGAGTCGAACATCTCCTCGCGCATTCTGTGTCCCTGAACACACGGCTCCTGGACAACGTGGACGCGTCGCGATCTGAGTGCATTACCCCCGATCCGGCAACGTCGCCCATCGTTACGTTCCTACTGCGCGATACGGATGGACTCGGGGAGCGTTTCGCCGCCGCGAATCTGGCTCTCGGGAACGGCCCTGCACCGCGTGAGCGAGGCCCGGGTTCCCCGTTGCGCCAGCGTCCGAGGCTGCGGGTCTCCCCGGCGATCTACAACACCGCGGACGACATGGATGCGCTGGCCGCAGCCATGAACGGATAGGTGGTCGATCAGATCAGCGTTTTCGCTCAGACCGACAGGCTGGTTCTGCGAGAGTTGATCGCGACCGACGCCGAGTTCATTCACGAACTCTTCACTGGCGAGGAATTCCTGCGCAATATCGGGGATCGCGGTATCCGCAGCCCTGCCGACGCGCGCGACTACATCGAGCGCGGGCCGCGAGCCAGCTACCGTGAGCGCGGGTACGGGTTCTACGTGATTGAGCTCAAGTCGACTGGAATCGCGGCCGGAATCTGCGGACTCATTCTCCGGGATGGCCTTGATCACGCGGATGTGGGTTTTGCGCTCCTACCGCCGCACTGCGGCAGTGGCTACGCCACCGAGGCAGCGGTGGCTGTGCTGGCGGAGGCGGACAGGCGCGGCATCGATCCGGTGCTAGCGATCGCCCAGCCCGAGAATGGCGCGTCGCTCCGCGTCCTCGAGAAGATCGGCATGCACCGTGCGGGATCTGTGCGGCTACCCGGTGAGACCATCGATCTGGCGTTGTACTCGACTCGACCCGATGGCGGCGCGTAGTGAGTCGTCCGGCGGTTGACATTGGTTGGGGCGGACTGGCCGATCTCCGGGCCAGCGCCGGCCAACTCATCCTCGCCGGTCTGGTCTACAAGGTGTTGGCCTTCGCCGTTTTGACGCCTCTGGTCGGCGCGTTGGTTACGTTGTTTGTCCGGTCCTCCGGCGGCGACGTGGTGGCCGATACGGACATTTTCTTCTTCTTTCTGAGTCCGATCGGCGTCGCCACGGCACTCGTGGTGGGCGCGGTTGCGGGCACCGCGACGGCCCTGGATCACGCCGGCCTGATGTCGATCTGCTATGGCCACCGCCGGGGGCACGTCGTGGGCTTCTGGGCGGCGGTCGCCTTTGCTCTCCGCCGGGTGCCGGGATTGGTCGAGATCGCTGGGCGCATCGTGGCCCGATGCCTGTTGATTGCCGCGCCATTTCTTCTGGCGGGGGCCGGCGTGTACTTCGCGCTCCTTGCTGAGCACGACATCAACTTCTATCTGGCGGACCGGCCGCCGATCTTCCTTGTTGTGGTTGCCAGCATTGGCGCATTGCTCACCATCGGTGCCGGGGTGATCCTGTATCGCGCGCTGGGCTGGATCGTCGCGCTGCCGGTCTTCTTGTTCGAAGGAGTCGGCCCTTCGGATGCTCTTCGCACCAGCACCAAGCGCGCGTCAGGGCACCGCGGAGTCCTGGCATCGGTCGTGATCGGCTGGCTGGCGCTGAGCGCTCTTGTGGGGAGCGTGCCGCTCGTCCTCCTCTCGGCGACGGCTCGGATCTTCTTGCCATGGGTCGCCGACTCGATGGCCGGGGTGGTGATTCTCCTGAGCCTCCTCATGGGGGTCTGGGCCGTCCTGAACGCGTTGGCGACGCTCTTCTTCGCCGCCTACTTTGCGGCGCTCGCCGTGCGCCTGTACGACACGCTCGGCGATCCGGGCTCGCAAGAGATGCCCGCCGGTCTCCGTCGGAGCGCGACACAGTGGCGGCCAACCCGATTGCAGATGACTCTCGGTGTTGGAGTCACCGTTCTCGCTGCTGGGATCAGCACAGCGTTGCTCATCGATGGCGTCCGAACCGACGACGACGTCCTCGTGATCGCCCATCGAGGCGCCTCGGGCGCGGCTCCAGAGAACACGATCGCGGCGTTCGAACTCGCTATCGAACAGGGTGCCGACTTCATCGAGATCGACGTACAGGAGAGCGCTGACGGCGAAGTGATGGTGGTGCACGACAGCGACCTGATGAAGATCGGCAGGCAGCCGCTGCCCATCTGGTCGACCACTGCGGATGAGTTGCGGGGCGTCGATATCGGAAGCTGGTTTGCGCCCAACTTCGCCAACCAGCGCGTCCCCACGCTGGCGGAAGTTCTAGAACTCAGTCGCGGACGTGTCCGGGTGATGATCGAGTTGAAGTACTACGGACGCGAAGTCCGGCTCGAGGAGCGCTTCGTGGAGGAGGTGGAGCGATTGGGGATGGCAGATCAGATCGTGGCCATGTCCCTGAAGTACGACGCCGTGACCAAGCTCAAGACACTGCGACCCGACTGGCGCGTCGGACTCCTGACGGCGCGCGCCCTGGGCGACCTGACGACGACTTCAGCAGACTTTCTTGCCGTCAATCACGCCATCGTGGGTCCGGCCTTCATCAATCGGGCTCGCGCGGCCGGGCAGGATGTCTACGTCTGGACGATCAACGACTCCTTGAACATGTCGCGCATGATCAGCCAGGGTGTAGACGGCATCATCACCGACTTCCCGGATCGGACTCGAGATGTGATCGCGTCGCGACAGGAACTCTCTTCCGCTCAGCGACTACTATTGGCGGCGGCTTTCTACGTCGGGCTCGAGCCTCGCGAGCCCGCAGCGACAGAGGACACAGAAGGATGAGTATTCGCAGAGTTGTTCCGGTCCTACTCACCGCGCTACTGCTCGTGACGTCCACGGCCGGGGCTCAGTCGGACCTCCCGGAACCCGTTCGCCTGCTACTGGGGGACTGGCAGGGCGAGGGTGAACTCATGGGTCGTCCGGCTCGGTTCACGATGTCCTGGTCGCACGCCCTGGGCGACCGCTTCGTACGTCTGCGCTTCAGCAATGCTTTCGTCGTGGATGGGGCCGAACAGACGGTTCTGACTGCCGAAGCCTTCTACCGTGTCGAGAGTCCGACCTCGCTCACGGGCGTCTGGGTGGACTCGCGCGGCCTGATCTTGCCCCTGCGCGCTGAGATCGTGGACGGAGCTCTGGTGACGGAGTGGGGCGATTCCAGCACCGAGCGCGGCCGCACGCGTTACGCCGCGACCGACGACCAGGTTGAGGTTACGGACACCGTATTCACCGAGGCCGGCGAGCGCGGCTTCGGGCAAGCCGTCTACACGCGCGGCTCGGGCCGCTAGCCAGAGCTCCGCGTTGCGGCTCCGGGCGGCCGCTACTCGTTGCGGAGGGCGCGCATCGGATCGACCCGGGATGCGCGACGGGCCGGCAAGTAGCCGGCGAGCAGTGCCACGGTGAATAGACCGGCTACGGAAAGCGTGATGGTCAGCGGGTCAGTGCCTTCGAGTTCGAACAGAAGTGACTCGGCTGCCTGGCCCAGCGCGTACGCACCGGCCATCCCCAGCACAACGCCGATCACCGTCATCTTGCCCAACTGACCAAGGACGAGTCCGCGGACGGTCCAGGGATTCGCCCCGAGCGCCATCCGCACCCCGATCTCTCGAGTGCGTTGAGACACCGTGAAGGCGAGTACGCCGTAGAGGCCGACGGCGGCGAGTATCGTCGCGAGGCTCGCGAATCCGCTCGATAGCATGCTGATGACGCGGTCCAGCACGATGTTTTCCTTGATCTGGGTCTCGAGCGTCTTGAGGTTCTCGACCGGCAGATTAGGATCCAGACGCTCGATCACCGAAGGTACCGCCCGGAGAATCTGGTCGGGGTCGCCATCCGCGCGGACGTAGAACGTCATGTCGCCGAGACTGTCGTTCTGGCGATACGGCGCGTAGTACAGCGGCGGAACCGTCTGTTTGACTTCGGCGTACTTGGCGTTCTCGATGACGCCGATGATTTCGACATCGAGCTCTTCAACGCCGGCGCCGTTGTCCGAGAGTCGCTTGCCAACAGCACGGCGCGGGTCGAGGCCGAACTTCTCGGCGAACGCAACGTTGATGACGGCGACCCGTGGGGTGTCTAGCGTGTCAGACGTGGTGAATTCGCGACCGGCGAGCAGCGGCACCCCCAGCGCGCTGAAGTAGCCGGGGCCGACGTAGTTGAGCCGTGCGTTGGAGTCGATATCCGGACCCCCCTCGAAACCCTCGACCGAGAAACTCTGCCCCCAGTTGCTACCGGTGAAGATCGCTACGAGACTGGCAGTTACTGCGCTCGCACCCGGCAACGTGTCCAGGGACTCCTCGACCTGACGGAACAACTCCTGGCTCTCGTCGGGCGTGTAGCCGTTGAGTTCCGGGGAGATCCCGAACTGGACGATGGCCTGGCTGTCGATGCCAAGGTCGACCCTGGTGACATTGACGAGGCTGCGCACAAAGAGCCCGGCGGCGACAAGCAGCGCGGTGGAGAGGGCGAGCTGGACAATCACCATCGTGTTGCGGAACCGCGCAGCGTCGCGTGACCCGGACGGTTGCCCGGTGTTCGATCGCAGGACGGCGGCTAGATCCGATCGCGTTGCATGCAGTGCCGGGTACATGCCGAACACAAACCCGGTCAGAAGAGACAGTGCCGCAGTGAACCCGACGATCTGCGGGCTCAAACCGAAACTCAGAGCGGCCATCGTATCGGCGTCCACCGTCAGAGACAGTCCGCGTAGAGTCCAAACAGCGATGAGGAGACTCGCGGCGCCACCGGCTAGCGCGAGAAGCGCCGACTCGGTCAGAAGCTGGCGCAGCAGATGCCGGCGGCTGGCGCCGAGCGCACCACGAACCGCCATCTCCTGGCCCCGCTGCGCGCCGCGCGCCAGAAGCAGGTTCGCCACGTTGGCGCACGCGATGAGAAGCACGGTTCCCGTGATCGCGAGCAGCAACGACAGCGGCGTTGCGACGTCCTCATGGATCGAGCTCTGTCCGCGGTAGCCATCTGAGAAAACAAGCTCGCGAGCCCGGAACCGCTCGAGCGTCGCCGGACTCATGTTCTGTAGCTCGGCCTCGACGTCGTTGATCACGCCGCGGTAGACCTGATTGAGTTCGTCGCCGGCTCTCTCGGGATCAACTCCAGGCGCTGTGCGGGCGAACAGGTAGGCCCAGTAGGCATTTCGACGTTCGAATGCGTCCCAGCCGGGCACGAGCGCGGCACGCATGGTGATGGGCACAAAGACGTCAGGTTGTGTGCCAAGCGTCGTGCCGCGGAAGCCTTCGGCCGCAACACCGACGACCGTGAAGCTCTGGCCGTTGATGACGATCGAGCGGTTGAGCACGCCGGCTTCGCCACCGAGTCGGTTTTGCCAGTAGTCGTGACTGAGCACCGCGACGAAACTCTCGCCGAATCCGGCGTCGTCTTCGGGGTCGATCAGCCGGCCGAGCGCGGGTTGCACGCCGAGAAGGGGGAAGTAGCCGCCGGACACCATCATGCCCTGGCCGCTTACCGTGCGGCCGTCGCTCGCGAGGTTGGCACCGAACAGGACGTGGGCCGCGATTCCAGCAAAGCCCGTTTCGGCGCTTTCCAGGTCCTTGAACATCGGATAGCTGAAGATCTCGTCGCATCCTCCGGCCTGGCCACACGACGTCCACCCGGACTTCGGGCCCGGGTTCGCGATGTTCACGAGTTCGCCAGGCTCCTCCACGGGCAGCGCCTGCATCAGCATCTGGTCGAAGAGCGAATAGATCGCGGCGTTGGCGCCGATACCCAGCGCCAGGGAAAGGACTGCGACTCCAGTGACCACGGGCGTCTGGAGGAGTGTGCGTAGGGCGATTTTCAGGGTTCCCATCTTCTCTCCGGCGACGCGATCAGGCTTGGGTATGGATGCCGCGGTGATCGTTCTACTGATGATGCAGAGGATCTAGTAGTTAGACGCATCGAGCCACCGATTGGTTCCGAATGGAGGCGGCGTTTCCGCCAATGGGTGCGCGATCGAATACAGTGCCGGCCATACGCCAGCCTAGAAAGCCCTTCGCGCCGCTGCGATCAGGCTCGCCACCGGAGCAGTCAAGAAACATGTCCGATGCCAACGTCGCCGTGATCGAGTCCATGTACCAAGCGTTTGCCGACGGCAATGTCGCCGGCGTGCTCGGCCCGATGCACCCGGAGATCGAGTGGAACGAGGCGGAGAACTTCCCGTACGCGGACAAGAACCCATACGTTGGTCCGGACGGTATCGCCACAGGGGTCTTCGCCAGGATCGCTGACGAGTGGGCAGATTTCAGCGCCAAGCCCGAGGCGATCCACGGCTGTGGCGACGTGGTGCTGGCGATGGGGCGGTACACGGGTACCTACATCCCCACGGTAGAGAGCATCGATGCCCAGTTCGCGCATGTGTGGTGGCTGCGCGATGGCAAGGTCGTTCGGTTCCAGCAGTACGCAGACACCCACCAGGTAGTGGCAGCCGTGAGCGGGGAGCGCGCACTGTGAAGGGCTCCGGAACCGCGCGAGGTATTGCGATATCCCTGGGCCTCATTGGGTTGCTCGCGGCGCCGGCATCCGGCGCCGCCACGCTGCCCGAGGACTACGCCGCGCTCTTGAACCTCTTCGAGGACTGGCGCGAGTTCGAAGCTCCGACCTTGGTCGATGGCGTGCCGGACTACTCACCGGTCGCCATGGATTCCAAGCGCCGCGACCTACCCGAGCTCATGGCGCGATTGGACGCTATGGACCCCACGGGCTGGCCGCTGCCTCAGCGGATTGATTGGCAGTTGGTTCGAGCCGAGATGCGCGGGCTCGACTTCGATCTGCGCGTGCGGAAGCCGTGGGCGAACAACCCCGCTTTCTACGTGATGATGTTCACGGCCGAGTCCGACGTGCCGGCTCACGAGGGCCCGGTGATCCATACCTGGATCGATACTTGGACCTACGAGTACCCGCTCTCCGCAACCGACGCGCAGGAACTCGCCGGCCGCTTCTCGATCATCCCTGCGCTGTTGGAGCAGGCGCGCGGCAATCTCGTGGGGCCGGGCGAAGACCTATGGAATCTCAGCGTTGGTTCGTTGCGCCGCCAGAGCGCGGAACTGGCCTCGTACCGTTCGGATGTCGAGGGTGCAGCCGACGCTCTCGACAGGGCGCTCGCCGACGCCATCGTCGCGACAGACAGCTTCGTGGAGTGGATCGAGTCGGAACTGCCCTACAAGAATGGTCTGTCCGGTGTGGGCAAAGACAACTACAGCTGGTACCTGCAGAACGTGCACCTGGTGCCGTACTCGTGGGAAGAGGCTCTCACGCTGATGCGTCGCGAACTCTGGCGCGCCAACGCCGCGCTTCTTCTGGAGGAGAACCGCAACCGCGACTTGCCGACTCTCAGCCGGTATGAGACTCCCGAAGAGTTCGACGAAGCCTTGAATCGCGGGGTGACGGAATATCTCGAATTCCTCGAGGAAGAAGAGATCATGACGTTGCGCCCCTGGATGGATCAGGCGTTGCGCGAACGGATTGGCAGCTTCTCGCCGCCGTCGCGTTCGGACGGTCTACGTGGCTTCTTCTCTGAGGTCACCTATCGCGACGGCGAGGTGATGCGAACGCACGGATATCACTGGTTCGATCTGGCGCGGATGCGCGAGGAGCCCCACGCAAGCCCGATCCGGAGCGTGCCGGCGCTATCGAATATCTACGACCACAGGTCGGAAGGGATGGCGACGGGGATCGAGGAGATGATGATGCACGCCGGGGCGTTCGACGATCGTCCGCGCGCGCGCGAACTCATCTGGATCCTGCTGGCTCAGCGCGCCGCACGCGCGGTCGGCGGTCTCATGCAGCACGGTCACGAGTGGACCCATCAAGAGGCCTCCGAATTTGCCTCGAGGTGGACGCCGCGAGGCTGGCTGCCGGCGGATGGCGCCACCATCAAGGGTGAAGAGCACTTCTATCTGACCCAGCCGGGTTACGGCATCAGCTACGTGCTCGGCAAGATCGAGATCGAACAATTGATGGCCGAATACGCGGTCGAACGCGGTAGTGCGTTCTCGATCAAACGGTTCATGGATGACTTCGGAGAAGTGGGTGTGATTCCGGTTTCGATGGTGCGTTGGGAGCTGAACGGTGTGGCGCCGCCGGGCGCGCGATAGCGGCCGCCCGTGCCGAGCGAGGAATTGATCGCCACCGCGAGAAAGACTCACTTTGGCTGTCTCATTTCCGAGCTGCCGATCGTTATCAAGGTAAGAGCGGCCGGAATTCATCGGCCGAGCAAACGGAGAAAACGGTGCACGACTACCTGCTCATCTATCAGAACGGTGATCCCGACTGGCACGAGACCACAACACCGGAGGAGCGCGCTGCGACCATGCAAGCCTGGGGTGCGTGGTTCCAGCAGCTCGAGGGCTCCGGCCATCTCCGGAATCCGGGCGCGGCCCTGCACCCGGAAGGCACCGCGCTGACCAAGAGTGCAGACGGTTTCGCCACCGACGCGAGCATGGCGGAAGTCAAGGACCTCGTGGGCGGCTACAGCGTCGTCGCAGCTCCGTCGCTCGAAGAGGCAACGGAGCTAGCGCAGGGCTGCCCGTTTCTCGACAACAACGCTGCCGGCCGGATTCTCGTGCGCCGCATCATGACGGCCGAGGAGTACGAGTAGCGGCCTGTTCGCGGGCTCTACGGATCTGGAGTTCGAGGAGGCGGCGCTCATGGCTGGTGGTAGCCTGCGCGAGCGCTTCCTCGAGGAACCCGAGAGCCGGCTCGATTGAGCCGGCTCTTGCGTAGAGGTTGGCAAGCACGGCGGCGACCGCGTGCGAGTGGTCAAGTTGACCGCTAGTGCGGAGCCGATCCACAACCGGAATCGCGGCCTCCGGACCATCTCTGAACGAGATCGCGACGGCTCGACTCAGGGCGACCACCGGCGTGGGCTGGATCTCGATGAGTCCATCGTGGAGCTTGCAGATCGACTCCCAGTCCGTGTTTTCAAACGTCGGCGCTGAGCAGTGCCGCGCGGCGATCGCAGCCTCGTAGTGGTATCGGCTCTTTGCCACCGGATCGATGCGCCGGGCTCGGTTCAGATAGTCGAATCCGGCATTGATCATCGCGCGATCCCACAGCCCGCGATCCTGCCGGTCGAGCGGCACGAGATCGCCGTCCTCATCCACGCGTGACTCCTGCCGGGCTCGATGGAAGCTCATGACTGCGAGAAGAGCGTACGTGGCACTGCTGGCGATTCCGGGGGACGTAGCGAGCAGGTTGGTCATGGCTACCGCGTCGCGGCAAAGATCTCTGCGTATCGGCTCGGCGCCGGTGGACAGGTAGCCCTCGTTGAAGACGAGGTAGAGTGAGGTGTGGACGGTTTCGAGCGACTCGTGCAGCTCGCTGCCTGTAGGAACGCCGAAAGAGAAGTCCCGGACTTGCCGTCTCGTTCGATAGAGGCGCTTGTTGATCGTGCTCTCGGTTGTCACAAGAGCACGCGCAATCGCCGGAACGCTCAGCCCGCAGAGCGTCTTCAGAATCAGGGTGACTCGATTCTCTGGACGGAGATCCTCGTGGCAGCACATGAAGATCATCCGGAGTTGATCGTCGCGGAGCGCATCGGGCTCGAAAGCCTCGCGGAGAGTTGCCGATACCGTCCATTCGCTGCCCAGCTGCATTGCGAGGTCGCCAGCGAAAGTGCGCCGCGTGCGCTCGCGGCGGATCACATCGATCGCCCGGTTTCTCGCTGTTGCGAGGAGCCAGCCGCCAGGGTTCTCGGGGAGCCCCTCTGTAGTCCAACGCTCGACGGCCCGGGTGAACGACTCCTGCACCACGTCTTCGGCAAGGTCGAGATTGTGAGGTCCGAAGATGCGAGTGAGGACGGAAACGAGGCGCGCCGACTCCCGACGGAAGATCGTTTCCATGGCTGTGCGTGAGTTCTCGACTGACTCCATGGAACGAGGATTAACAAACGCGACGGATTTGTCGAACCCCGGCGTCGGTAGCTCCTGCTAGGCTGCGGTGATGAGTGAAGAAGCGTCCACAGAGCAGAGGCCATCGCCGAGTGCCGATCCGACGCTCGGTCTGGGTAACGCCGCGAGTTTCGAGGTCCAGGGCGATTTCGAGCGCTTCAATCAGCGTGACGACATCTTCTGTCGCTCCTTCTGGGACCCCGAGGTCCGATCGGAGGCCACCGATCGCTTCTACGCGACCTACCGCGAGGCTCTGGCCAATTGGCGCGCGGTCGACGGATTCACCCAGCGCGACTACGCGCTGCGGAACGCCTCCTGGCATGTCACGGACGTCTTCGCCGAGCTCAAGGAGAGCGAGGATCGGCGCGAGGGCTACCTCGATGAGTTGACCGTTCTTCGGGATGCACCTGATGAGCAGGTCGAGTACGAATCGCCGCAGGCCGCCGCCGCCGAGATCAAGCGGGTAGCTCAGTTGTTCGGGGCTGATCTGGTCGGCATCACCGACTACGACGAACGCTGGCTCTACACGCACAAGTACAGCCGAGAGCGCGAGGCGCCCAAGCCCAATGAACAGCCCGACGGATTGACGCACGTGATCGTGGTCGCCAAGGCGATGGACCACAGCTTGATCGAGACGGTGCCGTCGGCGCTCAGCGGCGCGGCCACCGGCTGGGGCTACTCGGCCGACACGCTCACGTTGCTCGCCCTTTCTCAGTACATACGCAACCTCGGCTACCAGGCCATCCCCACGCTGAACGACACGGCGTTGGCAGTGCCCTACGCGATCAAGGCGGGGCTAGGGGAGTACGGCAAGCTGGGCTTGGTGATCACACCCGAGTTCGGGCCACGGGTCCGTTTTGGCAAGATCTTCACCGACCTCCCCATGGAACTGGACCTGCCCAAGACGTTCGGGGTCAAGGAGTTCTGTGACTCGTGCAACCTCTGCGTGGATGCGTGTCCGGTGGGAGCGATCGCAGGCGAATCGCCCAGCGAGAAGGTGTACAACAGGTCCAACATTGTTGGCATCAAGAAGTGGTCGGTTGATGCCGAGAGTTGTTTCGGTTTCTGGGAACGGCAGAACAGCGACTGTTCTATCTGCGTTCGGGTGTGTCCCTACAACCGCGGCTGGCCCGATTGGATCGGCCGCGGGTGGCGACGCCTCGCGGGATCTCCGCTGCGCCGCGTGGCGTACTGGCTTGATCGGATCGTTGGCGGCGGCCGCCGCCGCGCCGCGTCGTGGTGGTGGGACCAAACCGCAGACTGATTGCTAGAATCACCGGTCCAATGGCGAATACGTTCTCGGGCACGCTCTCCAACCTCCTCAAGTCGCGCGATGTGCGCGCAACGTTCTCGATTGCCCAGAACTTCCGCTCGCGTTTCGGGTTCCGCTGGTGGTACCTGCCCGCCGCGGTGCTGGTGCTCGGCGCGCTCGGGTTCACCGCCAACACGCTGCTCGAGCAGTCGATCAAACAGCAAAAGGCGACGGAGCTCGAGACGCTGCTGAGCGCGGACGTTACTGCACTCGAAGTCTGGTTCGACTCACAGAAGGGCCTGGCCGAGCTGCTGGGTCAGGATCCGGTGGTTCGCGATCTGGTGGTGCAACTCAGTGCGTACACTGATCGCGAGAGTCTGCTCGCGGCCGCTGCACAGCGCGAACTGCGCACCTACATGGCCCCCATTGCGCGCACCCAGCGCTATCTCGACTATCTCGTGACCGGCCCCGACGGCCTTGTGCTCTCCGCCGGCTTCGATACAGCGGTGGGGAACCTCTCGCTCACCCGACACTTTCAGTTCGTGTTTCCGGCTCTCGATGGACAAACGTTGGTCAGCCGGCCGTTTCGCGCCGAGATCCCTCTGCCCGACGATACCGGCCAGCCGAGCTGGGGGCGGCCGACGATGTTCGTGGCAGCACCTGTACTGGATGCCGAGGGCGGCGTGATCGCCGCTCTTGGGCTCCGGATCCGGCCGGAGATCGATTTCACTCGGATTTTGCACGTCGCGCGTCCTGGTGAAACCGGCGAAACCTACGCGTTCGATGTAAATGGACTCATGGTGTCGCAGAGTCGGTTCGACTCCGATTTGCGAGATATCGGCCTGTTGCCACCTGACCCCAACGTCAGGGCGATCTTCAACATCGAAATCCGGGACCCGGGCGGCAACATGGTCACCGGGTTCACGCCGGCGCAGCCCAGGGCCAAGCAGCCACTGACGCATATGGCGGCCAACGCGGTCGAGGGGCTGGACGGAGTTAACGTGGACGGATACCGCGACTATCGCGGTGTCGACGTCATTGGCGCCTGGCGTTGGCTGGGCGACTACGGTTTTGGCATTGCCACAGAGATCGATGTCGCCGAGGCGTTTGTCGCGCTGCATCGGGTGAGGTGGCTGTTCCGAGGCTTGTTCCTGCTGCTCGTGCTCGCGTCCACTGGAACCCTCCTGGCCACCGTCTCACTGGCACGACTCGGTGATCGCGCAGATGCCGCGATGGCGCGGGCCAAGCGCCTGGGCCAGTACACCCTCGAGAAGCGCATTGGAAAGGGCGGGATGGGGGAGGTCTACCGGGCCTCGCACGCATTGCTACGCCGCCCCACCGCCATCAAGCTGCTGCCGCCTGGTCGTGAGGGCGCCATCGAGTTGGCGCGCTTTGAGCGTGAGGTGCAGGCGACGAGTCAGCTAACGCACCCGAACACCGTTGCCATCTACGACTACGGTCACACCCCGGATGGGCTGTTCTACTACGCGATGGAATATCTGCCGGGTCTTCAGTTGGCCGAGCTGGTGACCCAGCACGGGGCGCTGCCTGCCGGCCGGGCCGTTCGGTTGTTGCTCCAGGTCACGAGTTCGTTGGCAGAGGCGCACGATGCGGGCCTTGTGCACCGAGACGTGAAGCCCGCCAACGTGATCCTCTGCGAGCGCGGCGGGCTGGCGGATTTCGCCAAGGTGGTCGATTTCGGCATCGTGAAGGGGATGGCGGATGATCCGGAATCAGGCGTGACACGCGAAGGCGTGTTCGCCGGCACTCCCGAATACGCTTCGCCGGAACAGATCCGTGGCCGCGAGGTCGACGGGCGCAGCGACGTGTACTCGCTGGGTGCCCTCGCCTACTACCTGCTCAGCGGTGGGCCGCCATTCACGGGATCGACCCCGCTCGATGTCTGCCGTGCCCATCTTTCTGACGCGCCCGCGCCTTTCGCCGATCGCGGCGTGTCGGGCGTGCCGGAGGAACTCGAGATGATCGTCATGCGCTGTCTGGCGAAAGACCCCGAGCAGCGATTCCAGACGATGCTGCAGCTGCGGCGAGCGTTGCGCGACACGGGTCTGGAAGAGGACTGGCGGCAGGCGGACGCGCGCACCTGGTGGGACGCGCACCGTCCGGACTATGCCGACGGTGACACCGGCACGGCGACGTCAACGGGCGACGCTCTGGAGCCTGCGCGGCGCTAGGCCGCTCGAGCCTGCTTGCGAGCTTCTTCCGGAACGTGGATGTCGCGTGCGAGCCCGACCCATGACAACAACTTGATCGTCATGTAGGTCGGATCGATTTCGAGGCGGCGTAGCCCATGGGCTGCCGAGCGCGGGTAGGCGTGATGGTTGTTGTGCCACCCCTCGCCGAACGCGAGGACCGAAACCCACCACAGATTGCGCGACAGCTCGCGCGTGTCGAAGTTTCGGTAGCCCCAGGTGTGGCTTGCCGAGTTTACGAACCACGTGGCGTGGTACGTGAAGACCGTACGCACCGCGACGCCCCAGATTACCCACGGCCAGCCGCCCATCGCGTAGAGCGCAAACCCGAGTGCGACCTGCGGGACCCAGAAGTACTTGTCGAGCCACACCATCACCGGATCGCGCTGCAGGTCAGGCGCGTAGTCGCGGAGATTGCGGCCCTGGGGATCGTTGATGACGCACCAGAGCATGTGCGCCCAGTCGAAACCGTGCTTCGGCGAATGAGGGTCGAGGTCCGTGTCGGATTCCTTGTGATGGATCCGATGGGTGCCGACCCACTTGATCGGCCCACCCTGAAGGTTGAGGCAGCCCATGGCGGTGAGGAAATACTCGAACCACTTGGGCGTCTTGAAGCTTCGGTGCGTCAGCAGGCGGTGGTAGCAGAGACAGATGCCGATGCCGCCGGCGAGCCACCAGAGGGTCACGCCAACGGCGAGAGCGCCCCAGGTGAAGAAGAAGGGGGCCAGCAGACAGGCCGCGTGCAGGATCGCGATCGCTGTGAACGGGACCCAGTCAACGTGTTTCCATTCGAAGTGCGGGTGGGCGACGGATTCTGGAGTGCTCTGACCCATGTTCGATCCTGTCCGCGGTGCGTTCGGGCGCGGGAGCGCGCGTCAGCGTCGGCGTCGGCAGTAAGGGAAGGACGCGGTCGCGCCGGTCTGCTGCGACTGAGTCTCAGCAACAATAACCACCCGGCAGGCTGGAGTCAAAAACTGTTAGTCTGGCCAGATTGGACTCGTTCGTGTGGCGTCGGCGTTTCTTGACCTCGCAGCGCCGAGGCGGCCCGGCTGGCGGACCGGTGAGTCACGATCATCCCCGGAAGGTCACGTGAAGAACCGCGCTCTCGCTCGAAGCACGGCGGTGGGCCTTGCTGCGCTCTCGCTGGGTGCCGCGATGGCGGCCGGCCTTCCTGTCGTAGGGACCCCCGTACCGCAGGACGGCATCGGCGACATGCGCGAGGCTCTCGATCGAGCTGGGTTGCTGCGATCTCGGGATGAGCTACCGCACGAGTTCTACTTCACGCGAGCTATCTACACGAGCAACGGTGGCTACTGGGGCCGTGGCACCTGGGCGATCGACTATCCGAAGGCCGATCAGCAGTTCGTGTTCGGATTGCGGCGACTGACGAACGTCGACGCGTACCAGGGAGATAACGCGGTCACGCTGACCGATCCGGAATTGCTGCGCTACCCGTTCTTGTACGCGCTCGAAGTGGGCTACATGAACATGCGGCCGGAAGAAGTCGAGGCCTTGCGGCGCTATCTCATGGCTGGCGGGTTTCTGTTCATCGACGACTTCTGGGGGTCGTTCGAGTGGCGCAACTTCGAGATGGAGATCCGTCGGGTGCTTCCAGACCACGAGATTGTCGACCTGACGCTCGACCATCCCGTGTTCCACACGTTCTACGACATTGACTACATCGAACAGGTGCCGAGCGTTCGCATCGTCAACGGTGGTCCTACGTACGAACAGGATGGTTATGTGCCCTACGTTCGCGGCATATTCGATGATGACGGGCGACTGCTTGTCCTGATCAACTGGAATACCGACCTGGGCGACGCGTGGGAGTGGGTGGACAACCCCTTCTACCCGCTGCAGTACTCCAACTACGCATACCAACTCGCCGTCAACGCGATCCTCTACTCGATGAGCCACTGATGGGATTCGAATCCCTGTTTGAGTTCTTCTTCAAGTACAAGCCGTTCGTCTTCGAGCGTGGCGACTTCGTGTTTGCCGCGACCCCGGCGTCCTTCGCGGCCGCTGCGCTGCTCGTTGCCGTGGCCGTGCCGATTGTGCGCCAGTACCGGCAGGTGCAGGGGAACTCCACGCCGCGGCACCGACTCGCTTTGATGATCGTGCGCGCGGCCGTCGTAGCTCTTGGGTGCGTGGTGCTGCTGCGCCCGTCACTCGTCGTCGCGACTGCAGTGCCTCAGCAGAACTTCGTGGGCGTACTGGTGGACGACTCCCGCAGCATGCAGATCGCGGATGGCGGCGTCACGACCCGGGCCGAGCAGGTCTCGAACTGGTTGAATCCCGAAAACGCCGAACTCATTGGCCAGCTTGAGGAGCGTTTCCGTCTGCGGTTGTTCTCATTCTCAGACGTGGCGCGCCGCCTCGACGATGCGGCCGAATTGCGTTTCTCCGGGCTGCGCACGGATGTTGCCGGGGCCCTCGAAGCCGGAAGGCAGGAGCTGGGCGGATTGCCGCTCTCCGGGTTGGTCTTGCTGAGCGATGGCGCCGACAACGACAGCGAGAGCCTGACGGAGACGCTCAATGCGTTGCGACAGGCGGATGTGCCCGTGTTCGCAGTAGGCGTCGGCGAAGAGACCTTCGCTCGCGATATCGAGGTGTCTCGTGTCGAGGCGCCACGCGACGTGATGCAGAACGCCGCAGTGGGCGCAGACGTGGTGATCCGGCAGCGCGGGTTCGAAGGCGAAACAGTTCAGCTCTACGTCGAGGACGGCGGGCGCATCGTGAGCACGATGGACGTTGAGTTACCGCGATCCGGTGACAGCACGGTGGTCCGTGCCCGGTTCGTTGCCGACGAGGCGGGGCCACGGATCGTGACATTCCGTATCGACGTTGCGGAAGGCGAGGTGGTGTGCCAGAACAACGCGCTTGAAACGCTCGTCACAGTACGCGACGAGCAAGCCCGGATCCTGTATTTCGAGGGCGAGCCGCGACACGAGGTCGGGTTCATTCGTCGTGCGCTGCATGATGATCGGAACATCGCGCTGGCAACTCTGGTTCGGTCCGCGCCCAATAAGTTCCAGAGCTTGATCGTCGACCCGGATGAGCGTTTCGGCGGTGAGCATGAGCTCTTTGGCGGGTTTCCGAAGACGCGTGAGGAGCTGTATCGCTACAGCGCTGTCGTTCTGGGGAGTGTCGAGGCCGACTACTTCACCCGCGACCAGCTGCAGATGATCGACGACTTTGTTTCGCAGCGCGGCGGCGGCCTGCTCGCTCTGGGCGGCCGGCGCTCCTTCGCTGAAGGCGGCTACGCGGGGACCCCGGTGGCTGAGACCCTTCCAGTGGTTCTCGATCCGCCAGCGGCCGAGGCATGGCACAGCGAGCTTCAGGTGGCACCGACGTTGTTCGGCCGGACCCATCCAGTGACCCAGTTCGGTGAGACGAGTGCGGCCAGCGCCGAGAGGTGGGAGACGATGCCACCGCTGCTGGCCGTCAATCGCGTGACGCGTGCGAAACCCGGCGCGGCGATTCTTCTCGAAGGCACCAGCGAAACGCTCACAGACCCGCAGGTGATGCTCGCCTATCAGCGCTACGGGGCCGGCAAGTCCATCGCCCTTACGGCCGCCGACACGTGGCAGTGGCAGATGCACTACGACATGCCGTTGGACGACATGACCCACGAGAACTTCTGGCGCCAGATGCTGCGCTGGCTCGTGGCGGACGTGGCCGGGCAGGTGCGCGCTCAACTCGACCGCGACCGCTTCGCTGCCGGCGAGACCGTAACCGTGCAAGTTGATGTTTTCGATGACACTTATCTGGCGGTGAATGACGCGGACGTCGCGGCCACCGTGGCGGGTCCCGATGGTCGCGAGGAGATCCTCGACCTTGCCTGGACGGTCGACGTCGACGGGCGCTACGAGGCGAGCTTCACGGCAGCCGCTGAGGGCTTCTATCAGGTCGACGTAACGGCGGTAGGACGCGATGCCGATCTTGGCTCGGATGTCGTCACCGGTCAGGCGGCGGAGCTCACGCAGGAGTTCTTCGGGGCAGAGATGAACCGCGAGCTCCTCGCTCGGGTGGCCGAAGAATCCGGCGGGCGCTTCTACACCGCAGCCAATGTTGACGAACTTCCCGGTGACATCACCTTCACCGAGGGCGGCACGACGGTTACGGAAGTGTTGGACCTGTGGGACATGCCGCTCTTCTTCTTCCTGTTCGTCGGCCTCGTCGGTTCCGAGTGGACCGTTCGGAAACTGCGGAGGCTGGCATGATGCGGGCGGCTCTTCTTGCCGGCCTTATTCTGAGTGTCCCGTCACCTGCGTACGCCACCGAGGCTTGGCTCGTCGTGATCTGTGGGGTGGGCGGCGACGCGGAGCATCGAGCGACATTCGACGGTCGCGCCCAGACCCTGATCGCTGCTGCGACTCAGGATCAGCATATCGACACGAGTCGGGTGATCTATCTGGCCGAACGGCCCACGGATGTCGAAGGGGCGACGGCAAGATCCGATGCCGCCGGAATCACCGCGGCCTTCGACCGGATCGGACGTGACGCGGCCAGCGACGCCACTGTTGCGGTGGTGCTGTTCGGTCATGGCAGCGGGCAGGAGCCGCCGGGGACGTTCAACATCCCGGGACCTGACGTCGGACCAGCAACCTTCGAAACCGAGCTGGCGAAGCTCGGTGAGCGGCGTGTCGTTTTCGTGAACACATCAAGCGCGTCCGCTGGATTCTTGACATTGGCGAGGCCGGGTCGCGTAGTCATCACGGCGACCGGAAACTTGCGTGAACGAGAGGAACCCCGTTTCGGCGGCTACTTCGTGGATGCTTTCGCGGAGGGGAGCGCCGACCTCGACAAGGACTCCGTCGTCTCGGTCCGCGAGGCCTTCGTCTACGCGTCACAGGAAGTAGACCGTTTCTACGAGAACGAGGGCCGCCTACAGCCAGAGCACGCCATGCTGGACGACGATGGGGACGCCGAGCCCTCGCGTTGGCCGCTGGATCCGGCCGACGATGGGTCGAACGCCGATGGTTTGCTGGCATCCCGGATGACCCTGGGTGGACTCGCAGCGGCAGCGGCCGTCGACAGTGCGGGCGACCCTGAGCTCGCGCGGCTGATCACAGTACGGGCTGCCGCTCAGGATCGGCTCGACGTGCTGCGGGGCAGCAAGGACGATCTCGACGAAGACGCCTACTTCGACCAACTCGAGGAACTTCTGCTCGAGATCGCGGAACTCGATCAGCAGATTCGTGCGCGCGAGAGTCTTCCATGAGGTGGCGGTCCGCCGCGGCATTCGCTCTGCTCGCTTGTGTGGCTTTGCCTGTGTCGGCGCAGTCGGAACCGCGCACCGCTCTGTTGTCTGGTCGCTACGCCGAAGCCGTTGACCTGTGGGAAGGCCTCGTGCGCCGCGGAACTGCTGACGGCGATGATGTGCGCGGCCTCCTTGCAGCTCATAGCCGGACTGGCGACTACGCAGCTGCGATTGCCGCGGGCGAGGCATTCATCGAATCCGGGCATGATGACGCTATCGAAGCCCTGACGGCGCTGGGTGAGGCCTATTACGTCGTCGGCCGGCGCACGGAAGCGGTGGCGGCCTTCGAGCGGGCCGTGGTTGCTGGGGCGACGGACAGCCTCACGGCCCGACTGCACCTGGCGATCGCGGCCTTCGAGCGTGGCGATCGTGCCGAGGCACACCAGCGATTCGACGGCTTTATCGACGTGTACAACCAGGGGCAGGCGCGCACGGCGGCGGATCTCGTCGCGGTGGGGCGTGCGTGCACCTACCTCGGACTCGCGGACCCGCAGCTCTTTCATGACGCGGTAAGGGCCTTTGACGAGGCGATCACCGCCGACCCCAATGACCCCGCGCCTCGACTTTGGCTCGGTGAGCTCTTTCTGGACAAGTACGACTCCACCGAGGCTGGCGGCCTGATCGGTGACGCCCTGACGCTTGACGGCCAGTGGGCCCGGGCGCACCTGGCGGAGTCGCGGCGACTCCAGTTCGAGGGCAGCGGCGATTCGATGGCCGCGGTCGAGCGGGCACTCGAGCTGAACCCGAGACTCGTGCCGGCCCTTGTGCACCGCGGAACGATGTTGCTGTCTACCGGGAATCGCGCCGAGGCAGCCGAGGCTGCGCGTCAGGCGCTCGCCGTGAACGCCCGTGACATCGCGGCGCGTTCGCTCTCTGCGGCCGTGCAGTATCTCAGTGGAGACGATGACGCCTACGCGAGCACCCGGGCTGAGGTGCAGCTGCAGGATCCATCGTCTGCGCTCTTGCTGGTGACGGTGGCCGAGCAAGCGGCGCAGAACCGTCTATACGCAGAGGCCGTGGAGATCGCCACGGCTGGTACCGAGATCGACCCTGGTTCATCGCAGGCATGGGGCACGCTGGGGATGAACCAGCTGAGGATTGGCGAGATCGAAGAGGGGCGCGCCAGTCTCGAGCGCGCGTTCGCGGGCGATCCCTTCAACGTCTGGTACAAGAACACGCTCGATCTGCTGGATACGTTCGTGGACTATCGCGTGGTCGAAACCGACAACTTCGAGTTGTTCCTTCGAGCCGATCGCGCCGGCCTGACCGCGCCATACCTGGAAGAGGTCGCCGAGCAGGCCTGGACCGAACTCACCACCAAGTACGGCTATGCGCCGCCTGAACCGATCAGGATCGAGGTGTTCGAACGCCACGCCGACTTCTCTGTGCGCACCGTGGGGCTCGCGGGTCTGGGGGCGCTTGGCGTCGCGTTCGGGCCGGTGATCGCTGTCGACGCGCCAGGTGTTGCGGGGCTGGGCGAGTTCAACTGGGGCTCGACGCTGTGGCACGAGATTGCTCACGTGATCGCGATGGGCGTGAGTTCGAGTCGCGTGCCACGGTGGTTCACCGAGGGCCTGTCCGTATACGAGGAACATCGCGCCCGCCCGGGATGGGGCGAGCATGTCGACCCCAGTTTTCTGATGGCCTATCTGAGAGGGAACCTCCTGCCGGTGAGCCGAATCAACGAGGGATTCTTCAGGCCGCGCTACCCGGCGCACCTGGGGCACTCGTATGTTCAGGCTTCGCTGGTGCACGAGTTCATCGAAGAGGAGTTCGGGTTCGAGGTGATCCCGCGCTTGCTTCGCGCGTACGGCGAGGGGGCGGATGACGCGGAGGCCTTCGAGCAGGTCACCGAGTGGGACCTCGCGCGCATCGATGAAACTTTTGATGAGTACGTCAGGCGTCGATTCGCGGGCCCCATCGAAGCGCTGCGACCGCAGCTCGCAGTTGCGGCACCGGACCCGGAGTCCGGCGCTCGAACCGAGATGACATTCGATGGACTTCAGGAACGCGCCACGGCCGATCCGAATGACCTGGTGGCACACCTGCAAGTGGGGAACAGCCTGTTGGTCGAGGGGCGATTGGACGAGGCGGAGCCCTATCTGGAGCGCGCCGCGGCGCTCTTCCCGGAATACGCCGGCACGGACAGCCCACATCTCGGTCTGGCCCGAATACGGTCGGAGCGTGGCGCAGAGCGACTCGCTATCGAGTCGTTGCAAACTCTTGTGAATCAGTCCGACAAGCACCTCGACGCGCGGTTGTGGCTCGCCGAGTTGCTCGAACAGACTGGCCGGCCCGCGGATGCTGCGGCGACCCTCGAAACCGTGTTCACGATCGACCTCGATCTCCCGGATGCATTGGCCGATGCGGCCAGGCTGCATGAGGAGACTGCCAACTGGAGCGGTGTGGTGCGGGCACGGCGAGCTCTGCTGGGGTTGAACCCTACCGATCGCGCGGAGGCGCAATACGAACTGGCACGAGCCTATTCCGAGCATGGTGATCTGTCCGCGGCGCGGCGCGCGGTGCTGGGAGCTCTGGAGATCGCACCTTCTTTTGAGGCAGCCCAGCAACTCTTGCTCGACCTGCGTGCCCGACGGGGTGATACATGATCGGCCTAGGTTCACGCCGCACTGCTCGTCGGCTGGTGCTTGTCGGGATCACGTTGGCATTGATCAGCGCGGCGGCGTGGGCGGCGCCGCAGCGGGGCTGGCGCGGGCGTGGCTTTTCATCCAACTCGGGTCCGACGCCGGACGTCGACTACGAGAACATCGGCTACGACGGACGATTCACATTCGCTCGGGTGAAGTTCAGCCCCACGAGTTGGGGAGGCAGTCGGCAGCACGCCTGGGGCCTCGACCTGAAATGGAACCACGACTATCCGCGGGCGGATCGGCGGCTGCCCGAGATCCTGGGCGCCGTGACCGGGGCCGAGGTCCAGGTCGCCGGCAGCAACATCTACGGGCTAGACGATCCGGAGCTATTCCGCTTCCCATGGACATATCTGTGCGAAGTGGGCTTCATGCAGCTGAGCGATTCGGAAGCGGGCAACCTTCGGGATTACATGCTCAAGGGCGGCTTCGTGGTCGTCGACGACTTCACCGGCTGGCACTGGTTCAACTTCGAGACCGAGATGGCGAAGGTCTTTCCGGAGCTGCGGTTCATCGAGATCAACAGCACGCATCCGGTCTTCAATGCGTTCTTCGAGCTCGACGACCTGTCATTCGGTAGCCCGTACCGGGCCCAAGGGGGTGGCATGCCACGCTACTTCGGGCTGTTCGAAGACAACGATCCGACCAAACGGCTGATGATGATCGCTAACTACGACAACGACATCGGCGAGTTCTGGGAGTTCGCCGGCTCGCAATACATCTTGATCGATCTGGAAAACGACGCCTTCAAGCTCGGCGTCAACTACGTCATGTACTCGATGCTGCGCTGACGCGGAGTTTCGCTGTCCCTCCCTCCAAGGACGAAGATGGAAGAGCAGAACGAACACGAGATTCAGGACAACGACGAGGTCGTGCCGGCGCAGTCCGCAGCAGCGGGCGACGACGCTGGCGCGGCGTCGGAGATTCCGGGACCAGCGCCCGACTCGGCCGCTACCGAGGCTGCGGAGCTGGCCGAGGCCGACGACGTTGAGCTGGCGGAGCGCCTGCGAACCGCGCGGGAAGCGATTCTCGAGCAAACCAGGAAGCGGATCATTGGTCAGGACCTGGTCGTGGAGCAGGTCTTGATGTCGTTGATGGTCGGCGGCAATAGCATCATCACGGGTGTGCCGGGACTGGCCAAAACTCTGCTCGTGCAGACGGTTGCGCAGGTGCTGCATCTCGATTTCTCGCGGATCCAGTTCACCCCGGACCTCATGCCATCGGATATCACTGGGACCGACCTCGTCCAGGAAGACCCGGACACCGGGCGACGGAAGCTGGTGTTTCAGCACGGTCCTGTCTTCGCGAACGTCGTGCTCGCCGATGAGATCAACCGAACGCCACCCAAGACTCAGGCGGCGCTCCTGGAAGCGATGCAAGAGCACCGCGTCACGGTGCAGGGCGAGACCTACGACCTGCCCCAGCCGTTCTACGTGTTCGCCACCCAGAATCCGATCGAGCTCGAAGGTACCTATCCGTTGCCGGAAGCACAGCTCGACCGTTTCATGTTCGACATCATCATCGAGCACCTGCCTCTGGACGAGGAGATGGCGGTCGTTCGCGCTACGACGTCGGATGGTTCTTCGGAGCTCGAAGCAGTTGTTTCCGCCGAGGAGATGATCGCGTTCCAGCGGTTGATCCGACGTGTGCCGGTTGCCGATCCTGTTCTCCAGTTCGCCGTAGACCTCGTGCGCTCGACCCGACCCGGGGACGACGCGCCCGAATTCGTGACTCGTTGGATCGAATACGGCGCGTCGGTTCGTGCTGCGCAGTACCTCGTCCTGGGCGCGAAGGCGCGGGCTTTGCTGAGCGGCCGCTACGCGGTCGATTTCGATGACATCCGCGAGCTCGCCCTGCCGGTGCTGCGACACCGCGTGCTCACCAACTTCCATGCTGAATCGGAGAGTGTGAGCTCGGCAGACGTGATCGGCCGCATCGTGGATGCGGTTTCCCCTGTCGGCTCGCAGATGTAGGAACCTCAGTGGCTGTACGTTCCGCAACCGAGTCCCGACCGGGAGCCCGATTTATCGATCCGCGTGTGCTCGCGCGAATCGACCGACTCGACTTCCTCGCCCGTACGGTGGTCGAAGGTTTCATCGGTGGTCTACATCGGTCGCCGTATCGCGGCCTCTCCGTGGACTTCGCGGAGCATCGCCAGTACTTGCCGGGGGACGACATCCGACTGATCGACTGGAAGGTGTTCGGTCGAACAGATCGCTTCTACATCAAGCAGTTCGAGGCTGACTCGAACTCGAACTTCACGGTGTTGCTCGACATTTCACGGTCGATGGCGTTCGGGAAGGCGGGCATTCCGAAGATTGACTACGCCCGCTACATGGCGGCGTGCCTCGCGTACTTCACCGGCAAGCAGCGCGATCGTATCGGGTTGGTGACGTTCAACGACGACGTGGTCGACTACATCCCGCCGTCGGCCAAACATCTGGACCAGGTGCTGCACACACTCGACCGTGTCGAACCGACCGGCAACAGTGCACTGGAGCGTCCACTGTGGAAGGTCACGGACGCGTACCGACGGCGCGGCATCATGGTGCTCATCTCCGACCTCTACGAGCCCCCCGAAGCAGTATTGGAGGCCGTCCAGCGGCTCGGCTACCGGGGCCACGATCTGATCGTCTTTCATGTGCTAGACCGGGCCGAGATCGACTTCGACTTCGATGAGGCGGCGAACTACGTCGACATGGAGACGGACGCCGCGGTGCCCGTGCTGCCGGACCGCCTGCGAGATCGCTACCGCGAGATGGTCGCCGAACACATCGCCACCCTGCGTGCGGAGCTCGGGCCCCGGCGCATCGACTACGAGCTGTTCGACACCTCGCAGCCGCTTGATCACGCATTGTTCGCCTACATGTCGATGCGCCATCGTCTGACGAGGGTGCGTTGATATGAGTCTCGCCTTCCTTGTTCCCGCGTTTCTCGCCGGCGCTCTGGCGATTGGGCTGCCGATCTGGGTCCATCTGCGGAACAGGCCGAAGACCGACACGGTCGAGTTCCCGTCGTTGATGTTTATCGAGCGAATTCCATATCGCGCCGTCCAGCGCCAGCAACTGCGTCACCGGCTGCTGTTCGCGATGCGGTGCCTGGCCATTCTGCTCCTCGTGCTTGCTTTCGCCCGCCCGTTCTTCGGCGACTCCGTCGCGACTTCTGCTGGCCGGGGTGCCCGCGAGGTGGTGGTGCTCCTCGATAGGAGCTGGAGCATGGGCTACGAGGGCCACTGGGATGCGGCTATGGACGCGGTTCGCACAGAGCTCGCCGACCTCGGGGGGGCCGATCGAGTGACACTGATTGCCTTCGACGAGGGGGCCGAGGTGCTCATTGAATCGGGCGCCGCGGCCGCCGTTCCGGATGGATTGTTGGCGGGCCTGCAGCCGGGCCACCTGGCGACCTCCTACGGCGCAGCGATTCGGGCCGCCGCGAGAGTGCTGGACGCCAGCACTCTGCCGGCGCGGGAACTCGTCCTGGTTTCTGATTTCCAGCGCACGGGCAAGCAGAGTGAACTTGAGGTTCGTCTTCCGGAGGGCACGGCGATGCGTCCGGTGAACGTGGTGCAGGGCGCGACACCGAACGCGGGGATCGCCGCGCTGAACCTGACGCGCTCTGCGGGCGAGGCTGGCCCGGAACTCGCAGTGAGTGCGCGGCTGACGCGCCAGGCCGGAACGGAAGCGCTCACAGTGCCAGCGCGTCTCCTCGTCGACGGGGAAGAGGTCCAGCGGCGTCCCGCTCTGCTACCAGCAGCCGGCGCCGCCAGGGTCGACTTCGATCCGGTTCCTGCTGATGTTGATCGCCGCATTGAAGTGCAGATCGATCCGGACGCGTTGGCAGGTGATGACGTCTTTCGTGCGGTCGCGTCGCAGGGCGAGACGCTGCGCGTGCTGCTGCTGGACAACCCAACGTCAGGCGGCGACGACTCCCTGTATGTGGCACGCGCGCTCTCCGTGGGGACGCGCCCGGCGTTTGAGGTGGATCGCCAAGTACTTCGGGATCTCCGCCTGGCGGACCTGGCTGACACCGATCTCGTGATTCTCAACGATGCGGGCGACCTCGACACCGGCACCGCGACCGCTCTGGGTGATTTCGTCGAGAGCGGTGGGGGAGTAGTTCTCGGCGTAGCGGAGCTGGCGTCAGCGGGCGCCCATCCGCTGCTGCCGTTCGAAGTCGGACCGATTGTTGATCGGTCCGGTGATCTCGGAGCAACACTCGGGTTCGTCGATACAGCGCATCCAGTGTTCGAGGCCTACCGGAACCCAGAGGCTGGGGATCTGTCCGGTGCGAGGTTCTATCGTTATCGGAGCATCGCGCCGGAGCCGTCCGAAGGTGTTCTGGCCCGCTTCGATGACTCCAGTCCAGCCGTGCTATCGATCGCGCGTGGCGAGGGGCGAGTCATTCTCTGGAACAGTTCGCTCGACACCTTCTGGACCGATCTGCCGCTCCAGCCGATCTTCGTCCCGGTGATGCATGAGTTGGTCAAGTACGGCGCGGGCTACCGAGAGGCCGACGCTTGGTTTGACGCCACGGCCAGCCGCGCGCCCGGTTTCTATCGCGAGGAGGAAGAGCCGGGAATCGTCGCCGATCGAGCGGTGAATCTCGCGCGCGCCGAAGCGGATTTGACTGCGATGGACCCGGAGGAGTTGCTCGCTTCGGTGGCCTGGAACAGCGGTGCGGCGATCGACGGTGAAGAGGCGGCAACGCCCGATCCGACGGCGATCGAGGCCGGGCAGTCGCTCTGGTGGTACCTCGTCGTAGTGGCCATGATCATGCTTCTGGCAGAGACAGCCCTTTCCAATCGCCTATCCTCTCGTGCAAGCTGGGGTTCTGCGGAACCCGACACTTCCCCCGGGACTGAACGATGAGACGCGCGCCGGTTCGCAAGCTCAGCACCATGGAGTCGTTCGAGTACCGACGCCTGCAGGCAATCCTGCGGCGGGTGCGGTGGCGGTGGCGGCTGAAGGTGGCACTGCGCGGCCTGGCCCTGTTGCTCGTCACGGCGCTCCTCACGGTGTCCGCTGCATCGTGGGCTGTGAGTGCGGTGGGATTCCAGCGTTGGGCGGTCCTCGCCCTGGGTCTGCTGACCTACGGCGCCCTGGCGTATTGCGCGTATCGGTTCGTCATCCGGCCGCTGTCACGCCGGGTCACCGATCGGCAGGTGGCCCTCTACGCGGAAGAGAACACTGAGCTAAGAGCGGCGTTGCTGTCCGCCGTGGAATTCGGCGCTCTCAAGGGACAGGAGATACCGGACACCGTCTCCGAGCGCTTCGTTGGCAAGTTGGTGGAGGATGCCGTCCGTCGGGGGCGGGAGATCGACTACGGCAAGGACGTGGAGGCCGTCGAGCTGAAGCGGGTTGCCGCCTACTTCGGCGCGGCCGCCGTCACCGTCGCCGCGTTGCTCTTCGTGAATCCAACCTTCCTTCAGCACGGCTTGCCCGCGCTCTTCCGACCCTTCGCTGGCGCAGAGGTCGAGACACCGTACTCGGTGAGCGTGATGCCGGGCACCATGGATGTGGCACGCGGTAGCGATCAGGTCATCAGCGCAGGACTCGTCGGGTTCACCGCCGACATGGTCGAGGTCTCGTACCGTATCGGCGACGCCGACTGGCAACGAGAATCCATGGCAGCCAACGTCGAGACGGGCCGCCACGAAGTCTTGCTGTTTCGCATTGACGGCGACGTGGAGTACTTCGTGGAAGCGTCTGCTGTGCGCTCCGAGGTCCATCGACTCACGGTCGTCGATCAGCCGCACGTTGCGAGTATCGATCTGGAATCGCGGTTCCCGGAGTACAGCGGACTGTCGCCGCAGACTATCGAGGATGGCGGCGATATCGCCGCTCTAGCAGGCACTCGAGCGCAACTGTCGGTTTCTCCCACGGTCGCCGTACCCGGTGGGCGTGTTGTGGTCGAGGGGCTCGATGAATCCGTCGAGGACCAGGTCATTGACCTCGATCTTGTCAACGACGAGTTCGTCGGCGAGCTCGAGGTTGCGGAGGCCGGTTTCTACAGGGTGGAGTTGCAGACGCCGGGTGGCGAATGGATCGATGCATCATCGGACTATCTGATCGAGGTGCTGAGCGACCAGCCGCCGCTTGTTCAGGTGGAGCGCCCCGGGCGTGACATCGACGCTACCGCGGTCGAGGAGGTGTTCACCGAAGTCACCGTCGAGGACGATTTCGGTCTGACGGGAATGGACCTCGTGTGGACCGTGAACGGCGGTGATGAGGAGCGTGTGAGTCTCTTCCCTGCGGACGCGCCGAACGGCGAGCCCCGGAAGGACCACATGGGCGCCTACACGTTCTATCTGGAGGAGTACGACTTCGAGCCCGGCGATTTCATCGCGTACTGGGCCGAGGCCCGCGACAACCGCGAGTACCAGGGCCCGCAGAAGACCGTTTCGGACATCTACTTCGTCGAGATCCGGCCGTTCGAGCTCGAATATCGCCAGGCCGACTCTGGTGGCGGTGGTGGCGGCGGTGGTGCTCCGCCGTTGGGTCTTGCCGAGCAGCAGCGGCTGGTTGTGTCAGCCACCTTCAAGATCCAGCGCGACGGCTCGCTCGACGGAGGACCGCGGCCGGGTGTGTCGGGGCCGTCCCGAACGGTGACTACGCGTGCCGAAAGCCTCGACTTTCTTGCCACGACCGAGGACCAGCTGCGCGATCGCGTGCGCGAGGCTGCCGCCAGCTTCACCGGCACCGGCGACCCCGAGGAGTCCGCCAGGGGAGTCGCCGACCTCGAGAACGCATCGGACGCCCTCGGGGAGGCGTCAACTGCGCTGCGCGCCGACAGGCTCACGGACGCGCTGCGGGCAGAGAACATGGCGCTACGCTCGCTGCAGCGCTTCGAGGCTCTTTTCCGTGAAATGCAGGTGCAGCAACAGCAGCAGGGTGGCGGTGGTGGTGGTGGCGGCGGTGACATGGAGTCGATCGCCGACATGTTTGATCTCGAAATGGATGAGTTGGAGAACCAGTACGAGTCGGTCCGGCGCGGCCAGCAAGAGCAGGCCGACGACGCGGTAGACGAGGCGACCCAGCGACTGAAGGAACTGGCTCGACGGCAGCAACAGGAGATCGAACGCCAGCGCGCCAACCCGCAGGCGGGTGGCGGTGCAGGTCGAAACGCATCCCAGCGCGAGATGGCCGATCAGGCCGAGGAGCTCGCACGTGAACTCGAGCGGCTCGCGCGGCAGAACTCGCGTCCCGATCTACAGGACGCTGCCAATCGACTTCAGCAGGCCGCTGATTCAATGCGTCGAGCAGCGGGCCAGAGTGGTCAGCAGGGCGCTGCCGAGGGGACGCGCGCCCTCAACGAGTTGCAAAATGCGCGGCGGCTTCTCGATGACATGCGCGAGGATCGTCTAGGCCGCGACCTGGACCAGGCGCGCGAGAGTCTGGCCGAGATGCGACAAGCGCAGGAGCAGATCGAACGCGAGGTTGATCGGTTAGGCGAGAGCGGTGGACGAACCGGGGAACGGATCGACGATCTGCTGGACCGCAAGGACTCCCTGGCGCGCGATATCCAGGATCTGGAGGCGCAGTTTGACGACATGGCGCGCGAGTCACGCGGCGAGCAGATGCGTGCGTCGCGGGCACTGCAGGAGGCTGCCGAGTGGATGCGAGACAGCAAGCTCGCCGACAAGGTTCGATATTCAAAGGGCGTCGTGCAGGAGCGCGACCCGCGTTATGCGGCGGGCTTTGAGGATGAGATCAGCGCCGACCTTGATCGTCTCGAAGAACGACTTGCCGCCGCCGAGGACGCAGTAGAGGTGCCCGAGGAGCAACGTCTGGGGGCTGCTCTGGACGATACTCGCGATCTCGTCCAACGCCTCGAGTCCTTTGAAGAGCGGGCTCGTGAAGCAGGGCAGGGGCCCGGCGAGCAGGCCGGCCAGGAGCCGGGTGAGGGCCAGGCCGGAGACTCGGAGGGTCAACAGGGAGAAGGCCAGCAAGGTGAGGGCGAACAGGGCCAGGGTGGCCCGGGCGGTCAGCAGGCTTCACCGCAAGGCGCCGGACAGCGCCCCAATGGTGGTCGTCTCGGCGGCGGAGGCTCCGGACCGCCGGGTGCGCGTCAACTTGGGCGCGAGTTCGACGAGCGATTGAGCGACGCCGAGGAACTCCGCGACGCTCTCGCCGAAGAGGGTATTCAGGTGACCGATCTCGACGAGGTCATTGCGTCGATGCGTGACTACCAGGCGGATTTCGACGGCACGGCCCGAGGCATTGATCAGCTGCGGGACGACGTGATCGATGGTCTGAAGTTGTTCGAGTTCTGGCTGCGCCGAGTGGCGGATGCGGCCAGTGACGAACGGCCTCAGCTCGCGGGCTCGGATCGGGTGCCCGAGGGTTATCGCGATCTGGTCGAGGAGTACTTCCGTGCCCTCGCGCGGGAGCCCGAACAGGAGCAGCAGCAGTAGCGCGCGTAGGCATCGCTCAGGGCGAGCGCTCGTCCGATTCCCATCCGGCGGCTACCAGCCGTCGATACGCCTGGAGATGTTTCACGGCGCGATTGCGCTGGCCCAGCCGTTCGAAGACGCCGGCCAGGTTGTAGTGCGCGTCGGCGTGATTCGGATCGGCCAGGACCGTTTCGCGATACGCGTTGCGTGCCTCCGGAAGTCGACCCAGGTCTTCCAGGGCGACGCCCAGGTTGAACCGGGCAGTGAGGTCGGAGGATCGAAGCTCAAGCGCCCGGCGGTAGTGCATCTCGGCGGTCTCGAGATCTTCCGCCTCGTGCATCAAGCGGCCCAGGTTCACGTGAGCGTCGACGTGGTCGGGATCCGCCGCGATCGCCCGCCGGTAGGCCGCGGCTGCTTCTTCAGCCGACGTGGGTTCGAGTTCGCAACCCAGGTCGTACCAGTCGCCGGCGTCAAGAACCTCGGGTGGCGGCGGGGTCGGCCGTGGATCGAGCAGGGGGGGCAGCGCATCCGCGAGCTCGTAGATCTCGAAGTCCAGCAGGAGTTGACGTGTTTCCGCCTCCCATACGGATTGCTCTTCGCGGACCACGACGCGATTGTTGGCGGTCCCGATGCGGAGTTCTGTGAGTGAGCGATCATCGGGCAGGTTGTCGCGGAGACGCTGCAGAGCGCGTCGCACATGCGCGAACGGGACGCCGTCTTGCAGGAGATCGCGAGCGGTGCGCAGCACGACGAGGTCGACGAAGTCGAAGGAGTACTCGCCACTCTCACCCCGCTTGGGGGCCACGAGGCCGGCCGCCGCCAAGCGACGCACTCTTGCCGGCGCCAGATCGAGCATCCGTGTGACGTCGCCGGTGCTGTAGCCGTCGGTCACCGCGTCCTGAGTAGCGATGGCTGTTGCTCTACTTGGCCTTGGCTTTCGCCTTGGCCTTGGTGGTCTTCTTCGCGGTCGAACTCTTTCGGCGGGCGGCCTTCCGGGCCGGCTTCTCGTCGGCGCTCTCGGCAAGGCTGCTCTTGAGCGCCTCCATCAGATCGATGATCTGGCCCTCGGTCTCCTCCTCGGGAGCCGCTGTGATCTCCTGACCTTCGATCTTCTTGGCGATGATCTCTTCGAGCCGCTCGCGTGCGGTATCGCGGTACTGCTCGGGCTCGAAGTTGTCGTTGGAGATCTGGTCGACGATCTGTTCGGCAAGCGCGAGTTCGGCCTTGTCTATGTCTGCCTCGCCGATCTCGATATCTTCGAATGCGCGGATCTCATTGGCGTAGCGCAATTGCTGCATCATCAGGCCGTCCTGGAACGGCCGCAGGAGAACGAGGTAGTTCTTGCCGCGCGCCGCGTACATCGCGATCGCCGCGCGTTGCTTCTCTCGCATGACTTTGGCCAGAAGCTGATAGGGGCGTTCGCCACCGGTGTTCGAGCCCAGGTAGTAGGCCTTGTCGAAGTGGATCGGATCGACCTGTTCGAGAGGGACGAACTCCTTGATGTCGATCGAGTGCGTCGCCTTGAAGATGATCTCCTCAAGCTCCTCTTCCGAGAAGATCACGAACTGCCCTTTGGCGAACTCGTACCCCTTCACGAGGTTTTCGCGTTCGACGAGTTCCTCCGTGGTCGGGTCCCAGTGCTTCATCTTGACCCTCGACCCGGTGGCTGGATTGATCCAGTTCATCCCGATCCTCGCGCCCGTGACCGTGGTTGAATACAGCCGGACAGAGATCGCGACGAGGCCGAAGGAAATCGTCCCGGTTGCCATTGCTCTTGGTGCCATTCCTTGAATATAGCATCGGATATCTGATGTCAGCGAATGACAAAGACGGTCACTCTCGCCTAGCTGAGTACCGATCGAAGCGCTGGCCGACGGTCACGCCGGAGCCCTTCGATGGGGGACTGCGTCGACCGGGCCACTTCGTGGTGCAGCTGCACGAAGCCACACGGCGTCACTATGACCTTCGGCTCGAGATGGACGGAGTGCTGCGATGCTGGGCCGTGCCGAATGGGCCTTCGCTCGATCCGCAGGAAAAGCGGCTCGCGGTGCAGACCGAGGACCATCCGGTTGAGTATCTGGATTTCGAAGACGTGATCCCGGAAGACAACTACGGGGCCGGCCCGATGATCGTCTGGGATCGCGGCCGATGGGTACAGCGCGAGGACGACCAGACGGGCGAGAACAAGCTTCTGTTCGACCTCTACGGGCACAAGTTGCGCGGCCGCTGGACCTTGATCCGTACGAAACGGAATCCGAAAGAATGGTTGCTCATCAAGAAGGTAGACGGCCACGCCCGTTCTGGTGACGAAGCCGAACTCCCGCCCGAGTCGGTCTACTCGGGGCTCACCGTAGAGCAACTGGGGGCGGGGGAGTCGCCAGCCGCGGATTTGCATAAGAAGTTGAAGGCGAAGAAGGCTCCGCGCGGGCAGATCAATGCGTCGAGCGTCGAGATCATGCTCGCTCGGACTGCCGAGCAGCCGTTTTCGCGCAAGGGCTGGGTGTTCGAGCTGAAGTACGACGGCTACCGGATGATTGCCGGTGTGGACGCTCGTGAGCCCTATCTGCGGTATCGCAACGGCGGCGACGCGACGGATCTCTACCCGGAAATCACGCCGGCATTGAGAGGGCTGCCCTTCGACTCGCTGGTCTGCGATGGTGAAGTCGTCGTCATGGGAGAGGACGGCCGCCCGGACTTCGGCCGCCTGGCGCGCCGGGCCCGCCTGTCGCGCGAGACCGAGATCGTAGCTGCCGCTTTCGAGCATCCAGCGAGCTACTACGTATTCGACCTGCTCGAACTCGATGGCTTCGACCTACGGGGCCTACCGTTCAGCACGCGCAAGGAGATCCTGACGAAGGCGTTGCCAACCCGTGGCCCGGTACGGGTGGCCGAACACATCCCCGAACGCGGCACCGAGATGTTCGAACAGGTCCGCAAGATGGGCCTCGAAGGCATCATGGCCAAGAGGGCCGACGCCGCCTATCGCGGCGGTCGGTCGGATCACTGGCTCAAGATGCGCGCAGATCGGCGTGCCGCGTTTCCAATCGTCGGCTGGGCAACGGGGAAGGGCTCTCGTGCCGCGTTGGGCGCGCTCCTGCTCGGGGTACAGGCGTCCAGCGGTCTTGTGTACGTGGGCCGGGTGGGCACAGGGTTGCGCGAGCGGCAGATCGAAGAGCTGGTCGGGAAGCTCGAAGCACTGCGCGTGGATGCACCGGCCATCGAGGTTCCAGAACGACGGTCGGCACGATACGCCAACCTTCCCAAACCGGACGACACCCATTGGTCGCGCCCGGAATTGTGTTGTCTGGTGCGATTCAAAGAGGTCACGGCCGAAGGGCTGCTTCGGCATCCGGTCTTCGAACGTATGCTTCCCGACCAGCGCGCACATGAATGCGACGTAGAACAGCCCGGTCTTCAGCATGCTGCCGCGCTGCGGCCGGAGCCCGAGGAGGTGGAGCCCGAGCCCGTGTCGGCCTCTCCCGTGGCAGGGCAGACCTCGATCACCCGTCCGGAGAAAGTGTTCTGGCCGGAAGACGGATACACGAAGGGCGATCTCATCGACTACTACCGCGCGGTGGCGCCGTCGATCTTGCCGTACCTGGAAGACCGGCCGCTGGTGCTCGACAGGTTTCCGGATGGGATTTCGGGGAAATCGTTCTTCCAGAAGCACGCGCCGCATTTCACGCCGGAGTGGATCAGAACGGAGACCATCCACTCGAAATCCGGTGAGCGCGACGTCGACTACTTCATCGTCGAGGATGCCGAGGCGCTGGTCTACATGGCCAACGCTGCCGCCATCCCACTGCACCTGTGGTCGAGTCGACTCGCATCGATCGATCGCCCCGACTGGACCATCCTTGATCTCGATCCCAAGGAGGCGCCCTTCGGCGACGTCGTGAAGGTCGCCAAGGCTGTGAAGGAACTCTGCGACTCGATCGGCATTCCCTGCTACGCCAAGACCTCGGGGAAGACCGGGATGCATGTGCTCGTGCCGTTGGGCGGCCAGGTGAGCTACGAACACGGGCGCATGATTGCCGACCTGCTCGCGCTGATTGTCTCGCGGCGTTATCCCGAACTCGCGACGGTCAATCGGTCTTTGCATTCACGCGGCGACCGCGTGTACATCGACGCGGTGCAGAACGGCCCCGGCAAGTTGCTTGTGTCACCGCTTTGCGTGCGCCCATTTGCTGGCGCCACGGTTTCCACGCCGCTCCGTTGGCGAGAGGTCAACGCCCGGCTCGACATGCACAAGTTCACGATCAAGACCGTGCCGCGGCGCCTGACTCGAATGAAGGGCGATCCCATGATTTCCGTGCTGGATGATCAGCCCGACCTGATGGGCGCCCTCCAACTGCTCTCCGAGATCGAGAGCCGCTAGGTAGCCATAACTCGCTTCGCGAAGGCGGCGAGCTCGTCCGCTGCTTCGGACATGTTCTGCTGCAGAGTCCGCCCCGATCGTACGCGCGGTTTGAATGAGTGGTCACCGTCGCCGACCCAATGCACCGAAATGGCATCGGACAGGTCGTACCCGGCGACCTCATCGGGCGAGCCGAAGGGGTCGCGCTCACCGTGCAGGATCAAGGTCGGCGTTTGCAGTTCGCGCAGATGCGCGACGCGCAGCTTCTCCGGTGAGCGCGGTGGGTGGAATGGATAGCCCATACACACCAGCCCGGCCACCCCGGTCTCGTCGGCCACCATGCTCGCGATCCGTCCGCCCATCGACTTGCCGCCGATGATCAAGCGATTGGGGTCGCCGAGCCTCTTGATTGCCTGTCGCCAGGCCCCGAGGAGCACGGGATGGCGATCTGGACCTCTACGTTTTCCGTCGGCGCGCCGCTTCGCCATGTACGGGAATTCGAAACGTACGCAGCGCATCCCGCGCGCAACGAGCTCGGTGGACATCCTGTTCATCCAGTCCGAGTCCATCGCGGCGCCCGCGCCATGCGCCAACACCGCGGTGGGCGCATCGCGCGATCCTTCGTCGAGAAAGTTTGGTTCGTTCATGCAGCCAATTTGTAACCGCTGCCCGACTCGACGCAAACTGGATGGCAACAATCATGACAAATCACCGTCGTCCGGCGCGCCGGGCGGCGATACGAGTCCGAGAGCATCATGTCGCTTCCCGAAAGCTCCAGTTCGTCTGCCGGCGGAACGTCGCGTTCACTCCTGCGGCTTGCGACGGTCGTCGTCGCTCTCGCCGTGCTCTATCTCGTGGGCCGGGAGGCGGGTGCTTACGTTCCTCGTTTCGCCGAGTGGGTTTCAGGGCTTGGTTGGCTGGGCCCGATCGTCTTTATCGTGGGCTATATCGTCGCCACGGTCGCGTTCGTGCCGGGATCACTGTTGACCCTCGCCGCCGGCGCAATCTTCGGGATCGGGTTCGGCGTTGCCTACGTGTTTGTGGCCGCGTCGAGTGGCGCGACGCTCGCATTCCTGATTGCCAGGTATCTCGCCCGTGACGCGGTTGAGGCGAAGCTCGCAGGGAATCAACGGTTCGCGTCAATTGATCGCGCCGTCGAGCGAGAGGGGCTCAAGATCGTCCTCTTGCTCCGTCTCTCTCCCGTCTTCCCCTTCAATCTGCTCAACTACGCGCTGGGACTGACGAAGGTGCGGGTGCGCGACTACATCGTCGCGTGCTTCGGGATGCTTCCGGGGACATTGCTCTATGTCTACTACGGCAAGCTCGCCGGTGACGTCGCGGCGCTTGCCGCCGGCGCCTCGGCAGACCGCGGTGCCGAGTACTGGACCGTATTGATCGTCGGGCTCGTTGCCACTCTGGCCGTTACCACGGTGGTGACTCGCATCGCTCGAGCTGCTCTCCAAGAAGCCACCGCCGCGGCCTGAGCTGTCAATCGGAGATCCCCTGATGTCGCAAGAACACCGGCTCGAACCTCACGACGAGCACAACGAACTCCTCGCGCGTAACGTCCACCCGACCGATTGGACGAACCCGACACCGGACGGCGGCCGCTACCACATGGTCGTTGTCGGAGCCGGAACGGCCGGGCTGGTGTCAGCGGCCGGAGCCGCGGGTCTGGGAGCACGCGTTGCCCTGATCGAGCGCCACCTGATGGGTGGTGACTGCCTCAACGTCGGTTGCGTGCCATCCAAGGGAGTCATCGCAGCCGCGCGGGCCTGGCGCGCGGCTGCTGACGCCGCAGACCGCTTCGGAGGTCCGGCCGTGGCAGGCGAGGGAGACTTCGGCGCCGCCATGGAACGCATGAGAGCACTTCGCGCCGGGATCAGCGGCCACGACTCAGTGAAGCGCTTCAGCGACCTCGGTATAGACGTTTACCTGGGGGATGCCACATTCACCGCACCGGACGCCGTCACGGTTGGCGACCAGACCCTGCGCTTCCGTCGCGCGGTCGTCGCAACGGGCGGCCGTGCCGCGGCACCGCCGATTCCGGGCCTGGAAGATGTCGCGTATCGCACGAACGAGACGATCTTCGCGCTCACGGACCTGCCCGATTCACTCACCGTGATTGGCGCCGGTCCCATTGGCTGCGAGATGGCGCAGTCGTTCGCCCGTTTCGGCACAAAGGTCACGATCTTGGACATGGCAGATCGGGTACTTCCAAGGGAAGACCCCGACGCCTCGAAGATCGTCCTGGACGCTCTTGTGGCCGATGGCGTCGCGGCCGAACTCGGCTCGGCGATCGCAAAGGTTGAAGATGACTCGGGCAGGATCCGGGTGCGCTACACACAGTCGGGGGAAGACAAGGAAGTGAGTAGCGCCGAGTTGCTCGTCGCCGTGGGGCGGCGGCCGAATGTTGACGGCCTGGGACTCGAGGCCGCCGGGGTCGAGTACGGCGGCCGTGGCGTGAATGTCGATAGCCGGATGCGCACTTCCAACAAGAGGATCTTCGCGTGTGGGGACGTCGCCTCAAAGTTTCAGTTCACGCACGCCGCTGATGCGCAGGCGCGGATCGTAATCCAGAACGCGCTCTTCTTTGGGCGCGCTCGGGCCGACAAGCTGGTCATACCGTGGTGCACCTACACGTCTCCGGAGGTTGCCCACGTCGGGCTCCTGCCAGGTGACGAAGACCGCGCCGTCGACACGTTGACCGTCCCGATGGGCGACGTTGACCGGGCGATCCTCGATGGCGAGACCGACGGCTTTCTGCGAGTGCATCACCGGGACGGACGCATCGTGGGTGCGACTCTCGTGGCCGAGCGAGCGGGCGACATGATCGGCGAGATCGCGTTGGCGATGACCCACGGAATCAAGCTGGGACAGCTGTCGTCGACGATCCACCCGTATCCGACGCAGGGCGAGATCATGCGCAAGATCGGAGATCTGTATCGTCGCGGCGGCCTGACTCCCACGGTGCGCCGGATATTCGATACCTGGTTTCGCTGGGTGCGGTAGGGCGAGACCTAGCTGGCACGCCGCTCTTCGGGCTGAATCCGCCGTCGCTCCAAGAATGCGGTGGCTTCTTCGACGGGGACCGGCCGTGAGTACAGGAATCCCTGCGCGATCCGGCATCCGAGAGCACGCAGCTGGTGGGCTTGCTCGGGCGTCTCGACGCCTTCGGCGATCACCCGCAGTCCGAGCGTCTTGGCCAGCGTGTTGATGGCGGCGACGATCGCCACGTCCTCGCGAGTCTCCTCGAGACGCATGACGAACGAACGATCGATCTTCAACACGTCCGTTGGGAACGTGCGCAGATAGGCAAGGGAGGAGTAGCCGGTGCCGAAGTCGTCGATGGCAAGCTTTACTCCCAGTTTCTTGACCTTGCCGAGGAGCTCGATGACCCAGTCGCCCAAGTCGGTGAGCACGCTCTCCGTGATCTCCAGGCAGAGGCAGTTGCGGTCGATCTCATGGCTGTCGAGGAGCTCCCCGAGTCGTTCCACGAATCCACGCTGCCCGAGTTGCTTGCTCGAGACGTTCACACTGAGAGTGAAGTCAGTTGACGCTGTATCTTTTTGCCACTCTTCGAGCTGGCGGCACGCGGTCTCCAGCACCCACCAGCCAATCGGGACGATGAGACCGGTGTCCTCGGCGATCGGAATGAACTGGCCTGGCGAGATCATGTCGGCGCCCGGTGGCTGCCAGCGCAACAAGCCTTCGAAGCCGATGACGCGCTCGTCCGACAGTGAAATGTATGGCTGGTAGTGCAAGACGAGCTCGTCCGACTCGATCGCGCGGCGAAGCCGGTTCTCGAGCTGAAGTCTCGATACCGCCTCGTCGTGCATGTCCTGGTCGAACACCTCAAAGCTGGCGAGGTCGCGTTGTTTGCCCCGGTACATCGCAATGTCGGCGTCGCGGAGATAGTCCTCGGGCCGTCCGCGCGACGTGTCGCTCATGGCGATCCCGATACACGCGGACGTGACGATCTCCTGGTCGTGGATGACGACCGGCTCGAGAAGCCCCTGCTGGATGCGCTCCGCGGTCCGCGTCGCCTCCTGAACTCCCGGCAGGTCATCGAGGATGATCACGAACTCATCGCCGCCAAAGCGCCCGACAACATCGTTCGGTCGGACGCAGTCCACCAGGCGGCCGGATACGTCGACCAGGAACTGATCGCCGGCGAGGTGCCCAAGACTATCGTTGACTAGTTTGAAGCGATTGAGATCCACGAACAGGAGCGCGAAGTGGTAGTTGGGGTTCCGACGTGCCCGCTCGATTGATCGCGACAGGATCTCCGTCACCAGGCTCCGGTTCGGGAGATCGGTGAGGGTGTCGTGGAGGGCGTCGTACTTGAGCTTGCCTTCGGCTTCCTTACGCTCAGTGATGTCCATGACGTAGACGAACACGTCGTCGCCGCTCGGATTCGGGTAGTAGCCGAACGCGAAGACCTTGCTGCTCACAGCGACCTCGATGTCGCGGTACCCGCTGCGCGTCATCATGCAGTCCTGAACAAGCTGCGCGTGCGTGGCCGGGAGGAACTGGTCGATTGACTCGAGACCGAGTTGATCGAGTGTCCGCTGCGCCGACGGGTTCATGTACTTGACGCTGCCATCCGAACTGAAGGTGATGAAGGGGTTCGGGTTTTTGATCGGGAAGGCCGCCAGGCGTTTGTTTTCCAGCTCCGTGCGGCGGCGATGCCGCTCGATGAGCTTCTCGTTGACGAGCGTGAGCGAACCGAGCAGGACAAGGCCGAAGAAAACGCATAGCTCGCGTGCACCGCGCGTCGCGCCATCCAGCACCCCGGTTGCCGACAGGGCGAAGTGGATCAGCGGCAGCGAGGTCGTGTAGACCGCTAGCGGCCCGAACAGATAGCGAATCTGGCGGGCGTTGCGGGCAGGGAGCCCGGGGCGCGCAGCCGTATCTTCGTCGTCGGCGTTCGAGCTCCGACCGTATCGCGCCGCCAGGATCGCGACCCCGAATGGCAGGTAGGTGAGCAGGTCGTAAGCAGTTCCGTACGGGATTCCGCCCGGGACGTAGAACCGCTCGGTCACCAGCATCAGTTCGATGCCGTCGTGGACCACCCAGATCCCGGCGGCAAGCGCCAGGAGCCGGTAGATCAGCGACCAGCGTCGCGAGGCGGTGAAAGAGGCGATGTAGAGGAACGAGAACACGATCATGGCGGCGAGCGCCACATGCATCGACTTCTCGAGCGCGTAGTTGGTGGATTCCGAGAAATAGAGAGGGATCAGGGTGAAGTAGGTGAGCACTAACGTTGCGAAACTGATGGTTCCCGCCGACTCCAGCCGGAAACGCATCGACGCGATCGTCCCCGACTCGTTCTCTACGTGCGGGTTTAGCGACAGCGCCAGAAACAGGCATACGAACTGGAGCAGAAACAGCACATGCTCGGCTACCGAGTCGATGGCCACCCACTGGTGTTCCGGAACGAGTAGCGGTAACCAGGCGCCACCTGAAGCGCATAGAAATCCACCGGCGAGGAGAAGCCAGAAGTTGCGTTCCTGCCGATGCAGTTTGCGGATCCCCCAGAGGAACCCGGCGAGCGACAGGACGATAACGACAGGGTCGGCCCACCGCGTTGCGGCGGTTACGCGCCACGCCTCGGGGACGATCGGTATCGTCCACAGAAGGAGTCCGGCGCCGAAGACCGCCATCGTGATGAGCGCAACGAAGTCCGAGCGCACGCCGGTCCAGACCCTCAGTCGGTTCCCGGGCGTCAGATTCGCTGCGGTCGCAGTGGGCATGGGCCCTCGTCGATTCGAGATCGAGAGTGCAGGGATATTTCGGTGCGTCGAACGTAAAAAGAAGAATACAGGAGTCTATATATAGCAACCAAACTTATTATCTCGATGAATTAGTTATTATTACGTAGCTATGAGCAGTCGATTCCTCGGATGTCGGCTCGTTGCGGCCGCGACGCGTGTCGCGAACGCGTAACCTCCGAGAAGTGATGAAACAACCGCCTTCTGAGCGTGGCGTTCCGACGGAAGTTGCTGCCCTGGCCGCCGAGATCGGCCGGATCCTGGACCTGCAGCGGCCGCTGGTGTTCCTTGATCTCGAAGCGACCGGTCTCGACCTTCAGACGGATCGCATCGTCGAAGTCGCGATGGTTCGCGTCGACCCGGATGGGACGAGCCACGCCTACACGAGGACAGTGGATCCGGAGCGCCCTGTCCCCGCTGAGGCTGCGGCCGTGCACGGATTGACCAACGAAGATCTTGACGGTGCACCGCGCTTCGTGGATCTGGCCTCCGGGATCCTGGAATTCATCGCCGGGGCGGACCTCGCCGGCTACAACCACGGCCGCTACGACTTACCGCTGCTCCGCGCCGAGTTCGAGCGGGCGGGGTTCGATTTCGATTGGCGCGCGCATCGGATCGTCGACGTGAGCGTGATCTTCCGCCGCATGGAGCCCAGGAGTCTGTCCGGAGCCATGCGGTTTTACTGCGACCGCGAACTGACGGATGCTCACGCAGCGGCAGCCGACGTGGCCGCGACCATGGCGGTGTTGATCGGTCAGGCGCAGCGCTACCCGGATCTGGACCGCGACGCCGATGCCCTCGACGCGTTTACGCGTCCTCGCGACCCGGAAGCTGATCGGAGCGCCCGCTAGCGCGACGCGTCGCGCGATGGCCACGGGAACTGCCGAGGCCACAGCCTTGCCAAAGAGGCGGGACAGGTGCGGCCACGAGGGTGCGTTGCGAACATCCGAGTGTTCGGAAGTGTTTTTTAATGGGTTTTGCTATTTGTTTCGCGTCGATAGGGGCCAGATGTGTACTTTGGCGACTAGCCCCAACGCATCTATCGAAATTCTGGCGGGCGGTCGCGTTTGCGGCCGCCGAGGCGAGTACACAGATGAGCGGCTTGCGAGCAGCCAAGGAAAGTTCCCCTTCTCCGGGTCGGTCTCAGTCGACGCCCCGAGTTGTGCCGGCTCCCGAGAGGACAGAACTGCCCGATCCGGCAGCGTTCGAGCAGCTCGTCGAGTGCACGGTTGCGAAGCTGTTTGAACTCGGCGGCGCGAAGCTAGTTGGGCAGCTCGTTGAACTATTTGCCGGCTCGGCGCCAGGCCGGATCGATACGATCCGCATGGCGGATCAGGATCCCGACGCGGCGGAGCTTGCGGCGCATACGCTGAAATCGAGTACCGGCAACCTGGGCGCGATGCGCATGTGGGCCCAGTGCCAGGTGCTCGAGAGTCTGGCTGCCGCGGGCGACTTCGGGCCCCTCTATGAGCAGATGGCGTCCGACCTCCAGCGCGAATACTCGATTGTTGAACCCCGGCTGCGGAGCCTCATGGAGACCAAACGATGACACGCCTCGCCGTGGTCGAAGACAACCCGGACAACCGACTCCTGGTGTCCGCGATTCTGGAAGATGAGTTCGAGATCGAGGAGCACGAGCGCGGCGACGAAGCACTGGCCGCGATGACGGAAGATCCTCCCGACATCGTCTTGATGGACATTTCCTTGCCCGGCATGGACGGAGTACAAGTCCTACATGCGATGCGGCGCCGGCCGGAACTGGCGCATCTGCCGGTGATCGCCCTGACCGCTCACGCAATGAGCGGCGATCGGGAGAGGTTTCTCGCGGAAGGCTTCAATGACTACGTTACGAAGCCGATCCTGGATGAGGATCTGCTCGTCGGCGCGATAACGGGCCTTCTCGAGCGCCAGGGTCTCAGGAGCGCCTGAGATGGTAGCGACACCGGCGGCCGGATCACACCGGGTAGGGGCGCTCGCAGCGACTATTGCGAGCCTGGGCCTCGTCGCCTTGGCGTTGCCGACTGCAGCATGGATGTCGGGAAGCGGACTCCACACCACGCTCGAGGCCTGCGCCACGCTGCTGGCGGCTGCCGTTGGGACGCTTTCGCTGGTCCGCTACTACTCGCAGAAGATCACGCCCTACCAGATTCTCGGTGCCGGGTTCCTGGCCGTTGCTTTGCTCGATGGATATCACCTGCTCGCCACGTCCACCTGGTTTGCTGCCAGTTTGCCGTCGGCGCATACCAGCGTCATGGGCTGGTCGTGGATGACCGGACGCCTTACTCAGGGTCTTGTGCTGTGGCTGGCCTACTGGGCTTGGTCGCGCGAGCAAACCGGACAGAGCCCCATCAGTGATCGCCGCTACTACTGGGCAACCGGGCTCCTCGTTGTGGCGGGTTTCCTCGTCATCGCGACCTTGCCGATGCCGACCGCCTACGGCCGCGGGTGGTTCGCCCAGCCGCTCGAGCTTGTTCCGGCGGTGCTGTTCACGGGGACGCTGGCCGGCTTCTGGCGCAAGCAGCGCGTCGCCGCGCAGTCATTCGACTTCTGGCTGATGGTGTCGTTGGTGTTCGGCGCAGCCGGGCAGGCCTTCTTCATGGCGACTTCCCAGAGTCCCTACGACGCTGCATTCGATCTGGCGCATATCGTCAAGTTGGGCAGTTATGGAGTGGTCCTCGCCGGCTTGCTGCTAAGCGTTCACGCCACATATCGCGCGGTCGATGCTGCCGCGGACCAACTTCGCGACACCAACCTCCAACTCCAGGAAGAGATCCAGGAGCGGAAGGCCCGGGCGACGGAACTGCGCGAGGCCATGGAGGCGGCCGAGGCCGCGAACCTGGCCAAGAGTCAGTTCCTCGCCAACATGAGCCATGAACTCCGCACGCCGCTGAACTCCGTCATTGGCTTCGCCAACATCCTGGGTAAGAACAAGAAAGAGCATCTCGACAAGAAGGAGCTCTATTACCTGGAGCGCGTTCTCGACAACGGCAAGCATCTACTGGGCCTGATCAACGACGTTCTCGACCTGTCGAAGATCGAGGCCGGGAAGATGGAATTCGAAATCGCGGAGGTCAAGGTGCAGGACCTGATCCCCCAGGTACTCGCGCAGTTCGAATCGCTGGTTCGCGATCGCGACTTGAAGCTCTGCGTCGATCTGCCCGATGAGCTTGCCCCGATACGGACCGACGAGGCGCGTTTTCGACAGGTCCTCATGAACCTCATCGGCAACGCCGTGAAGTTCACCGAGACCGGTGCGGTCACTGTGCGAGTCGTTTCGACCGGTCAGCAGGTCGCGCGAGTCGACGTGGTGGACACTGGAATAGGGATCCCCGCCGAACGGGTTGAGGCCGTCTTCGACAGCTTTACCCAAGCGGAGAACGGCGCGGATCGGAAGTACGAGGGCACCGGTCTGGGGCTCGCCATCTCCCGTACGTTGTGTCGAGAGCTTGGCCACGACCTCATGGCAGATAGCGTTGAAGGTGACGGATCTACCTTCAGCGTCATGCTGGCTGGTGACGCCGCCCCGCCTCGACATGGCTCCATCTCCGCCGCCGTGATCTTCCACGGACAAGACGAGGAAACGACGCGGGACCCTGTGGAGAACGGAGAGCTAGCCGGGCGGCTGGTTCTGATCATCGACGACAATCAGGACTGCCAGACGCTGATCCGTCACTTCGCCGAGGAAACCGGCTGTCGGGCGCTGATCTGCGATTCGGGTGCTGATGGCATAGAGCTTGCGCGCCGCCATCGGCCCGACCTGATCCTGCTCGATCTGATGATGCCGGATATGGATGGGTGGGAGGTATTGCGCCGGCTCAAGAGCGAGGTGCCCATATCTCGCATTCCTGTGGCCGTGGTTTCCATCGTTGCAACTGACAATGCGGCCAACCTGAAAACGGCCGCTGCCGTGCTCGACAAGCCGTTCGAACGCGCCGAGTTGTTCGACATGCTGCATCGCTTGTTGGCGGACGCTGATGCCGAACGACTGGAGGCGACAGCGTGAGGCGAGTGCTCATCGTCGATGACGATCCGTCGATTCATCTCATCGTCACCGCGGCTGTGGAGCGCGCGGGCATGCAGATCACCTTCGCGCACGACGGCGAAGAGGCTCTAGAGCGGGTGCGGAAGGTCAACCCGGATCTGGTGTTGCTCGACATCAACATGCCGGGGATCAAAGGCGACGACGTGATGTATGAGATCCGCAAGGATCCCGCGTTGCGCGACACACCGGTCGTTTTTGTCACGGGAGCTGAGTCTGCAAAAGGATTCGACTACGAGCGCTACGGTGCCAAGGGGCTCATCACGAAGCCCTTCGACCCTGCGCGGCTCGCAGAGGAGATCAGCGCGTTCCTCCCCATGAATCCGACGGGTTTCGAGGAGCTCCGGCGCCGCGAAGACCAACGGAGACAGGTCTGCGCCCGTGAGCAGCGTGCGTCCTTCGTCGAACGTGGCTTCAAGGAAATCGAGCTGTTGCAGCGACGTGCGCAATCAGACATGGACTCCGACGCCGCCCGAAGGATCGTGCAGAAGTGGTGTGACTGGGCGGAAGTGAACGATCATCCGGATCTGGAGATCATGGCCCGCGACCTGGTCACGGCATTCGGACAGTTCGGCCCAGCCCGCGCGATAGAGAAGTCCGCCGATGACGCCCACCGAGCCTTCGAACAGGCCAAGCGGGATGAGAAGTGGCGCGCTCTGGACGAGGAACTTGCTGCCGAAGACGCGGATTCCGAGGCGGCTGCCTAGTCGTTACTTCTGCGCACGGATTGGGCCGAAACCGGACTCGCCCAGATCCCCATCCACCGCGCTTGCTTCCTCGCGGAGTTCCGCAAGGCGGGCTTGCGCATTGGCCAGGCGTTCCTGGTACACCCCGTGCACCTCGTACTGCTGTGCCGTGGGCGCGAAATCGGTGCCCTGGACGTAACCCGCAAGGCTGGTGAGCTTCGCGAACAACTGTCGCGGCCAGCGCAACGTGTCCTGGAAAGCCATGCCACCCGTCATCCGAAGGTCGTAGAGGCCCATTTCGACCTCGATAAGGCCCTGGTCCAGCTGCTCGACCCGGTCGTCCAGCGTGTCCGGCAACTCCACTCCCTGCTGCCGCGACCGCAATCGAACATCGGCGATACCGCGACGCAGCCATTCGATCTCGTCGATGAGATCGACGACAGCGTTGACATCCTCGCGAAGGTCGAGGAGAAACTCGGTCTGTTGGGCCAGCTCGGCAAGGGTGCCGGCGGAGCTGGGATCCTGGCGCACCACTAGCGGCTGTTCGATGGTTGCGTCTCCGACCTGCAGTCGGAGTGTGTACTCACCGGGCATCGCCAGCGGAGCCACGCGGCCACCCTCCATCAAGGGACGCCAACCATCGTCGTTGAATTCGCCATGCGGATGCTCGAGAGGCTGGGTGCGCAGGCGTGGCGAACGCGAACTCGTCATCCTGAGGTTCCAATTCCCGCGATTCAGCCCGGCCTGGGCGCGCAAGCCGCGCAGGTTCGCAACGCTCTCGCCGCCGCTGTTGATGACCTCGCCGCTCACCGGTCTGCCAACCGCGCTGTCCGGGATCCAGTAGTGGAACGAAGCGCCGTACGTCGGGTTCTCGCCCGCGCCCGAATCGTTGCGGGGCGTCGTGTGGCCCTGCTTGAACAGGAAGCGGTATGCGGCGCGAGGGCTGAACAGGTGGGGGGTCGCGCCGTCGAAGCCGTCGCCCGCCTGCTGCAGGGCTGTGATGTCGTCGAGAATCCAAAAGCCGCGACCATACGTGGCGACCACGAGGTCGTTGAAGTGCTCCTGGATCTGGATCCAGTGGACTGGCGCATGTGGCAGGTTCAACTGCAGTGACTGCCATCGCGCACCGTCGTCGAACGAGACATAGAGTGCGTTGCCGGTGCCCGCGTAGAGCAACCCCGGGCGCACCGGATCTTCGCGCACCACGTGGGTGTACGACAGTGGCCCCGCTGGAATGCCGTCAACGGCGCGTCGCCAGGAGGCACCGTAGTTGTCCGTCACCCAGATCTGGGGCTCGGTGGAGTTGACCTGGTGCATGTCGATGGCGACGTACGCCTTGCCCGAGTTGTGTCGCGATGGCTCGATGCCGCTGACGGTTCCCAGCGGCGGAAGGCCATCCATGTTGTCGCTGACGTTCGTCCAGCTAGCACCGGCGTCGCGGCTCACATGGACCAAGCCATCGTTCGAGCCGGCCCAGATCACGCCCTGTTCGATCGGCGACTCGGCGATTGCGAAGAGCACGGCCGCGTACGTCGGACTCGAGTCGTCGGGAGTGAGTCCACCCGTCTTGCGTTGCAGCTCGGGGTCGTTCGTCGTCAGGTCCGGGCTGATGACGTCCCACGAGCGTCCGGCGTCCGTGGTTCGGTGGACGTGCTGACTACCGGCATAGACGATGCTGTTGTCGTGTGGCGAGATGGCCACCGGGAAGGTCCACTGGAAGCGGTAGCGCACGTCTCCGGCTGCCCAGCCTTCCGGATTGTCGGGCCACACACTGACGTTCTGAGCATGCCCGGTGCGATGGTCGTAGCGTTCCAGGATCGAGTCGAAGCAACCGGACCAGACGATGTTGCTGTCGGACGGATCCGGAATCGCCCAGCCCGACTCGCAGCCTCCCACCGAGTGCCACGCGGTCGTTGAGATGCGCCCGCGCGTCAAGGAGTTGCTTGGGCCGCGGAACGAGGGGCCGTCCTGGCGGTTGCCGTACAGGAAGTAGGGCACCTGGTTGTCGGTCCACACGTGGTACATCTGCGCGATCGGCAGTGTCGGAGCGCGCCAGTCGCGGCCGCGGTTCGTCGAGATCACGATGCCGCCGTCGTGAGCCACAGCCATGCGGTCCGGGTTCAGCGGATCAATCCACATGTCGTGATTGTCGCCGCCCGAGCCCACCCTAGAAACAGTGGCGCCGCCATCGATCGACTTCGTGTGCATCACCGCCATGAAGTGGATCTCGTTGTGATCGTCGGGCGCGACTACTGCTCGTGTGTAGTAGAGCGGCCGCTGCGTGAGTGCATGGTTCCTGCTAATGAGATTCCAACTCTCGCCACGGTTGTCGGAGCTCCAGAGAACCCCAATGTCATCGACGTCTGCAAACTCGGGAAAACTACTCGTCTCGATGAGCGCATAAACGCGTGCAGGGTTGTCGGGAGAGACGGCAAGCCCGATCTTCCCGAGCGGCCCACGCGGTAGTCCTCGACCACCACCGGTGAGTTCACGCCACTCGGAGCCGCCGTCGGTGGACTTGTAGATTCCACTGCCAGTGCCGCCGCTCTGCCGGCCCCAGGTCCAGATCTGCATCTGCCACATCGCGGCGTAGATCACCCGAGGATTGGCCGGATCCATGGCCATGTCGATGGCGCCGGTGTTCACGTCCACGAACAGCACGCGCTCCCAGGTCGTCCCGCCATCCATCGTGCGGTAAACGCCGCGCTCCTCCTGGGGGCCGTACAGATGCCCCAGAGCCGCCACGTAAACGATGTTGCTATCGGCTGGGTGGATCAGGATCCTGCCCACCCGACCGCTCTCCGGGAGGCCCATGTGGACCCATGATTCACCGCCGTCTGTCGACTTGTAGACCCCATTCCCGACAACGACGTTGCTGCGAATGAATGTCTCGCCCGTTCCCGCCCAGACCACGTTCGGGTCGCTGGGGGCAATGGCGAGAGAGCCGATCGCCTGTACCGGTTGGTCATCAAAAACAGGCCGCCACTGGGAACCGCCGTCCGTCGACTTGAAGATGCCGCCTGAGGCGGCGCCGGCGAAATAGATGTTCGGGTCGCCCGGGATACCCACGACCGACGTCACGCGGTTGCCGATCGGTCCGACATGTCGCTAGCGCATGCCGTTGAGAGACTCGGTGTCGAACTCCTGCGCGCCGGCCGGGAACGCTGTCGCGACGGCGATGGTGAGCAGGACGGCGAGGCGGTAGATCGCGCGGGGCAGCGGTGCGTTCATGATGGTTCTCTCTGGCGTCGTGAGGGGAGAGGCGCCACTGTACCGTTTCCCACGAAGGGCGCAGACCTGACAAGCCCGACCGGCGCCGAGCGGCTAAAGTAGGGGCACCACGTTGATCCGAATTTAAGGAGCCCGTATGTCCGCCGCCGCACGAGCCTCACGGCCCGCACCGCTGCCTTGGGAATGCCCTTTCTCCTGCTCGCAACGCTCGTGGGATGCGCCGATGAGGCCACTTCCCAGGAGCCAGTCCACCAAAGTTCGGCGGCCCAGTCGCGGGGCGACGATGGTCCGCTGGCGATTGTCGACGGCGTGCCCGTCACCCGTGCCGATCTGGACGAGTTCGTCGGTGATGAACTCGCTTTGCTGGAGCATCAATACGGCACCCAGTTGTACCAATTGCTCGAGACCGGAGTCACGCAGGCCGTGCGCCAGCGTCTTCTGGACGCCGAAGCCGGGCGCCGTGGTGTTGACGTGGGCGACCTGGTGGTCGAGGAGATCGAGGCCAAGATCACGGTAACCGAAGCCGATATCGCAGCGTGGTACTCGGCCAACCAGAGCAGGTTGCAGGGTCGTCCGCTCGAGATGCTGCGTGGACCAATCCGTCAGTTCCTCTGGGACGAGGAGCGCGAGTCACGGCTCGAGGAGTTCGCCGCGGGTCTCGCAGAGGGCCACGAGCTAGAGCCGTACCGCGTCGGTTTCGAGCACGATGGACATCCGACCTTCGGACCGGAGGACGCGCCAATCACCCTGGTGGAGTTCTCGGATTTCGAATGCCCGTACTGTGGCGGTTTCGCCGCCACCCTGGAGCGCGCCAAGCGCGAGTACGACGGCCAGATTCGTCTCATTTATCGCCAGTTGCCCCTGTCGCAGATTCATCCGAACGCGATCAAGGCGGGGGAGGCCTCGCTCTGCGCTGAGGAGCAGGGTCGCTTCTGGGAACTTCACGACGCGATGTTCGCCGACCAGGCGTCTCTCACGGTGCCCGACCTGAAAGCCAAAGCGGGCCAACTCGGACTGGATCAGGCAGCTTTCGACGCATGTCTCGACACGGGCAAGTACGCCGCGCAGGTTGACGAGGATCTCCAGCTCGCCAGCCGACTCGGACTCGACGGGACTCCTGCACTGTTCGTCAACGGTCGGCCGCTGGTTGGCGGCGCCGTGCCTTATGAGATGTTGGCGGAGCTGATCGACGACGAACTGGAGCGTCTCGGCCGCTGAGTCGTCGAGCTTCAACGCTCGAGTATCCACAGTAGCCGGGTTGAGCTGGAATTCGCTATAGCGTATTTTCATCGCTATGACGCATTCCGGACCCGATGTCGGCGCCCAGATCCGCGCCCGACGGCAGCAGCAGGGACTTACGCTCGACGCGCTAGCCCAGAGCAGTGGTGTCTCCAGCGCCATGCTGTCGGAGGTCGAGCGGTCGGTGAAGAACCCGACCGTGAAGCTCGCGTGGCAGATCGCACGGGCGCTGGGGTGCTCGCTCACAGAGTTGTTGGACGAGCCGGGTGCGCCGACGCGCCTGGTAAAGGCGGAACAACGTCGTTCGCTGGTTGACGCCGAGGGAGGCGTGCAGCGCCATGGCGTGACGACGACGCTGGCGCGTGGCGGACTCGAAGTCGTGACCTACGTGCTCGGACCACGGGCGACCACCGGCGAGATGCCGGCCAATCGTGCGGGAGTCCTGGAGCACCTGACGGTAGTGCGCGGTCGCCTGCGGTTGACACTCGGCGACGAGGAGATAGCGCTTGGGGCCGGCGATCACATCACTTATGCGCCGCAGTTTGCGGTGGAGTATCGCAACGCCGGTCGGGGTGAGCTCGAATTCGTGCTCTTGTCCGACGGTGGCGCGGCAGGGAGAGAGCACTGATGCGAAGGGTGAGGGTGATCGACTCGCACACCGGCGGAGAGCCGACGCGACTGGTCGTCGAAGGGGGGCCGGATCTTGGCCCGGGAACGGCCCTCGAGCGGCGTGAGCGATTCCGCGAATCGCACGACCGATTCCGAGCGGGCGTGGTCAATGAACCGCGCGGGTTCGACGCGATGGTCGGCGCGGTGCTTTGCCCGCCCAACGGTGACGAGGCCGTCGCGCAGGTGATCTTCTTTAACAACGTCGGTTATCTCGGCATGTGCGTTCACGGGATGATCGGTGTGGCCGAGACCCTGCGGCGACGCGGCATGCTGGAGCTGGGCGGTCACCGATTCGAGACGCCCGCTGGCCTCGTGGGTGTGGAGATCCACGATGACCGGACCGTATCCGTCGCCAATGTGCTGAGCTACCGGACTCAGAAGGATATCCAGGTCGAGGTCCCCGGATTGGGCACCGTTACCGGCGACGTGGCGTGGGGTGGCAACTGGTTCTTCCTCGTAGACGACCATGGCCAGGATCTCGCCAATCCCGACCTGCTACACCTCACGGATGTCACCGCGGATATCAGGGCTGCACTCACCGCGGCCGGAGTCGTTGGCGCTGACGGGTCGGAGGTCGATCACATCGAGTTGTTCGCGGCAGCTCCTGGAGAGGGCGCAGACAGCCGCAATTTCGTGCTGTGTCCCGGACGCGAGTACGATCGCTCTCCGTGTGGGACAGGGACGAGCGCGAAGATGGCGTGCCTTGCTGCTGACGGCAAGCTCGCCCCCGGCCAGGTCTGGCGCCAGGAAGGGATCGTGGGCAGTGTCTTCGAGGGCACGATCGAAGCCGTGGACGGAGGCGTCATGCCTACCGTGCGCGGCCGCGCGTGGATCACGGCCGAGAACTCCCTGCTCTTTCACGACGACGACCCGTTCGCGGAGGGGATCCCACTGTGAAGACGCCCGACGCTATCGTCGTCGGCGCCGGGATCGTCGGCGCAGCGTGCGCCCGCGCGCTTGCCAGAGATGACCGTCGCGTACTGGTTCTGGATGCGGCACCGGGCACGGCGGGCGGAGCCACAGCGGCAGGTATGGGACACATCATCATCACCGATGACTCCGAGGCCCAGTTCGAGCTGTGCCATCGGTCGCAGCAGCTCTGGGACGAGCTCGCACCCGAGTTTCCGGTGGGTGTTCAGCGGGACGAGTGCGGCTGCGTGTGGGTGGCGGTCGACGATGAGGACCTCGAGGCGGCCCAGCAGAAGAGGGACTACTACGCGGCGCGAGGGATCCGTGCTGAGGTGCTCGACCAGCGACAGTTGCGCGAGGCCGAGCCGGCGCTCGCCCACGAACTCGTTGGGGGCCTGCGCGTGCCCGGCGATACCGTCGTGTACCCGCCCGCGGCGGCAGAGTGGTTACTCGCAGAAACGGAGCGTCGTGACGGCCAGATACGTCGCAACGCGGAGGTTGTTGCCGTCGCCTCAGGGGCCGTGACTCTCGCCGACGGATCTGCGCTCAGCGCTCCGATCATCGTGAACGCCGCCGGCGACCGCGCCCTGCATTTGCTGCCCGATCCTCGGTTGCATGACCTGGTCCGGCCGCGCAAAGGGCATCTCGCGATCACGGAAAGAGGACGACCGCTGATCCGACATCAGGTGGCAGAGCTGGGGTACTTTCGGTCGGCTCATGGCGCGAACCAGTCGTCGGTTGCGTTCAATGTTCAGCCGCGGACAACCGGGCAGACGCTAATTGGTTCGTCGCGGCAGTTCGGCGCCACGCATCGGGCGGTGGATCACGGGATCCTGGCCAGGATGCTCGAGCGCGCAATGGAACTCCTTCCCGGATTGGCGGATCTCCGTGTCATTCGCACCTGGACCGGCTTCCGGGCCGCGACCGCCGACAAGTTGCCCTACATCGGGCCCGTACCCGGTCACGAGGGATTGTTCGTGGCGACCGGTCACGAAGGCCTGGGAATTACCACGTCACTCGGGACTGGAGGCATCATTGCCGCCCAGGTGCGCGGCGAAACGCCGTTCATCGATGCCGCACCGTACCGCCTCGATCGACCGGTAGCGGAATGGAGCGTCGCGTGAGCCGCTCAGTCGTGATCACCGTGGATGGTGCCGAGATTGAAGTGCTTTCGGGTACTTCCGTCGCGGCCGCCATTGCGATCGCCGGTGTCCACGGGTTTCGCAGAGCAGCAAGCGGCGCTGTCCGTGGGCCGGTCTGCGGAATGGGTATCTGCTTCGAGTGCAGGGCCGAGGTTGATGGTGTTCCGGGAGTACGGACGTGTCAGCTAGTCTGCGCTGAAAACATGGCCGTGAGAACAGCCAATGCTTGAGTTGCGGACGGACGTGACCGTGGTTGGTGCCGGGCCGGCGGGAGTGGCGGCCGCCGTGGAGGCATCGGAGTCTGGTGCACGCGTCGTCTTGGTCGATGACAACCCCAAGTCGGGCGGTCAGATCTGGAGACAGGGAACAGGCCAGCCACCAGCGGGGGCGCAACCATGGCTGCGGCGCCTCGCCTCCAGCACAGTGGAACATCTGAGTGGGACGGCGGTCGTGGATGTCGAAGGGGCTCGATCGCTCTTCTTGCGTAGGCCAGACGGATTGGCCCGTGTTCATACCGGTGCGACGGTGCTGGCGACCGGGTCGCGTGAGCGGTTCCTCCCTTTCCCGGGCTGGACGCTACCGGGTGTGATGGGCGCTGGCGGGGCGCAGGCTCTGGCGAAATCGGGATGGCCAGTCCGTGGAACGCGGATCGTCGTCGCAGGCTCCGGCCCATTGCTCTTGGCCGTTGCCCACTACCTGAAGGGAGCCGGCGCGCAGGTCACAGCGCTGGTGGAGCAGGCCCCGCTGGGCTCCCTGATCGGCATGGCGCCGCGACTGATGCGTCACCCTCGGAAACTGAAGCAGGCGATGAGTCTGGCCGCGGGAATCCGCGGTGTTCGAAGGTTGTACAGCAGCTGGGTTGAAGCAGCTCAGGGGGAGGACGCCGTATCGAGCGTTACCGTCCGCACGCCTGGCGGCAGACACCAGATCGAATGTGAGCTCGTGGCCTGCGGCTTCGGCCTGGTGCCCGAGACCCGCCTCGCGCGGCTCTGCAATGCGGCACTGGCGGAGGAGAACGTCCAGGTGGATTCGTTGCAACGCACCGACGTCGAGGGGCTGTTTGCTGCCGGCGAGATCACCGGTGTAGGCGGTGTGGATGTGGCCCTGGCAGAGGGGCGGATCGCCGGCCTCGCAGCAGCCGGCGACGTTGATGCTGCCCGGGCGCTCAGCCGAGTGCGTGATCGAGAACAGCGCTTCGCGGCCGCCCTCGAGGCGGCGTTTGAGCTGAGTCCGGAACTCGGCGCGCTCGCGACCGACGCGACGGTGGTTTGCCGCTGCGAGGACGTAACTCTTGGCGAACTACGCGCTTACGAGGATGCACGGGACGCAAAACTCAAGACCCGTTGCGGGATGGGGGCATGCCAGGCACGAATGTGCGGCCCCGCCATGCGATTCATTGGTGGCTGGAAGCAGGACAGCATCCGGCCGCCGCTCTTTCCGATCGAGACCGCGGCGTTGGCCGAGATCAGCGCGGCACAGACGAGCGAGGCGATGCAATGAGCGACTTCACCTGGGCGGGCGTGATGCCTGCGATCACGACTCCGTTCACCGACGACGATGCGGTTGACCATGAGTTCCTGGCACAACACGCCACCTGGCTCGTCGACAATGGCGGCACGGCGATCATTCCGTTTGGCTCCCTCGGCGAGGGCGCTACGCTTGATTTCGACGAGCGCGCGGCCTGCCTCGAGACACTCGTGGGCGCTGTTGGCGACCGCGTGCCAGTGATCCCGGCGACTTCCGCGCTGAGCACGAGCGGAGCGGTGGGACTTGCCGAGATGGCCGTGGACAAGGGGTGTCGCGGATTGATGGTGCTCCCGGCCTACGTTCACAAGGGTGAATGGCGCGAGCACCGCGCTCACTTTGCTGAGGTCTTCAGGGCCACAGACCTCCCGTGCATGCTCTACAACAACCCGATTGCCTACGGGGTCGATGTGCTCCCAGAGCAGATGGCCGAACTGGTAGCCGAGTTCGACAACCTCGTGGCGATGAAGGACTCAGGCGGCGATCATCGTCGGATCACGGCAAACAACGCACTCATGGGCGACCGCCTCGCGCTCTTCGCCGGGCTCGACGACATGCCGGTCGAGGCCGTAGCTGCTGGTGCGGTTGGCTGGGTCGCCGGGCTCGTGAACGCGCTTCCTGCGGAGTCCGTGGAACTCTTCCGGCGGGCAACGGCGGGCGAATGGAGCGCAGCCTTCGAGCTCTATCACTGGCATCTGCCCCTGCTGCGATTGGATTGTGTGCCGGAGTTCGTTCAGCTCATCAAGCTGGTCCAGCAGGAGGTCGGCATGGGCAGCGAACGCGTGCGGCTCCCGCGGCTTACGATCGAGGGTGCGGAGCGCGAACGTGTTATCGAACTCGTGCGCACGTCTCTGGCCACCAACCCGCTGAACAGCTGAGCGAGGCCTCGCGAAAATGGAATTGCACGGTAAGAACATCATCGGCGCCGCCGAGTCAGTCGAGCCCGCGGGCGACGGCTTCCAGGCGAAGAATCCGGCCACCGGCGCGAGCCTCGAGCCGACCTATCACGACGCGACGCAGTCCGAGGTCGATCGTGCCTACGGTCTTGCCGTAGCCGCGCTGCCGGAGATCAAGAAACTGGGACGTGAGGCGCGTGCGAAGCTCCTCGACTGCATCGCCGAGAAGCTGGATGCGCTGGGCGACGAGTGGCTCGAACGCGCCGAAGCGGAAACCGGCAAGCCCGTCGGCGGTCTGAAGTTCGAGCGCGGACGAACCACCAACCAGCTGCGGATGTTCGCGGCCTTCGTCCGCGAGGGATCCTGGACGGGCGCTCGCATCGAGCATGCCGACTCGGAGCGCAAGCCGCTGCCGAAGCCCGATACGCGCATGCTACGCATCGCGGTGGGGCCCGTGGCGGTGTTCGGCGCGAGCAACTTTCCTCTCGCGTTCTCGGTCCCCGGCGGCGACACCGCGTCGGCGTTGGCTTCGGGCTGCCCGGTGATCGTGAAGGCGCACCCGGCCCATCCAGGCACGTCCGAGATGGCCGGACGCGCCATTGCGGAGGCAGTGGCCGAGTGTGGATTCCCCGAGGGCACGTTCTCGCTGCTGCACGGCACGGGGCACGAGATCGGTCTGGCGATGGTCCGTCATCCGGAAGCACGCGCGGTGGCCTTCACAGGATCGCTCGCCGGTGGCCGGGCGCTGTTCGATGCGGCCGCGGCTCGACCCAGCCCGATTCCGGTCTTCGCCGAGATGGGTTCGACCAATCCGATCTTCGTGCTGCCACGCGCTGCCGCTGAATACGGCACTGCCATCGCGAAAGGGATGCGCAATTCGGTGACTCTCGGAGTCGGACAGTTCTGCACCTGCCCGGGCTTCCTGGTCGGGATGGAGTCGCCGGAACTCGACGGTCTGCGTGGACAGCTGACGGAGTACTTCGAGGGCGCCGCCGAACAGGTGATGCTGCATTCGGGGATCCGATCCAACTTCGCTCGCGGCGTGGAACGTGTCGCTGGCGTCGAGGGAGTATCCCGCGCAGGCGATGATCTGACCGATGCCGGTCCGGGCGGAGCCACGGTCACGGCGGTGCTGTTCAGCACCGATGCCGGTACCTTCATGGACAGCGAGGAGATCCGCGACGAGGTCTTTGGCCCGAGTACGGTCGTGGTGGGCTGCGGCTCGCGCGATGAGATGTTCGCGATGGCGAGCTCGTTCGAGGGCCAGCTCACGGCAACGATTCACGGTACGCCGGAGGACCTCGAGGAGTACGCCGATCTGGTGGGAATCCTCGAAGAGAAGGCCGGTCGCGTGATCGTCGGCGGGTTTCCAACCGGTGTCGAGGTCGGAGACGCCATGGTTCACGGCGGTCCGTACCCGGCCACCACGGATTCCAGGAGCACCTCGGTCGGTACTGCAGCAATCGAACGTTTCGTGCGTCCCGTCTGCTACCAGGACTTCCCGCAGTCGCTGCTGCCGCTGGAACTCCAGGACGACAACGTCACGCGGATCCTCCGTCTCGTCGACGGCGAGTGGTCCACCGCCTGAGCCTGGCTAGCTAAACCTCAGGACGGTGGCTGGAAGACGGCGGTGAACGCCTCGACCCAGCCATCGTCCTCGGGCGTCTCCCAGACAACCCGCACCTCACCACCATCGACCATATCGAAACGGACGCGGCGGTCCGGAGTCTGCTGCCAGCCCGGGTACAGCACGAGCTCCTCGGAGTTTTGCTGCGAATAGAACATCTGCGCCGACGAATCAGGCTGGCCGTCCAGGTTGGTGAGCTCGTAGCGCGACGCGTAGGTGTTGTAGGTCAGGTGCAGAAATCCCTGTGAGCTACCGCCGCCGCCGGGCGTCTCGGTGATCGCGATCACGGCGCAGCCGTCGAGCACCTGGTAGCCGGTCATCGTAGACGCCTGATCACCAACCAGGCCCACGCGCCGTCCCGCAAGCGCATCGAGCGCGCGGAACTGGGGCAGTGTGCAGCGACTTCCGTCGATGTATGTGTGCGCCGGCCCGCCTGCCTCCGGGAGTTCCACGACGTCGGCCGTGCGTGAGAACTCCATGATCCAGTTGTTCGTCCAGTGGTTGCCGCCGTCCGTGGAGAACGCGTCCTCCCAGCGGAATTTCTCCGGGCCAATGTCCGCGAACGTGTAGCGCACGATCGTCTCGGTCCCGTCCGGGGCGCTGCGCGTAGCGCCGAACTCGCCGCGTCCATGACGGAAAGAGCCCGCAATCGAGTTGGAGCCCGAGGCGTTCGGGTTCGGCCAGTTGAGCCACAGCACCCACTCGCCGCGCTCCACGTCGAAGTAGCGCAGGCTGTAGCCCTTGATTGGCTGCGAGTCCCAGAGTTCGAGGATCGCCTTGCCGCCGAGGATCGAGAAGATCTGGGCGCGGGATTGCACTGAGTCCAGCCAGGTGAAGTCATCCTGGCGGATGCGCAGATTCACGTCCCACGCGCCCACCCAGAAGTCGAACTGGCGAGACTCAGGTGGCAGTTCCTGCGCCGCCGGCGCGTCGAGGGGAAGACAGAGTGCAAGAGCGAGCGTCGGCGCGGTGAGCGCGCCGCGGAACGTGCGGTTGTTCAGCATGGGAAGTCGCGACGGGGGATGAGACGGGAACCGGCCCACCGTATCAGTTAATTCCCATTTTGAGAAATAGTCCGACTACTTTGCCCTCAACGCCTGCACCGGGCTGACCCCGGCCGCGCGCCGCGCCGGCAACCACGTCGCGAGCGCTGCCGTTGCGGCCAGAAGGAGCGAGGTGGCCATCAGAGTGACAGGATCGGTCGGCGACACGCCGAAGAGTACCGAACTGATCCCCGGCGTGATCAGCATCGCGCCCAGAAGGCCGAGCCCGAGGGCGATCACGATGAGGGTCATGACCTCGCGGATGACCATACGGATCACCTGCCCGCGGGCCGCGCCGAGTGCCATCCGGATTCCCAGCTCAGCGGTCCGTCGCTGTACGGCGAACCCGACGACCGCATACATGCCAAGCGCCGCAAGCGTGAGGCCGAGAATTCCGAACCCTGAGAGCAGGCGCGCTGTGAACCGCTCCATTTGCAGCGATTCGGCGACAAACCCTTCCATCGTGGTGAGCCGCAGAATCGGCACGCTTGCCTCTATGGCGCGCAGCTCGTCGCGCATGGAGAGCAGTACACCCTCGGGGTCCGCCGTGGTCCTCGCGACGATGTAGGCCTGCGTGCCGAAACCGGTACCGGTCGTGTAGTAGAACACGGGCCCGGCCGGCTCGGTGGCGCTGCTGGTGCGCACGTCTCCGACCACGCCGCCGACGTCGGTCCATGCGTTCTCGTCCGACCCCTGGCCGCGGAACCGACCACCCACTGCGTCGACATCGCCGAAGTATGCCCGCGCCATGGATTCCGAGATCACGGCGGTGCGACCGATCTCGTCGTCGGTGGTGAAGGCGCGTCCGTGCAGCAGCGGTATTCCGAGCGTGCGGAAGTAGCCCGGGCCTACCACGCTCCGGTCGACCTCTACCGCTTCCGTTCCGTCTGGGTCCACGTAGCCGTCAACGATCAGTGTGGAGGAGCCTCCACCGCCCGCCGGGAGGGCGAGCGTGAGCGCTGCCGACTCGACCGCGGGGCTCGCCTCGATGCGCTGGCGCAACTGTTCCCAGGCCGGGCCCGCCGATTCCGTGTCATAGCCGGCGTGTCCGAGATCAGCGGCGATGGCGGCGATCCTGGAGGTATCCACGCCGAGATCGGCGTTCGACGCGGCGCCAAGGCTGCGGACGAACAGTCCGGCGACGACCAGCAGGACGAACGACAAGGCGACCTGTCCGACGACGAGCGCATTGCGCAGCGTGAAGCGGCCGCGGCCGAGGGCAATCGGCGTGACGTTCTCCCGGATAGACGAAACGACATCGGAGCGCGACAGGCGCCAGGCCGGAATCAGGCCGAAGATTACGCCGGTCGCCAGGGCCAGACCCGCGGAGAACAGCATCATCCGAGGGTCGACGCGAAGGTCGGGCGCCGCAGGCAGTCCGAGTGGCAACTCCGCGGCAGTGAAGGCGCCGATAGCCCAGCGTGCCAGCAGGAGACCCACTGCTCCGCCGGTGAGGGAGAGGAGCACGCTCTCGCTGAGTACGTGCGTGAACACCTGGCCGCGCGAGGCCCCCAGCGCCATGCGCACGCTGATGTCCTTGCTGCGGGCGGCGCTGCGCAGCAACAAGAGGTTCGCCAGGTTGCTGCACGCGATGAGCAGCACCAGCCCCACGATCCCCATCAGCCCGACGGACATCGGAACCAGTTGCGAATCGAAGCTCGGGTGCAGGCGCACCTGATCGGGAGCGAAAACGGTCATGCGACGTCCCTGGTTGAACTCCGGGAACTCGGTCGCGAGTCGGTCAGCGAGCGCCGTCATTGCGGCCTGTGACTGTTCGGGAGTCACATCAGGTTGGAGCCGGGCCTTCACCTGGAACCAGTGGTCACCGCGGTTGTCACGAGTGTTGGCTACGTAGTCGCCGAAGATGGGGCGGAGTCCCGCAAGGCCCATCCAGATCTCGGCCCGGAATCCCGGGAGAATGCCGCCGTAGTCCCTGGGTGCGACACCGACAACGGTGACCTGGGTGCCGTCGATGTTGATACGTCGGCCGACGATGTCGGGGTCGGCGCCGAACAGCGTCTGCCACGAGCCGTACGCAACGATCGCAACCGGCTCACCGCCGTCGACCTGGTCCGCCGGAGTGAAGTCGCGACCCACGAACGGACGCAGCCCGAGCATCTGGAAGTAGTTCGACGTGACCCATTCAGTAGCGAGCGGGCGAGCGCCGTCTTCCTCGAGGAGGGTCACGCCGAAAGGCATGACTCCGACCGCATCGCTGAAGACCGAGGTTGTGGCCTTGATGTCGCGGAAGGCAGGAAACGAGTTGCTGTTTGGCTCCCCGTCGTCCGAATCCTGGTAGACGTTGACGATCCGGTCGGCGTCCGCGTACGGCTGCGGACGAAGCACGACGCCGTCCACGAAACTGAAGATCGCTGTGTTTGCGCCGATTCCGAGAGCCACGATGAGAACTGCCGTGACGGTGAAGGCCGGTGCCTTCATGAGGCGGCGGGCAGCGTGACGGACTTCTCGCAGGAGGTTGTTCATGGACTCTCGGGGGTCACGAGGTGACTCGGGGGGAAGTTGCGGACGGTCGGTAAGTGGATGTCGTCGCCAGCGGCGGGTGCGTTCAGCGACTGCATTGCGGACGAGGTCCACGAGCGTGAAGCGCAGGAAGCGAACCTGGGCCACTGCGCCGAGGCGGCGCGCGCGGTCAGCCTGCGCGGCGTATAGGTCGAGCATCGCCTCGCCGAACTCGCGACGAAACGCGCGCGGGTAGGCAACGAGAGCCCAGCGGTAGAGGGCAGTCACTGGCCGCCTCCACCCAGGACGTGTCGCGAGCGCGCGACTTCGAGGACACGAGCAAGCCGTTCGGCCTCAACCTGGACGAGAGTCCGTCCGTTCTCGGTGAGCTCGTAGACCTTCCGACGCGGATCAGCCGCTTCGCCTGTCACTTGCGCCACGAGCCCGGCCTCCGACATTTCCTTGAGCGATCGGTACAACGTGCCGGGGCCCAGTCGGATGTCGCCCTCGGTTTCAGCCTCGACAGAGTCCGCGATCGCCAGACCGTGCAATTGCCCCTGGCTCAGCGCCAGGAGAATGTGAAACACGGCGGGTTTGAGAGGTGTACGTGTGGGCGGCGCACCGTAGGTCATCGCAGGGTTCCCGGATTGGCGAGATTAAATATCCAAATCAGATATATCCGAATTGGATAATTTGCGCAAGTCGCTAGCCGGGCCCGATGACGGGGCTAGGCCGAGGCTACGCCCGTGCCCGGTATCGTCGGCGCGTTCTCAGCCCACCAGGTGCGGGCGTCCGACTGCGTCCATACGTACTTCGCGGCTATCGGAGCGAGCGCGTCCGCAAACTCGCGACTGGTGGGTCGTTGTGTGAGCTGTCGAGACATTGCGCTGAGCAGCAGCGCCTCAAATTCGGCGGGCACGTTGACGTCCTGCTGGCTCGGCGGGGTCGGGACCATGCTGAGGCTGCGCAGGAGCATCTCTTCGGACGACGCAGCATCGACCAGGTTGGCACCGGTAAGAAGGTAGTAGCCGACAGCAGCCAGCGAGTAGACGTCGGATCGCCCGTCGAGAAGGTCCGGGCGCGCGATGCGTTCCGGATCGATGTATGCCGGTGTTCCGGCTAGTAGCTGCGAGTCCGTGAGGCCGGCTTCTCCGCGAATTCGGGCGAGCCCGAAGTCGAGAACCTTGGTCACATCGGCGGCGTCGCTGCGTTCGCACAGCATGATGTTCGAAGGCTTGATGTCGCGATGGATGATTCCCATCGTGTGAGCCTCCGCCAGAGAGCCCAGCGCCTGAGCCAGAACGTGAATCACTCGAGCGGAAGGCATGGCGCCGAAGGTCTCGACAATCCGGCTGAGGGAGTGTCCGGGGACGAGTTCCATCACATAGAACAGATCCCCGGTACACGCCTGCCCGGAATCCAGGATCTCGACCGTACCCGGATGACTCAGCCGGCCTACCAGTTGCATTTCCCTGTTGAACCGCGCGCGGCTCGCCGCATCCTGGCCCGCTGACTTGAGAACCTTGATCGCGATCGCCCGCTTCATCAACGGGTGAGTGGCAGCAAAGACCTCGGCGGTGGCGCCTTCGCCGATCTTGTCTCCCAGCGAGTACTGCCCGAGTCGCCGCACGGATCGCAGTCTTGCCTCCAGGCTGCCGGCGCGTGCGGCAGTCCCTAGACCGACCGCGGCGAGAAGGCTTGCCAAGGCGACAAGGCCGCCAAACGCCCACTGGAACCTGCGGAGTGGTGCGAAGGCGATCGCGGAGGGTACCTCGGTGCCCACGCCTATGCCGAGTTCGGCGATCCAGGTCCAAGCTCCGATTACCCGGACACCTCTGAAATCCGTGTAGCCGGTGAGGCTGACCCCGTCGGGGCCATTCGGTCCGGCAACCGCAAGTCTTGTCGGGGGGAGCCCCTCTCGCTGGGGGCCGGGTCTGGCTTCGATCGTTGTGGGCGGTTGCACGAGGCGGACCAGCCCACTCGCGGAGCTTCCGGTCGGTAAGAGGCCTAACTCGCGCAGAGTTTCGTCGTAGGGCGTGGGAGATACCACGAAGCCCCGCTCGTCGAACGCATAGCTCGCTCCGCCAGTCACCTGGGCGGCCCGCAAACTCTCCTCCAGGGCGGGATCAGATGACAGTCGGATCGTCAGCGTGGCGAATACTTCACCGCTGCTAGAGGTCATGGGCGCGCCCACGACTGCTCGGGGTATCCCTGGTGGTCGCGGAGTTGCCGCCGTTGTCGGCCCCGCGCCACCAACCTCAGTGACCATGGCGTCGAGTCCGGTGAACGGGGGTATGAAGACGGCTTCGCCCAAGAAGGAGCGGCCGAAGACCTCTCCTCCACGCCCAGTGACCCTGAAGGCGCCTCGCATTCGTTGAGTGGCTGCGTCGTACCCATAGGAGATGAGCGCACCTTCGCGACCAAGAAGGTGAATTCCGAGTACTTCGGGCCGTGCCAACAGCGGGCCGAGGACACTGTCGAGCTCCCGGTTCGCATCCGACAGTCGGACGTCCTCGGCGCGCGGGGCTTTCCCCGCCGATGCGGCAACGAGTTGCTGGGCGAGTACGCGTATCCGAGGATCGCCGGCCCACACGCGCGCCTCGTCGAGCCACGAAGTTCCCCATACGCGAATTGCCGCGGCGTTGGCGCGCGTCGCGGTTTGGAGTTGCGCCGCAAGGTCACGCTCCAGGGATGATCTGGCGTACTGGTATGCCGTGAAGGCAAGCAACGCCATGGCAGTGGCGAGAGCGGCGCTGAGCCAGAGCGACGCGCGACGCGTCTTCCTCGGCTGCAGGCTCGACGCCAGCCCGCCGAAGTCGCGTCGCCCGCGAGATGAGGTCTCTGGTTCTAGCGCCCCGACGATGGTCGTGTCGGCATGGTGGGACAGGAGCGAGCGGACTTCTTCGACGATTTCAGGCTCCTGCGTCCGTAGCGCGTGGAGCCGCCGTTCCCGCGCCTCGTTGGACATCTCCAGGAGCTCGAGAAAGACGTCTCCTGCCCGGTCCGCGTTCACGTCGCGGACGACAGGTGTCGCCGAAGCCAGGCGCGTGTCACCGTCCACTCACGCTCGAGCGACCTCAGAGGTTTCCCGCAATGCTGCGCGACCTCGGGCATGCTCATGCCGCCGAAGAATCGCAATTCGACGAGTTCGGCTCGTGTGGGCTGCGTCGCCTCCAAGGCTTCAAGCGCCTCGTTCAGGGCGAGAACGTCTTCGTCGCGATCCATACAGAGTCGCTCTGTTTCGACCAGATCGAGATCCTGGGCGCCGCCGCCGCGTTTTGCGCTGAGTCGTCGTCGCGCCTCGTCGACAAGAATCTGTCGCATCGCGGTGGCAGCTACAGCGAAGAAGTGCGACCGGTCTTCCCACGTGGGTTTCTCGACCCGAACCAGCTTCAGGAACGCTTCGTTGACCAGTTCGGTGGGTTGAAGCACGGCCTGCGGTCGTCTCCGCAGATGGGCGGCAGCAAGCATGCGCAACTCGCCGTAGACCGATTCGGTGAGCGACTCGAACGCGGCACGGTGTCCCGCCCTGATCTGAGTTAGTAGTCCTGGAACATCGACGCTCTTCATCCACTCAATCTTTTCTTGGCGGTCCCGCCGTCTCCATCGCGTGGTTCTGCACGACGGGATCAAGTATACGAGCCGTTGGGCGCCGCTTTCTCACGTTCTTCGTGGCGGTGACCGGCGGCGAAAATTTCCGGAGGTTGAGATGCGCCGACTGGCGGTTGTACTGCTGCTGGTTCTCGGGTTCGCGAGCGTTGTTCGTGCCCAGGACGGACCGGCCGAGATCATTCATGACGCCGAGTACTACGTACTCGAAGCGCAACACGGGGATCGGTGGGCCGATCAGGATGCCGAGATCCAGGCGAAAATCGACGCGCTACGGGCCAAGCACGGCGCGCCGCCCAACATCATCCACGTGATGTGGGATGACACGCCGGTTGGCGAGATCGGGCTCGAGCACCTGCAGAAGAACCGCGGCTTCTCGACCCCCAACATGAATCAGTTCGCGTCGGAAGGGATCTATTTCACGCGGATGTACACCGAGCCGTCCTGCACGCCGAGCCGGGCCGCCGTGATGACCGGTCGCCACGCCGTCAGGAACGGTATGTACAACGTCGGGTTCCCGTACGAGTACGGGGGGCTGGCGGCCGACGAAGTGACCATGGCCGAGGTGCTGGGTTCGGCGGGCTACGCGACCGCCTTCTACGGCAAGTCACACCTTGGCGATGTCGAGTCGAGCTATCTGAATCGGCAGGGTTTCGATGACGCCCTCTGGACGCCCTACAACCAGGTGCCGAGTCTCTATGTGCCTCGCGCCCAGCGCGGCCCGCTCTCGGCGACGGTGATGTATCCCGAGATGTTCCCCGATGATCCCTACGACATCGACGGAGGCTGGAGACCCCGAGGATATGTATGGGCGCTCGAAGGGAAAACGGGCGAGCAGCCGAGAGAGTTCGGCACTCCGCCCAACGAAGAGGACTACTACCGGCTGGAGCAGGAGTTCTTCGACCGGACGGTGAAGTTCGTCCGCGACAGCGCCGAGGCAGACAAGCCGTTCTACGTGGCCTGGTGGCCGCAGATCAACTCTTTCCTCAACATCGCCCCCGACGACACTCCGAAGACCTTGTCGTACGGGGTCTTGCAGGAAGGCCTCGCCCGCGTCGACGAGTACGTTGGACAGTTGATGGCCGTGCTGCGCGAAACCGGCATCGATGACAACACCCTGGTCATTCTCATGGCGGACAACGGGCCGATGACCCACGACGGTCCGCCCGGCATGGTCGAGCACGTCTATCGCGGCGGAAAGGGTGACTACTTCGAGGGCGCCGTGCGCGTGCCTGCCCTGGCACGATGGCCGGGCGTTATCGAGCCGGGCCAGATCGTCGGTGACATCGTGCACGAGACGGATCTGTTCACGACGTTCGCTCGGCTCGGCGGCGCTACGGATGCGATTCCGCGTGATCGCATCGTCGACGGCATCGATCAGTCCGCACTTCTGTTCGAGGGCGATGGCCAAAGCCGCCGTGACTATGTGTACATCTACACCGGCAATATCCTCGCGGCGACAGTGAAGGGGCGGTTCAAGCGTCACTGGGCAGGGTCGAAACCAGGGCTGTCGGGCGCCGAGTTCCACGACCTCTACAACGATCCGCGCGAGGTGCAGCCCCAGATGCTGCCGATGTTCCCGGCCAAGGGGATGTTCAGCATCATGAAGATCCGGCACCTGCTCTGGAAGCAGCGGTACCCTGATAAGGGCCAGAACCGAGACTTCCCGTTCCGCAACCTGGAGAATCCGCGCCGCGAGGTTCTCGAAGCGAGTCTCCCGCGTATCCCGGCCGACAAGTTGCCGTTCGATCCGCGTGAGTTCCTCCGTATGCTGGACGAATGGGACAATCTCGACGCCTATTGGGGTACGGGCCGCTAGTCGCGATTTCTTGAGCAGGAACGTGGGGCCGGTGCGAGAATGGCATCGGCCCCGGTTCGCTTCTTTCCCACGCAGACGAGGACGCGATGAAGATCACTCAAGTTGGATTCTTGCTGGGCTGCGTACTTGCGGCCGGCGGCGTCTCTGCGCAGGAAGCAAGCGAGGCGGAACTTGCCAAGCAGTCGCAGAATCCCGTGGCTGCGGTGATCAGCATTCCGCTCGAGTTCTGGAGCCATCGAGCAGACGCCGGCTATGCCAACGCGTTGATTGCCAAGCCGGTCGTGCCGACGAAGCTCGGGCGTTTCAATCTGATCAACCGTTTCATCGTGCCGTATGCCTCGATCGATGCTGGTGTTGACGGCGACTTGCCGATCGGGCCGCTGCCCGCGGCAGCTGACGTTCCCGGAATTGACGTCAACGGACTTGCCGACTTCACCTACCAGGCGTTCTTCTCGCCGGCGGCAGCGAGCAAGGTGATCTGGGGCGCTGGCGCCGCGATCACGGCGCCCCTCGGGGTCGAAGGCATATCCAGCGAGCGCTGGTCAGCCGGTCCGAGCTTCGTGGTGCTGACCATGCCGGGCAAGTGGGTGCTCGGTGCGCTGGCGCAGAACGTGTGGGACTTCGCCGGTTCCGGTGACAAGTCCATCAATCGCCTGACCTTCCAGCCTTTCATCAACTACAACTTCGGCCAGGGTTGGTACGCGTTTACCAACCCGATCATCACCGCAAACTGGGAAGACGACGAGAAGTGGACGGTGCCGCTGGGTGGTGGCCTGGGGAAACTGCACCGGTTCGGCACTACGCCGGTCGACTTCAAGCTGGGCTACTTCCGCAACGTCGAGAAGCCTGAGCGGGCGCCAGGCTGGAGCCTGTTCTTCGCGATCAAATTTCTGATCCCGACCGGCTGAGTCGGAGCTTCGGAGTGGTGCCGGCTAGTCCGATTCCGCCCGCGCCTGGCGTTCGTGGCGCCTCTGCACGATTAGCCAATAGGCGACGCCCAGCGCGATGACCAGCCCCGCGGTTGACCAGACGTAGTCGTAGCCGACCTTGTTGTAGTCGAGCACGATGACTTTTCGTGCAACGGCCATGAGCGCCGTGGCCAGGACGATCTCGACGTTGATGAGCTCTTCCTGCAGATAGACCAGCAGGTTCTCGTAGATCTCGATCGCGATCATGACGGCCATGAAAGCGCTGAAGATCTGGAGGATGTCGGCGATCGTTACCAGGAGAAACGGTGGCGCGATGAGCGCCTGGTAGGCGACCCAGACGACGTCGGCCACGCCCCACAGGATGAGCAGTGTCATCAAGACCGCCAGAACCCGCACCGCGAGGCGGATGATCGCCCAGAGGAACTTGAGCAGCGGATCGTCGGTCTTGTGATGCAACGGGGACCGTCCAGGGTTGGCTGTGAGCCCTCAATGTAGCGCAACTGTAGCGAGTAGACCGTTGCCAGGGGGACGGCTAGCATGGTCGGATCATGAGCGAAGATCGACGTCACGAGATCCAGGAACTGCTGGAGAAGGCCGGTGGGCTGGTGCCGGGGGCAGCGCGTCAGGTCGCGCAGCAAACCGGCATCCCCGAGGCCGACGTCTATGGCGTTGGCAGCTTCTACCACCTACTAGCGCGCCCAGATGCCAAGATTCGCGTCTGCACGGGGCTTTCGTGCCGGATGGCCGGGGCAGACGACGTACTCCGAGCGGCGGAGTTGAACGACCTGCCAGTGGAAGGATGCACCTGCCTCGCCGGGTGCGATGTGGCGCCTGCGGTCCTGCGCGACCGACGGGTGCTACCGAGCGTGACGGTCGAAGACGTTCACGAGGCCAAGGGCGAGTGGGAGAACCTGCGCTCCGCCGCCAATGCTGACGACGAGGTCTGGTTCGGGGCCGTCGGCCCCGAACGTGATGATCCGGATACGCTGGTACTCAACCTGATGGGTGATCCCGACTGGTCCGGGACGGCGTTTCGTCGCGCTGTCGAGATCGGTGCTGACGCTGTGGTCGAGGCAATCGAAACCGCGGGCCTTCAGGGGCGCGGTGGAGCTGGTTTCCCGGCACACATCAAGTGGAACGGCACGCGCAACCAGGCCGAGACGACCCGCTACGTGGTTCTCAACGCCGACGAAGGCGAGCCCGGAACGTTCAAGGATCGTGAGGTCATGCTCCGGCGCCCGGATCGTGTCCTTGAGGGCCTGGCCATCGCCGCGCACGCCATTGGAGCGACGGAGGTCTATCTCTATCTCCGCGGCGAGTTCGAAGTGCCCTGGACGGTCATCGAGGACGGCATCGAGCGTTTCGCCGCGGCCGGTGTCTTTGGCGACATCAAGTTTCATTTGCACGCCGGACATGGCGCTTACATCTGCGGCGAGGAGACGGCGCTTCTCGAGGCCCTCGAGGGTAAGCGCGGGATGCCGCGGCTGAAGCCTCCTTTCCCGGTCGAGAAGGGCTTGTGGGGCAAGCCGACGCTGATTCACAACGTCGAAACCATCGCCTGTGTTCCCGCGATCGTCGATCGGGGTGGCGACTGGTTCAAGGCCCTAGGCCGGGACGAGGCGGGCACCAAGCTCTACTGCATCTCCGGCGACGTGGGTCGGCCCGGCACCTATGAACTCCCGCTGGGCGTAACGCTCGATGAACTGGTCGAAGCGGCCGGCGGCTACGTCGGTGAACTCAAGGCTTTCAGTCCGGGTGGCGCGAGCTCAGGCTTCCTGCCGGCTTCGATGCGGGAAGTCCCTCTGGCATTTCGTTCACTCGGAGGCGTGGGGTCGATGCTCGGCTCTGCCGGAGTTGTCGTGCTCAACAGCGATGCCGACCTGCGCGACGCGGTCATGACCCAGCTCCGCTTCTTCGAGGCGGAAAGCTGCGGGCAGTGCGCACCCTGCCGCATCGGCACCCGATACCTCGCGCACGCGCTGAGCAAGAACATCGCGAACGACACGACGTCCGGCGCGGCACTGCAGCATGTCGCCGACGCTGCCTGGCAGATGAACGAAGGTTCGATCTGCGGGCTCGGACAGGCCGCCCCTCTGCCGCTTACACTGGCACTTGAGCACTTCCCGGAGGAGTTCGAGGCATGAGCGACAAGTCGACGATCAAGCTGAACGGCCGCGAGTACGACTTCGCCCCTGGCGAAACCGTGCTGGACGTTGCCGCACGGCACGATATCTACATTCCCACGCTCTGCCATGACCCTCGCCTGGATGCCGTGGGCGCCTGCCGCACGTGCCTCGTGGAGATCGATGGCTGGCGTCGGCTGGCGCCCGCATGCGCGACGCAACTCGAGCCCGGCATGGAGATCGCCTCGGAGAACGAGCGGATCGACCGGCACCGGCAGACGCTTCTGTCGCTCTACATGACGGATCATCCGACCGATCCGGCGGCCGCAGAGCCCGGAGCACCCAACGAGCTTCACGCGATGGCGTCGCACTATGAGGCGCCGATGGACTGGGGATACATGGAGTCGCTGCGGGACGCCCGTCCCGACGATCGCAACCCGTACGTCCTCTTCGAGCCTGACCTCTGCATTCTCTGCGCTCGCTGCACGCGCTACTGCGACGAGATCGAGGGCGTCAACGCGATCACCCTTGCTGGAAGGGCGTCCGAGACGACGATCTCGACGGTCGACAAGCTCTCGCTCATGGATACCTCGTGCGAGCTCTGCGGCGGGTGTATCGACGTGTGCCCGACCGGCGCGATGGGCAAGAAGATGCCGCTCGTTCGCGGCGACAAGCCTGAGCGCGAACTCGACAAGGTGCGCACTACCTGCAACTTCTGCGGCGTCGGCTGCCAGCTCGACCTCAACGTCGATCGTGATGCCCGCGACGGCCAGGGTCGCATCGTGAAGGTCACGAGCCCGCCGGTGGGAACGACCACCAACGACGGTAACCTCTGCGTGAAGGGTCGGTTCGCATACGACTTCGTGCATCACGAAGATCGCATCACCACGCCCCTGATCCGCGGCGAGGACGGCGAACTTCATCCTGCATCATGGGATGAAGCGCTCCAGGCGGCTGCCAGCGGGTTGCTCGCAGTGAAGGACAAGCACGGGAAAGACAGCCTGGGCTTCGTGTCCTCTTCGCGATGCACCATGGAAGAGAACTTCCTCGTTCAGAAGATGTCCCGCGCGGTGTTCGGCACGAACAACGTTCATCAATGTGCGGCCACATGACACGCCCCCACGGTGGCCGGTCTGGTCACCACATTCGGGGCGGGAGCTATGACGAACTCGATCGGCGAGATCCGCGACGCCGAGTTCCTGTTCGTCATCGGCAGTAACACCTCCGAGGCGCATCCCATCATCGCGATGGAAATGAAGCGCGCGGTGAAAGCCGGCGCCACCATGGTGGTTGCCGATCCACGTTCGATCTGGATGACCTCGATCTCCGAGAAACATCTCCAGCTGCGACCGGGTACCGACGTCTGGCTGCTCAACGCGATGGCGAACGTGATCGTCACCGAAGGGCTTGTGGATCAGGAGTTCATCGACGAGAACACCGAGGACTGGGAGAAAGTTCGCGAGTCGGTGCTGCGATACACGCCCGAAGAGGCCGAGAAGGTCACGGGGATCTCGGCAGATGACATTCGCTGGACCGCGCGGAAGTACGCCACCACCGAGAAGGCCGGGATCTACTACACGCTAGGCATCACCGAACACTCGCATGGCACGGATAACGTCTATTGCCTGGCGAATCTGGTGCTGATGACCGGACATCTCGGCAAGCCGTCGTCCGGAATGAACCCGTTGCGTGGCCAGAACAACGTGCAAGGCGCCAACGACGCCGGCGCCACGCCGGTGTTCCTGCCCGGCTACCAACGTGTAGATGATCCCGAGGTTCACGCCCGCTACGAGAAGTCGTGGGGTGTGGAACTCTCGCCTGTGCCCGGCCTGAACCTCAACGAGATGATGAAGACTGTCGGCGACGACATCAAAGGCCTCTTCATCATGGGCGAGGACATCATCATTTCCGAGCCGAACGTCACGAAGCTCGAAAAGGGGATGAACAACCTCGACTTTGTGGTGACTCAGGAGCCGTTTCACAACGAAACGACACGATACGCGGACGTCATTTTCCCCGCAGCGGTCTTCGCCGAGAAAGAAGGCACGTTCACCAACTCCGAGCGCCGCGTACAGCGTGTCCGCAAAGGCGTTGAGCCGCCGGGTGAGGCGCGTGCCGACTGGGAGATCGTTCAGGCGCTGGCGAACGCCTGCGGCGCTGGTTGGAACTACACGAACACAGCAGACGTCTACGACGAGCTCGCACGAGACGCGGACAAGTTCGCGGGAATTTCTCACGAGCGACTCGAGACCGAAATGCACGAGGGCAAGACGGGCATCCAGTGGCCGTGCCCCGACCCCGAACATCCGGGAACGGAATACCTCCACGAGAACGGCATCCTCCGCGGCAAGGGGCTGTTCGTGCCGGTCGAGTACCGGCCGTCGATGGAGCTCGAAGACGAGGACTACGGGCTGCTCCTGTCCACGGGCCGCACGCTCTATCACTACAACGCGGCCACACAGACACGACGCGAACAGGGTCTGCACATGAAGCAGTCCGACGCGTTCGTGGAGATCCACCCGCGGGACGCGCGGAAGCGCGGTGTCTCTCACGGCGACATGGTGCGTGTGTCGACCCGGCGCGGTGATGTGGAGTGTCGCGCCATCGTCTCGCGCCAGGTTCGACCCGGATGCATCTGGATGCCGCTGCACTTCGGTGAAGCGCGGGCCAACGTGCTTACCAACGATGCTGGCGACCCGATCACCGGCACTGCGGAGTACAAAGTGTGTGCGGCCGAGATCGTCAAGGTGGCCGATCGCTCGGAGACGAAGAGCGGCGAGCTGTTCCCGGGCAGCTACTACCAGATCGAGGGGCCTGGCTACAACGTCGCGGAGGCACCCTACGGCGCGCTGAAGGTCGCTGAGGAGGCGCTACGGCAGCCGCTCAGCCCGGACAAGCCAGAGACCTGATTCTCCGCCCGATCCCCGGCGCTTCGCGAATCGATTCTCTTCACGGCTTATGACTTTGAAACCCATGCGCTCCGATTCGCGTCCAAGCACAGAGGATCTCTAGCTAGGGGACGATCGGCGTGAATCACGAGACAGATCAGCGCGCGGTAGCAGTGCTCGGTATGGCCGCTCGGCTGCCCGGCGCGCCTGACGTCGACACCTTCTGGGACAACATTCTCGCGGGCCGCGACACGATTACCCGATTCGACGAGCGGGAGTTGCGCGCCGCAGGGGTCCCCGAGTCGACGTTCCGTGACCCCAACTATGTCCCCGCCAAGGGTGTCGTCGACGGCGCGGACGCTTTTGACGCGGCGCTCTTCGGCTACTCGCCGCGCGAAGCGCGACGCATGGACCCGCAGCTGCGGCTGCTGCATGCATGCGTGTGGGAGTGCCTGGAGGACGCGGGCCATGCGCCTCGCGACAACGGTCTTCGTGTCGGTCTCTACGTGGGGGTGAACGAGAACTACGACTGGGTGCAGCGCGCCATCGCGCCTGGCGACATGGACTCGTTCCTGCTGTCGCACCGCGACTACGCCGCGACCCGCGTAGTGCACGCGCTCGGGCTGCGTGGGCCTGCGGTGACCGTGCTCACGGCGTGCTCAACCTCGTTGGTGGCGTTGCATCTCGCAGCACGCGCCCTTCGCGACGGGGATTGCGACATCGCTGTCGCGGGGGGCGTCTCGTTGAGCCATCCACTGCGCGCCGGATATCAGTACCAGGAAGGTTTGATGCACTCGGCCGACGGCACGTGTCGGACCTTCGACGCGAGCGCCAGCGGCACCGTCTTCGGCGACGGCGCAGGGCTCGTTGCGCTGCGCCGGCTCGATCATGCGCTAGCGGAGCGCGACAACATCCGCGCCGTGGTGCGGGGGACGGCGATCAACAACGATGGTGGCCGGAAAGTTGGATTCACAGCACCGATCGTGGCAGGCCAACGCGAGGTCATCCGAGCGGCACTCGCGGACGCGAACGTGGACTCCGAGAGCGTCGGTTACGTCGAGGCGCACGGCACCGCGACGCAAGTTGGTGATCCCATCGAACTCCGAGCGCTCACGGAAGCGTTCGATACGGATCGCACGGGTTACTGCGCGATTGGATCGGTCAAGACCAATATCGGACACGTGAACGTCGCCGCGGGTGCGTCGGCACTCATCAAGGCCGTGCGCATGCTCGAAACCGGCGCGATACCAGCCCATTTGCACTTCGAGACCCCGAATCCGCAGGCTACCCTCGCCGACTCGCCGTTTTTCGTGCCAACCGAGCCGACGAGTTGGCGCGTAGAGGGGCAACGTCGTGCGGGTGTGAGCGCGTTTGGGTTCGGTGGCACGAACGCTCACGTCGTTCTTGAGCAACCTCCCGCTTCGATCTCGGTCGAACCAGGGGCACGGCCGGCGATTATCTTGGCCTCCGCCAACTCATCAGACGCTTTGGCCAGTACTTGCACGGCCTTGGCAGATTCTCTTGAACGCTGCGGCGCTGCAGAACTCCACGATGCCGCCCACACCCTTTCGCGTGGTCGAGTGCCGCTACGTCACCGCGCCGCGGCCGTCGTTTCGACGGCTAGCCAGCTACGAGAAAATCTCTGTCCACGGAAGGACGGGGCAATCGGCTCGGATGCGCCAACTCGTGTGTTTGTTTTTCCCGGTCAGGGGAGCCAATGGCCGGGAATGGGGGCGCGCCTCTACTCCGATGAGCCGAGCTACCGCGAAGCATTCGACGAATGCCTGGAGGCCTTCGGTACGCCCGTGGCGGATGGAATGCGCGAAGTGATATTCGGTGGCGACACGGAAGCGCTCGGCCGCACCGACAGAGCGCAGCCTGCGATTTTCGCTGTTTCGTATGCGCTGGCACGACTGTGGCGATCCTGGGTAGGTGCGCCGGACGCCGTGATCGGCCACAGCGTGGGGGAAATCGCGGCCGCCTGCGTTGCCGGGACCTTCTCGCTCGCGGATGCGGCGAACCTCGTGGTCGAGCGCGCACGCCTCATGCAGACCCTTCCGCCGGGCCGCATGCTCGCGGTGGCGGCAGCGCCGGAGGATATCGGTGAGCTCCCGGCGGACGTGGTGGTGGCGGCCTACAACGGGCCGAGGCTGTCCGTGGTTTCGGGCGCTCCCGCCGCGATAGATGCGCTCGCGGCGACACTGCGCCGTCGCCGGGTTCCGGCGCGCCGACTGGACGCAGCGCACGCGTTTCATTCACCGATGGTTGAGCCGATCGTCGATCAGCTCCGCGAGGTGGTCCGCGCAACTGATCCGCAACCCAACGCGATCGAGTTCGTCTCCACCGTGACGGGCGCGCCGGCGACGGTCGCCGAACTCCGGTCTAAGGACTACTGGCTGGACAACCTCAGGCAGCCCGTGCGGTTCCGCGCAGCCGTAGCGGCGCTGCGCCAACGCTATGCGGATGTCGCTGCCGTGCAGTGGTACGAGGTGGGGCCTGGGAATGCGCTCACTGGGCTTCTTCGCGGCGCTACAGCCTCCAAGCCGAACGACGCCGCTCTCGCGTTGATGCCGGATCAGTCGACGATTCCCGAAGCCATTCCGGTGGCCTATGAGGCACTTGCCGAGGCATGGGTCGCCGGCGCCGCGGTCGACTGGGATCAGTTCCACGCGCATGAGCCGCGGCGCCGGGTGCGACTCCCGACGTACCCATTCGAACCACGCGACTTCGGGTCGACCTCGGCGAGTCGGCCAACCGGCCAGGCGCTTGCGTTGGAGAAAATCTCGGACCCAGCGGGCTGGCTGCATGTTCCGTCGTGGAAACGCACCGCCGCGCCCACTCCAGCCACCGACGGAACCAACGGCCCTTGGCTGCTGCTCGCCGATGACAGTCCCCTTTGGTTGAGCGTGATCGATGAGCTGGACGCCAGGGGCGCTGAGCTGGTTGTTGTTCGAGAGGGTGCAGAGTTCCGTCGCGAATCGTCACGTCGCTATCGGATGCGCCCGAGCGAGGCAGGGGACTACGGCTTGCTGTTCGAGGAGCTCGAAGCGGACGGCGTCGAGATTGCCAGGGTGCTGCATGGCTGGCTTCCCGGTTCCGAGAGCCCGGAGGAGGCCCCCCGTACGGCAGACCCCGAGCAGGTCTTCTACAGCCTCCTGGGTCTCGCGCAGGCGCTCGGCGAGCGACCGGCGCGAGACGATGTTCTCGTGACCGTCGTGACTGCGGGCGCGGAAACCCTTGACGACGGCGATGTGGGGCTGCCGAACCAGGCAGTCGTGGGAGGGCCCGTGCGGGTCATCGCGCAGGAGTACGCCAACCTCCACTGCTTGCAGCTCGATCTCGACGAAACGACCTGGATCGAGGGCGGGAGTCGTGCCGCGCAGCGCGTGGTGAATGAGGCCAGCAGCCATCGGGGCGATATCGTGGCCGTCCATCGACGCGGCGCCCGCTGGTCGCGCAGCTTCGAACCGCTGCCCGTCGGCGAGATCGAGGCAACGCCTTTCCGCGACGGCGGGGTCTACCTGATCACCGGTGGGTGGGGCGGACTGGGACTCCAGTTTGGCCGGGCGATTGCACAGCGCGCGAACGTGACGCTCTTGCTGAACAATCGGTCGGGTGCTCCGGATCACGACGAATGGAAGGACATCGAGGCGTGCGGCTCGCGAGTCGTGCCGATTGTCGCCGACGTGTGCGACGAGACCGGTCTGAGGGCTTCGTTGAAAGGTGCCGGCTATCCACCGGAGTCGATCAGCGGAGTGATTCATGCGGCCGGGATTCCCGGCGAGGGGATTATTCAGCTGAAGGGTGCGGAATCGTCGGCACCCGTGCTCGCGCCGAAGACTCGCGGGACGCTGGTACTCGATCGCTTGTTCGCAGAACAGCCCCTCGACTTCATGGTCCTATGCTCGTCGATCGCGGCCGTGCTCGGTGGCATCGGGTTGGTCGACTACAGCGCGGCCAATCACTTCCTCGATAGTTTCGCGTGGTCGCGACGCAGCCGACCCTGGGGACGGCTCGTCTCGATCAACTGGGACATGTGGGGCGAGGTGGGCATGGGCCTGCAAACGCAGATGCCCGATGAACTCAAGGACTGGTTCGCCAACGAACTGGCAGCCGGTTTGACGAACGCTGAGGGCATCGAGGTCCTCGAGCGGATTATCGCGGGGACCGACGAGCCCCAGGTCGTGGTGTCGACCCGTGACCTGCAGGAGCGCATTGATCTTTGGGTGCGACGCAAGATCGTTCGCGAACGCGGTGAGGTATCGGAACAGCGGCGCGACGAGCCACGCTTCGAGAGACCTGACCTGGCGGCTGAGTATGCAGAGCCCGCGGGCACGACCGAGGCGATCATCGCCGCCGTGTGGGCCGACCTTTTCGAACTGGAACGCATCGGCCGGCACGACAATTTCTTCGAACTTGGCGGCCACTCCCTTCTTGCCGCGGTGATGCTCACGATGCTCGCGAAGCGCGTGGACGTGTCGGTGCCAATCTCTGCGGTGGCCGAGCATCCCACCGTTGCCGAGCTTGCGGCCTACTGCGGCGCGGCCGATGGCGCCGCCGTTCTCGCTCCCGCGGGTGAGGCAGCGCCGTGAACGAGCTGATCGTCGCACTGGGACTCGCATTCGCCGGCGGCGTATTCGGCGCCAGCGTCGGCGGCGTAGCGGCCTTCGGACTATGCGGCGTCGCGGCGATCGTGGGAGTTGGCATCCAGCTCGCCGGCGGGAGCCCGACGTTCACCGCCTTGGTGCCGTGGGGGCCGTTCCTGGGCCCCCAGGCGGCGTTCGCAGGTGCGATCGTGGCAGCCGCGTTTGCGGCTCGTCGGGGATTTCTCTCAAGCGGCCGTGACGTGCTTCATCCGCTGGCATCGTTGGGCCGTCCTGAGGTGCTCCTCGTCGGCGGCCTCGGCGGGATGGTCGGCCAGGGGCTCTACATGACTCTCGGTCGAATCTCCGGGAGCCTCCCGTATCCCGGCCTGGATGCCATGGCACTGACGGTTTTTCTCATAGGGGTCGGCTCTCGCCTGCTTCTGGGGCGATCCGGGTTGATGGGCACTCCCGGGGCATGCGAGACAAGATGGCAGCCATCGGCAGCTAGCCTCTGGATTCCGGCGCAGAGCCGTCCGGGTCAGATTGCGCTCCTGGCGATATCCGTCGCGATTCCTGCCGCCGCTCTGACGCAGGCAGTACCGCAGGCCCAAGGGCTCATCTTTGCGATCAGCGCCGCTTCGCTACTCTTGCTCCTGAGCGGCAAACCGATGCCGGTGACGTTGCACATGGCTCTGGTCGCGGAAACGGCTGCCGCCATCTCGGGTGGCTGGCTGATCCCCATGGTCGCCGCCATCATGACGGGGCTTCTCGCGGAAGGGGTTGCCCGAGCATTCCTCGTCTATGGCGACACCCATATCGATCCACCGGCTCTCGCGATATGCCTGAGCGGGTTGATCTTGATGCTCGTCTGAGCACGGACGACCCGGTTGTCTGCTCCCGATCCGGGATAGACAATGTCGCGATTCCGAGCTTGGTCCCCCAGGGGCCTCTCGAACCCTCGACGCGCTTTCATGCCGGAGTGACCATGACCCGACCCCGAATCGGCACCTTCCTTCTCGTTGTTTTGCTAGCCGCTCCCGTTGCCGCGGCGTCGCAAGAGCAGCAGGGCCAGGTCATCAAGCCTGCTGTCCCACCCGGCTACGCCTACCAGCAGCCCTTTGCTTACCCCTCGGAAGGGCAAGACGAGGCGCAGGTCGCCAAAGACACAGCTGAGTGTCACGCATGGGCCGGCGAACACATGGGATTCGACCCGCGCAGCCCGTACGAGTCGGTTGCTGCGGTCGCCGAGCAACTCGATGCAGCGCCCGAGCAAGGACCGGTTGACGGCAGCGGTGTGCGCGGGGCCGCTCGTGGCGCGGCCGCGGGTGCCCTCATCGGCTGGGCGACTGGCGACGCTGGCAAGGGAGCGGCGATCGGCGCGGCCACCGGAGGCGTGCTCGGGCGCGTCGGTAGTCGGCGTTCACGGCGCGCACAGCAAGAGCAGCAGGCGCAGGCCGAAGCAGACTTCGAGACCAAGCAGTACGAAGCGTTCATGTTTCTGGTCGGGAAGTACGACGAGGCATTCACCCTGTGTATGGGCGCCCGCGATTACGCCGTCAACGGCTAGGAGACCCGTAATGACACTTCGAACTCTTATTGTCGCCGTTGCTCTGATCTCTACCTCTGCCATCGCCCAGGAGAGGGGGCCTCTGGCCGGTGAGGATCGGTTGATCTGCGATGCGGGGCTGGTGGTGGACTGCACCGCCGACGGGGAGTGCACTTCGGGCGCGCCCGAGTCGGTGGGCTTGCCAAGGTTCCTCGACATCGACCTGGCCAACGAGACGCTCGCGTCGCCCAGCCCCGACTTCGAGGAAGAGGATCCCACGCCGCTAGCGGAAGTCGTGCGGGACGATGGTCTGATTGTCATCGGCGGCCGGGGCCGACTAGGCAGGACCTTCGCCGTCCGCATCAACGAGTCCACCGGCGACCTGCGGGGCACCGTGATGGATGACGAGCTGGCCCTGCTGGTGTTCGGCGGTTGTGTGGCGGTGCCGGAGTAGAACCGACCGATACGTAGCCATTTCCTAGCGCGGGATTCGTGCTGCGCGCACCCAGGGACCGCGCGTTACGCCGTCGGCGAGTAGCTGGCTCGTGTCGACCCACAGCAGGTGGAACCCGCGCGGCGCGCCGGCCAGGCCGCTGTAGTCGCCCAGGAAATAGCCTTGTGCGAATGCGGCGTCGCGAAGATCGAAGGGCTGCCGGGTGACTTGGGTTTCGCGGCGCGGATCCATCGCGCCGGGTCCCAGGTCCCGGAAGTAGAGGTGAGTGCGGTACGGGCCATCCGTTATGTTGCCGCGTCGGTAGTAGCTGATTCCAACGTGCCCACGCGCGTCGACGGCGATCGACGGCGTCATCGTGCTTTCGCTGGCGGGATCGTCGCTGACTGGCCGCGGCTCCGACCACGTGACACCACGGTCCGGCGACGAGATCAGGGTCATTCGAGCGTACTGACCCCAACGTCGGTCTGCCCATAGCAGATGAAGATCCCCGGTCGTCGGGTCGACCGCGAGGGCAGCGAGGTCATTGCCTTCGCGGATGTTGAGCTCGCGGCGGAACCGGATCTCGTCGAGGCGCCGCGGCGCAGTCCATCGCCGCCCGCCATTCAGGCTGCGCATGAAGAAGATCTGGCGGTAGCGCTGGCCCTCCATCTGCGAGACCCACACGACGTAAACCTCGCCACCCGGGCCCGTGACAGGAACCGGGCCTGTATTCACGTTGCCGATCACATGATCGCGTGGCGACGACCAGGAGCGCCCCTGATCGTCGGAGAACGAACCCATCAGCACCTGGCCCAAGAGGCGTCCCTGGGGGTCGTAGCGGAACGCCATCCACGCCATGTGCAGGCGGCCCTGCCATCGGCTGGTTGGCGAGTTGTCGACTACCAGTGCCTGTTTGTCGCTGAGTTCGCGCTCGTCGTGGTGCACGACGTACGGATTCGACCAGGTGACTCCGCCGTCGGTCGAGACGCTCGTGTTAATTGCGCTGCCTGCCACATCGTCACTGAAGGTCATGCTGGAGTAGTAAGCGGTGCCGTCCGGCCCGAACGCGATCCACGGATCGGTGGCGCGCTGCCAGGCACCGCCCGAGGCTGTTGTCAGCCCGGGTAGCAGGGCGCTCGCCCAGGAACGACCGCCGTCAGTCGATCGGGCAACGCCAAGTGCCATCGCGCCGCCGTCGGCGAAACGCTGCTCCTGCCAGCCCGCGATCAGATTCCGTGCATCGACCGGGCTCCGAGCGAGATGGGGCTCCGCCTGACTTCCCGGCAGAGCGCCGGCCGCGGTCGCTACCTCCGACGCAATCAGGTCGGGGCTCACAGTGCGCAGTCGCGTCGCTTTCGCACGACCACCGAAGACGCCTTCGGCAGGCACATTCGCCGAGGTCGCCAGAGCGATGGTGAGCAAGCCGGCCACAGCGGTGCGGCGCATCAGTTCGAGCCCTGTGGGATCGCCATGGCCACAACGTATCAGTCGATACGGCTCTCTGGCGGTGCGACTGCGCTATCAGAAGCTTTCCCGAAGCTCTACGCGTGTATGTGAAAATGCAATAATCGCAAATGCAATTAATATTGAAACCCGAACCCACCACCGGAACGGCCGAATTCGACACGGATCACCAATGGCTTCGAACCCATCAGATCAAAACGCAATTCTGGAAGGAACCGTTACACGCGTGCTTCTAGGCATGGCGGTGCCCGTCGCCCTCGGAATGCTGAGCACTTTCCTCTTCCAGGTCGTCGACACCTACTTTGTCGGCATGCTTGGGCCGGAGTTCCTGGCGGCCATCAGTTTCACGTCACCGGTCTACATGCTGCTGATGTCGCTGAACATCGGGCTTTCGGTAGGGGTATCGACCGTCATTGCCAAGGCGCTCGGCGCCGGCGATCGGCAGCGTGCCGGTGAGCTCGCGGCACTGTCGATCGGTTTGGTCGTCGTGGTTTCGATCGTGGTCTGCGGACTGGGCTACCTGACGATAGGTCCAACGTTCCGCGCGTTGGGTGCCCGCGGCGAGATCGTGAGCCTGGTGTCTACCTACATGTCGATCCTGTACGTCGGGATGCCCTGCGTGATGACGGGGTTGATCTGCGGCGGCATTCTCAGAGCGTCGGGACGCGCGCGTGCACCTGAGGTGATCATGGCGATCGCGGGCGCGATCAACCTCGTTCTCGACTACGTGCTGATCTTCGGCGTCGGCCCGTTTCCTGAACTCGGGCTCGCAGGTGCGGCCCTCGCAACGGCGATAGCCTGGGTTTTCGTGCTGGTGGGGATGCTGGTCGTTCTGGCCCGGGCGGGCCTTGTCCGCGTGCAGGGGCTCAAGCCACGAACTGCTCTGCGAGAGATCCGGGGCGTGCTTGGGATCGGGGTGCCGGCGATGGCAACGCAGATCCTCACTCCGGTTACTACGTTGCTCATCACGTACCTGGTAGCCAGACACGGGGCCGATGCCATCGCGGCGTTTGGCGTTGCCAGTCGGATACAGGCGCTGGCCATGGTGGGCGTCTTCGGTGTTGGCACGGCGGTCACGCCGTTTATTGCCCAGAATCTCGGAGCCGGACTTCAAGGTCGAATCGATGATGCGATCGTCTTCGCCGGCAAAGCGGCGACGTACTGGGGAATCGGCGTGTTCGCGGTTCTTGCGCTGACAGCGGCCCCCCTGGCAGCAATGTTCAGCGACAGCGAGGCTGTGCAGTACTACACCCGGATGTACTTCTACATTGTCGGTGCGACCTACGTGCCGTTCGGGCTGCTCTCCGTCACGGCCTCGATCTTCAATGGTGTCGTTGATCCGACCAAAGCGCTCCGGATCTTGATTGCCAAGGCGGTGTTCACCGTGCCCCTGGTCGTTGTCGGTTCGACACAAGGTGCGGTGGGTATCTTCGCGGCCCTGGCCATCAGCAATGTTCTCGGTGGGATTTACGCCGCCAGGACGATGAAGCGACATCTGGCCGCGGCTGGGACGAGTCTTGCGCAACGCGACGCGCGCGCCGACTATGTGGCGGACTTGGCCGCGCTGTTCGGCGGCCGCTGACCTGGACACGGCGGGCGATACGAATGGACCGCAAAGACAAGGCTCGGATAGCGGATGGCGCTCTGTTGCCGTCGGGCGCGCTGCTCGAGGCGCAGACCGCAGTGGCCGACGCCATTCAACGCGGAGCGGTGCCCGCGAGTGGCCTCTCGCCGGCTCTCGCCGATCTGCTGACGCGCCTGTTTCTTGCGCCGGAAAATCGGCTTCGCGGCGTCGACATCGCTCGCCAGCTCGCCATCACGCCGAGTCGAGCCTCGCGGCTCATCGATCGGGCCGAGGCTGCCGGCGTGGCGCGGCGCGGCATTGATCCCGATGATCGTCGAGCACAGCAGGTGGTGCTCACTGAGAAAGGGAGGGAGCGTCTGCACGAGTTCATTCCTGCCCTGCTTGGTGTGGTGGACGCCGTGGTGCATGAAGAGCTCTCGGAGGCCGAGCGCGACACTCTCGTCGATCTGTTGAGGCGAGTGTCACGCCGGGCTCGCAGGTATCGACCCGACTCGGACTGACGGTCTAGACGATGCGGCAGTAGACTCCCCGAGAGTCCCCAAGGAGTGACAAGTGACGGAATTCACCCCGCAGGATCCAGACTTTGAGGCCAGAACGCGCGCTAGTTTCGCGCGCCAGACCTTCATGGCCACCCTGGGCGCACAGATGAGCGCGGTACGGTCCGGGTATGTCGAGATCGTGATGGCATACAACGATCAACTCACGCAGCAGCACGGCTACATGCACGGGGTGGCGCTGGCCGGAATCGCTGATTCGGCGGCTGGCTATGCGGCGTTCACGCTCATGGCACCCGATGAGTCTCCGCTCTCGGTGGAGTACAAGGTGAACATGCTGCGACCCGGGGCGGGTGAGCGGTTCATCGCCCGCGCCAACGTGATCAAGGCGGGGCGCACGCTGAGCGTCGTACAGGCGAACGTCTTCGCGGTCGATGCGGACGGGAACGAGAAGCTGCTGCAGACGATGCTGCAGACGATGATCGCGTTGGCCGGCAAGTCCGACCGGGTCGAGTTCAACCCGGCCGGCGCCAGCTAGACCGGGTCAGTCCTTGAGGACGAAAGTCACCTTCATGTTGACGCGGTAGGCGACCACTTCGCCGTCGTCCACGTCGACTTTCATCTCGTTGACCCAGGCACCCTGGACCTTGTCGAGCGTCTTGTTGGCGCGCGAGACGCCAACGCGAACGGCGTCCTCGAAGCTCTTCTCGGAAGATGCGGAAATCTCGGTGACCTTGGCGACGGACATTTTCGGGCTCCTTGGTTTTCGCCGGTGACGCCGGCATCAATCTGGGGTGGCGCAGGGAACCGCGAGGCTACTACCTGACGTGACTGCGTCGCTACGGGGAGCCGTGCACAGTGGCTGAGTTGGGCCTCTCGCGTCAGAAAATATCGGTCGCGGTGAAACTTGATCGTGATTCTTGCGTTACCTATGTTATCTAGGGTATTGCCTGGTTAGCATAGGGTTCACGAATGACCGAACGCGACAAGATGATTCCGGGCACGTTGAACGTGCTCGTACTGAAGTGCCTGAGTCACGGGGCGCGCCACGGATATGGTGTGAGCGCGTGGATCCAGGAGCACACCGACGAGGTTCTCCAGGTCGAGGAGGGCGTGCTCTATCCAGCACTGCACCGGTTGGAGCGTGACGGCCTGATCGAAGCCGAGTGGGGCATCAATGACACCGGGCGACGCGCCAAATTCTATGCGCTCACGAAGCGCGGTGAGACCGTACTCGAGGCCGAACTGCAAGGCTGGCGCAGGCGTTCGGCCGCGGTCAACGCGTTGCTCGACCTGACACCGGGATCGGACAGTTGAGTCCCGACTATCGCCGCATGCTGCGTGGCTTCGGGCGTCGCCCGTCGTCCGATGCTCACGCCGAAATCGAGTCGCACTTGCGGATGAAGACGGATGAACTCATCTCCCAGGGAATGACTCCTGCGGAAGCCGCGGACGAAGCGCGCCGCAGGTTCGGCAATCTCCCCAAGATTGAGAACGAAATGACTTCTGTACAGACCCAGATTCGTCGACGTGAGGGATTGCTGGCCGGTCTCGGAACGCTCATCGCCGATGTGCGTTTCTCGCTCCGGAGTTTGCGCCGTCGACCCGGTTTCGCGATCTTTGCCATCGGGACCCTGGCAGTCGGTATTGGCGGCGCCACCGCGGTGTTCAGCGTGGCCAATGGCTTGTTCTTCAAGCCGCTCCCCGGCGTTCGTGACGCACATCGGATGGTTGAACTCACGCAGGGGTACGACGGCTCTACGTCCGTCTCCTATCCGATTCTCGGGGAACTTCAGGCGAACGTCGCCGAACTCGAATCCGTGGCTGGTTTCGACATTCTCACGGTCGCTCTTGGGATCGACGATGACGCGCCCACCGTGACCATGGGGCTACAGGTAACTTCGGGCTACTTCGAGTCCGTTGGCACTCGAACGGAAACAGGACGCTTCTTCACCGCGGACGAGCTGGCACTGCCCGCCGCGAACGTCGGGCTGATCAGCTATGCGCTCTGGAAGCGACGCTTCGGTGGACAACGCGATGTGATCGGGCAGGAGCTCCGGGTCAACGGCCAGTCGGTGCAGATCGTCGGCGTGACCGAGGAAGGCTTCCACGGACATGCAGCGGCGCTGCAGTTTGACGTGTTCGTGCCAGTGGGCGCGGATATTCCGGGCGTGCACAGCGCTACCTCCGGCTCACTGGATGACGTCAGAAGCGGGCAATTCGATATGGTTGGCCGCCTCGCCGCTGGCGTCACTCGAGAACAGGCTGCCGCTGCCGCGGACACGGCCTCAGATCTGTACGTTCAGGAGCTCGAGGGCGCGGCGGCAACGTACCCGCTGCGCGTGCTCCCGTACGGCGCCGTGCCGATCACGGCACGTGTCGGCGTTGCCAGCTTTATCGGCGTGCTCCTGCTTGTTGTCGGCCTTGTATTGGCCATCACCTGCGTCAATGTGACAACGCTCCAGCTGTCACGCGCCGCACAACGTCGGCGCGAGATCGCAGTCCGGATGTCTCTGGGCGCTGGTCGCGGCCGCATTGTCCGACAGCTCCTGGTCGAGTCGCTCGTGGTGTTCGTGGCGGGCGCGGCGATCGGGACGACGCTCGCCGCGCTGCTGGTGGCGCTAGCATCCGGACTCAACCCGTCGATTCCTCTGCCGGGTGCGCGTCTGGCTTTCGATCTGACTGTCGACGCGAGAGTCCTGGCGTTTGCCATCGGACTGACCGCGCTCGTCGGGGTGTTGTCGGGCCTGGCGCCGGGCTGGCAGGCCTCCCGGCGAGATCCAGTCGCCGGGCTTCGCGACGGCGGCAACGCGGCCAGCGCTCGACACGCAGGGCGCAACGTCCTGGTGGCAACACAAGTGGCTGCCACGGTAATCCTCTTGGTCGTGGCGGGTCTGTTCCTGCGCTCGTTCCAGGCCTCGCAGCAGGTCGACCTCGGCTTCGACACCGCAGACGTCTTCGTGGCCGTTCTCGACGTGGACCTGGCGGGCTACGATCGCACGGAGGGGGCCCTGTTCTGGGCGAGTCTTGTCGAGCAGGTCGATACGCTTCCCGGCGTCGAATCAGCAAGTTTGGCCAACAAGTTGCCGATCTCATCGAGATCGCAGTGGGGCGTGAACTCACCCGGGGTCGATCCGCCGGAGGGATGGCGGGCGTTCGTGCTCTCGAATCGCCGCGTCACCAATGACTACTTCGACACGCTCGACTACCAGCTGGTGCGCGGTCGCGGCTTCACCGAGGCTGATATTGAGGGGGCTCCGAGGGTCATCGTGATCAACGAGGCCATGGCGGAGCAAGTCTGGCCGGGCGAGGAGCCGCTCGGCAAGATCCTCGACAACGGCTGGGCGGAGTACGAGGTTGTGGGCGTCGCCGCGGACACGGTGTACCACGACTTGCACGAGCCGACCCCAGGATTCGGGTTCGTGCCGTTGGCTCAGAATTACGACGATCGCATGACCCTGCACGCGCGCATGCGCCCGGGTGCGGAAAGTGAGGTCCAGCAGCTGCAGCAGTTCCTGCGTGATTTCGACCCGCGTGTCCCCGTCATGAGCTTCGATCGCCTCGATGACAGTTTGAGGATCCGGTTCATGACCGATCTCGTGGGGGCCTCGATCAGCGCGGCGTTTGGCGTGACCGGACTGATACTCGCGATTGTCGGCGTTTACGGCGTGACCGCTGTCTGGGCGGCACAGCGGCGCAAGGAGATCGGGATTCGTCTTGCACTCGGGGCCAGCGGAGAGAACGTTGTCCGCTGGACCGTACGCCGTGGCCTGATCGCGCCCGGGGTGGGACTTGCTATCGGCCTTGTTGTGTCGGTGGCTGCAGCGCGACTACTGGCGAGCCTGCTCAGCGGTGTGTCGGCGTTCGATCCGCTCACATTCGCCGCCGTGCCGGCCGTACTCGCGGCCACGGGAGTTCTGGCGACGTGGCTTCCCGCGCGGTCGGCCGCGCGGGTTCACCCTGCCGAGACCCTGCGGAACCAGTAGTCGCCGGCTACTCCACCTCCGTGCGCGCGTACAGTTCGACATAGCCGCAGCCGCGGCATCGCCACGCCTCGACTGCATATTGCTTGAGCCCCTTGATGCTCTTGCCGTACCAGTGAGTCATGGGCTCCTCACCCTCCGACCAGTTGGTCGTCGACACGCCCTGGTTCTGCTCGGGAATGAAGCCGCGCTCCAATCGGTCGCGACACTTCGGGCAATCGGTGTCCCGGGGCGCCATCAGTTCTGCTCCTGTTGGTCTTCGATCAGGTCGAGACCTAGCGTCTTGCCCTTGTCCACAGCGGGCACGCCTTCGCTGAGCCAGACGGGCGCGGGCGCATCCATGAGGTAGTGGTCGAAGAACTGCTGCATGCGGATGTTCCAGTCGCGGATGTTGGGGTATGTCGTCGGCCAGTGCGGTTCGCCGTTGTAGTTCACGAGCCATGCCGGCTTGCCTAGGCGCCGCAGCGCCACGAACATCTCGATGCCCTGCTCCCACGGGACCGCGCCGTCCTCGTCGTTGTGCAGCATCAAGAGCGGCGTGTTCACCTTGTCGGCCCAGAACACGGGCGAGTTCTCGATATAGCGGAGCGGCGCTTCCCAGAGCGTGCCGCCGAGGCGGCTCTGGGTCTTTTCGTACTGGAACATGCGACTCATGCCCGAGCCCCAGCGGATGCCGCCGTACGCGGACGTCATGTTGGACACTGGGGCTCCGCCGGCGCCCGCCTTGAAAATGTCGGTTTTCGTCACGAGGTAGGCGATCTGGTAGCCGCCCCAGGAATGGCCCTGGACGCCAACGTTCTCCTCATCGACGTAGCCCTTGTCGATCATGTGCAGCACGCCGGAAAGGACGTCCTTCAGCGCGCTCTCGCCGGGGTAGCCGACCTGGTAGGTGATATCCGGCGTGAAGACAACGTAGCCACGCGAGGCGTACCAGGTCGGGCGGATGGTGGAGCGGTGCGGCGTCGGGGTGTAGTGCGCGTGCAGGTTATTGGCGTTGCGCTCGTAGAAGTACACGATCATCGGGTACTTCTTGGTCGGATCGAAGTTCTCGGGCTTGTGCACGAGCCCCTGGAGTACCTCGCCGTCTAGTGAACGCCATGTGGTGAGGTCGGCGGTGGCCCAGTTGTATTCGTCCTGCTGCGGATTCGCGTCGGTCACCTGCTGGGAGTCGCTGAAGTCGGTGCCGGTAACCCACAGGTTCGGGAACTCGGAGATGTCCTGCCGCGTGTACATGAGCACGTCGGCATCCTCGGCCTTGACGGGACGGCCGAAGCGCTTGGGTTCGCGTACGAGCTGCTCGGGCGGCATCGTGCCGAACGCGTCGATCTGCCAGAAGCCCGCGTCCTTCGTGGGTTCGTGGAGTCCTGAAAGGAGCATCGTGCCGGGCGTCACCCACTCCGATTCGCGATCGAGTTCGAGGTAGCGAAGCTGAACCAGTTCCTCGCGGCCGTACCCGGAGGTGAGCTGCTGGGGCACGCGCATTCCCGCGGGGTCGACGGCCCAGATGTCGTAGCGGTCGTAGATCACCGCCTCGAGAGGAGCACCGTCGTCGCGCAGGTCGTCCGCCACAGCGAGCCAGCCGGCAAATCCGTAGGGGTTCGGTGCATAGGGCCAGTCGTGATCCTCGTTGTGAACCGCGTGGCGAATTGAGGCTGTCAGGTTGTTGGCGGGCGACCAGTTGCCTCCGGAATCTCGGGCCAGCTCGCGTCCGACCCAGGCAAGCGCGTCGCCGTCCCACCAGACGGCCCAGCCGCCGTTTGGTGATGTCGCGAAGGAGCCTTGGTGTCGAGACGCAATGAGATTCCTCTCGCCACTCCGTACGTCAACCAGCAGGTGATCCGAGAAGAACGGGAACTCCCAGGAGATGGACTGGCGATAGTCCATGTTCGACGTGCCGTACCCGAAGTCACCGTCGCCTTCGTGCGGCACGCTGACGTCGGGAAGATCGACGGTCTCAATCTGAACAATGCGGTTGCCGTCCTCGAGATGTGCGATCGCCTCGTAGGTGCGGTTGCGCTCGCGCTGGGCCTGCAACAACTGCATCGGCTGCAGCAACGGATCCTTCCAGTTCCAGATATCGACGACCACTTTCTCTTCGTCCAGGATCGGGTCGGCGTCCCGCTCTGGCGCAGGGCGCGGCGCGGTGCCGAAGAACAGGCGTGCGCCGCTCTTCGAGAAACGTGGGGTCGCGTTGTCGCTGACCCACCAGTCGACTGGGACCCCAGCGGTGCCGCCTTGCGCGATAACCGCTGTTCCGCCGCCGGTTCGGCCGGCGTGTAGTGCGAACTCCGGCTCGTCGGCGTCGTAGGTGGCGCTGTCGGTGAGGAACGCGACCCGACCCCCTGTCGCGGATACAGCCAAATCACTGAAACGTCCAGGACCAGGGGCGAGGGTCCCGACCGTCAGCCCGCCGGATGCGTCGACCGAAACGGCGTGGGCGCCATCACCGGTCTCGTCGCTCGTCGAGGTGAGGTAGGCGAGCGTCGTCCCGTCGTCAGAGGCTGCGTACTCCGTCACGAACTCGAAGCGCTGTTCGGTGCCTGCTGGCAACTGGCGGTAAACCAGCGTGGTCCCGTCCTCCTTCGGCTCGCGCTTCGTCGACTCGTCGTCGGTGGTGACCTCGGACTCGGTAGCGGCACTCGCGGCAGGCTCTTCCGGCTCGTCGGGTGTTGCGTCGCCTGCAGTCTTCTCGAGCAGGTAGGCGATCCAGTCGCCAGACTCCGCGGGCACTGCGAAAGACTTCACGCGCTCGATCACCGTCTGTTCACCAGAATCCAGGTCGAGCACGACAAGGCTTGCCTTGGGCTGATCGTCTGGCTTTGCCTTGTCGAGTTTCGACTGGCGTACGTCTGCCTTGGCCGGACGGATCAGGGCCACCACGTGCCCGAGCCCAGCGCTGAAGGCGGCGTTGTCACCGCGCGCGATCCTGTATTCGCGCCCGTCGGCCACATTGCGGATCACGAGTTCCGGGTCACCATCCTGAAGCGTCAGGGCGTAGGTCACCCAGCGGCCGTCGCGTGAGATCTGTTGGTCGCCAATTCCCTTCCAGACCTCGTATTCCTCGTGGGTGAGGATCTTCTTTTCTTGTGCCGTGATCGGCCCGGCAAGCACCAGTGCAAGGACAATGAGGAGCGGGACGAAAGGGCGGCGACGCAGCATCATGGAGTTTCTCCGCGAACTTGATCGGATCGGGCAAGCGGCCGCAGTTTCCCACCGTCAGCGACGGGCTGCCAGTGCGCACAAGGAGCAGTCAGCCGTCCGACGCTCAACGTGGTAGAAAGGACCGGCCTTCCCACCGCATCTGCCTTTGACCCAAACGCGCCGCGCCACTGTTCTTTCGGGCCGGCACGCAACCAACAGGACCATCGCCATGGGTTCGTTCGTTGACGAGATCCTCAACGACGTCAAAGCCAAGAATCCCGCCGAACCTGAGTTTCACCAGGCGGTAGAGGAAGTCGTCGAATCGCTCGAGATTGTTCTCGATCGGCGTCCGGAACTCCGTAGCTACAAGGTGCTCGAGCGCATGATCGAGCCCGAGCGTGTGCTCATGTTCCGGGTGCCGTGGGTCGATGACTCCGGGGCGGTGCAGGTCAACCGCGGCTTCCGCATCGAGATGAACAGCGCGATCGGGCCCTACAAGGGTGGTCTGCGTTTTCACCCGTCGGTGAACCTGGGCATCCTGAAGTTCCTCGCTTTCGAGCAGGTCTTCAAGAACTCGCTCACGACTCTCCCGATGGGTGGCGGTAAAGGTGGCTCTGACTTCGACCCGAAGGGCAAGAGCGACAACGAAGTGATGAGGTTCTGCCAGAGCTTCATGAGCGAGCTGCACCGCCACATCGGTCCCAACACGGATGTGCCGGCCGGCGACATCGGCGTCGGCGGCCGAGAGATCGGCTACCTCTTCGGACAGTACAAGCGCCTGCGCAATGAGTTCACCGGTGTGCTCACCGGCAAGGGGCTCGACTGGGGTGGGTCGCTCATTCGACCCGAGGCGACCGGCTATGGGTCGGTGTACTTCGCCGCCGAGATGGCGGGCACGCGGGACGACACCCTCGAAGGCAAGATCTGCCTCGTGTCCGGTTCCGGCAACGTGGCCCAATTCACGTCGGAGAAGATCCTCGATCTGGGTGGCAAGGTTGTGACGATGTCCGACTCCGGCGGCTACATCTACGACGACGAAGGAATTGATCGTGACAAGCTCGCGTTCGTGATGGACCTCAAGAACAACCGTCGCGGACGCATCAGCGAGTACGTCGACAAGTATCCGGGTGCCGTGTACACCGCGACGGATCGTGACAGCGATCACAATCCGTTGTGGGCGCACAAGGCAGATTGCGCTTTTCCAAGCGCGACGCAGAACGAGATCAACGGCAAGGACGCCGCCAACCTGCTCGCCGGCGGCGTCTGGCTGGTCAGCGAGGGCGCGAACATGCCGACGAATCTCGAAGGTGTGGAGCAGTTCATCGATGCAGGGATCCTCTACGGCCCTGGCAAGGCGGCCAACGCCGGCGGCGTGGCCACCTCGGGTCTCGAGATGTCCCAGAACTCGATGCGACTCAACTGGAGCCGCGAAGAGGTCGACGCGAAGCTGCACGGCATCATGAAGTCGATTCACTCGGCATGCGTGGAAACCGCCGATCAGTTTGGAACGCCGGGCAACTACGTCAATGGCGCGAATATCGCCGGCTTCCTCAAGGTTGCCGACGCGATGATCGATCAGGGAGTCGTCTGACGCTCCTATGAAGGCAATCCGCGGCAGGCGGCCCGTCGGTGCGAGTCGTGCTGGCTTCCACGACCTCATGCAGCGCAAGGTCGGGAAGGTGCTGCTCGTGTCGAGTCTCTACGACTCGTTCATGATCTCCGAGGACAGCCTTGCGGAAGAGCTCGTTCGCGGTGAATTCCTTGGCGTTGAACTGTCGACGATTCCGGCGCTGCACCGGGTATCGACAGGCGCGGAGGCGCTCGCGGCGCTCGACTCGGGCCTGAAATACGACCTCGTGATCACGTCGCCGCTTGTCGGCGACATGGATGCCGCAGAGCTCAGCCACACCATTCGCCAGGCTGGCTATGAGATGCCGCTCATCCTGCTGGCGTACCACGAGAACGAGCTGCAGGACTACGTCCGCCAGCATGGTCTGGGCGCGGTAGATCGCGCCTTTCTGTTCCAGGGGGACAACCAGCTCCTCCTGGCGATCGTGAAGTACGTCGAGGACCTGATTAACGCGCGGCACGACGTCGATGCGATGGGTGTGCAGATGATCCTCGTGATCGAGGACAACATCCGCTACTACTCGTACTTCCTCCCGGTGGTTTACACCGCGGTGCTTCGCAATACGGCCAGTCTGCTGCCCGACGGACTGAACCTCGCGCACAAGCTACTGCGCGTGCGCGCACGTCCCAAGATCCTGCTCGCCAGCACCTACGAGGAGGCTGCGGCCTATTTCGAGGAGTACGGCGACAACATCCTGGGAGTGATCTCTGACGTCGAGTTCCCGAAGAACGGCGAACTCTGTCACGACGCTGGAGTGCAGTTCGCGCGGGCGGTGCTGGAGAAGCAGTACGACGTCCCGGTGCTCTTGAACTCGGGGAAATTGGAGAACGGTGCGCTCGCCCGGGGCAACGCGACTTCTTTCGTCCACAAGTACTCGCCTACGTTGCTCTCTGAGCTCGATGAGTTCATGGCCGAGAATTTCGGCTTCGGCGACTTCATTTTTCGCACCGAAGGCGGAAGGGAAGTTGGACGCGCTCACGATATGAAGTCGCTCGAAACCGCCATCCGCCAGGTGCCAGGCGAGAGCATCACGTTCCATGCCGAGCGCAACCACTTCTCCACCTGGCTCAAGGCGCATACCGAATTCGCCATCGCCCATCGACTTCGGCCGCGACGACTGTCGGATTTCAAGGGCGCCGAGGACATTCGCGAGTTCTTGATCCGATCGATCCGCCAGCACCGAGACGATCGCCGAGGCCAACTCGTGGCCGACTTCGACCCACGACGTTTCAGCCCGGAGATCGGCTTCGCGCGGATCGGCTCGGGCTCGCTTGGCGGGAAAGCGCGAGGACTCGCCTTCGCGCGGAAACTCCTGCGCGAGGCACGGCTGGATCACGAGTTCGAGGACGTTCGGATCCGTGTGCCGGCAAGTGTGGTCGTGGCGGCGGACATCTTCGACGCGTTCCTCGATGACAACGGTGTGCGTGACCTGGTGCTGCGTGCCGAAACCGACGAGGCAGTCGCGGACGCGTTTGCTGCGGCCAGTTTCCCCGATGACGTGCGAGAGAGCCTTCGCGCCTATCTGGCATTGGCGACGTACCCACTGGCAGTACGCTCCTCGAGTCTGCTGGAAGACGCGAAGTACCAGCCCTTCTCGGGTGTCTACGAGACCGTGATGATCTCCAACGATCACGACGAGCTCGATGTGCGCCTCGAGCGACTCGAGCACGCGATCAAGCGCGTCTACGCATCGACCTTCAGTCAGAAGGCAAAGCGTTACGTGGGTGCCACCTCCTACCGCCTCGAGGGCGAGAAGATGGCGGTAATCCTTCAGCGTGTCGTCGGCGCGACTCGTGAGGATCGCTTCTATCCGGACTTTGCCGGGGTTGCGTTGTCCCAGAACTTCTACCCGGTGGGGCCTGTGCGTCCAGATGACGGCCTGGCCGCGGTGGCTCTGGGGCTCGGCGCCGAGGTGGTCGAGGGCGAGCAGTGTCTGCGCTTCTCGCCACGTCACCCGGACCGCCTGCTGCAGATGTCGTCGGTAAAGGACGCCCTGCGCAATTCGCAGCGTGAGTTCTACTCCGTGCGGTTGGGCGGCAACGACGACGTTCTGGAAGCAGAGCTTGTGAAGTCGGACCTCGCGACCGCCGAGCGCGACGGCACGCTGGCGTGGCTTGGCTCGACCTTCTCGCCAGAGAACGACATGATTTATGAGGGTGTCGGGAGACCAGGCGTGCGGTTGGTGACGTTCGCGCCAATGCTCAAGCACGGTCTGTTTCCTCTCGCGGAGGTGCTGGCCGAACTGCTGGATCTGGGCACGTATGCCGCCGGTGGCGCGGTGGAGATTGAGTTCGCGGTATCGCTGGATGTGCCCGCCGGCACTCCAAAGGATTTCGGCTTCCTCCAACTCCGACCCGTGGTGCATACGACGGACCCGAGCGAAGTCGACCTCCGGTCAGTCGCCCCGGAGACGGCAATCTGCGAGAGCACAAGCGTGCTTGGGTCGGGAAGGGTGAGTGACCTGCGGGACATCGTTTTCGTCGACCAGGAGTCGTTCGAACGCGGTCAGAGTCAGAAAGTGGCCGGCGAGGTTGCCCGACTCAATGATCGACTCTGCGGCGAGGACCGCCCGTACCTGCTCGTCGGAGTGGGGCGATGGGGTTCGGCCGATCACTTTCTCGGAATTCCAGTGGCGTGGCACGAGATCTCCGGCGCTCGCGTGATCGTCGAGGCCGGGTTCAAGGACTTCAAGGTGACGCCCTCGCAGGGCACGCACTTCTTCCAGAACCTGGTGGCCAACAACGTCGGTTACTTCACGGTGAACCCTGAGGCCGGCGAGGGGACCGTGGACTGGGAGTGGCTGCGTTCGGTCGAACCGTGCGACGCGACGGACTTCGTGCGACACCTGCGTTTCGAGACGCCTCTGACGGTCCTGATGGACGGACGTAGCAACTCCGGGGCCATCTTGAGGCCTGCCGAACCGCCTCAGGCCTGAGTCGTGGAATCGGCAAGTCTCGTCGATCTCGGTTCGAATAGCGCCAGACTCGTGGTCTACGAGTTCGAACGGGATCGCGGCTTTTGGCTTGTGGACGAGATTCGCGAGGTCGTGCGGCTCGGTTCGGGCGTGGCCCGCACCGGGGCGTTGGCTCCCGAGGCGATCGAGCGTGCCCTGGTTGCCCTGCGGACTTTCGCCGACTATGGGGATGCCACCGGCCGCCCGCCGATTCGGATCATGGCGACCTCGGCTGTCCGGAGCGCCTCGAACCGTGACGAGTTTCTCGACAAGGTGAGGGCTCTGGGCCTCGAGATCGAGGTGCTGGACGGTGCGCGCGAGGCCGAGCAAGGCGTGATCGCGGTGGCCAACAGCACGCCGGAGCGCGATGCGTGGGTGATGGATCTAGGCGGCGGGAGCATGCAGCTTTCGCTCATGCGCGATCGCCAGTACGCGAGCGGACGGGCTCATCCTTTCGGCGCGATTCGGGCCACGGAGAAGTTTCTGGGTGGTGACCCGTCGCCTCGAGCCGCGGTACGTGCTCTGGAGGACGCCGTCGAAACCGACCTCGTGGATGTCCTCGATGAGGTGCGGGCCAGCGGGTTGCCACTCATCGCGATGGGCGGCACGGTGCGGAACCTGGCGCGCGCGGTGCAGCGCCGCGCCAACTATCCCTGGACGCAGATGCACGGCTATCGCCTGAGTACGGTTGATCTACACGATCTCACCGAGAGGCTGGCGCTCATGACCGCCGCACAGCGCTCTGCCGTCTCCGGGATCAACTCCTATCGCGGCGACATCATCTTGGCCGGTGCGGTGGTGATCCGCGCAATCCTTCGCGCCGCCGGTCTCACCGAACTGACTATTTCCGGCTACGGCATGCGGGAGGGCGCCCTTTTCCAGGAGTTCCTTCCGGCGCCGCACCTTCTGGATGACGTGCGGGCCTTTCATGTGTCGAACATGTTGTGGCGCTACCCGCAGCCCGAGGACCACACGGCTCGCGTGGTCACGTTGTCGGCGCGTCTTTTCGAGGAACTTCAACCGCTGCATGGCCTCGATGCCACCGACGCCGAGCTGTTGGGTGCAGCCGCCCGGCTACACGACATCGGCAAGGCCATTCACTTCCGCGATCACGCCAAGCACGGGGCCTACCTCCTCACGAGCGCGCCTTTGCCGGGATTCGACCATCGCGAACAGGCCCTGTTGTCACTCTTGCTGCGGCATCACCGCTCGGGAAAGCCCAGCAGGGCGCCCTACCGCCCGCTACTGAAGCGAAGCGATAGTCACCGTCTCGCCGTGCTCGAGACATGTTTGCGGCTCGCGGAGTATCTGGAGCGATCACGCACCGGAAGGGTTCGCGACGTGCGCGCCAGGATCGGCCCGACCGTCGTTGACCTCGAGCTAGTGGCCGATGGCGATCCATGGGTCGAGTTCTGGGAAACCCAGAAACAAGCGCCCCTTTTTGAATCGGCGATGGGTCGGCAATTGCGCCTCGAGATCGTCGCCACCTGAGCGGCCTGACGACCATTCGGCGGCCAGAGGGGACGCTGGACGAAACTTCTCTGGTCAATTTGGCGTAGCTCGTGGAGAATGCCGCGCAGACTCATCGGAGGACCACCATGCGCAAATCGCCAGTCGTTGCCGGCCTACTCCTCATCGTGGCCGGCCTATCTATGTTCTTCCTGCGGGACGTGGTCGAGACACGCGTCCTGATGTTCCTGCTCATCGGAACCGCCTTCATCGCGGCGTTCTTCTACGAGCGCGAGTACGGATTCCTGGTGCCCGGCGGGATCATGGTCGGGCTTGGGCTGGGGCTGGTTGCCGAGAACTACATGTCGCTGCCGTTCGAGAATCCGACCGCGACAGGTCTGGGCGCGGGGTTTCTTCTGATCTGGGCGCTCGACACCATGGTCACCCGGACTGGAGGATGGTGGCCGCTGGTACCCGGCGGCATCCTCGTGATCGTTGGGTCGGGGTTCATGGTCGACGGCGTGCGCTGGGTATTCAGAGACGGCTGGCCGTTGGTGCTGGTAGCTCTCGGGATCTTGCTCGTTGCCCGCGGCCTGATGGGGAAGGAAGGCCCCAGTCTCTCGGTCGAGGACATCCAGGCGGAAGTCGACCCCTTCAAAGGGACCGGCGCGAGCAGCGACTCGGACTAGAGGAGTCGCGGCGGTAGAAAGAAGATAAGCGTGCCGCACCCCGGCGCGATGTCTCGCCATCGACTGATGTCCAACTCCATGCAGGCGACGGCAGCGGTCGGGAACCGGACCTGGGCGCTGCCCACAAGGAGCGACGTGGTCTCGGACATCGCGGTCTCGTGGCCGACCACCATCAGCGAGCCGACCTTCTTGGAGACTTCGCCGAGCGCCTTCAGGACATGGCGCGGATTCCCGGTGTAGAGCTCATCCCGGTGTTCGATTTCGGTCGACCACGCGCCTGCTCGCGCCGCGCGGTCGAGTGTCTTCGTGGTTCGGACTGCTGATGAGCAGAGCGCCACGTCCGGAATCCGCCCGGCGCTCGCGAGGAACTCGCCCATCGCGGTAGCCGCACGCCGGCCCCGACGGCTCAGAGGGCGCTCGAAGTCGGTGCCGAATTCGGCGTCCCAGTCGGACTTGGCGTGGCGGAAGAGGTAGAGCGTTTTCACGAGTGGTTCGATCTAGTTGTATCCGCGGTGGGTCAGAATCCTATACTTGATCAGAGGCTTCGATGACGGTTGCGAAAAGGGCCATGACGGATTCAACAACACAGCCCAAGACCCCGACCCAGGAAGCGACCGCTGACTTGGTGCATGTCCAGGACCTGGAACATCCGAGTCTCTACATCAATCGTGAGATTTCCTGGCTGGCGTTCAACGAGCGTGTTCTGGCGGAAGCGCTCGATCCGGACCAGCCGTTGCTCGAGCGGGTGAAGTTCGTCTCGATCTTCGCGAGCAACCTGGACGAGTTCTTCATGATCCGCGTTTCGGGCCTGCGCCAGCAGTTGCGCGCGGGTGTGGTGCAGACACCGCCCGACGGCATGACGGCGTCCGAGCAACTCGCGGCGATCCGACGTGGACTGCTGCCGCAGATGGACAGTCACTTCGATTGCTGGGGTGCCCTGCGACATGAGCTCGATGATCAGGGAATTCACGTTCTCGCCTACGACGAGTTGAAGAAGAAGCAGCGCAAACTGGTACGCAGCTACTTCAAGAAGGAGATCTTCCCAGCCCTCACGCCGCTGGCCTTCGATCCCGGCCATCCGTTCCCACACATCTCGAACCTGAGCATGAATCTGGCGGCCCTGGTGCGGGTTCCGGACGGCGACATTGGCTTCGCGCGCGTGAAGCTCCCGGGCTTTTTCCCACGCCTCCTGCGGCTGCCGTCCGAAGAGGGCGCTGACGAGCGGGGCGCGCTTGGCCTCGAGCACGACTCCGACTCGGAAGCTCACTACATCTGGATGGAAGATGTCATCGCGGACAACCTGGATCTGTTGTTCCCGGGGCTCGAGGTGGTCGGCGCGTACCCGTTCCGCGTTACTCGCGACGCGGATCAGGACATCGAGGAGGACGAGGCTGGCGACCTGCTCACCAGCATTCAGGAGAACCTCCGACTACGGCATTTCGGATCTGTGGTCAGGCTCGAAATTGATGCGAAAGCACCGGCGGATCTGCGCGAGGTGCTGGTGCAGAACCTCGGCCTGGCGCCGTATCAGGTCTACGCGGTGCCGGAACGCGTCGGTCTCGCCGACGTGATGGAACTCTGCCGTCTCGACAGGCCTGAGTTGAAAGATGAACCATTCAGTCCCGCGATTTCGAAGCCCCTGTCCGGGGACGAGAACATCTTTGATGTCATCGCGCGCGGCGACCGGATCGTCTACCACCCGTACGACAGCTTTCAGCCGGTCGTGGACTTCGTGCGCGCCGCGGCCTCGGACCCGCATGTACTCGCCATCAAGCAGACGCTGTACCGAGCCGGACAGGACTCGCCGGTCGTGCATGCCTTGCGGCAAGCGCGCGAGAACGGCAAACAGGTCGCCGCGCTGATCGAGCTCAAGGCGCGGTTCGACGAGGCCAACAACATCGTCTGGGCGCGCGCGTTGGAGAACGCGGGTGTTCACGTCGTCTACGGCGTCCTTGGATTGAAGACGCACGCGAAGATGTGTCTCGTCGTTCGCCGTGAGGAAGGGCGCGTCGTGCACTATCTCCACGTCTCCACGGGCAATTACAACGCGACCACGGCTCGGATCTACACGGATGTGGGGTTCTTTACCGCAAACCCCAAGCTGTGCGGCGAAGCGGCCCGTCTCTTCAATGCCCTGACCGGATACTCGGCGGGGGAGAGCTATGAGCACCTCCTCGTTGCGCCCGGATCGCTTCGTCGCGACCTACTCGACCGGATCGAGCGCGAGCAGCGGCGCCAGGAGGAGCATGGAGACGGGTACCTGGCTTTCAAGATGAACGCGCTCGTGGACTCGGCGTGCATTCAGGCTCTCTATCGTGCCTCTCAGGCCGGAGTGCGGATCGATCTTCAGGTGCGCGGCATCTGTTGTTTGCGCCCCGGGCTACCGGGCGTGAGTGAAAACATTCGCGTCACCTCGCTGGTCGGCCGGTTCCTCGAGCATCCGCGCATCTACTACTTCCGCAACGGCGGAGAAGATGAGGTGTTGATGGGGTCGGCGGACCTCATGCCGCGCAACCTTGATCACCGCGTCGAGGTGCTCTTCCCGGTGAGGGACGCCGCGCTCCGACGTTCGATCCTCGAGGATATTCTTCAGGTTCATCTGCGCGACACCGAAAATGCCAGGAGTCTTTCAGCCGATGGTGAATGGGAAGTCGTCGATGCCGAGGCGCCGTTTGACTCGCAGCAGTGGATGATCGACCACGCGCGGGGGTGGTCGCGCTGAGGGCAGAGTCCTGCAGGGCATAAAGTTGCGGGGCCCGCGGCTTGTGCGAACGCCTGGACTCACCGATAATCTTCGAGGTAGCGTGAAAGCGTTATCCAGAAGCCTGCAAGGGCGCACGGTCGTGGGTCGCCCCACCGACGACAGTGATAAGAACGCGGGGCGTTATTTATTGGGCAAAGATTGTGAAAGTTTTCACACTCTTCGCTCGTTGAGCCACAAGGTAAGGAGCTCCCCACCTTGGGTGTCCATCGCAATCGCAAAGGCCTCGACCTTCCAATCACCGGGCAACCTGAGCCTGTTGTGGAAGAGGCGGGCCAACCGCGCCGTATAGCGCTGCTGGCGGACGACTACGTTGGTATGAAGCCGACGATGCACGTTCGCCCCGGCGATGCCGTGAGCCGCGGTCAGTTGTTGTTCGAGTGCAAGAAAACAATCGGCGTGCGCTACACATCGCCTGCCGATGGGAAGGTCGTCGCGGTAAACCGCGGAGACAAGCGCAACTTCGAGTCGGTCGTCGTAGAGCTTTCAGCGTCCGAGATGTCGGGCGGTACGGGTGCCGAGACGAGCTTCGCGTCCTATGCAGGTCGCGATGCCGCGGGCCTCTCCAGAGAACAGGTTCGCGACCTCTTGATCGAGTCGGGGGAATGGACCGCATTGCGCGCCCGGCCTTTCGGCCGTGTTGCCGATCCGGATACGACGCCCAAGTCAATCTTCGTGACGGCGATGGACTCGAATCCGTTGGCCCCTGATGTTGCGGCGATCGTTGCTGACCGACCAGCGGAGTTCGAAGCGGGACTCGCCGCATTGGCGCAACTGACCGAGGGCATCGTCTACGTATGTGCCGGAGCCGATGCGAAAGTGAGCGTGCCGAGCCACGAGCGCGTGCGTGTCGAGCAGTTCAAGGGACAGCACCCTTCAGGCACTCCCGGTTGGCACATCCACACGCTGGATCCTGTTGATCGCAACAAACTCGTCTGGCATTTGGGCGCCCAGGATGTGATCGCGATCGGGCACCTGTTCCGCACGGGCAAGCTCATGGTCGAGCGTGTGATCGCGCTCGCGGGACCGTCGGTGACTCGCCCACGCCTCTTGCGCACGCGCCGCGGGGCGGCGCTTGATGACCTGGTGTCCGGCGAAACCGCCGACGGCAAGAAGCGCGTGATTTCGGGATCCGTTTTCGGCGGAACGACTTCGATGGGCGAGGTGCACGGTTTTCTGCACCGCTACGACCAGCAGGTCACCGTCTTGAAAGAGGGTGACGAGCGGGTGTTTCTCGGCTGGATGGGCCCGGGGTTCGGAGCGTTCTCGGTGACTTCGGCGTTCGCGTCGAAACTCATGCCTGGCAAGAAGTTCCCGTTCACGACGACGACGCATGGGTCGCATCGGGCGATCGTGCCGATCGGCTCGTACGAGAAGGTATTCCCGTTCGACATCCCGCCGAGCTTTCTGATGCGGGCACTTGCCGTGCACGACGTCGAGCGTGCCGAGCAGCTCGGTTGCCTGGAACTGACCGAAGAAGATCTGGCGCTCTGCACGTTCGTCGAACCCGGCAAAGAGGAGTACGGCCCGCGGTTGCGCGCCGTGCTCGAAACGATCTGGAAGGAGGGTTAGATGCGATTCCTTCGCAAGATCCTCGATGACCAGGAGAAGAAGTTCACCAACGGTGGGCCGCTCGAGAGGTTCTACGCGCTTTTCGAGGCGCAGGACACTTTCCTGTTCACCCCCGGCGAGACCACTCGCACGACGTCCCACGTGCGTGATGCCATCGACATGAAGCGACTGATGTCGACCGTCGTGGTCGCATTGCTCGGCTGCGTGTACATGGCCATGTACAACACGGGCTACCAGGCGAACCTCGCGATTTCGCGCGGTGCCGCGGCGCTGGACAACTGGCAGACGACTGCCTTCCAGTCGCTCGGATTTGCCTTCGATCCCAGCGATCTTCTGGCTTGCATCGTGCACGGTGCCCTCTACTACCTACCGGTCCTGATCGTCACATTGGCGGTGGGCGGGGCCTGGGAGGCGCTCTTCGCGATCGTGCGTGGGCACGAAATCAACGAAGGCTTCCTCGTCACCTGGATGCTGTTCCCGTTGGTGTTGCCGCCGGCGATTCCGCTCTGGCAGGTCGCACTCGGAATCAGCTTCGGTGTGGTGATCGGCAAGGAGATCTTCGGCGGCACGGGCAAGAACATCTTCAACCCGGCGCTGATGTCACGCGCGTTCTTGTTCTTCGCGTATCCGGTCTTTATCTCCGGTGATCGCGTCTGGATCGCGGCACAGACCACCACCGATGGCGTGTCAGGTGCGACCTGGCTCGCCAGGGCCGCAGAGGGCGGACAAGCTGTCTTTGAGCCGGGAATCAGCTGGTGGGACGCGTTCATGGGTTACATGCCGGGATCGATGGGGGAAACGTCCGCCCTGGCGTGCCTCGTCGGCGCCGCCGTGCTGCTCATTACCGGCATCGGATCCTGGCGCGTCATGACGGGTGTGGTGCTCGGCTCCGTGGTGATGTCGATGGTGCTCAACGCGGTGGGCTCGACCACGAACCCGTTCTTCGATGTGCCGTTCTACTGGCACTTCGTGCTGGGTGGATGGGCTTTCGGGGCCGTATTCATGGCAACCGATCCGGTGTCCTCGGCGCACACGAACACGGGCCGCTGGATCTATGGATTCTTGATCGGCGTTTTCGCCATCATCATTCGCGTCGTCAACCCGGCTTACCCGGAGGGGATGATGCTTGCGATTCTTCTCATGAACGTTTTCGCGGCGACGATCGACTACTACGTCGTTCGCGCGAACATCAAGCGGCGGAGCGCGCGCTATGCAACGTAACGCCACGTATGTATTGGGCTTCGCAGCCATCGTTTGCGTCGTCTGCGCCGTCGTCGTTTCGAGCGCCGCAGTGGTGCTGAAGGACAGGCAGGACGCAAACCTGGCTGCCTACCGCGAGCAGAACGTCCTCGAGGCCGCCGGGTTCTCAGAGCCCGGTCAGCCGCTGTCGGGCGACGAACTCACGGCCGCTGCGGCTCGCCTTACACCCGTGGTGATCGATCTGGACACCGGGGACCTGAACGCGACCGTCGACGTTGCAACGTTTGACCAGCGTCGTGCGAGTACGGACCCGGCGACCAGCCGGTCGGTGGACGCTAACCAGGCGCGTATCGTGCGCATTCCGAACCAGGCTCTGGTTTACGAGCTCCGCGATGACGCGGGCAACCTGGACGGCGTGGTCTTGCCGATCGAGGGCAAGGGCCTCTGGTCAACTCTCTACGGATTCGTTGCCCTCGAAGCCGATCTCACGACGATTCGCGGCTTGACCTACTTCGAGCAGAAAGAGACGGCAGGTCTTGGCGGCGAGGTGGACAACCCTCGCTGGAAGGCACTCTGGCCGGGACGGCGTGCTTTCGATGAGACGGGTGCCACGGCCATCGAGGTCCTCAAGGGTGCCGCCGGCACGGTCGAGGAAGCGCCCTATGAGGTTGACGGCCTGTCAGGCGCGACGATCACGTCGCGCGGAGTGACCTACATGCTGCAGTTCTGGCTGGGCGACGAGGGATTCGGTCCCTATCTCGACCGCCTCCGGGAGGAGACGATCTGATGGCCAACTCACGGGACACCCTTCTCGACCCACTCTTCAACAACAACCCGATTGCCCTTCAGGTTCTCGGGATCTGTTCGGCGCTTGCCGTCACGACGAAGATGGAAGTCGCGCTGGTCATGTCGATCGCTGTGATCGCCGTGCTCACGCTGTCGAATTTCTTTATCAGCATGATGCGGCAGTGGATTCCGGCCAACATCCGGATCATCGTCCAGTTGACGGTCATCGCATCGCTGGTCATCGTCACAGACCAGGTTCTGAAGGCGTACTTCTACGACATCGCGCGGCAGATGACGGTCTTTATTGGGCTGATCATCACCAACTGCATCATCATGGGCCGGGCAGAGGCCTTTGCGATGCAGAACGGCCCCTGGGAGAGCATTGTCGATGGGATCGGCAACGGTCTCGGATACTCGGCAGTTCTCATGCTGACCGCGTTCGTACGGGAGCTGTTCGGTTCCGGCCGAGTCTTTGGCGTACCGGTCATGGTGACTACCAACGACGGTGGCTGGTATGTCGCGAACAACTTGATGGTTCTCTCGCCCGGTGCGTTCTTCATCATCGGCATGCTGATCTGGGCCCTGCGCGCATGGAAGCGCGACCAGGTGGAGGCTGAATAATGCTCGAGCACTACCTGGGTCTCTTCCTGACGGCGGCATTCATCGAGAACCTCGCGCTCGCATTCTTCCTTGGCATGTGTTCGTTCCTTGCCGTTTCGAAGAAGGTCGACACGGCGGTCGGCCTCGGCAGCGCGGTGGTTTTCGTGCTCGCGATGACCGTGCCGATGAACAACTTCATCTTCAACTACCTGCTGCGCCAGGGGGCCCTCGACTGGATCTCCGAGAACATGGGTGGATTTGACCTGACGTTCCTCGGTTTTCTGGCCTACATCGGCACGATCGCCGCAATGGTGCAGATCGTCGAGATGACTCTCGATCGCTATTTCCCGGCGCTGCATGCCTCGCTCGGTATCTTCCTGCCGCTCATCGCGGTCAACTGCGCGATTCTCGGTGCCTCGCTCTTCATGGTGGAGCGTGACTACACGTTCGGCGAGAGCGTGGTGTACGGCCTCGGCTCGGGGTTCGGCTGGGCGCTGGCAATCGTAGCCCTGGCGTCGATTCGCGAGCGCATGCGTTACAGCGATGTGCCCGAAGGCCTGCGTGGCCTGGGTATGGCTTTCATCCTCACCGGCTTGTTGGCGATTGGCTTCATGGCCTTCGGCGGCATCCAGCTGTAGGGGGATCGGACGATGACAACAGTTCTGCTCGGTGTCGGCATGTTCTCCGGCCTCATCCTGTCGCTCGTTGGCGTGCTGCTGATCGCGCGCGGAAAGCTCGTGCAATCGGGCGAAGTGACCATCACGGTCAACGACGATCCCGACAAGGCCCTCAAGACCAATGCCGGCGGCACGCTGCTCGGTACTCTTGCCGAGAACCAGATTTTTATTCCCTCGGCCTGCGGCGGGAAGGGCTCGTGCGGTGTATGCACGGTGACCGTGACTGAAGGTGGCGGCGCCATGCTGCCGACCGAGACCAGCCATGTGAATCGTGGCGAGGCGCGCGAGGGCGTGCGGTTGTCCTGCCAGGTAAAGGTCAAGCAGGACATGAAGATCGAGCTCCCTGGCGAGGTCTTCGATATGCGCCGGTGGGAGTGCACCGTGCGCTCCAACCGCAACGTGGCGACGTTTATCAAGGAGTTGGTCCTGGAGTTGCCCGAAGGCGAGGCAGTTCCGTTCCGCGCCGGCGGCTACATCCAAATCGAGGCGCCCCCGCACGAGGTCCACTACAAGAACTTCGAAATCGAGGACGAGTACCGCGGCGACTGGGACCAGTTCGACATGTGGCGCTACGTCTCCAAGTGCGACGAGCCTGTTGTCCGCGCCTACTCGATGGCGAACTACCCGGGAGAGGAGGGCATCATCATGCTCAACGTGCGGATCGCGTCGCCGCCGCCACGCATGCCTGACGTGCCGCCCGGCAAGATGTCGTCGTTCATCTTCGATCTGAAGCCTGGCGACAAGGCCACGATCTCGGGCCCCTACGGCGAGTTCTTCGCGAAAGACACCAAGAACGAGATGTGCTTTCTCGGCGGTGGCGCCGGAATGGCGCCGATGCGTTCGCACATCTTCGACCAGCTCAAGCGGCTGTGCGAGACCGATCGGAAGATCACGTTCTGGTACGGCGCGCGTAGTCTGAAGGAAGGATTCTACGGCGAGGAGTTCGACGCTCTCGCCGAGCAGTATCCAAACTTCTCCTGGTATCTGGCACTCTCGGATCCGATGCCCGAGGATGACTGGGCCGGCCTCACCGGATTTATCCACCAGGTCGCCTATGACGAATACCTGGAGAAGCACGATGCGCCCGAGGACATCGAGTACTACATCTGTGGACCGCCGATGATGTTGCAGGCCTGCAGGCACATGACCGAGAGCCTTGGCGTCGAGCCCGAGAACGTCCTCTACGACGACTTCGGCGGATGATCCGGCCGGCAGCTGCCCGGATCCTCGCGGTCGTTGGAGTTTGCGCTTTGCTCGCCGCGTGCGGTGGGGCAGCTGAAGCTCCCGCGAGTCAGTACACGTACGAGGTCGCCGGCGAGACGATGGGGACGACATACACGGTGCGCGTCGACTCCGAGAGCCGTCCTTTCTTGGACGGCGAACTCGGGGCCCGCGTGCAAGAGGTACTCGATCGCATCAACGCCCGGATGTCCACCTACGTGGACGAGTCTGAAGTATCGGTGCTGAATGCTGCCGAGCCCGACGCTACTGTGACGCTGTCGGACGACACGTACTTCGTGCTCCAGTCGGCCGTCTTCCTGTCTGAGAGTTCTTCCGGTGCATTCGACCCCACGGTTGGGGCGCTAGTGAACGCCTGGGGCTTCGGACCTGTGAATGCGAGCACGGCACCTTCGGCGTACGAACTCGAGACGTTGGCTGCCCACACAGGTATCGACAAGCTCGAGATGGACAACGACGCGCTTTCGGTGCGGAAACTCGATCCGCAGACTCGGGTAGATCTGTCGGCCATCGCGAAGGGCTATGCGGCGGACAAGGTCGGAGACTTCCTGGAGGAGAGCGGCCTCACACGCTACATGGTGGAGGTTGGCGGCGAGGTGCTTGTCGGCGAGCCCAAGCGCGACGGGACGGCGTGGAACATCGGAATCGAAACCCCTGACGTGGGCGCGGCGCACCTGCAGCGGTTGGTTGCCCTACGCGATCGCGCGATGGCTACTTCGGGCAACTACCGAAATTTCTACGTAATGGATGGGCGTACGGTTGGGCATACGATCGATCCGCGCGACGGGCAGCCGGTGGACCACAACGGGGCCTCCGTCTCGGTAATTCATGAGAGTTGCATGATGGCGGACGGAATGGCGACGGTGCTGATGGTCATGGGTCCGGATGAAGGTTTCGCCTGGGCCGAGGCCAACGACGTTGCCGCGATGTTTGTCGTCCACGATGGTGAAGGGTTCGTCGAACGGCTGACCACCGCCTTCACCGAGATCACGAGCGTCCAGACTCAGATGGACGGAGGCGGCGCCTGATGGAAATCCTCGGTTTGGCAGCCGTGGTCGCCGGCGTGTTCGCGATCATCATGCTCGTGATGGCGGTCGGCGTGATCTTCTCGAACCGCCCGTTGCGCGGTTCTTGCGGCGGCCCTGCGGTACTCGATGATGCCGGCAACCCGATGACGTGTCCCGATTGCAACTGCAAGACGGAAGTCGATATCGGTCCCGGACCTGCCGCTGCGATCACGGACTAGCAAGCGACTCGACGCGTGTCGTCAGCAGTGAATACACTCGGTGTAGGCGACCGCCCCAGGACGACCTTGAGGAGCTGCAACATGAGACTCTCGCGACTGATCCCCCTGGCCCTCGTGGCGATCTTGTTGGCGCCCACGGCTGTCCTGGCGCACGGCGAATCGATGCATCTGCGGCTCACCAAGTCCGCACCGACGAAGGACGCGGTCGTGGAAGCGTCGCCCGCCGAGATTCGACTGTGGTTTTCTTTGCCGCCCGAACTGGCAGTAAGCCGCATCAAGCTGACCGCGGCGGACGGAACGGAGATGGAGGTTGGCGAGTTGACCGCCGGCGAGGAGAACACGATCTACGCGGCACTGGCCGCGGACATACCGCCGGGTGCGTACGAGGTTTCGTGGCGCACTTCCAGCGGCGATGGGCACCCGATCACCGGGACGTTCGCTTTCGAAGTCGGCGCCACCCGCTAGTAGCGCAGCAGCAAGTGTCTTGAACCAGGGCTGGGTCAACGCTGCGATCGACTTCGTCGATGCGAACTTGGAAGCCGGTCGCGCGGACAAGATCGCCATCCAGGTTGCGGGTACGCCACAGTCGCTGACCTACGCCGAAGTCGCGTCCCTGGTCAATCGCGCAGGGAACGGGCTGCTCGGGCTTGGCCTGCAAGTCGAGCAGCGGGCCGTGATCCTGCTTCCGGACGGCCCCGATTTTGTCGCCGCGTTCTTCGGCGCTATCAAGGCCGGCATCGTGCCGGTGCCGGCTAACACGTTGCTCCAGCCAGGCGACTACCGGTTCTTGCTCGAGGACTCCAGGGCGCAAGCACTCATCGTCGCTGAAAGCCTCCTGGATCGCGTGGCCCCAGCGCTCGACGGCCTACGCCACCTGCGCCATGTCACCGTGAGTGTCGACGGGTCCGGCGATAGTGGTGAGGTCGCAAGGGGACGCCGCTCGACTTGGAGCAGACACGGCATGGCCGAGATCCTCGACTCGGCGGATACGGATCTCGATCCGGAGCCGATGAGCTCGGATGATCCGTGTTTTTGGCTCTACAGTTCCGGGACCACGGGATTCCCGAAAGGTGCAGTTCACCTGCAGCACGACATGGGCGTTTGCGCGGAAGGCTACGCCCGCGGAGTTCTTGGGTTGACGGCCGAGGACACTACCTACTCCGTCGCAAAACTGTTCTTCGCGTATGGGCTGGGCAACGCTCTGTACTTCCCGTTCGCGGTTGGCGCGACAACTGTGCTCGATTCGGGACGGCCAACGCCGGAGGCCGTGTTCCGGAATCTAGTGGACTACGACCCCACCGTCTTCTACTCCGTGCCCACGAACTTCGGCGCACTACTCGACGTGCCCCGTGAATCCGCGCCCGACGCGCTCCGGTCGCTGCGATGTTGCGTGTCCGCGGGCGAGGCCTTGCCGGTGGCTATCTACGACGACTGGCTGGCCCGATACGGCGTCGAGATTCTCGACAGCATCGGTTCGACCGAAGTGCTGCACATGTTCATCGCGAATCGTCCCGGCGCCGTGCGGAAGGGCTCGAGCGGCAAACCCGTTCCCGGCTACGACGCGCGCCTAGTGGACGACCGAGGCGACGACGTGGAAGTGGGCGAGGTCGGCGATCTCCTGATCCGGGGCGATTCCACCTGTGCCTACTATTGGAATCGCCACGAGCAGACGAAAGCGACTCTCCTCGGAGACTGGATCCGGACGGGTGACAAGTATCGTATCGACGAGGACGGCTACTACTGGTACCAGGGCCGAGAGGACGACATGTTGAAGGTCGGTGGCATCTGGGTGTCGCCGTTCGAGGTCGAGTCGGCGGTGGTGCGACATCCCGATGTTCTGGAAGCCGCCGTGGTCGGAATGGCAGACGCGCAGGGATTAGTGAAGCCGAAGGCGTTCGTCGTGCTGAATGCGGCCGCCCGCGAGAGTCACAGCGGCACGTTGGTCCAACTCGGTGAGGCGATTCAGGCGTTCGTCAAAGAGGGGATCGCGCCGTTCAAGTATCCGCGGTGGATCGAGTTCGTGGACGAGTTGCCGAAGACCGCGACGGGCAAGATCCAGCGCTATCGACTGCGCACGAGCCCCTAGTCGGCGTCGCGCACCAGCATGCCGCTCGCAAGATCGTCTCGCGTGCGTTCGTAGAGACTCTCGTCGGGGAGATTCTGCTGCGCTCGTTCCACACGGCGCAGGCCGCCCCGTTTGGGGAAGGCGAGATGGCAGATGGGGTCGCCCGGTGCCACAGACGGAATGGTCGTCATGCCAAGCACGACACCGCCGCGCGGCGAGCTGATGATGCTGCGCTCTTCGCCAAACAGCGTCGTGTTGGTTGCGATGGGATCGCCACGTTCCACGATGTCGCCCGGGGCTACGTGGAAGCGCAGAAATCCTCCGTGTCGCGCCCGGATCCATTTCGTGGCGTCGGTCTCCATCTGGTACGGAGGCTTCTCTACGTCGCCCTCCACCATTCCGAGGTGCACCAGGCAGTTGCGCACACCCCGCAGCGTGTACTCGACGACGGTCGGCTCGACCTTCCATACCTCGCCAGCTTCGAGCACTAGCGTTCGACAACCTCTTCGCATGGCCGCGACGCGAAGCGATCCTCGCGGCCCCTTGCTGTTCACGATCAACTCCGCACCGAATGCTCGCGCAAAAGCCGAGAGTCGGCGATCCGACGTGTCCGCCCGGACATTGGGGAAATTGGTGCGCCGGACCGCGGCGGTGTGCAGGTCAATGCCAAAGTCGGAACGCGCCACGACAGCGTCCATGATGGCTCGCGCCTGGCGGCCTGCAAGGCTTCCGGTGGTGGATCCCGGGAAGCTGCGATTGAGGTCTCGCCGATCGGGGAGGTAGCGTGAGTGACGCTCGAAGCCGATGAGGTTCACAACCGGAATGAGGATCAAGGCGCCCGTCGCTAGCTCAAACCCAGGATTCGCGATCAGGTTGCGAATCGCCCCGGTGCCGTTGATCTCGTCGCCATGTACGGCGCCGGTCACGAACACCGTCGGGCCCGGTTTCGGGGCGCGGCGTACATAGACGGGCACTTCGAGCACCATTCCCGAGTACGACTCCGAGATCGTGATCTGGGTCTCGGCGGCCTGGCCGGGTTCGATGCGCACCTGTCCCCAGACACCTATGTCGGGACGGACCGGCTTCTTTGTGGGCATCGTTCCTCCGCTGAGTAGTGGCAAGCCTAACCTCTTCGCGTCATGGCGACGCGCCACTCGGGAGCGCTACGATCGTCGGGAACGTCAGATCAGGAGAGAGTGGATGAGCAAACGCGATGCGGCGGTCTGTCGGGTGACCGTGGTGATGGCGCTGGCATTCGCTGGCGCGGCGCCGCTGGCGGCGCAGACCGTTCTGGCGAATGGGTACGAGGTCGGGACTCCGGGCGCGCTGGACGCGGTGCTGGACGAACTGGGCGAGTCTCAGATAGCCGTGGTCGCTGGAGACGGGGACGCGAACCCGGAAGCGATTCTCGCGGCGGGCCGCGAAGTGATACTCGCGCTCAACAGAGAAGGCTTTGACGTGTTCGTTTTGCCTATCGGCTTCTACGAGGGGCTCTGGCTCGATCGTGCTCTGAACGAACCGATCCCGGATTCCCTGGCGACGTGGCCCATCTACCGGGTATGGCAGGAGAGTCCCGAGTTCCGGCAACTGCTCGAGGCGATCCACTCCGTGCGCCGCGCCGGCGGTCGGCTCGCCGTGGCGGGTGTCCTCTCGCGCTACCACGCGATTGGGAAGTCCCTCTACGCCCCGCACTTGACCGAGGCTCTCGACGGGGCGGGTGCTCCGCTACCCGCGCGGCTGGCCACTGCGGTCAATTCGACGTGGGGTGGGCGAGAGCGGCTGTCGCGCGCTTCTCCGGAGGTACGAGTGCGGGCCCTCAGGCTTGCCATGCCCGTACTCGGGCACCTCGACGAGAAGCGCGACGCGTTCGTCGCCGCCTGGGGCGCCGAGAGGTTCGAGTTCGAGCGTCAGTGTGTGGTCAACATGCGTACGTTCGTTGAACTCGAACAGCTGCGAGCCGGAGATGTCCCGGCTGATGACGACTTCGCGCGCCTGGAGCAGACACAGAACTTCGAGTGGTTCTTACACACCGGTTTCCCAGGCAGACGACTGATCGTGTGGGAAGGCAGAGGAGCTTCGGAATCGCCTGTTCCGGCCGGGAGCCATCGGATCGCGCTGGAGCTCCGAGAGTAGAAAAGGGGCGAAACGGCACCGCCGTCCCGCCCCTCGTTCTGGTGAGTCGTCCCTAGTCGTCTGACTTGAGCAAACCCGTGTAGAGCAGGGCTGCGGCCGCTCCGCCCGACATCGGGGCAACGAAGTACAGCCACAGGTTACCCATGTGCTGGGTCACCAGGGCAGGCCCGAGGCTACGAGCCGGGTTCAGCGAGGCGCCCGTCAACGGGCCGCCCATGAGGATGCAGAACACGAGCGTGCAACCGATCGCCACTCCAGCGAGGTTGCCGGCCTTCCCCGAAACGGCGCAATTGAGCACGGCGTTCGCGAGGAAGAAGGTCAGCACGAATTCGATGATGAAACCCTGACTGATGCTGACGTCGGGCGCGAGCATCGTGGCGCCCAGATCGTTGGGCGTGCCGCCGAGTGCGTGAGCCAACGCGAAGGCGCCTGCGGTGCCGCCCAGCAACTGGGCTACCCAGTACTGCACGGCGGTCGACACGTCGATCTCGCCGGCGACGAGTAATGACGTCGTCACCGCGGGGTTGATGTGCGTGCCTGAAATGTGTCCGTGGGCGTATGCAAAGCCCAGCACGACAAAGCCGTGGGCCAGAGCCACGCCGACGAGTCCGCCGATGCCGAGGGCGCCTGCGCCGGCGCCGATGAAGATCAGTGCAAACGTGCCGATGAATTCGGCAGTGAGCGCGCGCGTGTTCATGTTCGCTCCTTGTGCAGGAAAACTGCGTGGGAGCCCCGGGGAGGGGCCGGCCGGGATTCTAGGCCGGATGGCGGCGTCTTGTCGAAGGGGCGCGCGGGTGCAACGCCTATTCGGTGGCTGCACCGCCGAGCTGCAGCGTCGCAACCTGGTCGACGCCTTCCGTCACCAGGACGCGCTGGTTCGCATCGATCCGGAGCCGCTGGCGTCCGCCGGCCGGCCACTGGATCTCGATCTCGACGTTGGTGGCAGCGCCGAGACCGAGGTGGAGGCGATGTGGGTTGGATCCATAGCTGCCGGTGCCGCCGACTACGCGCATGGTCTCGGTGCGTGCGTCGCCGCTCCCGAAGCGAGCTGTAACCACGGCGCCGCGGCCATAGTAGTTGGACTGCTTGCCGCGCAGTTCGACCGCGACCCAGTTGGCGTCGAACCCGGGGTTTCGGTAGTAGGCGTCACGGAATCGTTCGCGCGGCAGCATGCCGCCCATCCGGGCATACACGTCCTCGTCGCCATCGTTGTCCCAGTCTGCGAAGGCAACCGCCTGACCGCTCTGCAGGTGTCCGAAACCGCCAGCCCAGGTGACGTCCTGGAAGGCGCGGCCATCGCGGCTCCGATACATGAGATTCGGGACCACCGCTTCCACGCCGGGGTATCCGGTCGCCAGGTAGAAGTCCAGGAATCCGTCGTTGTCGAGATCGCCGAAATTGGCGCCGGAGGCCATCGTGACGCGGGCGATTCCATAGTCGACGGCGGCATCTTCGAATGCGCCGTCGTTGTTGATGTAGAGCCGTGGCTTGTCGGCGGGCTGGCGCCGGCCCAGTAGATCCGCGGTGTAGTACCAGATGTCCGGGATCGCGGTCTGTGGAGTTCGATAGCTGTTCACGAGCAGATCGAGATCTCGATCGTTGTCCACATCCCAGAACCAGGCGGTGTAGCTGTGAGCCGGATCGGTTACACCGACCTCATCGGCGACATCGCTGAACTCACCACCGCCGTCGTTGCGATAGAGGCGGTTTGCGCCGCGGAAGTAGGAGACGAACAGATCGGGGTCGTTGTCGCCGTCGTAGTCTCCCCAGGTAGCGCCTACTGCGTAACCAGCATCAGCGACGCCTGCCTGAGCGCCTACCTCGTCGAAGCTTCCGTCGCCGCGGTTGCGGAACAACTGACTGGGCCATCCGCGCTCGCCGGGCGACTCGTTGGCCACGAACAGGTCGAGGTCGCCGTCCTGGTCGTAGTCCGACCAGGCGGCGGCGTGCGTCGGGTAGTGGTCTTCGCCCAGGCCGACGTCGAAGGTGACGTCCGTGAACGTAGAGTCTCCATTGTTGCGGAGCAGCGAGTTGGGGTGACGTCCGATCTCGCCCAGCCATCCGCCTCGCGCCACAAACACGTCGAGGTCGCCGTCATTGTCGTAGTCGGCCTGGGCCAGAGTGACGCCCCCGGTAATACCGCTCAGTTCGGCGGCGAAGGTTCGGTCTTCGAAAGTACCGTCGCCCTTGTTGCGCAAGAACTGGATCCCCGCATTGAGATCTGCCGATGACACGAAGAGGTCGATCCACCCATCGCCGTCGAAGTCGTCAGCGGCCACGCCTCCGCCGGAGCTGAATGTGTCGACGCCCATGGTGGCGGTGCCGTCGGTGAAGGACGGCATCGATGGCACGGGCGCGTCGAGAAGTCGCGGATCGATCAGGAACTGACGGGGCACGCCGTGCGGGTACTCCCCGGCAAGCATGTAGGCCACGTTGAGCAGCCACTGGCCCGCCATGTGTTCGGGTACATCGGGCTGGGCCAGGTTCACTACGGTCGTGAGGTTCTCGATCACGTCCTGGATATCTTCGAGCGCAACGTGCTCGTCGTCCGGCCGAATCGGTAGAGTGCACTGCGTCGCTGCCTGAGCCCCACGACAGGCGCCGATCATCGACTGGCGCAGGAAGAAGGCACCCGTCCAGAACCGACTCATCATCGTCAGTCTCAGGCGCTTGCTGAGAGTCAGGAGCGAGACGTTTCGGGTGACCTCGTCGAGCAGCTCAAAAGCGGCGGCGGGACGCGCGGCGCGAAGCTCGGCTTCGGCCAGGCGCTGCAGCATTGCGGTTTGCTGCATGAGTCCCACTCTTCGTGGGAGGTTCTTCACCCGCTGTTGCTGCGCGTTCGCCGCGTTGAGGTAGACCGTGCCGAAAGGCTGCCGTTCGTCGATCTCGGCCAACAGCAGGCGCATCCGTTCGTGCGACGTCGTCTGCATCGCGCCCGCCTGAGGCGGGCCAACGCTTGAGACTATGGACAGAGCGGCGGCCGCCGCCAGAATTCGTCGCATGGGGTCGGGTAGTGTTGGAAAGACAAAATCGAGCCTACGGGACGGCGACTTCGATTGCACGGCCTTGCACGGAACCAGCTCACGCTCGGCCATCTCATCCTGTTATCGTCGCGCAACTGTCCGTCCTTCTTACTGGAGAGCCGCTATGCCCGATGCCCATTTCTCCCCGGGTCTCTTCAAGTTTCTGCGCGATCTGGCGGCCAACAACGATCGCGACTGGTTCAAGGCGAATCAGGAACGGTATGAGGCCAAGGTGCGGGAGCCTGCCCTGAGCTTCATCGACGACTTCGAGGCTCCGCTGCATCGCATCAGTCCGCACTTCGTGGCGTCGGCCAAGAAAGTCGGTGGCTCGCTGTTTCGGATTCATCGCGACGTGCGTTTCTCGAAGGACAAGAGCCCCTACAAGACGTCCGTGGGCATCCAGTTCCGTCACGAGGCCGGCAAGGACGCGCACGCGCCGGGTTTCTATCTCCACCTGCAGCCCAAGGAGATCTTCGCGGCCGTCGGGAGCTGGCGGCCCGATACCGATACCGTGCGGGGCATCCGTGAGGCGATCGCTAGCGATCCCAAGACCTGGAGCCGAGCGGTCGGGGGCAAGCGTTTTACCGATTTCTACGAACTGAGCGGAGAGTCGCTGAAACGGCCGCCACGCGGCTTCGATGCGGAGCATCCTCTGATCGAGGAGATCAAGCGCAAGGACTTCATTGCGGTGACCCAGCTCACCCAGAAGGAGGTCTGTACGCCCGGCTTCGATAAGAAACTGGCCCAGGTGTTCAAGCGCGCGGTGCCCATGGTGCGCTTCCTGTGTGAGGCCGTCGACGCCGACTTCTAGAGCGCGGCCGAGGCTGCAACTACGGGTAGAGCATCTCGACGGACCACTCACCGTTGGCGGCGCGTGTGTAGGCGTGTCGGTCGTGCAAACGGCCGAGCCGCGACTGCCAGAACTCGATCCGCTCCGGTGTGACCACGTAGCCACCCCAGTGGGGCGGTCGCGGCACCGGCTGTCCAAGTCGCTGGGCCTTCTCGCGCAGGTAGCGACCGATGAGTTCTCGGCGGTTGGCCAACGGCTGACTCTGAACTGAGGCCCAAGCCCCGAGCTGGCTCTGCCGCGGTCGCGAGGCGAAGTACGCGTCAGCGTCCGCGGCGGCGCCGCGTGACACCGTGCCCTCGACGCGGATCTGGACGTTGATGGTCGCCCAATAGAAGACCAGCGCTGCGTGACCGCTCTGGTCCAGGTGCGCGGCCTTTCGGGATTCGTAGTTCGTGTAGAAGACGAAGCCGTCGTCGTTGGCACTCTTGAGCAACACCATACGGGCGGTGGGGTTGCCGTCGGCGTCGCAAGTGGCGAGCGTCATCGCGGTGGCATGTTGTGCTTCGCCCGCGCTGCGCGCGAGTTGCTGCAGGCGATGGAACCTCTTGATTGGTTGCTCTGCCATGGTCAGAACCCGATGAGAATTGAGAGGTTGATCTGGTGACGGTTCATCGACTCGCCTTCGAGAACCAGGATTGCGACCTCCGGTAGCAACTCGCCAGCACTTTCCTCGAGCCCCAGTCCATGGAAGTACCAGGCCCAGTCTGCGCGTACCGATACGTCGAGGCCAGCCGCATTGATCTCGTCACCTCGGCGCAGCATGACTTCCGCACCACCGCCGATGTGCACCGTGTTGGGCAACAGATTCTGCAGCGTGTTCGGTTTGCGGATCCACGGCCCGTTCGGATTGTCCATGGCCTCGCCGTCGACCGTGCCGTTTTCCACCCGGTACCAGGTCAGTCCCCATCCGGCCTTGGCGTAGGGCTTGAAGGTCCCGGTCGACAGGTTGTATCGAATGCTGCCCGCGTACTCCCACATGTTCAGTTCGCCGCGCACGAGCATGGCGCTGTCGAGCCGGGGCGAGTTGATGTCGAGTCCGATGGTGCTGCGCGAATTGCGGACCAGGTTCTCGCTCGAGAAACGCTCGCCGAGGAAGAAACCGAATTGCGCACCAACTCCGGTACCCGTCTCCACGATCGGCAGCACCTCTGAGTCGCCTGCCTCGATGAGTTCTGGGTCGCGTTCGAGAAGGTCGACGACGATCTCGGTGAGTTGATTCTCGTTGAACATGAGGCCGGCGAAGCCCGTTGGTACGAAGCTCGTCGAGAGCACTGGACCCAGTCCGAAGAATCGACTCGGGAGTTCATCGTTCGGATAGTAGACGGGGTCAGGGCGACCGAGGGCGTAGCGCACGGGCGCAGTGCCGATGCGCCAGAGGAAGTCGAACGGCGGAAGGGTGACGAGCGTGGGGCCAGTGATATTGAGGAAGCCCCACGAGTTGACGAAGTTGTCCTGCCAGCCCAGCGGATAGAGCGACGGGAGCCGATGCGGCTCGTAGGCGTGATAGCTGGGCGCTTCGCCGGGCCGGTTCCATGACTTGTTGTACGAGGGACCTTCGGGGCCCAGGTTGCCGGTATTCGCGTCGCCGACGATGCCGGCGCCGGGCGACGCGACGGCGGGGTAGCCCCAGCGAATCGGCATGACCATCCAGAACCAGCGCGCTCTAGCCTCGGGATTGGTTTGAACGACATCCACGAGACGCTCCCAGTCAGGAATCACCTCGATGATGTCGTCCGTGTGGTACGCGAGCGCTTCCTCACGTCCGAATTCCGTGTTCGCCGGACTGCCGTCGGCGTACCACTCGCGCGGATTGAACCAGTGCGCATCGATCTGTTCAGTGGCGCCCAGCGGCCCGATGTTCTTGTACATCCCGGGGTAGGGGTACATGCCGTGCGAGTCGCGGTTCTTGCCACCGGGTGCAGCCAGGAGTTGGTCGATGCCTTTGTTGTCGGCTCCGATGTAGGCCACGGCGTGGGTGTTGAACGTTGTCTCGGCCTCGTCCTCATAGGCGAGGATGCGGTTGAGACGCCAGAAAACCCGTTCGCCACGAGTGGCCTGTTCGCGGCTTTCGACCTCGGCCTCCCATTCTGCGTGCGACGCGTACACGTTGGGGGATGTGTAGTCGAGCGTCTGCACCCAGTGATGGAAATACATCTCGACACGTCGGATCACGAGCGGGTCATCGTCGCGATCGACCGCGTCGGGGGTCAGATCGATCATGGAGCGGATCTCGCCGGCAGTCTGAGGCCTATCGATCTGACTCAGCGGCGCGACGACTACGTTGATGTGCTCCCAGTCACCTTCGTGGTTGTTTCCGCCGTCGTTGTACGGGTAGTACATCCAGAACTGCAGTACGAGCTCGTACCGCTCTTCGGCACCTTCCGATTCGATAATCAGAGGGTGCATGTAGAGCCGCGCGACATCGGCGAATTGTCCGGGGAGCCTGTCCGCCATGTAGTCGGCGAACTCCGTCTTCCACGAACTTTCGTCCACGCCGGGCATGTCGAAGTAGGCGACTCGGAATGCCTCTTCTGTATCTCCCACTACTCCGGTGGTCATGAACTGGGACCCCGGTGTTTCTGGACTGAAATAGCGCAGGTACCGCAGCAGCGTGCAATCGTCCTCCGGACCAGTCGCGTTCACCGGGTCGCTGCATGGATTGCCGACCAGGTCCGGCACAGAGATCGTCTCGCGCGCCAGCAGGCTGGTGTCAACGTCCGCGATATTCCACGTGTCGACCATGAGTGGCACATCGACACCGTTCTCCCAGTAGGTCCGGAAGTTGATCGGGAACGCCTGGGTGTTCTGAACCAGGAACGGCGCGAACCTGCGGCCCAACGCGTGGAATGTTCTGGCTCGGTCGTCATCCATACCATCGACGGGGTCGACGTCGCGGTACCCGGGAGCCGAGGAATCGCCATACAGCGCCAGATCGGTTGAGGCCCGCGTCGCCTTGATCGCCCGCGGCTGTGACTTCGGCATGAAGTCGAGGTAGTTCTCGATCTCTTGCGCGTCGACCGGGCGCGCGGCCAACGCGACAACTGCGCCGAGCAGTGAGTAGAGAGCGAGTCGTTGGGTCGGATTTGATCGATACGTCATGAAAGTCCGGTTCCGCTAAGAAGTCGGGATACGACCGCTAGAGCCTACGTCGTCCCGGTCTGGGATGTGAGCGACGCGGCTGGCCCTGGCTTGGTTCGGTGTTCACCGGCTTGCGCCTCGGCGTTTTCTTGGCCGCGCAAGTTTCTCGGAACAAAGGACTTCGCGATTTCGATTCTCCGGCGGCGCCTGCCGACGACCCGCGTTCGTTGAGTTCCCGATCCAGTCATAGTTGGATTCCTCCTGTCCGGATGATTTCCCCGGCCAATCGGCGGAGATCTCGGGCCTGTCGAGACCGTGAAACGGTCCGGCGGTACAGCAAGGCTCAGCGGCGAGGGAAGCGTCCCGCAAGGGGTGTGGAACGAACCGTAGGGATACCGGAAGTTCGAGAGAACGGAAGGGAAGCCCGGGGAGCTGAGCGGAAGCCGACCCGCAAGGGAAAGGGACTGCGAGGCAACCTGAAGGAATGGAACGGACCTCCGCAAGGAGGAGCGGGAAGTTCTGGCGGGAACGGAGGCGGAACCTTCGGGGGAAGCAGAAGGGAACGCGGCGAAGGGCAGTCTTTTCAAGAAAGCCCGGAGTCAGGGATCGGCGACCGACCCGCAAGGGTTGAGGCGCGGGGACCAAACGAGCCTTGAGGTCTGCTGGAAACCGAGCACGGTGGAGGGACCGAGAACACCGCTATGGGAGGCCGTCGCGGAAATCATCCGGACATTCTTTTTGTCCCCTTGCGGCCAGGCCAGGACGGCTCGAGATGGAAACCAAAGCAGCCCTCGGCTTGGGAATCGCGGCGCTGGTCAGCGGAATCGTACTGATCGCTCAGCAGCGCTATGCGATCGGGATTCCGGGCGCGATTGTGGGACTGTGGCTGGCGCTTCAGAACGCCAAGAAGCTCAGGGACCAGTCTCAGTAGGGCTGCCGCCCCACCGCTGCTACTCGCGGATCGTGCGAGGCCCGCGACGGCGGCCGCGATCCGGACCGCGCGACGGGCCGAGCGCGCTCGGATCCACGTAGCCGCTGTAGCAGCCGAGGACGTACGGGAACCCGCTCGTTGCGTGGTAGTGGTAGTCGCCTTGCGGTCCTGTGTGTCCGTTGCACTGGTCGAGCACGTTGAGGTCAGCTGACTCGACGTAGTCGTGCTTGTCCCAGGCGTACGTTGTGGGATCGCCGGATCGTTGCCAACCGCTGACGTACTCGACCACCTCCGTGCACGCCCCGTCGGCACAGCCGCGTGGGCCGTAGATGGCGAAGCCATCGAAGGACCAGCCGATCACCGGTGACGCCGCTTCGGGAGCGACACCCGACGTGAGGCAGGCAAGCAGAAGCGCGTGGTAGTGATAGTCGCCACGACGCGCGGTGTGACCCAGGCAGTCATCCAGGATTCCCACGTAGACGGGATCACCGTAGGGGTCGGGGAACTCGCCTTCGTTCGGACCGTAGATGGGAAGCCCATTCACGGCGATCGCAACCGCGCCTAGCAGCGGGATGGACGTCGAATCGTCGGCGAGTTCAGGCTGGCGGGGAAAGCGCCATTCGTAGGATTGCTCTCTCAGGTCGCTTGGAGTCGTCCGTTTGAAGGCGTAGCCGGGAATGCCGTTGCCGGTCACGACCACCTGGTCCGCCGTGCACGTGATCTCGAGCAGAGGTGCGGGCCACCGGGAATTGGCTGGATCGCGCGACACCGACGGGAATGTCTCCACCGGGCAGTCCGCCACGGCGGCCACGCTACCCCCGCCTGTGGCGGGCTGTGACAGGACCGCTTGCCCGCTAGCCGGATCCGAACCGAGGGCACCGAGACACAGAACAGCGGCTGCAGCCACAAAAATCAGGCGGACTCGGCTTTCCATCGGTTGACCCCTGCGGTTGTTTTGAACCTCTGGGGGTTCGACAACGCGGGGCCGGCGCTCATTCCGGCAAGCTCGCGATCAGCGCTGTTGGCTGCTCGTCTGGGGCCGGGTTGTAGGCCGTACGATGATGTTGCGCCAGATACACGCCGGAGCCACCGGAATACGCAGCCGCCACCGAGACGTCTCGTCCACGCTTTCGCCCGACAGCGTCAACTCGTAGCGCCCTGCGGCGAGCCCGCCGAGTTCGTACCAGCCGTCGATATCGCTGCTTGTTTCGTGGACCTGCCCCGCAGCGTCAGTGAGCGTTACACCGATCTCCGGGAGCGGCCCACCGGGGTCGAGGCGTCGGTCGGGGTCGTCGCCAGGCATTCTGCTCTGACGCTCGCGGTAAACCATCCCGTAGAGTTCGACGACCGGATCTGCGGTCTCGATTCCTTGGAGGAACGCCATGTCGGCGGCGGCCTCATCGATGAGCGCGGTGCGCGAGCAGATTCCCGTCTCATAGCGCCCCGTCGAGGCTGACTGGTTCGCATAGACCAGATAGGTCTGGTTGGTCTCGAATTGGAATCCGCAGTCGCCGCCACCGGTGCCGGTCGCGATCACCACTTCGCGCTGGCCCTGGAGACCGCGCCAGCGTTCCTGGACGCGCATATTGACCAGGTTCTTCACGATGCTCTCGCCGTTGGCTTCTTCGGTAACGGTGTCGATCCGCGTGACCCGCCCCGAGAAGATCGCCGAGGTCTGCCACCAGACCTCACACGTCGGCCGCTTGGGCTCAACGCAAGTGCACATCGATCCGGCCGCGACCGTGGTTGGCGCGGCTGCTTCCGCGGCGCGCGAGGACGCGCCGACGGCAAAAGCGAAAGTGAGCAGACAGGCCGTGAGAGCCAGCCGTTTCATCCGGTTCTCTCCAGGGGGGTGGCAACGAGAAAGACAACACAGCATACATGAGCGTCGGGGGTGGCTTCTGGTGCTGGCGGGGCCACGCTGTATGCGCCACCTCGGTCTGATGGACAGGCGTTTCCGGTCCGAATCCGTTACCCTGATGAGGTCGGGTCGGTCGCCCTGCAAACTCGGATGCAGTGGCGAGGAGCGGCACCGTACTCGCTCCGACCGTCACCAGTTTTCAAGAACGAAATGCGGTCCCTGTGCGGGCCCCCATGCCCTCGGCACCGCCGGTGGAGACGAGAAATGAAGATTCGCAACATCGCACTGCAGATCCTGATGCTTACCGTGGCCGTGATGATCGGCTCTGCGCTTCCGCTCGATGCGCAGAGTCCGGCTGCTGGACAGATCGTCGTTGTCGACGGTGAGCGCGTGACGACCGAGACCCAGATCGGTCAGCAGACCCGGGGCCGCGTCGCCGCGGCCGCCGAGGACTGGCAGGCTCGCCTGACGGCCGCTCAGCAGGAGCTCCAGACGATGGCGCAGAACCGCCAGACGCAGGCCCTGACCCTGAGCCAGGATGCGCTCTCGCAGCTTGATCGCGACATCGAGGAGCGCCAGGTGGCCTTCCAGCGCCAGCAGGACGACGCGCAGCGTCAGATGGAGCGCCTGCAGCTCGAGAGCCAGCAGGAGATCAACGACATCCTGATTCCTGTACTCGAGGAAATGGCCGCCGCTGAAGGCTATGACTTCGTGTTCGACTCGCGGATGATCACGACCGGCACGATGCTCTACTACGCCAACCGCCTCGACGTGACGGATCAGTACGTGGCCCGCGTGGATGCCGCAACGGCGGGTGGCTCCAACTAGCCGCGGCGCGCTGAAACGAAGCTATTGCGGAGCGCCGGCGTCGACGGGTTCGATGTCGGCGCTTTCGTTTATCAGCAGCTCTTTGACCAGATCGATGGGCACACCAATATTGGAGCCACCGAACTCGGGCAGAATCGCGGCGTTGACAGCGATCACGGAGCCGTCGAGCGCGAGCACGGGTCCACCGCTGCCGCCGTGCGTCGTCTCGGCGTCGTAAACCACCGCGCCCGCAGTGGCCTGGCCAACGATGCCGCGTGTTGCCAGGGGCGCCATGTAGCCGCCACGTGCCAGGTGCTGTGCCAGGTCCCAGAAGCCAACCGGGCCGTCGGAGAACAGTTCCTCGACAAAATCGGGCTCGGCACGGGCCAGGAGGGCTCGTAGTCCGGTGGGGTAACCCAGGACGACGATCTCGTCTCCCAGTGCAATGTCTGCCTCGGTGAGCCGTAGCCCGACAATTCCAACAAGGACCTCGTCGCAAACTAGAACGGCGGCGTCAGCTTCGTCGTGCACTCTGCGTGCCGTCAGCGCGAACGGCTCCGGCCTGTCCGGCAGATATCCCACCAGACGCTGCATCACCGGAATGAAACCCTGATCAACGAGGCGGGCCGCGTTCTGGTCGGATTCCCACGGCTGGGCCACATGCCGGTTCGTGACGATGTGAATGCCGTCTTCGAGCACGAACCCGGTGCCCGTGTAGCGCAGCTCAAGAGGCGGCCCGTCGCCGTCGACCGTGAGCGGTCCCGCCGGCCCGGCCCTGCCGACTCGCAGGGCGCGCCCACTCGCCGGATCAAGAAATCCGTACGCTCCCTGCACGAAGACCACAGCCTGTGATGCGTCGGTAATCACCCGGCCTCGTGCCGTCGCCCGGGATTCGAGTGCCTCGATACGAGACAAGGTGTCCTCGATGCGAAAGTCGAGCTCGTTGCGTACCTCCTCGAAGTCGTCCGCCGTGAACGCGTCAGTTTCCGAAGAGTCAAGGAGGCCCGAGATGTCGTCGATGCGAGCCAGCTGGTCGGCGAGCTGTGCCTCGAGGCGATTGTTCTGAACCCAGAGCGCGGTCATGCTGCCGAGGACCGCGACCACGACCAGCGCGGCAACGACGCGGGCGGCCGGCGCAACCTGGGTGGCCATCTCATACGGCGTACCCCGGACCAACACGCCGACCCGATCGATTGCCCCCCGCCCGCCGAGCCGCGCCGTGTCCACACAGTCGGAGATCGCTTCGCGCACGCTCTTGTAGGGAGTGGCGGCAGCGCGGGGCCGGAAACGCACCAGGACGCCGGTCTCGCCGAGCTCGAGAAGATCGCCGTCGCGCAAGTTGCGGTGGCGCACGCGTACACCGTTGACCCAGACCTTGGCGGTGGGGGCGACTTCGAGACGCCAACCCTCATCGTCCGGCAGGATGACGGCGAAGGTCTCGTCGGTGCGTGAATCTCCGGCGACCGCCGTGATCTCGCCGTCAACGTCGGCCGCCAGCGATGTGACCCCCCAGATACGGCGGGTTTGACCGCGCTGTGCGCCTGAGAGGTGGACGAGTTGGGCGATTCGGGGACGGTCAATCCGGGCCATGTGACCAGCCTAGCACTCCGACTGGGGTGCCCCCGCCGCGCGCACCACTCCCGCCGCGGGGATGATCACAGACGTGCCTCAGCCGCGACTACAGCGTCAGGTGCGGCTTCGTCGCGCGCCAGTCGTCGCTGTTGAAAATGCCGGGTGCGACTTCGATGAGACGCGGCAGCATGTGGAACACGGTTGTCTGGTTCCACTCGGCGCCGGTGCGAGTCTTGTGGCCGGCCGCGTTCAGTTCCTTCGCGATCGTGCCGAACGGCCGATCCTCGACGATGCCTTTCAGCATGTAGAGCATCATGCGAAGTTCACTCGCGTCTGGCTCAAGCGTCTGACAGTCCGCGCCAACCCGCAGGCCGTAAGGAACCGCTTCGTTGACGGGTTCTTCGACTTCGCCCTCAACCGTGCGTTCCCAGACGACGCTTACGGCGCGCCAACCGTCACGGGACTTGGTGCGTAGTAGATCGTCATCTAGACGCACCGAAAGGACTTCGTGCTTACGCTCGATCCTTGGCATCAGATTCTCCTCCGTGGCCCCGGTTTCCCGGGAGCGAACGGCGTCTGCACCCTCGTGGCACAACTCGCCCACGAACGTTAACAGGAGAGGCTTGGGGGAAGTATTGCGCACATACGGCACCTAGCGAAAGGGGGTGTTTCGGATCCGAACACTCGACCCGCGTCAGGCTGAATCAGCGCGTCGCTCGAGCGGCCGATGCTGGCCCCACCAGTCGCCGGCCTCGCGACTGCCCCACGACTCCCTGGTTTCGCAGGCAAGGAGCATGCCGGCGAGTTCTTGTGCGCTTGCCGGCCGCCGCTTCGGATCCTTTTCGAGACAGCGCATGATGATGGCCTCGAGTTCCTTCGGGATGTGCATCTCGGTGCGCCGCGAAGGGGGCATCGGAGGGGCCTTCACATGGGCCACGGCCATCGCGAGGGGTCGATCGATGTCGAACACGGTGTGGCCGGTGAGCATCCAGTAGGCAACACAGCCCAGCGCATACAGATCGGCCCTCTCGTCGATCGTCGTGACAGCCAGAACCTGCTCGGGCGCCATATACGCCGGCGTCCCTGCCATGCCTTCTTCTTGCAGGCGGGCGTCGCGCGTCTCTTCACTGCCAGCGCGCGTCACGAGCCCGAAGTCGAGCACTTTCACGACGTCGTAGGTGAGCCCGATTTTGCACAGGAAGATGTTCGACGGCTTCACGTCGCGGTGGACCTGGCCGAGCTGGTGAGCCTCCGCGAGCGAGTCGCAAGCCTGGAGCAGCAGATGGATTGCGCGTGCCGGCCGAATCGGTCCGAAGCGTTCGATGAGTTGTTCGCAGTCGAACCCGTTGAGCAACTCCATCGCGTAGTAGAACTCGCCATGATCGGTGCGGCCGAAGTCGTAGACGCGCACCGTGTGGAGCGACTCCAGGGTGGCGGTAGCCTGCGCCTCGCGCTCGAAGCGTTCGAGGACGCTGCTGGCGGCGCCTTGGTCAAGCGGATCGACCTTGTCGGCCTGGATTACCTTCACGGCCGCGGGTCGGGCGAGGAAACGATGACTGGCGCGCCAGATCTCGCCCATGCCGCCAATCGCGATGCGCTCCTGCAGCTGGTACTGCCCCATGTTGCGTGCGACGCGTGCCTCGTGGCGTAGCGCGTAGATGACCTGAGTGCCGGCCGCTGCGGTGAGAACGGAGATCACGAGCGCGAGAGCCAGGTCGGTGATCGTCTCCCGACCCACAACTGATCGCAGCGCGACGTACTGGGCGTGGTTGAACATCCACAGCGCGCCGAGGCCGAGCATCGGCACCGACGCGATCACGGACGCCACCGCGGCGGTGCGCCTCCACACGTTCGGAATGAGCATGCCGTAGACCACGATCAGGGCGCCGACGGCGATCGTCGTGTTGTAGACCTCGGCCAGTGCCAACAGGTCGGCGCCGGCAGCGAGATGATCGCTGACGACCAGATACCCGTAGGCACCGAGTCGAACGAGCGTGACCCCGACGAGGATCAGCTCGAGCAGCCGCAATCGCGACCGCGTGAACATGTGCTCGGTCCAGAGCGGGGCTGCCAGCGCTGCCATGACCACGAGGGCCGTGATCTGGAGCAACAGGTATGCAGACCCGGTGAGGAACAGACCGCGGACAATCCATACGAGCATTGCCGTCGCGAGAACGCTCGCGAAGATGCGCAACCGCGACTGCAGAAGCACCGAGGTGCCTTGGCCCATTGTCGTGCTGGCGGTCTGCACCAGCGTGACTCTGGGGCCCGAGAAGCGGTTCGTTTCGGCGTTGGCGTCTGCCTTGGACATAGGCCCAAGACTAACCTTTTCGTGGGGGGCGCGGAGCAAGCGCTGCTCGGCTAATCTAGCCGAGCTCTAAACCTCGGGAGGCGCGATGTCACGAAGCCGGCGAAACGAAGGACTCGTCCGAAATCTCGGCGTGATCGGCGCCGGTGCTTTCGTGGTCACGAACATGGTGGGTAGCGGCATCTTCACGCTGCCGGCGATCGTGAGGGTCAACGTCGGCGGCGCCGTCGAGTCGCTTGCCGTGTGGGCAGCAGCTGGCCTGCTCGGTATTTGCGGTGCGCTCTGCTACGCCGAGTTGGCGACCCGCATGCCCGATGCTGGTGGCGAGTATCGCTACCTCGAAGCCGCCTTCGGTCCACTGTGGGCATTTCTGAGCGGGTGGACCTCCTTCGTCGTGGGCTTCTCGGCCGCGGTGGCGGCATCGGCGCTTGGCTTCGCGGCCTACGTGGATCCACTGTTGCCAGGATGGCAGGCCGACGCGTCGATCGGATTCGGCGTCCAGGTGTCGCAGGGAAGCCTGTTCGCAGCGTTGATCGTTCTCGGGCTCACCGCTATCCATTCCGTCGGCGTGCGATCGAGCGGTCGCTTTCAGAGCGGCCTGGCGATCGCGGTGGTCTGCACTGTCTGGGCGCTGGTTGTCATCGGTTTTGCGACGCGCGGAGGGTCCGCCGTGGGACTCACGGCGAGCGCGCCAGCGCAGGGCAGCTGGTGGGCCGCCCTGCTTCCTGTGAGCTACGCGTACGCGGGCTGGAATGCCGCGGCCTACATGGGAGGCGAGGTTCGAGACCCAGGGCGGACGCTGCCTCGAGCCATCATCGGTGGATGTGCGTTCGTGATGCTCACGTATCTGTTCGTGAATGCGTTGTTCTTCTATGCCATTCCGGAGGCTCAGTGGGAGCCCACGATCGCGGTGGGGCAGGTGGCTGCCGAGCGTCTGTTTGGCGCGCAGGGCGCGATCGGGATCAGCGCGGTGATTGCGCTGGCGATGTTCGCCTCGGTGAGCGCCATGACAGCCGTCGGGCCACGTATCTATTTCGCCATGGCTCGCGACGGCCTGGCGCCGGCCGCGCTGGCGCGACTGTCCGAGCAAGGCAAGGTGCCGGTGACTGCGATCGTGGCGCAGGGCGTCCTCGCCGCGTTGCTCGCACTCACGGGCGCCTTCGAGGCCCTGCTGATCTACATCGGATCGTCGCTGCTGCTCTTCAACGCTCTGACGATCGCCACCCTCTTTGTCTTCCGCCGTCGAGCGGGCGAAGCGCCGGCTTTCACTGCGCCGGCGTTTCCGTTGCCCGCCATCGTTTTTCTGGCCATCACGGTGGCGGCGTGGGTCAGCGGGCTCATAGCAACCCCGGGGCCGACAATCGCCGCTCTCGCCACGCTATCGGGCGGAGCCGCCGTCTACGCCGTCGGGCGCAATCGAGGTTGGTTCGTCACCAACTAGCGCCGCGGCGTCGGTGCGGCAGCAACGCGTTCTGCTTCGTACATGCGCAGCTGGAGTGGCGTCATCTCGTGCGGCTCGGGTGGGAGCACGAGCCGCGTTGGGGCGTCCAGCTTCAAGCCCTCCTGGTTCACTTTCACCTCGATGCTCACCCGCTCGGCGTCGCCGTCCAATCGCCGGTAGGCGAGAGTGTAGTAGCGCTCGGTAAGCCGATTAACCTTCGCGGTTGCCTTCTCGAGGTGATGGGTGTGGAACGACATGGAGCCCTGTGTCTCGTCCGTGAGATACCAGAGGGAGTGCATCCCCGAATCGATTGCCACGTCGGCTGCTCGGGGCCCTTGCGGTCGACATCGAATGCACGGCGGCGTCGGCGTCGCGCATCGATTCCGCCATCATGAAGAAGAGCTGGCGGAGGTCGTAGCCCGTGTACTCAAGGTCGGCCACAGCGCTCAGGATTGGTTCCGGAGCTCGCGGCGAGACACTCGGCATGCCGGCGAGCCCGATGAGCCTCGAAGACAGTCCCCGGGAATAGAGCAGGATGTGTTTCCGTCCTTCGACGGCCTGCAGCGCCACCGCCAGTTCGTTCATACCGGACAGATACAGACCCACCATGTTTACGATGTCCAGATTGTGATCCGGCAACAGGTCGGGCAGCAGTTCGAAGCCCGCGGGCACGCCACGCGGGCGTCGCGGTGACACCGGGAAGTGTGGCCTCCCGCCGAAGTGGTCGAAGGAGCTTCCGATTTGCCCGCGGTTGATCTGCCACGTCCAGTCGGGCCCGATCCAGTCGAGACGCTCTGCCACCACATCTGGCTCGGCGGTGAAAGGAGTCAGTAGCGAAACGCCCCGGTACCCGATCGCCGCTAACGCCACCAGATCGCCGGGTCGATGCATCGTTTCGAGAAACTCGGCCACCGCGCGCTTGCAGATCTCCAGTTTCTCGGACCGCTGGAACAGGGCGTCGAGAACGAAGACGAAGTGACGGGGCACCGAGGCGCTGGCCGCTGCCGCCGGCTGGGTGGAATCGATGGTCTCGGACGACAGGTCAGTCTCGGTGACCCACGCGAGTTCGCGCGGCTCACCGTTGACGCTCAGAACGAAGTCGTCTGATCTGAGGCCGGCCACGAACTCACCGTCCTGATGAGCGCGCACCTGGAGCCGCACCAGTTCAACCCGACTGCGGAATTGCGGCGCGCGGTCGGCGTCCTGGGCGAGGCCGACAACGGGCGACCCGATGATCAGCCAGAGCGCAAGCGCAGCAGCGCTTCGCAGCGTGCGATCGATCTCAAACACGGGGACCTCGAGTGGTGTCGGGGACCGACGACCCTCGCTCCCAGAAGCCTGCACGAGGCGAGAGGCCGATGCAATGGTTAACGGAGGGTTCAGGGGCTGCGCAGCCGAGGAGTTGCGGGTTCCACATTGTGGAAGTAATGTGTATTCCACATTGTGGAAGTAATGAGGAATGCCCAGTACGTCACGACAAGGGAGCGCGCCATGGCCCAGAACCTCGGTGAGTTCGAGCAGTTGATTCTCCTCGCGCTCATGCGACTCAGCGACGACGCCTACGGCATGAGCGTGAGAACGGAGATCTCGTCGCGCACGGGCCGTGACGTTTCGATCAGCGCCGTTTACACGACGCTCGAAAGACTCGAAACCAAGGGGCATGCCGAGTCCTACGTTGGTGAGCCCACTGCTCGTCGCGGCGGTCGCCGTAAGAAGCACTACCGAATGACCGCAGCCGGGGTGACCGCGCTGGAGAGGAGCTATCAGGCGCTACACGAGATGGCCAGTGGCCTTGGCCTGGAGTCGATTTCTTGAACCGTCTCGCATCCGTTCTCGGGCGCGTAGTTCTTCTGGTCGGATTGAAACGCGAAGACCGCGAGTATCTGCGAGGCGACCTCGAAGAGGAGTTGCGCCATCGGCTCGACGATCCGGCCCGCCGAGACGCAGCCGGATATTGGTTCTTGTCGCAGGCATGCCGCGCGGCGTTGTCGCGACGGGTCGCACGAAGACTTCACTCGGACGTGATCGCGCGACGTTGGAGTCGCGATCGAACAGGGGATGGCTTGATGAGCAGTTGGGGACAGGACCTGCGTTTCAGCCTGCGGACGCTCGTTCGAGCGCCGGGTTTCACGCTCGCCGCGTTGCTCACCTTGGCGCTCGGTATCGGTGCGACCGCCACTATGTTCACTTTCCTGAACGGCATGCTGCTCAAGCCCTTGCCCTATCCGGAAGGTGATCGGCTCGTCGCCATCGAGCATGTGAGCAGTCGTGGCGGGGTTGCCCGGGCGAACTACCTGAACTACCTCGACTGGGCTGCTCGAAGTACGAGTTTCGAGTCCATGGCCGCCTACTACGAGACGAGCTTCAATCTTTCGACCATCGCCGAACCGGTGCGGGCTCAAGGAATCGTTGCGACCGGAGAGCTCTTCCGGGCTCTAGAGGTGGAGCCGTTGATGGGCCGCGGATTGTCTCCTGCTGACGATCGTGTTGACGCGCCCCGCGCCGTTGTCCTGTCCGAGAGGGTCTGGGAGCGCAGTTTTGAGCGCGACCCCGACATCATCGGCACTGATGTTCGATTGCACGGTCGGCCCTACACGGTCGTTGGGGTCATGCCGTCACCGTTCTCCTTTCCCGAAACCGGGGACATCTGGGTCGCGGCCCGGATCGATCCGGCCACGATGGATCGGGCCAACCAGTACTGGCGAGTCGTAGGTCGGCTAGCCGAAGGCGTAAGCCGCGCGACGGCGCGAGCCGAGATGGCCACCGTGGGGGCTGCGGTGGCGGCGGAGCACCCTCTCGAGCATGGCGGTTCAAGCGCCGGCGTTACGAGCCTGCGCGACAAGGTCCTGGGCGAGAACAAGGCAACGGCACTGCTCTTCATGGGCGTGGTCATCTGCGTGCAGCTCATCGCGACGGTCAACGTCAGCAATCTTCTGCTCGCGCGGGCCACCGGCCGGCGTCAGGAGGTCGCGGTGCGTGCCGCGCTCGGCGCTGGCCGGGGTCGCATCGTGCGCTGGCTGATGACGGAGAGCCTCGTCCTGGCAGTGGCCGGCGGCGCCGCCGGCGTCGCGCTCGGAGTTCGTGGGCGCGACCTCATCATCAGCGTGGTTCCGGAAGAAGTTCCTCGTTGGTTCGACTTCTCGGTGGACTACCGCGTGTTGCTGTTCCTCGTGGCGCTCACCGCCCTGAACGGGGTGGTATTCGGGCTGTTGCCCGCGATGCATGCCACGCGAGACCTTCATGCCGCGATTCAGAGTGGCGGCCAGCGGGCACCGAGCGGCCGACTTCGCCTCCGCAGCGGGCTGGTGGTGGCAGAAGTTGCGCTGGCGCTCATGCTTCTGATCGGTGCGGGGTTGATGATGAAGGGGCTCGCGAACTTCCAGCGTATCGATCCGGGGCTCCAGACCGCGGGCGTGTTGACGGCGCGTCTGTCTCTGCCGGCGGCAACGTACGAAGGCGCAAGCGAACGCGGCGCGTTCTACCGTGATGTTCTGGAACGAGGTGAGCGCATCGCCGGTGTGGAGAGCGTTGGGGCCGTTGCTCACTTGCCGTATTCGAATAGCGGAAGCGTGACCCTCGTGAGCCCCGAAGGGTTCGAGCTCGAGGACGAAAACGCGCGCCCTCCGCAGGTGATCGACAACATCGCGAGCGCTGGCTACTTCGAGACAATCGGCATTCCCTTGCTGCAGGGCCGAGCGTTCAATCCTACGGATGGTGCCGAAGCTGCGGAACGCACGGTGATTATCAATCGGCTCGCCGCCGAGCGGTTCTGGCCTGACGAGAGTCCGGTAGGGAAGCGGCTCAAGTTCGGTTTCCCCGACGACGAGTCGCCGTGGTTAACCGTCGTGGGGGTCGTGGACAACGTGCGTCACTGGAACATGAGGAACCCGGCGTGGCCGACGGTCTACACGCCGCTCGGTCAGCGTTGGCCCACTACTGCCCATCTTGTCCTCCGGGGTGCCCAATCGCCGTTGGCTCTGGTGGGGCCGGTGCGCGATGCCGTGGATGCTGTGGACAGCGACCTGCCCCTCTACGACGTCAGTCCGATGGCGAGCGTCATCCGGGCCTCCTCCTGGCAGCCGTCGGTGTTCTCCGCGATGTTCGGGGTATTCGCGGCGCTCGCACTGGGGCTCTCTTCGATCGGCCTGTACGGCGTCGTTTCGTTCTCGGTTGGGCGACGAACGCGTGAGATGGGTATTCGTAGAGCTCTCGGCGCTCTCAGTGTTGATGTGACGCGCCTGGTCGTCGGAGACGCCATGCGTCTGGTCGGTATCGGCGTCGCCGTGGGGCTAGTCGGCGCCGTCGCCGTAATGGGCCTACTCCAGTCGCTGCTAAACGGAGTGAGCGCCTACGACGCCAGTACGTATGCGGCTGTGACGCTGACCCTGGCGGGGGTTGCGTTCCTGGCCGCTTGGGTCCCCGGACGCCGCGCTGCCCGCGTTCAACCTGTCGTTGCGCTCAAGACCGACTAGTCGCGTAGCGACGAAGCTGGGTCCACCGCGGTGGCCCTGCGTGCGGGCAGCCAACTTGCCAGGAACGCCGTAGCCAGCAGGACCGTCGGTACGACGGCTAGTACCAGCGCGTCGATTCCCGACGTCCCAGGGAGGTTCGCTGCGAGAAGGCCTCCGAGGGCCAACGCGAGCACCGTACCCACGCCAAGCCCAAGTACGACCGGGATCATCGCATTCCGCAACACGAGTCGAAGGACGTCGTTCCTGGTCGCGCCAAGCGCGAGCCGAATCCCCATTTCGCGTGTTCGCTGGCTCACCGCATAGCCCACAACGCCGTACACCCCGATTGCCCCCAGAGTGAGCGCGATGGCGCCGAACAGGCCGAGCAGTGTGCTCTGCAGACGTCGAGTCGAGACGGAGATCTCAGCAAGATCCTCGAAGCTCCGCGGGGTGCCGATGGCCTGCCCCGTGCGAACCGACGCCACGGTTTCTCGTATCAGCGGAGTGAGTTCATAGGCGCCGCCCGATCGAGGCGCCACGATCATCGCCCGGAAGTTCATTGGTGCGGGCATCTGCGGGTCGGGCACGTAGAGTCGCGGCCTCACTTCCCGTTCGGGGCCATACCGCACCCCCTGCACAACCCCGACGACCTCCACCCAGCGTGAAACGATGGGACCGGCTTCGGCAGGGCCGAGGCGCACTCGCGCGCCAACCGGGCTCTCGCCGCCCCAGTGGCGACGGGCCATCGCCTCATTCACAACCGCGATCGGGCGCGACTCATCCGTGTCGAGATCGTTGAAGGTGCGTCCGTCTATCAGGCTCATCTCCATCAATTCGAAGTAGCCGGGACTCACCATCTCGATGCCCCCGGTGGGCTCCGAGCCAGGCTCGTAGTCACGACCTTCGATGATGTGGAATCCGGTTTGACCATTGCCGCCATAGAGCGGTGGCATGCTCACGTCGCCGACGCCGGCTACTTGACCAGATTCAGCGAGTCGCTCGCGCACCTGCTCGAAGAATCGAGCGATGTCGTCGATCTCGTCATACTGGAACTCCGTCGGGACGGTAATGGGGACGACGAGTCGATCCGCCTGAGTGAACCCCAGGTCGACATCCTGGAGCTGCAGGAAGCCGCGGATCGCGACGCCTGCTCCGACCAGTAGTGCGACAACCAACGCGAGTTCGGCGGCAACGAGGACGTCGCGCGTACCGAAGCCGGTGGATGCACCCGTGGCCGTGCGTGTGTCTTCGGTCCGGATGACCGACGCCGCCTGGGTGTGCGAGGCACGCAGGGCCGGCAACAGGCCGAAGAGCAATCCCGTGAGAAGGCAGATTCCGAGCGTGAATCCCAGTACTACCGGGTCGACGCCCGCCTCGTCGATGCGCGGGATGTTTCCCGGCGCCTGTGACAGCAAAGCTCGCGTCCCCCAACTCGACAAGAGAAGACCAAGCCCACCGCCGGCGAAGGCGAGTACCGCCGTTTCTGTGAGCAATTGCCGGATCAGGCGACCCCGGCTTGCTCCAAGCGCGGTTCGCACCGCGAGTTCGCGGGCTTGTTGCGTGCCGCGTGCCAGCAGGAGGTTGGACACGTTGGCGCACGCCACAAGGAGCACCAGTCCCACGGCGCCGAGCAGGATCACCAACAAGTTGCGTTGGGGCCCGGTGACCGCTTCGTGCAGGGGTATGAGCTGCACGCCCCAGCCTTCCATGGCGGCCGGAAAGCGTTCCGCAACGATGCCGGAGATCCGGTCCGCGTCGGCCTGCGCTGCCGACGTCGAAAGGTCGTCGCTCATGCGGCCGACAGCCGTGTAGATCCGTACGCGCTCAGCTGCGTCGTCGATAGTGAAGCGGCGGGTTACGTAGATCTGAGGATTACCCCAGAAGTCGGCCCGATACGACGAGGGCAGGATCCCGACTACCGTGGTCTCATTGCCGTCAATGCGGAGTGTCGTGCCAACCACGGCAGGGTCGCCGGCCCAGCGTGCTTGCCAGTAGGAGTCCGTGAGCACCGCGACATGATCGGAGTCGGGGGAGTCTTCGCCCGCTGCGAAGTCACGCCCGAGAGCAGGCTCAACCCGTAGAGTATCGAACCAGTTGGCCGAAACTCGCACTCCGGCCACCTGCTCGGGGAACTCATTGCCCTCCACGCCTAGCGACGTTCTCGTGCCGAACGCTACCGATTCGAGGCTCTGCGTTAGCTCTCGCCACTCGAGAACATCGGCGAGCGACGCGGCCCACCACCGCTGATCTTGCAGAGTGCTGTTCATCGCGACCAACTGCGACGGTTCGCCGTACGGAAGGGGTCGCAGGAGAACGGCCTGAACGACGCTGAAGATCGAAGTTGTCAGGCCGATCCCGAGTGCCAGCGTAACCACCGCCGCCGCGGTGAATCCGGGAGCAAGGCGCAGGCTTCGGCAGCCGTGGCGGAGATCGAGCAGAAAGGTAGTCACGAAAAGGTCACCGCGCTCATGGGGGAGGCCGACTGACGAATGCTGTGCCGGCCGGCGTCGGAGCCACGGCAGCCGTTCGATGAACAGCCCGACGATGGCGGCACGGAAGTTGTTGAAGCAGCACCGTGTCCAGGCCACTGGGCCGCGTGCCGAGGCCCGCTCGAGCTGCTGCTCGAACGTGTCGTCCATCGCGGCGCCGAAGCGGCGACGGAACCGCGTCGGATACATCCGCGTGATTGCGCGGTGGACCATCAGCAATGGGCGTTTTGCGAGGTTCACCGGGTGGCCTCGGAACGGAGCGCTGTCCGGGTGAGCCTCTGCAGGCGCAGGGCTTCGGCGCGCATCGCTTCGATCCCGTCGTCGGTAAGTTCGAAACGCTTGCCGGGTCGGCCGCGCCCGGAAGATGGATCCTCTCGCGCGACGATCCAACCGGAATCGACCAGAGCGTGAAGTCGGCGATAGAACGTCGCTACGGGCGTGGCGGCGCCGGACGACTCTTCCAGGGCGTCGTGGATGACTGCTGCAGTGTGGCCGCCATCGGCGAGCGCCACGAGAATCGCGAACGTAGTGGTTTCCATGCGAACGATTTTATCGTTTTGATAAAAACTTTCGCAAGGCGCCTTCTCTTAGCGCAACACCTCGGTGTCCGGATTGTTCAGCGACCAGTTGTACCAGAACGTGTCGAAGCCCTGGAGCTGCTCGACGTCACCGGCAAACTTGCCTTCGTTGGCCGCGAAGCGTGCGCCCGATTCGAGTTCGACCCAGGCGCCACCATCCTCGATGAAGCCGGCGCGAGAGACGAACGCGACGGTGGATCGGAACATCGCGGACCCTGCGGGTCGGTGCAGAAACAGCCGAGCGCCGTCCGGGAGTTCGACTACGTGGCCGCCTTCGATTGCCGCGTGCGCCACCGCGAAACGGCTGTTGCCGTGAGTGAACGCGAAGATCGGCGCCTTCGTGTCGAGGCGCTCGTCGTCGGCCATCTGTCCGCGGAAGCCTTCGTCCGAGGCCCAGTAGCTCTCGTAGCCATCGTCGCGATACTCGGCGCCATCCACCGAAAGGACTCTCGTTGTCGGATGCTTCGCGCGCCACTCCGCCCAGCTCGTCTTCTCGCTGACGGGAAGCTCGACGAGCGACGTGCCACTGAGCTGACCAGCGGTCGCGCTGCCCTTCATGATCGACCAGTACGTATCCGTCTCCTTGTCCTGCATCACGAGCGAGCTATTCACCAGGCCGCCGGAGGCCTCGAAGTTGAGCTCCAACCCGTCGTAGTCCCGGCTGTACACGACAGCCGCATTGGCAAGTGGTCACCAGACGGCGGCGAAAGCCGTATCGCCGATCTTGTCGTTGACCACCTCATGGGCGTTGAGCAGATTGACACTGTAGGCCAGGGCTTGCCCCTCGATCACGGCGCCAAGTACCCACGCGTCATCAGGGAGCTCAGCGTCCGCTGCCGCGACATACGTCGGGGCATCCACTGAGGCAATGGTGCCGCGCGCAAGCAGTTGGTTGAAGCCTTCTGGCTGTTCCTGCGCGGCAGCCGTGCTGGGAATGATTGCAACGCAGGCTGCGAGCGCGAGGCGTGAGCGGGGCATCGTGGACTCCTCCGAGTGGCAGGTGGTGGAGTCAGCTTAGTCGATCGCGCCTCGGGCCTCGGCGAACGGACGTCAGCGGGCCGACAGGTTAGGCGGCGGGTCGATGCTGCGTCAGCGCGGCCGTCGCTTCCCGAAGACCGTCCAGGCCGGCGCTGCGGTCGAAGTAGGCGAAGCCGAATTCGGTGTGGAGTTCCTTGAACTCGTTCGACAGGGCGCCGGAGGAGTAGAGGATCGTGCGCCCTTCGAGTTGCGGCTGGGCTTGGCGGACGAATCCAAGAAAGCGTCGTGCGCGCTCGAGGTCGATCGCCGCATCCGCCACCACCCCGGTGTATGCCGAGCGCGCGTCGAGCATGACTTCCGCCTCATCCAGGTCCGTTACTACATCAACGTCGAAGCCGCTGCTCTGCAGGAACCGGACCATGACGTCGCGAACGAGTTCGCTGGGGTCGACCAGGAGCACGCGTCCATCAGACGGCAGCACCGCAGGCTCGGCTGCTTCGGTCTGCTCCTCGGACGCGACGTTTGTGGCGGCGGCGGCCGGTAGGCGGAGCTTGAAGCACGACCCGATCCCTTCGGTGGTCTCGACTTCGATCATTCCCTCGTGTCGTTCAGCGGCCGAGCGGGCAAGCGAGAGCCCCAGGCCAGTCCCAGCGGAGCCCTTCGTTGAAAACAGGGGATTGAAGATCTGTTCGACGATGTCATCGCTGATTCCGGTCCCGGTGTCGCGCACGGAGAACACGATGTGGTCGCCTTCAGCAGCAACGCCGAGAGTCATGACGCCGCCCTTGGGCATGGCATCGATGGCGTTGAGGATCAGGTTGAGGAGCACTTCGCGAAGCTCCGCCGAGTTGCCGGAAACCGGCGGAAGCTCGCCCTCGGGGCTCTCCCATTCCAACTCGAGACGGCGCGTCTGCACGCGCTTGGCCCAGACTGGGCTTGCATAGCGCCACGCTTCTTCGAAGAGAGCCTGGGGCGACAGAACGGTTCGCGTGAGCTCGCCGCCATCGCCGGTCCCCAATCGCGTCCATGCGCCCAGGCGCTCGACGATCGTGAGCCCTTCCTTCGTGGCAAGGTCGATGGCGTCGAAACGGCTCGCCGCGTCGTCGCCGCAAGGCGGTATGCCGCAGATCGAGCCCTCGTCGTGGGCTTGTGCGCCCTTGCGCAATGCCTGCGAAGCGACCAGTACGGTCGAGAGGATGCCGTTGAAGCTGTGGGCGACGCTGCTGGTGATCTGCGACACCATCTCCATCTTCTCGGAGCGTTCCATCGCTTCCCGCATCTTCGCCTGCCGAAAGATGATCCCGATTGCTTCGGCGACGTGCTGCGTCGTGGTGACGATGCTCGGGGAGAAGCTCGTGCCCTTGCGGGCTACCCGGAGGATCACATGGCCGAACTCGGCGTCCGCCAGATGCACCGGGCAGAGGAGAAGAGAGGTAAATGGGAGATCGTCGACGAACTCCCGCACGGACTCGGTGACGGGATCGGTACGAATATCGTTGATGACAACCGGCTCGCCTTTGTCGATCACGGCGACGAGTTCCGGGTAGCGTTCCGGTGTGAGCTCGAACGTGCCGTTGTCGTCATCGTCGCTGCTGCCGATAACACGAACCTCATGCCCTTCGATCTGCACAAGCGACGCGCGGCTGCTGCCCGGATAGGCGTTCTGCGTGTCGACGAGAACCTGCCGGATGACGTCCACGGCGTCGAAGTCTTCAGAGAACGCCACCGATAGCTTGGAGACCCAGCCCACCAGTTGGCCCTGCAGCGCGGCCTCGCGCATGCGGCTGCGACTGGCGTCGAGTAGTCCGCCATAACCGACGCCAACGCTGAACAAAAAGCCCAGTCGCCCAATGAGTTCGGGAGACTGGAGCAGATGCATGCCGTGTTCGAGCGCCATGAACGCGCCGTAGCAGCCCACGACAAGCGCGGTGCCGGCTACTGCGCGGCGCAACTGGCCGGCGAGCGCGACGACCGCGAGGAGCGCGAAATATGCAAAGAAGAAGTCGCGAGCGAAACCCTGGCCGAGCCACATCGCACCGACGAGCACAACGGCATCAAGTCCGGCGATCGTCGGCAGAAGGGCCTGGTGCTCCCATCGGGAGTCTGAGATTCGCGCGAGCGCCACGTTCGACGCCGCAACGACAGCGAGCAGACCAAGTTGGCCCACCGACGCTGTGGCGGCAGTCGTCAGGTATGCGAGAGCAACGAACATGACCCACCGAATGAGGGTCACGATGCGGCGCTGGCGGTCGATACTCAGACTCATTGGGACAGAGAAACTCCGTAGATCAGAACAGATGCACCAAAGTGTATTAAAGAGCACCATAAGTCAGAAGAACAAAATGAAAGCTCCTTCTGGTCGGCGCTGTCGGGTGGTCTTAGCGCTTCGGGGTGACGCCGAGGCCGTGCCCATCAGCGGGGCTCAGGAAACCCTCCGAGAGCGCGAGGGCGCCCGTCGTCGGATCGTTCAGCAGATCCAGATGACCGTCGAGGTCGATCCACACGCAGCACTTCGCTGCCAGGGCGAAGCTCAACGCCGCAGCGATGGCCAGCGCCGCCTCGTCCATGCAGCTCACCATGCACCGGAGCCCGCGTTCCGACGCCAGTGAGTCGATCTGCTGGGCGGCCCGAATGCCGCCGCACTTCATCAGCTTGATGACGGCACCGTCGATCGCGGCTGCGTCCACGAGGGGCCGCGCGTCGTCCTCCTCGAGCACCGCCTCGTCTGCGATCAGGGCTGGGCGTGGACCCTTGGCGCGAGACGCTCGAGCCCGTAGTTCGGCCATTTCAGCAACCCGATCGCGGCTCAGCGGTTGTTCGACCACCGACAACGCGGCCACGCGAGTGGCGTCGAGGAACCGGATCGCCGCAGGCAGGTCGTAGCCTTCGTTGGCGTCGAAGCGCAGATCGATGGCAACGCCGAGGTCTTCTCGAAGCGCCAGCATGCGCGCCACGTCCAGTTCGACATCGCGTCCTCCTTTGACCTTGAGTGCCCGAAATCCCCGCTTCACGAAGTCGGCACCGCGTGCGCGGGTCTCGGCCAGACCGGAGATTCCGATCGTGATCGAGGTGGGCATCGGTTTGGCCTCTGCGCCGAGGAACGCGTGGAGGGGGATTCGCTGTTGCCGAGCAGCGAGATCAAGCCAGGCCATCTCGATAGCGGCTGTGGCCGCGGGGGGCGACTCAAGGTCGTCGGCACCCCGAAGTTGCTCGAGCGATGTGATTCCGGGGAGCACGAGGCAAGCGTCGTCGAGAGCGCTCGCGCAGTCGCTGAAGGACTCGCCCGTGACTTCCTCCGCGGGGCTCGCGCAGCCGTAGCCCGAGAGGCCAGACGTGTCGGTCAGCTGGACGAAGTAGTTGGTGGCGCGATCGTACGTCTGGTACGCGATTGTGTAGGGCTCGGCGAGTTCGAAGTCGTGCGACCAGAACTCGGCATCGGCGATTCTCATCGCTTGGGATGCAGGTCCGCCAAGACTTCAACCAGCCGATGAATCTCGTCTCCCAGCGGATTGACCACGGGTAGCCCGGTTTCGGTGGCCAGCCTCGCGCTCGCCTCCGTAGCCTGAGTGGTGTCGAGAGATTCGGCGTTGAGCGTCACAGCGACGACGCGTGTCGGCGCGATCAGTTCAATGGCGGCGACGTGTCGGGACACCGCGGGAATCGGATGACCCGGGAAACCGTCGTACTCGAGGCGCGCTGGGGCATGCTGGAGAATCGTTGCAGTGGGGCGCGTTGCGGCCAGGATCTCGAAGCCTCCGGGGTAGGCGGGATGCATCAAGCTGCCCTGGCCCTCTACCAGGATGATGTCGGGGTTGCCGTCCTGCCATGCGTTCCAGACCGCATGCTCGAGTTCCCCGGCCACGAAATCGTTGACCAGAGAGTCGAGCACGATCGTGTGACGGAACCCCTGTAGCCAGGCGGTCTGTCCGGTACCTACCACGCTGGTCGAGATGCCAGCGGCCAGGAGTGCCTCGGCAAGCAGGACAGCAGTGGTGCGCTTGCCGACCGCCGAATCGGTTCCGAGAAGCGCCACTACGGTGGCGCCGACCTCATCGATCTTGCCGCTGAAGAAGTGCAGCTTCTTGCGGGGCGGCGGCATGCGCACGTCGCGCAGACGCACGCCGGCGTCGAAAGCGGCCTCGCTAATCTCGACGTCCTCGTTGAGGAACGTGTGGAGGCCGCAATCGACGTTGAGCCCGGAGTCGATCGCCTCGAGCACCGTGCTCCGCGCGCGGTCGTCCAGTTGACCGCCATCCGGTGCCATGCCGATAACGAGGTGCGTGGCGCGTTTGCCTGTGAGTTCGGTGGCTTCGAGCCCCGCCGACAGATCGCCGACGAGCGGAATGCCGCGGGGCGTTCCATCCAGAACCTGGCCAGCATCCTGGCAGAGCCAGCTGGAGTCGAGTACCGCAGCGACGTCGTAGCGGGAGGTGCTGCGCACGAGGCCGTGAGCCGTCTTGCCGTAGGTGTTGCCGTAACAGCCCTCGCAGTAGATCACGGCCACGCCGTCGGGCTTGTCAATTCGGTACATCTCGCACTCCGTGTTGGTGCCGCGATGATACTCGGGGAGTACGCTGTGGGCATGATCCGTATCAACGACCAACTCAGCATTCCGTCTGACGAACTGCGCTTCACAGCGTCGCGCGGTGGTGGGCCTGGTGGTCAGCACGTGAACAAGGTGGCGAGCCGGGTCACGCTGCGATTCGACGTTGCCGCGTCGCGAGTGCTATCGGACTATCAGCGCGCCCGGATTCGCGAGGTTCTTGCCAGTAGGCTCACTCGCGATGGCGAGCTGTTGTTGTCGTCGCACGAGTCGCGCTCTCAGGCCGCCAATCGCGCGGCTCTGACGGAACGTTTCGCGACGCTGATCCGCGACGCCTTGCGGCCTCGCGAGACCCGGCGGAAGACCAGACCCACGCGCGGCTCCAAGGAACGCAGGGTCCAGGCAAAGAAACGCCGGGCGGATGTGAAGCGCACCCGCGGGAAAGTACGAAGAGACGACGGGTAGGCACGAAATAACGAAACCTGATGGTTGCGGTCGGCGTTAAAGGGAGAGGAAAACGAACCTCTACCCTGACCCTGGCGCACCATGAACTTCGCTAACGATATTCGCTACGGCCTCCGCATGGTCGTGAAGCAGCCGACGGTTTCGATCATCGCGATTCTGGCCCTGGCGCTGGGCATCGGGCTGACCACGACGATGTACTCGATCGTCCACGGCGCCTTGGGCGACCTGCCGTTTGAAGAGCCCGCCGAGCTCGTGCATCTGGATCAGACGAATCCGTCGCTCGGCATCAACGGGATGGGCATCGACCACTACGAGTATCAGGACTGGCGCTCGCAGCAGACGACGTTCGAGGACATCGCCGCCTACTACCAGGGCACGATCAATATCAGTGGGAGCGAACGTCCGGTGCGCTACGAAGGCGCCTTCATGATGCCGGAAGTATTCGAATTGCTCGGCGCGCAGCCGCACGTTGGCCGTCTCTTCACAGCCGACGATGCGCGGCCGGGTGCGGATGCGGTGCTGCTGCTCGGCTACACGATGTGGCAGAACCACTACGACGGCGATCCGAGCGTGGTCGGGGAGCAGATTCGCATCAATGGGCGTCCAGGGACCATCGTGGGCGTGATGCCCGAAGGGTTCGCCTTCCCGATGGCCGAGGAGGCGTGGACCGCACTGGCGATCGATACGACCACGGCCGACCGCGGCCAGAACCGGCAGCTCAACGCGCTGGGCCGGCTTCGAGATGGGGTCGAGATCGAAACGGCGCTGGCCGAGCTCAACGGCATCGCCGAAAGACTCGAGTCGGAGTATCCCGAGAGCAACGAAGGTGTGCGTGCGGGCGTGGTTCCGTATGTCCGCGAGTTCATTGACCCGCAGACGATCGCGATGCTCTGGACAATGCAGGGCGCCGTGTTCATGGTGTTGCTCATCGCGTGCGCCAACGTCGCGAACTTGCTGCTCTCGCGAGCGCTGGATCGATCACGCGAGGTCGCGGTGCGCGCTGCTCTCGGAGCCAGTCGCCGTCGCGTCATCGGGCAGATGCTTACCGAAGCGTTGGTGCTGTCCGCGATCGGTGGCGCGCTCGGCATGGCGATCGCCTACTACGGCGTGCAGTGGTTCAACGGGCATCTCGCCACGATCCAGGTTCCCTTCTGGATCACAGTAGCTCTCGACTGGCAGGTCATGGCGTTTGCCGCGGCGACGGTCGGGGTTGCGGCTGTGATGGCCGGCGTCGTGCCTGCCTGGCAGATCACGGGCGCGAACCTCAACGACATTTTGAAGGACGAGACGCGCGGCTCCTCCAGCTTCCGCATGGGCCGCATCAGCCGTGGACTGGTGGTCGCCGAGGTGGCGCTGTCGTGTGGCCTCCTCGTGGGCGCCGGTTTGATGATCAAGAGCGTCACGCAGCTCCGCACACTCGATCCGGGCTTCCGGACCGACGTGTACTCGGCGCGGCTGGGCCTGTTCGAGGCGGACTACCCCGAGGTCGAACAGCGCCGAGAGTTCTTCAGTGAATTGACGCGCCAACTGAACGATCAGCCGGGAGTCGAGGCTGCGACTCTTGTTGATGCCATGCCCGGGACCTTCCGGGGCGGTATGAGCCGGCTCTCGGTGGAGGGCGAGGCTTACGCGGCACGCGAAGATCACCCGCTTGCCAACGTTGCGGTGACTGCCCCGGGATACTTCGACACGTTCGAAACGGATCTTCTGCAGGGGCGTGACTTCAACCCCGAGGACACGGCGGACGGGCTACCTGTGGCCATTGTGAACACAAGCTTCGTCGAGCGGTTCTTCCCCGGTGTGGATCCCGTCGGCCGTCGGTTCAAAGAAGGCACTGAGGACGGCGACGGCAACGCCTGGCTGACCATCGTCGGCGTAGCGCCGGACATGTACATGGAGGGTGTAGGCAATCCGGGTCAGCAGCCGCCGCAAGGGTTCTACGTTCCGCTGGAGCAGGCCGATCGTCGCTTCATGAGCATCGTTGTGCGGGGCACCAGCGAGTCCATGCAGCTGTCGGATCGGGTACGACAGACCGTGGTCGGTCTGGACGCCAACATCCCGCTCTACTGGGTGCAGACGCTGCAGACCGAGATCGATCAGAACACATGGTTCTTCAACGTCTTCGGGATGCTGTTCATGGTGTTCGGCGGAGTCGCCCTGTTCCTCGCCGCGATCGGGCTCTACGGCGTGATGTCGTTCGCCGTCGGCCGCCGCGAGCAGGAGGTTGGCATTCGCATGGCACTCGGTGCACAGGCTGCAGATGTGCTCCGCCTCGTCGTGCGGCAGGGCCTGTGGCAGGTCGCTGCGGGCCTCGTGCTTGGCGGTGGGGCTGGCGATTCTGGCGGCCGGCGGTCTGGAGCTCGTGCTGTTCCAGGTGGACCCGCGTGATCTCGGTGTCTACGGACTCGTTCTGACGGCGCTCGGGACCACCGGGCTTCTTGCCTGCGTGATCCCGGCCGCTCGTGCTTCGCGAATCGCACCGGTGGAGGCTCTGCGCAGCTAGTCCCGGTTGGCGTCGCGGCAGCCGCCTGAGTAGGCTAGGCGCGGTTTCCGCCAACCCGGGATGACCGTTGCGCCTCTCCCCGCGATTCTTCTCCAGCAAACTGAGCGCCACGCAGCGCCGCGTGTACCGCGCCGTAACCGGATGGTTCGTGTTCGTTGCTGCCGCGATGCTGTGGCCGCTGTACACGCCGTTCGCCCGCGTTCGCCCGCTCGTCCTGGGAATGCCGTTCTCTCTCTTCTGGCTGGCATTCTTGCTCGTCGCGTCGTTCGGCGTGGCGTTCGCCATGTATCGATGGGAGTCGCGCAGCTGATGCCCGCCTGGGTCATCGTCACGAGCGTGGCAGTTGGATATCTGCTGGTCTCGCTCGGAGTCGGGCTGTTGTCGGGCCGCAACGCATCGAAGGGGCCCGAGGGTTACATTGCCGGCGATCGCACGCTCGGGTTTCTGATCCTCTACTTCGTCATGGGCGCGTCGATCTTCTCTGCGTTCGCTTTCCTGGGCGGGCCCGGATGGGCGTACTCACGTGGCGCCGCGGCCTTCTACATCCTGGCCTACGGAACCGTCGGCTTGATTCCCTGGTACGCCTTCGGGCCACGGGTCGCCGCGCTCGGTCGCCAGTTCGGTTACGTGACCCAGGCCGAGCTGTTCGCGCACCGTTTTCAATCGCGGTGGCTCTCGGCAATTCTGGCGATCATCAGCCTCGCCGCCTTCGTGCCTTACCTCACGCTGCAGATGCGCGGAGCGGGCTACGTCTTCAATGTGGTGACCGAGGGACGCGTGCCCGAGTGGCTTGGCGCCGCCATTGCCTACGGCGTTGTCGTGATCTACGTGCTGGCCTCGGGCGTGATGGGCGTGGGCTGGACGAACACATTCCAGGGCATCTTCATGATGGTCCTCGCCTGGGGCCTCGGGCTGTATCTGCCATACAAGCTCTACGGTGGCGTAGGGGCCATGTTCACCGAACTGGCGGCGGCCGTGCCCGAGATGCTCGCGCCCCCCGGCCTGGACGCAGCTGGTGCGGCGTGGACCTGGGGTGGATACGGGAGCGCCATTGCGGTTTCGGCGATCGGGTTCTCGCTCTGGCCGCACTACTTCATGAAGATCTATACGGCGCGCAGTGACGACGTCCTGAAGAAGACGGTGATCTTCTATCCGACCTTCCAGATCTTCCTGATTCCGATTCTCTTCATCGGCTTCGCCGGGATTCTGCGCTACCCGGGCGTCACGCCGAATGAGGCGATCCTGCCCACGATCCTCATGTCGATGGACCTGCCGGCTGTCGTCGTCGGCCTTTTTTGCGCCGGTGCTCTGGCGGCCTCGATGTCCACCGGTGACGCGCTGCTCCATGCGGCAGGCTCGATCATGGTGCGCGACTTCTGCTGCGTGCTGTATCCGCGCAAACTCACGGACGGCGAGCAGACGCGCCTGATCCGCATTCTTCTGATTCTGATCTCGTTGCTGGCCTACTACTTCGCGATCGTCTCCGAAGTCTCACTGGTGGCGCTGTTGCTCATGTCGTACGGCTTCCTGGTGCAGATCGCTCCGGTGATGTTGTCGACGCTGTACTGGGCGCGCTCCACCCCCCAGGGGATCCTCGCTGGTCTCGTCGCCGGCTGCGGCACCGTGATCATCTTCCAGTGGTTCCCGGCGTTGCAGTGGCAGCAGATCCAGCCCGGTATCTTCGGGCTCCTCGTGAACCTGGTGGTGCTCATCACGGTGTCGCTCGCGACCCGGCCGATGGATGAAGGCCACGTGGCGCAGTTCGTCGTGGACTGAGTCGCCGATTGCGTTGAACCGCCGACGCTGTCCGACGACTGAGTGGGTAGAAGATCACGAGATCGAAGGAACCCCATGACGCGGTCACAAGATCAGGTCATCGACGCGATCCTGGTGCTGCGGTGTCAGTCGGGCGACTCCGGGGCGTTCGAAACGCTCGCGGGACGCTGGCAGCGTCGTCTGCTGGCACATGCGGCGCGCCTGCTGGGCGACGCCACGGCCGCCACCGACGCGGTGCAGGATTCTTGGGTGGCGATCGCCAGGGGACTCCGCCGTCTCGATGATCCCAACCGGTTTGCTGGGCGTATCGGATTGTGCGCAACAAGTGCGCGGACCGTATCCGACGCGCTCAGCGCGATCGCAGGCGCGACGTTCCGTTCGACGGCGCACTTACGGAGACTGCGACCGAAAGCGGCCCCGACGACGCAGATTCCGGTGATCGCGCAAGCCTCGTTGCCCAGTTGCGAAAGGCCGTTCGTGCGCTGCCGCCTGAGCAACGAACTCTGTTGACTCTCTTTTACTTCGACGGCCTCGGCGTGACCGCAATCGCCGAGGCCATGGACATACCCGCTGGAACCGTGAAATCCAGGCTGTTTCATCTCCGAGCACGCCTGCGGAAGACGATGGAGGAATGAAGATGGACAAATTCGATGATGCGCTGCGCGAAGCGCTAGGTGACGAGGAACGCAAGGTGTGGGACGAACTGGTAGATCCCACGCCGCTGCAGATGGCCGGCGATCTGTTCCGGAGCCGACTCCGTTGGTTCCACGTCGTGGCGGCCATCGAGGCGCTGGTGGCCCTGGGGCTCGGCGTGTGGACGCTGTCGAAGTTCCTGGCCGCGGACGAGGCGCTCACCGCGCTCCGGTGGGGGCTCGCGTTCGTAGGCTGTGCCTGGGCCCTCTGGGCCATCAAGATGTGGTCGTGGCTGCAGATGCAGCGCTACGCCCTCACGCGCGAACTCAAACGGCTGGAGCTTCAGGTCGTGCACCTGAGCACGCGCATTGACGCCACGGTGGGGGAGGGCGAACCGTCCTAGTCTTCGGGAGTGATGTCGATCACGTCGCCAGATTCCGGCTCGTCGGCGCGTTCGTTCTTGCGGCTCGCGAGCAGCACGGTGACGACGGCGAGCAGGATCTCGTCGGCCAATGGCAGCAGGTCCGGGATCACCAGGTCGAACAGAAAGAGCGTGGCGGCGATCGCGAACAGCCAGGGGTAGCGCAGTCGCCCGAAGAACTGCATGAGTAGTGCGATTAGCGGTGAACGCACGTCAGTCTGCTCCGGCCAGCGCCCTGGCCAGCGCGGCGTTGCCATCCAGAGCCGTTTCGAGTTGCTCGATCGGTACATGCTCCTTCACGGTGTGCGCGAGTCCTTCGTCGCCCGGGCCGAAACCGATGCAGACCATGCCTGCCGCCGAGAAGTGGCCGCCGTCCGTGGCGAAGTTCCATGTCCCAACAGAGTCGGTCGGGCCGATGATGGGCTCGAGGGCCGAACGGGCAACGTTCAGCGCGGCGTGATCCTCTGGCAGGATGTAGGCAGGATTGTTGCCCTGCATGCGCGCCGTATGGCCGGTCCAGGTTGCTAGCTCTTTGATGGGCAGCACCGCCTCGGCCGTTGCGCCCTCGACGAGGCATTCATCGAGTAGCTCCTGGAGCTTGGTCTGGGCGTCGAATCCGGTCTCGCCCGGAACATGACGCCAGTCGCAGTCCAGCCAGATCTCCGCCGGAATGACGTTGCTGCTCGTCTGGTCGGTCCGGATCAGAGTCGGCGCTACCGAGCTTGCACCGAGATCGTCTTGCTGAGCCATCTCGAGCTCCGGCAAACGCGATAGGACCTTGGCCAGCACGTCGTACGGGCTCACACCCAGTTCCGGCACGCTCGCGTGCACACTGCGACCTGTGATGTGCACCGTGAGAAGCGACCGCCCGCGGTGACCGCGGCGTAGCTGGTTGCGGCTGGGCTCGCCAATGATGACAACCGGGAAGTGGCGTGACTCCGCCATGAAGCGCGCACCGACGCCACCGATCTCCTCCTGGACTACTGCGCTCACCCATACGTCCCCGGCCGGCGATTGGGAATCCTCGAGCAGCCGAGCGACACCGTAGACCTGCGCTGCGAGCGGGCCCTTGATGTCGACCGCACCACGACCCCAGAGGCAGTCATCGTGGATCTCGCCACCGAAGGGAGGGTGTGGCCACTGTGCGTGATCTCCCACGTCGACATGATCGAGGTGGGTGTTGAACATCATCGGGGTGCGGTCTCCGCCGGGAATCCGGCCGAGCACGTTGCCAGCTCCGTCGATTTCAACGTCCGAATAGCCCAGCGCCGTCATCTCGTCGCGCACGAGCTCCGCGGTGGACTGTTCGTCGCCCGGTAGCCCTTCAGTACGGATGAGACGTTGGGCGAAGTCGACGCAGCGATCGAGGTCAGCGGTCACGGCTGATCCGTTCCATTCCCATCAGCTTGTCCGTGCCGAGCAGTTCGTCGTCGTTGTTGCGGAACCACGACCGCACCTTCGGGATACGCATATCGCCATCCTGGATACGGTCCAGGATGATGTACTCACCATCGTTGGCCGACTCGTCGTGATAGAAGCGATAGCCGGTCAACGAGTAGTCCTCGGGGCTGAAATAGAAGTACCAGGTGTCGGTGCCCACTTCCGGATCGTAGGTGACCCGGACCTGCCATACCTCTTCGCCTTCGAATTCGGTGCGTACCGCCAGCGGGTCGACGATGGTGCCCTCGTCACGGAGCTTCATCGGCAGTCCGTAGAGGTATGTGTAGTAGTCGCGCCAGCGCAACATCCGGTCACAGCTCAGCTGGAAGCGCTCCGTCTCCTGCTCGGTGAATTCGCTCGAACCGTTGAAGGTGGTCCAGCACTCATCGCCGGTCACCGTGGTCTCGGTAACCCGACCGAAACGCTCCATCTTCATCCAGAATTTGCTGGCGCCGTTGTCGATGATGAGTTCCGTGGTGCGGGTGCCCATGATCGGCAAGGTCTGGACGAGATTGAAGCTGAAGCTGCCCGAGCTCCACAGTCCGTCCGGATCGTGGAATTCAATGCTCCGGTCGAGAACATCGGTCGCGGACATCTCCTGGCCGGTCAGCGGAAAGGCAAAGGCCACCAGAGCTGCCATGGAGACTGCAGACAGGGTACGGAACATCGTGCGCATGCTTACCTCGATCGTGCGGAGCGGACACAGCAAGTCAATCGCATCCGCCGTGCCGCGACAACGCCTTGTCGGCGCCCCATGTAACGGATTACCCTCGCGGCCTCGATGGCCCCGACGGCTGTCACGATGGCGAGGCTGCTTTTTGATGACCGATCACCCTGGCCTGGCGCGCCTGCGGAACGAGCGGGCCGTTGCGATTATCCGTACGGATTCCCAGGAAGTAGCGGCCGCCGCGATGGCCGCCGCGGTGCGCGGAGGGTTTCGCGTCATCGAGTTCACCCTGGGTTGTCCCGGCGCCTACGAACTCGTGCGCGACTTCGCCAGCCGCGACGAAGCCCTGCTGGTCGGCGTCGGCACCGTGTTGGAAACATCCGAGGTGGAGCTGGCCCTGGCGGCCGGCGCAGAGTTCATCGTCTCACCCAACACCGACGAATCCGTGATTCGAGCCACCGTCGAAGCCGGTGCGGTTTCGGTGCCTGGCGGCTACACGGCCACTGAGCTCCACGCGGCACATCGAGCCGGCGCGCAGCTGCAGAAGCTCTTTCCGGCTCCAGCCCTGGGCCCGGCCTACGCCCGTATGGTGCTCGGCCCGCTGCCCTTCCTGAACCTGGTGCCGACGAGCGGTGTGACTCCCGACAACGCTGCGGACTGGCTCGATGCAGGCGTATTTGCCGTTGGCTTCGTGACCCCCCTCTTTGACCCCGACGATCTTTCCGAACGACGCTATGACGCGATCGAGCTACGTGCGCGGCAATGCATTGCCGCCGTCGCTGCCGCGTCCTGACCCGGAGCAGATGCACATGCGCACCTATCGAACTCTCATGCGACTCAGTTTCCTCGCCGTGTTCGCGGTTGTGACATTCGGGGCTGCGGGCCAGGAGGGCCGTGCGATCGAAATGGCCGACATCCTCGACTGGAAGTCGCTCAGGGCACGCGCGGTCTCCGACGATGGTGCCTGGCTGGCCTACTACCTCGCGCCGACAGAGGGGAACGCCGAGGTGGTGGTGCGGTCGCTGACCGACGATGCGGAGCACCGGTTCGATGTTGGGGAGCTGCCGATGTTCGGCGGCGGTCGACTCGAGTTCTCTTCGTCCGGCGCCTGGTTGGCATTCCAGATCCGCGCCGGTCGCGAGGCCGCGGCCAAGAGTAAGACGCCGCTTCCGAACTCGGTCGGGCTTGTTGATCTCGCAACGGGCGAAATGACCAAGGTCGAAAGGGCGCAGGCATTCGCCTTCGGTGGGGTCGACGGCGGCTGGTTGGCGATTCACAAGATGCCTCCAGAGGGCCGCGACGACAACGACTGGCGCGGCTCGGATCTCTTGCTTCGCCGGCTCACAGACGGAACGACACTGACTGTTGGCAACGTCTCGGGCTACGCCTTCAACGAATCCGGCAACTGGTTGGCGACGGCGATCGATACCGAAGGACGTGCTGGCAACGGCGTCCAGATCCGCGAGATGGCCACGGGTCGGGTCGTGCCGCTCGACTCTGCCGAAGCGGCGTACAAGCGTTTGCGCTGGCATGACGACGGCGACGCCTTCGCCGTGCTCCGAAGCGCCAAACACGACGACTACGAGGACGAACTCGTATCGGTCGTGGGCTTCTCGGGCATAGGTGCCGGCGAGCCGCATCGGGCCGAGTACGACCCCGCCTCCGATGAAGCGTTCCCCGACGGCATGACCGTGAACGCGAACCACAATCCAGAGTGGTCCGATGCACGCGATGCGTTGATCTTCCGGATTCACGAGGTCGAAATGACGGCCGCGGCGAAGGCGGCTGCCGAAGCAGATGCCGAGGCTGAAGAGACCGCAGCGCCAAGCGATGGCGACGTGGATACCGCTGACCTGGTGATCTGGCACTGGCGCGATCGGCGACTGCAGTCGCGGCAGCAGGTCGTACAGGGGGCCGATCGAAACTTCGGCTATCTGGCGTCCTATCGAATCGATGACAACGAGTTTCTGCGATTCGCCGATGACGATCTGCGCAACGTGACTCCAGCTCCGGGGCATCGCTGGGCAATCGGCCGAGACAACGAGAAATACGAGCGCCAGGCAAGCCTCGACGGGCGCAACCTGGCGGACTACTGGATCGTCGATATGCACACGGGCGAGCGCCGCATGGCCATCGAGGGCACTCGTTACGCCTTCGGCTCGTCGCCCGCGGGCACCCACTTCCTGCATTACAACGACGGCAACTTCTTCTCGCTGGACCTCGCCTCGGGCGAGTCTGTGAATCTGACCGGCGACCTCGGCGTGCCGTTCTGGAACGTCGAAGACGACCACAACGTCGTGAAGCCTCCGGTCTTCCAGTTCGGTGTCGGGTGGACCGACGACGGCGACCACATCCTGCTGTCCGACGGTTGGGACATCTGGAAGATGGGCGCCGACGGGAGCAACCCCACGAACCTCACCGGCAATGGGCGCGACGAGCAGATTCGGTACCAGCGCGTGATGCGTCTCGATCCTGATCTTGATGGGATCGACGACACGGCCCCGATGTACGTCACGACCTATGGCGAGTGGACAAAGAAGCGAGGCATCGCTCAACTCGACCCGGGTGGAGGCGTGACCAACCTTCTGTGGGATGACGCTGCCTTCGGCGGGCTGATGAAGGCCGAGGCTGCCGACGTCTTCGTCTACACGCAGGAGACCTACGCCGAGCCGCCCAACTTCCGCGTAGCGGACGCGGCGCTCGCCAGCGGACGCGTGGTGAGCGACACGAATCCGCAGCAGGATGAGCTGGCGTGGTCGTCTGGTGTCCAACTCGTGGACTACGAGACCACCAAGGGCGTGAAGCTCCAGGCTGCACTGCACCTGCCAGCCAACTACGAGCCCGGCCGCAAGTACCCGACGATGGTCTACATCTACGAGAAGCTGTCGCAGGGCGCGAACAACTTCTATGCGCCGACGGCCAACGGTTTCAACAAGTCCGTGTACACGAGTGCCGGATACGCGGTGCTGATGCCTGACATCGTCTACGAGGTGAACGATCCCGGTCAGTCTGCGGTGTGGGCCGTCATGCCGGCACTCGATGCGGCGATCGAAACCGGGGTCGTCGATCCCGAGGCGGTAGGCCTGCACGGCCATTCGTGGGGCGGCTATCAGACATCGCATCTGATCACCCAGACGAATCGATTCGCTGCTGCGATTGCCGGCGCCCCACTGACCAACATGATCAGCATGTACAGCCTGATCTACAAGAACAGCGGCAACGGCAACGGGCAGATCTTCGAGGCCAGTCAGGGACGTTTCACCGGCGGCCCGTGGGATGTCACCGACGCGTATGTCCGGAACTCACCCGTGTACCACGCGGAGAACGTCACGACGCCGCTCATCATCCTGCACAACGATCGCGATGGCGCTGTCGACTTTACCCAGGGCGTCGAGTACTACAACACGCTGCGACGGCTCGACAAGAACGTGGTGATGCTGCAGTACGTGGGCGAAAACCATGGCCTGCGGGACCCGGCCAACCGCAAGGACTACACCGTGCGGATGCGTGAGTTCTTCGACCACTACCTGCGCGACCTGGGGATGCCCGGCTGGCTGCAGGAAGGCGTCGACTACCTCGATCTGGATAGTCATCTCGAGGCGCGAGCCAAGGCGATCGCCGACGAAGTAGAAGCCGCCCGCGCGACTACTGACGCCGTCGACGAAGGCGAAGAGGCTGAAACCGAAACGGCCGAAGACGAAAAGGAAGAAGGAGGACGCTCCGAATCCGCTCGATGAGAACAGCTGCGAATCGAGTTGCGACGTTGGCGCTGGCTGCGCTCGCGGCGACTTGTGCGCCCGCGTCACCGCCCCTGCTTGCTTACGATGCCGCGGCTCACGCGGAAGATGTCGAGGCGTGGCGGCAGTGGCGCCATGCGGAGCTGACCAAACCCGATGGGTGGCTCTCCCTGTCGGGGCTGTACTGGTTGCCACCGGGCACGTATCGGTTTGGCTCGGATCAAGAGAGCGACCTGGTGTACACCCGCGATGGTGTACCCGCGCACCTCGGAACATTCGAGGTGACGACGGAACGCGTGACCTTCGAGCCTGACGAGAGCCTGGAGATCATGGTGGGCGATGCGCCGCTAGCGGAGACGCTGATCTTCGATTCGGCCTGGCGTGATCAGGAGGGCGTCAGCGTTCCTGAACTGGTCCTCGAGGAGCTGCGCTGGTACGTGATCGTGCGCGAGGACCATCTCGCGCTGCGAGTGAAGGATGCGATCTCGCCTCGCGTTGTTGACTTCGCCGGCATGCCGAATTTCGAGCTCGCGGCCGACTGGCGTTTCGACGCCACGTTCGAAGCCTACGATCCACCCAGGATCATCAAGGTGCCCAATGTGTTCGGCACGCTGGGCGACGAGGAGTCGCCTGGGGCCGTGGTTTTCGAGCACGACGGCACCGAATACCGAATCGATATGTGGAAGGACTCCGGCGATCCGGATAACTTCTTCACTGCGTTCGGCGACGCGAGCAACGGCTTCTCCAGCTACGGCGCCGGTCGGTTCGTCTGGGTGGATGCCCCGGACGAGTTCGGTCGCACGGTGGTCGACTTCAATCGCGCCTACAACCCGCCATGCGCCCTGAGCCCCTTCGCCACCTGCCCGCTGCCGCCCATGCAGAATCGCCTTCCCATCGCGATCGAAGCGGGCGAGATGGCGCCCGAGGCGCCAGTAGAACTACCGGCCCCGCCCCCGGCGGAGGGCTAGTTCCGAGCTTCGGCCCTCTAGCGGACGTCGGCCTGTGCCTGCACGCCGTGCCTGGCGAGGAATCCGAGAACCATTTCCCAGTGCTCGGGCCATGAGGTCGGGCAGTCGTTGTGGCCGCAGGGAAGGACTACGTACTCCGAGTCGGGAAACGCCGCGTGAAGCGCTTCCGATTCGCCGATCGGCACCACGTCATCACGATCGCCGTGGATCAGCAGCAGCGGGCCGGCGTGCTGGGTCAGCGAATGGATCGTGTCGAAGGGGTCGCGCACCAGGAAGCCGGGGACGAGGAGCCGGCGGGCCATGTGGCGGATGCTGCGGAACGTCGATTGGAGGATCACGGCAGCCGGTCGGCGCTGCGTCAGGAGCGCGCCCACCGCGCCACCGCCCAGAGATCGCCCGTAGGCGATGATGCGCTCAGGGTCGACTTCCGGCTGTGTTGCGAGCCAGTCGAATCCCTCGGTCATCACGCGGCGAACGGACGCCTCCGTCGGTCGGCCTGGATTGCGTCCATATCCCGGGTATTCGATGAGGAGGACGCCGAACCCTGCGCTGCGCGCCCCGTCGAATGTGTCGGGGAGATAGTCGATGATCTCGCCGTTGCCGTGGGCGAACAGAATTGCCGGCCCTGGAACCGTCGGATCGCCGTCGGCTGGTAGAAACCAGGCTTCCATGGGGCCCGCTGGCGTGGACAGTTCCACGCGAACCGAGTCGTGGGGGGCTCTGCGGCCCACGGATGCGGGTGGTGCAGGGAACAACAGATTCCTCTGCACCGCCCAGATCAACGTCCAGTACGCCGTCGGCACGGCGACGATCGCGATCAGCAGTGGCACGATCACTCGAACACGATCTCGACTTTGCCTACCGATCGCCTACTCGGCCTTCCAGAAGACGATTCCGCCGGCCTGCTTGGCGATGTCGATGTTGGCGACACGTTCGAAGGATTCCAGCGAGTAGGCCTCGACCGAGCCGGGTTCGCCGCCGATACCCTCGATGGATACGAAGGCGAACTTCCCATCCGGGGAGATCACCACGCCGTGCGGGATCGGCCGAATCGTCGGGATGCGCGCGAGCTCTTCGCCCGTCTCCGTGCTCCAGATGCCAACGCCTCGGTCGCTCTTGTATGTGCCGACGAGGATCTTGCCGTCTGGGGTTACGTCGAGGTTGTAAACGCCCTTGCCGGTGTCGTCGAACGTGCGCGAGACCGCCCACTCTTCGACATCGATCTCATAGATCGTCGCGTTGCCGTTGCCGGCGACGTATACCTTGCCCTGCGGCGTCACCGGCGTGGCCCAGGTGGGCTTCACCAGCGGCGGCTGCATCTCGTGGTGACCTTCCATGCCGGCCATCTGGTGATCGCCCATGGCATGCGAATCATCCATCAGACCGTTTCCAGTTTCCTGGTAGTGCTGCCACGACGGAGCGTTCTCCGACAGAGGGAGCACACGGCTTGTGGTGAGTTTGTAGGCGTCGATCTCGCGCAGTTCGTCGTTCATCATCGCGACGCTGTACTGCCTGCTGCCCTGCGGATTCATCCGCGATCCGTGTGGCATGACGCCGGTAGGAATCTGCGCCACCTCGGTCATCGATTCCGTCTCGACGACGGAGATCGTGCTCGGGACGTGGTCGCCGTGCAGGTTGAAGTTCGCCGCGAACAGGAGTCCCGTGCTCGGCGAGATCGTCATCGTGGCAGGAAAGAGCCCAAGCGTCGTGTCGGCGACGTACAGGTCGTCGGCGGTCTCGTACTTGAACAGCAGTCCGAACGGGTTGCCGTGCGCGATGGTGACGTACCAGTGCTCGCCGTCCGGCGAGATCGCGAGACCGTGAGGGCCCTCCGTCTCCGTCGGCCAGATGCCGACGGGGATGCTCTTGTCGAGCCGGAACCCGCCCCCAGGCGTGAACGCCAACTTCTCGACGACGTCGTCAGACTCCGCTGCGACGTAGAGCCAGTACGTGCCGTTCTGCGCCGAGGCCTGGCGCGGCGTCACGACCGCAACGGCGGTCGTGACGATAAGCGCCAGTGTGGCAAGTGCGGCGATGATCACGCCGGGTTCGAGAACCCTCGGTCGATAGCGTTGCTTGGTCATCGGTCGTCCAGGCGGTTGGAGATTGGTGCCCTATTCCTGACTCTCGGCGGTGGTGTCGCCGAGCGGCGGGTCGAGGCGCACAGCCCACAGGCCCGAGTTGTAGTCAGAGAAGAAGATGTTGCCCTTGTAGGGCTGCGGTCCCCAGACGAAGGGCGCGTTGGGAACGAAGCCCTCGGGGTCGAACGGCAGGAAGTAGGCGATCTCGCGACCCTGGCGATAGAGGTCGCCCAGGAGCTCGCCGGAGATGTCGACCACGCGCAAGCCGCCCTGGTAGTAGCCGATGTAGAGAACTTCGTTCTCCTCGTCGACCCACAGGTTGTGCGTTCCTGCTTCCGGCACCTCGTAGCGAGCGATCTCGATCGGGTTCTCCCACTCGTCCCATTCGAAGATGTGAATCCAGCCGTTCATGCGGTCAGGTTCGCCTTCGTATCCGGGCGTCCCGCCGCTCCGACCGGCCTCGTCGCCACCGATCATGTACATCTTGCCGGTGGACTTGCTGCGGAACGGGAACGCCGCGTGGTTCCAGCCGTTCGGGTACTTCGTGCGTCCGAGTTCCACGGGGTTACGTGGGCTACCACCCATGCCGCCGCCGCCAACGTCAACGGCAACCACGCCGTCCGACCAGTTGGAGGAGTAGGCGATGCCGTCGGTAACCCAGACGTCATGGATCGAGTGGCCGGGCGTGTCGAGCTCGAAGTTGCCCACGCGGTGCGGGTTCTCCGGGTCCTCGATGTTGATCACGTCGTAGCGCTGGCCTGCGGACAGTGCGTACACGTGATCCTGGAAGATGAAGACGTTATGCACGCCACCGGTCAGCTGATCGTCGTAGCGCGCCAGTACACGCGCGCCCTGGTTGTTCAGATCCGAGACATCCATGATCACGAGGCCGTTGCGGCGGTTCGACGCACCTTCACGGCTCAGCACAGCGATCGTTCCGTCTTCCGACACTTTCACGTCGTTAACGGTCCGAGCGTCGACGCGGATCGTATCGATGATCTGCATGTTGCCCGGGTCGGTAACGTCCCAGAAGTAGGCGTGGCCATCAGCGCTGTGCGTGCCCGTCATGGCGTAATCGCGCCCGTCAGGGCCTTCCCAGACCCAGAGGTCGGAGGTGGCGCGGTCGGAAACGCGCCCCTGCCCGAGTACCTCGATCGTGCGACCCGCGTCGCGGGCTTCGATCGCCACGACGGATGAGGCGGTGTGGGCCCCAGCGGCGACAACGATGGTGTACTCGCCGGGCAGGTCGGCCACAAAGCGACCGTCCTCAGTGATCAATCCCGAACCGGGGTCGCCGAGCTCATGGTTGACGTTGCGGCCCTGGAACGCGTACTGGATCGGGAGATCTGGGACCGCGTTGCCGGAGGCGTCGCGCGCCATGACGTCGAAGTGAATGACGTCGCCTGTGCGGGCCGACTCACGACTCGGTGTGACCTCGAGCGAAGCCGTCGGGTTGGGCTGCACCATTACGGCAAGCGTCGATTCGACTTCGTCGTTGGCGCGAATGGTGATCGTGGCCGAGCCGGCATCGTGGGTGGTCATCGTACCCATTGCGTTGACCGTCGCTACGGATGCATCGCTGCTCGAGTACGCGATCATCGAGTCGGAGCGATCGGCGCCCGAGGTGTCCGTCACCATGGGCTGCAGGCGCAGACGAGTTCCGGTGTATACGTTGGCCGGAAGCGGCTGGGCTTCGACGCTCGCGAGGGGCGGCTCCGGAACATGCACCGTCAGCGTGGTCCGAACCATGTTCGCGGCGTTGCGCCGGCTGAACGCTTCGCCGGGCTTTGGCACCAGCGCCATCACCTGAACCATGCCGGGACGATACGCCTCGACGATACCCGTGGCGGTGTTCACGCCGACGCGGCGACGCGACATCGAGAAGTAGATAACCGGCGCTTCGATGACGGCGCCGTCAGCGTCCGTGATCACCGGCTCGAGCGTGAAGGTTTCGCCCACCTCGAGAGTGATTTCGGTCGGCTCGATTTTGATCGCGGCAGCGACCGGGCCTTCGGCCTGTTCTTGTGAGATCGCGGGCACGGCCAGTGCCAGCAGGAGAAGGATGCTCAGAGAATGGACCCACCGCTTCATACGAAGATCACCTCGTTGTGCCGGGGCAGGCTCGCCTAAACGTGCTCGCGGCAGGATGCACGGTTCTGGACCGTGTTTCGAAATCGTGCCCCTAGCTTGCCACCACTGAGGTCGCCTCTCAACGGCAGACGCGTGGCACCGTATGCTAGGTAGGTAAGAACTAGCCTCGAGCGGAGTACGCCGATGCACCTATTCCAACGAGACGCCGGGCCCAAGAGCGAGATGTCATGACCGCACCGATCAAGCCTGAGATCGAATTCGCTGATTTTGCCAAGCTCGACGTGCGCGTCGGCCAGATCGTCGAGGTGAGTGAGGTCGAAGCGTCCAACAAGCTGATGCGTCTGCGCGTGGACTTCGGCGACCACCAGCGCACGATCCTTGCCGGCATCAAACAGGAGCGCGACGATCCTGCCGAGATTCAAGGTCGGCAGGCGCTCTTCGTGGTGAATCTTGCTCCACGCAAGATGGCGGGCGAGCTTTCAGAGGGCATGCTGTTCGATCTCGGCTACGAAGACGGCATTACGCCGTGCCTGGCCGTGCCTGAAGCAGATGTGCCGAACGGCACGCGGGCGGGCTAGTGGCATCGCGCGAGAGGTCACTGAGTCGTAGCGGGCGCCGCTTTCCCATGTTGGCTGTGACGCTCACCCTGTTGTGCGCGGCTTGCATGGAAAACGACATCGTGGCGCCCGAGGAGATCGAGGATCCGGCCGATTTCGGGACGTACTACCCGGGCCGCAACACGAACTGGGATATCCGGACCGCGGTGGAGGCCGGCTGGGACGCCGCTTCCCTCGACGAGGCCGTTCAGTTCGCGGTAGCCAATGCCACGCCCACGGGTGAGTTGGCAGCCGCATTGCAAGCGCAGAACGGCGAGTTCGAGCTCACCGGCCCGCTCAAGGAGCGCGGCGGCCCGAACGGAATCATCCTCCACCGCGGGTACATTCTTGCCGAGTGGGGTGACACGGCCCGGTCCGACATGGTGTTCGACGTTGCGAGTGCCCTGCTGTCCACGGCAATCGGTCTGGCCGTCGATCGCGGGATGATCCAGTCTGTCGACGACCCCGTCGCGGGCTATGTGTCGGACAACGGCTACGCGTCGATGCACAACACGCCCATCACGTGGCGCCAGGGGCTCCAGCAAACCAGCGAATGGGTGGGCGAGGTCTTCGCCCGGCCGGACATCGCCGGCCGCATCGAGGAGCGCGAGCCACAAGCTCCGGGCTCAGTCTGGGAACCGAACGAAGCGCGACTCGATCGTCTGGGCCTGTCGGCAACTTTGGTGTGGGGCGAGTTCCTCGGTGATGTGATCGATCGCGAGGTTCTGACCCCGCTGGGCGCTAGCCGGTCCTGGCGTTGGCAGGGCTACCGCGACAGCGGAGTCGAGATCGCCGACCAGGACATAGAGACTGTGGCTGTCTCGGGCCGATGGGGTGGGGGCCTATGGATCAGCAGTCGCGACCTCGCTCGTTTCGGCCTGTTGTATCAGCGTGGTGGGTTGTGGCGAGAGGATCAACTGATCTCCAGCGAATACCTCGCCGCTTCTCTCATCCCATCGGAGATCGAGAAGACGCAGGGATTTCTTTGGCGAGTCAACACCGAGAGCGCACTATGGCCAGCGGCTCCTGCTGAATCGTTTGGCACGTTCGGGTTCGGTGAGAATTTCCTCTGGATCGACCCATCGCGCGAGATCGTGGTCGTAGTCCGATGGCTTGCGCCGGAGAACCAGAACGAGCTGATAGAACACGTTCTCGCCGCGGCCAGATAGCCGTGGTCCGCTTCAAGGGCCTACGCAAATCGTACCGCGAGGCGGGCGTTGACCACGCCATCCTTTCGGACGCGACGGGCGCACTCGAGGCCGGTGAGTTCGTGGCACTGCTCGGCCGCAGCGGCTCCGGCAAGTCGACCCTGCTCAATCTACTCGCTGGTGTGGATCGGCCTGACGCGGGAGAGGTGTGGTTCAACGACCAGCGACTCGACGTGCTCAGCGAGCATGATCGAACGCTGTTCCGGCGTCGGCGAGTCGGGTTCGTTTTCCAGTTCTTCAATCTCATCGACACGCTATCGGTGCAAGAGAACCTCCTGCTTCCTCTCGAGCTGAATGGTTACGGCCCGGCAAAGGCCCGCGCCGTCGCCGAGGAACTTCTCACGCAGACGGGCCTTGCCGATCGCGCCACTGCGTTCCCTGATCGGCTCTCGGGCGGCGAGCAGCAGCGCGTTGCCATCGCTCGGGCGCTGGCGCATGAACCAGAGCTGGTAATCGCTGACGAGCCGACCGGGAATCTCGACATCGAGACCGGTGAGGCGGTTCTCGACCTCTTCACGCGCCTTGTCTCGTCGCGCGGCGCAATATTGCTCATGGCGACGCACAGTCATGATGTTGCTGCGCGCGCCGACCGGCGGTGGCGAATCGTGGACGGTCGCCTCGAGAACGAGCCTAGCTAGCGTGTCTCGAACCCTGAACCGAACGAGCGCCAGGTACCTCACGCGACACCCTTGGCAGTTGGTGCTGGCGCTCGGGGGGGTCGGACTAGGGGTTGCCGTGGCCGTGGCGGTTGCTCTGGCCACCGAGTCGGCGCAGCGCGCCTTCAAGCTGTCCAACGATCGCCTGGTGGGCACCGCGACGCATCAGGTGGTTGCTGGCACCGCAGGCCTTCCGGACGAACTCTACCGACGCCTCCGGGTGGATCTCGGGATCAGGAAGTCGGCGCCCATCGTTGAAGGCTTCGCGCGCAGTGAAGATGCGGCCTCCGGAACACTGCGGATTATCGGAATCGACCCTCTGGCGGAGTCGTTCCGCGGCGATCTCGGGATGGTGCTTGGTACAGACGCCTATCCGCTCGACGCGTTTCTGACCGAACCGGGAGCCGTGCTGGCGCCGGAGGCACTGGGGAGCGTCGGCGACGTTGTCGAGGCCACGGTAGATGGGCGCCTGATTCGTCTGGCTGTGGTTGGGCGTGTGCCAGGAGACGGCAGCGCCCTGGCCGACACCGTGGTGGCCGACATCGCGACCGCTCAGGAACTCCTGGAGCTGAGCGGGCGCCTCAGTCGTATCGACCTACAACTAGACGCCACCGATCTGGGAGACCGCGTACAGGCCGAACTTCCATCCGGCGCTCGTCTCGTTGAAGCTGCAGCTCGTGCAGACACCACTGTGCAGATGACCGCGGCATTCGAACTCAACCTGCGAGCAATGAGTCTGCTGGCCGTCTTGTGCGGAATGTTCCTGATCTACAACACCATGGCGTTTTCCGTGGTGCAGCGGCGCGAGTTGTTTGGTGCGCTACGGGCGGTGGGTGTTACCCGGCGGGAGATTCTCAGACTCGTGCTGGCGGAGGCGGTCGCGGTTGGCACAGTGGGTACGCTGCTCGGATTGGCTGGCGGGATTGCACTGGCAAGCAGGCTGGTCCGGCTGGTCACGCGAACGATCAACGATCTCTACTTTGCCGTGGCGGTTGAACAGGTAGCGCTGGAGCCGCGCGTGCTTGCTGGCGCGGCAGCCCTTGGGATTCTCGCGACGTTGGTGTCGGCGATTGCACCGGCCCGGCAGGCCGCTGGCGTCGCTCCCCGTGTTGCGATGATGCGTTCAGCTGAAGACGATTCGGGCTGGGTGAACCATCCGGGCCTGGCAGGCGCCGGCGTGTTGGCTGGTCTCGCGGGGTTCGCGCTCGCAACCTGGCGTGGCGGGGATCTGGTGGCCGCCTTCGGGGGCCTGCTCATGGTCGTTCTCGGTGCTTCGCTCCTCGCACCCACCGTCGTCCGCGCTGTCGCGAAGGGCGGAGCGGCACTGCTCGGGGCCATTGTGGGTACTCCAGGGAGAATGGCCGCGCGTGCTCTCACGGTCGGCCTTGGCCGTGTCTCTGTGGCCGTGGCGGCGCTGGCTCTGGCGGTTGCGGTGGTGGTGGGCGTCGGCGTGATGGTTACGAGTTTCCGCACCACGCTGATCGACTGGCTGGGATACACGCTCCAGGCCGATCTGTACGTGTCGCCGGTGTCGGCGCGGGGGCAGAGTGCCACGCTGCGACTGAGTAATGAACAACTCTCCGAGATCGCGAACCTCACAGGCGTCGACCGGCTCGCCACCATCCGAACGATCAGCGTGGAAACGTCACCCGAGCCCACCGCGGTGCTCGCGCCAAGCCATGCGGTCGAGGATCGAGAGTCCTACCGTTTGCTCGAGCCATCCGGCAATCAGGCGATGGAGGACGCCTGGATGCGCTTCGAGGGCGGAGAGGTGCTGGTGTCCGAGCCGCTGGCGGAGAGGCGCGGGGTTGCCGTCGGGGATGTGGTCACGCTGCCGAGCCCTTCAGGAGCCCTCGAGCTTCGCGTTGCCGGAGTCTACGTGAGCTATGCGAGTGATCGTGGCGAAGTGATGATGCGTCGTTCCGTGTACGCGAGCCTGTGGCGCGACCCCTTGATCAGTGGACTCGCGCTGCACCTGGCCGACGGCGCCACCCGCGACGGCGTGGCGCGTCAACTTCGGGAAATTCTGCAACCGCTTCAAGTGGTTGTCGTGTCGAACTCCGAGCTGCGCGCCCAATCGCTCGTGATTTTCGACCGGACCTTTCGGATCACCGCGGTGCTCCAGACTCTCGTCACTCTGGTGGCCGCATTCGGGGTCTTCGGCGCTGTTCTCGCGCAACAACTGGAACGCGCGCGTGAGTACGCCCTCTTGCGGCTTACCGGTTTTACGCCGGGACAGCTGAGAGCGCTGATCGGAGCACAGGCGGGATTGATGAGTGTCGCCTCCATTGCACTGGCCTTGCCCGTTGGTTGGGTGTTGGCGTGGTTGATGATCCACGTGATCAACAAGCGATCGTTTGGATGGACGCTGCAGATGACCGTGCCGCCGGGAGTGCTAGGTCAGGCCGCCGCGGTGGCACTGGTCGCGGCGCTATTGGCAGCGATCTACCCCGCGGTTCGCGCCACCATCGCGCCGCCGGGCGCAGCGCTGCGGGAGGAGTGATGACCCGCGGACTGGTTCTGGCTGTTCTGGCAGCGTTGGCCGGCTGCTCTGCGCCGTCGGGGCCGGTGCCTTCGCAGGCCGCCGATCTTGCAGAGGTCCTGGGCGGGGAGAGCGACGGTTTCGCCCGCGCGCTCGAACCCCGTGAGTTCGGCTTTCCCCGGGACCACGGCAGCCATCCGGACTATCGCACCGAATGGTGGTACTTCACGGGCCATCTGTCCGGAGCCGACGACGAGGCGTTCGGCTTCCAGTTCACGCTGTTCCGATCGGGATTGCCACGACGGACGCCGGGTCAGGGTGGAGGGTGGCGTGCGCGCGACCTCTGGATGGGTCACTTCGCTGTGGGCGATTTCCGGCGAGGCGACTTCTGGCCGTTTGAGCGCTTCGCCCGCGGCGCGCTCGGACTCGCGGGAGCTAGCGAGACAGGTTTCGATGCGTGGCTCGAGAACTGGCGCATCGTCGCCGAGGACACCGAACAGGCGGACTCCCCGGTCGTCCTGTCGGCTGAAGCCGGCGACGTGGCATTGCGTCTGCGCCTCGTACCTGAGCGCCCTCCCGTGCTTCAAGGCGTCAATGGACTGAGCCAAAAGGGCGCAGAGCCCGGGAGCGCCTCATACTACTACAGCATGCCCCGCTGGCGGGCGGCGGGAAGTGTGCGCGTACCGGCGGGCGACTTCGAGGTTTCCGGCACGGCCTGGCTCGACCGGGAATGGAGTACGAGCGTGCTCGAACCAGGTCAGGCGGGGTGGGACTGGTTCTCTTTGCAGCTCGACGATGGTTCGGATCTGATGCTGTACGCCATGCGCCGCGACGACGGCACGACGGACGAGTACAGCAGCGGTACTTACGTGGCCGCCGACGGTACGGTCCAACCGCTTCAGCGCGATGACTTCAGCATCGAACCGCGCGGAACCTGGACAACGGACGACGGGATCGAGTATCCGGCCGCGTGGACACTGCGCGTACCCGGGGCAGGTCTCGAGCTCGAAGTCGCTCCGCGAATTCCCAACCAGGAGATGAGGCTGAGCTTTCGCTACTGGGAAGGCGCGGTGGTGGCCACAGGCTCGCTGGGAGGAATGTCGGTAGGCGGTCGCGGGTTCGTAGAACTCACGGGCTACGGACGGCCCGATTAGCGCTTCTGCAGAATTTCGATGTCGTAGCCGTCCGGGTCTTTCACGAAGATGTAGCGGCCGGGCACGGGAGACTTCCGATACCACCAGCCCGCGGCTTCAACCTGCGCGACCACCGCGTCGAGGTCGTCGGCGTGCACGGCAAGGTGACCGAACTGGGAACCCAGTTCGTAGTCGCGCCCGTCCTTGTTGAACGTCAACTCGATGCGGTAGTCAGACTCGCCGTCACCCAGGAACACCAGGATGGCATCGCCGAGATCCTTACGGCGCGTCTCGTGCAGACCAAGGAACCCTGAATAGAACTCGATCGAACGGTCGAGGTCACGGACGCGGATCATCGTATGGCCGAGCTTCACGGTAACTCCGGGATGCAGTGGGTAGCGGTGCGACTCCAGGTCTCCGCTATGATGCGCCGGTGCGCCCACGACATCGAGTCCTGATCCTACTGGCCCTGGCCGAAGTGCTCGGCATGTCGCTCTGGTTCTCGGCCTCCGCGGTCGTGCCGCAGTTGACTGCTGAGTGGAATCTCGACGGCAGCCAGCAGTCGTGGCTCACCCTGAGCGTCCAGATAGGGTTCGCCGTGGGCGCTGTGCTCGCAGCTGTGAGTAACTTGGCCGATCGAATGCCCGCGCATGTTCTGTTTCAGCTGGCTGCGGTGTGCGGCGCGGCCACGAATGCGGCAATAGCGTTCATGGACCTCTCCTTCGGCGGCGTCATCGCCATGCGATTTCTCACCGGTGTTTGCCTTGCGGGTGTATATCCGCCCGCAATGAAGCTGATGGTCAGCTGGTTCGCGGATCGGCGAGGCATGGCCATCGGCACCCTGGTGGCCGCAGCCGCGGTCGGGTCCGCGATGCCGCATTTGTTCAACGTGCTGCCGCTGGCTTCCGATGCTACGGGTGCGCCGTGGCGCGCAGTGATTCTCGCGGCCTCGATGTCCGCCCTTGCCGGGGCTTTGCTCGTGGGAATCGCGATCAGGCCGGGCCCCGACCTGCCGGCCTCCGCCCCGTTCGACTGGCGCCAGGCCACGCGCACGTTCACGGACCCCGCGATGCGGCGAGCCAACCTGGGCTACCTGGGCCACATGTGGGAACTGTACGCGATGTGGGCGTGGGCACCGATCTTCCTTCTGCAGAGCTACGAGGCAGCGGGGGCGGGGGAGACTGCGGGACGCTTCGCCGGATTCCTCACGATCGCCATCGGTGGGGCGGGATGCTTGGTCGCTGGTATAGCGGCCGACCGCCGTGGCCGGACCACCGTGGCCATCGCGAGCCTGGCGGTTTCGGGGATCTGCGCGCTCGTGGCGGGCTGGTTGGGAGGGAGCACGCTGCTTCTCACCGCCGTATGCCTGGTGTGGGGATTCGCGGTTGTCGCAGACAGTGCTCAGTTCAGCGCCGCCATCAGCGAGTTGAGTGATCCTGCGTATGTCGGGACGGCGCTCACGATGCAGACGGCGCTGGGGTTCTTGCTGACCGCAACGATTCGTCTCATGCCCTGGGCGAGTTCGCGATTCGGTTGGGGCGCAGCCTTTGCCATCCTGGCCCTCGGACCCATCGTAGGAATCGTGAGCATGTGGCAGTTGCGTCAGATGCCGGAAGCCAGCAAGCTCGCTGGTGGCCGCGGCTAGGCGGCGCCTGTCACCGTTCACCCCGCGATGTTCACCACACAACTTCCTATCGAGGTCCTCAGATGAATCGTTCGACTTGCGCCATCGCGCTGCTCGCCTTTGCTGTCGCGTGCGGCCCCGCGGATCCGGGAACCGAAGCCCCGGCTGCGGCGGAGCCCGAGTTTCTTACGGTCACCGAGGAGAATTACTCCCACGCCGAGACCGCGCGCAACTTCCGCAACTGGGCACGGCTAGGAGCAGATACAGAGATCACTCACATGCGGGACCTGCCGCCCCGCGGGCACGCTGCTCCGACGGTGCAGATGAACGATGACACGCTCTATTCGATCGCGATCGTCGAGGCCGTCGATGGAAACGTTGCCTTTTCGCTACCGCAGGTCGACGTCTATATGGCCGTGCAGGTCCAGACCGAGGGCGGGCACGGGCCGCACTATGTCGTAGAGCCCGGTGACTACGAGTTGCCTGTGGAGACAGCATTTGCCTTCCTGATCTACCGCACAGGTACGGAACGGGGGCTCGAGGCCGCGCGCGCGGCGCAGGATCAGATCTCCACTGACCTCCTGAACTTCGGCGAGTACGCGTTGCCCAACTACGACTTCGAGGAAGTCGAAGCCTGGACCGCGCGGCTCACCGCCGAGACTCAGGGGACTCCCTTCGCATACACCTTCCCGCGCACCGCGGGCGAGATCACCGATCTCCATCAGTGGAATCTGGAGAACGCCAACGGTTGGGGCGGGTCATCACCCGAGGTAGGCGTGTCGAACCTCTACACGAACTCGACATTCCAGAGTGCGGCGGAATGCCTGAGCACCACGTTCACCGATCCGCAGTCGACCTACTTCACTTCGATCACCGCCTACGACGCGGATCGCTACCTGATCGATGGGACGAGCAACGTGAATTCGCACTCCTGGGCGACCAACGGCGACGGCATGATCACCGTGTCGTTTAACTGTGGCGACGAAGCACCGAACAACATCGATACCCAGGGGCAGGACTTCTCCTTCACGATGCGCTACTACGGTGTCAGTCAGAGCGTGGTCGACGGCGACGTCACGCCCGAAAAGACGGTGAGCTGAGACTCGAGGCAGCCCATCGACGCACGCCAGGCGCGCTCCCTGACCTTGCCGCACGGGACCGCGGGTTAGGTGCAAGCTACGTAGAAAGTACCTCTATCGCGCTGTTTTGGTCATCCACGATCATCGTTGCCTAGTTTTGATTGCGATTTCGTTCTTTTTGTTATTTGAACGCCGTAAGTGATGCTTAACTGTATTGAAACCTTGTTTTCGGTACGCAGAGTTGCGTACAAGCGCGGTTCAAGGGCCTCTCATGAGCGACGCCAACGCAAGACCTGTGCTGCAGATTTGTGGCAGGGACGAAGAGACCCGAGCTCGGGTGTCGGCGGCAGTGCGTGCGCTTGGCGAGACATCGATCGAGTCGCCGCACGCTGAATTCCCGACGCCGCTCGAGGCCACAGTTCGCGGATTCGTCGTCGCTACCTCCGACGTCAACGACGTCCAACGCTGGGTAGATTCCCGACAAGGTGACGCGACAGCAGGATCGGTTCCCTGGCTTGTTGTGGCCACGGACCCGGCGGTCGTGGAGATCGCTCTCGCCGTGGGCGCCAACGACTTTATCTCGGACACCGCCGACGATGTCGGCCTGCGGCAGCGCGTCCGGTGCTTTCTCCGAACGTGCTCGAAGATCCAGCGCCCCGAAACTTCGGTACCCGCGCATCGGGACCGGTTGACGGGGTTGGCGACGCGAGCTCAGTTCGTGGACCATCTCGAGGCCACGCGTGCCCAGGCTTCACGCCGCAACGAGCGTTTTGCCGTTCTCCACGTAGACATCGATCGTTTTGGGGCCATCAACGAATCGCTGGGGCGCAGCGTGGGCGACAACTTGCTGCGCTCCGTCGGCGAGCGCCTGGCCGCTTGCCTGCGCGAGGGCGATACGCTGGCACGCGGGGAGGCTGCTGACGATGTCTCTCGGTTCGGTGGCGACGAGTTCATGTTGGCGCTGCCGTATATCGACAGCAGCCTCGATCCGAGCGTTGTGGCGTCGCGGGTAACCGCCGCGCTACGCGAACCGTTTGATATCGACGACACCGAGATCTTTGTGACCGCCAGCGTCGGGATTGCGGTGAGCCCGGACGATGCGCGCACGGTGGCCGATCTCATCGAATGCGGTCAGACGGCAGCCCATCACGCCAAGAACGAGGGCGGCAACGCGTACATGTTCTACAGCGCGCGCATGAACGCTGACGCCGCCGCCCGTCTCGATCTGGCGACCCAGATTCATCGTGGCCTGGCTGAGGATGAATTCGAGCTCGTCTACCAGCCGATCTATGACAGCGAGGGGCGCGAGATCCGGAGCGTCGAGGCACTGCTGCGGTGGCAGCATCCGCAGGAAGGACTCGTTCTGCCCGGGACGTTCGTACCGGTCGCCGAGGAAACCGGCCTGATCCTGCCGCTGGGCCACTGGGTGATCGACAAGGCCTGCGCGCAGTGGCGTGACTGGTTGGACTCGGGCGTGGGGCCCGTTCGAATCTCCGTGAATGTGTCTCCGCGCCAGTTCCACGATCCCGGATTCCTCGGCAAGATCGACGACGCGGTTGAGCTGCACGGCGTGGACCCCGGATTCATCCAATTCGAGCTCACCGAACGCGTCTTCATGGACGGCGGTGAAGCAGCGAAGGCCACCACGGCCGCTCTCAAGGAGCGCGGCTTTGGTCTTGCCGTGGACGACTTCGGGACCGGCTACTCGTCATTGAACTACTTGCGCGACTTCCCGGCCGATGTTCTGAAGATCGACCGCAGCTTCGTGGCCGGCATCCCCGAGGATCAGGAGAACTGCAGCCTCGTGGCGGCGATCGTCGCGATGGCGCACAAACTGCGTCTGTCCGTGGTTGCCGAGGGTGTCGAGACGGAGGCGCAGTTGCGGTTCCTGAGAGCGCTCGACTGCGAGCAGATTCAGGGATTCCTGCTAGGCCGTCCGGTACCGGTGCCCGAGATCGAGGCTCAGCTGAGAGGCAGTCTCGACGGCTCGGGCCGCAAGGTCATCGCGTTTCGGCGCCACGCCGCTCAGTAAGCACCCGGCGGCTCCTGGCCGCTGAGCTTCGCCTCCGCTAAGATCCAGCGGCCGCAGGCGACTACTTTCGTGTCACGCGCCGGCCGGTCCGCGCATCATCCGTGCGGGTAGCAGGAGCATGGCGCGTAGTGTCTGGAATACAGCGTCTACCCCGATCCCGATCAATCGGAACGGGAGCAGCACGAGCCAGACGAACGGGTAGGCGATCAGGGCCAGTACTGCCACTGGCCAGCAGATCACGAACAAAAGCATCCACAGCAGAAAAGTCCACATAGTTCCCGGTGCTCCGTGCAGAGTTCAGTCTCTCTTTAAGACGGACAAATGCCGCGTCGGGTTTCGCGAATGGAGTCGAACGTGAGCCGACGCTTCCTGACCGCCGCCATTGTTGCCAGCTTGCTCTGGGTGAGTGCCCCACCAGTCGAAGGCCAGGAGGCCAAACGCCGTTGGGAGCGTCTGGCGCAGATCCGACGCGACAAGTTCGATCATGTACTCCCTGAGGCCATGCGCGAGAACGACATCGACATGTGGATCACGGTGGTCAAGGAAGGCTACCGCGACCCGTTGTGGATCGATCTGGGGCAAGGCTACGTCGGCGGAGTCGGCTACTACATCTTCACCGACCGGGGCGAGGATCGGATCGAGCGCGCAGCGCTGGGAATCGGCGGCTATCTCCTCGAGCGCAACGGCGCCTACGACATCGTGACCGGATCGTTCGACCTCCGGGAGTTCGTCGCCGAGCGTGACCCGCAACGCATCGGGCTGAATATGTCGCATGCGATCGGCGGCGCGGACGGGCTCACACACACGTCGCATGAGCTTCTCGTGGAGACGCTGGGGGCCACGTACGCGGACCGTTTCGTATCGGCCGAGAAGCTTGTTTCTGACTTCCGGTCGCGGCGTGTTGCCACAGAGATCGCAGCGTTCGCAGAAGCAGGCGAGATATCACGCGAGATCGCCGAGCGGGCGTTTTCCAACGAGGTCATCACTCCGGGGATCACCGCGCTCGAGGACGTCTCCTGGTGGATCATGGAGCGACTTCACGACCGTGGCCTCGACAACTCCTTCGGAATGCCGTCGATCTACATCACCGGCCCGGATGGCATCGAAGCCACCTCCAACGAGCGCATCATCCAGCGCGGCGACCTGCTGATGATCGACTGGGGTGTCGGCTTCCTGAACATGTACACGGACATGAAGCGAATCGCCTACGTGCTGCGTGAGGGCGAGACGGAGGTGCCAGCCGGGCTTCAGAACGCGTTCGATCAGGGGATTCGGGTCCGGGAAATCATCCGACAGACGATCAAGCCGGGCCCGACTGCGGGCGAGATGATGGAGCGGGTGAACGCGGCTCTCGAGGAAGTCGGGTTCGAAATCATGGAGCAGTTCAACGTGACTTCTGGCTCCGACAAGACCGAGGTGATCATCGGGTGTCACTCGGTTGGCAATCTCGGCCACGGCATCGGGCCCTCGATTGCCTGGTTCAATCCGCTGCGGATGACCTTCGAGATCAAGCCGTCCAACATGTTCTCGATCGAACTGTTCGCCTACACCGCGAATCCCGACTGGGGCGGCGCGAAGGTTCGGATCCCACTGGAGGACGATGCCATCGTTACCGAACGGGGTGTCGAGTGGCTCTACCCGGTCAACGAGAAGATTCTTCGAATCCGGTAAACTCGCCGCTTCCGCCAGCATCTAGCGAGGGCATGTGACCGAGCCGACTGAAGTCGAACATCCGAGCCTCTTCGTGCGCACGGTCGACCGGCTCACGGAGCGGACCGGCCGCGCGGTGTCATGGTTGGTGCTTGCGATGGTGCTCATCGGTGCGTACAACGCGGTGGCACGCTATCTGGGGCGCGGCATCGGCATCAACCTGAGTTCGAACGCGTACCTCGAAGCACAGTGGTACCTGTTCAGTCTCGTGTTTCTGCTCGGCGCTGCCTACACGTTCAAGCATGACAACCACGTGCGGGTGGATGTGCTGTACGGCCGCCTGTCGCGTCGCGGCAAGACGATCATCAACTTGATCGGCACGGCGCTGTTCTTGTTGCCCTTTTCGATCTTCTCGATCTGGGTGTCATGGCCGTCAGTGAGAAATTCCTGGGCAGTGTTGGAGGGATCGCCTGATCCTGGGGGGCTGCCGCGCTACCCGATCAAGACGATGATCATCGTCGCCTTCGTGCTGCTTGCGCTGCAGGGCGTAGCAGAGCTGATCCGCGGCGTGCAGCTCTTGCGATCCGGTGAACTCGACGCCTCGGGGGAGGAACTGTGAGCGGCGAGTGGCTGGCGCCACTGATGTTCGCCGTCGTCTTCATCCTGATCTTCACCGGATTCCCGGTAGCGTTTGCGCTCGGCGGCACCGCACTCCTCTTCGCCTTTCTCGGAGTTGGTGCCGGGTACTTTGATTGGGCGCTGTTGTACGCGATGCCGGAGCGGATATTCGGCGTGATGTCGAACTTCGTGCTCCTGGCCGTACCGTTCTTCATCTTCATGGGCACGGTGCTCGAGAAGTCGCGGTTGGCCGAAGATCTCCTCACCACGATCGGCAAGCTGTTTGGCCCGCTTCGTGGCGGCCTCGCCATGGCGGTCGTGTTCGTCGGAGCTCTGCTCGCGGCAGCCACTGGAGTCGTCGGAGCCTCGGTGGTGGCCATGGGCCTGATCTCGCTGCCGGTCATGCTGCGCTACGGCTACTCCGCACCGCTGGCCAGCGGAGTGATCGCGGCCTCGGGCACGCTCGGCCAGATCATCCCGCCAAGCGTCGTTCTGGTTGTTCTAGCAGACCAGATGGGTGTTGCTGCGGGTGATCTGTTTGTTGGCTCGCTCCTGCCCGGACTGATGCTCGCGGGCATGTACGCCTTGTACGTAGGTGGCGTGGCAATCGTGAAGCCCGACGCGGCGCCCGCGCTGCCGCCCGAAGAGCGCGAGAGCATCGGATGGCCGCTGCTTCGGCAGGTCGGCCTGGTGATGGTGCCGCCGTTGGTACTGATCCTCCTGGTGCTGGGCAGCATCTTCGCGGGCGTAGCGACACCCACAGAGGCCGGCGCCCTGGGCGCGGTGGGTGCCATGGCTCTGGCCGCAGCAAACCGCCGACTGACGCGGAAGGCGGTTACGGAAGCTCTCGATCAGACTACGCGGCTCACGTCGATGGTGGTCTTTCTTTTGATCGGTTCGACGGCGTTCTCGCTCGTCTTCCGTGGGCTCTACGGCGATCTGTGGATCGAGGAGCTGCTCACGACACTGCCGGGTGGACGCATCGGATTTCTCGTGGTCGCCAATCTGGTGATCTTCGTGCTCGGGTTCTTCATCGACTTCTTCGAGATTGCGTTCATCATCATCCCGTTGCTCGCACCGGCGGCGGCGCTACTGGGAATCGATCTGGTCTGGTTCGGCGTGATGATCGGCATGAACATGCAGACGTCATTCTTGACTCCGCCATTCGGGTTCGCGCTGTTCTACCTGCGCGGGGTTGCACCGGAGGAAGTCAGCACGCCGCAAATCTATCGCGGTGCCATCCCGTTCATCTTGGTGCAGCTGATCGGCCTTTTGCTGATCATCCTGTTCCCGGAGATCGTGACGGTTCTGCTCGACTAGGTCGCGGCGCTACTGCGGTTCGATAACGAACAGCCCGCGCGCGATGTCCGACACGATGACGGTTCCGCTTGGGAAGTCGGCAAACACGCCCCAGGCTCCCTGGAACTTCGCCTCATCCGACTCCGGGTAGGTGTCGAAGTGCCCGTACGCGCGTGGACTCGTGCGATTGCGCAGATCGAGAATCCGCAGGCCGCCCGTGTAGCTGGAGATGAACAGCCGCCCGTTCTGCACCATCGAGTTGTGGTCGATGGCCTCGGTGCCCGGGTTGATCTGCCTGATGAGGCGAGGCTTGGCCGGGTTGGCAACGCGGATCACGTACGTCGTGAGTGCCTTTTCGCCGCCGCTCGCGCGCTCATCGAGTTCGTCGTTGAGGTAGAGCACCCGTCCATTGCTGCTCAGGGCTCCGCTATGGCTGTAGGTGGCGCCCTCGTAGCGCAGGTGCGAGAGCGTTTCCGGGGCGGCTTTGTCGGTGACGTCGACGATGTGCAGTCCGAGCGAACCGGTAAACGCGAACGCGATTTCGCGGCCGCGATAGGGGCACCGGTCGTATGTGACGACGATGACGTCGTGCACATAGGCCGTTTCCCAGGCCACGGGTTCGAGCTGAGGTGCGGCGGGGTTCGACAAGTCGAGCGCGACGAGTCCGCCACGGGCGATGTTTGCTCCCAACAGGTAGGCGTAGCCGGAGTCCGGGTTGACGGCGATGTTGTGAGCCGTGCGTAGCCCGCCCCCGTCGAACGAGCCCAGTAGCTTTACCTTGCCGCGATCGATCCGACGCAAGTCGATGATCTGGACACCGCCATGAGTCTCATTCACCGAGTATGCGTACTCGCCGTAGACGGCCATGTCCCGCCAGCTCGAGGCGGCACCTGGAATGAATCCGACCACTACCGGCGATGACGTGTCGGTGACCTCGACGAAGGCAGTGCCGGTGAGCAATCCGACGATGGCGTATTCGCGGCCCGACGGTGCGACGTAGCCCCAAATGTCGTTGGCGTTCGCTGGAGCGCCACTCATCTCCCGGCTCGTGACCCACGATCGCAAAGAGGCGTTCGACGACTGGAATATCGAGTCGGCTGCAGCCATGGTGCGCGCGGCCTCGCCGCGAAGGCCACCACCGGGATACGGTGCGTCGATGCCATCCCGGCCATACCCGCACGCTGCACGGAGGCAGTATGGATTGGACGGGAGCTGGGGGAAGCGTTCGCTGGCGGCGGCCCTCAGTGCGGCGGGAGTGCTCACCGACGCAGCCGTGAGTCCGAGCGCGAATACGACAAATGCTCGATGACGGAGCATGCTTTGCCTCAAGTTCGGAGGGGACCAGGCCAGTCTAGCAGTGAGTCGGTGCCACCCGTCGGGTCAAAAGAGTCCGAGATGTGATGCGGCCGCTAGGCCTCGCGGCCATGGGCGAACCGCGCGTACTCCCACTCGGCCGTGCCGAACCAACGGTCCGAGACAGATCGGAACTGCTTCCAGGCCTCGAACAGCTTGCGGTACGCGGGATCCGCCGACGCCTGCGTCTCGTACAGGTCGAAGGACTCGCGGTAGGCCGCTTCCATCACGTCCTGCGGGAATGGCCGGAGCTGCGTTCCACCAGCGACGAGTCGGTCGAGCGCCGGGGGATTCACGTTGTCGTAGCGGGCGGTCAGGATCTGAGCCGTCTCGATCGTGGCGCTTCGCAGCATCTCTTGATAGCTGGCGGGGAGCTCGGCGAAGGCGTCGCGATTCACGTAGAACGACAGCGTTGGGCCCGGCTCCCACCATCCCGGGTAGTAGTAGTAGTTGGCCACGTCGTTGAGGCCCATCTTCTCGTCGTCGTAGGGGCCGACCCACTCGGTTGCATCGATCGCCCCGCGCTCCAGCGCCTGCTGGATCTCACCGCCGGCGAGCACCTGAACGGCCACGCCCAGGCGACTCATGACCTCGCCGCCAAGGCCCGGTATCCGCATCTTGAGACCACCGAGATCGGCCAGGCCGCTCAGTTCATCGCGGAACCAGCCACCCATCTGAGTGCCGGTAGAGCCCGCGGGAAACGACATGACGTTGAAGTCGGCGAAGAGCTCGTTGACCAGCGCTTCGCCTCCGCCTTCGTAGATCCACGAGTGCTGCTGGCGTGCCGATAGCCCGAATGGCACCCCGGCATCGAAGGCGAGCGCCGGGTTCTTGCCGGTGAAGTAGTAGCTGGCTGCATGGCCGAGCTGAACCGTGCCCTGCTGCACGGCATCGAGAACCTGGAATGGCGGAACGATCTCGCCTGCCGGATACGAGCGAATCGAGAACCTCCCGTCGCTCATCGCCTCTACGCGCTGCGCCAGGTATTCGGTGGAACCGAACAAAGTGTCGATGCTGCGGGGGAACGACGACGTGAGTCGCCAGCGGATGCGAGGGTTCGTCTGAACCGCGGGCGCCTCTCCTCCAGCGCCACCGCACGCACCGACGGCCACTGCGCCGGCGGCTACGCCCGTGGCGCGCTTGACGAAACTACGGCGGTCAACAGGCTTGCGATCAGTCATTGGTGTTGTTCCTTGGGTGCGACGCATCCGTAGTCAGTTGCGTCCGAGAGTAACACCCGAGCGGGGCTCAATCGGATGTCTGGCCGGGCGTCCAGGCGGCGGGCGGGGCGCCCAGCGCGGCGAGAAATTCGGCAAGGACCATCGCAGTCGCCCCCCAAACCTTCAGGCCTCCGACGTGGAAGAACGGCACCCAGGGCTCGCTGTTCGGGCGTTGCCACCGCTCCAATCCTTGTTCGTCGTGCGAGGCGAGTGAGGTGAGCCGCGGTTCGAGGATCTGGGCGACCTCGGCGTCCTCGGGGGCCAGGTGCGGATGGCTCCGAGCGATCCCCACCACGGGGTGGAGCACGAAGTTGCTCACGGGCACATGCAGCGAGGTCAGCCTTCCCACGATTTCGACGACTTCCGGATCGAGGCCGACCTCTTCGTTGGCCTCGCGCAGTGCGGCCTCCACGTGTGTCTCGTCACCCTCGATCTCGCCGCCGGGAAACGACACCTGGCCGGGGTGATCGGGGAGGTCCTCGCGGCGTTGCGTGAGCACCAGCCGTGGGCCATCGGACGACGCGTACGTCACGAGCAGCACTGCAGCCTGCCGGCAATCGTCGGGGAACAGGTTCGGCTTCCAGCCGCGCCGGGGTGCGGGCGACATGAGCAGCTGGGCCTCGACGCCCGGGAGCGGTGCCGCCAGGGCAGCCTTCAAGTGGCCAGCGAGCGCGTCGATCGATTCGAGGAGGTCGGACATGGGAGAGACTTCAGAGTGACCGGACTGTAACGCGATGAATTCGCTCTCTAGAATACGGTTGTCGGGAGTCCCCGTTTTGCCCGCCGCCGCGAAGCCTGGGAGAAGATCTATGCGCAGCAGTTGGCAGGCGATGGGCCTGGCCGCCATTGGGTTGATGATGGTTCTGCATGTTGGGCAGGAATCCACGCCGCCCGCAGCGCGAATGCCCGACGGGGTTGCGGCGAAACTCGAGGCGGTCGAGCAGCGCCTACCGGTTCCCTACGGCGCACCCCAGCTCGCGCAGCAGTTCCACAACGCAAAGCGCCTTCCTCTCGATCAGCAGATCGACACCCGTTCCGCTTATGCGCAGGCCGAGCAGCAGGCCGCGCGTATGCCGATGTACTCACTGGCAGCGGATCGTCTGCTCTCGGATTCCGAGGCCCGAACCGCGCGCCGGGCACGAGACGGCGATTTCAAGGGCGGCTGGGAGGCCATCGGTCCGACCAATGTCGGCGGCCGCGCGCGAGTCATCGTCGTGGACCCCGGCAACGCCGGCACGCTCTACCTTGGCGCCGTTTCTGGTGGCGTCTGGAAGACGAATCGGGGTCCGGACGGGCCATGGAAGTTCGCCGGCGAGGGGCTCGACAACGTGGCGGTGAATTCGATGGCGATGCATCCGACCGATTCGCGGACGCTGCTGGCAGGGACGGGCGAGGGGTACTTCCGCGAGGACGTGCGCGGAACCGGCCTTCCGCTGCGCGGCGGCGGTATTTTCCGGACCAGTAACGCGGGTGGGACGTGGACTCAGCTGCCGGGAACCGACGGCGAGGACTTCTGGTTCGTCAACGAGTTGGTGTTCTCACCGGATGGAGCACGGATCTACGCTGCTACGCGCACCGGCGTGCATCGAAGTGCCGACGGCGGCACCACCTGGACGCGCATCCTCCGAGCCAAGGAGAAAGGTGGCTGCCTCGATCTGGCGATCCGCACCGATCGCGCTGAGGACGTCTTGTTCGCCAGCTGCGGAACCTTCGTGCAGGCATCGGTGTACCGCTTTGGCGACGCCTCAGCGAAGCGAGCCCGGGCCAAGCGCGTGCTGAAGGATCCGGGCATGGGGCGCACGTCATTGGCCTTGGCGCCGTCTGATCAGAACGTGATCTACGCGCTGGCGGCGAGCAATCGTCCGGGGATCTACCAGCAGGCGCTGCATGCCGTATTTCGCTCCGACAGCGGTGGTAGCAAGGGGAGTTGGCAGGCAACAGTGCGCAACAACTCGGCCGCTGAGCACAACACGTTCCTGCTCCACAATCCGGTGCTGATGTCCCTGGAGGTATGTGGCTTCGACACGGCGAACACCGTGCTCCCGATGGGGTGGTACGTGAACGCCATCGCCGTGGATCCCACGGATCCGGACACGGTCTGGGCCGGCGGGGTTGATTGGTTCCGTTCCTCGGACGGCGGCCAGAATTGGGGGCCGGCGTCTTACTACTGGGCGGCCAACGATACCGACTCACGCATCCATGCCGATCAGCACGTCTTGGTCTTTGATCCGGGCTACGACGGTGCGCAGAATCAGACGGTGTACATCGGCAACGACGGTGGCTTCTGGTGGAGCGACAACGCCCGCGCCCCGGTCAGCGTGGGCCCGGCGGCACTCTGCAGTCCTGCCAACAGCGCGATCAAGTTCACGCATCTCGGCGACGACCTGCCGATCACGCAGTTCTATCAGGGCATGGCGTTCCCGGACGGGAAGTCGTTTATCGGGGGCACCCAAGACAACGGCACGCAGATGCGTCGCTCGCGCGGCTCAGCGTCCCGTTGGACGCGCGTGTTCGGCGGCGACGGCGGCTACGTGGCGATCGATCCGACCGATCCGAACATCTTCTATGTGCAGTCACAGAGCGGCAATGTCGTGAAGACGGTCGACGGCGGCACAACACTCACTGGAGTGCGCAACGGCTTACCTCCGGTAGACGGTCGCTTTCTCGATCCGGGCGGGAGTTTCGTGTTCATCCCCCCCCTCACGATGGATCCGCAGGGCCCGGAACGGCTCTACCTCGGGTCCCGAAGCGTGTTCCGCACGAACAACGGTGCGGAACTCTGGGTGGCGGCGAGTGCGCCACTGAAGGGGCGAGCGACAGCGATCGCGGTGCATCCGCTGGATTCGGATCGCGTCGTTGCGGCCACCGAGACTGGCTTCATTCACGTAACGGATGCGGCGGCCACAGCGGGCGCCGCCACGACATGGCCATCCAAGCGAGCGCGCCAGGCGTGGGCCACCTGGGTGGCGTTCGATCCGGACGCACCGGACGTGATCTACGTCACTTACGGTGGATTCGGTGGCAAGCATGTGTTTCGCAGTGTCAACGGCGGCAAGCGGTGGACGGCCATCGACGGGAAGGGCGCCACCGGCCTGCCCGACATCCCTGTCCACGTGATCGTGGTCGACCCCGAGAACACCGATCGCCTGTTCGTCGGCACCGATCTCGGTGTGTTCGTCTCGACGGATCGCGGCGACACCTGGGCACAGGAAAACACCGGGTTCGGTAATTACGTCACGGAGTCACTTCAGCTGCAGCGTGTCGGAGCCAAACGGTATCTCTACGCGTTCACGCACGGTCGCAGTGCGTGGAAAGTGCAGTTGAAGAAGTAGCGTTCAGTTGCGTCGCAGCGCGATCGGGAATTCCTGGCGTGCGCCCGCGCGCTCGACTACCAGTTCCACGTGATCACCCCACCGCTTGTCGGCCATGATGCGGTTGTACGTGAGCTTGTTCGGCACGGTCCAGCCGTCGATCGTGAGGATCTTGTCGCCCGCCGCGATCCCAGCCTTGCCACCGAGGCTCTCGGGATCGCCGAACAGGACACTCAGTCCTTCGTCGGAGTCGGTGACCGACAGGCCCAGGCTCGGATACAGCGGCTGCGCCTCGCCCGGAATTCCCCAGACGAAGTCCGCGTAGGAGCCCCGCACCACGCCGGTGGGCTCGCCGTCTGAATCGGACACAGGGACGGGTATCAGGGTCGCGATCTCCCCTTCGAAGTAGTCCGCCGCCTGGCGCGCGATGCCGAGTCCGTAGGCGACGTGGCCGGAGCCCACTATGACCACCATGATCGCGTCGGGATCGCCAGCCGACTCCAGGGCCTGTACGGCGTTCCACGCCATGGCGCCGTCCCAGGTGCACTGGGCCGCGAACATGGACTGCCACATCTCGTCCGTCATGCCGCCATGTGTGCCACCGGTGTCGTCGGCGAAGTAGGACTTGAACAAGTGAAGGTGGTCGGCGTCGTCGGTATCGATGCGCGGCGGGATACCCACCTGCTCCTCAGCTGTGAGGCCGTCGAGTCCCTTCTGGCGCACGGCGGTGACACTGGCCCGCGGCGCGTTGATGGCAAACATGTGCGACCCGCCAGATCGGGCGACCTCGAAGATCTCGCGGTAGTACAGCCAGTTGTAGCCCCAATGTTGGTACCACTCGGAGTTCGTCACGAACTCGTCGTCGGTCCAATCGCCGGCGTTCCATCGGTCGAGGCTCGGCTGCTCCGTCACCGGGAACATCTCCAGGCCAATCAGGACGCTACGCCCGGTGGCCTGCAGGGCGCGGAGCACCCGCGCTTGAATCCGATGGAAATCCATCGTCGTATGCGACTCGCCGATCAGGAGCAATCGCGTGTCGGCGAGTCGCGCTGCGATCTCTTCGGGCGACAGTTCGGCCCCGTCGGCGGTGGCGACAATCACGTCGGTCTGCGGTGTGAAAGTGGAGGCTCGTCGAGCGACGTCGCCGATCTCCAGGTCAAACACGTCCTGCCCGAGCGCCGGCGAGGCCACCGCGAGCATGCTTCCCAACGTCACGGCAATAGCGAGATTCTTCAAGACCACAGACTCCTTCTGGTGTCTCTGTATACTCGCCGACCATGGAACACGCCGCTACCAACCCCGCCTTCACAGTCGGAATTGCCCTCGCGGCCGGCGTACTCGCCCAGGGCCTGGCACGACACGTGCGCGTGCCCGGCATCGTGGTGTTGCTGGCCGTTGGAGTGTTCCTCGGACCCGAGGGACTCGGCCTGGTTCAACCCGACAGCCTCGGCGAGGGACTGAGTGCGATCATCGGGTTCGCGGTTGCGATCATCCTCTTCGAAGGTGGTCTCAATCTCGAACTGGCGCGGTTGCGAGCTCAGGGCCGGGTCGTGCGCAGTCTCCTGACTCTCGGCGCTCTCATCACGATGATCGGCGGGGCGCTGGCTGCCCGGTTTCTTCTCGGGTGGGACTGGAGACTGGCACTGTTGTTTGGCGCGTTGGTGATCGTCACCGGGCCGACCGTAGTCACCCCTTTGCTGCGGCGGGTCCGGGTGACGCGCGCTGCGCAAACGATCCTCGAAGCCGAGGGAGTCCTGATCGACGCGGTGGGCGCGATTACCGCTGTCGTCGCGCTGGAAGTTCTGATCCAGCCCACCTCGCTAGCCTCTACAGCGGAAGGCATCTCCCACTTCGCTCTCCGGTTCGCTATCGGACTCCCGCTCGGCATCATCGGTGGCCTGCTCATTGCGCGAGCGCTGCGTGTCCACCGACTGGTTCCAGACGGGCTCGAAAACATCTTCACCCTCGCGATGGTGCTGGCGTTGTACCAGGTCGCTGACGCGATGATGGAAGAAACCGGAATCGTTACCGTCACCGCGGCCGGGCTCATCGTGGGCAATATGAACAGCCGGATTACGCGTGAGCTGTCCGAGTTCAAGGAACAGCTGACGGTGTTATTCATCGGCCTGCTCTTCGTCTTGCTGGCCGCATCGGTGCGACTCGACGACGTGATGGGACTCGGACTCGCCGGAGTTGGCGTCGTCGCGGTTCTCATGTTCGTAGTGCGGCCGATTCAGGTGGCGGTCTGCAGCTACGGGAGTGGGCTGACGCTTCAGGAGAAGGCGTTTATTGGTTGGGTGGCACCGCGCGGCATCGTGGCCGCGGCCGTGGCCTCATTGTTCGCCACTTCTCTCGATCGAGCCGGAATCGCAGGCGGAGCCGAGCTGAGCGCGCTCGTGTTCCTCGTGATTGCCGGCACCGTGGTGATCCAGGGGCTGACCATGGGACCAATAGCCGACGCCCTCGGCGTCCGGCGACCTGGCGACAACGGCTATGTGGTGCTGGGAGCGAACGGATTGGCCCTCGCCGTGGCAGAGGCGTTTCGCGATGCCGGTAGCGCAACGATCATCATCGAGTCCAACGCCGATCGGGCCAATCGAGCGCTCGCAGAGGGGTTCCAGGTGATCTTCGGCAATGGACTGGCGGAGCGGATCGCGTTGCGTACGCAGCCGGAACAGCGCGCAGGCGCCGTCGCCATGACGCCCAACGAAGAAGCGAATCTTCTGTTCGCGCGGCGAATGGAGGAGGAGTACGACTGCCCACGCGCGTGGGTTGCCCTCGATCGGGTGAACGGACACCTGAGCCTCGACGTTGTCCGCGAGGCCCAGGTGGGCGTGCTGTTTGCTCATCGTCGCGATCTCACGGTGTGGTCCCTGTGGCTCGAGCGAGGCCGCGCAGTGGTTGAGCTCTGGGAGAGAGGTGACGTGCCCGAGCCGCTCGAGGTGGAACTTGAGGACAAGATCGAGGCGCCGCTACGAGCCAAGCAGCCCGCCCGTGAACCGCTGCTGCCGCTTGTCGTGCAGCACGGCACCGAGGCGCTACCCGTTGACGAAACGACCGAGTACATCGATGGCGATCGTGCCTGGTTCGCACTCGACGGGAACCGCCGCGAAGCCGCGGTACTCCTGCTTCAGGGGCGCGGCTGGCGTCGTGTAGCTCCGCCGCTGGGCGATGACTTGCCGGACGAGTCGCCGTCCCCCTCGTAAGAAACGGGCTTCGGTGGTTCTATAACCCGATAGGCCGCCTCGGGCCCGGCCGCCGCGATGGAGCATGAATGCGCAGAATTCCCCTGGTGCTGCTGTGCGTTGCCGTCACGAGTTGCGGCCAAGCGGTCGCTCCGGAAGCTGACCCCACGCCGGCCATCCCAGCCGTCGAGCGAATCGGCACCATTGGCTGCGTTGCGTGTGAGGACGTCGAATCGATCGTGCCGGTGGCGCTCGACGTCGTTGGGGACCGGGTCTTCCTTCGTGACGAGTACGAACCGTTGATCCGCGTCTTCAACCTGGCGGGGAATCTCCAATTCACCTTCGGCAAGTTCGGTGAGGGGCCGGGCGAACTCAGTCCCTTTGCCACTCCGGTGTTTTCCACCGCCGACGGGCAGCTGCTGGCCTACGGTCTCACCAAACTGCAGCTGTTCGATCAGGAGGGGCAGTACGTAGAAGCCTACGACTGGCCACCCCGCATCCCGATGGCGCACCAGTACAACGCCGGACTCAATAGACTCTTCGTGCTGACGGCGCCGATGGGCGCGTCGGGTATAGATCTCGAAGCGATGGAAGTCGTCGCCTACAACCCCGGCGCCGCTGAGTTCGGCCCCCACGTCGTCGTTCCGGGCGCTGGGATTCCAATGGCAGACACCGAGGACGGGCGCCGGCCGTTGGTGGGCGCGATGGCTGTGCGCGGCGACGGTCAGATCGTTCTTGCCGATGACGAGAACTACCGCATGTACTGGTACACGCCGGATGGCGAGCCCGCGGGCGAGTTCGGGCGCGACCTGCCACGGCCGTCGCTGACGCCGCGGGAGATCGAGCGGGATGAGGAGATCCGTGTGAGCACCGGATCGACCCAGCCGCTCCTGGAGGCCGCTCCGCACTTCGGCGGCGCCGGGTTGTTCTTCGACGGCGCGGACCGGCTGTGGGTACAAACGCGACGCTGGTCGGGCGAGGGGATGGATCGAACCGAGACGATCTTCGATGTATTCGACCCTGAGGGAGCCTATCTAGGCGAAGTTCTGGTACCCGTGCCCCTGAGCTCCACGCGATATCCTGTCCTGACCGTTCGCGGTGACACGATGGTCGGTGGTTACCTCGATGACGCGCTCGAATGGACCGTCGGCATCTGGCGAATCGTCGGCTGATGCGGGCCATGTCGAGACGCAGAGTGGCCGGCCGGGGGGCGGTGCTCGTGGCAACGATGGCGATCGCTACCGGTTGCGGTCCCTCCGAAGCGCCGATTTCGGATGTAGTTGACCTGATCCCGACACTCACCCGGATCGCAACTCTCGGCTGTGGCGATTGTGACGGCCCCGATGCTCTTGCGGTCGTGAGCGTCGAGGTCTACCAGGAACGAGTGGTGGTGCGTGACAAATACGAGCCGCTCGTCAGGATCTTCGATCTTGGCGGGGGCGCGCCCCAGACTTTCGGCGTGCTCGGCGAAGGCCCGGGCGAGTTCGGTCCGATCGAACTCCCGATCTTCGCCACTTCCGATGCGCGCCTGTTCGCTTACGAGCTGGAAGCCATGCACGAGTACTCGAGTGCCGGGGAGCACCTCGCCGCGTTCGATTGGCCAATGCGCCTGCCGATCGGGCACTACTTCGACACTGCGGGTCGGCTTGCGGTGATCTCGGCGCCGCCGCCATACGCGAGACGCGATCGCCGCGATGTGGAAGTCATTGAGTATCGGCCGGGCGCAGACGACTTCGGTCCGCATGTTCTGGTGCCTGCTGATGCGCTGCCCTACGCAGACGACAGCGGGGACCGGACGTTGGTCTCGACGATCGGTATTTCTCCGGCCGGGGACATCGTTCTGGGTGACCCGATTGACTATGTGATCTTCTGGTACGACCGCGAGGGCGCGCTCCTGGACCGGGTCGTTCTGGAGCGTCAACCGCCGTCCGTGCCGCCCATGGAACAGCGCCGCTACGAAGAATGGCGCCGTAATCTCGCCGTGACCGACGAGCTCAAGAGCCGCAATCCACACTTCGTCAACAGCGGGTTCCATTTCGACGACGCTGGACGTCTCTGGGTTCAGACGCTGCGGTGGTCCGGGGCAGGCGACGAGCGTACGACGACCACATTCGACGTGTTCGATGAGCAGCACGAGTTCGTCGGCAGCGTCGAGGTGCCCGTTGCACTCACAGGCAACTGGCCGACCACCACGATCCGCCGTGACCTACTCGCCGGTAGCTACATCGATGCCGACGGGCACCACCGCGTGGCGGTGTGGCGAATCATCGACTGATCAGTCCTGTCTCAGGGCGGCTACCGGTGCGACGCGCGTGGCGCGGTAGGCGGGGGTGAATGCCGCGATCACGGCGAGCGCGATGACGGCCAGCGCGATGGCGAGCAGGGTGACGGGGTCACCTGGTGCGACTCCATAGAGCAGGTTCGAGATCGTCCCTCCAAGGGCGAGCGTCAACGCTGTGCCCAGTGCGACTCCAAGGGTTGCGAGTATCACCGCCTGGCGAACGAACATGCGCAGCACCGACCCTCGTTCGGCTCCGAGTGCCATGCGCACGCCGACCTCGCGACGCCGGCTCGACGCTATGAACGCCATCACTCCGTAGAGGCCTGACGCCGCCAGCATGGCTGCCAGAACCCCGAAGATCCCGGCGAGTCGTGCCACGAGAGTTGTCTGGCCGAGTGACTCGGCCATGCGCTGGTGCAGCGAGCCTTGAATTAGCACACCGATCTCGGGCGCCGCCGTGGCGAGCGCTTCGCGGAGCGGGCCGGCGAGGTCGATAGACTCGTTCGCAGCCCGCGCGTAGATCGTCATGAAGCTCGCCCGGTCCTGACTCACCGGGGTGTAGACGTTGGGGCGTGGAGCTTGCTGCAGCGAACGCATCTGCGCATCGGCGACCACACCGATCACGCGGTACGAGCTCTCGGGTGCGCGATCCTCGGTGGTTGGCACGAGACGTCCGAGCGGATCTGCGTCGTCGAACAACAGCTCGGCGGCCGACTGCGACAGCAACATCACGCGCGGCATGTCGGCCGCGCTATTGAGTGCCGAGATCGGTTCACCGGCGAGAAGAGGAAGTTGCAAAGTCTCGTGGAAGCCCGGCGTCACCATCGTCCAGTCCAGTTCGATGAACGGGCGTGGGGCTTCGGGTCGCGGCTCTGGCCACATGACGCTCCGCCTGCTCCAGCCCCCGAAGGGAAGGTTGGATCCCAATCCTGCGGATTCGACGCCGGGCAGCGCGGCGACGTCACGAGCCAACCGGTTGTATAGCTGCGCGGCCTCCTGGTCGTCGAGACCTGCGAGCCCCGTGCTGAAGGTGACCGTGCTGACGGTCCGGGTGGCGAAGCCGGGCTCGGCGCCCTGGGCTGCCCAGAGACTACGCACCAGAAACGCGGTGCTGGCAAGCAGCACGAAAGACAATGCCAACTGGCCCACGACCAGGCCACTCCGGAGCCAGCCGCCTCCCGTGCCGGCGCCCGCGGTGCCGGTCTTGAGCGTGTCGACGATATCGGGCCGTGATGCTCTGATCGCGGGCACGACACCGAACACGATTCCGGCGACCGTGCTGACGCACGTGGCGAAGAAGAGTACGCGTAGGTCCGGCCGGAAACTCACTGTCGTGGTGATGGGCAACAAGGCCGGCAACAGGCGCGCCGTCCAGAAGGTGACGACTACAGCTACCAGGCCGCCGCCGAGCGCGAGCAGCACACTCTCGGTCAGGAGTTGCCTGACCACGCGCACGCGTCCAGCCCCGAGTGCCACCCGAACGCCGATCTCTCTCGAGCGAGACACGCCACGGGCGAGCAAGAGGTTAGCGAGATTGGCGCAGGCAACGGCCAGCACGATGCCGACGATCGCGCTGAGTATCGCGAGGATCGTCTGGATCGCCTGCCGTTCATCGGGTCGTAGACCGACTCCCGCGATCACCCCGAGAGGTGACTGTGCCGCTTCACCCCACGTCTCGAGCATCTGTTGTTGGTACAGCGCGTCGAGTTCATCACGCGCCGCGGCAGGAGAGACGTCTTCGGCCAGTCGTCCGACGAGCCAGAGCCACGACATCCCGGGGTCGTCGATGGAGGCGAACTGATAGCGATCGCCGAGGAGTACGCCGGACATCATCATCGGTACCCAGACGTCCGCAGGGTTGCCGATAACGTTGGTTCCACCGAACCCTTCAGGTGCGATGCCCGCAACGGTGTACGGGTAGTTGTTGAGCTTGATCTCGGACCCGACGACGGACGGGTCACCGCCCAGCACACGCTGCCAGGCCGAATAGCTGACAACCACGACCGGATGCCCGCCGGGTACCTGGTCATCAGCGCTGCTCAGTAAGCGGCCGTCGATTGGCTGCATGCCGAGCACTTCGAAGTACTCGCCGGTGACGAGATGTGCGTTCACCCGGGTCATCTCGCCCGTTTCGCCCGCGAATACGTTGCGGGAGGTCCAGGCGGACACCGCCTCGAGCGATGTCGAGTTGTCGCGGAACAGTCGGTAGTAGGGGTAGGCGAGACTGTCGAAGTTCTGATCAGGGCGGTCCCGGCCGATCTGCACCACGCGCGCGGCATCGCCGATCGCGTCGGGAGAACGCAGGAGCATCGCGTTGGTCATCGAGAAGATCGTCGTGTTCGCACCGATTCCCAGGGCCAACGTGATCACGGCCATGGCGGTGAAAGTGACGTTGTGACGCAGAACGCGTGCCGCGAATCGGACGTCTTGAAGAAGAACGGCCACGGTCCACTCCTTTCGCTCCCAGAGCGAGTGGGGAAGAGCGCCGAGAGCCAGGCGAACCGGGCTCGGCATGCCGGCGTCCGCGCTCTCGCGCCGCGCCTGGTGAAGGTAGTGGAGCTCGGCGTCCCATTCCTCGCGCCACCCCCGCCGGTCGCCGGACGGCACCAGGAGGCTTGCGAAGTGGAGTATCCGGCTCGCGAATCGACTCTCGTTGCTGATCAACCGCGACGCTCTACTTGATCGGGAAGAGTCAGGGCGTCGAAGGCGGCGAGCGTTTGCTCGAGCGCGTCGTGGCCGGCGCGTGTGAGCGCGTAGTAACGCCGACGGGGCCGCCCGTCGGCCTCCGCAGTGGCGTCGTCTTCCCAGATGGTGGACACGAAGCCGCGCTTCTGTAGCCTGCCCAGCGTCACGTACACGGTGCCTGTCGGGAGACCGGTGGCGGCAATGATGTCCAGGCCGTAGTTACGTTCCTGGGCGATTGCTCGCAGGATCGCAGCGGTGGCGTATCCGAGTCGTCGTGCCATCAGCGTCTCCCGGTCGGTTTCGATGATAGGTACCTTACAAACTAATATAGGTGTGTGCAAGGACATGGATTTGGTGGGCTAGCGGGCCGTTGGCGTGCGGTAGGGTGGGCGCTGGACAATCTGGATGCGGCGGCGAGAATGGCAAGCAACGACTTCGACAATCGCTGGGGAACCGACACCGACGGCGAGATTCCGATCGAGTTGCTCGAGCACGATGCGGCGATCGCTGGGCAGGCGGTGTCTTACGAGCCGACGGACCCGGACGCCTTCCGTGTGATGGTGCGGGAACTAGCGATCGCGCGCGAGGACTACACATTCCTCGATCTTGGTTCCGGCAAGGGACGAGTCGTGTTGCTCGCTGCCCAGGCGGGCTTCGGGCGGGTCGTCGGCATCGAGGCCTCGCCGCTTCTCCACCACACGGCTTGCACGAATCTGCGGGTGTGGGCACAGGCCGGGCACGGTACGCGCCACATCGATCTGCGCAGTGAGGACGCTGCTGGTGCGGATATCCCGCCCGGCCCCTGCGTCGTCTATCTGTTCAACCCCTTCAGGGAGCGGGCCATGTCGCGCCTGCTAAGGCAGATCAGACGATCGCTGCAGCATGTGCCGCGCGATCTGTGGCTGCTCTACTACAACCCTCAGGCGCGGCACTTGCTCGAGAGTTCCGACTGTCTCGCGCGCGTGACGGTAGGCCGCGGGTTCCAGCAGGGTGACTACGAGATTTGGCGCTCGCACGCCGCCTTCCGCGGCGAGTAACGGCTAGTCCTCGGACCAGTCGTAAAAACCCCGTCCGGACTTCTTGCCCAGCTTGCCGTCTTCGACCATCTTGCGGAGCAGGGTCGGCGGCTCGAAGGCGTCGCTGCCGAGCTGCTCATGCAAGTACTCGGCGATGCCGAGCCTGACGTCGAGACCAACGAGGTCGGTCAGCTTGAGCGGCCCCATGGGGTGCCGATATCCGAGCTCCATGGCCGTGTCGATGTCTTCGGCGGACGCCACACCCTGTTCGACCATGCGCATGGCCTCGAGACCGAGCACGATGCCGAGGCGTGAGGTGGCGAACCCGGGCACGTCGCGGACGACGATCGACGTCTTATTCATCTTCTCAGCCACGTCGCGTGCTGCCGCGAGAGTCGCGTCTGCTGTGCCCTCGTGCACCACGATCTCGAGGAGCGCCATGATGTGCACGGGGTTGAAGAAGTGCATGCCGAGTATCTGAGCGGGGCGCCGCGTTGCGGCGGCGATCTCGGCGATGCTCAGCGAACTCGTGTTCGACGCCAGGATGCAATCGTCGGGCGCATGCGCGTCGAGCGTCCCGAACACCTCACGCTTGAGGTCTAGCCGCTCGGGGATGGCCTCGATCACGAGTTCAGCCTGGGCGGCGTCCTCGAGGTCGGTGGTCGCGGAGAGGTTCCCCAGCGTATTGAGACGCTGATCTTCCGTGACCTTGCCGCGGGCTACACCCTTGTCGAGGTTCGCCGTGATGCGGTCGAGGCCTGCCTGCGTGAGGGTCGCTTCGATGTCGTACAGCGTGGTCCGGTAGCCCGCCTGGGCTGCGACCTGAGCGATGCCGTGACCCATCGTGCCGGCACCGAGAACGCTGATGCGTTGAATATCCATACCGCCATGGTAGCCCGGTGTGAGACGCCTTAGTGTGCCTCGGCGCTCAACCTGCGAGTCGTATCAGCATCGATCCGGCCACCCAGGCGGCTGACGGCGTCGCGGAGCATGGTGGCGACCAGCTCCTGCCGAGTGCGTTCCTGCATCGCGGGCAGGTCCAGGTCAGGTTCCGGGTCTCGGCCCGGACCAACCCGCCTGGTGATGTGCACCCGGTGCCTGTCGGCGATAACCGTGACCCACATGGATTCTTCGGCGTACACAACCTCCGCGCCGTCGAGCGAGCGCGCGGCTTCGTCGTTGAGCGCCTTAACGAGAACCAGCCGTGTATGGCACGCGGTTTTGAACGAACCGTCCCGCCGCGGCGGCATGTCTCCTGTGCATACATAGCGGAGAACGAGCCGGTGAGGGTTGGGCGCGTCCGAGCCGTAGGTGAGGTCTTCGCGGCCGTTGATGAAATCGATGAGGGCAACGCGGGCCTCGTCGAGGCGTTCCTCGGAGCCGGGACCGGTCACCTCGATCTCGACTGCGAGGGGACTCTGATCTTGCGTCGCCGCCAGCGGCAGCGCGAAGAGGCAACAACCAAGCGCCAGCGTGATCCGAAGGTTCTTCATGGGGAGACTCGCCGGTCAGGGGCGGTGAGAGGACGAGCACGGGCCCCATCCCTTGCGATGAGTCTAGTGGCACGGGCGGCGATCAAACCATCGGTCTCCGAGCGATAGTCCTGGCCGTCCAATTGATTGGATTGATATCCCAACGAGCGGCCGTCGATTACCAAAGCCGAGTGCCCAGGTGGTAAGGTCTGGCGCCGACGCGCGCTGTGGACTGCCAGGTCCCGCGCGCATCACCGGGGTCCCCTAGCTCAACGCCCTGAGGCGTGTTTGGAGGCAGGATTTGAGCGCAGCAACTTCAGGTATTGCAGGTCATCCGCAGGGGCTGATGACGCTCTTCTTCACCGAGATGTGGGAGCGCTTCAGCTACTACGGGATGCGCGCCCTTCTCATCCTGTACTTGACCGCTGACACCGCCTCCGGCGGGCTCGGATTCACGGTCCAGACCTCGGCTCTCATCTACGGTATCTACACGTTCGGCGTCTACGCCACGGGCATCCCAGGTGGATGGATCGCCGATCGGATTCTCGGCCAGTTCCGCGCCGTGCTCTACGGCGGCGTGCTCATCACGGCGGGCCATTTCGCCATGGCCCTGCCGGGTATCCCGGCTTTCTTTGCCGGTCTTGGCCTGATCATCGTGGGCACCGGGCTGCTGAAGACCAACGTCTCGACCATGGTCGGCTCCCTCTATGAGGACGGTGACCCCCGCCGCGACGGCGGCTTCTCGATCTTCTACATGGGCATCAACCTCGGCGCCTTCCTGGCACCGCTGGTGGTTGGCACGGTTGGCCAGACGTACGGCTGGCACTACGGCTTCGGCCTCGCCGGCATCGGCATGGCGCTGGGCCTGGTGCAGTACATGGCGGGCAAGGCCAAGCTGCAGGCTGCCATCGAACGCATCGAGGCACGCCAGCAGGCGGCCCCGGCTGGCGACGCATCCTTCAAGCCGATTGCCCTCGGCGTCGGCGGCGGTGTACTCGGCTACCTGGCCTCCACCGTGAGCGGCGCCGACATCGCCATGCAGATCATGGTTTCGATGGTCGGTCTCTTCATCGGTGGCCTGGCGGGCTACCTTTCGGACCAGACCTTCACCGGCGACGAGTGGAAGCGCATCCGCGCCATCCTCGTGCTGTTTGTCTTCAGCACGCTCTTCTGGGCCGCCTTCGAGCAGGCTGGCTCCAGCCTCAACCTCTTCGCCGATCGCGTCACCAGCCTGTCGCTGATGGGATTCGCGTTCCCGTCGACCTGGTTCCAGTCGCTGAACGCCTTGTTCATCATGATGTTCGCGCCGGTGTTCGCTGGCCTCTGGGTCTGGCTCGCGGGCCGCAAGTCCGAGCCGTCAAGCCCCGCCAAGTTCGTCTTCGGGCTCGTCTTCGTCGGCCTTGGCTTTCTGCTGCTTGTGCCGCCTTCACTCGCATCGGCGTACGACGGCTCGGCGGCGACCAACGACGTCTCGCCCATGTGGCTGGTCGGCGTCTACCTGCTCCATACGGTAGGTGAACTCTGTTTGAGTCCGGTCGGACTCAGCACGGTCACCAAGCTGGCACCGCAGAGCATCGTCGGCTCGATGATGGGCGTCTGGTTCCTCTCGGTCGCCATCGGCAACTTCCTGGGCGGCTGGATCGCTGGATTCTTCGAGAGTCTGCAGCTGTCCCAGCTGTTCGGCGCTGTCGCTGGCACGACCATCGTGGCCGGCGTGATCCTGGTGTTCCTGGTGCCGTCGATCCGCAGGATGATGGTCGGAGTGCATTAGGGCGCGTGAGCGCAGGCATGGCAGCGGTGCCGTGGAACAGGATGATGGACTCCAGAACGCGACTCGTCGTTGGCGGGCTTGTCACAGCGATCTTCGCTGCGGGTTGTGCGGTGCCGGGGGAGCCGGAGCTGGTGCGGCACCCGAACGTGCTGTTCATCTCGCTCGACGACATGAACGACTGGGTGGAGCCGCTTGCCGGCAACGCACAGGCGCTCACGCCGAATCTCGATCGCTTCGCGCAGAGCGGCGTGACGTTTCGCCGCGATTACACGCCGAGTCCCGGGTGCAATCCGGCACGGTCGGCCACGCTCACGGGCCTGCACACGATCAGTTCCGGGATGTATTCCAACTACCAGGACTGGCGTAACGTGCCGCAGCTGCAACAGGTGCAGACCATCGGCCAGCACTTCCGCGGCAGCGGGTACTACACCGCTGGGGCCGGCAAGATCTTCCACTATGCGCAGGTCGACGCCACGGGCTGGGACGCGTATTACCCGAGCATCGAGCAGCCGATGCCGCGGGAGCACCTGCCGGAGGAGCGCCCGGTAAACATGACGCCGTTTCAGTACATGTACGGCATGTTTGATTGGGCGCCGCTCGATCTGCGCGACGAAGAGACGGCCGACTACGAGACCGTCGAGTACATCTCCGATCAACTGGATCGCGACCACGACAAACCGTTCTTCCTGGCAGCAGGGATCTACCGCCCGCACCTGCCCTGGTATGTGCCGCAGGAGTACTTCGACCGATTCCCGCTCGACCAGATACGCAAACCCGAGGTTCTCGAGGGGGATCTCGAAGATCTGGGCCCTGTCGCCCGCGAGCTGATATCGCGGGGCGGCAACTACCACAGCCACGTCGTCGAGGCAGGGGAGTGGGAGCGCGGCGTGCAGGGGTACCTCGCGTCGATCGCGTATGCCGACGCGATGGTCGGACGGTTGCTCGACGCCCTCGAAGCAAGTCCCTACGCGGACAACACGATCGTGGTGATCTGGTCTGACCACGGGTGGCAACTGGGCGAGAAGCAGCACTGGCGCAAGTTCGCCTTGTGGGAGAACGTGATCCGCACCGTGATGATGATGCGGGTGCCCGAGGGAATCGAGAGGATGCCCGACGGTTCGGCGCGTGGCGCCGCAACCGACAACTTGACGTCGCTGCTGGACATCTACCCCACGCTTGCCGACCTGGCCAACCTCACTCCGCGCGATGACTTCGACGGCGTGAGTCTGCGATCGATGCTGATGGATCCGTCCGCGCCTGTAGCGCGGCCCGTGATCACCACCTACGACTACGGCAGCTACTCGGTCCGCTACGAGAACTGGCACTACATCCGCTACATCGACGACTCCGAGGAGCTCTACGACCTCGAGACTGACCCCGAGGAGTGGCACAACCTGGCGGATGATCCAGAGCACGCCGCCACGCGCGCACAACTCGAAGGCTTCGTTCCGACCGACGTCATCGATCTGCCGGAGGAGTCGCTACTCGAGCTCGCGGAGCACCACGTGCCGCCCTTCCGGTCGCGTGAGTACTTCTTCAGCGACGAGCGGCGCGAGTGGATGAAGCGCTTCGACAGCGAAGGAGCGTCTATCCGCTAGTGCCGCCGAATTGCACTCCGGTGAGATCAGCCATCTCGCGCTTCCATGTGGTCAGGTCGCGCGCACGGAAGTCACCAAGCCGCGTGTGCCCACAAGCCCGCGCCATCACCTGCATCAGCTGGGTTGCTGCGCCGAAGAATGTGGCGAGGCGTTGCGCGCCGGCATCGACATCAAGACGACGCCTTAGCTCGGGTTTCTGCGTGGCGATGCCCGTCGGGCAGTTGTTGGTGTTGCAGATGCGCGCGCCGATGCAGCCGATGGCCTGAATCGCGGCGTTCGAAAGCGCCACGCCGTCGGCGCCGAGCGCCATCGCCTTGATGAAGTCCTCGGGCATCCGGAGCCCGCCGGTGATGATCAGCGTTACGTCGCGCCCCACGGTTCGATCGAGATGGGCTCGTGCCCGCGCCAGCGCGGGAATCGTCGGCACGCTGATGTGGTCGCGGAATAGCAACGGCGCGGCGCCCGTACCCCCGCCGCGGCCATCCAGGATGATGTAGTCGGCGCCGGCTTCCAGGGCGAAGTCGATGTCCGCTTCGATGTGGTTGGCCGAGAGCTTGAAGCCGATCGGGATCCCGCCGCTGCGTTCCCGCACGCGCTCGCCGAACACCTTGAACTCCTCAACGGTCGAAGGGCTGTCGAACGTCGGCGGCGAAATGGCATCCTGGCCTGGTTCGAGGCCGCGCGTCTCCGCGATCTTCTCCGTGACCTTTGCTCCCGGCAGGTGCCCGCCCGTACCGGTCTTCGCGCCCTGGCCGCCCTTGAAGTGGAATGCCTGGACGTCCTCGAGGAGGTCTTCCGTCCAGCCGAACTTGGCGGAGGCGAGCTCGTACAGGTAACGACTGTTAGCTTCGCGTTCCTCGGTGAGCGAGCCGCCTTCGCCGGAACAGATGCCAGTGCCGGCCATCTCGGCGCCACGCGCCAGGCTCACCTTCGATTCTTCTGAAAGCGCGCCGAAGCTCATATCCGACACGAACAGCGGGATCTCGAGCCGGAGCGGCTTGCCGGCGTTTGGACCGATCACCAACTCGGTGTCCACGGGAGCGTCCTCGCCGAGCGGTTTCGTGGCGAGCTGGGCCGTCAGGATTTGCATGTCGTCCCAATGCGGCAGGTCCTTTCGAGGAACTCCCATGGCGCCCATTTCGCCGTGATGGCCGGACAGTCCGTTGGGCGCGAGATCGTGGATGCGCGCGACCGTAGGCTCTTCGGGCGTTGGCTGGGCTATGGGAGGACCATCGCCAGCATCGGCGTCTGGCAGGGGGTCGCCGACGTGCACGTCACCGAGTCGGGCGTGAGTGCCGTCACAGAACGGCGGATTCGAGGTGGCCTTGCAGCGGCACAGATGCGCGGTCGCCGTGGCCTCGGCGGTGAACTCCATCGGCGACAGATCCGTTCCTGCGTGTGACCCGTCGCAAAACGGCTGGTTCTTCGATCGCCCGCAACGGCACCAGTAGTAGGTCTTGCCTTCTTCGAGGTCGACGCCGGTAGGTGACTTGGCGGCCAGAATGGGAGTGTCGCTCATCAAGTCCTCATCGGTTCGAGATGTCCTTTCTGCCGACACGAGTCGCGGCCGGCCGTGGGACCAAGTTTGTCACGGACCGAGGAAGGACTCCTTGTCCTTCAGTTTTACCGCCGTGCCGTAGGCGAGCATTTCGGCGGCGCCGGACATGACCTGGGAGGTCATGAAGCGGACGTTGATGATCGCATCCGCGTCGAGTTCTGCCGCTTGGGCTTTCATGCGGCGGACGCTCTCGGCGCGGGCTTCGACGAGCATCTCGGTGTACTCCTTCACTTCGCCTCCGAAGATCGTGCGGAGGCCGGCCATGAGGTCTTTGCCGAGGTGCTTGGCGCGAATCGTGCTGCCGCGGACGAGGCCGAGAGCCTCTCCCACTTCGCGGCCGGGAACGTGGTCTGTGTTCAGGACGATCATGCGTCTTCTCCGGTGCTCACTCGTCGCGCAGTGAGCGGTCTGACTCGTAGTTGTCGAATCGTTCCCACAGGATCGTTCCGCACAGCAGTGTGATGCCGAAGCCGGCGATCAATCCACCGATCTGAATCGGTAGCGGCAGCGCGAGCAACCAGGGCCACAGGAGCCGCAGTGGCTTGATCAAGTAGCTGGCCACGATGGCAGCGCCGATGCCGATCAGCAGGAACCCGGTGATGCGCAGCAGACGGATCATTGGCGTGCTCGCTCCTGCTGGTCGTCCTGGATGCGTTCGAGCAGAAGGGACCCCAGCACGAAGCCTGCGCCCGTGAGCGCAATGCCGAACCCGACCTCCAGCTGCAGCGGGAGGTCGAGGTAGCGGAGCACCCAGCCCCATGACTCGTACAGCGACCAGCCGCCGACAAGCATCAGCCCGCCACGCCAGAGCATGAGTCCAGCTAGCTGCAGACCTCGCACTGTGTGCGTCTCCCGCTCAGTGCTTCGGGGCGCCGAGCCCCGTCGCGAGGGAACGTTGGTTACAGCCCATATGTGCCGCCGGCCGGCCGACTATTCCGCAGCTTTCTCGTCGATCCACGTTGTTACGCGCGTGCGCAGTACGGAAAGGGGCAGCGAGCCGCCGCCGAGCACCACGTCGTGGAACTCCCGCAGGTCGAAGTTGTCACCGAGTCGTTGCTCTCCTTGCACCCGCAGCGCGCTGATTTCGAGCTCGCCCATCGTGTAGGCGAGGCCCTGGCCTGGCTCGGTGATGTGGCGATCGATCTCGGCGGTTACCGGGCCGATCCCCATGCCGGTGTTGTCGGCCATGAACTCGATCGCGCGCTCACGACTCCAGCCGAGGGCGTGCATTCCCGTGTCGACGACGAGGCGACACGCGCGCCAGATCTGGTAGCTCCACATGCCGAATCGGTCGTAGGGGTCGTCCATGAGCCCCACGTCCATGCCGAGCTTTTCGGTGTAGAGCCCCCAGCCTTCGGTGAAGACCGTCGTGCCGGAGCGTTTTCGGAAACCCGACAGGGCGTCGTTTTCCTGCAGGAGCATGATCTGCAGGTGATGTCCGGGAACGCCCTCGTGGTAGGCAAGCGCTCGCGCGACCCACAACGGCCGCTGGTCCAGCTGTGACGTGTTGATGTTGACCCAGCCGCCGCGTGTGCCGTCGGCGTTGCCGCGGTCGTAGTAGCCCGCTGACTGGCGTGGCGCTACGTGGTCGGGGATCGCCCGGACGCCGTAGGGCGTGCGCGGGAGGGTCTGGAACAGCTCCGGCAGATGTCCTTCCATCTGCTTGGCCGCGAGCGACACGTGCGCGAGGTATTCCACCGGGGTGTCGACGTAGAAACGTGGATCCGTGCGCAGGAACTCCAGGAAAGCATCCCAGTCGCCCTCGAAGCCCACTTCCTCACGGATCGCTTCCATTGCGGCGCGGATTGCCGAGACCTGTTCGAGGCCGACCTCGTGGACCTCTTCGGGCGTGATGTCGAGCGTGGTGTATCGGCGAACGCGGTGCTCGTAGAAGTCGCGACCATTGCCGGGAAGGTCGACCACTCCGAGCGTCGGACGACCAGCCGGGACGTACTCATCGCGGAAGAACTCGTAGAGCACGCGGTACGCCTCGACGGTCGCCTCGACGGCGGCATGCCCGTCGGCGAGGATTCGCTCGCGATCCGCGTCGGGTATGGAGTCCGGTAGCCGCGTGAATGGAGCCCAGAAACCACTGTCTTCGGTGCGTTCAACAACGTGCTGTCCGGCGGTTTCTTCGTAGCCCACCATTACCGCGGCGGGCAGCACCCAGCCCTGGCCGAGTGCGTGACGCATGATCGCAATCTGTTGCCCGGAGTGTGCGGGGAATGACTGCAGGCGCGCGATGTAGGAGTCGTAGTCGGAGATGGTCCGGAAGACGCGGCTCTCCGGCATGCTGGCGAACCCGAAATGGAAGCCGTAGCGCGACCCGATCGGTAGCAGGTAGCCGTCATAGCGGAGCTCGTTGATGCGATCGCGAAGCTGAAGTCGCAGGATCTCGGCGTCGGTCGATTCGTCTGCAGTGAGAGCGTCGCGATCGAGCTGCGTGATGCGAGCGCCGAGCGCATCCAGCTCTTCGAGTTCTGCCAGGGACCGGTCGATGCTCACCGCGTCGAGCCGATCCGAGTACCTCGAATCGACACCTTCGGGAACCGGCAACGTGTGATCGGCCCAGCGGATCTCGGTGAGGGCTTCCATAATCGCGGCGAGCTCCGTCGCTGCCTCGTTTTCCTGCGCTGCGACGCCAGCGGTCAGGGCGCCGGCGATGCCGATCGTCGCGAGTAGTGCTTTGTTCACTGCTGCTCCTTGGTCGCTCGCTTCGTGAAGTAGCGCGCCAGTCCGTGCCAGGAATCGGTCAGCCCGCCTCCTGCCGCATAACCGGCCGCTTGCTCTTTGCCGAGGACGCCCTCGATATCTCGCTGTACCTGCAAGGCGAACTGCCGGGCCCGCTCCTGTGCGTCGGCTCCCGTCGCTACCGCCTCTTCAACGCCCGCCGCCCATCCGGCAAGGCGTTGCTCGTGCTCGTCGATATGCGCCTCCGCAGGCCGGGCCGGTCCGAAGTGGGTGGGACACAGCGTGTCGGGGGCCCAGGCGCGGATCTTGCGGTGACTTTCGGTCCATCGGGCTGGATCGATGTCGGGTGGCGGTGTCACGGGCATCACGTACGGGCGGTTGTCGATCCGGATGCCGAGGGTGTCGCCCACAAACGCGAGGCCGCCGTCCGGGTCGAAGTAGCTGACGTGGTGCGAGGCATGCCCGGGCGTGTAGGCGACCTCCAGTTCACGTCCGCCGAGGGCCAGGGTTTCGCCGCCCTCCAGAACGTTGACCCGGTCGGTGGGTACTGCAATGAACTCGCCCCACAGGGTGTCCATGCGATCGCCGTAGAGCCTCGAAGCCGAGGCCAGGAGTCGGGTGGGGTCGACCATGTGGCGCGCGCCGCGCGCGTGCACGTGAACACGGACGTCGGGGTGATCGCGGACGATCGAACCCGTGGCGCCGGCGTGGTCGAGATGGATGTGCGTCAGCAATACGTCGGTGACGGCCTCGAACGAGAAACCCGCCAGGCGGAGGCTCTCTTCGAGGGCCGAGAGCGTCGAGGACGGCCCTGGATCTATGAGCGCGATGCCACGACTCGTGTGGAGCACGTAGCACGCAATGTACTCCGGGTGACCCTGGAAGCGGAGGTCGACAAGGCTCGTCGCCGGGGCGAAGTCGCGCATGGTCAATCAGTCTCCGGTAGTTGGTAGCCGTCGAACTGCTTGCGAAGGTCGCGTTTCTTGAACTTCCCGGTGGAGGTGCGCGGAATCTGATCGACCACCTCCACAGCATCGGGCAGCCACCACGCGGCGAAGTACGGCTCGAGGTACGTCCGGATCTCCGCAAGGGTCGGTGGCGTAGCGTCGCCAGTTACGATCACGGCGAGTGGGCGTTCGATCCACTTCGGGTGCCGGATCGCGATCACAGCGGCCTCAGTGATCGATGGGTGCCCCATGAGTGCATTCTCGAGTGCGATGCTGCTGATCCACTCGCCGCCGGACTTGATGACGTCCTTGGCGCGGTCGCGGATCTCGATGTAGCCGTCGCTGTCGATGGTGACGATGTCGCCGGTGCGGAACCAGCCGTCGTCTGTGAAGAACTCGGCGCCCTGCTCGCTGTCGAAGTACTCCGAGGCCACCCACGGGCCGCGCACCTCGAGTTCGCCTGACGAGGTGCCATTCCACGGCACCGCCTCGCCGTCGTTCATGGCGCGGATCTCGACGAGCGGCGCCATCCGTCCCTGCTTGGCCCGGAGGGCGAGTCGCTCGTCGGCACTCGCGTTCTCGTGATGAGGCCCCACATGGCTCACGCTGCCGAGCGGTGACGTTTCGGTCATGCCCCAGGCATGAACGACATTGAGTCCGTGGCGCGACTCGAAAGCCTCGATCATCGATGGCGGCGCGGCAGCGCCTCCTACGAGCATCAGTTCCAGCGCGCTCAGGTCGTACTTGTCGGGGTTCTCGTCGAGGTGTTCGAGGATCGAGAGCCATATCGTGGGCACGCCGGCGGTCGTCGTCACGTTCTCCTGGGCCAGGAGTTCGCAGATGCTCGCGGGGTCCAGGTTCAGTCCTGGCAACACCTGCTTCGCGCCCATCATCACGCACGAGAACGGTGTGCCCCAGGAGTTCACGTGGAACATCGGTACAACCGGCAAGTAGGACGTGGATTCGCCGATAGCAAACAGGTCTGCCATCGCTAGCGCCATCGCGTGCAGCACCATCGAGCGATGGGAGTAGAGCACGCCCTTCGGCATGCCCGTGGTGCCTGACGTGTAGCACATGGCTGCGGCGTCCTGCTCCTGTAGCAGCGGTGGGGAGTAGCGTGCAGGGTCGGCCGCCGCGAGCAGCTCCTCATAGTCGAGCATGCCGCGTGGAAGCTCGGGCTTGTCGCCTTGAGACATCACGATGATGTGCTCCGTGCTCAAGGCCGAGTGGAAGCGTTCGAGCAGCGGAAGCAGCGTGTCGTCTACCAGGATGATCCGGTCGCCCGCGTGGTTTGCGATATAGCTGATGTCGTCCGGGTGCAGGCGTAGGTTCAGCGTGTGGAGCACCGCACCGGCCGCCGGAATGCCGAAGTACGCTTCCAAGTGCTGTTGGTGGTTCCAACCCAGCGTGGCGATGCGGTCACCACGAGTCACGCCCAGATCCTGCAACGCTACTGCGAGGCGTCGCGATCGATCTACAAAGTCGGCTATCTGATAGCGATGAACGGACCGATCGGGGCGTCGCGTAACGATCTCGCGGTACCCGAAAAGCTGCTCCGCGCGGTCCAGCAGCGGCGGCAGCGTTAGCGGGTAGTCCATCATCAGACCGCGCATCGATCGGGGCTCCTGGCGTCGATAGGGGCGAGCGGGCGCCAGCATATACTCAGGCATGCCCTTACAGAACTTCCACCCGGCCGTCGCTGCCTGGTTCCAGCGCTGTTTCGACGCGCCCACGCCGCCCCAGGAACGGGCCTGGCCCGCGATTCGCGCCCGCCACCACACGCTGATCGCCGCACCGACCGGCTCGGGCAAGACTCTCGCGGCATTTCTATCAGCCATCGACGATCTGACCCGACAGGCACAGGTCGGCGCTCTTCCGGCGAGCACCCAGATCGTTTACGTCTCGCCGCTGAAGGCACTCTCCAACGACATCCGGAAGAACCTTCGGCTCCCGCTCGAGGGAATCGCTTACGAGCTGCAACAGTCCGGTGGTGCGGCGGCGGGCATCCGTGTGCAGGTACGTACCGGGGACACGCCGCCGGCCGAGCGCCGGCGCATGGTGGCGAATCCGCCGCACATTCTTGTGACGACGCCGGAGTCGCTGTACATACTGCTCACGAGCGACGGCGGCCGCAGCATGTTGCGCGATACGCGGACGCTGATCGTCGACGAGATCCACGCAGTGGCCGCCGACAAGCGCGGATCGCACCTCGCCCTGACCATGGAGCGACTCGACTCGCTCGTCCGCGAGGAAGACCCCGAGCGTCGATTGTTGCGGATCGGCCTCTCCGCTACTCAGAAGCCCCTCGAGGACGTGGCCCGATATCTGGTAGGCGGGTCGAATCTCGATCCTGGTGGCCGGCCGGATTGCGCCATCGTGGACGCCGTGGGAGATCGCGCAATCGACCTCGACATCATGATGCCCGACTCGCCACTCGAAGCGCTGATGGCCGGCGAGGTCTGGGACGAGGTCTACGACAAGCTTGCCGCTATGATCGAGGAGCACCGCACGACGCTGTTGTTCGTCAATACACGCCGCCTCGCGGAGCGCCTTGCGCACCACCTGGCCTCTCGGCTCGGCGACGAGGCGGTGACGTCACACCATGGCTCGCTGTCGAAGGAGCAGCGGCTGGAGGCAGAAACGAGGCTCAAGTCGGGGGAGCTGCGCGCACTCGTAGCCACGGCGTCGCTTGAGCTGGGCATCGATATCGGCGCGATCGACCTCGTGGTCCAGCTAGGCTCGCCCCGATCGATCAACGCCTTGATGCAGCGCGTCGGACGCGCCAGTCACCACGTGGGCGGTGTGCCGAAGGGGCGCGTGCTTCCGTTGTCGCGCGACGATCTCGTGGAGTCAGTGGCCGCGATCCGAGCGGCGCGATCGGGTGAGCTCGACCGGCTGATCATGCCGGAGAAACCCACCGACATCCTGGCGCAGCAGATCGTCGCATGCGCAGCGTCTCGCGAGTGGAGCGAGGACGAACTCTTCGATCTGTGCGTCAGCGCGTATCCATTTCGCCATTTGTCGCGGGAGGATTTCGACTCGACCGTCGACATGCTGGCCGACGGGTTTTCGACGCGACGCGGCCAGCGCGGCCGTTATCTGCACCTGGATTCAGTCAACGGTCGCATCAAGGGACGCCGCGGAGCGCGCCTCACCGCCGTGACCTGCGGCGGCGCGATTCCAGACAACTTCGAATTCAAGGTGCTGCTCGAACCGGAGGGGCTACAGGTGGGCACGCTCGATGAGGATTTCTCGATCGAGAGCCTGCCCGGAGACATCTTCCAGCTCGGCAATAGCTCCTGGCGGATCCTGAGGGTCGAGACCGGCGTCGTACGTGTTGAAGATGCGCAGGGGTTGCCGCCCACGATTCCGTTCTGGTTCGGCGAGGCTCCCGGACGGACGCGTGAGTTGTCGGAGGCCGTTTCGACGCTGCGCGCTGAAGTCGATCGGCACCTCTGCGCTACCGGCGGCCCGATCGCGTCCGACGCGATCGAGGCCACCGCGGCATGGCTTGAGCAGACGGCCGCTATCGATTCCGTAGCCGCACGGGAGACGGTCGACTATCTGGCCGCCGCTCGCTTGAGCCTTGGGGCCATGCCGACACGCGAGACGATCGTCATGGAGCGCTTCTTCGACGAGGCGGGCGACATGCACCTCGTGCTGCACTCGCCGTTCGGTACTCGAGTGAACCGCGCCTGGGGCCTGGCGCTTCGTAAGGTGTTCTGCCGGACCTTCAACTTCGAACTAACAGGCCGCAGCCACCGACGACGCGTTGGTCCTTTCACTCGGCCCCACACATAGTTTCCCTCTGGACGAGGTGTTCGGCTACCTGCACCCGGAGACAGTGCGCGACAAACTCGTCCAGGCGTTTCTTGACGCGCCGATGTTCCCGGTGCGCTGGCGCTGGAACGCCACCCGATCGTTGGCCGTGCGCCGATGGGTGTCGGGGAAACGGTTGGCTCCGCATCTGCAGCGCATGGATGCCGAAGATCTTCTGGCCGTGATCTTTCCCGATTCGTTGGCCTGCTTCGAGAACATCGAGGGCGCCAGAGAAGTGCCGGATCATCCGCTGGTGGATCAGACGATCGCGGACTGCCTCGAAGAAGCGATGGACTTCGATGAGTTCATCGAGCTGCTGCATGCCGTGACAAGTGGAGCCAAGGAATTGGTCGCCCTGGACGTGCGAGAGCCCTCGCCGCTTGCACACGAGATCCTGAGCGCGCGTCCCTATGCGTTTCTTGATGACGCTCCTGCCGAAGAACGTCGCACCCTGGCGGTGCAGACGCGTCGCCGAGTGGACCCTCAGACAGCCGATGACCTTGGCGCGCTCGATCAGTCGGCCATCGATCGCGTGCGCAACGAGTCATGGCCGGATGCTGCCGACGCTGACGAGTTGCATGACGCGCTGCTCCTGCATGGGTTCTTGACGGCGGCAGAGGTCGATACGGGTAGCTCTGCCGATGGCGTCGCTTGGAGCGCTCTCACGAACGAGCTTGCGGAGGCGGGACGTGCCACGTGCATGCGGCTTGCGGGTGCAGAGATGTGGGTCGCGGCCGAGCGCCTGCCGCTTCTGCAGGCAATTGCCGGTCAGGCCGAGCTCACCGTTCAGATGGATCCCGTGATCGAGGCTCCACCGCGATCGATCCGTCGTGACTGGAGCGCGGACGAGGCCGGCAGAGAGGTCGTGCGCGGCCGCCTGCAGGCTCTCGGTCCGGTTCGACCGGTCGAGGTTGCGCGGTCATTCGGCGTGCCGCAGACCGTGGTGGACGGCGCTTTGCTCGCCCTCGAAGGGGAGGGATTCGCGTTCCGTGGCCGCTTCTCGCCTGGCGCGCCCGACACCGAGTGGTGTGAGCGCCGACTCCTGTCCCGCGTACATCGCTACACGCTGCACAGGTTGCGTGCGGAGATCGAGCCGGTGACCGCGCAGGACTTCATGCGCTTTCAGCTGCAGTGGCAGCGAGCGGCAGCGGACTCGCGATCGCGCGGGCCCGAGAGCCTCGAAGCGCTGGTGGAGAACCTCGAGGGATACGAGGCAGCAGCTGGCGCCTGGGAGTCGGAGATCCTCCCCGCGCGGCTCGATGACTACGACCCAGTCTGGCTGGATGCGCTGTGCCTGTCAGGTCGCGTGGTCTGGTGCCGTCGGTCGGCGCCGGTGGGGCCATCGAACCAGCGCGGGGCGCCGATCAAGAGCAGCCCGGTGACCTTGCTGACACGTGATCGACTCGACCTGTGGGACCGGACGTGCGGCGTGCGCGAGCCGGAAACGCTCGGACGCGAAGCAGCGGCGGTGCACCAGGTACTCGAAGAGGCTGGGGCGAGCTTCTTCGCCGATCTGGTGAAGCAGTCAGGTCTACTGGAGAGCCACGTTGAAATCGCGCTCGGCGAGCTAGTAGGCGCCGGACTCGTGACGGCGGACAGCTTCACGGGCTTGCGAGCGCTGCTGGTACCGTCCTCGCGCCGACGTCCGCGCCGCAGCGGACGCCGCAAAGGCACGACCGCGGTATTTGGAATGGAGAACGCCGGCAGGTGGTCGCTATTGCACGAGCCACGCGCCGACGATGCTGAACTGGAGGACGCGAGCCTCGACAATGCAGACCATGAAGCGCTCGCCCGCGTTCTCCTGCGACGCTACGGGGTTGTCTTTCGTAGGCTCGTTCGCCGTGAGAGCCACTTGCCGCCCTGGCGCGAGCTCCTGCGAGCGTTCTACCGACTGGAGGATCGCGGCGAAATCCGCGGCGGCCGGTTCGTGGCTGGCTTCCAGGGACAGCAGTTCGCACTACCCGACGCCGTGCCGCGGCTGCGGCAAATCAGGCGCGAGCCGACGGACGGGGCGCTGGTTTCGGTGTCAGCAGTCGATCCGCTCAATCTGGTCGGCATTGTCACGCCAGGCAGCCGGCTCCCGGCCGTGACCGACAATCGCGTGCTCTACCGCGACGGGATACCGGTGGCGATTCGCGAGGCCGGCACAGTTCGCCATCTCGAGGCGGCCGACAACGAGACGCGATGGGCGCACGAGACGGCTCTCGTGCGGCGCGACCTGCCTCCAAAGTTACGGCCGTATTTGGGGCGTTCCGCTTAGCGGCGAGACCCGACCGCCGCCTTCTTTTCGGGCGTTAGAACTCGCGTCAGAAGCGCCCGTCCGATCTCGGGATTCCAGAGGGTGCCGACATTCTGCTGAATGATCTGACGGGCCCGCTCGTCCGTATACGCCGGCCGATAACGTCGATCGGTGATGAGAACGTCATACACATCGCAGAGCGCGATGATTTGGGCGCCCACCGGAATGTCCGTGCGCGACAGGCGGTTCGGATAGCCCGAGCCGTTCCAGCGCTCCTGATGGGCGGCAATCACGCCCAGTATCGGAGCCATCGCGGGAATTGGCTCGAGGAGATCGACCCCGAACTCCGGGTACTTGCGGATCAGCGCCATTTCCTCGGACGAGGGCTTGGGTTTCTTGATGACCTCGTCCGGAATACACGCCTTGCCGATGTCGTGCACGAGCGCCGCAACGTAGATGGCGTGGAGCCGATTGCCGCGGAAGCCTTTGGCCTTGGCGAGTTCCATCGCCATGTCGGCGACCTTGATGGAGTGCTCCGGAGGGGAGAAGTCCTTGCGGTCGACTTCGCGCATGATCTGCTGAAGAGCTCGAACGAGCCTGCGGCTATCGAGTGGCTCAGCGGCTACCTCCTGGAGGCGGCGCCGTACGTCGATTGCGGGATCCGCGATTTCCTGGAGTGCACGATCCTCGGCGGACATGCCGTCGTCGGGCACGGCTGCGGTCTCATCAGCGGGTTCAGCTTCAGCCGCATTCTGAGCCTCTGGCTCAGCCGCGGGCGCTGACTCCTGCGTCTCGGCCGCTGGCGTGACCTTTACTTGCTTGGTGCCGGACTCAACCTCGGCGGTCGCCTCGATCTCGATGTCTGCGGGTCCAGGCGGGTCGGACTCCGACTCCGCGACTGGTGGCTGCTCGGGGTCCGGCGATGGCTCGGGGGCCGGCACGGGCGGCTCTGACTCGACTACGCCGGGTGCCACGGCTACAGCTTCGATGACATCGGGTGCCGGCGGTTCAGGGGGTGAGGTAGCCGCCGCTGCTGGCTCCGCGGGCGAGACGTCGGCGGGCTCGTCTGCAATCGCCTCGGGCACATCGGTGCTCTCTTCGGCAACAATTTCGGCCTGCTCAGCGGCGCTGGCGACGGGCTCGGGAATTTCGATCTCAGGCACTTCGATCTCAGGCACGATGACTTCCGGCGACTCGGGGCCTGCGACTTCCTCTGCACTCGAGTCTTGGGCTACGTCCTGGGTCGCCTCCGACTCTCGGGACTTGCCGCGTGCGCGAAGGCGCTCGATATAGGACATCGGCCGGGCATCGTCCGCCGAATCTTGCTCTTCGGCGGCAACTGACGTCGGATCCACAAACGGTTCTCGCGCCGACTCGGCGTGATCTGAATCGTGTTCGGGCGTCACGTCCTGAACCACGTCCTGCTGGAAGGTCACATCGCCGGCACCATATAGAAGACTCTGTTCGCGGTGCGCCCGGAGCGATTCGAGATAGAGGCGAATCGAATCCGCCACGAGTTCGCTCGGCGATCGGTTCGTTTCTCGCGCCAGGTCGTTGATTTGCTCAACGAGGTGGTAGGGCAGCGTGTAGGTCAAGCTCAGGAACTCGGGGAGTGGCACAGCGCCAGGTGACGCGGGCTGAGTTTCCTGCGGTTGATGAACCGTCGGGTAGAGAGGGTGGTCGTTGCTGCGCTCGACGCCGAGTTCCGATCGGCGGGCAGGCAACGTTGTGTCCGAGTCCTTGTTCCAGTAGTCGCCCACGCGGCGCCCCCACGCAGTCAGAGGTGGTCCGAAGATTTCGCGCTAGAGAACCGAATATAGACCGAGGTTCGAAGTAATTCCAGTGCACATAGCGTGTTAATAGCGTCTAAAAATGTTTATGAATCTTTAAAACATATTAAAAGTCATTATTAGTCAGTTAAAGGCAACAGAAAAACCCAACGTGTGACTGCATGTGTCGTTCAGCGGAGCCTAGCTTCTGACTTCGGCCGGCGCGTCGCGACGCCAGTCCAGGATCTCGTAGATCACCGGCAGCACGATCAGGGTGAGAAGCGTGCCGGTGAACTCGCCGCCAATCACGGCAACCGCCAGCGGACGCTGCAGCTCCGCGCCGGCGCCGAGGCCCATCGCGAGCGGGATCAATGCGCACATCGTGGTGACGGTCGTCATCAGGATCGGGCGCAGGCGGAGCGCTGAGCCCTCCAGAACCGCCTGGCGTCGGGGCATCCCTTCGGCTCGCAGCCGGTTGATGGTGTCGATTTTCACGATGCCGTCGTTCACAACGATCCCGGTGAGCACTACCGCCCCGATCAGGGCGACAACGTTCACCGTCAGACCCACCAGCCAGAGTCCTGTGACGACGCCGACCCAGCCGAGCGGCAGAGTCGAGAGGATCACGAAGGGGTGGAGCAGCGACTCGAATTGTGCGGCCATCACCATGTAGACCAGGGCTGCGGCCAGTGCGAGTGCCCATGCCAGGCTCTGAAACGACGCCTGCACTTCCTCGCGCTCGCCACCGATCCGCCACTGGTAGCCCGTGGGCAGATCCAGTTCGGCCATGGCGAGCTCGGCGCCCGCGACGGCCTCTGACAGGCTGATTCCGGTGAGAGTGGCAGTAATGGGCACTTCACGGACGCGGTCGCGACGCTGGATCTCCTGTGGGCCGACGGCGCGCTCGAAGTCGACGAGTTCGCGGAACGGCACGGGGCCCAATTGCGTCTCATACGGCTGATCCAACAGCGCTTCCACGGATTGCTGCTCGCTCAGTGCCACCACGCGGATGTCGATCCGCCGATCGAATTCCACGAACTGTGTCGGGATCGTCCCTTGGAGCCCCGCTTGCAGGGCGCGAGTCACGTCGCTCACGGTCACCCCATAGAGCGCCGCCACGTCGCGTTTCACGCGTAGCCGGATCTCCGGATTACCCCGGGTCGATCGTGAGTTGATATCGGTGAGACCTTCTACCGACTGGAGGATATTGGCGCCCTGGTCGGCTAGCCCCTGCAGCACATCGAGATCGTCGCCGCGGACAAGAACCTGGAAGCCGCTGTCGCTGAGCCCCAGACTCCGTTGCAACGGATTGGACTGCGGGTCGATGACCACGCTGACGCCGCGGATTGACTCGGCGGTGGTACGCACACGCTCGATTGCAGCCTCGAGGGCAGGTGCCATCGTCCGGGTTCGCGTGCCGGACATGATCACGGACAGACGAGCCCGCGTCGGAGACAGCTCAAGCGCCCCGGCGGCGGAGGAGGTGATGGCTCCCGGGTCCGCGCCGAGTGTCGCGAAGGTTCGCGCGACGCCGTCACCGGCTCGGGCGGCGGCTTCGGTTTCTTGAACGATCTGGTCGAGCCGCGCGAATGGGGTGCCCGGCTCGACGTCGATCGTCACTTCGAAGCGGCCGGTGTTGACCTGCGGCATCAATTCCCACGGCAGCCGTTGCGCCACGGTGGCGCCCCAGACGAGCAGCAGGGTGATCCCCACCAGAGTCAGGGCTCGGTGCGCGAGGCAGAAGATCAGGAGCCGGTGATAGACGGCGGCGAACCCGTTGTAGATGGCGGCGAAGGCTTCCAGCAGCGGCGACAGCAGCCACCCGGTGGCCCTGACGGCAAGGCGCACCCAGAACAGCATGATGGTCAGCAGCCCGTCCACGCCGCGCCCGGGCAACGCACCGAGCCAGCGTCGGAGCCGGCGCACACGCCCCGCGAGCAGCGGGTCGAAATCGTCTCCGCCCGTGTCGGGGCCGGAGCCTGTCGAAGTCGATTCGCCAAGCCGCAGGAAGCGCGAGGCGAGCATCGGAAGAACCGTGAGCGACACGATCAGCGATGCGATCAGCGCGAAAGTGACGGTCCATGCCTGTGCGGCAAATAGCTCGCCGGCCACGCCGTGGACGTATGCGATTGGCAAGAAGACGGCGATCGTTGTTGTGGTCGCAGCCGCTACCGCGAGGCCCACCTGCTCCGTGCCATGCCGAGCCGCGTCAGCGGCTGTCTCGCCGAGTTGGCGGTGTCGGAAGATGTTCTCGAGCACAACGATCGAGTTGTCGACCAGGAGTCCGGCACCGAGTGCGAGACCACCGAGGGTCATGATGTTGAGACTGATGTCGGCGAAGTAGCAGAGAACGAAGGTTGCGATGATCGAGATCGGGATCGCTATGCCGATGAGGACGGGGTTGCGTGGGTCGCGCAGGAACAGAAACAGGATCCCGAAGGCAAAGATGCTGCCGAGCCCGATGTTCTGCACAACCGACTGGATCGCCTCGGAGATGAAAGACGCGTTCTCGAATGCGATCTCGAGCGTCAACTCGGGATACTGCGCGCGCAGTTCAGCGAGGGCCTCTTCCGCCGCCGCTACGGCTTCGATCGTATTGCTCCCAGCCTCCCGGTAGAGCAACACGCCGATAGCCTGCTGACCGTCCAGGAGTGCGCCGGCAGTGCGCGGTTTTACGCCCTCGACGACGTCGCCGATGTCGCCAAGTCGCACCATCGTGCGCCCGCTACTGCGCGAGATGATCACGTCACGGATCTCGTCAACGGATGCGAACTCACCCAGGGCTCGAACCTGATAGCGGAGCGCTCCCTGCAATACGTTCCCGGACTGGAGGCTTACGTTGGACCGCTCGAGCGCGTCCTCGATGTTCGCCACGGTTAGCCCGTAGAGCGCGAGCTTGTCGGGTTCGAGATTCACCTGAATCTCGCGCTGAGCGCCACCAGTTACCTGCGCGCCAGCGATGCCCTGCACCTGTTCCATCCGGGGCACGATAATGGCCTCGACCATCTCGCGGAGCGCACCAAGGCTCCCAGTACCGGCGACGGCCATTCCCATCACCGGCTCACTGCCCGGGTCCCAGCGCAGCACGGCGGGTCGTTCTACATCCTCGGGCAGCTGTTGTCGCACCTTATCGACGGCTTCGCGGATGTGTAGCGTCGCGATGTCGAGGTTCGTGCCCCACGGGAACTCCACGGTGATCACCGACATGCCCTCGCGCGACGTCGAGGTCACGCGGCGCACTCCCGACACCGTCTGCACCTGGTTCTCCAGCGGAGCCGTGACGAGACGCTCGATCTCCTGCGGTGCCAGCGCGCTGGTGTCAGCGGTGGTTAGCAGAGTGACCCGCGGGGTGCCGATATCGGGCAGCAGGTCCACGCTGAGCCCGCCGAACGAGACAGAGCCCAGCAGGAGCACGGCGACGCAGCCCATCAGGACGGTCACAGGTCGCTTGATGGCGACGCCCGGCAGACTCACCGACGGGCGACGTGAGCTATTCGGACTCAGCGTCAGCCTCCGGGTCCACCACGCGAATCGCGGCGTCGTGAGCGAGGCTGTAGTGGCCCGAGACGATCACTTCGTCGCCGGGCTCGATGCCCTCGATGACTTCGACCCACTCCGTGTTTTCGAGTCCCTTCGTGATGTAAACCCAGTCACTGCGGCCGTTGATCACGCGGAACACCATCGGCCGGTCGCTGCGCAACAACACCGCGTCTGCCGGCACGAGGAGTCGATCGTCGAAGATCTGGGTGTCGAGCGTGATCTGGGCGAACATGCCGGGCTTCAGCCGGAGACCGTCGTTGGGGAGGGAGACCAGCACCTCGAGGGTGCGCTCCTCCGGGTCAACAAGCGGGCTGATCGCTTCAACGACGCCGACGAAAGTTTCGCCGGGATACGCGGCGAAGTGAACCTCCGCGCGGCGGCCGACGCGAGCGAGCCCGGCGTCGGATTCGAGGACCTCCACACGAACCCGGATCGGGCTCGCGTCGACGAGAGTGGCAACCTTGGTGTCGGGGCTAAGACGTTGTCCGACAACGACCTCGAGTTCGGCGATCTGGCCGCCGAACGGTGCGAGGATCTGAGCGCGCGCGAGGTTGAGTTCGGCCTGTTCGAAGTTCGCGCGCTGCGTGACCAGGTTGTCACGAGCGGCGATCACCTCTTCGCGGGTAATCGTGTTGAAGAGTTCGTCGAACTCCGGATCGTTGATAAACGCCGCGAAGTCGTCTGCTTCCAGCAGCGACGAGAATGCTCGGGCTTCCATCTCCGAGGGGTCGTCGCCACCGTAGTCCTTGAGGTAGGTCAGGTCGCCGCTGAAGTTGGCGATCGCCTTCACCAGTGCTTCGCGAGCTTTGCCAACCTCGAGCCGGAGTTCGGTGTCGTCGAGTCGGGCGATGGGATCACCGGCTTCGACAATCTGCCCCTCGACCACGTCGACACTCAGTACGTCGCCCGTCGACGCCGTCTGTAGTTCGAGTTGACGGGTGGCCTCGGCGTTCCCGGTTGCCGTGATCTTCATGATCATCTCGCGGCGGTCGGCATCTGCAGTTACGACCGGCACCGGGACTGACGCGGGCGCTTGAATGCTCTGCCCTTCGTCGCTCGGCTCTTCAGACGCGGTCTCTGCGGGATCGTCTGCGGCCGCGATGACGGGCATGCCATTCAGTGCCACATAGGCCGCGCCCGCCAGTGCGATCAACAGCACGGTGCTGATGATGATTCGCAACGGCTTGGGGCGTGGTTCGGTGTCGTTGTCTTGCACGTCTCGCTTCCTGTCAGTGGGGCAACCGGGTCACGCTGGCAGCGAACGCCAGATGCCTACGACGCGGCGGCCGAAGTTCTGCGCGCGGGCACGCCATCGTTCAGCCAGTAGAAAGAGAACCGGAGTGAGGGTGAGTGTCAGAAGAGTAGACGCAGTGAGTCCACCAATGGTCGACAGCGCCAGCGTTCCCCAGATGTCGTTGCTGCGCATCTCGACCTCGGCCTCGATCAGAACGAGCGGCAGCATGCCGCCGATGGTCGTGATCGACGTGATGAGGATGGGTCGGACGCGCTCGGCCGTGCCGGCGACGATCGCCTCGACGAGTGGCATCTCCTTCCGGCGAAGGTTGATGTGGTCGACGAGGAGAATCGCGTTGTTCACGACGATACCTCCAAGTAGCACGACCCCGATGGAGGCAGCCGCATCGAACGGTTCCTCCGTTAGGTAGTAGATCAGGAAAACGCCGATCATCGCGGCGGGCACGGAGAGGAGGACGATGAAGGGCTGCCAGAGAGACTCATACAAGGACGCGAGCACCATGAAGATGATGATCAGCGCCAAGGTCGCAACCTGCTGGGTCTGGGCGCGCTCCTCATCGGTGAAGGCGCGATCGTCTTCGAGCGAAGCGGAGTAGCCGGGTGGTAGTTCGAGCGATTCGAAGATGGCCTTGCGATAGGCCTCCGCCGCTCGACCCGAACCTCGGTAGTCCCACTGGACATAGCGGTCGTAGCGCTGATCCTCGCGGGTAATCACGCCGGGGACTGACTGGATCCCCACCGTCACGAAATCGCCGATCCGCGTTCCACTGTTGTCCCCGCGCAATGGTGCTCGCAGCACATCATTGAGGGCCCGACGCTCCACGCCGGCGACCTTGATCGCAGTATCCCACTCGTCCGCACCGACCCGGAGTCGATCCGCCGTCGTTCTGCCGGACAGCAAACTCTCGAGTTGTGCGCGTAGATCAGTAACCGTGAGGCCGTGCTGCGCGAGCATGTCGCGGCGTACCCGCATCACAAGCTCGCCGCCTTCGTCGCGCCAGAAGCCGAAACCGCCGGCCGTCACTTGAGAATCCCGGACGCGGGCGCTCCGGCGGGCGATGCGGGCAACCTCCTCACCGATCAGGCCGAGTTGCTCGTAGTTGTAGCCGTATAGCTTGATGCGGCTGCTCATCCAGCTCGATCCGCTGAATCCCGACGAATAGCCGTTCTGGTCGAAGCCGAACACCGAGACCCTTAGGCCGGCGTAGCGCGACGCGATCGTGATGATCTCGTCCTTGACCACCAGCGGATACTGGGTCACCTCCATCTCCGCAGGGAACTTGACCTGCATCGTGCCCCGGTTGTTGTTGACGATGAGCTCGACCCGTTCGATGTCTGGTAGCCCGAGGACGTACTCCTCGAACGGCCGCATAGCCTGTTCCGTGCGTGTGGCCTCGGCGCCTGATTGCAATGTCACGTTCACCGTGATCTGTTCACGATTGCCCCAGAAGCCGAAGAAGCTGCCACGCGCGACGTTCTCGTTGAACAGGTGATAGCTGCCGTAGAGAGCACCAACCGCGAGCAGTACGACGATGTACGGGTGCCGAAGGCCGAGCCCGAGGCCGGATCGGAACCAGGGGAGGCGAGTGGAGCCGGCGCGAACACGTTTGGCCACCCATCCGCGCCCCGCGGCAGCGGGCGTGAGTGTCAGGGCCACGATCAGCGACGCGCCGAGAGCGAACGTGATCGCCAGAGCCATCGGCGTGAAGTAGTCGCGCATGCGGCCCTGGAAATAGACAAACGGGAAGAAGACGCCGACGGTGGTCAACGTCGCCGCGAGCACCGGAACGATCACCTCTGAAGTGCCACGTCGGGCGGCCGTCTGGGAGTCCTCGCCGTTTTCCCGGTGCCGCATGATGTTCTCGAGCACCACCACGGCATTGTCGACGAGCATGCCGAACGCCAGCGCAAGGCCGGTGAGCGTGAGCACATTTACCGGAATTTCGAGGTGATAGAGCGCGGTGATGGTGATCGCCAGTGCCGCGCCGATCGATGTGAACAGCAGCGGCGCGCTTCTGAGGTCACGGAGCAGGATGATGAGGAGGGCGGCAACGAGAATGAGCACGACCATGAGTCGCCGGGATACCAGATCGAGCTCCTGCTCCAGGTCGGCAGCCTCGTCGGTAACGACCTCGAACGTGATGTCCGCCGGCAGGGTGGTCTGAAGCGCAGCGAGTTCGGCGCGCACAGCGCGGGCCACGCCGAGCACATCGGTCCCGGGTTTGCGCCCGACCCGCACGGAAATGAGCGGTTCACCGTCCACCCGGCTGAATTGTTCCACCTCTGCATATCCGAACTGAACGTCGGCCACGTCGTCGAGCAGCACCAGGCGATCACCGTACAGCTGCAACGGAAGTCGACGGAGCGGATCAAGATTCTCGAGCTTCTGATCGATCCGCAACGTGAAGGCAGTGCCGCCCACGTCGATCTGGCCCACCGGCCACTCGCCTTCCACTTCGCGCACCGCACCGGCGACCTGCCAGGCGGTCAGTCCGTAGAGTTCCAGCGCCTCTGGGTCCAACGTGACACGCAGGTGAGGATCCTGGCCACCGGTCACGTTCACGTCCGCGACGCCGGCCACCGAGATCAGCGCATCGCGGACCTCCTCTTTCGCGACCACGCGGAGTTCGTTGATCGACCGAGGGGCTCTGAGCGTGAAGCTGAAGAACTCGCCGCCGGCGAGTTCCTGAAACTGCGAAGGCAGAATCGTGCTGATCTGCGGCGCCTGAACTGCGGGAGGAAGGTCGTCCTGGAGAAGACTCAGCCGATCGGCGAGTTCGAAGCGTGCAAGGTCCAGGTCAGCGTCTTCCAGGAACTGAACGGTTACCGCCGAGCCACCGCGCCGTGATTGCGACAGAACCTTGTGGACACCGGGAATTGTGACCGCCACCGTCTCGACGGGGCTCGTGATGAGACTCTGGATCGATTCCGGCGACGCCCCCGCCCAGGACGTGTTCACGATGAGTTCGGGGAACTCCCCTTCCGGAACCACGTCGACGGGCAGGTTCGTCCATGACGCCCACGCAAGGAGCGCGAGCGCGCAGTACGTCATGGCGATCGCCACGGGGCGACGCACCGAAAAGTCGATAAGCCAGCGCATGGGTGCTGACGTTCCTTAGGGGAGTTGTCGTGGTTCTGTGCAGAACAGCGCGCTGCTCATGCTCAAGAAACCCAGTTGTCGGCGAGTTTACGGGGACGGAACGCGTTTCCGCTAACTACTAAGAGTCATTTCCCCCTGAACTCGACGACAGCCTATTGATCTTGATAGCGTGATTCCTGCGTCTTTTCGCTCTACGGTGTACTCCGGGGACCTGGTTCCGGAGCGTAGCTCAACCCTGTGAGACCCATGTCAACGATTCCGCTCCCCGATCTCCTGCATGGTCAGGAGCGTGCGACGCCCGATCACGCGCTGCTCGAAGAACTGCTCGGTCTCGCATTCCTCGGTAGCAATGAGACGGCCCGGATCCACCGTAATCTGGGCGATGCACCGCTGGAGACGTCCACCTGGGACGCCGACCTTTATGCGAGCGAGATCTTTCTGGAGGAGTTCGTGGCCGGGTTCAGTCGGCTGCGCTTCGGCGGGCGGCGGTACAACGCCCACGGCGAATTCCTCGCCAGAGTATTGGGTAATCCGCCTGGTGATCTCGAAACGATTCGTTTCCGTCAGGAGATTCTGCGCGAGCTTGAGTCGGACGATGACATTCGGGTGCATACGGAGAAGCTCTACCAGGAGCTGATCTACCTTCTCGATCTGATCAAGTCTGCGCACACGCAGCGGAGTGTCGACAACACCCCGGACCGCCTGCGGGTGCTGGCTCAATGCGCCACCGTGATCGAGATGATGGAGAGCGACTTTGGGTCGTGCTCGTCCGGACTCCGGCGTATCCACGAGGCCGGCGCGGCAATCAAGAAGACGCGTCAGTACCGGATCCTCTCGGACCTCTTGTCGTTCGAAGACGACCTCGCCTCCGTGCGGCTTTCGATGCGTCTGGGCGCGGACGGTCGGATCAAGAACCTGCAAATTGACGAGTTTGAAGAAGCTCGGGACAACCGGTTCTACAAGCGCCCCCTGACGCGTTGGCGTGAGATGGCCAGCCTGTTCTGGCGTGGATATCCGATGAGTGCACGCGAGGTCGTGAATCGCGTGATCGTGGACGTCTACCTCAAGAACGCGCCGGCACTGGCCCAGGTGTCACTGCTGGTGGGACACCTGGAGGTGTATCTCACCGCTCGGTCGTTCGCCGATACGGCGCGACAAAGAGGCCTCGACGTGAGCCTCGCAGAAGTCACGGAAACCGGGCCGCTGCGCTACGACCGGTTGTTTAATCCTCTGCTTCTGGCGCAGGACGAGTCGCCCGTGCCGTGTGACCTCAGCCTCGAGACTTCGGCGTCGGTATGCGTGGTGACCGGGCCGAACTCCGGCGGCAAGACGCGCCTCTTGCAGGGCGTGGGCTTGTCTCAACTTCTTGCGCAGAACGGCCTCTACGTGCCGGCCAGTTCGGCAGAAGTGCCGATGGTCCAGGGCGAGTTTGCGTCGCTCGTGCAAAGTGATCGAGCCGACCAGGTTGAGGGTCGGCTCGGCACCGAGCTCTTGCGCATCCGATCGTTGTTCGAGCACATCCGTCCGAACTCGATGGTGCTGCTCGACGAGCTTTGCTCCGGTACGAATCCGTCGGAGGCCGCCGAGATTGTGCTGATGGTGCTGCGTTTGCTAGTGCAGTTGTCACCGCGCGCGTTCATCACCACGCACTTCCTCGACCTCGCTCGCGAACTCGCCGCCAACGGGAGTGTCGAGGCGACGCACTTTCTGCAAGTACAGATGGAAGGCGAAACGTCGACGTATCAGTTCATCGACGGGGTGGCCAACACTTCGATGGCGACGGAGACCGCACGTCGGCTCGGCGTGGATTTCGAGCGGCTCACCGAGGAGATCAACGCAAGACTTGCTCGGCAGGAAAGTGCGGTCGGCGCCGATTCAGTGGAGGCGGGAGAGCGGAGCTGAGTCAGCCGCAGTGAACGACGACGACACTAACGTTGTCGCTGCCGTCTTCGGCCACGGCGATGTCGACCATCTGCTCGGCGGCCTGTTGGGCGTTACTCGAAGCGGCAACGACCTCGGCGATTCGATTCTGGTCGAATACCTGAGTCATGCCGTCGGTCCCGAGCACCCAGATATCTCCACGCTGGATTCCACCAGTCAACACGTCGACCTCCACTTCCGGGAGGTTCCCGACGCTCCGTGTGAGCACGTTGCGCATCGGGTGCCGCTCAGCCTGCTCCGCCGTTATCAGTCCAGCGCGCATCTGTTCCCATACAACGGAGTGGTCTTCCGTGATCTGTTCGCCCACGTTGTTTCGAATTCGCCACGCGCGCGAGTCCCCTACGTGTCCGATCCAGTAGGCAGTGGGCCCGAGATAAAGAGCAGTCATCGTGGTGCCCATACCGCGGCGCTCGGGCTTCTCCACTGACTCACGAAAAATGGCCGCGTTGGCCTCGGTCAGCGCGGTGTGCATCGTCTCGCCGTCCACCGCCGTTTCGATTGCGGTGACCTGCTCCTGCAGAACTTCCACTGCCAGAGCGCTGGCGCGCTCGCCCGCCAGATGGCCGCCCATGCCGTCCGCGACAGCAAACAGGGAGTGGTCGCGCACTACCTTCAGCGAGTCCTCGTTGTGATCGCGGACTCGTCCGACGGCGGTTTGGTAGCCGACGTCGATTGCGGTGATTTCGGCGAGGGTCATGCGTCTCTCGTGGCGTCTTGGGAACCGGGCGATTGTATCGGATCGCCGCCGCATGCGGGCGCGGGCCGAGTTGTCACCTGGTTGCCGCTCCTGGACGTGGACTGGAGCGGACATCCGGGCACAACCCTTGTCACTTCTCCCGGGAGTTGTCACCCTCTGTGCCAGGTAGAGACCTATGAGTAACCATCTAGATCCCGATTGGGACGCACTGCGTGGCTTCCGCGTATTCGACGAGCCCCGTGTGAACGCTCACGGAGGGGTGTGCTCGGTACGCGCGCCCAGCGAAAGCAGACCGCTGCGCGCCCGCATGTATTCGCCTACGGGGGCGCCCACTACAGAACAGCTCGATCGCTGGTTCTCCGAGTTCGAAGAGGATGTGCGACGACATCGGGCGAGTTCGCCGCACATCGTGCCGATCTGCCGTAGCGGCCGCGCGGGCGATCATGCCTGGGTAGTAAGCGAGGAGCTTCCGGCGTGCGCGCTCTCCGAGTTGATCGCTCGGCAGGCCTTGCCTCCGGACTTCGCGATGGAGCTACTAACGGAGATCGCGGTGGCGCTGGATACCCTGCACGCCAACGATCTGGTGCATCGAGCGCTCCGCCCCGAAACCGTCCTGGTAACCGAGGACGGAGAGATTCGCTTCGCGGACACGCTGCTGCTTGGGCGATCCGCCGAGGCAGTGATGGCCTCGTCGTTCTCGATCGAAGAAATGGCGTGCGTAGCACCCGAGGTGGTCCTGGGGCTGCGACAGCGCGCGGCGTCGAACCAGTACTCGCTCGCTGCCATGGGGTATCGGATTCTGACCGGCGCCTGGCCGCACACCGCCACGACCGCGACCGAGTACGCCTACGCGACCGTCTACGGCGAGCCCGCCACGCTCAGTTCCCAAGAGCCAGGCCTGCCCGAGGGGTGGGACGTGGTGTTCGCCAGAGCGCTTGCGACCGAACCCGACGATCGCTACTCGAACTGTGCGCAGCTTGTAGCTGCGCTCCGCGTGGTCGCCAACGATGAACTCAATGTGCCTCCAGCTTCCGCTGAGCCTGTGTTGCAGTGGTTCCGGCCTGGACACCAGGTCTTCGAGATCAAGCCTCAACCGCCGCTCGAGGAGGCCGACGCTCCGCGCCCCGCGTTGACGTCGGTGCCCGATCCGGATCCTGTCGAGCCCGAGCCCGAGCCCGAGCCCCTGCGGCTCCCAGTCAGCGACGTCTCCACCGATACGCCCGAGCCCCGCCCGGTGACCATGCCCGACCCGATGAGCTCGGCCGAGGCTCTCGCCGCACCGACGTCGCCGCGTATGCGGGACAGGATTGGACGGTTTCTTAGCTATCTGCGTGGACGCTCACCGGAGCGTGTGCCTGCCCACATGATGCGCGAGGCCTATCTCGCCGAATGGCGCGGCAATGCTGAGCAATCGACGCTCGATGAGCAGGAGTGGGGTGAGCGCGTCGTCCCGCAGTGGGATTTTTCCGTGCAGGTTGAGCGCGCGGGCTGGCTGCGGGTCGACGGTCGCTACGCTGGCCCCGCGCCCGCAGAGGTGACCGTGGCCGGGCGTGCCGGCGATGAGGTTCTCGTGGAATTGATGCGCGATGGGGCTGTGGTGGACTCCACCAGCCTCAAGCTCCACCCGATGATGGACAAGACCTGGCGTCCCGTGGACGGCAGCGACTAGACCAGCGGCGTCAGCCGTCCGCCCTCGCTTTCCTCGCAGGGGATCCATGCCAGCGCGAACGCGCGGACATCGATGTCGGTCCGCCGAGGCTTCAACTCGAAGGTGGTGAGTTCGAGCCGCGATGGATCGTACTGGTCACGGACATCGGCCACGGCGTCGTCGAACTCCGTTTCGAGATCGGCCAGATCAGCCTCGTAGCGCGACAGGTTCTCTCGCGCGCGGCCGACGTCCTGACGCTGCCGCATGGCGTAGCCGGCGCCGCGCGCGGTCGACGAAGCGCGACCCAGTGCACTCCGGCCGAGGACGGCCGACAGCAGCGTGGAGCCGAGGTTGATGGCCGTCTGCATGGCCGCACCCGATGCTTGCTCCTTTTCCCGGTCCACGGTCTGTTCTGCCTTGCGAATACGCTCGCGGAGGGTGGCGAATCGCTTGTCGTATTTCGTACGGAGCTTGGAGACCGCGAGGTCGCGGGCCTCGCGCGCCTTCTCTGAGAGCCGAATCCTGAACTCTGCGCCGCCTTCGCCGGGTTCGGAATAGGCTTCGAGCTCGGCGCAGTGGTGCAGATCGTACCGACGGGTCCGATAGGCCCAGTCGCGGAATTGCTTCTGCCAGCTGGCGTACGTGCGCGGCCGCGCTGCCGCTGCGGGCAATTCGCCAAAGGCAGCACCGGCCGTTCCTCGTTTCCGCAGGTCACGCGCTCCGAGATCCAGGAGTCGTGCAGAGTCCCATTCGGGACGTTCGACGTCCGGCTCGAGTTCGACCAGCGCAGTGATTTCCTCTGACGCCTGCAGACCTTTCCGCGTGTCTACGAAGTGAACCTCGGCCACCGAGATCAGGTGCGGCACGTTCGTGACGTTTGCACCGGTCGCAGGCAGCCGTGCCGGGACGAAGACTTGCTTGATGCCGGGTTCCAGCACCGGCTTCGCGGCCTTGGGCGGGGCGGGCGCCGCGACAGGCGCCGGCGGCGGCGTGGATGGCGATGGGCCCGCCGGCGCTGCTGTAGCCGCGGCCTGCGGTTGCAGCCCCTTGATCTGATTGCGCGTGAGCGGCCCACGGAGGTATGACATAGCCCACCGCGTATGGAAGACGACCGGTGCCGATTCGTGGACGTTGTGCATCAGAAATCGCCGCTTGCCGAGACCCGCCAGAGTCTCCTCCATCGCGCCGCGATCGAAACTCCCACTCGCCGTGGCCGCGACGCCCTCGAGGCCGTCGAGCACGCGGCGCTTGTCGCGTTCGGTTTGGAGGCGTCCGAGGAACCACGTCCCCATGTTGGACAGGCCCTTGTAGTCGAGATCGACAGGATTCTGCGTCGCCAGCACGGTGCCAATGCCGAAGGCGCGAGCCTGTTTCAGCAGCGTGAGCAACGGTCGTTTCGACGGTGGCTCAGCGACCGGCGGCATGTACCCGAAAATCTCGTCCATATAGAGCAGCGCGCGCAGACTCGAGGTTCCCGACCGCGATCGCATCCACGCGAGCATGCGATTGAGCGCCTGCGTCACCACGAACATGCGCTCTGATTCCGGAAGGTGGGCGATGTACAACACCGAGACCCGAGGCTTGCCGTCGGGTGAATAGAGCAGGTGTTGGATGTCGAATGGCTCACCCGTCATCCAGCTTGCAAAGCCTGGCGCCGCCAGCAGGTTGTTGAGCCGCAACGCCAGCTCGAAGCGGTCGTCGGCGGGATAGAACGATTCCAGATCGAGAGCCCCAATCCGATCAATCGGCGGCGATTGAATGAGTTGGATCAGGCGCCCGAGATCCACATCGGTACCCGCTCGCCAGAGTGTTTCGATGAGCGTCGACACGAGGATGTGCTCACGGGAACGGAGCGGGTCTGCTTCGAGCCCGAGGAGGGCGAGAAGCCCAGTCGCGGCGCTCGAAACCTGTTCGCGGAAAGCGTCCAGGTCGTTGCGCACGGCTTCGGGCGGCGCGCCGAACGAGGACAGAATGGACAGCGGTCGGCCAGCCTCGGAGCCTGGCGTGTAGATATTGAAGTCGGCAGCCTCCCGGAGCCGTGCGATGCGGTCGCCTGTCTGACCCCAGTCCGCCAGCCCCTCGCGCCAGAGCTTGGCCTGAGCCCCCGCAAATTCCTTGACGGTCTGTCCACGCCGCTGAGCCTCCGACGGATCAACCCAGGGCTGGAAGTCGTTGGCACGTAGCTGAGGAAAGGTGAGCAGCAGATTCGTGAGATCGCCCTTCGGGTCGATCACCAGAGCAGGCACGCCGTCGAGGGCCGCCTCCTCCAGCAAGGACACGCACAGCCCGGTCTTGCCGCTGCCGGTCATGCCGACACACATGGCGTGGGTCGTCAGGTCCTTGCTGTCGTACAGAAGGAGGTCGTCCAGCAGGCGATCCGCCTGAAGGTCGTACTGGCGGCCGAGGTAGAAGGCGCCGAGTTTCTCGAAGGCGGCGGGATCAGGGTGCATTGGAACTCCCGTGGTCCGACGATTCAGGTTCCCAAATCTAAGGGGCCGCACTATTCTTCCACAACGCCGCGCCGAAGTCGGAGGGTCCGTTGCCAGCAGGATATTCGGGAACACCGCTCATCAAGAAGCTCGGGCTCAAGTCGGGCATGAAAGCGTGCTTCGTCAACGCGCCCGCCCACTACGGAGATCTGTTGGGTCCGTTGCCGGAGCCGTTGAGTCTCCTGAAGCGGCCGGGTGGTGATATGGACTTCGTTCATTTCTTCGTGCGCCGCGCTCGCCGACTCCGCGACCGGCTGCCGGCCCTCAAATCGTCGCTGGGGCCGCAGGGCATGCTCTGGATGTCATGGCCGAAGAAGGCGTCGAGCCTTAGCACGGAAGTTGCCGAGGCCGATATCCGCTCCGCCGGTATCCACGCCGGCCTGGTGGACGTGAAGATCTGCGCGGTGGACGACGATTGGTCCGGACTCAAGTTCGTGTACCGGCTGGAGGATCGCTGGTGAGGAGGATCTTCTCGCCGACGGTGCGCATCACGCTCGGCTTCGTCTTGTTGGTGCTGTATCTGGTTCCGATCGGACAGGCGGGCAACTCCGTTATCACTCGGGAGCTGAGTCGAGGCGGCACTCCGATGACGTTGTTGATGCTCGACCCTCAATGGCGCGTCGAACGTCACGCACGCGAGCACGAGGACGAGGCGTCCGACGCGCTGCTTACGCATCCGGGTGAGCCGACCCCTGCGGTGATCGTGGTGCACGGGTTTGCCGGCTCGCGCCCCATGATGACTGGCTACGGCTACACGCTCGCGCACGCCGGCTACACGGTCATGCTGATCGATCTGCCCGGCCTCGGGCAGAGCGAGCTGAGTTTCGATCGAGGCGCTCAGGTTCAGGCCATTCACGATGCCTACGAGGTTCTGCGCCAGCAGCCTGAAGTGGATGCATCGCGAGTCGGCCTGTTGGGGCACTCGATGGGCGCCGGCGCGGTCATTCGCGCCGCGATGGCAGCGCCGGAGCGCTACGGTGCGACGGTCGCCGTTTCACCGACACCCGAACCCGTTTCCGCGGCGACCCCGCGGAATCTGCTCCTGCAGGCCGGGGGATGGGAGAGTGACTTCCTCGCCAACGCGAACGCGATTCTGGCGGAGGCCGGTGGTGCGAACCAGGACTTCAGGAGTGGCCGCGCTCGGGAGGCACGGACCATTCCCCGTGCTGACCATGTTGGCATCGTGTTCCGACAGGCGAGCCACCACGCGGCCCGCGACTGGTTCGATCGTGCCTTCGAGTTTCAAGCGGCAGGTGTCCATAGCCTGTCTGACTGGCGCATCGTTGGATTCTTGCTGCATGTGTTGGGGTGGATGCTCATCGTTTCCGCTCTGGCGCCCAACTTCCTGCGTGAGCCCAGTCGAGAGAAAGACCTCATGCGTCGCCCGATGCAGTGGGCCGGGCTCGCGGTCGGTCCGCTCGTTGCGACAGCCGTTGCGCTGGCGCTGGGAGGCGTCATTGACCTTGTCGGTCTCGGCGGGATCGTCGCCGGGGGCGCGCTCGCATTCTGGTTTCTCATCTCGGGTGTGGCCTACATCCTCGTCGCCTATCGCGCTCCGATGCCGCGATTCGACGATATGGTGCGCGGCGTGGGCCTGTTCCTGTTTCTGGCAGTCGCACTCGGCGCGGCCGGCCACCTCACATGGATGAACTTCGCGCCCACCGAGGCTCGTTTGCTGCGTTGGCCGGTCTTTGCGCTCGCCTGTATCCCGTGGTTCGTGGCCACCGAACTGGGCCAGGGGGATCCTCGTGGCACCTCACGTTGGGCGTGGTGGGCAGCGCAGAGCGTGACCGTGATTGCCGGCCTCGTACTGCTCGACCGTTTCCACCCCGGGCTTGGATTCTCGTTCCTGCCGGTGCTGCCGCTGTACTTCGCTGTTTTCGTATACGTCGGCAGCAAGGTCCGGCGGCCGTGGGCATACGGGGTGGGCTGTGGGGCGTATCTTGGTTGGGTACTTGCCGTCGCCTTCCCGAGCATCACCTGAACCCAGCTCCCGGTATGCGAAACCGACTGTGTGCGCTTCTGTTGGCATCAGCGCTGACTGTGCTTGGCGCCTGCGCGGACCGAGCTCTCTATGTCAGGCCCGGCGAGGTGCCGTCGTGCCCGGAATGCTTGGCGACTTCGAGTCGACTCGACCAGCGTCTCATTCTGATCGGCGATACGGGTGAACTCGACGACGCACAGCCGGCGCTCGCCGCGTTTGCGAGTGAGGCAGGGCGCGATCCGGGTCGGACCATTGCTGTGTTTCTCGGCGACAACATCTATCCACGCGGATTGCCCGCCCCCGGCGAAGTGGCGGATCCAGATACGGACGAGGCCGAGCAGGCGCTGCGGATCCTGCAACAGCAAGTGGAGGTCATCGAGCGCGCGGGAGTGCGCTCAGTGTTTGTTCCCGGCAATCACGACTGGGATCGGTCGGGCGTTCGTGGCCTCGGAAGAATTCAGGCGCAGGCTGACGTGCTGGCTTCTTCAAAGAATGCGGTCATGTACCCACCGGCAGGTTGCCCCGGACCGACCGTTCTGGACGTGGGGGATTACGTGCGGCTGATCGTGCTCGACACCGAGTGGCTCCTGCGCGACGAGCTGCCGAAGGAGACGTCTTGTACCTGGGGTGATCCCGCAGCGTCTGATCCCCTGGCAGGGGAAACCAATGCTGCTGTCTATGCTGCGCTGAACGAGGCAATCGCGGGTGCCGGCACCCGCCGGGTTCTCCTGACGACGCATCATCCGCTCAAGACATTGGGATCGCATGGTGGGCGCTACTCCGCGAAGGACTACCTGTTCCCGCTTACCCATGTGGCGAGTTGGCTCTACCTGCCGGTGCCGTTCCTCTACCCGGCCCTTCGCACCTGGATCGTAAGATCTGACCAGGATCTCGGGGGCGGTCGCAATCAGCAGATGGTTGCCTCGATCGAGGCGGCTTTGCGGACAGCAGATAGCTCGCCGATCGTGGCTTCAGGGCATGAGCACTCGCTGCAGGTATTTGACGACCCGGCCGACTCGATCTGGTATCTGGTCAGCGGATCCGGCGCAAAGACGGAGGCGACCGGCCATCGCGGTGGCACGGTGTTCAAGCGTGCGGCGCTTGGCCTGATGGTCCTCGATGTTCACACCGACGGCCGCATTGGGCTGCGAGTGATCGAGGTTGGCGATGGGGAATCCGAGACGATCTTCGAACGATGGCTGGACGATCGCCGGGGGGGCGGAGAGTAGTTCCGATCAGGCCTCGGCCGGGCCGGCTGCCAGGCCACGCCGCATAGTGCGTTCGAGGTCTCGAACGAACTCGCGGACTTCCGGAACCCGCGAGGGCAGGGGGGAGCCGGCGAGCAGCTCACGCATCTGCTTCGTCGCGAAGAAGAACACCAGGCTGCCTAGCAGGCTCAAGTGCGTCACATACGAGTTGACGTTCGTGAACGTGCCTTCCCGGATGCCCTGGTCGATGATTCCCTGCACGAGCTTGAACAGCTCAAGGAACCGCGGCAGCAAGTCCTCATCAATATGCAGCCCGCCGGAGAGCACCTCGCGGATCACCATCACCGGCAGCGCCGGCTGGGTGGCCGCCAGGTCGGCGAAGGCGAAGATGAAGTCGCGAAGACGGCGGTCCGCTGACTCCTTCGAGTACCGGATCTCGTGGAAGCGCTCGTGGGCATCGTTGAGCGTGGCCGCCAGGATCTCGTTGTAGAGCCGTTTCTTGCCGCCGAAGTGGTAGCTGATCATCGCCTTGTTGACGCCAGCCGACTGAGCGATCTGGTCCACACGGGTGCCGTCGAAACCGCGTTCGGCGAATAACTCCGTCGCGGCGCCGATCAGCGCCTCGCGCGTGGACGCCTTGTCGCGCTTCTTCTTGTCGATGCTCTTGTCAGACATGCCTTAAATGTACACCGTCGGCGGCAATCATTGTCCTAACTAAACATTTGTTTGATAATAGGACGCAGATTCAAGAGCCTGCTGGAGGGCTCGCCGGCCAGGTAGGGAATCCACGGTGGAAGTGATGCAGTTGCCCGAACGAGTGACGGTTTACGAGGTTGGTCCCCGCGATGGGTTCCAGAACCTCGCTCGTTTTGTGCCCACCGATAGCAAGATCGCATTCATCAACGCGCTGAGCGCGGCGGGTCTGCCGGCGATCGAGGCCACGAGTTTCGTTTCGCCGCAGTGGGTGCCGCAGCTTGCCGATGCCCGCGAAGTCATGGAAGGGATCGAGAGAGGGCAGGGGATTCGCTATCCCGTGCTCGTCCCGAATCTCACCGGTCTGGAACGAGCGCTGGATACGGACGTTCGGGAAATCGCCGTGTTCACGGCAGCTTCCGAGACTTTCAACCGCCGCAACATCAACGCCACCATCGACGAGTCGATCGATCGCTTTCGGCCGGTGATGGCACGTGCCGCCTCGATGGGGCTTCGCGTGCGTGGCTACGTATCCACCGCATTCGGGTGTCCCTACCAGGGTGATGTCGATCCCGGGGCTGTGGTTCGGGTCACCGGAGATCTGTTTGAGGTCGGATGTTCCGAGGTGTCGATTGGGGACACGATCGGAGTCGCAGACCCGGCCCAGGTGCACTCCGTGGTTGCGCAGTTGCAGCGGCACTTCGATCTAGGCGGCATCGCACTCCACCTGCACGATACGTACGGGCGCGGCCTGGCCAACGTCGTTGCGGGGCTCGAGGCTGGCGTTCGCACTTTCGACTCCGCCGCCGGCGGGTTGGGTGGTTGCCCGTACGCGCGGGGCGCCACCGGCAACCTCGCCACGGAAGATCTGGTCGCCATGCTCGATCAGATGAACATCCGGACTGGCATCGACCTCACAGCACTGGTCGCAGCGACGAGCGCGCTCGCCGCCAGCACGGGACTTCGCATGCCGTCCCGGGCATTCGAGGCGCTGAGGGCGCAGCAGCGGGCCCTGATCCCCGCCTGACGTCGATCGAGCGCTAGCCGATCACGTCGGCGTAGAGGCGGTACAGGTTGGTGCCCATGATCCGGTCGATGTCGCCACTCGAGTAGCCGCGACGCTCGAGGCCATCGCGGACCACGGTCATCCTGCTCGGCCCGTTGAGTTCGTCGATGAAGTAGGGCAGCTCGTGGTTCACGACCTGGCTGCCCTCCTCGGAGCGGAGCTCGGCCAAATACTCGTCGGTCATCTCGATCACGCGATGGTCGCGGTCGCTACCGATGCAGACCGCTTCCACCCCCGCGACGTTCACGGCATGGTCGATGTGGTCGAAGTAGGTATGAAGGTTGTCCTGCTTCAGTTCGGTGAGGAACGGTCGCAGTTGGCAGACGCCGACGAGGCCGCCGTTGTCAGCGAGGGCACGTAGGTTTTCGTCCGATGTGTTCCGCACATGCGGATAGAGGTCATTGCACGCCGTGTGCGAGACATGCACAGGCGCAGCGGAGTGCTCGATAGCCTCGGCCATGGTGGGCATGTTGGCGTGTGAGAGGTCGACGAGCATCCCGATGCTGTTCATGTGGTCGATCAACTCGCGGCCGAATTCGGTGAGCCCACCATCGTCACCCTCTTCGCGGCATCCCACGCCCACGTCGTTGCGCTCGTTGTACGTCAGTTGGCAACTCCGCAGGCCCAGGCGGTAGAACATGTCGACGCGGTCGAGGCTCGTCCCGAATTGCACCGTGTTCTGGAAGAGATAGAAGACGGCGAGGCGGCCGTCGCGCCGGGCGGCCTCGACATCGGCGATGGTGGTTGCCTTGACGAGCTGTTGGCCGTTGCTGTCGATGAATCGATCGTGTTCGAGTACGGAGTCAAGCGCGAGCTCAAGCGCTTCGGCACCCAGCGGCTTCGGGTCGCAGAGTGTGATCGTGATCGAGTCCATGCCGCTGTCGAGCATCTGCTGGATCAGCGCCCGGTCGTACACGGTGCGCAGTTCGCCCATGGCGTCCATGACGAGTTGCTCGCCCTGCAGGCTCGCGGCGGCGGAACGAAACGGGAGTGCGGTGGCCGCGGCGCCAGCCGCGGTGGTCGTCAGGAAATCGCGGCGGTTCACGGATGACTCCAGGCTGTTAGGACTCCGACTCGGGCGCGGTAATGGTAAGCAGTTGCTGGCCGCCATCAACCTGATCCTCCGCCTGCAGCGACAGATCGGCCACTATGCCGGCGTGTGGGGCACGGATCTCCAGCTGCATCTTCATCGCGGAGAGCACGAGCAACACGGCATCAGCTTCGACTTCGGCGCCGTCTTCTACGAGCACCTCCACCACCGTGGCTGGAATGGGGGCAGTCAAACCTCCCGATGCGACATCACCGCCAGCGTCATCGAGCACCGCATCGAATCGGTAGGTACGCCCATCAACGTGCGTCCACCACACACCGGCACTACGGACGGCGAACACTCGTCTCGACGGGCCGGCGGAGTTGGCGTCTCGGACGACGAACTCATGGGCGCCGGTTCGTATGAGCGACCAGGTATTGGTCTCGCCGTCGATCGTCGCCTCGAGCGCGGCGCCGTCCCGCCGTGCTCGGACACTCAGCTCACGCTCGCGGTGACGGAACTTGCGCTCGCTCACGAGTTTGCCTCGGGGTCAGCAACGCGGAACCCGCCCAGCGTGCGCCACGGGTCGCTAGCAAGCCGATCCAGGGTGGTGCCGCTCGTCGACCCGGCGCCTGAACTCCCGGCACTTCGCGCGAGAGCAGTCGCGGCTGCCGCCAGTGCGGGGATCTCATCGGACTGCGGCCATTCCGACATGTGCTCATCGAGAAACGCCGTGGTCACGTCTCCGGCGCGGAACGCCTCGGTGGCCACGACGTCCTGCAGATGATCCAGGTTGGTCCGGACGCCGAGCAGCACGTAGTTGCGGAGTGCCTGGAGGGTGCGGTCGATCGCCGTCGCGCGGTCGGGGCCCCAGCATGAGAGCTTCGCGAGCATAGGGTCGAACTGCATGCCGATTTCCTGTCCTTCGCGCAGTGCCGAGTCGATGCGAACCCCGGGGCCTGCGGGCTCGCGCATCAGGAGCAATTTGCCCGTCTGCGGCAGATGGCCGATACCCGGGTCCTCGGCGTAGATCCGACACTCGATGGCATGCCCCAGGAATGTGGGGTTCAGGGCTTCAGGAGGCAATGTCGAGCCCGCTGCTACCTCGAGTTGGAGCCGAACGAGATCAAGGCCCGTGATCCACTCGGTGACTGGGTGCTCTACCTGCAGTCGAGTGTTCATCTCCAGAAAGTAGAACTCACCGCTGTCCCCGAGGAGAAACTCGACCGTACCGGCGCCCACGTATTTCACCGCCTCGGCTGCGGCGATCGCGGCAGCGGACATTTCCTCTCGCAACTCGGGCGAGACGGCAGGGGATGGCGCTTCTTCCACTATCTTCTGATGGCGTCGCTGGATTGAACACTCGCGCTCACCGAACGCGACAGTGTTGCCGTGCGTGTCGGCGAATACCTGGATTTCGATGTGTCGGGGGCGCAGCACGACGCGCTCAAGGTAAATGTCACCGTTGCCGAACGACTTAGCCGCTTCCGCGGTTGCCTGCCGAAAGACGCGTTCGAGTTCGTCGGGGTCGTCGACGATCGACATCCCCTTGCCGCCACCGCCGGCGACGGCTTTGAGAAATACCGGGTACCCGAGTTCGTCCGCGGCCGCACGTAGAGTGTCTGCGTCCCCCGGCTCCGTGCCCGGCACCACGGGTACTCCGGCGGCCTGCATCGCCGCGCGTGCTGCCGTCTTGCTCCCCATTACCTCCATGGCCTCCGCTGGGGGGCCGATGAAGGTCAGTCCGGCATCGTTCGCAGCCCGGACGAAGGTCGGATTCTCAGACAAGAATCCGTAGCCGGGGTGAATGGCATCGCAGCCCGTCTCGGTGGCCGCATCGCAGAGCGCGGTGGGGTCGGTGTAGCTGCCGATCTCGCGGCTCCAGTGACCCGCGTGCAGGTGGGGTGACTCCGCGTCCTCAGCGGTGCACACCGTCACCACTTCCACTCCCGCGGCGCGGCAGGTGCGAGCCACTCGAATCGCGATCTCGCCGCGGTTCGCGATCAGAACACGCTCGGGCAAAGTCACTCGGCGCCCTCTACCCAGGGTGGCTTCGCCTTGTTGAGGAACGCGGCCATGCCGGCCTTGCCGTCGTCGGAAGATCGCGCGTCGACGATCGATTCGACCGTAGGAACAGACGCGGGCCCAAGTTCCAAGTTCGCAATGGCCGGGATCAGCGCCTTGATGCGCGCCTGCGACGCCGGGCTGCACCCGAGAAGTTCCTGGATCACCGCGGCGACGGCCGTGTCGAGATCATCTTCCTCGACAACGTCGGCGATGAGTCCGAGTCGAAGGGCCTTGTCAGCGCGGAATCGCTCACCCGTGAGGAAAAGGGCCTGGGCCTGACCCCAGTGAAGCTTCTTCAAGACGTATGGGGAGATCACTGCCGGCAGGATCCCGAGCTTGGCTTCTGTGAAGCCGAAGCTCGCTCGGCTCGTGGCAATCGCAATGTCAGCCGTCGCTACAAGGCCAGATCCTCCACCGAGCGCGGCTCCCTGAACGCGAGCCACCACTGGCTTCGAGCACGTGGCGATCGCCCGGAACATCTTCTCGAGCCTTTGCGCGTCCTCGCGGCTCTCGGCCTCCGAGTAGTCGGCCATGCGTCGCATCCAGTTGAGGTCTGCGCCTGCCGAGAAGTGTTTTCCCGTGCTACGCAGTAGCACCGCCCGTGTCGCCGCGTCCGTATCCAGTGCCGTAAAGGTCTCCGTCAGTTCGGCGATCGTGACGTCGTCGAACGCGTCGTGGACCTCAGGGCGGTTCAGGACGACGGACGTGACGGCTCCGTCACGCTCGATCTTCAGACGTGTGAATGACTCGTTCATGTGTCGCTCTACCCGTTCAGGCGTGGTCGAACTAGCGCTACATCCGGAAGACGCCCATGCGGGGCTCGACCATCGGTGCGTTGTAGGTGGCGGAAAGGGAAAGGCCGAGAATGTCGCGTGTCTCGGCCGGATCGATAATGCCGTCGTCCCAGAGCCGCGCCGTGGCGTAGTAGGGGCTGCCTTCGGTTTCGTACTTGTCGAGGATGGGCTGCTTGAACTCGGCCTCAGCTTCGTCAGACCAGTCGGAGCCTTCGCGAGCCAGCTGGTCGCGTTTGACCTGGCCGAGGACCATTCCCGCCTGCTCGCCGCCCATCACGCTGATGCGGGAATTCGGCCACGAGAAAAGGAAGCGAGGGTCGTAGCCGCGGCCGCACATCCCGTAGTTGCCGGCACCAAACGAACCGCCCACGATCACCGTCAGCTTGGGCACTGTGGCGTTGGCCACCGCATGCACCATCTTGGCGCCATCCTTGGCAATGCCGCCGGACTCGTACTTGCCGCCCACCATGAACCCGGTGATGTTCTGCAGGAACAGCAGTGGAGTCCGGCGGAGATCGCACATCTCGATGAAGTGTGTGGCCTTGAGTGCTGACTCGGAAAACAGCACGCCGTTGTTCGCCAGGATCCCGACGGGATACCCGTGCAGCCGCGCGAAGCCCGTAACGAGCGTGGTGCCGCAGTTGGCTTTGAACTCGTGGAAGCGTGAGCCGTCCACGAGCCGGGCGATGACCTCCCGAGCGTCGTAGGGCTTACGAAGGTCCGCCGGGAGTACCGAGTAAATCTCCTCGGTCGCGTAAAGCGGCTCCTCCGGGACGGCGAGGTCCGCGGCGACTTCCTTCGTGCGATTGAGGTTCTCGATAATGTCGCGGCCGATGCGCAGCGCATGGTGATCGTCGTCGGCCAGGTGATCGGCAACTCCACTGTGGCGTGCGTGAACATCGCCGCCGCCCAGATCCTCGGCGCTGATTTCTTCGCCGGTGGCTGCCTTCACCAGCGGCGGGCCACCAAGGAAAATCGTGCCCTGGTTGCGCACGATCACAACCTCGTCGCTCATGGCCGGCACGTAGGCACCGCCCGCCGTGCAACTCCCCATCACGATCGCGATCTGAGGGATGCGCGCCGCGCTCATGCGAGCCTGGTTGTAGAAGATTCGGCCGAAGTGCTCGCGGTCGGGGAACACCTCGTCCTGCAGTGGCAAGAACGCGCCGCCGGAGTCGACGAGATAAACGCATGGGAGCCGGTTCTCCAGGGCGACGCGCTGCGCTCGTAGGTGCTTCTTCACCGTCATCGGGAAGTAGGTACCGCCTTTCACGGTGGCGTCGTTGGCGACAACCATTACTTCCTGCCCGTGCACCCGACCGATACCGGTGACTACCCCCGCCGACGGGGCAGCACCCTTGTAGAGCCCGTCAGCAGCGAGTGGCGATAGCTCGAGGAACGGGGTGTCCGGATCGAGCAGTTCGTCGATGCGGTCGCGCACGAACAGCTTGCCCTGCGAGCGGTGACGCTCCTGATACTTGGGACCGCCACCCTGTCGCGTGGTTGCGAGACGGTCGCGTAGTTCGGCGGCGAGGCCGCGATGGTGCTCGGCGTTGGCCTGGGCCTCGGCACTCGACGGCGAGATCTGAGAGCGGATCGGGTCCATGCAGTGCCGACCTGAAGGGTGTCTGAGGTGGAGTCCGGGCAGCCACGGCGCTGGGCGGCGTGACTGGAATGCTCGAAAATCCTATCGCAGCACCAGTGATCGGGTGCGAATGCCGGCTAGCGCAGGCGGACGGAGATCTCGCCGATGCCGAGCTCGATGCGGACCTCGGAGTCGCCGTTACCCTCGGTCCAGAGCACCTCTCGAGTGAACAGCCCGGCGCTGCTGTTGCGTCCGCGGTGCGTCGAGAGGGACGCTTCGCCGATGCCCGTGTCGATGCTCACTCGGCTGATCATCTCCTCGGCACTGCGTAGGGAGACTTCGCCGATGCTCATGTCCACCGCCACGTTGCCGTAGAGCTGTTCGAGTTCGAGTTCGCCGATGCTCATGTCAATGCGGACATCGAGGTTCTCGGGCACCAGGACCTTCATTTCCAGATGCATTCCGCGGCTGCGCCACTTGCTGAACCCCTCGACCCAGAGATCGAGCCGGTCAGATCGCTCCCTGGACTCGAGCTCGATTGCCTCGGCGCGATCAATGCACGCATCGAGCGACCGTCGGCTCGAGCATTCGATAGTGACCTCCACCATGATGCGCTCGCTCCGCGTGCCTTCGACCCTCAATTCGCCGATTGGGAAGTCAACGTAGAGCTCATCGAGCGCCGACCCGTCGAAATTCGCGCTAAACGTACGCACTTCCTCGGCAGTCACGGGGAGTGCGATAGCGATAGCCGCTGCGAGTGCGAATACCTTGATCATTCTGCGCATGGGATCTCCGGGCACGGGGGCACGTTCCTACAGCATTACTACGGCCGTTGCGCGGCCGAGTTTCACCAACTTGAGCCGCTACAGGTTGAACACCACCGTGAGCTTGAAGATCGTGTCGAGCTTCTGCTTGCGGATGTTGGTGCTGCCGATGATTGATGCGTTGGGATCGAGATTGGGATCCGCACTCCAGAGGTCGACCTCTTCGAGGCCGGGGACGTTGTCGTAGCGGAATTCGAGGCTGGTACGCAACGACAGCAGCTCGCTGAGTCCGACCGTCAATGCAGTCATGTTGACGAATCGGTATGCCGACGCTTCTTTCAGATTGAAGAAGAAGTCCATCGTGTTCGTTAGCGTGTTGGTCTTGCTGTCGAACAGCATGTTCATGTAGTCCCAGGCGAGACGAACCGACGGTCGCGCTTTGCCGAGATCAGGATCTTCGATCTCGTCATCGCGGTACTCGTAGGCGAACGTGTATTCCGTGGAGAACGCAGTCCGATCGCGGGCGATCCAGGTGTTACCCACACCGACAAATCCTATGAATCGGCTGTTGATCCCGGCGTCGACGTCGCGATCCCATCCCAGACCGGTTGTCCAGAAGAAGGCGTCGCTGAAATTCCTCCGATAGGCGCCGTTGATGTAGAGCCGCAGCTGATCGAGTTCGGCGATCGAGAGCTCGCCAGGAACGGGCTCGCCGGTGCCATCGAGATACGCGAGATGCGTGATGTCATCGCTGGTCTGCCGATAGGCGCCAAGCCGTAGGGTGAACCGACGGTCGATCCATTCTCCGCGCAGCTGGTTGTCGAACGAGATCGTCTGGTTGCGGGAGTTGCCGCCCGTAATCACCACGCCGATGTCGGCCTGATTGGCCCAGATTTTTGGCGCTGCCGCGGTGCCTTCTTCGTCCTGAGCCTGTGCGGGCTGCGTGAAGCAGAGAACGGCGGCGAGGATGGTCACGGCGCGGGTGAGTTCAGGCAGTCGTGTGGTGCGCATGGCTCGGGGGGCTGGGCAAGCGCGGCGGAAGGCCGCGACCCTAGGGGGAGTCTCCGGTCGGCTAGAAGTCCAGGGCGTAGGCGAGTGTCGCGTTAATGCCGCGACCGTCGAAGCCTGAACCGTGCAAGCGGTAGTTGGCGTCGGTGAAGTTGTTCAGAGCGAATGTCAGGCTCTGATTATCGGCAAGAGAGTAGTTTCCACGGATTCCGAGCGTCATCCACCCGGCTGTCGACGTGAACAGCGGAGCGCCGACCCCACCAGGCAGCACACGGGCAATAACCTGATCCAGGGTTTCGCCGGTGGCGAGCAGGATGCCGTTGTCGACCAGTCCTAGCCGAGGGCCCTGGCTCACGAAGAAGTCCGCGATGTCGCTGGGATCTCGAAACGCACCGATACGCGCATCTTCGAAGTCCGCCGGGTTCAACCGGCTTTGACGCGCAGCGCCTTTGACCACGCCTTCCAGCCAGAGGCGGCCGGTGTTGCTCCGCCAGCGCAGAATCGCAGTGAGGTTGTCGGGCGAGATCTTGCGAGCGAAGAAACCGGTGTCGATCTCGTCGCCGCGCTGCAACGACGCCTTCATCGTGGCAAGCCAGCGATCACCAATAGACTGCTGCAGCAGAGCCTCGAGACCCCAGACGCGCAATTCGCTGATGTTGACTCTCGACACAATCGGATCTGTTTCGCCGGCGATGTAGATCCTGCCCGCGCTATCCTGCGCGACGATCGTTTGGCCGCCGATCTCCTGCCCGACGACATTGGTCGGCACGATCAGCGTCCGGCGGTTGATGTTGTTGCCGAAGTTCGACATGAACGCGGTCGCTTCGATGCGGGTCTCGCGCGTCGAGTAGCGCAAGCCGCCCTCGTAGCTCCAGACAGTCTCCGGCTGGAGATTTGTCCAGCTCGCACCGGTGCTGAAAGCGGTCGAGCTCGCCGAATCACCGATCTCGGCGCCGATCCCGACAGCTTCGTCAGGTGCTACCTCGAAACCGCCCCCTGTGAGGCCGATCTCTCCGAAGTCGAAGATCGACGGTGCGCGGAAGCCGCGCGCGAGACGTCCCCAGACGCCGATGGCGTCTGTGATGTTGTAGTTGACCCCGAGGTTGAAGGTCAGGTCGGTGAAGTCCGAGCGCGTGTCCGGCACCACAGGCTCGCCGTCGATGATGTTGTCGGCGGCCAGCGCCCGATACTTGAATCCCGAGTACCGGAGTCCGCCGGAGAGCCGCAGCCGCCCGTCCATAGCGGTGAACTCGTCGAGCACAAAGAATCCGAACGATTGGTAGGTGGCACCATTCGGAATGCGGGGCCGAACCGCGGTTTCGCCGGAGTCGCGAATCTCGGTCCTGCTCGCGTCTACATTGTCGCGATAGAAGTCGACGCCCGCGGTCACGAGATGCCGGCCGAAGGTATGAGATCCGCTGAAGTCGAGGCCCCACACCGTGTCGGAATTGCGTTCCTCACGTAGTGTGCTGGTGGGTCGGCGCTGGTCGATCCGGCCGTCAGTCTGCGTGTTCAACGACACCTTGGCTTCAACGAACGTGTTGTTGAAGAACTTCTCGTAGCGGACGTAGCCGAACGTGAGGCGCTGTGGGGTGAACTCGGCGCGTACGCGCCCGTCGCCGCCGAGGAGTCGGTCATAGCGGCGCACATCGTGTTGTTCTGAACGGGTGAAGAAGGCGTCCAGCGAGCTGGTTGCATCCGTACGCAGGCTGCCCTTGGCCACGAGCCCACCCTGGCCGTAGCCCGTATCGACGAGACGGCTGCCGAACGCATCTGTCACCTGATCGTCGGTGAAGCCCAGAAAGCGGACGGTCGAATGATGCGAGTCGCGCGCGCCGCCGGTGCGAATGTTGCTGTGTCGAGTGAGCGAACCAGAGACGAACCCGCCCACCGAGTTGCCGCTACCGCCAACCGTGGCGTGCATGCCGCCACCGCTCGAGGCTGACTCGCCAAATGCTCGGACACCGCCGCTCATCCGCGATGCGCCCGGCGCCGTGAATGCAGGTGTTGGCTTTGTGAGTACGTTGATCGCGCCGCCGAGCGCGTCCGACCCGTAGTTCACGCCGGCTGGGCCTAGCAATGTCTCGACGGACTCAACGCCGACATCCGGGATCCAGGCGAGGTACTGAGTATTGCCCGCGCGGTAGGTAGCGTTGTTGTAGCGCACGCCGTCGAGGAGGTAGAGCACTGCTTGGGCGCTCTGGCCGCGGAGGATGGGCGAGCCTTGTCCCGGGGTTGTCTGCTGCGTGAGAATTCCCGGCTCCTCGTCGAGCATGCGTGGCAGCAGGTCGGTGGCTCGCGCTCGGAGTTGCGCCTCATCGAGCGATCGCACTGTGGCCGGGATCTTGTTCTCCGCCAGTACCGCGCCGCGCGACGCGGTCACTGTGACGCGCTCTTCGACGCCCGTCGCGAACATGACCACGATGACCTCGAGCGTGGGGGCGGACAGTTCGACCACTTGGTAGACGTCCGAGTAGAGAGTGCTCAATACCCGTAGCTCGTACGTGCCGCGCGGCATGGCCTCCAGAGTGGCCACGCCCATCTCATCGGTGTCGTCTTCGCGCACTACCTGCCTGGAAGGGCCGAGCAGCTGCACCGATAGGCCTGAAAGCGCAGCGCCATCGCGATCGCTCACGCGCACGGTGATCGTGCCTTCGGCAGGCGTTTGCGCCGACAACGGAAAGGCGAGCGCGGCCAGGAACAAAGTGAAGGCTAGACGGGTAGTCTTCGGGCTCATCGGTGCTCTTGCGGGGTTTGGTACGCCGGCGCTCGGAGAGGGGCGCACCGGGCGCATCGTCATGAGTACGGGGCGATACGCGGTGAAACAAAGTTAACATCTGGGCCGCGCCACGGCGATGACAGTCCTGGGCCGTGGCGGCCGTGCACGGTGAGACCCCCAGGGCAGAACGGAGAAGCGAGATGAACCGATCGCGTTGTGGACTTCTATTGCTGGTGGCGGTGATGATCGGCGGCTCCCTGGCCGCCGGGGTCGACGCTTCACCACAGAATGGCCCGAAGATCTACATCTCCGCGGATCTGGAAGGTGTGACGGGCGCTGTCACCGGCGAACAACTCGGTCCCGGTGGCTTCGAGTACGAACGCTTCCGCCGCTTCATGACTGAAGAGGTGCTGGCTGCAATCGAGGGGGCGCGCGCTGCCGGTGCTGGCGAGATCCTCGTCTCCGACTCGCACGGCAACGGACAGAATCTCGTACTCGAGATGCTGCCCGACGACATCAAGATAGTGCGGTCGTGGCCACGGGATCTCACGATGATGGCGGGCCTTGACGAGTCGTTTGACGGCGCGATCTTCATTGGCTACCACGCCGGTACTACCAATCCGGAGGGTGTTCGCGCGCACACCATGTCGAGCGCAACCCTGACCGACATCCGAATCAACGATCACTCGTCCAACGAGACCGTGTGGAACGCCGCAGTGGCCGGGGCGCTTGGGGTGCCTGTCATCGCGATTTCCGGCGACGACGCCACGATTGCTGAAGCGCGAGCTTCACTCGGCGCCGGTTTCGAGGAGGCGGTGGTGAAGTGGGCCCATTCGTTCCACTCCGCGACAACGCTCACGCCAGCCGCCGGACAACGCGTGATTCGTGACGCCGCGGAGCGCGCCGTCCGGAACCTGGGGCGAGCGCAGCCCTATGTCGTGAGCAGTCCGGTGCGGGTCACGGTGCGCTTCAAGCACTACCAACCCAGCCAGCTGCTGGCCTATCTGCCGTGGTTCGATCGCATCGACGCCCACGCAGTGGAGTATGACGCCGCCGACATGATCGAAGCGGCGTCGATACTGGTGTTCCTTCGTAGCTACCGGGCGGATATAGCGCCGTAGCGCCGTACGCTGGCTAGCACCGGATGTAGCCCAGGCTGCACAGGCGCTCTACTAGCTCGGGGTCCATCTCCGTCTCGATCTCCGCGGGGTCCGCGCCGGTGTTGAGCGCCACGTTGGCAAGCTCTTGCAGCAGCAGGGCCTGGAACATCTGCTGCGCGAGCAACGGCTGCGAGCCGGCGAGGTCGATGAGTTCGCCCGGGTCGCTTTCCAGGTCGTAGAGTTCCAGGTGCCCTGAACGCTTGTCGTGGATGACCTTGTAGGGCATCTCGATGAGACTCGTCATCGGAGCGAGCGGCTCGTCGTCGCCGGCTCCGTTGGCCACGCCCACCGTCGATGCGTATACCGCGCGGGATGGAAAGAACCCGTCGAACACGAGCGGTAGGAGGCTCTCTCCCTGGTATCCGGGGTCCTCGTCGGCCATCCCCAGAGCGTCGAGGACGGTGGGTGCGATGTCTACCGTGGTGACGGGGCGCGTCACCGCTCGCTGGTAGGTGTCGTCAGATTCGGGCCACTTGATCACCAACGGGATCCGCAGCATCTCGTCGTACAGCGGCCAGGTGTGCAGGAAGTGCCCGTGCTCGTAGAAGGCCTCGCCGTGATCTGAGAGCAGGATGATCATGGTGTCGTCGTAGCGGCCGGAGCGTTTGAGGCCGTCGACGATCTTTCCGACGAGTTCATCCGCGTACCGGATGTTGTCCTGGTATCGCGCCGTCACGTAGTCGATGTCGGCTTGATCCGGTGGATTGTCGCCGACGTGCCGGGAGAAGCCCTGCAGTGAGGCGGGTGTGATGTCGAGGTCGGTCCTGAACCCCTTGTTCATCGAATCGGCCCAGCGTGGTGACGGGCCACCCCAACCAATGCCGTCCGGATCTGGCTCATAAGGAGCGTGCGGCGGGAGCAGGTGGTACATGACGAAGTTCGGCTTGTCGTTGCGGAAGACGTCGACGCGACCGTCGTCCTCGGTCATCACCGACGTCTGGTTGAGATATTCGCGCATCTCCTCGCGGAGCCGAGGCCTCGTGTCGATATAGCTGTCAAGGTCGTAGCGCAGCGCGCGCGCCAGCCGATAGAGCGGGTGTTCACTCCACAGCGCCGTGTGGTAGCCGGCCGCATAGGCGGTCTGAAACAGTGTTCTGAGGTCTCGAGCTGGCGCGTCGCGCCACCCTGCGACTCCATGACCTTCTGGGTAGCGGCCGGTGAGCAGGGAATACACGGACTGATTCGTCCACGGGGCAACGGCCCGGGCGTCCTCGAATCGCGTCCCGTCGAGCGCCAGCGCGTCGATCGCTGGCGTGGGTGCGATACCGCGATAGGTGGTGATGAAGTCCGGCCGGAGCGCGTCCAGCATCACGATCACGACGTTGGCGTCGGTGAAACGGCCGCTTCGCGCCACGGCCGGCGGGGCAGGCGGAGTCAGTGCCGCCCTGTCGAACTCGCCTTGAGGATCACTCAGGCCGAGGCCTTCCCAGACAACCGCTGCGCGACGCGAACCGATGGTGCGGAGCCGCAGGAGAGTGTGCTGCCCGGCGAACGCGCCGAGATCCGCGTTAAGCGATCCGGCGCCTCCGCGTCCGAGCTCGTGCACGACGCCGTCGGCGTCGATGGCGTCGGCAACCCAGGCCACGCGTTCGCCGCTCTCGGCAACGACAGTCGCCTGTCCCACCAGCCTGGCCTCTTCGGGGACCGCAAGCGCGAACTGGACGATGCTGTCGGCTTCGAAGACGAGCTGAGTACCCGTATCGGTCTCGAGCGAAGTGGGATTCCATGTGTGGGCGACGCGCGGTGAGTCGGGAATCGGCAGTGTCTCTGTCGGCGCCGGGGTGGAGCCCGAGGCCACAGCGTCGGGATCGTCTTCGCCGAGCGCCCGATCGGCGCCGACCGGCAACAGCTGCAAGAAGCGAAAGCGCGCCGCCAGCGGCCGGTCGTCGTTGTTGTTCGGGTCGAGGTCGCTAGGTCGCGATACACCGCGGAAAGTGAGCTCGACGCGGTTGTGGCCCCGAATCACCGCATCTTCGGGAAGGAGCACGGCCTGTCGGCTCCACCCAGGCCCAAGCGCGACGGGTTCCATCAGCGCGCCGTTGACTCGGAGACTCAGCAACTGGCTCTGCATCCCATCGGGCGGCATCACGTCGAAGACGAGTTCGTGGTCGCCATCGCGGACCACCACCATGTCGAGCTGAGCTTCGAGCCCAATCGCCCAGAAGCCGCGATCGATCGTTGTGTCCGTGTCGATGGTCCAGCCCTTGCCGAGTGCCTTGAGCGATTCAGGGGCGGCGCGGCTGATCAGATCGGTGCCCCGGAACGTTCCCGACACCGGAAGCAGTTCGTCCCAGAGTACGCTGGCAGGCGGTGGCGCGGAGCAGGCCACGACGGTAGTGGCCAGCGCGAGGGTCGCGGTGAGCTGAAGGCGACGAACGATGCGCATATGGAAGAGGTCCGGGAGGAGTTTCAGGGCACCGAAAATGTGCCCCATTCGACCATGCCCTGCAAATGCTTTGTCGCCTTCTTCGACATCCGCGCGATGCCCGCGCCGGCCCGCGCACACGGCCTCGGCGAGGCTCCCGACGTGAATCCGAACGACATGCCTCGTTATGCTACGGTTTACGCCACTTTGTCCGGCCATCGCCCCGGAAGTCTCATGTCCGAGCACCACTCAGTGACCCCTTTGCTACGTGCGCTGCGCGCGCGCGTGCGCAGCAATGCGTTCAAGCAGGAGGTCGCCGACGCTGCCTTGCTCATCGGTGCTGGGACACTGCTCCTGTCGCTCTGGAATGCCACTCTGCCAAGCGCCTGGAGTGTGAGCTGGTTCTGGCTCGTGCCGTTGGTGGTGGCAGCGGTTGTCCGGGCGGTGACGCGAATGCGTGCCGCGTATCCGCTCTGGCGTGCCGCGCGCAGCGCGGACGAGGGCGACGGGCTCTTCGACGAGTTGACGTCGGCCTACTGGTTCGAGCGCCATCCGGAAGAAGGAGGACTAGTCGACCTTCATCTGGGGCGAGCGGGCGAAACGGCGGCTGGTGTGAACCCGCGCGAGATCGTTCCGAATCGACGCCCACAACGATTGGGCGTGGTGTTTGGCTGCGCCATGGGTGCGGCGGCTTTGCTCCTCTTGCCCGTGCCGCGAGTCTTCGAACCCATGGTGGACCGGCTCGGGGAGTTGGCCGCGGAACTGGGGCAGGATGACAGCGGCGAACTCGTCGCCGAGCTTGAAGAGACCACCGAACGCGAGCCGGATCCTCTTGAGGACCAGGCCCGCGAGGATCGTCTCATGCTGCCCGAGCCCGACTCCGAAGATGCCGAGGGCCAGAATGCTCTCGAGGAACAGCAGCCGGAAGGCGAGGGCGAAGAGCCACCCGAGGATCCCGAGGGATCGTTCATGGAGGCAGAGGAAGGGGACCAGGGCGAGCAGGAAGGCGAGCCGCAGGAGATGCAGGTCGACAACCCTGAAGATCTGCCCGAGTCCGAGGGCGAACAGGAACCCGACCCCAACCAGAGCCAGCAAGACGGCCAGGGCGAGTCAACCGAAGAGAGTGGTCAAACTCTGCCCGCTGGCGAAGAAGTTTTCTTGCAGGAAGGCGGAGAAGAGATAGAGCAGATGGAGCTCGGCGAGGAGGAAGTCGGGCACGCGACACGTGACGGTGGTGAGGAACTCGATCTTGAGTTGGGCGAACTCGAGACGCTGGAGGTTCAACTCCAGCGCGAGCTACTGGCCGCGGAGGATCCTCCTGAGGATCCCGAGGAGCCCGAGGAAGAGGAGAAGGAAGAGCTGGTAACCAAGGCCGAGCAGTCGCGGATTGAGTTCCGCGACGTCGCTCGTCCAGACGAAGCCGCGCTTCAGGACCTCCTCCAGTCTGCATCCGTTCCTTGGGAATACCGGCAGTTGGTGCTCGCCTATTTCAAAGCGCAGCGCGAACTGGACAACCAGAAAGACGAAGAAGAAGGCGAACGCCCATGATCGAAGCCGAGCAGCAAATCGGGACCTTTCAAGACCGGTTCAGCCGCGTACAGAATGAGATTGGCAAAGTCATTGTCGGAAACGACGATGTCATCGAAGGTATCTTGATTGCGATGTTGGCCGGTGGCCACGCGCTGCTCGAAGGGATTCCCGGGCTCGGGAAGACCAAGTTGGTGCACACCCTCGCCGACGTCTTGCATCTGGATTTCCATCGGATCCAGTTCACGCCCGATCTGATGCCTGCCGACATCATCGGCACGAACGTCGTGCACGAGAATGCAGAGGGTGACCGCTATCTTGATTTCCAGCGTGGGCCGATCTTCGCGCAAATCGTCTTGGCGGACGAGATCAATCGCGCTACCCCGAAGACGCAGTCGGCACTTCTAGAGGCGATGCAGGAAGGCAGCGTGTCGGTGGGCAACGACACGTTCATGCTCGACCAGCCGTTCTTCGTGCTCGCTACCCAGAACCCGCTCGAGATGGAGGGGACCTACCCTCTGCCGGAAGCGCAGCTGGATCGGTTCCTGTTCAAGCTGAAGCTCGACTTCCCGTCGGTGGACGATCTGCACGACATCATGGATCGCACGACACAGGTCGAATCACCAGAGGTCGGCACGGTGCTGACGGGTGATGAGATTCTCGAGATGCGGTCTACGGTCCGCTCGGTGCCGATCGCGCGGCCGATTCAGGACTACGCGATCCGCCTCGTACTGGCGACGCACCCTGATTTCGATGAAGCGGTGGACGAGACACGTCGCTACGTGCGCTACGGCGCCGGGCCGCGTGCAATCCAGGCACTGGTCCTGGCCGGGAAGATTCGTGCCCTCATGGACGATCGCGTCCATGTGTCCGCCGAGGACGTCCGGCGCGTGGCGTTGCCGGCCTTGCGGCATCGCGTCCTGCTGAACTTCGAGGGGGAGGCCGACCGCGTCGACCCCGACACGATTCTGCAGGCGATTCTCGACAACCTCCCCGGCCCGCGCGAGAACTAGCGCCCCAGGGTACGGACGATGAGCACTGCCGCAAAAACCGCGGCGGACCGGCACGACGCCGGGCCGTTTGATGAGGAGTTCCTGCGTAAGCTCGAACTCCTGAGCGTGGTGTCCAAACGCCTGCTCGCGGGTCAATTCAAAGCCGAACGTCGGGCCAAGAAGGTCGGCTCCGGGATCGAGTTCGCTGATTACCGCGGCTACGTTCCCGGCGACGACTTCCGGGCCGTCGACTGGCGCGCGTACATGCGTCTCGACCGACTCATCCTGCGACTCTTCGAGGAAGAGACCGATCTGCCGGTCTACATCTTCGTGGATGCCAGCAAGTCGATGGGGAAGCGCAAGCTCGACTACGCAAAGCGCGTCGCGGCGGCATTGGCCTACGTCGGCTTGTCGAATCTCGACAAGGTTCACATGGTCGTTTACGCCGACGGCGTCATCGAGGAGCTCCCGGCGCAGCGCACCAAGAGTCAGATCTTCAACATCTTTCGCTTCTTGAACGGCGTATCTTCGAGTCACGAGACCCACGCGGGCCGAGCGTTTCATCGGTTCTTCGGCGCAAGCCGCCGGCGCGGCATCACCGTGGTGATCTCGGACTTCTTCGACCCGCATGGGGTCGGGCACTCGTTCGATATCGTCCGGTATCAGCGCCAGGACCTGTTGGCTGTTCACGTGGTGACGCCCGAGGACGCCGTGCCACCGCTGAACGGCGAGATCACGCTCGTGGATTCCGAGACCGAGTGGAATCAGGACATCACCATCACACCGGCGCTGCTCAGCGCCTACTGTGACGTCTTCGACGAGTACTGCGAAGAGATCGAACGCTACTGCACGCTCTACGGCTTCGGCTACATGCGCACGATCACGAATTTCCCGTTTGAGGACCTCATCATGCAGGTCATGCGATCCGGGCGGTTCCTGTCATGACTTTCCTGGGCATGTCGCAAGCGATGGGCTGGGCGCTGCTGGGCGCTACGGCTACCGCGATTCTCGTGATCTTTTTTCTGCGCATCCAGCACCGCCGTGCGCTCGTGTCTTCATCGCTTCTCTGGGAGCGAGTGCTCGAGCGCAAGAAGCGGCGATCGCTCGTTGAATGGCTCCGGCGCCTGATCTCGCTCTTGATCGCACTCGCTATCGGTCTGTCGCTCGCGGCGGCATTTGGCGAGGCCGAGATGGGGCGCTCCGGCCGCGAGCCCCGCGACATTCAGCTTGTTGTGGATAATCGTCCGACCATGGCGGCAGTCATGAGCGACGGACGCACGCGGCTTGCCCACGCGTTGGACCGGGCCGGCGAACTTCTGGCGGGCGGATCTTCGGCCGATCGCTTCACGGTGTTCGACGCGATGGGGACTGTAGTCGCCACGGCAACGCGCGATCGTGACGCGGTTCGCGACGCGCTCGTTGATATCCAGCCGACCGCCCGCAATCTGCAGTTGCCGTTGGCCGACGAAGGCGTCCAGACGTGGCTGCTCACGGACGGCGTGGGCGCGGCCTCCGTGCCGGCGTCGGTCCGGGTGGTGGGGGTCTACGAGTCCGTTACCAATGCCGGCGTGACGGCGTTCGAGATTCGACCTCAACCTACCGATCCGTACCGTTACGAGGCATTCCTCGAAGTTGGCAACTTCTCGAACGACCCGCAGACCGTGACCATCACGCTGCGCGACAGGTCGGGCGTTCAGTTCCGCCGCCCCGTCGATCTGCAGCCGGGTGGTCTCTATCGGAACACATTCGACCTCACGCCCCTCGAGGGCGGGCCGCTCAGGGCAGAGGCAAGTGTCGACGGTGATGGCTATCCGATGGACGATCAGGCGCATGTCTGGCTCCCGCGAACGTCCGATGTGCGTCTCACGTACGTCACAGAAACTGGTGGCCTGAATCAGGTGCTCGGCGCTGTCCCTCACCTGGACCTGACAACGATCACGCCGGCGGACTACCCGACGGTGGACCTTGCGGCCGTGGACGCGTTTCTCTTCGAGGGCTGGGCACCCCAGGCGGTGCCCCAGCGCGACGCGGTTGTAATCGCGCCCTCGACGGTGTCCTGGTTGCCTGCTCAGTCGGGCGAAGCGACCGATGTCGGCGGGTTCCCCTTCGACGGAGACGCGCCTCTGCTTCGCTACGTCGACCTGCACGATGTGGCAATCGCGCGGGCGACTGTTGTCGATCCGCTTGATGCCATCGTTCTCGCCGGTACGCCCGAGGTGCCACTGATCGTCACGGGGCTGCAGCCGGTTCGCTGGCTGCTGTTCACGTTTGCTCTCGACGAAACCGATTTGGCGCAGTCGGTGAGCTACCCAATCCTTGCCACCAACCTTGTGGAATGGTTGCGTGATGACGCGCCCGCACAGTCGGTCGGGCTCGGTACCGTGGCGGTGGAGATTCCCAATGCCTCCGTGACGGAAGTAAATAGCGGAGAGCGCGTGGACGCCCGGGCGATTGGAGACAGGACAGTGTTCGAGATCAACAGGCCGGGTCTTTACATGGCCTCAAGTGGCGGACGCGCAGTGCCGTACGCTGCCCGCCTCGACGGTCGCGGCCGATCGGCCGTGAACGCTTCGATATTCGAAGGGTCCGACGCAGAACTCGATTCGCCGCCGGCAGCTCGATCGTTGTGGCCGGTCCTACTCGCGGTCGCAGCGGTTCTGCTGCTTCTGGAAGGCCTTACCTATCACCGTCGGATCACGGTATGAGTCTTTCGCTCACCCATACCTGGCCGCTGTTCCTGCTACCGGGCGTCTTGCTGCTCTGGTGGGCTCGTCGCACGAGCCTCATCGAGTTCCATCCGCGCCAGGTCGATCTGATGGTGGGAGCGCGGATCATCGCCTTCGTTGCGGCCGTTCTGGCCATGGCGCAGCCCGTGCTGTCCAACGCTGGCTCGTGGTTGGCTGTTGCCTATGTTCTCGACGTCTCGCAGAGCATCGATCCGCGCGCCATTGAAGAGGGCATCCGCTGGGTTGAAGACGCCGTCGAACAGGGAGATGGGGACAGTACGCGTTTCGTGGCCTTCGGCGACAACGTCGTGAGCGCCGAGGACCCGGACGCCTTCCGCACTCTCCGCGTGTCGGACGGAGCTGTGGCTGGCGCGGTCGATCGGTCGGCGACCGATCTTGCTGGCGCGCTTGATCGTGCTGTGGCGGCTCTCCCGCCCCACCACGTGCCCCGCGTCGTTGTGCTCACTGACGGTCGCGACAATTCTGGTGACCTGGACGCGGCGGTCGAACGGCTCGCGCTCGATGGCGTGCGATTTTTTACGCGCCCGGCGGCCGCACGCGGCGGCGACGGCGCCTGGATCGACTCGGCAACGACCCCGGCGTCTGTAACGGCTGGCGCGCCGTTCGAGATGACCGTGCGCGTGTTCTCGCGGAACCCGACGCCCGCGACCCTGCGTGTTACTACGCGTGATCTCTTGCTCCTGTCCGAAGACGTCGATCTCACCGGTGGGGTACAGGACATCGTGCTGCTGCCGATCGTGGATGACGCGGGCGTGGCCGACCTTGATGTGACTCTGGTCCTGGATGGCGATCCGGTGACCGAGAACAACGTTGGCCGAGCCTCAACGGTTGCCCGGCCCAAGGTTCGAGTTCTCTTTGTAGAAGGCGTTCCGGATCGCAATGCCTACCTACTCACCGCGCTTGCGGAAGGCGGCTTCGACATCGTCACCGCCGCGCCGTTCAATCTCCCGACGAGCGCGCTCGGCTACGAGGACTTTGACGCCGTAATACTCAGCGATGTCGATGCTCGGATGATCGACCGCGGAGCGATGATCTCGCTGGAGAGTTGGGTCTCCACCTTCGGCGGCGGCTTGATCGTCGTTGGCGGGGAGTCGGTTTTCGGTGAAGAGGGCTATCAGGACACGGCGATCGAGCGCACGATGCCTGTCTGGTTCAAGGCGGAGCGGGAGCCGAAGGATCTGGCTCTGGTCATCGCGCTCGACAAGTCGTACAGCATGGTCGGCGACAAGATGGCGATGGCGAAGGAAGCCAGCAAGGCAGCCGTCGCGCTGCTCGAAGATGAACAGCAGTTCGGGCTGTTGGCATTCGACTACCACTTCTACTGGCCCGTGCCGGTCCAACTGGCGCGGACTCGTGATCGCATCAACGAACGGATTGCGAGTATCGAAGCGAGTTCGCCGACGAACATCTATCCGGCGTTGGAAGACGTCTATCTCGCGCTCCAGAACACGGATGCAGAGGTCAAACACGTCATCCTGCTGTCCGATGGCAAGACCTACGAGGACGACTACGAGACGCTCGTGACGCAGATGCGCGAGGACGAGATCACTGTCTCCGCTGTCGCTGTGGGCGACAAGGCGGATCGGGACCTGTTGGGCTCCATCGCCGACTGGGGCGGCGGGCGCAGCTACTTCATCTCGGATCCAAGCCGCGTACCAGAGATCTTCGTGGATGAGACCCAGATGGCTCAGGGCATCACTCTCGAGGAAGACGAGCCCTTCGTGCCGGCCTGGACCAAGACGGTGGAGGCCTTCGCCGGGATTACGCGCGAAGACATGCCGGAACTGGCTGGGTACGTCCGGACAATGCCCAAAGACAACGCCGAAATCGTGATGGATAGCGGCGCTGACGAGCCAGATCCCATCCTGGCCCGCTGGCAGTACGGGCTCGGCCAGGCGGTTTTCTTCGCCTCCGATGCCAAGAATCGCTGGGCCTCGGACTGGCTTGAGTGGGATGGCTTCGGCAAGTTGTGGACCCAGCTCGTGCGCGAAGCCGCCCGTGTAGAGGATTTCCGCGAGCCGCGCTTCGAGGTCGTCCGTGAGGACCGCGAGGCTCGGGTGACTCTCGGTCTGCTCGACAGCCGCGGGCAGTTCCGCAATTCGGAGCGGCCGACCGTGACCGTGGATGTTGGCGGTGAGGAACTGGAGATCAGTCTCCACCAGATCGCACCAGGAACGTACGAGGCCCGCACGCCTCTTGCTGCTGAGGCCGAGGCGGCCATCCGTTGGAGCGGCGACGACACCTCAATCGAGCGTCATCTGCTGCCGGCACCCAATGCAGAAGATCGGTACCTACCGCCGGACGTGGCGCGGCTCCAGTGGCTCGCGGAAACAACGGCCGGCGCCTACGACGCGAGCGTCGATGCGGTGCTCGACGCGGGTGACCAAACGGTGGTGCGGCCTACGCGCCTCTGGCCGCTACTCGCCGTTATCGCGCTGGTGTTCTACCTGACCAACATGCTCTTGCGTCGCGTACGCGTCATCAAGGGCGAGGTCGGGTAGGGGCCAAGCAAAAGCCGGGAGCCCTGAGGACTCCCGGCTCGTTGCCGTACCGTGCTGCCGTGGCTCTACTGGCGCCGGATGTTGACTCCGCCCTGCAGGGTTTCCACGTGGACTTCGCCGCTGCCGGAGCCATTCCTGAACCGTAGCTCCTGCGAGGGAACCCAGCGGCTCTCGCGCTCTGGCTCCTGACCGAAATCGTTCTCGATCCCGCCCATCATCGTCTCGATATAGAAGGTGGCGTCGATGCTGCCCGGCACGAACAGATCGATCGATCCATTCACGTTCTCGATGCTGATCTCGCCCTGAGGTCCGACACTCCCCGTGTAGGTGACGTGGCCGTTGACGCTCTCGATATCGACTTCCATCGGATTGCCGGCCGTCGCGGTAACCGAGCCGGTTACGTTGTTGAGCTCGATCATCGACGCGTTGCCCGAGTAGACGATGTCACCGGTGACCGACTCGATTTCGATGTTGCCGTCGACGTTCTCGACAGTGAACGAGGCGGTGACACCTTCAATGTCGAGCGTTGCCCCACGCGGGACGTGGATCTCGAGGTCAACGTCCACGTCGTGGCGTTCACGCCCGCGCCAGCGGCGGCGGTTGCCATCGTTGTGATCGTCGTCCCAGTCTTCGAACTCGACGTAGATCTCTACGTACTCCGGGCCGCCCTCGATGACGAATTCGTCGACATCCGGTCCGATCGTACCGGTTACCGTCATTTCGTTGCTGTCGGTGCCGATCACGCGCACACTGCCGACGATGATGTCCTCGATCTCGACTTGGACATTCGCGGAGACCGTGCGGCGGTCGTCCACCTGTTGCTGCGCGAGTGCCGTGCCCGAGCTGGTCAGGACGGCTGCCGAGACGAGCGCGGCCAGCATGTGCTTGTGCCGTGATTTCATGACGTTGGCTCCATTCATTCGTAGTTCAAAGGAATCCCTGGACGCGTCGCCTAGAGGCGGCTCATGCCTTCCAGGAACTCCACTTTGGTTCGATACATTCCAGTCAGCTTGTTCACGAGTCGCGTATTGGCCGGGTCGAGTTCGAGCGCCTCACGGGCCCGAGTGATTGCGTCGTCGATCAATCGGAGGTTCTCCTCCACGATCTCAACGGTTTCCGGCAGGAGTTCTTCGCGCTGAGCATCGAGTTCAGCGAGCAGCTCGTCCGTAACGGACTGGTACGAACGCTCGGCGGCGAGGAAACCTTCCCAGGCCACGGTCTCGAACTCGGTGCGCTGGGGCTCGACGATCCCGTCAGCTGGCACCGCCGGTACGCGTACCAGGTACGCCGTGATGCCTGAAGAGAATGCGACGAGCAGCATTGCGGCCGCAGCAATCACACCGACACGTTGCCAGTTCACCGCTGCGCGCTCGATAACCGTCGCCTTGCCGGCAGGGGGCGTCACACGCTCGGACTTGAAGTCCGGGCGCATGATCTTGCTGTCGGCGATAGCCGTCTCGATATCAGACCAGAGGTTCCGCTCCGGCTGAATCTCGCGAGGTAGTTCGTCGAGGCGATTCTTGATTTCGTCGTTCAGTTCGTCATGCGTCATGGTTCAGTGCCTCCTGCAGGAGCTGGCGTGCACGGTGCAGCTGCGCCTTGCAGGTTCCAGGAGCGATACCCATCAGGTCCGCAATCTCTTGATGTTGGTAGCCTTCGATGTCGTAGAGAACGAATACCTCGCGCGCTCGCTCGGGGAGCTTGGCGATGGCCTCGTCGAGATCCACCGTGGCGCTGCGATTGGTGCGATCTCCGACCGAGGCGTGGTACGACAGGTCTTCCTGGTGCACCGTGCGCTCGCGCTCGCGGGCGTACTTGCGGCGGCGACTGAGCACCACGTTAGCGGCGACTCGGTGCATCCAGGTGGAGAAGTTTGCCGTGCCGCGGAAGGTGTCGAGTTTCTGCCAGGCGCGAATAAACGCCTCCTGGGTGAGCTCCTCGGCTTCCGCGACGTTGGAAGTCATACGCAGGCACAGAGCGTAGATACGACCCACGTTGGCGCTGTAGAGCGCCTCGAACGCGGTCGTGTCGCCACTTGCGGCGCGAGTTGCGAGTTCAGCGGCTTCGGCGCGATTCAAAGCCATGCTGCCTGTTGCGAATGCCTGCATCTTGATCCCGAAAAGAAGTTTTGCTGTCTCGAATACTTAGACAGCGACCGGGATTCGAGGGTTTGAACGCTCACGACCAGTTTCCGGGGGAAGTTCGGCGCGACATGCATCGGCCCCGGAATACTACCGACTTCTAGCGGGCACTCGACCTGGCGCCGGCACTAGCCCAGCAGGTCGCGGAGCGCGGCTTCGAGGGTGGGGAAGCGGAACTGGTATCCGCTGGCCCGGGTGGCCTCGGGGATGACTCTCTTGCTGGTCAGGAGTTCGTTCGCGAACCCGCCCAGGATGAGGCGCAGCATGAAGGCCGGTGCCGGGGCGAAAGCGGGTCGCCTGAGCACCTTGCCCATCGTGCGGGCGAAATCGCGTTGCCGGACCGGCTCGGGGGCGGTGTTGTTGAGTACGCAGTGAGCTTCCTGTTGGATGGCGTGCTTGATCACACCCACCGCATCGTCGAGATGCACCCAGGACCACCATTGCCTACCCGAGCCCAGCGGGCCGCCGAGTCCGAGCTTCGCAGGCAGCAGCATCTCCTTCATGGCCCCGCCGCCGTTGCCCAGAACGACTCCGGTCCTGAATCGCACCACGGTGACACCGAGTGACTCGGCTTCGCGAGCTGCCGACTCCCACCCCTTGCCGACCTCGGCCAGGAAGTCCGAGCCGGGTGAGGAGGACTCGTCGAGGAGATCGTCGCCGCGGTCGCCGTAGTAGCCGATGGCGCTCGATGAGGCGAGGATTCGCGGTCGGGCCTCCACAGCGGCCATCCCGGCAACCAGGTTGCGGGTGCCTTGGGTCCTGCTCTGCTCGATCGCTTCGCGGTGCGCGGCGCCCCAACGGCCCGCCACAGACTCGCCCGCGAGGTGCACCACAGCCTCCACACCCTCAAAGGCCTCGGCTGGCGCGGCCTCGATACGCGGATTCCACGCGAACGCCTGTTTGATCTCGGGTACGCGTTGCAGGGCGCTGTCGCCGCCACGCGAGAGGGCCCAGATCTCGTGTCCCTCGGCCGTCAAGTCGCGTGTGAGACGAGATCCGATGAACCCCGTGGCTCCAGTGATGAGTATTCGCATGGTTCCTCCTGACAGGGTCTTCGGAGCGGGGCGCACCCTGGATGCGTTTGACCTCAGGGCGGACGCTGATCAATGTTAGGCCCATGCCGCAGTCCGCACAGCCCCCCGCACAGCAATTCGCCGATGCCCTGACGGGTCTGGGCGGGCGTTCGCGTCATGTCGCAGACACGGCGGCGGCGGCCGATGCGATCGAGGAGATCGTCCGGGCGCATTCGGAGACTCGACGCTTGCTGTTTGAGCCCGACCCTCTCATCAGTTCACTGGGCTTGCCATTGGCTCTGAGTGCGCGAGGTGTGTCGCTCGTTGATGTTGCGGATGCGGGCGACGCCGGCGAGCTCACAGTTGGACTCACCTGCGCGGAACTCGCGGTGGCCCGATCCGGCACGCTGCTGGTCGGCGGGGAGCCAGGCGGTTGGGGACTGGCGGCGGCGCTGCCTCGTGTCCACATTGCTCTCGTGCGCGAAGCAGATATCGAGCCAGAACTTTCGGCAGCCTTCCCGCGTTTCGCCGAACAGTTCGCCAAGGGCAAGAAGAACTGGGTCTGGATTAGCGGGCCGTCGAAGACCGCGGACATTGCGATGCAGCTGGTGACAGGTGTGCATGGTCCGAACGCACTCGAGGTGCTCGTTGTGGGAGAGCCTGGATGAGCAGTGACCGGCGCGATTTCGACGCAGAGATCGAAGCGGCGCTCACGGATCCGTCGATCCAGAGCGCCGTCGGCCCGGCCACTCGGGCCGTTGCCTCCATGCGCCGCAAGGCCGTGGCCGACTTCGACGGCTACGAAGCTGCGCGCGATCGAAGCCGAGCGATCAAAGAACGCGCAATCGAACGCTTGCCCGAACTGATCGAGACGGTGCAGAGCGCCGTCGAGATGACCGGGGGACGGGTGCATCTGGCCGAGGACGCCGCCGAGGCCTGCCGGATCATCGTGGAGATCGCCCGGCGCGAAGGGTGTGAGCGCGCGGTGAAATCCAAATCCATGACCTCCGAGGAGGTCCACTTGAACGCGGCGCTGGAAAATGCCGGGATCCACGTGCGCGAGACCGATCTGGGGGAGTACATCGCGCAGCTCGACGATGATCGCCCATCGCACATCATCGCGCCGATTCTCCACAAGAGCCTCGATGAGGTGCGGCGCACATTCCGTGAAGGACTTGGACTGGATGAAGTTCCTGAAACTCCCGAGGCGCTGACGCAGCTTGCCAGAGAGAGACTGCGCACAGATTTCCTGGCGGCCGACATGGGAATCACCGGCGCGAACTTCGTGATCGCCGACAGCGGAGCGTTGGCAATCGTCGAAAACGAGGGGAACGCGCGTCTCTGCACGCAGGTGCCGCGGGTTCACGTCGCCCTGGCGGGAGTCGAGAAGCTCTTGCCTACGATCCACGAGCTGCAGCCGTTCATGGAACTGCTGCCGCGGTCAGCAACCGGACAGATCCTGAGCGTGTACCTGTCGATCATCACCGGGCCCGGCTGGGGTGGGTCACCACTGGTTGACGGCGAGCGCACCTTCGACCTCGTGCTGCTCGACAACGGCCGTATGGCGATGCGGGACGATCCCGTGCTGCGCGAGGCGCTGTACTGCGTCCGCTGCGGAGCGTGCCTCAACGTGTGCCCGCCGTATCAGGCTGTGGGCGGGCACGTGTTCGGGGGCGAGACCTACCAGTCCGGTATCGGAGCAGCGTGGGAGGCGGGGATTCGAGGCCTGGATGCCGCCGAGTTCGGGCATATGTGTTCGACATGTTCGCGCTGCGAAGAGGTGTGTCCCGTCCGCATCGACATCCCGTGGATGAACTCGAACATCCGGGGCCGCCAGCAGGACGCGGCGCCAGACAGCGACGGTTTGATGACCGCGCTATTGCGGGAGCCGCGACTGCTCTACGAGCGAGCGCGCAGCGTGCCGGGATCCAGCTGGCTCGCGGATCTGCCTCCCGTGCGGTGGTATCTGGAGCGTTCCGCGGGCCTGGACAGGCGCCGTGCACTGCCCCAGTTGCCGCCCACGACCGTGTCCGACTGGCATGTGTCCCGTGGCGGCACCGTGCTACGAGCAGGCGATCCGGGCGATCGCGTCGACTTCGGACCCCAGACGCTCGTCCTGTGGGCCGACTGCCACACCGATCATGTGGAGGTTCCAGCGGGCCAGGCCGCGGTGGGCGTCCTCGAGAGACTCGGTCATGACGTCATTGTGGCGACGGGATCGTGCTGTGGCCGCGCCGCGCTGTCGCAGGGCGATCTTGCTGGAGCTGCCCGGCAGGCCGGCGAACTGCTCGGACTACTCGAACCCCTGGCGGAAGCCGGGCTCACTATCGTTGGTCTGGAGCCATCGTGCGTCTCATGCGTCGTCACGGAGTCGGAACGCCTGCTGCCGGACGATTCGGGTGCCACGCTGATCGCCGTGCGGGTGCAGGATATCTTTGAGTTTCTGACGGAACGCGCGGGTGAACTCGAAGCTCTGATATCGAGCGCGGCCGAATCGGCCGATGGCCGACAGGTGGTCTTGCACGGACACTGCCAGCAAAAGACAGAGGGCTGGTTGGCGTCGGTCGAGGCCGTTCTCGGCTTGCTGCCAGGGGTGAGAATCGACCCGACGACCGCGGAGTGTTGTGGCATGGCTGGCTCGTACGGCTACAAGTCCGCCACCTACGCTGTGAGCCATGAGCTCGGGCAGCGCCTCGTCGGGGAGATTGCGCAGATCTCTGGAGAGAGGTCAGGTCGGTCCGAGGTAGCTTCGTGCGGGACCTCGTGTCGCGCGCAGATCAAGGAACTCGGAGGTGCGACGGTGCGACATCCGATCGAACTCCTGGCGGAGGCGCTGGAATGAACGGTCCCTCCGGAAAGGACGGTCGTGGCTTCGGCGCGCTGCTGACCACGCAGTTTCTCGGCGCGTTCAACGACAACGCATGGCGACTGATCGTTACCTTCCTGGCAATCCGAGCGCTCGGGCCAGGGGCGACCGAGGCCGATGCTCAGGGGCAGACGACTCTCGCTACCGTCGCACTGACGGTTCCGTTGATCCTCTTCTCGTTTCCTGCCGGCGTCTTCTCGGATCGGTTTTCGAAGCGTCACGTGATCGTCGCGATGAAGTTCGTGGAACTCGGCCTCATGGGCCTGGCGACGTACGCGCTTTGGCTGAGTCCCGCGGGCGGCAGTCTGGCCTGGGTAGTGCTCGCGGCAATGGGCGCCCAGAGCGCGCTCTTCTCGCCAGCCAAGTACGGGATCATCCCGGAACTGCTGCCGCACCAGCGCTTGTCCATGGGCAACGGTCTGCTCGAGATGTACTCGACTCTCGCCATCATCGCCGGCACGGTCGCGGGCGGCCTTGTGCTCGATGCCGTGGGTGCCGCTACCTGGGTCGCCGGGGCGCTGCTGATGGCGTTCGCCGTCGCCGGGGCTGTCGTGGCCCTGCGGATTCCCACGGTGCCGGCCGCGCGAACGCCTGGCGGAATGGTCACCACGGTGGTCGAGGGCTGGCGCGCGGCTCGGGCTAACCGAGCGCTGTGGCTGGCGGTGGTTGGCTCCGCGGCTTTCTGGCTGGTGGCCAGCGTTCTGTTCCAGGTTGTCGTGGTCTACGTTACGACTCGTCTCGGCCTGAGCGAGCGACTCGCGAGTGTGGCGCTCGGTGTGCTGATGGCAGGAATCGCGGTGGGGAGCGTGGCGGCGGGACGGCTCTCACGCGATCGCGTGGAGTTCGGACTCATGCCCGCCGGCGCAATCCTGATGACGGTGTTCGCCGCAGTCTTCGGATTCTGGCTTCCCGGTTTCTACGGCACTGTTGCTCTCCTGGCTCTGCTCGGCTTCTCGGCCGGGCTGCTCAACGTTCCGCTCAACGCGCTCAAGCAGTGGCAGGCCCCGGAGGAGCGGCGTGGAGCGGTGCTCGCCGTCGGGAACATTCTCAGCTACGTTGGCATCCTGATCGGGTCGCTTGGCGCCGGGGCAGCGGCAGCAGCCGGAGTTTCGACTCAGTGGTTGATCGTTGGCACGGCGGTGGCGATCGCCGCGGGCACGGTGTGGGCGATCTATCTGCTGCCGGACGCATTGCTGCGGTTCTTTCTGCTGTTGTCGACCAACACCTTCTACAGGCTGAGGGTAGAGGGCGGGGAGAACATCCCGGAGGAGGGCGGCGCGCTACTCGTGCCGAACCACGTCTCGTTCGTCGATGCGTTTCTGTTGCTGGCCTCTACTGATCGGCCCATCCGTTTTCTGGCCGACGAGACGTACTACAACCACTGGTTGCTGCGACCGTTCATGCGCTCGCTGGGCGCGATCCCGATCTCAACATCATCGGGGCCAAAACTCATACTCAAGGCGATGCGGGCGGCCGGCGACGCGATCGAGCGCGGCGAGGTGGTCTGTGTGTTCCCGGAAGGGCAGATCACGCGAATAGGGATGATGTTGCCGTTCCAGCGCGGGTTCCAGCGCATCGTGAAGGGGCGCAATGTGCCGATCGTGCCCGTATATCTAGACCAGGTGTGGGGGAGCATCTTCTCCCGGTCAGACGGGCGTTTCTTCACCAAAATCCCGGCGCGGATCCCTTACCCGGTAACCATCTCTGTCGGCAGCCCGCTTCGGGCGGACACGCCCCTGCACGACGTTCGCCGAGCGGTGCGCGAGCTGGGTACCGATGCCTGGACATCTCGTGCAGAGGAGAGCTTGCCGCTGCATCACAACTTCATCCGACGATTCCGACGACAACCCTGGAAGCTCGGGTTCGCGGATGCGACCCGCGGTGATCTCAGTCGGTTCAAGGCTCTTGTGGGCGCAATAGCCCTGGCGCGGGCGTTGCGCACCCATTGGGCCGATCAGAGGAACGTCGGGATTCTGTTGCCGTCCACGTCGGCCGGAGCACTGGTGAATATTGCCGCGGCATTGGCCGGCCGGGTCGCGGTAAATCTGAACTTCACCACGGGTCGGCTTGGGATGGAGTCGGCGGCCCGGCAGGCGGGCCTCAAGACGGTGGTGACGAGCGGCGTGTTCCTCGCGAAGGCGGAACTCGAGTTGCCAGGCGGAGTCGAGCCGGTGTTCCTGGAAGAGTTCGCCAAGGAAATCGGCACAGGCAGCCGTCTCTCTGCGATGTTGCTAGCCCTTCTGGGGCCGGTACGAACAGTCGAGCGCGCATGTGGCGCCGAGGCGCCGGTGAAATCGGATGATCTTGCGACGATCATCTTCTCTTCAGGCAGTACCGGCGAACCGAAAGGTGTGCCGCTGACTCACTTCAACGTGGACTCGAACCTGCGATCTTGTTTGCAGGTGGTGCCGATCACCAAGGACGACTGTCTGCTTGGAATGTTGCCCCTGTTCCACTCCTTCGGCTACATGGCGACGCTCTGGCTGGTTGCGAACGTTGGAGTGCCCGCGGTCTACCATCCCAATCCGCTCGACACGGCGGCGATTGGGGACCTTGTACGCAAGTACCGCGCGACGATGATGTTCGCTACGCCGACGTTCCTGTCGCTGTATACCCGCCGTATCACCCCGGGTCAGTTCGGCTCGCTACGACTGGTCGTTGCCGGCGCAGAGAAGCTACAGGCGCCCGTAGCGGATGCCTTCCGTGATCACTTCGGAATCGATCCTATGGAGGGCTACGGTGTTACAGAGACCTCACCGGTGATCGCGGTAAACGTCCCTGACTTTCGCGCGGCCGGCCTCTATCAGCCGGGTTGGCGTCGAGGCACGGTGGGACGGGCGATTCCAGGCGTCTCGGTCCGCACGGTCGATCCAGAGACCTACGCCACGCTCCCGCCGGGCGAGGAGGGCATGATCATCGTGCGCGGGCCGAATGTGATGGCGGGTTACCTCGGGCGAGGCGATCTTACCGAGGCTGCGTTCCATGACGGCTGGTACGTCACCGGAGACATAGGCGTCTTCGATGAAGATGGGTTCCTTCGCATCACCGACCGCTACTCCCGATTCTCCAAGATTGCCGGAGAGATGGTGCCGCACGGCGTAATCGAGGAGGCACTGGAGCAGTGCCACGACGGTGAAGAACGCGCATTCGCGGTGACCTCCGTACCGGATGCACGGAAGGGCGAACGCATCATCGTGGTGACGACTCTCGAAGTTGACGACGTGCCGGCGGCGCTCGAGCGGTTCGGCACCCAGGGGCTGCCGAACCTGTTCGTACCGCGGCGGGACGACTTCATCACGGTCGCCGAGATCCCGATGCTCGGCACCGGCAAGACCGATCTGGGCGGCGTGAAGCGCCTGGCGGCGGAGCGTTTCGGCGAGAGCTGACGCGGCGCTGCAACTTGTGACGGCCGGGGTCGGCCGGCTACAGTTTCGGTCGCCTGGAGGATCATCTCCGGTCCTCGGAAGCCTGCGTACCTCTCACGGAGTTCTCAATGCGCCACCGTTTGCTCGCTCTCGTCCTCATGTTCGTCGCCGCACTCGCGTTCGGCTGCTCCAACTACGACGACTCGCTCGAGTCCGAGACCGCCGCTGAAGCCGGCCACGATGAGGACGGCGGTGAAGATCACGGCGACGGCGAGGACGGTGATGGTGGCGATGGCCACGGGATGGCGGGCGACGAGCGCGCCGAGTACTCGATGCCCGACCAGGTCTACGCTTTCCTCGAGATCGCTGAAGGCCAGACGGTGGTCGATCTACTGGCGGGAGGCGGCTACAACGCGGAGCGCGTAGCGCCCGTGGTTGGCACCAGCGGGACGGTGATTGCCGAGCGCGCGCAAGAGCAGTTCCAGGAGCGCGCGGTAGGCGGTGATCTTTCCGACTACAACTTTCAGTTCATCGGTGACGTGGCCGAATTGCAGGATGGTTCGGTGGACGCTGCGCTCGCCATTCGCGCGTATCACCTCTTCCCGGACGTTCCGGTGCAGTTGGGCGAGATCTTTCGCGCCATGAAGCCAGGCGGAGTGGTTGGTGTGGTCGAGGTCCGTCTGAACGAAGAGTCCGGTCACAACATGGAAACGCATCGCCTCGGCGAGCAAACGGTGATCGACGATTTCGCAGCGGCCGGCTTTGAGTACGTCGAGGCCTCCGACATCCTGCGTCGAGATGACGATGACTACACCGTCTACAGCCTCGAAGGACAGACGCGCTACCAGACGGATCGCATGCTGCTGAAGTTCCGCAAGCCCGCGGAGTAACTCAGACTAGCTTCGCCGCTGTTGGCGTGGTGGCCCATCCGGCTATCGCACCGACGAGAGCTGCGACGACGCCCCAAACAATGAAGCCAAGTCCGGAGCCGGCCAGCCAGGCCGGCTCCGCTGCGTTCAGCGGGCCATAGGTTTCGAGGAAGTAGGCCGTGATCGTTCCCGCGAATCCCGCACTCGTGGACCACTCGACCATGCGCGTAGTTGCCCAGGTCCAGAGAACTGCGGCCACGGGAAGCGCGACCGCGGCCGTGAGAACGCCTGAGGACAGATAGAAGATGTCCCAGAGGGACTCCGTTGCGAGCGCAAACAGAGTGGCGCCGGCCAGCGCTGCGATCGTCGTGTTGCGTGACAAGCGGCGCGCAGTTTCAGGTTCGCGTCGATGGGCCTCCAGCATGTCGTAGCCGACCGAAACCGCAATGACGTGTGTGCAAGTATCGATGGTGCTCATCGCGGCGGCTACCAGGCCAACGGCTACGGCGGCCGCGAGCCACGCCGGCGCGTAGGTCGTCACCAGTGCGGCGAAGATCCCGTCGGCGTCGTTGCCGATCGCCGTGGGGAATTCGGCGCCGTTCATGGGGAACAGGACCAGGTTGATTGCGGCGAACAGAACGCCCTGGCGCGCCGCTCGTGCATCCCTTGCGGCCTGCACACGGAGCCAGAGATCGGTCTCGAAGAGCCAGCCTGGCAGGTAGGCCACGAAAGTGAGCGCGATCGTCACGAGCCCGCCAGCGAGAAGGTCGGTCCAGGGCGCGTCTGAGAGTGCTCCGCGGAGCGGGAGTTCGAGGAGCAACGAGGCCGGTGCCGCGTCGCTTCCAGTCTCCGCGCGGACCGCCGTGAGCCCGCGCTGGGCGAGCCAGGCCATCGCGCCGATGTAGAGCGCGACGATTCCGTACTGAACCTTGTCCGTGTCGATGACGGCACGGAATCCGCCGAGGACGGAGTAGATGCCGACCACAAGGGCGATCGATAACACGAGGGCTTCGCGCGGAATCCCCATCTGGGGCGCCAGCAGGTTCGCCGCGACATAGATCTCGGCGCCTCCCCAGACAAGAAACACGAAGGCGAGCGCCAGCGCCACGCGGCGACGAGCCGAGGCTCCAAATCGCTGCCCGACCATCTCGGGCTGACTGAAGGCCGGGAGGTCGTGGTAGCGGCGACTGAGCCAGTAGATTCCACCGAGGGCGATCAGCCAGGGAATCGTCATCAACCACAGCGCGCCCAGGCCGTACCAGTAGAACAGCTGTACGGCGTACACGCACGACCATGAGATCGACAGGAAGCCGGCTGACAGCGACGCGCCGACTTCCCAGCCGCTGAGTCCGCGGCCGGCGGTCCAGTAGTCGGCGCTCGCCGGGTCGCCATGTCGAGACGCCCGCCATCCGAGCCCGATCGCAAGCGCTGCGTAGGCGATGAAAGCCAGCCAGATCGTCATCGTCGTGTGGCTCGTCGTCTCCGCTGTCCGGACAGCGCTGAAGGGATCCGCGGTGAGTTGTTGTCCGCCTCAATCGGGGCGACTAGATCGATCACCCTCCGATCTCGAGACACAGAACTTACCGGAGGCCCGGCATGCGAACCAGCGGTGCCTGCTCGCGATCATTCGGGGCTCTCGGACTGCCCGTGGCGTACCTGACGGCGACAAGCGCCGGGGCTCCAGATCGGTTAGGTTGATGCAGATCGCCCCATGCTCAGTGATCGCCAAAGGCTCCTAGATGCTGGTCTCTCGAACGCTTGTCTCGCGGGTTTCGTGCGCACTCGTGCTCTTGCTTGCCGGGGCGCAGGGCGTCGCCCGCGCGCAGGAGTCGCGGGCCGCTCTTACTGCGGCGCAGAGACAGGCCGCGGCGGCGGCGGCATCGACGGACCCTGACCGTGCATTTGTCGCGGCCGCGACCTTCACCAACACACGGCCGCAGATCGATGGCCGTCTGGACGATGCTGCCTGGCGGGTCGCGATCCCGATCACGGAATTCGTGCAGTCGCAACCGAATGAGGGCGCACCGGCCACCGAACGAAGCGAAGTCCGCGTGCTGTACGACGCCGAGTACCTCTATATCTCCGCGATGTTGTGGGACAGCGAGCCCGATCAGATGGTGGCAACGGTGCTCCGACGCGACGAGAGTCACGATGACAACGACGCCTTTGCCGTGACGCTCGACACGTACCACGACCACCGTAACGGCTTCTTCTTCGAAACCAACGCCCATGGAGCCTTGTTCGACGCCCAAATCATCGGCGAGGGCGGTACTTCGGGGCCAGGCGGCGGCAGCGGCTCTACCTTCAACGACGATTGGGACGCCTCGTGGGAGGCAGCCGGAGAGATGACCGACGAGGTGCAGCTCGAATTCAGGTCCGACCAGAGCCGGGTTGTCTGGGTCTCGGCCCTGTACACGTGGGGCTCGTTCTGGGACGGCCGGAAGAAGAACTGGGAATTCGGTAGTGGCTTCCGGCTCGGGGCGCGCTTCAACGCCGCCGTTTCGGTGAACCTCAACGACATCACCCTTTCGGGTGGCGCCTTCAAGACGACACTGGTGAGCTCGCGTCTTGCCTACGACTTCAACACCAAGTTGGCGTTGTCGGGGCTGTTCCAGTACGACAACCTGACGGATCAGTTCCTGTCGAATGTGCGCCTGCGCTACAACTACGAGCCGCTGTCGGACATCTTCCTCGTGTACAACGAGTCGAGGTTGACCGAGAATCCGGCGTTGATCGATCGGGCGCTGATCCTGAAGATCACGAAGCTCTTCCGGCTGTAGACAGGACGCCTAGGCAGAAAGAAGAGGGCCCGGAAAGCCGAAGCTCTCCGAGCCCTCAATACCCCAGCCGTGGGGTGCCTGAAGTGTAGCACCCTGTCGGCCGTCTACCACATGCGAATCCGAACCTCTTCGTCGCCGTCGATGACATGGACGAGATCGCCACTCGGCGCGGCGCGTAGTGCTCCGACCAGTCGCGAGGTGCGGAGCGTGTTGGTGTCGGCGTCGTAGGCATCGACCATCGCCGCCACCGAAGCGAGCGGCACCCGCACGTTCACGGTAGCGCCACGGTCGTGACCCTCGTCAACACTGACGCGCAGGTTGTCGTCTTCCAGGAAGACCTGCACGTGGTCGTCGCCGTCGATCACCTCGACGAGCATGACGTTTTCCGGCACGTCGCGGAGGGCGTCTACGAAGTCAGCGAGGTACGGGATGTACTGGCCGGCTTCCTCGACATCCACGTACTTGGCTTCGTCCGGCGCGAAAGCGACCGCAACCTGGGCCAGCGACAGGGGCACCGGCACCATGATGTGGACATCGTCGGCATCGACCTCGACCAGCATGATCGAAGAGTTGGCCACCACGCCGCCCATGAGGGCGACGGGGAGGAGGGTCAGTGCGGCTACCTTGGTCAGGAACATGACTTTTAGCCCTGGGGGTTGTCGTCGATCCAGATGCGAACGGTGGTGTCGCCGTCGTTCACCTGGAGAACCTCGCCGTCGTTGTTCTGCGCCATTTCGTTGAGCGCGCCGACGAGATTGAGTTCATTGCCTTCGCCGTCCAGGAGAACGTCGACCACGGAGAAGGGTACCTGCATGCGTACCTTCTCGTCACCGTCCTCGTCAACTTCGATGAATACGCGCTCACCGCGACGGTAGATGTTCACCGTCTCGTCGCCATCCTCGACCTGGACGTAGTCAGCATCGCCAGCGTCACGCAATTCCTGCCACATCTTGCGGAGATCCTCGACCTCCATGTCGTGGTGGCGGCCGAAGCTGATGCGGCCGTCGAAATCGTCACCGAAGTCCATGGCCTCGTCGGACACGTGTTGTTGGGCGATTTCCATGGCGACCGTGATGAGCGACATCGGGAGATTGACGTTGACGTTGGTGCCCTCGTCCTCGGTTACGCGGATATGGATCCATTCGGCCGTCTGGCCGAGCGCCGGAGTGCCGGCTGCCAGAACCAGAATGGCGCCTAGAGCGAGAGTCAGTACCTTGCGAGTCATTTCGTCCTCCGGATGATCGCTGGAGTAGTTGGAAAGCATCCTGTTAAGTGGCTCTACGGCTGCCTGGTGGCCCAGGTTTCGTGCCTGCAGGAAGAAACGTAGGAAAGCGTCAAGAAGTTTCATCCTGCTCGAGCCAGCGCACGATGGTCGGGGCTAACGCAGCGGTCTCTTTTTTCTCGCAGGCGGGCCTAACCGCCCGCCTGGACCGTCCGTCTTAAGAAGCAGGTATGGACGCGAACACTCCCGCACTCATAGCCCGCGCACAGGCGGGCGAACAAGAGGCTTTCAAGATGCTCGTCGAGCAGCACAGCCGAAGTGTGTTCAATGTGGCCTACCGGATCGTGGGGAACCCCGCGGATGCCGAGGAAGCCGTGCAGGAGACGTTCCTCCGAGTGTTCAAACGTCTCGACGGATTCGAGGAGCGCGCCCGCTTCAGTACATGGCTGTATCGAGTCGCGGCCAACGCCGCCATGGATGTCGTGCGCAAACGCCAGCGCCACGCCACGCGGGAGTCGACGCTCGAGGACGCCACAGGAGATCTGCTGCCATTTGCCGCGGCCACGCCCGGGCCAGAGCGCGTCGCCGAGGGCGGACAGATTACCGACCACATCGCGGGCGCCCTCGATCGCCTCACGCCAGGGGAGCGCGCGGCGTTCACCTTGCGTCATCTGCAGGGACTGTCGATCAAAGAGATCGGGGAGGCACTCGATATGCAGACGAATGCCGTCAAGAACGCCATTTTCAGAGCCGTTCAGAAGATGCGCCGCGAACTGGCGCCCTTCGCGAGTGAGATGTCATGAAACACCCCGATGAGCAGGAACTGGTGATGTACGTGCTGGGGGACAGCGCGGATTCCGGTTCGGTGCGACAGCACCTCTCCGATTGCGCGGAATGCCGGGCACAGGAGAGTTCTCTGCAGCACGTGCTCGAGGCGACCGCAAAGGTCGCTGTGCCCGAGCCGGATAGCGACTTCGAGGCGCGGATCTGGGCGAGACAGCGTGATGCGCTGGCGCGCGAGGGCCGTTCTTCAGAGCCGGAGGGCGTGGCGATGGCTACGAACGTCGTGCCGTTCTGGAACGTACAGCGCGTCATGAGTGTCGGCGCCATCGCGGCGATGCTACTGGTCGCGTTCCTGGCAGGCCTCTACAACGCACCTCCGGGAACCCAGATCGTTCCCGAGGACCAAGCCCCGAGCCGCGATCGAATCCTGTTCGTTGCGATGGGCGATCACCTGCAGAGCGCGAAGATGGTTCTGGTTGAACTCGTGAACGCTGACGAAGCGGGCGAGGTCGATATCACCGCACAACAGGTGCGTGCAGAGGCGCTCCTGGCGAACAACCGGCTTTATCGCCAAACCGCGCAGCTCACCGGCCAGACGGCGGTGGCGGATGTGCTGTCGGATCTGGAAAGAGTTCTGCTCGAGGTTGCGCGGACCTCGGGGCAGGTGCCAGCCGAAGAGCTCGACTGGCTACGCGAACGGATTGCCGCGGGCGATCTGCTTTTCAAGGTGAACGTAATCGAAGGACAAGCCCGGGCGGCGCTAACTCCCGCCGACGGGGACAACATCTGAGGAGAGTGATATGAGGATTTCCAAAACCGCAACGAGCAGTTTGTTGGCAGCTGCGCTGATCCTGGCGCTGCCCCTCACGGCGCAGTCAGGCCCGTCGGCCAGTCAGGTGAGCGAGGTATACGACGCCGCGACAGCAGCGCTCGAGCAGGCGGACTACGCCCGGGCCGTCGAGCTCTATTCCGAGGTCGTCGAGGGTGGTGGAAGCCGGGCGGCCGCGGCCATGTACTGGATGGCCTATGCCCAGGAACGCCGCGGCAACCCCGCCGAAGCCCTCGAGTTGATCGGGGAGCTACGCAACTCCTATCCGGAAAGTGCGTGGATTGACGACGCTGACCACCTCGCGGCCGAGATCCGAGGCGCGCGTGGTCAGGTCGAGCGCAGCGACGAGCCGGAGGACATGCGCTTGTACGCGCTCAACGCCCTCCTGCATGTGGAGCCTGAAAGGGCGCTCCCATTGCTCGAGCGGATCATTCGCACCGACGAAGACATCGAGATGCGGCAGCGGGCGTTGTTCATTCTCCTCCAGGGACACAGTGAGAACGCCGTTGATCTGATCGCGGAGATCGCGCGGGACGACTCGGATCCCGAGATGCAGATGTACGCACTGCGGCACCTAGGGATGTTCGGTGGCGATCGGGTTCAGGGGCTGATGGACGAGATCTACGCGGGCACGACGGACCGCGAGGTGAAGGGCGCGATCATCTCGGGCTACATGATGAGCGGGCACGCTGAGCGGCTCTACGAGATCGCTCGGACCGAGGCCGATGACGAGTTGCGGGTCCTCGCGATCCGGCATCTGGCGATGACGGGCGGGGCCGAAGAGCTTTGGCAGCTGTACGACGCTGAGGAGTCGGTCGAGGCGCGGAAGGCGATTCTCGGGGTCATGTTCATGACCGGGCACTCGTCCCGCCTGATCGAAATCGCTCGGACCGAGCCGGACATTGAACTCAAGCGAACGGCGATCCAGGGCCTTGGGATGGTGCATGGCGAGCACGACGAGGACGGTGGCGTAGATGACGCGGAGGTCCAGGCGGCGCTGCTCGACCTCTATCGAGCCAATCAGGATCAGGAGATCCGTGGCTCGATTCTGAGCGCGTTCATGATGCGCGGCGACGCGACCGCCCTGATCGATCTATACGACCAGACCGAAGACGTGGACAACCGGCGCCGGATCGTTCAGATGCTGTCGATGGTGGACAGTGACGAAGCTGTCGATTTCCTGATCCGCATCATCGAGCAGTAGCCGATGTCGTCATCGCGAGCACTATGGGTACGAGTCGTGGGCCTGGCGCTGTTGCTGGGCGGCGGGATGGTGGCCGACGCCGCCATCCCGCAAGCCGGGCCGCTCCTCGGACCGGACGGCATCGAGAACGGATCGGTCAGCCGCAGTTCGGGCTCTGATCTGCCCGCGGCCCTGCAGCGGATCAGGCGCAACGCAGACGTGATCTGGGTCGGCTACTCCGTTCCGGCCGTGTCCGCCGACAGCGGCATGTGCTGCATGCACGAGGACGATCATGGGGATCGGGTTTGCGGCGTTTGTTCGCTGGACCGTGAGCGCAATTTTCACTGGAACACGGCGCGCGAGGACGATGCGGTTGTGCTCGAGCCCCCGGCGGCGATTCGCGTCATGCTCCGTTTCGAGGGAGGAGAGCTCGACCGTGTTGCCACGTTCAAGTCGAGCTGCACGATCGACGCGACCGGACAGAACGTAACCTGGTTGGACGATGTTGCCGCTGCCGAGAGCCTGGCGTGGTTGGTCGACGTGGCGGAGACCGGCGGAGAACACGAAGATGGGGCCGTCGCCGCGGTGGCGATGCACGCGGGGCCGGCCGCACTAGCCCGCGTTGTGGGCTGGGCGGAAGGCAGGCATCCCCGCAAGCTCCGCGAGCAGGCAATCTTCTGGCTCGGCGCGGAACGCAGTCAGGAGGGGTGGTCGACCATTGCGCGGCTGGCGCGGAGCGACCCCGACGACACGATCCGTGATCGCGCCGTGTTCGCAGCGCACATCTCCGAGCAGCCGGAGGCGGTTGATTTGTTGATCCAGATCGCCCGCCAGGACGAGTCGATCCCAACGCGCCGCTCGGCGTTGATGTGGCTTGGACATCGCGCCGGAGAACGGGCGACGGCAGCGCTGGAGAACGCACTCGACGATCCCGATACCGAGATCAAGCGCGCGGCGGTGTTCGGGCTGAGTCAGCTTCCTGTCGACGAAGGCGTGCCGCTGCTTATTCGAATCGCGCGGACGCACGACAACCCGGAGGTGCGGAAGCAGGCGTTGTTCTGGCTCGGGCAGTCCGGTGATCCGCGTGCACTGGACCTGATCGAGGAGATCCTGCTGGGCGGGTGAAGCACTAGGTAGCCCGGCACACTCATTACAGCGGACAAACAAAAAGACCCCGTCGGCGCCTGCCGACGGGGTCTCTTAGCGGAGAGCGGCGCTTAAGCCACCAGTTCGCGGGCGAGCTCTTCGTTCTCGTCCTCGAGGCGCTCACGGATGAGCTGGGGCTGCACACCTACGTAGTTGCAGACTTCCTCGAACCAGCGGCTGGCGAAGAACTCGCGCGGATCACCATCTTCGGTCATCTGGCGGAGCTTCTTACGGTCGTAGCGGGGCTTGCGCTCCTGACCGGCCATACGCTGCAGGAAGCGATAGTCGTTCACGGCCAGTTCGATGATCGACAGGTACATCTGGCGGCAGGACTCGACGTCATGCTCTTCGATGGAGTCCGTCTCGCGACCGTCGATCTCAAAATCCACGTAGCGGTCCAAGAAGTCGGAAGTGGCCATGGCCATGGGTCTCTCTCACTTATTCGTTTGTTGTCCGAATGGGTTGACGTAGTTATACAAAAGTTGTGCATAAGAAAACAACCCCCGTTGCGCAATTTTTGGATAAGAAATATATTTTCCTCCATGCAGTACTCGATCAAGGCCGCCGCAATGGCCACAGGCGTCACGGAAGGCCGCCTGAGGACGTGGGAGCGGCGCTACGGAATTCCGCAGCCGAACCGTTCGGCCAGTGGTCATCGCAAGTTCACGGATGACGATCTCTACGTCATTCGACGGATGTCTGCGCTGATCGATTCCGGCATGTCTGCGGGCGAGGCCGCTGATGCGGCGAGCACTGAGGGGCCCGAGCAGCGGCCGGAGCCGGTTACTCCTCAGCGCGCCAACCCGCTTGTCGACCTGTTCGTGCAGAAGGCCCATGACATCGATGAGGGCTGGATGGTGCGGGTTGTGCGCGACTCGGTGTTCTCGAGTGGCTGGGCCCCGACCATGGAACGGGTCGTCTTCCCGAGCATGCGGCGTCTGAACCGTGACTGGGGCGAGGCGCGCCTGTCGATCGCACACATGCGCTATGCCATGGAGACTGTCCGCGCTCTGCTGTCCGCAGAGACGGTAAAGCTGGGCCCGGTCGAGCAGCCACGGGGCACGATCTTGCTGGCGTCTTCCGAAGACGACGAGTATGACCTGGCCGCCATGGCGCTCAATCTCCTGCTGCGGCTCGTGGAACTCAAGGTGTACTTCGTGGGGCGGTCAGTGAACTGTCACTGCCTGATCGAAGCCGCGAAGCAGTTGAGTCCCGATGCGATCGCGATCGTGGGAACCCGGCGGGCTAGCCCTGGGAACGTCAACCGGTGCGCTCGGGCGATCGTCGCAAGTCGACTTCCGTCGCAGCTCTTCGTTGGTGGCTCCGTGCTGACCCGGCGCGACGCCCCGCAGATTCCGGGCGTGCACCTGCCACAGTCACTGGTGGCTGCCGCCGAGCGAATCGAGGAATCGGTCGCGCGCTAGCGTCCCTCGGGCACGAGACGCAACGTAGACGCGGCCTCTTGTTCTGCCCGGTCTGCACTCCAGATCACGCTCCGGACTTCGCCCCTGCCATACGCATCGAGTTGATCTGCGTAGTGGGCGTCGCGTGGGTGGCCGGCCTGGCCTCCAGGCAGTATCACCAGACTCCGGTCAGGATCCGCGGGATCCGAGATCCAGCGCATCGATGGGCCAAACGCGATCTGCTGCCAGTCGTCTCCTCGGCCGGTCCCGAAGGCTGCGACCGTGGTGTCGGAGCCTGGCCACGGCAGCGGGCCGCGGTTGAGCAGCCGGCCAACCACTGGCAACGTGCCGAGAGGGTTCTGTAGGTGCAGCTGGTGGATGGCTCCGTATTCCCAGCCGTTCGGGTCGTCTCCCCACTGTCGCACGGCCTCGTCAAAGGCTGCGGCTAGAGTCACCTGCAACGTTTCCTCGCGGCTCTCGGTAGTCGGAGTCGCGACCACGTCGAACCACTCCTCGGACGCGACGCCACGCAGGATGCGAAGGAGTCGTTTCTTCATGTCGATGCGGCCGACGTCCACCGCGGCCACTTCGTCGAGAATCGTCGCGTGCAAGTGTCGTTCGAACAGCGTGAAGAGCAGCGCTCCACCGGTTCCTTGCATCGTGCGATCCCAGGTCGACAGGATGCTCCAGCCTTCGGCCGCTCGGCCGTCGAACGATGTGCCGGCTACGAGATCGAGAACTTCGCTGGCGTACGACGACCGGACGTCCATCTGAACCGAGGGCATGTCGGCCAAGCTCCAGTCGCTGCGCTCGGCGAGCAACTCAGCGATCCGCCGCATGCGGTGCGACGTGTCGAAGTCGGCCGACGGCAGCGGCTGCCGGTCTGGGCCGACCGAACCTTCCAGAGCGGCGTTGGCGGTGATGATCCAATCCGACTCCGGCCGTACGCGCGTGCGGTTGCCGATCTGCGGCAAGAGCCCGGCCCAGTGTGTACCGGGGTCCCAACCGGGCGCAGGGAGGCGGCCGGTGGTCTCGGCCCGGTCAGGAACTCGCCCCGCCGCCGTGAAGAAGAGGTCACCGTATCGGTCGGCCGCCACGACGTTCTGGGCTGGCGCGATCCATCCCTCGAACTTTCCGGAAAGGTCGTCCACGGTGCGCGCGCGCGCGCGGGCGAAGGCGCTGGCGAGCATGTCGCCCCCGACAGCTCCCGTCCAGGCGAGGGAATAGGCAGGGACGCCCAGCTCGGGGTCCGCCATTCGCAGCACTCCGACGTCGGTGAATCGAACCGTCAGAACCTCCGGTTCGGCCCCCGATCGGGCGATGGACGCCTCGGTGCTTTCGACCTCGAGCCATGCGTCGCCACGCCGGACGCGAGTGCTGTCGATGCTGACGTCTTCCAGAAACACGTCGTGATCATCGAGCATCACATTGGTGAAAGCCCAGGCCACATAGGGGCCCTGGCCGAGCACAACAACTGGAAAGCCAGGGAGCGTGAAACCCTGCGCCGAATAGCCCGGCGCGTGGGCGCTTACTTGGTACCAGACCGAGGGTAGGCTGAGTGGAAGGTGCGGGTCATTGGCGACAATCGCTCGACTCTCGGCGGTCCGCGTACGACCGAGCGCCCAGTTATTGGAGCCCGGACTCTCGATCGGGGGAAACCAGGGCAGCGCTGCGAGCCGCGGCAGTGATGGGCCAGCGGGAGTTTCACCTCCCAGTTCAAGGGTCGCCAGCGCTGGATGCTGGTGCTCGGGTCCGAGTCCGGTCAGATCGGCGAAGCGCTCAGGGCCCAGGCTTCCGAGCAGCTCCAGACGACCGAGTTCGGGAATGCCCTGAAAGAACGACAGGTCGTGAGCGAGTTGCAGCTGCAGATAAATGCTGTCGATCGGCCTCCAGGGCGCCGGACGGACGCCCAGGACGCGGAGTTCCGGGGGCAGATCGCCATCGCGACTCGCGAGCCACGCGTTGACGCCCTCTGCGTAGGCATCGAGTACTTGCCGAGTTTCTGCTCCGGCGCTCGCGAGATGCGCCTGGGCATAGCGCCGCATGCCCAGTCCAACGTAGTAACGGTCGGATGGGAGGGCGATGTCGCCAACCACTTCCGAGAGACGACCAGAGGCCATGCGACGGCCGAGTTCGAGCTGGAGCAGCCTTTCGTTTGCATGCAGGTAGCCGATTGCGCGGGCGAGGTCTGCGACGCTCTGTGCCTGGACGTGTGGCACGGCCCACTCGTCGAAGTGCACGGTCACTTCGCCCGTGAGCTCCCTCAGGAGCGCCTGTCCTTCGCGCTGCGGGAGACCGGAGCGAACGAACGCCGCCACCCACCAGGCACCCGCCACCGAGATGAGCAACGCGCTCGCGAGGATCCAGCGGCCGCGTCTACTCAGCACTCAGTGCTCTCGCGTTCGCGGCGGGCGCCGCGTCGGCCACGCTGCCCTGCGGTCGCCCAAGGCTCTGCACGCAAGTTTCGACGAGCTCGGCGATGGAGTCGTATCGGCTCGCATAGTCGGCCCAGACGAGCACGTACGGAACGCCCTCGTGAGTGAAGACGAGACGACGGCGGGTGATGGCGCCCGCCACCGACGATCGCGTTGCCAACGAAGAGTGCACCCGAAGGTCGTTGATCTCTGTCCAACCCGTCTCATGGATTTCATCGTTAGCCGTGAGCGTGTCGAACAGTTCCTCCACGGCATCCTGCAGCCGAGCGGAGTTGGTGTCCTTCGGGAGTGCGGCGTCGGCGTCTGCCATCGCGGTGAAATGCGGGAATCCGTCGCCACTGCCGATGTAGTGCTGCAGCACGGCCGGCCCGTCGCTGATTCCCTGTCGCCAGGCGTAGGGACGCCCGACGGTGAAGTCGTCTGAGCCAAGGCTGACTGTGACGAGCGGTTCGCGATCGTCCTGGGGCCAGCCCGTTGTGGCGATCAGGAGCGTGACGGCTGCGACAAGAAAACGGGAGGTCATGGCCCGAGGATACGACTTTTCTGCGGCTCGGCGACTCTAACTCCCTAGTAAGCGGCTGTGCCCCCGAACACGACCCTTGGAGGTCATCAGATGTTGTTGAAGCTACTTCGCGGCCGCGGCGCCGCTGTGCTGTTTGGCCTGGCGGCTGTCGCCGGCCTCATGGTCGCGTCGGTCGAGACGGTCCATGCCGTTGTAGGCCAGGAGCAGACCGAGGACGAGCAGAAGGTAGAAAAGGAGCGGCGCGCCCGCGGCGAATGGCGTGAGCTTCTCGAGAAGCGATTGGCCTCGGCCAAGGCACTCGCCGGCACCGCGCGCCTGCGCAGCAGTCTCGGAACGATGCGCGCCCTCGAAGGCATGCGAGCTCTTGGACAGGCTCAGGGTCGTATTGCACGTGCGCCGCGTATTGAGCTCCGTTCCGGCCGTTACTTCGGCGGTGGTGCGGCTGACCGCATTCTCGCCATGGGTGAGGAACTCGAGCTGACGGATCAGCAGCGTGACTCGATTCGACAGGCTCGCCGCGCCCATCGCCGCGCGGAGATCGAGCGCGACGCCGAGGTCGAGGTGATTGATCTCGATCTCGACGAGCTCATGGAGGACCGGAGTACGGCGGACCTGAACGCCGTCGAAGGTCTGATGATGCAGCGCGCGACGCTCCGCGTGCAGGCGGAGATCGCCGAGATGCGACTGGGTCGTCAGGTCATGGACTCGCTCACGCCCGAGCAGAAGGAGCTCTTCGAGGAGAGCCGCGGCAACATGTTCATGCTCCGCGGAGACGGCCCGAGCGTGCTGTTCCGACGCGACGGCAGTGCCGACGCCTGGGGCCACGAGCTCAATGAGGTATTCGAAGGGCTTCATCTGGGAGAGTTCGGTGACTTCGACTTTGGCGACATGACGTTCGACCTCCACACCGAGGACGGCGAACCGTTCGTGTGGCGGTTCCACGGCGAAGAGCACGAAGGTCACGACGAAGACGATGACGACGGTGACAAGGAATCAACCGCAGGCACGGCCATCGGGCTGTAGCTCTCGGTACGCACCCGTCTGACGGGGCCCCGGTCGCATCCTCCGGCGATCGGGGCCCTTTCTCTGTCCGCGCGCGGAGGCGCGCCGGCTGGTGTATACCGGCGCCATGCATACGGCCCAGCTCCCACTGAGGCGCCGCTTCTTCCGGCTTGCGGTGCCGAACATCATCTCGAATGTCACTGTGCCGCTCGTCGGCCTGGTGGACACCGCGATGCTCGGCCACCTGCCAGACATCTCGTTTCTGGCCGGGGTGGCGCTGGGCGCGGTGATCTTCGACTACGCCTACTGGTCGTTCGGCTTCCTCCGGATGGGGACGACCGGGGTCACCGCGCAGGCCGTTGGTCGCGACGACACTTCCGAGATCTGGCAGATCCTCTACCGAGCTCTCGTGCTCGCGCTGCTCATCGCTGCTGTCCTGCTGCTCGCTCAGCGACTCATCGCGGCGCTTGGGTTTGCGGTGCTTGCGGGGCACGGAGCCGTCGAAGCCGCGGGGCGCGACTATTTCTTCGCCCGTATCTGGGGGGCGCCGGCCACGCTCAGCAACTATGTGCTCCTCGGCTGGTTTCTCGGACGCGAACGCGCCCGCGAAGCGCTCCTGATGACATTGGTTGGCAATCTGGCCAACGTCGGCTTGGACTATCTCTTTATCATGCGTCTCGGGATGGCGGCCGGCGGGGCGGGTCTCGCCACCGCGCTCAGCCAGTACCTCATGCTTGCGACCGCCGTGGTGCTCGTGCTGCGTGCCGGTCACGTGGTGGCGCCGGTTCGCGAGCAGGTTCTCGACCGCGCGCGGATTGTCGGGCTCGTTCGACTCAATCGCGACATTCTGGTCCGCACGATGGTGCTGATGACCACCTTCGCGATCTCGACGAATTTCAGTGCGCTCCTGGGAACGGGAATTCTGGCTGCGAATACGATCCTTTTCCGGTTGCAGATGGTGGCGTCTTACCTGATCGATGGCGCAGCGTTTGCCACCGAGAGTCTCGCCGGCATCTACAAGGGTTCCGGCGATACGAAGGGGCTCCGACACCTTCTTCGCCTCGCGATGTTCACCGGGGTTGCCTTCGCCGTGCCCGTGTTGGGTGCCATGTTCCTGATTCCCGGCCCGTTGTACGGCCTGATGACCTCTCACCAGGACGTGGCCGGGATCGCCTGGCGATACAGTGGGTGGATGATTCCCGTACTGCTATTTGGCGCCGTCGCGTTCATCTATGACGGCCTCTTCATCGGCCTCACCGAGGGCAAGGTGTTGCGCGATCAGATGATGATCAGTGCGATCGTTTGCTACTTGCCGCTCGCCCTGCTTGCGCTGTGGCAGCGCAACAATGACCTGTTGTGGGCCGCCATGGCGCTGTTCATGGTGGGACGTTGCTTGACCCTCTGGCTGGCGCAGCGTCGGGTGCTTGCGGCAATGGAACGCGTGGCATGAAAGATCGACGATTGCACGTTGCGCTGGTCGAGCCCGAAATCCATGGCAACACTGGCAACGCCGGGCGTACCTGCCTGGCGACGGGGGCGCAGTTGCACCTGATCGAGCCGCTCGGGTTCGAGATCTCAGACGCGCGGGTGCGACGGGCTGGCCTGGACTACTGGGAGCGCGTGGCCCCGCAGGTATGGCCGGACTGGAGCACGTTCGAGTCCCGGATACCGGGGCTCGGCGAGCCGTGGTTCTTCTCTGCGGAGGCGGAGCGAGAGATCTGGGATGCGGAATTCGCTCCCGACACGGTCCTGGTCTTTGGTAAGGAGTCGGTGGGACTCGCACCGGCGATCCGCGAGGCTCATCGCGACCGGCTACTCAGGTTCCCAATTCTGGACTCTGGCGTCCGGTCGTTGAACCTGGCCAATTGCGTCGCTCTCGGCTGCTACGAGGTCCTGCGCCAGCTCCGTTCCCACTGAGGCTCAGGCACCCAGCGCCTGGCCGAAGTCCGCGATGAGGTCGTCGGCGTCCTCTAGCCCGATCGAGACGCGGATCAAGCCGTCGGCGACGCCGGCGGCTTCACGCTCTTCGGGGGTCATCCCGACATGGGATGTTTCCGCTGGCAGCGTGACGAGCGTTTCGAGGCCACCCAGACTCGGAGCGACCAGCGGGATCTGCAGAGCGTCCTGCACTGCATACGCCGCGGCGCGTCCACCTGCGACCTCGAAGCTGAGCATGCCGCTGCACGTGTCGAGGAGTCGACTCGCTGCAGCGTGACTCGGGCTCGATGGCAGGCCGGGGTAGTTGACCGCAACGACCTGCTCTTGAGCCGCCAGGAATTCGGCAACGTGCTGCGCATTGGAGGCGTGACGCTCCATGCGAAGCGGCAGGGTTTTGATCCCGCGATGCAGCAGGAAGCAGGCATGGGCATCGAGTGAGCCGCCCAGATGGCCGGACCGGTGCCGAACCGCTTCCACGTGGTCGGCCTTGCCCATGACCGCGCCGGCAATGAGATCGGTGTGACCGTTCAGGTACTTCGTCGCTGAGTGCAGAGCCAGGTCGAAGCCGTGCTCTGCGGGTCGGAAGTTCGTTGGCGATGCGAAGGTGTTGTCGATCATCGAAACTAGGCCGTGTTCCGCACCGAACCTGGCCAACGCGTCGAGTTCACCAACCCGCACGAGTGGATTGGTCATCGTCTCCGCGTAGATCACCTTCGTGTTCGGCCGCACCAGAGCCGGCAGGGCCTCGGGAGCGGCGGCATCGTAGGTCGTCACCTCAATGCCAAGGGCCGGGAGGTCCTTGTGCACGACCATGTGCGTGCCGCCATAGAGCGAGTCCTGTGCGAGCAGGTGATCGCCCTGCTTGAGGAAGGTCAGCAGCGAACTCGAGATTGCGGCCATCCCACTTGCCGTGGCGAGCCCGGCCTCGGCGTTCTCGAGGGCAGCGAGCTTGGCATGGAGCACATCGTGCGTCGGGGTATTGCTCAGCCGGGCGTAGTGGACGTCCTCGTAGCCGGCGTCGTGTCCTTCGAAGAGGAAGGTGGAGGACTGGAAGATCGGCGCTACCGCTGCCCCAGCGGGGCGCGGGTCAGGCTCGCCCGCGTGGATCGCGCGGGTGTGGGGACCGTAGCTCGGCTTCGACATGGCTTTTTCTATCCCTGCAGCTTGGTGAGCCGCTTGTGGACGTTGGCGGCGTGACCCTTTGCGTTGGCGCGTTTCCAGCGATGCGCGACGTTCCCGTCGGGGTCGATGATCACCGTAGACCGGGTCACACCGATCATCTTGCGGCCGTAGAGCACTTTCTCGCCCCACGCCTCATAGAGCTCCATCATGGCGTGGTCTTCGTCCGCCAAGAGGTCGATCTTCAACTGGTGCTTTTCGATGAATGCGCGGTGCGATGCGGGCGAGTCAGGACTACAGCCATAGACGACCGCGTCGAGCCCTTCGAAGTCCTTGATCGATGCGGTGAACTCGCATGCCTCGATCGTGCATCCGGGAGTATCGTCCTCCGGATAGAAGTACAGGACGACCCATTTGCCGGCCAGGTCAGCCAGTCCTACGGGCCGACCATCTTGATCGGCAAGGGTGAACGCGGGGGCTGGCGCTCCGACTTCAAGCAAGACCTGACTCCTGTGCGCTCGACCGGTGAGGCCGGCGAATCCTTCGGGAAGACGATGTAGCTTTTGAAACCTCTGCGCACGAAACAGCGTCACATCAAGACAGACGCCCTCCAACAGGACACCGCCATGGCTGATCTCGTTCAGGACCTGAAGTACGCCGTACGTGCTCTCGTGCAGGCCCCCGGCTTTGCGTTGGTCGCGATTCTAACGCTCGCTCTGGGAATCGGTGCGAATTCGGCGATTTTCTCCGTGGTGAACGGGGTGGTTCTGAAACCGTTGCCGTACGACGAGCCCGAGTCACTCCTCTACGTGAACGCGGCGTTCCCGACCATGGGCTTTACCGACTTCTGGATGTCTCAGCCCGAGTACATGGAGTACCAGGATTGGGGCGACCAGCTCGAGAGCATCGGCGCGTTCGTCACCGGGCAGGTCAGCGTCACCACGAGTTCGCAGCCGCTTCGCGTGAATCGAGTTTCGGCGACGCGCAGCTTCTTTGACACGTTGCGTGTGGAGCCCATGCACGGTCGCCTTTTCGCTGCCGACGAGGACCTGCCGGGCTCGGAGCCCGTTGCGCTTCTGTCGTGGGAGCTCTGGAACCGTGCCTTCGGGGCGGACCAGTCGATCGTCGGCGGGATGATCGAGCTGAATAGTGCGCAGACTCGTGTGGTTGGCGTGATGCCACCAGGCTTCGACATTCAGGACAACGGCACCGAGGTTTGGCAGCCGCTGGGGATGGATACGGCGAATCCCAACCCGCGCGGGAACCATTTCCTGCTTGCCGTGGGCCGATTGGCACCGGGCGCGACCGTCGAGTCGCTGCGTGCGCAGCTGGCGGGCTTGCATGGGCAGTGGCGGGACCGCGTGCCCGACGGCCACGTACCCAACGGTGAGACGCACTACCTGCAGGCTCGGGCCTTGCAGGACGAGGCAGTGGGCGATGTGCGCCCCGCGCTGCTTCTGCTTCTCGCCGCCGTGGGTTGCGTTCTCCTCGTGGCGTGCGCCAACGTCGGAAACCTCTTGCTGGCTCGCGCTGAGGCGCGTCAGAAGGAGATCGCCATTCGTACGGCGCTAGGCGCCGGTCGGGCGCGGCTCATGCGCCAGTTCCTGACAGAGAGTGTACTGCTGGGCCTCATCGGCGGCGTGGCAGGGCTGCTCATGGGCGCCTGGGGACTGCGCGTCCTTCTGGCAACGAGCCCGGATTCACTGCCGCGCGTCGCCGAGATCTCGATGGACAGTACTGTGCTGATCTTCACGCTTGGCGTGTCGATCTTCACGGGTGTTCTCTTCGGCATGGCGCCGATGCTCCACATGGGTATCAAGAACCTGTCGAATTCGCTGCGCGAAGGTGGCGACCGATCGACGAGTGGGTCGGCCCGTCAGCGCCTGCGCCGCGCTTTGGTGGTGGCCGAGGTCGCTCTCGCCGTCGTTCTCGTTGTCTGCGCTGGTCTGATGATCCGCAGCTTCTCAGCTCTGCAAGATGTTGATCCTGGTTTTGACCCGTCCGGCATGCTCACGTTCCGGCTCTACCTGTCGTCCACGGACTATCCCGAGCCGGCAGCTCAGATGGCGTTCTTCGACCAGCTCACGGAGCGGCTCGGTGCCGTGCCAGGGATCACCTCGGCGACGGCTATGCAGGGCTTGCCACCGCAACGGCCGGTCAATGCCAACGACACGGAGTTCGAGGGGATCGAGCGCACCGAAGACGGTCCGCCGCATGACGTCGACTACTACCAGTGGGTGACCGCCGGCTACTTCGAGACGATGGGCGTCGACCTCGTTGAGGGCCGCGGCTTCGAAACGCAGGACATGGGCGCTGAGGCCCAGTTGGTCGCAGTGATCAACGAGCGCCTCGCCGAGGTGTTCTATCCCGGCGAGAACCCCGTCGGGCGAAGGCTTCGTAGTTGCTGCGGCGGCCAGTTTCCGTGGATGACAATCGTCGGCGTGGTCGAGGACGTCAAACAGGGTGGCCTCGATACCGATACTGGCACTGAGCTGTATTTCTATACGCCGCAGGTGGCTGCGGTCGCTGGCTTCGCGCCGCGCAGCATGAACGTCGTGGTGCGCACCAGCGTGCCGCCGGCAACCCTCGCCGGGCAGGTGCGCGAGACGGTGTGGTCGCTAGATCCTGAACTGCCGCTCGCAGATCTGCAGGCGATGAGCAGTGTGCTGCACTCCGCGGTCGCTCGACCACGGTTCATCACGCTTCTGCTCGGCATCTTCGGGGCGGTGGCCCTGGCGCTCGCGGCGATCGGCACCTACGGCGTGATGTCGTACTCGGTGGCAGAGCGGAACCGTGAGCTGGGCATACGGATGGCACTGGGGGCGGAGCGTTCCGGCGTGATGCGGATGGTGTTGTCGCAGGGGGTGAGGATTGCCGGTGTGGGCCTGGTGCTGGGCGTGGCCGCGGCGATATGGGTGACCCGATTCATGTCCTCGTTGCTCTTCGCCGTCGAGACCACCGATCTGCTCACGTTCATCGCGGTGCCTGCGCTCTTGCTGGGCGTTGCGCTCCTGGCGTGTTTCATTCCGGCGCGACGCGCCACGCGTGTCGATCCGATGGTGGCTCTGCGCGACGGCTGATTTGCACTGAATGCGTGGAGGAAACGGAGTCGGCATGCGCTACGGGAGGGCTCGTGCCGGTCGGGATCGTGAGCTAGCCTTGGGCGCTGAACTGCTCGCCCCTGCTATCTCCGGAGAGACTTCCATGCGCCTGGCCTCCCTTCCGTCCTGCTCCGTCCGATGTCTGATCGCCCTCGCGGCCGTAGCCTGCGCTGGGCCAGCTCTCGCCCAGGACGAGTGGCCCGGCTTCCGCGGTCGTACCGGCGCGGGGGTCGCGTCGGTAAGTCTCGACGTTGACACTCTGAATCCGGCCGTGGCCTGGCGAGTTCCCGCCGGCATCGGGTACTCGGGAGTCACCGTTGTCGATGGCAAGGCCATCACGATGTTCGAAGAGGGCGACCAGGTAATGGTCGCCTACGACGCGGAGTCGGGAACCGAGCTCTGGCGAACCCGCGTGGCGGATCCCTACCCGGGCCGTGATGGCTCCTGGAATGGGCCGATCGCGACTCCGGTTGCCGCGGGCGGTCTGGTTGTTGGTCTTGAGCCGTGGGGGCGCTTGTTTGCGCTGCAGGTGGACTCTGGCGAAGACGCCTGGTCGCTGCATCTCGCCGATGATCTGGGCGCACCACGCCCTGTCTACGGCTTTGGCAGTAACCCGCTGATCGTGGGCGACACCGTGGTGGTTCACGGCGGGCCGGGCGCAGGTGCCCTGCTGGGCATCGACCTGGCGACGGGCGAAGTGCGATGGACGGTCGGTGACGAGGTTGTCGACGCGCAGTCACCCGTTGCACTGACCCTCGCCGGCTCGAACATGGTTGTGGCGGCGGGATCCGCGACGGTCTTCGGAATCGAGGCCTCGACGGGCGCCGTGGTGTGGGAGTACGAACACGGCGGTGACGGCTATCGCGGGCAGGGGAGTCTGATGCCCGTTGGACTCGCGGATGACCAGATCTTCCTGGCCCACTCGGACAACGCCTCGCAGGTGATCAAGGTGGTCGCCGAAGGCGAAGAGATGAGCGCGGAGCAGATCTGGATGGACAGGGTGATCCGTAACAGCTACACGGTCGCCGTGCATCACGAGGGCTATATCTACGCGTACAGCGCGCGCATCCTGATGTGCGTGGACGCCGCCACAGGCGAGATGCAATGGCGATCGCGTCAGCCCGGCGATGGCTTTCTCACCCTGATCGGCGACAACATGGTCATCCTCACCAAGGATGGCTCGGTTCATGTGGCGAAGGCCACGCCCGAGGGTTATGAGGAGCGGGCCAGCGCCGTGGTCTTCAGCGACCTCACCTGGTCGCCGCCGAGCGTCGCCTACGGAGATCTTTTCGCGCGGAGTCTGGACGAAGTTGTCCGGATCGATCTCAACGCCGCGGACACGGCTATTGCCGACGCGTCGAACGTCAACTTCAACGTGCCGCGCAGCGTCGAGCCGGGCAGCGGCGCGTTCGGCACGTTCGTGAGTGCGCTGGCGACGTCGCCCGCTCCGGGCTCGGCCATCGAGGAGTTCCTCGCGACCAACCCTGAGTCGCCCATCGTCGAGAATGACGTCGCACACTTCTTCTATGTCGGACCGGAAGCCACGATGGCGATCCAGGCCGACTTCATCGGCAGTCGGCAGGAAGCGCCTATGGTGCGCGTCGGTGACACCGAGTTCTTCTACTACTCCGCCGAACTGCTTCCGGATTCACGCACGAGCTATGCATTCGCGAGCGACACGGCGACCTTCCCCGACCCGCGCAACCCGCTAGTTACCCAGGTGCTGATCGTCGACGCCGATCGTGAGTTCAACTTCGGCGGCCCTCCAATCGAGAACTCGGACTTCCGCATGCCCGAATGGGAGCTGCCGTCACACCTGCGTGAACCTGCCGCAGGGTCATCTCGTGGCACGCTCGAGACCATCACGGTGCCGATCGAAGGCGTAGGCGAGTTCCCGTACCAGGTTTATCTCCCTGTGGGCTACGGCGATTCGGATGCGCGCTACCCGGTGGTCTACTACCAGGGGCAGACTCCCGCAGATCTGAGTCAGGTTCCGCTGTCGCTCGATAATCTGATCGCCGATGGCATGCAGCCGGTGATCGCGGTGTTCTCCGAGGTCTTTGTGCCGCCAGGGCCCTTCTACTCCGGGATGTGGGCGGAAACGCTCGTACCGATGGTCGACGAGAGCTATCGAACCATCGCCTCCGGCGCTGGACGCGTTGCGGTGGGCGCAGGTCTCGGCTCGGTGGTTGCCACGTTCATCGCCTTCGAGCATCCCGAGATGACGTCGGGCCTTGCCACACAGAGCTTCTTCTTCCTGACTTCGGACTGGGATCAATTGACACCTCTTCTCAAGCCGGCGTCGGAACGTCCGTTGCGGATGTACATGGACTGGGGCGTCTACGGAGTACAGAACCCGCAGGAAGCCTGGGACCTCCGTGCTGACTCCGTGTTGCGGTGGGAAGCCTTCGAGGAACTCGGCTTCGAGTTGCAGGGCGGAGAGGCGAACGACGGCTCGGGATGGGCAGCATGGCGCAACCGTAACGACGCGGCCCTCAAGGCGATCCTGCCGACGTCGCAGGAGTAGTCGGACGAGGCGGAATCAGATCGGGAGCGCGGTTGTCGAATTGTCATGGCAGCCGCGCAGGGGCGACTGGCACACTGGATTCTTACCCCCTGGCAACCAACTCCCTGGCTCCAGGAGCATCCGCCATGCTCAAAGGCATCGAGTGGATCGAAGCTCTCCCGTTCCTGCTTCTTCTATCGCCGATTGTTCTGCTGATCGGCCTTCTCTTGAAGGCAATGATCCTGGCCTAGCAACGTGACCCCAATAAGAAGGGCGCGACCGTCATGGTCGCGCCCTTTTTCTCTCTGTGAACTCGGGCCTACTCTTCCCGCAGGGCGGTGACCGGCTCGATTCGAGTTGCGCGAAGTGCGGGCACCAGGCATGCGGTGATCGCAACACCCACGAGCAAGACCACGACACCAACGTAGGTCGCCGGATCGGTGTTCGTTACCTCGTAGAGCATGTTCGAGATCAGGCGCGTCAATCCGAGCGCAGCTGCGACTCCGAGCCCCACGCCGAGGAGCACTACCACCATGCCCTCGCGCAGGACCATCTGGCGTACCCGATTCTTGGAGGCTCCGAGTGCCATGCGTACGCCGATCTCGTTCGTTCGCTGACCGACCGAGTAGGCGATGACGCCGTAGATGCCGATCGCAGCGAGCACCACCGCGGCGGCTGCGAAGGAACCAAGAAGCACTGAGACGAAGCGAGGGCCGGCCACCACGGCATCCACACGCTCACTCATAGTGGCGATATCCGATACGGGCTGGTCGGGATCAAGATCCCACACCGCCTGGTTCACCGCCGCCGCTATCTGGGTCGGATCTCCATCGGTGCGAATCGCCACGTGCATGCCGAGGCGTACCCGCTGCGCCCACGGCGCGTAGAACTGTTCGCGACCGTCCTCGGCCAGATCCTGGGTCCGCGCGTGGCGGATCACTCCCACGACCTCACTCCACGTGACCACGGTCCCTTCGCCATCCATCCCATTGCGGAAGTTGATCGATGCGCGCTGCCCAATCGGGTTCTTCTCGCCCCAGAAACGGCGCGCGAAGCTCTCGTCGACAATGACCACGGGCATGGAGTCGGCGGTGTCGGTCTCGTCGAAGAACCTGCCAGCGAGAAGCTCTACACCCATTGCCTCGAAGTACCCGGGAGAGACCGAACGCCGGTCCGCTTCGATGAACTTGTAGCCACCGAACTCGTCGACGTCCTCCGCCTCGCTGAACTCCGCGAGCGTTGTTCCCGATCCAGCGATGTTCGAAAGCGGCAACCCGCTGACGCCGCCGGCGGAGATGACGCCCGGGAGCGCCCGCGTGCGTTCGAGTAGCTGCGCCTGGAAGATCTGCGCGGTGTCGGCGTCGTACTTCGGAGTCGGAAGTGACACCCGCATCGTCAGCATGGAATCGGTCCGGTAGCCCGGATCAGTATTCACGAGGCTGTTGAAGGAGCGCAGCATCAGGCCAGCACCTACGAGCAAGACGAGCGCGGCGGCGACTTCCGCGACGACAAGAATCGAACGAATCTTGCCGCCCCCCGGGCCACCGGACGTCGTCCGGCCAGAGTCGCGAAGCGTGTCCGCGAGATTCGTCCGCGTCGCGAGGAAGCCGGGGAGGACGCCGAAGAGGGCCACGGTCGCAAGTGTGGCGACGGCGGCGAACGAAAGAACCGTGCCGTCTAGCCCGATCTCCTGTGCTCGAGGGAGACCGTCAGGCATCACGGCCTGCAGAGCCGCGATCAGCCACGAGGCCAGGGCCAGCCCGGCGATGGCGCCGGCGGCGGCAAGGACGAGAGCCTCGGTGAGCAGCTGCCGAAGAACACGCCCGCGAGCGGCGCCCACGGCAGTTCGCAGCGCGATCTCGCGGCCGCGCTGGGAGGCTCGCGTGAGCTGGAGGTTCGCAACGTTGAGGCACGCGATAAGCAGAACGAAGGCCACGGCTCCCAGAAGGATCACAAGCGCGCCCTGGAAGTCCTCGACCAGATCCTCGTGCAGCCGGTAGCTCGTAAGGCCCCAGCCGTCGAAGTCGTAGTTCCCCGTTTCGTTCATCGCGAGCGCGACATTGTCCATGTCGGCTTGCACCTGAGCCGGGCTGACGCCGTTGGAGGCGCGTGCAAAGCCGAGCAAGAAGTGGCTGCCGCGCGACATGCTGGCGTACTCCGCGCCGTATGTGGGCTGGTAGGGGACGAACAGACCCACAACGTCGGGCGATGGCACGTTCGGGTGGTAGACGCCGAAGTCCTCAGGCAGGACGCCCACGACTTCGAAGTCCATGCCGTCGAGTGTCAGAGCTCTGCCGAGCACGTCGTCGCGTCCGCCGAGTCGCGCCTGCCAGAAGCCATGCGAGATCGTGACCACGCGCTGGCCACCCTCGTCGTCCTGCGCGTTGATGGTCCGCCCCTGGGCCGCGCTGACGCCTAGTAGATCGAAGAACGAGCCTGAGACCGCGGCGCCGTTCACCCGTGCGGGGTCGCTTCCAGACGAGGTCATGGATCAGGCCGCCCCCGTGTAAATCGCGACTTCCTCGAATCTCGTGTTCAGGTCGCGAATTTCCACGAACTCGGGACCCGAGAGCCAGTTCTGCGGCAGGTCTCGACCGAAGTTCGTCCAGACGACGTAGAGGTCCTCGGGCGCTTCGTACGGCAGAGGCCGCAGGAGCACCGAGTTGATGACCGAGAAGACCGCGGCGTTGGCCCCGATGCCGAGGGCCAGCGTCGCGATGGCAACGACAGCGAACACCGGGCTCTTGCGTAGGGTGCGGAGCGTGTAGCGAACGTCGCTGAGGACGGAGTCAAACATGTCGGTGATACCGGAAAGGGGATTGTTGTCGGGCGGCTGCCCGTGGCCTGAAGTTCGTGGACGCGCACGTAGCGCGAGCAGGTGCCTACGCTGACGACGCGTCGACCGCCGCTCTTCGATCGCTGTCGAGAAAAGACTGATGAGCTCGCGACCTATTAGGCGTGCTCTCTCGCTGACCGTCGGCTTGCTCGCCGCCTCCGTGTAGAGGTCATAGAAGGCCTCGTTCATGTCGCGACCGTGCTCTGCCCACAGGTCGTGTGGCAGTAGCGTGCGGCTGAGGCCGCAGTACAGTCGGACGATACGGGGCAGGGCGGGACTCACGACTTGCGCATCTCCGCGGAATCGCCCAGCACCGAATCGGCTGCAGCCGCGGCACGTCGGATACGGTCGGCTTCGAGGCGTAGCACCTCGTCACCGCGCTCGGTCATGCGCCAGTAACGCCGTGGCGGTCCGTTGGACTGCGCGGGACGTTCGCCGGCTTCCTCGATCAGGCCCGCACGCCGCATACGGCGGACGGCTGCGTAGAGGGTGCTCGTACCGAGCACCATGTCACCGCCCGTGCGTTCGCGAATCGCCGTGATGGTGGCGTAGCCGTGCATGGGGCCGTGGCTGAGTGAAAGCAGAATCTCGAAGTCGTGTGGCGCAAGCGGCAAGTGCTTGCGCGGGCCTTCAGTTGTCATGAGGTTCAAACTCCATCTATTCCAAAGCGTGCTATAGAACACGGTACATTAGATGCCGCCGGCTCGCAAAGGGTTGGTCGGGAGGCTTTGATCGTCGGGCACAGATTCCTTGACCGATCGTTCTAGGTTTGCTACAGTCGCGCTCATGACACCCCGAGGACCCGACAAGCAATTCGATCGCGAGCGAGCGCTCGAGGCCGCGCTGGAGCTGTTCTGGCGGAAGGGCTACGAGGCCACCGGCGTGTCCGATCTGCTCGAGGCGATGGGTATTGGCCGACAGAGCATGTACGACACGTTCGGCAACAAGCGCGAACTTTTCCTCACCGCCCTGCGCGAATACGGCCTTCGTCGTATCGCCTACGTGAGGGAGGTGCTGCGAGCGCCCGGATCTCCGATGGCGAATCTCGAGCGGCTACTGCACGAGATGGAGAATGACGAGGAGCACTGCGACTGCGGTTGCCTGGTGGGCAACACGATCGCCGAACTTGGCGGACGCGACGATGAGGTGGCGGCGATGGCCCGCGCAGGTGTCGCGACAATCAGGGGGGCGGTGCTTGAGGCGTTGCAACGAGCACGCGAGCTCGGTGAGTTGCGCTCAGACACCGATGTGGAGGCCTTGGCGAGTTTGGTGATCAGCACGGTTCAGGGAACGGCGCTGTTGCTGAAGGCTGAGCGCGATTTGGAATTCGGACACGCCGCGATCCGAGGATTGCGGGCGGCCCTGGCGGCGGCGTGATTTTTTTTGATCAAACATGGACCGTTTGGTCCATGTTTCCAGTAACTAGCACTACACACACTCACTGAATCGGGAGACGCGGCGATGACTTCGAAAGGCAAGCAATCTGACGGGACCGCCAGAGCGCTGGGGCTATTCACCACGACACGCCCCTGGTTGGTGGTATTGCTCGCGCTGGCAGTGATGGCCGCCGCCGGCAGCGGTGTTCGGTTCCTGGAGTTCTCGAATAACTACCGGGTGTTCTTCTCGCCGGAGAACCCTGACCTGGTGGCGTTCGACGAGTTCCAGAACACCTACACGAAGAACGACAACGTCATGTTCGTCGTGCAACCGGCCGAAGGTGATGTCTTCGACCCTGAGCTACTGGAAGGCATCGAGTGGCTCACGGCGGAGGCGTGGCGGATTCCGTTCGCCATCCGCGTCGATTCGATCACGAATTTCCAGCATAGCTGGGCCGACGGTGATGACCTCACTGTGGAAGATCTCGCACGCAACGCCGCGTCGAGGACGTCCGCCTACCTGGCGGAGCGGCGTGACGTGGCTTTGGCCGAACCGTTGCTCGTCGGCAACTTGATCGCGCCAGACGCGCGCACAACAGGGGTCAACGTCACGCTCCAGTATCCCGAGGAAAGCCTCGCGGAGGTGCCCGCGGCAGTCGGGCACGCGCGTGACCTCGCCGACCAGATGCGGCAGAGGTTCCCCGGGCTCAGGGTTGGGCTGACAGGAGTGTCGATGCTCAATAACGCCTTCGCTGAGGCCGGGCAAACCGATGCCACGACTCTGATGCCCGGGATGTTCCTTGCCCTGGTGGTGTTGATGACCGTCGTGCTGCGAAGCGCGGCCGGAACCATCGGGACCCTGCTGGTGATCGCCTTTTCCTCGCTCACCGCACTTGGCGTGGCCGGGTATCTCGGCATCAAGCTCAATCCGATTAACCTCACAGCGCCCGTCATCATCATGACCCTCGGGATCGCCGACTCGGTGCATCTGCTGGTGAGCGCGTTGCACAAGATGCGCGATGGCGCCGATAAGATTTCGGCCATCCGGGAGGCCCTGCGGATCAACCTGTTGCCGGTTGCGATCACGAGCGTCACGACCGTGATCGGTTTCCTGAGTCTGAACTTCTCCGATGCGCCGCCGTTCCGTGAGCTCGGCAACATCACGGCCGTCGGAATCACCGCGGCGCTCGGTTACTCGGTGGTGTTCCTGCCGGCGTTCCTGAGCCTGACCCCGCTCCGCGCCCCCAAACGTGTGGATTCCGGGGCGCGCCTGCACGGTGTGCTGATGCGCATGGCCGATCTGGTCACGACCCGCCACCGGCTCGTGCTGGCCGTGTCGGGGACCATCGCGATCGTTCTGATCGCGTGGCTGCCCGCGATCCAGCTCGAGGATCAGTTCGTCAAGTACTTCGACCACCGGGTCGACTTCCGCGGTGATGCCGAGTGGGGAATGGAGAACCTCACGGGGATCTACTTGATCGAGTTCTCGGTTCCCGCGGAGAGCGCCGAAGGAATCAGCGAACCCGCGTATCTTGACGGCCTCGATCGCTTCGCGAGTTGGCTGCGGACGCAGCCCGAGGTGGATCACGTTTACTCGTACTCGGATGTCATCAAGCGGCTGAACCGCAACATGCATGGCGACTCCGACGAGTGGTACGCACTGCCGGCCGAGAGGGACCTGGCGGCGCAGTACCTACTCCTGTACGAGCTGTCACTGCCTTATGGCCTCGACCTGAACGATCGGATCAGCATCGACAAGTCCTCGACACGGGTTACCGCGACGTTGAGCGGGATGCCTACCAGCGAGGTTCGAGCCTTCCTCGACCGCGCGCAGCTGTGGCTGGGCTCCGAAGCCCCCGACTACATGTACACCGCGCCCACCGGGGCCGCTGTGATGTTCGCGTACATCTCACAGCGCAACATCGAGAGCATGTTGGGGGGCAACGTCATCGCGATCATCTTGATCGCCGGCGTGATGATGATCGCGCTGCGTAGCTTCGCCATCGGCGCGCTGAGTCTCATTCCCAATGCCGTGCCGATCCTCATGACGTTCGGTGTATGGGCGCTGCTGGTGCGCGAGGTGGGAATGGCGGCCGCGACGGTTTCGGCGACTTCGCTCGGCATTGTCGTGGACGACACCGTCCATTTCCTAACGAAGTACCTCCGCGCCCGTCGCGAGGAGCAACTGGACCGCCCGGAAGCCATTCGCTACGCCTTCGACACGGTGGGCACCGCACTTGTCTCGACGACCGTGATCCTGGCGTTTGGGTTCGCGGTGTTGGCGTTCTCGACTTTCCGGATCAACGCGCAGATGGGGTTGCTGACGACCATCGCGATCGTCCTCGCCCTGGCCGTTGATCTGTTCCTGCTGCCGGCCCTGCTCATGGTGGGTCACCGCTCGCGATCCACGGAGATCGATTCGATGAAACTGCAACTTGGTAAAGCTACGTCCGTATTGCTGGCCGGTTTGATCGGCCTGGCGGCGTTCTCGCCGACGGCAATGGCGCAGACGACATCTCCCGCGTCCTACCTCGAAGAGGTCGATCCGGTGAAGAAGGGTCGCGCCATCGCTGCTCGGAGTGACTTCAGCGACAGAGGGTTCAGCGACAGCATCGTGGCTCTGAAGATGCTCCTGCGAAACGCGGCCGGCGCCGAGAGCACGCGCGAACTCGTCATACGTACGCTCGAGGTGATTGACGAGGATCTTGGCGATCGCAGCGTCGTGATCTTCGATTCGCCACGGGATATCGAGGGCACGGCGTTGCTGTCGCACGCCAAGATTCTCGACCCGGATGATCAGTGGCTCTACTTACCAGCCCTCAAGCGCGTGAAGCGCATCTCGTCTGTGAACAAGTCGGGTCCCTTCGTGGGTAGCGAGTTTGCGTTCGAGGATTTCACTGCTCTCGAGCTCGGCAAGTACGACTACCGGTGGCTGCGCGAGGAAGCCTGCGGCGACCTCGTGTGCGACGTGGTGGAGCGGACGCCTCGATATGAGCACAGCGGCTACAGCCGACAGGAGTCGTGGGTCGACCAGCGAGACTTCCAGGTTCGTCGGGTGGACTTCTACGATCGCCGCGGGGATCTGCTCAAGACTCTGGAGCTCGTGGACTATCGCCAGTACGACGGCAGCTTCTGGCGGCCGCAGCGGATGGAAATGCGCAACCATCAGACCGGGAAGTCGACCGACCTCGTGTACGGTGACTACGAGTTTGACGCCGGCCTAGGCGATCGGGACTTCGAGCGCGGAGCCCTGGAGCGCGCGCGATGAACCTGGTGCTCGGCCCTCGGCTGGGGCTCCGTCTCGGCGCGGTGGCGGCATTCGCCGTCGTCGCGCCAGGCGCGGCGCTCGCGCAGGGATTCGACGTCGCCGGCTTCCTGGCCGGAGAAGCTCGCGCTTTTCTCGAGGAGCCCGCATCAACCTCTCAGTTCAACGGGGTCCAGGCATCTCTCGCATTTCAGCCGGAATTCCGGTTCCGCACTTCGGATCGACGTCACCAGTTCAGAGTGACGCCGTTCGTCCGGGTCGATAGCCGCGACTCCGAGAGGACGCACTTCGATCTCCGCGAGGCCTTCTGGCGGGTCACGACCGGCGACGTTGAAGTGCTCGTGGGGATGAACACCGTGTTCTGGGGCGTGGCCGAGTCAAGGCACCTCGTGGACGTCATCAATCAAATCGACTTCGTGGAGGACGTGGACGGAGAGGACAAGCTCGGGCAGGGAATGATCCAGGTGGGCTGGCAACGCGACTGGGGCCGGCTCGACGGCTTCGTTCTCCTCGGTTTCCGTCAAATGACACTCCCGGGCGCGGACGGACGTCTTGGCTTGCCGCTCAAGGTCGTCGACGAGGCCTACTACCCGGACGGCCGGCGAGATGTCGACTTCGCGCTTCGCTACTCGCACTACATCGGCGACTTCGATCTCGGCGTCCATGTCTTCCGAGGCACCAATCGGGAGGCCTCGTTTCGCGTTGTGCCAGGAGAGCGGCCAGATCGTATGCCGCGTACCCAGGCCGTGTACCGGGAGATCAGTCAGGTCGGCGTTGACGTTCAGTGGACGCAGAACGCCTGGCTATGGAAATTCGAGGGCCTCGTGCGTGAAGGCGATGGGCGCACGTTTGGCGCGGCCGTGGCTGGCGTAGAATACACGCTGTTTCAGGCGTTCGGCTCGGCTGATCTGGGACTGCTCACCGAGTTTCTTGTGGATGGCCGCGATGACTCTGCGGCCGTGACTCTCTTCGACCGCGACATCTTCGTGGGCACACGACTCGCGCTCAACGACGTCTGGGACACCCAGGCCCTGGCAGGAGCCGTCGTCGATCTGCGCGACGGTTCGATCGCCGCGCGCCTCGAAGTGGAGCGCCGCATAAGCAATCGACTCAAACTCGAGGTCGACGGTCGGTTCTTTGTGAACGTCGCATCGACCAACAACCTCGCACTCTTCCGCCAGGACAGCTTCCTGAATCTGCGCGTCGCCTACGGCTTCTAGATCGCCAGCCGTCAGGAGGCTCGGCGAAGGGCCGGGCGGACTCGAGGTCCGAGTATCCGGTGAGCGTGGCGGTGGAGTCATCGAAGGCGCCGCGCACGAGGGGTGAGCGCAGCGCGTCGAATTCCGCGCGCCAGTTGTAGCCCCATCCCGCCATATCGTCCCGGGGCGGGTTCCTCATGGCGGGGTGCATAGCGATCTCGGTAGTCCCTGAGCCGCAAAGGCGAACACGCCGTTCCAGAGCGCTCGCATCGAGCTGTCCCGCGCCGAAGAAGCCCATGAATGAGTCCGGGAATGTAAACCCGCGGGCCGTCGCTACGCGTGCAGCGCGCCGTGCGAATCTGGACAACGCGACGTTCTCGCAGCGACGGCGTAGACCGACCGGCTCCGGGGCGCTGGCCTCCAGAGGAATGCGTACTCGACGCACGCCTCGTCGAGCGGCCTCATCGAGACAGAGCTCGAAGATGCCGGGCAGCACATGGACGTGGTCGTGCGAATCGAAGTGGGTCGCGCAGATACCGAAATCTTCCAGCCGGTCCCACTGCGCGGCAACTTCGCGCCGGACATCCTTGGCCGAGATTCGGCCCGCCGCCCAGCGCGCGGCGAAGAGCGATCCCGATTTCGGCAAGAGCCCACGATGATCCGCCAGTGTGGGCACCTCTGCCGGAGCCACGACAGGGTGCTCCTCGACCAGCGTTATGTGCAGTCCAACTCCGAGGTCCGGAAGAGCGGCCGCGACGTGGCCGGCTGGCTCGGCCGCGCAGTGATTGACGCTCAACGACGTGCTTCTGATCAGGCCCGCGTGCGCCGCGATGAGCACGGCCTCGTTGATCGCGGGCGCCAGGCCGAAGTCGTCCGCGTTGAGCAGAACGCGCTTCATGCCGCAGTCCGCTCCGACCAGGCGAACGAAAGAAGCTCTCGCAAGCTGATCAGCGGTTGTGTCGGTACGAGTGTGGACTCCCCAGTCGTCCGTTCGGTGAGCGGCACGGGGATCTCCGAACATCGCGCGTTTGCTCGCTGCAGTCGGTAGACGATCTCGGTATCGATCAGCCAGCCGTCGGAAACGATCGGCAGAGATTGGATCGTGGCTCTCCGATAGAGCTTGGACTGCGAGTTCACGTGTCGGGCGCCAAGCGATAACACCGTACGGGCCAGCGTGTTGTAGGCCCAGGACTGTCCCTTGCGGAATAGCGTGCGGTCGTCATCGCAGCGGTAGCTGAGGACGCAATCGTGTTCGGCAACCAGTGGAATCGCCTGGTCGATTGCGTCGAGCGGGAAGGGCAGGTCCGAAGACACAACCCAGACCAGGTCTTTCCGTGCTGCGGCGAAGCCAAGTCGAAGGGCGGAGCCGAACCCCTCGCGCGCCGCCTGATGAATCACCTCGACGCCCTCGAGTCGCCCCGCGAGTTGGTCGCAGATCTCCGCTGAGCCGTCAGTACTACCGCTCTCGATAATCAAGAGTTGGTGATCGGCGAAACGGAGGCGGGCCTCGGCATGAATGTGTTCGATCGCCGCCTGTACCCCGACTGCCTCGTTGTAGACCGGCACGATCGTCGTGAGGCTTGAAGGTGTCGCGCTCATGCCGCGTTCCGTCGGGCGAGGGCGGCCAGCGTTTGTTTCAACTCGACAGCCACATGCTCAACGTCGGCACCGGTCATGTGCGGGCCAAGCGGCAACGTCACGAGGTCGCGAGCGGCGGCAGCGGCAGGCCCGTCGGGTCGGCCGCCATAGGTGGCGAAGCTGCTCACCGGGTCGTAATGCTTGCTCGTCTGTATGCCGCGCTCGCGGAGTACGGCTCGGACGGTGTCGGGGTAGGGCACCTGGACCGTCATCCGGTGGGCAGCGGAGTCTTCGAGACATCGATCGCTGAACGGCACCTCGATGCCCGCGATCTGACCAAGGGCGTCGCGGTAGCCGTCCACCAGGGCACGGCGTTGAGCATTGATCGTTTCGAGCCGATCGAGCTGGCAGATCCCGACCGCGGCCCGCAGGTCGTCAAATCGATAGTTGAAGCCGAGGTCCTGCACCGAGTAGCCGAAGATAGGTTTCCGGTGTCGGTCGTACGTCGGCACGGTGACGCCGTGAGTGCGCATCCGGTCGATCCGCTCGCCGAGTTCCGGATCATCGGTGATGACAAGACCGCCTTCGCCAGTGGAGACGTTCTTGGTGCCGAACAGGCTGAAGCAGCCGGCGACGCCGAATCGTCCGAGCGGCTTCCGCGAGCCTGCCAGTCGGCCGTGACCGAGGGGGGCGTGAGCGCAGTCCTCGACGATCCAAAGCCCGTGCTCGCGCGCGAGTTCTTCGAAGGCGTCGAGGTCGCAGGCGTAGCCGCCGTAGTGCATCAGGCAGATGCCGCGGGTGTTCGGTGTGATCCGAGCCGCAACGTCGGCAGGGTCGAGCGTCAGATCGGTACGCGAAAGAGGTGCGGCCAGAACGGGCTCGGCGCCCGTGTATCGGACGGCGTTGGCGGTCGCTACGAAGGTCAGGTCGGGGCAGATCACCTCGTCGCCGGGTCCCAGGTCCAGCCCGGCGAAAACCAGGTGAAGGGCCGCGGTGCAGCTACTCACAGCGTACGCATGGGCAGCGCCCGTTAACTCGGCGAAACGCTCCTCGAATGCACGGGTGCGCGCACCGGATGTCAGCCAGCCCGACCGCAATACTTCGGCGACGGCGTTAATCTCTTCATCGCCAAGAACGAGATCGGTGAGCGGAATCTCACGCGGCGGCATTCGCGTCTCCCACAGTTCGGATACCGAGATGCCCGAAGCGCTCCGCGTACTCCTTTGCGGCCGCCTCGTAGTCTGCAGGCCTGCCGATGTCGCGCCAGTAGCGGCGGGTCAGGCTGCGTCGCACGTCCAGACCTCGGGTCACGAGTTCCGTGATGAGCTGGTCGATTCCGTAGAGCGTGTCGCGTGGGACCGCCGCAAGCGCCGACAGTTCGAGCAAATAGATGCCGGCCAGGATTTCGACTCGACGGACAGGCTTCTCGTCCACCAGGTCGATGCGATCGCCCGTGCCGCGCACTTCGCCAAACGGCGACGTCCACTCCACTTCGGTAGTGACCGCGGTCAGAGCTGCCGGAGTCGTGACCGCCTTTTCATAGAATTCGCCGAGATCGAGATCGGTGAGGATGTCGCCGTTCATCGCAAGGCACGGGCCACCAAGCTGCGGCGAACTGTGCGATCGCTCCGGCAGTGCCCAGTGGCTGTGTCTCTGTGGCGATCTGAATCTGGAGCCCCCAGCGGGACCCGTCGCCGACGAACTTCTCGATTGATGAGGCGCGATAGCCGGCCGCCAGAAAGACTCGCTCGGCACCCGCGTCGGCGAGCCGATGGAGCGCGATGTCGAGGCTGCAGCTATTGCCAATAGGGAGCAGTGGCTTCGGCGTGGTCTCGGTTAGTGGCCGCAGACGCAGCCCCAAACCTCCGACCAGCACGACGGCGTCCATCAGGCCGCTACCGTGTTTCGCAGCCGGGCATCGGGGATACCTGCGAATCGGGTGTTGGCGAGCGCGTCGAGAATCTCATCGATCCCATCGGCGACAGTTCGCTGGGGTCGGAATCCCAGCTCGTCCTGCGCCCGGGTGCAGTCAACCTTGTAGCTCCGCGGGTCGTCGTCTTTGCGGACGTACTGCACAGGCGCCTTGGGTAGTCGCTCCTGCAGCAGGCCGACGATCTCAGCCTTCGTGTGGTTGTTGGCCGTCGAGCCGATGTTGAAGGCTCTGTTGGCGACGGCGCTGGCCGGCGCTCGGAGGGCGGCCAGGCACGCATCAGCAATGTCTTCGGTATGGCAGTAGGGCCGCCAGAACTGCTCGCCGTAGACCTCCAGCGTGCGGCCATCGAACATTTCGCGGGCGAACTCGTTGACTGTCAGGTCGAACCGCATCCGAGGGGACAGACCAAAAGCAGTGGCGAAACGCAGGCAGGTCGGGACGATGGCGCTACCGCCGTCATGTCCGAGCACCGTTTCCTCGACCTGAACCTTCGTTTCGGCGTACAGCGACAGCGGGCGAAGTGCAGATCCTTCATCGCAGTATTCGAAGTCGGGGTGGCGCCCGTAGTTGCTGCAAGTGGAGGCGAAAACAAAGCGCTGCGGCCGAGAGGCCTCGACTGCGTACTGGAACAGGGCCAGCGAGCCGTTGACGTTGACGGAAACTGCTTCGTCCGGCTGCTGCTTGCAGGCCGGATCTCCAACGATCGCGGCCAGATGGATCACCGCGTCTGACTTGGCCAGCGCAGGTTCCCAGAGTCCGACGTCGCGGACGTCGCCGATGAGGAGATCGAAGTCGGGGCGCGACGTCAGATCGTCAACCGCGTGACTCCCGAAATCCAGGCGATCGACGCCAACCACGCTGATGCCGGCCGCGAGCAATCGACGCACGAGCACGGAGCCAACGTAGCCGGCGGCGCCCGTAACCAGAACGCGGTCGACTGATCGCGCGGAGGTCGAAGACATCGAGGGCGACTCCTGTGTGACGGTTCACGTTGATTGACGGGTACCAAGCCCACCCGTTCGTTTCCTGAACCGAAGCATAAATAAGTTGCACAAGAGTATAAAAGCCAGAAAATCATTTTTAAACAAAGAATTAGTTACTAAAAGTCAGCATAAGCAACTCATGTCGTGTCCAGACCACCCAATTCGTGACGCCAGCCGCGCTCGGGGCGCACTTCCACCTAGAACAGGCGTGCGGAGCACTGCCGGTCGGGCGCTGTCGCGGACGCGGCTCGCGTTCTAGTCGCGCCGCAGCGTGTCTGCTGGATCAATCCGCGCCACGCGGCGCGCTGGGAGATATGCGGCCACGCACCCAGCTGCCACCATGGTGGCTACGACCGAACCCAGCGTAACCGGATCGAAGGGCGAAACGCCCAGGAGAAATGTCGTCAACAGCGGGCCCAGGGCCGCGCTCAGGCCGAGCCCGAGAGCTGCGCCGCCTGCCACGAGTCCGACGGCCGAGCGGAGCACGAGGCGCAGAGTCGATCGCGGGCCGGCCCCGAGCGCCATACGGATTCCCATCTCACGGCGCCGCGACGTCACAGTGAAGGCCACCATTCCGTAGACGCCCGTGAGTGCGAGCACCAGCCCAACTCCGCCGAGGCCTCCTGCCACCTGGCTGGCGACCGATTGCGCGAGCAAGAATCCGTCGAGGAGTTCTCGCTGCGGCCGAAGTCCTCCCAGGCGAGCATCGGGATCGAGCGCGGTAACCTGCCCCTGCACGAGTTGGGAAAGCGTAGCGCCCGGCATCGTCGTGCGGAGCGCCAGCGTCATCACGTGTCGGGGGTGCTGGGCGAGCGGTAAGTACAGCAGCGGGCCGCGTGTGCGAGTCTGCACGAGATGCTGGGTGTCGCTGACAAGGCCGACGACCAGCAGTTGCCGTCCGTTGAAGTCGAGTTGTTCGCCAAGAGGACTGGTGCCGGGCCATAGCTGCCGAGCCATCGTCTCGTTGATCATCGCCACGTCGAGCGACTCCGCGTTGTCCGTTCTCTCGATCACCCGTCCCTGCAGCAGCGGAATCCCTGTGGTTCCGAAGTAGCCCGGGTCCACGATGTGAGCATCAACGAAGAACGCGTCCTGTCCCTCAGGCGGCATCACGCCGGCAACATTGATCGGCACCGGTGTGTTCGCAACGCCGACGGGGGTTTGCGAACCCAGACCAACACCCTGGATTTCAGCCACGCCGTCCAACCCGGCCGTGAGCTGTTCGAAGAAGCGCGTCGCCTCCATTGTTGTACTCGCCCGCGCATCGAGCGTGACGCCGGCGAGCTGCAGGTTCTCCACCGGGAACCCGGGATCGAGGTTGCGTCCCTCCTGGAGGGCTCGGAGAAAGAGTCCCGCAACCACGAGCAACACCACCGAGACCGCCACCTGCGCGCCCACCATGACAGCGCGCGTTCGACGTCCGGCGCGCGTGGCGCCGCGGCTGCTGCGCAGCGCACTCGTCTGCGAGTCTCGCGTGCTGGTCAATGCTGGCTGTATCCCGGTGATCAGCGCGGTAACCAGCGCAATGAGCGCGGTCGTTCCGAGCACGCGGAGATCAAACGTAAATTCGAGCCCGAGCGGAATCGCTCCACCGATCAGCGAGCGCAGAAGTCCGCGCAGTTGAAGCGCGAGGAGGACGGCTGCGGCGGCTCCTCCGGCGAACAGCACGAGCGTCTCGGTGACGAGTTGCCGTACAACCCGACCACGCGGCGCGCCAAGCGCCAGCCGCGTCGCCAGCTCCGGCATACGTGCTTGCGCGCGTGCGAGCAACAGGTTGCCGACGTTGAGGCAGGCGGCGGCGAGCACGAGAAGTGACAAGGTGCCCAGCACTGCGACAAACCCGAGCACGCCTCCGCGCAGACTCTCGTCGAGACCGGTGAACGCACTGAGGCTTACACGTCGGTCGCGATGTGTGTCGGGATGCTGCTCCTCGAGAGCCGCGGCGATCACGTTGAGCGATTCGGTCGCGGACTCGAGCGTCGCGCCGGGAGCAAGTCTGCCGATGGCTTCCAGGAACTGGTTGGCTCGATCGCCGAGCGGCTCACCAGGACGCATGGTTTCCATTGCGCCGAGTGGTAGCCAGATCTCCGAGGGGAAGCCGATGAACCGGCCGTTGAACCCGGCCGGCAGCACGCCAATCACCGTCGCTTCATGTCCGTCGAGTTGAATCGCCGTGCCTACCGGGGCCGGAATGGCCCCGAGTCGCCGCTGCCAGAATCCATGACTCACGACGGCTACCAACGGCGCGCCAGGGCCAGCCTCGGCCTCGCTGAAGATGCGTCCCATCGCGGGCTCCAGGCCGAGGACGGCAAGGTAGTTGCCGGTATTGAATTGTCCGGAGACGAGCGGGCCGGCTGCGTCGCCGAACCGCATCCTGGCGCCGCTGGAGGCTCCAATGTCGGCCAGGCCGCCAGCCGCACGAAGTTCCTCCCACTCCGGCAACGAGAATCCAACGAAACTGTTGGCGCCTGGCTGATCGACGTGAAGATCGACGAGTCCCGCGGGATCTTCCACCGCGAGTGGCCGCAGAAAGATCTCGTTCGCTAGGGAGAAGACGGTGGTGTTGGCGCCGATACCCAGTGCGATTGCGAGGACGCAGAGCGCAGACACTCCCGGTCGAGCCATGAGGCCGCGGCAACCATATCGAATGTCGTGAAGCAGACCGTTCATAGGAGTCTCGTGTTCGTGGGGAGTGAGTTGGCGAGGGCGACGTTGTCGAACCTCGGTAAGCCAGAGTGATGGGAGTGCAGCCGCAAGTTCTCCGCAGGCTCTGAGCCAGAACCCGACGGCGCTTCCGTCGTGCCGGAGCCGTTGCACCAGGCGTCGCCCGAGACTGGTGCGGATCGCTTGCCCGTGTCGCTCGCGGAAGCTACGCGGCGAGAGTCGAAACAGGGCCCGGTAGGGAAGAGGCGTGGCGACTAGTGCCATGGACCCGCTTCGACATTGCGTCGCGCAGTTCGAGCAAGCGTTTCGAGGCGGCGGGCTTCGTCCGCGAGTCTTGTGGCGCCGAGGTCGGTCAGTCGGTAGTAGCGTCGCCGCCGGCTCGCACCCGCAGGCCGGTCCTCCGCCGATGCGAGTTCGGCGATGAGCCCGCTGTCGACCAACTCATCGAGCGTCCGATAGAGCGTCACCGGCCAGAGCTGAACGTCGCCATCGGTGGTCTCGCGAACACGGCGCTGAATGCCGCTGCCGTGTCCGTCGCCCTCGGCCAGGACGGCGAGGATGTGGAAGGCGTGTGTTTTGAGCGAGCTCACGTGCTGGCATCTCCCGGGACTTGTTTGATATAGAACTGTATTATACAGATCAATAGTATCAAGCGATTGAGAGAGCGTTCTCAACTATTCCCGAACTCCCCAGACTCAAGGAACTCATGGCCTCACTGATACCTCGCCGTTATCTGCTTGCAGCGGTTCCGGCCCTCGGCGCGCTCAGTTGGCGGGAGCTCGCAGCGGCACCGATCGGTACGCGCCCCGCCGACGACTACGACACATTCCCGGCGCAGGATCCGGCGCGCGTGCGCGAGACCGTAGGCGTAGCGCATGGGAACTTCGATCGCGTCCGCGAGCTCGTGGATGGCAGCCCTGCCCTCGCCCAAGGCGAGCGTCGATTGGGGATTTGGCGACTGGGAAAGCGCGCTGGGTGCGGCCTCACACACCGGCAATCGTGACATTGCTGAATACCTGATCGAACACGGTGCCCGACCAACCCTGTTCTCGGCGGCGATGCTCGGTCAGCTTGGGGTGGTCCGGGCCTTCGTGGAGGCGGCACCAGGTGTGGAACGAATCCACGGTCCTCACGGGTTCACGCTGTTGATGAACGCGCGGTTCGGCGGTGATCCGGCGGCGGAGGTCCTCGCGTATCTGGAGGCACTCGGCACAGCCAACGAATCGGCCCCTCGCCAGGATCTCCCGGAATCAGATCGCTCGATCTATGCCGGGCGCGATCGACTCGGCACCGACGACGAGCTCGAAGTCGTCATCCACGAGCGTTTCGGCCTTCAGATAGGACGCCCCGGTGGCGCAGCGAGAACCATCGTTTACCAAGGCGAGCATCAGTTCGCGCCGGTGGGTGCGCCGGCCGTGCGGATCCGGTTTACGGTGGAGGCCAATCGCGCCACGACCGTGACGATCCTCGACCCGGAGGTGATCGCCACGGCGACCCGGAGGTAGGCAATGCGAACGATCGGCGTTCTCGGTGGAATGGGGCCGCAGGCGACGATCGATTTCGAACGCCGTCTTCACCGCAGCGCTCAGGCGCTATTGCCGATCCATGTGAACGAAGGCTACCCGCCTGTGGTGACCGTGTACGTGCGCCACGCGCCGGTTGTCGTAGGCGACAACGGTAAGCCCAGCGATCCGTTGACCCTCGACCCGCGTTTCCTGGAAATCGTGCGCCGGTTTGGCGACTGGGCGGATCTGCTCGTGTGTCCGTCGAATACGCCGCACTTCTTTCTCGACGAGATGCGCGAAGCGTCAGGGTGCGAAATGGTGAGCATCATTGATGTGACCGTCGCCGAGTTGCGGCGGCGGGACGTCTCGCGTGTCGGCCTCACCGGTCTCGGGATTCCGAAGGTGTACGCGCAGCGGCTGGCCGAGGAGCGGTTCGAAGTGGTGACCCCGTCGGCAGAGCAGGTGGACGCTCTCGATGACGGCATCCTTCGACTCATGGAAGGCCGCAACACAGCGGAACACACCGCGGCTGGCTGGGCAGCGGTGAACGCGGTGCGCGATCAGGGCGTAGATGCGACGATCCTGGGGTGCACCGAGATTCCCCTGGTGCTTGGCGACGGCTCTGACGCGGCCGATCTCATCAACCCCGCTCAGTTGCTGGCCGATGCGGTCATTCGAAGAGCGGCGGAGTAAGTCACATGATCTGGTACTTCGCATACGGCTCCAACTTGAATCACGCTCGTTTCAAGGAGCGCCTGGGTGAGTGGAGCAACCACCGCTCCGCCTATCTCGAGGACTACGAGTTGCGGTTCTCCGGCGAGGTCGAGTCCGAGGGTGGTGGCGGCGCGATCGTCCAGCCCGCGGCGGGGAAGAGGGTCCTGGGCGGGGCCTACGCGATAAGCCACGATCAGATCGCGCTGCTGGACGAGGTCGAACTGGAGAGTGCGATGAACGCGGCGGGTCGGGGCATCCGCAGCACCGTGCGTCTACGCACGGACGACGGCGGATACCTCCGCGCGCAGCTCTACGAGGTTCCGGCGCCCAAGGTGTATCGCGCGCCGTCGGCGTCGTATCTGGGGCTCGTCACGAGCGGTTTGCGTGACTTCGGTTACGACGATGAAGCGATCGCAACCGTCGAGGCGATTGCGGCAGAGGAACCTGCCGACTAGAGCAACGGTGGTGTGAGCCGGATTACGCTCGCGCGGCGAGCGGCCACCACCCATCGGATCGAGTGGGGCACGGTCCGTGCGCGACGTTGCTTGCAGGCGCGTCAGCGAAATCTAAACCCCCTGGTGATAGCGGCGCAGCGCGAGCTGTGCTGCCGGGGGAGCGGAATGCGGGCTGCACGGCGCTACGGCTGGACCACGTTTGGCGTATGCACGGTGATGCTATTGGTCGCCGGAACCGTTGCGGCGGCCGTTCAGGTGATCACAGTGGTGACACCACCGGGTGCGACCAACACTCCGGGTGGCATCGCTGTAGATGCCGACGGCAACCTCTGCTCGGCCGACTTCGACGGCACCGTGACCTTCCGGATCACTCCTGGGGGCGCCATATCGGTTTTTGCTCAGGGGCTGTTCACGCCGTCAGGCAACGCCTTTGACTCACGCGGTCGCTACTACCAGTCGAACTATCAAGATCAGGCGAACCCAGGGGCGCCGGACACGATCGTTCGGGTGAACTCGAAGGGCACGCAATCGACGTTCGCGACGGGGCTCAACGGCCCAGTCGGCATTGCCATTGATCCTGCGGACACGCTTTTTGTTGCGATGTGCAACGCGAATCAGGTTTGGCGGGTAGACCAAACTGGTACGGCGTTGCCGTTTGCCGCCAGCTCTTCGTTCAACTGCCCCAATGGCATCGCGTTCGACGACATCGGTGACCTCTACATCGTGAGTTTCAACAACGGCATCGTGGTCAGACTGCAGCCCGATGGAACGACGACCGACGTGGCCACGATTCCCACTTCGGGCAACGGTCACCTCGTGTACGTCGCGGGGTCGCTCTACATCACCGACCGTGCCGGCCATCGGGTGTACCGCGTGGAGTTGCCACGTAGAGAGGGCGCCGCGTACAAGGTGACCGCCTTCGCCGGGTCAGGCGTGCCGGGGGCAACCGATGGTGCGGCGAACGCTGCATCACTGCAGCTTCCAAACGGCATCGCGCGCAACGCCATCGGCGACACGCTCTATGTGAACCAGGCCGGCGGCTTGATTCGCGCCATCAACCTCGAGTTGCGCCGTCCGGGTAAGCCGAACAAGGTTCGTGCGGTTGCGGCCGGCACCGGCAGCGTCGAACTGCGTTGGGGCGACAGAGACCGCCGCGAAGAAGGTTTCCTCGTGCAGCAGGCAGAGGGGCGCCGCGGCGACTTTGTCACCGTGGCGAGGGTTCCCTGGAACACCACGTCCACCATCATCGATGGTCTCAGCGCAGCGACCCTCTACCAGTTCCGTATCGTGGCGGCCAATGGGACCGCCGAGTCTCGTCCGTCAAAGAAGGTCCGGTATCGCGTCCCCGATCGGTCCTCCGGCTTGTGATCGGGGCCTCGCTACTCGGCTCGCAGCGCGCTAGTCGGATCTGTGCGGGAGGCGCGCCGAGCCGGTAGCCAGTTCGCGAGCACTGCTGCGGTGGCCAGAACAGCCACGACACTTGCATAGGTGACGGCGTCGAGCGGCTGAATCCCGAACAGCACGCTCGACATCGCCTGGGTCGCGAACGCGGAGAGAACGAGGCCGATAACCAGGCCGAGTCCGGCCACGGCCGCACCGTCACGCAGGATCGCTCGCTGCACTTCTGCGCTCCGGGCGCCCAGCGCCATGCGGACGCCGATCTCGTGACGTCGCTGTCCCACCGTGTAGGACAACGTGCTGTAGAGCCCGGTGACTGCGAGCAGGACGGCGACCGTGGCGAAGATCCCGAGCAACGACGTGAATACTCTGCGTTCGTAGAACGAGGACTGCACAAGGTCGGCGATGATTCGAGGGCGCACCAACGGCACGCCGGAATCGAGTTCGCGGACGATCTCGCGAATCGCCGGCGTGATCTCGACGGTGGCGCCTGGGCCCGCGACCGCAATCGCGATGCTTGGCAGCGCCTGCAAGTGGTCGCGGTAGGGGAGAAATACACCCGGGCGCATCGGCTCATCGAGTCCGTAGTGCTTGGTGTCTCGATTCACGCCCACGATAGTGAGCCAATCCTCGGTGCCGCTGGGCCGCACCCGTTCGCCGACCACATCCGTGCGGTTCCAGAAGTGTTGAGCGAAGGCCTCGTTCACGACGATGGTCTGCGCCACGCCGTCGCGGCCGTCATTGGCGTCGAAAGCACTCCCGGCCAGAAACTGGATACCGATGGCCTCGAAGTAGTCAGGGGTGGCCGTGCGCGTGAGGATGACGGGGTTGGCGTTGTCCTCAGGCGGTTCGCCACCGTCCACGTCGAAGAAGTTGCCGTTGTGTCCTTCCATCGGTAGCCGCGTCGTCAGACCTACACTCTCCACGCCGGGCAGACTCTCGATTCGAGTCTTGACTGCATCGTAGAAATCGGTACGCGCGTCGCGATCCTCGTACCCGAGCGCTGGTAGTGCCAGACCCACGGTGTAGCGGTCAGTGGCGAAACCAGGCTCGACATCATTGAGGTGCTGCAGAGCTCGCAACAGCAGCCCAGAGCCGACCAGCAGCACCGCGGCCAGAGCGATCTCCGCGACTACGAGGCTCTTGAGCGTGCGCCGCTTGCCTGGCCCCGCGCTGGTTCGCTGCCCACCATCACGCAAGGCTTGCTGTGGAGAAACACGGGACGCGCTGAACGCTGGCGCGAGCCCGAACAGCAGCGCGGCGAGGGCCGACACTGCGACGCTGAAGACCGCGAAGCGCCAGTCCACGCTAGCGGACACCCAGCCGAAGTCGCTTTCGGGAAGGATGCGGAGCAGTCCGCGAAAGCCAAGGTAGCCAAGCAACATGCCTACCGTGCCCCCGATTCCCGCAAGCAGGGCGCTCTCAGTAAGTAGCTGACGGATGATGCGACCGCGTCCGGCCCCGATCGCGATGCGGAGGCCCACCTCGCGCTGGCGGTCCGTGGCCCGAGCAAGCAGCAAGCCGCCCACGTTGGCGCAAGCGACGAGCAGAAGGATGCCGACCGCGGCAAAGAGCAGCATGGCGACCGGACGCGTATCGCCAAACGTCGCCTCAAGGTACGGGAACGCAACGGGCGTGATCGTCTCGCGGGAATCACCGAGTGTCTCAACAAGCGGTGCGTGCACCCGCTTTAGATCCTCGCGAACCTGATCGAGGGTGACCCCATCAGCGATCCGTCCGATCCCCGAGAGCCAGAACGACGAAGCATTGCGGTTCGGGTCATCGCAGCATCGATCGGTCTGATGGAGGGGTACCCACAGGTCGGTCTCGACATACGGCATCACTGCGTCCGGCGGCAGAACGCCGATCACGGTGAACTCGAGTTCATCCAGCCGAAGTGTCGAACCAATCACGTCGCGGTCGCCACCGAAGCGTTCCTGCCACATGGAGTGGGTCAGCAACGTCACCGGCTGAGCTTCATCGGTGTCATCGTCGGCGGTGAAGTCCCGGCCTATCAAGGGTGGCGTGCCCAACACCGCTGCCATCTGCCAGGTAACTGCCATGGTCGAGACCCGTGTGGCCTCGTCTCCGGCCAGCAGGTTCATCGCCGAACCGTCGTACACCGCGATCGACTCCAGCGACTGCTGCCCGTCCTGCCAGGCGAGGAAGTCCGCGGGTGAAATGCCGACCGAAACCAGATTGAGCTCGGGTGCCGTTTCGTCGATCTGGACAAGGCGATGCGGCTCGGCGTAGGGCACCGGGTTCAGATAGATACTGTTGAAGATGCTGTAGATGGCCGTGTTGGCACCTACTCCGACCGCGAGAAGGCCAACCACAATCAGACTGAATCCGGGATTCTTGGTCACCGTCCGGAAGGCGAAACGTAGGTCTTGGAGCAGGTTCGTCACCAGAGTCTCTCCAGGTCGCGAAGGGGGATCGAAGCGCGGGGAGATCGAGAAGGAAGAGCGTCCGGTGCCTCTGAAGCGAGCTCCAAGGCCGTTGCCAACCGCGCGGATCAGGTACCACGACCCCGACGCCGCCAATCCATGTGTCGAGCGCAGCTGCGTCTCGGTCGCACACAGGTCGAAGAACGTCTCGTCCATGTCCTGGGCGTAGGCTCGACGGAAGTCGCGTGGATACAGCCACAGTGTTGCCGCATGCGCCCGGCGCAAAGCTCCGAAGATCAGCGCGCGCATCATCAGCCCAACTCCGCCTTGTCGAGCAGTCCGGCTGCCACGGCGTCGCGCGTGAGATCAGCCAGCCGTCGCGCCTCGATCTCGGCCACATTGCGGCCCTCGCGCGTGAGCGCGTAGTAGCGGCGCGGCCGCCCCGCGGCGTCCTCAGCAGGCTTGCGCTCGGCTTCCTCGAGCAGGCCTGCCTGTCTCAGGCGTGCGATGGCGCGATAGAGCGTGCCCGGGTCGAGGCGAACTCGGCCGTTCGACTGCTCCGCGGTGCGCTGGATGATGGCGTAGCCGTGCAGCTCGCCCTGGACAAGTCCGAGCAGGACGTAGAACTCGATCGGTCGGAGGGGTGTGGCGGCTGGTTGCTCTTTGCTCAATCTAGCGCTCGCGGTTCGATATGTGCGTTACGCATATATATGCGTAACGCATACATAGACGTCAAGTCGCCCGGCGAGGTTTCAATTTCTTCTGCCAAACCGCCGCGGGCGTCGGTGCGCCCTATGGGTGACTCTGTGTCTGTTGACTACAGATACCGGTATCTGTAATCTGCAGATACGCCGATGAAACGACGTTAACTCCTCTCACAGTACGAACCACGTGATGACCGACTCGATTCAAGCCCGATTGCCGCTCCGGCCGGCCGACTTCCAGATCTTGATGGTGCTCACGAGTGGTCCCATGCATGCGTACGGCATAAGCAAGGCGACCCCGAACAACGAGCCTGGTGGCGTGCGCCTTGAGATTGGATCGCTGTATCGGACGCTCAACCGTCTGCACTCAGATGGGATTCTGGAGGAGGCAGAGGTCACGGAACCCGGTCCCCAGAACCAGACTCGTCGTGCGTATGCCCTGACTGCGTTCGGGCGTGCCGTCGCCCGAGCGGAGGCCGAGCGACTGGAAGCAGTTGTCGCGATGGCGAGGGATCGGGCCATCTTGCCGGGTGGTCATTCATGAAGTCGATTCCGGCGCCGATTCGTCTAGGGATGCGGTTGTTGCCGCGGCGTTTCCATGCTCATTTCGAGGCAGACATGAGCGCCGTGTACGCGCAGCACTACGCGGAGGCCCGCGCGGGCGGGCTGTTGTGCTCGATCACCTTCACGGTTCGATCCAGTCTCGATCTCATCCGCACTGCGTTGGCCGAGAGGCGGCGCTCGTCTTTCCTTCGATCCGATGGTCCATCACCTTCCCCCCGTTCCGGAGACGGCCGCATGCGGACGTTCCTCTACGATTTCAGAAGCGCGCTCGGCGCAGCTTTCAAAAGGCCGCTCTTTACGGCGCTCGTCGTCGGTACTCTTGGAGTCGGCATTGGCGCGAACACGGCGATCTTCACCGTCGTCTACGGAGTGGTGCTGAGGCCGCTCCCGTTCGAGGAGCCTGAAGGCCTCGTACGAGTTCTCGGTGTTTTCGAGCCGGAGAGCGGTTTCGACTTCGCGCGATTCCCCTTGTCGCTCCCTGAATACATCGACTATCGGGCGCAGTCGCGCGAAATGGGCGACGTGGCTCTCTACTCGACTCGAGGAGCGAGCGTCACCGGCGACGGCGAGGTCGCCGAGAGAGTGATCGCTGGAGCCGTCACACCGAATCTCTTCGAGTTGCTCGGCGAGACCCCACTCATGGGGAGGTTGTTTGCGGAATCGGAAGGATTGCCGGATGCGGATGGCGTCGTTCTGCTCCGCCGGGGCTACTGGCACGCTCGATATGCGGGCGATCCGCAGATCCTGGGTCGTGAGATCACAATCGACGGTCGAAACCACACCGTTGTGGGGGTATTGCCGGATACGTTCGCGTTCCCGGATTCGCGGGTACAGCTATGGATTCCGCTGCGCGTGGATCCCGAAAACCCCGGCAATAGACAGTCGCACTTTGTCAACAGCGTCGGCCGATTGGCAGACGGTGCCACCATGGCGTCGGCGACCGCCGAGATCGAGTCGCTGATGGCTGCGTGGGCGGAGGAGTTTCCCGAGATTCACGTCGGGCACTACTTGTACCTGCGGCCACTCCAAGAGGACACGGTTCGCAACGCGCGCCCTGCGCTTCTGGTGCTTCTGGGAGCATCGGGGTTCGTGCTCTTGATCGTCTGCGCGAACGTTGCATCGATCATGCTGGCTCGTGGGGAGGGCCGAGGTCGCGAAATGGCCATTCGGCGTGCCGTGGGCGCAGGTCGAATTCGCCTGGCCCAACTGGTGCTTGGCGAGAGTCTGTTGCTGTCGGGATTGGGGTGCGCGCTAGGAATCAGCCTGGCCTGGAGCGGCGTTCGCCTGCTGACCTCCACACAGGCGGGGGCGATTCCGCGAGTGGACGAAGTCGGTATCGACCTGACCGTGCTCGGCTTCGCCGCCGTAACGACCATGTTGACGGCCGTGTTGTTCTCGCTGGTGCCCGCATGGCAGGCGTCCTCGGCGGCGCCTCGTCAACACCTCCTCGAAGGAGACCGGCGAGCCAGTGCGAGTTCGAGCCGGCTCCTCGCACGACGAGCACTCGTGACCGTCGAGGTCGCCCTGAGCTTCGCACTGGTGCTAGGCGCGGGCCTCATGATCCGCTCGTTCGGCGAGATAACTCGGATCGATCCGGGATTTGACCCGGAGGGCTTGCTCGTCGCTGGTGTGTCGCTGCCCGCTTCCAATTATCCAGAGGCCGGCGACGTCACGGCATTCACCCGCGAGCTCGAGCGTCGCGCCGCACAACTACCGGGTGTGGAGGGCGCGGCTCTTTCCGCTGCGGTGCCGATGTACTACACGGCCGGAAGCTGGGACTTCGAGATCGAGGGCAAGGAATACCGAGTCGACAACGAACTCGCGTACAACGGGAACTTTGCGCCGATCGCGCCTGGTTTCCTCGATCTGATCGGTACTCGTGTGCGTGCGGGACGGGCATTCACCGCGGCGGACACTGCAGAAGCGATGCACGTGACCCTCGTCAATGAGGAGTTGGTCGCTCGGTTCTTCGCCGGCGAGGACCCCGTGGGAGAGAGGATTCGTGTGCGATCCAGCGCGGAGGATCCACTTCCGTGGATGACCATCGTGGGTGTTGTGGAGAACATCCGGGCCGGGTCGCTGGGCCAGGCCCCATCGCCGACGTACTACTCACCGCTCGTTCAGGCGCCCGCTACGGCCGACTTCGTGCCGCGATTCACAGCCGTGGTGCTGAAGACCGAGGGCGACCCGGCAGCGTTGGTGCCCTCCCTGCGCACACTCGTCGGGGAATTGGACTCGACCTTGCCGCTAATTGCCGCGGAGCCGATGCAGCAGACGGTTGCGGATACCGTGGCCGACGATCGATTTACCACGCAGCTATTGACCGTCTTCGCCGCTGTCGCTCTGTTTCTGGGGGCGTCCGGGATCTACGGGGTGCTGGCGTATTCCATCGCTCAGAGGACGCGTGAGATTGGCATTCGCAAGGCTCTTGGGGCTCAACCGCGCCAGGTAGTCCAGATGGTGGTCCGTCAGGGAATGCTGCCGGTGCTCGGCGGCCTGGTGCTAGGGACGGTACTCTCCTTCGCGGTCGGGAGAGCACTATCAGGGCTCTTGCACGAGGTGAGTCCGCTAGACCCTTGGACATATGCCGGTGTGCTGCTGACCCTGGCCGGTGTCGCAGTGATGGCGTGCTGGGCGCCTGCGCGCAAGGCTGCTCGATTGGATCCGCAGGTGGCGCTGCGTTCGGATTGAGCTGACTCGAACAACGGCCCTAGCCCCCCGACACGGGGCCCGTGTCGGGGGCGTCTTTTTTTGTCCAGCGACGTGAAACCAACTGGATTCTCTGGCGTAATACCTACAGAAACCGATGTATTGGTTCTTGTAGGAGTTCGCTTTGGGAAAGAACGTCCGGATTACGCCCGCTTTCTTCTTCCTGTTGCTCACGCTGGTTGATGGCGACAAGCACGGCTATGCCATGGCCAAAGAGGTCGAGGATCGTTCCGACGGCTCCATCGAGCTGGGCCCGGGGTCGCTCTACTGGTCGCTATCGCGCCTGTGCGACGTTGGGTATATCGAGGAGACGCGTGCGCCCGAGGACAACTCCCGTGAGGGCCGGCGGCGTTATTACCGGCTGACCGACGTCGGCCGCGAGGTCCTGGAACGCGAAACCGAGACGCTTTCGCGCGTACTCAGCTTCGCCAAGGACAAGCAGGTCATCTGAGTCGTGGCTGAACCCGCAATCTTCCGCGCCTTGCTGGCGCTATATCCACCGCGCTTCCGGCGCGAATACGGCCAGGCCGTGCTCGATGCGATGCACGGACGCTGGCGCGAGCTGTATGCCGAAGGGCCGCGTCGCCTTCGTCTGCTCACCATTCTCTTTCGCGACGTTGTCTTTTCACTTCCACGCGCTTGGTGGACCCACGGCCTCGGCCGCCAGGGTCGGTTGGTTCGTCTCCCCGAGGGATCACGTCTGATGTCTACACTCGCTTCCGATATCCGTTACGCCGTGCGCCGTTTGATTCGGACGCCAGGCACCGCCGCGATTGCCGTGATCGCGATTGCTCTCGGCATCGGTCTCACGGCCACGATGTTCAGCATCGTCAATGGCACGATCATCCAGGGGCTGCCTTTCGAAGAGCCACACGAGTTGATGGTGATGTGGCGCTACCACGAAGACGAGCCGTCGGGCCGTCTGGTCGGCCGCTATGCCGACTACGAGGACATCCTGGAGCGCGAGACGACGTTCGAGGGCATCGCTGCGATCGACATGGGCGCTGCCTTCAACGTAAGCCCGCCCGGTTCGGATCCCGAACTCGTCCAGGGTGCGTACGTCACGGCGAACATGTTCACGGTTCTCGGTGAATCTCCATTCCTCGGCGCGTATTTCGACAAGAGCGCTGAAGAGGTGGGAGCGCCGAAGGTCTCGATGATTGGCCACCAATTCTGGCGCGAGCGTCTCGAGGCTGATCCGTCGGCCGTCGGTAGGACGATCCGCATCAACGGTGTGGAATCGCAGATCGTGGGCGTCATGCCCGAGGGCTTCGGGTTTCCGTTCAACCAGCAGGTCTGGCAGCCACTCCAGTTCGAGCCCGTTGCGAACCGAGGTGAGAGCCCCGCGCTGATGTTCCTCGGCCGGCTCGACGACGGCGTGTCGGTGCCGCAAGGCCAAGCGGATATTCACCGGATCATGGCTCAACTGGGCAAGGAGTTCCCGGACAGCAACGAGGGAATGGCGATGCTGTCGCAGCCCTACATAACGGAGGTTCTTCCGGCTCAGATCCCCGCGATGCTGTACACGATGTTGGCCGCCGTGTCGATGGTGCTGATCATCGCTTGCGCCAATGTCGCCAATCTGCTGCTCGCACGGGCGAGTCAGCGAACGCGCGAAGTGGCGATCAGCTCCGCGCTCGGGGCCCGTCGGAGTCGGGTGTTCTTCCAGCTGCTCTCGGAAGCGGCAATCATCGCTGCCGTCGGCGCCACGTTGGGGCTCGGGATCGCCAAGTTCGGAGCCGATCAGTTCAATGCAGCCTTGGCCGCGTTCCCGGGGGGGCCGCCATTCTGGTTCACGATTGGTCTGGATCCCACAGTGGTGGGTTTCGTCGTCCTGCTGACGATCGGAGCGTGCATGTTTTCGGGCGTGATTCCCGCCTTCAAGGCTTCGGGGACAAACCCTAACGACGTTCTGAAGGATTCGACGCGCGGCGGCTCAAGCATGCAGATCGGCCGACTGAGTCGGATGTTGGTGATGGTCGAGGTCGCGGCATCGTGCGCATTGCTGATCGCGGCGGGCCTTATGGTCAAGAGTGTGACCAACTCGCTCACTCAGGAATATGCGTTCGAGACGGGCGGGTTGTTTCTGACTGGTCTCGCACTCCCTGCGGACACATACCCGGACGCTGAGTCACGGCGCCAGTTCTACAACGAGCTCGGACCGGTGCTCCGAGCGATCCCGGGCGTCACCAAGGCGTCGATCGCCACCGACCCTCCCGTCGTGGGTTTCACCAACGGGCGCTTTGAGATCGAAGGCAACATCTACCAAGTCGACAGCGACTACCCAAGTGCCCGTGTGGTTACCGTCGATGAGGAGTACTTCGGCACGCTGGGTGCCTCGATGGTCTCCGGGCGGGATTTCACGTCAGCAGATACGGCGGACAGTGAGCCCGTTGCGATCGTCGACCAGAACTGGGCGGACTTGTACTTCCGAGGCGAGTCGCCGATAGGCAGGCGGATCGCGATTCGAGGCCTATCGCAGGTCGGAACGTCCGACCGGAATGACTCGATGTTCTTCACGATCGTGGGTCTGGCCCCGAGTCTCTATCTCGAGTCGCCGTTCGTGGGCCTGGCGGCAGAAGCGATCTACGTACCGATCCAGCAACGACCCACGACGGGATTGCTCCTGATCGCGAAAGTCGATGGGGATGACCCGCTCGAAATAACGCGCTCTGTGAAAGACGCGATTGCTCGCGTGGATCCGGATCTGCCGATTGCTAACTCGAACTCGATGGATGGATCGTTGGCGCAGTCCAACGCGTTCCTCAACATATTCGCCGCGCTCTTCGCGGTGTTTGGAGCCGCAGCTCTGTTCCTCGCCACGATCGGCCTGTATGGCGTCCTCTCGTTCTCCGTGGCGCAGAGGAAACAGGAGGTCGGCCTGCGGATGGCGCTGGGAGCGACGCCCCGCCATGTGTGGCGCTTGATCATCGGCCAAGGTTTCCGACAGATGGCTGTCGGCCTGGGGATCGGTCTCGGTCTTGCCGTACTGCTGGCCAACGGATTGGCGCCATTCTTTGTCGACGTGTCGCCGACGGACCCCGTCGTGATCGGTAGCATTCTGCTTGTTCTTTCTCTTGCAGGGCTCGCGGCCTGCTACTTCCCGGCGCGGCGCGCTGTGCGGGTTGACCCGCTCGACGCAATGCGCGCGGAGTAGGGCGCGAAGGCTTTGCCTTGCAAGACATCGCCGGCCGGCGCTAACGTCGGCCGGCGATGTCATTTTCAAGAAGCACTCAGTCGTTCGGCCGTGTCGTAGTTCTGCTCCTCGGTGCACTGGGCCTTGGCGCGTGCGCGAGCGGGCCTCCTCCCAGCACCGACGTCCAGCAGGGCGTCGCTGACTTCGAGTTGCCGCCGACCGGGCCGCCCGCGTTCGCTGCGGGCATGGGCCCACGGGTCGCTATCGATGAGGCGCACGGCAATTTCCACACAGTCGACGGGCGCTATCGGTCCTTCGCCGAGTTGCTGCGCCGCGACGGCTACACCGTGGACGGCTTCGCCTCGACCGTGTCGGCCGAGGTGCTGGCCGAACTCGATCTGCTCGTGATCTCGAACGCGCTGGCTGAGAGTCGGGTGCAGGACTGGATCCTGCCCAACGTCAGCGCGTTCACTCCCGACGAGATCGCGGCTCTGGAGAAATGGGTCGAGTCCGGCGGCAACCTGCTGCTGATCGCCGACCACATGCCCATGCCCGGGGCGGTGGCTGATCTAGCGGAAGCCTTCGGCCTCTACTTTCATGACGGCTTCGCCTACCTCGCAGAGGGTAGTGGGCGGATGAGTTTTCGTCGGGCGGAAGGGACGTTGGCCGAGCACGCGGTGACGTCAGGGACGGCCGAGCACCCGATCGACGTGGTGACCACTTTCACGGGCCAGGCGTTCCGCGTGGCCTCGGACGTCGACGCCACGCCGTTGCTCCTGATGCCGCACGGCTCCTACATCCTGCTGCCATCGGTGGCCTGGGAGTTCACCGAAGCCACACCGCGGATCCCGGCGGACGGCATGACACAGGGCACCTTGATTCGTCATGGTGGCGGCCGCGTGGCCGCCTTCGGTGAAGCGGCGGCATTCTCCGCACAAGTGCAGGTGCGCAATGGCGAGCGCTTCCCCATGGGGATGAACGATCCGGACGCGCCGCACAACGCGCGATTCCTACTGAACGTCATTGCCTGGTTGACCGAGAGTCGCTAGGGGCACGCGCAAGGCCGACCGACCTCGTTCGTGGTAAACACCATGGTTGCATTTCGAACTGGCTGACCGAGGGAACTCATGCAGGACGCGCTAGCTCAGACGTACTACGGCAATACGGTCTTGGAATGGGGCCTTGCCTTCGGCATCGCTCTGGGCGCCGTGCTCGCAGGCAAGATCCTCTACTGGGTCTTCGGCGGAGTGCTGCGCCGCGCAGCCTCGCGCACCGAGACCGACCTCGACGACATCGCGATTGAGCTGCTCAACGAGCCCGTGGTGCTTGGTGTCACCGCCGTGGGCCTGCAGCTCGCCTTTGGCACGTTGTCGCTTCCGGCGGGGGCCGACGTGTTCTTCGCGAACGCGTTCCGCGGTCTGCTCGTGGTTTCCATTGCCTGGCTGGTGGTGCGGATCTTCGACTCATTGGTGGTGCACTACCTGGCCCCGTTCGTCGAAGAGTCGGAGAGTGATCTCGACGACCAGCTGCTTCCGATCATCCGGCGTGGCGGCAAGACCGCGCTCTGGGCCATCGGCATCATCATGGCGCTCAACAACGCCGGCTACGACGTGGCCGCCCTGATCGCCGGTCTCGGGATTGGTGGCCTGGCGCTCGCCATGGCGGCACAGGACACCGTGAAGAACGTGTTCGGCGGTTTCACGATCTTCACCGATCAGCCGTTCAAGCTGAACGACCGCGTTCAAGTGAGTGGCTTCGACGGCAAGGTGGAAGAGATCGGCGTGCGCAGCACGCGATTGCGTACGCTCGAAGGTCGGATGGTCACCATCCCGAACGCGGACATGGCCAACTCGCCGATTGAAAACATCACGAGCGAGCCCTACCGCAAGGTTGTGATGACCCTCGGTCTGACCTACGACACGCCGCCGGACGGAATGCAGCAGGCGATGGATATTCTGGCTTCGATCGAAGCGGCTCAGGGCGAGAACACCGTGGAGGAGCCGGTCATCGGATTCGCTGGTTTCGGTGACTTCTCGATGAACCTGCTGTTCATCTACTACATCGCACCGGAGGCCGACATCGTCGGCACACAGACCGCGGTGAATATGGCGATCTTGAGTCAGTTCAACGAGGCCGGGCTTTCGATGGCGTTCCCGACACAGACGATCGAACTCGCCGGGACTCCTCCGACGGCTTAGCGGACCGCCTCGAACGCGGGCTCGATTACCAGATCGGCGTACGAGCCGACGGCTTCTCCCGAGATGCGGTCGTGCGTCTGCACGACCAAGAAGTAGGCGCCGCTCGGCAAGCTGGGCGAGAGCGACAGCCGCAGCAGCATGCGCAAGTTGCTCGTGGTCTCATCGAAGGTCGAGGCCAGAGGGCGGAAGTCGCTCAGCACGAAACGGTTGCCGTCGGCGTCCTGCAGCCAGGTCTCCGCAAGGATGTCCGTGTCGCCGGTGAACGGGTGCCTGCTCGGGTTCTGGACGGTCACGTAGACGTCGATGTCCGCGCCGGCCACGGAAGCGGGGTGGATAGCCGGTACCAGCTCCTGCGCGCCGACCACGAACGGGTAGTCGAGCGGCAGGTGCATCCGGTGCGATGGCGGGTTCGCCGGGTCGACTCCCTGGATGACGCGGCCGTTGCTGGCAGGCGTCACGACGAGCGGAGTCGAGATGTTCATGCCGTCGGGGTCCGACGCCGGAATCTCGACGCGCAGACTGCGAGATGCCAGGCGACTCACACTGCCCTCCCGCACGAGGACCTTTACGAAGTAGGCGCCGGGCTCCACCACCAGAATGTTCTGGTACCGCAGTGGGATGCTCACACGCTCGAGCTGCGCACCGACTTCGTCCAGGTTGATGTGAGTGCGGAAGTAGTCGGCGACTTCACCGTTCGGGCGGAGAGCGAGGCCGAGGACCTCAAGATCCAGTGAGTCATCGCCACGCTCTTCGACCAGGTCGCGGAGTTGCTGCGCCGGGATCTCGCCCGCGACGGCAACGCGACCATAGCCGTTGCGCCGGTCGGTGCGGATCGCCATCACGTCGAGAGCCATGGAGCGAGCGTCGTTGCCAATTTCCAGGGCGTCGGCGATCTGCAGCTGGCGGGTGGCTACCGAATGCTCTTGCCAGTCGGGGACGGAGAGCCGCGCCGGAGCCCACGCCACCGATACGCCCGCTCGCTGCGGCACCACGCGAAGATCTACGGCTTCACGGTCGGATGGCGCGAGCGGGAAGGAGAGAACGTAGTACGAGCGCGTAGCCTCTTCCATTGCGTTCAGTCCGCGTCGCAACTGGTGCCGGAAGTAGACCGAGAAGCCCCCAGTCTCACCGGCGGCATAGTTGAGGTAGGAACGGTCGCCAAGCACCCGGAAGTTCCCACCTCCGCCTTGCGGTGTCATCTCCCTAATATCGTGGACGCCGGAATCGGGCATCGCCGCTGGCATGAAGGAGTGGATGACCACATCGGACCGCCGCGCCGACTCCATGGCGATCATCATGTCTTGCAGGAGGGCCGAGCCATCCTCCAAACCCGTCATCAGTGCGTCAGGAATTCCCTGGGAGAAGTACACGATGTGTTTGCGCCCCTGGATCGGCGCGACCTCCTCTGCCAGGCGCTCGAGCGCCATGATCACGCGACCGCCCTCCAGTGCTTGCCGGGTGGAGGCGAGTTCGGCGGCAATGCTGGCATCGCTGCCGCCGGCGTCGCCCAGCGGACTGTTGGCGAGAATGAGTGCGAGCCCCTGCAGGTCGAGCGCCGCGTTGTCCTGCTCGATCGCCTCGCTAGATCGCCCCACGTTCAGGCGTTCGACGGCGGCGAGGATCTGGTCGCGGTCGGAGGTGAACGGCACGTGGTACTGCAGTCCGCGGAAGGCGCTGTAGGTCGCCATACCCACGAGGTCGCCGCCCTGGGCAACGTCTTTGAGAAAGGACTCGGCGGCGCCACGCGCGTAGCCGAGACCGCGGCGACTCATGAACCCGAGGTCGAAGAACAGCAGGAAGCGTCGCCGTGCCGCGGAGGGGAGTTCGGCGCCCGTTGTGGGCCTGAGCGTGGTGCTCTGCAGCCCGTCAACCGGAGGCGGAGGGGCCTCATGGGCCAAAGCGTCCGCCGAGATGCCCAGCTCCGAGGCGTCCACCTCGTACAGGTCGAGAATCTGGCGCGGCTGGCCTCCGATCAGCAGCTGGAGGTCCTCTTTCTGGAGTCCGGTAACCGGGTTGCCTTCGGCGTCAACGATCCCCACCTGGATGCGCAGCACCTCGGTTGAGGTTCCGAACTGCGCCTGTGGAGTGGCCGATGCTGTTGCCAGTTGCATCAGCGCCAAGACGACACCTAGGCAAGCGACGCGCCTGGGGTACTGCAAGTTGCTGCTCCTCGAGAGGGCAGGGGACATGCAGCAAGTAGAACAGATCTCCAGGCGGGCTGCGAGGACCGCCCCGGCCTACTTTGTGAGGCGGAATGTCACCGTTGCTGTAAGCACAATCTCGACGGGCCGGCCGTCGACCATGGTCGGGGCATACTTCCACTGCCGCACCGCATCAAGGGCTGATTCCGTGAGACCGAGGCCACAGGGGCGGAGCACCTCCAGGTCGACCACGTTCCCTTCCCGGTCGATGCGCGCCTCCATGATTACCACGCACTCCAGACGTGCACGTTTTGCGAGCTCGGGGTACTCCGGGAGCACGCGTTCGATCAGTTCCGGGCGCTGCACGTTGGGGCCGACGCGGTACACGCTCTGTTCCTGAGGTGGCGGGCCCGCGGGCCCTGCCATCGTGAATTCGACGTCAGCGACTTCCGGAGCCGTCGTCTCGTAGACGTACTCCTCGTCCACGTACGGTTCGGGCTCGTCCGGCGTCTGGTCTGGAATCGGTACCGGGTTCACGCGCCGCTTCACCACGCGTCGCTCCGGCGTTTCGGGAGGCGGTGGCGGCGGGCGATAGATCTTCACCACGGTGTACTCCTCCTCCGGCGTAGCCTCGAGTCCTCCGGGCCCGATCGGGATCACAGCGGTGAATGCGATGAAGTGGATCACCAGAGCTGCCAACCACGCCGTGCGTAGGGGTCGGTTGTCTTCTTCGTACATCGCTTTCCTCCCGTTGATGAACTCGGGCGAGTAGGCGCGCGACTGCAGCGCCGCGCGAAGTATCGAGATCGACTCGGTGGCCAATGCCGCGACGAGCGCCAGATGGCCTTCGCAGCGAGCGTCGGCAACACGCCGCGAGGCTGTGGTGACCAGATCGTCGCCCCATTCGCGACGGAGCCATCCCGGCAGCAGTCGAGCCAGCATGCGGAACAACGTGGCGGCCCAGTTGACGCCGGGCGCGGGAGGCATAGGGGTGCCCATGTCAGTTCACGCCTCCATCGCGCCCAGCGCACCGGGTCGGAGCAGGTTGCGCTCTCCCGCAACCTGCTCCAGCTCGGCCAGGCGGCTAGCCTCGGCAATCGCCACCTCGCGGCCGAAGTCGGTGAGCTCGTAGTAGCGCCGCCGCCGGTCGGTGCGCCCGGCCGGCGGCTGGCACTGTTCGATCAGTCCCTGATCCGCCAGTTTCGCCATCGACAGATAGAGCGAGCCGGTGCCAACACGCGTTCGCCCGCGCGTGCGGTCTTCAACTTCCTTGGCGATGCCGTAGCCGTGGTTGGTGCCAGCGGCGAGCACCAGCAGCACCTGGAAGGCCATTCCAGCGAGCGGAAGCTGTTCAGCAACTTCGGGCGTAAGCGTCATCAGGCCGGCTCCTTAAATAGCGCTAAGTCGTATATAGCTAACTTAGCGCTATTAGAGAGCGCGTGTCTATGACAACCGGCGATCCGCTAGCCGGAACGGAGCGCGATCATGGGGTCGACGCCGGCGGCCCGCCGTGCCGGAACCAGCGCTGCCAGCGCGGCGACGCTCATCAACACGGCTGCAACGAGCAGGAAGGCCAGCGGCTGGGCGGAACTCACGCCGTAGAGCATCGACGACATGACGCGACCGACAACCAGCGCTGCAGCCACGCCGATCGCCACTCCGGCGGCCGCGACGCGAGTGGCCTCGGCGACGATCATTTGCAACAGCTGGTTCGAGCCCGCTCCAAGAGCACGTCGCAGGCCGAGTTCCCGGGTTCGTTGCCCGACCGAGTAAGACATCACCCCGTACACGCCTAGAGCTGCCATGAATACGGCGAGGAGCCCGAAGATACCGAGGAGAGTCAACGTGAGTCGGTGCGAGGAGGTGCCTTGCGCAACCACATCTTCCATTCGACGCACGTTGAACACCGGCTGTTCGGGGTCCACACGCCACACCGCTTCCTTGGCGGCCTGGGCAAGAGCGCCGATGTCTCCACGGCTGCGAAGTACAACACTCATCATGTCGTCGGCGGACTGGCCCGTGTGCAGATAGAACATCGGCCGCGGCCGCTCAGACAATCCGGCGTTCCGCACCGCACCGACCACCCCGATGATCTCGAAGATTCCACCCCACGCTGTGAAACGTTCACCCACGGCGCCCTGTGGAAAGAAGGCATCGGCGAACTCGGTGTCCACCAGGGCCACGGCACGAACGTCCTGATTGTCGATCGCCTCGAACATGCGGCCGCGCACAAGAGGTACGCCCAGGGACTGGAAGTAGCCGGCATCGGCGAGGTTGTAATCCACGCTGATGCCCTCGTCGCCGGCAGCGAGATTGTCGTCCAACCGACGGAACTCGATCATTCTCATCGTGTTGTCGAGCGGCAGCACCTCGCTGAGTCCTGCTGTCTCCACGCCAGGTATCGCTCTGAGCTCGCGCATCATGAGTTTGTAGAAGTCGGCGCGTTCGGAATTGGTCTCGTAGCGAGAGTCTGTAGGTAGTTCGAGCTGCAGCGTGAGCAGGTTGGCCGCACGGAACCCCGGATCGACCTGACTCAGGTTCCAGAAGGTCTCGATCATCAGGAACGCGCCGGTCACGAGCACCACTGACATCGCGATCTCCCCGGCGACCAGGATGCGGCGCGCTGCGGATGCGCGTTTGGATGCCGTGTTGCCACGATCGCCCCCGCGCAAAACATCGGATAGTTCGATCAGTGAGGTGTGCCACGCCGGCACGAGCCCGAAGATCAGGCCGGTAGCCAAAGCTGCGATAGCCGAGAAGGCCATGACAATCGGGGCGACGGTCAACTGTGGGACCAGCACGGTGGTGCCACCGTTTGGCAACGGGATCTCCGCGGGCACGATGAGCCGCAGGGCTTCGACGCCCGCGTAGCCCAGCGCGAGTCCGGCGATTCCACCTCCGGCGGCCAGGAGTAGGCTCTCCGTGAGGAGCTGGCGCAGAAGGCGCGCCCGCGACGCTCCGGTCGCGGCGCGCACGGCGATCTCGCGCTGACGATCACTCGCTCGGGCCAACATGAGGTTGGCCACGTTTGCGCACGCGATCAACAGCACGAATCCCACCGCGCCGAAGAGAACTAGCAGGGCCGGCCGGAGGAAACCGCTCGCCTCTTCCTCGGCCATTGCCATGTATGTCCCCCAGCCCTGCATTTCCGGATGCTCGGCCGCCAGTTGCTTGCTCAGGGCGCGCATCTCCGCCCGAGCTTGCTCCAGAGTGACGTCCGGGCGGAGCCGAGCCAGCACGCCGTACTCCCGGCGCGCCCGATTCTGGCTGCGCAGTTCGTCCTCGTCCCACGGCACGAACAAGTCGCTCTTGAGCGGATACCAGAAATGGCGCGGCAACACACCCACAAGCGTAAGCGGGAGGTGGTCGCCCTGGAACTCGTCGCCGATCGCCTTTGGGTTGCCGCCATAGGCGCGTTGCCAGAACCCATCGGTCGCCACTACGGACGCGACACGGCCGCCAGAGCCTTCCGCGGGGAGGAATCCGCGGCCGTGGGCGGCGTCTACGCCGAGGAGATCGAAGAAGTTCACGGTTACCCGCATCGCGGGAACCTGCTCAGGTTCGGACAGATCGGTGACCGTGGTAGACCCCGCCTGGAATAGCACCATTTCTTCGAAGGACTCGGCGCGCTCGCGCCAGTCGAGGAAGGTCGCACCAGAAGGCCCGGTGCGTTCCACACCGACGGTATCGTTCGATTCCCAGATCACCACGAGACGGTCGGCGCCGGGGTAGGGCAGACCGCGCAGCAACACCGTGTTGACGACCGAGAAGATCGCAGTGTTGGCCCCGATGCCAAGCGCCAAGGAGGCAACTGCCACCGCTGTGAAGGCCGGACTCTTGGCGAGACTGCGACACGCGAACCGTACGTCCTGAAAGAAGCTGTCCATTTGTTTCCCCGGGCCGGGGACATCCTTCAGCCAGGCCGGAATCGCGCCGAACAGCGTGCCGAACAAAGTCGTCACCGCTTAGACGTAGGCATGTCCCGCGCCGGCGTTGGCGGCGATTCGTTGCGTTTCCCGCACATACAGCGTCGCCATATCTGCGGCGAGCAGAGTGCGGAACTTACGCGGATAGAGCATGCAGGCGAAACGCAGAGCGCGCTCCAGCCACGCCATCCTGCCCGACATGTTCCGTGCTCCGGTCAGTTCCCGGCCGTGCCGCTCAGCGCCAGGGAAGCTAGCGCCTGCAGTCGGCGGGCTTCCTTGTCGACGGCGCGGCCGCCAAAGGATGTCAGTCGATAGATCTGACGGGGTCGACCCGGACCACTGGCGTCATTGCCGCTGATCTCGAGCCAGCCCTCATCGAGGCCGCTCTTCAGGCTGCGGTAGAACGCCGCAAGCGAGGGAACCTCGCCACCGGCGTCACGCAGCCCGTCGAGGATGTCGGATGCCTGCTGGTCGCTCGATCGCAGCGCCAGCAACACCCGATACATCGTTTCGTTCAAAGGAAACCTCCGGAAGGTTTTTCTCGTCTCGGAGAATATTAAATCTCATGTGTGAGAAAAACAAGCCAGACGTGATTTGGGTCGTTTGGCGAGTGGTGTCCCGCGGTCTGGACGCCGGGGCAATCGCCGACGACGGACCTGCGGCTCTACTGTGGCGGCGACCCTTCGCGAATCGCTTCGACGCGCCAGGAGAACTCTTGTGCGACTTCCTGGCTCCAACCGGTCTTCTCGAAAACGATTCTGCCCTCGGTGTCGAGGAACCATGTCGTCGGAAACGCGTTGATTCCGGCACCGCCCACGTATCCGTCGTCACGTAGCACTGGGAACGTGAACTCTCTGCCTGTCATCCACTCGATGACCTCTTCAATGTCCGAGTCGTTGTTGATCGTAAGAATCACGACGTCGGGGTCATCCGCGTAGCGTCGATGTAGCGCTTCGACATCTTCCATCTCCGCAAGACACCAGTAGCACCAGAGACCCCAGTAGTTGATGACGACTATGCGACCTCGCAGATTGTCGAGATCGATCGTCCCGCCTTTGAGTGTGGCCAACTCAAAGGATGGGGCGGCGCGCAACTCCTCGAGCTTCGAGCCTAGTATTTCTTCGTGGCGCGACTCGGCGTCCGCGGCGGCGATGGTTTCCAGATACTGATCGAACCCTTGCAGCGAGCCGCGGTCGCGCTCGTAGAGTCGCTCCAGGGCCGCCTGGTTCGGGTTCGCAGCGAGTGTGTCGACGTTCATGCCTTGTACGTAGAAACGCTCCGCCGAAGGCCGGTCGCCGTTGTACTCGTAGAGTTCCCCGAGATGGTGGAGATTCAGCCACGAGGCAGGGTTCAACTCGTAGGAGGCAAGGAGTTCCGCTTCGGCTTCTTCAATCCGATCCGATTGGAAGAAGACCCACCCCAGCGCGTCGCGCATCAGCGCTCTGAGAAAGTCTGCTGAGCGGTCGCGCTCGGCCTGAGTCGGGTACAACCCGCGCCACCGTTCAAGGTACGCGTCCACTGATTCAAGGCCCTCGCGCGCAATCGCCTCCGCGCGGTCATAGAAGCGGGTCCGCTCAGCGAGCGCGATCGCGGCTGCGGGAAACGTGATGTGAGGATTCATCAGCTCGTGCTCCACCATCCCGTCCACAACATCTGAGTAGTTCCTTATCCGACGGAGGTATTCCCAGCTCTGAAACCTGAAAGAGGTTCTGATACGCATCGCCGATGAACACGGGTCGGTGGAAGCTTGGACGACTCAGGAAGGCGTTGAGAGCCTCTCGATAGCGGCGCAGAGTCTCAAGGTGGGTGTCCGATATCGGCTGGTCCGGGGACAGGCCTGCGCTGCGAAGCTGCCGTCCGAGCGCGCGATATCTCCCAACAAGGACACCCTCGGCTTCGCGGGAGTCCGGATATTCGCTGAGAATCTCTTCCGCAAACGGTTCGACATGGTCCGAGGCCGCGGTCCCATCGAGCTCCCGCCAGGCGCTGTACAGCGCGGCCGGGGCTCGTTCATGCATCGCAATCAGCTGTTCCGCGTCCTCGAGAATGACGGCCAGTTTCTGGTCCGCGGTGAGATCGTCACGTCGGCGGTTGCCACTCCAAACGGCTTGGCGGACTGAAATCGACCGGGGCGCGAGGCGTTCGGCACGGGCGAATAGCTCCACAGCCACCGTCGGTTCTCCGGCCCGTTGAAGCATCTCTGCGGCGCCGACGATCACATCGACTTCGTCACGCCCGAGATCTATCGCGGATCGCGCGGTTGCGATCGCGCGCTCGAGGTACGAGGGATCGTTCCTTGAGATCGCGAATTCAGCGCTTGCCTGGATCTGAAGTAGCCCAGGAACAGGCCCGCTCTCGGCCGCTGCCTTCTCGATGATAGTGATCGCCTCGTCGGGACGCCCGCTGAAGAGCATGGCACGGGAGTGCAAACGGACGACGTCCGGGTGCGTGCCGAGCGCGTCCATGGCGCGAGCGGAGCTGTTGACCGCGCCCGAGCGTAGGTCAAGAGCTTCGAGTTCCGTCGCGGCGAGCGCGAACCACGCCCACCCTTGTTCCGGGAAGGAGTCGACGAACGCGCGGGCCGCTTTGAGGCTTTCCGCCTCGCGGCCCGCCCGTGCGCCTGCCGTGATCCACCAGGCCCTCAACTGGGCGGAATCGGGGAACTGGTGGAGCGACTTCTCTCCAATCCGATAGGCGGTATGCGGATCGAGAGCGCGAACGAGAGTTCGCACCTCGTCGGCCGCCTCCTGCGCGCTGTTCTGCGCTGCAACGGTTCCTGGGGCCAGAAGACTCAAGGCAAGGACTGCAGCGGCAGCACGTCGGTACACGATCGGACTCTCCAGCGGGGATGTCAGGAGTCGCGCGGTATCCGTCCGGCGATATGACTGTTAGAACCGTGGAGTGTCGAGGTTTACGACGGCCGGGAGAGTTCGTGCACGAAAATCCGCGCCTCGCCAGCCTCCGATTCACCAATGAAGTAGACGCGGTTGCCGCGCACTAGCCGAGGAGATCTGTCGTATGACAAAAGGAGGCTCCCGAGCCAAACACCGTCCGGAGCATAGATGTCCCACGTGTTGCTCGCGGCGAGTTCGAGATCGGGAAGTTCATCGCGAAAGTGCCAGATCCACTCGTCGAATCCACCCTGGCGCGCTGCCCAGACGTGGCCCAGTTCGTCGATCAATATGGTCCGGTAGGCGGGGTAGGAGCTCGCGTAGTGCCACGAGTCGACGATCTCTACTGGCGGCCGCGGAGATCGACGGCGTTCGTGCCAGCTGAGTGCGGCTCGCCTGTAGGTCGCGATGTCATCGTCCGTTATCGGCTCGGGCTGGATGACGAGCCGCATACGTACCTCCAGCCGACCCGTCGTGTCGTAGCGCGTGATCGTGTAGTCCTCGCCGTCCGTGAAGTACACATTCGCGCCCCGAGCTACCGCAGAGCCGAACGAAGCGCCTTTCAGGTTTTCGAAGGCCCCATTCCACTCCAACTGCCGCACGCGGCTCAGGTGGGTGACGTCGGGACTCCCGGGCGCGATGCTCAGGATGTCCGCCTCCACCCAGGAAATTTCGGCCCTCGGCGTGCCCCAAGCCCACTGCGCGTTTGTAAGGACGAGATCTCCTCCGCCGAGCCGTCCGGCAAGATCGGTCATGCCTTCGCCGGCGTGCTGGAGCGAATGTTCTACGAGGCAGTCACCAGCAGAATCGAATACGGCAACCTTGCGTGTGCGCCAGTCAGGCACGGCGACCGAACCGTCGTCGGCGACGTAGGGGACTCCGATCTCGTTGAACTCGCACGGCCCGTCGCCTGGCCGCCCGAACGCGCGAATGAACCTGCCCCGGTCGTCGAAAACGCGCAGTTGCTTGGAACCGTCGGCGACGAGGGTTTCGCTGCTCGGCAATGCGGCCACGCCACGCGGCCTGGTGAGCATCTCGCCCGCCGCACCTTCATCAACACCGATCTCGAGGAGTGGCGTATGCGAGATACGCCACTCCTTGCCCGCGGGCCAAGCAGGCTCGTGATTCGTTACCGTGCGCACTCCGTCGATCAGTTCGATGGTCGGCTCGCGCGGCAACACCGCACTCCCGGAGCATGCCGACGCCAGCAAGACGCATCCGGCGAGTGGTTTGCGCATCGCGAACTCCAATCTTCGAGTATCTGCCTCGAAGTCTAGAACCCTTCGGCGTGTCGTTTGCCGACGCTCTAAGTTCGGAGGGCGCGGGCCGGGTCGACCTGGGCGGCGCGTCGGGCGGGGAGCCAGGCTGCGACGAGGCCGGCTGCCAACATCACAAGGCCGGCCGTTGCGATGACTCCGATGTCGTTGGGCCCGACCTCGAAGAGCATGTTGGAGACCGTTCCCGTGAAGAAGCGCGAGCCGATGATCGCGATGATGACCCCCACTGCGGCCACGCCTAGGCTCTGCGTCAGCACGCTACGTTGCACGCGGCCGGCTTCTGCGCCGAGGGCGAGACGAATGCCGATCTCGGCCCGTCGTTGGCCGATCGAATAGGCAAATACGCCGTAGGTGCCGACGACCGCCAGCAGGAGCGCGGTGGCGCCGAAGGCCACCAGCATCGTTAGCGAGAATCTCGTGCCTGCGGCTGAGGTGGTCATGCGTTGCTGCATGGTCTGCAGGTCGTAGATCGACTGATTCGGGCTGAGCTCCTGCACCGCGGCACGCACGGCTGCCGCGAGCTGCGTCGGATCGCCGGCGGCACGAAGGACGAATCCGCGTGTGCTGCTCCAAGGATCCTCACGATACGGAACGAACATGTGGGGCAGGGCCTCGTCGTCGTAGCCATGCCACTTGGTGTCCTCGACAACGCCGATCACTCGATAGAGCGTTTCGCCGCCGGCTCTGAATCGCTGCCCGACTGCGTCACCGGCGGGCCAGAATCGATCGGCCATCGTCTGGTCGACGATCACCACCTCGGTGTTGGACATATCGGCGTTGTTGAAGTCGCGACCCGCGACCAGCTCTGCGCCCAGCGTGCCGAAGAACCCGGCTGACGCCGCCCGATACTGCACGATGTCGACGACGCCTTCCGGATTGTCGCGACCTTCGATGTCGATCCCTTGCCCGGCTTCGTTGTCCGAGAATGGCAGGAAGTTGATTTCGCCGGCGGAGCTCACTCCAGGCAGTGCGGCGAGCCGTTGTTCGAGGGCAGCAACGAAATCATGCCCCTCATCCCTCGTACCAAAGCTGTAGCGCGGGATCGTGTAGAAGGTCAGCAGGCCTTCGGCCTGGAAGCCTGGGTCGACGCTCACCAGACTCGAATAGCTCTTCACGACGAGCCCCGAGCCAATCGCCAGCAGGCCAGCCATGGCGATCTGCGCTACCGCGAGACCGCGGAGCAGGTGCATGCGCTGTTTCCCCGCGTGTCCGACGACGCCAGCTACGAGTTCATCGCGTGCGCTGGTACGTGCCATGCCAAGCCCGGGTAGAAGTCCGAAGATCACCGCGGTCGCGGCACTGACTGCGAACGCGAAAACCAGGACTCGACCGTCGAGTCCGACCAGGTCGTGGCGGGGCAGGTAGTTCGGCAGCATTGGTGCCGCGGCCGCCAGAGCGAACGCGGCCAGGACAGCTCCACCTAGCCCGCCCATTGCGGACAGAAGCAAGCTTTCCACGAGTGTGAGGCGGATCAGGCGTGCCTTGCTTGCGCCGAGGGCCTTGCGGACCGCAACTTCGCGGCGGCGCGACGTGGCATAGGCCAGCATGAGGTTCGCCACGTTGATGCACCCGACGAGGAGGACAAGGGCTGCCGCGCCAAGAAAGAGAGTCAGTCGCGTTTCGAGACCCCCTGCTACGACTTCGTGGAGCGGCACCGCCGCGAGGTAGTGGCTGCTCGTCTCTTCCGGGTACGTAGTGCGCAGCCATTCCCCGAATTCATCAGCCTCCGCGGTCGCCTCTGCGAGCGAGCCTCCCTCAGCCAGCCGACCGATGCCCAGCAGGAAGAATGCACTGCGTTCCTCGCTATCGAGCCCGAGCGGGAGCACGAGTTGAGGAGCGACATCCCAGCCAAGCGTGAGTCGCGTGTCATCAAAGGAGGGCGGCAGAACCCCGACGATCACGTGTTCCGTCGTGTCGACGCGCACGGTCCGGCCGAGAACCCCGGGCGCGCTATCGAAGCGCGTGCGCCACATCGTGTCGCTGATCATGGCCACGTCAGGACCGTCGGAGCGATGTTCGTCCAGAGAGAATCCGCGCCCCAGCTGTGGAGCGATCCCCAGTAGCTCCAGATATTGGTCGGAAATCAGCAACGAAAGAGTGCGCTCCGGTTCGCCTGTTCCGGAAACGTTGAACGTTCGACCTCGGTATAGCGCGATCGACTCGAACACTCGAGTGCGCTCGCGCCAGTCGAGTGTGTTCGGCAGCGACAGTTGTCCTCGGGTGACGCCGTACTGCGGGCTCACGCCGAACAGGCGCACGATGCCCTCGGGTTCATCGAACGGCAGCGGCCGCAGAACAGTGGCGTCGATGACGCTGTACATCGCCGTCGTGGCGCCGACACCAAGGGCAAGCGTGACCACGATGATGGCAACGAAGGCAGGCCGCGCTCGCAGAGCGCGCCAGGCGTGTCGGAGATCCTGGAGTAGCGATTCCATGAGGTTGTTCTCGGGCGGGGAGTGCGCGTCGGGTTCGAGTTCGAAGAGATCTTCGAGCCGGACGCCCAGTCCCTCTTGCAACTTGCGGCGCGTCGTCTCCTCGGGATACGGACGCTGACCATTGACCAACATGGACAGGTGCGACTTGCTCAATCCCAGGATCTGCGCCCAGCGATTCTGGCTGATCCTGCGCCTGGCAAGTTCGCGTTGAAGTCTGTCGGCTCGAAGTCGATACCGCATTGCAATCAGGTTGTGGACGTCGAGATCCAGAGTGGCGCACCTGCGACGACCTGGCTATGGCCACCACGCGAGAAGTGTTCACGCTAACCGTTCACACCCTCGCAGCCAAGGATTCCAGCCTGCATGGCCTTGTGATGGAGGGTGTGCAACGTATATAACGATAACCGTTGTAACGGTTGTCGTTGCAACGATTGACGTTATAAACGAGTCCAGGAGTCCGAGGTGTCGGAAGATCTCTTGCCGCTAACGCCCGCCGTGTTCCACACCCTGCTGACATTGGCAGACGGCCCCGGCCATGGATACGCCATTGCCCAGGCCGTTGAGGCGCGGACAGAGAACCGCGTGCGCATGGGCCCCGGAACGCTGTACGGCACGCTGGCGCGGCTCGTGGAACTGGAGCTCATTCGCGAGGACACCGCGGACGGCCAGGGGCGACGCCGCGTCTACCGCCTCACGATGGCCGGTGAGAGCCTGTTGCGTCGTGAGGCCGAACGTATGGCGGCCGATGTTGAGATGCTGCGGGCCAAGGCCCTGCTGCAGTGAACGGGCGCGATGGCGGGATCGTCGAGTCGGCCTACCGGCTGGTTCTGTATCTCTACCCGCGTTCATTCAGACGCCGCAACGGCGACGCGATGATCGAGTCGTTGCGCGATCGTCTGGCTGACCCGCGCTATCGAGGCTGCAATCGACTTCGGTTGCTTGGGCTCCTGATCGAAGACACCTGGAGCGCGGTGTGGCGTGAACGCCGCGGCGCACAGGGGAGCGGCCGAGGGGGTTGGCGTGAAGACGTCCGTTTCGGGCTCAAACTGCTCTACCGAGACAAGGTCACCACCGGAGTGGCAACCGTTGCGCTCGCGCTCGGCACAGGCCTGAGCACGGTCGCCTTCGCCGTGGTGTACGGCACGGTTCTTCGCGGGCTCCCGTTTGATCACGCCGAACAGCTGGTTCACTTCGAACGCGCGAACCGCGCCGAAGGGTTCGACTCACTTGCCGTTACCCCCCCATGACTTCGTGGCATGGCGCGAGGGGCAGACGACGTTCGTCGATCTGGCGGCATATGTCGAAGCGCTCTTTCTGCTCGAGAGCGCCGATGGATTCCCGCGCGAGCACTGGGGCGTGGCGATTACACCGCAGGCATTTGATCTTCTGGGTGTCGAAGCCCTGCACGGGCGTACGTTCGTTGCTGATGAGGCGCTCGCCGGGGCCGTGGAAGTTGTTCTCCTCGGGCATCGCCTCTGGCAGGCTGAGTTTGGCAGCGATCCGGCGATCGTTGGTTCGGAGGTTCAGATCAACGGGCTCCCAACCACGGTGGTCGGCATCATGCCGCCAGAGTTCGGTTTTCCATTGGTCGAACAGCTATGGCGTCCTCTGCGTGTGGACCTGGCCGAACACGAGCGTGGCGGAGGGCGGCTGGATGCCTTCGGACGTCTCCGGTCGGGCGTGTCGATTCAGCAGGCTCGGGCCGATATCGGGGCCGTGGGAGCGTCGCTGGCCGCAGAGTTCCCGGAGACCAATGAGGGAGTTGAACCGCGCCTTGGGAGTTTCGTCGAGGAGTATGTGGGCGAGGAGTTCACCGCCCGGGTCTGGGCGATGTTGTTGGCCGCCGTGATGGTGCTCGCGCTGTCCTGTCTCAACATCACCAGTCTGTTGGTTGCCAGGGCGAGCTCGCGCGGTGCGGAGTTGGCCGTTCGCGTAGCGCTCGGAGCCGGGCGCATCCGCATCGCTCGGCAGCTCCTCGTGGAAACCGTGCTGCTGACCGCTGCGGGCGGGATCGCTGGGCTAGCGTTGGCAGCACTGGGTTTGCGCCTCATCGCTCGCTTCTGGGCGGGGACGACCATCTTCCAGCTGCCGCATGGGCCGGACGCGCCATCGTGGTGGGCGTTCCAGGTCGACTCGACCGTCGTCCTGTTCTGCGGCGCCGTGACCCTGGTGTCAGCTCTGCTCGCGGGTCTCGCCCCCCTCTGGCACCTCCGGCGTGCGGATCTCCACGGCGTGCTCAGGAGTCAACGCGGAGCCGCGAGCAGTCCAGCCTCGCGGCGCTGGGCCAACTGGGTAGTCGTCGGCGAGATGGCCTTGTGCACCGCGCTGGTCATCAGCGCCGGACTCGTGGTCCGTAGCTACAGCAATCTCGATGGAGTGGCGCAGTCGCTCGACTTCGCCGGCCTTCAGGCGGCGCGTGTGAGTCTGCCCACCACGACGATCTTCGACGGATCCGGCGGTGTCGTGCCTACCCAGCATCGCTACGACGATCTCGAGTCGCGGTTGGGGCTATGGGATGCGCTGTCGACCGCACTCGATGCGAGTCCCGACGTTGCGGCGCACACGCTCGGGAGCGCACTGCCGGTCAGCGGGTCGCATCGCACCCGATTCACGCTCGTCGAGACCGACGCGGATGCCGACATACCCACAGCGCGTTACGCAACAGTCGCGGACAACTACTTCGACGTGCTGGGCGCTGCGGCGCTGTCGGGTCGCATCTTTGGTCAACGGGACCAGGATCTGGTTGCTGTGGTCAACGCGCCGTTCGCCGCACGGTATTTCCCGAGCGGCGCGCTGAACCAGCGGCTCCGGCTCGGGCGACCAGGCGACAGCAGTCCCTGGCTACGCGTCGTGGGCGTGGTGCCAGATCTCCGAATGAACGGGGTTGGAGGTCGAGAGCCGGAGGGGATCTACGTGCCGCTACGACAGTCGACCGTCAACGGGGCGTCGTTGTCGCTGTCGTTCAACCGCGTGATCCTGCGCTCACGCGGCTCCTCTGCCGAGGTCGAGCGTGCTCTGCGCCGGATCGTGGCGGGCCTCGATGATCGCGCGCCCGTTTCCATGTTCGAATCCGTCGAATCTCTGGCAGGGCGCGGTGCTCAGCGGTTTCGCGTGCACGGCAGCTTCTATCTGCTGCTCGGGGGCGTTGCGATTCTGCTCGCTGGCGTCGGGCTCTACGGCGTCCTGGCGCAGACCGTCGGGCGGCGCCGCGCTGAGATTGGTACCCGCATCGCACTCGGGGCGGACGCCAGCTCGGTGGCTGGTCTGGTGGTGCGGCAGGCGTTGGCTCAAGTTGGGACCGGGACCCTGATCGGGCTCGTGCTGGCGGCGTGGCTTCAGCCGCGGCTGGAGCAGATCCTTTACGAGGTGCGTCCCTGGGACGCGGCGACGCTGGGGGCGCTTGTTGCCGTGCTGCTTGTCATGGCGGCGGGCGCTTCGCTGGTGCCCGCCCGGCGGGCCGTCCGGGTTGATCCGGTGAAGGCGATGCGCGCCGAATAGCCAGCGCGGTATGCTCCGGCGCGGAATCAACGAACTAGCGACCCGCTTCAGGGAGCCCCCAATGCCCGTTCGCAGGCTCTTCGCGCCGATGCCACCTCGCGATCCCGAGGAGGTCCACCGCGCTGCGACTCCGCTCGAGCTGTTCTTCGACCTTGTCTTCGTGGTGGCCGTGGCCGCCGCCGCCGGTCAGCTGCATCACGCGATCTCGGCGGATCACGTTGCCGACGGCCTACTGAACTACGCCTTGGTGTTCTTCGCGATCTGGTGGGCGTGGATGGGCTTCACGTGGTTCGCCACGACCTACGACACGGACGATGTGCCCTATCGCATCGTGATCTTCATCCAGATCACCGGGGCCCTCATGCTGGCCGCCGGGGTGCCGGATGCGTTCGGTGGCGACTGGACCGTGGTGACGTATGGCTTCGTGGTGATGCGGGCTGCGATGGTGTTCCAGTGGCTCCGCGCCGCCGCGCACCATCCGGAGGGTCGCGCTGCCGCCTACCGCTACGCCATGGGTATCACAGTGATGCAGATCTACTGGGTGGCATTGCTACAGGCGCCTCCGGAATACATCGTGGCGCTCTTCGTCGGGGGAGCGATCGGTGAGCTCGCGGTGCCGGTGTGGGCGTCCCGAGCCATCGACGGCGCGCCCTGGCACGACGGGCATATCGCCGAACGCTACGGTCTGTTCACGATCATCGTTCTGGGTGAATCGATCCTGGCGGCATCGGCAGCTATCGACACCGCGTCCGACGCATCGGTGCCGTGGCGCGAGATCCTGCCCACGATCATTGGCGGGCTGCTCGTGGTCTTTTCGCTCTGGTGGCTCTATTTCGGTCGCCCGATGACCGATCGACTGGCGAACATGGGCAGCGCGTTCTTCTGGGGCTATGGTCACTACTTCATCTTCGGATCCGGTGCCGCGGTCGGCGCCGGACTCGCGGTACTGGTCGACTACGACACCGGTCACGCAGAAATCAGCGGTGTCACTGCCGGATACGCGCTTGCCGTTCCGGTTGCGATCTTCCTGATCAGCCTGTGGGCCATGCACTTCCGTCCCGGCAACTCGCTCACCCAACATCTGGTGCTGCCCATCGGCGTGGTTGCGGTACTGCTCACCCCGTATTCGGGCGAGCCGGCTCTGGCCTGTGGGCTCATCCTCGCCGTCGCCCTTGGGTTCAAGCTCTACCGCTACTACGTAGCCCGACTCGACGCTGGCGAAGATCGCTCAGCGCAGAGCTGCTAGGCGAGTCTCCGTTTCCCGGCAGCCCGCGTGCGGATGGCGACCATGTGCCGCTAGCTCCGTCGGGTGGTGGTGTCGTTGTGCTTCGGGAGCTACTGCCGTGGCTGTGGCGGCGCAGCGGCGGCCTCGGAGTCTGCTCGACACAGCGCGATGCAGTCGACAGCCTGATCGACGTCGGCCAGGTTGCGGAAGGTGCAGCGCCAGCCGGAAGGGCGGGTTCCGATGGTGAGCGGGACGCTACTGAAAAGAGTGACGCTGGGGTCGCTACTGCCGTTGAAGAACCCTCCGCTCAGAGCAGTATCTCCGCTCCGGCACGCAACGTCGGCTGAAACGACCGGGCCCGCACCGTCGCCAGGGTTGACCACCGCTGGCGCCACAACGTTTGCAAACCGTGTGTACACCGAAACCAGATTGCCAGCGTCTCCCGCCGGACCTGGCGGGCCAGCGGGTCCCACCGGACCTGGCGGGCCTGGGGGGCCGGAGGGGCCGCGTGGATTTCGAACCAGGCCGCCGCCGCTCAAGTCGAATGTGTCCTCCCACGTCATGGTTCCGCCAACAGACTCCACAGAACAGCGGACGCGCAACCGCAGGAGGCCCTGAGGCCCCGTGGCCTTCTTGACGAATACGTTGACGGTTCCCGGCGCCGGCTGCGTGACCTCGATCACGGAACGATCGGTACCCGCTGCCCAGCCGACGTATCCCACAGACACGGTCCCGAACAAACAGGCATCGACAGCGCCCTGAGACTCCACGCTCAACTGGATCTTGACGCTCTCCTCCAGGTCCTGAACCCGGCGAATCAGGAAATCGGACTCCTGACCGAAAGCCGAAAGGGGGAGGAAGAGGACAACCCCAGCTAGCGCGACGGCAATGGAACGAGTCCGCATGGTGCACTCCTGACGGCCGGTGACGGTCGCGTCCGACGTTCACGCGGCCGGCCTTTTCCTCGCGCAACGCCAAGCGCATCTTAGTGGACTCTGCCCCGGTCTACCCCGGACCGTCGGCAGATCAGCTGTCGGGGGCGTCAGTCCCTGGTGGATAGACCAGGCCGGGCACGGCGGGGATGATTCGGTAGGCAGTTGGAATGGTCTCGCCGGTTTCTCGATCGGGGATCATGCTCATCAAGTACCCGTCTTCGAGTCTCGCCCCGAAGCGGATGACCTCGCGGGGCCAGTTCGTGTCGCCGATGTACTCGCCGTTTGAGTCCATGATGCGGAACGACTGCGGTTGTTCGACCGGCTGTGAACCGACGACGTAGATCCCGATGTCAGGAGCCGGCAGGCGGAGCCAGAGCCATCCGGATCGCTCAACACGCGGCCGCGTCCAATAGGCCTTCGGGTCGGCGAACTCGACCAATCGTTTCCTGTTTCGCAGATCTTCCGCGAGATCCTCTCCGCCGGCGCCGATCGCAGCCTGGATCAGCGAGTCGTAGTGGTCTAGAACGCGCTTGCGATCGAACTCCGTGAGCTCGGATGGCCCAAGATCGATGCGGGCCTGGCGTGACTCAGTGCCGTCGAGGGTGAACCAGCGTAATTCGGGACTCGACGCGGGTACGAGCATGAGTTCGTCCGTCGGAGCGTAGTAGTGAATCGACGGTCGGGCCGCATAGTGGAACTCATGGCGAGTCTTGTCCGAACCAACCTTCGAGAAAGCAACGGTCTCGGTTTCCAGTTCGCCGATCTCGGCGCCATCGACGCTTCGGACGTTGGCCAGCATGCTGAGCATGTAGGTGCCGGTGCCATCGTCGCCCTGCGGCATGGGAAACGAGATGAGATGTCCGTCGCGAGATCGATCCGCCACGCGGCGGCCACGCTCCTCGTCGATGAACTCCCCCTCGAGGGTGAAGCGGCTGAGCCAGTTGCCTTCGACGGACATCACCTCACCGTCGAACGAGATCACTCGTGGATTCATGATCTCGCCGGGGCCTTCGCCTTCGCGGCCGATGGATTCGACGTAGTTGCCGTCGGCGTCGAAGATCGCGACGCGGTGGTTGCCGTAGTCGGCAACGTAGTAGCGGCCGTCGGGACCACGCGACAAGGAGAAGGGTCGGTACAGCATGGTCTCTTCGTTGTCGGGATCGACCCGGATCTCAACGGCCTTCTCGTACTCGAACAGTTCACCCGTGAACTTCGGGATCGCGGAGTTCACCGCCACGGGAATCCCGTCCTCGACGATCGTCTCGAACGTGTGTCCGTTGTCGGCCGGGCTGGAGCAGGCCAGGCAAGGCAGCAGGAGCGCCGGTACGACGCAGTGGATCAGGCTACGCGTGGTTTGCGACAAAGCGCACCTCCGTTCGGCGGGGAGCGCCGTGGACCGGATGGTTGGGAAGGTAACCTGACCAGGCGGCGCTTTGCGATTGAGCCGGCCCAGACGCGATGATTCGAGAAATGTTGGAAAATCAACAATTAACTGTTGATTTTCCAACATGTGGTGCGTAGTCTCGGTTCTGAACGATCCCCAAGAGTTCAACAGCGTGACGGAATCCAAGACTCGGCTGAGCCGACGCGAGCAAGAGGTGATGGACATCATCTACGCCCGCGGCCTCGCCACGGCAGCGGAAGTTCGCGAAGCCATGCCCGACCCGCCCACCGACGCGGCGGTGCGCACCACGCTGAGGGCGTTGCTCGAGAAGGGACACGTCAAGACGGCGCGCGACGGTCGCCGCTACGTCTACTCACCGACGGTTCCACGCGCGGCCGCCCGACGCTCGGAACTCGAGCATGTCCTCAATACTTTCTTCGGCGGCTCGACCGAGAGCGCGATGACCACGTTGCTCGAGCTTGGCGGCAACGAGTTGTCTGAAGAGGAGCGCAATCGACTGAAGCTCCTGATCGACGAAGCCGTGGAGGAAGGGCGATGAGTGTCGTCTTCGCATGGGTAGTCGCCCTGATGGCGAAATCGAGCGCGATTCTGTTGCTGGCTTTGGGTTTCGACTGGGCCCTGCGTCGCGCGCCCGCTCAGACGCGACACGCGTTGTGGACTGCGAGTTTCGTGGCCCTGTTGGCTCTCCCGATTCTCACCCTCGTCTTGCCGACTCTGCCGGTGCCGGGACTTCCTGTTCTAGAGGCGGGGGTCGCTGAAAGGCATCCAGTCGCCACAAACTTGCCGGCCCCCGAACCAGTGGCGAAGCAAGCCGAGCGGACCGCAGTCGCTGATGTGCAAACCGTCTCGGCCGACGGGCGCGCGACCGCGTACTCGGACGAATCGAGGTTCGCGGATACGAGGCGCAGCCGCGCCGCCGCGGCGCTTGTGGGTCTTGTCGCGCAGGCCGAGCGGGCCGGCGACTGGTTGGTGAATTCGTCCGAGACGGCCGTTCTCATCGTCTGGTCGGCAGGCACGGCTCTCGCACTCCTGTTCGTCTTTCTGGCTTTCCGACGCGCTGCCAGCCTGATGGCGCGCGCCGGTGACCTTCTCGACGTCGCTTGGCGAACCGACCTGCGGAACTCTCGCGCGCTCCTAGGTATGCGCGAGAACGTCAGGTTGCGCACGAGCACATGTGTGGGGACGCCAATGGCCGGCGGCCTCCTGCGCAGTGTGGTGCTCGTGCCCGAGCTGGCTCGCCGGTGGAGTGCCGAGCGACGTCGCTTTGTTCTTCTGCATGAACTGGTGCACGTAGCGCACTGGGATCCCGTGCGTCACCTCATTGCACGTCTCGCGTTGGCGATGCACTGGCCCAACCCGCTCGCGTGGTTGGCAGCGCATCGGGCCATGTCGGCGCGAGAGGAAGCATGTGATGAGACCGTTCTCGCACTGGGCGCCAGGCCGTCGAGCTACGCCCGCGAACTGTTGCATTTGCACGATGCACTTCAGCCGGCCAACACCGCGGCAATCGCCGCACTCCCGATGGTTCAACGCTCCCTTATGGAGAAACGACTGATGAATATCCTCCGCAAAGACCGGCGACCTCTCCGTCGCCAGACGGCGGTTGCCCTGGCTGTGTTCGCGAGCATCACCACCCTGTCCGTGGCCGCAGCGGCGCCGCAAGAACCCGACAAGGTAAAGGTGACCGTCAAGCCCAAGGTCGAGGTACAGGTCAAGGACAAGGTCCACATCAAGGTCGCCCCGGTGGTGAAGACCGAGTCGCGACTTGAGATGAAGGTCAATTCGCAGGTGAAGGTGCGGCCGAACGTGAAGGTCGACGTCCAGGACGCTCCCCGAGTCGTGGTGAAACAGCGACCAGTCATTCGGGTGCGTTCCGATATTCAATCCGAGGCCGTTGTGCCGACGGCTGCGCCGCGCGCCGACTCGACCGCTGCGATTGCCTCACCCGCGGCCGTTCCGGCTCCTCAGCCCGCCGCGGTGGCTACGCCGAGTGGAGTGCCGGTGGTCTTGCCAGCTCTTTATACCTGGACCGGGATCGTGCCTCAGGCCGATGCGCCCGCCACATCCGTGGTGCCGACCTTGCCCGGCGTGCCGGTGCCTGCCCTCGCTCCTGCGCCCAGCGCGCAACGAGGACGGCATGATGCATGCGCGATCGACGCGTCCGCTGATACGCGCGGACGCAACTCGAACGGCCGTTACAACTACTCGTCCGTCCACCACAGTGATGGCGAGTTGGCTTGCATGCGTACCTACGGCGCAGTCGAACTCGACGAAGACACCGGCCGCGTGATCGACATGGGTCCGGATGCGGTGATCGTTTATGAGACGCGCAACGACGCGGGGCGCCGCTGGCTCGAGGTGCGCGCCGGCAATGACTACACCTGGCAGGTTGATGGCGAGGAGCGACCCTTCGACGAGGCGGCACGCGAGTGGTATTCCGCGATCCAGGACGTGGTGAGCACTCGCTGGCAGATTTCCCGGGTCCGGGGCGAGGTAGCCACCAAGCGGGGTGAGATCGCCACGATTCGCGGGGAGGCCGCCACGATTCGCGGTCAGATGGCTACGGCTCGTGGCCAGGTAGCAACGATGCGCGGCGAGATCGCCACGATTCACGGTCGTCATGCGACGGCCAGGGGCGAGGTCGCCACGGCGCGCGGCCGCGCAGCAACCATACGTGGTCGGATGGCCACCCATGCTGGCACCATGAACGCGCTGCGAGCCCAACGTCGCTACGCGACGGACGAAGAGCTCGTTCATATCGACGCGCTGATGGAGGCAGCCGAGCGGCGCGTGGAAGAGATGCGGGCTCAGCTGGTGGAGGCGCAACGGGCGGCTGAGCTCGAAGCCGCCGAGGTGCAGGAGCAGAGCGGCGATGTGGAGGCCGAGGTCGCCGAGGTGCAGGAACGCATCGCAGCCTATGAGCTCGAGGAGCGTCTCGCCGCCCTGGACCGCGAGGTCGAGGCATTGCAAGTACAAGAGAACATCGAGCGCGTGGAGGCGGAGATCGCCGCAATGCGCGTCGACGAGGTGATGGCCGAGATCGAACGCCAACTGGCGCCGGCCCTCGAACGACTGGAGCGAGCGTCGAGCCGAACTCGCTAGACTCCGTCCCACCGCCACCATCCATGTGGTACACCTGCTCGATCTAACGAAGGTGACCACGTGAAGATCTATCGAGCACAGACCGGTCCGCGGCTCGCGAACTGGTCTGTGCTCGTTTTGTTGGGTGTCGCGGCCTGTAGCGGAGAAGACGGCGCGGTGGTGTCCGACTCGGAGTGGCTCGGCAGCGTCTCAACCGAGGGCGCCGTCACGACCGTCGTCAATGAGAGCGGTCAGGTTTGGACCGCCCCGAGCCTGATCGAGGAGCTGTCGATCGGAACGATCGATGGCGACGATGCCTACGTCTTTGCCGACATCCGCGCACTCGCGTTGGATGCCGGGCAGATCTACGTGCTCGATCGCGCGGCGGCAGTGGTGCGAGTCTACGGACGCGACGGGCGACACCGATTCGATGTTGGCGGCCCCGGCGAAGGGCCCGGTGAGTTCCGCGCTCCGACCGCGATTGGATTGGGTGACGACGGCCGCCTCTTCGTTCGCGACACAGCGCAGCAGCGCATGAACGAGTTTTCGATCGACGATGGCCAACTCGTTCGCGACTGGCGTGTGGGTGGAGCCGGGCAGGCCGTTTGGCAGCGTGACGGAACAGTCTGGGTCTACACGCGCGTCGAGGAGCGTACAGCCACCGGCATGGTCAACTGGTCGATGCTGCACCAATCGCCAGCGGGATCGGGAGACCATGTGCTGCTGCCGGCGACGCCGGATCCTGCGTTTGTGAGCGAAGATCGACGCGGGCTGGAGATCGCGGTCGTGCAAGGGCGCTCCCGGGGGATGCAAGGCGTGCATCTGATTCCGTTCTCGCCGCAGCGAACCTGGACCTTCAGCGTGGCCGGTGAGCTCGTGCTCGGTGAGGGGCATGAGTATGCATTCTGGCGCCGGTCGCTTGATGGTACCGAGATTCAGGTCCGCCGCGACATTCCGCCGGTCGCGCTCGAAGACGATGAGGCCGACTGGTATCGCGACCGACTGATCGCCTTCTGGCGCGAGGTGCGGCAGGATTTCGTCTGGGAGGCGGAGCTGCCGATGGTGAAGCGCTCCTACGCCCGGGTCACACTCGACGACCTCGGACGCGTCTGGGTCCTGCGCGAGCTCGCCGGTGAGCGGGTGGAGGAATGTGATAGCGATCCCGAAGACCTGAACGGCTATCTGAATCGGCCATGCTGGCGCCAGCCGTTCGTATACGACGTCTTCGGTGAAGACGGTCGATTCCTTGGCGCCCTGGATGTCCCTGCCGACTGGCGCACGGACACGCCAATCCACGTCAGGGGTGACGTGGTGCTGGCAGTGACGGAAGACGTTTCTGGCGCGATCCGCCTGAAGCTCTATCGGCTCGTCACGGGCTAGCCGGCGTCCAGCGCGATGATCGCCTGCCACATCACGAGGCTGGCGTAGTTAGCTATTAATAGATATATTTTTATATCTATAAACCAATAGCCATAAAACGACATCCAATCGTTCAGAACCCCACAACACAACGATCCGGATGACCCTGAGGCTCCGCATGCGAACCGCACAAGAACTCGCCGCGACCGTCCAGACACACGTGCCCATGAAGCCTGTCTGGCACCAGATCCTGCTGTCTGTTGCCACGGGGGATCATCACGGCTACGCGATTCGCGAGTCGGTGGAGGCTCGAACCCAGGGTTCAATGCGCCTATGGCCGGCCACGCTCTACGGTGCGCTCCAGCGCATGTCGGAAGCCGGCCTGCTCGAGGAGCACCCGGCGACCGATGATCCGCGCGGCAAGCGCATCTTCCGGATCACGCCCGAGGGGAGCGCGGTGCTCGCAGCCGAAACGAAACGTCTCGAGGCTCTCGTGGCCCTCGGACGCGCCGCGGTTGCGGCCGGTGACTCCCAGTGAACGCCTCCGCTGTAGCGCCTGCCAATTCGCCGGGGTCCGTGCGTTTTGCCTCCGAGGTGTTCGCGCGTGCCCAGGTACTGCTGCCGCGGGCGTCTCGCCGGCTGATCTCGGCCGACCTGCGCGCCATGTTCGAGGAACTCGCTTTGAGAGCCCACCACGATCGCGGGCTTCGCGGGGTCGTATCGGTATTGCTCTTCAGCCTTGCCGATCTGTTCCGACAGTCTCGCCGCGAGCGTCGCGAGCCGCCCGCGTTCTCCGTTTCACCTCCGCCTCCCCGTCGCAGGTCTCAGCCTTTGTCTTCACTTCGCACCGATATCCGTCACGCTCTCGTGAGCCTGAGCAAGAGTCCCGCCTACACTCTCGTCGTGCTGGCCACCCTGGCGATGGGCATCGGGGCGAACACGGCGATGTTCAGCCTGGTGAACGGTGTGCTCATCACACCACTGGGCTACCAGGACGCCGACCGTATCGTGGTGTTCTGGGGCACGGATAACGGCGTTGAGGAGGAGGGCGGCACACTGGCCTACCTCAACTTCATCGACGTGCGCGAGGCGTCGGATGCGTTCGAGACCGCCGCGGCATACGACGAGTGGCGCGCCAGCATCACGGGCACGGGCGAGCCGGAGCGGGTCGCCGGTGCGACGGTCAACGTGCAGTACTTCGACGTCTTCGGAATTCAGCCAGCAGCTGGCCGGTTCTTCGCTCCCGAGGAGGACCGCGATGGCCAGGATCGGGTGGTGGTATTGAGCCATGCGTTGTGGACCCGCAAGTTCGGCCGCGACCCTGCGGCCGTCGGCTCGACCATGACTCTCAACGGCAATCCGCACACCGTGGTTGGGGTGGCGCCCGCCGACTTCGAGGATCCACTTCTGTCGGGCATGTCCTGGAGAGACCCGCAGATCTGGCGGCCGCTCGGGTACGAGGGTGTGGCACTCGAGGATCAGCCGAGCCGCGGCTCGGATTCCTACATCGCGATTGGCAGGCTACGCGACGGGGTGACCCTCGAAGCTGCAGCCGCGGAGGTAGACGCTCTTATGGCGGGGCTCGTGACCGAGTATCCGGAGCAGAACTCGCCTGGCGAGGGCATGAAACTCATCCCGATCCGCGAAACCATGGTGCGTGAGTCGCGACCTTCGTTGATGTTGCTGCTCGGCGCGGTGGCGCTGCTGTTGACCATCGCCGCTGTCTACGTAGCGAGCTTGATGATGTCGCGCGCTGCCGATCGGAGTCGCGAGACCGCTGTCAGGCTGGCGCTCGGGGCCTCGCGGATTCGACTCCTTCAGTTGAATCTCGTCGAGGGGCTGCTGCTTGCCCTTGGCGGAGGAACGCTCGGCGTGCTCACGGCCTATGCCCTGCAGGGCGTGTTGCTCGGATTGGCGGGCAGTGCTTTGCCACGGACCGCACAGGTATCGATAGACCTCACGGTGCTCGGGTTTACGGCCCTCGAGAGCTTGTTGGCTGGTGTCATCTGTGGCCTGGCCCCGCTCGGCCGTGCGCTGCGCACCGATCCGCAATCCGCTCTGCGTGCCGGCGGCCGGACTGGCGGCACGGCGGAAGACTCACTAACGCGACGAGCTCTCGTGGTCGGCGAAGTGGCGCTCGCGGTGGTCTTGCTGGTGGGCGCGATGCTGCTCATACGAAGTTTCGCGGCCCTCGAGGACGTCGACCTGGGCATGCAGACCGATGGCGCGCTCGTGTTCGACATTACGCTCCCGTACGCCAGCTACTCCGAGGTTGCGGACCACGCTGCCTTCTATCAGGAACTGAGCGATCGGCTCGCTACTGTTCCCGGCGTTGTGGCGATGGGTACGACCCATGTTCTGCCCCTGGGGCGGAGCTTCGACAGCATGGGGGCCTACGCTGCGGACCAGCCCGAACCCAATGCCCACGGCGGCTCGAGTCCTCAGACCCGAACCGTGATGCCGGGCTACCTGGAAGCGATGGGGATGAGGCTGGCGGCCGGACGCTGGTTCACAGAAACGGACACCGCTGAGACCGAGTTCGTCGTCGTGATCAACGAGACGTTCGCGGAGGAATTGTGGCCCGGCCAGGACCCGCTGGGCCGTCAGATCATCACCTGGCGCCAAGAGCCGCTGCGGGTGATCGGTGTAGTCAGGGACCTCAAACACATGAGCCCCGACGAGAGTCCGACGACGGCGATGTACGTGTCCCTGCCACAGGGGATCATGTACTGGCACGGAGGAAGGGCCAACGTGGTGGTGCGCGCCACGGTGCCTCCGCTGAGCTTGGTGGACGCGGCTCGCGATGCAGTGAAGGCCATTGACCCGAATCTGCCGGCTTCCGACTTCCGCACGATGGACACGGTGCTGGCCGACAACATCCGCGCGCCCCGCTTTCGGGCTCTCCTGATCGGGATGTTTGCGTTCACGGCGCTGCTGCTGGCAGCGCTGGGTGTTTACGGGGTGGTGGCATTTCATGTAGCGCGGCACCTGCGCAACGTGGCGATCCGCGTGGCCCTGGGGGCCGACCGCTCTCGTGTGATCCGGCACGTGCTGGCCACCGGGCTTGCTCCGGTGGCCCTTGGCACCGTGCTTGGCCTGGTGGGCGCCTTCATGACGGCTCGCGCGATCGAGACTTTGCTGTTCAACACAACGCCGCTCGATCCGGTCAGCTTTGGCGCTGTCCCGGCGGTTCTGCTTTCCGTGGCGGCGTTGGCATCATGGCTACCCGCGCGGAGGGCCGCACGCGTCGATCCAATGTCGACGTTGCGGGACGACTAGCGGCGCCCGGAGAGTGAGCCCGTCTGCACCTCCCAGGGGGAGACGTCTTCCTCGTAGACGAGGTCGGAGTCGGCCAGTCGCCATCGCACGGCATCCGCGTACAGGCGTCCACTGGCCTTGTCGGAGAGCTCCACGCGAACTTCGGCACCGGCCTCGAAATCGAAGCGACCGAGCAAGTTCCACCCGGCGTTAAGTTCGGTGGTATCGAGTTCGACGGTGTGGACCTCGTTCCGGTGATGGATCGTCAACTCGATACGCGAGGCGAGGCCCCACACCCCAGAGCGTGCCCAGGCTGTTGCCTCGGGCAGGAAGTAGTAGGCGACGTCATATTCGCCTTCGCGCGGCATGGTCGCTGACCAGATTGCTGGTTCGGCGCCATCGCTGCCGTTCTTCATCCGGTAGTTGTTCGCGTACCGACCATAGGAGAACAGAGTGGAGCGGACCCACCAACCTCCGCCCTGAAGGCCCGGCCGGAGGTAACGCTGTACGCGGCGAGTCGGCAGCGAGAAGCCCTCGTCCTCATTGTCGACCACGATCTCGACCAGGTTCGAAGCCTCCTGCGTCACGAGACGCACGTATTCGGCCGGTTGGTCGGGTTGAATGAAGTCGGGCACACGAAGCGGGGCAACCAACGAACGTCGGTTCTTGGCGAAGAAGGGGTCGACGGTGACGCGTGCGGGCCGGTCGCCGATGAGCAATGCCACCTCAACCTCGGAGTTGCCCTCGATCTGTACGCCCTTCGATACCTCATCCTCGAACCCGATCGCGTTGATGCGCACGAAGCCGAGTGCCGCCTCGCCATTGCGAACCCGGACGATCACCTGATGCACCGGATTGCCGCGTCCATCCTCGAGCTTGCGAACGTTCGCGCGGGTGATCGTGTAGCCGGGCACGGCAGTGCCTTCGAGCCACGACTGCACGAGGCGTTGCATATCGGGCTCGCCGGATGAGTCGGACTCGGCAGCGCTCGGTCCTTCGGCGGTGACCTGGTCTGTACCTACGGCAGCTTCGAAATCGTCAAAGTCGACGCCCTCGTGGCGTGACTCCTCGGCGAATCCTTCGATGGCATTCACGAAGGCGTCGGAACTGGTCACCGCGCGCATCATGCGGAAGACGGACACACCCTTGGCGTCGACGACTGACCGATACAGCTCGGGGTCGGCATCCGGGTTCATGTCGGCGAAGGTCTCTTTCTGCATGGCATCGAGCACCGCGTTCCAGTCGGAGCCTGTTCGCGCCTGGGATTGGCCGGAGTCGCTCACGGCGGCGAGCATCTCTGCACTGGCCACGGTCGATTCTTCGCGGCCTCGCGGACGGCTATTCCCGCCGGACAGCATCATCGATCGAACTTCAGAGCCGACGTCCTGCTGCAGGTACACCGGCATGGCGCGCTCGAGCAGATTGGACCGGTCGCCGACGAATGCCCGGTCGTAGGACCACAATTGCACGAGTGGGCTGCGGAAGATGCCATAGCGTTCGCTCTCCGGGCTCATGAACAGCTCGAAGATCTCCTGCACGAAAAGGTCGCGTTTCACCGCGGCGGCGTCGAACTCGCCGTCGGCGCCGCGCTGGCGGCGGTTGAAGCTGCGCTGCAGGTTCTGCGACGTCAGTACGTCCTCTTCGATCATGAGCACGCCGGGGCCCGTGAGGCCTCCCGCTTCGCGCCAACCCTCGTAGTACCACTGCACCACCAGCGGCACTTCAACAAGATTGAGGCGTTCGTACGGGTAGGGGAGGCCGGTCTCGCGAACGATCGCCCCGAGCATCTGCTCCAGGGCGGCGCGCGCCTCGTCCGCGGCATCGTCAAAGAAGGACACAGCGGTCATGTGCTCGGGATACAGGTAGAGCGCCATGTCGACACCGCCGATGCGAGCCTCGTACACGTTGTAGCGCCCGCCATTGAGCGTGAAGACAGGTACCGGACGATCGACCGTGAAGAGACTGGTTCTGCGCGAGCCGGTATTCGAAGAGGCCGAGTCGGGCGAGGACGGTGAGCCCTGCGTGACGATTCGCATGTCCGCCGGAGAGTCGACCTCGATGTTGGCCGTCGCAAAGGACGGTGCCGGCGGCTCGTCGTAGCCGTAGTCAACTCCGGCACGTGGGTACCAGCCCGCCCGTGCGGGGAGGAAGACGGTGTCTTCGCGGATCCACGATGTCAGCTGCGGCATCCGCAGCGGCCCATCTGATCGGTCGCGGCGTGGCGCGGTGCGAATGAGATCAAAGCCGTTGCGGTCGATGTCGCCGGCATACTTCAGGCGAAGCTGAGTTTCAGCACCGGGTTCGAGCGGCGCGCCGAGGGTGATCGCGAGCACCGATCCGTCGTGTTCGAAGTCCAGGGGCGAGCCGGCGTTGTCGGCGATCGAGTCGACTGTGAGTCCGGAGTTGAGGCTCACCACCACCTGGCCGAGAGCGACGTCGTGCGTGTTGCCAACACGCAACCGAACGTCGGCGACGAGCGGTGCTTGCTCGGTGTGCAGCTGCAGGCTCATGTCGTAGTGAACGAGCGACGCGATGGGTTCTGCGGCACGGGTCACGTGCGCTCGTAGGAAATCGACACGTTCGGCCTGACTGGCCTCGTCGGAACGCTGGATGCCAAACCCGATGCCGACGCAGACGGCGAGCGCGGCCAGCGCGACGACTCGACCACCCCAGCGCCACAGTCCGGCCTGCGCCAGACGCGGATACCGCTCCACAGCCAGCCCGAGAAGCGCCACAGCCAACGCCATGTAGAGCAGTCGTAGCTCGATTACACGGGAGAGATCGCCGAATCCGAGAATGTCGGAGTAGAACAGCGGGGCGTAGAAGGCGCCGTAGTCGAAGACTCCGCCGTAGCGTTCGCCCAGGAAGATCAGACAGCCCAGCGCGTAGGCCAGAGCGACGAGGGCCGCCGCGGTCCGGTTGCGAAGGATGGCTCCAAGACAGAACGTCAGCGCGGTCATGTAGATAAGCCCGGGCAGGTTCATGAGCAGGAGATAGCCCAGATAAGGCTCCAGCCGGAACGGCGTACCCAGAACGCTGAGCTTCGCCGCCTGCACGAGGACTGTTACCCCCATCACCGCGAAGCTCAGCACCATGAGCCCCTGCAGGATACCCAGGTACTTGCCGACCACGAGCTGAGTCGTAGACAGCGGACGCACGGCGATCACTTCGTAGACCTGTGCTCGTTCGTCGGCCGCGCGGAAGTCGCCGGCGATGAAGGCGATCACAACGGTCTGCAAGAAGCTGTAGACGTAGAAGGGGACGAACGCGCCGACCCCGAACATCGTTCCTGCTTCTCCACCGCGGGCCTCGGCAATCGCGAGGATCACGCCGATGAAGATCGGAATGCCGATGCCCGCCGCGCCCAGCACGCGGTACCGCGTAGTGCGCATCAACAGCGTCCGCTCGTAGCGCGCCACACTCAGCAAGCCTCGCAAACCGCTCATGCTGCCGTCCCGTCGATCTCGGATTCGATGAAGTAGACGTAGGCGTCTTCAAGATTGGGGGCGACTGGAGACGCACCAGCCGGCGGCTCCGCATCGCCCACCATGCGGAGGGCCAGCGCGTCGCCGTCTGGGACCACGCCGACCACGTGGAAACGCTCCGACATTTCGATGAAGCCGGCGTCGTCCACGGTGACCTCCCAGGCCTTCCCGTCGGCCACGCTCACCAGGCCCTCGGGCGCTCCGAGATAACGGAGTTTGCCTCGATCCAGCACGCCGATCTCTTCACATGTGCTCGAGACGTCGCCCACGATGTGAGTCGAGATCAGGATCGCCCGATCACGGCTCAGGCGCGATAGCAGGGCGCGGAACCGAAGTCGCTCCTCGGGGTCGAGGCCGACGGTGGGTTCATCGACGATCAGGAAATCAGGGTTCGCCAGCACTGCCTGAGCGATGCCGAGGCGACGGAGCATTCCTCCGGAGAACGTGCCCGAGCGCCGATCCCTCACCTTGGTGAGGCCGACGTCTTCCAGTGCCTCCTCGATCCGCTCGTGACGTGCGCGGCGCTTGTGCATGCCGGCGAGCCGTCCGACGTAGTCGAGAAACTCGAAGGCAGTGAGACTTGGGTAGGCGCCGAAGGCCTGCGGTAGATATCCGAGGCGCGATCTCACCTCCGCACGCTGCCGCGACAGGTCGAGCCCGTCGATCGTCACGGTTCCGGCGGTGGGCGACAACTGCGTCGACAGGATCCGGATCAGGGTCGTTTTGCCAGCACCGTTCGGACCCAGCAGGCCGAAAGTCCCGCGATCGATTGATAGATTGAGACCGTCGAGAGCCGGCACGGCCCCGCGCGAGTACCGTTTTGTCAGGTCGTTGATCTCAATGCGCATGGTGCGAACGCGAATCCCGTTGGGCGGCGAATGAGTCTCAAAAAGAGCAGTGTACTAAAGTTGACAATGTCGACAATATTCGAAGAAGAGGAAACTCTTTAGAGTTCCTACGCGTACAAGCCCCTGAGAGTTGCATTTCAGGACTATCTCTACTTTGCAGTTTAAAGTACTCTGCGTGCTGCTGCATCGAATTGAACGAGTTTCCTTCCGTCGAGAGGCCAAGATGACTGTTCGTCGCCCCGCTGCCCGATGCTGAATCTCAGACTCCGCGGAGTCGCAGGCCTCGCGATCCTCGTAGCCGCGACGGCGATTGCCGGCTGCAGCGACGAGCCGGTTGAGCGCGTTGTCGATCTGGTGGTGCCGGTAACCGTGCAGCCCGTGGGCACCGCCACGATGGAAACGGCCGTGCAGTCCACCGGAACGCTGCGCTCCACGCGCGAGGCCGAGCTTCGTGCAGAGATCCGAGGGCAGCTCTTCTACGACACGTTGGCCGCCGGCCGGCCCGCCGAAGGCGTGGCCGTGACCGCCGGCGAACAGGTAGCCCGACTGGAGAGCGATGAGTACGTCATCGGTCTCCGACTCGACTCGCGCCGCCAGGCAGTCGACAACGCGCGGCGTCACGTGGCCGAGAAGGAGCGCGAGCATGACGAGGGGCTGACCGTTCCTTCGGAGGTAGACGCGGCGCGCAAGACTCTCATCGACGCCGAGACCGACCTGGCGGACGCGGAGGTCCGGCTCCTCAAGCAAAGGATTCTGGCGCCCATCGACGGCTATCTCGCAGAACTGAGCGAGGCCACTGAGTCGACGATGGTCGAGGCGAACGACGTGATCGGCAAGATCGTCGACTACTCGGGCGTCATCGCCGACCTCAGCATTCCGAACTCGGACATCGCCTCCGTTGAACGGGGCCAGATCGTCCGCGTTGCCAACTCCGCATTCGGCGACCGATTGTTCGAAGGCCGCGTCGTGATGATCGATCCGACCCTCGATCCGTCGACGCGCACTTTTCACGTCGAGGTGCAGCTCGAGAATCCCGAGTTGGCACTACGCCCGGGCATGTTCGTGAAGGCCGACATCGTCACCGAAGTGCGCGAAGGCATCGTGGTGGTGGCTCGCGAGTTGGTGCTCACGCGACAAAACCGTGACGTCGTGTTCGTCGAGGTCGACGGCAGAGCCGAGATGCGCCCGATCGAGGTCGGCCTCGAGGACGATACGGTTGTCGAGGTGTTGAGCGGCCTCGAGGTGGGTGATCGAGTGATCACCAGCAACTACGAGACTCTGCGCACCCGAACACCGGTACGGGTTACCGGCCGAGACGGTCCAGGAAGCTGACTCCCAACCTCCGAAGAGCAGCATGCGCCTAACCTCTTTCGCTACGCGCCAGCCAGTCACGATCGCGATGGCCACGTTGGCGATCGTGCTTCTGGGCTGGATCTCATTCCGTGAACTGGGCACCGATCTGCTGCCGAATCTGGACACGCCGGTTATCACGGTCGACCTGCGGGCGCCCGGCAAGTCCTCGCAGGAGATGGAGGAGCGCTACTCGCGCAGCCTCGAACGCGACATCAACACGCTCGCCGGCGTTGATCGTGTCTACTCGGTAACGAGGCCCGGCCAGAGCGTCGTGGTCGCGACGTTCTCGTGGGATACGGACATGGCGTTCGCACTCCTCGAGATCCAGAAGCGCACCGGACCCTACGCGGTGGATCCGGACGTCGACACTCTCGACGTGGTGCAGGAGGACCCGCAAGCGCTTCCGATTGCCCGAATTGCGGTGACGTCCAGCGACGGTGATACGGATCCGGACGCGCTGCTCGGGATCGTCGAGTCGCTGGTGAAACCGAAGCTCGAGGCCCTCGAAGGCGTGGCGTCGGCCCAGATCGAGGGCGATGGAGAGAAGGAGATCCGCATCGAGCTCGACCCGTACATGCTCGAGGCGTTCGACCTTGCCGCATCCGACATCGTGACCCGCATTCAGCAGGCCAATCAGGACGTTTCTGGCGGCACTATCGAGGACGAAGGTCGCTCCTTCCAGGTGAAGGGGATGGCGCGGATTCAGACCGCCGCCGACATCGCCAGCCTGATCGTGGGCGAGCGCGAAACGGGAGGCGGGCAAACAGCTTCCTCGGCCGCGCCGTCGGGGGGCGCGAGCGCCGGCGCCGCTGCCTCCGAGGCCGGGAGGCGCATTCCCGTGCGCCTTGGCGAAGTGGCAACGGTGAGCCTTGCGGTGCAGGAGCGGCAGACGATTGTTCGCCTCGACGGAGTCGAGTGCGTGGGCATTGCCCTCTACAAGGAGGCTGATGCGAGCACGGTGGACGTGATGGAGATCGCGCTTGAAGCCGTGAACGGTCTCGATCTCGACCTGGCGGACGTGTCGTTCACAACCGTCGAGAACCAGGCGAAGTTCATCGAGAACGCGGTTCGTGAGGTGGAAGAGGCGGCGCTCTACGGTGCGGTTCTGGCGGTAATCGTTCTGCTCGTATTCCTGCGGAGTTGGACGGTCACGTTGGTGATTGGCCTGGCGATCCCGATCTCGATTCTCGCCACGTTCACGCTGATGTACTTCCAGAATTTGACCCTCAACATCATGACGCTGGGCGGACTCGCACTGGGTGCGGGGATGTTGGTCGACAACGCCATCATCGTGATCGAGAACATCTTCAGGCACGCGGAGCGCGGTGAGGATCCCGCCACCGCGGCGAGCCGGGGCGCCGGCGAGGTGGGCACGGCCATTCTGGCCTCCACGCTCACCACGATCTCCGTCTTCGTGCCGATCGTCTACCTGCGCGGTTTGGTGGGCGAGTTGTTCAAGGAACAGGCGTGGACGGTGACGTTCTCGTTGATGTCTTCGCTGGTGGTCGCGCTCACCGTAGTGCCGGCACTGAGCGCGCGTCTGCTGCACAAGGCAAAGGGACGCCCGGCAGGTGGCGAGCGGTTTGGCAGATTCCTGCACGGCGTGCTTCGTCATCGTGCAATCGCGGCGGTGTTGGCCGTCACGATTCTAGGTGGCGCCGGCTATCTCGCCGTGAACATTCCGAGCGAGTTCATTCCTGGTGACGATCAGGGCTTGCTGCACATCGACATTGCGCTGCCCGAGAGCACGCGCATCGAGGTGACGGATCGTGTGGCCGGTCGCGTGCGCGAGATCGCGTCCGAGGTGGGCCAGGACGACATTGCGACGCTCTATTCGCGCTCCGGCATTGACCCCACGCGGGTGGCTAGCGCCGGCGATCCGACCGGTCCGAATCGCGCCACGGTGTCGGTGTCACTGCGCCCGGAGGCCGAGATCAGCCTCGCGGGAATGGTCGAGCATATGGATCCGCACCTATCCGCCATACCGGATCTCGAGATCACGTATCGGCTGCACACGACAGCGCTCGAGGGCGTTATGGGTGCGCAGGTGGCACCGATCGAAATCGACGTCGTGGGCGATGACCTCGATGAACTGCGAAGGCTCACCGACGAGGTCGCGACTCGAATCGCCGAATTGCCATCGATCTACAACATCACCACCAACTTCCAGGGCGGACGTCCCGAAGTGGACCTCGCCCTCAAACCACAAATTGCCGCGGCTTTCGGGCTAACGCCGCAGGCGCTGGCCGAGACGATCGAGCAACGATTGGCCGGGTCGGTGGCCGGCGAGCTCTCGCGCAACCAGCGTGCCCGAACGATTCGCGTGGCCTACGAGAAGATCGACCTGCGCGAACTGGAAGCGATGCGCATCGAGACCGCAGACGGCGCGGTTCTCACGCTGGGCGACGTTGCGGAGCCACGGATTGTCGAGGGGCCGCGGGAGATCCTGCGGGATCGCCAACGCCGCATCGGACGGATCAGCGGGTATCTGGTGGATGGCGCCGTGCTGGGAGACGCTGCCGCCGAAGTCGAAGTTTTGTTGGATCAGGTTGCCCTGCCGCCCGGCTACCAGGCGCACCTTGGAGGCCAGGAGCAGCAGCGTGAGGAGTCATTCGCCGGCCTTGGCTTCGCCCTAGGGCTGTCGGTGCTGCTCGTTTACATGGTGATGGCTTCGCTCTTCGAGTCCATCGTGCACCCGCTCACCGTGATGCTCACAGTGCCGCTGGCTGGGGTCGGTGTGGTGGCGGCCTTCTGGGTGCTCGGCGAGCCGTTGAGCGTCATGGCCTTCATCGGCGTCATCATGCTTGCTGGGATCGCGGTGAACGACGCCATCATTCTGGTGGACCACATCAATCAGCTGCGGGTTGGCGCGGAGAGTCTTCGTGACGCCGTGGTCCGCGCCGCGCAGGACCGTCTCCGGCCGATCCTGATGACCAGTGCGACGACAATTCTCGCGTTGCTCCCGATGGCGAACGGGGTGGGCGAGGGCGCCCAGCTCAGAGCGCCGATGGCGATTGCTGTGATCAGCGGGCTGGTGACCTCAACGCTCATGACCCTGATCTTCATCCCTGTGGCCTACGAGCTCATCGATCGTGTCCGCCCGGCCCGTGTACGCGCCGCGGCATCGAGTCGCTACACCGACCTGGACGACTGATGAACCTCATTGCCGTCGCGATCCGTCGACCGGTCACGACAGTGATGTTCTTCCTGGGTACGGGGCTCCTCGGGCTGATCTCGCTGGATCAACTGCGTGTGGAGTTGATCCCCGAGGTGGTCTTCCCGGAAGTCGTTGTGGTACTGCAGCAACGGGCGATGAGTCCGGAGCAGGTAGAGCGCGAGCTGGTGCTCCCCGCAGAGGGCGCAGTGGGCACTGTGGAAGGCGCGGTCACCCTCGATCCATGGCTCGTCAGGGCCAGGCACAGATCTCGATCGTGTTCGCACCGGAAACCGACATGCAGTTTGCGTTGCTGCAGGTGCAGAGCCGGATGGATCGACTCCAGCCCACGCTTCCGCCCCAAACGCAGATCGTCGTGCAGCGATTCGATTCGTCGTTGCTCACGCAGTCGATGATGACGATCGGCCTCTTGGGTGAGGGCGACGTCAACTGGTTGCGCGAATACGCAGAGCTCAACATCCGGCCCGAGATCGAGGCCGTCAACGGTGTGGTGAGCGCAGCGCCTTTGGGCGGACAGCGCCGCGCGATCGAGATCGTCCTCAATGGTGACGCGATGGAGGCGTACGGCATGACGTCTCAGCGTCTGCGGGCTGCGCTCGATCAAGCGAACCAACCGCGCGCCTATGTAAGCGAGGTGCGGGATCGTTCGAACGCGTATCCGGTGAGTCTGCGTGGCCAATTCACCACGCTGCAGCAGATCCGCGATGTCGTGATCGATTCCTCTATTCCGTTGCGGCTCGGCGACGTGGCCGAGGTGCGCGGCGGACTGCAGCGACGCACCGATCTGAACCGTGTCAACGGGCTGTCGGCTGTGGGCATCCGGGTGATCAAGGAAGACGAGGCCAATCTGATCGAAACGGCCGATGCCATACGGTCGGCGGTGGAACGAATCAACGTGGAGATTGCGCCCACTGGCATGGAGTTGATCGTCGTCAGTAGCCAGGCCGACCTGATGCAGGGCGCGCTGTCGGCTCTGATCAAGGCAGCCGTGATCGGGTTGGTGCTCGGGCTGGTCGTGCTGTTCCTATTCCTGCGCAACCTACGGTTCGTGTCGGTGCTGACCGTATCGATTCCGGCTTCGCTGCTGCTTACGTTCAACCTGATGTACGCGTGGGACATGTCGATCAATGTCCTCACGCTGTGTGGCATCGCCCTGGCGATGGGACTTCTCGCCGACAATGCGATTGTGGTGCTCGAGAGCATCTTCAAGCACTACGAACGCGGCTGCACCGCCGCTCGGGCTGCGCGCGACGGGACGGCAGCAGTTAGCCGGCCGGTGATCGCGTCGACGGCCACGACGGCGGCGGTCTTTCTCCCCGTGCTGTTCGTGCAGAGCGACTTCGAGACGATTCTCCGCGACCTCTCGCTGGCGATCATGTTGCCGCTCAGTGCCTCCCTGCTTGTGGCCATCACGCTGGTGCCGATGCTCGGAGCTCGAGCCATTGCATCCACGCGATCGGCGCCGCTGAAAACCCAGACGCTGCTTTCGGCCTACATGATCGTGCTCAAGGCCTGCCTGCGGCACCGGATCCGCGTTGCCGTAACCGTAGGGATCGTGTTCCTCTTCACGGCGGTGGTCGCCTCGGCGTTGCTGCTGCAGCAGCAGGACGTATCGATGGCCAGCGAATTCCCGGTATTCGTGGAGCTGCCGGAAGGGGCAACGCTCGAGGCCACCGACCAGATCGTAGCCACGGTGGAGGCCGCGATCGGGCAGCTGGAGGGAATCGACACCTTCCAGTCGAGCGTGCAGGCCGCCGAGGCCAGCATCACAGTGCAGTTGCTCCCCCCGGACGAGCGCCCAGATGGCGTCTCGGTTCGTGGTCTGCAGCGTCAGCTAACCGCCGCTACCGCGGATATCGACAACGCCACGATTACCTACACCCCACCTGCGGCACAGGGCGGTGGCGGTGGTGGCGGAACCGGGCTACAGGGCTCGGGCGGCGACCAGAGCCTCAGGATCCGCGGTGCCGATCTAGGCACTTTGCAGATGATCGCCGACGACCTGAGTTTCCGGCTTGGAGTTGTGGACGACGTGCAGCCCGGTTCGGTGCGAGTCGACGTGGATCGCGGGGCGCCCGAGGTGCAGATCGTGCCCGACTCGATCTCGCTGTTCGATCGACAGATCGAACTCGACACGGTGCTCGGCGCGATTAGCGACTCGGACGTAGAGGGGTTCACCACGAGCGCCGGCTATCTGGAAGCCGATGGCACCGAGACGTCTATCGAAGTTCGTCCGGTGGCCGACCCGGAAACCGAAGGGCTCGAAGTGGCCGATCTACGCGCCTTGCCCGTGGCCACGCCGGGTGGCGAGTCCATTCAACTCACCCAGGTGGCTCGCGTTCGAACCGATGAAGGGCGAGCTTCGATTCAGCGCACGGATCAAACACGTCGTCTGATGGTGAGCTACGGCTTCCTCGATGAGGTGCAGCAGTCGCAGCCGCGGCTCACGGCTGCGAAGTCCGCTGTGCAGACCGTGGTGCAAGGCATGGCCTTGCCCGAGGGGTACACGATCGAGACCATCGAGGCTGCCAACAACAACGTCTACTACTGGATGATGGCGATCGCGGCGCTTCTCGTGTTCATGATTCTGGCGTCTTTGTTCGAGTCGCTCACGTCGCCGATCGTGGCCCTGTGCACACTTCCAACCGCGGCGATCGGCGGGCTCGGAGCCCTATTGCTGGCCGGCATGGGGCTCACCTCGACTGCCGGGCCGATGGCGCTGATGGGCTTCATCGTGCTGATCGGTATCGCGGTGAACAACGGCATCATCCTGATCGACAACATCGCCTCTTTGCGTCGTCGCGGCTACCGCATCGAACGAGCAGTCCTGAGCGCGGGGCGGACGTGCGTACGCCCGATCGTGATGACCACCGCCACGACTCTTCTCGGCGTGTTGCCGTTGTCGCTTCAGCTTGGTGGCGATTTCGAGATCTGGCCGCCATTCGCCATGGTGATCCTGGGCGGCCTCTCCGTGTCGGCGATCTCGACACTGGTGTTCGTGCCGGTGGCCTACATGGGCATCGGCCAGGTTGCCGACTGGCTTCGACAGGTGGGTGTGGTCGGGCTGACCTTGTCGCTCGGTGCGGCGGCGGCGGCCACCTACGGCGTGGAGTTGCGCTACGACAGCAACTTCTGGACCTACCTGGTGGCCGTGCCCTTCTGGCTCGCCGCGCTCTTCATCGTATGGAGCGTTCAGAGTCTGCATCGATCACGTGCCGCGGCGAAGCGTCCGGCGGAAGCGATTCACTCGATTCGACTCCACACCCTCACGAAGATCTACGGTGCGCCCGGCCGCCTGCGGCGCGAGTGGGGGCGCTTCGAGCGCGCCGCCATGTTGCGCGTCCAGCGCGGCCTCGATCCGGTCGATCGCGGCGAGCTCGCCCAGAGCCTGAGCTGGAAGGTCCCGCTCCTTGCTTTGCTCGTCGCGATCGATCTGTTCTTCGAAGACTGGCTATGGATCTACGTGTTCGGCGCGTTCACCTGTGTCGTCGTAGCGCACGTCGCCTGGTGCATCGGCTACTTGCTCGTGCCTCGGCTCTTCGGTCCACAGACGGAGGGCGGGGAAGAGGTTCGCCCCGGACGGCTTCTCCGGCTGCTGCGCTGGCTGGCGAGAACCTCGCTGGTCGTCGGCTTCTGCGTCTATCTCCAGACTCGCATTGGAGCCACGTCGATCACCGTGATGACGGCGCTCGTCTGGTTTGCCTATCGCGGCCTGCGGGCCCTTGCCGATCGCCTCGCGACAGGGAAGGTGGATCTCGACAACATCACCGGCCGGCTGCGCCGCACGCGGCGGCTGATCTACCTCGTGGTTTCGAAACTCCCGGGCCTCGGCCCACGCCGACCGCCATTCACCGCGCTGGCAGGTGTAAGCATTGAGATCCGCCGTGGCATGTTCGGTCTGCTGGGTCCGAATGGCGCCGGCAAGACCACGATGATGCGCATCGTTTGCCAGGTGCTCGAGTCGACCCACGGGTCGGTGAGCGTCAACGGCCGCAACATGAAGGACTACGGCTATCGGCACGGCGTGATCGGCTACCTGCCGCAGCGATTCGGCTTGTATGACCACATGACCGCGCGAGACTACCTCGACTATCGAGCTCTTCTCGAAGGCTTCCGCGCTGGCGATGAGCGCAAGGAGCGCGTGGACTGGTGCCTCGAACAGGTTCATCTCACCGACCGCCAGCACGATCTCATCGGCTCCTTCTCAGGTGGCATGAAGCAGCGCGTCGGCATCGCCCAGACGCTGATTCACGCCCCGGCCGTAGTCGTCGTGGATGAGCCCACCGCGGGTCTCGATCCCGTGGAACGCATTCGCTTCCGCAACCTGCTCGCGCGTCTGAGTCAGGACCGCATCGTGATCTTCTCCACGCACATCGTTGAAGACATCGCCGGTAGCTGCAATCAGCTCGCCGTCCTGGAACAGGGGCAGCTGCGCTACTCGGGTGACCCCGAGGCGATGCGTGTGCTTGCGGAAGGGTTGGTCTGGGAGGTGCTGGTCGACATCGATGAACTCGATGCGCTCGAGGAGCGGCATCGTGTCGTCAACCAGCTGCGCACACAGGACGGCATCCGCGCCCGGTTCCTTGCCGCGGACGCGAGCGACACTCCCGATGCCGAGCCCGTGCGGGCAACTCTCGAAGACGCCTACGTTCACCTTCTCGATCAACACCGGGCCATGGCATGAGCGCACCTGAAGTTAGCGCGCAGACCGACGTTCTCACCTGGAGTCAGCTGCTGCAGAGTGCCACTCGACTGCTGCGTCTCAGCGCTCGCGTGACGTTCCAGCGGAAGTTCCTGTTCATGTTCGGCGCGGTCGGGCTGTTCTATGCCTTCATCTACACGATCGCGGTCTACGAGCCCAATCCGGGCTTCGGCGTGGAAGACGCACTGATCATCTTCGTGGAGATGCCTGGTGCCATCGCGGCGATCTACCTGACGATGGATCTCGTGGCCAAAGAGCGCGATCGGCAGACGCTCGAGACGCTCTACAGCACCGCCAGTTCGCACTACATGATCTGGATGGTGCGGCTCATGTCGGTTTTCGCCGTCGTGCTCTCCACGCTCCTGATCCTCAGCACCGTCTCCTACTTCATCTTTGCCGAGTTCCCGTTCATCAGGGGCGCCTTCAACGCGTTCGTGCCGGCCGCCGTGATGGTGGCGGTGACGTTCTATGCGGCTTGGTGGACGCGCGGTGCCAACACCGCGGGGATGATCTCGGTCGGGATATTCTTCTTCGTGCTGAGTCTCACCGAGGAGTTTGAGAACACCACCTACTGGCTGTTCCTCAACCCGTTCGCCGACCCGGTAGGCGGCACGGACCTGTTCTGGACGGATCGGATCATCATGAACCGGCTCGGCTACCTGGCCTTCGCCGCCATGCTGGTCTTCCTCGGCCTGCGTCGCATGGAGCGCCGCGAGCGTTTCCTGAACTAGGTCGCGACGCCGATACGGAAGACCCACAGCGCGCGCGTTTTGCGGAGGTGCGCGCAGGACTCCAGAAACTCCCTTGCGGAGACTGCCGGCGACTCGGTATCAATGAGTCATGCGTTCGACCCCGCGAATTCGTGTGTCCGCAGCATTGGCTCTCCTTGCGGCTGTGGCAGCATGCAGCCCGTCACCACCCCAGCCGGCGCCCGATCCACCTGCTGGTCCGGTTGATCCACTCGAGCGATGGCTCCTCGAATCGGACACGGCCGGTGCGATTCGAATGGCGGCGGTGGGGGAGGGCTGGCTCGCCGGCGTTCCAGGCGATATCGAAGAGCTGCGCATCGTCATGTCGGCAGCCGGAGTGACGGACGTCGATGAGCTCGAGACGGTTCTGGACGACCACGAGGATGAATTCGAAGAGCTGCAGTCGGCTCTTCGCCTGCGACGGCCCGGCAGTACGCGCGGCGATTTGGCGCATTGGGCGGGTGTGAGTCTGCTTGCCTTTGTCGAGACGTTCCCGGAACGCGCGGCCTTGCCGGCAACAGCCCGATGGGACGACGACTATCTGGACGATATCGAGGAGCTTCGTGGGGTGGCCGCCAGGGACAACCTGGGCGGGCTCGGCGAGGCCGAGTTCGTGGTTGCAGACGCACCGCCCGAGGGGCTGATCTTCAAGCCGGGATCCTGGAGTACGACGCTGCGGGCCCTCGAAGATCACGTCGGGTGGCCATTGTTCCCGGTGCCGGGTTCGCAGGGCTTGATCGGGGCCCGTGCGCTCGCCGAAGGAGAGATCCTCGACAGCAGCGACTACCGGCTGCAGGTGCGCCGTGCAGGTTTCGCCCGCGCCCGCAGCGACTACGTGCAGGTGGTGGCGCGCTACACGCTGGCAGATGACGGGAGTCTCGACTTCCTGGATTCCTGGAACCTCGTGCTTCGCGCCGACCAGACGGTCACGGTCCTTGCCATTGGCACCGGATCACGGCCGAAGCTCTGGATCTGGGGAGGGGAGGGTCGCGTGATCCCCGTCCCGGCCGACTGCTGTTTCCCAGCCGACAATCTCGACACGCTGCTCTGGGTGCGCCTCGGGTGGGACGATGCCGATCCGTGGACGATGGCGCCCGAAGAGACGTTCGAAACGGTGCCCTGGCAGGAGCTGAACGCTATGCGGATGGCAGAGGCCGCCGAGAGAGGCTCCGAGCCCGTCTACTTCAAGCCTCTCGGCCGTATCTTGAGCAATTCGGACCGTCCCGAGATAGCCGGAGCTCGCCTGTCGGTGTATCGCGCAGGCAATCCCGAGGGTGATCCGCTGTTCGTGGTGCATGGCGAGCCCGGCCTGGGCAGTCGATACCTCCGCGACCCGCTCGCTCGGACGATCGGAAGCACTCACCAGCTCGTGTTCTGGGACCAACGCGGCGCCGGCTACTCCGATGGCGCCGACGATCCGACCGGCATCACCATGCGCCGGATGGTCGACGACATGGAACGGCTCCGACGGCGAGCCGAACTCGAACAGCTCGACGTGCTGGCGCACGGCTTCGGCGCTCTGATCGCCGTGCACTACGAGGCCGCCTATCCCGGCCGCATCGGCAAGCTCGTGCTGGTCGATCCCGACCCGATCTCGCGAAACGAGTGGGACCGCGTCTCGTCGACACGCCCCGAACTGAGCTTCGAGGAAGCCGAGCACTACGGACTCGTGGCCGATGAGTTCGTTCGCACCAATATCGAGGCCACGGCAGAACTCGTCCGCATCGATCTCGGCGACTGGGACGTCACCGAGCTCCTGGCAGGAATCGAAGCATCAACGCTGATCGTCGCAGGCGCGGAGGCCGCTCCAGAAGTGGCGACGCGCTACCACGCGGCGCTACCCGAGTCGGAGCTCGTGATCCTGCCCCGCGCGGGGCGATTCTCCTACGCGGATGCCCGGGTTCAGTTCCTGGAAGCAGCCCTGGCGTTGTTGCTCAGTGAGTAGCAGGCGCCGGGTCAGCGGATCGCTTGCGATGGCCCTGACGATCGTGGTCGCGGGGTGCGCAGGCGACACCGCTGAAACGACGCATGAGTTCACAGTCGAGATCGTGGACGGAGTTGAAGAGGCCACAAATCGGGGCGGTCCGAAGTTCGCGGAACCGTTGTTCACGATCGACGAAGGGCTCACGCTGCGACAGATGCCTGATGTTGCGGAGTCCCTGGTGCATCAGCCGACCGACTTCGCCCGCGGTGCAGACGGCCGCTACTACGTTGCCGACACGGGCAACAACAGGATCGCAGTGTTCGATGCAGCGGGTAACTACTCGGCCACCATCGGCAACGTCGGACAGGGCCCGGGCGAGTTCGAGGGGAACTTGGTGCTGATCGGAGCGATCGATGGCGAGGTCAGGGTCTTCGATCGCGTACTCCAACGAACTCAGGTGTTCACATTGGATGGCGCACTGGTCGACGCCTACTCTGTGCCGACGGAAGGCCGGCTCGATACCCTGGCTCGCACGAGCGGCGGCGGATTCGCATTCACGGAACGTGAGTTCGAGATTGATGGCGTGATCTACCGGCAGGCCGCTGTCCTCGGCCTGATGTCCTCAGGCGGATCCGTCCGTCGGGTGGCCACAGAGTCCGCGCCCTTTGGCAGTCTGAGCGAAACGGAGCTGGAGGGCGGCGGTGTGGCCCGAGTAGTGCTTCAGATCCCATTCAGTGGCGATGGAGGCGGATTTCGGGATGGCTCCGCTGCGATCCTCGTGGACGGCACACGCGGCCTCATCGAGTGGCTGGATATGGACGGAACGGTGCGGCGACGTGTTTCCGTCGACCGCGAGCCCGTCCCGGTGAACGAACCCATGAAGGAGCGTGTTCGCGAGCATCATCGACTCCGCCTTGAGCGGGACGTCGAGGAGGGACGAACGTATCCGGCGCCGGTCCCGGATCTCTGGTTCCCCGATACCGCGGCGTGGTGGCGCAGCCCTCGCCGAGACGATCGCGGCTATTTCTGGTTCGCCGATGCCAACCAGCAAAGTACTGCAGCAGAAGGCGAAGACACGCGCTACGAGATCTTCTCTCCAGACGGGGAGTACCTCGGCGCTGTCCACCTGGCTTTCACGGACTTCCGAGTTCAAGACGGCATGATCTTCGCGCGGGACCGTCATCCGGATACGGATGAAGCCCGACTCAGGGTGTTTCGCCTCGACCCAGTGACAGACTTTGCCTATCACTAGCGCGCCGTCAGTTCACCGTCGGCGGCCGGATCGTTATCCTGTACCGCCGCACCTGCGGGAACGGGTCGCGCACGGCCGTGTAGAGCCGACTGTCGGGGCCGATCTTCTGTAGATCACCCCAGCCCGGCCGATCGGGGTGGTCCCACATCAGGCCTGTGAGCCATCGGCCGCGGTCGTCGAACAGATCCAGCACGTGCCTCCATTCGGCTCGTATTTTGCTGCCATCCGCGGATTCTCGAACGCCCGCCAGGGGGTCGCTCATGTTGGTCGGCCATCGAGAACTCGCGAGCCAGTACTTGCCGTTCACAAGTAGCGGCGGACTGGTCCACCCGTTCGAGGCCACGATCCTACGTTCGAGATCGATGCCGACCGGGAGAAACCCGATATCCGGCCGCTGGACCACGCGTTCGAGACGACCGTCGAGGCCGAAGACGCGGAACTCGTGATCAAACACGCTTCCGCAAACAATTTTGCCGCCCGTTACATTGGCCCCGGTCCCGGCGCCCGCGGTTGCGGGCATCCGTACGTCCGGGGCGGCACTCATCGATAGAGTTCGAAGTAGCCTCCAGTCCGCACCAGTCGAGAGCGCGTATCCCTCCGCGTGTGGCTCCGCAGTCGGGAAGACGAAAGCCAAATCCGGTGCAACGAAGCCGAACGAGAACTGGGCAGGGATACCGAGGTCGGACAGTGCGATCGAGCGGCGATATTCGCCCGTCAGGCCCCACTCATCGATCCGCGTGCCTGATTGGTTGGAAATGTAGAGACCGTCGTCGCCGTTCCATTCCAGGCCCCGCGCCATGGACAACTCCGAGGGGCCCTGGCCGGATCGGCCGGCGCTCCAAAGCAGTTCGCCATGGGCGTCGGAACGCCACGATGCGGTTGTCGCGACCGTCATACACGTAGACGTTGCCGTCGCCGTCCACGGTGAGATGCCGTGCCCACGTCAGCATGGTTTCGGCGGGGCCTTCCTCTGATCCGAAGCTCTGTTCTAGTTCGAGGGTCAGCCGTGGCGAGTCATCGTCGGTCCAGAGCGGCTCGGCCGGATTGGCGATCCATTCCACGCCATCACGTGTTTCGACGTTTCCCGCCCAGGGGAGATCGCGTTGGGACGTGCCGCCACAGCCGGCAAGTTGCACGACGCCCAAGAGGACCATCGTTGTTGCTGCGACGTCGAGATGACGCACGGTACGGTTAGTGGTCACGACCAGCATTCCAATCGAGAGGTGCGGTTCGGGCGGAGTCAGTCGGACGGGCGAAGAGTGACGTGATAACGGCGGATCTGCGGGAACGGGTCCCAGACGGTTGTGTAGAGGCGACCGTCCAAGCCGAACATGTGCAGGGTGCCGAAATCCGGGCGATCCGGATGCTCCCATACTAGGCCGGTTAGCCATCGACCCCCGGCGTCGAAGAGATCGAGCACGGTACGCGTCTCACGTGGTTTGCCGTTTCCGGTCATTGGCCGGCGCATCTGAGTGCTCTCCCGTAGAGCGGCAATCCCGTTGGTGACGTTGGTCGGCCAGGAGGCGGTCACGAACCACTCGCCGTCCGGAAGGCGTAGCGGTGGCGATGCGTTTCCCATCGAACCGACGGATCCTCGCTCCATGTCGATTGCCGCGGGAACAAATCCTTCCGCGGGGCGCTTCACGACAGCACCGAGTGTGCCGTCGAGACCGAAGATCCTGAATTCGTAGTCGAAGACGCTCCCAAACGTGATGTGCCCGCCCGTTAGCCGCGCCGCGCTTCCAACCCGGCTCCGGCCGGGCATATCGACCTCTGGAGCTGCCGCCATCGTGAACGATCGGTCGAGTCGCCAGGGTGGCCCGATCGTCAGTACGTGACCCTGAGCCGCAGGCGACGTCATAGGTAACAGAAAGAGCTCACCGGGCTGTGCAAAACTGAAGAACGACGCGTCCCCGATTTCGAAGTCCGAGAGCGCAAGGCTCGATAGGTAGTTGCCTTTGAGGTCCCAGGCATCGATGCGGGTACCCGCTTGCGTCGCGACATACAGCCGGTTTGCCCCGTTCCAGACGAGCCCTCTGACTCTATTCAGCTCGCCGGGCCCCTGACCCTGCTGCCCTGCTCGCCACAGAACGTCGCCGTTAGGCTCGAACGCAATGAGATTGTGGTCCTGGCCGTCGAAGACGTAGACATTGCCAGCGCCGTCGACATCCACGAACTGCGGCCGTGCCAGTATTCCGATCTCGGGCGACTCATCGGACCCGTAGACCTGCTCAAGTTCGAGTGTGATCCGCGGTGCACCATCGTCCGGCCAGAGCGGCTCGTCCGGATTGCTGACCCAGCGCACGCCATCGCGTTCGTCTATGGAGCCGCCCCAGGATTCTTGAGCTGAGCCCGGCGCAGACAACAGCACACCGATGACGAGAGCGATGGTAGTTCTTGACCTGTTCATTGGGACCATCCAGCTGGCGGGCGCAACGTCATCCGGTAGCGCCGCACATGAGGAAACGGTTCTGATCGAGTGGTGTAGAACTTGCCGTCGGGGCCCATGAGCTTCGGGGTGCCGAACTCGGGGAACTCCGGCGTGTCCCAAACGCGCGATGTGAGCCAACGTCCGTCGCGGTCGTACAGCTCCCACTCCCAGTGCAGCTTGCGCTCGAAGTCCTCGTCCGCTCGCGCCTCGCTGATCGCCCGTTCCGTGTCGAGGTTCGTCACCCACATCACGGCTGACAACCAATAGGCCCCGGCTAGCGATATCGGTGGCGAGACGATTCCGCGATTCATGTAGCTGCCGCCTCCGGCGCCGTTCTCGCCCTGGCTGATTGAGGGGCGGAACTCGGTGTTGGGGCGCATGACACGGCGCACTCTCCCGTTGTTCGGGTCCACGACGGCGAAGTCGTGGCTCGCCACGTTGCCGGTCATCAGCGCACCGCCGGAGAACGCGATCCCGGCGAACGCGTTCTGCAAGAACGAAACGGACTCGCGCCACGCGAGCCGGGGTTTCGAATTCGACTTGAGAGCCCAGTCGGGACCGTCGACCAGGTGATCGAGTTCGATCGCGCTACCGACCTGGTCGGCAAGGGTGAGTTCGGATGGGTCTCGCACCGTCATTGCCCTCGCACCACTCAGCCCCAGATGCTCGAGGCGGAATGACGTCACATAGGTGCCATCGGGACTCCAGCTATCGAGCCTCGATCCCGACTGATTGAGGATGAGCACCCGATCCCGCCCATCCCAGGCAATAGCCTGAGGCCGCTGAATATCGCGGGGCCCCTGGCCTGGGCCTGACACTCGCCACCTGAGCATCCCGTCCGGTGCGAACGAAACGAGATCGCTTCCCCGACCGTCGATGACATAGATGTTTCCTTGATCATCGACCGTGACCCAGGGAGCAGAACCGAGCATGGCCTCTTCGGGCGATTCGTCCGCGCCAAAGACCTGTTCTAGTTCGAAATCGAATCGCGGCTGTCCATCGTCGGGCCAGAGAGGTTGTTCTGGATTAACTACCCAGGTTGCGCCATCACGCTCTTCGGTCGCGCCACGCCACGACTCTTGCCCAGAACTCGTAACCGGGAGGAGTGCGCAGGCGACGATTACGAGGACGGTACGCGATCTTGTCACTCACACCATCCCGCCTGGCTCGGCCAACTCTCGCGGTGAACTCGAAACAGCTTATGGGTAGTAACCCCGCGGCCATGCCGTTTCCGAGCTGAACTACTCGCGCAGCGCCTCGGTCGGCGCGACCAGGGTCGTCGAACGCGCCGGTCCAAATGTTGAGACCACGGTGATCGCGCCGAAGCTCAGGCCGATCACAGCCCACCAAAGTGGGGGGAGAGCGCCAAGATCCGGTAACTGACTCTCGAGGGCCCGGGTGGCGAACCAGGCGCCAGCGAGACCGATCGCGATCCCGCCTAGCGAATGCAGACCGGCTGTGCGCAATACCGCCGACACGATGGCCCGTGGTTGCGCACCGAGAGCCAGACGGATGCCGAATTCCCGGCGACGCGCCAGCGCGATCTGGGCGAGCACCCCGTAGAGGCCAATAGCGGCGAGGCATAGTGCAATGGCCGCGAACGCGATCATCACCCGGGCGATGAGTTGTTCTGTGGCGATCGCCTCATTGAACAGATCGGACAGCGGCCGAATGTCATAGATCGTCGCGTCCGGATGAAGTCCGCGCGCCACTTCGAGCAGGCTGGCGGTGGCCTCATCGCGATCCGCTGTCCGCCAGAAGAACGTGACGGCGCGGGCGGGGCGCTGCCAGAGCGGTCGATAGATCTCGAAGATGGGGTCACCATCGCCTCGGATCCGTCGGAGATTGCCAGCGACACCGACGACCCGCACCGCGGTTCGACTCGATTCATCGATGACGAGGGTGTTGCCGACGGCTCGTTCGCCCGGCCAGTACGCATCCGCAAGCGCCTGACTAACGATCGCGACCTGTTCGGTTTGCGCTCGGTCCTGCTCATAGAAGACCCTGCCGTCAAGGATGGGGATGCGAAGCGTCCAGTGGTACCTCTCGGAAACGCTAGTCAGCGCAACGAGAAGCCCACCGTCAGGCCGTATCAGCTCCGGCGGCGCGCTAGGCGTCCGGCCGTCAGGAGCGTGCGCGAACGTCATGCCGCTCCCGCGATGTGACGGTCCGAGCGGCACTCGATCCGCGGCCGCTGAAGCCTCAACGGTGTCCTTGAAAACGCGGCCCCAACTGACAACTCGGCTGATGAAGCCGCCGCCGTGGTCGGATTGATCGTCTACCGCATCTAGGTCCAAGTCGACAGACGCTCGGAGTACTCCTGCGGGCTCGAACCCTGGATCGACTCGCTGAAGTTCGACGATGCTCGCGAGCAACGTCCCCGCGAGTACAAGCAGAGTCACGCTGGCACCCAACTGTCCAATAGTGAATAGGGAACGGGCGCGCCGGCCCGGACTTCCACCGACTCGCGACCGAAGACTGGAGCCCGTTCCGGCCCGCGAGGCGACGAGGGCCGGGAAAAGACTGAACGTCAGCCCGGCGGCGACCACCAGAATGCCGGCAAACAGGAGTAGCGCTGGGTCCAAGGACAGGTCCAGTCCGTCAGCCCGTACACCCGAGACGACCTCTGTACTCCCGAGCCGCGCGACAAGCAGCCGTGCTAGCCCCATTCCCAGCGCACCGCCCAGCGCCGCCAGCACAAGCCCTTCGGCAAGCAGCTGTTGGATGATTCTCGGGCGTGTGGCGCCGAGGGCCGCTCGGACGGTCAGTTCGCGCCGTCGCATCGAGCCCCGAACGAGCATCAGCCCGGCGAGGTTGGCGCAAACGATCACGACCACCAGCCCAACCGATCCGAGCATGAGAACGGCCAACCCTTCAAGCTGGTCGCGCTGGTAGAGCGGTACCCAGACGCGATCCGTCAAGATCGCCCCGTCAATAAGCGGGTGCTCGCCCGCGGCGCCGAGCGGAGCGGTTTCGAGCGCTGCCGCAGCGCTCTGCGGTGTCTCGTCGGGGGCCAGCCTGCCGACCACTCTCAACCATCCCGAGTAGACGTTGGTGCGCCATTCATCGTCCATCGACCGGAGAGTCGTCCTCGCTGCAATCGGCAGCCACACATCCGTGGACGCGCCGGCCACGATTCCGTGGAAACGTGCCGGCGCCACGCCGACGATTCGCGCGCTGAGGCCGCCAAAGGAAACAACTCGGCCCACCACGCCGGGATCTTGTCCGAATACGGTGTCCCACACTCGGTGGGATACGACCGCCACGGGCGCCACACCGTCGGTGTCATCGGCAGGCATGAGCAACCGACCCAGTGCAGGCCGAACTTGGAGGGTGGTGAAGTAGTTGCCGCTTGCCAGCGTGGTGCGCAGCCGGGATGTGGAGTCGCCATGGTTCAGATGAGCAACGGTGTCTTCGTATGCGAGGAGCGATGAGAACGGACGATCATGGTCGCGGTAGGCCACGTAGCGGGGGTAGGACAGCAACATGGGCTGTCCTTGATAGCTGGCGCTCAGGGATACGAGGCGACCTGCGTCCGTGACACCGGAGGGACTGCGCCAGAGAGCCGCGTAGACGATCGTGAATACCGCGATGCTCGCTCCGATACCGAGAGCGATCGTGGCGATTGTCGCGAGGGAGACAACTCGGGTTGCAGCGAGCGATCTCGCCGCTGAGCGGACGTCCTGCACTAGAGGGTCGGGAGTGAGGCTCGCGAAGACGCCGAGGGGGCGCTCCCAGACACCAACTCGCAGGGCGTTCAGCACCTCGCGTATCAACACCCCGGTGGCTGCGACGAGCGACGCCTGCCGGGCATCGCTGAGCCGGTCGCGTAGCGTGAACCACATATCAACCCCGTCGAGTCGTCGAACTCTCGATGGGTAACAACGCAGCAGGAGACGAAAGAGCAGCGGCACTTTCGTCACGCCGAACCTTCCGGTTCCTGAAGGGCGTGCTTGCGGCGCGCAACCTCCAGAACGCCGTTCATCTGCCGCAGTTCGCCTTCCAGCACAGTCCTGCCGAGTGCGGTTGGCGAGTAGTAGCGGCGCCGTTCGTCGTCGCCGGCTGGTCTCGCTGCGTTGCGGATGAGCTTGTCGTCGATCATTCGCCGCAGCGCGAGGTAGATCGTACCCGTGGCCGGTACGAGCCGGCCGTCGGTCGCAGCGGTGATCTCCTTGATGATGCCGTATCCGTGTCGAGGCTTGTCGACTACAGCAAGGAGGATCTGCAGCGTGAGCGGAGTGGGCGAGGTGCTTGGCTTCTTTGTGGCCACATGCGGCTCCTGATCTTTGAGTTTCCGAGCAATGTATAACCCATCTATACATTGATCGTCAATCGATCAGGAGCTAGTCCTCGCGCAGCAAACTCATCGGGTCGGTAGCCGCAGCCTTCCGCGCTGGGATGAGCACAGCGCCGAGGGCCACCAGCCCGAGCATCGTGGCCACACCGCCGAAGGTGATCGGGTCGGTGGGGGACACTCCGTAGATCTGGCTGGCGAGGGTTTGCGCCATGAACCAAGCGCCGAACAGGCCGAGGGCGAGTCCGACCGCCACGACGCGGGCGCCGTGGCCGAGGACGATTTGGAGGACGTCGTTGCGTGCGGCACCGAGGGCGACGCGCACGGCGAGTTCCCGGCGTCGCTGGCGCGCGGCGAAGGCGATCACTCCGTAGACGCCGACCACGGCGAGCAGGGCTCCGAACGATGCGAATACCGTCAGCAGTCGCGCCAGTGCCTGCGGCGTGGCGGCAGCATCGTCGATGACGCGCTGGAGAAGCCCCGGCCGGTTGAGCGGCTGCTCAGGGTCGTCGTTCCAGACGATCTGTTCTAGCGTCGGCATCAGAGTCTCCGGCGCCACCTGCGCCCGCACCGTCAGGAATACGTAGGGGAATGGCACCTGGGCCAGCGGAATGTACGCGTCCGGGAGCTCGCGCTCGCCGGTGAGGCTCTCGCGAGTGTCGCCCACCACGCCGACAACTCGCCGCTGAGTGGGACTTCCGTCGCCCATCGGGTCGGCGATGCGGATCTCCTTGCCCATCGGGTCTTCGCCCGGCCACATCGTGGCGGCGAACTCGTCGCTCACCAGGGCAACCGGCTCGTTGTCCACGTTGTCGCTTGTGGCGAAGTCGCGTCCGTCCAGTTGCTGGATATCGAGCGTCTCGAGGTAGTCGACGCCGATGTAGCGCACGGCGGCGCGTAGTCGCGTGTCGGATTCGGCCATCGGGCCGTCGACAGCTGTGACCAGGTTGGCGGCAAAAGAGAACGCGCCCGGGTTCGCGGCGGCGACCGACTCAACGCCTGGAACTTCGCGGAACGCGGTGACGGTTTCTTCGATTCGCTGATGCCACTCGGCGGCACTTGGGTAGCGCACCGATGACATGCCGAATCCCATGCGGATCAGACCTTCAGGCTGGAATCCGAGTTCCACGTTAGACAGATGAATCGCCGAGCGCATCGTGAGTCCTGCACCGACCAGCAGTGCCACCGACAGAGCAACCTCGAGCACGATCAGCCCGGTGCGGAGCGTGCGGTGCCGCGCGGTCCCGGTGGATGAGCGGCCGCTGCCGGTGAGCGTGCCGGACAGATTGCCGCCGATCCCGGCGAGCAGGGGAGCGAGCCCGAACAGCAGCGTGACCACACCGGTGATGCCGATGCTTACCAGCAACACGCGCGGCTGAAGGGCGAGCGCGGTGGTGCCACCCGGCACGGAGGCGCCGAGGCGGACTTCAATGGCTGAGCCGAGCACGGCAAGTACCTGCGAGGAGATCAGCGCGCCGACGACTGCTCCAGCCAAACCGACCACAGCGGCCTCAGCGACAAGGCGCAACGCGAGGCGTGATCGAGCAGCTCCCAGCGCCGCCCGCAGCGCGAACTCACGGGTTCGACCGACCGCTTGCACGAGGAAGAGCACAGCCACGTTGGCGCACGCGATGAGGAGCACGAGCGACACGCCCGCGCCGAGCGTCTGCAAGAGAGGGCGAACCTCTTCGACGTGTTGCTCGTGCATCGGGCTGAGTTCGACGTTCCAATCGGAGAATTCGGGCCCCCATGACTGGCGTGCGAACGCCGTCATACGTTGCGCCGCCTCGTGCATCTCAACACCCGTCTCGATGCGCACCACGTAGGTCGGATGATCGTGCGACCCGAGCGGGGTGAGAATTTGCGTGGACTCGTACATGTGCCACCAGTCGGCCGCCAGCACGCCGATGACGGTGAGAGCCTGCGCATCATCCGGGCGGTCGGACGCGTACATCCGTATCGTGTGGCCGAGCACATCCTCCGCTCCACCGAAACGCGTCTGCCACAGGTCGTGGCTGATAATCGCGACGGGTGCTGCGTTGGGGCCGATCTCGTCGGGAGCGAAGCTGCGGCCCATCGCGGTGGTGATGCCGAAGGCTTCGAAGAAATCGGGTGGCACCCAGACGCCCGAGACGGTCTGCGGAGGGCCGTCGCCGAGCAAGGTGAATGCGTCGCGGTCCCAGCTGACGGCCAGTCCCACGTCGTCAGCCTCGCGCCAGTTCACCTCCGCCGGTCGCGATCGCACGCGCTCGTTCTGCGGCGGCGTTTCGTTGATCCAGGCGAGGCGCTCAGCATGCGGGAACGGCATGCCGCGCAGGAGGTACGCGTCGACGACTGCAAGCATCACCGTGGTGGCGCCGATGCCCACCGCGACGAGCAGGATGGCCGTGAGAGCGAACGCGGGCCGATGGCGCAGGGATCGCGCGGCGCCGACAATTTCAGAGACCAGTGTGCCGAAGAAGCTGCCGCGTTCCGGCGCGTACACGCGCTCAGTCTGTTTGCGGACCGAGCCAGGGTTCCCGAAGCGCTGGCGCACCTCACGTTCGGCGTCCTCGCGCGAGCGGCCGGCTCGCACCAGGTCGTCAATCCGGCCCCGCATGTGGTGCAGGATCTCTTCGTCGATCTCGTCGCGGCTCGGGCGCCAGGGGAGAGGAGTGCGTTTGTCTTTCAAGACACTTCTTCCTCGGGGATATCGAGAACCTGTCGGATGGCAGCAGTGTGGCGAACCCAGGAGTCGAGTTCGTTCGCGAGTTCGGCGCGGCCCTCGGCGGTCAGGTCGTAGACCCGCGCACGACGCCCCTTGTCCGACTTCTGCCACTCACCGCGCAGCACGCCGCGCTTCTGCATCCGGTGCAGGGCGGGGTAGAGCGTCCCTTCCTCGATCTGGATCGTGGCATCTGAGCCCGTGGCGATCGCACGGGCGATGTCGAGTCCGTGCAGCGGGCCATGCCGATCGATGCTCCGCAGGATCAGCAATTCCACCGCGCCATACAGCCGGTTCGCGCGTACACGAGTCATGTTTGGTCGCTCCTGAATTCGTAACCTAAGCTGTTTATATTAACTTCTTAGGTTAGAAGTCAAGTGCGAGACGCGGAGGACGCCGACATGGCCACGAACTTCAGACGCAGAAACCGGCCCGCACGTAGGCGATCACGTGCGGGCCGGCGGGTTCCTGCCTTGCGGCGGGACTCTTGCTATTGGATCAGGCGGACCTTGTGCGAGGCGTCGTAGCGCGACATGTCCGACAGGATGATCTGATCGCCGGGCATGAGGCCGTCGGCGACCACGATCTTGTCGACTGACGAGGCGCCGAAGGTCACCGGGATGCGTTCGGCAATCGAGCCGTCGGAAGTGAGCTTGAAGATTCCGATGGTCTGACCGGTCTGGCCGTAGGCCGGGCGATCGACGTACACGACGTTTTCGAGAACACCTGTGCGGATTCGCGCGTCGATGCTCAGGCCTGGCCGGACGCTGTCCGGAATCGCATCGGTGACCTCCACGATCACGCGAAGTGTGCCTTCTTCAATGCGATCGTCTATATGCACTACACGACCGACAAGCTTCTCAGAGCGCGTGTCGACAGTGGCTTCCTGGTCGAGTTGCAGCGCGGCTGCGTGATTCGCCATCACGCGTACGTGGGCGTGGAATCCGCGGCCAAAACGCTCCATGGTCCCCGGGCCGCGTACCTGCTGCACCACCGAGCCGCGCTCGACCGTACCAACCCAGATGATCCGCGCGTCGACTTCTTCGAGCGCCGCCGTTTCTTCCTGCGCGAACGCCGCGACGGGCGCTACGAGGGCGATCGCGAGCACCGCGCCGGTTCTGAGGGTTCGTGACATGGTCACCTCCGTGCGCTTGCCGAACCTCCCGAGTGAGGCATACGGCCTTGTTGTCGATTGTCTAGAGCAAGGCTCGTGCCAGACCACCAGGACGCCGCATTCCGGGATCGTTGAGGCCCCGATCGAAGGCGACATGTCGCGTCGCTGGGACGGGGCGGTCGTTTCCGGAATGGGCGCCGCGAGTCTGCTTCCTAGGTCAGTAGCAAGGCGGCGCAGGCGATGAATGCCAGCGAGCCGGATCCCAGGAACGCATAGCCGATCACTCGCGCCCTATCCCCAGCGATCTCGATACCAGACGGCCCCAAATCGAAGCTGGCGGTGCCGACCTTCAGGATCGTCGCGCCGCGGTCGAGCAGCACTAGGGCGGCGGCGAACAGGCCCGCATAAAGGAAGCCTCCGGCCAACCCTCCCGAGAACGGCGAGTCAAACCAAGCGGCTAGGGACTCAAACATGGCTCCTTCTTCCTTTGGGCCTCGACGAGGACTCCGCGCCCAAGCGGCGTAGACCCGAACCTCACCGTAGCAGCGCCTGTCGCGAACTGTCCACGGGTCGTGTCGCCCCTACTGGCCGGCCAGCTCTAGCTACGGTGACGGGGCCATACCGGAGATTGGTGCGCAGAGCACCTAGAGGAGGCTACCTGAACGGACTGCCACCTTGGAATCTCGCGAGTGCGGCCGCCACACTCGGGTTGTCCACCAGGAAGCGGTATTCCAACAGCCTCAGCACAGTCGCGAAGTCGTGCCAGTCTGAGCCGAGGTTCTCCTCGGTGCCCTCGATCAGCGAGCGCGCTTCGCGGAGCGTGGCTTGGAACAACTCTGCCGCAGGCATCGAGTCGATCTGTTTGTCGAGCGCTTCGACGATGGCACGGAACCTGCCTTTGGCGAGCCAGACGCCCCAGCAGCCTGGGCAGTGGTCGATCTCAACGCCGGTGTCCCCATAGGTCAGTTCGAGCAGTGGCACTTCGCAAGATGGACAGTCCATCCCGGCTGGTTTGCCGTGGACGCTGTCGGTGTGCTTCCAAGCCTCGAAGTCGAGCCAATTGGCGTCGGGTTCGGCCGCATCCTTGGCACGCCTCAACTCGTCGCGATCGAACCAAATGCCGCCGCATTCCACGCATTCGTCAACGATGACGCTCGCCAGATTCCGACGCTCGAGAGAGGCTCCACACTCGGGGCAGTTCATGGTTGCTGAAGTCCTTCCGCGTAGCGGGAGCTAGTCGTCCCTGCTGGCTGTTACCAAGTTGCCGTGCTTCTGACCCTACACCCGTGACGGTGCCGGGAGCCTCGATTCCAAGAGATTGCGTATTTCGACCTACGTAGATCACCCAAGGGGGCCACCGGTCGTGACGGCTAGAGTCAGTCGGATCGTGAGTCCCGCCGGATCCGGCGCAGCGCGACGAACGCGGCCAAGACCGCTCCCGCGTAGATCAGATGGGCGCCCCAGAGGCCGTTCCATTCACCGAACGGGTGCGGGTCGTCGCGGAGGATATCCACGGCGAATCGGATCGCTCCGTAGCCGCCGAGGAATGACCAGAAGACCGAGCCATCGGGCGAGTTCCGGCGAAACATCCAGATCAGAGTGATGAACAACGCCAGAGTCGCGGCCGCTTCGTACAGCTGCGTCGGATGGATCGGCACGCCGAGCGGGGCTACTCGCGGGTAGGCAAGAAGCAGGAGGTCGTAGGTGACGGCCCAGGGGACTTCCGTGGCGCCGCCGTAGCAGCAACCGGCGGCCGAGCAGCCGACCCGCTGAATGGGCAGCGCCAACGCGGCGCTAAGGGCGGCGACATCGAGGAAGCGCCGTGTGGGGACTCCGTAGAGTCGGGCGTACTGCAGCACCGCCAGCAGTCCCACAGGTATGGCGATAAGCGAGCTCCCGCCGGGCCGAGTGATCGCCAGTAGAAAGACCCGCCAGGGGTCAGCGCCCTCACCGAGCAGGGCCGCGAACTGACCGAAGCTGAACATCGCCGTGGCGAGCAGCGTAATCGGGGCAACCCAGAGGAAGGCCATGTAGGCATGATCCGGGTCGATGCCGCGACGCCTGAAGCCGTAGCGCCACACGAGCACGACGGCGATGATCGCGAGACCGCGCGCGACTCCGTAGGTGTAGAGAGGGAGTGCTTCTCCCGCGGCGAGCGGCAACACGTAGAAGATAGGGTCGAAAGGCTGCGGCATGCGCACATCCTATGCGACCCACCCTCGATGCAGGGCTGGCGCATGCGCGCCACATGACGGGAAATTGAGGCCCGGCACTTGTCACTGTCCTGGCCGCCGCGCTACTTTCCCGGTTCCAGCCGTTCGCTCAGAGCGACGCCCGTTCCGGAGGTCAGATCGATGCGCGACGACAGCTCTCACGACCAGCCTACGCTGAGGCTTCCAGCGAGCCGTACTTTGCTTCGCGCATTCGTAGTTGCTGTGATGCTGCCGCTTGCTTTGATCGGTTCTTCGGCCACTTCGTCCTTCTGCTGCAATTGCAGCGTCGACACCGATGGCGCCTCCGATTTCTTCACCTTCGGCTTCCTCTCGGCGTCCACGACGATCTCGTTCCCGAGCCCCGACGGCACTGCCATCGTTCCCAACAAGAAGCGGACCAACCTCTTCCGCTTTATCCCGGGCGTCGGAATCTTTTTCCCCGACGGCCTGATCGACCTTAGCGGCGACGTCTCGGTCGATAGTTCAAGCCGAAGCAAGCTCCCGAAGAAGATCGATGTTGAAGTCGAGCACGTGCCCGCCGGCGAGCGCGGGCAGCGCGTCGGCGACACCGTCCTGAAGTCCACGATCAAGATCAAGAAGGGGAAAATCAATCAGTCGATGAACCTGACGGGCTTCGTCGCCGACGTCAACGACGCGGTAATCCTCAGAGCCAAGCCCAAGGGTGGCGATCTCGCCAATGACCAGACCGCACAGCTGGCACTTGGCTACAAGCCGTCGGCGCGGGGAGCTCTAACAGCCCTGAGCGAGTATGGCCGGATCGGGCTTGGAGCCGCCGGAGCCGGGCGGGACGTGCTGGGTGCGGTGCCCGACAACGCGATGGTGATTCCGGTCGTGTTCCCTGCGGTCGACGCTGCACAGGCGCGGGCCAAGACGCGGCTCGTGCGAGTCAGATCCGGCGTTGCGTTCGATACGGTGTCAGCAGATGTTCAGCTCGGCGGGGCCTTCATCGGGACTCGCGAGGGGCGCTCCTCAGCACCGAAGACGATTAAGGTCGCGGTCACGCTCAAGGACAAGAACGGGAAGAAGAAGCTGTCGGTGCAGTACAAGCTCACCGTCAACGGCAACAACGTGGCTTCGCAGACGAAGTCCTTCGGCGCAGTCAAGGTCGAGGTCGACGACGTGCTCGATATCAATGTGACGCCGAAAGGTGGGAACTTCGATCCCTCCGAGCCTTTCTTCTTCTTCGTGACCGTCGCGCCCACCGGCTAGCTCGTACCACGCGAGTACATCACCCCACCGTGTTCGCAGGGAACCGCCGCCTGGCGGACGACGGGTGCCACCCGGTGTGCCGCGCCACACCACTCGTTGCCACTGCAGACCCTGGTGGTGCCCAGCAACGCTGCCGAACTGGGGGCGCGCCACGCCCAGCAGAGAACTCATAACCCGAAGGTCACGGGGCCTTGTAGATGGGGTCGAGGCGCGTGACTACCGCTCCCGGTGAGTCTCCGCGTTCGCGGCAGTGATCCGGGCGATTTCTGCCTCGATGCTGGCGATCCGGATCGGGTCATATCCGATGAACGTGTAGACCGTCGCGTTCACTGCGGCTGGGTTGTTTACGTTCTTCGCATAGAGCTGGTTCATGCCGCCGAGTGCGACGGACGCGCCGGCGGGGAGTTTTCCCGCGACATCGTTGCCGTTGACGTCTTGCAGCGTGACCGTCCCTGGCCCCTCGTTGACCACGAAGATGTTGTCGTCTCCGCGCCACAGTTCTCCACGCGTGTTAGGCGCGACCGTGACGTTCTGATGCTTGATCTGGCAGTACTTCTCAGTGCTGTTGACAACCACGCGGCCCGGCTCCGCGACCATGATCCAGACTGTGGCGTCGTCATGTTGGTGCGGGTTGGAGTAGACGCGACTGTACTCGCCGATCGACCCTGCAGACGGCCCGACTACGTCGCCGATGTGTTCGATGTTTGCCGTGCCATCGGTTGGGGCGTAGTAGTAAAGCAACCGTTTGTTGCCCTTGTAGAGTTGCTGAGTTTCGCCGTTGGGACGGTTGCCCACGACGCCGCGCGGGTAACCGAACACGGAGCAGTCCAAGGTTTCGACGGCAGCGGGCGCCATTGCTTCCTGCTGCTCTATCTCAGCCGCTTCAGGGGCTGTGCCGGAGCTCGCGACGAACGCGGCGCAAGTGATCGTCGCCGCGACGAGCATTCTTTTCATGGCTGGATCTCCGATCGTTCACGAACAATTCACCATCTAAAACCGTCGGGCCAACTGTTTTCCGAAGTCCCTCGCTTCGTGAGGTCGTTCCTGGACTCCATGACCTCACCAGCAGCAGCGTCGTCTTCGAATCGAATCGAATCGTTTCTACTGTCGAAGATGACGTTGACGTTGACGTTGACGTTGAAGGGCATTGCTCAGGCATTGCTTCGGGCATGCGTCAGGCAATGCTTCGGGCATGCGCGACGCATTGCGCCGGGCATCGTTCGGGGACCCGCCGGGCGCCGCTGGAAGCGCAGTCAGAGACGCCACCTTTCGGGCGCGCGAAGTTGTTCCCTAGAAACCTAAGGGGAAGCCTGATATCTTCCCCATGAAACCTAAGGGTACCGGCGAGGAGAAGCATCAATGTCCAATCTCGAACTCATCCGCGGCACCGTCGACATGCTGGTTCTCCGGGCGCTCGTCGACGCTCCCAAGCATGGATACGCCGTGGCGCAGTGGATTCGGGCGACCTCCAACGAGGAACTTCTCCTCGAGGAGGGCGCGCTCTACCCGGCCCTGCACCGGCTCGCCGAACGCGGGTGGGTGATGAGCGAGTGGGGCCTTTCGGAGAACAACCGGCGGGCGAAGTTCTACTCCCTCACGGGAGAGGGCGAAGCGCAGCTAACCGAGCGTCGCTCTTCCTGGGAACGCTACGCCGCAGCGGTCGGTGGGGTGCTCAACGCCGAGTCCGATGGCTGATCAACGGCGCGGGAACGATGTGGTTAGTCCGAACCGCCGTCGGACCGAGTTGGGCGAGGAGTTCCAGTTTCATCTCGAGATGATCGTGGACGAACTGGTGGCCGCGGGGTGGTCGCGGGAGGAGGCCAAGAACGAGGCGCGGCGACGCTTCGGGGACCCGGACCTCCACTCCGGGGCGTGCCTACGAGAGCGAGAACGTGAACGGAAACGACGGGAGGCGGGGATGAAGGGGTTCGTGAATTGGGTGGACGGAGTGCGCCAGGACGTGGCCTTCGCCATACGCCAGCTGGTGCGCCGGCCGACCACGAATGGTCTTGCGGTGGCAACGCTCACACTCGGCGTCGGCGCGACCGCGCTCGTCTACTCGGTAGTGCATGCCGTGGTGCTCAGCGGCCTCCCGTTCCCCGACGATGAGCGTTTGGTGCGCGTGGGCCAGACCTCTCCCCAAGGCCGCATCCACTCGATCTCCGAGGCGAATTTTGTGGACTTCCGACTGCGCCAGACGACGCTCGTGGAGATGGCGGGGATGGCCGTCGAACGTCCCGTCCTGACCTTTGATGATCGGGCCGAAAGCGCCGCTGGCATGCGAGTTTCCCACACCTTTTTCGGCCTTCTCGGTCTGGATCCCCTGCTGGGTCGCGCCTTTCTGGCCCAGGAAGATGTCGAGGGTGCGGACGCGAGGGTCGTCGTTATATCGGAAGGGGAGTGGAGACGCCGCTGGGGCGCCGACCCCGACATTCTCGGTACGGAACTGGTTGTCAACGGCGTGTCCCGATCCATCATCGGCGTCGTGCCATCGGATCGTGGCTGGCCGGGTGTTGGGGTCTTCACACCGCTTGCTCCGCTCGAGGTCGAGGAACGCGGCAGCCAGGACATCGAGGCGATCGGGCGGATGCGGCCGGGCGTATCGGTCGAGGACGTGCAGTCGGAGATGGATGTCATCGCTGCCGCATTAGCCGAGCTGTACCCGGACGCGAACGACGGGTGGGGAGCGAGCGTCCGCCCGCTCCAGACCTACTTCGTGGGAGGGCGACAGACGCGCTTCGGGAACCTTCTGCTGGGGGCGGTAGGCCTTCTCCTCCTCATGGCGTGCGCCAGCATCACCAACCTTCGTATTGCGCAGGCGTCCGGGCGCCGACACGAGATCCGGGTCCGGGCGGCCCTGGGGGCCGACCGACGTCGGCTTCGCTCGCAGCTTCTCGTAGAGGGTGCGGTTCTGGCTCTGATCGCCGGCCCGTTCGCGATCCTGTTCGCCAAAGCGGCCCTGCCCCTCGTGCGCGCGCTCGGTTCCTCGAGCATGGGGCGTCTTGATGACGCGACGGTCGGGCTGCCTGTGCTCGGCGTGGCGCTGGCTGCAGGTGTGATCACGATTCTGGCGTCCGGCCTCGCGCCGGCGCTCATGCTCGAGAAGGATGGAGGGTCGGGTGCCCTGCGAGATCGCTCGTCACGCGGCGCGGGTAGCCGCGTCCGTGGAGCGCTCGTTTCGGTGCAGTTCGCCCTCGCTGTGGCGGTCGTGCTGAGCGCCGGACTCATGATGCGGAGCTTCACGGCCATGACGGCTCGGGATCTGGGCATTGAGCTGGAGGGGATGGTAGTTGCCTCGATTCGGATGCCAGTCAATGAGTACGCCCCGGAGGAGCGCGTGCAGCACGTCGGCCGCCTCATGGATGAGCTGGAGGCCATCCCCGGCGTCGTCGCAGCCGGCGTCACCCACGCGCCTCCGTTTGGGTGGATGCAGCCGAGCAACTTCGTGGCCGACTCGGAGAACGAACCCGATCGGCAGGAGGACTTTCAACGGGTCAGCTGGCGTGCGGTCAGTGAGAACTACTTCACGGCGGCCGGACTCACGCTCCTTTCCGGGCGCACCTTCGAGCGAAGAGACATGGAATCGGACGGCTCGCATCGAGTGATCATCGACCGGGGACTGGCCGACACGATCTGGGGCTCGAGTTCGGATCCGGTCGGCGAGCGACTCACCTGGTTCATGCCCGGGGGGCGACAGTACGAAGTGATCGGGATCGTGGAGCCGGCGCAGGATGAGCGGATGGACGCCGATACCCGACCGCGCATCTACCGCTCCTACGGGTCAGTCGCCTGGTACAACCCGGGCGTCATCGTCAGGGTCGCGCCCGGGTCGACGTCGCAGGTGATTCCCCAGCTGCGCGAGACGACGGCTCGAATGCTGCCCGCCGTGCCGCTCATCGACCCGGTGCGGGTGCAGGACTCGGTGCGCGACGCCGTGGCCTGGCCTCGATTCACCATGGGCATCCTGTCGGCGTTCAGTGCCGCCGCCCTCCTTCTCGCGGCACTAGGTATCTTCGGGGTCACTGCCTTCGGAGTGACGTCACGACGTCGAGAGATCGGCCTGCGCGTCGCTCTCGGCGCCCGACCCGCGGGTGTGGTCGCCCTGATCCTTCGATCCTCCCTTGGCTTCGCGATCCTCGGAATCCTCGGGGGCCTGGCCCTCGCCTTCGGGACCACGCGATTGATGACCTCGCTCTTGTATGGCGTGACCCCGCTCGATCCGACGACGTGGGCCGCGGTCCCTCTCGTCCTCGCGACGGTCGCCGTCGCTGCCGCCTGGCTCCCGGCACGACGAGCACTGAGGATACCGGCGCGCTCCGCGATGGTAGAGGAGTAGCGGAAGATCGACCCCGGCCGTGCGAATGAGTGCCGATGGTTACGGCTCGGGCTGGGGTTCCAGGCGATAGAGCCTCACTTGGTAGATGCCGTCGTGCTCGCCGGACCGGGCAACTACATCGCCCGACGTTGCGATGATGCCTTGGCGTCCAGCAAAGAAGTCTCCGTCGGGGTCCGCAATTGAGGTGGCCAGCCGGCCGTCCGCGTCGACCACGTCAATGAGCATCCTGTCTACCCAACAGGGCGTGATCGGCCACTTTCGGAGCGTCTGTTCGGGCGACTCGTCGCACGGCGACTGAGGCTTCCCGGGCCCAGGACGAAGAACCCAGATTCGGCCCGACCGATCTACGTGGATAGAACGAACGAACGGTTTGCCGGACGGGATGTCTGGCCCTTGCCAGGTTAGGTGTGTCCCGTTGGCGGCGCGTGCCTGATACGTGGCAAAGCGACGGTGCCAATCTCGTTCGTCCGATGTGGTCGGTACAGGGTCGGCCTCGCGCCGGATGGTTGTCCACGTTCCGTCAGCGGCCTGCAGGGTGATCGAATACCCCGCTCGGCCTGCCTTGACAAGAGCACCATCAGGACCGGTGGCCCAGACCGGTTCTGGAGCGAATGGCACTCTTATCGGCCCGATGCCCATCCACTGATGGCCCAACTCCTCCTCCTTCACAGGCGCTGAGACGTGGGGTGATGGAGTCGACTCTTCGGAGTAGGCCCAGATAGTCCGCAATTGGGTGCCGTCAGGTTCGGTGCGGAAACCCGGCATGTACGCAGTCCCGTCTGACGCCACGCGGATTCGATGCCCAGGACTGTTTCTCATGTGTGAGGGGGTGATGCGCCAACTGTCCAGATGAGTCCCATCTACCCCGAAGACTTCGAACTTCGGGCCAGCGCGATCGCGAACGATTATTCTCCCGTCAGCGGAGATTCCGGCGCTGTCCGGCGCGAGGAATTCACCGGGGCCTTGCCCCGCCCTTCCCAGGTCGAATAGGTGGACTCCTGCGTGATCGTAGACTCCGATCCTGGGCACCGATGGGTCGACGACGACGACATGTTGGCGATCCACGGCCAGCGCCCAGGTCCTGCCGAGCATGTATTCATCGGGCCCTTCGGCAAGTCCAATTGTGGCGATCGGTCTGAGCGTCGATCTTTCCGCGAGGGTGTACCCGGCGCGGTTTGTGATCACGAGGTTCCCACGATTGTTCTCGACCTCTCCGACCCAGCTGTGGTAGGGGCTGGCCACCCCAGTGGGGCGTGAGCAGGCCACGAGCGCGACGATCACAACCGGAAGTACGAGACGCGTTCCTTGTTGCCAACTAGCGCTAGTGAAGAGGTCGATCTTTGTGGGCAAGGGCTGAGTTACTCCGAAGGCGCCGGATCCTCGTGCGGCTGGCTCCACAGGGCCGCCACGCACGGTGATGGTACTGGCAACGGCAGAGCAGTAGCAGATCAGCCTGGCTGTCGGCTCCTGGCCGGGCCCGGGTGGTCCGTTCGGCGATCAATAGACTTATTACGTCAGTAGTAGTATTAATACTACGCACGCCGTAATAAGTGATTTCGCCGAGCTAATAGGCTGCGACCCATGGGGGACCGATGACGCGAAGAGGCTCTCGAGGCACGGAGGGGAAGTCCCAGGCGCCGGAACCGCTGACACCGGCCGTCTTTCATATCCTGCTGGCGCTCGCCGATGGCCCGCTGCACGGGTACGCGGTGATGCAAGCGGTGGCTGAAGCCGCGGGACCGTCGATTGCCACGGGACCCGGGACGATCTACGGGGCGATCGCGCGCCTGCAGGACTCCGGTCTGGTGATCGAGGCTGGTGCGCACGAACTCGCTGCGGAGCCCGAGTCAACCGGTGCCGGACGTCCGCGCAAGTACTTCCGACTCACGGAACGGGGGCTCGAAGCGCTGCGCGGTGAGGCGGGGCGACTCACGCGCCTCTCAGATCTTGTGGGCGCCAAGAACTTGCTGCCCGAGGATGGCAACTCATGAGGGCTCGGCGGCTTGGGCGACTGGTCCGTCGCGGTCTACTGCTTGCCTACCCGGCTGCGTTCCGAGCGCGTTTCGCCGATGAGCTTCTGACGGACTATGAGCGTGTGGTCACACGTGGTGGGCAAGGAGAGCCAGGGTGGCGGGCCTGGAGTCGCTTACTCCGCGATACGGCAGTATCGGCCCCTCGGGAACACGCCTCGCGGCTCAAGCGTCCCGGCGGGCCGATGGACACGTTGAAGGGGATCCCTGGCGAGTTTCGCAGCGCATGGCGAGGCCTGGCCAGTGCGCCTGCGTTCTCCGCACTCGTCGTGGTTACGGTTGCACTATCTATGGGCCCTACGACGGCTGTCTACAGCCTGGCGAACTGGTTGCTCCTCCGGCCGCTACCGGGCGTGAGCGACGCGGAAGGTCTGGGATTCGTGCGGCATGGGGTAGCGAGAGAGGGTGGCCTTTCGCCGCGACGCATCACGTACCCTAATTTGCTTGAGATCACCACGGCCCTGGAAACGATCGAGGCCCTCGGCGCAACCCAGGGCGGAACTGCAACACTCCTGTGGGAAGAAGGGCGAGGGCAGCCGGTACCGCTTGAGTTCGTGACCCCGGAGTACTTCGACGCGCTTGCGTTGCGACCGTCGGCCGGGCGCTTCTTCAATGCAGCCGAGGACGACCCAACCCAGGGCGGAGCGATGGTCGCGGTGGTGAGCCACAGTTTGGCGACCACGCGTTTCGCGAGTGCCGACGCCGCGATCGGCGCCGAGTTCTCGGTGAACCGGCATACGGTCGAGATCATTGGAGTCCTGCCGCCCGGGTTCCACGGGTTGACGCGAATAGGCCAAACTGACCTATGGCTACCGGGGGCGAGCCACGATGCGGTACGCAACTTTTCTCGCGCGAATGGAGGCACCAGTCGCGACGACGGGATCGGCTTCTACGAGTTCGTCGCGCGACTTGCCCCCGGGTTCACCTGGGAGCAGGCAGAAGCGGAACTCGGTAGCCTGGCCGCAGGGCTAGCCGAGCGCTACCCAGAGGCGAATGAAGGCCTCTCGGTTGGCACTTTCGTGGTCTATCCCCGGATCGGTAACGATCCTCTTCGCCGAGACATGCTGGCTCGGAGCCTACGTCTTCTCATGTTCGTGACGGCAAGCGTTCTGCTCGTCGGATGCTCGAACGTAACCAACCTGCTGCTGATGCGAGCAATTGACCGTCGGGGCGAGATCTGCCTCCACAAGGCGTTGGGTGCGCGCAGTTCCGTCCTGGTGCGTCGCGGCCTGCTCGAAGCCATGACGCTATGTGCGATCGGAGCTGTCGCTGGCTTGGCGCTTGCACGGTTCTTTCTGTCCGCAATCGAAGGATCTCGCCTCGGCGGGATGTTCCAGCCGATCTCGCGAGTTGAGACGGATTCGCGCGTAGTTGCGTTCACTGCAGGCCTGTGTGTTGTTGTGGCGCTCGGTGCCAGTATTCTTCCGGCGCTGTGGATCTCCAGAGCCGATCCAGCTCGGTGGATCGCCGGGGCCGGTTCCCGTTCGAAACGCAGGAGCGCGCATTGGCGTACCGCTCTGATCGCATTGCAACTGGCGATCGGAGTGCCCCTGGTGATCGGCGCGCTGCTGTTCTCATCGACGCTTGCAGCCCTGGCGGAAGTCGATCCTGGCGTCCGACCCGGGACGGTGCGTCTGCTCGTTGTAAACACCGGCGACCAGGGCTACAGCCCGGCGGAGGTGTCCGCCTACCAGCGGGATCTACTCGACGCGCTGCAGGGCGAAACCGGAGTTGACAGCGTTGTCATGGCTTCTGCTGTGCCCGTCGCTTGCTGCGCCATGTACACCTTCGTTGCCGACCCGAAGGCGGATGTAGAGGGGACTCCATTGACGATGCCGGAGTTCCATGTGACCCGAGGCTACTTCGACATGTTGGGAATACCAGTTCTTCAAGGGCGCACTTTCCGCCCAGACGAGCAGTTCCCTGCAGCCGATGCGGAGGCTGACGTCGTGATCGTTAGCCAGTCGGTGGCTCGACATCTGTTCGACGACGATACCCCGATCGGAAAGGTAGTGAGATTCCCGATACGGGGGCGAAAAGGGCGCGATTTCAGGGTTGTCGGGGTTGTCGGTGATGTGCTTACCAATGATCTGGTGGAGCCAGCGCCCCACATAGTGTACTTGCCGTTCGGGGCTGGGGGATTTGCCGTTCCTCAGGCTTGGTTACTCGTGGATGGCGAAGAGCCGGCGGCGGTCGCTGATACCGCGATGAAGGTGGGGGCTCAGGTCGATCCGTTGCTCCCGCTGCTCCGCATGGACCGCTCGCCCGGCATTCGCGAGGCGCTGGAGTCACATCTATCGGAGCGAGTTCTTCTAGGCCGGCTCTTCACTTCGCTTGGGATCGTGGCGCTCGCGCTTGCTGCTCTCGGTGTCTACGGAGCCACAGGTCGCGCGGTGTCGGCGCGGCGGCGTGAGATCGGGGTACGGATGGCGCTTGGCGCCAACGGGGCGAGGGTTGTTGGGACCACTCTCCGTGGTGCACTCGGAGCGCTTCTGGCGGGAGCCTTCGGAGGTGCAGGGCTGTCGATATTCAGCGTGCGGCTTATCGAGGGATACCTCTACGGCGTAAGCCGGCTCGATCCTGCGACCTGGTGCGTGGCGCTCGCCGTCTTGGTGGTCGTGGGCGGCCTTGCGGCCGCGGTGCCAGCCCGCCGTGCGGTACTCGTTGAGCCCGCCGAAGCCCTACGCCAATAGCGCCTCGCTACGCCCTCGGTTTTCGGCATCTGCAGGGGTGTCGCCACGCCCCCACGGAGGGCGGGAGACGTGGCGACCCCTGGACGACCTCTGGCAAGACGAGGCCAGTCCATCCTCTTACGGAGTCTGGCGCATCGGTGCTCGTACCCCCCTCTGCGGGACCCCTACATTGGAAACCGGAGGTCGGCGCGTTTTGCGAAGGGGGTGGGCAGTTTGTCTGCGGCGGAGGCTAGGAGGGCGCGAGTACGGCGCCGCGCTTGAAGCGCTGGGCGGTGCGCGCGACGTTCTCGGTGTCGACGAGCACGCTTGCCGGCAGCGGGCACAGTGCGTTCCGATACGCGGCTGGCGACATCCGGGCGAAGGCGCGGAAGTCGTGCACCAGGTGGGCCTGGTCGTAGTAGCCCGTGTCGAGTGCGATGTCGCTCCAGCGCGGCCGTGAAGCGCACGACTCGGCCAGTAACACGCGTTCGAAACGAAGGAGTCGATGCATCATTTTCGGGCGCGTGCCCACCCAGTGGTCGAACTGCCGCAGCAGTGTGCTGTGTGACACGCCCAGATCGGCGGCTTCGTCGCGGATTGATGCGCCGGGTGCTGCCCGCCGCAGCGCAGCAAGCATCGCGCCTAGCGTGGCCGGGGGAGCGCAGTGGTTGTCGAAGCGCTGCTCGAGGGAGTCGAACATGACCCGCGACACGGCGTCCATGTCAGGGGCTTCGTAGAGTCGCTGTCGGGTGACTTCAGCGAACTCGCCCCAAAGCAGGTCGAGATCGAAAGTCCTGTCGGTGAGTTCGGCCGCCCCGGCACCGAGGAAAGCCGCTGCCGCGCCGGCGTGGAACCGCACCCCGACGTAAGCGGTTGGGCCGTCGATCGCGATCGCAACCGGCCGCGTGCGCTCGCCCGCCACCCAGCTGGTGCGGTGCTCCTCCGGCGTGGGGCCGGTCCAGACACGATGGATGGCGCCGAGGTTGAACACCAGGTTGAACCCGGGCTCGGGCAACAGCCAGCCGCGGATGTCTGGATCTTCCTCGGCGAACCCCGTGCATCGCCACACGTGGTCCACGTACTGGCTCAGCCAGTTCTTCGGGTGCCGCGCTTCAACGCGCATTGGAGCCGCTCCGCTCAGTCGCCACGGATCGCCTCGACGGGGTCGATGCGCGCCGCACGTCGTGCCGGCAGGTAGGTGGCCAGACAGCTCACCGCAAACAACACCAGCGGCACGCTCACGTAGGTGATCGGGTCGGTTGCCGAAACGCCCACTAACAAACTCGCGACAACCCGCGACAGGAAGACCGACGCCACGACTCCGGTCACGATGCCGGCCACCGCCACAAACGTGCCCTCGCGGAGCATCAACCCGACCACGCTCTTGCTGCTGGCCCCGAAGGCCACGCGCACGCCGATCTCACGTTCGCGCTGCTGCACCGAATACGAGATCACGCCGTAGAGTCCGAAGGCTGCCAGCAAGAGCGCGAGCGCTGCGAAGGCGCCGATCAGCGCCAGCATGAACCGGGTGGGGGCGCGCGCCTGGTCCACGAACGACTCGAGGCTCGCGACAGCTGCCACGGGGATGTCCGCATCAATGGCCGTCACGACTTCGCGTATCCGGGGAACTAGCGCTGCGGAGGCCGCAGCCGTCTTCACCACGAAGGTCATGGGCCGCCACGAGGCGAGGATGTACGGCTGGTAGATGGTCTCCCGACTATCGCTGGCAAGCGAACTGCCTCGCACGTTGTCCACAACGCCGACCACGCGGGAGAGTCGTGTCTCAGGGGCGAACGTGGTGAGGTCGAGGTAGTCGACCGCGATCTCCTGGCCCAGCGGATCCTGCCCCCCGAACAGACGATCAGCCATGTTGCGATCGATCACGGCCACCGGCGCGGAGTCGGCCTTGTTGGCCTGGTACTCCTCGGTCGTGCTGGTCACGAGGCCGTAGGAGCCCACGTGGAACTGCTCGGTACCGTCGAGCGGCAGCGGGCCGATGGCCCCCACCTCGGCAACGCCGCCGAGTTCGCCGATGCGATCGGTGATCTCGGTCATCACGGCGGCGCGACTGGCGTCGTCGATATACGGGAAGAACGAGATCGGTGCGGAGAAGGTGAGCACCTGCTCGGGTTCGAAGCCGGGGCGCACCTGCTGCAGTTCGGCGAAGCTGCGGAGCATGAGCCCAGCCCCGATGAGCAGGGCCATCGACAGGGCCACCTCGCCGATCACCAGGGCGGCGCGCAGCTTGTTGCTCTTGAGGCCACCGGACACGGTGCCGCGATCGCGCAGCGACATGCCTGGGTCGGTGCGCGCTGCGCGCAGAGCCGGCACCAGGCCGAATGCCAGGGCGGTGATGGTAGTGAGCAGAATCGTGAAGCCGAGCACGCGCAGGTCGAGTCCGGCGTTCTCGATACGCGGCAGGTTGCTGGGCGCGAGCGCCACGATGGCGCGCTGCCCCCACCAGGCGAGCAGGATGCCCAGTGCCGCGCCGAGTGAACTGAGCACGAGGCTTTCGGTGAGCAGTTGCTTCACGATGCGGCCGCGCCCGCTACCTAGGGCCGAGCGCACTGCGATCTCGCGTTCGCGATCGGCGCCGCGCACGAGCAGCAGATTGGCCACGTTGGCACAGGCAATCGCGAGCACAAACAGCACCGACCCGAGCAGGGCGTAGAGCCCGACCCGAGTGTGCGCCACCACTTCTTGATGCAGGCCGCGCACGAGGATCTCGGTGTTCTGGTTGGCGTGGAACGGGTGCAGCTCGATGAGCCGCGCACCCAGCGCGTCGAACTCGCCCTGAGCGCCGGTGATCGTGGCGCCGTCGCGCAGTCGCGCCACCACCGTGATCCAGGGCGTGGTGCGGGCGAAGTCAGAGATGTTGCTAGGGAGCACGCCCCAGGCGTCCACCGACGGCGGCATGGCGGTGCCCTCGGGCATGTAGATGCGGAAGTCGGCGGGCAGTACGCCGGCGATGGTGGAGCCCCAGCCGTCAAGCTCCACGCTCTTGCCGATCACGTCGAGGCTGCCGCCGTAGCGTCGCTGCCACAGCCCGTAGCTGATCATCACGGTGCCCGGAGGCAGTTCGGCGCCGGGTTGGCCGAACTGCTGCGGGTCGACCACGAACTCGTCTTCCGGCTTCAGGTTGCGACCCAGCGCAGGGGTCACTCCGATCATGTCGAAGAGGTTGCCCGTGGCGTAGCCCGCGTTGATCTGCTCGGCGGGCCCGTCGCCGGTGATCGTGCCCGCAAGTGCGGCCGCCCCGGCGAGCTCCTCGAAGCTCGACGTCTCTGCTCGATAGTCGGCAAAGTCTGGGCCGGACACCAGGCCGCGTTCCACGCTGGTGCCCGGAATGCGATTCCAGATCAGTGCCAGCTGCTCCGGGTCGTCATATGGCAGCGGCTGCACCAGCACCGCGTCCACCACACTGAAGATGGCCACGTTGCTGCCGATTCCGAGCGCCAGGGTGGCGAGCAGAACGGCGGTGTGCGCAGGCTGCCGCAGCAGCGAGCGCAGCGCGTACTTCACGTCGTGCCAGTGGATGCCCAATGCGATTGCCTCATCTTCGGTACCTGGGGAGCAACCGTAGAAGTGTAGTTCTGTTAGGGCAACCTAGAGCACGCATGAAGTGTTGTCTTGGAAGAAATCGTCAGGTTCTCGGGCGGCTCGAACGGTAGTCGGCTCACCGGTCGGAGCTAACCGTCCACGGTCCTCGACCGTCTGATCATCGTGTAGGCCCAGCCTCTCCTTTCGGGCGCTCTGAAGACACCGTTCTTGGTTCCGGCTTCGTGCGCTGCGATCACACGGTGTAGTCACGATGCACAGTCAAATTCCCATCCTGTCGGGTTCCGTCTCAACGCTGGTCTTGATCTGCGTAATCGGGTTGGCAGGGTGCGTCGACACACCCCAGCCATCTCTCGGGTTGGACGCCGGCATCGTGGCGGCTATCGACGACGTGATCTCCGACTACTTCCCGTCACAGAGCGCACCGGGCGTTGCCGTGCTCATCACTCGAGATGGGGAGCGTGTGTACGAGCGGGCCATCGGAAGGGCGAACCTGGAGGTGAATGCCGATATCGGAACCGACAGCGTTTTCCGCATCGGTTCCAATACCAAGCCCTTCACGGCAGCCGCGGTTCCGAAACTTGTGGACGAAGGCAGGTTGTCGTTCCAGGATGAGATCGGCGCGCACCTGCCCGACTACCCCTCGCACGATCGGTCGATCACGATCAAGCATCTTCTGACCCACACGTCGGGCATCTCCGACTTCACGTCGATCGACGGCTTCTATCCACGACAGTTCGTCGATCAGTCGCCGGAGGACTTCATCGAGTTCTTCAAGGACGAGCCGCTCCAGTTCGAGCCTGGCAGCCAGTATCGCTACAGCAACTCCGGCTACTTCCTTCTCGGCCACATCGTTGCGACGGTCACCGGAATGCCCTACAGCACCTATCTCGACGAGACCTTCTTCGCGCCTCTGGGCATGGACAACACGTTCTACGACAGTTCTCGCCGAATCGTCGAAAATCGAGCCTCGGGCTACGTGCCCGAGGGCGACGGGTTTCTGAACGGCAAATACATCAGCAACTCGATTCCATACGCGGCCGGCTCCCTGATATCGACGGTCGAGGATCTGGCCACCTGGTACGACGCCGTGATGTCCGGACGAATCGTCGACCAGGCGCTCGTCGAGCAGGCCACGAGTCCCTACCGGCTGGAGGACGGCTCGTTGAGCTGCTGTGGATATGCCTGGTTCCTGGGCGACCTCGCAGGATCTCCCGTTATCGGCCACACCGGCGGCATCACGGGGTTCTACAGCACTCTGGTCTATCTCCCCAGAGAAAGGGTCTTCGCGGCGGCGCTGACCAATGCCAACTGGCAGCACTTCGACTTCGAGAACCTCGCGCCGAAGCTGGCCGCATTGGCGATCGGGAAGCCGTACTTCCCGCCGATCGCTCCGGCGCCGGATGTCTCAGCAGCGGCTGGGATCTACCGGTCGACGTCCGGAACGGCCATCGAGATCAGAAGCAAGAACGGGGCACTGTATTTCGTCGGCAACAACGACAGCGAATGGCCGCTCTACTCGACCGCGGAGAATCAGTTCTACAACGAAGTGGAGTTCACGACGTTCGAGTTCTCGGCCAGCGAAAACGTAAGCTTCGGTGTGCTAGCCGCAAAGCGCCATGGTGAGCCGATCGTCTACGTTCGAGAGTGACATCTAGCGGAGAGGAAAGCCCGAGAGGATCAGGTCCTGGTCGCGGAATGAGTGACAAGCGATACACCCCGGGACGCCATTCCCGTTTGCCGCGAGGGCGGATGAGTCGGTATCGCTCGTTACCTCGTACCAGTACCAGCCGCGCCCTTCATCGGTCTCGTCATGCGTCTTGACCATCACCGCCCAGCCCTGTGGCTGGCCGTCCGCGGTGAACATCTCCTTCACGGCGGATGCGCCGCGGGGATGCTCGGCGTTGTTGGCCTCCATGGAACTGGCCAAGATGTCGTTGTAGAAAACGCGTACCGGCGAAGTGACCGATGTATGCGGGCCACGGCCTGGATGGGTTCGGCTTTCCTTCGCCTCGAAGTCGCCATAGCCGCCGTCTTGGAGGTATTCGAACAACGCCGCCTCGCTTACCGGGAGCCCGTCTGACGTTGCCGGAGTCGGCGCCGTGGGCTGCCACGGATCCTGGGGTGCCTCCGCCACGGGGCCCGAGCCCTTCGCGGCCCGTAGCACCGGGTAGTACTGCGTGAAGACGAAGTCGTCCGCGGCGCTCAGCTGATGGCACGAGTTGCACGAGGCCGTTGGGAACGGCTCTGCGGTGGGGTTGGTAGGGCCGCCCGCGTTTGTGAAGCTGAAGTACGCCCAGTTGCCCGGCTCGTCGGGGAAATGGCGCGAACTCTTGATCGTCGCTTCGAGCCCGATGAATTCGCCCATGAAGTAGCCGTTACCGCTGACGGCCTCTTTGGAGCCGACGCTAACGAGTTCCTTGATCAGGATCGTTCCGTCGCGGAACTCACCGGTGCTGGCGTAGTGGTCATAGCTTTCAGGGTCGATATAGACCGTATGAAACTCGGGGAAGGGGGCTGCACCACCGTTCATGTCGTTCGGCGTTACCGGTTCGCCGACAAACACCCACTTCCTATACCCCTCAGGGCGCTCCAGGACGTTGTCGGTGATGGTCCAGTATGGCGAGTCCGCCGTCGACTGGCTGCCGATAGCGATCGTCGCCACGGAGAGAGCCAATCCGCATGCCAGAAGAGCGATTCGCAACTTCATGAGAGGTCCGTCCTGAGTTGTCGCATTAAGGGAATATTTGCGCCACAACGGACTCTAGTCTGAATCACGGAGTTTCGCAAACCGTAATGTTTATGGTAATTTATATGACATACTTTCCGCCAAGAAACACGTAAAAGACGCCACGGAAAATGGGTTCTCTTCAGCAAATTCTGCTATTTCTCGTCCATTACCTGGGAAGATCCGGGGTGACGGCTGCTGCCGTCGGCAGCGAAGTGGGTCTCGCGCCCGGCGTGTTGGAAACGGTCGAAGATCACGCACTCGTGGCTCTAGTGCCCGAAGTGATTCGCGCCGCACAAGAATTGGTGAGCGACGAGCTGGTGGTTCTGCACGCGGGCGAAAACTTCCACCTATGCCTGGGCGGTGCTGGAGGCCTGGCGGCGACACATGCGCCAACCCCTGGGATGGCGCTCGAGACGTTCGGGCGCTTCGTGCATTGCGACCATGTGCTCACCGCGACCATGTCGTCGTCGACCGAGGAGGCGACGTTGAGGGCATCGGTGGTTCCAGATTGGCCAGAGAACACGAAGGAGCAGGTGCTCGACGGGTTCTTCGCCGCCGTCGTTGCCGTGCTACGGACGGTCCGTGGGTCGACTTTCGTACCGGTCGAGGCTCGACGCTCGCGTGCGGAGCCCGATGACACCCGGAGCTACTTGCGGGCGTTGGGGCCAAAGGTCGTGTTTGGGTGCGATCACGACGAGATCGTGATTCGTAACGCCGACCTCGTCGCGACGTCGGTTCTGTACGACCCGCAGCTGTATGAGCAGCTGGTGTTCATCGCGGACCTGACGTCTGCCGACCCGGTGTGCACCGGACCACTTCGTCAGATGGTGGAGCAGACGGTGAGGAGCGGTGAACTCTCGTTGGAGAGCGTTGCGCAGACGCTTCGCCTCAGTCCGCGCACGTTGCAGCGCCGACTTCGTGCTGAGGGGACCGGGTTCCGGGCCATCCTGAATCAAGTTCGGGTCGACCTTGCGCGAGACTTGCTCGTGCAGACGGACCTGCCGATTGCGGCCATCGCCCAGCGCCTCCGCTACAGCGACGACAAATCCCTCCGCAACGCCCTACGCGCATTCACGGGGATGACGCCAACGCAGATCCGGGCAGCGGGTGAGGCGTAGCCGGCATTGATCTGGCTCGGTATGCGTTGTGCGCCTAGCGCAAGACCTCGAGCGGAGGCACTCGTGATGCTCGTCTGGCTGGCAGGTAGCTCGCCGCCGCAGCAACGACCAGCAGAATCGCGGTGACTCCGGCGAATGTCCATGGATCGCGGGCCGAGATCCCGAAGAGGAGAGACTGCAACCCTTGCACGAGGGTGAAGGCGGCGATCCAGCCTAGGAGCAATCCGGCGGCAACTAATCGGAGACCCTGCGCGGCGACCATACGCAGCATGCGTGGACGGTCGGCGCCAAGCGCCATTCGGATCCCTATCTCTCGCGAACGCTCGCCTACAAGGTAGGCGAGGACTCCGTAGATCCCAGCGATCGCGAGAACGAGAGCGAGCATCGCGAAAAGGCCGACCAGTTGAGACGTGAAGCGCTCCGTCGCTCGCGCGGAGCCGGCGATGTCTGTCAGAGTGCGTACGTCGGCCAGCGCGAGGGCCGGGTCGATCTCATTCAGGACCCTGCGGAACGCGGGCACAAGAGCGGCGGGGTCACCCTCGGCTCGCACTGCAACAAACACGGCGCCGCCGCCAGGCATGGTGCGCTGCATGATGGGGAAATAGAAGGCCGGTCGCGCTTCGGTGTCAGTTGGTGAGTCGGTAACAGTACCGACTACACCAACCACGGTGCGGGTATCTCCCCAGACCTGCATCTGACTGCCCAGCGGCGGGCCGGCTCCCTCCGGTGCATTCCAGTATCGCTCTGCAGCCGCTTCGTTGATCAGGATCACCGGTTCCGTCTGCGGGCCATCCGAGGCGTCGAACTCGCGTCCAGCGATAACCGGAACACCCGTTGCAGCAAAGGTCCCCGGTCCACGGAAGTGGTAGCGGGCCAGCAGCCGCATGTCTTCCGGTTGTTCGAAACCGACGATGCCAAAGTTGGAGTTTTCGTCGTAGCCGGTCCAGGGAAGGTCGCTTCCGATACCAACGTCGAGCACGCCCGGCATTCCGCGTAGGCGCGTATCGAGATCCCGATAGAACGCATCCTGTTGCGCGAGCTCGCCGTACCGCGTCGACGGAAGGGCAAAGCTAGCGGTCAGCGTGCCGTGTTCAGCGAATCCAGGCTCGATCGCCACGATCGTAAGGAAGCTCCTGAGAAACAGCCCCGCCCCGACCATGAGTGCGAACGCGAGCGCGGTCTCCAGGACCACTAGGAACTTGCGCACCCCTCCGGCCTGCCGAGAACTCGTTGCGGCCGTACCTTCGTTGCGCAGGGTGTCCATGATGTCGGTCTGCACCGCGCGCAACGCGGGAGCTATGCCAAACACCAGGCCGGTGGCGAGTGTTACCACCAAGGTGAAGAACAAGACGGGCGGGTGAAGCCCGATCTCGTGAAGCCGCGGTAGCCCCTCGGGAGCCGCGGTCAGCAGAGCGCGCGTTCCGGCCCAGCCGAGGAAGAGGCCCGCAGCGCCCCCGGCAGACGCCAGGACGAGCGCCTCCGTTAGGAGCAGGCGCCCGATGCGGCCTCGGCTCGCGCCCAAGGATCCTCGGATCGCTACTTCGCGTCTCTGGCCCGTAGCGCCAGCGAGCATAAGGTTGGCTACGTTCGCGCAGGCAATGAGCAGCACGAATCCCGCCGCGCCCAGCAGCGTCCAGAGCAGGGGCGCAGTTGTGCCGAGGATCTCATCGCGTAGCGGAACCAGCGTGACCGTCCAGTCGGTATTGGTTTCGGGGTAGTCGTCCGACAGTCGCTGAGACAGCGCAGCCATCGATTGCTGCGCGATGCCAACCTCCACGCCGCTCCGCAGGCGGCCGATACCGTTGGTGTAGTGGGCGTTGCGAGGAGCGCGGCCTTCCTCGAGCGTGAGAGGCCACCAGGCGTCGACGGTCTCGCCGTGGGGCGTGCTGCGATAGCTCCCGCCAACGTGCTGGACGCTCGGCGGCATGACCCCGAGCACTTCGTATGCCTCGCCCGAGATGGAAACGTCGCGACCCACCACGCCCGGATCGGCATCGAAGCGTTCACGCCAGACACGGTCGGAAATCACGATACGGCGGGAGTTGCCGGCCAGTTCATCTTGGGTTGTGAAGGTTCGCCCGAGGGCCGGCTGGTAGCCGAGTGTCTCGAAGTAGCCGGCGGAGACGCGCAGGGCGGTGAGCCGCACCGCCGGATCGCCATCGCTCAACTGAAGATCGTCGCGCGTGAAGATCGCGATGTTGTCGAACACCCCGTTTTCTCGGCGGTACTCCAGGTAGTTGCCCGGCGCCACCGGAAACATGCTGACCCGCGGGCTCTCTTCGAATAGCCGAACCAGTCGATCGGCCTCGGGGTATGGCAGCGGCTGCAACAGGATGCCGTGCACGACGCTGAAGATCGCCGAATTGGCGCCGATGCCCAGGGCAAGCGTCAATACCGTTGCGGCAACGAAGCCCGGGCGGCGCGCAAACTTGCGAAGCGTGACCCGTAGGTCAGAGACGAGGTTCAACATGAGTTCTTCTCGTTGGGTGCGGCGCGCGTCAAGGGCCGCGATGCGGCCAACGTCACGACAGACCGCTCGGGGATCGCCAAATTGTTCGCGGGCAAGCGCCTCGGCCTGGTCACGCGAGTGGCCACTCTGGATCAACTCTTGAACGCGTAGTTCGAGATGCAGCTGCACTTCCGCCTGCGCTTCGCGCTCAGCGCGGGCGGCGGCGCGTCCCTTTCGTGTGGGCGACGGGAACTCTGAGAAGCGTCGGTCGGCCATCCTCAGCCGCCGTTGGAGTCGAGGATCCCGAGCACCGCCGAGGCGTAGCGGCGCCACTTGGCTACCTGCGTATCGAGGTGCTGTTCACCCCGCGGCGTCAGGCGGTAGAACTTCGCGCGCCGGCCTGTGTCGGTGGTACCCCACTCGGCCGTGACCCAGCCGCGGCCTCGGAGGCGTTGCAGAGCTGGGTACAGTTGACCTTCCTCTACGCCCAGTTCGCCTGCGCTCGAGTCGCGAATCCAGCGACCAATCGCGTAGCCATGCATGGGCTCCACCGCCAGGGCGCTCAAGACAAGCATGTTGAGCGTGCCCGTGAAGAGACTGCGCATTCTCGCTACCCGCCTACGTTTGAACTCGTGTATTCCATCATCCCTATTAGGAGTAGGGATAGACCGACTGTATACATATCCGATGTTGGGGTGCAACTGTCGCCAGTGTCTCTCGACCGCGGGCACGCGGCGCATGGCGACTATGTCCTACCGGTGGAGCTTGATACGACGACCAGCGAGTACGTCGCTACCCGGTATCGACTGCCGGGCGGTGAGCCAGGGCGGCTAGGCGCCGCGCTTCCGGGCAGCCGGGCGACTCGATTCGGCGTCCGACGCGCTCCATTCGGCGCGGAGATCGCGCATCGCGTTGTCGGTCATTCCACCGTCCACCGCTTCGAGCTTGTGCTTGAACGGCCACTTGGCCGAGTACATCAGCAGCATCATGCCGACCGCGGCGATGATGTAGCTCGCACCCGTGAACGTGCCAATCCACGGCGCTTGGGGAAACGCCGTGGCCACATACGCGTCCCTGTAGGGTAGGAACACGCGCGCAATGAGCTCCCAGATGGCTTCAGCCATCCAGCCGCCCGCCACCCCCAGGGCGGCAAAGGCTAGAGCCAGGTTCACCAATGGTCTACGACGCGTGGCGGTGGCCCTTCCGGCTGCAAGGCCGAGGCCCGCAAATACGAGCCCACCTCCTGCTGCCGTGCACCACCACGAAAGCTCCTTGAGCAGTGGTTGGTTGGTGATCCAGAAGATGCCTCCGGTGAGGTCGATCAACGCACCTGCGGCGGCCACGACAAGTGGGGCTTGCATGGGGGCCAGCACAGGCAGGGTGCGAAGCGACAACAGAGCCAGGGCCAGACAGGCCGGTACCACAAGGAAATCCGTGGGCTGGTTGCTGAATATCAGCAGTCCCGTGGTGCCTACCAGAACGGTGCCAGGGGGCACGGTAGGGCCGGTCTCAGAGCGGACCAGTAGCGGGTAAACGCACACCACGGCGATGCCCACGACCCATATCGCCACCAGATCCTGGGTTCCCAGGGGGTGGAAGAGTCGTGTCAGGCCGAGAATCAGCGAGCCGGCAGCCGCTGCACCAAGCAACGAGATACCGACGTCGCGAAGCGTACCCTTCACGCGTTAAAGCCCCACGAGTTGTGTCAAGACGCCTCCAATACTGGCGTTTCGGCGGGCGGCGTGACACCGGTGTGACTTTTCTATGCGGAAGTGAATGGACGGGACTCTGCTGCGCCCGGCACCGACAGCCGCTACTGGCCAATCGAGTCCAGAACCAGCCGTCTGGCCGGCACGCGGGGACACCATTGGGGGCTCATGTCGCGCCAGTTGGTAAATTGTCTGGATTCGCAAAATGGACGTGAGAACGGTTCGTTTCTGCACACCCCCGTAGCGCGCCCGCCTACCCGTCCGAATGGACGGCCAGCCAGAGGACAAGAGTGATCCCAACGACCCAGCGACGAACCTCGTCGCAGTGCGAATCGACATCAGCGAGGGTGGTGTCGTGCCCAGCCGAGCAACTGCTACCGGGGGGGATCGTGACAGCAAGGCAGATCGGCGCTGCGGGACTGCTAGTTGCTGCCGTACCCTTCTTCGCGGGCGCTGCCTCTAGCGAGCAGTTGCCCGTCGCAAAGGAGGTAGAGCCCTTCGCGGCGAGCGCCCCGGCGCGACTTCAGGCAGAACCGATCCAGTTGGAACTCGTGGTGTCGATCGGCGGGTCGACCGAGGATCCCGATCAGGTGCTGCACTGGGTGTCGACGCAGGGTGGGCTCGCCGTGACTCCAGACGGTGCGTTGTTCGTTCTCGACATCGGGCGCAAGACGGTGCATTCCTTCAGCCCTGACGGCCAACTTCTGCGCCGGTTCGGCGAGGGTGGCGAGGGGCCCGGCGATCTCAAGTCGCCCACGGCCATCAGCATGTTGGGCCACGACATCGTCGTGGTCGACAGTCGACCGCTTCGCTTGCACCGCTGGCGCCCAAACGGCAAGTTCGTGTCCTCGACCACGCTGGAGACAGAATGGACAGCCACCGATCGCGTGTTGCGTCTCTCCGAAACGCTCGACGGCAACTTGCTCGCGCATATGTCGTACGTGCCTCGCACGCCCGACGACCCGCGTGCCACCACGCCCGCTCACGGCCAGCGACTGGTTGTCTTCGCACCCTCCGGCGAGCAGATCGCCGAGATCCGTCGCGACGAGCGACACGTGCCTCTGACATTGTTCAAGCCGGCGCGACCCGACGGCAACGTGATCCGCGGCCGCGCTCTGAGACGAAGCTTCCTCGGGTTTGCTATCCCGCGCTGGGAGGTGAGCGAGAGCGGGAGAGTCTGCGGATCGGTTGATGAGTCGTATGAGGTGATTTGTATCGACGCGCAGGGCCAGCACGAACTCACCCTGGTTGCCCAGGACTGGCAGGCGCCGGCCGTGACGCCAGCGGAGCGCGATGAGGAAGCCGCCTTCCTGCGTGATGCCGATACGGAGGCGTTTCTCGAGGCAGATCTGCCGTGGCCGACGCATCATGAGGCCCTGAGCCGCAACGTACTGCCGGTGGTGTTCGACTCCGCCGGGAGGATCTATGTGTTCCCGACCGTCGGCCCGGACGCGGCCGCGGTGCCCGTTGACGTGTACTCGCCGGCCGGCGAGTTGTTGTACTCCGGCACGGTCGAGGGGGCGGTGGGCGAAGTGGGCGGCTGGATCGCTTCGCAGGGCGAATACGTCTACTCGGTGACACGCGAACCGAACCTGGGGGAGTACCAGGTGGTGAAGTACCGCCTGAAACTGCCGTACTAGGTCGCTGGCCCGCCCGTGGGCTGGTTGCTGAAAGTCAGCCGTCCCGTGGTACCTACCAGAACGGTGCCAGGGGGCACGGTGGGTCCCACCCGTGCGTTCGTCGGAAACGGTGCAACCCGGGGGTTTGGTAGGTCGAGCGTCTGGTGGGCGAAGACCGGTTAGTCGCATACGTCCGATTCGGACAGCTGAGAGCCTAGGATGTCGAGTCGATCGCTACAGCGGCGCGGGCTCTGGCGCGCTAGGAGGGCAGGTGCAAGTGCGGTGGTTGCCGCGGGGCAAGGATCAGCGGTGTGAGGTCCCGAACTCGTGACTGGACGTACGAAGGTGATCGCGGCGGCCGCGCTGGGAGTCCTGCTCGCGGCACTTTCCTCCGAGGCGCAGGAACGACCAACGTTCGGCACCACGTCAGAGCTGGTTGTCATCCATGTGATGGTCCTCACGGACAACATGCCCGCTACCGATCTCACCGTGGAGGACTTTCGTGTCCTCGAGGACGACGAGGAACGGCCGATCTCGGTCTTTGTCCCGCCGGTCTGGGAGCCAGGCGAGTTGGTTGTCGCGCTCGACGCGAGCGGCAGCATGAACCGCTGGCCCATGCGCGAGATGGTTGGCCAGTTGTTAGACAGCCTCCATCCCGGGAGTTGCGTGCTCCTCATGCCTTTCCGTGAACAGGTGCTTGGAGGCATCTGGGGGCACCCTGGGGACCCTTTGTTGCGCGAGGGCCTCGCGGCGTTGCAGCTCAGGGACGGAGACGACGCGATCTTCGATGGGATCATTGCGGCCTCGGAACAACTCCAGCAGCGGAGACTGGCCCGCGGGCTGCCCCCGAACACAGCCGCGTCCGAGGAGGTGCCGGATGCCGAGCGGGCCCTCGATCGTTTCGGGCCGCAGCGGGTGGGCGAAGCCAGCCAACCGGTGCCCACGATGGGGAGCTGCGAGCTCGACCATCTCGAAGAGCGGTCCGCGACCGGCATCCGGGAACGCATCGTGCTGGTCACCGACGGCGACGACAGCACGAGCTACAACTCGCTCGAAGATGCCATGCTGACGGCCTGGGGCGCCGCGGTGCCGTTCTTCATTCTGGCGGCCGAGCCGGGTTCGTCGTCCGGCGCTCGGCTGTACGCGACCCTTCGAGCGTTCGACCGGCTCACGGAGTTCACAGGCGGGGCCGTGTTTCGGGGGCGGCCGAGCGCACCAGACCATCCACGCGTACAGGAAGCTTTGCTGCGCCTGATCGGCGCCATGCGGGCGCACTATGTAATCGGCTACGTTCCGGCCCGCAAGGCAGGCGATGATCCGTTGATTGAACGCAAGATCGAAGTCACCGTTGTGAGGCCCGACCATGAGGTATTGGCGCCGTCTCGCGGTTACGGCGGGGCTGCCCGCACCACGGGCGCGGCCGTGGAAATCGCGCGCCGGGGCTACCGCGAACTCACGGCAGGGCGCGACGCCGCTGCGATCGCTACGTTTGGACGCGCCATCGCAACCGATCCAGAACTAGGGCCCGCCTACCATGGGCAGGGAATCGCGCTGCAGCGCCTGGGCCGCGACGAGGAGGCGTTGGCTCCGCTGTCTCGCGCCGTAGCCCTGGATCCCTGGTTGCCGGGACTTCACGTGCGATTGGCCGAGTTGGCGCTCGCGCTGGGCGACCCTGAAGCTGCCTGGGACCACGTGCTCGGCGCTCGTGGTGCGGGAATGGATGTCTCCGACCTGGTCGAGCGATTGCAGGCCGTGGCCCCGCGGACGCTAGAGCCACTCGAGCGGGTCGGACCACCACGTGTTTGGCTAAGCCTGGATTTGCGTGGCGGTCGTAACCTGGAGGCGCAGGCAGCGGTGTTGCCTGCCCTTGTGACCACCGTGACCGACGCGGTCTGGCACTCGCCGGCTCTCACCCCGGCCACGGCTCCGGAAGATTCGGATTGGACCCTCGTTCTCGAGGTCGACGGCGTCCGCCGTAGAGGAGAGGGCATTTCGGTCCGCGGCAGGTTGGTACTGCGTGGCAATGACAGCCGCAAACTCGCAGAGGTCCGCTTCGAGTTGCGCGACGCGATGGACGAGGACCACCGCACATCGGTGCTTCACGGTGCCGTCGAAGAGATCGAAGCGGCGATCCGGACGGCCTGACCCGCGGGCGGGAACGGCAGCGTCCGCGATCGCGGCACCAAGCCGGAGAGGATCTTTCGTCGTAAACGAAGCGACTAGCCGGTTGCGTACCGTGTAGATCGCTCTATTCCGCCCCTACGGACCGAGCCGGGCATGAAGGACATCCGACAGGAAGAGGCGGCAGGCAGTCAACCTAGCGCGGGCAGCGCGATGTGGGGACCATGGTCCCAAAACAGGTTGGCGACGGCACTAGGGGGTGCGGCTCTTGCGACTCTTGCAGTCTCGCTACCCTGCGTTGCGCAGGAACGACCAACGTTCGGCACCACCTCGGAGTTGGTTGTCATCCATGTGATGGTCCTCACGGACAACATGCCCGCTACCGATCTCACCGTGGAGGACTTTCGGGTTATCGAGGACGGCGAAGTGAGGCCGATCTCGGTTTTCGTTCCGCCGGTTTGGGAGCCAGGCGAACTGGTTGTCGCGGTAGACGCGAGCGGCAGCATGAACCTCTGGCCCATGCGCGAGATGGCGGGTGAGTTGTTGGACAGCCTCCATCCCGGGAGTTGCGTGCTCCTCATGCCTTTCCGCGGGGAGGGGGTGCTCGGAGGCATCTGGGGGCACCCTGGGGACCCATTCTTGCGCGAATCCCTCGCGACTCTGCCACTTCTCTCAAACGAGGCTATCTTCGACGCGATCATCGCGGCCTCGGATCAGCTCCAGGAACGGAGACTGGCCCGTGGCCTGCCCCCGAGCGCGACCGCCTCCGAGCAGGTGCGGGATGCCGAGCGGGCGCTGGATTGGTTCGGGCACCAGCGTAGGGGCAAAGCCAACCAACCGGTGCCGACGATGGGGAGATGCGAGCTCGACGCTCTGGAGGAACGGTTGGCGACCGGGATCCCAGAACGCATCGTGTTGGTGACGGATGGCGACGACCACAGGAGCTACAGTTCGCTCGAAGATGCGATGCTGTCGGCCTGGGGCGTAGCGGTTCCCTACTTCATTCTGGCTGCCGAGCCGGGTTCGTCGTCCGGCGCTCGGCTGTACGCGACCCTTCGAGCGTTCGACCGCCTGACCGAGTTCACCGGTGGGGCCGTGTTCCGAGGCCGGCCCGGTGCACCAGATCATCCGCAAGTGCGGAAAGCGTTGGCGCGTCTAACAGGCGCGCTACGCGCCCACTACGTGATCGGCTATGTTCCGGCGGGCACGACAGGCGCGGACCCGCTGATTGAGCGCGAGGTCGAGGTCACCGTGGCAAGGCCCGACCACGAGGTTCTCGCGCCCTCTCGCGGATACGGGGGCTCGGCGCGCACAACCAGTATGGCCGTCGAAACAGCGCGCAGAGGCTTCCGCCAGCTAGCGGCTCAAGAGAATGAGGCGGCGCTCTCTACGTTCGAGCGCGCAACCGCGAGCGCCCGTGATCTGGGTCCTGCGCACTACGGGCGAGGGCTTGCCCTGCAGCGCCTCGGGCGGCTCGAAGATGCGGCCGGCGATCTTGCTCGTGCCGCCGACCTCGATCCGTGGTTGCCGGGGCTCCGGCAGAGGCTGGCGAACCTGTTGCTGGACCTCAGGGACCCCGAAGCGGCGTGGGAGCATGCGCTGGCCGCGCGCGAAGCAGGCGCAGACGTGGAAGAACTGGTGAACCGATTGCAGGAGGTCTCGCCGCGCACCCTGGAGCCGTTGCCGCAGACGGCACTGCCGCGCGTGTGGCTGAGCGCTCGCGGCGCTGACGACCTGCTGGCACAGACGACGGCATTCCCGGCGCTGCTAACCGCGACCTATGACGCGATCTGGAGGTCTTCAACGTTCGCAGTCGCGACTTCCCCGGACGCCTATGAGCTGAGCGTGGAACTCGATCTCGACCGCGTCCGCCGCCGAGGGGCTGCGATAGAGGCCCGCGGCAAGCTCGTCCTCCGCGACGCCGACAACCGCAAGCTCGCGGAGGCCCGTTTCGAGTTGCGCGATGTGATGGACGAACGCCAACGCGCAACGGTGCTTCGAGTTGCCGTCGAAGAGCTCGAGGCGGCGATTCGGACCCCCTGACACGAAGCGGGAATTTCAGACGGCGGGCCAGTTGTTGGACAACCTCGACTCCGGGAGCGCAGATCCAGATCCGCCGACCTCGCAAGCAGCATGTCCGGCCTCGGAACGTGCGGCTGATCTGCAGCCAATACGCGTTGATCCAAGCTGAGTCCGAAGAAGCAGTCGGGCAAGTCGATCGACGCGCTGGTAAAGCTGTTGGTCGTGCTCGGAGACGACGTGGATCGGCGGCTAGGGGGCTAGCCGAGCCTGGCGTCCCCTCCCAACCCGCGGACAAGTCCGTCTAGATCTGTATGCACGCTGGGATTGCTGGCGCGGCGCCGCACCTGTGCACGGGGAGCTGGCCCCGTACGGGGGAAACGGGCACAGAATGGGGCGTTGAGGCCGCATCGGCCCGGGGCGTGGCTTCGAATTTACGAAAACGTCCTCGGATCGAGGTTTAGTCCATTGAAAAGGCGGTTCGCGCGGCCGTCTCTAGTAGCAGGTAGACATAGGCAATCGACACGGAAGAGGAGGGACAACTTGGTGGACGAGGCCTCACCCGTCGGTTTGAGCCAAGTCGATGTCCTCGCGCTGGCCGACAATCGGGAGCAATTCCTCGTTGAGTATTCCGGGTTCATTCTGGGATGCGTGCGACGCTTCACGGCAGATGTCGACGAGCGGATGGACATGTATGCGCACGTATGCGCGCGGCTCCTTGCCGATGACTGTCGCAGGTTGCGCCAATTCCGTGGAGAGACGGGCGGCCGGGAGTGCCGTTTCACCACCTGGCTGGCCACGGTGACGCTAAACCTCTGTCGAGAGTGGATTAGGACCCATCGTGGACGTCGTCGGCTGTACCGGACCATCGAGCGTCTCTCCGCGACCCACGCGGAGGTTTTCAAGTACCGATACTGGCATGGGTTTACGGTCGAACAGATCCTAGGGTTGCTTCGCTGTGAGGGGCGTGGGCGAACACGCTCTGAAGTCGAGAGACTAGTCGGTGAGGTCGAAGCGCAGCTCTCGCCCGATCAACGTTGGCGAGTCCTAGCGCGCCAATCCCGTGAGGAGTCGGTAGGTGCTAGGGACGGTCACGACGGTCCCCGGTTTCAGTTCGCCGATGCTGAGCCAAGACCAGAAGCGGAGCTGGACGGTGGCGCCCTGGTCGACGCGCTCAGGACGGCGGTCGCGAGACTGCCCGGTACGACGCGGGCCGTCCTTGAGATGCGGTATCGCCGAGGTTGGACGGCTCGTCGCGTGGCAGAACGTCTTGGTATCCAACCGTACAAACGCGTGTACGAGATTCAATCTCGCGGACTAGCGGCCCTGCGCGACTCTTTGGTGTGCGAGGGATTCTCGCCTGCCGACCTGGAGGACCGAATTGCCGGCAAGTCCTAGCGACGATGTGGTTCGCGCCGAGTTGCGATCGCTGGACGCGTACCTTCAGACCATGGCCGACGAGATCTTCGAGCACCCGGTGCGCCGGGAGCCTTCGGCAAGGAGGGGTGTAGCGGGTGTCGCGTTGGTAGCTGTGTTTGCCATCCTCTCCGTCGGTGTCGGTCTTCGGCCTCGTGCGATCGGTCCAGACGTAGGCCAGCGCGGCATGTCGGATTCGTTGACGGCTCGGCTGGAGACACTTGGAACGCCTGTGGTCCGATGGACACTGTTCGCCAGAGCGACCCACTATTCTGTTGAGGTCTGGACGCTCGATGCTCAGCTGGTATTCAGTTGAACTGTATCGGCCGATGAATCGTCGCTCGAGATTCCGGCGATCTCAGACGTTTCCGGTGAACTGGTTTGGTCAGTGACCGCCTGGGCCGGAGACAAGCCACTAGCAGGCAGTGGGCCTCGCCCCGTGCTCCGTTGAGGAAGCGCCTCGGTCTGTTCGTGGTTGCTGTCGTGCTCGTTTCCGCCGCAAGGCACCCGCCAACGCGTCCTGAATGGCGCTCGGCCGTTCGCTTGGCGTCATCGACATGCGGTCAAGGTGACGTTGTCTACATGGCAAACTGGCGGTGCCTGCCCACCGCCCGGGGGCGGGAGTTCGCTGCGGTCGTTCCCCTCTTGCACGGCGTCGACGCCCGAATCGCTGCGGCCGAGATCGCGTACCTGTACCAAGCTTCTCCGCCGACCGGGGCACCGTCGGATGTCGCGGCGACCATCGCCGCTGCCGAACAGATGCGTAGTTACGGAGCGGTTCGGCCGGCACTTTGGGCGAAAATATTCGACGCCGTTCGCCGAGTCGAATTGACACAGCACGGACGTTCACACCAATTCAGGGCAATGGTGTTGCTAGCCGCCGTCAATCCGCGGGCGGGATCGAGAGCCGTACGACGGCTGTTTGCGGAGTCGGTGCGTGTTCGGGACTCTACCGCGCGCACATTTTCGCTGCTCTTGATGGCGGCGATCGAGTCCCGCCCCGGTGGCAGTGCTGATGCGAAGTGGCTCGTTGCCGAAGCGGCTCGCTCCGCTGGAGGGCGAGACGCGGCTCGCGGGCTGGTGAGAGCAATCGGGCAGTTGGCGGATCTCGACACTCGGATCGGCGTCGAAGCGCTACTCCCGTGTAAGGACGTACCCGCGATCTTGACTCGCTCGCGAGCTGAGTGCGAATCGCGTGCGGTCGCGGCGCAGTGGCGCGATGGGAAGGTAGGCGAGGCCCTGGCCGGTGCTCGGAGGTTAGCGTCCAGTGTTGTCAGCGGTGATCCCGCGTCAGCGGTCGAACTCTCCGACAGAATCGTCCCCATCTTGGCTGCGGCAGGTGCTTGGGCGCATTTCGACAGGTTGATTGAACGGGCGGTTTCCGGGGCGCGGCGTCTCAAGGATGATGAGGCGCTGGCCAGGAGTCTCGTTCTCTTCTCGATCGGTGCTCGTGCGCGCGGCCACCACGCGACTACTAGCTCGGCGTTGGAGGAAGCGTCGCAGTTGGAGACTACCGACTCGACGAGGCTCCGGGTTGAAGCCGCTCTTGCGCGCGCTGCGGTCCATCGAGGGGATTCGACGCGAGCTCTATCGCGAATCGAGCGACTCGTCTTCGAGAACCGACCTGCGACGTTGCCACAGGATGTGCGGTTGCTGGCGCGGAGTCTGGGGGCAACGACGGCAGTCCATCGAGAGCAGACAGCCGCGGACGGCACGGAGGTGCTCGGTTCGGTCTATCTCTCGGAGTTAGAGGCAGCCGAACGCGTGGACGGTTGGACCGCTCGGAATACAACTTCGGAACGGCCGCCGACAGGAGTGGAAATCAGCTACAGCGCCCTCGCGGAATGGAACGCTGAGCGAGGGCGGCCCGATGATGCGTTGTTGGCGCTGGAGAAGGGGCGAGGCGGAGCTTCGTCGATCGGGGAGATTGCGTCCATCCAGGCGGGGCTCCCTGAAGATGTGGGCGTGTTGGTATTCGGTGATTTCGGCGCCGAGCTGCGTTGGTGGTACCGATCTAGCCTGGCTAGCGTCGAGGGCGTCTCGGCGATGTCGTCAAGCGAGGCACGAGCTCTCCTGCTGAGGTATTCATCGTTAGTCGCAACGCGCGGTTCGGCGGCACAGATAGCCCGAGCGAGCGGCCACCTGTTCCGAGAAGTACTAGGCGCGGAACTCTTTCGTGGGTCGGTATCGGTGCCGGTACGCCTGATCGTCGTTCCCAATTCCGTGATGGTGGCGGTGCCGTTCGAGGCGGTCTTCGAGGATCATGTTGATGGATTGATTGTCGCCCGAGCTCTCTCTCTGGGACACGCAAGAGCGGCGAACTACCCATCGCGAACCGGGTCACGCGTGGCGTTCATTCCGCGCGCTGGTCGGGACGCGCGCGCGGAGGCGGCAGCCATGGGGCCGACGGCACGCATCCTTGGGCCCAAAGCGACCGTCGCCGCGTTCCGCGAGATGGCACCAAGCGCTTCTGTGCTCCACTTCGGCGGCCACACATGGCGCGGAACGGTGGCGGGGACAGCCGGCCTCACCTTTGCGCGAGGGGTTCTGTTGGATAGCGACTACTTGGGAGGACTAGATCTTCCGGGCACCGTCGTAGTGCTCCTCGGATGCCATACCGGCCGGCCGGCCGAGACCGGTGGCGCGACGCCCCAACTTGGCCGTAGCATCGCCGACGCCTTCCTTTCAGCCGGTGGCCGGGCTGTCGCTGGGACCCTCTGGGCAATCGACGATCAGACTGCGGCAGAGGTGGCGGAGTTGATGTATTCGTCGAATGAAACAATCCCTTCGTCGACCACCTGGGCGAGCATGCGTGCAGAGTTGAGGAATCGCTATCCGGGTGCTTATCACCGATGGGCGGGGCTCGTTTGGTACGGGTCGGCGGGATCGTAGGCCCGGCCCTTTACAACTCTTTACCCTCCCGCGCTTGTACCCCTCGGGTCCGCCGGGCACGCTAGATCCATAGGTCTACACACCGGTTGAGGGTTCTAGCGTGAAGAAGGCCGTTCAGGCACTGAAACGACTCGTGGTGATCGCCGTGCTCGCGGGCGGCGCCTGGTATGGCTACGGCTACTACCAGGCCCAGCAGGCGGCCGAAGAAGAAGCGAGCGTGGGCGAGGTGCCCACCCGCGCCATCTCCGTGCGTGACATCACGGTGTCCGTATCCGCCACCGGCACCCTCCAACCTGTGCGCATCGTGCAGGTGAAGAGCAAGGCGGCCGGCGAGATTCTCGAGATGCCCGTTGATCTGGGCGACGTGGTGGCCGTGGGCGATCTCATTGCTCAGGTCGACACCGAGACACTCGAAGAGGAGCTTGCGCAGGCCGACGCCGACCTCAACTCGGCGCAGACGCGCCTTTCGGTGGCCGAGCGCGACTACGACCGCACCAAGGACCTGCACGCGCAGGATCTGGTGTCGTTCCGCGACCTCGACACCGCCGAGCAGAACTTCACAACGGCCCAGAGCCAGCTGCTGCGTGCCGAAGCCGACGTCAGGATTCGTCAGGAACGTCTCGACGATGCCACCGTGCGCGCTGCCACCGCCGGCACGATTATCGCCAAGACGGTCGAGATCGGCACGATTATTCAGTCCTCCACCAGCTCGGTGCAGGGCGGCACGACGCTCGTCGACATGGCGGACCTCTCTACTCTCGAGGTGCGCACCTTGGTGGACGAGATCGACATCGGCCAGGTGAAGGCCGGCCTGCCCGTGAACATCACGGTGGAGGCCTACCCGAGCCGCGAGTTCCGCGGCCAGGTGGTGAAGATCGAGCCGCAGGCGGTGCTGAGCCAGCAAGTGACCACGTTCCCCGTGCTCACCATGATCGACAACGCCGAGGGCCTGCTGTTGCCCGGCATGAACGCCGATGTGGAAGTGATTATTCACCGGCGCCCCCAGGTGCTCGCGGTGCCCAATGAGGCAGTGAAAAGCATGGGCGATGCCGGCACCGTGGCGAACCTTCTCGGGTTGCCCTTCGATCGTGATGCTCTTGCCGCACAGCCCACTGGCGCCGGAGCCGTGGGTGGCGAGGCGATGGCCGCCAATGCGGGCCGACCCGGCGGCGGACGCCCCGGTGGTGGCCGTGCAGCCGGCGGTGGTGACGGCGAGCGGCCTGGCCGACCGGATCAGGAAGCTGGTGCTCAGGAAGGCGAAGCCGCTGAGGGTGAAGCCGGAGCTGAGGGCGAGGCTGACGATGCCGAAGGTGAAGACGGCGAGGGCGAACTCTCGAACGAAGACATCGACTTCACGAAGCTGCGCGGCATGAGCCGTGAAGAGCGTGAGGAATACATGAACGGCTTCACCAAGGAATCCCGCGACCGCTTCACCCAGCAGATGCGCGCGCGCTTCGCTGGCGGCGGCCAGGGCGGCGGTGGCCGAGGCGGTGGTGGTGGCACGGCCACCGGTATGGACTCCTTCGGAATCGGCCGACGCGAAGCCGCGATCGTGTTTGTGATGGACGCCAACAACCAGATGGTTGCCCGCCAGATCATGATCGGCGTGCAGGACTGGGAATTCACGGAAGTCATCTCGGGCCTGCAGGATGGAGACGAGGTAGTGATCCTCCCGTCCACCTCATTGCTGATGTCGCAGCAGGCAATGCGCGATCGCTTCAGCCGCTTCAGCAGGCTGCCAGGAACCTAGAACTAGACTCTAGAATTAGATCCGGCCCCCCGAAGCCGACGACACGGCGAAGGCCCGACCAGGAGCGATTCCGGGTCGGGCCTTTGTCGTCGCAATCTGGATGCGGCAGGGGTTTGTCGGGGACAATGGCCCGATCCACCTGCATGACAGACGGAGATTGACCTATGCGCGCACCCGGTTCGTGGCGATCTTGCGGGTTACGGATCGCTGGCCTGGCACTGGGCCTGTCCGCATGTGGCGGCGAGGCGCCGGTTCCGCAGCGTGCCTGGGAACTGGATGTGCCCGAAGGGCTCCTGGTGCACAACTACGCTCCCGTAGAAGATGAGATGCGGCAGGGGAATGCGATTTCCTACGACGTGGACCTCGTGCTCGGCGAGGACAGCGAAGATGGCTTCTACCGCGTGGGCTCGATCGATGTAGCGCCGAACGGGCGGATCTTCGTTGCCGACACTGGCGACAACCACGTGCGCGTTTTTGGCTCCGACGGGGCTCCGATCGCCACGCTGGGGCGTCAGGGCCAGGGCCCGGGGGAGTTTCAGGCGCCGCGGTCGGTTCTGGTGGGGCCGTCCGGTGATTTGCATGTGCTTGATGGCACGAACATGCGTATTAGCACGTGGACGGCGGAGCTTGAGCACGCGGGTGATCTGCAGGCGCCACCGTGGATTTTTCAGTTGCTCCATGGGCGCCCGGACGGCTCATGGCTAGCCTGGACCTACGGCACGGCGGGGGACAATCCCGATCCGAGCTCCATGCGCAGCCGCGTTGCAGTCGTATCGGCGGCCGGTGATCTCGGCGATCCGCTGCTCGACGTGGACATGAACAACCAGTACACCGTCAAGCGCGACGGCCTGATGAGCTACTACTCGGACAACCCGATCGCGTCGCCCGCGGTTGTCGCTCGCCCGGGCGGCGGATTCTTCCTCACGCGGTCGAGCGAGTACCAGGTGCTCGCGTTCGGGCCCGACGGCGAACCCGAGTGGGCGCTCCGCGCTGCCGCGCAGCCCGAGCCTGTTCCGGAAACCATTGTCGATCGACTACTCACGCGGGTTCGCGACAGAATGCCCGATGTGGCTCGTAGCGAACTCAATCTCCCCGAGTTCCTCCCGGCCCTCCGGGCGCTGAATGTGGATGGGGCAGGGCGCTTGTACGTCTATCCCTATGTGGACTCCGATGTGCGGAACCCGCCCGCCGAGTTGCCCGTGGACGTCTACTCACCGACCGGAGAGCGGATCTTCGCCGGCATGATTCCGAACGACAGCTGGAGCGCTGCGCGCGGAGACCATGTTTTCGTGCCCACTCTGGACACGGCAACCGAGGAGTGGCGCGTCGAACGGCGTCGGATGATCGCGCCGTATATCCGGTAGTTGCGAGCGGAGCGGCCGCGCCAAAACAAAGAACCGCATGGCCCCAGCCCCTACGTCGCAGCCCCTTCGTCGCGCTAGAATCCGGCGCATGCCCAGCGAGCCCCATCCGGCAACTCAGGTCACCGCGCTTCTCGAGGCCCACCGCGCGGGCGATCCCGCGGCGTTTGATCGACTCGTGGACGTTCTTCATGCGGAGCTGCGCGTGCTCGCGCGACGTTGGAGGCGGAGTCCTGGGGCCACGATGAACACAACGGCCCTGGTGAACGAGGCCTATGTGAAGTTGGCCGGAGGCGAGTGCGAGTGGAAAGACCGCACACACTTCCTGGCGGCCTCCGCTCAGGCGATGCGCCACATCGCCGTGGACTACGCACGCGGGCAACTGCGCCAGAAGCGTGGCGGCGACCGCGTGCGCACGGACCTTTCCGATCGACACATGGCGGCCACTGACGAGCTGAGCACGGTGGTGTCGGTTGATACGGCGCTCGAGGAGCTTGAGAGAGAGTCTCCACGAACAGCGCGCGTGGTGGAGTGCCGCTACTTCGCCGGCATAACCACCGAGGAGACGGCAACGGCACTCGACGTGTCGGTCTCAACGGTCGAGCGTGAGTGGCGCGGCGGCAAGAAGACCCTCAAAGCGATGCTGGCGGGATAGCCGATGGATCGCATTCGCACCTTGCTCCGCGCGCTCACTGATCCGCACCGGTCTCAGGCGCTGCAAGAGGCGTTCAGCGAAGACGCCGAGGCGCTCGAGAGAGTTACCTGGGCTCTGATGGTGGTTGCCGGGTCTGATCCCGAGTTCACGCTGCGCACGGGTGGCGGCCTCGTGGGCCCCGTGTGGGATCGCATCTTCGAGGTTGTGGAGGGTCGCCCCCTGGATCCGGGCCAGGAGCTGGGTCGCTACGCCGTGCTCGATCACGTCGGCTCAGGCGGCATGGGGTCGGTGTACTCCGCCTACGACTCGCAGCTCGACCGCCGCGTGGCGGTGAAGCTCCTGCATGCAACCGGTGCCGACGACCAGGATCGCCTGTTGCGCGAGGCCCGTGCTCTCGCCCAGCTAGCCCACCCCAACGTGGTCGGAGTGCACGATGTGGGCACCCACGAGGGCCGGGTATTCGTGGCGATGGAGTTTGTCGATGGCACGCCGCTTCGTGCCTGGTCGGAAGGCCGCACCACCGACGAGATTGTCGCCGTCTACATCGAGGCGGGTAGGGGGCTGGCGGCGGCGCATCGGGCTGGCCTGGTGCATCGCGACTTCAAGCCCGACAACGTGATCGTCGACGCGGATGGCGTGCCCCAGGTGGTGGACTTCGGGCTGGCACGCGCCACCGAGGAAGGTGCGGGAGATGCCCACATCAGCGGGACTCCTGGCTACATTGCGCCCGAGCAGGTGCTGCATCGCCGCTTCGGGCCGCGTTCCGACCAGTTTGCCTTCGCCGCGTCGGTTTGGGAGGCGATATATGGCCACAAACCGTTCTCCGGCAACGATCTGGCCTCGATGGCCCAGACCTACGAGGCCGGGCAGCCGCCAGTGGCTCCCGACCAGCCGCCATTGGCGGGTGGGCTGGCGCGCGCGCTCGAACGCAGCCTGTCGATTGACCCGGACGAACGCTTCGAATCGATGGATGCCCTGCTCGACGAGTTGGTCGATGAGCCGGCAACCACCACAACGAATCTGTGGATTGCCGCAGCCGCGGGTGGCGCCCTGCTTGTGGCCGGTTGGTTGTGGCTGCAGCCGGCGGCTGCGCTCTGCGCAGATAGTGTTTCGCAGTTGATCGGGATCTGGGATGCGGACCGCGCCGGGGAACTTCGCGCCACGTTCGCCAACGCCGGGCTCGAGCCCGAGGAATTCGCACGCGTTGAAGGGGCGCTCGACCGCTACGCCGATGGCTGGGCCACAATGCGCGGGGACTCGTGCGCGGCCACGAATATCCGAGGCGAGCAGTCACCGGCACTGCTCGACCTGCGCACAACCTGTCTCAATCGACGCCGCGGGGAGTTGCAGGCGGTTGTGAACACCCTCGCGGGTGGCGACCCGGCGGCTTTGGCGCGGGCGGCGGACACCGTGCTGGGCCTCGAGCCTCTCGCCGTGTGTGCCGATACGGCCCTCCTCACCGCCGCGGTAGCGCGGCCCCAGGAACCCGGGCGTCTGGCAGAGCTCGAATCGCTGGAGACACGGCTGGGCGAGGTGCGCGTGGTTGGAGATAGCGCAGGCCCCGGCGAAGCGTTGCCGCTCGCCGAGGAGTTGGCGGTGTCGGCCGACGCGTTCGACTACGCACCGCTGGCGGCTGAAGCCTGGCATCTGGTTGGTGACCTGCAGGACTATCTCGGCGAGTTCGACGCGGCCGAGGCCTCGCTGTTCGCAGCATGGACGGCCGCTGAGGAAGGGCATCATGAGGAGTACGTCATTCGGGCGCTCAACCTGCTCGTCTGGCTCGACGGCAACGATCGCGGCAACGCCGAAGCTGCCGACCGCTGGGCTGCATTGGCCGAAGCAGCGATCGCCGCCGCCGATGCCGGCCCGTATGTGCGCGCCGAGTACTACAACAATCGGGGCGCGGGACTGCAGCAGTCGGGGCGCCTCGAGGAAGCATTCGCCGCGCACAACGAGGCGCTGCGTCTGCGCACCGAGGTGTACGGTGCCGATCACGTCGAGATCGGCAAGTCGTTGAGTAATCTCGGCACGACCCAGTACAGCGCGGGGCGATATCAGGAGGCGCAGGATTTGTTCCGGCGGGCGGCAACGATTCTGCGGCGCGAACTCGGCCCACATCATCAGACGGCGATGGCGATCTCCAACATCGGTGCCGCCTACATCGAAATGCTCGACGGAGAGTCGGCGTTGCCGTACCACGAGGAAGCGCTCGAGATGCGGCAGCAGGTGTTCGGCCCTGACGGATTCATGGTGGCTCAGAGTGTCGTCAATCTCGGCTTCGCCAATGTCCTGGTGGACCCGGAACAGGCGATCCTCGACTTTGCGGAAGCGGATCGCATTTTTGCCCTGTATGTCCCGGAGGATCACTTCTACCGGATCTTCTCGGTGTCAGGCACCGGGCGCGCGTTGTTCGAGGCGGGTCGCTACGAGGATGCGGTGCCCTACTTGCGACGATCATCCGCCGCCTGGCAGGCCTCTGACAACGCCCTGGCGCAAGACGTTTCAGGCGATCTGTTCCTGCTGGCGAAGGCACTTGTTGCCAGCGACGGGAGCCGTAGCGAAGCGTTCGGTTTCGCGCGCCAGGCCCGCGAAGTGGCGGCCGCTGTCGAAGGCGCTGAACTAGAGATCGTCGCCGACATCGACGCGTGGCTCGCTGACAACGAGTAGCTGCAGCCGCCGGCACCCGCAGTTCCTCTAATCGGTGCGGAGAACCTCCACGGGATCAACAGCGGCGGCTCGCCGTGCGGGAATCGCGCTGGCGAGGAGCGTTAACACGGCCAGGCCGGCGAGCATTCCCGTCCATGCCCACGGGTCGAGGCGTTCCACGTTGAAGAGAAGGTTGCTCACGGCGCGAGTTGCCGGGACGGCAAGCACGGCCCCGAGGGCGAGCCCTGCGACTGCCACGAGCGCGGCGCGGCGCACCACAGTACGGATGACCCGTCCGGGTTCGGCGCCGAGGGCGAGTCGAAGCCCCATTTCGCGTGACTGGAGTCGCACCTCGAATCCGAGCAGGGAATAGAGCCCAATCCCTACGAGGAGCACGGCCATGAGAGCAAAGCCGCCGAGGAGCCAGGTTGCAGTGCGCTGCTCGACGCTCGCCGCGGCAACCCAGTCGCTCATCACGCGTACCCGGCCGATCGGTAGATCCGGGTGTACCTCGGCCAGCTTGGCCCGAACGGCGGGGAGCAGACTGGCCGGGTCGCCGGCCGTCCTCACGGCCATGGTCAAGTAGCCGCGCGGCGTATGAGCGAGTGAGAAGAACACCGTCGGTCGTCCATCCGCCACGAGTGAGTCATGGCGCAGGTGCTGCACGACGCCAACAACCTGCTGCGAGCCTTCCTCGCCGCCGAGTGGGGCCGCACCGAGCTGCTTGCCAACGGCCGACTCGCCAGGCCACAGCGTTTGGGCCAGCACGGAGTCGATCACGACGGCATCCGCCGGATCGTCCCAGGTCTGGTAGCGACCCTCGACGAGGCGAGCGCCGATCGCCTCCAGGAAGCCTGGCGAGGCAACCCGGTAGTCGGCCTGAGGTGCGCCGGATTCGTCGAGGTCAGCGGCAATCTCAGCCGAGTACGGGCCGGTCGAGAGTCCGCCGGCGAGCGGCAGCATCTGCGTTGCGCCAGCGCCGACAACTCCTGGAAGTTCAGCAAGTGCGGTATCCAGTTCCCGTTGGAGCTGGAAGTAGGCTTCACGCTCGGCAAAGAGGTCGGCAAAGGGCATCGTGGTGCGGAACGTGAGCGTGCCGCCCGCGTCGAAACCGGGATCCACCTGCGTGATGTTGGCCATGGTCCGGACGAGCAGAGAGGCGCCGACCAGCAGAATCACGGCAAGGGCGATCTCGCCCGCAACGAGAAACGTCGCGCTACGCAGTCGTCTCGTCACGGCGTTCGTGCTCGAACGGAGGGAAGACTCGACGCCGCGCCGCGTGCTGCGCAGAGCGGTTGGGAGCGCAAACAGCGCGCCGCAACCAAGCGCGATCACGAGAGTTACACCGATGGTGCGCGGGTCGAGCGCCACGGTGTTCATGCGAGGCAGGTCGGGGAGATTCAGCGTGGGCAGGATCGAGATCCAGCTGGAGGCCAGCGCTATGGCGCCGACGAATCCGAGAAGTCCGATCAACATGCCGCCCAGCAGCACGTGGCGGAACAGCCGCGCCCGGCCGCTGCCGAGCGCCATGCGGACAGCGATTTCGCGGCCACGACGCTCACCCCACAGCAGCATCAGACCGGCCAGATTGGTGGCCGTGATGAGGAGTAGCGTCACGCCGGCGCCGAGCACCATGCGGACCATGGGTGCCACTTCCGCGTTGAAGTCATCGATCAGCGGATACACCTCGTAGCCGAAGCCAACGTCGGCCCGTTGCGGCGTGGTCTCGCGCTCGGCAGCGGCCAATGCCTCCAGCTCCGCGCGCGCCTGCTCCACCGTGGCACCCGGAGCAAGGCGACCCACCAGGCGGTTCCAGGCTCCCGATTTCTCGGGGTTGTCGGGAATGTTGACCATCGACCACAGCTCGGTGCGAGCCGGCAACCGGGAGCGACTGGGCATGAGCAGGCGGGGCTGATCCGGCAACACGCCGATCACTTCCCAGGTCTGCTGCGCGAGCGTCACGGTCTTACCCACGATGTCGGGGTCGGCAGCGAAACGCCGCTCCCACAGCCCCTGTTCCATGATCACCACAAGCTGGCGGGCGTCATCGGGTGTGAGGCCGCGGCCAAGAATCGGTTCGACCCCCATCAGGGGCAGCATGTTGTAGGTGAACCAGCCGAAACCCACCTCTTCGGCCTCGCCGTCGCCCGTGATGGTGGTGTTCCCTTGAAACAGGGCGCCCACGTCCTGCAGCGTCTCGGCGTTGTCACGCAGATGAGCCACGTCCCAAGCTGTGAGCGGGAGTCGGTCTAGTTGCTCGTTGTCGTAGCGGCCCCAGATGGCCACGAGTTGCTCGGGGTCGGGGTACGCGAGCGGACGCAGCAACACGGCGTCGGCCACGGCATAGATCGTCGCAACCGCTCCGAGCCCGAGCGCGAGGATCACTCCGCAGGCAAGGGCGTAGCCGGGTGACCGGAGAACGCTGCGGACAGCGTCGCGCAGATCCTGCAACAGCGTGCCCAGCAACGAGCGACGGTCATCGCGGCGGTAGGCGAAGCCGAGTCGTAGCGCCTGCGCCCAGAACCACAGCGAGCTGCGCTTGCCGCCGGCGGCATCGTTGCCTGCTTCGTAGACCTCGACCAGGTCGCCGACGACGTCGGCTCGAAGTTCGGCCGGCAGGAGTCGCTCCAGGAGCCAGACGGCGAGGCGCGGAGGGCGACGGCTCATGACTGCTCCTCAATGAGGCCTTCGAGGCCTGCCCACATCTGGTCGATTGAGCGGCGCGAGTCTCGCAGCAGGGCCAAGCCCGTGGGCTCGACCCTGAAGTAGCGTCGCGGGCGGCCACCTCGTTCGGCAACGGGCTCGCTGAGCTTGGAGCTCACCACACCATGACGCTCGAGCCGTCGCAGGGCGATGTAGACCTGCGCGCGTGCCACCTTGCGGCCAGTACGTTCGCGGATCTGGTCCACCACCGGCACAGCGTAGGCCTGGTCGTCGAGGTGAAGGACCGCAAGAAGCACCAGGTGCTCGAGTTGCCCGAGGTTGTCTTTGTCGCCCATGTTGCCGCCTGCCGGGGGAGGATCGGCGAGCACAGCAGGCTCGCCAGGATCGATTTGATAGCGATGCTATCGAAATCATGTTAGCAATGCTAGCGTTCAATTGTTAGCAAAGCTACTCTGATTCCCCGGAGCCCTGCTCATGCGCCGAATCGCGCTTTGGATTCTGCTCACCGTTCTTGTTGCTCATGCCGACGCGGCGCACGCCCAGGTGTACGACAAGGAGCCGCCGGACTCCCAGATCGTCGCCGGGCGTCGCGCCGCGGAGGCCGTGCAGCAGGACCTCGACGAACTATTGAGTCGCTATCCCGAAGCGCGGGAGTTCCGCTATCCGGGACGCGTGTCATTCGGCATGGCTCACCCGGACGCGCCTCTGGAGACGAGGCAGTTCGGGCAGCTCGCTGGTCTCTGGTATGTCGAACAGCATTCGTTCTTTCAGGGGGAGTGGTATTGCTGCTGGAACGCAGCCTGGGCGTGGCGCTATGTCATCGACGGTTTTGGCGTGCAGGACCTCTGGGTTCAGCACCGCACTGATCTGCCGCCCACCTCGGAGATCGATCGAACGTTCGCCCTGACCCAGTTGCGGGTATTTCGCTCGGACACAGAGGACTGGTTCGTCGCCTACATCACCGGCGCCGGGGTCGGCGGTGGGCGCAACAATGGCCTCTTCACCGCTCGGCAAGTAGGAGATGAGATCGTGATGACGCGCGAGGAGGATCCGGGTTACGAGGGCCCAACCGACCGAATCGTGTTCTTCGGCATCGAGCGGGACCGCTGGCTCTGGCGCCGCGATGTGCAGAACGAAGCAGGGGAGTGGCAGACCACAGAGTTCATCGAGGCCCACCGGGTCCCGTGGTCTCGGGAGTGACACCGGTTGGAAACGTTGGTTCGCAGCGCCGGGCTGGTTGGGCGTTGTTTACAACTCTTTACGCCCAGGAGCTTGCTCGGGCGTAGGTGCGCGCGGCACGCTTGAAGTATGCTCTTTTTCGAAATTCTTGCGGTAGCTCTGCAGTCGCTGCGCGCCAACTTGCTGCGCTCCATTCTCACCATGCTTGGCGTCATCATCGGCGTCGGGGCGGTGATCACGATGGTCGCTCTCGGCGAGGGGGCGCAGGCCTCGGTGAACTCGCAGCTCGAGCGGCTGGGCGCCAACAATCTGTCCGTTCGCTCGGGTCAGGGTTGGGGCCGTTCGAGTCGCGGCGCGAAGATGAAGATCGAGGACGTGCATGAGCTCATCGAGAACAGCACCTCGATCGGCCGGGTGATTCCGGAGCTGTCGCAGAACGCGCAGCTGGAATACAAGAATCAGTCTGGCTCGAGCACCTCGGTGCTGGGTACGTGGCCCGGCTATCTCGAGATGAACAACTGGCAGCTCGAGTCGGGACGCTTCTTCACCGAGACCGAACAGGAAGGCGCCCGCCGCCTGGCCGTGATCGGGATGGAAGTGAAGGACAACCTGTTTCCGGCGCACATCGACCCGATTGGCGAGCAGATCCGACTGAACGGGCTGTCGTTCGAGGTCATCGGGACGCTGCCGGAGAAAGGCGGCTCGTCGTTCTTCTCGCGCGACAACATCGTGATCGTGCCCCTCGCATCGGCCCAACGCCGGCTGTTCGGCAGCGATCTGATCTCATCGATGACGGTTGAGGCTCTGTCCGAAGATCACGTCACGATGGCGATGGCGGAGATCGAGAGCGTGCTAAGAAGGCAGCATCGCCTGCGTCCGGGTGTGGAGAACGACTTCTCGATCTCCCGGCAGACCGAGTTCCTGTCGGTAATGCAGGACGCCAACCAGACGTTTACCTTGCTGCTCGCTGGAATTGCTGGCATCTCGCTCGTCGTCGGCGGTATCGGCATCATGAACATCATGCTGGTCTCGGTCACCGAGCGGACCCGCGAGATCGGTATCCGCAAGAGCATCGGCGCACGCAAGAGCGCCATTCAGCTTCAGTTCTTGATCGAGGCGGTCACCCTGAGTTGCATGGGTGGTGCGCTGGGCATTGCGATCGGCTACCTGGCCTCTGAACAACTCGGCACTCGGTTCGGCTGGTCGATGCTCGTGTCGCCCGATTCGGTGATGCTGGCGTTCGGTTTCTCCGCAGCCATCGGTATCGTGTTCGGTTTCTACCCGGCGCGGCGAGCCTCCAAGCTCGATCCGATCGAAGCTCTACGCTACGACTGAGGCGCTACCGCGCCGAGCATCCCGGTTCCGTGACGATGTTGATTTGTGTGTGCTAGTCTCGTTTCACGATCAGTCGTAAAACGATAGGTTCACTCACAGGAGCTCAACGCGATGCCGCGACCGCGCGCCACGGACCCGCCTCTCGGGCCGGCCGTTTTCCATATCCTGCTCGCCCTGGGTGATGGAGCCCTCAACGGCTACCAGATTACGCAGCAGGTGGCGGAAAACTCGAACGGCGCCGTCACTCTCAGCCCGGCCACTCTCTACGAGAACCTGCATCGGCTTGCGGCAGCATCGCTCACGGCAGAGATCGATCCTCCCGCTGAAGAGGCGGATGGGCGTGGCCAGCGTTTCTGCGAACTCAGCGACGCCGGCGTGGATCTGCTCCGGCAGGAGGTCGAGCGCCTGGGCCGCGACCTTGCCGTGGCGCGCTCGGTTGCTGCTCTCAAGAGCGGTCGATGAGGGCGAACAGCATCTCCGAAGCGCCGCTGGCCACCAGGCTCATGGCCACGCTGCTGCGCCGTGTCTGGGCCACCTATCCGCCCGGTGTAGTGCGGCGCTACGCGGCCGAGGCGGAGTCGGTATTCCTTCGGCAGAGCGCTGACGCTCGTGCTGCTGGAAGCGGCCCCCTATTCCGATTCTGGATTCGTTCCTTCCGCGACGCGACCGGAGCCGCATTCCGGCTTCGCCGCGGTTCTTTCTTGCCCGGCTCAATTCCCGCGCGCCGTGACGGAGGCGCTACCAGCTTGTCCACAATCCGCGACGACGTTCGAGCTGCATTCCGCTCCCTTCTCGCCGCGCCGATGTTCACGGCGGCCGCGATCACCATTTTGGCCCTCGGGGTGGGGGGGAGCACTGGCGTGTTCACCCTGCTGCATAGCGTGGCCCTTCGACCGCTGCCCTACGAGGCGCCCGAGGAACTCGCGGTGCTCTGGACCTGGGAGACCCAGCGCGAGCTGCCCGACGGCACGTCTTACCTGAACTGGGGAGACTGGCAAGAACGGAATAGCAGCTTCGACGACTTGGCGATGTACGTACGCCCAGAGTTCACATCCCTGACACTGAGCGGAAACCAGGATCCGCGTCGTATCGAGACATCCCCGGTGACGCAGAATTTCTTCGACGTGCTCGGGGTTCAGCCACGGCTTGGGCGAAACTTCAACGTTGAAGAAGAGCTGGCAGCAGCTGCGGTGGTTGTCGTTTCCGATGGATTCTGGCGCCAGGAACTCGCCGCGGACCCGGACGCTCTTGGCTCGACGATCATGCTAGATGACCGAGCGCATGAGGTGATCGGCGTGATGCCGTCCGGATTCAGGTATCCGTTCGCGGATACGGCGGTCTGGCTGCCGCACAGTCTGGACACAGGCTGGCCTGAGCGAGAGTTCAGTCGCGGCATGGACTACTTCGTCGTGCTCGGCCGACTGCGCGACGGCGTGAGTTTCGATGTCGCCCAGCGCGACATGAATGCTGTGGCCCGCCAACTCGAGACCGAGTATCCCGACACGAACACGAACATGGGTGTGCGCGTCGTGCCGTTGCTGCGGCACGTCACCGGTGACAGTTTGCCGCAGGCGCTGTGGCTTCTGTTTGGCGGCACGTTCTTTGTTCTGTTGATTGCGGCCGCAAACGTGGCCCATCTCGCCTTGGCAAGGAGCGCAACGCGATCGCGCGAGCTCGCCATTCGTGCGGCGATCGGTGCCGGCGGCTGGAGGCTGGCGCGCCAGCAGGCCGCAGAGATCGGGTTGGTTGCGGCAGCGGCGGGTGTGCTCGGTGCCGGCTTGAGCCTCGGGGTCCTACGAGCCCTGATTGCGGTGGCTCCCGCGGACTTGCCTCGACTCGATCAAGTGGGGATCGACCCGATGGTGCTCGCAGCGGCGTGGCTGGGAACGGTGACGCTAGGGCTTGGTTTCTCACTGCTTCCGGCGTGGAGTGCCGCGCGCGCGGACGCTGCAGCGGCTTTGAGGGAAGGCTCACGTGGGGCTACCCACGGCGGACATCGTACGCGCGGTGCTCTGGTCATCGCCGAGGTGGCGCTGGCGATGGTTCTCGTGTCGGGAGCCGCGCTCCTGCTGCAGAGTCTGGCTCGCGCTGCGGACGAGGCACCGGGAGTGGCCATGGACGGTGCCGTGATCGGGCGCATCAATGTGCCGCGGGATCGCTACGAGCGGCCCGAACTGTCGACGTTCTACTCCGAACTCTTTCAGCGACTCTCCAGCGAGCCGGGAATCGAAAGCGCCGGGGCAATCGGTAGCTTGCTTGCGTTCCGCATTCCAGACATGAGTCTCAGCGTCGAGGGGCTCGCACCCGAGGACACACCGCGTCCGCCCACCACAGGCGAGAACGTGTTTCCCGGGTTCTTCGCCACGGCAGGCGCGACGCTTCTCGAAGGCCGAGCGCTCACGCTCAGCGACCTGCCGGGCGAGTCGCCCGCGCGGCAGTTTGTGATCAACGAAACCGCGGCGCGCACGTTCTGGCCGGGGGAGAGCGCCGTCGGCAAGCGTTTCGTCTGGGGAGACGTACTGACACCGGATCGCGAGTGGAACGAGGTGATTGGTGTAGTTGCCGATCTACGTCGCAACGGCCTCGATGTGGCACCGGTGGCCGATTTCTACGCCGCCGGCCTGTTTCATGAAGGGGAGATCATCGTGGTTGGCGCTCCCGGTGCCGAGGAGGCGACGGCAGGCGCTTTCCGACGCATCATGGGCGAACTCGATGCGCGGATTCCTATCTCGGACCTCAGGACAACGGTGGACTTGTTCGGCGAGTCGCTCGCGGGCCGTAGGTTCCAGAGTCTCCTTTCGGGAAGCTTCGCCGGACTGGCCTTGCTGCTGTCGGCAGCCGGCCTGTTCGGGCTTCTCTACGAGTCGGTCGCCAGGCAGCGCCGCGAGATCGGTGCGAGGCTGGCACTGGGAGCTCGTCCGTCGGACCTATTGCAGTCGGTGCTGTTCCGAGCGCTGGGTCTCACCGCCGCAGGTATCGTTCTCGGGCTAGCAGGCGCAGTGGCGCTCGCGGACGTCTTGTCGGGGTTCCTCTACGGAGTCGGCTCGACCGATCCGGTCACCCTCGTCAGCGCGGCGGCCTTGATGATGGTGGTGGGGATCCTGGCGAGCCTTACGCCCGGAATTCGGGCCACGCACGTGCATCCGGTCGAGACGCTGAATTCGGACTGATCGACATCCCTGGCGATCCAATATCCTGGGGATGCAGTTCAACCGACCGGACTCGTTGGAGCGTCAGGTCATCGGATTGGACTGGCCTCCCGATCAACAGCGTTGACGGTACTTTGACATAGCGCCTAAGTGCCTTTGGATGTTGCGCTTTTGTAGGGGGTGGCCTGGCGCGGCTCCGTCTCGGTACGGAAACTGGCACGCGCGTTGCTTTACACGTGAGTACAAACCGTCGTTCGACGTCGCGTGTGGGCAAGCGGGCGTGATGTGGCACGGCGGGGCGCTTCCAATCCCCTAGAAAGGACCGCCAAGAACGTGGCTACAGTTGAGGGTAAACCCAGGGCGCGATACCGATTCGGCTTCTTTGCGCGATATCTTCGCGGATTCGTACTGGCCAAGATGGACGCTGAGGGGTGGCGTCAGTACGACGTTGCGGGGTGGCTCGACATGCCGACACATGCGCTGTCGGAGTATTTGAATCGACATACTCATCCGTCACCGGAACGACGCAGGAAATTGCTCCGTTTGGGGTGCACCGAAGCCGACCTGGCACGGGCGGAGTTCGCAGACAAGCTCGATTGGTGGATGACGAGTCACGGGCTCAGCCCTGACGACGTGATGAACTCGATCGATTCCATTCAGCGCTATGAGCGCGAGGTGCGCTTCGCGCGCTCGCGCGTGTCTCCTTTGCCGACACCTGCGCCTGGTGACGGCGGTGGCCCGCCGCTCGAGCGTCGGATCCCGGCTGCCTATGGCGGGGAGTTCGGCGGCTAGCGCGCACGTACAGACGTTACCGGAGGTTTCGGTTCGGGGGCCGGCTCCTTCGGTTTTGGGGCTCTGGGGATCATCCCAGAGCCCCTTTTTTCTTGAAGCGGCTCCGCGTCACGTGTCTTGAGAACGGCTTGAGCACGCGCGCCTCCAAACGATCCGCCAGCCGCGGCCATGTTCGGCCAACAGTGTCCTGGCACTCGCCCGAGCGTCCAAACCGCCGACTAGGACATCGTGATTTGCGCATTTTTGCCTATGGATACACAGTATTAGTCATCTAAGCGATGAATAGGCAATTATCGATTAAGGTTGCTCGCGTAAGCGGGTTTAACTACATTTCAATGACAGAGAACGTTTTGCCCCTACGCTACCGAAGGAAAGGGCCGCCGCATGAGTTGGCAGGCACAGCAACGAACGCGCACTTCCGGAGTAGGAGACCTCGAAGCTCCACCCGTGGTGTCGAAAACGGCCGCAACACCCCTGCTCGTTGGGCGGTGGACGCTTGCGCTTGTTGTCGCGTATGTCGTGCTGTTCCACACGGCGTCTTCGTTCGACGTGATGATGAAGCAGGCCTTTGTGGGCCTGGCTTTGATGATCACCGCAGTGAGCCACGTAGCGTTGCGCCAGGGACCCACGGCGCCAGTTCGAGCCGCCATCACGCTGATGGATATCGGCATCGTCACTGGGGCCATGTACCTGGTCGAGAACCCTACGACCGATTTCTTCCTCGCCTTCGTCGCGGTTGTCACTTTCGCCGCGTTCAGTCACGGCACGCTGCCCGCTGGCGTCTACAGCATGGTGGTCACCGGCGTGTACGGCGGGTTCCTTTATCAGAGCGTCGGGATCGAACTCTTCCGTTCGCCTGACCTTCTGATTCGGCTGTCGTTCTTGCTAACCGCCGGGCTGCTCTTCTCCGTTGTCGCCGATGAGTCCAAGCGACAGCGCAAGCGCGCCAGTAGCGCCGAAGAACGCATGAAGTCTGTGGCGTTCCATGCCAAGACACTCGCTCGCGACAAGTACCGGCTCCGCGCGCTCTCCGAAATCGGTCGCCTGGGCCTGGTTGGTTCCGCTGCCTCCGATACGGACGTGCTCTACGAGATCAGCAAGCGCGTGCAGAAGGGTGTCGGCGTGGATCGTTGTTCGTTGGTCGTGTTTGCCCAGGACGGCAACACCGGCTATGTCGCTGCGAGCGGCGATGATGACGCCGTCGAGGTTCGGCCGCTCTCCGTGGACGAGTACCCCGAGCTTCAGGAGACACTGGCGAACGGCGAGATCACGCAGGTACGCCCGAACGATCCGCCGGAACTCTGGCAGCGAATCCGGACCTTCTTGCCTGACACGCATGCCTTTAGCAGCTTCCTCGTGGTGCCGATCAAGGCCGGTGAGAAGGTCTTCGGCGCCTTCTACCTGCGCGATCGTGACGCCAAGCGGGGCTTTGACGATGAGGAGCAGGACTTTTGCTGGGCGTCTGCCCTGATGACGGCCTCCTTCATCCGCGGACGTGATCTGCTCGAACAGCTGCGAGTTCAGAGCCGTGTGGACGGCCTGACCGGCCTGCTCAACTTCCAGGCGTTCACCGACGAGATGCACTCGGTGCTGCAGTCGCCCGAGTTGTTGCAGAAGACGCCGTACACGCTTGTGGTCGTCGATATGGACAACCTGAAGCAGATCAACGACCAGCACGGTCACATCGCGGGCAACCGCGGCATCGTGGAGATGGGCCAGCGACTCCGACAGGCATTGCCCGAGTCCCTGGCGATGTGTCGCTACGGCGGCGACGAGTTCGTCGCGTTGGTACGCACTCCGCTCGACGACACGGTGGCGCAGCTCAACACGATGCTCAACGCCCTCACACGTCTCGAGTGGGACGCTCCTTTCGACCTTCGCGCATCCATTGGGGTCGCGGCTTTCCCACAACACGCGGACAACGGCGAGGAACTGCTCGAGGCCGCGGATCAGGCGATGTACCTGGCCAAAGGCGGTGGTGGGCACCGCGTGCGCCAGGCGCAGACGGATCAGGATCAGAACGAGGTCTACGACGCGGTCGTGCAGGTGCAGACCCGTCGCATCGTGCCGAACGTCATGGAGACATTTACGGAGAACCTCACGGAACTCCGCAAGCGCACGATCCTCGGATTGCAGGCGCCGGTTGTGAAGGAATCCGTCGCTGCGCTCATGTCTTCGGTCGAGGTCCAAGATCCGCATAGCAAAGAACACTCGGCCCAGGTCGCCGAACTCAGTCGCGACCTGGCCTCCGCCGTCGGCATGGCGGACGATCATGTGCACCTCACCGAGCTGGCCGGCTATCTGCACGATGTTGGCAAGATCAAACTGCCGGCCGAGGTGCTGACGAAAGACGGCGCGCTCGATGCGCACGAGCGAGAGATGGTTCAGCGGGTTCCGGTAGAGGGCGCCGCGATTCTCTCTGCGCTCCCGGGTTTGCGACAGGTTGCAGACGTGGTCCGTCACACGCACGAGCGCTGGGATGGACGCGGCTACCCGTCGCAACTCACCGGCGAACAGATTCCTTTGGCCTCGCAGATCGTCGGGATCTGCGACGTCTACAACGCTCTCACCTCCCCGCGAGCGCAACGACCGGCTATGGAGCCACATCGCGCTCGTAGGCTGATCGAACAGGGCATCGGGACCGACTGGAATCCGCGTCTGGCGCGCGTATTCCTCGACATGGTCACCGTCGTTGCTAGCGACGTCGCCGATGCCGATGCTCCAGCTGTGGACGTCCAGCGCCATGGCACGGGATGACCGATAGGAGGCAGACCCGTATGACGAATGAGCACCAGAACGACCGAAACACCTCGCCCCTGGGCGGCGGCAACCTCGGTGAGTTCATGACAGTCGAGGACGTGGCGGACATGCTCCGCATCAACAAGTCCACCGTTTATCGAATGGCGAAAGCCGGCCGTATCCCGGCCACCCGTGTAGGGCGGCAGTGGCGGTTCCGGCTCTCCGCGCTCGAGGAGTTCCTCGATGCCGGCGGCGACGTTGCGTTCGATGAGCACGAGGAAGGTCTCGCCGAAGCGGTAAACCGCTGGTAGGTACCTTCTGCTGATCGAAGGCCGAGCGCGCGAAGGAGCACCGCCGCAAAGGCGGGGTCGCCAGTTGCCTCCTATACCACCCCTCACGCGCGGGCCGAGATCGAACGGAAAGAAAGCGGGCCACCGACTCGGTGTCGGTGGCCCGCTTTTTTGTTCTCTTGCGGCCTGGCCCCAGAGCCAGCCGGGGATCTAGCGCGGGATACGCAGCGCCAGGAAGGTGCTCGCTTGTCCCCGCAACGAGTAGACGCGCAGCGGCACGGCATCACCCGGGCCGAACTCAGCGAACTGCTCATCGAAGTCGCGAACCGACTCGATGTTGGTGCGCACGCGTCGGATCACGTCGCCGGGCTGGATGCCGGCCTGAGCCGCCGGGCTTGCCTCAGCCACGTCAGTGACCACCACGCCGTCGATAGCTTCGTCGATCTCCAGCCGGCGACGGATCTCATCAGTCAACTCCGTCACTCGGATGCCGAGCGACAGCGCGCTGTCGGATGTGAAGTCCTCGGGATCGCTTCCCTCGGGCTCGCTACGGGCCGGCTGACGGTTGTCGGTGTACTGATCCGCCAGAACTTCGGCCTCTGGCGGCCTCTCGCTGAGCGTCACGGTAATGGTCAACTGATTGCTGCCATCGGCGTCACCGAACCGAACAACTTCGAGTTCGACTTCGTCGCCCGGTCCATGCTCGGCGATGCGCTGCAAGAAGTCTTGGCGGTTCTCGAGAGCCTCGCCATCAACTCCGATCACGATGTCGGCTTCTTGGATGCCAGCTTGATCGGCGGGCCCACCGTCGTTCACGGTGCTAATGATGGCGCCATCGCGGCGGCCGAGATCGAACGCCTCGCGGTCATCGCGGCTCAGGCCCTGAACGCTCACGCCGAGGTAACCGCGCAGCACGCGCCCGTGGTCGCGCAGATGGTCGGCTACGCGTCGCACCATGTTCACCGGCACGGCGAAGCCGACGCCATTGAAGCTCGGGTTGAATCCGCCACCCGTGGCGATCGCCGTGTTGATGCCGATGATCTCGCCACGCAGGTTCACCAGCGGACCGCCAGAGTTGCCCGGGTTGATGGCGGCATCGGTCTGCACGAAGTCCTGATAGGGCGTGATCATGCCGGCTAGGTTCGCGCGCCCGATCGCCGAAACGATGCCGGCAGAAACCGTGTTCTGTAGGCCGAACGGTGCACCGATGGCCATGACCCATTCGCCGACGCGGAGTGCATCGGAGTCGCCCAGTTCGGCGAACGGTAGGCGTCGGCCATTGATCTTCAGCAGCGCGATGTCGGTGCCGAGGTCGGCTCCAACGATCTCGGCGTCGTAGAGCCTGTCGTCCTGAAGCGTTACCTGAACGGCCGTTGCCAGGTCCATCTCGCGGTCGCGGATGTCCAGCTCGGCAATGACGTGGGCGTTGGTGAGGATGTAGCCGTCGGCGCTGATGAGCACGCCGGAGCCTTGACTCTGAGCTTGGTCCTGGAAGTTGAAGTCTTCCTCGGGCTCTGCGCCTTCAGGTGCTTGCTCGGGATCACGACCGAAGAAGTCCTGGAAGAAATCCTGGAAGCGGCTGTCCTGGCCCTGTGCGGCTGCGCCCTCGCGCGGTCGCGTGGCCTGGATGAAGACCACCGCGGGGCCGACGTTGTCGGCGACGTCAACGAACGCCGCTTGCGGAACCATGTCGGCCAGCCGCGAATCGGAGGCCATGGCTGCGTTGCTCGTCTGCTGCGGCTCGGTACCGATCGCAGTTTGGCCGCCGCCAACTGCCAGACCTAGCACGAGGCCGCTAGCTACCAGAACGAGCGGTGCGGCAAGGCGCGCCGATTTCTTCCAGATGCTCATCACGTCGATCCTCCTGGGGACTCACTAGCTTCTCGTCCGCTGGACGCGGATGTACTCAAAGATAGGACGGGGCTGGGCCGAAAAAGTCGACACCCACAACCCCTGAGAGACAGCTTAGCCCGAATGAACCTGGCCGGCCATGACCTGCGGCGACCGGAACGCTCCCGGCCGACAGTTGTCGGTCAGGCGCGGTCGTCTACCGCCACGTATTCGCGCGGACCTGGCCCAACGTACTCGGCGCGCGGACGAATCAGCTTGTTGTCCGCGTATTGCTCCATCACGTGAGTCGTCCAGCCGGAGATCCGCGAGAGCGCGAAGATGGCCGGGAAGCTCAGCGGATCGAGGCCGAGATAGGAGTAGAGGCTGGCCGACCAGAAGTCGACGTTGACCTGAAGCCCCTTTGCCTCGTTCACCACGTCGACGAGACGTGAGGAGATGTCGAGAAGCGCAGGATTGCCCTTGTCGCTCAGCGCCTCGGCGCCAGCGCGCAGATGGCGCGCCCGCGGGTCTTCAACCTTGTAGACCCGATGGCCGAAACCCATGATGCGCTCTTTCTTGGCGAGCTTCGACTCGACCCATTCCGGCACACGATCGGCCGATCCGATGTCGTCGAGCATTTCGCGCACGCGCTGGTTGGCGCCGCCATGCAGCGGGCCCTTCAGCGTGGCAACCGCCGAGGTGATTGCTGAGTGCATGTCCGAGAGGGTGGCTGATGTGACCTTGGCGGAGAACGTGGAGGCGTTGAAACCGTGGTCCGCATGCAGCACCAGGCAAACGTCTAGCGCGCGCGACTCGGTTGCGTCGGGGCGTTCGCCGCGGAGCATAAAGAGGTAGTTGGCGGCATGGCCGAGCGCGGCGTCGGGTGCTACGGGCTCGAGTCCCTGGCGGCAGCGCTCGATCGCCGCAACAAGCGTTGCGAGCTGAGCCGTGAGTCGACCTGCCTTGCGCTTGTTGGCGGCATCGGACATGTCCTCTGCGTCGGCGTCGTACTGCCCGAGGGCCGAGACGGCGGTACGCAGGAGACCCATCGGGTTCGCATCGGAGGGCGCGTTCTGGATGAATTCGAGGATCGGCGCCGGAACTTCGCGCTGCGATGCGAGGAAAGTCGTGAAGTCGGCCAGCTCGGCGCGGCTCGGCAGCTCACCGTTCCACAGCAGAAAGACGGTCTCCTCGAAGGAGGACTTCTCTGCGAGCTCGTGGATGTCGTAGCCGCGGTAGCGCAGGATGCCCTGCTTGCCGTCGATGAAACCAATCGACGATTTGCCGGCGATCACGCCAGCGAGGCCGGATGTCTGGGCGGGCGCGTCGGTCTTGGTCATGCGTGTGAGGTGCTCGGTTGGTTGCGAGGCGTCGGCGAAAGTAGCCCGCGCGGGGGGGCGGCGCGTCGATCAAGGAAGATCGTAATCCCTAGTCGAATCGGCCACAAACACCCCGTCTCACGAGACCCGCTGCGTTTGGCCTTCGCGAGGCTCTATCGATGGCGGAGTTGGGCGATGAGGTCGTCGAGCTTCTGCGAGTTGGCAACCGGGTACTGCGCGGGTTCACTCAGCCGGCGGATCTCGTCTGGCAGCCCGACGCGCTGCGCCCGTGCGCGCTCACGGATCTCCCCCAGTTCGGGCATCGAGGCCACGAGCGCGCCGTCGCGCATGCAGGGCTCGAGCAGCGGCGTGCCGTCGCGTTGCTCGTCGGCCAGGGCAACTGTGTCGCCCGCTGGTTGTCCGTCGGCGTCGTAGTCGCGCCAGATCTGCTTGCGCCCCGGCAGCGAGATCTTCGCTGCGCTCAGCTTGATGACCGGGGTTTCTCGGCCGTCAGCATCGTCGCAGGCCACAAGCTTGTAGGTGCTCGAGAGCGACGGTGAATCACCGGAGGTGCCCAGCTGCGTTCCTACTCCGAAGCCGTCGAGGGCGGCGCCTTCTCGCAGGAGCCCCTCGATCTTGTACTCATCGAGGTCGCCGCTGGCGAGTACCTGGGTGTCGTGGCAACCGCCGGCGTCGAGCACCTCACGCACCGCGCCAGAGAGGGTCAGGAGGTCACCGGAGTCGATCCGCACCGCGGCAAGTTTGCGCCCCTCGGGAAGGTCGGCGGCCACCCTGGCAGCGATCCGAGCCCCTTCGATGGTGTCGAATGTGTCGATAAGCAGCGTGGGGTCCCCGGGATACGAGGCTGCGAACTTGCGGAAAGCCTCCTCCTCGTCACGATGGAACATGACGAAGGAGTGGGCCATGGTGCCGTAGATGGGAATGCCGAACCGTTCGTTGGCCAGAACGTTGGAAGTGCCGATGCAGCCGCCGACGTAAGCGGCGCGAGCTGCGAGCAAACCCGCCTGGGGACCATGATCGCGTCGCGGCGAGAAATCGATCACCGCCCTGCCGTCGGCCGCATCGACAACTCGGGCCGCCTTCGAAGCGATCATCGTTTGGTAGGTAATCGTCGTGAGCAGATAGGTCTCGATGATCTGGGCTTCGATGATGGGCGCGGTGATTCGCAGGAGCGGACCCGGAGGGAAGTACACCGTGCCCTCGGGCACGGCGTCCACTGAACCCGTGAAGCGTAGAGACCCGAGGAAATCGATGAACTCGGGTTTGAAGTGCCCTGACCGTTCCAGGTAGTCGAGTGCTTCCGGCCAGCACCGGAAGTCGCGTAGATAGGCGAGCGCCTGTTCGAGTCCGGCCGTCACGAGGTAGCCGCGCGTGTGCGGAAGTGAGCGAATCGACAGGTCGAACGTCGCCGTGCGATCAGCGATTCCCGCTTCCAGGAACGCCTGGGCCATGGTGAGCTCGTAAAGGTCGGTCGAGAGACCCATGCGCTCGAGCGTGATCAGGCCATGCCGCAAACCCACCTCCCCACAGTGAACACCGTGCAGCACCGTCGGAGCCGCATGGAGCGGTGATACCATGCGGCGCCTCACCAATCCACTACGCGAGAATTCATGCAGATTTCGTTTCACGGGGCCGCGAGCGAAGTAACCGGTTCATGTCATCTGGTCGAAACATCCGCGGGCCGGGTGCTACTCGATTGCGGAATGATCCAGGGCGGGAAGGAACGCCACGAGCGCAATCGCGAGCCGTTCGGCTTCGATGCCACCACGCTGGATGCCGTGGTGCTGTCGCATGCTCATATCGATCATTGCGGCCGCTTGCCGGTGTTGCGCAAGGCCGGATACAAGGGCCCCATCTATGCGACGCCGGCGACCATCGAGTTGGTGCGGATCCTGCTCAGCGACTCCGGCCACATTCAGGAAGAGGACGCGCGCTGGACTATCAAGCGACTCCGCAAGAAGGGCAAGGACGCCAGCCATGTGAAGCCGCTCTACACGCGCGCAGAGGCCCTGCAGGTTCTCGATCAGTTCGTCGCGGTGGACTTCGACCGGTGGAGGGCGCTCGACGGCCTCGGGCGTCTCCGATTCATCATGGCCGGCCACATTCTGGGCGCGGCGATTGTTGAGCTCGAACTCGAAGACGGCGACGAGTGTCGACACGTGACGTTCTCTGGCGATCTCGGGGTCGAGGGCGCCCGTCTGCTCGCCCGGCCTGACCGTGTTGAGTGCCCCGAGGTGCTCCTGATCGAGTCGACCTACGGCGATCGCGAGCGCGACGACACCGAGGATCGAACCGAACTCCTCTACGAGATCGTGCGCGACACCGTGGAGCGCGGCGGCAAGGTGGTGATTCCCTCCTTCGCCGTTGGGCGGACCCAGGAGATGCTCGCGCGCCTGAATGATCTGGTCGAGTCTGGACGGTTGAGCGGCGTCCCGGTGTTTGTGGACTCGCCGATGGCCGTCGAGGCAACGGAAGTGTTCACGAAGTTCCCTGACGCCTATGCGAAGGAGGCACGGAGGCTGTACTGCTCGGGCGACGCGCCCATGGAGTTTCCCGGCCTGCGCCTGGTCACTCGCGTTGAGGACTCCAAGGCGATCAACGCCTCTCGGGTTCCGAGCGTGATCATTTCGGCTTCGGGGATGTGCACAGCGGGACGGATCAAGCACCACCTCAAGCACGAGATCGGCAATCCGCGCAGCACCGTGCTCTTCGTTGGCTATCAGGCTCGCGGCTCGCTGGGTCGCGTGATTCAGAACGGCACGAGTCCCGTACGGATCCATGGCGACACGTTCGACGTACGGGCTCGGATCGAGCAGATTCCGGGTTTCTCGGCGCACGCCGACCGCAGCGCGCTGCTCGATTGGTACGACGGTTTGGGGGGCAATCCGCAGCATACCTTCGTTGTGCACGGTGACCCGGACGCGGCGGGCGCTCTGGCGAAGACGCTGGAGGAGCGCGGTACGAACGCGGTGGTGCCGGAACTGGGCAGTAGCTTCGAACTCTAGCGCGGGAGCGCGGCAGCCGAGCTAGTAGGAACCGCCGAGTCTGTGGACAACGTCGCGACCCTCGGGATCGCGCGAGATCACCCCACGGGCATCCGCTCCGATGCGCAGATATGGGCCCAGTTCCGGGCCCAGGCTGCGCGGGTCGGGTACGAAGTACAGTCCGGTGGCATCGATTTCGCGCAGCGACGGCACCTCTTCCAGGTCGCCAACTTCGGCCACCGAGCCACCTGTCTCAGCCAGCGTATCGTCGAAGTTGACCGCGAAGTCGGCGCGAACCGGCTCACGGCCCGGAAGCGCGATCGATGCACCGCGAACGAGCAGGTCGTAGACCCAGGGAGCGTTGAGCGGCAGATTCAGGTAGCGGGTAGGGGACGAGTGCTCCCAGCGTCCGGTGGCAATCGCGTCGAGGGCCGAGATGATGGCCACGAAGTTCGCCGTCCGGAGCCGCTCCTTGTGCGGGTCTGCCAGCTCGCCACCCGACTCGATGAGGACAACCGAAGTGCCCCAGCGCGTCATCAAGTCGCCGAACGCTCGTGGGTTGAAACTCTCGTTGTACCGGGCGATCTGGTCGCCGACGATCGGTTCGAGGGTCTCGGCCAGGTAGGAGCACATCTGGCGGGCAGCGGCATTCGCAGGGCTCGTGGCGCCATGGTCCGGCGGCGGAGCCAGCAGAGCGATACGCACGTCACGCCCCGTCGAGCCCAGTCGAGTGCGCACGTTCTGGTCGTGCAGATTGAAGCCCCACCGAGCATCGAGTTCGTCGCGCACCGCCTTCAGTGCGCGAGCCTCGGGGGTAGCGAGCTGCTTGGCGTCCCGATTGACGTCGATGCCAACCGCGTTGTGCCGCACAAACCGCGCTGCGCCGTCCGGATTGAGAACCGGGACGAAGGTGACATGTAGCTCGCGTTCGATGCGCGCCACGCGTGGGTCGTCAGGGTGGCTTTCAAAGTAGGCGATGAGGTCCATCAACGTCCGCGACGCAGTCGACTCGTTGCCATGCATCTGCGACCACAGCAGCGCCGTTGTTTCGCCACGCCCGAAGTCGATGCGGCGGATCGGCCGATCCTCGATGCTCCGACCGATTTCCGCGACCTTGAAACGGTCGGGAGCCGCCTCGAGGATAGGCGTCATCAGCTCCCAGTAGTGCTCGGGCTGGAATTGACGTTCATCCAGGCCGGAGACCCGTACCTGAGCATGCGCGGCTGCGAGCGCCTCAGCCGCCGTGAGCTCGGTGTCAGAGGCCGCGGCCGAAACGGGGGGCGCGGCAGGAGTCGAGGCGGGCTGTGCAGGAGTTCCTGCGCAGCCCGCCGCAACGACGACCGCGGCAAGTACGACTAGTTGGTGCCGTCCCACTTCCTCTTCCATTCCTCGAGTTGGCGAGCGGCAACTTCGCGGCCGCCGATGCCGAAGGCGAGCGCCAGTGACAGCGCGATGGACCCGAGCACGATACCGAAGGCCAGGTTGATGATGTCGGAAGCCAGGTTCATCTGACTCAGAGCCATCGTGCCGGCGAGCACCATGATCGATACGCGGGCGGCCATGGAGAGCAGCTTGGCCTGATCGTTGCCGCTCGAGTTGATGACGCGCGCGGCAAGGTTGGCGAGATAGAGACCCACCGCAAAGATCACCAGACCGAGCAGCACCTGCCCGGCGAAGACGAGGAACTGCGCGACGAGCTCGGCAAGTACCGCGAATCCGAGGAGGCGCGATGCTTCGACGGACGCGAACAGGATGATCGCGACCTGCACCAGATAGCCGGCGATGTCGGACGGGCTACTGGTCGTCTCCTCCTCGTCGGTGATACCGAAGAGGGCGAGCACCCGGTCGAAACCGATGCTGCCTAGAAGATTGGCGATCAGTCCTCCGACCACGCGGCCCACCACGTAGGCGATGACCAACAGCAGGGCTGCTGCGAAGACCAGCGGGATGGCCGCCAGAATCGCATCCAGCATGTTGCTGGCAGGCTGGGTGATTGCGTCCAACTGGAGGGCGTTGAGGCCGGCTACCAGCACTGGGATCAGGATCAGAACGTAGACCACCAGTCCGACGACACCGCTGAGGCGCTGCTTGCCGAGCACGGCGGTCAGGCCGACGCTCTCACTCAGTTGATCGACACCGAGGGCCGCCAGCAGGTTCGAGGTGATCTGCTGCAGGATGCGAGCAATAAACCAGCCCACACCTGCGATCACGGCTGCGGCGAACAGGTTCGGCAGGAAGCCAAGAACCTGATCCATCATCGACTGCACAGGCTCGAGGAGTCCCTGCAGAGCGAGCGTATCGAGAACGGCCGGCAGGAAGATCAGGAAGATCAGCCAGTAGACCGCGTCGCCCAGGGTCTTCGAGATCGAGACGCGGCGCTCCGTATCGAGCGCTGCTGCGGAACCGAGACGCTCTTCGAAGTTGGACGCCTGCAGAATCCGGGTCACGGCGAGTCGCAGCACCGTGCCGATAATCCATGCGGCGATCAGTAGAACCGCGGCGCCGCCGACACGCGGCGCGAATTCCATGATCTCGCCGAGAAGACGATTGAGCGGCTCGGTGACGACGGTGAGCCCGAGCGTCTGCAGGAAGGCCACCAGCACGAACAGCAGCACGACGTACTGCACGACCTTCGGAATCCAGCGCTCGAAGGTGTCATGCGGCAACGTGTCGTCGTCGCCCAGCCACAGCGCCAGCCGGTCGTCGAGTTGCGTCCGCTTCATGAGGCTGCGAACGACCGCGGCGATCACGAACGAGGCCAGCCATCCAACAATCAGTACGCCGAGCGCCGCCAGAAGACCCGGCAGGTTGCTGCCGAGCATTTCGGTGATACGGGCCATGGTGTCTTGCACGTCCAGTTACTCCCTGCACGGAAAGGGGATTCGGCGGGGCGGGTTGCCTACCCGGGCCCGACCCCGCGCCCGATTGTAGCAAGGGATACGCAGACCACCAGGGCACTTTATGGCCGAGGGATGTGGCGGGGCTCCGCGGGTTGCGAAGCCCCTACCTGGTCGCGCTAGCTGGCCTCGTGCCGCACGGTCAGTACCGGGCCCTCGAAGTCGCGCACAACCTTCCCTGCGACGCTCCCGACCAACGCGTGAGTCAGACCGGTGTGCCCGTGCGTTCCCAGCACCACGAGGTCGGCACCGACATCACCCGCGACGCGCACGATGTCGGCGGCAGCGTCGTAGCCGCGCAGCAGCATCGTCTCGACTTCGAGCTCACAGGCGGTCCGCAGGTCTTCGAGTTGGGCCTGTGGTCCCGCCGCTACCGAAGCGACGTACTCGTCGGGCAGAGCAGGGAACCGCCAGGACGGGTTGCCAGGGTCGTAGTCCCACAACGTGACCACGTGGAGCAGTACGAGCTTGGCCTGATACTGCTTGGCCAGGGCGCAGGCCGCCGCTAGAGCTTCTTCTGCGGACTCCGAAAAGTCGGTGCCACACAGGATCGTCTCCGGCTTGAATGCCGGCGCATCATCGGTGTGTACGGACAGCACCGGGCAATTCGCCATCCGGACCACGCGATCCGTTGTGCTGCCGAGGAGCGCCCGAGGTAAACCACGTCGCGCGTGGGTCGGCACGACGATCAGATCGAAGCCACCTTCCTCGGCGACCCGGGCGATCTCGCGGTACGGAACCCCGCGTTCCACACGCGTCTGCACGGACATGTAGTCGGCGGCGTGGGAGTCGACCATCTCCGCCAATTGCACGTCGGCCGTTTCGGCCATCTGTTGGTAGTACGCCTCGACATCGAAACCGGGGGGTAGCGCCTCGATTTGCGCGAACGGGAAGTTGAGCACGTGCATGAGCACCAACTCCCCGCCGTACTCGGTCGCAATTGAGGTTGCGGTCTTGACGCCCGTAGCGCTCGTTTCGCTGAAATCTACTGGGCAGAGGATCCGATCGATCTTCATGGCTTCCTCCTGGGGTTCAGCCGTTCGATATTCGGATTCTATCATCCTATTTAAAGTGGAGCCCGCAGAACGATCCGATACGAGGAGATCTATCGACGAACAGTCAGCTCAAGCGGAGCGCGGGAAGAGCTGTTCCGGCACCTCGTTCAGAGTCAGCCGGTAGACGGCTTCGTCGAGCCCGAGGTCGAGGTACTGCTGGAGGTTGCCGCCGAGGCTGGGAACCCCGGGACCAGGCCAGTCGGTGCCCCAGAGGCACTTGTGGGCGATGCGCTGCAGTCCCGGCAGGTAGTGCAGCAGTCGGCTCGGCGGAATCCCGGACAGATCGACGTAGAGGTTGGGGTGACGCCGCGCCACGAACAGCGCCTGCTCACACCAGAAAGGTCGCCCGGCGTGGGCCAGGATCTGGACCAGATCGGGGAAGTCGATGCCGATGTCATCGCACTCGAGCGGATCGCCAAACCTGCTTCGCGCACCGGGGAAGATGGAGGTGCCAGTGTGGATCATCACAGGCATGCCGCGCTCTGCGCAGCGTTGGTAAATGCCCGCGAGAGCCGGCAGATGCTCATCGCCGGCGCCGGGACGATAGGAGTTTGCACGGAACTCCTGATGCGGAGGATGGATCTTGAGGCCGCGCAGGCCGTGCTCATCGATCGCCTCGTCAACCGCCCCTTCGGGGTCGCCGATGACCTTCGGGTCGCGCGGGTCGAGTCCGCCGAATGCGATCAGTCGCTCCGGAGCCGCTTCGGCAACCTTGCCGCACCATGGATTCACGGCGTCGGTGAATCCCATGAGTTCGGTGGCTACGTAATTGATCATCCCGATGCGATCCACCCCGGCTTCATCCATGGCATCCAGAACAGCCTTGGGGCCGAGCATCATTTCCTGCAGCTCTTCGTAGTTGTCGCGCCGTGCAGCCATGACGTCGCGCGTCTGGGGATGCAGCTGCGCCCAGGGCTGAATATGGACGTGGATGTCGGTAATCGGGTAGGGCAGATCGTGTGGCTTCATGGCATCCGATGCGTTGTCGACGAAGGTCAGGCTAGCGGCGGCGAGGCCCGCGGCGTGGTGCATAATCACGGCCCCGCCAGACGGGCCGAGAGTCTACCCCTGAACGAGCCGCAGCAGGCACCTTGAGCGACAACCCATACCTCGAATCCGGCCCGTACGACTTCCAGCCAGTCGACGCCACCGACGAGCCGTCGGCCCGCAAGGAAGCCGAGTTGCTTGTGGAAGCGATTCGTCACCACGATCGCCAGTACTACGTGCTCGACGCTCCCACTATTTCCGATGGCGGCTACGATCAGCTCTACGCGCGTCTACGCGAGCTCGAAGAGATCTACCCGCAGCTCCGGCGTTCCGACTCCCCGACCGGGAGGGTGGGTGGTGGAATCCTGGAATCGCTGCCCGAGGTGGAGCACACCGCGCCGATGCTGTCGCTTGACTCGAGCGGTGACCTCGAGCGTGTGCTCGAGTTCGACGATCGCGCTCGGCGATCCCTGGAGCGCGAGCGAATCGACTACGTCGCCGAGCCAAAGTTCGATGGGATCTCGATCGAGATCGTCTTCGAGAATGGAACATACGTGCGCGCGGCGACGCGTGGGGACGGCTATTCGGGCGAGCAGGTTACGGAGCAGGTGCGAACGATCAAGAGTTTGCCCCTCTGCCTCGCTGCTGCGGAGAGTCCGACTCTGTTGGCGGTTCGCGGCGAGATCCTGATGCCACTGGCAGGGTTTCACGCCATGAATCGAGCGCGTGTCGAGGCAGGCGACGAGCCGTTCGCGAATCCGCGTAATGCAACCGCAGGCGCCATCCGCCAGCTCGATGTGGCAGCCGCTGCCGCCAGGCCTTTGGATCTCTTTCTGTACGACGTGCTGGCATGCGAAGGCGCCGAGTTGCCCGCCACGCATTCCGAGACCCTGGAGTGGCTGCGCGAACTCGGGCTGAAGGTTGAGCGCGACGTTGCTCGCTGCGACGGCATCGAAGCCGCCGTCGAGTACCACGATCGATTGGAAGCCACTCGCGACGATCTTCCTTATGAGGTTGATGGTGTGGTGATCAAAGTCGATCGCAGAGCTGACCAGGACGCGCTGGGATTCCGGTCGCGCAATCCACGTTGGGCTTTCGCCCACAAGTTCGCACCGCGCGAGGAAGTCACTCGAATCGAGGACATCGCGCTGCAGGTTGGCCGCACTGGCATCATCGCCCCAGTCGCGCTACTGGCGCCGGTGGAGGTTGGCGGCGTAACGATCTCGCGCGCGTCGTTGCACAACTATGACCAGGTACGCGACAAGGACATCCGGCCGGGCGACTCGGTGCGCGTGCACCGGGCAGGCGACGTGATCCCCTATGTGGTCGAGCGAGTGGACGCACGGCCGGACTCGGAACGGCCAGCTCCGTTCGAGATGCCGGAAACATGTCCGGTGTGCGGCTCCGACGTGGAGCGAGAGGGCGCCTATTTCGTCTGCACGGGAGGCGTCTCGTGCCCGGCCCAGCTCAACGGAGCGATCGAGCATTGGGCCTCCCGCAGCGCCCTGGACATCGAGGGCCTCGGCGGCAAGACCGTGCGACAGCTCACCGAGGCGGGGCTTGTGAGTTCGTCGGTGGCCGACTTGTACGTGCTGACTCGAAAGCAACTACTCGAACTCGAACTGTTCGGCGAACTCAAGGCGGACAACCTGCTGGCCGCGTTGCAGAAGAGTAAGGCAACTTCGTTGGGGCGCCTCATCAACGCTTTTGGCATCCGCCACGTCGGCGAGCACGTGGCGGAGGTGCTGGCGAATGAGTTCGGAAGTATCGCCGCGCTGATGGCAGCCGACGAGGAGACTCTTACGGGCGTCCACGAAGTGGGTCCCCGTGTTGCTCACAACGTTCGAGAGTACTTCGGTCAGGCGCGAAATCGAGAGATTGTGGAGCGGCTCGTGGCGTTGGGAATCGATCCGCAGGTGGAGAAGAGCGAGGAGGCGCAGATCTTAGAGGGCGAGAAGTTCGTCATCACCGGCACGCTCTCGCGCATGAGCCGCCAGGAGGCGGGTGCGCTCCTGAGTGATCTCGGCGCGCGCGTGACCTCCTCGGTCAGCGGCAAGACAGACTTCGTCCTTGTGGGCGAGAACCCCGGCTCCAAGGCGGCCAAGGCCGAGAGCCTTGGCGTGCCAGTGTTGGACGAAGATGAATTTCTCGCTCTCCTCGCGGAGCGCGGCTACAGCGCGGAGGTTTGAGTCATGGGCGGCATTCCGAAGTTCTACACGCGGTTCATCGAACGCTATCCAGACGTCGGCGCGGCCTACCAGGATCTTGCGAAAGCCTGCAAGGAAGCGGGGCCGCTCGATCCGAAGACGGCCGAACTGGTTAAGCTCGGGATCTCGATCGGGGCGGGCACGTCGGGCGCTACTCGGTCGCATACCCGCAAGGCGCTCGCGGCAGGCGCATCACACGACGAGATTGTTCATGCTGTGCTGATGGCCACAACGACTCTTGGTTTTCCAAACATGATGCGCGGACTCGCATGGGTCCAGGACGTACTTGAAGCAGAGGACAGCGAATGAACGCTCACGAGCACACCACGCCGGAAGGCGACACTTTTCAGCTCCGCGTCGTGCAGGCGCTCGATAGCGACCCGATGTTCACGCCGAGTCGCTACACGATCAGTGCCGAGAAGGGCGGAGATGGATTCGAAGTGGAAGTAGGCGTGGCGCCTGGCTACTACCACTTCCTCACCCGTGATGCGCGGCGTCGCCTTCCTGATTCCGCCTTCGTCGCGGTCGGTTCGGCGCTTGATACGGGGCTGCGCGAACCGGCTGAGGTCGAGATCGGGACGAGCGGCGCAGTCCGTTTGCACGCCCGGACGATCGCGCGCCTGCTCTAGCGGCGGCGGCCTATTGCTGGCTCGTTCATCGTAGCCAACGCACCAGGTGGCGGCCCGCCGGGAGTCGCGAACGTTCGATCAGGTCGATTTCCGCGGGGCCCAGTACTCGGAACAACTTTGTGCAGATCGCGACGATCAGCGCTCCGAGTAGCGTGACGCCGATAGCGGATACCAGCGTGGACTCCAGAGTGCCTCTGATCTGCCATAGCGCCAACCCCATCACCAGCGTTGGCATTGCTGCGCGGGCCAGGAAGGCCATGGGAAAACGCAGCCCGTAGCGTTGGCGACCGGACCAGTAAGCGAGCACGGAAGCCGTCGCTCGCCCGCCGCCAAAAGCCGCTGCTGCTGCGACCAGGTTGCCCTGTGCGGCGAGATAGACGAAGACCGCGGCGGCCACCAGACGGGCGCTCTCCGCGCAGGCGACCGCGCGATAGCGATGATCCGCAGTCAGGATGATCCCGCCGAGGTTGAAGAGCGCCTCGCAGGTGAGGAGTACGGCGAGAACTCGCGTGAGTTCAGCGGCCGCCATGTACTCATCGCCGAACATGATCGGGATGTACCAGTCGGCCATCACCACCAGTCCCATGCCGGCTGGTAGGAGAACGAGGGACTGCAGTTTCGTGATCTCAACGAACGCGTTCCGAAGCTGAGCGGGGTCGCCCTTCACCAGCCGCGAAAAGAGGGGTCGATAGAGCCCTTGCAGCCCCGCAAGTACGAGCACAATCGCCATCTGAGGCAATTGGACGCCGACGTTGAACAGAGCCACGGGAGCGGCGAGTCCCGTGACGGCCGCGATGGCCGGACTGGCGAAAGCGGGCGACGCGAAGTACTGGAGCCAGTTCAGGCCGTACATGAAAGTCGAGAACTGACTCACGCGCCTGATGGCGGGGATCTCCGAGGCAACGTCCGCGTCTGCCGGGCTCGCGGTGCGAACGGACCGTTGCACGTGAAGGAACCCCAAGGCGGCCAACACAGTGGCCACGCAGATCAGTCCCACAATGACGGTCGAGATGGCGCCATCATTCCGGACCACGAGCACGACCGCGAAGGCGGAGCCGACTGCCTGAGCGAGGAGCAGCAGGTTGGCGGCGAGATGGCGCAGTAGCGCCTGCAGCGACTTCGTGACGAGATCGTTGGCCGCGCGAAACAACGCCCATACTGACGCGAGATGAATCAGTAGCGCGCCGGCGTCGCCCAGTGCCAAGCGCTGGGCGAGTGGCTCAGCGAACAGGTTGACCGGGACCAAGAGCAGCACCAGGAGCGCGATCCGGGCGCCGGCAATACGCGCCAAGAACGCCTGAAGTGCCCGGCGGCCGCCGTCGGCCTCGAGTTGACCCGCAAACTGCGTGATCGCCGCGGGCAACCCGAGCCCGCTCCACATCAGCCAGGAGTTCACGAGTCCCAACATCACGTCGTATTGGCCGGACTGAAGTCCGAAATAGCGTCGGATGACGATGGCCGCAACCAGATTGAAGATGGTGATCAGCGGCAGTAGCGTCGCGTTCCAGAAAGCGGAGCGTGCGGCGCGCTCGAGCAGCGGCCCAGGTGGATTCGCCGAGGAGCTCAAGGCTGGCCTCCAAGCTGGCTGTAGAGCTCGACGTAGGCGTCAGCGATGCCACCGATATCAAACCAACGTGCCCGCTGTCGGGCGGCGGCGCCAATCGTGCTGCGGAGGTTGGTATCGGCCAACAGCCCACCGAGGGTCCTTGCCAGAACCTCGGGGGAATCTTGCGGCACCACGATGCCGTCTGTCTGGGCACCCACGGCGTCGATGCCCGGTGCCGGGTGTGCATAGATGAAATCCGTGATGCCAGGGAGCTCGGCGACGACGCATGGCAGTCCAGCGGCCATCGCTTCGACGATCACCGTGCCGAATCCTTCGCGTCGGGTTGGGAAGGCGAAGACGTCGGCCGCCTGCGATGCGACTTCGATCGCATCGACGCGGCCGGACATCACGACGCTGTCTTGGTCGGCCTCGGACAGCTCGGCCCACGCTGCTGCGGCCGCGGGCTCGTCCGGGCTGCCCGGACCGGCAAGGAGCAATTGCGCACTCGGTGAGCTTCGCCGTACTTCGGGCCATGCCCGCAGCAGAACGTCGATGCCCTTGCGCTCTATCAGTGAGCCAACGAACGCCACGACGAGACCGACATCGGCCAATCCGAGTTGATGTCGGGCGCGTGCTGCGGTGGCGGTGTCGGCTGGCGTGAATCGAGCGAGGTCGACCCCCTGAGGGATCACGTGGAAACGTTCAGCCGGAAGTCCGGCGCGGGCATAGCTAGGCTCGAAAGCTCGCGACATCGCCACGTAAGCGTCGGCGCCTCGGTACATGCGCTTGCGGAGCCAACGGAGCGCAGCCGGATTGGCGTCCATGGCGTCGGGATCGTCGACCCCCATCAGGGCCATCTCGAACACCAGCGGGCGTTGTGCCCGTCGACAGTAGAGCCACGAGCCATACAGGCCGTCGGTGACCCCGTGAACGTGTACGAGGTCCGGATGGTGAGCTCGTAGAGCTCGATAGGTTCGCGCGCCGAACGAGGGCCAGTGTCCCCACTGGCCGCGCAGATCCGTTGATATCCGACGCACGTCGTAGCCATCGAACCGTTCTTCCTCAGGCGCCCCTTTCTCGGGCATCGCCGTGAAGACCGTCGATCGAACGCCGCGCTGGGCAAGCGCCGCGCACAGCGATTCCACCTGTACGCCCTGCCCGCCAAAACTAGGACGGAACCGCTGAATGACCATTGCCAGCCGCAAACTACCACCTCCCGGCGCCGCGGCTACAATACCCGACCGTAGCGATGATCGTTCCGTGGGGGAGCGGCGGTTGCGCGATGTGGGAGGGCAAAGGGTGCGGGAACTCGCCAAACAGGTTCTGGTTGACGTGCGAGCACGCGTCGAACGCGCTGCCGGCTGAACTGCAACTTCCCGACGATCTGCTGGCCCGTCATATCGCCTGGGATCCCGGTGCCCTGCCGATCGCATCGACGATCGCCAGACGTTTCGACGCCGAACTCATTGCAGGCGAGTATTCACGCCTGGTGGTCGACCTGAATCGCACGGTCGGGAACCGAATGCTGATCCGGCAGGTTTCCGATGGGCACCGGATTCCGTTCAACTATGGACTCGGTGACACTCAGGTCCAGGATCGAGTCAATCGCTACTACCGCCCGTACCGCGATCGCGTGATCGAAGCCGCAGACGTGCTGATCGAGGCGCACGGTCGCTGCGTGCACGTATGCGTACATACGTTCACACCGGCTCTTGCGGGGAACGTCCGGGGGAACGATATCGGACTGTTGCACGATCCCGCCTGGGGAATCGAGCGCCGAGCGTGCGCGGACCTTCGCGACCATCTCGACGAGGCCACCGAGTACACCACCTGGTTCAACCGGCCTTACAGCGGTACGGCTGACGGGATTTTGCCGGCGATGCGTCGGCGGTATGAGCCCGATCAGTTCGTCGGAATCGAACTCGAGATCAATCAGAAGTACGCGGATGCGCCGGAAGTTCTGTCGGAGATCAGCGAGGCGATCGCCGACGGCCTTCAGCGGGCGCCGAGTCTGACCGGCTAGCACGAAACCAGGCGGGCCCGCCGTGCGTAGTTATGGCGTGGCCCAATGAAGGGACGTTGCTGCGTCCTTTCAAGCATCAGCAGGGAGGAGACACATGGCGGAAGTCATCTGGCAGGCGATGATGGGGACGGGGCTCGCCGCGAGCGCTGGGCTCCGTGCGTTCCTACCGCTCCTTGTTCTCGGAACCGCCGCTCGGTTCGATGTCGTGGCCCTGGGTGAGCGCTTCACGTGGATGTCATCTGATGCCGCACTCATCGTTTTCGGCGTGGCCGTGGTGCTCGAGGTGTTGGGCGACAAGATTCCCGTTGTTGATCACACGCTGGATGTGGTCGGAACACTTGCGCGACCGGTGGCGGGCGCACTGGCAGCAGCTTCGCCGCTCACGAGCCTCGAACCTGTGACGGCCACCGTTGTGGGCGTGATCCTGGGCGCGTCGGTTGCCGGTGGCGTTCATGCAGCGAAAGCGACTACACGCTTGGTGTCGACTGGCGCCACAGCAGGGTTGGCGACGCCGTTCCTGAGCGCCGGCGAGGACGCGGTTAGCTTCACGGGAGCTGTGCTCGCGATCTTCCTACCGGTCGTCGCTTTCGTGGCTGCGTTGATCATTCTCTTGTTCGTCTTCCGATCCAGACGTCCGCGGACGGTTAGCGCCTAGCGATTGCTTCCGGCAACTCGCCTCCGTCTGGTTGGCCGTCTACCCTTGCCCTCCATGTGATGGCGCCTGTACCCAAGGACTGCCGGAGGGCATCGATGACCGAAGTGGAGATCGCGACCGGCACGGCGCGCGACGACATCAAGCAGCTGCAGCGCGACTACCTGTTTCCATGCCTGTCGACCTATTACGCGGACCCACTCATTCCCGTTGCAGCCGACGGTGTCCGACTCCGTGACGCCGACCGTCGGGAGTACCTCGACCTGTTCGCCGGCATCCTCACGACGTCGGTTGGCCACTGCCATCCCGATGTGACGGAAGCGGTGAGGGCGCAGGCGAGCGAACTCGGCCACACGTCGTCGCTCTACGTAACCGAGCCGCAGGCGCGCGTGGCCGAGCGGCTCGCCGAGATCACGCCAGGGGATCTACGCCAGACGTACTTCACCAACAGCGGAACCGAGGCCATCGAAACCGCCATCACGTTGGCCTGCTGCCACACCGGTCGTTCGGAAATCGTGAGCCTGCGCCATGGTTACTCCGGAAGGAGCGCTCTGGCCCAGGATCTGACGGCGCTTTCCTCGTGGCGCCCGCTCGGCCGACGGATCGCGGGAATCACGCAGGTGTCCGCTCCCTATCCGTATCGTGCGCCGTTTGACTACGGCTCCGAGGAGGAGCTCGTCGACTTCTACATGAGCGAACTCGAGGACGTGATCAGCACGACCACGACAGGGAAGCCGGCTGCCTTCATCGCGGAAACGATTCTCGGCGTGGGCGGCTACATCGTCCCGCCGCGTGGCTATTTCCAGCGCGCGGCTGAGATGATCCGATCGTTCGGCGGGCTACTGATCATCGACGAGGTGCAGGCGGGCTTTGGCCGGACCGGTGATCACTGGTTCGGCATCGAGCACTGGGACGTGGAACCCGACATCATGGTCATGGCGAAGGGCGTGGCCAACGGCTATCCCGTGGCCGCGACTATCGCCACGCCGGACGTAGCGGCGTCCTGGACCGCGAAAACGATCTCGACGTTTGGCGGGAATCCGGTGTGCATGGCTGCCGCCAGCGCCACGCTCGATGTCCTGGCTCGCGAAGAGGCTCCTGCCAACGCGACTGCGCGTGGTGCGCAGTTCATGGAGGGTCTGCGGCAGTTGCAGGATCGCCATGAATGGATCGGGGAGGTGCGCGGCCTGGGCCTGATGATCGGAGTGGAGATCGTCGAGGACCCGAAGTCGAAGAGGCCAGACGGCGCTCGCGCGGCGGCGTTGCTCGGTGCGGCTCGCGAAGAGGGTGCTCTTGTGGGGCTCGGCGGGCTGCACGGACAGGTGCTGCGTATCGGTCCGTCGTTGCTCATCACGGAGGCGGAGGTCGCCGAGGGGCTGGAGCGTCTCGCACGAGCCTGCGCGCAGGTGTCTGACTAGTCCTCGAAGCGGAGGACCTTGCCCGGATTCATGAGGCGCTGAGGATCCAGCGCGAGTTTGATCGCGCGCATCACATCAACCGCGGCGCCGTGTTCGCGTTCGACGTAGGCGATCTTGTTGAGCCCTACTCCGTGCTCACCCGTGCAGGTGCCGTCCATCGCGATTGCCCGCGCGGCGAGCCGTGACACGAAAGCGCGAGCGCTGCCGACCTCCGCCTCATCGTCGGGGTCGACCAGAATCTGGCAATGGAAATTTCCGTCTCCGATGTGGCCAACGATCGGGGAGATCAGGCCGGATTCATCCAGATCGACGCGCGTGGCCTCGATGCACTCGGCGAGTCGCGAAATCGGTACGCAGGCGTCGGTGACCATCGCCTTCCGACCCGGACCCATGGCCATGGCCGCGAAGTAGGCCCGATGACGGGCTCGCCATAGCCGCGTGCGGTCCTCTTGTTGAGTCGCCCATCGGAACCCAGTGCCGCCGTGTCCGCCGCAGATCTCGGCCATTTGCTCAGCCTGCTCGCGCACGGCGTTCTCCGTGCCGTGAAACTCGAGCATCAGCGTTGGCTGCGCCTCGTACTCCACCAGACCCTCGTGGTCGATGAACGCCTGCATCTGCACGGCATCCACAAGTTCGGAACGCGCCAATGGCAATTCGATCTGAATCGCCTCAATGACCGATTCCACGGCGCCGGCCACTGATGGGAACTGACACACCGCGGCTGAGACTGCCTCGGGAATGCCGCGGACCCGGAGTCGAATCTCCGTGATGAAGCCGAGTGTTCCCTCGGACGCGATGAACAGGCGTGTGAGGTCGTAGCCCGCCGACGATTTTCGCGCGCGGCCGCCGGTGTGGAAGACGCGGCCATCGGCGAGTACGACAGTGAGGCCAAGTACGTTCTCGCGCATGGCCCCATAGCGAACCGTCGTTGTGCCGGAGGCACCCGTCGCAACCATGCCGGCAATCGTTGCGTCGGCCCCCGGATCGACCGGGAAGAACAAGCCTGAGTCGCGCAGCGCCCCTTCGAGTTGCTCGCGCGTGACGCCAGCCTGCACGTGGCAGTCGAGGTCCTCGACGCTGACGTCAATGATCGCGTTCATGCGCGACAGGTCGACGGTAACGGCGGCCGTGGTGGGTGCGACGTGTCCTTCGAGCGAAGAGCCTGCTCCGAACGGCACCATCGGCACATCGGCGGTAGCGCACGCTGCCGCGACCGCTGATACCTCTTCCGTGCTCATCGGGAAACAGACTGCAGCGGGACGGACCGGAAGGTTCCACCCTTCGCCAGCTGCGTGGTGATCACGCACCGCTTCGGCGTCGGTGAACCGGTCGCCGAGGAGTCCGCTGAGCGTTTCGCGGAGTGTCTCTGGTAGCGAACTCAACGTTCGATTCTCACTGGTCGTACCGTGGCGCCTTCGGAGGTGACGCGGACAAGGTGATCGGCCGGAAGGACCTCCCAACCGTCTTCATCGTCCATAGGGGAGTTAGCCAACCAGAGACCCGGCGCTGTTTCTCCCGTTCCCCGGTACCAGAGTTCGGTGGGCTCCACACCTCGCGCAAAGCGAAGGCCGACAATTTCGTCACGCCGGGCGAGTACCACGTTGAGCGAACAGTAGGCTGCCGCATCCGCGCAGATCCGGGCGGCGGTGCCGACCGCTCCGACGAGAGCGTCCGCGAGTGAAAGGTCAGGATCCTCGCGGCGCGCAGCGATGGCGAGAAGGAAGATCGCCTTGGATTCGTCGAGTACGTCGATGGCGCCCACGAGTTCCTCGGGTAGCGTTGCGATGCAGCGAGCGGCGGTGACCTCTCGAAAGCGGCCCATGAATCCCTCATGCATGCCCGCCACGCCATCGAGTTCGAAGGGGGACGCAGCGGCAGGCATCTTGCCCTTGCCAGGTGTCCGGATGCTCGCAATGATCGTCTGCCCGGAGAGCCTTGGCGCGAGGCTCGCCAGGTTGGCGTCGACGGCAGGATCGGAGCTCGTGACACACCGGAGCGGAAGCTCCTCGTCCGCCGGCCACCACACCACGCCGCCGCCGGTTGCCCCCTGAGTCGCGGCATCGGTCTGCGCCTTCAGCGCGTCCGCAATTGGGCGCGCCGGACCTACATATGCGGCGAGGTGACTCATAAGGCGCGGTTCACCGGCGCCGGGACGGCGACAGCGCTTGTGACAATCCCGGGAACGCCACGACGCTTTCATTGCCATCTTGACCGACGGCGGCGACCCCGAACAGGTAGTTGTCGATCACGAGGCCCTCGAGAGTGAACTCGCGGCAGGCATCGCCGGCAGGGACTTCGACGGAGCAGGCGTTGCCGTCGCCGATCCATCGCGAGCGCTGCCACTGCGGCGCTGTGGTGTCGCGCCAGTAGATCTTGTAGCCGGCCAGCAGCGGTGAATCCACCGCCGTCCAGCGGAGCGTCGTCGAAGGCCGCACGGCACCAGCGATGCTGACTTCGGCCGGCTTTGGAGGCGCCCACGCCAACGCGGCCAGCGAGGCCACGTTGACCCCGGTGAGTTTGCGGGCGTAGTCGAAGTTGACGCCCTCGATGACGTCGCCGTAGGCGATGCCATTCTCCGTGCGGAGATCCTGATGCTGGCGCGTGTAGTTTTCGTGCGTCTCCATGATCCGCACCCCGGGGAAGCCGAGGTCGTTGAACGGACGATGGTGACCACCGCGACCGAAGCGGTCGAGGCGATAGATCATGATCGCCTCCAGGTTTGTCAGATACAGATCGGTCATGCGCGCCACGTAACGAGCGAGCTGCCTGGAGTTGCCATCGACCTCGCCGCCCGCGAACCGGCGCATGCCTCGCGCTCGATCGGATTCGTTGGCTGGAGTCGGCTCGGAGAAGACGCGGAAGGTGTTGTTCTCGATGACGCCGTCGACACCCTCGATATTGCCGATCATGTCGTTGTTGAGCACGCCAGCGATCGTCCAGCCTTCGGCCTGTGCGACCTCCGCCATATGGCGCCCGCCAAAGAGCCCTTGCTCTTCGCCGGATAGCCCCGCCAGCACCACCGTCGAGCCGAATTCCATTCCGGCGAGCACTCGCGCCGCTTCGATCGCCCCCGCCATGCCGGAGGCGTTGTCGTTGGCGCCGGGCGAGTCGGATTCGTAGTCGCCACCGTTCGAGACGCGTGAGTCGATGTCGCCACTCATGACGACGTAGCGATCCGGATGCACCGAGCCGCGGATCACAGCGAGGACATTCACGATCTCGGTGTCGACGGGGATCCTTGAATCCGGGTTCCCTTCCTGCACATAGCTCTGGAAAGTCACGTCGAGGCAGTCGCCACATGCGGCAGAGATCTCGTCGTATTGCGCCTTGATCCAGCGCCGCGCTGCGCCGATGCCGCGCGTGTCTGATTCCGTGTCGGACATGGTGTGGCGTGTGCCGAACCCGACGAGCGTGCGGATATCGGCCTCGATCCTGTCGGCCGACACTGCATCTACGAGGTCATAGATCCGAGGATCCACCGCTGGCGGAGCTTGCTGCGCACCGACACCAGGTTGCTGAGCGAAGAGCAGGATGAAGGTCGCGAAGCTGGTCGCCAGCAGGCGGCGGCGCGATTGAGACATATCGATATCCTCGAGCAGAGCGGGTTTTCGGCGCTAATGTAGCGGATCGTCGTAGCGGGCAGAGACCGACTCAGCAACAATGGTGTGGGGTGTACGAAGTTTCGCGGGGGCGCGACCGGTCATCCGGTCGGGAGAACTGATCGATGGGATTTGCTGTGCGTGCTCGATCTGGGGTCCTCGGAATGTTGGTGCTCGCGGCAGTGCTGGTGCCGGCGCAGAGCGCCTTCGGGCAGGAACTTGCCCTCACGGTCGGACGTTTCTTGGGCGACGATGTGCTCGATTCTGTTCCGCTTGTTGGACCTTCGGAAGAGATCGGCTTCGCTGATGGAATGTTCTACGGGGCGCGCTTTTCAATTGGCGCACTGATCGCAGAGTTCGAGGGGACTCTCGCCACCGTCGGTTCCAAGGTGCTCGCCGATACCGAGGGCGAGTTCAGCGCGCGCTTCACGTATGCCGAGGCAGGCGCCATTCTCAAGATCTTCCCGGGTCCCATCGCACCGTTCGTGGCGGGCGGCATCGGCTATCACCGAATCGGCTGGGGCATCGATGGCGCGGCCTCGTATGGGCGAATGGGCTACTACCTCGGTGCAGGGCTCAAGATTGGCCTCGGAAAAATCGGCGTGCGCGGTGACCTCCGCGATCACATCACACCGATCAAGCTCGACGCGTTGGATCCGGCCGTCGCCGAGGCGATCGGACTCGACCAGGACGTGACGGTCCACAACTTCGAGCTCTCGGCTGCCCTGGTTTTCAGCTTCTAGGCACGTTCACCAGCACGGTTGCATCCGGCTAACGCGTGAACTGGATGCGCTATAGTCGCCGTCCCGAAGCCCATGTCGAATCCGGAGCAACGCTATCGCCAGCCCACTGTGTTCCGTGCGTCGGTCATCCCGGACCCTGATCGCGCTGACTGTTCTTGTGTGTGGCGCTGCGTTGGTGCCTGCGTCGGCGCTGGCTCAGGACGACTATGAGCTGACGTCGGGCTCGATAGCCCTGCTGACGGGTACGCCGGTTCAGGTGTTTGCCGCCGGACCCGAAGATCGACTCGGTTCGCTGACGCTCCGAGTCACCCAGGACGGGCAGAGCGTCGACTACGCGGCGGACGTTCTTCCCGACGGTGATGGCTTCATCGCGGTGTTTCGCGACGTCGTGGCTCCGTCGTCCGGGACCGCGGAGTTGCAGCTCTGGGACGACGTCGCGGTGACGGCGGTGCAGACAGCTCGAGTGCTGCCCGCCTGGCTGTCGATCGTTCCACCATTGCTCGCGATCGCCATCGCGTTGATGTTCAAACAGGTCATCGTGGCGCTCTTCGTGGGTCTCTGGGTTGGCGCAGCAGCCTTGGTCGTGACTGTTGGCGGCGACGTCGTTGCGCCTTTCGGCCCGACAGCCCTGCTTCGTGGAGTGCTCGACACGTACCAGATCTACGTGCTCGGAGCGATCACAACGACCAGCTACGCACAGATCCTCCTGTTCTCCTTCATGGTCGGCGGAACGGTCGGCATCATCATGAAGAACGGCGGCATGCAGGGGGTGGTGAATCACATTGTGAAGCTCGCGACGAATTCGCGTCGCGGGCAAGTCTCCGCTGGACTTCTGGGCGTTGCGATCTTCTTCGACGACTACGCCAACACACTGGTTGTCGGCAACACGATGCGCCAGGTCACCGACCGGCTGCGCATCTCGCGAGAGAAACTCGCCTACATCGTTGATTGCACGGCGGCGCCGGTGGCCTGCGTGGCGTTGGTTACCACGTGGATCGGGTACGAAGTCGGGCTAATCGATGGCGTTGTGGCACGGATACCGGACCTGAACGAGGCGGCGTACTCCATCTTTCTCAACTCGGTGGCGTACAGCTTCTATCCGTTCCTGACGATGTTCATGGTGTTCACGCTGGCGTCCATGGGCCGTGACTACGGACCGATGTTGGCGGCCGAGCGCCGAGCGCGAACGACAGGACACGTGCTTGGCCCCGATGCTGACGTCGACGAGGCGGCGGGGGCGGAATCCGAGGAGATGAGGCTCAAAGAGGGCAGGCCGGTGCGGGCCTTCAATGCGGTCATTCCGATCGCAGTGCTGGTGGGCACGGTGATGATCTCGCTCTATGTGACGGGCTCGGGAGACAACCTCCGAGACATCGTCGGCAGCTCTGACTCGTACCTCGGGCTGATGTGGGGCTCGATTCTGGCCACGGTGGTGGCAGCGCTATTGAGCGTCGGCCAGCGCATCCTCACGGCTCACGAGGTCGTGGACGCCTGGTACGCCGGCATCAAATCGATGTTCTACGCGATGATCATTCTGGTGCTCGCCTGGTCGCTCGCCGCGGTGTCAACGCAGCTGCACACGGCCGAGTATCTGGTGACGGTCCTTGGTGACTGGCTCCACCCGGGCTTCGTGCCGTCGATCGTGTTCATGCTGGCCGCCGCGACAGCGTTCGCGACGGGCTCCAGCTGGTCGACTATGGGGATCCTGATGCCGCTCGTGGTGCCGCTAGTCTGGGCGGTCCTTTCTGCAACGCCAGATCCCGCCGCGGGGATGCACGTCCTGTACTCGGCCGTCTCGTGCGTGCTGGCCGGGGCGGTGATGGGTGACCATTGCTCCCCGATCTCCGACACGACGATCCTCTCGTCCATGGCGTCGGGCTGCGATCACATCGCGCACGTCAGAACGCAGTTGCCCTACGCGGTAACTGTCGGAGCCGTTGCCGTACTGGTAGGCACTCTACCGGCCGGCTTCGGCATGCCATGGTGGGTCGGGATGCTCGGCGGCGCAGGGATCCTCTACTGCGTGGCACGCTTCGTCGGCCAGCCGGTGGAGGAAGCGGCCTAGGCGTCGCCTGGTGCCCTGAGCGCCTGCCCGCCGGTGCGCAGGTACTCCGCGAAAGCATCGGGAAGAGTGCTCTCGGTGATTGCCTCTGCGGCCCGGTCGACGTCGTAGTCGACTCGGTGGAATTGCACGACAGGCACGTCTGTCGAGAGGTCGAGCACGACGTATCCGGCGCGCGAGTCACCATCTTTCGGACGCCCCACGGAGCCCGTGTTCACGAAGTGAATGCCGTCGAGTTCGCGGTGCCAGGGTTTGTGGGTGTGCCCAAACGCGATCAGGTCGCCTGCCGACAGTCGTGCTCGCTCCGCCATCTTCCTGCAGAAGGAATCGGAGCGGTCTTCGGTCCAATACACGGTGTTTAGCGTCGGTGTGCCGTGCACCAGGCAAACCCGCATGCCACTCCCGTGCCCACCGGCCGGCCGGATATCGAGCCGGAACGGCAACTGCCCAAGGAACGCCTTCGCGTCGACTTCCGTGTTGGCGCAGGTCCATTCAAAACTCTGGTGTGACAGCTCGGCCTGGTATTCGTCCTCGTATTTGCACCCGCAGTGATCGTGGTCGGTCGCGACGGTAGAGTCGTAGTTGCCGGCCACGCCGGGGATCGCTCGCTCGCGGATCAGGCGTACGGTCTCGTTGGGCCAGGGCGCGTATCCCACGAGGTCGCCGAGGTGGTAGACGGACTCAATGCCAAGCGCATCAATGCCCGCGAGAACAGCTTCGAGCGCCGGCAGATTGGCGTGCACGTCGGACAGCAGCGCTATTCGCACCGCTAGAGCACCATGCGTACGGCCCGGTGCTGCCGCAGCGCCTCGTAGAGGCCCTGGCGCTGTGTTTCGTCCTGCACCGTGACTTCGACGTTGATCGAGATGTACTTGCCCGACCGGCTCGTATTGGACAGCTCGATGGTGACGTCGGGTGCGTCCACCGTTTCGAGTACCGCCTCGCGCACCGAGGGCTCATCGTTGCCGATGACCTTGTAGATCCAGCGCGCGGGATAGTCGATCTCCAGCTGTCCGCTGATCTCGTTGAGGTTCACCTGCGGCACGTCGGAATCGTTCAAGTGTTTGTCCCAAAGAGAGAGGGAGGGCTGGACCTCTTGATGATAACCGGCTCAGAAAGTTGCCAGGAACCGGAACCGGACGCGGGACGGCACCTTGTTGAGGAACTCGCCATAGCGCGAACTGTTCACCACGGAGATCACGTCGCGCGGGTTGTCCCTGAATATGAAATTGGTGACCAGGACTCCGGCGCGGAACGGTATCCCCGCGACGCGGAACACTTTCGTGACCTGCAGGTCGGGCGAAAAGTAGTCCGGGAATCGGCGATCGTTCGGATCGGCAGCGTAATCCCTGTACACATCGAGGCTGCTCCAGGGAAGTCCGTTGCGCCACTCGATGGACGGCGAAGCGATGATCTCCCAGGGCAGATGGAACGTTCCCCAGAGGACAACACGGTTTGGCACATCGTGAGCCATCACGGTGCGGAAGTTATCGCGCAGCACCGCTTCCGGCTGATCTGAGGCAACGAGCGAGAAATCGTTCAGGTGTCCCTCCGCGCTCGAGGTCACATAGGAGACGAAGAGCTGGTCTTGCTGTCCCACTCTCAGGTTCGCGGTGAGTTCGAACTGCCGGGAGATACCACGCCCGTTGTTAGTCAGGAAGATACCCGCATCCGCCGGAATCTCGAACGAAGTTTCGATGCCGGGAATCAGCCGCTCGGGAGTGTGCGGATTGCGCTCGAAAACCAGTTGATCCCGAGTGTGTCGCTCCGTGTAGGAGACGTGGGCAGTGAGCCGCGAGCCGAGTCGTCTCGTGGCAGAAGCGCTCCAGATCAGGGCCTTCGGCGATCTGAGGTTCTGCGGGCGCCGCATCGGGAGGAAGACCCGCTCACCGTTGCCCTCGGCATCCCAGCGTGTCTCGACGCGGGTCGGGAAGAGATCCCAGAACTGTTCGGCGAGATAGACGCGTCGGTGCATGACGCCGAACGAGCCTTTCAGCAGGGTCCTGCCGTCGCCCGTGAGGTCCCACGCAGCTCCAAACCGTGGCGCGAGTCGAACACCGGTGACGGCCGAGTCGTGCGAGGCCCGGATGCCGAGATCTATCCAGAACTTGTTGGACGGGCGCCAGCGATCCTGCACGAACAGCGCGGCTTCCCACTTGTTGCCGGTCTGATCGTCGACCGACGATGAGGTGGGCGCCAGCTTTCCCGACTCGATGAGGCGCCGCAGATTGCCGTTCTCGTCGTAGATTCGGATCGGGGCGTTGGCGTAGCTACCCTCGAGATTCATCTGGTGGATCTCGGCGCCGGCCTTGAGAAGGTGGGTGCCGTCGCCTTCGCCCAATACGCGGTTGAAGACCGTCTTGAGCTGCCAGTGGAGAGAGCGGCGGCGCTGCGTGTTGAATGCCGCGCCATCGTTGTGGTCCGGGAACATCTCGAACGAGCCGCCCGAGATGTTGCGCGGCGATACCTCGGCGTTCTGTCGATTGAACTGCACCGTGGTGTCGAAGAAGCTTCGAGCGTCGAAACGGTGCTGGTAGTTGCCGACCAGGGCGATCGTCCCGTGATCGACTTCACTCGTGGACTCGATAGGCGTCAGTCCTGAAAGGCCGGCCCCCGACTCCTGATCAGGCGTGCCGAGCAACATGAATCGGACGTCGTTCTGCTCATCGACCTGCCAGTCGAACTGAGTGAGCGATTGCCACTGCTGAACAATCGTGTGGTCGCCTCGTTCGTCCGGGGTATCGAAGACCCGTTCGCGTTCGTATCGGTAGCCCACCGACTGCGACATCGTCACGTCCGGCGCGAGCGGGCCGCTGATGCGTACGCGCGGCGTAAAACGCCGAATTCCCTTGAAGCGTCCGTCCTCGATCCAAGGTCGCGGCATCGGACTGGCAACCTCGGTGTCCCAGTTGCGTCCGGCCTCTGCTGTCGTGACGTTGACCACGCCGCCCAGCCGGTCGCCGTAATCGGCACTACTGACGCCTGACTCCAACGTCATGGTTTCGACTGACTCCAGCGGCAGCTGCAGGCGATACCTGCCGGTAAACGGATCCATCAGATCGGCTCCGTTAAAGAGGAATACAGAATCCGTGGGCAGCGTGCCTCCGATACTGATCAACCCGTTCGGTCCGCGCACGACGCCGGGGAAGACGGGGAGCGCATCCAGGACCTGTTCCACGGGCAATGGCAGACGCGTGAGTTCGCGGTTCGTGAGCTCTCTACGATCTGCGGTGGAGTCAGTGTCGATAGTCTGCGGCGCATCCTCCGACCGGGCCACGACATCCAGTGCCACTTCGTACGCAAACAGACTCAGCACCACGTTGGTCTCGATGTGCTGGCCTGGGAGTACGACCACAGATACCGACCCGGGAGCCTGGAGACCCGGCAGTTCCACACGCAGACGGTAGTCGCCGTGTCGAAGTTCACGAAACCGGAACTTGCCTTCGCTGTCGGCCGTTACGTGTCGCTCGGTGCTGCGTGGCGCGGGCCCCGCGAGTTTCACCGTGACGCCGGGAACCGGGGTGCCGTCGGTTTCGAGAACGGCACCGCCGACGGAGCCCAATCGAGGGCTAATCGGGCGTTGGCGTTCCTGGGCGCCGAGGGGGCGGACTCCGGCGAGACCAACGGCGGCCAAGAGCAGGAGTGCGGTCCACGATGTACGGCGTCGGAACTGCACGGCGGGCTCGCGGGAAACGGGGATCGGCGGGGCAGCGCCATTATGGCACCGATAGCGACAGATCCGGACGCTCTAGATGCCCCAGGCCGGCAGCGGTAGAACCACGAGGTAGGTCGTGAGAACGAGTACTGCGAGGGCGAAAGCCAATTCCACCGCAGCGACCCGGCGCAGTCTTGCTGTGCCGGGCTTGGTTCCAAGATGGGGGCGGATCTTGCGCCAGTTGGTGAACCCGAGGGCTCCGGTTGCACCGAACGCCAGAATCTTGGCGAGAAGGACCCGGCCGTAGGCGGTGGAGATCAGATCGACTGGACTGGCCAGGTTGAAGTAGCTGCTCAATGCTCCCGAGGCAGCGAGCGCAGCGACGCTGATCACTGCAATTGGCGAGAAGCGGTCGACGACGGTTGCGATCGTGTCGTCGTCGGACTCATGCCGCATTACAGCGACAACAATCACGAGCAGCGAGCCGATCCAGAGCGAGCCGGCGACCACATGGATCGCCTGGGCCAGCACCTTCACCGATAGCCAGCTTCCTTCGAAGGCGTGGCCGGTGAGGCTCTGGGCAGCTGCAGCCGCTATTGCGCCGACTCCAAGCACAGGCCACCCGAACATGCGCCGGGAGCGAATGAGCAGTGCTCCCATCAGGGCGAAGGTCGCAGCACCGAACTGGACGCGCCAACCGGCACCCCACCCGGTTTCCATGGCGATAGTTCGGATCGTCTCCGCGTTGACTCCCTCGTCGTCCCCAAAGAACATCGACGTCTGGTTCAGAAGGGTGATCAGAGCCGTGGCAATGAGTACCAGGGCCGCGAAGATTGCTACGTGCAGCGCTCGGTCGCGCATCCGCTCGGAAGCCGCGCCGAGGTCCGAGCACAGTCGAGCGCCCAGGCCCGTAGCTCCCACCAGCGCGAAGACGCCGAGATATCCGATCAGGCGTACGAGAGCCTGCGCGAGGTCCATGTCGGGCACCTGCTACTGGTTTGCCGCCGGTAGCCCTGCGATCGGCATCGACGCGGTTCGGATCATCGGCGAGTCGCCAAGGGTGTCGGTCCAGGCGAAAAACACGTGCTGCCCAACCACTTCGACGCGGGGGAAGCCGCTACCTCGTTCGGCGCCTGTTGTGGCGAGGACATGTACGTCGCTGAGCGTGGCGTTCTCCTCGATGATGCGGTACCGAATCTCTGCGGTCTCTCCGACCTGGGTGAGCCAGGTAGCCACGAGCGTGCCGTCGGGTGTAGACGCGACGTCCACCCTGCCCAGAGTTGCCGCAGAGTCCGAACCCTGCTCAATCAGGATCGGGTCTTCGAACGACGCACCGCCGTCGCGTGTGAAAGCCAGTTTCACCTCGGGGACCTGATCGACGAGCGCAAACCAGATCACCGCACCGTCGTCTTCTCCTGTCGAAACAATCGAGGGGCCGTTCACCGGACACCCTGGGATCATCCAGCCATCGGTCGCGACGGGTTGCGGTTCGCTCCACCCCTCGGCCGTGCGGCGTACGGTCCAGATGTCACGGACCTCGTCGGGGGAGCGGTCCCGGTAGACGACTACGAGGTTGTCGCCAAGATAGGCAGCTCCGGTCTGGCAGCAGTCGCAGGCGCGGAGATCGAGAATTTCTTCGCTCCCCGCGGCTCCGTCCGGGCCGTAGTGCCGGGCGCGGACACTCATCTCGTTGTTGCCGTCGGCGAAGGCGGTGCCGTCGAGCCAGATCGCCGAATAGCCGCCGTCGGCCGCCGCCGCGAGCGAGACGAACCCATGCTCCACGGGCGAGGAGTCCTCGTGCGGCTGCCACGGTTCGCCCCAGACGCCGTTGGCGTCGCGTTGCGCCAGCTTCACTCCGTATGCGTACCGTCCTTCAGCAAGGTACTCGAGCCAGTGCGTGACGAGGGCGCCATCCGTCAGTTCGACGACCGAGGGGAAGTCGGCCCAGTTGGCGAACAGGGTAGGGGCTGAGTACACCGACTCCGCTGCCGTCCACGAGCCGGTCGCCGGGTCGAGCCTTGCCACTCGCAGGGTTGTCGAATCGCCCGCCTCCAGCCATGACATCAGGAGGCTGTCGTCCGCACCGACGCCCAAATGCGGAACCGTGCTGTCGGTCGCTGCCGGGTTGTCCAGGATGGTCGGCGTAGCCGGGGCTTCCGCCGCGAGTGTTTCAGGAGCGGCAGGCGCCTCGGTTTCACCCGCGCAGGCGACAACCGTGCCGAGGATCAAACACGCGATTCCGATCATGGGCTTCTTCATGACGCGCATGCTGACCGGTGTGGGCCGCCGACGCAATCCGGTCGGGTCAACAGGATTGCGACAGGAAAAGACATGAATAGTCAGTAAAAGACATTAGAAGCCGTTATTTGACTGGGTGAATCATAAAAAGTCCGAAATGCGTTGTAAGCCACGCGAAGAGATCGGAGGACACCGTTGACACCCGCTGACCTATGCGTTAACCAAGCTGACCTATGCGTTAACCAATAAGGTTCTTACCTCAGTGTCGAACAAGTCTGTAAACCAAGAGTCGGCGCCCAGCGCGGGCACCGCGGGAGGCAATGGCTTTGTCCAAGGCCCGTATATCCGAATGGGCGTCGAGTGCGTTCATGCTCGTGGTGGCTGCAGGCGTTGCGTTCGTCATCTGGAGTCTTGCGGCGGAAAACCGCGAGCTGAGCGCCGAGATCACCGATCTCTATGCTCAACTCAGCTCGCTGCAGGAAACAACGGCGCTCCAGATTTCGATTGCTGACGGCGACACGATTCCGGACACGCCTGTGGTGGGCCTGGCGGGTGAGACGGCCGAGTTGGCCGATCTCGTATCTCGCGGGGGCGTGATCGCGTTTCTGACAACCACCTGTCCCTACTGCAAGGAAATGCTTCCGGCATGGGGCGAGCTCTCACGCGAGTACGCCGAACGCGGCGTGCCGTTCGTGGGCGTGATGCTCAACACCCTGGAAGACACCCAGCAGTACGTCACCGAGCACGACGTCGGCTTTCCCTTGTGGGCACCGGCAGATCCGGCTGCAGTCGGCTTCGCGGTGGCGGTCGTTCCTTACACCGTGTTGGTCGAGCCAGGCGGTGTTATCGGGGGCGTATGGGAGGGAGTCCTTGAAGAATCCGAAATCACGGTTGTCTCGGCCGCGCTCAATGACGGCGTGTTCGAGACCCAACAGATGCTGTCCGGATCATCGGCTGGAGACCCCGGCGATGGCCTCGACACGGCGCCGGACACGGACGCCGCATCGGGGCAGTAACCGAGAGTCGATGATTCACTTCTTCCAACCCACAAACCTGTGTCAGGGAGACCCAACCCACCAGAGGTAAGTAAGAAACAGCCATCCTCCATCAGTTCTCCTGCACTCGAAGGAAGCAAATCTTCCTCGGCGGGAGACCCTCCCCGGAGTAATGAGGATGAACAAGCGAATGATTCGCTTAGCTGCCGTTGCTGTCGTTCTGGCGGCTACCGTACTGGGTAGCCTTCAGTTGAGCGCCGGACCCCGCAGGGGACCCGGCGGCGACAAATGGGCAGAGTGCGTTGCTGGGTGCAGTGCGGGCGGCGGGGGCCTAGGCTCCTGCATGCGCATGTGCGCTCGATAGAATTGCAGCGCGAAAGGGTCTTTTCCGATTGAGACGACCCTGGCCGCTTTCGGCACGTGTGCCGAAGGCGGCCCTTTTTTTGTGCTTTGGACGACAGCTGCGGTGAGCTAGCCTGGATTCATGAGGTTTAGACACGTCGGACTAACTGCGGCCTTCGGGGCCGCATTCGCCCTCCACGGCTGCAGTGCGCCTGAACAGGCAGAGGTTGCCGAACAGTCCACCGTCTACGTACCCGTTTCCGCACGGCAGGTTCCGGCGTTGGAAGAACCCGCACAGCGGTATGTATTGCCGGTGGAGGAAAGCATCGTTGGCTACCTGCCGGGCGGCGGGATCGGCAACCCGGGCCGCTTCAAGATCGCCGCGCTACCCGGTGATCGTGTTGCGGCGATTGATCTGCTAGACGGTACGCTATCGATCCTGGAGCGGAGCGCGGGGCTGCCTGCGACGCGGCCGCGGACCGAGCCTCTCCCGGGACTCACGGGAATCGCGCTTACTGTCGGAGCTGGTGGCGAGCACGTGATGTTGGGTACCGGCGGTCCCCCCGGGCTGGTCGCGATCGGCTTCGACAACTCGATTGCCGCATCAGCGCCACTTCCGGGAACGCCGTGGAAGCTGGAGGCGGTCGGCGATGGAACGTTCGTCGCCGTGCTCATGGAAACTGGGTTTGTCGGGAGGTTCGCCGCGTCGGGCGACGAGCTCGCCCACTACACGGTGTTCGGGATCCCAGACGGGGACATTGGAGGCGAGGTTCATCTCTGGCCACAGCAGGATTTCGTCGTGAGCGGCGAGATGCTCTATGTGACTACAGCCGAAACCTATGAGATCACTGCGTTCTCGATCGATGGGCAGGCACAATGGGTTGTTCGCCACGACGCGGAACGTCTGCCGATTCCGGAGCACTTGTCGGGGCAAACGATGGGGCGTGATCGCCGTGCCGGCAGAGCTGCCGGCGCAACCATCGACGCGGAATACGCGGACGTGCGGTTTCCCGAGTTCTACCCGAGTCTTGCGAGAATAAACACGGATGCGGCGAGTCGGCTCTATGTATTTCCGTATGTCGTCGAGTCGGATGCGGGCCGCTATCCCGTGGACGTCTACGACGTCGACGGGAACGTCCTAGTCGCCGGCTGGCTGCCGTTCCAAGGCTGGGACGCCCAGGCAGGCAACTCGGTGTATCGGGTCGAAGCCCGCGACGGTAACCGTGCAATCGTGCGCTACGAGCTCACGCTCCCGAACGCCGGGACCGCCGCTGCCCAGTAGGGCGACCGATCGCCGCGCCCTTCCGACCATCTGGGCCGGCTCCAGGGAACCTCCCTGCTTCTTCTGCCGTAGGTTCTAGGCAGGAGGTATCATGTGGAACTTCACCTACGGCGGCTACTTCGTTCTCTTTGGCGTCGCTCTGATCGCCTTCTTCAATGGCGCGACGGCACTCAAGATCGGGCACTGGACGTTCTGGGACCATGAGTTCCATGGGCGCGACGCGCGAGTCGCGGGCTGGATTCTGGTCTTGATCGGCGCCGGAGCGTTGGTCTGGCTCGCCTCGCTGGTGCGCTTCGCGTTCGGGAGCTAGGCGCGATGAGCGAAACGATTCGGTGGCCCGAGGAGAAACGGGGTGTCAAGACGCGGTTGCCGTGCATCGTGTGCGGCCGCCCCCTGCGTGACTACGACGAAGGCAATCAGTGTCGGTCCTGCGTGATCGCGTGCATGAGCTTGGCTCCCGAACCGAAGTCTCGCGAGAAGCGCAGTGGGCCAGGATCCTGGCTTTTCAACGCATTGGAGGCCGTAGGGGAACTTCTGGACCCGATCCTGTTCTGGATGCGATGACGACGACAAAGGCCGGCCGCTTTCGCGGCCGGCCTTCGTATGTCGGGGAGCGCTAGCGACTAACGGTAGTAGTCGTAGTAGTCGGCGCCGAGGTGGGTGATCTGGTCTTCGCCCATGATGTAGCGGAGCGTGTTCTTCAGCTTCATCTGCTGGATGAAGATGTCGTGCTCCGGGTACAGCTCGGGGGCCACTGTCGGGCTCTTGAAGTAGAACGACAGCCAGTCCTGCAGGCCAGAGAAGCTCGAGCGCTTTGCCAGGTCCATGAAGAGCGCCAGGTCGAGCACGATCGGGGCGGCCAGGATCGAGTCGCGGCAGAGGAAATCGACCTTGATCTGCATCGGGTAGCCGAGCCACCCGAAGATGTCGATGTTGTCCCAGCCTTCCTTGTTGTCTCCACGCGGCGGGTAATAGTTGATCCGCACCTTGTGGTAGATGTCGCCGTACAGATCCGGATACAGGTCGGGCTGCAGGATCTGGTCGAGGACGCCGAGCTTGCTCTCTTCCTTGGTCTTGAACGACTCGGGGTCGTCCAACACCGCACCGTCGCGGTTGCCGAGGATGTTGGTGGAGAACCAGCCGCTGACGCCTAGCAGGCGCGCCTTGAAGCCCGGGGCAAGGATGGTCTTCATCAGGGTCTGGCCCGTCTTGAAGTCCTTGCCGCAGATCGGCGTCTGCGTTTCCTTGGCGAGTTCGTACATCGCCGGGAAGTCGCAGGTGAGGTTCGGTGCGCCGTTGGCGAACGGGACGCCCATCTTCAGCGCGGCGTAGCAATAGATCATGCTCGGCGCGATGCCCGGGTCGTCGTTCTTGAGGCCTTCTTCGAATGCCGCAAGGTTCGCGTGCACATCGCCCGGTGTCAGGAAGATCTCGGTGGACCCACACCACACGACGACCACGCGGTCGACGTTGTTTTCGGCCTGGAAGTTCTTGATGTCTTCCATCACCGCCTGGGCGTAATCCCACTTGGTGCCGCCGGTTTTCACCCACGTGCCGTCGAGTTTCTTGACGTAGTCCTTCGAGAAGACCGCCTTCATCGGCTTGATCTGCTCGAGCTCGTCTTTGACGTTGTCGAGGTCTTCCTTCTTCAGCGCGCCAGCGTTCAGCGCAGCCTCGTAGGCGTCGTCCTCGAAGATGTCCCAGCCACCGAACGCGATGTCGGGGAGCTGCGCCAGGTCGACGAACTCATTGATCGTCGGGACGCGACCGTCGGTGCGTTTGCCCAGGCGGATCGTGCCCATCTGGGTGAGCGAGCCGAACGGTTTCGCGAGGCCCTTCCGGACGGCAAGCACGCCGGCCATGAAGGTAGTGGAGACGGCCCCCATGCCGGGGGTGAGAATGCCGAGTCGGCCCGTGGCGGGCGCGACCGTTACCTCAGGTGCTGTACTCATGACGTTTCGACTTCCTTTTTCGGTTCACACGCATTGGGGCGCGATCTTGGGAATAACTGCATCGGCGCCGATAGCGGTATGAAGACGCCTGCTGCGGAGATCGCCGCGCCGGTACGACGCGTGTGTGCCTAATCGGGATGTTTCCGTCGGAAACGCGTTGCCCTATCAAGACAACACGGGTGAGGTTACGTGACACACGCGTCGTGCACTAGTCGGTAGCCGGGTGTCAGACGGGAATTGACCAGGAATGGGTTAGTTGGTTTCGGCCCAGGCCCCGGATCCGGCTAGAATTGGTCACATGATGAGTCGAATTTTGCGCGTCGCCGTGTGTCTGGTGGTTTGCGTGGGCGCTGCTCCGGCCTTGGCGCAGCTGCCTGGGATGCAGATCGAAGGGCAGACGGCTCCAGGGGAGCGCGACCCGGAGTCGGTGATCCGCGATCAGTTGGATGCGTTCAACGCCCATGCGGCCGACGCCATGACGGCCAATCTGCACGAGCAGTTTGCCTGGTTCGCCGTGGACTCGAACGTGATGACGCTCGAGATGGAAGGGCGTGGCACGTTCCGCGATTCGATGGTGCAGTACTTCCGCGCACTGCCTTCGGCCCGAGCCGAGCTCCAGGATGTCGTCGTGGCCGGCAACTTCGTGACCACGATCGAGCGGGCCTACTGGGTCCAGAACGGAGTCGAGACGTCGCAGGCGTCGCTGGCGGTCTACGAGATTCGCAACGGCTTGATCTACAGAGTCTGGTACTACCCGGCCTACGAGTAGACCGGGTAGCGCGGACTCGTGTCAGTTACTGCGCCCCACGCGCACGCCACCGTTCGTGGTAATCACGCGTACCGGTGCGCCGCCTGATCCCAGCGTTGTGCGGAGCTGTCGGCGGATTTCGCCGCTCACCGTGACCGGGAAGTCGATACGGATGCTGCCGTTGCGCGTTCCGGTTTCAAACTCGGCGTTGTAGTTCTCCGGAATCGCTACCTTCACACCGCCGTTCTTGGTCTCCACGTCGAGGCCGTCGCCTTCCCAGCGACTACCGGCCAGTTCGACCGTCAGGCCGCCGTTGCTCGTTCTGCCCTGGACGTCCCCGGCCACGCGATCGAGGGTCACCCCGCCGTTCTGCGTGTCGAAGCGGATCCTGCCCTCGACGCCATAGATGCCGATCCCACCGTTGTGCGCCTCGAGGTCGAGGTCGGTGTTACGGGGCACGTACACGCGATAGCTGGCCCACCAGGACCGATCTTTGAGTCGGTCGGGGCCGCTCGCGGAGATGTCGTTGCCGGAGGTGTTGATCTCCACGCGATCCGCGAGTCGAGCTGCCGCGTCGCGACCGTCCTCGTCGCGTGCTTGCACCTTCACCTGAACGAGGATTTCGTTGCGATCCCACGCCCGCACCGACACGCCACCGTTGTGTCCGGCGTCCACACTGATCGCCCCGGTCGGCAACGTGATCTCGCGCACCTCGCAGTACCGTTCGCGCTCGTCGCCCCAGTTGTGGTCGTCGCACCAGTCGTCAGTTTCCTGACCGAACGCGGGGCTCGACATCATGAGGGCCAGCATGAGTATGGCGATGATCGGGAGCGAGGCGGCGAAGAACTTTTTCATCTGTGCGGTTGAGTGCACGGGTTGGACTCCAGGCATGGGGAGATATATGGGTATGACGCCGCTAGTGCTCATACGGTTGGCATGTCGCGAGGGTTTCATGCCATCCGCCGCTGTTGGGTTGCTCAGGTTGCTACAATGCGCGCGGGGCTGATCTTTTTCCAAAACGACGGGAACGCGTGCTGTGAGCGATTCCTCCCGATCCACTGCGACGACGCCAGTCGTAAACGCACCCGGTGCGTCGATACTCGATGACGCGTCGCTCGCCTGGCGCGCGCTGAAAGCGATCGTCAAACGCCCGTTCTACGCGGTCTACGAGCGCCGGTTGGCGAAGCGGCTGCACGAATGGGAGCTGCCGCGGCACATCGGCATCATCATGGACGGGAACCGGCGTTTTGCCCGGGACTTCGGCCGCCGCCGGGTGCTCTACGGGCATTCGCGCGGAGCCGAGAAACTGCGTGAAGTGCTGCGGTGGTGCCAGGAGTGCAACATCCCGGTTGTGACGGTATGGAGCTTTTCACTCGACAATTTTCAGCGCAACGACGCCGAGGTTGACGATCTGCTGCAGTTGTTCGAGGACCGCACGCGGGAGTTGATCGACAGCCCGGACGTGCACGAGAACGGCATCCGTGTGCGATACATCGGCAAGACGGATCTGTTGCCGGAGTCGCTCCAGCAGGCGATCGACGAAGTCGAACACACCACGCGCGACTACGACGACTTCCATCTCAATATTGCGATGGCCTACGGCGGGCGCCAGGAGATCACGGACGCTTTCCGGCAATACCTCGTCGATCGCAACGAGGAAGGAGCTTCGCTGGCCGATGTCGCGGAAGAGATCGACGACAGCTGTATCGAGCGCTACCTCTACACCAAGGGCCAGCCGGAGCCGGATCTGATTCTGCGAACCAGTGGCGAGATCCGCATGAGTGGCTTCCTCTTGTGGCAGAGCGCCTACTCCGAGTACTACTTCTGCGACACCTACTGGCCTGCGTTCCGGCGTATTGACCTGTTTCGCGCTCTGCGCGCGTACAGTCAGCGACAGCGCCGACTCGGCCGCTAGATAAGGACGGGTCGGTTGGCAAAACAGCACCAAGCGAGTGGACTCGACCGGGCCCTGCGCGTCTTCTCGGACGTGCGGGCTGGCGAGGGTACGAGCGCACTGCTGCTGTCGCTCAATTGCGGTCTGATTCTCGCCGCGTACTACATCATCAAGCCGCTTCGCGATGGTCTGGTGCTCGCGGAGTATTCGGCCGAGATCAAGAGCTACCTTCAGGTGGCCAACGTGTTGGCGTTGGCGGTGATCGTGCCGCTTTACGGGCGTCTAACCGATAGCGTTCCGCGTCGGCGTCTCATCAACGTCGTCACCTACATCTTCATCGGCTTGCTGGGCCTGTTCACGCTGATGGGGCTGGCCGGGTTGCCGCTCGGGATCGCCTTCTTCATCTACGGCAGTGTGTTCGCCGTGATGATCGTGGCGCAGTTCTGGTCGTTCGCCAACGACATCTATCGGCGTGAAGAGGGTGAGCGGCTCTTCCCGATCATTGCGTTCGGCGCCTCGCTTGGCGGGGCCCTTGGCGCAACATTCGCCGGGCAGATCATCGAGCCGCTCGGCCTCTACATCCCGATGGCTCTCGCGGCGGTGGTGCTGTTCATCCAGCTTCAGATCACCAACTACGTGGATAAGCGGGAGCGCGCAGTCCGCGAAGCGCATCTGCCGGACATCAAGTCCACCGCAACGATCGCAGCCAGTGGCCTCATGCCGGCACCGAAGTCGCTCGATGAACTCGAAGAGATGGCGGCCATCGAGAAGGCCATCTTCGAGGCCAAGGAGCGAGGCGACGACGTTCAGGAACCGGAGCAGGGCAGCGGGCAATCGGCGTTCGCGCTGGTCTGGCACACGCGATATCTCCTGCTTATTTGTCTCCTGGTGATGCTACTCAACTGGGTGAACACCAACGGCGAGTTCATCCTCGGCAAGGTCATCGAGACAGCAGCGGCCGAGGCGATCGCGAGCGGAACAACGCAGCTCTCGGAAGGCGCGTTCATCGGGAGTTTCTACGCCAACTTCTATGCCGTGGTGAACGTTGTTGGCCTGCTCGTGCAGCTGTTCTTGACCTCCCGCATCGTGAAATTCGCCGGCGTACACCGCGCGGTGATGATCCTGCCGATCATCTCGATGGGCGTGTACACGATCATGGCCTTCATTCCGGTGCTGGCGGCGGTGAGGTGGTCCAAGACGGCAGAGAACGCCACCGACTACTCGCTCAACAACACCGTGCGCAACATGCTGTTCCTCCCCACCACGCGTGAGCAGAAGTACAAGGGCAAGCAGGTGAGCGACTCCTTCTTTCATCGCGCCGGCGATGTGATGAGCTCGGCGACGGTCTTCATTGGCTCGTCGGTTCTTGCGCTCGGGACAACAGCGTTCGCGCTTATCAATCTCGGACTCGTCGCCGTGTGGCTGATCATTGCTGTTGCAATTGGGCGCGCGTACAGCGAACTGGTTGAAACCGGCCAGCCTCCGCCGACTCGCCGCAAGTCGGTGGCGCACCCGTTCGCGTCCGGCACCTAGTGTTCGGCTAGACGCGCGTAGCGGTTGCCACTGCCGGTCGAGTCGCCGCTCGCCACACCCACCAGGCCTGAAGCACGTTGGCGACCGAGAAGCCGACGTAACCGACGATCAGTCCGGGTACCCCGCCGTGGAGCACGCCAGCGACGAGAACGATCGAGGAGCTCGCCAGGAACAGAGCCATCGACTCGGTGACCGCGCGCGTCTCGTGCCGGTGCACGAGCAGCCCCACGTAGTAGTTCTGAATCGCGCCCACAAAAGGCAGCGCGAATCCCCATCGGAGTCCCTGTCGGGCGAGTGCAGCGACGTCCGCAGGTAACCCGAACGCACGCACGAGAAGAAGGTCTGCCAGCGGAGTGAACGCCACGGCGAGCGTGATTCCGGCCGAGCCCCACGCCAGGATCATCGTGAACCGCCACAGAGCGCGCTCCGCGTCCGGACGGTCCATGAGTGCGACCACGACTTCCTTGTAGGCGGTCGCTCCCGCCCGAAGTACGAAGAGAACGCCGATCACAATCGGCCATGCAGCCAGTGATTCAAGGGCGCGCGGCATGCGGCTAATCGCGGCGCTGCCCAGTGGCTGCGTGAGCAGAGAAAGCAGCGACGTGAGGGCCAAGGGGACGTAGAAAGTCATGAACTGTGCTGAGGAGACGGCGCCGCTGATCGTTTGATCGGGGTCGAAGTGCTTGGCGACCACGGGGCGTTTCTTGATGCCGATGAAGATCGCCTCGGAAACCACACCGACGATGATTGCGAGTACGCCCGCGGCGACTCCGGGGAAGTCAGTCGTTTGTCCGAGTCCCAAGGACACGAACGCGAAGAGACTGAGTGCGGTCGCGGCGAGCCGCACGCCGGTGCCGATGCCGACGATGCGTGTGAGTCCATGCCGGATCATCACGCCCTGATTGAAACGTCGATATGCGATCGACCACGTCCAGGGGAGCGTGAGCGCGGTAGCGAGCCGCGCGGGGCCAATGATCTCCTCCGGCGCTCCGATCAGACCTCGCGCTACGAAGTCCCAGAGGGGTGTGAACGCGATGGCGGCATGCAGCACGGTGAGCGCCAGGCTCATCAAGTTCATGTATCGCCGGAGTGACTGATATGACGCCCAGTCCTTTGAGAGCGCAGTCGACGCCGCTAGCAGCATGATGACCGGCGACTCGATGATCAGCATGAGCGGATACACCACTCCGCCCAGGGCGGCGAGCTGGATCTCGGGGTTCGCCAGTCGCGCGAGCGCCGCGCTGACGATGGGCGCCTCGAGCGCCATGAACAGCCAGCTCGCGGCGAGCGGCCACCACACCGCAACGACGTCATTGATCGTGGTGGATCGTGGCTGAGAGTCGGCGGAGGCGGTGCTGCTCACGGGAAAGGCCGGACAGGGGAACGAGATCGCCATGGTGCCTCACCCGGCGAGGCGGCGTTGGCAGTCAGCCGGTGAGGATCTCGGCGGCGAGACGGTCGGCAATGGCCATCCCCGACGGGGTCGGGCGAAGCACTCGGTGCCCCTTTACCAGTCCGCGGTTGCGCCATTCGTTGAAGCGGACCTCGTTCAGCGCTTCGAGATCGACGCCGAGCCGCGCTTCGACCTCCGCCAGGTCGAGACCCTTGCGCGTGCGCATACCGAACATGACGGCCTCGGTGACGAGTTCGTCGGTGTCGAGCGTTTCGGCGCCAGCCAAGGGCGACTCACCGCGCTCCAGGGCGGCTTCCCATTGGGGCAGGTTGCGATGATTCCACCACCTACGACGGTCGCCGTCGAAGGAGTGCGCGGACGGCCCGAGCCCGAGGTAGGGAGCGTGCTCCCAGTACTTGCGATTGTGGCGCGACTCCGCTTTGCGGCCTCGTGAGAAGTTCGAGACCTCGTACGCGTCGAATCCGGCGCCCGACAGCTGCTCAACCGCCTGCAGGTAGAGGTCGGCCTGCTGAGGCTCAGGCAGCTCCGCGCGCCGACCGCTTTGCAGCCATTTCCAGAACGGAGTGTCTTCGTGATACGTCAGTTGGTAGAGGGAGATGTGGTCGGGCTGGAGCTCGATTGCCGCTTCGAGCTCCCGGGACCAGCTGCGTTGAGTTTGACCCGTCGCCCCGAACATCAGATCGATCGAGACGAGGTCGAAGTCAACCGACCGCGCGGCGCGAACGGCATCTCGGGCGGTTTCGGTGACATGTGTCCGCCCCAGAAAGTCGAGCCTCTCATCGTCGAGGGCCTGAACCCCGAGACTGAGAGATCGGAAGCCGAGGTGGCGCCAGGCGCCAGCGACCTCGTCGGTCACGTCTTCCGGGTTCGCCTCGAGGGTCAGCCAGAGATCTTCGCTGACCGAGAAATTCCTGCGCACGGCATCCAGGATGTCTGACAGTTGAGCCGGCGGCAGCACTGATGGAGTTCCGCCGCCAAAGTAGATCGTCTCGAACGCGAGCCAGTCACCGTGCGCAGCAGCGGCTTGTTCGATCTCGGCGTCGAGTGAACGCAGATAGGCCCTGCGCTTGGCCTCCGCGCCGGTTGTGACGGCGAAGTCGCAGTACGGGCAAATGCGCGCGCAGAACGGGACGTGGATGTAGAGCCCGGGGTTCATGTCGGCAGCGTACGGCAAAACGGCCCGCCGGATGAACGGCGACTCTATTCCAGACAGATGTCTACTTTGTGGTGTACGATCCACGCCCTATGGGGAAGCAGGGGGCCGGGCAGGAATCACCGGGCGCAGAGGGGTTGCCGACGCACCTGGAGCGTCTCAACGACGCACAGCGACAGGCCGTGTTGTTCGGTCTGGAGAGTGATCTGCGCCACGTCCCGTCCTTGTTGATCATCGCCGGCGCCGGCTCGGGCAAGACCACGACGTTGGCCCATCGCGTGGCCGAGATGATCATTCGCGGTGTGGACCCTCGGCGCGTGCTACTGCTGACATTCAGTCGGCGCGCCGCGATGGAGATGAAGCGTCGCGCCGAGCGCATTGTCGCGGCTGCGGTTGCCGACGCCCACGCCAAGGGCCGTCCGACACGGGCGACTTCAACGTCGCTCACCTGGGCGGGGACGTTCCATTCTGTAGCCAACCGCCTACTGCGTCGGTACGGCCCAGCACTCGGGCTCGCGGAGTCCTTCACGGTCCTCGACCGGGCCGACTCAGAAGATCTGATGGACCTTGCGAGAAGCCGGCACGGGCTCGCCGCCCGGGCGAAGCGGTTCCCGAAGAAGGGAACGTGCATGTCCATTTACTCGCGGACGGTGAATAGCGAGGAGAGTCTCGACGAGGTTCTCGATACGCACTTCCCGTGGTGCGCGGAATGGGAAGCATCTCTGCGCAAGCTGTTCCGCGCCTACGTGGACGAGAAGCAAAAGAACGCCATCGTCGACTACGACGACCTGCTGCTGTACTGGTTCCACCTGATGCAGGAGCCCGATCTTGCCGAGGCCGTTGGCCAAGCGTACGACCACGTGTTTGTGGACGAGTATCAGGACACCAACTCGCTGCAGGCCGAGGTGCTCTTCCCGATGCGGCCGGATGGAACAGGAATCACGGTGGTTGGAGACGATGCTCAGGCGATCTACGGTTTTCGTGCCGCTACGGTCCGGAACATCCTCGATTTTCCCCGACGCTTCTCGCCGGAGGCGGAGGTGGTCACGCTGGAGCAGAACTATCGATCCACACAGCCGCTGCTGCATGCGGCCAACTCGGTGATCGCGCTCGCTGAAGAGCGCTATACCAAGGATCTGTTCTCGGAGCGTGAGTCAGAGCAGAAGCCTCGCCTGGTTGCCGTTGAAGACGAGAACGATCAGGCCCTCTACGTCGTAGAGCATGTGCTGGGCCGCCGTGAGTCCGGAGTGCCGCTGAAACGCCAGGCGGTGCTCTTCAGGACCTCGCACCACAGTGATCTGCTGGAAGTGGAGCTCACGAGACGAAACATCCCGTTCGTGAAATTCGGCGGGCTGAAGTTTCTCGAAGCGGCGCACGTGAAAGACATGGTGGCGCTGCTGCGCTGGGCTGAGAATCCGCTCGATGCGATGGCGGCGTTCAGGGTTCTGCAGTTGCTCCCGGGAATCGGGCCCGGCACGGCGCACAAGGTGGTAGACGAGCTGCAGAGTCACAACGGCGACTGGCGGGGCCTCAAAGACTTCAAGACACCAACCGCTGCGCAACAGGATTTCCCTGGCCTTCTTGATCTCATGGTCGCGCTGTCGGATGAGCGCGGCGCCTGGCCGGGCGACGTGGGCCGAGCACGGGAATGGTACGGACCGTTCCTGAACCAGATCTACGACTCGCCCACGGTGCGCACGGGCGATCTCGAGCAGATGGAGCAAATCGCCGGGCAGTACCCGACTCGCGAACGATTCCTCACGGAGATCACGATCGACCCGCCGGTTGCCTCAGGCGATCACGCGGGGCCACCCCATCTGGACGAGGACTACCTGATCCTGTCGACAGTCCATTCGGCCAAGGGACAGGAGTGGGACTCGGTGCACGTTCTCAATGTGGTGGACGGTTGTATCCCGTCGGATATGTCAACTGGCACGACCGCGGAGATCGAGGAAGAGCGGCGACTGCTGTACGTAGCGATGACCCGGGCGGAGAACGAGCTGCATCTCATTCACCCGCAGCGGTTCTACGTGCACCATCAACGCAAGATGGGCAATAAGCACGTCTACGCGCCGATCAGTCGCTTCGTGCCGAAGGAGATCCGCGGCCACTTCGAGGAGTGCGCCGAGGGCTTCGAACACCCTGCTGACGAGGCGCGGGCGCTCGGCAAAGCCAGGGTCGATGTTGGCACCCGACTACGCGAGATGTGGTGACCTAGCGTCCCGGCCAGTCGGCCATGATTTCGCGCAAGTGCTTGTCCATGTTGCGGTCCATCTCGTCAGGTTCGCGCGACTTCTCTTCGATACCGCCCGTGACGTAGCCGCGGTAGACGAGCGGATCTTCCCCGCCAGGACGATTCTCTAGCACGTCGAGAATCACTGTGCCCTGGTCGTAGAAGGCCTGATAGGTGGTGCTGTAGCCCCAGCCACCCCCAAAGATGTCGTAGCCGTAGTGGTTTTGCACCTGGGCGGCCGTGATGCGGGAGTCGACGCTGGCATGGAAGGCGATCAGCAGGTCTGCCTCTTCTGGCGAGCCGGCGGGTGTGAGACCGATGTCAGCCAGGGCCTTGTTGGCGGAACGTTCGATGCGGTCGGAGATCAGGTCGCCGCGGAAACGCGGGTCATTGGTCATGCTGTTGCCCGCGGGGTGCCAGGCATATGTGCTGTACTTCGAGAAGTCGGCGCTGGTGGCCACGTCTCTGTGGTAGCTCGGGGCCTTGCAGCCTGCGAGCGCGACGAGCGCGACGGCAGCTATTGCCAAGCGGTGCATACGCATCTGGGCTTCCTTCCTACTGTCCGGGCGGGAACTCGAGGAACAGATCCTCTGCGCCGCGACGATAGTCTTCGCGAGCGCGCATCGGGTCGCGCTCGCCTTGCTTGATGGTGTCGGTCACGCTGCCGCGCCAGACGATCCGTTCCTGGTCGCCCGGCACGTTCTCCAGCAGGTCCACGACGAGTGTGCCCTCGTCGTAGTTGTTCTGGTAGGTGGTGCCAGTGCCCATGCCCCAGCCGCCCCAGGCGCCGTAGCCGCCCCAGTAGGGGCTATAGCCGTAGTAGGAGTTCACCGTGGTGTAGGACGTCATGCGTTCCACAGCGACGTGATAGACGACGTGCAGGTCAGCTTGCGCTGGATTGGCCATCGTCAGGCCCTTGCCCTTCAGCGCGTACTCGATCGCATCAACAAGTCGCTGATCCACCAGCGAGTTGTTGTACATCGAGTTGTCGGGAAGGTTGTTGCCCAGCGGGCTCCACGCGAATGTCTTGTACTTCGTGAAATCGGCGTTGGGCGCGTAGTCCGTGGTGTAGCGCGGCCCGGTGCATCCGGCGATGAGGACGGCGAGCGCGATCAGCACGACCAGCGCACGTGCAGACTGTTTCATGGTCAATTTCCACAGTAGGGGGCGGTGGCGCGGCCGACTTGATCTGGTCGGCGCATTTGTCAGTCTCCGCAGTTCGGCGAAAGGCTAGCACCGGTCCGCAGGATTCGCACCGCGCTCGTTCCAAGACGCGGTCCTGTTCTCTGGCTTACACGAGGCCCCTATTGGCCGGAAACCCCTTTGGATTGGGTGGTGAAGTTCCCATGAGTAACGGGTAGTACCCCGCCGCACCATCACGCGGCGTTCACGGATCTCTTGTCTCGGAGAGCAAACATGCGCAAAGCAGCCGCCGTTCTGAGTCTCGTCGTTCTTCTGGCGTTGCCCGTCGCGGCGACCACCTTCGATGCCATTCCCTGGAATATCGATGTCCCGCACACGGAGGTGAACTTCAAGGTCCGGCACTTCTTCACACCGGTTACGGGGACGTTCAGCGACTACGAAATCGAACTTATGTTCGACAAGGAAGACCCAACGAACAGCAGCGTCAACGCCGTTGTCCAGATCGCGTCCGTTTCGACAGGAAACGAACGTCGTGACAACCACTTGCGGACCGACGATTGGTTCGGGGCCGGCATGTATGGCCAGATGACGTTCGAGAGCACGTCCGTTCGCAAGACGGGAATGAACGAGTTCGTAGCCGTCGGTAACCTGACCATCAAGGAAACGACGAAGCAGGTCGAGTTGCCTTTCCAGCTGCTCGGCATCCAGGCCATTCCGGAACAGATGCGCGAGATGCTCGGTGGCGTCACCCAGGTAGCGTCGTTCCAGGCCAATTTGATGATCGATCGCACTGAATTCGGCGTGGGCACGGGCATGTGGGCAGAGACTGCCGTAGTCGGCTCGGATGTCGAGATCGAACTTCTCGTCGAGGCCAACATCAAGTAGCCAGAGTCGGAGCACGGCGACCGTTGCGTCCGCGACGGTCGGGAGAGGGTCGGCCGGACCGGGTCGGCCCTTTCTGTGGCTACCGTCGCCGGGCGCGGAGCACCACGTGAACCGAGTCGTTGCGCGGGTTGATGAAACGGAGGGCGACTCGGCCTTCGTCGTCGGTCGAGATCGTGGCCGGCGTGCTCACCGCAGTCAGTACCCATCCCGCCGGTAGGTGCACCACGTTGCGCGGCCGTCCGAGCGTGCGATCCCAGACCAATTCGTCACCGTCGATCGTGTATCGACCGGAGTCGACGTAGGTCTCCTGGACGCGGATACGCACGCTATGACCGGATGCGACAGGCGCGTGCAGTTGGGCCTGGATCACGATGCTGTCGTCTTCCACCGTTCTGTCGTAAACGCCCATGGCGTTGAGTTCGGCGCCGGTCATGTGCCGCACCGTGAGTTCTTCGCCCGTTTCGAGGTTCCAGAAGCGGGGATCGTGCGCTTCGCTGCCAGCGCGCACGAAGTTGTGCACGTATTCGGCACCCTCTTCCGTAACGGTGAAGCCGTGCGAGATGAGGAAGCTGTGCGTGTCCGGTTCGTTGAGCCAGTAGGTGATCTCGCGATCCTGCTCCGCGCGATGCTCCTGCGCGGGAGCCGGGTAGGGAAGCGCGGCGAGGGCACCCGCCAGAATGATTGATACGCGAACGGACGGCCTCATCGAGCACCTCCCGGTGTTGCAGCCAGCTGCCGTCCGACCAGACGAACCTGCAGAGCATCGTCGCGATCGTTCAGCATACTGACCTTCACGCGGCCGTCGGACTCGGTTGTGACGATCACGGGAATCGAGGACTCGATGAGTTCGTAGCCATTCGGTAGAACCACCGCGTTCGCCCGGATACCAAGCGAGCGTTCAAAGATGATCGTGTCGCCCTCGCTCCAATAGGACTCGGCATCCCGATATGTCTTGAAGATCCGGAGCCGCATCTCGGCGTCGTCGCCCATATCGGCGAGCGGCACCATGATGAAGTGGGCATCGTCGGAAACCCGGTCGGGCATACCGATCTCCTTGCCGCGTACTCCGTCGATCACCTCGAACTCGAGTTCCTGCCCCGTGCCGCGATTCATCACCCGCTCGTCGGTGGCCTCAGACCCCTCGCGGATGCCGTTGAAGTAGTAGCCGCGTCCGCCCGACGTTGTGGTGTCGTAGGTGATGGCGAACTGGTGCGAGGCCGGATCGAGAAGCTCGTACAGCGTGAAGTCGTCCTCGGCGCGGGCCACATCCACGCTGCCGATCAGTCCGAAGAGTACGAATGCCGTGGTCGCGAGACGAGGTCGGCGAGAGCTGGCAACGAGCATCGTGCCTCCACAAGATGAGTAGGGCGGACCCTGTGTATAGCACTCAGTGGAGGCTTCGGCGGCCGACGCTAGCGAATCGCGCCCTCTTCAACCCAGCGGATGAACATGGCGATTACCTCTTCACTCAGGAACGGCGGCCCGCCGGCCGGCATCCGGTTGCCCACGAGATCGTCGTCGCCGCGCAATTTCTTGATCAGGTAGCTCAGCTCGGGGTCGCCGGGCACGACGCGCTGGAAGCTCGGGGCTTCGGCGGCGGCCTGGTTGAGGAGATTCGGGTATGAGTTGGACGTCTCGAGAATCAGATCGCCTGCGGCCTTGCCGTCGGGATAGAGCGGGTTGCCGAGCTCGGGAGTTACATGGCACCCGCTGAGCGCACAGGTTGTATCGAAAATCGGCTGAATTTCCGTCCTGTAGTCGACCGGCGCCTGGCCCACGGTGATGAGCCGCGCCACCCCGAGATCGATCGATCCATCCGCTGCGAGCAGGTCGAAATCGACGGGTGTTCCCGATGGCACGTCGTCATTCACGAACACGCTCACCGCGCCACGGCCAGTCGAATCTACCGCGGGAGCATTGGCAGAAACATCGTCGCGGCTTGTATCGAAAACGAACCCGGGAGCGAGGTCGCGTCCGCGGATCGCGACTTCATTGAAGACACCCGCCTTCAACTCTGCGGGGCCAAGTCTGGTGATCCGTGGCGGAGCGTTCGTGTTCCCGGGCAAAAGCGTCACATCCGCAACCGCTCGCTCGTCCGAGGTCGGCAGACTCCCCGCGAGGAGCCCCTTCTTGTTCAGGGTCAAGTCGATGTTGATGTCGTCGTCCGCACCACGGAAGACGCCGGTGACCCGGTTTCCGACGAGCACGAGCTCGCGGAGCACACCGAAGTTTCCGCCGAGCAGACCAATCCCTGACGGCCGTTTGCCACCCAGAATGAGCAGGGCGAGGGGACTGCTGCGGTCTAAGGCCGTCCAGAGATGTTGGAGCGGCTGATCGCCGTCTAGAGGGCGGAGCGTGACCCTTCCGCCCTTGAAAGTGGGGTCGTCGGTTGCGAGCTTGCCGCGCAGTTCGCCACGCTTCTGCCGCAACTTGAACGACAGATGGAATAGCCCGCGTTCCGTCTCACGGACAACCGTGATCGTGACTCGCTTGCCTCTCAGCTGTACGTCGCGCAGGCCTTCGAAACCGAGCTGTTCCGGGTTGCCCGCGAACTCGTCGGGGAGCAGCGCGACGCCGCCGCCGGTGTTCTTGGTCGTAGCCAGATTGAAGAGAACGGGATATTGATACCGACTCCCGTCGGCGCTTGTCTCGAGGCTCCCGATCCACACACCGTCTATCCCGCCAACCGGGCGCGTCGACGTTGTCTGGGAGAGCCCGAGGGTTCCCAGAGCAGCTGCCGCAGTAAGTCCAGCCATCATTGTGCGAATCATGGCTTCCAAGGAATCACGCCATCGTCGATTCGAGCAAGACGTGCTTGACCCGCGTTGTGCCGTGCCGTACGTTGTCCTCTCTTGGATGCGGGGTGGAGCAGTCCGGTAGCTCGTCGGGCTCATAACCCGAAGGTCACAGGTTCAAATCCTGTCCCCGCTACTTCGAAAGCCCCCGTCGTGACGCACTTCCCCGTGCTGGCGACGGGGGCTTTTGCGTGGACGGCCGCCAGGCTGCACGTCGAATGCGTGAAGAGTGGGTCTGGGGTGTACGAAGCGGACGGTGGAAGGGAACCGACCTGGGGTCCGTGGCGATAGAGCCGCACGACGGGGCGGAGCCTCGACCGGGACCGTAGTGCCCCGGAAGCCCCGATGGTTTCCCGATTGCGAGTTCCGGCTCTTCGCACCGCCGCACGGAAGCTGCATCGTGGTGGGAACTAGACGTCCCGGACTCACCACGGAGCCCTCACATGAAATTGGTCGTTGGCCTCGCCACGCTCGTGTTCGCCTTGGTCGCACTCAGCGTCTTCGCTCTGGGGCAGTCGCCACCCGGTCAGTCTTCTATCAAGCCCGACGAGACTCATGTGCTAGAGCCGCAGGAGTTGCCGCTTGGCGTAGCGGACCTGCCGCAGCGGTCTCCGTCCGGCGCGGAGCGACTCGTCGGTGCGCCCCCGGCAGGGGGACTGCTCTCTCCGGACGAACGGGCCCACTTGAAGCAGATCGCGAAGGACGTAACGCTGCCTGGTACCGATCTCTCCGCTCGCGGCATTGGCGCCAGCGCCTCGGCGCGCCAGGGGAAGGTGCGGGTCAAGATCCGGCAGCGGCGCGTTGGATTGACGCAGGCGACCGCGGTGCACCACGTCGGTTCGGCGACGGCCCACTTCCTGCCGCCCGACACTACGGTGGCGGTCGGCCCTGAGCATGTGTTGCAAGGCACCAACGGCGCCTTTGCGCTTACCAATCGTGAGACCGACGAGACGATCATTCAGAGCCACCATGACCACTGGGGTATCCCCTTCTCGCCCAACTTCTACGACCCCCGTGTGCTCTACGACGCCCAATCCGAGCGCTTCTTCATGCTCGCGGCGATCCAGTACACCTCGCCGCAAGGGTCGGATCTGCACCTGTCGGTCTCGCGCGGCTCCTCTCCGCGGGATCTCGACAAGGGCTGGTGTCGCTACCGGATCGACGCCCTGCGGGAGGGTGCTTGGGCGGACTATCCAGCGATGGCGTCGAGCCCGGCTCTGCTCACGGTGTCGACTAACCACTACGCCTTCGGTGGTGGGTATCGCGGCAGTTATCTCTGGGTGATCGACAAAGATCGACTGGCTGACAACGCGGACGCGTGCCCGTCGCTCGATCTGTCGGTCTTCGAGACGCCTCGCGATCCTCTCGGAGGGAACCCGTTCACGATGATGCCGGCACAGCACCGAGGCGGCATCGGCGGCGAGCAGCTACTGGCGAGTGCCGGTTGCTGCGCGTCTTCGACTCGCTACACGATCTGGCGGCTGTTTGACCGCAACGCCGGGACGCGCAAGAAGGCCGATGTTGTTCTCGATCGCGTATCGCTGCAGGGGTCAGCGTTCTCCACTCAACCCGATGCGCCGCAGCCAACGCAGCCAACCTACGGAACCGGCAACCAGCGGATTACGAGTGCTGTGGCGCACGGCGACAGTCTCTACGCGGTTCATTCACTCGCATGCGCACAAGGTGGCGGTAGCGCTGAGAGCTGTGTTCGATTGATCGATGTCGACATGAGTGGCGGCCTCGCAGCTGCCAGTCTGAGCGAGGAGACCTTTGGTGCTGGCGACGGCCGCCACATCTTCTGGCCGGCGGTGGAAGTGACCGCCTCGGGCCATCTGGCCGTGGTATTTCAGATGGCCGGGATCGGAACGCCGCTCAGTACAGCGTGGACGTCGCGACCCGTGGGCGCGGGTTCTTTCAGCCGCGTGCGCTTTCTGCGGCGCGGAGATCGGGAACTCGATTGCCGGATCGGAAGCGTAAACCGCACGGGCGACTACACCGACGCGCATATTGACCCCGCGAACCCGGAGACGATTCTCATCGGAGGCGAGGTCGCGGCGACGGGTGTCTCGACGCCCCAGGGCTGCAATTGGTCGACCTGGCTAGGGAAGATCGTTTTCCGCGGTCGCTAGTCCACATTCTGAGCGCGACGGGGAAGAGGGCCAAGGACTCGGCCAGATCCCATCCGCGCGAGTTTGCGGCCTGCGGATCCTCGTCGATCCGCTAAGGTTCCCTTATGTCCGCGCCACAGCTCCCTTCGCAACCCGGAACCGGTGCCTCATCGAGCTTCGCCCGCGACTCGCTGTCGATCGTGATCCCGGTCTACAACGAACGCGAGGTCCTCGTACTGCTTTTCGAAAGGCTGGGTCAAGTTCTGCCGAGGCTGGGTTTCGACAGTTTCGAGGTCGTCCTCGTCAGCGACGGGAGTCGCGACGGCAGCGACGAGGTGATTGCGGAGAAGGTTCGGGCAGACAGTCGGTATTGCGGTGTGTTCCTGTCACGCAACTTCGGACATCAGGCGGCGGTGTGGTCTGGCTTGGGAACTGCCACCGGCAACGTGATTGCCGTGATGGATGCCGACCTGCAGGACCCACCCGAAGTGTTGGCGAGGCTCATCGACGAGCTGGAAGCTGGGGCCGATGTCGCCTACGGCGTGCGTCGACGCCGGCAGGAGTCGCTATGGAAACGGGCGGCTTACAAGTCGTTCTACCGTCTTCTGGCCTGGGCCTCGCCCGTCGAGATTCCGCTCGACTCGGGCGACTTCAGCTGCATGCGTCGCGAAGTGGTCGATGCGATGCGCGAGCTTCCGGAACAGACGCGCTTCATTCGAGGGCTTCGGGCATGGGTCGGTTTCGACCAGCGTGGTGTGGAATACGATCGCCCAGAGCGCTCTGCGGGCGCCACGAGCTACACGATCCGCCGGCTTGTTGAACTTGCGTACGACGGAATCTTCACCTTCTCGACCCTGCCGGTGCGGATAGTTCAGCTGCTGGGATTCGTCGCGTCGGCCGGGGCCATCTCCGTGGCGGCGTACTACACGATCTGGTACTTCATTGATCCCACACAGTTTCCGAGCGGTTTCGCGACGATCACGATCTCGCTGTGGCTTCTGAGCGGCATTCAACTCCTCTTCCTGGGCATCGTGGGGGAGTACGTTGTTCGGGGCCTGCAGGAGTCGAGAGGACGGCCGGCCGCAGTGATACGGCAGATCTTTCGACATTCCGGCAGGAAGGACGAATAGGTCGTGGACACCGCGTATGGGCAGGCCTACGCGACGGGCTACGCTACGCACTGGTGGTGGCGTGCGCGCGAGATCGTGATCGAGTCTGCGCTACGTGAGCTCGAGCTGCCGCGCGGTGCGTCGATCCTCGATTTTGGGTGCGGAGACGCGGTTTCGTTCCCGATGCTGGAACGTTTCGGACGAGTCGATGGGATCGAGGTCGACGAAACGCTGCTCTCCCCGGCGGGGCCTTACCGCGATCGGATCAGCTCAGCCGCACTTGGTTCTCCGGCATACAGAGACCGGCAGTACCAGCTGATCACCGCGCTGGATGTGATTGAGCACATAGAAGACGACTCCGGGACGGTTGGGCAGCTCGAGGAGCTTGCCGCGCCGGGTGGGTGGCTCGTTGTGACCGTGCCGGCTTCGATGAGGCTCTGGAGCAGTCACGACGTTGTGAACCACCACTATCGCCGCTACGAGCGCGCGCAACTGCAGCGCCTGTTGTCGGCGCACTTCGAGGTCGTCGACGTTCGCTACTTGTTCCAGTTGCTCTTTGTGCCCAAATACCTGCTGGCGCGACTCGAGAGGCTCATGGGCGGGGAGCGGGAAGCCGCGATCTCACAGACGAGCCTTCCTGCGCCACCCCTGAATTGGGCGATGCGCCGTGGACTTGTGTTGGAGTCGAAGATGCTCCGCCACCTGAATCCGCCGTTCGGGACCACCCTGCTCGCGGTTGTGCGGAAACGCCGCTAGACGAGTGGTCGCTCAGCGCGACTCGATGCGAACAATTCGGTAGGCATCGCCTTCGAAGAGTGTCGGGAAGGCCGTGGATGTATCCCTCAGCAGGAGCGCGTGCGACGCGCCGTATTTTCGACCGAGATTCGCCAGCTGCGAATCTTGGATCGCCGCGTAGCTGGTTTGCAGAGTGTTGATCGAGGGTAGCTCCGGCGCGCTGCCGGGTGCGTAGGCGTCTAGCATCCGGTCGTACCAGGCTTCGAGCCCGTCGTCGTTGAACGGCAAGCACTTTGACTCGATGACCACGGCGCGTTCGGCGAGGAGACGGAAGCCGCAGGCCGCGGGAGGGACGACGAAGATCGCGTCGACAGCCAGGTTGGTGTTCGCGAAGCGTGCGGCCGAACCCCAGCGTGGCGACCACTCCTCTAGGGTGATCTGTGGAGGTCGCACGCCGGCCCATCTCGCTGCGTCGGTCACAACGTCAGTGGCCCTGAAGGTGACGAGGAGCGCGAGGAAGGCTCCGACGCACGCGACCGAGACGGCGCGCCGGACCGCCGGTCTAGGGAACGTGATGAAACTAGCGCTGAGCGCGAGCAAGCTCGCCAGAATGAACGGCTCTCCCGGACGCGACGATGCCGACACGATGATCGCTGCAAGAGCGACGATCCCAAGGATCGCGATGAAGGCTTGGTGGCGGCTCGAGCGGCGATCAGTTGATTCACCGTCGAAATGGAGTCCGAGATGTCCGAGCAGGAGAATCGCTGGCTGGTAGCGCCCGACCCCAACAACCAGCAATGAGGCAGCGACACCGTCCGACCAAGTCCTCACCGTACGAAGCGCCCGTGCTGCTACAGCTGCCGTCAGCAGGAGCCCGAACCACTTGATCAGGTAGGTCATCCGGAAGACCTGAGCTTCAGTCCAAAGTCTCACAGGCACGAGTTCTACGAATACGAAGCCGCCCAAGCAAGCGATCAACACGATGCAGCAGACCACCAGGATCCCGCGAGCTTGGTCAAGATCGGGGGCGCCTTCAGACCAGCGTCGCCAGGCGAGAAAACTGGCGACCACGAACGTAAGGAACGCGAGGTGGCTGCCCAAGCCCCATGTGGACGGGAGGTAGTGGTGCGGTGCGCGCGTCCCGATAATGTGGATGAAACGCTCTGGGCTTAGCGTCTGGGTCCGGCCGCCGTATAGAGCGATGAACCAAATCCCCAGCAGAGCAGCGAGCGAGGCGATTCGGGCAAGCCCCGCTGCTGTCGCGCGGTTGAAGCCAGTTTCGAAGGCGCGCCAGATCAGTACGCAGGTAGCCGCGCCGAGCGCGATCGCGGCGGTCTCGGCGCCCACGAGCGGGTGGAACAGAATCGCGACAGGGAGAAGCACCGCGGGCGCGACGAGATCGCCGTTCAAGAGACGCCATAGGCCGAGCATGGCCAGAGGTCGAGCTAGATGGGCGGGCTCGAGGAAGTCCCGGGGGATCTGCGCCGCACCACCCTCCGTAAAGGCGCTGACGCCCAGCACCAGGCAACAACCAAGAAAAGCCGCCATTGGATTGTTGGGGGACATGCGTCGCCCGACATGCCAACTCACGCCGGCGATCGCACTGTTGGTCAACCAGGAAAGCATCGCAAACAGGAGCGGCAGGGGAAGGAGACTGCTCGCCTGAGCCATCAACCCAACGTAGTACCGCCGCGGACTCTTCCCTTCGACCGCGTTGAGAAAGAAGTCGTTGGACAGGAACTCAGGGTCGATGTCTCGGGCGATCATCAACAGATGTTCGCCCTGATTCGACGCCCCGAATGTGTACCCGCCCGCGAACGTGCAGATGGCGCCGGCGAGAATGCAGAACAGGACGGCGTCACTTCGCGACAACCCGCTTGGCGTCACTTCGGACGCTTCGACAGGCTCGTTGTCGTGGCGGGAGTCCGACGGGGGATGGCGCACAAATGCCCTCGGAGCGGTCGCAGGATCAGCCAGGCGCTTCGCAAAGAGTACGGTAGGTCGGTTCCTCCAGGATGGAGGGCCCGGCGCCGGGTCGACATTGAACCACAGGGGAGACATGGCGAAGCGAACTTTCGGCTGGATATCTGTGTCATTGCTCGTCGTAGGCTGCGGTGCCTCAAGCGAGGCTCCGCTCGAAGCGGTTATGAGCGGACTGGTGGTGGAGCGCAGCGAGGTTGGCGGACGCATGATCGTCGAGAACGTCTCCGGGTCTTCCTGGGATGTCGCCGTGACGACTGAAGAGGTTGTGACGATAGGAATCCCGGAGGGGCAGGATGAATACATGCTCGCTCAGCCGGTGGCTGCGGCTGTAGTCGGCAATGAGGTGTTCGCGCTCGACTCGCAGGACGGTCACATTCGTGTGTATTCGCTCGATGGCACCTACCAGCGGACGATCGGTGCTCCCGGTCAGGGACCAGGCGAGCTCGGGCGCCCCTTCGGGATGGTGGTGACGGTCGACAATCGTCTCCTCGTGACCGACTTCGGTGGGCAGAAGATCGTGGTCTACGACGTGGATGGCACGTTCATCGAGGAGTGGCGGCCCGGCAATTTCCCGAGCCGGCTCTTCTCAACCGTCGACGGCGACCTCGCGCACGTGACGATTGCACCCGACGATGGGCCGATGGACTTCTTCTCGCGACAGGCCGCATATCAACGGATCGAGGACGGGAAGCTGGTAGGCGAGCCCACGCTGGTCGAGGGCATGGAGATACCTAGCAGGTACACCGTCGAACTCGAAATCGCCGGCAACGTGATGAAGATTCCGGCTCCGTTCGCCCCCCAATCCGTGATCTGGGATGTCGGTATTGACGGGCAGGTCGTGATCGGGCGACCAAGCGAATACCGGTTCGAGATCCACGCGGCCGATGGGCACGTCACCGAAGTGTCGAGATACTGGGCGCCGGTCGAGATCGATGCTGCCGAGCGTGACTTCATGGTCGCGATGACGGAAAGCCAGCTGCAGCGCCAGTTTCCGGATTTCGAGATCGACGAGTCCGCGGTCCCGGCCACGAAACCGGCCTACGAATCCATCGACGTTGATGGCTCAGGTCGGATCTGGGTGCGGCGCAGTGGGGCGGCCGAGCGAGTTGAAGGCGATTGCATCGAGGATCCAACCGACATCGACTTGCAGGGCATCACCGGAGGTGGCCAGCGGCCATGCTGGCAAGCCTCAGTCATCGTGGATGTGTTCGCCCCTAATGGCGACTATCTCGGCACGGCCGACGAGGCGGTTGGTTCACCGCACGATACGGGCGACCTGGTCGCCATGCCCTTCATGGATGAAAACGGCACTCCGCAGGTGCGAGTTGTGCGGCTTGTGTTCCCAGCGAGCGAGGGCACATAGAAACCGGGGAAGGCGCCGTCAGCGATGGAGCAGCGCTACTCGGACGGTGCCGAGCGCTCGAAAAGAACCAGCTGCGACTTGATGCGCCCCGTCCACCGACGCCGTACTTCGTAGCCGTCCGCCTGGATCATGCCGATGAGCGGGTCGAGTGGGTACCTCTCATCGGAACGGGCCACGATCAGCCAGATTCGCGAGTAGCTTTCGGCAGCAAGAAAGCTCCTAAGGGCGTGACGGCCAGCCGACACCGACGTGCCCAGCGATAGGGTGCGCAGCCTGTCATATTCAAGGATCAGTTGCGCAGAGTCGGGCACGATAGTCCGAATCGGTAGGGTCGAGTAGAAGCCCGTGAGTGCGTTAGCTCCGGGGTGGATAACCAGCCCGTTGGCCGGTCTCAGCCTGCGGTCGAGAGTGCGGATCAGGTCCGATTGATCGAGATCGTAGTAGGGAACTCCCGGGGCGCCGACCAAGGTGATCACCACGGCACCTCCCGCCGCAAGAGCAAGCGGAGCCTGGATGCGAGGAACTCGCGCCAGGAGCGTGCGGGCTCCGAGCGCCGCACACACAATCACGAAGGGATAAAGAAAGATGTCGGTCCGCTCACCGCCCAGTGGGTACAGGCGCAGCGCGCTCACCGAGATCATTGCGGAGGTCGCGAGCACCACGATGGCCCCGATGGCGCGGGACTGGGGGTGCCATAGCAGAGCCACGAGGCCGAGCGGCACCAGCCAGCCAACCATCGCGAGCTGCGGGACGAGGGCACCGGTGACAATGCTGATGCCGGTTTCCTGAAGATGTTGTGCGGCCACAAAGAACGAATCGGTCGGCACGAAGTAGTCCTGCCAGTAGTCTCGAACGCGGGCTCCGGATCGTGACCGCAAGATGAACCAGTAGTACACCGCGAGGAGCAGGTTGAACGCGACGGCAGCGATCAGCGACCTGATCGCTCTGCGAGAGGTGCTGCGGGTGCGCCACGCGTGTTCGGCAAGAACCACGTTCGCAGCGACAGTACCCACGACCATCGTGCCGATGCCAACAAGGCAGGCCACCAAGGCACAAACGACGGCCCGCAGCGGGAAGCGGGGGACAGTCCGCCCTGAGTCGGCGGTGACGGCGGCGATCAATAGGGTCACCGAGACGAACTCGAGCGTGTACTGCTTGACGAATACCGAATAGTGGGTGTGCTGAGCGTTCCATACGACCAGAGCGGCGCCGAGAACGCCGACGGCGCGCGACCCTGTCACGAGACGAATGGCGAGGCCCATCGCCACGATTCCGGCAAGGCCGGCCACATAGGGCACGACCTGCATCGCGACTTCGGGTTCGGTGAATAGTCGTCTGGCCGTCCACAGCAATGTGAGAAACCCCTGCGGCACTGGCATTGTGGCGCTGAGCATATCGGCGAGGGACAGGCGTGTGAGGGCAGCCACCCAGAGGTCGTCGTGCCACAGCGTGCGAGGCGACAGGCCGATAGCCCGCGCAAGCCCGGCACTCGCGACCAGGGCGACGAGTCCCGACCAGAAGCCGATCTCCGCGATTCGGTCGAGCCGGCCGATCGGTGCGTCATCGACGCGCGCGTCAGTAGAGGGGTCGCGGGTAGTTCGTGCGGTCACTAGTGAGCGGTTCGCTGGATGACGAGTAGGCCAGTGATGACGGGATCTCGGGAGATTGAGCTCGTGCGAGGCGCGATCGGGGAGAGGTTATGGGGCTCCTTGCGATCCGCATCGTACCCCGTCCCCGGACACATACTGGTCCTGTCGGGCAGGGCCAGGAGCGACTAGGCCCGTCGGCGCTCGCGGGCCGACGGCAGCCCACGTGCCCCTGCCGCCAAAGCTCGGGCCTCGCCCGGACGCGAAGCGGGGCGAATCGAAACCGAACCTGATGCTGTCACTTCAACGAGGTCGCCACTGCGAAGCGTGTCGGAGCAGCCAGGGAGGCGAACAACCGAGTACCCCATCTCCCGCGCGACGATCGCAGCATGCGAGAGTTGCCCTCCGACCTCTGTCAGGCAACCCGCCGTTGAGGTGAAGTCGGCCACCAGTCCAGGTTCGAGCGTTCGCGTGACGAGAACCTCGGGTTGATCGCTAGCATCGTCCGACTGTCTCGCGGGTTCGTCACTGAACCGAATGCGACCGGAGAAGGCGCTCGGACTACCAAGCACAACACCGCGCAGACCGCCGTGTGAGACGTTCCCACGGAGGCGCTCCACGCAATGAATGTCCGGCGTCGCTCCGAGATCGACTGTCGCAAGTGCCGCCTCTCGGTGGGTGCCATCTTGGATCGTGCGTCGGACGTCGGCTATATCAACGGAGCGATCTGCGATCTGTCGGACGTCGTCGATCGTGAGAACGAACGCGCTGTTGGCGTCGCCCGTCGCGGCTACCCCCAACGAACGAACGGCTGAGCGAAGTTCGCCGAGTGCGGCAACCGCACGGTCCTTCGCCAGTTCCTTCAGTGATTGGAAGCCGACGTTGCCCGTCCCGGCATCGGCCCATGGGAAGTCCGCGAAGCGCGTGGCCTGTTCGAGGGCACCGTCGACGTTCTCCCGATAGCGAGGACAGGAAAGCTCGTAGTCCAGGACTGCGCGATGACCCCACTCTTCAACGAACGCATCCAGGTTCTGCGTGTGGTGCAGTCGCGAGAACCCGCTGCACAGATCCTTCGTTGTGGAAGCTTCGCCGTCACTCGGACCCGCGGCATGGGCCAGTAGCGTGGCGAAGAAAGCAGCTGGGTACACCGTCTGCACGAATCGATCGAAGGATCTCGCCGCCACGGAAGCAGCCTCGTGTAGCTCAGTTCGGATCTCGCCGATAGGCGAAGCGGGAGCTTCCATTTGATCGACGCGATGTTCGACCTGTCTGAGCCACTGGTCGGGGTTGCGTCGCAAGCGACGGCGCAGAAGTGACCATCGCGCCCAACTCCAGGCACTGCGCCCGAAGACTCGCGCCTCTACCGACCCATCTACATAGAGTTGCCCGAACAACTCGTGAAGATACTGGCCTTGGACCCCCGGGAGGCCAGCCTGGCGAAGCGCGATGCCGAGTGCGCCATCATCGCCATACAGAGCCATCAGGAGGGATCGCGTCATCGGCGACGGGTCGGGTGCGATCTCGTCGGTGGGCGATGCCCGCAGAGCGGGAGCAGTCTTCTTTGAGGACAGTTTGGCCAGCCACGTCGATTGCTCTGCGCTGATCTCGGCTGGATCCGTTGTGGCAGTGATGTCGCGAGACTGCAGTACCCAAATATGGCCGCCCGCGTAGGCCCATTCCACGTCCTGCGCCCACCCGAAAGTTCGTTCAAGGAGAGCAGCCGTGAGGAACACGCGTTCGCAGACTTGATCGAACTTTGAGTCGAGTTCGGACTCGAGAGCACCCGTATATCGGCCCATGGTGGCCCGTTTCGGCGCGCAGCGTCCCGAGACGACATCGTCCCCGGTGCCAGCAGTCGCCTCCAGGCAGGCTGTTGCGGCGTTGTCTGGCGCACGACTGAACGCGACCCCGGCGATCGTTGGTTCGAGCATCGGCTGAATCAGTACGCAGTTCGACCCTTCGTCGCGGTCGGGGTAGCTCGCGAATACGTCGTCGATAGCCGTGGCTAGGTCGGCGAGATCGACGTTCAGTTTGGTGAGAAAGCGACCGGCGCAACTTTCGGTGTCACCGTCTTCGATGGCGGCGGAAGACCGCACCGCGAAGGGGCCCTCGCCGAGTTGACGCTTCGCGCGCGCTGCGATGACCTCGTGGCCCATACCGGACTCGGTTGCTACGAGACCCGGCAGGATCCTGAACTGCGATGTCCTTTGTTCGCCGAGTTGAGCAAGGCGGCGCGCCTTGGAAGGAACGCCTTCCAGGTTGGCCTCGGCTAGCGAGAGCATGTGGCTGTCGCAGGTGCGGATCGTATTCATGGCCTGATCACCGCAGGTGAAACACGAGCCATCTGCCAACGGGCGAACTCCATGGCTGTGGCGTCCTGGGCGATCGCGACGGCGAGTGAACCCGCGACGTACAACACGACGATTGCGGGCACCCACATGAGCATCACGGTGGAGGCAATCCATATAAGGACCAGGCTCAGTTTCGAGCCGACAGTCATCGAAGCTTTCATGCCAACCAGGATGCCAACCACCAGGGCCAGGAAGGAGTCCGGCCGAGAAATGTCGAGGATCCACAATGCAGGGCCGACCATGATCGAAGATGACGTGAGCGCGTCGAATGCTGGTAGGACGAGCGCGATCGTTGCGATGGCGCCTGGCAGTTCGTGTCCAATCGTGCTCCCAAGCCGGCGGCGCAGGGCGTTGGCGGCGCTCGGGAAAGTCTCGAACGCACCGACGCAGCGACCGAACTCGTCGCGCACCGTGCGCGAACGCATTTGCATGAACGCGACCGGCCAGATCAACGCACGCAGCAGCGCGCCAAATATCAGCACGGCAAGAGCAACCGGAACGTCGAGTCGTGTCTCGACGAACTGAACTCCGGCAAGGAACTTGCCGCGGAGAATCTCCTGCCATCCGATGTGGCTCTCGTTCGACCAGACTCGGGCCACCACATCCGGCAGACGAGCGGTGAACCCCTCGAAGCGGAAGCGCCGATCGTCGCGATCAAGACGTCGCCAGATTCCGTATGCGATATCGACGCCTTGGTCGGTGAAGTCGTATCGCGTGGCGCCGATAACCATGAAGCGCCGGCCGTCGACCCGGCGGGCGAGTGCGTCGAGTTCCTGCGAGATTGTTGGCGAGAAGATGTCGATAGTGACCAGGCGGTTCTGCTCAACTTCGTGCAGCGGGCTCCGGGTGGCGAGCTCGCCGAGCATTGTTGGCACGTAGTAGTTGAAGTAGGTAGGCGTGTCCCGGAGGTATCCATTGTTGGGTGCGACCAAGACCACGTCGGGATCCGCGAGCAGTTCGGCGGCGGCGTGGTCGCCAAGGAGCCGTGCTACGCCGGGGAAGGCCACGGTTCCCTCATCAAGCAGGCCGGTGCGATTCGCGACCGGCCAGTCGATCGCCGGCGCCGGATCGGCCGGCACCCACGCGCCGCCGCGTCGAACATAGCGACTCTCGGGAGGCGCCTCGGTGATCACGAATACGTTGCGGAAATGGCTGAACGATCCCAGGAGCTCTGAATAGGATTCCGGCTCGCGGGCTGCCGGACTGAATTTGACTAGGTACAGATCTCCGCCCTCAATCTCGGCCAGGATCGCGGGCAGTTCGGCTCTCCGCGCCAGCGCGAAGGGACGAATGGACCCACTTGGCGTAACCAGAGCCGGAACGCCAGACTCGTACTGGATCTCATGGCGGTACGTGGCGAGAAGCGTCGTATTGGAGTCGCCGAGGTTCAGTCGCTGCTGTGCCTCGTTCATGCTGATGGCGCGGAACGTGCCGTACGGTGCCCACTTCTCGAGACCGTCAGTTAGCCCCAGCGCGGTGTGTCTGAACGTCTGGTGAGCACTCAGGTCGCAACGCAGGAATGTCGCGAGCGCGGCCGTGTCGCCCTCGTCGTCGCGTGAACCGATGCCCGCAAAAGCGGCGAGGAAGATCGTCACAATCGCTGCACCGGCGATTGCGCCGGCGGTCGCGTCGAGAGCCCTGGAGCCGAGACGCGCCGTGAGGCGGTACGCGATCGCGGCCAACGCGGCGCTGATCCCACCAAGGAGCGCTGGGGCGAGGGCAGACTTCGTCCACGCCACAGCCAGAACAACCGCCGCCACTCGGGCCACGGTCGCTGGTGTTCGGTCTGCCGGGTGTTGACTGCGTTTCCGACGCACCTGCTTGATCTCCGGAGGTGGGGCCTTCGGACGAACTTCACGCGATCTATGACTGATTCTGAGTGATCATAAGTGCGTTTTAAAGCCTTTTCGAGTCCCATCATGTCTTGGGTTAGCCAGCGTGGAGAGCGCGACGGCGACTCGCCGTCAGCCGAAGGCGGCAGAGTTCGCGTTGCCGGATAGCATGGGCCTATGCGGCGGACGAAGCACCGTGATCAAACGGCCAGGGGACCGGCAGGGATCGAACTTGCCGGGGCGTTGGGACTACTCGCCGCAATCTTGTGGATGACGCCAGCTTTCGCGCTCGTACCGCCCACGAGCGTGGACCAAACCTCGGCGAGCTTCCTTCACCATCTGTTGTCGATGGCGAACACGGTCTTCCATGAGGCCGGGCACGTGATTCTGTCGCCGTTCGGCCGGTTTCTCACCGTACTCGGGGGTAGTCTGCTGCAGGTTGTTGTTCCCGTCGTCGCTGGGTTTGCTCTGTGGCGTAGCGGCAGCGTCGTGGGTCCGCCGTTCGCCCTGTGGTGGGCCGGCCAGTCGGCTGCATCCGTGGCCCGCTATGTGGCAGACGCACAGGGCGGCCGCTTGATGCTGCTTGGCGGTGTCACCGGTAGGGATGCTCCCGGGACGCATGACTGGCGCAACCTGTTGACGTGGACCGGGTTGCTCGAGTGGGACGTCCAGCTCGGCTGGATAGTTCACTCGGTCGGGAGCCTGGCCATGGCAGTTGGCCTGGTTTGGCTAGCCTGGCTTTGCTGGCAAGGAGTCCTCGGATGGCTTGCGGGCGCGGAGCAGCAAGCGCCCTGACTCTCGCCGGAAGCCGGGCTCGTGCCCTACGCGACCGAGAGGGCGAGTCGCTCTACGAAGGTCACCACCGCCAGAAACGAAAGGCCCAGTGCGCCGACGGATCCCACAGCGAAGCCCAAGCTCAGCAGGCGATTCTCGAAGGGGGCGGCCTCGACAAGGACGGGGATCTGCGTTGCCACGCGGACCGCCACATAGACTCCAATGAGGAACGCCGCGATGTCGAGCGGCGGTGCGTCGTCGAGCCACGCGCACGCCATCAGCGACGCGGCAATGACCACCCGGGTCAACCAGGGGAAAAGGATCTGCTCGGCTGGAGCGAGACGCTCGTTGAGGCGACTTGCTGCTTCATACATGGGCACAGGGTTCTCCGTTGATCACCAATAGGTGTTGATTATCAACCTTGAACTTTGAAGTAGCAAGTACTTTGCGCTTGGCGTGCGGCGATAATCAATCAACTGTCGCGAAGTGCGGCTATTGAGCTAGCGCAGGGTTCGAGGCTGTCGCCTGAGCTCTTCCGGATTCTTATCGTGACCGTTGACCCAGGGCGATGAAGGGCTCCTCGACCAGGCGATAGAGCACCGCCGCGACGACGAGCGAGAGGGCAAGCGCGAGCCCGGTGGCGGCGATGTCGGCCCATCCCAGAAGCTCGGGAAGAGTGTGTCCTCGTAGTCCCTGCACGATGCCGAGCACGGGAAGATGGAACAGATAGATTCCGTACGAGCGCATCCCGACCCAGCGCAACGGCCGCAGACGCATGACCTGGGCCAGCCGGCCGTCGGATTCGGCGAGGACCACGGTGATTCCGAGTCCGTAGAGCACCGCGAGCCACGAGAACTCCAGCGCCCCGAGAATCGGATAGAACGTCAGGACGATCGTCAGGGCCCCCATCGTTGCCAGTGTTCGACGAAGAGTGGAGCCGTGTTCGGTGATCCAGGCGCGCATCGGGAGACTCTCGAAGGCCATGGCAAGCAGAACGCCCGCGGCAAGCGAGTCCGCTCGGAAGGGCGATGCAACGTATGTGTGGAATCCCGGGAACGCGAAGCGAAGAGCAGGGGCAGCCAGGAAGGCCAGAAGCGCGATCTTGGCGAAGCGCCCGCGGGCAAGCAGGGCGAGTGCGGGAACGATCAGGTAGAACTGCTCTTCAACGGCCAGCGACCACGTGGGGATCAACCAGGCGGCTCCGAAGGTCTCACGCACGCCCATCAGAATGTTCTGTGTGAAGGTCAGGTAGCTGTAGTCCGGTAGCGGGTTGCTGAACAGCCATGTGAACTGCGGCAGGGCCGACCAGCCAAGCACGATCGCCCCGAAGTAGGTGGCTAGCAGGATCACGTAGGCAGGCAGGATCCGACAGGTCCGTCGGATGTAGAACACCTTGAAGTAGTTCTTCGTGTCGCGATTGCGCAGCAATCCTCGTGCGATGAGGAAGCCGGACAGCACGAAGAAGAGATCGACGCCGCTCCAGCTGAGCCGGACGGTCGACAGTACCTGCGCGCCCAGTGTTCCGGACTCGGGTCGTACGAGCTGATCGGCGACGTAGTGATGCATAATCACAAGCAGTATTGCGCAGCCACGAATTCCATCGATCTCTGGAACTCTTCGAATCATTGCGTAGGCCTCCAAGCACCAGAATAGACGCTGGCGCCAGCCCCATCACAATCGAAAAGGCTCGCTCGCTAAAAAGCCCGAGCCTGCCTGATCCGGAGTCCCTCGTTCGTGCTGGACTCAGAAGCGCAGCCGGATGCCACCATTGATCGCGCGACCCTCCAATGGGGCCCAGGCGTCGACCGTCCAGCGACCATCCACCGCACGCTCCGGCAACAGAACGGGTCCGTCCTGAGACTGGCGAACGTTGGTGAGGTTCTCGCCGTTGATGAAAAGGCTCCACGCTCCGAAGCGTTTCTCGGCCAGGATTCCGAGAATCCAGTACGGCTCGCTGCGTGTTCGGTACGGATCTGCCTCCAGACTCTGTTCGCCGGTGTAGTAGAGCTCGACTCCAACCCGCCCTTGCTCGTGCGACTCGATCATGGCCACAAGTCCGGCACTGTGGCGCGGTGTCAGCGGGACCTCGCGGCGAGCGCCATGCTCGAGGTCTTCTGCGTCGACGAACGTGTAGCTGGCGGTCAGGGCAAACGGAGGCCGACGCATCGTGAGGAGCACCTCGAGCCCCTCGTTCTCTGAAGTGCCATCGAGATTCCGGAGGACGTATCGATCCTCTCGCTCGACGATGACCGGGTTCTCGATGCGCGAGCGGAAGTACGTGACCGTGGTGGCCATGATCCCCGTCGCGTATCCAAGGTCGAGAGCGAAGCTACGGCCGCGTTCCGTGACCAGCGGTTCTTCGATGCGCAACCGGGTGAGTCCGGCTGCTTCGGTCTCCTCGGTGAGCGGCGTGGGGCCGAAGAATCCTGTGCCGTACGAGGCCCGGCTTGTGAATCCTCCGAGGCGTACCAGCGACGAAAGTCGCGGGCTCAGGAACGTCCCGTACTCGCTGTGGGAGTCGAGGCGGGCGCTTGCCGAGATGGTCAGCCAGGGTGCGATCTCGACGTCATCCTGGACGAATAGCCCCGGCTTGGTGAACGAGTAGTCGAAGCGCGGAACATCGTCCGATGCGTACCGATCTGCCTCGAGCGCAGCGCCGACCACCCAGGTGTGGCGTCCAGACACTCCGCGCAGCGCGATCTCGCCGAAGACGCTCTCGTGTTCGTCCTCTTCGCGGATCTCCCCGAAACGGTGGTCGTGACGTTGTGACACGGCGGCAAGCCGCGTCGTGAGCACGAAACGCTCGCTGAGTAACGTCTGGCCAACGACCCCGATGTCCAGCCGGGTCGTGTCTACCGCCTCCGTATACGACTCTCCGGTGGCCGGGAGAACGGCGCCAGGTACGGTCCCACCGGTGCGTTCTTCGATGGTCAGGCCGGCCGTGGCGAACAACGAGTTGCCTCCACCACCGTCCCAGTAGAAGCGAGGACGTGCCACCAGTCGCTTGTATTCCGCAAGGTCCGCCCAGCCGTCGCCGTCAACGTCCTTTGCCGCCTGGCGGTGTAGTCCGGCGAGGAGGGATCCGCTCGTGTTCCGCCCGGTGGGGCCGGAGAGCCAGGTGATGGCGTCTGTCGCACCGAGTGATGACTGATTGAGCATGAATTCGTGAGCTGGCTGCAGTTGCGGTCGCCGGGCGACGGTGTTCACGACTCCGCCCATGGCGCCGGCGCCGTAGAGGGCGGAGGCGACGCCCTTGATGACCTCGACCTGGCCTAGATCCATCGGCGGAATCTGGAGAAGTCCGAGTCCGCCCGGTTGCTCGCCGAAGAGCGGAAGCCCGTCCGAGAAGAATCGGGTGTAGCGACCGCGCATGCCTTGAATGCGCACGCTGGCGGACCCCATCGCGGGTGACGTGGACTGCACGCGCAGTCCGCCGAGTTCGTTGAGCATCATGACGATGTCGCCTGGCGTCATCATCATCTTCTCTTCGATCTCTTCGCGGGCGATCACCTCCACGCGGAGCGGTTGGTCCTCGATGCGACGACCGCTACGCGTGCTCGCGACGACGATCACTTCTTCGTCGACTTCTGCGTGCAGAAGTTCGAGTTCGACCTCGGCGCGACCTCCCGCCGCGACCTCGACCGCCGCCTGGGCGGCGACGAACCCGGGGAGAGTTGCCCGAACTGTGAGGGCACCCGCCTGGACCGACGCCGTCACCATGCCCTCAGCATCCGTCGTGAATGCTTTGCGGTCGACGACAACCGTTGCTCCGGGCGCCGGGCGGCCGTCGGCCACAACCCGGACTACGAGAGTGGCCTCCTGCGCGTGAGCTGGCCAGGACCAACCGGCGATAAGACCGAGCAGGAGAAGACCGCGAAGACGTGTGGACTGTGGGCGCATGGGTGAGTTGTCTCGTGTTGCCGCGGGGTGGTTGGTTCGCAGCATAGCGGAGCCTCCGATCGATCGTTCGCGATGGAGCTTCGAGGGAGCGAGTTCCGTGCGGTGCTGCGAGGAGTGCGGGTTCGTGCATCGACGACGAAGGCGCCGCTACCGTTCCGCGGTAGCATCGTCGATGTGAACGAGCGTCAACCCTCCGGGTGCAGCAATTCGTATAGATCTGGTTGGCGAATAGCCCGACTCGTTGGGCTGACAGTCGCGGTGGCTTGGACTCTGCCATCGCAGGCTCAGACGGCCAGGCAGATTCTCGACACTGCGGTCGCGGAGTTCGCTGCCGCGCGGATCGAGTCCTCGGTCGCCCGGTTCGATGATCTTGTTGTGCGCTATCCCGACGACATGCCCTATCTGTGGCAGCGCGGCATCGCCCTCTACTATGCAGAGCGGTGGGACGACTGCGTCGCTCAGTTCGAGGCCCACCGGCTGGTCAATCCTGACGATGTGGAGAACGCGGCATGGCACTACCTGTGCGTGGCACGACGTGACGGGGTTGCCAGCGCTGAAGCCGAACTGCTGCCCGTGGGAACCGACTTCCGCGTACCCATGCGTGAGGTCTATGAACTCTACCGGGGTGCCCTGAGTCCGGAGCAGGTGTTGGCCGCCACTAACGACTCACTGTCCCGCTTCTACGGCCATCTCTATGTGGGGCTCTGGTACGAGGCGCAGGGCGACGAGGATGAGGCGTCTGCTCATCTGACCGAGGCCGCCGGGGATGAATACGCGAGACCTGGTCTCTACATGCACATGGTCGCCAGAGTTCACCGAGCGTTGCCGGCACGCTGATTCGTCAGCCGGTTGCCGCGCCGGCCGTCTTCGCCAGCAGGTATTTGAGCGCGAAGGTGGCCAGCCAGTGCGAGCCCAGGTAGTCGGCCTCGAACATCGCAGCGAACCCCTGATCCGCCTGAGTAGATGCGATCTCGCGCATCGCCTGCACGCGGGGGTCTGTGACAGGTAGCGCGGCTGCCATTCGCTCGAGGGCTTCGGCGCGCGTGAACGCCAGTCCGATCAAATGAGACTTGGCTCCAAGCTGTCCGGTGTCGAGTGCATCGTTGTCGGACCTGAGTCGAATGGGTTCGGCCAGCGCCGCGAAGGCATCGTCATCGACCTGCCCGAGGTACTCGTCCAGCCATGCGCCAAAGTCAGTATCGAGCACCGCGGACATCAGTTTCGCCACCTCGAGACAGGGCGATAGGAAATCGGACCCGGAGGGCTCGAAGGCGAGAGCGCACGCGGTGTCCTCCCCGTAGAGGCGGAGGGCGTTGTCGCGGATGTGACCGGCCAGCGGCACGTTGCCGGCTTCTTCGGCGTAGCCCAAGGCCAGGTCGAGCGCGAACGCGGTGTTGTTGTGGGTGCCAACACGCAGCGGGTAGTCGAGGTTCTCCACGTAGGGCAGGAAATCGGTGGCGAACTGTTCGGCCAGCGGAGTTACGGATTCGGTCCACCCCCGCGCCGCGGGATGTGTCGATCGGCGCAACGCCGCCTCGAGCGCCATCAGCCAGGCCCAGCCATAGGGGCGCTCGAAACGCGGGTTCTCGGCGAAGTAGGCCAGCTCGCCCGCGAGTGTGTCGATGGTGAGGTGCTGGTTGAGTTTCTCGGCGATCAGTGGCGCGATGCGCGACTCGGGAAAGCGCACCAGAATCTCGACCAGCGTCCACGTGGAGTTCACCGCGGAATGCCAGTCATAGCAGCCGTAGAACGCCCGTGTGGACTCGTAGTCGACACGCAGGCTGGCGGTTCGTTCGTAGAGATAGCCGGTTCCTTGGGGAGCCGCGTGCGGCCGATCCAGACAAGCCAGTGGCATCGCGGCCAGGTAGGTGGCGGTCTCTTCGTTCAGGTCCGAGCTCCCGGGAGCAACCGACTGTCGATCCGGTTGCGGTACGCACGCGACTACGAGGAGCAGCACTAGGGAACACAAACCGATCAGGGGCCGGGGCAGGAAGTTGTTTCGGTGCATTCGGTGCATCTTCCGGAGTGTGGCGGAGCGAGGGGCTGATCTTACCGGTAGACGAATGTGGCCGAGGAACGCGACGAGATTGGCCCGCGTTTCGAATACCAGGCGCCAGCGTGTTACACCTCTGCGATCTGACGTGTGCGCTTCTATTCAATTCCTGACGAGAGCAAATTCACTGTGAGGAATCACGTAGCCGCGAGTCTGCTTGCAGCACTGTTGCTCTGGCAGGAGCCGGTGAAGTTCGTCTTTCCGGCGGATGATACCGGCCTGGCCGGACTCGCCATCCGAGAAGCGCAGCAGATGGCCACTGCGGATTCACTCGGAGTGCACATCGGGTTCGAATTCATCGACCGGATTGAAGCCTCGGGTATCACGTTTGTACATCGCGCGGTTGCCGATTCCGGGCGCGACTACCGCGCGGTGCACTACGACCACGGGAATTCTGTGAGTGTTGCCGATGTGGACTCGGACGGACTTCTCGACCTCTATTTCGTCAATCAGATCGGCTCGAACGAGCTGTGGCGAAATCTGGGCGGGATGCGCTTCGAGAACATCACCGTCGCTGCAGGCGTAGGTCTGGCTGACCGTATCGGGGTTGCCGCGTCGTTCGCCGACGTCGACAACGATGGCGATCCGGACCTCTTCGTCACGAGCGTGCGCGGCGGGAATGCATTGTTCGAGAACACGGGGGAGGGTCGTTTCTTCGAGCGCACGATCGGATCTGGCCTTGAATACTCAGGCCACTCCTCGGGGGCGGTGTTTATCGATTTCGATCTCGACGGACGGCTCGATCTGTTCGTGAGCAACGTAGGCGATTACACGACGGATGATCTTGGAGACGGCGGTTACTACGTCGGGCTCGCGGATGCTTTCGAGGGTCACCTCGATCCGCAACGCGAAGAGCCGAGCCGGCTGTACCGGAATGCGGGGAACTGGCGCTTCGAAGACGTGACCGCCGAGGCCGGACTTGTTGATCTGGGCTGGAATGGGGACGCGGCGTTGGTCGATCTGGACGGCAACGCCCTGCCGGATCTCTACGTTCTCAACATGCAGGGCGACGACCACTACATGGTGAATCGCGGTGGCGGTCGGTTCGTCGACGAGACATTCGATCACTTCGCGAAGACGCCCTATGGCGCCATGGGCATCGCCTCCGCGGACTTCGACAACGATGGCGATCAGGACGTGTTCATCACCGATATGCACTCCGACATGAACGCGGCCCAGGGACCCGATGAGGAACACCTCAAGCAGCGTCTTCGCTACATGTATCAGGACGGGTTCCGGCACTTGATGGGCAACGCGTTCTATCGGCAGAGCGGCACAGGTTTCGTCGAGTCATCCGATGAGATGGGTGCTGAAAACTACTGGCCTTGGGGACTCAGCGCGGAGGACATCAACGCGGACGGATGGACGGATGTCTTCATCAGTTCGAGCATGAACTACCCATTCCGCTATCAGACCAACGCGGTTCGACTGAACGTGGCCGGTCAACGATTCGCACCCGCGGAGTTCATCCTGGGTATCGAGCCACGGCGCGATGGGCGGGTGCGGCAGCCGTGGTTCGAGCTCGACTGTGGCGCTGCGGCTGACGGCTTGCACGAACACTGCAGTGGGCGAACCGACAGGATTCGAGTTCTCGGCACGCTCGGGACGCGATCATCCGCACTGGTTGATCTCGATGCTGATGGCGACCTGGACGTGGTGACGGCCGAGTTCAACTCCGCACCGCAGCTGTTGGTAAGCGATCTGGCGCAGCGCGGCCAGACCAACTGGCTGGCGGTGTCGCTCCAGGGCGATGCAGCAAATCGTGACGGCCTGGGCGCGACGGTCACAGTGACCGCTGGAGACACGACCTACACGCAAGTGCACGATGGGAAATCCGGCTATCTGGCCCAGAGCTCTGTGCCTTTGTATTTCGGACTTGGACACGCCGCCAACGTTGAGCGCGTAGAAGTGATCTGGCCTGGTGGTCGCCGACAGACCCTGGAAGGGCCGATTGTTGGCGGTCGCCAGCTCCGGATCGTTGAACCTAGCTAGCATCATCCGGTCGCTCGGCTAAAGTTGCCCGATGAAACGGCTCCTGCGATCCCTCTGCCCAGCGGTGACGATGGCAACCGCGCTGCTAGCAACCGGCGCTTGCACCGTGGACTCCTCAGAGAGGCCACTCACCGTATTCGCGGCGTCCTCGATGACTGAAGTCATGCAGGAACTTGCGCTGGCGTTCGAGCGCGAAAGGGCGGGAACTCGTGTTCGGTTCAATCACGCCGGAAGCCAGGTGCTGCGCCTCCAGATCGAGCGCGGAGCCGCCGCGGACGTCTTCGTGTCCGCGAATCGCGAACACGCCGAGTCGCTGGCCGGCGCGGGCTTCGCAGACCGTGTCACTCCGGTCGCCCACAATGAGCTGGTGTTGGTGGTTCCTCTGGAGAACCCGGCCGGATTGAACACCTTCGCTGATCTGGTCCGTGCCGATCGAATCGTTATTGCCGACCCAGCCGTGCCCGCGGGGCAGTACACGGCGGCGCTGCTTTCTCGCGCGGAGGAGGTCATGGCTGAATCATTCGGAACGCGGGTCTTGGCGAGGGTTGTTTCGCGCGAGAACAACGTGCGCCTGGCGAGGGCGAAGGTCGAACTGGGTGAGGCCGATGCAGCGATCATCTATCGGTCCGATGCGCTGTCCGGCGCGCGCGTGCGGGCGATCGAGATTCCGCTCGATGTGAACGTCCGAGCGGAATATGTCGCTGCCGTGATTAGCGACAGTTCCCACCACGAGCAGGCGCGGGCATTCGTTGAATTCATGCTGTCGGTGGGAGGCCAGGCGATCTTCGAGCGGCACGGCTTCAGCGCCGGAGTCGCATCGTGAAGTGGGCGCGGGCTTCCGTGCTCTCGCTGGGGTTCCTTCTGCTAGGGCTACTGGTCGTACCAGCCATGGCGCTTCTGGTTGCTGCGTCTCCCGCCGAGTTGGCGCAAGGGGTGGCGCATCCGTTGTTCGGTCCGTCGCTTTGGTTGAGCTTGCGAACCACGATGTTGAGCCTCGCGATTGTGGTGGTTTGCGGCACCCCGCTGGCGTGGTGGCTGGCGTCGGCCCAGGGCTGGCCGCAGCGTTTGGCCGATGCGTTGGTCGAGCTGCCGATCGTCATGCCACCGGCCGTCGTCGGTATCGGGCTTCTCGAGACCTTCGGTCGCTCGGGACTATTGGGCGGGCCGCTCGAGCTTCTCGGCATTCAGGTCGCGTTTGCCACTCCCGCCGTAATTCTTGCCCAGGTAACCGTGTCTGCGCCGTTCTATGTCCAGGCGGCGGCCGCGGCCTTTCGTCGCGTCGATCCCGACCTTCTACTCGTTGCCAGGACCCTGGGCCAATCACCCGTCGGCGCCTTCGCGCGAGTGGCCATTCCGATTGCCATGCCTGGGCTCGTGAGCGGTGGCGCACTCGCATGGGCGCGTGCCCTCGGTGAATTCGGGGCCACGCTTCTGTTTGCCGGAAGTCTCCCAGGTACGACACAGACGATGCCTCTGGCGATCGTCCTGGCGCTGGAGTCCGACGTCCGGGCTGCCATCGCGATCTCTCTGGTGCTGGCCGGGGCTGCGGTGCTCTTGCTCCTCGGGCTGCGGTTGGTCGCGGGCTTGAGACCGTCGGACGACGCGACTTCTCGGAGCAAGCTGTCGTGACTGCGTCGGCCGTTTGGACAGCGGAGATCGAAGCCACCCTTGGGCGTTTGCGCCTCGACGTTTGCCTCAGCGGCGATCTCCGACCGGTTGCTCTGATTGGTCCGAATGGAGCTGGCAAGACTACTTTGCTCCGAATTCTGGCAGGAGCACGGTCTCCTCTGCGGGGGAAGATCGAGATTGGCGACGTTACGATTTTCGACAGCGAAGACGGAACCGACCTGGCACCCGAGCACCGGCGTGTCGGGTACGTGCCCCAGGGATTTGGATTGTTTCCACACCTGACCGCGCTGGGGAACGTGGCTTTTGGTGTAGCTGCAGACAGATCCTCGGAGAGTCAACGGCAAGCGGCCGAGATGCTGAGACACGTCGGAGCTGCTGAGCTGGAAGCGCGCCTGCCGATTCGGCTCTCGGGCGGTGAAAAGCAGCGCGTCGCATTGGCGCGTGCGCTGATAGCCGATCCGGCGATGTTGCTTCTGGACGAACCACTTGCGGCGATGGATCCGATCGCCCGTCGACGGCTACGCGCGTTCCTTGCGTCGCATCTCGCGCAAGTGCGACGCCCGACACTCGTCGTGACGCACGACCTGCGTGACGTGAAGGCGCTAGATGCCTTCGTCTACGTTCTCGAAGGCGGCCGGATCAGCCAGTCCGGCTCGTGGGACGACGTGGCGAGTAAGCCCACGTCGGATTTCGTCGCGGAATTCTTCGACGTTCAGGATCGTGAGCTGAGTCCGGGTTGCGAGTAGCCGAAGACCTCGCGCGCGTTCTGTTGTCCCAGCGCGTCGTCCAGAATCGCGAAGTGCTCAAGCTCGATCTCGCCGGGGTGGTCGCAGCCGCAAGCGGCCACGAGTTCGGCGATTTCCTTCCGGAGAGTGACGACGTAGTTGGCGAGACGGGCGCTCTTGGACATGGGGTCAAGGCCGCGCACGAGCCATGGCTTCTGCGTGGCAACTCCGGTGGGGCAATGTCCTGTGTGACATCGCTGCGCCTGGATGCAGCCGATGGCCAACATCGCTTCTCGGGCGACCGACACCATGTCGCAGCCAAGCCCGAAAGCGAATAGCGCGCGGGCCGGGAAGCCCAGCTTTCCCGAGCCGATCCACACCACGCTCTCTGCGACGCCGGCTTCCTCGAAGATCGGATAGACCGCCGCCATGCCGCGCTTGAAGGGTAGGGCGACGTGATCGGCAAAAACCAACGGCGCCGCACCGGTGCCGCCCTCGCCTCCGTCAATGGAGATGAAATCGACACCACGGGAGCCGTCACGCATCAGCGCGGCCAGCTCGTGCCACAGTTGGTCCTGGCCGACCGCAGATTTGATGCCCACCGGAAGGCCACAGTCCTGCGCGATCATCTCCACAAAATCCAGAAGCTCATCGGCGCTGCCGAAAGCTGAGTGCGACGGTGGACTCTCGACCGTCTGACCCACCGGAACCCCGCGGATCGCGGCAATTTCGGGGGTCACTTTGGCGCCCGGCAAGATGCCGCCATGCCCGGGCTTTGCACCTTGGCTGAGCTTGACCTCGATCGCCCTGACCGTGGGCGACTTGGCGAGCGTTTCGCGAAACGCCTCGATACTGAACGTGCCGTCCTTGGCCCGAGCACCGAAATAGCCTGTGCCAAGCTGCCACACGAGATCGCCGCCGCTGCGGTGGTAGGGCGAGACGCCACCTTCTCCTGTGTTGTGCATGCAGCCACATTGGGCAGCCCCGCGATTGAGGGCTTCCACCGCGGCACTGCTCAGTGACCCGTAGCTCATTGCCGAGATATTGACGACCGACTGAGGCCTGAACGCCTTGGGTCGATTCCTCGCCCCGCCGAGCACCTTGGCGCATGCCAGCGGCCAGTTCTCGTCGTAGTTGTCGCCGCCGGGGTGCGGAACAGGTCGCGGAAAAGAGGACTGCTTGATGATCAGGTAGTTCGGCGACAGTTCGAGATCGTTGTCGGTGCCAAAGCCGAACAAGTTGTTCTGGCGCTTCGCGGAGGCATACACCCAGGTTCGTTGATCCCGCGAGAACGGGCGTTCCTCGTCATTGTCCGTGACGATGTACTGGCGCAGTTCAGGGCCCACCGCTTCGAGCAGGTAGCGCAGGTGCCCGATGAGCGGGAAGTTACGGAGGATCGCGTGCTCACGCTGGGTCAAGTCGTAGACAGCGATGACGAGCAGGATTCCGAGGACCGTCAGGATGATCAGCATCGCCTGATTCTAGGCGGGGCCGAGCTGCAAAGCGACAGGTCGACGGCCACCACTGGCGTCTGTGTAGCAATGCTGTTTCCGGCCCTCTTCTGTTCGCGGGGCTCCTGCGACTAACCTTGGAGACCTCACTTCGCGTCCCATCTCCCGCCGGTTCCGAGGTGCCATGTCCTGTCGAGTACTTCGCGCGCTAGCGCCAGTTGTCTTGATCGCCACGATCGGGTGCGCAAGCAACCCGGCGATGCGACCTCACGCCGCGGCGCGGGCCGATCGTGAGGCGACGGACCCTGCTCCACCAGGTGAGGACGCAACGGTCCTTCCTGTGGACGACCGGGTGATCGCAGACGAGTCGAATGCGCGTCCTTCCGCGAAGGCTGAGCCACTAAGAATGGCGCCCGAATCTCCATCGACCGGGACCCTCGATATAGCGCCGTCTGCTCCGCGGGCCGCGTCCGGCGGGTGGACGCCGGTTGCCGGAGCCGACACTTCGAACGTCATCAGTCAGTTTGGCGATCCGCGTGGCAGTTCGCGTCGACACGAGGGCATCGATATCGCCGCACCGCGCGGCACTGCGGTGCTCGCCCCGGCGGCTGGCACGGTGCTGGTTTCAGGCATTCGTTCGCTGGGCGGCAACGTGGTCGTTGTTTCGTCGCTTGGGGGCGAGTACGAGTGGGTCTTCAGCCATCTCGATGCACGCACCGTCTCGCGCGGCGATCGACTCGGGGCTGGTGACTTGATCGGCTATGTGGGCACGAGTGGCAACGCTGCCGGCGGCCCTCCGCACCTGCACTTCGAGGTGCACACGCGGGGCCAGCCCGTCGACCCACTGCCTCTCCTCGCGCCAGATCGGCCCCGAGGTCGCTAGCGGGTCAATCCTTCGTGAGCCGCCGGTACTTGATGCGCTGCGGCTGATCGGCGTCGCGGCCCTTCCGGTTGCGGAAGTCCGCGGCGTAGTCCTGATAGTTGCCGGCGAACCACTCCACATGGCTATCGCCCTCAAAGGCGAGAATGTGGGTGGCAACGCGATCGAGGAACCAGCGGTCATGGCTGATCACCAACGCACATCCGTCGAAACTCAACAGTGCCTCTTCGAGTGCTCGCAATGTGTCGACGTCAAGATCGTTGGTTGGCTCATCGAGCATCAGGACGTTTGCACCTGACTTCAGCATGCGTGCGAGGTGCACCCGGTTGCGCTCGCCACCTGACAGCACGCCAAGCTTTTGCTGCTGATCGGCGCCCTTGAAGTTGAAACTCGCAACGTAGGCTCGCGAATTCACCTCACGAGAGCCGAGCTGAATGCGGTCGTTCCCTTCGGAGATGGCCTCCCAGATGCTCTGATCGGGTTGGAGAGCGTCGCGCGACTGATCCACGTAGGTCAGTTGGACGGTTTCACCCAACCGGATCGAACCGGTGTCGGGCTCGTCTTGCCCAGTGATCATGCGGAATAGCGTGCTCTTGCCAGCCCCGTTTGGCCCGATGATGCCGACGATTCCCGCGGGTGGAAGCTGAAATGACAGGTCATCGATCAAGAGCTTGTCGTCAAACGCCTTGGACAGACCCTGGGTTTCGATGACGACGTCTCCGAGGCGTGGGCCCGGCGGTATGTAGATCTCGACCGAGTCCGGAATCCGGTCGCGGTTCTCTTGGCGAAGTTCCTCGTACGCGTTGAGCCTTGCCTTTCCTTTGGCCTGCCGCGCCCTGGGTGCCATCTGGACCCACTCGAGCTCGCGGGAAAGGGTTCGGCGATGTTTCGCGTCGGCACGTTCCTCGGCCGCGAGTCGCTTCTCTTTCTGCTCGAGCCAGGAGGAGTAGTTGCCTTCCCACGGAATGCCGGCGCCGCGGTCGAGTTCCAGGATCCATCCGGCAACGTTGTCGAGGAAGTACCGATCGTGAGTAACCGCTACGACCGACCCGGGATAGTCGTGAAGATGGCGCTCGAGCCACGCTACAGACTCGGCATCCAGGTGGTTCGTGGGCTCGTCGAGCAGAAGAAGGTCGGGCTTCTGCAGGAGTAGGCGGCAGAGCGCTACCCGTCGCTTCTCTCCACCGGACAGATGCTCCACGCTCGACTCCGGCGGGGGGCAGCGCAGGGCATCCATGGCGATTTCGAGTGTGGACTCGAGCTCCCAGCCGTTGACGGCGTCGATCTTGTCCTGAACCTTGCCTTGTTCCTCGAGCAGGCGAGTCATCTCGTCAGGGTCGATGTCGGGGTCGGCGAACTTGTCGCTGATGTCGTTGAACTTGTCGAGCAAGTCCTTGACCTCGGCCATACCCTCCATGACGTTCTCAAGAACCGTCTTGCTCGGGTCGAGTTCTGGCTCCTGGGGCAAGAAGCCGACGGTAGCCTTCTTATCGGCGTAGGCCTCGCCGTCGAACTCCGTGTCCAGACCCGCCATGATCCGCAGCAGCGACGACTTTCCCGACCCGTTGTGGCCGAGCACGCCGATCTTCGCGCCCCAATAGAAAGGACAGCCAGATCCCCTTGAGGATCTCGCGCTGGGGGGGAACCCGCTTCCGCAGGTCTTGCATGGTGAAGATGATGTCGGGCATAGATCGGACCACTTCTATTGGAAGCCTTGTTAACGATGCGCTGGACGCGCCCAAACGGCGTAGAGTCGCCGCATGGAACAGCCGATTGTAACGACGAATCCGGAAGTTGCGTCTGCGCTGCGTCGTGGACAGGCGGTTGTCGCGCTCGAGTCCACGATCATCACGCACGGAATGCCCTATCCGGAGAACGCAGAAACGGCCCTGTCGGTGGAGAGGGTTGTTCGCGACGGCGGAGCTGTGCCGGCCACGATTGCAGTCCTCGACGGTGCCCCAACCGTTGGCCTGAGTGAGGGCGAGATCGATCGTCTGGGACAAGCGGGGCCCGCGGCCATCAAGATCAGTAGCCGCGATCTCCCATTTGTCGTCGCTGAGGCACACACGGGCGGCACGACGGTCGCAGCCACCGCGTCGCTAGCCGCCTCGGCCGGTATTCGTGTGTTCGCCACCGGCGGCATCGGAGGTGTTCATCGAGATGCCGCAACGACGTTCGACGTGTCCGCAGATCTCCAGGAAATCGCCCGTACCGATGTTGCCGTGGTCTGCAGCGGCGTGAAATCGATACTCGATATCGGAGCGACTCTCGAGGTTCTGGAGACGCTTGGAGTCCCGGTGCTCGGCTACGGCGTGGACCGGATGCCCGCGTTCTATTGCAGGGAGAGTCGCTACCTCGTGGGCGCGCGGGTCGATAGCCCCGCGCAGGTCGCTGCGATTCTGGAGGCGCGGAGCCGGATCGGCCAAACGGGCGGGGTTGTCGTGGCGAACCCGGTGCCGGCCGAAGATGCTCTGGAACCGTCAACGGTCGATGGAGCGATCACCGTGGCGCTCGCTGAGTGCGAGGCGGCCGGGGTGACGGGGAAGGCGATCACGCCGTTCCTGCTGGCTCGCGTCGCAGAGATCACCGGGAAGGAGAGCCTGGCGGCGAACATCTCACTGATTCTCCACAACGCGCGTCTTGCCACGGAGATCGCCCGGCTGCTCGGCGCGCCCGTGGGCGACGCGCCGGTGCCCTAGGAACGGCGTATGTCAGATCGTCGCCAGCGCGTCCGTCGTCCGCCCGCGCGGGTCGTGCGGGCCTACTTCGCTGGCGCTCATCTGGCGCTGCTGCTCGCTCTGGTTCTCCTGGTATGGCAACCGGCGTTGGCCACGGAGTTCTACTACCAGCCGCGAACGATCGCGGTGGTTCACCTCATCACACTCGGGTGGCTAACCGGGTCCATTCTCGGGGCGCTCTACGCCATGGCGCCCCTTGCCTGGCGTATCGAGGTGCCTGGAGGCCGTGCCGATCGCTGGGCATTCTGGATCTGGGCGATCAGCGTTTCCGGGATGGTGACCCATTTCTGGATCAATGAATACAACGGGATGGCCTGGGCGGGCATCACAGCTCTGGCCGCGATCGCGTTTGTCGGATGGCGCGTCTTGCCGGGCATGGCACGTGCCCAGATACCCCTCGAGCACCGGGTGCCGGTTCTGCTCGCATTCCTCAATCTCGCACTGGCGGGCGGCCTCGGGTTGCTCCTGGCGTTGCAAAAGATGGGGCTGATCGCGCTGCCCGGGCCGCCACTGAGCGGCGTCTACGCGCACGCTCACGTGGCAGCGCTCGGCTGGGTGTTGATGATGATCTACGGGGCGGGGTACAGGCTGCTGCCGATGTTCCTGCCGGCTCCGATGCCGAAGGGGTTCGCCGTTTGGCTCCCTCCCGTGCTTCTTGAGATCGCGGTCCTTGCTCTCGGCGTCGGCTTGTTGTGGGCGACAACGGGTGTCCTGATAGTGGGCGCAGGGGCGGCGGTGGCCTCAGCGTTGTGTTTTGTCAGGCTCGTCGTCCGTATGGCGCTAAGCAGGCGGCGCTCGCCGATCGCTCTGGATTTGACCCTCCCGGTCACAGGGGCCGCCTTCGCCTATCTGCTGGTCGCCGCGATCCTCGGCTCGGCGGTTCTGCTCACCGAGGATCCGGTAGCACGACTAAGGCTGGCGGCCGTCTATGGGGCGCTGGCTCTCATGGGCTTTCTCGCCCAGGTCGTGGTCGGTATCGGCGGCCGACTTCTTCCGTTGACGGTCTGGATGCAGGAATTCATCGATGCCGGCTACAAAGCCCCAATCGTGGCGCTCCATGAGCTGGCAGACCGCCGACTCCAATGGGCGGTGCTTGGGGGGTGGGGCACGGGGGCGCCTCTGTTTTGTCTTGGCATCTGGCTGGGCTCCCCAGGGCTGGCTCGCGGCGGCGCGGCGGCCCTTCTCGCCGGTGCATTGGCCGACGGCTGCAATCGCCTGGTGATGTTGCGGCGGGCTCGAAGATTCGAGTCCGCGCTCGACTAGAAGGCGTCGGAGAGAAGCCGAGCGAGTCGGTAGCCCGCAAGTGTGGCGCGCTCGTGGGCTATGGGCTGCACGCTTGCGGTGTAGCCGGCAGGAAGCAGCGTGCCGCGTTCGCGGGTTCCTCCGCGGAGCGCGCCGTTTCGATAGACGTGCTCCACGGCAATTTCGGCGCCATCGCGGATCCAGGTCGAGAAGTCGAGTTCGCTGGTTTGCTCGGCTAGCTCGTGAGGGCGGAGGCCGGGTTGATTGCGCAGCATGATGGCTCGCTGTCGCACATCGGAGAATCGATTGCTGCCGATCACGAGGTCATCCCATAGCCAGTGCAGGTTGATCGTGTCCGCGGCGGCCTCGACCCTGACGTAGAACAGGTTGCCGCCGCGATCGCCGTTGGGGTGCTCCGGGGCGTGGTTGGCGATGTTGTGCAGCGGCTGGTGGGAGTCGCCCACAAGATGGAACAGCCATGTGAGCGCGATCGCGCGCTCGGTTGGATCGTTCGAGCGAACCCGCGCGTGGTTGCGCTTCAGTGCATCGAGAAGAAAGCCGTCGCGTTCGGGTGCCCCGGGCGGGTCGAGACGCCCTTCACGCAGGTGGTAGTTCACGTAGTGCCAGTTCGAGCGGCCGAACTCTTCGTAGCGGCCGGAGCGCACATCGTCGGCCCAGCGAGAGGCTTGCATGAAGATGGCGAGATCGGCGTCGTCCACATCGAGGGCCCACTCGTCGGGGCCCCGAAGCAGGTCTGCATAGTGAGGATGTTGTCGAAGCGCCGTCAGAACGGCGGCGAGTGCAGCGGGGTCTTCGGCCCGGAGACGGGCATAGGCAACGGCCCCGATGACCATGTGGCCGTCACGACCCCACGCCGTGGCCTGGTGAGGCCAGGCGGCGCCAAGGGCGAGTAGAACTACAACTGCGCCGAGCCGTAAACGTCGCATCCGGTCTCCCTTTCAAGTATCGGCATGCACCGAGTGTCGCATGCGCCGCGGCGGCGCTTGGTACTGTTCCGCGATGCAGCGTGAAGAGTTCTTGAGTGGGTGGGGTCGCTACCCAGTGCGCGCCGCGCAGTTGCGCGAATCGCCCGACCTGGCGGCCATCACCGCTGACGCGAATCTGAGCCGCGGCCTCGGTCGTGCGTACGGCGACGCGGCCGTAGCCGCCCGCAGCGATGACGTAGTGGCCGGCACACGATCTGCCACGCGAGTCCTCGATCTTGACACCCACGCCGGAGTGCTCCGCGTCGAAGCGGGTATTTCGCTCGAAGCGCTGCACGACCTATTGTGGCCACTGGGTTGGAGCTGTCCGGTGTTGCCTGGTACGCAGTACGTAACCGCAGGCGGAATGGTCGCTGCTGACGTCCATGGCAAGAATCACCACGTGTCGGGAAGCTTCGGCCATCACGTGCGCGCGCTTCGCGTCCGCACTGCCGCCGGCGATATCCTCGACATCGACCGTGAGCGCGAGCCGGATCTGTTCAGGGCAACGATCGGTGGCATGGGGCTCACCTGCCATATTCTGGAAGTCGAGGTGCAGCTTGAGCGCATCGAGAGTTCATGGATCGCGCAGGAGACGGAGTGCGTCGGTGGACTCGATGAGCTTCTTGTTCGACTCGCAGCCGCGGGCGACAAGTGGCCGATGACTGTGACCTGGGCTGACGGCCTCGCCGGCGGCGAAGCGATCGGGCGTGGCGTCGTGATCAAGGGGCGATGGGCTGATGCGAGCGATTTGCCGAGTCGCGAGTGGCGTCGAGGTCCGCGCGTGACCATGCCGGTGATGATGCCCGGCTGGACGCCCCGGAGCGCTCTTGTGCGCCTCCTGAACGTCGCCTACTACCACCGGCACCGCGCCACGGCGGGCCGCAGTGTGGTGCCACCGCTACCGTTCTTTCATCCGCTCGACGTCGTGCGAAGCTGGAACCGTTTCTACGGTCGGCGCGGATTCACGCAGTACCAATGCGTGCTGCCGGGACGCGACGTCTCGGAGGCGGCGCACGGCGTGTTCGACATCCTCCGGAGACGGAATGCGCCATCCTTGCTCACTGTTATCAAGGACTTCGGGGTCGCTGGAGAAGGGCTGCTGTCGTTTCCGATGCCAGGCGTTACGCTCTCGCTCGACCTCCCGATCCGGATGCCCGATACCGCTCGGGTAGTTAGCATGCTCAATGCCCTCGTGGCCGAAGCCGGTGGACGGATCTACTTGGCTAAAGATGCGCTGACGTCAGCTGACGACTTTCGCCGAATGGAGGGGGAACGACTCGACCGCTTCAACGCGGTGCGAGATCGTTGGGACCCGGAGCGCCGGCTGCGAAGCGGCCTGTCTGTACGTCTTCTAGGAGATCCCGAATGAAGGTCGCAGTTTTCGGAGCTACACGAGGCCTCGGACGATGCCTCTCGGACTTGCTCGCTGCGCGGGGCGACGACCTCTTTGTGCTGGGGCGCGACCTCGCTGTAGGCCAGGCAACGGCCGCACAACTCCGCGACGCCGGCGCAGGGGCCGTAGGTGCCCACGAATGTGACCTTTCCCAGCCGGATACGTTTGGGCCGGCTGTGGCAGCGGCCCGCGAGGAACTGTCGGGGTTGGACATGGTCGTGGTAACGGCGGCGAGCTTTGCCGTTCAGCCGGATCTTGATGATGATCCCGAGAGGGCTCTCGACCTGATGCGGAACAACTTCGCGCACACGATCGCGTTCTGTGAGGTCGTGCGCCGCGACATGGTCGAAGCGGGCGGAGGAACGTTGTGTGTATTTTCCTCCGTCGCCGGGGACAAGCCGCGCAAACCCGTGATCACCTACGGCGCCACCAAAGCTGGGCTCAGTTATTACCTCGATGCCCTGGAGCTTGCCTGGGGCGATCGCGGGCTTCGGGTCGTAACGGTGAAGCCGGGTTTCGTTCACACAGAGATGACCGCGGGCCTGGAGCCACCACCGTTCTCGGCTCAGCCAGAGGATGTGGCGCAGACCGTTCTTCGTGGACTCGATCGCGGTAAGCGTGTGATCTACGCCCCCCCCGATCTGGCGTTGGGTCATGTTGGCGCTGAGAACGATCCCTCGAATGATTTTCCGAAGGATGTCGATCTAGCCATGTCAGTCGGCCGTGGCCTCATCAAGCTCGCCCGCCCCCGTCACTGGGGCAAGAACGCGTTTGTCCTCATGCCGCTGCCCTTCGCAGTCGCGGCTGGCGCCAGTCTCGATCTGCGGATCCTGCTCGCTGGGATTCTGGGATTCAGCCTCGTGAACTCAGCCGTCTACGTGTTCAACGACTTGCGGGACGCGGACCACGATCGGCAACACCCCACGAAACGGAATCGACCCGTCGCAGCCGGCATTGTGTCCACCGGCGTGGCCTATCTATGGAGTCTTGGCCTGCTGGGCGCGGGCGCCACGTTGACCATCCTGACCGAACGCCCCGCGGCGCTGTGGATCGTCGGGATCTACGCCGGCCTGAATCTCGCATACTCGCTTGGGGCCAAGCACGTTCCATTGGTCGACGTGTTCATTCTGTCTTCAGGATTCGTGCTTCGAGTGTTGCTAGGTTGCGCGCTGGCGCAGGTGGTCCCGTCGAACTGGCTACTCCTGTGCTCGTCAGCGCTGGCGCTGTTCTTGGCCCTTACCAAGCGGCGCGCGGATCTGGCGCGAGGCCTGGGGGCCGAGCATCGTCCGAGCCTCGAAGGCTATTCGATGACGTTCGTTGACCAGGCGATGGGTATCACCGCTGGAATGGCGGTGACCGCGTACGGCCTGTACTCGGTCGAGTCGCAGGGCGTGTTCGTTGCAGGTCGGGAATTTGCCCCGCTGCTGTTCGTCGCCTACGGCGTATTCGAATATCTGCGTCTGGCACACGTGCACGATGAGGGCGGATCACCGGTGGACACGATCGTCCGTTCACCCACGATGTTGCTCGCCGGGGCCGGGTGGGGGATGGCCACGCTCTGGAGTCTCGGTTTGATCTAACCGTCGAGTCGCGCTTTAGGACCGCTGGTCATTTCCTGGGGCCAGCAGTCGAATTGAGCACGGCGCGGTGTGGTCCCGGTTGCCATGGTCGTCGTAAGGTGACGTCTCGCACACAAGGAGCCCCTCATGGCAGACAGCGAGACAGTCTTCGCGTATATCGGTATTGGATGCATGGTGATCGTCGGCCTGATGGCGATCGCCATGGGTGCCTGCGGCGTGTGGGTGTACAGCGAGGCACAGCGCTTCGAGGAAGAACTGTCTGACCCGGAGGTCCGTGGAAACCGCGTGTTGGAGGTTCTTGGGGCCGAGAGCCTGCCAGAGGGTTACCACCCGATGATGGCTTTCTCGATTCCATTCGTCATGGACACCGCGATGCTGACGGACATCGAACCGGAACCAGGGCGGGAGACGGAACCCAATTTCGGCGATCGTGGATTCGTTTACGTCAAGATTCTGCGCATGGGACAGAACGAGCAGGAGCTACGCGACTATTTCGAGGGGAGAACCGACAACGCGGACGTGCTGAGCGACAACGGTATCAACATCAACGTTGAAGAAGTCATTGCGCGCGACGTCATGACTCTGGGTACGGCAGACGTGCTGTACGTCGTGCAGCGCGGTCGCGTCTCGATGGGTGGACGGGGTCGTCGCCAGGATGCCGGGCTCGCATCGATGTCGCTGATCGAGTGTTCTGGGGATTCGCGGCTGCGCATCGGGATCTGGTTCGTTCCCGACCCGGATCCAGAAGCACCTCCCGAGGAACTGGACCTCACCGGGACGCCCGGTGATCCGGACGCGATGGCGAACTTCTACAGCCACTTCGATCTCTGTGGCTAGGCCTCGACTCTAGCGCTTGGCAGTGGCTACGGCGTCGCGACGCTGAGGTTGCCGAACTGTTCCTTGGTCCACTCGAAAGCGACCGGTTCACCGTCGACCAGCAGCTGCACGCGCACAGTGCCGGGGGTACCCACCTTCTGCACGACGCAGGACAGGTCGTGGCCGGTCAACTCGATCGTGAACGGGACTTCGCGGTCGAGGGTATACGACGTGGATTCGCCACCGGCAGTCAGCACGTACTGGCCGGTAATGTGGGTGCCGGAGGTTCCCGAGATCTGCAATGTCATCGATCGGTAGGGCGTCATATCGACGCCACAGGCCGAACCGAACAATGCGAGGACAAGGACGATTGCGAGTTGCGTCGAGTCATGGCGTTCCTCAGCTGCATCCAGCGGCCAGGATCGTGGCGGTCTGTGCCGTTTCGTTCGGGCGGCCAGGAGCCGCGACGAACTGACCGTTCACGAGCATGATGTCCGGGTCGAAGTGATCGCCGATCCAGGGGTCGGGCGAGGCCGGACCGGCGGCAGCATCCGTGCCGAGTCCGTACAGAAGATAGCCGCACGGCGAACCAGAGGACGCCACGCCAAGGTAGAAATAGGCTCGGCCCCAGCCGTCGTTCGGGATCCCGGCATAGTAGTCGGGAACCAGACCGGGCAGGCCGGCGCCGGTGCTCGGATACTCGCCGCCCGTGTCGACGTGATACGTCGACAAAGCAGTAGCGAGGTTTCGCATGTCGCCCATCGTGCGGCGCTGTCGCGCGCGCTCGAACGCCATGATCAACTGCGGAACAACAAGCATGGACACGATCGCGATGATCGTAATCGAGGCGAGCAGGTCGATCAGCGTGAAGCCGTCTTCCCTTGATTTCATCATTTCGGCGGGGTTAGAGGTTCCCTGTGCCGAATGAAAAGCTATCTAGACCTACCCTGCATACTAGCAGACAGCCAAACATATAGAAATGCAGAAAATGACACCATTCATCAATACCGGACAGAAGGGTTCTACCAGGGCCTGGATATGACGCAGGCGTTGATTCCGCCTACGCCCATCGACAGTTTCCCTGCGGCGCCGGCCGGCGCGTCGCAGCCCTGGTCGAGCACGAAGTCATAGCCGACCTCGGCGATCGTCGCGTTGAGCGCCTCGGCGTTCAACGGGGTGGGATGCAGTCGTCCCGCCACGATGCCCAGGTGTTGGGCCATGAGCTCCCAGCCACCGCAGCACGACATGCCATGACCGAACGTGCCCTTGCGGGCCGTCACCAGCACCGACTCGGGGAGGAGCTCCTGGAGGTTCGAGACCTCGGATGCGTCGCCAGGCGTGGCCGTAGCGTGAAGGTCCCACGTACCGATCGCATCAGACTCGATTCCGGCATCCGCGAGCGCACGGCGGGCCGCCTCGAGCGGCCCTTCCGGGGTCGGGGTGATGATGTGATCGGCGTCAGAGGTAACGCCGACCCCTAGAATCTCGAGGCCCATAGGTGAGAACCCACGTTCTTCCATGAAGTCGCGATCCGCGACGATCCATACACACGAGCCGCCGGACACATGGGTGCCGCGAAGATCGGTCAGTGGCAGTGACGGCGATGAGTCACCAGCAAGAACCCTAGCCGCGTAGAACGTTCCCACGGTGATCGGGTGCGGCTCAGGATCGGCCGTCCCCACGACGACCGCCTTGGCCTCGCCAGTACGGATCGCTCGTGTTGCCAGGTGGAGAGCCACGCCGAACGTCGAGCAGGCGGCAACGGGGGCGTAGGTTGGGCCGGTGATCTTGCCAAGCATCGAGATCTGCGCCGCCGGCGTGTTGTGGATGTTCCAGAGCACGTTCGCAGTCACGGAAAGCCACGGCGGGGTGGGGCAGCCATATTCGGCGATCAGTTTTTGGGTGTCGGTTCGCTTGCGGCGAATCACGTTGAGCTTGCCGGCTTGGACATCCCCGGTCACGCCGACCGACTCGATCGCCTCGAGACGCTCCAGAAACTCCGCCAGACCGTCAGAGCGCCCCATCCAGAAGTCGATCCATTCGTCGTAGGTCGCCTCGGCTGCGGCATCGGTCACTGCGCTGGCGGGCTCTTCCGGCACCTCCCATTCCTCACGGAGGTGTCCACACTCAAGGTCGTTCGCCGCATCAAAGCGGGCGCGATCGCTGTTGCGCATCGGGTCGGCCCAGAACTTCGCCCAGCGTCGTGCGGCTCGGTGATACTCGACCGAGGCATCGTAGTAGGTCGGCAGTTCGCCAAGCCCCGTGCCAACGATCACTTGTGCCTCGGCGCCAAGCTCCTGGAGCACTGCTTCGATCCCCGGATTCTGGCTCAGCGATTGAATGAAGGCGCCGATGGCGAACTGCGGTGTCGTGCCCATCTTCTGGCGCAACTGCGGGAACTTCCCGGGCGGGAAGCGCTCGTCGATCCAACCCTTGTAACGCTCGAGATCGAAGTCTGGCTGCCCGACGAGGAAGTTCGAAGGCCCGAAACCGTCGAAAGGCGTGAGCCAGGTGTCGCTCGTTTCCAGGTTCGCCGCAAACGTCTCCACATCCGGGGAGCGCGGGGCGACGACGCCCCAACCGAAGATTCCGATGCGAGCCATGCAGGTACGGGCTTGGTTACGGTCGGCGAGAAGGACCGGGGTCGGCCTCGGGATCTGACGCGGCGGCGTCGACCGGGGCCTCGTCGGAAGGCGAATCTGGGAGAAGGTAAACCCTGTCTCCTTCCTTGACTAGGCCCAGCCGGTTTCGCGCCTCCCGTTCGATCTCCTGCGGATCGGTAGCCAGGGCGTCCACGCGTTCCTGCAATGCGGCGTTCACGCTTCGTGCCTGCTCGACTTCGGCACGAAGATCTTGCACCTGCGCCTCCGTGCGATAGACCCCCATCAGACCACTGGCTCCGAAGATTGAATACGCAACACCCCACAGGGCCGTCGCCGCAGCGAGCCACAGGAACCGACGGGTGCGTAGGCCTTCAGTGCGTCGTCGCGGTTTCGGGATCAGGATCCGAATGCCCATGTGCTCTCCGAGCGGCCTATGCCAGGGGTGCGAATGCGCTGCGGCCGGCGAACCGACCGTTGGCGCCTAGCGCTTCTTCGATACGTAGCAGCTGGTTGTACTTCGAGGTCCTTTCTCCGCGCGACGCGGAGCCGGTCTTGATCTGTCCGCAGTTCGTGGCGACGGCGAGATCAGCGATCGTCGTGTCGGATGTTTCGCCGGAGCGATGCGACATCATCGCGGCGAAGCCATGACGGGTTGCCGTACGGACCGAATCGAGGGTCTCCGTCAGCGTGCCGATCTGGTTCGGCTTGATCAGGATCGCGTTGCCAGCCTTTTCGTCAATTCCCCTCTGGAGTCGCTCGACGTTCGTGACGAAGAGGTCGTCACCGACCAGCTGCACCCGATCACCAAGTTTGGACGTCAACGCGCTCCATCCATCCCAGTCCTCGTCGCCGAGGCCGTCCTCGATAGAAACCAGTGGGAACTCGGACGCCAGCGAAGCGTAGAGCTCCGCCATCTGGTCTGCCGTGGCTGCCGGAAGTTCCTCGCCAGGGAAGGCGTAGGGCGCGCTGCCTTCGGCACTAACCTCCGTGGCGGCAACGTCGAGAGCGAGATAGATGTCTTCTCCCGGCTGATATCCCGCGCGCTCGATGGCCTCGATGAGAAGGCCAAGCGTTTCTCGCGCGGTAGACAGCTCGGGCGCAAACCCACCTTCGTCGCCCACACCGGTCGGTAGCCCCTTTTCATTGAGGAGTTTCTTCAGGTGGTGAAACGTCTCGGCCCCTGCTCGCAGAGCGTCGCCGAACGTTGGCAGGCCGGCAGGCGCTAGCATGAACTCCTGAATGTCCAGAATGTTGTCGGCATGGGCGCCACCGTTGATCACATTGAGCAACGGCACCGGCAGGATGGTGGCGTCGGTGCCGCCAACGTACCGGAACAGCGGGAGACCTGAGGCGTCGGCGCCGCATTTGGCCGCTGCGAGCGAGACGCCGAGCAAGGCATTCGCGCCGAGGCCTCCCTTGTTCGGTGTGCCGTCGGCGTTGATCAGCGCCGCGTCGATGCCGGCCTGGTCGGTTGCCTCGAGGCCGCAGATCACGTCGATCAGTCGCTCGTTGACGTTGGCCGCGGCCTTCCGAACGCCCTTGCCGAGGTAGCGATCCGGATCGTCGTCGCGCATCTCGAGTGCTTCGGCGTGACCCGTGGACGCTCCGGAGGGCACGGCTGCCCGACCGAAGCTGCCGTCCTCGGCGATGATGTCGACTTCGACAGTCGGGTTGCCGCGCGAATCGAGAATTTCGCGAGCGACAATATCTTCAATCAGCGGCATCGAATCGACCTCGTCGTTGGCCTGACGGCACGCTCCGCGCTCGCGACGGTAAACTCACCACCCGGGCGTCGCACCACCCTGCGACGCCTCAGAACGCAAATAACTGGTTCCAACCCTGGCGCGATCGTAGCAGTGGCCCTGGACGACAACAAGTGAGCGTTGACTACTTATGCGCAGTTCCGCTCAGTACGAATTACCGCGATGACAGGGCAAGCAGACGCACGTCTCGTAGTGCTGTCGACCGCGCCGGACCGTGAAGTAGCCGCGGCTCTCGCTGCGATGCTGGTCGGCGAACGTCTCGCCGCCTGCGTAAACCTCGTGGGCGGAGTCGAGTCGATCTACCGGTGGGACGGCGAGATCTGCACCGACACCGAGGTTCTGATGGTCCTCAAAACCACCGAGAGCCGGCTCGAGGCACTCGTGGATGCGTTGAACAAAGCACACCCGTACGACTGTCCAGAGATCGTCGCCCTGCCAGTTGTTGGTGGTTCGGCGGACTACTTGAACTGGATCTCGACGAGCCTTGCTGGCCCCGACAATCAGGACTAGACGGCCCGGCCTGGGTCAACCGAGTTAGAGACGCTCGAGCCCCTGACTGAGATCCGCGATCAGGTCGTCTGCGTCCTCGATCCCAACCGAGATTCGGATCAGACCGTCGCGCACGCCGCGCGCCTCTCGCTCCTCCTTGGGAATCGAGGCATGAGTCATCGAGGCCGGATTCGAGATCAACGTCTCGACGCCACCCAGGCTCTCGGCGAGCGTGAACACGGTCAGCGAATCGAGTAGCCGCTTCACAGCATCCATGTCCGCAACCTCGAACGCGACCATGCCGCCGAAACCGTCCATCTGACGCTTGGCAAGTTCGTGCTGAGGATGAGACTCCAGTCCCGGGTAGTAAACCCTCTCGACCTTGGGATGTTCCACGAGGAGATCCACGATTCGCTCTGTCGTGTCCTGTGATCGGTCCATGCGAACGGCCAGTGTCTTCACGCCGCGTTGGATCAGCCACGCTTCGAAAGGAGAAAGCGTGGCCCCCACGCTCTTGGCAAGGAACACCAGTCGCTCGGCATCGTCGTCGTCGTTGGTCATCACCACGCCGCCGATGCTGTCCGAGTGCCCGTTGATGTACTTGGTAGTCGAGTGCAAGACGAGGTCGGCGCCGTGCTCCAGCGGCCGCTGCAAATAGGGACTCATGAACGTGTTGTCGACAACAAGACGGACGTCGCGTTCGCGGGTCAGGTCCGCGACGGCTCTCAGGTCGGTCATCGCCATCAGCGGATTCGTCGGCGTCTCGATATAGACCATCGCGGTTTCGTCTCGCCACGCAGCCGAGATCGCGTCCACCTGGGTCGTATCGACGTATTCGAAATTCAGTCCGGTGTCTCGGAGTACCTGTTCGAAGAGACGGTAGGTGCCGCCGTACAGATCGGTGCCTGCGATGACATGTGACCCCGGAGGCAGTAGCCGCATGATCGAATCGGTCGCGGCGCAGCCGCTGGCGAAGGCGATGCCGTGCTGCGCGCTCTCCAGAGCTGCCAGATTCGCTTCGAGCGCGGACCTCGTCGGGTTGCCGCTGCGCGAGTAGATGTACTTGCCGGGCTGGCCAAATTCCTTCTGGACGAAGGTCGAGGTCGCATGAAGCGGTGGAATGACCGCTCCAGTTTCAGGGTCAGGATCCTGGCCGACGTGGACGGCCCGGGTTGAAAAACCAGTATCGAGAAAATCGCGCTTGCTCATGGTGGCAGCGTAGCGCCGCCTGGGCGGTCCGTCAAAACGTGTCTTGACGCCTGGCGAAGGCGACGACAGGCTCGGGGCATGCGCGAAATCGGTACATGGTTCGGATTGCAGGACGAACGAGAAAAGCGTCGCCTCGTCACGGTGCTCGGCTGTCCATTCGACGGCGCGGCAACGGGGCCCGGAGGATCGGCAGCGGGTCCCGCGGAGATCCGCCGTTGGAGCGGCACTGAAGAAGCAATCGACGAGGCCGGACGCCCGGTGCTGGACCTCGGTGTTCGGGATGCTGGTGATGTCGAAGCTGGCTCTACGGGCGTGCTCGACTCGATCGCTGAGCGGGCCGGAGAACTCCTGGACGGCGAACCCTCGGTTCTTCTCGGTCTCGGTGGTGATCACGCCGTGACCATCGGTCTTGCAGAAGCAGTAGGGCGTCGGCACCCCGACATGGCGTTCGTGATGTTTGACGCTCATGCTGACTGCTTCCCCGACTACGACGGAGACCCGGAATCGCACGCGTGCACCGTAGCCCGACTCTGGGAGCGCGGATTCACCACGCCGGAGCGCACGGCGTTGGTGGGGCTCAGGTCGTTCGCCAGGCCCGAACTCGACCTCATCGCCCAGGCGGGGTTGATGATCACAGCAGCGGACTGGAGACGCGCCGAGGCCATCGACGTGGTTGAACGGATCATGCGACTCGTCGGCGATCGGCCGACGTACATCTCCATCGACATCGACGTTCTCGACCCCGCGGCAGCACCAGGTACGGGCTATCCCGTGGCCGGCGGGCCGTCGACAGGGGATCTTCTGGAGGTCCTGCGCGGACTGCTTCCGACGATCGACGTCGTTGGTCTTGATCTTGTCGAGGTCTCGCCACCCCTGGACTCGCAGGGCGTAACCGCGGCCACGGCCGCGCACCTTCTCTTGCAGGTCTTCGCGGGCCTCGCGGCGCGCCAGTAGACGGTGCCGGCCGAGTAGAATCGAGTCATGCACGTCCATTCCCACGATCACAGCCACGGCCGGGACCGTGCCGGCGAGCGCAGGGGCCTGCTCCTCGCGTTGGTGACCACCACAGTTATCCTGGTGGCTGAGGCGATCGGCGGTTGGCTGTCCAACAGCCTCGCACTGCTGGCCGACGCCGGCCACATGTTCTCCGACGCGCTCGCCCTAGGTCTGGCCTACGCGGCACTCGCGCTGGCGGAGAGGCCAGCGACACGCAGCAAGACCTACGGGTGGTATCGGCTGGAAATCCTGGCGGCTCTCCTCAACGGCGCCGTGCTCGTGGCTATCTCGGCGTTCATTGTCTGGGAAGCGTGGGAGCGCCTGATGCGGCCGCCCGAGGTCGACATCCCGCTGATGATGGTGATCGCTCTGATCGGCCTCGTGGCCAACGCGCTGGGGCTGTTCTTTGTGAGCGGACACACGCATGGTCTCAACATGCGCGGTGCGTATCTTCACATCCTCGGTGACCTGCTCTCTTCAGTTGGGGTCGTGCTCGGTGGAGTCGCGATGTGGGCAACCGGCGCGATGTGGGTAGACCCATTGCTGTCGGTTCTGATCAGCGTCGTGATCGTGATCGGCGCGTGGCGGCTACTCCGCGAGTCTGTGGACGTCTTGTTGGAGGCGACCCCCGCGGGAATCGATCACCTGGAGGTCGAGCGCCGGATTACGGCCCTCAACGACGTCGTTGGCGTTCATGACCTGCACATCTGGTGCCTTACCTCCGGCATGAATGCCCTGTCCTGCCATGTCGAGGTTGAGGAAGAGTGCTTGCCGCGGTGCGACGCGTTATTGGATGCGATTCGCCATGTCGCCCGCGAGGAGTTTCAGATCAGCCACGTCACCGTGCAGATCGAGCCCAAGGGGTACAAGTCGCGTCAGATGATTCACTGGCGATTGCAGGCCAACGAATCTCATGAGCACTGATCAACTCTCGGCCGAGGAGCTGGAGCGCTATCAAGCTCACCTGGCTCTGCCGGGTTTCGGCGTTAGCGGTCAGCAAAGGCTGCGGGCAGCGTCTGTCCTGCTCATCGGAGTCGGCGGTCTGGGTTGTCCCGCCGCGCTGTACCTCGCGGCTGCCGGAGTGGGGCGGCTGAAACTGGTCGATGATGACGTTGTCGATCGGACGAACTTGCAGAGGCAGGTTCTTTTCGGCGATGCAGACATCGGGCGAACGAAGGTGGAGGCTGCGGCAGAACGGCTCGCGCAGGTCAACCACGGTGTCTCTGTGGAATTCGCCGCGGTCCGGGTGTTGGCCGGCAACGCGAGAGAACTCGTTGCCGGCCACGATTTGGTGCTCGATGGCACCGACAACTTTGCATCTCGGTTCGTGATCAATGATGCGTGCACTCTCGAGCGCGTGCCGCTGGTGGGCGGGAGTCTCTATCGAACGGAGAGTCAGGTCGCCGTCTTCGCTCCACCGGAGACGCCTTGTTATCGATGCGTATTCAGCGAAGCCCCGGCCGCAGAGGCGGCCTGCCGCGACGTGGGAATCCTCGGCCCGATGGCCGGTGTTGCCGGCGCAACCATGGCCGTTCAGGCGGTTGAGCACCTCGCCGGGCACTCAGCTCCGCTGCTCGGGAAGTTGTTGATGTTGGATGCCGGGGGCGCCACCACGCGTGTAGTTCAACTGGATCGCGACCCCGGATGTGCGCTCTGCGGCGACACCCCGACGATTCAGGAGCCTACTGCCCTTGATCGCATTGGCGATGTGACGTGAAGATCTGCGTCAGCTTGGCGCCGCGCGATCGCGCTGAACTCGAGACTCTCCCGCCCGCAGCACGCGGCGATCTTGTGGAGGTTCGGCTCGACGCGCTGGCGGCACCGCCGGAGCCATCCGAAGTCGCTGGCTTGCTGGCCCTGGTGAATGGGCCAGTTGTCGCAACCTGTCGTTCGGAACAACAAGGCGGTCTCTGGGAGAGCACAGAGACCAGCCGCCGGGCGATCCTCGAGGCCGCGATCGAGTCGTCGCACGCCATTGTGGACATTGAGCTAGCCGCCTCCTGGCTTCCGGAGGTGCTCGATCGAGCGCGGTCACGGGTGGTTGTGTCACATCACCTCGAAACGAGAACGCCCGGAGACGTCGACAAGGTCGTCGGCAGGCTGCTCGCCCTGCGTCCGCAGTGCGCGAAGTTGGTGGCGGCCATCGAGTCGCCAGCGGAAGCTCACGAGCTCCTGTGCGCGGGTGGTCAACTCCGCGCCGCAGGGATCGAGACACTCGTGTTCCCGATGGGCGAGTGGAGCGGTGCCGGCCGGTTGCTAGCCGGACTTGATGACGCTTGGATCTATGCCGCCCCGGACGCCGGGGAGCCGACGGCGCGCGGTCAGTACACGCGGCGGCAGTTGGCGGAAGACTTGCAGTGTGGGCGATGGAGATCCGACTGGCGGCGTTTCGGTCTTCTTGGCGATCCCATCGATCACTCACTCTCACCGGCAATTTTCAATGCGGCGTTCGCCGATCGCGACGCGGATTGCATGTACATGCCGGTAACTGGGTCTCGATTCGAGACATCTCTCCAGCTGGCTTCAGAAAACGACTTCCGAGGCATGAGTGTCACGATGCCGTTCAAGGCGAACGCGCTCGAGGTGGCGAAGAACGCTACCGAAGAGGCCCGGCTTGCCGGAGCGGCCAACACGCTCCGGCGTTCTGGCGACGGATGGGACGCTCACAACACCGACGTTGCTGGTGTGCGGAAGGCTCTCGGCGACGCCACCGAATTCGACGGCGCATGTGCGGCGGTGCTCGGAGCGGGCGGCGCTGCGCGGGCTGCCGTTCTTGCTCTACAACAAGCCGGCGCCGACGTGACGGTTTTTGCCCGGGATGTGTCGCGTGCCGAAGTTGCGACGGGCGATCTGGGTTGCGCGATTCGCGGATTTTCGGATTTTCGCCCGGGTGCGTCTGTGATCGTCAACTCGACCCCGGTGGGGATGCTTCCGACCGATGGATCGCCCATTCCGACCACGGACCTCGAAGGGGATGAGGTTGTGATGGACATGATCTATCGTCCGCAATGGACGAGGCTGTTGGCGGATGCGAAGGAACGAGGCTGTCGCACCGTAAATGGACTCGAGATGTTCCTGGCTCAGGCGGCGGCGCAGTATCGGTGGTGGCTCGACGACGAGGCGCCCGCTGACGTCATGCGCGACGCTGCGATGAGTCGGCTTCAGGGCGAACCGAGTGGAAATGCGCGATGAACGATCAGCAGAAGGCCGATCGGCCGAGTGTCGAGGACTACATCGAGCAGTACGACGACGGCCCGCGCGGTGTTGCCGCGATTTTCGGCCCTACCGTCAATGCGATCTTTGCGCCACAAGCGGCATTCGAGACGATCGCCGCACGCCCGATCCTGGCGATCTGGCCGGTCATCTGGGTGACACTTTCGGCAGTGATCATGGGGCTCGTCAATGCGGACATCACCCGGCAGACATTCCGGATCGGCATGATCGAGGGAATGCAGCGGCAGGGCCAGGAGATCGATCCGGAGCAGATCAGGCCGATGCTAGAGGGAATCGACCGGTGGGCGCCCGTTATCGCGCCGGTCAACAATCTCTTCCTCGTTCTATTCGTCGTGCTCGTGGCCGTGTTCCTTTGGATTGGATCCAGTGTTTCCGGCGGCAGCACCCGATTTATCAAAGCATTTGGCGTTGCCGCCGTGGGCGCGGTGATAACCCCGGCACTGTTGATTCTGTTCATGACCGTGGTTTGGACCGTTGATCCCCCTGAGTTCAGACGGATCGAAGAGTTCACGCGCGCCACGCCAACACTCAGCCTGGCATTGCTGTTCGTAGACGAGGAGACGCCGATCTGGCTGACCACGATTTTGCAGTCGATCAGTCTCTTCAACATCTGGTGGATATACGTGACTGCTGTTGGCGCGCGCGTTCTCCTCGAGATCAAAGGGGCCGGAGCCTGGGCGCTGCCATTCGTCGTCTGGTTGCTCATGACAGGTGCTGGCGCGGGGCTGGCAACACTCGGAAGCGGCTAACACGTTTTGCTCCAGCAGTGATTGACGGTGGTCCTCGTCGGTTGCTAGCCTGGCGAATATCAGCGCGTCGTTCCGACGCGCGTCCGGCGAGGCAAAACGATGAGCGACGCGACGACCAACACGAGAACCGCTCTAGCGGGTGTGTGGGAGTCAGCTCCCCACCGATATTGGTGCCGTGGCACCTATTCGTGGTGGCGTGCCTCGCGGCCTGCACTTCGTAGCTAAATCGTTCCGGAGTCAGACCGTGATGCAACAACACTCCACCTTTGTGCGCACCGAGCGTGAGCCATGAAGCCGACTTACTCGCCGACGTTTGAGGACTTCGCTGTGCTGGCGACCGATCAGGCGATGGTGCCTGTGCGGGTCGAACTGCTCGGCGACCTGTTGACCCCAGTCGCGGCTGCCGCACGCCTTTTCCCGTCGATGCGGCGCCCGTTCCTGCTCGAGAGCGCGGAGGGCGGTGAATCGATCGGACGATACTCGTATCTGGGGGGCAATCCGTTTCTGGAAGTTGTGGGCACGCAGAGCGGAATCGTGACGCGGCTCCCGGATGGTGAGGAACATGAGCGCCCCGGAGATCCGGTCGCGGTTCTTGGTGGCCTCGACGCCCGGTACCGGGCAGCAAGCGTTCCCGGATGCCCGCCGTTCGCCGGGGGCGCCGTCGGCTACATCGGATACGACGCCGCCCGTTGGGTCGAGGATCTTCCCGATGCGAACGCAGGTGACACGCCGTGGTGCTGGTTCGGCTACTACGACACGCTGATCGCCTTCGATCACCTGCGTCATCGCGTCCAGGTTGTTGGCAACGCGCACGTGACGGATTGCCAGTCGTCCGAGGCGCTGCGGGAAGCCTACGAAGAGGCCTGTCGTCGGATCGACGAGAGCCTGCGCCTGCTCGGCGGTGCGGACGTGCCGATGACTCGCCTCGATGTTGTGGCGCCGGATAGCGCCCCACCGCTGACGGCGAGTTCGGATCTCTCGGAGCCCGAGTTCAGTCGGGCCGTCGATCTCGTGAAGAGTCACATTCAAGCAGGTGATGTCTTCCAGCTCGTGCTCTCACGGGCGATGCAGTGCGAGGTCAGCGCCGACCCGGTTACGGTCTATCGCGCTCTCCGTGCCGTTAATCCGTCGCCGTATATGTACTGCTTTGACACGGGCGAGGGGTGGGTAGTCGGCTCATCACCCGAGATGCTTGTGCGGGTCAGCGGCGACCACGTGGAAACGCGACCGATCGCGGGGACCCGCCGTCGTGATCCTGACCCGGTAGTGGACGAAGGACTTGCCCGGGAGCTACTTGCGGATGCGAAGGAGTGCGCAGAGCACCTGATGCTCGTGGACCTCGGTCGCAACGACGTGGGACGCGTGGCGCGGTACGGGGAAGTAGAAGTCCCCGTGTTCATGACGGTGGAACGCTACTCGCACGTCATGCACATCGTGTCCTCGGTGCGCGGTCGGTTGCGCGATGGCGTCACAGCGCTGGAGGCGCTCTTCGCGTCCTTCCCGGCCGGGACGGTATCGGGTGCGCCGAAGATTCGCGCGATGGAGATTATCGACGGGCTAGAGCGATCACCGCGTGGTGTCTACGCCGGCGCGGTTTTCTATAGCGACTTCGCCGGGAACATGAATTCTTGTATCGCCATACGAACCATCGTGATGCGCGATGGCGTGGCGACGGTGCGGGCGGGGGCCGGAATCGTGATGGACTCGAACGCCGCACGGGAGTTCGAAGAGACAGCGGAGAAAGCAGCCGCACCGCTCCAGGCACTGGCGTGGGCCGAGTCGGCAGTGCGAGCCACGGAGAAAAAGCAATGATCCTGGTCGTCGACAACTACGACTCCTTCACCTACAACCTCGTGCAAGGCCTCGGCGTGCTGGGTGAAGAACTGGTAGTACATCGCAACGACGTGCCGATCTCCGAGATCGCAGCGTTGCGCCCGGAGGCAATCGTTCTCTCACCTGGGCCGGGCGCGCCGGCCGACGCCGGTTGCTGCATTGAACTGATTCAAGAACTAGGCGCGGAGATCCCCATTCTTGGAGTGTGCCTGGGGCATCAGGCCATCGCGGAGGCATTCGGCGGCCGGGTAGTGCCGGCCCCCGAAGTCGTCCATGGGAAGACGGCCGCAGTAACCCATGATGATGAGGGCTTGTTCGCCGGCGTCGGCAATCCATTCCAGGCGGCGCGCTATCACTCGCTTGTCGTCGACCCCGACGGCTTGCCTGACTCTCTGTCGGTTACCGCTCGTACCGGCGACATCGTGATGGGCATGAAACACGTCTCGTCGCCGATTCTCGGCGTGCAGTTTCATCCGGAGTCAATCGCTACTCCGTCGGGTGGTCAGGTGCTGTCGAACTTCGTTGCGTTCGCACGGCAGAACAGGAGGTCGAGTCGATGAGGGAGATTCTGCAGGCCCTGATCGACGGCGAAGATCTGACGGCCGGGCGCGCTGAGGTCGCGATGACCACCATCATGGAGGGCAACGCGACGGCTGCGCAGATCGCGGCTTTCCTGGTAGCTCTCCGAATCAAAGGGGAGACGGTCGACGAGATCGTCGGTTTCGCACAGGCGATGCGCGCCGCGGCCAACCCACTGGATCTGGGACGTCCCGATGCCGTGGACACCTGCGGTACCGGGGGCGACGGCGCTGGCACTTTCAACGTCTCGACCACGGCCGCATTGATTGCCGCAGGGGCCGGCGTGCCGATTGCCAAGCATGGGAACCGGGCAGTCTCGAGCGCTTCCGGCAGCGCCGATGTCCTGGAGGCGCTGGGGGTACGGCTCGTCGACTCGGCAGTCGATCTTCGGAAGTCTCTGAATGCCGCCGGCATCGCCTTCCTGTTTGCGCCGGCCCAACACCCGGCAATGCGGCATGCGATCGGCCCGCGCCGAGAGCTGGGTGTGCGGACGGTATTCAACCTTCTGGGGCCCCTCACGAACCCCGCCGGTGCGCGTCGGCAGGTCGTGGGTGTCTACGACCCGCGGTTGGTGGAGCCACTTGCGCGGGTTCTCGGACGTCTCGGCGCAGTTCATGCGGTGGTGGTCCACGGGGCCGGTGGGCTGGACGAGATCTCGACGTTCGGTCCGACGACGGCCTCGGAATGGCGCGATGGCGTGTTGCGGACATTCGAGATCGAGCCGGGCGAACTGGGCTTCGAGCTTGCGGCCCGCGACGCCGTGACCGGCGGCTCGCCCGCGGAGAACGCGCAGCACGTGCGCGAAGTGCTCGGGGGCGCTGTCGGACCGCGACGCGACCTTGCTGTGATCAACGCGGGCGCTGCCATTTACGTGGGCGGCGCGGCGGACGACCTCCGGAGTGGAATCGCAGCAGCCACGAGCTCCATTGATTCAGGCGCTGCCCGGGCTGCGCTGGAGGCTCTAGTGGACGCGACTGCGGGTGATGCGTCGTGACGATCAGCCTTCAGCAGCTAGTCGACGCGGCCCGCGAACGCTGCGAACGGGAGCGTAGCCGGGTTCCCTCTCGCGAGCTGACTGCACGCGTCGAACACGCGGGCTTCGTGGGACGGCAGCCTGGCATCTTCCGTCGCGCCCTGCAGGCCGATGGAATGAGCGTCGTCGCGGAGGTCAAGGGCGCCAGCCCTCTGGCCGGGCAGTTGAAGGCGGACTATTCGCCGCGTGCTGTCGGGATGGCGTACGAGAAGGGCGGCGCGGCCGCTATCTCGGTGCTCACCGAGCCGCGGTACTTCGGTGGAAGTCTCGAAGCGCTCGAAGACGTGAGTTCAGCCGTAGGCGTGCCGACGCTGCGGAAGGACTTCATCGTAGACGCCTACCAGGTGGAGCAGGCGGCCCTGGCTGGGGCATCGGCAGTCTTGCTGATCGCGGATGTGCTCGCGGAAGACCCGTTGCGCGCGCTGACGTCGCGGGCCCATGAGCTCGGACTGGATGCGTTGATCGAAGTTCACGAAGCTGCGGCGCTACCCGGAGCACTTGCCGCTGAAAGCGGTCTCATTGGCATCAACAACCGCAACCTTCAGACGATGGAGGTTGACTGGGAACACTCGCTGCGGATGGCATCGGAAATCCCTGGCGACGTAGTGGCGGTTGCCGAGAGCGGCGTGCGGGACGGCGAGCAACTGCGACGTCTGGAGGAGGCCGGCTACGCTGCTGCGCTGATCGGAACGAGTTTGATGACCGCACCTGAGCCAGGTGACGCACTCGCCCGGCTTCTGGGGGAGGTGAAGTCGTGAAGCCCAGGTGGAAGGTCTGCGGCGTGACTGACCCGCGCACTGCCGAGGTTGCGGTGGAGGCAGGTGCAGATGCGATCGGGTTCGTCTTCTATCCGCCGAGTCCGCGCGCTATCGAGCCCGACGCCGCTGCCGTCGTGGCGCGTGCCCTGCCTCGCGAAACGTGGCGCGTCGGAGTGTTCGTTGACTCGACGCGCGAACAGCTTGAGAGCGCGATCGAAACGGTTGGCCTGGACTTTGTCCAGCTGCACGGGGACGAACCAGCGGGTTTGGCCGATGGACTCTCTCGACATGCCTTCAAGGCCCTCCGTCTTGCCGGCGACACTTCCCCGGAGGCAGCACTCGAACTCGCCGGCCAGTATTCGAACTGCACGCTCCTCGTCGACGCGGCAGTGCCGGGCGAGTATGGCGGTACCGGCCGGCAAGCGGGCTGGGAGGCCGCGCGAGCGCTGTCCGATCGCTATCGGCTCATGCTGGCGGGTGGGCTCACGGCGGACAACGTCGCGGACGCCATCGGGCGCGTGAATCCGTGGGCCATCGACGTTTCGTCGGGCCTCGAGAGTTCTCCCGGGATCAAGGACCACGAACTGATCGTCCGTTTCGGCGAGACACTGGAGGCACTGCAGTGATGGGCGACCGGGATGGGTACTTCGGCGAGTTCGGCGGTCGCTACGTGCCGGAGACCCTGATTCCTGCACTGAACGAACTGGAACAGGCGTACCGCTCGGCCAAATCGGACGAGGCGTTCTTGCTCCGGCTCGAAGACCTACTCAGGGACTATGCGGGCCGCCCGACGCCGCTTTACTTCGCAGAAAGGTTTTCGGAGGAGGTCGGAGCGGCGGTTTGGCTGAAGCGCGAAGACCTGCTGCACACGGGTGCTCACAAGATCAACAACACGATCGGCCAGGTGCTGTTGGCGCTCCGGATGGGCAAGCGACGGATCATTGCCGAGACGGGAGCGGGTCAACACGGCGTGGCGACGGCGACTGTAGCCGCGCGCTTCGGACTCGAGTGCGTCGTCTACATGGGCGAGGAAGACATCGAGCGACAGGCACTCAACGTATTCCGGATGCAGATGCTTGGTGCCGACGTCGTGCCGGTGTCCTCGGGAAGCAAGACCTTGAAGGACGCCACCAATGAGGCCATCCGCGATTGGGTCACGAATGTTGCGACGACCTTCTATGTCATCGGATCTGTGGTCGGGCCCGATCCGTACCCTCGTATGGTGCGCGACTTTCACAGGGTGATCGGCAGGGAACTGCGCGGTCAGCACATGGAAGTGTCGGCGAAGCCACCCACGCATCTGGTTGCGTGTGTGGGCGGTGGCAGCAACGCAATCGGGTTCTTCTACGACTGGATCGACGTTGGGCCGCGCCTGATCGGAGTCGAGGCGGCGGGCGAAGGCGTTCAAACGGATCGGCACGCCGCGACGCTCACCAAGGGGTCACCCGGCGTGCTTCACGGTGCGCGTTCTCTTCTCCTTCAGGACGCAGACGGTCAGGTCCAGTTGGCGCACTCGGTGTCGGCAGGGTTGGACTATCCAGGTGTCGGGCCTGAACACGCGTGGCTCAACGCGCAGGACAAGGCGGAGTACGTGAGCGTCACCGACGCGGAGGCGGTCGAAGCCTTCCATTGGTTGGCTCGCGTCGAAGGGATCATCCCTGCGCTCGAGTCGGCCCATGCGGTGGCGCACGTTCGCAACATGGCCGCAACGGGCCTTTCTGCCGACGATCGCCTCGTCATTTGTCTGTCCGGCCGGGGGGACAAGGACGTCGCAGCTGTGGCTGCGCGGAGTGGAGCCACTGGTCATGGATAGGATCCAGGCAGTGCTTGCCAGGCGCGCCGAGCGCCCGTTGGTGATCCCGTTCGTGACAGCCGGGTTTCCGGAGCCTGGTGCGACCGTGCCTGTGGTGTGCGCGATGGGTGCGGCCGGAGCCGACATGATCGAGATAGGCATCCCGTTCTCCGATCCGCTGGCGGACGGTCCCACGATTCAAGCTGCGAGCGAGACTGCGCTGGCCGGCGGCATGACGCTACGGGGCGTCCTCACGGTAGTGCGTGAGGTGCGACTCTCGCCCGAGATGGACGATGTGCCCCTCTTGCTCATGGGGTACTGCAATCCGCTACTTCGCTATGGCCTCGCAGAGTTCGTCCGCGACGCGGCGGACGCTGGCGTGGATGGCCTGATCGTGCCCGATCTCCCGCCGGAGGAAGCGCAGGAACTCTCCGCTTTGTGCCAACCGGTGGGATTGTCGCTCGTCTTCTTGATAGCGCCCAATACCTCGCGCGAGCGGATCGGCACGATCGACAGCTGCTCAACAGATTTCTCCTACTGCGTGAGCATTACCGGGGTGACGGGGGCGTCCGGAGCTGGCGGCGACTCGACCGTGGAGTTTCTGCAGCGAGTCGGTGAAGTTGCATCCAAACCATTTGTTGTCGGCTTTGGCATCAAGAACGCTAGCGACGTCAAGCGCCTCGGCCCCCACGCGGCTGGCGTAGTTGTCGGAAGTGCCCTGATCGATCGGTTAGCGGTGGCGGCTGATCGGGTGTCAGTCGCCGTCGAGTTTGTCGGCGAACTGGTGGCGGCGGCCCGCAGCTGCGGGCGACGGGATTGACGATGTGTGAGACTCAAAAACAGGACCAACGCCTCTGGCGGAATGGATGATTTCGAGATGAAAGACACCGAACAGCTGACCGAGGTGGTAAGCGGTAGCGACGTTGGCATGGTCATCGTCATGGACGGCGCCGCAGGCCCGGACGAACTGGGTCGCGTACGAGAGCGACTCGCCGCGATGGGCTTTGACGTCCATGAATCCGCGGGCGCCGAGCGCACCGTGCTGGGCGCGGTGGGCGGCAACGGTGGACCGGTGGACCCGCGCGAGCTGCAAGTGCTCCCCGGAGTCAAAGAGGTTCTCAATCTCTCGAAGCCGTACAAGCTCGTATCACGATCCTTCCGGGCCGAGCCGACGGTCATCGAACTGGACGACGTCAGGATTGGTGGCTCCGAGGTGGTGCTCATGGCGGGCCCGTGTGGTGTGGAGAGCGAAGAGCAGATCCACATCGTGGCTGAGCATGTGGCAAAGGCTGGTGCCAAGATTCTGCGAGGCGGTGCGTTCAAGCCGCGATCGTCTCCTTATTCCTTCCAGGGTCTGGGCGGCGACGGCCTGCGCTACCTGCGCGCGGCCGCTGAGGCGAATGGCCTCAAGACCATCTCGGAGGTCATGGATCCTTCGCAGCTCGAGCTCATGTCGGAGTACGTCGACATCTTTCAGGTCGGCGCTCGCAACATGCAGAACTTCGCGCTGCTCAAGGCTCTCGGGCGGCAGCGTCGACCGGTGCTGTTGAAACGCGGTCTGTCCGCCACGATCGAGGAATGGCTCATGTCAGCGGAATACATCATGGCCGGCGGAAATCACGCCGTGATCCTCTGCGAGCGCGGCATCCGGACATTCGAACGTCACAGTCGGAACACCTTCGACATCTCGGCGTTTCCAATCGTCAAGAAGCTCTCGCACCTGCCGGTGATTGGAGACCCCAGTCACGCGATCGGCATCCGAGACAAAGTTGCACCGTTGTCGCGTGCCGCCGTGGCAGCCGGCGCCGACGGGCTGATCGTCGAGGTACACAACACGCCCGAGCAGGCGTTGTCCGATGGCCCTCAGTCCTTGTTCCCGGAGCAGTTCGTGACGCTGGTCGAGCAGTTGCGTCAGATCGCGCCTGCTATTGGTCGCACGGTGGCGTAGCCACGCTTGACGGTCGAACCCCAAATGGTAGCCTCGTTGGGGCCGCCGTCGCGGCCTGTCCTTAGCCCCAGTCGGGGTGAATTCTCGCCGGAGGAAACCATGCCGAAAGTCGCAGCTCGTGCGCTCGATGCCCGCGACGAGAGTCTCTCCGCCGCCACCATGGCAATCGGCGCAGTCGGCTTTGCCGTGGCTCTTGCGATCGCAGCACAGCTTCGTATTCCGTTGCCGTTTACACCCGTGCCGATCACGTTGCAGACCTTCGCGCTCTATCTCGGTGGCGCCTGGCTCGGCATGCGAGTCGCGATCCCCGGACTTGCGCTCTACGTGGGCGTCGCGCTTCTCGGAGCCCCGGTGCTCTCAGGTATGCGCGGCGGCCTCGCTGCGTTTACCGGTGCGACCGGCGGCTACATCCTGGGCTGGTTCGTTGCTGTGCTGATCGTTAGCCGGCTGCTCGACGGTCGCGCGACCACCATGGGACGAGCTGCCCTTTCGATGATGGCCGGCTCCGCGGTGATCCTTACGTGCGGAGCGCTGCATCTGGCGATGCTTCTTGAACTCGATCTTGCTCAGGCATTCCTGCTCGGCGTGGCCCCGTTCATCCCGGGCGACATCGTGAAGACTCTCACCGCGTCGGCGATCGTGCGTCGCTGGCCCAACCCGACTTCCATACGTTGAAGCTACACGAATACCAATCGAAGGCGCTGTTGCGCGAGCGCGGTGTCACCGTTCCGGACGGTCACGTGGCCGCGAGTGCAGACGAGGCTCGGGCTGCAGCCGAGAAGCTCTTTGCTGCCGGAAGTGCCAGGGTCGCCGTAAAGGCGCAGGTTCACGCTGGTGGCCGCGGCAAAGGCGGTGGGATCAAGTTGGCGTCGACCGCCGACGAAGCGGCTGAGTTTGCCGGAGCGATGCTTGGCAGCCAGCTCGTGACCCCGCAGACCGGAACGGAAGGCGTTCCGGTGAACACGGTCTACATCGAGGGCGGCGCCGACATCGCCAACGAGCTATATGTCGCGCTAACGCTTGATCGGAGCTCGCGTTGCCCGGTGGTGATCGCATCTGCCGAAGGCGGCATGGATATCGAAGAGGTTGCCGAGACGAATCCGGACGCGATCATCCGCGAGCACTGCGCTCCAGGGTGGGGACTGCGTCCGTTCCAGGTGACTCGCCTTGCGTATAACCTGGGTTTGAGCGGCAAGGCGGCGCGCGGCGCGGCGGCGACGATCCTGAAGCTTGCCAATGCCTACCGCGACCTGGACGCTTCGCTGGCGGAGATCAATCCGCTGGTGATTACGGGCGACGATAACGTGATCGCGCTTGATGCGAAGTTCGACATCGACGACAACGCGCTGTACCGCCACGCGGATCTTGCGGAGCTTCACGATCCTTCAGAGGAAGAGCCACTGGAGCTGGAAGCTGCGGAGCACAGCCTCAGCTACGTAGCGCTCGACGGCACCGTTGGCTGCATGGTCAACGGAGCTGGGCTGGCCATGGGCACGATGGACGAGATCAGCAACGCAGGCGGGTTCCCTGCGAACTTCCTGGACGTTGGTGGCGGAGCCTCGGTCGAGCGTGTCGCGAACGCGTTCCGCATCCTCATGAAAGGAGAGCGCGTGAGCGCGGTCCTGATCAACATCTTTGGTGGAATCGTCCGCTGCGACCGGGTGGCCAAGGGCGTGATTGAAGCTCTTGGAACCGTCGAGGTAAACGTTCCGGTAGTCGTCCGACTTCAGGGTACGAACGCAGAGGAAGGGCGCGAGATTCTGCGTCAGTCCGATCTCGAGTTCCTCGTGGCAGAGACTTTGCGCGAGGCCGCGGAGAAGGCGGTCAACGCAGCCAGCGGGCAGGCGGAGGCCTAGGCGAAAATGAGCATCTTTGTTGATTCCGATTCGCGCATTCTCGTGCAGGGCATTACCGGCTCCGAGGGCTCGTTCCACGCGCGCCAGTGCATCGAGTACGGCAGCAACGTTGTGGCGGGAGTGACGCCCGGTAAGGGTGGCCAGATGTTTGAAGACACTGTGCCCGTGTTCAATACCGTCGCCGAAGCCGTGACAGCAACCGGCGCAGACGTTTCGTTGATCTTCGTGCCGCCGCCATTCGCGGCCGACGCGGTCATGGAGGCAGCCGACGCCGGCGTGCGTCTGGCAATTTGCATTACCGAGGGCGTACCCGCTCTCGATATGGTCGACGTTGTGGGTTACTGCAATGCGCGCGGTACGCGACTCATCGGACCTAACTGTCCGGGAGTCATCACGCCGGGCCAGTGCAAGGTCGGCATCATGCCGGGCTTCGTGCACAAGGAAGGCAGGGTAGGGGTCATCTCACGCTCGGGCACCTTGACCTACGAGGCGGTCGATCAGCTCACTCGCGTGGGAATCGGCCAGTCAACTTGCATCGGCATCGGCGGCGATCCGGTGATCGGCACGACTCATCGCGACTGCCTGGAACGCTTCGCCGAGGACGAGGGCACAGATGCCGTGGTGATGATCGGCGAGATTGGCGGAAGCGGCGAAGAAGAGGCGGCCGCGTACATCGCGGACGACTACCCGTTGCCAGTCATCGCGTTCATCGCGGGGCAGACGGCTCCTCCCGGTAAGCGTATGGGCCATGCGGGCGCGATCATTGCCGGCGGCAAGGGTACCGCTGCCGAGAAGATGAAAGCACTGACCGCCGCTGGAGCGCATGTAGTGGAGAGCCCGTCGGAGATCGGTGCGAAGGTTCTGGAGGTGCTGGGAGACTAGGACTCCCAGCCGCTCAGTCCATCCTGCGATAGCGGGCCTGCACGACTCTCATGGGTCGGCGGACCGCGAACGTCCGCAGAAGCAGCACGCCGACGACGAAGCCGCCGATGTGCGCCCACCATGCGACTCCTGCTGCGCTAGCTCCGCCCGCAGAGATCACCTGGATCAGAAACCAGATGCCGAGCAACACGAAGGCAGGTAGGTACATGATGCGGATGAAAATCAGCAGGAACACCAGAGTGAGCACCTGAGCCCCGGGGAACAGGATCACGTAGGCGCCGAGCACGCCGGCGATCGCACCCGACGCGCCCACCATTGGCACATCGCTACCGGGCATCAATGCCACCTGAGTCGCGGCCGCGCCCAGGCCGCAAAGTACGTAGAACGCGAGGAAGCGGAACGGACCCATCATGTCTTCGACGTTGTCCCCGAAGACCCATAGATAGAGCATGTTGCCGCCAAGGTGAAACAAGTCGCCGTGCACGAACATTGACGTGAACAGCGTCAGCGGAGCCGGTAGAGGCATGTCCGCCCACGCGCTGGGCGACGTCAACGACTCGGGGATCACGCCGAGCTGAAAGAAGAGCGACACATAGGCGTCGTCGCCTCCCAGCATGCGGATCCGCATCTGGTACGCGAACACCAGCAAGTTTCCCCCCAGCAGCAGCCAGGTCATCCACGGCGTGTGCCGGCTGGGGTTCTCATCGCGAAGCGGGATCACAGCGGGAGCGTTGCTACTGCCGTACGACAGCGTTCGGCTAGCTCCGCCAGAGATTCGTCGCCGGTGGAGTCGATCGGTTTGCCGACCCTTACCTCGACGACACCGAGGTTCACCCAGGCCTTGCCGCGGGGGAGCAGACGCCCGCTGTTGATCACGGCTACGGGCACGATGGGTGACTCGGTCTGCCGGGCAAGGAAGAAGCCGCCTTTGCGGAAGCGCGCCAGTTCCTGTTCATCGGTCCGGGTGCCCTCGGGGAACACCAGAATCGAGGAGTTCTGGAGTGCCCGCGCAGCCTCGCCGAGGTCGGTGGCCGAGCTTCGAGGTACCGGCACGTAGCCGACGCGCCGCATGTACCAGCCAAGAAAAGGGATTCGGAACAGAGATTCCTTGGCGACCATTCGGAAGCGAAGTGGCAAGGCCGCCAGGAGGGCCGGGATATCCAGTGCCGAGTTGTGGTTGGCGACGAATACGTAGTCCGTACCGGGTACGAGTTCTGCCAGGCCACGGGCGTCGAGGTGCACTCCGTGGATCCATAGGAACGTCCGCGCCCAGAAGCGTGCGCAAGCGTGCGTGATGTCGCCACGGTAGTCCACGAAGGACACGATGATCCCGAGCGAACCGAGCACCACAGTTGCGCCAGCGGTTACCACCCAGCTGGCGAGGCAGCGCATCTGTTCGAGGCCGTAGTAGTAGTGGAGACGGCCCTGAGCTGTAGGCATGCTCGCAGTGTAGCAGCCGACATGTGGCCCGGATCGAGGCTGTCACGCCCGGCCAGAGCGCAAGGTACCATTGCGTCTTCCCTGGTACCCGAGGAACGCATGGCTCCCGACTACGGCTGGCTCTCCATCATTCCGCCCGTGCTGGCGATCGTCATGGCGCTGCGCACGCGCCAGGTTCATCTGTCGCTTTTCGCTGGCATCTGGGTTGGTGCCACGATCATCGCCGGCTTCAACCCGGTAGCGGGGCTGCTAGGCAGCCTCGCCGTAATCACAGAAGTTGTGGGTGATCCCGGGAACACGCCGACGCTGCTGTTTACATTGATCGTGGGCGCGTTGATCCTGCTCATGCAGCGCTCCGGTGGGGTCAGCGGTTTCGCTCAATGGATGGTCTCTCGCGGTTGGGTCCGCGGGCGGATCTCTGCGCAGATCATCTCGGCGCTTCTGGGCGTGTCCATCTTCATCGAGTCGAACATCACAAGCTTGGTCACGGGCACTGTGTCCCGCCCGCTCTACGATCGCTTGCGTATCTCGCGCGCCAAGCTCGCCTACATCTGCGACTCGACGTCGGCTCCGATCTGCATCCTGATTCCGGTAAACGCCTGGGGTGCGATGCTGCTCAGTCTTCTCATCGCCGAGGGCGTAGAGGATCCGTTGTCGGCGCTGGCGGCCGCGATTCCGTTCAACTTCTACGCTTGGCTCGCCCTTGGCCTGGTCTTCGTCGTCGCCATTACCGGGCGCGACTACGGTCCGATGGTGGAGGCAGAACGCCTGGCCGTCGAGGGCGAGGGGCGCGTAGGGGCGGCCGAGGATTTCGACGTTGAAGAGTCGGAGCGGGGCAAGCGTGCAATCAACTTGCTGCTTCCCGTGATCACGATGGTCGCCATCGTGCCGTTCGCTCTTGTTGCAACCGGAGACGGCGACTGGACGCAAGGTTCTGGGGCCACCTCGGTGTTCTGGGCCGTCAGCGGCGCTGTCGTCGTGGCGATGATTCTCTACAAGATCCAGGGGCTGTTCTCCATCATCGAGATGACAGAGATCTCCATGAAGGGATTCCAACAGCTGTTACCCGTAGCCGCGATCCTCGCACTGTCGCTTGCGATTGGCGCCGTCGCGAATGCGCTCGGCACGGGACCCTGGGTCGCGTCGAATGTAGCCCCGCTACTCACGCCGGAGCCCGTGGCCCCTCTCGTCTTTCTGACCGGCTGCGTTATCGCGTTCTCCACCGGGAGCTCGTGGGGTACGTTCGCTATTCTTATGCCGATCGCGGTTCCGTTGGCGCTGGAGAGCGGCGCCCACCTGTCGCTGGTCGTCGGAGCGGTGATGGGCGGAGGCATCTTCGGCGATCACTGCTCTCCGATCTCGGACACCACGGTCGTCGCGTCGTTGTCCGCCGGCTGCGACCATATTGAGCACGTCACCACGCAACTTCCGTACGCCCTGGCTGCGGGCACCGGCGCGACGGTTCTCTACTTCGTCGTTGGTTTGGTGCTCTAGCGATGGCGAAGTGGCACCTTGGCTGGGACAACTGGTTCCTCGTAATTCCGGCCGCGTTGCTGGGTGTTGCCGCGCTGATCACCATCAATCAGATGTATCGGGCTGGCGACATCAGGCGCTCGATCGAAGTCGTGACGACGTATGAGGTGCAAGGCCAGCCGATGCTCGGCGACTTCATGGAGTCGCGTGAAGGTCAGGTGGATTGCGCCGCCGAGATGATCTCGCGCTTTTACGGCACACTCGATGTTTCGTGCGCATCCCGCGAGAGCGGTCTCACCTTCACGTGGCGGGTGCATGTGGGCCAGCGAGCCTTTGCTCCAGCAGACGATCTGACTCTCGCGCTGATGCGCGACTACGCCCCTGGCGTCTTCGGGGATAGCACCGATACCGGTGCGGACGAGGTTTCGGAATGAGCGTGTCGATTCTGGACGGACTGCACAGAACGGTTCTCGACAACGGGCTTGAAGTGCTCGTGAAACCAGTCCGGACAGCCCCTCTAGTGTCGGTGTGGTGCTGGTATCACGTCGGTTCAAAGGACGAGGGGCCGGGAACCACCGGCATCTCCCACTTCGTCGAGCACATGAACTTCAAAGGCACCGAGGAGATTTCGCGCGAAGATCTGAAGGTGTGGATCGAGCGCGCGGGGGGAACGTGGAACGGCTACACCTGGATCGATCAGACGACGTACTTCGAGACGCTTGCCGCCGACTCTCTCGATCTGGCGCTGCATATCGAAGCTGAGCGGATGAATGCCTGCGTGTACGACCAGGACGAATTCGACTCGGAACGCACGGTGGTTCTTGCCGAGATGCACGGCAACCGCAACAACCCGCAGTACGAGCTCGATATCGACGTCACGGCCGCCGCTCTCCGGATGCACGGCTACCGATGGCCGACCATCGGGTGGCAATCGGACGTCGAGACCATGACTCGACAGGATCTGGTGGATCACTATCAGCGCTACTACGTTCCCAGCAACGCCACGGTCGTGATCGTAGGCGACGTGGAAGTCGGAGAGGCGGCAGCAGCTGTGGAGCGACGCTTCGGTGCCATTCCTTCCGGTGAAGTTGCCGCAGCGCGAGCGGTGTCAGAGCCGACCCAGAACGGGGAGCGGCGCGTTGTGCTCGATCGCCCGGGATCGACCGGTTACCTCGAGGTGGCCTACCGCGCTCCGGAGTTCACCAGTGCCGACTTCGCCCCACTTCTGCTCGCCGATGCCGCACTTGCCGGCGGTAAGGGAGTGAACCTGTGGAGCGGTGGTTTTGGGCGCAGCGCGCGCACGACCTCGCCGCTGTATGACGCGTTGATCGAGAGCGAACTCGTGGTTTCTGTGGGGTCTGCGTTACTGCCAACCGAAGAGCCTTACCTGTACAGCTTCTCGGCGACATTGCGCGATGGTGTCGACCACCGCCGCGCCGAAGAGGCGCTCTTCCGAAGCGTGTCCGATCTCACCGTAGAAGGTGTGGATGACCACGGGCTGGCCAAGGCCAAGAACCAGGTCCTTGCGTCATTCGCCTTCGAGTCGGAGCAGGTAACTCAGATTGCACACCAACTCGGCTACTACTCGACAATCGCCGACCTTGATTCGCTGGACGCTTTGCCCGGACGGATCGAGTCTGTGACCGCGGATGAGGTGAGGGACGTAGCGCAACGCATTCTTGAGCCCGACAATCGAACCGTTGGGTGGGTCGTCCCCGGAGGTGGGGAATGAGCCAGGGATTCGCACCGCGGCGTGAGGTTCTGGGAAACGGCCTGACGCTGATCCATCAGCACAACCCGGCCTCGCCCGCCGTGGTGGCGAGTCTTTCGTTCGCCGGCGGCGCGATGGGGGAGCCTGCAGACAAGGCAGGAGTGACGACGCTGATGGCGGCTGCGCTCCGCCGCGGCACCGAGAAGCGTACCAAGCAGGACATCGGAGAGATCCTGGATTTCCGTGGTGCCCATCTGCGTTGCTCGGCATCACGTCACAGCGCGTCTCTGGTAGCCAAGATGCGAGGTGCCGATGCTCCGGCCCTCTTCGAGCTCATGGCCGACTGCGCTCGACATCCGTCTTTCCCTGAGGAGGAGGTCGAGCAACTGCGCGGCAACCGAATTACCAGTCTGCGCGAAGACGAAGACGATCCGGATGTGATGGCCAACCGCGGATTCCGGGAACTTCTTTTCCCGGCGGATCACCCTTATTCTGCTGCTGTCCGCGGCTCTGTAGAGACGATCGACAACGTTACGAGAGGGGATCTCGCCGCGGTTCATGCGGCTCGTTTTGATCCGTCTGCCGCCCTCCTCGTAGTCGTAGGCGACATCGCTTGGGATAGCGCGGCTGAGCTCGCGGCGGCTCATCTTGGTGATTGGCAGGGCGCGGCCTTGGGCGGCTATCGGGCGGCCCAGGTGCAGGTAGTCGATGCGCCGATGACGCCCCCGAGCGAGCGCTGGCACGACATGCCCGACAAGGCTCAGGTGAGTTTGCTGATGGGCCATGCCGGTATTCGGCGGGACGATGTTCGTTTCTATGCTGCGGCCTTGATGAATTCAGTGCTGGGACGCTTCGCGATGGGCGGGCGTCTCGGACGGGTCGTGCGCGAGGAACAGGGCATGGCCTACTACACCTACAGCGGTTTCGCCGCCGGGTGGGGCGCAGGGCCGTTCAGTGTCCAGGCAGGCGTTCAGCCGGAGCATCTGGATGCAGCGATTGCATCGATCCGCGAACAGATCGCGCGCACGCGCGAGACGGGGGTCGAGGCGAGTGAACTCGATGACGCACGCGCAGCGGCGGTCGGCTCACTACCAAGGACTCTCGAGAGCAACGAGGGCATGGCCGGCCTGCTGCACCAGATTGAACTGTTTGATCTGGGCTGGGACTATCCGTCGCGCTATTCCGAGGTCATGGCCGCCGTCGACCTCGACGCCGCGAACGCCGCGGCGCTTGATCTGCTTCATCCCGAGGAGATGGTCTTGTCGGCAGCCGGACCGGTAGGAGACAGGTCGGCGAACTAGTCGTCCCGATCGGAGAATTCATGGGTGTTCAATTGCAGGAAGTCGTGGCGCATCTGGACGATTTGCTGGCCTATCCAGGACTCAAGGACGCCTCACTCAACGGTCTGCAGATCGAGGCTGGCGACGAGGTGAAGCGCATCGCTCTTGCCGTCGACGCGGCGCAGGTCACGATCGACGCTGCCGTTGAGCACGACTGCGATCTCCTGCTTGTGCACCATGGGCTTTTCTGGGGCTCCGACCAACCGCTGCTCGGGGCGCTCGGGCGGCGGGTCGGCGCGGCCTTCCGGGGCGGGCTTTCGATCTACGCATCGCACCTACCGCTGGATGTTCATGCCGAAGTGGGCAACAACGCACTCCTCGCCGACGCCCTAGGGGCCGAGCGAGAGCGTGCCTTCGGGGATCTGGGCGGAGTCGATATCGGCACGATCGGCGCTTTCGAGAAACCACTGCCTCTCGCCGAACTCGAGAGTCGAGTCGCGGCGGCTGGGTGCGCTGACCAGACGGTATGGCGATTCGGCCCCGATCCGGTGACCAACGTGGCGGTTCTGACGGGCAGCGGGTGCAGTTTTCTCGCAGAGGCGGTCGCGGCCGGGGCGGAATGCTTCATCACCGGTGAGTCCAGGCATTCCGCGTATCACGAGGCCAGCGAAGCCGGAATTAGTTGCATATTCGCCGGCCACTACGCGACCGAGGTTTTCGGAGTGCAGGCTCTCGGTCGCCGGTTGACCGCCGAGTTCGGCGTCGACACGCAGTGGATCGAGCATCCGACCGGCGTGTGATGACCGTGCCACCGCGCGGCGCAGAGTGGAAGATCCGCCCAGTTGGCAGCATCGCTGAGTTCCATGCCTGCGAGGACCTCCAGCGCCAGGCGTGGGGATTCGGTGGGGATCTCGACATCATCCCGCTCACTCAGATGCTCGCGGCGCAGAAAGCCGGGGGCGTGGTGCTCGGTGCGTTCTCGTCGGCGGGCAGGCTTCTGGGCTTTTGCTACGGATTCATCGGACGGCGCGACACAGGCGAGTTGATCCACTATTCGCACATGCTCGCTGTGGACCCGAACGTTCGGGCCGCCGGCGTTGGCGCGGCTCTCAAGTGGGCTCAACGGGATGCTGTTCTAGCCCAGGGAATCCAGTGGATGCTCTGGACGTACGACCCGCTGGAGTCACTCAACGGCTATCTGAACTTCTCGAAGCTAGGTGTCCTGGCACGGACATACTGGGAGGATCTCTACGGCCAAACCAGCAGCGGTTTGCATCAGGGAACAGCGACCGATCGACTCCTTGCGGAGTGGCCGTTGTCCTCGGTGCGCGTGCGTCGTCGTGCCGAAGGGCACCGCGACGTCGCACCTGGCATCGACTCGGCGCGGCCGATTCTCGCGGCCCGCGATTTTGGCGGCTCGTTGATACCAGGGCAGGTTCTGACCGCAGACGGCGCCAGCGTCTCGATCGAGGTGCCTGCGAGCATACAGACGATCAAGGCGAACGACCCGTCCTTGGGACAGGCATGGCGAAGCTCGACGCGAGAGGCTTTCACCCAAGCGCTGTCGGGCGGGTACTACGTGGCCGAGTGTCAGCGCCACAACGACAGGACTTTCTACCTGCTGCGACATGGTGAGTTTCCGGACGACACGGCCCAGGAGGCAACGTAGTGCGAATCGATGCGATCGAGTTGTTGCATATCAGCATCCCGTTGGTGGGCCCGTTCCGGATCTCTCGTGGTGTGATTACGCATCGCCACATGCTCTTGGTGAAGCTGCATTCGGGCGGCGCCCACGGCTGGGCTGAGGCAGGCGCAGACCTCCTTCCGCTGTATACCTACGAAACGGTCGGCACCGTGCGCCACGTGATCTCCGATCTGCTTGCCCCGGAGTTGATGGCGGAGTCCTGGCCGGATGACGGCGCGCCCCGCGCGGTGGCGGCTCATCTGTCCAGGTGGCCCTGGCACCCGATGGCCAAGGCGGCGGTGGAAGAGGCTTTCTGGGATCTCGAAGCCCGCCGGAAAGGGATGCCGGTGCACAAGCTGTATGCGGGCGATCGTCCGGTGCGCGACCGGGTGGAGGTTGGCATCTCGCTCGGTATCCAGGACGACTTCGGTGTCCTCGAGGCGCAGATCGACGACGCGTTGGCTCAAGGCTATCGGCGAATCAAGCTGAAGATTGCCGCGGGTCATGACCACGACGTTTTGCGAAACGTTCGGAATCGGTTCGGGGATATCCCGCTCATGGTTGATGCAAACTGCGGCTACACGGAACGTGACATGGACCTGCTTGCGGGTCTGGATGACTACGATCTCATCATGCTCGAACAGCCGTTCGAGTATGACGAGCTCGAACAGCACGCGCGTCTTCAGGAGCGCATCAAGACTCCGGTCTGTCTCGACGAGTCGGCGAAGACGCCGGAGATCACAGCCAAGGCCCTCGATATGGGGGCGGCGCAGATCATCAACATCAAGTGCTCCCGACTTGGCGGTAGAACCGCTGGAATCGACGTTCATGACCTCTGCGAAGAGCGCGGGATTCCGGTGTGGTGCGGCGGGATGCTGGAAGCCGGAATCGGGCGTTTGCACAATATCGCCGTAGCCACGCTGCCCAACTTCAAGCTCTCGAACGATCTCTCAGCTTCCCGACGCTACTGGGAGCGCGACATCATCGACCCCGAAGTTGAACTCGACGACGATGGCAATGTGGTGGTGCCGCATGAGCCCGGGATCGGCTACGCGGTTCGTGACGACCTCGTCGAGCGCTATCTCGTTGACCGCGAGGTGATCCGCTGAGCTCAGATGTCTGAAGTCCGCAGGCTTGCGACCACGCATTCGCGTCCCTTCTGGGGCGGGATCGTCGTGGCGGCTCTGGTGTTCGTGTTCTGGCGGCCCGAAGTCGGCAGCCAGGCGGATCCACGTCAGCTTGCAGCGGTAGCGGCCCTGGCGTTGCTCATGGCGACCTGGTGGATCAGCGAGGCCGTCCCGATCCCTGTCACGAGCCTTCTTCCGCTCGTTCTTCTACCCGTGCTGGCCGGCGCGCCGTTCGACCTGTCTCGGGTCGCGGCCAACTATGCGAACTGGCGAGTTTTCCTGTACTTCGGCGGCTTCCTGATTGCGATCGCGATGGAGACGAGTGGGCTTCATCGCAGGGTTGCGTTGTACACCGTGCGAGCCATCGGCACACGGCCGCGCCGCATCGTGCTCGGGTTCATGGTTGCCAGCGCGGTGCTTTCGATGTGGATCTCCAACACAGCCACCGCGTTGATGATGTTGCCAATCGCACTCGCCGTAGTTGCGCACTTCGAGAAGAAGCCGGCGTTCTCGATAGCGTTGCTTCTGGGGACCGCGTACGGCGCAAGTATTGGTGGAGTTGCGACGCCAATCGGAACGCCACCGAATATCGCTTTCCTCGGCATCTACTCGCAGCTGTATCCGCAGGCTCCGCCGATTCAGTTTGGCCAGTGGATGGCCTTCGCACTCCCGGTGACCCTCGTCTTCCTTCCGATCGCCTGGCTGTTCCTCGTGCGCGATGTGGAGGACGACGGCGGTGATGCGAGTGCGGTGCTCGAGCGTGAGATCTCGGAGATCGGCCCGGCCCTGCCGGTGGAACGGCGGGTGTTCGTGGTGTTCGTCAGCATGGCGGTGCTGCTGATCTTCCGTCAGCCGATCGCGCTCCCGTTCATGACGATCCCGGGGTGGGCCGGGCTGTTGCCTGGAGCGGCGATCAACGATGGAGTTGTGGCGATGGCACTGGGCTTGTTGCTCTTCGTGTTGCCTTCCGGCGGTCACGATGGAAGACCGGTCGTTCTCGACTGGCAGCAGGCGCGCCGCAAGATGCCTTGGGGAATTCTGCTGCTGTTCGGAGGCGGGTACGCTCTTGCTGACGCGATCGCCGGCGCCGGCCTGGCGGGGTGGGTGGGCGCCCAGTTGGAGTTCGTTCAAGGGGCGAGCCCGGTCGTGCTCACGATGCTGAGTGCCACGCTACTGACCTTCATGACGGAGATCACCTCCAACACCGCCACTGCTCAGATCATGCTGCCGCTCGCGGCGGCCGTAGCGGTCGATACTGCGGGAGTGAATCCCTTGATCGTGATGCTTCCGGTCACGCTAGCGGCATCTTTCGCTTTCATGCTGCCTGTAGCCACACCGCCGAACGCCGTGATCTTCGGCTCGGGTGCCGTCCCGATGCGGGCCATGGTGCGCACCGGGCTCTGGCTCAACTTGATCGGGATCGTTCTGCTGACCCTGCTCTGTCTGCTGCTCGGGCCCCTCGTCTTCGGGATCGATTTCGGCGGCGGAGTCCCGGACTGGGCACTCTAGTCCAACCACGACGATCTCGGCGGGGTCGGCCCTCGTCTCCGGGGCCCCTAAGGCGGTTAGCCGCCCGCCCCGCGCGGCACGTCGATCCGCCGAAGGTGTGGAAGAATTGGCGCGTACCGCGTTTTCTTCGAAGGAGCACCTGTGATGGTCGTCCCCGCGGGGATTTTTCGTGCATATGACATTCGTGGCGTCGTCGACAAGGATCTCGACGCCGACATCGTCGAGGCCATCGGCCGTGCCTTCGGGACGCTTGTCCGGCGGGAGGGCGGCCGGCGCGTTCTCGTGGGTCGTGATGGGCGTCTGACGAGCCCGGAGATGGCGGCTGCTTTCACTCGCGGCGCCAACGCAGCTGGGTGCGACGTGCTCGACGCAGGCCCTGTCCCCACTCCGATGCTCTACTTCGGGATCCGTCATCTCGACGCCGACGGTGGCGTTGTGATCACGGCGAGCCACAACCCGGCGGAGTACAACGGCGTCAAATCGGTGCTCGGCAAACGGACGCTGTTCGGCGAGGACATCCAGCAGATTCGCCAGATGATCGAAACCGAGGACTTCGAGACCGGCGAAGGAACGGTCGAGTCGGTCGATCTCATCGAACCCTATGTTGCGATGGTCAAGGAACGCGTGACGCTCGAGCGTCCCGTGAAAGTGATCATCGACGCGGGCAACGGCATCGCGGGAATGATTGCGCCGCGCTTGTACCGCGAGCTTGGGTGCGAGGTGGAAGAGCTGTACTGCGAGGTAGACGGCAACTTCCCGAACCATCACCCGGATCCGACGGTGCCCGAGGCGGTCGAGGAGCTGGCCGAGCGCGTGCTCGCCGGTGGGTTTGACCTGGGCCTGGGCTTTGACGGGGACGGTGACCGAGTCGGCGTGATCGATGAGAGCGGCGAGATCGTGTGGGGCGACCGCCTCACGATTCTTCTGGCGCGCGACATGCTTTCGAGGAATCCGGGCGCCACGGTGATCTTCGATGTGAAGTGCTCTACGGTGCTGGCCGACGACATCGCTGCACACGGTGGCCGACCGCTGATGTGGAAGACGGGCCACTCGTTTATCAAGCAGAAGATCCGGGAGGAAAAGGCGTTGCTCGCCGGCGAGATGAGCGGGCACCTGTTCTTTGGCGAGAACTTCTACGGACACGACGATGCGGTGTACGCAGGTGCCAAGCTCATGGAGATCTACTCGCGGCAGGCCGGGCCGTTCTCAGCGCAACTCGACGGCCTGCCGGAGACCTTCTCCACGCCCGAGATCCGGCACCACTCGAGCGAGGAGCACAAGTTCGTCATCTGCGAGCGACTGCGAGACGAGCTTGCGGCCGAGTACGACGTTGTAGCCATTGACGGAGTACGAGTTGAGTTTCCGGACGGATGGGGTCTGGCCCGCGCCTCCAACACCGGGCCGCACATCATCCTGCGATTCGAGGCCCAGACCGAGCCTCGACTCCACGAGATCCGCGAGCTTGTGGAGTCAAAACTCAGTCGCATCGAATCCGAACTGAGCGACTGAGGGACACCCGGTGAGCGATCCGAAAGCGTACGCAGTGATCATGGCGGGCGGGAGCGGCACGCGATTCTGGCCGCTGTCGCGCAATGAGACGCCCAAGCAGTTCTTGCAGATTGTAGGCGAGGACTCGATGCTGAAGCAGACATGGGACCGTTGCCTGGCGTTGGTTGAAGATCCGGCGCGGGTCCTCGTCGTCACAGCCGCGCGGTACGCAGACCTCACACGGGCCGAATTGCCGGACCTCCCCGAGGCCAACCTTCTCGCCGAACCAGAAGCACGAAATACCGCGCCATGTCTGGCGTGGACCGCCGCCGAGCTGCACCGACGCGACGCTGACTCCGTGATGATGGTCTTTCCCGCGGACCATGTAATTGAAGACGTAGAGGGCCTCGGCCGATCAGTAGAGGCGGCGTGCAAGGCCGCTGCAACGGGTGCTCTTGTGACGTTCGGCGTGCCGCCCCGCTACGCCGAAACCGGCTACGGCTATGTCGAGGTGGGCGATTCGCTTGAGGTGGAAAGCGCAGCGCCGGTTCGGCATGTAGTGGCTTTCCGCGAAAAACCCGACGCGGCGACGGCGCAGGATTACGTTGCCGCGGGTCTCTTTCTGTGGAACAGCGGTATGTTCGTCTGGCGCTCAGCGACTCTGATCGAGGCGATGAGCGAGCACCTGCCGGAGGCAGCGGATGCGGCGACCCGTATGCTGTCGGCTGCCAGCGATGACGATCGGGCCGAGACTTATGGCGACATGCCGGCAATTTCGATCGACTACGGCATCATGGAGCGCGCGAGCGCCGTTGCTTGTGTGGAGGCCCAGTTCGACTGGTCCGACGTCGGCTCATGGGAAGCACTCGCGGAATTGTTGCCGGCCGATGCCGACGACAACGTGGTTCGCGGCGCGGTCGCCTCGTTGGACGCTTCCGGGAATCTCGTCCATGCGCCAGGCGAAGCGGTCGCGTTGCTTGGCGTCGAGAATCTCGCCGTTGTCCGCGCGGGCGATGTGTTGCTTGTGGCTCGACTCGACCGATCTCAGGACATCAAGGCGCTGCGCGATCAGGTCGCGGCAGCAGGAATGGAAGACAAGCTATGACGGAATCCTCTCTCGATAGCCTCGAGCCGCTGGTATCGCTGTGCAAACGTCGCGGGTACATCTTCCAGAGCAGCGAGATCTACGGCGGCCTGAACGGCTTCTGGGACTACGGTCCGTTGGGAGTCGAGTTGCGACGGCGCATCTTCGACTCGTGGTGGTCGATGATGGTCGAACGGCGCGAGGATGTTGTCGGAATGGACGCCTCCATCATCAACCACCCGCGCGTCTGGGAAGCGTCGGGTCATGTCGCGTCCTTCTACGACATGATGGTGGATTGTCGCGGGTGCAACCGGCGCTTCAGGCTCGATCACATGATTCAGGATGCTCTGGACAACGACACTCTCGACGCGATTTTCCCGGATCGAGACAACTCCGTTCCTCCGGCTGAGGGTGAAGTCCCGACCAAGTGCCCTGCCTGCGGCGGAGAACTTACCGAGCCCCGCCAGTTCGGACTCATGTTCGAGACTCATGTCGGGGCGGCAACGGACTCGAAGTCAATCGCGTATCTGCGTCCGGAGACTGCGCAAGCGATCTTCGTCAACTTCAAGAACGTGCAGATGTCCTCGCGTCTCAAGGTGCCGTTCGGTATCGCTCAAGTCGGAAAGGCCTTCCGCAACGAAGTGACGCCGCGCAACTTCACATTCCGATCGCGAGAGTTCGAACAGATGGAAATGGAGTTCTTCGTTCATCCGGACGAGGAGCGCAAATGGTTCGACTACTGGGTCGACGCGCGCCACGAATGGTACGAACATCTTGGCGTGAATCCGGATCGCCTGCGTCGTCGTGATCACGGAGGCGACGAACTGGCTCATTACGCCAGCTACACGACTGACGTCGAGTATCAGTTCCCATTTGGCTGGGCTGAGTTGGAAGGGATCGCCAATCGGGGCAACTTCGATCTGACTCAACACGGTGAGCACTCGGGCAAGGATCAGGCCTATTTCGACCCGACGCGGAACGAGAAATACGTGCCGTCGGTGATCGAGACGTCGGCCGGCCTCGACCGGACGCTTCTGACAGTACTTGCGGACGCGTTTGCCATCGATCGCGTCGGTGAGGAGGAGCGCACCGTGCTCCGTCTGGCGCCGCACATCGCGCCGCGGCAGGTCGCCGTATTCCCGTTATCGAAGAAGCTGGCGGAGCCGGCGCGGAAGTTGACCGATGACTTGCAGCGCCGCTTCCATGCGATCTACGACGACTCGGGATCGATCGGCAAGCGCTATCGGCGAGAGGATGAGGTGGGAACACCATACTGCGTGACGTTCGACTTCGATTCGCTCGAAGACGGCGCTGCGACAGTCCGCGATCGCGACACCACCGATCAGGAACGCGTGGCGCTCGATAGCCTGCCCGCGTACCTGGACGAGCGGATCCGCAAGTAGCAATGGCGCGTCGACGCCGGTCCGTTGCGCGGTACCGGCAGCTGGAGGCGTTGGCTACGTTGCACGATCGGCTGACCGAAGCCTACGGTCGTCCGCGCCGGAAGCGTCGTTTCGGGCCGGTGGAAGAGCTGGTTCTCACGATCCTGTCTCAGAACACCAGCGATACGAACCGCGACCGCGCCTGGGAGAGCCTGCGGAGCCGGTTCCCGGATTGGGAATCCGTCGAGGCTGCTCCGCTAGCCGACGTCGAAGAGGCCCTCCGGCCCGGCGGATTGCATCGGGTGAAGGCAAAGCGAATCCGCGAAACTCTTGCTCGGATTCGTAAACAGTACGGCGGCTACGATCTCGGGCACCTGGCCGATCTCGACGTCGAGCACGCCCGGAAGGAACTCATGTCCATCAAGGGCATCGGAGCCAAGAGCGCCAACTGCATCCTGCTGTTTTCCATGCGAAGGGACGCATTCCCCGTGGACACGCACGTGTACCGGGTCCTACGCCGTATCGGCGTGCACCGGACGCGCGACATGGCCGCTGCAAATATGGAGCTACGCGACGCGATACCGGAGGGTGTTCATTTTCGTTTGCACATGAACGTGATTCGGCATGGCCGTGAGGTTTGCCACGCGCGTCGTCCAGATTGCCCCGCCTGTGCGGTGAGCGACCTCTGCGGGTATCGCGACAAGACCGTGTGAATCGGGCGCTAGATGCGCTGGTAGACTGGCCCTCCCGCCAGCCGATACATCCGGAGTCCGCCGTCATGGGCGAAGATCGCTTCTACATCACGACCCCGATCTACTACGTGAATGATGTTCCCCACCTGGGGCATGCGTACACGACGATCGCGGCCGATGCGATGTCACGGTTTCACCGGATGCGGGGCAGGGAAGTCTTCTTCCTGACCGGCACGGACGAGCACGGACAGAAAGTCGCGCAGGCCGCGTCCGCCCGCGGCGTTTCCGAACAGCAGCACTGCGACGAGCTGCATCAGAACTTCAAGTCGCTCTGGGAACGGCTCAATATCTCCAACGACGCGTTTATTCGCACGACGGACCCCGAGCACAAGGATCAGGTCCAGACCGCCCTCCAGAAGCTCTGGGACGATGGCTGGGTGTACGAGCAGGACTACGAGGGCTGGTACAGCGTCAGCGACGAGATGTTCGTGACGGATCCGGATGAGATCGAGAGCCTCAAGGCAGCCGGGAAGGTGGAGTTCGTCAAGGAGGCGAATTACTTCTTCAAGATGAGCGCCTTCCAGGAGAAGCTGGTCGCTGCCATCGAATCAGACGAGCTCGGAATTCGGCCGACTTCGCGGCGCAACGAGATTCTCGGATTCTTGAACCAACCACTCGGAGACCTGTCGATCAGTCGCCCGAAGTCGCGCTTGAGTTGGGGGGTGGAACTGCCCTTCGCTCCCGATCATGTTTGCTACGTCTGGGTCGACGCGCTGTTGAACTACTGCACCGCGCTTCGGTACCTGAATCCCGGGATTCCGGCAGACGACAGTTACGGGCCGGTCTGGCCGGCCGACTACCACCTCATTGGCAAGGACATCCTGACCACGCATTCCGTCTACTGGACGACCGTGCTCATGGCGCTGGGACTTCCACTGCCGCGCCACATTTTCGCGCACGGCTGGTGGACGTTCGAAGGGCAGAAAATGTCCAAGAGTATGGGGAACGTTGTCGATCCGAATCTGTTGATCGACGAGTTCGGCGTTGATCCGCTGCGCTACTTCGTGCTGCGACAGATGCCCTTCGGCCAGGACGGTGACTTCGGTGCGACCGCTCTCGTCGAGCGCATCAACTCGGATCTGGCCAACGACATGGGCAACCTCGCGTCACGAGTATCCAACCTGGTGGCGGGAGATGGCGGTGCGATCGTGCCGGGGGAAGCAACGGCCGCGACCGCGTCGATTCTGGAAGAGTTCGAGAACGCGGCAACCGACTACGAGAAAGCGTTCGAGGAGTTCGAGTTCTCAGCCGCGTTGCGTCGGATTTGGGACTCCCTCAGTGCGGCCAACAAGATGATCCAGGACACGGAACCGTGGCGACTCCGGAAAGAACGTGACGAGGACCCGGCGGCCGGTGCGCTCTACGACGAGGTCATGCGTACCTCAGCGATCATCTTGAGTGGCGCTGCGGCACTGCTCTATCCGGTGATGCCCGAGCGCATGCAGACGCTGTGGGAGTCGCTCGGTTGGACGGGACAACTTGCCGAGCTGCGGTACGAGGGTGACAGCCGCCTTCTGGGTGCTCCAACCGGGACGGTGGTGAAGGGAGATGCACTCTTCCCGCGGATCAACGCGAAGGCCGTTCCCACGTTTACGGAGAGGGCCGCAGGGCTCGACGGCTAGCGGCAGATCGCGAGTCCACCGCTGTTGGTGGGGCAAGCTGCGCGGCGCTGAGCGCCGGCCACAGACTCCTGCAACGTCAGTCCGGTGCCGAGGAGCGCCGTGAGCGAGCCCGGTGCACGGTCGGTGGCGTCTTCAGCCGGAGCCGGATAGTCGAGCACTGACGTGCGGCCATTGGCCACCAGCCGGTCCAGCGAGCGCACAGAGCCTGGCTCGTCACGGATCCAGGCTGCATACGCGCCCGAGTCGCACAACGCGGTTCCTGCTTGCTCGGCGTCGAGATCTTTCTTCTCGAGCCAGGCGGCGGACTCAGTTGCGGTCATCACGACTACGGTCGCCTCGCGCGTGAGGGTCTGGAAGTGACTGCGATGCTGGCGTTCGGCCGAACCGGCAAACCACGCTCGCGAAGGAATGAACTCCCCTGGTGCGAACACGAGAGTCTCGGGAAGGTCGCGAGCCAGCGCAGTCACGACGGCGCCGGCTACCTTCGTGTTCGGTAGGGCACCGACGAGCATCGACTGAGTTGGCACGGCAAGTGCCTCCTCGAGCGCGCTTTCGAGGAGCTTCACGTCCGCCGGCAGAACGGTGTCGCCCTGCCACGTGCCTGTCGCAAGCGGCACGACTTCCGTCGCGCCAGCGTCAAAGGCAGCCTGTGTGTCAACGACGAGACCACGTTCGCCGCGTGGGTCGAGGACATCCAGAATCAGAATACGAGCAGACATGCGTGGTCCCTGAGAGGTTCGAACGGAGGTGCCAACGAATGGCCGGTCCAGCCGCGACGAGTGTCGACGGGATCGGGCTATATTAGCATTAGGCCGCAGGCGCCTGTGGCACGCGGTTGCTTTCGGAACCGGACAGCCAGCCTAGAGGGACGAAGTGGGCAGACAACGCGCGCCAATCGCCTTGGCAATGCTGATGAGCTGGTGCATACCGGCCTTGGCTACTCCTGCAGCATCCCAAACGCCGCTCGAAGATCTGCTGGATCGAGTTCAGGCACGCTACTCCGGAGCCGTAGGCATATCCGCCCGGTTTGAGCAGCACCAGGAAGTTCGGGCTGGCGCCGCTCCGATGCTCGGGCTCGGTGCGCTGTACTTGCGATCTCCTGGCAATCTTCGGGTCGAATATCAAGAAACCGGTCGTGTTTTCGTCGCTGATGGCGAACAGATTTACTGGTACCTGCCGGCTGATCGCCAGGTTCATGTGCGCTCACAGAACTCGATGTCCCAGCAGGGCTACGCGTTGTTCTATCTCAGCGGCCAGGGGGATATGGGCGACGACTTCACTGTGCAGGGAGTCGAGTGGCGGACTCGCCTGCGTCCAGACAGTATCCAGATGCGCCTTGAGCCACGGCTCCCAGGTGCCGATTACGCCTACTTGATGCTCGAGGTCGACCCGGAAACCGCACTGGTGCTGCGACTGGTATCTTTCGGTGTCTTCGGCGACGCCACGGAATGGCGCTTCTTCGAGATTGAGACTGATACTGACTTGGCAGATGAGCTGTTTCAGTTCAACATTCCAGCCGGTGTGAGTGTCGAAACCCTGGGCGACTGACACGTCCCGCTGCCCCTGACCGCTGACCCCGATTCGAGCGATGGAAACTCACCGCCAACCGGTCCACACACAGACCGCGGCCTACCATCTAGCGAAAGACCGCCTCGAGCTCATCGAGGCCCGGTTCCGCGAGCTGCAGTCGTCGGACATTCCGCTGGTGCAGGACGTCGCCACGTATCTGCTCGGCAACGGCGGCAAGCGACTCCGGCCGGCGCTAGTGGCTCTGTGTGCTCAGGCATGCGGCTATGAAGGTGATGATGACATCGAGCTCGGCGTCATTGTGGAGTTCATTCATACGGCCTCGTTGGTGCACGACGACATCGTCGACGACGCCGTAACGCGCCGTGGCAATGAGCCGGCGAACCGAGTCTGGGGGAACCAACTCGCAGTTCTGTTCGGCGATTTTCTCTACGCGCGGTCATTGGCGCTCAGCGTGTCGCTTGGCAAGTTACGACTGGTAGAGGTGTTGACCGAAGCAACGAGCCGGCTCGTCGAGGGCGAGATGCTGGATGTCCTCCATAACGGCAATGCCGAACTCGGTCTCGACACGTATATGGACATCATCGATCGCAAGACCGCGTCCTTGTTCGCTGGTTGTGCTCAGGCCGCCGGGGTGCTCGCGGAGGTGTCCTCGGAGCAGGAGGCCGCGCTGGCCACGTTCGGGCACGACATCGGCATCGCCTTCCAGTTGATCGATGATCTGCTCGACTACGCTGCGGATCCCGATCGACTTGGCAAACAGGTCGGGGCTGATCTGCGCGAAGGCAAGATGACTTATCCGCTGATCCACCTGCTCGAGAACGGTAGTGCCGAACAGCGAGCGGCCGCCATGGCCTGCCTGGGCGATGCGGATGCCACGCAGACCGGTCTGGAATCAGTGCTCGAAGCGATGCGGGCGACGGGGTCGCTTGATGCGACTCGCGAAGCCGCTGCGCGCTACGCCGAGCAAGCTCGAACCGCGCTGTCAGTACTGCCGCCGACTCCGGCGCGTGATGCGCTTGGTGAATTGCCGCAGTTCGTGGTGAATCGCGGGCACTGATCCTCGCTGGCCGCTTCGTCTCGAACGATCAGATAGCCGGCAGGAACCAGAGCGCGGCGAGAATCACGCCGCACACGATGTCGTACTGCCACGACCCGCGAGGCCAGTTGAGAAACAGCCAGCGGCCCAGCGTTCCCCAGACGTCCAGTCCCATGGGAATGCCGTCCGTGTTGCCGTTGGCTCGCTCGATCTTGGTGATCACGCGATACGCATGCAACAACCGCTGCACCGTCGTGAGCCAGGCGAGAAATGCGAGAAGGATGAAAGCCTGCCCCAGCCTACCGAGAGATAGGCCAAGGATGATCAATGCCAGGCGCTCTCCGCGTTCCGTAAACCCAACGCGGCACTCCGGAATCACATTCTCCGCGCGGGCCCGTGTGTAGGAGACGCCGATGGCTCCGCCGAGCGCGACGGCACCGAGCGTTACATAGAGCGGCTCGCCGATGGCGTTGAAGTAGTAGATGCCGCCGACGTACACCAACGTGTCGGAGGCTCGATCGACGACAGAGTCGAGAACAGCGCCGAAGGTCGAAGTCTTGCCGCTCATCCGGGCAACCGCACCATCGATCAGGTCGAGCACCCCGCCGAACAGGGTCCAACCCGCAGCGGCGATGAGATGACCCTGGCCGAGGTTCCAGGCCGCGAGCGCCATCGGGATCAGCGATGACAGCGTCAATACGTTGGGCGGGATCCCTGCGGCGCCCACTGCGCGCGCAACAAGCGCCTTCAGGGCGAGTCCAGCCTGTCCGATCCCATCGCTAATCATGTGAGGAGGCTGGAAGTGGACACGAGACCCTGCGCGGTCGCGGGGTTCTCCCGAGACGTCCGAACCGAAGGCTTGGGTTCCTCTACGAGGCGCCGCTACGATAGGGCGGCCATCCCGGCGAGTCAAGGTAGCGAGCGGTCGGCAAGTTGTCATCAGAACGCAGAATCCTGGCGATCGTGAATCCTGCGGCAGGAGGTGGGAGTGCGCTGCGGCGCTTCGAGAAAATTCGGGGGCAACTCGATTGTCTGGGATCGGTGGAGGTGGCTTTGACCGCCGCTCCAGGCGACGCAGAACGTCTCGCGGCGGCTGCCGACGCTCAGGTCGTCGTGGCAGGAGGAGGGGACGGCACCGTGCATGAGATCGTCAACGGCCTACTTGGTGCGGCCAGCCCGGCGCGTTTGATGGCCCTGCCGTTGGGCACAGGCTGTGATTTCAGCGCGAACATGGAAGCGATCGCTGCCGACGGGTCACAGCGCGACTTGGAACTTGCGATCGACGTTGGCCGTGCCAGGTTCGCGGATGGATCAGCGCGCTATTTCGTGAACGCCGCCAACGTCGGCGCATCGACCGCCTCGACGCGTCGGGTCAGTAAGTACAAGCTCCTGCGCGCCCTGGGCCGCGCAGCGTACGTGGCCGGTGGACTCCCGGAAGTGCTCAGCCGGCCAACCGAGGAGTACGGGCTCGCTCTTGGGGAGACGGAGGCGCGATCGGTTCGGCTCCTCAGTCTGTCGCTGTGCAACGGCCCACGTTTTGGAGGCGGGCTCTGTCTGGCGCCCGAGAGCCGACTCGATGACGCGACGCTCCACATGGCTGAAGTCGAGCCGCGAGGCGTTCTCGGCCTGGGGCGGACCCTCCTCGCGGGGTTCGGCCGCGGTGCGGAGCCGCGCCCCGGAGTGAACGTCACACGGTGCGGTGAGATCCTGGTGCAAGGTACCGGAGATGTGGAGCTCGATGGCGAGCTTCCCGGTTGCCTGCCGGCGTCGTTTACGGTTCTGCCCGCGGCGTTGACCGTGCTGGTTTGAGCCGCGCGCGGGCCCGGTGTAACGTCGGTCGGGCCTACGTCGGCCCGGGGAGTTGCCTTGGACTGCGTCGCGATCATTCCAGCTCGTTACGGTTCGACCCGGTTTCCGGGGAAACCTCTCGCGACTCTTGAAGGCACCCCACTCATCTGCCACGTGGCGACACGCTGCGCCCAGGTGGAGGGTCTCGATCGGGTGGTGGTGGCTACCGACGACGAGCGCATCGCCGAGGCCGCGCGCGACTGCGGCGTCGAGGCCGTCATGACCAGTCCCGATTTTGCCTCGGGCACGGATCGCATCGCGCATGTCGCAGCTGATCTTGGTGCGGACATAGTGCTCAACGTGCAGGGCGATGAACCGCTTATCAACCCGGAAGCGTTGAGTGGTGCCTTGCGTGAGTTTAGGGCTGGCAGCCATGAACTCGGTACCCTGCGCGCACCACTAACCGACTCTGCGCAGTTGTGGGATCCGCACTGCGTGAAGCTCGTCGTCGACCGAGACGGCACCGCGCTCTATTTCAGCCGGGCGCCGATCCCGTACTCCAGAGATTCCGTCCAATCGAGCACGGTCGGCCCGGGCGGCAAGGGGGCGTTGGAATTCATTGCGGAGCCGCCGCAGCAAGGCGCGTGTTGGATTCACGTGGGGGTCTATATGTACCGGACTCCGGCACTGCAGAGGTGGGCTAGAATGCCCCGGTCGCAGCTTGAGATCGTCGAGGATCTTGAGCAGCTTCGCGTGCTCGAAGCGGGCGAACGAATCCAGACATTTGAAGTAGCTGAAGCGTTTCCGGGCATTGATACGCCGGCCGATCTGGAACGCGTTCGTCGCGCTCTCACCGAGCCGAAATCGCAGGACTACAAGCCGTAATGGGTGGGGACACATGGCAAACGGCATGACCAAGTACATCTTCGTTACGGGCGGCGTTGTTTCGTCGCTCGGTAAGGGTTTGGCCTCGGCCGCGATCGGTAGCCTGATGGAATCGCTGGGCTACTCGGTCAATCTGCTCAAGCTCGACCCGTATATCAATGTGGATCCGGGCACGATGAGCCCGTTCCAACACGGCGAGGTGTTCGTCACCGACGACGGCGCGGAGACAGACCTCGACCTCGGGCACTACGAACGCTTCACTCGCGCTCGAATGAGCAAGGCGAACAACTTCACTACGGGCCAGATCTACGAGAGCGTGATTCAGAAGGAGCGCCGCGGCGACTACCTCGGCAATACGGTGCAGGTGATCCCGCATGTAACAGACGAGATCAAAGCCTGCATGCGAGGGCTCGAAGGTACCGCTGACATCGTGATCGTGGAGATCGGCGGAACAGCGGGAGATATCGAGAGCCTCCCGTTCATGGAAGCAATTCGACAGATGCGTCAGGACGTGGGACGCACCAACGGAATGTTCATCCACTTGACGCTCGTGCCGTACATCGCTGCGGCCAAGGAACTCAAGACCAAGCCGACGCAGCACAGTGTCAAGGATCTCCGGTCAATCGGCATCCAGCCGGACGTTCTGCTGTGCAGGACGGATCGGATTCTGCCCGACGACATGAAGCGCAAGATCGCTTTATTCACGAACGTTGCGCAAGAGGCGGTGATCACCGCGGTCGACGTTGAATCGATCTACCAGGTGCCGCTGGTATTCCACGAGGAAGGTCTGGACCGCATCGTCTGCGAGTTGCTTGATCTCGAGATGCGCGAGCCGGACCTCGAGCCGTGGCGCCGCGTGGTCAACACCTGCAGACAGCCGAAGGATCGCGTCAAGATCGCGTTCGTTGGCAAGTACGTCGAATTCGAAGACTCATACAAGAGCCTCTCGGAGGGGCTCGTTCATGGTGGCATTGCCCATGATCTCGGGGTCGATCTCGAGTGGGTGGAGGCCGAGCGCTTCGAGGAGGGTGAGAGTGCGGCGGAGATACTGGCCGACGCCGACGGCGTGCTGGTGCCTGGCGGCTTCGGGCTCCGAGGTGTTCGCGGAATGCTCGATGCGATTCGGTTCGCGCGCGAGCAGAACGTGCCGTTCTTCGGCATCTGTCTGGGGTTCCAGTCGGCTGTCATCGAGTTTGCCGAGCACGTTGCAGAACTGGGCGACGCGGCCGACAGCGCCGAATTTGATTTTCACGAGGGTCGCGGTCGCGACAAGGTGATCTACAAACTTCGGCACCTGCTCGGCGTGGATGAACTTGGCGGGACGATGCGGCTGGGTGCCTACGTTTGCGACCTCGAGCCGGGAAGCCTGGCGGCACAGGCGTACGGTAAGGAACAGATCTCGGAGCGTCACCGGCATCGGTTCGAGTTCAATCAGACGTTCGAAAGGCCCCTCGTCGAGGCCGGAGTGCGTCTGAGCGGGCGTTCCGATGACGGCAAGTTCATCGAGATCATGGAGCTTGCGGATCACCCCTGGTTCCTGGCTTGCCAGTTCCATCCTGAATTCAAGTCGCGCCCGCTGGAGGCGCATCCGCTCTTCTCGGCCTTCATCGAGGCCTCGCATCAGCACAAGGTGCGACGCGAACAGGGAAAGTGGATCGCGGCGGAGGCCACGCAGGACGTGGCTTCGGCCTGAGTCGTCATGCGCGAAATCGAGATCGGCGACAACGTCTCGTTCGGCGGTGACCAGCTTGGGCTCATCGCCGGGCCTTGCGTGATCGAGAGTCGGGAACACTGTTTGCAGATGGCCGCCGCTGTGAGCGAGGTGGCCACGGCAGTCGGAGTGCCGTGGGTTTTCAAGGCCTCGTATGACAAGGCCAACCGCACTTCACGCGATTCGTTCCGCGGGCCGGGCCCGGAAGAAGGTCTGGAGATTCTGTCTGAAGTGCGGGAGGTGTCTGGTGCGCCCGTACTGACCGATGTGCACGACGTGCGGCAGGTTGAAGCAGCGGCAGCCGTCGTCGACATTTTGCAGATACCCGCGTTCCTGTGTCGGCAGACAGACCTCATCGTCGCTGCGGCGGAAACCGGTCTGCCTGTGAACGTGAAGAAGGGGCAGTTCCTGGCGCCCTGGGACATGGCGAAAGTCGTCGAGAAGGTCACGGCAGCTGGGAACGAGAAAGTGCTGGTGACGGAACGGGGCGCGTCCTTCGGCTACAACAACCTCGTGGTCGACATCAAAGGACTCCCGATACTGGCCAAGATCGGCTATCCGGTGATTCTGGATGTTACCCACAGTCTTCAGTTGCCTGCGGGCGAAGGCGGGCGCACGGGTGGGCAGCCTGAATTCGCCTTGCCGCTTGCGAGCGCCGGGGTTGCCGCCGGGGTGAACGGCTTGTTCGTTGAAGTGCACGACGACCCGCCGCAGGCCATGAGCGATGCGACGACACAGATTCGGCCATCGGAGTTGAAGGTTCTGCTCGATCAGGCCACGCGAGTGCACGGTGCGGTGACGGAGGTGGCAGATGAATGACGCGCCGAGCGCTGAATCAGCGGAGCGCCGTCGGGCGAGCCTCGACGTGGCGCGACAGGTGCTGCGCACCGAAGCGGCTGCGCTCGAGGCGCTTGCCCAGGACATGGATGAGGCGGCGGTGGGAGACGCGTTGGATCTGCTGCTGGCCTTTGACGGTCGGATCGTGTGCACCGGAATGGGCAAGTCGGGAATCATCGCGAAGAAGCTGGCGGGAACGCTCGCTTCCACCGGGAGTCCTGCGTTCTTTCTCCATCCGGCCGAGGCCGGGCACGGCGACCTCGGGATGATCGTAGATGGTGACGTCGTGGTCGCGCTGAGCCATTCCGGTAACACGGCGGAGATCGTCGGCCTGCTGCCAGCCATGCGGCGGATGGGCGTCAGGCTAATAGCGATGGTAGGGAACACGGAGTCCACGCTTGCTCGCGAGGCGGATGTGGTTCTGCACATCGGTATCGAGGAGGAGGCATGTCCGCTGGGCCTCGCACCCACGGCGTCGACCACGGCGGCGCTCGCGCTCGGTGATGCTCTGGCAATGGCACTGCTCGAGGAGCGTGGTTTCGGCCCGGAAGATTTTGCAGGCTTCCACCCCAGAGGCTCGCTAGGCAACCAGCTACTCCGCGTTTCCAAGGTCATGCATACGCAGGAGCAATTGCCGCAAGTGTCGAGCGACGCTTCGCTGCGCGAGGCCATCGCTGAGATGAGCGCAAAGGGGCTCGGAGTGACCGTCGTGCGCGGCGCTGACGGCACCGTCGCCGGGATCCTGACCGATGGCGATGTGCGCCGGCTCATGGAACGAGAAACCGCCCTCGAAATTGCGGTGTCAGAGTGCATGACGCCCGATCCCGCGTGCATCGAGCCGGAGGCGCTCGCGACGGAGGCGCTCCGTGTTCTCGAGGAACGACGGATTACCTGTCTAACCGTGGTGGACTCTACCGGTTGCCTGCTGGGCGTCGTCCATCTGCACGATCTCTGGCGAACCCAGATGGTGTGATGGCGAAACTTACACGCGACCAATACGAGGATCGTCTACGAGCACTGCGGCTTCTCGTGACGGATGTGGATGGCGTGCTGACCGATGGGTCGATCGCTTACACAGGCTCCGACTCCGAGACGAAGGTCTTCAACGTCAAGGACGGCAGCGCGGTGTATATCGCTCGGGCCATCGGCTTGCCAGTGGTGGTGATTACCGCGCGCAAGTCTGACGCGGTGGCGCGGCGCTTTTCAGAGTTGCCGGTGATGCGTTTCCATCAGGATACGTTCGACAAAGTGGCGGCCTGTGGAGACGCGGAAGCTGCCCTCGAGATTTCCCCGGACGTCACGGCTTTCGTCGGCGACGACCTTGTCGACTTACCAGCCATGCGACGCGCTGGTCTCGGCGTAGCGGTTGCCGACGCTCAATCGCGGGTTCTCCAGGAGGCCGACTGGGTCCTTTCCACTCCGGGTGGGCGTGGCGCGTTGCGTGAGTTTGTCGACGACGTCGTCACCGCGCGCGGTCTTTGGGACACTGTTCTCGCGGACTACGAGTCACGCCAGGCGCGCAAGGGCGCTGAGCCCCCGAGTCCAGGCAGCAGCTAATCCAACACGGAGCATACGCATGGCCGGAGGGTGGCCCCTCACGCTCGGCATGGCACTCGCGCTATTGGCGGTTGGTGCGCTCCTCGGGGACCTATGGGCACGCCTCCGGGCGCCGACACCCCGCGGCGCTACTCGACGTGGGAGGCCGCACTATCTTCTCGGCCTGAACTACCTCGTTTCGCATGAGCCCGACCAGGCGATACGCGAACTGTCGCAGGCCGTGCGTCAGGAGACTGAGGCGGTAGAGGCCTATCTGGCTCTGGGCAACCTGTATCGCGAAAGCGGCCAGAGCGAGCGGGCTATCGACGCCCACAAGAGCCTCTTGCATAGACCGAACCTGTCGGAGTGGGAGCGTACCCAGGTGCTCTTCTGCCTCGCGATGGACTTCAAACGCGCAGGTTTCGTGGATCGCGCAGAGAGGACGTTCCGTGAAGTCGCGGAACGCGAGCCGGACAACGTGGCGTGTCTCTACGGTCTCCAACAGATAGCGGAAGAGACCGGGCAGTGGGAGGAGGCTCTGGCGTTGCAACGTCAGATCCAGCGGGCGTCCCGTGGAACCGAGCCGAATCTTCTGGCTGCGCTGGAGACGGAGTGGGGCAGGTCACTGTTGTCTGCCGATGCGGATCGCGCTGCTCGCCACTTCCGCACCGCTCTGGACATCCGGCCCGACTACGCGCCAGCGCGACAGGGGATGGCCCAGTGCCTGATGGTCGGCGAGCGGTACTCCGAGGCGCTAGAGCATCTGGAGCAGGCTGTCCTTGCGCCCACACCGTGGTCGACCGCTGCACTGCAGACGCTCGATCGCCTCTGCCTCGAGCTCGGGGATCAGGCGCCGCTTGCTGCTGCGTGCGAGACGATCCTGGAGCGGGACCCTCGTGCGTGGCGCGCGGGACTCTACCTGGCTCGCGTGCAGCTGTCCTCGGGCGATCTCGATGTCGCCGAAGCGACCCTTCGGCGCGCCCTGCGAGAACGTCCGGGCTCGTTGGCCGTCCAGCGTGAGGTCTGGAAAGTGCTGCGGCAACGCGGCGGCGGCATCGAGGAATTCGCTGAAATCCTGGAAGGGGTTCTCGACGATACGCGACTCATGGACCCGTTCGTTTGTCTGCGTTGCGGCTTCAAAAGTGTCGAGCTGTTTGCCCGTTGTTTGCACTGCCATCGTTGGAACACGATGGCCGAGGAGCGCCAGGATTGAGCGCCAGCTTCGAGGTTCAGGTAGAGACGCACTTCGATGCTGAACACTGCCTCGACCTAGCGGGTGGCAGGTGTGAGGCGCATGAACACCGCTGGCGCGTTGCAGTGCGAGCACGATCTCCACGGCTCGACCACATCGCGATCGTGGTCGATTTTCGGAAGCTCCGGCAGCAAGCCGATGAGCTCGTCGCGCGTCTCGCGGGGAAGAACCTCGAGGAAACCGATGAACTTCGGGAGGGCGACACTGGTCCGGGAGGCGTGGCGGAGTGGCTGCTGGACGAGCTCCGGCGAATGAACGTCGATGAGGACTATGTGATTTCGAGTGTCACGGTGGGGTGCGATCCCCGGATCGACGTCACGGTCGGAGACTAGTCCCGCACAAGTTGTTCAGCCTCTGCCCATAGTGCGGCCCGGAGCTCCGCGACCCGCTCTTCCATCGCGTGGACATCACCGTCGTTGTCTACGACGTGGTCGGCCACCGCGATCTTGTCCTCGTCCGGAAGCTGGGCGGCCATCCTCCGTCGAGCGTCTTCTGTGGTGAGGCCGCGACCGGCAAGTCGGGAAATTCGAGTCTCCGGCGAAGCGGTAACGACGACGAGTCGGTCGTAGCGTTCGTGTCCGCCTGTCTCAACCAGCAGTGCGGCCTCGGTAACGGCAACACCTTCTGTGACCCCCCAACTCGCCACGCGATCCTCTTCGGTAGCGCGGATTCTCGGGTGAAGCACCTGTTCCAGGCGCTCGCGAGCGCGGGGTTCTGCAAACACGAGCGCACCGAGACGCGCACGCTCGATGCGTCCGGCAGAGTCGAGAATCTCTTCCCCGAGGGCGCCGACGAGTTCCGCGCGTACCTCCTCATCGTCACGCAGGACCGTGTGACCCAGCCTATCTGCATCGATGATGAGGAATCCGGGCCCGTCGAGCAGAGTGGCTACCGAGGATTTTCCCGCGCCGATGCCTCCGGTGAGGCCCACGCGCAGGATCTGTGACATCTGACTAGGCGCCGACGCCGCGTCGCGTTCGCGCTGCGGCCAGGGTGTTCACGAGGAGCATGCCGATCGTGAGCGGACCCACACCGCCAGGCACGGGCGTCATCGCCCCCGCGACTTCCGCCACATCCGGGCGTACATCGCCCACCACGAGGTAGCCACGCTCGTCGAAGCGTTCCCAGTTCGCGGCAACACCCATGATCTCGGCCGCCTGATCGCGGTCCGCAACGCGATTGATGCCAACATCGATGACGACGGCGCCGGGTTTCACATAGTCCTGAGAGACGAGTCCTGGAACGCCCACGGCGGCAACCAGGATATCGGCCTCGCGACACACGGCGGGAAGATCCGGAGTCCGGGAGTGGCAGATCGTTACGGTTGCGTGACGATGCAGAAGCAGCATTGCCATCGGTTTCCCGACAATGTCGCTGCGCCCGATGATGACGGCATGCTTGCCGCTGATGTCGAGTCCCTCGCGCTCCAGAAGTTCGATGATCCCTGCCGGAGTGGCGGGCGCGAACCGTGGTCGACCCTGCATCAGAAGGCCGGTGTTGTGCGGGTGGAAGCAATCCACGTCCTTCGCGGGATCTACGGCGTCCAGGACGGTCTTGGTGTCGCAGTGCGAGGGAAGAGGCAGTTGCACCAGGATGCCGTCAACGTTGTCGTCCTTGTTGAGCCTATCGACGACTTCGAGAATCTCCTCGGTCGTCGTGGCCTCCGGCAGAATGATCCCTTCCGAACCGAAGCCGACTTCGCTGCACTTGTTCGTCTTGGTGCGCACGTAGATCGCCGAAGCGGGGTCGTCGCCCACGAGAACAGCCGTCAGGTGTGGAGGGCGTTCGCCTGCTTCGATGATCTCGTTGGTGGCCGCGGCCACTTCTTCGAGAAGCTGGTCCTGAATCGGCTTGCCGAGCAAGAGGTTGGCGCTCACTGGTTGCTCCTGGAAAAGGTCGTGGATAACGAGTCGATCAGTCGAGCAGGTCGATCCGGTCGACAATCCCTACGATGGCGGCGTTGGCGGGCGCGAGATCTGTGTCCATCGCCAGGCTCGTCGAGCGACCTTCCTGGACAACGACTACCGTCTCGCCAGCTCCAGCCCCGACGCTGTCAACGGCGATCAGCTCATCGCCGTCGTCGCTACCGCCAAGGTCGAGAGGCTGCACGGTGAGCAGCTTACTGCCCGCGTACTTCTCGTGTTTTTGCGTAGCAACAACGGTGCCTACGACGCGGCCGAGGATCACGACCGACTCCGCGCCCGGCGATCAGTGGACTCGTGCACCTGATCGACGATCGCGACAATCGAGACGTCGGCCGGAACGTTGTCGGGCAGGAATGCGAACGACGCCTCCTTGCCGGTCACGAAGAACACAGTCTCTCCGGTGCCCGCGCCGATCGCGTCAATTGCGATCATCGCCGATCCGATGAACTCGCCGCTCGGGTTCACCGGCCGGATGAGGAGCAGCTTGTGTCCTTCGAGTTGTGAGTCCTTGATCGTACTCACCACGGACCCGACGACGCGCGCGAGATCCACGCTCAGTCGTCGTCGACGTCGGCGCGATCGACGATGCCGATAATCGCAGTGTCCACGGGACGATCTCCGATGCCCTCGGCGAGTCGCGCAGACGAACCACGCACGCACATCACGGTCTCGCGAAAGCCCGCATGCACCGTGTCTACGGCGATATGGTAGCCGCCCTCATCTTCTCCTTCAGGAGTCACCGGGACTACCAGGAGAAGCTTGAGGTTCTCAAGCCGTGGGTCCTTTCGGGTTGCCACGACTGAGCCCACCACGCGGGCGAGGAACATGCCTTGGACTCCGGGGGCTAGTCGGCCTGACCGATGGGCAGTGTTTCTTCGAGGCTCGAATGCGGCCGCGGGATCACGTGCACGGAAACGAGTTCGCCGACGCGGCGTGCCGCCGCGGCCCCTGCGTCCGTTGCTGACTTCACCGCAGCGACGTCGCCGCGGACGATCGCGGTCACGAGTCCGCCGCCTACCTTTTCGTAGCCGATGATCGTGACCTTCGCCGCCTTCACCATGGCGTCCGAAGCTTCCACCATGCCCACGAAACCGCGGGTTTCGACCAGCCCTAGGGCTTCTCCGTAATCTGCCATTTGTTCCTCCAGGTTCCCGGCGGACGCCGTGTCACGGCCCCCATGCTAGCCGATAGTTCGCACCGCGTCCGCGATCAGACGGACTAATTCGTCGTGACTGAGCGTTATGGTTCCGGCCTGCTCGGGCGCAGGGTAGCAAACGGGAGGAATCGGCCCGCCACCCGCCGATTCACGCATCTGCGATATCTCCGCAATCTGGTCGGGTTCGAGCGCTTGCGCGCCGCCCAGGAGGTGGGCCACGAGAGCAATGTGGGCGAAGTGCTCCAGTTGCACCATGCGCTCCTTGGCTTCGTTCAGATCCTGCCCCACCGTCACGGCGCCGTGATTCGCGAGCAGGATGGCGTCGAACGTACGCACGGGTTCCCGCACGGAATCGGCAAGCGCGGCAGTACTCGGGGTGCCGTAGGGGGCGACCGGCACGCATCCGAACAGGGCTGTGGATTCAGCCAGCGCACCGTGGGGAAGGGGCACGCCCGCAACGGCGTACCCGGTCGCCGTGGGCGGATGGGCGTGAACGATCGCCCCGACATCCGCACGCTCTTCGTAGATCGCCAGATGCAGCTTGACCTCGGACGAGGCCTTGCCTTGCCCGACGGTTGTTCCCGAGGCATCTACCACGACCATTTCTTCCGGCGCGAGACGGCCCTTGTGCGCGCCGGTTGGCGTGGTCAGGATCAGGCTGTCGTCGAGACGAACGCTCAGATTGCCTTCGAACGACGCCAGAAGCCCGCGGGCGTCCAGGTCGCGCCCGGCCTCGGCGATTTGAGCGGCAGTTGCTTGATGGTCAGCCATGAGTCGCAGGCGGGATGAGAGCGAGGAATCCGGAGTCTAGACGATCACGAGCCACTGTGGCAGCGGCGAGCGGGTGAGGGCTATACTCGGCCACATGAAGTGTCCCTTTTGCGGTCATGCCAAGCACAAGGTCGTTGATTCCCGCGACAGTCGCGATGGCACGGCGATTCGTCGACGTCGTGAGTGCCTCGATTGCGGCAAGCGCATGACCACGTACGAGCAGGTGGAACTGACCCCGCTGATGGTCGTCAAGAAGGACGGCAGCCGGGAGCGGTACGACCGCGCCAAGCTGATGAACGGTCTGCTGCGCGCCTGTGAGAAGCGTCCTGTGCGCGTCGTCCAGCTCGAAGAGATCTGCGACAGCGTCGAGGCACTCGGCCAGGATCAGGGAATCCGCGAGATCGACAGTCAACAGATGGGCGAACTGGTGATGGATCAACTTCGAGATATCGACGAGGTCGCCTACGTCCGATTTGCGTCCGTTTATCGTCACTTCCGTGACGTCAATGCCTTCATGGATGAACTGAAGGGGCTGCTGAGCTCGCAGTCTTGACGTGAACGATCTGCATTGGGACGGCTTGGACCAACTGCGGCGTTCGCACCAGGTCCGAACGCTGGCCGCTCTGTGTGCCGCGGGACGCGAGTTCGTGATCGTGGGCGGGGCCGTACGTGACGCTCTGCTCGGTCGGACACCGGCCGACCTCGACGTGATCGTGGTCGGTGACTTCGATGCCGGGCTCGACGCCGTGACCGGACACCTGGGGCGGCGCCCGGCCGACATCGGCGATGAGCATCAGCGCACGCACCGTTTCGTGTGGCGTGGCGTTTCGATTGACCTTGCGTGCAGTCTCGGGAATCTCGATGAAGATCTCGGCCGGCGTGACTTCACGATCAACGCGCTTGCGTTACGGCTAGCAGAGTTCGGGGCGGTCTCCGACGCGATGGTTGATCGTCACGACGGTATCGCGCATCTGGAGGCGGGCCAGTTGGTGGCGATTGCAGCAGCCAACATCGCGGCCGATCCTCTTCGAACCCTTCGGGCGGCGCGCTATATGGCTCAACTGGGATTCGAAGTCGAGCCGAGGACCCGCGAATTCGTGAGTGAAAACGCGCCGCGGCTAGCCGGCGTTGCCGCCGAACGAGTGGCTAACGAGTGGCAGGCGGTGCTGGCCGGAGCCTACTGGCGCTCGGCCCTGGACTTTGCCTGGCGGGTGGAGCTGGGCTTCATGTCGGCCGGCGCCCGCGCCACATCTGCACCGACCGCCGCATGGGAAGCAGTCGAGGGCGATGTCGAGCTCGCCGGCAGACTTGCGGCGGTTCTACTCGAAGTCGGATTGGATGAAGACGTCGACGGGCTCGTGACGGCCTTGGTCGCTGGCCGCTGGCCGCGGCCGCTCGCGCGTACTGCGGCGCGGGCAGCCGTTTGGTCTCAATCCAGCGCGGACGACGGCGGACTCGCGGCGTTGACGCTCATCGATGCGGAGGCGGCAAGGATTGCCGGTCGACTCGCGCGGGGTCTGGGACTATCGGCGCTTTCACTAGAGCCTCAAGCGGCGCGCGCCGTAGAGCCGCGATGGGTGACCGGCGACGACTTACTTGCGGTCGGTTGCGAGCCGGGACCGCAATTAGGCGAATTGCTCCGCGAAGCAGCAATCGGTCAGATCACCGAACGCTGGTCGTCCGCTGAGAGTGCATTGGGGTGGGCGCAGGGTCGCGCTCGCGAGTCGAGATGAGCCGAACCGTCGGTGATCTCGACGAACGCACGCTGGTTGCGCGAATCACGGCCCGCGTCGGCAGGAATCCCGACGGAGTCATTGTCGGCCCAGGCGATGACGCTGCGGTTCTGCCGGTCGATGCGGGGCGTCTCGTGGTCACCGTCGATCGCGCTCGCGAGGGTGTCCATTTCCGAAGCGACTGGATGTCGGCCCAGCAGGCGGGGTGGAGAGCTGTGACCACTGCCGCTAGCGATATCTTCGCGATGGGGGCTGAACCCCTCGGCGCGGTCTGCGCGGTTGAATTGCCTCGTGAGATGCCGGTTGCACACCTCGATGATCTGGCGACGGGTATTGCAATGGGAGCTCAGAACGCGGGCGCGACAGTCGTTGGCGGCGACGTCGGGATCGGCGAGTCGTTGGCGATCGTAACGACGGTCTACGGCACGATGCCGACAGGCGTCGAGCCTCTGACGCGGTCCGGTGCGCGCACCGGCGATGAGGTTTGGGTTGTGGGAGAGATCGGCCTGGCGGCTGCGGGTCGACTGCTTCTATCGAGAGGGGCCGCTCCAGCCGACGGAGAGTGGGCCGCCACGGCGATCGATGCATACGTGGCGCCGGTCACGTCGCAGGCCTGGTGCGCCACCGCGGCGAAGCCGGAATCAGTACACGCCATGATGGATATCTCGGACGGGCTGGCGCTTGACCTACATCGGATGTGCGAAGCCTCTCAACTCGGATGCGAACTCGCCGCGGAAACTCTCGACTCGATGGTCCGTCCCGAACTGGCGGCTGCCGTGTCCAGCCGGTCGCGCGATCTCGTGCTCTCAGGGGGCGACGACTACGCGATGCTGTGCGCACTCGCGCCGGATGCAGCCACCGACCTGGCCTTCGGCGCGCCGGCACGCTGCCTGGGCAGATTCGTAGCAGACTCTGGAGTGTGGCTGCGCGACGCCAATGGCCTGATCGCGGTCGGGGCCACGGGCTGGGACCCTTTCCGGGAGTCATAGGGGTGATTCGCTACACACTCGAAGATTCGTGCGCGGACTCCGCTGCGCGCACCGGCCGTCTGGAGACGCCGCACGGCGTGATCGAGACCCCTGCCTTCATGGCGGTGGGAACTTACGGGTCCGTGAAAGGACTGCGTTCGGAGGATCTCGAGTCGATCGGCGCTCAAGTCGTGCTCTCGAATGCCTACCACCTGTGGGAGCGCCCCGGACTTGAAGTGATTCGCGCCGTCGGCGGTCTGCACCGCTTCATGGGCTGGGAGCGGCCGATTCTCACCGACAGCGGAGGCTACCAGGTGATGTCGCTTTCGGATCGCCGCGAGATTGACGACGACGGCGTGACGTTTCAATCTCCTCTCGATGGCCAACATCGTCGCCTGACACCCGAGACAGTGATCGAGATTCAGGCCACCCTCGGTGTGGACCTGGCCATGGTGCTGGATGAATGCGTGGCGAGCCCGGCGCCCTACGAAACGGCTGCGGCCGCGGTTGAGCGCAGCCAGAATTGGGCCGAACGCAGTCGTCCCCTGGCGAGCACACTGGCAGGCGGCCTGTTGGGGATTGTGCAAGGGAGCGTCTTTCCGGAGTTACGCAGAACCCACGCGGAGCGGCTCGTTGAACTCGACTTCGACGCCTATGCGATCGGCGGATTGGCGGTGGGGGAGTCGAAGGAGCAGACCTGGGAGGCGGTCGAGGCCGCGATTCCGGCACTGCCGCGGAACAAGCTTCGCTACGTGATGGGGATGGGCTATCCGGCAGACCTCGTCGAGGCCGTCGCGCGAGGAGTGGATCTATTCGACTGCGTGATTCCGACACGCCATGCTCGCAACGGGATGGCGTTCACGAGCATGGGTACGATCGTGATTCGGCACGCGCGCTATGCGGCTGACCCCGAGCCTCTCGATCCGACGTGCGGATGCCCGGTTTGTGGACGATATTCGCGGGCCTATCTGCGTCACCTGAAGCTTCGCGGAGAGATGCTCGGCGGGGTCCTGATGACACTGCACAACCTATGGCATTACCTTGACACTATGGGGCGTATCCGGCACGCTATCGCCTCGGGCGAATTTGCCGAATTGCGCGCTTCCGTAGCGCGAGACGGCGCTCCGAGCGGCCAGGAATAACGCCCGGCTCTATCGGGTCGCACCCCTCTCTTTTTTTTGACTGAATTTCGCCGTTCGTGTGCCAGCCCCGGTTGGGGTGGCGGGAGATAGGACACTGTACGCACCGCTTTTCCTGATGACGCCAGCGCAGGGGCAGAGCCCTATCGCCTCGCTGATTCCCGTTGTGGCGATGGTGCTGATTTTCTACTTCCTTCTCATCGCCCCGGTGCGGAAGCGTCAGAAGCAGCACGACGCGATGATCGCCAACCTGAAGAACGGCGATCGAGTGGTTACCAACGGCGGCATCATCGGCACGATCGCAGGTATTCAAGAAGATCGGATTCGGGTGAAGGTCGCCGACCAGGTCAAGATCGAGATCACCAAACAGAGCGTCGCCAGCCTGGCAGACGCCGATTCGGACAGCTAAACAGCCCCGGTTCGGGAGTATCGCCAGCATGCAAGAATTGCGTTGGAAGCTCATCCTGGTCGCGGCCCTTGGGGCCGTGTTCGCCTTTCTTGCTCTCACGCAGCCCATGAATCTGGGGCTCGACCTGCGCGGCGGCATTTACCTCGAGTTGAACGTCGATGTCGACGAGGCCGTGACGGCCACTGTTCAGGACGACCTCGAGGGCATCGGGCGTCAACTGGCGGACGAGGGCATCACGGCGCCGGAAACCGCCTACATGGGCAACTCGGCCGTCATGACGGCGTCCAATGACTCGGACGCCGTTCGGCTGACAGAACTCCTCGGAGAGTTCTACCCCAACACGTACTCCGCGCGCCGATCGGGCAATGAGGTGTCTGTCGAGATGCAGGCGCTTGCCGAGGACGCGGAGCGGGACGGCGCGATCAATCAGGCGCTGCAGATCATCCGCAACCGTGTCGATCAGTACGGCGTGGCGGAACCAGTCATTCAGCGACTGGGACTGGGCGGTACCCAGATTCTGGTGCAGTTGCCTGGCGTTGAGAACCCGGAGCGGATCAAATCGTTGCTTCGCAACACCGCGCTCCTCGAGTTGAAGCTCGTCCAGGCAGGGCCGCTGGCCACGCGTCAGGCGATTCTCGACTCGCGCGGCGGCGAACTCCCGCCAGGTACGGAGATCCTGCAGATGGATCCTGCCGAAGGTACCGGCTTCTATCTCGTCGATTCCGTCCCGCTCATCACCGGCCGCGACCTCAAGACTGCGGGCCTCGGTCAGGACGACATCGGTCTCCCCGCGGTCAGCTTCACTCTCAGCACCGAGGGGTCTCGGAAGTTCAGCGATGCCACGGGGGCCAACGTAGGTCGCCAGATGGCGATCGTGCTGGATGATCGCGTGCGCACGGCGCCGACCATCGAAGAGCGCATCTCGACGCCCCAGGCAATCATTCGCGGGCAGTACAGCGTTCAGGAGGCCCAGGACCTCGGCCTCGTTCTCCGATCGGGTGCGCTACCGGCCTCGATCGAATATCTCAGCGAGCGGTTTGTCGGCCCGTCGCTCGGACAGGAATCGATCGATCAGGGCGTTCTGGCGGCTGTGCTGGGCCTCGCGATCGTCGCGGCCTTCATGGTTCTGTACTACAAGGGAGCGGGGATCAACGCGCTGGTGGCCTTGGGTCTGAACATGATCATCGTCATCGGTGTGATGAACGCGCTCGGTGCGGCGCTGACGCTCCCGGGCATCGCCGGCATGATTCTGCTGGTGGGCATGGCGGTAGATGCGAACGTGTTGATCTTCGAGCGGATCCGCGAGGAACTGGATCTGGGCAAGACCGTGCGCTCGTCGGTTGACGCCGGCTTCAACAAGGCTTTCTCGGCGATTATCGACGCCAACGTCACGACCCTGGTGGCGGCGATCTTCTTGTTCCAGTTTGGCACCGGTCCGGTGAAGGGCTTCGCAGTCACTCTCTCGATCGGCATCATGGCGTCGATGTTCACGGCGATCTTCGTGTCTCGCGCTCTCTTCGATCTCTGGATTCTGCGGCGCTCGCAGACTCTCAGCATCTGAAAGGCTCCCGATGCGAATTCTCAAGAATCCCAACGTCGACTTTCTGAGCAAGCGCCTCGTGGCCGCGGGGATCTCCGCGGTGGTGATCGGAATCGGAGTCGTCTCGCTGGTCACCTCGGGTGGACCACGTCTCGGTATCGACTTCGCCGGAGGCTCGCAGGTGATCGTCCGCTTCGCGGAAGCACCGGACGTTAACGTGGTGCGCGACACGCTCGAACGTGGTGGACTCGCCAACGCGACCATTCAGGAGTTTCGTTCCAGCACGTTCGATGACATCGCCGACGAACTGATTATCCAGTCGCCTGGACTCGATGCTGGGTCGAACATCGACACCGTCGTGGCTACCGTGAACTCGGCGCTTAGCGGGTTGCTCGGCGGCGCGCAGGACGGCATGGACCTGAACACGGCCTCGCGTGGCGATCTCGTTGCCTCGCTGATCCTGGCGAACCCGCTCGGGTTCAATCTCACCGCAGATCCCGAAACGGCGGAGAGCCTCTATCAGGCCGAGGTGACGAAGCTGCTCGACGCGAAAGCTACCGCGGGCCTGTTCACGGATTGGAGCGAGGTGGAGGCTGCGGGAATCGACGCCGCGGTGCTCGGGGTCTTCCGCGGAGAAGGGTACTTCGGGCCTTACGCGATCGTGGGTAGCGACTTCGTCGGCGCGCAGGTGGGCCGGGCGCTGCGTAGCCAGACGATCCAGGCCATCGTCTGGGCGCTTGTCGGCATGCTCGCGTACATCACATACCGATTCCAGTTCAAGTACGGCGTGGGCGCCGTGGCGGCGCTGGCTCACGATGTGCTCGTGGTGCTCGGTGCGTTCTCGCTGACGGGCCGCGAATTCAATCTCCCGGTTGTGGCGGCGTTTCTCACGATCGTGGGCTATTCGCTCAACGACACCGTGGTGGTCTTCGACCGCGTCCGCGAAAACAACACGACGCTCCGACGCATGCCACTACGCGAACGCTTCAATACGAGCCTGAACCAGACGCTGTCGAGGACGCTGCTCACGTCGGTGACCACATTGATCGTGGTCACCGGATTGTTCATCTTCGGCGGACCGGTGATCAATGACTTCGCGTTTGCGCTCCTGATCGGTGTGCTGGTGGGCACGTATTCATCGCTGTTTGTTGCGAGTCCGATTGTCTACCTCTGGCTCAAACGGGACCTGGCGAAGCGTCACTGAGTCGCTCGAGCCTCTCTAAGACACGTCACTCCGGTGTTATCCTGAGCTAGCGCGGCGTCCCGCCCGGGACGCCGTTTTGTTTCAGGCGCCTGAGGCAGGGCGCCGCTGTCGGAGTCTGGCGGTGTCGACACTCATCCCATCCGCAGCAGCTGCAGAACCCGCCGATATCGAGGCGCTGGCGAGCCGCGTTGAACGCGCGCACTCGGCGACCGATGCCGCGCTGGTGCGACGGGCCTATGAGCGCGCCGACGCGTCTCACTCGGGGCAGATACGACGGTCGGGCGCGCCCTACGTGGAGCATCCGCTGGCGGTCGCGGACATCCTCTGTAGCTGGCACCTGGACGCGTCCAGCATCGCGGTCGGACTTCTTCACGACGTTCTGGAAGACACCAACGTCTCGTCCGAGGAACTCGAGCAGGAGTTCGGCGAGGAGATCGTCAAGCTCGTGGCGGGCGTCACGAAGATCGGGCAGATTGCGTTCAACTCGCGACTCCAGGAACAGGCCGACAATTTCCGCAAGTTGCTCTTGGCGATGGTCGACGACGTCAGGGTTCTGCTGGTCAAGCTGGCTGATCGACTGCACAACATGCGCACCCTCGAGCACCTGCCGGAGACGAAGCGGATCAGGATTGCGAGGGAAACGCTCGATATCTATGCGCCGCTCGCCCATCGATTGGGTATGTGGCGGCTGCACACGGAACTCGAAGATCTTGCGTTCCGCCACCTGGAACCCGACCTCTACGTTGATCTAACGAAGCGCGTCGAAGATCGCCTGCAGCAGGCGCGCGAGACTACGGCGGAGAAGGAAGCCCGGATCGCCGCAACGATGGAGGAGCACGGCATCCCGTGCCGGGTCACGCATCGTGTGAAGGGCCTCCTTAGTTTGCACCGGAAGATGCAGAAGAGTCAGGTAGGACTCGAGCAGATCTACGACGTCGTCGCCTACCGCGTCATCACCGACACGGTCAGGAGCTGCTACGCCGCCCTCGGCATCATTCACAACCGCTGGAGCCCGGTGCCTGGACGTTTCAAAGACTTCGTGGCCATGCCGAAGCGCAACATGTATCAGTCCTTGCACACGACCCTGATCGAGAGCGGAACACCCTTCGAGGTTCAGATCCGGACCGAGGAGATGCATCGAGTAGCGGAGGAGGGGATTGCCGCTCACTGGCTGTACAAGGAGGAGGCGGAACACTCGGAGGCCGAGACTCAGCCTCTTGTGTGGCTGCGGCAACTCGTGGAGCAACAGCGCGACGTCACTGATCCGCGCGAGTTCCTCGCTTCCCTGAAGCTGAATCTGTATCCGGACGAGGTCTACGTTTTCACGCCAAAGGGGGATGTGAAATCGATGCCGCGCGGTGCAACTCCGCTCGATTTCGCGTTTCTCATTCACACCGAAGTCGGTTTTCATACGACCGGGGCGAAGGTGAACGGGAAGCTGGTGCCGCTGAGGCAAGCGCTGCGCAACGGCGACATCGTCGAGATCGTCACGAGCCCAGACGCCTCTCCGAGTCGCGACTGGCTTGACCTGGTGACGACGAGCCGGGCGCGGAATCGCATCAAGAACTGGATCAACAAACAGGAGCGCGAGCGGAGTTTTGAAGTGGGTCGGCGGATCCTGGAGAAGGAACTCCGCAAGTACGGGCTGCGTCTCAGGAAGCTGTTGTCGGACGGCACCCTGGCCGGATTGGGGCAACAGTTCGGCATGCCGAGCGGCGAGGATCTCGTGATCGCGGTTGGCTTCGGCAAAATCGAAGCGCGCACTATCGCCGGCCGGCTCCTGCCAGACGAAGAGCTCGAGAAGCGCGCGTCGCGCAAGCCGTCCCGCATCCGGACTCTAGTCGACCGGGCGCTGGGCTGGGCCGCACAGGAGAGCATCAGCGTCCACGGGATGGACGGGATCATGGTGTATCGGGCTCGTTGCTGCGGCCCGGTGCCTGGTGAGCCTATTGTCGGATACGTGACGCGAGGCAAGGGCGTTGCCGTGCATGCGGCCGATTGCGGCAATCTGAGCCGGCTACTCGCCACCGATGAACGCCGCATCGATGTGGATTGGCAGCCTCCCGACGGTGCCGTTCAGCCCATCCGTCTCCGAGTTGAGGTGGACGACCGGCCGGGCCTGCTGGCTCAGCTCACGGCGGTGATTTCCGAGGCGGGAAGCAACATCCGGCATATCGAGTCCAAGATGGAGCTCTATCGTGGCGTCGTCGAGGTTGTTCTCGAGGTCAGCGGCGCCGACCACCTGCGCAAGATCATCAACGCAATTAGCACACTGGACGGAGTTCGTGCCGTCCGCCGTGGACGCACACCCTAGATCCAACCTGGAGCCGGCATGTCCCATCGAATCGTGAGCACCGATAACGCCCCGTCGGCAATTGGCCCATATTCACAAGCCGTCGTGCTACCGGCGGGACGTGAAGTCGTGTTCGTGGCGGGCCAGATCCCGGTCGTTCCAGAGACCGGCGAGGTGCTGGACGGGCCACTCGAGAACCAGGTACACCAGGTGATGCGTAACCTGACCGCGGTGCTGGATGCTGCTGGCTCTGATCTCGAGAGGGTCGTGAAGACGTCGATCTTCCTACGGACGATGGATGATTTCGCGGCTGTGAACGAGGTCTATGCCGGCTACTTCGGGGCAACGCCGCCTGCCCGCGCGACCGTCGCCGTTGTAGGCCTGCCGAAGGACGTCCGGGTCGAGATCGAGGCCATCGCCTATATCTGACGCCCACGTTGCCCACGGTGGCCGCTGACGCGGTCCGCGGGCAATCGTAAGGCCGCGTCCGTCTCTACCTGGCAAGCAAAGCCACCGAGCGCCGTCTGAAGGCTACGCAGTCGTGCCGATGACTTCCTTTGTGCATTCATGTGCATTCGAGTGCATTTTTTCCGGTGCCGCTTGACAGTGCCTGCTATAGGCCAGTACAACTATGGGCGGGCGTAAAGCGAGCCGGGTCCGCTTCTGGGTGGGAATGATGTTCCTTAACCGGACCCGACAAATTATTGGGCTGGATATTGGGTCGCACGCGATCAAGATGGTCGCGCTCCGACCTGCGAAGGGTGAACTGCCCTTCGAGCTGACGCATTTCGGCGTTGCCGAACTGCCAGAGGAAACCATCGTCGACGGCGCGATCGTCAACGAGGACCCTGTGGTGGAGACGATCGCCGAGCTGTTTGAGCAGCACAAGATCAAGAGCCCCTTCGTGGCCGCTTCGGTCTCGGGCAACGCCGTCATTGTGCGGCGTGTGACCCTGCCGAGGCAGGATCCAGAAGACCTTCGCGAAGCTCTGCCCTATGAGGCGGAGGAGCACATCCCCTTCGACATCGATGATGTCGACCTGGATTTTGCGATACTGAGCGAAGACGAGGACTCCGACAGCATGGACGTTGTCCTAGTTGCCGCGAAGCGCGAGCGCGTGGATGAGCACGTGGCTGTGATCGAGGAGGCCAAGCGGACGGCCACGATCATGGACATCGACGCGTTCGCTGTGCAGAACGCCTTCGAGTTCTCATATCCCGAACGTCAGTTCGAGGACATCGCCATCCTCAATCTCGGCGCGTCGGTCATCAATATGGCGGTCCTGGAAGGGGGGAATCCTTCCTTCTGGCGTGACATCGCCATCGGCATGCAGCAGTACGTGATCGCACTGCAGCGCCAATTCATGCTCGACGCGTTCGACGCCGAAGAGGTTCTGCGCCGGGTGAGCCGAGGTGAGGGTGGTGCCGGCACAGCAGGAAGCCTGGCGGAGTGGTCAGCAGACGGCGAAGAGGGCGCCGATCTGCAGGACGCAGCCGCTGACCCTCGGGTTATCGAGGTGATCGGGCAGGTCTCGGACCGCATCATCGGCGAGATCGTGAAGACCTTTGACTTCTATCAAGCGCAGGCGATGCGGGACCACTTTGATGCCGTGTTCCTGGCCGGCGGCGGCGCCCATGTGAACGATCTGGCGGAACGGCTACGTGATCGCCTGGGATGGCCGGTTGAGACTCTTGACCCGCTGCGTCGCGTGGCGGTGCCGGAGAGTCAGTTTGACCCCGAATACGTTCACGGCAGTGCGCCGGAGTCCACGGTGGCTCTTGGGCTCGCGCTCCGTGGGGTAATGGAGTAGCCGGCCATGATTCGTATCAATCTGCTCGGCGGCGAGGCTGAGAAGCAGAGCAAAGGGCTCCGCGCAATCCGCATGCCGGAGTTCTCGGTAGGCGCCACCCAGGCGGGGATGGCGGCTCTCTTCGTGGTCGTGCTCAGCGGCATTGGTCTGGCCTGGTTCATGCAGTCGCGTGGGCTCTCCTCACTCCGAACGGAGCTGGCTGGGGTGCAGGCGGAACGCGCTCGGCTCCAGGAGATTGCCGATCAGGTTACGCAGCTTCAGGACCGCGCAAATCTAATGCAGCGCAAGCTCGCGGTCATCGTTGACCTCAAGGCGAATCAGACCGGTCCGGTGATGCTCCTGGATCAGATCAGCCGGATGTTGGTGGACGGGCTCTGGCTGAACCGCCTCGAACTTGACGGTGACAGCGTCGAGATCAATGGCGCGGCGATGTCGGAGAACAACGTTGCTGATTTCGTGACCAATCTTGAAGGTTCTTCCTACTTCAACGACGTGCGGCTGCGCACACTGGGCGATACCGGCGACGCCCAGAACTTCTATATCTCGCTCAGCTTCCGGCCCACGATGGCGGACAGCGCAGAGGACGCGCTGGCAGCTGGTGGGGGAGGTAACTGATGGCACTTTCGCTCAGTGATCTGCCCCCGAAACAACAGTGGATCGTCAGCGGCGTTCTGTGCGTTGCTCTGCTGGGTATCTACTACATGCAGTTCTGGCGGCCGAATTCCGCCCAGGCGGCGCAGATCTCGAACCAGATCCAGACGCTACGTGCCGAGGTTCTCGAGATGCAGGCAGTGGCGGTGAACCTGCCCGAGTTGCGTGAGGAGATGCTGCAGCTCGACCAACGCTTGGCGATCCTCTCGCACATCCTCCCGGAAGAGTACGAGACCGCGAATCTCCTTCGGGGTGTCGGGACGATTGCGGCTCAGTCGAATCTCGACATCCTCGGCCTGACGTTCCGCGACCCTGTCCCGTACGAGTTCTACGCCGAATCACCGATTGAGCTCGAACTCGTCGGGAGCTATCACGACCTAGCTCGGTTCTTCGATCGAATCGGAAAGTTCTCCCGAATCATCAATATCGATGAAGTCGACATCAATTCGACCGGGGGCGGCGACAACACCGTCTCGGCCACGGTCACCGCGATGACCTTCATCTTCCTGGACGACGGCACCGACGAGCTGAGTGACGATCTCGAGGAGTTGTTGCGCCAATGAAGACCCTAGCGCGTTTGGTATTCATCGCCTTGGCGTTGCTTGCAACGGCATCGCTCACCGAGGCGAGTCCAGGGCGGCAGTCACCGCAGGAGCCGACTCAGGACCCTGGTGCTCCAGGAAGTGGGCAGGAGGCTGAAGAGCAGGCCACTGCCGAGGACGATTCGCAAGAAGCGGGGTCGGAGGAAGATGGATCCGACGAACCGGCGAATATCTTCGATCCAACGAGCCTGCCGGAAATCGACGTGACGACCACCGAGGAGCAGGAGACTGCGCTTCGCCTGGTCGAGGAGATCCTGGAGGAGCAACAGTTGCTGCTCTCCGGCCAAAACTTCGTCTACCAGGCCGGTTCCCGACGGGATCCCTTTCGCAGCCTCCTGGCTATGCGAGAGCGAGAGATCTCAGCGCCCGAACTTCGGCCCTCCGGACTTCCGGGCTTCCTGATCAACGAACTTCAGTTGACCGCGATCGCCGCGTTTCAGGGGCGCTTCCAGGCGATGGCCCTTGGCGCGGACGGTCGGACGTACTTCGTGGAGGTCGGGACGACCCTTTACGACGGTCGGGTGGTTCAGATCACCGCGGACCAGGTTGTTTTTGAGCAGGACGTGGAGGATTTGCTGGGGGCGCGCAGCACACGGCAGGTCGTCAAGAGCATGGACACCGAGAACCAAGAGAGCAATCGATGAACCCACAACGGCTGAACCAGAATTTGCCCTGCCGCCGTCCAGTGGGGCGACGGTTGTTAACCCTGGCTGTGGCGCTACTTGCCGCGCCGAGTCTCGCGATGGCGTGGCAAGGTCAGGAAGCGTTCGCGCCAGAGACGACGCCGCTTTCGCAGGAGGAGCGGATTCCGGCCGGTCAACTTCCGTCAGAGGCGGATGTCCTCCAGTCGTCCGAGCTCGATGGGTCGACGATCACCATCAATTTCGTGGGAACCGACATTCGCGATGTTTCGCGGTTCTTCTCGCAGGTGACCGGACTGAACGTTGTGGTGGATCCCGATCTCTCCGGGCCGGTCACCGTTCGACTGTTCGAAATCCCATGGGACATCGCGTTCGAGTCGATACTCAGGTCGCATCGGTACGGCTACGAAGTTGACCGCAACATCGTTCGGGTGGCGTCGCTGAGTACCCTGGCCGCTGAGGCCGAGGATCGCGCCATCCTTGCTCTGAACCAGGAACTCGCGACTCCTCTGGAAACCACCGCGATCCGCCTTTCGTACGCCGACGCGATCGCGCTCTCTCCCGTGGTGGAGCCGCAGTTGTCTCAGCGTGGCGAAGTGATCGTGGATGAGCGGACGAACTCGCTGATCATCAAGGACACGCCAGGCGCGCTCAACGAGATCAACACACTGATCGAGGCGCTGGATATCGCAGCACCGCAGGTTCTGATCGAGTCGCGCATCGTCGAGACCACCAAGAACTTCAGCCGCTCGCTGGGAGTCCAGTGGGGATTTGGCGCTGTGGCCGACGCCGCGCACGGGAACTCCACCGGGTTGGTGTTTCCCAATGACTTCTCAGTTGTAGGTAATAACAACGCGCAGGGTGGAACTCAGGCAGCCGGGATCGGCGGCGTTCCGTTCGCCGTGAACTTGCCGGCCAACAACCCCACCTCGGGCGTTGCCCTCACGATGGGAAGCATCTTGGATACTTTCCGTCTCGACGTCGCCCTCTCGGCGATGGAGGAAGAGGGGCGCGGAAAGATCATTTCGTCACCGAAAGTGACGGCCCAGGACAACGTTCCGGCGTCAATCGAAAGTGGTCGGCGAATTCCTGTGCAGACGTTGATCGACAACACGGCATCGATCACGTTCATCAACGCCAATCTTCAGCTCGACGTCACACCGCAGATCACCGCGGAGGGGACGGTCATGCTCGATATCGTGGTCGACAAGAGCGAACCCGATTTCGGTAACGCCGTTCTAGGCATTCCGACCATCTTCACGCGTCGGGCGGAGACCAAGCTTCTGGTTCGCGACGGCGGAACCACTGTCATCGGTGGAATCTTCCAGATGTCGGCGACGGAAGAGGAGCAACGCGTGCCCTTCCTGCACCGCGTGCCCCTCGTCGGGAACCTCTTCAAGTCGAAGGATACGGAGCAGTCAAACAACGAACTGCTGATCTTCATCACGCCACGGATCTTGGAGCAGTAGCATGCGAAACCCCAACGTCATGCGAGTGTTTTCGCTGGTCGCGCTGCCGACCCTCTTGCTCGCAGTTGTCTCGTGTAGTGCCACCGGAGATATCGACGACACGTCGGCTCCTGTGCAACTCATTCTGCGTAGCCTGACGCCCGTGGGCGCAAATTTCGGCGACGTCGTTTCCGATGACGGCACGGTCTCTGACAACCAGATCGATGCGACCTTCGTCGCTCGTCTGAAGCGGGTTACCGACACCACGGCGCCGGCGCTTCAGGAGATCGTCGTCGAGCGTTATGAGGTGGAGTATCGACGAACCGATGGCGGTGCGAAGGTCCCCGCCGGCATGCAGCGTGCGATCACGGCCAAGGTCCAGATCACACCTCATGGAATCGTCGAAGAGACGCTCACCGCGCTGACTCTGACGCTGATTCCGGGCTCGCAGAAGCTCGAACCGCCGCTGTCGCATCTGATCTCCCCGGGCTTCGAGCCGGACACCGGCTTCGTCACCATTCAAGCGGACGCTATCGTGACCTTCTACGGCCGAACGATCGCGGGCGACCCCGTGAGCGTTACCGGTCAGGTCGGCGTTCAGTTCGCGAATTACGGGAGCTGACTCATGCCGACCCTTCGTAGCGTTACATCGTTCTGTGCCTCGCGCGGACTGCGCGCAGTTGTTCTCCTCGTCGCGGCCGTGGTCCTTGCGGGCTGTCCCGGACTCAGCGATCCCGCATCACCAAATACGGGACTCACAGGGACCAATCCGAACGCCACAGCCACGTTCAGCGGCTTCATCTCGCTCGCGGGCGGTGGCGGCAATGCACCCGCGGATGGGGCGACTGATGTTCTCATCCAGGCCACCATCACGACGCCGTCCGGTGCCCCGGTGGCGAACGGTGTGGTCGTCAACTTTTCGACTTCCCGCGGTACCGTTCGCGTGAACGGCAGCGATCCCGCCACCGCGGGCTCCAGTACGCCGGTAGTCACCTTCGAGGGACGCGCTGTCGTCGCCCTCCGGAGCACGTCTTCCGGATCGGCGGACGTGACCGCTTGGATCGCCGACGTTGCGCGGACCGTGAATGTCGACTTCGACTACGTACCGATCGAGGGCACGATCGACGTTGTGATCCGGAATCCGGCCGGCGATGTGCCCACTCTGACGACGACCGCCCCGGCCGACGCTCTCATTGTCGCCAAGGTCTCCGACGGTACGAGCCCCTTGGGCGGCATGACCGTCCGATTCAAGATCGAACGAGACACGACCGGTGGGACCTCTGAGGGCGCTGCCTACTGGGGCGCTCCGCCGAAGACCAAGACAGGATCTACCGGCGAGGCATTCAACACGCTGTTTGTGAAGGGGGCCGGGGAGGTTGTGGCGTTCGCGCGACTCCACGATCCCGTGACGGATGATCTCGTCGCCACATCGGGTCCGATCACGATCATCACGACGCATGTCCAGGCCGAGGCGTCGATGACTCTGACGTTCGGGGACACATCGACCACCGCGAACGGCACGGTCGGTGCGCCGACCGAGTTGATCGCTACGGTGACGTCGCAGCGCACAGCGTCCGCCCTGGTCGGCGTTCCGGTGCGCTTCTCGATTCGAAGCGACACTACTGATACCGGTGCTTTCGATCCCGCTTCCCTGGTGACGCCGGGTGATTCTCTGACCGATACTCTCGGCGAGGCGATCAATGCGATCATCGCTCACGACTCGGGCGCCGTGATCGTCATCACCGCCGAGGCGCGAGATCCGAACACCGGCGAGGTCATCGCGAGATCAAACCAAGTTGTCTATACGGTGAGTTAGCGGGCGCACTATCGAAACCCAACGTATCGCGCGAGTCCGGCGGAGTCTCAGCTCTGCCGGACTCGACGCGTATCTGGTCACCGACCCCGCCGATGTTCGCTATCTGAGCGGCTTCACCGGAAGCAACGGCTGGCTCTTCGTCGACGAGTCGACGAAGCTCCTTCTCACGGACTCCCGATACGAAGAGCAGGCCAGCGTCGAGGCCAAATACTGGGACTGCCGGATCGTCGTTGGCTCGCTAGCCAAGGCCCTCTCTCGGACGAGCGAGGCCCGCATCGGCGCAGATCCTTCCAAGCTGTCCCACGCAAACTGGACGGAGGTCGCGAACTGTCTGTCGGCCCCGCCAACCGAACTCCCGTCCCCAGTAGCTCGGGCCCGCATGCTGAAGTCGGCCGACGAAGTGACTCATATCCAGGAAGCGCTTCGCCTGATGGAACGCGTGCTTGCCGATGTAGCCACCTGTTTCATGAACGTCGGCGTGTCGGAGAAGGACGTTGCCACGGAGATTGAGTATCGAGTCCGACAACTCGGCGCAGAAGCCATGTCTTTCGCCCCAATCGTGGCGTCGGCGCACCGAGGCGCTCTGCCGCATGCGCGTCCGACGGGCGCCACGCTTGTTGCCGGAGAACGGGTCGTCGTCGATGGGTACTGCAGCGACATCACACGCTCCGTCAGCGTGGCTCGAGATTCAGCTCGGTGGACCGAGATCCATGCCGCCGTCGACGAGGCTCGCCAGGCAGCCATCGATCGGATAGCCCCGGGAGTAGCGGCGGTCGACGTGGATGCGGCCGCGCGAGCCGTGCTTTCGGACTACGGACTGGCGGATCGCTTCACTCACAGCCTGGGCCACGGCGTCGGGCTTGAAGTTCACGAAGGCCCTCGACTCTCGTCGCAGTCGACCGATGTGTTGGAACCGGGGATGGTTGTGACGGTTGAGCCCGGGGTCTATATCCGGGGGGAGGGCGGGATCCGTCTCGAGGACATGATCGAGGTCACATCCGCCGGCGCGCGACGCCTCAACGACTTACCGACGACGGTGCTGGAGGCGGGAAAGGGCGAATGAACCCCCCGGCAGCCGGTGGTATTCTCTCGCGACCGTAGGAGGGACAGTGGATATCGATAACATTCGCAAGCTTGCCGATCTGGCGATCGAGAAGAATCTCGCTGAGATCGAACTCGAACAGCACGGTGTCACCGTGCGTATCCGACGGCCAGAGGCACAGGTGGGCATGGTGGCGGCGACCGGCGGACTCGTGGCTGCGCCTGTGGCGCCAACGGAATCTGGTGCGGAATCTGCTGCTGGGACCGAGCCGTCCTACGGCGACGCCCACGTGATCAAATCGCCGATGGTCGGGACCTTCTATACGTCTCCGGAGCCGGCAGCGGACGCGTTCGTGCAGGTGGGAGATCAGGTCACCTCGGGGCAGACGCTCTGCATCGTCGAAGCGATGAAGCTCATGAACGAGATCACCGCTGACGTCGATGGCGAGGTCGTGGCGATCCTTCAGGAGAACGGTCAGCCCGTTGAATACGGGCAAGAGCTGTTCGCCATTCGCGCGAGCTAGGCAACGCCGAGCATGATCGAATCTATTCTCGTAGCGAACCGTGGCGAGATCGCACTGCGCATCATCTGGGCGTGCCGCGACCTGGGCATCCGACCCGTGGCCGTGTACTCCGAGGCAGATCGGGACTCGCTTCACGTGAGTTTTGCCGACGAGGCCGTTTGCATCGGACCGGGACCGGTGACGGAGTCCTATCTGAATATCGCCTCGGTGATCGCAGCGGCCGAGGCAATGAAGGTCGATGCGATCCATCCTGGCTACGGACTCCTGTCTGAGAACGCGCACTTCGCCGAAGTAGCTGAGACGTGCGGCCTGACTTTTATCGGTCCGTCACCCGAACACATCCGGCGCATGGGAGACAAAGCCGAAGCGAAGAAATTGATGCTCGAAGCCGGACTGCCGATGATGCCGGGGTCGCCTGGACCCATCACGAGCATTGCGGAGGCCGAGGAGGTTGCGGCCTCGATCGGCTACCCAGTTTTGTTGAAGGCTGCGGCGGGTGGCGGAGGCAAGGGCATGCGGGTGGTCCTGCGCTCTGATGAGATCACGAAGGCATTCCAGACGGCGTCGCGAGAGGCTGAAGCGAACTTTGGCAACGGCGAGATCTACATGGAGAAGTATCTCGCCCGTCCGCGTCATATCGAGGTTCAGCTTCTCGGCGACAAACACGGCAACTTGATTCATCTCGGTGAGCGTGAGTGCAGCGTTCAGCGCAAGTATCAGAAGCTAATCGAGGAGACGCCTACCGCTGGCCTCACCCAGGAACAGCGCGAGGCGATCTGGGCTGACGCGGTCCGAGGGGCGTCGCATCTCGATTACTACTCAGCCGGTACCATGGAGTTTCTCGTCGATGGCGATGGGAAGCACTACTTCATGGAGATGAACACGCGAATCCAGGTCGAGCATCCGATTACCGAGGAAGTGACCCTTGTGGACCTGGTGAAAGAGCAGATTCTCGTCGCCGGTGGTGCGCCCATGCGTTTCACTCAAGACGAGATCGGTTTCCGCGGGCACGCGATCGAGTGTCGTATCAACGCCGAGGATCCCGAAACGCTGGCGCCGGCGCCCGGGCAGATCACCGCCTTCAATATTCCGAAGGGACCCGGTGTTCGCGTCGATACGGCGGCACACGAACAGACGTTCGTTTCGCCCTTCTACGATTCAATGATCGCCAAAGTGGTGGTTCACGGGCGCGACCGGGAAGAAGCGATCGCCCGCATGCGACGCAGCCTTGACCTCATGGTGATCGAAGGGATCAGAACCAATATCCCGCTACTGCGGAAGGTGCTCGAACACCCAGGCTTCATAGCTGGGGACTACGACACCCACCTGATGGACGAAATCTTGCCGAACGCGGATCTCCGCGGCTGATAGCGCCGCGAGCCCGTGGTTTGACGCCCCTGCCCGAACCCGCGTAAAGTCGCCCACCATGCAAGCGCAAGAACAGTTCTCGTCGCGTTGGGGTTTGCTCGTGGCCGCCATCGGTATGGCCGTTGGAACAGGCAACATCTGGCGCTTCCCACGGGTAGCGGCTCAGAACGGCGGTGGGGAGTTCTTGATCCCATGGATCGTGTTCCTTCTGCTGTGGTCGATACCGCTGCTCATGGTCGAGACTGCGATGGGCCGCCATACGCGCCGTGGAACCGTGGGCGCCTTCGCACGCTTGATGGGCCCGAACTACGCCTGGCTGGGCGCCTTCGTCGGCTTTTGCTCCATGGCGATCACGTTCTACTACTCGGTGGTCGCCGGATGGTGCTTCAAATACCTGAGCGGCGCGCTCGGCGGAACGTTGTTGACGACGTCGGGAGACGTCTACTGGGCAGATTTCCAGGCGAGCGGGTGGGAGTCGGTGGTTTTCCACCTGATCGCGATCTCGGTTGCCGGAGCTATCGTGCATCGCGGGGTGATCAACGGAATCGAACGCGCTAGCAAGGTCCTGATTCCGCTTCTGTTTGTGCTGCTGCTCGCGGGCACCGTTCGTGCAATCACACTGCCAGGAGCCACGGACGGACTGAACTTCCTGTTCAACCCCGATCTGGGCAAGCTTCTCGACTATCGGATCTGGTTGGAAGGGCTGACCCAATCGGCATGGTCGACGGGCGCCGGATACGGATTGCTCCTGAGCTACGCGGTCTATACAGCGAAGCGCGACGACATCGTGATGAACTCGCTCACCATCGGTTTCGGCAATAACTCGGCCTCTCTGCTGGCCGGCATCATGGTGATCTGTTCGGTGTTCGCGCTGGCGCCGGCAGATCCGGGCGCGCCTCCCGCTGAAGAACTCCTGCAGCTCGGCGGGCCTGGCAACACCGCGCTCAGCTTTCTGTGGATTCCCGCACTGTTCCAGCAGATGCCGTTCGGGCAACTGTCGCTGATTCTGTTCTTCATGGCCTTGGTGGTCGCGGCGATTTCGTCACTGATCGCCATGATCGAGCTCGGTGTGCGCATCTTCATGGACGCGGGGATGACTCGCTCAAGCGCAGTGAAGTTCGTGGTTGGCGGGAGTTTCCTGCTGGGCGTCCCGTCGGCGCTCCGCATCGAATTCCTCATGAATCAGGACAGCGTTTGGGGCATCGGGCTGATGGTGTCTGGTTTCTTGTTCGCGGTCGCGGTGAATAAGTTCGGCGTGCGTCGGTTCCGTGAGGAACTCATCGAGCCCGCCCGCAACGACATCCCTGTCGGCAAGTGGTTCGACATCCTGCTCAAGTGGGTTATCCCGGCCGAGTTCGTCGTGCTGATTCTCTGGTGGCTGTATCAAGCTACGATCAGCGACCCGGCGTGGTGGAACCCGGTAGCCATCTTCAATCTCGGCACCTGTCTATTCCAGTGGGGTGTGGCATTCGTGCTGTTCCGGATCTTCAATGACCGGATGGCGAACGCAACCCTGGGTGATACGGAGGCGTGATGGAGCTCGGCACGATCGTCATGATGGTTCTCGTGATCGGCTTTGTGTGGGGCGGGTTTGCCGTTCTGCTAATCAAGTCCATGCGGGCGGACGCAAACAAGACCGACTGACTCCACGAGGTGGTATGCGCGTCCGGCTCCCGGCGGGGTTGCGGCCACGCGGCCGCGTACGCGTTCCAGGTGACAAGTCGATCGGGCACCGCGCGTTGATCCTTGGCGCAGTAGCTTCGGGCGAGACCCGCTTGAGCAACCTGCCCGACGGTGCCGACGTTGTGTCGACGCGGGATTGCGTTGCTGCTCTTGGGATCGACATGGTTGTCCTGGGAAACGAGGTGCGTCTGACAGGGCGTGGATTCGATCAGATCTCACGCCCTGCAGACGCGCTGGACTGCGGCAACAGCGGCACCACCATGCGACTCCTCGCAGGCCTACTTGCAGGTCAACGGTTCGACGCGGTGCTCGATGGGGACAACTCGCTCAGGCGACGTCCGATGGATCGGATCGCCGAGCCGTTGCGTCAGATGGGGGCGCGGGTGGGAACCACTGAGGGTGCTCCGCCTCTCCGGATCGAGGGCGCGTCGCTACGCGGGATCGAATACCGGACGCCCGTCGCGTCGGCACAGATCAAGTCCGCGATCTTGCTGGCGGGCCTGCAGGCGGAGGGCCCCACCACGGTGCGTGAGGATGCGCTGAGCAGGGACCATACGGAGCGCCTGCTGGGCGCCGCGGGTGTAGAAGTCACCGGTGTTGCCGATGTAGACGGCGTGACGGTGCGACCAGGTGCGGAGCTCGAGCCGCTGCGCGGAGCCGTGCCGGGAGACATATCGTCTGCGGCCTACTGGATGGTGGCCGTAGCGGTTTCCGGTTCGGGGAGCGTGAGACTTGACGATGTGGGGCTGAATCCGACTCGGACCGCCGTTGTGCGCGTGCTGGAGGCATGGGGATTGCCCGTTCGGGTCACGCGGGCGGAGGATTGGTGTGGCGAACCGACGGGATCGATCGAAGTTGATGCACCAGGTCAGCGTCTCAGCGGTGGGTCGCTGGCGGGGGACGACGTGGTTGGGCTCATCGACGAAATCCCGCTCCTCGCAATGCTCGGCGCCTCGACTGAAGAGGGACTCACGGTGCGGGATGCGAGCGAGCTCAGGCACAAGGAAAGCGATCGGATCGCGTCGACGGTCGCGGCGATCCGCGCGCTCGGAGGACAGGCAGAGGAGTGCGCGGATGGCCTCGTAGTGCCAGGTGGTCAGGATCTGCGAGGCGGTGTGGTTGAGGCACAGGAGGATCATCGGATTGCTCTCGCGGCAGCGGCGATCGCTTGCGGAGTACGTGATGAGGTGGCCATCGATGGAGCGGAGGCTGCCGAGATCTCCTATCCCGGATTCGTCGGACAGCTCCAGGCTCTCGGCGGGGCAGCGTGACCGACGCAATCGGTGGCCTCGTTCCGCTTGAGCGGACAGCGTCTGGTCACCACCAGATACATCTCTGGGGGTTCATGGGGTGTGGCAAAAGTACGGTTGGCAAGCTGGTGGCCCGAGCGCTCGTCTGGAACTACATTGACCTCGATGCTCTAGTCGCCCGGCATACGGGGCGTTCGGTCCGCGAGATCTTTGCGGAAGAGAGCGAAGATGCCTTCCGCCGCTATGAGTCACATGCGTTGAAGCAGGCTCTACAGAAGCCGCGCACGGTCGTTGCGCTGGGCGGTGGTACGCCCACGCAGCCGGACAATCGGATGGTGGCGTCGGGGCGCGCTTTTTCCGTCTGGCTCCGTGTCGGATTCGAAGCTTGCGTCGACCGGACCGCGGCCGCGACTTCACGGCCGCTCCTCGACGATCTCGAGGCGGCTCGCCAACTGTTCCGAGAGCGGACTGCCCACTACGCCCACGCGGACGCAACGGTAGACGGCGAGCAGGCGCCGGAGGCTGTGGCCGCGGCGCTCGTCGCCCAGGTACGGGGCGAGGCGAGTTAGCGCCGTCGGCTAGTACGCCTTCGCGAAGATGGCCACGTGCTCAGCCGGTTTGCCCGTGTAGAAGCATGGCCCGGTCGGCTCAGCGTCGGGCACCAGGCAGCGGATGGTCGCCGAGGTCTTCTGCTGAATCTCGGCTTCGAGATCGCCGTCGCCGCACCAGTTCACCTGGATGAAGCCACGCGGTCCCGACATCACCTCTGTGAAAGCGTCGAAGTTGTTGACCTCGTGGGTGTTGTCGGCCACGAATGATCGCGCCGTTGTGAGCATGGCGGTCTGAATGTCGTCTAGCAGCGTGGCCGCTGCGCCCGGTACGTGGTCGATCGGGACGAAGGTTTTGTCACGCGTGTCACGACGAACCAGCACGGTCTGCTTGTTCTTGACGTCACGGGGGCCGATCTCGGCGCGCAGGGGCACGCCGCGCATCTCCCACTCGTTGTACTTCCAGCCGGGCGTGTATTCCTCGCGGTCGTCGAGGTGGACGCGCAGGCCAGCCGTCCGGAGGAGGCTCTCGAGATTGCGAGCAGCTGGCAGCACCTCTTCCTCGTAGTTGCCGGCCTTAATTGGAACGATGACAACGTGGTACGGCGCCACGCGGGGTGGGATTTGCAGCCCGTTGTCATCGCCGTGCGTCATGATCAAGGCCCCGATGGTGCGGGTCGTCATTCCCCAGGAGGTGCTCCAGGCGTACTGGATCTCCTGGTTCTTGTCCTCGAACTGGATATCGAAGGCCTTGGCGAAGTTCTGCCCGAGGTTGTGCGACGTTCCTGCCTGAAGGGCGCGTCCATCACTCATCAAAGCCTCGACCGTGTAGGTTCGGTCGGCGCCGGCGAACTTCTCCTTCTCGGTCTTGATGCCCTGGATTACGGGCACCGCGAGGTCCTCTTCGAGGAAGTCCCGATAGACGTCCAGCATCTGGAGAGTTTCGTGCTGAGCTTCCTCAGCGGTCGCGTGCGCCGTGTGCCCTTCCTGCCAGAGAAACTCGGTTGTGCGGAGGAAGAATCGTGTGACCTTCTCCCAGCGCACCACGTTGCCCCACTGATTGATCAGGAGCGGGAGGTCGCGCCACGACTGAACCCACTTCGAGTACATGTGGCAGATGATTGCCTCGGACGTGGGCCGTACGGCGAGCCGTTCCTCGAGTTCGTTGGCACCGCCATGCGTTACCCACGCAACCTCGGGAGCAAAGCCCTCGACGTGGTCCGCTTCTTTCTGAAGAAAGCTCTCGGGGATGAACAGCGGGAAATAGGCGTTCATATGCCCGGTCGCCTTGATCCGAGCGTCGAGTAGATCTCGGGCGTTCTCCCACAGGGCATAGCCGTAGGGCCGGATCACCATGCAGCCCTTTACCGGGGAGTAGTCGGCGAGCTCGGCGCGTCGAACGACGTCCGTGTACCAGCGCGAGAAATCTTCGGTCTTGGGTGTGATTTCGGTGACGAAGTCGTCGTTGCGGTTCTTGGCCATGACACAATTGGGGCAGGTGCGGGTACGTAACGCGAGGAGATCGCAAGCTAGCACGGGGGTTTGGGGCCTGCAATGCGATGAAATCCAAGGGAGCCGGCCGTCTGTAGGGTTGGCTGACCGATCGGTCGGCTGCCTGCGGCGGGCCGCGCCGCGACAACAGGGGGGATCATGCAGTTCCTAGTGTCGGCCGCGGTCGCGGCCACGATGATGCTCGGCGCGATTGCGCCAGGCGCCAGCGCGCCATCGCCGCCGGCTGCTTTCGTGCAACAAGAAATCCCGGCTACGCCGATCGACCTGAACCAGGCGAGCCTCGAGACGCTCCAGGAAGTTCCGGGTATTGGGCCGGCGATGGCCGAGCGAATCCTCGAATGGCGCCGCGAGAACGGGCCCTTCGAGAAGGTCGAAGACCTGCTCAACATCCGAGGGATCGGCGAGAAGACTCTCGAGAAACTGCGGCCGCACGTGAAGGTAGACGACGGCAGTGCGCCGGGCGGTTGGTAGTTCCCTCATCGAGCTAATTGTTCTGCTCGGGGTAACGGCCGCGGTGGTTACCGCGGTCGCCCCCGAGTGGGTGTCATGGCGACAGTCGTATCGGCTGCAAGCCGCGACGCGGCACGTCGCGCTGACCATTGCCGCCGTGCAGACTCGGGCAGCCGTTGAGGGCGTGGGGTACGGGCTTAGATTCCGCGGTACCGCAACCAGCGCGTACTGGGAACTCATTCGCGACGGCGATGGCGACGGGATCCGGGCGGGCGACGTGCGCAGCGGCGTCGACGCGGTGCTGCGCGACGTTGCGATCGCCGACGGATTCCCAGGTATTGGCGTTGGAGCACCCGGAACGGCAAGTTCATTGTCCGGTGGAGTTGCCCCTGCTGACGGGATCGCGTTCGGCGTATCGGACACGCTCAGCATTCGACCCGAAGGCAGTACCACGTCGGGCACGCTCTACCTGTACAACGGCCTAGGCGAGGGCGGCGCCGTGCGAATCTACGGTCCAACTGGACGGGTTTCCATCTGGCGCTTTGGCGCAGAACGCGGCAGCTGGCAGCAGCGCTGAACGCGACGGAAAACCCGCGTGTGGCCGCAGGTAGCGCCCTCTGGGGGGCTATGTTAGCGTCAGCCGCATTCGCTGAAATTGAAGCCGTCGAGTTGGTTTTTGTCTGGAGCGCGCCCGTGTCCGAGTCATTGAAGACCCCACTACACGACTGGCATGTCGCGCGCGGCGGCAAGATGGTCGACTTCGCCGGCTGGCGGATGCCGGTGCAGTACGGCGGACTCGTTGATGAGCACACTGCTGTGCGCGAACGGGCAGGCCTGTTCGATGTCAGCCACATGGGCGAGATACGACTCCGCGGCGCGAGCGCACTCGCGAACATCCAGCGACTCACGGTGAATGACGCCTCGACGATCGAGGACGGCCAGGCGCAGTACACGGCCATGGTGAACGACGACGGGGGGATCATCGACGACCTCCTTGTCTACCGCGTGGCCTCCGACGACTATCTACTCGTGGTCAACGCTGGCACCACGGGCAAAGACTATGCTTGGATCGTCGACCGGCTCGACGGTGAAGTTGAAGCCACCAATGAGAGCGGTGACTGGGCCCAGATCGCGCTTCAGGGGCCGAAGGCCGCAGACGTCCTGTCGGAGATCTTCGACGAAGATCTGGGTTCGATTGCCTACTACCGATTTGCTTTGTCGTCTTACGGCGACAGTCCCGCGATCCTCTCACGCACGGGATATACGGGCGAAGACGGTTTCGAGATTTACCTGGCCCCGGAACATGCGCCGTCGCTTGCTGACCAGATCATGACGGCCGGCGAGCCGCACGGTGTGTTGCCTGCAGGGCTCGGTGCCCGCGATACTCTCCGGCTAGAGGCCGGCATGATGCTGTACGGCAGTGACATGGATGAGTCGCGCACACCGATCGAGGCCAAACTCGGGTGGATCGTCAAGCTGGACAAAGACGATTTCATCGGACGCGGCGTGCTCCAGCAGCAGAAAGCTGATGGGACCGACGAGCGGATCGTCGCTTTCAAGGCGGTCGGACGGGGTATCCCGCGACCGGGCTACCCGCTGCTGGACGCGGCCGGGGAGAAGATTGGCGAGGTTACCTCGGGTACGTTTAGTCCTACCCTCCGCGAGGGCATCGGCATGGGCTATGTCTCGAGTCCGCTGGCGGTCCCGGACCAAGAGATCTTCATCGAGATGAGAGGCAAGGCCATTGAGGCCGTCACGGTGAAGCCACCGTTTTATCGAAGACAACGCTGACCGCGCGGCGCTTGCCGCTGCCACATTGGGGCTCGTTACGGGCCAGAGGAACTTCAATGGCTGACTATCCGGATAGCTACAAGTACTCCGCGGAGCACGAGTGGGTCGCGCTCGACGGCGAGATCGGCACGATCGGTATCACCGATCATGCGCAGGCAGAACTTGGAGACGTCGTCTTCGTTGAGCTGCCCGAAGTTGGCTCGACGTTCGATCAGAACGCCGTTTTCGGAACTATCGAATCCGTGAAGGCAGTCTCGGACCTCTACGCACCCATCAGTGGCGAGGTAGTCGAGGTCAACGACGACCTCGTCGATCGCCCGGAAACCGTGAACGAAGATCCGCATGAGGCGGCATGGATGGTGAAGGTCAAGCTGTCCGATGCGAGCCAACTCGACGGCCTGATGGATGTTTCCACCTACCAGGGTTCGATCCAGGAATAGGCTGACGGTGACGCTGGCGCCCGAGATCAACTGGGGTCGCCTCGCAGATCATCGATGGGAGGACTGATGGAGTTGGGAACCATCGGAGTCCTCGGTGGCATGGGGCCCGCCGCGACGGCACATTTCATGGGCCGACTGGTGGTGCTTTGCGCCGCCGAGCAGGATCAGGACTATCCGCCGTGCCTCGCCTACAGTGCGTCGCATGTGCCGGACCGTACGCGGCATCTCGTGGGAGATGGTGACGACCCCACTGCCGAGCTGCGCGAGGCTGCGCGGATCCTGGAGGCTGGTGGTGCGGGAGTCATCGGGATTCCGTGCAATACGGCGCACGCCTACATCGAGTCGATTCGAGATGCGGTCGAAGTACCGGTCTTGAACATGATCGAACTCGCCGCGGCAACGATTGCATCGCTGCATCCGCGCGCTGACGTAGGCGTTTTGGCGGCTACCGGCACTGTGCAACTGGGCCTCTACCAGGCGGCTCTGGAATCTGAGGGACTTGGCGTGGTCCAGCCGTCACCGGATCAGCAAGTCGACGTGATGGCCGCGATCCGCGAGGTCAAGGCCGGCGGCTCAGGCCGCGATGCACGGCTCGATCAAACGATCGCGCGCCTGCATGACGCTGGAGCCACTGTCCTGGTGCTTGGATGTACTGAACTGCCATTGGCGGTTGATCCGGCGAGCACCGGGACTCCCGTGATCGACGCGACCGACGTTCTGGCGCGAGCTTGCCTGGAATGGGCCGGCGCGAAACAGCGTCCATGAGCTCAGCGTCACGTCGGGTCGCAATTCAAACGACCGAGTCCTCCATGTCCTACGAGGTGCTCGTGGGCGCCGGACTGCTGGAAGCTGCGGACGAATGGCTGCCGGCACATATCGGCTCCGGTCCGGTATTCGTGGTGTCCGACGCGACCGTCCATTCGCTGTATGGCAGCGCTCTGGTTGCCAGCCTTGGCGCCGGAGGTTTCGAGTGCGTGGATTTGATTGTGGAGCCAGGCGAAGCTTCCAAGAGTCGAGACGTGCTGGCCCACCTGCAGGACGCTGCGCTCGCAGTCGGCGTAGATCGGAATTGCACGGTAGTCGCATTGGGCGGCGGTGTGGTGGGCGATCTCGCTGGATACCTGGCGGCAACAATGCTGCGCGGAGTGCGTTGGATTCAGCTCCCGACTTCGCTTCTGGCCATGGTCGACAGCTCGGTTGGGGGCAAAACTGGTGTTGATACTCCTGCCGGAAAGAACCTGATCGGTGCCTTCTGGAATCCCGCGATTGTTCTCGCGGATGTCGCGACCCTGGCGACTTTGCCGGATCGAGAGTTGTCCGCCGGATTGGCTGAAGTCATCAAGTACGGCGTGACTCTGGAGGAGCAACTCTTCACAGATCTCGAGGATGGGTTGCTGGAATCCTGCCTGGCGCGTGTACCGGAAGCGTTGGCGATGGTGATCGAGCGTTGCGTGGCCGCGAAGGCTGCGGTCGTCGAGATCGACCTGAGGGAGTCGAATCGCCGCCAGGTATTGAACTACGGACACACTGTGGGGCACGCGATCGAGGTTGCCACCGACTATCAGGTTCGGCATGGAGAAGCGGTGGCCATCGGGATGGTGGCGGCCGCCCGGCTCTCCGAAGGCAGATTCGATGTTCCCGACCTCGCCGCCCGCGTCGCGGAACTTTGTCAACGTGCGGGACTGCCGACTGAACTCCCGACAGGCCTGTCAGTTGATACGGTGGTGAGGCACGCACAAGCCGACAAGAAGGGGAGTCTCGGGCAGATTCGGTGCGTGCTGGTTCAGGAGATCGGCTTGGCTACCGACTGCGATGGCAACTGGTCTCATCCCATCGACGCCGCTGACCTCACCGGAGCGCTGAGCGGGTAGAAGCGGCGCCCCGGGGGAGGGCTTAGGCCTCCGCGCTGAGCGCCGCCACTTGCTGTTGGAACCAGGGGAGGGTTCGGCGTAACCCTTCGGCAAGGTCGATCTGAGGCGACCAGTCGAAAGTGGCCTGAGCGCGCTCCGTGTCGGGCCGGCGCACCTTCGGATCATCCACGGGCAGATCCTCGTAGATCACCTCGCTGTCGCTGCCGGTCACCTCGATCACACGTTCCGCAATTTCCTTGATGGTGATCTCGTTGGGATTCCCTACGTTTACCGGTTCGTGCTCATCCGATCGCAGCAGCCCCACGAGCCCACGGACAGTGTCGTCCACGTAGCAGAACGATCGGGTCTGCGACCCATCGCCGTAGACGGTGAGCGGTTTGCCTGTCAGGGCTTGGAGCATGAAGTTCGGGACGGCGCGCCCGTCGTCGATCCGCATCCGTGGTCCATAGGTGTTGAATATCCTGGCAATCCGCGTGTCGACCCCGTGTGTGCGGTGGTACGCCATGGTCATGGCCTCGGCGAATCGCTTGGCCTCGTCGTACACACCGCGAGGACCGATCGGGTTTACGTGTCCCCAATATGTTTCGGGTTGCGGGTTTACCTGCGGATCGCCGTAGACCTCAGACGTCGACGCGATCATGAAGCGGGCCCCGGTGGCATGAGCCAAGCCCAGTGCTTTGTGGGTTCCCATCGCACCAACCTTCATCGTCTGGATCGGGTACTTCAAGTAGTCGACCGGAGACGCGGGCGACGCGAAGTGCAGGATGTGGTCGACGGGCTCGTCGACCACGATGTAGTTGGTCACGTCGTGGTCGATGAAGAGATAGTCGCGATTGGCGAATCGGGCGATGTTGGATCGAGACCCCGTGAGCAGATTGTCCATCACCACCACGCGATGTCCCTCATCCAGAAACAGTTCCGCCAGATGGGAGCCGATGAAGCCGGCACCACCAGTGATGAGAATGGTCTGCTTGGAGTCGCTCATGGATGTTCCTGTCGGTGGGAGTTACACGCAGAAGTCGGGCTAGTAGGCGTGCTCGTGGACCATCCCGTTGGTGACGGTCATCCAGAGGATCTTGATGTCGAGCGCGAGCGACCAGTTCTCGATGTAGTAGAGGTCGTACTCGATTCGTTTGTTGAGGGATGTATTGCCGCGCCATCCGTGCACCTGTGCCCACCCGGTGAGTCCGGCGCGGACGCGGTGACGGTGCATGTAGTGCGGGATTTGTTCGCGGAACTCATCAACGAAGAACGGGCGTTCCGGCCGCGGGCCGACCAGACTCATGTCACCACGGATGATGTTCCAGAACTGCGGGAGTTCGTCCAAACTCAGCTTGCGTAGCGCCGCGCCGATCGGTGTGCACCGGGAGTCCTGCTCGCTCGCCCAGACAGGGCCCGTTGCAACCTCGGCGTCCATCACCATCGAACGGAACTTCAACAGGTTGAAAGATCGACCGTCGAGTCCCATCCGCTCCTGTCGGAAAAGGACAGGACCTTTCGACGTGAGCTTGACGGCGGCCGCGATCAACGGGAACAGAGGTGCGAACAACAGCAGCGCACTCCCGGCCGCGAGGATATCGATGGCGCGCTTCGTGAAAGCCGGTAGCCCTTCCATCGGGATGCGCGAGAGGTTCACGATGGGCACTCCATCGAGATCCTCCACTCCGGCTCCGAGCGTGATGTATTGCAGAAGGTCGGGGACGACCTTGATATCCACTACCTCGTGCGAGACGTCGCGGAGGAGCTGCAAGATTTCCTCGTGGGCGCTGAGTGGCAGAGCGACGTAGATCTGGTCGATCGAGCGTTCGCGAACCAGCTGCTTCGCGTCGGCCAGCGATCCAGCGATGTCGACGCCACGGTACGACTCGCCGGTGCCTGAGCTTGTGAGCATGCCGGCCATGCGGAAGCCGAATTCTTCGTGCATCCGCATTCTGTCGATCACGACCTGCGCGAGAGGACCATCTCCGGCAATGAGGATCTGCTTCAGGTTGCGACCCGATCGCCGCGCGCGGTCGAGTGTCTTTTGGATCGCGACCCGGCCAGTGAGCATGAGCACCGTGGTGCCGAGATAGAAGAAGAGTAGGAACCACCGCGAGAGGGTCCATGTCGTGACCCTGACGGTCTCGACTCCGCCCGCGACGGCGACGGGTACCAGTTGCTCGGGTCTGACGACGAGCGAAACGATCGCGGCGACCGCAAGTGTCCCGAACGACAACGCGGCGGCCAGATGGATGTAGGTCTCGATGCGAGCGTAGACCCGGCGGACCCGATACAGGCCAGCGCTCGCAAGGCCAAGAGGCAATACGACGAGTGCGGGCAGGAGCACCGATCGGGCGTAGACCGCAAACGTGGGAACGTCCTCAGCCCGGGTTTCAATAACCGGAACCGGGTATTGAGCGGTGAAACGCAACCAGTAGGCCAGACTGAACGCGAGTGCGATCGCGACGATGTCCGATACGAACAGGGCGATGGCCTGCTGCGTGCGATGTTGGCGGATCAAGGTGAGGGTTCCCCTACGCTTGGCGTGGGCAGCTCGCGATCAATGAAGTCCGAGATCTGTCGATCGAAGGCTCGAACTGAGTAGTGCTCGGCATGCGCGCGGATCTTCTCGGTATTGAAAGTGAGGGCTTCTGCTCTGTCAACAGCCTCGCAGATCCCGGCCAGGCCTGTGTCCTGCATGTGCACGCCGGTCACCCCGTCGATGACCGCTTCGGGGGCCCCGCCGGCCGCCAATACGAGTGCGGGCCGTCCGCATGCCATCGCCTCGATCGGAGCGATGCCAGCATCCTCAACGTTTGGCAGCACGAAGCCGCGACAGCGCTGGTAGAGATTCAGGAGTGTTGCGTCGTCGACCCGTCCGAGTAGTTCGACACTCGGACCACGCGCGTCTTCGAGTTGGGCGCGGTCGGGGCCGTCACCGACAACAACGAGCCGGCGGTTCATCTTCGTAAATGCCTCTATGGCAGCGCCGACGCGTTTGTACGGGTTCAACGCGCTCACCATCAAGTAGAAGTCGTCAGCCGAATCGCGGTCGGGTACGAAGTAGTCCGTATCGACTGGCGGCGAAATCACACTCGAGTCGCGCTCGTAGTAGCGCTTGATACGGCCGGCGACGTAGCCAGAGTTCGCCACGAAGGCATCGACTCGGCCGGCCGTGGCGCGATCCCACTGTCGCAGCCAGGCGATGGTCGGTCGAATGAGCAGGTGTTTCATCCACCCGACACGCGACGGCGAGAAGTAGTCGTCAAATCGATCCCACGCGTAACGCATTGGCGTATGGCAGTAGCAGAGGTGTTTCGCATCCTGACGTGTTCGTACGGCCTTCACAGCGCAATGGCTGCTCGAAATCACCAGATCGAATTCGCCCAGATCCAGTCCGCGAACCGCAAGAGGGAACAGCGGCAGATACCAGCGATACGCATGCCGCGCCGGCATGTTCTGGACGAAGGAAGTACGTATATCGTGCGCCTCGATCACGTCGCTCACCGAGCCGGGCTCATGCACCAGCGTGTAGATCGGTGCATCAGGGAAACGCGCGCAAAGTCGTTCGAGGACCTTCTCGCCTCCACGCATCCCCGTCAGCCAGTCGTGAACGAGAGCTACTTTCATCGTGTAGCTGCCTGCTCGAGGATGCGGCATGTGGCTTCCGCGCAGCGCGTCCAGGAGAAAGTGGCTGCGCGCGCGCGCGCATTCGCACCGAGTCTCTCGGCCTCGGGTGCGTCGGCGAGCACCCTCTGGAGCTCGGTGGCGAGCTTGCTCGTGGACTCGGCGGGCACGAGAACGCCGGCGTCGCCGACCACCTCAGGCACGCCACCCACGGCTGTGGCGATGAGCGGGGCACCTGCCGCCATGGCCTCCAGCGCTGGAAGGCCGAATCCCTCGTGTCGGGACGGGACGCAAACCACGCCGGCTGATCGGTACAGATCACGCAATTGTTCCGGTGATACGAAACCGAGACAGTCGATGCGTTCGCGAAACGGATGGGAGGCGACATGTTCGTCGAGCACCTCGGCCCCGGCGAGGACCAGTTTCGCGCTCGGCACCTCGGCGGCGACGGCGTTGAACGCATCCAGCAAGACATCGAGCCCTTTGTGAAGCTTCGGATTGCCCACCCAGAAGATGGAAGTCGATCTTTTCGAAACCTCGGTTTCGGAGGTGGCCGACCAGAAAGCATCGACGCCATTGTGAACCGTGGTCACGTGGCCTGGGTCGGTTTCGAGTAGGTCGATTACATCGCTACGCGTTGCCTCCGAAACGGCGATGACGTGCTCCGCGATCCGAGGTGCCCGGCGCATGAGCCAACGCGCATAGCGGCGACTGAGTCCGCCCGGCAAAACGCCCAGCGGTCGCGGCAGGTATTCAGGGAAGCGAAGGTGAATGCAATCGTGGATCGTCACCACGAGGGGGATATCCAGGCCGATCGGGGTGACGTAGTGCGGAGCATGAAAGACGTCCGCGCCGATGCAGCGGGCGGCCGAAGAGAGGCTCGCGATGTCGGCCGGACCATAACCACCGCCGAGAGGCGCGGTCGAGCTGATGTTGGGCGCCTCGATAGAATGCCCGTGAGGAGCCCCAACGAGTACGAACTCCCACGCGGGCCGAACTCTGCTGGCAGCGAGAACCACGCCGCGAATGTAGGTGCCAATCCCGAAGTCGTCCGCCTTACGGGCGTCTAGGCCGACTTTCAACGACCTGTTCCCGGGCGCGGTCCGCCTGCGCGGAGCCAGCGCCATAGTTGACGGCCCTTTGCGGACCCAGTGAGAAGGCCCGTAAGCGCCTTTACCTCAAGGTAGACCCGGAGCGCGAGTCGGGCGAGCGCACCGTTGTGCTTGGCGTAGAGATAGCGCTGGCTGTGGCGATAGGCGTTGCCGCTCAGTTCAGAGTGCGCTCGGCTGGCGACGCCTCCGACATGTCGGACGGTGGTGTCAGAGGCGTATCGCAGCTTCCATCCGCGATGACGCAGCCGTAGGCACAGGTCGACATCCTCGGCATAGAGGAAGAAGTCCTCGTCGAACCCCTCAACCTGATCGAAAGCATCACGACGAACGAGCAGGCATGCGGCGGTGAGGGAGGCCGCATCATGCGACTCCGCGTATCGACGTCGAACGATACCTCCGAGCACGGGGGCATCTTCGCCACCGGCTGCTTCGACGAGCTTGAACCACACGTCGCTTCCCAAGGTCATCGTGCGATCAACGGACAGTTCGAGTTGACCATCGGGATCTTCAAGTTTTGGGCCGACGGCGGCGAGGCGCGAGTCTTCCTCCAGGTGACGACACAGTGTCTCGACAGTGTCGCTCGCAACGTGCGCATCCGGGTTTACGAGCAATAGCAATTCGGCGGAGCCCGCCTTCGCGCCACGATTGATGGCCGCCCCGAACCCAAGATTCAGGTCGTTTTCCAGAACGATATCCGCCCCCGCGTCGCGTGCGGCCGTGGCGCTCCCATCAGAGGAGTTGTTGTCCACCGCGATGATGTTGAGAGCCACCGACGAATTGCGGAGAGCCGCGAGACATTCGTGCACAATCTGGGCCCCGTTGAACGACACCACGATGGCGTCAACGCGACTCATGAGTTTCCCTCGACTGCTTCGAGGAGACGCTGACGAACCGCGGCTGCCGTAGGTGTCCAACTCTGAGCGTGGGCCCATGTCACGGTCTCAGCCTCAGCCGGGCGGCCCAGTTCCGCATTGATGGCCGCAACCCAGGCGTCATCATTTTCGTGCGGGACGAGGGTGGCGCGCCCTGCGAATACCTCGCTCAACGCCGTCGCGTCGGTGGCGATCACACGCGTTCCAGAAGCGAGGGCTTCGAGAACCGGCAATCCGAAACCCTCATAGGCCGACGGGTAGACCACAAGTCCGGCCGCCGAAAAGAGAGCAGCCAGTCGGATCTCGGGAACGAAACCAAGCGGCGTCACGAAGGGGGAATGCGCGGCGCGGTCGTGTCCGCGGCCGGCGACGGCCAGCGTTGCGCTGGGCCTCTCGGCGGCGACTCTCTCGACGCGGCGGACGAGTGAAGGAAGGTCTCGGCGGCCGAAGCCGGAGCCCACAAAGAGAATCGTGTTCGCGTCGACTCCGTACTGCTGCTTGACGTCTTCTACTGCTCCGGGTGGCACTTCCGCGAACCCCGACGTGAGTCCCCAGGGCGCCACGAGGCAGGCATCGGGTGCGCAGCCGAGATAACGGACTGCCTCGGTCGCGGCGAAGTCGGTTCCCATGAATAGAAAGCTCGCGTTGCGCGCAGCATGTCGAGCGTTCCACCGCCTTCGGAAGCCCTCGCGAGCAGAGAACTCATCACGGAGAGCAAACGGCGCACAGTCGTGCATGCACACCGCAGTCGGTATGCGGGCGCCGATCGGCATGCTGTAGTTGGGCGCGAGCAAGGCGTCGGAGTTGGTATCGCGAACTACACCGGGAAGAACCAAGTGCTCCCATAGCGCGCCCGGTAGCGAGGCCGCCTTCTCCACGACGACCTGCTCGATTCTTCCGCGGGCCACGAGTTCGGGCGGCAGGCCGATACGCCGCTGCGAGATCAACGCGAGTTCGTCGACCGGCCAGGCCCCGAGAAGTCCCTGAATCACCCGGCCGACACCGGTAGGACGTCCTTCAAGTTCGCGCACATCCACGGCGACTCTCAACGGAGCACATCCTTATACACCGCATGAGTCACTTCGGCGCAGGCGTCCCAGGTGTAGAGATCCGCGCGTGCATGTCCGGCCCCAATCAGTTCTTTCCGGCGGTCTTCATCGCTGAGTACTCGATCGAGAGCGTGCGCGAGCGCGTCGTGCTCGCCAGCGGGGAACCACTCGGCTGCATCGCCGTATACCTCCGGCATCGCGCCAGCTTCGGCGGCAACGACGGGTGTGCCGCAGGCCATCGCCTCGATGCCGGTCAACCCGAAGCCTTCCCAGAGCGAAGGCAGGACCAGCGCCTGGGCGGCGCCATAGAGCAGTTCGAGGTCTTGCTGGGTCTGGTGCTCCATCGTTGTCGTCCGCGCCTGCACCGCGGAAGGAGCCGTGGCCCACGTGGAGTCCCATGCGTCGCCCGCGGGGCCGACCAGGACGAGCTCGAGATCGTTGTACCGCTGGAGTAGGCGATCGAACGCGGCCAGGAGAGTGGGGAGATCCTTCCGATACTCGCGGCGGCCGGCGAACAATACGAAAGGGCGCTCGATTCCGAATTTTGCGCGGACCTTTTCTCGAGCGCCGGCAACGGGGCAATAGTTGTCACCGCCTCCGTTGTAGGTGACGTGTACGCGTTCAGGTGCCACGCCGAGCAGCTCGATGACCTCGTTGCGCGTTGTTTCCGACACCGTGAGGATCGCCTCAGCGCGTGCGGCTGCAGCCTGTGCCAAGGGCACGTAGTCACGGCGCACGACGCCACTCATTCGATCCGGTTCGCGCAGGAAGTAGCAGTCGTGGATGGTGACGATTTCGGCCGCATGGCTCGATGGAAGTGCCAGCGGAGAGGGTGAGTGCGCAACATCAATCGCACCAGCCCATCGCTCAACGCCCGGTCGCTGGTAGCTATGCCAGAGTTTGTCGAGGAGACGCACCGGAATCCGGGCATCCGCTGGCGTGACACCGGTGAGGTCCGTCGGCAATTCAAGGCGATCCCTCCACGACGCAGAAAACGCCGTGTAGGTGGTCTCCGGGTGGCGACGCACGAGGCCGCCGAGGAGTCCGCGAACGTAGGTGCCGACGCCCGTGCCCTCGCGGAGGGCAGGGCGGTAGTCAATACAGACGTGCATCCGCTGGGTGCATCTAGGGAGCCGTGCCGGAGGCTGGCTCGGCGATGGGCCGATGGTAGCACGGTAGGCGCTCCCGCCGGGGCTAACAAACCCGCCTAAGCAACCCTGACGGAAGGGGATCGGGTACTCTACGGAGGCACGGCGCGAACCTCCCAATCCGGTAGCCAGGTTGCTATCCGCATGCGCAGAACACCTTCTTTCAGCGAGCGACTCGGCGAAGGATTGATCCTCGCTGACGGCGCTATTGGTACCTACCTGCATGAGCAGGGAGCGTCACTGGATCGTGCCTTCGCGGAGATGTGTGTTTCCGCGCCGCAGGTAATCGAGCGCGTACATTGCGAATATGCCGACGCCGGCGCGGAAATCCTTACGACGAATTCCTACGGCGCCAACCGACTGCAGCTGGATTCTCTAGGTCTCGCGGCCGACCTTCGGCGCATCAACATCGCGTCGGCCAGGCTCGCGCGGCAAGCGAGCGCTGGGCGTTGCTACGTTGCGGGGTCGATCGGTCCGATTGGCGCGGCATTGAAGCCACTAGGGCCGGTCGAGCGTGCCGCTGCTGTCGAGGTCTTCCGGGAGCAGGCAGAGACCCTTGCCGAAGGCGGAGTGGATTGCATCTTCGTGGAGACGATTTCCGATCTCGAGGAGTTCGAGGCCGCACTCGAGGGCGTACGTCTCGGGTGTGACTTGCCGATCGTGGTGCACAAGACGTTCACGGAAGACGGCACCACTCTCATGGGTGAGTTGCCTCATGAAGTTGTCGCGCGCGCCAAGGCAGCAGGGGCAACCGCTGTCGGTGCCAACTGCACAGTCGGGCCGCAGCGCATGGTCGACATCATCGAGCGCATGGCAGAGCACGCCGACTTGCCCTTGTCCGCGATGCCAACAGCTGGCCTTCCCAGACTGGTAGACGGCACAGTGCGCTATCACGCCGAACCGCAATACATGGCGCGATATGCACGCCAGATTGCGGAGGCTGGCGCGACGATCGTGGGTGGATGCTGTGGCTCGACACCCGCGCACATCGCCGCGATGGCTGAGGCTCTACGCGACGCGGCGACGCCAGCAGCTCGACAGCAGGCCCGGGTTGTGCGGGCCGATGCGGAAATCCATGAGCCCACCCCTGTGTCGCAGCGGTCGCGCGTAGCAGGTCGTCTCGACAGCGATTTCGTTGTCGCGGTTGACCTGGAATTGCCGCGTGACCACGAGCTCGGCGACGTTGTCGATTACGCGCGCAGCATTCTGAACCTGGGTGTCGATACTTTCATGCTCTCCGACGCGCTCAGCTCACGGCTGGTCGTTCATCCGCTGGTAATGGCGCACAGACTTCAGGACGAGCTCGACGTTGAATGCGTGCTGCCGTTCCATACGCGCGACAAGAACATGCTGGGTATTCAGTCCGACCTGCTCGCTGCCCACGTGTTGGGTATCCGTAACGTCTTCGCGGCTCCCAGCGATCCGGCGAACCTGGGTGACTATCCGACCACGCGGACTCTGTCGGATGTAGGCACGGACGGCCTGGTCAGAATTCTGGATGCTATGAATCGGGGGCAGGATCTGGCGGAGAATTCGATCGGGGATCCCACGAGCTTCGTCGCCATCGTGGCCGGAGATCCCGGGGCTCCGGTGGACGTAGAAATCGAACGTCTTCAGCGGGCCGCAGCGTCGGGCGCGGTGGCGGCGATGACGCCACCGCAGTTTGCACTCGAGCAAGTGGCCGACTTCACCGATCGTTTGCGTGGCCTGCTTCCGGTCGTGGTGGGTGTTCTCCCACTGCGATCCGCGGAGCACGCCGACTACCTGCACAACGAGATTCCAGGTATCCGGATTCCCGACCAGGTGCGAGAGCGCATGCGCGTGGCGACATCGCCCGCCACCGAAGGACTTCGGATCGCCGCGGAACTACTCGGCTCGCTTCCCGGAGTGGCAGCCGGCACTCACGTGATGGCGCCCTACCGACAGCGCACCCGCGCAATCGAGGCGCTGGAGGCCATGGGCCTACCCGCACTGACGGGCAGCGTAGGCGCGCGTGACGTCTAGCGCACCTCCACGTGAGCTCCTGATCGTCGCGGGGGAGGCTTCCGGCGACGCGCACGGCGCGGCACTGGTCGACCAACTTAGACTTCTCGACCCGTCATTGCAGGTGGTGGGAGTTGGTGGCGATCGGATGGACGCCTCGGGTGTCGAGCTGCTGCAGCACTATCGTGGCATCGCTGTGGTCGGGATCACGGAAGTTCTGTCTCACCTGGGTGAGATTCGGCGTGCGATGAACCGCATCCTGGCGGCCGTTGAGTCACGCCCGATCGTTGGGGTGGTGCTGGTCGACTATCCAGACTTCAACATGGTGCTGGCACGGCGGCTGCGGCGACGCTGCCCAGATGTGCCGATCACGTACTTCATCAGCCCACAGGTTTGGGCCTGGCGATCTGGCCGGGTTAACAAGCTGGCGCGTCTCGTCGATCGCATGCTCGTCATTCTTCCCTTCGAGGAGGAGTTGTATTCCGCCGCCGGCGTGCCGGTCGATTTCGTCGGACACCCACTATTGGACGAGACGCACGCGGCGGTGCCACGCGCCGAGTTTGCCGCGCGCCACGGACTGGATCCCGATGCCCGCTGGCTGGGCCTGTTGCCGGGCAGTCGACAGCGCGAGGTGGAGCGGCTGCTCCCGCCGATGCTTGGTGCTGCGGAGCTCATGCTGGCCGAAGGTGGATACGAGGTCGTCATTCCGCGGGCAGCTGCTGTGGAGCGCGACACGTTTGATGTGCCTCTGGCTGGCCTGAGTCCTTCGGCCCGCGCACACGTTCACGTAGTGGAGGAGAGCTATCAGGACCTTCTGGGGCATCTGCACGTCGCCGCGGTGTGCTCCGGCACGGCGACGCTGGAAACGGCACTGGCCGGAGTCCCCGAGGTGGTCGTTTACAGGACATCCTGGCTCACCTACAATCTCGGAAAGTCACTGGTGCGCATCTCAGATATCGCCCTGGCCAATGTCGTGGCGGGGCGACGAGGAGTACCTGAGCTCCTGCAGAACGACGTCACCCCGGAGACGATCGCGGCTCATCTGAAGACTCTCTCGGAAGGGGGCCCCGCGCGCTCGGAGTGTGTCGAGTTCTTGAAGGAAGTTCGTTCGCGCCTGGGCGAACCGGGTGCGTCCCGCCGGGCCGCTCAAGCAGTTATCGAACAGATCGAGCCCGCGATGGCCACGGACAATCACGGATGAGCAATCTCAAGCGGCTGGCGCGATTCGTGAAACCGCACTCTACGCGGATGGCTGGAGCCGTTGTCGCGATGGGAGGGGTCGCCGCGGCGACTTTCGCAGTGTTTTGGCTGTTCGAGCCTTTGCTCGATCGGACCCTTGTTCAGGACGCTGATCTGGCGTTCGTTCGCATGCTCGCCGGCGTGCTCGTCCTGCTGTACCTCTCGCTCGGAATCGCTCGCTATCTGTCGAGTTATCTCATGGGCAGCGTGGGTTTCGCCGTGGTTCGCGATCTGCGTGTGGAGGTCTACCGCCACCTGCAGTTCCTGCCGTTGGGATTTCACAATTCGCGCTCGATCGGTGGGCTGATGTCGCGCGTGACCAGCGACGTGCTGGCCATTCAGGAAGCCCTCACAAGGGTATTCGTTGACTTGCTTCGCGAGACACTTACTCTTGTGGCGCTGCTGGGACTCATGTTTTGGCGTGACTGGCTGCTCGCGCTCGTAGTCCTCGCCGCGGCTCCGCTACTGGTCTTTGTCATCGATCGACTCGGAAAGAGACTGCGCCGAGCGAGCCGCGAGGCTCAGCGTGGACTCGGTGACCTGTCGGCGCTCTTGCAGGAGACGCTCCAGGGAATTCGCGTGGTCAAGGCGTTTGGTATGGAGCACGCCGAGACCGAGAAATTCAGGCGCTCCTCGGAGCGTCTTTACCGTCATTCACTCCACGCGGAGCGATTGGCGGCGCTCGGTTCACCATTGATGGAGTTCATCGGGGCCTGCGCCGGTGCCGGCGTGTTGTTGTACGGGTCGTGGAGGATCAGTCAAGGGGGGCTCACCCTCGGGCAGTTTGGGTCATTCCTCCTTGCGGCCTTTGGTACTTATGCGCCGATCCGGCGACTGAGCACGGCGAACGTGAGGGTGCAGGCCGCGGCAGCGGCTGCCGATCGCCTGTTTGAGATCCTCGACGCTCCGATCGAGCCCCTGCTCGGGTCGGAGGACTGGGATGCCCAGGAAACGTCCTTGATCGCGCCTCCCGGCACCGAACCGATGCCTCCGCTTGTCCAAGGGATCAAGTTCGAGAATGTTGGGTTCAGTTATGACGATGGCGGCCCGACGCGCGACGTACTGCACAGTGTGGATCTTTCCGTGCCGGCGGGCTCGGCAGTCGCTCTCGTTGGCGAATCGGGCGCCGGCAAGACCACGCTGGCCAACCTCATTCCGCGCTTCCATACGCCGACATCCGGGCGCGTCTGTGTCGACGGCGTCGACCTGCAGGACATCCGGCTCGTCGATCTTCGGAGTCAGATCTCGGTGGTGACCCAGGAGACGATTCTGTTTAACGATTCGGTGCGCGCCAACATTGCCTACTGTCAGCCCGGCGTCACGGATGCGGCTGTTCGAACGGCGGCAGAGGCTGCGTTCGCGCACGACTTCATCGAGGCATTGCCGGACGGCTACGACACGGTGCTCGGCGAGCGTGGCCTACGCCTTTCCGGCGGGCAGCGCCAGCGGATTGCGATCGCGCGTGCACTGTTGAAGAACGCTCCGATCCTGATTCTCGACGAGGCCACCAGCAACCTCGATGTGCGCTCCGACCGTCAGGTCCAGAGTGCCCTCGTGAACTTGATGGAAGGCCGCACCACGTTGATCATCGCGCACCGCCTGTCGACGATTCAGAACGCGGATCTGATCGTCGTAATCGATGGAGGTGCGGTCGTCGAACAGGGAACGCACGATCAACTGCTTGCCCGGATGGGGCCCTATCAGCGGCTCTACGCGATGCACTTCGCCGCCTCCGCCGATGCGGGTTTCTCGCTAGGAAATTGATCCGTGTCGACTGACAAGAGTGTCGGGCGTCGCCTGGCATCTGCGTTGGTTCCACGCGTTGGGGCCGCGTATCTGAAGTTCGTTCGACGGACCATGCGGCTGCGTCGTGAGGGTGACTCGTCGGCGCTGCCGGACAACGGCAGACCGGTGATCTATTGCTTCTGGCACGAGCAGCTCGCGATGATGCCGTGGGTCCAGTTCAGGCCGCCAACGGTGGTGCCAATTTCGCAGTCGGACGACGGTGAATACACCGCGGAACTGTTCCGCCGACTTGGCGTTGAACCGGTGCGCGGATCGTCGTCACGCGGCGGCGCGAACGCCGCGCGAGGTTTGATCTCGGCAGGACGTCGCGGCAGTGATCTTGGGATCACAGTTGATGGGCCTCGTGGCCCCGCGAAGGTGGTGCAACCGGGCGCAGGGTGGGTGGCGCGAGCGACGGGCGCGGCCTTGCTCCCGGTCGCGTTCGGCTGCACGCGCGCCTGGCGCGCTGGTAGCTGGGACAAGATGCTAATTCCGCAGCCGTTTGCGCGGGGTGTATTCGTCTACGGCAGGCACGTCTGGGTGCCAAAAGACACGCCGAGTGGAGAGCTTCCGGAAGTGGATCGCACCCTGGAAGAGCGTATCAACGAGGCCTCAGAACGGGCCCGGGCGATACTGCTAACATGACGCGCCCATGATCAAATCAATGAGCGGGCACGGCCGTGCGGAGGCCATCGGAGACGCGCTGCGCGTCACTGTCGAGATACGAAGCGTGAACCATCGGTTCTGTCGGGTGTCCGTGCGCACGCCAGCCGAACTGGCCGGGTTCGAAGAGCGCGTCCGGAAGCTGGTCCAGGACCGCGTGCAGCGCGGCAAGGTGGACGTCACCATTTCTGTCAGCGGGACGAGTGCTTCAGGTGTGCATCTCGACCGTGAGATCGCCGCCGCCTGGGCCAAGGAGCTCGCCTCGATTTCTGAGGAACACGGACTCGCCAAGCCCAGCGCGGCGGACTTGGTGCAGTTGCCGGGTGTTCTCGGGGCCGAGACGCCGGACGACCAGGACGATGCTGCTGACGCGCTCCTGAGTGAAGGCGTGGAAGCTGCGCTCCTGGCTTTTGACGAAATGCGCAATCGAGAGGGCCAGGATCTTGCCGACGACATGCTCGGCCGCCTTGCCGGAATGCGGTCGGATATAGAGGGGATCGCCACCGTTGCAGACCAGGTACCCACGCGAATCCGCGAGCAGTTGCGTCAGCGGATCAGCGAATTGCTCGACGAGACGTCCGCAACTCCTGATGAAGATCGGATCGTGCAAGAGGCTGCACATCTCGCCGAGCGGGCCGATGTAACCGAGGAGATCGTCCGCCTGCGCTCGCATCTCGACAAGACCGAGACGCTCTTGACCTCCGACGAGGCAGTAGGCCGGACGTTGGAATTCGTGGTGCAGGAAATTCATCGCGAGCTCAACACGATCGGTTCCAAGACGAAAGATCTGGGAGTCACCGACGCAATCGTCGGGCTGAAGGCCGAACTGGAACGCATGCGCGAGCAGGTGCAGAACGTTGAATGACGCCATTCCGGCAAGTTTCGTCGTGTCGGCTCCATCAGGGGCGGGCAAGACGAGTCTCGCGGACCGGTTGCTTGCGGGTGTGTCGAACATCACTCGTACGATCTCGCACACCACGCGCACGCCGCGGTCTCACGAAACCGATGGGGTGGACTACTTCTTCGTGGACCGGCCTGCGTTCGAAGCCACCGTGGCTGCCGACGGGTTTCTCGAATGGGCAACCGTCCATTGCCACCTCTATGGGACACCGCGGGCGGAGATCGAGCGCATCCAGCTGGGCGGGAACGATGCGCTCATGGTGATCGACGTTCAGGGTGCTGCCGCGGTACGCCGAATGTTGCCCGATGCGGTGACTATCTTTGTCTTGCCTCCGTCGCGCAAAGCACTGATCGAGCGACTCGACGGTCGCGATGGTCTCGGTGGCGGGGAGGGGCGGGCGGAGAGACTTCGCGTCGCGGAGCACGAAATCGCCGAGTATGTGAGCTACGATTACGTGATCATCAACGATGACTTTGAGCTTGCCGTTCAGGAACTCGTGGCGATCGTCAACGCAGAGCGCTGTCGACAACGCCGCCGGCAAGCGGATGCGGAACAATTACTTGCTGATTTTCGCGCCGCCTCGGCTGACGCCTAAGCGAGTCGCAACGACATGGAGAGTTCGATGAGTAAGCCCCAGAGCGAGTATTTGTTTGTGGAAGTTGCCGCGCAGCGCTGCCTCCAGTTGATGCGCGGCGCCCGACCGAAGATCGAATCCGACGCGCGGAAGTACAGCACGCTCGCGATCGACGAAGTCGAGGCTGGTCTCGTTCCGTGGAAAATCGGCGACGAATCCAGCGACCTGGTGATGGCCTCCACCGACGGAGCCGACGAGGAAGAGTGAACGCCGGCCCGGCGGTTACTTCGAAAAGCCTCGCGGGCAAGCACGTGGTGCTTGCCGTCACTGGTGGAATCGCGGCCTACAAGGCCTGCGAGATCGTGCGACGTTTGCGCGACCATGGGCTCGACGTCCGTGTCGCCATGACGCGCGCGGCCACACGGTTCGTGGGCCCGGTAACTTTCGCTGCGCTCTCTGGGAATCCCGTCATCACGAGCCTCTTCGACGATGGCAACCCAGAGGACGTTCCGCACGTTCGGTGGGCCGAGTGGGCTGATCTCTTTTGTGTGGCGCCTGCCACGGCTGACTTCGTGGCGAAGATGGCTCACGGGGTGGCCGACGATTTTGCCTCCACGCTGTACCTGGCCAACGCAGCTGACACACTCGTCGCGCCGGCGATGGAGGACGATATGTATCGTCATCCAGCCGTGCAGAGGAATCTCGACCGACTGCTAGGTGACGGCGTCGGAATCGTGGGCCCCAATACCGGCGCGCTTGCGTCGGGTCGGCAGGGCCCCGGGCGAATGAGCGAGCCAGGGGAAGTTGTTCAGGCTGCGACACGCGCTTTGCGCTTCGGCGTGTTGCCTCGCGACCTGACGGGCCAGCGCGTCCTGATCACCGCGGGACCAACCTACGAGGCTGCAGACCCAGCCCGCGGTCTCACCAATCGCTCAAGTGGACGGATGGGCTTCGCGCTCGCTCAGGAGGCCATCCATCGCGGCGCTTCAGTAAAGCTCGTGGCAGGACCGGTCTCGTTGGCAACACCTGCGGGTGTCGAGCGGATTGATGTGGTGGGCGCGGCCGCGATGTTCGAGCGGGTCGAGGAACACGTGATGAGGACCGACATTGCGATCATGTGTGCCGCGGTAGCTGACTTTGCTCCCGTCAATCCATCGGGCGAGAAGTTGAAGAAGGACAATGACGACGGTCTTGTTCTGAGCCTCGAGCGCACAGTGGACATCCTCAGGACCGTCGCCGATCGCGATCCGCGTCCCTATCTGGTGGGCTTTGCGGCTGAGAGCGACGACGTTGCGGAACGGGCTGCGCGCAAACTCGCCGACAAAGGTTGCGATCTGATCGTGGCCAACACGATAGGCGGGCCTGCCGACGCGATGGGCGGGGAGAACAACTCGGTCGCGATTATCGATTCCCGGGGCCAGGTGGCTCAGTTCGGCCGAGCCCCCAAGGATGTTATCGCCACCCAGATCTGGGCCGAGATTCTGCGAGCGCGGAGCGCGGGTGTCCATGAGTGACTCCGCAGCTCGTGACCAGGCGATTCAACATCTGCGGCGCCTTGAGGCGGAGGGCGTTTGGGGGGTGCGCCGCTCCGAGCCGGCAAAGCAAGAGGTGAAGCTGGCGACGAATGACTCTGATCTCCAGACCTTTTCGTCACCAACCGCTGGGGGCCAGTCTCCATCGGGCGAATCTCTGACACTAGAGACGTTGGCAGCGGCGGCTCGCGACTGCCAACTCTGTCGTCTTTGTGAGGAACGCACGAACGTAGTCTGGGGCGTTGGCAATCCGGATGCGCGTCTGATGTTCATCGGCGAGGGGCCGGGTCGTGACGAGGATATTCAGGGCGAACCTTTCGTCGGCGCGGCGGGCCGACTGCTCAACAAGATCATCGAAGCCATGGGACTACGCCGCGAGGATGTCTACATCGCCAACACCGTGAAGTGCCGACCGCCTCACAACCGCAATCCGGCAGAAGACGAATTGGCGGCATGCCGTCCGTACCTGATGCAGCAGGTTGATCTGGTATCACCGGAGATGATCGTGGTCCTTGGACGCGTTGCTATGCAGGCGATACTTGCAACAGACGCACCGCTCGGTCGCATGCGCGGCCGGGTGCACGAGTGGAACGGCATCCCCGTCATCTGTACCTACCACCCGGCGTATCTTCTCCGCACACCGGAAGACAAGGGTAAGACCTGGGCGGACATGCAGGCGGTGATGCAACAGTTGGGCATCGGGCAGCAGTGACGCAGCGCTCGCACCGCCCGTGACAAGTCTGATCCAGCCCTCGTTGTATCCGGCGACGGGCCGGCACGTCGAGGTGGCGATCCCGGTCCCGGTCACCGAGATCTTCACGTACTCGATCGCCTCCGAGTACGAACGCCTGCCAGTGCGCGGTGGGCGCGTCCGAGTTCGCTTCGCTGGTCGGCAGCTTACGGGGGTTGTCCTGCGCGTCTTCGATGGCGCGCCGCCCGGCCTGGACCCTCGGCGAATTCGTGAAGTGGAGGACGTTCTGGATGCCGCTCCGGTGGTTATCGAGCCACTGCTGGAACTTGCGACCCGGGTAGCCGAGGCATACGTCGTCGGGGTTGGCGAGGTGCTGGCCGCTTGCCTGCCCGCGGGCGGTGACCAGGTGGGCGGGCGACGGGTTCGACGTCTGGCCGGGACGGCTGCGCCGGTAGCCGCTGCGGTAGCTCTGCACGAGGGGCTCTCAGCAGATCGCGAAACCTCCGCCCATCAGTTGGAGAAGAGATTCCGCGGAACTCCGGTACACGCGAACCTGCTCTTGCTCCGCGATGCGGGCTTGGTCGAGATCGCAGACGAGAGCGGTGGCGGCGCGCCCGGCGCGCGGCAGGTTCTCGTGCGTTGGGCGGGGTTGTCGGTTGATGAGGCTGGTGAGCTAACGCGAAGGGCGCCCCGACAAGCTGCGGTACTGCAGCCGCTCAGGGAACAGGCGCAAGAGTGGCAACCAGAGCGCGAGTTGATCGCACGGCTGGGCGTGTCGAGAGCCATCATGGTTGGGCTCTCGAAGAAGGGTGTTATTCGGCGCGAAAGCGACGTTCGGCCGGAAGCGGCATTGCCAAGTCTGCCTGCGGATGGTGCAGGGACCTTCGATCTGACGGCGGACCAGGAGACAGCTCTCGAGATATTGATCGAACGTCTCGACGGCGGAGATCCTCGCCCGGTTCTCCTCCACGGCATCACAGGCAGCGGGAAGACCGAGGTCTATCTTCGGGCCGCCGCAGAGGCGGTCCGCAGGGATCGCGGCGTTCTTCTCCTGGTTCCGGAAATCGGACTCACGCCGCAGCTGGAACGCCGCGCCCGAGCGGTGCTCGGCAAGCAGGTGCTCGTGCTTCACTCGGGCATGTCCACAGGCGCGCGCGCCCGTGCCTGGTGGCGTTTGCGTTCGGGTCTCGCGCGCGTCGTCGTAGGGCCGCGATCGGCGGCGTTCAGTCCGGTTGAGCGAGTCGGCCTCGTGGTGCTCGACGAGGAGCAGGACTCGGCCTACAAGCAAGCGGAACGGCCGCGATACCACGGACGAGAGGTGGCGCTGTGGCGCGCTGAGATCGAGGGCGCAGCAGCGGTCATGGGATCGGCCACTCCCGCGATTGAGAGCTTCCGTGCTGCCTCGGAGGGGACGTGGCAACTGGCAACGATGCCGGCACGGGTGGGCACTCGCGAACTGCCGGCCACCGAACTGGTTGACATGCGGACGGAGTGGAGCGAGGTAGGCCGATCTTTGGTCTCGCGTCGTCTCGAAGATGGGCTCGCCCAGCGGGCGGAGCGTGGCGAGCAAGCGCTCGTGATGCTCAATCGGCGGGGCTTCGCGAGCGCGATCGTATGCAGGGTGTGTGGCGATCGTGGCGAATGCCCCAACTGCGCGGTGAGCCTTACCTACCATCGCCAGGCGGGCGTATTGATGTGTCACTACTGCGGTGAGCGGCAGCGAGTGCCGAAGCTTTGTGCGCAGTGCGGTGCTACCGCCCTTCACGACGTCGGGCAGGGGACACAACGATTGCAGGAAGCGTTGGAGAAGCGGTTCCCCGGCGCGCGGATACAGCGCTTCGATGCGGACCAGACACAGAGACGCGGCGCACATGCGCGTATTCTGGCGAGCTTCGCTCGCGGCGAGATCGACATCCTGGTGGGTACGCAGATGCTGGCCAAAGGTCACGACTTCCCGTCAGTCACGCTCGTTGGCGTGGTGGCCGCCGACGCGTCGTTGGGCGTCCCTGACTTCCGCGCAGGCGAGCGTACTTTTCAGCTGCTGACCCAGGTTGCGGGCCGCGCCGGACGCGGGGACCTCCCAGGAGAGGTAATCCTGCAGGCTCATCAACCGGATCACTATGCGATCGAGACGGCGTTGGCCCACGATTATGGCGCTTTCTATGATCGCGAGATCGAGTTCCGGCGTCGCCTCGCTTACCCGCCATTCAGCGCCTTGGCGCTCTGCGTTTGCCGCGGCAAGGTTGCCACTGACGTGAGGCGGGACGCCGACAATCTGGCGCAGGCACTCCGCGACACCAGCGGGTCTACCGCGCGCATCTTGGGACCTGCGCAGCCCCTCATCGCTCGGTTGCGGGGGAAGTACCGTCTCCAGGTTCTGATCAAGACTCGAACTCGAGCCGAGCTCCCGCCCGTCTTGTCCGAGGCGCTCGCGCGACTGAACGACGCGCGCCGGATGCCGCGTGATCTTGTTGTAGACGTCGGACCTGACTCGATGCTGTAGGGGGCGCTCAGCGGCAAGGGCAGCCTAGTGCGACGCCCGCCCGCGAGAACGCTATAGTGCAGCGATCATGTGTTCAGATGCCGGCTCGCGCTTCGTCCATCTCCACAACCACACGAATTTTTCGTTGTTGGACGGCGCAACACGCATCGACCTGCTGATGGACCGGTGCGTCGAACTGGGGATGCCGGCGGTCGCCATGACCGACCACGGCAACATGTTCGGCGCGATCCAGTTTTATCGTGCGGCCAAGGCCAAGGGCATCAAGCCGATCATCGGGATGGAGGCCTACCTTGCCCCGGGGGCCAGGGATTCGAAGACCACGGGCCCGCGGGGTGGATACGCAAGCCACCTGCTGCTGATCGCCAAGAATCTGCAGGGATATCGCAATCTCCTGAAGCTCTCGAGCGTCGGCTACCTCGAGGGCTTCTACTACCGGCCGCGGATCGACCGCGATCTCCTGGCCGAGCACAGCGACGGGCTCATTGCGACGACCTCGTGCCTGTCGGGCGAGGTCAGCCAATGCCTCCTCAATGGCGACATGGATGGGGCTCGGCGGGTAGTTGGCGAGATGATCGCGATATTCGGGCGCGACAACTACTACGTTGAATTGCAGGACCAGGGCCTCGACGAGCAGCGTCGGATCAACCCTGACCTCGTGCGGCTCGCGCAGGAGTTCAACCTGACGTTGGTGGCGACCAACGATTGCCACTACCTGCGGCAGGAAGACAGCGCGCCCCACGACGTGTTGCTCTGCATTCAGACCGGCAAGGGAATCAACGAGCCCGGTCGCATGAAGTTCCCGAACCAGGAGTTCTACGTAAAGACTCCGGATGAGATGGCGCAGGTATTCCGCGAGGTCCCTCAGTCACTCGGGGCGACTGCCGAGATCGCTGAGCGGTGCAACGTGGAGCTCAGTTTCGAGGGCCATCACTTGCCCAACTTTCCGGTGCCTGATGGCTACACGCTCGACGACTATTTCGAGGCAACCGTTCGCCAGGGCTTCGACGAGCGGATGCTCGCGCTGGGCTACGGGAACGGCTCGGGTCCCGCGCCGCCGGATTACCTGCAGCGACTCGACTATGAGGTCGGGGTGATTCGCGAGATGGGGTTCCCTGGCTATTTCATGATCGTCTGGGACTTCATCCGATTCGCCAAGGAGCAGCGGATCCCGGTTGGGCCCGGACGCGGAAGCGCGGCCGGATCTCTGGTGGCCTATGCAATGGGAATTACCGACGTCGATCCCATGCACTACGGGTTGGTGTTCGAGCGCTTCCTCAACGTCGAACGTATCAGCATGCCGGATATCGATATCGACTTCTGCATGCGCCGCCGGGGTGAGGTGATCGAGTACGTGGCGGAGAAGTACGGCCACGATCGCGTTGCCCACATCATCACGTTTGGAACGATGGCGGCAAAAGCCGCGATTCGCGATGTCGGCCGTGCCCTCGAGATGTCGTTCGGGGATGTCGACAAGGTCGCCAAGATGATTCCCGCCGATCTCGGCGCCACGATCGCCGGAGCGAAGGAAAGCAACGAGGATCTTCGCGACGCGATCGATGAGGACGAGCAGGTAGCGCGGCTTGTCGAGCTTGCCGAAGGTCTCGAAGGCCAGATTCGACACGCTTCGACCCACGCTGCGGGCGTGGTGATCTCTGATGAACCGCTCACCGAGTACGTGCCGCTCTACAAGGCGCCCGGTGGCAAAGACGAGATGGCGCAGCTCGTCACCACCCAGTTCCCGATGAACGACGTGGAAGCCATCGGCCTGCTGAAGATGGATTTCCTCGGCCTCCGCACGCTCACACTGGTGCACGACGCCCTCAGTTCAATATCGCGCGAGAAGGGGAAACCCTTCACGGCCGATGACATCCCGCTCGACAACAAGAAGACCTACCGACTGTTTGCCAAAGGGAACACGTCAGGGATTTTCCAGTTCGAATCCTCGGGCATGCGCGAGTACCTGAAGAAGCTGAAACCGTCGGAGCTCAATGATCTGATTGCGATGAACGCGCTCTATCGTCCCGGTCCCATCGGTTCGGGAATGATCGACGAATACATCGAGAGAAAGCGCGATCCGTCGCAGGTGATCTACGAGCTGCCACAACTCGAAGACATTTTGCAGGAGACCTACGGGGTCATCGTGTACCAGGAGCAGGTGATGCGGATCGCCGCCGCCCTGGCGGGCTTCTCGCTGGGACAGGCCGACATCCTGCGGAAGGCGATGGGGAAGAAGAAGCCCGAGGTCATGGAGTCGATGGCCAAGCAGTTTCTAGAAGGGTGCGAGGCCAAGGAAGTGCCGGCGCGGCCGGCGAAGAAGATCTGGGACCTGATTGTCGAGTTCGCTGGATACGGCTTCAACAAGTCGCACTCCGCGGCATATGCGCTGCTCGCCTACCAGACCGGATTTCTCAAGGCGAACTATCCGGTCCACTTCATGGCCGCAGTGCTAACCAACGAGGAAAGCAACACCGACAAGGTCGTTCAGTACATCAACGAATGCCGTGGCATGGGCGTCAAGGTGCTGCCGCCCGATATCAATGAGTCACAGGTTCACTTCACGCCGGTGGGTGAGGACATCCGTTTTGGTCTGGCGGCCATCAAGGGCGTCGGCGAAGGCGCGGTCGAGATCATCATCGAGGCCCGTGAACGCGTAGGTGAGTTCCGCAACCTCGTGCAGTTCTGCGAGAAGGTCGATCTCCGCAGCGGAATCAATCGAAAGACGCTGGAGAGTCTGCTCAAGGCTGGTGCTATGGACAGCCTGGTCCCCGATCCCGAGATCGACGCGAGGAGCACCCGCGCGCTCCTCGAAGCTCAGCTCGAGGGTGCGTTGCAGGCCGGCCAACAGAAGCAACGCGACCTCGCGACGGGCCAGGGTTCTCTACTGGACGGGATGGAAGGCTCCAGCGATACCGAACCCGTGCCGCTCGGGCGAATCCCGGAGCCATGGACCGAGCGGGACATGCTGGCGGCCGAGAAGGAGTCGCTAGGTTTCTACGTAAGCGGACACCCGTTGCAGCGATACGCCGAGCAGCTCGACACTCACGCGGACACCACGACCGTGGGGATTGCGTCCGCCCGCGCGCGCAAGGAACTGGCAATTGGAGGAATGGTCCTCTCCATTCGGCAGATGACCACTCGGAAGGGCGATCGCATGGCCATTCTTCAGATCGAGGACATGGAAGGGCAGGCTCGCGTGGTGGTATTCCCGAAGGTGTACCAGAAGTGCGCCACGCTTCTGGTAGAAGAAGCCGTGCTGTTGGTACGCGGCCGGAAGGACACGGGCGATGACGACGCCAGTATTCTCGCGTCCTCCATCGAATCCTTGACTGGGATCACTCCACCCAAGGAGGAGCCCACCGCGCAGTCCGTCGAAGTTGTCATTCAACTCGATCAGCTCGTGGACGATGTGGCCGGCCGTCTCAGAGAGGTTCTCGAACGCCATCGAGGCAACACGCCGATCGTGGTGCAGGTCCGTGGTGCACAGCCGACGAATTACCGTGCACGGATCACGCCAAACCGGTACCTGTTTGTTGAACCGACCGACGCCTTGGTGGGCGAGATCGAGGAGATCGTCGGTGCCGACGCGGTCCTGCTCCGGTGAGTGATCTCGACGTAGATGCAGCGGACGCCATCGAGGCTCGCCTCGAGGCCTGGCCGCCACCGCCCGAGCTTCCTGACGCAACCCTGGAGCGGTTCTTCCGAGAGCGTCGTCGCATACACCAGCGCCACAATGAGTGGCGTCGCGGGATGCCGGCATTGGACGATCTGTTCGAGAATGACGAACATCGCGCCAAGGCGCTCGCCGGAAGCCTGGCCACGGAACTCGATCGAGTGTTCGAGGCGCATGGCGACCTCACCGAGGATGCGTCCGTCGGCAGCGCCTGGCCCAGGGTTTGGGCTGAGGCCTGGCAACAGGAAGCTCGGGGCTACATCGCAGCTTGGAATTGGGAGGCGGAGTCCGCCGAGATGTTCGAACTCGTGCTGAGCGATCTGTGTGGTCAGTCAGTGGAGCGAGCCGAACAGGGCGACCGCCCACGGGCGGCACGCCCTGAGGTGGAGCTGTCGGCAGTTCAGCGCATGGCGATGCGCGCAGGGCGTCTCGCACGCCGCTTTTTCCGGCCTCAGCCGGGGCGGCGATAGGCAAAGAGTCCACTGTGACTGCGTGCTAATCTTCTGCGCCATGTACCGCAAAGCCGAAGAATTCGAGAAGCCGCTCCGCGAGATCGAGGAACAGATCGCGGAACTGCGCCGCTATCCCGAGTCGATGCAACGGGATGTCCGGCTGGAGCGGCTCGAAAAGAAATTGGCAGAGACGCGGGACGACATCTACGGGAATCTGTCGCGCTGGCAGACGACCCTCGTGGCGCGCCATCCGCGGCGGCCCTACACGCTCGACTATGTGGCGCAGATTTGTACCGACTTCGTCGAACTTCACGGTGATCGGCTATATCGCGATGACCCGGCGATCGTCTCCGGGATTGCGGAGTTTGCTGGGCGCTCGGTAGCGGTCGTTGGGCAACAGAAGGGGCGCAACACGAAGCAGAAGTTGCACCGGAACTTCGGCATGCCGAACCCGGAGGGCTACCGAAAAGCGATGCGGATCATGCAGATGGCCGAACGTTTCGGGATGCCGATCCTGACATTCATCGATACGCCCGGCGCCTATCCGGGCTCCGGTGCTGAGGAGCGCGGTGTTGCCGAGTCAATCGCCGTGAGCCTTCGCGAGATGGCCCGCTTTGAGGTGCCGATCATCGCCACGGTTATCGGTGAAGGCGGTAGCGGCGGGGCGCTGGCAATCGGCGTGGGCAATCGGGTGAACATGTTTCAACACGCGGTCTACTCGGTGATCTCTCCGGAGTCATGTTCGTCGATCCTGTGGCGCGATCCCGATCACGCCGAGGAAGCAGCGGATGCGTTGCGTCTCACGGCGCCGGACCTCGTTGATCTCGGGCTTGTCGATGAGGTGGTACCTGAGCCGCCGGGCGGCGCTCACACGGATCCGCTTGCGGCAGGACTCGGCCTTCGAGAGGTCCTTGAGCGGCAGTTGAACGAGCTCGGGCAGAAATCGGCCGCGGATCTCGTCGAGGATCGCTATCAGAAGTTCCGTGCCATGGGCACGATTGCCGCCGGGTGACGACGGAAGCCGGTAGTTGGACGGGCCCGGTCGCACCACGTAAGCGCTGGCAAGTCCGCGAAGTAGACGAGACCGCCGCGCTGGGGCTGCGCGATTCGATGGGTCTATTCGCGACGACCGCTCGCGTGCTTGTGGCCCGAGGTTTGAGCGTTCAGTCCGCGGCCGAGGAATTCCTGGCGCCGGGCCTCGATGCGCTGCATTCGCCATTCTGCTTCGCGGCGATGGAGACCGCGGTCGAGAGGCTGCTTCGGGCCGTTCGTGACCAGGAACGCGTGGCTATCCATGGTGACTACGACGTAGACGGAATCAGCGGGAGTGTTCTCCTGGCAACGGTTCTCAAGCATCTCGGAGGCGACGTCGAGGTCATCCTTCCGCATCGAGTGCTCGACGGCTACGGCCTCGAACCAGCGGGCATCGATCGGGCAGCAGAGCTCGGCGCCACGGTGGTCGTGGCCGTGGACTGTGGCATCACGGCGATCGAGGCATGTGAACGCGCAGCTGAACATGGCATGGACGTCATCATTGCGGACCACCACTTGCCACAGGATCAGCTTCCGCACGCTCTCGCCATCCTGAATCCGAGGTTGGAGGGCAGCGGTTACCCGGAGCAGGATCTTGCCGCGGTCGCGGTTGCCTTCAAGCTCGCGTGTGGTGTTCTGGAGCGCTCGGGGTCGACGGCGAGCGGGCTGTCGATGTTGAAACTCGTCGCGCTCGGTACAATCGCCGATCTGGTGCCACTTCGTGGAGAGAATCGAGCGCTGGCGATCCACGGGCTGCGGGCTCTCGCCGGCGCCGTCAATCCGGGCCTGCAGGAGTTGATGAAGGTGTCCAAGGTCGACCCCCGACGTGTTACCGCCGGCGATGTCGGGTTCCGACTCGCGCCGCGTATCAACGCGGCTGGTCGTGTGGGTCATCCTGACGACGCTGCTCAGATGTTCATGACCGAGGACCGCGCCGTGGCCCGCGAGCTAGCCGGGAGGCTCGAGCGGCTGAATACCGAGCGGCGTGAGCTCGAGCAGGCCACAGCGGCCGCCGCAATCGAAGCTCACGCCGACGACGAGGGAAGCGTGATTGTTGCCGCCGGTGAAGGCTGGCATCGAGGGGTGATCGGGATCGTCGCGTCACGGTTGGTGGAAACGACGGGTCGTCCCGCCTTGGTGGTAGCGATCGAAGGCGAGGATGCCTATGGTTCAGCGCGCTCAGTGCCGGCTTTTGATGTCACCGCCGCTCTCAGCTCAGCCTCCGCGTGTCTCGAGGCGTTTGGCGGCCACAAGCAGGCGGCAGGCTTTCGATTGAAGGCGAGTCGGATCGACGCGCTTCGCGAGGCCGTCAACGAGCACGCGTCACAGTTTGGTTCGGACAGTTTGAAGGCCGTTCTGACATGTGATGACGTGTTGCATCCGGACGATGCGACGAAGGAACTCGCACTGGAGTTGGAGCGACTCGCGCCATTCGGCATTGGAAATCCGCGCCCGAGATTCCTCTGTGAAGGCGTTCGACTGGCCGGGCCGCCGCAGATACTTAAGGATGCGCATCTCAAGCTTCAAGTGCGGTCAGCCGATTCCACGATTCCGGCGCTGGCCTGGCGCCGGGCTGACCTCGGTGAGGCTCTCGTCGGTCACGATACGGTGGACTTCGTGGCGACGCTGCGGACGAACCGGTTCCGCGGACGTCTCGAGCCGCAGTTCGAGATCGACGACCTACGCGTCTAGATCGTCACGCGGCTGAACTGCCCAGGCGATGAGAATGCCGACGGCATACAGCAGCAGCATTGGCATCGCGAGAATGGTCTGCGTGGCGAAATCCGGAGTGGGCGTCACCACCGCGGCGATGATGAAGATGATCAAGATCGCATAGCGGAAGTTTCTCCACATGCCGCCAGCGGTCAGCATGCCGAGGCGAGCTAGGAAAAACACCACGATCGGCCATTCGAAGATCAGGGCGCAGCCGATGAGTGTTCGAAGCAGGAATCCGAAGAGGCTGTTCACGGTGAGGAGCTGCCGAAAGTCAGCGCCCAACGAGAGGAAGAACTCGGCCATGACGGGGAACAGAACCCGGTAGCCGAAGAAGCCTCCTAGGAGGAAGCAGGCCACGCTAGCGAACACAACGGGGATGGCGTACAGGCGTTCGCGTCGATAGAGACCCGGGGCTACGAACATCCAGATCTGGTAGATCAGGACGGGCGAGGCAAGAAAGAGGCCACCGACCGCCGCCACCTTCAAGTAGAGGACGAAAGGTTCGGTCAGTGACAGGAAAGCCAGGCGATCCGCATCTTCGGGAAGGAGCCGCACGACGGGCGCGGTGAGGAGGTCGAAGAGCTGGGCTGAAAAGCCCCAGCAGATGAGCATCGCTGCGACGAAAGCGATGACACTGACCACCAATCTCCGTCGGAGCTCAGTCAGATGGTCGAGCAGCGACATCTCCGGAAGACCTTCGCTGCCGCGCTCCTCGGGGGCAGCCGTCGCGGCATCTCCGTTCACGGTCCGCGGCTACCTGACTAGTCGTCGTCGAGCTCGGTCGTCCGACGCTGTGATCGCTCGTCCAGGGCGATCTCGTCTTCGAGCGAGCGTTTGAGGTCGTTGGAAGCTCGGCGGAACTCGTTCAGTCCACGGCCTACGGTGCGCCCGAGCTCCGGGAGACGTTTGGGCCCAAAGACCACGAGAGCGATCACGACGATGATGAGTAGCTCGGTGCCGCCGATCGAACCAAACATGGGAGCCTCATCCGGGTTGAAGAATCTGACCTCATGATAGGCCAGCCCGCTCGTCGCGCCAATTCTATCCGGCGACGCGACTACAGCGACGACAGGTACTTGTAGGCATTCCCAGTGAGGAAAGTAACGACTCTCTCGTCCGCATGGATCGTCCCGTCGGCCACGAGGCGTTGAGCCGCCACGATTGTTGCCGCGGCTTCCGGCGCGGTGTAAATGCCCTCAACACCGGCAAGAAGTCGGAGCATGGCGAGCATCGCGTCGTCATCGATTGTGATCGCCGTGCCCTTTGACGCGCGAATGACGGAGAGAATTTCGCGATCTGCGAATGCCTTCGGTACACGCAGCCCGTTGGCCACCGTTGTAGCGTTTTCCCACGGCGCTGCGGACGAATCTCCCGCCTCGAACGCTTTCACAATGGGCGCACACCCCTCAGCCTGAACCGCGATCATCCGCGGCCGGCGCGAGTCGAGCATGCCGATCGCCTCGAGTTCATCGAAAGCCTTCCACATGCCGAGGAGGCCTGTCCCGCCACCAGTCGGATACAGGATCACGTCCGGTAGTTGCCAGGCTAGCTGCTCGGCGAGTTCTAGACCCATGGTCTTCTTGCCCTCCAGCCGATAGGGCTCCTGAAGCGTGCTCACGGGAAACCAGTCGTCTCGCGCCTCCGAAGCCATGCGCGCGCCTGCATCGGAAATCGTACCGTCGACAATCGTTACCTGGGCCCCGAGGTCGCGGTACTCCGTGAGGAACTCCGGGGGCGTTTCGCGCGGCACGTAGATCACCGCGCGCATACCGCCGCGGGCGCAGTAGGCTGCCATCGCACTTCCCGCGTTTCCCGCGGTTGGAATCGAAAGCGTGGTGATGCCGAGTTCGCGGGCGCGACTCGCGGCCAGGCACAGGCCCCTGGCCTTGAAGGACCCGGTGGGATTCAGGCCTTCGTCCTTAGCCAGAAGTTCGTTGAGCCCGATGTGGTTCCCGATTCGCGCCAACCGGAGCAAGGGCGTGCCGCCCTCGCCGAGACAGATCCGGTGCTCCGGAGCGCGCACCGGAAGTAGATCTGCGTAGCGCCAGAGGCCGCCGGGCCGGTTCGCGAGCGACTCCGGAGTCCAGCTGACCGAATCGAGGTCATAGCGGGGATATAGCGGGCCGCCGCACGCGCAGAAGCGGTGGATCTCGTCGGGTTCATGTCGAGTATCGCAGCGACTACACGTGAGGTGGGAAAGAGCGCTAGCGATGAAGTCCATGGTGGCTCATATTTGTAGGGCGTTTCGACTGGCCAGAGTTGGCGGAGAGCTTTGCCGATCACGCCTGTCGGCGCAATTCCAGGAACACGACTGGTCTCAGGCGAACGGACGGCAAGATGGGTATTTGCCCAAATTGCTGGGGTCGAAGGCGTTTGCTAAGCTAGCCGACTACGAAACTGGGTGCTTCAGCGGAAGTGGGCCCCGTGCCCGCTTCTTTTCTTTGTGCACAGAAAACACCGCGAGACGTCGATGTCGACGGAAAAACAGCGAGCTGCCAACGAGGGTATCGCCGGACAGGTGCGCCCGATCGCGGAGCGAGTTGCCGCGCGAATTGGTTGCGAAGTTGTATCGGTGCGCTATCTCTCGGACGGTGGTAGCTGGGTTCTGCGGATCGTGATCGACACCGATGGTGGAGTCAACGTGGATCAGTGCGCAAAGCTGAGCCGGCAGCTGTCTGCGATTCTTGACGTAGAGGACTTCATCGAGGCGGCGTACAACCTCGAGGTCTCGTCGCCCGGATTGGACCGCGAGCTCCTCGTCGCCGTGGATTTCGAGCGCTACTCGGGCCAGCGGATTCGTATTCAGACGGTTCCCGGGCCGGAGGGCAGCACAGTTCTGCGCGGCAAGCTCCGGGGAATCGAAGCTGGCAACGTCCTCCTGGACCTCGAGGACGGGGAGCGGATCGAGCTGCCCCGCAGCAGCGTGTCCGAAGCTCGCCTCGAGATTGAGATCTGACCTGATGTACCGACCCGCCGAACGAAAGGACGCCTAGATGCTGCTGCAGACGATCGAACAGATCGGTCGCGAAAAGAACATCGCGCCCGAGGTGATCATCGCCGCCATCGAGGAAGCGATGGCTGTCGCCGCCCAGAAGTTCTACCGAACTGAGGACTATCTCGTCGCGAAGCTAGATCCCGAGAGCGGGGATGTGGCGGTGAACGCAGTCAAAAAGGTGGTTGAAGAGGTCGAAGATCCCCTGAGCGAGATTACTGTGGAGGACGCCGTGGCGGCCGGTATGGAGTCGCCTGAGCTCGGTGCGGAAATGCGCACCCCGATGCCTACGGAAGGCCTCGGCAGGATTGCGGCGCAGGCAGCCAAGCAGGTGATCTTCCAGAAAGTCAGGGACGCCGAGCGCGACAATATTTTTGCGGAGTACGAAGACCGCGTCGGGGAGCTGCTGACGGGAAGCGTCAAGCGATTCGAGCGCGGCGACATGATTATTGATCTGGGCCGTGCCGAGGCCATCCTGCCCCGGCGAGAACAGTCGCGCGCCGAGCACTACAACATCGGCGACCGTATCCGCGTGGTGGTGATCGAAGTGCTGCGTGACACGCGTGGCCCGCTGATCGTTGTTTCGCGCAGCAGCCCCGAGTTGTTGCTGCGGCTCTTCGAGATGGAAGTGCCGGAGATCTACGACGGCACGGTGTTGGTGAAGGGGGCCGTCCGCGAGGGTGGTGATCGGGCCAAGGTTGCCGTTCATTCACTGGACGCCGATATCGATCCCGTTGGAGCGTGCGTGGGGATGCGGGGGTCTCGAGTTCAAGGGATCATCCGTGAACTCCGCGGCGAAAAGATCGACATCGTGGACTGGGCCGAGGATCCGTTTCAGTTTGCGATCAACGCGCTCAAGCCGGCGAAGGTCAACAAGGTGAACGAGGTGTTCCGCGCGAACGCCGAGGGCATCGAAGAACCTCACCTGGAGGTTCTGGTGGATGAAGATCAGCTGTCCCTTGCCATTGGGAAGCGGGGTCAGAACGTGCGACTCGCGGGCAAGTTGCTCGGACGTAAGATCGACGTGATGAGCCCGGATCAGAAAGAGCACGAGCAATCAGAAGCCGCAGAGACCAGCCCCGAAGTGGGGGGGGATGACGTCGAAGAATCCGATGCGGCGACGCAAACTGACGTGCCGGTAGAGGACGATTCGGTTGCTGCAACAACCGCTGACGACGCGGCGGCCGAGGAGCCTGACGGAAACGAGCCCACCGCTGAGGGGGATGCCCCGGAAGCCGGTGACGCCCATTCGGAAGAAGAATAGCCAGCATCAGCTAGGCCCTACGATCGGTTCCTAACGGCCGAGAAAGAAGAAATCATGCGTGTATATGAAATCGCCAAAGAACTCGGCATTGAAAGCAAGGAAGCGGTTGAGCTTCTGAACGAGATCGGCGTGGCGGTGAAATCGCACGCCAATGCCATCTCTGATGACGACGCTCAGCTCCTTCGGGACCACCTTGGCGGTGGCACCGACGAGACCGCCGAGGATTCTGCGCCAGCAGCCGACGCTGCGGCCGAATCGGAGCCCGAACCTGAAGCCGAGCCGGAGGCCGAGCCTGAAGCTGAAGAACAGTCGGAGGCAGAATCAGAGGCGGCGGACGCTAGCGAGCCGGACGCTGAGAGCGAGCCCGATGGCGAACCAGAGCCAGCGGTAGCGGTTAGCTCGGAAGTCTTCACGATCGAGGCTCCGATCCAGGTCAAGGAACTCGCCGAGGCAACCGGTGTCCCGGTGAATGACCTGATCCGCGGCCTGATGCAGCAGGGCATCATGGCGAACATGAATCAGGTACTCGAGGGCGACCTGGCTGTGGCTATTGCAGCCGAGCACGGCGCCGTCGTGCACGTGCAGACTGCCGATGAAGTTCTGCTTGGCGACATCGACACCGGCGACGACGAGGACCTGGTTGCCCGAGCCCCGGTCGTCACGATCATGGGGCACGTTGATCACGGCAAGACCCAGCTACTGGACTCGATCCGTGAGACCAACATTGTCGCGCGGGAAGCAGGCGGGATTACCCAGCACATCGGTGCCTCCGAGGTGGACTGGGACGGCAACCGGATCATCTTCATTGATACCCCGGGTCACCAGGCGTTCACCGCGATGCGCGCACGCGGCGCACAGGTAACCGACATCGTGGTTCTGGTCGTTGCCGCCAACGACGGGATCATGCCTCAGACAATCGAGGCGATCGATCACGCCAAGGCGGCCGAAGTGCCGATCATTGTGGCGATCAACAAGATCGATCTGCCGCAGGCGAATCCAGATCGGGTGAAGCAGCAACTCGCCGAGCATGGGCTCTCCCCCGAAGACTGGGGCGGCGACACGGTCTGCGTAGAGGTCTCAGCGCTGGAGAAGCAGAATCTCGAGGGCTTGCTCGAGATGATCGTACTTACGTCGGAGCTCATGGAGCTTCAGGCGAATCCGAAGATCGCGGCGCAGGGGACTGTCCTCGAAGCCCACCTCGATCGCCGTCGAGGTCCGATCGCGACGGTGTTGGTGCAGGCGGGCACGCTCCGCGTCGGCGAGTACGTAATCGCCGGAACCGAGGACGCGAAGGTACGGGCGATGATCACGTCGTTCGGCGCGCAGGTGAAGGAGGTCGGACCTTCTTCGGCAGTAGAGTTGATGGGCTTCTCGGCTGTGCCCGCAGCCGGGGATGAGTTACAGGTCGTTGAGGAGGCGTCCGTTGCTCGCCGCGTCGCCGAGATCCGTCAGGACCAGGCGCGCCGTGATCAGCTCGGCGCGGGTCAACGTCTGACGCTTCAGGATCTGCACGAACGCATGCGCGACGGTGAGCGCGTGAAGCTGCCGGTGGTTCTCCGAGCAGACGCTCAAGGCTCGATCGAAACACTGAAGGACGCTCTCGCGAATCTTTCCACCGACAGTGTCGAGGTGGACATTCTCCGCGCCGCCGTGGGCGGTGTGTCTGAAACCGATGTGCTGTTCGCGTCGGCGTCGGACGCGATCATCGTTGGCTTCAATGTGCGGCCCGAGCGGGGCGTAGCAGAGGCGGCTGACCGCGAAGGAATCGATCTACGGCTTCACACGATCATCTACAAGCTGATCGACGAGGTGAAGCAGGCGATGGTGGGTCAGCTCTCACCGACCTTCGAGGAGTCAACCCTCGGTTCGGCCGAGGTTCGAGACACGTTCCGGATCCCCAAGATCGGCACGATCGCCGGTTGCTACATCACCGACGGCAAGTTCACCCGTGATGCCAAGGCCCGACTTGTGCGGGATTCGCGCATCATCTACGAGGGGCAGCTGCGGTCGCTGCGGCGCTTCAAGGACGATGTCCGCGAGGTTCAGCAGGGGTACGAGTGTGGTATCGGCCTCGAGAACTTCAACGACGTGAAGATCGGGGACGTGATCGAGGCTTTCGAAGTGAAGGAAATCGCTCCGAGCCTCTAGCGACCTGAGCGCGAGGTCACTCCATGGTGATCGGTGTGTGTGAACTCGAGTTTCACCTGCCGTCGTGCGGCGATCTCAAACACAAGCGCATGTTCGTGAACCGCCTCAAAGACAGACTGCGGAGTCGCTTCAACGTAGCCACGTCAGAGACCGGGCATCAGGATCTCTGGCAACGGACCGCTATTGCCGTGGTGAGTGTCGGTACCGATCGACGGGTGCTGGAGCGGCTCTTCGAAAAGGTCGTTGAAGAGTCAGAACGTCATGAGGCCGAGTTGCTTCGCTACAGCGTGGACTATCTATGAGTGGACGATTCAGACCGCGTCGCGTTGCGGACCAGATCCGTGCCGTGCTGGCCGAGTTAGTGCAGCAGCAGGTCAAGGACCCTGGGCTTGGATTCGTCACCATCACCGAGGTCCGGATGAGCGGCGACCTGCACTACGCGACTGTCTTTGTCTCCGTGATGGGCGATACGGCTTCGGAAGACGTTTCGATCTCGACACTACGCCGTGCAGCTCCGTTCCTGCGCTCCGAGGTCGGACGCCGGGTCAGCCTCCGGCACACCCCGGAATTGCGTTTCGAGTTGGACCAGACGTTGGCTCATAGCGATCGGATAGAGAAGTTGTTACGTGACGGGCATGAATCGAAGGGGCAGGAAGGGGACCAGAATGAACGCGACTAGTTCGCTCGATCAGGTAGTGGAGTGGCTGCGCTCGCGGGACGACTTTGCCATCGCGTCGCACGCGGACCCGGACGGCGACTCGCTTGGGTCATCGCTTGCCCTCGCCCTGACGCTGGATCAGGTTGGGAAGCGGTCCACCGTGGTGATCGGCCAGTCGATGCCGCGCCGCTACAAATGGCTCCCCGCCAGCCGCCGCGTCGTGTCCCGCGAGTATGTGCCAGAAGATGCGCGAGCCAGCATTTTGGTGGAGTGTTCGGACTTCGGACGCTCGGGAGTCGAGGGGCTCGACACCCTCGAATCGCTCAATATCGACCATCACACGAAGAACCTGATGTACGCGGATCTCAACTGGATCGATTCCTCTGCCGCGGCCACCGGAATGATGATTCACGAGATCAGCAAGCAACTCGGGGCTGACCTGAACAAAGACATCGCGACGCTTCTGTACGTCACGGTTCTTACTGATACAGGTTCGTTCCATCACTCGAATACCGATGCGCCGGCAATGGCCTTCGCAAGCGAGATGCTCGCGGCGGGTGCGAATGCATCGGAAATCGCGGAAGCCGTTTACGGCGACTACCCGGCAGCGCGGATCCATTTGATGGGCGACGCCTTGAGCAGCCTGACGCGGACCGCGGGCGGTCGGATCGCCTACATGTTTCTCCCGTTCAGTGCGTTCGAGCGCAGGGGGACGCGTGACACCGAGGCATTCGTGAATCAGGCGCAGGGCATCGATGGAGTTCGCGTGAGTCTGCTTTTCAAGGAAGTAGGTCCGGACCTGATGCGTATCAGTCTCCGGTCCGACGGCGCTATCGATGTTGCGGAGATCGCCAGCCATCACGGTGGAGGCGGGCACCCTCGCGCTGCGGGTTGCCAGATCGAAGGACCTGTTCAGGCCGCGCGAGAGAATCTCATCGCCGAGGTTCACGAGGCCCTCGATGAGGCCGGCGCTCGATGAAAAGCGCGGCCATGCTGATCGTCGACAAGCCGGCTGGACTGACATCACACGATGTTGTGCAGAAAGTCCGGCGGGCGATGGGCTGCCGTGCCGGGCACACGGGTACCCTCGATCCTCGTGCCACGGGCGTGCTCCTTGTCTGCCTTGGCAAAGCGACCCGACTGGCCCGATTTCTGCAGCGCCAGGACAAGATCTACGACTGTGAGATCCGACTGGGTTGGGCCACGGACAGCTACGACGCCGATGGCGAGCCCACTGCCGACCCTGTGCCAGTGCCCGCTCTTGAGATCGACGAGATCCGGGCTGCTCTGGGGAAATTCGTGGGCACGATCGAGCAGGTGCCGCCAGCCTTCTCCGCGAAGAAGATTCGAGGTCAGCCGGCCTACAAGAGGGCTCGGCGAGGCGAAGTCGTGGAGCCGGACCCGGTTCAGGTGACGATTCACTCCATAGAGAACGTCGAATTCGCCGAAGAGACGATCCGGTGCCGAGTTCACTGTGGCTCGGGTACCTACGTTCGGACGCTGGCACACGAGGCCGGCGCAAGTCTCGGCGTGCCCGCGCATCTCGCCGAGTTGCGCCGAATCAGCGTCGGCGACTTCGGGCTCGAGGAGTCCGTCGACTGGGAAGCCCTCGAAGGCGAGAACCGAGAGGCGCTGTGGGATCGGACCATTGATCCGGCACGTATGTTCCCGGGTTGGGCAACAGTGACTCTGAATGACACAGGGCTCGCTGTCGTGGCCAACGGCGGCGTCATCGAGCCGAACGGCATCAGTGAACGGCGCCGGGCGTCGGCGAGTGATCCGGAGCACGGAGAGTGGGTTCGCGTACTGCGTCCTGACGGAACGCTTCTGGCGGCTGCCGAGATGCTCCCAGGGGGAATGTTTCAGCCTCGAGTCGTGCTTGGCTGAGCGGCGGCGGGCGACGGAAATCGCGTTTACACGTCCCCAACCCCATGCTAGATTCTGAGTTCGCCCGGCACTCGTGTGTCTAACTTCTGCACGTCCGTGCATCGCCGGGTGTCACGCGGTTCAAAGCAATTGAGGAAACAGTTCGTCCAATGAGCGCGGAAGCCATCGATATCAACGCGTACCGACAGCACCCGTCGGATACGGGTTCGCCTGAGGTGCAGGTAGCGCAGTTGACTGCGCGGATTAAGCATCTGACCGAGCATCTCAAGGCAAACAAGAAGGACTACGCGACACAGCGTGGTCTCCTGATGCTAGTTGGCAGGCGTCGTCGCCTGCTCGGCTATCTTCGACGCGAAGATCTGGGTCGCTACCAGAACTTGATTGCCGGTCTCGGCCTGCGTCGATAGCCACCTGCGGAAACAAGCAAACGCGAGCGGAACAGAAAGCGGATAGCGGAAGCGGCGAAGGGAAACTAAGCGGTTAGCGGTTGTACGCGGTCTTGTGTGAACTCCTCGGTTCGAACGCGCGGCCCCACCAACTGAAAAGCGCCGGCGTCCACCACGTCCAGCATCGCTGTGCGGCTTCGAGGAAAAACACATGATCGTTACAGAAAGCATTGAGCTGAACGGGAAGACCATCGAATTCGAGATGGGCAAGGTCGCGCGCCAGGCTGATGGCGCCGTCGTTGTGAGTTGTGGTGACACCAAGGTGCTGGTTAGCGCGGTGTTTGATCCCAAGCCAAAGGACGCCTCCTTTGTGCCGTTGACGGTCGATTACCGCGAGTGGGCATTCGCCGGCGGCAAGATCCCCGGTGGCTTCTTCAAGCGTGAGGGGCGCCCCAGCGAGAAGGAAATTCTGACCTCGAGAATGATCGACCGGAGCATCCGGCCGCTGTTCCCGAAGGGTTACCGCCACGAGACCCAGGTGATTGGCTGGGTAATGTCGGCCGATGGCCAGAACGATCCGGGCATCCTGGCCAAGCTTGGCGCCTCGATGGCGTTGTACTGCTCCCGCATTCCGTTCACGACCCCGTTCGCGGCGTTCCGCGTAGGTCTGAACGACGACGGCTATCAGATCAACCCGACGACCGAAGAGCTTGAGGATTCGCGTCTCAACATGATCCTGGCGGCGCGCAAAGACGCCGTCATGATGGTTGAGGCGGGCGCCGAACAGGTGAGCGAGGATGAGGTCATCGGTGGCCTCGAGTTCGTGCAGCCGTTCGTTGACTCATTCATCGAACTGCAGGAGCGCGTTCGCGAACAGCTCGATCGGACGAAGGTCGAGTTCGTCTCGCCGGAACTGGATGGTGATCTGGTGGCCCGCGTCGAGGAGCTCGGCGGCGACAAGATTCGCGAAGCACTCAAGGTTGGCGACAAGATTGCGCGACGCGACGCCATGAGCGACGTCAAGCGGTCGATCAAGGAAGCCATCACGGAAGAGAACGAGGACTGGGCCGGCTCCGCCGGCGACGCGATCGGCGAACTCGTCAAGCGCGCCACCCGTCACGGTGCACTGAACGAGGGTGTTCGCTTTGATGGTCGCGCATTCGATGAGGTCCGCGAGATCACGGCAGAAGTCAGCTATGCACCGCGGGTGCACGGCTCAGCGCTCTTCACTCGCGGTGAGACCCAGGCGTTCGTAACCTCGACTCTCGGTACCGGCGATGATGCTCGCAAGGAAGAGAGCTACGAGGGCGAGGAGTGGAAGCGTTTCATGCTCCACTACAACTTCCCGCCGTTCAGCGTCGGCGAGGCCCGCTTTATGCGTGGACCTGGTCGTCGTGAGATCGGTCACGGAAACCTTGCCGAGCGCGCCATTCTGCCGGTCCTGCCGACCGAGGAAGAGTGGCCCTACGTAATCCGGACGGTCTCCGACATCTTCGAGTCCAACGGATCCTCGTCGATGGCTTCGATTTGCGGCGGCATCCTCTCGATGATGGACGCTGGCGTGCCGATCAAGGCCCCGGTGGCGGGCGTCGCGATGGGTTTGATGAAGGAAGGCGACAAGGTCGCAATCCTTTCGGATATCGCCGGCGAAGAAGATCACTACGGCGACATGGACTTCAAGGTGGCTGGTACCCCTCGGGGGATCACCGCCCTGCAAATGGACATCAAGGTGTCCGGCCTGTCCCGAGAGATCTTCGAGAAGGCGCTGAACCAGGCCCGTGAGAACCGTCTCCATATTCTTCGGAAGATGAGCGAGGCCCTCGAGGCACCGCGCGATTCCACGAGCCCCTGGGCTCCGCAGATTGTCACTGTGCAGATCTCTGTCGATCGCATCCGCGACATCATCGGGCCGGGTGGTCGCATCATTCGTGCGATGCAGGAAGAGACCGGTTGCAAGATCAACGTCGAGGACGACGGCACGGTGCAGATCGCATCGCCCGACGCCGAGGCGTGCGCAGCTGCCAAGCGCCGGATCCAGGACCTGACGGCCGAGGCCGAGGTCGGTGCGATCTATCGCGGTAAGGTGCGATCCATCAAGGACTTCGGCGCGTTCGTCGAGATCCTCCCGGGTACTGACGGCCTGCTACACATTTCTGAAGTGGCCGATCACCATGTAGAGAACATGCGCGAGCACGTCGAAGAGGGTCAAGAAGTCACCGTGAAAGTGGTGAAGATCGAGGCCCCGAACCGTGTTCGTCTGTCACTCAAGGCGCTGACCGATGAGGAACGCGCCTCGGTTGACGGCTAGGCCCAGAGCGTAACCATCCGTCGTTGACGGACTGAACCAAGGTCGAACAATGAGTACACCCTTCCAATCCGCGAACGATATCGAGCGGCGTTGGTGGACGGTGGATGCCGACGGGCAGGTCCTCGGTCGGCTGGCCACCGAAATTGCTCGCGTCCTCATGGGCAAGCACAAGCCGAGCTACACGCCGTTTCTGGACGTCGGGGATCACGTCGTGGTGATCAACGCCGACAAGATCGTCCTGACCGGCAACAAGTTCGATGCAAAGAAGTACTATCGGTACAGCGGCTATCCTGGTGGCCTGAGCGAGACGAATGCGACCCGGTTGCTCGAGGAGCATCCTGAGCGCATCGTGGAGTTTGCTGTCAAGGGCATGCTGCCCAAGAACACCCTGGGGCGGCAGATGTACCGCAAGCTGCGCGTATACGCCGGCAGCGACCATCCTCACGCGGCTCAGTTGCCTGAGCCGTACGAAGCCCGATAACGGAGACCAGAATGGCCGACGTCCAGTATTACGGCACCGGCAAGCGGAAGACCTCCGTTGCTCGTGTGTTCCTGCGCCCCGGTTCGGGGAAGATCACCATCAATCGCCGCGAGTTGAACGAGTACTTCCCGACGACGACTCAGCGGAGTTCCGTCTTGGAGCCGTTCCAGGCAGTTGAGGCCACAGATCAGTACGACGCGCTCATCACGGTGAAGGGCGGCGGTCCGAGCGGTCAGGCCGGCGCAGTCCGGCACGGCATTGCTCGCGCCCTCCTTGATGCCGATGCCGAACGTCGTGCCGCGCTCAAGGAACTCGGTCTACTGACTCGCGACGCGCGCGAGAAAGAACGCAAGAAGTACGGACAGCGCGGCGCGCGTGCGCGGTTCCAGTTCAGCAAGCGCTAGGAGAGACGAAGTGATTAGCGTATCGCTGCGAGATCTGCTCGAAGCCGGCGTGCACTTCGGTCATCAGACCGGGCGCTGGAACCCAAAGATGCGGCAATTCATCTTTGGCAAGCGGAACGGCATCTACATCATCGACCTGCAACAGACCAGAGCGCGGTGGAATGAAGCGCTCGAGTTTCTGGAACAGGAAGCCGCGCAGGGCGGCAAGATTCTGTTCGTTGGCACGAAACGCCAAGCCCAGAACATCGTTGCTGAGGAAGCCAACCGTTGTGGTCAGTACTACGTGAACCACCGCTGGCTCGGTGGTCTTCTGACCAACTACCAGACGATTAGCAAGAGCATCGACCGGTACAAGGACCTAGAGGCGATGGCCGAGGACGGCCGCTCGTCACTTCTGACGAAGAAAGAGGTCCTGCGTCTTGACCGCGAGCGTTTCAAGCTGGAGCGCAACCTGATCGGGATCAGGGACATGGGCGGGCTGCCCGATGTGGTCTTCGTTCTCGATATTCGGCGCGAGCGCATCGCAGTCGATGAGGCGCTCAAGCTGGGAATTCCTGTCGTCTCGATTGTGGACACGAACTGCGACCCAGATGGGATCGACTATGTGATTCCGGGCAACGACGACGCCATTCGCTCGATCCGGCTCTTCTGCAGCGCGGCGGCCGACGCCGTGCTTTCGGGCGCCGCGACGTACGACGCGATGGTCGAAGAGAAGGCTCTGGCGGTAGCGGCGGCCAAACAGGAAGCCGAAGCCCAGAAGGAAGCGGCCAACGAGAAGAAGGCCGGCTCCAAGAAGGCGAAGAAGGCTAAGCCTGCGCCTGAGCCTGAACCTGCACCTGTGGAAGCTGCGCCCGCGGAATCCGCCGAAGAACCGGACGCGGAAAGCGCCACGGATGAGGACACTGCGTCCGACGACGCAGGCTCTGACGAGAAAGCTGAGGCCGGCGAGGAAGAGACGAAGGACGCCGAATAGGCTCCGGTTTCTCGTCCGGTACGAATTTCAACCGATCTGTCTGAGGGATGACATGGAGATCAGTGCGGCCGCGGTAAAGGAACTCAGGGAACGCACCGGCGTTGGCATGATGGACTGCAAGCGCGCCCTGCAGGAAGCCAACGGCGACATGGACGAGGCAATCAAGCTGCTTCGCACCATGGGCATGGCCAAGGCTGCCAAGAAAGCGAGCCGACAGGCTAGCGAAGGACGCGTCGAGGCCTACATCCACATGGGCGACAAGATCGGCGTGATGCTCGAGCTCAACTGTGAGACGGATTTCGTCGCCCGCAACGACGATTTCATCTCGCTCGCCCGTGACATCGCGATGCATATCGCCGCCGCTGGGCCTCGCTTCGTTGGGCGCGATGACGTCGATCAGGCGGCGCTCGAAGCCGAGCGCGAGGTCTACCGCGAACAGGCTCGAGCCGAGGGCAAGCCCGACGAGATCCTGGAAAAGATTGTCGAGGGTAAGATCGGTCGGTATCTCTCCGAGGTCTGCCTGGTCGAGCAGCAGTTCGTGAAAGACAGCGACAAGAAGGTCGGCGAGTTGATCACAGAGGCAATTACTACGCTTGGTGAGAACATTGTGATCAGCCGCTTCTCTCGCTTCGCGATTGGCGACTCCGACAGCGTTCTCGCTGTCGCTACGCCGGCAGCCGAATAGGGATGGAGCGCGGACCGGCAAGCCCCGACGGCTACCGCAGGGTCCTGCTCAAGCTATCGGGTGAGGCTCTGATGGGGCGTCACGGCTACGGCATTGATCACGAGGTAGCCGCCGGCGTGGCGGATCAGATCCGCGATGCCCACGCCCTGGGAACCGAACTGGGCGTTGTGATCGGCGGCGGCAATATCTTCCGTGGGATCCGCGCCGGTGATCTTGGGATCGACCGTGTCGCGGCTGACCACATTGGTATGCTCGCCACCGTCATGAATTCCCTGGCATTGCAGGACGCGCTCGAGAAGCGCGGTCTCGACACACGGGTCCAAAGCGCCATCCCGATGGCGCGCGTGGCGGAACCCTTCATCAAGCGCCGCGCCGTGCGGCACCTGGCAAAGGGCCGGGTCGTCATCTTCGCCGCGGGAACAGGCAATCCCTACTTCTCGACCGACACTGCCGCTGCTCTCAGAGCTCTCGAGATCGGCGCTGACGTGCTCATGAAGGGGACCAAGGTAGAGGGTCTGTACAACGCCGATCCGACCACGAATCCTGAAGCGGAGCTGATCCGACGCACGACGTTCAACGACGTCCTCGACCAGCGTCTCCGGGTGATGGACTCAGCCGCGGTAACCCACTGCATGGAGAACGACATGCCGATTCTCATTTTCAACATGCAGGAATCCGGTAATATCGTGCGCGCGATCCGTGGCGAGGCCATTGGGTCGCTCATTGCGGACGAAAGTTACCCGGCACGAGGTTAGACATGGACGTTAGCGACGCGGTCAGGGACGCTCTGGTTGATGCCCAGGATCGTATGAATTCGACGGTCGAGGCCGTGACCCGGGAACTGCAGTCCATTCGCACTGGCAAGGCCAACATCGGCGTCCTCGACGACATCCAGGTCGACTACTACGGCACGATGACGCCCCTGAACCAGCTGGGCAGTCTTTCCGCACCCGATCCACAGCTCCTGATGATTCAGGTCTATGACAAGGGCGCAATCCCCGCGATCGAAAAAGCGCTCATGACCTCGGACCTCGGTCTCAATCCGAACAACGACGGTCAGGTCATCCGGTTGCCGATCCCGGAACTCACCGAGGAGCGCCGCGAGGAACTCGCCAAGCAGGTCGGTGTTGTCGCCGAGCAGGCGAAGACCAACGTACGGCACGCCAGGCGTGATGCCAACGAGGCCGTCAAGAAGCTCCAGGGAGAGAAGGAAATCTCCGAGGATGACGAGCGCCGGGCGCACGATCAGGTGCAGGAGTTGACCGACAGCTTCTGCGGGCGGATCGATGGCCTGGCTGAGGCCAAGCGCGGCGAACTATTGACGATCTAACGTCGCGGACCCGGGAACCGATGTCGCGCCCGAAGATGCGAGGGCACTACTCGAAGTTCCTGGACGTGCAGGCAGCCGCATGCGGCGGGATTGCCCTCACTGTGTATGGCGCTCTCCGCGTCACTGCGCCGGATGCCGCATTCCCGGATGCCGCCGCGTGGTTGGAGTCTGCCCTCTACAGCGGCCTTCCGGCGTTGGTCTTTGCCGCACTGGCCGGGTTCGTTGTCGCAAGTGTTCTCGGGGCTGAAAGTACCGACTCCCAGCGCGCGATCCGGCCCGTGTTCGCCGGCGCCGGGTTCGTCCTGGCTGCGTTTCCGCTTCGCCTCCTCTTCTTTCACGACGTGACGCCGCTCCTTTTGCTGGCAGGCGTCGGGCTCGGCGGACTTGCAGCGGGCTGGCGACTGATTCGACTGGCCCCGACCGAGGCTGCGCCGCGAGTAGTTGGTCTTGCTGGCTTTGCTGTAACGGCTGCCCTCGCGATGGTCTGGCTTCCGCCGCAGGGCGACGAGCCGCACTATCTAATCGTTGCTCACTCCATCGTGGAGGACGGCGACCTCGACGTCGCGGATGACTACGATGCGCGGGTATTTGCTGGCTACCATCCAGACGCCCTCTCGCCGCACACGAAACCGGGACTCGCGGAGGGGACGCGCTACTCCATGCATGGAGCGCGCTATGCGCTGTTCCTGGCGCCAGCCTACGCACTTGGCAAAACGATATCGCCGGCCCTTTCGGTTCTCCTGCCCAGGCTGCAGCAGGCGGCGGTATTCGGGATTTTCGCCTGGATCTTGGCGCAGCTCGTCTCCCACGTCCTCGGTAACGCGTGTACCTACAGAGGGACGTTGTCGGCTGTGCTCCTCGCGCCTCTGATCTTCGCACCGTTGCACCTGTTCCCTGAAACGCCCGCTATGACCCTTGCGGCGGGGGGCGTCTTGCTTCTGATCCGGGGAGGCGGCCCGGTTCCTCGTCTCGCCGCCGGAATGTGCCTTGCGGCCCTGCCGTGGCTCGGCGTGAAGTATTTGCCTTTGATGGCGGCGAGTGGCCTTGCCGGCCACGTACTAGGGAAGGGACGCGCGCGCGATCTGGTGCCGTTGGCGGTACCCCTCGTCGCGAGTGTCGTTGGTCATGGACTCTTCACCTGGACACTCTACGGATCCTTATCGCCTTCATCCGTCTATCTGGGCGCCGACCCGGCATTCAGTCGCCAACCAGGTTACGGCGACGATTGGCTCGCCTACCTGGCGGACTGGCCAGTGGCCCTCGCCACTCTGGCCGGGTATTTTCTTGACCAGAAGGAGGGGTTGCTGGCGATCGCTCCGCAGTTCGTCGTCGTGCCTGCCGGATTGGTTCTGGTATGGCGCCACGATCGGGTCCTCGCTGGACTTCTCTGCCTGGTAGTCGCCGCGCATCTCGGACCCTACGCCCTATCCCAGCAGCTTGGCGGCCAGAGCCCACCTGCGCGACCCTTGATGGCCATAGGGTGGGCGCTGGCCATTCCGATGGCGGCAGCACTCAGTGCGGAAGCCCGCGCGGCGCTCCGGGCTCTTCGCGGAGGGCTGATTGCGCTTGGAGTGGCGGTCACGACGTTCTTGATCTGGGACCCCACTTTGTTGCCTCACGATTTCGGGGTTCGAGGATCATCTCTGGCACGAGCTCTAGCGCCACAAGGGTGGGAGCTCTGGCGGTGGCTCCCGTCGTGGGTCAACGTCAGTGCGCGCCCGATCATGGTCAATGCGTCCTGGTTGATAGTGGTCGCCGGTGTAGCTGTCTGGGTGGCGCGAGACGCGGTGAAACGTCGGATCCCTGAAGATCGCTACGCTCCCGCGCGGCCCGTCTGGGTCGGAGCGACCGTGGCCTGGGCGGCCTTGTTGATGCTAGGTCTTGGTGTTGCGACAGTTCCCGTGTCCAATCGTGCGCGCGGCGTCGAGGTTGCGCCCGGTCTGCAGGCATGGGCGATCGAAGCGCGTCCAGAAACCATCTGGCCAGAAACGGCGGGTATCTGGGTCAGGCCCGGTAGTCGTCGGGATTTCGTCATCGCGACAGCCTCTGCCATACCGGAGCTGGCAATCCATATGCGCTCGCTGGTGCCCTCCCGTGCTGATGCTGCCGTGGGTGCCTGGGCAGGGACGGCGCCCCTCGATCCCGCGCGGCCTTTCTCGATGGTGATCCTGCCTGGCGAAGGGCACCCCTGGCGCGATCGGCGGGTGTACCGTGCATGGATTAGCGCTCATGACGGTGCGGCACCTGCCGCGCTCGATGGTGGGGCGGATTGGCGCCACCTTGGTGCCCGTATCGAGGTGCGGAGGGTCGAAGATGCCGAGCGCTGATGTGACCCCGATGATCCTGGCGGCTGGCCATGCAACGCGGCTCAGGCCCTTGACGGCCACGCTCGCCAAAGCGGTGGTCCCGTTCTTGAATCGGCCCCTCCTCGATCACACGCTAGAGTGGCTGGGTGGCCACGGATTCGAGCGAGTGCTGATCAACCTGCATCACGCTGGCGAGACGATCGCCGAGCGCTATGGTCATCGTGCCTTCGGTATTGCTATCGAATACAGCCGAGAGCCCGTGTTGCTGGGAACGGCTGGCGGCCCGCGCAATGTGCTCGATCGATTCGGTCAACGCCTCTTGATTGTGAATGGGGATGTGGTGGGGCTGCTGTCCTTGGGGGAGCTCATCCGGCACCATCGCGACTCGGGCGCACTCGCGACCCTGGCTCTGCATAGAGGTAGCGCAGCGGACGGTTATCCGCAGGTTACGGCGTCCACCGATGGCCGACTCCTGGCGTTCCCGGGAGATCAGGTTGAGTGCAGCGACACAGTTGAAGGCGTCTTTACGGGTCTGCACCTCATCGAACGCGACGCACTCGAACTTCTTCCAGCCGATACTCCGGCGGGGACGGTCAACTCGATCTACGATCCCTTGTTGCGGGCCGGTCTCCCGATCCACGCGATTCCCGTGGCGGGAACCTGGTACGAAGTTGGAGATCCCCAGCGCTACATCGACAACCAACTCTCCAGTCTCCATCTCGGCGACGTCCCGCTCGGGATCCGTGGCTTCCGACGAGTGCTGGCTGCGGGCTATCGCAGCCCGGACGCCCACCTGGAGAACGTCCGACTGGTGCCGCCATATCTCGCCGGTGCTGGGGTCCGTCTGAGACATGGCGCTCAGCTCGAGGGCGTCGTGCTCGGCGATCGGACGCGCGTTGGCGCGGCCACGAGACTGCGCCGGACCGTCACGTGGCCGGACTCATGGGTCGGACCCGAATGTGACTTGCGAAATGCGATCGTCATGCGTGGCGTGCATGTGCCTGGCGGAACGGTGGCCGAGAATACGGTCTTCACTGCGGATGGACCTATTCGCTGGACCGAACCGGGGACATGAGCGAGTTGAGCTGTGAGCAACTCGAGGCGGAGGGAGCGCTGCGCGGTCTTCGACTGCCGCCAATCGCCCGGACGACACAGATGCAGGGTCATGCATCGACTCGGCGCTTCTATCGCCTGACCACTCCCGGAAATACCACCGCCGTCCTCGTGACGTACCCGGTCGAACTAGCGGCCGAGGGCGTGGAACGCTACGTCCGTACCACCGAATGGTGCCGCCGCGCCGACATCGCGGTGCCCCGCATCTACCAGGTGGGGGAGCGGAGCATCCTGGTTCAGGATGGCGGCGACCGATTGCTGGATTCCATTCCCGCGGAGGCCGGCCGGCGACTCTATGACCAGGCCGGCGAGATCATGGCGCGCGTCTGGAGGGCAGGCCGTCGGCACGGCGCGGCGAATGAGGGCTGGGCACTCGATCGTGCACGATTCGAATTCGAATTCGGCTACCTCGAAAGTCACGCCTTTGGAACGTGGCTCGAGAACGCCGGTGACGCCAGACTCCGCGCGGAACTCTACGTCGCTGTAGCGAGTCGATTGGCTGAACTGCCGACGGTGATGTGTCATCGAGATTTTCATTCTCGAAATCTTGCTGTGCACGGGGAGCGCCTTCTCGTCGTGGGCTATCAGGACTTGATGTGGGGGCCGGTCTTTTACGATCCGGTGTCCTTGCTGCTCGACAACTATGTCGATGTGGCCGATGAAATCACCGCGTCGGTTCTTCGCGGATTGGTCGCGGATGGACCCCTGCACAACACTGTGGACTCAAGCCTCGCGGTGCCAGACTGGCCTCTGGGGCTGGGAAGCGCCGACCGACAGGCCTTTGTGCTGACCGCGCTGCAGCGCTCGTTGAAAGCGCTGGGTACGTTTGGCTATCAAGTGGCCGTGGCGGGCAACGACGGCTTCGCCGCTTACGTGCCGCGAACCTGTCGACACATCGACCGGTGTCTCGCGAGTCTTGGTCTTGAGCAGTTTCGACCAGGCCTGGCCGCTCTGGATCGTTTCATGGCGTGACTTGCGTCGCGGGCGCAGTTACCTTTCAGCATCTTCTGACTCAGAGTGATTCGAGGAATAGTCATGAGCAGCAAGGTTCCGATCGATCAACTTGCTCAACATATCGGAGAGCAGGTCGAGCTCCGCGGCTGGCTCTACAACAAGCGTTCCAGCGGCAAGATCGCGTTCCTCGAAGTGCGCGATGGCTCTGGGACGGTCCAGGCGGTCACGGTGCGCGGGAAGGTTGAACCCGCGACGTGGGAGGTGATCGAGACGATCGGACAGGAGTCCTCGCTGGCGGTGACAGGCACCGTGAAGGCGGACGATCGCGCCCCATCGGGCGTGGAACTGGTTGTCGAGGCGATTGAGGTCTTCCAGGCCGTAGAGGGCTACCCGATCAGCCCGAAAGAACATGGCGTGGAGTTCCTCATGGACCGCCGGCATCTCTGGCTCCGATCGGCTCAACAGCATGCGGTACTTCGAGTCCGAAGCGCTCTCCAGAAGATCTGCCGGGACTATTTCTACGAGCGCGGATACGTGCTGTTTGACAGTCCCATGCTCACGCCTCTCTCGGTTGAGGGAACGACGACGCTTTTCGAGACTGACTACTTCGGGCGTTCCGCATTTCTGAGCCAAAGCGGCCAGCTGTACCAGGAAGCGGGCGCGATGGCCTTCGGGAAGGTCTTCTGCTTCGGACCGACGTTTCGGGCCGAGAAGTCCAAGACTCGCCGGCATCTGACGGAATTCTGGATGCTGGAGCCGGAGATTGCGTACGCCACGATCGATGATGCGATGGACGTGGCCGAGGACTTCATCTGCACCGTGATCGCTCAGGCCCTCGTCGAGTGTCGTTCCGAATTGGACGTACTCGAACGCGACCTCTCCGCGCTTGAAGCCGTGCAGGCTCCATTCCCGCGTTTGCACTACGACGACAGCGTGAAGCTCCTACAGGAAGCAGGAGAGGAGTTCGAGTGGGGAGATGATTTCGGTGGCGGACACGAGACGCTTCTGTCGAAACACTTCGGAAAGCCGGTGTTCATCAATCGGTTCCCAGCGCGTATCAAGCCCTTCTATATGGAGCCCGATCCTGAGCGTGACGACCTCGTGCTCGGATGCGATCTGATTGCCTCGGACGGATACGGCGAGATCATTGGTGGTGGGCAACGCATCCACGACCCGGTATTGCTCGAGTCGAAGCTCGAGGAGCACGGGTTGCCGCGCGAGCCGTACGAGTGGTATCTCGACCTGCGTCGGTACGGAACGGTTCCTCACTCCGGGTTCGGCATGGGACTGGAACGGCTGGTGGCCTGGGTAACTGGGCGGCCCCATCTGCGCGAGACCATTCCGTTCCCGCGCACAATCGGGCGTCTCGAACCTTGAATCGCCTACATCCGGCCCGCCTCGTCACGAGTTGCATGGGTAGTGGGTACCTACGACCTGCGCCAGGCACCATCGGTTCAGCCTTCGCTCTCGTCGTATTCGTTCTCGTGCTCGTCAATCAGCCCGTCTGGATTCAGGCGGCGGCCACAGTGATCGCCACGGCAGTCGGAACCTGGGCCGCTACGACCGTTTCGCGAGCGCTCTCGGATGGCGACCCGTCGGAAGTGGTCGTGGACGAGCTCGCCGGGATGTGGGTGGCCTTGATCGGGGCGACGACACCGACGCAATGGATTGTGGCGTTCTTTGTGTTCCGGCTATTCGACATCGTGAAGCCGTTTCCAGCCAACGTGGCGGAATCGCTCCCCGAGGGAATCGGCATCATGGCGGATGACATCGTGGCCGGCGCCTATACGTTGGCGGTCATCTGGTTGCTGACATGGCAACAGATCCTCTGACCCCCGAAATTGCCGATCAGGTGCGTCGCCTCCACAACGCCTTGCGAAGTGTTGGTGCCGACGTGGCTATCGCAGAGTCCTGTACGGGCGGGACCGTGCTTGCGTCCTTGACGGCACCGTCGGGCGCGTCGGATGTGATCGCTGGCGGAGTCGTGGTGTACAGCAACGAATCCAAAACCGCTCTCCTTGGCGTCGCCCCACAGACCCTCATTGAGAGCGGGCCGGTATCGTCCGAAACGACAATCGAATTGGCGCAGCGGGTCAAGAACCGGGCTAAGGCCACCTACGGTGCAGCGGTGACCGGCTGGGCGGGCCCCGGTCACGAGGCTGAACCGGTAGGCACAACCTATCTGGCCGTGGCGGGGCCGCGGACATCGGCTGTGCGGCGAGCGTGGTTCGAGGGTGATCGTGACGAAGTGCGCATGGCCGCCGCCAGCGAGTTGATCGGCATGTTGCTCGCTACAGTAGGCGAGGTGGTCACATGATTGGTGCGTTTCTGGGTGCGTTTGTCGTTGGTAGCATCCCGTTCGGCTATGTCCTGGTGCGCGCTCTCGGTAAGGGAGACATCCGGGCCGCCGGTAGCGGGAATATCGGGGCGACCAATGTGGGACGCCTCCTGGGCCCCGGTGGTTGGCTCGCGACGCTGTTACTGGACGCGGCGAAGGGCAGCGCTGGCGTCCTCATTGGCGGCTGGCTCGCAGATGGGAGTTTGCAGGGCCTCGCGGCGGGAGCAGCTGGCGCTGTTCTGGGACATTGCTACACGCCGTTTCTGGGCGGAAAGGGCGGGAAGGGGGTTGCCACGATGCTCGGCGCGTTCGGCTACCTCCTGCCCGTGCCGACTGGAGCCGCGGTTTTGGCGTTTGTCGCTGTCGTGGCGATCACACGGTGGGTCTCACTGGCGTCGATTGTGGCCGCAGGCGCCCTAGTCGGCGCGACGTGGTGGCTAGGAGGCCCCTGGCCCCACTTGCTGGCTGCGACGACAGTGTTTGTTGTGGTTGTCGTTCGGCATCGGGAGAATATCGGTCGACTCATGGCCGGAACGGAGAGTCGCGCGGGAGGCAAACGTGCACATTGAGGGCGAGCGCTACGCAACACCGGCTCAGCAAGCCAGACGCGTGGCGGTTTTTGGCGCCGGATCGTGGGGCACTGCGCTGGCCTTGCACTGTGCACGAGCCGGTCACTCGGTGACGCTGTGGGGGCGCGACGCTTCCCGAATGCGCGCCATGGATGGTTCGCGGCGCAACGTTGACTACCTCCCGGGGGCAGAGCTGCCGCCAACTGTCGCTCTCACTGCCGATTCGGGCGAAGCGTTGAAAGAAGCCCAGCTCGTGGTCAGTGCGATTCCGTCGCGGCATACGCGGGCCCTGTGGCGTGATCTTCGTGAGGAAGTGCCGGCCGGATGCCACATGATCTCGGCGTCCAAAGGAATCGAGGAACACACGGGCGCGCGGATGAGCGTTGTCCTTGGGGAGACTCTAGAGCACGTCGGTTCCGTCTCGTCCTTGTCGGGCCCGTCGTTCGCTGTGGAGCTGGCGGCAGGCCATCCAACCGCGGTGACCCTTGCTTGCGATGACGCGGAATGTGCCCACGACATCCAGAGGGCGCTCAGCGCTGGAGCCCTGCGGGTGTACCGCAGCGACGACCTGGTCGGAGTGGAGATGGGTGGGGCACTGAAGAACATCATTGCGATCGCTGCGGGGATCGTGGATGGGCTCGGATTCGGTTCGAATACGCAGGCGGCGTTGATCAGTCGCGGCCTCAAGGAAATGAGCGTCCTGGCCGTTTCTTGTGGAGCAAGAGCTGACACCTTGATGGGCCTGGCCGGGCTTGGGGACCTGGTCCTTACCTGCACGGGCCCGTTGAGCCGCAACCGGTCGCTCGGCGTCGAGATCGCGGAAGGAAAGTCGCTCGAAGAGATCACTGCCGCGATGACGATGGTCGCGGAAGGCGCCGTGACCACGCGGTCGGCCTTCGAACTCGCCCAACGGCATGGCGTGGACATGCCGATCTCGCGCGGTGTCCATGCTGTTCTCTACGAGGGATTGGACCCTCGGACGGGAATCGAGAAGTTGTTGTCACGCGCGTTGGCCGAAGAGTGATACTTCCGACCGTGCTACGATTTCTTGTGTTGGGGGGCGCAGGAACCCGAATGGGGGTGGATATGCGAAGGCTTTGTGCCACAGCCGCACTAGTGTGCGCGCTCGGCGTTCCCGGGCTCGCCTGGGCACAGCAGACGGACCCGCTGGTCGCGAATTCTGACGACCCGATAGAGTTGCAGCAATTGGGTGTGCGCTTCATCGCGACGAACCAGACGCGCAACGCTCTGGAGGCTTTGCGGAAGGCACTCGAGATCTACCCAGACAATGCCGAGACGCGGATGTGGCTCGGGGTCGTTTACACGCAGATGGGGGAGGACATCGCCGCCGAAGGCGAGTTTCACCGGGCCCTCGAGATCAATCCCCAGCTCACAGAAGTTCACAACTGGTTCGGCGTCTACTGGGCGCGTCGCGGGAATTTCGACGCCTCGATCGCCGAATACCGCAAAGCTCTGGCTGACCCGGCGTATCCCAATATTTCCCGTGCGCGCGTGCAGGTGAATCTCGGAAACGTTCTCATGCAAACCGGTGAGCATGAGCAAGCCGTCCGCGAGTTGAGTGCGGCAGCCCGCGTGAGCATCCCTTCGAGTGACCCACTGTTCTCACTGATCAACCTGAGTCTGGCTGAGGGGTTGGTGAAGACCGGACGCCCCCAGGAAGCGTTGGGTGCACTCGAGCGGTTGGAAGTTCTTCCTCCCGATCCGCGTGGTTCATACTTGACCGGGCTTGCATATCGGGATCTCGGTGAGTTCGGCCAGGCGCGGGATCACCTGAGTCGGGTCCTCCGACTCGCTCCTGGCACCGAACTCAGTCGCGATGCCCTCTCTACGCTCGAGAGTCTGCCGAGCGAGTCGAACTAGGACGTAACAGGGCTTTGGCGAACAGATTTCTGCGGGCCCTGTCCCGGAGTCGCGATCGACTCAGTGGGGCGCTCTCGGCTCTGGTACCGGGGCGCCGCCCCGACTCCGAGACAATCGAGGAACTAGAGGCCGCTCTGCTCGCGGCAGACGTCGGCCCGACCACGACAGCCGCGCTCATCGCCGTAGTCGAGCGTGCCTCCGACTCGGAAGCGGTTCCCGCGCTGGCGGCTGAAATGGTCGCCATGCTGTCGGATGTTGAAACGACTCCCCCGGAAGTGAGTGGCCCCCGTGTCGTTCTTGTGGTCGGCGTGAACGGATCGGGTAAGACCACGAGTGTGGCGAAATTGGCGCGCTTCCATTCGGCCGGCGGCGAGAGAGTTCTGCTCGCGGCTGCAGACACGTTCCGCGCGGCCGCGGTGGATCAACTACGAATGTGGGCGGATCGCGTCGGCGTCGAGTTGGTCGCACAGGATGACGGCGGCGACCCGGCTGCCGTCGCCTTCGATGCGTGTCAGGCAGGGCTCGCGCGTGGCGTCGACAGGATTCTCATTGATACAGCGGGCCGGCTGCATACGCAGGGCAACCTCATGCAAGAGTTGGAGAAGATCCGACGGGTGACTCAGAAGGTCATCCCGGATGCACCACACGAAGTCTTGCTAGTTCTCGATGGCACCACCGGACAGAACGGTCTGCGGCAGGCGGAAGAGTTTCTGCGCTCGGCCGGCGTGACGGGCATCATTCTTACCAAGCTCGACGGAACGGCGCGCGGCGGCGTGGCGCTGACGATCGCTCGGCAGGTTGGCCTGCCTATTCACTTCGTCGGTACCGGCGAGGGTGATACAGATCTGGCGTCGTTCGACGCGACGGAGTACGTTCACGGCCTGCTGGGAATCGCGACGAAGTAGCGCGGGAGACGATGGCAAGCAAGATCACCGAAGCCGACGAGCAGCGGCTGCGCGAGTGTCTCGATTTGGCCGCGACGGCGAAGGGCCAGACGAGTCCCAATCCGATGGTTGGGGCATTGGTCGTGACGCGAGATGGAACCGTTGTGGGCCGAGGCTATCACCGTCGCTGTGGGGAACCTCACGCGGAGCGGCATGCACTTGAGCAAGCCGGACAACAAGCTCGCGATGCCACTCTCTATGTGAACGTGGAACCTTGCTGCCACCAGGGGCAGACGCCGCCGTGCACCGACGCGGTGATCGAAGCTGGTGTGACCCGTGTCGTTGCGTGCCACGTGGATCCTGACGAGCGCGTCGCGGGCCGCGGCTTTGCGGCGCTCGAAGAGGCGGGAATCGACGTGGCTGCGGGCGGTCTCGTAGACGATGCCGTGGCACTCAACGCGGGTTATCTGACGGTCAAGACTGAGGGCCGGGTCTGCGTGACGGGGAAAGCAGCGCTTTCCCTGGATGCACGACTCGCGACACGATTGCGACAGTCCCAATGGATCACAGGCCCGGAGTCGCGTCAGTACGCGCACGAGGTCCGCGCTTCCCACGACGTGGTCATGGTTGGTATCGGCACGGTGCTGGCGGATGATCCGAGTCTCGATGCGAGAACCGGCGATGCCACCAGGCCCCGATATCGAGCGGTGGTGGATACGAAGCTGCGTACGCCGCCCACGGCAAAGGTATTCGAGGTAGAGCAGGGCGACGTCGTGATCATCACCACTGATGCGGCCCCGCCTGCTCGCGTGACCCAACTGGAGGATGCCGGGGCGCAGATTCTGGTGACTGGCGTAGACGCGCACGGTCGGGTCGATCTGCGCGAGGCCCTGCGCAAATTGACTGGCCTCGGCGTCAGCACGTGCCTGGTGGAAGGCGGCGGCGCGCTACTAACGACGGCTTTCGACGCTGGTATAATTGACCGCGTTGTTTTGTTCTACGCGCCGATTCTTATCGGCGGTCGCGCTGCGCCTCAGCTGTGGGGCGGTGAGGGGACCGCCGAGCTCGGCGCCGCGCCGCGCCTGATGCGACCGGAGCACCGCCAGTTTGGTGCTGATCGGGTCATAGAAGGCTATCTGCGGCTCCCGCGTCCCGGTCGCTAGCGCCCGGCGTTCGGCGAGTCTCCGCATGAGGGATGCCCGATGTTTACCGGACTCGTCGAAGCGGTGGGCACAATTCTAGCTGTGGCGCCTATGCCGGGCGGCGTGCGGCTCCGTATCGAGGCTGGGGCGTTGACCCAGGGGCTTGGCGAGGGCGCATCGATAGCCGTCGACGGTGTTTGCCTCACGGCTTTGGAGATCGATTCGGGAGCATTCAGCGCCGATGTGTCGCCGGAGACACTGTCGCGCACCAACATGGGCGAGTACAGGGCCGGGACACCCGTGAACCTCGAGCGTCCCCTGCGCGCTGGCGACCCGCTGGGTGGCCACTTCGTGCAAGGACATGTGGACGCGATTTGCGAGGCTGGTGAGACTACCCAAGAAGACGACTTCGTCCGTTTCCGAGTGCGAGTGCCGACCGCTCACTTGCCGTATCTTGTTGAGAAGGGATCGGTTGCCGTGAACGGAGTTTCCTTGACCGTCGCCTCGATGGAGACCGACGGCTTCGACGTGCAACTCGTTCCGCACACTCTTGAACGAACGAATCTGTTGAACCCGGATCGCGCGACCAGCCTGAATCTGGAAGTCGACATTCTTGGGAAATATGTGGCGCGTTTCGTCGCCCCGCACCTGCCGGGTTCCGGCGACGATTCCACCGAACCGAGGTAGCCATGCCGCTTGCGAAGATTGAGGACGCGGTCGCCGATATCAGGGCCGGCCGCATGGTCATCGTTGTGGATGACGAAGATCGCGAGAACGAGGGCGACCTGACTATCGCGGCCGAGAAGATCACGCCCGAAGTGATCAACTTCATGGCGACCCACGGTCGCGGCCTCATTTGCCTTCCGATGACGCAGGAGAAGCTCGACGAACTCGAGATCCCACTGATGGTCTCGGAGAACTCATCGAAGTTCTCCACCGCGTTCTGTGTTTCGATCGAGGCCACGCATGCGGTGTCGACCGGGATCTCAGCCGCCGATCGGGCCGCAACGGTGCTCACCGCCATCGATCCGGCGACTACTCCGGTGGATCTCGCGAGACCAGGACACATGTTCCCGCTACGTGCCGCCGAGGGTGGCGTACTGCAGCGCGCCGGGCAGACCGAGGCCGGTGTCGATCTTGCGCGCATTGCGGGCCTGTATCCGGCCGCCGTGATCTGCGAGGTAATGAACGAAGACGGCACGATGGCCCGACTGCCCGATCTCGAGATCTTCGCCGAGAAGCACGACATCAAGGTCATCGCGATCGCGGATCTGATCAAATATCGCCTCCGAACGGAACGCTTCGTGCGCAGAGTCGCATCACCCGATCTACCTACCCGTCACGGCGACTTCAAGATCTTTGCCTACGAGAACGAACTCGATGGCAAGGAGCACGTCGCCCTGGTGATGGGAGACGTGAATACAGACGAGCCCGTGCTCTTGCGAGTTCATTCAGAGTGCCTCACCGGCGACGTCTTCGGTTCCGCCCGTTGCGACTGCGGACAACAGCTGGAGCGTTCACTGGAATACATCGGTGAAGAGGGGCGGGGAGTGCTGCTGTACTTGCGCCAGGAGGGGCGCGGCATCGGCCTGCATAACAAACTCCGCGCCTATGAGCTGCAGGACGGTGGAGCCGATACCGTGGAGGCCAATGAGGCTCTGGGATTCCAGGCGGATCAGCGTGAGTACGGAATCGGCGCGCAGATGTTGACGGACCTTGGAGTTCGGGAACTTCGGCTGATGACCAATAACCCGCGGAAGTTCGTCGGCCTCTCCGGCTATGGGCTCGAGATCGTGGAGCGCCTCCCGATCGAGATCCCCGCGTCGGATACGACGCGGCGCTATCTGAAGACGAAGAAGGACAAACTCGGCCACCAGCTCGATTCGGTCTGAGGCGGTACCCAATGTTTGAGCAGCTCACCGGCAGACTTCAGACCACGCTGCGCAAGCTCCGTGGCAGTGCGAAGGTCGACGAAGCTAGTTTTGGCGAAGTCGCGCGGGAGTTGCGACTGGCGCTACTCGAAGCTGACGTCCACTTTGGCGTCGTCAAGGACTTCCTTGCCGCAGTAAAGGAGAAGGCGCTCGGCGAGGAAGTCGCGCGGTCGCTTACGCCGGGCCAGCAGGTCATCAAGATCGTCAACGAGGAGCTGGTGGCCGTTCTCGGCGGAGAACGCCAGGATCTTCGCTTCTCCGGACCCGCCCCACACGTTGTCCTGATCGTCGGTTTGCAGGGCGCCGGGAAGACGACCACGGTCGGCAAGCTCGGCAACATGCTCCGTGGACAAGGTCGCTCGCCGATGTTGGTAAGCGTGGACGTTCACCGTCCCGCGGCCCGCGAGCAGCTCGCGACGCTGGGTGAATCGACTGGGCTCCCCGTATGGGCCTCTGACAGCGATGATCCAGTGGTCAGAGCGCGGGATGCTGTTCAGGAGGCGCGCCGTCGAGGTGACGACGTCGTCCTGGTGGACACGGCTGGGCGCCTGCACATCGACCGCGATGATGGCCGAGGTCCAGCAGGTGGCGGCCGCGGTGAGCCCGGAGATCGTTCTCTACGTATGCGATTCAATGGTCGGTCAGGATGCGGTTCAGGCCGCCTCCGCTTTCGCGGAAGCCCTTCCCGTGGATGGGCACATTCTCACCAAGCTCGACGGTGACTCGCGTGGTGGCGCGGCGCTTTCGGTGGCTGCGGTCACTGGGAAGCCAATCTACTTCGCGGGCGTGGGTGAAAAGGTCGGGGATTTTGAGGTATTCCACCCTGATCGCATCGCCGGACGCATTCTGGGCATGGGTGACGTCCTCACCCTGATCGAAAAGGTTCAGGATCAAGTTGCGGTTGAAGACGCAGAAGGGCTTGAAAAGAGAGCCCGGCGGGGCGACCTTACCCTTGAGGACTTTCAGTCCCAGCTCAAACAGATTCGCAAGATGGGCTCCCTCTCCAAGCTGATGGAGTTGATGCCCGGGGCAAATTCGGCGCCAGGCTTGGCTCAGATGGCCCCAGATGACGCCGAACTCACCAGAATTCAGGCGATCATCGATTCCATGACGCTCGTGGAGCGCCGCAACCCCAAGCTCATCAATGGGAGCCGGCGCAAACGCATCGCTGCCGGAAGCGGCACGAGCGTGCAGGAAGTTAACCGACTATTGAAGCGTTTTGCCCAGTCCAGAAAACTCATGAAGAAGCTCAACAAGAAAGGCCGGAGAAATGCTCCCTGGGCAAATCTACCGGGCTTCTGATTCACGTTGAATCCGGCCTTTACACAGGAGAAGCAGCAATGCTTGCGATTCGTTTGCGCCGCACCGGCGCCAAGAAGGACGCCCACTACCGCGTCGTTGTGACAGACCGAACTTCGAGCCGCGATGGGCGATTCCTCGAGATTCTTGGTCACTATCATCCGCGTAGCCAACCGGCTGAATTGAACCTCGATATGGAACGCACGGATCACTGGGTGGCCCTGGGCGCTCAGATGTCGGACACCGTCCGGTCGCTATACAAGATGGTGCAAGGCGGCGGTGTTCCGGCTGAGAAGGCCGCTGCGGCGCCCGTGTCTGAGGCGCCGGTCGAAGAGGCTGTTGAGGCCGCAGCCGAAGTTGAGGCCGCTGAAGATGGCGCCGGTGAAGTTGAGGAATCGGCCGCAGAGGGCGATTCCGATGGCGGCGAAGAAGAGTAACGACTGCTGCCACGTTTCTGCAACGAAACGTGAGCGACTCAGTCTGATCGGAGGTAGCAGTCGATGGATCTCAAAGCCTTAATCGAAGAGATCGCCCGTACTCTCGTGGACAGCCCTGACGACGTTCAGGTCACGGAAGTGCTCGGCGAGCAGACCACAGTTCTCGAATTGCGGGTTGCGTCAGATGACCTGGGCAAGGTGATCGGCAAGCAGGGACGCACCGCACGCGCCATGCGAACGCTTCTCGCCGCGGCGGGAACCAAGAACCAGAAGCGCGCGGTACTCGAGATTCTCGAGTAGCCGGATGACTTCGAACACCGAGTTCGTCTCGATAGGACGTGTGGTGAAGCCTCACGGAATACGTGGCGAACTCGTGATCGAGGTCTACGGCGATACTCTTTCCGGCCTCGAAGAAAATGCGGCTCTCCATGTTGGCGGGGAGTCGCATTCTCTCGTCGGGAGCCGCCCGCACCAGGGTCGACTTCTCGTCCGATTGGAGAAGGTGGTAGATCGCACTGCGGCGGAGAGTCTGCGCGGCGCTGAACTCACTGTAGAGCGCGAAGCGCTCGCGGCGTTGGAGGCCAGCGAGTGGTACGCCGACGATCTCGTGGGATGGTCCGTGCTCGCCGAGGGGGCGAGCATAGGTCGCGTCGCCGCTGTGCTTGCAGGCAGTCCACACGACTACATCGTCCTTGATGACCAGAGTCAGACACTGATCCCGATGGTTCGCGAGTGGCTGGTTGATATCGATCACGAGTCTCGCGTGCTGGGCCTGGAGTTGCCGGACGGGCTGATGGAGCATCCCGCATCCACGGCGGACACAGTCGGCGGCGGAGACTGATCGTGCGGTTTGACGTTTTGACGATCTTCCCCGAGATGTTTCCTGGACCCCTCGCCCACGGGGTTATCGGAAAGGCGCTGGATCGCGGTCTCGCGGAGCTGCATTCGCATGATGTGCGCGAGTACGCCGACCCTCCGCATTGGCAAGTGGATGACGAGCCATTTGGTGGCGGAGCCGGGATGGTATTCAAGCCAGAGCCCCTCGTGCGGGCCATTGAAGCGGTCGAGGCTTCAGTTGAGACCTCCGGACCCGTGATATTCCTGTCCCCGCAGGGGGAACGACTAACCCACCAGCTGGCGAAGGAACTTGCCGTCCAACCCCAGCTGACGATGGTGTGCGGCCGCTACGAAGGGGTCGACCAGCGCGTGCGCGATCACGCGGTCGACCGGGAAGTCTCGATCGGCGACTACGTGCTGACCGGCGGGGAAATCCCGGCGATGGTTCTGATCGAGACGGTCTTGCGGCTCGTTCCTACGGTTCTCGGGGATCCCACATCGGCTCAGCTCGACTCGTTTGTGGAAGGCGCACTCGATCACCCGCACTACACGCGGCCCGCTCAATTCAGAGATTGGCGAGTGCCAGAGGTGCTTCGATCTGGCGATCATGGGCGGATCGCGGAGTGGCGTCGTGAGCAGGCTCTGAGGATCACAGTCGACCGTCGACCCGATCTGCTGCCTGATGTGGAGCTTAGCGCCAGCGAGACACGATTCGTGGAACGATGTTTAGCGCAGAAAAGCGACCGCGAAGATGCTTGAGCTGCGCTAAACTACCCCTTCTGCCCGCCGGCTCTGCACGGCCCCACTCTCGACCGCCCGGCGGGAGGAGTACGAACAATGAATTTGCTGCAAGAAGTTACTGCGGAATACCTTCGGACCGACATCCCCGACTTCGGAGCCGGTGACACCATACAGGTTCACTTGCGCGTCGTAGAGGGGAACAAGGAACGCATCCAGGTCTTCGAGGGCGTGGTTATTGGCCGCCGCGGCGGTAAGGAAAGCATGTCCTTCACCGTGCGGAAGATCTCGGACGGCGTTGGCGTGGAGCGTATCTTCGCACTGCACTCGCCGAGCATCGAGAAGATCGAAGTGCGACGACGCGGCAAGGTTCGCCGCGCCAAGCTGAACTATCTGCGTGACTTGCGTGGCAAGGCAGCGCGGATCGAAGAGAAGCGCACGATCTAGCTCGCGGAGCCTGCCTTGCCAGGCACGATGGAGCCTTTCGAAGAAGACCTTCGCGCGCGGGGAGTGGTGCGACCGGCAGGCCTTGACGAGGTTGGCCGCGGTGCGCTGTTTGGCCCAGTGTTGGCCGGCGCGGTGATCCTCGATCCGGCACGGCCCATCGATGGCCTCAACGATTCGAAGCGCCTCTCACGCCGGCAGCGCGAAGCGGCATTCGGTGCGATCGCTGAACGCGCCGTGGATTGGGCGGTCGGTCTTGCATCTGCCCCTGAGATCGATCGGATCAACATCCTGCAGGCCACTCATCTCGCCATGCGACGGGCCCTGGCGGGGCTACGGCATCGACCAGATCATCTGCTCGTCGACGCGCTAGAAATCGAGGCTGTCGAGTTCGAGCAGACCCCCATCGTGAAAGGCGACGCAAGGTGCGAATCCATCGCGGCGGCGTCGATCGTCGCGAAGTGCGCCCGAGACGCACTGCTGGCCGGGTACGGCCGGGCGATCCGAGGCTACGGTCTGAGTCAGAATATGGGCTACGGTACGGAGGAACACCGTGCCGCAATCATGCGTCTTGGCTTCTCGGACTGTCACCGCAAGACATTTCGTGTCCAGGGTACGCTGCCTTTCTAGCATGCTGAGGAGTATCCGGCCTTGATGCAAACAACCCGCGCGCGCCTCGCGATTTCCTTGCAGCGCGCTTTCGAAGAGGTGACGGGTTCGCCAGTAGACCTGCCTCGCATCGAGGACCCGCCACGTCGAGAGATGGGGGACCTGGCCTGCACCGCGGCGCTTCAGATCGCGAAGGAGATCGGCACCAATCCACGGGAATTGGGTCAGAAGGTCGCGGACGCAGTTGAGGCGGCCGGCCTGACGGGTGTCAGCGAGATCAGCATTGCGGGGCCAGGCTTCATCAACCTGCGTTTGGACCGCGCCGCTCTACTGGGAGCGCTGGTCGAGGATCTGGCCGGAGCCCCGTCACCCCAAGATGCCAAGGTCCTGGTCGAGCACACGTCGATCAACCCGAACAAGGCCGCTCACATCGGTCACCTGCGCAATGCGTGCATGGGCGACACGCTTGCCCGCATCTATCGCGCCTTGGGCTACCCGGTGGAGGTCCACAACTACATCGACGATACGGGCGTCCAGGTCGCCGATGTGGTGATCGGCTTCCTCGATCTCCGGGGCGATACGCCGGAAAGCGTGGGGGAGTTGCCGGAGCCCTTCGACTATCTGTGCTGGGACCTCTACACGGAAGTCAGTGATCGCCTGACGAGTGACGAAGATCTGCAGGCGCGGCGACGAGATGTGCTACTGGCACTTGAGCACGGCGATGGTGTCGAGGCGAAGATGGGGCAGGTCGTCGCGGAGCGGATCGTTCGTCGACACATTCGAACCATGGCGCGGCTCGGAATTCGCTACGACGTGCTCGTGAAGGAAGGTGACATCCTTCGCCTGGACTTGTGGTCGGAGGCGTTCGAACGACTGAAGTCGAGTCCGCAGGTGAGGCTCGTCGAAGACGGCAAACACGCCGGATGCTGGGTGATGCACCTGACCGGGATCAAGGGTTTCGAGAACCTCGAAGAAGCCGACAAAGTGCTTGTCCGGTCGAACGGCGTGGCGACGTACGTGGCGAAGGACATCGCCTACCATTTCTGGAAGTACGGCCTACTTGATCGGGACTTCACCTACTCGCCGGTGGAGGGTGTCGGCGATCTGGGCGACCCGCCATTCGAGACGTCCGGTCGAGACGGAATTGAGCACGACTTCGGCAATGCCGATCGGGCTGTCACGGTGATCGACGTACGGCAGTCGTACCTCCAGGCCGTCGTCGCCCAGGCCTTTCGGGTGACAGACCATGCGGCGGAAGGCGATACGTTGACGCACTTTTCCTACGAGATGGTGGCGCTAACACCGCGCACTGCTGATCAGCTCGGAATCCCGGTTGATGCCGACGACCGCGACAAGAGCTTTGTTGAGATGTCGGGGCGGCGAGGGTACGGCGTCAAAGCGGACGACTTGATGGACGAGCTGGGCCGTCGTGCGGCTGAGGAGGTAGGGGAGCGCAATCCAGGTATGGATGACGCCGGCCGTACCCAGGCCGGCGTGGAGATTGCGATCGCCGCCGTGCGCTATTTCCTGCTCAAGTACGCGCGGAACACGGTGATCGCCTTCGACATGGACGATGCTTTGAGTTTTGAGGGGGAAACGGGGCCGTACATCCAGTATGCCGCTGTTCGCGCCGCCCACATCTTCGACAAGCTCGGAAGTGAACTCGAGATGGACGTCAACCAGGTCGTTTCCGAGGCGCTCGGCGGAGGCCAGGACCCACTCGGCATCCGGTCCCCGGAAGTTGGAACCAGACTCGCGAACGACGATGGCGAATTATGGGATCTCATTCTTGCGTTGGGCCGCTACGAGGAGGCCGTACAACTCGCCGCCGACACTCTCGAGATTTCGGCTCTCGCAAAGTACGCGTTTCATCTCGCGCAGCAGTTCAATCGGTTCTATCACGGGTACCCGATCCTGCAGGCCACGGATGACGCCGACCGGGCATTGCGAGTCCTGGTGGCCTATGCTTTTCAGAAGCGACTTGCGGACGTCCTGGACGTTCTCGGAATTCCAGTCCCGAACCGGATGTAGTCGAGCAATTCCGACGACTCCATCCCCAGCCCATTACCTTGCGTAGATACTTCCTTGCCATCTTGACGGTTGCGGCAATCCTGTCTGGGCAGGTTGGTGCGCAGAGTGCGGCCCAAGAAGCCGACAATGCCGCGACGTTCGGGCTCGACGAGATTCGCGTCGGTCAGCGTGGTCATGGCCTGACGGTGGTACGCGGCGTGACCCCCGAGCGCTTCGAAGTTGAGCTTCTCGGGGTTCTGGCTGATTCCTTTCCAGGCATCGACCTGATCGTGGCACGCCTCAGTGGCCTCGACCTGGAGAGTTCCGGGGTGGCGGCCGGCATGAGTGGAAGCCCGGTCTATGTGGACGGAAGACTTCTCGGCGCGGTCGCCTATCGCCTCGTCGATTTCGGCCGTGAAGCAATCGCCGGAATTGTTCCGATAGGGAACATGCTCGAACTCCAGCACCGCGAGGCCAAGCGCCCGGCCCCCGGTGATGAGGTGGTGGCGGCGCTCGGAGAGGCGAGTTCGCTACTCCGCGGCGACGCTTCTGGCTCGGTATCCTCCCGAAACCCGATGCCCGCCGGCGTTCACCGAATCGGCACGCCCCTGGCCGTCACTGGTTTCGATCCGCGCGTAGTCGCCCGCCTTCGGCCCATGTTCGAGTCTTTCGGCTGGGTGCCCACCATGGGTGGAATTGCCGGCCGAGCGCAAACGGACTTTCCAGACCCGGAACCGGGCGGGGCGATTGCCGTCCAGCTTGTTCGTGGAGATATCAACGTCACCGCAACAGGCACCGTCACCCACGTCGCAGGGAATAGCGTTTACGCGTTCGGTCACCCCTTCATGCAGTTGGGCGATGTCGACTACCCGATGGTTTCGGCCGAGATCATCACGGTACTTAACAGTCAGGCTGCGTCGCAGAAGCTGAGCGCGGCCGGAACTCAGGTCATTGGTGCGCTGCGCCAGGATCGGACGCCGGGAATTCTTGGCATTCTCGGGCACACACCGCAGATGGTTCCCGTCACCGTGAATCTCACGAATGCGGGAGCGCAACGAGCCATCAATTTCGAGATCGTGCACGACCCATTGCTGACTCCGCTCTATCTCTTCTTCGGCCTCGTTAATCTGATGCAGTCGGTCGAAGATGTCGGCGGCCCGACGACCATCGATTTTCGCGGCGAGATTCACTTGGACGGCGGGTTCGATCCCGTCGAGCTTACGGCGCTCTACTCTCAACAGGGACAGGCGGTTGTGGGCATCGCGTCCTGGTTGAGCGGTATTTTCGGTTCGCTCCTGACAAACGATTTACGGGCCCTCGAGGTGAACGAGGTGAGCGTTGACCTGGATCTGTCGAACGAGCCTCGTGTTGCGACGATCGAACGTGCATGGACTCCTCGGCGCACACTCCGAGCTGGAGACGAGTTTCCGGTGTACGTCGATGTGCGCCCCTATCGTGGCGACCGTGAGACGCACTCGCTGATCGCGCGAGTTCCGGAGAATGCAGCGGAGGGCACGATTCAGATTCTGGTCGGCGGCGCCGAGGAAACGGCACGGGAACTGGCAGCCACGGGAGAGGACGGTGCACCTGTTACCAGCATTGCCAGTCTGGTGTCGTTGGTGAACGCAGCGCCAAAGAACGATCGAATTCACGTACTCGTATCACGGGCCTCTCGAGGCGCGACAGTTGGGGCAAGCGCGATGCCCGGGTTGCCTCCATCAACACTCAAGATGCTCGCGGACGCAGGCGATGCGTCCAGCACGGCGCTGACGAGGAAGCTGTTGGATCGTCAGGAACTCATCATGGGGCGCCGGATCAGCGGCAGCGCGACACTATCCGTCCAGATCGAACGGTAATGAGAGGCGACAGGATGGCAAGACGTTGGTATCGGATCTCGCGGATCACGACCTGTGCTCTCTGCATGTGCCTGGTAGTCGCCGCGGCACTGGCGAGCACGGCGCGAACATGGGTTATCGCGAGCTCTGACTTCGGGTCCGGGAAGTTGGATGGCGCCGCGCTCACTGCGGACGGCGCCGTGACTATTGGTCCGATGGTGGATCATCAGTTCGCCGACGGTGACCCACGGGTCTGGGCCGGGGCGGTGGGGATCGACTCCGTGGCCTATGTGGCAGCCGGCGACGGCGGCGCCGTGACGCAAGTCAGTGAGGATGGGAAGACCAGCGACTACTTCGCCGTCGATGGAGGCAGTGTGCACGCGCTGGAGGCGCTGAGTGACGGGAGTCTCGCCGTAGGCGCCTCGCAACCCGCGCGCGTGTTCCGTGTCTCGGCAGGTGTTGCGGCGGCCCCGGTTGCCCTTGAGGCTGACTACGTTTGGGACATCCTGCCAATGGACGACGACGGGGGCTTGTGGGTGGCAACCGGTGACCCTGCAGCAATCTGGGCCGTCGGCGATGATGGAGGCTCGACGATCGTCTACAGCGCCCCCGACGCTCATGTGCGCCATTTGGCGCGCGGTCCCGAAAACAGTGTCTACGGCGGTACCTCAGGTGAAGGGCTCGTTGTTCGCGTCGACGGGGCAGGCGATTCCTTCGTTCTTTTCGATTCGCCGTTCGAGGAGGTGACTGGTCTCGGTGTATCCAACGGCGACATCTGGGTCGCCGGAAACCCGGGTACTGGTGACGCGGCGAATGGCTCCGCAGCTGCCGCGAACGGCGCGCTCTATCGGATAGCGCCTAGCGGCGTCGTGGAGCAGCACTGGGAAGCTACAGAGAGCGTCCATTCACTGGCGGTGGTCGGTGGCGACGTCGTGGTGGGGACGGGGCAGACAGGCAGTCTCCATCTGGTGGAAGGCACCGGCATGCGACGGCTCGAGGAGCTCGCATCGAATCAGATCGGTACGTTGGTGCCGCAGGCGGAAGGTTTCGTCGCCTTCGGCAGTAACCCGGCCGGCGTGTACCGCGTGTCGGCGACGCCCCGTCAGACCGCGACCTTCTTGAGCGCCGTTCGCGACGCTGGCGTCGCGGCGCAGTGGGGAGAACTCCGCTTTGCTGCGGCGGATCGCGACGGGCTGCAGATTGATCGCGGCGTTCAACTCTTTGTGCGCTCCGGGAACACCGCTGAACCGGGTGACAGCTGGAGTGCCTGGGCAGGCCCGTTCGAGCAGAACGTCGAGCATGTCGGCGTTCCGGCGGCTCGGTACGCGCAGGTGAGAGCAGAGTTGAACTCGAACTCCACCGTTCCGCACGTTCGCCGCGTGGAACTGGTATACGTGCCGCGCAACAGCCGACCGGTGATCGGCGCGATCCGAGCGCATCCGGCTGGGGTGGTCTATCGGGAGAACGCGACCTTCGAAGACGGCCTGCCGTACGCTCAACTGCCGGCGACGGTCGAAGCCCGACTCCGCGAGCAAGATCCGAATGCGGCGGCCGCGGGGGCCGCAGGTTCGAGCTTCCGAGGGCGTCCACTGTTCGTGGCCGGTCAGCAAACCCTGACCTGGAGCGCGAGCGACGCCGATGGTGACGCATTGGAACAGCAACTCGAGTATCGGCAGGAGGGTTCGCTGGATTGGATGCCCCTCGCGGGCGCACTCGAGGGCGACGTGTATGTCATGGACTCGGCAAGAGTGCGTGACGGTCGCTACCAGGTGCGCCTAGTCGTCAGCGACGGCCCGGACAACGCACCGGGGACGGAGTTGAGCGCCACTTCCGGGGCAGCCACATTTCTCGTGGACAATACGCCACCGATGATCGCCGATCTCCGGGTTAGTCAGGGCAGCGGCGGCTCTCGAATCACCGGTGTTGCCAGTGATGCGACGTCGATTGTTCTTCGCATCCGGTATTCCGTCGACGGGCAAGATTGGCATACAGTATTGCCCGCCGATGGTGCCGCTGATTCGGCATCCGAAGCGTTCGAGTTCGAGGTTCCGACCGGGACGTCGATGGTGGTGGTTCAGGTCACCGACGGTGCGATGAACCGCGGAGCGGACCAGGTATCCGTCCAATGACTACGCGAGAACGGAGAACGGACATGGTGGCCGAGGGACAGCGCCTTGCCGTGAGCGTCAGCTGCGGTAGCCGTCGGGAGTGGATCGACGCCATGCAGACGCTGGCGGAGCGAGTGTTCGCCATGGCTGGCATCGATGACGAGCAGGCGTACTGGCCCGTGCTCGCGGTCCGCGAAGCCGTGATGAACGCTGTGCTTCACGGCAACAAGGAGCGCGAGGGGACGAGCGTTCTCGTGGAGTACTCCGTGGGTGCCGACGAGATCGAAGTGTGCGTTCAGGATCAAGGCGAAGGCTTCGATCCGGACAAGCTCGCGGATCCGCTCTCTGAAACGAATCTACTCTCCGAAGGCGGCCGTGGCGTCTACCTGATCCGTCAACTGATGGACGAAGTCACGTACTCGTTTCCTGACGCCGGTGGCACTCGGCTGCGGATGGTGAAGGCCCTGAGCTAGCGCGATCGCTTAGAGGTGATCCACATAGCTCGCGTCTACCAGTACGCGGCGCGGTTTCGATCCTTGCGCCGGCCCGACGATGCCCTCCGACTCCATGGCGTCCATGATGCGACCTGCCCTGGCGTAGCCGAGGCTCAACTTCCTCTGGATGTTGGAAACGGACGCTTCACCGGCCGTGACGACCACACGCACGGCGTCCGCGAAGTATTCGTCGCGCTTCTGATCGCCCTTACCCTTCTTGGCGGCTTCGGGCGGAGCCTTGGTGACTTCCTCGGTGTAGGCCGGTCGTGCCTGATCGCGCCAGAAACGGACAACACCCTTGACCTCTTCCTCGGTTACGAAGGCACCGTGTACACGACTGATTCGGGAGGTGCCGGGAGCGAGGAACAACATGTCGCCCTTGCCGAGAAGGGTTTCAGCACCCTGAGTGTCGAGAATCACTCGCGAGTCGACCTTCGAGGCGACACGGAAACTCATGCGCGCCGGAAGGTTGTTCTTGATCACGCCGGTGAGGACATCCACGGAAGGCCGCTGGGTCGCCAAGATCAGGTGGATTCCCACCGCGCGAGCCATCTGAGACAGCCTGATGATCGCTTCTTCGACGACGTTCGAGGCGGTCATCATGAGGTCGGCTAGCTCATCGATGATGACAACGATGTAGGGGAGCGGTTTGATGTCCTCGGTATCGATCTCGCTCAGTTCCTCGCCACCTCGCTTGAGGATGAGATTGAACTGATCGATATTGCGGACGCCGTATTCCGCGAGCAGTTTGTAGCGTCGCTCCATCTCGCGGACGGCCCAGGAAAGTGCGTTCGCCGCGAGTTTTGGCTCGACGACCACCGGCGTCAACAGATGCGGGATGTCCTCGTACAGACCGAACTCAAGCCGCTTCGGGTCGATCAAGACGAGCTTCACCTCGTCTGGTGTCGCCTTGTAGAGCAGGCTCAGCAACATGCTGTTGAGAGCTACACTCTTGCCGGCGCCCGTGGTTCCTGCAATGAGCAGGTGAGGCATGCGGGCAAGGTCCGTGATGATCGTCTCGCCATGGATCTGCTTACCCACGGCGAGGGCGAGCTTCGACTTGTGGTTCGTGAACTCCTGCGATTCGACGATGTCGCGGAACGCGATCGTGAGTCGATCGTTGTTCGGGACCTCGATCCCAACGGTGGCCTTGCCGGGTAGCCGGGCTATCCGGATCGATTCAGCCTTGAGCGCCAGGCTCAAGTCTTCTTCCAGATTCGTAATGCGGCTGTACTTCACGCCGGTGCCTGGCCGGAACTCGAACGTGGTGACGACCGGACCCGGGTGAATCGCGACGACCTCGCCGGTCACACGAAACTCGGCAGCCTTCGAAGTGATGGCCTGAGCTTTCTCCATCAACTCCTTCTGATTGATCGCCACGTTGCCGGATGCTGTGGTCAGCAGGTCGTACTCGGGGAGCGCGTAGTCGCCGTCGGGTCCGGCAGGCTGCTCGAAAGGCAGGGGCTCCGGATCCGCCATCGCAGCAGTCGTCTCGATAACGGGTTCAAGCGAGGCCATTTCCTCGGTGGCGGGCTCAGGAACTGGTGCGCCCGGGCGTTTGTTCTTTACGGGCACCTTCAGAGTCAGGAGCGCGCCAGGCTCGGCCGGAGCCTGGGCCTCATCGTCCACAGCGATCCCTTTAGGTGTCTTCGTGGCCTTCGCCGTGTACTTCTTGATCACCGCGGCGCGTTGCCGTGTCTTGCGGCGCTGTTCACGCCAGCGAGTAGCGGTCGTGCGGAGGTGTCGGGACGACGAGACCAGGAAGTTCCATATGGCCAGGGCCAGGCGTGCGAGGGAGAGTTTAGTGACGGCCACCAGCGAGAGCAGGAAGGCCGTCACGGCGACGAGCGGGCCACCGACTGGCCCAAAGCTGCTGAGCAAGGCGTCGCCGCCCCAGGCGCCCAGGATGCCTCCCGCGGGTGCCGGCGTGCCACCGAGCGAGATCGCGCCGAGCAGGTAGTGAACGAGGATGCAGCCAAAGATGAGAAGGGTGCTACACCCAACGACCTTGGTGAAGGCAGCGGGAATTTCACGGCTGCGGAAGCGAAACCAGCCGAACGAACCGCAGGCGATCGCCGCGGACCAGGCACCGAGGCCCAGAAGCTGGAACCCGAGGGCAGCAAAGGTCGCGCCGACGCGCCCACCGAGGTTGTCGGCAGGGGAGTCCGCAAGATGAACAAACAGGTCGCTGTCGGCCGCGTCGTACGAAAACAGCGATACCAGAAAGAACGCTGCGGCCATCAGCAGGACGAATCCGAGGATTTCGTCGCCACGTTTGTTGGATTTTGTCCGTGAAACTGCGCGTTTACGCGTCTTTTTCCGAGCCACGTCTAGCCTCTCGACTGAGTGTGCCTCGGTCGGCCTTCGCCCCTAATGCGCGACCGTGAGCAGTAAGATCGCCGCCAGCCAGCAGTACCATGCGAAACGGTGCCACCAACCAATCCGGGTCACCCGATGTACAAGCCCGATGCAGTAGTAACCAACCAGGCCAGCCGCAAGCGTAGCAAAGGCAAGATCGATCGACAAGAGCGTGGCGAGTCGATGCTGTGCAAAGAGTTGCACAGTATCGAGCAGTGATGCGCCCAATATCGCTGGAACAGACATCAGCAGTGAGAACGTCACTGCCTGCGCCGGACGCACATTCAGGAGCATCGAAGATGTGATCGTCGTGCCCGAACGGGAAACTCCCGGGAACAGGGCCACGGCCTGCGCGAGGCCGATGGCCAATGCCCGGCCCAGAGTGAGATCTCCCACCGGCGCCGGGCGGAGCCGTGATGACATCAACACGACACCCGTGAAGGCCAGGCCTAGGCCGATCCAGAGCAAGTCACCGAACGCCTGACGAATCGTCGACTGGAGCAGCACGCCGAGAATCGCGATGGGGATGCTACCGACCAACGTTGCGCGCCACCACAGGGCGCGCGACAGGCCCAGAAGGCTCGGATCGTCCTGCGGGCCGTGGCCAAACAAACTCAGGACGAGATCACGGTGATAGATCAGAACGGCAGCCGTTGTGCCGAGATGAGTCGCCAGTTCGAGCGTTATGCCGGGGTAGGACAAACGGTGAAATAGCACCTGGACCGCGGCGAGGTGCCCACTGCTCGACACGGGAAGGAATTCGGTGCTTCCCTGCAGAGCGCCGAGAAAGATGGCTATGAGCACTCCGGGGTTCGTCATGACGCTCTCGGGAGACTTTCGGCAAACCGGAGCCAAACGTCGGGTGCGAGGGCTTCAGCACGCGCGTCTTCTGCGAGGGCCTCGCCGGCGAGGCCCTCGGCAACGACGTCGGGGGCCCAGCCCGCATGGGCAAGTGCCTTGCGAAGAGTCTTTCTCCGATGGGCGAACCCGGCGCGAAGGACACGTTGGGCATGGGCGGACGGTGCGACTGCGTCGCGAGGGGTCAATCGCACGAAAGCGGAGTCTACCTTTGGTGGAGGTCGGAAGGCTCCCGGCGGGAGCTTCTGCAGGAGTTTCACCTCAAAATGCCACTGCACGTGGACTGAGAGTGCCCCGTAAACACGGTTCCCGTGGACAGCCGCGACCCGCTCGGCTACCTCAAGCTGGAGCATGAAATGCGCGTCTTGGAGTTCTTGGGCGTGGGAACAGGTCCAACCAAGAATCGGTCCGCTTGCGTTGTAGGGCAAGTTGCCAACGAGTCGAACCGCTACGCTCGGCCATTCGATCGGCGCCTCTAGAACGTCTCCCTCGACCACTCGCAAACGCGAGTTGTTGGCCGCGTGGTCACGCAGGTCGTTGGCGCGCTCCGGATCGATTTCGATCGCCGTCACCCGCGCTCCCTGCTCGAGCAAGGCACGGGTGAGTAGGCCCGTGCCCGGGCCGATCTCCACCACCTCGGCGGCGGGCCCCAGTTCCATCCTGTCAACCAGGCGATCCGCGAGGCCGCGGCTAGCCAGCCAATGTTGTCCCCACTTCTTCTTTGCCCGTACCATCGGGCGGATTATAGGGGCAGTCGCGCGAACCGGTATTGCGCCGGCGCAGCCGGACTCCGGTCGATTGACACCTGATGAGGCCCGCGTTTTCATACTCGTTTGGCGCTGCGGCGCCCGACTCTCCCGTGCCACCCCTTCCGGATCAGAACCTCATGAACGACAGGAAAGCTGCACCACCCGAAGAGGGGATGCCCAAGGGGTTCGAGCCCGCTGCTGTCGAGGAACGCTGGGGCCGCGTCTGGGAAGAGCAAGGGGTTGGTCGAGCCGACAACGAATCGTCGTCACCACCGTTCACCATGGTCATCCCGCCACCGAACGTCACGGGGGCTCTGCATCTCGGACACGGGCTCGATCTGACCCTCCAGGATCTGGTCGCTCGCTACAAACGAATGAACGGGTTCGACGTGCTCTGGTTGCCGGGCACCGATCACGCCGGCATCGCGACGCAGAACGTCGTCGAGAAGCAACTGGCGTCCGAGGGGACTGACAGGGTTTCCATGGGACGCGACGCGTTCGTCGAAAGGGCATGGGAGTGGAAGGAGGAGTACGGCGGGCTAATCCTGCAGCAGATGCGTCGCCTCGGCCTTTCGGTGGACTGGTCACGTCTGCGCTTCACGCTGGACCCGGGCATGTCGGACGCCGTGCGTCGCGTATTCGTTGATCTCTATGAGGAGGGGCTCATCTATCGTGGTGAGTACATGGTCAACTGGTGCCCGAAGGACCAGACGGCGATCTCGGACCTTGAGGTAAGGCATGTCGAGGTCGACGGGGCGCTATGGAAGATCCGCTACCCGCTCGACGAGTCGGACACCGAATTCCTGGAAGTGGAGACCACTCGGCCCGAGACGATGCTGGGTGACACGGCGCTGGCGGTAAATCCGCACGACGAGCGCTACGCCAAGATGGTCGGGAGAACAGCTCGCGTTCCGCTGATTGGCCGCGAGATTCCCGTGATCGCGGATGACTTCGTCGACGTTGAGTTCGGCACCGGCGTGGTCAAGGTAACTCCCGCACACGACCCCAATGACTATGAGGCGGGGTTGCGACGCGACCTGCCTCGGGTGCAGGTGATCGGACAGGACGGCGCGATGACTACCGAAGCGGGTGCCTTCGAAGGCCTCGATCGGTTTGAAGCGCGCAAGCGCGTCATCGCCGAGTTGGAGGCGTCCGGACTGCTTGCCGGCAAACGACCGCACCGGCATGCCGTTGGGCATAGCGATCGTTCCGGTGCCGTCATCGAGCCTCTGATTTCGACGCAATGGTTCGTGAAAACGGAGCCTCTGGCGGCCGAGGCTATGGCGGCAGCTGAGTCCGGGGACGTCGTCTTTCACCCCGACAATCAGTTCAAGGTCTTCCGCGAATGGATGACCAATATCCGTGATTGGTGCATTTCCCGACAGCTCTGGTGGGGGCACCGAATTCCGGCCTGGTACAACGACGAAACCGGCGAGATCACCGTGAGCGTCGAGGATCCGGACCCCTCCCTTGGCCTCCGGCAGGATCCGGACGTGCTCGATACATGGTTCTCATCCGGGTTGTTCCCGTTCTCCACGTTGGGTTGGCCCGAAGACACCCGAGATTTGGACCGGTACTACCCGACAGGCCTACTGGTCACTGGCTACGACATCCTGTTCTTCTGGGTCGCGCGGATGGTGATGCTGGGCATCCACTTCCGCGGCGAGGTTCCGTTCCGCGATGTCTTTCTCCACGGCCTCATCCGCGATGAGCACGGCCTGAAGATGAGCAAGTCGCGCGGAAACGGCGTTGATCCGGTGGAGATGATCGACACCTACGGGGCGGATGCCCTGCGGTTCATGTTGATCTCCACAGCGACACCGGGCACCGACCTGATCTTCTCCGAGGAGCGGGTTGCGGGCTACCGGGCGTTCGCCAACAAGTTGTGGAACGCGACTCGCTTCAGTCTCATGAATCTCGGAAGCGAGGATTCTGCGATTCAGGCGTCTGCCGACGCGGCCGATCCCACGGCGCGTGCCATCGCCGATCGATGGGTGCTGTCGCGGCTCGCGGGCCTCCTGCCGGCGATCGAGCGGAACCTGGACAAGTACCGATTCGACGAGGCTGCGCAGGACCTCTACCAGTTCATTTGGCATGAGTTCTGCGACTGGTATCTCGAGATGGCAAAAGTGGTCCTCAATAGTGACGACGCCGACGCACAGCGCGCCACCCGCGGGACACTGCTGGCCGCTCTTGAAGTCATCCTGCGGGCACTGCATCCGATGATGCCCTTCATTACCGAGGACCTGTGGTCCCGCCTACCGGGCGATCGTGGCCTGCTGGCGTTGGCTCCGTGGGCGGCTGCTCAGGACGAGTGGCACGACCCCGTCGCGGAGGCTCAGGTGAAGCTGTTGCAGGATGTCGCGACGGAAGCCCGACGACTTCGTGCTGAGGTTAGCGTCGAACCCAGTCGTGCCGTGGATCTCGTGCTCGTTGCGGCAGACGAGGAGCGCCGAGCTGACCTGGGTGCAGTCTCGGAACTGCTCCGTGGACTGGTGCGAGCGGCAAACGTCGAGATTTGTGAGACCGAGCCCGATTTGGGAGAGCGCGTCGCTGGCGTTACTGGCGACGTCGAAGTGCTGATGCCTCTCGAAGGAGCTGTAGACCTGGAGAAAGAACGCGAGCGACTGCAGAAGACGCTCGCCAAGGTCGAAGGCGAACTCGCCGGGTTGGATGCTCGCCTGAGCAACGAGGGATTCGTCAACAACGCACCTGATGCTGTGGTGCAAAAGGTGCGCGCCCGTCAGGTCGAGTTGAAGGCCGAGGTAGACCGCTTGCGGAGTCAGGCCGCGAGCGTCGAGGACTGAGCTGGTCGCTGTGCCGATCCCAGACCGCGCGGCCGTCGAGAAGCATCTCGGCGGATGCTCGCTCGCACGCCGCATTGTGACGTTCGAGACGATCGGGTCGACCAACGACGAAGCGAGACGACTCGGTCGTGAAGGCTGCTCGCATGGCACGCTGGTTCTGGCCGACGAACAAACTCGAGGTCGGGGGCGCAGACAGCGTCGGTGGGATTCACCCGCCGGCACTGGTCTCTATGTGTCGGTCGTTCTTCGCCCACCGCAGCACGGTCTTGCGGCCTACGCCGCGGCAATGCAATTCGCCGCGGGAATCAGCATCGCTGAAACTGTCGCTCCGCTTGTGCCTCAGCCGGTGGAACTGGTGTGGCCCAACGATGTCTTCGTGGCGGGGCTCAAGCTGGCCGGGGTGCTTGTGGAGGCAGAAACCACCGGCGATGCGGTGGAGTTTCTCGTCTGTGGAATGGGTTTGAATCTCAATCAAAGAACGGAGGATCTGGCGCCGGACGTGAAGGGCATCGCGGGGAGCATCCGGATTCTTGCTGGAACCGAGGCGGACAGGCTGGACGTGCTGGGTCGGTTACTCTTCACGTTGGAGTCCTGGGAGGCTGTGGCACGCGGCGGCGGCGCCCAGGCCCTCGCGAATCGATTCGAGGAACTCGCGCCGTCGAGCGCAGGATGCAGGACGGAAATGCGGGTCGGCGGAGAGTTGCTGCAGGGAATCTCGCGTGGCGTCACTGCGGATGGCGCCCTGCTTCTCGACACTGGAGATGACGAAGTTCGCCCGATTCTGGTCGGCGAGCTCGAACGGGCATGGAGAAAGCGATGAAAGAGTTTCGCGCCATTCGCGGAACCCGGGACATCCTGCCGGAGGAAACGTGGCGCTGGCATATCGTCGAGGACAGCGCACGTGAGGTCTTCGGGCGCTATGGGTTTCGTGAGATCCGGACGCCGATTTTCGAAGCGAGCGAGGTGTTCGTCAAGGGTACCGGCGACACCACGGACATCGTGCAGAAGGAGATGTACAGCTTCGAGGATCTGGGAGGCAACCAGGTCACGCTGAGGCCAGAAGGCACGCCGCCTGTTATCCGGGCCCATGTCGAGCACCGTCTCGGCCAGGGGAAGTCGATCGATCGCTACTACTACTGCGGTCCAATGTTCCGGTACGAGAGGCCGCAAAAAGGGCGCTACAGGCAGTTTCACCAGATCGGAGTCGAGGTTCTTGGTGTCGAGGCTCCTGAAGTCGATGCCGAAGTGATCGGGATGGCCATGGCGTGGCTACAAGCACTCGGCGTAGCCGACCTCACGCTCCGGCTCAATACGGTTGGCGACGAGGAGACGTGGGCTGCCTATCGGACCGCGCTTGTGGCGGCCCAGGCGGATCGTCTGGACGAACTATGTGCCGATTGTCAGCGACGACACGTGACAAATCCGCTACGCGTCCTCGATTGCAAGAAGCCCGGATGCCAGGCGGTCATTGCAGATATGCCTTCGATCCACGATTCGCTCAGCGCGGAAGCGGGAGCGCATTTCCATCGAGTGCAGAGCTCGTTGGAGTCCGCAGGCGTGCCTGTCGTGGTGGATCCGCGCATGGTTCGGGGGCTCGACTACTACCGTCTCACGGTCTTCGAGGTCGCCTCTGGTGCTCTCGGTGCGCAGGACAGCGTACTCGGCGGAGGGCGCTACGACGGGCTAGTAGGCAGGATGGGCGGAGACGACGTGCCAGGCGTTGGCTTCGCATCTGGCGTCGAACGCATTCTGCTCGCCATGCCGGAATCTGAATCCGCGCCGATTACCGACGTATTCGTGGTGGCCTTCGATGAAGAGTCCTCCGGCAAAGTTCATGACATCGTTCAGGGCATGCGCGCAGCCGGCGTGCGAGCCCTCACTCAGGCCTACGATGGTCGCAGTAAGCGATCACAAGGGAAGGCAGCGCATCGCTCCGGAGCACCCTGGCAAATCGTTGTCGGGCCGGACGAGATCGCGGCCGACCGCTACACTTTGAAGCGAGTGGACGACGGGTACGAGAAGACCGTCGAGGGCGGCGAGCTCGCAGCGATCGCCGCACGGCTGACCAGGCCTTCAAACTCGGACTGATCACACCTCCGCTGCAGATCGGATAACCATGCGTCGAACTCATCGATGTGGCGAAATCTCTGGCGAGCTGCTTGGCCAGGACGTCCGCCTGCAAGGCTGGCTGTGGCACGAGCGTGACTTTGGCGGCGTCAAGTTTCTCGACATCCGCGATCGTGCGGGATTCGTGCAGTGCGTGATCGATCCGACCGCTGCTCCGGGTGCGCACGCTGCGTCCACGGAGTGGGGCGCGGAATTCGTCGTCGAGATCGAAGGGACAGTAATCGCGCGCGAAGAACGTAACGTGAATCCCGATCTGCCGAACGGCGACGTCGAAGTTCAGGTGCATACGGCGAGGTTGCTTTCCCGCTCGGAGACTCCACCGTTCGTGATCGAAGACGAGCCGCGCACGTCCGAGGAAACGAGACTGCGCGAGCGGTTCTTGGATCTCCGGCGCGCGCCGCTGCAAAGATCCCTGGCCCTAAGGCATCGGCTTTCGATGGCCACCCGCAACGTGTTGGACGCCGCTGGCTTCTACGAGATTGAAACGCCGATGCTGACGCGTTCTACGCCCGAGGGCGCACGCGACTACCTGGTGCCAAGCCGCGAAGCTCCGGGGTCGTTCTACGCGCTGCCTCAGAGCCCTCAACTGTTCAAGCAGTTGCTGATGATTTCCGGCTTCGATCGCTACTTCCAGATCGTCCGGTGTTTTCGCGATGAAGATCTGAGGGCCGATCGCCAGCCGGAGTTTACCCAGATCGACATCGAGATGAGTTTCGCTGAGATCCAGGACGTCCGCGCGCTCACTGAGGACCTCATGCGGGCTCTGCTAGAGGCGGCTGGGCACGACCCGGATGTGGAGTTCGGAGAGATGAGCTTCCGCGAGGCGGTTGATCGATTCGGTTCCGATCGCCCCGATCTTCGGTATGGGCGCGAACTGCTTGACGTTTCGGGTGTGTTTGGCGGCTCCGGATTCAAGGCGTTTGCTGGAGTGGTCGCGTCCGGCGGGGTCGTGAAGGCCCTGCGCGTGCCGGGCGGCGGTGCCTGGGGAAGGTCACGATTCGACAAGCTCACCGATGTCGCCCGTGACGCCGGCGCCAAGGGGCTCGTCTGGATGAAGTTCTCAGAGGGGGAGATCGCTTCGCCCATAGCGAAGTTCCTCGACGCCGAGACGATCGACGAACTGAAATCCCAGACCAAACTCGAAGAGGGCGACGCCCTTCTCATCGTCGGCGATCAATGGGAGCCAGCTTGTATGGCCGTTGGCGGCCTGCGTACTCACCTCGCGCGTAGCGAAGAGTGGGCCGCTGACGGAATGCGCTTCGTCTGGATAACTGAGTTTCCGTTGCTCGAGGAAAACGTCGAGGCTGGTCGCATGGTTGCGCGTCATCATCCCTTCACCAGTCCGATGGTCGAAGACCTCGACAAGCTCGAGACCGAGCCATTGGCGGTGCGAGCTCAGGCGTACGACCTCGTGCTCAACGGCATTGAGCTCGGTGGCGGCAGCATCCGGATTCACGAGTCCGAAGTGCAGTCGCGCGTGTTCTCCGCGCTCGGAATTGACGTCGAGGAAGCCGGAGAGAAATTCGGCTTTTTGCTCCGAGCTCTGAGCTTCGGTGCACCTCCACATGGCGGCATTGCCCTCGGGTTCGATCGCATCGTGATGATGCTAGCCGGGCTCGACAGCTTGCGGGATGTGATCGCATTCCCCAAGACAACCAGTGCGTCTGACCTCATGACGAATGCGCCGGGCGGCGTGTCGGCGGCGCAACTCCAAGAGCTGGGGATCGAGGTTGTAGCGCGTGAGGATGGCGAGTGAGCGGTCGAGTTCGTGAGGCGCCAGGGCGGCAACTCGCGCTCGGTTCCGATGCGGCCCAGGCGCTGTTCGGAATCAACGACGAGAATCTCAGACTGCTCGAGACCGAACTCGACGTGCGGATATCGGCTCGCGATCAGAAGGTGTTTCTCGAAGGCGAACCCGAAGCCCTGGACATCGCCGAGAAGCTCATCGGCGATCTCGGGGAACTCGCGTCGTCTGGCTACGCAGTAGACGTGGCAGCGATCAAGACAGCCCTCCGGGTTGCAGTTGAGCAGCCGGATGAATCGGTTCGCCGCTTTCTTCAGGACACGGAGATCCGTACTTCGAAGGGACGCGCAATCCGGCCGAAGGGGCCGAATCAAAAGAAGTATCTCGAAGCGATTCGCAAACACGATGTCGTTTTCGCGATCGGTCCGGCCGGCACCGGCAAGACGTTCCTGGCCATGGCCATGGCGATCGAAGCACTCAACGCACGTCTGGTGAGTCGGATCATCCTTGCGCGGCCGGCGATCGAGGCTGGGGAGAAGCTGGGGTTCTTGCCTGGCGACATGATCGAAAAGGTGAATCCGTACCTGCGTCCCCTGTACGACGCCCTGTACTCGTTGGTAGGGTTCGACCGTGCGGGGCGGCTGATCGACCGTGAGCAGATCGAGATCGCACCGCTAGCATTCATGCGTGGCCGGACATTGTCCGAAGCGTTCGTAATTCTCGACGAAGCCCAGAACACCACGCCCGACCAGATGAAGATGTTCCTGACCAGGCTCGGCATGGGATCCAAGGCGGTCCTCAACGGTGACGTCACTCAGATTGACCTGGGGACGAGTACGCGTTCCGGTCTGGTGGAGGCCAGTCGTATCCTGTCCGGCGTAGATGGAATCGCGCAGATCAAGTTCGATCGCCGCGATGTCGTCCGGCACGAGCTTGTGAAGGACATCGTGCGGGCCTACGAGCGACACGAGCAGGCCAGCACGGAGGACACCAAGCGCGATGAGTGATCCCCCTAAACGCCGGGGGCAACGCTCATTGTTGACCGCGTTGCTCGATGCCGAGCATCTGTGGTCAGTGGTTGCCCTGGCGGCGATCGTTGGCATTTCAAGTACACAGCTCGGCGTGCGCTCCTACGATTTTGTCGAAGGGGATATCGCCGATGCGGATGTGATCGCGCCGGTAGAACTTCGCGTTTCCGACCCGGTGGCAACCACCGCTCGTCGAGATGAGGCTCGTCAACGCGTCGTGGACGTATACGACTTCGACCCGTTCGCCTGGCAGGCGCCCGTCGCGTCACTGAACGCGTTGTACGCCTGGGGTAGGGCGGAGCTCGGCAATGAGGAAGAGCCCGCGGGTTGGGCCGACCGCGATCAGGAGGCTCAAACAAGGTTGAGCGAGGCCGCGGAAGCCACGTTTGGCCTCCAGTTGCCGGCGGACTTCATGTCGCAGGCCTGGGCGGAGGGCTTCACCGCGGTCACTGAACTCGAGGCTGAGCGTCTGCTTCGGTCGCAACTCCAGCATTCGTTGATTGGCACGCTCAATCCCCTCGATCTCGGGGTCTCGCCGGCGATCCGAATCCGCGACATCACAGACCAGCAGGAAAGGGTGCTCGAGGACCCGGAGTCCGTGGGCGACCTGCGCGCCGCGCGAGACTGGCTGCGCCGCGAGAGTCAGACCGCGTTTGAACTCGATCCCCTTATGGAACGCGCGCTCGGGGAGCTCTTGGCCCTCCTTGCGAGGTCGAACCTGAACTTCAACGCCAACGAGACGCAAATGCGCCGGCAGGCGGCGGAGGCGGCGATCGATCAGGCGTTCTATACAGTTCAACGTGGCCGAACGATTGTCCGCGAAGGCGATCCGGTGACTCCGCAGATCGAGCGCGAGTTGGCCGCGCTCCGGAGTCAATGGTCGGGTGGCACCGGCCAGACATCTCAGGCCGGATTGACCGTTGTTATTGGTCTCGCGATCTTCGGGATGTGGCGCTTCGCGCGCTATCGACTCAAGTGCCCTCGCCCTCGCCGGGTAGTTCGCCTGTATCAGCTGATGCTCTTGATGCTGGTCACCAGCGTCCTGATGATCCGGATCATGATGTTTATCGGCGACGCGGTAGCAGGCTCGTTCCTCGCTACGCCGTACAACGTGCCGGAGTCATATCGCCTGGCCATCCCGTACGCGATGGGGGCCCTGGTCCTGGTGCTGCTGGCCGACGCCGAGGTTGCCTGGATCTACGCGGCGCTCCAAACGGTAGCCGTCGGAGCGCTGACCGGGGACGTGGAACTCGCCCTCTTCAGTCTTCTCGGCTCGTTCGCCGCGGTCCTCGCGATGACGCGTTTCGCTGAACGGACCGAGATGTTACGCGCAGTTGCTGTGCTAGGGGTCGTGAACGGCTTGACGATCCTCGGGCTCTCCCTCATGCAACAGCCAGTGCCTCCATGGAGTCTCACGGGCTTCCAGGTCGGGCTCGCGTTCTTTGGTGCGGTGCAGGCGGCGCTGTTGGCTTCGGCCCTGCTTCCGCCTCTCGAGTACATGTTTGACACTCTCACCGACATCAAGCTGCTCGAGCTGTCCAACATGAATCTGCCGTTGCTGAAGCGGCTGGCGGTGGTGGCCCCCGGGACCTATCACCACAGCGTCGTCATCGGAACGCTGACCGAGAAGGCGGCGGAGGCAATCGGGGCGAACGCTCTGTTCTGCAGGGTGGCGGCCTACTACCACGACGTGGGCAAGATGAAGCAACCGGAGTACTTCATCGAGAATCAAAAGGAGGGGGCACGCAATCCGCACGAAGGCCTGGCTCCATCGGCCAGCGCGGATGTGCTGATACGCCACGTTACTGAGGGCATCGCCTACGCTGAGGAGCACAAGCTGCCGCGACCGCTGCTTGACGCGATCCCGCAGCATCACGGCACATCGCTGATCCGCTACTTCTACTCCCAGGCCGCCGAGGCAGCGGGGGACGAGGGAGTCGATGAGTTCGACTATCGCTACCCGGGTCCGAAGCCGCAGACCAGAGAAGCGGCGCTGATCATGCTTGCGGACGGAGTGGAGGCGAGGTCGCGACTCATCGATGACCCCAACGCGCGCAGTCTGCAAGCGATGATCCACGACCAGGTGAGAAACGTTCTCGATGACGGTCAACTCGACGAGTGCGACATCACCCTCGGAGACCTCGCGAAAGTCGAAGAGGCCTTCCTCGACGTGCTGTCTGGGATGCACCACAGCCGGATCGAGTACCCCGACTCCATCAACAGTGCTTCTGATAATCCCGTGATTACGTCTTGAACGTTGTGACCCGCAACAGGCAGTCGCGTCCTATACCAACGCCGGCGGCGCTCATGGGAATCGCCGGGGTGGGATTTGCGGGCGGCGGAGCCGAGCCGGGGACAATCGGCGTCGCGTTTGTTGACGACGTCGAAATGACTGCGTTTCACCACGACTACCTTGGCAAGAACACAACGACAGATGTCCTGTCGTTTGCGAGCGATGGGGACGAAGAAGACGACTATCGCGGGGACATCATCGTTTGCACCGATCAGGCCGCGCGCCAGGCCCACGCACTGAGGCTGCCCTACCTCGCCGAGGTCGTTGTGCTGTGTCTTCACGGAGTTCTGCACTTGCAAGGTTTCGACCACACGGCGGATGACGGCACGATGACGCGACTCGAAGAAGCCCTTCGCCCCATCGCACTCCGCAAGGCGTTCGGATGCTAGGCCTTTCGGCGCTCGACGTGGCGCAACTCGTGGTGCTCGGGGCTCTGCTCTGGCTGACCGCAACGGTTGCGGTTGCTGCTCGCGGACTGAATCGAGTGCAGCGGAGAATCTGGGCGACCGGGGATCGCGATGAGGCAGCGGACGATGGCGGACCAGATGCGGTCGCCGCGGCTTTCGTGTCGTTGAATCTCGCGCGACAGACCTGGCTGGTTCTGTTGACCGTCAGAGTCACGGTAGCGGCACTGGCGATGGGCTGGTCGCTCGGACAGGTCGTGGCTGTGGCGCTGTTGGTCTATCTGATTGTCGACAAACTGCTTCCCTACTGGACCGTGGCGCTCGCGGGCGCCGGTGTCGCTCTCGGTGCCTTGCGGCTGGTGTTCGTCGCCCAGAGAGCGGTGTTCAGCCTGCCCGCTGGTTACCTCCAAGGGCGCGCGCGGCAGGCACGTGAACGTCAGAGGGCTCTGGATGGCGAACCTGACGGCGGCGACCTGGGAACGTTCCTTGATATGGCCGAAGAGGAGGGCCTCGTATCCGAGTCGGAGGAGGCCCTGCTGCGCGGCGTCGCAGAGTTCGACGACGCGGTGGTTCGGGAGATCATGACCCCCCGGGTTGACGTGGTGGCGATCGAGTCCGACGCGACCTTGCGCGATCTGCAGAAACTCATCGCCGAGCACCGTCTCTCACGGATCCCGGTGATCAGCGACAACCTGGATCAGGTCGTCGGCGTGACGAATCTCAAGGATCTCGTGACCGCTTTGGGAGAGACCGACTCTGCCGAGCCGATCACGCGAATCATCAGGCCGGCACACTTCGTGCCCGAGACCAAGAAGGTGAACGAGCTTCTGGGCGAGTTCCAGCTGCGGCGTGAGCAACTGTCGATCGTCGTCGACGAATATGGCGGTACCGCGGGCGTCGTCACGCTGGAAGACGTCCTGGAAGAGATAGTCGGCGAGATCCAGGACGAGGACGAAGATGAGGAGACCCTGGTCGAGGTGAGCCCCGACGGCGTTCTGGCTTCCGGCAAGGCCGAACTCGAAGAGCTCGAGGCTGCGGTCGGAATCGATATCGAGGAAGGTGAATTCCACACCGTGGGCGGGCTCGTATTCAGGGAACTGGGCCGCGTGCCGCTGCGCGGCGAGAGTTTTGAGTATGGGGGCCTGCGATTTGACGTCGTGGATGCCGACGAGCGACGCGTCCATCGCGTTCGCGTCACTGTGATCGAAACGGAGACGGCTGAGATATGAACGCCGACGCAGGCGCGGAATTCCGCGCGGGTACGGTCGCTCTGGTGGGACGTCCGAACGCCGGGAAGTCGACCCTTCTGAACCGCATGATCGGAGTGAAGGTCTCGATTGTCTCCGACAAGCCGCAGACAACGCGTCACCGAATCCGCGGGGTGGTCACCCAGGAGAGCGGTCAGGTGGTTTTCGTGGACACGCCCGGGGTGCATCGACCGCATTACAAGATGAACCGCCGGATGATGGACACGACGCGTCAGGTCCTGCACGAGGTCGACCTGGTGGCCGTTTTGGTTGATGTCACGGAATCTCGTGGGCGCGGCCTCGAGTACATGCTCAACATGGTCGCGGAGTCCGACCTCCCGGTGGTCCTCCTGCTGAACAAGGTCGACCAGCTGCACAAACCTGAGCTTCTGCCCCTCATCGAGTGGTTCAGTGGCAAAGGTGAGTTCGTCGAGATCATTCCGATCTCGGCGCTGAAGGGAGCCAATTGCGACAACCTGGTCGAGAACCTGCTCCGTCATCTGCCGCCGGGCGCGATGCTCTTTGGTGAAGATGAGCTCACGGACAGATCCGAGCGTTTTATCGCAGCAGAGTTCGTTCGGGAGCAGCTGCTGAATCGCACGCGCGAGGAGCTGCCGTACACTACAGCCGTCAGCGTCGATCAGTGGACGGAGCCCGAGAAGGAAGGTGGCTCGGTGGTGATCAATGCCACGATCTATGTAGATCGCCCCACGCAGAAGCCGATCGTGATCGGCAAAGGTGGCAAGATGCTACGCGCGGTCGGTGCCGCCGCACGGCACCAGATTGCCGATTTGCTGGGTCGTCCAGTCCATCTTGAGTTGTGGGTAAAGGTGAAACCGTCGTGGCGGGAGCAGTCTCCAATATTGGACATGCTGGAGATTCAGTCGTAGTGCGCCAGCGGGTAACCCCGCTGGTCAGCCCGCTACGTCGTCTGCTCCGTCGTGGAGCGCGCGCTCACGCCGCGAACCTGCTTTCCAAGCTGCATGCCGCTGACGTGGCGCGCCTTCTCGCGCTTCTCGACCCGTCCGAGAACGATCAGGTCTTCGATCTTCTACTGCAACGCGATCCGGAGCGTGCGGGTGACGTGCTCGCCGAAATGGAGGATCCGGACACGGCCCGCATCCTTGAGGGCCGCACCGACTCTGAAGTCGCGACGATTCTCGCGCAGCTGGATCCGGACGATGGTGCGGCGATTGCCGCCAACTTGCCCGACGAGATTCGCACCGGCGTTCTGGAACTCCTGGACCAGGCCGGCCACGACGAGGTTGAGGGCCTACTCGGATACGAAGAAGAAACCGCCGGTCGCATCATGTCGCCGGAGATCTTCACGCTCGGCGAGGAACTCACGGTGGGCGAAGCGATCGAGGCGCTCCGATCGCGGGCAGAGGACCTGGAAATGGTCTTCTACCTGTACGTTGTGGACGGCCGCGGGCACCTGGTTGGCGTTTGTTCTCTGCGCGATCTCATCTTGCGGAGCCCTGCTGATGTTCTCGGCGATGTGATGAACAAGCAGATCGTTGCCGTCAGCGTCGACACGGACCAGGAAGAAGTCGCCCACCTCGTGGCTCGCTACAACTATCTTGCGCTGCCGGTTGTCGATCACGGGAACAAACTCGTCGGCTTGATTACCGTCGATGACGTGATTGACATCATTCGCGAGGAGGAGACCGAGGACATCCTCCTGATGGCGGGTGTCGGCGAGGATGAGGAGGAGGTCCTGACGGCGCCGCTCTGGCGCAACGTCATGTTGCGACTGCCCTGGCTCTTCGCTGCCTGGGTCGGCGGCATTCTGGCCGCCGAAGTCATCGGGCTGTACGAAGAAGAGCCCATGCTGTTCATGCTTTTGACGCCGTTCGTCCCGATCATCGTCGGGATGGGTGGCAATGTCGGTACGCAGGCGGCAACAATCGTCGTCCGTGGGATGGCCACCGGACGCCTGACTGGTGCGCAGCGCCTCGTGACACTGTTTCGTGAGGTCCGGGTCTCGCTGGCCCTCGGGGCGATCTTCGGGGTTCTTCTGGGAGCAGCGATCCTGGTCACCACGGAAAATCAGAACCTGGCGATCGCCGTGGGGCTCTCATTGATCACCTCGATGGCAATCGCGTCCTCGGTCGGGGCCTCGGTCCCGATGCTCCTGCGTCGCCTCGGTGTGGACCCGGCGATCGCAACCGGTCCGTTCGTGACCACGGCTATTGACGTGTTGGGAATCATCGCGTACTTCTCGATCGCCAGCGCGTTGCTCGCGCGTTAATCATGGCCCTCCGCCACGCGAGCGCGTTCGCGCTCCGTACCTGGCCGCTCGGCGAGGCTGATCTCATCGTGGAGATGTTCAGTCTGGAGCGAGGCCGAATTCGCGTTGTGGCGCGTTCGGCGCGTCGCCCGAAGAGCCGGTTTGGCTCAGCTCTTCAGCCGTTCACGCGTTCACACGTCGTCTACTTTCAGCGCGAAAAGGATGACCTCGGACGCCTTTCTTCGGCCGAGATCGAGCGTTCCTACTTCGAGTGTCTCGCCACGCTCGAGACGGCACCGCTCGCGGCGTACATGGCGGAACTGATCATCGGGTTCACCCCGGAGCATGACCCTGCGCCGACACTGTTTCGGCTGACCAGCGCGGTGCTCGATTCATTGGAATCCGGCGCGGATCCCGAGCTCATGGCCAGATACTTCGAGATCTGGATACTTCGAATCTCGGGCCTGCTGCCCGATCTTTCACACTGCGCGAACTGCGGCCGGGATCTCGCCCGCGACGCCTGGGTGGCGGAAGCCGTCGATGGATTCGTCTGCGGGCGCGAATGCGGTGGGGGGGGCTCCGTAACGCGGCTCGCTCCTCCCGCCCGCACTCTACTGGCGGTGGTACTCGCGCACTCCCCTCGCGAACTTGCCGGAGGGGAGGTGAGCCGTGGAGCCGTGCGTGCTCTTGAGGGGGCGACTGGGGTCTTCATTCGTGCGCAGTTGGATCGGACGCCACGTTCCCTGCGTGTGCTGCGCCGGCTGCGCGGCGGGGTCCGGTAAGATCGACCAATGGATCTAATTCGAATACTCGACTCCGCGGTGGTGGATAGGATCGCCGCTGGCGAAGTTGTCGAACGCCCCGCCTCGGTAGTTAAGGAACTGGTCGAGAATTCGCTGGATGCGGGAGCGTCTCGCGTCGAGGTCCGAATCGAGGCTGGCGGCCGCGCCCTGATCGAAGTGATCGACGATGGGCACGGGATGCACGAGGCGAATGCCACTCTGGCATTCACTCAGCATGCGACGAGTAAGATCCAGGATGTCGACGATCTCGACAGCATTGGCACGCTTGGCTTTCGTGGTGAGGCGCTGGCGTCGATAGCCGCCGTGGGGCGTGTGGAGTTGTTGACCGCTACGGGCGATGGGCCGGGGATTCGAGCGCGCGTCGCCGAGGGCGAAGGTCTCCGATTGGAGAATGCCGCAGCGCCGGTGGGCACGCGGATCGCGGTGCGCGACCTGTTCTACAACACTCCCGCCCGGCAGAAGCACTTGCGTACGGACCGAACCGAATCTGGCCGGGTCGCGGCGGCGATGGAAGACTTCGCACTTCTCCGGCCGGACGTGCATTTCGTCCTCACGGATGACGGGCGGGAGAGGATGGCAGCAGCCCCAGTCGGTTCGCTCGTGGAACGAGTGCACCAGGTGCTGGGCGGCGCTGTAGCCGACAACTGGCTCGCGGTCGAGGACCAGGGCAATCACTGTGAAGTTGTCGGGGGAACGACCAGGCCCGAAGAGAACCGTGCGACGAGATCGCATGTCCATCTGTTCGTGAACGGCCGAGCAGTTGCCGATGGACGCCTGGTTCATGCCGTCACAACTGCGTACGACACGACACTGCCGCGCGGCCGCTATCCGCTAGCCGCGCTCTTCATTCAGCTGGATCCGGCGCAGGTCGACGTGAACGTGCATCCACGTAAGGCGGAGGTCCGTTTTGTGGAGCCCGGTGCCATCTACGGCACCCTCCGCCGCGCGGTCACGCAGGCAGTAGCCCGCCAGGTGGCGCCGCCTACCCGAGGGTATGCACCGCCGCTACCGATGCCCTCCGACTCCGGGACCGTGAACGAGATGCCGATTCCGGCCATACGCCCGTCGCCGTCTCTTCCCCTTGGTAAGTGGAAGTCGGTTCACGGCGATGCACCAGATCGCCGGCCTATACCGATGGACTCCGAACGGTTGCATGTGCGTGGTTCGCTGCAGCCGCTCGGCCAGTACGCCAATACCTACATCCTCGCCGCCGACGAGGAGGGATTGCTGATCATTGATCAGCATGTCGCGCATGAGCGCGTGCTCTTCGAGCGCGTCCTGGCGCAGCGACAGGCAGAAGGTGTCCGTGTTCAGCGTCTGCTCGTGCCTGAGGTTCTGGAGTTGACCAGTGCGGAATCGGCGGCCGCAGAGCAGTTCTCGGAGACACTCGCCGCCTTCGGCTTCGAGATCGAGCCGTTCGGTGGATCAGATTGGTCGCTACGCGCCGTGCCGGAGATTCTTCGCCAGAAGAGTGGCGAGAGATTGGTTCGGGATCTGTTGGCTTCGCTGTCAGAAGGGCGTGGTGCGCGCGCGGCCGAGGTGCTCGAGAACGATGTGGCCGCCTCCATTGCGTGCCATTCCGCCGTTCGCGCCAATCAGCCGCTCAGCTTCGAGGTGATGTCCAGCCTGATCACCGAGCTCTCGTCGTGCGAAACCCCGATGCACTGCCCTCACGGCCGCCCAGTGATGCTCCGGATGAGCCTCTCGCAGATCGAAAAGGACATCGGCAGGCACTGACGTTCGTGTGAACTAGGCTGCCGGGCGGCTCCCTGGCTTGATGGCCGTTCCACCATCCGCGCACAGCGGGCAGGCCTCTGGATCCCATACTGGGAAGTCTGGCTGAAGAAGCGAGACGAGCGGCAAGCCATCGAGCGCGTCCTTGCCAGAGCGGTTGGCGATGCTCGCGGTTGCAACCGGCTCGCCGCCGAGGTCTCGAATCACGGCGAGCGTCTCGCGGCTCGAGAGCCCCGTGGTGATGACATCCTCAACCATGAGGACGCGCTCACCTTCGGCGAGGCCGAAGCCGCGACGCATCGTCATGCTGCCATCGACTCGCTCGGTGAAACAGGCACGCACCCCCAGTGCCCGGCCGACTTCGTGGCCGATGATCAACCCGCCCAGAGCAGGGGAGACGACAACATCCGGTCCGTCGCCAAGTACATCGGTCACGGCGCCGGCGATTCGTTCGCCGAGGGCCGCTGCGATGCGCGGGTGCTGCAGTGCAACCGCGCACTGTAGGTAGCGGGGCGAGTGTTTGCCGGACGAGAGTTGGAAGTGCCCTTCGAGCAGGGCCTGTGACTCATGCAGCAGAGATTCGGCGCTCACGATGATGACTCTTTCGCGCTGTACACCACTTCACCGTCGATGATGGTGGCTACCGGCCAGCCCTTCAGCACGGTGCCGTGGAACGGTGTGTTGCTCGATCTGCTCTCGAATGTGTCGGCGTTCACCGCACGTTCCGCGTCCAGATCGATGATCGTGATATCGGCTGGGGCGTCTACGCGGAGCCCGCCGCGGTCGACCCCCAGAATGCGCGCCGGGTTGGTTGACATCATCTCGACGAGTCGCGCGACGTCGATCACGCCCGCGTGGACGAGATGGGTGCAGGCCAACGGAATCGCAGTCTCGAGTCCAACGATTCCGAACGGAGCGTGATCGAACTCCAGGAGCTTCTCATCCGCATGGTGCGGAGCGTGATCCGTCGCGATGATATCGACCGTGCCGTCCGCGATAGCGTCGAGAATCGCCTGACGATCATCTTCCGACCGAAGCGGGGGATTCATCTTGGTATTGGTGTCGAAGTGGCGGACGGCCTCTTCCGTGAGGCTGAAGTGATGGGTCATCACCTCGCACGTAGCCCGGCTGCCTCCGGCTTTGGCGTTTCGGACCAGGTCCATCGAGCCCCGGGTCGACAGATGAGCGAGGTGCAGTCTCCCTCCAACGGAGTCCGCAAGGATCAGATCGCGCGACACGGTGATCTCTTCTGCGGCCGCCGGCCAGCCACGTAGACCCAGCTCTGCCGACACCGCGCCCTCGTGCATCACGCTGCCGTGAGTCATCGAGACTTCTTCACAGTGGTCGATCACGACAATGTCAAAAATCTGCGTGTACTCGAGGGCCTTGCGCATGAGTTGCGCCGTGGCGACCGGGAATCCGTCATCCGATACGGCTCGACACCCGGCGTCGACGAGCTCGCCGATCTCCGCCAGGGCTTCGCCTCGTTGGCCGACACTGACGGCGCCGATCGGGTAGACGTGAACCCTGTGCACGGACGCGCGATCAAGGATCAATTCCGTGACGGAACGATGATCGTTGATCGGCTCGGTGTTCGGCATGCAAGCGATGCCGCAGAATCCACCGGCGGCGGCAGCCCGCATCCCGCTCTCGATCGTTTCCTTGTACTCGAAACCCGGCTCGCGCAGATGAACGTGCATGTCCACGAATCCCGGCGCTACGATCATGCCGGTTGCCTCAAGGGCGTCGCAATCCTCGGAGTCGAGTTCGGGTGCGATCGCCGCGATCGCCCCGTCAACGACGAGCACGTCAAGTTCGTCATCGAGCCCGTTGGCCGGATCGACGACGCGTCCTCCCTTAAGAAGTAGCTTCGACATTGCGGCTCCCGCCTCCGGCAAGCAAGAAGAGGATGGCCATTCGTACAGCCAATCCGTTGGTGACCTGATTCATGATGAGCGATCTCGGTCCATCGGCGACCGACGAAGCAATCTCGACGCCTCGGTTCATCGGTCCCGGGTGCATGACCACCGCGTCGTCCTTGGCAAGGGCCAGGCGCTCCTCGGTGAGACCGTAGAGTCGGAAGTATTCCTGTGTGCTCGGGAGGTTCAGATTGCCACCACGCTCCACCTGGATGCGCAACATCATTACGACGTCAGCGTCCGCGATCGCATGATCCATGCTCGTGTGAATCTCGGCACCGAGCGCGTTGGCGTGCATCGGCATCAGAGTGGGCGGGCCAGCGAGCACGACATCCGCGCCGAGTTTCGACAGGCATATGACGTTGGATCGCGCCACGCGGCTGTGTGCGATGTCACCGACGATCGCAACTCGAAGGCCTTCGAAACTTCCCTTCGCCTGACGAATCGTCAGGGCGTCAAGCAGAGCCTGAGTGGGATGCTCGTGGGCTCCGTCTCCGGCATTGACCACCGCCGCAGAGCAGTGGCGGGCCAGGAAATCCGCAGAGCCGGCAGACTTGTGACGCATCACCAGAATGTCTGGCGCCATCGCTTCGATGTTCTGGGCGGTGTCGAGTAGCGTCTCGCCTTTCACAACGCTGCTCGTCGAGGCCGAGATGCTCTGGACATCCGCCGAAAGGCGCTTGCCCGCGATCTCGAAGCTCGTCCGTGTGCGCGTCGAGGGCTCGAAGAAGAGGTTCACGATGGTCTTGCCGCGCAACGCGGGGACCTTCTTGATCGGGCGCTCAGAGATCTCACGGAAGTGGTCGCCGGTGTCGAGTATGAGTTCGATCTGGTCGCGCGTCAGGTCCGCGATGCTGGTCAGATCGTCGTTCAGCGTGACGCCGTCATCGGCACTGCTCTCCGACGTCTCTCGGGCTGCGGCCACGGCATCGGTCATCGGACGGCTTCCTCGACTTCGTGAATGGAGACGTTGTCTTCGCCGTCAATCTCTGCGCAGGTGACCTTGATCACTTCGCGCGCCGATGTCGGCACGTTCTTGCCCACGTAGTCGGCGCGAATCGGCAGCTCGCGATGGCCCCGATCGACCAGAACGGCGAGCTGGATGCTGGTCGCGCGCCCGTAGTCCATGAGGACATCCATGGCGGCGCGGACGGTCCGACCGGTGAACAGAACATCGTCGATCAGGACCACGTGAAACCCTTCGAGCGAGAATCCGAGCTCCGTTGCCTGCACGACGGGGCTTGCCGCGACCTGCGACAGGTCATCGCGGTAGAGAGTGACGTCGACCGTGCCAATAGGCACGTCGACACCCTCGTACTCCTTGATCTTCGCGTGCAGCGTCTCGGCGAGGGGCACGCCGCGGGTCCGGATTCCTACGAGAGCCACGCGCTCAGGCGTGTTCTTCTCGACGATCTCGTGTGCGATCCGGGAAAGGGCACGGTCGATTTGCGCCGCATCCATGATGTTCGCCTTCAGTCGCATCGTCGGCTCCTTGAGCTATCGCGGTCCGACGCAGCGATACGGCGCGGTCGCGGGGCAGCAAAAAACCCCGTCCAAGCGGGCGCTTGGCGCGGGGTTGCGGTGCAAATCGTCATTTCGCTGCGTCCCTTGTTGGCCTCACCGGGCCAGTACTTAAAAGGTCGACGGGCAGAGGTTAGCAGACCAGATTTTGCTGTCAAACGATCGCCACTTCGGCGATCAAGCAGCCGATTTGCCGGCCCCGGGTACCCATGCTAGCCTCGCGCCGATGCTCGAAAAACGACTCGTCGTCGACTCCGTACGGCACCTGAACGCCCGCTGTTTCGTTGTGGCGTTTCGCTCTGGCGAGGTCGCCGCGGCCGCCCGCGCCGGCCAGTTCTTGATGGTGTCCGTGACCGATGCGATCGATCCGCTCCTCAGGCGGCCGATGGCGTTCTGCGAGCTGCTTGGCCCCGTCACCGCGCGTACCGGATTCTCCATACTGGTGGAGCGCACCGGACGAGGAACGACGCTGATGTCTCGCCTTCAGCCCGAAACTGAGCTGGAGGTTCTCGCTCCTCTTGGAACGGCATTTCGCCCGCCTTCGGACGCCGAGGATCAGTGTTGCCTCGTGATGGGTGGCGTGGGTTCAGCGCCGTTTCCCCTGCTGGCAGGCGACCTCATCGCAGCCGGCCACGACGTGACGGCCTTCATCGGCGGGCGGACGGCCGACCATCTTCTCTGTGCGGATGATCTCGACCGTCTCGGGGCTCGGGTCGTTCTCGCCACCGACGACGGGTCGGCCGGCCACCACGGTCTCGTCACAGAACCGTTGCAGCACCACCTGGACGAAGCTACGGGAGGCGTAACGGTGTATTCGTGCGGTCCTACGCCCATGATGCGAGCCGTGGACGACATTGCCCGTGCGCGCGGACTGCCGCACCAGGTCAGCCTCGAGGCTCCCATGGCGTGCGGGATCGGCGTTTGTCTTTCGTGCGTTGTCCCCGTCCAGGAGGCAGATGGAGGTTGGTCGTATCAACGCATCTGCCGCGAAGGGCCCGTGTTCGACGCCGACTCGCTGATCTGGGAGCACCCTGATGCCTGAGCCGACGAGAAACCCCGATTTGACCGTAAAGGTCGGTTCTCTGGCGCTGTCGAACCCTGTGATGTTGGCGTCGGGAACGGTCGGCTACGGCGATGAGATCAGCAAATTCGTCTCGCTCGACAAGCTAGGCGGAATCGTGGTCAAGGGCCTGTCGCTTGAGCCCGTGCGTGGCAACAGGCCGCGACGCATCGCCGAGACGCCAGGCGGGATGCTGAACTCGATCGGCCTGCAGAACATCGGTGTTGAAGCCTTCGTGGAGGAAAAGCTCCCGAAACTCCGCCAGTACGACACGTGCGTTGTCGCCAATATCTGGGGGACGACGGTGGATGACTACGCGGGTGTTGCTGCACGGCTCGATCGAGAGGAGGGGGTTCACGCGCTGGAACTGAACGTCTCCTGTCCGAACATCAAGGAAGGCGGTATCAGTTTTGGTACTGATGCGCGTCAACTCCACCGGGTAACGTCGGCGGCTCGGGCGGCCACGTCGAAGCCGCTATGGGTCAAACTTGCTCCGGGCGTCACCGACATTGGACTCCTGGCACGGGCCGCCGAAGAAGCGGGCGCAGACGCGCTTTCGGCGATCAATACGATCAGGGGCATGATGGTCGATGTTGCCCGACGGGAGCCAGTCCTCTCGACGGTGTTCGGAGGCTATTCGGGGCCAGGACTGCTTCCTGTTGCGCTTTACTTGCTTTTCGAGGTCAAGAGGGCGACTCCGTTGCCCCTGATCGGTATCGGTGGTATCAATGAACTGGACCATGTCCTCCAGTTCATGACCATCGGGGCCAGCGCGGTCCAGGTTGGAACGGCCAACTTCTACAATCCGGGGTTCACCGGGAAGATGGTCGACGAACTCATCGAGTGGTGCGCGCAACATGACGTGGATTCCATCGAAGAGCTTGTGGGTAGTCTCCAGCTGCCGGCCGGCTTCTAGCGGCAGCGTATTGCGCGGCGCGGCGATCTTGCTTTTGCTCGCCCTTGTCGCGGGTTGCGCATCGAGCCCTGCGATCCGGCCTGGACGCTCTGCCACGTCGATGGTCGCTTCCTGGTACGGGCCGAAGTACCACGGACGCCAAACGGCTTCAGGTGAGGTGTTCGACATGAACGGCCTCACGGCGGCGCACAAGACGCTCCCGTTTGGTACCAAGCTCCGCGTCACCTATCCGAGTACGTCACGCACGGTTGTCGTAGTGGTGAATGATCGCGGCCCATTCATTCGTGGACGCGAACTGGATCTTTCCTACGGCGCGGCAAAGGAGCTGGGAATGGTGGAGCAGGGTGTGGCCCGCGTGAAGATCGAGCGCCTCAAGTGAGCAGCAGACTTGTAGTTGCTCTAGACGTTCCGGATGCTGCCAGTGCACGAGTTGCTGCCGCGGGTCTCCATGGGCACGCGGACGTTCTCAAGATCGGTTTGGAACTGTTCGCCGCGGAGGGCCCAACCCTCGTTCGGGAGTTCACCGATGCGGGCTGGGGGGTCTTTCTAGACCTGAAACTCCATGACATCCCGGCGACGGTCGAGCGTGCGGTATCGAGAACAGTGGATCTCGGGGTAGAACTTCTGACTCTGCACGCGTCCGGCGGGCCGGCCATGTTGGCAGGCGCGGCGACAGGGCGAGGGGACTCGGAGTTTCCGCGCCTTCTCGGCGTAACGGTTCTGACGAGCATGGACGCTGCACAGATGCAGGCTGTGGGGCTCGAAGGCAGTCCTGCCGTGGCTGCCGAGCGACTCGCCCGCGTGGCGCACGAGAACGGTTGCGATGGCGTGGTAGCCTCCGTGCACGAAGCGGCGGCCATCAAGGCGGCTACTTCAAGAAATTTCCTTGTAGTGACTCCCGGGATTCGTCCAGCGGGTAGTGCGCACGACGATCAAGCCCGCGTGGCAACGCCCGCGCTGGCGGTCAGCTCAGGCGCGGACTATCTGGTGGTCGGACGTCCGATTATGCGAGCCACGGATCCCGCCGCGGCGGCCGATGCAATCCGCCGCGAGATGGAGGCGGCGTTTGTCGACGGCTGAACTACTCGCGTCGATCGACTGGACGAATGAGACGACGCTTGAGCGTCGGATCGACCACACGTTCGAAGATCGCGATCTGCTCGTACGTGCGCTCTCGCACCGCTCGTATGCCAACGAGCGGGGAGGCGATGCGGCAGACAACGAGGTCCTGGAGTTCCTTGGCGACGCGGCGCTCGGGCTTGTCGTGAGCGATCTTCTCTGCGCTCGACACCCCGACATGTCCGAAGGAGACATGTCGAAACTCAAGTCGTACCTGGTGTCCGCGGAAACCCTTGGCCGCCTGGCAGATGAGTTGGGGCTCGGCGACTTCATCCTGCTGGGAAAGGGCGAGGAGAAGACCGCCGGCCGCGAGAAGAACTCGATCCTGGCGAACGCGCTCGAGGCTCTTATCGCAGCCCTCTATCTCGACGGCGGGCTCGAACAGGCGTCTCGGTTTGTGCTGGGCCGCGTCGAGCCGCTTCTCGGTACCGCAATTGCTCCGGCGCAACCCACTCACGACTTCAAGTCCACGCTGCAGGAAGCTGTGCAGGCGTTCGGGCGACCTCTACCCCGCTACGAGGTCGTTGCCGAGGATGGCCCCGACCACGACAAGATTTTCCACGTCGAGGTAACTGTGGGGCGCGACCGGGCACGAGGTAAAGGACGAACCAAGAAGCGCGCAGAGCAGCGCGCGGCGCGACAGATTCTCGACACCTTGGGGTCGCGCAACACAGAGGGCGAAGGAGCCGCTACGGAGTAGCTCGCGCGATCCAGCCGCCGCCAAGCAGCAGCCCGTGGTCATAGAAGGCAACGCCCTGGCCGGGGGTCACCGCGCGTTGCTCGTCATCGAACCGCACGTCGTACGTGCCATCGGAGTTTGGCTGCAGCGTGGCCTCGGCCGGGGTGTGTCGATGGCGGATCTTCGCCTGGACTCGCAACGACTCAGTGGGCGCTTCGATCGCGACCCAGTTGCAGCGGACGGCTGTCAGGCTTGAGGAGTACAGACCATCCTCTGCACCGACCACGATGGTGTCCGTCTCAGGAGCCACGTCAAGAACGTACAGGCGCTGGCTGGAGGACACGCCGAGTCCCTTGCGTTGCCCGATCGTGTAGCGGTGCAGACCTGAAGCCGTGCCCATGCGCTCACCATCGGTTCCGCTGATCGAGACCGGACGCCCCGCCTCCTGTGGGCGTTCCCGGTTGATGAACTCATCCTTGTCGCCATCGGGGATGAAGCAGAGTTCGAAGCTCTCGGGTTTGTCCGCAACAGTGAGACCGAGGCGTCGCGCATGATCGCGCACTTCGTTCTTGTCGAGATGGCCAAGGGGAAACATGACGTGCCCGAGTTGCGCTCTCGGGACGTCGAACAGGAAGTACGACTGGTCCTTGTCCTTGTCGACGGCGCGATGGATTCGCGGTCTGTCGTCGGTGTCCTCGATTCGAACGTAGTGTCCTGTGGCCAGTCGGGTAGCCCCCAGGGCCTCAGCCATGCGCCAGAGTAGATCGAACTTCACGTGTCGATTGCAGCTGATGCAGGGGCTGGGCGTCAGGCCGGCGGTGTAGTCGTCAAGGAAGGGTTCAACGATCTGCTCTCGAAAGTGCTCGGTGTGATCGAAGACGTAGTGCGGGAAGTCGACCTGGGCGGCCACGGCGCGCGCGTCGGCGATGTCAGCAGGAGAACAGCAGCGTCCCTTGCCCTCCGCGAGGTTCGCTTCGCTGTAGTCCCAGAGCTGCAGGGTGACTCCGACGACGTCATGGCCGGCCTCGGCCAGGAGCGCGGCTGCCACGCTGGAGTCAACGCCGCCGCTCATCGCCACCGCAATGCGCTCACTCATGCGGGAGCCACGTCGGGCGTCGCGTATCGAACTGCGTCGACCGAGGCAGCGAGAATCAGCGCGGCGCCCTCGACTTCCTCACGCGTAGAACCGTAGCCGAGGGAGATTCGAACCGCGCCATCTCGATACCGCGCTGGCACGCCGAGGGCCGCGAGTACATGCGACCCGTGACTCAGGCCGCTCGCACACGCGGAACCGGCCGAAATCGCGAGTCCGTCCAGGTCGGCTCGCGCTACCAGTAGGTCGGCCGGACAATCGGGAAATGCGACATGCACGGTGTTGGGCATGCGATCGGCTTCAGTGACCGTGATTCGCACCTCCGGAATACGGGTCTTCAGCATGCCGACCAACTCGCGGGCGAGTACACCCACACGTTCCGCCTGCTCCACTCGCTCACGCGACGCTCGCTCGCACGCCGCGCCGAATCCGACGAGCAGCGCGGTTGGCTCAGTGCCGGGGCGGCGGGCGCGCTGCTGCCCACCGCCATGAAGAGTGGGCTGCACTTCCATTGGTGTCCTTAGCACCAGCGCACCCACCCCGGTTGGGCCGGCGATCTTGTGCCCCGCTAGAGAGATCATTGACGCGCCGCCGAGCAGTTCCGGAAGGTTGAACCACGAAGCCGCCTGAACAGCATCCGTATGCAAGGGCACACCATGGCGCTCCGCGACGGCTGCGAGCTCTGCCACGGGTTGAACCGTTCCGGTCTCATTGTTTGCAGCCTGCACCGAAACGATCCGCGTGTCCTCACGGATCGCCGACTCGAGATCCTCTGCGCAAACGCGACCCTGGTCGCAGGGGCTCAACGTCGAGATTTCGACGCCCAGCGCCGCAAGAGAAGCGCAAGCCGCTAGCACGGCGGGGTGCTCGATATCGGAGACAACAACATGACCGCGCGGCGGCCACCCGAGGCGACAACTGAGCGCCAGGTTGTCGGCCTCGGTACCACCGCTGGTGAAAATGACGTCGCCACCGCCACACAGGTCCGCCACCTGCTCGCGGGCTTGTTCGACCGCGGCTCGCGCCGCCCGCCCGAAGCTATGAACGGCACCCGGATTGGTGGGGATCGAGTCGAGCCACGGATCCATCGCTTCCCGCACTTCTGGCGCGAGGGGCGTGGTGGCGTTGTAGTCGAAGTAAATCGGGTGTGCCATCTCGCCAGAATGCCACGTTCGTCGAGGGTCGAAAAGCGCCGATCTGAGGGCGAGTAGCCACGGTATCCCCGTGGTAGCCTCGATCGATCTTTCAAACATTTCCGCCGCTACCGGCTCTCTGATTCGTGAGGCTCGCTGATGTCTGAGTTCGAAGCGCTCGACTTCTATCTGATGGACGAACTGCTCTCCGACGAGCAGCGCCTCATTCGTGACACCGTTCGGCAGTTCGTAACTGAGAAGTGTCTACCGATCATTGAGGAACACCAGGCGGCGGGTACATTCCCGACCGACCTCATCGGACCGGTAGCTGAACTCGGAATGCTCGGCGCCAACTTGCCTGAGGAATACGGCTGCGCGGGTCTTGAAAGCAGTACGTACGGGATCATGATGCAGGAGCTTGAGCGGGGTGATTCTGGCCTGCGTTCGTTCGTATCGGTCCAGGGCGCTCTCTGCATGTACCCGATCTTTGAATTCGGCTCCGAGGAACAGCGCCGCGAATGGCTTCCCCGTATGGCATCGGGCGAGGTGATCGGGTGCTTCGGTCTTACCGAGCCGGATGCCGGATCAGATCCCGGTGCGATGCGAACCACGGCTGTGAAAGATGGCGACGATTGGATCATCAACGGCGTCAAGATGTGGATCACCAACGGCACGATGGCCAAGATCGCCATCATCTGGGCCCAGACGGATGACGGGATTCGAGGGTTCGTCGTTCCGACTGATCTGCCCGGTTTCCAGGCGATTGAGGTCAAGGGCAAGTATTCGCTTCGAGCCTCCGATACCGCCGAGCTCGTCTTGGAGGACGTCTGTGTTCCGGGCGACGCCCTGCTTCCGAAGTCTGGCGGACTACGGTCGCCATTGATGTGTCTCAATCAGGCGCGGTACGGCATCGCGTGGGGCGGGATCGGCGCTGCGCAAGCATGTTTCGACGAAGCGTTGCGATACGCGAAGGCTCGGATCACGTTCGGCAAGCCGGTTGCCCAGACACAGCTCGTCCAGGAATTGCTCACGGAAATCGCAAGCGAGATCACCAAGGCGCAGACGCTTTGCTGGCGCCTCGGTGAGCTCAAGGACGCGGGTAGGGCGCGCCCGGAGCAGATCTCGATGGCCAAACGGAACAACATCGAGATGGCACGAAATACGGCCCGTCGTTGCCGCGAGATTCTCGGTGGGAACGGCATTCTCGACGAGTACCAAGCGTTCCGTCACATGGTGAACCTGGAATCGGTCTACACCTACGAAGGCACGCACCAGATTCATACGTTGATCGTCGGCAATGCCCTGACCGGGTTGCCCGCGTTCGGCTAGAAGCCCCGTACATTGACCGCCGTGATCGGGCGTGGCTAAATCTGCCTCGCCGTGGCGCACGGCAATCGCGGGTATAGCTCAGTTGGTAGAGCGCAAGCTTCCCAAGCTTGAGGCCACGGGTTCGATTCCCGTTACCCGCTTTCTCGACCGGCGGCGCACCACCGCGCTCCCGGTTTCAGTCGCGGTTTCCCGCACGAGGTTTGATTGATGGCGGATCCGGCAACACGGTCGTATCTCGGGCCCGGCTGCGTGCTCGACGGCGAGGTCAGCGGTTCGGGGTCTCTCGAATGCCACGGTACCGTCACCGGCAGCATCCGACTGGATGGCGAAGTTCTTGTGGGTGAGCGCGGCAACGCGAATGCCGACTTGCACGGTGGGCGGGTGGTCGTAGATGGGGTGTTAGTGGGGAACGCCACCGGCACGGAACGCGTCGAGGTAGGCGCGTCCGGCCAGGTCACCGGGGATATCCGCGCACCAAGCGTCGCCTTCGGCGAAGGCGCGATTTTTGAAGGCAACGTAGAGATGCGAACCGCACGCAATTCCGGAGGCTCGGAACAGTGATCGTTGGCGCGGTAACAGAGGTCAAACCACAGGAGAACCGGGTCGGCCTGGTGCCCTCGGTCGCCCAGCAGTTGGTGAGCAGTGGCCACACAGTGCTGGTGCAATCCGGTGCAGGCTTGGGTTCGAGTCTCTCCGACGCGGATTACGTTGCCGCCGGGGCCACGATCGTGGACGGCGCTGCCGAGGTCTGGGAGAAATCGGACCTCATTGTGAAGGTGAAAGAACCGGTCGAGGCCGAATATGACTACTTTCGGCCCGATCTGATCCTCTACACCTACCTACATCTGGCTCCACTCCCGGAGCTGACCGCAGCGCTCACCGAAGCGCAGGTGACCGGGATCGCCTACGAGACTATCGAGGCCGCGGACGGAAGCCTCCCGCTGCTCGTTCCGATGAGTGAGATCGCGGGACGGATGTCGGTGCAGGTCGGTGCGCACTTCCTGGAGCGCGCCAACGGTGGCCGCGGAGTGCTCCTGGGCGGAGTGCCGGGCGTCAATCCGGCGGATGTTGTCATCGTGGGCGGCGGTATCGTCGGCCGGAACGCCGCCCGCATGGCCTACGGACTGGGAGCGCACGTCACGATCCTCGATCGCAATCCTCGTGTGCTGCAGTACATCGATGATCTCTTCGGAGGTCGGGTGAACACCATCATGTCCCACGCCGGAACTGTAGCCGCGTGGAGCGCACGCGCGGACTTGCTCATCGGGGCCGTTCTGATTCCGGGAGCTGCCGCGCCTCACGTGGTGACTGCCGAGCACGTCACGGCGATGAAAGAGGGTGCAGTTATCGTGGACGTGTCGGTGGATCAGGGCGGATGCATCGCCACGACGCGGCCAACCACGCACGGGGAGCCCATCTTCCTCGTCGACGGCGTCGTTCACTACGGCGTGACCAACATGCCCGGAGCTGTTCCGCGTACGTCGACGTTCGCACTGACAAATGTCACCGCGCCGTATCTGGAGAAGCTGGCTGATGAAGGTGCCGAGGCCGCGCTGCGCAGCGACTCGCTGCTTGCCGCAGGCGTGAACACCTACAAGGGGCACATCACCTGCGAGCCAGTGGCTGATCACCAGGGTCGGCCATACACCGCGCTCGAGACACTTCTCTAGAAGTTGAGCGCCACAGTCCGGGTCCTGGCGCACGGACGCGCCGACGGGGCGACCAATATGGCCGTCGACGAGGCTCTGCTGGCGTCGATCCGGCCGGCCAACGAGGTGACGATTCGGTTCTACGGGTGGCTTCGGCCGACCGTTTCACTCGGCTATGCGCAACCCTGGGCGACAGGTTTCGACCGTGCAGTCGGCCGGCGATACGGGATGCACGTTGTCCGCCGTCGCACGGGTGGTCGTGCCGTACTTCACGCCGCCGAACTTACCTACTCGGTAACGGGCGATTCTGAGTCCGGCCCTCTCACCGGAGGAATCCAAGCAACCTACAACCTCATCGCCCGGGGGTTCGCACGCGGCTTTGCCCGGCTCGGTGTCGAGGTTGAGGTTGTTCGGAATCGGGGTCGCCAGGAGCGCGAGGAAGCGGGCGCCTGCTTCGCGGCACGTGCGCTCAACGAGATCGTCGCTGATTCACGGAAACTCGTAGGGAGCGCTCAGCGACGGGCGTCGGGGCGCGTGCTACAGCACGGCTCGATCTTACTGAGTCGGCCCGATCCTGTGCTCTGGCGCGTCCTCGGGACTTCCGGGCCCGCGGCCGCGGAGGCTTCGGTCGGACTGAACGAACTTGTCGGTGCAGCCGCTGGACTCCGCCGGGTGCAGAGTGAGCTGGCTCGGGGCCTGGCCGCAGAGATTGATGGAACTCGACGCGTGTCCGGCCTTTCCGGCGCGGAACTTCGGCTCGCGCGCAGGCTGCGATACACCTATCTCGACTCGGCTTTCACGCACCGCCGCTAGGCCGTTCTGCCCAGATAGGAGGGCACGCAGCATGATAATCTCCAACTTGCGTCGTCCGCCTGCCACCGTGGGCTTCTGGGACGGCCGCTGAACGCGCCATGCGCGAAGTGCTGTCCTTCCGATGAATCACCCAAGCGAACGCCGAGAGCGCCCGTCGCGCTTCACGTTAGGTCGGGCCACGGTCCTGGCAGTGGCCCTGCACCTGCTGTTTGGTGCGGCCGTCACGATCTGGCCCGGGCTCCTGACCCCGGCGCAGGTGATGGCTTCCCCGGAAGAGCCTCCGCTCGAGTTCAGATTCGTGGACACTCCGGAAACCGAACCGCCGCCGGAGCCACCCGACACCGAGGTTCTGTCCGACATCGATCGGCAAGCGGTAGACAATGCCGAGCCGACGCCAGAGAACACGCCCTTCTCCGAAGGCAATACGGTCGCAGAAGTGATTCGACCGACGCCACAACCGTCGGAAGCATCCGAAGCGTCAGAGGCAGCGCAGCCCACGCCGGAACCGGTCGAGCCAGCTACAGAGCAGCCCCAGCCCGAAGAGGTCACTGAGGAAGATCCGGCCGAAACGAGCGAGTCGACGGATAGTGCGACGGAGACCCCGGCAGAAGAGGCAGCCGAGGTTTCGGAGGACACGGCGCCGCCGACAGCGACTCAGCTGCCACCTCGGAGGCGCAACCTGCGCAGATCTCTGGCCGCGCGCCCCGAGTCGTTTGTGGATCCGCAGGTGCACGACAATCGCGAGGGCGGTGTTGGCGGCGACCGCGCCATGGCTCAGTTCGACACCCGGGGCTATGACCTTGGAGCCTACTTGAGCGAAGTGTTGCGCAAGATCGAGACCAATTGGCGCTCGAACATGCCGCCGCTCATTCAGACCGGCATTGGTGGGGCGACTTTCGTGAATCTCTCAATTCGCCGTGAGCGAAACGCAGCTGGCGAAGAGGTCGCGATGATCATTGCCGAGCACACGTACAGCTCGGGGCAGCCCGCGTATGACTCCGCGGCCGTGTTCGCGCTCGAGTTGTCGAACGCGCTGCCGGCGATCCCTGATCACTATCCGCACGAGGCGATCACGGGTCGACTCGGATTCATCTATAACTTGGACCCGCAGAGTGTGGTCTTCCCGGAAGACCGCTAGATCCACCTCCTTCGTCCAGTTCAACGTACGAGTCGGTAGAAACATGCTCGAGGTAATCAGCAACGGCGGCCCGGTGATGATCCCGCTTGGGATCGCGTCGATCCTGGCAGTGGCCATCATCGTGGAACGGTCGTGGAATCTGCGCGAACCCAAGATCCTGCCGCCGGACGAGGTCGAGCGACTGTACGCGCTGGTCGACTCCGGTGAGTTCACCCGAGCCGAGGAATACGCTACCGCCCGTCCCGGCGCGCTGAACAACACGCTACTGCCGGCGCTTCAGGCGCGACATGAGTCACGCGACTACATCCGAGAGATCGTTCGTGATGCCGGGCGCCAGGAAATTCCCGGACTCGAGCGCTACTTGGGAGTCCTTGGCACGATCGCAAGCGTGGCGCCGCTTCTCGGCCTACTCGGCACCGTGCTGGGCATGATCCAGGTGTTCGCTGTGGTATCTCAGCAGGGCGTAGGGCAAGCCGATGCGCTCGCCGGTGGCATTTCGCAGGCGATGATCACGACCGCAACGGGTCTGGCGATCGCAATCCCGGCACTGGCTGCGTACAACTACTACGTTGGCAAGGCAGAGGCGATTGTGCTGGAGATCGAGCGCATGGTCCTCGAGTTGATCAAGCTGATCGTTGAGCGCCGAGCGGCCGCGGAGTCCTCTGCCGGCGGGCTGGACTAGATGTTCGCCGAAGCTCGCAACACGGTTCGGCGCGCCCGAGTCGACATGTCTCCACTGATCGACATCGTTTTCCTGCTGCTCATATTTTTCGCTGTGACCACGACCTTTCTCGAGCAGTCGGGGATGGACCTCGAGTTGCCGGAGTCATCGACGGCAGGAGCAACGGAGACCGCCAGCATTCTCGTCGAAGTCGGTGCCAACCGAGAGATCCGCTTTGAAGGAGAGGGGGTCACGCTCCAGCAGTTGGAGGAGCGCGTAGGCGCGCTCTCGTCGGAGGACAGCGCCCGAGTTACCGTGCGCGCCGACCGAACCATGGAGTATGGATTCGTGATCGAGGTCGTCGATGCATTGCGCAGGGCGGGGGCCGGGGGAGTCTCGCTGCCCATGGTGCCGCGGCAGCAGTGACTCGCGCGACTCGGGTCGGCGTCATCGTCGGTCCGACAGCATCGGGAAAATCGTCCCTGGCTGAATCGCTCGTTGAGTCGCTGGATGCCGAGATCATTTCGGCGGATGCGCTCCAGGTGTACCGGGGGCTCGACATCGGTACCGCCAAGCCTGCGCCGCAAGAGCAACGGCAGTATCGATACCACGGCGTCGATCTCGTAGATCCGGACGATCGCTTCACCGCAGCGAGGTTCGCCCGGTTTGCACGCAAGGCGATTCACGAAATCAACCAACGCGGCCGCCTCGCGCTGCTTGTTGGGGGCAGTGGCTTCTATGTGGACGCGACGTTGGGCGGCCTCGATCCACTCCCTGCAAGTGATTCGCGCTGGCGAGAATCGCTTGAAGCCGTAGACCGGCGGCGAGGGACGCCGGAGCTGCATCGCTGGCTGAGTAGGCTGGATCCCGAGCGGGCTGCGGCGGTTGCGCCCTCGGATCGGCACCGAATCCTGAGAGCGGTCGAAGTGATTCTCCGCGAGGGCCGACCGGTGGCCGACTTGAATACCATGCCCAATGGCCAGCAGCAGCGGACGATTCCCGCAACCTGGGTCGGACTTCGATGGCCGCGAGCTGAGCTCTACTCCCGCATTGACGCGCGGGTGGGCGCGATGATCGAGGCGGGATGGGTGGCGGAGGTCGAGTCCCTGCTCGAATCTGGTGTTAAACAGTCGGCCCACGCTATGCAGGCGATTGGGTATCGGGATCTGGTCGCGGCAACGCAAGGAGCGGTCGACCTGGAGGCTGCGCGGGAACGTATCGCGCGAGATACACGCCGATACGCGAAGCGACAGATGACCTACTTTCGACGCCGCCCCGTGACGTGGCTCGATGCCGAGTCGGCGTCCGACGGTGAGGTTGAATCGCTGACGGTTCGCGCGATCGAGGCCTTGGAGTCGCCCTAGTGTGTTGCCGCCCACACGGCTGGACGCCACAATGGGGAGATGAGGCGCAACAGAATTTCCGATGCCGCAGTACTGATCCTCGCCATGAGCGTGGTCGCGGCGGGATGCACGGCCCCAGCGGCCGGCCCCGTAACGACGCCGCGTGCCGGTCTGACCGCGGAACGCGTGCCGGCGGCACCGGCGGAAGCTTCGGCCTCCGTAACCGCTGCGTGGGCTAGCCTTAGGATTTCCGGGACCGTCCCACCGGCAACCGCGATCGACCCGACGGAGCGGGCCACCGCGCAAGGCCAGACGTACGAGGGCTTTCGAGCGCTCCGGATCGGCGATCTCATTGGGGCGCAGAACGCATTCGGCGCCGCCCTCGGCAGCGATCCGGCACTAGCGCAAGCGCAGTACGGCATGGGCCTCACAGCCGACGCTCAGGGCCGCGGTGACCTTGCACAGGATTGGTACGAGGCTGCGCTGCGATCTGATCCCGGGCTGACCCGCGCTGCGGTCGAGCTTAATCGTCTGTCGCTGGATGCTGTGAGCCCGACGCTCCGCCGCGCGGAACAGGCGGTCGACGCAGGGGACACGGCCGCCGCGGAAGCGGCCTATCGAGAGGTGCTCTTGAGCGCACCGTTCCTGGCGGGGCCGTACATCAGAATCGCGGAGCTCCGAGTTGCGGCCGGCGATCCCAACCGGGCGATCGACGTGCTCGAAGGGGCGCGGCGCAATCTGGGCGACGATCCGGCAGTCCTGCGGATCCTGGGGGATCTCCTGATGGATCAGGGGCGCTATGCCGAGGCCGCAGACGCATACCGCAGACTGGCGGACCGCATGCCGGGCGATGAGGCCGTCGCCGCGCGTGCGAGGGAAGCGCGCGATGCCTACGAGCGCGCTGCACTACCGTCCGAGTACAGGGGATTGGCCGCGCGCGAGTCACTAACTCGCGAAGAACTCGCGGCGGTCTTAGCGATCCAGCTCGACGATCTGGAACGGATCGCCGCCGGTAGAGTCGGGGTGATCGTGGCCGACGCTGGAGATCGCTGGACGACGCCGTTCATTCTCAGGACCGTGGAGTGGGGTGTCCTCGATGTCTATCAGAACAACGAGTTCTACCCGCGGATGGACGTGCTACGGAGCATGCTCGTAGAGGCTGCCTACCGCGTACTCGAGATCGTGGGTGCCGCGGACTCGGCCCCTTCGCCAGCGCTCGTCGAACCCCCGCCGGAGCATCTCCTTTACAGACAGGTTCAGGCGGTCGTAGGGCTGGACATTCTGGCGGCCAACAGCGACGGGAGTTTCGACCTCCTCGAGCCCGTAACCGGGTCAGAGGCGCTGGATGCGATCGAACGGTTGGCCTCGGTCGTCCGGCAATACGCGCGTTGACACAGTGACGGAGGCCCCGGAACTCGAGCCGTTGGAGGATCCCTCGAGCGACGGAGAGACCGTCGACGCTTTCGCGTCGTCAGCGGAGGCGACACCCGCCGAGCCACCGGGGGGCGGCATGTTCTATTGCCTCACCGCCACCGTGTTGGCGTGGCTGATTCCCGGAGCGGGGCATGCCTTTGTCGGACAGTGGCGTCGAGCGATCGTCTTTGGCGGGCTCATCAGCGGGCTATTCGTGGGTGGTCTGGCGCTGGATGGCCGGATCTATCGAATCGAGGAAGACGACGTTCTTAGCTATGCCGCATCGCTGGGTGCTAGCGGGGTAGGCGGCTTCTACGTCGTCGGACACGCCCTCGGGTACGGCGACGGCGACGAACAGGCCGCGTACCACGAGTACGGCAGCACCTTCACGCTCGTAGCCGGCTTGCTCAACCTGCTGATCATCCTGGATGCCTTCGATCACGCCCTACTGCGCCACCACGCGCGGCGCGCCAAGACACCGGCGGCGGAGAGCCTGTGATCCACTTCGTGTTCTTGGTCGCTTTCTGCGGTGCGGTGGGCCTCGTGCTCGCGGCGATCCTCCGCCGGGGCATCCGGCGTGTGCTTCGACTGGCCGCCTGGATCACCGGTGGGCTTGTCTTCAGCGCCGTCGTCTTGGGATGGATCCTGTACATATTCCCGTTGTGAGCCGAGCGTATCTCCGCTGGGTGCCGGCGTTGGCGTGGTACGGGGTCATCTCCTGGCTTTCACACCAGCCTCAGTGGCCAGTGCCCGCGCGGCAGTACCCGGACTGGCTATTGCACGTCGCCGGATACGGATTGCTGGGAGCCTTTCTTGCCATCGGTGCAGGAAGAAGACGTGTGCAAACGATCGGTTGGTTCGTGGCGCTGTTGACTATTGGCGTCCTGGCTGGGGCGCTTGATGAGCTTCATCAGAGCATCGTCCCGGGCCGTGATCCGTCGGTTGGCGACATCGTCGCTGACGGACTCGGCGTGCTAGTCGGACTCCTCAGTTGCCTGGGAGCCTCGTTTGCCGGGCTCTGGGGCCTATGGGAAGATCGACGCTCTGCTTGAGTCCACGCCCGTCTGGCTGGAGGCGCCGATGCCGGAAGCTGTTCTTGTCGAGGGAGCACGCACGCCCATGCGCCGGTTCCTCGGAGACCTCTCCACGGTGTCGGCAATCGAACTTGGTGCGACCGCGGCCGCCGGAGCCATCGAGCGGGCCGGCATTGCCCCACAGGACGTGGAGCACGTTGTCGTTGGGAATGCCCAGCAAACCTCGCTGGACGCCCCCTATGGCGCACGTCATGTCGCACTGAAGGCAGGCCTGCCGGACACCACACCCGCACTCACAGTGAACCGTCTGTGCGGATCGGGCATCGAAGCGATCGTTCAGGTCTGCCGAATGATCCAGAGCGACGAAATTCACGTAGGGCTCGCTGGCGGAATGGAGAACATGACTCAAGCGCCCCACGTTCTCTACGGCGCGCGCGGCGGCCTCCGAATGGGCGACGCTCCCTTACGGGACTCCCTGACTGGCGCGTTGACGGACAGCTATTGCGGCTGCGCTATGTCCACGACATCGGACAACCTGGCACGCCGCTACTCGATCACGCGTGAGGATCAAGACGAGTTCGCACTACTGAGCCAGCAGCGAGCGAGCGCGGCACAATCCGCCGGCATTCTCGGCGAAGAGATCGTTCCCGTGGAGATTGTGAGCCGCAAGGGGAGCGTGATCATCGACTCGGACAACCACCTGAGACCGGAGACTACGCTTGAGAGCCTGGCGCAGCTGACTTCGGCGTTCGGTGAAGATTCCTTCGTTACGGCGGGCAACGCGAGCGGCATCGTGGACGGCGGTGCTGCGACCGTCGTCGCGTCGGGAGACTGGGCCCAAGAACGGGAACTGGAGGTGCTCGCGCGAATTCGCGGATGGGCACACGCAGGAGTTGATCCAGCGCACATGGGTATCGGTCCGGCACCGGCCACGGAGAAGCTCCTGCGGTCCCTGGACTGGGACGTGGCGGCCGTCGATGTGTTCGAAGTCAACGAAGCGTTTGCGGGTCAGTATCTCGCGGTCGAGTCGGAGCTCGGACTCAGTCGTGAGAAGGTCAACGTGAACGGTGGCGCGATCGCACTTGGACATCCCCTGGGAATGACGGGCACACGGATCGCCTACTCGGCCGCGCGTGAACTTCGTCGTAGAGGTGGCGGCAAAGCCGTCGCAACAGCATGTATTGGGGGCGGTCAGGGAATCGCTCTCGCCCTGGAATCCCGATGACTCGCGTGACGGCGGGGACTTCGCTCGGCCGCCATTGATCAGAGATATTGGAGACTACCGACGTTGAGTAACTACGAGAACATCCGGGTCGAAATCGCGGATGGCGTTGCCACGCTGACGGTAGATCGTCAGCCGGTGCTGAACGCGCTTGATGCGAACACGATTGCCGAGATCGCCCGCGCGGCATCCGAACTTGATGCGGACTCCGACGTTAGGGCCGTGATCGTCACCGGCGGAGGGGACAAGGCCTTTGTAGCCGGCGCTGATATCAGCATGCTCGCCACACTTGGCCCCGAGGAGGCGCGCCGTGCCGCCTGCGCTGGTCAGCGTGCATTCGACGCGATCGAGCAGATGGGCAAGCCCGTCATCGCCGCGATCAATGGCTTTGCGCTGGGCGGAGGCTGCGAGCTCGCCCTCGCGTGCCATCTCCGCGTCGCATCGGATCGAGCCAAGATCGGGTTGCCGGAGATCACTCTTGGCGTGCTTCCTGGCCATGGCGGCTCGCAACGGCTACCTCGAATCGTCGGAAAGGGGCGTGCCCTGGAGTTGATGTGTCGCGGCAAGACCATCGATGCCGCCAAGGCGCTCGATGTCGGATTGGTCAACCAGGTCGTGGCGCACGATGAACTGGGCGAGACCGTCGCTGCACTGGCTGCCGAACTGTCACAGAAAGCACCCTTGGCCATGCGGTATTGCATCCAGGCTGTGAACGAAGGGCTTGAGTGCAGCCTGGCGGAGGGCCAAGCGATTGAAGCTGCCTACTTCGGCCTTGCCTTTGCCACTGACGATCAAACAGAGGGGATGGAGGCGTTCCTCGAGAAACGGCGACCGGAGTGGAAAGGCAAGTGAGCGAACACCCGTCACACAGCGAGTTGATCCACGATTGGAACCGGGCCGAAGGCGCGGTCCCTGCCCGGGCCGTGGAGTTTGATGACGAGACGTTGAGGGACGGCCTCCAGTCGCCATCGGTTCTCGACCCCGACATCGATACGAAACTCCGAATCCTGCATCTGATGGCGGATCTCGGGATTCACGCTGCCAATCTCGGGCTGCCGGGCGCCTCGGTGCGCCAGACAAGTGACGTCACACGTATGTGTCGCGAGATCCAGGACGCGGGCCTGGCGATTGCGCCGAACTGCGCAGCGCGAACTCTGGCAACCGATATCACCCCAATCTGCGATGTTGCCGACAAGGTCGGGATGCCGATCGAGGTGTCCGCGTTCATCGGCTCGAGCCCGATTCGGCAGTATGCCGAAGATTGGCCCCTCGAACGGATGGTCCGACATACCGCGGACGCGGTCAGCCTGGCCGTCGGACGCGGCATGCCGGTGATGTACGTGACCGAGGACACGATTCGGGCGCATCCCGACACGATCCGAGCTCTCTACACAACGGCGATCGAGAGCGGAGCGCGACGTATCTGCGTTTGCGACACCGTTGGGCATGCCACGCCGGCCGGCGTTCGCGCCCTGGTGGGGTTCGTTCGTCAGATCGTGGCCGACTCGGGAGAAGCGGTGAAGGTCGACTGGCACGGTCACCGTGATCGCGGTCTGGACGTGGCCAATACCATGGCTGCGATCGCGGCCGGCGTCGACCGGGTGCACGGAACAGCGCTCGGCATTGGCGAGCGCTCTGGTAATACGCCGATGGACCTCATCCTGGTGAACTGCGTTCTGGAGGGGCACATCGACCACGATCTTTCCCGTCTGCCTGAGTACTGCCGAGTGGTCGCCGAGGCAACTGGTCACGAGATACCGATCAACTACCCGGTAGTCGGAGACGACGCCTTCAAGACGGCTACGGGCGTCCATGCTGCGGCGGTTATCAAGGCACGGGCAAAGGGCGACGCGTGGCTAGCCGACCGAATCTACTCGGGCGTTCCTGCCGCTATGGTCGGCAGGGGCCAAGGCATCGAAGTCGGTCCGATGAGTGGTGTCTCGAATGTGACGTTTTGGATGGAGACACACGGCGTCGAGCCGACTCCGGAGCGGATTGAGGCGGTGTTCGCCGCGGCAAAAGAGTCGCCTCGCACCCTCACCGACAACGAGATCCAGGACCTGATCGACGGTCTGTAAGACCTAGAGAAGGTCGATCGTGATCGGCTCGATCATGAACGAGGTTACGAAGATCAGGATCGAGATCCAGAGCAACAACAGCCTCAGGGGCCCAAGTGAACCTTCGAAGCTGAGTGGGCGGGGATGCTTCGTGCCCAGTGCTACGAGGATCAGGATCGCGAAGATGAACCACCCGGTGAAGAAGCGCCATCCTGCATAGAACATTGCGGCGATCAGGAGCAGCGAGATCTTCCGGTGATGTCGAGGCGTGATCGAATAGAGCAGATGTCCGCCATCGAGTTGCCCGATCGGGAGCAGGTTCATCGCCGTGACGAGCAGGGCGAACCAGCCGACGAACGCCAGTGGATGGGCCAGCAGGGTTTCCCCCTGAGAGAGCGGCGGAGCGAATAGCACTTGCAGGGGAGCCCATATGAGGGGCTCCCCAAGTCCGATGCTCGGACCGAGACTGCTTTCGTCCACGACGCGCGATTGCGCCAGGCCAACGGCGAGGATCGGCATCGCAGCGACGAACCCCGCAAGCGGGCCCGCGACGGCGATGTCGAACAGCGCTCGACGTGTCGTGATCGGACTCTTGATCCGGATCACCGCGCCCATCGTCCCCGGCAGGAGCACCGGACCGATGGGCGGAATCGGAATGAAGTAGGGAAGCGTCGCGCGAATCCCGTAGTACCGGCAGGCCAGGTAGTGACCCATCTCATGCGCGGCGAGGAAGGCGATCACCGCGATACCGAAAGGCAGGCCGGCGAGCAGGAGCATCGGTTCACGAAACGGGTTCAGCGTGATGCCGACCTCAGGCTCGAGGTAGAAATACTGATACTGCAGAAAGCCCCAATAGCTCGTCGTGGCCAGCGTCAGCAGAAAGAGGAGCAAGTTCCGACGAGGCAGGCCCGGTGGGTCTTGCGGAATTTCGACTGTACGGGGGGCCTCGAAAGAGAATGGATCGCGCTGCGACGTCTCCGGTGCGACCGGCGGGACCCCAATCGGTATGGCGGCCGGCGGGCGATCGTCGAGAGGGCCTTCGGTCTCGTTGCCGTCGTGGCTCATACGCGCGTCCGGTAACTCAGCGTTCGGCGGGGAGATTCGTGAGTTGTTTGCCCGGCTTGAAACGGGTCGTGCGGGCAGAGGGCACAATCACCTCTTCTCCGGTACGCGGATTTCGCCCAACACCTTCTTTGCGGCGCTTCACCTCGAAGACGCCAAAGCCACGGAGTTCGATTCGTTCGCCTCGCGCGAGGGACGCTTTGACCGCTTCGATAACGCGTTCAACCGCTCGTTCTGCCTGAACCTTGGTGATCCCGGACTCGGCGGCGATACGATCAACGATGTCGGCCTTGACCATGCAACGAACTCAAGTGCTTGGGGCGAGTGAACGGGGGCGGGCCTTAGCATAACCTGACCCCGTTCTTTCGGATTCCTTCTCCGACCCACAAACGCTTCAGCTGATCGCTCCATGACTTCTCCGCCCCTCCCACAAGTCGTAATTGTTGGCCGCCCGAACGTTGGCAAGTCGACGTTATTCAATCGGATCCTTGGGAGGCGCCAGGCAATCGTTGGGGAGCAGTCCGGGCTCACCAGAGATCGCAATATCGCCGTTGCGGACTGGAACGGGGTTGCCTTCGAACTGAGCGATACGGGCGGCGTGGAGTGGCGCGAGAAGGACGGTCTGGCGGCAGCGGTAGAGGCCAAAGCGCTCGGCGCTCTCGACGACGCGACGGCGGTCCTCTTTGTTGTCGATGGGCGGGAAGGCCCGGTTTCGATCGAGCAGGAACTTGCGATGGAACTCCATCGACGTGGGCTCAACGTCATGTTGGTCGTCAACAAGTGCGATGACTGGAAAACGGCGGAGGCCGTGAGCGCCGATTTCGCGATTCTCGGGATCGACCCGACGTTTGGCCTGTCCGCAGAGCAGGGTCACGGGGTGGGCGACATGCTTGACGTCATCGTTCGCGGAATACCCGATGGGCCGGCTGAGGTCACCGAGGCGGACGGAACGATTCGCGTCGCGGTCGTTGGACGGCCGAACGTAGGCAAATCGTCGCTGGTGAACTCCATGCTTGGCGAGGACCGGTTGGTCGTAAGCGATGTCTCTGGAACGACTCGCGACGCGATTGACACCAAACTGCAGGTGGACGGCCAGGACTACTTGTTGGTCGACACGGCGGGCATTCGGCGTGGCGCCCGTCAGGAGGGTTTCGCCGAAATGGTCAGCGTCTCGATCGCCCGTCGCCGCATGGCCCGCGCCGACGTGGCGTTGCTGGTGATTGACGCTGTGGTGGGCCTGTCACGGCAGGACCGAACGGTTGCTGACGAGGCCCAGAACGCGGGATGCGGTCTAATCATCGTGGTCAACAAGTGGGATCTCGTCGATGTCGAACGCGGCGATCAGCGAAGTTGGCGGAAGGAGCTGGCGGAACGACTAGGGCGCATGTCGTTTGCTGAAGTGGCCTACACGTCGGCGCTCACGGGCGACGGCGTGCCGGGGTTGTTTGGGGTGATCGATAGCGTCGCCGCGAATCGGAGTCGCCGAGTGCCCACCGGGGAACTCAATGGCCTCTTCGAGTACCTCAAGGAGCGCGGTATGCAGGGCCCGCCAGGTTCACCCGAGCTGAAATACTTGACTCAGGCCGCAGTCGCACCACCGACGTTCGTGATCTTTACGGGAAAGGGGAGTCGGGAACTTCCGGCGAGTTATCGCCGCTATCTCGAGAATCGGCTGCGCCGCACTTTCGAGTTCTCGGGTACACCCCTGCGCCTCAACATCCGCCAACGCCGACGTCGCCCCGAGTAGGTGATCGACTTGTCGGAGGCGTCAGCCCGTGGGCTATACTGCGTTGAGCGTTGATTCCGGGTCGATCCCCTCGCCGCGAGCCATGAGCCTCAAAAAGCGAGACATCGCGCGTGCGATTCACGAAGCAGAGCCACGGATCTCCTTGACGGAGGCCGTGGCCCTCGTGGATGTCCTCATGGACCAGGTCAAGGATGGGTTCGTGGCGGACGGCAAGGTGATGGTGACCAACTTCGGTACGTTCGAGGTGGTCGAAAGGGCTGCTCGACAAGGCGTGAACCCCGCAACCCGAGAACCCATGATGATTCCGGCCCACAAGGCGCTTACCTTCCAGCCCGCACCAGCACTGCTGCGCGCGATCAACGACTGACATGGCCCTCGCGACCGGTTATCAGAAGCGTTTCTACCGCATGGGGGAGGTCTGTGAATTGACTGACCTCGAGAGCCACGTGCTGCGGTATTGGGAAGCCGAGATTCCGCAGTTGAGCCCTACGAAGAGTCGCGGTGGACAGCGGCTCTACCGGCCAGAGGACATCGAGTTGATTCAGCGAATCAAGGAATTGGTTCAGGAACGCGGCTTTACGATCGCTGGAGCTCGGCGGCATGTCGCATCCGGGGTGAGGTCGACGGACCTTCTGGACGCGGTGGATGAGGCGCGACTGGAGGTAGAAGCGATCTTGACCATGATGGAGGCCAATGAGACTCTGTAGTCGCGGTCACGCGTAGCGCCGGTGGCGCCGCCCGATCGTGCTTACGGGGCGTGGCGCAGCTTGGCAGCGCGCTTGACTGGGGGTCAAGAGGTCGGAGGTTCAAATCCTCTCGCCCCGACTTGATTCGAGCTTGAGGGTGGCCGCTTTGCGGTCGCCCTCCTTTTTTGCGTCGGAGCAACGACGGACAGACTCGGTCCCCGTGAACTAGAGTCAAAGGGTCGTTCGCGCTCCGACGGCGCGCACATCAAATCCTGTACACAGAATTTCCGGGAGGGAGCCATGAAGCTTCGCCACCTCGTAACGGTTCTCGGCCTGCTGGCCGCGATCGTGGTCACCACAGCCACCCCAGCCCCTGCCGCGCAGGAGCCGTATCCGGAGTTGCCTGTAACGCTCGTGATGAACGCACAGAGCATCGGTAACTCGATCTCCGGACAGACCCGTATGGTGGTTCGCATCACGCGCTGGTCGCCGCCCGCGGAGCGTGACCAGGTTCTCGGTGCGCTTCGCGAACTTGGCCCTGGTGCGGTCAGGAAAGAGCTGCAGGGCCTTGAAGAGGCCGGTCGCATTCGAATCGGTACGGAGAACTCGTACCCGATCCAGTACGCAGGGCTCAGCGTGCTGGAGAACGGGGATTATCGCCTCGTGCTCGCCACCGATCGCGATATCGATATCTGGGAGTCCTACTACCGGACTCGGACACTCGACTACGACGTCGCTCTCGCCGAGCTTCGAATCACTCGCGACGACCTGCGTGGCGAAGGTGTGCTCGCGGCCGGTGTGACCCTCGGTTGGGACGCGGATGCAAGCACGGTCGTTATCGAGAATTACGACCAGCAGCCAATGCGGCTCCGGAACATCCGGGTCGAACAGTAGGCTCGACCATCGCTCTAACGAGGGCTGCCGGTCTCCGGTAGCCCTCGTTTCATATTGAGGGTCCAATGCGCCCATCGATTCTCGTATCCAATGACGACGGCATCCATTCGACGGGTCTTCACGCGCTCGCCGATGCTCTTCGCGAAGTCGGAGACGTGACGGTGGTTGCGCCGGACCGTGAGAAGAGCGCGTCAGCTCACTCACTTACGTTGCACCGACCCGTGGCGGTCCGACAGATCAGCGACGCCGTCTACACCGTTGATGGAACCCCGGCCGACTGCGTCTATCTCGGCGCACTGAGTATCTTGGACTCGAAACCGGATCTTCTGGTTTCGGGCATCAATCGGGGCGGCAACATCGGCGATGACGTGACCTACTCAGGCACCGTGGCGGCCGCGCTCGAGGGAACGATTCTCGGCGTGCCGTCATTCGCGGTGTCTCAACTACGCCCGTTCGGCGTGCAGCGAGGTGCTCACGCCGGATCGCCTGAATTCGTCTGGGACAACGCAGCCCGGGTGTCCGCACTTGTCGCTCGTCGGATCCTCGCCGACCCACTTCCGGAAGACGTGCTTCTCAACGTGAACGTGCCGGCTGGAGACCCAGAGGGCCTTCGCATCACGCGGCAGGGCAAACATCTTTACGACCAGGTGGTGCACGAGGCACTCGACCCTCGCGGCAAGGTCTACTACTGGGTGGGCAGCGGCGCGCCGACGCGGTTGGAGCAGACCGACGACACGGACTACACCACGGTTCGACAGGGTTTCGTGTCGATCACACCACTGCACCTCGATCTGACACACCGCGAGACGTTGCAGCGTCTGAAGTCCGACTGGGAGGCGCCTCTGGCTGCCGAGTTCATCGAGGACTAGTCGTCGGCCCTTCCGCGACTGATGCCATAGGTGATTCCGGCACCCACGAGGATCAGCACCAGGCTCGTCAGGGCCTGCGGCACCGTCGGGGTGAACCGCCGCACGGGCCAATCTTCCGGGTCGATCAAGGCCATTCGATCTTCGGTCACGACCTCACCCTTCACGATTGATCCGATCTCGGGCAGGTGTCCTTCCTGGAAGGGCCATAGGCCAACGACCACGCCCGCGAGAAGGCCCAGCAGAACGCCGAACGTCGCCGCGCGATGGGAGCGGAGCAGGTACTTCAGAACGTTGCTCATCGCGGCGATGCCCAGCACCAGTCCCACGCCCACAGGGATCACCACGTACACAACAGGGCCGACCATCGCGGCGATGTCGCCAGCGCGAAGCGCGAGCACGGTCTCCTCGATTGCTCCGAGAATAGGCAGGTACTGTCCCAGGATCAGCAATAAATACCCACCACTGATTCCGGGAAGAATCATGGAGGCTGCCCCAGCCGCGCCCGCGATCAGTTTGGCGACGACGCCGTCGCCGAGAAGACCGCCACCGATAACACCGCTCTGTTGGGCCAGGCCGATCGCCGCCATCACGAGGAACCCGGCTGCTACTCCCACCCAGAGCGCAGTGCCCCGCGCCCGCGCGAGGCGCCACAACGCAGGGATTCCTCCGAGCGTAAGGCCGATGAAGACGCTGTAAGCGAGCCATCGCTGATCAACGATTACGTTCTTCACGGGCCCAGCGAGAAGCGCAATCGCCGTGGCGGCCGCACCGCCGATCACCAACAGGAGCATGATCGCGGGCCGGCTGAGCCTGATTCGACTCACCGATGCGACGGCATCGATGAAGTCGGTGTACACACCGGCCGCCAGAAGCATGGTCCCGCCGCTGATCCCCGGGACCAGGTTCGCGAGACCCATGAGCGCGCCTCCCAGCGCTGCTCTCAGGTACGGAACGGGCGCGGTCGAGGCTTCGTTTTCGGGCAAATTCACAATCATCTTCTGGGTTCAGGTAGTCCAACGTTGGAGAGTGCGGACTCCCGCGGCGGGGAGTATGCCCCGAGTCGGATCCTCTGCCAAATCCGCGTCTCTCGGCTTGCCGAACAACTGCTAGTGGGCTCAAGGGGGCCATGCTAAGATCGCCAAACCGCACGAAAATCGCGTCGGTCGTAGCGCAAGTTTGCGCGCTGCAGACGTGGTTTGGTGTGACAAGGCCTACCGCCGATAGAGCGTCCGCTCGGGCAGGGTAGGCGCTCGGTCGCCTTGGGAGCAGGTACGCCAAGAACGAACGAGAACAAGAGATTTTGGTCGGGCCGTAGCGCAGCTTGGTAGCGCGCTCCGTTCGGGACGGAGAGGTCGGAGGTTCAAATCCTCTCGGCCCGACTCTAAATTCTCTGCTACGCGGAGCGGAACCGGCTCTCGGTCGCGTCCATGGAGGTTCAGGTCCCGTTGTTGCCCCCCGCCCGTCGAGATCGTGACTGACTCGCTCGCTCAACGCGCCCACGTGCGCGAGATCGCCGAGGCAGCTTTGAGGGCTGCGGATCCGGTGTCATCGACACGGGAGGCACTGGCCGGCGGAGCCACAGAAATCCTCTCTGTTGGCCAGGCGAGCGGCACGCCTCGTATCCATCTCCTCGGCGCAGGCAAAGCCGTGAGCGGCATGGCTGCTGGCGCCTTGGACTACTTTGGGACACGAGTAGTGGGTGGCGTTCTGGCGGGTCCGCTAGGGACGGGGAAGATCGGGCCTCTGGACCTCGTTCCGGCAGGCCACCCAACCCCTGACGCCGGGTCCGTGCAGGCGGGAAACGAGATGCTCGCCTATCTTCCGGGCTTGGAGCCGGGCGACGGCGTCGTCTTTCTGCTTTCGGGCGGGGCGTCCGCGATGCTCGAGCGGCCGAGGGCAGGCATCCCACTGGACTCACTCGTCGCAATCAATGAAGCCCTGTTGCAGCGCGGAGCGGCCATCGAGGATTTGAACGCGATCCGCACATGTTTGTCGGAAATCAAAGGCGGTGGCCTCGGTGCCGCCATCGCCGAACATCCGCTACTGACGCTGGCGATCAGCGACGTCGTCGGTGATGCCCCAGAAGTCATTGGTTCGGCGCCAACGGTCGCGTGCCGTTGCGAGACGAACGATTCGATCGCAACATTCCGGTCGTTGCGACTCCCAATGGCTGTAATCGAACCGGCGATCAAAGCGGCGCAGGAGCCGGGTGCAGGAGCGGGCGCCCGCGGCCCGAGGGACTACCGGCTCGTAGCGACCGCGACCGACGGTCTCGTCGCTGCGAGGCGCAGCGCCGAGCGGCTCGGCTACAGCGTTGTTGAATGCGTCAACGGTTTCGCGGGGGACGCCCAGGAAGCTGGCGAGAGCCTTGCCAGAGCAGTGACCGAGGAGGTCGGTGACGGCCGTTGTTGGCTTCGGGCGGGCGAGACGACAGTCGCGGTGTTCGGGGACGGTTTGGGAGGTCGGAATCAGGAGGTTGCTCTGGCTTCGAGCCGAGCACTCGACGGCGTCCGCGGGGTTGCCGTGGCTGCCATCGGCACCGACGGTATCGATGGGCCGACGCCGGCGGCGGGGGCCATCGCAACGGGAACGACGTGGAGTCGCGCTCGGCGCCTCGGGATGGATCCAGGCGGGTACCTCCGGGCGAACGATTCCTATAACTTCTTCGCCGAACTTGGCGACCTCGTGTACACAGGCGCTACAGGGACCAACGTGATGGATCTTCACATTGGCCTCAAGATGGAGCAGGAATGAGCGATCAATCGGCGCAGTCGACTTCGGCGGAGCTGGCCGAAGTGCGCGCCGAGGCAGAAGGCGATTTCCTGGCCAGCGTGACTGAGTTGGAGTCACGGGCCAAGCGACTGACCGAGGCGGTCGAGATCGCTGCGGTCAGCGCTGCAACACAAGAGACGCCGGCCGCTGACTTTGAACTGCCCGGGTTACCGAGAGCAGAGTCGCCCACGACGGGATCGCCGAGGCTTCCTGATCAAGCGCCTTGGCCGAAGGGCGCGGGAATACGCGGGCTTCTCAACCGATTCACGGCGTGGTTGCTCCGTGATTATCTGGTCGTGCTCGATGCCCGCCACGAAGCGTTGGCGGCGCGGAGTCTTGACCTGGAGCACGATGCTGCCGGAGTGGCTGCGAAACTCCACGGGGCGTTGGTCGATGGGGTGGCGCACGCACATCGATGCGTCGAGGCTCTTTCGGATCACGTAGCCGCTCAGCGAACTGCGGCCGCCACGAACAAACAGCGTTTGGAGGATGTTCGTGAGGCGGTCACGCGGTGCGCAGAGGCAGTTGATCTCCTCTCTGAGGTTGCGCTCAAGCAGCGAGCTATGGCGAACGCGAAAGACGCCGAGTCAGCCCACCGCGCCTTCCACGCTCCCGACCTGAAGATCGAAGTCGCACTTGACCGGCTCGCCCGGCGCCAAGAATCGCTCTTGGCCGGACTCCTCGACAAGAGAGAGTGATCCGGCAACGGAGAGCCGCTACTGATCGCTTTCTTTCGCCCGTGCTCGATCAGCACCGCGGGGACGACGCTGCATCTGCTCGTCAGCGCCACCCGCCGGTGGCATCGACCCGTCGAGCCGAGCGCCAAGTTGACCGAGTCGGTCGTGACCCCAGAACAGCTCGCCCTCGAGCGAAGCAGTGGGCACACCGAATACGCCCGCGCTCAGCGCGGCGGTGGTGTTGTCGCGCAGCGTGAGCTTGATGTCCGGCGCCGCTATGGTGTCTTCAACATCGAGTTGAAGATCAAGATGACCGGCAACATCGCTCAATACGTTCGTAGAAGTTAGATCGCGTCCCTCGGCCCAGGCAGCGGAGGCGAGCCCTTGGGCCAACGGCATCGCTACTTGCGCGTCCTGGTACGCGGCGAGCAGGCGCAGCGCTCCCAGTGAGCGGAAGGGATGAGCTGGCGGCCCCTTGAGCGGGACGTTCAACATGTGAGCTGCGCGGACGACGTCGCGAAACGTGTACGCCCTTTTGGCGTCGGTTTCCACGGGCCCGACGAGCCCGGTGGCGTCCAGGATCGCGCCGTATACCACCGGCCGAATCCTCCACTCGACCCCATGGGTTCGCGCGAACCGATCGCATTGAGTGAGCAGCAAGTAGGTGTAGGGGGAGACAAAATCGAGGTGCAACGTGACGGTCTTCACTAGCTCCCCTCGTTACGCGAATCCAGGGCCTCCCGCAGGCGTTTTTGCTCTTCGGGATCCGCGAACAGAGTGGCCCCGGTCTTCAGGAAGTCAGCAGCGATAGCCTCGCGGCCCCGGATGGCCTTCTTCTGTCGGTGTTCGCTCAAGTCGCCGATGAACGGCCAGAGGTTGTCGCGTACGTCGCGAGGTAGAACCTGCTCAAGGTACTCGAGAGCCAGGCCTTGCAGCCGGGTGTCCTCCAGGACGATCCCATGGAAGGCCGTGCGGATCGGTTCTGGATCCAAGACGAGAGAGAGCAGCCTGAAAGTGTGCTCGAGCGAAAGTTCGCCCCGCCCGTAGACCTTGCCAGCCACGAAGTCATCCTGCTCCGGTTGGTCGTCGAGAAGCTTCTGGAGTTCCCAGATCGGGCGCTCGCGCGTGAGCTCTATGCGGATCGCATTCCAGAGCGCTTCGTCGTCCGCAGGCCGCTTGGCGACGGAGAGCCCACTCTTTCTCCTGCGCGCGAGCGCGACGCCGCTTCGATACCGAACCTCGAATCTGTCGGTGGTAAGCCCCTGGATAAGCGCGTCGTTCGCATCATCCGAGCCGATCCCCGACAGCACCCGAGGGATTCGACGACGAATCACGAAGTCGGCGGAGTTGTCGAGGAGCACTTCCGCAAGGTGCTCTGCCGCGCCTTCTGCGACCGCGAGCGTTGCCGCGGCCCGTCGGTAGAAAGCGTCGCGGGCCAACAGGCGGGTCAGCGCCGGCACGTGATGCATGTCCCACGGGTCCTGCGACTTCAACGTGTTCGCCACGACTACGCTGTCTGCTGACGAAAGCCGGTTCAACCTGTCGACCGGGGCTGTCACAGCGCCGGTTTGAGTTTGCCCCTTTTGCATCGGTACGCCCGCTAGGGTCCCGGTGAGTGCGGCATTCACGTCGAACTGAGTCACCGTCATGGTGAGTTCGCCACCGACAAACTGAGTCTGGACGAGTTCCTCCTCCAGCGATGAGCGGCCCTTGTCCAACCGTTCGAGCACCGTCTGGAAGTACGTCTTTCCCATGGAGCGCGCAAAGACAAAGAGCGCGATCGCGGCGGCGACCACAAAGAAATTGAGTCCCGTCGAGGAGAGGCCACCCAGAGTGATCCATGCGAACACGATCAAGGCGGCCACGCCTTCTGCTGCGCTGTCAACGAACGAGTCCACGAACGCCTTGGTGCGGCGACGGAGTGCAGGCGAGACCGGAACCCATAGAAATTCGAGAACTGCCCGATGCAACGACTTTCGCAGCGAAGCATCCGCGCCCCGCAGCACGGTGGCCGCAAACAGACCGGGCACGAACAGCACGAGCGCGCTGCCCGAGAGGAGGGCAAAGGGAAGCACCGCGAGACTCCACCCTACGCCCGCCGTCGCGAGCAAACGCGACGCAAGGAGCACCTGGCCCGCCAACGCAATAACGCCGGTAATACCGTAGAAACGGCCGAAGAAGCCCGCGAGTTCCTCATCGGTGTCGTACGCCAGACTCGCCGCTTCTTTGAACTCGTAGTCGACGAGATACGACGCGAGCGTGGCCACCGCTACGATGAGCGCCATGGTGCGCAGGTGTTTGTTGCCGAGAACCTCCTTCAAGCCATCGCGTGCGCGGCCTTCGTCACCGGGAGTCGCCGCGACGGGCGTCCCAGCGTCCGGAAGGAAACGCTGCAATACGGAGACAACCAACAGCGCCAGAATCAAGCTGAGGACCGCGGCCCCGTTTCCAGCAGATTGGGTCAGCGGGCCAATGGCGAACCCGGCCAGCATGGCGCCGAGGGTTCCCCCCGCGCTGATCAGTCCAAAGAGCCTCTTGGCCTCACGGAGCTGGAATCGCTCGGAAGTCACTACCCAGAAACCTGAAGTGAGTAGGAGCGTCCCGAGCACCGTGAACAGGTAGAAGACGATCGTCGTCACCTGGACGACGCGCTCGTCTGTAACGACCGAAGTGACGGCCCAGAGCACGGTCAGGCCGGCCACAAGGGCCATCAACAGGGCGTTGTACACACGATCCGCGGATGTCCGCGCGAGCTGCTTCGTGAAGAGCGCCACCGCCGGCAGGCTCAGCCCGGTGGCGGCCAGGGTCACGTAGGGCAGGTTCTCGACGGCGAACTCGTCGAGGAAGAATGCTTCTCTGAGTGCTCTCGCCGTCACCGAGAAACCGATGACGATGAACGCGCCGCTCGCCGACAACCAGAACGCACGTCGGTCGTCCGGGCGAATGTCGAGCCAGCGTTCGAGAGCTTGAATCGGGTTCATGGGCGGGCGCCGCACTCCAGACTGAGGACCCTCCTGCTGGCAGGGGGAGCCAATCGGCTCCACCGGACGTTAGGATACTCGCGTTCCGCGTAAGCATCGACCGCTGGAGAACTTCTTGGCTCTCGATTGGATCAAACAGTTGCGGCAGTTCCAGTTGGCTCTCGATTGGATCAAACAGTTGCGGCAGTTCCAGTACGTGCCCCTTTCAACGGCGCTCGTAGGCCTGCTCTTCATCCACCCGTACCTGTACGGCGCGGATCCGGGCGACGGCGGGCGCGACTGGTTGCTGCTCGCGCTGATCGCCGCGATTCCCGGGATGGCTATTGTTGCCCTGGTCGAGGACCGTCGTCGCTTGCTCCTCGGGGTGGTGCTTGGAATTCCGGCCACGATCTCGATCGTTCTGGTTGACGCTGCGCCGGCCCTTGTTCCGGGCTGGATCCTCAACATCGCTCCACTCGCGTTCTACGTCTACGCGACCGTTGTCATCTGCTACCACGTGGTCACCGAACAGCGAGTGCGCGGGGACACCTTGATCGGGGCGGTTTGCGGATATCTGATGCTCGGATACACCTGGGGCATCGCCTACGCCACCTTGATCGAGTCGGAACCGCTCTCGATAAGGCTCTCGACGGGCGAGTACGCCACGGATGGCGACCTCTTCTACTTCAGCTTCGTGACGCTGACCACTCTTGGGTATGGCGACATCGTTCCAGTGACGGTCAAGGCGCGATCCCTCGCGATGCTTGAGGCGATTACGGGCGTGCTCTATCTGGCCGTTCTCGTATCCCGCTTGGTTGCGATGTACGGAAAGAACAAGAGCGAGCGCAGCTAGCCCGCCTTGGTAGAATTGCAAGGTATTGAACGCGCAACGCGAGGACACATGGAAGCTCAGGAATCTCAAGGCACAGTCACACTGACCGACAAGGCCGTGGAGAAAGTGCAGGAATTTGCTTCCATGCATCCGGAAGCAGAGGGTAAGCAACTCCGGATCTCGATTCAGGGCGGCAGCAAGGCGAGCTATGAATACGGCTTTACCTTCGATGAGGGCGGAGCTTCCGACCAGCGCCTCGAACAAGGTTCTATCGAAGTTCTCGTCGACCCGTTCTCGCTGATGTATATGACTGGCAGCGTCGTTGACTTCGTCGACGATCTCCGCGGCAGCGGTTTCGTAGTCGACAACCCGAACCTGCCGCCGCTCATGCAGGATCCCGTCGCTCGCCGCGTCAACGAGGTGCTCGAGGAACGGATCCGACCTAGCGTTGCCTCGCATGGAGGTACCGTTCAGCTCATCGACTACGTCGAGGGGCGCGTCTACGTGCAACTCGGCGGTGGCTGCCAGGGCTGCGGCATGGCGGACGTGACCCTGAAGCAGGGAATCGAAACGCTGCTGCGTAGCGAGATTCCCGAAGTGGTCGAGGTGCTCGACACGACCGATCACGCGTCGGGTAGCAACCCGTACTACACCCAGGGCAAGTAGCGGTCTCCTAGACGATCTCGAAGTGCAGGTGCGCATGAGCCCTGCGAAGCGTGCGGTCCACGGCCGTCGTGTCCGCGCCGGTCGCGAAGATGAAGGCGAGATAGCGATTCCCCTCGGGTAGGGGAGCGACCTCCTGACCTGGCCCGATCGACACTACGAGATCTTCGACCCCTGGCTCTGCTAGGGCCGCCTTCTTGCCTGTCACGGCCTGCAGTCGCCCGGCCTTCGGAATCGGGACCATCATGACCCCGGCGGGTCTGGTCTCAGCGAGGGCGGGCAGTGGCAGGCCCATAGCACCACGCAGTGCGACCTCCTCGAGATGCACGCCCTTTGCCAGAGGAACGACTCTGGGGCACAGACCACCGATGGGCCGCGGGGCCACCTCCAGAAGAGTGGGTACTCCGTCCCGCAATCTCAGCTCCGCGTGCACGGGACCGTGGGTGTATCCGAGCGCCGCAGCGGCGATCTCCACCTCGTCCGCGAGCGCTCGCAGAACCTCAGCCGGCTCCGCGGGGGGAGTGAGGTAGAGAGTCTCTTCGAAGAAGGGGCCCTCGAGCGGATCAGGCTTCTCGAAGATCAGGAATGGCTGCAGTCCGTCGTCTAGGTAGCCGTCCAGGGCAAATTCCTTGCCGGGCAGGTATTCCTCGACCAGGAGCAGATCAGATTCGGTGACCAGATCGTCGGGTGGCTCAGACTGCTGAAGGATCGCGCCGATCCTCGCGGCGGCAGCCATGAACTCGGAGGGAGTGTCTGTTCGGATCACGCCACGAGAGGCAGAGAGAAAGGTCGGCTTGAGCACACACGGATACGTCTGCTTCGATGCTTCCCGCGACGCATCCTGCCAGTGAATCGACCGGAATCCGGGTCCACGTATCCCGGCTGCGGCCAGGGCCTGGCGCACGCGGAGCTTGCTACGGCCGTCACGCGCGGCGTCAGGACTGCTACCTCGGAGATTGAGCCATCGCGCGATCCGTGCCGCGCACGCCACGGTTTCATCATCGAGACCGACAACACCGCTGAATGGTGCGTTGGCGTGCGCGTCTCGGACGACCTTGGGAAGCCGTTCCTCGTTGAACGAGAAAGTGAGCGTCGTCCCGCCGGTCAAGGGCTCCAGCACCTGGGCTCGGTCGGATCCGATGATCGCGGTGATATCGAGCCTGCGCGCGGCACCCAATACGTCGGCGGCGCGGTAGCTGTTGGTAGGTAGGAGAATCAGAACGTTGCTCATCTGGCGTAGCATAGCTTCGTCCACGCCGAGTCGACTCCTCATCTTCCGATCGACGGGGCTGGGTGCCAGTGTTTTCGGCCGTCTCCGAACCGCAGTTGGCCGCGGACAGGATGCGCTAAGTTAGGGCCAGCGCGCCCGTAGCTCAGCTGGATAGAGCGACCGCCTCCTAAGCGGTAGGCCGCAGGTTCGACTCCTGCCGGGCGCACTTGGCGATCGTCACACAACCACGATGAACGGAACGAATCGATGAATGACATCCTGGCAAAGCTCGGTATCGAGGACATCAATCCCGGCGGTTTCGGTGGGGACTGGACCGGATCGGGCGACGTGCTCGACGTCCACAGTCCGGTCAACGGGGAACGCATCGCCTCCGTCACGCAAGTGACCGAAGACGAATACGACGCCATCGTGGATCGGGCGCACGCCGCTTTCCTGGAGTGGCGCAAACTCCCCGCGCCGAAGCGGGGCGAGATCGTCCGTCAACTCGGCAATCGGCTGCGTGAGGTGAAGAGCGAACTGGGTGCGCTCGTGACTCTCGAGATGGGCAAGATCGGCGCCGAGGGTGAAGGCGAGGTCCAGGAGATGATTGATATCTGCGACTTCGCGACGGGCCTGTCGCGTCAGCTATACGGACTGACAATGCACTCGGAACGTCCCGATCATCGGATGTACGAACAATGGCATCCGCTTGGCGTTGTCGGGGTTATCAGCGCCTTCAACTTTCCGGTCGCGGTGTGGTCGTGGAATGTCGCTATTGCCGCGGTCTGTGGAGACTCCAGTGTGTGGAAGCCCGCCAGTGGGACGCCGCTAACCGCGATCGCGTGCATTCGCCTGGCCGAGCAGGTCTGTAGAGACAACGACGTCGACCCGGCGATCTTCTCTCTGGCCGTCGGTCCGGGCCGAACCGTGGGCGAGCGCATGCTCAACGATCGGCGCATTCCGCTGGTGTCCGCCACCGGCAGCTGCCGCATGGGATACCGCGTTGCCAGCGTCGTCGGAGAGCGGCTTGGCCGCACGATTCTGGAACTTGGCGGCAATAACGCCATCGTGGTTACGCCTTCCGCAAACATGGAGCTGACGCTGCCGGCGATCCTGTTTGGTGCTGTAGGAACAGCGGGCCAACGATGCACGTCAACCCGTCGCATCATCGTGCACAGGTCGGTTGAGAAGGAACTCACCGAACGCCTGGTTCGTGCATACCAGGACATTCAGATCGGCGATCCTCGTGACGCCAACACGCTGATGGGCCCCCTCGTGACCGAGGGCGCCGTCGACGACATGATGGCGGCCATCGCGAAACTGAAGGAAGAGGGCGGTGAGGTGCTATGCGGCGGTGAACTCCTCAGCGGCGAGCAGTATCCGGGCGGTCATTACGTCACCCCGTGCCTTGCCCGCGCCGAGAACCAGTACCAGATCGTGCAGGACGAGACGTTTGCGCCGATTCTATATCTCATCGGTTACGGCTCAGCGGATGCGACCCCTGCAGAGGCGGTCGCAGAGATGGACGAAGCCCTGGCGTTGCACAACGGTGTGCCGCAGGGACTGTCCTCATCAATCTTTTCGGACCACATGCGAGAGATCGAGTACTTCCTGTCCCACCGCGGGTCCGATTGCGGGATCGCGAACGTCAACATCGGAACCAGCGGTGCCGAGATCGGCGGCGCGTTCGGCGGCGAGAAGGAGACTGGCGGCGGTCGCGAATCCGGATCGGATGCGTGGAAGGTGTACATGCGCCGGCAGACCAACACCATCAACTGGAGCACCGATCTGCCGTTGGCACAGGGCATCACGTTCGGAGGTGAGTGACTTGGGCCCGTACAGAGGCAACGCACTTGCGACTGCGCGGGTCATGTGGAGCGTCGGCCTGTTGCTGGCCGCGGCAATCTCAGGGACGGCGCTTGGCCAGGACACTCACTACTGGACCGAGCAGTACGGGAACCGCGCGAGGCTGCTAGGCGGCGCCGTGATCGGTAGCTCGAGTGACCTGAGTTCGGTCTACTACAACCCGGGTCGCCTGGCGTTGGTGACCTCGCCCGAACTCCTGCTGGCGGGCAACGTGTTCGAGTATTCCGTGATCACGCTGAAGGAAGAGCAGGCGGACCAGAACATCAAGTCATCGCGGTTCAGTCTGACGCCGTCGCTCTTCGCTGGCGAGTTTCGGTTTGGCTGGCTCGGCGACAGTCGGCTTGCCTACTCGTTCCTCACGAGGAACTCATCCGAGTTCAACACGCAGGGACGGACATCAACGCTGGAACCGAATCTGCCGGCAGCGAATCTGGATTTTCTGGCCGATTCGATCAGAGTTGATCAGAAGATGACGGAGTACTGGGGCGGTGTTACGTGGGCGAAGCCGGTCGGTCCGGTCGGATTCGGGATCTCGACTTTCGTCGCGGCCCGCAACCAACGCGGCCTGGTTCAGCGCACCACCCTGGGCGCCTTTGACGGAACGCCGGCGGCTGTCCAGGGTACGGACGAGTATCGCTACAATCACTGGCGCGCGCTTTGGAAGATCGGTGCAGGGGCGAAGGTAAACGATTGGGATATGGGCCTTACGATCACCACCCCAGGGCTGAAGCTCTTTGGCGGTGGCGAGATCGCGGGTGATCGGAGTCGAACAGGGATTCCGGGCGACCCCGGACTGCTGATATTCATGCAGCAGGACGATCTCGCAGCGACCTACAAGTCTCCCTGGTCGGTTGCTCTCGGTGGTTCGCGGACGTTCGAACAGACGGAAGTGCATCTCGGTATCGAGTGGTTCGCTCCGGTCGGACTCTACGATGTGCTGCCGGGGGAACTGGTCACACCGATCGTGGGCGGGCAACCGACCGATCCCACTGTTCGTCACGAATCCGCGGCGGTCCTGAACGCCTCGGCAGGCGTCGCGCACACTTTCAACGACCGACTCTCTGGCTACGCCAGCCTGCGCACCGACTTCAGTTCGGCCGTGGATGAATCGGTGAGCAACCTGGCCTTCACCGAGTGGAATCTCTACCACTTGTCCGCGGGCGCGACGGTGCGGACCGATAGCGTGGAGTTCACTACAGGGGCGATCGTTGCATTTGGATCATCCAATTCGCCGCCACGGATCGAGAGCGTTCAGGTCGACAGCAGCTACTTCCGGATCACGGCGATACTCGGTTTCTCGTTCGGCTTCGCCGACCTACCCCAGGGCCAGTAGGCGCTAGGCGAGCTCCGGTCGGTCGCGGAACTGCTCGAGCGCCTCGGGATTTGCAAGCGCTTCGAGGTTTCCGGGGACCTTCCCGTTGATCACGTCGCGCACTGCGAGTTCAACGATCTTCCCGCTCCGAGTGCGAGGAATGTCGGTAATCGCGAGGATCTTGTCGGGGACGTGGCGCGGGGTGCACTCGCTACGTATTCGCCCTCGAATGGCGGTCGTCATGGCCTCGTCGAGTTCGTGTCCTTCACGGAGTTTCACGAAGAGCACGACGCTGACGTCGCCGTCGCGTTCCTGTCCAACTACGAGTGCCTCCTGAATGGCGTCGATGGCCTCCACGACACGGTAGATTTCCGCCGTTCCGATTCGCACTCCGCCAGGATTGAGCGTCGCATCGGATCGACCATGGATAATCACACCGCCATGTTCTGTGAACTCGGCGTAGTCGCCGTGATGCCAGACCCCTGGAAAGCGTTCGTAGTAGGCGGCTTCATACCGACTGCCGTCGGCGTCGCCCCAGAATCCGATGGGCATCGAAGGGAAAGGCCGGGTGCAAATGAGCTCGCCCTTACCCTCCGAGATGGCCGCTCCGGAAGGGTCAACGATAGATACCGCCATGCCCAACGCCGGAGCCTGAATCTCGCCGCGCCACACGGGCCCGATCGGGTTGCCACCAACAAAGCAGCCGACGATGTCCGTCCCGCCAGATATAGAGGACAAGCAGACGTCTGGATGAACGGCGTCATAGACGTAATCGAAACTGGCGGGCGCGAGCGGAGACCCTGTGGACGCGACCGTACGCAGGCTCCGAAGGTCGTAGGCGTCCCGCGGGCGCGCGCTTTCTTTCGCCAACGCGTCCAGATACTTGGCGGACGTACCGAAGAAGGTACAAGACTCACGAGACGCGTAATCGAAGAGGGCGTCCGGACCCGGGTGCATCGGGTTTCCATCGAACAGGAGCACCGTTGCCTGGGAAGCTAGTGCGCTCGCGAGCCAGTTCCACATCATCCAGCCGCACGTCGTGAAGTAGAACACCCGATCACCCGGCCGGATATCGCACATGAGGCGATGCTCAGCGAGGTGCTTCAGAAGCGTGCCGCCGGCACCGTGGTGGATGCACTTGGGTGGGCCAGTCGTCCCGGACGAGTAGAGCACGTATAGCGCCTGGTTGAAGGGCAGAGAAGCGAACTCGAGGGTCGCGTTGGCGTGCGCGGAGATCGCGGCGTCCCAGGTGATGGCGCCGCTCTGTGGTGTCGACGGGATCTCGAGTCCCGGGTATTCCACCTCGACGGCGCAATCGACCGACGGAAGGCTCTCGATAACCTGGGCGGCCTTTGTGCGGCCGTCGATCGCTCGCCCTTTGTAGAGATAGCCGTTCGCGTAGAACAAGACCTTCGGTCGAGTCTGTCCGAAGCGATCGATGATGCCGCGCACGCCGAAGTCGGGCGAGCAGGATGTCCACACAGCCCCGATCGACGCGGAGGCGAGCATGCCTACGATCGCGGCCGGCAGATTCGGGAGGAGTCCCGCAACGATGTCGTCTCGCCCCACGCCCTGAGTGCGCAGGAATGCCGTCATCGCGGCTACTTCATCACGCAGTTCACCGAACGAAAGACGTACCGAGGGACCGCCCTCCGGCTGGAATACGATCGCGTCCTGCTCTGCCGGGCCGCGGAGAAGGTTCTCGGCGAAGTTGAGCCGGGCGTCGGGGAAGAAACGAGCGCCCGGCATCGCACCGGGATTCGTAAGGGATCGATCCCCGCGCGTGGCGGAAATGACGTCTGAGTCCTCCCACACGAGTTCCCAGAAGGCCTCGGGTTCATCGACAGACCATGCATGAAGCGCGTCATAGTCGGGCAACGGTTTCCGGGCCACCTGCTCGGCGTTGCGCCGGAACCCATCGAGCAGCGTGGCCCGAATGCGTTCGCCGTCGGGCTCCCAAAGCGGTTCCAACGCGTGTCCTCAGATCAGCTCGGCGATGTACTTGTCACGTACCAGTCGCCAGAGCGAAGCGAGGAATGCGGTAAGCGGTATGGCGAGAACCATGCCGAGGATGCCGCCGAGCGCCGAGCCCCAGAAGAAGATCGCCACGATGATCGCCATGAAATGAAGCCCTGTCCGGTCGCCCATGATTCGCGGCGTCAGGAACCAGCCCTCGATCTGCTGCACGATGACGAAAACGCCGAGGACGAGCAGCAGCGTGGTCGTGCCACCGCCATCCTGGAAGAAAGCCATCGGCAGCGCCATGGTCAATCCGATGATACTGCCGAGATACGGCACGACGTTGAGCATGCCGAGCAGCAAGCCCACGGCAAAGCCGTAGCGCAGACCAACGAGGCTGAATCCTGCCGCGAACAGGAGGCCCTGCAACAACGCCACGACTAGCTGGCCACGGAAGAAGGCCACAATGATGTCCACGAACTCGCGGACCAGGTACATCACATCTTTGCGAGTCTCTGACTTCAAGAACGGCAGGAGTGCGTCGCCGTCGACCTTGCCGGGCTCCACGGTCAGGAAATAGGCAAAATAGACGGGAAACACCGCCCAGCTGAGAACCGCGCCCACGCCGCGGGCAATACCGATCCCCGCCGAGAAGGCCTGTGCTCCTACTACCTGGAGCCCTTGAAGCAATGTGGCCCACTGTTGCTCCGCAGCTTCACGGAGGCGTTGATCGAGGCCAGAATTCCGTAGCGCCTCGCTCACCTGAGGGGCGCGGGTTGCTGCCCATGCACGACCGGCTTCCCACCATTCTGGAGCGTGGGACGCGAGTTCAAGCAGCTGCTGTATGAGAATTCCGCCGAAGAAACTGGCGAACGCAGTCAGAGGAAGTAAGACCGACGCGAACACCGCGAGCACCGCCGCCGCTGCCGGCAGATGCAGCCTTTGCCGCAGCCATGCGTAGTACGGCCGGCACACGAGTGCTGCAACACCGCCTAGCGCTAGCGGGAGGAAGACCCCTGAGAATGTTCGAAGGAACAGGGCCGCTAGCCAGCCGAGCAGGCCCACAGCGATCAGAATAACGAGCGTCGCCACCGTCGTGATCGCCGCGGCGATCGTGCGGGACTGACGGTCGCTGAAATCTAGGCCCATATGTTTCCGAGGTTGAGAGCAGGAGGGACCCGATCGTACAACGCATCGCCGCCGCGCCGGAGCGCGGTGGACTTCATCGCCGGACGGTATCATTGTGGTGCTGAAAAGCCCGTCGATGTCCGGATAGAACCCGAGGTGGATTCATGTCGCGTCGCTGCTTGCTGTCTTTGATTGCCCTCGTAGCCCTCGCAGGTTGGAGCGCCGACGCTCTCGCACAGGGCGTCCCGATGTGGACTCCGGACAAACCCGGCAGCGACAACATCGAAGTGTTGTCGCATCTGCCCCTTGGGCCTCGACTCAATGTCTCGGACATCGAGTTGGAGCAAGAGCTTTCGCGTCCGTACGCCTACGTAGGACGCATGGTCTATGGCGACGCAGGTGAACGCGGAACGGACGTCATCGATCTGTCCGACCCGTCTAATCCGAAGGTCATTCATCGCTGGCGGATCGAGGACCAGGATCTGCATCTCGGGACCGGCGCGATGGACGTGAAGTACTTCAAGTGGAACGACCGTTACTACGTGGTGCAGTCACTCCAGTTCCGGCAGGGTGGACCAAACCCGGACCTCGGAGCGGTGGTCTTCGACGCTACCGATTTGCCCGAGAAGTTCACGGAGGTCGCTCGGATCCGGGCTCCTGAACATCCAGGCGGATTCCACAACATCTTCATGTACAAGCACTCGAACGGACGCCCCCTGCTGTTCACCACCGTCGGTGGTCCGTACGCTCACGTCTACGACATGGCGAATGTCGTGGAAGGCGCCATGGACGATGCGCTCGTCGCCAAGGTTCCGGTTGGTGACGATGGCACGAGTCCGTTCCGCGGGTACCACGACATGTATGCCGGGTGGCACGACGACACGCAGTCGGATCGTTTCTACGGTGGCGGTACAGGTGGGTACTACGTCTACGACGTGACCGATCTCGAGAATCCGAGCCTGGTCGTGTCCCTGACCGGCGTTTCGGGCGTCAACTTTGGGCATACGTTCACCCCCTCGCCTGATGGCCGCTACGTGATCGCGGAGACCGAATATCAGTACGCACCGCTGCGGATCTTCGACCTGCAGCCGGCGCTCGAAGGCGAGACCAAGAACATCCGCCAACCCATCAGCGCGTGGACCGCGGATTGGCGAAACCTGGTCCATAACCACGAGGTCCGGTGGCCCTATGTATTCGTTTCGGGCTATCTGGACGGTTTGCAGGTGTTCAGCCTCATGGACCCGAACAATCCAGTGACCGTGGCCTACTACGATACATACCTGGGCGCGCCGAATGCGGATCGTCCCGCGATGTTCAACGGTCTCTTCGGCGTGGATGTGCGCAACGCTGACGGACTCATTGTCGGATCCGATATGTCGACGGGCTTCTGGGCCTTCAGGATGGAAGGCTTCAGCGGCTGGTCAGGAGCTTCGTGGGGAATGCCAGAACGTTCCAGCGCGCAGGACTGGGACATGAGTCCCGGTTCCGAGCAATGAAGGTAGCGCTACGGTTGGCAGGCCTCGCCCTCGCCGCGACGTGCGCGGCGCCCGCGTTGGCCAGCCCAGTGCCCTTCCTGTGCGCGGCGCCCGCTGCGCTACCGGCGTTGGAGCCCGGGACCCCGTATTACGACATCGAGCTGGTGCCGACCGGACGCGTTCCAGGGACGCGACGGGCAGCCGGTCTCGCCCGGGTGAACTCGACCGGATCACCCTTCGGAGTGGCCGTCACTTCTTCCGGGCGCTACTCAGTGGATCTGGCCGTGTCCTTTCGCGGCCTCGTCCCGCGCGCTCGAGACTTCGCCGTCTGGGTAGCCACCGCGGACCTGTCGGAGATTCACTACATCGGCGTTCTCGACGAGGCGGGCAACCTCAAGGCTGAAGCCTCCTGGAACAAGTTCCTCGTGATCGTCACCCTCGAGGCCAACGGTGCCGAGCCGGGTGAGAGCTGGGACGGCCCGATCGTGTTCCGTGGGATGTCACGAAGCGGCCGGATGCACACCATGGCGGGCCACGGGCCCTTTCAGGCAGAAGCCTGCGCGAAGTACGGCTACTGATGCGTCGGGCAACACTCGTAGTCGCGCTGGGAGTTCTTGTGCTGACGAGCGCTGCCGGGGCGCAGCAAGAGCAGATGCAGATGGCCCACGATCATGGCGCCATGGAAATGGACGCCAACGGTGAGCTCAGCTGGCGCATGCCGCCCATGGACCCGAACATGCCGATGATGCCGGGCCTTATGGGCGCGCTGCCCGCCGTCGGTCCGATCCTCCCGGGCTTTGGCCTCGACCCGATGGATTATCCCGAGGCGCGCCCTCGGGAGGTGATGGACCTAGTAGACGGGCAGGAAATCACTCTGACGGCGTCCGTGGTGCGGCGTATGATCGCGGGTCGGCAATACCTCGTTTTCGCGTACAACCAGCAGTATCCAGGTCCCCTTCTCCGGGCGCCGACCGGTGCCACGGTGGTCGTGAATTTCGAGAACGAGATCGACCAGGCGACGACTGTGCACTGGCATGGGTTGCGTCTCGACAATCGGTTCGACGGCGTCCCGGGCGTGACTCAGGCGCCCGTCCTGCCTGGCGAGAGCTTCCGCTACGAGGTGCTATTCGCCGACACGGGCGTGTACTGGTACCACCCGCATATGCGCGAGGATATCCAGCAGGATCTGGGCCTCTACGGCAACCTCCTCGCGGTACCGACGCAGCCTGACTACTACGCCGAGGTGAATCGCGAGGAATTCCTGATTCTCGACGACATGCTGATCGACGACGCGGGCATCGTTCCGTACGGCGACGCAGCGCCCACCCATACGTTGATGGGCCGTTTCGGCAACGTCATGCTGACGAATGGGGCGACGGACTATCGGTTGGATGTGGATCGGGGCGAAGTGGTGCGCTTCTACGTTACGAATGTCGCCAACGCGCGAACGTTCAACGTGACGTTCGGCGGTGCTCCGATCAAGGTAGTGGCTTCGGACCTGAGCAAGTATGAGCACGAAGTCTGGGTGGATAGCGTTCCCATCGCCCCGGCCGAGCGTTACGTGATCGAAGTCAGGTTCGATGAGTCCGGCACCGTGCCGATCGAGAACACCATCCAGGCCATAGACCATTTTCGTGGGGAGTTCTATCCGCACGTTGATCATCTCGGCAACGTCAGCGTTGCGGACTCGATGACCGATCGCGACCTTGCAGACGGCTTCGCGACCCTACGGTCGAACTTGGACGTGGCCGCCGATGTCGACAGCTACCGAGCCCACTTTGATCGAGCCCCAGACCACGAGATCGAACTGACGCTCGAGATCGGCGACCTGCCGCTCCCGATCATCCAGTCGATGGAGTTCGAGAAGGGACTCTACGTTCCGCCGGTCGAGTGGAACGACACGATGCCCATGATGAACTGGCTCTCCACCGGTGAGGAGGTCCGATGGATTCTCCGCGACCGGGCGAGCGGCCGGGAGAACATGGATATCCGTTGGGAGTTCAAGAAGGGCGACATCGTCAAACTTCGAGTCTTCAACAACCCCGAAACACTGCATCCGATGCATCACCCAATCCACGTGCATGGTCAGCGCTACTTGGTGACCTCCGTGGACGGTGTTCCAAACTCAAACCTAGTCTGGAAAGACACGGCCATCGTTCCCGTGGCCTCTACCGTCGACATGCTGATAGAGATGACCAATCCCGGTGAATGGATGGTGCATTGCCACATCGCAGAGCACCTGCATTCCGGAATGATGCTCTCGTTCAGCGTCGAATAGGCAACCTATGAATAGCAATGACTTCGGCAACGTCCGGGTAGGGGACTTCAAGCCCCCGACCGTCAAACTGCCACCGGGCCTTTTCACGGCACTTCCGGCGATCATCCTGGTCGTGTTTCTCATGTGGTCGACGGTCTACACCGTTAATCCTGAGGAAGTTGCGGTGGTGCTCACCTTCGGCGAGTTCACCGGCGTCAGCGACCCGGGGCTGCACTTCAAACTCCCGGCGCCAATTCAGACTTATCAGTTGGTGCCGGTGCAACGGCAGCTCAAACAGGAGTTCGGGTTCCGAACTACCCGAGCCGGCGTGCGGAGCGAGTTCGGCGCCAGTGTGGAAGGTGAGTCACAGATGCTGACCGGCGACCTCAACGTCGCCGTTGTTGAGTGGACTACCCAGTACCGAGTTACTAACCCAGAACTCTTCATGTTCAGAGTGCGCAACGTTGAGGAGACGTTCCGCGACATGAACGAGGCCGTCATGCGAACGGTCGTCGGCGACCGCTCGGTGAGCGAGGTCCTGACCGTCGGACGACAGGAGATCGCCTCGGAGGTCGAGCGCCGTCTCCAGGCACTGTGCGACCAGTACGAAACCGGAATTCGTATCGAACAAATCGTGCTGCAGGACGTGAACCCGCCGGAGACTGTGAAGCCGTCGTTTAACGAAGTGAACCAGGCTCAGCAGGAGCGCGAGCGGCTTATCAACGAAGCGCGTTCCGACTTCAACCGTGAGGTCCCAGCCGCCCGAGGCGAGGCGCTCAGGGTAGTTGAGCAGGCTCGCGGCTACGCGGTGGATCGTGTCAACAGGTCTGAGGGCGACGCATCGCGTTTCGTAGCGCTGTACGACGCCTATCGCCGCGCGCCTGAGGTCACACGACGGCGGCTCTACCTCGAAACGATGCTCGAGCTTCTCCCACAGGTTCGACAGAAGATCGTGATCGACCAGGATATCGATGGGCTCATGCCGCTACTCAATCTCCAAGGCGAAATCGTCACGCCCGCGGCAGCAGCCGCGGCTGCGCAGGAGGAAGGCCAATGAAACGCCTAGTCCTCGTTGTATTGGGCGGAATCCTAGTCGCCGGCTTGCTTACCTTTGCCGGCGCTTTCTACACGGTTGACGAAACACAGCAGGTAGTCATCACGCGGTTCGGGGAGCCGGTTGGCGACCCTATCGTTGAGCCGGGTCTGCACGTCAAACTTCCGTTCGTCCACAAGGCGAATTTCTTCGAAAAGCGCTTTCTCGAATGGGATGGAGCCAGCAATCAGCTGCCGACTCGTGACAAGCGGTTCATCCACGTTGATACGTACGCCCGATGGCGAGTGACGGATCCGCTGCTGTTTTTCCAGCGGCTCACTGACGAGCGTGGGGCCCAGTCACGCCTCGATGACATCCTCGATGGCGAGACTCGAAACACGATCGCCAACCACGATCTCATCGAAGTGGTGCGAACCAGCAACCGCGACTTCGCCGTTACCGAGGATCTGGGTGTGGCCGTGGATGACGGCGACACTGTGCGGGAGATCGCGAATGGACGCGATGCCCTGGCAGCCGAGGTTCTCCTCGCCGCGCAAGGCCGGACATCCGATCTGGGCATCGAGATCCTCGACTTCCGCTTCAAACGCATCAACTACGTCGAGGAAGTGCGCCGCGAGGTATACAGCCGGATGATCTCAGAGCGCCAGCGCATTGCTGAACAGTTCCGCTCCGAGGGCGCCGGCGAGGCGGCCCGGATCCGCGGTGAGAAGGAGCGCGAGCTCCGCACGATCGGTTCACAGGCATACCGCGAAGCCCAGGAGATCATGGGTGCCGCCGATGCCACCGCCGCTGACGTGTATGCGGCGGCCTATGGGCGCGACGCGGACTTCTACCGGTTCGTGAAGACGTTGGAGACCTATCGGGAGACGCTTCGGATGGACACGACGCTCCTGCTCGGCACCGACGGTGAGTTCTTGCGGTATCTGGAGAACTCTCGATGACACGCGCTACCGCCGTGCATCCGTAAGGGTGTGCCCGGTAGGATGAAGCAAGTGGTTCAGTACGCGAGCGAGGAAGGGCGCAAGTGAATCGAACGGTTGGGATCGCGGCGGGAATTCTTGTTCTCGTCGTCGGGGTTGCCTGGTGGTTCTTGTCGAGCGGTTCACAGCCTGAACCCGTTGTCGAGCCTGTCCCAGAAGTGGCTGCGCCCGTGGTTGAGGCGCCGGCCGAGCCCGTCGAAGAACTGCCCGACATCGGAGAGTCGGACGCTCTGACCCGCGATCTAGCAGCCGGCTTCGGGATGTATGGCGTACTAGCTGAACGACTCTTGGGCCAGGAAGAACTCGTCAGCCGCTTCGTCCGCGTAACCGATGCCGTGGCGACCGGCGGCAGCCTGGAACGCGATCTTGGCTTGCTCGCACCCTCGTCAGCCTTCGATGCGAGACGCGACGGCGAGCGGTTTTTCGTCGATCCGAATTCGTACGCGCGCTACGACGCCGTAGGAGAGGCGATCGCCAGCATAGACGCCGAGGCGGCCGCGGCTGCCTTCCGCCGCATCGAACCGCTAGCGGACGAGGTCTACACCGAGATCGTGGGGCAGCCGAGCGAGTTTCGCCCAGTCCTGGTCCGCGCGCTACGAGTGCTGCTAGACGTCCCGGTCGTGCTCGATCCGCCCGAGTTGATCGACGCGATAAATCGGTATGAATACGCGGACGAATCCCTTGAACGTTTGACGCTCCCGCAGAAACACCTGCTGCGAACCGGCCCCGCGAACGTGGGAAGAATTCAGGCCCGACTACGCCAGTTACAGCGTCTACTTAGCTAGCGTTTGCCCGGCGACCTCTGCGTGCCTATTCTGTGACCCGTCAGGGCGCTGCCCGTGAGATGTGGATCTAGGAGAACCGCCATGGACATCTTCGAACGCGAACTTGGATCGGCTATGTTTGCTCGACACCGGCAAGGTTGTGGCCCCGCGAGTCCGACTTGTTGAGGCGCCTGGGTGCTCTCGCGGGCCTGACACTGTTGACGGCCGGGTGTGCTGGCGAGACAGCAACCCAGCCGGCTCCCGACACGACTCCTGCAGGGTTCGTCGGCGGAGCTGCGTGTGCCGATTGCCACGCCGAGGCGACCCAGCTCTGGGCCGGATCCGACCATGACCTCGCGATGCAGCCAACCGCTGAAGCAAGCGTGCTCGCCGATTTCGACAACACCCGCTTTCGCGGCAATGGCGTGGACCTGCGCTTCCAACGTAGCGAGGCCGGCGGTTTCGAAGTTGCGGGTCGCGACGCGCAGGGCGAGGCAGGCATTTTCAACGTGGCGTACACCTTCGGTGTTGAGCCTCTGCAGCAGTATCTGCTCGAGATGCCTGGCGGACGTTTGCAGGCACTCAATGTGGCCTGGGACACCCGCCCGGCCTCAGACGGCGGCCAGCGCTGGTTCCACCTCTACCCGGACGAGCAGACGCCACCGGGCGATCAGCTGCACTGGGATAGTCCGGACATGAACTGGAACTACATGTGCGCTGAATGCCACTCGACGGACCTGCAGAAGAACTACGATCCGGTCGCGCGCACTTTTGACACACAGTGGACTGATGCGAACGTAAGCTGCGAGGCATGTCACAGCCCCGGTTCGAACCATGTGCGATGGGCCGAGGCTCAGCGCGACGGCAACGAGCTCGTGTTCTCCGCGGAGATGGGTCTGGAGATCGATCTTGATCCAGGCGACCGCGAATGGAGGATCGACGAGTCCACCGGTCTGGCGGAACGCTTCCCGCAGCTTGAACGGAACACGCAGGTAGAAGGCTGCGCCCGATGCCACGCCCGCCGTTCAACGCAGGCGGAGTACGCACACGGCAAGGACCTATCCGAGACGCACCGGATAGCGCTTCTCGACGAGAATCTCTACTTCCCGGACGGCCAGATCCGGGACGAGGTCTACGTCTACGGGTCGTTCTTGCAGAGCAAGATGTACTCGTCCGGTGTGACCTGCTCCGATTGTCATCAACCGCACTCTGGGGAAGTCCTCGTCGACGGCAACGGGCTCTGCAACCAGTGTCACCTCGCCGACAAGTTCGACGTGCCCGACCATACTCGACACGACGTTGGAACCGAGGGTGCGCTGTGTGCGAACTGCCATATGCCCGAGCGCACGTACATGGTTCTCGACGACCGACGTGATCACAGCTTCAAGGTCCCGCGTCCCGACCACAGTGTCGCGTTCGGTACGCCAAACGCATGCACGAGCTGCCACACGAACCAGAGTGACACGTGGGCGGCCAGCACGGTGGCGGAATGGTTCCCGGACTCGACCACTCGGACGAGCGGCTTTACGGAGGCTCTTGCCGCAGGTCGGAGCCGAGCCCCGGATGCGGCGAGACAACTTCGAGACCTCGCCGACAACTGGGAACAGCCCGCCATAGCCCGCGCCACAGCCTTGACTCTCCTCGAGACCTATCCTGAGGCCCTGACTCTGGATTCGATCGGTCGCGGCCTTTCCAACGGGAATTCGCTCATTCGCGCGGCTGCCGTCGGTGCTCTGCGGACCTACGACTCGGGAACTCAGGTGCGGATGGCATATCCGTTGCTGCGCGATCGGAATCTCTCCGTTCGACTGCAAGCCGCGCGGGTGCTTGTGAACGTGCCACTCAACGAGGTTCCGGACGTTGAGCGCGCAACAATTCTCGCCGGGGTGCACGAACTGATCGAAGCTCTTGCTGTGAACGCCGAGCGGGCGGAATTTCAGCTCAACATCGGTTTCCTCTATGCCGCGACCGGACGCGCCGCAGAGGCAGAGGCCGCCTATCGACTAGCTATCAGCCTTGCTCCGAACGATGTTGCGGCTCGGGTCAACCTGGCTGATATGTACCGAGCCCAGGCACGTGACGCCGAAGGCGAGCCGTTGCTCCGCGAGGCGGTCGCCCTGGCCCCCGACAATGCCGACGTGAGGCACGCGCTCGGTCTCAATCTGATCCGACGCAATCAGCGTGTCGAGGCCGCGCAGGAGCTCGAGAGGGCATGGCGACTTGCTCCGGACAACGCAGGCTACGGCGTTGCCTATGCGCTGGCGTTGGATAGTGGCGGCGATCTCGCCGGCGCCTGGACCGTTCTGCAGGAGGTCGAGAGGCGACACCCCACCGATCCGCGCGTCCTCTCGTCGCTTGTGCAGGCGGCGCGTAAGGGCGGGAATGGATCGGCCGCCCTGGAGTACGCTCGTCGACTGCTTGAGATTCTCCCCAACGACCGCGGCGTGCAGCAGCTGGTCAGTGAACTCGAAGCCGCACAGGGCGCCCCGTGACCGGCGATTTCCGCGTTGACTCCGAAGTAGGACAGCTCCGGAAGGTGCTGGTCCATCGTCCCGGTCTCGATCTGCGCCGGTTGACCCCGGACAACCACGCCGAGCTTCTCTACGACGACATCGTCTGGGTGCGTCGAGCCCAGGAGGAGCACGATGCCTTCGTGGACGTGCTGCGCGATCAAGATGTGGAGGTGTTCTACCTGGAGGAGCTACTCGCGGAAACGCTAGACGCCTCCAGTTACGCCCGCGATCTCGCCACGCGTGCCGTGATCGACGAACTCACCGTGGGACAGGGTTTGGTCGACGAGATGCGCGCACATCTGACCGCAATGAGCGGGGCCCAGTTCGCCAAGCACCTGATTGGAGGCTTGTCGCGGGGCGAGATCGACGTAGATGACCTGGGCGGGGACTCGCTCGCGCATAGAATTCTCGCACCGACGGACTTCGTGGTGCCGCCACTCCCGAACTCGCTGTTCACGCGCGATTCATCTTGCTGGATCTACGGCGGGGTCTCGCTGAATCCTATGTACTTCCACGCGCGGCGCCGCGAGACTCTGAACGTCGGATTGATCTATCGACATCACCCGATGTTCGAGTCAGCGGATTTCGACTTCTGGTATCCCGGTGGCGGAGATGCAGGCGTGCGTACCCGCGAGGACTACGGCCGAAGTTCGGTTGAAGGCGGCGACGTGATGCCGATCGGAAACGGTACGGTCCTGATCGGTATCAGTGAACGTTCCACCGCACAGATGGCGGAGCAGCTCGCCAGGTCGTTGTTTGCGGGGGGCGCTGCCGAGCGCGTGATCGCCTGTCAGATGACCCGTGATCGCGCCCACATGCACCTCGATACGGTTTTCACGATGCTGGATCGTGACGCGGTCACTATCTATCCCAAGGTCGTGCACGCAATCCGTGCCCTGAGCATGCGTCCACGCGATGGTGGCGGTATCGAAATCCGCGAAGAGAAGGGTCTCCTGGAGGCCGTTACGGATGCACTTGGCGTTGATCAACTTCGGGTCGTCCCTACCGGTGGTGATGAGTTCCAAACGGTGCGCGAGCAGTGGGACGACGGAAATAACGTCGTAGCCATTCGCCCCGGCGCCGTCATCGCCTACTCGAAGAACGAGCAAACGAACGCCCGGATGCGGGCTGCCGGGATCGAAGTGATCGAGATCGACGGTTCTGAACTCGGGCGCGGGCGCGGCGGGGGCCACTGCATGACATGCCCACTTCTGCGCGACGCGATCTGACGGCCAGACGATGCGGGTAGTCGTGGCATTGGGAGGAAACGCGCTTCTCCGTCGTGGAGAGGTGCCGTCGGCAGCCCAGCAGCGCGACAACGTGCGCACTGCCGCGCGCGTGCTCGCCCCTGTAGCTCGCGAACACGAGCTGATCATCTCCCACGGCAACGGCCCGCAGGTGGGTCTCCTGGCGCTGCAGGCGGCCTCGTACGACGATGCGGAGCCGTATCCACTCGATGTCCTCGGGGCGCAGACCGAAGGGATGATCGGGTACCTGATCGAGCAGGAACTGGGCAACGAACTGGCCTACGAACAGCCCTTCGCCACGATCCTCACAATGGTGGAGGTAGACCCGGAAGATCCGGCGTTCGACAACCCCACCAAGCCGATCGGCCCGGTCTACCCCGAGGCAGACGCTCGAGAGCTGGCGGCCAAACACGGGTGGACGATCGCCTCGGAGGATTCGGGGTGGCGCAGAGTGGTGCCCTCGCCGCGCCCCAAGCACATCTTCGAAGCCCGTCCCATTCAGTGGCTTGTTGACCAGGGGGTCGTGGTCATCTGCACCGGAGGGGGAGGGATCCCCACGATGTATCGCGACGGCCGGCTGGTCGGGGCCGAGGTCGTCGTGGACAAGGACCTCGCGAGCGCCCTGCTTGCGAAACAACTTGGCGCCGATTTGCTCGTCATGGCGACGGATGTCGATGGTGTCTACTCCCACTGGGGAACCCACGACGCGGAACGGCTGGGCACGGTGAAGCCCGCGGACCTGGCCGATCTCGATCTCGCGGCAGGCAGTATGCGGCCGAAGGTCGAGGCTGCCTGTGCCTTTGTCGAGGCCACCCAGGGGACTGCCGTAATCGGCAGCCTGGAGACGATCGACCAGATGGTCAATGGCGCGGCAGGCACCCGCGTAGTCGCGGCCGAAGACCCGTCGGACGTGCGTTTGCCGGGACTCTAGCGAGCGCCGGGTTGGTCTCCTGACCGTGATAGATTCGCGGCCAATCCAAACCCGCGCAAAGTCCCGCACGAGGCCGTTCCATGATCAACCGCTCGCGCTGTCTGTCCGTTCTCGTTCTACTTCTCGCCGCCGGCTGCGCTCCGGCTGCGAACGAACCGGCTTCGCCGGTGACCGCGCCAAGTCCGACGTTCGAGTGCGCGGTCGACGACGGGGGCATTGCGCTCGCCGATGACCTCTGCGCGACGGTTTTTGCGGCAGACCTGGGTCGCCCGAGGCACGCCGCGGTTGCCGACAACGGCGACCTGTATGTGGCCCGACAGGCTATCCGTCGCCGTAATCCAGAGGGCGAAATCGTGATCGACGCGCCTGCTGGGGTCTACGCCCTACGTGACACCGACGGAGACGGCGTTGCCGATCAACAAGAGGCAGTCAATGAAGTAGGCGAGACAGGTATCGCCCTGCACGATGGCTACCTGTACTACGCGTCGACCACCGAGATCTGGCGTGTGGCCCGGGCGACCGAGGAGCTTGTGCCGACCGGCCAACCCGAACGAGTGGTATGGGGTTTCCCGCAGCAGGGACAACACGCGTCGAAGCCGATGACGTTCGACGATAGCGGCAATCTGTACGTAAACGTCGGTGCTCCGTCCAACGCCTGTCAGGTGGACATGAGAACCCCTGGCTCAATGGGTGAGGAGCCCTGCAGCCAATTGGAACTGCAGGCTGGTATCTGGGTATATGCGGCCGGCGATCTCGAGCAGGAACACGGGGCGGATGGCCGGCGCTATGGCACGGGCATCCGCAACGCGATGGCCCTGGATTGGAACCATGACGTGTCGGCGCTGTACGCGCTTCAGCACGGTCGCGATTCACTGTTCGATCTCTGGGGCGAGATGTTCAGTACCGAGCAGTCTGCAGAGATTCCGTCGGAGGAGATGTTCCGAGTGGGTGACGGCGACGACTTCGGGTGGCCCTACTGCTATCACGACCCGAACACCGATCAGAAGGTACTTGCCCCCGAGTACGGAGGTGACGGTGTTGCCCTGGGCCGCTGCGCGGATACTGCGCCCACGCTTCTCGCGTTTCCGGCGCATTGGGCACCAAACGACTTGCACTTCTACCGGGGTGCAGGGCTCCCCGAGCGCTATCGCGGCGGCGCTTTCGTCGCCTTCCACGGTTCCTGGAATCGCATGCCGTTCGCGCAGGCCGGGTACAACGTGGTGTTTGTTCCGTTTGCGAACGGTAGCCCCTCTGGCGACTACGAGGTCGTTGCAGACAGCTTCGCGGCCGAAGGCGAAATCATGAGCCCGCGCGACGCGGCGCATCGTCCCACGGGCCTGGCGGAAGGCCCAGACGGGAGTCTCTACATCATCGACGACGCCGGCGGCCAGATCTGGCGTCTCCGCGCTGCCGGCAACTAGGAGATTCCGCCCATGCGACGTACCTCGCGATTTCTCGGGCTCATCACATTCGCCCTGTTCGGAGTCATGGCCTCGAGCGCATTCGGACAGAACCCCGCAGCCCCCGAACGCACCGAAGGCAACGGACCGTATTCCCGACTCATTCTCCGGGGCGCCACACTGATCGATGGGAGCGGGGCGCCTCCGCGTAGTCCGGTGGACATCGTGGTGGAGAACAACCGTATCGTCGACATCGTCGACGTTGGTTTCCCCGGAGTCCCGATTGATCCTCGACGTCGCCCCGTGCTGGGTCCGGATGGACACGAGATCGAGCTCGAGGGGCATTTCGTGCTGCCCGGTTTCGTTGACCTGCATGGCCATCTTTCGGGGCCGAGCACTCCCGCCGAATACATCCTGAAGCTCTGGATGGCTCACGGGATTACCACGAGCGCTGATCCGGGTAGCGGCAATGGCATCGGTTGGATGCTGGAGCACCAGGAACGCAGCGCACAGAACCAGATCGTGGCGCCACGGCTTCTTCCGTCTGCCGGCTTTGGCCAGGGGCACGATGGTCCGATTTCGACGCCTGAGCAGGCGCGAGCATGGGTCGCGGAGATGGCGGATCTCGGTGCCCATGGAATCAAGTTCTTCGGTATGCGACCGGACATCATGCAGGCTGCGCTCGAGACCGCAGGAGAGCGGGGCCTCTATTCGACCATGCATCACGCGCAGTTGAATGTGGCGTGGATGAACGTCATTGATTCTGCGCGCCTTGGCCTCACCTCGATGCAGCATTGGTACGGTCTGCCCGAGGCTCTCTTCACCGATCGCGTGGTGCAGAACTACCCTCTCGACTACGACTACAACAACGAACAGGATCGCTTCTCGGAGGCCGGACGGTTGTGGGAGCAAGCCGCGCCGCCGCACTCCGACCACTGGAACGCGGTGATGAACGAGTTGCTGGAGCTCGACTTCACCCTCGTGCCCACCTTCGTCGCGTACGAGACGACGCGCGACTTCATGAGGATGGCGCGCGCAGAATGGCACGAGGAGCACACGCTGCCCTCGCTCTGGCGGTTCTACTCGCCCAACCGCGCGGCGCACGCTTCCTACTGGTTCGACTGGGGAACTGAGGAGGAGGTCGCCTGGAAGAAGAACTACCAGCTGTGGTTCACGTTTGTGAATGAGTACAAGAATCGCGGCGGCCGTGTCGCGATCGGGACGGACTCAGGCTATTCGTACAATCTCTACGGCTTCTCTTTCGTGCGTGAGATGGAATTGCTGCGCGAGGCAGGTTTTCACCCACTTGAGATCTTGCGATCGGCCACGCTGCACGGTGCGGAGGCGCTCGGAGTCGCCGATCAGGTGGGGACGATCGAAGTCGGAAAGTATGCGGACTTCGTCGTGCTCGACGAGAACCCCCTTGCCAACCTGAAGACCCTCTACGGCATGGGTGCCATCAGGCTCAGCGATGCTAATGAGGTGGAGCGAGTTGGTAGCGTGAAGTACACCATCAAGGACGGGATCATCTACGACGCTCGTGCCCTTCTTCAGGACGTTCGCGACATGGTGCGATCGGCCAAGGATCACGAAGGATTCGAGATCACGCAGCCTGGACGCGGTCCTTTCCGGTAGGCGGAACTCAGTCGATCAGTACGGCTTCTGTGCCCCGCTGGGCGATCAGGTTCTCGACGTGCGCGATCAGCTCCTGATGCCGTCCGAACAGCGCCCGGATCTGAGACCTGTCTAGATAGTCGCCGAGCCTGTTCCGGGCTTCATCTACGTCGAGGTTGACGATCGCATTCCAGAACTCGCGCGGGAGTTGATTCACGCGATCGTACGAAACACGGCCTCGCGGAACCTGGAAGGCGCGCGAATGGTCGATGAGCCAGAGATTCCAATCTGGATCAATGAGGCTGTTACCGGTGTTCCGATCGTGGTTAGCGATCAGGGCATCGAAGCCTCGCAGAATCGCTTGCTGTCGGCTCCACAGGGCCGTATCCGGTGGCTCCAGACCCCGCTCGCCGCGGTCGCCCTCGGTCATGGCATCTTCGACCCAGAGCTGAACCGATCCGGGATCACCTGAAACCCGTCGCAATGCCGCTGGCGGGATCATGTCGAGACCCAACATCACCCCGAGTTCGTACGCGGCGCACTCAGCCGAGTATCGGTCGTAGAAGCCTGCGTAGTTCGTGCCGTCGCGCATCCGGAGGTCGGTCTCGTACCTGTCGACGTGCCGGAACACGGCGCGCAGCACTACGCCGTCGAGATTCAGTTCGAGGCGCCGGACGCCGGTTGTCCCGGAGCCAAGGGCCTGATCGGCGAGTATCTCTCCGTCTTGCAAAACGGCGAGAACCTGGTCGTCTGTCAGTTCGAGCAGACTCCCATCACGGCCTCGATAGGCCCGTTCCTGGGCGCCTATCGTTGCACTGACGGAGATCGCGGCGAGAAGACCGAAGGTGTACAACCCGCGAGGGGACCAATTCGAGGCCGGTGGCATGGAAGCTCCGAGTGAGGAATCGCGTGTTGCGCCTATTCTGCCCTGAGTGGGCTAGGGATGCGCAAGTCCCCTCGACTTTCCCATCGAGGAAACGGCTCGACCCCATTCAGTCGCCCGTCACCGCACCGGGTAGTCGGATCTCGATCTCAAGACCGGTTGGTTCGGCGTTCCGTGCAACGATGCTGCCGCCGTGGGCCCGAACCGCCCGCTCGCTAATCGATAGGCCTAGCCCCGTCCCGCCGGAGGCGCGGTCTCTGGCATCGCCGACACGGTAGAAGGGCTCGAACAGGGAGCCGAGTGCTTCTTCGGGCACTCCCGGTCCCTTGTCGTGCACCGTAATCACCACGCCTCGGCCGGCAGCACCCCGCATGGAAACCGAAACCGCGGTGTTTTCTGGCGTGTATCGGATGGCGTTCCGGACGACGTTGTCCACGGCGCGTGTCAGCAGGTCCCCATACCCATCGATGGTGGCATCGATAGTCGCCACAATCTCGACGCCACGACCGCGGGCGCGCGCTTCGTAGTCGCCGTTTTCGGCGATTTCCTTCACGATCGCAGCAAGATCGACCATGTGCCGTTCCGGCAGATTTCGAGGATCGTCCAGTCGCGTCAGGGTCAGAAGTTCCCCAATCATGGAGTTCAGCCGCTCGGACTCCTGCTCGATCCGCTCCAGCGAGTCCGTCGCAGTGTCACCAGACTTCTGCCGAGCCAGGCCAAGAGCCACGCTCAAGCGGGCCAGCGGCGAACGAAGTTCATGCGAGATGTCACTAAGGAGCTGGCGTTGGTGAGCCAAGAGGTCCTCGAGACGCCCGGCCATGAAGTCAAAGTCCTCACCGAGCTCGGACAGCTCATCACGCCGGCGACCCAGTTGACCACCGACCCGAACGCCCAGATCGCCTTGCGCGATCGAACGCGTCGCGTCTCGCAGCGTCGTGACCGGCGACACGAGATACCGGGCCAGGGCGAAACAGACCAACCCAGACGACAGCAGGATTGCGATCCACTCGACCGCTCTCGGGTACCAGGCCCGCTCCGGGTAATCGAGTCGACTGGGTATTTGCTGCACCACCGCGTAAACGAGGCCTTCTCGCTCGAAACTGAGGCCCGCCCAGACGCCGCCGCTCTGCAGAAACACGCGGTCCGGCTCTCGGGTTTCGAGAACCGTCATGGCGAGGTCGTGAGCCGCGGCCGGAGCCTCACGGCCCGTAACTTCGAGTCCGGTGTCATCGAAGACCAAGGGATACGGAGCACCCTGCTGCTCGATCTCGCTCTTGAACTCCTCGAAGAACTCCGGCGCCCCTCGTGTGCCGACCGCCACGCGGCCGGCAACGATCAGACGTTGATCGGTCAGCGCGGCGAACCGCGCGCGTAGCTCGTCGTCCCGGCTGAGCTGCGTGCGCAGAAGACCAGCAGACCAGACCAGAGCCATGGCCAACCAGAACGAGATAAAGATCTTGAAGAAGAGTCGATTCATGCGGACTCCTCGGGCGATTCGGAGCGCGGCAACGTGTAGACATATCCGACGCCGCGCACCGTCTTGATTCGTTCTGCGCCCTCGTATTCCGCTCCCAGCTTCTTTCGCAGGTTCGAAACATGCATGTCGATGGCGCGGTCGAGCGCGGAGTATTCCCGGTCGAGCACGTCGCGGGTCAGTTGCTCGCGTGACACGATGCTTCCCGCTGCCCGCAGGAGTCGCTCGAGAACCTCGAACTCGACGGCGGTGACGCGTAATTCATCGTCGTTGACCGATACCGTGCGGGCACCAGAATCGAGTCGCACATCGCCCACCTCGATGAGTGCGCGGCCATCGGCTGGCGCGTCCGCACGCCGGAGAATCGCCCGGACTCGCGCGACGAGTTCGCGTGGATTGAACGGCTTCGGGAGGTAATCGTCGGCACCCATCTCAAGTCCCACGATCCGATCGACATCGTCGCCACGAGCCGTAAGCATGATCACGGGAAGATTCGATGTCTTCCGCAGCCGACTCAGCACCTCGAAACCATTTGCACCCGGAAGCATCACGTCCAGGAGAACCAACGCGTAGTCGCCTGCGAGCGCCTGGCTAAGACCGGTTTCCCCGTCGTGCACCGTGTCGATATCGAAACCTTCCGCGCTGACGTACTCGGTAACGAGTTCGCACAGTTCGTGGTCGTCATCGATAACGAGAATGCGCTGTTCAGACATTGCGTGACAGACAGACGGGGGAGCGGTTGGAGCCTATCAAGCGAGCTTAGCATTGCCCCGAGATACGCCCGCCGAGGGACACGCAAAGAAATGTAAAGAACGCAGACCCTCGAACGTAGTCGGTTCAGTCTGCTCGAAGCGCCTCGACGGGATTCACTCGCGCCGCTCGCCGGGCCGGGAGCCAGGCCGCCAGCATCACGGCAGCGCTGATGATCCCAAGAGCGCCGATCAACGCGACCGGATCCAGTGCGCCGACACCGTACAACACCCCTTGCGCCACCTGACCGAGGCCGACGCCCGCGAGCAGACCGAGGGAGGCGCCGACCACCAGAAGCCGTGCGGCGCTTCCGATCACCATCTGAAGCACCCCTTCCTGCCGCGCGCCGAGCGCCATGCGAATACCAATCTCGCGAGTCCTCTGCCCAACAACGTAGGCCATCACTCCATAGAGCCCCACCGCGGCGAGCAACAGGGCGAACCCTCCGAAGACCGCCAGCAGACCCGCTGTCATCCGGGCCGGGAGCAATGCGACGGACATCTGAGCCTCGAGCGACCGAATGTCAAAGATCGGCATGGCCGCATCCATGCTTTGCACTTCGCCCCGCACCGCGGCGGTAACGGCCGCGACATCGCTCTCGGCCCTGACGTGCAGCGTCATCGACGACTGCGTCGACTGGCCGAACGGGAAGTACATGAAGGGCATGGGCGTTTCGCCGAGTGTGTAGTACTTCGCGTCGGCAACCACTCCGATCACCGTCCTTTCCATTCCGCCGCTACGCACGACACCACCGAGTGCATCGCCTTCAGGCCAGTAGCGTCGAGCCATCGTCTCGTTGACGATGATCGCGCCGGTGCCTGCCGGATCGTCGTTCTCGTCGAAGTCTCGACCGCGCAACAGGGCGATCCCCATGGTCTCGAAATACCCGGTTTCGACGTAGTTGTAGTCGAGGTTCATGCGCTCGTTCTCGGCAGCGTCGTACCCCTCGATCGAGGCTCCCCACTGCTGATTGCCAAGCGACATAGGCATCATCTCGGCCATGGCGGCGCGCTGAATACTCTGATTCGCCTGGAGACGCTGCAGAAGCTCCTCGTAGAACGCCCTGGTGTCTTCGGTCGAATAGCCCTGCAATCCTGGGTCCACGGTCGCAAGGAGCATGCGATCGCTGTCGAAGCCGGGATCGATCGTCGTCGCGTTCTGCAGACTTCGCACGAACAGGCCAGCGCCGATCAGGAGCGCGACGGAAGTCGCGATCTGGATGACGACGAGAGTGCTGCGGAGGCGATTGCCGCCCGAGACGCGGCCGGCACCATGAATCGCGCTGACTACGTTCGTGCCTGCTGCGCGCAGCGCGGGCACGATGCCGAAGACGAGTCCAGTCACAACCGCGATGACCGTCGTAAACAGAAGCACACGCCCATCGAGCGCTACCGTGATCGAAACCGGCGTGGCCGTTGGAGGCTGGAAAGAAAGCAAGAGGTTGTTGATCCAGGCCGCCAGCACGATCCCGAGGGCGGCGGCGGCAGCGGAGAGAATCAGGCTCTCGGTGAGCAACTGCTTCACGATGCGGCTCCGGCTTGCGCCAAGAGCGACCCTCACGGCCATCTCGCCGCTACGGTCCGCGCCCCGTGCCAGAAGCAGGTTCGCCACGTTGATGCACGCGATGAGCAGCACTGAACCGATCACACCCATGAGAACCGCAAACACCACCGTGATGGCGTCACCTATGGGCCCAAGATAGGCCCGCGTCGCCGGTCGCACGGATACCGTCGTCTGGTTCAGTTGATCCGGGTATTCCTCGATCAGACGGGCATGGGTGTCGTTCATTCGAGTGTCGGCCTGCGCGATCGTCAGTCCAGGCTTCACCCGCGCAGACACCTGCAGGAACCCACACCCGCGACACTCCAGTGTGCCGGACCCCGGACGCAAGACCTCCTGCATCACAAGAGGAGTCCACATGTCCGCGGCGACCTCGACTCGGGCAAAACCGAAGTTCTCGGGCATCACGCCGATCACTGTGAAGGCGCGGGAGTTGATCAACACCTCCGTGCCGACAACTTCCGGATCACCGGCAAAGTGGCGCTGCCAGAACCCGTACCCGAGAACCGCGACGGTTTCGTTTCCCGGGACCCGATCCTCTGCCTCGTTGAACGTCCTTCCGATCGCGGCGGTGCCCCCAAGCGCGCGGAAATAGGCGCCGTTCACCATGGCGGCGTTGGCCCTCGTGTTCTCTCCACCACTCGAGAAGCTCACAGGGAACACCCGAATGGCGAACATCTCCTCAAAGACCTCGTTCATCGCCAGGTGATCGATGAACGTTGGATATGAGTAGCTCGAGACGAAGCCGCTCGCGGTTTCGATTCCGAGCTGCGCCCACTGTTCGGGCTGCTCGACCCGTAGCGGACGGAGCAGCATGCCGTCCACCCAGGAGAACATCGCACTGTTGCCTGCGATTCCAAGTGCGAGCATGACGACGACGATGAGACTGAACATCGGCCGCAGCACGATCGTGCGCAGGGCGTAGCGGATTTCCTGGAAGGTGCTTTCGAGTGGCATGACGATTCCTGGCGGTTCAGGCCGAGGCATCCACGCGTGGTGACGCGGTCGGTCGCTGCCGGGCATCGGCACCTCCTCGATCTCGAACAGAGTCGAGAAGGGGACGTCGAGTCCCTGGAGCAGCTTCCGGCGGGTGTCCTCGGACGGATAGGGTCGCTTACCGTTCACCAGAAGCGAAAGATGCGCCCGACCGACACCCAGAACATCAGCCCAGCGGTTCTGGCTGTGCCGCTTCTTGGCCAGCTCTGCCGCAAGTTGATGATTCTTGAGTCGGTATCGAGTCGGCACGATTCGCTCCGATGACGGTTGTGCGTACCGCCAGTGATACGCCGTTGGCCCTCCCGAGGTTACCCCCAGGGGCCTTCAAAGCGCTCACAGGGTGTTTACACCCCCCAGTTATCAGGCCTAAATGGGTGGGGCGCTCCGGAGACCCTCGCTGGCCGAGGCTCTAGCGAACGCGCTCGAACCGCACATCGCGCGTGCGGCCGTTGGCGATGTAGAACCCGATCACCTGACCGTTGCGGTCGCGCTCGAAGGTGTAGCTCAGGCCACCTCCGGAGAACCGGTCTTCCTCGCCGGGACTCAGGTTGGCGTCGTCGAGTCGCCGGTGCTGCATCACCAGGGATTCTTCCTGAAGAACGATCGTGTAGAAGGTCTCGAGTTCTTCGCTGAAGAATCGCCCCTCGAAGTCGGCCAGGTCCTCGGTCGTGGGCTCCCAAGGGGCGCTTCCCTCGTCGTCAAGGCGCGTGGCGTGGTTCTCGCCGTTCTGGAAGAGGGTCAGGCCGTCGACCTCGTCATCGTCGTTGCGCAGGAACTCGATTGAGGCGTCGACGCCGACGAGTTCGAACGTGGTCGCCGAGGTGGGGACGATCTCGAGCTGCTGCTGTCCGGTTGCCTGCGTGTAGAAGACGCCCTCGTCGCGCGTGAACGTGAGGATGAAGTCCGGCGCCGGGTCGAGTGAGTAGCGCCCGACGAACTCGTCGAAATTCTCGGGGGCGTAGCTCGTGGGATCGAAGTCGCTCTCGGCCTCTTCCTCTTCAGGATCCATCGCATCGTCGAAGAATGCCGCGGCGAGTTCGAAGGCGACGCCAGCGTTGAAGCTGGCGTGGTTGCTCTGCACCGTAACGCCCGCGTTGATTTCCGGGTAGTACACAAGCATCGAACGGTGCGCCACATCAGCGCCGCCATGGTGAACGCGTCGCAGGCCGCGTTGCTCGTCCACGAACAGGCCGTAGCCGTACCCGGTTTCTTCACCGTTGGTAAGCACATACGGCGTCATCATCTCTTCGAAGATGTCGGCGCTCCCTACGTGGGGCTGTGCATAGTTTTGGACCCACGTTTGAAGGTCCTCGACAGTTGAATACATCCCCCCTGCGCCCACGGCTCCGCCCAGGTCACCGATTTGTCGGTAGCCATCGCTGCCTGGTGTGTATCCCTCGGAGCTGTTTGGCACGATGTGTTCCGGCGAAGGGCGGACCATCGTGCCGCTCATGTCGAGCGGACCGAAAACGCTGTCCTGCATGAACTCGTGAAAGTCCTGTCCGGAGGTGCGCTCCACGATCTCCGCGGCCAAACCGAACGCGGTGTTGTTGTAGTTGAACTCCGCCCCCGGCGCGTTCTGCAGCTTGGGCTGCCGTTGCACGATGCCAATCAGTTCGTCGCGACCGATCCAGTCGCCGTGATCCAGCCGCCGCCCTGACATCATCAGAAGGTTCAGGAACTCGCGCAGACCCGACGTGTGGGTGATCAGATGTCGAACGGTGATCGTTTCGTCGAACTCCGGCAGTTCGGGGATATGCGTCCGGATGTCGTCGTCCAGCGATAGCAGTCCGCGGTCGGCCTGCAACATGATGGCGAACGCTGTGAACTGTTTCGAGGTGGAGCCGATGTTGGTCCGCGTGTCCGTCGCAAAATCGAGTCCATGGGCGAGGTTGGCCGAACCGTAGGCGCGCGAGTACACCGTCTCGCCGTCGCGCCACACCTGCACCGCAGCGCCGGGAGAATCGGGAGTGGAGTAGGGCGACATCAACTGATCGGTAAGTCCGTCAGGCCTGGTTTCCACGGGTTCCAGTCGAAAGAGTTCGATCTCGTAGTCGCCCGACTCTTCTTCAAACGGGGTCACCTCGATCTGGTAGATCCCGGCTCCGTCCAGCTGCCTCACGAAACGCTCCGGCCCGCGCGCCGGGCCATCGAAGCTTGCGACCTCCGCGCCGTCCGGCCCCAGGATCCTCACCACGACGTCGACCGAGATCTGGTCGACTTCACCGAAGAGGAAGTAGTCGCCGCTCGTTTCGACCGTGTACAGGGCAGCGTCGCCCTCGGCCAGCGTGCCCGGCATCGCCGTGCCGACCCGGAGCGAGTCGGTCTGTGCGAAGACAGTCGGAACGGTGACGGAGGCGGCTGCGATGAGGCACAGGAGAGAGAAGGGACGCTTCATGTGAGCTCCGAACCAGTTGAGGACGCGTAGCCAGTGGGGCTCCGGATCTTAACCCCAACGGGCGCTCGGCGGCGCGGCAGCGGCTCATCGCGAGCGTCCCGCGACGTCCGCAAATGCCGGGGTGTAGGGAACGGTTCACGCTGCTCCAAGCGCCGGCACGGCCGGACGCGTGCGTGCTGCCGGTACGCAGCGACCCATGGTGTTTCAAACGACGATCTGTTCGCGCGGTATGGTAGTGGTAGAGACCCGAGGGAACTCGCGACCCGATGAGGGGTCGCTCGTTGGATTCACCGAAGCTAGGAGGAAGATTGGGGCGTCGACCGAACTACTCGTACGAGAAGCAGCAGCGTGAGATGCGCAAGCGCAAGAAGAAGGAAGCCAAGCTGGCCAAGAAATCGCAGAAGCCGGTGGAAGCGCCGCGGTCGCGCGAGCCGCAGCCGTCCTACATTCCGCCCGTCGACGACAAGCCCAGCGGTTGAGCCGGAGCTTCATGGAATATCCCAGACGCCTACCGCCCCGTTGGTGCGACAGCATGCGAGAGCGGCGGGCCTGTCTCTTCCACTACCGCTGCGAGACGACGATCTCCGCAGCGCAGGCAGAATCGGTTGCGCTTGAGTTGATCAAGCAGAACGGGAAGGGACAGTGGGATTGCAGGGTGGTTAAGCTTGATGCCGGTGGCAGCGATTGGGAATTTCGCTTCAAGCCGCAGTTGGCTCGCGTCGTGAAGTTCCGACCGCGACCGCTCGCGTAGGGCTGGCGACGCCTTAGCCCTTCTTCGGCATGTAGAGATCCGTGATCGTGCCCTCTACCGCCTCGGCCGCGAAGGCCAAGGTCTCCGACAGAGTCGGATGGGCGTGTATCGTCAGGCCGACGTCAGCCGGCATCGCACCCATCTCGATTGCCAGTGCAGCTTCCCCAACAAGGTCTCCCGCGTGAGGACCGACGATCCCCACGCCGATGAGCCGCTCTGTCTTCTTGTCGAAGATAGCCTTCGTAAGACCATCGGTTCGTCCCATCCCTAGCGCACGCCCGCTCGCCGCCCAGGGAATCCTGCCCACCTCGATATCGAGTTCTTGCGCCTTCGCCTCTTCTTCCGTGATCCCGACCCATGCCACTTCAGGATCGGTGTAGGCGACGGAAGGAATGACGCGAGCGTCGAAATGGGACGGCTGCCCTGCGCAGACTTCGGCCGCGACCTTCCCTTCGTGGGTTGCCTTGTGGGCCAGCATTGGTTGCCCCACGACATCACCAATCGCGAAGATGTGTGCCACGTTGGTGCGTTGCTGATCGTCGACCGCAATGAACCCGCGATCGCTGACGGCCACGCCGGCGTTCTCGGCCGCCACGGCTGCGCCATTCGGCGCGCGGCCGACGGCAACCAGAACGGCATCGAATTCTGCGGTATCGGTGCCCTTGGCGTCCTCGAAGGTGACCTTCAGCGCCTTCTTGAGGGCCTTGATCTCGGTCACTTTGGTTTTCGTTCGAATGGTCTCGTATCGGCGGTTCAGGCGGCGCTCCAGCGGGCGGACGAGATCACGATCCGCGCCGGCCATAATCCCGTCGAGCAGCTCAACCACGCTCACTGCGCTACCCAAAGACGAGTAGATCTGAGCCATTTCCAGACCGATAATCCCACCGCCGACGACCAAGAGTCTCCTGGGAACCCGCTTGACCTGAATGGCCTCGTTGGATGTCCAGATACGTTCGTCGTCCGGGAGTCCCGGCAACTGAACGGGGCGCGAGCCCACGGCGATGATCGCGTGCCGGAATGAGACCGAAACCGGGTCATCCGCATTGGACTCAACTGCCAGCGTATGGGCGGCCGTGAAGGCTGCCGACCCATGGATGACTTCCACTTTCCGCGTCTTTGCGAGAGCTCCCAGACCCTTGGTCAGTCGTCCGACAACGCCATCCTTCCATTCGTTGAGGCGCGGCAGGTCGATCTTCGGCTTGCCGAAAGTGATTCCTCGGCTCGAGAACTCTTCAGCCTCATCGAGTATCGCTGCGGCGTGCAGCATCGCCTTCGACGGGATGCATCCCACGTTGAGGCAAACGCCTCCGAGACGCGAGTCGCGTTCGACCAGGACTACTTTCAGGCCGAGATCCGCAGCACGGAACGCAGCGGTGTACCCACCCGGTCCGGCGCCGATCACAACGACGTCGCAGACATGATCCGCGGCAGGGAGCGCCGACAACTCTGGGACGTCGGTCGAGGTTGCGCTGTGTGGACTGGTCGTGGTGTCCGCGCCGCTGTCGACGGGCGGAGGGGGAAGGGGAGTTGCTGTCTTCGCCTCGGTACCGGATTCCGTCGGCGTCGCCTCGGGCGCCGCTTCCGAGGCGGCCGCCTCGATCTCGAGCGTCGCGATGACGTGTCCTTCGTTCACCATGTCGCCGACCGCGACCTTGATCTCGCGGATCACACCGGCAGCCGGGGCCGGTATCTCCATGGAAGCCTTGTCGCTCTCCAAGGTGATGAGCGATTGCTCGGCGGCGACGCGATCCCCGGCGGCAACGAGTAGCTCGGAGATCTCGACACCGTCGACGTCGCCAATATCCGGAATCACTACGTCGATCACGTCGCTCAAGACGAAGCTCCAGGCTTAGAGGAGAAGATTACGGAGATCGGCCAGAATCTGTCCCAACCGGGTCGTAAACCGGGCCGCGGCCGCACCATCAATGACCCGATGGTCGTATGAGAGTGAGAGCGGAAGCATCAGCCGTGGCGTGAACTCCTCGCCATTCCAGACCGGTTGCATTCGAGAGCGCGAGGCACCGAGGATAGCGACCTCCGGAGCGTTGACAATGGGGGTGAACGCGGTGCCGCCGATCCCTCCGAGACTCGAGATCGTGAAACACCCGCCCTGAAAGTCGGCAGGCGTGAGTTTCCCTTCGCGCGCTCGCGATGAGATATCCATCAGGTCGGCTGCGAGCTCGAACAGTCGCTTCTTGTCGACGTCTTTGACCACCGGCACGACGAGTCCCTTAGGCGTATCCACCGCGATTCCAATGTTCACATACTTCTTGAGGACTACCTCGGAACCATCGTTGGACAAAGAGGAATTAAATCGCGAAAATTCCCGTAGCGCGGCGGCAGACGCAGCGAGCAGAAAGGAGACGAAGGTGAGTTTGACGCCCTTAGCTTCTGCCTCCGCCTTGCGGGATTTCCTGAACGCCTCGAGTTCGGTGATGTCGGCTTCATCGAATTGCGTGACGTGAGGGACGTTCACCCAGCTGCGGTGAAGATTCTCGCCGGTGAGTCGATTGATCCGGGTGAGTCGAACGTGCTCAACCTCGCCGAACTGAGAGAAGTCGACGTCCGGCATCGGGATTGTGCCCATCGCGCCGGGGCCGGTCGCGGACGACGGGCCTGAGGCCGCGGCCTCGACATCGGAAGTCGTGATGCGTCCGTTCCGGCCCGTGCCGCTCACGCCGGCGAGATCGACGTTCTTTTCGCGCGCCATGCGCCGAACACCGGGGCTCGCATACGGCAGGTCGGCGGCCGTCAGAGCGACCGAGGGTTCGATCACGGGCGCAGGTCGCGTCTCAACGGCGGGCTCGTGAGGTACGGACTTCGGTGTGGGAGCCGCTGGCTCGACTGGCGGCGATGTCTCCGCCGGGGCGGGGTCGTTCTTCGCCGAGTCAAGACTCAGGATGACGCTTCCTTCACTCACGGTGTCGCCGACGGAAACGCTGATTGCCATCACCGTACCTGCCGAGGGAGCAGGAACCTCCATCGAGGCCTTATCGCTCCCGAGAATCACGAGCGACTGATCGGCGCGCACTTCATCGCCCGCGGCGACAAGCACCTCGGCGATCGTCACATCCTCGGCACCGCCGATGGCGGGGACCGTGATGGGAGTGGGTTCGGACACTATGCGGCTCCTCTGCCGAGCTCAGACCGTAGTGGGGTCGGGTAGGTCGGGATCGATACCGTAGCGCTTGATCGCGTCGCTCACGACCTTGGCCTTCACCACGCCTTCCTCCGCGAGTGCATGGAGCGCGGCGACTGCGATGTGGCGCCTGTCGACCTCGAAGAACGAGCGGAGTTGCGCCCGCGTGTCGCTGCGGCCAAACCCATCGGTGCCCAACACGGCGAACCGACGGTCTAGAAAGGGTCGTATCTGCTCCGGTACTGCTTCCATATAGTCCGTCGCTGCGACAATCGGGCCCTGCCGCCCCTCGAATTGCTGCGCCACCCAAGGCACTTTCGCCTTACGGGTGGGATGCAGGCGGTTCCAGCGCCGTACAGCCATAGCTTCGCGGCGGAGTTCGGTGAAACTCGTAGCGCTCCAGACGTCGGCAGCGATGTCGTAGTCCTCGGCAAGTATGTCGGCCGCTGCCTCCACCTCACGGAGAATCGCCCCTGAGCCCATCAACTGAATCGCTGCCTTCCTATCTGAACGCAGCGGATGCATGCCGCGCAGGATTCCTTCCGCAGCACCCTCTGGCATCGCCGGATGCGCGTAGTTCTCGTTCATCACTGTGAGGTAGTAGAAGACGCCCTCGTCCCGGCGGAGCATTGCGTCCAGCCCGTCCTGAATGATGACCGCGAGCTCGTAGGCGTAAGTCGGGTCATAGGCGCGGCAGTTGGGGATGGTCGAGGCGAGCAGGTGACTGTGACCGTCCTGGTGCTGCAACCCTTCACCGGCTAGGGTCGTTCGGCCGGACGTCGCCCCGAGAAGGAAGCCGCGGGCCTGCATGTCGGCTGCCGCCCAGGCCATGTCACCAATGCGCTGGAGGCCGAACATGGAGTAGTAGATGTAGAAGGGCAGCATCTGGATGCCGTGGTTGGCGTAGGCGGTTGCCGCAGCCGTCCACGAGGCGAATGCTCCCCCCTCCGAAATTCCTTCCTGAAGGATCTGCCCCGCCTCGTCCTCGCGGTAGTAGGCGAGTTGATCTCGATCAACGGGCGTATACAACTGCCCATGGGGCGCGTAGATCCCGATCTGGCGGAAGAGGCCTTCCATTCCGAAAGTCCGTGCTTCATCCGCGAGGATCGGCACCACGCGTTCTTTCAGGTCGTCGTCCCGCAGAAGAGTCGACAGCACGCGGCCGAAAGCCATCGTGGTCGAAATTTCGCGCTCGCCAGAGCCATCGAGTTGCGCCTTGAACGTATCGACAGGCGGCACCGGTAGTGCTTCGGCCGTCACCTTGCGCACGGGAAGACTCCCTCCCAGGGCCTCACGCCGGTCGTTCAGATACTTGGCCTCCGGTGAATCTGCCGCTGGCCGCAGGAAGGGGAGGGCGTCGACCTCGCTGTCGGGGATATCGAGACCGAGCCAGTCGCGGTAGCCGGCGATTCCTTCACTGGGGAGTTTCTTCTGTTGATGCGTCGCGTTGCGCGCCTGAGCGACCTCGCCCAGCCCGTGGCCCTTGATGGTCTTGGCGAGAATCACGCTGGGACGTCCATCGGCGGCCGCCGCCGCATATGCTGCGTAGATCTTGCGCGGGTCGTGCCCGCCACGGCCCATTGGAAGCTGGGCCAGCTCGGAGTCGCTCATGTGCTCGACGAGTTTGAGCAACTCGGGGTGGCGCCCGAAGAAGTGTTCACGGATTAGCGTGCCACTGCTGTCGGCGGCGTAGGCCTGGTAGTCGCCGTCCACGGCGTCTTCCATTCGCTGGCGCAGTAGATTCCCCTGTGGGCCCGCCAGCCATTCGTCCCATTGCGTGCCCCAGAGGACCTTGATGACGTTCCAACCGGCGCCTCGGAACAACGACTCCAGCTCGCGCACGATGCTGGCGTTGCCACGTACCGGGCCGTCGAGGCGCTGGAGGTTGCAGTTCACCACAAAGGTCAGATTGCCAAGTCCCTCGCGTGCCGCGACGGTCAGCGCGCCCAGGGACTCCGGCTCGTCCATCTCGCCATCGCCCAGGAAGGCCCAGACGCGGCGATCTGACGGATCGATCAGCCCGCGCTTGCCGAGGTACTTCATGAAGCGCGCCTGATAGATCGCCATCAAGGGGCCGAGCCCCATGGATACCGTGGCGAATTGCCAGAAGTCGTTCATCAACCACGGGTGCGGATACGACGAGATACCGCCGGGTTCGACCTCCCGGCGGAACCGCTCGAGCTGGGACTCATCGAGTCGCCCTTCAAGAAAAGCGCGCCCGTAGATACCAGGCGACGAGTGCCCCTGAACGTAGAGCAGGTCGCCTGCGTGCCCGTCGTGTGGAGCTTGGAAGAAGTGGTTGAACCCCACCTCATAGAGGGTCGCGGCGGAGGCGAAGGTCGAGATGTGCCCGCCCAGTTCGGCCGAGGCCCGGTTCGCTCGGACCACCATTGCCATCGCATTCCAGCGAGCATGGGCGGCGATGCGCCATTCGAGGTCGAGATCGCCGGGGTAGTCGGGTTGTGCCGCCGGCGAGATCGAATTCACGTACGGCGCCGGCAGGTGAGCGTCAGCAACTCCGCGCTCGCGGGCCCGCAAACCAACCTGCGAGAGTAGAAACTCTGCGCGTTCGGTGCCATCACGGGCAACAACCGCGTCGAGACTCTCCAGCCACTCGAGGGTTTCTTGTGGGTCGATATCGGGCACGGACTTCGGCCTTTCGGTCATAGCAGGGCAACCTCCAGATGAGGATTCTAAGCCCTATGGCCGGCCGTCGCCGTCACGCTGCCACCAGGGAGCGCCGCTCCCTACTGAAGGATTTCGCCGGCCTGCAGCACGAAGCCCGCGGAGATTCGCCAGTTCATCTGCCAGCGGTCATTGAAGCGCGTCCACTCGACGCCGGGCTGGATGGCGCGCAACCAAATGTGATCTGACAATCGGAAATCCAGATGCGCATTGGCTCCCGCAGCAAATCCCCACTCGTCCCCGATCTCGATGCCCGTATTGGAACCCTCGCGGGTTCGCCAGGCGGCACCTGCAAGGGCGCGGATACCGAACTCCGATGTCAACGTCCGCCACAGAGTGGCGTGTGGCCCGACGAGGAACGTGGACTGTCGGACATCGGTGCCCGTGATTTCGAAGGGGTTCGTCTTCGAGTCGGCGCTGCCCCAGTTGACGGCGGCACTCACGACGAAACCGAACCGGCGGTCCATGAGGTACGTGTAGTCCGCGGTGACACCATGGCTGCCGCCACGGTTACCGTCTTCCTCTTCCACCTCGAAGTTCATGTACGAATAGCCCAGGAAGAATGCGGCTTCCTGGTCCCGGGTCTGGGCAGCAACCGGAACGGCGAGACTCAGTACGACGGCGCTCAGGGCGCTGAGAAGCAGTGCTTTCTTCATGGGATCCCTCCTTCGACGCGGACCTGTTTATGCGATCGGCCGCGCAGCGCCGGAACGGGGTCCGTGCGCGACTTGAAATTCTTGTAGTTTGAGCCGGGAGGAGGTGGCTGTCCTGAATGGTAATCTCCTGCGTCGACCGTTCCCTAGCCCTTTTTGCGGGGAGCGTCGATTACACCCCCAGCCGGTGGTCGCTGAAACCGCCGGCGCGCGACAGGCAAAGGGAACCTCAGTGGGACAAGACGTCGCCTCGGAGCGATTGATCGAACTGATGGAGGCCTACCAACAGGGGTCGGCCGACGCCTTCGATCAAATCTTCGGCGCACTCGCAGTCCCATTGCGCAATTACCTGACGTCACTCACGAGAGACAGAGCCCGGGGAGAAGACCTCATGCAGGAAACGTTCCTGCAAATGCACCGGTCGCGGCGCACCTACATGCCAGGACGTCCCGTGAAACCGTGGGCGTTCGGCATCGCTAGGAACGTGTATCTGATGCACCGACGTTCGACAGCCCGGCGTGCCAAGTACGAAGCGGGGACGTTCGAGGAACTCCCGGAGACCCCCACCCTGGGCCTCGCAGAGCTTCTCCCGGACCGACAGGAACTGGCGGCCGCACTTAAGGACGTACCGGAAGATCGGCGCGAGGCCGTTCTCTTGCATCACGTTTGGGGATTCTCTTTCCGTGAAATCGGAGAGATGCTCGGCATCAGCGAGCGTGCAGCGAAACTTCGCTCATTCAGAGGCATTCAGGGACTCCGGACCTCGATCAAGACGGAGGGGGCCTCATGAGCGAGACTCCGCCTGTGATGCCCCCAGATCTCCGGTCAGCGATCACTGCAGACCTGAAGCCCGTGAAGCCGCTCCTTTCGCCTGGACGCCGCGCCTTGCTGGCGGCCCCGTTCGTGATCGGCATTCTTGCGATGCCGCTCGCATACCACCGGATGCGTGAGATCGGCGATCTGGGCGTCATGCTCAGCTGGGTCCCGGTAGCGCTCCAGGTGCTGCTCGCGTTCGGACTCCTCGTGATCGCGCTTCGCGAAGGAATCCCCGGCTGGCGTGTGTCCACCAAACAGATCTTCGCCGTTGTCCTGGTGGCCTACTCGTTGCAGATCATCGTGAACTTACTGATCTTCATGCGGATGCCGATGGATGGTGGAGGCGCCGGAGCGCTGGCGATGTGGATGAGTTGCTTCGGGATCGAGAGCCTTATCGGGATCCCGATCCTCGTGCTGGTCGCATGGATGGTGAGCCGAGCACTTCCGAGCCGGCCGCTCCTCGCCGGATTCCTGGCAGGCACCGGCGCAGGGTTCGCGGCCGAGGCCTCGTGGCGCATGTTTTGCGCCTATTCGGACCCGGGCCATGTCCTTCTCGGACACACCGGCGGAATCCTCATCATGGGCCTCACAGGCTTCCTGTTGGGGTACGTTTGGAGCGTCTACCAGGATCGCGCTGCCGCAGGCTGATCGAGTTTTTCGGAAACCGGTCGCCGCGGAGACGCAAAGCATCCTCTGTACAGTGAAATTCGCCACGGTCTCGGGCCCGGGGCGCCGTCGATTCGCCGTGTTGGAGGACTGTCCAAATGGGGACCGCGCTGGCAGTGTCGCAGGCCAAGTATTGGCACCTGCGTCAAATGGGTGTGTTCCGGTCGCTCGCAGACTGGGAACTCAAGCAACTCGTGAACATCGCCGACCTTCGCCTGGTCAAGACCGGGACCGAGGTCTATCGCAGGGGTGATCTGGCGCACCATTTCTACGTCATCCGATCGGGCAAGGTGAAGCTGTATCGGGACCTGCCGGACGGCAAACGAATCATCTTGGACTACCAGGGCATGGGCGCCGTTTTCGGCGAGGGCGCAGCGCTCGGCGAAGAGACTCGCTGGGAGAACGCCGTAGTCGTGGACGACGCGTTCGTGTGCGTTATCGACCGCGACCAGTTCGCTGGATACCTCCGGGAGCATCCCGATATCGCGTTGCACATCAGCGGAATCGTGGCCGAACGGCGGCGCCGTGCCGAAGAGACGACCGAGGCGCTGTTGTCGCAAGACGTTCGAACCCGTCTGGCCAGGACTCTGGTGCGTCTGGCCGACGAACATGGACTGGACGACGAGCAGGGCAAGCGAGTGGATCTCCGGCTTACCCAAACCGACCTAGGCCAGCTCGTGGGATCGACTCGAGAGACCACGAGCATGGCTTTCAACGCCTTCCGTCGGGACGGACTTGTGGATGCGAAGGATCGGGTGATCTGGGTGCTCGACAGCGAGGCGCTCGCTACCTGCTAGGCTCCTGCGCCCCTATACTCCGCCGACGATCAACAAGCGTGCGGAGTCGGACATGGGGGAACGGGTGCTACTGGATATTGCGCGGAACGCTGGTGATCTCCTGTCTGGCTTCTATGGCCGGATAGGCGCGGCCGACGCTGACCGCAAAGGTGACCTGAGCCGGGATCTGGTAAGTCGAGCCGATATCGAGGCGGAGCGCTTGATCCTCGACTCCATTCCGGCAAGCGACCGTGTGCTGTCGGAAGAATCCGGGGAGCGTCCGGGCTCGGGTCGCTGGTGGATCGTCGACCCTCTCGATGGGACGATCAATTTCTTGCACCAGATCCCGTTCTGGTGCGTCTCGATCGCGGTGGTGGAAGACGGCGACCTCGTGGAAGGGGTGATCCACGCACCGCAACTCGGGCTGACCTTCGTCGGCAGAGCGGGCGACGGCGTGCTCCTGAACGGAGAGCTAGTTACCGTCTCCGGCACGCGGGAACTCGGCGATGCCATCCTTGCGACCGGTTTCCCATACGCGCGGGACACCCTCGCCGACAACAATCTCGACAACGTCCCCCGCCTGGGAATCGCCGTCGGCGGTTTGCGACGCATGGGTTCCGCTGCCCTGGATCTTGCCTTCACGGCGGCCGGGCGGCTCGACGGCTACTGGGAACTCCATCTGAGCGCCTGGGACGTGGCTGCCGGAATCCTTCTCGTGCGGGAGGCCGGGGGCACAGTCACTGACTTTCGCGGCGAGTCCGAACTCCAGAAGCTCCTCTTCGGCCGCAACATCGTTGCGTCGAACGGGCACCTTCATACGCAGATCGCAGAACGGCTCGAGGAACTTCGCGAACTCTAGTCTTCCGATGAGAAGCCTAGGCTTCGACGCTCACTGCATCCGGACTGCGTAGCCGCGCGAGTCCTGCTCCGGCGAGCATGGCGGCGACGCCAGCAAGAACGAAGGGCCACGAGGTGCCCTGGTCGTAGAGCCAGCCCGCGAGAACGGGGGCGATCGCTCGGGCAGCAGAAGCAACTGATTGACCGAGGCCGAGCATGCCGCCTTGCAGTCCGTCACGTGTAGCGCGCGACAGGAGCGTAGACAGAGTGGGGGACGCCAACCCCTGCCCGAGAGCCAGCGTGCCGAGAAACGCCATCGCCGTGCCGAAGCTAGTCGCAAACGGAAGCAGGAATAGAGACGAACCCAGCAGGAGGGCGCCGGCTGCCGCAATCTTGCGCTCTCCGATGCGCGGAGCCAGTCGACCGACGATCCCACCTTGCACCAGAATCATGATCAGGCCGACGTAGACGAGGATCATTCCGAACCCGCGCTCATCCAGTCCGTACTCGTCGCTGGCAACAAACGCCAGCGTCGTTTCCATCGAAACGAACGCGAATAGGGTAAGGAATGTCGCGGCCAGAATCGTGAGGCTCGCCGGCTGAGCTGCAACGTCGTTCCAGCTCCAAGGTGGCCGGGCGTCCGAACGAGTAGCACCGGATTCCTTCAGCGTGACCGTAGCCAGCAAGCCGTTCGCCAGTGCCACTGCCGCCGCCACCGAAGTAACCACGACGAATCCATAGCGCCCCAGGGCTGCACCCAAACCAGGCCCTACGATGAAGCCCAGGCCGATAGAAGCGCCCAGAAGGCCCATGTAGCGCGCTCGATTCCTCGGCCCGGTGACATCGGCGACGTACGCCTGCGCGGTAGTCACCGTTCCGCCGAACAGACCGGCAACAGCGCGAGCGAGCGCTAGGGCGAGGAGCGATCCGGAGACCGCCGTGAGCAGGAACGAGAGCCCTGAGCCGAGAAGACACGCCACGAGCAGTGGTTTGCGTCCGAATCGATCCGACAGGCGCCCGGCCACCGATGCCCCGACAAGCTTGGCGGCCGAATAGGACGTGAGCAGCACGCCCAGCCAGAGCCCCGTAGCACCGAGATTCATCGCGTAGAACGGAAGCACCGGCAAGATGATCGCGAACGCGACCATATCGAGGAACACCGCCAGGCAGACGGGCCGCAGAAGCCGTGGGTCACTCTGTTGTGCGGTGGACATTGCTTTAGTCTAGCGCCGCATCCGATTTACTGCAGAGCGAATACTGGGGCCAGCAGGTTGTCTACCGGCGCGTGATCATCGGTGAGCACCAGGCGGTTGGCCCGCTGCAGCAAAGTTCGCATGTCACCACCAAGTTCCCCGGCTTCGGTCCATGCGAAGAGGGTCCCTGAATTCGGATTGATCTGCCGCGCGAGTTGGTCGCGTGGAAGGGCAATGCGGGAGCTGACGACGACGAAAGTGTCACGCTCCTCGCTCGTTCCGTCGGCCTCTCCGGAGAACAGATAAACGTAGGGGAATGTTTCCGAAAGGGTCCCGACCACAGCTCCGATGAAGCGGCCGAATTCCGGGCGGTAGACGTCGATCACGTTGATCAGGTACACGCCGTCGGGTGCCATGATCGAAACAAGCTCTTCGTTGAAGCCGCGCGTGGTGAGGTGGTAGGGAACGCCGAGATCGTTGAAGGCGTCGCCATAGATGAAGTGGTACGGATCCGCCTCACCCGCTGCGATCGCTCGTGCCCGGTCGGCGACGAAATTCCGTGCGTCCATGTTCCAGGTACTGATGCGAGTGTCGACCGGCAAGCCGAGCGCTTCGTGCGCGGCAGTGGTTACCGCCGGGTCGATCTCCGCCACATCGATGGCCGAGCCCGGATACAGCACCTCCAGATAGCGAGGGAACGTGTATCCGCCGCCGCCGATGAAGAAAGCGCCCCACGTGCCGCTCGGTGCAAGCGAGGCCGTCAGATCCGCGTAGACAAGCTCGTAGGCGTATACGAGTTCCGTGGGGTCATCCAGGTTCACGTAGCTGTGAACGAGGTGATCCAGAGCCAGAACCCTGGTGTTGTCCATTTCGTCGGCGTCGTAGACCTCGATCGCGAAGTAGCTGCTCTCATCCTCGAAGTGGTACTCCGACGTGTCGAAACGCAAACCGAAGAAGTGACCCCAGTGCTGTGCCCACTGCCATGGACCGATCGTTGCCGCTCCAACGAGGGAAACCCACGCGATCCACCACATGAGAAAGCCTGTCGGCTTCCGCCGAAGCCCCAGCCCGGCGACGAGTGCTAGCAAGGCGAGGCCCGCCGCGATGCCGACCACGATCGCTTTCGATCCGAACCACTCGACGAGAACGTAGCCCGTCAGAAACGTCCCGACGATGCTGCCGGCCGCGCCAGCGGCGTATACGGAACCGAGCGTGGAGCCCACTTGTCCTCCCGCCGTGAGCGCGACGCGCGCAGCCGCCGGGGAGATCGTACCGAGAATGACCGCGGGAGTCAGGAACGTCAGCGTTACGCTCCACAGGATCCACAGTGGCCACGATAGGTAGTCAGGACGCTCCCAACTCCCCATCCAGTCCACGAGCAGCAGCACGCTCAGGCTGGTAATCGAGGACAGGAAGAAGAGGCTTGTTAGCAAACCCCGTGGCGAATAGATGTCGGCCAACTTGCCGCCGGCGTAGTTGCCAAGGGTGATCCCGGCGAGGATCACGCCAATCACCGCCGTCCACGTGTAGAGCGAGACCCCGAGATGCTGGGCGAGGAGCCGGGCCGCCACGATCTCGAGCGTCATGATGAACGCCGAACTCGTGAACACGATGCTGCTCGCGAGCAGCACCGAGTTGCGGCGGACTGTGGGTGACGGTGTGCTTTCCTGCATGGACGCCTGCTCGAACTAGGGGCACAATTGCCAGGCGCACGGAGCGCCAGATGGGGTGTGCAACGGATCAACTCGCGGCCGGCCCAGCCGGAAGGATCGCATGTCAGTCGAAGTGCCGTCACGTCGGGACATTGCCGCGGCCGCCGACACTGTGTCTGCGTCGATTCGCGAAACCCCCGTGGTCACTCTGGAAGCGGACGACCTCGCGCTGTCGGGGGAGCCCGTCAGCCTCAAACTTGAGCAACTACAACATACTGGCTCGTTCAAGCCTCGCGGTGCGTTCAATCGCGCCCTCACGGTCGGGGAGCCTCCCGCCGGCCTGATCGCCGCCTCGGGTGGAAACCATGGCCTGGCTGTTGCGCATGTCGCCCGGAGTCGGCGCGTCCACGCCGAGATCTTTGTGCCTGAGACGGTGCCACCCATAAAGCTCAGCGCTATCCGTCAACTTGGTGCCGAAGTCACTCTTGCCGGGCCGACCTACGACGACGCGCGTCAAGCTTGCGAGGCGAGGGCCGCCGAAACGGGCGCTCTCTTGATTCATGCGTACGACCAACCGGATGTGATGGCCGGTGCCGGGACTGTCGGCCTCGAATTCGAGAAACAGGTCCCGGATCTGGACACGCTCCTCGTGGCAGTGGGTGGCGGGGGATTGATCGGCGGAATGGCGGCCTGGTACGGACCTGACGTGCGGGTAGTCGGGGTTGAGCCGGAGGGTTGTCCCACCATGGCTGCTGCGCTCGCGGCCGGGGAACCCGTCGCAGTCCAGGTTGGCGGGTTGGCAGTCGATTCGCTCGGGGCCCGAGAACTGGGTACGCATGCCTTCGCGTCGATATCGAAGCATGGGGTAGAGGCGGTACTGGTTGCCGAAGCCGCGATTCGCGACGCCCAGGCGTTGCTGTGGGATCGACTACGAATTGTCGCGGAGCCAGGTGGCGCTACGGCGCTGGCGGCATTGGCCGCGGGAGCCTACGTCGCTCAACCTGGCGAGCGTGTCGGCGTCGTGATCTGCGGAGCCAACACGGACCCGTCGACGATTCGCCGCTAACCAAACCTGCCGATGGCGAAGGGATCGAGAGCAAGGGACGTACCACCTTGCAGGGCCAGATCTGCCAGCACTTCGCCGACGACGCTGGCGAACTTGAAGCCGTGTCCCGAAAGCCCTCCGGCAATATGAACTCGACTCGCGCCCGGGTGAGTGCCCAGCAGAAAGTGGTGGTCGGGCGTGTTCGTATAGATACAAACCGCACCTTCAAGCCATTCGCCGTTAAGCGTGGGCATCGCGTCCTGAATCGATGCGCGCACCCGCGCAATATCGTCGTCCCGGACGTCACGATCCGGACTGTTCGGATCAATCGGCCCGCCGCCGTGCTGGATGGCTACCTTGACGCCTCCATCGGGACCGTCGAGAGCCGGGAACCCATAAATCTGATCGCCGTCGGGCGGTTCCCAGAAGAAGATGGGAAAAACCTCTGGCTGGTACTGCTCGATCCCGCTGGTCGGGTTGAACCAGTGCATGACTTCTCGCGTGGGCGTCAGGTGGGCAGCAAGGTCCGGCAAGAGGCTGCCGGTCCATGCCCCGGCCGTCACGATGAGCTGTGATGCCTCATGAACTTCGCCGCCAACCCTGACTCGAACCCGTTCGCTCTCGATCTCCACTTCATCGACCACGGTGTGGGTTCGTAGCTCGGCCCCAGCATGCCGGGCACGCGCGAGATAGGCGCGGATGCACTCTTCCGGGGACAACACACCCGCGCTCCCATCCAGGAGGGCCAGGAAATCGTCCGGGATCGCGAACGGTGGGTATTCGTTTCTGGCTTCTGCAGCGCTCATCATGCGGTGCGGAATGTCGTGTTCTCGAGCAGAGCGCAAACTCCCATCAACGGCCTCGGAGTCTTCCCGACCGATCATCAGTCCGCCGGTAATCCGCATCACCTCCCGACCGGTCTGCGCCTCCAGGTCGTGCCAGAGCTCATAGGCACGGCGCAGAAGCGGAACATAGGCCGGGTGCTCCATGTACGCCAGACGGATGATGCGCGACCGGCCGTGGGTGGAGGCCATCGTGTGCGGCGGGTCGTAACGATCGAATCCAAGCACACGCGCGCCGCGCTGCGCCGCAAAATCGGCCGCCGCGCTTCCCATGCCTCCGAGGCCCAACACGATCACGTCATAGGACATTTTTAGCTCCTTGATGGATCGGCAGCGTAGCGCTTTTCGGTGAAACGCGCAGAGCGCTGCTATTCTTGCGCGCCTAGCTCCCTGGAGGCCGGATGGAATCACAGGCACTGATCACGAACGACGCCGTTGTTCTCGGAATTTTGATGGCGATGCTGGCCTTCGTGTTCAGCACGCACAGCAGCAAGAGACCCTTCTGGCAGAAGTTCTATGGAGTAGTGCCTTCAATCCTCGTCTGCTATTTCCTGCCCTCGTTGTTCGCCACCGCAGGAATCATCGACGGTGAGGCATCGCAGCTCTACTTCGTGGCCTCGCGATACCTGCTGCCCACCAGCCTCGTACTCCTGACCCTGAGCGTCGACATTCCAGGGATCCTCCGGCTGGGACCCAAGGCACTCATCATGTTCCTGACCGGCACCGTTGGGATCGTGATCGGCGGCCCTCTGGCGCTACTCGTGGTGGGGACGATCGCGCCGGAGGCCATCGGCGGTGATGGGCCCGCCGCCGTGTGGCGTGGCCTGACAACCGTGGCAGGAAGCTGGATCGGCGGCGGCGCGAATCAGGCGGCCATGAAAGAGGTCTTCGAGGTCGGCGATGACCTCTTCAGTGCAATGATTGCAGTCGACGTCGTCGTGGCGAATATCTGGATGGCCGTGCTACTCCTCATGGTCGGCCGCGCCGAGGCCATTGACGCCCGAACCGGCGCCGACACGTCGGCCATCGATGCGCTCCGACGCCGGGTCGAGAAACACGAAAAGGAGAACGCGCGCATTCCGACTCTGACCGACCTGATGCAGATCCTCGCGGTCGGGTTCGGGGTCACGGCGCTGTCTCACTTCCTTGCCGATCGCATCGCTCCGGCGATCGAGACCGTGGCCCCGGGCCTCGCGATCTACAACCTCACCTCACGCTTCTTCTGGCTGGTTGTGTTGGCCACCTCCGTGGCGTTGGTCATGTCGTACACACGCGCGCGCAATCTCGAGCATGCCGGGGCCTCCAAGATCGGTTCCGCGTGCTTGTACGTTCTGATTGCGACCATCGGGATGCGCATGAATCTGGCGGCCATCTTCGACCGCCCGCTGCTATTCCTGATCGGTGGGCTCTGGATGTTGTTTCACGCCGCGCTCATGCTCGGAGTGGCCAAGGCGATCAAGGCACCGGTGTTCTTCATGGCCGTCGGCAGCCAAGCCAACGTTGGTGGGGCAGCATCCGCGCCCGTAGTCGCGTCAGCGGTGCACCCAGCGCTCGCCCCGGTTGGTGCGCTACTCGCGGTGTTGGGATACGCCGTCGGGACCTACGGCGCGTACCTGTGCGGACAGATCATGCGCGTGGTCGCTAGCTGATCTCTATGTCGACGTTGAACTCGGTGTCCTGCGAAAAGGTTCGCCAGACCGAGCAGTAGCGATCGCGAGACAGCTCCACAGCGCGGTCCACGTTCTTGAGAGGAACGTCGCCCTCGACCTTAAGCAGCAGGGTGATTCGATTGAACCGACGTGGCGGATCTTCGGGTCGCTCACCAACAAGTTCGAGTCCGAGTCGCGTCGGCGGCGTGCGCATCTTCATCAGGATGTCGGCGATGTCGATGCCCATGCATCCGCCCAGCGCCACCAGAAGGTGTTGCATCGGCGACCATCCGGCCGTCTGTTCACCGTCAACGATCATGCCCCGTGCGCCGCTGGTCGCTTCGAACGACTGTTCGGCCTTCCAGACCAGGCTTGCCTCGACCGTGTTGCTCAAACCGTGCTCCTGTCGGGTTCGGGAAGTTCCTGCCCAGGATGCCAGTCTTGCTCGATCAGAGTCTGCATCAGCTGCAGTACGTTCACGCGCGCCGCGTGACTCAGCAGCAAGAGGAGATCACCGTCGCGGCCCCAGCGCAGCGCGTCCATCACCGCAGTGAGTTCATCGTTCGCTCTGCCCAACGCGGCTTCGGGAAGGCCCGCGTCGCGGAAGCGTTGCGCCACCAGGTCTGCCACCTGATGCGGATCGCGCCCGCGGCCGTACTTCTCCATGGTCTTCACAATCACCTTGTCGGGCTCTGCCGCCGCGCAACGGTTGACCATGGCGGCGATCGACGCATCGTCCCGGTCGCCGGCCTGGCCGATCACAACCAGGAGACGCCTCGGATCGAGGTCGCGCGCCATCCGCATGACCAAGTCGAGCCCTTCGGGGTTGTGGGCGTAGTCCACAATTGCGGACATTCCACCGAACTGGAAGTGGTTCAAGCGCCCGGGGTTGGTCGCCGGATCGCTCCGGAAACTCGCGAGGCCATCGGTAATCGCCGCACGCGAAAGTCCGAGGCGATCAGCGACGGCCATCGCGCCCAGGGCGTTGTAAACGTTGTGCACGGCCACGCCGCCTAGGGTAGCGGGGGCATCAGCCTGTTCCATCCAGGCCACGAAGCCCTTGCCACGGTCGACACCGAGACGTCCGCGGCGTCGTAGAAATGCAGGATCGCGTTCGCTCGCAGGTTCTCCCGCGCTCACGCCGTCCCATGAGTACCCGAGATCCGCGGCGACGCGCAACAAAACAGGATCGTCAGCGTTGAGGACGAGCTCGCCGCTGTCTTGGACAGCCTGGCCAACAATCAGTTTCACCTGAGCGAGTTCGTCCAGTGACTCGATCCCATATTCGCCAAGATGATCGGTTCCGATGTTGCTCACGTAGGCCACGTCGGCGCGTTCCACGGGAAGCCCGCGACGGAGCATCCCTCCGCGCGCCACCTCCAGGAAGGCCACCTCGACGCGAGAATCGCGCATAAGGGCACGGGCCCCTTCGCCGCCGGTGTAGTCGCCTTCGAGGATGGTTCGGCCAGCCAGTTCCACCCCGTCAGTGGACGTGTTTCCAGCCGTGAGACCAGCCGCGCGGGCTATGGCCGCGAGCATCCGCACAGTGGTTGTCTTCCCATTCGTTCCTGTGACCAACGCCACGGGAATGTCGCTCACCGACGCCCAGTCAATCTGATCTGGAGCGGGCAACCCATCGACTGGCCACACCTGACACCCAACGCCACTCCCCACGGATACGAATTCGTCGTCGGCAAAGAAACGCACTCCATGCTCGGCAGCAAGATCTGCGATCTGGAGCCGACGCGGCGATCGTTCCTCAGCCGACATGCGCCCAAGGTCTGCAAACGACTTCGCAGGGGGCCTAGCGGCCTCTCCGTCACACGCCTCAACCGCTTGGGCCCAGGCAGTCTCAAGCGCCTCGCATGCCGTATAGAGAACGTCCTCCGGCACTGACGCAGCCAGCGTCGTGTGGCTACCGTAGGCTCGGCGAGTCGTCGTCGGATTGCCCCATCCGAGATCGTTCCACAGTGCTTGCACTGCCTGGCGCCACTGTTCCGCGAGCTCGATCTCCGACTCCCGGAGCGGTGCTTCGAGAGCGACCCCGAACGAATCGAGGAAGAGATTCGGCCCGGTCAGTCGCCGTGACCCCGTGGGCGTCCGTTCCATCGAGCGCTAGTCCGCTTCCTCGTGGACCCGGGCGAGGCGCACTCCGCGCTCGTCACGGATCAGGTCGTCGTCCAGCGGAAACGCTTCGGGGGGAGGCGCCTGGAGCGAGACAGCTGCCGATGGCGTCTCGATCTCCTCGGGAACTTCGATGTCCGATTCGAAGTGGATGACCTGCTTCCAGCCGCGGGTCAGGTTGTCCGCGAAGATCAAGACCAGATCGCCAGCCTGGGCAAGACTGAGGGCCTGCGTGATCGCTTCAGCTTCGTCGGGGATTATCTCGATAGCGTCTTCACCCACACCGGCATCGCGCAAGGTCGCGGCAAGCATGTCGGGCACCTCGGTTTCGCCTCGGCCGCGAACGTTGTCATCGCGCTTGCAGACGAACTGGTCGAAGTGCGGCGCTGCGATCCGGGCGATGTTCTCGATGTCCTCATCTCGACGATCGCCCGGAGCTGCGAGTACGACGATCCGGCGGCCAGTGCATTCCAGCCTTGAGACAAGGCTGCACATCGCGTCCACAGCGGCTGCGTTGTGTCCGTAGTCCAGGATCACCTTGAATGGGTGCTCGTCGAAAACATTCATGCGACCCGGAGCCTGGAAGAACGTCGTATCGAACGTGCGCAGACCTTGGCGGATATTGTCGAGACTCACTTCCATGCAATAGGCCATCGCCGCGGCGAACATGGCGTTCTGCACGTTGTGCATCGCGCGCCCTTCAAGCGTCGCGGGAATGAGGTGAGTCCACAGCAGAGGCATGTGCGCAGTGCCGTCATAGAGGGTGATCATGTGACCGTTGAGTCCCTCTTCCAAAGCGATCGCCCGACCACCTGCGCGGATGTGCTCCTGCACCAAGGGATGGTCCTTCGACATCGTCACGTAGCAAATGTGCTCGGCGTCGGAATAGGCGGCCATCCGCAGGCACAGCGGATCGTCCGCGTTGAGCACCGCGGCATCTGAAGCCACCTCAATCGGGATGCGCTTCACTTCGGCCAGTTGCTCAACGGTGTTGATTCCTCGAAGGCCAAGATGGTCCTCTGAGACGTTGAGGCAGCAGGCGACGTCGCACTTGCGATACCCGAGGCCGGCGCGCAACAGACCGCCTCGTGCCGTCTCCAATACGGCCACATCGACGCCTGGATCCTGCAGCACCATGCGGGCCGCAACCGGTCCGGTCATGTCACCCTTCACAGTGAGTCGACCATCCACGTAGACGCCATCGGTAGAGGTCAGTCCGACGCGCTCACCGGTGAACTTCAAGATGTGAGCGAGCATCCGCGATGTGGTCGTCTTTCCGTTGGTCCCGGTGATTGCTGCGATCGGTATGCGCGACGTACTCCCGGCAGGGAACAGCAGGTCAATGACGGCACCGCCGGCATCGCGCGATTCACCTTCCGAGGGGGCAACGTGCATGCGGAATCCCGGGGCGGCGTTGACCTCGCAGATAGCGCCACCGGTGTCACGGTACGACTGAGTGATGTCATCCGTGAGGAAGTCGATTCCAGCTACGTCGAGGCCGATCGCCTGCGCGGCACGCACTGCCATCTCGCGATTGTCGGCGTGAACGATGTCGGTGACATCAATCGCCGTGCCACCGGTTGACAGGTTGGCTGTGGAGCACAGATAGACAATTTCTCCTGCGGGAGCAACGGTCCGGCGGTCGTAGCCAAGCTCCTTCAGAAGCTTGTCCGACTGGTGGTTGAAGTCGATCTCGGTAAGTACCTTCTCGTGCCCGATACCGCGACGCGGGTCCTCATTCACAAGGTCGACCAACTCCGCGATAGAACGCTCGCCGTCGCCGACGACGTGGGCGGGCACCCGCTTCGCGACGGCTACGAGTTCGCCATTGATCACGAGCATTCGATGATCGAACCCCTGGATGAGGCTTTCGACGAGAACACTTCTGGAGTGTTTGGCCGCCTGGTCGAATGCCTCGCGTACCTGGTCGTCGTCGGCCACGCCGATCGACACCCCTCGGCCATGGTTCGCGTTGAAAGGCTTCAGTACCACCGGGTAACCAATGCGCCGGGCGGCACGAACTGCATCGCGGCTGCTACGTACGAGGCGCTGCCGTGGGACGGGGAGACCGAGCCCGCTCAGAACCCCGTTGGTTTCTTCCTTGTCCGAGGCGATCTCGACAGCGATGTGGCGAGTCTCGGAGGTGATAGTCGCCTGAATCCTGCGCTGGTGGCATCCATGGCCGAGCTGAACGAGACTGTAGTCGTTGAGTCGAAGCCACGGTATGTCGCGATCTTCCGCCGCCCGAACGAGCGATGCGGTGCTTGGACCGAGCGCTCGGCGCTGCGCCCAGCGCACCATTGAGGCGCGCTCAGACTCAAAGTCCCAATCATCGCCGAGCTCGTCGGTGCGAAGTTCCGCAGGAAGCAAGCTGTGGAGAAGGTCCAACGCGAGACGACCGGCAGCTTTCCCGACATCTCTCTGAACGTACTGATAGACCACCGTATAGACGCCGGGGTCATCAGTTGAACGCGTGCGGCCGAAGGTCGCCCGATTGCCGGCCACGTTCTGAAGTTCCAGCGCAACGTGTTCGAGCACATGACCGAGCCAGGTTCCTTCACCTTCACGCATTCGGCGAACGAAACCGCCCGGCTCGCGATACGAACAGCCGTGCTCGTGCAATCCCGGCAACGCGCTGAGGAGCCCTTCGGTGAACTCTTCCCCGAGCCGCCCGGTGGGCCATTCCTCGAGCTCTCCGAGATCCAGCAGTAGCTGAATCACCGGAAAGTGAGCGTACAGACTGGGGCCCACATAGACCCGTGACTCGAGAATCTTCATAGCGCCTGGACCTCCCGGTCGAGAATGCCCTGCGGTGGAATCGCTCGCCGATTCTGAACCTCGTACCGGGCTCCTGGCAACAGGATGTGGAGCTTCACCCCAAGAAGGGAGACAGGATCGCCGGGCTGATGGCCGACGGAGGCATGCTCGAGCTCGGAGCCATCCACCAGGGTGCATGAGCCGGAGCCCACAACTTCGAGGACTTTGTCGGGCCCGATGAATGCCGCCGTGTCCTCATCAAGGCCAAGACCCACGATGTCAGGATTGTAGGCAAGCACGGTAAGCAGCCGTCCCAGCCTGTCACGCTCGCGAAAGTGCTGGTCTATCGTGAGTTCCTGTGTCAAACCGAGTCCGGGTGCCAGCGCGACCATATGTGTTACCGGCGACGCACCCGCGTCCCCGAACGCGATCATGTGCTCCGACATGTAGCTCGCCCCCGCGGACGTGCCGGCCACGTGGGTTCCTTTGGCATGCGCATCTCGAATTGCACGGGCCACTGGTGTCGCGCCCAGAGTTCGACTCAAACGCAGCTGGGAACCGCCTGTCATGAAGATACCGGTGCTGGCATTCAACACTTCGAGCCACTCGGGGTTGTCACAGTCGCTGCGACTGCGGAACGGGAGCGACCGGGCGTCCTCCGCACCGAGACCACGGAAGACCTCTTCGTAGGTCGGGCCCGTCGTATCGAGCTTCGACGCGGTCGGTATCACCGCAATGCGCGCGTCATTGCCCCCGGCGAGTTCGACGAAACGGCGCAATATCGTCGGACTGCGACGTTTTCGCTCAGCACCGCCGATCGGAATCAGGTAGCCCGGTTGGGTCGTTTGTTCGCTAGTCATCGTTGCTCCGCATGCGGGGGGACGCGGTCCCATCAGGGCCATACCAGGTCCCGCCAAGCATCACGCGCTGAGGCATCAGAAGATCGTCTAGAACCACGAGATCTGCCGCTTTGCCGCGTTCGAGTGCCCCCTTGCCCACGAGGCCAAACACGCGAGCGGGGTTTGTCGTCAGGCAAGGCAGAGCGGTCTCGATCGGGACGCCGGCAACAACGGCGGCGCGAAAAGCGTCCGCCAGCGCCCGCGGGGCAGCCACTTCATAGGACGTTACCTGGCCATCGGTGTCGAATGCCGGGAGGCATCCACCGCCATCAGACGTCATTGTGATCAAGTCATCCGGCGCGTCGCTTTCCAGGTATCGAATCAACGCGTCCGGCGCCGCCCATCCATCCTCGTCGGCCGCGACGGGAAACGCGGTGACGTCGACTGGCGAACCCTGACGAGCAAGATCCAGTGCCTCTTCGAACAGAGCCTTCCGGCGATTCACGTGTGTGGGGTGGAAGACTGCTGCCGGTAGATCACTCGAAGCCAGGGCTTTGCGTATCGGATCGAGTCCCGCCGGACCGTCGCCTATGTGCAGATGCAGTATCCCGGCCTTGCCGGACATCAGCCCCCCGACGTGCGCGTCGGCGGCGATCCGCACGAGCTCTTCATTGCTCGGCCGGCTCGAACGATGATCACTGATGGCAAGTTCGCCGACGCCGATGACGACATCGATCCAGGCCATGTCGCCGCGAACGGATCCGGTTAGCGTGGTCAGCGGAACGTGGTAGCCGCCGGTCAAGCAGTAGGCGGATACGTCCTGTGCACCCAACTCGCGGGTCCAGGCCACGAGATCACCGGTCGTCCGCGTCGTATCGTCCGTCCCTAGCAAGCCCACAACGGTCCCAATGCCCGCGGCGCGGAACGTCTCGGCTGAGAGTGGTGGGATGCGCGAACCCGGCCCCGCCTCGCCGCCACCGCCCGTGATGTGGACGTGCCCGTCAATCAGAGCGGGAATGACGGTCCGGCCCTCGAGATCCGTCTCGATTGCATTGCACCACGAGGGGAACGAGTCGAGAGCCGGTGCAAGCGCGGCGATCCGGCCGTTAACAACGGCAAGATCGCACACACCCAGGGCTTCAGGCGCCCATACGCGGGCGTTGCGGAGGAGGGAGAACATGGCAGGCGATTCTGCCATGCGCTCCACAATCCTGTGGGCGGCCGATGCGCGAGCGCATCGACCCCGGGGATCTATCTAGACGACCGCGACCTTCTCGTCGACGACCATGCCGTCGAACAAGTGGATCGTGCGCTCGGCGTGCTCGGCCCAGCGAGGATCGTGCGTAACCATGCAGATGGTGGCGCCGCCCTGATGGAGTTCAGCCATCAGATCCATGACCGCGGACGCGTTGCCGGAGTCGAGGTTACCCGTGGGCTCGTCCGCGAGGAGGATCGACGGGTCACCAACCACGGCGCGAGCAACCGCAACACGCTGCTGCTGACCACCCGAGAGCTGGCTCGGCATGTGCTTGGCGCGATGGGTCATGCCGACGCGGTCGAGTGCGGCGTTGACGCGCTCGCGACGTTCGGATGCCGACATGCCGCGATAGGTGAGCGGCAGTTCGACGTTCTCGTAGACGTTCAGGTCACCAATCAGGTTGAAGCTCTGAAAGATGAACCCGATCTCGCGGTTACGTACGCGTGCGCGCTCCGACGCCGTCAGGTCAGACACGTCGTTGCTGTTGAGCATGTAGCGGCCATCGGAGGCCGTGTCCAGAAGGCCAAGAATCGACAGCAACGTCGTCTTGCCCGAACCGGACGGCCCGGCGATCGAGACGAACTCGCCCGGCGCGATATCAAACGTCACGTCAGCGAGGGCGTGGGTCTCGACTTCCTCGGTAAGGAAGACCTTCTTGATGCCTTCCATCTGAATCAAAGCGTCGGCGGCCATACGAACTCCGGGTGCACGGGGAGGATGTCTGCTTGGTTAGACGCGCAAACTCGCCGCGGGGTTTCCGAAAATATTCGGGCGAGGCGAACTTCGCCTAGTCCTCGACCACGATCGTGTTGGCCCACTTGTCACCCAGTCGGCGCCCCTCGGCATCCGTGAGGGCCGGGACCAGTTCGGTAATCCCGAGGGCGAGCGATGCGAAGGCAAGGAACGGGAAGAGCAACAGTCCCAGCAGCGGGATGATGAAGACGAGCGGCACAAGGGGGCCGATCGCGAAGATCCAGTTCCGTTTGACCGACGTCATCAACTCGAGCGGCGCACCGTCCACCGTCTCGACGTGCAGTTTCATCACCTGCTTGCCGATGGATCGGTGATTCATGAAATCGAGATCGAGACCGTCACGCAGAATCATGTAGGCGGATCCCAGGAGTTGACCAACGCCGGGGACGAAGGCCATCACGATTGCGATGCCGCAGTCAATCAAGGCGGCCAAGACGCGCTTACCAACATCGGCCTTCTCTCGAGGCCCAGCGTCGACCTCCGGCGCGGCGGTCGGGGTGGGGTCCGGCGCTGGGGGTGGGGGAGAAGGCGGCCCTTCGGCTGGCACCGGCGATTCCGCGGTGGTCGCTTCCTCGCTGGTGATCTCTTCCGGAGACTCGGTGCCGTTCTCGTCGTTGTCCAGTGCCATGTCCGACTCCTGTTCGCCAGCGTCCGCGATGGTGTACACCACTGAATATGTGATGCGCCGGCAGGTTGCAAGAGCCTCAGCCGCTTGACGACGACTTAGGTTGCGAAGGTCCCTGCCATCAAGGGTTCGCTCAGGCCGCATCTGACCACCCGGCTCTCCAGTCGCGTTGCTAGGGGGATGACGCGTAGTGCCTTGTGCCCGCACCATGCGAAGCGAAGGACAAGGGCGAGACCGCCCGTCAGAAGTTCTGTCCTCACGGAGTATCGAGATGACGCCCGCACGTTCGTACCGCACATATGCAGCACTCCTAGCCCTCCTCACCATCGCCACAGCCTGCGCACCGGGCCGTTCCGTCGTGCGTGGCAACTGGCCGGATGGACGTTTGGAGGGTGGTGCGTCGAGTCGCGTGGTGCGACGACCACCGCCGGCCCCTGTTGCGATGCCTACGGCCGAAGCCTCCGATGAATGGACTGCATCGGATCCGATGGACGCGTTGAGCGCCGCCGATCTCAACCGTATGGGCGTTCTGCAAGCTGTTCACTTCGCCTACGATTCCGACTCGGTGGGTTCGACTCAGCGAAGCGTCATCGAAGCGAACGCCGCCTGGCTCCGGGAGAATCCGAACGCACGGATCATTGTCGAGGGCCACTGCGACGAGCGTGGTACTCGCCGCTATAACCTCGATCTCGGCGAACGCAGAGCCGAAGCGGCGCGCAGCGCCCTCGTGCAACTCGGTGTCGACCCTCAGCGGATCGAGGTTGTTTCCTACGGCGAAGAACTCCCGAGCGTCGAGGCATCCAACGAATCTGCTTGGCAGGCGAATCGCCGAGCCGACTTCGTGATCGTCGCCATCGACCGTTAGTCGGCACGCTCGAGGCCGGCCGCCCGGTCGAGCTTGGGTAAGATAGCGACCGTTCCCAGCCGCGTCGCGATCCAAGGCCTATGCTCGAACGACTCTTTCGGATTCAGGAAGCGGGCACGTCGGTTCGCACGGAGGTGCTCGCCGGCGCGACCACCTTCCTGACGATGGCGTACATCATCTTCGTTCAGCCAGCCGTGCTGAGCGGAGCGCTCACGGGCACTCCCACGGGGATGGACTTCGCCTCCGTCACAGCCGCGACGTGCCTGTCCGCTGCCTTTGCATCGGTCCTGATGGGGCTCGTTGGCCGCTACCCGATCGCGCTGGCGCCCGGCATGGGCCAGAACTTTTTTCGTCGTCACCATCATTCCGGCGGCCGCAGCGGCCGGACACCCGGAACCGTGGCGTGCGGCTCTCGGTGTCGTTCTCGTCTCTGGAATCATGTTCCTGGCGTTGACCCTCAGCGGTGCTCGCGAACAGGTGATGCGGGCCATGAGCCCTTCCCTGAAGAGCGCCGTCGGTGCCGGGATCGGGATCTTCATCGCCTTCATCGGGCTGCAGAACGCCACCGTCGTTCTCAAGGACCCGGGCACCGCCGTCACGCTGAATCCCAACGTCGCGTCGCCGGACGTCACGATCTTCTTTCTTGGTCTAGTCGTGACGGGAATCCTGCTCGCGCGGAGGGTTCCCGGCGCGTTGTTGCTCGGCATGGGGAGCGGACTCGCCGCGGCTTTGGTTGCACGGGGCCTGGGGCTCGGTACTGGAGGGGCGTCGCTTCTGGAAACGCAGTTCCGGCCCGCCGCGTCTTTGCTGGCCGTTCCGCCTACGCCAGCCGCAACTCTTTTTCAGTTCGATATCGCCGCAGCGCTTTCAGTTCAGTTGATCCCCTTGGTGATTCTCGTGCTCTTCATGGACGTCTTCGACACGATGGGAACGCTCGTTGGGGTTTCGCAGCGCGCCGGCCTGCTCCGTGACGGGGAGCTGCCGCGGGCTCGGCGCGCCTTCCTGGCTGACGCCGGTGGCACGATCTTTGGCGCCTTTCTGGGAACCAGCACGGTGACGAGCTATGTCGAGAGTGCCGCCGGTGTAGAGCAGGGCGGTCGCACCGGGCTTACTGCTGCAACTGCCGGACTGCTTTTCCTGCTCGCGCTTCCACTCACTCCGCTGATCGGCATGGTGGGCAGCTACCCCCCGATCACCGCGCCGGCCCTCGTGCTCGTCGGGGCGCTCATGATGCGTGCGATCAGCGCGATCGACTGGGACGACACCACCGAAGCCATCCCTGCCTTCCTGGTCGTCATCGGAATCCCGCTGACCTTCTCTATCGCGGACGGAGTCGCGCTGGGGCTCGTTGCGTATCCGATTCTCAAAATTGCCGCCGGCCGCAGCGGCGAGGCGGGTCTAGCGTCTCGGATCATTGCGACGCTGCTGATCGGCTACTTCGTATTCGTTCGGAGTTCGATCGGCGGCTAGTCCGAACCACCCTGCGACAGCTCGCGGGCCTGCTCGATCCATCGGTCGTTGCGGATGCGTTTCGCATGGGTGCCGAGCAGTGTGGCGAAGCGCTCGACGTCATCCTGGTTCCAGGCGCCGATCTGACCGAAGTTCGACACTCCAGCCGCGTGTAGCGCTCGGGCGAACCCCGCACCGATGCCGCGGATGCGGCTCAGTTCGTCCGATCGGGTCATCTCGACCGATGGGATCGACGCCTCCGGCGCGACCTCGTGTTCCGACTTCAGCTGCCGGACAACCGCACGGTGAACCGCCTCCTGCTTTCGATTGCGCTCGATCTGTCGTTGCAGAGCTCGCCGCATCTCCTGAACCTCGGACGCGCCGGTCGGGTCCGCACCTGGCGAGGGCTCGAGCTGAGCACGTGCCGTTTCGAGTTGACCCAGGCGATTGCGTAGCTCGTTGAGACGCTTGTCGCGGGAGTCGAGGTCACCTTTCAGTTTCTGGACTTCATTCTCGCCTGCACCGAGATCGCGGCGAGCCAACTCGGCCTCTGATCGCATGCGCTCCAGTTCTACGCTGAGTTCCCGGGACCGTGCTTGAGCCGCCTCTAGCTCGCCGCCCGCGGCGGAGGCCGCAGCGAGTTGCTCCTCGAGCGCGGCGATTTCGGAGGCCTTGCCTGATGTGGCATCGCGCAAGGCTTCGATCTCCGCCTGAAGAGACAAAACCGCCGCGGTCTTGCGACGCAGGGCATCCTCCGCTTCGCGGCGACGTTCGCGCTCAACAGCAGCGACCTGGGGCGGTGCGTCTGAGTAGGGGAGAGTGCGGCGAAGAGCCTCCTCAGCGCCCAGCGCGATCGTCGCCTCTGCTCCGTCGCTCCCGTCTGCCTCGTCATCCGCGGTGGCGTCGACTTCAATCGATTCCGGAGTCGCCTCGGCCTCTGGTGGCGCATCCGGGGTACTGACCGCTCGCAGATTGACTTGAGCCTCCGCAGGCTGCGTTCCAGTCGCGTCCGCGTGCCCGCTCGTGATGGCCATCCGGCGATCCCGCTCGGGAGCAGGGCGTGCCCGTTGTTCGGCTTCGAGTTCTTCCACGCGTCGGCGGCACTCGCTCAGTTCTCGCTCATTCACGTCCTTGGTGGCGAGCATCGTCTGGCGGAGGTCTTCCACCGAGTCCTGGTCACGGAAGGCGCGAAGAAACCAGCCCAGGAACCAGCCCGCCAACAGCGCGAGCAACAGCGCCAGTCCGATCTGCCCCAACAACCAGGTCATGGCGCGCCACCAGAAGAGTCGCCCCGCGAGGCCACGAGCTGAAAGTCCACACCGCTGAGCTTCGCAGAAAGTTCATCGAGTCGATCCAATACCGAGTCCGACTGCGATGCCCCAAATACCCGGATCGTGCTTCCGTACGCGGTGAGCCGGTAGATTCCCCGCATCGAAGTAACGATCTCGACAATCGTCCGGGCATCGTCTGTCCAGGCTGCAGATTTCACGGAGTCATTCGCACGCAGCGATGCCTCAACCGGTCCGCAGAGCTCGCTGTCAACAAAGGCAGCCTGAAGCTCGTCGACGAAACCGTTGTCGGGGACGCTCCCGTTCATCCGAATCAGGCATCCGGCACCATAGATCCGCAACTCGGCTTCGATCGTCGCTCGAGCCTCGGGCAGGGTCTGGGCCCGGAGGTCGGAGTCCGCCAGGCGGCCGACGACACCCTCGAGTCGAACCTCGCGAATGCCATTAACTCTCTGCAGCGTCCGTCGCAGTGTTTCGACGTCGGTGCCTTCTGCAATGAAACCGCCGACCACTGCATCGCGGCCATCGATTTCCAGGTCGTAGTAAGGAATGTTCGCTTGGGCTATCGCGGCCTGCCCGGCCAGCAACAAGCGTTGTTCGATTCCTCGAGCCGAGGCCACCATGGCAATCCCCAGAGCCAGCGCAAGAAAAGCGCACATCCCGTAGAACCGTCGTCGTGTCATCCCGGTGGATCCTCGTCAACGACGCGGCGTCGGCGCTCACGCGCCGGCAGAAGCATTGCTGCGATCAGCATCGCAACTCCTGCGCCAGTGGCAGCAGCCAGGATGATCATCTGCGCCCGCGTAACGGTATCGATGTTGTTGAATCGGACTTGGACCTGGTCGCTTCCCATTGGGCGCCCGTCCACGCGGACCCGTCCAGCTTCGATCAGTTCCTCGAAGAGTTCACCTTCAACAAGAACCTCCGCACGTGCGCGGGCGTCGGCCAATCCAGGCGCATCCGCGGCGGGCGTCCAGTACAGGTCCTCGCGCATCTGCCGCGTCAGCTGCAGACCCATGACCAGGGCCACCGCGAGGCACACGATCGCCGGGGCGAGGAACGTGAGCCGGGAGGGAGTCATCCCTTGCATGGGCCCTCTACTGGGTAGTCGTTGAACACGGAACGGGTCCTGAGCAGGATACCGGAAGGAAGCGCGGGTTTCGCAGCGCCTGGGCGCGCATGACCGTGCCTGGCCGCCGTGATCGAAGCAGGCGCGCTAGCTGGATTGTCCGTAGAATTGAGTCGTAGCCCGCAATACACCAGGAGAGATCAGGATGAGCGACGACACGGCGAAAACACGGCTCGAGAGCGACTCCATGGGAAACATGGAAGTTCCGGCCGACGCCTACTACGGCGCCCAGACGCAACGCGCGGTTCTGAACTTTCCGATCAGCGGGCGCCGCTTCCCGAGACGCTTCGTGCGGGCACTCGGAATGATCAAGATGGCTGCTGCAGAGGTGAATCACGAACTCGGCGGGCTCTCCGACGACATCACCGAGGCCATCAGGAGCGCCGCGCGCGAGGTCATTGAAGGTGAACTCGACGATCACTTCGTCCTGGACATCTACCAGACGGGTTCCGGTACGTCCACGAACATGAACGCGAATGAAGTCATCGCCAACCGGGCAACCGAGCTCATGGGTGGCGAGGTTGGCAGCAAGCTCGTGCATCCGAACGACCACGTGAACCAGGGCCAATCCTCGAACGACGTCATCCCAACGGCCATCCATGTGGCTGCCGCCGAAGCGCTGGTGGAGGACCTGCTCCCGGCCCTCGCGCGCCTCTACGGGTCACTGGACGAGAAAGCGAATAGCTTCGACAAGCACGTGAAGATCGGCCGCACACATCTTCAGGACGCGACTCCAGTGCGTCTCGGCCAGGAGTTCTCCGGCTACGCCCGTCAGATCGAACTCGGCGCAGAGCGCATCGAGAGCTGTCTCGGACGACTCGGCGAACTCGCGCAAGGCGGCACCGCCGTGGGTACGGGGATCAACACCCACGCTGAATTTGGTGCTCGGGTTGCGTCGCGACTCAGCGACGCGTCACCGGCTGAATTCACGGAGGCGCAGAATCACTTCGAAGCCCAGGGCGCGCAGGACGCTGCCGTCGAGGTGAGCGGCGCGCTCAAGACGATCGCCGTTAGCCTCATCAAGATCGCCAACGACATCCGCCTCCTCGGCTCGGGCCCGCGCTGCGGACTGGGCGAGATTATTCTGCCGCCGGTTGCTCCCGGCTCGTCGATCATGCCGGGTAAGGTCAATCCCGTGATCGCTGAGTCCGTCATTCAGGTGGGCACTCAGGTGATCGGCAACGATGCCACCATCACAGCGGCGGGTCAGTGGGGATTCTTCGAGCTCAACACGATGCTTCCCGTGATCGCCTCGAATCTCCTCGAGTCGATCGCCCTCCTAGCCACCTCCGCGGACAACTTCGCCACACGGTGCATCGAAGGAATCGAAGTCGATGCCGAACGAGCCAAGGGACTCGTTGAGGGCTCGCTCGCGATGGTCACGTCGCTCGCGCCGGTGATCGGATACGACCGAGCTGCGGACATTGCCAAGGAGGCCTTCAAGACCGGTAAGACGGTTCGCGAGGTGTGCGAAGAGCAGTCCGTACTGCCGGCGGACGAACTCGCTGCCGTTCTGGACCCGTGGAGCATGACAGAGCCCGACTCCGCCTAGCTCGAATCTTCACCCGCGGCACCGAAACCACCGCCGCCTGGAGTGCGGAGGCTTACAACAGCGCCCCGTTTAACGTCCAGGGAACACTTTCCGGGCAGGTCGCGATCGTGCCCATCGTCGACCAGAACGGTTCGGCCAGGCGCGCCGTGTTGACCACCCGCAAGACCGTAGGGGCTCGACTCGCGTCGGTCGGCGAGAACGGTGACACGCGCGTCGCCTAGGATCTCGATGTCCCGCCGGATTCCATCGCCGCCTCGATGACGGCCTAGTCCGCCACTCCCTCGACGGACACCATACCGTCGGACACGGAACGGGTAGCTGTGTTCGAGAGCCTCAACCGGCGTGTTGAGACTGTTGGTCATATGGGTATGCGTCGCGTCGAGACCGGACGCCCCGGGCCTCGCCCCCATCCCTCCGGCAGTCGTCTCGTAGTACGCGTACTGCCGACCATCACGCGGATCCACACCGCCGATGGTCAGGTTGTTCATTGTGCCGCTACTGGCGGCCGGAATCACACCAGGCAGCGCCTGGGCCATGGCTCCCAGAACCGTGTCGACGATGCGCTGCGATGTCTCGACGTTGCCAGCCGCCACCGCTGCCGGCGGCCTTGCGTCGAGCAGGGAGCCGGCAGGAATCTTGACCGAGAGCGGGCGGAGAGTGCCGTGGTTGGTGGGAATCGGCCAATCGACGATCACCCTGAAGCAATAGAAGACGGCGGACACTGTGATCGCTGAAACGGCGTTGATGCTCCCCGCTGTCTGCGGGGCCGTCCCTGCAAAGTCCACGGTGACGTTCTCGTCCTCAACTTCGATCGCCACGCGGATGGGTAGGGGACCGTTGCCGAACCCATCGTCATCCATGGCGTCCTCGAAAACGAACCTGCCGTTGGCCATTCCGCGGATTGCCTCACGCGTCAATCGCTCGGCGTAGTCCTGCAGTTGGCCCATCGCCTCCGCGACCGTGGGTAGGGAATACCGATCAACCAACTCCAGGAGACGTCGCTCGCCTGTGCGGTTCGAGGCAATCTGAGCCGTGAGATCACCTTCGCGTTCCACGGGCGTTCGGACGTTAGCGAGAATCAGCTTCATCGCTTCTTCCACCACAACGCCGGACCGGACGAGATGCATCGGTGGTATCCGAATGCCTTCCTGATAGATGCTCGTCGCCAGGGGCATCGAGCCTGGGCTGATGCCTCCCACGTCCGAGTGATGCGCGCGGTTGGCCACATAGAACGCCGCGCGATGGTGCCCCTCAACGAAAACGGGCTGTACGAGGGTGATATCCGGGAGGTGGGTGCCTCCCTGGAAAGGATCATTGACGATCACCACGTCTCCGGCGGCCATGTCGATTGCCTCGATGGCGGCGGCCACGGACATCGGCATCGATCCCAGATGGACCGGCATGTGATCGCCCTGGGCAACCGTGTGCCCATCGGCGTCGAAGATCGCGCAGGAGTAGTCCCTGCGCTCCTTGATGTTCGGCGAGAAGGCAGTGCGACACAGCGCAACGCCCATCTCCTCAGCAATCGAATGGAACAGATTGCGGAAGACCTCAAGCTGCACCTGCTCAAGCATCGTTGCGCTCCAGAACAAGATTGCAGAATTCGTCGACACGGCCGTCCCAATCCGGCGGAATCACGGTCGTTGAGGAGTACTCGGCCACTACCGCGGGACCTGCCAGACGCGCCCCGGGCTGCAACGTCGTTCGCTCGTACACTGGCGTCGGTAGGTCCTCATCGCCGAATCTCGTTGAAGTGATGCTTGCCGGAGTCGCCGCCACCACATCCTCCGCGATCACTCCGGGGAGCGGCACTTCGACGCCGGCAGGAACCGTCGCGCGTACGCGCAGCGTAACGACCTCCACGTCACGGCTTCGGTCCGCGTATCCGTAGCGATCGGAATGCATGCGGTGGAACGTGTCCACCGAGTCCTCGTGCCATGGCACGCTCAATTCGAATCCCTGGCCGTGATAGCGGAGATCGGCCGTACGTTCCAGGCGCAGCGCCCGGGAGTCGACCTCCACGCGGGCCTGCCCCTCGAGTTCCTCAAATAGCGAATCCGTGTCGGCCGTATTGAGCTCATGCATGAACGCGATGTGCGTACGCGAGTAGTCCCGCACGATGTCGGCGAGCAACATTCCGTAGGCGGAGAGCGTCCCCGGGTCGGGAGGCACCAGAACTCGGGGCATGTGGAGAGACGCGGCCAGCTCAGCGGCGTGCAGCCCACCAGCGCCGCCGAAACACACCAAGGTGAAGTCGCGTGGGTCGTGGCCGCGCTCGACGGATATGACCCTGATCGCACCCTCCATCCGGCTGTTGGCAATGGTAACGATGCCGGCGGCAACTTCAGACGGACCGCCACCCACTTCCTGCGCGATGGCCTCAATCGCCGTCCGAGCCGCTCCGCAATCGAGATCCCGGGTCCCGCCGAGGAAGTGGTCCGGGGAGAGGCGACCGAGATATAGGTTCGCGTCCGTGACGGTGGCAGATCGTCCGCCCTGGCCGTAGCACGCGGGTCCGGGGTTGGCCCCGGCACTCCGTGGTCCGACGCGCAACCCGCCGGCGGGATCGGCCCAAGCCACTGAGCCTCCACCCGCGCCAACCGTGTGGATGTCGAGCATGGTCACCCGGATGGGAATCCCCTCCAGGGAGGACTCGCCCGTTCGGCTCGGCACGCCGGAGCACAGGCTTACGTCCGTGCTCGTGCCGCCCATATCGAACGTGACGATGTCATCGAAGCCGGCGGCGCTCGCGAGCGCGTGGGCGCCAACAACCCCGCCGGCCGGCCCGGACAACACGGTTTCGACGGCCCGTTCCCGAGCTACTTTGAGACTGAGGGCACCACCGTTGCTCTGCATGATCCGCACCCCGGAGCCAACCGCGCGCTCCAGATTCTCCAGGTACCGGTCCATGACCGGCCCGACGTAGGCGTTGACGGTCGTCGTGCTGCAACGCTCGAACTCTCGAAACTCGGGAAGTACCTCGCAGGAGGCCGAAACGTAGGAGACACCGGCACTTCGTAGCGCGGCCGCCATTGCCAGTTCATGCGATGGGTTCGCGTAGGAGTGAAGGAGGCAGATCGCAACTGAGTCGTAGCCTTCCCGAGCAATACGAGTGGCAATCTCAGTGCATTCGCTGGACTCCAACGCAACGATGACTTCACCCTGCGGGCCGATCCGCTCGTTCAGGCCGAAACAAGCGCTAGATGGCACAAGCGGGTCAGGCTTCTCAACGTCCAGGTCGTAGATGTCCCCCCGGGTTTGTCGGCCGATGAGGAGCAGGTCTTCGAACCCCGCGGTTGTCACGAGCGCACAGCGCGCGCCGGCCCGCTCGAGCAGTGCGTTGGTAGCCACCGTGGAACCGTGTACGAGTTCCGGCTCTTCGATGCCCGAAGACTCCAGTCCGGAAAGCACCGCCTGTGAGGGATCACTCGGCGTCGAGGGCACCTTGAAGACGCGAATCGAACCGTCAACAAGCTGATAGACGACGTCCGTGAACGTCCCCCCTGTATCGATGCCGATCAGGCCGGTCGACTTCAACCTTGGTCGGCCTCGTCTGGTTCTGCCGGCGCGGCTCCGGGGCGCTCGCGGTGATAGCGAATGGTGACCGAGTCATCGGAACTGTTGAGCGTTCGCTCGACCGGATGTTCCAGGCTGAGCAGGTGGCGCAGGATTGCCTGGTCCCAGGCCAATCCAGCCGAGGCCACGAGCTCCAGCCACTCACCGTACGCCGTTTCGTCGGGGGCTTCGGTGCTGCCGCTCCAGATCGTTACCTTAGGATTGCGTTCCACCAAACCGCGACCGCCTGCACGCGAGCCCTTGAGGGACGTGTAGATCAACACATCGTCCGAGAAGTTCGTCCGGAATGTGTCGGGGTCACCCTGCTGGCCGTACTTGATGTAACGAGCGTAGGCCCGCTCGTTGAGGGCAGCCACCCCGGGCACGTCGTTGATCGCCGCGGTGATCGAATCGCGAATCTGGAAGGCGTGCTCTTTGTGGCGCGGATATTCGGGATCGTTCAGATACCCAAAGCCCGGCATGAACCACCCACGCATTCCCCACCAATCCCGGGACCGGGTGGTGCGATGCCGGACCCAACCTGCGTACTCGGAAAACGGCTGAACCCATTCGTGCGAAGGGTAGCCGTGCGGATTCAGGAAGATATCCGGCAGCCACGTGCGCCAGAGACGTTCCCGCACCTTGCTCTCTGGATAGATCGGATCCTGCTCCCCACCACCAGCGGTGGCGTCGACACCCAGCGCACCGAGATACCCGGCGTGAAGCATGTGATCCGGAGTGATCTGGTGCAGGTCGTAGGCAAGCTGCGCGCCATCGGGATTGGTGATCGGATGCACCACTACGTTGAGCCGTTTCAGTGCGTCCGCCCAGTCGGGGTCTTCCAGCAGGTGCTGGGCCGCCCTGAGCACATGGCTCGTCGACGAGACCTCGTTGGCGTGCTGTCTGGCCGAGTAGACAACCGTCGGCTTGAACGCGGACGCTTTGGCCTGCGACCAGTGGCTTCCCGGTAGGGGAGCGATCAGATCCATTCCCCAGATCTCACGACCCAGGTACGAGCGACCGAGGCGATATATCGAGGCCTCGTCGAACTCCTGTGCCATGACAGCCAGAATCGAATGAGCCTCGTCGGGCGGCATCGGGGTGTCCCATTGCACCCGATGAGTGGCGCCTTCGGGCGCTACGAGTTTGGAAGGATCCGGCTTGAGCGCACCGAGGCCGCTTCCGGCGAGGGCTACCGTCACATCTTCGTCGCTCGGTTCGAAGGCCGCTCCGAACGTGACTTCGAGATCGGGCGTGAACTCCCACGCAAGCTCGCTTGTGTACAACCCGGCGCTCCGTAGCTGTTCCAGAGAAGCGAGGCTTCCTGCCAACCGGTCGCTGGCAACCCACGACCCATCCAACTGGCGCGCGGAATAGCTGCGCAGCAGGCTCTGCCGATTCTCGTCGTGAGCGTCCACCCCGAGCCACAGCGCCACGCCATCTGCGCGCCTCGTTTCTCCGACCCGAACCGAGTGCACGGTCGGGTCGCTCACCGGCAATGGAGGTAGGTCGCGCCGCACGCGCCGTTCGCGACCAGCGTGGACGAAGCTCACCTCAACGCGCGCCACAGGCGCCTCGAACCCGGTGAGGACAAACTCGACTTCGCCAGCCCGTCCGTCATTCACGGGACGAACGATGGGAATCACGCGACCGGGGTAGCCCAGCGCGCTCCCCGAGGCGACCCGACCCATGAGGTCGAAGAAGTGCAATACACCGAAGTAGATCTCCTCGTGGAGAGCTTCCATCGGCGCAATCCGTTCCTTATCGATCCCAAGCGGTCTTTCAGGCTCGCTCAGCGTGACGTTAGCCACCAGACGGCCGAAATGCGGCGCATAGGCAGCTCGGGGTTCGCCATCGTGCAACCGCATGGTGTAGTCGTGCAGCTTCGTCAGGACGTCCTGCTGGAAAATGTCCCAGACACGCTCGAGATCGGTCGGCATGTGCTCGTCGACCAGAACTCGGGATGCGGATTCAACCCGCAGCCAACCGCCTGTAACTCGAACTCGTTCGTAGGCAGGGTAGGCATCGAAGTACGGGCGTTCGACGAGGGCAGGGGAGAACGTCTCGGAGAAGACCTCGTTACCGCCAGAACTGGCGGTGACGCGATAGATCGGCCCGCCTGAGCTTGTCTCGGCGAACTCGATCGCCTCGACTGGCAACGTGAGTTCTCGGGCCAGAATCTCATCAATCGGGAAGAGCTCGAGCAGCCAACGCGATGGCGTGTGCATTGCCTGGTAGGGCCAGCTCTCTGGCGGATCGTTCCTCGCGTATTCGATCCGGATCAGATCGACATCCAGGCCCCGGAGCATCGGCAATACACGTTCTTCGAGCCACCCGAATCCTTGCTTGTAGGCCGGGAGGACCTCCACCAGGATGTCTGTCGCACCGCGTTCGCGCAGGGTCGCGGTGATCTCGTCGACCAACGCGTCCCTAACCTCGAGCGGCTCAGAGATCCTCGCGCGAACGTGCACGCTCTCGCCGAGTTCGTCGGCGACGGAGTCGATTCGGCTACGAAGCTCCGCAGGCTCCGAGGTGAGCTCCACGCGATGCCGCCAGATCTCGGGAGCTGTCGCCACGTCTCGAGACGCCAACTGCACTGCTTCGACCCGATCTCCAACCAACGTCCGGACGTAGTTCTCGATCCCAGGATCGAGCCGATCGAGAGTCATCGAAAGACGCGTGTCCGTCGCATCCGAAGGAATCTCCGCTAGCAGCGTCTCCATTACATCAAGCGCGGCGGCGGCCTGGCCGCCCGGGGGGCGACGCGCCAGAAAGCGCCGGAGATCGTTACTAACGGTGGCTAGTTCCGGCGCATCCTTCCCGCGACGGCTTAGATACGGAGCCGTCTCCGCCAGATAGCGTGTCGCCGCGTCGACTGCCCGATCGGAGCCACGAACCAGGATCGCGGAGTCATCGCCATAGGCGTTCCGAACGACATCCACCTGACCTTGTACACCTGATGACACGTGCGGCAACTCCGTTTCGATCTCCTCGAGCGCCGGATGCGACGAGCCCAGGATCACCCGGGTGCCCCCAGGGCCGTCTTCAAGGGCATCGCTCACCACGGCCGCGGGCAGTCGGGTCCCGGCGGCCTCGAGTCCGAGGCGCGCGCCAAGAGTCGCCAGCGTCGGCGCGGATACACCCGCGGCGCTCACAACTGCGTCGAGTCGATCGGGGATCAGGTCGCCGTTCGAGTCGCCAAGCAGTCCCTGCGGGGAATACATGTCGGCTAGATCGAAGTCCTCTCTGCCACCGCCTCCGCCGCCGTCAGACGCTTCCGCACTTTCACCGCCGCTCGCCGTGACGCGCGTTGCCCCGGTCGGAGCAACCCAGTAGATCTGGTCGACCGCATCAATCGACGGAGCCGCTTCGTCGCCCGTGACCTCGACCGAGAGCGATCCAATATCATCCGTTGCCGCGAACAGAGCCCTCAGGCCTGGCCGGTCCGCGGAAACGGCCGCGCCAACGATCTGGACTCGAGCGTCGGGAACGCCGCGCTGCTCCAACCAGTCCCGCAGACGATCTGATGCGCCGCCAATATCGGCTCCATCGTCGCCCCACAGGTACGGCGCACGACCGGACAGCCAGAGCACTGCTGCACGGAGTCCGCTCGTAGATTCGGCCCAGACGTGAAATTCGCCAGCAGCGCCGTACACGAAACCGACGTCGGGCACCGCCAGTAGCTCGCCCACATCGGGAAAATCGGGCGCTGCCGCGCCCAGATGCACAACGGGAGCTGACGCGGGCGCCACGAGCGGCAAATCCAGAGACATCGTCTCCACACCGAGTCGCGTCGCGATGTTCGCTGCGGCAGCAATCAATTCCTCGTCGTCCGGTTGGGCCAGCACCAGGCGCAGGCCGCCAGAGTCCGCGAATCCATCACCGTTCGTATCGTCAAGAACACCGCGCGTCGTCCAAAAATCCGCGAGGGTTGTCTGTGTCTCTTGCGGGCGCGCCGGTGTCGGCAGAGCCATCAACGTGATCGCGACAAGCGCTCCGCCTAGTCGACGCAAGACTGATACCAACCGCAAGCCAGGCAGATCTGCTTGCAATGCTGTTCGTGCAGAGCGCGAATACCGCACCATGGACACCGGTTCGCTGAATTCACCGTGGGGTGTCCGCGCCACTTCGCATCGAGCTCTGCCGTCTCGGCTTCCGCGGCCCGTGGCGAAGCTGCGGGGTCCTGCTTTGTCACCACGGCAGCTGTTCGCCCGTGTAGTCGAAAAACCCGCCCGAGTCAGCAACTCCGAGTCCATCGATCACACGGAGCAGTCCCGCAACGCTGTCCGCTGGGGTCACGGGCGCGCCAGCACCGCCCATATCCGTCTGCACCCAGCCTGGATGGAGCACTGCACACGTGAACTCTTCCGCGGCGAGGTCCAGAGCGAGACTCTTGGTAATTGCGTTGAGCGCCGCCTTGCTGGCGCGATAGGAATATGCGGCGCCCGAGGTGTTGTCACCAATGCTCCCCATTCGACTGGTCATGTTCAGAATGGTTCGGCCGCGCCCACGCCGCAATGCCGGCAGCAGGGTCTGGACAAGGGCCAACGGCGCTGCTGCGTTGATCGCGTAGAAGTCCTTCATCTGATCGAGATCAACGTCGCCCAGGGGCACCGAGTTCACGCCCACGCCCGCATTGTTGAGCAAGACGTCGAGATGGCGATCGTCGTAGACCGCCGCCACGGCGGCGACCTCATCCATGGAACTCACATCGAGCTTGAGCACCTCGATGTCGAGGGCGCGTAGTTCAGCGGCGTTCTCCGGATCGCGGCAGGTCGCAACGACTTGATCTCCGCGCTTGGCAAACTGTCGGGCGAACTCGAGTCCGATGCCTCGATTGGCGCCCGTGATCAAAACCTCTGCCCCCATGGAGCCTCCTGCAACGGTTGAAGTTGCGCCAGTCTAGCAACCCCGTGCCGCGTGATCAGAACAGGTCCAACTGGTCCGGGGTGGTCGCGCCTGATTCCTCCCCAACTTCGACCAGGTCAAGCAGGTTCTGAACGCCGAGCCCAATGAGCCGGATTCCGGCGGTCGGAGGCCTTTCCGCCCGCCGCGCGAGTTCGCGGGCGACCGCAAGAATCTCATCGCGCGAGGCCACCGGAACCGAGGGCGTACTTGACCTGGTAATGGTGTGAAAGTCCCCGTAGCGAACCTTCAACACGACGGTTCGAGCGACGAGATCCCGTCGTTCCAATCCAGCAGCAACCCGCTCCGCGAAGCGCTGAACGTGTGGCGCTGCAGCCTTCCAGCTTCGGATATCGCGCTCGAACGTCGTCTCGGCCGAGATCGAGCGTGGACGGCCCGGTGGTGAGACTTCTCGATCATCGAGGCCCATCGACAGACGCTTGAGGCGTTCCGCCAGGTTACCCACGACCCCACGGAGAAATCCGTCTTCGACTTTGTCGATGTCTCCGATCGTGTGCACACCTGCTTCTTCGAGCTTCGCTGCGGTGGCTGGCCCCACGCCCCACAATCGCCGAACGGGCAGTGGCGCGAGCCACTCGATGGCACCGTTCTCGGGAATCACGGTCAGTCCGTCGGGCTTCTCATGATCCGACGCGAGCTTGGCGAGAAACTTGTTGTGGGCGACTCCAGCCGAAACGGTCAGGCCAGTTGCGTCCAGAACCTGTTGGCGAATCCGGCCGGCGATCGCCTCACCGCTCGCTTCGTGGTTGCTCACGTCGAGAAACGCCTCGTCCATCGACAGAGGCTGAACACGTTCGGTCCACTCCCGATAGATCGAGAAGATCTCGGTCGACAGCTCGCGATATCGATCGAAGCGCGGTCGAAGATAGACCCCACCGGGGCACCGGCGTAGCGCAACCGCGGTCGGCAGGGCGGAATGAACCTTGAACCGCCGGGCCAAGTAGCAGGCCGACGCCACGACGCCACGTGGCCCGATGCCACCGACGATCACCGGCTTGTCGACGATTTCCGGGTTGTCGAGCTTCTCCACGCTGGGATAGAAGGCGTCGAGGTCCAGATGCAGTATCTTGCGAACGCTTTCCGTCACCCTCGCCGCCTTCGAGCACGTCGCATGAACTTCGCCGACATTCCAACACCTGCACTCGTGGTCAATCTCGATCGGCTCGATCGCAACCTTTCCATGATGGCCACCCGCGCCAGCAACCTCGGGGTTGCCCTCAGGCCCCACGTCAAGACGCACAAGTGCGTTGAAATCGGCCGACTGCAAATTGATGCCGGCGCCTCCGGAATCACTGTCTCAACTCTGGAAGAGGCACAAGCATTCGCCGCCGCAGGTTTCGAGGATATTACCTGGGCTTTTCCAGTTGGCCCGAGCCGTTGCAGCGAGGCAGCCGAGTTGGCTGGCCGCATCCGGCTCGGTGTCGTGGTCGATTCTCTCGAGGCAGTCGATTGGTTGGCCAGCCAACCCGCCGACTACAAGGTGTGGATCAAGATTGACTGTGGCTACCACCGGGCGGGGGCCCCTCCGCAGCCGTCAGCGATTCTCCCGATCGTAGAGAGCCTCCACGCTAACCACTTCGAACTAGCCGGACTGCTGTCTCACTCCGGGAATGCGTACGACGTCTCCGGGAGCTCTGCGCACGGTGAGATCGCGGATGCCGAGGCCCGGACGATCACGGGGCTGGCAGAGAGCCTGCGGGCCAGCGGAGTGACGATTGCTGGCATCAGCACCGGCTCAACTCCCGGCTGTACGGGAGCAACCGATCTTTCCGGAGTCACGGAGATCCGTCCCGGGAACTACGCCTTCTTCGATCGGTTTCAACAGACCATCGGGTCCTGCGGCCCCGAGGACATCGCGGTAAGCGTGCTGAGTACCGTGGTGTCGAGAGGGGCCGACCATGCGATCTGCGACGCCGGCGCGCTCACCATGTCGAAGGATCCTGGGCCCGAGGACGGAAGCTTCGGCCACGTCTGGGCCGATCACGAGGCAGGCGAGTTCGCCGGTGATCTGCGTCTCGTCTCGCTGAGCCAGGAGCACGGCAAGCTCTCGAAAGTTGTCGCCCTGGGCGAGCGGCTCCGAATAGCACCCAATCATTCCTGCCTGACGGTGGCTTGCTTCGCCAACGTCTATGCCGTGCGCGGGCAGGAGGTCGTCGATCGCTGGCGGATCTGGAACGGGCGCTGACCTGATGCACCAGCTCTGGTGCAACTCGCTACGACACCGCCAGGCTGGGGGAGCACCGTGAACGCCGACGCCTTTTCAACAAGGTCTTCCACACGTTCAGTGAGTATCGAGTTCACCCGCAAGTATTCGATCGAGGACGACCGCGTTTGGCGGGGGTGCCGGGAAGGCATCGAGGTTCTCCGGCGCCACCCAGGCGAGGCGCCGGTGGACGTGGGGGATCGGATCGCCTTCGATTCGCGTACGGAAGAACTGAATCCGAACCGTCTTCTCCGGATACGCATGGGTGACGTCAGCCACCCTGAGGCCTACTCGGCACGCCACCCCGAGTTCCTCGGCAATCTCGCGTTCGAGCGCAGCTTCCGGTGTTTCGCCGGATTCGATCTTGCCACCGGGGAATTCCCATTTGAGCGACAGATGGGGGCCTTCTTCTCGTTGGCAAAGGAGGTAGGTTCCGCTCCGCTCCACTACCGCCGCGACAACCTGGATGGGCGCGTCAGTCGACACTGCGCGGGCTAGTCAATTCGCGCGAGACTCCTCGAACTCGCGCCGACGTTTGCTGGAGCTTCTTGGCGTGAGCTTGAGCGCCGTCGAGGTAGAGCTCGCGCTGAGCAGACCCGGACTCAAGTTCAACGAGATTGTCACCGATCACGTGCGCCGACCTCTCGATCTCCGAAGCAATGTCATCGAGTCGGCGGGCGGCTGAGAATCCGGGGGGACCATCGCGATCAAGAGCAGTCAACGTTGCGACCCAATGGCTGCGAAAGTAGAGTGCGGCCCCGAGCGCGAGCCAACCCGTAGCGGCGAAAATGCGTGCCCAACCAACGGGAAGGAACCCGTCTAGCAGGCGCCCAAGTGGCGCGAAAACGCCGGCCACTGACAGGGCTGCCAGGACGAGGCCGACAAGAAGCCACCCGGTCCCCTGAAGCCAACCCGCGCGCTCGTCGTCCATGTGCCGCAGGCTAACACGGTGTCGCCTAGGCCGATCCTGCGCTTGGGAAGCGATTGACCGTCCAGAGACCGCGAGCTAGCCTCGATGAATGGACCTTGGTGCTGACAGGAAACGCGACTCACTGCGCGATGGATTTGGGCGCGAGATCGGTGATCTTCGTATCTCGGTCACGGACCGCTGCAATCTGCGTTGCGTCTACTGCATCCCGGAAGAAACGCCCACTTTCCAGCCCCGGGATGAACTTCTGACGTTCGAAGAACTAGAACGCGTCACGCGGATATTCGTGGACGCCGGCGTCAGCAAGATTCGGCTTACCGGCGGCGAACCCTTGCTACGGAAGTCGTTGCCGGAACTGGTGGCCTCGTTGTCCTCAATACCTGGCGTCGCCGATCTTGCGATGACCACCAATGGAATCTTTCTGCGCGACGCCCTGGGCGCGCTCCAGGATGCCGGGCTGAACCGGCTCAACATAAGTCTCGACACGCTGCGGCCAGAACGCTTCAGGTTGCTCACCCGTCGCGGAGGGCTTCGAATTGTGCTGGACGCCATTCGGGCCTCGCGCGACGAGGGATTTCAGCCGCTGAAGGTCAACGTGGTGCCGTTGCGTGGCTTCAATGATGACGAGATCGTGGCGTTCGCTCGATTTGCGCGCGAGGAGAAGGTAGTCGTTCGGTTCATTGAGTTCATGCCGCTCGAGGCCGGCGACGTATGGTCTCGCGACATGCTCGTGCCAGGTGCCGAAATACGTGAGGCGATCCACGACTACTGTGCGATCGAACCGGTCGATGCCAGCCATGCGGCAGAGACGGCAGAGCGATTCCGGTTTGTCGACGGCTCGGGCGAGATCGGGATCATCGCCCCGGTAACGCGCGCGTTCTGCGGGGCATGCAACAGGGCAAGGATTACGGCGGACGGCAAATTGCGCACGTGCCTCTTCTCTCTAGCCGAGATTGACCTCAAGGGCCCGATGCGCGCCGGAGCATCCGACGCCGACTTGATGGGGCTTATCGGCGGCGCCTGGGCAGCGAAAGAAGCGGGGCACCTGATTAACAGTGATGACTTCGTTCGACCCGACCGGACGATGTCGTCGATCGGTGGCTAGCGTGCGAATCCGAGTCTTGCTGTTTGCCCGCGCCCGCGAAGCCTACGGAAAGCCGGAGGCCGCCCTACGCTTCGACCAGCCGGCAACTCCGGCTGCGTGTTTCGAGCAACTCTGCGTGGAGGCGCCGCGCCTCGAAGCACTGAGGCCGAGCCTGCTGGTGGCCGTCAACGAGCGTTACGCGGAGTGGGAGCAAGAGCTCCTCGCCGACGACGAAGTCGCTTTCATTCCACCCGTGAGCGGTGGCTAGTGGCAACACTCCCTCCGCATACGTCAGCTCAGGTCGATCACGAGATCGTGTCGATGGAGGCACTCGTGCGTGCTGTTGAATCACCGACCGCTGGCGCGATCGCCACGTTTGCGGGCACCGTGAGGGATCATCACCTCGGTAAGCAGGTAGCCTTTCTCGAATATGAGGGCTACGAATCGATGGCGCGGTCGGAGCTGATGGACGTGATCGAAGAGGCTGCCGGCCGCTGGTCGATTAGTGGAGCTGCCGCGCATCACCGGCTCGGACGCCTCGAGATCGGCGACATCTCAATCGGTCTCGCGGTTGCTTCTGCCCATCGCGCACCGGCCTTCGAAGCCTTGCGCTATGTCATCGACGAGCTCAAGGTGCGTGTGCCAGTCTGGAAGCGCGAAACGGGCCCGGACGGTACACACTGGATCGAAGGCCCGGAACTCGTCCCGACCCGTCCTGAACCGGCCGACTGAAGCACGTCGCCGGAAACCGAATGTTAGAATCGACCTATGTCCGACAACCGATTTTCTCGTAAAGACCTGAAGCAGCAGGACGACTTCCAGCGCGGTGTCACGCACTTCGCTGGCTGGCTCGTCGAGCGTCGTCGCACCATTGGCCTCGCACTTCTCGCTGTTGTAGCAGTTGGCTCTGTCCTGGCCGGCGTACAGGCCTACAGAGTCCGCCAAGAGCAGAACGCTGCGGCACTCTTCGCCGAAGGTATGCGCGTGTACCAGTCTGCCGTGATCGACATGGCGGGCCTCGACGCTGCCGTTGCCTCTGCGCTCGGTGAGGGCGACAGTTTCGCGAGCGACGAGGAAAAGTTCACAGCGGCAGTGGCGGCATTCCAGCCGGTGGTTGATCAATACGGCAGCCAGCCATCCGGCCGCGCGGCAGCGTTCTACCTGGGGATCTCCCTGATCGAGCTCGACCGCGGAGAGGAGGCCATCGCTTCACTACGCGCGGCGGCGGAGTCGGGCACCCCGCTGATCCGTGCCATGTCGCTCTATCGGCTCGGCACGCTGCTGTCGGATAGCGATCAGCATGGCGAAGCAATCGCTGTGTTTGAAGAGCTGGCCGACCCGGCACCAGAAGGGTTCCCGATCGCCGAAGCCATGTTTGCGAAGGCGCGCGCCCAAGAGGCCGCCGGCAACACCGACGCGGCGCTGACGACCTACCAGCGGATTGCCGACGATGATCCGGCGTCGATCTACGCGATTCCGGCGCGCTCGCGAGCTGAGGAGCTCGCCGCACGACTTGGCGTGACCCTGGACGCCGAGAGCTGATGTCATGACCCAGCCCTTCGGGCTGGTAGCGGTGATTGTCTGCGATAGCGTGGGGTGCGGTAACGCCCCGGACGCGGACGACTTCGGGGATCTCGGCGCCAATACGATTGGCCATGTGGTCGAACGGACCGGCGCACGACTGCCAGAGTTGGCGCGGCTAGGCGCGGAATCGATCCCCGGCGTGCCGCGCCTGACCGATCGGCCGGTAGGCGCTACGCACGGTGCACGCGGGCGCATGTTCTCGCGCAGTCCCGCCAAGGACACGATGGTCGGGCACTGGGAACTCATGGGAGTCGTGGCGGATCAGGCATTCCCCACATTCCCGAACGGGTTTCCCGCGGAGGTCATTCGCGACTTCGGGCAGCGGAGCGGCAGGGGAGTGCTCGGCAACAAGCCGGCCTCTGGGACGGAGATCCTGGTTGAACTCGGTGCACGGCACGTGGAGTCGGGTGATCTGATCGTGTACACGTCGGGCGACAGTGTCTTCCAAATCGCCGCTCACACAGACATCGTTCCATTGGACGAGCTCTACCGGATCTGTGGCGACGCCCGCGAGATGCTGACCGGGAGCCTCGGGGTGGGTCGGGTGATCGCACGCCCGTTCGACGGTCCACCTGGGAACTTCGAGCGCCGCGCTTCCGACCGACGTGACTATGCGCTTACACCCGTACGCCCTACCGCGCTTGACCATCTTCGGTCCGCGGGGATCGAAACGCACGCCGTGGGCAAAATCCAGGACATCTTCGGCGGACAAGGGATCTCGACCTACGAGAAATCGAGGAACAACTCCGACGGCATCGAACGCACCGTCGCGGCACTACGAACGCGTCGAGCCCCTTGCATCTTCACCAACCTTGTGGACTTCGACTCGAGCTTCGGACATCGCAACGACCCGGTCGGGTACGGCAGGGCACTCGAGGAGTTCGACTCCCGCCTCCCCGAACTTCTCAGCGCGCTCCCGGACGACGGTCTCCTTCTCATCACCGCCGACCATGGCAATGACCCGACCTGGCCGGGCACCGATCACACGCGCGAGGCGGTGCCGATTATCGCTGCTGGCCGAAACGTGGCAGCGGGGAACCTTGGCGACCGAGCATGCTTCGGTGACCTTGCCGCTACGATTCTGGACAACTTTGAAATTGCCGAACCCGTCGAAGGTGAGTCCTTCCTTGCTGCTCTCACGGGCAGCGATTCAGCCGGCGACTGAAATCGCAATCGTGGAGGCTGCGCGCGCGGGCCGTCTGACAGCCGCTCTGCCTAGCCCCCGCCCGTGGGCGGGTCGAGCCGATCGAGCTTGGCCTCGATCGTGGCCGAGCGTCGGGCGAGGGACCAAACGTAAGCGAACACAATGGCCCAGGCCACGGTGAACCCGGCGAAGAGAAATCCCAGTGTCGACATCAGCCGTTGCTCTCCAGAATCAGGTCAAGGTCCTGTTGCCGACGCGCATGCGCCGCGTCGATTCGCCTCTCGGTACGTTCCAGCCGCAATCGTAGCGACAACAGCACGGTAAAGAGTGCCAGGGTGGCAGCGAAGGCTACGCCGAAGGTCAAGAGCATCTCCGGTGCCAGTCCCTGACCGGGTGATCCTTCGGTCATGATCTTCGCGTCCGGGTGCATGGTCCGCCACCACCGGACCGAGTAGTGAATGATCGGGATATCCGCGAAACCGATGATTGAGAGCACTGCGCAATAGCGAGCCACCTGCTCGCCGTGACCACCGTACGCGCGGAGCATCAAATAGCCGATATAGATCAGCCACAGTACGAATGCGCTGGTCAGGCGAGCGTCCCAGGTCCAGTAGGTGCCCCATACTGGTTTCGCCCATAGCGGCCCAGTGGTGATCATGATCGTGGCAAAGACAGTCCCGATTTCCGCCGCGGCGGTCGCCAGTTCATCCCAACGCGCCTCGCGACGCAGCAGGTACATGAGGCTGGCGAAGAAGACCAGGCCATAGCCGATGTACATGGTGAACGCTGCAGGGACGTGGAGGTACATCATCCGCTGGATGTCACCTTCCACACGTTCGGTCGGCGCGTAGAGGAAGATCACCGCCAGGGCGACGATCCATCCCGCACCCACCAGGATGACCAATCTGCCCAGACCGCCGCCGGACTGTTCTGACTTCGATGTCACGCTATTCCTCGAGAATCGCCGGATACGTCGCGTATCCAAGGGCCAGAAACACCACGTCGAATACCAGCAACAATCTTAGCCAATGTCCCTCGTCGGCGAGGTCCCGCGCGGCAATCAGTGCGGAGGTGACCTCGACGCACGCGATCAACAGGGGCACCGCCAGCGGAATGAGCAACAGCGGCAGCATCACCTCGCGTGTCCGTGTGCGGACAGCGATCGTGGCGAAGGTAGTGCCCATTGCGGCCAAGCCGAGTACGCCGGCTAGAACCACGGCGAGCAGAGGGAAGATCCGCACGCCCAGCGATACGTTGTAGAGCACGACGAACAAGATCAGCGTCACGGAACTGGCCGCGGCAAGAAAGCACAGCAGCGTTATTGTCTTGGCGAGGTAGAGGTCCGCACGGCTAAGCGGTGAAAGCATCAGTCCCTCGAGCCCGCCTCCCTCGCGCTCGTTGAGCAAGAGTCGATTCATGGCAAGGACTGCAGCGAACAAAATTGAACTCCAGAGAACTCCCGCTCCAACAAGTTCAATATCGCGCGTGCCCGGCTCGAAGCCAAAGTTAAAGACAAGCAACACCAGCAGGGCGAATACCACTGTCGAACTCATGGCTTCCTTGGTGCGAAGCTCGCCGCGAAGGTCTTTGCCGACGACCGTCAAGATCCGACGCAACGTCGTCACGCGGAGCCTCCGATCGCCTCGGCGAATGCGGTCTCGATGTCTGCCGGAGGATTACCCCAGAATCGCAGCCGCCCCCGCGCCAGAATCCCCACGTCCTGAGCCAACTCCGCCCCGCGAGCCAGATCATGGCTGGTCATGATCACGGTCTTGCCGGCGCCGTGAGCGCGCGAGAGGACGCTGGTCAGGTTCTTGGTGGCCACCGGATCGAGGCCCGAGTACGGCTCGTCGAGCATGAGAACATCCGGGTCATGCACGAGCGCCCTGGCAATGGCGCATCTTTGCTCCAGTCCGCGGGAGAAGCTCCGAACCTGCTGATCGAGTCGGTCACTGAGCCCAACGGTTTGTGCCGCGGCACGCGCTCTAGCCTCGGCATCGTTGCGGTCAAAGAGCCGAGCAAAGAACACCAGATTCTCCAACGCCGTGAGTTCGCCGTAGAGAAACGACTGGTGCGACACCACGCCAATGCGGCGCCGGAGTCCGGCATCCGCTGTGCGAACGTCCTGCCCGAACAGGCGAGTTCGCCCGTTACTCGGTCGCGCAAGGGTCGCCGCGATGCGAATCAGGGTCGTCTTGCCGGCACCGTTCGGGCCGAACAGGGTCACGAATCGGCCCGACTCAACACGGCATGACACGTTGTGGAGCGCAACCGCGGGGCCGAAACTCTTGCCTACTGACTCGAACTCCAGCACTGGCGCCGCATCAGGCGGTCCCACTGGTGCCCCGGCTTTGCTCAAGCAAGGCGAGGCGCTCGAGTTCTCGACTACGGCGCTTGAAGTAATCGCCGGCAGAGAGATCGCCGGTGTCGTAGTTGTCGTCGAGCGCAGCGATGGAGGCGATGATCGCCGATCGATCTCGGCTAACCTGAGCCGGACGTCGAGTACTGAACAGCGACCCGGCCACTGCCAGCAGCAGGGCGGCACCGCCGCCGAGAACACCTACCTGGCCGAGATCCAGACGAAAGCCCGGCGGCCCGATGCGGATGTCGATCGCTGTTCCAGGCGAGAGTGCCGACGCGTGCCACAGGTCGTATTCCTCTTCGCCGATCATGTCGGGTTCGCCAAGCGTCAGCGTTCCGCTCGCAACTTCCAACGTCTCGCGCGCCGCGCCGCCGATCATCAAGGTCACGGCGGCCGCTGGATAGGGGAGAAGCAGCTCGGTGTCGATGGCGCCGCCGCCAATCGGCAGCTCGTACGTAATGGCAACCTGTCGTCCGGAGATCGGAACCGGCCGCGCATCCAGTATGCGATCACTACCGAACTGGGCCTGACTGACATCCAGGGCCGCGTCGGGAGTTGGGAACGGTGCGGGCTGTACGTTCGTGGCCTCGACGGGCACCGGAACAACGAGTCCGGCGCGCCGGCCGTCCTCGAGGGCCGGCCCCCCGGCCCACGGAGCTTCAGCCGCATTCGATACCGTCATGAACTGCAAGACGCGAAGAACAGCGGCATCGTCGGACTGCACGATGAGATGCAGCGTATCCAGGTGGAGCGGCCGGCCGTCGGTCGCCACAGGCACGATGACGAGTTCCAACGGAGATGCGTCGGCAGTGAGCGCGGTCGTTGCCGAGATGTATTCCGCGCCATCCACGGTGCCTCTCAGTCGACCATGGAAGCCATCACCTGTAGGCGCGTCGGCCCACGCGACGCTGCCGTCTTCGGCCGAGCGCGTGGCCATCGAATAGATAACTTGTTGGCCGTCATGAACTTCGAGCGTGACCTCGGCCCCGAGCCCCACACCTGAGGGATCGACCACCCTCCCTTCCACCTGGGCGGCGGCGCCGCCGGGAAACAAGCACACGCAGCCAAGCGCTATCGCGACCTTCAAACCAACCCGAGATCGCGTCATGACTCGCTCACGATCTGGTTGCCACAATGAGCGCAAAACCGGTCGGCCTCACCGAGCCCGCCGCCACACTGGATGCAGAATGACGATGCCGTGACGGCAGTGCGGGCTGCCGGCGTCTTGGATTCTTCGCGCGAGGCGGCGATCGCATTCTCGACATGCTCCGGCCCGCGCGGCGGATTCTTCCGCAAAGCCTCGATCTCGCCAACGACGATCACGGCCTCACGTTTGAGGGCGGAGACTTCGTGCTCGTAGTCCTCGTCGGACATCTTGTCCATGCGCAGGTCGAATCCGACCTCCTTGATCGCGCCGTAAAGCGAGGCCTTGCGTTCCTCGAGGCGAGCCAGGTCTGCCGCGGGACCGGCTGCCTCGCGCAGACGCAGAAGCGGAGGCCACACAAGCGGCGCGACAATCGGGATGAGCGCCGCGATCACGACAAGAGCGACGGCCGCGTATTCCATCTACGTATCCAGATCCGCCAGTTCGCGCTCGACGATGGCGAGGGCGTCGTCGTCCAGGTCTATCGCGGGGACGACTGCTGAGTCGCTGTCCGCTAGGGCTTCGTCGGCCTGCTGCATGGCTATCCAGCGAGTGAGCAGCGCGCCCACGCCGACCGCACCCACTGTGAGCATCAGCATCGGGGCGATCCAGGCCAGGAGCCCCAAACCGTCGGCAGCAGGCTTGATCCTCACCGAGGGATCGTAGCGAACCGCAAAGGTCTCCATGACCTCAGCGTCGGAGCGACTCCCATCGGTCAGCTCCGCAAGTTCGCCGAGCATCCCGTCCGCAAATGCGCATCCACAGGTGGCGATGGGTCGTTTTGGGCAAGTGCCGCACTGGCATCCAATCTCGGCGCCGAGGCGGTCGTACTGTGAGAGATCGTTGTGCGGCTGAGCAGCCCACCAGCCGCCGCCGAGACCGATCACAGCGGCGAAGATGCCCGCAACAATGAAGAAAGCTTGCGAGTTCATGTCAGTAGTTCGCCGTTCCGCTATCCGACAGACTCCGATCCGGCACGAGGCAGATCAATGTGCCGAACATGAGCACGAACCCGCCGATCCAGATCCACTTCACGAGTGGATTCAGGTAAAGCTTGAAAGTGGCCATTCCGCCTTCGTCGTTGTTCCAGCCGGCCAGAACGACGTAGAGGTCGTGGCGCATACCGCTCCAGATGGCTACTTCGGTCGTTGGATTGTCCTGGCGCGGGTGGAAATGTCGCTGGGGCACCATACGGAAGCGCGCCCGCGGCCCATCGAAGGCCACCAAACTGGCGGACACCACATCAACTCCGTCGACCGCGAAGATATCGAGTTCTTCGAACTGCAACCGGTAGCCTGCAACATCGACGGTTTCTCCTGGACGCAGTGTGGCCTCGACGTCAGTCTGGAACACGCCCGAGCCGGTGATACCAACCGCCATCAACACGATCCCGACGTGGATCACGTAGCCGCCATACCGGCGCTTGTTGCGACGAGTCAGGTTGAGCATCGCCAGGGCGAGCCCCTCTCCGCTCGACGCCGCCCGTGCGCGCCCTCCACGCCAGAATTCCTGGATCACAGTGGCTGTGACGAAGGCTGATAGCGCGAGAGAAATCCACGTATAGGGCCCACCGAGATCCAGTACCACGCAGGCGATCAAGGTTGCCAGGAAAGTCCCTGTCGGCCACACGAAGGCGCGGCGCAGGCTGGGCAGCGAGGCGCGCCGCCAGGCAATGAGTGGCCCGATTCCGGTCAACGCCAGCAGCGCGAGGAAGATTGGTATGTTGACCCGATTGAAGAAGGGTGGCCCAACCGTGATCTTCACGCCGTTCACTGCCTCGGAGATGACGGGAAACATCGTCCCCCACAACACCGCGAAGCAGGCCACCACGAGCACGAGATTGTTGAACAGGAACGACGATTCCCGCGACAGCACGGACTCCAATCGACTCGCGCTACGCAACTGTGGCAGGCGCCACGCCACGAGACCCAGACTCAACGCGAGCACAACGGCGAGGTACGCGGCGAAGAACGCGCCGAGATTCGAGGTCGCGAACGCGTGAACCGAGGAGACGATTCCCGAGCGCGTAAGGAACGTGCCGAAAATGCACAGTCCGAACGTCGCGATGATCATCAGCATGTTCCAGACGCGGAGCATGCCCTTCTTCTCCTCCATCATGACCGAGTGAAGGTAGGCGGTGGCGACGAGCCATGGCATGAACGAGGCGTTCTCCACGGGATCCCAGCCCCAGTACCCGCCCCAGCCCAGTTCGACATATGCCCACTGCGCGCCGAGGGTGATCCCCACGGAGAGAAAGAACCACGCCACGATCGTCCAGCGTCGGATGGCGTGGAGCCAGGATGTATCCAGCTTGCCGCTGATCAATGCAGCCAAAGCGAAGGCAAACGGAATGGTGAAGCCAACGTACCCGAGGTAGAGCGTCGGCGGATGCGACGCCATCGCCGGGTTCTGCAACAGGGGATTCATGCCCTGACCATCGAGGGGCGTGAACGGCAGCACCTGGAACGGGTTCGCCGAGAAGATCATCAGCGAAACGAAGAACGCGACGGTCGAGAGACAGACGGCGTGAACCCAGGGCATGAGCTCGGGATGGCGGTCGCGATTGATCCAGGCGGCCACGACCATGTAGCCGGCGAGCACCACGGCCCACAACATCAGCGAACCGGCCATGCCGCCCCACAATGCGGAGATCTTGTAGGGAAGCGGTTGCTCGAGCCTTGAGTTCTGGGCCACGTATTGGACGTCGAAACGATCAGTCAGGAGCAGATAGATCAGCGTACCCGTGGCTCCGAAGACCAGTGCGCCTGTGACGTACACGGCGTTGCGCGCCGATGCGACGAGGCCCGCCTGCTGCCGACGAGCTCCGAGCATCGCCGCTGCCACGCCATAGATTGAAGCGGTGAAGGCCGCGACGAGGAGCGTCTGTCCGAGAAGAACCATCGCAAGGCTTCCGCGTGGGGGCGCCCCGAGTTGGGCGTCAGGGGAGGATATTCAGGGGCGAGTCTGGCCCGTAGCGACGACGCCAGCTTCGCGATACTTGGAATAGTCGGTTTCCGCCTCGTACTTCGACGGGCATTTCGCCATCACGAAAGTGGCCCTGAATACTCCGTCGGCACCGAGTTCACCTTCGACCACGGCGTCGGCATCGTCAACCAGAGTGTCAGGCGCGATACCTCGGTATTCGACCGGGATTTCCTTACCGCCTTCGTGGATCACGAAAGTGCGATCCAGGTGGTCGGTATTCGACACTTCGATGGTGCCTGGCACAACCTTGCCGGCAATCCGGAGCTGCGTTTCCGATAGCTCTGGCCCCGCGTCCATTATCTCGCTAACCGTGTAGTAGAACACCATCGTGTCCTGCATACCGGTGTACATGAGATAACCGAGCGCGCCGAGCAGCAGCGTCGCCACCACAAGCACCTGATTGCGGCCGAGACCCATCGTTCCGACTCCGGATTCGAGTTGCCGTATCAGTCAAATCTAGCATAGGCGCCGATCCGTGGAATGCGATGGGGCAAGCCACTGTGACGCCGGCTACTCGGCTAGCGCGAGTTCGATTCGCCCGCGCAGTTCAAGCTCGGTGCTTCGATACTTGAAGAGCTTCGTCCGGCCGACGAACGCAACCGGGATCTGGCCGCCATAGCGGCGCTCCCATTCAGGGTCATCCTCGACATTCCGGATCTCCAAATCCAACGAGAACTCGGCTGCCAGGCGTCGCAGAACGGGTTTGACCTCGTCACACAAGGGGCAGATCGGGCGGGCATAGCAAATCAGGCGTCGATCGACGGCGTCTGGGAGCCAGTCGCTGCGTTCAGAGTTGCGCGACATCCCCATGCTAGAATCCGCCCTCCGTCGCGAAATCTCGCGCTCCTGAGTCCTTACTCGCCGAGTTCCCTCGCAATGCTCGACTCCCTCCGCGTGACCTTCCTGGGCACCGGCACATCCGTTGGGATACCGGTCATCACCTGCAAGTGCGCAGTGTGCACGTCCGACGATCCGCGGAACCGACGACTGCGCGCCAGCATACTCCTTGAGTGGGAAGGGCCTGACGGTCCCCAGCGTGTGCTTGTAGATACGTCCACGGATCTCCGCCAACAAGCACTGCGGAGCGGCATCGATCGCGTAGACGCGGTGCTCTACACGCACGCGCACGCCGATCACATCCTCGGCCTCGACGAACTTCGAATCTTCAACTTCGTCTACCGGACTTCGATTCCGCTGCACGGAGAGCAGGAGACCCTCGACGTTCTGAAGCGCATGTTCGCGTACGCCTTCGACCCCAAAGCCGTCGGCGTCCCACGTCTCGACCTCGTCCCGATCGAAGGGTCGGTGGAGTTCGCCGGTTTACGGATCGAGGCGATTCCGCTGGGACACGGCGCCGGTCAGGTGACGGCGTACCGGATCGGAAACTTCGCCTACGCCACCGACTGCAACCACATATCGCGCGCGGCTGCCGCCCGACTGCAGGGCCTCGACGCACTCGTACTCGACTCCCTGCGGAGACGACCCCATCGCTCACACTTCGGACTGGAACAGGCGCTCGCTGAAGTCGAGAGGCTCCGCCCCAAACGGACGTACCTGACGCACCTGAGTCACGACCTTGAGCACGCCGCCCTGGAGGAAGAGCTTCCGGCCAATGTGAGAGTGGCGTTCGATGAGATGAGCCTGGAGTTCCCGATACCGGAGTCGTCACGATGCGTGTCGTAAAGGGGTTCTATGACCTCGGCGTCGGCTTGCCAGCGAGCGCTGTCACTATCGGCAACTTTGACGGTGTCCATCGCGGCCATCAACGCGTCATGAAAGCCGCTGTCACCGCGGGTCGCGACGCCGGGATCCCAGCTGTGGTCTGCACCTTCGAACCCCATACGCTCAAGATTCTCCGGCCTGATCGGGCTCCGAGCCTCCTGCAAACCCTCGAACAGCGGCTCGCGGCGATCGAGCAACTGGGGGTAGATGTAGTGGTCGTGATTCCCTTCGACGACGAGGTCGCCGCCACAGGGCGTCGCCGGTTCGTCGACGAGTTCCTCTGCGATGAGCTTCGCGTGCAGTCGTTGCATGTCAGTCGAGGGTTCTCGTTCGGGCGAGGGCGCGGGGGGAGAACCGAATACCTGGAGGAGCGAGCTGCCGAGAAGCAGTTCACCGTTGTCAGGGTCGATGCCGCCCAGGAGACTGGTGACACGGTCTCATCTTCGAGGATACGCGCAGCTGTTACCGAGGGCCGGGTGGCAGACGCCGCAGCGATGCTCGGGCGACCGTACTCACTATCGGGAACCGTGATTCACGGCAGTGGTCGCGGTGCCCAACTCGGGGCGCCCACAGCGAACATTGCTCCGCTCAACGAATGCCTGCCAGGACCGGGTGTCTACGTCGGCCAGCTCCAGGGTCCAGACCTCGACGCCTCCGCGGTGATGAACGTTGGTGTTCGTCCCACCTTCACGAGCACTGACGAGTTGAGCTTCGAAGCCCATCTGCTCGATTTCGATGGCGATCTGTATGAGGCCGAGGTCGAATTGAGGTTCATCGATCGCCTGCGCGACGAGCGACGCTTCGAGTCCCCGGACGCCCTGAGCGAGCAGATCCAGGCCGACGCCAAGATGGCGAGAAGAACGCTCGAGGCGACCGCATCCCGGTAGCCTTTTCCGGACCCGCTGGCGTCGAACCAGCGCTATACTCGCGCGGACATACCCCGCGTACCGAGACCGTCCCATGAAATCCGAATTCGTCGGAGAGACCTTCAGGGTGAGCGCCCCAGCCGAGGCGATCGCGACCCTGGCCTATGAGACAGCTGCGGGTGTTGCAGCGGCCGCCGAACTCGAGTTTGGCGAGGCCGAGGACTTCTCGTCCGCTCTGGCGAGCGCTGCGGGCGAACTTTCGGGGACAGATACCGCCGAAGCGCGCATTGTGCTGGTCGAGAATGGCTTTGATGTCACGCTTGCGCCCTCTGGAGGGGATCCGGCCGCAACGGTCGAGTACCGCGCCTAGTTCCGAAAACGTCCATGAGCACCATCGGCCCGAGGCTGCATAACACGCTGTCGCGAACCCGCGAGACGTTGGAGCCGATCGCCCCGCCGCGAGTGCAGATTTACGCCTGCGGGCCCACGGTGTACGACCACCCGCACATCGGCAACTTCCGGTACTTCGTCTGGACTGACGTCGTGCATCGGTTCCTGCAGTGGCGAGGCTACGACGTCGATCTGGTGATGAATCTCACCGACATTGACGACAAGATCATCGAGCGTGCCGAGCAAGCAGGCGTCTCCATCGGAGACCTCGCAGAGAAGTTCATCCGGGCTTTCCATGACGGGCTCGAGACACTCCGGATCTTGCCTGCGGCGAGCTATCCACGCGCCACAGAGCACATCGCCGAAATGGTCGATCTCATCGAGAAACTGCTCACACGCGACCACGCATATGTCGTCGAGGGCAACGTGTTCTTCAGGGTCGCCTCCTTCGAGGACTACGGCCAACTCACTCACCTGGTGGCTGACGAACTGCAGACCACGGATCGGGTGCAGGGAGACGAGTTCGGGAAACGGGACCCTCGGGACTTCGCGTTGTGGAAGGCCGTGCCGCCTGGCGAACCAAACTGGGACGCCCCGTTTGGAGCTGGACGACCAGGATGGCATCTCGAATGCTCGGCGATGAGCATGGCGGCGTTCGGAGGCACCTTCGATCTGCATCTCGGTGGCGCTGACCTGGCCTTCCCTCACCACGAGAACGAGATCGCGCAGAGTGAGAGCGCCACCAATGAGACGTTCGTCAAATACTGGATGCATTGCCAGCACCTGATTGTTGATGGCGCCAAGATGTCCAAGTCGCTGGGCAACTTCAAGACTCTCGCCGAACTCGAGGCCGCTGGCAACGACCCTGCCGCGATCCGGTATCTGCTCCTTTCGGTGCACTACAGGCGTCAGCTGAATTTCACTGATGAAGCCCTCGAGCAGGCCCACGCCGCAGTACAGCGTCTGCGCGAAACCTATCGGCGACTCGAAGAACGGATTGCCGAACGGCGCGGTGAAGCGAGTCCAACTGCAACGGAGCGCCTGGAGCGGGCTCTTCACCAGGCAGAGCGAGACTTCGCAGCGGCGCTCGATGATGACCTGAACACCAGCGGCGCTCTCGGACATCTGTTCCTTCTAGTTCGAGAACTCAACGCCGTACTCGACCTGGACGGCGAACCTCCTGGGCTGGATCTGATGATCGCGGTGCGAGCATGGCTGCGCTCGATCGATGAAATTCTGGCAGTGTTCGAGGCGCCAACGATGAGTGTGTCGCGGCAACACGAGGACACCGAACTGCAGGCATCCGGACCTCCTATCGACGCGACGCTGGCTGACCTCGTGCTCGATCGGATCGTTGCGCGGCGCGAGAAAGACTTCGGCCTCGCGGACACGCTTCGCGACCAACTGAAGGAGGTCGGCATCGAGGTTGAGGACGCCGGCGATGCCGCACGATGGAAACTGCTGACGACGACTCGCTCGACATAGGCCGAATCGCGTGCGACGCGTCCATCTCCGATGAGTATGGGCGATCGCGGATGGAAGCAGCGCTTCGGACGAGCCGGCGAGGAGCACGCAGCAGCGCTGCTATCGCATTCCGGCTTTCGGATTCTGCATCGCCGCTACCGCCGCAAGGGAGGCGAAATCGACCTCATTGCGGCCGACGCGCGGCATCTCGTTTTCATCGAGGTCAAGGCGCGCCAGAGCGGCCGGTTTGGGACCGCCGCACAGGCGGTGAACGCGCGGAAGCAGAAATACCTGATCCGTACGGCGCGTCACTACCTTCGTGAGTTTGGACGACGCGGACGAGCCGTACGCTTCGACGTCATCACGCTCACCACAGATCGGAGCGGCCGCGTGCAGATCGAATGGATCGAGAACGCGTTCAGCGCCTAGGGCGGAGCACCGCGCCAGAGCGAGGAGGCTTCCCGGAAGGTGGCGAGATGGATATCAGCGGTGTCCTCGGGATCTCGCGCATACCCTCCGGCGAGCGTCACCACGAACGGAATCGAGGCGCTCCTCGCATAGCCCACGACCAGGCGATCGCGCTCTCGCAGGCCTCGCTTGCTGAGGCGAAGGCTGCCGAGTTGATCCTCCGCGAATGGATCGGCGCCAGCGACGTAGTAGAGAACGTCAGGCCTGTGCTCATCGATCAGCGGTTCCAGGGCGTCGCGAAGATGAGAGAGATAGGAGCTGTCCTCCGTCCCTGCCCGAAGATCGATGTCCACCGTACTGGGCGGCTTGATGAAGGGATAGATGCCCCCTTCATGAATCGAGAACGTGGCTACGCGCGGATCAGTGCCGAAGATCGAGGCCGTCCCATTGCCATGGTGCAGATCACAGTCGACCACCAAGGGACGTTCAAACAGATTCCGAACAAGGCCCCGCCGTATCGCGCACGCGACATCGTTGAATACGCAGAATCCCTCACCGTGATCGGGAAACGCGTGATGGAACCCACCACCGATGTGCAAACCGGCACCATGCGCCATCGCAAGATCCGTCGCCATGCAGGTTCCTCGTACCGCACGGGCAGCAGCGTCGAACAAAGCTGCGCTCCACGGCAGTTCGAGTTGGGCAATTTCGGCCGCACTCAGCGCCCCCGACTCACAAGCGGCGTAGTATCTCTGCGTGTGGACGGCAGTGATCGTGCTTGCTGACGCACATTCTGGCTCTACGAAATTCGATGGTGGAATCCCGTCTTCCTGGCGTAGCCTGGCGGCGACTCTCCCGTACTTCTGGGTAGGGAAGACGTGCCCGCCGAGATCCACGCCGTAGCGAGGACTGAACACAAACCGAGTCATGGCCGCTCCCAGGCAAGAAGTTGGTATGCACGCAGTCAGAAGACGGCTTGCCAGTGATGGGCACCGTGGCTATCCTAGACGTTCTGGAGCGGGAATAGCTCAGCTGGTAGAGCGCAACGTTGCCAACGTTGAGGTCGCGGGTTCGAATCCCGTTTCCCGCTCCATTTTTATGCCCGCGCACCGATCCAAGTTGATCGAATCCATGCGACGGACTCCCGGTGGCGTCGCCAAGTCCGGTAAGGCAACGGCCTGCAAAGCCGTCATTCGGCGGTTCGAATCCGCCCGCCACCTCTTCTGCGAACCCCTGCGCCGTCGCAGGGGTTTTCTTGTGCGCGGCAACCGCGCACCCGATGCCCTCTACTGCCTCGAATCGTTCCAGTTCCGTCACGGAGAGTTAGTTCCATGCGCATCTATCGCCGAACGCTAGGCTCCACCTCGTCCCACGAAGTGCTGCGCATGGTCCGGGAGCCGCTCCGGGCTACCCGGATCGGAAGATCGTCGGCAGTTGGGGCGCTAGCGATCGCGATCCTATGCGCTGCGATTGCATTCCCGGTCTCCGCCCAGGCACAGGGTCCGACCGATATCGACGAGCTGCGCGCCGCCCGAGGTCCCTTCGACGCGAGCCTCCCGCTGCCCGATTCGACTCTGGGTCACTATCCGGGTCAGGATTTTGAACTCGCCGACTGGCCAACGATTCTCAGCTATCTACAACAGCTCGATGCGGCCTCGGATCGCCTGGTGCTGGAAGAGATCGGGACCTCGGCGGAAGGTCAGCCGATGGTCATTGCGCTGATCTCCAGCGCGGCTAACATCGCTGCCCGGGAGCAATACCGACAGATCGCCGAGCGTCTCGCCAGGGCGCGCGACCTTTCCGAAGATGATGCCCGCGACCTGGCAGCGCAGGGCAAAGCGATCGTCTGGATCGACTCCGGTCTTCACGCCACCGAGGTGGCCCACGCCCAGCATGCGCCGGAACTTGCCTATGTGCTGGCCGCCAGTGAAAGCGACGAGATGCGACGGATGCGCGAGGACACGATCGTGGTTCTCATGCCGAACATGAACCCGGATGGGCTCAACATCGTGGCGGACTGGTATCGCAGCAACCTCGGCACGCCGTTCGAAACCGCCCCACTCCCGGTCCTCTACCAGAAGTACGTCGGACACGACAACAACCGTGACTGGTACATGGTCACCCAACCGGAGACCAAAGCAGTCACGCGACAGTTGTACGAGCGGTGGTACCCGCAGATCGTCTACAACCATCACCAGACCGCGCCTCAGCCCGCCCGGATGTTCGTGCCGCCGTTCGACGACCCGGCCAACCCCAACATCCCGCCGCTCGTCCTGCGCGGAATCGAGCGCGTCGGCAACGCGATCAGCACCCGACTCGAGTCGGAAGGCAAGTCGGGAGTCGTATCGCGAGTTGGATTCACGGCGTGGTGGAACGGCGGCATGCGCACCTCGCCGTACTTCCACAACATGATCGGCATTCTCACCGAGACGGCTCTCTACCGCTACGCGACCCCACGGTTCTACGCGCCGGATGAACTGCCGCGCCAGTTCCGCGACGGGACGCCCGCCGATCGGCCGACGATGAAATATCCCATGCCGTGGCCGGGCGGATGGTGGCGACTCCGCGACCCGATCGAGTACATGCTCTCAGCTTCGATCGCGACGGTTGATGTGGCATCGCGGCACCGCGAGGAGTTCCTCTTGAACGCCTATCGGATGGCACGAAATTCGATCACACGCGGCGAGCAGGGTTCACCCTACGGTTGGTTCTTCGCGCCCGAGCAGCACGACGACTCCGCGGCATCGGAACTCGTAAACGTTCTACTCAGAGGTGGCCTCGACGTTCACGTCACCGAAGCGCCCGTGGAAGCTGAGGGGAAGACGTACCCCGCAGGCTCTTACTTTGTGCCAGCCAGCCAGGCTTTCCGAAGCTATGCGATGGATCTGCTCGAACCTCAACAGTATCCGGATCGCCGGCTCTATCCCGGTGGCCCGCCGGATCCGCCATACGACATGGCCGGGTGGACTCTTCCGTTCCAGATGGGCGTCTCCGTGGAGCGCCTCGAGTCGCCGGTTGACGTCGCGTCCGAGCCGCTGGCGGAGGCTGTCACTTTGCGTGGCACGCTGGCGGGCGAGGGGAGTCGCTATCTCGTCGATCCTCGTGTCAACCAGGGAGCGACTCTGGTCAACCAGCTACTGCAGGCAGGCGAGACGATTCATCGAATCGACACCCCGACTCGTGTCGGCAACGTCGAACTGCCGGCAGGCGCTTTTCTGATCAACGACAGTCCTGGCCTGGCGGGTCGACTGGCGAGCCTGGCAGAGGAGACCGGCGCGAACGTGACTGCGGTGGATCAACGTATCCGCGGGACCGGCTGGCGACTTCGCACGCCGCGCGTCGCCCTGTATGAACCGTGGCGCGCCAGCATGGACGCCGGATGGACTCGCTTCGTAATGGAACAGTTCGGCTTCGATTTTGAGGTCGTACGCGATGCCGACGTCCGAAAGGGCGGATTGAACGCCCGTTTCGACGCCCTGATCCTACCCTCCGCGTCGGCGCGCCAACTGGTCGATGGTTTCGCCGAAGGGACTATGCCAGTGCAGTACACGGGCGGCCTGGGCGCTGCCGGACTCTCGGCACTCCAGGACTTCGCTCGACAGGGAGGCACGGTTGTTGCGCTGGATGCTGCGGCATCCACGGCAATCGAACACCTCGGTACGGATGCGACAAACGCGCTCGCTGACGTCGGCCAGGATGAGTTCTTCTGCCCGGGTTCGCTACTGCGCATTCAGGTCGACAACACGCATCCGATCGGTTTCGGCATGCCGGCGTCGGCTACCGCATTCTTCGTTCGTAGCCAGGCCTTTGAGTTGCCCGATCAGACATCGCCGGAGTCGGCGTATGCGATCGCGACTTATGCCGACTCGGATCTTCTCGAGTCCGGCTGGATTCTCGGTGAGGAACATCTCGCTGGCCATGCCGCCGTGTTGGATGTCCCGTTTGGTGAAGGTCGCGTAGCGCTCCTCGGCTTCCGCACCCATTTCCGGGCGCAGCCGCACGAAACGTTCAAGTTGTTCTTCAACACGCTGTGGCTCGCCGCTGCGGACGCCACGGCACTCCCGTGAGCTCCAAGCGGGCCCGTCTGACACTGGCGATCTGCTTGGTCGTGGGCGGCTTGCCGGTCCTTGCGACCGGTCAGGATGTGGTGGTTCGCGACCTCGAAGCGACCGGCCCCGAACTCGATTGGACGCCCTGGGTGTCGGACGTGCCCAACGCAGATCTCTCCGGACTGTGGACGTTCGACGATGCGCGCAGTGACCCGATGGTGGAAACGTGGGTGGATCGCGAAGTCCAATACGAGATCTCGCAGCAGATCGATCGCATCGTGATGGCGTTCCGTCCCGAAGATGGCGAGCCCAACATCCAGGAGTATCGCTGGAACGGCGTCGTGAATTCGTTCCGTCGGGACACCACAGAAGTGCGCGAACGAGCGCGCTGGACCGAAAGCGGGCGAACGCTGGAAGTCGAAGGGCGCCGGTGGCTCACAACCGACACGGAGACCATCTATCGCTACTCGTTCCGCTACAAACTCGAGTCAAACCGGCGTCTCGTACTCCGTCAGATCGATGAACACGGTGAGACGACCTGGCGCTTCACCCGCTAACGCCAGGTCGCGGCGCCCTCCGGATCCCGAATTCGGTAGCGACGCACCGCACCTTCGCGATCCAGAGCCCACAACGACCCGTCAGGCGTAGGCGCGATCCTTAGTGCCGGTATGGGCAGCGGCACGGTTCCTCGATAGTCACCGTCAGCAGAATAGCGATGAACCTCGACACCCTGCACCCACGTGCCGTCTGCCTCACGGTCGACGTAGCCTGCCAAGACCCAGAACAGGCTGAGGTAGGGATCCCATCGCAGATCCAGAATCGGCCGCGCAATACGCTGCACACTCTCTTCGTCAACGTGACGTGGCAACCAGTCGAGCGGTGCCAGGGCATTTGCCTTGTAGAGCACACCGAATCCGCCAAGTTCGACAAGGTCCGAGCCATAACGTCGAACTCGACCCTTCACGTGCACATCCGCCAGCGCGAAACCCGATGAGACGTCTGCGGCGATGCGATGGGTGTTCGCCAGGAAGTACACGATCCCCGTCGGGTGCGGCGTCGGCTCGACCGCTCCGTCGATTGGCATACCGGACCGGTTGAAGGCGTAGACGAGCGGCTCGGTCTCGGGGCCGAACAGCATCGCTGCTGTCGGGAGTCTGAGCACGTAGACGCGATCCGGGGAACCGGCAAGACCCACCGGCACGAACTCGAGTGGCGTCGACACACCTGGCTCGCCGTCCGCACCATAGAAGGCCAGACGTCGATTCCCGGTGTCGGCAACAATCAAACTGCCGTCCGCGTCCACCCACATGTCCTCGGGAGCGGAAAGGTCGCCCGGACCAGCCCCTGATCGCCCGAGCGAAGCCTTGAACTGTCCGTCCAGGTCGAATACCTGAATCCGATCGTTGCCTGAGTCGAGAACGTAGAGGCTGTTCTGCCCATCTACCCCGAGTGCCGTCGGACGGAAGAAGGCAGTCTCGTCGCGCACCGGCTCAACACCGACGGCGAGCGACTCTGCCGCCTCGAGCGCCCAGTACTCGGGGGCGGGACTCTGACATCCGGATAGGACGGCAATGAGAACCGACAGCCCTAGCGGGAGCGCCCCGCCGGGGTTGTCCCCGGCGAGGCGCGCTGGCGTCAGAGTGCGCACGCGAAGTCGTGGTGCGATCCCAGGAGGACGCAGTGATACAGGTCGATATCGCAGTCCCACATCGCGATATTGGCGTCGCGGATGCCTCCCAGATCGAGTCGCCAAACAGACCTTCTCAGTGCCTGCCGAGCGCATTTCCGGCACTCCGAGTGCTCCCCGAGGCAACCTGCCTCCGCGTACAGCGGAACGACCAACATCACCACCAATACCATCGCCACCAACGCGCCTCGCCACATTCCTCTGTTCACGACCAGCCTCCCTTCCGTGCGTATCAGCCACGCCCCCACCGCGTGATCTCCCGGCACGTGCCGTTTAGGACGGCCGCGGATTGCTAGAATTCCGGTTCACGTCTTTCGGGCTCCACCGTCCTCCTGAGGAATGCCTTGCGGATTCGCGTTGACTCAATCGGGTGCCGGCTGAACATCGGCGAAATGGATGCGCTGGCGCGTCGCTTCGCCGGCTCCGGGCACCGCATGGTCGGTCCGGGCGAGTTGGCTGATCTCGTGGTCTTCAACACGTGCGCCGTAACCCATGTGGCGTCACGAAAATCGCGCAAGGTCACGCGGCAGATACGACGTGCTCTCCCGGACGTGAAACTCGTCGTCACCGGCTGCTACGCCGATCTGTCGCCCGCAGAAACGTCGTCTCTAGGCGTCGATCTCGTCGTTTCGAATCTCGACAAGGACCGACTTCACGAGATTCTCGAAGAGAAGGGCTTGATCACTCCGGCAGACCCCATACCTGCGTCCGATGTTGATCATCTGGGCGCCGTGGCCGGCACTCGGACTCGGGCGTTTCTCAAAGTTCAGGACGGATGCGACAACCGCTGCACCTTCTGCATTGTCACCGTTGCGCGCGGAGACTCCCGCAGTCGGCCCATCGAAGATCTTGTGCGCGAGGTCCGGACGCTGGTTGATTCCGGCACCCGAGAAGTTGTTCTGACCGGCGTGCACCTCGGATCCTTCGGTCATGACAAGGGTCGCCCGTACGGATTGGAGGAGCTCGTCGAAGGGCTCCTCAAGAAAACCTCGTTGTCTCGACTGCGGCTATCATCTCTTGAACCGTGGGATCTCCGCCCCGAACTCTTCGATCTCTGGTCCGACTCGCGTCTGCAGCCACACCTACACCTGCCGCTCCAGAGCGGCTGCGATGCCACCCTGGCCCGGATGGCGCGCCATACATCGCAGAAGGACTTCAGCGCGCTTCTCGACGCCGCGCGTGCCCGAATCCCCGATCTGGCGATCAGCACCGATCTCATCGTCGGATTCCCGAATGAGTGCGACGCCGAGTTCGAAGAGTCGATCGGATTCGTGCGGGAGATGAGTTTTTCCCGTCTCCATGTTTTCCGATATTCGAGACGCGAAGGCACGGCCGCAGCGAGCATGGATGGCCAGGTCAGCGAACAGGCCATTGCCGACCGCAGCGCGCGGATGCACGAACTTGGGGCGGACCTCGAGGAACGGTATCGCCACGATTTCATCGGTCGGAGAATGGATGTGTTGTGGGAGACAGAGGAGCAGTTTGGCGATGACCTTCGCTGGAGCGGACTCACTGGGAACTACCTGCGTGTCCTCACGGAGACCGCACCCGAGGTTGACCTGAGCAATCAGGTAACACCAACGAAACTGCGCGGAAGACTCCCTGGCGCGCTCTACGGCCACACTGACCACTCGCGGCCTCCGTCCTTCGAGCACGGAGACCTCACCATGGAAGGGAACTACCGATCATGAAACTCAGGTCGACTTACCTGGCCGCTCTTGGCTCCTGCGTGCTACTCGCAGCCTGCGCGACCAGCGAAACGGATAGCGCGGCACCAGAAGAAGTCATCTCGGGCTCACATGTGGACGAGCGTCTTGCCATCTACACGGAGGTCGAACTGGCCCCCGACCTTAGTGAACTCACGGACTCACAGCGTCAGGTCGTCACGCTGCTGGTGGAGGCGGCGCAGGCCGTCGACGAGATCTACTGGCAGCAGGCATACGGCAGCCGCGACGAGCTCCTCGCTGGACTACCTGCCGCCGAGCGCCGCTTTGCCGAGATCAACTTCGGGCCGTGGGATCGTCTCGACGACAACGCGCCCTTCCTGCCTGGAGTGGGGGACAAGCCGCAGGGAGCCAACTTCTACCCGGCCGACGCCACCCGCGTGGAGGTGGAAGAGGCTTCCGAGGATGTGCAGTCGCTCTACACGATGGTCGAACGGGATGAGGACGGCGCGCTCACCGCAGTGCCTTATCACGACGCCTTCGCGACTCAGAACGCGATTGTCATCGCCAAGCTCAGAGAGGCGGCATCGACCACGGAGAATACCCAACTGCAGGCATATCTCGAGGCCAGAGCCAACGCTCTGGGAACCGACGACTACCGCGCGAGCGACATCGCGTGGATGAACATGAAGACGAACACCGTTGAGGTGATTATCGGTCCAATCGAAACCTATGAAGATCAGCTCATGGGTACGAAAGCTGCCCACGAAGCGCTGGTGTTGATCAAGGACATGGAGTGGAGCCAGCGTCTTGCCCGCTACTCGGACCTCCTGCCGGCGCTGCAGGACACGCTACCTGTGAGCGAGGAGTACCGAGCAGAGGAGCCTGGCACCGAGGCTGAACTGAATGCCTACGACCTCGCTTTCGTAGCGGGCGACGGCAATGCTGGCTCGAAATCGATCGCCGTTAATCTGCCGAACGACGAGAGTGTCCAACTCGAGAAAGGGACGCGACGCCTGCAGATCAAGAACGCCATGCGATCGAAGTTCGACGCGATCCTCATGCCCATCTCGGAGGAACTCATCGCCCCCGGCCAGCGACAACATGTCACGTTCGACGCGTTCTTCGCCAACACGATGTTCCACGAGGTGGCTCATGGTCTCGGCATCAAGAACACGATCACCGGGAACGGGACGGTGCGGAGTGCGCTGCAGGATCACGCGTCCTGGGTCGAAGAAGGCAAGGCGGACATCCTCGGGTTGCACATGATCACCGAGCTGCACGCGAACGGTGAACTCGGTGACGCCGACTTGATGGACAACTACGTGACGTTCGCAGCGTCGATGTTCCGCTCAATACGTTTCGGCGGGACCAGCGCCCACGGCCGTGCCAATAGAGTACGGTTCGCACACTTTGAGGAGCAGGGAGCTCTTCTGCGCGACGACCCCGGCATCTACTCTGTGGACTTCGAGGCCATGCAGGCCGCCATGCGCGCCCTCGGCGAGGCAATATTGACCATGCAGGGCAATGGAGATCGAGACACCGTGCAGGCATTCTGGGACCGTTGGGGAGTCATCGGTCCGAACCTCGAAGAAGCTCTCGCGACACTCGCCGACCGCGACATCCCGGTCGACATCGTCTACCGTCAGGGACTCGAAGTTCTCGGGCTTCGATAGGCAGATGAAACTGGCAAGCCGCTTGCAACGTTAGATAGGCACTATGTGGAAACCAAGCGACCTCAGACGCGGCCGTGAACCTCGCGGCCTAGAACATCCGGTAGAACGAGACCCCAACGCGCCCATTATCAAGCTGCGGGGAATCGAGAAGTCATACAAGTCGGGCTTTGGCAGAACCTACGTTCTCCGTCGTGTCAACGTCGACATCAAGCCCGGCGAGTTCGTCACGATCATGGGGCCATCCGGCGCAGGAAAGTCGACGCTGCTGAGCATCATGGGAATGCTCGACGGCTCGTGGGAAGGGGAGTACTACTTTCTCGACTATCCGGTCCACGATCTGAACTCGAAGGAACGCAACCGGCTCAATCGGGAGTTCATCGGTTTCGTGTTCCAGAGTTATCACCTGATCGACAGTATGACCGTGTACGAGAACCTCGACGTGCCGCTGTCCTATCGCAATATCAAGCGATCGCAGCGCAAGAGCATGGTTGCGGACACCCTCGATCGGTTCAACATTGTCGGGAAGAAGGATCTCTACCCAAGCCAGTTGTCGGGCGGGCAGCAGCAACTCGTTGGCGTTGCACGTGCGGTAATCGGAAACCCGAAAGTGTTGCTCGCTGACGAGCCCACGGGGAACCTGCACACCGCGCAAGGCCTCGAAATCATGGAGCTCTTCAAGCGGCTCAATGAAGAAGAGGGGACGACCATCATCCAGGTAACGCACTCCGAGGCCAACGCGGAGTTCGGGGATCGCATCATCAACCTGGTGGATGGTTGGGTGGTCGACGAAGATCCGTACCGTCCGGATGCCGCGCCGCCCGAAGGTGCTGACGCGTAAGCGAACATTTTGTCCCGAAAGCGGACACCCGCATCGGAAGCAACCCCGGGAGGGCCCCAGAAATGGGCCTCTCGGGGTTTTTTCCTGTCTCTTCGAGTTGGCACGCGCCTTGCTCTATAGATGTGCGTCGCCGTGAGGTGGCATCGAGTACGCCAGTCCTGTCCCGATCGGACGTAAAGGGGAGCGGCCTGGGGCTGTGGCTGGCGTGCCCGATACCGCCGTTTTTTCGTGCCCGCAGCGCGAATGCGCGCGGCGCCCTCGTCGACCGAATCGCGACTAGCAGACGCGACGCGGCGGCCGGTGACGTGATCAGGCCCCAAAACTTGATCCAGACGTCCGATTCCGGGAGGATAGGGCCATTCCCCTACTGTTTCCGGCATCGCCGCCGGCCGTCCCTGCCGCCGCGGCATCTTTTCACCAGAGGTGGACTGTGAAGAGAGTCTTCGTAGCGTTGTTCCTGCTTGCGACCGTTGTATTGGTCGCTCCCAGTGCCGAAGCCCAGAGAGGTTTCGGCAACGCGGTCGCCATCGCTGGCGACTCCGTGCTCGTGGCTGAGCCCGCAAACCAGGCCAATCCCGGATACGTCTACGTCTACAAGAACGTCGACGGAGAATGGATCGAGTTCGCGTCGATGAACGCACCCGAACCGGCGGAAGCCGACGGTTTCGGCACGGCGATCTCCGCGGACGAGAAGGTCGTTCTGATCAGCGCCGTCAACGCGGACGGTGGCTCCGTCTACGCGTACATGCGCGACGAAGACGGTCTTTGGTATCCCGCCGCGACTGTTTCCGCGGACAGCGCGGACGCGGGAGATCGTTTCGGTGCCGCTGTCGCTCACCACGGAGACCGTCTGATCGTTGGCGCTCCCGGCAGCGATGAGAACTGGGGCGACGCCTACATCTTCGAGATGACCGACGGCCAATGGAGCCAGGTCGCGTACCTCACCGGCGATCGCCCAGAGCCGATGGATGAGTCAGACGGCGCGGAAATGGATGAGAACGGCGAAGAGGCCGATCCGCCCACGCCTTCGCGCTTCGGTTCCGCCGTAGCCATCGCTGGCGACTGGGCAATGGTCGGCGCTCCGATGGAGAATCAGCGCGCCGGATCCGCGTACGTGTACCAACGCGGGGACGATGGCATGTGGAGCCAGGCCTCGGTGCTCGGCGGAGATATCTCGGAGGGGAACGATACTTTCGGATCCGCCCTCGCCATGTCCGACCACGAAGCGTTGGTCGGCGCGCCGGGCGTGAACCGCATGGGTGCCGTGCGTCGTTTCGTGCGCGACGGTGACGAGTGGACCCGCGCCGCGAGCCTCTTGCCCTTCGAGGACACTGTCCCGCAGCGATTCGGCAGCAGCATCGTTGCGAACGACGATCATGTCTATGTGTCGGCGCCATTCGGCAACGGCTTCCGCGGCGTGATCCTGCGATACACGCGCTCGAACGACGGAAGTTGGAGCGATGTCACAAAGATTGCCCCGGCCGGAGGTGCTGCGGGGGGCCGTTTCGCGACGCAGTTCGCGCTCGCCGGCGACACGCTGGTGGCCGGACTGCCAGGGGCAGATTTCGGCGCCGGTCGCGCCGTCATCATGAGTCAGGGATACGGCGGTTGGGACTCCAGCGTCGTGATCTCTGAGATCAAGGGTCTCGAACCAATGACTGGCAACGTCGTGCCGTGCGAAGACGGCATGGTGGGCAGGTTTGGGTGCGAGGGAATCGACCTGCTGGCCTATGTGCCTTCGGCCGCCATCGGTGGCGATCGTGGCGTGATGGCGAACGACATCTGGGGCTGGACTGATCCCGAAACCGACCACGACTACGCGATCGTCGGCTTCAGCAACGCAACGGCCTTCGTGGATGTGACCGAGCCCACCAACCCGGTGGCTGTCGGCATTCTCAAGATGACGCGCGGTGCGCGAGCCAGCGCCTGGCGTGACATCAAGGTGCACGAGGACCACGCATTCATCGTTTCGGATTCCGCTGGCGAACACGGCATGCAGGTGTTCGACCTGACACGCCTGCGCGAGTACGACGGCGAACAGATCGAGTACTTTGCTGACGTGGACTACGGCGAGATCGCCTCGGCCCACAACGTCGTGATCAACGAGGACTCGGCGTTCGCGTTCATCGTCGGCGCGAGCGGTGGCGGCGAAACCTGCGGTGGCGGCCTCCACATGGTCAACATCGAGGATCCCAAGAACCCCATGTTCGCCGGTTGCTTCCAGGACACGCGCACCGGCCGACGCGGCACGGGCTACTCGCACGACGCGCAATGCGTGATCTACGACGGTCCGGACGAGCGCTACACCGGACGCGAGATCTGCCTGGGTTCGAACGAGACCGCGCTGTCGATTGCCGACGTCACGGACAAGCGGAACCCTGTTGCGGTCGGCATGTCGAGCTACCCGAATGTGGCCTACAGCCACCAGGGCTGGCTCACCGACGACCATCGCTACTTCTACATGAACGATGAAGGTGATGAGGGGAGCGGCCTCGTAAGCGGTACACGCACCATCATCTGGGACGTCACCGATCTGACGGACCCGATCGTTGTCGAGGAGCACATCTCCGACAATCCGGCAGTCGACCACAATCTGTACACGGTCGGCAACGTGATGTACCAGTCGAACTACGACTCGGGTCTGCGCATCTTCGACATCTCGAGCCCCGAGGAAATCGTCGAAATCGCGTACCTCGATACCGTTCCGTTCGGCGAAGATGGCGGCGGAATGGGTGGTTCCTGGAGCAACTATCCGTACTTCGATAGCGGCATCGTTGTGCTGACATCGATGCAGGAAGGGTTCTTCATCGCCCGGCTTCGTGACGATGCCCGACCAGGCAACAACGACGACCCGAACAACTAGATGAAGCGAATCCTCAGAATCGCAGCGCTCTTCGCGCTCGCGACCGCGGTGGTGCCGAGTGGCGCCACCGCGGTCGAGGGCGACCTTGTATACGTCGCGAGCCAGTCGGCCGCGTCGGTTTCAGTGATCGATGCCGGCACCCAGGAGGTGGTGGCAACCGTCGATCTGACAGAGCTGGGCTTCACGCCGAATTGCAAGCCGCACCACGTAGCTGTGGAGCCGGATGGTTCGCACTGGTACGTCTCGCTGATTGCGGATTGGCGCGTGCTCAAGTTCGATCGCGACAACAACCTGGTCGGACAAGTAGAGTTCGAGACGCCCGGCATGCTCTCCATCGACCCGGTAAATGACGTGCTCTATGTCGGCCGTTCGATGGCGGCGGTGAGTCCACCGATGCGCATTGGCGTGATCGAACGCTCGAGCATGGACATCGAAGAGGTGGACGTCTTCTTCGCTCGGCCGCATGCGTTGATGGCTGCCCGTGAGGGTGGCCGGGTCTACACCGCATCACTGGCAGAGAACAGGATGGCCGCCGTCGAGCCGGCCGAAGAAGTCCTCGAGCTCGTCGACGTACCGGGGAATCTCCACACATTCGTGCAGTTCGCATTGTCGCCGGACGGCCAGACTCTCGTCGCCGGCGGGCAGATGTCCGGCGAGATCCTGGTGTTCGACGTGAGCGATCCGTTGCAACCGGAGTTGAAGCAGTCGCTCAGCATCGGTGGGCATCCATGGCACCCGGTGTATTCACCGGATGGCGGCACCATCTACTTTCCACAGCGAACTTCGAATGCCGTTGCCGTAATTGACACGGCCAGCTGGGAAGTACGCGACACGATTACAGGCGGCGGCCTCGTCGAGCCCCACGGCAGTGCCATCTCTGCTGATGGCCGGTGGCTCTACGTCTCCGGGCGGAACACTTCGGGCGAGTACGGCGAAACCCCGGAGGGGGCGACCCCGATGGGTACGCTCAACATCATCGATACGCAGTCCGGCGAAGTAGCAGGCGTCGTAGACGTGCCCGCGTACGCAGCCGGAGTCGGCGCAGCGACACGTTAGCCTCGGACTCAGTCCGATGGACGCGATGAACCAGGCGGAGGAGTAGAATCCTCCGCCTGTTGTTTACAACCCAGGAAACCACCATGCGCAACTTGCTGCTCCGTTCCGCGGTACTCGCTTTTGTCCTGCTGGCGGCACTCCCTGTGACCGCTCAGGTCGGGTTTGGATCGTCGACCGCCACCAGCGGTGACCTCGTCTTCGTAGGCGAACCCGGCAACCTGATCGAACCGGGCATTGTCTACGTGTACCGGGCCGACGGCGGTGCGTGGACGGAGACACGGCAGCTTCGCGCTTCCGACGGTATGGATGCCGACGGGTTCGGGCGGTCGATCGCTCTGGAAGTCGCAACGGGCGTCGCACTGGTGGGAGCGGATGCTGCTGATGCCGCCTACGTATTCAGCCTCGACGACATGCACCAGATGGCGAAGTTGTCGGTGAGTGGGTTGAGTGGAGCCAAGTTCGGCAGCGCCGTGGCGATCGACGGTGACCTGGCAGTCGTTGGCGCCCCGGCAAGCGACGGAGGCCGCGGCGCCGCCTACGTGTTTGCGCGCAACGGCGACGCCTGGGACCTCGTCACGATGATCTCCGGTGATGGCAACGAAGAAGCGGCTGAGGGCGAAGAGGAAGGCCTTGCAGAGGCGTTCGGAGCCTCCGTGGCGGTGACTGGTGACTGGATCCTCGTTGGCGCACCGGGCGGCACCGTGGACATGTTTCTCCAGGCGATGTTCCGACGGGGTGCGCCGTCTGGGGCGATCTACGCGTTTCGCCGTGACGGCGCAAACGTGGAGCGGGCCGACAAACTCGTTCCGCCGTTTGGTGGGGACAATTCGACATTCGGCTTCAGTCTCAACGCGGCTGATGGACTCGCGGTTGCCGGTGCTCCGACAACCGATCAGTTCTCAGGCGCCGCCCACGTTTTTGCCCTCGTCGACGACGAGTGGACATGGGCGTCTCGATTGATGCCATTCGACTCCCGCCCGGGCGGGATGTTCGGAGCCGCAGTCGCGCTTGGTTCCGACGAGGTCTACGTCGGCGCGCCTGGCGCCGGTACCGGCCGCAACGAGGGTCGTATCTACACTTTCTCGAAGAGCGCACGCGGCGAATGGTCCGGAGCCTCGAAGCTAGGGGCGAGCGGTCTGAAATGGGGCTCGATCTACGGCACGGCCGTAGCAGCATCGGCTGACTCGGTCGTCGCCGGAATGCCCGGTGAGGACTATGGCGCTGGCGCCGCAGTCGTCATGACCCGTCTTCTCTGACGGCTGGGATCGCTCCAATGTCCGGAGCCCGGCCCGAGGGCTAGACCCGATCATGAACGGTGGGATGCCTTGCGAAGACGGTCGCGCCGGCATTTTTGAGTGCGACAACCTCGACTTGGTCGCTTTCCTGCCAGTGCAAGACATGGGCGGCGGTCGCGGGGTCACCACCAACGATCTCTGGGGCTGGACTGATCCGGAGACAGGTCGAGACTACGTCGTTCAGGGCCTGCGTGACGGCACGGCGTTTGTCGATGTCACGGAGCCCGAGAACCCGGTCTTCGTGGGCAAGCTGGACAAGACCGACGCTTCGCCCGCGAGCCTCTGGCGCGACGTGAAGATCCATCAGGACCATGCGTTCATCGTGGCGGATGCCTCCGGGCCCCACGGCGTCCAGATCTTCGATCTCACCAAGCTCCGCGACTTCAACGGGACGCCGCTCCAATTCACGGAGGATGCGCACTACGACGGAGTGAACTCGTCGCACAACATCTTCGTGAACGAAGAGACCTCGTTCGCCTACGCCGTCGGCAACAGCTCGGGTGGCGAGACGTGCGGCGGCGCACTCCACATGATCAACGTCGAAGACCCTCAAAACCCCGTGTTTGCGGGTTGCTTCGAGCCAATGGTTCAGGCGGGTCGTGGTTCAGGTGGAACCCACGACGTCCAGTGCGTGACCTATCGCGGTCCGGACGATCGCTACGACGGGAGCGAGATCTGCCTCAGCTCCGATGGCCGAGCCCTGAACATCGGCGACGTAACCGACAAGCGCAATCCGAAGCTGTTGGCTAACGCCACGTACCCGAATCTCGCGTACACCCATCAGGGTTGGCTCGATGAACAGCACGAGTACTTCTACATGAACGACGAAGGTGACGAGGCGGCCGGACTCGTGGAGGGAACTCGCACCCTGATCTGGGATGTACGTGACCTCGAGGATCCGATCATGGTCGGCGAGTACGTGTCTGACAGCCCCGCAACCGATCACAACCTCTACATCCGCGGCAACCTCATGTTCCAGTCGAACTACCGCAGCGGCTTGCACGTTTTCGATATCAGCGATCGAGAGAACATCCAGCGCGTTGCCCATTTCGACACAGTTCCGTGGGGAGAGAACGATGGGATGGGCAACATCTCATCGGGCGCCATCGGATCCTGGAGCAACTACCCGTTCTTCGAATCCGGGATTATCGCGGTGGGCTCGGGAAAGGAAGGATTGTTCATCCTCCGCATGAAGGGTGGAGCGGACCGTCCGTGACCACTTCTCGTCGCGGCGCACGCCACCTCGGAGTGATCGTTGTTGCGGCTTCTTTGACCGTAGGGGTCATCGCGCAGGAACCCGAGGAGTTTGTTCGCGACGTCTACCCGTTTCCGGTCTTCGACCAGGACGGGAACCCCTATGCGCATCCGGCTCTGGGTGGTCTCAACATCCCGCGCCCGCAGTTGCTCGACATCGACGGAGACGGCGATCTCGACCTGTTTGTTCAGGAGTACTCGGGCGCCGTCATGTTCTTCGAACAAGTCGGAGAGCCCGGAGCGCCGCAATACGTCTGGCGCGAAGACCGGTACCAGGGCACGGAAGTAGGGGAGTGGTACCACTTTGCCGACATGGACGCGGATGGCGACCTTGACCTTCTTGGCGAGGAGATGTTCAGCAAGATCCGCTACTACCAGAATGTAGGTAGTGCCACGGATCCCGTGTTCGAACTCCTCACAGCGACGCTGCTCGACAACGAAGGCGAGCTCATGTTCTCGGACCGCCAGAACATCCCGAAGATCGCCGATCTGGACTGCGACGGCGCTCTAGACCTATTGGTCGGGCGAGTTGAAGGAACGATCACGCGCTTCGAAATGTCGGGTTCCGACGACAAGGGCGCACCGGTGTTCCGCTTCGTTGAAGATCGTTTTCAGAACATCGAGATCATCGGCCAGGTTCTCGGCGGTTCTCCGGCATCGTTGCAGCAACAACCGTCTGGCCCCTCGGCAGAACTGATGCCTTCTGAAGCGCGAACCGAAAACCGAGGCACGCTCCATGGTGCCAACACCATGGCCATGGTCGACTACGACGACGACGGCGACCTGGACCTGTTCTGGGGCGATTTCTTCGAACCCGGCGTACTCCTGATCGAGAACAACGGTTCCTGCCGCAACGTCTCTATGCGGGGCGAGCCGACGCCGTTCCCGCGTCGCGACCCCGTCGCGACCTCGGGCTACAACGCGCCAGCATTCGGCGACTACGACGGCGACGGCGATCGCGACATGCTGATGGGGGTGCTCGGCGGCGCGTTCAATCCGAACAACACGTCTGTGGACAACTTCCTGCTACTGGAAGGCTCCGGTGGCACCGGCTTCTCGCTCGAAACGCGGCAGTTTCTGACCCAGATCGATGCCGGCTCGGAGAGCCTCCCGGACTGGGTCGACATCGATGCCGACGGCGATCTGGATCTGTTCCTGGCCAACAAGATCGAGCCCGGCGACACCCAGGCCGGTCGTCTCTTCTTCTTCGAAAACGACGGTTCGCCGACCGCGCCCGAGTTGCACGCGCGCGGGCCGGTTGCCGGCTTCGATCAGGCATATCACTACTCGCCGGCATTCGGCGACTACGACATGGTTCTGGGGACCTGGGACGACGAACTACTCTTCGTCGAGAACGTAGGAACCGCCGTTGCTCCAGCCTGGGCCGGGCCCACGAGTGGCGTGGCAACTCTCACTCGCGGACGCAACGCTCAACCCGCACTTGGCGATGTGGACGGCGACGGCGATCTCGACCTTTTCATCGGGGAGTCCTCGGGAGAGATGAATTTCTACCGCAACGTCGGAACCGCGGAAACGGCGTCATTTGAGTTAGTTGATGACAAGTTCCTCACAATCGACGTGGGACGGCGGTCCTCGCCGCACCTCAACGACGTCGACGCCGACGGCGATCTCGACCTGGTGATCGGGTCGGAAACGGAGGGCATCTACGTGGCCTGGAACACCGGCACAGCGACGTCACCATCGTTCGAGGCGCCCAGCGAGTTCCTGTCAGCCGTGTCACCCTTCGCCAGTCCGTTCTTGGCGGACGTGGACGGTGACGGTGAATCCGAGATCTACACCGGTACCGTGGGCGGCGGTCTCGCAGTCTTCAGGGCGAAACGCTAGACCGGCGTAGCCCGCGTCGTTACCAGTCGCGCACGTGGCGGCGCTCCGAAATTTCGGCGCGCAGCATGTCGGCCATGGTGCCGAGGTCCATCGACTTCTGTTCCTGGACGCCGTAGCGCCGCACGGTGACGGTGTTTTCCTCGGCCTCGCGACCACCGACGATCAGCAACACCGGCACCTTGCGGGTGATATGTGTGCGGACCTTCTTGCCCATACTTGCGTCGCTCGAGTCGACCTCGGCCCGGATCATGTCGCCCCTCAGGGTGTCGCGCACCTTCTCGGCATACGCGGTCTGGTCATCACTAATCGGAATCACGATGGCCTGAACCGGGGCTAGCCAGGTGGGGAACGCGCCGCCGTAGTGCTCGATCAGAAAGGCGATGAAGCGTTCATGCGTGCCCAGGGGAGCGCGGTGAATGCAGTACGGAGTCTTCTCTTCGCCGTCCCGGTCCGTGTAGGTGAGAGCGAAACGGGCGGGCTGGGCGAAGTCGAGTTGGTTTGTCGAAACGGTGAACTCGCGGCCCGTCACGGTCCGGAACTGGACGTCGATCTTCGGACCGTAGAACGCAGCTTCCCCTGGTTCGATCGTGTAGTCGAGATCCATCTCTTCGAGCGCCTGCTGAACGATCTTTTGACTGAATTCCCAGTCTTCGGGCTGATCGATGTACTTGGCGCCGCGTTTCGGATCGTCCGGATCCCAGAGACTCAACCGCATGTAGTAGTCGCCAAAGCCGAAGAGGTCGTAGTACTCGCGGTGTAGTTCCATGACCGCTTTCAACTCGTCCAGGAGCTGATCGGGGGTGACGTAGAGATGCGCATCGTTCATCCCCATTCCCCGGACCCGAGTCAGGCCTTGTAGTTGGCCGGAACGCTCGAATCGATACACCGTGCCGTACTCGGCGAGCCGAAGTGGAAGATCCCGGTAGGAACGCGGTTCTGCGCGATACACCACATGGTGGTGCGGGCAGTTCATCGGCTTCAAGTAGTACTTTTCCGCCTCGCCGTCGCCGGTCTCTGCCGTCGCACCGCCAGCCTCCGCATCCTCATGAATTCGCATCGGCGGATACATGACCTGCTCGTAAAGAGGCAGGTGACCCGAGGTCCAGTAGAGGCTGTCCTTGGTGATATGCGGGGTGGCGACGGGATAGTAGCCGTAGCGGAACTCAGTCTCGCGTGCGAGCGCTTCCAGCTCCTGCCGGATGATGGCACCGTTGGGCAACCAGAGCGGTAGCCCCTTGCCCACCTCGTCATCAATGACAAAGATGCTCAGCTCCTTGCCGAGCTTGCGGTGATCTCGCTTCTTTGCTTCCTCAACCGCACGGATGTGCGCCTTGACCTTCTTCCTGTTCTCGAACGCGTAGGCGTAGATACGGCTGAGCATCACGTTGCGCTCGTCGCCTCTCCAGTACGCGCCAGCGACAGCGTGAAGCTTGAAGCCATCCTTCGGCAGGGCCTTTGTGGTCTCCACATGCGGCCCCTCGCACATATCGACGAACGGACCGTTGGTGTAGAAGGAGAGCGAATCGAAACCGCCCTGCTCGATCAGTTCCCGGGCGTATTCAAGCTTGTGAGGCTCCTGCATCTGCTCGATACGGGCGAGTGCAGCCGCAGCCCCAAGATCCTCGCGAACGAACTCCTGGTCCGCGTCGATGATCTTCCGCATCTCCTTCTCGATCGCCGGCAGATCCTCGTCGCTGATCCCCTGGCCTTCCGGGAAGAGAAAATCGTAGTAGAACCCATCGTCCACGGGCGGCCCGAATCCGAGCAGAGTTCCGGGGTAGTGTTTCACCACCGCCTGCGCCATCACGTGGGCAAGCGAGTGCCGCATCTTGTAGAGCGGATCGTTCTTCGACTGCTTTTCGATGACGGGCACGACGGACTCTCGTTCGAGTTGGCGGAATATTGATCAAGGATGCCAGGAACTGCGGCGCTGCGCGTACGTTTCCTCAGTCAGGATCGTAGGCGAGGTTGGCTCGGAGCCAGCGCTCTGCCTCGGTGACCTCGACGCCTTTGCGTCGGGCATAGTCCTCGACCTGGTCGGCACCGATCTTGCCGACCGAGAAGTACCGAGCCTCGGGATGGTTCAGGTACAGGCCGGACACCGAAGCGGCAGGACTCATTGCGCACGACTCCGTGAGGCTGATACCGACACTCGCCTCAACATCGAGCATCTTCCACATCGTCAACTTCTCGGAGTGATCCGGCTGCGCTGGATATCCGGGGGCAGGCCGGATCCCGCGATAGTTCTCGGCGATCAGGTCATCCATCGACAGGTCTTCCTGAATCCCGCAGAAGGCCCGTGCGTCGGCGTGGGTTTTCTCCGCCAGCGCCTCGGCAAGTCGATCTGCCAGGGCCTTCACCATGATGGCGTTGTAGTCGTCGTGCGCGGCCTCGTACCGCGCGACGAGGTCATCGATGCCAATCCCGGCCGTCACTGCGAACATCCCGAGGTAGTCATTCGGACCGCCCGCGGACGCAACAACGTCGCCCAATGCCATGTAGCTGCCATTCTTTCGTTGCCGCTGCTGCCTCAGCCCGAAGAGCGAACCAACTACGTCGCCCGTTTCATCAAGCAGGTTGATGTCTTCACCAACGGCAGACGCGTTGAAGAAACGAAAGATCGACGATGCTCCTAGCGATCCTTGCTCCACGATCTCCCCGAGCATCTTCTCGGCGTTTGCATGCAGCTCGCGCGCCGCGGCCCCCACGTCGTCGCGATTCAGAATTGCCGGATAGGCACCACGCAACTCCCAGGCGTGAAAGAACGGCGTCCAGTCGATGTATGGAGTGACCTCGGACAGCGGAATATCCGATTCGATGACCGGCTCAAGATGCTCGGGCACTGCGATCTCAGATACTGCGATTTCCGGCCGTCCGTTCGCCGAGCGACTCTCCTCCAGCGTTACATAGCGGGCAGTGCTCGCGTCCGCAAACGCTTGGCGCAGACGATCCTGTTCCGTTTGATTCGCAGCGACGAACCCATCTGAATCGCTTCCCCGAAGTCGTCCGACCACTGACACGGCGCGCGAGGCGTCTTTTACATGCACCGTCGCGGACCCGTATTTGGGGCCGATCTTCACGGCTGTGTGCTTCGCCGAAGTGGTAGCACCGCCAATGAGTAGGGGCAGCTCGTATTCGTTGCGCTCCAACTCGCCGGCAACGTGCACCATCTCGTCCAGTGAGGGCGTGATGAGTCCTGACAGTCCCACCATATCGGCGCGCTCGGCACGGACTGCTTCGAGGATCGTCTCGGCGGAGACCATCACTCCAAGATCGACGATCTCGTAGTTGTTACAGGCCAGAACGACGCCGACGATGTTCTTGCCGATATCGTGGACATCGCCCTTAACGGTCGCCAGAACAACTTTCCCAGCGGACGTTCGCTCACCGGTGCCTTCGTCCTCCATGAAGGGTTCGAGGTAGGCAACGGCCCTCTTCATGACCCGTGCGCTCTTGACCACCTGTGGCAAGAACATCTTGCCCTCGCCAAACAACTCGCCGACAACGTTCATGCCGTCCATGAGCGGCCCTTCGATGACCGCCAGCGGAGTCCCGCACTCCTGCCGAGCCTCCTCGGCGTCATCTTCGATGAAGTCAGCGATACCGGCCACCAGGGCATGGCTAATGCGGTCTTGAACCGAGCCCTGACGCCACTCTGCTTCGGCGGTCTCTTCGATTTCCTCTTCGCCGTGCTCGCCCGCCAGCGACGTCAATCGATCCGTCGCACCCGGACGCCGGCAGAAGATCACATCTTCGATGGCTTCTAGGAGGTCCGGAGCGATCTCGTCGTAGACATCAAGCTGGCCGGCATTCACGATCCCCATGTCCAGGCCCGCCTGGATGGCGTGGTAGAGGAAGGCGCTGTTCATCGCGCGGCGGACGGGCTCGTTGCCGCGAAACGAGAAACTCAGATTCGAGATTCCGCCGGACACCCGCGCGGCGGGGAACAGACCCTTCAGTCGCCGCGTCGCCTCGATGAAGTTCAGCGCATACGAATCGTGTTCCTCGATACCCGTAGCGACGGTCAAAACGTTAGGGTCGAAAATCAGGTCTTCTTCAGTGAAGCAAATCTCATCGATCAGGATCCGCGCCGCGCGCGTGAGAATCTCCACTCGATCATCGATTCCCGTGGCCTGACCCGTTTCGTCGAATGCCATGACCACGACGGCCGCCCCATAGCGCTGCACGAGCTGTCCGCGGCGCCGAAACTCCTCTTCACCGTCCTTCAGGGAGATCGAGTTGACGACCGCCTTTCCTTGGACGCATCGCAGGCCCGCCTCGAGCACTTCGAAGTCCGAGGAGTCGATCATGATCGGCACCCGGGCGATGTCCGGTTCGGCCGCGATCAAGTTCAAGAACTCCGTCATGACGGCAGGGACGTCGAGCAGCCCCTCATCCATGTTGACATCGAGGATGTTGGCCCCGTTGTCGACCTGCTGCCGAGCCACCTCGAGAGCGGTCTCGTAGTCGCCCGACTTCACCAGGCGGCGGAATCGTGCAGAACCCGTGACGTTCGTTCGCTCGCCAACGACCGTGAACGTGGTGTCAGGGAAGATGGTCAGCGGTTCGAGCCCGGAGTAGCGGGAGTAGGGGGGAGGTTCGGCCGGAATATGCACCGGCTCATCAGCTACGCGCTCGACGATTGCGGCCAGATGCTTCGGAGTTGTACCGCAACAGCCTCCAACCATGTTGAGCAAGCCCGCGCTCGCAAACTCGCCGAGGATCTCAGCCATCTCCTCGGGCGATTGATCGTAGCCGCCGAACTCGTTGGGCAAACCAGCGTTCGGATAGCAGGAGATGGAACAGTCGGCGATTCCCGCGAGTTCCTCGACGTATGGACGCATGAGATCAGCGCCGAGTGCACAGTTCACGCCCACAATGTCGGGGCGAGCGTGGCGAACCGAGTTCCAGAAAGCTTCGACGGTTTGCCCGGACAACGTGCGACCGGAGGCGTCCGTGATCGTCACCGAGATGATGAGGGGCACGCGTTCGCCGCGTTCATCGAACAACTGCTCGATAGCGAACAGAGCGGCCTTGGAATTGAGTGTGTCGAAGATCGTCTCCACCATCAACACATCAACGCCGCCATCGAGAAGGCCTCGCGCTTGCTCGTAGTAGGCAGCGCGGAAGTCCTCGAATGAGTGTGCGCGGTAGCCGGGACGATTCACGTCTGGGGAAATCGACGCTGTAGCGTTGGTCGGGCCGAGCGAGCCGGCGATGAAACGTTGCTTCCCATCGCCGGCGGCATCGATGGCATCGCGCACCAGGCGCGCGCCCGCGACATTGATCTCGTGAGTCAGATCCTCGAGCCCATAGTCCGACAGAGAAATTGCCTGGGCGTTGAACGTGTTGGTCTCGATAACATCCGCGCCGGCATCGATGAAGCTGGCGTGGATCTGGCGAATCACGTCAGGTTGCGTAAGGCACAACACGTCGCTCGCGCCACGCAATTCGTGACCCCAATCTGCGAAGCGTTTCCCCCTGAACCCGGACTCGTCCAATCCGTAGGTCTGGATCATGGTGCCCATCGCGCCGTCGAGCACGACAATCCGTCTCTTCATCAATTCGAGTAGAGGGTGCACGGCGTCCAACTGATTTGTTCGAGGGGTCGTGGATCCGGAGAGTTCCGGACCCGGAAATTCTCGAACAGTCTAGCAAGGGGGGGCTTCCTGCTGAGTCTCCCCATGCACTCAGGCGACAAAGGTCGTGGAAGCCCGTGGACAGAGAACAAAACCGACGCAAGAGTCGTAATATGTCCCGAACAGGAAACAACGGCCCGAAGGAGACTCCGATGCTACTTTCCTCGCAGAACAAAACTCTTGCTGCGTTGGCGCTTTGCCTGGCCCTCACTGTTTCCGCGGGGGCTCAGACGAGCCAGACCCGCCGGCAGGCCGCAATCGAGAGCGGGGACGTGCTTCTCGGCGGCGTGTCTCTTGCTGAGACCACGCCGATCGCCGACCTTCTCGACGAGATGGAGCAATTCGACGGCACCGTGGTTCAGATTGAAGGAACCGTGGTAGCCCTCTGCAGCGGCATGGGCTGCTGGGCACAGCTGGACGATGGCTCCGGCAACCGTCTCAACGTCAAGGTCGAAGACGGCATCATCGACCTGCGTGAAGTCGCCTCCGAGGAGCACTACATGGTCGCCGAAGGCGTCTTCCAGAAGACCGGCGAGCATGGAGCTCAGGTGTTCATCATGGAACATGGCGCGGTGATCGAGGGCATCGAGTAGCGTCCTCGAGTTCGGCCATCCAGGCCCGGGTTCCGGTTGTCCCGCGCAAAATCTGAACCGCAATGCCGGGGCCGGGACTCGAACCCGGACGGCCTGTCGGCCAGCAGGTTTTAAGCCTGCCGCGTCTGCCAGTTTCGCCACCCCGACTGCCACTCATCTTACCTTGCGGCCCGCGCCGGACTTGGCAGCGCGGGTTCCTGGGAAATGGCGCGACGCGTAGGGACGCACATGCGGCCGAGATTCGCCCGGACGCTCGCTCTGCCCTCGTGCCATAGCGCCGTAGCCAGCCACGCCGTAGAATGCCGGTTCTCAACTTCGGGAGAACAGCGTGTCGTCTCATATTCTCGCGTCCATGCTCATCGCCGTCGCCCCACTACTTGCGTCCGGTCAGGATGTGAGCCGCCAGTACGTTTCCGCGCAGGAGTTGTTTGAGGACGGAAACTACGAAGAGGCCATCGGGGCACTCGACGAAGTGATCGCCGCACGGCCGGAGCCAGGAGGCCGCCTCCGCCGCGGCGGCGCCATGCTCGTCGACTACACGCCGTACGTCATGCTCGCCATCGCTCACAGAGAGACGGGTGATTGCCGCGCGACGCTTCGCACACTGACTCGCGCGGATGGCTACAACGCGATGCTCGGCAGGGCCGGCGACCTCGGTGGACGACTCGTCGGTGCTAGACGAATTTGTCGCGACGAGATCGTATCTGCAGCGCGCGAAACGCTGGCCCAGCCGAGCCGCGACCAGATCGGCACGCTCGCGTCGCACGTGAACGTGGCACCGGTCTGGGCGGGTTTCGAGCGCGTCCTGGTCAGCCTCGACCAGGAGTCCGCCGCCCTGGAGGGCCAACTCGAACAATACGCCGAGGGCAGCCCATTGAACATGGACGGTATCGATGGACTGGTAGCGGAAGCGGACTCACTCAGCACGCGGTACTCCGAACTCCTAGGCCAGGTCCGGCAGGCGTCCACAACACCGCCACCTGCTCCGGAAGATGCCGACGACGTGCCGTCGGAAAACGTGGCGCCAGCGTCGGATGTCGCGCTGTCGTCTCCCACCGAGATGGCCGACCCAACCGCGGCCGCGGAGTCGAACGATGTGGCGGGCTCGGCTCTCGAGCTCACGCCTGCGCAGCCAGAGCGAAGGACGCCGGCCTCTCCGCCCGCCGAGCCTGAGACGTCATCGGAAACAGCAGCAGCGCTGCCAACGCCATTGGCTGAGGCCGGACCGGATCCGAACCCAGACCTCCAGCTTCGAATCGAGCTCGCGAAGACCGCCTTCTTTTCGCGCGGAGACCTAGCAGGCGTGCTGGACGCGACGGACCAGGTATCGCCGACTGGCAATGACGAACTGCGCTGGCAGTTGTTCGTCCTACGCGCGGCGGCCCAGTTCTATGCGCAGCGACTAGGCGAACTACAGAACGGGCATGAAGAAGCCGGGCGCACGATTCGACAGGCGATCGAGACTCTCCCGGAGGCTCGGCCCGCGTCGGCGCACTTCGCTCCGGCATTCGTCGAAATGTTCAGCCGCTTGGCCGGCCAGGGCTAGAAACGGTAGACCGCCGACAGAGACGCGACCGACTGGAATTCGGTGTAATCGAACCCGAAGTCAACCTGGAAATTGCTGAACGGGACGCCGAACCCACCCGTGAAGTGATATCGCGTTCCCGTGTCGAAGTCGCGATTCCAGTAGAAGTCACGGTAAACGGTCTGGCCGGGTCGCTCAGCGGGCCCCACGTAACGGATTCGCGGATCGGATTCGGTCTAGAAACCACCGCGAAGAAAGAACGGTTGGCTAAGATTGAAAAAGCCGTACTCGATGCCCACGTGAACCTGATCCCCATCGACCGCCGCGAAATCTTCGGCATTGAAGGAGGACGGGTTGAAGAGGTCAATCTCGTCGACGTCCGGAATATTCGGTCGGGCGTCGCCCAGATCGGTCGCGTAGACGGACGAGAAGTCATCAGACAGTCGAGAATATTGAATCCGCTGATAGTCGACAGAGATACGCCAGTTTGCGCTGGGCAAATACGCGAGCCCGATTCCGTAGACGTGTGGAACGTTGAACCGAGAAGGCGTCGAAACCGCCACGTCCAGTCGCGGCTCTCCGGCGACCTGCCGTCGGACGCTATACGTGGTTGCGTAGTCGAATGATGCGCCGTGATGGTACACGGCACCGACAGCGAAAGATTCCGAGATGTCCCAGGTCAACCCGAGGTTGAAAGAGACAGAACTGTCGCTGTCATCCACGCTCACAGATGCCTCGGAATCCCCCGGAGGGATCGGCAAGGTAGGATCGGAAAACGGGCGGTCGAAATACACGGTCGCCACATCTGCCGCGAAGAAGTTCATGGCGGCACTCACACCAAGGCTCACGCTGTCGCCGAGCCGGAACGCAGCTCCAACGCCGGCAGCCCGGATGTCGTAGTTACCAACAACCCCGTACGGAAATACCCTTCCCGGATCGGAGCTACTGCCCACCTGGTCATACAAACCACCCTGTGCTCCGAATCGATATTCGAGCTGCAGGGGTTGGTGATAGTAGGCGGACAGCACAACGCCATCAAACGGGAGAACTATCGAAGCGTAGGGCATCGCGAGTGTGACGGGTCGACCAAAGTCACCCGAGGCGACAGGGTCGTTCTTGGTCACCGACGTACCGACGATTTCGTCGTAGGTGTCGATTCCTCGGCCGGTAGGAACTCCGTTTAGCCGCCCGCGATCGGTGAACTGGTGCTCGACGTTCCAGTATCGAGCTTCCACGGATATCTCGCGTTCCAACAGCTTGGTCAATCCAGCGGGGTTGGCAAAGGATGCTGTCGCGTCGTCAGCGAGGGCTATGAAGGCTCCTCCCATCGCGAGGCTGCGAGCTCCGGGCGGCGAGAAGTTGAACCGCAAGGCGGCGTTCGAGACCTCTTCCGTTTGAGCGTTGGCCGAGGGCGCAACCAGCGCGATAAAAGTCAGACAAAGAGTCCCGAGTGCAATCCGTCGCATTGTGCTTCCTTGGTCCGGTGTTCTCGTCACGGTCGACTGCAAAACTAACACCTGACAGCAGGCCCGACGCATGGTTTCAGGCACCGATGCCCTTAGCGCGTGGACAACCCGAGCCAGCGGCGGAAGCGCGATGCCCTCATAGGCATGGCGCGGCCATGGCGTCCGGTGGGGTGGGGACTAGGCCGCGCCTGGCCGACTTCGACGGGTACGTGCACCACAAACTCTGGCCCTCGGACCGCAAGCCGCAGGACGTCGCCGCCCTTCAGATCGGACTCGTCTATTCGAACGCCGTTGACGTAGGTCCCGTTGGTACTTCCCAGATCGCGCACAACGACCCCGTCCTGCCTGACAGTCAATTCGGCGTGGTTGGCGGAAACCAGTTCGGAGCCTCGCCCGGTGACAAGCGCCCCGACGTTCTCTCCCCGCCCAAGGACGGTCGAACCGGACAGGGTGATCATGCCCCCCCGGCTTGAGGCTCCAACTGACACGCCCGTGCCGTGGTCAACTCGATCTGGTCACCGGCGGCTAGCGCGGCCTGGAACGAAGACGCCTCCGCGTAACGATCGTTAGGGTCTTTCGCCAGCGCACGATAGACGACATCGGCTAACCGTCGCGGGACATGAGGTGGCAGGACCGGCGGGGGGTCGTGAATCTGCTGCCGGAGGATCTCGACGTGACTGTCTCCGACGAAGGGAACCGTGCCGGCAAGCGCTTCGTAGAGGACGATGCCGAGGCTGTAGAGATCACTGCGCGAGTCGAGATCTTCTCCTCGACACTGTTCCGGCGACATGTAGGTGGGCGACCCGACGACCTGGCCTACAAACGTCAATGGGCCCGCCTTTGCCGGACCCACCGGTTTGGCGATCCCAAAGTCGAGCAACTTGACGCGCTCCCGCTCGGGGGCACCAACGAGCAGAATGTTGCTTGAGGTGATGTCCCGGTGCACCAACCCGAGCGATTCGGCCTCGACGAGAACATCCAGGACCTGGTTGGCGATTGCTTCTGCTCTTGCCGCCGCGAACGGACCCGCTTGGAGCGCGGCGCGCAACGGCACGCCGAGCACGAGTTCGAGGACCAGGCATGGGTAGCCGCCGCCCGTGACCAGATAGTCGTAGACAGTCACTGCGTTCGGGTGATCGAAGTTGCTCGTGATCTGCGCTTCCCGCCGGAACCTTGCGCGCGCCTCGTCCTCCTCGAAGGTCTCGGCGGTCAATACCTTGAGCGCGACCTGCCGCCCCAGCTCCTCGTCGACACCCTGGAACACCGTGGCCATCCCACCCTGGCCGATCCGACGGATCACGCGGTAGCGGCCGACCAGATCTCCAGGTACCGGGAGCCCAGCCTTCGCCGCGCGGAGCCCGCAGTGGGGGCAAAAGTTGCTTTGGCTCGGCAAGCTGCCGCCGCAGTCGACGCAGTCTCTCATCGTCTAGTCGACCCGTGAATAAGGGAGTTCGTCACCGCGCGTCCGGCGCCCATCGGCCTACTCGAACCTGACGACGAACACCTGACGTCCCAGCATCACGGCGTCACCTTCGCGCAGTGCGCGCGGGGCGTCCACTCGCATGAACGTGCCGTTTTCGGAGCCAAGATCTTCCACCTCGTGGCGACCAGCGACGTAGCGAATCACGGCGTGGTCGTTCGAGACGTAGTCGTCGCGGGCGAACACGATGTCGCCTCGCTCGCGACCGAGGACCCAGTCGCGAGAGTCGAGTAGATAGCGACTGCCCACCGTCCCATCGGCGAGCAGCGCTGAGAGGCACGCCACATAGTCAGCTGCAGGGCGCCCATACGCAGCGGTTTGCAACTCTCCGTCGGTGGTCCCGGTCGACGCGCTCTCAAGCACCTCGTCCGGATCGTCGAGCCGGAGCGCCTGGTGTCCCACGACCACCGTGTCGCCGAAGGCGAGTGGTGTCCGGTCACCGATCCGAACGAAACTACCGTTGGCCGACCCCATGTCCTCGACCCAGAGCAGACTCTTGTCGAAATAGAATTTCGCGTGGGGGCTGGACAGGAAGACGTCGGCGGGTAGCAGAAGATCACCCGTCTCGCGGCCCACCTTGGTCATGGTCGCCTTGAGCTCGTAGGGCTCCTCACGTTCCTTTGCGGAAGTAATCCGATGCAACCACGCCTTCAGGGGCGTCCCTTCACGACGATAGGCGAGGGTCTGGCGGGTATCCACACCTGACGGTTCGGCGCCGAGTTCCATCCCACTGTCCGAGGGGTTCACGGGGACGTCAGCAAGAGCGTGGCCGCAGTCCCGGCAGTACCGGTAGCCTGCGTCGTTGTCCGCCTTGCACTGGGGACAGATCTTCATAGTGCTCTCGATCGTAGGTAGCGGTGCCGGTCGGGGCTGAATCGCCCTGGATAGTAGCACCAACTCGAAATCCGCCGATGTCCTCGTGCGGTGAATAACTCGCCTGTCTCGCGGCCGTGAACAGGAGCCGCTAAGATGCTCGCGCACGACGCCCTGTCGAATCGCGCCAGCTTCCGGATCCACCACGTCATGAGCGCAAACATTCCCGAAAGTATCGGCAAGTACATCGTCGAGAAACAACTCGGGCGTGGTGCCATGGGCGAGGTCTACCTCTGTTCCCAGCCGATCGTCGACCGGAAGGTAGCCGTCAAACGGGTCCAGTCGAGTGCCTTGGACAATCCAGAGTTGCTCGAACGGTTCCTGCGCGAAGCATCCGCCGCTGGGAATCTGCATCACGAGAACATCGTGGTTGTCTACACGGTGGAGGAAGACGAGGCCGGCACTCCGTTCATCGTCATGGAGTATCTGGACGGTGTAGACCTCGGGGATATGCTGGCGGATCCCGACGGGTTGCCGCGACTGCGACAACGCCTCGAAGTGGCCTTCCAGGTCGCGAGCGCGCTCGACCATGCGCACCAGAACTCCGTTGTACATCGAGACGTAAAGCCGTCCAATGTCATCGTGCTTTCCGGAGGCCGCGTGAAGCTCGTGGATTTCGGGATCGCGCGCATCGGAGGGTCGAAGATGACCCTGGACGGCAGTCTCATGGGCACCCCGCAATACATGCCGCCAGAACAGTGGGAAGGCAAACCAACCGACGGTCGTAGTGATATCTACGCATTCGGGATCCTCCTCTACGAATTGGCCGCGGGCCATGTCCCGTACGACTCGGAGAATCCCCTCGCAATCGGCACGAAGATCCTCGACAAGAGCAATCCGCCGCTCGGCGTCAGCGAACTCTTCGACGGATCGGCACCGCCCGACGGCATCAACGAGGTCATCGCGGCCTGCACCGCGCGAGAGCCGGATGACCGGCCGCCCAGTTTCGCTGAAGTTCGTGTTCAGCTCGGCAAGCTCCTCGCCTCACTCCCGGAGCAGGACAGCTTCGAGTCCATGGCGGCCGAGCAGGTAGATGCCCGCATCACCCGCGCTCGCGAACAACTTGAGCGCGGGCAATACAAGCGCGCAGCCGCCAACCTGAGCCGCGCCCGCCGCGAAGCTAAGGGAACCATCGAAGGCATCACGGAGCTCGAAAATCAGGTAGAAGTCGTTCGACTCTGCACGCAGGCTGCCGATGCGCTCGAGTCATCCGATCTGGCCGAAGCCACGAAAAAGCTAGAACGCGCACTCGCGCTCGATCCGGATTCGGCGATGGCCTCGCGACTCGGAGTTCGCATCGACCGAACACGGAAGGTCAACGAACTCGTTGAACGCGCGCGCACCGCCCGACAGGCGATGGACTTCGAGCGTGTGCTCTCGACCTGCGATCGAATTCTTGAAGTCGATCCCGAGCATGGTTTCGCACTCCGACTCTCCGCGGAAGCTCAGGAGCTCGAGCGGACCCGTCAGCTCAACGACCGGACAGCGCAAGCCCGAGAACTGGCGGGGGACGACCTCGGCTCAGCGCTTGCGGCAGTCGAAGCGATCCTTGCCGAGGACCCGAGTCACGCGGAGGCGGAACTTCTACGATCCGAGCTGGAGAGCAAGGTCGCTCTGCAGGATGCATCGGATCAGTCGCCCGCCACGGGCGATGACGCGACCGTTCTATCACCTGGTGACGATGCGACGATCCTCGTGGAGAGCGCGGGAGCCGCCGAGGACGCGACCATCCTGGCATCGCCGGGAGAAGATGCGACCATCCTGGCTTCACCCGGTGAAGACGCGACCCTTCTCCACACGGGCCCGTCACCTGCGCAAACCGACGAATCAGCAGAGCCCGCCACGCCGGCGGAGAAGGGAGGCAAGACCGAGTCCCGCAGGGGTTCGAAAAAAGGGGACAAGCCGAAGGCTACGGTTGCGGAGGCTAGTTCAACTGCCGGAACGGCTACTGAGTCGAAGCAGAAACCGAAGAAAACGGTCACCGACCGACGCGCCCCGGCTACCGTCGCAGAGCGCAGCGGCGCCGATAGCACCTCGACGGTGGCGCCTGTGGGCATCCTTGTGGGTGTGGCGACGGTGATCGTTGTGGCTGTCGCGGCCTGGGTGTTCTGGCCGTCCGCCGAGCAAGGCGCCGAGGGTCCCGTACCAGCCGTCGTGGCGGACGGCTCGTTGCACGTGACGGCGTCGACGGCCGCGGTCGTCTCGATCGAGTCGGTCGCTGATGGCGTACTCAACCTCGACCCGGCGGACGACGGTTGTCCGGGCCTCGCTTGCCCACCCTTCGCGGTTCCGCTCCCGCCCGGCGACTACATCGTCCGGTGGCGTTCTCTCGCCGCGGACGCCGATGCCTGGATCGACGAGGAACGCATCTCCATCGCCGAAGGGCAAACGGCGACCGTCTTCTGGGAACGACCCATTCCAACCGATCTCTTCGAGCCGGATCGATAGGCAAGGCAAACACGCCGACAGACTCCCTAGTCAGGCGGCTACCACAGGTTGACGCGAAAACCCTCCTCCTGGAGCACGTACATCGCCGTCATGGCCGACAGCACTACCTCCACCTCCGGGAGCAGTTGTTCGCGCGGGATTCCACGTGCCCCAACTGTTTGCCCGCAGAAGATCACCCGCGCACCAGCGGCCACGAGCTCACGGAGTAGCTCGGCGTTCGGATTCTCGGCACCGTCGTTGCGTTCGGCGAAGGCCGCCGCGTCGAGCAACTCCCAAGCGGCACCGCCGTGCACGACCACAACGACCTGGACCTGGTCCGCGAGAATGCCGGCCCGTGCGTGCATGTTGAGAAAACGGGCGGCGTTGATCAGCGCGCCGTTGGCCCGATCTGGCGACTCGACAGGTGTGACCATCTCAAAGGCCACCTTGTAGTCCAAGTCGAGCGGCGTCACAAAGTCCGGCGCTTCGACATCCCACACGGGTCCCAGCGTGGAGATCACGGGACCGCTCTCTTGGGCGCCGGCTGACGCTGTCACCAGCAAAACCGCCGCGGCGAAGGCTGAGGTCCGAGCCCTAGCCAGCATCACTCTCCTCCCAGCCTGATATCGCACAGTCCGCCGTTTTGAGTGCAGTCAGGCTCGCGAAGCGTGCGCTCGAAGAGTTCGAAGATCCGACGATACTCATCCGTCCAGGACGACGGTTCGACGAAGCCATGCCCCTCGACCGGGTAGACCGCCATCTCCCAGTTCGGTTTGCCGAGCTCGATCAGCCGTTGCGCGAGCCTCACGACGTCCGAGAAGTGCACATTGGTATCGACCATGCCGTGGAGCATCACCAGGTGCTGGTCCGGACCAAAGTTCTCGGCGAAGTAGATCGGTGACGACTGCAGGTAGGCGGTTTCGTCTTCGTGAGGCAGATTCAAGATCCGACTGGTGTACCCATGGTTGTAATGCGCCCAGTCGGTAACCGAACGCAGAGCGGCCCCTGACTTGAACGTGTCGCCTGCGGTAAACAGCCCCATCAGGGTGATGAACCCGCCATAGGATCCGCCATAGAGGCCCACGCGATCGGCATCGACGCCCTCGGAGGAGACGAGGTAGCGCGCTCCGTCGACCTGGTCCGAGAGGTCCTTGCCACCCATCCAGCGGTAGATGCCCGTGCGCCATTCCGCCCCATAGCCCGCGGAGCCACGATAGTCGATGTCGAGCACCGTGTAGCCAGCTGCGGCCAGGAACTGGTTGAACTGGTACTCGCGATAGTACGAGCTCCAGTAGTTATGGACGTTGTGTAGATAACCTGCGCCATGCACGAAGATCACGCCGGCGCCGTTGGCCTCGGCCCCCATGTCGGCGGGGCGATAGATCCGCGCCGGCACCATCGTCCCGTCTTCAGCCTCGAAATGGACGATCTCGGGCTTGATCCAAGGGAAGGAGTTCCAGGTCTCCGTGGGTGATGTAGTCACCTGCGCCCAGTCCTCGCCATCTGTATCGGCGAGATGCAGTTCCGGAGGCCGGTTGGCCATGTCGCGGACGACCGCCATACGCTTGCCGTCCGGCGCCCGCGTAACTGTCGCGCGCCCTTCGCCGGCAGTGGTGGCCACTCGCCGTCCGCCGTCGAAGTCCATCGTGTAGGCGTGCTGATTGAAGGGCGACCCCTCATTGGTCGCCAGCTCGAAATGGCTTCGATCCGCCGAAATCCGCGCGCCGAGCACCTCCCACTCACCCGAGGTGAGCGCCTCGTGATCCGTTCCATCCGAGTCAACCGCGTACAGGTGCGCGTACCCCGTCGCCTCACTCACGAAGTAGACGCGGTCACTATCCGGAAGAAAACCAACGCAGAAGGCGAAACACGGCCCCGCAACCCACGCCTCGTCACGAAGGTGATCCAGTAGTGTCCGCTCGCCGCTCGCGGCATCCACGCTCCACAGCCAGCGATCTTTGTTGTCGAACGACACGGCGAAAACGTACGCCGTCGTGCCGGCGTCGTTCCAGCCGGAGTTGAACACGCGGGCCGGCTCTTCGGACTCGTAGTCCTCCGGCTGCACGTCGACCCAGGTCACGTCGCCGGTGGCCGTGTTTACAAGCCCCAGCCGTGACGTACCCTGCTCGTCACCGACCTTGGATCGGGTGTTCAGATCTCGCGTGTAGCCATCGCTGGTGACCCAGTCGGGAACAATGGTCTGCTCGGCGTCGGATGCTCGGCGCCCGGCCCGCACCAACACGTATTCCCCGCTCCGCGTGGGTTGCATCCCTTGCAGTCGCTCACCTCTCGCGAGGTGCAACGAAGCGGGCTCGCCAGCCTCGCGGGCTTCTTGATCGATCTCGCGCAGATGCTCTCGCTTACGATCGCGACGAATATGCTCGAAGAGCTCCTCCTGCTGCGCCTCCAGGAACGCCTTATGCCCCTCAGTCTCAGCATCCTCCGCGGGCGCTGCGCCGTCCTCGACGCGGGTCAGCTGCGAAAGGTCGCCGGAATCGAGGTCGAGGACAAAGAGATTGTTCCCGCGGCGGAAGATCACGCCTGAGTCATCGGCCGTAAACAGGGGCTGGCCTTCGCTGTCCTCAGTGTGGGTGAGACGACGGACCTCCATCGTGCCGCGATCCACCAGGTAGAGGTCGCCGCGGACGCTCGATACACGCCACGTCCCATCACTGGACAGGTCTCCGCCAGCGATGAGTGGCGCTGCCTCGTCAGCCGCCTGAGCTGTGAGCGCTTCGAGCCCGGTACCGTCAGCCCGCACCCGGTACGTCTTCCGACGCTCGTCCCACGCCAGCCCACCTGGGCGCCAGCTGAAGTACACCCATTCCGAATCATCCGTCCACCGGATCTGCGACGGCGCCACCCCGACGTTCTCTTCGGCCCGCATGATGTTGCGGATCGAAAGCTCGAAGTTCTCGTCGCTCACGGGCGGCGGCACATAGCTGGCGCTATCCTGCGCAGCCGCGTTGCCGAGGGTCACGGTGGCCAGGATGAGCGCGGTCGTCAGCAATATGCGTGTCTTGTTCACGGCGTCCTCGTTCGTTTGAATCGGCACACTTGGCGGTACTAGTTGACCCGACGGTCGCCTTCCCAGTAGCGCTCACGTAGCTTGAATTTCTGCACCTTGCCCGTCGCTGTCCGCGGCAATCGATCAATCAGTTCGGCCCGTCTCGGGCACTTGAAATGCGCCATCTCCTCTCGACAGTAGGCGACTACCTCGTCAGGGGAGAGATCGGCCCCGACCCGAACCACAACCACCGCGAGAGGTGTTTCGCCCCATTGGGGATCGGGCACACCCACCACTGCACAGTCGAGTATGTCGGGGTGAGCAAACAAGACGTCCTCGATTTCGGGGCTGCTGATGTTCTCGCCACCGGAGATGATCACGTCCTTCTTGCGATCGACGATATGGACGTTTCCCACGGAGTCCCACACAGCGAGATCGCCGGTATGGAAATAGCCGTCGCGAACCGCCCTTTCTGTCTCCTCCGGCTGCTCCCAGTAGCCCGCGAAGACGACGTTCGTGCGAGCGCAGATCTCGCCAACCGACGAGTCATCACGCGGCACGATGCAACCCTCGTCATCCCTGAGCACAAGATCTACGCCGATCGCCGGCGTCCCGGCGCGGGCGCGGCGCGCGTAGTCGGTCCGCGGCGTCGCGTGATCCGGCCGTGACAGTGTCAGCAAGGGCGATGTTTCGGTCAGTCCGTAGATCTGGAGGAAATCCCATCCGAGCTCTTCCTCCAGTCGGCGGACGAAATCGATTGGCGGGGGCGCGCCCGCCACGACAAATCGCGGCCTCGTAGTGACCGCGTGTCGCTCTCGGTGTTCGTATTCCAGAATCGCGCTCAGCACCGCCGGGGCCATACATGCGAGCGTGACGCGTTCAGTCGCGATGAGTTCGAAGATGCGCTCCGCGTCGATCGCGCGCAGCACCACGTGTGTGCCGCCAACGCCCGTGAGTGCGTAGACACCTCCCCATCCATTGCAATGGAACATCGGCAGGGTCCACAACTCGACGTCCTCGTGACAGAACCCGAGGTGCGCGATCAGGCCATACGCGTTCACATAGCAATTCCGGTGGGTGAGCATCACGCCCTTCGGGCGCGCCGTCGTGCCGGAGGTGTAGTTGATCGACACGAGATCGTTCTCATCGAGGTCAACCGGATCAGGTCGGGAGGTAGGGGAGTCAGCTATCCAGTTCTCCCATGCAGTCCATCCATCTGCCGCCTTGCCTCCATCCTGCGCCACGATGAACGTCGTAGCGCACGCCAGCTTGTCCCTGATGGTGTCGACCACCCCGACGAGTTCGTGGTCCGCCAACACGGCCTTCACGCCCGCGTGATTCAGGATGTACTCGTGATCGGACGCCGCCAGCCGATAGTTGAGCGGTACCAGCACGACCCCGATCTGGGCGGTTGCGTAGAAGGTCTCCAGGAAACGATGCGAGTTCGGACCGAGGTAGCACACCCGATCGCCCTTGCGCAGGCCCTCGGCGCGGAGTGCATGGGACAGCCGGTTCACTCGCGTTTCGAACTCCGCGTAGGTGAACCGATGCGAGCCGTCGACGATCGCGAGCTTCTCCGGAAAAAGAAGCGCCGAGCGACGCAAGAAGTCTGGTACCAGCAGCGGGACGTTCATCATTACTCCGCGTCGGGGACCGGCACTATGTAGTTCTCACGCCGGGCCGCGTCAACCCACCGTGTAGCCGAGGCGCCTTGAAGAACCTAGAATGGTGCCACTCGCTGGCCCCTCCGGCGTTGCCCCTGACCCTGACGACAATTCGCTGATACAGGACTGCCGTAATGAGTTTCCCATCCGATTTCGAGATCGCACGCGAGGCGCCCCTCCGTCCCATTGCCGACGTTGCCGCCGAGGTCGACCTAGGGGTCGAACATCTGGACCAGTACGGCTCCGACAAGGCCAAGCTTCGGAATTCGTTTCTCGATGCGGTGAAACCGACGTCGAAACTCGTCATCGTCACGGCCGTGACTCCGACCGCAGCAGGAGAAGGCAAGACGACCGTGACCGTCGGGCTCTCGCAGGCACTCCGACGGATCGGCCAGCGCGTGGTTGCGGCAATTCGCGAACCAAGTCTGGGCCCGGTCTTTGGCATCAAGGGCGGCGCCGCCGGCGGCGGCCACTCGCAGGTACTCCCGATGGAGGACATTAACCTGCACTTTACTGGCGACCTCCACGCCATTACGTCAGCGAACGGACTCCTCGCCGCGGCGATCGATAACCATCTACAGCAGGGAAACAGCCTCGGCATCGATCCGCGACGCATCACATGGAAGCGCTGTATCGACATGAACGATCGGGCGCTACGGCGCCTGGTGGTCGGTCTCGGCGGACCGTTGAGCGGAGTTCCACGCGAAGATGGGTTCGTGATTACGGCTGCCAGCGAAGTCATGGCCACGTTCTGTCTAGCGACCAGCTTGGACGATCTCGAGGAACGTCTCGGCAATCTGATTGTCGGCGCGACCTACGACGGGGCCCCTGTGCGCGCCAAGGAACTCGAAGTCGCGGGCGCGATGACGATGCTCCTGAAGGACGCCATTCGACCCAACATGGTGCAGACCATCGAGGGCGGACCCGTGCTGATTCATGGCGGCCCGTTCGCCAACATCGCACACGGCTGCAACTCCCTCATGGCCACACGCGCGGCGATGTCGCTCGGCGACATCGTGGTTACGGAGGCGGGGTTTGGCTCCGATCTCGGATTCGAGAAGTTCTGCAACATCAAGTGTCGCCTCGGCGGGATCGCCCCTGATGCGGCAGTGCTCGTTGCCACCATCCGCGCACTCAAGCTGCATGGCGGTGCCTCGAAGGACAGCCTCGCCGAAGAGAACGTTGCTGCGGTCGAGGCCGGTCTTGCCAACCTGGATGCACACATCGACAACGTGCTTCAACATGGACTACCACCGCTCGTCGGCATCAATCGGTTCGCGACTGATACCGACGCAGAAGTCGACGCCGTTCTGCAGCACTGTGCAGGTCGGGGTGTCGCCGCCGATGTGCTCGAGATTCATGCACGGGGTGGCGCCGGTGGTGAGGCGTTCGCCGAGAAGGTGGTCGCGGCGCTCGAAGCAGGGGAGGCCAACTTCCAGCACATCTACGACGCTGCGTGGCCCATTCAGAAAAAGGCAGAGACGATCGCGACCAAGGTCTACGGCGCCGATGGCGTGGAGTTCTCGCCGGCGGCGTTGAAGTCGATTGCGTTCCTGGAAGCGAACGGCCTGGGCGAAACGCCCGTCTGCATGGCCAAAACTCCCGCATCGCTGACCGATAACCCGGCGCGCCTGGGACGACCGTCCGGATTCACCATCTCTGTCGGTGACGTCACTCCATCAGCCGGAGCCGGCTTCGTAGTCGTGCATACCGGGAATGTCATGACAATGCCTGGCCTGCCCCGAGTCCCCGCTGCCAATCGCATGCGGGTGCTGCCGGACGGCGGCGTGGAAGGGCTCTTCTGAGCCTTACTGACCTCCTGTTGCTCCTGCCCGGAGGGGGCGTTGCCGCCGCGCTAGCGGTCGCAGTAATCGCAACCTCCGTCTCGGCGGCGCTCCATGCGCTGCTGTCAAAGAGGGAGCCCCGAGCTGCGCTCGGATGGATCGCGATCAGCCTGGGCCTGCCGCTCGCCGGGCCGCTGCTGTACTTCGTGTTCGGAATCAACCGGATCCGGACACGTGCGCGGCGTCTGACCGCGGAAGATCCGGACCGCGTGAAGCATCGCGAGGGAATCGGTGCGCCCGACGCGCTCGCGCAGCGCGCCGAAACGGCGTTCCCTCCGCCGCCGGGAAGCAAGCTGGGGAGTCTCGTTCGCCTGTCTGGGTTGATCACCGAACAGCCCCTACGTTCCGGCCAACGGATCGAGATTCTGCGAAACGGCGAAGAGGCTTTCCCCGCGATGCTCGAGGCAATCGCGGCTGCCTCGGAATCCGTTTACCTCGCCACCTACATCTTCGAGAGCAACAAGAGTGGACGGGCGTTCGTCGAAGCTCTGAGTGCAGCCCACGCTCGCGGAGTGAGGACCCGCGTTCTGCTCGACGGAATCGGCGAGCTCTATGGTTGGCCCCGGGTGCGTAGGCTTCTGGCCCGGGCAGGCGTGCCCGTTCAACGCTTCCTGCCGCCGCGTATCTTGCCGCCGCAGTTCAATATCAATCTCCGCAATCACAGGAAGATCCTCGTCGTCGACGGCACGGTGGCGTTCACCGGCGGCATGAATATTGGCGACCGGAACCTGGCCCTGGACGACGGCACCCGACGCACCGAGGATGTGCATTTCAGACTGGAGGGGCCGGTCGCGCACGACATCGAGAGCGCATTCCGAGCGGACTGGGAGTTCGTGTGCGGAGAAGTACTCCCGTTCACGGACATCGTCGAAGAGGGAACGGGCGCGGCGCACGCGAGAGCCATTCTTGACGGACCCAATGAGGACGTCGACAAGCTCGAAGGGATTCTGATCGGCGCACTCGGCATCGCGCGCCAACGAGCCGTCATCGTGACACCGTATTTCCTGCCTTCGCGTGAACATCTGGCCGCTTTGAAATCCGCCTCGCTCCGCGGTGTGGAGATCACGATCATCCTGCCGGAGAAGAACAACCTCCCGTACGTGCACTGGGCGTCGCGGAACATCCTCTGGGAGCTTCTGCATTGGGACGTCCGCGTCATCTACCAGGCGCCGCCGTTTGCCCACACCAAGCTCTTCCTCGTCGATGACGAGTACGTCCAGATCGGCTCGGCCAATATCGACCCCCGTAGTCTCCGGCTCAATTTCGAGCTATCGGTCGAGGTCTACGACCGGGCCCTCGCAGCGGAAGTGTGGCGCTACGTGGAAGCCGAGTGTTTGGCCGACTCCCGAGAGGTTTCGCTGACGGAACTCGACGCCCGACCGATCTGGCAACAGGTACGCGATGCGGCCTGCTGGCTGGCCTCGCCCTATCTCTGAACGGACTCCGCAGGCTGGCGCCACAAGGGCGCCATCGTCTCGTCGAGCAGATACAGGCTTGGCGTACCGTCCGCCTGGATCGCCATTGCGGCGCGCGGCGCGCCGTCGACATCTCGAAGAATCACGAACGCGCTTTCGCCTCGCTCGCCGACGACGATCCGCGGATTACCGTCGGACGAAAACAGATTGAGGATCGGCCCTTCCGGCGACGCTGCGAGCCTGATGCGGAGGAACCCGCGTTCATCGAAGAGTCCGAGAGCCGCTCCCTCTTCGCCCACCCCGAGCTGCGCCCGAACTGTGCCGGTCTGATCCCGAATGACCAGCGCCTCCGTTTCCGTGACGCGACCGGCTGCCTGATTCGCGGCAATAAGTACGAACATCGAGAGCAAGACAAAGCCGCAGGCGGCCGCCCGTGGCAGGCTGCGCTGAGAGGTCTCGAAGCGCCGTTCAAGCTGTCGCAGGCGCGCCTCGATGCGAACCTCCTCCTCTTGCGAGGGAGTGGAGACTTCGGTCTCGTCCAGTGGCGGGGCCAGCAGTTCTGCCATGGTTCTTCCAGTGTCGAGTTGATGAAACGCAACGCGCTTGCGACGCGACGCAGTCGCTGCCAGAGTGTGCGGCTGGTCAAGGATCCTCGCAAGGAGTCGCTATGGGCATCGCGCTGGCTATCCACGGTGGCGCCTGGAACGTCCCGGATACCGAGCTTGCAGACCATCGAGATGGTGTGGCCCGTGCCCTGCGCCACGCCTGGGGTTTGCTCCATGGAGGCGCATCGGCCGTCGATACGGTGACTGCGGCCGTCCGAGCGCTGGAAGACGATCCACTTTTCAACGCGGGCACCGGGTCGCACCTCAACCGACTTGGAAAGGTCGAACTCGACGCGTCGATCATGAGTGGCGACCTGCTTGAAGCCGGGGCTGTAGCGGCTGTCGAACGAATTCGCAACCCTGTTGACCTGGCGCGCGCAATCCTCGAGGACTCCGACCACGTGCTGCTCGTTGGGAAGGGGGCTCGACGCTTTGCCCGTGAGCAGGGCATTCAGGAATGTCGCTCACGCGATCTTCTCGTGGGACGCGCGAGAGAGACTTACCTGCGGATCCGGGCCGGGGAAACTGACCTCATTGCGACCGAATTTGCTCCAGGCAGCGACCCCGACGCGACGCACGGCGATGAACATATGGGCACGGTCGGTGCCGTGGCCCGCGACGCGAACGGCTGCATAGTGGCCGCGACTTCCACCGGGGGCACCCTGGACAAATACCCCGGCCGAGTTGGCGACTCGCCGTTGATCGGCTCCGGGACCTACGCAGATAGCCGCTATGGGGGCGCATCCTGCACCGGATGGGGCGAGGGCATCATGCGTGTCGTGATGGCGAAAGCAGCGATCGATCGTATCGCCGGCGGGCTGACTTCTGATGAGGCTGCGTCCAGTGCCCTTGGCGACCTTGGCCGGATTCGAGGCCATGGAGGCATGATCATGGTCGACAAGGCTGGTGTGCCATGTGCCGCATTCAACACTCCGCGGATGGCTCGCGGGCTCGCCTGCGCGCGGGATGGGCTGCGAGTCGGAGTGGACGAGACCATGGAAACGCTGCCGCCGAGTTGAGACTCGGGTGTGCGGTGCGGAACGAACTGTCCCAATATCGGACACTTCGCTGTCTTCTCTGGCACAGTGAGCCCCCATCGACGGCCCTACATTGGTGCCCGATTGGCATGTGACTTGCTCTAACAAGACCGGGGCGCTGTATCGCGGTGCCACGAACGGCACGGGTCGAATGGCCCCTGTGATGTTTTGAACGTGGAGATCCAGATGTTGAACACACTCCCTGGCCGCCGAGTCGGGATTCTGATCGCCTTGGTGGTCACGATGGCACCCGCAGGGCTCGCGAGTGCTCAGGAATCCGACGAAGCGATCGCTAGCTTCGTAGCTTCCGTAGCGCGGCAGGACGGCGATACCCAGATCCTGGAACTCTCGCTCAACGAGACTGTCGAGTTGGTGCTTCGCCACAATCTTCAGGTGCGTATCGCCGCATTGAACCCGGACCTGGCCGCGGAGAACATCCGTTCGGCGCGGGCACAGTTCGATCCGACCTTCACGTTCAACATCCCACAAAGCCTCAACCGCAGCACGCAGCCGCAGTCATCAGTTCTCGGCGGCGCGGACGTACTCACGAACGAAACCATCGCTGGTGGTTTTCAGTTCAACTCCAACACCACATGGGGCCTCGGCTGGTCGGTAGGCGCGACCGTGCAGCGTCAGGTCAGCAATAGCCAGTTCTCGACCTTCAATCCGCAGTGGAACACCTCTCTGACAATCGGTGTCCGACAGGCGCTGCTGCGCAACCGAGGCGATGCAAACCAGCGCCAGCTTCTGGTCGCGCAAAACGACCACCTCGTGAGTACCGAGCAGTTCCGGGCGCAGCTTCAGAACACGATTTTCCAGGTCATCCAGGCCTACTGGACGCTCGTACAGCAGACGAGGGCCCTACAGATTCAGAGAGAGAGCCTCGCGCTGGCCGTCCAGCAGCACCGAGACAACACGACTCGTGTACGTGTCGGAACCCTGCAGGAAGTCGCGACGCTGCAAACCGAACAGCAGGTTGCGAACGCCGAACTCAACGTCCTTCAGGCGGAACTGGCTCTCGACAACCAGCAGGACCTGATGCGCTCGTTGCTGAACCTCGACGCGGTGGTCGACCTTGGCTGGAGCGTGGAGATCGTCCCCACTGACGAACCTGCCGCCGACGCGCCACAGATCAACATCGAACGCGAAGTTGCCGAAGCACTCGAGAACAACCCGACCATCCGGCAGAATCGCTTGAATCTCACGAGCCGGCAGATCGACCTGAACGCGAGCAAGAACGGGCTCCTCCCGCAGCTCGACTTCATCGCCAACGGCACGCTGAGCGGACTTGGCGGCGATCAGATCTTCCGCGCTGGCAACGTTTTCGGTAACTCGGGTGTTGCCGAAATTCAGACTGGCGGCGTGCAGGATGCTTTCCAACAGCTGTTCTCCGGCGATTTCCGCAACTGGAGCGTTGGACTCCAGCTCATTGTGCCGGTGCGCAACGATTTCGCCGAAGCCCAGCACGCCCAGGCGACGATCCGTGAGCGACAGGCCCAGACGCAGGTGGAATCCGACATGGTGCAGGTTCGCCTTGGTGTCCAGAATGCCGCTCGGAGCGTCACAGGTGGAGCGGAACAGGTCGCAACGGCCGGAAACGCAGTCCTGTTGGCCGAGCGTCAGTACAACGCTGAGGTCCGACGGTTCGAGGAAGGCGTCAGTAGCACCTTTCAGGTGTTGAACTTCCAGGGTCAGCTCACATTCGCGCGTCAACGTGAACTGAATGCGCTGATCAACCTCAACCTTGCTCTCGCCAACCTCGCCCTGAGCAAGGGAACGCTGCTCGATAGCTACGGCGTCGATGTGGACGACGCCGGCGTCGGCGGTCCCCGGATGCGAGCAACGAACGCAGCGCCCGCGCAGGCAGCCGTACCCGCCGACAGCGCGTCAGGGCCCGGGCAGTAGTCCACGTGTCGCGGACGGTCCGCTGACGGCGTCGCGATCCATATAATGGCGCTCGCAACCAGGAGCGCCACTCGTGCCGTCTGCCAACTCGACCCAATATGCTCGCCGTCTGGGTCTTTTCGACGTCACGATGATGGTCGTCGGCGCGATCATCGGGGCCGGGATTTTCCTCAACCCGGCGATCGTTGCCGAGCGCGTAGGTACCGCCGAACTCACGCTCGCGGCGTGGATCACAGGTGGAATCGTTGCGATAGCCGGCGGATTCTGCTTCGCGGAGCTCGGTGCTCGGGCGCCGCATGCGGGCGGAGGCTACGCCTATCTGCGTGATGCGTTCGGCCCGCTTCCCGCATTCCTCTATGGCTGGACGCTCCTCCTGGTCATTGGCAGCGGCGCTGTTGCCGCGGTCGCTGAGATCGGCGCTCGCTACTCGATCGATCTGCTGGGCGCGAGCACGAGCCTCGTCGGGCCCTTGGCGATCGGCTACATCCTGCTCTTCACAGCAATCAACTACCTTGGCGTGCGCCCAGGCGCGATGGTGCAGAACGTCTTCACCGTTGCGAAGTTGGCGGCACTCGGCGTCGTCATCGTCGCTGGCATCGCGTGGGGCAGCGCTCCGACGGGAGCTGGAAGCGCATCCGTCCCAGCACCAGGTCTCCTCGAGAGCATCCGACTCGTCGGCCTCGCGCTAATACCCGTCATGTTCGCCACTGGTGGTTGGCAGAACGCTAACTTCGTGGGCGCCGAAATACGCGACGCACAACGCACACTGCCCAGGGCCATCCTGCTGGGCGTGGCCATCGTTGTGGTGGTGTACGTAAGCGTCAACGTCGCCTACCTGCGAGCACTCGGGGTAGACGGCCTGGCTGCGAGCGTCGCGCCAGCGGCCGACACCATGCGGGCAGCGGTGGGGGAGACCGGCGCGCAGCTGATCAATGTCGGAATCGTCGCCTCGACACTCGGCATACTGAATCTGTTCATCCTCGCTTCTCCGCGCGTGTACCAGGCCATGGCGGACGATGGACTCTTCTTCAAGTCGGCCTCCCGGCTCCATCCCCGGTATCGCACCCCCTCGGGAGCGTTGATCTTCCAGGCGGGCTGGGCGATTACCTTGTCGCTCTCTGGTACATACGGCGATCTCCTCGACTATGTTGTGTTCGGCGACTGGATCTTCTTCGGCTTGGTGGCGCTCACGATCTTCGTCTATCGCGCGCGTGACGGCGCGGAACCGACACCGGGCTTCAGGATGCCGGCATTCCGCCTGATCACAAGCGTGTTCGTCCTCGCAGCAGCGGTGATCGTGGTCAGCTCAATTGCCTCCAACCCGGGGAACGCAGCGATCGGCGCAGCGCTCATCGCCCTGGGAGTACCCGTGTTCTTCTATTGGCAGAAGCAGTGAGGCGATCGAACTACATCCAATGGGCCAAGAGTCGCGAAGCCTGCCGCTACAACCTTGGAAGGAGCAGTATTCGCGGCTGTCCGGCCGAGGACCTCGCCGCGCGCCCCGAAGACTTCATGTTTGCCGGCGATAACGCCCACGGATGGGATCCACTCCGCACCGCACTCGGAGACCGATACGCGGTGCCCGCCGACAGCATCGTGCTGGCCATCGGCACGTCGATGGCGAATCACCTGGCCTGCGCAGCGGTCCTCGACACGCCTGGAAGTCACGTCCTGGTCGAGTCTCCTGGTTACGAGCCGTTGGAGAGTTTGCCGGCCTATCTGGGCGCTGAGGTCGAGACGTTCCCTCGGCACCGGGGCGGTGGCTGGCGACTCGACGTCGACGAGGTCGTGCGGCGCGTCCGACCTGGAAGCACGCGTCTGGTGATACTGAGCAATCTGCACAATCCAACGGGTCAGCCAGCCGATCCAGCCGCACTCGACGCGTTAGCTGACGCCGCCAGAGACCACGACTTCCACGTCCTGGTCGATGAGGTCTACCTCGAGTTCACCACGGATCGTCGGATCGCCGCTACGCGCTCGCCGAGGTTTATTTCGACGTGCAGTTTGACCAAGGCCTACGGGCTCGACGGGCTCCGTGCCGGCTGGGTGATCGCGTCGCCTGAGCTCGCCGAGCGGATCCGAAGCCTGAACGACCTCTTCGGCATCATCATGCCGCACCCCACCGAGCGTCTGGCACTCCGGGCCCTCGAACGACTCGATGTGATCAGCGCCAACGTGCGGGCCCTTGTGGATCACAATCGAGAGATCGCCACCGCATTCGTTGCCAGCCGCGATGAACTCGACTGGGTCCGCCCACTGAACGCTCCGATCGGTTTCGCGCGACTCCGAGGTGGCAGCGTGGATCAACTCATTGATCTTCTCGAGGCCGAGTACGAGACCACAGCGCCGCCCGGTAGATTCTTCGGCCACGACGATCACTTCCGCCTCGCTTTCGGTATGGAAACGGGCGATCTCCACGCAGGACTGGAGCGCTTGGACCAGGCGCTTGACCGCATAACCAAGTAGGACGAGTCATGAGAAGCCGTGCAGTCTTGGCCCTGAGTCTGGTGATCGCCACGACCGGCTGTGAGATACCGGAACGCCGAACGGCTGTAGCGGCGGCAGACGCCCCGCCGCCCGAAATCGCCGCGCAATCTACATCCACGGCGACTGTGCCTGGCCTGGTAGCTCTCGTCGGGGGACGACTCCTTGACGGTTACGGCGGACCGCCACTCGACAACAGCGTCTTGATCGTTCGAGATGGTCGGATCGAAACAGTCGGCACGCTGGCCACGACTCCCGTACCGGCGGGCGCCGAGGTCATCAGCACCGAAGGCATGACGGTGATGCCAGGCCTCATCGACATGCACGTGCACATGAAGCTGCTCGGTCACGGTGACTACCGCCGCTGGAACGACCTCTACGCCGACCGAATGAACGAACTCGTAATGCCCATTGCCGCCTCGCAGCTACTGAGCAGCGGCGTCACATCCGCCCGTGACCTCGGAGCAGTGCCGGACGAAATCCTGGAACTACGCCGTCAGATCGACGCCGGCGAGATTCCCGGGCCACGTATGTTCGTCTCGGGCCCCTTTCTTCAGGTGGCGCCGTACGAGGACTACGAAGCGCCATTTCGCTGGGGGGTTTCCAGCGAACGCGAAGCTCGGCAAACCGTGCAGCAACTTGCGCGGCAGGGCGTCGACACGATCAAGCTGATTGACCAGGACCAGATGGAAGATGCGGTCGTCGCAGCAATCGTCGAGACGGCACACGCGGAGGGCCTCCCGGTCGTGGCGCACGGTCACCGCATGGAAGAGATCCGCGTCGGGCTACGACACGGAGTCGACAACTTCGAGCACACCGGCCTCGGGACGGCGCCCGGCTATCCCGAAGATGTGCTCGAAGGACTGCGAGAACGCAACGCGTCGCTATATTGGACTCCCACGGTCACCCCCCTCCTGACCATGCGCTACACGGGGGAGATCTTCCCGGAGCGACTCGACGACCCACGCTGGCGCGACGGAATGCCCGCCGAGGTTGCCGATGAGATTCGGGGATCGCTGGCGCAAATCACTCACCTGCCGTACTACGCGCTCTTCCCTTCGCGGATTCCCAAACTCCGACACAAGTTCAACCAACTCCGCGATACCGGCGTCACCCTAATGATCGGGACCGACTCTGGAATTCCCACGATGTTCCACAACGACTCCACCTGGCGCGAGATGGCGCTGTGGGTCGAGTTCGGCGTTCCCGCGATGCAGGTGATCCAGGCCGCAACATTGTGGCCAGCGCGTTTTCTTGGAGCCGAAGACGACATCGGCGTCTTGGCCGAAGGGCGATTCGCGGATGTGATCGGCGTACGTGGCGACCCGCTGACAGACATGCGTGTTCTCGCAGAGGTCGATCTCGTAGTGAAAGGCGGAGTCCAGGTGCGCTGACCGCGTCTCAGCCCCACGCGACGCTATACTCGGCCGTGCGATGAGCGAACCGGCACCAGACTTTCTCGAAGCCCTGCATCGGCATGCAGCGCCGCGCCCTGCGACGCCCGCATTCCGCTTGGCCGGCGACAAGTCAGACGTCGTCCTCGATTATGAAGGCATGTCCGAGCGAGTAGCGTGTCTCGGCGCCGGTCTAGCCAACTGGGGGCACGCGTCCGGATCACGAATAGCGATCTGCATGGAGAATCGCCCCGCTTGGCCCGTCGCCTACCTGGCGACCTGGTACGCAGGCGCAACCGTGGTCCCGATCGATCCCGCGCTCGAACCACCAGCGATCCAACGAATCCTCGAGCACTCCGAAGCCGTCGTGGTGCTCACTTCGCGGCAGCAGGGCCCAAAGGTGCTCTCGGCGACCGCTGACCTGGCAAATCCACCGGACGTATTCGACGTCGATGCGGACGCGTTCCACTGGGATGGCGAGGCGCCCGTGGATTTCGAAACGCCGGACGGCCCGCCCTGTGGAAGCGGTTGGAGCGCGGTTGCGTTGGCGGCTACTCCGGAATGGGCGCCAACAGCCGAAACGGCCGAACCGGGTGTCATCATGTACACGTCGGGCACCACAGGACTGCCCAAAGGCGTGATGTTGCGACGTAGCGCGATTCACTCGAATGTCATGGACGGCCTCCAGCGAATCGACCTCCGCGCAGGAGACCACGTGCTCGGAGTATTGCCGCTGTTCCACGCGCTCCCGGTAATGACCAACTTCCTCGCCCCCATGTATATCGGCGCGCAGGTCACGTTCCTCACCGAGCTGAACCCTGAACGCATCATCGCGGCGTTTCCGCGCTTCGGCATCACGCTGTTCGCGTGCGTTCCGTTGTTCTTCTACCGCTTTCACGACCGCGTGATGAAGAAGATGTCGGGACTGCCGCCGGTGCGCCGCAAAGTGGCGTTCGGCCTGCTGAAACTGAACGCGCAGCTACGTCGGATCGGAATCAATCTCGGGCCGCGACTGTTCGCTGCCGCGCATGAGCCATTCGGGCCCAAATTGAGGACCTTTCTGAGCGGCGGAGCCAAATTCGACGCCCGCGTGATCCAGGACTTTATCGACCTCGGATTCACGATGATCCAGGGCTATGGCCTAACCGAGGCCTGCGCCGGCCTGACAGCTCATCCATCCGACGAGTTGCGCGCCGACACAGTGGGGCGGGCGCTGGAACGCGTGGAGGTTCGCATCCACAAGGCCGACAAGGAAGGGATAGGGGAGGTCGTCGCGCGAGGCCCCAACCTGATGAGCGGCTACTTCAAGAATGACGCCGCCACCGCGGAGGTCGTTCAGGACGGGTGGCTCCACACTGGTGACCTGGGACGCCTCCTGCCGAATGGGCATCTCCAGATCACCGGGCGCGCGAAGGACGTGATCGTCCTCGCCTCCGGCAAGAACATCTATCCAGAAGAACTCGAGGACTACTACTCACGTTCCGAGCTGATCGACGAGATCTGCATTCTGGGAATCGCGGATCCGCGGCGGCGCGGGGCCGAACGCCTGCACGCGATCGTCGTTCCCGACTTCGACGTGGCTCGTCAGCGCGGCCAAGCGAACGTCCGTGAGGAAGTGACGTGGGAGGTCGAGGGCCTCGGGCTGAACTTGCCTGGCCCGCAGCGACTCACCAGCCTCGAGATTCGCCGCGAGCCCTTGCCTCGCACGACCACCCGGAAGCTCAAACGCTTTGAGCTGAAGCAGGCGATCCTCGAGCGAGGAAATCGCGCCGAGGCGGGCGATGCTGTCGACGCCCCGACGGAAGTTGAGGACGATGGTGCGAACGACCCTCCGTGGGCGCAGCGCGCGCGGCGCATGCTGGCTGAGCATGCCAAGGTCGTCGCGGTGGCCCGGCATCAACACCTCGATATCGATCTTGGCCTGGAGTCGTTGGAACGCGTTGAGCTTCATGCCGATCTGGAGGACGCGTTCGGGCTAGATATCCCACAGGAGGCTGCCGGAGAAGTGCAGACCGTCGGTGATCTACTCGATCTTCTCGAGAAGTCCGGTGCCGGAAGCGACGCCACGACCCGGACCGGGGGTTCGCCAGAATCGTGGACCAGAGTTCTTGCCGAGACTCCGCCTGAGGTCGAGCCCTACCTTCGAGACCGTCTCGTCGGGCCTGCTGTTCTGTTTGGCGTTGCCCGACTCGCAGGCCTCCTTCAGCGTGTTCCGGGTCTGCGAGTCGCCGGCGTGGATCGCCTACCGTCCGACTATCCATTCATGATCGCGCCGAATCATCTCAGCTACACCGACCCCTTTCTCCTGGGCATCTGCCTTCCGTGGCGCGTGTTCCGACGCACTTTCTTCGTCGGCTACTCGGCCTACTTCCGCGGAGGCATCATGGGGGCGATCGGACGACTGCTCAGGACGGTTCCGATTGATCAGAACCGTAGCCTGGAGGCAGCCATGCAGGCTGCGGCGGCTGGCCTTCGGCGCGAGATGGTGCTGGGGATCTTCCCTGAAGGTGCCAGGTCAGCGGACGGTTCGGTGAAGGAGTTCCGTCGCGGTACGGGAATCCTCGCCCGTGAACTCGACGTTCCAGTGGTACCGATCGGAATCTGGGGGACCCACCAGATGTGGCCCCGGGAGGGCTCTTTCCGTCCGCACCGGGCCGCCCTCGTTTTCGGGGAGCCCATGCGCTTCGGCCCGGAAGACGCAGATCCCGCAGCGTTTATGAAACGTGTTCGAGATCGCGTGATCAAACTCGCCGACGAGGCGGAGTCTCTGGCCGCGCGCTGAGAATGCAGGCTGCTCGTCGCGGCAGTGCGCAGGCAAAAAAAATGAAGGGACGTACCGCCGACTGTCCCACCTCCCCGGTCGTAACAATAGCGGCACGCCCCTCAATCAAACCTGGTCTAGCAAAAGGGAGACCCATTCCGTTTGCTCAGACTCGGTATGCAAGGCAGATTAGAGATTCGCGATGAGGCGCTCAAGCCCTTTTTTCTTTCTTTTGCGTACTAATAAAAGGCGATACTAACTATTAGTGACTTTTAATGGCCAAGCGGGGACACGAAGAGCGTTTCTGTACCCTCGCCCTATGGCGAGCCGTCTAGCTCAGTGTCGTAGCGAACGAACTAGATGCGGCCCGCGCCGACGCCGATCAGAGATCGGACCTCTGCCATTACGGATCCGGCAATGTCGCGCGCCCGGGCGGCGCCGTCCGCCAGAATCGCTCTGATGTCATCGTCGCTCAGCGCTGCTCGGCGAGCCTGAATCGGTTCGAGGAGCTCGACGGTCGCATCTGCCACCGCGACCTTGAGATAGCCGTACATGAGATCACCAGAAAGAGCCTGGGCTTCGAAATCGTCTGCTTCAACGTCCTTGCCGGCCAATCGCAGCAAACCCAACAGGTTGGCCACGCCCGGACTCAGAGCGTCACGGCTTTCGCCACCGGCGTCTGTGACTGCCGACTTGATCTTCTTGGCGACCCGCTTGGGCGGTTCCATGATCCCGACGTAGTGCTTCTCCCCGTAGCTCTTGCCCATTTTTCGCGTCGGGTCCGCCAGCGACATGATTCGCTTGCCTTCAGTAAGCAAGATCTGTGTCTCGGGGAAGAACTCGACTCCGGCGATCTGGTTGAAACGTCGTGCGATTCCGCGGGTCAGCTCGAGGTGCTGGGCCTGATCCTCACCAACCGGCACGCCGTCAGCCAGGTAGAGAAGAATGTCTGCTGCCTGCAAAACCGGGTAGGTGAACAGACCGGAGTTCACGTGTTTGGTACGACCCGACTTGTCCTTGAACTGAGTCATGCGGGACAGGTCACCGTAGGCCGCAAATGCGTTGAACACCCAGGCAAGCTCGGTGTGCTCCGGCACATGTGACTGCACGAAGAGAATCGAACGCTCCGGATCGATGCCGCAGGCGATCAGGTCGCCTGCGAGCTGGAGCGAGCGCTGCGGGAGTTGCTCTGGCTCGATGCCGCCGGTGATAGCGTGGTAATCGACCACGCAGTAGATCGTCTCGGAGTCGCCGTTCTGGAGTCCTACCCAGTTCTGGACGGCGCCGTAGTAGTTGCCGAGGTGCAGATCACCGGTGGGCTGAATGCCTGAGAAGATTCGCTTGATAGCCACTTGTCTAGCGCTCCGATGCGTCGCCAGTGCCCGGGTTGTCGAGTACCCGCCCGAGACGTTCGAGGCCGTCCTGCAGTTGCGCCGCAGGCGGACCGATCCCTAGCCGAAGGTGTCGCGGCAAGCCGAATTGATCTCCAGGCTGGATCAGACAACTCTCTTCCACGCGCAGCCTCTCAGCCAAAGCCCCGGTGCTCACGTCGTTCCGGAACTCGACCAGGGATATCGCCCCGGCCTGAGGCTGAGGCCACCTGAACGTCTCGGAACGCTCGGCGAGCCACGCTTCGAGAACCTGCCAGTTCGAGGTAAGAATCCGACGCGTTCGTTCAAGAAGCGACGCCCGGCATCCGGGCTCGAGCGCGCGTGTCGCGAGCCACTCGCTCAGCGTGCTCGGCGAGATGCTCGTGTAGTCCATCCGGGACCAGAGTCGATCAGTGAACTCCGGCGGGGCGACAGCCCATCCAATACGGAGGCCTGGGAGGCCATATGCCTTGGACAGACCGCATGTCGTCACCACCTTGTCGTACGTCCCCCAGAACGAAGGAGTCTCAACCCCGTCGTGTTCTGCGCCTCGGTAAACCTCGTCGGCCAGTACCCAGGCGCCAACACGCTCTGCAGCTTGCACGACGCGGTCGACGAACTCGTTTCCGAATACACGTCCGGTCGGGTTGTTCGGGTGACAGACGAAGATGGCCGTCGTGGCGTCGGTCACCAGCTCGTCGAGAGCGTCGAAGTCAGGCTCCCAATCGGCCGAATCCAGCCACCAGCTCTTCACCGGAACACCGAGGTTTTCGGCCACGCCGCGGATCTGAAAGTAGTTCGGTTCCATGAACACGAACTCGCCGCCCGATGAAGCGAGATCCCATGCCGCAACGAAGTTGGCCTCAGCGCTGCCGTTGCCCACGACCACGTTCTCGGCGCCCGCACCCGGGTACATCGCAGCGATGCGTTCGCGCAGTTCCGGAGTGCCGTTGGATTGAACGTATTCCAGGAGAACCTGGTCCAGTTCGTCGGTACGTACTCCGAGCAGTTCACCCAACTCACCCAGCGTGAGCGGATGGACGCCGCTTTCGGAGAGGTTCAGGTCAACCTCGTGCTCGTAACGGGACTGCCAGCGTTCCATCACGAAGGGGACAAAACTCATGCTCATCTCCGAACTGGACCAAACAAGGAAGAAGCCGGGCCGTACTGGCCCGGCTTCCTAAAATCGAGCCGGGCCGCGGCGTGAACCGCGGCCCGGCAATCAAAAGCGGGATTCCGGTGGGGTGGGCTGTGGGTGGTACCCGGAATCCCTAAAAGGACGGGGGTCGGGGGTGGGGGGGCTGACCAGCCCGTCCTTTGCGGCTGGGGCAAGGAATAATCATAGAGATCCGGTCTCGACTAGGCAAGAGGAGGTTGGCCGCTTTCGTCCGGTAGTCGACGACGTGCTAACTTCGTGCCGGGAGGACGTAAACCCTTGGCGTTACATCGTTTCCGAGTATTCAGCATCGAAGAAGCCAACCGCCTAGTCCCGGTGGTTGCCGACCTGACCGAGCGCACCAAGGCGTCTCTGGCCGCTGTTCAGGCAGCCGAGCCCGTCACGACGCATCCGGATGCCGACCACGACGCTCGGGAGATTCTTCATCAATGGGCGCAAGAAATCCTGGCACTTGGGGCGCAACCTAAGGGAGTATTCACGGTAGATTTCCGGTCACCAGACCCAAACCTCCTCTGGTGCTGGGCGCCGGGCGAGTCGGAAATCCGGCACCGCCATTTCACCTGGGAGTCTTTCAAGGACCGTATCTCCGTCGCGGACGGGGACGATTCGTGGCCGGGACGAAACTGAAGCATGACCGAAGCACGACCGGTACGAGCGCTGGCACTCGCGGGCCTGTCCGCGACGTGGATCGCGCTGACTCTTGGCTACTGGATGCCGGCCATCGGCCTGCCTCGCATGGACCTCGCGCTCTGGAACGGAAACCTGTTGGTCCCTGCCACGTCTACCGTCGGCTTTGCCTGGACGATCGGCGCACTGCAAACCCTCGGCTTGGGCACGCTTCTCGGAATCGCCTACGGCCGCGTCATGCGCGATCAGCTACCCGGCGCCTCCGCGCTCCGCGGCGCGATCTGGGGCGTAGTCATCGGCGTAGTCGTGGGCATGGTCTTGATGCCGCTTCTCTACGGCGCGGGACTCTTTGGTGTGCGCTGGGATCCGCTGATGCCGATCTCGATTGGAATCTGGCACCTGACGTGGGGGACAGCAGTGGGCGTCATCGAGCGCCTTTAGGCCCGAGACGCCCACCACTCCGTACTCAGCGACGCTTCTTGCCGCCCCTGCCGCGGCTCACTGCCGAGCGCCCGGAACTGCGTCCTGCGCTCGAACCCCGCGAAACGCCGGCGGGCCTTCCAGCAGGGCGACTCCCAACCGATGGGCGTCCACCGACGGCGCTTCCGGGGCGACTACCGCCCGTGGGACGCCCACCGGTGACCCCTCCCGGACGTGAGCCGGTTGAACGACGGGTGATGGTCGGCCGCGACGGTGAGGTTGCACCGCCTCCGGAGGGACGCGATCCGATCGCTCCCCTCCCGGTACTCGACGGCCGGCTCACCGCTGGGGGGCGCGCGCTCGTTGACGGCCGGCTCGAGATCGACGGCCGTGAACTCGTCGATCGCCTCGAAATCGATGGGCGCCCCGCCGACGGGCGACTCGCTGATGAGGCGCGGCCAAGAACTCGATCGCGCACGCTGTCACCGGCCGGAGTGCTTCCGGGTGGCCGCGTCAATGTTCCTCGAGTCGAGGCCCCCCGGTCGCCGGCGGTCCGTCCGCCGGGTCCAAGGTTGCGGCCAGCCGGGTCGCGAGAGATCGCGCCGCGCGTTCCACGATCAGTTTGCGCCGCAGCACTACCAGCGCTCGACCGGCTCGTCAGCGTGCGATCCGGAACAGCACCTGCAATGCCAACACCGCGGCCCGCGGCCGTTCGGTCGGTTGCCAGGCCACGGCGTCCGGCTGCCAACGCAGCCACGCTGCGTTGGCGCAGGTTGCCATTCATCGTGATCGCGCTGCGAGCAGCCGAGGACGGAAGCGAATCGCGACGCACCGCGCGGCGGACCGGATCACCGCGCCCGAAGTCGGCCGCATCAATCAGGGTCCAGCCACGTGACGAGTCGCCGCCGCGAGCGTAGCCGCGTCCTGCGACGGCGCGGCCGCCGTTGGTGTAGTGCGTCGGATACTTGTAGGAGTAGCCGCCGTGATAGCCGTTGCCATAGCCCCAGCTTCCACCGAACCATAGGTTGATCGAGATGAACGGCCGGTTGTAATAACCGATCGGACTCCAGCCCACATGGCCGTACCCCACATACCAGCTCACCCAGGCAGGGCGGCACACACGACCCGGGAACCAAACCCAGCCTTGCGCCGGCAGGTGGTGCCAGCGACCGTAGTGGGCGGTTGCCCAACCCCAGTTCGCCCGGGGAACCCAGGTCCAGCCGCCGTAGCCCCAGACCCATCGACCGTGGTTATAGGGCGACCAGCCCACGGCGACCGTGGGGCGCCACGCGTAGCTACCGAAATCGTCGTAGTAGAACCACGAGCCCCCGGTCTCCAGTTCGGTGGCGTGCGGCCGGACCGCAGCCGGAATGTAGTCGCGTTGCGCGACGTGCCTGGTCGTCTCGGCGTAGCCGTACCACCGGGACTGCTGCCAGTCACCGAAGTCGTCGAGCGATGCCGTGCTGAACTGCCCGGCCTGGGACGGTGCCGTTCCTGGTTCGGTATATGCCTGCTCGCCGCCGCGCACGGCCTCGTAGATGCCGCCGGCGCTAAGAGTCGCCTCGCCTTCGAATACAGAAAGCCAGAGACGCTGTTCGTCATCCCAATCGACCCGGCTCAACCCCGGGCGATCCATAATGGCGATACTGTCGGAGCCGTCGATCCGGAGAGGCGCAAGCCCTGCGACATCAGGGCGATAGGCGATAGCGGCCCCGCTCCAGAGGCGCAGAATCGTGCCCGAGCCCGTCCCGTCGTCGAGTGCCACCAGGTCCAGCGTCGTGCCTTCTCCGATCCACAGAAACGAGCCGTCACTCAGCATCAATTCCGCGCGGCCATGCTGCTCTGTCCAGAGCCGATCACCGGCTTCCAACGGCAGGTTCGGAATCGCTTCAGACGTTTCGCCGACACTGGCCCGCTGAACCGTGACCGTGCCCTCGAAGTGCCTCAACCGCATCGGCACCGGTCCGGGGTCGCGACCTTCGTAGTCGTACGCACCGTCAGAGTTCACGGGCCGTTGCTGTGCCTGCAACGTTGAGGCACTGCCGAGCAACAGCAGCGCGAGAACGGCAGTACCGATCCTGCGGCCGTGGGAAGTTCGCATCCGAGCAACTCCTTACGAGTAGGGGACCCGGCCTCGCTTATGCGAGGTCAAAGGAGTTCGATCAATCGAGATCGGCCAGCGGATAGTTAGAGAGTAGCGACTCGGTCGACTCGGCGTCAAATCATGCCAACGCCTGTCAACCTCCAGGCGACTGCGCTCGGGGGGCTTGCCGCGTCGTGCTTACCTCACTACCGTCCCTCTGTATTCACCACTTGGAGCGTCGGCAACGTGACAACCGAGAACATCCGAGCGCCGTGGGCGTTCGATTCGAGTGAGTCGCGCGGTCGCCGCACCCCGGAGCCGGCCCATCCGTATCGAGACTGTTTCGAGCGCGATCGTGATCGCGTGGTGCACTCACGCTCGTTTCGGCGTCTCGAATACAAGACACAGGTGTTCCCCAATCACCATGGCGACCACTTCCGAACTCGACTGACTCACACCATCGAGGTTGCCCAACTCGCACGCACGGCCGCTCGTGCCCTTGGCCTGAACTCCACGTTGTGCGAGGCGATTGCGCTAGCCCACGATCTCGGCCATCCGCCATTCGGACATGTGGGCGAGAGTGCGTTGGATTCAATGATGGCTTCGGAAGGTGGATTCGAGCACAACCGTCACTCACTCCGCACGGTCGACGAAGTTGAAGAGAAGTACGCGCGCTTCAGGGGTCTGAACCTGACCTACGAAGTCCGCGAGGGAATCGCAAAGCACGCCACCCGATACGACCGCTTCTCCGGCGCCGAGATCGCCGAATTCAATCCAGCCGAACGACCGCCTCTGGAAGCACAACTCATCGATCTCGTTGACCACATCGCATACAACGTTCACGACGTGGACGACGGCGTCGAAGCTCACATCCTCGAGGTGAAGCGTCTGGCCGCAGTGCCCTTGTTCGGTCGTCCGTACGCGCGGCTGCGCCGCGAAATCCCAGACGCAACGGATCGGGGGCTCTTCAACGAAACCATTCGCGCGATGGTCGATCGACTGGTAACTGACCTCATCGAAACGACGCAGGAGCGACTGGTGGCCGCCGGGGTCCAGGGAGTCGATGACGTCCGTGGAAATCCGGAAGCGCTCGCAGCTCATTCAGACCAGACGCTCGCCGAACTCGAGGAGATGGCGGACTTCCTGGCGGTCGAACTCTATCGAAGCCCCCTGGTGCAGACCGAAATGGAGGATGCGCGCGCAAAACTGGCCGCGCTCTTCGAGGTGTACGCCAACGACATGGATCTTCTACCCAGCCGTCACCGCGAAAGAGGTGAGCGCATCGGCGCACTTCCAGCCATTGCCGACTACGTCGCCGGGATGACCGATCGGTATGCGCTCAGGGAATACGAGAGGCTCGTGGCGAATCCAGCCGACTAGCTCTCGTCCCCAGAGTCCTCGCCCTCGGCAACGTCACCATCAGCCGAGACTTCAACCAGATTCACCGCTGGGACGGCAACTTGCTGACCCCAGTCGTCGAAAAGGACCCGGTAGACCTTCTCGCTGCGCTTTGGATGGAATCCGGCGGCGATCAGCCCTGCTTCGTCGAGGATCTCCACGACCGTGCCGCACCAATCCTTCTGCACCATGATCTTGTGCCCGATTTCGTCGCGCAGTTCGCCGGGAGTGCGAACGACTTTCACACGCATGCCAGTCTCTCAATAGAAGGGCCAAAAACCACCGGACCGGCGCAAGCGAGGATGGCTCGCCTCCGGCCCACCAGGACACCGAATTCTAGCACCTGAGGCTCACCCGAATTCGCGCCTCGCCGCCCCGGAACCCTCGTTTGCCGGCCTCTGGGGCCGGTGGTACTCTGAGCGTTCCGATGGATCGGCGCTGCCGCTTTGCCGAGTACCGTCGCCCGATTTTTCGTATCGATTCGATACCGACGCCGCCCGATCGTGGCGGGACCTCTGGAGGAACCATGGGCTGGGAAATCTTCGATCTCAAGAAGGAAGACGGCGTTGCGATCGCGACGATGTCGCGTAATCCGGGCAACACCTACAACCTCGATCTGATGCACGAGCTCGATGAGGTCATCGAGGACGTGCGTTTCGACACCGACGTGAAGGTTGTCGTGCTGACTGGCGGCGGCGAGAAGTTCTTCTCAGCTGGCGCCGACATCAACATGCTCCTCACCTCGGAGCCGCGCTACAAGTCCATGTTCTGCCTGCATTGCAACGAGACGCTGCAGGAACTCGAGCGCATTCCCAAGCTCGTGATCGCAGCGCTGAACGGACATTGCGTCGGTGGTGGCCTCGAGATCGCTCTCGCGTGCGACATGCGCGTGATGGGTCGCGAATCGGGTCGTATCGGACTCCCGGAAGTCAATCTCGGCGTGCTGCCGGGTACAGGCGGCTCACAACGCCTCCCCCGGACGGTCGGCAAGGCGAAGGCTCTCGAGCTGATGGTCACCGGCGAACTGCTGTCGCCTGAGGACGCGGAGCGCATCGGCCTCGTGAACCGCGTTGTCGACGAAGACGCGGCGGAATACACGATCAACTGGGCCAAGCAGCTCGCACAGGGCGCGACCATGGCACAGGGGCTGATCAAGCTCGCCGTCCAGGAAGGCATGGAGATGTCGCTCAACAGTGGGCTCGCCCTCGAGCGTGAACTCCAGAATCGCCTGTTCGCTTCGGGCGATGCCAAGGAAGGCATTTCGGCCTATGTCGAGAAGCGGAAGCCCGACTTCAAGGGCGTCTAACTCCCGCATGCTCGATCTCCGCAACGGGGAACCGCTCTACATAGTGGGCGGGGTACGCACACCGATCGGTAAGTTCGGTGGAGCGTTAGCATCCCTGTCGGCACCAGACCTAGGGGCCATCGTCGTCGAAGCGACGGTGGCCCGTTCTGGCGTCCCGGCCGAATCCCTGGGCCACACGATCATGGGTCACGGGCGCCAGGCCGGAGCGGGGCCGAATCCGGCGCGACAGGCGGCTGTTCGAGGCGGAGTACCGCACGAGGTGCCGGCGTTTACGGTCAACCAGGCGTGCGCCTCCGGCATGAAAGCCCTGATCCTCGCCGCGCAGAGTCTCCGACTGGGGACGTCCGACGCGATCGTTTGCGGCGGCATGGAGAGCATGAGCAACACGCCCTATCTGCTGCCTGCAGCGCGTTGGGGCGCACGGCTTGGCCACGCCGAGATCGTCGATGGCATGTACCAGGACGGATTCATGTGTCCGCTCTGCGGAGATCTCATGGGCCGAACCGCCGAGCGACTCGCTGAGCAGTATCAGGTCGATCGCGAAAGGCAAGACGCATACGCGGTGGAGAGTCAACACCGCGCGGCGCGGGCAAGTGCAGCCGGTGATTTCGCGGCGGAGACTACCGCCGTGGAAGTACGGGGGCGACGGGAGACCGTCACGATCGAGCGCGATGAGCATCTCAGGCCCGATGCCACCATGGAATCAATGGCCCGCCTGAAACCCGTTTTCAAGGAAGGCGGCACGGTTCACCCGGGGAACAGCAGCGGGATTACGGACGGGGCCGCGGCAATGGTTCTCGTTACGGAGAGCTTCGCGGAGCGCCATGGGCTCCGGCCCCAGGCGCGCCTTCTGGCAGCTTGCGAGGCTGGAGTGGACCCTGCAGTTATGGGGATCGGTCCGGTCCCGGCGGTCCGGCAGCTTCTGGAGTCTCTCGATCTCACCGCGGGTGATCTTGACCTCATCGAACTCAACGAAGCGTTTGCCGCGCAGGTTCTCGCCGTGATGGACGACCTCGGTCTGGATCACGCGCGTACGAATATTGACGGTGGCGCCATCGCCCTGGGGCACCCCATCGGATGTACGGGCGCACGTATCGTCATCACGTTGATCAACGCGCTGGAACGCCGCCAAGAGTCACTCGGTCTCGCAACGCTCTGCGTGTCGGGCGGTATGGGCACCAGCGTGCTGCTGGAGCGCGTCTCTTGAGCGAGGGCTCCGTTCGGTATGCGGTAGATGCCGGCGTCGCGACCGCAACGCTTGATAGGGCAGGCAAGCTGAATTCGCTCGCGGGCGATATGCGTGACCAACTTCGCGATCGGATCCGCGATGCGGCGCGCGACGAAGCCGTTCACACGCTGGTGATCACCGGTGCGGATGGCGCCTTCTGCGCCGGAGGTGACGTCCGAACCATGGCGCAACTCCGAGAAGAACGGCGCGAGGCGGACTTCCACGACATCCTTCACGCCGGCGCCGAGTGCGTACTGGCACTGCGTGCGTTTCAGGGCCTCACGATCGCCGCAATACCTGGGATCGCCGCGGGCGCCGGACTCTCGCTGGCTCTGGCGTGTGACTTGCGCGTGGCCACCGATACAGCACGGTTTGCCGCCAGTTGGCGCGGCCTGGCGCTGGCACCCGATTGGGGAGCCACTCACTGGCTACCTCAAACGCTCGGATACGCGAAGGCGTTGGAGCTCGTGTTGAGTGGACGCGTCTTCTCATCCAGCGAGGCGCTGGAACTCGGCCTTGTGCACCGCGTGGTCGAGACTGACGCGTTGGACCAGGCCATCGGCGAATATGCGGAATGGGGAAGACCGCGTGACATGGTGAAGGCTGTGAAGTATCTCCTGCGCAAGGGCGCGCTCGGAGGCATCGAAGCCAGCCTTGCGGCAGAGACGGAAGCGCAGGAAGACCTGTTCGTCAGCAACGACGTGATGGAAGGCCTTCGGGCCTTCTCGGAGAAGCGCAAGCCACGCTTCGGCCAGGATCCAGAACGCCAGGACACCACTTGAGAATCACGGGGAAGACGCCGAGGCCCGAGACGGCGAGCTCAGCGTACGGGGTTAACAGTTGAAAGAACGAATCCAGTTGACGGTCAACGGTGAGGTTCACGACATTGTCGTGGATGGCAACAAGACCCTGATGGAGGTCCTTCGTGAGGACCTTCGCCTGACCGGAACCAAGCACGGCTGCGAACTCGGCGAGTGCGGCACGTGCACGGTGCTTCTCGACGGCGAACCAGTGCTCTCCTGTTTGCTTCTGGCGCTCGACGCAGAAGATTCGAAGATCGGTACCGTGGAGGGGCTCGCCGCCGGATCTGCGCCACATGAACTCCAGATCGCGTTTGGCGAACTAGGCGCTTCGCAGTGTGGCTATTGCAGTCCCGGAATGCTCGTTTCCGCGGCGGCACTGCTCCGCGACAATCCGGCGCCGAAGCGCGAAGAGATTCGCGACTACCTCGCAGGCAATCTCTGCCGCTGCACCGGCTATCTAAAAATCCTCGAAGCGATCGAACTCGCGGCCGACCGTGTCTCCGAACGCCGCGCCGCGGGCGAGACGAGCCCGGAACATCGGATACCCGCGCGACCCGCAGCAGAGCACGGACCCGACCTGGAGCCGATCGAGGGCAAGAGGGGATCGGCGTGAGCGACCGCCACAAGCTCAACGTCATTGGAACGCCAGCCGCCAAGGTCGATGGCCTCACCAAGTCGACCGGCCAGGAGATCTACGCCGACGACATCGATCTGCCGAAGATGCTCTTTGGCAAGATGTTGGGTGCCATCGTGCCGCACGCTCGGATCGTCTCGATCGACACCTCCAAGGCGGCTGCGCTGCCCGGCGTGAAGGCGATCATCACGGGAGACGACATGCCGCGTAAGTACGGCATCCTGCCGGTGAGTGAGGACGAGTACCCCCTCGAAACCGATCGCGTTCGCTTTGTGGGCGACCCGGTTGCTGCCGTCGCGGCCGTCGACGAGGCAACCGCCGAGGAAGCTGTTCGATTGATCGAGGTCGAATACGAAGAACTTCCGACGGCCTTCGATATCGACGAGGGTCTGGCCCCGGTCGCCGAGGAGGCCCGTATTCACGACTACGGCCCTCGCGACAACGTGCACAAGCTCGTCAATCTGCACTTCGGAGACGTTGAGGGCGCCATCGAACGTGCGGATACCGTGCACGAAGGCGTCTACTTCTACTCCGGCAACAACCATCTCGCGATGGAAGAGCATTCCGCGGTGGCGCAGTACGGCGCAGATGGTCGGCTGACCGTCTGGTCATCCACACAAACGCCACACTACGTACACAAAGCGATGGCGAAGGTGCTCGACATGCCAGCGAGCAGGATCCGCATCGTCGCCACGCCAAACGGCGGAGGATTCGGCGGCAAGTCCGATCCATTCCCTCATGAGTTCTGCGCGGCCAAACTTTCGATGGAGAGCGGTCGGCCCGTCAAGATCACTCTCACGCGAGAGGAGGTCTTCTACATGCATCGGGGGCGCCACCCGGTTCTCATGTGGCTACGCACGGGGCACGACGACCAGGGCCACATCACGGCGCTCGATTTCAAATCCTTCGTCGACGGCGGCTCCTACGGCAGCTATGGAGTCGCGAGCACCTATTACACCGGCGCGCTCCAAACGGTGACGTACAAGATTCCGAACTACCGATTCCGCGGTGTTCGAGTCTTCACCAACAAGCCGGCTTGCGGCCCGAAGCGTGGTCATGGCACGCCGCAGCCGCGCTATGCGTTGGAGATTCACCTCGACAAGGTGGCAGAGAAACTCGGCCTCGATCCGGTGCGGATGCGACGTTCGATGCTCGTGGATGAATACACGATGACAGCGAACCACATGCGCGTCACCTCGTGCGGACTCGACGAGTGTCTCGCCAAGATCGCGGAAGCAGCGGATTTCGAGCGCGTGCGCGGCACGCTTCCTTACGGCAAAGGTATCGGGGTCGCCGTCGGCTCGTACCTATCCGGGGCCGGGTTGCCGATCTACTGGAACAAGATGCCGCACACGTCCGTCGACCTTAAGGTCGATCGCGGCGGCGGTGTTTGCGCCAAATGCATGGAAATCGATATCGGCCAGGGATCGAACTCGGTTCTGGCAATGACCGTCGCGGAGGTTCTTGGCCTGACCCCGGACGACGTCCAGCTGGTTGTTTCCGATACCGACACGACGCCGATCGACCTGGGTTCGTACTCAAGCCGCGTCACCTTCATGATGGGCAATGCTGCGAAGGAAGCCGCCGAGAAAATCCGCGACATGCTCGTAGCCGCAGTGGCAGAAAAACTCGGACTCAACGCCACCGAACTGGTTCTGCGCCACCGCCGCGTCGAACACCATGGCACCGGCGAAGGCATGCGCTTCGCTGAAGCTGTGCCGATCGCCGAAGCCATGTTCGGTCAACTCAGCTCAACCGGCTCGTACACACCGCCACGCCTTGCAGGCCCCTACAAGGGCTCGGGTGTTGGTCCGTCGCCCGCCTACTCCTACAGCGCGGCCGCGGTACTGGTCGACGTCGATCCGGAAACAGGCATCGTCACTCCGGAGCGGGTCTGGATGGCCCACGATGTGGGGCGAGCTGTGAACCCGATGCTCGTGGAGGGACAGGTCGAGGGCAGCGTCTATATGGCGCTCGGCGAGATCCTCATGGAAGAGCAGGTGTTCCGAAACGGTCTTCACAAGATCCCGTCGATGCTCGAGTACAAGAGTCCGACGTTTCTTGAAATGCCTCCGGTGGAGACATTCATTGTCGAGAGCATCGATGGCGAGGGGCCGTTCGGCGCCAAGGAAGTGGGGCAGGGCCCGCTACTGCCAATGCCACCTGCGGTTGCCAACGCCGTCTACGACGCTGTCGGCGTGCGCATCGATGAACTGCCGATCACGCCGGAGAAGGTCATGGCGGCGCTCGCTGACAAGGAGAAGGGCGGTCCCGGCCGGTTTGGACCTGGCGGGGTGCCCGAAGTCGATTTCGGAGAGGTCCTCGCCGTTGATCCTGTCTGGTACGACCAACCCCCAGAAGACTGGATACCTACGGTGCGCCGCGGGGAGGAATCCTGATGCTTAGACTTCCACCCTTTGATTTTCGCAATGCTCGTAGCGCGGCGGAAGCCGTGGATCTCTGGGGCGAGTCGGAAGGCCGCGCAATGTTTGTAGCTGGTGGCACCGATCTGATCCCGAACATGAAGCGCCGGCAATTCGAACCTCCGGTGCTTGTTGGGATCCGTCGACTCGAAGGGGGTCGCGATCTCCAGACCGATGACGGGTTGGAGCTTGGCGCCGGAGTCACCCTTCGCCAACTCGCCGCCGCGCCGAACGTGCGCGAGTCGTACCCAGGTCTGGCCGAAGCAGCCGGCCAGGTGGCCAACCTCCAGATCCAACGTGTTGGAACCATTGGCGGGAACCTGTGCGTCGACACTCGATGCAACTACTACAACCAGACCTACGAGTGGCGGCGCAGTGTTGGGTTCTGCATGAAAAAGGACGGCGACATCTGCCTGGTCGCGCCGGGCTCGAGCAAATGTTGGGCGATCTCATCCAGCGATTCGGCACCCATCCTCATGGCGCTCGGCGCAACCGTCGATGTCCTCGGAACCGACGGACCGCGCACGATCTCGCTTGGTGATATGTACCAGGACGACGGCATCGAGTACCTGACCTTGAAGCCGGGCGAACTGATGACCGCTGTTCGGGTGCCGGCTCCGGGCAACGGGCAACGCTCGACCTACGTCAAGGTTCGGCGCCGCGGCAGTTTCGATTTCCCGATCCTGGGAGTCGGAGCGAGCCTGCGGATCGAGGACGGCCGCGTGCGTGACGCACGCCTCGTGCTCGGTGCTGTGCATACCCATCCGCTTGCCGTCACAGGGGTCAGCGAGCTGATGGAAGGTGAGACACCCACGCTTGAGCTGTGCGAAGCCGCGGCCGAACTCGCCTACAAGAGGGCAACGCCGCTCGACAACGCCGACCTGGTCTACTACTGGCGCAAACAGGTAACCAGGGTTCACGTGAGGCGAGCGCTCGCACGCCTGTGCGGCCTTGAAGTCGCGCCGGGCGGCGTCCGCTAGGCGATCGCGGGTCGCCGCACCAAGGACACGAATAGCCAGATCGCCGCGATCATCAGCAGCAAGGGTGCGGCCAAAAGCAGTAGCTTCAGCACGACCAGTCCGGCGACAAGCAGCACCACGAGGGCCACGGGTAGAACCAATAGCCCGAGGGGCACGAGCAGAAGCGCGCCCACGACAGCGCCCGCGACATTGGCTACCGCGTGAACGCTCCAACCGACAACCTTCGCGAGAAGCACAAGCGGCGCGATGAGCAAGAGAGCAAAGAGCGCCATGACTCCGCCAAAGGCGAGCAGTGCAAGAAAGCCGAGCAGCTGGAACACGAGTGACCTCCTGAATTGTTGCGTCTAGGTGATATACGCAAGCCAGGGCTGACAGGTTCCACCTAGTAGTAGAACTGAAACAGCAACATGTTGGCTCCGAAGTGCGCCGTCACTGCGGATTCCCACCCGCCCCACAGGTAGCTGATGGCCAGCAGCGGGCCAAGTACGATCGCGCCCAGTGGATTGAACGGATGTGCGAGTCCGAACATGGCGCTCGCGATCGCGCACGCGACCAGCACCAACTGCGTTCCGGCGACGGGGTGCTCGGTGATCGCCTTGGCCGTCCCATCTCGCAACCGGAGGCGATACCGCCGCGGCCTGAAACGCAGGGCCACCGAGACGAGAAACGGAATCAGGAAGAGACGGAAGAACGTCTCTTCCAGCAATGCAGCTCTGGCGGAGAACAGCGCTGCGCCGCCTGGCGTCTGGATTCGACGCCAGAACCACGGCTGCAAGGGCGTCTCCGCACCACCACTTAGCGCAACGCTGCCAGCAGCGAGAAGGAGAGTGAAACCGCAGCCGAAGACCAACCAGCGGAACGCCCGTGCGCGCGGGCTCTCGTCGGCAAGAACCAACAAACCCGGCAGGCCGACGTCCCGCGCCGTCCATAGCGAAAACGCGATGATGACCCCGGCACTACCGCCGTAGAAGAACAGGACCGCGAGAAAGGTAGGAAGACTCAACCCATCGCGGAGCGCCTCGTAGCCGATCGCGGTTGCCGCCGTGAACGCTACCGCCAGGGCAGCCCCGCGGGCCCGTGCAATCGCTGTCGCATTATCGGCGCCGAGACGGTGCACGGGCACGGACAGTCTCCTTTGTCTCTCGACGCTTAGAGCGGCAGAGCGGAGCCGATCGGCCGCGGCACGTGGCTAGAGCTTGAGACTCTCCTCGAGCTCACGGGAAGACACATGCAGCCGATGGCCGTCGTACTCCGCCATCTTCGTGTCGACGAGCTTGTCGACAACGCCCTCACCGAGCGCGCCACGAAGATACTCCGAGCCGCGTGCGCATTTCACGGCTTCGTAGAGATCGTGGGGAAGCGCGTCGATGCCCTGTTTCGCTCGCTCTTCCTCGGACATGTGGTAGAGGTCCTCGGTGCTCGGCGCGCGCAGATCGGCCTTGTTACTGACTCCTTCCAGTCCAGCAGCAAGCATGGCGGCAAAGGCCAAGTAGGGGTTGCACACCGCGTCGGGGAACCGCAACTCCATCCGCGTGGCCACTTCCTTGCCGGGCTTGTACAGCGGAATGCGTACCAGTGCGGAGCGGTTTGCTTCAGCCCAGGTGATGTACACCGGCGCCTCGTACCCCGGAACCAACCGCTTGTACGAGTTATACGACTGATTGGTGATCATGCACATCTCGCGCGCCCGGTCGAGAACACCCGCGATGAAATGCTTCGCGGTGGGCGACAGATGGTGCGCGTCATCCGTATCGTAGAAGCAGTTTCGATCACCGTCGAAGATCGAAAGATGCGTATGCATTCCGCTTCCATTCTCGCCGGAAAGCGGCTTGGGCATGAACGTCGCGTGGACACCGTTACGGCGTGCGATCTCCTTGACCAGCCACTTGTACGTCTGCAGTTTGTCCGCCATCTCGAGCGCGCGGTCGTACTTCAGATCGATCTCATGCTGCGAGGGCGCAACTTCGTGGTGGCTGTATTCCACCGGTATGCCCATCGCCTCGAGTGCGAAGTGGGTCGCTTCCCGCAGGTCATCCCCAGCATCGGATGGCACCAGGTCGAAGTACCCCGCATCGTCGAGCGTCTCGATGCCGTCGGGCGTACGGAAGTAGAAGAACTCCGCTTCCGGGCCCACGTTCATGTGCGTGAAGCCGAAGTCATCCAGGCGTGCGAGCTGATTGCGCAGGATGTTGCGAGGATCGCCCGCATACGGCGAACCGTCTGGCTTGCGTACCTCGGCAAACATCCGGAGACAGCGCGACGGCCCGATCTGGAACGGGATGAACTGTGCGGTCTCCGCCAGCGGGATCGCGACCATGTCGCTTTCCTGAATCCGCTGGTATCCGTGGATCGACGAACCGTCGAATCCCATGCCCTCTTCGAACGCTCCGGGCAACTCCGCCGGAGTCACCTCGAAAGTCTTGAGGTTCCCGAGAATGTCGGTGAACCAGAGCCGGATCGATGTGATCTGGTGTTCGCGAACGAACGCTAGAACGTCGTCGGCCGTGGTGAGCTTCAGCGGCTTTGGAAAGCCGTCAACGTCAAGGTGTCGCGAGGTGTACTCGACCATCTGGTCTGAGAACTCGCGGACCTTGTGGATGAACTCGTGCCCCATGAACCCCATGCGAGTGTCTCCCGTGCAGAATCCCGGTCCGTGGACCGTCTACGGGTACCGCGCTCGCCCCCACGCGCGCGATATGCCCCCCCTGGTAAGGCAGCAGACTACTCCCGGCCTCGGGGTGGGTCAATCTCGCGTCCGAGGGTTGCGGAAAACGATCTTCGGCACGGTCGAGAAGCCCTTCCTGCAGCGGCTTGCTCCCGCTGAACGCAAGCACTAGCGTGAGGGCCGCACTCGTCCATGTCACCAGCGGGACCGCACCCATGACCGAGAAGACCTACGTTTCCTCGCGCCAGCTGAATGCCGACTCGGTTCGCCTAGGGCGCCTGGTCTGGGAGGGCGGATTCCGGCCCGATTTCCTCATCGGAATCTGGCGCGGCGGAACGCCGCCCGGCATCGTCATGCACGAGTACCTGCGTTTACGTGGTGTGGAGCCGTATCACACCACGATCAAGACGCAGTCTTATCAAGGAATGCAACGCGGTGACTCCGGCGTCGAGATCAAGGGACTGGAACACGTGATCGATGTTGTCGACGCGAATCATCAATTGCTGCTCGTCGATGACGTCTTCGATACCGGACACACGATGGCAGCCATCGTCGCCGAGATCCGGAAGCGGTCGCGACGCAACTGTCCTGAATGCCGCATCGCTACGGTCTACTACAAGCCCGAGCGTAACGAGACCGACATCGTCCCCGACTACTACGTGCAAGAAACCGACGACTGGATCGTGTTTCCGCACGAACTGGAGGGACTCACGGAGGCTGAGATCCGGGCGAAGGGAAACGGCATCGCCGACGCGGTCCTGGACGGCTCCGGCTAGGGCGTTGCGGAAGCCGACGCGAGTTGCTCGACTGTCCCGTCAGCACCCACTCTGAAGACGGCTCCCGCCTGGGGATCAACAACGATGTAGCCACCGCCGTCCGCGCGAACAATACCCTGAGGGTTCACCAGGGGAGCCCCTTGGGTCAGGGTACCGACGCTGCCGTCCGCACTGACCGTGAAAAGCGCCGACGCGTAGCCGTCGGTCACCACGAATCCGCCGTTGCCGTCCGCAACAACATCGTGCGGAAAGTCGAACGGCGGCCCCGCCGCCAGGGTCGAGACCCGTCCCGAACGATCGACACGGAACAGAGCGCGGGCACCGTGAGACACGACGACGAAACCGTCGCCGTCGGGTGCGATGCCTTTGGGGCTGTCGACATCTGCAAATTCGGTGACCTGGCCGTCCAACGTCACGCGAAGCAGCACGCCGAAGCCGCTCCGCAGGTCCGCGACGAGCACTGATTCGTCATCGAAACGCGCCATACCCTGCGGAATATCAAGCTCGGTCGTGATCGTGGACAGTGCGCCATCTTGGTCGACGCGATAGAGGCCGTAGCTGCCCGGGTCCGCCACAAGAAAGCCATTGCCATCTGGTGCAGGAAGAACCGCGCGCGTCCCGTACAGAGGCGATCGCGGCATGCCTTCGCCGAGTCGCAACGGAGTAACTGTGCCGTCGTCGGCCAGGCGCAGCAGGCCATGCGCCTTGAAATCTGCCACGACCCATCCTTCATCGGCCCGCACGATATCGACGGGGTAGACGAGATTCTGGGTTTGACCTGATGTGCTGGCGGCAACGCAGATGCATGCCACCATAACTACGAGACGCGGGCGCGTCATGGCTTCCTCCTGTCCGATTCCTAGGATGCCACGACGGGCTCTGAACTGCCGTCGATCATCGTTTCCGCGTATGCGATCTCGTCGCGCACCCATGGATCTGACTCGGTCACTAGCGCTTCCCGCAGTGCTGTCCTTGCGTTGCTTCCACCGAGGCGGCCGAGCGCCCAGGCGCTATGCCCTCGGACAATCGCGGACACGTCATCGAGCGCCCGCGCGAGAGCGCCCACGGCGCTCGGGTCTGCACTGTTGCCGAGCGCAATCGCGACGTTGCGCCTGAAACCCTCGTACTTTGCGCGCTTCACCGGGCTTCGCCGAAACCTTTCACGAAACTCGTCGACGCTCAGCGCGAACAGCTCGAGCAGCGGCGCCGCCTGCCGCCCCGGCGCCGGCATGAAGGGTCGAGCGGAATCGCCGAGCTGCGCAAACCGATTCCACGGGCACACCTCCTGGCAATCATCGCAACCGAACACGCGGTTTCCGATGTCCGCGCGAAACTCTCGATCAATAGCACCGCGATGCTCGATGGTCAGATACGAGATACAGCGTCGAGCATCCAGCACATACGGCGCGACGATCGCCCCGGTAGGACAGGCGTCAATGCAGGCGACGCAACTGCCACAGTGATCAGGCGCCGGCTTCGGCACCGGGAGTTCGCAGTCGAGAACGATCGCACCGAGGAAGAACCAGGAACCGGTGCCGACCTGAATGACGTTGGTGTGTTTCCCAATCCAGCCGAGACCGGACACCTCCGCCCAGGCCTTCTCCATCACGGGGCCGGTATCAACGTAGTAGCGGCCGCTGGCGCCCGGCATCAGCTCTTCGATACGCGCGTAGAGTCGTTTGATGGCCGCGCCCATAACGTCGTGGTACTCCGCTCCCCAGGCGTAGCGGGAGATCCTTCCGTCTCGCGGTGACTCCGCCACTGGGAGATCCGTGAAATAGCTCCGCGACACGACCAGAACCGTCTTGGCACTGGCGACCACCCGACGTGGGTCCGCGCGTCGCGCCGGATCACGTTCGAGCCAGCGCATGGTCCCGTGCATCTCCTGAGCAAGCCACTCACGCAGTCGACCTCCCGCCGGAAGCTCCGCGATCGGCGCTGCCGCGCAGTCGTCGAAACCCTCCGCCAGAGCGGCGGCACGCACCTTCTGAACGAGGTCTGTGGTGGCCATGACGCACGAGTCTAACCTGCTAGACTCGGCCGCCATGTGCCGCCAGGAACGTTCCGAAATGCGCCCGTTCGGTGGGCTCGCTCCGTTCGAAGAGGTCCGTCGCGTACTCGCCGAGATGGCGGTGTCGATTAGCGATAGCGAGATCACTCCATTGAGCGACGCAACTGGCCGGGTGCTCGCCTCGGACGCGAGCTCCGCCGTCGATGTCCCAAACGCTGATCGGGCAGCCATGGATGGGTTCGCCGCGCGGGCATCGGACACCGCGAGCCACAAAGCGCTGCGACTGATCGGCCGGATCGCCGCCGGCGATGTCGAAGAGGAGTCTCAACTCAACCCGGGTGAATGCGTGGAGATCGCAACCGGGGCGCCTCTGCCTACCGGCGCCGATTGTGTTGTCCCTGTGGAGCACGCTCTGCGCGAGGAAGGCGCCGTCACCGCGGACTCGGCATTCGTGATCGGGCAGCACGTGTCGCGCCAGGCCGAAGATCTAGCGATCGACCAGGTGGTGGCGAGCGCCGGGCAGCGGCTGCATCCGAGTCGAATCGCCGCCTGCGCCGCTAGCGGCGTGACGGAAGTCGAGGTGCTGCGGGCTCCCCGAGTCAGGGTGATGTCATCCGGTGACGAGGTGATCCCGCTTGGTGAAGGACCATTGGCGCCGGGGCAGGTCTACGATTCGAACGCGTCAGCTCTTACCGCGCTGTTCACGCAACTCGGTTGTATCGTCGACCGCACTCCGATCGTCGCTGACGACCGCGACGCGCTGAGGGAGTCACTGCGCGAGTCTGACGTCGACCTCACGATCACCATCGGCGGCACATCGGTCGGACGACGTGACCTTGTCAGTGATGTCGTCGACGAGGTAGGGGAGATCCACCTCCACGGCGTCGCGGTGCGGCCGGGCAAACCACTTCTGCTCGCCACCGTGAACAACCGCCCTCTTGTGGGACTCCCGGGATTCCCCACTAGTTGTCTGATGATGGCGTACGTTACAGCGGTTCCTCTGGTCCGCAAGATCGGACACCTGGAAACGATACAACCGCCCCGCGCCGCAGTTCTGACCGTCGACGTCGAGTCGCCTGCAGACAAGACCCATTTTCTCCCAGTACAACTGGACGGCGACCGCGCCATACCCACGTTTACGTTCTCGAGCGCGGTGTCCAGCATGGCTGCGGCCGACGGCTGGATCGAAATCGCTGCAGAAGACACGCACGTCGCTGCAGGCTCTCAGGTCGAGGTCACCCTCTACTGACCGGAGTGGCCCTCGATCCTGATCAGGTCGATGCGGTTGCGGCTCGCGCGACGCACGTTGAAAACAAGTTCTCCGTGCTCGATTCGGGACCCGGGAGCCGGAATCTCTCCGCTGAGCTCCATGATGAGCCCGGCCAAAGTACTGGAGTCCTCCGCCTCGAGAGCGAGGTGGTAGCTACGGTTGAGCAAGTTGAGCGGACAGGCGCCTTCCACGAGCAAACTGCCGTCCTGCATCTCCATCATCTGAGGTGTAGCGGGTGCATCGTGCTCATCTTCAATCTCGCCCACGATCTCCTCGAGCAGATCTTCGAGCGAGACAATGCCCTCAACGCCGCCAAACTCGTCCACAACAACCGCCAGATGCTGGCGGTGGTGCCGCAGCATGCGGAGCAGCGTCTCGAGGGTGGCCGTTTCCGGAATGAAGAGTGGCTGTCGCATGATCGCCGCTATATCCAGATCGTCCACACGCTCCCAGTACGCAAACACATCCTTCGAGTGCAGGATCCCGACAATGTCGTCGAGATCCGCGCCGTAGACGGGGATCCGGGTCGCACCCGAGCCACGAATCGCTTCAACAACCTCGGCCGGGCTCGCGTTCCGCGCCACAGCTCGGATCTGGGTCCGCGGGATCATCACGTCCTCGATCGTCGTTTCGGTGAGACGGAAGATCGAACTCAACATTCGACCTTTCTCACGGGCGATCACTTCCTCTTCTTCGCCCAGCTGCAACATCCCCTGGATCTCTTCCTCGGAGACCACCGGTGTCGCGGCTTCTGATCCGATGAATGGTCGCGTCAACACACCCGCCACCGCGGCTGCCGCGACAGCGAACGGGTGAAGCAACCACACTACCGCTCGGACCACGGGAGCGACGAGCAGAGACATCACCTCTGGTCTCCGAGCCGCCACCGACTTAGGCGCGATCTCGGAGAAAATGAGGATGAGCGCCGTCATCACCACCGTGGCGACAAGAACGCCGTTTTCGCCCGCCAGTTCGATCGCGATGACCGTAGCCAGCGCAGAAGCCGCGATGTTGACGAAGTTGTTGCCGAGGAGAATCGCCGAGAGCAGGCGATCGGGGTCCCGCAGCAGTCGGCGCACCATCGCTGCCCGCTTGTTCCCGTGGCGTTCCAGGTAGCGCAGCCGGTACCGACTGACCGCCATGAGAGCTGTTTCCGAACTCGAAAAGAATCCGGACAGTACGAGCAGAATGACCAAGCCGATCAGTGGGCCGGTCAGATCAGCCATGCGGGGGCCTCCAGCGGTAAAGAGCGAGAATAACACCCACGACGAGGCTGACCCGCCGATCCAGCACCGTGCTAAATTGCCGAACCTTCGCCACCCCGCGACGCTGCGCCACGACGACTCAGTCGGGCGCTTGCTGCATCACCGGATGGAGTCTCGCTTGACCGATACGATTCAGCCTGGCGAACAGGTGCTCTTCACGCTCGAAGATGGCAAGACATTTCTTGTCCGGATGGAAGCCGGCAAGCGCCACAGCACGCATCGCGGGTCCGTTGATCACGATGACGTGATCGGGCGGGAGTGGGGCGACGTTCTCGTGAGCACCTCGGACCGGCCTGTTGCCCTGATCCGACCGCGCGGAATTGACCGGATGATGAAGGTGCACCGGCGTACCAACATCATGTACCCGAAGGACGTCGCCTACCTCATTGCGGAAATGGACCTGCAGAGCGGTTCACGAGTCATCGAGATCGGCTGCGGGTCGGGATCGATGACCCAGGCGTTGTCGCGCGCCGTGGCCCCTGGAGGGCAGGTGATCTCCTACGACCGACGCCCGGAATTCCTTGAACTCGCGCGAGACAACTGCGCTGCGGCCGGGATCACCGAAGTTGATTTCAGGCTGCGCGAGGCCCGCGACCCGCTTGAGCCCGGTATGGATGCGATCTTCACCGATGTTCCAGAGCCCTGGGCCGAGATGGAAGTGATTCGCGAGGCTCTGAACGGAAGCGGGCGGTACGCCGCTGGAATCCCGACCTTCAACCAGGCTGAGAAACTCGCGATCGCGCTCGACCATCACGGGTTTGCCCAGATCGAAACGGTCGAGATCCTGCAGCGCACGATCCTTGCGCGCGGAGGCAAGACCCGGCCCGCACACCGCATGATTGGTCACACGCAACTGCTGACCACGGCCGTCAAGGTCGCGCCGCCGCCCGAACCCGAGCCCGAGCCCGAGGCAGCCGCAGAGCCCGAAGGCGGAACACCCACTCCGGACGATGAGTGACGCTGAGCGCGCGGCCGAAGTCCTGACACGACTCCGGGAGTTGCACCCGGAGGCGCGCGTCGAGCTGGATCACGACAACCCGCTGCAATTGCTGATCGCCACAATTCTCTCGGCTCAGTCGACCGATCGGCGGGTCAACCTGGTCACCCCGGAACTCTTCAAGAAGTACCCGGATGCCGCCGCGCTCGCGGGCGCGGATCAGTCGGAGCTGGAAGAAGATCTCCGTAGCACCGGATTCTTCCGGCAGAAGGCCAAGAACGTGATCGCCTGCTGCGAACGAATCGTTGAAGAGCACGGAGGGTCCGTGCCGGAAGACATGGATGACCTCACGGCGCTGCCTGGGGTGGGGCGCAAGACAGCAAATGTTGTGCGCGCGGTCGCCTTCGGGCTGCCCGGAATTACGGTGGACACGCATTGCAAGCGGCTAAGCCAGCGACTTGGATTCACAGAGCAGAACGACCCAGTGAAGATCGAGCACGAGGTCGGGAGCCTGTTCCCTCCAACAGTCTGGGCCGACGTGTCGCGGCTCTTCGTCTGGCATGGCCGCTACACCTGCAAGGCACGAACGCCGCTCTGCGCTGAGTGCAACCTGCAGGATCTGTGCCCCTGGTTTCGCGACCAGGTCGACTGAGTTCCTTTCCCCAGACGCGCCAAGGCCGTTTCCCAGTATCGAGTTACTACCGTAATTATTTCTTGTATACCGTAAATTTTTTCGGTATGATGAACCTCGTTCTCAAAAATCGAACAGAACGAGGCGGCAGTGAGTCACCTGACACGACGTCAGCAGTCAATCTACGAGTTCATCCTGCAGCATGTTCATGCGCAGGGGATGCCGCCGACGTTGATGGAGATCGCTGCCGCGTTCGAACTCCGTTCAGCCGCCGGCATCGTTGATCATCTGAAGGCGATAGAGCGCAAGGGGTACATCCGGCGCCGCCCCGGCGTCTCCCGGGGAATCGAAGTACGAGCTGCGGTGCCCAGCCCCCAACGTCCCGGCGCCCGCAGCGTGCCGGTGATCGGATCCGCACCCGGCGGGCGCGGAGTCGATCGCGGGGGAGCGCGCCGGATCTCGCTCGACGCCTCGTGGTGCGGTCCGGACGCAGTGGCGTTCGAGGCATCAACCGACGCGTTGCGCAGCTCCGGAATTCTCCGGGGGGACTTGCTCGTTGCTGATTCGGATCAAGAAGTCGGCCCCGGTGATCTGGTGATAGGTCGTCAGCGGTCGGCCGTTGCCATTCTTCGCGTCGACGACAGAGGCCGCAGCGCGGTGCCGGTCGCCGGCGAAATCGACCCATCGGCCGACGTCCGCGGATACGGCCGCGTTGCAGCAATCATTCGACTTCCTCACCCCGGAGCCGGCAGCGGCAGGAGGCCCTAGTCATGCGATTGGATCGCGTCACCGTCAAAGCACAGGAAGCCCTGCAGTCGGCCCAGAACACGGCGCAGGGCCGTAGCCACTCCGCTCTGGCAGATGTCCACCTGCTCGCCTCGCTGCTCGCGCAGCCCGACGGCGTCGTCACTGGACTGCTCGAACGCCTCGGCGCCGACAAGTCAGGTCTCTCCGCCGCGACCGAATCCGCAATCGACGGTCTGCCCACACTGGACCGCCCCGCCGAACCGCACCTCGCCCCGGAAGTAGCGAAGGCTCTGGAGTCAGCGAACTCTGTCGCAGACGAACTAGACGACAGGTACGTCTCCACAGAGCACCTTCTCCTGGGCCTGTTCGAGACAGGGGGCCACGCCGCCCGAATTCTGCGAGAAGGCGGTGTAGTCCCGGATCAACTGCTCAGGGTTCTGCACGACATCCGAGGCAGCATGCGAGTCACCGATGTAAATCCTGAGGACAAGTACGACGCCCTCGGTCAGTACGGGGCGGACCTGACCGAAAGCGCGCGACAGGGCAAGCTCGACCCTGTGATCGGAAGAGACGAGGAAATCAGGCGCCTGGTTCAGGTGCTGTCCCGTCGGACCAAGAACAATCCGGTTCTCATCGGGGAGCCCGGCGTGGGTAAGACGGCGATCGTCGAAGGCCTCGCCCAGCGCGTCGTCGACGGAGACATCCCCGAGGGGCTACGCGGACGTCGTGTGATCACTCTCGACATCGCCGCGATGCTCGCCGGCGCCAAGTATCGCGGCGAGTTCGAAGACCGCCTGAAGGCGTTCCTTCGTGAGGTCACCGAATCGGGCGACGTGATCCTATTCATCGACGAGCTTCATACCGTGGTTGGCGCCGGCGGCTCGGAGGGAGCCGTCGATGCGTCGAACATGCTCAAACCGGCACTGGCGCGTGGCGAACTCCACGCTATCGGCGCCACAACGCTAAGCGAGTACCGCAAGTACATCGAGAAGGACCCGGCCCTGGAGCGACGCTTCCAGCCGGTGCGCGTCGACGAACCTCTCGTCCATGACACGATTTCGATTCTCCGCGGCCTAAAGGAGCGTTATGAGGTGCACCATGGCGTGCACATTCGCGACGGCGCCCTGGTGGCGGCTGCCACGCTCTCGGCGCGCTACATCGCCGACCGGTTCCTGCCTGACAAGGCGATCGATCTTGTTGACGAGGCCGCTGCCAGATTGCGAGTGGAGATCGACAGCATGCCCGCCGAACTCGACGAAATGGAGCGGCGGCGGCGTCAGCTCGAGATCGAACGCGAGGCTCTGCGAAAGGAGAAGGACCCCGCATCCCGCGAACGCCTTGGCGCGCTGGAGACCGATCTCGAGAGTCTAAGTATCGAGCACGATGCGATGCGCCAGCGGTGGGATGAGGAGGTGCGCCAGGTCCGCGCGATTCAGGAGCTCAGCCGGGCGATCGACGACGCGCGTGCTGGAGCCGACCGCGCTGAGCGAGAAGGTGATCTCGGCCGCGCCGCGGAGCTTCGCTACGGGCTGATCCCGGACAAGGAAAATGAGCTCAAGGCCGCGCGAGCGCGACTGGCGGAGATCCAGGATGGCGACGACGCTCTGCTGCGCGAGGATGTCACGGCCGAAGACATCGCTACCGTCGTCGCGCGATGGACGGGCATTCCGGTGAGCCGGCTCATCGAAGGCGAGGTGGAGAAGCTCCTCGCCATGGAGCACAGACTTCATGAGCGCGTCGTCGGGCAGGACGTCGCGGTCCGTGCAGTGTCGGATGCGATTCGGCGTGCTCGCGCAGGGCTTCAGGAGCCTGGGCAGCCATATGGATCATTCCTCTTCCTGGGCCCGACCGGTGTGGGGAAGACGGAACTCGCGAAGGCACTCGCAGAGTTCATGTTCGACAGCGAAGACGCCCTGATTCGGATTGACATGACCGAGTACATGGAACGGCATGCCGTTGCTCGAATGATTGGCGCCCCGCCCGGCTACGTTGGCCACGATGAAGGCGGACACCTCACTGAGGCGGTTCGCCGCCGGCCCTATGCGGTGATCTTGCTGGATGAGATCGAAAAGGCACACCCCGACGTCTTCAACATCTTGCTCCAGGTACTGGACGATGGCCGCCTCACCGACAGCAAGGGTCGCACGGTAAGTTTCGCCAACACAGTTGTCTTGATGACGTCGAACCTGGGGAGTTCTCACCTGACCGGTACCGATGCCGACGACTTATCCGACGGCCACGTAGCAGTCCAGGAAGAGGTGCGGCGGACTTTCCGGCCGGAGCTCATCAATCGCATCGACGACATGGTCATCTTCGAACCGCTCGGGGCGACGGAACTGCGTGCAATCGTGCAGATTCAGCTCGAGCGCGTCGGCAAACGCCTAAACGATCGGGGCCTCGATCTTGACGTCTCTGCTGAAGCCGCCGACCTGCTCGCAGAGCGCGGATTCGACCCGGTCTATGGCGCGCGCCCCCTCAAGAGAGCAATTCGCGAGTTCATCGAAAACCCGCTCGCACAGGCCATTCTGGAGGGTCAGTATGGAGTCGGCGACACGATCGTTGTCGACATTGATCCCACGAGCGCGACCTTCGTCTTCCGCTCGCGGGAGCCGACGGATTCCCAGCAAACAGTCGAGGCCTTGAGCTAGATGGCGGCCAGAAAGGACTACTACGCGGCGCTTGGTGTCGAGAAGGGTGCGCCAGCAGACGAGATCAAACGAGCCTACCGCCGGCTGGCGCGTAAATGGCATCCGGACGTGAACCCTGGCGACACCAACGCCGAGGAGCGGTTCAAGGAGATCTCCGAGGCGTACCACGTCCTCGGCGACGACAAGCGCCGTAAACAGTACGACCAGATCGGGCCCGACGCTTTCGCGCAAGACTTCGACATGTCCGACTTCACGAGCCATTTCGGCAACCTGTTTCGAGGTGGCGTAGGAGCCCCCGGCGCGCCGCGCGCCAGCGGCGACTTCGGGATGTTCGAGGAAATCCTCGGCGGGCTCGGGGGATTCGGACAACAGAGCGCGCCGAGGCAGCGTCGCGGCCGAGACGTTCAGGTTCCGCTACAGCTGACCCTCGCGGAAGCTGGAGCCGGTGTCGAACGCACGGTGGCGTACCGGGCGGCCGCCGGCAGCGCCAAGTCGAAAGTACGCATTCCCGCCGGAGTCGAGAACGGGGCCAGGGTGAGGGTCCGGGGAAAGGGGGAGTCGATCGGCGCGGGCGGCGCGCCCGGAGACCTGATCCTCCAGATCAGCGTGACCAAGGATCCCCGATTCAGGCGAGACGGCCAGACCTTGCGCACCGAGGTACCGATAACGATCTACGAAGCCATCCTGGGCGGGCCCATCGACATTCCGACCCTCGTCGGCGACGCCACGATCAACCTGCCGCCAGGTACGCAAACCGGGCAGGTGTTTCGACTGCGCGGCAAAGGACTTGGTCCTGACGGGTCCAAGGGAGACCTGCTCGCAAAAGTCTCTATCCAGACGCCTCACGAGATCACGGCCGAAATCAACGAAGTGATGGAGGAGTACCGCGAATCACACCCCTATGAACCCCGCCGGGATACGAAGGTGGATTCATGATTGACGGACTCGCGGTACAGAAAAGAGCCACAACCTTGCGCCGCAACCGGGCTACCATGGGGAGCTGCCCCCCTGACCGATTACGAGGCCCGCCGCTAATGTCTGACAGTCGTACGCGCGACCTGGAAGCAGAGATCCGCGCTGAGCTCGCGGGCGCGGCCGAGCAAGCAGAGTTCGAACTGCCGGCAACGCTGCCAATTCTGCCGCTGCGCGGGGCCGTGCTGTTCCCGACGATTATCCTGCCGATTCTGGTCGGGAAAGAATCGACTCGCCAGTTGATCCTGGAGGCGTTCGAGGGCGATCGGATGATCGGCGTCGCCGCGATGCGCGATCCAGATGTCGAGAACCCTGTCCGGACTGATGTTCATGACGTGGGGTGCCTGGCGCGTATCGTCAAGGTACTGAAACTGCCCAACGGAAATCTGAACGTTATTGTGCAGGGGATCGCCCGAGTTGAACTCGGCGAGGCCAGCGCCGAAACGCCGTACCTGCGAGCTACCTGCGATCGCATACCGATCCCGGACTCTCCGGAAACGGTGGAAATCGAAGCGCAGGTGCAGAGTGCGCATCGCCTGCTCAGCCGACTCATGGAGATTTCGCCCAACCTGCCCAATGAACTCGAATCGCTCGCAGCCGGAGCCAATACGGCGGGCGAACTGGTCGACGTCATCGCTGCCCATGTCGGCTTCGGAACTTCAGATCGGCAGAGACTTCTCGAAACCGCGACGCCAGGATTGCGGCTGACTCTACTGCTCGAGTTGCTCACGCACCAACTGCAGGTTCTCGAACTCTCAAGGAAGATCGAGTCGGACGTGCAGGGCGAGATCGATCGGGGCCAGCGAGAGGCCTACCTCCGGGAGCGGCTTCGGGCAATCAAGCGGGAACTCGGCGAAGAAGAGGACGACGCCGAGATTGAAGCGCTCGAGAAACGTATCGCCAAGCTCGAACTACCCGAGCCGGCACGCAAGGTCGCTCGACAGGAAATGGATCGACTCGGGCGCATGTCGCCAGCGGCGGCCGAGTATCACGTTCTGCGCTCGTATATCGACTGGCTATTGGACATGCCGTGGGGCACCCACACCTCCGACAATCTGGATCTCCGCGCCGCTCTCGAGCACTTGGACGCGGAGCACTACGATCTCGAGAAGGTCAAGAAGCGCATCATCGAGTACCTCGCTGTCCGGCGACTCAAGCCGGAAAAGCGTGGACCGATCCTCTGCTTCATCGGCCCGCCGGGGGTAGGGAAGACGTCGCTCGGGCGCTCGATCGCAAACGCTCTCGGCCGCGAGTTCGTTCGCCTGTCCTTGGGGGGAGTGCACGATGAAGCCGAGATCCGAGGACACCGACGCACCTACGTTGGCGCCATGCCGGGCCGCATTCTCCAGGGTCTGAAGCGCGCCGGATCAATGAACCCAGTGTTCATGCTGGACGAGATCGACAAGGTTGGTCAGGACTTTCGCGGGGATCCTTCGGCAGCACTACTGGAAGTGCTCGACCCCGAGCAGAACGACACGTTCTCCGATCACTACCTCGAGATCGAGTTCGATCTATCTCGGGTTCTGTTCATCGCCACCGCCAACGTCCCAGAGGACATCCCGGCGGTGCTGCGTGACCGGATGGAGATTCTGGAGATCCCGGGCTACACCGCGGAGGACAAAGTCGAGATTGCCCGTCGCCATCTCGTCCCGCGCCAAATCGACGATCACGGGCTCACCGATGCGCAGTTGAGCTTCGACGACAACGCTCTCACAGCAATCGTGCGCGACTATACCGAAGAGGCCGGAGTACGAGGGCTAGAGAGAGAACTTGCCACCATATGTCGGGCTCAGGCACGCCGCGTCGCCGAGGCTCTTGACGACGAATCGGAGATAGTCCCGGCCGTTCACGTTTCGCCGGCCGAACTTCATGACTTTCTGGGACCCGTGAAGTACTTCACCGAGGTCGCCGAGCGCACAGCCGTGCCCGGCGTTGCGGTAGGCCTCGCTTGGACCGCCACCGGCGGCGACATCCTCTTCATCGAGGCAACTCGAATGCCCGGCAAGGGCAATCTCAAACTCACCGGTCAGCTTGGCGACGTGATGAAAGAGTCGGCCGAGGCCGCGCTGTCGTACTTGCGCTCACATGCCGATGAACTCGGCATTCCGAGCAAGGCGTTCCGCGAGCACGACCTCCACGTCCACGTGCCGGCCGGAGCCACGCCCAAAGACGGGCCCTCGGCTGGTGTGACCATCGTCTCCGCCTTGGCCTCGTTGTTCACCGGTCGCTCGGTGGCTCCGGATCTGGGAATGACGGGAGAGCTGACGCTGCGCGGGCTCGTGCTTCCCGTTGGCGGAGTCAAGAACAAGGTACTTGCTGCTCGTCGCGCTGGCCTGCGCCGCATTGCGTTACCGGCGAAGAACGCCAAAGACCTGGAAGAGATTCCCGAGCACGTAAGGGAGGGAATCGAATTCCACTTCGTCGAGCGCGTAGGCGACATGCTCGAACTCGCGCTCCCGGGATCGCCGCCGGCCCCTCGCAAGACGAGCGGCGGCAGCAAGCGGCGCTCGAAAACACCGACACGACGGCCGGAAGCGCCAGCGAGTTAGCCCTCCGCGAACCTATTCTGCGGCGTCGTTTGGGCCAGGATCTCGACTCACCTGGGCGCGACGTTCACGAGCGTCCGCAACGCGGTCTGCGAGTTCCGCCTCGTGGCCCCGGCGACCCGGGTCGAAAAAGCGACGGCCGACGAGGGCATCGGGCAGGCACTCCATGGGCGCCACCCCGCCCGCCGCGTCGTGCGCCGACTCGTACCCCTTGCCGTAGCCTTGTGCGCGCATTTGCGGTGTCACTGCGTTGCGCAATTGCATCGGTACCGGCAGGCTGCCGGTTTCGCGTACTGCTTCCCGAGCCGACGAATAGGCACGATAGGCGGAGTTTCCCTTCGGGGCCGCGGCCAGGTAGACGGCAACCTCAGCAAGAACAAGGCGCGCCTCCGGCATCCCGAGAGCGTTCACGGCCTGCATCCCGGCAGTAGCCAGAGTTAGAGCCATCGGATCGGCGAGACCGACATCCTCACTTGCCGTCACCAGCAGACGGCGCGCCACGTAAAGAGGATCGTCACCCGCCTCTAGAAGTCGCGCCAGCCAGTAGACCGTTGCGTCAGGGTCGCTGTTGCGGATGCTCTTCTGTAACGCCGAAATCTCGTTGAAATGCTCCTCCGCCCCGTGGCGAAGAAACGGCCGTTGTTGCGCCTCCACGACATCCTCTGCCGTCAGGACGGAACGTTGCGCGGAGGTTGCGACCTGGACGGCCAACTCGAGGGTCCCAAGCGCAGCACGCGCGTCGCCATCTGCCGCGGTGGCGAGCAAATCGAGAACCGGCTCGCCAATTTCCACACCGGCGCCGCCAAGACCTCGTGGCGCGGGCGTGGTGAGCGCCCTGCGCAAGACGACCTTCAGATCGCCGGCCGAGTGAGATTTGAGCCGGACGACGCGACACCGGGACAGCAGTGGCGCCACCACCTGGAATGATGGATTCTCGGTGGTTGCGCCGATGAGGCAGACGGCACCGTTCTCGACCCACGGCAACAGCGCGTCCTGCTGCGCTTTATTGAAGCGATGAATCTCGTCGATGAATAGAACCGTCTGTCTGCCGCCGCCCTTCTGAAGTCGGGCCGCGGCTTCGGCCGTGTCGCGAACCTGCCGCACGCCCGCGGACGTCGCAGAAAGCTCGACCAGGGTTTGCTCCGCAGCGGCCGACAGCACTCGCGCCATCGTTGTCTTGCCCGAACCGGCCGGGCCCCACAGAATCATCGAAGTCAATCGGCGATTCTCGACAAGGCCACGCAAGAGATGGCCGGGACCGAGCAGATGTTCCTGGCCAACGATTTCGTCAATGGTAGCCGGGCGCATGCGCTCTGCTAGCGGCGCCGCGGACGACGCTGGCGCAGCGGCTTCAATCGGGGAGTCGGTGGCGAACAGATCGCCGGAATGAGGTGGCTGCATAGGCGAACGCTAACACCGGCCCATACATAGGTGCGAACAGGTCAATGCAGGTTTGGAACGCAACAGAACCAAACGGCAGGTGGAGCGTTGACGCGGCCCGAGCTCTACGCGAAGGCGGGGTCGTCGCGGTGGCGACCGACACTTTCTATGGTCTTGCGGCCGACTGTCGGTCGCCGCAGGGAATCGAACGTGTGCTCGCGATGAAGGATCGACAGCTGAAAAACCCGCTTCTCCTGCTAGTCGACGACGTCAAACAGATAGACATCGTTGCCAACCGGGGAGACGAACGGCTCGAAGCTCTCGCGAGCGATATCTGGCCTGGCCCGCTCACGGTTGTGCTACCGGCGCGCGGCAGGCTGCATCCAGCACTCGTGGGGTCGTCCGGAGGTGTCGCGGTACGCCTACCGGATTGTCCCGCACCCCGTCGGATCGCTCGTGAACTCGGGGCGCCAATTACCGGGACCTCGGCGAATCGGACAGGTGCTCCACCCGCGCTGACCGTGCCGTCAATCGACCTTCCCACTGCAAGCCTGGCCGGCGCGGTCGATTCGGGCGCCGCTCCGGGAGGCGCTCCGTCCACCCTCGTAGACCTGACCTGCGTACCGGCGAGGATCCTCCGAGAAGGGGCCATTCCGACGCACTCGGTGGCCCTGAGTCTGGACGGCCGGCTGGTATAATCGCGCGTTCCCGGCGCCGACTCCGATGCCCTGGCGCCCGTCCCATCGACGAACCTGCAGAGTACGCCGTGGCCGAATCGATTGAAGAGATCATCCAGAATCGCCCGACCGAGCCGGGTCGAAGCCCGCGCTACTGGATTAAGACGTACGGCTGCCAGATGAACGTGCACGACTCGGAGAAGTACGCCGGCATTCTGTCTGAAATGGGCTACGTCCCGGCAGACGCCCCCGAAGATGCCGATGTCGTCCTCGTGAACACGTGCAGTGTGAGAGAGCGCGCAGAGGACAAGCTCTTTTCGGAACTAGGTCGACTGCGGATACTCAAGGAGCAGCGTGCACAGGGAGAGCAGTCGGGGCCTACCGAACTCCTCGTAGGCGTCACCGGATGCATTGCGCAGCAGCGCGGCGATGGAATCGTCGACAAGCAACCCGCGGTCGACTTCGTCATTGGCACTCGGGCGATCCAGACCCTGCCTGACGTACTCGAGGATGTGCGCAAGACGGGACAACCCTGCGTCAACACGGCAGATCTCGTTGACTTCGAATCGAACGGCGCCAGTCGCCAGGATGCCGTCCGGGCTTTCGTGACGATCATGGAAGGGTGCAACAACTATTGCTCCTTCTGCATCGTGCCCGCGACGCGCGGGATGGAAGTGTATCGACCAGCGGATGACATCATCGACGAGATTCGCGGCTTGGGACTGCGAGGATTCCGCGAAGTCACGCTGCTCGGTCAGAACGTGAACTCGTGGGTCGATCCCGCCACGGGCATGGGATTCCCAGGACTCCTCGAAGCCATCGATGAATCGATCGCTCGCACGGAAGCGGCAGACGGAGAGCGCCGAATCGAACGCGTGAGGTTCCTAACGTCGCATCCGAAGGATCTGTCGCCTCGCCTCATCGAGGTCATGGCGTCGGCTTCGCACGTCGCGAAACACCTACATCTTCCGGTCCAGTCGGGCTCGGACCAGATTCTCCACAACATGAACCGGCACTACACCGCAACGAGCTACCTGGCTCAGGTGGAAGCGCTCCGAGCGGCCGTCCCGGGGGTGGGGCTGTCGACTGACCTGATCGTCGGGTTCCCGGGCGAGACGGACGCCGACTTCGAAGCCACCTTGGAACTCGTTCGCGCAGTGGAATACGACTCGTTCTACTCGTTTGAATATTCGCCACGGCCCGACACCGCAGCGGTGACTCAGTACGAGGACGACGTCCCGGACGAGCTCAAACGCACTCGTCTGATCGAACTGCAGAAAACCGGCCAGTACATCCAGGCTCAGCGTAACGCTGCCTGGGTAGGAAAAAGCACCGAGGTACTGGTGGATTCGGTGAGCAAGCGATCTGAGCGCGACGTGTCCGGACGCACCTCGTCCAACCACATCGTCAACATGTCGGGAGACCAGGCTCTGATCGGCCATCTCGTTGACGTCGAGATCACGGCGCACGCCGCACACAGTATGTACGGACAGATCGTCGGCGAGCCTCGCTAACTCGGGAGTTGAAATGCAGGTTCGCATGCAGATCAGCGGCCTGATGGTCGACCCGGTGACGAATATGCCGATCGTGATACTCAAGGACGATAGCGGCGAGCACGTGCTGCCGATCTGGGTGGGAGTCTACGAAGCCAACGCCATCGCGCTAAAACTCGAAGACATCGCACCGCCGCGCCCGATGACGCACGATCTTCTACACGACGTCGTGGGGCAACTCGGCGCCGAAATCCGTCGGATCCTCATCTCCGACCTACGCGACAACACTTACTACGCTCGGGTCGATCTGGAGCGCAAGGGCGAACAGTTGTCCATCGACGCAAGGCCCAGCGATGCACTCGCCCTGGCGCTCAGAGCCGACGCCCCCGTGTTCGTGGAAACGTCCGTTCTCGAGCTAGCCGAGAACGGCACCGACTCGTCTTCCGAGGCTGAACGTTTGAAGCGATGGTTCGAGAATCTTGACCCTGAAGATTTCTCGAAGTATGAGATGTAAATATCCATGAAGTCTATGTTTTCAAATAAAGCCAGGAACAAGGTTGCAGCGCCGGCCTGACAGTGGTTTATTGGCCGCTGCGAGCTGGGGCAGGCTGGCGACATGGGAGCAGACTGCACCAGCGGCCTGTGAACCCCCGACGCGGCTTCGTTTCACGCCGTCAGCCAGGATGCGCCGTCGATGAACCCTGCCACCCGCGGTCCCGTTATCGCGGTCACCAATCAGAAAGGCGGGGTGGGCAAGACCACGACGGCAGTGAACCTGGCGGCCGCCCTGGCGCGAAAGGGCAAGCGAACTCTTCTCATCGATCTCGATCCGCAAGCGCATTCGAGCATCTCGTTTCTCGAGGCCGCCGAGATCGACCAATCGATCTACGACGCCCTCATCGAGGCCCAGGTAGGCCTCGCGGACGTTACGTACCAGGGCAGTGTCGAAGGACTCCTCGTTGCCCCCGCCCGCATCGGGCTCGCGAAACTGGAGATCAAGCTATCGGGTGAGTTCGACGGTCACTACCGGCTGCGCGACAAACTCGCGGTGGTGGCCGGCGACTACGACTTCGTCGTGATCGACACGCCGCCGACTCTCGGGCTCCTGACGATCAACGCGCTTGTCGCCTCAACGCACGTCATCGTCCCGATCCAGTCGTCCTACCTCGCTCTTGAGGGCACCGACGATCTGCTCGATACCATCCAACGGGTTCGTCAGCGCGTGAACCAGGATTTGGAGCTACTCGGCGTCTTGGTGACGATGCTCGACCGCCGCACCGTCCTCGGACGTGACGTCGTAGCGCAGGTCCGAGAGGTATTCGGCGACAAGGTCTTCAAGACCATCATCACCCGCAACGTGAGACTCGAGGAAAGCCCCGCCTACAAGGAGGCGATCTTCACCCACGCGCCCGCTTCGTCGGGCGCCGCTCAATATGCAGAACTAGGCGAGGAGGTACTGGCGCGTGTCTAACCGACGAGGACTACCGACGACCACGCGGATGCGCCACGACTCCCACTTCGTCGAAGAGCTGGCCGCCAACCAGACGAATGCCATCGGCCAGATGCTCTCGATCGATCAGCTCAGGCCGAACCCGGCCCAGCCACGAAGCATCTTCGATGGCCTCGAGGAACTCGTCGCATCGATCCAGCGAGTCGGTGTCCTGGAACCGCTGCTGGTGCGCCGGTCGGAAACCGGCTACGAAATCATCTCCGGCGAACGGCGCTTCCGCGCGTCAAGGGCAGCCGAGCTCACCGAGGTCCCATGCATCGTCATGGACATCGATGATCAACGCGCCCTCGAAGTCGCGCTTATCGAGAACCTTCAGCGACAGGACCTGTCGCCGTTCGAAGAGTCCGAAGGACTCCAGGCCCTGATCGATCAGTACGGATTCACGCACGAGGAAGTCGCCGAGCGTGTGAGCAAGAGCCGCACCAGCGTGACGGAATCGCTCCGGCTGACGATCGTTCCGGCCGCTGTACGCGCGCTGCTGCAGGAAGGCGGAGTGCGGTCCAAATCGGTGATCCTGGAGCTTTGCAAGACGGACGGGGAAGAGGCCATGCTGGCCCTCGCACAGCGCGTTGTCGACGAAGGCCTGACCCGGAACGATCTACGCAACCTCCGACGAGGCGTGGCACCGGAAGTCGCCGACGTGATCGAGATCGAAGAGGCGTCAGACGCCGAGCCGGAAGCAGCCGAGCCGACTCGGACCGCCCCCGTCCCGCCTCGGCGTGTCACGTACCGCTCGAAGGCCGGCATCACGGTGACGGTCTACCTGAACGCGGATGAGGTCTCGCTGGCCGACGTCGAGCGCTCGCTGCTCGAAGCGATCAGGGAACTGCGGTCCAACGGACTGCCGGAAGTCGACTAGCTCGGATTGTCGGCGCGCCGACAATAGCTGGCAAAGCACTTCAAGTTTCCTCAGAAAGTGCGCACGCGGTCTGCACGCACGGCTGGGCCGAGCTACCGGACCGAGCTGCCGTCTGGCCGACCGGGCCCTAGAATCGCTACCTCCCGATCGACCACGACTCGCCCCGCTTCGGTTAGCCGGTATTCGTACGCTCGTCCTCGCCTCCTGCGATCCACCAGGCCGCGCGCGCCGCGGAGGGCGTTGCTAACGTTCGTGCGATAGACATGCGTCGCGCGCGCTCTATCGACCAGGAACCTTTCTATCTCGCCTGGCGTCATCCAGTCGACGCCGAGCTGCGTGGCGACAATATCGAGAGTAATCAGCGCTTTGGACCGTAGGCGACCAGGCCCAGCGAGCGCATGGGCGTAACGCTCGAGGTCGATGCCGAGATCGTCCTGCAACGAGGTGACGCTCTCAGTGGGGGGACGAGTCTCCCGGGGAGTGCCCCGCGTTGCGCCCTCCGATCGCTCGGGCAGTTCCGAGTCGCGCGCGAGCGCCAGAAGCGATTCGAGCACTGTCGCCCGGTAGGGCGCCGGGACCTCGCGATCAATGGCGCTGATCCATCGCACGGCGTCCTCGATGTGCTGCGTGGCCAGCGCCTCCAGTTCGTGACTCGTCATTGCGTCAGGATCCACCGCGGTGGGATCGCCAAGAGCGCCTTGTCCGCCGTGCTCGTCCATTCCGGAGTTATGACCTCGTGTGTGGATAACCTGTGGCGCCGCGGCGCGCCGCAACGCAAGCGTGCATGGATGGTCCCGGCATTGCGGGCCGATTCAGGCTTCCGGTGCCATCGAATGCGTGTGCCACAGGGTGTGCATAACCTGTGGATGAATCAAATACGAATTCAATACGTAAATCATATATTAACGTATTGCCGGTCCAGCGAGAACCGCGCGCCGCCACGAAGTCCCTATAATCAGCGGCATGGACTCAACCGGGACGCGACCACAGCGCGCCAACCTTCGTTTTTGCAAAGCCTTCTTCGAGATCCGCGAGGCGGACGGGACGCGCGACCGACTGCTTGACGCCGGCGCCCAGGAACTCCTGAGCGATGCGGAACGGCGTTGGTACGTGTGGTATCCACCCGACGCCTTCGCACAGGGTTTCCTCATCCGAACTCGCGGCAGTCGGCTCGTCCTGGAGGGCCCCAACCCGGGCGCGGTCGGACGGGCGTACCGGCAACTCGACGATCTCCTGCAACCGGTCGCAGAGGCTCGCGTCGCAGTGGGCGATGATCTCGGTCGATTTGTCCCGCGCCCGCGCATCCGTACCGCGGATCGTCCGGAGAATTTCTCGAAGGAACATGAGGCGCAGGTGCTGGCCGAGTTCCACTCCGCACTCTACTCGCGCTGGGCCGACGCTCCCCAGCAACGGTTGCAAGGCATGACGCCACGCCAGGCGGCCGTCGATCCGACAGGTCAGCGTCTTCTCGCGGATCTTCTGCAGACCATGAGGGCCGTAGAAGAGGAGCGCACTGCTCGCGGCATGCCCACGGTTTCTGTCGACGAGCTCGAACGCTCCGTGTTCAGCCTGGGCGACCTCGGTTCGTGAGGCTCCTGCCCGGACGACGCGCGGTGGCCGTCTCGGTGCTGCTGGCCGGAACGGTGACGTCAAGCGCCGCCCAGGAAATGGGGCGGGCACGCGCTCGCGACCATGGCGTCGAGCCCGGGATACTTTCGCCCGGCCCCAACAACGCGATTACCGATGTGGAGGGCGTTCGCGTGGGTCACGCGACAGTGCGCGATGGCACGCGCATCAACACCGGCGTCACGGCGATCTTGCCGCACCACGGCAACCTGTTTGCCGACAGACCACCGGCCGCGATCTTCGTCGCCAACGGATTCGGCAAGCTCACCGGGATCAGCCAGGTACAGGAACTGGGAACCCTGGAGACGCCGATCATTCTGACGGGAACCTTGAGCGTGCCGCGGGCTGCCGACGCGCTACTCAGCTACATGCTCGAACTTCCTGGCAATGAGGACGTGCGTTCGATCAATCCTGTCGTCGGTGAAACCAACGACGGCTTTCTGAGCGACATACGGGCACGACCCATCGACGCCGGGCACGTCGAGCACGCGATCATGAATGCCGCGTCGGGCGCCGTGCCCGAGGGAAGTGTGGGAGCCGGTACCGGAACCACCGCTTTCGGATTCAAGGGCGGAATCGGCACGTCGTCTCGACGACTTCCCGACAGCCTGGGAGGCTGGACGGTGGGCGTTCTGGTGCAAACCAATTTTGGCGGCATCCTGAGTATCGACGGCGTCCCCGTGGGACAGGAACTCGGGCGCTACTACCTGCGATCGCGCATCGAGGCCTCGGATGTCGATCGCGAGCCCACCGATAGGGCAGGGGATGCTCCCACCACCGAATCGCGCGACGGCTCATGCATGATCATCGTCGCCACGGATGCCCCGATCGATGCTGCGAACCTGGAGCGGATGGCACTGCGTGGCTTCATGGGAATGGCCAGGACCGGCGCGGCAGGGTCCAACGGAAGTGGCGACTACGTGATCGCGTTCTCCACGAACTTGGGATTGCGGCAGGGAACTCTCGGGCGGACCTATCCGCGCACGTCCCCGTTGCCGACGGGTTCCCTCTCTCCCGTATTCCTCGCGGCAATCGAAGCCACGGAAGAGGCGATCTACAACAGCCTGTTCGCGGCGAACACCGACGAAGGCCCGCGAGGCGCCGTCGAAGCGCTCGACCTGGAACGAGTGCGCGAGATCATGGCTCGATACGGCCGGGACGACTGATCCGACTGAGGCCCCCTTCCAATCCCCAGCGTCTGACGTCTAGGCTAGTCGCAGTTGTTGGATAGATTGGGGAACCCATGGGGCTGAATCGGAGCGTCCTTGTCTTGAACCGCCTCTGGCAGGCGGTCAACATCGTCCGCGGTCGACGAGCCGTGTCTCTTGTCTATGTCGGCCGTGGCATGGCCGTGGGCAAGGACTTCGCGGTGTACTCGTGGGAAGGGTGGTGCGGCCGCAGCACGGACGCCACGGACCCGCTCGACAGCGTGCTCACGACCGCTGGTCCCGTGCGGATACCGCGGGTAATTCAGCTACTCGAGTATGACCGGATGCCGCGGCCACGGGTGAAGTTCACCCGATCGAACGTGTACCTCCGCGACCGCCATCGCTGCCAGTATTGCGGTACAACGCGCGCCGCCGAGGAGCTCACACTTGATCACGTTTTGCCGCGATCACGGGGCGGTCCGACCAACTGGTCGAACATCGTGGTCTCTTGTTTCCGTTGCAACTCGCGCAAGGCCGACCGCATGCCGGACGAGGCCGGCATGCCACTACTCAAGACACCGAAGGCACCACAGTGGCATCCGTCCGCGCTGCTGAGAACGACGGAGGATCCGGACCCCACCTGGCAGCCCTTTCTGGTTTCGGCAGCCCGCTAGCCGGCAAGGACTTGCCGGGGGTGCGTGCTACCCTCGCGGACTAGCGCGCAGCCTCGCAATCCGAGGCGCCCGACAAGCCGCCAAGCGGTATCTCCACGAACCACCATCTCGTGTTTGCCATGCCTGAAAAGAAAATCCGTGCCCTCGGCCTCATGTCGGGTGGCCTCGACTCCACGCTAGCCGCGAATCTCATCCAGAACCTAGGCGTTGAGGTGCTTGGCCTTCACTTCTCAACCGGGTTCTGCGTCGCTGATCGCCATCGGCTTCTGGGGAATTTCAACAACCGCGACAAGCCATACCGAAACGACGCACTCCACGCGGGCGCCCAGCTGGAAGTACCGGTCGAGATCATCGACATCAAAGACCGCTACCTGCCCGAGGTCGTGCTCAATCCCAAGCACGGTTACGGGTCGGGCATGAATCCTTGCATCGACTGCCGCATCTTCATGCTGCATCGCGCGAAGGAGATCATGGCCGAGCGCGACTACGACTTCATCTTCACCGGCGAAGTCCTGGGGCAGAGGCCGATGAGTCAGCGACGACCACCGATGCACATGATCGAGAAGGAGACCGGCCTCGAGGGACTCCTTTTGCGGCCTCTTTCCGCGCACGTCATGCCCCCGACGATTCCGGAAGAGAAAGGATGGGTTGACCGCGACAAGCTGCACGGCATCGTGGGACGCGGCCGCCACAAGCAGATGCAGCTTGCCGAGGAATTCGGGCTCGTGGACTACCCGCAGCCAGCTGGCGGATGTTGCTTCCTGCCTGACGAGAACTACTCACGCAAACTGCGCGATCTTCTGACCTTCAATGGACCGGACGTGGATCCGGACGACATGATGCTGCTGAAAGTCGGGCGTCACTTCCGCCTGGGCGACGATGTGAAGATCATCGTCGGTCGTCACGAGTCCGAGAATGATTTCCTCGAGCGCTTCCGTGACGGCAGGGGCAGTGTATGGGTGGAGGATTACAGTTCGCCCCTGACGCTGATAGAGGGCCCGTTGTCGGCCGCGGACCTCGAGTTCACTTGCCAGATCACGGCTCGCTATAGCGCCGGGCGAAACGAGTCCGAGATTCCGGTGCACTGGCAAGTCGACGGAGAGCAGGGGCAGTTGCGCGTCCAGCCGCTGGGCGAAGATCGACGGCTCGACGAGATCCGGATCTGAGCGCTCGTCGTGTCACCTGACTCGAAGCCTCGCCGCGGCGTCGCGGCGTACGTCCACGGCATCAAATCCGACGTCGAACTCGAGCGACTCGTCGACACCTGCGATGTAGTCGTCGATGCGATGGGCACGTTCTGTCCGGAGCCCGTGATCCGAACGCAGAACGCGGCGCGCGAACTGTCGGCCGGCACGGTGGTCATGATCCTCGCCGACGATGCAGGTGTCGAGATCGACCTGCCCGCCTGGTGCATCAGCACCCGCAACGAATACCTCGGTGTTCTCCGAGAGCCCGACAAACTGCGGGTTTTCGTACGCAAAGCGGCGCCCAAGGCGCGCTAGGGCCGGACGGTCGAACTCAGCCGTAGTGGTACGTGACGCCGTAGCCGCCCTGCGGGTTGTTCCATGTCGTGTAGCGACGGGCCACCTGGCACGTACCGCACTCGAGGCAGTCCTCGTAGTTGACGATGCACGACCCATCTTCGCCGTTGAGTTTGAACACCTGCGCAGGACACATGAAAAGAACGGCCTTCGTGGGATCGGCCCGAAACGCATCTTGATCGACTGTGATGTGGCTCTCGTCGGCGAACCGCCGCTTCACGAGGCCGAGGCGTTCCTCCAGTGAGAGTGCCTTGTGCGGCTTCAGATACTCGCGAACATCGATGGACATCAAAACCTCACAACATGGTCTTGCGGGCCCGCCACATCTGGCGCGCCATCTTGAAGAAACTCACCTCGTCGCGAATCGTCTTCCACAGCTCGCGGAGCACGTCGTCCTTGGGCGTATCGTCGATAGTGAAATACCGGCGGATCAGTCGAATCGTGAGATCAGGGTAGTCGCTCACCATTTCGGGGTTGTCGAGCAGGAAGTGCACCGTGTCGCGGTAGCGCTTCAGGTCCTTCATGACCCAGGATTCTTCGAGGCGCTCGCGATAGGTCGCCAATCGAGCCTTCGAATAATCGTTAGCCTCGCGAGCGGCCAGGACAGCTTCGGCCGCTGCCACGCCCGAGGCCATCGCGAGGTTCGTGCCCTCGTGATGAATCGACGGGTTAACCAGACCAGCGCAATCGCCGATGAGCAGCAGGCCGTCCTCGTAGAGATCCGAGAGACTGTCGTAGCTGTCCTCGGGAATCATCTTGGTCGCGTATTCGACAGTTTCGCCGCCGCGAAGCAGCGGGGCCACCATGGGATGCGCCTTGAACCAATCGAGCATCTCGTAGGGCGCCATCTCCAACCGGAGAAACTCTTCGATGAGGCAGCCGACGCCAACGGACAGACTGTCGTGATTGGTGTAGATGAAGCCTGAGCCGACCGTTCCCTTCACCGCACCGCCGAAGTACTCGAGAGCCATGCCCTGGCGACCCTCCAGATGAAAGCGGTCTTCGATGATCTCCGGAGGCAGCGCGATGACTTCTTTCACCGCGTTGACTCGGTTTTTCGGCGCCATCTGGGGGCGGAATCCCGCCCGCTCGGCCAGTAGCGCGTTGGCTCCTTCTGCCAGGATCACAACATCCGCGTACACGTCGCCGTCGTCGCGACCAGTGCGAACGCCGACCACCTTGCCCTTGTCGAGAATCATCTCCTCGACGTTGGTTTCGCAGATGATCATCGCGCCGGCCTCTTCGGCCTGCTCGGCGAACCAACGATCCCACTTGGCGCGAAGTGCCGTGAACGTATTGTTGTAGGGCGGCACGTCGAACTTCGCGCTCTTGAGATCCAGTCCGACCTGGGTGTCCTCGTCGAGGGCCATCCATCGCCGGTTGACGATGTGACGCTCTACCGGAGCGGTTTCCCAGAATTCGGGAATCAACTCATTGACCACGCTCGTGTAGAGGATTCCGCCGAACAGATTCTTGGCGCCGGGAAAGTCACCCCGTTCAAGCACCAGAACTTCGACGCCTTCCCGAGCCAGGGCAAGCGCGGCAGCAGCCCCGGCGGGGCCGGCGCCGACAATTACGACTTCAAAACGCTCATCAGAGGACATCGGCGATTCACTGCGAAGTGCGCGTCTGGGGCGCGAAAAGGAGCCCGGATTCCGACTGGGTGCAGTTGCTATACTCGATTCCAGCATGAGCGCGCGCAAGCGCACCAGCAACCGTGTGGCCAAAGCCTGGTGCGTAGTCCTCTTCTCCGCCTCACTCATGGGCGCGGGACAGAGCACACCACAGGCCGCAACCCTTCGTCTCTCGAACGCTCCGATCACGATCGAGTACCCCGAGTCGTGGCGCGATTGGGCAGTGTCGCTGGCGGCCTACGCCGATGCGGCGGCCGCAACAATCACCGAGATGACCGGCAGCCCGATACCGACCGGAACCGTGCGTTGGGAACCCGCATCGAGCGGCCCGGGCAGCAGCGCTGATGGTGTCGTTGAGGTGTCGGCTCGCGGAGCCCAGACGCTCGTCACGATCCGCACCAACGTGCCATTGCTTCAACAGGACTACGGCGCCTCGTACGCACTGGGATACGGTCGCTGGCTCGGCGCGTACGTCGTTGGCCGCGTGGCGATGGGTGCCTCAGGCGGGAGCGCGCCGTGGTGGACCGAGGGTGCGGCGCTCTATCTGACCGACAGAATTTTCCGCGAATCTCAGGCAACAACGCCGGTTCTATATGGCGTTGAGGGCAACTTCACGCGTGCAGCGCAGAGCCGTCGGCCGGTGGACCTGTCAGAGAGCCCCTTGAGTCCCGCGGCGCGAGGCAAGGCCTATGCGACGTTCAAACTCATCGAGGCGATCTATGGCCAGGACGCGTCGACCAGCACCATTGGGCGGCTGATTGGTCAGCCCTCCGACGATCTCGCGGCAATCGTTGACGCGATTGGGCGCGACCGGACGCCGGACCCAGACCGCACGCTGCGCGACTGGCTCGAACCGACCGTAAATATCGACATCGGTCTCCAGGACGTCGCGCTGCGCGATGGCAATGAGCAACTCCGCGGTCAACTGAAGCGACGATCACCAATCGACATGCCCGTCGTGATCGAAGCGCAGTGCGCGGACGGCAGCTTCGTGCAACACGTGGTCGAGGCCGGACGCGAGGATGTCCGTTTCGAAATGGACGTGCCGTGCGAGCCAACGAGCGTCACGGTCGACCCGCTCGGGCTGGTTCCGGACATCAACAGGGCCAACAATCGGTTCGGGTTCGGAGACGCTGAGCAGATCCGGCGATTCTTCGCCTTCGACGACCGCTTCTCCGTCGGCGAACTCGTCTTCAACGGTGAAGTCGGCCTGGACCCGACCCAGCAGAGGGAAGAGTCATTCCGTCTGCGGCTCACCAACCGGACCGACGACCGCAGCGGCGTGGGCATCCTCGTGAGCGCAGAGTGGTTCGATCGAGCGGAACGCGTCCAACGGGCGTACTTCATCGATCTGGAGCCTGGTGAAACCCGCATCGTGGATGAGGCGCTCGCCTATCCGAACCGAGGCTCCGGGCACGCTCAGGTCACGGCGCGATTCTGGGAAGCATCCAGTGTCGAGGACCTCACCGACAAGATTGTGGGCACCGAGCCGGGTGCCATGAATTCGTACATCGTCGTCCGTGAGGCCCCGGACGCGCCACGTCGGCCACAGCGCGGGCTCTATCTGCGCCCTCCTTCGATCTCCACTACTGAGGGAGAGGCCGCTACCGAGCCCGCTGAGAGGGCCTCCGAAGCACCTGTCAGCAGGATTGCCGACAGCGCGAGCGGACCGGACGATGCCTCGGCCAACGAGTCAGTTCCCGATCCGACGCGCTTCGGCGTCCGTCTCACGTCTCCTCAGTCTGGCACCTTGCCGATCGGCGACGTGAACCTCACGGCTGTCGTCACCACAGGCGACGCCGACTACGTGGATTTCTTCGTGAACGAACGCCGCGTCGGCCGGGTCGAAGCCGCGCCGTACCGCCTGCCGTACACGTTCTCCGAAGACGAGCGCGTATTCGTGATTCGCGCCGTCGCCGTGGCAGACGACAATGTCGCCTCAATCGAGACGATTCTGGACCGCGCCGCCATCCAGTTCGGGAGCACGGTCAATCTCGTGACCGTGCACGCAACAATCCGCGACGCCGCAGGTCGGATTGTTCGAGATCTATCGCCGGATGAGGTTCGGGTGGTCGAAGATGGTGTTCAACAGGAGATCGAACAATTCGACTTCGGCGAGGTACCGGTTTCAGCCGCTTTGTTGCTTGATCAGAGCAGTTCGATGATTGGCGGCGGAATCCGGGCGGAGCGCGCCGGTGCGGCGCGGCTTATCGACTCTCTGGTCAGTGACATCAACCGCGCCATGGTGCTCGGTTTCGACGACCGGGTTTACATGTATACGGACTTCACTCACGACAAGGCCGAACTCGAGGCCGGTCTCGCTGCGATCGATCCGGACGGCTCCACCGCTCTCTTTGACACGCTCGCGGAGTCGATCCGCAAGGTCAACCGACGTTCCGGGAAGCGCGCCGTCATCGTGCTATCGGATGGACTCGACACGCACAGCGAGTTTGCTTACGAGGATGTTCTTGAGTACCTGCGGCAATCCGAGCCGCTCGTGTACACCATCGGTATCCAGTTGATGCATGAGGGAACCGAACTCGGCGACGCGAGCGGCGCAGTGAAACGCGGTGTCGAACAACTTCGCGCCTTCGCCGACTCGACAGGCGGTGCAGCGTACTTCCCCCTGCAGCTCACCGAGCTCGAGGAGATCTACGGGCTGATCGCAGATGAGCTCAACAGTCAGTACGCGATCTCCTACTACCCGAGGAATACTCGGTACGACGGTGCGTTCCGCCGTGTGCGCATCGAAGTGCCGGGACGACCCGGCGTGTGGGTCCAGGTGCGCGAGGGGTACTACGGCGTACGCCCCGAAGAGCGCTAGCGTGTCCACCCTCATCGCACTGATCACTCTGATCGCCTCGATCAGTTGGCCGGTGTACGCACAGTCGCCCAGCGTCGCCGCCACGCAGCCTACAGACGAAGAGGTGACGCTCGCGCGTGAGGTCGTCGAACTGTTGAACGCGGCGCGGGTACTCGAAGACCTGGACTCTCTGAGTCGCCACTCGAATCTCGACCTGCTGGCCTACCAGCATGCCCACGAAATGGCGGAGCGCGGCTCGGTGACCCACCACTCGTATCGCTACGGAGTGGGCACGCAGACGCGGATCGAGATGGCCTTCCCGAACGTTTTTCAGTTCGGTGAGAACGTCGCGGCGAACCGGACGCCGGATGCACTCCATGTGGGACTCATGGGGAGCACAGGACATCGCGTGAACCGGATGGATCCAACGTTCACGCACCTCGGTGTCGGGGTTGCCCGGGCAGGCGCTCATCAGATCTACATGGCCGAGATCTTTGTCCGTGTCTTCGACGAATCGCCACTGCGAGAGATCGCAGTGCTCTACACCACCGTCCCGGCCGAAGACTTGCCGGCCGAGGATCCGAGTCGGGGAGAAGTGCTCTCGGATACCGTCCGGATCGGCCGACCCGACGCGGACAATCCCGAGTACTGGACTCAGCGTGGAATCACCGCCTTCGAGGAAAAGCGCTTTTCTGACGCGGTCAGCAACTTCCGGCGTTCGATCGAAATCGATCCAGACTATGAGTACGCGTACTTCAACCTGGCTCGCGCGCACCTTGCGAACGAACGTCCCGACTCGGCGCTGCCTCTGCTGGAGCGGGTTCTCGCGCGGCGTCCTGGCGATGTCGATGCTCTTTCCAGCAAGGGGACGGCGCTCCTGCTCCTTCAACGTCACCGCGAGGCCGCCGATGCGTTCAGACAGGTGCTCGAATACCGCGCGCGGGATGCGGGTAGCTGGTATAACTTCGGACTGGCCAACGAGATGCAAGGCCAGCTGACAGAAGCGGAAAGAGCCTACCGTCAGGCTCTCCACCTGCAGCCCGATCTCGCCGCTGCAGCTGCGGCTCTGGCGCGCCTCAGCCGCTAGCTACCGTCTAACAAACCGAGTACGAAGCCCGTGGGAATCCGTGAAGATCTGCTGAAGAAGTTGAACGCCGAAATCTCGACGCTCGAGCGTGAACTGAAGGTCGATCTACCGCGCCAACTGGCCGAAGCCGCCGCGCACGGGGACCTCAGCGAGAATGCCGAACATGAAGCGGCGAAAGAGCGAAAAGACACCGTCACCGGCATGCTGCTCAAGATGTATGAGCGCCGGCAGGGTATCTCCAACATGAATACCGCTCAGATCTCAACAGACTCAGTCGGCTTCTGGTCGACCGTCGAGGTTCTTGACCTCGACAACGACGAGGAGATCACCTACCAGCTGGTATCTCCCGACGAGTCCGATCCGAAGCAAGGGAAGATTTCCATGACTTCGCCGATCGGCCACGCGCTGGCCGGCTGCGTGGATGGCGACGAGATCACGGTTGTGACGCCGCGCGGCGAGCGCAACTACGAGGTCATCTCCTTCACGACCATCCACGAGTCGGACAAGGCGAGCTGACGCCGTTGATCCAGGCCCCGCCCCGCCGCGCGAAACCGGCGGAAGGGGACTCTCGCAGCTCGACGCTGCTCACCGGGGTCGCTGCGTTCGTCGGGCTGTTCACGATCGGCACCGCCGGCTACATGCTGATCGAGGACTGGACTCTGACCGAATCGATCTACATGGTGGTCATCACACTGAGTACCGTGGGATTTGGCGAGGTTCACCCGCTGAGCCCCGCCGGACAGATTTTCACGTCGGGCCTGGTTCTGGTTGGCGTCTCGGCGTTCGCGTATGTGGTAGCGACTGGTTTCAGGCTGACGCTCGAGGGTGAACTCACACGTGTTGTCGGGAGGCGCAGAATGGACAAGGAGATTGCGGGGCTCGCGGGACACTTCATCGTGTGCGGCTACGGCCGGGTAGGGCAGGAGGTATGCCGCAACCTGGTAGCCGACGGAGTGGACCTTGTGGTCGTGGAGCAGTCACCGGATCAGATCCAGCTGCTCCGAGAAACCGGCCTGCCCCACGTGCTGGGCGACGCCGTCGATGACCACACCCTGCAGGCAGCGGGTCTCGGACGTGCTCGCGGCATTCTCTTGTCCTTACCTCACGAGGCCGACAACGTCTACGTGACACTCAGTGCAAAGGAAGCCAGCCGTGATATGTACGTGATCGCGCGCTCCACGACTGCGGCAGGCGAGCGGCGGCTGCGCGCCGCCGGGGCAGATCGTGTCGTATCGCCAGAGCGCATCGGTGCGCGATCAATGTCCAACTCGGTGCTCCGACCGAACGCCGTGGACTTCACCGAAATCCTGACCGCCCGTCACGGGCTCCCGCTGGAAATCGAGGAACTCAAGATCGGTGCGGAGTCTCGTTTGGTCGGACAGACGATCGAGGAATGTGCTGTGCGTCGCGACTACGGACTGATCATCGTGGGCATCGTTGCGACGAGCGGTGAGACACTATTCAATCCGCCCCCCGGCGTTACAATCGATGCCGAGTCCACACTCCTGGTTCTCGGCGAACACGCCGATATCGAGCGCTTTGTGCAGAGCCTCAAATAGCGGCGTCCGAGGCCGTGCATGGCCGCCGCTCGACACGGTACGGTAAACCCACTTATAATTCGCGGGCCTTTGAACCGGACCGGCGCCGAATCGTTGCGCTGACTCCCCTTGAATTCACGGCTTCCGCCTTTTACGCGTTGATGAGGAGCGGCTGATGGCGTCCCCCAAAAAGGGTCTCACCAAAAGTCTCACAGACCCCCTGAACTGGCTGCTCCTGCTATTGGCTGCCGCGTTCGTTTACTACATCATGGCGGTGCCGTACTTCACGAACCTCTATCTGAAGACGCCCCAGACCATGACTTTCGGGGAGTACTTGGCCAGCCCAAGTCATCCACGTCAGTTCATGCTCCACGCCCTAAGCGCTCCGCCCGCCAGCGTCGAGATCACGATCACCGGTCTTGAGGTAGCACACATCGATCAGGATTCCGTTCTCTTGACGGACCCGAGCATGGGTGGTTCGGCCAGCGCGGCTCCCGCGGCCGCACCGGCGTCCAGTGATGACACGGACGATGGAGCAGAAGCCGCGGCGCAGGACGATGGCGAGGTGATGCTCAACTTCGGCCCCGAAGCCGCAGTTCCGGGCAACCAGATTCTGATCGCAGGCGACAACCTCGATCTCCTCGCGCTGAGCGTCGGCCAGACGGTGGACATTCAGGTGCACGGCTTGCACGAGACGCCGAACGGCTGGGTCCCGTTGAACCCGACGCTCGCCGGAACGGACCAGGAAGAGCTCTTCACGAAGGAAGAGCTCGACGCACTCGAGCTCATGAAGGTGCACGCGAACGGTAGCGTCGTGGAGATTCCTTACGTCGAGGTCGACGAACTTCGCTTCGCCTCGAACCTCCACGCAGCGGGCGAGCCGATCACGCTCGAGGCGCTCTCGAACGACACGACTTATATTCAGACGTTCGCCCGGCTTGCCGGTGGCAGCGTCGACGTCCACAGCGTCACGTTGGACGAGAAGCTCTTCGAGGAACGCCAGCCCTACTTCGTTGTCAGCGACAGCGAAGGTCGTCGGGCCCAGGTGTTCTTCAACTCGCGTCTCCTGTCCGAGTGGTACTGGGCACAGGATCGTCTCGGAGGACAGGAAGTCGTGATCCGCGGCACCCTGCGGCAGTTCACGCCGAGCCAGCTGCGCGAGATCGAGGCCAACGACAATGTCCAGGCTGTGATCGACGGCTACGCGATTCTGTCACCGGACGGTTCCATCGTGATCAGCCTCGAAGATCCGATCGGCAGCTTCGGCGGCATCTAGAGTCACAGGTGAGAGCAACCCGTGAGCAGGCCTGGGCTCTGCTGACGGAGCACACCCAGAACGCCAACCTGCTCAAACACGGGCTGGGTGTCGAGGCCGCCATGCGCGCATACGCAGCGCTGCGTGGTGGCGACACCGACCTCTGGGGCATCGTTGGGCTGCTCCACGACCTCGACTACGAGAAACATCCGTCGCTCGAGGAGCACCCGTTTGTCGGCGCGCAGATTCTGCGCGATGCCGGCTACTCGGACGAGATCGTGGACGCCGTACTCGGGCACGCCGACCACACCGGCGTCGCTCGCGACACCGAAATGGCGCGAGCGCTTTATGCGGTGGACGAGCTTGTCGGCTTTGTTGTCGCGGTGGCACTGATTCGCCCGTCGAAGTCGATCACCGACCTGCCCGTGAAGTCCGTGACCAAGAAATTCAAGGACAAGGGCTTCTGTCGTGCCATCGATCGTGGCCACCTTCGGGCAGCCGCAGAGGAATTCGACGTCGAGATGCGGGACCACGTCGAAGTTGTGGTCGGCGCCCTCGCCGGAATCTCGGACGAACTCGGACTGGCTTGAGCACCGCCCCGATGGGGCGTCTCACCCGTCTCAGTCGCCGACAGCTTCAGGATCCGAAGCCTGCCGACCCTGGACGATCCCGGAGCTTGCCGCGAACGGCAGCGTTACCACGAACAGCAGGATCATCAGGACTTCAGAGTCGCTGAAGTTGTACTCGAACAGTCCCATCGTCAGGAACGCCGCCAGGGCCGCGAGAGCAGCACGCGCCTCGGGGCCGCCCTCACCGAACGGCCCCGCGTAGCGCAGGACCCGCCACGCACCAACGCAAATCGCAGCCATCAGCCACGCCCACGCCGCCAATGCTACGAGGCCCCGCTCAGCCGCGATCTGGATGACGTTGTTGTGCAGGTGCGGATTGTGTTCCTGGACCGCCCAGTCCACCCGCCATGCGGGGTAGACTCGCTCCATCAACCCCGGACCAATCCCGAGCCAGGGATGGGCTCGTATGATCCGCAACCCCGTCGCTGCCATGGCCAGTCGATCGACGTTGGTCGGGTTGTCGAGCGAGAAGATCGAGGCGCCGCGCTCGAAGAGGGTGTCGGGCCCAGCCAGCGACAACAGAGCCATGATGGCAACCAGAATCAACACGCAGAACACGGTGCCGTAGACCGCCCAGTTGCGACGCGGTGCCTCATCGGATCGCCCGGCCGAACTCTTGACGAAGCGGCTCGCCACCCACACGGACAGCCCGACGGCGCATCCAATCCACCCCGACCTCGTCATGGTAAGGCCCAGCAGCACCACGGCGCCGACTGCGATCGCACGATGCCAAATCCAGCTCGTCCGGCCCTGCACGGTAAGCAGTAGGGGAATCGATAGCATAAGAGCGCCCGCGTAGGTCATGTAATGGCCGAAGGCGCCATCGGGTCGATAAACGCCAACCGCTTCGCCACGCTGCAACGCGAGCAGTGTCCCTCCGAGCCCAAGGAGAATGGCCGCGAGGACGCCGATCGCGAACACCCGAACTCCGAGATTCCGCATGCGCGGGTGCTGAAAAGCGAGGTAGGTGATCGGAGGAGCAGCGAACAGGAACACATCCCGAAGTGTCCACATACTTTCAACCGGCGCTCTTGAGGCAAGCGCCGAGATCACCGAGAGCCCCCAGAAGGCCATGAGAGGCGTACCTACCAGGGAGAAGATGTCGCCAGCCGGCCCACGCTGCGGCTGCGGGACATACCCGCCGGTGTTCAGCTCGCTACGCAACCAGTTGACGCACCAGACGATGCCGGCGAGCCATAGCGCCGCCTGCGACACGGCGATCGAAACCGGCATCGAAATCGTCCACAGGAGCCCCAGGGCGAGGAACGCCTGGCCGGCGGGATCGCGGCCCACCCATGACGTGGCAAAAGCAGGAAATCGAATCGGCTCGCCTCCAGGCGATGATGCCCCGGGAGTTCCGAAACATCGGAAGCCCTTGTTGACGATATCCAGTCCGCACTCGCACGGCAATCTCAGCCGGCGCAGCGGTCGCACCTGAGAGAATTGTTTGCCTACCGCTGCTGACGCGTAGCGAGCGGTTGCCGCTCGTGTCCGACGAGGTTAAACCGGGACCGCTTGGGCCCCTAGTGCACCCCATGTGCCTGCACTAGGTTCAGTCAGGCTGCGCCCGAAACCTCGGGTCAACCGCCGGGAGTAACGACATGGACCGCTCAGCAATCAGACCCCCCTCATCGGCGCACGCCGCAGGCGACGGGATGTCGCTGCTCGAACTTGTCGTGGCCATGATGTTGCTGTCGTTCCTGGCCCTAGCGATCACGCCGATGCTCATGATGGGGGCGTTGACGTCGTCGGCAGCTCAAGACGCCACCGAGCTCTCGGTGGCCGCGAGTGACCGACTGGAGTACCTCGCAGCACTGCCGTTCGACGATCCCGCCCTGGCGGCCGGGGGTGGTGTCGCCACCTCGGTAACAGGCTATTCGGAGGATCCCCACGGCGGCGACGCCGATCGCTATGTCCGGTGGGAGGTCGCCGATGAGTCGGCGATCTTGAAACGCATCATTCTTGTGGCCGGCGAACGCAATTCCGTTGTCGGTCCGACCCGAGAAGTCCGAGTGGAGACGTTCCGTGCAGATCTCCGTTAACCATCGCCCGAGCGAAGCAGGTTTCAGTCTCATCGAGGCGATGATCGCTAGCGCCCTGTTCTTGATGCTCTTGGGCGGGGTGTCGACGCTGTTCGGAACAACTCGCGACAACTATGAAGATGCGGCAGCGAAGATCGACGCCCAGCAGACAGCGCGGATCGCGCTCGAACAGGTACAGCGCGACCTGCAGGTGGCAGGAGTCGGACTCTCGCGCCTCCAACCTCCCTTCCCGATTATCGTGCCGCGCGTCGACGGTGGCATCGACATGCGCGTAAATCGTGGGCAAGTCACCACGTTCGTGACAACCGCCATGGCCAGCACGACCGATGCGCTAGTGGTCGACGACGCCGCGCAGTTCGCGATTGGGCAGTTCATCGCGGTCTACGACGCCACCGGCAGTATCGACATGGTCCAGATCACCGGTCTCACTACCGGGCCGGACACGATCTCCCACGCGGGACTCAGCAAGCTCTATTCACCGGATGATGGCGCGGCGGCGGCCGTGGTGCAGACGGTTTCGTACCGCGCGCAGGATGCGGGCGGCGGCATCTTCGACTTGATCCGCGAAGTCGACGGAGGGAGCGGCGCAGTCGTCGCCAGAAACCTGACGCAAGTGAGCTTCACGTTCTTCGACAACGCCGTCCCGCCCGCGCAGTTCAGCCCAACCGGTACGGCTCAGCAGTTGCTCATCCGGGTCATCGAAGCCCGCTTGGATGTCCGCACTGAGGGCCCTCGCCTTGCCGGAGACGGCCTGCCCACCATTCAACTCACCACGCGCGTAACACCCAGATCGCTGGTGCTGTTCTAGGAGCCAATCCAATGCAAGATCAAGCGCCATCCGGCCACTTCCGCGACGAACGCGGGTTCGGTCTTCTCATGACGCTCTTGCTCGTCATGCTTGTAGCAACGATCGCAGGCGCCAGTGCCCGCGTGGCATCCACCGAGATGGAAGTCGTGGGTAACTACCGTGGCCTTTCGCGGGCGTTCTACAGCGCCGACGGGGCCGCCCAGGCAGCGGTCGACTCTATGGTGACAATCGGGCGAGGCCTCGGTCGATTCCCTACCGATGGCGAACTGTCGTCTATCGCCGCGCCCACAGTAACCGGCACGTCGTTCACTACACACACGGTGCTGCACGATGGGGTCCAGGTTATCGAACCACTGCAGTCGGGCTACTACCAGGGTCTCAACGCCTACACGATGCCGTTCAGCATCGACGTGACGGCGGAAACCACAGACTGGCCGCTCGGGCGCTCGTCGGTCGGAATGGGGGTGCTCTTCGACATCATCCCGATCTTCCAGTTTGCGATCTTCTATCACTACGACCTGGAGATTCTCCCGGGCCCAACGATGCTCTTGAACGGACGAGTACATAGCAATCACGACATCTACCTGAACACCGGGAATACGTTGACGATTGACTCCTCGCTGACCACCGCCGGCGACGTCTACCATCGCCGCAAAGACAAGAGCGCGTCGCAGGGGAACGTTGAGGTCCGCGAGTCCTCGGGAGTATTCGCCTCCATGAACGGACTCGATTCTGACGACGCCGACTGGTACGAAGATGCCCTCGATCGTTGGAACGGAAATGTCCGGTCCGCCGTCCATGGCATCGAGCCTTTGAATCTCACAATCGCCGACCCGACGGATCCGCGGTCGATGATCGAAAAGCCGCTGTCAGCGGACACCACGGAGATGCAGGCGTCGAAGATGTCGCATCAAGCAGATCTCACGATCCTCAATGGGATCGCCGTAGACGGGCTCGGAATTCCGATCAGCACCACCGATCCCATCACGGGTGACGACGCGGTGCGCGCGACAGTCCTCTTCGACCCCCGCGAGCAGCGCGACATGCTAACGATCGAAGTCGACATGGAGAAGCTCGGGCGCTCGCCGGCCTGGCCTGCCAATGGCCTGATCTACGTGGCGTCCGACGAACCCGCTGATCTCATGCCCGCCTGGACGTCCGGATGCGCGGGCTGCTGGGGCCCTGCCGACTGGGACGGCTATGCGGAGCCGTGGACGAGTACCAGCACCGGCTTCGCGGTGAAGGTGACGAATGGCTCCGACCTGACCGCGCCGCTCACAGTTGCCAGCGACAATCCACTCTACGTTCGCGGCGACTACAACACCGTGAACAAGGTTGGTGCCGCGTTGATGGCGGACGCGATCACTGTGTTGAGCAACAACTGGGGCCGCGTCGGGCAACCGACGGCAGACCCCGATGATGATCTTGCGTACTCCGCGCTGTCGATGTCCAGCCGCGTCGCGGGAAACACGCAGCTCAACGCGGCCGTCATGCTCGGCAACACCGAGACCCAGTGGGGCAGCTACAACGGCGGCGTCGAGAACGTGCTGCGCTTCGTGGAGAAGTGGAGTGGCAAAACGCTTGTCTACCGCGGCAGCATCATCGATCTGTGGTACGCCGAGCAAGCGATCGGCGCATGGAAGTATGGAAGCCCCGTCTATCAAGCGCCGGGTCGTGACTGGGCCTTCGACACGGATTTCCTCGACGTCGCGAACCTGCCGCCGTTCACCCCCCACGTGTACACCGTCCGAGTGAGCGACTGGCGACGCGAGTAAGCCCCGACCCGGTACAATCTGCCGGGATGGCTGATCGATGCGTTTCACTTCGAATCCACGGACGCGTTCAGGGTGTCTTCTACCGCGCCAACGCACGCGCGGCGGGCGCTCGCCTCGGGCTACGAGGCTGGGTCCGGAACGTCGAAGACGGAACGGTTGAGGCTCACGCAGGCGGAGATTCCGCGGCGATCGAGCGCTACATCGAGTGGTGCCATCGAGGTTCACCGGCGGCCAACGTTCTGCGAATCGAGATCCGTGATCTGGACAGCAGCGACGGCCTTGGCGACGGATTCGACGTCCGAAGCTGAACAGTGGGGAGTGGGGGATGAGCGAACGGGCACGTCGACGACCGTGGATCTGGCTGATCTTTATTTTCGGCGTGATGATCATGGCCTTCTGGGTCACGACCAGTTTCGTCGATGCACTACTTGGCGAATCGGTTTCGCTTGCCGGCGAGAACGTCCTGACTGTCTCGCTGTCAGGTCCTGTGGTCGAACAACCTGGCCGTGTCTTCGGCGACGACCCGGTAGGGGCTCTGTCGCTCCGCGAGATCGACTCTGCGCTTCGGCGCGCAGCAGATGACAGCCGGATCAGCGGGGTGGTGCTTCGAATCGGGCCGCTGCTCTCCGGGTTCGGCAAGGCCCAAGAGATCCGCTCCGCGGTTCACGCGTTCCGCGAGTCCGGGAAGCCAGTCGTCGCACGTCTCGAGATCGGGTCACTACTCGATCTATATGTGGCCTCCGCGGCAGACACGATCGTCCAGATTCCTTCGGGCAACTACCTCCTCGGCCTCTCCAGTCGACGCCAGTATTACCGGGAACTCTTCGACACGGTTGGAGTTGAGTTCGAGGCGTTCCACACCGGCCCGTACAAGACGGCCATGTCTGCCTACACCGCCTCGGAGATGAGCGAAGAGGAACGAGAGGCGATCGAAGTTCTCCTGGACGACCTTTACGAGCAGCTCGTTTCCGGCATCGCGGAAGATCGCGGTCTCGAGCCGGATGCTGTCCGCCACGCCATCGACCTTGGGCTCCTCTCCGCTGCCGAGGCGGCGGAACTCGAGTTGGTCGACGTCCTCGGATTCGACGATGCGGTAGACGACCTGGTGGGGGCCGGGCAACGTGTCAGTGTCCGCACCTACAACGCAGCAAGCAGCTCTACGTGGGCTCTCGGACGGCCAGCCATCGCTCTCGTGCACGTCGACGGCATGATCGTCCCGGGCAACCCGGCGCCCGGATTCCTCGGGTCAGGGACACTAGCCGGCGGCGATCGTATTGCCGCTGCCCTCCGCGCAGCCCGAAGCAACAGCAACGTGCGTGCTGTGGTGGTCCGGGTTGATAGCCCGGGAGGGGCCGTGACTGGCTCTGATGTGATCTGGCGCGAGGTCGAGCGAACCGCCGCCGAACTACCTGTGATCATCAGCATGTCCGACGTCGCGGCATCGGGAGGCTACTGGATCGCCATGGCCGGCACCCGAATCCTCGCCATGCCGGGAACGTACACCGGCTCGATCGGTGTCGTGATGGGACGTTTCAATGTAGCTGAGACCTACGAGAAACTCGGTGTCGGAAACTCGGCTGTGAAGCGCGGCCGCAACGCAGATATTTTCGATGAATCCCGACCGCTCACCGACGAGCAGCGACAGCGACTCCAGAATTCGGTCGATACGACCTACGCCGCGTTCCTTGAGAAGGTCGCAGAGGCTCGTGGAATGGAACTCAGGGACGTGGAGGCGTTGGCCTCGGGACGCGTCTGGACGGGGCGTCAGGCCCTCGAGCGGGGCCTTATCGACGAGATCGGCGGGCTGCGTGCTGCCCTGAGCGTAGCTCGGCGAGAAGCTGACCTCGCCCCCGGCACGGACACGGCCATAGTTGTCTACCCCCAGCAACCCGGACTCTTCGAGCAGCTCCGTGGAGTCATGTTCGCCAGCCAGGCGAAGATAGAAGCCTCGACGAGCGCCGAACCGCTCGACCAGTTGGCTGCGCGCTTCGACCTCGTGCGGTGGCTCCGTGCGGGCGGGCAAGCCTGGGCGCTGTCGGATCTCGCCGTGCCGAGCGCACTTCCGTAGATGGCCCGACGTTTCGTCCTACAGCGACGCCCTAGTCAGCTTCCTGCAGTAGATTTCGGCGCCGACCTCAACGAGGCGCAGCGCTTGGCCGTGACAGCCGGCGAGGGCCCGAAGCTCGTTATTGCGGGAGCCGGGACCGGTAAGACACGCACGCTCACATATCGCGTGGCGTGGCTGCTGTCGCAAGGCGTTGCCATGGACAACATCTTGTTGGTGACCTTCACCAACAAGGCCGCACGGGAAATGGTCGAGCGAGTTCGCGAACTGACCCACGTCGACACAGCACGGTTGTGGGGCGGCACCTTCCACTCCGTCGGCGCGCGCTTTCTACGCCGGCACGGCACCGCCCTGGGATTTAGCGAGACGTTCTCGATTCTCGACGATTCGGATCAGCGAGATCTGTTGAAACTCTGCGTCACCGACGTGGGGGTGAAAGCCGAGCGTCGCCGTTTTCCGACACCGAAGGTTTTGGGCGGCCTGATCTCGCTGCATACGAACACTCGGGCGCCACTCGAGGACCTGCTCGTGGATCGCTATCCGCAGTTCGCTGAGTGGGAGGAGGAAGTCGTGGCCATCGCGGGTCGCTACGCAGAGCGGAAGCGAAACGCCAATGCGATGGACTATGACGACCTGCTTACGCTCTGGCTCAAGCTCCTTCGTAACGAGCCCGAGCTCCTGCAGCGCTATGGACAGCGATTCCGCTACATCCTGGTCGACGAGTATCAGGACACCAACATGGTGCAAGGCGAAATCGTAGAGACGCTCGCGTCGGCTAATGGCGGCAATCTGACAGTTGTGGGCGATGACTGTCAGAGCATCTATGCGTTCCTGGGAGCGCACTACGACAACATCCTGCAGTTCCCGGACCGCAATCCCGGCACCGAAGTGTTCAAGCTCGAAGAGAACTATCGGTCGACCCCCGAGATTCTCGCGCTGACGAACGCCAGCATCGCCGCCAACGTGAACCAGTATGCGAAGGAACTCTTCTCGCGACGCGAATCAGGGATGCTGCCCGCGCTGGTGCCATGCAACTATCCCGATCAGGAAGCGAGCTTCGTTGTGGAACGCGCCCTGCAGCTGCGGGACGAGGGCGTTCCGTTCCACGAGATCGCGATCTTGTATCGCGCGCACTCACATCGGCTCACGGTGGAAACTGCCCTTCTGCGAGCGGACATCCCGTATGACGTCCGCGGTGGAGTGCGGTTTTTCGAACAAGCTCACGTCAAGGACGTCACGGCGCATCTTCGACTCGCGCTGAACCCACGCGACGAGGTGGCCTTCCGACGCGCTTTGTTGTTGCAGCAGGGCATCGGGAACGTCACTGCAGATCGCCTGTGGGATCTGCTGACGCGTCACGATGAGGCAGATCTATTTGTGGACGCGCTGGCTTCCTCGGAAGTCCTGGCCGGCGTACCAACCCGCGCGCGAGCCGGGTGGTCGGCCTTCACGAGCCTCCTGGCAACCGTGGTGGAGTGTCGTGACGCGCCCGAAGCGGCGATCAATGCGGTACTCGAGGTCTACGCGGATTTCGCTCGAGCGCAGTTCACCAACTTCGACTCGCGACTCGAGGATCTCGAACAGCTCGCAATTTTTGCCTCCCAATACGACACACTGGCGGGGTTCCTCGAAGAGGTGGTGCTGCTCGGCGAAATGTACGGGCAAGACGTGAAGGGGGGAGGGGACTCCGATGAGAGGCCGTTGGTGCTCTCAACAGTTCACCAATCGAAGGGCTTGGAGTGGAAGGTTGTCTTCTTCGTTCATCTCGTTGAGGGCGCGCTGCCCAGTCCTCGCGCTCTTGGGGAGCCGGACGGCGAGGAAGAGGAGCGTCGCATCTTCTACGTCGGCACCACTCGTGCCCGCGAAGAGCTCTACTTGAGCTATCCCATCGTCCGGCCCGGCGGGTCGGGTGGCGCGTTGCTGCAGCAGCCGTCACGATTTCTTCAGGAATTGCCTCGCCAGCTCATCGAACCTTGGGAAGTTTTCGAGGCACCAGCGAGTCAGGAGTCGCGACCCGCGCCCGCGCCGCGGAACAATGCCGACTGGGACCCCAACGTAGACCCGGTGTGGGACGACGACTCCTACTTCGATTGAGTTTTGACCCGGTTTTTGGGCGCGTGCTAGCTTTGGTAGTGGGTAAGTTCTCGAGCATCGATTCAGTGAAACTCGCGGGGTCGCTACATTGCGCATTCTGATTCGCAGCATCGCGACAGCCCTTTGCCTGTGTCTGGCCATCGCGGCCAGTGCGTCCGCCGAGCTGACGCTAGGAAAGAGCAATTTCGAATGGCCTGACGCCGACAACGAAAATGCCTACTTCAGCTGGTTCGCGGAAGTCATCAACAGCGCGGACACCGAGGTCACCGTCGACGTCTCCGCTGTACTGCTCGACGACGATGACCGTGTGGTGCACACCGATACCACCCAGGAGCGCGTACCTGCCGGGGCAACTCTTCGGGTCTCACATGAGGGCTCGCTAGACTACGCAAGGGCTCAGGATGTCGTGTCGTACCGCTTCGATGTGGAGCCGGCGGCTCAACGATAGGAAGTATCCGCGCCTCACCTCAGATACCGGCTCGCGGGACACCCGCGGGTTTGCTATAAACTCGCGGATGCGGACACGTCGAACACACCTCAACCCATGCGCGAACGACGCGCCATCGACGTTCCCCTCATGAGGACCGCATCGGAGGTCCGCGCCCACTTCCTGACTCATTGGCGCGACATCGTCCCGGAGATCCTCGTGACGGGGGTGCGTGTTGGCACGGCGCCGGAAGACCCGGCGATGGTGGAGGTCGAGCTCCTCAGCCCCACGGGTGCAGTGCGACGGCTGCTCTGTCTTCCCGCGATGTCCGGAGAACCTCGTCAGGTACGCGGCCTCCTGCCGCGTCTACGCCGGCTCGCGCTGACGCCGGGCGTTTCCGTACTCCTGGTCGTGCCCCACATGGGGGCGGCTGGCGCACGGCTCGCACGCGAAGCGAACATCGGCTACCTCGATTGCTGTGGCAACGCGTTTCTGCGCTTCAACGCGGTCTTCGTGCAGATCAGCGGCAACCGGAACCGATTCAGCGAGCGCAAACAGATCCGGACGCTGTTCCACGACAAGGCCACCATTCCGCTACGCGTTCTGTTGGAGCGCCCGGGCGATTGGCTGACAACTCGTGAGATCGCGGAACGCGGCAGTCTCAGCCTGGGCTGGGTGTCGCAAATCCTGCAGCAGATGCACGCGGACGGCTACATCGAACGCAAGGCCGGGGGTGGTTCGCGTCTCGTTCAGCCGAAGCGGCTGGTCAGCGACTGGCTGGGTGAGTACGCCTTCGAAGTGAACGAGATCTTCCCGTTCCAGCTTCAGGAAGGGGAGCCCGAACTCGTGCTCCAGAAGCTTCGCACGGTCAATTCTGACCTCGCGTCGCGCTACGCGCTGACTCTGCAGTCGGCTGTGCATGCGATGCGACTGCGGCGCGGCCAGCGAAGATTACCCTTTGATCTTCACGTATACGTGCCGGATCTCAACGGAAATCTCGAAGAGACTCTCGAGCGATGGCGTCAGGTTCTCGGCCTCCGGCCCGCAGGACACGGGGCGAACTGTTTCCTGGTGAAGCCGGCGTACCCGAATGCGATCTTCTTCGGAGCACAGGCAAGCCACGGCCTCAGAGCAGTGTCAGATCTCCAGCTCTACCTGGATTTCTTCCACCAGCCAGGTGCAGAACGTGGTCCGGCCGCTGCAGCGATTGGCAACCGCTTGCCCTTCGACGTTGTGCCAGAACTAGGCTCGAGCAACTAGCCTGAGCCGCCGGCCACTACAGGCTCACCTGTTCGCCGACCTGCACGCCGCCACGATCGTTCTCGACGAGCCGAGCTGCCGCGATCACGGGGTCGTGTTCGAACACGAGGACGGTACCGCCAAGCGCCGCCTGGCTCAGCCAATGCTGCTTCTCCGCCAGGGTAGTGAGCGGCTCGTTATCGAACCCCATGATGTATGGCCAGCGCAGATGGGCGGCCGTTGGCACCAAATCCGCGGTGAAGAGCAGATCGGCACCCGGAGATCCGATGCGAACTGCCTGCATCGCGCGGGTATGACCATCCAGCGGGAACACTTTGATGCTCGGCGCAATTTCGACTTCGCCATCAACGAGGCATAGCTTGGGACTGCTGGCTAGCTTGCCGAAGTCCTCACGCCGGAAGGATCCCGCGTCTTTCAGAGTCGGACTCCACGCCCAGTCCCAATGCGCGGACTGCACATGGTGCACCGCATTCGGGTAGCGCAGGGCCAGCTCGCCATCAGCATCCGTGAACGTGGTCCCGGCGGCGTGATCGAAGTGCAAGGTGGGTTAGAACCACGTCCGTGATGTCGTCAGGCTCCACGCCAAAGTTGCGGAGCTGCGCCGCTGCGCCGCCCTCGACAAGGTCGATCGCGAACATCGCCCGACGCTTGTCGTCCCACTTGTCACCCAGTCCTGTGTCCACGAGGATGCGACGTCCCTCGCCCTCGACATACAGGAGACGTGACACGAGCGGGATACGGTTTTGAGAGTCCGGCTCAACCACTTTCTGCCAGAGCGCGCGCGGAACCACGCCGAACATCGAGCCCCCATCGAGGGCAAACCGCGAGTCCAGCAAGGCCCGAACGGTGTAGGACCCGAAGCGCATCCCGGGTCCGATCAGAACGCACCTCCGCCACCGCCGCCGAAACCGCCGCCGGAGAAACCGCCACCGCCGGAGAAGCCGGAGCTTCCGCTACTGCTACGGGGCTGCGACACCAGCGCAGTTCCCATTCGTGAGTTGAGTCCCTGCATGTGATGGGTAAACGCCAGGGTATCGAACACGCCACGATTGCCTGAGTACCACTGAGGCGGTTCGGTCACCAGGCCGGCGAATGCCGTTGCCCAGTGACTCGCGACCCCGAAGGCCATAGCGTAGGGCAGGTATTTCTCGAACGTTGTCTCGGGCAGGTCGAGGGCCCGCATGCGCTCGCCATCGGTCCTCGCCAGGAACTCCTCGAACCCCTTCAGCTGCAGGTAGGCAACCCTGCCGGCGCGTGTCCGTGACGGCATGTACCAGCCAAACCACATGATGCAGATCACGGTAAACGGCAAGGCCACGACGAACGCCAGGCTCTCCAACGCCGCAGCGAGGACACCCATCGCTATCCCAACCGGTAACGCGCCAAGCATCCAGAACAATCGCACCCTGTCTGGTCGCCCTCGGAACAGGCCGGCTTCGGTAAGCCCGCTGTAGAGCGACTCCTTCACCGTTGCGACATGGCTGTAGAACTCGGTTTCAAGATCATCCAGAGCGACGTCGTCTCCCGATTCGAACAGGCCGTCGAGAATTGTCCGCTCGTAGTCACGCAGAGGATCATTCTCCGGTTCGTTTAACTTGATCAGCCGTGTTGTTGTCGAGTCAGACAGCCAGCCACTCTCAGTGGTCTCCTCGATCCGCAGGTACCCCCGCACGCCGAGATCGATCACTGTGGCGACGATGTCTCGTAGATCGACCTTCTCATCGATCAACGTGCCGAGCTCGGCGGGACGGTAGCCACCTGGTGGCTCGTATTCGACAGCGACCGAGCGGTTCACGGCGATGTCCCGTCCCCAGCGACGGTGGGCGGTGAACATGAGTCCGAAGACGATGAAGGGAATGAACAGCGGCCAGTTGTCACGGAAGAGGTCGCGCGCGGCGTCGGCCTTCGTTGGCCGATGAACCACACCGGCAGGCCAGCCGACCACTACCGTCATTCCGCTACCCGGATCCAACTGCCCCTCGGCCATGAACACCGCTTCACCGGGTGTCGATTGGTCGATGCGCACGCCACCTTCTGTGCTGCCGTACGCGCCAGCAAAGGCGCGCACCGTGAGGCCATCTCGAACTTGTTCCGGTAGTCGTATACGAGCCGTTGCACGACGGATTGGCACATCCCAGCGATCGCCCGTCACGTTCCAGTAGAGCTCATCTCTTGGCGACTCGAAGCCTTCGTCCCCCGCGTCGAAGAAACGCAGACCGCGTTCTACCCGATAGCGGAGGGTGACGGTGCGCTCCGCATCCTGAGCCTCGGGCACCCAGACCTTGAAGCGGTAGTCGTCACCGCGACGGCCGGCCTCATGCTCGAGGCTTGTGCCGTCTTCGCCCAGAACCGCCAGGGGAGAGAAGCGCAGTTCGTAGTTGAGCCCCCATGGCGTCCGGTATCGCCACGGGATATCCCGATAGATTCCGTTGAAGCTGCCTCGGAACGCGAATGTGAGTCGTTCGGTGACATCGAGAGAACCGTCGGCATCGACGGTCACGTCAACGTGCATCGACTCGACCCAGTACTCACGCTCCTGTGCATGGGCGTCGGGCGCGACATTCAGGAGTACCGCGAGCGAAAGTGCCGCGCAGATCATCCGACCTCGTGAACCGAAGTCGACCAAACCAATAGATCTCATCCCAGGTCCGCCTTGGGTACAGTTCGCTCCAACGGGCTGTCGAGCTCGAAGAAGTCTCTACGGCCGAAGCCGAGAAGACCCGCGACGAGAACCGTCGGAAATGTAGCGATACGCGTATTCAGATCGCGCACAACGGCGTTGTAGTAGCGACGCGCTGCCTGGAGGGCGTCCTCGATCTCCGCCAGTTGCCCCTGAAGCATCCCAAAGCGGTCGTTGGCGCGGAGCTCGGGGTAGTCTTCCGCGAGCGCGAAGAGGCCTCGCATCGCCGATGCGAGGCCGTTTTCTGCGGCGCGAGTCTCTGCGTCGGGGGCGTGTGGCGAATCCGTAGCGACCGTGCGACGCCGAACCACTTCCTCGAGAGTCTCTCGCTCGTGCGACGCGTAACCCTTGACGGTCTCGACAAGAGCGGGGACGAGATCCGATCGTCGCTTCAACTGCGTGTCGATGTCAGCCCACGCGCCGTCGCCACGTCGGGCAAGCGCAACCAGACGGTTGTACGTGAAGGCGAGCCAGGCCGCCAAAGCGACGAGGGTGATCCCCGCCCAGAACACGTTAGCCGACGCCGCCTTCAGAGAGCGACGACAAGAACTCTTCGTTGTTCTTGGTCTGCCGGAGCCGCTTGAGGAGCAACTCCATCGCCTCGTCCGCCGGAACCGCCGCCAGAGCCTTGCGAAGCATCCACATCGCCTGGAGCGAATCGGGATCCAGAAGCAACTCTTCCTTCCGGGTACCGGACTTGTTCAGTTCGATCGCAGGAAAGATCCGCTTGTCGGCGAGCTTGCGCTCGAGGACGATTTCCGAGTTGCCAGTTCCCTTGAACTCCTCGAAGATCACCTCGTCCATTCGGCTTCCGGTCTCGATCAGCGCGGTGGCTATGATCGTTAGCGAACCACCTTCCTCGAAGGCACGCGCCGAGCCGAAGAACTTCTTGGGTTTCTCGAGTGCATTCGCGTCGACGCCGCCGGAAAGCACTCGACCGGAAGAGGGCGTCACGGTGTTGTGGGCCCGCGCAAGGCGCGTCAGGGAATCGAGCAAGATCACCACGTCGTGACCGCTCTCGACGAGTCGGCGAGCCTTGTTGAGAACGATGTCACCGACCGCTACGTGGCGATTGGCGGGCTCATCAAAGGTCGAACAGACGACCTCGCCCCGCACCGACCGCTTCATGTCGGTGACTTCCTCAGGACGCTCGTCGATTAGCAGGACGATGAGCTTCACATCGGGGTGATTCTCGGCGAGCCCATGAGCAATCGCCTTGAGAAGAATCGTCTTCCCTGCACGTGGCGGCGACACGATCAGGGCGCGCTGACCGAAACCCAGTGGGCAAAGCAGATCAATCACTCGGCCGGCCGGGTCTTCGCCTTCCTGCCCTTCGACGAGGATCTGTCGTTCAGGGTGATGCGGTGTCAGGTTCTTGAACAGGCCGCGATCGAGGGCTGCGCTCGGGGTCTCGGAGTTGATCTCGTCGATCTGCACAAGAGCGAAGTACTTCTCATCGTCCTTCGGCGGCCGGACAGAACCCGTAACCGCATCACCGGTGCGCAGACTGAATTTCCGAATCTGGTTAGGGGAGACGTAGATGTCCTGATCGCCAGGCAGGTAGGAGTTCTCGGCCGAGCGTACAAAACCATAACCATCGGGGAGCACGTCGAGCACGCCGTCTCGGTAGACCAGGCCGTGTTTCTCGGCCTGCGCGTGGAGAACCGCCTGCACCAGAACGTCCGGTGCCATGCCGTCGGTATCTGCGACCTCCAGCTCGGCAGCAATCGCTTTCAGATCGGCCGGCTTCGCATCGAACAGATACTCGATCGAGTGGCAGTTCTCTAGAAGTGCTGCTGTGTCTTCTTCATTCGGAGGCGTGAACTTGGGCTGACGCTTGTGTCCACCACGCCGCCTGCCACGGCCGCCGCGAGACCGCCGCCGGCCACGGCGGCGTTTGGGTTTCTGGTCCTGCTGCTGGCGTTGCTGCTCTGACATTAAATGATCCAACCCCGATTGGGAGAGATCGGGCGCGCAGCCGAGTCGGGTGCGAGACGGCTCCGACGATCCGGTGAAGAGTTCTCAGATACGCGCGGTTCTGCCGCGCTGAAATCCGGGAAGGTGCAGAAGGCCGGCGCCGGAGGGAGAAAGTGGGGCGCCCAGCCCATTGACCGCTATTGTCTGCGCATCGCGGTCAAACTGTCAAGACCAGACGGCCTACCAGGATTCCGAAGGCACGAAGTTGGCGAGTACGTATTCGGCGACAGCGGTGATCTCTTCCTCGAGAAGAAGCTCGCCGAAGGGTTCCATTTCCGTGTCTGTGATGCCGTCCTTGATGACGCGTTCAACCTCCGCCTGCGAAATCGACTCCACGTACATCCAGCTGCCTGCCGTCAGATCACGCGGCTGGGTCTCAAGGAACCGGGCAGCCGGTCCGTCGCCTTCGCCGCCCTGGCCGTGGCAGGACTCGCACTGCGTCTGATACACCTCGAGACCAAGCTGATCCTGCTCCTGGGCATGAGCGTCGTGACCGACTAGCGCCGATGCAATGAAGGACCCCGCAGCGACGAGCGCGACGCCAGCGACGAATTGTGGCAAACGGTTCCTGATCAAGGCGAGAGCTCCTGGTGCTTGGAAAGGGATCGCTCGCATCGATTATGCCAGGATCAACGCCGGCTCAGCACTGCCGAGCGTATGCGCGCCACCGCGGCGAGATATTCGCGGTCCGCATGATCCTCCGCAACTCCGCCCATCGGTGCTCCGAGAATGGCCACAAAGGGTTCGATGTCGCGGTGGTTCGGATTCGTTGAAAGTTTCCACATCGAAAGACCGCGCAAGGCCGTGAACGCACCTGACTCGACGACTTCAGCGAGGCTCACCAGAGCTCGGACGCGCTCGAAGGGCTCTAGCGGCTGACTGGCCCAGTGCACGCAGGTCAGTTCTGAGCCTCCGACGGTTTCGAGTACCTCAACCCGTGAGTACGAATAGGGACGGACCGTGGCGCCAAGTTTGCGCGTCCAGCCCAACTCGACCAGAAAGACGGGACGGCCGAGCGCGTCCAGCCGAGTGGCGATCGCTGCCCAACGATCGCGCATCCTGGCGGCCTGGGCTGCTCGATCCGCGCCGTACTCCGACAGCGGGAAGTAGGCCGTGACGCCGACGGCATCAAGATCGTCCCAGAAACCGACTTCCTCGAATTGATCGAAATTCGCGCCGTAGGCGAGGGGACCAGTGTAAATGTCCCGCACCCCGGCTATCAGCTCCCGCCAGGCGGCCTCGTGCCCCTGTCGCCGCACGTTGAATCTGGCGAGGGTGGGCGCCACCTCCATGACCCACGCGGCGCGTCGGCGCGTGGCTTCGGCCAGAAGACTCTCGAGATCCGGAAAGCGACCTCCATCGAGTTCAACCAAGTCCGACTCATGCCCAGCCGCGCGAACCCGCGTCGCGCACGCTGCGAGCCGGTCATCAACAATCGCCGTGCGTTCATTGTCCGCGTAATACGCGTACAGATCGGGCAGCTCGGTCACGACCCGCGTGGAAGTCATCGATGAGAGCTCATTGGCGATCGTGAACAGATCCACCGACTCGTCGGCCGCGATCTGGGCGCCCCAGGCGACGAACTCGGCGTAGCTTGCGAACCAGCTGTCCACGACGTCGTCACGCGGCCAGATCATGCCGTGCCAGAGGTGACGATTTGCTTCTAGCCCATGCTCGAGCGCGACTCGCATCACCAGCGTCACGTTCAATCCCGCGCGTTGAGCGGCTCTGATCTCGGAAACCACCCACGGAGCGGCGCGATCCCAGTGCAACTCGCTACCGTTCCATTCCTGCTGTCGCGCGTACAGAGTCACTTGCACCGCGTCGAGGCCCGCGTCCACGAGCGCAGTGGCCCAGCGGTCGTGGTTCGGCTCATTGACCTGGATAGCCCCAAACAGCGCGGGAACGACGGGTGGCACCCGCTCCTGACCGTGCATCTCCGCAGCGTCAGCGGCGCAGAAGGCCGCCAGCCCGGCCAGCAGCACGCTCTTGAAGCCGCGATATCGCAGCGGCAAGCGCTCTCTCAGTCCAGATTCCGGGAAAATCCGCAACAACCCTTGGTTGTTGGATTTCTTAGTTTCCATAAGAATCCTTATCAAGACACCCACGGAACGACCATGGGGCGCCCGCGAGTTACTCCGAGCCTCAGCGCAAACCTCTGCCCCCGAGTGGGTCGAGGTCATTCCTCGGCTGCGGCCGGAATGCGCAGACTTTCACCGATTCGGATCACGGTGCGGCGGCCCATGCCGTTGGCTGCCTGGATCGTGGCGATCGTCGTGCCGTAGTGATTCGCGACAGGTTCTCGCCGCTGCGAACGCGGTGCGTCACGAACTGCGGCGGCTTCGGGACCTCGCGCACCCGCAGCATCATGCCTTCATCCAGCGTCGAGTCCCACAGCAGTCCGTTGTCGCGCAAGATTCGCCATGGCGTTGATTCGAATTCCTCGGCGACCGCAGCCACCGTATCGCCAGGTCGCACCCGATGGACGCTGTGATCGTCCTCCCACGTCAACGGGATCCGCAGCAACATACCGGTCGGCAGTGTCTGCAGGTGCCAGAGTTCGTTCTCCGCACGCAGGTCGTCCAGTTCGACATCGAGCGTGAAAGCAACGTTGAAGTAGTTGTCGCCCAGCCGCGACCGATACTCCAAGTGGTCACCCTGAGGCTCGAACAGGTTGTCGCGCGGCACCGGCGGATACGCGATGAACTGGCCCGCTTTCGGTCGACGCACGGCCAGGTACGGATTGTGGAGGCGCAGTTGGAGCAGCGAGATATTCAGTCGCTCCGCGATATCCCACCATTCCTCGCCGTCACGCACCTCCGTGAGCTCGAGACCTGAGGCGTGGTGCCGGATCGATGGCCCGTGCAACTTCAACATCGTTCGGTAGTAGCCCACGCCCAGTACGTACTGCAGCGACTCGAGGCGCATCGCACGGCCGCGTCCGACGTTGCCTGGGCCACCGTTGTAGGCCGCAAGCGCGTAGTCCTCGCGCTCGAATTGCCGGATGAGCTGGCCGATGTACTTAATGCCCGCCTCGATGTTGGTATCGACATTGAGGCCTCGGAACGTGGCCGGCATCACCTGGAAGTAGCCTTTCGCACCAGCCCAGGAGGTCAGATTCGCATTCCCGCCCGACTCGTACATGCAGGTCGCTCGGGCCAGGTCGAAATCGACCTGATAGCGCGAGGCGTAGCGCTCGATATCCTCTTCGATAAGCATCAGCTTGCGGAAAATGCCGAGAATCGCGGGCGAGAAATCGTCGAGGGGCATGATTTCCTCGAACGCCGTGCTCTCCTGCGCGGTAACCGAGCCTCCGATGGAAGGCACTGCCGCTGGCGCGTGGATCGCCATCACGGATGCCACGACTGACACGATCACACCCCTACCCGTCGTCATTCCTGCTCCTGCTCAGTTGGCGGCCGAATTGTGATTCACGGCCGCAAGTCCGCTTCATTGAAACAAGTACGGCCCAACCGGCGCAATCCCCACCCTCCCGAGGTCATGACCCGTCAAACGCGGGTTTGGCGACCCGCCCTCTAACCCATATAATGGCGCGGCTCTTCCGGGACGCTTCGATCGCCCTCAGGTCGGAGTTCCGAGGACCCTGAATCCGCCCCCGCGGGCCCAGCTTTCTAACGGCGCCTTGAGTCTCAAACTCCGCCTCACAGTGCAATCGCCGCGCAGCTTCAGGTTGCGCCTGCGCTACGTCCCCGAGGACGGCGTGCTGCCGATCCCCTACCCGCGCGCGGTTCTGGGTGGGCTTCTCGCGATCTGGGGACTCCTGCTCGCGGTCCCCTATCTTCCGTCCGTTGGATTCACGCAGGCCACGCAACCGACGCTCGCCGTACAAGGCACGGTGATGGCCACGCCAGATCTACCGCTACCGTGGCCGCAGTCCATTGCCGTAGACGCCGACCGAGCCGTCAGCGCGCGCTTCAGGTCCAGGAGCACACTCGACGGGATTCTCCGAGGCGCCGGCGTTTCCGGGTCCGATCTGGGCAACCTGCTGGACGTGGTGACCGAGTCCATCAATGTTCGGCGCATCCGGCCCGGCCAGGAGTACCAGCTCTACTTCGACGCGGCCAAGCAGTTGATCGGGTTCCGTTACCAGTTCGAGCGTCAGACCGCCTGGTTCGTAGCGCGTCGCGATGCCGAATGGGTCGCCACCCAGGTCGCGATTCCGATCGAATCAAGGGCGAGCTATGTTTCGGCGGAAATCGCCGACAGTCTGCACCGGTCTCTTGCTCAGTTCGCGCCGTCCAATGCGGCGGTGGCCGATCTCGTGGCCAAGATCGGTGACATTTACGGCTGGGACGTCGACTTCCAGTACGACCTGCGCTACGGCGACCGGCTCGATCTCGTGGTCGAAGAACGCTACGTCGAAGGCAAGTTCATCGGCTACGGCGAAATCCTTGCGGCGGAGTTTCAGGTCAACGGCCGTACACTGCCGGTCGTCCGGTTCCGCGATCCGGACGGCATCGGGAGCTACTTCACGCCCGATGGAGAGTCGCTCAGGCGAGCTTTTCTCCGATCGCCAGTGAAGTACTCGCGAATCTCTTCGCGGTTCTCAAACCGCCGAGTCCACCCGGTCACCGGCGTGGCCCGCGCACATCGTGGCGTCGACTATGCCGCGGACCCCGGGACGCCCGTCCAGGCGACCGCGGACGGCGTGGTACTCGAGGCACGCTACGGCGCCGAGCCAGGACGCTATGTGAAGCTGCGTCACGGTGGGTCGTACTCGTCGATCTACATGCACCTGTCGCGGATTGCCGACGGCGTGAGTCCGGGATCTGAAGTCAGGCAGGGGCAGGTACTGGGTTACGTCGGGAAGACCGGCAACGCCACGGGCTATCACCTGCACTATGGATTGCTCCAGGGCGGCAACTACGTTGACCCGCTTCGACTGCAATTCCCCGCGGCGGATCCTGTTCCCAGCGAACATTGGGGCCGCTTCGTTGCGCAGCGCGACGACGCCATGCAGCGCCTGCAGGATGGCCGGGCCACGCGCGCGGCAGCAATCGCCGGCGGCGGCCTCTAGGCCCCACGTCTTCCGGCCGTGTTTGCACCCATCCGACACGGCCGCTAGAGTCCGGCGACATGCGAGCTCTTGCTCTCACGTTCGAGACGATTGCGGGCCACACGAGCACCGAAAACAAGGTGCAGGCAGCAGCTGCCTACCTGGCCAGCCAGCCGCAGGGAACCGTGGCGGTCGCGGCTCGTTTCCTTGCCGGCACTCCCCTGCCCCGCGGTACGCCGGCGACGAAAGTCGGACGGTCCTACGGTCGTCGATATCGTCGCGGCGTTCAGTGGCGCGGAGCGCACAACATTGCTGCGCAAGGCAACCACGCGCGGCGACCTGGGCGTCGCCGTGGCAGAAATTCTGGCCGGCATCGAACGGCCGGAGGTAGAACAGCTACGCCTGGACGAGGTCGCTGTGTCGCTCGCAGAGCTCGGCGAGCTTGGCCCGCATGCACCGCGGACGACGCCTGCGCGGTCTGTACCAGCGGGCCACCCCCATGGAGGCCAAGTATCTCACCAAGCTCCTCCTCGGATCGCTGCGAACCGGCATGCAGGCCGCGCGCGTGGAAGAGGCGCTCGCGATGGCGTTTGCGAGGCCGCTCGACGACATTCGCCGAGCTCACATGCTCCTCGGTGACATCGGCACAACTGCAGAGCGTGCCGCCACGAACGCACTCCGTGACATCACACTTCGAGCACATCGACCCATTCACGTCATGCTCGCCAATCCAGCCACATCGGCTGAAGAGGTGTGCCAACTCCTGCAGGGCCCGATTGTCGCCGAACACAAATACGATGGCATTCGGGCTCAGTGGCACCTTCGCGATGGTGTGGTCCGCGTCTACTCCCGAGCGCTCGAGGACTTCACACACTTCTTCCCCGAGGTCCGAATGACGCCACCAGGAATGTCCGGCGAGTGGATCCTCGACGGCGAGGTTGTTGCCTGGTACGAGGGACAAGCGCTTTCCTTCGGCACGCTGCAGAGGCGCCTCGGACGTAAGGAGGTGCCACTCACGCTGCTCCTCGATGCTCCCGTCGTGTTCCTGGCCTTCGACGCCCTTCGAGCCGACGGCGAAGACCTGATCGACCAACCGCTCACGCAACGCAAGGAATTTCTCGGGCGTGCTTCCCTATGACGGGCCCGTCCGCCGGGCGCCGTGGGAAGAGATCGAGGGCCGCCAGAGTGTTACCGAGGCATTCGAGGCGGCGACAGGTGCCGGTGATGAGGGCTCTGTGTTCAAACTTCCCGGGAGCACCTACCAACCTGGTCGGCGTGGGCGGGCGTGGGTGAAACTCAAGCGGCCACTCGGAACTCTGGATGTAGTCGTCACGGGCGCGGAGTGGGGCCGAGGCAAGCGCGCCGGGATGCTCTCGGACCTGATCTTCGCAGTACGGCAGGAGGGCGAGTTGATCGACGCCGGGCGTGCCTACAGCGGCCTGACGGATCAGCAGATCCGCGAGCTAACCGACCATTTCAAGGACAACACGCTAGCGCACCACAGGGTCGGTGCGCCGGGTACACCCCGACATCGTTCTCGAGGTCGCGTTCGACGATGTGCAAATAAGTCGGCGCCATCCCGCAGGCTTCGCCCTTCGGTTTCCACGCATTGTCCGCTGGCGGCAGGACCTCGAGATCGACGACATCAGTACCGTTGCTGACCTCGACCGGCTGTACCGCCGCGCGCGCACACCCGGGGGCGAGGCTCCCTGATGCGACGACGTATGATCGCCGTCATTGGCAGTGGAGCTGCCGACGACGCCCTCACCGCGCACGCGGAGGATGTTGGCGCCGCGATCGCCGTCGCTGGTTTCGCAGGTGTCTGTGGCGGACTGGGCGGTGTGATGTCCGCAGCGTGCCGGGGCGCGGTCAACGCGCCGTCCGGGCCGACGCCGCGTACGGTGGCCATCCTTCCAGGCACTGACACCTCGTCCGCGAACGCCTGGGCCGAGGTCGTAATCGCCACGGGAATCGGGCACGCCCGCAACCTGCCGATCGTACTCTCGGCTGACGCGGTCGTCGCCGTCGGCGGCGGTGCCGGCACTTTGAGCGAGATCGCACACAGTTGGCAGGAGGGACGGCGCCTCGCCGCGTACCTCCCCGCCGGAGGCTGGGGCGAGAAGATCGCGGGAATGACCCTCGACCCGAAGCGGCCAGATAGCGTGGTCGGTCTGGCTGATGAACGCGCCCTGGCACACTGGCTAGACTCGCTTCTCTGCGACTAGCCCGTCGCGATAGGACGGATCCGCCAAACCGCCGCCGCGTCTTGCCACGGACTAGCTGTTCAGATTCGCGATCACCGCCGGGACAACCTTAAACACGTCGTCCGCGATTCCATAGTGCGCGTATTCGAAGATCGGCGCCTTGGGATCCTTGTTGATCGCTACGATCACATCACTCTCGCGCATCCCGACAACGTGTTGCACAGCGCCGGAAATGCCGAGTGCGAAGTACAGTCGCGGGCGCACGGTGACGCCTGAGGAGCCGATCTGCCGATCGTGCGGCACCCAGCCTTGGTCCACCACAGGTCGACTGGCGCCCATCACGCCACCCACGGCGTCGGCGAGTTCCTGCACCAGGGCGAACTTCTCCGCATCGCCCAAGCCACGTCCGCCAGCGACGACGATTTCGGCTTCGGTGATACTTCCCTCTCCGACCTCGGCGCGCTCCATGGACAGGAGCCGCGTGCGGGCCGCGGTGTCATCAATCGCAACCGACGCGGTCTCGATTGCCGCTGCATCACCGGCTGGAGATGCGGCGAACGCGCCCCGCTGGCAGGTCGCGATTGCGATCGGTGTTGCAACCCGCTCGCGGGACACTAGCTTGCGCCGATGCACCGAACGCAGGCCAACGAGCCCCTCCTCCCACTGCAACTCCAGGCAATCAGTCAGCAGGCCTGCATCGAGCCGCGCCGCTAGCAATGGAGCGAGGTCGCGCCCAAGCGGAGCATGCGGCAACAGGATCGCGGCCGGTGCGCTCTCCTTGGCAAGACCGACAATTCCCTGTGCCCAGAGCCCTGCGGTGTAGCCGCTGAGCGCGGCATTCTCTATCACAAGCACCTGATCGACGAAGGGTGCGGCTTGTGCCGGCACCGTGCTGCCAGCTTCGCAGCAGACGACGGCGGCTACATGATCGCCCACACTCCGGGCGGCGCCGGCCAGTTCGGCGGCGCCGGTATGGAGGTTGTCGTCCTGATGCTCAGCAACGATCCAGATCGAACGGCTCATAGTGCCTTCTCCTCTTCGCGCAGGATCCGCACAAGTTCAGCGGCAGTCTCTTCCGCACCGCCCTCCAGCATCCGCGCAAGCTCACGCGGCGGCGGGATGGTGAGGCCGAGCGATTCGACGCGGCGCGCCGGCGCTCCGTCGAAGCCAAGATCGGCCAGGCCCTTCACCGCCAGGTCCTTGCGCTTCGCTGCCATGATCCCTTTGAGACTCGGATAGCGCGGCTCGTTGATACCACTCTGAATCGTGAGCACAGCTGGGAACTGCACCTGGACGTTCGCGTGCTCGCCGCCCTCGAGTTCGCGCCGAACTTGCATCGCGCCATCAACGGGCTCGTTCGTCCCTACGACGAGTGTCGTCGACGCGTACCCCAGGGCCTCGGCGAGCAGCACGCCCACCTGAGAGCCACCGAGATCGTCCGACTCGACCCCAGCGAGCACGAGATCGTAGCCGCCGTCGTGCAGCGCAGCCGCCAGCACGGCGGCAACGCCGCTGGCGTCCAGGTCGTCGGGATCACAATCGACGTGAATCGCGTCGGCCGCTCCCATGGCAAGCCCCTTTCGGAGTCCCTGGACGGCGTCGGCAGTCCCTGCCGAGATCACCGTGACGTGACCTTCATCGCTCTCGGCGAGTCGAATCGCTTCTTCGACCGCGTAGAGGTCGTATTCGTTGACCTCGAAGCGCAACTGATCTTGACGCAAGTTGCCGTCCCCATCGAGCTCGATGCGAGCCTGGGAGTCGACAACGGCTTTCATGCAGACGGCAATGCGCACGCCTTCTCTCCTGGGAGTAGCCACGGAATAAAACAGCGCCAGCGCAGGCACGCGCCAGGGCGCAGAAAATCGATCTATTCGAGTCTAGCTCGGGTGTCCGAGGGCCACAAACGCCCCGGTGCTCAGTCGCGGTGAATGCGATCCAATCTCGCCGAGCGGCGCTGGCGCGCCCGTTCCAGAGTCGCTTCCTCATCGGGGGTCGACGCCACGAGTCCAGGGACGGTCGCCGGCCGGCCCGCGTCATCGAGCGCAACGAACGTCACGTACGCCGTCGTCGTGTGGCGAAGATCACCGGTCACCGGGTTCTCACCGCGCACGGCGACCCGGACCTCGATCGAGGTTCGCCCGACACCCGTAACCTGCCCGTCCAGCAAGAGAACATGTCCAATGGGAACCGGTGCGAGAAATGCCACATCATCAAATGAGGCGGTCACCACCGGGCGGCGTGCGTGACGCAACGCCGCGACCGCAGCGCAAATATCGATCAGATGGAGCACACGGCCACCGCTTACCGACCCGTGAGGATTGGCGTCGTTCGGCATCACGATCTCCGTCATGCTCGCCTGAGACCCCGACATTGGTCTCGCGTCCCTCGGAGTGGTGTTCGCGTCCGTATCGAAGTCCGCCGTCATAGCCCGTACTCCATGAGGTCTCTGGCGACCTCGGTGTTCTTGAAGATCTCCCGGGCCTCGGCGCGCAGCGGTCGCGTGTCGTGGTAGCGGGCAGAGATGTGGGTCAAGACGAGCCTTTCCGCTCCGGCCTCATGAGCCATCCGAGCGGCCTGCGCGGCGGTGCAATGCCCACGCGCCGCGGCTTCGCGTTCGAGCTCCGAACCGAATGTGGAGTCACAGAGGAACAGCGTCGTCTGGTGCGCCAGTTTTACAACTGCCGGACAAGCCCGGGTATCCGCGGTGTATGCGACGCTCCGACCCGGACGGGCTGGTCCCATCACCTGTTCCGGCAAGACCGTCCCGGACGTCCCGTCAACGGCCTCCCCGCTCTGAAGCCGCCCGAAGTCCGGGCCCGGCGCCACCCCGAGACGTTCGGCTTCGACCGGGTCGAAGCGCCCGGGTCGTTCGTCCTCGGCCAGTCGAAAGCCCAGCGTCCGTATGCCGTGATCGAGCAGAGCGCACTCGATCGCATGGCCGCGCCCTTCGACGAGAACCCCGCCTTCGCTCTCGACAATCTCGAGAGGATAGCCGAGTCGAACGCCCTGATAGCGCTGGATCGCCTTCCAGTAGGCCTCGATTCCGGGCGGCCCGAAAAGACGAAGCGGCTCGTCCCGATCGCCCAGCGAGAGCGTCTGCAGAAGGCCTACCAGACCGTTCAGGTGGTCGCCGTGCAGATGCGAGATGAAGATCCCACGCAGTCGCCCAAAGCGCAGCGCGGCGCGACGCCACTGCAACTGCGTGCCTTCGCCGCAATCAAACAGATAGACGTCGCCTTCATACTGCACCGCCACAGCGGCAGTCTGGCGTTGGAGCGTTGGCAGCGAAGCGCCGCTGCCCAGAACTACGGCCCGAAACATGATCGCCGGATGGTAACGCACCCCCTCGATCCGGGCGTGTCGTCACGGACTGCCCCAGCGGTGACTGCTAGAATCACAGCGTGCCGCATCCGGCACATTCCTCCACCAACGCTGCGGATCGTCTTGCGCGTAAACGTCGTGGTCCCCGTACACAACGAGTCGAGCGCTCTGCCGCTCTTGCTCGATCGACTCCGTGACATGCATGCCGCGGCCGCGACCGACGTCGTGATCGTCGACGGCATGAGCACGGATGGAACCGCTAGCGCCCTGCGCAGCTCAGGACTCCCCTACGCCGCAGCTCCTCGAGGCCGCGCCAGTCAGATGAACGCGGGTGCCGCCTTGGGCGACGGAGAGATCATTCTGTTTCTTCACGCCGACACCGAACTGCCCGCAGGGGCTCTCAAGAGCATCCGTGCCGCCATTGATGATGGTGCCTCAGGCGGATTCTTTCGGCTGCGACTCAACTCGGTTCGCCCTCTTCTCGGCCTTATCGGCCGCATGATCACGATCCGTAGTCGGCTGACCGGGATTGCGACAGGCGATCAGGCCATGTTCGTCCGGCGAGACGTTTTCGACCACCTCGGCGGGTTCCCGCCGTTGCCGCTCTTCGAAGACGTCCAGTTTAGCGCTCAACTGCGACGCACCGGCAGGGTCGCGCGGCTCAACGACACCGTCGTCACGTCGGCTCGCCGCTGGGAGCAATGTGGCCCGGTCCGGACCATCCTGAAGATGTGGCTCCTGCGCGCGGCCCACGCGCTCGGCATGAGCCCACTAACTCTCGCGCGCTTCTACGAGGCATCCCGATGAGCGCAGCCGCGGCGTCCATCCTCAGAGCGCGTCCCGCATTGATCCTGTGGCGCCACGTGATCCTCGAACTCCTGACCCCCACCCTGCTGGCGTTCTGTGTCTTCACGTTCCTCTTTCTGATGCGCGCGCTACTCCGCGTCTCGCAGCTGTGGATCGAGTACGGCGCCGAGCTCAGTAGCGTGTTGTGGGTCATCGTCTACAGCCTGCCTCACATCATGGTTCTGACCATCCCAATGGGGCTCCTCGTCGGTTCGTTGATCGCCTTCGGCAGAATGTCGGCGGACTTCGAAATCGTCGCGCTTCGCGCCGCGGGGGTCAGCCTGCTTCACCTACTGCCGCCGGTACTCATCGCGTCCGCTCTACTGTGGGGAGCGACAAGCTGGATCTACACCGTGATGATGCCTTGGGGCAATCAATCACTCGTGGAGATTCAGTGGGAACAGATCGCCGAGGGCGGAGCGCTGTCCAACGAGGTCAAACCTCGCGTCTTCAACAACGACTTCCCGAACCTTGTCCTCTACGTCGAGGACATCGTCAATCAAGGTAGCGAGTGGCGCGGTGTGTTTACGGCGCGAACGGACTCGAATCCGCCGACGATTCTCCGCGCAGAGCGCGCCTACCCCCGGATCGATGCCGAGAACCGTCGGACATACATCGAGATGGTCAACGGGGTCGTCATTGCATCGCGAGCCGACCCGGCGGACGTGACACTGACCGAGTTCGAGTCGCGCAGCGAACTCGTGTGGTCTGAAGAGAACACCTTCATCGGAGAGCTCGGCAAGGACGTTCGCTCGATGAACCTCTCGGAACTACGCACAGCGATCGCGGCGCGTCATTCGAATGGCGAGCCGGCGTGGGATCTGCGGGTCGAGGTCCAGAAGAAGTTTGCGCTTCCCTTCGCCTGCATCGTGATGGGCCTCATCGCGCTTCCGCTGGGCATCTCAACTCAGAGACAGACAACGGCAAGCGGGTTCGCTATCGGCATCGTGGTGATCGCCGTGTACTACTTCTTCGCGCAGAACGGCGAACAACAAGCTGATCTGGGGCAGATCTCACCAATCGTGGGAATCTGGGCTGGCAACGTCGTGCTGGCCATCGCAGCCCTCGTGCTGCTCTGGAAGAAGAGTCGCGAAGTCGACTTCGGCATATGGCGGCGTATCGAGCCCATCTGGCTCCAGGCAGCGGACGGCCTGCGCGCTTGGTACTCGAAGCGTGTTCTGCACCGTTCCGTGCGGCTCCGCTCCAGCCACACCGGTGCGTCCTTCCCGCGGACGCTCGACAGGCTCGTGATGCGCAACTACTTGAGCATCTACGGGCTCACGTTCTCGGCCTTCATCGTTCTGTTCATCATGGGCACCTGGATCGACAAGGCGTCCTACGTAACCAATCCCGGCTTGATCCCCACCTTCTTGAGCTACTACGTGTGGGAGATCGTCTTCGACATCACGCCGATGGCTGCGGTCGTTACGGTGCTGGCCGTCTTCAGTCTCATGGCGAAGCACGGCGAGGTCGTGGCCGCCATGGCAGGCGGGGTGAGCCTCTATCGACTGATGGTCCCGATCTTTGTCCCGGCACTCCTGCTCACCGCGGGGCAGTACGCCCTCCAGGAGTACGTGCTGCCGTACACGGCTGAGCAAGCCAAGGTGGTCGAGGAAGCAATGGACCCGTCGGACACAGTCATTCTGCTGCAGTCGCAGAACTGGGTGTTCGCCGAGGGCAACGTGGTCTACCACTTCGACGAATTCGTGGAGTCGAGCTCGCAGTTCCTGGGTCTGCGGGTCTTCTATCTTGGCGACGAGAACTCGATGGCTCGGATGGAGTTCGCTGATATCGCCGAGTGGCGCGAGGGCACCTGGGAGGCTCGCGACGGCTGGCGACGCTTCTTCGTCCGTGAAGGCGACCGGGTCAAGCCGTCACCGCTCGAGGAGTTCAGTTTCGCCCGCATGGGGCACCTGGAACGCGACCCGGAATATTTCCGCGAGAACGAGCTGCTACCTGAACAGATGCGCCTGCTCGATCTGCGTCGACACATTCAATTGCTCGAGCGGCAGGGCTACGAAACCCACCGAGCGCTGGTCGACTTTCATCAGAAGATCGCCACGCCGGCCATCGTGTTTGTCATGACCGTGGTCGGCCTTCCATTCGCATTCCGAATGGGCCGCCACGGCACGCTTACGGGCGTGGCCGTCGCAGTCGCACTCGTAGCCGCCTACTGGATCGCGTTCGGCGTCTTCCAGGCTCTCGGCTACGCGAACCAACTGCCGCCGCCTCTGTCGGCATGGGCGCCACACCTGTTGTTCCTATCTCTAGGGACGTACCAGGCTATCGGCGTCAGAACCTAGAGGCGGCGAAGAACTAGGCCGCTCCGCCGGGCATGTCGGCTTCCGAAAGGTCCAGGAAGCGCCGGACGTCGTCGGCCAGATTGGTGGCCTCCCACGGGAAGCCTTCACGACCAAAGTGACCGTACGCCGCGGTCTCACGATAGATCGGACGCCGCAGATCCAGGTGTTCGATCATCCCCTTCGGGGTCAGTGGGAAGATCTCGCGCACTGCCTCGACGATCCGCGCCTCATCGACGCGCCCGGTTCCACGTGCGTTCACCATCACCGAAACCGGATCGGCAACGCCGATCGCGTAGGCGAGCTGAAGCTCAAGTCGCTCCGCAACGCCCGCCGCCACGAGATTCTTCACCACGTAGCGGGCCATGTAGGACGCCGTGCGGTCGACCTTTGTGCAGTCCTTGCCCGAGAACGCACCACCGCCGTGGCTTCCGACACCGCCGTAGGTATCGACGATGATCTTCCGGCCTGTGAGCCCACAGTCACCCTGCGGGCCGCCAACAACAAAGCGACCCGTGGGGTTGATGTGGTACTTGGTGTTCTCGTCACGCAGCTCTTCCGGAACGACCGGCTTCACGACCTTCTCGAGAAGATCTTCCTGGATCACGCCAAGGGAGACTTCCTCGCCATGTTGCGTGCTGACCACCACTGAATCCACGCGGTGGGGTCGACCGTCTACATACTCGACGGTGACCTGAGCCTTGCCATCAGGCCGCAGGTAGTCGAGCGTGTCGTCCTTGCGCACGGTCGAGAGCTGGCGGCAGAGACCGTGCGCCAGCTTGATCGGCATGGGCATCAGCTCTTCGGTTTCCACCGAAGCGTAGCCGAACATCAAACCCTGATCGCCTGCGCCGCCGGGATCCACGCCCATCGCGATGTCCGGCGACTGCTCGTCGATGCTCGTCATCACACCGCACGTGTCGGCGTCGAAGCCGAATTCCGAGCGGGTGTACCCGATCTCGCGAATCGTCTTGCGCACGATGCTCGGGATGTCGACGTACGCGTTGGTGGTGATCTCACCGGCAACGATCGCGATACCGGTCGTGACCATGGTCTCGCACGCCACACGACCCGTCGGATCCTCCGCCATGATGGCGTCGAGCACCGAGTCGGACACCTGATCCGCGATTTTGTCCGGGTGCCCTTCGGTGACGGATTCGGAGGTCAGAAGAAACGTCTGATTGTCCATGAAATTCGTTGTTCCAGGAGCAGTATTGCGTGCTCGGTAAGAATCTTCGTTGAGGCCTCGAGGCCGGCGCGTACGGCCCGGTACGGGGCCTCGCGCGGATCTGAACGAAGCCTACACGGGGCTCATGAAACGGTCAATTTGGCCCGTCGAGCATCGTGCGAACCAGACGCTCTTCACCGGCCCGATCGCTGATCGCGCCGTCGATACGCGCGTACCGCAAGGTCTGCAGCATTGCGCCGATCGACCGACCTGACGGCGCGCCAATTTCCAACAGATCATTGCCGTCGAGTTCGCTGGTCACACCGCGATCCTCACGGATATACAGCAGCACACGATCTCGACCCTCCGGCCACGTCGCCGAGCCCACCTCCAGCACGGCCTCGGACAGGGGGTCCAACGCGCTGGCGATAGCGCTCCGCGGAGCGTCCAGCGCCAATCGACTCAGCGCGGCCCGAGCCCGATCCCATGCAACTCCGGAGTCGACGACGATGTCCTGTGCGGCACCTGGCAGGCGCAACCGACGGCCGAGCTCCCAGCGTTCCTGAGGCGCCAGCGATACGGCCATCACGGCGAGGACCTGCCAGGCAACGTCCTCTTCTCGGCCCGACAGCAGGCGGAGCGCATCCAAATCAACCTCGAGTCCCACGAAGATGTCATCCAGGAGTTGCCATTCGCGCAGTGCCTTCGGCCCGTGCACGGGCTGCTCGCGCAGGAGTTTCTCGAGTTCACGTCGCATTCGATCGCCAGAAATATCTCCCAGAAACCCACCCTGCGCCGCAACACGAATGCCAGCCGACGTCCGCGTCTCTATCTCGTAGTCGAGCCGCAGCGCGAATCGAAGCGCTCGCAACAGCCGTGTCGGATCGTCGCTGAACGATTGCTCGTGCAAGAACCTGATCTGGCGCGCGGCCAGATCTTCCCGGCCGCCATGAGGGTCGACCAGAGCACCGACGGCTGCGGGCGCAATGGCGATGGCCATGGTGTTGATGGTGAAATCCCGGCGGGCCAGGTCCTCTTCAATGTTCCCTTCGGCCACAGACGGCAGCGCGCCCCGCTTCGGGTACGTCTCCGAGCGCGCTGTAGCGAAATCCACTCGACGACCGTCGGTGAGGGTCACGGTCGCCGTCTGGAAGGCGTGATGTCGAAGAACCTCTCCACCAAGTGCGCGGGCAACATCCTGGGCGACGACTATCGCGTCGCCGTCGACCACGATGTCGATGTCCGGTGACGGGGTATCGAGAACCAGGTCACGGACGACACCGCCTACAAGGTACGGGGTGTATCCCCTCTGCGCAGCGATCTCGCCGCAGCGGAGCACCAGGCTGTAGTCGCCGGAATCGAGGCGCCCCAGTAGTTCCTTCACGAATGCGCTCGCGGATGGTGGCGCTCGTAGACAAGTTTCAATCGGGCTCGATCCACGTGCGTATACACCTCGGTCGTGGCGATGCGACTGTGGCCAAGCATCGCCTGAACAGCCCGCAGATCAGCGTCAGCTTCCAAGAGGTGCGTGGCGAAAGAGTGTCGAAGCACGTGAGGGCTTACTCGAGATCGGGGGATGCCCGCATCGGTCGCGTAGCGCTTGAGGAGCTTGGCGAACCACTGCCGCGTGAGCGGCCGGCCGCGACGACCCAGGAAGATCGTCTGTTCTGTCGAATCGAGGGCGAAGGCATCCCGTCCGCGCTCGACGTACCGCGTAATCCAATGCGCCGCCTCATCGCCGATCGGAACCAGACGTTCTTTACTTCCCTTGCCAAAACAGCGAACAAAGCCCTCTTCCTCGTCGATGTCGCCGAGCTGCAGGCTGATCACTTCGGAGACCCGCAACCCACAACCGTAGGCCACTTCGAGCATCGCCCGATCCCGGAGCCCTGATGGGCCTTCGACATTCGGCTGGGCGAGGATCCGCTCGACTTCGTCCCAGCTCAGTGTCTTCGGGAGCGGACGCGTCCGCTCGCGTGCCTTCAGCAGTTCGGTGGGATCAACCTCGACGCGGCCGGAAGCCACGAGGCGCCTGTAGAAACCTCGAAGCGCAGAGAGCTTCCGGGCGCGAGTTCGCCCGGAGCATCCTTGCTGCTCCAACCATCCGAGCCACGAGCGGAGGTCGCTTGCCCTGAGGTCCAACGGATTGACGTTGGCGTCGGCGCACCATGTGTCGAACTGTCGGAGATCCGCCGAGTAGGACCGAATTGTACGGTCCGAGCGACCGAGTTCTACCCGGAGGTACTCCAGGTAGTCCAATTCCCATCCGCCCAGTCGGACCCTCTCCACTCAGGCCCCTCCCGCGTCACGATCGTTGCCGCGACGCGTCTGCCTGGAGTCGAGCAGGAGCGTCACGGGACCATCGTTGAGCAATTCGACTTGCATGTTCGCGCCGAACTCGCCGGTCGCCACCTCCAGTCCCGCCGCCTCGAATCGGCCAGCCAGATCCTCGATCATCGGGGCGGCCAGATCAGGAGCCAGCGCCCGCACGAAACTGGGGCGCCGGCCTTTTCGGGTATCCCCGGCGAGCGTGAATTGCGAAACGACGAGGATCGCTCCGCCAATATCCGACACCGAGAGGTTCATTCGTCCGTCTTCATCAGCGAAGAAACGCAGGTTCGGAATTCGCCGAGCCATGAAATCCACATCGGCCCCGTCGTCGCCATCGACTGCTCCGATGAGCGCGAGAATCCCCGGCCCAATCGCGCCGACACACTCGCCGGCCACGGTCACCTGAGCGTGCGAAACGCGCTGCAGTACTGCAATCATCGTTTTCTACCGCTCCTCTTCGGTGGATCCGCCAACCAGAGTAGCAGGCGCCTGTCGCCGTCCAATTTGTCGCAGTTCGGCGATTTCCGGAGCTCGCAGAACCGCAAGCCCCGCCAGATAGACCATCCCACCGACGAGCACGACAGTGAAAAGCCGAACCCAGGCCTCAACGACACCGCTGTCAGCAACGATCAGGGAATCTCGAATTCCCAGCAACACGGCGGCCATCACCGCAGCGGCGACACCAGCCCGGGTAAAGCTCGCGAGAGGCTCACGAAGCGGGAGACCGCCCAGCTTTCCGCGCAGCAACCACAGGAGCACTGCCAGCGAGAATGCCGCCGCGATCGAGTTGGCGAGCGCGATGCCGGCATTCTCGAGGGGCCCGCGCAGTAGCACGCAACCGACCACGTTGACCACCATCGACCCCGTCGCGACGATCACCGGTGTGCGTGTATCCCGCATCGCATAGAAAGACTGCACCGCGATCCGGACCCCCGCCGTGGCCACTAGTCCCCATGCATACCCCCAAACGGCCGCCGCCGTAAGGGCTGTCGCTCCGGCCGAGAACTGCCCGTACTCGAAAAGCGTGGCGATGATGTCGTGACGCAGAACCATGATCCCGACGGCTGCAGGAAGCGTCACCGCCGTGACCTGGCGGAGTGCAAATCCCAGTGTTCCCCGAAGCTGGGCGGTGTCTCCGGCCGCGCCCTGCTGAGACATCAACGGCAACACGACGGTGGCGACCGCAACCGCGAACACGCCGAGCGTGAGTTCATTCACACGCGATGCGAAGTAGAGGGACGTCATCGTTCCCTCAGGCAGATCGCTGGCCAGCGATCGCCCCACCAGGATATTGATCTGCACCACGCTGGCGCCGACCACCCCGGGGATCATGAGCCGCCCGATCTCCGAGACGCCTCGATCACCGAGCGGCCATGATGGTCGCAGCGAAACCCCGAATCGGCGGACAAAGGGAACCAGGAATAGGAACTGCAGAACCCCTCCGACCATCGCGCCGCCAGCGATTACCCAGACAGCCGTCTCCGGTAGCTCGCCCCAGGCGAGGAAGGCCGCGGCGATCAGCGCGATATTCAGGAGCACCGGGGTAAATGCTGCGGCGGCGAACCTCTGCCGGGCATTCAAGATCCCCATCAAGACCGCTGTCAGTGAAATGAACAGCAGGTAGCCGAACACCGCGCGAGTGAGATCCACCGTTAGCTCGAACTTCCCGGGCACGGCCGCGTAGCCGGAGTACATGACCCAGACGATCCCGCGAGCGCCCAGGATCCCAATCACGCTCAGGCCACTCGCGGCAACGAGTACAACGGTGAAGAACTTCGACGACAGCTCGCGTGCACGCTCATCACCGTGCTCGGCAGATTGACGAGCCAGGACGGGTATGAACGCGGCGGAGATGTTTCCCTCGCCGACCAGCCGTCGTAGCGTGCTGGGCAACACGAAGGCCGCGTACCAGGCATCCGCAGCAACCCCGGCACCCAGCAAGGTGGACTGAGCGATATCCCTAACCAATCCGAGAACTCGCGACACTAGAGTCATTCCGCCCACGGTGCCGGCCGCTCGGAGCAATCTGCCGGTCTGGTCGGTGCCTGTCTTACTCAACGCAACCTCGCGCGGAAGTTAGGGCCCGACGACGCGCTTCGACCCCGTACCCTTTTTGCGCAAATAGACGTTTGACGGCCGCCGACGCTCATCCTAACCTTCCACATTCGAGCGTTTGTCTAAGGAGATCTCGAACCCAATGCCCAATATTGCCTCTGCTAAGAAGCGTATGCGCCAGAGCGTGGTGCGCCGCGACCGCAACCGCGGTAGCCGTTCCGCTCTCCGCACCTCGCTTCGGAAGCTTGATGAAGCCATCGAGGCCGGTGACATGGACCGCATCCGCGAAAGCTGGACTGCGGCCCAGTCTCTTCTCGATAGGACTGCGCAGCGCGGCGTGATTCACCGGAATCAGGCTGCCCGCAAGAAGGCGCGACTCTCGCGCCGGATCAGCAAGCTCGAATCGAGCTGAGCCTGCCCTACGCGGCACAGATCTGACGGCACAGCGCCTCCAATCTGCCCCGTGCGGGACGTAGTCTGTCCGCACCCAGCCGAGCATCACGCATCCGTTTGATGAACAGGTCTGCCTCGGCGCACCCGATCAAAGTGCGTGCGAGCGCACCGCGTGACGCTCGTCGAGCGCGATCGAGTATTTCGCCGCGCTGCTGCCATCGCCCGGCGATCCCTTGCATGGCTTCTTTGCGCGGGATTCCCGAAGCAACCAGATCCCCGGCCACGACGAGTTGCCGGCAGATCCAGCCGATCATGGCCAACACGCCGATCGGAGACTCACCATCGTCGAGCAGGATGTTCAGCAGTCGCAGCGCCGACTCCTGATCCCCTTTTACGAGCGCGTCGGTGAGCTCGAAGACCGAGTGCTCCCGCGTGCGCCCCATGATGCCCTCGAGGTCCGCTGCCCGCACGGTCCCGCTCTCGCCGACGTACAGCATGGCTTTCTCGATTTCCTGCTCGAGCACGGTGAGTCGGGTACCGGCCATCTGCAGTAGATACGCCACCGCGTCGGGCTCGATTGAGTAACCGGCGTTGCGCAGCGTCGCCTCGATCCAGATCGAGACGTCTCGTTCCGACGTGGGCGGGGCACAGTCGACAATGACAGCAGTTTTCGCAACGGCCTTGTACAACGTCTTCCGCTTGTCGACCTTGTCAGCTTCCAGAACAACGCACGTCGCGCCAACCGGATCGGCCAGGTACGCGAGGAATTCTTCAGTTTCATCGCTGCCGAGAAGCTTGTCGAAGTTCGGCACCGTGACTATCCGCACGACGCCTTCGGCCATCAAGCTGAAGAGCGGCAGCGACCTGGCCTCGTCGACGATCTCTGCCAGCGTCGCCCGACTCCCGTCGATCTGAACTATCGCACCGGGTGACTCGCCATCGTCAACGAGGGTTCTCAGGCATTCGGTAGCGCGCCGTCGCAGCGCCGGCTCTTCGCCAAGGAGCAGATACACCGGGGCGACATCGTCCGCTGCAACTGCCTTCCTGAGGGCGGGCAACGTGATCCCCGCCGCCTTCTGACCTCGTCGGGCCATACCGCTCCTTGCTCTGTGCCCTGCGTGCCGGGCTAGAAGCCTTCCAGAATGCTCGCAACAACAGCTCTTGCGAACTCCTGCGAGATCTCGTCGATCGAGCCAACTTCGATATCAATCTGCCCCGCCCCGGTCGCCGGGAACTCGAACTGATCCTGATAGGTGAAGTTATTCGCCGTGAAGAGGATCTTGTTGGCCACCAGGTCCTGGAACGTCACCCGGGCCCTAATCGTGACCTGCCAGGTATCCGCTGCCTCTTGCTCATCCAAACCGATCGGCCGCACATCGAATGACTGAATCTCACCGAGGAGCACAGCATCCGCACCATTTTGCTGGCCGACGACGCGATAGTTGCCGCGTGACACGAACTCCCGGGTCACCGCATCGGTCACACGCACTTCGAGTTCGAATCGTCGTGTGTTGTTAACGAACGTGGGAATCGCAACGACCTGCACGTAGTCAGGTAGGAATGCCCCCTGGCCAACCAGTGAGTATCCGCAGCTCTCCACGCTGAGCAGAGCGACCAACAGGAATACCGCGCGGCTGCGCCAGCCGGCTACTTTCCTGAACATCCAGGCACTCCTGTCAAACGACGATGTTGAGCTTCGGTTCCTGACCCTTGCGTGCCGGAATGAAGATCACCTTCCGCGGTCCACTGTCGCCAATGTAGCGACGCGCGCCTTCCGTGGCGAGTCCCAGAGTTCTGGCCTCGTCTTGTCCGACGTCCGCCGCGACGTCCACCCGATCCCGGACTTTACCATTCACCAAAACCACCAGCGTGACCGTATCTTCGGCCGCCTTCTCCGGATCGTAGGCCGGCCACTCCTGCGCGTGCACGCTGAAGTCGCCGCCCAGTCGCTCCCAGAGTTCTTCGGCTGTATGCGGAGCGAACGGGCCGAGGAGCCGCACCATCACGTCCATCGTGGCGCGCCAGGCGTCGTCCCCGAGATGATCTTCGCGCAGTGCCGCCCGGAGGTCGTTCCGGAACGCCATCAGGGCGGCAATCGCTGTGTTGAAGCTGAACTCCTCGAGCCCTCGCTCAACCTGCTCGATCGTCTGGTGGAGACGGCGCTCGATCATCGCCTCTTGCTCGGGATCACCAGGTCCGGTCGGAGGGGTCGTACCTATCGCCCAGACGTCCTGCAGCCAGCGCGCGACCCCCTGCATTCCGCCGCTGTCGAACGGACCTCCCTTCGCCCAGTCAAACCCGAACATCAGATAGGCCCTGAGCACATCGGCACCGTGCCGATCGACCCAAACGTCGGGATTGACGACGTTGCCCTTGCTCTTGGACATGCGTTGGACTTCGAGGTGATGGCGCAGCTGCCCGACCGAGTTGACCCCGTCGATTCCGGGGATATCGATGCTTGCATCAGGCTCGACCTCAACCGTCATCAGACCACCATCCGGAGCCGTGAGGGTGAGAATGTTCTCGGTACGCCGCATAATCTCGCCAACCATCTCGTCGGGCTCGCAAGATGCCGGTGCGTCGCCGACGACCTCCACACGATCTGCATGCAACACGTTGCCGACAGTCGACCCCGTTGCGCGAACCACATCGCCCGAGCGCTCTCCGCCTAGAACCTGTCCCTGGTTACGCAGCACAACCATGGGTTCATCGAAAATCCGACCAGGATCCCGGCCGCGCTGGCGCATCACCGTGGCGGCGTCTTCGAACATGCCGAGATCGCGCATCGCCTTCGTGAAGAACCGGGTGTAGAGCAGGTGCATGGTCGCGTGCTCTGCGCCGCCTGTGTACGTATCCACAGGCAACCAGTACGCGGCTTCCTCAGGGTCGAACGGCGCCCCGTCGTATCCGGGACTCAGATACCGGTACTGGTACCAGGAGGAGCACATGAAGGTGTCCATGGTGTCCGTTTCGCGCTCCGCGGGGCCACCGTCCTTGGCCACGGCGGCCATGAAGTCAGAATTCGACTTCAGTGGACTTCTGCCCGTCGGCATGAATTCGACGTCCTGCGGCAATTCGACCGGCAAGGAGTCGTCCGGGACCGTCTCGTATTCACCATCCGCCCGTCGAACGACCGGAATCGGGCATCCCCAGTAGCGCTGCCGGCTGATCAACCAATCGCGCAGCCGATAGTTGATCGCTTCGCGGCCGACTTCATGATCCTCAAGCCACTCGATCGCCGCCGCGATCGCCGGATTGGACCGACCCTTGGAGTCGGTGCAGCGAGTGCCGTCGATCGGACCACTGTTGAACATCGCCCCTGCGCCAACGTATGCCTCGGTCATGGCTGCGGCGTCTACGACCCCCTCAGGGCTGGTAATCACCGGCCGCACCTCAAGATCGAACTTCCGCGCGAACTCGAAGTCGCGCTGGTCATGTGCCGGAACCGCCATGATCGCGCCGGTCCCGTAGCCAACCATTACGTAGTCTGCGATCCAGATCGGAATCTTCTCGCCGCTGGCCGGATTCTGCGCGTAGCTCCCCGTGAAGACGCCCGTTTTCTCGCGGTCTTCAGCACTGCGTTCAATCTCACTCGCCTTCGCGGCCGCAGCCACGTACTCGGCGATTTGCTCACGCTGGTCTTCGCTGGTGAGCTGATCGACAAGGTCGTGTTCGGGCGCGAGCACCATGAAGGTCGCGCCCCACAACGTGTCGGGCCGCGTGGTGAAGACCTCGATCGACGTCTCGCCTTCGATCGTGAAGGCGACGCGCGCTCCTTCGCTCCGACCGATCCAGTTCGTCTGCGCTTTGCGGATAGCCTCGGGCCAGTCCATCTCGTCGAACTCGAGCAGTTCGTCTGCATACTGCGTGATGCGAAAGAACCACTGGGACATGAGCTTCTGGACGACGGGTTGACCCGTTCGCTCGTCCTTTCCGTCGATGACCTGCTCGTTGGCCAATACGGTCTGCAGCGACTCTGACCAGTTCACCAGGGCCTCACCGCGATAGGCCAGGCCTCCTTCGAGGAACCGATTGAAGAACCACTCCGTCCAACGATAGAACTCCGGGGTGCAACTGACCGCTTCGCGTTCCCAGTCGAACATTGCGCCCATGCTGCGAAACTGGCGCCGCATGTTCTCGATGTTCTCGTAGGTCCATTTCCACGGATGAATGCCGCGTTGGATCGCTGCATTCTCGGCCGGAAGGCCAAAGGCGTCGAAGCCCATCGGGAAGAGCACGTTGAATCCCTTCATGCGTTTGAAACGCGCGCGGGCATCGGACGGGACCATGGCGAACCAATGCCCGAGATGCAGATCCCCGCTGGGATAAGGAAGCATTGTCAGCGCGTAGTGCTTCGGCCGCTCCCAGTCCACCTTGCTACGGTAAACGCCCTCGCGTTCCCATCGCTCGCGCCACTTCTCTTCGAATTCCGCAGGTCGATACTCGCTCATCCGTCCCCTGCCTCGTTCGTATGTTCCATCTCGGCCGTCGCGGGTTCCTCGGCGAGCCGTTTCCGTACTCCGTCCAGGATTCCGTTGATAAACGGACCCGCCGCCGGGCCGCTGAACTTCTTGCCCAGCTCGATGGCTTCATCGATGACCACCGCCGACGGTGTGTCCGGCTCGTTGAGCATTTCCCAGATCGCGATGCGGAGAATGCTCCGATCGACGTTGCTGAATCGGTCGAGCCGCCAGTTCACTGCCTGATGATCGATCAAGCGATCGATGTGCTCCGCGCTGTCGGCGACCCCGCGCACGAGTCGCTCTGCGAAACGACGAACATCATCCGACTCGTCGCGCACGCGCCAGAAACGCTCGAAAGTAGTGTCCAGGCGCCGTCCCGTGACCGCCCACTCGTAGAGTGCCTGGACTGCGCGCTCGCGCCCGCGATGCCGTGCGCCCACCCTTCTATTCCCCGGCCGCCGAGTAGACTCCGATCATCTCGATCGCCGCGAGCGCGGCCTCCGAACCCTTGTTCCCGCGGTCACCGCCTGCCCGTGCCTTGGCCTGTTCCATCGTGTCGCACGTGATCAGCCCGAACGTCACCGGAAGGCCGTACTCGCGCGCTACGTTCTGCACGGCGTGGGCCGTGGACATGCCGAGCACATCGAAATGCGGCGTCTCACCGCGGATCAGCGCTCCCACGCAAATCACCGCATGAATGTCCTCACGCGCCGCTAGCACCATCGCTCCCATCGGAAGTTCGAAAGCTCCCGGCACGTGGACTACTTCCACATCCTTGCCAGCAGCGCCGTACTCGCGCAGCGTTTCTCGCGCACCCGCCAACAAGCTCTTGGTGATGTCCTCGTTGAAACGGCTGACGACGATCCCGAACCGCCAACCGGCAGCCGCATCGCGTTCGAGGGTCACCGTGTATCCGTCGTCGCTCATGGGTCTCGTACCTGGCACCGGGTTCACGAGTCAGCGTTGGTACTCGTTGACCAGTGTGTTGTGATCGCGCAGATTCGTCGAAAAGGCGTGCGTCCCGTCATTGCGAGACACGAAATACAGAAAATCGGATTCAGCGGGATCGAGAGCGGCATCCAGACTCGATGCACGCGGGCTGCCGATCGGACCGGCGGGAAGGCCTGGATAGAGATACGTATTGTACGGGGAATCACGCCGCAGGTCCGACATGTAGATCGTGCGGCCATCCTTGCCGGCTAGCCAGCGCGCGTATAGAACCGTCGGATCCGTTTGCAGCAGCATGCCGCGCTCGAGCCGGTTGTGGAACACTGCGGAAACCAGGCCCCGCTCGTCCGCGCTCGGCGTCTCGGCCTCAATCAGCGACGCCAGCGTGACAACCTCACGAACCGACCATCCGAGCTCGGAGGCCCTGGCGCCGAGTCCCGCGTCCCACGTCTCTCTGAACGCCGCTACCATCAGGTCGACAACTTGATCCGTCGTCGTCCCCGACGGAACGAGGTACGTCTCAGGAAACAGATAGCCCTCCAGGTCGGTCCCCTCGGGATCTAGATCTGCGATCAAGTCGACCCGCATGAAGGATCGTAGGGCCGCTTCTTCGTCACCGAACCCTGCAGACGCGATCGCGATGGCCGCTTGCCAGCGATTCGAGCCCTCCGGAAGCGTCACTGGAAAGAGACGAACGCGTCCCTCCGTGATGATTCGCGTGACATCTTCCACTGAGACGGCTTCATCAAAGCGATAGTCCCCCGCCTGGATGGACGCGCCAAGATCCGTCCACCACAGCCACCACACGAGATCGCGTCCGTCTTCGAGAACATCGGCCTGTTCGAGCGCGGCCGCAACCGAACGCGCGTTCATGCCGCGCGCGATGGTAATGTCTCTGGTTGCCCCGGCCTCCGGAGCGTGAGGCGATGAGATTCGACTATCGATCCACCGCATACCGAAAAGGGCAGCGCCACACCCAACCACCAGAACTACGGCGAGTCCGATCAATATGCGCTTCATGCTGGCGCCTCCGCGAGGCGCGCCGAATCAGGCGAACCGGCGTCCAGAAAACTCTGCAGGATCAACGCCGCGGCAACCTTGTCCACCATGCCCTTGCGGGCTTTGCGACGGACGCCGGCTTCGATCAACCGTTCAGTCGCCTCGACCGTACTGAGGCGCTCATCCCACAGGGACACCGGAACCGGGAACGCGCCTGCGATCTGCCCTGCGATGGCACGAACACGAGTGGCCTCTGGCCCCTCCTCTCCGCCGAGCCGCCGCGGAAGGCCGAGCACGACCGCCTCCACCTCTTCCGTCTCCACGACCTCGCGTAGCCTCGCCACAAGTTGATCAACATCGCCCGCGCCGGTAATCACGTCGTACGGGCGAGCGATCAGTCCGGTGGCGTCCGAGACCGCCAGCCCGGTACGTTTCGTGCCGATATCCAGAGCTAGATAGCGCATGTGACGAGGGTACAACGCCTCGCCTGAAACGCGACTCACTTGACTTTCGCTTCACCATGACGATGCTTCCCGGATCCGACTCTTCTTGTGCGAGCCATGTATCTCACAAAACGGCAGAAAGAGACCCTCGACTACATCGCCGGCTATGTGCGCGATCGAGGCTACGCCCCCACCCTTGAGGAAATCGGCGAACACTTCGGCCTGAGCTCGCCCGCGACCGTCTACAAGCATGTGCAGCAACTGGTCTCAAAGGGCTACCTCCGGAAGACGCGGCATCAGGGACGGGGACTCGAAATCGTCGAACCGGACTCGCGAAGTTCCTTTGCAGCGCCCGTGCTTGGCCAGTTGCTCGCCGGTCGCCCCATTGAAGCGGTAGGCACCACCGAGACCATCGAGGTACCAGCGACCTTCGCTTCGTCGGTGCCCGTATTTCTTCTGCGGGTGCGTGGGGCGTCTCTCGCCGACGAATCCCTGGCCGAGGGCGACCTTCTGATCGTCGAGGATCGACCCGGTGTTCGCGATGGTGAGGTGGTTCTGGCGCTTCTTCGCGGAGACGTCACGGCCATCGGCCGCTACTACCGCGAGTCGTCACATGTCCGGCTCGAACCGACCGTGGATGGTCGCGAGCCTCTCTACATTCCTGACGGTCAAATTCAGGTCCGCGGCGTCATCACCGGCGCTATTCGCGACTATCGCTCAGCGAGATAGGCCGCCGCCCTCAAATAGCCGGCCATGTGTCCCACGTCGTAGTGGCGACCTTGAATATGCTGCGCGGCTAACCCATCTGCGGCGATCAATGCCTGGAACGCGGGCACGTCATCCCACTCTCCGTCCGGCGGTGGCCCGGTAGCGTCGAGCGCGTCGTAGAAGCGCCCATCAACGACGTAGCGCGCACAGCCCCGTAGTACAGGCTGCTCGGCGTCGAAGGTTCCCGGCAACTTGTCCTGTAGACCGACGACCCTGTAGGTGTCCCCTCCGGCCGAATCCAACTCGACGCCGCCCACATTACCGAAAAGCCAGGCCTCCTCCGGGTCGACGCGCGTCAAACCGAACGCACAATGGCCGGTGCGTTCGAATGCGGTCGTCACCTGCGCTATCGCCCCCGGCTTGGCCTCAAACCAGTTATCCGGTAACAGCACGCCATACGGTGAGTCTCCGGTGATGGGCCGGGCCAACATGAAGGCGTGGCCCACGCCGCGAGGTTCGGTTTGAACCACCCACTCAAGCTCCAGCTCCGCGAGTCCCCTGCCCAACCGGGCCAGATCATCGTTCTCAGCGCCGCGACCTCTTGCAATCGCAACCTCCACGTATTCGCGAACCAATGGCTGATCGGGGCCCACGATCATCGCGACGCCGCCAATCCCGGCCCGCACGCACTCATCCAGGACCCAATGAAGCATCGGCCAGGCGCCGACCGGCAATAGCGCCTTGGGAATCACGGCGCTCGCTGGAAGCATGCGCGTACCACTCCCCGCGACTGGAATCACGGCCCAATCCAGAGTCATCGCCGGCGAACCGTGAGTCCTGTCCGGGCCACCTTGAAGGGCAATATCCGCGCGCCCGCTTCGCTGAGGGTGGTTTCGACCCGCCTGCGATCCCGCGGTCGCTTGAGCAGGAAGAGCATCGTTCCGCCCGAGGCAGCGCCGCAACACTTGGCGGCCCGCGCACCCGCCTCGAGCCCAACCGTCTCCAGGTCCACCAGAGCTGGCGGTGCCAGCGCCGGATCGAGGCGTTTCCGGGCCTCCCAATCGCTAGTCATCGCCTCGCCCAGTCGGCGCCAGTCGGACCTACGCAGCGCGCTCGCGGCAGCGGCCGCAGCATGGGAAATGGCCGAAAACGACTCGACGGCCAACCGCTCCCCTTCAAGGCGCCGCCGATAGATGCTCCAGTTGGACGGCGCCGAGGCATGTGGCTTGCCGCTGTAGGCGAGGACGGCCCGGGCCTCGAGCGCGTCGAAATCGGCCGCAATCCGATTGCAGTGCGTCGCACCGGGCTGGTACTCGAGGTGAAGAGCACCACCATGGATCGCCGGGTAGTAGTCCTGGACCCCGGTGGGCAGCCCAAGAACGCGCGCCTCGAGGTCACGCGCAAGAGCGGGACACCGCTTGCGGTCCAGGCGACGCCCGGCGCCCGTGTGCGCCAATCCGAGGAGCGCCACCATCAGCGCCGACGAACCCGCGAGGCCGCCCCCAGGAGGGCCGTCTACGCTTGTCACGACGTGCCCACTCTCATTCCAGTCGATGTGGTCGAGCACCTTAAGCACGAGCGCAAAGAAGTCGCCATCGGTGGCCGCCGCGGCAGCCTTGCGTAGCCCTTCTGCAGCAACCCTGAGCTCCGCCTCATGGTCTCTCGCTTCGAAGTGCCACCCACCGCGAGTCGACGTGTAGGACGCGCGCGCGCGAAGGCTCAGCGCGACATTCACCGTACTCGCATCCTCGTGCAGCACCGACAGCGGCCACAGGTCTAGCGTCCCGCCAGCGAGATCGACGCGCAGGGGCGCACTCGCGACAATGTCGCTCATACCTCTGCTCCGTCAACGCGCAGGGCGCGCCAGTAGCCAAACGGCGGCACTTTCTCCGACTCGCTCACCGCGAGTCCAACCTCGTCGAGCAGCGGCTGCACATCAAAATCCGCATGAAATCCCAGCATCCGGGTTGTTGCGGGATTGATGGCCCGCTCGATCGCCGCGAGCAGTGGGTGTTCGCTGGCAAAGTGATTCAGGAGAACGATACGAGCACCCGCTTTTGCCACCCGACGGACCTCGCGCAGCATGGCAACCGGATCGGGTACCGCCGAGACAACATACGGTGCCAGGATCCCGTCGAACGTCCCATCATCGAACGGAAGGTGTGCGACATCCCCTTCGATCAAGCCCCGTCGCGGATGCGCTGCCCTCTCGTGGGCTCGCGCGAGCATGTCCCTGGAGATGTCGACGCCGTACACATGGCAATCAGATGGGAAAAAGGGCAGCGAGAGTCCGGTTCCAACTCCGACTTCGAGGACCTTGGCTTCGCGCCCAAGCTGCAACATCGAGATGCCCCGTTTGCGTGCCTTGACCATTCCCGGCCCGAACGCCAGGTCATACACGCGCGCCCATCTCGAGTAGGCGCGTCGGACTGTCTCAAGGTCCATTTCCTCCATAGCGGCGTGAGGTTACCGCACCGCGAGACAATGCGGCGTCAGGTGTCGAATCTGACGCGCTCGCCGTCTGTCGCCAGGACGACCTGGCCGGCGAACGCGGCCCCGGCCTCTTCGAGTAATCGCTCCCCCAGATCGCCGTTCAGCGGCGGTAAATGGGTCAGAAGAAGGCGCTGAGCACCGACGCGTGCCGCCATCACTCCCGCGTCGTGAGCGGTGGCATGATGCGCCCTCCAACCACCGTTTGTGGAACGTGACCCACCACAATCGTGAAACAGCGTGTGCACGCCATCGAAGAGGCCATCCAGATTGGTCGTCGCGAGTGTGTCCGACGTCAGGCCCACGCTCGTGCCGCCGATGTCACAGCGCAGGGCAAGCGTTGGACGCGAGTGACGCGCCCAGCCTGTGCGTAGATGCATGCCAGCCACCTGGCGCCCAGAGCGCTCGCCCGGGTCCACCACGTCGCCCTGCACGACCGGATAGCTATCGCCAATCAACCCGTACGCCGCGAGGGCTCGATCAATCGTGTCGAGTGCTTCCGCAGGGGCCAGAACCATCACCGGATCGAGACACCGTTCAATGGCGAGCGCGTGAACCAGATGTGGAAATCCATACACATGATCGACGTGATCGTGAGTAATCACCACCGCCGCGAGGCTCTCGGGCGCCACGTCGAGGCGCGCAAGCTTGGTGACAATTCCGCCCGGGCAGTCGATCAGGACACGTCGGCCACCGCCGCAGAGAAGAAGACCCGCCGTGTCACGGATCGCCCCGGGCCGACCGTTGCCCGCGCCGAGGATCTCGACGAAGAACTCGCCGTCAGTCGAGATCGGGCGTCTCGATGAGTTCGCGCGATTCCTGCAACAGGCGCAACTGCACCGCCGCCATGTCGCCGTCGAGCTCGTCGAGCACACGTCGCTGGTAGCACGCGCCGTTGCCACGTTCCACCATCTCGCAGAACACGGCCAGATGGCCCTCTGTTCCGAGTTGGGATGCTGCCGGACCCGCCGTCTCGACCAGACGTCCACAGAGCTCGCGCATCGAAATGCAGTCGCGCAGCTCTGCGTCCATCACATCGGCGTCCAACCCGAAGCGCATCCCTTTGAACCGACCGTCCTCGAGGAACTCACGTTCGAGCTCAGGCTCGGGCTCGCCGCGCCGATGCGCATCCGAATACGTCACCACCAACGCCTGGAAGGCCGCTGCGATGGCCGCCGTCCGCCGCAGCGACATCTGTACGTCGCAGGCTCGCAGTTCGACGGTACCGAAGGTTGGATGGCACCGGATATTCCACCAGATGTGTCTGGGCTTGGTGATACTTGCTGCCTGCTGCAGCCCACCCATCACGGCCTCGTAGTGTTCCCAACTCCGGAGCTCGGGCGGAACGCCGGAGCGCGGAAAAGTGCCGAACACGAACGATCTCGCAGAGTCCCAGCCGGTATCGACGCCATCCAGGAATGGCGAATTGGCCGCCGCCGCAATGAAGGCTCCGATCCACCGGCGGGCGCGATTCGCCACATAGATCGCCCGTTCCTGATCGTCCACACCAACGTGGACATGCAGGCCGAACGAGAGGTTGCGACTCGCCACGTAGCGCAGCTGATCCCGCACCCACTGGTAAGACTCGTTTTCCACGAAAACCGTCTGGCGTGGATCGGCCCACGGGTGCGTACCGGTGATACCGAGCGTCAACCCCTCGGCGTTGGCATACCCGAGAGTACGCTGCCGTTTGACCACCAGGTCGGCGATGGCGTCATCAACGTTCTCGCCCACGTCGGTCACCGACTCGATCAGCGACTGAATCAGGTCGTACGCCAGGAAGCGCTTGGCTTCCTCGTCGGCGTGCGCCATCAACTCGTTGACTCTCGGTACGAGCTCTCCAGTCTGCGGGTCGCAGATCTGGAATTCCTCTTCGATGCCGATCGTCGGCCGCGGACTGGCGTTGAACGGATATTTCATGACAGCTAAAGCTTGCTCATATCCCCATCGGGCGCAAGTTGGGACGCCAGATCGACTGTAAGCGCATCGCGAATCCGTAATGCAGTACGCATCGCCCGCAAACCGGCAGCGCCGTCGACTCTCGGCTGTGTCCGCGTTCGCACGCACTCCAGGAATCCGAGCAGTTCCGCAACGAGGGGCTCGCCACGCTCCACCACGATTGGATCGCCGGAAATCACCGGTCTCTCCCCGGATTTTTCCTCGATGCGAAAGCAGGCCACCGACTGATCGGAGTAGTCGACCGAAAAATATGCGCGCGGCTGAAAGACTCGAACCTTGCGCACTCGGTTCATGCTCACGCGACTGGCGGTCATGTTCACGATGCAGCCGGTCGAGAGTTCGAGCCGAGCGTTCGCGATGTCGATCTCATCGGAGAGCACCGCGATACCCACGGCCCTTACGTCCGTCACCTCTGCGTCCACGAGCGCGTGCATGATGTCGATGTCGTGGATCATCAGATCCGCGATGACATCCACCTCGAGGCTGCGTTGGACGAATGTTCCGAGGCGGTGAATCTCGATGAACCCTGGGCGATCCACCCGTGGCAGTAGAGCCTCGATGGCGGGGTTGTAGCGTTCAACGTGGCCCACCTGGAGCAGGCGACCTGCGTCGCGCGCGGCGTCGATCAGTACCTCAGCGTCGATGACCGACCCGGCGAGAGGCTTTTCGACCATCAGGTCGCAGCCCGCGGCGATACAACGAATTCCAACCTCGGCGTGCACGGGAGTGGGCACCGCCAGACTGACCGCCTGGACGCGCGATAGGAGATCGTCCAGCGACGCCGCCACCTCGGTTCCGTGCTCGGCCGCAATTCGAGCCGCGCGTTCGGCATCAGTGTCGAACACGGCGACGAGATCCGCGCCAGGATCCGCAGCGAGAATGCGCACGTGGTGGCGGCCGATCGAACCGACGCCCACTACGCCGACGCGTACTTGCCCCGGCATCAGCGAGCCAGCAACCCGAGGGTTTCGCCGGCAACCCGATCGAGCTCTTCGCGATCGAAAACAACCGTAGTTCCGGCTTCGAATGCCAGGCCCGTGGCGCCGGCAGCTTGCATGGCGTCCACGGTGCCTCGCCCAATGACCGGAACGTCGAAGCGCAGATCCTGGTCAGGCTTACTCACCTTCACCACCACGCATCCAGGCCCGGCAAGATCACCGGCCCGTGCGATGCATGCGTCGGTGCCCTCCATGCCCTCAAGGGCAACCACGGCACGCTCCTTCACTACAACGGTCTGACCAATGTCGTGTCGTCCGAGGTCCTTGGCGATTGCCCAACCGTGCTCGACATCGGCAAGCTCGCGTTCATCGAACGAACGTCCGGCAACGATGCCTGCTCCCGGCATGTAATCGCCCAGGTAGCGAGTTGAGTCGAGGAGCTCGATCCCAACCCCGGACAGAACGTTGGCTACCGCTCCAAGAAGCTCGTCGGTATGCCCAGTGGGGAGCCCCTCGATGAGCTCTTCCATGGCCCCGTCGCCGTCGCGGTCGTACATCCGCTGCTGCTCGACTTTGCCTGCCATGATCGCCTCGGACACGCCAGCTCCCTGCCAGTCCTGCAGGAGCGCGAAGAAACCAGGGAGGTCGGACCAATCGAGCCATCGAACCTCATCCGCGCACCCATCAATCCCCACATCGGTGATTCCACGGATTGCGGCTGCAAGAACAGTACGGTCCGCCGCTCGAGCCTCTTGAGCAACGATTCGCGGCATCTGCGTGGCGCCAGCGATCAAGCCCAGCGGGCTACTTGACGATCCCAAGCTGACTCCCGGTCACAAAGTCCACCAACTGACGCACCTCGGCACCGTCCAGGCCAGCTTCGGCCACCGCGTCGAGAGCCTGGGTGGTGTTCAGCTTCGCGCGAAAGAGCAATTTGAAAGCGTGCTTCAACTGCGAGCGCGTGTCCGAATCGAAACCTCTGCGCTGTAGCCCGATCGCATTGAGTCCGATGATCTGTGCCGGATTGCCGTGAACCTTCGAGAACGGCACGACGTCACGCGTCGAGCCACACATGCCGGCCAGGTACGCGTGAGCGCCGATGCGAACAAACTGCTGCACAGCGGCGTACGCGTTCAAGATCGCCCAGTCCCCTACCTCAACGTGTCCGGCAAGGGCCGCGGCGTTGCCGAAGATGGTGTGATCTCCCACGACACAGTCGTGTGCCACGTGGCAGTACGCCATGAAGAGATTCTCGGAGCCGATGCGCGTCACACCGCCGCCTCCGGCGGTTCCGCGGTTCGCGGTGACGAACTCGCGAAACACATTCCGATCTCCGACTTCGAGGTAGGAAACCTCGCCTTCGAACTTGAGATCCTGGGGCTCTGAGCCTACGCATGCATGAGGGAAAAGACGGTTCGCCGTGCCCAGTACCGCATACTCATCCACCACGGCGAACGCGCCGATCTCGCATTCATCGCCAACACGCGCGGTGCTCTTGATCACCGCGTAGGGTCCGACCTTGACGCCGGTCCCGAGTTCGGCCCCGGGCTCGACAACGGCCGTGGGATGGCAGTCCACTGTCGCGTTCATGCGTCTTCGCTCGGCCCGTCGACGATCATTGACAACAGCTCGGCACTCGCGGCGAGTTCGTCTCCGACATAAGCCCGGCCCACCATCTTGCAGGACGTGCTCCGAATCGCCTTGGTCTCAGCCTCCAGTCGCAGCTGATCGCCTGGTACGACCGGCCGCCGGAATCGCGCTTTGTCGACGCCCGCAAGATAGAGGTACTTGTCCGCCAGGGAGGCGCCACCGTGCTGACTGCCCTTTACCAGAAGTGCGCCGGCCTGGGCCATGGCCTCGACGATCAGGACGCCGGGCATCACTGGGTTCCCCGGAAAATGCCCATTGAAAAAAGGTTCGTTGATCGTCACATTCTTGATCGCGACGAGGCGCTCACCAGGCACATGCTCGATCACGCGGTCGACAAGAAGAAACGGGTATCGGTGCGGCAATGCCGCCATCACCGCGTGGATATCCTGTGTCACTGGATTACTCCTCGTCGGAGCGCTCGGCAGTGCGCTCCAATCGCCGTACTCGGCGAATCAGCTCCGGCAATTTGGCGAAGGCCCCGATGCTGCGGCGCCATTTGCGAATATCGAGATGTGGTGAGCCGGCAATCATCGACCCTGGTGCGATATCGCCGTGCACACCCGACTTGGCGGCGACCAGCGTATTCGCGCCGATCACCTGATGCCCTGCGGTTCCGACGTTTCCACCCATGATGACCCCGTCTTCGAGCACTGTGCTGCCGGCAAGCCCCGACAGCGCGCTGATCGCGCAACCCTGCCCGATCTGGCAATTGTGGCCGATCTGCACAAGGTTGTCGATTTTGGTTCCGGCCCCGATCGAAGTCTCGCGGAGCGTGCCTCGATCGACGCAGCTATTCGCGCCGATCTCGACATCGTCACCGATCACCACGCCGCCAACCTGCGGAATCTTGAGCTGCGTGCCAGCGTCACGTGCGAATCCGAACCCGTCGGCGCCAACTACGACTCCCGAATGCAATAGCACTCGATCGCCGAGCCGAGTCCCTTCATAGAGGCTTGTGTTGGCATGCAGCACACAGGCCTCCCCGAGCGTAACCCCGTGGCCCACATAGCATCCGGGGCCAACCTCGCTGTCGTCGCCGACTTGCGCGCTCGCGTCGATCACCGCGCCCGGACCGACAACGACACCGTTCCCAAGTCGAGCAGTAGGATCGACAAGCGCGTCCGGATGCACCCCAGACCAGCCAGCTACCGTTGGGAAGAGACGCTCCAGAATCGCCGCGACGGCCGAATGCGGGTCCGCGACCTCGACAATCGGACCGTCGAAGAGCTCCTGTGCGTCGTTCGCCAGGCCCTCCGGCACGATGGCAGCAAGGGCCTCAGAATCGCCGAGACTCGGCAGCCGGCGTTGATCGGCCACAAAGATGATGTGATGAGCAGTCGCGTGTGCGAACTCCGCGACGCCAGCGACCTCCGCATCGCCGTGGTCGGGGCCATGCGGCGTTCCGTCGATCAGGTCGATGACCTGCCCGAGCGTCAGGCGCTCAGCGGCCCTAGAACGTCGAGCCAATCGCGAACTCGAACGTCGACTTCGTCTCCCCGAAGAGTTCGAGGGGATCGAAGTTGTGGGCCCAGAAGAACCTGAACGGCACGTTGAATACGGGCATGAACACCTCGACTTCGACGCCGACGGTCTTCCGCATGTCCTTCAAATTCGGGTTCTCCGTCTCGAGCCAAGCCTGGCCCGCATCATGGAACGCTTTGACGCGCATCGACGGGTTCAGTACGAAGATGTATTCGAGGTTGTACTGCAAGGCTTTCGTGCCGCCGAGAATATTGCCGCGATCGTCGATCGGCCCGATCGAGTTGATCCTGGTCCCGCGGACCGAGTTGCTGCCGCCCAGGAAGAAGCGCTCGAAGATCGGGATCTCCTCGAGGCCGCTGTGGGGCTGCGCCCAATCGGCCCGCACGTTGAGAGCGATTACCTGCTTGGGCTGCCGCACGAAGCCCGAGCCCGTCGTGATCGTCGGAATCCAATGCGTCGTACGAACGAAGGCTTTCCAGAAGTCGAGCGTACCGCCCAGGGGACCGCCCGCGTACTCGTACGAAAGACTGGTCCGGTGACCTCGGGACGGTAGGAACGGGCTATCGACGTCACTGAAGAAGACGAAAGGTCGAAGACTGCTGGTCGTCCGCTTCCCTTGGGTGAGGAAGAGCGACTGGAAAACGGGGCTGGAGAGCGAACCAAAACCGAGCCCAACGTTGCCGATGTCGATGATCTCGTAGTTGTACTCAAGCCACGCCGACCAGGTTTCCTCGAAGTTCAGCGACTTACCACCACGCACCGAGAAACCGGTCCCCGAACGACGGAAATCGGGATAGTCGATCGCGTCGCGGAAGACATCAGCACCGAACCGGATCTGCTTGTTCAGGAAATGCGTGTCCGCAAACGAAATTCGCAGCGTCTGTCGGAGCTTGCCGAGCTGGCCGTTCAGGGACAGCGTCTGACCGTATCCGAGAAGATTTCGTGTGGTGTAACCGAACTGGACGAAGCCCCCTTCGAGCGCCGACAGTCCGCCACCGAACGAGATCTGGTTGCGGCCGACCTCTTCGACGTTCATTCCAACGTCAACGGTCCCGTATTGCATGTCGGCTGGCAATTCGGGGTCGAGGGCTTCCCCTGGCGCAGCCGTCGCCAACTCCGGAGAAACGTCCTGGAAATAACCCAGTCGCCACAACCGCTCGACGCTCGACTCGTAGCGCGCCTGGTCCCATCGTGCGAGTTCCTGCAGATTCAGGTTCCGGCGAAGAACGAAGTCGCGGGTGTGGGTATTGCCCTCGAACTCGATACGGTTGACTCGATGGACCGCATTTTCCTGAATCTGGAAAATGATATTCATGGTCTGCTCGTCGACCTGCTCGGGCAACGGTGCTAGCGCAACCTGTACGTAGCCGGCGTCGGTGTAGATCTTCGCCATGGCCTCGCGGGCGAAGTTCAACTCCTCCATGTCCAGCACGTCGCCCGGCTGGAAGCCCACGGCCTCAAGAAGCTCTCCATCGCTGAAGTGCGTATTGCCTTCGACCCGCACCTCGTTGATGAACTGCTGTTGCCCCTCGACGATGGGAATCGTTAGCGCCAGGCGGCGGACATTGTCGTACCAGAGTGACCGATCTTCCTCGAACACCTCGATCTCGGGATCCCCGTAGGTGAAGTTGAGGTAGCCGAGTCTCCGATAGGCGTTGCTCACGTCCATCATGTCGGCCTCGAAGCCGGCCATCGAATACCGATCGTTCTTGTTGAGGAACGACATGAAGTGATGCTCGCCCGTGCGCTTCATCATCCAGCGCAGTTCCTGATCGGTGAACAGCGTGTTCCCGTCGAACTGCACCAGAGCAATGCGCACGGAGTCACCCTCGACCACGTGGTAGACCGCATCTACGCCGTTGCCGAGATCGGACTCAGGCGTCTCGACCTCGACCTGCACGAACTGCAGGCCCTGATCGCCCTGCAACATCAGAGTGAGGATTTCGATGTTGTCGTGTAACTGCTGCACGTTCACCGGCTGGTCGATCTCGATCTGCATGTCCAGCAGTCCGAGACGCTCCAGAAAATCCTCGACGCGAACTTTGTCGGTGCCCTCGATCTTCAGCTGTCGCAGGAGCGGCAACTCGTTGACCTCGACCACGAGCACGATGCCGCCGTCGGATCCCTCCTCCCACCGCATGACCAAATCCTCGAACCACTGCGTGTTGAACAGCGACATGTAGTCGAGCTGTGCGATGGCGCTATCGAACGGGCGGCCGGCCCGGCTCGATAGATAGAAGAGAATCGTGTCAGCATCGAAGCGGTCGTTGCCTACGACGCGGATTTCCTCGATGTTGCGGCCGTCGGGTGAGCCCGCCTCCTGAGCCGCAAGGACTCCGGGGGGTGCCAACGCCATCGCGACGGCTAGTGCGACCAGAAGCGCCGTCTGGCGCACGCCTTTCAAGACTGTGACTCGGAAGGAAGGAGGCATGGGAGGTGTGTGCGCAAGGGGTGCGGAATGTCGCGCCCGCGCGGTGGGTCGAGGGCACACGAATGCCAAGATAATACCGCATTCGCCCTCGTCCTTCGCGGCGTTTTAGACGCGGAAGGACAGCCCGGTCACACCGCGGTCTCGGCGGGCTCTCGCTCTGGCTCCGGCTCATGCACGATGAGCCGCAGTCCTTCGCCCTCGGTGGTGATCTCCACCCGTACGCCATTGCGCACTCGACCGCGAATGAGTTCCTCCGCCAGGGCATCCTCGACGTACTTCTGGATCGCGCGACGCAGCGGACGGGCTCCGTATGAGCGATCCGCGCACGTCGTGTCGATGAGCCAGGCGTACGCGGCGTCGTCCAGGGACACCTCGATCTGTCGATCGGCCAGGTGGACGTTCACCTCATCGAGCATCAAGCGAATGATCTGGGCCAGGTGCTCATCCGTGAGCGCGTGGAACACGATCGCTTCGTCCAGACGGTTGAGGAACTCCGGGTTGAACGTGCGGCGCACCTCCTCCATGACCCGGTCCTGCATGTCATCAAAGGTGGCCACTTCATCCTGGGCGCGGAAACCGAGCCCGCCACGCTTCTGAATGAAGCGGGCGCCGATATTCGACGTCATGATCAGGATGCAGTTCTTGAAATCAATCGTGTTGCCAAGCCCATCGGTGAGCTGTCCGTCCTCGAACACCTGCAGCAATACGTTGAAGATCGCGGGGTGCGCCTTCTCGATCTCATCGAGCAGCACAACGCTATAGGGGTTGCGCTTCACCTGATCCGTAAGCTGTCCGCCCTCGTCGTGCCCCACGTATCCAGGCGGTGACCCGATGAGCTTGGAGACCGAGTGACGCTCCATGTACTCGGACATGTCGAATCGTACGAGCGAACGGTCGTCGCCGAACAGAAACTGTGCCAGCGTGCGGGCGACTTCGGTCTTGCCGACGCCGGTCGGTCCGAGGAACAGAAACGAGCCCGAAGGTCGTTTCGGAGACTTCATCCCGGCTCGCGAGCGCCGAATCGCACGTGAAACAACTTCGATCGCCGCGTCCTGCGCGACGATACGACGATGCAGCTCGTCTTCCATGTGGATGAGCTTGTCGAGCTCCTCCTGCTGAATCGAGGCAATCGGGATACCCGTCCAGGTGGAAACAACCTGTTCGACATCATCGACCGTGACAATAAGAGGCTCGGCCGCAACGGCTTCTTCGTCGAGTTCCCCGCGAGCCATTTCAAATTGCTCGCGCTCGCGCTTCATCGCATCGCGATATTCGGCGGCCTTCTCGAACTCCTCCGCGGCAATCGCCGCATCGAGCTTCTCAGCCAGAGCGCGGGACTTGCTCTCGTGCTCGATCATCCGCTCCGGTGAGCCGCCACCCGCGAGCTTCACCCGGGCGCCGGTCTCATCCAGGACGTCGATCGCTTTGTCCGGGAGGAAGCGGTCGGTGATGTACCGGTTGCTTTGTACGACAGCAGCGGCGATGGCTTCCTCGGTGTATTCAACGCCGTGATACTTCTCGTATCGCTCGCTGATCCCGCGGATGATCTCGATCGTCTCCGCCTCGTCCGGTTGCGCAACCGTGACCCCCTGGAAGCGACGAGCCAGCGCTCGGTCCTTCTCGATGTACTTGCGGTGCTCGCGCGGAGTCGTTGCGCCGATGCAATGAATCTCGCCACGCGCGAGCGCCGGCTTCAGAATGCCTGCCGCATCGAGCGAACCCTCGGCAGATCCCGCGCCAACCAGTTGGTGAAGTTCATCGATGAAGATGATGATGTCATCGTTCTCCACGAGCTCCTTCATGATCGACTTCAGACGCTCTTCGAACTGCCCGCGATACTTCGTACCCGCAACGACGGACGAGATATCGAGCTCCAGAATTCGCTTGTCGAAGAGAAACCGTGGAACTTCACCCGTCACGATCCGCTGCGCCAGGCCTTCAACGATCGCGGTCTTCCCGACTCCCGGTTCACCGATCATCACGGGGTTGTTCTTCGTGCGGCGACACAGGATCTGGACCGCGCGCTCGAGTTCATCAGCGCGCCCCACCAGGGGATCGAGTTCGGAACGCGCCGCCATCTCCGTGAGGTCTCGAGAGAACTCGGAAAGAAACGGTGTCTCCTTCTTCTTCTCCGAGAGGTTCTTCTCCTTCAGGAGATAGAGGAGGTCGTCACGGGCTGTCGACAGCCGCATCCCCTTCTCTACCAGGATCCGCGAAGCCAGCGACTTCTTCTCACGCAGGAGGCCCAGCAGGATGTGTTCCGTGCCGATGTACTTGTGCAGCATCTTCTCGGCTTCTTCAGCCGCATAGGCCAGCACTCTCTTCGATTCAACCGAGAGAGGGATCTCGACCGAGGTCGAGATCTTCTCGCGAACCTCCGTGCGGGTCTGGATTTCGCTGCGTACGGCATCCGCGTCGATCTCGGCTCGCGACAGCAGCTTGCCGGTGAGACCGTTGTTCTCGCGGATCAGGCCGAGCAACAAATGCTCTGTCTCGATGGTGCGCGAGCCGAGTTGGCTCGCTTCATAGCGGGCAAAGAAGATGACTCGGCGAGCCCGTTCGGTGTACCGCTCAAACATCGGTTCTACCCCGCTTGCCGGTGACTGGTTCGTTGCCGAACCACCCCCCAGTTGTCGCTGCGATGCCTGAGGCACCACCCTTCATTCGAGTATACGAAACGCTTTCTCGGCCTAACAAGGTCGCTCTTGCAGCGCAGCTAGACGCGGCATCGCGATGCCCCCGATGTCCGTCTATCTCTGAAGGCTGCATCAGCATGACTCCTACGCCGCCGCCAGGTGTCCGCCTGGCTCCATGTTGAGGACACGATCGAAGCCGATCACGAGCTCGGGATTGTGCGTAACCAGAACCATGGCCGTGCGATGACGCTCGTGCAGCCCGGCGAAGATATCCATTACGCGAAGCCCGTTCTCGTGGTCCAGATTCCCGGTGGGCTCGTCGGCCAAGAGGATCTCCGGGTCACTGGCAAGGGCGCGGGCAATCGCCACGCGCTGACGCTCACCGCCGGACATCTGCGACGGAAAGTGATGCCGGCGTTCGCCAAGCCCGACCTCTTCAAGAAGGTCCGCGGCGCGGTGCTGCGCGGTTGAGATATCTCTGCCAATCAAGATCGGCATCATCACATTCTCGAGCGCCGTGAACTCTGGTAGCAGGTGGTAGAACTGAAACACCATACCGACGTGCTGATTACGGTAGGCAGCCAACTCGGCCTCGCCCATCGCGTCGAGTCGGCGTTCACCGAACCGGATCGAACCCCGGTCTGCTCGATCGAGGCCGGCGAGCAGATGCAGCAGCGTGCTCTTGCCTACTCCACTCTGGCCGATAATCGCCACGCGCTCGTGCTTTGCCAACGTCAAGGAACAGTCGTGCAGGACCTCGAGCTGGCCTCTCCCTGACTGGTAGCTCTTGGCCAGACCCGCCGCATGCAAGATGTTCTCGGAAGCGCTCATTCGTAGCGCAGCGACACGACCGGATCGAGCCGGGACGCCCTCCAGGCGGGATAGAAGGTCGCAGCAAAGGACACCAGGACCGCGAACACACACACGCGTGTGGAGTCCGACACACGGACGTGGAACGGTACGTAGGATAGGTAATACACCTGCGCCTGGAGTCGAATCGCCTCGTAGTGATCCAGCAAGAGCGCGATGGTCACGCCCAGGAAGAGCCCCACGGCGGTGCCGACCAGCCCGATGACAAGTCCTTGAGTCATGAAGACCGTCAGGATGTCGCGGCGCGTTGCGCCGAGCGCCATCAGAATCCCGATGTCGCGCTGTTTGTCCTTGATCATCAAAACAAGCGTCGCAACGATGTTGAGCGCCGCCACGGTTACGATGAGCGAAATCGTGACGAAGAGCGCGAGCTTCTCCAACTCAAGGGCCGCGAAGTAGGCCTGGTTCTGAGTCTGCCAATCGAGCAAATGGTAGTCGTTTCCGAGACGATCACCGAGCTCTTTGACAACCGGTGCCGTATTGAACGCGTCCTCCACCTTCACCTGAACCCAGGAGACGCCACCGGTCGTTTCGGCGAGGCGCTGCGCAGTTTCGAGCGGGATCAGCGCCCACGTCTTGTCGTACTCGTACATCCCAACGTCAAAGAACCCGACGACCTCGAACTCCTCGAATTTTGGACCACCGGCACCCCAGGGCGTCAACATGCCTGGCACGTAGATCATGACCTTCACTGACTCGCCGATCTGCACGAAAACATCGGTGCCAAGCTCGGAGCCGAGAATGATCCCGGGCCGGCCCCCACCGGAACCGCTCTCCGTCAGGTGCGTTGCACTCCCTTCGATCAACCGGTCCAACAGCTGACTCGTCTCCGCCTCGCCACGCGGATCCACACCCTTCAGATTCACAAAGCTTGACCCTGAAGCTCCCCCTTGAATGAGGCCGTTCATGACGAACGCCGGTGCGGCCGCAACGACTCCGTCTACGCCGGCAGCAGTTTCCGCCACGAAGTCGGGGTCTTCGACCAGCCCGCCCCACGACTGCACGAAAATGTGTGAATTGGCCCCGATCAACTTGTCCTGGATGTCGTCCTGGAATCCTGTGAGCAGCGCGAGCGCGATGATCAACGCGGCCACACCGACAATCACGCCGAGAATCGACACACCCGTGACCACCGACGTGAACGCCTGCTCGCGCCGGGTCTTCATGTAGCGAAACGCTACGAACAGGCGGAAGTTGCGCCCGATCCAGGATGTAGTGGGTTCTCGCATGCCGGATTCTCAGAGTGCTACCCCACCTTGGGATAGGCCCAGACGACGTCTATCAAGACATCTATCCGTTGAAAAGCTTCCAAACGACTATAGCAGTCAACAACGGACACAGGAAGGCTACGTTATCCACGAGTGACTCCTGGTGACTTCCAGGAACCAAGTGGCGCAGACGCCGATGTCCTGTTTACAGACTAGGCCGCGTGGCGGCCGTGGCGCACGTCAGACGAACTCGAAAGCGTGTCAGTCGCGCTGGCGCAGCAGCGGGAAAAGGATCACGTCGCGAATCGTCGGCGAATCGGTCGCCAGCATGACAAGACGGTCGATACCGATGCCGATGCCCGCAGCCGGCGGCATCCCGTGCTCGAGGGCCGTGACGTAGTCCTCATCGACGGCAGGCGGGATTTCCTCGTCGTCTCCGCGATCTTCCACCTGTTCATGGAACCGGCGGGACTGCTCGCGCGGGTCGTTGAGTTCCGAGAACCCATCCGCAACTTCCATACCGCCCATATAGAGCTCGAAGCGCTCAACAATCTCGGGATTGTCCGGCGACGCCTTGGACAGTGGCGAGATCTCCAACGGGTACTCGGTAATGAACACCGGCGACTGCAACCGTGGTTTCACGAGCTTGTCGAGGGCTGCTTCCTGCATCGCGCCGTGGCCGAGGCCGTCCGTATTGACTTCGTTCTCCGTAAGAAATGCGCGCAGCGCATCTTCGTCGTCGACCACCGCCGCATCCATTTCTCCGTAGTCGAGCAATGCCTGTCGGAGTGGAACGCGAGGCCATGGTCGATGGAGGCTCAGCTCGGTGTCCTGATACACGATGCCGTCCACGCCGTCGGCCTGGCCGAAAGCCAGACACATCAACTCTTCCCCGAAGTCCATCATCTGCGCGTAGTCCCAGTAGGCAGCATAGAACTCGAGCATCGTGAATTCGGGATTGTGCTGCCGCGAGATGCCCTCGTTGCGGAAATTCCGATTCAGGTCATAGACACGCTGCAGTCCGCCCACGAGGAGTCGCTTCAGGTACAACTCGGGAGCGATGCGCAGATACAGATCCTGATCGAGGGTGTTGTGATGCGTCTTGAACGGACGCGCCGTCGCCCCGCCATAGAGCGGCTGCAGCGTGGGCGTCTCGACCTCCAGGAAGTCGTTTGCATCCAGATGGGATCGCAGCGTCCGCACGATCTCAGCACGCCGACGGAACAGAGCTCGCACGTCGGGGTTCGCCAGCAGATCGAGATAACGCTGCCGATAGCGCACCTCGGTATCCTTCAGTCCGTGCCACTTCTCCGGCATCGGTCGCAGGGCCTTCGCAACAAACTCCCAACGGTCAACGCGGACGGTCAACTCACCAGTACGCGTTCGGAACAGCTGGCCTTCCACTCCGACGAAGTCACCCAGGTCCAGATCCAGCCAGCGCTGGTATGCCTCGTCTCCGAGCAACTTCTGCCGCAGATGGCATTGAATCCGCTCCGTACCGTCATCCAGATCGGAGAACGCCGACTTGCCGTGCTCGCGCAGCGCGGTCATTCGACCGGCGAGTCGCACGATCGGGCCTTCCTCGTCCAGTGCCTCCGCCGAGGTCTCGTCGTACTGCCCGCGGAACCTCTCGACCGTGCCGTCGACCGGGAACCGGGCAGGAAACGCGTCCACACCGGCAGCCTCGAGGGCAGCGAGCTTGTCGCGGCGAAACTGGAGCAGTTCGTCCTCAGCCATCAGCCCGATCCCGGTTTAGTTCGTGACTACGCGCGGTAGCGCCGGAAAGCCAGCGCCGCGTTCGTTCCGCCGAAGCCGAACGAGTTGGTGAGCGCGACATCCAGATCAGCGTCGCGCACCTCGTTGGGCACCACGTCGATGTCGCATTCCGGATCGGGAGTCTCGTAGTTCATCGTCGGTGGAATCTTGCCGTCGCGGAGTGCCAGCACGGTGATCCCGGACTCCACGCCGCCGGCAGCCCCGAGCAAGTGGCCCATCATGGACTTCGTCGACGACACCGGCACGTTCGGCAGGTGATCGCCGAAGACTGCCTTCAACGCATTGACTTCGGCCTTGTCACCGACCGGTGTCGACGTGCCGTGGGCGTTGACGTAGTCGATGTCTTCTGGCGTCAAACCGGCGTCGGCGAGCGTGGCCTGCATTACCCGAATCGCGCCGTCCCCGTCTTCCGGGGGCGCCGACAGGTGGAAAGCGTCGGACGACATTCCGTAGCCCGCGACCTCGGCCATGATCGTTGCGCCGCGTGCCAGCGCGGTCTCTTCCGCCTCGAGCACCATGAGGCCAGCGCCCTCGCCTAGGATGAACCCATCGCGATCAGCGTCGAAGGGACGCGACGCTCGCTCCGGCTCGTCGTTCCGCGTCGACAGCGCACGCATCGCGGCGAACCCGTCCACTGCCAGCGAACACACGACGCCTTCGGAACCACCCGCAACCATGGCGTCGGCTTCGCCGCGTTGGATGATTCGATAGGCGTCTCCGAGCGCGTGGTTACCCGTTGAGCAGGCGGTACAGACGGCCGAGTTGGGCCCCTTCAGGTTGTGGATGATCGACACCCACCCCGAAGCCAGGTTCACGATCAGACCGGGAATAAAAAAGGGACTGACCTTTCCCGCACCGCGCTTGATCTGCACGGCGTGGAATTTCTGCATGATGTTCAGTCCGCCGATCCCGGAACCGATCAGCGTACCGATGCGTTCGGGCTCATACGCGCCCTCGACATCAGCCATCTCCCAGGCGTTCCGCGCCGCCGCGATGGCGTACTGCACGTGCAGATCCATCTTCTTGAGGTCGCGCTTTTCGACGAATTGCAACGGGTCGAAACCACGCACCTCTCCCGCGATCCGCGCCCCGTAGTCCGTGGCGTCGAACTTCGTGATGGGTCCCACGCCGTTCTCACCGCGCAGAAGCGCGGCCCAGGTGGTCTCGGTATCGAGACCGACCGGCGTGATCATGCCGATTCCGGTGACCACTACACGTCGATTCATGGCGCTCTCACCTCCGCCCAGGGCGGTGACTTCGAGGGTCGCGTCTAGCCGGCCGCGGTGATGTGCGTGTAGGCGTCTTTGACGGTCGTGATCTTCTCGGCGACCTCGTCAGGAATCTCGATATCGAATTCCTCTTCGAAAGCCATCACGAGCTCAACCGTGTCGAGAGAATCCGCGCCGAGATCATCGATAAACGATGCCTCTGGCGTGACCTCGGCTGCATCCACGCCGAGCTGCTCCACGATGATTCCCTTTACGCGTTCCTGGACGTCCATTTGATTCCTCCGGAGTTCAGTTCGCGCCCGCGCGCGAACAACAGTGACTACATATACATACCGCCGTCGACGCTCAAGACCTGACCGGTCATATAAGCAGCGTCGTCCGACAGCAGAAAACTCACAACGCCAGCGATATCTTCGCCGCTACCCATCCGTCCGAGCGGGATCTGCTCCTGCAACTGTTGCTTGATGTCGTCCGTTAGCCCGTCTGTCATGTCTGACTCGACGTACCCAGGAGCGATCGCGTTGACAGTGATGGATCGCGACGCGACTTCGCGCGCCAGCGCCTTGGTAAAACCGTGCACTCCGGCCTTGGCCGCAGCATAGTTGGTTTGGCCGGCGTTGCCCATGAGACCGACAACTGAACTGATCGAAACGATGCGGCCCTGCCGCCGGCGAAGCATCGATCTTAGCACGGCGCGCGAACACAGAAAGACGCCCGTGAGGTCTGTCTTGAGCACCGCATCCCACGCGTCATCCTTGAGCCGCAACAGAAGATCATCGCGCGTGATTCCGGCGTTGTTGATCAGGTGATCCACCTGCCCGAACTCATCGAGCGCGGCCTTCACGCCTGCCTTCACGGAGTCCGCGTCCCCCACGTCGAGCGCGAGATTCATTGTTCGGACGCCGTGCGCGGCAGCCGCTTCGGCAACCGGCTCGCAGGCGGCCTCGGTTCGAGCCGCGAGAACCACATCACTGCCTTCAGCAGCCAGTCGTTCAGCGATGGCTCGCCCGATCCCGCGCGATGCGCCCGTAATCAGACTGACTTTGCCCTCGTGACGCTTACCCACCTCGACCCTCCGTGGTTCCAGACTCCGTCTACTCGACGGCAATATAGCTCGCGACGTCGTCCGGCCCCTGCACCGCAAGCGCCGGGGTCCCCTTCGCAGCACGTTTGGCGAGCCCGGTCAGAACCCTACCCGGACCGATCTCTACCAGCTGCTCCGTGCCGTGACCGAGCATCGCCGCGAGGTTGGCGACCCACCGCACCGGTGCGGTCACCTGGCGACGCAGGGCCGATTGTAGGTCCGCAGCGCGAGTCAGCGGCACCGAGTCGACGTTACACATCACCGGCACCGCGGGATCCTCGAACTGCACTTCGGCCAGGCGTGCATCGAGTTCAGCTGCGGCGGGTGCCATCAGTTCACAATGGAACGGAGCCGACACGTTCAAGAGCATCGCTCGGCGCGCACCCCGTTCCTTGGCAAGATCGACCGCGCGTTCCACCGCAGCAACGGCGCCGGCAATAACGACCTGGCCGGGGGCGTTGTAGTTCGCCGCTGAAATCACTTCACCTTCCGCGGCCGCCGCGCAGACCTCCTCGACGACACCATCCTCGAGTCCAAGGACCGCGGCCATGCTGCCCTGCCCTTCAGGCACGGCGCTCTGCATGTACTGGCCCCGAGCACGAACGAGTCGAACTGCCGTCGCCAGATCAAGACTTCCCGCCGCAACCAGCGCCGAGTATTCGCCGAGCGAATGTCCCGCCATGCAGGTGGCGGCCGCGCCACGTGCCTGGAGAACGCGATGCAGCGCCACGCTCACGGTCAGGATCGCCGGCTGGGTGTTCTCCGTGCGACGCAGTTCTTCCTCATCCCCACCAAAACACAGCGCGGAGAGAGAAAACCCCAGAGCGTCGTCTGCCTCTTCGAATGCGGCTGCTGCTTCCGGGAACTCGGCGGCAGCCGCCTGTCCCATGCCCACGTGCTGGGACCCCTGACCGGGGAATACGAATCCTGTGTTCACACTCACCTGAGTTACTCCCCTGCCTATTCAGCCGGCGCGGCCACCTGGTTTGCCAGCGCTTCCTCGACGCGATGATCGAGTCCGTGCCTGCCATAGTCTCCGACGAGCTTGATTGCATTGCTCAACGCGCGGGGCGTCGAGCGCCCGTGTGAAATAACCGTCAATCCGCGCACACCCACGAGTAGCGCGCCCCCGAACTCTTCGTAGTCCACCCGACCGCGGAGCCGCTGAAACGCCCCTCGGGCGAACAACCCTCCGAGCCGCCCAGCAACCGTGCGTGTGAACTCCTCGCGCATGAGTACTCGCAGAGTCTCCACGGCCGCTTCGCTTGTTTTAAGCAAGATGTTGCCGGTAAACCCGTCACTGACAACCACGTCAGCGCTGCCTCGATAGAGATCACGCGCCTCGATGTTGCCGATAAAATCGATCGACTGTTCCGCCAGCACGCGGTGGGCGCTGCGCACGAGTTCGTTCCCTTTGACCGCCTCCTCACCAATCGACAGCAATCCAATCCGCGGTCGACTGACGCCAAGCAGTTGCTGCGCAAGCTGATCGCCGATGAGTCCAAACTGCACCAGGTGCTGGCTCTTGGGATCAACGTTCGCCCCGACATCAAGCACGATCACTCGCCCGGTCTGGGTCGGCAGTACTACTGCCAGCGCAGGACGATCCACACCTTGAAGCGTCCCGGCGATTACCTTCGTGACCGCCATGACGGCACCGGTATTTCCGGCAGAGACGAAACCGTCGACGTCGCCTGAGCGGACGAGCCGGGCCCCAACGTGGATCGACGACTTGCGCTTTCGGCGCACTCCGGTGGCCACGGACTCGTCCATGCCGATGACTTCCTCGGCGTGAACGACCGATATACCCGACGGGTTTCCGTGCCGACCTAGTTCGGCGCCGACGGCAACCTCGTCGCCGACCAGGACAATCTCTGCGTCGATCTGAGCCGCGGCCAGCACGGCACCATCAACCGGATTGCGCGGCGCGTGGTCGCCGCCCATCGCGTCAACGGCGATCTTCATGGGATCTCCGACCGCGTAGGAGCGTGCAAGGCAGGCCGACGTCTACTCGTCGTCGGTTCCCGTAGTGACCTCGCGGCCCTTGTAATGGCCGCAGTGTCCGCACGCACGGTGCGGTTCCTTGTGCCGCCCGCATTCCGGGCAAAGCGACTGCGCCGGACGAGCCAACGCGTCATGGGTGCGGCGACGGTCACGTCGAGCGCGGGAGTGTTTTCTCTTGGGAAGTGCCACCTGAATGATCCTTGATCGAGATGCGTCTAGAGCTGATCGCGTAGTTCGCCGAGCGCTGACAGGCGAGGGTCCACTGGGGCCTCGCAGTCGCAACCCTCTTCGTTGAGGTTCGTCCCGCACTGCGCGCACAGCCCCTTGCATGCTTCGCCGCAAAGAGGCTTCACCGGGAGATCGAGCAGTACCTGCTCAGCCAGGATCGGCCGCAGGTCGATGCCGTCACCCGGGTAATAATCGATGTCGAGATCAGCCTCGTCAAGCTCGACTTCTTCTTCAGTTGCGATCGCTTCGGTCGATTCGAATGTCAGGTCATACTCTCGACGAACGATTACGGACGTCGGAAGCAGGCAGCGGGAGCAGTCGATTCGTGGAATAGCGTGCAACCACCCGGATACCTTGAGCCGTCCGCCCAGGTCCTCGACCTCGAGCCCAAACGCGATCGGACCGCGCAGGTCGATACCTGCTCCGGGCGCGGGGTCCGGCGCCGCAACAGAGCCAGCCCAGCGGCGCGGTCCGAGTTCGAGGTCCTTTGGCCGAACAATCACGCTATGCGGGGGCCGATGTGGCCTTGTCGATCATAGCTACGATTCGATCGCGAGAGCCCGCGCCCACCATCTGGTCCACCACCTGACCGCCACCAAACATCAGCAGTGCCGGAATACCCCGGACGTTGTAGCGGAACGCAATATCGCCGTTCTCATCGACATTGAGCTTGCCGATCTTGACCTTGCCGTCGTAGGTCTCCGCCAACTCGTCCACCACCGGCGCAATCATGCGGCAGGGCGCACACCATACCGCCCAGAAGTCCACCAATACCGGCACGTCGCTCTGCAAGACCTCGGTGTCGAAGTTCTCGCTGGTCAAATCAACTGTGTGATCGCTCATACCCTTCTCCTCAATAAGCCGCGCTCGACGCCTTTCGCCTATGCGCGCGTCCCCACCTTAAGATCTTCGCCGCAGTCGAGAACCCTTTTCGCCCGCGGACAGACGAGTATCCCATACCGCAGGAAGGTCGACTACGCGCCCGTCGCGCTCTGCAGCACAGCTCGCGCGATCACGAGCCGCTGAATCTCAGAAGTACCCTCATAGATCGTGGTCACTCGGGCGTCGCGGTAGAAGCGTTCGACATCGTAGTCAGTTACGTAGCCATATCCGCCGTGCATCTGAACCGCCTGGTAGGCGATTCGATTCGACGCTTCGCTGGCGTGAAGCTTGGCAATGGCCGCCTGTCGCGTGTTCCGCAGCCCGCGATCCCGGAGAGTAGCCGCGCGCAGGTACAACAGCCGGCCGGCGCGGATCTCGGCGGCCATTCGTCCCAACTCGTGTCGAAGCCCCTCGAACCGACCGATCGGCCCCCCAAACGCGTCTCGTTCCTGGAGATACGAATGCGCGACGTCGAACGCGCCCTGTGCGATACCGACGGACTGCGCCGCGATGCCAGCACGACCGCCATCCAGACTGTCGAGCGCGATCTTCAGGCCATCGCCTTCGTTACCGAGCAGGTGGTCCGACGACAGTACGCAGTCCTCGAAGCCGACTTGATTCGTACACGAGGAGCGCAATCCCATCTTCTCTTCGCGATGGATGATCGCCACCCCGTCATGCTCGCGCGGCACGATGAATGCGCTGAACTCGGGTTTGCCAGCCACTTCGCCGCTGACGGCGAAGACCAGCATCGCTCCGCACACCTCGCCACTGGTGATCCACGCCTTGGATCCATTGAGCACGTAGTCGTCACCACGGCGCTCCGCGCGCGTCGTGAGTCCGGCGGCGTCAGACCCCGCATCTGGTTCGGAGAGACAGAATGCGCCCAGCCACTGACCGCTCGCGCACGGGCGCAGCCACCGATCCTTCTGTGCATCCGTACCGAACTTGTTCACCGGCGCGCAATACACGGAGTTCGTTACGCTGATGGCGACGCAGGTCGAGGCATCGACCCGCCCCAACTCTTCCAGCGCGAGACAATACGCCGTACCGTCGAGTCCGGCCCCGCCCCACTCCTCGGGCACGACCATGCCGAAGAGGCCGAGTTCCCCAAGCTGTTCGAAGGTCGCGCTCGGGAATTCCTTACGGCGATCCCATTCTGCGGCGTGAGGTGCGATCTCCGCGTCTGCGAACTCTCGCACCATTTCGCGAATCATTGACTGATCCGCGGTGAGCTTCCAGTCCACGCCGCGCCTCAGGCGCGAGGAACGTCAGGAAGAAGCGCGTCGGCGATCGTCCCAAGTTGAGCAGCAGCGCCGCCACCCAAGAGTTCGACAAGCTTGGCGTCACGCTGCAGTTCAGCCATCCGGCCGCCTGCTGCCGCCGACTCCACGCCGCCAATCTTGGCAGCGAGTCGAACGGCCTTTGCTGCGGCGTCGGTCGCCAACACAAGTGCCATCGCTGACCCCTGGTCGGTGGTATCGGCGCAAGCCGAATGCCATGTAGCCACACGAGCCGCCTCTGCTTCCGTCGCAATGTCTGCGAGCGCCCATTGCACCGCCTGCGAACGATCCGGCGCGCCGCCGGACTCCTTCGCATCAGCGATCGCTGTCAGCGCCGCATCCTGGGCAGCAGCGGAGATCCCCACGGCCACGGCGGACTGCTGCAGTCGCAACACGGCGCGGCCCAACTGCGCGAGATCTGCGCCTCCGATCTGTTCGCCGCTCGATACTTCAACGCGCGCCAAGCCCGATCCGGCCAAGCCGTCGAGGTCGGCGCTTGTCGCGGCACCGGCCGCCATCCACACAGCGTCGTCGCCGATCACAATGAAGCGATCCGCGTATTGTGCCGCTGGCACCGGCTCCGAAGTCCCTGCTACGCCAGACTCGTCGGCAGACACCGAGCCTCCGCCCACGCAAACGGCCAGGCCGTTGGGTTCCTGTCCAGCCTCGCGGAGCACGAGCGCAGCGGCAGCGACACTGCCCACGGCAGCACCCGCAGCCGGCGCTACACGAGCGATCTCTTCCACCGCAAGCGTCATGTGCAGGTTGGACTGCACACCGTCAGCGGCCGTTACGGACGCCGCGGCAGCGCCAATAGCTTCGGGCGTCGCGGCGCCTACCGAGAACGCCTCGGCGGCCATCGTCCGAGCTGCTGCCCGGGCCGCCTGTTCGTCTTCATTCAGAAGGGGATTCAAGGGCGCTCTCCATCAGGCAATCCAGGGAGTTTCCGTACCTACATCCGCCGAACCGACGGACTCGTCAGTTGTTGACCAACCGACGAAGTTCCTTACCAGGCTTGAAGTACGGCACCGCCTTGGCAGGCACCTGAACGCTCTCGCCGGTCTTGGGGTTGCGGCCCACCCGAGCGCGGCGATGCCGCAACCGGAATGTACCGAAACCCCGCAACTCGACCTTGTCGCCCCGACGAAGCGATTCCACGATGCTGTCGAAGAACACCGTGACGACCTGCTCCGAGCTCCGTCGGCTCAGGTCAGTCACGGCTACCACTTCTTCGATCAGATCAGCCTTGGTCATCGCCCTGTCAGCGTACTCCGTGGCGCACCGCCCCGACTAGACTTCGTCCTCGTCCTCGTCATCGTCCTCGGCGGCGCTGCGCGAGGAACCGAAGATGTTGCCCACGAGATCACCGAGAGTCATCGTCCCGTCCTTCTCGTACTTCGTCTTCGGCTCGTAGCTCTCGACCTCAGCAGCCTCGCGAGTCGCTTCCTCGGTGGAATCACGCAGAGTGAGCGCGATCTTCCGAGAATCCGTCTCGACCTTGAGGATGCGAACCTGAACCGGCTCGCCCACCTTGAGCTCGTCGGCCGGATCCTTGACGTGACGCTCCGAGATCTCGGAGACGTGAAGCAAGCCCTCGAGGCCCTCTTCCAGCTCGACGAAGGCACCGAAGTTGGTGAGCTTCGTGATCACGCCGTCGATCTGATCGCCAACCTTGTGGGTTGCAACGAACTGATCCCAGACGTTCGGACTGAGCTGCTTGAGACCCAGCGAGAGTCGCTGTCGCTCGACGTCAACGTTGAGAACCGCCACCTCGACTTCCTGGCCCTTCTGTAGCACTTCGGAGGGATGCTCCACGCGCTTGGTCCAGGACATGTCGGAGATGTGAATCAACCCGTCGATGCCATCTTCGATCTCTACGAATGCACCGAAGTCGGTCAGGTTCCGGACGCGTCCGGTGATGACCTGACCTTCGTGGTACTTCTCGGCGATGACACGCCATGGGTTGGGCTCCGTCTGCTTCATCCCGAGCGAGATGCGTCGCGAACTCTCGTCAACATCGAGAATCACGATGTCGACTGGATCGCCGATCTGCACGAGCTTCGACGGGTGCTTGATGCGCTTCTTCCAAGTCATCTCGGAGATGTGCACCAGGCCTTCAACGCCCTCTTCTAGCTCCACGAAGGCACCGTAGTCAGTCAGGCTGACTACCTTGCCCTGCATGCGAGCGCCGACCGGATACTCCTCGGTCACGCCGATCCAGGGATCTTCGCTGAGCTGCTTATAGCCAAGCGAAACACGCTCACGCTCTGGGTCGAAGTTGAGAATAACGACGTCGATTTCGTCGCTGATCTCGAACATCTCACTCGGATGCGCGATACGGCCCCACGACATATCGGTGATATGCAGCAAGCCGTCGATTCCGCCCAGGTCGGTGAAGCACCCGTAGTCGGTAATGTTCTTCACGACGCCGCGCAGGATGTTGCCCGGCACGAGCTTCGTGAGAGTGACCGTCTTCTCCTCAGCGCGCGATGCGTCGAGAACGGCCTTGCGCGAAACAACGACGTTCGCGCGGCGACGGTTCACCTTGATGACCCGAACCTCGATTTCTTCGCCCTTCATGGCTTCGAGGTTGCGCACCGGTCGCAGGTCTACCTGCGAACCCGGCAAGAAGGCGCGGACGCCAATGTCGACCGAAAGGCCACCCTTCACCCGATCGGTAACGACACCAGTGATCGTTTCCTCGGACTCGAAGGCCTCTTCGATGCGGCCCCAGACCTTCATCTGCTCGGCCTTGCCGCGCGATACGACCACGTTGCCGTGGCGGTCTTCGCGGCGGACGAGTAGAACCTCTACATCGTCCCCGGCCTCAATGTTGATCTCGCCAAGGGCATCTTTGAACTCGTCGATAGGGACGAGACCCTCGGACTTGTAGCCGATGTCGACAACCACTTCGGTGTCGCGCACCTCGATGATGCGACCGTTGACAACGTCGCCTTCGGTGAGGTCTTTCAGGCTCTCGGCGTAGAGCTGCATCATGACTTCGGGATCGATCTCGCCGCCCTCCATAGCATCAAGCTGGGCAAGCAGATCGGCCGAAGCCGTCGGTGTGATCTCTTCGGGCTGCGCGGGCGCGGCCTCTTCGGGCTCCGCTGGCGCAGCCTCTTCAGGCTCCGCTGGCGCGGCCTCTTCAGGTTTCGTGGTGGGTGCAGCCTCTTCAGGCTGGACGGTTTCGTCCGTCATAATATTTTCATTCCTCCGAACAGAATTTACCCGCCAGGCACACTGATGCCGCTTGCGGGCAGACCGCCATGGTAGGGCCGCCCCGGAGGGCTGTCAACGCGTTTTCAGCGCCTGATCGAGGGCTTCGAGAATTCGGGCGAAACTGCCATCCTCGTTGTCGTGGCCAGTATCGATGACCACAGCGCCCTCCGGGACCACCAGAGGCGACGCCTTCCGTTGACTATCGCGCCGATCGCGCTCGCGAATTTCGCGCGCCAAGGTCGCCTCACACCCGTCACCGAGCTGAACGGCTCTCCGCTGAATCCGCACAGACTCGTCGGCGGTAATGAACAGCTTGAGCTCGGCATCCGGCAGCACTTCGGAGCCGATGTCGCGCCCCTCCAGCACCGCGCCGTCGGAGGCAATCGCGCGCTGTCGTTCGACCAACCACGAACGCACTGCCGGAACCTGTGCCACTTCCGACGCGCGCATGCTGACATCGGTCGACCGCAGTTCACCCGTAACGTCGAGGCCCGCAAGGAGAACTCGGAAGTCCGACGGATCGCTAACCACGGCCAGGTCGAGCTCCGAGACCATGTCCGTCAGTTCTTGAGCGCTGACACAGCCACGACGCGTCGCCTCGAGACCGACCGCTCGATACATAGCACCCGTGTCGATGTAGGGAAGATCGAGGTGGCTCGCGAGCCGTCTCGCCAGGGTGGACTTGCCGGCGCCGCTGGGACCGTCAATCGCGATGCGCAGAGTCACAGCCTCGCCTCCCCCTTCGCAACGGCCCAGAGTGCTTCGACCTCATCAGCGGCGAGTTGGCGGTATTCGCCAACGGGTAGGGATCCGAGCTGAATGGGCCCGATACTCGTGCGGACCAATCTCTGCACGCGGTGCCCCCGGTCACCAAACATGCGGCGAATCTGGTTCTTCTTGCCCTCATGCAGCGTCACCCGATAGCGCGAACCTGCGGATCGCTCACGAATGATCTTGATCGCGCACGGCAACAGCGTCCTTTTGTCGATCGTCGCCCCATCACGCAGGTCACTCAGCACATCGATCTGCGGCAGTCCGCGGACATCCACTTCGTACACCTTGGCGACAGGACCGCCCGGCCGCGTCATAGCCTGCATGAGCGCTCCGTCGTTCGTCATCAAGACGAGTCCCTCGCTGTCCTTGTCCAGGCGGCCGGCTGGGAACACGCGCTCAGCAACATCATCTCCAAGCAGGTCTGTGACGATACGATCGGCGTGTGGATCGCTCATGGAGGTCACGACGCCCACTGGCTTGTGGAGAGCGAGCACCACGCGTTCCGGAGACGGCAACGGTGCACCATCGACCCGAACCTGCTGCGTGAGGGGGTCCGCCTGCCGCCCGAGGTCGGTGACGGTTTCCCCGTCGACGGAGACGCGCCCGGCACGGATCCAGTCCTCCGCCTTGCGGCGCGACGTAAGGCCAGCGTTGGCAATGAGCTTCTGCAACCGCGCTGCGCCCAAGTCAGGCCTCCAGGAGCTCCTGGAACTCCTCCGGCGCAGGGAGTTCCTCGAGGTCACGTAGACCGAACAACTCCAGGAACTTGTCCGTCGTACCGTAGGTAAACGGTCGACCGACCGCCTGACGACGTCCTGTGATCTTTACCAAACCCATGTCTCGTAGCCGCCGCAGTGCCGCCCCCGGATCACGGCCACGGATGGCCTGGATCTCGGCCGTCGTCGCGGGCTGTCGGTACGCAACGATCGCCAGCGTCTCCAGAACCGGGATCGACAGCCGTGATGGCTTCTCGACGTGCCGAAGAGCGCGCACGATGTCGTCCAGGCCGGGGCGAGTGCCCACTCGGTAGCCACCGGCAATCTCGAAGATCTGAAGGCCCGAGCCTGTCGCACGGTATCGGTCCTCGAGGTGCAGGCAGGCCGACTGAACGGCCGGAACGTCCTCCACCGCGAGCACTCGCGCCTTGGTCAGGACCTCGGCCAGCCGCGCCGCTGGGACGGGTTCGTCAGCCGCGTACAGGGCAGCCTCGACGGCCGCCATCAACTTGTTGTCCGGCTCGGTCATGACTCGTCGCTCTCGGCGGCGTCCTCGCACGGGAATATGAGGATCGCGCCGAGCGGACCATCCTGGAAGGCACGGATCTCGACGGCACGGATGAGTTCCAACAATGCCAGAAACGTCGAGATCAGTTTGCCCCGCGGAGTGCCCGGTTCGAACAGGTCCAGGAACGGCACTGGTTGCCCGCCCGCGACCTTGGCCCGGATCTCGTCACGACATGCCGAGACCGGGTAGTCTTCGCGCGAGATCTCGAACGTGGTGGGCTCGTCGACTCCAGCGAGAACGGTCTTGAACGCCGTGACCAACGCGAAGAGGTCGGCCTCGACGACTTCCTCTTCGCTAGCTTCGATTCCGCCCGGGTCCGGTTCGCCGCGAAACCAGACCGAGGCGGCCTGAGCTTCGCGGTGTCGCAGCCGAGTCGCCGCCATCCGGACGACCTGATGCTCGACCAACTGCTGCAGCAGCGCTGCTTCCTCGGCAGCGGCTGCCTCGGGATCCTCGGGTGCCTCGGGACGCGGCAACAATGAGCGGGCTTTGAGTCGCACCAGATTCGCGGCAACTTCGAGAAACTCCGCCGCTGGCTCCAGATCAATCGTCGCCAGGAACTCCAGCGTCTGTACGTACTCAGCCGTGATGTCCGCGAGCGGCACATCCTGGATCGGCATTTCGTGGCGCCGCACGAGGTGAAGGAGCAGATCGAGCGGGCCCTCGAAGTCTCCGACACTGACGCGGAACGGATCCGCTGCAGGCTCGCCCATCAGAATCCCGCTAGTGCCGCGCCGAAGGCGAGCACGGGACGGAACAGCACGCGTAGCGCCCCCGTGTACATGAGCGCGATCAAGATGACGAAGCCGTATGGCTGCAGCTGTCGATAGAACGCAGCGACGGGCCCGGGCAGCATTGCTGACAGGATCCAGGAGCCGTCGAGCGGGGGCAGCGGGATCATGTTGAAGGTGGCCAGGATGAGATTGACCATCAGGGTTGCCTGCAGAACCAGGAACAACATGAACCATGCGCTGGCGGGAATAGCCGCCCGCACCGGGTCGAGCATCACGAAACGCAAAAGCACCACTGCGCCAACGGCAAGAATCACATTGCTGATCGGGCCGGCGGCTGCAATCCATGCGTGGTCGCGACGCGGATCGGAGAGATTCCGTGGGTCAACAGGCACGGGCTTCGCGGCGCCAAATGGCGGCAACCCGGCGAAGATCAGCAGGGCGGGAAAGAGAACCGTCATGACCGGATCGATGTGCTTGAGCGGGTTCATCGTGATCCGGCCCAGCAACCGCGCCGTCGGATCCCCCAACTTGTTCGCACTCCAGGCGTGCGCTGCCTCATGGAAGGAAATCGCGATGGCGAAGGCAATTATCTGAGCAATGATCACAGAAGTCGACATGGATGGATGCTATCCCGGGACCTCGTCGGCTGCCAGAAACTCAATGATCCGAGCGGCCAGCACAGGGCCAACTGCCGCGACCAGGTCCTCGCGAGACGCCGCTTTGATGCAGGCAACCGAGCCGAAGTGCTCGAGCAACTCGCGGCGACGCTTGGGCCCCACGCCGGGAATATCGTCGAGCTGAGAACGGATCACGGTCTTGCTGCGCAGCGCGCGGTGATACGTGATCGCAAAACGATGAGCCTCATCCCGCACCTGCTGCACGAGTCGCAGGGCCTCCGGGTGCGGTTGCAGGGGCACCGGATCGCGACCAGGGACGAACAGCTTCTCTTCTCCTTTTTCGATCGAGACCACCGGTTGCTGCTGCATCCCCAACTCGTCGAGCGCACCTACGGCGGCCGACAGTTGGCCCTTCCCCCCGTCGATCAGCAACAGGTCGGGAGGCTTCACGTCCCCATCGAGAACGCGGCGAAAATGACGGGTCACGACCTGGGCGATCGACGCAAAGTCGTCCTGGCCGGGCAGATCGCGGATCTTGAAGCGCTTGTAGGAATTCTTGTCGGGGCGGCCATCGCGAAGGCTCACCAGGCTCGCGACGATCTGCTTGCCCTGCAGATTCGAAACATCGATGCATTGGAGAACCTGGGGCGGGTGACCGAGATCGAGGAGTTCCTGCAGAAGCTGTGCCCCACGCTCTGCTTCATTCTTCTCATAGCGATGCGCGAATGCGAGCTGTGCATTCTGCGCTACGAGCTCCAGCAAGCGCTTCTTGGGTCCGCGCTTGGGCACCAGCAGCTGCACTGCCTTGCCACGCTCGCTTCTTAGCCAATCCGCAAGCACGTCGGCTCCGGCGATCTCCCTAGGCAAGCAAACCTCGGCTGGAACGTTAGTGCCACCGTGGTAGTACTGCTGAACGCAGGTCGTGAGGATCTCTTCATCGTCGGCACCACCAACGTCGTCCCAGAAATACTGCCGACGCTCCACCACCAGTCCGTCGCGGACAAGAAACACCTGCAAAGCAACGCGGTCGTCCTCCCGATGAATCGCAAAGAGGTCCCGGTTGCCCAGGTCTCGCGACGCCATCTTCTGCTCACGGGTGCTCGCCTCGACGGTCTGCAGAAGGTCGCGATAGTGGGCGGCCCGTTCGTAGGCCTGGTTGTCAGCCGCCCGTTGCATCTTGCCTTCAAGATCACCGCGCAGATCTTCGCCACGCCCTTGAAGAAACAGCTTCACCTCTTTGCTGATCTCCGCATATTGGTCGTCGTTGCACAGCGATTCGACACAAGGCCCCGCGCATTCGCCAATGTCGTAGTACAGGCACGGCCGTTCCCACGAGCCATCAATGTCGATGTTGCAGGGCCGCAGACCGAAACTCCGATAGACCACCACCTGCATTAACCGAGCCCGGGTGTTCGGGATGTACGGGCCGAAGTACGAGTCACCGTCCGACTCCATTCCGCGTACGAGTTGTAGTCGCGGGAACCTCTCGCCTTCCGTCAATCGCAGGTATGGATAGTTCTTGTCGTCGCGCAGCAGAACGTTGAACCGCGGGTTGTTCTGCTTGATCAGACTGTTCTCGAGCGCGAGGGCCTCGACTTCCGAATCGGTGACGATGACCTCGATGTCTACAGCCTCATCGAGCATGCGTTGCTGCCGCCGCTCCTCCCAACCGCCACGCAGATGCGATCGGATCCGGTCGCGGATTCGGTTAGCCTTGCCCACATAGATCGCGTGACCTGCAGCGTTCTTGAACAGGTACACGCCGGGCGCCACGGGAAGATCCTCGACGCGGGCGCGGATGGCTTCGGCAGGCACTCTCCCCTACCTCAAACCCATGTAGCGACGCCGCAGTTCCTGCATCTGGTCGCGAATCGACGCGGCCTGCTCGAAGTCGAGTTCCTCCGCCGCCGAGAGCATCTCCTTCTCGAGTTCCGCGACGCGCTTGTCGACTTCACCGGCGGAGAGGTCGGAGTCTGGCTCTTCTGCGACTTCGGCGTCCATGTAATCGCGCGAGTAGAACGCACCGAAATCGTCGGCGATGTGCTTGATCACGGTCTCGGGCACGATGCCGTTCTCGTCGTTGTACTCCTGCTGGATCGCCCGACGACGCTCGGTCTCGTCGAGCGCCTCCTGCATGGAGTCGGTCACCTTCTCGGCGTAGAGGATCACCCGTCCGTCGATGTTCCGTGCCGCGCGACCGGTCGTCTGGATGAGCGCCGTGGCCGAGCGCAAGAAGCCCTCCTTGTCCGCATCCAAGACCGCGACGAGCGTGACCTCGGGGAGGTCGAGCCCCTCGCGGAGAAGATTCACACCGACGAGCACGTCAAAATCGCCTCGACGAAAGTCGCGCAAGAGCTTCACGCGATCGAGGGTATCGATGTCGCTGTGCAGGTAGCGCACCCGCACGCCGAGTTCCCCGTAATAGTCGGTCAACTCCTCCGCCATGCGCTTGGTGAGCGTCGTGACGAGGACGCGCTCGTCGCGATCTACTCTTAGCCGCACTTCAGCCAGAAGATCATCGACCTGCCCTGTGGCGGGCCGCACCTCGACCACAGGGTCGATCAACCCCGTGGGTCGAATGATCTGCTGCACGACAACACCGCCCGAGGCCTCGAGTTCCCACGGCCCCGGCGTCGCCGACACATGCACTGTCTGCCCCACGAGATCCTGAATCTCGTCGAAGTTCAGTGGCCGGTTATCGAGAGCGGACGGCAGTCTGAAACCGTGACTCACCAGGTTGAGCTTCCGCGAACGATCGCCTTCGCACATGCCGCGCAACTGCGGAACGGTCATGTGGGACTCGTCGATGAAGACGAGGTGGTCGTCAGGCAGGTACTCGATCAGGTTAGGTGGAGGCTCACCCGCGTGTCGAAGTGTGAGGTGACGCGAGTAGTTCTCGATCCCGTGGCAGTAGCCCACGGTTTGCATCATCTCGAGATCGAACATCGTCCGCTGATGCAGACGCTGCGCTTCGAGCATCTTTCCTTCCTGCTGTAGCTCGCCAAGGCGCTCGTCGAGTTCGATCTTGATCGACTGAATGGCCTCCCCGCGGCGCTCACTTGTGGTCACGTAGTGCGACGCCGGAAAGATGGCGAGACTCTGGTGTTCGCGCAACGTGTCACCGAGCAGCGGATCGATCTCCGCGATGCCGACGATCTCATCGTCGTCGAATGCGATCCGTAGTGCCTCCTCTCCGTATGTCGGTAGCAACTCGACCTCTTCGCCGCGCACCCTGAACCCGCCGCGTTCCAGACCGTGGGTACGGCGCGTGTAGTGAAGGTCGACGAGTTGACGCAGGAAGTCCTGTCGGTCGATGCGTTGCCCCACTTCGAGCGAGAGCATCAGGCCGTAGTAGGACTCCGGCGCTCCGAGGCCATAGATACAGGACACCGAGGCGACGACGATGAGGTCGCGACGACTCCAGATCGATCGAGTGGCGGAATGCCGCATGCGATCGATCTCCTCGTTGATGAGCGTCTCCTTGGCAATGTACGTATCCGTTGACGGCACGTACGCCTCGGGTTGGTAGTAGTCGTAGTACGAGACGAAGTACTCCACGGCATTGTCAGGAAAGAAGTTCGTGAACTCCTGGTAGAGCTGCGCCGCGAGAGTCTTGTTGTGCGCGATGACAAGCGCCGGGCGTTGCGCTCGCTCGATCATCGACGCCATTGTGAAGGTCTTGCCAGACCCTGTGACACCCAGGAGAACCTGATGCGGATCGCCCGCTTCCAGACCGCCGAGCAGCTGTTCAATCGCCGCCGGCTGATCGCCCTGCGGCTCGAACTCGGCCTCCAGGCGGAAACGTTCACCGTGCATGAGGGTCACCCACTCAGGCGAGCTTCTCGCAGGCCGCGGCGATCCGGTCCAGCGCTTCTTCCAGCACCGACATGGACGTCGCATAGGACAGCCGCAGATGGCCGTCGCGGCCGAAGGCCGTGCCGGGAACGGTGACGACATGACACTCGTCTATGAGCCAGGTCGCGAAGTCTGCCGAAGTCGGCAGCTCGTCGTTGAGCAACTCCGAGATATTCGGGAACGCATAAAATGCGCCGCGTGGCTCGACCGTGGTCATTCCGGGGATCTCGCGAATCCGTGGAATCACGGCGTCGCGGCGCTCGGCAAACGTGGTGAGCATCTGGCGAACGGGCGTTTGGTCACCGGTGATCGCCTCGAGTGCTGCGTACTGACTGATGGACGTGGCATTGGAAGTGGAGTGTCCCTGCAGGCTCGAGCACGCCTTGATCAGCGGCGCGGGTGCCGCGACGTAGCCGATACGCCATCCGGTCATGGCGTAGGCCTTCGAACACGATCCACAGAGAATCGTGATGTTCTGCGCCTCCGGACCGACAACGAGCGGCGTCACGTGTTCGGCCCCGTCGTAGATCAGCGCCGCATAGCACTCGTCGACAAGCAGATAGATCCCGCGCTCTATCGCCAGACGCGCGAGATCCTGCATCTGTTCGCGGCCGATGACGGCGCCGCTCGGATTGCTCGGCGTGTTCAGAACCACCATTCGCGTGCGATCGGTGACCGCATCGAGAATGGTTTCGGCACGCAGCGAGAACGCGTCTGACTCTTCGGTGTCGACATACACCGGAATGCCGCCTGCGAGCTTGATCTGCTCGGGAAAGCTCACCCAGTAAGGCGTAGGGACGATGACTTCGTCGCCCGGGTTCAGCACAGCCGCAAAGATATTGAAGAGCCCCTGTTTGCCCCCGGCCGTCACCATGACTTCGTTCGGTCGATACACGACTCCCTCGCGATGCGAGTACATATCAGCGATCGCCTCGCGGAGATCCGGAATCCCGGCGGCAGGTGTATAGCGAGTGCGCCCTTCGCGAATCGCCCGAACGCCCGCGTCACGGATGTGCTCCGGAGTGTCGAAATCCGGCTGGCCGGGGCCGAGGTCCAGCACGTCCACACCTTGCGCGCGCAACTGGTTGGCGCGTTCGCTGGCTGCGAGCGTGGCTGACGGGCCGATGCCGCCGACGCGTTTGGAGAGAGGAATCGAGATTGTCTCGCTCATCGCTTGAAACGTTCCTGGAGTCGGGTGAGAACCTCGGGCGGAACGAGCTCATCCACCGCCCCACCGAGGCCCGCGACTTCTTTGATCAAACTGGACGAAAGATAGGTATAGGCCTGATGGGGAACCATGAACAACGTCTCGACATTGTCGTCGAGTCGACGGTTCATCAGGGCCATCTGAAACTCAAATTCGAAATCCGACACCGCGCGCAAACCGCGAATGATCGCCTGGGCTCTGTGCGTGCGGGCCATGTCCACCAGAAGACCGTCGAATCCCTCGACGTCGACACCGGGATCTCCTGAAGTGACCTCGCGCAGCATTTCCACACGCTCTTCCACGGTGAACATCGGTTCCTTGCGGGGGTTCCGCAACACCGCTACCACGACACGGTCAAACACAGCCCGTGCCCGCTCGATCAGGTCGAGATGCCCGTTGGTCGGAGGATCGAACGATCCTGGATAAATCGCCGTGCGCACGCTGCTGCCCCCTTCATCGAAGATCGATCACGACCAATGACGCACTTTAGCAGTCAGCGTGAGAGGGCACTATTCGGGTCAGCAAATGGAACGTAGTCTCGCCGATACCAAGCACGCGGCGCGGCTCCCAGGCAGCGTGTTGCCCCACTTCCGTACCGCTCTCGCGCTCCAGACACAGCAGCGCTTCCGCCCGCGTCACCGCGGCGAGCGAATCGAGCCAGGCCTGGGTGCTATCTGCCGCCCAGGGTGGATCGGCGAAGACCAGATCAAACGTCTGGCCATGTTCTGCGATGCGTCGCAGTCCTTTGATTGCCTCGCTCTGAATCACCTTCGACGCGCTCTCGAAACCGCACTTGGCGATGTTGAGATGCAACATCGCGACGGCCTTCCGGCTGCTTTCAACAAAGGTCGCTTCGCGACCACCTCGGCTCAGGGCCTCGAGTCCGAGCGCTCCTGTGCCCGCGAAGAGGTCCAGGACCTCTGCGTCGGGCAGCACCTCGCGGATAACATTGAACAGAGTCTCGCGCTGCCGATCTCCCGTGGGTCGCAGCCCCGGCACATCAGCCACCTGCAGACGAGTGCCGCGCACGCTGCCCGCGATGATCCGCATCAGCCCGCTCGCGCGAGTCGAGTGCGGGTTCGCCAGGTCGATCGCAGGCGTTCCCGATACTCAAGAGCTGCCGTCGTGTCCACCCGAGCCAACTCCAACGCAACCTGGTGCGCATCCCGGAGCCAGTCGGCATGCAGACGCGGGTTGGCGATGCGAAAGCCGAACGGACCCGTCTGGCGGTAGCCGAGCAGTTCGCCGGCGCCGCGCAACTCGAGATCGCTCTCGGCCACCACGAAGCCGTCGTTGGTCTCGCACAACGTTTCGATGCGCGCGGCGGCCGTCGGCGTGATGTCAGAACTGACCATCAACCAACACTCACCGTTCCGCTCGCCGCGCCCGACGCGGCCTCGCAACTGATGGAGCTGCGCTAGGCCGAAGCGCTCCGCCTGCACCACGACCATCAAAGTCGCAGCGGGTATGTCGAGTCCGACCTCGATCACGGTGGTCGCAACGAGCACGGGCCGCTTGCCCTGCGAGAAGTCCTCAATCGTGGATTCACGAGTCTCCGAATCCTGACGACCGTGCAGGATCGCCACAACATCGGAGCCAAGCTCCTCGGAGAGCCGCTTCGCGACCGCCTGAACGGTCGCAAGTGTCTCCGGTCCGTCTTCTTCCGACTCGATTGCCGGGGCCACCACGAACGCGCGTGCGTCGCTCTCGATCACGGCGCGCAGCCGGTCGATGAGTGTGGGCCATTCATCGCGCTCGAGGCGACGAGTTGCGACCGGAGACCGGCCCGGCGGCATCTCGTCGATCCGACTGACATCGAGGTCCCCGTAGATCGTCAACGCCAGGCTGCGCGGGATCGGGGTTGCCGTGGTGACCAGCAAGTCGGGTTGCGTCCCCTGTAGGCGCCCCTTGGCACGCAAGGCAGCGCGCTGCCCGACGCCAAACCTGTGCTGCTCATCGATCACCACGAGCCCGAGCCGCTCGAACTCCACCGAGTCCTGCAATAGTGCGTGTGTCCCCACGACGAGCAACGGGCCACCTTCGCGCAGGCGCTGCGCAGCGGCGGCACGAGTCGGCTTCGGGTCCGCCCCGAGCAGCGTCAGGACGTCCACGCCGAGCGCCGCTCCCCACGTTCCGAGCGTGACACTGTGCTGCCGAGCGAGGATCTCGGTCGGCGCCAGGACCGCAACCTGTTCCCCCTGCAGGGCCACGGCGAGCGCGGCCGCGCCGAGCACTGCGGTCTTGCCGCAGCCCACGTCGCCCTGGACCAGGCGATGCATCGCGTAGTCCGCGCTGAGGTCGTCGCACACCTCTCTCAGGACCCGAGACTGCGCTTCGGTAAGAGTGAAGGGGAACTCACTGACGACACCATCGACAGCCGCCGCTGTGAGCAACCGTGCGATCCCGGGCTCGATCTCGTCGCGCTGGCGCTGCAGTCCCAGCACTGTCTGGAAGTCGATCAACTCGGCCATCGCGAGAGCACGATGCGCGTCGGATCGCAGATCCTCCCACAGCGCCAGATCAGCGCCCGTGGGCGGGTAGTGCAACTCGCGCAGAGCATCGCGCATCGGAATCAGGCCCAGTTGCGTAGTCACTTCGGCCGGGAGGCGCTGCTGGTCGGCCGCCAGCTGATCGAGTGCGCTACTCACGAGACGACGCAGGATCCCGGGGCCCAGCGAACCGATTCGGCGATAGATAGGGACGGGGCGCCCGAGGTGAGGCGAATCGGCATTGTCGGCTGCCACCGGGTTGATCAACTGGATTGCGCCCTTGTACTCGTCCACTGGCCCGAAGAGATGCGCGCGATCGCCTTTCTCAAAACGCGTGGCCATGTATGGCTGATTGAACCAGATCGCCAGGGCCTCGCCGGTATCGTCCGCCACCATCGCTTCCGTGGCTCTTCGGGGGCCGGGGCGGCCCTTCCGCCTCACGCTCAGCACCTCGACGTCGACTCCGGTTCGCATCCCCGGCCGTAGATCGGACACGGGCGTTCGAACGGAACGATCTTCGTATCGCATCGGCAGATACGACAGAAGATCGCCGACGGTCAGGATGCCGGCTGCGCGCAGCTCTTCCGCGCGTGCTGGCCCCACGCCAGCTACTTCTCCGACGGAATCATCCAGTTCCAGCGACACAGCGTTGTCCTGTCTGTCACAAGCAAACGAGTGGAATACCTTAGTGCGGACCACCTTAGCCCTCGCCGCACCGACCTGCCGGCCAACGCTCGACACGTGCGAACCATCGCCGCTCCGGAAAACACGTTGATCCTGGTTGCCGCCGAGATCGAGGCGGCTGTGCTCTTCCCGGAGCCCGGTCGGAGGCCGGCGTCCGTCCGCGTCGCGGGCGTCGGCCGTGGCGGGGACGCCGCGGCGCGAGCGGCGATCGAAGCTACCCGACCAGACTTTGTTCTCAACGTGGGTTTCGCGGGCGGGCTCGACCAAACCGCGCTTCCCGGTCAGTGCTTCGTAACGTCAACGTGGGTCGGCGAGTATGCGCACACCGCGGCTCCGCTCCCTCCCCCGTTGCGTGCAAGCCTGGCGGAGCTGCGAGCCACCGAGGCAGTGACCGCCACCGTGGACACCTCGGTCGGCGATGCAGTGGCACGGGAACCTCTTCTGGCCGCAGGAGCCCAGTTGGTCGAGATGGAAGGAGGCGCGTGGGCCAGGCTCGCCCAGGCGATGACCATCCCGTTTGCCGCGGTACGCGTTGTGTCCGATCGAGCGGACAATCCGTTGCCGCGACCACGACACGAGATCCTCCGCCCGGACGGTGCCGTCCGCTGGGGCAAGTGGGCACGCGCCGCCGCGGGGTCAAGTACCCCGTGGCTCGCTGGCTTCATGGCGCTGCGCAATGCCCAGCGAGACTGGCGCGCCGCGACCGCAACCCTCGGAGCGGTGGGCGATCGCATCCAGGCATGGATCGAGCCCGACTGATCGACCGCGTGCGCCAATGGACAGGCGCGGCTGCGTAACGAGTCGGCTACCGCAACTCGGCTGCGATACCGCTCAGCGTCCCGGCAAGCAGCACGAGGCGACTCTGGTTCAAGGCGAACGCCTCCTCCGAGTCGGCCTGAAGGTCTGCTGCAAGCTGGTCGAGGTCAGCTTTCATCGCGGTCGACTCCCCGACTCCACTCTCCACACGGTCGAGCGCATCGCCTACTGCCGTGAGCCGGTCCATACCGATTCCATGGCCTCGCTCAAGCTGATCCATGTAGGCGCGGGCAACCACGGGAACGTCAGGCCAGCTCACCTGCTGCTGATGTTGAACATTGACCTCGTTTGCTGTCGCCAGGGCCGCGGCATCGATCTCGTTCTGCGACAGATGTTCGCTCGGCAGCAAGCGGAAGACGTCCAGACCACGAGCAATTTCGGCACCGTAAACGTGACCGTTGTACCAGTACGCGGACCAGTAGCCGCCGGAGATAAGGTCGTTCGCGTCCACAGGCCCGCGATCGAAGTAGGCGATCTCGACCGCGTGGGCGGAATCAGAGAAGTCGTAGATCGACAGGCCACCCTGGTACCAGCCCTGCACCATGATGTCGCGGCCCGGCACCGGGATCAGCGAGCCGTTGTGAGCCACGCAGTTCTCCTGCTCCGTTTGCGGCGCCGGCAGCTTGTAGTAGCCCTTGAACCTCATCTTGCCGTCGACGATGTCGAAGATCGCGTTGGCACCCCAGGTCTTCGGGTCGCTGGCGCGGCAGCGTGGCCGCGAGCCGCCACCCCACTCGTCGGTGAACACGATCTTCGTGCCGTCGTTGTTGAACGTCGCCGAGTGCCAGAACGCGAAGGCGTCATCAACAACGTGATCGATCCGCACCGGGTTCACCGGGTCGGAGATGTCGAGCAAGATTCCGTTCCCTGAACACGCGCCGGCGGCCAGGCCCATCTCCGGGTAGGCCGTGATGTCGTGACACTGTCGGGTCTCACGTGAGCTCTGGGTCCCCTGACCGTGGTCGCCGCCGGGCCATAGTCCCGAGATGTCGCCCGTCTCGAGATTCGCGAAGACGCGGGGGCTGCTGACGATGCGGGAGCGCTCAGGCTCCGCGAGAGGGACCTGGATGACGTCGATCGAGAATAACGATGTATTCGGGTCCACCGGTGCGTCTGGATCCTCCTCTGCACTCTCCTCGGCATCCGGGTCTGGGGCGCCAACACAGCCCGCCAATTCCTGGCCAGGACGCACCGAACTCGTACCGGAGTTGTAGAGAAAGACGTTCGCGTCATCATCGGGATCGACGATCAACGTGTGCGTGTGCGAACCACGGCAGGTCTGGACGGCAGCAACCTGCTGCGGCGCCCGCAGGTCGCTGATGTCGAAGATCCGGACACCGCGGAACCGTTCCGGACTCACCGGCTCGGCGACACCCTGGACGCCGCAATCAAGCCGCGCCCGCGTGTCCTGCACGGACATGAACAACAGGTTGCCGTATACCGACACGTCCCCCTGTCCGCCCGGGCAGACGATCGAAGCCGCCAGCTCAGCGCGGGTCGGATCCTCGATGCTGTAGACGTTGAAGCCGTGGTAGTTGCCCAGGAATAGATGGTCGCCCTGAAATGCGAAGTCGGTGTTTGTGTAGCTGAGGCCGCTGCCCGGCGCGGGGGGCTGCGGAGCTGCAGGCTGTGCTTCGGCGTCGGCGGCGGCATCAGCCGGCGGATCCGGTACCGGTGGCCGGCGCGGGCGTCCGGCCGGTGCCTCCGGATCGAAGAAGCCGTCTGGCTTGGCCAATGTACGCACGAGTTCAATGTTCCGAGCCGCCACCCCAGCATCGCGGAAGCCGGCTGCCAGACCGACACGATCGTCTGACTGCTGAGACTGTGCGGATGAAACCGATACGCCGCCAAGAAGCGAAGCGCAGAGCAGGAGAACAACTGGGCGAGCGATCTGCAGAGTCATCGTTCCTCTTCGGGCATATCGCGCAGCATGGCCGCCATACGGTCCATTTCCGCGCGCTGGTCTGCGACAACATCGGCAATGAAAGCGGCGATCGTCGTCTCTTGGCCAGCGGCAGGCTGCGCAAGGAGGTCGTTCACCATCGTCAAAGCACCGTTGTGGTGTTGGATCATGAACCTTAGAAAAAGCGTGTCGAAGTCGGCACCACGTGCCGCCAAGAGCTCAGCCATCTGCTCGGGCGTGAGCATTCCGGGCATGAGCATTCCGCTGTGCGAGTGGTCGACGGACGGGACATCTTCCCCGCGCGCCGCCAGCCACTCCTGCATCATGCGGATCTCGTCTTGTTGCGAAAGGTCGATCCGCTGTGCGAGCAGCTTCACCCCGTCGCTTCCGCCGCGATCTGAAGCTGGCTCGGCCATCGCGAGGGCCTGCGCGTGATGCCCGATCATTCCCTGCATGAACCGGACATCAGCAGCCGTGTGCTCGATCGCGGACAGATCGGTGGCTTCGGCACGAGTGATCTGCCGGCTGGGCTGCCCGGGTGCGCCTGGCTGGATGATGGGCGGACCATCGGATTGCGTCGAGGGAGCAGTCGGCGCACTCGCACCTGTGGTTGCACATGACAGAGTTCCGGCCGCAAGCAACAAGGCCACAGGAACCATCGAGCGCGATGGGATTCTCACCACAGGATCGTACATGACTCGTGTAGACCGACCTGGCGCGCGGTCTAGTTGAGCGACACCGATACCAGTTTGGAAACACCGGTCTCGGCCATCGTCACGCCGTAGAGCAGATCAGCCACTTCCATGCTGCGCTTGTTGTGCGTGATCATGATGAACTGCGCGCGCTCCTGGAAATGGTGCAGCGCCTGCACGAAGCGACCGACATTGCGCTCGTCGAGAGCCGCGTCGGCCTCGTCCAGGATGCAGAACGGCGCCGGATGGTACTCGAAGATCGCGAACATCAGCGCCAACGCGATGAGCGATCGTTCGCCGCCCGACATCAAACGGATGCTCTGAAGGGTCTTGCCCGGCGGCTGCGCCATGATCTCGATGCCGCTGTTGAGCGGGTCTTCCGGATTCTCCAGTCGCATGCCGGCGCGGCCACCGCCGAAGAGCTGCCGGAAGATGCGGTTGAAGTAGCCGTCGATAGCGTCGAAGGCGTCGGCGAACCTCTGCACGCAGTCACCGTCAATCTTGCGAATTGCAGCCCGCAGGTTGTCCGCGGCTTGAACCAGGTCGCGGCGCTGACCATCGAGATCCTCGAATCGGTCCTTTTGCGTCTCGTAGTCGTCGTACGCCACGAGGTTCACCGGGCCCAGTCGATCGATCTGGTTCCGCACGTCGCGGATGGTCCGATCGAGCTCATGCAGGTTCGGCGCCGGCGTGGACTCTCCAGCTTCTGCCTGCGCAGCCTCGGTCTCGGCCAGTTCGCGAAGCAACTTGTGAGGCTCCTTGTCGAGACGCTCGCGCACCTGCTGCTGCAGGTGGTTGCGCTCGACGCGGACCTCCGCGGCTCGTACCTCCGAGCCGGCACGGCGCGACTGCGCGCGCTCCGTCTCACGGCGTCCCGCGCTCACCGCGGCCTCGAGCCCGCCGAGCTGGCCTTCCTCGTCCGCGCTGGCCTCGGTCTCTTCGTTCGCTAGCGCGCCCTCCAGTTCGGTGGTTCGCTTCGCCGACGATTCCGCCTCGACATCAGCATTGCCAGCTCGCGTATCCGCGTCGAGTTTGGTGCGCCGTAGCGCCTCGCACTCCTCATCAAGCCGGCGGATCTCGCTATCGAGACGCTTGAGGCCAGCCTCCGACACCTGGTACTCGCGTGCGGCGGCCGCGGCCTGGGCTCGCGCTGAGCGCAATGCCGTAGCAGCCTGTTCCACCTGAATCCGCGCGGCTTCGACCTCCTCGGGAGGCGGTCCGACGGCTTCGGGCGCGGCGTCCTCGGTCTGTTTCATACGCAGGCGCGTAGCACGCCGCCCTTCGGAGATAGCATCGACGTCGGTGGTGCCCTGCCGCCGACGGAACTCGGCGCCTCGTGCCCAGGCGCTACCCGACGCGTCCACGAAGCCGTGTCCTGGATAGTCCGCCGAGTACTGCATCACAGCATCTGCATCGGTGACCAGCCAGATCCCCGACAGTAGGTCTGACAGCACCGCTTGCGCGACGTCGTTGGCGCCTTTCACGTAGTCAAGCAACGGGACCGCGTCTACCCCGGCTGGCAACTCTGTGGTCACGGCCACGCCTGGATGGCGCAATCCGCCCGTAACGCCACGCCGATCAGCGACGTAGTCGAGCCACGGGCCGACTTGCTCATCGTCCAGCAATGGAAGCGTCAGACGCCGACCGAGAACGAGGGCAACCGCCCCACGATACTGGTCAGCCACCTCGACGCTGGCTGCCAGCGAGTGGATCTCCAGGGTGGTCTCGCGTTCGGATTCCGGTACGGGGGCCGGCTCGAAGTGGGTAACCGGATCGAGGCGCTCGGCGGTCTCCTGATGCATGCGTTCCGCCGCATGCGCTGCCTGGTCGGCCTCGGCGGACGCACGACGACGCGCATCGACAATCTCCGCATCGCCCGCACGTTGCTCTCTGATCTCCACGATCTTGCGCTCGGCGTCCTCGAGGCGCTGGATCGCGAATGCCGCGCGATCGCGCTGACGGGTCGACTCTGCCTTGGCGCGTTCCTGCTGCACCTGAGCGTTGTACAGCTCCTGCCTGCGTCGCGTCTGGAGCTGGCGCTGCTCTCGCCATGCACGTCGTGCCTGCTCCCACTCGCGGGTAGCGAACTCCATACGCTCACGCGCAACTTCTTCGCCCATCGCGGCGGCCTGCTGCTCGGCCTTCACAACATCGCGGGCCGACTCCACTTCGCGAAGTCGATGACCGAACCAGATGTACTCGGTCGTGCGGAGCTGATCGCGCAGCGCGCGGTATTTCTTCGCACGTCCGGCCTGACGCTTCAGGCTGCGCATCTGACGCGCGACCTCGTCGCAGATGTCCTGCACTCGCGCAAGGTCTTGGGCGGTGGCTTCGAGTTTCAGGTTCGTTGAATGGCGGCGACGCCGGTAGAGCGAGATGCCAGCTGCCTCTTCGATAGGCTGCCGGCGCTCCATAGGTGCGGCCGAAAGAATCTGGTCGATCTTTCCCTGCCCGATCGTGAAGCACGTTCGGAAGCCGAGACCCGTGCCCAGCAGGCGCTCGCGAATATCGCGCAACAGGCACTTCTTGCCGTTGAGCAGGTATTCGCTGTCGCCGGAACGCAAGAGTCGGCGAGTAACCGACAACTCGTCTTCGGGATAGTCGGCCACGGCGATGCCAGTCGCTGGGCCTTGTGGCTCGACCGCTACCGCGTCTCCATCAGCCGTCGCAGGCGTCGAGTCGCCGAGATCCACTTCCGCGCCTTCAATCGCGACTCGGATCTCACCGCCATCCTCTGCGACGCCCAGCACCAGTTGGTCTGCCGGATCCTCAACCTTGTCGCGGACCGTGAGGTGGAGAGTGACTTCCGCGGCGCCCTTTGGCTTGCGCCCCGAGCTCCCCTGGAAGATCACGTCGCGCATCTGCTGCGCACGAAGCGCACTCGTGCTCTGCTCGCCGAGAGCCCACACGATGGCGTCGGAAATATTGCTCTTGCCGCACCCGTTCGGCCCGACGACAGCAGTAATGCCCTCGGGAAAAACCAGCTCGGCCCGGTCAGCGAACGACTTGAAGCCGTTAATCGTAAGTCTGGATAGACGCCACACGCGTCGAGACCTCCCCTACCATTACCCCTGGAAGGTGTCCGAATAGCTGCCGAAGCGTCCCCACGCTCGGCATGCCCCCCAAATACGGCCGCGAGTGTAGCACGGGCCCGCTGTGCCGTGGCGGGCTCATGTCCGGATCAGCGACCTCCGGCCAAAGCCTGCCGCGCCGCATCGAAAACATGTTTGCGGCCCCAATCCGACGTGGCTAAACTGACCGTTCCCGGCCGGCGTAGCTCAGAGGCAGAGCAGCTCACTCGTAATGAGCAGGTCCGGGGTTCGACTCCCCGCGCCGGCTCTTGCAAAGCCCTGTGAATCAAGAGGTTCGCGGGGCTTTCTTGTGCCCTGAGGCGAAGGAGGGTCATCGCTGCGCCGCGACGCTTGGCGCCGTGCGCCTCCGTTCCAGCGCAGCAACGCCGGCGCCGCCGGCACTCGTGGGGTCCGGCTCGAAGAAAGCGCGCACGTTGCCCTGCAGTTCGACTTGAAGAACAGTGCGGTCGCCAGTGGTGTACTGGTACATCACCACCTCCTTCGCGCCGCCGGCGGGCACCTGCAGGCTGAGCACTGCTTTCATCACCCGCGACAGTCGACCGGCAAAACTCTGCGATGGGTACTCACGGGTGTTGAGCCGGGTAAAGATCGCGGCCACGGAACCGCCGGCTGCGAGCCCCCCGCCGGCCAGGCCGCCTTCGAGCTGATCCTCGAATCCGCACCACCAGCCGGAAGGCGTATTGATCAGTCCCCCGACCTCGAGCCGCGTTGTTTCCCAGCTGTACTTGTCACGCTCCTCGTCGACCTCATACTCGGCCGTCTCATTGTCGCGGCGAAACTTGACGAAGCCCTTCATCCGGCACGCGCTGTTGATGTAGTCGTATGCGAGTTGTGATTCGCCCTCGAAGTCGGACTCCGGGAAGACGAGCCAGAAGCCATGGGAGCGAACGAGGAGACCTCCGCCCGAACCCATTTCCAGATTCAGATCACGCGCAACGGGGACGCGTTTATCGCTCGCTACCTGTACCTCTGTGAGGCGCCAGCGATCGGCCAGGGTCCCCGCGGCGATCGTGTCATCCAGTTCAGTCGAGTCGTCCATGTTGGCCAGGATCAGCGCCACACGGTCGATGTTTTCGGATTGCTCGTTGGCGCACACGCCTGTCTGCTGTATGCAGAAGCGCCGATACGGCTTGCCGGTCCAGTCCTCGTAGCTCCAGGCCTGACTCGCCGCGTCGCGCACGTAGGCGTGGGTGATGAAGTTCTGTTCTTTGGCGAGTTGCCCCATGTAGAAACTCGCGAACACGTTCGACGACGGCACTTCGAAGATGAAGTGCTTCCACGAAAGCGCTGGCAGTTCGACATCCACCGAGACGGTCCCGCTGGCCGGGACGGCCTCGCGCACGCCAGGCTCATTGAAGTTCGGCCGCAGCGTGGAGCCGCTCGCGGTGCTCACCGGCGCGCCATCGACGAGCACCGGCTGAGCAGGCGTGTCGTTCCACATCTTTTCGGTGAAATCCTTCCAGTACTGACCGAAGTTCTGGATCTGGATGATCTGTTCACCGTCTTGCGAGCGCAGATAGTCCATGAGGTCGTACGGTAGGTCTGAACGCCCGCGATCCTTCCATAGGTAATAGAGAAAGAGACTGGCGTAGTAACTGGAATCCACCAGCGCCACGCCGTGCCGCGAGGTCCGGGAGAGATAGTTCTGAAATCGCACGGTTTTGTGCGGCCTCTGCGGCAGGAACATGTGCTCAGCGAGTTCCGCCACCCCCTCGATGATCCAGTAGTTCTTCTGGTTCTGCGCCTTGGCCGAGGTCACGACGCCAGCGCGATACGCCAGGACGTGAAACATCTCGTGAGCCACGGTGGTCTGGTACGAAGGCTGCCCGGAGATCGTCACTGGATTGGCGAGGCTCATCTGAATCTGGTGCGGCGCCGCAATCGGGGTATAGCCCGGCGCCTGCCCAGGAACCGAAGCCACCAGCTGAATCTGAATCGGACTCAGATCGGTCAGTCCGAGCGGCGTGAAGAAGGCGACCATCGGGCCCCAGATCTGGTCGACGGTGTTGGCGACTGTTGTCGCGATCCCGAGCTGGGCCGAGTAGTCGACAATCGCGTGCTGACTGACAACTTGTTGCTGGGCGCCAACCGCGGGAGTGATCCCGAATGCCACGACCAGCACGAATCCAGCTGCAGCTCGAACGAGCCGGAATCCCAGACGTTCAATCATTCCACACCTCCGTTGAATGGCCAGGAGACTAGCGGAACCAGCTTGGCGCGCGAAACTAGCCAACCGCGGGCCTCCGCGCAGCGCTTGTGTTTGAATCCCGAATATCATGCGATCACCTTCTCGTTGGCACCTAACTTTCACCGCCTGCGTCGCCATTGGCGCGTGTGGCCAAACCGGCCCGGGCGATGACGCGCCACCCGCATCGGTGGTGATCGTCACGATCGACACGTTACGCGCCGACCACATCGGCGCCTACGGGTATTTCCGCGACACGAGCCCGAACCTAGACGCCCTAGCCGCTGAGGCGACCGTTTTCGAGAACGTGATCACAACAATGTCGACCACGCTCCCCGCCCACGTTTCGCTGATGACGTCGACGCACCCGATGACCCACGGCATCAAGGGGAACTTCGCGCACATGGGCGAGCAGTTCGGTCTCGACGGGATCCGCACCGCGGCAGAGGTCTTCACCCAGAAGGGCTACACGACCGCAGCGTTCGTGAGTGCTGCCCCCCTCAAGGATCACACCGGCATCCAGATCGGTTTCGAGCACTTCGACCAACCTGACGGCCGAGACCGCCTCAACGCCGAGACTACCGACCTGGCTCTCGGCTGGCTCGAAGGGCGCCCAGCGGACTCGCCGTTCTTCCTATGGGTCCATCTCTGGGATCCCCACGCACCGTACGAACCCCTGCCGGAATACGACGTCTACTCGACCGACGAGGGCCTCTTCGAGTTCTTCGAAGAGCGTGGAATCGAGCCATCGGAGCGCAACCTGCGCTGGAACAACGCCTACGACGGGGAGATCCGCTACGCCGACGCCCAGGTCGGCCGCCTTGCTGGCGCGCTGCGTGATACCGGTCGGTGGGACACGACGGCCATGGTTGTCACGTCAGACCACGGTGAGGGGCTTGGCCAGCACGGCTGGCGCGACCACGGCACGATCCACAACGAACAGCTGTTCGTACCGCTGGTTATCAAGTGGCCTTCCGGGATGGGCGCGCGCCCGGGGCGAGTGGCAACGCTTGCCTCCAGCCTCGATGTACTGCCGACTCTCTTTGCCGGAATCGCTCTCCGTCCGGACGCCGGACTCGAGGCTCAGTTCGAAGGTCTGGATCTGCTCAGCGACGCCACCGATGAGCGCGACTACGTACTCGCGGAGCGGACCCACCGGGAGCGCGGATGGGACGACGGACTGCGCTATGCCCTGCTCAGCAACGAGTGGAAGTACCTCTTCGCCACGGACGGCGTTGACCGTCTCTACGACATGCAAACGGATCGCCACGAGCTACAAGACGCGCTCGAGCACCAAGCAGCCATCGCGGAAGCAATGTCCGAACTCATCGAGCTACTGCGCACGGCGGAACAGGAACACACCCAGGGCGAGCTACCGCCTGAGCGGGCGGAGCAGCTCAGAGCCCTCGGCTACATCCAGTAGCAGCCGGCCCTACTGCTCGGCTTCCTCCGGTTCGACCTTCCACCACCACTGTGGCTCGAGTGGACGCTGGCGTGGCCAGATCTCGGTCAGAGTAGCCGCCTCGTAGAGCCGGCCGTTCTTCATCACGAAGCTGATTGCCGTGGTGTTCTCGAGATCGTCGAGCGGATTAGCGTCGAGCACCTGTAGGTCCGCCAACTTCCCGGGTTCGAGCGAGCCAATGTCTCCAGCGAGTCCGATCGCATCGGCACTGTCGAGAGTCGCCATCCGCAGAGCGGAATGGTTGTCCAGCCCGCCGGAGGCCATCATCCAGAGTTCCCAGTGGGTGCCGAGCCCTTGCACCTCACCGTGGGATCCGAGCCCCGCCTTGCCGCCAGCGTCCATCCATTTCTTGAGCTGCTCGGCGTGCAGGAAGTGCACGTACTGATCTTCGCGGTACCACTGCGTGGCTTTCCACTTGTCGAGCTCGTCGTGTGGCGTGAAGAAACGCAATCGCTCCACAGAGTCCATGTCCGTTCGGGTGAGGTAGTACTGACGCCCGCTCGGACCGCCATAGGCAACAATGAACGTCGGCGTGTAGACCAGTTCGCTGAAGGCGCCGAGTTCGACCACATCCCGGTAGAACGGGCTGATCGGAAGCGAGTGCTCCAGGCCGGCGTAGCCGTCCTGCATCAGCGTCAGGTTCATCGTGAAGTTGCTTCCGCCTTCCGTGGTCGGCGTCAGGCCCAGTTCGCGCGCGGCCATGATGACCCACTGCCGCACCTTCCGGTCTCCGGCCATGTACTGCTTGATCGTCTTGGTGTTGTAGTGATCCGAGTAGCGGCGCAGCACGTCTCGCGCTTCATCCAGACTCTTGATGTTGTCGTTGGAGAACACGCCGGGCCCGGTGGAGTAGATCCGCGGGCCGATGAGTTCGCCCGTCTCCATGAGATCGGAGTACGTCACGACATCTTCGGACGAAGTCTGTGGATCGCGTTGAGTTGTCACGCCGTATGCGAGCTGGGCCAGGAACTGGGAAACCTGCTCGCGATGCACGCCCCATGCGACCCAGGTATGAGCGTGGATATCGACGAGACCCGGGTAGATCGTCTTGCCGGACATGTCGTGCTCTGTCGCGTCGTTCGGGATATCGACCTCGCCGCTCGGCCCGACGGCCACGATGCGATTGTCGGTGATGACGATGTCTCCACGCTCGATCACCTCGGCGCCGCGCATCGTAATAAGGCGCGCGTTGCGAAGCGCAACCGTCCCCTTAGGCTTGTCCTTGTCGACGACTATCTCGACATCGACGCGATCCGCTCGGTACTGGGGAATCTCGGGCTCCTGCTCGGCGTCGTCACCAGCGTCAGCATCGCTATCAGCCCCCGACTCCGTCTCCGTCTCGCCCTCGGCCGCGGAATCCATCTCGGCTTCCTCGGCGGGCGTACTGCTTTCCTCGTCGGGCTCGTCAGCCTCCTCTTCCGCGGCCTGATGGGCGTCGATCGCATCCGCGACAGCCTCCGCATCTTCGAGCGAGTAGCGGAAGAAACTCCGGCCGATCGAGTAGAGCGCGGTCGCTCCGTCGGCATCCCACGCGATGAAGTCACCACCGATCTCGGTCAAGCGCCAGGTTGGAACCGCGGCACCGCCCCCGAGTGACACGGTTGGGGCCTCCCCGCCAACGGGCGGCACCACGCTCATGAAGACATTGCGGTTGACCCGGATCAGAGCGTAGCCCCCGCCAGGCGAAATCAAGACTTCCTCCGGACGTGCGGGTCCGAACCTGTTGCCGGACGGCGCGGTCACGTGAAGGTGTGTCCGTACGTCTGTGCCGTCGTAGCGCATCGAAATCAGACCGTCACGTCCTGTCCAGACGTAGATCCGATCAGCTTCGGGCCCGAAGTGCGGCGCGTTGCGGCCCTGCTGCGTAGCGCCGCTGCCGACCCACGCGATTCGGGTCGTATCGCCGCCGTCGGCCGGCAACCACATGTACTCCAGTTCGGCGGTCGTCGCGTGGTTGCCGAAGTCCTCCAGCGTGCGCATCCGGTGCATCTTGTTGCCGCGCACACCAACAATCCGATCTCCGTCTGGCGAGTAAGCGATCTTGTCGTAGAAGGCGGATGTTGTAGTCAGTCGCTCCGGAGCGCCCGAGCCGTCAGCGCGCATGCGGTAGATGTCGCCGCCAGTCTCGTCATTCCAGGTGACATACGCGACATACGCCCCGTCCGGAGACCAAACCGGCGCGTGCTCCACGTCGTCGCCGGTCGTCAGTCGACTCGCGTCTCGAATCGTGGAGTGTGTCTCTGTCTCGTCGTCGAGCACGACCGGTTCGACCACTGCAGCCGATGCGGCGGGCAAGTCGGCAATCCACAGACGATCGAGGGCGGAGAACACCAATCGAGAACTATCCGGCGACGGTTGGGCGCCGCGAATCTGCGACACGGTGAGCTGGTCGTCGTCGATCGGGTACTCGAACTTGGCCAGAGCACCGAGTTCCTGCTCGACGCGCGCCGAGAATGGGATCGGCGTGACATCCCCCGACGGCACCGCGACGCTCCAGATCTTGCCGCCGAAACTCGTGATCAGCGCGCTAGAGTCCGGCAGAAAAGCCGACCCGGGATAGACATCACGATCGCGCATCCCGCCACCCTGGCTGTCGTCGCGCTGGACGTCCATGAGAAGCCAGCTTTCGTCCTCGGTCTGAAGATCCACGAGCCTGAGAGCTTCACGAGTGTCGTAGCGCGTGGCGTACACGAGCCATCGGCCGTCCGGACTCGCCACAGGTCGAAATGCGCCCTCGTGCTCGTGCGTCTGCACACGGACCATGCCCGACTCGCGATCGAGTAGGCCGATCTGGTATGGCCCGACCTGGCGCGGAGAGCTCTGGATCGCCGCGGATGGCGCGTCGTGAGTTCGCGGCTCAAAACTGCTCGTGGGAAACCCGCCCTGAGGGCGTCCCCGGAGGTTGACCCAGAGGTAACCAGGATCATCCGACGCGGCGACACCAGCGTGTGCAGGGGCTCCGTCGTCGTGGCCAGTGACCTGCACGCCAGAGCCGCCATCCAGGTGGTACAGCCACAGCTGACTCCCCTTGGTCGCGAGAACATAGTCCTCCTCCGGGGCCCAGATCGGCGAAACATAGCTCTGCTTCTCACCGGTCGTCAGTGCCTCGGGGTCGGACCCGTCCGCATTCGCTACCCAGAGGTTCTCAGAACCGTTGCGATCGCTGATGAAGACGATTCGCGTCCCGTCCTGCGAGTACCGCGGTTGCATGTCGTACGCCTGACCGCTTGTGATGCGCTCGGCCTGCCCTCCGGCGATGGGCAATGTGTAGAGGTCGCCCAACAACTCGAACACGATCGTCTCGCCGTCCGGCGACACGTCGAGCGAGATCCAAGTCCCCTCATCGGTTGTGAAGTCGAGCGTTCGAGTCGTGATGAGCGGCAGACTCTTGTCCTGCGCGGCCGCCTTGGCGGACTCGGCGTTCTCGTCCACCGTTTGACCCAGCGCCGGCAGCGCCAGCACGAGGCCGGCCAGAAGAAAGACGCGCGCGTGGTGAGTTCTCAGAGTAGCCATATCGCTCCGAACGCAGGAATCCGTGGGAGTCTCGAGACGGGCAACGCGAGCATGCCACACAGAGAGGGGCACGGGAGGAGGGTCGAGCACGTTTCGTTTTCGCCGTGAATGCGGCATGCTCCCGGTGCTCGGACGTCGTGCGGCGTCCAAACAAGCCCCCTGAAATCGATCGAGGCTGCAATGCGCTCTTCCTCTCCTCGCTACCGCAACGCCAGGCGTCTGACTGCGCTCGCACTCGTGGCCATGATGGCCGCGCCACTCGCGTCGCTAGCCCAGCAGCGCCCCCAGTTCCGCGCCCGCGTTGACGTCGTTCAGTTTCAGGTTCGAGTGACGGGGTCGGACGGCGCGTTCGTGCCCGGGCTCGAAGCGTCCGACTTCACCCTCAGCGTCGACGGCGACGGTCGCCCGATCACTGCGGTGTACGAGGTGAATGTCAGCGACGTCGACGCGGGGGCGGCGGCCGATGTACCTCCGGCCGGCTGGCGGCAGTGGGTACTGTTCTTCGACGCCGCATTCAACAACCCCCGAGGAGTTGTCGAGGCCCAGGAAGCAGCACGAGATTTCGTCGAGAACCAGTTGAGCCCGCGCGACCTTGTTGGGATCGCGACGTTCAACACGGTCTCCGGCGCTCGACTAGTAGTTCCGCTCACCCGCGATCGAGAGCAAATCCTCACCGCGATCAACGGCCTCGGGCTCAACCAAGCCACGAAGAACATCGCTCGCGCAGGCTTCCTGGCTAATCCGATCCTCGACCTCGCCCTCGCGGAAGCCGGCGGTGTTGCGACCGGTGGCAACGAGCCTGGCGGCGCAGGTGCTCCCCTGGATGTGGCAGGCGCACTCGCCGAGATGTCTCAACAAGTTCGCGGCCTTGAGTACAACGACTACAGCAATCTGGTAGCGAGCTATACGGGTCAGATGCAGCAGGTCGGCGACATCCTGCGCAATATTCGTGGCCGCAAACACGTGATCTACTTCTCCCAGGGCTTCGACGACGCAGTGCTGACTGGCCAGTCCCTGGGCGAACTCTCGGACATGACCACCGACATGCAGGAAAATGCCGGTCTTGCCCTCGCCACGTCGAGCGGTGACGAACGTTTCGGCAGCGCAGACGTACGGGCCTCCTTGGACGATTCCCTGGAGGTGTTCCGCTCTGCCGACGCAGTGATCCACGTGGTCGATCCTTCCGGGCTGGGCGGTGGCCGCGATCGAACATCGATCGGCAGCATGGAGACCAGCGGTGGCAGTTTCGACTCACGCGGCGGGTCGCGTAGCGCACTCACCTCGCTGGCATCTGCCACAGGTGGCCAGATGCACTGGGAAACCAACGACATCGTGGGCGCACTGGGAGAGATAGAGCAGGCCAACCGCTCCTACTACGTCATCGCCTTTGCGCGCCAACCAGGCGATCCGGAAATCCTCAAGCTCGATATCAATGCCACCGCGGCTGGAGCGACCGTAGACGCCCCTGAGGAGCTGGCAGCTCCGGTTGACTACGCCAACATGAGCGAGGTTCAGAAACAGCTCCAGCTCGCTGAATTCGTCACGAAGGGAATTACCGAGACCGATCTAGTTTTCGATGTCGCATCGGGAGGCTTCTACGGCAACGGGATTCGCAATCGTGTCCCGGTCATCATCGAGGTTCCGTGGAGCCAGATGGAAGAGCTTGCCGACAGCGGGGCCGATACGAAGGTCCAGCTTGAGATCCTCTCGTACGTTCTGGACGACCAGGACCGCATGAGTGACTTCTCGGCGCGCGACATCGAACTCGACATGGACCGCATGCGTCAGTCTCCCGCGGCCGGCTTGCCGTTCCGCTACTACGACTTGCTGTGGGCTACGCCGGGCGACCGGCGCGTGCGCGTTGTCCTGCGCGACAAGGAAATCGGCAGGATCAGCGCGGTCACGACACCCACAACCGCGATGGGCCATCACGCGTCAGGCGACCCCGTTGTGTCAGGTCCGGTCGGAGTCGACTGGGACCACCCGGGCCTCATGATGCGCGGCTTCAACGCTGCCACGCCTCCCGAACACAAGGTCGACGGTCCCGTTTCGTATCCGCTCGTAATTGGCGAGAACGAAGTCACGCCGGCCGCGGTTCTGTCTGGCCCAGCAGGGTCCGAGCAGTATGCGTACCTGGTTGCGCACAACCTGACGAAGAACCCCGACGGTAGCGTCGCGGCGCAATTCGGCATGGTTCTGCAGGCAAGCACTGGCGAGCAGGTAGCTCTCGCGGCCCAGACCATCTTCGCCAGCTTCCACGATACCGAGAGCGACGGTCTCCAGATCCTCGTGAAGGCCACCCTGCCTGCCGACCTACCGGCCGGCTACTACGAGTTGATGATCATGGTGACCGACCCTGCGAAGGAAGCGCAGTTCATGCTCCCTGTGCCGCTCTGGGTCACCGGCTAGGCGCTAGCGGCAGAGCCACCTCGACACCTTCATGCGTGAGCGTTTGCAACAGAGGCAGGCGCTCACGCATTCCACGTCGGAACGCGAGGACGAAATCGTCCCCCACCGTGTCGAGGTCGGGCGCCTGATCGAGTAGTCGGGTGAGAGCCAGTGAGACCTCGCTACGCTGGGCCGGCGTCATCTGCAAACCAAGCACCAGCAGCGTTTCGTGCTGTCGCGCGCGTCGTAGCGCGATCCGGAACTGTTCCGCCCAGTCCGAGTTGCTGTCGAGCGGCCAGCGTAGCGTCGCCCGCGCATGGGTGAGGCCAGGCGCCAGCACCGTGATGAACAACGAAGGCTCGTGGGGCACCCGCTCTCCGGTGCGGCGAATGACCAAAGAAACCACATTGCCGCGGAGTCCGTAGAAGACGCGCTCTATCGGCTGAGGGGTCCTGGACGTGAAGCCGGAATCCGAACTCCCGGGCGATACGAGCGTCAGCAGACCCTCCACGCCGCGACTCCAGAGCCACTCCGCCTCGACGGCCGACTGGGCATAAACGTGACGTCGTCCGAGCAGCAGATCCGGATCCTGGAGTAGATCGCGCGCGCCAACGAACGTCATCTCCCGGACGTGGTCCTGGCCATAGACAGTCGCGTAGTAGTGGCCGAGGTTTCCAGCCGTGCGGGTGGCCAACGACGGCACAATGATCGCGTTCGAGGGCGCCACCTCCACGGCGGCGGCGCTGTCGTATGGAGGGTCGGCGGCGACGAGTTCGCCATAGGTACCAACGGCCACGTAGAGCAAGCTGATCGCCAGCGCGGATGAGAATCCGATCTGCCATCGGCGCCCGCGACCGAAGATGTCCGATGCACCGACAGCGAATGCCAGAACAAGGGCGAGCCATGCCGGGAAGCAGTAGTAAGGCCAGCTCCTGATCTCGTACGCGGAGGCAAAAGCGGTAACTCCCAGCGCGACCGCGACGAGAAACAGAGTGCTGCCGCGATCGCGACGCCATAGCAGCCGGAGTCCGTAGGCAGCCACGGCGACCAGTGTCGGCGTGAGCACGAGGAACCCATAACCCCAGGTCTCGATCATTCTTGACGGCCACCCGGAAATGCCCGAGGACAGGAAGTGCTTCTCGGTGAAGTGAGCTCCCGCGCTCCATCGAAGAATGTCTAGAAAGCTTGCGTTCGGTGGAAACCGCGGCAGCATGCCCGGTACGGGATAGTAGGACCGCCACCAGAGGAACAGGTACTGCGCGAGGCCGGTGCCCACTGCGGCCGCGCCCGCCGCCATCATTCTTGGGCTTGTGAGCACGCTGCGATCGGTGGCCAGCACCAACGCCAAGAGTGCCGGCAGCATGGTCACCATCAGCAGGTGATTCCCGAAACTGAGGGCGTAGGCGAACATCATCGCCACAAGCCAGCGATCTGACCTCGTCGCGCGCCAGCGCAACCCCGCCCAGGTGACAATCGCGACCCAGGCTAGGTTGAGGGTGTAGACCTCGGCCTGCGTCGCCAGCAACCAGACATCCGCGCTGAGCAACAGAAACCACGTGGCCAGCACCGCGGCCCATACCGAGCCCGCCAACCTGACCGCGCTGAGGTACACGAACGTTCCGGCGATGAGCGCGAAAACGCCGGAGAGAACGTTGATCTTGAACGCGAGGGTGGTCGGGAGTGGCAGCAGCGACCATACGTAACTGAGCAGGACGTACTGCGGGTACCCGGGCTCGTGCGGAACGGCAAGCGCGCGCCCGATGAACTGGAACTTGACCGCGTCTCCGATCGCCACACGGCCGCCCGCGCCGCCATACATCGTCCACGCGAACAAGAGCGCGGGAAGACCGAGCGCCATCAGCCATCCCTTCCATTCGGCCGCCCTACCCGCTGGCAAGGCGCCCGTCACTGGATGTACCCGATATCGCGAAGCTGTTCGAGAACCGAGGGATCGAGCGTGGCCTCGTTGAGGGAACCACTTGGCGACTCGAGAAGCCTGGCAGCAGCCGTCACGAGCCCTTCGAGAGCAGTGTCGGCCGAGCCGAGGAGGTCTACGGACTCAGCCGGATCGTTCTCCAGATTGAACGCAGCAATGGCCTGATCGTCCTCGAACAGGATCTTGTACGGCCACAGGACTACGGCCCGAAGGTCACGATGATCGAGCGTTCCTTCGCCCACCAAGCCACGTTCGGCAGCGATTCCCTCCGCGCCTGCCTCGAGCACCGACAGCCCCTGGAGTCCTTCAGGCAACGCAACGCCTGCGGCCGCCAACAAGGTTGGGCCGACATCGAGCAGTGACACGGGCTCCGGCCGGCGTCCGGTTCCGGCTCCCCACAAGAGAAACGGGATGCGAACTACTTCGTCGTAGAAGCTGTGTCCGTGCTCGAAGCCGCCATGTTCGAACAGTTCCTCGCCGTGATCCGAGGTCAGAAGGACGATGGCGTTTTCCCAGACTCCACGCGACTGCAGCGACTCGAAAAGCCGGACGACCTCGCTATCGAGGTAGGCGATCTCTTCGTCGTACGCCGCGGCCACGAACTGCCGATCTGCGTCGGAAAACTCCGCCATCTGCCGTCTCACGTCGTGGACGCGAGCCACTGGGTACTCGAGCGCTGATGAGGTTTCCGCCGTGAAGCGCCCTCGCAACGGTGCCGGCGCGTCGTAAGGCAGGTGAGGATCCATGAAGTGGACCATCAGAAAGAACGGTGCCCCCTCGCGCGCGGCGATCCAATCCAGGCTCCGATCGACGATCTCGTCCGCGCGGCGGCGAGCCGCATAGTCATAGTCCTGGAATCCGCGCGAAACCCCGAAGTTCTCGTGCAGGAACGGATTGCTCAACACCGCACCCGTTCTATAACCAGCCGCGCCGAACACCTCAGCCAACGTCGGGAATGCGGTGTCGAGCCCGGTAAAGCGTTCGCGACCACGGACATCGTCGGCAGCCCGCGGGCCAGATGTCAGCATGGTCCCTGCGCCGTGCCGCACCGGATACTGACTGGTAAACATCGTGGCAAAGGCCGGCAACGTCCACGAAGAACTCGAATAGGCCCGATCGAAAACCTGGCCCTGCTCCGCCCAGGCGTCCAGGCCCGGCGAGGTCGGCCGTTCGTAGCCGTACATGCCCAGATGATCGGGGCGCAGGGTGTCGACGACCACCAGGATCACCGGGCGTGGTGGCGCGTCCGCGCACGCGGCGGCGGCGGCAGCGAGGAGCAAGAGCGCGACGCAGACAAAGCGACGCGCCATGCTCTCACTCCTCATTCGAGTACGGAACAGCGGCGTCGGGCTACTCGGTCAACGAACCGAGCAACTCCTCCAGGCGGGCGCGTTTCGCGGCTACCCAGTCGCTCAGGGCGATGACCTTTTCTCCAGCCCGCACCATGGCCAGGTAGGAGCCCACCTGGTCCCAGTCGACGACGTTGAAGAAAGCGCCCAGATATTCGGGACGTCGGTTCTGGTACTTCAGGTAGTAGGCGTGTTCCCAGACGTCGACGCCCATGATCGGAAGGCTGCCCTCGGTGAACACCGGGTTGTCCTGGTTCGCTGTGGTCGTGATCTTGAGGTTGCCCTCACCGTCCACAACGAGCCACGCCCAACCGCTACCGAAAACACCGCCGGCCGCTGCGCTGAATGCCGCCTTGAAATCGTCGAAGGACCCGAAGGTCTCGTTGATCTCGGTGGCCAGCGCGCCACTCGGCTCGCCGCCGCCGTTCGCGCTCAGGAGGGTCCAGAACATCGAATGGTTGACATGCCCACCGGCATGCTTCTGTACCGCTGGCTTCACGGCGTCCGGCAGGCTGTCAAACTCGACGAGCAGGTCGAACGCTGACTTCTCCTGCAGGTCCGCGTGATCTTCCAGCGCCGCATTGAGGAAGTTCACGTATGCGTTGTGGTGCATGTCGTGATGAATCCGCATCGTCTCCGCATCGATGTGCGGCTCGAGGGAGTCCTTCGCGTACGGAAGATCGGGAAGCTTGTGTGCCATGGTGATCGAGCCTCAGGTATTTTCGGTTCAGGAGGGCGCCGCTCCAGGAGCGCGCCCAGGTAGAGTGCGGTTTCAATGCCAAGAAGCTACCTGCACGGCCCGCATCCCTCAAGCGTCCCCAGGACCCTCGCATGGAGGATCGCGGTATTCTCCGGGCCCTGAATTCCACGAACCGCGAGGCACTGATGATCCGACTCCGCTCCAGCGCGTTGCGCGCCTGTTCTCTGCTAGCTCTCGGCCTCATCGGTCCTGCATTCATCACGCCGGAATCGATCGCGCAGACTCCTCGCACCCGCGCCGAAGCATCGGACTACATGGAGACTTCGCGCTACGCCGACGTGATGGAGTTCATCGACGCTGTGGTTCCGGAATCCGACCTGCTGCACTCCGGCACGATGGGCTACACGAACGAGGGCCGTCGTATCCCGTTGATCGTCGCGGGACGCGTCGAGAATGCATCGGCAGCAGCCGTGGCCGACAGCGGCAAGCTACGTGTCTATCTGCAGGGGAACATCCACGCCGGCGAGGTATGCGGCAAGGAAGCGCTGCAGATGCTGCTCCGCGAGGTGGCGCAGGGCGATCACAACGCTTGGTTCGAGGATGTTGTGCTGCTGATCGCTCCGATCTACAACGCCGACGGGAACGAACGTGTCGATCTCGGCAATCGACCCGGACAGAACGGACCGTACGGTGGCATGGGCCAGCGGCCGAACGCCCAGGATCTGGACCTCAACCGCGACCACATGAAGCTCGAGTCGCCCGAGGCGCGATCGGTCGTCGGGATGATGCGTGAGTACGACCCGCACGTCTCGGTCGATCTCCATACGACGAACGGCACGCGCCACGCGTATCACCTGACGTACTCCCCGCCGCTCAACCCCAACACGCATTCGGCGATCGACGATCTCCTCCGCGACCGCTGGCTACCGGCGATGACGGAGTCGATCCGCGCAAAATACGGGTGGGAGTACTACTACTACGGCAACACCCCGTTCCGTCGCGACGCTGAACCGGGCTGGTACACGTTCGACCACCGCCCACGGTTCAACAACAACTACATCGGGCTCCGCAACCGGGTCGCGATTCTCTCGGAAGCCTACGCCTACGCGACTTTCGAAAATCGCGTCCTGGCGTCGCTGTACTTCGTGCGCGAAATCGTCGACTACGCGGCGACCAACGACGTCGACATCCGCGCCGCGATAGACGCTGCCGACGCCACCAGCCTCCCGGGCGACGAATTGGGCGTCCGGGCGACCGCCGCTCGATCCGACGAGCAGGTCGAAATCCTGATGGGCGATACCGAGAACGGCACCCACCCGCTCACCGGACGCCGCCACCTGATCCGGCGTGATGTGGTGCGACCTGAACGAATGTACGAGTACGGTAGTTTCGAGCCCACCGCGACCGAGACCGTTCCAGCGGCCTACCTCGTGCCTGGCGAACTGGACGCCGTGATCGATCGTCTGCGCGCGCACGGCATTAGGCTCACCGAAACATCGACGAGCCAGGTCATGCAGGTCGAGGAATTCCACATCGAGTCCTCGCAGCAGGCAGCCCGCGAGTTCCAGGGTCACCAGGAACGACGAATCGAAGGGGCATATGAGCTCGCAAATCGGGAAATCCCAGCAGCCACGTGGCGTGTTGAAATGAACCAACCGCTTGCACGCCTCGCGTTCTACCTCCTGGAGCCGCGCTCTGACGACGGGCTTGCCAACTGGAACTTCCTCGACGAGGCCATCGAAGCCTCCGCCATCTACCCGATCGTTCGAGTACCAGCACGCTGAGCGTGCGCGGCGAGGGCAGGGTCAACTAGGGTGGACAGATGACACCACGTGAATGGCCCGCATGGGCCTGGGCACTGGCTACGCTCGCGGCGACCGCGTTCGGGTACGAGCTGACCCTCGGTCGATACTCGCTCGGCACCGGCATTGCCCTGCTGGCCGGCTCGTTTCTCGGCAGTCGTCGAGGCGCGTACTCCCAAGTGCTCGCTGCAGGTCCGGCTTTGTTGCTCACTGGCACCGGGCTGATCGGATCGAGCGTGGAGTGGGGCTACATCGTCGGGCACATAGCTGCCGCAGCGATGGCCGGGTGGCTGGCCCCCGCCGACAAACCGCTTCAGCACCCGCGATGGGTGTGGCGGACAGCCGTTGTGATGCTTGCCGCTGCTGTGCCTGCCGCAATGGCGTGGCAGGAACCGTGGGCCGGACTGCAGTTACGCACCTACTACAACTCCGTGCTCGTGATGGCACTGGTGATCGCGTTCTACTACGCGATGCGCCTCGTCAGGCACCCGATGCGGGTGCTCGGCTTCATGGTTGCGCTGGCGCCCTTCTACATTCTCGGACTGGATTGGGTCCTGATTCTCGAGCGTTTGCAGGGTGAGTCCGTCGCTGGTGCCGAGACATGGGGCAACCTCGTCTTCCACGGCTATGTAGCCCATCTCCCGGCGGACGTCCTCTCGGGAGTCGTCGTGGCGTTCTTTTCCGGCCCACGGACGTCTCGCAGACGCCACGATTAGGGCGTTTTCCAGGTAGATATCGCGTTGACCGTTTTCCGCGGGCGCTGCTATATTGTCTCGGACTCGGACGCGGCTCCCGTGCGCGCGCTGGCGGGCTAGGGGGCCGTTTTGCTGTCCAGGTCAATCACCCAGGCGCGTAGCTCAGCTGGGAGAGCGCTTCCCTGACGCGGAAGAGGTCGTCGGTTCGAGCCCGGCCGCGCCTACTGTGCACTCGCTTCCGTCCCAAAACACGAGGTTACGAGCATCAGCGACCGGCGACACCGCATCAACGAGAACATTCGAGTCCCCCAGGTCCGACTGATTGACGCCGAGGGCGAGCAAGCCGGCGTAGTCGATACGGACGATGCAATGCAACGTGCCCGTGATGCGGGGATGGACCTCGTTGAGGTGGCACCCATGGCCAAGCCGCCTGTGTGCCGACTCATGGACTATGGCAAGTACACATATCGCCTTGCCAAGGACAAGAAGCAGAAGTCACATCAGCCGCAGCTGAAAGAGGTAAAATTCAGGCCCAAGATCGACGATCACGACTACGGCTTCAAACTCAATCACATTAAGCGTTTCCTGGACCAGGGCCACATGGTCAAGGCGACGATCATGTTCCGAGGCCGTGAGGTCGTTCACCCTGAGTTGGGGCGCGCGATTCTAGAGCGAGTTCAGGAAGATCTCGGCGACGAAATGTTCCGCGTCGAGAGCCGCCCTTCGATGCAGGGCCGACAGATGCACATGGTGCTTACCCCGAAGCGGGACTAGCCGGGGTCGGCATCGCGCCGACAAGAGAAATTCAAGCGAGCCACTGAGGACACCCATGCCGAAGCTAAAAACACATCGCGGGGCCGCCAAGCGCATCAAGCGCACCGGCAGCGGCAAGCTGAAACGCAGCCGCGCCTACAAGAGTCACATGATGGCGAGCAAGTCGCCTGATCGAGTCCGGCGCCTTCGCAAGTCGGCACTCGTAAGCAGCGCCGACCACAAGCGCGTCGACCGCCTGCTCAACGACTAGCCGCTCAAGAACGGAGAACTACGATGGCCCGCGTAAAGCGTGGAAACGTCCACACAAAGCGCCGCCGGCGCATTCTGAAGCAAGCCAAGGGCTACTACGGCGCCAAGAGCCGTACCTACAGCCAGGCTCGTGATGCCGTTGATCGCGCCCTCGCATACGCCTTCCATGGGCGTAAGCGTAAGAAGCGTGACTTCCGCCGACTCTGGATCGTTCGCATCAACGCGGCGACCCGTGAGCACGGTCTCAGCTACAGCCAGTTCATGCATGGCCTCAGTACGGCCGGTGTTGGTCTGGACCGCAAGGTGCTGGCAGAGATCGCGGTGGAGGATCCCCGGGGATTCGAGGCGCTTACCGCGACCGCCAAGAACGCCCTCGCCTAGGCGGGGCCGTGAGCACCGAGGCTGACGCCGGCGATCTGACGGTGGACGCGCAGGGCGTTCTCGAACGATTCGAGCACGACGTCACGGCTGTCGCCAGCCTCGAGGACGCCGAGGAACTGCACGCGGCCTACCTTGGTCGCAAGCGTGGTGCGGTGACGGCGCTCTTCCAGGCTCTACGGGATCTGGACGGCGACGCCAAGCGCGCAGCCGGCGCGGCGGCCAATCAAGTGCGCCAGACCATCACGGCGCGCATCAGCGACGTCGAGACCGGGCTCAAGGACTCTGCGCGCCGGAGCCGCGAAGCCGCGGAAGCGGTAGACCCGACTCTTCCCGGGCTGCCGGACCCGCTCGGCGGGCTACACCCGATTACGCAAACTCTTCTCGAGATCCAGAACGTATTCGTCTCGATGGGATACGCCGTCGTCGACGGGCCGGAAGTCGAAACCGACTGGTACAACTTCGGCGCGCTCAACTTCCCCGACGATCACCCGGCGCGGGACGAGCAGGACACCATGATGCTCGCTGGCGATCTGCTCTTGCGTACGCACACGTCGCCCGTGCAGATCCGGCACATGGAAGAGAACGAACCGCCGCTCGCAATCATCGTTCCCGGGCGAGTGTTCCGACGCGACACTCCAGACGCAACGCACAACCCGATGTTCGTGCAGTGCGAGGGCCTGGTCGTTGATACCGACATCACGATGGCGGACCTCAAGGGAACCCTCGACCACTTCGCCAAGGCCCTCTTCGGGCCGGAAACGAGCACCCGGTTCCGGCCCGGCTATTTTCCCTTCACCGAGCCATCGGCCGAGGTCGACGCAACTTGCCCTGCCTGCAAGGGCAGCGGCTGCCGGGTGTGCAAGGGATCAGGCTGGGTTGAACTCCTCGGGTGCGGCATGGTCCACCCTGCCCTCTTCGACAATGTCGGATGGGACTCCACGAAGGTTCAGGGTTTCGCGTTTGGCATGGGCGTCGACCGCATTGCCCAGGTCCGCTACGGCCTGAGCGATATCCGCGCGTACTACGAGAACGACCTGCGCTTCCTGCGCCAGTTCACTACCTGAGCCACCGATGCGTTTTTCGCGAGATTGGATCGCCGCCTACACGGAACTCCCCGACGGGAGCGAGCTCTACGAGGCAATGTCGATGCTCGGCTTTGTCGTGGATGATGCGCGCCCGAACGGCGACGACGTCCTGCTCGATCTCGATTTCCCCAGCAACCGGCCAGACGCGATGAATCACTGGAGCATCGCGCGCGAGATCGCGGTGTCGCGCAAACAGCCGGTGCAGCTTCCAGAGGTCAGCTTCGACGCCGAACCCGGCGCGGACAGTGGTGATTTCGCAACGGTTCGGCTCGACGACGCGGCGTGCATTCGTTTTGTCGGGCGCGTGGCGCTGGATGTTGAAGTCGGCCCGTCGCCGGCATGGTTGTGCGAGCGCCTCGAGTCCATTGGCTTGAGACCAATCAACAACGTCGTCGACATCACCAACTTCGTGATGTGGGAAGTCGGGCGACCGATGCACGCCTACGATCTCGACAAGTTGGCGGGCAACGCGATCGTCGTGCGTCGAGCCCACGCCGGAGAACACCTCATCACTCTCGACGACGTCGACCGCGAACTCACTGAGAACGATCTCGTCATCGCGGACAACAGCCGCGTGGTCGGACTCGCTGGTGTGATGGGCGGCAACGATACTGGCGTCACCGAGTCGACTACGCGGGTTCTGCTCGAGTGCGCGTTCTTCGACGCGGTCACCGTTCGCCGGATGTCCAAGCGGCACGGAATGCATACGGACGCCAGCCATCGGTTCGAACGTGGTCTTTCGGTTGATGGCATTGACCAGGCCGTCGACCGGGCCTGCGCGCTCATGCAGGAAACCGCCGGCGCGAGACTCAGCGCTACAGCGATCGACGTGACACGCGAAGTTCCGCCGGCGCGAAGTCTCGAACTGTCGCGCGAGCGGCTCCACGGCTTACTCGGCACAGATGTCGAGAGTGAAGAAGTCGCGCGCATTCTGACTGCGTTGGACTTCACAGTCGACACGAGTGAGTCCGGATACGGCGTAGGCATTCCGGCGCGCCGGGTGGATGTGACGCTCGAAGTCGACCTCGTTGAGGAAGTCGCGAGATTCGTCGGCTACGACCAACTACCCACCACATTGCCGGTGCTTCGTCGCCCTGGCGGTGGTGGCCCTCAGCCGAGCCTAATTCGCGAGCAAGCGATCCGCGAGATCGCTACGGGTCTGGGTTTCTGGGAAGCCATCTCTTTCGTCTTCACCGCCCGGCACGAACAGGACCAATTCGCTGCCCCGGAGAGCGACTACGTCCAGCTGTCCAACCCGTTGTCCGAAGCGTTCGCGGTCATGCGACGCCACATCACGCCGAACCTTGTGGCGGCCGCCAGTCGCAATCACAACGTCGGCGCAGGCCGTGTGCGCCTCTTCGAGGTCGGACGCACGTTCGCCCCCAAACCGGAAGGTGGCGTTGACGAGCGCCGTACGCTGGCTCTTCTGATGACCGGATCTTCCGCGCCGGCAAGTTGGGTGGCAGGCGGACGTGCCGGCGAGCTCGGCGACGTGGTGGGTGCGATGGAGACGATCTGGAATCACATGCGCTGGCCGAGTATTTCCTGGGCGCCCGCCGAACATCAAGGATTCCAATCCGGCGCCTGCGCAGCCATCAGTTGTGAAGGCGCGACGATCGGTCTTGCGGGCAAGATCGACCCCGCAGCGGCGGCCGCATTTGGCCTCGAGGTCGATGCATGGATCGCCGAGATCGACATCGAGGACTACATCGAGCGGCCAACGTCTCCGCCGGCGATCGCCGCGTTGCCCCGGTACCCGGCAGCCGAACGAGACGTGTCGCTCATCGTGGGCGACTCCACGCCCTTCGCCAAGGTCGCCGAAGCCCTGGTCGACGCCGCGGGGACCCCGCTTGTCGAGCACCGTTTGCTCGAACGCTATCGAGGAGAGGATCTGCCGGAGTCCACCACGGCTTGGACGCTCCGGTTGACCTATCGGTCCGACGAGCGCACCCTCACGGCCGAGGAGATCGAGCAAGCGCACACCACCGCGGTCGGCCTTCTTGTGAAGCACCTGGACGCCCGCCAACGCTGAACGAGCCACACCCATCGACGACATGAGTCACGACCCCTTCGCCACCCTCGAAGAAGCCGTCGCCGCGGTCGAACGGACTGTGGCCGATGCCGCGAAGAAGCCCGCCGCCGGGCCGCCCCCCGCCGACATCGCATCCGTCCCACCGGACTCCGCGGACATTGATCGTCGCGCCGCCGCCGACGCGGACGATCGCATCGCGGCCCTGGAAGCTGAGCGCGCGGCTATCCGGGAGCGACTCCAACGCGTGCGCCAGCGCCTGCTCGCCGCCGCTCAAACCTCGCAGGAGACACCGGTACCGTGACCTCCGTTGATATCTATGGACGCCGCTATAACATAGGCGGAGAACAAGAACCTGAAACTGTCCAGGCCCTTGCCGAGTATGTCGACCGTCGAATGCGACAAATGGCGTCTCAGCTTGAGCCCGGAAACGATGTTGATGCCGCCATCTTGGCGGCGCTCAACATCGCTGATGACTACTACCGAACCCGCAAGGCTCTCGAGCAACGTCAGGCCGAGATCGATGAACGGTGCCAGAGCATGAGCAAGCGACTGCTTGCCGCCTTGGAACCGCTGAACGATGTTCCCGGAAACCCGACTGAATGACACCAACCGCTACTCGTATGCGCCATCAGATCCCGCTCAGGCGGGCTTGTGGAGTGCGTGCGCCACGCTGATCCAGCACCAGTAACGTAGTTGACGTCACCCGTGTGACCCCGGAACGCTCGGCGCCGTGCCGTGCTGTCTCGCTCTGTCGTTGCCCCTTGGCCAAAGGGGGGTAACAATGCCTGACCTGATCGTCTACGGCGCGGCCGCTGCGATCCTCTTTGCGATAGGCCTCGTAGTCTACACGCTCACCACTCGAAAGAGTGCCGCCCAGGCGGCCCTCCGCGACGCTCAGCGACGCGCAGACGAGATTCTCGCGAACGCTCAGCGCGAAGTTGAATCGGCGGTGAAAGAGGCTCGACTCGAAGGCCGCGAACAACTCCACGGTGATCGGGCCTCCCTCGAAGAGGAAGCCCGCGAACGCCGCCAACAGCTTCTTGCCAGCGAAGGACGCCTTCACGAACGTGAAGAGTCTCTCGAGAAGCGCGTCGGCAAGCTCGACGAGCGCCAACGCAAACTCAAGCGCTACGAGAAACGCCTGCTCGGCATGGAGCGCGACGTCAATCTCCTACGGGAGGAGGCGGCCGAACACCGGGACCAAGCCGTAACACAGCTCGAGCGAGCGGCGTCGTACAACCGCGACGATGCCCGGGCCCAGCTTGTCCGGGCGATGGCGCGCGAAGCACGCGACGAGGGCGCGCGTGTGGCTGAGGAGATCGTCAATCGGGCAAAGAACACGGCGTCGCGCGACGCCCAACGGGTGATCGCACTAGCGATTCAGCGCTGCGCCAGCGGCCATGTCGCCGAGAACACGGTCTCGGTGGTGGAACTGCCTTCTGACGACATGAAGGGCCGCGTAATCGGTCGCGAGGGCCGCAACATCAGATCGTTCGAGATGATGGCGGGAGTGAACCTGATCGTAGACGACACGCCCGAAGCGGTGCTGATTTCGAGCTTCGACCCGTACCGGCGTGAGATCGCCAAGCTCGCTCTCGAACGTCTCGTGGCCGACGGCAGGATCCATCCGGCCCGGATCGAAGAGGTCGTCGAGCGCGTGCGTGCCGAGATCGACGAACAGACCGTTGTCGACGGCACCGCGGCAGCCGCCGAGGCCGGAGTCCACGATCTGCACCCGGAACTGAACCGACTGCTCGGCATGCTGAAGTACCGCACATCGTACGGGCAGAATGTGCTCCGCCATTCGGTCGAGGTCTCGACGATCACTGGCATCATGGCGGCCGAACTTGGTGGTGAAGAAGCAATCGCGCGGCGCGGCGGCCTCCTCCACGATATCGGCAAGGCGATCGACCAAGAGGTGGAAGGGACTCATCTCCAGATCGGCATCGACTTGCTCCAAAAGTATGGCGAGTCGGAAGAAGTTATCCAGGCAATGGAAGCGCATCACTTCGACGTGGAGCCTGCGACCGTTGAGGCCGTCCTGGTCCAGGCCGCCGACGCGCTCTCGGCGGCGCGACCGGGTGCCCGGCGCGACATGCTGGAGACCTACGTGAAGCGCCTCGAGAAACTCGAGACCATCGCGGACTCCTTCCGCGGCGTGGCGAAGGCGTATGCAATTCAGGCTGGCCGTGAACTCCGGATCATTGTTGAGCCGAGCAAGGTCAGCGACGACGAGTCGCTATGGCTCTCGCGTGACATCGCCAATCGGATCGAACGTGAGGTCCAGTTCCCCGGCGAAATCAAAGTCACCGTGATCCGCGAGACTCGCGCGGTGGAGATCGCACATTGAAATTCCTCTTCATTGGCGACGTCATTGGCAAACCCGGCCGCGATGTGCTGGCCGCGAGACTGCGCAAGCTGCAGCGACGCTATGCCGTCGACTTCACCGTGGTGAACGCGGAGAACTCCGCGGGCGGGCGCGGGATCACGCCTCAGATCGTGGACGAGACACTCGACCTGGGCGTCGACGTCATCACGAGTGGCAATCACATCTGGGCCCAGTCTTCGGTGGAGCAATCCCTCGTGTCCGAGGCCCGACTCCTCCGGCCGGACAACTACCCGGGGCGCCCGCCTGGCAGCGGTCTGTACATTGGCACGACCCGCAGCGGGGACTCGATTGCGGTGATCAATCTGCAGGGGCGCGTTTTCATGCCACCGATCGATTGCCCGTTGGCCGCCATTGACCGACTGCTCGACGAGATCGGCAGCAGTGCCAAATTGATCTTTCTCGACATGCACGCCGAGGCGACCTCGGAGAAGCTCTCGATGGGCTGGTATTGCGACGGCCGGCTCACGGCGGTGCTCGGCACTCACACGCACGTTCCTACCGCCGACGCCCGGGTCCTGCCTGGCGGCACCGCTTATTGCACAGACGTGGGCATGACAGGGCCATACGATTCAGTCATCGGTACTCGACCCGACCTCGCGATCGAACGGCTGCGCACAGCGCGTCCCGTTCGCTTCCAGGTCGCCAGTGGCGGCCTCGCGGTGGCCGGTGCGGTCGTCGAGGCTGATCCTGCAACCGGTGAAGCGATCGGCATCGAGACGTTCGTCGACCCACCGTTCGGATCCGACTCCCAAGAATGAGCCAAGCATCCCTTCCGCTCGACGGCGAGCGCGAGATCTGGGCGGTCAGCGAGATCCTGGGCGAAGCTCGCTGGGCGTTAGAAACGACGTTCACCGGTCTATGGATCCGTGGCGAAGTGACCAGTCTCCGCCAGATGAGGACCGGGCATTGGTACTTCAGCCTCAAGGACGAGGATGCCGTCCTGCCGGTCGCCATGTTTCGCAGCGACAACCTCCGCGTGCCATTCAGCGTCGAGGAGGGCATGGAGGTCGTAGCGCAGGGGCGTCTGTCGATCTACGAGCCCCAGGGGCGCTTTCAGCTCATAGCCAGCGCACTCGAGCCGGCCGGACTAGGCGCGCAACAGCTGGCCTACGAGCAGTTGAAACAACGGCTCAAGGCCGAGGGCCTGTTCGACCCGTCCTCAAAACAGGCGCTGCCGGCGCTACCCTCGTGCGTGGGAGTTGTCACCTCCGCTAGCGGAGCTGCGTGGCACGACATGCGCAAGGTATGGTCGCGCCGCGGTGTCGCCGTGCGTGCGTTGCTCTCCCCTGCCCGGGTTCAGGGCGAATTCGCGCCGAGCGAAATCGCCGAGGCGATCCGTCTGCTGCGTGATCAGGGAGAGTCCGAGGTTCTCATCGTCGGCCGCGGCGGTGGCTCCCGTGAAGATCTCTGGGCCTTCAATGACGAGGTCGTGGCACGAGCTATTGCGGAGTGTCCCATCCCGATCATCGCGGCCGTCGGACATGAAACCGACTTCTCGATCGCCGATCTTGTAGCCGACGCACGAGCCGCCACCCCCACTGCGGCGGCCGAGATCGTGGCCCCGTCGTCCGACGAACTGGCGCGCCGAGTTACCGAAGCGATACGACGTTCCGGCCACGCGATGCATGCCACTGCAGCACTGTGCGAACGGCGACTCAACGACCCGCGCCTGGCCCGATCGATGTCGGAACCCCAGCGCCTGATCCGAGCGCATCAGCAGCGCCTGGACGCGGCATCCGACAAGACGGAACGTGCTCTGGAGTCCCGTCGGCAGGAAGCGCGCACACGCGTCGCGGCTGCGGCCGCCACGCTGCTACGGCGCGATCCCGGCGCACTACTTGCACAGGCGGAAAGGCGTCTCGCGCGTTCGAGTGCTGCCCTGCGCGGAGCGATGGACCAACGACTCCGCGACCGACGAGATCGTCTGGCCACCACGGCCGCGCGCACCGAAGCCATGAATCCATTGGCCGTGCTGGGCCGTGGCTACGCGCTCTGCCAGGCGGAGGACGGCTCCGTTCTGAGCGACGCCACCCGATCCCGACCAGGCGACGACATTCAGGTCCGCCTCGCCCGCGGCCAACTTGAATGCACCGTCACCCGTTCACGGCCCGACGCCGGAGATCATTGATTCTTGGTAACGTGCCGGAACCTCAGGAGCAGGCTTTCATGACCGACGAGAACATCGAAGAACTGCGCTTCGACGAAGCCCTTGATCGCCTCGAGGCGCTCGCTGGCGAACTCGAGGATGGCGACGTGCCGCTCGAGGAGTCGCTGCGTGTCTACGAGCAGGCGGTCGCACTCTTCCGGCACTGCCGAACGCGCCTGGGCAGCGTCGAGCAGAAGCTAGAAATACTCACCCGCGATCTGGACGGCGACCCTGTGGCCGCCCCACTCGATACGGCTCAAGACGACGATGGCTGAAGTGGCAACCGCGGCGCGCGAGTACCTGGAGGCAACCAGGCCCGTGGTCGACGCCGCCCTTGATTCGGTGCTGCCCGGCGCGAGCGCGATTCCCGAGTCTCTGCATGCCGCGATGCGCCACTCTGTCTTCGCGGGGGGCAAACGTCTGCGTCCGATGCTCGCGCTTGCGGGCGCCGAAGCGTGCGGCGGCGCCCGAGAGGTCGCCATGCCTTTCGCCTGCGCGGTCGAACTCATCCATACCTATTCGCTGATCCACGACGACTTGCCCGCCTTCGATGATGAAGCGTTGCGCCGTGGCCAGCCGACCTGCCACGCCGTCTATGGCGAGACCATCGCGATCCTGGCCGGCGACGCCCTGCAGGCACTCGCCTTCGAGGTCGTATCGGATGCCGCGCTGACGTCCGGCAATCCACTCGACTGGACACGTGCGGGGCGACTCCTTGCCTCGGCCTCCGGCAGCGTCGGGATGTGCGGTGGACAGACCCTGGATGTCGAAGCAGCCGGCCACGACCTGGATCTCGACGGTCTGCGTCAACTCCACGCGCTCAAGACCGGCGCCCTGCTCACCGCATCGGTCGTGGGAGGAGGAATGGTGGGCACCGGCGATGCGACCGCCATACGGGCGCTGACCGACTACGGCGACGCTCTGGGCCTGGCGTTCCAGGTGGTTGACGACCTCCTCGACGTCGAGGGCACCGCCGAGGAGTTGGGCAAGAATCCCGGGGGCGATGCTGCGCGCGACCAACCCACGTTTCCGAGCCTCATCGGCGTGGAAGCCAGTCGCGCCGAAGCGAAGGCGCTGCGCGACCGCGCCATAACCGCGCTCGATTCGCTCCCGAGCGAGAATACGGAACCGCTGCGAGGCCTCGCCGACTACGTGATCGCGAGGAGTCATTGATGGCGGCCGATCGCGCCACGGGTGGTCGAACGCGGCTCGACGAAGCGCTGGTCTCAGCCGGGCTGGTCGATAGCCGCAGCCGCGCGAAGCGACTCATTCTGGCGGGACAGGTACGGGTCGACGGCCACACAGCTGACAAGCCGGGCTCCGCCGTGAAACCAACTGCTGACCTCAGCGTCATCGCCGGAGAACGCTACGTTAGTCGGGGCGGCGACAAGTTGTTAGAGCCGCTCGAAGCCTCCGGAATCACCACTGCCGGACGCGTCGCGATCGATGTGGGCGCCTCCACGGGCGGCTTCACGGACTGCCTACTCCAGGCAGGCGTCGACCACGTGATCGCAGTCGACGTCGGCTATGGTCAGCTTGCCTGGAAGCTCCGCCAGGATCCTCGCGTCACTGTCCTCGAGCGTACAAACGCCCGCAATCTCGCGCCAAACGCGCTCGCTGGCCACCCCACCCCCAGTCTGGTCGTCATGGACCTGTCATTCATCAGCGTCGCCAAGGTGTTGCCGGCAGTCACCCACCTGGTTGCTGAGGCCGCTGACGCGCTGGTTCTCGTGAAGCCGCAGTTCGAATCGCGGCCTCAGGATGTCGAGAAAGGCGGTGTTGTTCGATCGGGAGCGATCAGACGCCAGGCACTGGCACACGTCGCCAACGCAGCGGCCCGCGCCGGCTGGTCCGTGATCGCCGCACGCCCAAGTCCTCTGCGCGGCCCCGCCGGTAACTGGGAGTGTTTCCTGCAGCTTCGGCACGATGCCGGGGCGACTCACCAGGCAGACTGGGACGATCAAGTGACGATCCCGGACGACCGCGACTCCGGAGCAGCAGCGTGACCGAGTTCAAGCGCGTCGGCATCGTGGCGAAACCACAGCCTGACCCGGATACCGTCGACTTCGAACGGCTCACTGGCGTGATCGAGAGTCACGGAGCCAGCGTCACGCTGGACGATGAAGCCGGACGGATGATCGGAAGCAACGGTATTCCTCGCGAGCAACTGGCAGCCGCGAGCGATCTCCTGATCGTCCTCGGAGGCGACGGAACGCTGCTATCGATAGCTCCTAGTGCGGCCGCCGCCGACGTACCAGTGTTCGGCGTGAACTACGGCGGCCTGGGCTTCATGACACCGACGCCTCGCGACGAGCTTGAATCGGCGACGCACGCGATTCTTGATGGCGAGTACACCGACAGTCGAAGGCGACTGCTGCGAGCCACGGTTACCGGACCCGAGAGACAGGATCCGTTCGTCCGCGATGTATTGAACGACGCGGTGATCAACAAGAACGAGCTCGCGCGTGTTGTAGAGCTACGCGCGTCCGTCAATGGCGAATTTGTGAGCAACTTCGTTGCCGACGGCCTGATCGTGTGCACGACCACAGGATCAACGGCCTATTCGCTTGCTGCTGGAGGTCCGATCGTCACGCCAGATGTCGACGCGATCGTGCTGACGCCCATTTCGCCTCACACGTTGAGCAATCGACCGCTCGTGTTACCCGGTGACGCAGATGTGGAAATCGAACTGGTGTCCAAGGACATGCAGATCATCCTCACCCTTGACGGCCAGCGTGGCATCCAGTTGCACAGCGAAGATCGTGTGAAGCTGCAGCGTTCGCCGCACCGCCTGCACCTCCTACATCCCGGTCAACGATCCTATTTCGAGGTCTTGCGTACGAAATTGCGCTGGGGGAAGCGATGAGTGTCCGGGCTTCTTGCATGGTGTTCGTGATCGCGGCCACCGCAGCTTGTTCCGGGGCCGGCCAGCTCGACCCGCTCGCTCCGGTCCCAACGCGTGTCAATCCGGACGAAATTTCCGCCCCCGCGCTCAGAGTCGAGTGGACGTACCAGGTCATGGACGAGGACAACGATGTCGAAGTCCCCACTCACGCAGCCGCTGTCGGGAGTCGTTTTGTCTTCGTGCCCTACCCGGATCGCGTCGAGGCTCTTGAAGCGGGGCGCCTTGTCTGGTCGGTCCAACTACGCGATCCGCTGGTTGGCCAGCCGCTAGCCCTCGGCGACGGCGTAGCGCTGCCGGCCGAAACCGGATGGTTCAACGTGGGGCCCGACGGCACGCCGCGCGGTTTCCTTGCCCAGGCAGGCGAACTGCACGACGCGCTCGTGGCCGACGGCGCGATCATCGCCATCCGAGCCGACGGCATCCATCGGATCGACATCGTCGCTGACGGTCTTACTGCCACTTGGACCGCAGCCTCACCGGAAGCCAGGCGAGCATCCGCCTCTGTCGACGGCCGAACCCTCTATGTGACAGGCGACGATAACGCGCTGCGCGCCTACGACCTTGCGAGTGGGACACCCAGATGGACCAGCTCCCGAATCGAGTTCGCGCCACTGCGTCCGGCGGTCGATCAGGACCCACGTAGCATGACGCTCTACGTGATCGGAGTCGATGGACGCGTCTACGGAATACGTCAGCGGAACGGCAATCGAGCTTGGGCTGGCAAGGACATCGGCATGCGATCGGTCGGGAGTCCCATCGCGGTGGACGATCTCGTCTGGGCGCCCGGACTCGATGCGGCCGCGGACGCGTTCACCACGGGCGGCGGCAGTCATCAATTCCGTATCCCGGCAAACGGCAGGGTCTACCTGGACCTGGCCACCTGGCGAGGCTGGATCATCGTGAGTCCGCAGTATGGGCCCTGGCTTCTTGTCCGCGGACCAAGGCAGCGTTTCGGACCAGCGGACCCTGGCGTTCCTCGGGTCGTCCGGATCGAGTCAGATGATGACATCCTCCTGCCGGCGGCAGTTGGGCCGCTCGGCGTCGCTCTGATCGACTCAGGCGGTAGCGTTCGCCTGCTGACCGAAGAACGCGGCCTGGCCGACCGCGACTAGGCCGGCTGCTTCAACTCGATCAGCACCCCGGTGACCTCGGGATGGATGAACGCGATACGCGACCCTTTTGCGCCCGCTCGCGGTACGTCATCGATCAGGCGTAACTCCGCGCGCCGAGCAGCAGCCAGAGCCGCATCGATGTCTTCCACGCGAAAGCAGATGTGATGCAACGACTCACCACGTCGATCCAGGAAGGCAACGATCGGAGAGTCGGGGCTCGTTGGACACACCAGTTCGAGTGTGGCCGTCCCGTCCGCTTCGAGAAAGGCCACCTCGACGCCCTGATCACCGACCTGCTCGCGATGGCCGATACGGAGCCCGAGTGCTGAATACCGTTTCGCCGCAGTGTCGATATCGCGCACAGCGACCGCGACGTGATCGAGAGGCCCGAGCTGCAGGCAGTCGAGTTCGCTGGGTGAGTTCACGAGGCCAGAAGCTGACGTGAAATCACGAGACGTTGAACCTCCGAGGTCCCCTCACCAATCGTGCACAACTTCGCGTCACGGAAGAACTTCTCCACGGGATAGTCCTTCACGTAGCCGTAGCCGCCGAAGATCTGCACGGCTTCTTCGGCCACGAACATCCCGACTTCGGAGGCGAAGAGCTTGCCCATCGAGGCCTCGAGCTTGAAAGGCTTGTCGTCGGCGCGGAGCCTCGCCGCGCGATAAACCATGTCGCGCGCCGTGCGCGTGCCAGCGGCCATGCGGGCCAGCTTCGCGCGAATCGCCTCGAAAGACGCGATCGGCCGACCAAACTGATGGCGCTCCTGGGCATATTCCAAAGCGGCCTCAAGCGCCCCCTGAGCAATGCCTACTGAGAGCGCCCCGATACTGATCCGACCGCGGTCGAGCACCTTGAGCGCGTCCACGAAGCCCAGGTCACGTTCCCCAAGCAGGTTCTCGGCTGGAACGAAGCAGTCTTCGAGGATCAACTCGACCGTATCGCTCGCCCGCATCCCGAGCTTGTCTTCCTTTCGACCCACTCGATAGCCGGGCGTGCCAGCCTCGACGATGAACGCCGAAATGCCCTTGGTGCCGAGCCCAGGAGTCGTAACTGCCAACACCACGGCGACGTGAGCGCGCGCACCGTTCGTATTGAATGTCTTGGCGCCGTTGAGAATCCAGCCGTTGCGCTCCTCATTCCACTCGGCGCGGGTCTGCGTGCCGGCGGCGTCAGAGCCCGCCTGCGGCTCGGTGAGGCCCCAGCATCCGACCCACTCGCCCGTGGCGAGCTTCGGGAAGTAACGCTGCTTCTGCTCCTCGTTGGCGCCCACCGCGATATGCCCGACGCAGAGCCCATTGTGAGCCGCGACGGCCAGGGCGACCGAGGGATCGACGCGCCCCAGCTCCTCCATCACCGTTGAGAGCTCCAGCGGCCCCAGGCCAACGCCGCCGTATTCCTCCGGAATCATCACGCCCATCAGGCCGAGTTCACCCATCTCGGCGAACAGCTCGGCGGGAAAACTCTGTGCCTCGTCCCACTCGCGCACGAAGGGGCGGACCCGGGTCTCGGCGAACTCGCGAACGGTCTCGGCGATCAGGGACTGTTCGTCCGTCAGGCGGTAATCCACAGGTGGCTCCAAAAGGTGGGCTTGGCGCGCCGAATGGCACTGCCGGTGCGCGTCATTATATCCGCGCTCAGCCCTCGCTATCGTCCTGTGGATCGCTTGACCGTAGCTGATTGCCGCCGGAAACTCCCTTTCCTTGCTCATCACTGGAGAGTCCGATGGACGGCCAACCGCGCGCAGATCTTCACGCGCACACGACGCGGTCCGACGGAACGCTCACGCCAACAGAGTTGGTCGAGACAGCGGTCGCGGCGCACCTCGCCGCCGTCGCGATTACCGACCACGACACCACGGCCGGAATCAGAGAGGCGCAGGCGGCGGCCTCCAGCCTGTCGCTTGAAGTGATCCCGGGCATCGAGATCTCTTCGCGTACCGGCAACCGCGAGATCCATCTGCTGGGCCTCTTCATCGACCCCGACGCCGAGGCGCTGATGAACGTCGGAAAGCGCCAACGCGCGTGGCGCCTCGAGCGCGCTGAAGTCATCGTCCAACGGGCGATCGCCCAGGGGCTGAATATCTCGATCGACGAAGTGCTCGAAACGGCCGATGGGGCGCCCATTGGACGCCCACACCTGGCCCAGGTTCTGGTCAACAACGGCGAGGTACTCGCGATGCAGGATGCGTTCGACCGGTATCTCGGAATCGGTCGCACCTGCCATGTGCCCAAGCGGATGCTGTCTACGGCGGAGGCCATCGAGGCCGTCCATATCGCCGGCGGTGTCAGCGTTGTGGCCCATCCGGGAAGCAGTCGAGTGCGCGAGAAGCTCTTGACGGCGTTGCGCGACGAAGGCCTCGACGGCGTGGAGGTGGTGCACCCGCGCCATCGCTCAGGGCGTCGCCACCAGCTGCGCGGATTGTGCAAGAGGCTGGGTTTGCTACCCTCCGGGGGATCTGATTATCACGGGCCCGGCCGGGGCGATGCAGTACTTGGCGTTCCCGGCATACCGATGGACTGGTGCGAGGGGCTCAGACAGAGGGCTGGGACGCACCAGACCGCCAAAGGGGTGAGTTAGACGATGAGCATCAAGCCGGACACGTGGATCCGCGAAATGGCGACCACGAAGCAGATGATCGAGCCTTTCGAGGACAACCAGGTTTCGGAGGGGATTATCTCCTACGGCGTGTCCTCCTACGGGTACGACCTGCGCGTGACGGACGAGTTCAAGATTTTCACCAACGTGCAGAACACCGTCGTGGACCCAAAGTCGTTCGACGAGAACACGATGGTCGTCGACTACAAGGGCAGCGAGTGCATCATCCCGCCCAACTCGTTCGCGTTGGCGCGCTCGCTCGAGTACTTCAAGATTCCCCGCGACGTGCTCGTGGTGTGTGTGGGCAAGTCCACCTACGCGCGCTGCGGGATCATCACCAACGTGACGCCGCTGGAGCCGGAGTGGGAGGGACACGTGACCCTCGAGATATCGAACACCACGCCGCTTCCCGCCCGGATCTACGCCAACGAAGGAATCGCGCAATTGCTGTTCTTCGGCGGCGACCCCGTCTGCGAAACCTCCTACGGTGATCGCAAGGGCAAGTATCAGTCGCAGACCGGCATCACGGTGCCGCGCATCTAGGGACCAGCTCGATGACCGATCCGCAGATCACAGCGTTCGACGGTCCGTTGGCGGCAGTGGACACCGAATGTCTTCTCCTGCCAGTGTTCCAGGACGCCGAGGCCGCCGAGCCATTCGATGAACTCGACACCGCCTGCGGCGGCCGCATTCTCGAGGCACTGAACAGCAGGGCCTTCACCGGGAAGAAACGACGCTGTCTGGCCGTACCTACCACCGACGGCGTGGCTGCGGATGAGATCCTCCTCGTGGGTCTCGGCAGGCCTGACGAGCTTGACGTGCAGACTGTGCGCGAGACGTTCGCTACCGCCTTCGCCGTCGCCCGACAGCGCAATGCTTCGCGAGTGGCGATCGCCGGACGCACGGAAGTGGGCACTGCTGCCGAAACAGCGGCAACGGCCACGGAGGCGCTCCTGCTCGGCGAGTACCGGTTCACGCGCTACAAGCCTGCGCCGGACGACATGAGCACAATCGAGGAGTTGCTGGTGCCGTCCGGCGGTGGCGCTGCGGAGGCAATCGACCGCAGCCGTGCAATCGGTGCGGGAGTCACCTGGGCGAGGGATCTCGTCAACACGTCTCCGAGCGACAAGCGCCCTCCGCGGTTTGCGGAGAATGTTCGAGCGGTCGCCGAGTCTGTCGGTCTCGCCTGCAATGTGATCGACGAGGATCGTGCCGCGGAACTCGGCATGAGTGCACTGCTCGCTGTTGGCCGTGGCTCCACCGCCGCGCCTCGGCTCGTGATTCTCGAACACGCTCCAGAGGGTACTGAAAGCACCGCTCCCGTCTGCATCGTGGGCAAGGGCGTGACGTTCGACACCGGCGGGATTTCGATCAAACCGTCCGCCAACATGGATCACATGAAGAGCGACATGGGCGGCGCAGCTGCCGTCGCCGGCACCATGCGCGCGGTCGCCGAGATCAATGTGCAACGGCGCATCGTGGGTCTGATTCCGATGGCCGAGAACATGCCTGACGGCGACGCCTATCGGCCCGGCGATCTGGTCGAGGCGCTCAATGGCAAGATGATCGAGGTCCTGAACACAGACGCTGAAGGCAGGATGATTCTGGCCGACGCTCTCGCGTACGGCGTGCGCGAGTTCGAGCCGAGTCACGTTGTCGATCTCGCAACCCTGACGGGAGCCTGCGTGGTTGCCCTTGGTGAAGACATTGCCGGCGTCATGGCGAACGACGACGACCTACGAGGTGAACTCGTGGCAGCCGGCGAAATCGTCGGAGAGCGCGTATGGCCACTGCCGATGTTCGACATCTACGACGACCTCATCAAGAGCAAGGTAGGAGACATCAAGAACACCGGCGGTCGGTGGGGCGGCGCTATCACCGCCGCGAAGTTTCTCGAGAACTTCGTAGACCACACGCCGTGGGCGCACCTGGACATCGCCGGGCCGGCCTACCGAACCAAGTCGGGGCCGCTCGCACCCGCCGGGGGTGTGGGCTTCGGGGTTCGCCTGTTGGTCCACTGGTTGAGCCAGGCCGACTAAGTGACGCCGGACCGCCCCGGGCACGTCGATGGCTTCCTGAACGCATTTGCCGACGTCGGCAAGGCGCTCATGCTGCCGCACGACAATCCGGACCCTGACGGCCTCGCCAGCGCCTTCGCCCTCGCCCATATCCTGCGCTCACGAGGCATCGACACCACCGTCGGATTCGGCGGCACGATCGGGCGCGCCGAAAATCGGGCGATGGTTCGAGCTCTCGGCCTGGATCCGGTGCCGCTCTCGACGCTCGAGGTCGGTGAATTCGACGGCGTCGCTCTGGTGGACGCGCAGCCCGGCACTGGAAACAACCCGGTAATGGCGGGCGCCGCGATCCGCGCCGTGATCGATCATCATCCGCTGAGCGACGCGACGGAGAACGTCAGGTATCTGGACGTGCGCCCGAACTACGGCGCCACCGCAACCATCGTCACGGAGTACGCGCGCGACGCGAACGTCGAGCTCACGACTCAGCTCGCCACCGCGCTCTTCTACGCGATCCGGTCGGAAACGCAGGATCTTGGCCGCGAGGCATCGGCCGCAGACCGGGAGATATACGTCGACCTGCTGCGTATCGCGGACATGGCCACTGTGGCCCGCATCCAGCGGGCACGAGTGCCACGCGAGTACTTCGACACGTACCTCACGGCGATCCGCGAAGCTCGTGTCCACGGCAACATCGTGATGACCGACCTCGGGCCGGTGGCGAGCTCTGATCAGGTTGCCGAGATCGCTGATTTTCTATTGCGGCTTCGCGAAGTGACCTGGTCCGTGTGCCTCGGACGACAGGGCAATACGCTCGCCGTTTCTGTGCGCACCACGGATCCGTTCGCTCACGCCGGGCATGCGGTACGGCGCGCGATAGAAGGGCTCGGCACGGCCGGTGGACACGGCACGATGGCGGGCGGTCAGGTACCGCTCCAGGAAGACAACGCGGACGAGCTCATCGTCGAGGTGAGGCAGCGACTCCTCGCCGCGCTCGCGGCCCCGGCAGGCGATGGGCAACCTCTCGCCAGCGACTAGCTCTCGGGCGCCAGTCAGTGCGTCGATTCGCCGACGCGGCTCCAGAAGGCCCAGAAGTACTGCACGGCAGACAGCGCCGCCAGGGTCACCACAATCCAGAGCGCGATCGTCGCGTACTGCGCCAGCCACTCAAAGCGAAGCTGGAGGATCAGAATGCTGACTGCGACAACCTGCGCGCAGAGCTTGTACTTCCCGATAGCCCCAGCCGGGATGATCATGTGAGCGTCCGCCGCAACTGCGCGCAAGCCCGTGACGGCGATCTCGCGGCCGATGATCACCACAACCATCCATGCCGGCGCCAAGTCCAGCTCAACCAGCGAGATGAACGCGGCTGAGACGAGGAGCTTGTCGGCCACCGGATCCAGCAGTTTCCCGATGCGCGTAACCTGATTCCGGGTCCTGGCCAGATAGCCGTCCAGCCAGTCGGTAAACGACGCGGCCCAGAACACGGCCAGTCCGGCCCATGCGTAGCGCGTAAGCAGAAAAACGACGAGGAACGGCACCAGGACGATGCGCAACAGGCTCAGCGCATTGGGCAGATTCCACAGGACTCCCACGGGAATCCCTGATGCTGCGCTTGTCGACTTGGTGTCTGTCATAGTGGCGATCCCGGTCCGGATATTCGCGATTCTAGTCGTCCGGCCGTTCGATTAATATTCCGAATGTCCCCTGCCCCGAGGAACGCATGCCGGAACTGATCGCAGTCTACGACAGTTTCCCTGCCGCACACCGCATCCGTATCGATGATGCCGGTACGCAGGAGCCTGTTCACGTGCATCACTGGCGTGCCTGTGTGCGCTTCGAAGCACGCGACACCATGCGCGCGGCCGCGGACGTCCGGCAATGGCTGGAGACATGGGTTGGACGTCATCGCGGGCGCAGTCTGAACGATGTGCCGCCATACGGAGACGTCAGTCCAACCGCGGAACACGTCGCGCGTCACCTTGCGGCGGAATTCGACTCCGCCTTCTTGGATCATCGGCTCGTCGAGGTCACCATCGGTGAAGCCGCCGGCTTCAGCGCAACGTTCGTCCCGAGCGGAGCTCCTCAGTAGTCGGCGGTCATCATCCGTCGACGCGCGCCGTAGTTCGCGATGCCGATGTAGATGGCGTCCGCGACCTGCTGCCGGTACTCCGGATCACGCAGTCTGGCCTCTTCGTCCCGGTGGCTCAGGAATGAGCACTCGACCAGCACGGCCGGCATGCGCGCACCGAGCAACACCACAAACGGAGCGTGCTTCACTCCAAGATCGCGAACGTCCGAGTACGACTTGCTGGTTTGAACGACCAGACTGTCTTGGATTGCTTGCGCGAGGTCTCTCGATTCACGCTTGTTCGCGTTCTTGACGATATCGTCGAGCACCTCTTCGAGGTTACCGATACCGCCCTCAACCATGTCGTTTTCACGGAAGGCGGTTTCCGCCGCCGTAGGGTCCGTCGCGAGATCGAGGTAGTAAGTCTCGAACCCGGAGAGATTCCGGTTGCTGCTCGAGTTGATGTGAATCGACACGAACATATCGGCGTTCTGACGTGTGGCGAAACTAGAACGCTCCTCCAGCGCAACCGACTCGTCGCCTTGACGAGTCATGAGCACCTCGTAGCCACCGCCGCGCAGGTTGTCCGCCAATCGCTTGGAGATATCGAGCGCCAGTTCCTTCTCCGTGTGGCCGCCCTTGCCGATCGCGCCTGGCGCCGTCCCGCCATGTCCCGGGTCGATGACGATGCGGCGGATACCGAATCCAAGCTGACGCGCCTCACCGCCCCCTTCCGGAGCTGGCGGCCGACGGGCGGTCGACAACTGTTCGGAGATTTCCGGGCTCGGCACGTCGAGAACCAGTCGGTGCGGGTTGGAGAGCGTGAAGATGCTGTATCCGGCGGCGGATTCGAGGTCGAGAACAGCCCGTACAACACCGGGGCGATTCACCGCCATCCGGATCTGCTGCACTCCAGTTCCGGCGATCTCCAACTGACGCGGTAGATCTGCCGGAAGCTCGGCACCGATCAGGTCGATAAAGACCCGCGGTGGCGAGGACACCTCGCCCATGCGGTGCTGAAGAGCACGATCCAGGTCGAAGACGATCCGAGTGTGCGTGGAATCTGAGAAATGCCGCACTCCAAATAGCTGCCCCATCTCGGGCACCACGGGTGCGGGATCCTCATCAAAAGTGCGCCGCTCGGAGAGCGTGTCGGAGGCGGGGGTGGGCAACGCCTCCAACTCGCTTCCGAGCGGCTGCGGCGACTCGTCGGAGCCGACGGCGTCGGCGTCCGAGGTCGAGGGTTCGAGTCGACCGGTATCAGACGCGGCCAGGCCGCGCGCTTCGTGAATGCCTTCGAGCCGGCGGCCTGCTACCTCGGCCTGCGGCGACGTCGGGTGCGCCTCGCGCAACTGCACGTAGTACGCCTCGGCAACGCGGCCCTCAGACAGGTCACCGAGTCGCAGGTAGGCCTCTGGCGCGTAAGTGCTCCCGGGATAGCGGTTGGTGAGCGCGCTATAGGCCACCACCGCCGCGCGGGCCGATGTGCCGTTGCCTGCCGCGGCCATTCGCGTGTGGATGTCCCCTACTCGCCATAGGGCATCGCCAGCAAGGTGATTGGTCGGGTACTCGGCCGGGATGCGGCCGAAGGCTCCGACCAGACTCGTCCACGCGTCCGCGTCGGCGCAATCGGGGTCGACCTGACGCAACTGTCGATAGAGCGTTTCTGCGCGTTCGAAGATCGTCTCGGCGGTCTCGGACCGCGCGCCGGCATTCGGCGTGTAGAGCAACACGCCGATGATGGCCATCACGAACAGGGTTCGTTGACGCTTCATGGCAAGGATTCCGCCCTGCCGCCCTCAAATCAACTCTAGACTGCTTCCGCCCCGGAAGAGACTCAGCGCCAGAGTATAAGACGAAAAGTGCAATGACTGCAACAGACGCAAGATCAGATGATTACTAGTCACCTCTAGTCACTTCTGAACAGTTTGGATCGGCCTCAGATATTCAGGCTAGTTGTTGGTGCCTTGGTACGACCGGTAGTACGTCAACACGCGATCGACGTACTGTTGCGTTTCACGGAACGGGGGAATGCCCCCGTGACGATCTACGGTCCCCTCGCCGGCGTTGTATGCCGCGAGCGCAAGGGTGACGTCGTCGTACTTCCCGAGAAGTCGTGCAAGGTGAGTTGTTCCACCGCGGATGTTCTGCTCCGGGTTCCAGACATCGCGGACGCCCAGCTCCTCGGCGGTCTCCGGCATGAGTTGCATGAGACCCTGGGCGCCCTTGGACGAGAGCGCCTGCGGGTCGAAGTTCGACTCGGCCTGGATCACCGCGGTGATCAGAGCCGGCTCCACCCCGGTGTCGCTCGCGGCGTTCAGGATGGAGTCGCCATAGGGAACCGTGACGTTCGGACGGCGGCGGGCGCCGTGGCGCGTCCGCATGTACACCTCGGCTCCGGGCTCGGGTTCGGTCGTGAAGCGCTGCGAACCATCCGCCTCGGTAACGACCCAGATCTGTGCCTCGGCAAGTCCTGCCGGCAGCAGACAGAGGAACGTTGCAAGGAGTAACCAGGCAGGCTGGCGCCCGCTAGATGAAAAGCTCCACTGTGCAAGGCACACGACGTGACACCTCGGCCCCCCTCGTCAGAAACAGCGCCCCCGCAGTTCAGGGCCTGTACGACCGCAGAACCACTTCAAGCCGTTCTGCGATCTACTCTAGCAGATCGCCGATCAGTTCTGGAGACTGTTCGAGAGCAGCAGTGACTTTTGCTGCGTCTGGACCACCAGCCTGCGCCATACCTTTGTGACCGCCACCACCGCCACCCATGACGGGCGCCACGCGATTGACGATGTCACCGGCCCCGATGCGGTCGGTGAGGTCGTCGGTTACCCCAACGGCCAGCGCGGCCTTGCCGCCACGCTGCGAACCGAGCACCACGATTCCAGAGCCGATCCGGTTCTTGACCTCGTCGACGAGCTGGCGCATGCCGCCGCCGTCGAGGTCCTGCACCAGTTGTCTCACGACGCGGATCCCGGCGACCTCTACTTCGTCGGAGTCGCCCGCTCCGCCGCCCTGCGAGGCGAGCTTCAGTCGCAGATCCTCGACCTCTCTCTCGGCGCTAGCGGCCCGATCAACCAGCTTGCCGATGCTTTCCTCGAGCGTGTCCTCCTGGGTCCGCGCCCGCGTTGCAGCGCCACGAACTAGCTGCCGATAGTGCTGCAGTGCCGCGACCGCACGTTCTCCTGTGACGGCCTCGATACGACGAGTTCCGGCGGCGACGCTCTCTTCACGTTGAATAGCCATCATGCCGATCTCACCCGTTCGCGCCACGTGGATGCCGCCGCAGAGCTCCATAGACACGCCCGGAACGTTCACGACGCGCACGTCATCTCCGTACTTCTCGCCGAAGAACGCCAGTGCGCCGCGGTCGATCGCCGTGTCGTACGCCATCTCCTCCGTCTCGACCGGTCCGTCAGCACGCACGTCGAGGTTCACAGCGGTCTCGAGCGACTCGATCTGCTCCACCTCGACAGGCTCGAAGTGCGTGAAGTCGAACCGGAGTCGGTCGGGCTCCACCAGCGATCCCGCCTGGCGCACGTGCTCGCCCAGCTGATTGCGTAGCGCGGCGTGAAGCAGGTGCGTCGCAGTGTGATTCCGCTTGATGTCTTCGCGGCGCTTCGCGTCGATCGTCGCGCTAACCCGATCACCGACCGCTACACGGCCACGGGCCACGGTCACACTATGGACGATGACACCGGCAGCCGGCCGCTGGGTGTCGCCCACCTGAGCGGAGCCGCTCGGGCCTGTGATCTCGCCAGTGTCCCCAACCTGACCGCCAGACTCGGCATAGAACGGCGTGCGGTCGAGCACGACGAACCCGTCATCTGTGTCTTCTAGCGAGTCCACGAGTTCACCGTCGCGAACGAGCGCCAGCACCTCTGCTCCTTCGAGTGCAGAGTGCGAATAGGCCAGGAACTCCGTCGGCCCGTGCTCCGCGCCGAGCTTGCGGACGAGTTCACGGAACGCATCGTCGCCACTCCCCTTCCAAGCCGATCGGCCGCGCGATCGCTGAGCCTCCAGAGCTTCAGAGAAACCGGCTTCGTCGACCGTCATGTTCTCGGCAGTCGCAAACTCGCGCGTCATCTCGATCGGCAGACCGTGCGTATCGTAGAGACGAAACGCCTGATCGCCCGGAATCACCGACTCATCTCGGCTACGGAGGTCGGCGATGAGGTCGTTGAACTTCCCCGATCCGGACGCAAGCGTCGAAAGGAATCGGTCTTCCTCCCCTTTCACGACGCGGCCAATGACTTCGGCGTGTTCCTTGAGTTCGGGATAGGTCGAGCCCATCTGGTCAATGACCACACCGGTGGCCGAGTGCAGGAACGGCGTGTCGTAGCCGAGTTTCATCCCAAAGCGCATGGCGCGGCGCAGTAGACGGCGGAGCACGTAGCCGCGCCCCTCGTTGGCTGGCATCACACCGTCGCTGAGCAGGAACGAAAGTGCGCGGCTGTGGTCGGCGATAGCTCTCAACGCCACATCGGTCTCGTCGTCGCTGCCGTATACGACGCCCCGCGGCGACGCCACGGACCGAATCAGCGGCTGGAACAGGTCGGTCTCGTAGTTGGAACGCGTGCCGTTGAGGACAGCCACGAGACGCTCGAGTCCGGCGCCGGTGTCGATGTTCGGGCTCGGTAGCGGTGCTACCTCGCCGTCAGCGCCTGCGTTGAACTGCATGAACACCAGGTTCCACAGTTCGACAAATCGGTCGGAGTCAAAGTCCGGCTCATCCGTGGCTCCAAGGGAGTCCAGGTCGTAGTCGTAGTGGAGCTCCGAGCACGGCCCGCAGGGCCCCGTGTCACCCATCGACCAGTAGTTGTCTTTCCGCCCGAGGCGAACCACACGTGAAGCGGGAACGTCCGTCTCCCGCACCCACAACTCCGCAGCTTCGTCATCGTCGGTGTAGACGGTCGCCCACAGGCGTTCCTTGTCCAGCTTGAACACCTCGGTGAACAACTCCCAGGCAAGCCTGATGGCCTCTTCCTTGAAGTAGTCACCGAACGAGAAGTTCCCCAACATCTCGAAGAACGTGTGGTGGTAGAGGGACGGGCCCACGTTCTCGAGATCGTTGTGCTTGCCCGACACACGCATGCACTTCTGCGAAGTCACTGCACGTGGATAGCTCCGTTCGACTTCGCCGAGGAAAACCGACTTGAACTGGTTCATCCCGGCGTTGGTGAACAGGAGTGTCGGGTCGTCGGCAGGAATCAGGCTTCCCGACGCCACCTCGGTGTGACCGCGTTCGACGAAGAAGTCGATGAATTGCTGGCGAATCTCGTCGCTGGTGAAAGTCACGTTCAGCCTCGGGTGCTCACATCATCAAGCCAGGGTGAGAGAGCCGCCTGGACGTCACCCGCGGCGAAGCCACGCCGTTGGAGATGACCCGAACAACGGCGGATTGATCGCCAGTCGGCCGGCGGGCCGCTTCGATCCACCCAACGCTGCAGGGCATCCGCCAGAACCGCGCGCTCCCCGCCATGCTCGGCGTAGGCGTCGTCGGCGACCTGTTCGGCCATTGTCCGGGGGATCCCCTGGCGCTGCAAGTCATGCAGCAGGCCCTTACGGCCTACCGGTTTGCGGCGGAAGAGCTCCGTTGCGCGCGCGGCGCCCCATGCCCGATCGTCAACGTAGCCGTACTCGCGGCACCGGACGACAGCCGCATCGGCGTCTTGCTCATCGTGGCCACGCTTGAGAAGTCGCTCACGCAACTTGCTCTCGGTGAAGTCACGACGTCCCAGCAGTGCCAGTGCGTCGGCGAGCGCCCCTCGAGGCGCTCCGCCCGTCACATCGAGCCGGCGGGTCCAAGCCCGACCGTACCTGTAGCTACTTTCCTTGCTTGCATCGAGTTCACGATACCGCGAAGTTGTAGCTTGAGGTCGTTCGGGCTGGTGGCCGCGGCGATCGCGACCTCTTCGGTGATGAACTGGTTCTCGACCAGGGCCAGTAGCGACTGATCAAACGTCTGCATGCCGTACTGAGCCGCGCCATCCGCCATCACGTCGGTCAGACGGTGGGTGCGCTTCTCGTCACGTATGCACTCGGAGACAAACTTGGTGTTGATCAGAATCTCAACAGCCGGCACGAGGCCGGAACCGGAGGCGTGAGGCAAGAGTCGCTGCGAAACCACAGCACGCAGCACGTCTGCCATCTGAGTACGGACCTGCTGTTGCTGGTGCGGCGGATAGGTCGCGAGAATACGGCTGATCGTTTCGTACGCGTCGACGGTGTGCAGCGTCGAGAACACCATGTGACCAGTCTCGGCAGCCAACAGCGCCGAATCGATGGTCTCGCGATCTCGCATCTCACCGATAAGAATCACGTCCGGATCCTGGCGCAGTGCGGCGCGCAAGGCCATCGCAAAGTCGCTCGTATCGACGCCAATCTGGCGTTGAGTGATCAAGCACTGCTTCTCCTCGTGCACGTATTCGATCGGGTCCTCGACCGTGACGATGTGCTTGCGGAGATGCTGATTCACATGATCGATCATCGCTGCGAGCGTGGTCGACTTACCGCTACCTGTCACGCCCGTGACGAGCACCAGACCACGTTCTTCGCAGGCTACTTCGCTGAGAACGTTCGGCAAGTGCAGCGAAGCAATGTCCTTGGGCGAGGGCGGCATGACGCGCAGCACGAGGCCGATCTGTCCTCCCTCGGTGAAGATGTTCGCGCGGAATCGACCCAGTCCTTCTACGGCGTACCCGATATCGAGTTCGCGACCGGCTTGGAGTTCAACCCGGTGGTTGCGCAGAACCCATTCCACGGCCTGACGGGTGTCTGCCGCGGTCAGGGCAGTCTCGTCAAACGCACGGATATCGCCGTCCACGCGGAGGATCGCGGGACTGCCGACGCGCAAGTGGACGTCTGTAGCCTGGAGGCGTACTGCTTCAGCGAGTATGGGGTCTAGCTGCATGCCGTCACGATAGACGGCACTCAGGCCTACTTCAAAACCCTATTTCACTGCAATGCACAGCAGACGCCACTTCTGACCATCGAAGTGATGCTAGGCGCCGGCGGGTTCTCCGGCGAAGGCCGCTTCCGCCTCTGACAGCGTTTCTCCGTAAACCGGCGTGAGCCAGCCGTACGGATCGTCGATCCGTCCCTTGACGATGTCGAAGAAGTGCTGCTGCAGTTGCTCCGTGATCGGACCGCGCCGTCCGGCGCCTACGGTGATGCGATCGACCGACCGAACTGGAGTGATCTCGGCGGCGGTTCCCGTGAAGAAAACCTCGTCGGCGATGTAGAGCGACTCGCGCGGCAGCGACTCCTGTCGAACCTCGAAACCCAGGTCGCGCGCCATCGTAATCACGCTGTCGCGCGTGATTCCGGGCAGGATCGAGTCGGCCAGTGGCGGGGTGAAAATTACGTCACCCCGAACGACGAACACGTTCTCGCCGGAGCCCTCGGAAACATGGCCCTCTGGGTTGAGCGCGATGCCTTCCGCATAGCCCTCTTCGATCGCTTCCATCTTGATCAACGCGGAGCTCATGTAGTTCGAGCCCGCCTTGGCCATGAACGGCATCGTGTTTGGCGCCGAGCGACTCCACGTAGACACCTTGACGTCCACTCCCTCCTCGAGTGCTTCCTCACCGAGGTAGGCGCCCCACTTCCACACCATGACCCAGGTCTCCACCGGGCAGGGGGTCGGGTTCACGCCGAGCGAGTGGAACCCTCGAAAGGCAATCGGCCGGATGTAGCAATGCTCCATCTCGTTGGCGCGGACGGTCTCGAGACACGCGTTCGCGATGGCGTCGGCGTCGTAGCCCGTGTCCATTCGATAGATCTTTGCCGAATCCACGAGTCGACGAGCGTGCTCGTCGAGGCGGAACACGGCCGAACCGCGCTCGGTCTTGTAGCAGCGAATACCCTCGAAAACGGAAGATCCGTAGTGCAGGACGTGCGTCCCGACGTGGATCTTGGCGTCATCCCAGGCGACAATTTCACCGTTGTGCCAGAGTGACTTCGTAGGTTCGAGAGCGGGCATACTTCCTCCACCGATGGGCCGCGGAAAAACCAACTATATCACGGTCCCGACGGGGCTCTTCGGCCTACAGAGAGCCTGCTGGAGCAGGCGGATAGGCGATTTTCCCAAGCACAGCCGGGCCCGTTGCGCCGGTGGCTCCCGGCACATTCGATGGCCGCCGCGCGAGCGTCTCTACGGCCATCATCGCGAAGGCAACTGCCTCCTTGGCATCGGGATGGACCGGCCCTTCGGTTGGGAGCGGAGCGAAGGGGTATTCGTCCATCCGCAGGCCGAGACGCTCCATCAGGTTGGCGTTGTGCACGCCCCCGCCGGCTACCAGGATCTCAGCGCCGGCGGGCACACCCAACGCGACAACTGCATCGGCCACGGTGGCCGCCGTGAGCTCGGTGACCGTGGCCAGAAGATCCTCTGTTGCGATGTCTTCATGCCTCTGCAGAAGCCACTCGAACTGAGCCGCGTCGGCGGATTTCGGCCAGGGCGCGTCGTAGTAGGGATCCGCCAATAGAGCCTCGAGAACTGCAATCTGGACCTGTCCGGAGGCCGCCAGGGCGCCGTCGGTATCGCGCCCATCCGGCAAGTTCCGAGCCCGAGCCACCGTGTCGATCAGTACGTTTGCGGGTCCGGTGTCGAAGGCGATCACGTCATCGAACCCGCAGTTCGGCGCCAGCCAGGTCAGGTTCGCCACGCCGCCTAGATTGAGCAAAATGCGGTCGCGATCCCCGCCGCCATATAGCTTCCAGTCCAACCACGGAACGAGTGGCGCTCCCTGGCCGCCCAGAACCATATCCGCGGCACGGAAATCGGAGACGGTAACGACTCCGGTGCGTGCAGCGATTACAGCGCTCTCCGCGATCTGTAGGGTCGCTCGCACGGGAACGCCGTACTCGGCACTGGGCTCCGGGAGATGCAGCAACGTCTGGCCGTGAGACCCGATGCAGCTGACTTTCTGCGGAACCGTTTCGCTACGACGCAGAATCTCGTTCGCCGCTTCCGCGAATACGTTGCCAAGAACAACGTTGAGTCGCGCGAGCGCCTCCAGGCGCCCCTCGCGCTGTACGCGACGCAGAACGACACGTACACCCTCGGGATACGGGAACGTGGCGTATTCCACGACTTCTGGAAGCCCCTCGCCGGAGATCCTCACCAGGGCCGCATCAACCCCGTCCATCGACGTGCCTGAAATGAGACCCAGCGCGAGCGTCATATCAGTCGCCTTCGTCCGTATCGGCAAAATCACGCTTCCACCGAGCAACCAGGTTCAGTGCTTCGATCGGCGTGAGGCTGTCGGGGTCGAGGCGCTGGAGGCGCTCAGCGACCGGATGTGGCTCAGGCGTAAACAGCGCGAATTGTGGTTCTTCGGATCCAGTCTCGTCGCCCGGCCCTGCAGCACGAAGAGCGGCGGCGCCGGATTCGAGATCGGCGAGCACGTCCTCCGCTCGAGCGATCACCTCCGGCGGCAGTCCGGCCAGCCTGCCCACGTGAATTCCGTAGGACCGGTCAGCGGAGCCGGGCTCGACACGATGCAGGAAGACAACACCCTCCCCCGACTCATGGACGGCCACACTGAGGTTGGAGATCCCCTTGAGCTGATCTTCGAGTTGAGTGAGCTCGTGGTAGTGCGTAGCGAACAGCGTGCGCGGAGAGCCGCCCACGGCGCTCTGCAGGTACTCGATCACCGCCCAGGCGATCGACAGGCCATCGTAGGTGCTCGTGCCACGCCCCACCTCATCCAGAAGCACCAGGCTACGCTCCGTGGCGTTGTTGAGGATGTTGGCGGTCTCCTGCATCTCGACCAGGAACGTCGAGGCGCCTCGCGCCAGATTGTCACTGGCTCCGACACGCGTGAATACGCGATCGACCACGCCCAGACGCACATGGTCGGCCGGCACGAAACTGCCCATCTGGCCGAGCACAGCGATCAAAGCAATCTGGCGTAGGTACGTCGACTTGCCGCCCATGTTGGGCCCTGTGACCAGTTTGATCCGGTGCTCGCGATCGTCGAGGTAGGCGTCATTCGGAACGAATGGCAGGTCCGGCTGGAGCGCTTCCACCACGGGGTGTCGGCCGCCGCGGATCTCGATGACCGCGCTCTCGTCCACCTGCGGACGCGCCCAACCGTTACGTGATGCGGTCTCTGCGAGCGCTGCCAACGCATCAATGCTGGCCAGTGCGGCGGCGGTACCGCGTACTCGATCAGCCTCGGCGGCCGCGAGTTCACGTAGCTCGCCGAACAGGCTCTGCTCCAACGCGTCGATCTTCTCGCCAGCGCCAAGTACATCTTCCTCGAACTCCTTGAGCTCCGGCGTGATGTAGCGCTCAGCATTGGTCAAGGTCTGTTTGCGAATGTACTCGTCAGGCACCTTGTCCAAGTTCGACTTCGATACCTCGAGGAAGTATCCGAAAACCTTGTTGTAGCGGACCTTCATCGAGTTGATGCCGGTGCGCTCGCGCTCCTGTGCCTCGAGTCCGGCGATAAAGCCTTTGCCGTCAGACTGCGCTGCCCGGAGCCTGTCCAACTCGCTGTCGAAGCCGTCGCGGATCACGTTCCCGCTCCCGAGGTTCACCGGCGGCTCATCAACCAAACGGGCCGCGATCAGGGCCGCGACGTCCTCGCACGGATCCAACGCTTCGTGCAACTGCTGCCCCAGCTCGAACTCGTTCAAGGCGCCCAGCACGGCGCGGAGCTCGGGCAGCGCCTCGAGCGATGCACGCAACGCGGCGATATCGCGAGGACCGGCGGAGCCCATCGTCAAACGCGTAGCAAGGCGCTCGAGATCGTGTACCCCTTTGAGTGCCTGGCGGACGCCGTCGCGCAGCCGCGGGTCGTCGACAAGATGCCCCACAACGTCGAGACGCAGCGCAATCAACTCAGCGTCGCGCAACGGCCGCAGAAGCCACTCGCGCATGCGGCGCCCGCCCATAGAGGTCACCGAACGATCGATCGTGCCAAGGAGAGACTCGCTGCGGTTGCCGTCCTGCCAGGATTCCGTCAATTCGAGGGAGCGCCGCGTCGAGGCATCCAGGTGCATTACATCGGCAGGCCGATAGCGGCGAAGCGTCTGCACATGAGTTAGCCGTTGCTGGTGGCTCGTCTCGGCGACGTACCGCAGCAGCGCTCCGGCCGCACCGACGGCGGCGACCTGCCCGGCAAGGTCGAACCCTTCCAGGCTCGCAACGCCGAAGTGCTCACGCAGGTAGACCTGGGCCCGTTGGGCGCCGAAGCTCCAGTCTGGAGAGGAACTCCAGGTCTTGATTCCATCAACTGTGGGCGAGGCCGGATCAGTGGGCGTAATCCACTCCTCCGGGGTCTGGCTCTCCGGGTAGCAAATCTCGCGAGGCGCCCACCGCGCGATCTCCTCGCGGGCCCTTGATCGCCGATCGCTACCCGTGAACTGTGCAACGACGAAGTCGCCCGTCGAAACATCAAGTGCGGCGACGCCAGTCGCCTTGTCCAGTTCGTACGCGGCGACGATGTAGTTGTTGGCCCGACTCTCGAGCAGGTCGTCCTCGACGAGAGTGCCCGGCGACAGCACGCGCACGACTTCCCGCCGTACGGTCCCCTTCGCGGCGCTCGCCTCCTCGACCTGCTCTGCGATGGCGACTTTCTTGCCCGCCTCGAGCAACCGCGCCAGGTATCCATCCGCACTGTGATGCGGAACACCGCACATGGGGGCCTCGTTGGCACTCCCCTTGTTGCGCGCAGTCAGGGTAATGTCGAGAATCCCACTCGCGATCTCGGCGTCCTCGAAGAACATCTCGTAGAAGTCGCCGAGACGAAAAAAGAGAATCGCGTCGGGATGAGACGCCTTGATGCGGTGAAACTGCCGCATCATGGGAGACAATGTCGCTTCGGCCATCGAAATTCGGTAACAAGGTGGCCAGGAACGGCGCCGAGGAAGGACGACATTAACACGCTGCCGAGCCCCGAATCGGAGCATCGGGAAACCTCCGAATCCGCGCCATCGCTGGTGCTTGGAATGGACGCGGCAACGCCGCCGGCGACCGTAGCCCTGGTGCGCGGAGACACGGTGCTCGCTCACCGCGATGGCCCGTTCGGCCCCAAGACCGATGCCTGGATTCTGGCGGCTGCGGCAGAGGTCCTGCAGGAAGCCGGGGTTCGGATCCGAGACCTCGACTGCATCGCTGCGGGAACCGGACCCGGAACGTTCACAGGCATTCGCGTAGCGCTCGCGGCGGCTCTTGGACTCGGCGCCGGCGGACGGATCCAGGTTTGCGGCATCGGCAACCTCGACGCGCTTCTAGAAAGTGCCCGAGTGGCTTCTGGCAGCGACCGGGACCTCGACGCGGTTGCGGTTATCGACGCCCGGCGCGGCCAGCACTACGCGCTACGAGCCATCGTGCCGCCAACAGGGAGCGGCCCCCGCGAACTCTGGCCGGCGGCAGCGATCGGCACGGCCGAACTGGAGCAACGCCTCGCGGCGGAGCCTCCCAGTGTGATCGTGGGTGCGGAGATCGACGCGCCCCCTGCCGTGACGCAGCCAGAGACGCCTCCGCTGGCCGTCTCCATCGCCCGAATCGCAGCTCGGCTGGCCCCAGAGTCGAGACCGGCGCCCAAACCCAACTATCTGCGCCCACCAGATGCGGTGGCTGCTGTTTCGCCGCTACGACGACGACGCGGTTGAGGCCATCGACAGCGCTGATAAAGTAAGGGGGTCCTGTGAACCGCCAGCCAGGAGGGGGCATGGAGCTGCTCGAGACCGAAATTCAGAATCGCCTGTCGCACAACACCGATGAATACAGGCGATTAACCGACAGACATCGGGAATACGAATCGCAACTCGAGCAGATCGCCAACCGAAGGCCGTTTACCCAGCAGGACTGGTTCGAAGAATCAGTCGTGAAGAAACAGAAGCTGCAGGTAAAGGACCGCCTGGAGAGGTTGGAACGACCCGACGAGGCCGCAGAGGCCTAGGGCCACCTTCCGAACAGATCCTCTGACGCACGGGCTCCGTCGCTTCCCGCCACGGGGCCCGTCGTGTGTTAACGCATGTCCATCCGTTCCGACTCCATCCCGTTCGTACTTCCCCTGGCGATCGGGACAGCGATACTCGCTGCCGTTGGCAGCAGCGGCGGCTACGTACTCGGTCTGATCACGGTCGCGGTGGCGGCCTTCTTTCGCGATCCCGAGCGCATCAGCAACGCAGCGATCGATGCTGTCCTGTCACCGGCCGACGGCCGCGTGCTCGCTGTTGACGAAACGGACGATGGTCGCGCCCGAATCACGATCTTCCTGTCGGTGTTCAATGTCCACGTGGCACGCTCCCCGGCTGCTGGAGAACTGGTTCGAAGCCAGGCATGCGGCGGTGGATTCGCGGCGGCGTTCAGCCCCAAGGCCGACAAGAACGCGCGTGTGGAGATGGAGATCCTCACCACGGAAGGGCTCCTGGAGGTTACTCTCTTCGCGGGCCTTGTCGCCCGGCGCGTGTTGCCATGGGTGGCCGCACCCGCCACGCTGCGACGGGGCCAGCGCATCGCGATCATCCGATTCGGATCGCGATCACGCGTGATCCTCCCGAAATCGTTGCAAGCCACAGTCAAGAAGGGCGAGCAGGTCCGAGCAGGACTGACGCCACTCGGACGCCGGAAACCCGAACGCGCATGACACCAACGCCACGTCGTCAACTGAAGCGAGGGATCTACGTACTCCCTTCGCTACTCACAACCGGCAATCTGTTCGCGGGTTTCTTCAGCATCGTGTCGGCTCTTCACGGCGACTTTCGCGAAGCGGCAATCGCTCTAGGAATCGCGTTCGTCCTCGACGGCCTCGACGGTCGCATCGCCAGAATGACCAACACCGAGAGCGAGTTCGGCAAGATCTACGATTCACTCGCGGACCTTCTCTCATGGGGTGCAGCACCAGCGGTTCTCCTGCTGTCCTGGGGACTCTGGGATCTTGGGCGCGTCGGGTGGCTCGCTAGCTTCTTCTTCCTCGTCTGCGCCGCGCTGCGCCTCGCCCGGTTCAGCGTCCACGTGGGCGACACCGACCGCCGATTCTTCATCGGACTCCCCACGCCCGCCGCTGCGTGTCTCTTCGCCTCTGTGGTCTTCTTCTGGCCGACCCGCCTCGAGAGCGTCGTTCTGACCCGACTCCTGCTCGGCGTCGTCATCGTCGTTTCGTTGTTCATGGTGTCCAAAATCCGCTATCGGTCCTTCAAGGACTTCGATCTGCGACGCCGGCAGCCCTATTCGGTGATCCTCCTACTCGCCACGGTGATCACACTGATCGCCCTCGACCCCGAGCGCGTGCTTCTCCTGATCGCCGTGGGCTACGTAGTCGCGGGACCGGTTGAGCGAGGTGTGGTGCGACTAACCGCCCCAGCCATGCGCCTGCGCGACTCCTCCCACGAGGAGCAGTCTTGAGCGCGCGCGCGAATCGTGTCGCCATCGTCGGGCCGTCCCACGTTCTCGGAAGCGACCTGAAGGACCGACTTGCCGCGGCCGGCTATCCCGGCGACGCGGTGGAACTGCTGGACCTTGACGAGCACGTTGGCCTGTTGACCGAATACGGCGAAGAGGCACGCGTCGTGCTCGAGGCCGCCGACGAAACCCTCACGCGATTCGAGGTTGTGTGTTTCTGTGGCGACCATCAGACGACGGAGCGCTTCGCACCAGCGGCCGCTGCGGCTGGCACGGCGATCGACTGCACCGGCAGCCTGGCACTTGAGCCGGGCGTCGATCTGGTCGCCCCCGACGGATCGCCAACACTGTCAGGCCTTCTCGTCGTCCCCCAGGCCGGCACACTGCTTCTCGCCGGGATCGGGAGTGCCCTCGACCTCGCTGGCGCCGCCTGCAGTCTCGCATTGCCGGCGTCTGACTTCTCCGATGCCGGCACAAACGAACTCTCCGAGCAGGCAGCGGCGCTGCTCAACTTCGGTGAGTCTCCCGACGACGTGTTCGGCCGCCGACTCGCGTTCGATGTCTGGCCCGACGCCACCCGCCCGCACGGCGCGGGCAGGCGCATCAGCGCCGAACTCGAGCGGCTGGGTGTGACCGCACCGGCGATTCACGCCACGCGCGGATCGACGTTTCACGGAGTCGCCGCCAGTCTGTATCTGCCGACTCACTCGCCCGAGGCAGTGCGTGCCGCGCTTGCCGAGGTCGCGACCCTCGACGGCCACACCAACGACAATGAACCCGTCGATTCACCGGCACGCGTGGCCGGCCTGGATGGTATCCATGCTGCCGGTCTCCGCGAGGACCCCGCCGGCGGTAGCTGGGTGTGGCTCACCGTCGACAACCATCGGGCCGCGACCGCAACTGCATTGGCGGCAGTTGACGCGCGTCTGGGACGCACCGCCTAGCGCGCTCGGCGTTTCATCGCTCGATCATTGAATCCGCGAGCGCGCGGACGTATTCGTCGTCCGCATCCAGAAGCCGCATGAGCATATCGCCAACTCCCTCGGCTTCCGCAGCGAACGCCGCCTCGGCCGCCAGGCGCCGCAACTCGGTTCCAAGTCCGCTGTTGAGCGCGGCATCCACCAGTGGTGCCACAACCACGGCGGTACCCAGGACCGCCATAGGCTGCGTGAGCGCGGCGCGCGTGCTCTCTGGCAGCGAAGGGTCCTGAAAGCGCTCGATGAGGAGAGGGAGCGCCGTGCGATCTTGCATGTCGGCCAGGCCGGACGCAGCCAGCGTCACTTGCTCAGGCGCGTCGCCGCTCAGGCGCAGCTTGAACTCAGCGGCAGCCTCCTCGGGTGCCATCTGAATCAACCCGTCCACTGCCATCATGCGAACACCGCGGACCGGGTCATCGAGTCGGGCTCGAACCACGTCGATGTCGGACTCCAGTCCGATTCGCCACAGAGCGTCAACGGCCCACTCCCGAACCGTCTCATCTGAATGATCGGTTGCACGGCGCCACGACGGCGACGCGGCGGGGGCAAGAATCTCGGCCTCGAACATCCGATATCGCGAAGTAGCCCGGGTGTATTCCCGCGCGACCAGGTCGTCGATGATCTCTTTGATCCGTTGCTCGCCCTCCGGCTCGCCAGCACACGCCGCGATCGACGCAGACGCCGCGAGAAGCAGCGCAGCCGCGTTCACGCGCCTCATCGAATCCCGGCTGCCGTGAGGAGGCCATCGTCAGAAAGAGCGGCGGCGATACGCCCGATGTCCGCCGTAAGCGGTCGATCGGTGTCGAGCCGCGCCACCCTCTCCCGCACCCACGTGTGTGCCCCGCCGAGGGCACTTGCCTGTCGTGGGCGATCGCGGAACTCCATTGCTTCGGCGGCGCAAAGCAACTCCATCGCGAGGACACGCCGGCAATTCTCCACTGCAAGGCCAGCCTTCCAGCCGCCCCAGGTGCCCATCGACACATGGTCCTCTTGGTCTGCGGACGTCGGCACACTGTCGGTGCTCGCCGGAACGGCCAGCGTCCGATTCTCCGCCACGATCGCGGCGGCGGATGTCTGCACCATGAGATAGCCCGACCGCAGTCCGCCATCTTCCACCAGAAATGCCGGCAGACCCGAAAGTCGAGGATTCAAGAGTCGGTTGATCCGACGCTCGGCGATCGAGGCCAGGTCGGTGGCCGCCATTGCGAGAAAGTCGAGCGCATAGGCGATCGGCTGGCCGTGGAAGTTGCCGCACGAGAGAACACGACCGTCTGGCAACACCACCGGGTTGTCGGTCACGGCGTTGAGTTCCGTCGCAAATGTCGTTCTGGCCATCGCACACACGTCGTACGCGGCGCCATGAACCTGTGGCATGCAACGCAACGAATACCCGTCCTGAACTCGCGTGGCCTCCGAGTCGGCCAGCTGACTGCCACTCAGCAACGCCCTGATCTCATCCGCGCAGCGCCGTTGCCCCTCGAAACCTCGGAGCTCGGCAATTGCCGGGTCGAAGGGCGCAGTCTTGCCCAGGAGCGCCTCGAGGCTCATCGCGCCGGTCACGTTGGCGACGCTGCACAGGCGATCAAGCTGGGCGCTCGCGAGAGTTCCCAGAGCCGTCATCACCTGGGTGCCGTTGACGAGCGCGAGGCCTTCCTTCGGCTGTAGGTCCAACGGCGTGAGGCCGGCGGCTTCAAGCGCCGCAGCACCGCTCGTGCGTTCGCCGCCCACGAATGCCTCACCCTCGCCGATGAGAACCAGCGCAAGATGTGCGAGAGGGGCGAGATCGCCGCTAGCGCCAACCGAGCCCTGCCGAGGAACCACGGGCAGGGCGTCTGCGCGCAGCAGACCCAGCATCTGATCAGCGACCGCAGGCCGAACGCCGGAACAGCCATGCGCCATCACGTTGGCGCGCAGCACGAGAAGAGCTCGCACGACCTCGGGGCTCAGCAGTTCTCCCGTGCCGACAGCGTGTGAGCGCACCAGATTAAGCTGCAACTGTCGGACCGAATCGGCGGGGATGCTGATCTCCGCGAAGTGACCGAAGCCCGTGTTCACGCCGTAGACGGTCTCGCCCGACTCGACGATCTCGTCAACGCGGGCGCGACCGGCAAGCATTCGCTCGCGGGCCGTATCCGCAAGGCGGACATTGGCCCCGGGAGTGGCCGCGGCGGCCTGGACCTGTTCGAGCGTAAGTGAGGATCCGTCGATTTCGAACACGTGCGTCGACCCTATGCGCTGAGCTACTGCAGCACCCAGCGGCCGATGATCAGCAGCATCACGCCACCAGCCATCAATGCAAAACCATGATCCGCAAGCGACCGGGACCGAGCTCTTCGAGTTGCTCGAGTACGGAACGGATACGTTCTGGAAACAAGAAGATACGGCAGCCCTTCGATAATCAGGACGAGCCCGAGCACCACTGCCAACAACCTGACGTCAAAGTCCATCGGGGCGGCAAGTTAGCACATCAGTCGCTTGTCGGCCCTGCAGCCGGTTGCTACGATCTGCCCGTCTTTTCTCTCCCGCACCGACGCCGTTCGTGCGTTTCGTGTGCGCCACCGGAGTCTCGCTTCGATGCCCAATGTTGCGCTTGTCGGTACCCAATGGGGCGACGAAGGCAAAGGCAAGATCGTCGACTGGCTAGCCGAACGTTTCGACGTGATCGCGCGCTACCAGGGCGGCAACAACGCCGGCCATACGGTGATCCACGACGGCGTCAAACAGGTGTTGCACCTGGTGCCGTCCGGCATTCTGCGCCCCGGCAAGGAATGCGTGATCGGGAACGGGGTCGTCGTAGACCCCGAGGCGCTTTTCAAGGAGATCGATCGTCTCCAGGAACAGGGTGTCGAAACTCTGGGGCGGCTCTGGGTGTCCGATCGCGCGCATCTGATCCTTCCCTACCACCACGGCATCGAACTGGGTAGCGAGAAGCGCCGCGGGAAAGACGCCATCGGCACGACCAGCCGTGGCATCGGCCCGGCCTACCAGGACAAGATGGGGCGCTCCGGCATCCGAGCGATCGACTGCATCGACCGCGACGTCTTGGCCGCGAAGATCGCCTCGAATCTCGACGTGGTCAACGACCTCATGCGGCACCTCTACGATCGCGAGCCCTTCGTGGCCGACGAGATCGTCGAGCAGTACGCCCACTGGGGCGAGCGACTGAAGCCCTACCTGGCTGACACCTCGTTGCGACTCGACACGGCGATCCGTGCCGGACGCAACGTTCTGTTCGAGGGCGCGCAGGGCACGCATCTCGACGTCGATCACGGAACCTACCCGTTCGTCACGTCCTCCAACGCCACCTCGGGCGGCGTGAGTTCAGGACTCGGCGTTGGCCCGAACCGGGTAGACGGTGTCCTTGGTGTCACGAAGGCCTATACGACGCGAGTGGGCTCAGGCCCCATGCCCACGCAACTGGACGACGAGATCGGTCAGAAGCTGCGCGATGTCGGGCAGGAATATGGCGCCACTACGGGACGCCCGCGACGATGCGGATGGTTCGACGCAGTCGCTGCGCGGTACGCCGTGCGGGTCAATGGCTGTGACGTCTTCGTGGTCACGAAGCTCGACGTTCTCGATGGCATCGATCCGTTGCGGATCTGCGTTGCCTACGAGGTGGACGGCGTCCGCCACGAGGAAATGCCTGCCAACTTGACGAGCGCGAAGGAGATCGTGCCGATCTACGAGGATTGTCCAGGATGGAAGGGATCGGTGATCGGCGCTCGGACCATCGACGAGTTCCCGGAGGAAGCCAAGGCATACCTGCGCCGCATCGAGGAAGTGTCCGGTTGCTCCGTGGGCATGGCGTCCAACGGTGCGGAGCGCGAGGCCATCGTGCAGCTACCGGGCGGGCCGCTCGACGATCTGGTTCCCTAGGCGCGCGGCGGTGCCGCATCCATGCGGCGCAACGCAGCGAGGTAGACCAGCGTTGTGATCTTGCCCGTGTCGGGGTCGAGCCCGCGCTTCTCCCAGCGCGAAACCTGCGTGTAGCTCACGCTCGGTATGGCCTCGACGGGAACGGCAAGCAGGCCAGCGAGCTCCTCGCGGACGTCCTGACCGAAGACCGCACCTGTCCGGCCGCCGCGCAAAGCGCGAACCTCTGATCCGGTCATGCCTGGCACGGGGGAACTCGACATGGGGACTCCGGCGCGGAGCATGGCTGATTCGCGGCCGTTGTACAACCCGCGTCCGTCGCAACCGGCTGATTGCCCTACAGTTGCCCCCATCAGGGGCTAACGGCCCGCGTGGAGACCAGTCATGACGAAGATATGGAAAATCGGCGGCGCGGCGCTACTCGGCCTGGTCGGGATCGGCGCGGCGCTGTGGCTTATCGGCCTAGCCATGCCTCAGGATCACGTCGCCACGTGCGTCGCTCTCCTGGCGGGTGGTGAATCGGAGCGCGGCGACGCGTGGGAGCTCGTCGCGAATCCCGCCGCCTATCCGGATTGGCGCGTCGACGTCCGGGAGATACGCATCGCCGAGGATCCACGCGGCCACGATGTCCGCTTTGTCGAGGTCGGAGACCAGGGCGCGGTTGAGTACGGACTCGACCTGATCGAGGCACCGCAACGGGCCGCCTCAACAATCCTGACTCAGGGAATGCCCTACGACGGGGCCTGGGAGTTCGACCTCGACCACGCCGAGGGTTACGTCCGCATTGAAGTCACCGAGCGCGGCTCGGTGTACAGCCCTCTCTTCCGCGTACTTGGCCGCTATGTCTTCGGCTACACGAGTTCGATGCAGACTTACCTGGGCAATCTGGCGGCCGCGCTCGATCTACCGACCGACATGGAGTGCGTGGTCCTCTAGAGCCCCTACCGGCCCTGCGTCACTCGGCTTCGGCGTAGGCCTCGATCGGCGGACAGGAGCACGTAAGGTTGCGGTCGCCGTAGACGTTGTCCACGCGGCCAACCGGTGGCCAGTACTTGTCTGCGGTACCTGCCGGGAACAGCGCGCGCTGCCGCGAGTACGGGCGCTCCCATTCCTCAGTTGCAGCCAGCCGATGCGAATGCGGCGACATGGTGAGCACGTTGATTTTCGGATCCGCAGCGCCTGACTCGACTTCGGCGATCTCCGCGCGAATCGAGATCATGGCGTCGCAGAATCGGTCGAGTTCAGCCTTCGGCTCGCTCTCGGTCGGTTCGATCATGAGTGTGCCCGCGACCGGGAACGACATGGTCGGAGCGTGGAAACCGTAGTCGGCCAGACGCTTGGCAACATCGTCGACGGAGATCCCACACTCGTCCTTGATCGGGCGGAGATCGATGATGCACTCGTGCGCCACACGATCGTTGGCACCCGTATAGAGCACCGGATAGTGCGGCGACAAACGCTTGGCGATGTAGTTAGCGCTCAGAATCGCCACACCGGTGGCGTGCTCGAGCCCGGGTGAGCCCATCATCGCGATGTACGCCCAGGAGATCGGCAGGATGCTCGCCGAGCCCCATGGGGCCGCGGCCACGGCACCGATCGTGCCGTCTTCCGCCGCCACCGGGTTCACGCCGGCGACGACCGGATGGTCGGGCAGGAACGGTGCCAGGTGCGACCCGACGCCGATCGGCCCCACACCGGGGCCACCGCCGCCGTGCGGAATGCAGAACGTCTTGTGAAGGTTCAGGTGCGCGACGTCGGCGCCGATCTTGCCCGGCTCGCAGAGTCCGACCATCGCGTTCAGATTGGCTCCGTCCATGTAGACCTGGCCGCCATGCTCGTGCACGACCTCGCAGATCTCAACGAACGCCTCCTCGAAAACGCCGTGAGTCGACGGGTACGTGATCATCAAAGCGCCCAGGCTCTCGGCATGCTCGGACGCTCTTGCCCGCAGGTCATCAAGATCGACATTACCCTCGTCATCGCAGGCGACGAGCACAACGCGCATCCCGGCCATCGTCGCGCTTGCCGGGTTCGTGCCGTGCGCTGACACAGGAATCAGGCACACGTCGCGCCCCTCGTCGCCACGCGACTGGTGATACCGCCGGATGCAAAGCAACCCGGCGTACTCGCCCTGCGAACCCGCATTCGGCTGCAGCGAGACCGCGTCGAAGCCGGTGATCTCACACAGCATCGCCTCGAGGTCCGAGGTCAGCTCGCGGTAGCCGGCTGCCTGCGACACGGGAACGAAGGGGTGCATCCCACCGAACTCCGGCCAGGTCACCGGAATCATCTCCGTCGTGGCGTTGAGTTTCATCGTGCATGAGCCGAGCGGAATCATCGAACGGTCGAGCGCGATGTCCTTGGCGGCCAGCTGACGCAGATAGCGCAGCATCTCCGTTTCGGAGTGGTGCGCGTGAAATACCGGATGGGTCATGAAGTCGTCTTCGCGCTGCACGCCAGACGACAGCACGGAGCCGACCGAGGCATCAAGGTCGTCGATCGACGCGAGCGGTGCCTCGGAAGCCAACGCCGCAAGCACCGCAGCGACGTCGGCAGCGGTGCTCGTCTCATCGAAACTCAAACCGACGTGGTCCTCATCCACCTGACGCAAGTTGAATCCGGCCACCAGGGCACGCTCGACCACCGCATCAGCCTCGCCGGGTACGCGCACGGTCAACGTGTCGAAGAAGCTCTCGGTCACAACCTCGAAACCGGCCGCGCGGAGGCCGGCGGCGCAGACGCGCGCGATCCGGTGGACGCGAGCCGCGATCGTCCGCAGCCGATCAGGGCCGTGGTAGACGGCGTAGCAGCCAGCGATCACCGCCAACAACACCTGTGCCGTGCAGATATTCGACGTGGCCTTCTCACGCCGGATGTGCTGCTCGCGGGTCTGCAACGCCATGCGCAGCGCCGAGTTGCCATCAGCATCCACTGAAACGCCGATGATCCGACCGGGTGTCTGGCGCTTGTAGGCGTCGCGAGTCGCAAAGAACGCCGCGTGCGGCCCGCCGTAGCCCATCGGCACGCCGAAACGCTGTGCGCTACCGAGAACCACATCCGCTCCCATCGATCCGGGCGACGCGAGCAGACATAGAGCCAGCAAGTCACTTGCAACGGTCACAATTCCGCCAACCGCGTGCACCTTCTCGATCACGGCTCGTGGGTCACGAACCTCGCCGCTCGAGCCCGGATACTGCACGAGGACTCCGAACACTTTCTCCGCATCGAGGTCCGTGGCGGGATCGCCGACGATGACTTCGATTCCGAGAGGCTCAGCCCGGGTCTGCACCACCGCCAAGGTCTGCGGGTGGCAGTCAGCATCTACGAAGTACGCCTGGCCCGATGCCTTCGAGACCCGTCGAGAAAGCGTCAACGCCTCAGCCGCGGCCGTTGCCTCATCGAGCAGGGACGCGTTGGCGAGATCCATGCCGGTGAGGTCCATCACCATCTGCTGATAGTTGAGCAACGCCTCCATCCTGCCCTGGCTCACCTCGGCCTGATAAGGCGTGTACGCGGTGTACCAACCCGGGTTCTCCAGCACGTTGCGAAGGATCACGGGCGGCGTCACGGTGTCGTAGTAGCCCATCCCGATGAGCGACTTCTTCAACTCGTTCTTCGACGCCATCGAACGCAGTACTGAGAGCGCCTCGCGCTCGCTCAGCGCCTCGCGCCCCATGAAGGTCTCAGCAGAACGGATGCTGCCTGGCAACGTCTGATCGACCAGATCGGTGAGCGAGGAGGCACCCACCTGCTCGAGCATCGTTTCGCAGTCCGACTCACGCGGACCGATGTGGCGGGAAACGAAGTCGTCCCCCATCTCGAGGTCGCGGATCGGCTTATCGGTAACGGACATCCGTAGACTCCCTGACAACTCATTGGAGCCGGCCGACAAGTCGGGCCGGGCGCCCCATCGCACGTAGCGCTCGGAGCGAAAAATCTAGGCGGCGATCGCGCTGAAAATCGAAGCGACGGTGACTGCCTGCCGCCAGTTTAGATTCGCGAGCACCAGTCGCCAAGCCGCCGAGTCCCCTCAACGCTCGCCCAACAACGACAAAAGCCGGACCGTGCGAGACGGTCCGGCTCCTGTGCGAGTAGCCCCAACGGGATTCGAACCCGTGTCGCCGGCGTGAAAGGCCGGTGTCCTAGGCCTGACTAGACGATGGGGCCCCCGGAAATTCCGAGCGGCAGAGCTGTCTTCTTAAAACGCCGAGTGCGGACATGGGCCGTCAGGGGATCGAACCCTGGACACCCGGCTTAAAAGGCCGGTGCTCTGCCAACTGAGCTAACGGCCCGGACGAAGAATATCGTGCGCCGTGCTCGCCGGCAACGCGTTTCAAACGTCACGCTTCAGGTACGTAACGCGGGTACGTTTCCTTGGCACGATTCGCGGCCTCGAGATCGATCTCTATCGTGATCCAGGGCTCGCTCTCAGACGTCGCGCCGAGCAGTTCGCCATCGGGATTGACGGCCAGCGATCCGCCTCCAAGATCGAGTTCGCCACTGCCTGGTTCCGCGCACGAGGCAGATAGCGTGTAGGCGCCTGAAACCACGGCCGCGGCCTTACCTCCGACGATCCACTTCTGCAGAGTCGACCGAGGAGTAGCGCGCGGAACCAAGAGAAGCTGCGCTCCCCCACGGCCGTAAGCGCGGGCGTGCTCGAGAAACCACAGTTCGGTGCAAAGGAGCACGCCGAACTGAAGCTCCCTGCCTCCGATCGACACGGTCGTGACCTCGTAGGCAGGCTCGCCGCGGTCGTACCACGTCGCTTCCCAGAAGCCATCTTCGTTCGGCAAGTAAACCTTGTCGTGTAGATCCCGAGGCCCTGCGAGCGTCCACACGAACGCTCGGTTGCGCCGCTCACGATCGCCAACCGGACGCGACCCCACGACCACACTCGCCCCGAGTTCCCCGAGGCGTGCGAGCCAACGATCGTGAGCCTCCACGGCATCACCCCACCGCTCGGCGTCCACGTCCGCGGTCCTGGCCAGCCACTCATGAAAAGGCATCTCCGGCAGGAGCACGAGATCGCTTCCCTGGTCGGCGACGTGACTGCAGAGCCCGCGCCACGCTGCCTCGAAGTCGGGGCCACCGGGAGGTAGCTGACAGACAGTGGCCCGAATGGAGCTCTGGGACCTGGAACTCTGGGACTCGGTCATGTCTTGTTACTCGTCATCGTGTGTTTGGGCTTTGTGGCCTGGCTCGACATTCCTAACATGTGTGGAGCTTGGAGCACGTCATGACGAACACACTCGAACCACCGTCCGTAGGCAAAGGGCCCGAGCGAGGCGCGGTGCAGACCGCGCCTTCGGACCCGGCACTGCTGCGGCTACACGCCGCGCTGAAGCAACTCGACGGGGCCATGCACGAGGCACTCCGGGCGCTCGACGTGACTCTGGGCCGCAACCCGACGCCACCGCCGGAGGACGCACTGCCCTACCGCGAACTCGGTCGCCTAAAGCTGCACCTCGAGGCCGCCACCGCGGCGCCCGCGACCACGCCGGATCGCAACCTGGCGGGCATGGCGCTCGACTGGGAAGACGAGACTCAAGAACAAGCGGAGGAAGCCTGACCTACTCCGGAGGTTTCTCCGGAGGTTTCGGTGGCGACGGCGGCTCATCCCCAATCTCGTGCGGCTGCACCATCTCCGGCTGCGGCTGCTGCGTGCTCTTGCTCCACGTCATCAACTGCTTGCCGAGCCGCGCCAGTCGATCACGCACCATGGCGTTGATCGTTCCCTCCGGCCACTCGCCATCCTCGTCGGGCTCGCCCGCGGGGATCCCGGTGAGAATCTCGATGCCCTCATCGACGTGCTCGATGGCCCAGATGTGGAAGTCCCCGCGCTCGACCGCATCCACAACCTGCGGGCGCAGCATCAGGTTCTGCACGTTGGCCGTCGGAATCATGACGCCCTGCTCACCGGTGAGCCCGCGCTGCTGGCAGATCTCGAAGTAACCTTCGATCTTGTGATTGACGCCTCCGATTGCCTGCACCTCGCCACGCTGATTCACCGAGCCGGTCACCGCAAGGCCCTGCTTGATGGGCACCTCGGCGAGCGCGGACAGCAGCACGTACAGCTCGGTACTCGATGCCGAATCGCCCGCAATCTCGGCATACGACTGCTCGAAAGTGAGCGATGCCGTGAGCGTGAGCGGCTGCTTCTGGGCGAAGCGGCTACCGAGGAAGCCCTGCAGGATCAGCACGCCCTTGTCGTGCGTGGAGTGCGACATGCGAACGCGGCGCTCGATATTCACCACGCCCTCACGCCCCAGGAAGACCGCGCACGTGATCCGTGAGGGCCGACCAAACAGGTAGTCGCCCAGCATGTGCACGGCGAGCCCCTTGATCTGGCCCACCTTGTCGCCCTCGGTGTCGACCATGAGCACTTCGCGCTGGATCAGCTCCTGCACACGTTCCTTGGCCAGCGAGGCGCGGTACTCGGCTTCTCGAATCGCCTGCTCGACGTGCTCGGCCTCGACGAGTTCAGACTCGGCCTGCTTGGCCCAGTACGCCGCCTCACGAATCAGATCGTTGATCTCGCCGAAACGCAGCGACAGCTTCTGCTGGTCCTCGACGAAGCGCGAACTCTCGTCCATCACTGCGGCCACGCCGGCGGCGCTGAACGGCGGCATGTCTTCGCGTTCCACGAGCCGAGCCACAAAGGGCCCAAACTGGCTGAGTGCCGACTCGTCGCGATCGACCTGATAGTCGAAGTCAGCCTTCACTTTGAAGATCTCGCGAAATACCTCGTCGTAGGCAAACAACTGGTGGTAGTAGCGCGGGTTGCCGATCAGGCACACCTTCACGTTCAACGGAATCGGTTCCGGCCGTACGGTCGCGGCCGACATCAGGCCGTATTTCTCGGCGTTGTCCTCGATCCGGACTTCACGGTTCACGAGCGATCGTTTGAGCGCCTCATACGAGAAGGGACTGCGGAGGACGTCTTCGATGTCCAACACCAGATAGCCGCCATTGGCCTTCGCCAGCGACCCCGCCCTGATCATCGTGAAGTCAGTAAGTAGCGCGCCAAACTGCGCCCGACGCTCAACCTGGCCAACCAGGTTCGCGTACGTCGGATTATTCTCGATGACGACCGGCGCGCCGTGATTGGCACCGTTGTCGACCACCAGATTCACCTGGTAGCGGTTCAGGTCGGGTTCCTGCTTCTGCATCTTCAGCCCAGGAATCGGCAGCTGCGGCTCATCCTGCGGTTTGAACTGATCGATGTTCTCGAGCACGTCCTGCTCGAACTGACGCAGGTGTTCAGCCACCCCGTCCAGGTCACGGTAGCGGCGGCCGATGTCGAGCATCAGCGTGCCGAGGACGTTCATCGCAACCTGACGATTCAGGTCCTTGAGTTCTTCCTTCAGCGCGTGGTCCACGTCCTTGACCTCGGACATCACCTCGCGAATGTGGGTTTGAAGTTCCTCCATACGGGAGTCGAGCTCGGTGCGCTCGTCCTCCGGCATTTCCTGGTACTCCTCCTGCGTGAGCGGGTTGTCCTCGCGCACCGGAATCGTGCGGAAGCCCATCGGTGTGCTCTTGATGTGGAAGCCGCGCTCCCCCGCCTCCTTCTCTAGCTGATCCAGGAGAGCCTGCTTCTTCTCCTGAAACTGCTCTCCAGTCGACCGCTGCTGCTCTTCGTAGGCCTTGCCATCAAACGCCTTCGGGATCAGCTCCTGCAGGTCCTCGACCAGCTCGGCAAGGTCGTCGCGCAATCGCGCACCCTTACCCGCGGGCATCACGAGGACGCGCGGCGAATCCGGGTCGGCGAAGTTGTGCACGTAGGCGACGTCCGGAGGGTTCGGACGTCCCTCCGATGTCCGCGCGAGGATTCGTCGCAGGATCGTCTTACGACCGGTCCCCGGAGCGCCTGCGAGAAACAGGTTGAATCCCGAACTCGAGATATCGACGCCGAACTCGATTGCGCGAACGGCGCGGTCTTGCCCGATCACCTCGTTGAGTGGTTCGAGTTCAGCTGTGGTCTCAAAACCCAGATCGGACGGCTCGCACTTGTTGCGCAGAGCATCCGCGGTCAACTTGCGGGGGTGAGTCATGGTCGTCGGGTCTACAGCGGGAGCAAGGACCAGATCACAGCCGCACCGCCGAGTATCGCCGCCAGGACGATCGCCACTTTGACGACCCACATGGTCTCGCCGCCGCCGATCGCGAAACGGTCGTAGCGAGCGGCGAAATCGTCCGGCTCGCCGTTCACGCCGACGCCGTGCGGGTCACTCATTATCTTGCTCCTGGTTGCTACCGTTTGGTGACGAATTGCCGAGCAGCATCAAGCACTGCTGGCGGAATACTGGATCATCGGCCAGGGTCCCGGCAAACGCGGTCGTGCGAGTTACCGGGCCGCGCTGACGGCCGCCGCGCGCGAACACACAGAGATGTTCTGCTTCGAGAATACATGCGGCGCCTTCTGCAGAGAGTTCCGCCGCAAGAGCCTGAGCGATCTCCTCGCCGAGCTTCTCCTGCAGCTGCAGGCGCCGGGACAAACAGCGAACGAGCGTCTCCAGGCTCCCGAGGCCAACGAGACGATCGGAGGGCTGGTACGCCACGTGAGCCTGGCCGAAGAAAGGCAGCAGGTGGTGGCTACACGTTGATACGAAGGGGATCGAACTCAAAGAAACGAGGCTTCCCTGAGATTGATCGAACGTAGCCTTCAGGGCTTCGGCTGGATCGGTGGAGTAGCCATCGAGCAGTTCACCCGCCCAGGCCTGCGCACAGCGCTCGGCGGCGTCATCGGCGGCCTCGTGAGCAAGGTCGGCCGCTTCCAGAAAGCGCTGCATCGCGCTCGCCATCGCAACGGGCTCCGGCGGCCGGGATCGGCGTGTGGTCGACATCGCAGCCTCTGGAAGATGAATGACGAGCAGGCGGGATCGGAGGTTAAAGGGCCACCACGCAGCACGCAATCCTGCGACGATTATGCGAGAGCTTCGGCCATCCGGTCGCGCACGGTTCCGCGCAGTTCATCGCGATCATCCATTGTCATGCCGTGCGTTGAGAGTGGCTCTAGAAAGTCGATCTCGACCGTGCCGGCACTCACCCGCATCGAACCCCGTGGCCAAACTTCGCGGGTGCCGCGCAGGACCATGGGCGCAACGGGCACCTGCGCCTGAATGGCCATGATGAACGGTCCCTTCTTGAACTTTCCCAGTTCACCCGTACGACTCCGCGTGCCCTCCGGGAAGGCCATGAAGTCGTGGCCTGCCGCGAGTACCGCTGCCGCCTCCGTCAACGTTTCCACGGCGCGGTTGCGATCGCCCCGATGCACGGCGGGGAAACCCGCCATCTTCAACACGCGGCCAAAGATCGGGATGTTGAACACCTCTGCCTTGGCGAGAGTGCGGATCTCGCGATCCGTGGCCAGGTAGGCTGCCGGCGGATCAAGGTTGCTCACATGATTGGCCACGAAGACGTACGTCTGCTCGGGATCGAGTGTCTCGTGGCCACGAACCACGAGCCGGACTCCGGCAACCCGGAAGATGTTGCGGATACCGAGAGTCGACAGGACGTAGAGCGGTCTTGGCGAGCCCGTGATCCAGGCCGCTATCAGCCCAGGAGGGCCCAGCGACGCGATCAGAACTGCCGTTGCCAGCCCGACGGCGAGATTGCGGATCAACGCCGGATCAGTGGAGCCGGTAGGTCACCGTGAAGACGGCGATCACCGGAATCGGCTCGCCGTCCTTCATCCCGGGGCGAAACACCCAGGACTGGATGGCATCCATGGCTCGACGATTGAGTTCCTCGTCGGGCAGGCCGCGCAATAGGCGAGGCTCAGCGACCTTGCCATCGACGTCGACGACCGCCTCGATCCAGACTTCCCCCTGGATACCGCGTCGCGTCGCCTCGGGCGTGTACTCGGGGTCGACCTGCCTGATGATCTCCGGCGACATCACGCCGCCGTCGCCGGCTCTCACGGCCGAGCCACGCAGCCCGACGCCGGGAACGCCGCTCGGCATGCCGAACGCGAAGTCCTCGTCCACGTCGCCGAAATCGGCATACGCGGTGTCTTCCGGTTCGACGGGCTCGGGATCATCGGGCGTCGGATCAGGAATCGGGATCGGCGTCGACTTCCTCTTCTGCTTCTGCTTCTTCGCCTTGGCCGGCGGTGCAGGAGGCGTGAAGCGCTTCACCACGGTGGCCGCCGTCCGATCCAACGGCACCACCTCGAGTTCACTGGCCGGGATGATCAGCAGGAACGCCAGGAAGTGGAACACGAGAGCGGCAACACCCGCCTTCTTCAGCGTGGTCTCGCGCTCGTTGCCCTCGCTGAAGTACGCGGTAACGATTTTCGCGCCGCGGCCCGCTGGCGCTGAAGACTCGGCGTCGCTGTTCGCGCGCATCTTCGCCCAGCGCTTGGTTTTTTCGCTGCGCATCCGAAGCTTCGGATACCTGCCGCCGCCGAGATCCATGACCTAGATCACTCTTGCTGTGTTGGCCCTCCGAGGGAGCGCCAACCGTCCACCCACCCATTCGTGATTATAGGTGGCCTCTGTTTACCGGTCTATGACGCAACCGCAGCTTGCTGTTGAGTCATTGCCGAACCGCTTGTATGCTCCTTTGCCCAAAGCCTGTGACCGGTTACCCGACCGTCCCTGAACGACGCCTACTCTAGGACTACGAGCACCCATGGCAACTCCCGCCAGGAAGAAGAAGCCCAAGAAGGCCTCCAAGGTTATAGCGATTGTTCGGCGCGATGATTGCACCGGCTGCGAAGCGTGCATCATCTTCTGTCCGGTCGACTGCATCGACCTGAAACTGCCGGAGTCGAACCCGATCGACAAGTACGTCCTCATCGACAAGCAGACGTGCATCGGCTGCCTGCTGTGCGCGCGCTATTGCCCCTGGGACGCGATCGACATGGTGCAGCGAGCACCGTTCGAGGAGACCGGCGAACTCGTATTCGCCTAGCGGACTACTCGGCGTCGAGCCCAGGAACCGAGCACTCCGGATGGGCGGAGTCCCGACGCGCACGAGCGGCTGACTCATCGCCACGCTTGAGATAGGCCTCGGCCAGCGCGCAATTCGCCTGCGGAATGAGGTACGTTGACGTGCCTCGCAGTTCGTCCACGAGCAACAGCGTGTTCACCGCCCTGTCGATCATTTCGCGGGCGAGGTATTCGCGACCGAGTTGCAGGTAAAGGTCCGGAATCTGTGGACGCTTCAGCGCGGCCGAGATCAGAGCGGCGAAGGCCTCGTCGCCGCGGTCCAGCTCGCCGTAGAGAACGCCTAGGTGATAGCTGGCCGTGCCAACGTCAGGGTGGACGTCCGAGGCCTGGAGCAGCAGCTCTTCCGTTTCGCCATAGCGTCGGGCTTCCTGCGCGGCTTGTGCCTGTCGCACGAGCATCATCGCGTAGAGCTCCTTGACCCGAAGATTTTCAGGCTGCTCCACGAACAGAACCTCGAGACTCTCGAGAATCGGGCCGGCGTCTCCGCCCTCGAACGCCCAGTTCTCACCAAGTAGCAGCGTGTACTCGAGACGCGCATCAAAGTCGTCCGGGTTGTCTTCGAGATGCAGCTGGTAGAAACCGATCGCGCGAGCCCGGTCGGTGTAGTCGGCTGCTTCTTTGGCGCGATCCAGATCCGTCCGGCCGTCGTTGCATGCGGCCAGCGCGATGACGGCCGCAAAGATGACGAGGTTCTTCATGGCTGCACCACTCCTGGAGCTGAGGCACCTTCGGTTGCAGGCGGCTCGCTGTCGCGCACCTGCTGATAGGCCGTCATGACGCCGCGCTGGATGATGGCCCGTGCGAAGGGATGATCCGCGTACAGGTCTTCCACCGTTTCGAACCCGTCCCCGGCGACCCGCGCCCAGAGCGCACCGCGTGTGTCACCGGTGGTCGCGAGCACCCTAGCCATCTCGTGCAGACGCGACCGGAACCGCCCACGCTCGGTAGCGTCGAAGCTCTCGCCAACGCTCGCCACCGCCGTATCCACTTGCTGCTTCCGCTGATCATCATCAACGAGCAGGTCGCTTGTCTCAGCGGCTCGGACCGCGCGCGCCGCGCGCTCGGAAGCCTCGCCAAGGATTGCCCAGTTCGCGAACGGCGGCGTACCCAGCAGCTCAACGGCGTCTCTCAGCAGCTCCCGACGAGCGTCTTCCTCTTCCGGTGCCGCGGGGACCTTCTCGTCCCAGTCGCTGTCGGTCTTGAAGAGACTCTCAGCCGGGCCGGTCTGAAAAGAAGAATAGTCGGCGGGCAATTCCGTAGACGACTCCACATTGAAGCGCTCCCCTGCTCGCAGCAGAAACGCCGCAGATGCCGGAGCGACCTTTGCCACCAGGACAGAATCGTTGTCGCCCAGCCTGCTCATGTGTTGCCGGAATTCGCCTCGCGTGGTGTTCAGAACCTCTGCCTTGCGAATGCCATGAACATCATCGAGGACCGCCTCGAGGAGCCGATAGCCACCCCTCTCGCTCGGACACAGGAGCCACAGGATCCGACCACCGAGCCCATCCACGCCCGTGACGTAGGCCAGCGAGTCGCCCTCGACGTCAGGCGCGATGTCCATGCTGAATCCGCCGGTCGGGGCGGTGGACTCCACAACATCAACGCCGCGAACGCGGAGTTGGTGGAGAGCACGCTTGGCCGCCTTGGCCAGATCACGATCGTCGCCATCGGCGTGCCGCTGCAGTAGCGGTACGGCGCTGGCATCGCCCGCCGAGCCGAGGCGTGCCACGACATCTACGCACTCGATTGCGCCGCGGCCAACAGCTTCGTCAGCCAGGTCGGGTGTCGAAGCAAGTGAGTCCGTAACCCACGCATCGAGCACAGGCTGGCGCCAGGCGTCTGGCATCTCGAGCACCCGGTCGAGCCCATCGGAATCGGGGGCCGCAACGAAGGCTTCAGCCTGTTCGAGCAAACCCGTAACCGCCTCGGGAACGGCCGTACCGGAGGCGCCAAGCGCGCGAACCGCGGCGGACTTGGCCTCGAGCGGCGAAGGCCGCTGCATCGCCGCCTCCGCAATCGCGCCCCCGATGCCCTCTACCTTGAGCAAGCGCGCCAGGTGGACGAACGAGGCGACATGGTCGGCGGGCGCTGTGCGCAGCAGCTCGCCCATCGTCGACGGTAGATCTCCCCCAGCCGTCTGGATCGCGTCAACGTGCTCGTAGCGCACGGTGGTTTGTTCGTCGCGCTTGCGCAGATCGCGCGCCGCCTGCTGGAGTGCCTGATTCAGGGTGCTGTTGTCGGACATCGTTCGATTATAGGGCCGCGTCACCGGACGAAGCAGTGATAGAGCGTGAATCTAGGCACGACCGTAGCGCTGGTGGATCAGACGCAACCCCTGAAGTGTCAGGAGTGGATCGATCTCGTCGACGCGAGTGCATGCCTCGCCGATGGTTGCCGACCAGCCGCCCGTGGCCACGACGCGCGGCTCTGCAGCCAGTTCATCAACGATGCGCGCCAAAAGACCGTCGACCATCTCTGCGTATCCGAAAAACAAGCCCGCCTGAACGCTCGCCGTCGTATTGCGACCAATAACCGCCTCGGGCTGAGCCACGTGAACTCGTGGCAGGCGCGCCGCGCGGTGGAACAGTGCATCCGCCGACACGCCGACCCCCGTGGCGATCACGCCACCCAGGTAAGCACCCTCAGTATCAACGACATCGAATGTCGTCGCGGTACCGAAGTCCACGACAACCACCGGCGAGCCATGTTTCTCGCGTGCCGCGACGGCGTTTACGATCCGATCGGCACCAACTGCTTCAGGTGGCTCATAGAGGATGGGCAGATCATCCACGAGGCCTGCATCGACCATTACCGGAGCGTGGCCGAAGTAGCGGTCGCCCATTCGCTCAAGAGCCGCCGTCAGTGGCGGCACGACTGACGCCGCAATGATGCCCCCGATCGCCGCAGGCTCGATGCTCTGCAGAGCCAGCAAGTTACGAACGCTGATCCCGAGCTCATCGCCGGTGCGGTCACGGTGAGTGGAGAGGCGCCACTCACCGACCAGTTCGCCGGCAGTGTCAAAGACGCCCAACTGAGTCTGAGTGTTTCCGATATCGATGGCTAGCAACATGAGCGCGTTACCGTTTAGAGGTCCCCGAACCGTGTCAACGCCTGGAACGCACGATAGCGGGCGGCGATCTGATCCTCATCGAGGTTGGTGATGCCGTCCAGGCTGAAGGCCTCCACGCAGAACGAGGCCATCACGCTGCCGGCGACAATCGCGCGCCGCAGCCCCTCGGGTCCGTGATCGCCGTGCCGCGCCAGGTGCCCCATGAAGCCACCAGCGAAGGTGTCACCGGCTCCGGTCGGATCTGCGAGATCGCGGAGAGGAAACCCGGGCACGTTGAAGATCTCATCGCCGAGGAACGCCGTAGCGCCGTGCTCGCCACGTTTGATCACGACCGCGGTGGGCCCCATCGAGAGTACGGCTTCCGCCGCCTTTACCAGGTTGTACTCGTCGGCGAGCTGACGCGCCTCCTCGTCGTTGATCACGAGAATGTCGACCCGCTTGAGCACTTCCGCAAGTGCGTCGCGGTCGCCCTCAATCCAGTAGTTCATCGTGTCGAGCGCGACGAGGCGCGGTGACTCGACCTGCTCGAGCACCGACAGCTGCAACCCCGGCGCGATGTTCGCCAGAAACACGTGCGGGGTGGTGCGATAGGCCGGAGGAAGCTCCGGATCGAACTCTTCGAAGACGTTGAGTTCTGTAAACAGCGTCTCGCGTTCATTCAGGTTCCAGGAGTACTCACCGCCCCATCGGAAGCTCTTGCCCGGACGCCGTGCGATGCCCTGAGTGTCGATGCCGCGGGCACTGAACACCTCGACATCCTCGTCGGAAAAGTCCTCACCAACGACGCCGACCACCTGCACCGGGCAGAAGTAGGACGCCGCGACGGAGAAGAAGGTGGCCGCGCCACCGAGAGTCTGTTCGCGCCGGCCATACGGCGTGATCACGGTGTCATATGCGATCGAGCCGACTACAACGATGCTCATTCTGACTCCTTCGAAGCCTCCGCCAAGGACGGGATCAAGGCGGCTAGTCTGCGGCGCGCTTCGGGCGGCACCGCGTCAGGGGGTGAAATCAGAGCGCGCGATGCGTCTCCGCACGAGGCCGGCGTGTCCGCCGGCAAGGACGCGATGGCGTGCCGCAGCACGCTTTGGGCGACATCAACGGATGCCATCAGGTTGGCGATCGCCATTTCTGCGGTCACTGATTCGTGGGTGGGGTGCCAACAGTCATAGTCACAGGCCATGGCCAACGTCGCATAGGCGATTCCCGCCTCGCGCGCGAGCTTGGCTTCGGTCGCGTTCGTCATCCCGATGACGTCCGCCCCCCAATTCCGGTAGAGCTCGCTCTCGGCCCGCGTCGAGAACTGCGGCCCTTCGATGCAGAGATAGGTGCCGCCAGCGTGTACCGTCGCGCCCTGGGCCCGCGCAGACTCTGCGAGGAGTGCGCTGAGACGGGAACACACCGGGTCGGCCATCGCCGCATGGATCACCGCTCCCGGCTCGGAGAAGGTCGCGACACGCCGTGTGGTCCGATCGATGAACTGATCAGGCACCACCAGATCACAAGGCTCTATGTCGTCCTTGAGGCTGCCGACCGCGCTCACGGAGAGGAGATTGGACACTCCGAGGAGCCGAAACCCGTAGAGGTTCGCACGATAGGGCACTTCACTCGGAGGGAAGCGATGCCCCCGGCCATGCCGTGCCAGAAAGGCAACCGGAGTTCCGTCAACCTCGCCCAGCGCATAGCGATCCGACGGCGCTCCGTATGGGGTCTCCAGAGCGATCTCGTCGTGAGCGTCAAGGCCAGCCATGGAGTAGAGGCCGCTACCGCCGAGCACGCCGATCCGCTGCTTCGTCCGCATTTGCATGAGCCTCTTAGTCGCGTCGCAACAACTCGCGCGCGTGCTCGCGGAGTCCTGATGTGGCATCGACACCGCCCAGCATGCGCGCCAACTCGTCGACGCGGCCGGCATCGTCCAGAGCCCGCGCATCGACAGTAGTTCGGTCCTGATCGGCCATCTTGCTCACCTTCACCTGCGTGTCCGCTCTTCCCGCAATCTGTGGCAAATGGGTGACGACCAGTACCTGATGCGAGCCTCCAAGCCGGCCCAGGCGATCAGCCAGGCATTCGGCGACACGCCCACCGCCGACGCCGGCGTCTACTTCATCGAAGACCAGAGTCAAAGGCTGACTACCCGAGAGACCCGCCAGTTTGAGCGCCAGCAGAACCCGGGAGGTTTCACCGCCCGACGCGACACGCGACAACGACCCTGCGGGTTCGCCCGGGTTGGCCGCGAGTTCGAACTCTACACTCTCGTATCCTGACCGGCTCGACCCGGGTGGGAGCCCCTCCGTGACCTCGCGCTGACCGGCCTGGAGACGCACTCCGAACCTCGCGCCCTCCATCCCCAGCTCCTGCAGCTCGCTGGTGATCTGACGCTCGAGAGCCTCCGCAGCGACGCTCCGGGCAGCGCTCAGCTCGCTGGCAACGTCGTCGTATCGCCGAGCGGCATCACGCGCGATCGAAGCCAGTTCGGCAAGTTGCGAGTCGCGGTTGTCGATCGACGCCAGCTCCTGTTCGGCCGTCGTCGCGCGTTCGAGAATCTGCTCGATGGTATCGCCGTACTTACGTCGCAGCTGATCGACCTGAGCCAGGCGCTGCTCGACCGACTCGAGCCGCGCGGGATCGGATCGAACCGTATCGCGGTAGGCCTGCAACGAACGGCCGAGTTCCTCGATGTGGAATCGGGCTTCTTGCAAACCGGACGGCAAGGCCGCGTCCGGATCGAGCTCGAGAATGTTCTCGACAGCGCGCTCCGCACGCGCCACCTGAGCGGCAGCAGAGTTCTCCGCCTCGTAAAGAGTGCTCAGCGCGTCGGCGGAGGAGGATGAGAGCTGATCGGCATGCCGCAGGCGCTGCCGTTCGCCGGTGAGTTGCACTTCCTCGTCCGCATCGAGATCCGCGTCGCGGATCTCGGCCACCTGGAAACGCAAGTAGTCCGCACGCTGGGCTCGATCCCGATCGTCGTCGCGGAGCCGGATGAAGTCACCGTGCCGTCTCACGGCTTCATCCCAGGCCTCGGCCACTTCGCGGCGCTCACCGGCGAGCCCTCCCGATGCGTCCAGCAACTCAAGTTGGGCTTGCGGCCGTAACAGTCGCTGGCTCTCGTGTTGACCCACGATATCGATGAGATAGCCGCCAACTCTTTCGAGCATCGCCACGGTAACGAGATCGTCGTTCAGATAGGCACGGCTACCCGACGCCCGGATTCGCCTCCTCACGAGAAGCTCCGAGCCATTCGCGGCTACGCCCTCTCGTTCGAGGAGCTCAGCGAGCTCGGGGCGATCGTCGATGCGAAAGATGGCTTCGACCACGGCTTCCGTCGCGCCGGCGCGCACCTGATCCAGCGACGCACGGCGACCAATGATGAGCTCCAGCCCGCCGAGAATGATCGACTTGCCGGCTCCGGTCTCGCCCGTGAACGCCACCAGCCCATCGTCGGGCTCCAGTACGGCGTCCTCTACGAGCGCAAGATTGCGGATCCTCAGGTACGTCAGCATCTGTCCATTCTGACTCAGACGGCCGTCCCGCGGGAACTGCCGGGCACGTGATCGCTGGTGTGCAACGATGACATCCACAAGCCGTCGTGTTACGTTGACATCATCTGCTACCGGACAGTGGGTGGTTCGGCGGCGGCTGCTCCCTATCGCAGTACACCGGGCGTGAGCCCGACAACGAGCGAGTGAGGGATCCCTTGCTGGTCTTGCAGGTGGGTTTCATGTCCGACGGCGTTTTCGGACTAATTGGTGATCTGGGTCCGCTTGCACAAGTCGCGCTTGTGGTCCTCGCTCTATTCTCGGTGTTCTCCTGGTCGGTGATCGTTGACCGCCTTCTGCTGTTCCGCAAGGCGGTGCGCGAGGGCGAGGAGTTCACTGAGGCCTTCCATACCAGCAGCAAGTTCTCCGAACTCCGCAAGGCGGCTGAGAGTCGAGAGACCACGCCGCTCGGCCGCATCTTCATGGCCGGATACGGCGAGATCTCGGCGCAGTTCGAAGGCAACGACCAGTCCAGTCGCCAGGTCCTCATGGAACCGCTGGAGCGCACGCTTCGCCGTGCAGCTAACGCCGAACGCCGCCGGCTCGAACGCGGCATGCTCTTTCTTGCGACCACGAGCACGGCGACGCCGTTCATCGGCCTGTTCGGCACGGTCTGGGGAATCATGAACGCTTTCCAGGAGATCGGCGCCCTCCGCTCCGCAGACCTGGCTGTCGTCGCCCCGGGCATCAGCGAAGCGTTGCTGACGACGGCCGGCGGGCTGTTTGCCGCGATCCCGGCCGTAATCGCCTACAACCACCTGAACGGTCGTATCCGTGGACTCGCCACGGATATGGAAGATTTCGGCATGGAGTTCATGAACGTCGTGCAGAAGACGTGGCGCGGCGGGAGCAACTCGTGACCGGCGGCTGGTTCGATGATGACAACCGCACGCTGTCGGACATCAACGTCACACCGCTCGTGGACGTCGCGCTCGTTCTGTTGGTGGCCTTCATGATCACGGCGCCCATGATGGTTCAGGGCGCGAACGTGCAGCTCCCACGCACGATCCGAATGGATTCGCTGCCGCAGGATCAGATCGTCATCACGGTCACCGAGGAGGGCCAAGTCCAGCTCAACGGCGAAGCTGTGGCTCTCGAGGAGCTAGAACGGCGGATCTCGCCGCTGGTCACCGAAGGGCGACTTGTACTCGTTTATGGCGACGAGAACGCCCCGTATGGGATGGTTATGAGGGCGACCGCAGTCGCTCACTCCCTCGGGGCCAACATCGGACTTCCCACCGAACCTATCCCTGGCCGCTGACGCATGCCGTATTCCGTTGACCGCGTGATCACCGAACACACGGACGACGATCAGCACTTCCGTGGGTCCGTGATCACGTCGCTCACCGCGCACGTCGGGGTCGTGATCGCCCTCGTCGTAGGGCCAATGATCTGGCCACAGGCGCCGCCGCCCTTGACCTACGTTCCGGTCAGCGTCATGCCGCCCGCTCCCGCCGATCCGACTCCAGCCGCGCAACCCGAGGAAGAGGCGGTTGAGGACGTTCAGGAGGAGGACGAGCCGGAAGCCGAACCTCAACCCACGCCTCCCCCACCCGCCGCTGAGCCTGAGCCCGACGTCGCACCGCGCGACCCGGATGAGGTGAGGCGCGAGGAAGAGGCGGCGGCTGAACGCGAACGTCAGGCTGAAATCGAACGCGAACGTCAAGCCGAGGCCGAGCGTCAACGCCAGGCCCAGATCGAACGTGAGCGCCAGGCTGAACTCGATCGACAACGTCAGGCGGAAGAAGAAGAGGCACGACGCAAAGCACCGCAGCGTGCTTCGCGGCGCGGCGCGACTCCCCAGCAGCAGAGCGGGCAGCGCACCGGCATCGATCTCACCCAGGCGGAAGATGACACCCAGGGCTTCACCGTTGAGGACTTCCCGTTCGCCGACTATCTCGGCCGGATCCGAGATCTCATCGCCACCCGCTGGTCGCCCCCGCCTCGAGGGCCCTACTCGCCGCAGCAGCGCGCCGAGGTCTTCTTCCGCATCGGACGAGACGGCCGGTTGGTAGTCCAGCCGCGCATCGTCGACGCATCGGGTGAGTCACTCTTCGACCGCGCCGCTCTCCAGGCAATTGCCCAGGCTGCGCCTTTCCCGCCACTCCCCCGTGCATACCAGGGCCAATCTCTCGGAGTCGGACTTGCCTTCGTTCAGGAATAGCCTCTCAGTGAATCGTGTCGTCGCCGCGGCAGCCGCCGTTCTGCTCACAGCGGCCAGCGCCCCCGCCCAGGATCAGGATGTCCTGATGGAGATCCGAGAGCGCGCCGGAGCGGCGATCAAGATCGCCGTTCCGACGTTCCGTGCAGGCGCTGGCACCGCTGAGCACGCGCGGATGATCCATGAGGTCCTGAGTCAGGACCTGACCTACTCGATGGTTTTCGACATCGTCGATCCACGCGTCTACCCCTCATCCGCGCCCGGCGAACCGATCCCATGGGATTCCTGGAGAAGCACGGGGGCGCGTGCGCTGGTGCAGGGTGAAACGCGTATGGAGGGCAACGAGTTCGTGGTCGAGTTCCGGCTCCTCGATGTGGAAACCGGGCGTCAAGTCGACGGGAAGCGATACCGGAACGTACTCGAAGGGCTCACAGAGAACTCCTCCCGCTACATCATTCGGCAGGTGGCGCACTTCTACAACGATGAAGCCGTGCTGCACTACACCGGCGTGCGCGGTGTGGCAGCCACGCAAGTGGCCTTCGTCTCCGACCGCGCGGCCCCGGCCGGCACACCTCAGAAAGAAATCTGGGTGATGAGTTCGGATGGCGAGCGGCAGCGTCGCATCACCTTCAACCGTTCCATCGCGTTGTCCCCCACCTTCTCGCCGCAGGGCGACCGCATCGCCTATCAGACGTACGTGCTGCGCAACGGGTTCCCGCGCGCCGAGATCCACATGATCCTGAAGTCCGGCGGACAGCCGTCCGTCGTCATGGGCTGCGACGGCACCGGAACGAACAACGGCCCGGCCTTCTCGCCGGACGGCACTCAGATCGCGATGTCGTCGAGCTGCACGGGGAATTCGGAGATCTGGCTGATCAACGACACCGGGACTCGGCGGCGGCAAATAACGCACAGTGCTGCGGCCGACGTCTCGCCGGCATGGTCGCCAAACGCCGACCAGATCGCCTTCGTCTCGGACCGCACCGGATCACAGCAGTTGTATGTGATGGACGCGACTGGCCTGAATACTCGCCGCTTGTCAGCACCGGCCGGTAACAAGGATGATCCGACATGGCAGCCTGTTCGAGGAGATCTGATCGCCTTCACCGCCTCGACCGGCGGCAATAACTTCGATATTTTTGTGTACGATACGCAGACTGATCGAGTTCACCAGTTGACCCGTGGACGCGGCCGCAAGGAAGCGCCCTCGTGGTCGCCTGACGGCCGCCAACTGGTGTTTGAGTGGGCTCAAGGCAGCAGCGTGCAGATCTGGATGATGGGATTCGATGGATCCCACCAGCGCATGCTGACAAACGTCGGCAACAACATCACCCCCGCATGGGGAAGTCGCCCCTAACATCTCGGGTTCGGAAGGAAAGTGAGCATGATGCGCAGTCCCGCCAAGCGAATTTCACTGCTGGCCCTCGTGGCCGTGATCGCCCTCGTACCGGCGTGCTCGAAGGACGAGCCGCCCACGCCGGCGCCACAGCAAGTAACTCCAGCCCCCACGCCCGCACCTGAGGCGCGCCAGCCCGTTGAGCCTCTAACTGCAGGTGAATGGGAAGAAGCTGACTCCGGAGAGGACACGTCCTTCCTGTCGGCGGACGAGATCAACAATCGGCAACTCCTCCGCACGATCTTCTTCGACCACGACAAGTCTGAGATCCGCGGTGATCAGCGTGCAACCCTCCAGGCCAACGCCGACTGGCTGCGCGAGCATCCCAACGTCCGCATCCTGATCGAAGGTCACTGTGACGAGCGCGGCACCCGCGAGTACAACCAGGCACTCGGCAGTCGACGCGCCGAGGCGGCTCGCGACTATCTCGTTTCCCTCGGTATCGGTACAGGGCGCATCGAGATCGTGTCCTACGGCGAGGAGAACCCGGTCGTGATGGGCGACGGCGAGCAGTTCTGGTCGCAGAACCGCCGCGGCGAATTCGTTGCCGTGAGCTCGGAGCGTGGGACGAACTAGTGACTCGGCGGCGCGTCCCGGAACGGGTGGTTCCGGGATGCCTCGCTGCGAGAGGGGGATTATGAAGCGACAGGTTGCTTGCACCGTTGCCATGCTGGCGGCCCTCCCCCTCATGGGTTGTTCGTCATTCGAGCAACGCGTGGTCGCGGTCGAGAACCGTCAAGCTGCTATCGAACAGCAACTCGCGGACCTGCAGAGCGCTCTCGGCGAAACGCAATCGCAACTGCGCCGCGTACAGGCCGACATCGACAGCGCGCTCGACCCGCTGCGGACCCAGAACGCCGACCGCGGCGAGGACCTGCGCGCCATGCGGCGCGAAGTTACGGCGCTCGAGCAGCAAATCGCCGATTTCGAGATCCGCATCGAACGCATAGCGGAAGCCGCCGCGAGCACCCCGGCGGCCGGTCCTGGCGTAGGGGCTGCGATGCCCCCCGCGCGCGGCCAGCGATCAGTGGACCCCGGAACGCGGGCACAGCCAGTCGACGACGCGGCCACCGAGCTGTACAACAGCGCCTACGGCGACTATCTGGATGAGCGCTACGAACTCTGCGTACAGGGCTTCGAGGAGTACCTCCGGCGTTACCCGACATCCGCGAGCGCTGACAACAGTCTCTACTGGGCCGGCATGTGCCAGCGTCAGCTTGGACGCACCCAAGATGCCCGCGACGCATTCCAACGAGTCGTCGCTGACTTCCCGGACAGCGAAGTCGCCGCCGACGCGGTCTTCATGGATGCACGAATTCTCGTGGAACTCGGTCGCACCGACGATGCGATCGAGAGCTTCCGCCGCCTGATCCAGGCGTATCCGGACCGTGACGCGGCCTTCCTCGCTTGCGGCCAGATCACGGATCTCGGCGGCGAGCCGCCGGACTCCTGCCAGCAGTAGGCGGACTCCTTGCGGCAGATGCTTGCGCGCAGGCCGCGCGCGGCAGAAACTCCACGTCCTGAATTTGCCGCTCGGCGACCGTCAAGAGTCCCCGTGCGAGACCAGCTGCCCGTCAGGGGCCTAACCATACAGAAGGGGGCGAGATGATTAACAAAGTGATCCTGATCGGCAACGTGGGACGCGATCCGGAACTCCGATACACCGCAAGCGGCACGGCCGTGGCGAACTTCTCGCTGGCGACGAGCCGGCGCTACAAGGACCGCGACGGCAACCAGCGCGAGGAGACCGAGTGGCATCGCTGCGTGGCGTGGGCTCGGCTTGCCGAGATCATCAACCAGTACGCGCCGAAGGGTAAGCAGTTGTACCTAGAAGGACGGCTGCAGACCCGGCAATGGGACGACAAGGACGGCAACACGCGCTACACCACTGAAATCGTTGTCGAGGAGATGAAACTCCTGGGCGGCCGCGGCGATGCGGCTGGCGGCGGCGGTGGCGGTGGTGGCGGCGGCTACGACGACTTCGGTGGTGGTGGCGGCGGCGGCGGTGCGGCTCCAGCACCTAACAACGCCCCCGCAGACGACGACATCCCGTTCTAGCCCATCCGGCGAGTGGCACGATTTCGAGACGCGCCGTCTCCACGTTCTGTGGAGGCGGCGCATTTCTTGTGGGTCGGTCCTCGCCGCTAGAGGGCCAGCGCCGCGCCGGAGTTGCCGTACGCTGCCGTCGCGGCGCAGGCCATCATCGGGGCGCACCAACGCGGCGAAATTCCGCGACGAGATCTTGGACTTCCTGGCCACCTGAGTGACGAACCGGTACACGAGAAAGGAAACGGCGCGAACACCTGTGCTGGTGTTCGCGCCGATCCGTAGCACGCTCAGAGACGTGTAAGCGGAATTCTGTTCCCGACCTAGGGTCGGGCGGAACCATGAATCTGGGACGACGATCTCTCGTCGCCTCCTGCGGCCTACCCGAAAGCTCGACCGGGCCGGTCTCGAGCGCTTCCATATTTGGCCTTGCTCCGCGTGGGGTTTACCTAGCTGCCCGAGTCACCCCGGGCACTGGTGGGCTCTTACTCCACCGTTTCACCCTTACCGCCGGCCGAAGCCGGTGGCGGTCTGCTCTCTGTTGCACTTTCCCGGGGGTCGCCCCCGCTGGGGGTTACCCAGCACGCTGCCCTATGGAGTTCCGACTTTCCTCCGCCGGGCGAACCCGGCAGCGGCTCCGACTGTCTCTGAGCGAATCCTCCTCCTCTTTCCGTCTACTGCGCGGCTGTGCCGGCCGCGTTGACGACCGCGATGAAATCGTCCGTCACATCCTTCGACGGCGCAAAGTACAGGATGCCCTGCAGTCGCGCGGTATCGAAGATCATGTCGTAGCCATTGTCGGCGGCGAATCGCTCCACCAACGGCCCCAGCTGTGAGTTCACGTCAATGGTGACCTGCTGCTCGAGCCGCTGAAGATCGCGACGCGCATCATCGTTCATGCGATCGAGCTGAACCTGCTTCTCCTCGATGTCCTGGTTGAGCCGCGAAAGCGCCGCCTCGTTCAGGGTCAATGCCTGCTCCTGACGCTGACGCGACATGGTGTCCAGCTCCGTTTGCAGGGACGTGAGCCGTTCAGTCCATTGCGTCGCGGACGCCTCTAGCGTGTCGCGGGCGCCCTGGCCGATGGCGGAAGTCTCGAGAACACGGTCCCCGTTGACGAAGGCGAAGTTCGAGGCCGAGCCTGCCTGCGACGGTGCCGCGAACATCGTCGTCGCAAACATCGCGGCGCCTAGCGTGAACATTGAAACGGTCTTCATGATTCGAACTCCTGACAGATACAAGAATGGCGGTCTGCGCCGAGGAGGAGGGCGGCGCGGTGGTCGCCAGCCCGAACAGTCATCGTAGCAAGCGGGGTTTGGGGCGGCAACGAATTCACTTACCAACTCCGGCCGTGCTCTCAAACAAGAAAAGGGCTCGAGGCGCGCCGCCTCGAGCCCTTGACCTGGTACGGGACCGGCTTAGAAGCCGCCCATGCCTCCCATGCCCGGATCGGGCATCGCGGGGGCCGCGGGGGTCTCTTCCGGAATCTCCGTGATCATTGCTTCAGTGGTGAGCAAGAGGCCCGCCACCGACGCCGCGTTCTGGAGAGCAGCGCGCGTGACCATCGCGGGGTCGACGACGCCCTCGCTGATCATGTCTGCGTACTCCATCGAAGCCGCGTTGAAGCCCATCGTCTGCTTCTTGCCGCGCAGGTTCTCGACAATCACCGAACCCTCGGCGCCGGCATTGGCCACGATCTGGCGCAGCGGCTCCTCGAGCGAGCGACGCACGATCGCAACGCCGACCGCCTCATCGCCTTCGAGTTCCATCTTGTCGAGTGCCTTCTGCGCCCGCAGCAGCGTGACGCCGCCACCGGGAACGATGCCCTCTTCGACTGCCGCCTTGGTGGCGTGCATCGCGTCCTCGACGCGGGCCTTCTTTTCCTTCATCTCGGACTCGGTCGCGGCACCCACGTGGATGACCGCCACACCGCCGACGAGCTTCGCGAGGCGCTCCTGGAGCTTCTCGCGGTCGTAGTCGGAGCTGGTGTCCTCGATCTGGCGACGGATCTGGTCAACGCGGGCCTTGATGTCAGCCGCCTTGCCGGAACCCTCGACGATCGTGGTGTTGTCCTTGTCGATGACGATCTTGCGGGCGCTGCCGAGATCTTCCATCTGGACGTTCTCGAGCTTGATGCCCAGATCCTCGGAAACGGCCTTGCCGCCCGTGAGGATCGCGATGTCTTCGAGCATGGCCTTGCGACGCTCGCCGAAGCCAGGCGCCTTGATCGCGGCCACGTTCAGCGTGCCACGGATCTTGTTCACGACCAGAGTCGCGAGCGCTTCGCCTTCGACGTCCTCAGCGAGGATGACGAGCGGCTTGCCGGAGCGCGAAACCTGCTCGAGCACGGGCAGAAGATCCTTCATGTTGGAGATCTTCTTCTCGTGGATCAGGATGAGCGCGTCCTCCAGGACGGCCTCCATACGATCACCATCGGTCACGAAGTACGGCGACAAATAGCCGCGATCGAACTGCATGCCCTCGACAACCTCGAGCGTGGTCTCGAGGCCGCGAGCCTCTTCAACCGTGATCACGCCGTCCTTGCCGACTTTGTCCATCGCCTCGGCGATGATGCCGCCGATCTGGGGGTCGCTGTTGGCCGAAATCGTGCCGACCTGAGCGATCATGTCGCCCTTGACGCCCTTGGACATGCCGAGAATGAACTCGACTGCCTCACGGACTGCCTTGTCGATACCGCGCTTCAGGGCCATCGGATCGGCACCAGCGGTGACGTTGCGCACGCCCTCGCGGTAGATCGCCTGGGCCAAAACCGTAGCCGTCGTCGTGCCGTCACCGGCAACGTCGGAGGTCTTGGAAGCGACTTCCTTGACCAGCTGAACACCCATGTTCTGGGTGGCATCGCCGACCTCGAGCTCCTTGGCGACGGTCACGCCGTCCTTGGTGATCGTGGGCGAACCGAACTTCTTTTCGAGGAGCACGTTGCGGCCCTTGGGACCGAGCGTGACCTTTACCGCGTCAGCGAGGGTGTTGACGCCGCGCAGGATGTCCTGGCGCGTCGTCTCGCTGAAGGTGACTTGCTTTGCCATGTCTATCTCCTTTGGTGTCGGCGTCAGCCGATGATGCCGAGAACCTCGTCCTCACGGACGATCAGATAGTCATCCCCTTCGAGCTGGATCTCGGTGCCGCCGTACTTACCAACAAGCACGGTGTCGCCGACTTCAACAGTCATCGGGGCGTTGGAGCCATCGTCGAGGCGCTTGCCGGGGCCAGTCGCCACGACCTCTGCCTCGAGGGGCTTTTCCTTGGCGGTATCCGGAATAATGATGCCGCCACGAACCTCGTCTGCCGCCGCAAGGCGCTTCAGCAGTACACGGTCGTACAACGGACGCACAGTCGTTGACATGTGTTTGAACTCCCTGTGAAGTATTGACCTAACCGACATGGAAGGAGCTGAATCTGCTCCTCGACTCGGCGCTGGGGACCCCGTGCTTTGGCACTTGAGGTGGGAGTCCGCTAGCACTCGTGCCAGTTGACTGCTAATCGTAGCAGAAGCCGCTGCCGCGTCAACTCCGAGCGGTTTCGGCCCAGCCTAGATGAGGTCGTGAGCCTGGAGCTTGCGTCGCAGGGTGTTGCGATGAACCCGGAGCCGATCCGCCGCGCGACACTGATTGCCACTGGCAGCGTCCATCACATGCGTAAGGAAGAGCTTCTCGAGTTGATCGTGCGCCTCGGGCAATTCAATGCCCTTCTCGACCATCTCGCCGACGATCTTGTTGAGCCGCTTCTTGAGCGGAGCCTTTCGCTTGGCCGTGATCTTCACGGACGACGCCTTCGTGATGCGCTTGGCCATCGTGCTGTTTGCCTCAGGAGAAGTCTGGCAGAGGCTGGCCGGTCAGCACCTGGTAGGCCTCGGCGTACTTCGCAGAAGTACGCTCGATGATGTCGGCGGGCAGCTCGGGGCCCGGCGGATTCTTGGCCCAGACGAGGGTCTGCAGGTAGTCGCGCACGAACTGCTTGTCGTACGACGGCGGGCTCTGCCCAGGCGCATATTGGTCGGCGGGCCAGAAGCGCGACGAATCCGGAGTCAGGATCTCATCGATCAAGGTCAGCTTTCCGTCCACGAGTCCGAACTCGAACTTCGTGTCCGCGATGATGATTCCGCGCTCGAGCGCGAACTCCGCGGCCTCCGAATACAGCTGCAGCGAGACGTCGCGCAACTGTTCCGCCCAGTCCGCCCCGACGATCTCGGTCATCACTTCGAAACTGATGTTCTCGTCGTGGCCTTCGTCAGCCTTGGTCGCCGGTGTGAAGATTAACTCCGGCAAGCGATCCGCCTGCTGGAGTCCATCCGGCAGTGGAATTCCGCAAACGGCCCCGGTGGCCTGATAATCCTTCCAGCCTGAACCGATGAGATAGCCGCGAACGACGCATTCAACATCGAATCGGTCAGCCTTGTGCACGTATTGACTGCGACCGTGCAGCTGATCTGCGAATTGCGGAAGCGGATCGGGATAGTCGGTCGGCTCGGTGGAGATCAGATGGTTGCCAACGATGTGCTCCACCCGCTCGAACCAGAAGCTCGACAGCTGCGTGAGCATCGTGCCCTTGTTGGCGATCCCGGTCGGCAACACGACGTCGAACGCCGACACACGGTCCGTGGCCACGATCAGCAGTTGATCTCCCAGGTCGTAGACATCGCGCACCTTGCCACGGTGCCGCAATTCAACTCCGGGCAGTTCGGTCGTCAGCAGGGGCCTACGCGCGGTCGCGTCCATCAACTCTCTCCTGTCGGAGCGGCTGGGTCTCCAGATGTAAGCAACTCATCAGCCTTGACGGGATCGGAGACCTTGAAGACCCCCATCACGGCTTGCCCGGCGATCGGCGCCGAGGCGTAGAAATACTCGATGATGATCTTGTGGTCGGACAGCGTGCGGGCGATGCGTGCGAGCGCACCGGGCTCGTTGCCCAGATCAACCACCAACACCTCGATGCTGGTATGCGCCACGCCCTGTTCGCGAAAGACCTCGCGGGCGGTCTTGACGTCGTCTACGAGGACGCGAACCGCGCCATACTCCCCCGCCTCTGCCGTCGCCATCGCGAGAATATTGACTCCGCCATCAGCGAGAGCCTCACAGAAGTTGGCGAGTTCACCAGGGCGGTTTTGCCACCCGACTATCAACTGACGCTTGACGGACATGGGAGTTCTCTCGGGAGCAGAATTCGTGACGCGTTTGGTGCAGGGGCTAGATCCTGCTGCGCCGGCGCGCGGCGGTCAAGCGCGACGCGCCCTTCTGGACACGGAACGATGACATACCGGCTCCATCGAGCGCTGCTAGCCTCTTGATCGGCTGCGGATCGCCGCCCGTTCCGGGCCACGATGCCTCCTTGCCTCCGGACAACACGCAGATGCAACACGAGCTAGAGACCGCCGAAGCGATCGCCCGCGAAGCTGGGGAACTCGTCATGGGCTACTACCGTGGCGACTTCCAGGTGGATCTCAAGAACGAGACCGAGCCGGTCACCGAGGCGGATCGCGTCGCCAACAATCACATTGTGCGCCGGTTGCGTGAGGAGTTTCCCCAGGACGCCATCATTGCCGAAGAGTCGACCAACGAAGCTGCGGCCGCCGAAGGCGTGCGGCGCGTGTGGATGGTCGACCCGATGGATGGCACCAAGGAGTTCATCAAGCATACGGATGAATTCGCGGTGATGATCGGGCTTGCGGTTGAGGGGCGCCCTCAACTCGGCGTGGTGAACCAGCCGGCAACGCGGACGCTCTATCGCGGCATCGTCGGCGACGGCGCCGAGTCGGATATCGACGGCAAGGTGTCGGCAATGAAGGTGAGCGACCGCGCTACACCCGCCGACCTACGTTTGATCTGCAGCCGATCCCATCTACCGGATGTCGTGCAGAAGATCATGGAGGACCTCGGAATCACGGAGATGGTCCGCTCGGGGAGCGTGGGACTCAAGATCGGCCGCATCGCGACGCAGTCATGCGACCTGTACCTGCACCCAAGCATCGGCACCAAGCTCTGGGACGCCTGTGCTCCGGAGGCCATCCTGGCTGCGGCGGGCGGAGCCCTGACCGACTTCGATGGCAACCCCGTGAAGTACGACCCGGCCCACCTGCACAACGTGCGCGGGCTGCTGGCATCCAACGGCGCCATTCACGCCGAGCTCGCGGAACGACTGCGCGGCTACTACTAGCCACCGCGGGTCGAACCAGCCGGCTGCCGCCGCCCGGTCGCGCGGTGACCGAAGATCCTGTCGAGAAAAGTGCGCGAAGTGCTTGCGTAGATCGGCGATAGGGTTACGATTGGGTCCTGATTGGGTCCTGATCTGGACCCTAGCGAGTCCTGCACTTCCCTCTGGAACGTCATGTCCGACCGCGTCAGCATCAAGATTCCTCGCCCGCTCTACGTTCGCCTGCAACAGGTGATCGGAGATTCCGGCTTCAGCTCGCCGACGGATTTCATCGTCTTCGTGCTCCGGGATCTTGTCGGCAGTCTCGAGCCCGAGAAGGTCGGCGAACTGAGTGACGACGAGCTGGTGGCGATCCGCAAGAAACTCGAGAATCTGGGATACCTCTGATGATCAAAGCTCACGGCGGCCGCCTCATCAGCCGCATCGCAACCGAAGCAGAGCAAGAGCGTTGGCGCGCCGAGCTCCCCGCCCTCAAGCACGTCACGCTCAACCGACGCGAACTCTCAGACATCGAGATGATCGCAACCGGTGCCATGAGCCCGCTTGAGGGATTCATGGACCAGCGCGACTACGAGCACGTCTGCGAACACGGTCGTCTCGCCAACGGCATACCTTGGACCATTCCGATCACGTTGGCCGCGAGTTCGGAGCTGATCGCCGCCGAAGGCATCCAGTCGGGACACAACGTGGCGCTCCAGAGCGACGATGGGACCGTCTACGCCGTGCTCGAAGTGTCCGACATCTACAAGGTGGACAAGGAGCGCGAGGCGCTTACGGTCCTGAAGACCACCGACACCGCGCATCCCGGCGTGGCCTACCTGCAGAAGACTGGCGACACCTACCTGGGTGGCCGCATCACCATGCTGCAGCGACCGGTCCACGCAGAGTTCGAGGATTTCCGCCTCGACCCGCGCGAGACTCGTTTCCTCTTCAAGGAGAAGGGATGGGACACGATCGCGGCGTTCCAGACCCGGAACCCGATCCATCGCGCGCACGAGTACTTGCAGAAGTGCGCGCTCGAACTCGTCGACGCCATGCTGATCCACCCGATCATGGGTGAGACTAAGTTCGACGACATTCCGGCTGATGTTCGACTGGAGTGCTACAACGCGCTGCTCAAGGGCTACTACCCTGCCGGTCGCGTTGCCATGTCGATTCTGCCGGCAGCGATGCGCTACGCAGGTCCGCGCGAAGCTGTGTTCCACGCCATCGTGCGCAAGAACTACGGCTGCACTCACTTCATTGTTGGGCGCGACCACGCCGGCGTCGGTGGGTACTACGGCACCTACGACGCCCATCGTATCTTCGAGGAATTCGAGGCACTGGAGATCGGCATCACGCCGCTCTTCTTCGACCACGCGTTCTTCTGCCACAGCTGCCAGAACATGGCATCGCAGAAGACATGCCCGCACGACAGTGATCAGCACGTCTTCCTTTCCGGCACGCGGATCCGCGAAATGCTCAGCCGCGGCGAGTCCTTGCCGCCCGAGTTCACGCGCCCCGAGATCTCGGAAATCCTGCAACGCCACTATTCGAACGAGAGCGCGTCGGTCGCTTCCTGACCGCGCCATATGGAGACAGTCATGAAGGGCTTTACCCTCTGGTTCACGGGCCTGTCGGGCTCCGGAAAAAGCACGTTGGCGCAGGCCATCGAACCCGTTCTGCTGGAGCGCGGGGTCATGGTCGAGATCCTCGACGGCGACGAGGTGCGCACCAATCTCTCGAAGGGTCTTGGTTTCTCGAAGGAGGACCGCGACACCAACGTCCGTCGCATCGGATTCGTCGCCAACCTGTTGAGCCGCAACGAGGTCGTCGCGATTACCGCAGCGATTTCGCCGTACAAGTCGGTCCGCGACGAGATCCGTGCCCGCACCGCGAACTTCGTCGAGGTGTATACGGAGTGCTCGATCGAGAAACTCACCGAGCGCGACCCCAAGGGCCTCTACAAGAAGGCACTGGCGGGCGAGATCGCGAACTTCACCGGGGTCTCCGACCCGTACGAAGCGCCTGAGAACGCCGAGATCGTGGTGAACACGGAGCAGGAGTCCCTCGAAGAGAGCCTCGACAAGATCGTGCGCTCACTGGAACTCATGGGTCTGATCCCGCCCGGCGAGGACAATCACACCTCCCCCGAAGAGGAAGTGGTGATCCGCGAGCGGTTGCAGGCGCTCGGGTACCTCTAGGGCACGCGAGCTTGCCCAAGCGTCGCGTCTGCGTAGTTGGCCTCGACGGAGTTCCTGTGGGACTCCTCGAGCGCCTCGCGGCCGATGGCGTCATGCCGAACATTGCAGCGCGCATCGAAGCAGGTCACCTGCGTTCGATGCGCGCTTCTTTGCCTGAGATCTCATCGGTCAGCTGGACGAGCTTCATGACGGGCGCCAATCCGGGGACCCACGGGATCTTCGGATTCACGGACCTCAACCCAGGAACGTACGCCCTCGAATTTCCGGACTTCTCGCGGGTCGAGGTGCCCACGCTGTGGGATCGACTGGGCCGCCGCGGCCTGCAGTCGATCGTCCTGAACCAGCCTTCGACGTATCCGGCACGGACCATTCCTGGCGTTCTGGTGTCGGGGTTCGTCGCAATCGATCTGTCGCGATCCGTGAAGCCTCTGAAATGGCTTGGCACGTTGCGGCGTCAGGACTATCGAATCGACGTCGACACTGCCCGCGCACGAGGCGATCACGACTGGCTCTTCCAGGACCTCGAATACACGTTGCAGTCGCGGGCCGCAGCGCTCGGTCGGCTGTGGCAGGAAGAGGACTGGGACTACCTCCAGGTTGTAATTACCGGCACCGACCGCCTGTACCACTACCTGTGGGACGCGGTGGTTGATCCGACTCACCCTCGCCACGAGCAAGCTATCGACTATCACCGCCAGGTGGACCGCTTTGTTGGTCAGGTGTGGTCGCGCTTCGCGGATGAGAGCGACGACCCGGAGAGCCATTTCTGGATGCTCTCGGATCATGGATTCTGCGCCATCGAGCAGGAAGTGCAGCTCAACGCGCTCCTGCGCGAGACCGGCCACTTGCGACTCGGAAGCGGCGCCACGGAACTCGCGGATATCGAGCGTGAAACCCAGGCTTTCGCCCTCGATCCAAGTCGGCTCTACGTGCACTCGCAGGGACGCTTCGCACGCGGCTCGGTGTCTGCGGAAAAGCGCGCCGCGGTGAAGCGTGAACTGGCCGACGCACTGCACGCGCTGCGGTATCATGGGCGACCGGTCATCCGCGACGTCCTGGACGCTGCCGACCTGTACGAAGGACCTTGCGCTGAGCACGGTCCGGACCTGGTCGCGCTCGCTCATCCGGGGTTCGACCTCAAGGCGTCGCCGACCGCGAGTGAGGTCTTCTCTCGGACCGATTTGGTGGGCATGCACACGTGGGACGACGCCTTCTTGCTGGCGCCGTATCCGATCGAAGGTGAGGAACTCTGGATCGGCGACATCGCCGCACATCTGGAGCGGGAGTTCGAACACTGATGCTTCAAGCTTCTCGTTGGCGGACCTACGCCGCGGCGCTGATTCTGGCCGCCGCAATCGCGATCCCGGGAACCGCCGATGCCTACGTCGGTCCTGGCGCGGGCTTCGCGTTCGTCAGCAGCTTCCTCGTGCTGTTTTCCACGATCCTCATCGTGTTCGCGTCGCTCCTGATCTGGCCGTTCCGGGTTCTATGGCGTGCGGTGACGCGCCGGACCAGCGCGAAACCGAAGATCAAACGGTTCATCGTTTGCGGCTTCGACGGTCAGGATCCGCAATTGACCGACAAGTTCATGGCCGAGGGCAAACTGCCCAACTTCGAGCGGCTCGCCAAGATGGGCTGCTACAAGCCGCTCAAGACGACGTTCCCGGCGCTCTCCCCTGTCGCCTGGTCATCGTTCTCCACGGGCTCTCGGCCCGCGCGCCACAACATCTACGACTTCCTGGATCGCGATCGCCGCACGTACTTGCCGGTGCTCTCGTCCACCAAGATTGGCTCGATCGACAAGTTCCTGAACATCGGACCGTTCCAGATCCCTCGCGAAAAGCCGGAGATCCGGCTGCTGCGGAAGTCGAAGCCGTTCTGGACGATCCTTGGCGAACACAACATCTGGAGCACGGTCGTCCGTGTCCCGATCACGTTCCCGCCCGACCGGTTCTACGGCGCTCAGTTGTCTGCGATGTGCGTCCCGGACCTGCTCGGGACGCAGGGGACGTTCCTGCTATTCACTACGCGGCCTGATGACGACACCTTCAAGGAAGGCGGCATGCGGGTGAAAGTCCACATGGATGGCGACCGCGTGGAAGGGACGTTGCTCGGCCCTGAGAACATTCTTCGACAGGGCACTCCCCCGCTCGAACTACCCGTGAGTGCCGATCTCGACCGGACAGACAGCACCGCCGCAGTTCGCTTTGGCGACGAAGAGGTCGACCTCCAGCTCAACGAGCTATCGGATTGGGTGCAGCTCACCTTCAACGCTGCCCCGATGGTCAAGGTTCGTGGAATCGCGCGCGTGATGATGACCGAGATGAACGGCCACTTCTCGCTCTACATGACGCCGATCGCCATCGATCCCGACAAGCCGGCGATGCCCATCTCGCATCCTGACTACTACTCGGTGTATCTCGCGAAGATGCAGGGCAAATACTCGACGCTCGGCCTCGCGGAGGACACGTGGGCGCTGAACGAAGACGTCATCGAGGACCGTCATTTTCGCGAACTGGCCCTCGACATCGATGACGAGCGCAAGGAGATGTTCTTCACGTCGCTCGACAAACTCCGCAAGGGATCGCTCGTTTGCGTGTTCGACGCGACCGATCGCATCCAGCACATGTACTGGCGCTACCTCGAAAAGGGGCATCCGGCGGACGACGGGCGCGAGTCCGACTGTCGCAACGCGATCGAAGAGATCTACGTACGCAACGACAAGATCGTTGGTGAACTCCTCGACAAAGTCGGGCCGGACGATCTGCTCATGGTGCTCTCCGACCACGGCTTCGCCTCTTTCCGGCGCGGCGTCAATCTCAACCGCTGGTTGATGGACAACGGCTACCTCTATCTCAAGGAAGGCAAGACAGGCAGCGAGGAATGGCTGCTCGATGTCGACTGGTCCCGCACCAAGGCGTATTGCCTCGGCCTTTCGGGCATGTTCTTCAACATCGCAGGCCGCGAGGCGCAGGGCATCGTCGATCCCGCTGATGTTCCTGCACTGAAGGAAGAGATCGCGGGCAAGCTCAAGGGGCTGCGCGACGAAGACAACGACGAGGTCGCGATCATCGAGGCGTTCGACACCGCAAAGCTCTACACCGGGCCTTACCTCGAGAACGCCCCCGAGTTCGTGATCGGCTACAACCGCGGATACCGCACGTCCTGGGACTGCGCCACCGGTGTGGTCGACGCGCCCCTCTACGAGGACAACGTCAAGGCCTGGAGCGGCGACCACTGTGTGGATCCGCGCCTCGTTCCGGGCGTCCTCTTCTGCAACCGCGCAATCGATGTCGACGACCCGGCGCTCATCGATATCGCACCCACGGCGCTGCAACAGTTCGGCGTGGAGCCCCCCAAGCACATGGATGGCCAACCACTCTTCCGAGACTCGAACGACCCGCCCAGGGAGACGAACTCATGAAGGCACTCCGTCTTTCTGCAATCGCCCTTCTTGCCGTCGCCGCGGCGGGTGCGCTTTTCAGTCTTGGAGCGCGCGCCCAAACGCCCACCGAGAACATGATCGTCATGGGCATCGACGGGCTCGACTACACGCTCGTGCGCGAGATGATCGATGCCGGTCGCCTTCCGAATCTCGCGCGCATGGAGCGCGAGGGTCAGTTCGGGCCGCTGGAAACCGCCGCCACGCCGCAGAGTCCGGTCGCCTGGTCGAACTTCATCACCGGACTCGATTCCGGCGGTCACGGCATCTTCGACTTTTTGCATCGCGACCTCACGTCCGGGCTTCCCTTCGGGTTCCCCTACCAGGCCACGGCCCTGAACGAGCCTCCCGGGCCTGAGTTCAAAATGGCCGGATACGTGTTCCCGCTCTGGGGAGGCGACCCGAAGCTCGGCCGTCACGGAACCGCGTTCTGGCAGCATCTCGCCGATGCCGGAATTCCGGCAACCGTCGTTCGGATGCCGGCCAACTACCCGCCAGTGGGCGCGGGCGAGCGGGAACTCTCCGGAATGGGAACGCCCGACCTGCGCGGCAGCCCGGGCGAGTCGTTCTTCTTTTCGACCGACCGCCGCCAGTTCATGAAGACTGACGTAAGCGGCGGGTTCATCTATCCCGCAGATGTCATCGACGGCAAGTTCGAAGGCACGATCATCGGCCTCGACGACAACCCGCTAACCGAAGCCGAGAATGACGCCATCAGCACCGACTTCGTCGTCTACGTCGACCCTGACGAGGACGTCGCGAAATTCGAAGTCGGCACTCAGCAATTCGTGATGCAGGCCGGCGAGTGGAGCGACTGGAAGACGCTCGACTTCGAAATGCTGCCCTACCTCGCGTCGATGACCGGTGCCGTGCGCTTCTTCCTGAAATCAGTCCGGCCCGAGTTCGAAGTCTACGTAACACCGATTCAGGTCGACCCGATGGCGCCTGCGCTACCCATCGCCGAGCCCGCGGAGTTTGCCCTGGAGCTGGCCGAGGTGACCGGGCGTTTCTACACGCAGGAGATGCCCGAGGACACCCACGCGATCAACAACGGCGTACTCGATCTCGCCGAGTTCCTCGAGCAGACCCGTATCGCCCGCGAGGAGACCGTCGCGCAGTTCCGGTACTTGCGGGACACTTTCGAGGGCGGGTTCCTGTTCTCCTATTTCGGCAGCGGCGATCAGACCTCACATGTCATGTGGGGCGTCACACGAGACACCGGGCACCCGCAATACGACCCGGCACTGCACGATCAGTATCGCGAGTTGATCCCGAACATTTACGAGGAATTCGACGCGCTGATCGGGGAAACGCTCGACACGATCGACGACAACACGACGCTGGTGGTGATGTCCGATCACGGTTTCGCCAGCTGGCGCCGCTCGTTCAACCTCAATACCTGGTTAGTCGAGAACGGGTACATGACGCTCCAACGTCAGACGAGCCTGCCCGTGAAGGAGTTCTTCAACGGGGTCGACTGGCGACGGACGCGGGCGTACTCCATCGGGATCAGTGCTCTGTATCTGAACCTGCGGGGCCGCGAGCCTTCGGGCCAGGTGGCCCCGGGCGACCGGATGGCCCTACTCGAGCAGATTGAGCGTGACCTGCTCGCGACAATCGACCCTGTGACCGGCGAGCCAGCGGTTACCAAGATCTACATCCGCGAGCGCGACTTTCACGACCGCGGAAACCTCGAGATCGGTCCCGACATCATCGTGGGTTTCGCGAACGGCACTCGCGGCTCCGGCAACAACGCCCTCGGCGGTATCGCCGAAGAAGTCATCACCGATAACACCGAGGAGTGGTCCGGTGACCACATCATGGATCACCGGACAGTTCCGGGAGTCCTCTTCGCAAGTCGCCCGCTGCAGCGCGAGGCCACATCGTTGCAGAATCTCGCGGCGGCCCTTCTGGCCGAATTCGGTATTGACGATTTCCCGGACGGCACCACGCCGATCACGGTCATCAACCCTGAGTAGTCACCTGCAACAACCGGAGACAGCACATGTTCGGTGGTAGCAAGATCAAGTTGGACACGGACCTGCTCGCTCGCGTCAAGAAGTACGCGGACATCGCTGGCTATTCCTCAGTCGAGGAATTCATCACGCACGCATTGGAGAAGGAACTGGCAGTTCTCGAGGAGGCCGACTCCGAGGATGACATCCGGAAGAAGCTCCAGGGCCTCGGTTACATCTCCTAGGCGTTCCCCCGTACCACTACGACGATCGCATGAGTACCGTCATGAGCCTTCTGAACAGCGTCCTCGGCGGCGTGTTCGACATCTTGCTGCTGCCTTTCCGCAGTCTGCCTCCGATGATCGGACTCGTGGTGATTTCCGCGCTCTGTTCCGTGGGCATGCTGCTCGGCTACAAGGCGACCTCGAATCAGCCCGCAATCGAGGCGGTCAAACGCAAGATCGCCGCAGGCCTGTTCGAGATCCGGCTCTACAACGACGATATCGTGGCGATTCTGAAGGCCCAGGGCGCGATTCTGCGCGACAACCTGCGCTACCTCGGGCTGAACATGGTGCCCATGGTTTTCATGATGGTGCCGTTCGTACTGGTCATCGCGCAGTTGCAGTTCCACTATGGCTACGAGGGGCTCGAGGCCAACGAGCCGGTGTTGTTGCAGGTCACGCTGCAGGAGGGGGCGTCGTCCGACGTTTCTCTCGAACTGCCGGACGGAGTCCGACTCGATGCGCCCGCGGTCAGGATGGCGGCGCTTCCGGGAACGGCCTGGAGACTGGTACCCGAATCTTCTGGGAGCTACGAGCTTGGCATCATCGTCGGATCGGAGCGGCTCACCAAGACGCTCGTCGTCGACGACACGGTCACTCGGCGATCGCCTTTCCGTCTCGCGCCGAGTTTTCTGAACCAACTCCTCTACCCGGCTGAGCCGCCGCTACCCGCGGACAGCGCTGCCGTTGAGATCGCGCTGCACTACCCCGATCGGGAACTGTCGGTGCTCGGCTTCGGCCAGCACTGGCTAGTCTGGTTCTTTCTCCTGACCATCGTGTTGGCCTTTGCCATGAAGGGATGGTTCGGAGTCACGATCTAGGGCGAATCGTCCTCATCGTCGGTGCTGGTAGCGGACTTCTCCACCACGCGTAGCCCGGCCCGCGTGTCCATCTTTCTGACGGCCTCGTCAATCGCGTCTTCACGTTCCTCGAGCTCACGGGCAAACGCCTGACCGACGCGATCCACCGGAGCGACGCTGGTGAATCGGGCCACAGCACCGGCCGCCGCCGCCCCCGCGAGCGGGCCGATCCAGTACACGTAGTGCGATTCCCAGATGCCTGCCGCGAAGGCAGGACCGAATGCCCTCGCAGGGTTCAGCGCGCCCCCGGTGATCGCCGCCGCGAATAGGACCCCGGCTGCCAGGGCAAATCCCGCAGCCACGCCTGCGGCTGGAGCCGTCGCCGTGCTCCCCGCCCTGATGTGAAGCACGGTGAGCACCAGGAAGAAGGTAAGGATCGACTCCAGCAGGATGCCCGTGCCCGGCTCAACACCGATTCCGAGTTGAGAACCGCCCAGTGCAACGGGAGCCCACACATCCGGAGAGAACACGATCAGCAACGTCAGTCCTGCGACGCAGGCGCCCAGGAGTTGAGACGCCACGTACATACCTGCGCGCGCCGCATGCATGTCCCCGCTCAGCAGTGCTGCGAACGTGACCGCGGGATTCACGTGTGCGCCCGAGACCGGACCGAAGACGGCGACAATCGCCGCCAGAGCCAACCCATGAGCGAGCGCGATACCGACAAGCCCCACGCCCCCAGCAGCGTACGCGTCGGCACAGATCACACCCGCACCAACGAACACCAGACAATACGTTCCCACCGCCTCGGCCAGGGCCTCGCGCTGAGAAGTCCGGCTCACGATCCGCCCGCCATGGGAATGCGAGTGCCATCGAGCGTGATCGCCGTGAACCGGTCACCGACGATCTCGAGCGCCATCGCCTCGCCGCCATATCGCTCAGTCAACATGCCAGTATCGATCATGAAAATCTGACCATCGAATCGCGCGCGCGCACCTTCGATCTGCGGAGTGTGCCCAACGACAATGGCCCGCACATCGAGAGCCTCGAGCAACGGCGGCACCAGGGACTCGCCTTCATCGTCGGTCCACCGCTGATAGCCCCGGAACCACAGCGGCCCCTCGGCCGCGTTCAAGAACCAGTCGTTCAAGTAGAACAGAGGCTGGTATCGGTCCCGCTTGTTGCTGACCGAGCCCAGATCAAGATGCAGTGCCGGCGGGTCGCTCACATGCGCCGAGCGATCCTCGAGCCAATCAAGGCCGTCCGTCTCGGTCGCCGCGCCACGAATGATCTCCTCGAGATTTGAGAATGACGTAGTGCGATCTTCCTCGAAAAGGAGATTTCGATAGGCGTCGAACGCCCGCACTTCCTGCGCAACCCGGGCGTTGATTGTATCGATCGTCCAGCCCGTCAACTCGGGCGTGATGCCTGCATGCTGGAAGAGCACACCCTGAACAACGATTCCGAACGGGAGCTGCCGCATCCACTGCCCGTAGAGGCCGTCCGGCCCGATTGCGCGGACGTATTCGGCGTAGCCCTGAGGGTGATCCGCGACCCAATCGTCCTTCACATCGCTTTTCTGGGACCGGCTCAGCTGACTCCAGCGGCGATCCGAACTCAGCACCCTCTTCTCGTACTCCTTGAAGGCGTCATCCTGCGTATCCTCGGCGTCCTCGTCCGCGAAGGTCGCCATGATCTCCGGAGTCACGTCGCGCACTTCCCCGATGATGTTCATCACCTCGTGGTTGCCCAGCGCCACAAGCACCTGTCCCCCGCTCGCCGGTGCTTCCTGCTCGAGCCGCATCAGGAGATCCATGACCGCCCGGACCCCGGAGCCACGATCCGTGAAATCGCCGGTTTGCACGAAAATTGTGTCGCCGCCGACCCAGTGCAGATCCTCGTCGACGAGTCCTGTCACCTGGAGGAGTCTCGCGAAGTCATCGTATGCACCATGAATGTCGCCAACGGCTACCACTCGCGGTCCACTCGCTGCCGCCCCAGCGGGTTCCTGACCATTGCCGACTCCCGGGCTGCCCAACACGGGCGGAACCGGTACGATCGCCACCAGCAGGCAGAGGGCGAGAAGCCGTCGCGCGTCCATCGTCGTCTCCTGAACCGAACTTACAAGCAGATACTCCGATGATACGCGACGCGATCACCGCCCTGCGCCAGGGCAGTTGAGAGCATCCGGCCGAGGAGAAGCGCCCGTTGATTCGAATCCATGAACTCATCAAGGAATATGACGGCCACCGCGCCGTGAATTCCCTGTCGCTTTCCGTCGAACCCGGCGAGATCGTCGGACTGGTAGGTCCAAACGGAGCCGGCAAGACCTCCACGCTGCGATGTCTGGCTGGAATCATCCCGCTCACGGGTGGAGCCATCGAAATCTGCGGCCACGACATCGTCAACGATGCGGTCGCGGCTCGCCAGCATCTGGCTTTCGTCCCGGACGAACCGCACCTCTTCGACTACCTGACCGTCCGCGACCACATGGCGCTGTTCGCGCGACTCTACGGTGTAGAGAACGCGGCAGAGCGAGCCGAACAGTTGCTGACCGAAAGTGCGCTCTGGGATCGCAAGGACGACTTCCCTGGCGAACTGTCGCGCGGCATGAAGCAGAAGCTCATCCTGTCGTGCGCGCTGCTGCACGACCCGAAGGTGCTCATCCTCGATGAGCCGTTGACCGGGCTCGACCCGGCCGCGATGCGACGCGTAAAAAAGACCGTAGTGGCAACAGCCGAAGCAGGTACATCGGTTCTCGTCTCATCGCACATGCTCCATCTCGTCGAGGAGATCTGCGGCCGCATCATCATCATCCAGCAGGGCGAGAAAGCCGTGGAAGGATCGCTCGACAGTATTCGTGCCGCGCTGCCGGGTCTCGAAGGTGACGCAAATCTCGAAGAGATCTTCCTGAAGGCCACCGGATTGGACGAGGAATCGTGACGAACGCACTGCTGTTCGTTCTCGTGCGGTCGGTACGCGGCCGGATCATTCAGATGGTCCGCCGCCTCAAGGAGCCACGCTACCTCTTCGGCTTCCTCGTAGGCGCCGGCTGGATCCTGTTCTGGATGAGCCGCGTCTTCTCATTCGGCGACATTGGTAACTGGGACAATTGGGGCGACGTCGAAGTCCACTTCGGCCCTCCGCCCGAGATGCTCGAAGCAATGGCCGGTCCGATCGGGCAGGCGATCCAGATGGTGATCGGTCTTTTCCTCGCGATCGGTCTCGTCTTGTGGTGGGCGATTCCGTTCGGACGCAACAGTCTCGAGTTCACCGAACCCGAACTCCACCTCCTGTTGCCCGCACCGATCCGACGCCGGACCCTGATTCAATATGGAGTACTCAAGAGCCAGCCAGGCGTACTGATCGGAGTGTCCATCACGGCCTTCTTCCTCCGGCCGAGCTCCATTGTGGGAACAGTTGCCACGGTCGTCGCGCTCTGGACCTTCTTCACGCTGTGGGATCTCCACGCCAAAGCGCGCGGGCTCTGGTACGCGCGACTCGACGCTCTTTCGGCCCAGCGTCGCTGGCGCAACCAGATCGTAATGTGGGTCGGCTTGGTTGCCGCCCTCGTAATCCTCGCCGTTCTGGGGCTCCAGATCGGTTTCGACTTCGGCGCGAATCTCCCTGAAGAACTCGTCGCGATCGCGGACTTCGATGAGGTTGTGGACAAACTCAAGGAGCGCGAGGGAGAAGTGTTCGTGGAGACCGCGGCAGCGTTCGTGGATCTCGCCTGGAACAGCACTCTTGGCTGGCTGCTCACCCCCTTGGTTCTCCTGCTCAAACCGATCTTCTGGGGTCTGGGGAATCAGGCCGGGCCCGGATGGCTCCCGACGATGATTTACCCGCTGGGCATCCTCGTGGCGCACAACGAATGGGTCGTGCGTTCACAAGCGCGTTTCGAGGAAACGGCGCTCGCGGAAGCGAAGAAACGAAGTCGAAGCGCGACCGAGAGCGCGAACTTCTGGAAGCGCACTCGCGCACGGCGCCGCTGGGAACCGTTCAAGCTGCTTTCCGAGGGTCGCCCCGAAATGGCCATCGTGTGGAAGAACCTCATGATGGTTCAGCGACTGCCGCTGACCATCGCGTTCGCCGTTCCGGTCGCCTTGCTTGCGGTGACGCTTGGATTGACCGTCGTTGGCCTGCTACCCGGTTGGATCGCCGCAGTGCTCCAGTTTGTGGGCCTGGCTATCATGGCGATCCCGCCGGTCTTCAACGCGAGGGCAATGCGGAATGACTTCCGTCATGACCTGCTGCGCCTGGAGATCATGCGAACTCTTCCGATCGACGGCCTGCGTCTCTTCTTCGCCCAGATCGCGGGCCCGGTGATCATCGTGCTGCTGCAGGTCACGTTCGGGATTGTTGTCTTCCTTAGCGTCGACGCTCTGGTCGAATTGGGCCTTCTGGCAGGTAATGCCGAAATGAAGGCTGATGTGGCGGCCTACCTGAACGTCCACAGGCTCGCGCTCGCACCACTTGTCGTCATCGGCTACTTGCCGATCGCACTCGCCGTCACGTCGCTCACAGCATGTCTGGAGAACGTCGCCGCGCTCTCCTTCCCGGGGTGGGTCCAACTGGGGGCCGACAAGAAGCAGGCAGCCTCGAAATTCGGCCAACACATGCTCGTGTTCATGGCTCTATCGATCATGCTGTTTGCAGGGCTATTGCCCGGTGTTCTGACGGTCGGCGGCATCGTGGCCGTCCAGATGTTGATCTGGGGCGTGCCGATCACGGCCTGGGAGTTCCCGATTCTCGGCCTCGCCGGGGCGATCCCAGTGTTCGCGGTTGTGTTCGCCCTTGCCGTCGCCGGTGGCAATCTGTGGAACCGACTCGACCCGTCCGCCGAACTGCTGGCCGGGCGCGGCTGAACAGGAGGTCTCCCGGTGCCGTTTCTGCTCGCACTCGACCAGGGCACCACCAGCAGTCGCGCCATCGTCTTTGATGAACTCGGAGTTGCGCGAGGTGCCGCGCAGGCAGAATTCGAACAGGTCTTCCCTGCCCCAGGGCTCGTCGAACACGACCCAGAAGCTATCTGGGAATCGCAATACGCCGTGGCGTGCGAGGCGTTGGAGAGCGCAGGGGTTGCCGCCGGTGAGCTCGCGGGAATCGGTATCACGAACCAACGTGAAACCACCGTGCTCTGGGACCGCGCTACCGGCACCCCGCTGCACAACGCGATCGTATGGCAGGACCGCCGCACCTCAGCCAAGTGCGATCAGCTACGCGCCGACGGCCACGCCGACCTGATCCGCGAGAGCACGGGACTGGAGCTTGATCCCTACTTCTCAGCGACCAAGCTGGCGTGGCTGCTCGACAATGTGCCGGGCGCGCGCGCGCGTGCCGCGGCGGGCGAGCTCGCTTTCGGGACCGTCGATAGCTGGCTCCTGTGGCGACTCACGGGAAGGCACGCCACCGACCCGAGCAACGCGTCGCGGACCATGCTCTACAACCTGCATTCCAACGCATGGGACGACGAACTCCTCGCGCTCTTCGATATACCCCGGGACCTCCTGCCGCAGATCCTCCCGACGAGCCACAATTTCGGCAATACAGACGCGGATCTTTTCGGCACAGCGGTGCCCGTCCGTTCCCTGGTCGGCGATCAGCAATCTGCGCTCTTCGGCCAGCTATGCGTGCGGCCCGGCACTGCGAAGACGACCTACGGGACGGGGTGTTTCCTCCTGGCGAACACTGGCGCCGAAGTCGTCGCTTCACAAAACGGCCTGTTGACCACCGTCGCGTGGCAGGTCGGCGACACCGTCAGCTACGCGCTCGAGGGAGCTGTCTTCGTCGGCGGAGCAGCCGTGCAGTGGTTGCGCGACGGGCTCGGCATTATCGACGCCTCGCCGGACGTCGAGGAATTGGCTGCATCGGTCGACCACAGCGACGGCGTTTGTTTCGTGCCAGCGCTGGCCGGCCTCGGGGCGCCGCACTGGGACCCGCACGCCCGCGGGGCGATCTTCGGACTCACCCGCGGTAGTACCGCCGCGCACATCGCACGCGCGACCTTGGAGGGCATTGCCTATCAGGTCGCCGATGTCCTCGACGCCATGGAGACTGACCGTGGCGCGCCCATCGAGACGCTCCACGTCGACGGAGGTGCGGCCTCGAACGATCTGCTTCTACAGTTCCAGGCCGAGCTGCTCCAGGCTGATGTGGTGCGGCCAGTGCAGCTCAAACGACGGCGCTAGGTGCCGCCTATCTCGCCGGACTCGACGCAGGCATCTGGCAGACGGTCGAGGAGCTGACCTCGACTCGGACAGAAGATCGACGCTTCAGCGCGACGCTCACGGCCTCGGAGGTAGCGGCCATGCGGGCCGGATGGGCGGACGCCGTGGAACGGACGCGGTCCTAGGCAGCCACCTAGAGGCTCGTGTACAGCACGAATCCTGCCATCGCCACGAGGAACACGGCGAAGGCCTCGCGGAGTCTCTGCTGGGGCAGGCGCGCTCCGAGCCAGTTTCCAAGCAACGTACCCACGGCCCCGATTGCCGTAAGAACGAAGATCAGCGTCCAATCGGCCCCAAGCCCAAGCTCTGCGAGCACGTCCAGGTACTTGACGAAGCCAGTGAGCGATTTCATCGCGATGATGAGAAGGCTCGTGCCAACCGCCAACCGCATCGGGAGTCCGCCGAGCAGGACGAGCGCAGGCACGATCATGAACCCCCCGCCTACGCCTACGAAACCTGTCAGCGCGCCAACGAAGAAACCGTCCATCGCGATCTTCCAGAGTTGCCTCACGCTTTCGCGTTTCGCCGACGCGAAGTCGGGCGGTCGCCACATCAGCGCGGCGGCCAGCAACATGATCCCGCCGAAGAGCGCGAGCTGAAACGCACCCGACACGTAGCGCGACATCGCAGCGCCAGCGTATGAGCCGATCATCCCGGGCACACCAAAGAAGACGACCGAGCGCCAAGCCACCAGACGCCGGATCACGAACGGCATGGCTCCGACAAGCGCGATGCCGCCCACGATGGCGAGAGACTCGGCAATGGCGACTTTCTCACTTTCGCCGACGAGGAAGATCAGCACCGGGACCGTGAGAATCGACCCTCCGGAGCCAAGCAGGCCCAGGCTAAGGCCGATCGCCAACGCCCCGAGCCATGCCACTAGTCAGTTGCCTCGGTGGACTGCGGCGTGTCCATCACCCCATCGGCGTAGTTGTCGTCGACATGTACAGCATCGAATCCGCGGCGTGCGAGAAAGGACGCCGCAGATGACGCGCGCGCCCCGCTACGGCAATGCACGAGAACCGGTCCCTCCGAAGGAACCTCGCCGAGCCTCGGAATCAACCTTGTGTGCGCCACGTTCACGGCTCCGGCAACATGGCCTGCGTTGAACTCCGAAGCACGCCGCACGTCCAACACGCTGCCGTCCATGCTCGCGGCCGATGCGAAGTCGACTCGCGGAATCACGGACAGTGCGGCATCGGACAATTGGGTGGGCTCCACAAACCCTCGAATGTCGTCGATGCCTATGCGGACGAGTTGACGCACTGCGCGATCCACGTCTGCCGCGCCGATGACGAGAAACACGCCCTCGCGCTCGGGCTCAACGTAGGACCCTGCGATGGTCGGAAAGCTCTTGTCCAGAGGCGCGTACACCGACCCTGCCAGGTGCCCGGCCATGAACGTCGCCCGATCCCCTCGCGTATCGAGAACAACCGTGTCTGCCGCACCGAGCTCGTCGATCGCGACGTGCGGCGGTTTGGGTAAACCGTCGAGCACGGGGGCGCCGTCGCGATTCAGGGCCTTCATCCTGGCGAAGTACAGCGGCGGCTCCGGCTGGTCGGCCAGAATGAAGTCTACGAAAGCGTCCACCCCACCCTGGGCGGAGGCAAGGGCCGGGCTGTAGCGCCGCTCGTACCCGACCGTCGAGACCGGCACCGCGCCGAGTGCCTTGCCGCACGCGCTGCCGGCACCGTGCGCCGGCCACACCTGAAGATGATCCGGCAGTTCGAGGAAGCCCGCGGTAGAAGCATGGAGCCTCTCGGCAGACGGCCGCATCGCGTCAGTCACTCCCGCCGCGGTTTCGAGCAAATCCGGGCGCCCCAGGTCTCCGACGAACACGAAATCGCCACTGAGGATCCCCATCGGCGTGTCGGCGTTGCCGCCGCGATCCGTGACCAGGAAGGCCATGTGCTCAGGGGTGTGCCCGGGCGTGTGCAGGGCCTTGAACTCGATATTCCCAACTCCGAATACGTCACCGTCTTTCAACAGGCAGACGTCGTAGTCGCCGTCGCTCGCCCAACGCGACTGCCAATCGGAGCCTCCTTCGCTCGAGAGGTAGAGCTTTACGCCGTGTTGGGACGCAAATTGCCGTGCCCCGGATAGAAAGTCGGCGTGGATATGGGTCTCAGCCGCAGCGACGATCCGCAGCCCGTCGCGGCGCGCGAGCTCGACGTAGCGATCGATGTCGCGTTCGGGATCGAAGATGATCGCCTCGCCGGTGCGCTGGCACCCGATCAGGTAGGCGTACTGGGCGAGTTCGTTGTCCGTGACTCGTCTGAAAAACACCGTGCCTCTCCTGGTCGCTATCTAGTTCAAGTTCAGGCTTCGGCCGATCATCGGGTGAGAGGCCAGCCGGGTGTCCCGCAACCGGCCGTATGTCCAGGTTCCCACGATTGCGCTCACGAGGACGACCGCGTAGGGCGTCACGCCGTAGCCGATCAACGCATACATCGGACCTGGGCAGGCACCCGTGAGCCCCCAGCCCAACCCGAAGATCGTGCCTCCGACCATGTGGCGGGGCGTTGCCGCGTCACGGACCGGCCCTTCACCCAGGAGCCAGCGACCGACCGCTCCTACGGCGATCGCAGATCCGATCACGCCATACATGTGAAACGCGTCGAAACGGAACATCTCCTGAATTCGGAACCAGGACAGCACCTCGGCCTTCACCAGCACCACGCCGAACCAGATGCCAGCCAGTCCGAAGACCCACAACCGCGGCGCCTTCATTGGAGCCCGGCCAGCAACGCCGGCAGCGCGAGGTAGGTGATCGTGAGGCCACCGATGAAGAAACCAACAACGGTGACGACAGACGCTGCGCGAAGTTCAGCAATGCCGCTGATCGCGTGACCGGAGGTACAGCCGCCAGCCACACGTGCGCCGAATCCAACGAGAAAACCTCCGACGACCATCGACATGAATCCCGGCCAGGTACCTAGCGCCTGCCAGCTGAAGATCTGCGCCGGGGCCAGCCCCCGCATATCGCTCAGGCCCAACCCAGTGAGCGCCTCCCGCGTAGCAGCCGCAATCGCAACAACGTCGCCCGCCGGAAGAGCAAGCGCGGCTAGTGTGCCCCCGAGCGCCACTCCCAACGCGAACGTGACGTTCCAGCCGCCGATACTGCGCCAGTCGTAGTCAAAGAGGCTGGCCGACTTGGGCACGGCGGCCGCGCATACACGCTGCAGGCTGGTCGAGATGCCAAACCGGCGCTTCAACAGGATCATCAGCGGCACCATCAGGCCAATCAGCGGGCCCGCCACGTACCACGGCCAGGGTCCTTCGCTCACACCAAACAAGCGCGCCTCCTACATTTCTGCGGCGATCGGACTGGCGATCCTGGCGGATGTCTAGGGCAGAACGAGATCCAGGACACCCTGGCGGACCGCCGCCCAGAAAACCTTGAAGAAGGGATCCTCGGGAGCTGGGACCCAGTCGATCTTGCCGACCCGGGCCGGCTTGCCGACCGCGTCGCGATTGTTGTGCGGCATGATCACGCCAGCCGCAAACGACAGCAGGCGACGCCCAACGTTGCGCCCGCCGCTGTTGCGGTCGACAAACTGAATTCCGAGATCGCGATAGAGCGCCACGAATTCGCCCGTCGCATGACTATTGGTAATGTCGATAGAAAACGTTGCCTGGTCGACGATCCCCTCGGTGATGCGCATCCCCTCGAGCGGCTCCAGAATCGAAGTCAGTTTCGAGGCCGTCAACGGGCTCATCTCGCCGCTATAGGACATCGTCGGTCCGGGCTCCAGAAGCGGGAGTCGCCACTCGAGGTTCAGGAATGCCTCGTCGAGCATCCGCGCACTGATCGCCAGCACGGCTGGCGTCTCAAGCGTCATGCGATCGGGATCGTTCGAAAGATTGGTCAGTCTCCCCTGCATACGGTCCCACCAGATACTCCCGACCCGCTCACCCTCGCGATGCCGTTCGGAATAGCGAACACCACCGTTCTGCAGCACGACCTCATCGACGGCGAACTCGAGTCCCATCGACTGCACGTTCTCGTGCGGATACCAGGCGATGCCGGGGTTCGGATTCCGAGGCTTCTGTTTGTCGGACAGAATCGAAACCTGCCAGTCGGCCAGGGTCACCGTGCCGACCTCGATCTTCTTGTCGTTGAGGAAGCCATCGAGGTCGATCTCATCGAGCCGCAGACTCCCGGCGGTGACCTCTACGCGGTCACCCTCACGGATCGCGGTCCGATTCAGGAATTCCGCGTCATCGAAGGGAGGCACGTATCCCACGCTGCCGAGATCAACTGAACGCCGCCCGGTAGAAATGGCGATCGGCCCGAACGCGACTTCGTAGCCGGTATTGTCGAGCCAGGTCCGCTGGGCCGGCATGTTGAGCCTGATATCACGTGCGTAGAGCAGACCCTCGGGGTCGTCCGGAGCGCGGTCGGGCCGCAGATCGAGACCATCAATGGCCAACGAAATATCGCTGAACTCACGGGCCGGCGTACCGCGCAGCGTGCGTAACTCCTGCAACGTCATGTCGTCCACGCGAAGTCGGTCTATCGCAACGACGGGAAACCCCTCCATCGCCCGACGTATCGCGCTCGTCGGCGACTCCGCCAGATCCGTCTCGACAGGCTGTGCATCCGCTGTCGGATCCTCGACTGTGAGCCCACGCACGACGGCCAGGAGCGGAGGGGCGACCTCCAGTGAGCTGGCCACCAGATTCCCGGTCTCGGCAAGGGCCACGTAGTCGACGCCTGTCAGGTCGACAGACGCCGTCCGGAATATGAACTCCTGGTCCGCGAGTTCGATCTCGGCAGTCGACGGATCGGCGTCGCGAGCAGCCGGACCGAAGTCGAGCCCTTCGACCGCCATCGTGCCAGTCGCCGCTGCGCCCTCGATTCTGCCGAGGCGGAGACTACGAGCGCCGTCGTCGAGCTGCCCGTCCAGCGACGCAATACGCAGGCGAAGGTCACGGTCCACCATCGCAGCGATAACTGGCGTTGTTCCCCGATACCGAGGCTCGACAAGCGATCGAAAGAGGCGCCCATACGGCACATTGTCGAGTTCCATCGCGCCAAACTGAAAGTCGTTGTCGCCCTCGACACTCCGCGTCGTCAGGGCGGCGCCGCCGATACGCAATGTAGCTTCGTCGGATGACAGCTCGACGTTCTGGAGCGACAGCGTGCCACCTGCTTCGCCGAGCGGCGTCGCGACTTCCTCTGCAGTCACCTCAACGCTCTCGCTGAGCAAGAGTCGTCGGGCGCCGAGTTCCGGATCTGTGTTGAAGCCACGAATCGTGACGTTCAGATTCTGAATCGTCTCGACCGGTGGTGGGATCTCTTCCCAGTCGTAGCCCAAGGCGGCCTGGCGACGCTCATAGATGCCATTGCGGATCAGGATCTCGTCGATGTGGATCAGGCCCGCCGCCGCAAGCACGTCGACAAGGCCATCGGTGTTCGTCGAATCTGCCGAGGAGTCGCTTGCCGCTGCGGGGCGCACCGTCTCGTACAGCAACGCGCTGGGAGACATGATCTCGAGACGTTCCAGGGCCCACTCGCCAGTATCGACATAGTCGCCAAGAACCCGACCCTCCAGCGTAATTCGGCCGGTCGTGATGTTTGCCAGGCTGCGCTCCTGGACGCGATCCACCAAAGTGGGTCGATCGGTTGCAATCGGAGCAAAAGCAACGCTCTCGATCGACAGCTCTTCGCGATCGCTGCTCGCACTGATACCGCTGACTGTCAGTTGCTCAAACCCATCGCCGGGAGCGAACACGAGCGTGCCGATACTCGCCTCCGCCGTCTCCGAAAGAAGGTAGCGACCAGGTTCGTAGCCAGCCCCGGCCTCGTGGCTCAAGAGGTTCAAATTCATGTCGACGTCATCGACGAGGACCCGACGCACGGGCTCAGCAAGCCACTCACCGTCAACTCGGTCGACGTTCATTTCCCACCGAGCGTCCTGGAGCAGGACGTCACCGACACTGACGCTCGGGAAGCCCACGAGAATCGCACTGATCGTCTCAGCGGGCAGCCTGCCCGCCATTTCGGGACGCACCGGCGAGGGGTTCTCGGTGCCCTCGCTTTTGGTCGTGCGCAGATCGGGCGAGACGATCGTGATCTGTTGCACCTCAACATCAACCGACTCGATCAGCGAACCGTAGTTGATCCCCGCCAGCGACAAGCTTCCGGTCTGCAGCGTATGCGCGTCTGGAGGCTCTGCGAGTTCGGTCTCCATCTCCCGCCGATCGAAAACCGGTTCGAGTTGCAGCGAGTCGACCACGAGATCGGCACCCGCGGACGAGCTACGCCACCCGTTCATCTGGACACGGTGGGGCGTGCCACCGCCCACGGTGACCGTTATCGCGCTCGCACCAACGGACCAACCGTCGGCAAACAGCGGCCGCGCGGGATCGAACTCAACCCCGGGGCCGGAGCTGTAGCCCGACAGTTCCAGCGAGAGATCGTCGATCCCGTGATACCTGACGGGTGTGTCGTGCCACGACCCGTCCGTGTCTCTGTCGACGAGCAGTTCGAAGTTCCCGTTTTCGACTACAAGGCGCTCGACGTCGATGCGCGGTAGTCCGCCGAGAATCTCTGTGAGCAGCGCGCCCGGCCGTGCCCCGGTGAGTGCGGCTGTGACGTCGCCGCTCGCGGACGGCACGTCCTCGTTACTTGTGGGCAGATCGGATACCAGGTCGACGTCGGCATCGAGCATGCGCATCGTTTCCGCTTCGAACGCACGGTCCGCAAGCAGTTGATCGAAGTCAACGCCCAGGATCGATGCCTCGCGAATCGTGACCGTGCGTGATCGTGGGGCTTCACCGTTCTCCGCCACTTCGTCTCGGCGATCGAACAACGGCGTCATGCTGAAATTGTGGATCTCGACGGACCCTTCGCCGGTGGAGAAGCGGATCGGACCGTGCCGTTCCTCATGAAGTCCGTCCGGCCACAGGTAGTAGTACTCGGCGACCTCGATACGAACATCGTCGGAGAACAGCAGTCGGTTCGGGTCCGGGTTGGTGAAGTCGAGATCGTCAAACGCGATGTTGACTCCAACGAAGCTCTCGTAGAGTTGGAAGGTGTCGCGGATGTCGCCCGTGTCTGCTTCCTGCCGCCGGTAGCTCTCGAGGTCGGCGTCGTTGAGTCTTACTCGCAAGATCCGTACGCGCGGCGGCGACTCTTCCCCATCGTCCGGAATCGCGGGTTCCGGCTCTGGTTGGTGCACCACCGGCGCGACCTCAGCCTGCACCGATTCGGCCTCTGGATCGGCAGCGGCCCGGCCGCGCACGATCAGGTCCTCAAGCCCGGATAGCTGGATGAGCGGGCCATCGATCTCCAGGGCGTAGGCACGGGGTCCGTTGCCGCGGATCAGCGTCCAGGGGTCGACACCCACTACGTCGACGGTGGCGTGCTGCAACTGGAAAATCACGCTCGGAAGCGTCCCCGCCGCGTCTCGCGCCGCGAGCACCTCGCGATCGAGCATCACGCTCACGCCGTGCAGTCGCGGCGAAACACCCGTACTCCCCCATTCGATGCGCTCGAGGGCCACCGTGTACAAGCCGTCGGTGGCACCCACCAGGCCCTCGTTCAACAGCCCTTCGAGATCCTCAGCGGACACCGCGGCCCGCACATAGCGCCCCACGGCGAACGCAGCGATCAACACGACGACCGCGAAGATGCCAAGGGCGATACCCGCCCGACGTAGCCAAACCCGACTTTTTGCGGTCATCCGTGCGCCCACCCCATGCTGGTCGGAATCCGCGAAATCGACGGCGCTATTGTAGCGGCGATTCTCTCCGAGCGCGCAGGGTTCGAGCGTTCCGCCGGACGCGGGCGATCGCCGCGAGCACCTGACCAACGCGCTCGTGGGGTGGCCCGGCGACTTCGATACGTCGCGCACCACTGGCAATCACGGCGACGCGAAACAGTGCCTGGATCTCCCGGCGAGCGAAGGGGCGATCCCGCTGGTCACCATCCGCAGCCCACACCACGTCGGTACCAGCCAACACGTAGAGCGAAGGTAGGCGGTCGGCGGCCTCCGACTCGACACCGGCCGGACAGGCGCCAAAGTAGTGCCGGCTGTAGACAATCGTGCTGAGAAGATCCGTGTCGTGCACGACCAGAGCGCCAGCCGCATCGACGGCATGTTCTTCCGCCTCGACCTGAGCTCTTGCTATCGCAAGCACATCCCGAGCCTCCGGAACGCGCCCTTCCGCGGCGACAAAACTTCGAACAGCCTCTTCGCTCCAAGGAGCGTCGAAGTGTCGCGCGACATCCCTGGCCAACGTGGTCTTGCCCGTGCACTCCGACCCCGTCACGACGACGCGAAATGGCCTCATGACCCGGCCGCCTCTGCGCGCATCGAATCGCTCCAGCTGCGATAGCCGAGCGCAGCCAGATAGAGGAAGACCGCGTAGAGGGCCGACGTCAGATAGAGCCCCTTGTAGGCGAACATGCCGACGTAGACAACATCCAGCGCGATCCACAGCAGCCATGCTTGCAGCAGTTTCCTGGCCTGCAACCATTGGGCGACGATGCTGAAGGCCGCCAACTGAGAATCGAGAAACGGCAGCGATGCAGTCGTCAGACGGGCAAGACCGAACCCGAGCAACGCGCCGCCCACAGCCCCAGCAACGATGAGCCACGCCGCATGTCCGATTCCTAGCGGCCGCACCGACAAGCCCGACTCCTCGGCCCCACCACCAACCCAGGCCCACCAGCCATAGGCCGATAGCACGAAATAGACCGCCTGCAATCCAACTTCGGCATACAGCTGGGCGTCGTAGAAGACGACAGCGTAGAGCGCCACGCTGATCATCCCCAACGGCCAGCACCAGACCACCTGTCGCGTGGTGAGATACACGGCCGCGAGCGTGATCGCGACGGCTACAAACTCGAGAGGACTCATCGTCTCCTAGCGTTGAGGGCTACTGCAGGTCGAACTCGATCGAAGCGACAATATGACGTGTGGCCAGCGGATAGTAGAAGGGGATGCCGTCGAGGCTGGTCGAGCCGTCTGTCGCCTGGTTCAGGAACTGGTAGCTGTAACCACTCGGCAACTGATCGGTGTCCGAGAACAGGTTGTTGACGAACACGTTGAGGCGCGGCCCGCCGCTCGGCCACCAGTCGCCGAGTCCAATCGAACCCCGTAGGTCGACGCTCGTGAACGAAGGGGTCCGAAACGCCGCCAGACCGGTGTTGTCGAGCTGCGACTCGGATACGTAGCGCCCCGTGGCCGCGAGCGCCGTGGCGCCACGTGACCACTCGGCGCCGACGTTCACAATCGTCTCCGGCGTCAACAACGGCCGAACGTTGGTGTAGTCGATGGGCGTGCTGCCGATCCACGCGCCATTGGAGTCGTACACATCGTAGAACTGGGTCCAGTTGGCGATGCGGTTGCGGCTGAGATTCAGCGAGTGCAGCAGCGTCCATTCGGGCGCGAACCGCCACCGAAGATCCAATTCCAGGCCGCGTCGGTAGGACTCGTCGACGTTTGTGCGGATCGGCAATCCGATGTCGGAGAGTTCGCCCGTCAGTGCGATTTCATCTCGGAACTCCATCGCATAGAGATTCGCCTGCAGAGCGACGGTGGCCGTGCGCAGGTTGTAGCCAACCTCGAGATTGGTGACCGACTCGGGCCTCACCGCGTTGAGGTCGTGCGCGACGGTGGCGTTGTCTTCACCCGCCAGAAGGTCGAGTCGGGCGGGCTCTCGCTGCGCCTTGCCGATGGACGCATAGAGGCTGCTGGACGGTGAAAGTGCGTATCGGGCGCCGACCTTCGGATCGAGGAAGGTCCAGTCGACAGATCCGAGATCGATGTCGCCCTCGTAGCGGAACTTCGCCCACCGAAGCTGAGCATCGCCGAACAGGATCCAGTCGCCCGTCCTGTACTCGGCCTTCGCCCAGGCATTGGCAGACTGCTTGTACCCGGTGTTCAGGTAGTAACGCGTCGCACCCGAATCAAGCGTGTGATCGCCGGCAAAGTCGTTGTAGTGGGCTCCGAACGAGATCGCCCATTCCCGCGTAGTGCGAGAGGCCGTCAGCATCGTTCCCCAGAATCCCTGGTCGATGCCGAACTGCAATAGCTCCGCCTGCGCGGGCGAATCCCAGAGTCGGAACCAGCCATCGGCGCCGTTGTAGTAGGCCGCCGCCGTGACAACCCAGTCATCATCCAGGCCGCGCAGGTAGCGCAGTTGAGCGAAGCGCTGGCCGAAGTCGTCGCGCTCCTCCTCGTCGAGTGGATTGAAACGGCGGTTCTCGGCAAGCGTTGCCGGGTCTACGGCGAGCCAGGCAAGTTGCGACTCCTCGCTGCCAGCGAAACCCGTGAAGCGCAGCGATGAGCGCTCGCCCTGCCAGCCGCCATTCAGGAACAATGTGTTGTGGCGGCTGCCAGAATGCTCACGGTACCCATCGGTATCAGAGTACGAGTAGCGGCCGGAAGCCCAGAAGCCGTTGCCGAGGTCACCCGTTTGCCCGCCCAGTGAGAATCGCGCGGTGTCATACGAGCCCAGCTGAACACGGCCCGTGATCCCGGGACGAACCGCCGGCGGACGGCTCGCGAAGTTGACCGATCCGCCATAGGCCGGTGAGCCCACCGTCGACGTCCCCACTCCGCGTTGCACCTGCACGCTCTCGACCTCGCTCAGGAAATCGTGGAAGTTGTTGAAGTAGAGAGCGTGTTCCGCCGGATCGTTCAGAGGCGCGCCGTCGTAGGTGATATTGATACGCGTCTGCTGGATGCCTCGCAGGCTGAAGTAGGAGTAGTTGCTCCCTACGCCGGAGTCCGAGTACCAGTTCATCGAGGGCTGGTACTGGAGCGCAGCCGGAACATCCTGGCCGTAGCTGATCTTGTCGAGCTCTTCGCGATCTACCTCTGCCGTAGTGATCGGCATATCGGCGTCGGCACGGATGCCGACGACTTCGATCACTTCGTCGACGATGGTGCGCGGTGTCATCCGAATTTCCACGGCGGCAGCCAGCTCGGCAACACCGAAGTGTTGATCCACGTCGAAGTAGTCCGGATGACGCACCGTAAGAATCACATCACCGGCAGCCACTTCGAGACTGAACGTTCCATCCGAACGCGTTGTCTCCGAGGCATCTCCCACCCGCAGCACCGCGCCGGAAATCGGCGCAGCCGATGTGGTCATGACGGTTCCCTGAACGGTGACTGTTTCCTGCGCGAGCGCCGACATTGGGGTCAGTGCACAGAGCCCTATGAGGGCTACCCGACAGAACGCTCGGCACACGTGAAAGACAGCGAGCATCGCCAACTCCGCAAGTGACGGGTGTACACACCGGATCAAGACTGTGACGACTTGCCGTTCCCTACGCCGGTGTTAACCGGATCAGGTTCGAGGGTCTGATCTCAGGCCGAAGGCCACCCCTAGGCTTCAATTTGTTGGGGTCATCTTCGACGCCGGCCCGCCCAAGATCAAGCGGCCAGTGCACGCCGGCCCAAATCTGGTCCCTGGAACGGTAGTATCCGCGCATGAGCCAGGATCGACGCAACTTTCTGAAGAGCGGTATTGCCGCGGTTGCGGGGGCTGCCGCCTGCGGCCCACGCGATGGTTCCGCGCCTGCAGCACCGGAGCGTACCGGCCTCGACCAGGATCTCCTCGTCGCCATCTCGCCCGTCGTGCTCCCATCGGAGCTCGACGAGGACGGTCGTGGCGCGGCGGTTCGTGCGTTTGCTAGTTGGATAGCGGCCTTCGAGCCCGTCGCCGAGCTCAACCATGGCTACGGGACGGCCAACATCCGGTATGGACCGCCCGACCCTGCGCCCGCCTGGCAGGCTCAACTCGAAGCGCTCGAGCTCGAGGCGCAAAGGCGGTTTGGCCAGGACTTCCGCGAGCTCGACTTCGATACGCAGAACGCGATGGTGCGTCGTCAGATTCGCGACCGTAGCGAGACCATGCCGTCGCCGTTGCAGGCTGATCACGTCGGCGTGGCGTTGCTTGCCCACTGGCTGACGAGCCCCGACGCGACCGACCGCTGCTACGAGGTGAAGATTTCGCCGCTCACCTGCCGCGGCATCGAGAGCTCCCCGCGCGAACCGGATCCGATTGGATGAGCCGTATCGAAGAAGCCGATGTCGTCATCATCGGAGGCGGTATCTCCGCGGCAATGGTCGCCGAGAAACTCACGGACGAACATGACGCCGATGTGATCATCGTCGAGGCCGGGACGCACTCGGCCCCTCTCGAGGAGCGCTTCGCGCGGCGGCAGCGCTTTCTCGACTACGGCGAGAATCCCTGGCCGGACGATCACATCGACGACCAGTACGCCGAGGGCATCATGTCGCGCTCGATGGTTGTCGGCGGACAGGCTTTGCACTGGGGTGGCGCCACACCGCGTTACTCCCCAGAGGACTTTCAGCACCAGTCGATGTTCGGCGTCCACACGGATTGGCCTGTCGACTACGACACGATGGATCCCTACTACCTCGAAGCGGAGGAGAGGATCGGTGTTGCCGGCGAACAGGGCCCGGAGCCGCTCGACCCTCGCGGAGCGCCCTACCCCATGCCTCCGGTTCCGTTGTCGTGGAGCCTCGCCCGTTTGCAGGAATGGGTGAACGACGCTGGCGTGCCGACCTGGGGCAACCCGATGTCGAAGAACACGGTGCCGTGGCGCGGGCGCAACGTCTGCCAGCGCTGCGACACCTGCACGATCTGTCCCACAGGGGCGCGATACACCCCGGAGTTCAGCTTCCAGCAGCTGCTGGCGGCAGGCCGACTGCGACTCCATCCGCGCACGATCATCAGGCGCCTCGAACTCGAAGACGGCGGCACCGGAATCCATGCCGCCGTCGGCCGTAGCTACGACGATCCAGAAACCGATGTGATCTATCGCGCTCGCACATTCGTGATCGCGGCCGGCTACACGTGGAGTTCGCACCTGCTGTTGCTTTCCGCGCAGGGCAACTTCACTGACGGGTTGGCCAATTCGTCGGGCCTCGTCGGCCGCTATATGGCAGGCCACCGCAACGTCGGCGCGATGGTCGAACTTCCGATGCGCCTGCTCCCGGGGATGTTCTACGGGCACTCGCTGGTGTCGAAGTACTTCCAGCGGCCAACCGCCGCCGGCGGACCAGGGCTGCCATCGGGGTTCATGCGACACGACTTCCGCGTGTGGGAGAGCACCTCCGCTCGTGGGCCACGTCTCCGAGATGACTCGGGCGGGTTGCTTCTCGGTGACGATGTCATGAACGACTGGCGCAGCCGAACTGCCACCGGCACGGCTCGCCTCCGGAGCTACTACGACATCATTCCGGACCGCGACAGCCGACTCACGCTGCACACCGCTCAACGCAATCGCTTCGGCGACCCGCTACCAGAGCTGCAATTCCGCGACGCACCGGTCTCACAGCAGCTCAGGGGCGCCACCGAGGACAGCATCCGCGCCCTATTTGAACGCGTCACCCGGGCGGGTGGCGGACGCGTGATGCGCACCTTCGTGGACGAGACCCAGGATCATCCTGGCGGTGGTTGCCGCATGGGCGAAGATCCGAGCGACAGCGTCGTGGATTCCTGGGGCAGAACGCACGACCACGAGAATCTGTTCGTGGTCGGCGCGCCCACCTGCGTGTCCGGTGGCTGCAACAACGGCACGCTCACATTCGCCGCGTTGTCGCTGCGCTCCGCAGAAGAGATCGGCCGGGAGTTTCCCGCGCGCGAGACGGCCTAGCGCTTAGCCGCGCGAAGCGAAGTCGACCACGACTGGGTTGTGGTCGCTCACCGTCTCCCACGGCTCCCCCTGCAACACTTCCGCCGCCTTTACCCGCCTGTTCCACGCGGTTGGGAGGAAGATCCCGTCGCAGTGGTACGGCGTGGCGGGATTCCCGGTCCATCGCAGGGTCTGCGCCAGCGGCTCATCAGGATGGCAGAGCACCCACGAGTTGGTCAGTTCCATGTCGTTCTCGATGCGATCGAGAAGCCGTAACTCCCGCGGTGTGGTCTTGCGGGCCTCAAGCGCAACGCGTCGCGCTGTGGCCACGTTGAGATCGCCGCCGAGCAACAGGGGGCCGTCATGGTCGATGGCCAGAATCCTGTCGAGCACCTCGTGCACGGTCCGGACATAGCCAGAGTGGCGTGCCGGAACATGCAGGCTGAAGACTCGGCACACCGGCCCCCACTTCCACAGTCGCGCCGCGGCTCCGACCACCCACCCGCCGTAGCCCGGTACTTCGAGAATGGCCTCGGGTGTTCGCGGCAGAAGCAGTCCGCTACCCCAGCGACCGTGCTCGACAGCTTCCCAGACGATGCGGCGACCGAGCTCACGGCTCAGCGACTCCCCCAGACACGTCGGCGCCTTCGCCTCCTGCAGAAAGGCGAGGTCAGGGGAAAGATCCAGCGCGTGCTGCCAGTCTCGGGCACCGCCTGATCGCATGTTGAAGCTGATCAGACGCACGCCTGTCCCCCTGTGTCATGACCTCCCGTCGGACTTGGGCAGGCTCGCCATGGTGTCTGTGACCCGAATCAGATCGACGAGTACTTCCGCCATCGTACGTACCTTCTCGTACTCGATGCGGTTGGCGTCGTCCGAGGGCTGATGGTAATCCTCGCCACCCCCGTAGAAGTAGATCGTTGGCACACCGCGGAGAAAGAACCGCACGTGATCGGCACGGCGGAACTGATAGTCCGGCGTTTCGAAGCGTCGTTCGTAGTCGAAGTCCACGTCGCCGTGTCGGTCCCGCGTCGCTGTCACAAGGGTCTCGATCTCGTCCGAGTGGCGCCCTGAGACACGGAACTGATAACCGCCAAACGAGCGACGGCGCTTCCCCACCATCTCCATGTTTACGTTCAACGCAAGACTCGAGAACGGCACGGGAGGGTTGTCGACGAAGTGTTCGGAGCCAAACAGGCCGAGTTCCTCGGCGCTTGTGAAGAGCACCATCACCGGCCGCCGACCGGGCGCTCGGGCAAGGTGGCGGGCAGCCTCGAGCAGTGCGACGACCGACGCCGCGTTGTCGTTGGCGCTGTTGAGGACGACGCCGTTCGCCTGGGTCCCCTGCCCATCCAGATGCGCGCTCAGAACGATCACCTCGTCCTCAAGGTCAGAATCCGTTCCCGGAATCACTCCGCCGATATTGGCTGTCTCCAGAATTCCGCCATCGCGGAGCTCGAGATCGAAACGAACGGTCGTGTCGGTCAGGGCGAAGGGATCCAGTGTCGGGTCGAGGTTGGGATCCCCGATCTGACCGGCGAAGAGCGTGGCAGCCCCTCGATCGCTGATTCCGACGGCGAAGCCAACAAACGGCTGCGCCGGGTCTGGTGTGCGACTCTGCCCCTGTAGTTGGTTCGGTGCGGTCAGAAACTCGCGCCAGAACACGGGAGGCTGCAGCCCTGGCAGGGCGATAACACATACGGCGCCGCGTTCAGCGACATTCGCAACACGGCGCTCGAGCCCCTGGTTCCCTTGCGGATTGCGTGCGCGGAGCCCGGGCGGGCCGCTCGCCAGCATCTGAGCCGGCAAGTCGAAGAACAGCGCTGCGCACGCGCCATCGAGATCGAGCCCGGCAAGCTCATCGACGCCCAGGTCCTGCTCCACAACCCCGGAACCCACGAAGACGACCGGCAGGTCTTTGCCCCACGCGGCGGTATCCCCGATGTACGCCACCTGCATGTCCTGCAGTAGCGCCAGCTCATCCGGCTCGCGTGAGTCGATCGTCATGGACCCGCCGCGCGCGACCCGCCAGTTGGCCAGCCCGAACGGCTGGCGATACGAGAGCGCGTCCGCGCTACTGGCGAACAAGGGATCGACGCCGTGGTTGGCGAGTTCGACCTCCACGAATTCTGCGGCAGCTTCGTAACCCGGAGTCCCTGCCGATCGGCCGCCGAGTTCATCAGCGGCCAGCAATTCCAGGTTCGCCCGCAGGGCATCAACGGAGATGTCTGCGCCAGCGCTCCGTCCACCCCCAGCATGGCTGGCACTGGCGCCACCGCCATCACCCGAAACCACACAGCCGACCAAGGAAAGGCCGATGGCCGTCGCCGCGCCAAGAATCACACCGTTTCGCACTAGCACCGCTCCAGGGGACGAAACTCCAAATCAGCTCGCTTAAGCATACGAATGCGACCGCCTTTCGTTGCTTCCGGCCGACACAGGAAACAACAGGAAATCACGGCGCGAGGAACGAGGACTTCCCTGGCCGCTCAAGGATGTCGCATGGCAATCACCGGTAGATTCCCCGACTCCCAAGCGCTAGCCTCGGTGCCATCGTGTGCAGAAACTCTCGACGGTTCGATTCCGGTCCCCAGGACGCTGAGGTCCGGGGTTCAACGACGGCCTGGCGCTGCGTGACGGCGGTCGTCTGCGCTTGTCTGATGTTCGCATCGGCCACGCGAGCTGGCGCGCACACGTTTGCGCCCATCGCCGACGGTTCCCTGGCTGCTCGCGCTGAACTCGTTGTGCAGGGAGTGATCAGCCGACAGACCGTTCGTGTTGAGGATGGCGTGCCGGCCACTGACTTCGTGCTGCGCGTCGAAAGAGCATGGAAAGGCCAAACACGACGGCAGCTTGTGTTCCGTGTCCCTGGCGGTGAGTTGCCAGATGGGACGAGGCTGACGATCTCGAGCGCGCCGCGCCTCGCGATCGAGCAGGAGGTTCTGCTCTTCCTGCGACAGGGCGACGACGGATCCCTGCGCCTCGTTCAGATGGAACTCGGAGCTTTCCACGTTCGCAACTTGGGCGGCCGCGACATCGCCTTCCGTGCAGTTGACCTGGAGGCAGACCGGCTCACTGGCAGCCGAGCACCGGGCGGCGAACGCTGGCTTGGTCTACGTGACGCCCAGCGCTTCGGTCGTTGGATCCGCGACCTTGATCGCGGCGCACGCACGGCGATCGACGGCTACTTTGCTGACGATGTGCCTAACTCCCGGGTCGAGGGCTTCTCGCTGATCGAATTTGGCGGTTCGCCGGCTCGTTGGAACACGTTCACACCCGCATTCGGGATTGTGGGCACGTTGATCGGTGCGGGCGACGGCGGCACCTCGGCCGCAAAGAACGGCGCCGGGGCCCTGAACGCCGCAAGCGATCTCAACATCGGTGTGAGTTCCGGCGGCGGTGCAAACGCCGTCTACTACGAGGACCCCAGCGACGAGATCGATGGTTCGTTTAGCTGCGCCGACGGCGGGACGCTGGCGTTCGCGGCGGTGTACACCAACGGCTCCAAGTTTGATGTCGACGGCGTGACGTTCTCCCGCATCACCTTTGCCGATATCGTGGTTCAGGACGGTATCGACTGCTTCCTGGCGTCGGACTCGGAGGCCGCCGAGGAGCTTCTTGGCCACGAATTCGGACACGCGGTTGGTATCGGTCACTCCGGTACCGGTCAGGCTCTCATGTATCCGTTCATCCACGGGGATGGACGCGGCGCCAGTTTGCACGCCGACGACAAGGACGCGCTCGCGGCACTGCGCTACACCAGCGGCGGAGACGACGACGGCGGTGGTGGTGGCGGCGGCGGAGCCCCTTCGACACCTACCTCGCTCGGAGCCGTGGTTGACGGATCGACAACCACACTCAGTTGGAGTGCCGGCGCGGGCGCGTCTGCCGACGAATACATCGTCGAAGTCGGCACATCGCCAGGCAGCAAGAACTACGCAGCGACCACCACAACGTCCACGACGGTGTCGTTCGACTCCATACCGACCGGCACCTACTACGCGAGGGTGAAGGCGAGGAACGGGAGCGGTACGAGTGCCGCGACAGCGGACAAGGCTTTCGTAATCACGGGTTCAGCGCCCGCGACACCGAAGAGCTTCAATACCGTGGTGAAGGGCGACACGATCACATTCAGCTGGGACGACGTCACCGCACGAGACCCGGCAACGGAATACGTAGTCGAGATCGGCAGCACGCGCGGCGCGCGCGACGTGGAAACGCTAGAGGTGAACCGGTCACCGCTCGAACTGCGCAACGTGTTTCCCGACGAATACTTCGCGCGGGTGCTGGCCCGCAACGAGTTTGGCGACAGCAGTCCGACCTCCGACCGACGCTACGTCATCGCGCCGCAGGCGCCACCCGGATCGGTCGAACAGCTGCGCCCTCGCCTGTTCTCCAGCCTCGCGGCAACCGACCTCCAGTGGGTTCGCACCGCCGGAGCAGTCGACTACGAGGTGACTGTCGAGCATGAAGGCGTCGAGATCTTCAGACGCTCCTACTCTGACGACGATCACTGCATTCGCGGCGGGAACTGTTTTGTCGCCGCAAACAACATCAGTCCCGGACCGCTCAGGGATGGCACCTATGAATGGTTCATCCGAGGCAGCAACAAGCTGGGCGAAGGCAAATGGGAATCCTCAACGTTCCGCGTCAAACGCGCAGCCCTACCCCGCAAGCCGGCGCTCCGTGGGCCCGCCAACAACGCGAAAGTAGGCAGTCGGCCTGAATTCCGGTGGCGCTCCGAGGAGCGCGCCAACGTGTTCCTTCTCGTGGTCACCAACAGCGCGGCGCGCAAGACGTTCGAATACCGCCTCACGGCGGTCGAGGTGTGCGCCGGAGCCAAGACGTGCTCCTTCACGCCGCCCAGCTCGCTGCCGCAGGAACCTGGCGCTGGTCCGTCGAGGCGGGACGCACTCACTCGAATCTCAACGCGCTATCGCGCGAGCGGATCTTCCGGATCGAGTAGCTTCGCCGTCTAGCGGCCGCTTTCTGGTGCGATTCCATAGGCTAGGTATACTCTCCGCCCTCCATGGACCCAGTAGAGCCCGCAGCCTCGGAGCCAACGACGAACCGCGAGGGACTCGTTCGTGCGATTGGCCCCTTCGCACTCGGCCTGGCGGTCGTGAACCTCGTCGTGGGCGGCGGGATCTTTGTGCTACCGGGCGTGATCGCCGCGGAACTCGGCTCGGCGGCGATTCTGGCTTATCTCGTCTGCTCCGTGGCCGTTGCCCTTGTCTTTCTCTGTTTCGCGGAAGTCGGCAGCCGCGTTGTACGGAGTGGCGGTAGCTACGCCTATGTCGAGGACGCCTTCGGGCCCTTCATCGGGTTCGTCGCTTCGATGCTGTTCTGGCTGGGCTACTCGGCGGCCGCCGATGCTGCGATCACCGTGGCCATGATCGACGTGCTCGGCACCGTGGCGCCGATCCTCACCGAGCCCCTTCCGCGAGCGCTCTTCACCATCTCGATCCTGGCTTTTCTCGCCGTGGTCAACATCCGCGGCGTCGAATCTGGCAAGCGCCTGTATGTCTTCAACACGATCGCCAAGCTAGTACCGCTCCTCCTCTTGTTGGTCGTTGGCCTCTTCGTGATCCAGGCTGACCACCTGGTCATCGGTTCGTGGCCGTCGATGGCCGAGATCGGAGCAGGCGCAATCATTCTGTTCTTCGCTTTCAGTGGCGCGGAGGGCGCCCTCAGCGCCAGTGGCGAGATCAAGAGACCAGCCCGGACGGTGCCGCTCGGGCTAGCCCTCGGCATCGGATGCCTGCTCGTGCTTTACATTGGCCTTCAGACGGTCGCCCAGGGCGTGCTGGGCGACGGGCTCGCGGATCAGATCGATGCTCCGCTCACCGCGGTTGCCACCGAAGTATTCGGCCAATGGGGCGGCCAGCTTCTACTCGTCGGGCTCGTCTTCTCGATATACGGGGCCGTGAGCGGAGACATGCTGGGTGTGCCCCGAGTGATCTTCGCAGCGGCCCGGGACGGCTCGCTCCCCGGTGCGCTGGGGCGCGTTCATCCGCGCTACCGGACGCCGCATGTCGCGATCATCTTCTTCGCGTCTGTGGTGATCGCGCTGGCGCTTAGCGGCACGTTCACCTACCTGGCTGCCGTCGCGACGGGCTCCTTGCTGCTCATCGATCTCGGCGTGATTCTCGCCGTGCTGCGACTTCGGTCACGCGACGGACTCCCCGCCGCTCACGAATTCACCCTGCCGCTCGGCCCAACGATCCCGTTGCTGGGCGCCGCGATCGTGGGGTGGCTCCTGATGCAACTCCCGCTCGCGGAGTCCGCGAGCGTCGGCGTGCTGATCGCGGTCTCCGCCGCCTACTACGTGATCAGACCTCGGCGCCGAGCGCGACGGTGATGGCCTGACCGCTCATACCGCGCGACTCCTCCGAGGCGAGGAATGCGATCACGTGGGCCACCTCGATCGGGGTGACCACGCGGTTCGGCGGATACAGCGCGTCGCGCTCTTCCCACACCTGCTCAACTGTCTTGCCGCTGGCTTCGGACTCGGCTCGTGCCGAACGCTCGGCCATCTCGGTGCGAACCCACCCCGGCAGCACGGCATTGGCGGTAACACCGAACGCTCCACCATCCTGTGCGACCGAACGCATCAGTCCCAGGAGTCCGTGCTTGGAGGCGTTGTAGGCGCTCCCCGCCTGCTCTGCGATACGGCCGGCGGTGGAACTCGTGAAGACCATGCGTCCGTAGCCGACCTCCACCATTCCAGCGAGAATCGCGCGGGTGAGGTGAAACGGCCCGTCGAGATTCACGCGCATCGCCTGCGCCCAGGTTTCGGGATCCTGTTCCCAGAGCACGCGCTCGTGGGCGGACCCCACACCGTGATTGCACACCAATACTTCGATCGGGCCCAGGCGACCTTGGGTCTCGTCTACAGCCCGGGCGCAGCCGTCGGCCGTTGACAGGTCCGCCACCAGATAGTCCGTGCCGAGAGTCGTAAGCTCGTTCTCTGATCGAGATACCGCCATCACACGAGCGCCGCGCTGGAGCAGCAGTTCGGTGGTCGCCTTGCCGATCCCGCGCCCCGCACCGGTGACCAGGGCCACGTGCCCGTCCACTCCTGCCATGGGCGTTCCTCCGGTCTGTAACGGTTGCCGATCTGGTGGCCGGGCAGTATCGCATGTGGTACCACTGCCTCCCTTTCCCGCACGGAGCAAGAGTCATGGGCATGCTGTTTCTCACCGCACAGGAAGTTCGCGACAGCATCGACATGCCGACGGCCATCGACGCCGTCGAGGGAGCGTTCGCTGCGCTAGGCCGGGGCGAAGTCACGCTGCCGCCGCCGATCGGCCTCGATATCGACGCGGTTGAAGCCGAGATTCACGTTAAGGGAGCCCATATCCACGGTGCCGACAGCTTCGCGTTCAAGCTGGTGAGCGGCTTCTACCAGAACCCGCAGCTCGGGTTGCCCATGGCCAACGGAATTGTCGTGGTGTTCGACGCCGTCAACGGACAGGTCACGGGACTGCTCTTCGATATGGGATACCTCAGCGATGTGCGCACCGGCGCCGCCGGTGCGGTGGCCGCGCGCCGTCTTGCACCACAACAGATCAATCGCGTTGCGGTGATCGGCGCTGGAATGCAGGCGCGCATGCAACTCGAAGCGCTCGCCTGCGTGCGAGACATTCCCGAAGTGTCGATCTGGAATCGAACACCCGAACGCGCCGTCGCTTGCGCCACCGAGATGAGCGACAAGCTCGGCGTGCCCGTGACCGCGGTGCCGGACATCGAAGACGCTGTACGCGGCGCCAACATGGTTCTCACTGTGACTGTGGCCCGCGAACCCCTAGTGCGGAGCGAATGGATCGGACCCGGCACGCACATCACGGCCGTCGGCTCTGACGGGCCCAAGAAGCAGGAGGTCGAAGTCGAAGTACTCGGACGCGCCGACCTTGTCGTCGCCGATCGGATCTCGCAGTGCGTCGAACTCGGCGAGATCCACCACGCGGTGGCGGCCGGTCAGATCCGCGCCGAGGATTGCGTCGAACTCGGAACGATCATCGCGGGAGACGCGCCCGGTCGCATCTCCGAGGAACAGATCACCGTTGCCGACCTGACCGGCGTCGGCGTGCAGGACGCGGCAATCGCCGAGGCGACGGTGAGGGCCGCCAGGGCGCAGGGCTTCGGCCGGATCATCGAGTCGTGAGGCGCTCACGCACGGACCAGAGCCGCCGAGCGACGTGGTGCCTCCTGTTCCTGGCGACGGTCGCCGCTAGCTGCGCGCCCCAGGGGAACACGGTCGAGACCGCGCTAGCAGTGGTTTCGCGTGATGCGATCCAAGCCTCGATCGACTACCTGGCAGCGGATGAGCGCCAGGGCCGTCTGACCGGTACCGCCGGCTACGACGATGCCGCCCAGTTTGTGGCCCAACAGTTTGCCGCCATGGGTCTCGAGCCAGGCGGAACCGATGGATGGATGCAGCCGGTGCCGATGATCAGGCGCACTCTGGACGCGTCGGCCTCCGGCGTGACTCTGCACACGATGAGCGGCCAAGAAGACCTGCGATGGATCGAGGACGCGATCGTCTATGCGGACCCCGAGCGCGCCGAGAACCGTATCCAGGCCGAAGTTGTCTACGTGGGCTTCGGAGTCCATGCGCCAGAGCTCGGGTACTCCGACTACGACAGTGTCGATGTCACCGGGCGTATCGTTGCCATGTTCGGCGGCGCGCCGTCGAGTTTCCCGTCCACCGAGCGGGCCCACTACTCGTCCAGTCGTACCAAGGCGGAGGAACTCGCGCGGCGCGGTGCCGTCGGGCTCATCCGCCTCAGCTCAAGCACCAACCTCGAGGGATCCATCGAACCGTTCGAGCTGTCATGGGTCGGGGTCGACGGCCAGATCGCGGACTTTCTCCCCGAGATCGAGGGCCATGCGCGGCTGAGCCAGAGCGGCTCGCAGCGACTGTTCGCGCAGGCTCCGGTGACGTTCGGCCAGGCAAGCCAGGCCGCAGACAACGCCGAGGTGGCTTCGCTGCCGCTCAACATCGAAGCCACCCTCTACCGCCGTTCAGAACACGAGCGGCTGACCAGCCCGAACGTTGTCGGGATTCTGCCGGGCACAGACCCGGAGCTGGGCGACGAGCATGTCGTGTACTCGTCGCACCTCGACGCTCTCGGCACGGGTGAACCGGTAGACGGCGACGCCATCTACAACGGCATGTGGGACAACGCACTCGGTGTTGCGATGATGCTCGAGACCGCGCGCGCACTGGCCGCACTCCCTGACGGACCCCGGCGATCGCTCGTGTTCGTCGCAGTCACCGGCGAGGAATGGAGTCTCCTCGGCTCCGACTACTTCGCTCAGAATCCCACCGTGCCGGCCGAGGGCATTGTGGCGAGCGTCAACCTCGATATGCCTCTCGTGTTTTTTCCTCTCAACACCGTCACCGGCTACGGCGCCGAGCACTCCTCGCTCGAAGAGCTGATGACCACCGAGGCTGGCTACGAGGGCTTCACCTACACGCCAGACCCCTATCCGGAAGAGGTCTACTTCATCCGCAGCGACCAGTACTCGTTCGTTCGCCAGGGCATCCCGTCGCTCTACCTGGCAGAGAGCATCGGGTCATCCGACCCAAACATCGATGGACGCGAAGTGATCGACGCTTTCACCGCCGAGCATTACCACAAGCCTTCGGACGATCTGACATCAACGCCGATCCACTGGGACACCGCTCTACGCTTCGTCCGAGCAAGCGTTCGTATCGGCTACCGCATCGCTACCGACGACGCCCGTCCAACCTGGAACGAGGGCGACTTCTTCGGCGACCGGTTCGGCAGGTAGGACCGACAACACTCGCGATCACTCTTCGCGCAGAGTCCTCGCCGGATCAACACGGAGCCCCTGGGCGACACCCGGCAGGCTCGCCAACAGAGCCAACCCCAGAATCGTCGCGCACGGCATGACGATGGATGCAGTGTCGGTTCCCGAAACCCCGTAGAGCAACGATTCGATCCAGCTGACGACGGCGAGCCCCAGAGCGACTCCGATGGGCAGCCCAACCAGAACCATGCCGAGAACGCCGTGGACGGTCCGCTGCGCGATGCTCGATCGCGAAGCTCCCAGGGCAACGCGGATGCCGATTTCCCGGCGGCGCTGCAAGACCGAGTAGTGGAGCACCCCCGCGAGCCCGATACCGGCGAGCACCACCGCCACCAGGGCGAAAAAGATCCCCAGGGTCGCGAGGAGTCGCTCGCGCACAGTGTGCCGATCAACGATCTCAGCCTGGGTCCTCACGTCGCGGACTCGGAAGCCTTGCGCCTCGCCAACTGCTTGTTCCAGAAACGGTGCCAAGGCCAGCGGCTCGCGAGCTTCGGTGCGCACCATGAAGGCTCCGAACGAACGCGCGCTTAGATCTCCCGCCGCAGTCCGCGAACGACACGGAATGTAGGCGGCGGGCGCTGTGGGGCCGCGGAGCCCCAGGTAGCGAACGTCGCTCACCAGTCCGGCCACGCGGAACGTGTTCCGGTTGCCGTCAACGGCAACCCTGTCGTATCGCTCCCCAACCGGACTCTCACCCCCGGCGTACTCGCGCGCAAAGGCCTCGTTGACGATCGCCACGCCCGGCCAGACGTCATCTTCGCGAATATCGGTTCCATCGAGCAACCTGATCTGCATCACCGAGATCCATTCCGTAGAAACACACAGAAGCTCGGTGAGAGTCTCCGAGCGCACCACTTCGCCTTCAGCAGCAATCTCCGTGTTGGTGCTCGACCCGCTGAGCAGCGGCCAGCCCGAGAAGGCAACGGCCTCCACTCCGGGCACGCCGCGTAGTCGCTCTCCTAGCTCATCCCACGCTGCCGGCTGCTGCGCTGGCTGCGTGCGCAGCGAAACGGCGAGGACTCCGTCGGACGAGAAGCCCATCGGAATGCCGTCGAGACCAGCGAATGTCGCCACGAAAAGCCCCGCGACAAACAAAACGACAAAACAGAAGGCAACTTGCGCAGCGACCAGAGTGCGCATTGATCGATGTCGAGTTACGCGACCGACCGCCGCTTTCAGCGCCCGCGAAGGGTCGACGCCGGAGGCCCTCAAAGCGGGCGCGACACCGAAGAACAGCGTAACGGTCAGCGCCATGACGAGGCTAAAGCCCAGCACACGGGCGTCGGGCGACAACGCGAGTCGAATTGGCGCCCCGCGCGGACTCAGCATGTCGACCACCACGGGCGCTGCCCCCGCGGCGAACCCCGCGCCCAGAGCCGTGGCGAAGAGGGCCAACAACGTGTTCTCGGCGAGCGCAAGCTGCACGAGCCGCGCACGTCGCGCACCGATCGCCACGCGCACGGCCAGATCACGGCCGCGTGTACTGGCCTGTGCCGTCACGAGATTGGCCACGTTTGCGCAGCTGATGAGGAGCACCAGGCTCACGAGAACCCCGAGGATCATCAACGGACGGCCGAACGCACGCTGCAGCTCCGACACGCCCGCGGCGACTGGCGTCAGACGCAGCCTGGACGCCTCGAGACGCTCCTCGCGGAGCCCGGCACGGGAACTGTGCAGGAAGTCCCGCTTCTCTTCCTCGAAGCGACGCCACGCAACATCGAGGCGGTCCCACACCCCTCCGGCCGCAACGCCGGGTCCGAGTCGAATGAATGTCCGCAGACCGTTCTGAAGAATGTTGTGGACCTCACGCCCCATCATCGTGGAGATGAAGACGTCCGTCTGGATCCCCGGCTCGACTCCGACGAATGGCGCCTCGACCACGCCGACGATCTCAAACGTGTCCCCGTCCATGCTGAACTTCCGTCCAAGCACATCAGTGTCGCGTCCGAACCGCTGCGCCCAATAGGCCTCGGAGATCACTGCGAATGGGTGCTCACGAGCCGTTATGTCGTCGTTGACCGTGAGGAGTCGGCCGAGCGTCGGTTGGAGCCCAAACGCCGCGAACATTTCCCCCGAAGCTCGCAGAAGATACGGCGTCTCAGTTTCTTGCGAGCCCGAATACTTGAGTTCGCGGCGCCACGATGGCGAGATCGCGATCACCTCGGCATCACCCTCTACCGCCGCCCGCATGCGTCCGAACAGCGTGTACGAGCCACTGTCCCAGCGGTCCACGTCGCCACGCAGGTCACTCTCGTAGGAGACCAGGTGCAGGCGCCCCGGCTCGCTGATCGGCAGAGGGCGAAGCAGCAGCGCATCGATCAGCATGAAAGCCGAGGTGCACGCCCCGATTGCGAGCGCCAGCGACAGAACGGCCGCTAACGATGTCGCCCGGTTCTTCACGAGCTGCCGCCAACCAAAGCCAACGTCAGCTGCAAGCGCCTCGGCTCGACTCCTGAGCGAGGTTCGACGGCGAGGGGCCGTCCTCCGCGCGGCGACGGCCTGCTGAGCGACGTCCGCAAACGCCCCGCAAAGCACCCACGCCCGTGCGATCGGGCCACGTGCGGCCGTGATTCGATCCTCAAGCAACCTAAACCATTTCGTCGCCAAAGTCACGCCGCAGTCCGGCAGGCAGCATCGCCAACGCACGCCGGTAGAGCCCCGCCCCCGTCATCGCGACCTCGTCGGCTCTGGCCGCGGCCCGGACGCCCCGGCCTCCGCCAGTTGATCATGGAGTCGAACGATCTCGGCCGCCAGCACGTCACGCCCCAAGTCGCTCAGCTCGAAGAACTTTCGATCTCGCTGATCCGTGGCCTCCTCCGGGGCAGGCACCTCAACGAGCAGCCTATCCCTCTTCAGATCCCGGATACGACGATAGAGGTTCGCCGGCTGCATAGGCCCCGCCCCACGAGCCTCCAGTTCCTTGACGATCCGGTATCCATATAGAGGTCCGCTTTGCAGCACGACCAGGATCCGGAAATGGAGCGGATGCAGGGGCAAGAAAGAGTCGAACTGGCTCTCGTTGCTCATGAGTTCCTTAATAGTGTCATTCTGGCCATAGTGTCATTATTGACACTATACAAGATTCCTCACCGAGAAACTCGTTTGCTGTGTCTTTGCGTCCGGCGGGCGTCGATACCGGACACAGGCCGAGTGGTACCCACCCGCGAATTTCCCGAGCTACTGCGTCTCGGCGGTCGAGTCCACGTGGGGCCCGGGGGCGCGAGGAACCTCGATGCGGCCGGCCCAGTCTGTCAGGTCGCCAAGCGAAACCGTGCGCTCGGCCGGATCTTCGCGCAGGCCGCGCTCGATCACGTCGTGATAGGCATCGCTCACGCCGGGTCCGATCTCGTCGGCCCTGGGCACCTGCGTCGTGAGCTTGCTTCGAATGACCTCGACGGGGGTCCCGCCTGAGAAGAGGCGCCTGCCCGCGACCATCTCGTAAGCGATACAGGCCAACGCGTAGAGGTCCGCGCGGCTATCGGGGACATCACCGTTGAGTTGCTCTGGAGCCATGTAGAGCGGCGTCCCGAACATTCCGCCGGCCGCGGTTGAGGCCTCGGCAACATCGGAAACCCGCGTAGCCAGCCCGAAGTCAGCCAACTTCGCGGCTCCGGCGAGCGTCAGCATGACGTTCTCGGGCTTCAGGTCGCGATGCGTGACACTTCTCGAATGCAGGTAGTCGAGCGCACGGGCCAGCTGCCCAATCACGCACCGCGCACTCTCCTCCGAGAGTCCGCCCTGGTAGTCGACGAAGTCGTGCAGATTGGGGCCGTCGCAGTATTCCATCGCCAGAAAATAGGTTCCGTAGGACTCGAAGCCGCCGCGATACCGCGCGATGTTGTCGTGCTCCAGTGTGCCGAGCACCTCTGCTTCCTGGCGAAACAGTCGTACGGACTGCTGGTTGTGCAGCAATCGGTGCTTCATCATCTTCAGGGCCACGTGATCGCCGGTCGAGATGTCTCTGGCGCGGTAGGTAACTGCCATCGCGCCCCTGCCGAGCAGGTGGTCGATCTGATAGCCGCCGAGTTCCTTACCACCGAGCCCGTCGTGCAGTGCCGCGCCGAGTCGATCACTGACCAGGTCCGTCATCACCGACGCCAGCTCGGGATGGCCGACCGCGAGTTCGCGAAAGTCGCCGGCTGGAAGCGTCAGCCCCTCAACTGCAGTCATGGCTACTACGACAGCGGTTCGGGGCTCGCGGGTGACAAGTGCCATTTCCCCGACGAGGTCGCCAGCTTCGAACTCGCCCACTTCTCGATCGGCGGCGCTGTTCGAGCCACGCACCCGCGCGGCCGCACAGCCGCTCACGACAATGATCAGCGAGTCGCCCTCCGCTCCCTGGGAGATGAGATACTCGCCCTCCCGAAAGGCGACCGAAGACATTCGCGCGAGCAACTTTCCGCGCAGATCGCTCCCCAGCCCAGAAAAGCGTTCACAGGCATCGAAAGCCCGTCGCTCGATCTCAGTTCGGTTGCTTGCCGACACCGCACTGCTCCTGCGTATTCCGGGCGCCTGCCCCGCGCGCCCCACGCGCACATGGTAGCCGAAGGCCGGCACCGCTATGCTTGCGCCGCAGCGCTCGCCGGGCAGCGGCCACGACGGGTGCGAAGCCCCTTCGGTAGATATCAAAAGGAGTCGCTGGGATGAACGCGTCGCGATGGACCGATGAGGATATCGAAAGGATGCGCACCATCGGCGACCCTTTGGCGGACAACGCGGTCGCGGCCGTGTTCGAGCACGGCGGAGGAGCCGAAGGCGTACACCAGCTCCTCGTGCGGCTCTTTGCCCCCGACACCACCGGCGCCGGCCACGACGTTCTGCGGGCCCGGTTCGACTCGGCAGCAGACACTCCGCTGCCCGACGAGGTCCGACGCTACCTGGAAGAAGGTCATCGCCTGCCGGGATGGGCGCGATTGCCCGAGAAGCAGCAGCTGATTCACGAGGGCGGAACGGTCGGACTCGAGTTCGGACTCATGGTGTCCACGCTGTTGGCATGCGCGAGCCTCCCGGAGTGCTACGTGATGGCCAAGGGAGTCAAGGTTCTGGCCTACACCGGCAGGCTCGACGAACACACCCGCAGGCGGCTTCTTGAAACGGCGCAGTTCATCATGGACATCGCCCACAGCGGGAACGTAATTCCGGCGAACTCCGGCGACGGGGATGGTGCACCTCCGGGCGAGCTACCGAGGGGGATCCAGTCCGCACTGCGTGTCCGCTTGATGCACGCATCGATCCGCTACTTGATCCAGCACGGCGGCAAGGTCGAGGGACGCGAGAAAACCTCGGCTGACGTGGCGAACCAGTGGGTCCCGACGGATGGCAAACCGATTAACCAGGAAGACCTGGTGTACACGCTGATGACCTTTTCGTGGGTGCCGATCCGCGTGCTACGCGACTTCGGACTCCGGCCGGACCAGGAACTGGCATTCCTGACTCGCTGGAACCTAGTCGGTCACTTCATGGGGGTTCGCGAGGACCTGCTCCCCGCCACCGTGGACGAGGCTGAAGCGTTGTTCGAGCAGATCAAGACACGACAGAAGGGCTCCACGGGGCCGGGCCGCGCCCTCACTCGGCATCTGCTCGAGTATGTCCGCAGCGTGATGCCCTTCGGCTGCAAAGGGCTGCCGAAGATTCTCATTCATACCTATGTCGGTACGGAGACGGCCTCGATACTCGGCGTTTCACCGCCAGGCTTTCTAGAACGGCTCGCAATCCGCGTCGTGAAAGTCATTCTCGGTTGGATCGTGCGGGCCGTCGACGACGCCTATCGGGACGACAGCGGGCTCGGCCCCGTGTCCGTGTGGCTTCACCGCAGACTCCTGATGGCGCTTGCACATATGAGTCCGGATGGATTCCGCATCCCGCCGGACTTCTGGAGTGACGAGGTCTTCGGCCATCACCGTGCCGTCCAGCGCTAGGCAGTAGCCGCTGCCCCCTGGCGGGCGCGGATCTGGCGCACCTGCAGGATGTAGATCAGGTTGAAGATCGGCACGGTGAGGAAGAGCACGTAGAGGAACCAGTAGGTGGTCGGCTCCAATGACACATCGATCCGTCCGATCGCGAACTGCATTGGCCACCAGAAGTAGCAGAAGATCGCAGCCGCGATATTGCCGATCATCATCAGCCAACCGGCACGGTAGGACAGCCCGCTGCCATCAGGTCGTTCCAGCGCCATGAAGATGAAGCGAATCGACATAATGAACGCCAACAGGAACGCCGCCGCGACCCCAATGTCATCGTTGAAGTAGCGTCGAAACGTCAGCACCAGAGCGAAGCTGAGCGCCAGCGTGCCCGTGAGCGCAACGTAGTAGTGGCGCTGGACGGACTCGTGCCTCTGATTGGCGCGACCGAAGCGATAGAGTTGGAAGAGCAAGAAGAGATCGGGAATGAGCCACAGGTGGTTGCCGGCCTTGAGCAACCATGGGTAGTACTCCGGGGGCGCCAGCGCCATTTGCGCCTCCCAGCTGATGTTCAGACACACGGCTATTATCGGCACGCCGTAGGTCTTCTCGCGGAAGCACTTCTGGATGATCAGGATGTAGGCAATCGCCCAGGTTGCAAACATCACCACCGCGGTGAACAACAGCAGGCGTCCCACAGCTGGCGTCGAGCCGTGCAGCATGTACTCCAACTCGTTGATCAGGTGCTGCAGCATTTCGTCTCCTTCGCCATCAGAAGTTCCACGTAACGTGGAGTAGCGCGCGGCGTCCCAACACGCTGCCGCCGAACATCTGGAAGTGCTTGTTGTCGAACACGTTGGCGATATCGAGGCCGACTCGCCAGCGGGGGTCGATGGTGTACGCAGAACTCAAGTCCGCCACGGTGTAGGACGGCACTTCGCCGGCATACAGGCCGGACCGCCAGAAAAACCCGTCCACCCACTGCAGCCGGAACCCGGCCTCGAGAGCGGCACCGGAGTACGTGAGACCGGTGGTCAAGCGATGCTTGGGAGCATTCGGTACCAGCGGGTCTTCCGGGGCCTGCTCCCGGACCTCGTAATCGAAGAAGGTGTACCCAAGGTCCAGGTTCAAGGACCCAGGCAGTGTCGCCTGCACGCCGAACTCGAGACCCTGCGTATCTACCCGCCCCTGGTTGGTGAGCGAAACGACGACAAACGCCGGATCCCCGTTCGGAGTGTTCGACATCGCCGCGTACAGGCCGGGCGGCAGCGCCGCCTGCAACGTGGCCAGGACGATCGCCGTGGACTCAGGCGACAGTTCAGCGGGCGGCACATAGGCCCCGAAGTCGGGATTCAGCCGCCCCAGGCTGGTGCCAACCTGGGGAAGTAGGTTGGTCGTGAAGTCGTTGAGCTGACTCCGGTAATAGGTCAGATTCACGAACCAACGGCGTCCCAGGACCCCTTGATAGCCCAACTCGAAGGTCCGGACCCGCTCCACCTCCAGATTCTCGTTGCCCACCGCGAGGACCGGGGTTTTGCCGAGGCCCAAGGGCACCCCCCCCCCCCGAGAACAGGCTGCAGGGCCTCCTCGATGCCCGAGAGGTCAATCGGCGATGCTGCGGGAACCAGCAAGAACTGCTGCACCATGCTCGGCCCTAGAAAGGCCTCGTTGAACGAGGCCCGCAGCGTGTGCAGCGGATGCGGACTGTAGACGAGCGCTACCCGAGGCGAGATCCGGGGATCGAACACCGTGCTGTAGTCCCAGCGAACGGTAGCGACCCCCTTGAGTTGGCGTGAAAAGTCGTAGTCGATCTGACCGAACACGCCCACTCGGCTGGCAGTTTGCGGCTGTGCCAGCTGCGTCTGCACGCCGTCCCGATCGGCCGAGTCGAGGCGTTCGCGACCCGCCGAGACACCGCCGACGAGGCGCCCACGACCGCCTGCAACCGTCGTGTTGCCCTGTAGTTCCGTCGCGATGTTGTAGGTATTCCAGAACAGCCGAGCGCCCGAACTGAGAGGCACGATGTCGTTGGAGTCCTGCCCCGTATAGAACGCCATCAGATTCCAGCGCTCGGTGCCCATGTTGAAGCGACCCCAGGGACGTAGCGAATCGGTCTGTTGCACACGCCCCAGGCCGGTCATCGTCGTAGCGCCCTCGACGGAGGCGGCGCCACCCTCGATGGTCATCGAATGCCCCCCGCTCGTGGTGCGATCGAGCCGTACGCCGCCGTAGAGACTCTTGACGCGATCCAGAGGCGGAGCCACGGCATCCATGGGCAGCTGCCCCGGCGCGTACTCGACCGAGTCGGTACGCGAAACGGTGAAATCGTCGCCGCCCGAACCGCCAGCTGTGAGCTTCAGGAACCATCCGTCGCCAAGGTCGCGTGAAATCAATCCATCGGTCCGGAATGTCGACAGCTCCCCGCCGCCCATGCGCACCATGCCCGTGTTCGAGCGGGGCTGCCGGGTCGTCATGCTGACCACGCCGTTGTAGGCGCCGCGACCGTAAAGGGCCGAACCGGCACCGCGAACAATCTCCAGCGCCTCGATGTCGTCGAACGGAAACGAGAACGATGCCCACTCCTGCGTCCCGACTCCGGGAAGCGAGGGATCGCGCCCGTCGATGGTCATCAGCACGCGCCGATTGACCATGTCGTTGAAGCCTCGGGTGTTGAAACTGAAGTCATAGACATCTGCTTGCACGACCTCGGCTCCCGGAGCCCGCACGAGGGCACGTGGTAGCTGTCCGGCAACAGCCTGCAGTTCGACCTCGACGGCATCGGCCAGGCTCACGGCCGCCGGCGCCTCGACGATACGCTCGGGCCGTCGCGACGCGCCCTCGACGATCACCGTCTCGGCCACGTTCAGGGGCCACTCCACGACGACTTCCACCTCGCGATCCTGGCCAGCCACAACCGCGACATCGTCCACGACTTCCGAGTGCGGCCCGAGCGTGAACATCAGGCGATAAGGGCCCGGCCCGAGATCGGAAAAGAAAAACTCGCCGTCGCGATCGGAAATCGCGAGCAGGTCGGGTTCTGATAGAAGAACGGCCACCCCGGCTACAGGAGTACCGTCGGGACGGGCGATCGTGCCCGACAAGCGACTCGACTCCTGCGCCGCGACCGGTAGGGCCGCCAGAAGCGCGCACGCTCCCCACATTCTCAGGCGTGAACTGAGTCGATACACCGGTGTCCCTATGGGAGCGGATCTGCAGAGGTCATGGGCCGCGATGCTAGCAACCGGACGGCCGCGTTACCACCGCGAGACGTGAAACACGAATCGGTACCGCGCGCGTGCTAGGCTCCCGCCACTCTTACGGAATTCCGAAAACGCTAGGACCCCCATGAGCGATATCGAGTTGCGGCGGCGACGACTCCGCCTTGCCCTTCTGGCGTTGGCATGGACGGTAGTTGGAACCTTCGTCGCCTGGCTCGGCGCGCTTGGATGGATGTCGGCGACGGTTCTGACAGCCGGCGCGTCGCTAGCCTTCATCGCTCATATCAGGCGTCACGCCGACTCGATGCTCCGCAATCTCTGGATCTGCGGCCTGGCCGCGGGGTTCGGTGAACTCGCCAGCGACTATTGGGCCGCAGTGCAGTACGGCTACCTGGTCTATCCCGCTGGCGAGCCAATGATCTGGGCCTCGCCGCTGTACATGCCGTTCGCCTGGGCGGTGATCGTGGTGCAGTTGGGCGTCATCGGGTTCGAATTGGCCGACCGGTTCGGCCTGGGGCGCGCGACGCTGGCGACCGGCATCATCGGCGGCATCAACGTGCCGATCTACGAGTATCTCGCCAAGGGGGCCGACCTCTGGTACTGCCGCAACTGCTGGATGCTCGCGGGCACGACCCCGTACTGGATCATCGTGTTCGAGGTCCTCTTTGCCCTGCCGCTGGCGTTCCTCGCCCGCAAGGCGAACGACTCCGGTCCCGTTGCCATGTTCGCCTGGGGCGTAGCCCTGGCAATCTGGATGTGGGTCGGTCTGATCGCCGCTGTAGCACTCGTTGGGCAAGCACCAACCGGCTAGCCGCTGACCCGTTCGGCCGAACGAGCGACCCGCATCGCTCGTTCGCGGTAGTACGGCGCCTTGGCCGCTTCGAGCGTCTCGATCGCTGCCTGTGGCAGTGGCTCTGCCTTCCCCGCGACTCGAGCGAGTTCGAGCTGCGCGAGAGCCTGATCGAATGGGAGGTCTAGCTCACGCGCTTCCGCGAAGCTCGCGCGCAGCGCCCGGACTGCGCGATCGTGGCGCCCGCGTAGCGCCTCCAGACGGCCACGCAGAAGGTCCGAACGCGAGCGGCGGAACCTGTAGACCTTCGACCAGGCAGCGTGGGCCGCGACCGCCTTCGTCGCATCGCGAAGCAAGCCATCCGGCAGCACCCCGCCCTGCTGTGCCAGCTCGCAGCAATCGAGATACGCCTCGGCGATGCCGTCTGGGACGAGCCAGCACGACGCGGGCACGGCTCGCACGTTCTCGGTGAGATAGCCCATGCCGATCTGAGCAACCTGGCGCGCCTCGTCGACACGCCCTGCGTGCGCACAGATCAGGGCCGAGCCACCGGCCAGCAACGCGCGCAGGAGCTTGTCGTCCTCTTCCATCAGGTCGAGAAGCCCCTGCTTGACACGCTGAAGGTAGAGATATGCTTCCTCGGGCTGCTGGACCATGGCCTCGGCATGCAGCAGGCCGATCCTGAAATACGGCTCGAGCTCCGTCGTCTCTCGGCCGGAAACGATTTCCAGCGCCTCCGCGTTAAATCGTTTCAGCCCGTCGAAATCGCCATGAAAGCCGGCCATGTTCGCGCGCAGGCTGGTCAGGCCCGCAACGCCGTTTCGATCCCCCATCGACTCCGCCGCCTCGATCCCGCTCTCCAGCGTCGCCGAGCAGTCCTCGAACTCGGCAGCACCCAACAAATCCGAGGCGTCCAGGGTGAGCACGTGAGGTAGATCTTGGAACTGGTCACCCTCCTGAGCGTGTTCACGAGCCCGATCGAAGTAACGCCTGGCGAGTCGGCGCCAGCCCAGCGCGGATGCAGCGAACCCGAGGAGGCTGTGGGCTCGGGCGTTTGGCACTCCGGCGCGGTCCGATAGGTTGGCGGCCAAGAGACTCGCTGCCATGACCCCCGCTGCGTCCTTGCGATGGGTGCAGATGAACGACACGAGAGCCGCCGCTCCGGCCGCCTCCTCGAAGCGCTCGCGCTGCTCCGCCGCCGAGACCTTCGGGCGCCGGCCAGCCAAGAGCAGCGCCTGGCGGATCAACTGCGCGCCGAAGAAGCGGACGCGCGCGGCGCCGGACTTTGGCAGCGGTGTCTCTAGCATCTGGAGGGCACGGTCCAGGTCGCGGCTAGCCCCCACGAAATCCCACATTCTGAAGTGCGCCTTTCCCCGCAGTCGATGCCAACGAGCACGTCGCAGCGAGTTGGCGACCACGTCTTCGCTGGTCGCCAACTCGAGGGCGTCACCAAAGAAAAGTGCCGCCTCCGGATTCGCGTGGGCCCGCAACGCGGTCCGTCCGGCCCGTTCCAGATATTCGATCGATTTGGCTGGCTCCCCCGCCCCTTGCCAGTGGTGCGCCAGCACCGGTTCGGCAGCCTCCATCTCACCGTGCTCCTGCTCAAGCCAGTCGGCCGCGGCCGCGTGTAGCTCTCGCTTCTGGGCGAAGGCGATCGTCTCGTAGACGACGTCCCGGGCGATGGCGTGCTCGAAGGTCCACTCCTGTCCCGTCCCTCCCACCAACCGACCGTCCGCCGCGAGTGTCGCAAGCTCGCGCTCCAGCGCATCGGCCGGCGGCGACATGGGGTGGATCGCGAGCAGAAGGTCCGTGTGCGCCCGAGCACCTGCGATCGCCAAGACCTTGAGCGCGAGGAGGGCCTCAGGTTCGAGACGGTCGAGCCGGCTGGTCACGAGGTTCTGAACGTTGTCCGGCGCCGCAACGGAATCGAGTCGACTCGCGCCTCCTTGGAGATGGGCCTCGCCTTCCCGGACCAGCAGCACCCGTTCGTCGCGCAGAGCCCGCGTGAGCTGCTCGGTCAGGAACGGATGTCCCCCTGCCTGACTGTGCACCCAGTCCGTCACGTCCTCCGGCACCAGGTCGGCCCCGAGCGTGTGACAGACGAGCTGCGTAGAACCATCGGGATCGAGCGGCAGCAGCGGCAGGTGGACCACCTCGTCGGCACTTACGAGCGCGTGGAGTCCACGTTCACCTGATTCGATGGCGTGATCGCGTGCGAACACCACGCACAGTGCGCGCGGCAGCCGTTCACGCGCCGCTCGCACGAGCGCAATCGAAGCGGAATCGAACCAGTGTGCGTCCTCGCAGACGAGCACTGTCGGGCGCTCGCCGACAGAGTCGACCAACAGGTCGACAAGCAAGTCCCGGGCGCTCTCGCTGCGCCCCTCTGCAGTCATGCGCGCCACGGCCTCGGTTCGCGGAATGGTGGAACCGAGTACAGGGTTCAAAAGCGACGTGAGATCTTGCCCTCCGCGCAGGCGCTCTGCCACCGCGGCGGCGATCTCGTTGATCTCCTCGATCCGGGCTGCCGAGCTGACCCCGACCAGCCGCCGAAAAACGCCGCGCCAAGCATGCTGAGTCGTGGACCGGTCGAGAACATCGCCCACCATCAGGAGCGTCCTCAACCCTGCAGACTGCGCCTCTTCGAGCAGATGAGCACGCAGGTTCGACTTGCCGATCCCGGGTTGTCCCTCGATGAACACAACACCGCCGTCCCCTTCGCGCTCCAGGCTCTCGATCGCCGCATCGAGAGCGTGCACCTCGTCGCGCCGGCCGATCACGAGTGTACGGCCGGGTTCCGCCCTGGCGGATTCCCCGCTCAATCGGTAGGCCGGAACACGCTCGACCTTGCCTTTGACCGTTACGGGTGGAACGCCCTCGAAAACGAAATTGCCGCGCGCGCCCGATCGAGTCACGGCGTCAACGAGGGGACGCCCGTCGGACGCCTGTGTAAGTCGAGCCGCCAGGTTGACACCATCGCCGATGATCGCGAAATCGCGACGGCGCGCGCTGCCGCGACTGCCGGTGAACACCGTGGCAGTCGTGATTCCCTGTCGTGAGGCCACGCCACGAGCGTCCAGGCGCTTACTAATCTCGTGGGCGGCATGAACGGCACGCCGAGGGTTGTCCTCGTGGTACCGCTGCGCAGTCCCCCAGGCCGATAGCACTGTGAGGCCTTTGTCCTCTAGGAGAACCTGCAGAATGCTGCCGCCCGCACGATAGACCGCTTCCTGCGCCGTAACGACGACCTGCTGCAGCTGCTCCAGATCCTCACAAACGGACGCGGGCAGACTGAGAAAGCTGGTGGTGACCTGACGGAACTCCGCCAGCCAACCTGCTTGTCCGGCGCCGATGCGCGCCTGAACGGGTCGCGGCACGAACGCGGTCAACGCCTCGAAGGCCGCCTGATCGAGCTCGCGAGTTTGCGACCCGCGGTGCGTTGGTGCCGCTTCGTTCGGCTCGATCTCGCCGCCGTAGCCGATCTCTCCAGGACTCACGCCAGCCAGCGATCGGATCGCCTGGGCCAACGCGCCCCCGTGAACGACGTATTGCCAACGCCCCTCAGCACCGCCGACGTACGCCAGAATGATCTCGCCCGCATCGACGCCCACGCGGAGGCGAAGACGATAGTCCTCGACCTTCCGTCCCTCGATACGTTCGCCCAGCTGCTCGGCGCACGCGAGCGCACGCGCCACCGCGTCAGCCGGCTCGCACAGCCACACAGCCAGAGCCGCGTCACCCGCGAAATGGACCACGTCGCCGCCGAAGCCGTCGACGACCTCGATCAGTTCCGCGAAGCAGACGTTGATCAGATCCCGCAGGCGCTCGGCTCCGCTGCCGCCCTCGGCGGCGAGCGTCTCGGTAAGAGCCGTGAAACCGGAAACGTCAGCGATCAGCGCAGCGCCCTGACGCGCTTCGCTCACGGGACCTTCGGGTAGGCCCGATTCGGCCAGTCGAGCGCGAACGAACTTCGGCACATAGGGCGTCAGTTCGCCGAGGTCTCCGACCGTCGACTTCTCGTTGTCAGCAGCGTCGTCCAGCACGGATTCCAGAGCCTGGCGTATGAGGGGCGCGCATGATTGTACGTCGCGATCACCCCGCACTCCCGACCTTTCTCCGCCCCTCAGACATACGATCCAAGGGCGCGCTCTCCTCTCGGCTAGGGGGTCGTGTCCCATTGCTGCCAGCGGCGAACTAGAATCCGGCATCCCAACCGGAGGCACGATCAATGGCAAACGACAGGGCGACGCGACGGGAACTGATCAAGGGCGGACTCGCGGCGGCGGGCCTGGCCGCGGCCGGGTCGGCCGAGGGCGCCACGCCCGAAACGCCCTACATCCGCCGCGGCCGACACGTGGTCTTTCCGCAGACCGGACGCGAGTACTCGAGTCGCACCGTCGACCTGATGGAGCGCGCCATCGTCGTGGACATGCTGTCGCCGCTTCAGTTGCAGGCCACGGCCGAGCAAAACTGGATCGCCGATCCAGCTCGCTTTGGGCCCGATCAACTCGCCGCCTACCGCAGTTCGGGAATCACGAGCTTCCATGTGGCCGTGGGCGTCGGAGGCGGCCGCGAGCCGGAACTGGCGGTGTCGAACTACCTGGCCGCCTACAACGGCTTCGTGGCTGCGCACAGCGACGACTTCATGCGGATCGACTCGGCTGACGATTTCAGCCGGGCCAAGGCAAACGACAAGATCGGCATCCTGCTCGGCGTCCAGAACGCCGAGCACTTCGCGTTCAATCTGGACATGGTCGATCAGGCGTGGGCTCTGGGGCAGCGTGTGTCGCAGCTCACCTACAATTCTCGCAATCGCATCGGCAACGGCGCGACGGAGCGAGTGGACGGAGGCATCTCCGACTGGGGCGCAGCCGTGGTGCAGCGCATGAACCAGGCAGGTATGGCTATCGACGTGTCACATTGCGGCGATGCCACCACAATGGACGCCTTCGAGCTTTCCGAACAACCCGTTCTCATCACGCATTCGAACAGCCGCGCGCTCGTGCCGAACCACCCGCGCTGCAAGCCGGATGAGGCGATCCAGGCGATGGCGCGGAGTGGCGGAGTGATGGGCATCACCAGCGTACGCAACTTCGTGCTCGATCATGAGCCGACCACGCTCGACTCCATGCTCGATCACTACGACCACGTCGCCCGTCTGGTAGGCGTGGAGCATCTCGGTCTCGGATCCGACATCGACTTGTATGGCTACGATTCCATCGATCCCGAACTCTACGCCCAACTCAAGGCCTACTATAAGGGCTCCTACGCCTTCCGCGACAAGATAGACATCGAGGGCGTGGATCATCCGCAGCGCTGCTACGACCTGACCGAGGGCCTGATCGCCCGCGGCTACAGCGACGACGACATCATCGGCGTGCTGGGCGGCAACTTCATCCGGGTACTAGGCGAAACATGGGGTAGCCGGAGCTAGCCCCCTGCCTCAGGCGCGAGCCCAACCGCCAAGCAACTCGGGAGCACGGATTTAGTGGTGGGCAGGAGCGGAAGCCCGGCGACTGAGGATGTCGGGTGGGGTGCGCTGGCGGTGGCCGCTACGCGGAGTGCGCTTGGCGCGTCGGCGAGCGCCTTGCCTCCATCCACCGGCGGTCGCGCAGCTAGCCTACGCCGACTATCCTGGCCGGGAAATTCCAGCAGATCCACTTTGGAGAGTCCCCTTGAACTTCCGCCGCGTCCTCCTAGCTGCCGTGCTTCTTGCGTTCTTGGCGCCACCCGCCATCGCCCAGGAGGCGGAGCAGTTCACGACCGTGCGCCGCACAATCGCCGCTGCCGACGGGATCGAAGCGAGGCCGGGAACATTGGCCACACATCGAGTACGCATCAACATCGATGCTCTTTCGAGGGCGAGGCAGCCGGGCTCGCAATTGCGCTTGGCCATCGGATCGGAGAGCTCAGTCCTCGTAGCTTTCCACTCGATCACAAGCGACGAATTCAATGGTGACGTGTGGACCGGCCGGGTTGTTGGAGACGATTTCAGTACGGTGATCGTGGTACTGGATGGGAACCGCATCGCGGGATCGATGGCCTTCGACGGACGCATGTTCGAGATTCGCGCCCGGGGGGCGCGCGGCGACCTCATCGAGTATGACCCCGGCTCCCGTCCGGAAGGCAACGATGTGGTTTTCCCGAACCCCTCAGCCGAGTCACCCTCTCCGCAACTGGCGATGACCTCACCTCGCGCACCGGATGATGCCGTCATTGACGTAATTGCGCTATATCTGCCGCAGGCCGCCAAGGATATCGGCGGCAAGCGCGCAATGAAGGCCGCTTGGAAGCTCGCCATCGCTGCGGCCAACTCAGCCTTCGATAGTTCGAAGGTCAGGATTACAATGCGCCTGCTGCTCACCAAGAAGGTGAGCTATTCCGGGTCACTCGGCGACGCGCGCGGTGGCGGTCTCGTCCTGAACGCACTGCAAGCCATGGGCGACGGCCACATGGACAACGTCCACGCGGTGCGCGAAAAGTTCGGTGCCGACATGGTCACCCTGGCGGTACCGCAGGTGCCTGGAACGTCGGACATCTGCGGACGAGGCTTCCTTGGTGGCTTTGGCTCCGGTCTGCGACCGAGTGATGAACAGTGGCAGTTCAACATCGTGCGGTCCGACTGTGTGAGCGGCTATGCCGCGTTCACCTTTCCGCACGAGGCAGGGCATAACCTGGGGCTCCGGCACAACCGAGAAGACGCCACACCGCCGCCGTTCGGTGCCTACGACCATTCATATGGGCACCGTGTGCCCGGCAAGTTCCGCACCGTGATGTCGTATAGCTGCACGGCGGACGGCCTGAGTCGCTGCGATACGATCGTCTACTTCTCGAATCCGAAGGTGAAGCACGATCGCAAGCCGACCGGCGTGAAATCGGGCGCCAAGGCAGCAGACAACGGCCGTTCGCTTAATCTTGACGGCCAGACCGCCGCAGCCTTCCGCGCCTGCACGAAGAAGTGCGACACCTGACATCGCACCGAGATCGGACGGACGCGGCCAAGCGAAGCCTGAACTCGCTCGGCTGCAGGCGAACCAGCGCAACAAGCTCGTCGACACCATCAAGGATGTCGGATTGGGCGTGCTGGCGGTCGCGGCTGCGCGGAGTTGTGGGGAGTAGCCGCGGGTGGTCGTCGGGCCCGTGACTAACCCCGGTGCCTGCAAGTATGCCTCTGGCGGAAGTGGCCGTTTCAGAATCAGGGCCCCAGGCTATTCTTCTTCCTCTGGCACCCTCATCGGCGGGACAAGGTTCAAGAGTGCTACAGCGACTGTGTCGTCCTGGTCCTGGAGCCTGACAACGGCGACCCATCCCCTCTCGCCGTCCTCGACCTCCTCTCCTCCTCCAGTGCGTGTGTTGTGGGTGCTGCTGGAAGAACCCCGAGCCCGGCCCGTTTCCGGACTCGGGCGTGCTGGCGGTTGCAGCTACACGCAGTTGTGGCAGAGAGTTCAACGGAACGCCGACAGCTGCTCAGCGACTTCACGGACGGACTTCAGGGAGTCCTTCGTCCAGTGGGGTACCGACAGGCCCGACAGAGCGGGCACCCTCTGGCCAAAGAGAATCCGCGGCCGTGCATGGAAGAACTCCGGCGGCGGCGCGTCGGGCCGCCTATAGCACTCGGCCCCATCCATCATCGGGAATATGCTCATCGCGACGTAGGAATCGTCCGGCCCGGTCCCTGGTGGCGGAACCGGAAACCATTCCCCCTCCTGCACGAGCGGCAATAGGGCTTGGTGCTTGTCCGCCAAGCTCAACTCGTGCAGCTGCCCGAGGATCATCCCGTTCCAGGACGATGTCCCATATCCCGCGTGGTGTGCGCCGATCTCGCGCATCGCCGCGATGACGTCGTCGGAGAGTCCGGCCGTGCTAGCGAGGAAACTGCCCCTCCGGTCTGAATCGAAATCGGCCACGAGTCCGGCGATGTCGCCGGCGGGTGTGTCGATGTCAAACACCGGCCCCCAGTAGATCGGGTACATCGTCCGTTTGGTCGGTTCCTGCCCGTTCGCCACCACGAGTTCATTGACCGCGATGTCCAACGCCGACCGCAGGTTGTGCGCAACATCCCCGATGATCGTCCCGAGGAACGGCAGCGGTGGTGGAGCGTTCGGAACTCGCAGTATCGCGACGTGTTCGGCCGTCTCGGGATCCTGGCCCCGCAGGTGAATCTCGGCGCGGCCATCCCCAGCGAACCACTCTCGCTGGCCGCCTCAAGTTCGGCGGCGTGTCGCGCCGCGCGGTCGATCTTCGCTTGAACCTCGTCGGATACAGGCACTCCAACTACCTAGCCTGCTAGGGCCTCTCCAACCGATAACGGCGAACAACGCTCTCGTACTCGCCTTCTGGCCACCTAGTGGTGCACCCCGGGCAATGGTGGCTGCTGGAGCTCGGGAACTTGCCGGTGATGGGATCAGGCGTCACGCCCACGTAGACGCTGCGGTACATCGGGCCCTCGAACCAACAGAAGGGACACCCTGACCGATCGTCGCTTCCGCGAATGCCGGCGAGGACGAGGCGACCGTCCTCGACAGACAGCAATAGAGCGCGGCGCTCGCTCTTCTCGTGCTTCAGATGGAGGATGTCCCGGTCCTCGGGATCCGGATACGGCAACGGCTGCTCGCTCAAGCCGAGACGCGGGGGAATCCGCTCGAGCACGACGCGCCCTTCCTCGAGCCCAACGACGCCGTACGGCAGGAAGGCACCACCGGGGCCGACCTTCGCGTCGATCTTCTGGCCTTCCGTCAGTAGGTTCCACATCGTCCCAATCCCTCACGAACCCTGCCCTTGTGACCGTCTACCCATTGTAGCGGTCGCTGGGGGCCGCCCGAACGCTTCGCTAGGAGGCGTTCACGGGGCCCTGCTTCAGTCGATCTCGGCGCTCAAGACTGCGGCCGTACCGGCACTCACGCCTGCCGTGAGGTCATGGGACACCAGATACACCTGCGGGCCCGGGTCGAGCGTCAGTGACTCGCCTTCCATGTTGACTTCCACCGTGCCGGGGCCGTGGTTGTGCACCTTTGCGCAAACGGCGACCCGGTCGTCGTGTACTAACTCGGCCCCGCTGCGTTTCCGGGCCCCACCGAGTAGCAAATGGCGTAGCTCAGTTCAGCCGCCATGGTTTGCTTTATGGCCTCGCCACGGCCCATGTCAACCTCCGTGCCAGTGAACGTCAACATCGTCCCTAGCCCCTGCGTGCCGTGGCCAGTCGCGATGAGCACGACCTGCGGACAGCTCCACGGTTTCTTTGCTATCGCTTGGCCATCGTTCTCCCTCTCTTCGGTTGTGGCTTGCGGATGTGTCGAAGTGGCGTGTTGGCACCCCAATGGTCATGGGGCCGAACTCTGAGTCGGTAGACTGGATACCAGCGTCATAGAAGAACTCCCTCGGCGAGCGGTCGCGGCTCATGCGGCCATCAACTCGGCGATCGTCTTCCGATCCACCCCGAGCGTGAAGAGCGCCCGCGCCATCAGCTCGATCGAGGAGTCCCCCTTCTCCATCGCGGAGACCCGTGACTGGCTTGACTCCATCAGCGCCGCCAGCTTCTTCTGCGACAGGCGCTTGGACTTGCGGCAATCAATGACAGCCTTGGCCATCGCCACCTTGAGGTCGATGACCTCCATATCTACATCGCTCAGACCGAGCCAGTCCTGGACGTCGATCTCCTCAATGCCCGCTGCCGCGAGCCGCGCTCGCTTCGCCTTATTCATCTCTCCCTCGCCCTGTTCTTGTCGTCCGTCCTGTCTACCTAGCACACGTCGTAGGCCTTCAACCTCCGCTTGCAGCGATCGATCGTGGCCTTCGCCGTCTGCTGCGTCTTCTTCGCGAAGACGTCAACTATCAGAATCGCGTCGGTGTCGATGCGGTACACGATGCGCCACGTCTTGTTCTCTGCGGAGTCGTTGATCCGCAGTTCGTGAACGCGGGTACCGATCGACGGCATCGGGCGCGATTCCGGCATTCCGAGCGAGACACCTTCCTGCAGCATCCGTAGCAGAAAACCGACCTCTCGCCGCGCGTCCGTAGACATCGGCGGGGTTTCGATCTTGCTGCCAGATACGTTGAATAGCGACTTGCTCATGAGCAGAAATATCTCATATCTGGCATAACGGTGCCAATCTCACAATCGAGATATTCCCGTTGGCGCTTGCCCTACCCGAATCGGAAAAACGACTCCGTGTCCGTCTCGTTGAACAGGTGGGCAAATCAACGGAGAAGCTCAGGATGAAAGCAACTATTCGACGTTTCGCACCGGCGACGTTCGGGCTGGTCGTAGGACTGGCCGCCGCGTTCGCGATCGGAGGGATGCCCAACGCTGCCGGCGCGCAGTCGACCGTCCTGCCGGCGGCGAATACCGCCATGGCCGACGACCACGAAGTAACCGCCAAGCTAAGCGCGGCGGGATGGAACCGCGGAGTCGCCAACACGACGGCGTCCACGTTGGTTGGGACCGATCCGGCAATGGCCGTTTGCGTTCACTTCGTGAACGGCGAGACGGACTTGCAGGTCACCGTCCGGGGCGGGAGCCAGTCGGGCGGGATACGTGGAGGCTCGGACGGCTTCTTCCGCGCGGACGGCGCATCGAAGATCGATATCTCCGCCGCTGCGGACGGTGCCGAGTTCCGGTGGAGGGTTGAGCCCGCCCCTAATTGCGGACGACTCTGGCAGGAGTAGGCGCAGGATATTCCCGGGGCGCAGCGGCCTGATTGCACGGGCGCGCGCGCCCCGGCTACGCCGCACTCTTTCCCCACGCCGACTGCAGGCGCTCCCTTACCTCGCCGATCGGCACCACTGGGCTCGGCCACCGGTACCCCCGGCCGTGACGCCGAATCAGCAGACGTTCCCTGGCTAGCACCATGAGGTGGTGCCGGGCGGATTCGATGGACCGATGCCCGAGGTGCTCCCGCACCTCCCGAAGCGTCGGCGGGTCGAGTCGCGCACAGCGGCCGCACACGAACTCGTAAACGACGTCGCGAGTTTCGCCTGGTGACGTCCCCCTGCCTCACGCCGCCTCCTCGGGTGTTGAGATGTCCCGGTTGAACATGGGGGCGTTACCGGCCATCCGTTCGCGCGCCACCTGAGCGTGCTCAGCCTCTTTGTCGATCCCGATGAAGTCGCGCCCTTCGCGCAGTGCTGCCACGCCAGTCGACCCGGAGCCCATGAACGGGTCGAGAACCGTGCCGGCGGTCGGCGTCCGGGTCAGCTTGCAGAGGTACTGCATCAAGTCGAGGGGCTTCACCGTAGGATGACGGTTCTCCATCGTCGCCGGCAGACCGGCATTTCGGTCAGCCGTGGATGCCTTCGCCGTGTAGAAGAATCGGGACGCGCCGGCCAAGGCGTCGTGCGGGGTGAATGCTGGTCGCTCGGACATGTCTCCGTAGACGTCGCCCGTGAAGCCTGCCCTGTCGGCTCGTCTCCGGTCACGGTTCCGCTCTGGCCGGTTCGAGGTGCTTGTTCGTCGAGGAGTTCAGCCGCCGCCTCGTCGAGGATGACGTTCGAGGGCCAGCGGCCCGTGGTCGCATCGAACGCCCGGCGATCACCCTGCTGGTGGAAGGGGCCAAAGCGCAGGGAAAGCGGATCTCGCGACCGCCGATTCCCTCTTCAAAGCAGCGGGAGATCGTGCGGCTGCACAAGGGCAGTCGTTCGCTTCGGCAGATCGAGGCTGAGATCGGGGTGAGCCGAGCGACGGCGGCGAAGAACGTGAACCTCAACAAGCGCTCGGTGGCGGATTCCTAGAGCTTCGGGAATACTCGCTCAATTGCCCCCTCCCCCTACATAGAGGCACACGGCCATGGCGCGCCTCCTGGATCGCGAATCTGTCCCTTCCCTTCAGCTCATCCACGCCAACTTGTCCGGCAGCGACCAACTCGTTCACTTGGCGGTCGAGGTCCCGCCGGACTTGAATGGCAATCCGCGCGTAGTCGCAGACGCCGGGAACTACGCTCCCGGAACGTCCACGGTCTCTACCGTTGTTTCACCCGCAGCGCATGCGATGTCAGCCCGGACCGGCGCGGTCTCGTTTCGTCTGCAACATGGTGAAGGAGTGGCCATCGAGATCACGGCAGCAGACGCCGCGAATCCACCACGTTCTATGGAGGTCGTCGTCTCGCTCTGGGTCTAGCGGGACTCTAGGGCGACGCGCCAGGCGTGGAGACGGCTCGCCACGAGGATGAGATCCGGTCGGCACATCTGTCCACCAACAGTGGTCGGCTTGCGATAGCCCTCGGATATGGGAACCGATGCGTTCAGGATGCCCCGTTCCCCGGACCGTAGTAGTTCACACAAGCGGTCGTCGGATCGGTGGTCTCGGCTGGATCTGGAATCTTGGTGCTTAGCATTTCCCCACCGCAGAGTGCCTCACCGGTTCCACCTGTGCCCCCGGTATGCCCACCGCTGTACCGCGACCCCATCGCTATGAGAGACGGGCGGGGCCACGGTCGTTTCTTCGGCGATTCAGCCATGATCTCCACGAGAACGTGCCCTCCGACTTACACGATTAGAACCGGTTGGTCCTCAAGTTTACGAGGCGTGGTCCTGCCTCCGCCACTCCACCCCGTCGTGACGCACTCCCCGTGCTGACGGCAGGGCCTCCGCGTGTCGAGAGCCTCCGCATTCTGGCCGCAGCAGATGGTGAGCACGTCAGGTGGGGGGATTCTCTTCTCACCAGATGAGGCGAAACAGAAATCCTCGTTCTGGGTCTGGTCGCGATCTACGTGTTCTTCGGGCTCGGCTTCCTGGGGTCGGAGCGGAGACGATGGTGTCTTCGAAGTGCTGATTGAGACCAAGTCGAAGCCGACCGTATCGCTCATGTTGAGGCAATAAACGACTACGACGGCTAGTTCGTCTTCGAGGCGTTGTCGCTGGCCGGGGTCGGCGACAAATCCTGTGACAATCCGGCGTCGAACAGCGGCAAAAGGACGCAACTAGCGTCAAAACGCATCCCACCAGAGTTCAAACAGAATCGACTCCTTGACAACCATCGTCAAAGGAGCCGCCTGAGCACACGGTGGCAGCCACTCCGCCGCGTGTCACTCTAGCGTCGCCGGGCTCGCCTACTGCTCGCCCGTGAATGGCTGCGGTGCTTCTTCGTACGTGAGGTGCGCCTCGTCGACGATGATGCCCAAATCACTAATCTGCTGTGCGAGCGTCGCCTGATCGACGCGCCAAATCTCACCGTTCGCAAAGCGCACGGTATCGACGTAAACGATTCCAGTCAGGAAAGTGAAAGCTTCGGTGCGCGGCGGGAACGACTGCCAGCGTAGCTCACGGTCTTTCGCCGGGTCGAGATTCTTTGTGCTGGTCGCTGTTCGTCTCGACATGAACTCGTCGAACACGTTGTATGAGATAACGCCGAACCTGACGGCGTGCACTCGCGCCTCAGCGACATTTTCGAACTTGATGTCGATGTCAATCCGGTCAGGTGAGTAGTTCCCGAGGAAGTCCTTGCCCTCGCCTTTGAACTCCGCCTCCAACTCGATGACCTTCACCGGCGCACCAGGCTGAACAACGACGTGGTTCACTTCCTGAGCAAAGGCGGCGGTCGAGAAAGAGAACGCCAAACAGAAGACGGAGTACTTGAATACGGCGCGTCGCATAGGGATCACTCCTGGTAGCTAGGGGTCAACATCCACCCTACATAACGGCGCGGTCTCCCCTTTTGCGACCCGGGCTTGTCCACGTACGGAGGAACACCGCAACGCCTCACCGCGCCTGCCGTCAAGAGTCGAACACTTCCCGTCGGATCAGGACCGAAGTCGGGGTCCACATAGGGTCCACGTGGGGTCCACAAATAGTGACCCTGAGTGACAATGAGTGACGCGACGCGCCTTCGCGATCTCTCGGAAGTCCTTTCAGAGCAAGGATTTAATGGTGGGCTCGGGCGGAATTGAACCACCGACGCAGGGCTTTTCAGGCCCTCGCTCTACCGACTGAGCTACGAGCCCACCAGAAGCTCGATGTGCACCGTGTGAATTGGATATCGGTACGCGCCGTCGGCGCGATCCGGTGCATCGGAATCGACGTTATAGCCCGGGCGATATACCCAGTCAAACGACCGATTCGTCTATAGTAGCCGCCACCGCCGAGCGCGGCAAAGCACTTCGTTGGCAACTTCAGAGGCTCTGTTTTGCAGACATTCGAAAGCTTCGTTTCCTGGCTCAACGGCTGGGTTTGGGAATCCGGTTTCACGATTGGCGAGGAACGGCTGCCGTTTGTCGTCATCGCCCTCATCGGGACGGGCCTCTACCTGACCTTCAATCTGGGCTTCGTGCAGCTGCGCCGTCTCGGGCACGGAATCGCGATCACGTCGGGCAAGTACGACGACCCGGATGAGCCGGGCGACGTTTCGCACTTCCAGGCACTCACCACGGCGCTGTCGGCCACGGTCGGCATCGGGAACATCGCCGGCGTGGCGATCGCGATCCACTTCGGTGGTCCCGGTGCGTTGTTCTGGATGTGGGTAACGGCCTTCCTCGGCATGGCCACCAAGTACACCGAGGTCACGCTGGCGCAGCACTACCGCACCGTGAGCCACGACAGCGACGGCAAGAAGTGGGAAGGCACTGTTGCCGGCGGGCCGATGTACTACATCGAGCGTGGTCTGGGTGATAAATGGAAGCCGCTCGCGATCATCTTCGCAGTGCTGCTCGGCGTGACGGCGTTCATGACCGGTAACGCGATTCAGGCCAACACCGTGGCCGACTCGATGTTCACGACGTTCGGTGTGCCGCCCTACGTTACGGGCCTGGTGACGTCGGCGGTCGTTCTCATGGTCATCGTAGGTGGCATCGGCCGCATCGGCGCCGTCACCGGCGTGCTCGCGCCGGCAATGGCGGGCATCTATGTCGCGGCAGCGCTGGCGATCCTTGCGGTCAACTGGCAGGCGATCATCCCGAGCTTCCTCCTGATCTTCCGGGAAGCGTTCAATCCGACGGCCGGAATCGCCGGCACCGGGATGGGCGTATTCCTTGTGACGATGATGTGGGGTGTGCGGCGCGGCCTGTTCTCGAATGAGGCCGGTCAGGGTTCCGCGCCCATCGCGCATGCCGCGGCCAAGACCGACGAGCCGGTGTCCGAAGGCGTCGTTGCGCTACTCGAGCCGTTCATCGACACCATCGTGATCTGCACGCTCACCGCGCTGGTCATCATCACAACCGGCGTCTGGCAGGACCGGGTAACCACCGAGATCCTGCTCACTGGCGGCGACCTGTCATACGTCGAGAACAACGACCGCAACGGCGTGAGCCCGGTGGACATTCCATCGACCACGATCGCGTACGAGAACGGCATGTCCCCGTCTGGCGCGCTCGGCGAGGCTCGGATTGCCTGGCACGAGGTGCCGGTTGAACAGCTCTTCATCGATGAGGGTATGAGTCAGCCGTTCACCGGGACCATCGATCCTGGCGCCGGGGTTGCCACCGCGCGCAGCGGGGAAACCTATGAGTCACTCTGGGGCGCGGCCGTTGAGAGTGGCGCGCCACTCACGATGATGGGCTTCCGGCAGGGCCTCCCGGGTAACTGGGGCGACATGATCGTGCTGGTGAGCGTGCTGCTGTTCGCCATCTCCACGGCGATCTCGTGGTCGTACTACGGCGACCGTTGTGCCTACTACCTGTTCGGCACCGGCGCATTGATGCCGTACAAGCTGGTGTACGTGCTCATGCACTTCGTCGGCGCCGTGGTGCCGCTCGCCTCGGTCTGGGCGTTGGGCGATGTACTGCTCGGTATGGTGATTCTCCCCAACCTCCTGGCGCTGATCATGCTCACGCCCAAGGTCAAGGAACTCACCAATTCGTACTTCGAACGGCAGCCTTGGCTCGAGGCCGAGAAGCGCCGCACAGGCAACTGATCCACTTCGCGAACCGCGTGTCGGACGGGCCCACCGGGCTCGATCCGACCGCGGCGCGATTGGCTTTGCTATAGTAGCGCCGCCGATGCGAGGTTCCGCGCGTAGCGCGCATCTCGTACTTGAAATCCCCTTCTGTCGAAAGCCGCCCTCCGTGCGGGGGCAGTTCGGAGTCGCTCATGGGTGAGAGAGAACGCTGGGGAACCCGAGTCGGGTTGATCCTGGCGATGGCGGGCAACGCGGTCGGTCTGGGTAACTTCCTGCGCTTCCCGGTGCAGGCGGCTCAGAATGGCGGCGGCGCCTTCATGATTCCCTACTTCATCTGCTTCCTGCTTCTCGGGATCCCGATGATGTGGGTGGAGTGGTCGATCGGTCGTCACGGCGGCCGCTACGGACACTCTTCTACCCCAGGCATGCTGCAGCGCATCTGGGACAACCCCGCCGCAAAATACGTGGGCGTGATCGGGCTCTTCCTGCCGCTGATCGTGATGACGTATTACACGTACATCGAGTCCTGGTCGCTCGGCTATACGTTCTTCACGGCGTTCGGCTCCTATTGGGGCGCCCCAGAGTTCGAGCCGATGGTCAACTTCCTGCGCAGCTATCACGGCTACACGGGCCTCGACCTCACGGCACCTGGTGTCGGCGATGTAGGAATCAGCTACTTCTCCTCTGTGGCGCCGGCCTACGCGTTCTTCGTGATCACGCTGCTGGTCAACATCTGGATCCTTTCGAAGGGCGTATCGGGCGGTATCGAAGCGATCGCCAAGATCGCCATGCCCGCGCTCTTGATCTTCGCCGTGATCCTCGTCATTCGTGTCCTGACGCTCGGGACACCGGACGGGGCCTTCCCAGACAACAACGTCAGCGCCGGTATGGGCTTCGTTTGGAACCCGGTGCCAGAGGCGTTGTCGAGTTCGAGTGTTTGGCTGGCCGCAGCAGGCCAGGTCTTCTTCACGCTCAGTCTGGGCATGGGTTCGATTCACTGCTACGCCAGCTACCTGCGTGAGAATGACGACGTCGCCTTGACCGGCCTCACGACTGCGGCCACGAACGAGTTCGCCGAGGTCGTGCTCGGCGGCACCCTCGCTATCCCGGCCGCGGTTGCATACTTCGGCCTCGAGCGCACTCAAGAACTGGCTCAGAGTGGGTTCGATCTGGCTTTCGCCGTGATGCCCACGCTCTTCCAGCAGATCCCCGGCGGCCAGCTGTTCGGCAGCCTGTGGTTCGCATTGCTCTTCTTCGCAGGGATTACCTCGTCGTTGGCGATGGGGCAGCCGATCATGGCCTTCCTGCAAGAAGAGTTCGGCCTGAGTCGGAAGCGGTCTGCCGTCGTACTGGGCGGCATCATCTTCTTGCTCTGCCAGCCGGTGATCCTCTTCAACCAGCAGGGGTTCTTGGGCGAGTTCGACTTCTGGGCAGGCACCTTTGGCCTCGTGCTGTTCGCCACGATCGAGATCATCCTCTTTGCGTGGGTGTTCGGCATGGACAACGCGTGGGCTGCGCTCACGGATGGCGCAGATATGCGCGTGCCGCGGGGATACCGCTACATCATTCAGTACGTCACGCCAGCAATGTTGCTGATCATTCTGGGGACGTGGCTATTCGGCACGTTGCCGCCAGTGCTCGCCAACGAGCCGAGCGCGCTCTATCCAAACGGGCCAGCGCCCGAGAACATTCCGTTTATCAACGCAGCTCGGCTCAGCATGATCGGCGTGTACGTGGGGTTATGTCTCGCGCTCACATGGGCGCTCAAGAGCCGCAAGGCAACGAGCTAGGAGGAAGACGATGGGCCTGAACGCACTGGGCTGGACGTTCCTGATCCTGGCCTGGAGCATCATCACCGGACTCGTGGTGTGGTGCTTCCGGAAGATCTTCTCGACGGGATCGACGAACTACGACGACTAGCAGGTGGTCGGACAACCGAGACAAAGAAAGGGCCGGTCGCCTTGGCGCGACCGGCCCTTTTTCTTTGCGTTTTTCAGCGCGGGGCGCGTTCTACTTGGCGACCTCAGCTACGGCCTCGTCGGGGACTTCTTCGCCCTCGACCCGTTCGCCGGCGGGAAGAATGCCGTAGATCTCGCGTAGCTTGCGCTCGATCTCTGCGGCTGCCTCCGGGTTCTCCATCAGGAAGTTCTTGGAGTTCTCCCGTCCCTGACCGAGTCGCGTGTCGCCGTACGAGAACCAGGCTCCCGCCTTGTCCACGATGTTGTTGAGCACGCCCAGGTCCAGCAATTCGCCCTCGCGCGAGATCCCACGTCCGTAGACGATGTCGAACTCGGCGTTCTTGAACGGAGCTGCCACCTTGTTCTTCACGACCTTCACACGGGTGCGGTTCCCCACGATGACGTCGCCATCCTTGATCGATCCGATGCGGCGGATGTCCATTCGAATCGACGAATAGAACTTCAGCGCGCGACCACCTGTGGTCGTTTCGGGGTTGCCAAACATGACGCCGATCTTCTCGCGGATCTGGTTGATGAAGATCAACGTAGTGTTGGACTTCGAGACCACCGAGGTCAGCTTACGCAGAGCCTTCGACATGAGCCGTGCCTGCAGTCCGGGCTGCTGATCGCCCATTTCGCCCTCGATCTCCGCACGAGGCACGAGAGCGGCCACGGAGTCGATCACGACCACGTCGAGTGCGCCGGAGCGCACGAGGGTCTCGCAGATCTCAAGAGCCTGCTCACCGGAGTCTGGCTGCGAAACGAGGAGATCGTCGATGTTTACGCCCAGCGCCTGGGCGTACTCGGGATCGATAGCGTGCTCCGCATCGATGAATGCCGCGAGCCCACCCGCCGCTTGCGCGTGCGCCACGATGTGAGTCGCAAGGGTCGTCTTACCCGACGACTCCGGCCCGTAGATCTCGATCACCCGTCCACGCGGCACCCCGCCGACGCCGACCGCGATATCGAGGGCGATCGATCCTGTGGGGATCGTTGGCACCTCGACGTGCGTATTGTCTCCCAGCCGCATGATCGAGCCCTTCCCGTGGGCCCGTTCGATCTGGCTGATTGCCAGACTCGCTGCCTTCTCTCGTTCTTTGCCTTCCACCATTTGTACCACTCCTTACCCCTGCCCCCTTAGATGGGTATGGAACCGTGCTTTCAGGACGAAGACAGGTACAACATGAATACCTGCAGTCCCAGCACACGCTCATCGCTCGATTGCGGATCCAGTTCCTTCGGCACGAGTGCCGGCGAAATTTCGAGCGTGACTTCCACCCAGTCGTCATCGCCCATCGCCGTTGCCGGAACCACAATTCTCTCTTCAAAGTTCGCCGGGCTCGTCACGTCGATACGTGCGATCTCGGTTTCGCCGGCGCGAAGCACCAGCACCTGCGCGCCGACCTCGTCGAACGGCCCGTGCGCCCGCAGGTGCAACGTTCCATCCTTGCGCGGGTTGGTGAACGCGGCACGGGCCACGCCCTCGCTCCAACGCCAGGTTTCCCCGGCGGCAGCGCCTTCTTCCCCGTGCCAACCCTCGATAAACGCCGGGACGCCCTGCATGTCGTTGAGACGAACCTCGAGCGTGTGGGCATCAACCGCATCTGTCCACGTGCCGGCATCACCGCGCAGCAGCGCGCGGCCGTCCGCCGAATAGAGCCCGGTTACGAAATCGATCTGGTCGACCTCGAGCGCATCCGGGACGTAGATCCACCGGTCGTAGGTCAGCGTCTGACCTGCTTGCCACTGGCTCGTGGGCTCAGGCGGATAGTGATCGTCCTGGAACAGAACGTTGCCCTGGCCGTCGCGCGCATGCACGAACACCTGGTAGTCCTCCATCGGCGCCGAAAAGTCGTCGGACGGGGTCCACGTATAGGTCACGTGCAGAGGTTCGTGCAGCGGCACGCTATCCGGCATGGCCACGGACACCGTGGCAGCAACCCGCACCGCGTCACCAGAGCCACAACCGGCAACCGCAGCCGCCAGCGCGAGTACCATCGCAGCGCGTGCAGCGCCGCTATTGATAAGGGTTGGGCGAGACATCTCTCCTCCAAAAGGGCATCGCGTCACTGCGCGTGCCACGAAGTCTTGCATTCCCACAATGTCATCTTGCGGCCCACCGAAGTGTTGATTCAGCCCCACGGCCGCAGCAGGGCAGTCTACCGCCCGGCAGGCGGGCATGCTACCGTGCCGCCGATCCCAAAAACGTATGCCGTGACTGCCTGCAGAGCCGCGAACGGCCGCCCTGGAGAGAACCAGCATGTCGATCTCGTATGAAGCCCTCGGAATGGTCGAAACCCGTGGTCTAGTGGGCGCGATCGAGGCCGCAGACGCGATGGTGAAGGCCGCCAAGGTTGTGCTGATCGGCAAGCAGCAGGTCGGAGGCGGTCTCGTGACCGTCATGGTCCGCGGCGACGTCGGTGCGGTGAAGGCCGCTACCGATGCCGGAGCCGCTGCTGCACGGCGCGTGGGAGACCTGATCTCCGTGCACGTGATTCCGCGGCCGCACGAGGAAGTCGAGAAGATCCTCCCCGAATTCGACGTCGACTGATCGGCGCTCGACGCAACCGCTGACGACACCCAGTGGCGAGCTCAGCCGACCTCGATCGGGATCTTCGATCTATTCACGAGGTCCGTTCGCTCACGCGCGCAGCACGATCGGCGCAGCAGCAGCTCGAATCCGCTTCACAGGATCAAATCGACGCCATCGTCGAGGCGATGGCCGCCGCCGGCCTACGCGAATCTGAACGACTCGCGCGCATGGCAGTCGATGAGACCGGCTACGGCCGCGTCGCCGACAAGATCTCGAAGAACAACTTCGTGCTCAACGACGTGGTTGGTGCGATGCGGGGCATGCCAACGGTGGGCGTCGTTCGAGAGATTCCCGAGCAAGGCATCACCGAGATCGCCGAGCCCGTTGGCGTAGTCGCCGGAATCATTCCGACGACGAACCCGACATCGACCGCGATGTTCAAATCTCTGATCGCGATCAAGGCGCGCTGCGGCATCGTGCTGTCGCCGCACCCCAACGCCAAGGCATGCATCAAGGCCACCGCCGACGTCATGCACGAGGCCGCTGTCGCCGCAGGCGCACCGCGCGGGATCATTGGGTGTTCAACCGTGGTCAGCATGGAAGGCACGCAGGAGTTGATGCGCGGCCGCGGCACGGACGTGATCCTTGCCACTGGCGGAATGGCAATGGTGCGGTCGGCGTATTCCGCCGGCAAGCCGGCCTACGGTGTGGGCCCCGGTAATGTGCCGGCATACATCGAAGGGTCGGCCAACGTCGAACAAGCCGTACGAGACATCATTTCCGGCACCACGTTCGATAACGGCACGCTGTGCTCGTCCGAGCAGGCGATCGTCTGCGATCGCGCCGTGCACGAACGGGTTCTAGCCGCTGTTGGCGACCAGCGAGGCAGAGTCCTTGATGAGCAGGAGTGCGAACAGCTCGCGGAGGTGTTGCTCACCGAGAAGCTGCTCGTGAACCCCGATCTGGTTGGCCAGAGCGCCGCGCGAGTGGCCGCAGCGGCGGGCATCGATGTCTCTGACGACACGACGGTTCTTGTATGCCCGCAGCAAGGGGTTGGCCCTGACTTCCCGCTATCGCACGAGAAGCTCTCCCCTGTTCTAGCGCTATACGTAGTGGAGGACTGGCGCGAAGGCTGCGAACGTTGCAAGCAGCTGCTCGAGTTCGGTGGCCTCGGCCACACGATGGTGATCCACTCGGGCGACGACGACGTGGTTCTCGAATTCGGTCTCCACAAGCCCGCCCATCGGATCCTGGTGAACACGGTGTCGTCGGTTGGCGCCGTCGGTCTCACGACCAACCTGTTCCCGTCGATGACTCTCGGTTGCGGCTCCTGGGGCAACAACATCACCTCCGACAACGTGGGGCCCCAGCACCTCATCAACATCAAGCGACTAGCTCGCGGCGTGCGCCCGTTCACGTCGGATGCCGTTGGCAGCCGGTCCGAAACTACGTCCTCCGCGATGCCTTCGGATGACGCGCCCTCGAACACGGCCAGGCCTACCGCACCCGTGGAGACCCAGGTCCGGGACTTCCTCGCCGGCAGAGGTATAATCACCGCGGCTGCAAAGCCGGGGGTGGAGCCAGCGCAGGACGCCGAGTGCGGCTGCGTGCACTGCACTCCCCGACCAGATCCAACGAAAACGGCAGGCGCCGCACCGGGGGCGGACGCGGTGGCTGCCACAGGGAAAGAGGAACCGAGTCGGGAGGCACAGGACGTTCGCGTCCAGGAGCCCGTCGACTTCGTCGCGGAGGCTGACGTACGTCAGGCCATGAACCGCGGAGAAACCATACTCATCGGTCCACGGACCGTCATCACTCCCCTGGCAAATGACTTTGGTAAAGAGCACGGCATCTTCCGGCGCCGCTAGCCGTTCCCCGCGCCCATCTGTGCTTGTCTTGACGACGCTCGCCGTAACGCTCGGCGCGTGTGGTGGTGGATCCACTCAACCTCCCGCGGTGGCCCCGCAGGCCGTTCTCGTCGAGCCTACGGCTTCGGTCTCCGAGCTTGCCGATCAGGCCGACCAGAACTATTGGTTCGCGGTCGACGCCCAGCAGCGCGGCGATGCCGATGAGGCGCAGGAATACTTCGACCGTGCCGTCGAGGTCTTCCTGCACGCAGACATCCCGGCTGGCGAAGAAGACGCGTTTCGCACCGCCTTCAACGATCTGGTGACCCGCGTCCACGCCCAGCAGCTCGACGAGTTCCAGGTCGCTGCCGAGGCCGAGGCCACCGATCTTCCGGAAGAAGAGATCCCGGTACTGTCGGAGGCTGAGATCGAGCTGTTGCGCTCGCGCATGGCCGACACGCTACCTGAGATGCCGAAGTTCACCGTGCCGATCCCGATGGACAACCCACGCGTGATCGAGGCGGTGCGCTACCTGAGCCAGGACCGCGAGGAAGTCATCGCCGAGGGGCTCGCCCGCGGCCAGGCCTATCTCCCGTTGATCCGCGAGGTGTTCACGGCCGAGGGCGTGCCGCTCGAGCTCGCGTTCATCCCTCTGATCGAGAGCCTCTACAAGCCGTACGTGCGATCGCGCGCCAGCGCCGTTGGCCTCTGGCAGCTAATGGCACCCACGGCCCGGCTCTACGGCCTGCGGGTCGATTGGTACGTCGATGAGCGCCGCGACCCCGTGAAATCCACCAAGGCCATTGCCCGATTCATCCTCGACTACTACCGCGAGTTTGACGACTGGCACCTGGCGATCGCCGCCTACAACGGCGGCAAGGGTCGCGTGGGTCGCGCGTTGCAGCGCACCGGCACCGAAGACTTCTGGACTCTCTCTGAGGTTCCGCGATCGCTGCCGCGCGAGACGCGCGAGTTCGTTCCGAAGATCCTTGCGGCAATTCTGATGGGTACCGATCCCGAGGCCTACGGCCTGCGGTTCATCGCCGAGCCAGAGTTTCGCTACGACGAGGTCTCGATCGACTCGATGACCGATCTACAGGTGGTCGCAGAGGCGGCAGGCACAACGCTCGAGGTCATCCAGGATCTGAACCCGCAGCTTCTCCGTCGCACCACGCCAAACATGGAGCGCTACACGATGCGCGTGCCCGAGGGCAGCGGCGATCGTTTCCGGGTGGCCTACGCGGCGATTCCGGAGTCGGAGCGTGTGCGCGTGGTCGAGCATCGGATTCGCACGGGCGAAACTCTCTCCCGTATCGCCGACGCCTACGACACCTCCGTGGCCGCCATCAGCGATCTCAACGGGATCCGTAACCGACACAGCATCCGCGCAGGCCACACGCTTCTGATTCCGGCCGGACAGCCCAGTGCAGGGACTGTCGCTGGAGCACCGCGCGCCGAGTCTGGACGCGCCACCGGTGAGCAGGTTGCCCACACCGTCCGACGTGGCGAGAACCTCTCGCGCATTGCCGGCCGCTACGGCACCAGCGTGTCGGCGATCAAGCAGTGGAACAGCATGTCGTCGGATCGCATCTACGAGGGCGACCGGCTGACGGTGTACTACGGCACCACCTCCTCTGCCCCGACGGCCGCCGCGCCGCCGGCCGGAGTCGCTGCGGCGCCGGCCACGACAAGCGCTCGCGACGCAGCGCCCGCGGTGGCCAGTTCGTCCACGGACTACACGATCCGACGTGGCGATACGCTCATCGGCATCGCCCGCATGCACGGCGTCCGGGTGCAGGATCTACGCAACTGGAACGGACTCAACTCCGACCGCATCTACCCGGGTCGGAGTCTCACGATCCAGATGCCGGCCGGCCAGGCAGTGAGTAGCTACACAATCCGGCGCGGGGACACACTCGCCGCGATCGCCCGCCGTTTCGGCGTCTCGATCGATCAACTGTGCGCGTGGAACGACATCACGCCGCGCACGACGATCTACCCGGGCAACCGGTTGACAATCCGCACCCCGGCCGCGCAGTAGTCGAAGGCTGCGCGGAATCGTGGCGCCTCTGGCCGTCTGCACGCCCTAGCAACGAGTGACCACGAGGTCGTCCCACGCCTCGGCTCGTAGCCGGAGGCGCTGTGGACGACAACGGGAAGCTCGCGCGGCTCATGTCCGCAACGATTGCCGGCGTTCGCGCTCAACTCGTTACGGTGGAAGTGCATCGCGGCAAGGGCCTGCCCACGCAGTCGATCGTCGGACTCCCGGGCAGCGCCGTCCGCGAGAGTCTCGATCGTGTCCATGCAGCCTGCGCCCACCATGGGTTCGGCCTGCCCCCACGCCGCACAACCATCAATCTCGCGCCGGCCGGCATACGGAAGACGGGCGCCGCGCTGGACCTCCCCATCGCACTCGGGCTCCTGGTAGCCGATGGCACTCTTCCGGATGATCAACTGTCCAACGAACTGTGCCTTGGAGAGCTATCGCTCGACGGCGAGTTGCGCGCCGTACGAGGCGTACTCCCCGCGGTCGTGGCTGCGCGCGGTGACGGGATCCGCCGAGTCGTGGTGCCACCGCCGAACGCGGCCGAGGCCGCCGCGGTTGAAGGAATCGAGGTCATCGCGCTGCGCGACCTTCGCGGAGTTGTTGAGTGGGCGACGGGAGACCGGCAGCCCGAGCCGATCCCCGTAGAACGCCAGCCGCCAGCGGGCGCCCCGACGGAGGATCTCTCGGAGATCCGCGGCAATCCAATAGCCCGCCGCGCGCTCGAAATCGCCGCAGCTGGCGGTCACCATTTGCTCCTGGCCGGACCACCCGGATCGGGCAAGACATTGTTAGCCCGGGCCCTCCCCGGACTTCTTCCCGAACTGGAGTTCGAAGCAGCCCTCGAATGCAGTGGTGTCTACTCGGTCGTCGGAATGCTCGACGGGCGCGGTCTCATGTCGGCTCGGCCATTCCGCGCTCCGCATCACTCGGCGACCGTGGCGGGGCTGCTTGGCGGTGGGAACCCGATACGGCCCGGTGAAATCAGTCTTGCCACTTCTGGTGTCCTGTTCATGGACGAGCTTCCGGAGTTCTCACGAGGCGCCATCGAGGCGCTCCGCGAGCCACTCGAGGCGGGATGCGTGAGGCTGGCTCGCGCGCAGGAGTCGCACGAGTTCCCTGCGAACTTCCAACTGGTTGCCGCCATGAACGAGTGGTGGTTCGTTGCCCTTATGCCAGTTGACGATAAGGGCCCTAAGGCCAGTAGCTGGCTACCCACAGAGCCAGAATGGGGTTGGCGAGCACCTCAGGAAACGTAGGACGGAGTTAGGGTTGCGCCAGAAGGACGTTGCTCAGGAGATGGAGATCTCAGCCTGGACCCTCGTGAACTGGGAGTCGGGAGAGACCACTCCGCGAGTTCGGTACGGGCCCCGGATCATCGACTTCCTGGGCTTCGACCCCTTGCCTGATCCGGCGAACTTCGGACAGGAAGTCTGGAAGCTCAGGTGGACGAGAGGGCTGACCCAGCGTCAGCTTGCCGCTCTGCTTGGCGTTGACGAGAGCACGGTGCGCGATTGGGAGCGTGGAGAACATCAAGCGACGGTGAGGCTCTTCCGTAGATTCCTGGACCTTGCGCTGCGGTAGCTTCGGCAGACGCCTCCGAGTTCCCTACTCGCGCACGGTGACCGTTATGGTTGCCTCAACGATGGTCTGGACGCCGAGTCGCGCGACGAATGTGCCCGGTCCGAGAGCAGCCAAGAGTTCAAGGTCATTCAGCCCCGGGAGCTTCGCCATTCTCGTTGCTGTCCCGTTCGCGGAAACCCATAGGACGGCATGATGACTATCAAACAGCCGTCGCCTCGGATAGACGTGGTCCGGGCGTCCGGCATCGTGCCAAGCGGTGAAATGAGCCGTTGGTTCACGGATGTCGAGCAAGTACCTGTGCCCGCCAATCGGCCAGCCACTCTTACCGAAAGAAAATGGCCCTGGTGACCGCTCGTCCACCTGACCAGCCGCCACCGAGCTCTGCCGCTCAAAGGGGGCGGGCTCAGTCACCTGCCAGTGGAGGACACCGTGCCCGTCGAAGTTCGCTATCCGGTACGGGGACAGCCCCGTGTACAGGAATCCTCCCGCAGGGTCGGCGGCGAGCCATCCCCCCGCCAGCACAGTGTCGGGATTGACGTCGGAGTCTTCGGCTGCCCCGAAGACCTCGATCACCTCGTGCGTTGCCGGCTCCCAGAGAAGTAGTCTGGCTCGTTCAGGCCAACGGCCTGACGTTCCGAGGATCGCGATCCTGCCGGTGCCCGTCGCGACCACACGATCCGGTACGAGTTCCCGAAGTGGAGCCGGTAGCTCCACGGGCTCGAGTTCGCTACCGTCGGAGGCGAAACGGAAGACTCGCGAAGCCAAGCGCGGCCAAACGAAGAGCTCGCCACGCGCCATCATCCAGATCGCGACCACGTCGCTGAGATCAGCGTAACGGCTGACAAGAACGTTTCGCTCATCTCCAGTATCGCGATCAAGGCAAAGGACCCCGCGATCGAGAACACCAGCGAGGTAGACCCGTGAAGATGTGGCTGCGGCCTTCGTGTCGCGACGGAGCATCGCGTCAGTCTCGACTCGATAGATCGGCCTAAACCTAAACGTTTCGAATACGGTGGCGCCGTCGCTCGCCTCACTTGTTGCGACGTGCATCGGAGGCCGGATCTGGCCCGTAGGCAAAGCCACCAAGCCCGCGACTATACCGACGCGTACTAGCGACAACGCTTATCCGAGCCCAGCGCAAACGCCTTCGGGCCGCGAAAGAGGCTGCGTTCCGGGAAAGGCAGGGGGCGAGTGCTGCACGAACTCTCGCCGGGTGCCCTTCCCGAAACTGCCTTGGCGACGTCCAACTAGTTGTCGTCGGTCACCTTGACCTCGGCGTCCAGCCCGCACTGCTGGTTGCGAAGTAGCGCCATGAACTCAGTTTCCGTTACGCTGACTCGACTCGGCACAACTACCCCGACATAGCCGAACGGCAGAAGCGGGGTAACCGGCCGGATACGCTGCTCTTCGGGAACTGCAGCCAAGAAACCAAAGGCTTCATCAAAGCTAGCGTCGGCGAGAGCCGCGCTGCACGCTTTGCAGTCTCCCGGATCGTCGTCGCAGGACGGGTTGCCATAACTACCGGAACCAGGGCCGCCCGTGTAGTTCACCCAGCCGCCGCAGGAGAAGCAGCTCTTACACTGCGCCTCCGCCTCCGGCGACCAAGCAACTACGGCAAGAGTTACGGCGAAAGCCATCAATAGCAGTTCTCTGCGCATGTTTCCAAACCTCCTGGAGTCTATCGAACGACCTCCACACGGACCTTCGTGCGGAGCACAGCCTCAAACATCCAACTGCTTATAAAGCCTCCTTGTCGGTCAGGGGATAGAAAGTCCAAGTCGTGGGGGCCGTGAATCTCCGCGGTTCGCGTGACAGCACCATTGACGATCCACAGGAACTGAAACCGCGATTCCAAAACACGCGGATCTGTCGGGGGGGGGGGGGGGGGGCCCCCCCCCCCCCCCCCCCCCCCGCCGCCCGCCCCCCCCCCCCCCCCCCCCCCCCCCGCGCGCCCCCCCCCCCCCCCCCCCCCCCCCCCCCCCCCCC